>BNJS01003965.1_pt1 | contig 2430799 bp, 2321 predicted proteins | sample 8540461 | NCBI WGS metagenome assembly BNJS01 (sample SAMD00202454, study PRJDB9452) | human saliva metagenome | isolation source: human saliva | place: Japan | reverse complement strand
AGGCCATCAACGCCGGTCCCTCGTGACGGGCTCCTTCTGTCACTTTCGACCCGGGCTGTGGATCAGTTCCAAGGAGCGCCGCGAAGAGCCGTTGAGGAGGGCAAAGGGCGCCGTGCCCGAACCCTGCAAAGCAGAACCTTCCCCTTCAGCGCCTCATGAGCCACGAGACTCTCGCATGAACGTGGCCAAGACCCTCGACAAGGTCGACATTGGCGCTGCGCGAGGTGGGTGGCGGGGGGCACGTATCCGCTCAACATGTCGTTGACACCTGGTAGCCACCATGGGTGGGGAGGACGGTGCCGAGGAGACTCTTGCGGAGGATCCTGCCCACTCGGGCGACAGCGCACCGGCGTCCACGAACAGCCGGTAAGGGTGTCGTTGCCGGCATGGATGGGGGCGACGATCTGCATCAGGCGGCGCGCTGCTGCACCCATGCCGGGAGATCCCATCGTCAGCTTCATCACCCGGGGCTCGGGTGTCTCGTGCACCGACCGACTGCAGAACATCCGTCCATTCAGCGCGACGACGCCTCATCACCGTCTCTGGGCGGATCACGCCCAGTCCGCCCTGGTCAGAGTGGAGGTCGAGCCCTGGACCGCGGGGCCTGCTCCTCTGACATCACCGAGGCGCTGGCAGACAGCCACGTCAACCTTGCGAGCGCCAGCATCGCCACGAGCCGCGACCGGGTCGTCACCAAAGCCCGGTTCGTCGTCAGTGCGAGGTCGGGCACCTGGACCACGCTGGCGGCGCTGCGACGCATCGACGGCGTCTTCGAACTGAAGCCTGTCCACGACGCGCCGTCGATGAAGGCCTTCAAGGACGAGTGGTGCCGCCCGACGACGGATCCGTTACGCGGCATCTAGCCTGGCACCACTGGATCTTCGTAAATAGGACTTGTGACCATCGGCAATGCCTCCATAACGGCAAGCCGGTCGATTCATCCAATAAAGACGGCCAACGATTCTTGCGAGCGAAAGCGATGACGGATGTCACATGCTCCTTACGAAGCCTTCGGGAAAACTTAATCCTGCGTCGATCGGAAGAAAGTATGACAAGGCTGTCGGCCGCCGCGATTGCTTAAATAATTATGAGTATAAGTATTTAGGTGAGTATCGATACGATAAATGTCTTCGAATTCGATTCGGGTTGTCCGTCAAGGAAGGAATGATTCTCGATGTATCCTGGTCCGACCTCGATGTGGTTAAATAACAACATTTGGAGGAATACTCCACCTCCTAAGTGATGAGTATGATAGCAATCACGAAACCATATGGTAGCGACGCCGGTGTCGTCGTCAGAAAATGAAGAGTTGATCCATCGCCTGCAGCCGAGCCAGAGGGCGACTAGGCCGATAAAATAACTCTCCTCCGCCGCCGAGCAACTGATATTGTGGCGGTTTGATCGTGCAACGCCATCTTCTGTCATGGCGGAGCCGGTCCACTCGATCGAAGTGGTCCAATCAGCCTGATGATGATGCCGATATCTCATATAGCAAGACCAAGAGGAATGGAATATTCTTCACGTGACAACGACCGTTTCTTCTGCAGGGTTGTGAACGGCTTCACTGAAGGCGCAATGAAGGAAAGCTCTGACCTTCGTTGCCCGCAGAATTGCTGACTCAAAGATCGTTTTCCTTCGAAAATGTGTCGCATTACTGGTGGAATACGACGGACTCGATGATGTGCCGCGCCCGCAGGCAACCTCTGCTAGCTGCCCCACGACGGTGATTGAGCGTCAGCAGAGACGGACTCGACTCACTCCGTGGTCGCGGGCGGTCATGACGGCACGGCCTGCACCGGTGGCTGAGCGGTGATGTCGACGGCGGCTCGGGCGATCGTGGCGCAGGTGATGCCACCGATCACGGTCGTGTCGCAGTGGGGCAGTCTGCCTCGTCTGGTCACCAGGTAGGGCGGGCGGCTGGCGACCTCAGGTAGACACACCTCCAGCGTGTCGGGCGGGTGCCGCCGACGTGCCCACAGGGCGGTGTTGCCGTGAAGGACGCCCCGCGCAGCACGCGGCGGCGGCTTCCGCATGCGTCCCTCCGCCGAACGCGGGTATCAGCCGGTTGCGGGTTACCAGGACGTTGACTGGCAGCAGTCGGGCGTCAAGTCCGGCACCTGAGACACCTGCATGTCCTGGGCCGAAGCGTGCCCAGAACGAGAGAGAGCGGGCGGGCGGACGGGTGGGCCACGGCGGCGTGACCCGGGAACCGGGACGAAACAGCCCATGAGCCATCGTGGACTTTTTCCGAGTTTGCCGGCGCCACAGCGAACCGGCCGCCTGTGGATAACCTGCTGTCGTGTGTGCGAGTTGACCCTCACGCGGCGGGGAGGCGTCACGGTGGACGGGATGCTAGGACATCAGCCAGCCGAGCGGGCGCTGAGAAGGAGACGCGGTGAGGAGTTTCGAACGGCGTCACAACGACGGGACGGGAGACGTGACGACACGGCAGCCGACGCACCGTGGACAACGCCGCGTCAACTTGCGCTGCACGGCTTTTATCGCACCCTTGACGGCGTCGGTGAGGTCTCAACGCTCCTGGGCGTCGGTGTCGGGCGCGCTGCACCACTGGGATAAGTCCCGGTCTGCCGTTACTCCGTCTCGACGCAGTGACGCCAGGTACTGCCAGCTCTGCAGACGGACATCATGCGCATCCAGCGGGTCCTCATCTACAACTGAACCGGCGCGGGCTGGCCGACATCAGACGGTCGCCGATGAGCCGTGCGCCGACGCGATTGCACCTGCGCCGTCGGCGTGGTACGGTGCAGACCGGATCTCCCACCTGCAGCAGATGCTCGGGCTCACGATTGACGCCGGTGGATATACAGCAGTCGGGGCGGGGATCTCCGTGGCTGAATGGCGGAGATCTGGGGACCGACTGGGACCGTCTATATCCGAGGCCACGCTCGGTGGAGTGACACTACGAGGTGGGCCGGAGTCCTACCGGCGCAAGGCCGGATGTCTCGCACCGACTGGGGAGCGGGCGCACGGGGGCTGCTCGCCCTGGAGACTGCGCTGGCCGAGTGCGCGGTGGCGTCGAGCCGGGCGGCCCCGAGGCCAATGCCTGGCGCGGTGGCACCGCAAGGACTTCAGCCGGTGGTTCGAGGTCGCCTCAAGCAGGTCATCATCGCCCGCGGCTACGTGGCGGACGAGCGCTACGCCCGGTACTACGACAAGCGCGCGCCAGGGAGCTGGCGGCCTGGCTCAGGGACATGCATCGACGCCTGCGCCAGGTCTGAGGACTGGACCCCGCGACCGCCACCTGGGAGTAGCAGTTATCCCGACGACGGACGCCAGGACGAGACAGAGGCAGGGCCGACAGGTGGGTGGTGTCGGCCCGCCTCAAACGCTCCTTGAGTCTCAGAGTACGACGGAACGATGCTCGGGTCAGGCCTTGGCCGAGCGCAGCACCTGCTCGAGCCAGGCCGGCAGGCCGTGGGCGGCCTCGGCCTCGGCGATCTTCTTGGCATCGCCGGCGGCCTGGGCGGCAGCCAGGTCCTTCTCCAGGCCGGCAATCGCATCCTGGGTGACCGGCCAGGCCCTCGGCGCGGGCCTTGGTCTCCGGGTCGGTGCGGCACCACTCGGCGTTCTCGGCCTCGCGGATGGCGTCCCTCAAGGCAGCGCATGCGGCCCTCGATCGCGCGGCTCGCGGGGGACCGCCAGCCTCCTCCCGCGTCCTGGATGGGGCGCAGGGCCTTCTTGGCAGCCTTGATGTCCTTGATGGGCAGGAGCGCCTCGGCCTTGCGGCCTGGCGCCTCCTTGACGCCGAGGTTCTCAGCGAACTCGGCGTCGACGGCCTCGTCCTTGGCGCAGCGGGCGTCGTAGAAGACCTGCTGGGCAGCCCGGAGGCGGGCCCACAGGCGTCGTCCTCCCCACCAGGGCGCGTCGGCCTTCTTCCACTCGGCCAGCGGGTCGCGGTACCGCGGAGGTGCCGGCCCAGTCGGTGGAGTTCTGCGTACTCCTCCGGCGCGCTTGATGAGCGCCTCGCCCAGCGGCCACACCTGCGCTTGCTTGGCGTCCAGGCTCGCTGAAGAACTGGCGGCGGTGACGGTGAAAAGGTGGTGCGCGCGTGGAGAAGCGCTTCCACAGCTATCCTCCAGTGGGACGGGTCAGGCGCGGCCCGCGCGCCGCTGCGCAACCTTCAGGACTCGAGCGAGCTCACGCAGGCTCGGCGCCGGGTTCTTCCACTGCGTGCGGGCCGGGTCCTGCTCGGCGATGGCCTCAGCATCAGCGGTCTCGTGCGCTCCTTGAGGAGCCTGCTCCTTGGCGGCCGCACGCTCAGCGGACCGGCCTCGCGCTGTCGCTCGGCGGCCGTGATGTGGGAGCGCGCCGAGCGGGCCCGCGATCCCTCGAGATCGCCGACGGCGGCGGCTCAGTCGGAACTCCGGAGATCGAGGACAAGGTCAAGTCGATCTCGCGGACGCTGGCGTTGGGGCAGGCGGGTGGCGGGCTCGGAATCGATAGTCGCCTTGAGATCCAGATAGCGGCGCACGTGAAGGCCATGGCCTCGGCGATGGGGCATCCGGGAACTATTACGACCTCGCTCAACGCCGCCGTCCTGGACGTGGGCCGGCCCTCTGCGTCGACGCCCGCCGGCGTCCATGACTCCTGCGGGTCAACGGCCGGTTCGGCGGGCGCCGTGGAGCCGCCGCCGGGGGCCGAACGTCGACCCGGGGTCGGTGTGTTCCCCTCACCGTGGTCTCCGGCTGAAACCAGGACCTAGCCGACTCAAACTGACCGCTCGTCCTGGGGTCTCCTTCGGCCAGGTCGGCAGGAGACCAGCTCAACGCGCTCCTCAGTTGGTTCCTCAGTGGAATCGCCGGAGGGCTCATCGGTTCCCGACTCCGTCGGGGCAGGAGCCGACGACGTCTCCGAGTGCTGTCGGTCGCTGCGGGCAGGTGGACTCGGCCTCCGGAACGGGGGAGATGGCAGCTGAGCGCCTGCTCCGTCGGGAGGTGGGCGCGCGACTCTCGGACGGTCGGCTGGATGGTCTGCTCAGTGTCGGGCTGGTTCGCTCAGTCACGGGATGCTCCTTCATGGGTTGACAGGAGGGGCGGCGTGACCGCTCCGTTCCGTTCGCGCCCGGCTCGCAAGCCGGTGGTGGTGATGACGATAACCGTCGGGACGGCAGTGCCGGAGATCTACGTTCCTGCCGGCGGCATTACCATCTTCGCCCTGATTTCAGTTGATTCGTTGGGCGCGATACTGACGAGCGGGCCGGTGTCGGCTCCCAAACCTCAATCGACGCCTGGCGCTGGCCTGGCATGGCCGTCGCTCGTGACTCTTCCCCGTGCCCCCACCGCCTCATGCCAAGGTTGAGTCATGCCTGCGATCAGTTTCTCCTTGTCCGAAACTGCTCCTACACCTCCGCACTTGCTGGAGAGCATCAACCTTACGGTCTCCGACGACAGACTGCTGCGTCACGTCCTCGTCGGCCCCAACAGATCCGGGGAAATTCACGCTCCTACGCTGCTTCCCTGACGGCGTCGCTGACCACGGGACTGTCAGCGTTCCCGAGCGTAGCGGCCACGCGGCGGGCTGACTCGGCAGGTCGACTGCCACGTCGATCGAGGAAACCTCGACGCCGTCTGCGCTGAGACCCTGGACGCGCTTGATCGTTTCGAGCGTAGGCGAGGCCATTGCCCGGGCCGGGTGACCGGCTCCCTCGCCGAGGGGAATACGACTCGTTGCTGACCCGGCGGGTCGTAAACGCCTGGAACCTGCGGCTCGACGGGCTGAGGCGCTCGCCGGGCTGGGACTGGGGCAGGTGGACACAGGCCATATGTCTCCTCCCTGTCACCGGGCAACGGGAAGGCTGGGCTTTGCCGCCTGCTCTGTGGTCTGGTCAGGCTCTGGTGTCGACGAACCCACCAACCACCTGGATGCCGGTAGCAGCGACTACCTGAGCCAGATGATGGTGTCATGGCGGACCGGTCCTGTTCTACCCACGATCGTGCCTTCATCGACGGTGTACCGCCGTCGGCCTCGACTTTCCACAACGCCGTGGCAGGCACTCACCACCGCCTCCGGGATAGCGGCCCCGCCGATTTGCCTACCGGTGCGCGGGGCGATACAGCGACTACCTCGTGGAAGGCGCTCGCCAGGTCGTCCACCGCAGCCTTCACCAGCGTCGGCAGGGCAGCGGCGCAGGCTCGCGCGTCACCGTCGCGACTCCGGATCGTTGGGCACAGCGAGACGCCCGGACGCGAGGCCACGCCAGCCCTGCAAGTTCTGCGCCGACCGCGCCCAGCGCGTCTCCACCAGCGCAGACGCGGGACGACCGCCGGCTGGGAGGCGTCGCCAGTCTCGAGATGCACCAGGCCCACGCTCCTACAGTACGCGGCTGCGCCACCAGCTGAACCAGCACCGCGAAGAGGAATAGTCTCGGCGGTCGGCCGCCGTACGGCGCCGCGGTCACGGTCGACGTCATGGCCGGCGAGCACCTGCTGGTCACCAGCGTCAATGGGGCAGGAGTCCACGCTGGCTGGTTAAGGTAGGCGGTCGGCGCCACGGAGGACTCCAGCGGCGGCCTCACGGTATCCGGCTCGGTGTTCTGGATACTAGCACCTGCCGCGTCTCGGCGACCCTGGGGTGGATGAGGACGTGTGGACCGAGGGATCGGGGACCGTGGCCGGGGCGCTCTGCACCCGCCTGTGGAACCATCCCTCAGCGGTCTCCGACGGCCTTCCAGCGCCGCGCCCAGGCGGCCCTGGCCGCTGCTGCCGGGCCCGGGTGCTCGTCGTCGATGAGCCCACGAACTACCTGGACTGGACGCCCTCGAGGATTACTCGCGAGGCCGCTTTGAGACATGGACGGGCACGGCTGCATCGTCACGCCAGCCGACCGCCGGCTCAGTGAGCACTGGTGGGGCGACGGCTTCACCTTCGGTGAGCCAGGCGGGTCTGTGGACCTGAGCAGCGCTTGGGGCGCGTATTCGCACCAGGTACCAGGTGATCCAGGATTGAGGGTGGGAGGCGCTGATCTTGGAGCGCACCATCGCACCGTGTTCGCAGCCAACTGCACTATGTCTGGCCGCAGGCGGGTGAAACCCGCCCTCGTCGTCGACCCCGGGCGGCTCCGTTCGCGCGCCATGGCCCTCCTTCGGTCCAGCAGGCTCACCCTGGCGCCATCCCTGCTCACCCACGGTCACGCCGACGTGTGGGACAGCCAGGCGCTCATCGGGCCGCCACGGTGAGCCTGCTCACCAGTGATGACGCCGTCGACGGTGCCGGTCTACATCCCCGAGCGAGACCGGTACCACGGCTCCGAAGGAGCCGACATCACCACCGGCATCAGCGCCAACGGCATGAAACCACCGACATGGCCGGTACTGAGTGGAAGCAACCCACCGACATCCGTCACTTCCGGAGACGGCTTCTCCCAAACCGTGGCGGTCAGCGTCGCTCTGCGCGCATTCGCTCAGAGCCACTGGAAGGGTCCCTCACTGTTCTTCTTCAGGGGCCCGCCTGGCAGACAACGCCTTGTACAGGCCGAGGTCATTGGTACGACCCCTCTGCCGCCGACGGAGCGCACCTACCTCATATGGCGCTCGACGGCGACGTCATCTTCAAGGATCAAATGGGACGCACCGATCTTCCGGCGGAGACCAGGTGCAGTGCTCGGTACCTGCGGTTCCTGGCCAGCGCCGTCGACCCGGCCACCATTCTTCTGCCCGGGCACGGTGCAGTGACCACCATAGACACAGGCACCACGGCAGCCCATATACCTCGCCGAGGCCAAGATCGTGGAGACCTCAAGGCCTGACGGCGGTGCGCGGGCTCGCTGCCCGTCATGACACAATGCGGACCATGGCACAGGTACGACAAACCCTCTCCTCACTGTCGGCTTCCCGGTGGCTCCCCGCGGGCCACATCGTCGAGCAACACTTCGTGACATCCTGCGCCACGCCTTCCGGGAAACCACGGCTTCAGCAGCATCCAGACCCGCGCCGTCGAGCCGCTGAGGCAGTGACGAAGAAGGGGAGACCTCAAGGAATCTGCCTGCTCAACCTGCAGGCGGATCCTGCCAGTCGAGTCCGAGACGGATCCGCGCAAACAGGCGGGCTTCCCTTCGACCTGACCGTCCCTTCGCCCGCTACGTCGTCGACAATGCCGGGCTGCTGACGCCCCGTTCAAGCGCTTCCTGCCAGATTCAGAGGTCTGGCGCGGGGCAACCTCAGGAGGGAAGGTTCCACCGGGTTCATCCAGGCCGATATCGACATCGTCGGCGATGGCGCCACCGCTCCACCACGATGTCGAGGTCCCCTCATGTCATGCACGAACACTCAAGGCTCCCTGCCGGTGCCCGCGGTCTCATCCACGTGTCCAACCGCAAGGTCTTGGGGCTACAGTCCATCGGCATCGACACGGACCGGCTCATCCGGGTCCTGCGCGTGTGGTCGACAAAACCGACAAGATCGGCCCCGAGAGGTGGCCGCCAGGCTCACAAGGCGTCGGCATCAGCGCGCAACGGGCGGCACAGGCCACTCCAGGCTCGCCACCATCACGAACCGAGGGGCCAGGACGTCTCCGGGCAGGTCCCCTGCGGGCACTGGCGAGCGCCGAGCCCAGCGAGAACTTCTCAACGAGGGCCTGGCCGAGGCGGCCGCACTGCTCGAGGCCGCCGGACGACGTCGCCCGGTGCCGTCGTCCGACCTCAAGATCGCTCGCGGGCTGGACTACTACACCGGCACGGTCTACGAGTCCTTCATGGCCGGCCACGAGGATCTATTCGGTATTGCTCCAGGCCGCTACGACTCCTGGCCGCAACAGCAAGCGCACCTTCCCGGTGTGGGCATCTCCATCGGTCTGTCGGCTCTGGCCCGTGTCATCGGAGAGGGGCTCGTGGAAGTCAACGCTCCGTGCCCGGCGGTATATCGTAGCCGTGACGGCGAGGCCCACCGCTCCGCCTCCGACGCGATCGCCGATGCGCTGCGCGCCCGCGGCATCCAGCGCCAGGCGGCTGGCTCAGGTGATGCGCCAAGTTCGGCAGAAGCAGATCAGGCCGCGGACAGCGCTCGCTCCCGCCGTGGCCAGTTTGGTGCCGATGGCGCCCTGACTCGGTCAGGACATCCCGCTCGGTGGCGGTAGGTCGAGGCCGACCGCCGCCAGCGGCCGCCCTGCGACGATGCCGCTCCACGGATCACCATCAGCCGGGTTGCGGCTGCTCGCGAACCGGTGGCGAGGACGGCTGCCGGGGAGTCGACTCGCTTACCTCGCGGCCATGAGCCGGAGCGGTCAACAGCACGCACAACGTCAGCAGGCGACGAGGCGCTGTCCGCCCTCCGGGGCAAGCCTGACGACCTTGTCCATGCCTACGTCCTTCAAGGAACCGCCGCCACTCGGACAAGGCCACGCTCATCCGTGACCAGGCTCGACGACATCACCTTCCTCGCCTGGCCAGCCTGGACGCTCTCCGCGCGCTGCTGGCCGTGGTCGGCAACTCGACCGGGGCGGGCAAAAATCGACCCTCGTGTCCTCACTCGTTCGCCGACACGTGGCCAGGGCCTCCGCGATCGCCTGCGCCATCCTGCTGCTGCGCGCACCGACCGACGCCGCCTGGTTCGACACCGACCGGGTCACAAACCCTAGCCGACACGCATGGCCCCAGTACTCCGGCAGGCCGGCCACCGACCACACGCCCAGAGGCTCGGTACGCGATCCCTGTGAGGACTCCCGAGGGCTGGCGATCGTGGACGCACTGATGTCAAACTCCGGCAGGTCGAGACAACCGGACCTGGCCGCGACGCTCCTTGCCGGTGCGGACCTGTGGATCTTCGTCACCACGGCAGCGCGCTACGCCGATGCCGTCCTGAAAACACCTGCGGGCCGCAGCCGAGCAGCACATCACAGCTTTGCCATCGTCCTGGACTTCGGGTACCGGACGGTGCACAGGCAGAGGTGGAGCCGATCACCGTCGCCGCTCGCGAGCTAACTCAGCCGAGGCTCCGTCTTCACGATTCCTGAAACCACTCGGACGACGACGGTTTTCTGCCCAGGTCCTGCGTCTCGCCACTGCGCCAGTGGCTGGGAGCACTGGCCTCAGACGCCGCCGCTCGCGCCAGGACGTCGCGCACCGCGACGCCTGACCGGGGCCATCGGTGCCCGTACTGTGCAGGCAGGTTGCTCGCCGTCGGTGGACTCCCCCGGGGCCGAGCACGCCGGTACGCCGAGCAGCCACCTCTGAGCACGACGACGCTCTTGAAGGCGCGTCATCCGAGGCCGCAGGGACGGTTCCATGCTGCACGGCGGTGCTGACCCGCTGGCGGGAGTTCGTGGTGCCGAGGATCTGTTCAGGTGGAGGTGCAGAGTGGGGCGGGTCCGCGACTCATATCACGTCGCTGCTGCGGGAGCGTCCGGCTAATATGCCAAGCGCGTTGAGCAGGCGATCGGCTCCTCTGGTCCGAGGCTCCTGGTCGCCGAGTCCCAACAGGCCTGCCTGGCCACGGAACACTCCTGGGCGGGCCGGCACCTCCCCAGCAGGCCTGAACCGGGCGCTGGCGGGTGCCCACCCAGACTCCGGCAGGTCATTGCCCGCGGCCCTCGTCACGACTGGCGGCGTGAGTTCTCACCTGGTTGAGGCAGGGGACCGACAACAATACCGCCCGCCTTTTTTGTCCCTAGGGGTCAGCAGACCGAGTCGTCCTCACTTGATCCTCGTCTTCGCTCACCGGTGGACTGACCGGGGAAAGTGGGGATTGGGCAGGTTCCGCCGTCTCGCCCAGCGGGTCCTGGAGGCCGTTTTCGGAGACCGGGCGATGCGCGGCGCGAAGCCAAGACGGCCGGGAGGACCTCAGTAGGCGTGCCACCGGTCTGTTCGCCAACCAGGCGAAGTGCTTCACTGATGCTCTTCGGTCCCAACCCCAGCGCAGGGAGACGCTGCGAGAACGAGCTTTCAGGCCTGCCAGGGCAGCACGTCGTTGCGCGCCCTGCCTGCCGCCCACGGTCGCCGGACGGCAGGGAGGAAGATCAGGTGACCACTGATCGCTCCGGCGCACCGGACTGGCACTGGTGCTCCGAAGAGGGCCTGGAGAGGGCCGTCAACCTGGGTGAGCAGGCTCGGTCTGCGTGAAGGCTCCCTCAGGCCAGGGGATGTCCTCGCACAGGCCTCCACCGTCAGCGTCTGGCGCCGGAGACGACCAGTGGCAGCCCTTCTCCAGGGGCGACAGGGGTCGGGCAAGTCAGCCTCACCAACGCCTGGCGAAACACCGAGGGTGTCCCGTACCGCCCGCACCCGTCCGACGACCGCCCGGCCTCGCCGTCGTCCGGATGATGATGCGGCCGTCCGAGGCCGCAGGCTACATTGGACTGGCTGGCCATCAGCCACCAGGGTGCCGCGTCGATGGCGGCTGGGCCCTGGAGCGAGATACGGTGCTGGTTGATCTTGCGACATCGACTCCCGGTGAACCCGCGCACCGGGCCATCGCCCAGCGTATGGCGGGCAGGTCGACGTCTGGTCTGGGTCCTCGACCCGGAGAGTACACGCGCCGACGGCGTCGTTCATCGCGACTTCCTCATTCCCATGGCGGCACGCGGCGTGGCGAATCGTCGCCCTCAACCAGGTGGATCGGCTCGACTCACTGAGAGCCGGGACGCGACCTTTCCTCGACCTGAGGAGGATCCTGGACCGCGGTCTTGGAACCGCCGTCTCATTGTGGTGCCGTCAGATGCCCTGACGGAGGGCGTTGAGACACCAACACGCCGTGGCCTCGGTCGCCTCGAACAGGCTGTGGTGCCCGAAGCCTCGTCGCCCACGCCAGGCGCGCAGCCAGCGACAGGAGGCGGACGGGGCTCATGCCCCCATCCGCTTCACTCGCCGGTGCGCCGGATCCGGCCGCTCAGCAGGCCCCGCAGGTTAGTCAGTCCCTGAGGCGCTCAGGCAGGCGGCCGCAGGCCTCGCCAGGTCGACGTCGTCTCGCAGACGGTCGAAGGATCGGACCGTCACCGGGCACACACTCGAGTCGTGGTTCTGGCTGCGGTGGATCGCGCACCTGCGACGCGACCCGCTGCGAGCCCTCCACCTGAGACAGGCGCCCACCGGCACCAGGGGCCGGGGCAGCTGAACGATCCGACAGCGCCACAGGGGCCGGTGTCATCGACCTCGACCACTGCCCCCGCAGGACCCGCGGCGGCGCGGGCAGGCTGCGCGGCCAGTGCTCACGTCTACGCCGTAGCGGCCTGCTCCGGGTTGCCCGGTGATCTGGCCGGCAGGCCGTTCTGCGCAGTGACGAAGCGCTGAGGTTTGCCGAGCCTCTGTGGATCTGGCTGTGGCCCAGGTGGACTGGGCGTGGAAGCGCGCCCGGCCTGAGGTGGGCATCGCGAACGCGTGCCCAAGTGGGTGACCACTGACGGCGCTCATCGATTGAGCTGTGGCTGGCGGCCATTCGTTCTGGGACTACCTCCTGATCATCAGCATCGACGTTCCTCGCTGGGGAGGTCCTGGCCCACCATCCTCCTGCTCAAGGAGGTCTGCTGATCGGACTGGTCCTTGCGCCGGTGGGTGGTTCCTGGCCCGACTTCAGGCCAGGCGTCACGGCATGAGCGGATCGGTAACCCGCCGCCGGGCCACCGACGAGGGTCATCGACGCCGGGCTCATCCGAGCCGCTCAGGACCGAGACGCACGGATGGGGGAGGCTCGCGCGGATTCTGGAGCGAATCACCTGAAACGGCTCGAGGCGCTGTCAGAACCGGCCGGTGCGCCCGCCCCAGCCCCAGGCCCACCGCCAGGATGAAGGCGTTCGGAATGACGCGCCCACCAGTGGGGAGACCAGCGAACCACAGCGGCGTGATCGGCAGTCACCCTTGCTGGGGGATCTGGCTGAGGTTCGCGATCAGTGCGCGACGAGACGGCCAGATGCTGCTTCGAGGATCCGAAGGCTCGGTGAACAAGGGCGCCAGATCGCCAGTAGAACTGTCATAAGGGCGTATTGAACGATCGGAGGGACGTCGCAGACCTTCTAGCGCCGGAGGAGCACGCCTCGTCCATGAACCACGCGTAGTAAAGGGATGTGCCACGGGCTCGAGACCATCCGGAGATGAACAGACCCGGGGGTCGGACGGGCTTTCTGGCCGAAAGGTGCAGGTGCCAGGTATCCACGCCAGGCGCCCTCCGCCGTGCAACGTTCTTGAGCACGGTCCCCAGCACGCCTGCAGCCGACGCCTCCAGCGCTCCCAGCCGGCGGCGGTCAGCCATCCACGGCAGCCGGCGGCAATGAAGGCGATGGCGAAGGACGGTGGGGAAGACGGCGAGCGCCACGCCATAGGTCCGCAGCTGCCTGCCCGTAGCCACGAAGCGGCGTGGGAACGGCGCAGTGACGGATCGCTCCGACCATGACAGCACCGGTCAGGGAGTGGCGTCGCCAGTCCGAATGAGGGTACCCGGTGCCTCCGCCATGGAGTGGGGGTTGCCGGTGCATTATCGACAGTCGACGCCGGAGCCCAGAGCGTGATGACGCTGAAAACGACAGGAGACGGTCGAAAGGGCTTTCGGCGAAGCGCTTGCACCGGTGGAGGAGATGGCTTCATCCATGTACTCGCACTAGCAATACGTATTGGATGATGCAAGTATATGAGACGTCGACGCTTGTCTCCTCGGCGACCGTCCTCTGCTCAGCGGACTATGGCTCCCTCGGCGGCTCCCGACCGCGTACTGCTGGCGTCGCGGCGATAGTGCTGCACAAGGTCTGGGCGAGCCACTCCGGGCGCGACTCTTTGTGCCGTCAATCCCAGCACGAGAGGACTGCGGCCTTCATGGCGGTGTCGAGATCACACCGTCGATATCGATCGCCTCCAGTTCCTCCAGAGCTCCCAGCGGAACCGCTCCTCGATTGCCTCGGACGTGCATCCACTCTCTCGTGACCCAGACGGGCCGCGCAGAAGACGCGTGCCAGCAGGGATCCCTTCACCGTATTGGGTTCCAGTGGGCTCATCAGCCAGGCATCGAAAGCTCGGCGCGGCCCGACTCCGTCAGGCTGTGCAGCCGCCGGTCGCGGCCGACCGCTCCCAGGAATGACCTGCGTACCGACATGGCGCCATCGGAAACTACAGGCGGTCAAGAGTGCGGTGAGATCTGGGACTGGTCGGCGTGCCAGAAGTAAACGACCGGTACGCTGGTGGATGCTCGATTGAGGTCATAGCCGCTCTGTGGTTGATGGACAGCAACCCGGATGGCGTGTCTAGTCTCATGCACAGTATGCGAAGAAGGATCCGCAGCGCCGATCGCCTCACGCTGACCGGCTGCGATGATGGGTGGGGCGGCAACGTGTTGCCGCCCACCCATCATCAATCGTGAGCCGCCAAGGGGACTCAGCGGTCGCCGCGTCGTCCGCGAAGCCGCCCGATTGCCGCCGAAGCGGTTCTGGTTACGCTCACCGTAGCCACGGCTTGGTCATCAGTATACGTCGCGGTTGTAGCGCGACCGTCCCGATCCTCGCGTCGACCGCGGAAGCCGTCCCGTTCGCCACGGCGCTCGTCCCACCGGCGGTTGTCGCGGTCCCCGCGCTCGGTGATCGTAACCGCCCTACCGCCGCGTCCGTCACGGTCGCTTCCAGCCGCGCTCGCCGTCATCACGGCAGGGCGGAACTCCGCTGCCTTTCGGCCGTTCGCCGCGCTCACCATGATCGCGGTCGTCCCAGTCGCGCCGCGGGACGCTCTGCGCCGTTGGGGCCGGACCAGCCGTGACCGGACCCTCGTCAGGGGCGGATCACCAGGCTCGCGGCCGGCAAAGTCGCCCGCCCGCCGACGCTCGGTTGCTCGGGGCTGAGATCAGCGTAGCGTCGTGACCAGGGAGAAGGACTGAAGGATCGTCGATCTTGCCGATATCAGACCCTCGATCCCGCCATTGGCCGACGCCGACGATCGCGCCGGGAAGGACCGGTCTCGGTGCCTACCTCAACGCGGTAGACGGTGCCGGGGAGCCCTCGTGCTCGCGGCCGGACCGCGTGGCCCGACGGCGGCCCTCGCCCGGTTAGCCGCGACGGTTCTTCGCGCCCGCCTTCGAAGGAGGCCGACAGGAAGGTCCCCTCAGGTCGGTTCTCCTCACGGCGCGCGCGCTGGGCACGCTCACCGCCACGGTCCTCGCGCCTGCGCGGTCCCTCGTCCCACGGCCAGGGCCAGCGTGGCCGCCAGGCTCCTCGACGTCAATGTGTCAACTCCCGGGCGGTCGGCCCACCAGCAGCAGGTACACATGTCCAGACGGCCGCGCTCGTGGCGGCGGCCTTCGGACAGAGGCTTTGCAAAGGCACGGTGCTCGGAGACGTCCGCGGGGAGACGACAGGTGATCTCCTCCAGACGGCTTCGGTGGGGCGCTCGATCTGGCAGGCTGCCCTTCTCCTTGGGGTCAGGTGACGGCCTCTCCCGTGGCGGCCAGCGCGGCCGTGCGACCGATACGGTGCGCAGGCCTCCGCCTCGGGGCACGTCGAAGTTGACGACCAGGCCGATGCGGTCCACGTCCGTCGCGGGCGGCAACGTCGGTGGCCACCAGCACGTCGAGGGTCCCGGCGCGCAGTCGCTCCACAGGCGCTCGCGCGCTCGCGCTGAGGCACGTCACCGGAGATGGCAGCGGCCTGGATGCCCCGGCCCGCCAGGCTCGATGGCGACGTCCTCGGCCGTGGACGGTCCGCACAGGACGATAGCGGCCTCGGCGTCGGTGACGGCCAGGACCGGGGAGACGGCCCGATCTTGTGGCGGAAGGGAACCACCGCGTAGGTCTGGTGGTTGATTGGCGACGGTGGGCCGACCTGGGACCTCGACCTGAACGGGCTCTAGTGAAGGTGCTGGCGCGGCCTGGATGGCCAGGCATCGTCGCGGAGAACAGGGCGGTGCGCGCCCGATCGGTGGGAAGGACTGAGAGCAATCGTCTCGACGTCCTCTGCGAAGCCCATGCGCAACATCTCCGGCCTCGTCCAGGACGAGTAGCGCATCGTCGGTGGAGCGCCCTTGTGTCAATGAGGTCGATGACGCGTCCGGGAGTGCAAACGATGACGACCTGAGCGCCGCCCTTGAGAGCGCCGATCACCGGGCCATAAGGAGCGCCGCCGTAGACGGCCACCACGTCGGGCCACTTGAGGAGCCAAACGGCCATATCGATGATGGCCTCGGCGCTCTGGAGCGCGAGGCTCGCGGGTGGGGAGCCAGGACAGGTGCCTGAACCACACGCTGTCACGGAATTGACGGCGTCGGAAACGTGGCGGTCCGAGGCCTGCGTGGCGGCGCGCCGTGCTTGCCGGTTCGGTCTGGGCGACGCCGACGACGTCGCGGCCGGCCAGCAGGACCGGGATCGCCTCCTCTGGATTGCAGTCGGTCACGAAGCCCATGTCGGTGATGGCCTTGAGCAGGTCCCGGGAGGGCCAGGTCGGCGAGTGATCTCGTCGTCCTCGCGACCCGCCTTCACCTCGTCCTCATCCCGGTTGCGCGGGGACGTGGCGTGCTCGTCCGGCGTGCCGGTGGCCATCGGAATCGGTGTCGGTGTCGATGAGAAAGTGTGGCCGTCGATATCGTCCTCATCGATGTCGACACCGTCGTCCTCATCAGGGTCGTCTGCCCATCCTCCGAATCGGCCTCAGGGAGAGTTCCGGTCGACGTCGTCCACTCGTCCTCGTGGTCGACGTCCTCCAGAGATCCTCAGGGGGAGTCGGAGGCGGGGTCGCGAAAGTCCTCAGGGAGGTGGCGTCGTCGAAGATGGTGCCCGACGCAGCCCGCGTCGTCGTCGGTCTTGGTCGGCCGACCGCCGGAGGGCTCGGCGGAGGAAGGGGCCGTCGAGACTCAGGGGCCGTTGCTGTCGGTACTCGGACGTCTCGTCGGAGGCACCGGGCACAGTGCTGCACTGGAGGAGTCCTTGAGAGTTTTCCCATATCTGTCCCCATGAAGATGTCGGGGACCACGGCGGAGTGTGAGGGAGGACCTTTGTCCTCCTTCTTTGCCATCACCTGGCCCACCACCGCACTCGCCCCGCACCCGGACTGTGGCCGGGTGACTCATGGAGCTAACACGCACAGACTCACGGGATGCTCATGCCGCACACCGGATGCGGCAGGACCCGAACTTCAGGGTCAACAGGGCACGGATCGCTCCTGAGCGGGCTGGGAGAATCGGCGGCATCCCGTGCTCCACGGTCTGGATCACAGGTGAGGTCGGTCTCGTGGCCTGTTCGGCAGCCCTGCGGATCAGGCCCCGCAACGTCATCATCCGGCTACTTTCGCCTCGGGAGGAGTCGACCACGGCCAACGCCGCGTCAGGAGGCTACCTTCGCTGCACCGTTGCCGGGCCAGTGCGGCGCCGCTGTAGAGTCGGCGGGGTGGTGAGCGCGTAGCCGCGAGCCATCCACACCGCGGGCTCCGGTGGCTTGGCGTTGTGGCGGACGGGGGCCCTGTTCGGACGACTCCGTGGTGGCCTCAGGCTCCCATGATTCGGCCTTGGCCGCCGCGCTGCGGCCGGTGGCTGTCCTCTCCTGAGGAGGCCGTCAGTAAATCGACAGGGTCGAGATGGTGGAGACGACCTTCCTGTGGCGCAGCCAGCAGCACGGCGCCAGTCGAGTGTTCTCATCCATCAACACCCCTGACCGACAGCCATCTTTTCCCATCGCGCCGGCGCTCGCCGTCAGGTTCCCGGAACCGGCTGGTGGGCGCTTCATGTCCTGCTGCCGCGGGATGCGCTCCTGGGTTGCAAGATCGTCGTGACTCTCAAGCCCCGCTGCTGACGACGCGCCGGGGCCCGCGCAGTGCTGGAAGCGTGTTCACGCGCTGGGGCGGCCGGATCGCCCCGACCGACCGCATGACGGCTTCGGCCTGGTCTCCTCGATGTGGCTGCGGGGCCCAGAGGCCTGCGCACCCAGACTGGAGGACCGGTTCAGGAAGCTCCTGTGAACCAGGCTGAACCGTCCCATGATGAGCACTGACGGGTACGACATCAGGCTCGACCTGGAGGACGGGCGTTGAGGGACGATGGTACACGATCCCCGGCGCCGAGTCACGCTGTAGCGCGGGTGCGTGTCCGGAATCCTCCGGTGGGCGGTACGAGCGCGGCCTGCTGGTCCTCGGCAGAGCATCTGGCGCGGTAACGACGCCGTCGATATGGCCGCAGATCGGCCGTTGGGATCTGCTGCTCATCGACTCCGGCGGCCTGGCGATGCGCTCACGCGACCTGGCGGATCACGACGCAGCGAGCTGCTCCACCGTTGCCTGCAGGCGGCACGACAGGCGGCCGGCGACCATGGGCGCGCGACCGACTCACCTTCTGACGGTGTTGGTGTGCACCCATGGTCTCCGCATCGGATCGTGGTGGCCGGGCGGTCAGCAGGAGGGTCGCAGCAGCCGACTTCGTTCTGCACCATCGAGGCGGCCACCCGCGCGATTGTCCAATCCGGCTCCTTCTGGCTTAGCTCCGGAGTTCGTGGTGAGGGCGAGGGAGAGTGCTGACCTGGCTGCGCCGCCGATGCTGAGACTCGCGGCGACTCCATCCGGATCGTGGGGCGGGAGGAGGCGGATGCCGCCCACGCAGCGGTGGCGGTCTGGAAGGCTCGCCTGGTGGTGCAGTGCAGGGGTCCATGAAGGCGGCCTGCAACGCGCCGCTCCGGGCAGCAACGGTGTTCCTCCAATCGAGCAGGAGGGGCTCGTCGAGTACCGGGAGGAGCGCGGTGGCCATGACTACGCCTGAAGGTAGCGTCATGGTCTGTCGCGGGACTCGATGCTCACGAGCAGGACCTGGAGCTCCGGCAACCGGGCACCTGAGCGCGCTTTCACGGGCGGCCGTCGGAGAGGGAGCGCGGGGAGGCGGGGTCCCGATCTGCTGCACAGATAAAACTGACTCGAAATCTTAGCCACAACGGGATCACGCCGTTTAGCGGGTACCAACGGCGAACCCCAAAATTCCAGTTCTGAATGATCATCAGTCGTAAAGTTATCATGTAGCCAGGAATCGACGACATGGATGATGTTTTTCTGTTGATAGCGGATTCTTAGAAGGGGCGATCCGTCTATCATCGTTCGCGAGGCGAAGCCGCGCCTGCTTCATGATTAGCGTCCTTTCCTCGTGCATCTCGGTTGTTAGCCATTTTGCTGTACGAGGTAAGTCCATCTGCCCCGCCCATGAACGAACCACGTCGTACAATGCGCTCAGCGACGCTTGCGGCCCTCCTGCGACCAGGGTCGGTGTGCGCGCACCAATTCTTGCTGTTCTGACAGCCTTCCGGCGTGTTCTGGCCACCGCCGGTATTGGCCATGCCCCTCCTGAACGAAGCAAAAGCCATGAGGATTCCGAACGGCTCGGCCTGCCACCCGCAGCCAGAATGGTCTACGAGGGGCCAGTCGGAACCCAGTATGTGGTTCCGGTCTACGAGACTATGGATTCGGCGTGGGAGTTGAGTCAATCCTGTCGGACTGGTGCAGTACTGGGAGAAGTCTGGAGGACCCCGCCATCACGCTCAACGTCGTCCGAGGAAGGACCGTCCTCCGTACCTGCTTCCTGGTCTCAATGCCGAGAACGAGGCGACCGGCTCCCGCCAACGGCGAGCAGGACGTGTTCATCCCGACCGACTATCGTCAAGGGTATGCGATGGGTCTGCCGGGGACAGCGGCTGGGACGTCGGCACAAGGGTCTTCAGCCTTACCTACACCAGCCGCGGAACGGTGAGTGCGACAACAGGGCCTGTTCTCCTTCGTCAAGCAGGACCGAATATCATCAACCCCGGCCCCGAACCAACACCGGAGCCGACTGCTGGGCAAACTTCGAGCCGTCCGCCACCCACCGCGGGCGGGCGCCAGCCCGCGCAGACGGCTCCTGAACCAGCATGAGCCTCGTTCTCGCGACTCCCTCCGACTTCCTCAGCGGCCCCCAGGTCACCGGCACCCCCCGCACCGACTCCCTCCACCAGCACCCAGCGCGTCTGCCAATCTTCGCGGCCGCCTCACCCAGGCTCATCGCCCTCGCCTACAGGGGCGCCTCTGCCTGAGCCGACTGCGTCCGCTCCAGCCAGGCGCATCTCCGAGCGCCGCTGTTGAGACGTGCCAGGCCAAGCCACCGTCCAGGTGCTCGGGCTCCGACGGCTCCACGACCCTCAGAGGGCGGGCCGTCTACGACCAGAGAACGCTGTCAGGGTCCGGGGTTCGGGTTGGTGCTCCCAAGGGACGTCTCGATGACGAGAAGTCGGTCGGATCAGGTCATGACTATGGTGGTGCGTGATTCCGGGAACGCTCTAGATTTGCGTCACCTTCCTACGGGTCCTTCGCGCCCGGCTCAACCTGTCGGCGCTCTACACCACCAGGCAACGTCGATAATGGACGCTACTACGTCCAGGTCTCGCCCATTGATACCGGGCTGACGGCCGCTCCAACATCTTTCATCCTCAGCAAGGCCGTTGCTCCACAGACGACCCAAGCCGGATCCGGCCCGCGCCGACCGGGCTCCCACTCCCGAGCGCTGAGCCCTCGGCCGCAGGGGCGCCCCGAGACCACTTGAACCCGACTGGTTTACCCCGCCGGCCCTGCTCACGCCCTCGACCGAGGCCGGTCAGAACGCTCGAAGCGAATCCGGATGACGGCGGGCGCCCGGAACAGTGGCGCCCCAGGCATCAGCAGGCGACACAGGTTCCGGCACAGGTGCAGGAGCCGGCACAGGTGCAGGAGCCGGCACAGACGCCGGTGCAGGTGTCAGGGCGACTCCTCCACCTCAGGCACCCAGCACCGGATCGGCTCACGCTCCTCGGCCTCGCAGGACGGCTCCGCCCCTCAACCAGGCAAACGCGGGGGCTGCTCCCGCCCCGAGCGCCGGCGGCTCAGGAGACGTACGCGCACAGGCCCCGGAGGACTCCGGCCTCGACGCAGGCTCACCCAGGCCCGACACGTCCACCTCTCCAGCGCACTGTCCGTCCTGACGGGCCCGGTGCCCCCAGTGGCCAGCGCCGCGCACCTGAGCGCGGACAATGCCAACTCCTTGTCCGGCTGCCGAGCAACATCGTCAACCTCGTCCTGCCCAAGTCCAAGGTGCGGGCAGGCGAGTGGGTGTCGGTGTTCGTCTTCCCCGGAGCCACCACCAAGGGGCTGGGTGCAGGTCGACGACGCCAGCAGCGATGCTCCATCGATATCTCGACATTCGAGTCCGGCTCCTGGCGGTGGCGGTAGCCGATCGTGACAGCAACCTGCTGGGATGGGCGAGGCGGAGATCTCCTCCGCGTCCCCAGTGCGGCCGGCACAGGCTCGGCTCCTGCCCCCACCTCCGGACAAGGCAGCTGCCGTGCAGAGGGGACTCAGTGCCAGCGACATGCTCCTGGGCAGCGCTGGAGGGACTGCTGGTGTCGTGCGTGAGCCTGCTGATCGCTGCGTTCTCCGGCATGCCGCTCGGCGCACCCAGTCCCGCCCGCAACTGCGGATGCCGCGCAAAACTCCGGACAGTGCGGTAGGAGATCGTCAATGACATCTCGTCACGGGGCCGGAACACGCGGCCGTGGAAAGAGGAGGTGGGGAGCAGATGATCCGGACGTCCCGGATGACAGAGCGCATACGTCGAAAGGATCGGCGTCCTGCACCGGCAGCATCGGATAAAGCCCGCTGCTCAGGGCTCCGACGCGCGTGCTCATCGTCGTCCTGTCGTCCTCCTCGCATCCTGCGGCCTGGTCTCCACGAGCCCGCTGCCAGGGCGGACCTGAAGACCAGTCCCTCCACCGAACCGCCTCAACGGTGAGCCCCTCGATCGCCGTCGGAGGAACGATCATGTGCACGCTCGGGGATTTCCCGGTGGCGTGACGGTCCAGTCCTCGTCGACGACAGCGCTGGTCGCCTCTCACCCCACGGGTCCGAGGTGGTCGCGATCGTCAGAAGGACGGCACCGCTGCCCGGGCTCTTCGAGGCTCCCGAGTACGTCGAACGAAACCACTGGCTGCGATTCCGGGTCTCCGGGGCTCAGGGGAGAGCGACCAGGAAACAACGCGGCGGACTACACCAACAAAGAGCCCTACTTCACTGTTTCGGGCGTCACGGTCATCGGAGGGTCCACCCTCACCGTTCCGCCCACTCCGACACTTTCACCACCCGTCAGGTCGCGGCCGTGGGGCGTACAGTAGTGCCAGGCCTCCGGCATCCAGACCGCTGGTCCAGATGGCGGGTCAGCCGGTTTCCGATCGTGGTGCCTCCATCCTCGTGCTCAGCGTGATCCTGGTCGTGCTGTCGGTGCTCGTGGCGATCAGCCGTCGCAGGATGGCGGCTACCAGCGCCGTCGGGCCGCTGGCCTGACGCCCGAGTGCCGAGGGCTCCTTGTAAACTGCCGCCGGCACCCGGCTCTGTTGGTGCCCGACGGTACCGACAAATTTTACACGGAAGGAACTCAGCACCGTGCCGCGAACTCGCACCACCAGGCTCCCTGCGCGCCTCAGACATCGGCCGGGGTGTGACCTCACCGGATGGGTGGACCGACAGCGTGACCACGGAGGCGTGGCCTTCATCGACTTGCGGGACGCCTCGGGTATCTTGGGTCGTCATCCAGGGAGGATCGCCCCACGACCTGCGCGCCAGGCTGCATCTGTGTCACCGGTAGTGGCGCCAGCCTGAGGGCAACTTCAAGCGAACCTGCCCACCGGCGGATCGGTCGTCGTCTCCGACGATGGGAATGTCATTTTCCGCCCGCTGCCCAGGTCTCCGACCGCGCCGAGGACGCCGGACAGGTCGGCGGGGAGGCCCGGCTGCGTTACCGCTACCTCGACCTGCGGCGCGGTGCCATACAACGCCATCCGCCTGCATTGCAAGTCAGCCAGGCCGCTCGCAGGGTCCTGGACTCCCAGCGACTTCATGAGTCAGGACCCCCACCTGACCCGCTCCACACCCGGAGAGCCCACGCGACTTCTGGGTCAGCCGTCTGGCACCGGGCTCGTGCACTTCACCGCAGAGCCCGCATTCAAGCTTAATTTGCTCATGATCCTCAAATATGGAGCGCTACTGCCAGATCGCCCGCTGCTACCGGGATGAGGACTTCCGCGCCGATATCAGCCCGAGTTCACCCAGGCTCGATGTGGAGATGAGTTTCAAATCGAACGGACGACGTCATCGCCATCATAGGATACTGCGGTATGAGCCCTCATCGACTACGCGACCTTCTCACGCCCATTGCCGCATGACCTACCGCGACGCCGCGCCGAGAAATACGGCTCGGACAAGCCCGACCCAGGCTTCGGCTGCGAAACGGTGGGCCCTGGACCGACTACGCCAAGGACACCACCTTCCGGGTACTTTCCAGAACTACGTGGGTGCCGTCGTCATGCCCGGCGGCGGCCTCCCAGTCCCGACGCACCTTCGACGCCTGGCAGGGTGGATGCGGCAGCGCGGTGCCAGCGGCCTGGCCTACGTCATGCGTCGCCGACGACGGGACCCTCGGTGGCCCCGTCGCCAAGAACATCACCGACGCCGAGCGGGCAGGCTGACTGGCACGCCGCCGGTGCCGAGCCCGGCGACTGCATCTTTCTCGCCGCGGGTCCGTCGACTCCTCCGCGCCCTGCTGGGCGCCGCCCGCCTGGAGATCGGCAAGCGCCGCGGCCTTCATCAGCGACGACGAGTGGTCCTTCGTCACGGATCGTGGACGCCCCTTGTTCAAGCTTCTCTTCCGCCGACGCCAAGCGCCGACGGCGACGTGGCCTTGGGCAAGAGTCCGCCTGGACCCGCGGGTCCACCGCGCTTCACCGCGAGCGAGTGCCTGGGGCGCTGGCGATACCGGGCGGCAACGCCCCTGACCTACGCCTACCGACATCGTCTGCAGCGGCAACGAGATCGGCGGTGGCTCCATCCGTATCCACCGCAGCGACGTTCAGGGAGCGCGTCTTCACCGATTATAGGGATCCGGTGAGCAGCGGGAGGCTCAGGAGTAGTTCGGCTTCCTTTCGACGCACTTCACCTTCGGCGCACCGCATGGCGGTATCGCGCTGGCTGGGACCCCATCGTCTCCTTGCTGACCAGGCCGACTCCATCCGCGACGTCATCGCGCCGCAGTCCGCCGGTGGCGGCTTCGACCCGCTGACCGAGGCGCCCGCCTGATCACGCCCGAGCAGCGCACAGGCTGCCGGTCGACGCCGTCCCGACGACGAGTGACCAGGTCCGCTTCTGCGGCGCAGGGCAAAGAGGACGGGATGAAGCAGAGCGAGTTCGAAGGTCGCGTCGTCAGGCTAAGACTCTGCCGGATGGGGTGCCGATCCCGGTGTCGCGGATGCACCTGCCTCGGCCCCGAGCACCGAGGCTCGACGACGCTCGCCAGGCCTCGAGAGACTCTGCCCTCATCGGAATCGATGAGACTCAGCCGGGGCCGGTGTGGCGCAGAGACCGAGCGCGCGCGCCTCTTCCGCCCACGCTCGACGAGGTGACGATGCTTGCTGCACGAGTGGGGCGCCCCGGCGGATCCGCCGCTGCTCTTGGTCCACGGCCTGACCGAATCGGCCACCGCCTGGCCCGACGCAGGCCCGGCTGGTCCTCCCGGTATCACGTCCTCGCGATCGATCGAAGCGGGGGCACGAGCTTCCCCGCGGTGGATGACGAGACCCCGGCCCAGGCGCCGCCAGACCATGCAAAAGGACCTTGAGAAGACGGCTGGTCTCTGCTCTCGGAGCCGCCGGTCGTCGTGGCCCACGAGTCCGGGAGGGCCCGCGTCGCTGCGCGGGCGTCGCCTGGGCCCGGAAATGCCTGGTTCGGGCACTGGTCCTGAGAGGACGTCACGCACGTCCCACCGGGCACTCAGGCCCTGCACCGTTCGTGGAGCATCAGGAACGGTTCCTGGACGCCTTCGCCGACGGCGGCGCGACCGAGCGGGGAACGCATGAGGCGCGAGACCTCATGGAGCGAATCCGAGATCCGAGGGCTGGAGCCGCGTGCAAAGAAACGGGTCGACCGCCGTTACATCCGCGAGCACGTCTCGGCGAGGCCGACCTCGTCAGCGCCATCAACCGGCTGAGGACGCCGACGCTTCCATTCTGGCACCCCGCCGCGGGCGACATGGCTCGGACCCCCACCGGAGTGACCAATCCGCTCGTGCGCCTGGGTGCTGCTCGACGACGTCGGCCACCGTGCGTGCGGACGCCCGGAGGCCTCACCACGCCTGTCCGATCCCTTCATCGAGGAAGTGCTCGCCAGCACCGGCCGGTGACCCACCGCCTGGCCTGCTCCCAGAGTCACTTGCGGTTCGGTAGGTACTGGTCAAACACCGCCTGTACAGTGTCAACCGAGGAGATGGCGGGACGTTCTTCCACGGCAGATCCTTCAGAGTTCGGCAGGGTCTTCTGATCGCCCTCGACGACGAACGCGTAGACTACCCCGCCAAGAGATGCGGAACCGGGTCCTTGTCGGTGCGCCCCGTGCACGGCGGGGCGCGGAGACCGCTGCAGACCTGCTGTAGCCGGCCCAGAACGCAGGCGAAACCGCGATTGCCCGCTTCCCACTCCTGATCACTGGGACCGAGCGTATTGATCGAGTACCGGTGGACAGGTCGAGTCCAGCCCGCGTAGTGCTGGTGCAGGTGACCTGACCTGCGGTCATCCGTTAGCGCCTCGGAGGCGCCAGCGGTCGTGGCCGGGCCGGTTCCTGCTGGCGAAGATGATCCAGTCGGCCTGGGAGCAGTCGACTGGCTGACACTCGTGCCGCCCACGACTGAGGTGGTCCGGCTCAGGCAGGTCCCCAGCGGCCAGGGCATGTCGTCGGAGATGGGATGCCCTGCGCGTTGACCTGCGCAGGAGTCGGGGCGGCCGCCGAGACGGTGAGGCCTTCTCGGTGCCGAGGGCAGTCGCCCGGCCGTGGCCCGTGGAACCACTGCCGGCCCCCGCACGCCGGAGAGCCGGTGCGTGAGACGGGTGATGCTGAGGTCTGCGGAGCCGTCCGGGCTCGCTGAGGATGCCGAGGGAATCAGGATTCGAGGTCGCGAGCACGACGGCGGAGACGACGACGCCTGCTGTCACGCCGAGCTGCCAGGAGCGGAAGGCCCTGCCTGAGCGTCCTGCACCGGATCCGGAGGCAGGACCGCGGCAGCGGTGGGACAGTACGACCGCATCGCTGCCTGAGGATGTAGATCGCCGAGCGCGAGACGCCACCGGCCCGAGTCAGTGCCTCGGTGAGCCCGTTGCCGCTCGCGGTACCGGAGCGCGGGGTCGAGGGTGCAGCGCCCGCTCGAGCGAGCGCAACGCCCGGGATGCGCGTGTCCGAGGTGTCCACGGGTACGGACAGGTGGTTGATGATCTCCGTAGGCTTCTCGCCGCGCCGTCAGCGGCGACGAGGACCTCGGCCGGTCAGAGCGAGAAACAGAACGCCCCCATCGACCACACGTCGCCGCTGGGTGAGGGCTCAGCGGGGTGAAGGCTCCGGCGGAGGCGAAGTCCGTGTCATCGTCTCCAGGGTGACGGAGGACTGATGCCCTCGCGCTGGACGGCGGCCAGGCCGAAGTCGCTCAGACGCGGGGCTTCCGTAGGCGTCAATGAGGATGTTTCCGCTTGATATCGCGGTGGAGGACCCCGGCTTCGTGAGCGGCCCCAGCGCGGCAGGAGACGGCCGTGACGATGCTGACGGCCTGGGCGGCACTGGTCTCGCAGCGCCCGAGGACCTGGGCCAAGGAGCCTCGTCACAGCGTTCCATGACCAGGTAGGGGACGTCCGTCGGAAGCACTCCGGAGTCGATCAGCGAGACCGCGTTCGGGTGCCCGCTGATTCGGCTGGCGGCCGCCATCTCCCGCATGAAACGTCGGCGGTTGCGCTCGTCGTGCAGCGGCCTGAGTCGATCTTTGACGGCCACTGGGCGCCCCTAACGAGACCTGCTCCTCGGCGTAGACGGTGGCGAATCCTCCCTGACCCAGCACCTCGTCCCAGACGGACACCGGGCACAGGCGGTGCGACGTGCCCAGAAGCACCGGAAACAGGAGGGGACTGCTCATGGGCACATGATCGTTGCGCGTGCGCATCGGTGCAAACCCGCCATTCCCTGAGCCTCATCGTCCAGGGGCCTCCCGCGTGACCGTCTGCGTCGGGCGCCGTCGGCTGCAGCGTTGCACAGAACCGTGAGGGCCTCCTGCCGACATAGCGTCATTCGGCAAAAGGCTCACGAGGCGCACCTCCTGAAGGCGGAGCCCGTCCAGGGGTGACTGACTGAGTCGCTCAGGCGGCGTGCGTGCAGGTCGGGCAGGTGCAGTCCTCGCAGGTCACGAGGAGCAGGGAGTCCGAGCAGTGCTCGCACGAGCAGGTGTTGTGGTTGCAGGTGGGGCAGGTGCAGTCCTCGCACTCGCACACGGCGCAGGGGTCCGAGCAGTGCTCGCACGAGCAGGTGTCGCACCTCGTCGTAGTGGCCGTTGTCCTCGTGGTGGGCGTGGCCGCTGTGAATGTAGTCCACGTGGTCTCCGTGGATGACGTGCCAGGTGCCCGCAGTCGGGGCCGTGGGTGTGCTGGTGGGCCTCCAGCGGGGCGGTGCTCAGTGGTGGCAGTCATGATCGTGCTCCTTCGTGTGCTCGAGGGTGTCGATGAAGATGGATGCGACATGGTCGTCAATGAGGAGTAGCTCTCGGCGCTTGCCGTCGCGGACCGACTCGACCAGGTGGGCGTTGCGCAGTGACCCGCAGGTGGTGCGAGACCAGGGGCTGGAGACGCCGAGGAACGTCACCAGCTCGGTGACGTCAGCCGGTGAGCTGATGAGGCGGTAGACGATGCTCGCCCTCATGGGGTGAGCCAGCGCCTTGAACAAATTGCACCACGGCCGAGTCCTCCCTAGGGGCCTCCGGTGGTGTGGCGACCTTTCGCATACAAAGGATTTTTATATCAACTCGCCTTGATGTCAACCGATCTTCCACTGATGCGCGTGTGCGCGACTCGGTAGCATGCCGGCCATGTCATCGGTGACCCCAGACAGTGGTGGGCGCGCGCGCGCGAGGGGCGCATGATCTTCGGGCACCGAGGCTGAGCTCACTCGCCCCGGAGAACACCATGGCCGCGTTCCGTTACGCGGTGCATCATCAGGTTCAGTGGGTGGAGGCCGACGTCGACGTCATCGCCGACGGCACAGTCATCATCTGCCATGACTCCACCCTGGACCGGACCACGAATCGCGCCGGCCGGTACGATCGACCTGACGGTGGCCGATCTGGGCGGTATCGACGCCGGAGGCTGGTTCTCGCCTCGGTTCGAGGGTGAGCCGCTCTCACTCTGGGGAATCTCATCGACCTCGTGAACGACGCCGGCCTGAACGCCAATATCGAGATCGCCCAACGAGACCGGCAAGGGAGGCGACCTTGTGGCTCATTGACGAGTCGTCATCGCACAGCCTCGAGCGCCTGCGTCCCGACGTCAAGGTCATCGTCTCCTCCTTCAGTCATCTCCTGCTCCACCTGGTCAAGCAGCGCGCCCCGGAGGTCCCCGTGGGCTGCCTGCACGAGAGTCGTGCGCTGTCGGGCGACTGGAGGAGCACGCTGGAGATCGTGGGTGCCGACTACATCCACCCCGAGGACCCGGACTGACCCGGCAGCAGGTTCAGGAGTTTCGGGCCGAGGGGCTACGGCGTCAACGTCTCGACCGTCAACTCGCCGAGCCGAGCCAACGAGCTCTTCAACTGGGGCGTGACCGGTGTCTTCTCCGACGTCCTCACCAGATCCCTCGCGGCTGACGTTCTCCTGCCTTCGGAATGCTGTGTGAGACCTGTCACTCGCGGTAGGGTGGCTGGCACGCTACATCGAGCTCCCACCCGGTCAACCTCAGGCCCGTCTCGCTGAGAGGTCGTCGACACCTTGCGCGACGGCGGCCTGGTCGCTCACTCCCACCGACTCGGGTACGCCCTGGCCTGCGCGCCGGGCAACAAGGAGGGACTGGACCGCATCCGCGCCATCCGCCAGCTCGACGGTAAGCACAATTTCACTTTCGTGCGCCGACTTCGCCCAGGTCAGGGCCGCTGGCCATCGTGAGCGACAACGCGTTCCGGCTCATCAAGCGTCTCACCCCGGGGCCGTGGACCTTTATCCTCAAGGGGACCAAGGACGTACCCCGGATGACGCTCAACCCCAAGAAGCACACGTTGGGCGTGCGCATCCCCGACCACGCCATCACCCAGTCGCTCGTCGCCGAGTTCGGCGCCCCCATCCTGTCCTCCACCTTCATCCGTCCGGGCCAGGAGGAGCCCGAGACCAACGAGGTGGGAGATCCAGGACTCCCTGGGGCACCTCATCGACGTCGTGATCGAGGGCCCGGTCGGGCATGGGGAGCCGACCAGCGTCATCGACCTGACAGACGACGTCCCCGAGGTGCTGCGTGAGGGTGCCGGAGACATCAGCCTCCTGTGACCGACTCGGCCGCCGCCGTGCTCACGGTGCTCTCCGGGTCCGATTGGCGTCGGACCCGGAGAGGAGTCGTCGTAGCCACCTGGGCGATCAGTGGTTCCAGTGGAGTCGGGAGCGGGGGAGGATAGGGTCGGCCCATGGACCTGTCTCGAGTCGGCCGGCACGGATGACGCCGGGATCCCCGTGGACCCTCACGCACCGCTGGCGAGTACGGGATGCGTCCGCGCACACTCCGATGAGGCTCGAGGGGCAGGCGCACCTGCTCACTCCTGGATCGCCCTTACGGCGACTCGTGGAACCGGGCTGGGGCGACAGGCCCTTTCCGCGGGTGAGCAGGGCGGTGGCGCCGCACGGCCTCCGGATCGTCCCTGTCCTCGGTCATCCTGTGGGGCCCGCCCGGAACCGGCAAGACGACGCTGGCCTACCTGGTGGCACGAGGCAGCGGCCGCAGATTCGTGGAGCCTGTCGGCGGTGACGGCAGGTGTCAAGGACGCCGGGCCGTCGTCTCCGATGCCAGGCGCCGTCTGGCGGCGGGGAGGAGACGGTGCTGTTCATCGACGAGGTGCACCGCTTCTCCCGCTCTCAGCAGGACGCCCTGCTGCCCAGTGTGGAGAACCGGTGGGTGACGCTCATCGCAGCCACCACGGAGAACCTGTCCTTCAGCGTCGTCTCGCCGCTCCTGTCCCGTTCCCTGCTCCTGACGCTCCATCCCTCTGCAAGCCGATGACATCGGGCGACGTGTCGATCGTGCCCTGGATGACGAGCGGGCCCGGGCCGGAACAGTACGCATCAGTGAGGGGCGCGCGCGCAGATCGTGCGCATGGCCGGTTCCGACGCCCGCAAGGCGCTCACGGTGCTGGAGGCCGCCGCAGGCACGGTCCTGGCGCGCGATACGGGGAGGAGCCCTCATTGAGGTCGCCGACATCGAGCGGGCCGCCGACGTGGCTGCGGTGCGTTGACCGGCGCCGGAGACCAGCACTACGACGTCATCAGCGCTTTCATCAAGTCGATGCGCGGCTCGGATCCCCGACGCCACGATGCACTACCTGGCGCGCATGATCGCCGCAGGGGAGGATCCCCGTTACATCGCCCGCCGCATCGTCATCCACGCCGCTGAGGATGTCGGGCTTGCCGACCCCACGGTGCTGTCCACCGCCGTGGCCGCGCAGCAGGCGGTCGCCATGATCGGAATGCCGGGAGTCCGGGCCTCATCCTGGCCCAGGCTGCGCTCGCCGTGGCCACCGCCCCCAAGTCCAACGCCGTCACCGTGGCGCTCAACGAGTCGCTGGCCGATGTGAGGGCCGGCAAGGCCTCGGCCGTGCCCGTTCACCTGCGCGATGCCCACCACGCCGGGGCCGAGGGACTCGGGCACGGCAAGGGCTACCGCTACCCTCACGACTTTCCCCCACGCCGTCGTCGGTCAGCAGTATCTCGCCCGACGGGCTCGAGGGACAGTCGGTACTCACCGGCCCACCGGCAACGGCTTCGAGAAGCGCTCGCCTCCCGTCTCGAGGCGGTCCGACGCATCCTCGATGAGCGGTAGAGCACTCCCTTGAACGGCCGAGCCGGGCAGAGAGTTGAGGACCGTCTCACACCGAGCGGTTCCGACATGGTTTTGCCGGTGAGCACGCTAGAGTTCTCGAGTTGTCCACATCGAGGACGGCTGATGGCTCCTGCTGGCGCCACCGGCCGACGGCGATGCAGACCTCCTGGGGTCCCGGCCCGAACCGCGGCTGACCCCGCGCTGTCGGCGTCCTGCCCGCGGCGTGCGACTACCGATCCGACAGGAATGAAACACATGAGCTCTTCACGCTCCCGCCGCCAGGTGCGTCTGTCACGCGCCCTCGGCATCCTGCTGACCCCTCAAGGCCGTGCGCTACTCGAGCGCCGCCCCTCACGGCCCCGGTGAGCACGGTCGCGCTCGTCGCCGCACCGAGTCCGACTACGCCGTGCGTCTCAAGGGAGAAGCAGCGCCTGCGCGCCCAGTACGGCATCCGCGAGGCCCAGCCCAGCGCGTCTTCGAGGAGGCCCGTCGCGGTCAGGGCCTGACCGGTGAGTCCCTCGTCGAGCTGCTCGAGATGCGCCTGGACGCCTCGTCCTGCGCTCCGGGATCGCCCGCACCATCGCCCAGGCCCGCCAGGACGTGGTCCACCGCCACATCCTCGTCGACGGCAAGGTCGTGGACCGCCTCCTACCGCGTCAAGCCCGGCCAGACCATCCAGGTCCGTCCCCGCTCCCAGGTGATGGTGCCCTTCCAGGTCGCCGCCGCCGGCGCGCACCGCGTGACGTGCTGCCCCCGTCCCGAGTACCTCAACGTGGACCTCGAGAAGCCCTCCGCGACGCTGGTGCGCCGCCCCAAGCGCGACGAGGTCCCCGTGACCTGTGACGTCCAGATGGTCGTCGAGTACTACCTGCGCTGACCCTCACATCACCTGACGCCGGGGGCGCCCCGGACCCTGAGAGGTTCGGGGCGCCCCGGCGTGGGAGTACGCTCACCATGGAGCAACCCGACCGGCTCCGAGCCCACAGGCGACTGGTTCCACCGTTTGCACTGTGTACCGGGCCGGACGGTCGACCACACACACCGTCCACACGCCCAGCACCCGGCCCGAGGGCCGCAGTGCCCGGCACACCTCGAACAGGATGAGGACCCCATGCGCACATCCGAGATCCGCAGCCGCTGGCTGGACTACTTCGCCGCGAACGAGCACGAGATCCGGCCCTCGGTCTCCTGGTGTCTCCCTGAGCCCTCCATCCTGTTCACTGTGGCGGGCATGGTGCCCTTCATCCCCACATCCTGGGTACTGAGGAGGCCCCCTGTCCCCGGGCGGCTCGGTGCAGAAGTGCATCCGCACCAATGACATCGACAACGTCGGTATCACGACGCGCCACGGCACCTTCTTCCAGATGAACGGCAAACTTCTCCTTCGGCGACTACTTCAAGGAGGGGCCATCTCCATGCCTGGGGTCTGCTGACAGGTAGCCGGGAGGAGGGCGGCTACGGTCTGGACGGGGACCGGCTGTGGATGACGATCTGGGAGGAGGACCAGGTCTCCTTCGACTACTGGACCCGTGAGATCGGGGTTCCCGCCGAGCGGATCCCAGCCTGCTTCCCTTCACGGACATCTCCTGGTCGACAGGGCAACCCGGCCCCGCCGGCTCCTGCTGCGAGATCCACTACGACCGCGGCCCCGCTTACGGGCCCGACGGTGGTCCCGCTGTCGACACCCAGGGCGACCGCTTCTGGAGATCTGGAACCTTGTCTCGACGAGTTCCTGCGTGGAGAGGGCAAGGGGCACGACTTCGAGCTCCTGGGCAAGCCTCGACCAGACGGCCATCGATACCGGAGCCGGTCTGGAGCGTCTGGCCTTCACTCATGCGGGACAAGCCCAACATGTATGAGATCGACGAGGTCTTCCCCGTCATCAAGGCCGCCGAGGAGCTCTCCGGAAAGGTCTACGGCCGCGGCTCCGCCGGCCCCGAGGCGGGCGAGGCTCACCACGATGACGTGCGCATGCGGGTAGTCGCCGACCACGTGCGCTCCGCCCTCATGCTCATCTCCGACGGCGTGCGCCCCGGCAACGACGGTCGCGGCTACGTCCTGCGCCGACTCGTTCGCAGGGCCGTGCGCTCCATGCGTCTGCTCGGCGTCGACGAGGCCGCCATGCCCACTCTGCTGACTGTCTCGAAGGACGCCATGAAGGCCTCCTACCCCGAGCTGGAGACCGCTGGAGCACCATCTCCGAGGTGGCCTACGGCGAGGAGGACGCCTTCCGCCGCACCCCGCCGCCGGCACCACGATCCTGACACCGCGGTGGCCTCGGCCAAGAAGGAGGCCGGCCGCACCGGGCGCCCGCTGGTGTCCGGCAAGAGCGCCTTCGAGCTGCACGACACCTATGGGTTCCCCATCGACCTCACCCTGGAGATGGCGGCCGAGCAGGGGGTCGATGTCGATGAGAGCGCGTTCCGCAGTCTCATGAACGAGCAGAAGGAGCGTGCTCGGGCCGACGCTCGCGCCAAGAAGACCGGGCACGCCGACATCCGAGTCTTCCGCGAGCTGGAGAAGGAGATGGGCGGTGGCTCGACCTTCCTGGGCTACACCGAGTCCTCCGCCGAGGCCACCGTCGCCGGGGTCCTCGTCGACGGCGTCCCGCAGAGCGTCGTGACCGCCCCGGCCGAGGTCGAGGTCATCCTGGACCGCACCCCCTTCTACGCCGAGATGGGTGGTCAGCTCGCCGATCAGGGGCACGATCCGACTGGCTGACGGCGGCACCGTCGAGGTCGATGACGTCCAGGCCCCCGTCAGCGGGCTGCACGTTCACCGCGGCACCCTGACCGAGGGGCACGATCGCAGTGGGGAGAAGGCCTTCGCCCAGATCGACTCGGCTCGCCGCCTGGCGATCGCACGTGCCCACACCTCCACCCACATGGTGCACAAGGCGCTTCACGAGATCGTCTCCGACAACGCCACCCAGGCCGGCAGTGAGAACTCCCCCTCCCGCATGCGTTTCGACTTCCGTCACGGCTCCGCCCTGGCTGCAGACCAGATCTCCGGCATTGAGGAGCGGGTCAACGCCAGGCTGTCGGAGGACCTGGCCGTCACCGATGAGGTCATGGACATCGACGCCGCCCGCGCCGCAGGAGCCATGGCGCTGTTCGGGGAGAAGTACGGCAAGGAGGTGCGCGTCGTCTCCATCGGCGGTGACTGGTCCAAGGAGCTGTGCGCCGGTACCCACGTTCCCAGCACTGGGCACATCGGCCGTATCGCGGTGCTGGGCGAGTCGTCGATCGGTTCGGGGGTACGCCGCATCGACGCCCTCGTCGGTGAGGGCGCCTACGGCTACCAGGCCAGGAGCACGCCCCTGGTCTCCCAGCTCTCCACCATGGTCGGGGGCCGTCCCGAGGACCTGCCCGAGCGCGTCGAGAGTCTCATGACGCGCCTGAAGGATGCCGAGAAGCGCCTGGCCGCGGCCGAGCAGGCGGCGCTGTCCACGCGCACGGCCGGCATCGTCTCAGACGCCGTCCGGCTGGGTGAGGTCCGTCTCGCGTCAGCAGACCTCGGGCCCGTCGGCTCCGCCGACGCCGTACGCTCGTTGGCCCTCGACGCCCGCAGCCGGCTCGGTGACGCCGAGCCCGCCGTCGTCGCTGTCGGTGCGGTCCTGGGCTCGCGTCCGGTGGTGGTGGTGGCCACCAATGCCGGTGCCCGTGACAAGGGCATCCGAGCCGGTGCCCTGGTGCGCACCGCCGCTCAGGGTACTGGGTGGCGGCGGTGGCGGCAAGGACGACCTGGCTCAGGGCGGTGGTCAGAACCCAGAGGTTTCTGGACGAGCGCTGCGCGCCGTCGCCGAGCAGATCCAGGCCTGACCCGGCGAGCCGGCTCGCCCCTGCACTCCGTGGCAGATCACGTGACAGACTCATCGGCTCAGCCTGCCCCGACGGGTTTCCGTCCCGGCGTACGCATCGCCTTCGACGTCGGCAAGGGCACGTATCGGTGTCGCTCGCTGCGATCAGGACGCGATTCTGTCGTTTCCTGTGGTAACTCTCAGGCGGGACCGTTATAGGTGCAGACCTCGACGAGGCCGTTGACCTCGTCGAGGAGTACGGTGCCTTCGAGGTGATCGTTGGTCTGCCCAAGCACATGGGCGGAGGCAGCTCGAGCTCAACCAGGGACGCCCGCGCATGGGCGCGCGACCTGGCGAGCCGCCTGCCGCAGCGGGTGTGCGTCCGGCTGGTCGATGAACGACTCACCACCGTCACTGCTCACCGGGATCTGCACGCGGCTGGCCTGAAGGAGAGGAGCTTTCGCGGTATCGTCGACCAAGCGGCAGCGGTCGTCATCCTTGAACAGGCCATCACAACTGAGCGGATGTCCGGGGTCCCGGCCGGTGAGCGAGTCCACCCGATCAAGAGAGGCAGAGCGTGAGCCACGACGATTTCTTCGCCGAGCTCGGCATCCAGCGCGATGAGGACGCTGGCGACGCCAAGGACAAACCCAAGAGCCGCAGACAGCGGCGCATGGAGAAGGTTGAGCGCCGTCAGCGAAAGCGGCGCCGGCACTGGCTGACGAGCCTTGTCATTGTCGTCACCCTCGCGGCTGTCGGCGTCCTGGGCTACAAGGCCATCGGGATCATGCGTGACGCCTCTGCCCAGGCGACCCATGCCGAGGACTACAAGGGTGAAGGCGAGGGCGAGGTCACCGTGACGATCCCGGAGGGAGCCTCCGGAGTCGACATTGGTGACATCCTCCAGAGCAAGGGCGTCGTCGCCTCCGGCAAGGCCTTCACCAATGCGGCGAAGAACAACCCGAAGGGCAATACGATCCAGCCGGGCACCTACAAGCTCAAGAAGAAGATGTCGGCGAGCTCCGCGCTCCAGGCGCTGCTCGACCCTGAGAGCAAGGGCGATCACACACTGACCATCCCCGCAGGTGTCACCAAGCAGATCGTCAAGGACCGGCTCAAGAAGGTCGGCAACTTCACCGATGAGCAGATCGAGGCGGCCTACGCCGATACTGCTGGGATCGGTCTGCCCGCGGAGGCCGGCGGCAACGTGGAGGGCTGGCTCGCCCCGGGCACCTACGACGTCGCCGAGAACGCCACTCCCAAGGACCTGATCAAGAAGATGGTCTCCAAGACCGTCACCCAGCTCAAAGAGCTCAAGGTGCCCAAGGAGGACTACCAGAAGGTTTTGACCAAGGCCTCCATCGTTGAGCGTGAGGTCAACAGCGAACGCTACTACGGGCAGGCAGCACGGGTCATTGAGAACCGTCTGGCGCAGACCGATGGAGAGACCCACGGCCTGCTCCAGATGGACTCGACAGTGCAGTACGGCCTGGGGCGTTATGGCGGCATCCCCTCCGAGGCGGAGACTCAGGACGCCAACAACGCCTACAACACCTACGTCCACAAGGGGCTCCCACCAGGGCCGATCGGCAGTCCCGGTGAGGCGGCCATCAAGGCGGTGATCAACCCACCGGCCGGAAGCTGGCTCTACTTCGTCACGGTCAACCTCGAGACCGGCGAGACCCTGTTCGCCTCCACCAATGACGAGCAGAAGGCCAACACCAAGAAGCTCAACGACTACTGCAACAAGAACAAGGAGATCTGCAACGGCGAGAAGAAGAGTGGCTGACCCGATGGCGGCAGTGATCCGCCACCGCGCAGCCGTCATCGGCAGCCCGGTGAACCACTCGCTGTCTCCCGTGCTGCATCGAGCCGCTTACGCCGGACTGGGGCTGGACGACTGGTCCTACGAGCGGCTCGAGACAGCGCCTCCAGAGCTGCCCGGGCTGCTCGCCGAACTGGCCGCTCCGGTTCAGGCCGGGCCGGCCTGGGCGGGCCTGAGCGTCACCATGCCCCACAAGCAGACGCTCCTGGCGCACCTTGACGTCATCGACCCCCTCGCCGAGGCCGTCGGTGCCGTCAACACCGTGGTGGCGCAGCGCAGCGGCGCAGGAGGCGCGCTCCTGGCCGGCTTCAACACCGACGTCGCAGGTATCGTGGGCGCACTGCGGGAGACCGCCGGCAGACAGACATCGGGCTCGCCGGATGAGTACCTCCGGGTCGAGCAGGCCGTCGTCCTCGGCTCGGGCGCCACCGCCTGCTCGGCCCTTGCGGCGCTCGGAGAGCTCCGGGCCGGCCGGATCACCGTTGTGGCACGAAGGCACGCCGGCCCCGGTCGCGCGCTCAGCGCCGCCCACCGCATGGGGCTGAGTATTGAGACCCTCACCTGGAAGCCCACCGACGCAGCCTCCAACATCGAGGCGTCCCGGCGCCTGGCCGCAGCAGACGTCGTCATCTCGACTCTGCCCGCCGGGGCAGCGGATCCTCTGGCCGGTCCGTTGGATGCGCTTGCGGACCGCTCGGGTCGGAGTCGTCCGACGGCGGTCATGCTCGACGTCGTCTACGCCCCCTGGCCCACTGCTCTCACTCAGGCCTGGGGTCGTGCCGGCGGAGCCGTCGCGCCGGGCTGGCTCATGCTCCTGCACCAGGCAGTGCCCCAGGTACAGCTCATGACCGGGCAGCAGCCGGACATCGAGTGCATGCGCGCGGCACTGACCTCGACCTTGGCCGGCACCGACGGCTGATCCGCGCGCAGGGAATCTCGACGTGGGACGCCGGAGGCGACATCGGCGTGTGAGAGTATCTGCTCATGCTTCGATGGATGACGGCCGGGGAGTCCCACGGCGAGGCCCTGACCGCGGTGCTGGAGGGCATGCCCGCAGGCGTGCGGATCACCAGTGAGGACATTCGGGCAGCATTGGCCCGGCGTCGTCTGGGGCACGGGCGCGGTGCTCGCCAGGCCTTCGAGCGCGATGAGCTGCGGGTCCTGGGCGGCATCCGCCACGGGAGCACTATCGGTAGCCCCGTCGCCCTACAGATCGGCAACTCCGAATGGCCCAAGTGGTCCACGGTCATGAGTGCCGACCCCGTGGATCCCCATGAGCTGCTCATCGACGCCGGGACCGGCGATGAGCGTGAGATCGCCCGCAACCGACCGCTGACCCGCCCGAGGCCCGGGCACGCGGATCTGCCAGGGATGCTTAAGTACGACCTGGATGAGGCTCGTCCGGTCCTGGAGCGGGCATCAGCCCGTGAGACCGCCGCCCGGGTGGCGCTGGGGGCCTTGGCCGAGGCCCTTCTGGCACAGGTCGCCGGCATCAGACTGGTCAGCCACGTCGTGCGGATCGGCTCGGTCGCCCTGCCCGAGGACGCGCCCCCACCGAGTGCTGAGGACACCGGGCGCCTGGACGCAGACCCGGTGCGCTGCACGGATCCTGCCACCAGTGCCGCCATGGTCGCTGAGATCGATGGCACCAAGAAGGAGGGTGACACGCTCGGGGGCGTCGTCGAGGTCATCGCCACCGGTGTCCCAGTGGGACTGGGCACCCATGTCAGCGCCGACCGCCGCCTCGACGCGCGCCTGGCATTCGCGCTCATGGGGATCCAGGCCGTTAAGGGTGTGGAGATCGGCGACGGCTTCGCCGAGGCGGCCCGGCGGGGCTCAGCCGCCCATGACGAGATCGTCTCAGTGACCTCAGGAACGCTCACCAGGCCCACCAACCGTGCCGGCGGCATCGAGGGCGGCATCTCCAACGGCTCCGATGTGCGGGTGAGGGCCGCATTCAAACCGATCTCCACGGTGCCCAGGGCCCTGCGCACCGTCGACCTGGCCACGGGTGAGGCCGCCACCGGGCTGCACCAGCGCTCCGACGTGTGCGCCGTCGTCCCCGGAGCGGTGATCGCTCAGGCCATGACCGCCCTGGTTCTGGCCGATCTTCTGCTGGACAAGACCGGAGGCGACTCGGTCGATGAGGCCCAACGCAACCTCCGTTCCTACCAGGCCCGCATCGCAGAACGGACACAGTGGCGAACCGAGCGGTGAATCTCGTGGCAACTCGCTCTGCTCGGGCGATACTGGTACAACCCACAGCGATCTCAACGGAGAGGCAGCACGATCATGACCTGGAAGCGTGTTCCGACCATCGCTCTGCGCGACGACCAGCTGCCCCTGGTGCTGGTGGGGCTGCCCGGCGCGGGCAAGACCACTCAGGCCAGGCTCCTGGCCCAGGCCCTGGGGGTCCAGGTCACCGACACCGACGCCGAGATCCGCCGGCGCGCCCGCATGACGATCCCCGAGATCTTCACTTCCGAGGGGGAGGAGTGCTTCCGCGACCGCGAGCACCGGGCCATGCGGGCGGTCCTGGACTCCCCGGCAGCCGCTCAGGGCGTCATCGCCCTGGGTGGGGGAGCGGTTCTGCGTTCCGAGAACCGAGACCTGCTGCGCGGTCATACCGTCATCTACCTGTCCGCCTCCCCGAGCACCGCCGCCAAGCACGTGGGCGACGGGTCGGGGCGCCCTGTCATGGCTCCTGACGCGGACTCCGACCAGGCCCGTGCCGCTCAGCAGCGCTGTGAGGAGCACGGCGAGCACGCGGGCGTCCTGGCGCGGATGGAGGCGCTCCACGCTCAGCGCTCACCGCTGTACTCCGAGGTCGCCACTCTCACCGTGCCCACCGATGGGCTCAGCCCCCAGCAGATCGCCGCTCTCATCCTCGTGGCCCTGGGGGTCCAGACCGCTCAGGCGGTCAGTGTCCTGGCGCCCATGGCCGAGACGCAGGCGGACTCCGCCACTGCCCCGGACGGGCCCGGTGACTCGCCTCGGCGCGTCCGTGTCCGGCCCGTTGCCACCACCGAGGTCTGCAGTGGGGCACGACGGGTCAGCGTTGCCGGCGAGAGCCCCTACGACGTGCTCATCGGCCACGGGATCGTGGCCGAGTGCCCCGCCTCGTGCAGGACGTTCCGGGGGCGGGTGCGGGAGGTGTCGCCGTCGTTCACGCCAAGGCGCTGGCCGACCGCGCCGCCGCGGCCGAGGCGGCACTGACCTCCGAGGGCCTGCGCGTCCTGCGTCTCGAGGTTCCCGACGGAGAGGCGGCCAAGAAGGCGCGCGTCCTGGAGCACCTGTGGGATCGGCTTGGCTCCTTCCGCCTGGGGCGCGACGGGCTCGTGGTCGGTCTCGGTGGTGGGGCGACGACGGACCTGGCCGGTTTCGCCGCCGCCACCTGGTTGCGGGGTGTTCCCGTGGTGCAGGTGCCCACCACGCTGCTGGCCATGGTGGACGCCGCCGTGGGCGGCAAGACGGGGATCGACACGCCCGCCGGCAAGAACCTGGTGGGTGCCTTCCACCCGCCGGCCGCTGTCATCGCCGACCTGGAGACGCTCTCCACGCTGCCGGCCTCCGAGCTGCGGGCCGGACTCGGCGAGGTCGTCAAGTGCGGCCTGATCGCCGATTCCGTCATTCTCGACCGGGTCCTGGCCGATCCCGCCGACTGCCTGACCTGGGACTCGCCAGTACTGGCCGACCTGGTTGCCCGTTCGGTAGCGGTCAAGGCAGCCGTCGTGGGGGAGGATCTCACTGAGGCCGGCCTACGGGAGGTCCTCAACTACGGCCACACCTACGCCCACGCGATCGAGAAGGTCACCGGGTACTCCTGGCGTCACGGAGAGGCGGTGGCCGTCGGCTGCGTCTTCGCCGCCGAGATCGCCCACCGCAACGGCAATCTGAGCAGTGACGCACTCGCCCTGCACCGGCAGAGCCTCGAGGCGGTCGGCCTGCCGACCCGCTTCCCCGAAGGGGAGGGACGCTGGGAGGAGCTCAAGGAGGCCATGATGAGCGACAAGAAGGTGCGCGGCGGCCGACTACGTCTCGTCCTGCTCGATGACATCGCCAGGCCCGTGCGGGTTCAGGCGCCGGCGGAGAGTATTCTCCTGTCGGCTCATGAGGCTGTCACCGGTGGGGCCCACCAAGCAGAAGGGCACCGCGGTTGAGTGCCACGGCACCGGGCTCACTCATCCTCACCGGCCCGCCGGGTGCCGGCTGCTCGAGCGTGGCCCGTGCCGTCGGGAGTGCCCAGGGCCTGCCCGTGCTCGATCTGGGGCGGCTCGTTGCCGACGAGCTGGGAACCCGCCCGGACCTGGCGCTCGTTGCGGTGCCGGAGACCGAGTACCGCCGCGTCGAGGCCGACACCGCTGTGAGGCTCCTGGAGCGTGCCCAGACCGGGAGCGTCGTCGTCGCCCTGGGATCGGGCTGTCTGGAGGCTGCTGGAGTACGCCAGGGCCTTGAGCGTCTTAGGCTCGCCAACCGTCAGAGTCACCGCGTCGTGGCCCTGATCTGCGCCACCCGGGCCCTGGCCACCCGTAACGGTCTCGACGCACCCCGGTCCGTGGCCCTGGGAACCATCCACCACCAGTTCGTCCAGATGCTCCACGAACGTCAGGCCCAGTGCCGGGATCTGGCCGACGTCGTCATCGACACCACCACAACCACCCCCGACGAGGCCGGCGAGAAGGTGATGAGCGCCGTCGCAGCCGATTTGTCCCGCCACTCGTGATCGGTGCGACACGCCCGTCACGGGGTGAGCGCGGCAGGTCGCGGTAGGATCAGCGCGTCCCAGATGCAATGCAACAGTGAGGAAACCCTCGTGGCCACGACGAACGACCTGAAGAACGGCATGGTGCTCAACCTCGAGGGCCAGCTGTGGCAGGTAGTGGAGTTCCAGCACGTCAAGCCCGGCAAGGGCCCCGCCTTCGTGCGCACCAAGATCAAGAACGTCCTGTCCGGCAAGACCGTCGACAAGACCTTCAACGCCGGCCTCAAGGTCGAGACCGCCACCGTTGACCGGCGCGACATGCAGTACCTCTACAAGGACGGCGACGACTACGTCTTCATGGACGTCAAGTCCTACGAGCAGACCTACGTCCCCTCGGCCACCGTTGGCGACGCCGCCACCTTCATGCTGGAGAACCAGGAGGTCATCGTGGCCTTCCACGAGGACTCGGTCCTGTTCGTCGAGCTGCCGGCCTCCGTGGTCCTGACGATCTCCCACACCGAGCCGGGCCTCCAGGGCGACCGTTCCAGCGCGGGCACCAAGCCGGCCACCGTCGAGACCGGTGCCGAGATCCAGGTCCCCCTGTTCCTCAATACCGGTGACAAGGTCAAGGTGGACACCCGCTCCGGCTCCTACATCTCCCGCGTCAACGACTGATGACCGAGCATCCCGAGGAGGGCTCGACCCACTCGAGCCCCGCGTCGCGGCACCCGGTCACCGCCCGCACCAAGGCTCGCCGGCGTGCCATCGAGATCCTCTTCGAGGCCGATCAGCGCGGGATGCTGAGCTCCGAGGACACTGAGGAGCTGCGCTCCTTCGCGCAGCTGCGCGCCGTCAGCTCGGCCAACCACACCGAGGCCCCTGCCTACACGCGGGAGATCCTCAACGGTGTGTGCGACCATCTGGGCGACGTTGATGAGACGATCCAGACCTACGCCCAGGGATGGACCCTGGGGCGCATGCCGGCCGTCGACCGCGCCATTGCCCGTGTCGCCACCTGGGAGATCGTCTACAACGACGACGTCGATGCTCCTGTTGCCGTGGACGAGGCCATGACGCTGAGCCGGATGCTCTCCACCGATGAGTCACCCAGGTACCTGGGAGGGCTTCTGGGGCGTATCGGCGACCTCGCGGACACGTTGCGCTGAGTCATATGGAGCGAAGGGGCTCACGGCATGGGGTGCACTCCCTATGCCGTGAGGTGCTCCCATCCGACACCGTCGGCCTAGGCTGAGGCCATCCCCTCTGCCGATGCTGGAGCACCCCCGTGAGTCACCTACCTCCCCAGAATCCCAACGACTACCCCTACATCAAGGGCAGTTCGTCGCTCAAGGAGGGGACGTATGGCCCCGAGAGTCCAGCATCGTTACCGTCCGGTCCCGACAACGCCGGCTACCCGTGGAACGGACACATGACAGTTCCTCACGGCCGCTACTACCCCTCGATGGGGCAGACTCCTGTTCCTGGCTTCGGCTGGAACGACCCGGTCCTGACGACGGTTCAGCGCAAGCGCTCCGCAACCCGCAAGGTGTCGCTCTCGAGTGGCGTCGCCGGGATCATCACCATGAGCGTTCAGATGATCACCTCCACCACCTTATTCGTCACTTCCGTCGTCCCAAAGGATCCGTCCCTGGAGTTCACATTCCTTGATTTCATTGGCCTTCTCGCGATGATCTTCACCCCGTTCATCGTTGGCCTCGGGTGGATCGCTACTTTCATCCTTGCTCTCATCGCCTGCATTAAGGCGCATTCCAGGACGCCCAGAGTCCAGCCCGACGGATGGGGCGAGGCCAAGATGCCAACGTCGGCACTGCTGGCCGCGAGTATCGTCGCGGGGCTTCCCGCCGTCATCAGCTATGTCACTTTGTTCTTGGAGGGATCGTCCGGCTCCTCTGCTGGGGGCACTGACTACTTCATGGAATCAGTGCTTATCACCTGCGACCTGGTGCAGGCTCTGATCGCAGTGGGGTTCGGCTTTCTTCCTCCGCATGAGCAGGGCACTGGACCCATCGGTCAGAGCGCCTCAGGCTCCGGGAACGCAGTTCGCATGATCTGTTGCCGGCACCGAGGAGAACTCGGGTGCCGGCACAGTCCCTCAGCCCGCGCCAACGCGTCCTGGCGAACCGGCCGGAGTGCAGGCTGAGGGCGCCGCATCAGCTACTCGTCCATGGCCCGTACGACGATATAGTCAATATCCACCTGTGCCTGGGTGAAGCCCTCATGGTTCAGCCGGCCTCGGTGAATACTTCCGCTGTGCGTGGTTAAGCAGATGTGGTAGGCGGCGTCGTCACCGAAGCACTCATCGAACTCCTTCTCCGATGTTGAACGCGAGACCTCGTGGTAGGGCTGACCGTCGAAAAGGAAAAGAATGCTCTCGGGGGTCTTCTCCATCCCGTAGGTGTGCCACTGGGTGAGATCGGGCCGCGGCGAGACCCCCAGGTTGCTTCCTGTGCCCCCCCCGCCTGGCCGAAATGCACAGTCGACTCGGCGATACCGGTGGCGCTGCCGCCACCATAGGTCTCAACGACATCGATCTCGCCTCCGTTGTCATCGTCGTCCGCTCGCAACCAGATCCCGGCGAACAGGCCCTCAGCTGACTGCGGGAAGCGCGCCCTGGTCTCCAAGGAGCCGTAGACAAAGGAGAACAGTCCCTGCGTGGTGACAAATGCCTGGTCGACGTAGCGGAGGGTCGGCTCCTTGTCGAAGCGGTTCTGGAAGCCCTTGAGGGGAGTGGCGCGCTTGCGCCACAGGAGATGCCCGACACCGTTGCTGATGCTGTGGGAGTCATGCGTGAACACCCCCCAGTCATAACTGGTGCAGGACTCGGGCTCCGAGCGGTTGTCGCGCCAACGCGACGGAGAGAAGTCCGTCCCGCTGGAGAACTGCTCATTGAAGATAAGACTGCCGAAATCATAGGTCGGCTTGGCTGCAGCGGTCGGCGAGGGGGACACCAGACCAGCGGCGGCCAGCCCCGCCCCGGCGCCGAGGCCGGTGATGATCGAACGTCGAGTAGGGAGTGTCATGAGGGCATTCCTTGCTTGAGAAGAAGTCGCTGAAGCGGCAGCAACACCGGACCTTGTCTGCCCCGCGACATCGTTCAGCTCTCAATCGGGCTCAGATGGATCCGGCACTCACTTCTCAAGCTCTCGACATGTTGTGACGATCTCGCAGTCAGCGTCTGGTGACGCCCGAGCATTGGGCTAAGACTAAACATTGTCACGGACGATTTGTAGACGCAAAACACGCCCTGCCGCGACTGGTACCAGGTGTAGAGCCGATTCACTGACATCGACGTGACCTTCGTCTCTGAAGCCCGTTCTGCGTGGGCGAGCGCAAGCCGCTGCGGGTGGCGTAAACTCGCTGGCGACCAACATCCTTTAAGTCCGTCCAGAGAGGCGGGGAAGGAGGCCTGAAATGGCCGAACGTTTGTCAGGCGCCTCTGGCGCATCGATCCAGGGCAAGGAGATCCTCGGACCTCCCGATATAGCCCGCTCCCTGTTCCGTATCGCGCACGAGATCCTGGAACGCAACCACGGGACTCAGGACGTCGTCGTCCTAGGGATCCCCAGCGGGGGAGCGCCACTTGCACACAGACTCGTCGAGGCGCTCGCCGTCGCTTCGAGCGAAGGAACGCAGTGGTCCAAGCAGGCGGGGCAGGTTCAGGCTGCCGCCAGGGTCCCGGTCGGCACCCTGGACATCACCATGTACCGCGACGACCTGGGGCGCCATCCCATCCGCGTGCCCCGTCCCACTGAGATCCCCCAGGGAGGCATTGACGGCAAGGTCGTCATCCTCGTCGATGACGTCCTCTACTCCGGACGCACCATCCGTGCCGCCCTCGACGCCCTGGGTGCCGTCGGCCGCCCCCGGGCCGTACAGCTCGCCACCCTTGTCGACCGGGGCCACCGGGAGCTGCCCATCCGCGCTGACTACGTGGGTAAGAATCTGCCGACCTCCCGCACCGAGAAGGTCGTGGTCTCCCTGACCGAGCTCGGCGCCTCCACCGACGCCGTCACCATTGTTCCCGCAGACGTCCCTACTGAGCGTTCGAGCGAGCGCGCCGACCAGGAGGCCACCCGATGAAGCACCTGCTCTCCGCCAAGGACCTGACCCACGACGAGGCGGTCATGATCCTGGACACCGCTGAGGCGATGGCCGCCACGCAGAGCCAGGCGGTCAAGAAGCTCCCAACGCTGCGCGGCAAGACCGTGGTCAACCTCTTCTTCGAGGACTCCACTCGCACCAGGCTCTCCTTCGAGGCCGCCGCCAAGCGCCTGAGCGCCGACGTCATCAACTTCTCGGCCAAGGGCTCTTCACTGTCCAAGGGGGAGTCCCTCAAGGACACCGCCCAGACGATCATGGCCATGGGCGCGGATGCCGTCGTTGTGCGCCACTCCGCCTGCGGCGCCGCGCACCTGCTGGCCCACGCCGGCTGGATCAACGTGCCGGTCCTCAACGCGGGCGACGGCACCCACCAGCACCCCACCCAGGCGCTTCTGGACGCCATGACGCTGCGCCGCTGGTACGTCCCCGGTGCCGGCGCGACAGCGGACGGCAGCCCCGCCCCGCAGGGGCGCGACCTGGAAGGCGCCCGCCTCATCATCGTCGGAGACGTCCTGCACTCCCGGGTGGCCCGCTCCAACGTGGACCTCATGACGGCACTCGGAGCCAAGGTCACCCTCGTGGCGCCCCCGACGCTGCTGCCCGTCGGCATGGACGACTGGCCCTGCGAGGTCTCCTACAACCTTGATGAGGCGATCGAGGACATCCAGCCCGACGCCGTCATGATGCTGCGCGTCCAGCGCGAGCGCATGAGTGCCGCCGGCGGTGGCTTCTTCCCGAGTCCTTCCGAGTACTCCAGCGTCTACGGCCTCACCTCAGCCCGGCGCCGGGCCATGCCGGAGCATGCCATCGTCATGCACCCCGGCCCCATGAACCGCGGCCTCGAGATCACCGCCGAGGCCGCCGACGACCCCCGCTCACGCATCATCGAGCAGGTCGGCAACGGAGTCTCTGTCCGTATGGCCGCCCTCTACCTCCTCCTCGCTGACGAAGGGAACCAGCTATGACCTCCCACCTCCTGACCGGTGTCCGCCCCTACGGCGAGGACCCCACTGACATTCTCATCACCGATGGCACTATTACCGCCATCGGCCCTGACGCCGCAGCGAAGGCCCCCGCCGACGCCCAGCGCCATGACCTTGACGGGCTCATCGCCCTGCCCGGGCTCGTCGACATCCACACTCACCTGCGCGAGCCCGGAGGGGAGTCCGCCGAGACCATCTACTCCGGTACCCGCGCGGCGGCCGTTGGCGGTTACACCGCCGTCTTCGCGATGGCCAACACCACGCCCGTCCAGGACAACGCCGGTGTCGTTGAGCAGGTGCTGCGGCTGGGTCGTGAGGCCGGCTGGGTGGACGTCCACCCGGTGGGGGCCGTGTCGGCAGGACTGGCCGGTGAGCACCTGTCCGACATGGGCGCCATGGCGACCTCCGCCGCCCGCGTGCGCGTCTTCTCCGACGACGGCAAGTGCGTCTCCGACCCCGTCCTCATGCGCCGGGCACTGGAGTACGTCAAGTCCTTCGACGGCGTCATCGCCCAGCACGCTCAGGATCCCCGCCTCACCGAGGGCTCCCAGATGCACGAGGGCGTTGTCTCCGCCGAGCTGGGACTGCGTGGCTGGCCCGCGGTGGCGGAGGAGTCGATCATCGCCCGCGACGTCCTGCTGGCCGAGCACGTGGGCTCGCGTCTGCACGTGTGCCACCTGTCCACCGCCGGCAGCGTCGGCATCATCCGGTGGGCCAAGTCCCGCGGTATCAATGTCACCGCCGAGGTCACGCCGCACCACCTCCTGCTGACCGACGAGATGGCCCGTACCTACTCGCCGCTGTACAAGGTCAACCCTCCGCTGCGCACGGCCGAGGACGTGGAGGCGGTTCGCGAGGCCCTGGCCGATGGCACCATCGACGTCGTCGGTACTGACCACGCCCCGCACCCGGTGGAGGACAAGGACTGCGAGTGGCAGGCCGGAGCCTTCGGCATGACGGGACTGGAAACGGCTCTGAGTGTCCTGATCGAGACAATGGTCAGCACCGGACGCATGACCTGGCGCGACATCGCCCGGGCCATGTCCTCGACCCCTGCCCGTATCGGTCGCCTGAGCGACCAGGGATGTGAGCTGGAGATCGGGGCTCCGGCCAACATCACGGTGGTCGACCCTGAGGTGCGCCGCACCGTCGACGGCTCCGCTCAATGGACCAGCTCCACCAACACCCCCTACGCGGGCATGGAGCTCCCGGGTCAGGTCATGGCCACCTTCCTCCACGGCCGGCCCACCGTCCTGGACGGGGCTCCTGTCGATGCCCCTGCTGACTCGGCTCATGTCTGAGTCGACCCACCGCCCAGCCGCCCTCCTCGTCCTGGAGGACGGCTGGGCCCTGCGGGGCCGCAGCTATGGGGCTCCAGGACGCACCATCGGGGAGATCGTCTTCTCCACCGGGATGACCGGGTATCAGGAGACACTGACCGACCCCTCCTACCACCGCCAGATCGTGGTTCAGACGGCACCACACATCGGTAACACCGGGGTCAACGACGAGGACGCCGAGTCCGACCGTATCTGGGTGGCCGGCTACGTCGTGCGCGAACCGGCCCGACGAGCCTCCAGCTGGCGCTCCCGCCGGGAGTTGGAGGACGACCTGCGGGCCTCCGGCATCGTCGGGATATGCGAGGTCGATACCCGGGCGCTGACCCGCCACCTACGCGAGGCGGGCGCGATGCGCGGCGGCATCTTCTCCGGGGACTCCCTGCCTGCCGGAGGCACCGACCCCGGTGGTCCCAGCCAGGCCTGTGTCGACATCTGCCTGGAGACTGTGCGCAGCGAGCCACCCATGAGCGGTCGCGCCCCTGGCCGCCGAGGTGACCACTCCCTCCGGCTACGTCGTCGAGCCCACCGGACCGGCCGAGGGTCAGGAGCCGGTCGCGGTCCTGGTCGCCATCGATCTGGGCATCAAGTCGCGTACCCCGTGGCAGCTCGCCGAGCGCGGCGTACGCGTACACGTCCTGCCCCAGTCCACCACCCTCTCCGAGATCCTTGCACTCAGGCCTGACGGCGTCCTAGTTCTCCAACGGCCCCGGAGACCCCGGGACCGCGGACGTCGAGATCGAGCTTCTGCGCGGCGTGCTCGACGCGCGCATCCCTTCTTCGGCATCTGCCTGGGCAACCAGCTCCTGGGGACGGGCCCTGGGGCTACGGCACGCTACAAGCTCACCTACGGGCACCGCGGCGTCAACCAGCCTGTCCTGGACCGCACCACCGGGAAGGTGGAGATCACAGCCCATAACCACGGCTTCGCCGTCGACGCGCCCGTTGACGAGCCCTCCGTGGCGCCCTTCGACAATGGTCGCTACGGCCGGGTGGAGGTCTCTCACCTAGGGCTCAATGACGGCGTCGTCGAGGGACTGCGGGCTCTCGATCTGCCGGCCTTCTCGGTGCAGTACCACCCCGAGGCCGCTGCCGGCCCCCACGACGCCGAGCACCTCTTCGACCGATTCATCCGCCTCATGCGGGAGCACCGCCAGGGCCAGGACCGCGAGGACAAGAACTGACATGCCTGCTCGCCCTGACATCACCTCCGTCCTGGTCATCGGATCGGGCCCCATCGTCATCGGGCAGGCCTGCGAGTTCGACTACTCCGGCACCCAGGCCTGCCGAGTCCTGCGCAGCGAGGGAATCCGCGTCGTCCTGGTCAACTCCAACCCGGCCACGATCATGACCGACCCGGACGTCGCCGATGCCACCTACATCGAGCCGATCACCCCCGAGGTCCTGACCACCATCATCGCCAAGGAGCGCCCCGATGCCCTCCTGCCCACCCTGGGCGGGCAGACGGCCCTCAACGCCGCCATGAGCCTGGTCGAGCGGGGTGTGCTCGAGGAGTATGACGTCGAGCTTATCGGCGCCTCCGCCGCGGCCATCAACGCCGGGGAGGACCGCGACGAGTTCAAGGACGTCGTCGAGCGCTGCGGCGCCGAGGTCGCCCGTAGCGTCATCGCCCACAGCATGGACGAGTGCCGAGCCGGAGTGGATGCGCTGGGCGGCTACCCCGTCGTCGTGCGCCCCTCCTTCACGATGGGGGGTCTGGGCAGCGGCGTCGCCTTCAATGACGCCGATCTGCGCCGCATCGCCGGTGCCGGTCTGGCCGCCTCACGCACCACCGAGGTCCTCCTGGAGGAGTCAATCCTGGGCTGGAAGGAGTACGAGCTCGAACTCATGCGCGACGCCGCCGACAACGTGGTGGTCGTGTGTGTGCTCCATCGAGAACATCGACCCCGTGGGCGTGCACACCGGCGACTCCGTCACGGTCGCCCCGGCCCTGACCCTGACCGACCGCGAGCTCCAGCAGCTGCGGGACATCGGTATCGCCGTCATCCGCGAGGTCGGGGTCGACACCGGCGGCTGCAACATCCAGTTCGCAGTCGACCCTGCCACCGGCAGGATCATTGTCATTGAGATGAATCCGCGCGTCTCGCGGTCCTCCGCCCTGGCATCCAAGGCCACCGGCTTCCCGATCGCCAAGATCGCCGCCCGCTCGCCGTGGGCTACACACTCGACGAGATCCCCAACGACATCACCGCCTCCACACCGGCCTCCTTCGAACCGACCCTGGACTACGTGGTCGTCAAGGTTCCGCGCTTCGCCTTCGAGAAGTTCCGGGGCGCCGATCCCCGGCTCACCACCACCATGAAGTCGGTGGGAGAGGCCATGGCCATCGGCCGTTCCTACACCGAGGCGCTTCAGAAGGCCATGCGATCCCTGGACAAGAAGGGCACTGTCTTCCACTGGGACGGACCTGCTCCCACCGCACAGCAGACCTCCGAGCTGCTGGAGTCCATCGCCACCCCCAGTGAGCACCGGCTGGTCGACCTCCAGCAGGCAGTGCGCGGAGGCGCCACGATCTCTCAGCTCCACGAGGCCACACGCATCGACCCCTGGTTCCTGGACCAGATGCTGCTCCTCCAAGAGGTGGCTCAGGAGGTCGAGGACGCCGAGGTCCTCACCCCCGAGGTCCTGGCCCTGGCCAAGCGCCACGGCTTCTCCGACGTCCAGATCGCCGCTCTGCGAGGCATCGGCGAGGACACGGTGCGCGAGGTCCGTCACGCCTTCGGGCTGCGCCCGGTCTACAAGACCGTGGACACCTGCGCAGCCGAGTTCGCCTCACGTACCCCCTACCTCTACTCCAGCTACGACCTGGAGACCGAGGTTGCGCCCCGCGAGCGCGAGGCCGTCATCATCCTGGGCTCGGGCCCCAACCGCATCGGGCAGGGCATCGAGTTCGACTACTCCTGCGTCCACGCCTCCATGGCGCTGTCCGAGCGCTACGAGACCGTCATGGTCAACTGCAACCCGGAAACCGTATCCACTGACTACGACGTCTCCGACCGGCTCTACTTCGAGCCTCTGACCTTCGAGGACGTCATCGAGGTCTATGAGGCCGAGCGCGCGGCAGGTCCGGTGACCGGTGTCATCGTCCAGCTCGGCGGGCAGACGCCGCTGTCCCTGGCCTCCAGGCTGTCCGAGGCCGGGGTGCCGATCCTGGGCACAAGCCCCGAGGCCATCGACGCTGCCGAGGACCGCGAGGCCTTCGGCGTCGTCCTCCAGCGCGCCGGGCTGCCCGCACCGGCGCACGGCACCGCATTGAGCGATGAGCAGGCCCGCTCGGTCGCTCAGGACATCGGCTACCCGGTCCTGGTGCGCCCGAGCTATGTGCTCGGTGGGCGAGGTATGGAGATCGTCTACGACGCCGGCGGCCTGGACGACTATCTCCAGCGAGCCGGCCGCGAGCCCGGTGGCGTCTACGGGACCGGGCCGCTGCTCATCGACCGGTTCCTCGATGACGCCATCGAGATCGACGTTGACGCCCTTTACGATGGAAGCGAGCTGTTCCTCGGCGGAGTCATGGAGCACATCGAGGAGGCGGGGATCCACTCCGGCGACTCGGCCTGCGTCATGCCACCCATGACCCTCTCCGACACGGAGATCGCGCGCATCCGGCGCTCCACTGAGGCGATCGCCGTCGGGGTGGGGGTGCGCGGGCTGCTCAACATCCAGTTCGCCCTGGTCTCCGACGTCCTCTACGTCATTGAGGCCAACCCAAGGGCCTCACGCACGGTCCCCTTCGTCTCGAAGGCCTCCGGCGTGCAACTCGCCAAGGCGGCGGCCCTCATCATGGCAGGGGAGACGATCGCCTCGCTCAGGTCCTCCGGCCACCTGCCCGAGGCCGACGCCGCCATCACCGATCCCGATGACCCGATCGCCGTCAAGGAGGCGGTCCTGCCATTCAAACGGTTCCGCACCGCCGAGGGGCGTGTCGTCGATACGATCCTGGGACCGGAGATGCGTTCCACCGGTGAGGTCATGGGCTACGACGTGGACTTCCCCCGCGCCTTCGCCAAGTCCCAGGCCGGCGCCTACGGCGGTCTGCCAGAAGAGGGCACGCTGTTTGTCTCCGTGGCGGACCGGGACAAGCGCGCCATCATCCTGCCGGTGGCTCGATTGGCCGAGCTCGGCTTCACCGTCCTGGCCACCACCGGGACCGCACAGGTACTGCGCCGCAACGGGATCGACGCCATGGCCGTGCGCAAGATCAGCCAGGGCGTCGGCGCGCACGGTGAGCAGACGATCGCCGGGCTGATTGAGTCCGGCGCCGTCGACATGGTCGTCAACACTCCCAAAGGCCAGGGAGCCCGCGCCGACGGGTACTCCATCCGCGCGGCTACAACCGGCGCCGACCGCCCCATCATCACCACAGTTCAACAGCTCCAGGCGGCGGTCCAGGCCCTCGAGGCCCAGTTGCGCGGACCCTTCCGGGTTCGCAGCCTCCAGGAGCACATTGCCGCCCGCCGATCCCGGCGATGCTCAGCGCCCGAGCCCCACCACGTTGCCGACAAGGAGACTCGATGACCCCCACCGTCCCCAATCAGCACAATCACTCCCGTCGCTCCTTTGGCGCGCGCCTGGCTGATGCCATGGATGATCACGGACCCCTGTGTGTCGGCATCGACCCCCACCCGAACCTGCTCGAGGCCTGGGGACTGTCCGACTCGGCCGCGGGGCTGCGAGACTTCGCTCTGCGGACCGTCGAAGCCGTCGGAGGGCACGTGGCCGCCGTCAAGCCGCAGTCCGCCTTCTTCGAGCGTCACGGCAGCGCCGGCATCGCGGTCCTCGAGGAGACCCTGGCGGCCCTGCGCGACGTCGGCACCCTGTCCGTTCTCGACGTCAAGCGCGGGGACATCGGTTCCACGATGGCCGGCTACGCCCAGGCCTACCTGTCAGACCATGCTCCTCTGGCCGCGGACTCCATCACCGTGTCACCGTACCTGGGCTACGGCTCCCTGACTCCCGTGCTCAATCTCGCGGAGACCAACGGACGGGGCGTCTTCGTCCTGGCCCTGACCTCTAATCCTGAAGGAGCCGCCGTTCAGCACGCTGTCAATGGGGACCGGGCCGTGGCCGCAGGCATCGTGGAGGGAGTGACCGCCTCCAACGCCCAGGCCAGTGGCGAAGGCAGACTCGGCTGCATCGGGCTGGTCATCGGTGCCACCGTCGGAGGAGCGGTCTCTCATCTGGGAATCGACCTGCAGCATGCCAACGGCCCCTTGCTGGCGCCCGGGATTGGCGCCCAGGGAGCAGGGCCGGCCGAGCTGGAGACCGTTTTCGGGGCGGCGCGCCGTCAGGTCCTGGCCTCCACCTCGCGCGGGGTTCTCCGGGCCGGCCCCTCCATTGAGGAGTTGCGAAAGGCCGCACTGACGTCTGCCCATGAGGCCGTGACGGCTCTTCGCTGAGCCTCCTGCGCTGTCGCCCACTTCGGCGAGGGTGTGTGCGGAAACACGAAGTCGGTTGTGGAATATGGGCCCCTGCGAATGCGAGTGCACTGGACCCGACTTATGCTTGTGGTGCGGGTCACTGGCATTGGACCGGGAGGAGACACACCATGACGCTTCCTACACTGACACCTGAGCAAAGGGCTCAGGCACTGGAAAAGGCGGCCGCTGCACGATCGCAGCGCGCACGCATCAAGTCCGAGCTCAAGAGCGGGGAGCTCAAGCTCTCCGAATTCTTTACCGCCTCGGAGACCGATGATGTCCTGGGCAAGATGAAGGTCAGAGCACTGCTCATCTCCCTCCCGCGTGTGGGAACCACAACAGCTGATGCGATCCTCGCTGACGTGCATATCGCCGAGTCCCGTCGTGTTCGTGGACTGGGAGCGAATCAGAGGGCGGCGCTGGTGGAGCGCTTCGGCTAGGACAACTGCTCGGATGCGGGCTCGTGCCGACAGCGCCCGGTAGGTCATGATGTGACCATGACCGACGTTGCTGCCGCAGACCCATCCGCTCCCGCGCTCGCCCGCCTCACCGTTCTGGCCGGCCCCACAGCGGTGGGCAAGGGCACCGTCGTCACAGAGCTGCGCAGACGCCATCCAGACCTGTTCGTCTCGGTCTCGGCCACCACCCGTCAGCCTCGTCCCGGTGAGGCTGACGGTGTGCACTACCACTTCGTCAGTGACGAAGACTTCGACTCGCTCGTCGCCGGAGGCCAGATGCTCGAGTGGGCCTTGGTTCATGGCGCGTATCGGTATGGCACTCCCCGTGGCCCGGTCCAGGACCGGCTCGACGCCGGATGTCCGGCACTGCTGGAGATCGACTTGGCCGGCGCCCGCCAGGTTCGTGAGGCGATGCCTGAGGCCCGCCTCGTCTTCCTCGCCCCACCGAGTTGGGACGAACTCGTTCGCAGGCTGGCCGGGCGTGGTACGGAGGACGCCGAGGAGCAGGAACGGCGCCTGGCCACAGCGCGCACCGAGCTGGAGGCGGCCAACGAGTTCGACCACGTCGTCATCAATGACACCGTGGCGAGCGCCACCGCGGAGCTGGAGAGACTCATGGGGCTCGGCAGTTAGAATAACGTGGATCTGAACTATCGAGATTGAACCGGAGGCATGCACATGCTCGGAACCTCTCCCCAGCCCGAGGGCATCACCAACCCGCCGATTGACGACCTTCTGAAGAAGGTCGACTCCAAGTACGGGCTCGTGGTGGAGGCCGCCAAGCGCGCCCGCCAGATCAACACCTACACCCAGCAGCTCGAGGACAACCAGTTCGAGTTCTTCGGCCCGCTGGTCGACTCCGAGGTCGGCGAGAAGTCTCTGGGCATCGCTCTGCGTGAGATCGCCGAGGATAAGCTCGAGGTCATTCCCGGGGACGTGGCCCGCGCCCGCCGTGCCGAGGCCGAGGAAGCCCGTCGGGCTGCCGAGGCCGATATGTTCAGCGACATCTCGCTGGACGCTCCGGTCTCCCTCGAGGGGGGGCGAGACTCCCACCAGCCTTGACGACATCCAGTTCTGAGCCGGGCTCGCCATGGACGAGCCGCACACTGCTGTGAGTGAGCGCGCCGCGACCGCATTCGAGGGGCCGCGGCGCGTCGTCGTCGGCGTGTCCGGGTCGATTGCCGCCTACAAGGCCCCCTTCGTCATTCGACTGCTGCGTCAGTCCGGGCACGAGGTCAAGGTGGTGGCCACTGAGTCGGCACTGAAGTTCATTGGTGCTCCGGCGCTGGCAGCGGTCAGCGGCCAGACCGTATCCACCGGTGTCTTCGACGACCCGGCCGCGGTCGAGCACGTGGCCGTGGCGGAGTGGGCCGAGCTCGTCCTGGTCGCTCCGGCCTCGGCGGACCTGCTGGCGCGGGTGCGGGCAGGACGGGCCGATGACATGCTCACCGCAACGATACTGACCTGCCAGGCCCCCGTCGTCCTGGCTCCGGCCATGCACACCCAGATGTGGCTCAATCCCGCCACCCAAGACAACGTGGCGGTGCTGCGTGAGCGCGGCCTGACTGTCATCGAGCCCGACTCCGGCCGTCTGACCGGCAAGGATTCCGGAGTGGGACGGATGCCTGAGCCCGAGCAGATCGTGTCGCAGGCCCTGACTGTTCTGAGACGACCCGCCGCCGTGGCTGCGGAAGCGGAGGACGTTTCGGCTGAGGGTGACGGACGCCTGGAAGGTCGGCACGTCGTTATCTCGGCCGGCGGTACACGTGAGCCCCTCGATCCGGTGCGGTATCTCGGCAACCGCTCCTCAGGGCGTCAGGGCTGCGCACTGGCGGCGGCCGCCGCCGAACAGGGAGCCCGCGTCACCCTGGTCCAGGCGCACGTGGCCTCCGATCTGCTCAACGCCCTGCCTGCGGAGGTGACTGTTGTCGCGGCTGGTACCGCTTCAGACATGCTCCGTGCCGTGCGTGACGGCGCCCGCGACGCCGATGCTGTCATCATGGCAGCAGCTGTTGCCGACTACCGACCCGTCACCGTAGCCACCACCAAGCTCAAGAAGCAGGCGCCCGCCGGAGCGGATCGTCCCGGAGAACCGGCCATGTCCATTGAGCTCACCACCAACCCGGACATCCTGGCCGGGCTGGTGAGTGATCCGCCTCGGCCCGGTCAGATCGTCGTCGGATTCGCCGCAGAGACCGGTGACGAGGACGGCGACGTGCTCTTCCACGGCAGGGCCAAGGCCCGCCGTAAAGGGGCTCACCTTCTGGCGGTCAACGCGGTGGGGGAGGAGCTCGGCTTCGGAGACGTCCCCAACGCCGTCGTCGTACTGGATGCTCACGGTACGGAAGTAGCGCGGGGACAAGGGAGCAAGATGGACGTCGCCCGTCTTCTCATCTCCCTGACCGCCGACCTGGTGGACGCAGTCTGACTCCCGGCTCCGCGTTTTCGTGGGTAACGCCACGACGGATCAGTGCTGGTGGTGACTACGATGGACGGGTGAGTTCCTCCTTGCGTCTGTTCACTTCCGAGTCGGTCACTGAAGGACATCCGGACAAGATCTGCGACCGTGTCTCTGATGCGATTCTCGACGCCATCCTCGAGCAGGACCCCACCGCGCGCGTTGCGGTTGAGACCATGGTGACGACCGGTCTGGTACACGTGGTCGGCGAAGTGACCACAGAGAGGGCCTACGTCGAGATCCCTGAGATCGTGCGCCAGGAGATCTCCGCCATCGGCTACACCTCCTCGGATGTCTGCTTCGACGCCCGCTCCTGCGGTGTCTCGGTGTCGATCGGGCAGCAGTCCGCGGACATCGCGGCCGGAGTGGACAAGTCCCTCGAGGCTCGTAGGGATGACACGGACATCGATCCTCTCGACCTTCAGGGTGCCGGCGACCAGGGGCTCATGTTCGGCTACGCCTGCGACGACACCGCGGCCCTCATGCCGCTGCCCATCCATCTGGCGCATCGTCTGGCGGAGCGCCTGGCCGTCGTGCGCAAGCAGGGGAATCCTCCCGGGCCTGCGCCCCGACGGCAAGACCCAGGTGACGATCGGCTACGACGGCCACAGGCCGGTGAGCTTGCACAACCTGGTCATCTCCACGCAGCACGATGCGGACCGCACTCGTGCCTGGCTCACCGACGCTCTGCGGACGGAAGTCATTGAGCCGGTACTGGCCGCCGAGGCCCAGGCCGGCACCGAGCTCGACACCGCCGGCACCGAGGTCCTCATCAATCCTTCAGACAGTTCGTCATTGGAGGTCCGGCAGGTGATGCCGGGTTGACCGGACGCAAGATCATCGTGGACACCTACGGTGGGATGGCCCGCCACGGCGGGGGCGCCTTCTCCGGCAAGGACCCCTCGAAGGTGGACCGCTCCGCCAGCTACGCTATGCGCTGGGTCGCTAAGAATGTCGTAGCGGCAGGGCTGGCCAGAAGATGTGAGATTCAGGTGGCTTACGCCATCGGCTCAGCCCACCCGGTGGGCGTTTACGTGGAGACATTCGGGACGGCGAGCGTTCCCGAGGATCGCATCATGAAAGCCGTCAACGAGGTCTTCGACCTCCGTCCGGCCGCGATCGTGCGGGACCTCGACCTGTTGCGTCCCATCTACCGAGCCACTAGCTCCTACGGGCACTTCGGGCGTCCCGGCTTCAGCTGGGAGGCCACCGACCGCGTTGAGGCTCTGCGCCAGGCCGTCTGAGTCCCGCGCACTCGGGCGGGAGACCTCTGAAGGCTTGTATGGCAACCGGTTACGACGACGCTGCTTCTGCTTCCGGTGAGCCGGATGGACCTGCGTATGGTCTTGGCGTGAGCCGGCAGGGTGAGCTGCTGGAGCTGCCGGAGCCCGGACAGCGCACGGTGACGGTGGCCGGGGTCCACGAGCCCGTGGCCAGGGTCCTCCTGGACTCGCCGATACCGCACCTTGACCGCACCTTCGACTACCTGGTTCCTGCGGCACTGGCCCAGCAGGCCCTGCCCGGCACCCGGGTGATGGTTCGCTTCGGCGAGCAGGAGATGCGGGGTTGGATCTGGGAGCGGGGGGCGACAACGACGCATATCGGCCGACTCTCTGCTCTGCGCCGGGTGGTTTCCGACCTCCAGGTCCTGCCGGAGAGCTCACGCCGCCTCATCGGGGCCGTCGCCTCCCGCAGCTGTGGGACGCGCTCCGACGTTATCCGTCTTGCGGTTCCCACCAGGCACGCCACTACTGAGAAGGCGGAGAGGGCCAAGGCCCCCCTTGACCTTCCCACCTGGGAGCGCCCCTCCTCAAACGCGCACTGCTGGCACCCTTACGACGGTGGTGAGGAGTTCCTGAGACGGTTGGCCGATGGCGAGGCTCCACGAGTAGTCTGGTCCGCCCTACCGGCGCAGCCGCGGCCGCACCAGGCATCGTTGTCCGGCAGCGATGGTCAGTGCGTCCCGGTGGTTGAGCCGTGGGAGGTGTGCCTGGCACGGGCTGTCCAGGCTACGTTGGTGAGCTCCCGCAGTGCGGTCATCGTTATGGCGACGACTCAACAGGCTGAGGCCCTGGCCGCCCGGCTGGGCCGCGAGCTGGAGGGAGAACCGATTGTGGTGCTCTCGGCCGAGCACGGGCCGGCGCGCCGTTACCGGGCCTTTCTGGCTGTGTTGATGGGGCGTGCGCGGGTTGTCGTCGGCACTCGGGCGGCGGCCTTCGCCCCGGTGCATCGGCTCGGACTGGCGGCCGTCTGGGATGACGGGGACAACCGGTTGGAGGAGCCTCACGCCCCTTACAGTCATACGCGCACAGTACTCGCCCTGCGCTCCACGTTGGAGGGCGCCGGCCTGCTCATCGGCGGGTTCAGCCGGTCCGTGGAGGCGCAGTCACTCGTCGAGCAGGGGTGGTGCCAGAACCTCAGGGCTTCTCGTTACATCGTGCGCGGTGTGGTGCCTCGAGTGGGAGGTTCCTGGCCCGGCTGAGTTGGACCGGGAGGGCGCTTCCGGTGCGGCCCGGGTCCCATCGCTCGCCCATCGAGCACTGCGGCGCGCCCTGCAGAATGGTCCGGTGCTGGTCCAGGTGCCGCGCGCCGGGTACGCGCCGTTGGTTGCCTGCGCCCGGTGCCGCTCGGCCGCCCGGTGCACCTTCTGCGGCGGCCCACTGGCCATGGATCGTCAGGGTCGCACCTCCTGCCGTTGGTGCGCCCGTACTGTGGGGCAGTGGGACTGTCCCGAGTGCGGCGGCCATGACGTGAGGATGGCGACGGTTGGTTCCACGCGTACGGGGGAGGAGCTCGGGAGGGCATTTCCCGGTATCCCTGTGGTGGTGTCGGGAGCGCGGGAGGCCCATGGCGTCGTGGATGAGGTTGACGACGCGCCACGCCTTGTCGTGGCCACGCCCGGGGCTGAGCCGGTGGCCAAGGGTGGATACCGGGCCGTCTTGCTTCTCGACGGCGGGGCCCTGTCCTCGCGTCCCGATCTGGGGGCAGCGGGTGAAGCGCTGCGCCAGTGGTCGAATGCCGTGGCGCTGGCGGAGCGTTCGGCTCGCGTTATTCTCCTGGGCGGCCCGGATCCGGTAGCGGCACAAGCCCTTGTGAGATGGGATCAGGCGGGCTTCGCCCGTAGGGACCTTCTGGAGCGAGCTGAGCTGCATCTACCGCCCGCATGGCGTGTGGCACGTCTGGACGGCCCGGTGCGTGGCGTGGAGTCACTCCTGGCTCAGGCCGACGCTGATGGTTTTGAGGTGCTGGGCCCGGTGGCCCCGCCACCCGTTCGCGGTCAGGTTCCCCCCGGCGTGGCCAGGGCCCTGGTGCGCGCTCCGCTGTCACAGGGCAAAGCGCTTGCAACCATGCTTGGGGTAAGACTGCGAGACCGCTCGGCCCGGCGTGAGGAGCCGGTGCGGGTTGAGCTCGATCCCACCCGTTTGTGGTGAGGATGCCTGGAAGAACAAACGAGGAACGAGACCAACGGGGCAGGCCCTAACTGGCGGAGCTACTGGACTTGACCGTGGCGGGTCGTGTCGTATGAGCGGCAGGAGCCGAAGCGGCGCCCACCGTGGCACCTGGCGCCTGGAAGGGCGGCATGCCGTGGGCCAAGGAAATGAGATCAGTCAATAGTCCCGCTGCGGTGGACTTGACGTTCCACCCTTCACTGAGGGCGGTCACGGCCGCACCATCGACGATGGCGATGACCATCTCCGGTTCGAGCGGGCTGTCGAGCTGGCGCAGCACACGACGCAATGCAGCATTGAGGCGTTGGCGTCCCTGGCGGTAGGCGTGCTTGACCGGGGATGCCTGGCTGGCGGAGATGAGTTGAAGATAGTGCCCGAAGTAGGCGCCGTGTGCGGGAAGAGTAGCCTGGAGAATGAACCGTACCCGTTGGGGGGGAGGTCTGGGACGCCCTTGAATGCCTCAACCCGGTCGGCGACATCTTCCGCACGGGAGGCCCACAGTCCGATGTTGACCAGCCCGGCCTGATGGAGGAGATCCTCCAAGCCATCGAAGTAGTAGGTTGTCGCCGACAAGGAGCACCCGGCGCGTTTGGCGACACTGCGGTGGCTGATCGCGGAAGGACCTGACTCGCGGATGATGGCTGCGGCGGCATCAATGATGGCCTGACGGCGGTCCTCGCCTCGCGGTGTGACTCGGGATTCCGCGCGAGGACCTGCAGGTGCGGAAGCGTCGCTACTCGCTGCATCTCCAGCGGCGTCTGCATCGATACTAGCCATGCTCATCATCTTACGACGACAAGAGGTTCATGTCCGTAACAAGACGGTGATAATGACCTCGTAAAGAGGCAGTCTATATTCGACCTGTCAGCAATTGCTCTGAGTGAGTTGCTCGGGCTCAGGGTTGAGTATGCTCCCCGGTCAGTTCCGACCCATGAATAGTGCGGGACTGGAAGATCGCCACCATGGCGATCAGTGCGATCACCGTAAGATAGACCGCCGGCGCCAGAGGGGGAGCCAGTGATCTTGATGAGCCATGTGACAATGAACGGCGTTGTTCCACCGAGAAGTGCGTTGGCCCCGTTGAAGGACAAGGCAAATCCGGAGTAGCGAACGTTGGTTGGAAAAGACTCCGCCAAGAAGGTGGCGAGAGTTCCATCATTAGCGGTCAGCGCTATGGCGAAGACGATCTCACAAAGGATGACCACCACAAGCATGCTCGCGGCCTTCGTCATCACGACAAACAACGGGATGGTGAGGACGATGAATGCAACGCAAGCGGCGATGAGCATCCGACGACGCCCGAAGGAGTCAGACAGGTGCCCCATGAGGAAGATTGCGGCGATATACACCACCAGCATCACGGAGGTCGCCAGAGTGGAGGTGTCCTGAGAGAACCCGAGCTCTTCGTGGACGTAAGTCGGCATATATGTGAGGAGCATGTAGAAGGCAACGGCGTTGAGACAGGAGACTCCGAAGGTGATGAGCGTCTCGTGCAGGTGGTCTCGCAGCAGCAGGCGCAACGGTTCGGACCAGCTGGTTGCCTTCTTCTCCTGTGGCATCTCCGCACGCATCTCCTGGTAGGCGGGGGAGTCCTCCAGGTGCACTCGGATGTAGCGGCCGATGAGCCCCAACGGGCCGGCCAGCAGGAAGGGAACTCGCCACCCCCAGGTGTTCATGGCGTCATCGCTGAGAACCGAGAACATCCCTGTGACCATGAGAGAGCCGGCAAGCAGGCCGCAGGCGGTGGAGGCGGGAACCAGGGAAGTGTATATCCCACGGCGCGCTGGGGGCGCATACTCGGCCAGGAAGGTTCCAGCGCCTGCATACTCGCCTGACGCGGAGAATCCCTGAATCATTCGAAGGACGAGCAGGCCGATGGCGCTCACCATCCCGATGACCGAGTATGTAGGGAAGAAGTCCGATGAAGAACGTCGATCCCGGACATAATGAGAATCGACCATGACAGTGCCCACCGGCGCCCCCAGCGGTCCCCCCACGCCCCCACACAACAGGCTCCGATGGGGCGCAAAATGAAGGACATCGCAAATACTGCGTATGTCGAAAGCAGCTGGACAGATTTGTCTGCCGCCGGGAAGAAAGCGTGACCAATGACGGTGACCAGGTATCCGTACGAGGCGTAGTCGAACCACTCAATGAAGTTGCCAATGAAGCTCGCTTTCGCTGCACGTCTCAGTGCGAGACTTCGTTCTGAGTCCAGGTGATGGTCGTTCGTGCTTCCTGAGTGGACGGTATGCATAGCCTATGGCTCCGGCTCGGTGAATGTCGACGTTGACGAAATAGGCCTCATGGAGAGACGTTGATGATTATACATGTGATCCTGTCTGCCTGCAGGAAGTTAACGCAGGCAGACAGGATCACACAACGATCAGGCCTCAGAGGCACGTGACTTTCGGGAAACCGCATCCACGATGATCGGGGCCAGTCCTCCTCCAACAATGAGCAGCCCCCCGACCATTCCCACAGGAGTGAGCTTCTCCCCCCAGACGATGATACCACACAGAATGGCGACAGGGCACTCCCAGTAGAGATCGTCGAGTACTCCACGGCAGGTAGGTTGCGCCCTGCAACAACCAAGAATCCCAGCGCGAAGAGTCCGCAGACAAGGAAGAGGGCCACGGCCCACATCCAGTTGGTGGCCTTGAAGGACGCAACGCCGTGCCAGGGCTTCAGGATGACCGACATCGCAAGCGTAGCAGAGGCGGCCCAGAAGAAGTTCCAGACACCGCGTACAACCGAGTCCACGTCCTTGCGATAGCCGTAGAAGAACATCGCCAGGCCGTAGAAGACTCCTGACAGCAGGCCAAGAAGGTCTCCCAGTTTCTTCTGAGGGAACTCAGGAGACGAGGCCGACAGATCCAGCCCGAAAGTGAGACTTCCGTTCTTGAAGTCGATGATTCCGATGGTCAGCAGCATGCCGACGAATACCAGAAACAGGAAAATTCCAGAGAGCACGCTGATCTTTTCCTTGCGGAAGATGCGTGCGAGCAGCGCACAGAACAGAGGTCCTGTGTAGATGAGGAAGACGGCGTTGGCGATCGACGTCATCAGCGTCGAAGAGATATAGCAGCCCAGGGACAGGCCGATCGCCACTCCTCCCAGGATCACGGTGGGGCTCAGGCGGGTGCGCCGGAACAAGCCGGTCTTCTCAGTGAGAACCAGGATAAGAATGAAGCCGAGCAGCCCAACGGTCATACGCCCGAAGGCGAGGAACGATCCGATGACGGACTTGTCGGCGTCAGCGAGGCCGGCGGTCGTGCCACGGCTGATGGTGCCGACGAGCCCCATCCCGGTGGCGGAGAGAAGCATGGCAATGGCGCCAAGCTTCTTGTTCATCACGTACTCTGTGACAGAGGATTCAGCGGACGAAGTCTGTGACATGGCAGTTTTGTCTCCTGAGTTCCCCCGGCATGCACAGCAGATCGGCATCATTGCCGGATCTCACGCGGTCAGTTCGGCCGCAGCCAGTTCAACGGAGTGTCCGCTGACCGCGTTACGAAGAGCAGAGCCGGGAACGGTGCGGGGCGGCAGCCCGATCCATGAGCCACCGCCCCGCACCCTGAGATCAGACCAGAGTCGGGTCAGCGACCTGGTTGGGGAAGTAGTCCTCGCAGCCGCCCTCGCGGTAGACGTCCGCCGTCGCGCAGTGGAGACCACCACCGAAGGCGTAGGCGTCGCGGAAGGGAACCGGGATGACGTTCATGCCCAGCTTGTCCATCTGCTCCATCTGGTGGACCTCGCTGGCCTCGACACACACGGTCTTGTGATCGATGACGAGGCAGTTCATGGACAGCCAGACGGAGGAGTAGCACAGCGGCGGCGGCACCTCGTGGGCCGGGGGAGCTGCGTCGACGATCTGCCAGTCATTGGCCTCGAAGATCTTGCGCTGCTCCTCGGGCAGGCGGCGGTGCGGGTTGTTGATGATCAGCCCGGGCCGCAGCGGCACGAAGGTGGCGTCGATGTGAATCGGGTAGGGGTCGCCGGGGAAGTTCACCGCGTGCACCCGCAGGTCCGGGTAGTAGCGCTTGAACCACTCCATCGCCTTGCGGTTGGTGGTCAGACCGTGCTGGATGAACAGGTCCTTACCCACACGCATGACGTCCGCGGCGTCCCACATCGGCTCGAACTCGGTGGTCACGAAGTCCTTGGCGGCGGTGCGCTCAAGGCGCTCCTCCAGTGAGATCCGCTCGTCGTAGTAGTTGTGCTTGTAGGACTTGTCCGTCAGCCGAGGACGAGGGGCCTGGGTCCACTTGAACTCCGGGTCCTCCTCGAAGTACTGGTTCATGAGGGGCCAGTAGGCGAGGTACTCGAAGTACCGGCAGCGGAACGAGTTGGCCGACGCCATGATCTCGTCACCGATGGTCAGCAGGATGTCACGCGGGGGCATCTGGGTGAAGCCAGACTCCGTGCGGAAGTCAGGCGTCTGGATGGCCTGGTTCCACTGCAGCGGTGTGGGGCGGTCCACCTGGACGCCCAGCCCCTCGAGGATCTTGACGTAGTTGTCGAGCTGCTCATTGGCGGCCTCGACGGTCGCGGTGGGGCGGGGGCCCCACATGCCGCGCATCTCGGAGTCGATCGGCACCTTCTCAGACGTGGCGGGCTCCTCGGGAGGAATAACCGAGAAGTCGGCGCGTCCAACGATCACGCGCTTGAGAGGGTCGAAGTCGTTCCAAGAATTGACGATCTTCGTCATGAGTAAGTCACTCCTTTGTGCTCGGTGTGTGGTGCGTGAATTAAGACAGGTGATGTGTCTATGGTTCAACGCTGTCATTCTACTCTGAAGGAACCGAAAAAGTGGTCGTAGGAGTATCTGGAAATAAAGAATGATCGCTGAACCGTGGCACGGTCATTGCTGGTTGAGGGTGTTCACCACCTCCTTGAAGGACCGATGCCGTTGCGCCGGTCAGGCCCTGCGGATGCGCGTGTCGATCTGCTCGGGAATGGGGGGATGGATATCGTCGGGGCCCCCGTAGTTGCCTCCGGGAGTCACGATGGTCCCTGCCTGGCCCTCAATGATGGAAACGGCGTCCTCAAGACGTCCGATTGCCGCCATGTCACCAGTCAGCTCAACAAATCGGCACACCGCCTCGACCTTTGGTCCCATGGAACCACTGGGAAGTCCCAGGGCCCGCAGTTCTGCCGGCGTCGCCCTCGGAACCTGTGTCTGGTTCTCGGTTCCGAAGTCCTTAAACACTCCATCAACGTCCGTGAGGATGAGAAGCGCATCGGCCTCCAGGGCCTCAGCCATGACGGACGCGGTGAGGTCCTTGTCGATGACGGCCTCGATGCCCTTGATCTTGCCCTCCTCGCTGCGGACGACGGGCACGCCGCCACCACCGGAGCAGACGACGATCGCACCGGCCTCCAGGAGTGAGCGCACCAGGCGGGTCTCAATGACGCGCTGCGGCATGGGGGAGCCGACGACGCGGCGATAGTACTCGCCGTCGGGCTTGACCACCCAGCCCCGCTCCTCGGCCAGCTTCTCGGCCTCCTCCTTGGTATACACCTCACCGACGAACTTGGTCGGGTTGGAGAAGGCCGGGTCACCGGCCATGACCAGGGTCTGGTTGACCATGGCGGCCACGTGGCGCCCCGGCAGGGCGTTCTGCATGGCCTGCAGCAGCCAGTAGCCGATCATGCCCTGGGTCTGGGCGCCGAGGGTGTCAAAGGGGTAGGGCTCGGAGAGGCGCTCGTCATTGGCGGACTGCAGGGCCAGGACACCCACCTGGGGGCCGTTTCCGTGAGTCAGGACCAGCTCGTGCTTCTCCGCCAGCTTGGCCAGCTCGCGGGCCGCGATCTCGACATTGCGGATCTGGGTGCTGGCGTCGGGCTTCTCCCCCCGGCGCAGCAGGGCATTTCCTCCGAGGGCAACAACGATTCTCACGATTCAGTCCCACTCTCCGAGGGTCGCGACCATCACGGCCTTGATGGTGTGCATGCGGTTCTCGGCCTGGTCGAAGGCGACGTTGCGCTCGGTCTCGAAGACGTCGTCGGTCACCTCAAGGCCGTTCATGCCGGTCTTGGCGAAGATGTCCTCGCCCACCGTGGTGTTGCGGTCGTGGAAGGCCGGCAGGCAGTGGAGGAACTTCACGTCCGGGTTGCCGGTGGCCTCCACCAGCTTGGCGTTGACCTGGTAGGGCTTGAGCAGGGCGATGCGCTGGTCCCAGACCTCCTTGGGCTCACCCATGGAGACCCACACGTCGGTGTAGAGGAAGTCGACGCCCTTGACGCCCTGGGCGGCGTCGTCGGTGATGAGGATGCGGGCACCGCTCTCCTTGGCCAGCTTCTCGGCCTGAGCCACCACCTCGGGAGGGGTCTGCAGCTCCTTGGGGGCCACCATCCGCACGTCCATCCCCATGAGGGCTGCCGCGATGAGCAGCGAGTTGGCGACGTTGTTGCGGGCGTCCCCGAGGTAGGCGAAGGAGATCTTCTCGATCGGCTTGTCGGCGTGCTCCAGCATGGTCAGCTGGTCGGCGAGCATCTGAGTGGGGTGCCACTCGTCAGTCAGTCCGTTCCACACCGGCACACCGGAGAGCTCGGCCAGGGCCTCGACGTGCTCCTGCTTCTTGCCGCGGAACTCGATGCCGTCGTAGAAGCGGCCCAGGACCCGGGCGGTGTCCGCCACGGACTCCTTGTGCCCCATCTGGGAGCCGGAGGGGTCGAGGTAGGTGACCTGTGCGCCCTGGTCGTAGGCAGCCACCTCGAAGGAGCAACGGGTGCGCGTCGAGGTCTTCTCGAAGATGAGGGCGATGTTCTTGCCGGTCAGTCGCTTCACCTCGCGGCCGGCCTTCTTGTCCTTCTTGAGCTGGGCAGCGAGCTCGAGCAGAGAGCCCCACTCCTCGGCCGTGAAGTCGAGCTCCTTGAGGAAGTGGCGGTTGTGCAGGGGGTGGGTCATGAGGATTCCTTCGTCCTGTGTGTGGTGTGCTGACAGTTCTTCATACGTGCCGGCCGGGGCCGGCTCAGGCAACCGGGTCCCGCAGGGTCGGGCAGCTCATGCAGTGCGGGCCACCGCGACCACGACCGACCTCCGAGCCGGGAATGGTCAGGACCTCGATGCCGTGAGAAGTAAGGTACTCGTTGGTGTTGATGTTGCGTTCGTAGGTGACGATGACGCCGGGGGCGATGGCCAGGGTGTTGGAGCCGTCGTCCCACTGCTCGCGGGCGGCGGCCATCGAGTCCTGGGGCGTGATGAGACGTTGAGCTCGTCAACACCCAGAGCCTGGGCGATGACGCGGTACATGTCCTCGGGGGCGTTGCGCGTGACGCTGATCTGCTTGTCGCCGTCCGGGCGCAGCGTGAGCGTCGGCAGCTTCCCCAGACCACCGTAGACAGTGAACGTGCCGACGTCGACCATGGTCATCACCGTGTCCAGGTGCATCTGGGCGCGCGTCCGGTTCATCTCAACGGCGACGATCTGGTTCACCTTGCCTCCGGCGAAGAGCCGGCTTGCGAGCCTCTCGATGCCCTGCGCGGTGGTGCGCTCGGAGACTCCGACCAGAACGGCGCCATTGCCGATGATCTGGACGTCGCCACCCTCGACGGTGGCGGGGCCGGCCTGCGTGCCCTCGGACCATACCGGGAACTCGGAGCCCGCAAATCGGGGGTGCCAGCGGTAGATCGCCTCGTAGTTGATGGTCTCGCGCTGCCGGGCCGGCATCATCATCGAGTTGATGGACACCCCGTTGTAGACCCAGCAGGACGTGTCGCGAGTGAAGAGGTGGTTGGGCAACGGCGACAGAAGCAGGTCGTCGTCGTCCATGGAGGCCAGCACGAGCGAGTCCGGGCAGGAGGTGCGCTCAAGCAGCTCGGCCTTCGTGATCCCGGCGATGAGCACCTCGGCCAGCTCAGCACCGGACATCCCGTCTGCCAGGGCACGCAGCGGCTCGGCGGCGCTGGGGCCGCTGGTGTTCTCGTTGACGACCCGGTCCAGGACGTACTTCCTGGCCTCGGGAACCTCCAAGGTCTGGGCCAGCAGGTCGCTGAGGTAGAGCACCTCGATATCGCGGTCGGTCAGAACTCGCGCGAACTGGTCGTGCTCCTCCTGCGCCCGGTCAAGCCACAGGACGTCGTCGAACAGGAGGTGGTCCTTGTTCTGCGGAGTGAGTCGGAGCATCTCGTTGCCGGGTCTGTGCAGGATGACCTGGCGAAGCTTCCCGATTTCGGAATCTACGGAAAAATCCATGACTCCCTCTCTGACACAGCACTGTGTCGTGACGTGGATCATGACGCGGATCACGCGCTCTGACTATTGAAGTGGTACGCCCGTACCGGATTGGTACGAGCGTACCAGAGTCTCTGAGGGTTGGAAACCCCCAGGTAGAGAGAAGTTCAGAGCGCGTCGATCGAGCATCTTTCACCGATGCGTGATGTTGCTCCCACCGGGCGCTTCACCACTTCCGGAGGTGCTTTCCAACGCCTCTCACCCACAGGTGAGGTGGCCCAACACCAGTAGATGACTTACAAACGTCGCGGGCGCTCCGTCCCAGCCGGACTCACCTGAGGCCCTGACAGTGCAGGCGTGGGACAATACCGGATGTGAACGCGACGATCCCGGCCCTCAAGACCATCGCGCCCTCCGACTCTGTGAGTGCCGTCGTTCTCGACTACGGCAACGTCCTGTACGCCTGGGAGCCCATAGCGGCCGTCGCCGGATACGTCTCGGCCGACGCCTGGGAGGAGTTCGTCGTCGACGGCGGGTTCCTGACCTGGAACGAGCGGCTGGACCTGGGGGGAGCCCTTCGAGCAGGTGCTCTCCGACTACACCCGAGCCCACCCGGATCGCCCTGACTGGGCGGAGATCCTCTCCTTGTACCGCCAGCGCTTCGCCGCCTCATTGACCGGCCCCGTTCCCGGTATGGCGGATCTGCTCGATGACCTCCTTGAGGCGGGTGTGGCGCTGTACGGGCTGACCAACTTCGACGCCGCCCCCTTCGAACGGGCCAGACTCCTGGTTCCCCAGCTCGAGCGCTTCGTCGGCATCGTGGTCTCCGGGCACGAGCACCTGACCAAGCCCGATGCCGCCGTCTTCGATCTGCTCCTGGGTCGTTACCGCCTCCAGGCCTCCAGCACTCTTTTCATCGATGACTCGGAGGTCAACATCGATGCGGCCCGTCGGCTGGGGCTACGCACCCACCGCTTCACCGGCGTAGGACGGTTGCGGGCCGAACTCATCGCCCTGGGCCTGCTCCCCACGCCGGGCCGGCGCTGAACCCCGCACTGGGCGATCCGGAGCCTTAGACTCGGCCGCATGCGTGTGCTTTTCGCCGGAACCCCTGAGGCAGCCCTGCCCACCTTGGAGGCCCTGATGGCCAGTGAGCACGATGTCGTCGGGGTCCTTACCCGTGCGGACGCCCGCCGAGGACGCGGCCGGACACTGCATCCCTCACCGGTGGCGGCCATGGCGCGTGACGCGGGACTCGACGTACGTACTCCGGCCACCCTCAAGGGTGAGGAGGCCGACGACGTGCGCGACTGGCTGCGCGACCTCGGGGTCGACGTCGCGGTCGTGGTCGCCTACGGATGCCTGGTGCCGGCCGATCTGCTGGACGCCCCTGAGCACGGCTGGTTGAACCTCCACTTCTCGTTGCTTCCAGCTTGGCGCGGAGCCGCTCCGGTCCAGCGAGCGGTCATTGCCGGAGAGGACGTTACCGGGGCCTGTGTGTTCCGGCTCGAGGAGGGGCTCGACACCGGTCCTGTCTACGGCCGACTCACCGAGGCCATCAGTGGTCGGGACACCAGTGGGGACCTTCTGGAGCGGCTGGCGCGGGCCGGGGCGCCCCTGGTCCTCGACGTGCTGCGTTCCGTTGCGGACGGGAGCGTTCGCCCGGAGCCGCAGGATGACGCGCTGGCCACGCTCGCCCCCATGCTCTTCGCCGCCGACGGCGAGGTCCACTGGGACGATCCGGCACTGACCATTGATCGCCGGGTCCGGGGCGTCAGTCCGGCACCGGGGGCCCACACCACCTACCAGGGGGCCAGGTTCCGCCTGGGGCCGGTCACCCCGGTCCCGGAGGTCACCGACCTCCTGCCCGGTCAGCTGCGCGCCACCAAGCATGAGGTTCTCGTGGGAACCGGGGGCTGCGCCGTCCGTCTGGGGCAGGTGGCGCCTGCCGGGCGCAACTGGATGTCCGCCGATGCCTGGGCCCGGGGGGCTCGCCCGGAGGTGGGCGCCTTCCTAGGGGCGCCGTCTCCCAAGAACGACGATGCTGAGGGAATGAGCTGATGGGGGAGCGATCGGCGCGCCGGAACACGTCAGGCGGCAACGATGAGCGCCGGCGAGGCGGGGGCGGCGGGCGGCACGGCAAGCCCAGAAGACGCAGTGAGCGCGGCGGTCGCCATGAGGGCGGACGAGGTCAGGGGCGGCGGCCCCTCAGGCAGGGCGGCCCATCTGCAGACACGTCACGGCGCTCTGCTCAACGCCGATCAGACCCGGCGCGTCAGGTGGCTCTGGGGAGGTGCTCACCCGCGTGCGCCGTGACGATGCCTTCGCCAACCTCCTCCTGCCAGAGCTGCTGGACTCCGCCGACCTGGACCGACGTGACGCCGGCTTCGCCACCGCTTTGACCTACGGGACCCTGCGGCTCCAGGGGCGCTATGACGCGATGATCAACGCCTGCACAGACCGCCCCCTGGAGCGCATCGACCCGGCCGTGCTCGACGTCCTGCGTCTGGGGGCACACCAGCTCCTGGGCATGAGGGTGGCCCAGCACGCCGCCGTGAGTACCACCGTGGACCTGGCCACCACCTCCTGCGGACGCGGCGCAGCCACCTTCGTCAACGCTGTCATGCGTCGGCTCAGTGGGAAGGATCTCGACTCCTGGATGGCTGAGCTGCGCCAGGACGCGCCTGATGAGACGACCGCCCTGGCCCGCACCCAGTCGCACCCGGAGTGGATTGTCAAGGCGCTGCGCCAGGCCCTGGTCACCCACGGCCGCAGCGGCGACGAGCTGGAGGCGCTCCTGGTCGCGGACAACGCCGACCCCGAAGTGGCCCTGTGCGCCAGGCCCGGCCTCATCGCACCGGAAGCGCTGGCCAAGGTCGCCCGCAAGGCCGACCGGGCCCACGATGTTGAGCCGCATCCCGGCAGGGTCAGCCCTCTTGCTGTCGTCATGGTCGGAGGAGACCCGGGCAGGATCGAGGCGATCCGCGACTCCCGGGCCGGGGTTGAGGACGAGGGTAGCCAGCTGGTGGCGCTCATTGCGGCACATGCTCCTCTCGAGGGCCGTGACGAGCGCTGGCTCGACCTGTGTGCCGGACCCGGCGGCAAGGCTGCCCTGCTCGCTGCGAGGGCCGCTCAGACGGGCGCTCAGCTGCTGGCCAATGAGGTCAGCCCCCACCGGGCCGATCTGGTGCGTTCCTCGCTGCGCGCGATCCCGCGGAAGGTTGCCCGGGTGCGATGCGGCGATGGGCGTGATCTCGGGCGCGATGAGCCCGGCGCCTACGACCGCGTCCTGGTCGACGCCCCTTGCACAGGACTCGGTTCACTGCGCCGTCGCCCGGAGGCCCGTTGGCGCCGTGCACCGGGGACGTCACCGTTTTGGCCGAGCTTCAGCGCGAGCTGCTTGCCAGCGCCCTGCGCGCCGTGCGCCGCGGGGGAGTGGTGACCTACGTGACCTGCTCACCGCACGCCCTTGAGACGAGCCTCGTGGTGCGGGACGTGACGCGACTTCTGGAGCGGGAGGGCCTGCGCACTGAGCTCCTGCACGCCGGGGACGTCGCCACCCGTCTGGCCCTTCAGCCACCGGCCGGATCCGACCGGGAGACGCTTCAGCTCTGGCCCCACCTCGACGGTACCGACGCCATGTTCTGCGCCTTGCTGCGCCGCATCGGCTGACTGACAACCACACCAGCGCATCATGAGGAGCACCTCGATGACGGCCATCCACCCTCGATCCTCAACTGCGACATCGCCCAACTGGCCGACGAGAACTCGGCCGGGTCACGGGGAGACGATGGCGCCCCAGGTGCCGACGGGATCCACGTCGACGTCATGGATAACCACTTCGTGCCCAACCTGTCCTGGGGGCTGCCGGTGGTCGAGGCGGTGCTCGCACATTCCTCGCTGCCCGTGGATGCCCACCTCATGATCTGTGACGCCGACCGCTGGGCGCCGGCCTACGCCGAGGCCGGCTGCCAGATCGTCACCCCCACGCCGAGGCCACGACAGCACCCGTGCGTCTAGCGCGTGAACTCCACCGACTCGGCGCCGGCGCGGGCATCGCCCTGAGACCCGCCACCCCCTGGAAGCGGTCGCCGATGTGCTGGGGGAGTTCGACCTTCTCCTGCTCATGACCGTGGAGCCGGGCTTCGGCGGGCAGTCCTTCATCGAGTCGATGCTGCCCAAGATCCATCGTGCTCGAGAGCTGGTCGGCACCAGAGGGCTCGACCTGCGAGTACAGGTCGATGGCGGCATCACCGCCCAGACGATCGAGCGCGCCGCCGAGGCAGGTGCCGACGTCTTCGTCGCCGGGTCGGCGGTCTACCGGGCCGACGACGCCTTGGTCGCCATCTCCGAGCTGCGTGAGGCGGCCTCCTTACACCTCCATGGCACTCGCCGTGGCCACTGACGACACAGAGAGGGCTATGACCGTGGTCGCAGGAGCCCCTCGTCAGAGGAGGTGCTCATGATGCAGGTGTGACAGCCGATGCGCAGAGACCCTCCACCTCATCGGCCTTGTGGGAAACCTCAAAGACGCTCTCGGAGCAGGAAGCACCTTTGCGAGGCCCCCGTTATGCCGCCCCATTACTGGGGTCTCGACTGTTACACCAACGCAACTCTTGGTCTTTGTGAGGTTTCCACAAATGGAATGTGGTGCCCTGACCACGTAACGTCGTTGTCCAGTGGATCTGCCCTTCAGCGATTGTAGGGAAGGCACGGATCCGCCCCGCCGGCCCAAGGAGGGCCCGCCGCCAGCCCGGCGCCGTCCAGGTAAGGAGACTCTTGGTGACCCTCTCCCGCATCCTCATCGCCAACCGCGGCGAGATCGCACTGCGCATCGTGCGAACTGCTCGCGATCTCGGGGCGACGTCGATCCTTCCGTACACGCCCGAGGACCTGATGAGTCCCGCGGCAGAGCTCGCCGACGAGGCCTACGCCTACCCGAGGGGTCGTCCTACACCGATGCGGCAGCGCTCCTCGAGCTGGCCCGCACTACCAGCGCCGACGCCATCCACCCCGGCTACGGGTTCCTGTCCGAGGACGCAGGCTTCGCCCGCTCCATCATCGAGGCCGGCATCACCTGGGTCGGTCCTTCGCCCGAGGCCATGGATGCCCTCGGGGACAAGATGAGCGCCCGGGCCACCGCCGAGCGTGCCCAGGTCGCCCCGGTACCGGGTATCACCGACTCGGTCACCGACGCCGACACCGTGATCGCCTTCGCCGCCGCCCACGGCTACCCGGTCGCTCTGAAGCGCACTGACGGCGGCGGTGGACGGGGCATCACCGTCCTGCACAACGATGAGGAGGTCAGGACCACCCCGGCCTTCGAGTCCGCGGCGCAGGGAGGCGGCACCCTCATCCTGGAGCGATTCGTCACGGCCGCGCGCCACGTCGAGACCCAGTGCGCCCGTGACTCCCACGGCGAATTCGCCGTGGTCTCCACCCGCGACTGCTCCCTGCAGCGACGCAACCAGAAGCTCCTTGAGGAGGCTCCCGCGCCCTTCCTGCCCGAGGGCGTTCACGACCGTCTCGTCGAGGCATCCCGTCGCCTCCTGGAGACAGTCGACTACGTCGGAGTGGCCACCTGCGAGTTCCTCCTGACCCCCGAGGGCGATGTGTGGTTCCTGGAGGTCAACCCCCGTCTCCAGGTGGAGCACTGCGTCACCGAGGAGGTGACCGGCACCGACCTGGTCGAGGTCCAGCTGCGCATCGCCGAGGGCGGTCACCTCGGTGAGATCAACGCGCCCCGCGGTCACAGCCTCGAGCTGCGCATCACCTGCGAGGACCCCTCCCGTGGCCTGGCCCCCTCCACCGGCGCCATCACCCGCCTGCGCTGGCCTGCCGGCCCCGGTATCCGCATCGAGTCCGGGGTCACCGAGGGCGATGTCGTCACCCCCCTGTTCGACCCGATGCTCGCCAAGATCATCGTCACCGGCGCCAGCCGGCAGCAGGCCATCGCCCGAGCCCGGCGCGCCCTGCGAGAGACGGTTGTCGAGGGCGTCACCGTATGCACCGCCCTGCACGCCGAGGTCCTGACACGACCCGACTTCACCGCACCCGACAAGGCCGGGCGGCTGGCCGTGACCACGCGGTGGATCGAGAAGGAGGTGCTGCCAGATCTCGACGACACCGCGGCGGCGTCGGAGGCCGACGGATCCCCGGAGACGGTCGCCAACCCGCGTACCCGCTCCAGCTACATCATCGAGCTCAACGGCCGCCGCATGCAGCTCACCCTGCCCGACGGGATCCTCGCCCCCTCCAACCCGGCGCGAGGCTTCAGCCCCCCGCAGCAACCGGGCTCAGCCGCTGCGCGGCCGTTCCGGCGGGGCCCGCTCGCCTCGAGGCGCCGCCTCCGGCGACAACGGGGCCGTCGGTGGTGAGCCCGGTGCCATCGCCGCCCCCATGCAGGCCATCGTCACCCGTATCTGTGTGGAGCCCGGACAGCAGGTCTGTCAGGGTGATCTGCTCGTGGTCCTGGAGTCCATGAAGATGGAGAACTACGTCCACGCGCCCAATGACGGCACCATCTCGGAGATCCCCGTCAGCGCCGGACGCACCGTCTCGGCCGGTGATGTCCTGGTGCGCATGCACACCCCCGAGAACGACTCCGAGGAGGCCTGAACCGTGACCACCGATCCCATCACCGGCCCCGGAGCACCTGCCCAGGGAACCACCATGGCCGACTCGGTCGCCACCACCGCCTTCCGCCAGCGCATCGCCCGCATCGACCGGGAGGCCGAGGAGCGCGCCGCCGCCCGCCAGCATGCCAAGGGCAAGCGCACCGCCCGCGAGCGCATCAACGACCTGCTCGACGACTCCACCTTCCTGGAGATCGGCCGCTACTCCGGTTCGGGCGCCGGCGACAAGGCCCGCCCCTCGGGCGTCGTCACCGGCTTCGGCCAGATCGACGGCCGCCAGGTGGCCGTCTACTCCCAGGACTTCTCCGTCTCCGGCGGCGCCCTGGGCACCATCGAGGGGGGACAAGATCGTCCGCCTCCTGGACGACGCCCTGCGCCTGCGCATCCCCGTCATCGGACTCATCGACTCCGGCGGCGCCAAGATCCAGGAGGGCGTGGGGGCCCTGCGCCAGTACGGGCGCATCTTCAACCGCACCTGCGCCGCCTCCGGACTGGTCCCGCAGATCAGCGTCATCCTGGGACCCTGCGCCGGCGGCGCCGTCTACAGCCCGGCCCTGACCGACTTCGTCATCGCCACCCGCCAGGCCTCCCACATGTTCGTCACCGGCCCCGACGTCGTACGCGCCACAACCGGCGAGCAGATCAGCGCCGAGGACCTAGCGGCGCACAGATCCACGGTTCCGTCTCCGGCGTCGTCCACTACGTGGCCGACGATGAGGAGGACGCCCTGGGGCAGGTCCGCACCTTCCTGGCCTACCTGCCCTCCTCGGCCGAGCTCGATGCTCCCATGTACGCCTACGACGACACCGACGCCCAGGCCGACGCCGAGGCCGCCCGCAGCGTCGGCGAGATCGTCCCGGCCTCCACCCGGCAGGCCTACGACGTCGTCGAAGTGGTCTCGGCCGTCGTCGACCACGGCGAGCTCGTCCAGGTCCAGGAGGAGTTCGCCCCCAATGTCGTGGTCGGCTTCGCCTGCTTCGAGGGCCACCCGGTGGGGATCGTCGCCAACCAGCCGCTGGTGGACGCCGGCACCCTGGACGTCGACGCCTCCGAGAAGCTCGCCCGCTTCGTGCGCTTCTGCGACGCCTTCGGCCTGCCGGTGGTCACCTTCGTCGACGTCCCCGGCTACCGTCCTGGAGCCGAGCAGGAGCACGCCGGCATCATCCGTCGCGGCGCCAAGGTCATCAACGCCTACGCCACCGCCACCGTGCCGCTGGTGACGATCGTCCTGCGCAAGGCCTACGGCGGCGCCTACATCGTCATGGGCTCCAAGGCCATCGGCGCCGACCTCAACTTCTGCTGGCCGGGAGCCGAGATCGCCGTCCTGGGCGCTGCCGGCGCCGTCGGCATCATCCACCGTCGCGACCTGGCCAAGGTCCGTGACGAGCAGGGTGAGGAGGCCGCCGCCGCCGAGCACGAGCGGCTCGTTGCCGAGTACACCGACGCCGTCATCAACCCCGACAAGGCCGTGGCCATCGGTGAGATCGACGCCGTCATCGCCCCCGAGGACACCCGCAACGTCATCGTCGACTCGCTGGCCGCGCTGCGAGCCAAGAACGACGCCCGCCCCGAGTCGCCCAAGAAGCATGACAACATCCCCCCCTCTGACCCCGGCTCCGAGTCCTACTCGCCGCCACGTTCCCCGTCTTCACCCGACCTCAGTTCTGGTAACCGTTCCGAGACCACCGACCACGCCGTCGCAACACCGAAGGACACCACTACCGTGCACACGAACTCGCAAGCCCCCAGCCCCGCGACCACCATCGCAGAGCGCCTGAGTGGAGGCGAGCCCTACATCATCACCTTCGGAGGCCAGGCCACCCCCTGGCGCCAGACGCTGGCCGACCTGGTCTCCCTGGATCACGCCCTGGCCGATGACGTCGTGGCGGTCGACCGGGCCGTGGCCGAGCGCCTGGCCCCCGTATCCACCGATCTGCTCACCGTGACCCCGCGCGGCTCGCGACTCCTGGACGACGAGGCCGCCCCGGTCGCGCCCCAGCACCGCACCGCCGCCGACGGCGCCGACGTCTCCGTTCCCGGCATCCTCATGGCCCAGCACGCGGCCCTGGCCTCCCTGCCCGGCGCCGGTATCGACCCGACCGCCCACACCCCGGTGGGCGCCATCGGCCACTCCCAGGGTGTCCTGGGTGTCAGCCTGCTCCAGGCCGTGCAGACCGGTGACCGCGAGAGCGTCATCGAGGTTCACGCCATCGCCCGCCTCATCGGCGCAGCGGCCACCCGCACCACCCGTCGCCTCGACCTGGGCACGGTGGGGGAGTCCACCCCCATGCTCTCAGTCCGTGGTGTGACCCGCAGCGTGCTCGACGCGGTCCTGGCCCGGGTCCCCGGCGCCGAGAGGATCTCCGTGGGCGTGACCAACGGCCGTCAGGCGCACATCCTCTCGGGGCGCCCAGCCGACCTCGAAGGCGTCGTCACCGCTCTGGAGGCCGCTGCCGCCCGCAGCGCCAAGGCCCGCAAGGACCGCCGTCGCGGTGGCGCCGTGCTGGCCCCGGTCACCGAGTTCCTCACCACCTCGGTCCCCTTCCACACCCCGCTGCTCGCCGGTGCCGTCGACGACGTCGCCGCCTGGGCAGCTGCCTGCGGCCTGAACGAGAAGCTCGCCCGTGAGCTGGCCACCGCCGTGCTCATCGACCCGGTCGACTGGCCCGGCCTGGTCACCGGCGCCCTCGGGACCGGATCGGCCGACCCGGTGCGCACCGTCCTGGACCTGGGACCGGGCAACGTCCTGGTCCGTCTCACCGAGGGCGTCGTGGCCGGTACCGGTACCACCGTCGTGCCCGCGGGGACCGCCAAGGCCATTGACGACCTCGACCGCGCCGGCGCGGCCCCCCGGCCCGGCGTCGACCGCTCCCGCTTCGCCCCGCGCATCACCCGCCTGCCCGACGGCCGCCTCACCCTGGACACCGCCTTCACCCGCCTGACCGGACGCAGCGCGGTGCTTCTGGCGGGAATGACCCCCACCACCGTGGATCCCGCCATCGTGGCGGCCGCCGCCAACGCCGGATACTGGGCCGAGCTCGCCGGTGGGGGTCAGACCACCCCTGCCGTCCTGACCGAGAACCTCGAGGGCCTGGAGAAGGCGCTCGAACCGGGACGCACCGCGGCCTTCAACGCCATGTTCATGGACCGCTACCTGTGGAACCTGCACCTGGGGACCCAGCGCCTGCTGTCCAAGGCCCGCGCCGGGGGGCGCCCCCATCGACGGCATCACCATCTCCGCCGGGATCCCCGAGCTCGAGGAGGCCACCGCCCTGCTCGAGCGCCTGCACGCCGAGGGCTTCCCCTACATCGCCTTCAAGCCCGGCACCGTGGACCAGATCCGTCAGGTCCTGGCCATTGCTCGCGCCGTGCCCGACAGCCCCGTCATCATCCAGATCGAGGACGGGCACGCCGGTGGCCATCACTCGTGGGAGGACCTGGACACCATGCTCCTGGCCACCTACGACGCCATCCGCGCCGTGAGCAACGTGGTCCTTGTCGTCGGCGGCGGCATCGGCACGCCCACCCGCGCGGCCGACTACCTCACCGGCCGCTGGGCCGAGGCCTACGGCACGGCCGCCGCGCCCGTCGACGGCGTCATGATCGGCACCGCCGCCATGACCTGCCTGGAGGCCAAGACCAACGACGACGTCAAGCAGCTCCTCGTCGACACCCCCGGGATCCCCGAGGACTCCGGGGTCGAGGGCGGCTGGGTGGCCTCCGGGGAGTCCATCGGCGGCATGACCTCCGGGCTGTCCCACCTGCGTGCCGACCTCTACGAGATCGACAACTCCTCGGCCCGGGCCTCCCGCCTCATCCAGGAGCTCGCCGGGGACGAGCCGCCATGGCCGCACGTCGCCAGGAGATGATCGACGCCCTGGCCAAGACCGCCAAGCCCTACTTCGGTGACGTCGAGGAGATGACCTACCTTGAGTGGGCCACCCGCTACGCCGAGCTGTGCGTCGCCCCCCACGAGGGTCGCTCCGCGACCCGCGCCGACTGGGCCGACGAGGGCTGGTACGACCGCTTCATCGACCTGCTGCACCGCATCGAGGCCCGTCTGAGCCAGGCTGACCACGGCGAGATCCCCACGCTCTTCGCCGACTACGACGCCGTCATCGACTCCGACGCCGCCCTGGCCGCCCTGGCCGAGCGCTACCCGTCGGCCGCCTCCACCCTCGTGGAGCCCGTCGACGCCGCCTGGTTCGTCGACCTGTGCCGCAAGCACCCCAAGCCCGTGCCCTTCGTGCCCGTGGTCGACGCCGACATCCTGCGCTGGTGGGGAACCGACTCCCTGTGGCAGTCCCAGGACCCGCGCTACACCGCTGACCAGGTGCGCATCATCCCCGGTCCCGTCGCCGTGGCCGGCATCACCACCATCAACGAGCCGGTCGGCGAGCTGCTGGGCCGCTTCGAGACCGCCGCCGTCGAGGCCCTTCAGGAGTCCGGCACGGACGAGCAGGAGGCCGCCGGCCGTCTGGGCGCCGCCCCCGCCGTGGCCGACGGTGTCCTGGCGGCCCCCGTGGCCGATGCCAAGGAGCTCGTCCAGGTGGCCCCCCACGTCCTGTGGAACGGCCACCTGACGGTCAATCCCGCCACCGTCCTGGCCGACGACGCCTACAACGTCGTCGCCCGCCCGGACGTCGCCGAGGACGCCTACGACCTCGACATCCGCCTCGACACCCACTGGGACGACACTCCCGGCGGAGACAAGATCCACGCCGTGCGTCGCCTCGTGGTGCCGCTGCGACTGGCCCGCGCCTGGGACGGCGCCGCCCCACTGGTCGACCCCGAGCGCATCAGCGAGACGATGAACGACCTGCTGCGCGCCACCGCCGGCGTGGGTGCCGTGTCCATCACGGGCGACGAGGTCGACCACCTGCCTGAGGTCCGTGCGGCACGGCCCGGTGCCACGGACGTCCTGGGGCGTCCCACCACCCAGCCCTTCGGCACCATCCACGGCTCCTTCACTCTGGCGAGCACCCTGGGCCACGACCACGCCTCAGTGACGGCCGATGCCCTGCCTGCGGACCTGTCTGCCGCTCCCTTCGTGCCCGACGCCCTGCTCGGCCCCTGCTGGCCGGTGGTCTACGCCGCCCTGGGCAGCGTCGTCGAGGACGGCATGCCGCTCATCGAGGGCCTGCTCGGCGCCGTCCACCTGGACCACACCATCGACCTGCACCTCACCCTCCACCAGCTGCAGGAGGCCGCGGCCACGACCAGCCCCGCGATCAACGTCACCGGCTGGGTCGCGGCGCTGGAGGAGTCCAGTGCCGGTCGCGTCGTCGACGTGCGCCTGGAGCTGACCGACGCCGGCGACGGCACCATCGTGGCACTCATGCGCGAGCGCTTCGCCATCCGCGGTCGCGCCTCCGGCAACGCCGTGCCCAGCGCCCCTGACTGGCCGGCGGCACCGGCCGCGAGACGGCCCCGGCCGCACGTCGCATCCTGCGCCGAACCACCGTTACCGCGCCTGCGGACATGACGGCCTTCGCCCGGGTCACCGGTGACTTCAACCCGATCCACACCTCCTACAACGCCGCTCACGTGGCCGGTATGGAGGCCCCTCTCGTTCACGGCATGTGGCTGTCGGCCACCGCCCAGCAGGTGGCGGCCTCCACCGCGGCCGACGGCTCGCGCCACGTCCTGGCCGGATGGACCTACGTCATGACCGGTCCGGTGGAGCTGAGCGACGACGTCGAGATCACCGTGGAGCGCACCGGCCTGGTGGTCGGCGGCGGCTACGTCCTGGAGGTCGTCTGCCGCATCAACGGCGAGGTCGTCTCCCGCGGCACCGCCGTGACGACGCCCGAGCCCACCGCCTACGTCTACCCCGGCCAGGGCATCCAGGCCCCCGGCATGGGTCTGGACGAGATGAACTCCTCCAAGGCCGCGCGGGAGATCTGGGAGCGCGCCGACGCCCACACCCGCGCCGAGCTGGGCTTCTCCGTCATCAACCTGGTGCGCGACAACCCCACCGAGATGACCGCCCGCGGTGTCACCTACCGTCACCCCGAGGGCCTGCTCAACCTCACCCAGTTCACCCAGGTGGCCCTGGCCACCGTGGCCATGGCGACCACTGCGCGCCTGGCCGAGGCCGGTGCCCTCGTGGACGGCGCCGCCTTCGCCGGCCACTCCCTGGGCGAGTACACGGCGCTGAGCGCCTACGGGCGCGTCATGCCCGTGGAGACGACCATCTCGATCGTCTTCCAGCGCGGCTCCACCATGCACTCGCTGGTGCCCCGTGACGCCGACGGTGCATCGAACTACCGTATGGGCGCCCTGCGCCCCAACCAGGCGGGGATCAAGGCCGACGAGGTCGAGGACTACGTGCAGTCGATCTCCCAGGAGACCGGCGAGTTCCTCCAGATCGTCAACCACAACCTGGCCGGCGTCCAGTACGCCGTGGCCGGCACGATCAAGGGCCTGGACGCCCTGGCTGCCGACGCCCGTGCCAAGGCCAAGGCCCGAGGGGGCAAGAACCCCTTCATGTTCGTGCCTGGCATTGATGTGCCCTTCCACTCCGAGGTGCTGCGCCCCGGCGTGCCGGAGTTCCGTGGTCGCCTGCTCGAGCTCGTCCCCGACGACCTGGACGTCGCACGCCTCGTGGGCCACTACGTGCCCAACCTCGTGGCCAGGCCCTTCGCCCTGACACAGGACTTCGCCCGCTCGATCCTCGAGGTCGTGCCCTCCGAGCCCGTCGAGGAGATCCTGGCCGACTGGGACTCCTGGGTGAAGCGCCCCACGGAGTGGCCCGCATTCTGCTCGTCGAGCTCCTGGCCTGGCAGTTCGCCTCCCCGGTGCGCTGGATCGAGACCCAGGAGGTCCTGCTGTCCTCCCCGAGCGAGGGCGGCCTGGGGATCGAGCACATCGTCGAGGTGGGCCTGGCCAATTCGCCCACCCTGGCGAACCTGGCCACCAACACCCTGCGTCTGCCCCAGCACGCCGGGCGCCACGTCACCGTGCACAACGCTCGTCGCGACGAGGCCCGGGTCCTGGCCACCGACACCGACCCGGCCGTCGAGCTCACCGAGCCGGACTTCGATGCTCCGGCCGCCGAGGAGCCGGCCGCTGAGGCCGCTGCTCCCGCGCAGACCGCCGCGGCCGAGCAGGCCTCTGCTCCTTCGGCTGAGGCCGCGCCCGCTCCGGCTGCTCCGGCCGCCGGCGGACCGGTGGACGATCTCCCCTTCGGTGCGACCGACGCTCTGACGGTGCTCCTGGCCCACGCCTCGCGCATCCGTCCTGAGCAGATCGGCGCCACTGACACCACCGAGACACTCACCAACGGAGTCTCCTCACGTCGTAACCAGCTCCTCATGGACCTGGGCACCGAGCTCGAGCTCGCCTCCATCGATGGCGCCGCTGACGCCGACATGACGGCCCTGGCCGCCACGGTCGCCAAGGGCGCCCCCGGTTACAAGGCCTTCGGTCCCGTCCTCACCGAGGCCATCCGAGTGGGGCTGGGTCGCCTTCTGGGCCCCTCCGGCGTGCGCGCCTCCCGTATCGCCGACCGCGTCACCGGCACCTGGGGCCTGGGGCAGGGGTGGGTCTCCCATGTGACCGCCGCGCTGTTCCTGGGCACCCGGGAGGGCGCCTCGATGCGCGGCGAGGACCTGGCCTCCCTGGGGTCCTCGGCCCCGCTGACCAGCGCGAGCGCCGTGGACGCCCTCATCGACTCTGCCGTCCAGGCCGTCGCCGCAGACCATGGCGTGACCGTCGCCAAGCCGAGTGCCGGCGGCGCCGGGGGCGCCGTGGTCGACTCCGCGGCCCTGGATGCCTTCGCCCAGAGCGTCACCGGCGATGAGGGCGTCCTGGCCACCACGGCCCGCACCCTCCTGGACGCCCTGGGCCTGGCCGAGAAGGCCACTGTCCCGGCTGATGCCGACGATGACGCCTCCCGTGCCAGGGCCGCCATGGCTGCCCTGGACGCCGAGCTCGGCGCCGGATGGGTCAAGTCCGTCACCCCGGCCTTCGCCCCCGAGCGCACCGTCCTCATCGACGACCGCTGGGCCACTGCCCGCGAGGACGTCGCCCGCCTCGGCTCCGGCGAGACCGACCTGGACGCCTTCCGCCGGCTCCTGGCCCCCGAGCGCTTCGTGGGCCTGGGGCAGGCGGTGGCCGATCACGCCACCTGGTGGGCCAAGCAGGTCAAGGCATCCGATCTGGCCGACGGCGCCGAGCGCGCCGCCGTCCTGACCGAGATCGCCCAGGCCGCGCCGAAGGCCCCCCAGGCCGGCGACTCCGCGGTGCGCTGGTCCGAGGACGTCGCCGTCGTCACCGGCGTGGCCCCCGGCTCCATCGCGGCGGCCGTCGTCGGAGAGCTTTTGGCCGGTGGCGCCACCGTGGTGGCCACCAGCTCGCGCCTGACCCACGAGCGCCTCGAGTTCGCCACCACCCTGTACCGCGAGCACGCCGCAGCCGGCGCCAAGCTGTGGATGGTTCCCGCGAACCTGTCCTCCTACCGGGATGTCGACGCCCTGGCCGAGTGGATCGGCAACGACCAGGTGGTCACCTCCGGAGGCTCCACCAAGGTCGTCAAGGAGGCCCTGGTTCCCACCCTCCTGTTCCCCTTCGCCGCACCGCGCGTCTCGGGCACACTGGCTGACGCCGGCCCCACGGCCGAGTCCCAGACCCGCCTGCTGCTGTGGTCGGTGGAGCGCACCATTGCCGCCCTGAGCGCCATCGGCACCGACACCCACGTCGACCACCGCCTGCACGTGGTTCTGCCCGGCTCCCCGAACCGGGGCACCTTCGGCGGTGACGGCGCCTACGGCGAGGTCAAGTCCGCCCTGGACGCGATCGTCAACCGCTGGTCGTCGGAGCGGGCCTGGGCCCAGCGCGTCACTCTGGCCCACCCCCGTATCGGCTGGGTCAAGGGCACCGGCCTCATGGGCGGTAACGACCCGCTTGTCGCCGCCGTCGAGGCAGCCGGGGTGCGCACCTGGACCACGGAGGAGATCGCCTCCGAGCTCACCGACCTGTGCACCACCGCGGTGCGCACCCAGGCGGCCCAGGCCCCGGTGAACGCCGACCTCACCGGGGGACTGGGCGACGACATTGACCTGGTGGCGCTGCGTGAGAACGCCGCTGCACAGGCCGCCGCGCCCACCGAGGAGACCGAGGCCCCGGCCGTCATCAAGGCCCTGCCCACCCCGGTGGTCCCGACTCAGCCCACCGCCCCCCAGTGGGGCGAGGTGAGCGCCGACCTCGACGACCTGGTCGTCATCATCTCCACCGGAGAGGTCTCCACCTGGGGATCGGGCCGTACGCGCCGCGAGGCCGAGCTGGGCATGAGCGGCGGGGAGGACGTCGACCTGACCGCCGCCGGCGTCCTCGAGCTCGCCTGGGGCATGGGGCTGCTCACCTGGCAGGACAGCCCCAAGGCCGGCTGGTACGACGCCGACGGGGAGATGGTCGAGGAGTCCGACATCCTGGACCGCTACCGCGACGAGGTCGTGGCCCGCTGCGGTATCCGCGAGTTTGTCGACGACGGCGTCATCGCGCCGATCGCCGACGAGGAGGTCACCGTCTACCTCGACCGCGACATCACCCTGTCGGTTCCCGATGAGGCCACGGCCCGCACCATTGAGTCCTCCGACCCCGAGCACACGCTCGTGGTTCCCGACGCCGAGGCCGGAGAGTGGACCGTCACCCGCCTGGCCGGCTCACTGGCCCGGGTGCCGCGCCGCGCCGCACTGTCCCGCACGGTCGGCGGCCAGTTCCCGCGCGACTTCGACCCGGAAGCGCTGGGGCATCCCCGCCTCGATGACCCAGGGCATGGATCCGATCGCCTCCTGGAACCTGGTCACCGCCGTCGACGCCTTCCTGTCGGCCGGCTTCACCCCGGCCGAGCTCCTCAAGGCCGTCCACCCCTCCGACGTGGCCTCCACGCAGGGCACCGGGTTCGGCGGCATGGAGTCGATGCGCAAGATGTTCGTCGGCCGGTTCCTGGGGGAGGAGCGTCCCAGCGACATCCTCCAGGAGGCCCTGCCCAATGTCGTGGCCGCCCACGTCATGCAGTCCTACATCGGCGGCTACGGCGCCATGGTCCAACCGGTGAGCGCCTGCGCCACCGCGGCGGTCTCCATCGAGGAGGGCTGGGACAAGATCGCCCTGGGCAAGGCCGACGTCGTCGTGGCCGGCGCCATCGACGACATCTCGATCGAGTCCGTCGTCGGCTTCGGCAACATGAACGCCACGGCGGAGGCCGCGGCCATGCGCGCCAAGGGCATCTCCGACCGTCACTTCTCCCGTGCCAACGACCGCCGTCGCGGCGGATTCGTGGAGGCCGAGGGAGGCGGCACGGTGATCCTGGCCCGTGGCTCAGTGGCGGCCCGGATGGGCCTGCCGGTGGCCGGCGTGGTCGGTTTCGTCTCCTCCTACGCCGACGGCGCCCACACCTCGATCCCGGCACCTGGACTGGGTGCCCTGGGCGCCGGCCGCGGCGGGCGCAGCTCGCGCCTGGCCAAGGCCCTGGCGGCCCTGGGTGTGGAGGCCGACGACATCGCGCTGGTCTCCAAGCACGACACCTCCACCGGTGCCAACGACCCCAACGAGTCCGAGCTGCACACGCGTCTGGCGCGCGCACTGGGACGCTCCGAGGGCAACTCGCTGGTGGCGGTCTCGCAGAAGACCATCACCGGTCACGCCAAGGGCGGTGCCGCCGTCTTCCAGGTCGCGGGTCTGACCGAGATTCTCGCCTCCGGCGTGGCTCCCGGTAACGCCTCCCCTGGACGTCGTCGACGCCCCACTGGCCAAGGACGCCTTCTGGGTGTGGCCACGCAGGCCCATCCGTCTGGCCGGCCGTGGCGGCAAGGACGGGCGTGTCCCCGGTGCCGGCCCGGTGCGAGCCGGTCTGCTGACCTCGCTGGGCTTCGGACACGTCTCCGGTCTCATCGCGATCGTCCACCCCGGTGCCTTCGAGGCCGCACTGCGTCAGGCCGAGGGGCAGAAGGCGGTTGACGCCTGGCTGGCCTCCGCCAACGCCCGCCTGGCCGCCGGTACCCGACGCCGTCGTGCCGGCATGATCGGCCGGGCCCCGCTGTTCGAGCAGGTCCAGGGCCGGCGCCTGGGGGAGGAGTCCAAGCAGCGCGACCCGCATGAGGTCGAGGCCACCATGCTGCTCGACCCCGAGGCTCGCCTGGGCTCCGACGGCGCCTACCACGCCGGCGAGTGAGCTCATCACGATAGCAGGCAGGGCCGGTTCTACAGACGATGGATACCGTCTGTAGAACCGGCCCTGTTTGGCTCACATGGAATTATCAAAGGAATTGCGTAATTGATTCGTAAGTTTTACTTCATGAGGATTCCATCATGACGGAGCCGCAGTTTCCGGACGTGCCGAAGACATTCCCCGGTTCAACCGTTCTGACGGTGGGCACAGACCTGGTGCACGTTCCTGGTTTCTCCACCCAGCTCGATCAGCCCGGCACAGTCTTTGCACAACGCGTCTTCACTGCGCGCGAGCTCCGCGAGGCTCAGCGTCGCTCGCAGGAGAGGGGATCGATCCCGGCCCAGCACCTGGCTGCTCGGTGGGCGGCCAAGGAGTCTTTCATCAAGGCCTGGAGCCAGGCACACGTTCTTTGCGCAAAAAGTCGCGGGACGAGTACTTCTCCGGTTATCCTGGCCGAGGACGTCGACTGGCGTGAGATCGAGGTTGTCACCGATCGGTGGGGCCGTCCTTCTTTACGTCTGAGCGGCACCGTTGCCCACGCTGTTGAGCGCAGCCTCGGAGAGGAGGTATTGACCCCAGGGTGTTGGCCGGTTTCCTTGAGCCATGACGGTGACTACGCCATGGCCATCGTCCTTCACGTGCGTTGAGTCGTGCCCACACAGAAGGAACGATGAAGAAACCTCGACCATGATGCTATGAGCGGTCACTGCTGCCCGTCATGTCATGCCACGTACGGATTTCCGAGTCATCCGCGGTGCTTGTCTGTCACTCATGGTCACGCCATCAGGAACATCAACGACGAGCCGCGATATACCGCGTACTGCCGACCTGGATCATTCAAGAGACCCCACGAGTCCTTTCTCCAGTGGCAGCAGCGGTATGTCTCCCCTCTGACTGACGTGAGGACATATTGATGACTGCCACTACCTATCAAGCCATCGCGATGATCATCTATTTCGTGGCGATGCTCGCCATCGGGGGCTGGGCCTATCTACGAACAGACAATTTCGACGACTACATGCTCGCCGACCGCGACCTCAATCCCTGGGTGGCGGCGCTGTCGGCGGGAGCCTCGGACATGTCGGGGTGGCTGCTGATGGGGCTGCCGGGAACCCTGTACGCCAGCGGCCTGGTCGAGGGGTGGATCGCCGTCGGGCTGACGATCGGGGCCCTGGCGAACTGGCTGCTGGTGGCTCCTCGACTGCGTGCTTACACCGAGGTCGCCAACAACTCCATCACGGTCCCCAGCTTCCTGGACAACCGTCTCCACGACACGCACCGGTTGCTGCGGTGCTCCAGTGGTCTCATCATTCTGGTCTACTTCACCTTCTACGTCTCCTCCGGGATGGTCGCCGGCGGCCGTTTCTTCGAGTCGTCCTTCGATATGGACTACCGTCTCGGCATGGTCATCGTCGCCGCGATCACCGTGGTCTACACGCTCATCGGCGGGTTCCTGGCCGTGTCCTACACCGACTTCGTCCAGGGAGTCATGATGGTGACCGCCCTGGTCATGGTGCCCGTCGCAGGGGTCATTCGGCTCGGGGGACTGACCAACCTGACCAAGGCCGTCTCCGAGGTCGACCCTCACTACTGGGCCATCTGGGGCCCGACGTCAACGCTGCTCGGCCTTGTCTCGGCACTGGCCTGGGGCCTGGGGTACTTCGGTCAGCCGCACATCATCGTCCGGTTCATGGCCATCCGCAGTCCCAAGGAGGCTGTGGCCGGCGGCACCATCGGGATCGGCTGGATGCTCTTCGCGGTGCTCGGCGCAGCCGGTACCGCCATTGTCGGCGTGGCCACGTACCAGCATGACAAGAAGCAGCTGGCCGACCCGGAGACCGTCTTCATCACGCTGGGCAAGCTGCTCTTCCACCCATTGGTCGCCGGATTCATGCTGGCAGCCATTCTCGCCGCCATCATGTCGACGATCTCCTCCCAGCTACTCGTCACCTCCTCAGCGCTCATCGAGGACCTGTACGGCTCTTTCGCCCGAACCCGTACGGATAAAATCAGTGGCAACCGCATGGTGCTCTACTCGCGCATGGCGGTTTTCGCCATCGCCCTGGTCGCGGCAGTCATGGCCTGGAACCCCAGTAAAACAATCCTCGACCTCGTGGCCTTCGCCTGGGCCGGTTTCGGGGCCTCCTTCGGACCGACCATTCTGCTGTCGCTGTACTGGAAGCGCTTGAGCGCCATGGGAGCCTTCGCCGGAATGATCACCGGGGCCGTCGTCGTCATGATCTGGGGAAACGTCTCCGGCGGCCCGGGCGGCATCTTCGACCTCTACGAGATCGTGCCCGGATTCCTGGGCAACCTGGCTGTGGCCTGGGCCGTGTCTCGCACGAGTCAGCCCTCCAAGGAGATCTCCGAGGAGTTCGACGCCGCCGTCACCGCCTCACGCGCGTAGCCGGGCAGGGTAGCTGGACAGTGCTGCAGGCATGAGGGTCGTCGTTGCACCCGACTCCTTCAAGGAGTCCATGACCGCCGTGCAGGCCGCTCGGGCCATGGCGGTCGGGGTGCGGGATGCCCTGCCCACGTGCCTGGTCGATCAGTTCCCGTCTCCGACGGCGGAGAGGGCTTCGCCGAGGCCGTCACCGCCGCCTGGGACGCCTCATGGCAGGAGGTGACCACGGTTGACGCCCTGGGCCGGCCACGGACGGCGGGCTTCGGACGCGACAGCGACCGGGCCGTCATCGACCTGGCGTCCAGTGTCGGACTGGAGCACATCGTTCCGGGAGAACGGGACGTCATGCGCTCCTCGACCATCGGGCTGGGACATGTCATCGCGGCCGCAGTAGACGCCGGTGCCCGCTCACTGCTCATCGGACTGGGCGGGTCGGCCTCCAACGACATGGGCCTGGGGATGCTTGTCGCGCTGGGCGCCCGTTGCCTGGACGAACGGGGAGGCGAGGTGGAGCCGGTACCCGCCGAGTTCTCTCGCATCCGGCGGATCGAGGCCGAGCCGGCTCGCCGTCGCCTTGAGGGTGTGGGCATCACAGTGGCCGGTGACGTGACGAATCCACTCACGGGTCCCCACGGCGCGGCAGCCGTCTTCGGCCCGCAGAAGGGACTGGCCGGGCCTGCGATCACATGGGTCGACGGCGAGATGACGCGCCTGGCCGCAGTCCTCGGCCTGAGTCACTGGACCTGCTGCCCGGGCACCGGGGCGGCAGGTGGCACCGCCTTCGCACTGGCTGCTGTTCTCGGGGCGGAGCTTGCCACCGGCATCGATCATCTGGCTCGCGTCGTCGGGCTACGTGAGCGGCTGGAGGAGGCTGACCTGCTGCTGACGGGGGGAGGGGGCCGTCGATGGGCAGTCCCTGGACGGCAAGGCGGTCAGCGGAGTGCTCCGCCTGGCCTGCGAGTGCGGGGTGCCATCCATCGTCTTCGCCGGACGGGTCAGGGTCGATGCCGAGGCTCTGCGGCGTCTGAGTGATCTGGGGGCCCAGGGCATCATCCAGATCTCCGATCCTTCAGAGGCATTGGAGACCTCTCTCAGGAAGGGCCCGGATCATCTGCGCCGGGCGGTTGCGGACACCGTGCGTCACTGTTCTGCTGGTGGTGACCGGCTCGACACACTCTGAATGACGTCCTGTGAGCGCACGCACAGCCATTGAGAAGCTCCAAGTATCGTCATGGGACGATTGCGTTGTATCCTTACCGGCAGCAACGTGCTCCGGGGTCGGTGAAAGTCCGAACCGGCGGTAACAGTCCGCGACCCGCTCGTGCCATGGCAGCGTCAAGCAGCCCGGGGACCAGCGGTTGAGCCGGTGGAACTCCGGCACCGACGGTGAGAGTCCGGATGGGAGGATGCGCGTGGCGCCCGGCGGGGAGACCCGCAGTTCGAGACAACGTACCGATCTCACGGACGGCCGTGGGCTCACCGGATCTTGGACTTGACGAGCGCCCAGCACGTGTGTCGCCGACCGACGGCGTGCAGGCGGACCCCGGTGCAGCCGGGAGCGCTCGTTCCCGGAAGGACCCGGGAGGACACCGTCGTGTACAGCCCCAGCCCCGTCGGCAAGGCCGCGCGCTTCCACGCTTCCCCCGCCGAGCCGCCCAGTGACGTTCCGGAGCCGTCGACGTCCTTGGCCTCGTCGATGACCTCCCCGTCAGAGTCATTCTCAGAGTCGCTGCCCAGACCTTCGGCTCGTCGTCGGCGCCGCATCCGCGCTGCTGAGCGGAGCGGGCCATTGCCCGCTGTCGTCCTGGGAACGGCACTGCTCATCATCTGGCAGCTCGTCGCCGGATCGGGCGCCGTCCCCGAGATCTTCCTACCCAGCCCCTGGGCGGTCGTCACTCGCCTGTGGCTGAACCTCACTCAGGCCGGGCTGGGGTGGAGAGCCTGGATCACGCTGCGTGAGTCCCTCCTCGGCTGTCTCCTGGCCGCCGTGTTCGCTCTGCCCCTGGCCTGGGCCCTGTACCGCTGGCGGCTGTTCTCCCGAACCATCCTGCCCTATGTCGCTGCGAGTCAGGCGGTTCCCGGCATCGCCGTCGCGCCCCTCATGGTTCTGTGGATCGGTTACGGAGCTCTTCCCATCGTGGTCCTGTGCGCCTTCATGGTCTTCTTCCCCATCACCATCACGGTGCTCCTGGGGCTGCGCGGCCTGGACGCCGACATCATGGACGCCGCCCGGCTCGACGGCGCTCATGGCCTGAGCATGCTCATCCACATGGAGCTTCCGATGGCCCTGCCGGCGATCTACACCGGGTTGCGCACCGGTTTCACCCTGTCAGTCACCGGTGCGGTCGTCGGCGAGCTCATCATGGGCGGCGAGGGCCTGGGGACCGTGCTCTCCACGCAGCAGAGCCGGGGCGACACCACCGGCGTATTCGCCACCATCACGCTCCTGTGCGTGCTGGCCACATCCATCCACTGGGTGTTCCACGAGCTCGAGCGACGCAGCCGCACTGTGGATGCCCTACGAGGCCGACGCGCCACCTGAGCCCTGCGCGGCCCCCGCTTCCCACCCCTCCGACACAAGGAAACTCCTCATCATGGCTATCTCTCACCACATCGTCTCCCAGTCATTCCTCTCGCGTCGCCGGCTGTTGGCAGGGGGCCTGGCGCTCACCGGCGCCGGAGCACTCGCCGCCTGCTCCTCGGGGACCGCCAGCCGCGCAGCGTCGGCCTCGGCGGCCGGAGGCGCACTGACCATCGGCCTGACCTACACGCCGAACATCCAGTTCGCCCCCTTCTACATGGCTAAGAAGGACGGAACATACGCCGCGAACGTGACGCTGCACCACCACGGGGCGCAGGACGGCCTCTTCGACGCCCTCCAGAGCGGCCAGGAGCAGCTCGTCGTCGCCGGCGCCGACGAGGCGGTGGTGGCCACCTCCAACGGCTCCGACCTCGTCATCGTGGGTGGCTGCTACCAGTCCTACCCGGCCTGCCTCATTGTCCCGGAGAGCTCCTCGATCAAGGCTCCCGCGGACCTCAAGGGCAAGACCGTCGGCACTCCAGGCCGCAAGGGGGAGACCTGGTACGCCCTCCAGCTGGCCATGTCCGCGGCCTCCCTGACCGAGTCCGACCTGACGATCCAGGACATCGGCTACACCCAGCAGGCGGCGCTCGTCGGCGGCAAGGTCGACGCCGTCGTCGGCTTCTCCAACAACGACGCGATCCAGATCCGCCAGGCCGGAACCCCCGTGCGTACCATCCAGGTCGCCGACCGGATCCCCCTCGTGGGCGTCTCGCTGGTGACGACCCGATCCCTGCTGGACTCCCGTCACCAGGACCTCGAGAGCGTCGTCAAGGCCTCGATCAAGGGCATGACCGCCTTCGTCAAGGACCCCGACGCAGCGGTCGAGGCCACCAAGGACCACATGGACGACCTCAAGGTGGATCAGACGCAGGCGAAGCGCGCCCGCGAGGTCGCCGTGGCCACCGGCAAGCTGGTCAACGGCGACGGCAGCCACCCCATTGGTTCGGTGCGGGTCGACGACGTCGCCGCCATGATCGAGTTCCTCACCTCCCACAACTCCTGGGCGACAAGAAGACGCCCAAGGCCGCTGAGGTGTGCGTTCCCCTGGGGCAGTAAGTACACGGGTGTCAGGGGCGCGCCGTCGTCTCAGGAGTCAATCAAACGGCTCGCCAGCTGGGGACGGCCACAGGCATCGCGCTGTGCACCGCCCTTTTCACCGCCTTCGGCGCTTACGCCCCTGGTGAGAGATTCACCGCCGGACTCGTCCCAGCGCTGGGCGCCTGCACGGTTTTGCTGGTAGCGGCCACAGCACTTGTCATTGCCATGCCTCGCGGCTATCTACAGCCGGCAGGCCAGCAGTGAGGAGACGAGGATGGCGCGCGCCCCGACCTCGTAGAGCTCGTCCATGACCCGGTTCATGTCCGCCCGTGGGACCATGGCGCGCACCGCCACCCAGTCGGGGTTCTGCAGCGGGGAGACGGTGGGGGACTCGATGCCGGGGGTGAGTGCCGCTGCCAGGTGCAGCTTGTTCATGGGGATGTCGTAGTCCACGAGCACGTAGGCACGGGCGCGCAGCACCCCCTCCAGACGCCGCACGAGCGTGGCCAGACCGGGCTCTCCTCGGAACTGCTCGGTGGTGATCAGCACCGCCTCGCTGATGAGGATCGGGTCCCCGAAGGTCTCCAGGCCGGCCGCCCGCAACGTCGTGCCAGTCTCGACGACGTCTGCGATGAGGTCGGCCACGCCCAGCTGGACGGAGGACTCCACGGCGCCGTCGAGGTGAACGGTCTGTGCCTCCACGCCCCGGGAGGCCAGGTAGCTGCGCACCAGGACGTCGTAGGAGGTGGCCACACGGCGCCCGGCGACGTCGGCCAGGGAGCTCATCGTGCCCTTGGGGGCGGCGAAGCGGAAGGTGGAGCGAGCGAAGCCCAGGGGCAGGTGCTCGACGGCGTCGACCCCGGAGTCCAGGAGCAGGTCGCGGCCGGTGATGCCGGCGTGCACGGTGCCCTGGCCGACGTAGACGGCGATGTCGCGCGGACGCAGGAAGAACAGCTCGACGTCGTTGGCCTCGTCGACGAGCACGAGCTCACGGCCCGTGCGGCGGGTGCGGTAGCCCGCCTCGGAGAGCATGGTGATGGCGGGATCGGACAGGGATCCCTTGTTCGGGACGGCGATACGCAGCACGGCGGTTCCTGATCTGTGGTGGGGGAGTCGGGTAGGAGGCATGGGGCCTCGGGACCTACAGGTAGCGGTAGACGTCCTGGAGGCTGTAGCCCTTTGCGACCATCATGACCTGGGCGTGGTAGAGCAGCTGGCTGATCTCCTCACAGGCGGCCTCGTCGGACTCGTGCTCGCAGGCCATCCAGGCCTCGGCGGCCTCCTCGACGAGCTTCTTGCCGATGAAGTGGACCCCGCGGTCCAGCTCCTCCACCGTCCCGGAGCCCTCAGGGCGGGTGGCCGCCTTGTGCTGCAGCTCGCTGAAAAGGTCCTCAAAGGTCTTCATGGGCCTAGGCTATCGGAAAGCCGGTGGGCCACTGACCGACCGTTGACCTATGACCTGGGTGAGACCCGAGCAGCCCCTCGGTGCTCACCACCGTCGCCACGGGTGGAATCATCCGTCCGAGAACGGTGCCCCGACCCGAGGCGACGGTAGGACTTGACCGGCTGCCCCGGATCGGCTCACTCCCGGATGGCGGCGCGCCTGGCTCCCAGGACCGCTGCCCCCATCGCCACCGAGCCGATGAGCAGGCTCAGGAGGCCGATCTCCAGCCAGCGTTCGGGGAACTGGTGGGCGACAGCCATCCAGCCCCAGGGTGCCAGGCGCCACAGCCAGGTGGCCGCCATAACGTCGTTGCCGCCGATGAGCAGCCCCATGATGACCAGGATGACGTTGAGGACGATTGCCACGACGATCCGGGTGCTCAGAGCCACCGCCAGGCTGACGGCCGCGATCATGAAGGCCACGGCCGGCATCACGAGGAGCCCGTAGACCGGGCCGGTCACCGCCGGCAGGTTCGGGTCCGTGCGGGTCAGAGTGTCGCCGAGGACGGTCACGATCCAGGAGAAGACCAGGACCGGGATGAGGAAGAGGGCGCTGAGGACCGCGGCTGAGGTCAGGATCCCACAGGATCCCTGGCGAGTGATGAGGGTGCGCCAGGCGGGCTGGAGGCGTCCCCACACGGTGATGCCGACGAGGGCCGCGGCAACCGGCACTCCCATGAGCTCGAGGAAGCTCTGCCCGTACCCGGGTGGATACACGGTGTGGAGGACACCCAGAAAGGCGAGCAGCAGGGTCGCCAGGACCACCCACACGATCCAGGGCAGGACGCCGGCCATCGCCAGGACGGCGCTTCGCGGCCCGGGAATACGGGCCATGCGGGTGGCAGGCGCAGCACGGAGCTGCGGGGTACTCCGGGGCAGCGACGTCGGAGCCTCCACCGGGGCCTGCTCCGAGACATTCTCCGGCTGAGCGTCGGTGGCCTGTCCTCCGGGAAGCAGGCGTCTGAGCCCGACGACGAACCACGCCGAGGACTCAATACCCCCAGATGTGCCGCCAAGAACGGCCAGGCCGGTACCGGCCAGGGTCAGGGCGGCCGTCAGCAGGAACCCGGGCAGGAGCGGGTAGCCCCACACCGGCGAGTCCGCCTCGAGCAGCACGCTGCTGCCGTGAACACCCAGCAGGGGCAATGGGACCCTGGCCATCCAGGCCCACGGGAGCATCCACCAGTCACTCCGCTCGGCCTGGACCACGCCCATCACGGACCAGACGAAGCCCAGGACAGGCGCGATCCCGACGGCGATGACTCGCAGCACGCGGAAGGCTGCCATGCCCCAGGCGCAGGCCCCGGTGACGACGATCCACATGTAGTGGCGAACAGCAGGTACCGGTCCCAAGGACCCCAGCCGCTGCCGACGATGAGGGCGTGAACCACCACCGGGGCGACCAGCGCCACCTGGCAGACCAGCGCGGACAGGCTCAGGACCACGAGGCGGGCACCCGCCACCCGGCGCGGCGCGACGGCGCGCCACGCCGTCCCACCCTGACGCCACCGCTGCTCACGCCACTGAGCCATCGCCCCGGTCAGCAGCCCCAGAGGCACGGCGAAGCCCCCGGCATACATATGCATCCACGCCAGAGCATTGCCGTTCCACTGGAGCTCCGTAACCACTCCTGAGGAGATCGAGGCGTTCGCCAGGATGATGGTGTGAACGGTGAAGATGAGAGTCGCCCCGATCACGCCCCAGGTGAAGGTGCGCCGACTGCGGGTGACCTCGGCGCGCACCAGGTCCCACAGGCTCACGTACGCGGCGGTGCCGGAGGCGCTCATGCCTGCGCCTCCACCTCAGTGCGGCGCCCACCAGCAGTGACGGCGGCCAGGAAGGCCGCCTCCATGGCCCGTTCGTCGTCAGCGTCGGCGAAGTCGGCCAGCGGCCCCTCGTAGACGAGGCGCCCGGTGGCCAGAACCCCGATGTCGTCACTCATGCGGGCGATCTCCCCGAGCTGGTGGCTGGAGACGACGACAGTGCGTCCCTCATCGGCCAGGTTCCGCACGAGATCGCGCAGCTCGATGATGCCCTGAGGATCCAGTCCGTTCTGGGGCTCGTCGAGGATGAGGACCTCCGGGTCGGTCAGAAGTGCCATAGCTAGGGACAGACGCACCTTCATGCCCGTGGAGAAGGAGCCGGCACGCTTTCTGCCGACTCCAGCCAGCCCGACACGCTCCAGGAGCGGGGCGATGGCCTGCGGCGAGGTACCGGTCAGACGGCAGTGGACGAGCAGATTGCGTCGCGCGGACAGCTGGGGGAAAAGGGCGGGGCCGTTAATGGAGGCCCCCACCCGGGCCAGGCTGTGACGGGAGAACGGAGCGCCCTGGATCTCCACACGGCCGGCGTCGGGCTCGAGCAGTCCCAGAGCGATGTTGAAGGCGGTCGACTTGCCCGCCCCGTTGAGACCGAGCAGCCCGTAGACACGGCCGGGATAGGCCGACAGGTCCAGATCGGTGAGGACCTTCTGGCGACCGAATGACTTGGAAATCCCGGCGAGCCTGAGACCGGGCGTCAGGCCGACGGCGTGGGTGGGGGAGGGGCGAGGTGATGCTGTTGTGGTGGCTGTCATGGTTCCATGCTCCTGCGCACCAGTACCTCAACGGATCCCCACCAGGGATACAGCCCGTGCCCGCCACCGCGGCCCCGTCTCCTCCCTGGGGAGGAGAGCTACCGCGGCTGGACGAGTCCCGTAGTCAGGGCGTAAATGACGAGCTCGACCCGGTTGTGGCAGCCGGTCTTGCCCAGGATCGTCTTGACATGGGACTTGACCGTCGACTCAGCGACATGGAGCCGCTCACCGATACTGGCGTTACTCAACCCCTGGCACACCAACGCGAGTACGGCGTCCTCCCGACCGGTGAGAGCCTCGTAGGGACCCGACGGCGCCCCCACAACGGGCACGGCCCCGTCAGCCGGCCCCGACAGTGGAGCGGGCGACTGCGGGGCACCAGGTCCGGTACCTGCGTCAAGGTGCGCCAGAACGGTTCCGGTGACGGCCGGATCCAGCCAGGACCCTCCGCCGGCGACGACACGGATCGCCTCCAGCAGGGTCGCCGGCTCGGCGTCCTTTTGAGGAGGAAGCCGTGGGCGCCTGCACCCAGCGAGGCCAGGACGAGGTCGTCATCATCGAAGGTGGTCAGGACCAGGACCCGCAACGAGGCAGTGGCCGGTGCGGCACGCAGCTCGCGAATGGCACTGACCCCGTCCAGGACCGGCATCCGCAGATCCATGAGCACAAGGTCGGCCCCCTCCGTGGGGACCGGTGGCTCGAGCGGTCAAACCCTCGACGGCCTGACGCCCGTTGACGGCCTCCAGAACCACCTCCATGTCGGGCTGTGCGGCCACGAGAGCGCTGAAGGCACTGACCAGCAGCGGCTGATTGTCGACAACAGCCACCCTGATCGCACCGGTCGTACTGAGTGTCATCTGGACTCTCCTGATCCTGTCTCGCCGGCCGTCGTGGCGCTCGCGGGCAGCTCGAGCGGTGCCACGGGGAAGTCGACGTCGATGGTGAAGACTCTGCGGTCCTCGCCGTTGTGGACGCCGTGGGTCATGGTTCCGCCTACGAGCCTGAGCCGCTCCTCGAGGCCGACGAGCCCGCTGCCGCCGAAGGGGGAGTGCTCTGCGACGTTGGGCACCGGGTTTGCGACGTGAAGGTGGCAGGACTCCTGTGACAGTGTCAGGCTCAGCTCGATCTGGCCGGTTCCGTGCCTGACGGCGTTGGTGAGAGTCTCTCCCACGAGCCGCACGAGGGTGAGACGCTGTATCGCCGACCACGCCGAGTTGCAGCGGTCCAGGACCTCCGGTTCCGGAAGCGCGGCGCTGATCCGGCTGCCTGAGCTGCGGGTGGTCGCGATAAGGGCCGGGATGGTCCGTAGGTCCGCCAAGGGAGTGATCTCGCCGGCGTCGGAGCGCAGGACGGAGACGAGCTGGCGCACGGAGGCCAGGGAGGCATCAGCCGTGTCGCGCACCGTGGTCAGGGTGCTGCGCAGCCGTTCCTCACCGCCCAGGGCGAGTCCGGTGGCGGCCTGCACCTTGATCGTGGTGAGGCTGTGCCCCACGAGGTCGTGGAGCTCTCGGGCCAGGCTGAGGCGCTCGGCCGCAACCGCCTGGGCCGCTGCGATGCCGACGTCGAGGGCCTGGTTCTCGGCGATCCGGCGCCGGGAGGAGGCCAGCAGGTAGGTGAGTACCACGGCACCGACGAAGACCAGGCTGGTGAGCGTGCGGGCGACCAGGATGGCTTCGTTCCAGCCGCCGCTTGTCGTCTGGTCGCCACCTGATTCATAGGGCCGGATGTAAGAGGCCAAGGTGACGGGGTTGACCAGGGCGCCGGCCAGAGCCAGCAGGAGTGCCGCCGTGCCCCAGCGCCGGTCGGGCTCCCAGCGGGTGATGGTGTAGAGACTGGTGATGGCCGTGGCGATGATCGGGTTGAGGCCGAGGTTGACGGGGGAGAGGGCCACGAGGACCGCATAGGCCGCGAGCAGGGCGTAGGTCGCGATGAAGGAGGCACGCAGGAAGCGAAGCCTGCCGAACTGCGTCAGCGCCAGCGCCAGGCACAGGGCGAAGTCCGCAACATAGACGGCGTAGCCGCCGTAGCGCAGGATGAAGGTGACCGACTCCAGAGCGAAGGCGAGGAAGACGGTCCCCAGGGCGAGATCCACGACCGGGATCGAGTAGTGTGCCCAGCGACCTCCTCGTCCCGGCACCGTGCGGTGACGGGCCTGCCAGTCGTAGGCCGCTGACAGACTCGCTGTCGTCGGCAGCACCGCGCTGCGGGCCGTCGCGCCCGGTTGGCCGTCTCGATCAGCCATGTGCCGTTCCTTCGTCAAGGATCTGGCGCGCGTGGCGACCGGCCGCCGCTGCGGCGATGAAGGCGGCTGCATCCTCATCCAAACCTCGTCGCATGGTGGACAGCCTGACCCCGGTCTGCGCCTCCGCCTCCCGCAGCAGCTCCAGGAGCCCGTCAGCGGGGACCTCAACGAGTCGGTGCTGCCCGGCGCCCAGCCGGGGCGCGCACAAGGCCTCGGCCTCCTGACGCACCTGTGCCCCCAGTGGCCCCTCCAGGTCGGGACGACGATGTCGGCCCCCGCCAGTGCGACTCGTCCGTAAGCCGTCATCGAGTGGTGGGACACGCCCCGGTGGCGGGCGCGGGCATCGGCCTGGGAAACACGCAGGCAGGCCACCGGGCGCCCACCCAGCGTGGCGATGGCGTTGACCGCGTCCCCGCAGGCCACGCCGGAGAAGCCCCAGGGCGTCTCCGTGCCCAGATTCCCGGGCCCCTGGATGACGACGGCGGCGTCGGCGCGCAGGACGTGCCGGGCTGCCAGGAGCGCGTTGTGGATGCTGACCGCCTCAATGTCACCGCCCCAGGCCTGCCCGGCCGTGATGGTCCCGGTCAGCCACCCGGCCTGGCTCAGGGCGGCAACGACACGTGAGTAGGCCAGGGGCAGGGCCCCGCCGTCGGTCATGATGTAGGCGACTCGTGGCTGCTCCTGGCTGTCGGGGGAGCGCAGCCCGGCGAGCACCGCCGGCAGGCTCGAGTGCAGGTCGGCCACCACCACCGGCATCCGCTCCAGATGGAGGCTGCCGATCGGCTGGGACAGCAGGCCGTGGTGGGCCGTGCCCTGCTCGTCAACGCCGGTGACCATCACCTGGTCCGGCATGTAGCGGGCCTTGACGAGGTGTCCCTCGCGCGGTGGATCGGTGGGCAGGACCTCCAGGCGAGAGCTGACCATGGCGTGCCCACCCGTGCCCAGGGCGCGGTCGAGGGCTGAGACCTCCAGCCTCACCCGCTCCCCGGTGACGGGCAGCCCGGTGAGGGTCTCGTAGGCGACCGCGCGGACCCGCTGGCCGGGCAGCAGACTGTCCGCACCGCTGGGAGCCCCGACGATCTCCACGTCCAGCTCTGCGCAGGAGCGCCCCGCCGGTCCCCATGCCGTCCTGGTCCCGGTCACTACGCCGTCACGCCACATCATGGCGGCAGACTATCCGGGCGCGCGCGTCACCAGCCGCAGGCCACCGGATTCTCCTAGGCTGGGGCACCGTGAGCCAGCCGACCCGTAGCACCGAGGAGCGCCTGGTGAGCCTTCTGCTCACCTTGCGCAACACCACCACCGGTCTCAGTGCCGAGGAGCTCGTGGCCAGTGTGCCGGGATACGGCTTAGCGGACCCCTCCACCAATCCGCTCTCGGCTCGCCGCAAGTTCGAGCGGGACAAGGACACGCTGCGCGAGCTCGGTATCGAGGTGACCACCACAGGACGCTCCGAGGAGCCCCGGTACCGGATCGTCGAGGAGGACTACACCCTGCCCGCGCTGCATCTGAGCGCCGAGCAGGCCGCCTGTCTGAGCCTGGCGGCCTCCGCCTGGCGCGACGGTGGTCTTCCCGCCACGGCCAAAAGGCCCTGACCAAGCTGCGCGCCGTGAGCGAGGGGCCGACCGGGGGCAGCTCCACCGGCCTACCGGTTCTCACTGCGGACCTGTCCGGTGAGGAGATTCCCGAGGAGCTCATCACCGCGGTCGACGAGCGCCGCCTGGTCACCTTCGACTACGTCTCCGCCCGCTCGGGCAGCACCCGGGCCCGGACCGTCGAGCCGCATCACCTGCGCCTGGCTGAGGGCGCCTGGTACCTCGACGCCGTCGAACCCGCCGGTCCCCACAGTCTGAACGACAGCAAGACACCAGAGGAACCGGCAGGAACCGCCGGCAGGCTGCTTACCTTCCGCCTGGCCCGTATCACCGGGACAGTCACCGTCCATGAGCGCCCCGGAGCCTTCACCCGGCTTCCCACCAAGGCACCCAGCCGCCGGCGCGCGCTGCTCGCCGCCCTGCCAGGGCGGGCCCTGGGACTGCGTCTGGCAGGGGCCCACCTCGACCCGGCTCAGGACCCACCGGCAGACCTGCCCACGCACCTGGAGGGCCGCGATCTCATCGCCGTGGAGTATGAGGATTCCTTCTCCTTCGCCGGGACCGTGGCCGCTCTTGGCGACGCAGTCGTCGTCCTCGCCCCCCGACTCCTTGCGCCGGGCGGTCCTGTCCCACCTGCGAGGCGCGGCCGGACTGACGGCACCGGAGGGGGGAGTGACGATGGCGCGCGCATCCGCCTCCGACCAGCTCACGCGACTGCTCGCCCTGCCCGCCTGGGTCGCGGACCACCCCGGCGTGACCGTCACCGAGGCCGCCGAGCACTTCGGCGTGCCCCCGGCCGTCATTGAGCGCGACGTCAACACGCTGTGGGTCTCCGGATTGCCCGGCGGCATGCACGGGGACCTCGTGGACTTCGACGCCTCGGACTTCGAGGCCGGGCGCCTGCGCCTGTCCGAACCACTGGGACTGGACCGCCCGGTTCGCCTCACCCGGCAGGAAGCGATCTCTCTGCTCATGGCGCTCAGGGGGCTCGCCGACCTCCTGGCCGACGACGAAGCCTCCGCACCCGTGATCGCCTCCACCCAGCAGGCGGTGACCGCCCTGCTCACCTCAGGCGCTTCCGACGACGACTCCGACGCACACGTCGATCCGGGATCCGTCACCTCCACCGGCCCGGGCCTGGAGCACGCCGGCCGCACGAGGAATATGCCCCGAGTTCTTGCCGCTGTGCGCTCCGCTCTGCGGGACAGGCGCCGTCTCCACCTGGTCTATGTCTCCGCCACTGACACCCCCTCGGAGCGAGACGTCGATCCCATCACACTGGAAAGTGATGGATCACATATGAGGCTGGTGGGCTGGTGCCTCAGCGCGAAGGCCGAGCGCAGCTTCCGCCTGGACCGGATCACATCGATCACAGTGCTCGACACCCCTTCCGTGCGGCATCGCGCCTCACGTAGAACGAAGCAGACTGCGGCCGATCACTCCGCGGGGGACAGACCTCGCGCCACGCTGGTCCTGCATCCGACGGGCCGCTGGCTGGCGGAGCAGATCCCGTGCGTCTTCCAGGAGGAGACCGCAGACGGCAGCCTCAGGGTTGTCGTTGAGGGACGCGACCGCGCCTGGCTCATCGGCCTGGTTCTCTCAGCGGGTCGTCATCTTGTGACGGTGGAGCCCCCGGATCTCGCCCAGGAGGCCGCCGCAGCAGCCAAACAGGCTCTGGCCTCATATAACTGCTGAGCCCTGCCCCGTCCGCCTTGGGGAGAACCACCAGGGCCGCCGTTCTGAGGCGCCGGCCCGGGAGGCTACACTCAGCCCGTATCGATAGCCCCTACCACAAGGAGCAGCGCCGTGAACCTCTTTAAGCCGTCGCACATCATCTTCCTGCTCATCGTCGTCATTCTGCTGTTCGGCTACAGGAAGCTGCCTGACATCGCCCGCAGCGTGGGCCAGTCCATGAAGGTCTTCAAGAAGGAGGTCAAGGAGCTGCGCGACGACGACTCCAAGGACTCCCAGGCTCAGATCCAGCAGCCGCAGGAGGGCACCTACTACACCGAGCCCACCCAGGACGGTCAGACCGCTCAGAGCGCCGAGGGTTCATCCCAGAAATGATGTCATCCGGCGAGAGCCGGTGACCCGCAGACGAAGGAGGCCGCGGTGCCCAAGCTCCCTCAGATCAAGCGATCGAGGCGCAGGGACAACCCCGAGGCGCGCATGTCCATCGGGGACCACCTGCGCGAGCTGCGCCAGCGTCTCTTCGTCTCCGCAGTAGGCGTCATGGTGATGACGGTCGTGGGCTATATGCTCTACGAACGCGCCTTCGCCCTCATCACCCGCCCCATTGAGCAGGCCAATGCCAAGGGCGCGAATCTCACCCTGAACTTCGACACGATCCTGGCCTCCTTCGACATGAAGCTCGAGGTGTCGATCTGGCTGGGCGTCCTGCTGTCCTCACCTTTGTGGATGTACGAGTTCTGGGCCTTCGTGGGACCGGGAATGACCCGTAAAGAGAAGGCCTACACCTGGGCCTATGGCGCAGCCGGTCTGTTTCTGTTCCTGGCCGGTGCGGCTCTGGGGATCTGGGTGATGCCTCATGCGGTTTCCATCCTCACCAGCTTCATCCCTGACGGCCCCACTGCCGGAGTGATCGGGGCAAACCTCTATCTCTCCTTCGTCATGAGGCTGGTCCTCGTCTTCGGCATCGCCTTCCTCCTGCCCGAGCTGCTCGTCGCCCTCAATATGCTTGGGCTCATGCAGGGAAAGACCATGCTCAAAGGGTGGCGCTGGGCCATTGTGGGCATCGTCACCTTCATGGCGATTGCCAACCCGCTGCCGGATCCCTGGTCCATGGTCTTCATGTCCGTACCCATCGCCGGCCTGTACTTCCTGGCCTGCTTCATCTCCATCACGCATGACAAACGGGTGGAGAGGAAACGCGCTGAGCTCGACGCCGAGCTCGAGGCCGCCCTGGCCGAGTAGCCGGGACTATCAACCGGTTCCTGCCTGACTTATCACACCTGTTCCTTTGATGCGTATCGCTCTGCTGTCCAACCCCTCCTCGGGCCGAGGACGTCATGCGGCCGACGACGACGTCGCCCGCCGGCTCCTGACCGAAGCAGGCCATGAGGTCCTCCACGTCCGTGGCAGCTCCTACGAGCAGGCGCGTCGCGCGGGGCGGGCCCTCCTGGGCGACGGGCCGCACCGGAACGTCGAGGCACTGGTCGTCGTCGGCGGTGACGGCATGGTCCACCTGGGGGTGGACATCGTGGCCACGACGGGCGTGCCTCTGGGCATCGTGGCCACCGGCACCGGTAACGACATCGCCCGGCACTTCGGTCTGCCCAGCCGGGATGCGGCGGCCTCAGCCCGCCTCATCAACCGGGCGCTGTCCGGCGAGGGGGCAATCACGGCGGTGGACGCGATCTACGCCTCCCGCCCCGATGGCTCCTTGCTGGCCCCGCAGCGTCGCTGGTCACTGGCCGTGGTCAGCGCCGGGGTGGACGCCGCCGTCAACGCCCGCGCCAACACCCTTTCCTGGCCGGCCCGCGAGGGACGCTACGTGCGCGCCTTCACGGCCGAACTCGCAACGCTGGCGCCCTACGGATACCGGGTCACCACCGACGAGAGCACCTGGGAGGGGCCGGCGCTCCTGCTGGCGGTGGCCAACACCCGTTACGTCGGCGGTGGCATGGACCTGGCACCCCAGGCGGACCCCGCCGATGGCCTGCTGGAGGTGCTGCGCCTGGACCCCGTGGGCCGCGCCCACCTACTCACCCTCTTCCGCCGGCTCTTCCGCGGCACGCACCTGACTGACCCGGCCGTCCACGTGGAGCGCAGCCGCAGCGTCACCATTGAGGCGCTCGCTGAGAGAACCGGCCGCGACTGGGGGATGCGTCCGCCTCCTCATCCCTTCGCAGACGGAGAACCATTGGCCGAGCTGCCCCTGCGCCTCGAGGCGGTCCCCGACGCCGTCCGGCTGCTCCTACCGGCTCAGGGTTGATCCGGCCCGTAGGGTTGTTGCCATGAGCTCACCAGCAGAGCGCTACGCCGCATCTCGACGTCGACAGGCCGCCTCCAGCAGTGAGCTCGCCCGGTTCGCCCAGGGCTACGACTTCCCCCTCGACGCCTTCCAGGAGGAGGCCTGCGGCGCCGTCGAGAGGGGAGAGGGCGTCCTGGTTGCCGCCCCGACGGGCGCGGGCAAGACCGTGGTGGGGGAGTTCGCGGTCCACCTGGGCCTGGTCCGGGGGCTCAAGACCTTCTACACCGCCCCCATCAAGGCACTGAGCAACCAGAAGTACCTGGACCTCGTGGCCCGGCACGGTCAGGAGCGGGTGGGGCTGCTGACCGGTGACACCTCCGTCAACCCCCATGCGGACGTGGTGGTCATGACCACCGAGGTGCTGCGCAACATGCTCTACTCGGGCTCGCATGACCTGGATCGGCTGGGATTCGTGGTCATGGACGAGGTCCACTACCTGGCCGACCGCTTCCGCGGGCCGGTGTGGGAGGAGGTCATCATCCACCTGCCCGCCGAGGTCCAGGTGATCTCCCTGTCCGCCACGGTCTCCAACGCCGAGGAGTTCGGCGACTGGCTCGGCCAGGTGCGCGGCAGGACTGCCGTGGTCGTCTCAGAGGAGCGTCCCGTCCCGCTGACTCAACACATGATGGTCGGTCGCCGGCTGCTGCCGTTGTACTCCCACCCCGCGGATGCGGTTGAGCACTCCAACCAGCTCGACCAGCCCGAGCAGACCAAGCACGAGGGGCAGGCGGGGCAGCCTCCGCTCAACCCCGAGTTGCTCAAGGCCGTCAAGCAGGCCCGGCGTGCCGCCGCCTCCGGAGGCGGCTCCAAGAACGGCCACCACGGCCGCGGTGGCGGTTCCGCCCGGGGGCCGCAGCCCTGGAAGCGCTCCGCACGAGGCGGACGGGCACCTCGCCGCGGCGAGGGGGGAGCCCGCACGGCCAGGTTGAAGCCGCCCTCGCGACTGCAGGTCGTGACGGCTTTGGAGGGGGCGCGCCTTCTGCCCGCGATCGTCTTCGTCTTCTCCCGGGCAGGTTGCGAGCAGGCCGTCCACCAGGTGGTGAGCGCCGGGGTGGACCTGACCACCGAGGCCGAGGCGGCCCGGATCCGTGACGTCATCGAGCGGCGTACCGCCGACATCCCCGCCGGCGACCTGGGGGTCCTTGGCTTCCACTTCTGGGCCCACGCCCTGGAGCGTGGTGTTGCGGCCCATCATGCGGGACTGCTGCCGGTGTTCAAGGAGACGGTGGAGGAGCTCTTCAGCGCGGGTCTGGTCAAGGTCGTCTACGCCACCGAGACCCTGGCACTGGGGATCAACATGCCCGCCCGCACCGTGGTCCTGGAGTCACTGCGCAAGTGGAACGGCTCGGCCCATGTCACCCTCAGCCCGGGGGGAGTACACCCAGCTGACGGGACGGGCCGGGCGCCGCGGCATCGACATCGAGGGTCACGCCGTCGTGCTGGCGGCTGACGACGTCGAGCCGGCCACGGTCTCCTCACTGGCCTCCCGACGCACCTACCCGCTGGTCTCCGCTTTCCGACCGACCTACAACATGGCCGTCAACCTGCTCGAGCGCATGCCCCGGACGCGGGTGCGTGAGGTGCTCGAGCAGTCCTTCGCCCAGTTCCAGGCCGACCGCGGCGTCGTCGAGCTGGCCGCTCAGGCCCGCCGCAAGCGCCACCGCCTGGAGGGCCTGGAGAAGGACATGACCTGTCGCCTGGGTGACTTCCGCGAGTACGCCTCCCTGCGCCAGGCCATCGCCGACGCCGAGGCGGACCTGTCGCGGGACAAGGCCGCGGCGCGCCGCAGCGAGACGGGACGGACCATGAGCTCACTGGGACGCGGTGACGTCGTCGTCTTCCGCAAGGGGCGACGCCGTCGCCACGGCATCGTCCTGGAGGTCGGTGCCGACCGGACCGGGACCCCCACCATCACGGTGCTGGGGGAGGACTCGCGAGTGGCCAGCCTGACCCCGGACACAGCGCCGGACGGAGTCATGCGTGTGGGCGCGCTGCGGGTGGCGGACTCGGTGGACCCGCACCGGCCCCGGGATCGGGACCGGCTCGTTCAGCGTCTGGTCGACGCGCTGCGCTCAGGGGACCTGGAAGGGGGCACGAAGCGCACGCGCACCCGCTCCAGCCGCGCACAGGCCCGCCGAGACAACGCGATCGAGAACCTCGAGCGCCTGCGCCACGAGATGCGCTCCCACCCCTGCCACGGGTGCCCCGACCGGGAGGAGCACGCGCGGGTGGGCCGCAAGTGGTCGCGGGCCAAGGCCGACGCCGAACGCCTCCAGCGACGCATCGAGACCCGCACCGGCACCATCGCCCGCCTCTTCGACGCCGTCTGCCAGGTGCTGCTCGAGCTGGGCTATCTGCGCCCGGTGGACCGGGGGCACCCGGAGCGCGAGCTGCGAGTCACGGGTGCCGGCAAGGTGCTGGCCCGGATCTATGCTGAGCGGGACCTGCTCATCGCCGAGTGCCTGCGCACGGGAGTCTTCGAGGACCTCAGCGCCTCAGAGCTGGCCGGGGCGCTGAGCGCCTGCGTCTACGAGCCACGACTGAGCGCCCAGTCGATCGGGCTGCCAGTGGCGCCCGGGTCGAGGCTCGGCCAGTGCCTGCGCGCACAGCTGGGGGTCTCCCACCGGATCCACGACCTGGAGTCCCTTGCCCGCATCGAGGCATCCTCGGGAGCAGAGCCGGCGTTGGCCGGGTCCGTCCAGGCCTGGTGCGATGGCGCGCAGCTGGCGGACATCCTGGATGCCACTGAGCTGACGGCCGGAGACTTCGTGCGCTGGTGCAAGCAGCTGCTCGACGTCGTCGGCCAGATCGCGAGCCTCTCACCACCACCGGACGCCAGCCCCGAGCAGGCCAGAGCTGTCACCAGCCTGTCGATGCGCGCCGCCGAGGCGTCCCTGGATCTCAATAGGGGAGTGGTGAGCTGGTCCGCCGTGTGACGCTGCGGCTAGTACTCTCGTTCCAGCCGATACTCCGGACGACAGGACTCATGCCCCAATGTCAGGCTTCTTCGCCCTCCTCGACGACATCGCCACGCTCGCCAAGCTGACGCTGTCCACCGTTGACGACACAGCCTCCATGGCCGTCAAGACCTCCGCGAAGGTGTCGGCGGCTGCCGTCGACGACGTCGCCACCACGCCCCAGTACGTCACCGGTATCACCCCGGATCGTGAGCTGCCGATCATCAAGAGGATCACGCTGGGCTCGCTGCGCAACAAGCTCCTCATCATCCTGCCGATCGGCCTGCTGCTGACAGCCGTGGCACCGTGGCTCCTGCCGGTGGCACTCATCATCGGCGGCGCCTACCTGTGCTTCGAGGGTGGGGAGAAGATCCTGGAGCGCTTCGGCGGCGTTGCCCACGCCACGGAGAAGAAAACCGGCCCGGTCGACGAGGCCCAGATCATCCGTCAGGCCATCACGACGGACTTCGTCCTGTCCACCGAGATCATGCTGCTGGCCCTGGCCGAGGTCGAGGGGGAGTCCTCCATGCGGCGCATCATCGTCCTGGTCCTCATCGCCCTGCTCATCACCTTCGCCGTCTACGGCCTGGTGGCGGCCCTCATCAAGCTCGACGACGCCGGGGCGCACCTGGCCGGGCAGGGCCGTACCGGCATCATCCGGTCCTTCGGGCGTGCGATCGTGACCTTGGCGCCGGCGCTCTTCCGCGGCATCGGGATCGTCGGGACCGTGGCGATGCTGTGGGTCGGCGGACACATCCTGGCGACCAACCTCGCCAAGGTCGGCTTCCACCCCCTGCACCACGCCATTGAGTGGGCCGAGGAGCTCACCCACAACCCGGTCTTGTCCTGGATCACCGGAACAGCCATGTCCTGCCTCATCGGCGCAGTCATCGGCACCCTGCTGGCCCTGGCCTGGCAGCCCGTGCACCACGCTGTGGCCCGCCGTCACAAAGGTTAACCATCAAACTTACCCGTATGCTTCACCGCGTGACAGAGCCTTCCCGGTTGCCCTCCTGGCTGCGTACCCGGCTGCTTTCTCAGTCTCCCCGCCGGCTTCGCCGATCAGCGCCCGCAGCGGTGGCGCTGCTGGCGGGCCTGGCCACCTACGCCGCCTTCCCCCCGGTGAACCTGTGGTGGTCGGCCCTCATCGGGGTCGGAGCATTCATGCTCCTCATCCGCGGCCGCGGCTTCTGGGCGGGCACCGGTCTGGGACTGCTCTACGGCTTCGGCCTGTTCACGCCTCTGCTGCACTTCACGATGGTGGGTATGGGCAACCCGATCGGCTGGATCGCGCTGACGCTCTTCGAGTCGCTCTACCTGGCTGGACTCGGCGGGGCCTGGTCCCTGGTGAGTCGCCTGCCGCTGCTCCAGGGAGCTGCCCCCCGAGGGCGGTTCACGCGGCGTGTGCCGGCCGGCGCAGCCAGCGTGCTCTTCTTCGCTGTGCTGTGGTCCGGGGTCGAGGAGCTGCGCTCAGTGTGGCCGCTGGGTGGTTTCCCCTTCGGGCGCCTGGCCTTCGCCATGTCTGATGCACCCATCTGCCGGCCGCCGCCTATGTCGGCAGCGCCGGGGTGGGGCTGCTGGTATCACTGGCCGCGGCATGCATCGCTCACGCGGCTCGATCCGTCTATGAGCGCCGTGCCCTGCCGGTCCTCCTCAGCGCAGCACTCGCAGCAACTCTGCTCGTTGCGCCGCGGACGCTGCCACTGGATACGCGAGCCGAGAACGGCACCGTCCGTGTCGGAGCCGTCCAGGGCAACGTGGCCACCGACTTCGAGGACGCCTTCAACCGGGCCCTGGAGGTGACCGGCAACCACGCTGAGGCCACGAGGAAGCTGGCCGCCGACGTCGGCCCCGGTAGCCTCGATATGGTCGTCTGGCCGGAGAACTCCGCGGACCTCGACCCACGCGACTACCCGGCCTCTGCGGCCATCGTTGATGAGGCCGCCCAAGCGGTCCGGGCTCCGGTTCTCGTGGGCGCGGTTCCTTTCGTCGACGACATCCGCTACAACGACGTCCTCATCTGGAATCCCGGCGACGTCTCCGGGAACACATCTCATTCCTACTACCGCAAGCACCGCCCCGTGCCCTTCGCGGAGTACATCCCCTCCCGTTCTCTGGTACGGCGCCTGACCACCCAGGTCGACCGGGTCGGTATCGACATGCTGCCCGGCACCGGTCCCAGCACGCTGACGGTTCCGGCCATCACCCAGGGCCGAGACGTCACCTTCGCCATGGGCATCTGCTTTGAGGTCGCCTATGACGACGCCCTGCGCACCGGCGTCAAACAGGGCGGGCAGGCGATCATCATCCCGACGAACAACGCCTCCTTCCTCGACTCAGGCGAGGCCGCCCAGCAGCTCGCCCAGGGGCGCGTCCAGGCCGTGGTCCATGGACGCAGTGTCATCCAGGCCTCCACCGTCGGTTACACCGCGATCATCAACCCCCGCGGTGAGGTCGAGCAGGTCACCCAGCCATACACTCAGGCGAGTCTCGTGGCTGACGTCGCGCTGCGCAGCTCCCAGACTGTTGCCGACCGGCTCGGTGCCGCCCCTGGCATCATCCTCCTCGCCGGTGCAGGCGCGCTGGTCGGAGCCGGTATCCTGAGCCAAGTGCGCCCAAGGCGCAGCCACTAGCCTCGACGCCACGCTACTCAACCATGGAGAGAGAGAAGTGAAGACACTCGTCGTCATCCCCACCTACAACGAGATCGAGTCCCTGCCTGTGGCGCTGGACCGGGTCCGCGAGCACGCTCCCGAGGCAGACATTCTCGTCGTCGACGACGGTTCCCCCGACGGTACCGGCGACTACGCCGATACCCGTGCGGACGAGGACTCCCACGTCCATGTCCTGCACCGCTCGGAGAAGAACGGGCTGGGTCCGGCTTACCTCGCCGGGTTCTCCTGGGCACTGGCCGCCGGCTATGAGCTCATCGTGGAGATGGATGCCGACGGCTCCCACCGCGCCGAGGACCTGGCCCTGCTCATTCAACGCGCCGAGATGGCCGACGAGCCGGACCTCGTCATCGGCTCACGGTGGGTCTCCGGCGGCGCCACCGAGGGCTGGGACGCCAAGCGCGTGGCCCTGTCCAAGGCCGGGAACCTCTACATCAACGCCATGCTGGGTCTGCGCGTCAAGGACGCCACCGCGGGCTTCCGGGTCTTCCGTGCCTCGATCCTGCGCCGCATGGACCTCGGTAAGGTCGAGGCCCTCGGTTACGGGTTCCAGGTCAATATGACCAAGCTGGTTGACGAGATCGGCGGCCGCATCGTGGAGATGCCTATCACCTTCCTGGAGCGGGAGGCCGGCCAGTCCAAGCTCTCCGGGGGAATCTTCACCGAGGAGCTGTCCCTTGTGACCCGTTGGGGAGTGGCCAAGCGCTCCAGCCAGCTGCTCGATGCGGCCAAGGTCGCCGGTAGCAGGCTTCGCGCCGCCCGCGACAAGCGCCGTCGGGCTGCTGCTGGCTACCAGCAGCAGCGCCCGTCGGCCTCATCCCGTCAGAAGCGCTCCTAGCGGGCCTTCAGCCGCTGACCCGCTCGCGGTAGACCTCGCCACTGCGCAGTGCCTCGAGGCGCTCATTGAGGAGAACCTCGAGCTCATCGACCTTGCGGCGCTCCAGGAGCATGTCCCAGTGGGTGCGCGGGGTCTTCTTGGGCTCGTCGGGCTCGGGCTCGTCCTCACCGCGTCGGGCGGCGATCTGGCCGCACTCGGGGCACTCCCAGGTGGGAGGCACCTCGGCCTCGGTGGACATCGGGATCCTGGTGACGTGCGCCATCGGGCACTCGTAGCTGACGATCATCCGCTCAGCGAACTCGACGCCGTCCTCCGACTCCATCGACTTCGCACCGATGGTCATGCCTCGCAGTGCGCGGTCTGCCATGCTTCTGGTCTCCTTGTGGCTCGTCTCTCGTGGTGTCCCGGTCCTCTGGCGGAGCGTACGGCTCACGCACAGCCTCAAGGGCACCGGTGCGTCAACACCGAAGGAGGGCACAGTGTTCCCACCGGGTTCCTCCGGTCTCGACGCGATCAGGGTAATGATGATACCGGTTGGCGTCTAACGCGACGTCGTCGGTCCGGATCGGCGACGTCGCTGCGGTCGACATCGCCGGAACAGACGTCTACGCCCTGTACGGGACGCCAGGGAACGGCATACTTGGCTCCATGGCTCAGCGCATCGGCATTCTCACGGCGGGCGGCGACGCCCCGGGACTCAACGCGGCGATCCGAGGCTTTGGAAAGGCGGCGATCCAGCAGCACGGCTGGAGCTCATCGGTTTCCGGGACGGCATGCGAGGCCTGGCCGAGAACCGCTTCACCGAGCTCGACTCAGCTGCCCTGTCCGGGATCCTCACCACGGGTGGAACCATGCTGGGGACCAGCCGGGACAAGGTGCATCGCATGATGATCGACGGCGAGCCCCGTGACATGGTGCCCACCATTGTGGAGAACTGCGAGAAGGACGGGATTGACGCCCTCGTCTGCCTCGGTGGGGGCGGGACCGCGAAGAACGCCAAACGCCTTATGGATGCGGGTCTCAACGTCATCCACCTGCCCAAGACCATTGACAACGACATCGTTCACACCGACTCCTCCTTCGGCTTCGCCACGGCCCTGGAGATCGCCACGGAGGCCGTTGACCGGTTGCACTCGACGGCGCACTCCCACCACCGCATCATCCTCACCGAGATCATGGGGCACCGGGCCGGCTGGTTGGCCCTGGGCGCCGGCATCGCGGGCGGGGCGGACGTCATTCTACTGCCCGAGATTCCGTACTCGGTGGACGCGATCGCGGACAAGATCGAGCGACGCCGCTCCCACGGGTCGTCCTTCTCAGTGGTGGCCGTGGCCGAGGGGGCACTGTCGGTGACGGATCACGCCGACCTGGAGCACGCCCGCGCCCTGGTCAAGGACGCCTCCAGTCCTGAGCGCAAGGCGATGGCCAAGCGGGGCGTCAAACGCCTGGAGGCATCCCACCGCGCCAACACCTTCAGCCTGGCCGAGCAGCTGGAGAACCTGACGGGGCTGGAGGCGCGCGTGTCCATCCTGGGATACGTCCAGCGCGGCGGTTCGCCCTGCGGCGCGGATCGTCTTCTGGGCACGCGTCTGGGTGTGGCCGGAGCCAACGCGATCGCCGAGGGCCGCTACGGTGTCATGGTGGCTGACCGCGGTCATGGCACGGAGCTGGTGCCGCTCAAGGACGTGGCCGGCCACACCAAGTTCGTTCCGGCCGATCACGAGTGGATCCAGGCCGCTCGCGCCGTGGGGACCGCGCTGGGGGACTGAGGACCCCGGCCCTGAGCGGAGGAGAGTCGGGCCTCAGCGAAGGAGGAGAGGTCCGGGAGTCCAGGCGATCTCTCCAGCTCCCACACCGGTGGGGGCGTCACCGGAGACGATGACGTCGGCACGCTGCCATGGACGGTCCTTGGCGAAGAAGAGGCGCTCACCGGCCATCCACCAGTGCCAGAAACGCACCGACTCCTCGGCGTCGCCGTTGACGCCCTCAGCGATGTCCCGCTTGATGCCGCGGCGCTCGGCCACGTCGTCTCCGGTCTGAACCCACACGTGCGCGTCAATGAGTTGCTGACCGCGCGCAGACCGGCTCCGGTCCCCTCGACGACGACCAGGGGAGAGCCGGCCGGGACGCGGATGGAGCCCTCGCGGCCGTGCTCCCGCCACTTGTCCGGGACGAGGTCGAGGCAGCCGGCCTCGTGCAACCGGGTCAGGGTGTCGACGTACAGCTGATCCCAGTCGTAGAGCGGCTCGTTCCAGATGAGGTCGTCAAGGTGGAAGGCCTGCGCGCCGGGGACGGCCGCGGTCAGCGCCGTGGTGAGCGTTGTCTTGCCGGATCCGCCTCGTCCGTCGACGGCGATGATCGCCGGCCGTCCCTCCGGGGCTCCGACAAGGCTCAGCAGATGCGCAACGACCTCATCGGTACCGCTGACCTGCCACTGAGTGACGGCGGGTTCTTCGGGCTGCAGCTCGACGGACTGGTCACCCTTGACCCATCGGAGACTGTCGCTGTCGGCGGGGTTGTTCTGCTTGCCGCACATAGTGGGTCCTTTCAGGCAACGGCTCATGAGGGTCAGGTCGAGGATCTGACCATGCTTCTCGCCGGCCTGCGGGACAGTGCCGACAGTGGTGAAACCATAGCGCTCGTGCAGGTGCACCGAAGTCGCGTTACTCGCCTCGATCAGGGCGATCATAGTGCGGTCCCCGGCCTGCCGTGAGGCCTCGATGAGGGCGGCAAGGAGCCTGGCACCAAGCCCTTTGCCTTGAGCCGTCGGGCTGAGGTAGATCGAGTCCTCGACTGTGCGGGCGTAGCCCTCGTAGGAGTGCCAGGGACCGGCCACCGCAAACCCGACGACGTCATGCGGCTTGCCACTGACGTGAGCAACGAGAGCCGTTCCTCGCTGCACCATGGGAGCCTGCCAGGTCTCGGCCCTGGCAGGGTCCTGCTCGATGCTGGTCCAGATGGCCAGGGACTCCCGCACGGCGGCGTTGCGGATCTGGCGGATAGCGGGGGGAGTCCTCCATGGTCGCCGGGCGGATCTGGTAGGTCTGTACCGCATCGGCGTGTCCATAGCCCTTAGTCTCACTCGGGGGCGTCATCGTTCCCCTCCTCGACGTACCGGGCGAGGTATCGCCCCGTCAGAGTCGTTCGCTCCGCCACCATCCGCGTCGGCGTTCCGGTGAACACGACGTGACCGCCGTCGTGGCCGGCTCCGGGGCCGAGGTCGATGATCCAGTCTGCGTGCGCCATCACGGCCTGATGGTGCTCGATCACGACAACGCTGCGACCGCAGTCCACAAGGTGGTCCAGGAGTGCGAGCATGGCCTCGATGTCGGCCGGGTGCAGTCCGACGGTCGGCTCATCGAGAACGATGATACGGCCTTCCTGGCTCAGGTGGACGGCAAGCTTTGAGCCGCTGGCGCTCGCCACCGGACAAGGTGGTGAGCGCCTGGCCGAGGTGGAGGTAGCCGAGGCCCACGTCCTTCAGCCGTGACAGGATCCTGGTCGCAGCGGGAAGGCGAGCCTCACCCTGGGAGAAGAAGGTCAGTGCCTCGTCGGCACTCATGTCCAAGACATCGGCGATGCTGCGTCCGCAGAGGCGGTAGGCGAGCACCTCGTCCTTGAAACGGCGTCCCTCACAGGCCACGCAACGGGACTCCACGGTCTCCATGAAACCCAGCTGTGTCTCAATGATGCCCGTTCCGCCGCACACCGGGCAGGCTCCTTCTGAGTTGGCCGAGAAGTGCGCGGGTTTCGCACCCTTGTCATTATTCGCCTTGGCAAAGGCCTTGCGAACGGGGTCGAGCAGTCCGGTGTAGGTGGCGGCATTCGATCGCCGTGAGCCCTTGATCGGTGTCTGATCGATCGTCACCACGCCGTCCATGGGGGAGAGAGGTGGCCGTGAATGAGGCTCGATTTCCCGGATCCGGCCACTCCTGTGATGACAGTAAGAACTCCGACGGGAATATCAACGTCGACGTCACGAAGATTGTTCGTCTTGGCGTGACGAATTCTCATCATGTCCGTGGGGGAGCGGTGACTGCTCTTGAGCCGCACCCGGTCGGCCATGTGGCGTCCAGTGAGAGTGTCGGAGCGGTGCAGCTGCTCGACCGTTCCCTCGAAGCAGATTCGACCTCCTCGGCTTCCTGCTCCCGGCCCCAGATCCACCACGTGATCTGCGATCGAGATCGTCTCGGGCTTGTGCTCGATGACGAGCACGGTGTTTCCTTTGTCCCGCAGTGACAGCAGCAGCTCGTTCATTTGGTGGAGGTCGTGCGGGTGCAGGCCGATACTGGGCTCATCGAAGACGTAGGTGACGTCGGTGAGAGCCGAGCTCAGGTGGCGCACGAGCTTTGGTGCGCTGGGCCTCACCGCCCGAGAGCGTCGAGGCCGGGCGGTCCAGTGACAGATAGCCCAGCCCGATGAGCACGAAGGCGTCCAGCATTTCCTTCAGGTTCTCCAGCAGGGGAGCAGCACCGGTCAGAATTCCCTGAAGACGAGTAACCCACTGCAGCAGATCGGAGATCTGCATGGTGCAGGCATCGGCAATCGACTTCCCATCGATCAAGCAGGTGCGGGCCGGTTCGGACAAGCGGGTCCCATGACACTGCGGGCAGTCCCGAAGACAGCGGCCCGTTCCACAAAGGCGCGAATATGAGGCTGCAGTGCCTCTGGTTCCTTGGCAAGCATCGACTTGCGGATCCTGGGAACAAGCCCTTCGTAGGTGGTGTTGATGCCTCCGACCTTGATCTTCGTGGGCTCCTTGTAGAGCAGGTCGTCTCTCTGCTGGGGCGTGAAGGAGACCACCGGCACATCTGCCGGAAAGAGGCCGGATTCGGTGAAACTGCGCACCTGCCAGCCACCGGCAACATATCCGGGGACGGTGATTGCACCGTCCTTCAGGGAGAGCGTTTCATCGAGCACCTGCGTCAGATCGATATCGGAGACCCTGCCCATGCCTTCGCAGCGCGGGCACATCCCGCCCTGAACGGTGAATGTCTTGCGCTCGACGATCTTGCGGCCGCCGCGCTGCGTGGTGACCGCACCGCCACCGGTGACGGACGGGACGTTGAAGGCGAAGGCCTGAGGTGAGCCGATATGCGGCGCGCCGTGCGTCGAGTACAGGACCCTCAGCAGTGCTCCGACGTCGCTGACGGTGCCGAGGGTTGAGCGCGGGTTGGCCCCCAGACGTTCCTGGTCCACGGTGATCGCCGCCGTCAGCCCCTCCAGGCGGTCGACGGCGGGACGTGCACTGGCATCCATGAATCCCTGAACGAAGGCCGGGTAGGTCTCATTGACCAGGCGGCGCGACTCGGCAGCGATCGTGGCGAAGACGAGTGAGCTCTTGCCTGAGCCCGACACGCCGGTGAACACCGTCAGTCTGCGCTTAGGGATGACGACGTCGATACCGCGCAGGTTGTTCTCGCGAGCCCCGACGACGCGGATGACGTCGTGCTCGTCAGCAGGGGTCTGAGCAGTCCTTCCACCAGTAGTAGTCACACAGACGATTGTGCCGGACGTCGTCGAAGAACGGTGCCGCAACAGCCTGCTCGGCAGAGCAAGCCCAACTCACCTAATGCCGATAATGCACATTATGTCATTCTCAGTGGAGCGCCGCTCACCCGAGGCGCACCACAGAATCCGGACGTCACCTCCGCCCGACCGCCCGCTCCCTCGACGACAGCCGTTCGCACAGCACTCTCTCCACCCAACCACCCATGAGCTCTCGCGCCACACAAACCTCGAGCGCGATGTAGCCTTCACGGAGTGCGTCGGCCGGCCCGCTGCCGACTTTTCCTCAGGGAGCCCCATTGTTCCTAGCGCTGCGCGAGATTCGCCACGAACCCGTGCGCTTCACACTCATCATCTCCGTCATCACGCTGGTGGCTTATCTCACATTCTTCCTGGCTTCGTTGGCTGTGGGTCTTGCTCACCGTTACCGCGCCGGTATCGACGGCTGGAACACCGCCAGCGTCGCCGTCACCGACGCCTCCAACGAGAACCTCTCCGCCTCACGCCTGAGCGACAAGCAGCTGAGCGCGGCCAAGAACCTGGCCAAGGACAACGGAACCGTGGCGTCTTCCCTGATGAGCACCGCCGCTGTCGCTCAGGCGCCAGACGTCACAGACGAGGATGGCCAATCCCTGCGAGAAGACGTCTTCGCCTTTGGAATCGATCTGGACGGGCGGCTCAGTCCATCTGTGGCCGACGGACGAGCGATTTCCGACCCCGATAGCGAGGCCCTCATCGACGACTCCCTGAAGGCCAAGGGGCTCACAGTCGGCGACACGATTCGACTGCTGGGATCCGATCACGACTGGACCATTGTCGGATTCACCCATGACACCACCTTCCAGGCGGCTCCTATCGTGACCCTGGACAGCCGGGCCTTGAGCCGGTACGGCCCCGCCAGCCTGTCCCCCGCCGTTTCCGCCGTCGTATTCACCTCCGACCTGACCACGGACAACAAGGCCATGCAGTCCGCTGAGGACGCAGGACTGAAGATCCTCACCACCGAGGAGCTCGTTCGCACGCTCCCCGGCTACTCGGCCCAGGTACTCACCTTCAGCCTCATGATCGGCTCGCTCATCATCATCGCCTCCACAGTGCTGGGCATCTTCATCTATGTGCTGACACTGCAGAAAAGGCCAGTGCTGGGCATCCTCAAAGCACGCGGCGTGCCCACGAGCTACCTCATCCGCTCCGGCTGCGCCCAGACCCTCGTGCTGTCGATCGCCGGCATCGGCATCGGCCTGCTTCTGACGATAGCGACGTCCCTGGTCCTCCCCCCGTGCCGTGCCCTTCAGGATTTCCGTCCTTCTGGACCTTCTCATCGTCACGGCCTTCATCGCCGTCTCGGTCATCGGCGGCTTCATCTCAGTACGGGTCATCTCCCGCATCGACCCCGTGGAGGCCATCTCATGACCCCGTCAAGAACAGCGGACGAAGCGGCAGCCACCGTCATGTCCCTGGAGTCGGTGACCCGGGACTACCGTCAGGGCGATGAGACCGTTCACGCGTTGCGCAGCACCGACCTCACGCTGCGCACCGGTGAGCTGGTGGGGATCCTGGGCCCCTCCGGCTCAGGAAAGTCCACGCTCCTGACCATCATGGGCGGCCTGCGTACTCCCTCCAGCGGCACCGTCACGATCTCTGGTCAGCCCTTCTCCAACCTGCCGGAGAAGCAACGGGCCAGGCTTCGACTTGAGCGCATCGGCTTCGTTCTCCAAGCCTCGGGACTGGTTCCCTTCCTGAGACTCAACGACCAGTTCTGCCTGCACGACCGAGCGGCACGAACGAAGGGCGACACCGACAGACGGGACCACCTTCTGGGCTCGCTCGGCATCATGAAGCGCGCCCACGCCTACCCCTCCGAGCTCTCCGGAGGTGAGCGTCAGCGCGCAGCCATCGCGGTGGCGCTCTACCACGACCCAGACATCATTCTGGCGGACGAACCCACCGCCGCACTGGACACCCGGCGGGCCCAGGACGTCGCCCATCTCCTCGCGGAGCAGACCCATGAGCTGGGCAAGGCAACGGTGATGGTCACTCATGACGAGCGGCTGCTTCCCGTATGTGATCGGGTGCTGGTCATGCACGACGGTGTCCTGACGGAGCAGGACACGACCAAGGACGACCTCGGACAAGGCGGCTTGGATGATGACCGCTGAGCCGCGCTGGTTCCTCCCAGCATGGAGAACTACAGTCGGTAGCCGTGTCCACGATCCCGAACTCCAGTGACTTCCCCACTGCCGTCTTCCTCGGCGATTCCATCACCACCGGGTGGCGAGCCCTGAGCCATCCCCGCAATCGCTGGACCTCCCTTGTGTGCGAGCATCAGCGGTGGCGGGAGGTGAACCTGGCGACGGACGGCCTGGGGTTCTTCGCGCGACGCGGGGGCCATCTACCCGGCGGGCAGCGCTCGCCGTCGTGCCGTGACACCACCTGGTTGGAAGCGGTTCTGCGTTGCGAGCCCGACGTCGTCACGATCAGCCTGGGATTGAACGACGCCGCCTTCCTCCCCTCTCAGCGTGAGCTGGTCGAGCAGGCGATCGACCACGACCTCAGCTTCATCTCTTCACGTCTGCGGGGTGCGCCGGTCATCATCGCACCCTACTTCCCCTCTCTGGAGGTCGGTCCACGTTTCCAGGCCATCCACCGCCTCGTCCATGAGAAGGCGACATCCTTGGGCCTGACCTCAACCGACGCCTTGAGCACGGCCATCAACGGTGACGAGAACCGACTGGCCATCGACCAGATCCACCCCGACGACGCCGGACACGCCCAGATGGCCCGCGCCATGATCTCCTTCTATGCCGAGATCCTGCCCGACACGTAACACTTCCACCCATGTTCACGCAGGTCAGTTGGGTAATGACCCCCTCGAGGCATATGCTTGACAGCAGATCGCACTCACCGTGACCGACTAAGGAGCTCGAGGACCCACTCGTGGAGTCACACCGCGAACCCACACTGGCTGATGTTGCCCAGGCTGCAGGCGTCTCGCTGACTACAGTCTCCCGCGTACTCAACAACCGCGGCTACCTCTCCCAAGAGACACGGGAGCGGGTGGCCGAGGCGATCGCGCAGCTCAACTATCGTCCCAATCAGATCGCCAGAGCACTGCACGGCAAGTCGACGCATTCGATCGGGCTGATCGTCCCCACCGTCGCTCTGCCCTTCTTCGGTGAGCTGACCGAACATGTCGAGGACTTCCTCGCAGACCATGGTTACAGGACATTCGTCTGCAACTCCATGGGCAAGGCGGATCGGGAGCGTGAGTATCTCGACCTGCTCGTCTCCCACCGGGTCGATGGCATCATCTCCAGCGCCCACAACGACGGCATGGCCGACTACGGCTCGATTCACCTGCCCCTGGTCAGTGTTGATCGTGACCTCTCCCCCATCGTTCCCAACGTCCGCTGCGACAACGAGGCCGGCGGCCGACTCGCCGCCGAGCACCTGCTCAAGCGCGGGGCGCGCCGCCCGGCCCTGCTGACGTCTCGCACCGGAATCCACAACCTGCGGGAGAAGGGGTACCGCCAGGTGCTCCAGCAGGCAGGTATCGAGCCGGTGGTCCTGACCGTCGACTTCAACACGCCCAATAGCGAGCGCCCCGGTCTCATCCGTGAGCGGCTCGACCTCGTCGCCGACGACATCGACGCGGTCTTCGCAACCGACGATCTCGCTGCCGCACAAGTGATGGAGTGGGCGGCCGAGCGCGGCCTGAGGATTCCGGACGACTTCAAGGTGATCGGCTTTGACGGCACGATCGCCATGCAGCACGCCCTGCCGGCACTGACCACGATCCAGCAGCCCATCGCCAAGCTGGCACGAGCAGCTGTCGACCTGCTCCTGAACCGGATCGAGTCGGCCACCGCTGTCTCCTCGGAGAACAAGCAGCCGAGCGAGCCGTGGAAGGAGCAGCGACTCCCCTCCCCCATGCCGGTGAGGCTGCTGTCCGGCCGTACCACCTAGTGAGCCGTTGACGATAGTCGTGGGCCCCGACCTGGATGGTCGGGGCCCACGACTATCTGCGTCACAAACCGTCGTTGAATGGATCAGACATTGGACTGGGCGGCATCGGCCTGAGCGCTCTCCTTGTCGTCATCGGAATCGTCGGTCTTGCGCAGGACGTCGAAGAGGGCCTCGCCCCGGTGGATCGTCCCAGCACCGTGCTGCTCAATACCCTCGTAGCCCTGGGCGTTGGAGACGACGATCGGGGTGACGGTCTGGTAGCCGGCGGCACCGACGGCGGCCCAGTCGACGTCCACCAGCGGCATGCCGCGCAGAACCTTGTCACCGGCCTTGACCTTCGGGCTGAAGTGCTTGCCCTCGAGCTGGACGGTGTCCATGCCGACGTGGATGAGCAGCTCGACTCCGCTGGCGGCCCGCAGGCCATAGGCGTGCCCGGTCGGGAAGGCCACGAGCACCTCGCCGTCGACCGGTGAGACGACCGGCCCCTCGGCGGGAGCAATGGCCATGCCCGGGCCGAGCATGCCGGAGGCGAAGGTCTGGTCCTCCACCTCGGACAGCGGGATCGCGCGCCCCTGGATCGGTGCGGTGACGGTGAAGTCCTCGGCGGCCTCAGCGGGCAGCTCGACGGTCTCGGCGTGCTCGGCCATGGCCTCGGCCTCCAGGGCTGCCTCATCCCCCTCACCGACGTCGTCACCGGCCAGGGATGCCTTTCCACGGGTGGTGCCGTAGGCGAAGGCGGCGCCAAAGGCAGCGATGAAGACGATCACCTCGAGGATGAGGTACTTGACGATGTCGTCGGGAACGATCGAGACGAAACCAACGAATCCGGCGGCACCCAGAGCCTGGTTATGGATGTCGAGCAGGGCGACTGCCGCACCCCCGAGGGAGGCCACGCCCATCCCGATGAAGAAGGGCCAGCGCAGACGCAAGTTGACACCGAAGATGGCGGGCTCGGTGATACCGACGATCGCGGAAACACCACCAGCACCGGCCAGACCCTTCATCTTGGAGTCCTTGGTCAGGAAGAAGACCGCCAGGGTCACGGCCCCCTGGGCGACATTGGCCATGGAGGCGATCGGGAAGATGAAGGAGCCGGGACCGCCGCTGCTCATCTGCGCGATGAGGGGCAGCTCCACCGCGGGGAAGGACTGGTGCAGACCGGTGACCACGATTGGGGAGTAGACCATGCCGAAGAGGAAACCGCCCACCGGTCCAGCGGTCGTGTACAGCCAGCTCAGGCCGTTGGTGATGCCGTCGGAGAGCTCGCGCGCGAGAGGACCGACGACAACGAAGGTGAGGAAGCCGGTCACCAACAGAGTGATGAGCGGGGTCAGCAGGAAGTCAGCAGTCCCGGACAGGCGCTTGTGGAGCCATTTCTCGATGTATGCCAGTAGCCATGAGACGCATAGGACGGGGATGACCATGGCCTGATAGCCGATCTTGTCCACGGTCAGGCCGAAGAGGTGCCATACCTCAATGGTGCCGGCCTGCCGAGCTGTCTCGATCTCGTAGGCGCTGGTCAGCTGGGTGGAGACCATGGCGGCGCCCATGGCCGCGCCCAAGTAGACGTTGCCACCGAAGCGCTTGACTGCGGAGAAGCCGACGAGCACCGGCAGGAAGGCGAAGGCTGCCGAGGAGACGAGGTTGATGACGTCGTCGTAGTCGGCGAGCCACGAGAACCTGTCGACGAGCCCGTAGGCGCCAGTGGGGTTGTCCGAAGTGACGAAGGAGGACGCGGTGAAAAAATCGGCCGTGAGGACGTTGTGAATCGCCATCATGAGACCACCGGCGACCAGGGCCGGAAGCAGCGGGACGAAGATGTCCGCAATTGCCTTGATGAAGCGGGAGAGCGGGTTGCCGCTCTTGGCCGCCTGTTCCTTGGCCTCGTCCTTGGAGACCTCCTTGACCCCTCCGGTTTGGATCATCTCGGAGAAGACGAGGTCGACGTCTCCCGGTCCCACGATGATCTGGAACATACCGCCTGCGATGAAGGTGCCCTTGAGATCGGGGTCCTTGTCAAGAGCCTTCTGGTCGACCTTGTCCATGTCATTGAGGACGAGACGCAAGCGCGTTGCGCAGTGCGCCGCTGCGTTGATGTTGTTGGCGCCACCGACATACGTCAGGACATCCTTCGCCACGCGGGCGTGATCCATTGCCACCCGAGGGTTTCCTTTCTCGTGATGGGACCGCAGCAGCTGGGAGGGCGGGGAAACCCAACGGTCGGGAACATCGCTGACTCCCTGCGGCCACACCTGTGTCAATCGATCGTCACATTACAGTGAGTTAGAGCACCCTGCAACCGGAGAGAGGGGCCTGGTCAATTTCCTGTCCTCGCCCTGCTCAGGAGCCTTTTTCTCCTGTCATGGCGCGAGGTTGAGAAGAATTCAGGACGGCATGAAAGTCCTCGTGCTGCCGGTTGTCAGCGCGAGACTCCCCTCCACCATCAGCCGCGTTCCCGAGCTGTTGATGTCGACGAAGCTGCGCAGTGTGAGGACCAGCGCCCCCGTCGCCAACGAAGACCTCGGTCAGCGAGCGGTCGTGAATGATCTCCAGCACCGGCTCACATCCTTCAGGAAGTGTCACTGCACGCATGGAACCGTGCTGGGTATAGCGAGAGGTGGAGCGATCCACCCGGAGCACCTGCCCGTCCAGGGTGATGTCCACGTGCGAGTCATCCGATCCGACCCGCAGTCCCCACGGCCCCGTGGTCCGCTCAGTGTCGGCCTCCAGGCGAAGCTGCCAGCTGCGGTGCCCACTCAGGTTGTCGACCTCATAGCGGCCATCCTTCAGGCGCTCACCCACGAGTGCCGGTTCGCCGGCGTCATACGGGAGCGAGGCAGCAGGGCGCTGGATGAGCCGACCCGCCTTGAGACTCAGCATCCGAGGAATGCTCAGGGCGTGGACCCACTGCCCGGTCTCGATGGAGGGCTGATCGTCCTCGGAGGCGTTGCCCGCCCACCCGGTCAGCAGCACCGGCCCCGATTCGGAGGGGCACCGGGCGAAGATCTGAGGGGCGTAGAACTCGAAGCCCCGGTCGACCTCGTGGAAGACCCCGCCGGTCTCTCGCAGCTCTGTACCCACGAGACGACCCACCGTGTAGACGCAGGGGAAGATGTTCTCAAAGCCCTCCCAGCCGGGCTTGATGCCCTGTGGGCACCAGATGAGAACGTCCCAGTCCTCGCCTGTGTCCTCGTCCTTCAGCCGCACCAGGCCGGGGCACTCCCACATGTACCCGAAGGAGTCGAAGGTGCCTCCCGCCCCGGGGAAGCTCAGCTCTCCCTCGAGCTCCCAGGAGACCAGGTCCCGGGAACGGTACAGCACTGCGGCACCGGTCTCGTTGACGCGCTGGACCCCGATGAGCATTCGGTACTCCCCCGGCCGGTCAGGATCCCTGAAGACCTGCGGGTCACGGTAGTGGGCCGTGTAGCCCTCGGCGTGCGTGGGAATGAGGGGGTTGCCGGGCCACTTGGTGAAGTCGGTCAGGTCGCCGCTGGTCACCAGGCACTGGCTGGCGGTGCGCTCATCGGTGACGGGGTCCTTGAGGTTCCCGGTGTAGAAGAGGTGGTAGGGGGCCTGAGCGGCTGCGCCGTCGAGCTCAGCCCCTTCCAACACGATCGCGTTGCCGGAGTATGCACCGGAGCGGTCGTAGGACGAGTCCGGGATGATGGCGGGCTCATGGTGACGCCAGTGCAGGAGATCTGTCGAGGACGAGTGCCCCCAGTAGACCAGCTTGCGGTGAGGGTGGAAGGGACTGAACTGGTAGAAGGCGTGGTAGGTGTCGCCGTCGACCAGCAGCCCATTGGGGTCGTTGAGTCGCCCCACCGGTGGGACGACGTGGAAGCGCGGGTAGTCCGGGTCATCAGCCGCTACAGACGCAGCAATCGCATCCAGGGCCAGGCCCTTGAGGTCCTCAGTCACGATGTGATGTTAGCAGGACCACTATCGTGTACTGGGGCGATTCTCAGTGGATGCCCCGGCGCGAAAGGGCAGTGTGAATGAGCTGGTGCTCAGTGGAAGTACGGGACGATGAGCCACAGACCGAACAGCGCGATCACGGCGGCAATGGCGATGAAGACGCCTGCCAGAACCTGAGCCAGGCGCACCCCTTCGACCTCGCCGGCCTCGTGCTTGGCGTGCACAGTGGCCAGCATGCGAGCCGCCAGCGAGCAGATGGTGAGGATGAAGGCGGTGCCCAGTACCGTCACTGACGCCACCAGCCCCAGCGAGCCCCAGTCGATCGCCATACCGGTCATGCCATGGATCCTGTCGTCATCCGATGCGTACTATCCTGGTCCGTCGCGCCGTTGACGATCTCGGAACGCACCTCGTCCAGCGTCAGCGGAGCACGTCCCAGCTCTGGATCCTGCTTGACGACGACGACCTCGGAGGCGTCATTGACGTTGGAGAAATCCACCCGGTTGTGCCCCGCCTGCCGGATGATGGCCAGGGCTCCGAGAATGAGCAGACAGATGACGACGATCGTCCCCGGCACCCCGCCCTTGACTGCGACATAGGACGTGGCGGCCCCCACCAGGCCTGAGCACGGAAGCGTCACCAACCAGGCGATCCCCATCTTGCCGGCAGTCCTCCAGGACACCTCGGTGCCCCGGCCGATCCCTGAGCCCAGGATCGAACCGGTGCAGATGTGGGTGGTGGACAGGGCGAGCCCAGGTGGGAGGAGGCCAGGATCGCCACGGTCGAGGCGGTCTCGGACGCGAAGCCCTGCGGCGCCTCAACATGCACCAGACCACGCCCCATGGTGCGCATGATGCGCCACCCGCCCGAGTAGGTGCCCAGCCCGATGGCGAGGCCCGCTGCGGCGATGACCCACCAGTGGGGGCCGGTACCGGCCTCCTGGTAGCCGCCGGCCACGAGCACCAGCGTGATGACCCCCATGGTCTTCTGCCCGTCAGACGTGCCGTGGGACAGGGCCACCAGCGATGCGGTGACCCGCTGACTGTTGCGGAAGAGCCTCTCGGAGTATGGGTTGGTCGGATGCGCGATGCGGTAAGCCAGTGCGGTGGCCAGCGCTGCCGCCACCCCGGCCACAACCGGAGCGATGACGGCAGGCAGAATGATCTTGGAGATCACCGTCCCCCAATGGACTCCCTGGACCCCGGCGGCCACCACCACCGCTCCGATGAGTCCCCCGAACAACGCGTGGGACGACGACGACGGCAGTCCGAACAACCAGGTCGCCAGGTTCCACAGGATGGCGCCGGCCAGACCAGCGAAGATCATGGCCGGCGCCGCCTCGATCACCGTGTCATCGAACATCCCGTGAGAGATCGTCTTGGAGACCTCTGTCGACAGGCAGGCGCCGATCACATTGAGCACGGCGGCGACCAGAACCGCTCTTCTGGGTGTGAAGGCGCCTGTCGCCACCGACGTCGCCATCGCATTGGACGAGTCGTGGAAACCGTTCGTGAAGTCGAAGACGAGGGCCGTCACGACGACAACGATCACGAGGAAGAGAATGGTGCTCATACCGTTCCCGATGGGAGATTTGGGTGACCCTCTCGACCGCCCTGGCAGGCGGCTGCGGAGGCCCGGGTCGCGTGAGCGCAACCCACCAGTATTGTTACCCGCCGACCCCCCTGCTGCCTAACCAATCGCATACGAGCTTCTCACCGGTTCCCGGCATCCCATAAGCCCGTCATGTCCAGTACCCAGCAACACGGTCTTTCGTCCCATCTCGGGGGCAAAGCCGCTGAGCCAATTGTCACGTTCCTCAAGTACCCCTTGACGTGGTGGCTTAGCCCAGAAGGAGGGGTCCGTCACGATAGGGTCACCGCATGGCAGCGGACACCACGAAGAGCCTGGACAGCATTGGCAGCGGCACCCTCCCCGACCAGGGGATCGACTCCGAGTCGGCGACGGACATCGATCTGGGCATCGACCTGGGGACGACACGCACCGTCGTCGCACGCGCTGATCGGGGGAACTACCCCGTTATCAGCTTCACCGACGAGCACGGCGACGAGCACGACTTCATTCCCTCACTGACAGCACTGCACGAAGGTGTGCTCGTCCATGGTTTCGCTGCCAGGCGGGCCGCCCATCACGGGGCTCCGTTGCTGCGCAGCCTCAAACGGGTCCTGGCCTCCCCCACGTTGACGGCCTCGACACCGGTGCGGCTGGGAGACCAGACCTTCTCCGTTTTGGAGGTTCTCACCAGCTACCTGCGTCACCTTGAAGCAGAGCTCGCTGAACGGGGCATCGACATCGCACGCACTCGTGTGGTTGTCGCGGTTCCTGCCCACGCCTACGGGGCCCAACGTCTCCTGACTCTTGAGGCCTTCCAGCAGGCCGGCTTCCGTGTCGCCGCCATGCTCAACGAGCCCAGTGCAGCCGGATTCGAGTACACGCATCGCAAGGCGACCACCGTCTCCTCCAGACGTACCCGGGTTCTGGTCTATGACCTGGGTGGCGGCACCTTCGACACCTCCCTGGTCGACGTCGTCGGCACTTCTCACGAGGTGCTGGCCTCTCACGGCCTGGGAGACCTGGGCGGTGACGACGTCGACCTGCTCATGGCCACGATGGCCCTGAGTGCAGCGGGTATCACCGAGGAGGACCTCTCCCCCACCGAGCTCGACGACCTGCTGGACCAGTGCCGGGACGCCAAGGAGCACCTCACTCCTCAGAGCCGTCGAGTGCTCATCGTCCTGAGGGGTCAGGACGTCGTCCTGCCCGTGGCCGACCTGTACCAGACCTGCACGCCGCTCATTGAACGCTCTTTGGGCACGATGGCGCCACTGGTGGGCAGGCTGGACGATGGGAGCCCGGACCTGACTGACATCGCCGGCGTCTACCTGGTCGGCGGCGCTTCCGGTCTCCCTCTGGTGCCCAGGCTCCTGCGGGAGCGCTTCGGTCGTCGGGTTCACCGCTCCCCCTACCCTGGGGCCTCCACCGCCATCGGCCTGGCGATCGCGGCGGACCGCACCAGCGACTACGACCTCACTGACCGGCTCTCCCGGGGCTTCGGCGTCTTCCGCGAGGCCGACGGCGGGCACCGTCTCACCTTCGACGCGATCCTCAGTCCCGAGTCCGTCCAGGCCTCACCCGGTGGCCGGGAGGGAACGGTGCTGACCCGCGAGTACGATGCAGCGCACAACATCGGCTGGTACCGCTTCGTGGAGTGCGCCGGTGTCGACGAGGGCGGTGAGCCTCGCGGCGAGATCGCTCCCTATCAGGACATCGTCTTCCCCTTCGAGGTCTCGCTGCGGGACGTCGAAGACCAGGAGCTGAGGAACTACTCGGTGGAGCGACGCGATCACGGTCCGCGGATTCAGGAGCACTACCGCGTCGATGAGGCCGGTCTGGTTCGCGTCACCATCACCGACCTCACCGACGGATACAGCCGCCGTTACGTTCTGGGCAGGCGCACCCAGTAGACGCCGGCCCCCGCAGCGGGTCAGGAGCGAGCGGCGTCGGAGACCCGGGTGAGAGCCTGGGTCTCCTCGTCACTGATTTCGAGAGTCAGAGCGTCCATGATCGGCCGCAGCTGACTCAGATCGCGTGCTGAGGCCAGCGGAGCAGTGACACCGGGACGATCACGCAGCCAGGCCAGTGCTACGGCTGCGGGCTCCACTCCATGATCCGCCGCCACTCTGGCGACGGTTTCAACGACGTCATAGCACTCCGGCCGCTGGTAATCAGCGACCATTCCAGCTCGGTCGCCACTCATCGGCTCATCTCTGCGGTACTTTCCTGTGAGGAAACCGGCGGCCAGGGCGAAGTAGGGCATGAGACCCATGCCGAGCTCGGCCGCCGCCTCTCCCCTGGCGCCCGGGCCTTCAACATCGTCTCGGTGGAGAAGGTTGTAGTGGGGTTGAAGGACGATGGGCCGAGCGACCCCCTGGGAGTCGGCTATGGAGAACCATTGCCGGATGCGCTCGGGCGTGTAGTTGGACAGTCCCACATGCCGGATCCTGCCGGCGAGGCGGGCCTCCTCGAAGGCGGAGACTGTCTCCTCCAGCGGAGTGGATTCATCGTCGAAGTGGGCGTAGTAGATATCAATGACGTCGGTGCGCAGACGCGATAGCGACTCCTCCAGCGCCCGGCGGACGTTGTCCGCGCTCAGACCTGGACGGTCGGGCTTGGTGGAGACCTTCGTGGCCAGAACCACGCGCTCACGGACAGCGCGCGAGGCGAGCCACGCTCCGATCACGGTCTCCGACTCCCCTCCTGAGTTCCCCGGGGCCCAGTAGGAGTATCCGTCGGCAGTGTCGATGAGGTTCCCACCGCCATCCACGTAAGCGTCCAGTACATCGAAGGAGGTCGCCTCATCAGCCGTCCAGCCGAAAACGTTGCCTCCCAGCCCAATGGGGCTGATCCGCAGGTCGGCCAGGGTACGGTTTGGAGTTCCAGTCATCTTGCCTCCTGGTTTGAGAGCGACACCGGGAAGCCGCACCGCGGCGGCATCCACCCTGTCATGAGTCGAATTGACGAAGCCAGAATACGTTCGAGGCTGGAACCGTCACGACGGGTTCCAGCCTCGGCGAACAAGCAGTTGAATGGTGTGCGCGTCTCGCGGCGCTCAGATGGCCTGCTGCCGCTTGGCGGCGCGACGCTTGGCCAACTCATCCTCGACCAGTGGCGTCCCGAGCGCCTGGGCGTGATCGACGGGCAGATCCGCCAGCGCTCCTTCGACCTCGTGCCATACCCGCCCCACGGCGATACCGAAGACGCCCTGGCCGCCGGCGACCAGGTCAACGACCTCATCGGCCGAGGTGCACTCGTAGACCGAGGCGCCGTCGCTCATGAGGGTGATGGAGGCCAGGTCCTCGACGCCGCGGGAGTGGAGGGCACTGACGGCCGTGCGGATCTGCTGCAGCGAGACCCCGGTGTCCAGGAGGCGCTTGACGACCTTGAGGACCAGGATGTCGCGGAAGGAGTAGAGCCGCTGAGAGCCCGATCCCTTGGCGCTCCGAATCGACGGCTCGACCAGTCCGGTGCGCGCCCAGTAGTCGAGCTGGCGGTACGTGATACCGGCGGCACGGCAGGCCACCGGCCCTCGGTAGCCCGAGTCCGCATCGAGTTGCGGCAACGGGTCGCCGAACAGCATGCCCTGAGTACGCTGAGGCCTTGCTATCGCACTGGCTTCATTCATGCTCACGACCTGCTCCTGTCACCGGAAGAACACGCACCTGAAACTGGCGCGGCGGCCCGCCTCGTGCGGCCACGGCTCCACGATAGGGCCAGTTGAGGCGATGCTCAACGAAGGGCACGCCCCAACTCGGTGTGCCGTCAGGCATGAATCTCTAGCTGAGGTCAACAGTCTGCACGCACGTGTCGACAATTCCTTGCGATGGAGCCAGATCACCGGTAACACAACACTGACAACACGTGCCATAGATCACAACATCAGTCACACGAGTCACATCAGTCCCGCGTGTCGTCGGCCAGGTCATCGGTCTCCGACAGTGTTCGCTGCCACTGCGCAAGCCGCTCGGCGCCATGGTCGTCGCTGAGATCAACGGCTCTCAGGCGCGTCAGCGACCTGCTGGCATGCACCGGAAACCGGTGGTAACCACTCAGAAGCAGCCCCTCCCCCGGAGTGCAGGCAACCGTCATCACCTGGTTCGCACAGGCAGGAGTCTCGACAACGAGCCGGGCGACGATGCGCGCATCATCGTCGACGTCGAGCTCAGTACGCCCGATGCGACCACCCAATGCCTCGACGACGTCATCGAGAAGCCTGGGCCACGACGGCGATCTGTGTGAGCCGTGAGCCTGCAGAACCAGCCCCTCGTGCGCCGTCACCGGGATGGCCAGCATCGCCGGCCCTCCGTCCTCCACGAGGACGGCGACCAAGCCGTCATCAGGATCGGTGGATCTGACACCCACCAACTGCATCAATGGCACGTTCCAACCCTACGGGAGGTAGTCATCCCTGTCCCAGGAACACGCACACGATGCACGCTGACCTTTGTCGATACAAAACAGCCTGGCCAGGCGACCGCCTACCGGGCGTACGTGCACTCGCCCTCAGCCCAGCGCATCCACGGCGCGACGCAGCAGAATCGTGTGCAGGTCCGCGACGAGCTCGGCCAGCTCCCGAGCCGTCTCCTCACCAGCGCTACGCGACCGCGACCGGCGAGGGGCCACCGCCTGGTCGATCGTGTCCGCCTCCCGCTCAGCTGAGGCACGTACCGCGCGCAGGTTGCGCAGAGGCACTCCCTTGCGGGTGATCTCCATGGCCAGGCGCACGGTCCTCAGATTCTGCTGGCTGTAACGCCCACGGACATCGGGGCTGATGAGCCCAACGGCAACGAGCTCCTCGATCTGAGACTCACTGGCGCCGGAGTGGGCCAGGAGAGCCTCCAGGTCCATGGGGCCGTCGTCGACGATCTGACCGTCCCGGGCGACCACACGGGCAACGGGCTGTGGTGCAGGGGCCTCGACGTCGGCGTCCAGGCGCGCCAGACGGTCACGGATGACGTGCAACGGGAGGTACTCGTCCCGCTGCACAGCCAAGGCATAGCGCAGACGCTCCAAGTCCGCCTGCGAATAGCGACGGTAACCGTTGCCGACACGGTGAGGACTGATGAGTCCCTCGCCCTCGAGATAACGAACCTTGGAGATCGACAGGGCCGGGAACTCCACCTTGAGGAGATCCACCACCTGCCCGATCTTCATCACAGGCTCTCGAGAGATGCCGCGGGGCCAGGTCTCGCCTGCCGGGCGCTCAGAGGCCTCGAGCAAGGAGGAGGGGGCATCTCGCTTCTTGCTTCGTGCGGTTGCGGCGCTCACCGAGACGCGGCTCCGCCCTGGGGGCCGGGGTGGTAGGTCATCCGGTACTTGCCGATCTGGACCTCATCGCCGGAGCGAAGAGCCACCTGCTCCACTCGCGTGCGGTTGACATACGTTCCATTGAGCGAACCGGAGTCACGAACCCCGTACCCACCATCGGGCAGAGACGAGAAGACCGCGTGCTTCCTGGAGACGGTGACGTCGTCAAGGAAGATGTCGGCACGCGGGTGGCGTCCCACGGTCGTCTCCTCAGCATCCAGGAGGAACCGCGCACCAGTGGTCGGGCCGTGGTGGACGAGGAGAAGCGCCGTTCCCGACGGCAGGGCAGCGATCGCGGCGGCGTCCTGCTGGCTCAGCCCCACCACCGGGGAGTCAACTGAGTTGGCGACGTCGACGACCCCAAAGGTCTGTGTGGAGGAGGGATCCTGCTCGATCGGACTGCTCGACATTATTCCTGCCCCTCGGTTCGTTGCGGCGCCCGGTGCGCCGCCTCAGGGACCACCATACCGTTCGTTGCACTGCCGTCGAGTCAACACCACGACACGGCTCTCCATGTTTGACGAGCAGCCTACCCGCTGCACGCGCCCGACAAGGCCCTCGAGGTGGCCGGGAGCGCCGAATAAAGGTCTCAAACGGATCACGGTCCGTCATTGATGTTGGTCAGGCTAGGACAAAGGTCTCACAGAGGCGGAGATGATCTGGCCCTCACAGATCTGCTGAACCAGTACGTCGGGCGGTCAGAGCACGTCTCAGGTCGTCAACGCTCTTGAGGATGAGCCGGCGCAGTGCCGACGGCGCCTCGGGGTGCTTCGCGAGCCAGTCCTCGACCGCCTGAGCATCCGCCTCGTCCCCGCTGGCGGGGAAGAGCCCTACGACCAACCGAGTGGCGATCTCCTGACCACGCCCGGCCCACAGTCCTTGAAGCTCGTGAAGGTAGCGGGAAGTGAATGCCGCGGTCAGATTCCGATGAGCATCGACGGCGAAGCCCGCCACCAGGGCGTCGATGTGGTCGTTGCTCAGCGAGGTGTCGTTTAGAAGCCGGTCGAAGACCTCGGCCTTGAGGTCCTGGCGGGGCATCGAGCTGGAGGCCCTCAGGTGATGGGTGATGCCACTGGCCGTCGGGTCCGCCTTCTGCTGCGCCTCGAGCTCGCCGGCACGAACGGCGTCCAGCTGCGCCAGGGCGGTCAGGGCACGCCACCGCATGTCGGCATCCACTCCAGGCCGGGCAGAGCGCCCTCCAGAATCCCACGGACACGTGCGGACACCTGGACGCTCCTCCCCTCACCGAGCAGCCCCGCCTGCCCGGCGGCATCCAGCCAGGCCCGGGCGCGCACGATCTGCGCGTCGGAGCCCGGCGCAGCGGCACGGAGCCTGCCCCACCCTCCGTGCAGGACGACCGGATCCTTCTGTCCCGGGGGCTCCGTCGAGTCATCGGCCAGGAGGCGTTCCAGGAGTGCGCGACGCGTATGCGGGCCGGCATACCTGCTGGCGACTCGTAGTGCCTGGTTCAGCAGAATGGTCAAGGTGCTCGGCTCGGTGTCATCGTCGGCGTGCGCCAGGACGGCCTGGACGAACAGTGCTGCATCGATGACCGCGTCACGCACGAGGTTGTGCAGCATCGACCAGGCCAGGGAACGCGCCATGGGATCGCGCAGGGAGCCGAGGGAGGTGATCAGACAGGACAGCGAGGCATCGTCAGGCCTCACAATGGCATAGGTGAGGTCCTCGTCGTTGACGACAACGAGATCGGGAGCGGGCAGGCCCACGGCCTCGGCGACGTCGAGGCTCCCGGTCTCCAGGGAGACCGGGAGCCTGTGGGTGCGCACCAGCGCACCGTCCCCGTCGAAGGAGTACAGGCCGACGACGAGCGTGTGCGGACGCAGCACGGACTGTCCGGTCACCGGGTCGGTTCCTTCTTGCCTCAGGGTCAAGGAGGCGATCCGCCCCTCGTGAACGACCAGCTCGTCGGTGATGACCGAGGGGCCTGCGGTGTGGAGCCAGGCGCGGGCCCAGTCGTGCATATCGTGGCCTGAGATCTGGGAAAGCACGTGCAGGAAGTCGTCCAGGGAGGCGTTGCCGTAGGCTCTGCGCTCGAAGAGGAGCCCCGAGGCATTGAGGAAGGCTTCCTGGCCGACGTGGGCGACGAGCTGCTTGAGGACGGCGGCACCCTTGGCGTAGGTGATGCCGTCGAAGGCCTGCCGGGCGGCTTCGACGTCGTCGACCTGCGCGACGATGGGGTGGGTGGTGGCCGGCCGGGAGTCCTCCAGGTAGGCCCATGCCTTACGGGTGGAGGCGAAGCTCACCCAGGCCTCGGTGTAGCCGGCCGCCTCGGCCTCGGCCCAGGTGCCCTGGTGATCGGCGAAGGACTCCTTGAGCCAGGTGTCCTCCCACCACGTGGGGGTCACGAGATCGCCGAACCACATGTGACACATCTCGTGGAGGATCGTGTTGGCGCGTCCGGCCCTCTGGGAGCGGGTGACCGGCCCCCGGAAGAGGTAGAGGTCCTCGTTGAAGGTGACGCAGCCCGGGTTCTCCATAGCTCCGAGGTTGTACTCCGGGACGAGCACGCTGTCGTACGAGTCCCAGGGGAAGCCGTAGTCGTAGGCGCGGTCGTAGAGGTCCAGACCGGCGCGGGTCAGGTCGAGGAGCTCGGTGGCGTCGAGGTGCTCGGCCAGGCTCTCTCGGCAGGACCAGGACAAGGGGATCGTCAGACCCGGACGGCTCGGAGACGCCCATTGCCCGGTCACTCGGTGCCAGGGGCCTGCGGCCAGTGCGGTGAGGTAGCTGGGCAGGGGCCTGGAGGCGGCGAAGGATGTCACCTCACAGGCGGAGTCGGTGCCTGTCGGGGTCTGGGGGCTCGATCCTCCTGCTTCCGGACGAGTATTGGACATGATCGTCCAGCCGTGCGGGTGGGTGACCTCCAGCGAGAAGCGGGTCTTGATGTCCGGCTGCTCCATGACCGGCCAGGCCCTGCGCGCGTCGGAGGGCTCGAAGTGGGTGTAGAGGTAGGTGGCGCCGTCGACGGGATCGTGGAAGCGGTGCAGCCCCTGACCCGAGTTGGAGTAGAGGCCGCGCGCCGTGATCTCCACCGTGTGCTCACCCGGGTCGAGGACGGGCAGGTCGATGCGGGCCCCGTCCCAGGCCACCGGGATCGGTTGCCCATCGACGCTGAGCGAGTCGACCGCCTGCCCCACGAAGTCCACCCAGAGGCCTTCGGCGCGTTGCCTGATGTCCAGCCGCATCAGGCAACGCACGCTGAAGGCGGCCTCGTGACGTGCGGTGGCCTCGGAGACGTCGACGGCCACGTGACTGGAGGGCACCTGGCACACCGACGATCGCCAAGAGGCCTCCTCGTGACGCAGGTTCGTGGGGCTGTCTGAGCGGGCGGGCGCAGTGGTCGTCATGCGCCAGAATCTAGCGTTATATGATCGCGGTCGATGCCTGCACAAGACCTCGTCGGTCTCAGTCCCACTTCTCCTCGGTACGCTCAGGCGTGGCCCACAGGGTGTGGTAGACGCCCTCGACGTCGTCGGTGCGGTGGTAGGTGTGCGAGCCGAAGAAGTCACGCTGTCCCTGGATGAGGGCGGCCGGCAGGCGCCGTGAGCGCAGCTGGTCGACGTAGGCCAGGGAGGAGGCGAAGGCCGGGGCGGGGACACCGGTGGTGGCGGAGGTGGCCACGACCTGGCGCCAGGCGGGCAGCACGCTCGCCAGGGAGGAGGCGAAGACCGGCGCCGTGAGCAGACTGGCCAGAGCCGGGCTCTCGTCGTAGGCGCGGGTGATGTCATCCAGGAAGCGGGCACGGATGATGCATCCGCCTCGCCAGATGCGGGCCATGGCGCCCAGGTCGATGTTCCAGTCGAACTGCTTGGAGGCGGTGGCGATCTCATCGAAGCCCTGGGCGTAGGCGGCGATCTTGGAGCCGTAGAGGGCCTGCTTGACGGCGTCGACGAAGGCGCGTCGCTCCTCGGGATCGGTCAGGGTCGCCTGCGTGGTCCCCGGAGCGATGTCGGAGGCCTGGACAGCGGCCCGCGCCTCAGCGGAGGAGGAGACCGCGCGCGCGAAGGTGGCCTCGGCGATGGCGGGCACCGCCACGCCCAGCTCGAGGGCCGTCTGGGTGGTCCACACACCGGTGCCCTTCTGGCCGGCCGCGTCGACGACGACGTCGACGAAGGCCTCACCGGTGGCCGCATCGGTGTGGGACAGGACCTCGGTGGTGATGTCGATGAGGTAGGAGTCGAGCTCGGAATCCTTCCAGGAGCGGAAGACCTCGGCGATCTCCTCCACGGTGAACCCGCCGACGTGGCGCAGCAGGTCGTAGGCCTCGGCGATGAGCTGCATGTCGGCGTACTCGATGCCGTTGTGGACCATCTTGACGAAGTGGCCGGCGCCGTCGGGGCCGACGTGGGTGCAGCATGGCGTACCGTCGACGTGGGCCGAGATGGACTCCAGCATCGGCCCCAGGCGGTCGTAGGACTCAGCAGTACCGCCGGGCATGATCGACGGACCGTTCAACGCCCCCTCCTCGCCGCCGGAGACACCCATGCCCACGAAGTGCAGGCCGCGCTCACGCAGAGAGACCTCACGGCGCCGGGTGTCGGTGTAGAGCGTGTTGCCGGCGTCGACGATGATGTCACCGGGCTCCATGAGGGCGGCGAGCTCCTCGATGACCGCCTCGGTGGCCGCTCCGGCCTGGACCATGATGATGGCCACGCGGGGGGTACGCAGCGACGCCACGAAGTCCTTCAGGTCGGCCGCGGGCACGAAGTCGCCCTCGGAGCCGTAGCGTTCGACGAGCCTCTCGGTGCGTGCCAGCGTGCGGTTGAAGACGGCGACCGCGTGACCATGACGAGCCAGGTTGCGGGCCAGGTTCGCCCCCATTACCCCCAGTCCGAAGACACCGAGGTCGGCTGTGGCCGGTGAGGGGATGAAGCTGCTCATGGAAGTCCTTTCCTGTGCCGCAGCCCCTGTGACGGCGCTGCGGTTCCAAGCCTTGGTGGCGGACGATATTGGTTGCGCTCCGGGAGACGACAAGGGGGGTGTCGGCAGTCCGGTTCACGACACCGACGAGTACCCACCGGTACCTGTCAACCTCGATGACCCTACCGCGTCCAGTCCTCATGCACGAGGAGCGTCCGTGGTTCAGACGTGCCCCGAATGACGTGTAACTGCTCACGGCAGGCCTGTCCCTGCCGGGTCAGCCACTTGCGAGGGCGCTAGAGTGACGCGTGCGGCCAGTACGGTTCCTCGAGCCGGTACGGCGGCCCTGACCAGACACCTCACCGTCTCTGTCAGATCACCGCAGTGCGCCGACGGCCCGCTGGTGACGTCTGGTCCGCCGTTCGTCGAATCTCAGAAAGGCTGACGTGTCCAGCTCCGACTCTGCGACTCCGTTTCCGTCGTCGAGGCCCACGCGGGCGGCCAACCCGCTTCTCGACGCCCGCGACCTTCGCCTTCCGCGTATCGCTGACCCCTGCGTTCTGGTGATGTTCGGCATCACCGGTGACTTGGCCCGCCACAAGCTCCTGCCCGCCATCTACGACCTGGCCAACCGCGGCCTGCTCTCCCCCAGCTTCTCGCTGGTGGGTGTCGGACGACGCCCCTGGTCCGACGACGACCTGCGCGGCTACGTGGAGGAATCGGCTCGGGCGGGTGCCCGCACCCCGTGGCGTCCCGCCATCTGGGAGCAGCTGGCAGCGGGCATGCGCTTCGTGGAGTTCAGCTCCTTCGAGGACAACGACGCCTACGACCAGCTCACTCGGGTGGTGGATGACCTTGACGCCTCCCGGGGCACGCGCGGCAACCGCGCCTTCTATCTGTCGATCCCCCCGGGATGGTTCCCAGCGGTGACCGAGCGCATCGCCCGCTCCGGGCTCGTAGAGGAGTCCGCCGACTCCTGGCGCCGCGTCGTCATCGAAAGCCCTTTCGGGCACAACCGCTCCAGCGCGCCCGAGTAGGCTCGACGCCCTCGTGATGACACGTCGTGCGTCACGACGACGTCTTCGGGTCATTCACTACCACGACGAGGAGACTGGTGCCAGAACATCCTGGCGTTGAAGATTTCGCCAATGGCCGATGTTCGAGCCGCTGTGGAACCAGCGCCACGTCGACCACGTCCAGATCACACCATGGCCGAGGACATCGGTAGCATCGGCACCAGGGCCGGCTACTACGGCACGTCGGCTCTGCTCGCGACGTCATCCAGAACCACCTGCTCCGGCAAATCTCTGGCGCAGACGGCCAGTGGAGAGCACGTATGGAGGCAAGGCCAGCGGTGCGCCTCCTGGAGAAGGAGAAGGTGCTCAGCTGCGCGCCTGGGCGCGCGACGGAGTCCTGGACCTGGATCACCACCTGCCCGGGCCGTTACGACGCCGGGCCTCAGGAGGCGCCGATTGCGAGCTACCTGGAGGAGGACGAGTCGCCGCCGACTCACGCACTGAGACCGCCGCCGCCCCTGCGTCTGGAGATCGCCAACCGCCGCTGGGCCAGCGTGCCGTTCTACGCGCGCCGGTAGGCGCCTGGCCCGCCGGGTCACTGGGGTCGCCGTCGTTTTCAAGCAGCCGCCGTTTCCTGCCATTCGGAGTCGGCTGCCACCACGGTCCGTGGGGCCAATACGATCGTGCTGCGCATCCCGGCCTGATGAGGGGCATTACGCTGCGGCTGGCGTCCAAAGGTTCCCGGAACGATGGGCGTGACGTCTCCATGGACTTCTGGCGCAGGTTACACCTTTCAACGAGATCGCCGGAGCTACGAGCATCTCATCCTCGATGCGCTCCTGGGCGACGCCCCACTGTTCCCCACCAGCGCGAGGTCGACCTGTCCTGGCGCATCCTGGATCCCGTCATCGAGCACTGGAGCGCTGGTGGGAGCCCTGAGGGCTATCGCCCCGGCTCCTGGGGACCGGCCAGTGCCCATGATCTCCTTGCCCGCGACGGCCGCACCTGAGGCGTCCAGTCACCACACTGACCGCGACGACCACCTCCCGGATCGTCTCCGACTGGTGGAGCACGAGGACCTCAGGCTCCTCCCGTGCTGACGTCTCGTGATCCCACGGACGAGAAGGTCTGGAGGATGCGCTGTGCGCCGCCCACGGTGCCAGCCGGGACCATCCAGCCGAATCATCGCCGTCGTCAAGCCACCTGAGGAGGACACTGGTCGAGTGACTCCACGCAGCCGCGACGGTCAGCGTCTCGGCCCAGGCAGGAGGACACCTGGACGCCGAGATCCGTGTCGGTCAGCGACGCCGGCGCCGGCGAGACACTGGTCCTGCGTGGCCTTGGGACGGAGGCCGCTCTGCGCACACTGACATACTGGTGGTCCCACCACTCCTGCCGGATGCGGTGAGATCGTGTGGTGGCTGGACGACTGTCACCTCGAGGTCCTCGCAGGACCCCTTGGGCCGCCTGGGCTCCACGTCGCATCGCAACACGCGCAGGACTTTCCCGGCCAGGGCGCTGCGGGAGCCTGCGCACCGTGAGCGTGCGAGGTGGCCATCGACCTGGCTTGGACCAGGGATCACCTCGTGGCGCGCCATAACGGTGGCGCACTCCACCTGGACCCGCTACCGCGCGCAGGCGGCCTGCGGAGAGTAGTGTGGTGGCCGGAGCCGTGAGAAACTCCTCGCTCTCACTCGCGGTCGCCTGGCTGCGGCTGCGGCTGGACGAGCCGGTCATGCGAGTCGATGAGGGAGGACTTCAAGGGCATCTCCTCCATCACCGTGCCAGAACCGACGACGGTGAGATCATCATCGCTCGCCACGACTCTGGAGAGGGTGCACGATCACGCGCGGATCCCCGAGCCCCAGGTGGTGACGATGGCGCGGCGAGAACCGATCAGCACTCGTCAGAGAGCCTGCGCCGGCTCACCCCCGATCCTCGTCTACCAGGTCGCCCATTCACTGCTCGAGGCCGTGAATGGCTGACAACCCGCACGCGACGCCCAGGTCATCGCTGAGATCCAGTCGGCGCGTGCGGCTGCGACGTTCAGCTGACCGTCGTGGTTCCAACACTGCGTGACGCTGCCGCGAAAGGCCTGCGAGGACACCAGTGCGGATCCTGGCCAGGGCGGCTGGCGGCCCGGGGTCGCCATCTGGCACTGACAGTTCCGGCGGGATGGCACTGGCGCTGGAGGCTCCTGCGCCGCTCATCGTCGCCCAGCCCGAACCGGTGCGTCGCGCCATCCACCTGTGGTTCGGGTGACGAGCGCTCGTACCCTGTGGGGCGCCCGGAGCGTAACGATCGTGCTGGCTGCGCCGCTCATTTGCCGCAGGCATGCGAGAGTCTCAGACTCACCGGCTGCGCCGCTCCGGACGAGGTCGGCGGCCTGGATGAGGCCACAGCTCGCATGGTCCACGAGGCGTTCGTCAGGCGGGACTGCCTCACAGCGGATCTGATGTCGTCCACGTGGGGCTGACGACGCCCACGTCTCCGCTGTTCCCGGGGCACCCGGGCAGCACTCGCGGTGGGTCCTGCTGTGGCAGTGCGTAACTCGCCCAAACGCCTCCCGAGCGTTACTCCCTGACCTTCGAGGTCCTGCAGCGCCGCAGGCCGAGTCATGGTCGTGGCGCGGCGGTGCGCAAAGGCGAGGCGGCACGCCTGGGGCTGGGGCACCCTGATCGACGTCAAGGCGCCAGCCTCGTGCTGCCGGGGCGGATGACCACCTGGTACCTGGATGAGCCCGGCCACGCCTGACGTGGCTGCTTGAGTCCGATCAGTGAGCTGCCTGACGTTCCCGGGCAGACGACGCCTGGAATCCCCGTCGGTGGGTGCGGCTACCGTAGCCCCATGAACGCTTCCGGCCGATCCTGAGCGCACCTCCGGTGCTCGGCGCGCTCGGCATGTCGGGGGATGACGGCTGCTCTTCCGTCCACGCTCGGCGGACTCGCCGGCCCCTCCCGAGACCCACGACGATCCCGACCGCCGAGCACCGCCGCCTCCACGAGGCGCCCTGGGACCAGCGAGAGCTTCATCCTGTCTCTCCCAGCGCCTCCTCGAGGCCTCGCGAACTGCCCTGAGGACGCTCCGCCGCCCGGTCCTGGGCGGAGGGAGGCCCCGCACCGGCTGGTTCGGCGAGGCCTGGACCGATGTCGATGCAGTGACGACTGTGACACCCGTAACGAGATCCTGGCCCGGGACCTGACGGACGCCGACTTCTCCCGTGCCGACGGCGTACAGCCTCGTGAGGAGGGGCGTGGCCGAGGCGCGGGCGTGTGTCCGGGCGCCACCGTCTGGTCAGGCACGCTCCAGGACCCGTACACCGGGTCGGACGATCACCTTCACGCGCGCCAGGGACACCTCAGCCGCTGTCCAGATCGACCAGCGTGGTGCCGCTGAACTACCTCTACGCCACGGGCCTGGCAGTGGGATGAGCGCAGCCACGCTGCTGGCGGCCAACGACCCGCTGAACCTGCGTCGCCGTTGACGGGTGGGGCCAATCAGGCAAGGGGCGCCTGCGGCCCGGCGAGCTGTCCCGGTCGGATCCACAGAGCACCGGGAGCGGCGATCTACCGCAGCCCCGGCGGCTGGTGGCCGGCCAATCCTCCTACCGCTGCACTCTACGACGTCGAGTTCGTCTCCGTGGCCGCCGCCTACCGGCTCGGCCTGCCCCAGACCGACGAGCGACGCATTGCGCTCCGCCCTGACGACTGCCTGGCCGGTGGGACGGAGCGGGCTCCCTCCGGAACAGGCCGCCCGCACCGCTCAAGGAGATCGGGCTCCGTCGTACTGGCGCAGCCCCGTCTACTCGGCGCTGGCGGCGCTCAGGGGCCCTCGTGCTGGGGATGGGGGGCTCATCCTTCGAGGGCGCGCCCGAGGGGCGTCGGACTACGGCGACGTCAGGGCAGGGCATGTCCCGCGACTGCGCCCTGCCTGGGATGCCGTCGCATGGCAGCTTCGTTCTGCAGTCCATGCTCCCGCGGCGTACAGCGACCCAGACGCGACCGAGCGTCGGCTCGCATCGACGTCTGGCTGTGGAGCGTCCGGCAGATCAAGTCCCGCTCGGCCGCCGACGAGCGCCTGCAAAGGCGGGGCACGTGCGTGTCAGCGGGGAGACCGCCAAGCCGCCCAGCACGTCTCGGTGGGAGACGAGGTCCGCTACCGCGTCGACGGCTTCGACCGGCTGCTGACCGTCACTCGGATCCTCACCAAAGCGGTGGGGCGCCCATCGCGCGCACCGCGTACATCGACTCCTCACCTCCTCGCCCCTCTCCCTGGATGCGCCGCCGGCGCCATCAGCCGGATCGCGCGCTGGGCAGCCCACGAAGAAGGAGCGACGTCAGCTCGACGCCCTCATGGGAGGAGGCGCCATCAGGACGAGCGCTTCTGATGCGCTGGGGTGAGCAGGCCTCACCGCGAGCAGATTTCTGGAAGGAGCCGTCCGATGGGTTGAGGTTCTGCTCGTTGCGAGCGGCGCGTTTGCTGCCGCGAGTCAACGGGCACTAGTGGCGCAGTTTGGTAGCGCACTTCGACTCGGGGTCAGGGGTCGTGGGTTCAAATCCCGCCAGCCCGACCAGCGAAGATCCGACCCTCCGCAAGACGGGGTGCGGATTTTTGTGACCGATGCACTTTTGCACGCAGGCGCGCTTTTCACACCACTTCCGCATCAATACCTTATCAACACCATGTCACATACCCTATAACAACCAGAGGTCTATTTATGATTTCCGACCCTTCATGAGAATCTTCTACCACCCTTAATCACGATCAAGTAAACGCTGCAATGACGCGCACTCACACCTCCCATCCACCTGCCTGTCCCTGCTTTTTGCATGGTATACTCACGAGACAGTAGGGCGCCCTCATGCGTTGACACCCGATTCAGCCGCACGATGAATTCGGTCAGAAAAGTCACAGGCCTAATAACATGCGATGCGCTCGCGCGACTGTGGTTGAGTGAATGTCGACATCAAGGATGGCTCACAGCATCCTGCTCACCGGTCTCACAACCGGTTGCTGCAAATCCGACTGTGTTCTCGCGTCCCCGATCAGAGAACGACACGCGAACATCAAGCGCGTCCTCGCCGCAACTGCGCTCACCGTCGATGCTGCACTGACCGCCCTCCTCTGCCCCTGGCCGCTCCGGCCGCTCCAGCTGCCCGCAGCGCCGAGGCCGCTGCCGCCGCGGTCCCCGCTCAGGTCTCCCAGCAGGGGCCACCGTACGCGGACACCGTCCTGACCAAGGTCAACGAGGACGCGCGCCAGCCTGGGACTTCAGCCCGTCACCCGCTACCGGGGCTCGACGTCGTCGCTCAGGAGTGGTCCGAGCAGCAGGCCAGCACCAACACCATGGAGCCACCGCCCGACTTCACCTCAGCCTATCCGTCGGGCTGGACCACCGGCTCTGAGAACGGCATGGCCTGGCGTACCGACGGTGGTGACGTCGGCGCACTGATCTTCGACCAGTGGCTCAGCTCTCGGCCACTATCAGAACACGGTCGACCGGATGTCAACTCCATCGGCATCGGTTTTGCCCAGACCTCGGACGGTCGGTGGTACGCCACCCAGAACTTCGCCGCCCACAACCCTCAGCAACACGACGCTGACCCAGCGCCACACAACCACGGGCAACACGCCTCCGTCGACCACAACATCCCACTCCGACGACGGACACCACCCGTTTCCGTCGACACCCGGCGCCGCAGCTCGCCCTCGGAGACCGTCGGCGCCGCCACTGAGACGACTTCTCCTACCACCCAGACCGCTCCCCGGCCACCGAGACCGCCATCGGGCTGACGGGCCACCCCGATCGCCGTCGCTCCCGCTACCACGTGACCACAAGGCCACCACGACGTCGCCACCGGTACGCCCGGCCAAGCCGTCCTCGACGCCTCGCGGTCGCCGCTTCCGGGTCACCACACCGACGAGATCGCGCTCTGGCCACCACTGGTCCCAGCATCGCCGTCGCCGCCGTCGCCGCCGCCGGTCTGCTCGGCACCGGTGCCTTCCTCGTCATGCGTCGCCGCCAGGCTGGCTGACTGCAGCTGAGCTCAGAGAACGCGAGCCATCTCTGCTGACGGGCGCCTGTTGCTCCTGTCGGTGGAGCACAGGCGCCCGTCATTCACCGTACTGCTCTGCCGCCCTACATCACGGTGCCATCCGAGAAGGATGAGACGTGTGAGAGCGTCTTCCCTCTTGAACCGAGGGCTCCTGCGCCGCTGCCACGGAGATTGATCTCGCCTCGTCGTCTCGGACGTGGACGGCACCTCATCGATGGCAGCGGGCGGGTTCCCTGTCGGTCTGGTCGAGGCGGCGGCGGACATGCGCAGACACCGGGCGTCATCTTCGCCCCGGCCTCGGGCAGGCAGCTGGCGAACCTCCGCGCGGTCCTGGGAGCCGCCGATCGACAGCTCACCACTCATCGCTGAGACGGATCCCTCGTGGTCCTCGGCGGCGGGGAGATTCCCTCCGACACCATCGTGCCGGGGACGCCGCGGCCGCCATCACCACTACCCGAGATCTGGCGAGGCCGGCTACGACGTCGGCGCCGTCGTCGCGATGCAAGCACCGCGCCTACATCGAGGCAGCTCCGACCCTGCTTTCCTGGCCCAGGCCAAGCTGTACTACGAGGCGATTGGAGATCGTCGACGACCTCGACCATCCCGCTGGATGAGGTGCTCAAGGTCGCGGTCTTCGACTTCGACGACGTCGAGGACGGCATACTCGCAGGCGCTGACCGCGGCGGTGCCGTAGTCCAGACCGTCGTCCCGGGATGCACTGGACGGACATGATGTCGCTGCAGGCCTCGAAGGGGCGCGCCCTGGCGGCGCTCAGGCCAGGTTCAGGGATCCTTCCGGGGCAGACGGCCGTCTTCGGGGACTACCTCAGCGATCTGGACCTCTACGACCACGCGGAACTGGGCTTCGCCATGCGCAATGCCCACCCCGGCATCCAGGCGGCGGCCGCCTGCTGCGGCACCGGCCAACTACCGAGGACGGCGTGCTGCGCACGGTCGCAGGCTGCTCCGGCGCTCACGGCATCGGAAGGCTGAAACTGCGGCGGTCTCGGGCCGGGGTCCGAGACCGTTCACGGAGGTCCTCAGCGCGTTGGTGTCGGGCTACTGGCCAGCCACGCCTTTCATGCCGCCAGTGACGTTGACCAGCTCGCCGGTGTGGCGCGGCAGCGGTCGAGGCCTCGATCGCTTTGGCGGATCGCACCGCCGGCAGCAGAATGACTACGGTGGGTCTGGCCGGATCGGGCTCGCTCATCGGTCGATCACCTGTCCCAGCGGTATGTTGACCGAGCCGGAGATTGCTGCTTGCGCGCTACCTCGTCGGGCTCGCGCGCATCAAGAACAACAAGGTCCTCCTCTGCCTCGAGCCGTCCGCGCAGCTCGTCGACGCCGACATCCTTCATCATGTCCTCCTTAAGGGTTGCGTGTTGTCGCCGGAAAGAATCGGCTGCTGATGGTCCTCCGGCTCAACCCAGCTCGGTGACGTAACAGGCATCCGGCTGCCGCCACGGCCACGTTCGGCCGTGCCGCTCGCTCAGAACCGTCGTGCCTCACTATCGACCTCATCGACGCCGATGCGCATCTCAAGCGCATACCGTCGTCTCATCTGTTCAGCGCTTCAGGAGCAACCAGGGAACCGATGCCGCGTTTGCGCTGCATCCGGCCGCACATAGAGCTCCTCGAGCTCGGCGACTGGCCGTCGCCGTAAGGGGTGGGACGCTAAAGGTCAGGTATGCGAATCCCATTTGCTCGTGGGTTTGTCCGCGCTGCTGTCCTCGGCCAGCAGCACTCAGGACGTCCTGACGTTTCCAGCATCGTATGAAACCTGGGAGGCGAGGTCCTGCGCCGAGGGCGTCAGGGCATCGAACTCGGTGTTGAGAGTCGAGACAGCAGACGACCAGCACATGACCGCATCCGCCGCACCTGCCACGCACGTGGACATGCTGAGCGTCTTCGTGCGGATCCCATCGAGTCTGAGTCGCCGTCGTTCCCGCATCGGGCTAACGACGCAGACTGCGGTAGCGGGTGATGAGGCCCCGGGTGGAGGCGTGCCTGCCCTGCGAGAGCCCCTCGTCCCCCTGGACGGCGGGGGCGATCTCCAGGGCCAGCTTCTTGCCGAGTTCCACGCCCACTGGTCGAAGGAGTCAATGCCCACACGATGCCCTGGGTGAAGGTGATGTGCTCGTAGAGGGCGATGAGCTCCCCGACGACCGCAGGGCGTCAGGGGCCGGGGCGAGGATCGACGTCGTCGGCCTGTTACCGGCGAAGACGCGGGCCGGGACGATCTCCTCGGGGTGCCCTCGGCACGCACCTCTCAGCGGTCTTGCCGAAGGCGGCGTGCCGCAGTCTGGGGCCAGGTAGTTGGACAGGAACAGCTCGTGGACGTCCACTCCCCGTCCTTGATGGGGTGAGTCGGGTTGGCCACAGCGATGAAGTCCGCAGGGATGAGCTGGGTGCCCTGGTGGATGAGCTGGTAGAAGGCGTGCTGGCCGTTGGTGCCCAGCTCGCCCAGAAAGACCTCACCGGTCTCCAGTGGTCACGGGGCTGCCGTCCCAGCGCACGGACTTGCCGTTGGACTCCATGGTGAGCTGCTGGAGATAGGCGGCGAAGCGGTGCAGGTACTGGGCGTAGGGGCAAAGACGGCGTGGGAGCCGGCCTTGAAGAAGTTGACGTACCAGACGTTGAGCAGGCCCATGAGCATGGGGACGTTCTCGGCCGGGAGCCTTGGTGGCGAAGTGCTCGTCGACGGTGCGGAAGCCGGAGAGGAAAATCGGCGAAGTTCTCGCGCCGATGGCCACGGCCAGGACCGTACCGACGGCGGGAGTCAACCTGAGTAGCGCCCGCCCACCCAGTTCCAGAAGCCGAAGGCGTTGGCCGGGTCGATGCCGAACTCGGCGACCTTGTCCAGGGCGGTGGATGCCGCTACGAAGTGCTTGGCGATGGCGCCGTCGGTCTCCGATGCCCTTGTCCTTCAGGGCGGCCAGGAACCAGTCGCGGGCCATGCGGGCGTTGGTGAGGGTCTCCAGGTGGTGAAGGTCTTGGAGGCGATGATGAACAGGGTCGTCTCCGGGTCGAGGCCCGGCGACCTTCTCCGCGCAGTCGGTGGGGTCGATGTTGGAGACGAAAGCGGCACTGCAGGCCCTCTGCACGTAGGGGCTTGAGGGCCTCATAGACCATGACGGGGCCCGAGGTCGGAGCCGCCGATGCCGATGTTGACCACCGTCTTGATGGGCTTGCCGGTGATGCCTGTCCACTCCCCCGAGCGCACGCGGCGGGCGAAGGCGTAGATCTTCCAGGACCTCGTGGACGTCGTCGACGACGTCCTGCCCGTCCACGGTCAGGGGAGTCGTTTGCGGAGCGGCGCAGGGGCGGTGTGGAGGACGGCGCGGTTCTCGGTGATGTTGATGCTCGCCGGCGTACATGGCGTCGCGGCGGCCCGGGACGTCCACCTGCATCGGCGAGCTCGGCCAGGGGCGTCGCGGACGTCGTCGGTCAGCAGGTTCTTGGACAGGGTCGACGTAGAGGTCCCCAGCTCGTAGGAGAACCGCTCGGCGCGCTCGGGATCGTCGGCGAACCAGGCGCGCAGGTCCGAGTCGTGGGTCGTGCAGCTCGGTGAGGCGCTTTCCAGGCGGGCGTGGTGGTGGGGTCAACCGGATTCAGCATGGCTACAGTCTATGGGCGTCACAGCCGCGCGCCACTGTCCGGCGCCAATCGTTCTCAGGATTGTGGGGTCCTGTTGGTTTCTGACGGCTGCGCGACTCTCCTCCGAGACTCGAGCCCGCTACCGGTCACTGAGAGCCTGACGATCGCTGATGGTCTGCTGTCGGTACAGGCTCGGTGAGAGCCCAGGACTTGTCGGAAGTCGGCAGTCAGGTGGGCGTGGTCTGCGTAGTCGAGCTCGGCGGCCACCTACGCAACGGTGACGGACGGATCCTCCCGGAGCCGCTACGCGCTTCCTGGAGCCGGTAGCGTCTGATCACTGCGAGTGGTGGAAGACCGATGTATTTCTTACAGAGGCGTTGCAGGCTTCGGATGGAAAGACCGAGACGTCTCGCCAGCTGATCGACACGCAGAATGCTTCTGTCGGAGGCGACGACGTCCTCCATCTTGTTGGCCGAGCGCCATCGCTGGTGGCGGCCCGGTACGCTGCGCCACCCAGGCGGCCAGTGCGCTGGCGGCACGCTGTCCACCCGTCGTCGTGCTCGGGTCCGTCATAGCGCCGGCAACGGTGGCGTTCAGATCAGGGTCCTCGAGCGGCCGATGGAATTCCGAATCAGGGACGGGGAGCACAGTGCGCCGGCCCCCGCCGGTCGTAGAAGGGCTCCGACAGCCCAGCCCTCGACCTTCCAGCTCGCGATAGGAGATGCTCGTCGTCGGGCCGTGCAAGGTGATCCCATCCGGCTCGACAACGAGGGTTACAAGCGGGGAACAGGAGAACCTCCTGCCGGTCCCGTTGTCCTGCAGGCAGGTCCCAGCGCAGGGATCCAGATCCAGCGGACGCGGTCGGCCAGTGCCTCGGACACAGGGTTCCCGGTGAAAGGTCGGAAGCCTGGAGGGATAGAGGATCCCCCGTTGATCAGCGGTCGTCCTGGGCACGTCTCCTCACCGTTCCGGATCTGTCGCGGATCTTCAAGCGGAAGCGCCTCCGTCGTTCCTACAGTCGTTGACATGAGTACACGCAACGTATCCGGGAGCCACTGGTCAGTACACGACTCACGGGACTCCGCACGGATTCACCAGTATCACACCGTTTCTGGCCATCGACAGCGCCGACCGGGCGCTTCGGTTCTATCGAGACGTCTTCGGGGCGCGCATTGTGGACAGTGTCGAGATCGAGGGGCGGTCGTCCACGCGGAGCTCGACTTCGGTCACGGCAGGGTCCAGATCGGTGAGCCGTCCGCCCTGTCCGGTCTGGTTGCGACCCCGTCAGAGGACCGGGTCTGCTACTCGATCGGCCTGTACTGCCCGGACGTCGACGCCGTCGTCGAGCGGGCCACTGCCGCCGGCGCGACCTTACTGGAACCGCCTGACACCTTCGTGTCCGGGGACAGGGTTCGCCTCCATCCGCGACCCCTTCGGCGTGCGTTGGGCGGTCATGACCCGGGTCGAGGATCTGTCCGAGGAGGAGAGCACCGCGCGTGTAGCCGCATGGGCCAAGAGCAGGCCGCGGCCGGTAGCTGAGCCCGTCCGGGGCTCAGCGCCGCCGACGCTCTCGCGCACGCACCCCGATCTGGATGGGGGTGCCGGTGAAAGCCGAACTCCTCGCGCAGGCGGCGCTCGATGAAGCGCCGGTATCCGGCGTCGAGGAAAGCCGGTGGTGAAGATGACGATCCGGGGCGGGGCCACCTGAACCTGGGTGGCGAAGAGGATGCGGGCTGCTTGCCGCCGCGCACCGGGTGCGGGGTGGCCGACTGCAGCTGGCCCAGGAAGCCGTTGAGGCGCCCTGTGGGCACGCGCGTGGTCCAGCCCTCCAGGGCGGCGTCGAGGGCGCGCACGAGCCGGTTGGTGTGCCAGCCCGTCCGGGCGGCCAGGTTGATGTGAGGGCCCAGGAGACGTGGGCCAGGGTCGTGCTCGACCTCCCACAGGGAGCATCTTCGACGCTCCTCGTCCACCAGGTCCCACTTGTTGTTGACCAGGACCAGGGGCACGGCCTGCGTCGACGACCTGCTGGACGACGCGCACGTCCTGCTCGCTGATCGGCTCGGAGGCGTCCAGGAGGACGACGGCGACCTCGGCCTTGTCGATGGCGCCCTGCGTGCGCAGGACCGCGTAGTAGTCGGCGCCCCGCGACTGCTTGACACGCCGGCGGATTCCGGCGGTATCGACGAGACCCACTGGCGCCCGTCAAAGCTCGATGATCTCGTCGACCGGGTCCCGGGTGGTGCCGGCGGTCTCGTTGACGACGACGCGTTCCCTGCCCGCGATGGAGTTCAGCGAGAGGACTTGCCGACATTGGGCCGCCCACGAGGGCAACCCGGTGTAGGTCCCCCTCAGGGTGCGGCGGTGGCCACGGAGGATACCTCCGGGAGGATCTCCATGACGACGTCGAGGACCTCACCACTGCCCCGGCCGTGCAGGGCGGGAGACCGGGAAGGGCTCACCCAGACCCAGGTTCCACAGGGCGGCGGCGTCCCCCTCCTGCGCCGGGGAGTCGACCCTTGTTGGCGGCCAGGACCACGGGCTTGCCGCTGCGGCGCAGCATCCGCACCACGCGGGCGTCGGTCTCGGTGATACCGACCTGGGCATCGACGACCAGTAGGACAGCGTCGGCCATCTCGACGGCGACCTCGGCCTGGGTGGCCACGGCGGCGTCGAGGCCGGCCACATCCACCTCCCAGCCGCCGGTGTCGACGATGGTGAAGCGGCGCCCGGCCCACTCCGCCGGGTAGGGAGACCCGGTCACGGGTGACGCCGGGGGTGTCCTGGACGACAGCCTCGCGGCGGCCCAGAACCCGGTTGACCAGTGTCGACTTACCCACGTTGGGCCGGCCGACGACGGCCAGCACCGGCAGCCCGGCCTCGGTGCGGTCACCGGTTGGAAGCTCCTCGTCGGCCTCCAGAAGAGCGAGGGTCCTCCTCATCGAGCTCACTAGTCACCCAGGCCCTCACGCATGGCCTGCGCCCTCAGGTCCTCCCTCCGCGTCCCGCCGGGCAGCGGAGTCGGCGGCTCCTCCACCAGGTCCAGGACCCGCTCGATGGACTGCTCCAGGGTCATCTCCGAGGTGTCCACCAGGGTGACGCCCTCGGGCGCGGTGAGGAACTGGGAGACCGTGGAGTCGTCGCGGTCGCGGCGCACGACCTGGTCGCGCAGGGGCGGCGGCGTCGACCTGCTTGCCGGCGGTCTCCAGGTCCCCGGCGCGCCGCGCCAGGCGGGCCTCCTCGAGGCAGTCAGGAGCAGGCGTGCGTCGGCATCGGGGGGCGATGACGGTGGTGATGTCGCGCCCTTCGGCCACGATGCCGGCTCCCTCTGAGAAGGAGCCGACGTGACCGGTGGCCTCGAAGCGGATGATCTCGCGCTGGCGGCGGGCCAGCTCGGCGCGCACCTCGAGGTTGGTGGCAACCTTCGAGACGATCGTGGCGATGTGCGGGTCACGGATCGCGGTCGACACGTCGGCGCCGTCCACGGTGAAGGTGGGGCGGTCGGGGTCCAGCCCATGTGCAGGGGCATGGCGGCAACAGCCTCGGCCACGGCGGCCTCATCGGCCAGGTCGACGTCCTCACGCTCGCACCACCAGGCCGCGGCCCGGTACATGGCACCGGTGTCGAGGTAGGCCAGCCCGAGCGTGGCGGCCACCCGCCGCGAGACGGTGGACTTGCCCGATCCGCTCGGCCCGTCGATCGCGACGACGATTCCCATGGTGTCCTCCAGCTGGGTCCGATTCCTGTCAACAACTGCGCCAAGCGTCCCACACTCCGGCGCGATACCGCGGATCAGGCCCCCATGAGTACTGACACAGGGACCTTCCACGAACAGATTGAACTGGTTTCAGCCCGCGACGACGCGCCAGCCCTTGGCATCGAGTGCCTCCTCCAGCCCCTGGGCAGCCGCCGGTAGGACGCAGATGAGCGCAATCCCGGCACTCTGTCCGGCCGAGTGCTCCAGGAGAAGTCCTCAATGTTGATACCGGCGGCACCGACATCGGAGAAGAGCCGACCGAGCTCGCCGGCGGCGTCGGGCACGAGGACCTGGATTTCGGCGTAGCGGCGCGGCGCCCCGCCATGTTTTTCCGGGGATGCGGGCCCGTCGGCGTTTCCCCTGGCCATGACGTCGGTGATCGCTCCGACGGCGCCCGGGGGCGATAGCATGGGCAGCTTCCGGAGCCGTGTACTCGGGACTGTCGGGCTCGCAGGCGGCCGCCTCGATGCCCTCGATCAGTGCGCCCAGGTCATCACTGATCTGGCGCAGCAGATCGGCCACGGGCCCGGCGTTGCCCACGATGATCGCCGACCACAGGCGCGGATCCGAGGCCGCGATCCGGGTGACGTCGCGAAGTCCCTGACCCGACAGGGGCCAGGGCGCTCTCCCCAGCTCCTCCAGGCGGGCAGCCACCAGGGGAGGCGACGAGCTGGGGCATGTGGAGCACGGCGGCGACGGCGGCGTCGTGCTCGGACGCCCCCATGCGCACCGGGGTGGCGCCCACGTCGACCGCCAGGTTCCTGATGACCAGCTCCGCCTCGGGATCCGAGTCCTGGCCGACGACCACCCAGGGACGTCCGGCGAAGAGGTCGGAGTCGGCGGCGCCGGCGCGAGCGCTCGCGGCCCGCCATCGGGTGGGAGCCGACGTACCTCGCACCCGTTCCCCTGCCCGGGCCCGAACCTCCGCGACGATCCGCTCCTTGACGGAGGCCACGTCGGTGACCACGGCGTGGGGATGAGCGGTCAGCTGCGCGACGACGACGTCGGCGGTCACGTCAGGTGGGGGTGGCCACGACGACGATCTGCGGCCCGGGCTGTGCTTGTCGTGGGGCGTTCCCGCCCCATGTCACGGGCCAGGGCCAGGGACGTGGGCGAGGTGTCAGAGCTGGACCTCGACGTCCGCTGCCCGCAGCGCCAGGGCCAGAGACGTTCCCAGGAGCCCGGTACCGACGATGAGGACCGGTCCACGTGTGGACATCGACGCCCAGGCTGAGACTCGGTCACAGCCCGACCTCCTGCTGGAGTGCCGCGATTTCCTCACTGCTCAGGGCTCGGGTCTCACCGGGGCGCAGGTTGCCCAGCCGCAGCGGTCCCAGCCGGGTGCGCGCCAGCCCGCGTCACCGGGTGGCCGACGGCGTCCAGCATGCGCCGCACGATGCGGTTCTTGCCCGAGTGGAGGGTGATCTCGATGATGGAGCCCGTGGACCCGGAGTCCTTGACGGTGACCCGGTCCGCGCGGGCCTCGCCGTCCTCGAGCTCGATGCCGCGCCGCAGCTTGCGCGGCACCCAGGGCTCGACCTGCCCCTCGACAATGGCGACGTAAGTCTTGGTGATCTCGAAGCTGGGGTGCATGAGCCGATGGGAGAGCTCGCCATCGTTGGACAGCAGGAGCAGCCCTCGGTCTCGGTGTCCAGGCGGCCGACGTGCACCAGACGCAGCGAGGCCGGGCAGCTCGGGGTGCTGGGCCAGGTAGTCGTGCCCGTACCGGGCCACGGTCGGACGTCCCTCAGGATCCTCCATGGTGGTGACGACGCCGGCCGGCTTGTGGAGCATGAGGGTGATGAGCTCGGGGTTGGTGAGGGATCCGGCTGCCGTCGACGCGGATCTCCTGAGTCAGCGGATCCACCCTGACGCCCGGCTCGGTGACGGTGACGCCGTCGACGCTGACGCGACCGTCGGCGATGAGCTGCTCCGCACGCCCGGCGTGAGGCGACTCCGGCATGGGCGAGGGACCTTCTGCAGGCGCTGGCCGGAGGCGACGTGCGGGTCGTCCTGGCCGCCCTTGGAGGCACGCTCGCGAATCGCGAGCAGACGGGACTCCTCGTCCTCGTCGATGGCCTCGGCGTCGAAGGCGGCCAGGTCGGCGGCGTCGATAGCCTCGTCCAGCTCCTCGAGGTCGTCCTCGTCGTAGAACTCCTCGCCGCCGAAGTCGCTGTAGGGGAACTGGACCGGTTCTGCTGTGGCGGTTCCTCGGGGTCATGGGTTCCTCCTTACGGCCGTCTCCTCGGCCTGCTCGACGATCTCTCCCAGCGCCTCGACGCGGGGGCAGGTACAGGGGCCAGGGGCGGCAGCTCATCCAGGAGTCGATTCCCAGGTACTCCAGGAACTCTCCCGTGGTCCGGTACAGGATCGCACCGGAGGTCTCAGCCCCGGCCTCCTCGATGAGGCCGCGGGCGTGCAGAGAGTGACGCATGACGCCGTCGACGTTGACGCCGCGGATCATCGCGACGCGTCCACGGGTGACCGGTTGCCGGTAGGCGACGACGGCGAGGGTCTCCAGGGCGGCCTGGCTCAGGCGCGCCGTGGCCCCGCCGATGACGAACTGCTCGACGAGGTCGGCGTGCTCGGGCACGGAGGCGAAGCGCCACCCGCCGGCCGCCCGCCGCAGGAGGAACCCATGGGGACGGCTGCCGGGGTCTCTCCCCGATACTCGGCGGCCAGGTCATCGAGCAGCTCCTCGGCCGCTCGCTCATCGAGGCCGAGGGCCTCAGCGATCGCGGAGGTGGTCACCGGTTCGTCGGCAACGATGAGGATCGCCTCGGCGGCGCTGCGCAACTGGGGCTCGGCGACATCGTTCATGCGAATTCCTCCTCGAGCTCGGTCAGGTCTTCGGAGGCCATCATGCTGGTCAGATCATCCTGCCCGGCGCACCAGGTCACGGTGATCTCGCCCATGGCCTCAATCTGGTCCAGTTCGGCGCTGCCCTGCCGATGGAGGATGAGCAGAGCCAGGGAACCGGGCAACGACGACTGCCGTGAGCTCGGCGTCCTCGATGATCTGGGCGAAGGTCAGGGTCCCGTGGCGGCGCAGCGCTGGCGCGATGAGACTCAGCTGCTCGCCGACCGGCACTCGCTCGTGAAGGTGGACGGTCTGGACACCCGGATCCCCGGGGCGGGTGAAGGCGCCGACCGCCAGGCGAGTGAGCTCCTCAGGGGTGATGGTGGCCACGAGCCTGGGCAGGAGGGGCCGCCAGGGTGCGGCTCCAGCGCCACGATCCGGGGGTGGCTGCGGGCGGAGATCTCCGCCCGGTGGCGGAAGGCGGCTGCCGCCTCCTTGAAGGTCCGGTACTGCAGGAGTCGGGCGAAGAGCAGGTCTCTGGCCTCGAGCAGCTCGAGGTCGGGCTCCTCATCGTCCTCGTCGTGGGGCAGAAGCCGGTGGGCCTTGAGGGCCAGGAGGGTGGAGGCCACCACGATGAACTCCGAAGCGCGCCCCAGGTCCCAGTCGGAGCGCATGTGGGCGACGAAGTCGTCGGTCACCTCCGCCAGCGCAAGCTCGGTGACGTCGAGCCGCTTACGGGCGATGAGACTCAGGAGCAGGTCGAAAGGCCCCTCGAACTGAGGCAGGGTGACACTGAAGCCGGGGGAGACGAGGCGGATCCTGCGTACCCGGCCCCGAATCGGTCTCCTGGACCTCCGGCTCAGGCGACATCGCCGCGGGCGATGACCTCGCGGGCCAGCCTGCGGTGAGGCCTCCCGCGCCGGGGTGGGAGGGCGCATAACTGGTGATCGGCTCGTTGGCCACGGAGGCATCCGGGAACTTGATCGTGCGTCGGATGCGCGTGTCGAAGAGTTGCTCACCGAAGGCCTGCTCCAGACGCTCGAGCACCTCTCGCGAGTGCAGGGGTGCGGGAGTCCACCATGGTGGCCAGAATACCGTCGATCTCCAGGGTGGCGTTGAGACGGTCCTTGACCCGCTCGACGGTCTCGACCAGGAGCGCCACGCCTCGCAGTGCGAAGAACTCGGTCTCCAGCGGGATGATGACGCCGTGGGGAGGCGGTCAGGGCGTTGATGGTGAGCAGCCCGAGCGAGGGCTGGCAGTCCACGAGGATGACGTCGTACTCGTCCAGGACGGGACGCAGCACCCGCTTGAGGGCCTGTTCACGGGCTACCTCGTTGACGAGCTGGACCTCGGCGGCCGACAGGTCGATGTTCGCCGGAACGATGTCCAGGCCCGGCGCTGTTGTCTCGTGGATGATGGTGCGGATGTCTGGGCGGCTGGCGACGAGCAGGGTCGTAGATCGTGGAGTCGAGCTCGTGGGCATTGATCCCCAGGCCCGCGGGAGGCGGCTCTGCGGGTCGAAGTCGACGATGAGGACCTTGCGCCCCAGCTCGGCCAGCGCCGCACCGAGGTTGATCGTCGTCGTCGTCTTACCGACGCCGCCCTTCTGGTTGCACATGGAGATGACCCGAGCGGGTCCGTGCGACTCCAGCGGCGCGGGAACGGGGAAGTCCTTCTCCTCGCTCTCTTCGGTGCCGGGGTTGTCGATCAGGCCTGGCTGGATGGAGTCATTCACGTTCTCCAGCCTAGTCGAAAGCCGACCGACCTCGCCCAGTTCAGACGGGACACGCCCGAGAACATCCCGCTTTCAGGCCGGCCCCGGCCCTCATCCAGGCTTCACTCATCGCAGCGCTCAGGCCAGCGCGCGCGGATGACTGGTGGCGTAGACCTCCGCAGGTGGTCGACGGTGACCTTCGTGTAGATCTGCGTCGTGGTGACGGAGGCGTGCCCGAGCATCTCCTGGACGACACGCACATCCGCACCTCCGGCCAGCAGGGTGGGTGGCAAAGGAGTGGCGCAGGGGTGTGGGGCGAGATGTGGCGCTCGTCGGAGGTGCTGGTCCCGGCGAGTCCGGCCCGTTCAGCGGCCTGCTGCAGGACGGCCCAGGCGCTCTGCCGGCTCAGGGGCCGTCCCAGGGTGTTGAGGAAGACCTGCGGTACTCCCCTGCCCTTCTCCGCCAGGACCGGCCGGCCTCGTACCAGGTAGGCATCCAGCGCCTCCCAGGCGTAGGTCCCCATGGGGACCACACGCTCCTTGCGGCCCTTGCCGAACAGTCGCAGCAGCCGGGAGTCGGCATCGAGGGTCGTCGACGACGAGCCCGACCGCCTCGGAGATGCGGGCGCCGGTGGCGTAGAGGACCTCGAGCAGTGCCCGGTCGCGCAGGCTCACTGGAGAGTCGTCGATCCCTGCGGCCTCCAGCAGGCAGCGGACCTCCTCGATGCTCAGCGCCTTGGGCAGCCGCCTGCCGGGCTGGGGCGGACGCACCGTGGCCGAGGGGTCCTGCGAGGTAGTGCCCTCGGCCAGCAGGAACTTGTGCCAGCCGCGTACGGCCGTCACGCTTCTGGAGGCCGACGACGAGGGCCAGCGGGCGCGCGCCGTCAGCTCCGGTGCGCAGCACCTCGAGGAAGCCGGCCACGTCGTTGCGGCTCACCTCCTGCGGGGCCGCGATACCGCTGCTTCTCAGGTAACGCAGGTAGCGGCTGAGGTCGCGCTCGTAGGCGCTCAGGGTGTGAGGGGCTCAGTCCGCGCTCGACACGCAGATGAGCGAGGTAGCCGCGCAGCGCTCAGAGCCAGAGCGTCGCCGCGCGGGTCATGGGCGGTTCCGACGGCCGGAGCCGTCGACTTCGAGGTGCTCGTCGGGACCAGCCGGCACTCAACCGAGCTTGGCGACCAGACCGAGCCCGACGATCGTGATCGTCCAGGTGATGGCCACGGCCACGGTGATGCGGTCGAGGTTGCGCTCGGCCACGCCGGAGGACCCCGCCGAGGAGGAGATACCGCCGCCGAACATGTCCGACAGACCGCCTCCCTTGCCCTTGTGCAGGGAGGATCGACATGATGAGGAAGAAGCTCGAGAGGACGAGCAGCACCTGAAGGACGATACGCACCACGTTCACGCCGCGTTCCCTTCGTCGTTGATTTCGTCTTGCTGTAGGGGGCGACACGCTCCGGTTACGGTCCGGCACGGTTGTCGACGGGCTCTGCACCCCACCCTGTCCGCTTGGCAGTCTACCCGCAACGCACCGGGTCCCGGACACCTCGTGGTGTGAGGTGTCCGGGACCCGGACAAGGACGTTGGAACCGGTGAGGAACCGATGAGTCCGGTTCCTTCGCGGCTCAGAGCTGATCAGGCGTAGAAGCCGGCCATGGCGGCGAAGAGTCGGCCTTGAGGAGGCTCCACCCACCAGGGGCGCCGTCGACGTCGGGCTGGGCCATGAGCTCCTTGATGTTGTCTGGCTTGGCAGAGCCGCCGTAAAGGATGCGAGTGGCGTCGGCGGTGGCGTCGCCGTAGTCGGCGCGCAGGGCCTCACGGATTGCTCCGCACACCTCCTGGGCGTCCTCAGCGGTGGCGGTCTCACCGGTGCCGATGGCCCAGATGGGCTCGTAGGGCGACGACGATCTTGGCGACGTCCTCGCCGCTCCACCCCTCAGGGCGGCGCGAGATCTGTCCTAGGACGAACTCGACGTGGGTACCGGCCTTGCGGATCTCGAGGGCCTCACCGCAGCACAGGATGGGGGTCATGCCTGCGTCGAGTACCTTGCGGGCCTTGGCACCCACGAGGGGGCGTCGGACTCGCCGTGGTACTCACGGCGCTCGGGTGGCCCACGACCACGTAGCTGACGCCGAGCTTGGTGAGCATCTCGGTGGAGATCTCACCGGTGTAGGCGCCGTTGTCATGGGTGGAGACATCCTGGGCGCCGTACTTGATGCTCAGGGAGTCGGCGTCGACGACGGTCTGCACGGTGCGGATGTCCGTGAAGGGCGGGATCACGACGACCTCGCACTTGGCGTAGTCGTGGTCGCGGTCCTTGAGCTCCATGGCCAGGCCCTGGACGAGGTGGTTGGCCTCGAGGGGGTCGAGGTTCATCTTCCAGTTGCCCGCCATGAGCGGGGTGCGGTTGCTCATCTACGTTGCCTTCCTTCAGTTTTCGAGCACTGCGATACCCGGCAGGGTCTTGCCCTCGAGGAGCTCGAGGGAGGCGCCGCCGCCGGTGGAGATGTGGGAGAACGTGTCCTCGTCGAAGCCGAGCGTGCGCACGGCCGCGGCGGAGTCGCCACCACCGATGACGGAGAAGGCGTCGGACTCGGAGAGCGCCTTGGCCACGGCCTTTGTGCCCTCGGCAAAGGCCGGGAACTCGAAGACGCCCATGGGGCCGTTCCACACCACGGTCTTGGAGGTGGCGATGGCGTCGGCGAAGAGCCCTCGCGTCTCAGGGCCGATGTCCAGACCCATCTGATCGGTGGGCAGCTCGCTGGAGGGAACGACGGTGGCCGGGGCGTCCGCGGCGAAGGTGGGCGCCACGACGGTGTCGATGGGCAGAAGGAGCTCGACGCCGTTGGCCTTGGCGGTCTCCAGGTAACCCTTGACGGTGTCGATCTGGTCCTTCTCCAGCAGGGAGGTGCCCACCTCGTAGCCCTGTGCGGCCAGGAAGGTGTAGGCCATGCCGCCACCGATGAGGAGGCGGTCGGCCTTGCCCAGCAGGTTGGAGATGACGCCGAGCTTGTCGGAGACCTTGGAGCCGCCGAGCACCACGGTGTAGGGGCGCTCGGGGTCGTGACGGCGCGGCCCAGGGGACTCGATCTCCTTGAGCACCAGGAGGCCGGCGGCTGAGGGGCAGGAGCTTGGCGACGTCGTAGACGGAGGCCTGCTTACGGTGCACGACGCCGAAGCCGTCAGAGACGAAGACATCGGCCAGGGCGGCGAGCTCAGCGGCGAAGGCCTCACGCTCGGCATCGTCCTTGGAGGTCTCGGCGGCGTTGAAGCGCACGTTCTCCAGCAGAACGATCTCACCGTCGCCGACGGTGGCGACAGCGGCCTTGGCGGACTCACCGACGGTGTCCTCGGCGAGGGTCACCTTGGCGCCGGTGACCTCGGCGAGACGCTTGGCGACGGGGGCCAGGGAGTAGTCGGGGTTGACCTGCCCCTTGGGGCGGCCCAGGTGGGCGGTAACGATTACCTTCGCACCGGCGTCGAGCAGGGGTGCGCAGGGTGGGCAGAGCGGCCTGGATGCGGCCGTCGTCAGTGATGTTCTTGTCGGCGTCCAGCGGCACGTTGAAGTCGGAGCGGACCAGGACTCGCTTGCCCTTGAGGTCGCCCAGGGACTCGATGGTCTTCATAAAGCCTCTCATCGGTTGTGGGTGATGGTGTGGGATCTGACGGACGGCGCCCGCGCACGCATAGCGTGGCGCGGGCGCCGTCTCCTAGAGAGTCATGCTCTCGGTCTGGTCTCAGGCGAGCTTGGAGCCGACCAGGGAGGTCAGGCGGACCAGGGCGTTGGAGTAGCCCCACTCGTTGTCGTACCAGGAGAGGACCTTGACGAGGTTACCGATGACCTTGGTCTCGGTGGCGTCGAAGATCGAGGTGTGCGGGTTGCCCACGATGTCGGTGGAGACGATCGGGTCCTCGGTGTACTCGAGAACACCCTTGAGCTCGCCCTCGGCGGCGGCCTTGACGGCGGCCTTGACGGCGTCGACGGAGACCTCCTTCTCGGCGATGAAGGTCAGGTCGGTCAGCGAACCGGTCGGGGTGGGGACGCGCACGGCCAGTCCGTCGAACTTGCCCTTGAGGGCGGGCAGGACGAGGGCCACGGCCTGGGCGGCACCGGTCTTGGTGGGGATCATGTTCAGCGCGGCGGCGCGAGCACGGCGCAGGTCGCTGTGCGGGGCGTCGAGGACGCGCTGGTCACCCGTGTAGGAGTGGATGGTGGTCATGATGCCGCGCTCGATGCCGAAGTTCTCGTGGAGAACCTTGGCCAGGGGGGCGAGGCAGTTGGTGGTGCACGAGGCGTTGGACACGATGTTCATCGTGGCGTTGTCGTAGTCGCCCTCGTTGACACCCATGACGAAGGTGCCGTCGACGTTCTTGGCGGGAGCGGAGATGACGACCTTCTTGGCGCCACCGTCGAGGTGGGCCTTGGCCTTCTCGCCGTCGGTGAAGAAGCCGGTGGACTCCACGACGACCTCAACGCCCAGGTCGCCCCAGGGCAGGTCGGCGGGGTTGCGCTGCGCGAGCACCTTGATGTGCTTGCCGTTGACGGTGATGCCATCCTCGTCGTAGGAGACCTCGCCGTTGAAACGACCAAGGATCGAGTCGTACTTGAGCAGGTGGGCCAGGGGTCTTGTTGTCCGTCAGGTCGTTGACGGCGACAACCTCGATGTCGGCGCCCTGCTCGAGGGCGGCGCGGAAGAAGTTGCGGCCGATCCGGCCGAAGCCGTTAATTCCAACGCGGGTGGTCACTTTGTGTCCTCCTAGTGCGCCGGTTGCGGCGCACGGTTGCTGGGCTCTTCTCACACATGGCGTGTGCTCCGGAACATCTTCAGAATGAGATCCGATTCAGATCCGGCACGGCTGAGTCTAGTCACACTGGGCAGCCGCTGGGAGTCGCCGACCACGCCACGGGCGAACACTGTGACGCAGGAACCAGCCTCCACGGCGTCTATGACCATCGATTGTCCCCCGGGCCGGGACCGAGGTCCTATCTGTCCTCAGGGCTCGAGCATCTCCTGGGTGAGAACCGACTCGGTGTCGGGGATCCCCAGCTCGTGCGCATGCTTGTCCGCCATGGCCAGTAGCCGACGGATGCGACCGGCGACGGCGTCCTTGGTCAGCTGCGGGTCGGAGAGCTGCCCGAGCTCCTCCAGGGAGGCCTGCTTGTGGGCGATGCGCAGGCGGCCGGCCTGGAGCAGGTGGGCTGGGACATCGTCCCCCAGGATCTCGAAGGCTCGCTCGACCCGAGCCCCCGAGGCCACGGCAGCACGCGCGGAGCGGCGCAGGTTCGCGTCGTCGAAGTTGGCCAGGCGGTTGGCCGTGCCCCTCGACTCGCGTCGGGAGCGTCGTTCGGCCCACACCTTGAAGGCCTCAGGCGCCCCCATCCTCTCCAGGAGCACGCCGATGGCCTCTCCGTCACGTACGACGACGCGATCGGCCCCGCGCACCTCTCGGGCCTTGGCTGAAATATCGAACCGTCTCGCCGCCCCCACAAGGGCAAGCGCCGCCTCGGACCCGGGGCAGGTTACCTCCAGGGACGACGAGCGACCTGGCTCAGTCAGGGGATCCACGGGCGAGGAAGGCTCCACGCCAGGCGGCAGCAGCGGCGTTGCGTCCGCCCTGGACGACCGCGACTGGCATCCGCGCACGGGCCGACCCCGGTCGTCCACCAGTCCGGAGAGGCGAGCGAGGTCCTTGCCGCGCTTGGTCACGCGCAGCACGTAGCGCGATCCCCGATGCAGGGAACCGCCCTGGACCACCATGACCTCGGGCTCCATCCCGTAGAGCTCCTTGAGGTGCTGGTGCAGTCGTCGCACTGCCCCGCCGTGGTCGAGCTCGGCCTCGACGACGATGTGACCCGAGACGATGTGCAGCCCTCCGGCAAAGCGCAGCATCGCGGAGACCTCCGCCCGCCGTTGGGCGGCGTTCTCGGTGACAACGAGCGCGAGTTCATCCTTGACGGTGACCGTCAGCGACATGGGTGGGCTCCTCGTGCTCGGGGGTCGTAGTCGGTGTGGGTGGAAACGGGCGGAGTATGGATACTGCTGGCGTCACTCAGGTGAAACCGGTGTTCCGCTCGAAAGGGCATGAGTCGGGCGAGTGACCGGGGCAGATGAGACAACATAGCAATATGGTGCGGCGCCCGAAGGCGCATCTAGGAAAAATTCTAGCAGTGCCACCCTGCGGCGGGCTGGGCGGGGACGCAAGGAATTATGAACGATGGCGAGCAGCAGGATTCTTCAATGAGTCCATTATCACGATCCACGGGGATCCACCGGGACGTGCCGCGGTCCGCCGAACTGCCGGTTGCATCAGGGTCTGAATCTCGTCGGTGACGTCCCCAGCGCGCCCTCGAAAGCGTCTCGGAAGGCGGCTGCCAGGCGCAGTGGATCATGGTGGCACAGGGGCCTCACCGGTGCGCACCTGCCGTAGGGACGACGATGGCCCCCATGGCTGAGGGCCACCGACTCAAGGTCGTCGACGTCCTCAACGGTCGAGGGATCGGCCAGGACGACGTCCAGGCGCAGGTCGGGGAGCGTACTGCCTCAGGACCCGCAGGTGGTCGGCACTGGTCATGCCGTCGGTCTCACCCCGCTGGGCGGAGAGGTTGAGGACCACGACCTTGCGGGCGGAGGTACTCACCAGAGCCTGGCGCATGGAGGGAAGAATGAGGTGCGGAAGCACCGAGGTGTACCAGGAGCCCGGCCCCAGGACCACCCAGTCCGCCTCGTCGATGGCGCGTAGCGCCTCGGGGTGGGCATCGGCGTCCTCCGGCACGACGCCTACGTTCTCCAGACGTCCTCGGGCAGAGGCTACTGCCACCTGTCCGCTGACTCTGCGGCTGGTTCCCCCCGAGACGATGTCCGCCTCGATGACCAGGGGTGAGGAGGACATCGGCACGACTCGCCCGTGGATCGTCAGCAGGCGCCCCACCCAGTCGAGCCCGGCGACGTCGTCCCCAAGCAGCTGCCACAGGGATAGGATAAGAAGGTTTCCCAAGGCGTGGTTGTCGAGCTCGCCCTGGCCCTCGAAGCGGTGCTGGAGCACGTCACGCCAGGTCAGACCCCATTCGGAGTCATCGCACAGGGACGCCAGCGCCATCCGCAGGTCTCCCGGCGGCAGGCAGCCGAACTCCCGGCGCAGACGCCCGGAGGAGCCTCCGTCGTCGGCGACGGTGACGACGGCGGTGAGCCGGTGACTGATATGCCTCAGAGCCCGGAGCGTGGCGGACAGGCCGTGGCCTCCTCCCAGGGCGACGACGGCGGGCCCTTCCTCACCGCGACGGGGCCAACCCGCCACGTCGATCGTCGTTCCCACTGTCTACTCCCGTCCAAGGTCACGATGCTGGACGACGACCTCGAAACCCGCTCGCCGCAGTCTGGCCCCGAGCCTCTCCGCCGACGCCACGGAACGGTGCTTGCCGCCGGTGCAGCCCACAGCCAGGGTAACGTGAGGCTTGAGCTCGTCAACATATTGCGGAAGTGCAGGAACAAGCAGGTCCGCGTAGCCGTCAACGAAGGCGGCCGCGCCCTTCTGGGCGAAGACGTAGTCGGCCACCGCAGCGTCCCGGCCAGTGAGGTGGCGCAGCTCGGAGACCCAGTAGGGGTTGGGGATGAAGCGCACGTCCAGGACGTGGTCGGCGTCCAGCGGGATGCCGTACTTGAAGCCGAAGGACATGACGTTGATCCGAAGGGCCAGATCCGACTCGTGGGCCACGAGCTCGCGCACCCTCCGGGCCAGGTCGTGGACGGAGTAGTTGGAGGTGTCGATGACGATGTCGGCGACGCCCCCTCAAGCCCCCCAGGAGGGTGCGTTCGTGCTCGATACCGTCCAGGACGGAGCCGTTGCCCTGCAACGGGTGGGGACGGCGCGAGGACTCGAAGCGCCGGACCAGGACCGCGTCGGAGGCGTCCAGGAAGATGAGACGCACGTCGGTGCCGTTGTCGCGGACCTTGCGCAGGTAGTCCATGAAGTGGGAGAAGAACTCGCGGCTGCGCACATCGACGACCGCCGCCAGCCGGTGGACACCGGCGCCGACCGTGGTCATCATGCCGGACAGGGCGGGCAGCAGCTGGGGCGGTAGGTTGTCCACGACGTACCAGTCGAGGTCCTCCAGGGCGTTGGCCGCGCGCGAGCGCCCGGCCCCGGACATTCCCGTGACGATGATCATCTCGGGCCGCTCGGCGGGCGGCACCGGCGGAGTGGCCTCGTCGAGGGCGGGGATCTCGATGGGAACGGTGTCCTGGAGCCGCTTGCGCTTGCCGGAGGAGGGCTGGGGGCGGCGCTCGTCATGCATGGCCCAAGCATCGCACGTCCGGGTATGCCTGCCCGTCGCCGACGCCGGATTACCGGTAGCGTTTCACCGTTGCCCGTACTCGTTGTCGCCGGTTCACGGCATCCGCACCTCAGGAGGCCCCATGAGCTCCTCGCCCAGTTCCGACCAGAGTGCCCGTCCCTCCCCCAATATGTTCCAGCAGACTCCCGCTCCACGGCCCGATGCCCCGGTCCTGGGCACGGCCTGGACCAGCAGCGCCACGAAGGTGGCGCTGCTGGGTGCCGGAGAGATCGGCAAGGAGGTGACGATTGCGCTGAGTCGCCTGGGCGTGGAGGTCACGGCCATCGACCGCTACGACGGGGCTCCGGCCCATCAGGTGGCCCATAACGCCCTGACGGTGGATATGAGTGACCCTGAGGCACTCACCGCGGCCATCCGCTCCAGCGGCGCCACCATCGTGGTCCCGGAGATCGAGGCGCTGGCGACCGACGCGCTAGTGGCCCTGGAGCAGGCCGGCGAGGTCCGGGTGGTGCCGACGGCCCGTGCGACGCGGCTGACAATGAACCGTGAGGGTATCCGTCGCCTGGCGGCCGAAGAGCTGGGCCTGCCGACCAGCCCTTATGCTTTCGCCTCGTCCCTGGAGGAGCTGGCGGCCGGCGCCCAGCAGGTGGGCTTCCCCTGCGTGGTCAAGCCGGTCATGTCGTCGTCGGGCCACGGTCAGTCCGTGGTACGCGGTCCGGAGGACCTGGAGGCGGCCTGGCGCTACGCGGCCGCCGACGGGCGCGTGGACCGTGGGCGGGTCATTGTGGAGGGATTCGTCCGATTCGATACCGAGATCACCTTGCTCACGGTGAGATGGCGCCATCCACGTACCGGGGAGACGGTCACGAGCTTCTGCGAGCCGATCGGTCACCGTCAGGTGGACGGCGACTACGTGGAGTCCTGGCAGCCGCAGCACCTGAGTCAGGCTGCCCTGGAGAGGGCCCAGCAAGTGGCCCGGTCAATCACGGCCGCGCTGGGCGGCTGGGGCCTGTTCGGCGTGGAGCTGTTCATCCGCGGCGAGCAGGGTCCTGTTCTCCGAGGTCTCCCCGCGCCCTCACGACACGGGGCTGGTGACCCTGGCCAGTCAGCGCCTGAGCGAGTTCGAGCTCCACGCCCGGGCCCTGCTGGGCCTGCCGGTGGACACCTCGCTGCACTCCCCTGGCGCCTCGGTGACCATCAAGGCCTCCGGCGACTCGGTACCCGGTGAGGGCGTGAGCTTCGCGGGCATTGACGAGGCGCTCATGCAGGACGGCGTGGACCTGCGGCTGTTCGGCAAGCCCGAGGCCCACCCGGGTCGGCGCCTGGGCGTCGTCGTGGCCTATGCAGACGACGCCTCGATCGCCGGTGACCGGGCTCGGGCCGCGGCCCGGGCGATCCGTCCCAGCGTCTGAGTCGGATCGCCCGGGCGGGGGTTGCCAGGCGTCAGTTCTGCACCGGAGGCACGAGCGCGGCCCCGTTGGAGGCGATGACGTCGCGGTACCAGTCGAAGGACTTCTTGCGGTGGCGGGCCAGGGTGCCGTTGCCGTCATCGTCGCGGTCCACGTAGACGAATCCGTAGCGCTTGGACATCTGAGCGGTGGAGGCCGAGACCAGGTCGATGCAGCCCCAGGAGGTGTACCCCAGGACCTGGACGCCGTCGGCGATGGCCTCGGCGACCTGGACCAGGTGGTCGTTCATGTAGGCGATGCGGTAGTCGTCCTCGACGGTGGGGCCGTCACTTCCCTCCACGAGGACGTCCTTGGCCCCCAGGCCGTTCTCGACGATGAACAGGGGCTTGCCCCAGCGGTCCCAGTAGTCGTTCAGGATGGTGCGCAGGCCCGCCGGGTCGATCTGCCAGCCCCACTCGGAGGCCTCGAGAGTGGGGTTGGGAACCCCACCCATGAGGTTGCCCTCGCCGGCCTCGGCCGACTGGGTAACGGTCTCGCACACAGACATGTAGTAGGAGAAGGACACGAAGTCGACGGTGTGCTCCCGCAGCAGCGCGCGGTCCTCCTCAGTGACCTCCAGCTCGATGCCCTTGTCCCGCAGGGTACGCAGCAGGTAGCCGGGGTACTCGCCGCGCACATGGAGGTCCCCGAAGGCGTAGTTGGCGCGCTCGGCCTGCTTGGCGGCCCACACGTCACGGGGATCGGGGGTGAGCGGGTAGGTGGGCACGGCCAGGATCATGCAGCCGACCTGGATGTCGGGGTTGATCTCGTGGGCGATCTTCGTGGCGGCCGCGGAGGCGACGAGCTCGTGGTGGATGGCCTGGTAGAGGTCCTGCTCGCTGAGCTCGGCCTTGGGGGTGGCGATACCTCCGGACAGGAAGGGCTCGTGGAGCACCGAGTTGATCTCGTTGAAGGTCAGCCAGTACCTCACCCGCTCGCCGTAGCGCTCGAACAGGGTGCGGGCGTAGCGCTCGAAGAAGTCGATGAGGCGACGGTCGGTCCAACCGTCATAGGTACGGGCCAGGTGCAGTGGGGTCTCGTAGTGGCTGATGGTGACCAGCGGCTCGATCCCGTGCTTCTCGAGCTCGTCGAGAACCCGGTCGTAGAAGGCCAGCCCCTCCTCGTTGGGCTCGGTCTCATCACCGAGCGGGAAGATCCGACTCCAGGCGATGGAGAAGCGGAAGACCTTTGAAGCCCATCTCCGCGAACAGGGCGATGTCCTCGGCGTAGCGGTGGTAAAAGTCGATCGCCTCGAGCTTGAGGTTGTCCGGCGTGGGGGCCTGGGTGGGCGGAGCCATGATGCCTCGGGGCATGACGTCCTGGACGGACAGGCCCTTACCGCCCTCGTCGTAGGCGCCCTCGATCTGGTTGGCGGCGGTGGCACCGCCCCACAGGAAGCCATCGGGGAAGCGCAGAGTGCTCTCGGGAGTAGTGGACGTGGCGGCCATAGGTGATCTCCTGTGTCTTTGCTCGGTTGCTAGTGCTAGTCGTTGGGAAAGGTGGTGATCGGGTGGGTGATCGGTTCAGCGGTCGATCTCAACCACGGTGCTGCTGGTCGTCACCTCGCCGTCAACGATCGGCACGACGGCGCCCAGTGAGGCGGTGTTGGTGACGACGAGGATCGTGGTGGGGTCGTAGCCGGCATCACGAACGGCTTTGAGATCCACGTCTACCAGAGGCTCGCCGCGCACGACTCGCTCACCGGCACTCACGTTGGGGGTGAATCCCTCGCCCTTGAGATTGACGGTGTCCAGGCCGACGTGGATGAGGACCTCGACGCCGTCGTCGGTCTTGATGCCGTAGGCGTGGCCGGACTCCATGGCGGTGACGACGGTGCCCGATGCCGGCGCGACGACGTGACCGTCGGAGGGAATGATGCCGACGCCGTTGCCGAGGGCGCCGGAGGAGAAGACCGGGTCGGCGACGTTCTCCAACGGCATGGCGGATCCGCTCATCGGTGCGGTGAGCCCAGTGGTGGGCTCGGCGTCGTTCTCCGAGGAGGCGGCCGGGGAGAGTTCCTCCTCAACCGGGTCCTCGAACCCGACGGCAAGGGTGAGGGCCAGGGAGACGACGACGGCGACCGCCATGCCGATGAAGACCAGGACGAGGTTTCCGTGGTCGATCAGCGCAGGGATACCAATGAGGGAGGGGAAGACGAAGGAGGTGGAGGCACCGTTTCCTGCTGCGACAATGACGCCACCCACGGCACCACCGATGCAGCCGTAGAGGAAGGGACGTTTGAGAGGCAGGTTGACACCGTAGATCCCGGGCTCGGTGATGCCGGCCAGGAACCCGGACAGCGAGGCAGGTCCGGCCAGCTCCCGCATCTTCTTGCTGCGCGTGCGGATCATGACGCCGAGGGTCGCTGCCGCCTGGGCCAACACGGCGGGGAAGATCGGTCCCGCCATGAGGGAGAAGCCCGGGTCGTTGTACTGGGCGATCATGACCGGCACCAGTCCCCAGTGCACGCCGAACATGACAAAGACCTGCCAGAAGGCTCCCATGACGGCTCCGGCCACCCAGGGCACGTGCTCGAAAAGCGCGTTCATCAATGAGGCGATGCCGTTCGATGCCGTGGTCGTCACCGGGCCGACGGTGATGAGGGTCAGGGGGGACCATGACGAGCAGCACGAGCAACGGAACTGAGAAGTTGCGGATGGCTGAGGGAAGGATCTTGGTCAGCCAGCGCTGTAGATGGGACTGGAACCATACGGCCACAATGATCGGAACGAGAGAGGACGTGTAGGACGCCATGACCACCGGGATACCGAAGAAGGTGACCGGACTGCCGGCGTCGTTGAGGGCGACGATCTCGGGATACACCAGGGCTCCGGCCAGGGCGACGGCAGTCATTTCGTTGGCCTTGAAATAACGCGCTGAGGTGATGGCCAGCAGGATCGGCAGGAAGTACAGAGCCGAGTCGCCTGCGGCGTTGAGGATCGTATGGGTGGTGGAGTCCTCCCTCAGCCATCCCAGCGTGGTTGTCAGGGTGAGGAAGGCCTTGATCAGTCCCGCTCCTGCGAGCGTCCATACCACCGGGTTGATGAGGGCCGAGACCATCTTGATGAATCGGTCGAACAGACTGCCGTCGTTTCCGGTCGGCTCATCGTCACTGCCAGTCAGGTCGGTGAGCCTGCCCAGCTCCTCGTGGAGCAGTGGCACATCGTTACCGATGACCACCTGGTACTGGCCTCCGGCCTGCACCACGGTGACGACGCCATCGAGTGCTTTAACAGCCTCGGTCGAGGCCTTGGACTCGTCCTTGAGAACGAATCGCATGCGGGTTGCGCAGTGTGTCATGGAGGAGATGTTCTCCTCGCCTCCGATATTGTTCAGCAGCTGCGCCGCCAGCGCCGCATAGTCGACCTTCGCCATTGATGTCCTCCTGAGTGAGTGACCGCTTCCGGGGAACAAAAAAGACCCGAGACAATGGCAGCGCTTTAACGCTGACGTGTCTCAGGTCTTGCCCCGGACGGGTCACAATCCTGTGAATCCCTCAACGGATTCTGTGACGAATGATATGAACGATCAGATCAGCGAACAAGGCAGCGTTCTGTGTTACGCGTCACTTCGGGTAGTCCGAGGGAGGGAGGAAATCAACCGGGCGATGTGCAGGGCGAGATAGGCAGTCTCGTCCTCGGTGACGGCGACGCCCAAGCGGATCTCCATCAGGTCCCGGATGCGCAGAGCCACCCGGTAGGAGTCAGGGGCGGAGCTGCGCAGAGCCTGGGCCACCAGGGAGGCGGTGCCGTCCTCGATCTGTACCGCGGTGCGTGCGCGCACCAGGAAGTAGCGCAGGTGGACCGCGAAGCGAGCGGCGTTGACGGAGTCCGGGTCGAACGCCTCCCCGTAGGTCTTCTCCAGCAGCTCCATGACCTGACCGATGAGTCGCGACTGCTCGCCTGCAGCCTGAGACGAGGGGGCGCCGATGGCGGCGGTGAAGAGGGTGAAGGGCCAGGGCCACGGCTTCTCCACCCGGTAGCTGGATCTCCTGCGCGGCGTTGAGCTCCGCAACCATGGTCTCGGCCAGCCGCAGCTCCTCGGGGTGCAGATGGGCGACCTCGGCGCGCAGCGGATAGTCTATGGTCAGCCCTTGGCGGACCCGCTCCATGGCCTGGTTGACGTGATCGACGACGGCGATGATGGTCGAGGAGGGAACATCCGCTCCCAGCTCCCGGGCAGCTTTGCGGAAGACGCGTTCGGCGAGTGCCAGGCGCTCCAGCGGGATCCCGGCGATGACCTCCGCCACCGACCGGGCGTTGTCGGCCGGGATGTAGCGGCGGGAGATGAGGGAGGTGTCGACGTCCTGGCCACGCTTACGCTGGAAACCGAGACCTCTACCGGTCAGGATCGCCTCGCGCCCGATCTCGTCGCGCGCCAGCACGACGTTGTTGTTGAGCACCCGCAGTATCTCCACGAACCGATTGTGCCACGGGCCATCCGCCTCCCGGGTGGGGAACGACGACGGCCCATGGCGCGGGGACCGGCGCAGGGTTCGGCTCAGGTATTCGGCCTGTTGAAGTCTGCCTCAGTCCTGGAGGCCCAGCATGACGGAGGACGCCTTGACGACGGCAACCGCCTTCTTACCCTCTGCCAGCTCGAGCTCCTCGATAGCCGCGTTGGTGATGGAGGAGGTGATGATGACGCCGGGAGCGATCTCGATCTTGACGACGCCATTGACGGCCCCCTTCTCAATGGAGACGACAGTGCCGGGCAGCTGGTTGCGTGCAGAGATCTTCATACGAGCTTCCTTTCGAGTCGATGACCGCTCAGTCCAGCACGTTGTGAAATCACACTACTGTTCATTAACTGGACTGTTGAGGTGAGCCAAAATACTACCCGCCAGAGCCGGCCCAATGCCCTTGACACGGGTGATGTCGTCCACATCAGCTTGCCGGATGCGTTTGACGGAGCCGAACTCCCGTAGGAGGGCAGCCTGACGGGCTGGTCCCAGACCGGGGATCCCGTCAAGGACGGAGCGGGTCATGCCGGCCGAGCGCTTCCTACGGTGGTGGGTGATGGCGAAGCGATGGGACTCGTCGCGCAGGTGCTGAAGCAGGTAGAGCGCCGGGGAGGTGCGCGGGAGAACGACGGGGAACTCCTCCCGGGAACCCACACCTCCTCCAGGCGCTTGGCCAGTCCGATGAGCGGTACGTCGATGCCGAGTTCATCGAGGACGGTGCGGGCGGCGTTGACCTGCGGCAGGCCGCCGTCGACGACGACGAGTCCGGGGGCGTAGGAGAAGCGCCGGGCCCGCCCGGTCTCAGGGTCGATGGGTCCAGAAGCGACGGCGACGCCCTCGGCGTCCTCGATCTCCTCGGCTACTCGAGCTGCTTCCTCCCCCTGGCCCCGCTCGGCGATGAGTCGTTTGAACCGCCGGGTGAGGACCTCGTGCATGGCGGCGGTGTCGTCGGCGGTACCGGTGCCGTCCTGGCCGCGAACGGTGAAGCGGCGGTAGTCGGACTTGCGGGGCGCACCGTCCTCGAAGACCACCATGGAGCCGACCTGGTAGGTCCCCTGAGTGTGGGAGATGTCGTAGCACTCGATGCGCAAGGGCGCCTCGGGAAGATCGATGGCCTCGGCGAGCTCGTCAAGAGCGAGCGTGCGTTGGGTGAGATCTCCGGCTCGTCGAGTCTTGTGCAGGCGCAGGGCCTCGGCGGCGTTCTTGCGCACCGTGTCCATGAGAGCGGCCTTGTCACCGCGCCGCGGAACGCGCAGGTCGACCTTTCCTCCACGCAGTCCGCTCAGCCAGGCGCCTACGGTGGCGGCATTGCTGGGCATCTCAGGGACCAGGATCTCCCGGGGCACCGCGGTGGTGGCCGTGTGGGCGACGTCGTCGACGCTGGTGGCAGCCGACTCGCCGTTGCGCCTCGAGGAGTCGCCGCTGGAGCCGTTCGGTCCGCTACGGGGCTGTGGGCTGGAGGGCGCGCGGTCACTCACACCGACGGAAGTGGTGGTGCCCGAGGAGGTGGGGGCTCCAGCCTGGTGGACGGCCCCGTCGTCGGCCGGATCGAGGAGGGAGGCGTAGACCTGCTCGAGAAGACGCTCGATGAGCTCGGCGTCTCCGGCGTCGTCAATGAGGTCCACGACCCAGCCGCGCTGCCCGCGCACCCGGCCGCCGCGCACGTGGAAGACCTGGACGGCGGCCTCGAGCTCGTCGCGGACCAGGGCGAAGACGTCGGCGTCGGTGGCGTCGGGCAGGACGACGGCGTTGCCCTCGATGACCTTGCGCAGCGCGGCGGCGTCGTCCCGCAGGCGTGCGGCCTTCTCGAAGTCGAGGGCGGCGGCGGCCGCCTTCATCTCGGACTCAACCTGCCGCAGGTAGGGGCCGGTCCGGCCGGCCATGAAGGCGCAGAAGTCCTCAGCCAGCGCCCGGTGGTCCTCCGGGCTGATACGGCCCACGCAGGGCGCCGAGCACTTGTCGATGTAGCCCAGCAAACAGGGGCGCCCCGAGGCCTGGGCGCGGCGGAAGACACCGGTCGAGCAGGAACGCACCGGGAAGACGCGCAGCAGCTGGTCGACGGTCTCGCGGATGGACCAGACCTGGACGAAGGGCCCGAAGTAGCGGGTGCCGGGCTTGCGGGCACCGCGGACCACCTGGACCCGGGGGTAGGTCTCCCCCATCGTCACCGCCAGGTAGGGGTAGGACTTGTCGTCCTTGTACATGACGTTGAAGCGGGGGTTGAACTCCTTGATCCAGGAGTACTCCAGGGCCAGGGACTCCACCTCGGTGGACACCACCGTCCACTCCACGGCGCAGGCGGTGGTCACCATCTTCTGGGTGCGCGGGTGCAGGGCGGCGAGGTCCTGGAAGTAGCTGGACAGGCGCTGGCGCAGATTCTTGGCCTTGCCGACGTAGACGACGCGCCCTGCCCGTCCAGGAACCGGTAGACGCCTGGCGACGTGGGGATCTCGCCCGGGGCGGGACGGTACGTCGAGGGGTCGGCCATGCCCGCTAGGGTAGACGCCAACCATCTTTGTCCACGACACGCCCCGAGGCCATGCCGGTCGAGCCGAGCGCGCCGCCCGTGACTGAGGGGTTCGCGAAGAGGCATCCTATGAGCAGCGCAGTCGTCCCCACCACCGGTATCCGCACAGTGTTCCTTGACGTTGATGGAACGCTCGTCACGTATGAGAACGTCCTGCCGGACTCCGCGGCCTGGGCGATCAGGGAGGCCAGAAGAGCCGGCCACCGGGTCTACGCGTGCACGGGGCGCTCCCGCGCAGAGATGCCGGAGGCGATCTGGGCGATCGGGTTGGACGGGATGATCGGCGGGAACGGCGCCTACGTGGAGGACGACGGCGAGGTCCTCCTGCACCAGCACCTGTCGGCCGCCCAGTGCGAGCAGGCGGTGTCGTGGCTCAGGCGTCGAGGCCTGGAGCCCTATCTGGAGACGAACTCGGGCCTGTACGCCTCTCCGGCATTTCGTGACGCGGCCAGGCGGCGATCCGTGCCTACGCCATCGGCAAGGATGCGGCTGGCGCCAGCAGCATGGAGGTCGACGGCGTCTTGCCGGGCATGGTCTTCACTGACGAGCTGGTACGCGATGACGTCAACAAGATCAGCTTTCTGCTGGCCTCTCCTGAGGACGATCTAGCGGCGGCTCGTCGCGAGCTCCCTGACCTGGTCGTCGGCTCCTGGGGTGGCAGTGGCCACGAGCCGCTCTTCGGGGACGTGAGCTGCGCGGGGGTGTCCAAACGGCACGCCATTGATGCGCTGCTGGCACACCGTGGCGCTGCCCGGCGGGATGTGGTGGCTTTCGGTGATGCGGCCGTCGACGTCGAGATGCTGGAGTACTGCGGGACGGGGGTGGCGATGGGTAACGGCTCGCCGGCGGTCAAGGAAGCAGCCCACCTGGTGACCGACGACGTCGAGGCCGACGGCCTGGCCAAGGCCTTTGAGCGCCTGGGACTGACCGGGTAAACAGCCACCACTGTGTTGTCTCATGACTTCTGAGGGGTTCAGGGGTCATGGCGTCTGAGGCACAAGTGGCGTGGGTTGCCCGGGGTGGGAGTCGCTGGTCGTCTTACCGGAAAGGGGCGCGCTTGGTCGCGTCGCCGAAGGGGCGCGTTTGGTCAGCCTGGTGGCGCTCGGCGCGTACTGCACGAAGGTGGGGTTGCACTGGCCAGGGGTTGTCCGTACTGCACGAACCCCGGACTTTCGTGGAGTACCCACGAATGTCGGCCAGTGGCACCCCACCCTCGTGCAGTAGCCGGCCTGAAGGGGCCCCGGCCGGAAGCGGCCCGCTGATCGAGCACCACCAGGAGCCAAGCCAGCGCCACGGGGAGCCAGGCGGGCAGCGCCGGGAGTCAGAAGTGGGGCCGGGTGTCCAGATCTGTGACAAAGGCCCGGAGCGGCATGCTGGTGCCGGGCCCATCTGGTGGGCGATACTGGGATCGAACCAGTGACCTCTTCCGTGTCAGGGAAGCGCGCTCCCGCTGCGCCAATCGCCCGAGGTGGGTACCGGATTCGAACCGGTGTAAACGGCTTTGCAGGCCGGTGCCTAACCTCTCGGCCAACCCACCATGAGAATGCTGGGGCTGGGCGCTCCCGGCTCCTCGGAGCGGATGACGGGACTCGAACCCGCGACCCTCACCTTGGCAAGGTGATGCTCTACCAACTGAGCCACATCCGCGTGATTCCTCACGGTTCGCCCGAACCGCTCGGTGCTGGAAAACCATAGCATCACGATCGCGCCGACAGGCAAACAGCATCGTGGTGATTCACCTCACCGAGCAGGCATTTGCTCCCGCGGTGTGCGCCTGGCTAGGGTTAGCGCCGCACCGGGCGATTGGCTCAGGGGTTAGAGCGCCTCGTTCACACCGAGGAGGTCACTGGTTCGATTCCAGTATCGCCCACCGCAGTATCCTGGCACCAGGTTGACGGTACCCGCCCCATGGGCGGGTACTTTCGCATCACCCCGCTCAGCAGCAGACGCGCACCCAGAATCGGCCCCTCAATATGGATGCCGTCACAGTCTCCGCTCGACCGTCACGATTCGATGCGCCGATGTGTCTGATGGGTATGAGTCCAACGCATCGCACCACCATCGTCATCATCGGGGCCGGGTACGCCGGGATCATGGCAGCCAACCGGATTGCTTCTCACCCATTGGCCTCCGCCCTCACACGGGTTCGCCTCATCAGTGCCTCGGCGCACCTTGTCGAGCGTATTCGTCTGCATGAGGCTCTTCGCGCGGAGGAAGACCCGGTACGGCCCTTGTCCGAGCTGCTCAACCCAGCCATCGACGTTGTCATCAGCCGCGCGACGAGCATCGATCGCAAACGGGGTGTCGTCCATCTTTCCGAAGGCGATCCCATTCCCTTCGATCAGGTCGTCTTGGCGACCGGCAGCACCAGCCGAGCACCTGCTGGAGCCCTGCCGATCTCCGGAATCGCCGATCTGCAGCCGCTCCGCGATGAACTTGTCGGCTCTTCGCACACGCGCATTCGCGTCGTCGGAGGTGGTCTCACCGGAATCGAGACCGCCGCGGAACTTGCTGAGCAAGGATTCGATGTTGAGATCGTCGACTCCGGCACCGTTGGCTCCCACCTCGGCGTACGAGCCCGCAAGCAGGCCTCTCGCCAACTGCGTCGGCTGGGCTGCACGGTGACCGACAACCATATGTGCCAACCCGAGCCCGGCATGCTCACCGTATGGGCCGCAGGTTTTGCCCCGGTCACTGTTCCATGTGATCCACCAGTATCGACCTCTTCCGACGGGCGCATCGTGGTCAACAGGTTCCTGCGTTCCCCCGACGACCCCAGGATCACCGCGGTCGGCGACTGCGCGGCGCCTCCGGCCCCACACCTGCGCCCCAGCTGCGCCTCAGCCCTGTCTCTGGGAGCCGTCGCCGCTGACATCCTCATCTCCGACGTACTGAAGACCCCACCACCGTCCAACACGGGGGTCGGTTATGTCATGCGCTGCGTCTCGCTGGGACGCAACCGCGGCCTCGTCGAGCACGTAAATCCGGACGACGTTCCCAACGGTCCTGTCCTGACGGGGAGAATGGCCCGGCGAGTCAAGGACTGGGTCATGGACCACACTACTCAGTGGTTGATCGAAGAGGCCCAGCGCTCCGGCTCGTACCGCATCGTGAGAGGACCAGCCGAATGAGTACCTCCGAACAGCCCCATACCCAGACAACGGATCCGACCACGATTTCGAGGAGCACCGTGCCGTGCTGTTCACTCTGGCCTACGGCATGCTCGGCAGCGCGGCAGAGGCCGAGGACATCGTTCAAGAGACGTGGCTGCGCCGCCAACGCGTCGAGGAACCGGTGCGGTACGAGCGCGCACTGCTGTGCCGCATCGCCACACGCCTGGCACTCAACGCGCTGCGCTCTGAGGCCAACCGGAAGGAGTCCTACCTGGGACCGTGGCTTCCCGAGCCGGTCGCCACCGAGGCAGATCTGGCCGACGACCTGATCCTGGCGGAGACGGTCTCTCAGGCGACGCTCATGGTACTGGAGACCCTCTCCCCCGCCGAACGCGCAGCATTCCTCCTGGTAGAGGTCTTCTCCCTGTCGTCGGCGGAGACCGGTCGCATCATCGACACATCCGACACCGCCGTGCGCCAGCTGGTGCACCGTGCGCGCACCCGGCTGCAAGAAGGACGAGCACACCGACGCGCCAGCCCCTCTCCCGAGCTGTGGACCGAGCTGACCAGCGCCATTCGCTCGGGGAGACCTGGCGACCACCGTACAACTACTGGCTCCCGACGCCGTACTCGTGTCTGATGGCGGAGGCCGAGCCTCGGCGGCACGCCGTCCCGTCCGAGGCGCGGAGTCCGTGGCTCGCTTCCTTATCGGCGTCGCCGCGAAGACGCCGCAGTTCGATGTGGCACCGGCGTGGATCAACGGGGAGCTCGCAGCCGTGGTCAGTAGTTCCGAGAACGTAGAGTTCGTGGTCTTCCTGGTTGCTTCCGAGGATGGCGTTCAGCAGGTTCTCATCGTCCGCAACCCTGACAAGCTCATGCGCATCAACAAGCCGGTGAGACTGTCCCGCTGACCTCGTTGCGATCCATTGTCAGATCCGGGCGCCGTCGGCGATCTTTCCGGGGAGATCCCTCCTGGCTCACGAGCGCCTCACCGGTGGCGACGACGCCGGATCCGAAGGTCCAGTCGCCCTCCACGGTCAGCGACTGTGCGTCCTTGATCGATGGGACACCACCCGGGAACCGGGCCTCGAAGTCCTGGATCTTCTTGTAGAAGCGCGGGTCGAGACTCACGGTGCAGGCCCGCTCTGGGACCATCTGCAGCAGGCCGTCGTCGTCAACCTCGTAGACGTCCGAACGCACCAGCAGCAGGTCGTTGGTGGTCTTGACTGGCAGAAGCGGGAACGGGGCACCTCGATGGCGGTCGCCCCCTCGAAGGCCTCCACCGCCGCCCCCATGGCGGTTTCCAGCTGGATGACCGGGGTCGACGAGGAGTCGGCGGGATCAACCGTTTTGCTGTTCTTGATGAGCGGCAGCCCGAGGATCCCGCCCCGCTCGGCCAGGGTGTCGCGCAGAACCTTGAGGTCGAACCACAGGTTGTTGGTGTGGAAGAAGGGGTGGCGGAACTGGTCGGTGAAGTAGTGCATCTGGTCCTCCGGCGTCTGGGCCGTGTCGCGCAGGATGATGCGTCCGTCGCTCTTTCGCACCGCTAGGTGCCCACCCTTGACGTCAGCCGGCGTACGCCGGCACATCTCCGGCGCGTAGGGGGCGCCCGAGGCTGCGAACCAGCCCGCGATCCTCGCCGACGGTGCTGCCCCGAGGTTGTCGGAGTTGGCAGTCATGGCGTACCGGTACCCCTTGTCCAGCAGCGCGTCCAGCAGTCCGGAGGCCAGCAGAGCGGTGTAGATGTCGCCATGTCCCGGCGGGCACCACTCGAGTTCGGGGTCGGCCTCCCACTCCACGGGAGTCAGATCGTCAGCGCGGAGCTTGGGCTCACGGTTCTGCAGGAAGTCCAGAGGCAGGCCATCGACCTGGATCTCGGGATGCCCGGCCAGTGCCTCAAGGGAGTCCTCCCGGGTACGGAAGGAGTTCATGAGGATGAGCGGCAGAGTCACTCCGTAGCGGCGACGGGCTGCCGTCACCTGGTAGACCAGCAGGTCGAGGAAGGTCTTGCCGTCACGCACCGGCAGGAGGGACTTGGCGCGGTCCAAGCCCATCGAGGTTCCCAGGCCGCCGTTGAGCCGGATGAGGACCGTCTTGCTCAGCGCCTCTCGAGCCTCCTCCTCACTGACCTCGACATCGAAGAGGGAATCGATCTGCGTGAGTGGCTCAATGGTCTCCTCGGGGATGAGCCCCGTGGCTCCAGCCTCCCCAAGGACTGGTAGTAGTGCGTGAAGACCGTGATGGCCTCCTCGGCGACGCCCGCGTCGCGCATTTTGTGCTGGGCAGCAGTGAGTCCGTTCTCGCTCATGACATGTAGCCTAACCCAGCCTGACCGTTCTTGGGGCAGTTTGTTCGACTCTGTTCGTTTGCTCGACAGTGGGCAGTCCCTCGCAGGTTCAGCAGGTTATCCACAGGGGAGTTTTTCCCTTTGCCGACGTCGGTGTCTCCCCTATTCTCGTTTGAACCGATCGAGTGACGAGCTGCTTGCCTTCGGGCACCGAGCAACTAGGAGAACCGTCATGTCCATCCCACCCAACGTGGGTCCTAATGTCGCGCTACTCCTGCAGAGGCTGGACCTCATCGAGAAGAAGGTCGACTGGGTCGCGCAACGTGTCAGCTGGCTGACTTATAGCGCCGCCCCGACGTCGGCAGAAGGCGAGCAGCTCCCAGCAGATGGAAGCATTCCTCAGGCTTCCCTGTCGGAGGCTGCCGAGAGTTTCGTGGCCATCGACGATGATGCTGCGGAGCCGTTATCCACCGACGGCTCAACCATTGCGAAACCAACGCCACCGGTGAGCACCCCTGCGCCGGGATCCGACGCCGAGACTTCTCATGAGATGCTCAACAGACCTTTTGCTGAGACCGTCGAGGACGGGACCTCGCAGGACGAAGAAGCCGCCCGGCCCGCTCCGGCCCAGGCCTCTGCCTCTCCCCCGCGAGCCCAGCACCGAGGAGCCTGTGGTCCGGCGCCACGAGGCAGCCGGCCATGCGCAGCCCGAGCACGACTCCGAGTCCTGGACCAGCCCCGGCTCAACCGGCTACGCAGCCGCCCGGTCCAACAGGGGCGGCGCCAGTGAACCGAATCAAGGGCTGCTGGCTGACACGAGTCACGTGCATGCCACCGATGCCGGAGAGCTTCCCGGCTGGGCGCGCAGAGCGACGCAGGAGGGCAACCTCGGGCGCTATCTGCTCTCCGGCGCCGCCGCGGTACTTGTCCTATCCGCGGGCGTCAGCCTCCTGGCTCTCGTGTGGAACTCCATTCCCGACCCGGTCAAGATCCTGACTCTCGCCCTGATCGCGGTGGCAATGACGACCGCCGGTGCTCGCATGGAATCAGCCGGCCCCGTTACCGCGTCGCTGCGGCAACCATCACGGGAACCGGCGGCGGACTCGGATTCGTCTCCATCGTTGGGGCCGTCCTTCTGGACGGGATGCTCAGCCCAGAGCCCGCTCTGGTCCTCATGGCCTGCTGGGGACTGGTGCTCCTCCTTGTATCCCACCTGACGCGGGTGCTGTTCACCGCGGTCGTCTCCACCATCGGCGCCCTGGTGACCATCGGCTTCGCGTTCAGCCACGTGACTCATCAGCCGAGCACAGCGATCGTGACGTGGCTGATGATCAGCGTCTACGTCGCAGTCCTGGCTCTGACCTGCGCAACCCTGTCGCGGGGTACGGAGCGGATGAGGCTGGCTGCCTGGTACCCGACGACATCAGTGGTGGCAACGGTGGCGGCGCTTGTCTTCGCTCCGATCAGCCCGATGCTGCGCGTCTCCTCCGTCGGCGGCACCGGTATCGTTCTGGCCCTGTGCCTGCTGCTGGTCGGCCAGATGATGCACGCCGGCAGGCGACTGTGGAGCATCGGTATCAAGGCTGCAGGCTGGGACTGGGGCCTGGCTGCCCTGGTCCTTCTGATCGTGTACTCGAACCTGCTGACGAAGCAGCTGAGCCTTGAGCTGGCACACTCCACTGTCATCGCGACCTTCATCCTTCAGCTCCTGCTGCTGGCTGGAGCCGCGCTCGCGGTTCTCGCGCCTCGCAGTCCGGACCAGTGGCGCAGCGCCATGGCAATCGGACACGAGGTGTCGATCTTCCCCATCGCACTCGTCGGGATGACGATCATCAACGATCCCCGGGTGTATCTCTTCGTCGTCGTCACCGCGATGCTCTGCTTGCTCCCCGCAATCGTGGATGGGCGAGTGGAGCCGGCTCCGATCCTGGCCCTCCTCGGTACCGCACCGATCCTCACACTTCCTGCAACTGCGTACTCCCGAGGCGAGATCCTGTCCCTCATTGGCTCCGTTGCGATATCCGTGCTCATGGTGGTCGTGACTGAAGGGCTCGGCGATCGAGTCGCGCGAAGCACGCCGGCCCCCGCAGCGAGTGCTGCGCCGTCACGCACACAGCCTCGGGTACTGGCCCTGCGGCTGGCACTGGCCGCAATCGTCTTCAACCTCTCAGTTCTCACTCCGACACTGGCAAGCGGTCTTGTGGACGATCATTCCCAGAGTGCCCGGGCGGCCCTCCACATGGTTACAGGTCTGTTCCTGATCGCATTCATCGCCCTGGGGGCCTTCTCCAGCCGGGCCACGCCCCTTCTAGTGCTCAGCGGTCAGTGCCGGGGATCCCGTTACCGGGTGGGCCCGCAGGGCGAAGCTCTGCCTGACCCACACAGCTCGTCGGTTGGGGCGCCGGCACCGTCCTGGATCGTCTCGGGGCTTGTCACCGTCACAGCCATCGTGACGCTGTCGTGGGCTGAAGACCTGACCTCCTCAACCTGGACGGTGGTCCTGGTTGCTGTCGCCCTGGGGCTGGGTGCGACCGCCACATGGCTCCTGATTCCATGGGGACGACGCGCGGAGGTGTGCCTGAGCCTTGCGATCGGAGACTCCTTGCTCATGTGGTTCTCAGTCATCGTGGCCACCGGCATCGGACCGGGCTCGGTGCTCGTGTCGGTGCTGGTGCTGCTGACCGGCGGAGCCTGCATCGTCTTCGGGTTCAAGGCGCGCCTGACGATCCTGCGCCACTATGGACTCACCTTGGTGCTCCTGTCCGTGCTCAAGCTCGCCGGTATCGACATGGCCTCGCAGAACTCGATCGTTCGAGTCGTCTCGCTCGCGGCCGCAGGCATCGTCTGCTTCGTCCTCTCACTGCTATACAACCGCTACGCCCAGGAGCAGCGTCGTGAGCACGGCGACGGCGCTGAAAGCGCTGAAGGCCCTCAGAAGGCCGAGGAACAGCGGGCCACTGTCCTTGAGCCGCCCGCCTGAGCCGGATCCGTGCGGACAGAGCGTTAGCGGCGGGCGGACTCAAGCATCGGCGCCAGGAACTGCCCGGTGTAGACGCCTCCGTGGCCGCGACCTTCTCCGGCGTTCCGGTGACGACGACGGTTCCTCCGCCCTTGCCGCCCTCGGGCCCCATATCGATGACCCAGTCGGAGTTGGCGATGATGTCCAGGTTGTGCTCGATGACCACCACGGAGTTGCCCTTGTCCACCAGCCCCTGGAGCACTCCGAGCAGCTTGCGGATGTCCTCGAAGTGCAAGCCGGTGGTCGGCTCATCGAGGACATAGATGGTCCTGCCGGTGGAACGACGCTGGAGCTCGGTGGCGAGCTTGACGCGCTGGGCCTCACCACCGGAGAGCGTGGTGGCCGACTGCCCCAGCCGCACGTATCCCAGCCCCACCTCGACCAGGGTATTGAGGTGGCGGGAGATGACCGAGGAGGCCGAGAAGAAATCCGCGGCCTGGTGGATGGTCATGTCCAGGACATCGGCAACCGTCTTGTCCTTGTAGCGGATCTCCAGGGTCTCCCGGTTGTATCGGGCGCCGTGGCAGACCTCGCAGGGCACGTAGACGTCGGGCAGGAAGTTCATCTCGATCTTGAGCGTGCCGTCTCCCTTGCAGGACTCGCAGCGCCCGCCCTTGACGTTGAAGGAGAAGCGCCCAGGCCCGTATCCGCGGACCTTCGACTCGGGTACGGCTGCGAAGATCTTGCGGATGTGGTCCCATACCCCGGTGTAGGTGGCGGGATTGGACCTGGGGGTGCGCCCGATCGGCGACTGGTCGACGTGGACGACCTTGTCGAGGTGGTCGACTCCTCGGACCGTCTTATGCCTTCCGGGCACGCCGCGCGCACGATTGAGCTGGTTGGCGAGCACCTGGTAGAGGATGGAGTTGACCAGGGAGGACTTGCCCGAGCCGGACACACCCGTCACGGCGGTCAGCACGCCGAGTGGGAAGGAGACGGTGACGTCCTTGAGGTTGTTCTCCCGGGCGCCGACGACGGTGACCTCGCGGTTCTTGTCCCGCTTGCGCCGCTCGCTGGGGATCTCGATCTGGCGCCGCCTGGCCAGGTAGTCGCCGGTGACGGATCCCTCGGCTCCAACCAGGCCCGCGACGTCGCCGGAGTAGACGACCTCACCGCCCAGCTCGCCGGCTCCGGGGCCGATGTCAACGATCCAGTCGGCCGAGCGGATGGTGTCCTCGTCGTGCTCGACGACGATGAGTGTGTTACCCAGGTCCCGCAGTCGCTGGAGGGTCTCGATGAGGCGGGTGTTGTCGCGCTGGTGCAGGCCGATACTGGGCTCGTCCAGGACGTAGAGGACGCCTACCAGGCCTGAGCCGATCTGGGTGGCCAGGCGGATGCGTTGGGCCTCGCCTCCGGAGAGCGTGGCAGCACCGCGGGCCAGGCTGAGGTAGTCTAGGCCCACATCCACCAGGAAGCCGAGGCGCGCGTTGATCTCGGTCAGGACGCTGCCGGCGATCTGGGCGGCCTGGCCGGTCAGTTAAGGTCCGCGAGGAAGTCTCGGGCCTCACTGATGGGCAGCTCGCACAGCTGGGCGATGGAGAGCCCGCCCACACGCACGGCCAGTACCTCAGGTTTGAGCCGGGCTCCGTCGCAGACGGGGCAGGGGATCTCGCGCATGTAGGCCTGGTAGCGCTCGCGGGACCAGTCGGACTCGGTCTCATCGTGCTTGCGCATGACGTAGTCGAGCACGCCCTCGAATCCGGTGGAGTAGATGCGTTCGCGTCCCCAGCGGTTGCGGTAGGTGACCTTGACCTCGTAGTCCTTGCCTCGCAGGATCGCCTCCCTGGCCCGCGCCGGTAGCGCGCGCCAGGGGGTGTCGACGTCGAAGGAGAGCTCCTTGCCCAGGGCCTCGAGCTGACGGGTGAAGTACTTCTGGTGGCTCGACCAGGGGGCGACGGCGCCCTCGGCCAGGGTGCGCTCCTCATCGGGGACGACGAGCTCGGGGTCCACTTCGAGCCGGGTCCCGATACCCGTGCAGGCGGGGCAGGCGCCGTAGGGGGCGTTGAAGGAGAAGGTGCGTGGCTCCATCTCGTCGAGGGCCAGGGGGTGCTCGTTGGGACAGGCGCGCTTCTCGGAGTAGCGGCGTTCCCTGTCGGGATCATCGTCAGGCAGGTCGACCTGCTCGATGATAACCAGCCCCTCGGCCAGACCGAGCGCCGTCTCGACCGAGTCGGTGAGGCGCTGACGAATGCCGTCACGTACGACGAGGCGGTCGACGATGACCTCGATGTCGTGCTTGAGACGCTTGTTGAGCGTCGGTGGGGTGTCGAGGCGCTCGGAGGCGCCGTCGACACGCACCCGGTTGAAACCGCGTCCGCGCAGCTCGGTGAAGAGCTCGGAGTACTCGCCCTTGCGGCCCCGCACCACGGGGGCGAGTACCTGGAAGCGGGTGCCCTCGGGCAGGGAGCGGACCTGGTCGACGATCTGCTGCGGGGTCTGGGAGGAGATGACCGCGTCGCAGACGGGGCAGTGCTGGACGCCCGCGCGAGAGTAGAGCAGGCGCAGGTAGTCGTAGACCTCCGTCACCGTACCCACCGTGGATCGGGGGTTGCGCGAGGTGGACTTCTGGTCGATGGACACAGCCGGGCTCAGGCCCTCGATGAGCTCGACGTCGGGTTTGTCCATCTGGCCCAGGAACTGACGGGCGTAGGAGGACAGGGACTCCACGTAGCGGCGCTGCCCCCTCGGCGAAGATCGTGTCGAAGGCGAGGGAGGACTTGCCCGAGCCGGACAGGCCGGTGAAGACGATCATCGTGTCTCGTGGCAGCTCCAGGTCCACGCCCTTGAGATTGTGCTCGCGGGCCCCACGGATGATGAGAGAGTCGTTCACGGGATTCGAGTCTAGGGGCTTGTCGCCGGCACCGCGTGATCGCACACGTGTTCGACACGTCTCATCGCGACGATGCCGGAAAGGTCGTCGGAAGAATACCCACGCGTTTGTGTTTCGGGCCACGGCTGGCACTGCCAGCCCTATGCTGAGGCCATGAGCAAGATCTACGCCGTCGAGTACCGCTACGTCACTGACAAGGATGAGGAGATGGCCGCCGTGCGTCCCTCGCACCGCGCATTCAACGGTCGTCTGGCCGATGAGGGCAGGCTGCTGGCCGCCGGCCCCTACGTGGGCACCCACGACGCCCTCATCGTCGTGCGGGCCGAGGACGAGACCGGCGCGCTGGCCCTGCTTGAGGACGACCCCTTCCACCAGGCCGGCTACATCACCGAGCGCCTCCCGCGCGAGTGGAACCCGGTCATCGGGGTCCTGGCCTGAGCCGCTCCTCCGCCAGTCCGTACTGTTGATAACGGTCCGTACGGTCCACACTGTGCTGACGGACCTTGCTCCCGTCCGTTTCGGCTGTGAGCATGGTGCCGTGTCTTCCTCCGAGCACCCCACATCCTCCACCACACCGACCGAGTCCCAGTTCTCCCGTCCCTCGTCCCTGACAGGACGTCTCCTTCTGCGCGGCATGAACATCGGACACGCTCGCCTGCACCGGTGGGGGCTTCGGGCTGCGGGAATCCAGCCCAGTGACAAAGTGCTGGACGTCGGCTGCGGGGGCGGTAGGGCCATTGCCCGGATTCTTGCGGAGACTCGCCGCGAGGTCGCCGGCATCGACCACTCCCCCGAGGCGGTTGAGACGACCCGCCACGTCAACCGCGCCTCTGTCCTCTCCGGACGCCTACGGGTCGTAGAGGGCTCTGCTGATCACCTGCCCTTCCGTGATGGCCTCTTCGACGTGGCGACGGCCTTTGAGACCACCTACTTCTGGCCGGACCTGCAGGCCGGCCTCATTGAGGTCCACCGTGTCCTGGGTCATGGCGGACGGCTGGTGATCGCCAACGAGTACGCCGACCGGCCGGCGGCAGGGCAGTGGGCGGAGCGACTGGGGATGAACGTCCCTGACGGCGATACCCTCACCAGCCTCGCCTACGAGGCCGGGTTCGTTACCGTGGACGTCAGCGTCCACCCCCGCAGCGGCTGGCTCCGCCTCGTCGCGGCAAGGTAGCCGTCTCCTAGCTCCGATCGCGCACGATCCGGCGCCGTACGAAGTGAACCAGTTCGATTCCGACGATGGCCAGACAGGCCATGAGCAGGATGACCCACCACACCCCAGGGGTGGGCCAGGCTAGGAGGAAGAAGGCGCGCACCGGTGGTGCGACGACGCCCAGGAGCACGATCGACCCCATGAGCACGACGAGTCCCAGCCGCCAGCTCGTCAGTGGCCGAGCGGTGAGCGTGAGTAACCACAGCCCGCACGTGATGAGGACCAGGGTTGTCGCCGTCGTCACCTGGGCGCGGGGAGCGTGAGTGAGGGTCAGCCAGAGGTAGGTGGCCAGGGTGACGGTTCCCGCCATGATGCCTGCGGGCACGCACAGGCTGAGGACCCTCCCCCAGGAATCCTTTCCGGTAGCGCTGCGAGCTCGGAGCCATGGCCAGGACGAAGGCGGGGATCCCGATCGTCAGCGAGGAGACGACGGTGAGCTGGCGCGGCAGGAAGGGGTAGGCGACCGCCGTGGCCGCCACGACGACGGCGATGAGCGAGGCGTAGATGGTCTTGGCCAGGAACAGGAGGCGATACGCTCGGTATTGGCCATGACGCGGCGCCCCTCGGCCACGACCCCGGGCAGGGCGGAGAACTGCCCCTTGAGCAGCACAAGACGGGCCACTGCCTTCGTGGCCGGAGCCCCATTGCCCATGGCGATCCCCAGGTCGGCGTCCTTGAGGGCCAGGGCGTCGTTGACACCGTCCCCGGTCATCGCGACGACGTGACCGTGCGACTTCAGCGCTCGCACCAGTGCCCGCTTCTGCTCGGGCGTCACCCGGCCCAGGACACTGGCCCCCTCCACCGCGTCGGCCAGGCGCTCCAGATCCTCGTCCGTCTCCTGTCCGCTACCCGACCCCGCCGGGAGGGTGCGCGCGTCCAGGACCACGAGCTCGCCGCCGTCGGGTGCGGTGACTCCGGCTTGGCGGGCGACGGCGGCCACCGTCTCGGGACTGTCACCGGAGATGACCTTGGCCTCCACACCCTGCAGACGGAAATAGGCGAGGGTCTCCTCGGCGTCGGGGCGGATCTCCTCGATGAGGACGATGATCCCGGCGGCCTCCAGACTCACAGGCAGTTGCGGCTCGTCCTCCCCCGGGGCCAGCGTCCAGGTCGATTTCGAGCGGGCCAGGGCGACGACGCGCACTCCCCGAGCGGCGATCTGGCGAGCACGCTCCAGGACCGGCTCGCTGTGATTCGCCAGAACGATCTCGGGGGCCCCGAGCACCCAGGTGGTCTCAGAGGCGTTGTCACGGAACGCGGACCACTTACGACGCGACGAGAAGGGAACCGACTCGATGCGGCCAGGATCCCCCTCTCCGGCCGCCGTCAGCGCCTTCTTCAGGCCCTGCTCACCGAGATGCTCGGGCTCCCTGAGCCCCTCCCTGATGGCGTCGGCGGTGGCATTGGCGTCCCCACGGTGCTGAGCACGGCGAGTGCTGAGAGCATATCGGGCGGCGCCTGGCCGCCGTCGGTCCCCAGGATCTCACCCAGGCGGATGCGGCCGGTGGTGATGGTACCGGTCTTGTCCAGGCACAGGGTGTCGACCCGGGCCAGGACCTCGACGGCGGGCAGCTCCTGGACCAGGACGTTGCGCCTGGCCAGGGCCAGGGAGGCGGTGGCGAAGTTGACGGAGGTCAGAAGCACCAGCCCCTGGGGCACCATGCTGACCACGCCCGCGATCCCGGCGACGACCGCGTGCCGCCACGCGCCACTGCTCCAGGCCTCACTGATGCTCCCGCTCAGACGCAGCTGGGACCACATCAGCACCAGGGCCACGGGCACGATCGCCCAGCTGATCCAGTGGAGCACCCGGTTGGTCCCGGCCTGCAGCTCGCTGACGACGAGTGAGTACCTGCGAGCCTCTCTGGCGAGCCGGTGGGCATAGGCGTCCCCGCCGACGGCAGTGGTTCGGAACAGCCCGGTCCCGGCTGTCACGGTGGTCCCGGACATGACCTGGGCGCCGCTCTCAGGGCGTACGGGCCGGGACTCCCCGGTGAGGATCGACTCGTCGATCTCCAGACCATCACTGGTGATGACCTCCCCGTCGGCAGGCACCTGCTGGCCGGCACTGAGACGCACGACGTCGTCGATGACGACCTCACCGACGGTGACCTCCTTCTCGGCCCCATCCCGCAGGACAACGGCCCGGGGGTCTCCAGGACGGCCAGGCGGTCCAGGGCTCGCTTGGCTCGGATCTCCGCCAGGGTGCCGGTGGCGGTGTTGAGCAGCAGGACGAATCCGAACAGGGCGTCCACCCAGTGCCCCAGTGCCAGGACGAGAACCAGCGCAACGCCAAGGATCCCGTTGAAGATCGTGAAGACATTGGCCCGCAGGATCTGGGCGGCGCTGCGTGAGGTCCGCTCGCGGTACTCGTTGGTGCGTCCGGCGCTGACGCGCTCGGCGACCTGGACGGCGCTGAGGCCGGTGACCGGGGCCTCAGGGAGATTCGTGGTGCTCACGGCTCAGAGGGTAGTGAGTGGTGGAAGGCCGCTCCTCCTCCCAAGGGCTGAGAGATCAGGACGTGACCTCGGCCCGCCGGACATCGGCTCGCGACTTGAGGACTGAGGCGATGATGGTGATGGTGATCGTGGTGACGATGACGGCCAAGGAGACTCCGATCGAGGCCTCGGGGATGCCGTGCCACTCCTGCCCCCCGTTGATGAAGGGGACCTCGTTGGTGTGCAGGGCGTGAACGATGAGCTTGAAGCCGATGAAGCCGAGGATGACCGCCAGACCGTAGTGGAGGTAGACGAGCCGGTCGAGCAGTCCGTCGATGAGGAAGTAGAGCTGACGCAGTCCCAGCAGGGAGAAGGCGTTGGCGGAGAAGACCAGGAAGGGCTCACTGGTCAGGGAGTAGATCGCGGGAATGGAGTCGACGGCGAACATGACGTCGGCGGTGCCGATGGCGATGATGCACAGCATCATGGGGGTGATCATGGTGCGCCCAGCGTGGCGGTGGATGACCTTGCCGCCCACGAAGCCGTCGGTCATGGGGACGAAGCGGGCGATGAGCTTGACGAAGCCGCTGGGCCGGTACTCATCGTCCTCATCATCGGGCTCCTCAACGCCCTCACGCGCCTGGGAGAAGGCGGTCCACAGGAGCCAAGCGCCGAAGAAGTAGAACACCCAGGAGAAGTTCTCGATGAGTGCGGCACCGGCCAGGATGAAGATGAGCCGCAGAATGAGGGCGATGACGATGCCCGCGAGCAGCACCTCCTGCTGGTACTTCCGGGGCACCTTGAAGGAGGACATCATGATGACGAAGACGAAGAGGTTGTCGATGCTCAGCGCCTTCTCGGTGATGTAGCCGGCCAGGTACTCCTGGGCAAACCCGCCGCCCCACACGAGCCAGACGATGCCGCCGAAGACCAGGGCCATGGCGATGTAGGCCACCGACCACACGGCGGCCTCCCTCATGGTGGGCTCGTGCGGCGTACGTACGTGACCGACGATGTCGATCACGATGAGGGTCAGGATGATGGCCGCAAGGCCGATCCAGCCCAGGATGTGGACGTCCACGTGTTCTCCTCCGGTACGGAACTGGTACCGGAGGTCTCCTCCCGCCACGAGCGCCGGCGCTCAAGGCTCGTGCTGCTCTGGCCGCGACGCCGGGAACGCAGGATCGTGTGTGCCTGTGCCACCGTGATGACGACGTCGCCGTTGGTTGGGAGTACTCCCCTCCGTACGTAACGGGTGAGAGTCTAACGTGGCGAAGGTTGCTGACATATGGCGTGGAACGCCGCACAGGTGTGGAGTGCATGACGTCAGACCGGGCCGCGATCGATCGGACACGTCACACGCCGACTGCCGCCGCGCCGCATAACGCGTCGCATACTCACACGAGTCTCGCATTAGCGCACAACAAGACGGGTGAATACTGCATATCTCCCCAAAGAACCGCAGGCCCTCCCGTCCCCCTTCTTAGGACTAAAGACCTGAAACAGGAGAATCGGTCGAGTCCGCAACGTTCCCTCATTGAGCGGCGCGCATGGCGCGCAGCTCCTTCTTGAGGTCCTGGACCTCGTCGCGCAGACGGGCGGCCAGCTCGAAGTGAAGGTCCTCGGCGGCGGCGTGCATCTGCTGGGTGAGCTCGTTGATGAGTTCGACGAGGTCGCCCTGCGCCGCCCCGGAGAGCTTCTCACGCACCGTTGCCTCGGCCGCGTGCTTACGCCGCGCCCGCACCGCGGAGTCCTCGTGCCCCCGGTAGCCACCGGCCAGGAGGTCGGCGGTGTCGACGTCCTCGCGGGCGAGCATGTCAGTGACGTCGGCGATCTTCTTGCGCAGCGGCTGGGGATCGATACCGTGCTCCGTGTTGTAGGCGAGCTGCTTGGTGCGGCGCCGTTCGGTCTCCTCGATGGCCTCGGCCATCGCCGGGGATGATGGTGTCGGCGTACATGTGAACCTCGCCGGAGACATTGCGGGCGGCCCGTCCAATGGTCTGGATGAGCGAGCGGGTCGAGCGCAGGAATCCCTCCTTATCCGCGTCCAGAATCGACACCAGCGAGACCTCCGGCAGATCCAGCCCCTCGCGCAGCAGATTGATTCCGACGAGCACGTCGAAGCGTCCCAGCCGCAGTTCGCGCAAGAGCTCGACGCGCCGCAGGGTGTCGACGTCGGAGTGGAGGTACTCCACGCGCACGCCCCGCTCGGCCAGGTATGTGGTCAGGTCCTCGGCCATGCGCTTGGTCAGGGTGGTTACGAGGATCCGCTCCTGGCGCTCGACGCGGGTGCGCACCTCCTCGAGCAGGTCGTCGATCTGCCCCTCGGTGGGCTTGACGACCACCTTGGGGTCCACCAGGCCGGTGGGCCGAATGATCTGCTCGACGACCCCGTCGGAGCGCTGGGTCTCATAATCGCCGGGGGTGGCCGACAGGTACACGGTCTGGCCGATGCGGTCCTCGAACTCGTCGAAGGTCAGGGGCCGGTTGTCCAGGGCGGAGGGCAGACGGAACCCGTGGTCGACAAGGGTGCGTTTGCGAGAGGCGTCCCCCTCGTGCATGGCCCCGATCTGAGGGACTGTCACGTGGGACTCGTCGATGACCAGGAGGAAGTCCTCAGGGAAGTAGTCCAGGAGGGTGTTGGGCGGGGTGCCGACCTCACGCCCGTCGATGTGCAGCGAGTAGTTCTCGATCCCCGAGCATATGCCGATCTGCTGGAGCATCTCCAGGTCGTAGGTGGTGCGCATGCGCAGGCGCTGGGCCTCCAGGAGCCTGCCGTCATGCTCGAGCTGGCCCAGGCGCTCGGCGAGCTCGGTCTCAATACCCTCAATGGCTTTCTGCATGCGCTCGGGGCCGGCCACGTAGTGGGAGGCGGGGAAGACGAAGACCTGCTCGGCGGTGTCGATAACGTCTCCGGTCACGGGGTGGAGGGTGGCCAGGGCCTCGATCTCGTCTCCGAAGAACTCGATGCGGATGGCGAGCTCCTCGTACATCGGGATGATCTCAACCGTGTCACCGCGCACGCGGAAGGTGCCACGGGTGAAGTCGATGTCGTTGCGGGTGTACTGCATGGAGACGAAGCGCCGCAGAAGATCGTCCCGGTCGATCTGCTGGCCTACCTCAAGGCTCGTCATCCGGTCCACGTACTCCTGGGGGGTACCCAGTCCGTAGATGCAGGACACGGAGGAGACGACGACCACGTCGCGGCGCGTGAGCAGGGAGTTGGTGGCGCTGTGGCGCAGGCGCTCGACCTCGTCGTTGATGGATGAGTCCTTCTCGATGAAGGTGTCCGTCTGAGGGACGTAGGCCTCGGGCTGGTAGTAGTCGTAGTAGGAGACGAAGTACTCCACCGCGTTGTTCGGGAGCAGCTCGCGGAACTCCGCCGCCATCTGCGCGGCCAGCGTCTTGTTCGGCTCCAGGATGAGGGTGGGGCGCTGGACCTGCTCGACGAGCCAGGCGGCCGTCGCCGACTTTCCGGTGCCGGTGGCACCCAACAGGACGATGTCCTTCTCCCCCGCACGGAGGCGCTCGGTCAGCTCAGCGATCGCCGTGGGCTGGTCACCGCTGGGCGAGTAGGGACTGATGACCTCGAAAGGCTTGACTGCGCGCTGGAGCTCGGTAACGGGACGCATGCCCCCAGGCTACGCGGTCGTTCCATCACCATTGCCATCTCCGATCGCACAGCCGTCTCGTTCATCGTCCTGCGATCCGACCGTCACCACACAGATACGTTTTTGTATCCAGGGAGGAACCTTCTGATCGAACTCACCTATTACGGTGGTCTCCGCGGGACGCCAAGTCGCCCCTGCCCCACCTTCATTGGGGTCCAGCCCCTGCACCCTGTCTTCACCCCCTGAGCCCAAGGAGCTTTCATGGCTTTCATCGTCGCCGTCTCCGCCACCATCGTCGGCGCCCTCGGTCCGGCCCGCACAACCTCCCGACGCAGCAGCTGACCCGGCTGAGCGCACCCATGGGCTCCAACTTTCAGTTCCGCCCCCACTCACTCGGCCGCCTCACGCTCGCTCAGCCCCAGGACGGACGGCTTTCCTCCAGAAAGCCGGCGTGCGACGCTGCCGCTCCTCGTCCCACTATAGGCATCTGCGCGACACACGCAGATGGGGACGTCTCCCTCTTTGTCAGACGTTGGTTCCCGACCCCATGATCCGGGTGCTCCAGAGCCTGTCGACATCAGCACTCAACTGATCGATCGAGCCGGAGTTGGACAGAACGATGTCGGCCACGGCCCGGCGCTCATCGTCGGTCGCCTGTGATGCGATACGTGCCAGTGCCTTCTCACGCTCCATGCCGCGCTCAGCGAGTCGTTCCAGGCGCAGCTCAAGGTCCGCCTCAACGACGACGACGAGGTCGAACAGGTCCTGCATCTGGCCCTCGACGAGCAGAGGGACGTCGTAGACCGCCACCCGCCCGGCCGGAACCGCCTCCATCCGGGCCCAGGCCTCGGCCGCGATGAGGGGCAGAAGGATCTCCTCCAGGCGCGCACGGCTCAGGTCGTTGGCGAAGACCAGATTCCCCAGGGCCCGACGGTCGAGCGTGCCGGCGGGGGTGAGAACATCGTCCCCGAACTCCGCCACCACAGCGGCGAGACCGTCGCTGCCGGGACTGACGACGTCGCGAGAGATCTCATCAGCGCTGGTCACCACCGCACCGTGCGCCTCGAGCAACGCGGCCACGGTCGACTTGCCGGCACCGATGCCCCCCGTCAGCCCCACGCGCAGGGCACGATCCACGGGACGGCGAGGGGCCTGGACAACACGTACGTGGCTCATGACCCCATCATGCCGTGACCTACCTGACCCAGGCCAGCGCCTACTCGCCATCCACACCGGCAGAGGCCGCCCGAGGGCTCAGGCCCGCTCCGAGGCGTCCTGGTCACTGGTCCTGATCGTCGTCGTCGAGCCTGGACGTCTTCTTCCTCCTCGACCCCGCCCGTAGGGCGCAATGCGCTCCTCGACCCGGGCCAAGGCCTCGGCCGCCTTGCGCGGGGGCCGCACGCAGCGGGAGACCTGGGCCGAGGCCCGGAGATGATCTCTCGGATGATCGGCGCTCGAGAGTTGTCCTCCTCGACCCCCTCAACCAGGACCTCCGCCAGCGCGGAGAGGACCTGCACGGCGATGAGGGGATCACCGACAGCGTCGACGAGTATCCCGCAGCGTTCTCCCGGCCGGTTCATCGGCCAGGTCACCATCGCGTCGCGGCACTGCTGCCAGGCCCGCTGGCTGGCGGCGGTGTCTCCGCGCGCCTGGGCGGCATGCGACGCCAGAGCCAGTGCGGCGCAAGCGGTCTCCGTCCACCCCTGGCTCAGACTCAGCTCCGCCGTATCGAGGTGCTCCTTCTCCGCACGCTCGTTGGCCCCCAGCGCGGCCAGGAGTCGACCAAAGGCCAGGCGGAGATCAACGACCACCTCCAGGGCCGAGTCGTCAACGACCTCGGACAGCGAGGCACTCACGGTCTCCGCCGTCGACATGGCCCGATCACGCACCGACTCCATGCCGTAGCCGCGAGACAGGGTGAGCAGCTCACGCACGTCCTTGAGCAGGGCGCCCTGATGACGCAAGCGGGAGCGGTCAGCCGGAACTGCGCTCGTCACCGTTCCGTAGGAGCGGCTGGCCAGACCCGCGGCCTCGGCTGCCATCCTCATCTCAATCCGGTACGAGACCCCGTTGTTGCCGTTACGGGTGTCGAAACGGACGGCGATGCCGCGTGCGAAGCTGGTCATGAGGTCGTAGGCGTGGGCGACCGTGTCCCATGCGGTCAGCTCCAGGTTCCCCAAGGGGGTCTTCCAGCTCACCGAGGTGCCCAGGGCGTGCTTTCCGTAGTCGGCCCTATTGGCCTCCCGCATGACGAGTGCCAGCCCGACGGCGGTGTTCATCAGTCTCCAGGCGGAGGCCTCCGGTACACCCCTGACGCGGGTGTGTCGCATGAGTGCGATGGCCCGCTGCCACTGGGAGGACAGGCCGAGGTATTCGAGCCTGTCTCCGAAGGACTGGAGCGCAGCAACGTCCGGCAGATGGAGCTGGCTCAGGGAGGCGAACACGTCCTCGGCCTCGACGAGTCGTTTGTGGGCCAGGTAAGGAATCAGCACCGCTCCCAGTCCCTGCGCCGTCTCCACCGGATCGGCCTCTGTACGGTTCGGCGCTGCTGTCGTCGTGCTGATGACACCGGAGTAGTCATCGTGCATGCGCGCGGTGGCCAGAACTGCGCCAGTATCGGCCTCGCCGAAGGAGAACAGCCTCGCCTCGCGAAGCTGTTCGAGGGCCTCGTCGCGCTGCCCGAGGGCAGCGGAGAGCTCTACCCGCGCGTAGCGCAGCGGGAGGGTGGAGTAGCCGTGAGCGACCCTGAGGCGCTGGCAGAAGGAGATCGCCTGCTCGAGCGTCTCCCTGCTGGTGTCGGGGTCCTGGCCGAGCTGGACCAGCCAGGCCCTGTCAACAGTGGCCAGAGCCTGCGCCGCCTGATCGGGAGACTCATCCGGGTCGGGCTTGTCGGCACCGTCCGTCACGATCGTTTTGCGCAGAGCCGCCACACTGGCACGACTGGGACAGACGGGGTCGACGTCCTCGAGAGCACGGACAATGTCGTCCCAACAGCTCATCTTGTCTCCATCGGTCGTCATATACGGATCGTCCCGTTGTGGCAACGGCACGGTGCGTTCGCACCAAACCCAGCCTCGCACGGTGGCCTTCTCCGGGCGATGGGTAGAAGGCACCAGCGTTGGAGGGCCTCTGCCTGCACCGCAGGTAGAGGCCCTCCAAGGGTGTCAGTAATCAGTCTTGATCAGTGACGAGATGTTCCTCAGTTGCCGGTGAGCTTCTCGCGCAGGGCGGCCAGGGCCTCGTCGGAAGCCAACGTGCCGGAGGCCTCCGAGGGGGCTGAGGAGTAGGAGGTGTTGCCAGCGGGGGCCGGCGTGCCCGACTCCTGCTCCTCCTCCATCGCCTTGGCGACCTGGGCCTTGTGAGCCTCCCAGCGGGAGTGAGCCGCTGCGTACTCGGCCTCCCAGGCCTCGCGCTGGGCGTCGTAGCCCTCGAGCCACTCGTTGGTCTCCGGGTCGAAGCCCTCGGGGTACTTGTAGTTGCCCTGCTCGTCGTACTCGGCCGCCATGCCGTAGAGGCTGGGGTCGAAGTCCTCGGAGGCTGGGTCGACGCCCTCGTTGGCCTGCTTCAGCGACAGGGAGATACGACGACGCTCCAGGTCGATGTCGATAACCTTGACGAAGACCTCGTCACCGACCTTGGCCACTTGCTCGGGCACCTCGACGTGGCGCTGGGCCAGCTCGGAGATGTGGACCAGGCCCTCGATGCCGTCCTCCACGCGCACGAAGGCGCCGAAGGGGACCAGCTTGGTGACCTTACCGGGAACGACCTGGCCGATGGCGTGGGTGCGGGCGAAGGCCTGCCACGGGTCCTCCTGGGTCGCCTTGAGCGACAGGGAGACGCGCTCGCGATCGAAGTCGACGTCCAGGACCTCGACCGTGACCTCGTTGCCGACCTCGACGACCTCGGAGGGGTGGTCGATGTGCTTCCAGGACAGTTCGGAGACATGGACGAGGCCGTCGACACCGCCCAGGTCCACGAAGGCACCGAAGTTGACGATGGAGGAGACGACACCGGAGCGGACCTGACCCTTCTGCAGGGTCTGGAGGAAGTTGGTGCGGACCTCCGACTGGGTCTGCTCGAGCCAGGCGCGGCGGGAGAGGACCACGTTGTTGCGGTTCTTGTCCAGCTCGATGATCTTCGCCTCGAGCTCGCGGCCCACGTAGGGCTGGAGGTCGCGCACGCGACGCATCTCCACCAGGGAGGCGGGAAGAAAGCCGCGCAGGCCGATGTCCAGGATAAGACCACCCTTGACAACCTCGATGACGGAGCCGGTGACGACACCGTCCTCCTCCTTGATGCGCTCGATAGTGCCCCAGGCGCGCTCGTACTGCGCACGCTTCTTGCTCAGAAGCAGACGGCCTTCCTTGTCCTCCTTCTGCAGGACCAGGGCCTCGATCTCGTCGCCGACGGAGACGATCTCGTCGGGGTCGACGTCGTGCTTGATGGACAGCTCGCGAGCGAGGATGACGCCTTCGGTCTTGTAGCCGATATCAAGGAGGACCTCATCACGGTCGACCTTGACAACAGTGCCCTCGACGATATCGCCGTCATCGAAGTACTTGATGGTCTCGTCAACGGCGGCGAGGATCTCCTCGGTCGAACCGATGTCGTTGACGGCGACCGGGGCGGGGCTGGGCGTAGTGGTTGTCATTGAGTGGATGCTCCGAATGCGGATAGATGGATCGGGTTGATAGAGACCGTGCGCTCCCCAGAAACGGCGAACCGGCCCGGACCAATTCATCACCCTGGTTGGATTACTCTCATAGGAGACGCCCAGAAGCGCACGAGTGAACCTTAGCAGCACGTGACGAATCCGTAACTAGACGATCCTCAAACATTCTCCCGTAGGCACGTGCAATCGCTCACGTCATCTGACAACTGGGTCTCGGATAGATGACGTGATGATCTCATTCACATATCAACGGGTTTTTCAGGGGTGGATTCCACATCGTCGAGAGGGTTCTAGTGGGCGGCCTCACGCCAGGTCCGTCCCTGTCCGACGGCGACGTCCAGAGGGACGGAGAGCTCGGCCGCCCCCTCCCATCTGCTCCTTGAGGAGGGCCTCGACCGACTCGGTCTCCCCAGGCGCGACCTCCACCAGGAGCTCGTCGTGGATCTGCAGGAGGATGCGGCTGGTGAGCCCCTGCTCGCTCAGCGCCCGGTCGACGTCGATCATGGCCTTCTTGACGATGTCGGCGGCGCTGCCCTGGATGGGCGCATTGAGGGCGGCCCGCTCGGCCATCTCACGGCGCTGCCGGTTGTCGCTGGTGAGGTCCGGAAGGTAGCGGCGGCGGCCGAACATCGTCTGGGTGTAGCCGTCGCGACGCGCCTGCTCCACCACGGACTCCAGGTAGTCGTGAACCCGACCGAACCTGGCGAAGTAGGCGTTTCTCAGGTCGGCGGCCCCGGCATTGTCGATGCCGAGCTGGCGGGCCAGCCCGAAGGTGGACAGGCCGTAGGCGAGCCCATAGCTCATGGCCTTGACGTGGCTGCGCTGCTGAGCGGTGACGTCGGCGACCTTGATGCCGTGGACGAGGGCGGCGACGTAGCGGTGAAGGTCCTCCCCCGCTGCGGAAAGCCTCGATCAGGGCGTGGTCCCCTGACAGGTGCGCCATGATGCGCATCTCGATCTGCGAGTAGTCGGCGGTCATGAGGCACTCGTGCCCCTTGCCGACGGTGAAGGCCTCGCGGATGCGCATCCCCCTCCTCGCTACGGGCCGGGATGTTCTGCAGGTTGGGATCGGTCGATGACAGGCGTCCCGTGGCGGCGATCGTCTGCTGGAAGGTGGTGTGGATGCGCCCGTCGGCCTGGATCGCCTTGCGCAGCCCCTCGACCGTCTGCCTCAGCTTGATGGCGTCACGGTGCTCGAGGAGGTTCTCCAGGAAGGGGTGCGAGGTCTTGGCATACAGCCCGGCCAGAGCGTCGGCATCAGTGGTGTAGCCGGTCTTCGTCCTCCGGGTCTTGGGCATCTTCAGCTCGTCGAACAGAACGGCCTGGAGCTGCTTGGGGCTGGAGAGGTTGAGCTCGCGCCCGGCAGCCGCGTAGGCGCCCTCGGCCGCATGAGTCACGCGGCCGTCAAGCTCGGTCTCACGGGCTGCGAGCACCGCATCGTCGACAGCGATACCCGCGTCCTCCATGACGGTGAGGGTCGCAGCCACGGGCATCTCCAGGTCGGTGAAGAGCCCCACGGCGTCCCGGGCCGCCATCTGCGCGTCGAGCACGGACTGAACAGGAAGCAGGACGGCGGCTCGGCGCGCGCTGGCCAGGTGCGCCATAGGCACTGCGTCAGAGGCGAGGGCCTCCAGGTCGAAGGCGCTCTGAGACTCGCGCTGGCCGTCACCCGCGTCCGACTCCCCCTCAGCGATGGCTGCCAGGTCGATGCCGAGCCAGCGCTGGGCGAGGGTGTCGACGTCGTAGCTGCGCTGCTCGGGCCTGCACAGGTAGCCGGCCAGTGACGGATCGGCAACGACGCCGTCCAGCGTGAGTCCGCGGGCGGTCAGGGCGTGCCAGCTTCCCTTGGCGTCGGCGACCAGCTTGGGGCGATCGACGTCGGCCAGGAGGGCGGCCAGAGCGGCCTCGTCCTCGGGCAGGATCGTGGCGAGGTCGATGGCGACCGCGTGGGTACCGTCGGAGAGCGAGACGACCTCGGCGTCGCCCTCAACGGGTTTGAGGCTCCCCACGACATCAACCCCAAGGAGGCGGGGAGTGCCGCCCCCGGCTGCCGGCAGGTTGGCCTCCAGCCACTGAGACAACTCCCCAACCGGAAGATCCCGGCCCAGTGACACTGTCTCCAGGCTCTTCAACGCTCCCAGAGGGCCGGAATTCTCTCCTTCTGCGGTCTCAGCGTGGTCGGCGTCGGAGAAGGTCAGGGTGCGCAGGGCTCGCTGGTGCAGGGTACGGAACTCCAGGACCTCGAAGACGCGAGCCAGGTCGGCACGGTCGGCACCCGTGATGCGCAGGTCGTTTCGGGGAGCGACTCCCAGGTCCAGTTCGGTGAGCAGGTGGTTGAGTCGACGGTTTCGCATAACGTTGTCGAGGTGGTCTCGCAGAGACTGCCCGGCCTTACCCTTGATCTGGTCGGCGTGAGCGATGACGCCGTCGAGCCCGTCATAGAGATTGATCCATTTGGCGGCGGTCTTGGGGCCCACGCCCGGGACCCCGGGGAGGTTGTCGCTGGGCTCCCCCACGAGGGCGGCGAGGTGCGGGTAGCGCTCGGGCGTCACCCCATAGCGCTCCTCGACCTCTTCCGGCGTCATACGGCGCAGGGTGGACACGCCTTTGACCGGGTAGAGCACCGTGCACCGCTCGGTGACGGTCTGGAAGGAGTCGCGGTCCCCGGAGCAGATGAGCACCTCCATCCCTTCCGTCTGGGCGGAGGCAGCCAATGTGGCCAGAACGTCGTCCGCCTCGTAGCCCGGAGCGGTGAGCGCCTTGACGCCCATGGCTTCCAGGACCTCCTGGATGAGCTCGATCTGGCCGAGGAAGGGCTGCGGGGTCTCGTCGCGAGTTCCCTTGTACTCTGCGTACTGCTCGGTGCGGAAGGTGCCTCCCGGCAGGTCGAAGGCGACCGCCACGTGCGTAGGCCTCTCGTTCTCCAGCAGCGAGAGGAACATGGACACGAAGCCGTGGACGGCGTTGGTGGACTGGCCGGTCGAGGTCGTGAAGTTGTCTACCGGCAGCGCGTAGAACGCGCGAAAGGCCATGGAGTGGCCGTCGATGAGGAGAAGACGTCCGGGAACCGGGTCGGAGGGGTTCTGAGGTGTTGGGCTCGTCGCAGGGCTGGTCGCGGTGGTGCTCACCGTGCCAGCCTAGGCCTATGAGCCCTCAACAGTCCGACGCGCCCCTCTCCCCCGACACCGGTAGAGAGTCCATCGACTCCCCGGCTTTCCCCGTCTCCCCCGCTTCTTCCGTGTCTTCCACGCCTCTTGACCCTACCGGGGCGGCACAGCTCAGCAGGTCCGGCGAGTCTGTCTCAGTCGAGTCGGTCGAGTCCGCAGAGTCCTCCGACTCGCCTGCGATCGTGGGCCCACTGGGCCCCGTTGGCCGTGTCACCGCCGCCTCCTACTCCGGGGCAAGCACCGCAGCCGTGGCCTTCCCGGACCCGGCACGGCGCCCCTATCCCGATCCTCGACCCGCCGGCTCAGCCGTCTCCGCCTCCAGCGCGCTGCACGCAGTGCCGGAGGACGGCGGGAAGGGGACGCTCATGGATACCCTCGGGATGGAGGTCGTCAATCGCGACGCGGATCGGACCGAGGTCCGGATGCCCGTCGAGGGAGCCCGACAAGTCGTGGGGATCCTTAACGGCGGTGCCACTGCTGCGCTCATTGAGACGGCTGCCTCCGTGGCAGCACTTGCAGCGGCACCCGACGGCGTCATCCCGCTAGGAGCAGAACTGTCGGTCAGCCATCTGCGCTCCGTGGCCCGGGGTTGGGTGAGGGCCACCACCATCCCCTTGCACCGCGGACGTCGTACCGTGGTCTACCAGGTAACGGTGACCGATGAGGATGATCGGACGATAGCGGTCGGGACGCTTCGCAGCCTGTTCACCTGACAGACAACGACAGACAACGATGGCAGGTCGGAGGAAGTCAGTCCTTCTTGGCGGCACCGACCTGCTCGATGACGGCGTCGGCCACCTCGCGCATGGTCAGGCGCCGGTTCATGGAGGTCTTCTGCAACCACCGGAATGCCTCCGGCTCACTCAGCCCCATGCGCTCCATGAGCAGTCCTTTGGCGCGGTCGACGCGCTTGCGGGTCTCGAAGCGCTCAGTGAGGTCAGAGATCTCACTTTCCAGGGAGAGGATCTCCTCATGCCGGGACATGGCGATCTCGAGTGCCGGGATGAGATCCGCCGGGGTGAAGGGCTTGACGACGTAGGCCATGGCTCCAGCTGCGCTGGCTCGCTCCACGAGCTCGGTCTGGGAGAAGGCCGTCAGCATGACGACGGCGCAGTTGTGCTTCTCGAGAATCCGCTCCGCAGCTGTAATGCCGTCCATCACCGGCATCTTGACATCGAGAACGCACAGATCAGGGGAGTGCTCGTCAGCCAGACGGACAGCCTCCTCACCGTCTGCGGCCTCAGCGACGATCTCATACCCGGCGTCGGTGAGGGTCTCGACGATGTCGAGGCGGATGAGGGTCTCGTCCTCGGCGACGAGCACCCGGCGGGACCTGGTGGTGCTGGACTCATTGCTCACGGCTGTGATCCTAGTATGATCTCGCTGATGGCGCCCCCGCAGAGCGGGCGGTGTGCCTCCGTGGCCCAATTGGCAGAGGCATCCGACTCAAAATCGGAGTGTTGTGGGTTCGAGTCCCACCGGAGGTACTCACGGCCGAGGGGCCTCCCACCAATAGGTGGGAGGCCCCTCGGCGGTTCAGCGGCGACGCTCAGACCTGACTCATGACGCTTAGTGTGCCGGGGGTGGGGTGCTCAGGGCGGTGAGGATGTCGTTGGCGGTGTCGGTCAGACGTGGTGCGGCGGTGAGGTGGTGGCCGTTGAGGTTGATGGTGACCTCCTGCAGGCTGCGTAGCTCGCGCACGATCCTGGCGATGCTGATCCCGGTGGTGTTCTGGAGGTAGCGGGCGACGGCCAGGGCGGCCATGACCACGGTCAGGTGGGCCCAGGTGGCGTCGTGGGTGTGGTGGAAGACCGGGCGGGCTCTCAGGTCGTGCTTGCTCATCCGGAAGGACTGCCCGGGCGTGCCACAGCTCGTGATACGAGGAGACGACCTCACCGGCGCCCATCAGGCGGGACGGGATGTTGGTGACGTAGCCCTTGAGGCCCACCAGGGACCGGGCTCTGGCGATGGAGGCCTCATCGAGGACCTGATCGCCTTGATGGACGGTGACAAAACGCGTGCCCTTAGGGCGCTTCTCGCCGGCGATGACAGCCCGGGCGCGGTTGGCCTGAGCTGTGAGGGTCTGGTTGTCCCGGGCCGCTCGCTTCTTGGAGTAGACCCATACCGCTCTCCATGAGCCTGGATGGGTGTGCGGGTCCCACACCGGCTCGGACTTGCGGCTCTTGTCCCGCTCGCTCTGCGAGCCCCTCCTGGGGGTGATGGTGTCAATGACCTGCCCGTCAGTGAAGGCGTCCCCGTGCCAGTGGAAGTGGGCCTCCAGGTCGCCTGGGGCCCGGGTGGTGCGGGCCCCGGGCGATGAACCGCAGCCTCGCCTCATCCAGGGCCGTCAGGTTGGCGGCCGAGAGCATGCCGGCGTCAGCGACGATGATGAGGTCCTCGATGCCGTGGGCGGCCTGGAAGGCCTCCGCGATGGGGATGATCGTGGTGGTCTCAGCCTTGTTGCCCTCCCAGCAGCCGACCTGGAGAGGAAAACCATGACGGTCGACCAGCAGGCCCACGATGACCTGGGGGTCGACCCTCCTGTCCTTGGAGTAACCGACCTTGCGCAGGTCGTCCTCACGCTCGGCCTCGAAGTACAGGGTGGTCACGTCATACAGGCACAGGGCCAGACCCCCACTGGCGGTGACGTGCTCGAACAGAGCCCCAGACAGGCTCTCGCGGTAGCCTCGCTCCTGGGCTCGGGCCAGGGAGCGGAACAAGGTCCTGGTGCTGACCGGCTCCAGGCCCAGGTCACCCAGGACGCGGGGGACCTGGGCCTTAGAGGTCGGCTCGATCAGACGCGCCAGAACCATCTGCTCAAAGGCCCGATCACCCCCAGTGGCGTTCCTCAGCCCCAGACGGGTGTAGACCCCGTGCAGAACGTCCCACAACAGGCCCGAGTGCTTGGAGGCCACCACCGCATCAGTGCCGACCGCATCTGAGGCCGTGAGGAGTCCCAAACCGCCGGTGGCGTGGGAGTCAGGTCCAGGGCCAGCTGGTCCGGGGCAAGGCGGTGCCGGCCGATCTCCATCAGAGCAGCCAGCTCGGCCTCCATGTGGGCCGATCCCAGGTGCTCGATCACCTTGTCCCGGCGCCCTTCCTTGACCGCGATCTGCACCGCCGTCGCCCCCAGAGGCTGTCTTGACCTTACGCACAAACGGGCTCACCACCCCCACCCTACCGGCCCCTTAGTGTGCCAGCACACCCCCAACACCACGGAATACCAACGAAAAACCCACCTCAAAACCCAGACCCCACCAAACTGTCACGAGTCAGGTCAGACCTTGTAGTCGCCCGTCTCACCGACGGTGTGGACACGGATCGAGTTGGTGGAGCCAGGAGTTCCCGGAGGCATACCGGCCACGATGACGACGGTGTCCCCGGCTGGGCCAGGTGCTTGTCCTGGAGGATCTCGTCGACCTGGGCGACCATCTCGTCGGTGTGCTGAACCTCGGGAACCTCGTAGGACTGCACGCCCCAGGAAACCGCCAGCTGGTTGCGCGTCTCATGTAGCGGGGTGAAGGCCAGCAGCGGCAGCGGGGAGCGCAGACGCGACAGACGCCGGGCCGTGTCACCGGACTGGGTGAAGGTCACCAGGTAGGTCACGTCCAGGTGCTCCCCCATCTCCGCGGCGGCACGGGTCAGAGCCCCGCCGCGTGTCTGCGGGTAGGAGCCCAGACCGGGGATGCGCTCGCCACCGTTCTCCTCGACGTTCTCGATGATGCTGGCCATGGTGCGCACGGCCTCGATGGGGTAGGCGCCCACAGAGGTCTCTCCGGACAGCATGACGGCATCGGCGCCGTCGAGGATCGCGTTGGCGCAGTCCGACGCCTCGGCGCGGGTGGGGCGCGGGTTCTGGATCATGGACTCCAACACCTGGGTGGCCACGATGACCGGCTTCGCCTGCCGACGAGCCAGCTCGATGGCGCGCTTCTGCACCAGCGGCACGGCCTCGAGCGGCATCTCCACGCCGAGGTCACCGCGGGCCACCATGATGCCGTCGAAGGTGGAGACGATGTCGAAGAGGTTCTCCACCGCCTGGGGCTTCTCGATCTTGGCGATGACCGGGATGCGTACGCCGACCTCGTCCATGATCTCGTGGACGTCCTTGATGTCATCGGCGTCGCGCACGAAGGACAGGGCGATGAGATCCGCCCCGATCTTGAGCGCCCAGCGCAGGTCCTCGCGGTCCTTCTCGCTGAGGGCGGGGACGGAGACCGCAACACCGGGAAGGTTGATGCCCTTGTTGTTGGATACGTACCCGGGCACCTCGACCTTGGTGACGACGTCGGTGTCCGTGACTGCCACAACGCGCACCGCAACGTTGCCGTCGTCGATGAGGAGCCGATCGCCGGGGCGGCAGTCCCCGGGCAGCCCCTTGAAGGTGGTGGAGGCGCGCTTGACGGTACCCAGCACGTCGTCGATCGTGATCGTGAACTCGTCGCCCTTGTTGAGCATGACCTTCTGGTCATCGACGAAGCGGCCCAGACGGATCTTGGGACCCTGGAGGTCGACCAGCACGGCGACGGCGCGCCCGGAGGCGGCTGCCGCCTGCCGAATGCGGGCGATGACCTCTTCCTGGTCCTCAGCGCGGCCGTGGGAACGGTTGATGCGCGCGACGTTCATGCCGGCGTCCACGAGCGCTTGCACCTGCTCGGGAGAATCGGTGGCGGGTCCGAGGGTACATACGATCTTGGCTCTACGCATGAAGCCAGGATACGGGACACCGGGCCCTGCGCACGAGGACGAATCCCAGCACTCCTCAGGTTGCGACGATCCTCACCTGCATTCCTACCGCCCGAGTGGCATGCCGGAGGTCTGAGGAGACGCTATGCGTCCACCTCGTTGTGGACGGCCGACGCCGCAGCACCGCCTTCGGCGGGTGAGTCGTCCTCGGCGGAGCCTTCTGAGTCCTTCTCAGACGGCTCTTGTCCCGAGTCGCCCTTCTGCGTACCTCGCCCGGGTCTCTCGATGGCGTCACTGAGCGTCCGCCTGGAGGTGATGGCGAGCCCGACGGCTCCGACGAGGAAGATGACGATGGAGGTCCACACGTTCAGGCGCAGGCCGAGAATCGTCTCAGCCTCGTCAATGCGCAGCATCTCGATCCACACCCGGCCGGCGGTGTAGACCATGAGGTAGGCCCACAGCAGCCTGCCTCCGGTGACCCCGCGGCGCGCAAGCATCCTTCGTCCGATCCACACCAGCACGGCGGCTCCAGCAAGGTTCCAAAGAGCCTCGTAAAGGAAGGTCGGGTGGAACAGGGTGCCGGGCGGGTAGGCGGAACCCGGCGGCAGATGGGCATCATCGATCTGCAGTCCCCAGGGCAGCGTCGTCGGGGCACCGTAGAGCTCCTGATTGAACCAGTTTCCCAGCCGGCCGATGGCCTGCGCTACCAGCAGCGCCGGGGCGACGGCATCGGCCAGCGGAGCGACACGCAGACCACGGTGACGCAACAGAAGCACACCGGCCAGCACACCGCCCGCGATGCCGCCCCAGATGCCCAGGCCACCCAACCACACCTGCGGTACCAGGGCCAGGTCGCCGTTCGGACCGAAGTAGTCGTCGGGTGAGGACAGGACGTGGTAGAGGCGGGCCCCGACGATGCCTGCCGGAACCGCCACGATAGCAATGTCGAGGACGACCTCAGGCAGGCCTCCCTTAGCCCGGTAACGGCGGTCCGACCACCACACGGCTACGAAGACTCCGGTAAGGATGCACAGTGCGTAGGCCCGTATCGGGACGGGGCCGATGTGCCAGACACCTGACGAGGGGCTCGGCAGACCGGCAGACAAGGCCGACATCGCCGGCATCACCGGCATCATGGCGGAGAACGCAGTGACAGGCACTCAGAGGACCTCTCGATGGGCGGAGGGGATCAGTGCTGGGTGGGCGCCGGCGGCGACCAGCTCAGCGACGAACTGCTGGGGATCGGTGGAACGGATGATCGCCTCACCGACGAGTACGACGTCAGCGCCGCAGCGGGCGAAGCTCATGACGTCATGGGGTCCTCGCACTCCCCCCAGCTGCGATGCGTGTGACCTGGGTGGGAAGAACGTCAGTGACCTGGTCGAACAGGCCGCAGTCAACGACCAGAGTGTCGGGGTCGCGGGTGTCAATGGCAATGATGCGAGCGCCCGCATCGACCGCGGTCAGCGCCTCACGCCGGGTACGGGCCTCGACGACGGCGCTCATCCCCAGGGAGTGGACCCGCTCGATGAGTCCTTCCAGAACCAGGGCCTCAAGACGGGCGTCGAGCATGAGCAGATCGGCACCGTGTGCCCGGGCCTCATGCACCTGGTACGGGGTCACCACGAGATCGTTGGCAAGGACCGGGAGATCCACTGCCGCCCTGACGGCATCCAGATCCTTCAGTGAGCCTCGTGTACTGCTTGGGCCGGTGACCACCGAGACACAGGCAGCTCCTCCTGCGGCATAGAAGCAGGCCAGGACTCCTGGGGCGCCGACACCACTGACATCGGCGAAGGTAGCGGTGGAGCGTTGACCTCCGCGATGACCGTCACCGCCCGGTCATCGGCACGCAGGCTGGACAGAGCACTGATGGCGCTGGGTGCAAGACGCGAGGCCTCACGCAGACGAGTGAGGGGAACACGCGCGGCGCGACGGTCGGCGGCCATCCTGGCGTCAGCCACCATCGCCTCGAACGAGGTCATCACTCACCTCCTCGATCTCGCCTGCGGGCGCTCCCTGAGAACGCCTTTCTGTACCATCGTGACGGCCCGGGGGCCTCTGTTGCAAATCGCCCGAGGGTACTCCCCGTTCGGATCAGTCGGGTCGCTCACCGGGCCGGGCCCCGAGGTCACCACCAGCCAGGAAACAGGTGTGCTCACCGGTGTGGCAGGCCGCGCCCACCTGGTCGACCTCCACCAGCAGGGCGTCTCCGTCACAGTCCAGGTGGACGGCCTTGACGTACTGCGCGTGTCCGGAGGTATCCCCTTTGCGCCAGTACTCGCCACGAGACCGCGACCAGAAGGTCACCCGCCCTTCGGTCAGGGTGCGCCGGAGCGCCTCGTCATCCATCCAGCCCACCATGAGAACCTCACGCGAGTCGTGCTGCTGGACGACGGCGCACACCAGGCCGTCCACGTTTCGCTTGAGACGCGAGGAGATGTCGGAATCGAGAGCCACGGCTGCATTATGCATGCTGCCGGCCCCTCATCCTGGAGGACCGAGCAGCGGACCGAGGTAGATCCACATGCCGGGCAGGTTGCGCACCACGGCGAAAGCGGCACAGGCCACGCCAAGAATTATTCCCCTCTCGCCCCGTGATGAGCTGCCGGCGACGACCGTGAGCCGAGGCGACCAGCCAGCGCGCCACCAGGAGAACCACCAGCGCCTCCACGACAAGGGCGAAAGGGTTGTAGCCGAGCGCACCCCACAGGTCGCCGTGGATGAGCTCCCGAGTCGCCCTTGTGCCGCCGCACAAAGGGCACCACATTCCTGTGAGCCGGTGGAGCGGGCAAAGGTCCGGAAGCCCCGGAGAGCTACGAGGCAGAGTCAGAGCCCGCAGGACGATGAGCCCGCCCGGCACGACGGAGAGAGCCATGAGGAGCCCCATGCCGATCCGGTGACCGGGACCGCTACGCCCAGCGTCCCGATACATGCTCTTATCCATACTCAACAGGAAGCTCCAGATCTACTGCGAACCGAGGTACGCCAGGAATACAAAGAGAATAAAGAAGATGCTGACCGCAGAACCGATGCTGCCCAGCACCACCCCCGCGATGGAGACTCCCTTGTTTGTCGCACGCCCCTCATCAGCGGCGCGCATGCCTTTGACCCCCAGGATGATCGCCGGGACACCCAAAAGAGCACCGAAATACAGACAACCCATGACTATGCTCGCAAGACCGAGCCCGAGCGCCCAGCCGCCCAACATATCACCCTCATGGCGACGCGGATCATAAACCCCGCCCCCGTACACACCTTGACCGTACGGGACATAAGGCCCGTAAGGAGCCTGGGGGTAGGGATGCTGCTGACTATATGGCTGACCATAAGACTGCTGAAGCGGCCCCGAATAAGGTAGCACCTGGCTTTCAGGAGGATTCAGGAACGGGTCTGACTGTCCACCCGAGTAACCAGCACTGTAATATCCTGACTGGCCGGCAAGTGAGCTAGTTTGATCTAAGGAAGGATACCCTTGAGCAGACAGAGAATCCTGGCTGCCGGCACCTCCTTGCTGGTAGGGGCTCCCCGGATACGGGTTCACGCCATTCACTGTTCCTCCGAGTGGGTCAACTACGACGTTCAGGCTACAAGATTCCGTGCAGCGCATCACGAGAGTCCCCGCACCTCCCCATGGGGAGAGAGACCCATCGTGACGTCTCTCACTCAACACTTTACCGCGCAAACCTCAACCGGGTTTGCGCAGGGCTGTTCGCCAGTCACATCGACTATGGAGCCGACCATGTCCGCAGCGTGGACAGCGTGGACATTGACCCGCTCACACGCTACAGAAGAATGGCAGATCCGATCGCATACCCTATGAATGAACTTCCTTTATTAGCGACCTCGTCTCGATCCACCGCAGCCCGAGCCTGCGGCCCCGAAACATTGGATATAGCCTCCAGGGAGATCCCCCATCAGGGAATATCCGCATCTCCAAGACCACGTGTCCAGCTGCCCAGGTAGATACATTCAACGCACCGGATGGCCCGCATCCCGTAGCGCGTTCTTGGCGTCAGTGATGGTCATGGCTCCGTAGTGGAAGACCGATGCGGCCAGAACGGCGTCGGCGCCGTGCTCGGCGGCGACGGCGAAGTCCTCGGGGCGCCCGGCACCACCGGATGCGATGAGGGGGACCTGAACCTGTTGGCGCACGGCGTCAATCATCTCGGTGTCGAAGCCGCTGGTGACGCCGTCGGCATCCATGGAATTCAGAAGGATCTCTCCGGCACCGAGCCCGGCCCCTTGAACCGCCCAGGCGACGGCGTCGATACCGGTTGAGGTCCGTCCCCGTGAGTGGTGACCTCATAGCCGGACGCGGTGGTGACACCGGCCGGGCAACGGCGTGCGTCCACAGATAGGACAACCACCTGGTTGCCGAAGCGCTGCGCCACGTCCTCCAGCAGCTCAGGACGAGCGATGGCGGCGGTATTGATGCCGACCTTGTCCGCACCCGCTCGCAGAAGCTGGTCGACGTCCTCGACGGAGCGCACTCCCCCACCGACGGTGAGTGGCACGAACACCTGCTCCGCGGTGCGGGACACCACGTCCAGCATGGTAGATCGCCCCTCGTGGGAGGCTGACACGTCCAGGAAGGTGATCTCGTCGGCGCCCTGGGCGTCGTAACGGGCCGCCAGCTCCACTGGGTCTCCGGCATCCTTCAGCCCTTGGAAGTTCACGCCCTTGACGACACGACCGTCCTTGACGTCCAGGCAGGGGATGATACGGATGGCGACGCTCATGAGTTGTCCTGGGTAGTGGGGTGACGAGATGCTGAGGGCTGGGGCGAGGCGGTTGGCGCGCCGCTCTGCGTCCCGGCCGACCGGGGGGCCTTAGCGGGGTCGATGGCCAGGACGTCAATGACGACGATGACGGGTTCCGTTCCCTGAGCCTGCTCCGCCGGGAGGGAGAGCACCACTCGTGAACCGACCGTGATGTCGACGAGGTTCTGGGAGACACCCACCAGCGCGTTGCTCATATCGAGTGTCTCAGGGGCCTTCTGGTAGCCGAAGTACGACTCTCCGAGCGTCTGGCCGGTGGACCAGCTGACCATTGTGCTACGGGCGATGAGCCTGTCCTGGGGGCGGATCTGGGGCCCGGTGCCCTTGATGAGGACCGCGGTGGCTGCGCGGGTGGGGGCCGGCAGGCCGGCGCTGCTCACGGTGATGGCGCCGTCCGCTCCCTCGGTGACGGTGGGTGTGCCGGCGGCGGGCTCCTGAGTCTCCCCGGTCGCCGTGGTGGGGAGGATGTCGACGACGGTGATCTCGGTGGTCCTCGAGCCGTCCTTCTCCTCGGTGGGAGCACGAAGGACGACGCGAGTCCCCTCGCGCTGGCCGGAGACGGCCGCGTCGACGTCGGCTCCTACCTCGGAGACTCCCAGCGTGCCCTTCCACAGGGTGTAACCGTCGGGATTGCCGGTCGTGTTGCGCGCGTCAAGACCGGAGAACTGGGAGACCTGCAGGACGACCGGCGACCCCTCGGAGACCACGCGCCCCTGCCCGGTCTCGACAACATCGGTGATGACGGAGCCGGGAGCTGACAACGAGGCGTCATTGGTCAAAGCGACGGAGGGCGCCGATCCCGAACCGAGTCGCCCGCTGATCGTCAGCACCTGGTTCAGGGGAGCGTTCCCATCCAGCACCGTCGACTGGGCAACGGTGCTGACGCCAGAGCCGTTCCTGCCGGTGACGAACTTGTTGACGGCCAGGGGAACAAGGATCATCGCAAGGATGACGACACCGACCAGGGCGACGGCCAGAGGCCCCCTGGGCATACGGCCGAATGGGCCCCCCAGCGTGCGCCGCGGTCGCGCGGCCTCGGCGCCGTCGGCCAGATCGGCCCATTCCTCACTTACCCGGCCAGGCCCACCGGCATCATCTCCGCGGCCACCAGTGCGGTCCTCACTGTGATCGCTGCGGTCACCGGTCTCCGTCCTCCTGGACGCTGCGCCGCGGTCAGTGGGCCGCCATGGACGCTGTCCCTCCTTCAGGGGCGAGACGGCAACGGGCGGTTGCGGAGCTGCGGGCCCGGCATCCGACGACGGCACCGGCGTGCTCACGGTCTGCGCCGCGGCTGGAGACTGCGGAAGTGCTGACAGATGCTCGGTCTGCGCGTCCGGCTGAGCCTGCTGTGCCATCTCCTGAGCGCGTTCGAGCGCACGACGCTGGCGCCGGGTCAGGGGCGCGCCTGCGCCGGGATCTGGTGTAGAGGTACTGCTCATGTTGCGTCTTCCGTCTGTCGCCTCACCGGTGTCGTGGACGTTTCCGCTCAGACCCCGGTGGGGAGGTCGGTCGTCGAGTGCTCCATGCTCTCCAGGAGCGCGTCGATGCGCTCGTCCGCAGCGCAGAAGGGGTCATTCAGGGTAACAGTCGATGAGGCACCGTCATCGAGTCGAATTCCCACCCAGTCGACGGTCAGGTCGCGACGCAGGTCCTCGGCTCTGGCCACGACCGCGCCGCGCAGGTGCGCGCGCGTCGAGGCGGGTGGGGTGCTCATTGCCCGCTGGCAGGCCTCATCGTCGACGAAACGGCGCAGCATGCCCGCACTCTCGAGGCGTTGGCGCAGTCCCTGCTCGGGTGAGACATCGTGATAGGCCAGCGCCAAACGGGTCACTCTCGGGTCTGTCAGGTCGGCACCGTAGCGCTGACAGTAGCGGGTCACCAGCTGGTGCTTGGCCGCCCAGTCCAGCTCCGTGGCCACACGCTCCGGCTCCTGGAGGCGGACCGCCTCCAGACCCCGCTCCCACAGATCCAGCGCGGCGGCGTGCAGGTCAGTCAGCTCCATGTCACCTGCAACGTGGTTGCGCAGCCGCTCAAGGTGCTCGGCCTGCATCTCCACCGCCGTGATGGTACGGCCGTCGACGCGTTCCAGGAGCGCACGTCCGCTCAGGTCGTGACAGGTGTCCCGGATAGCGCGCATGGGGTCGGACAGAGCCAGGTCGCTCAGGTCTCCGCCGCTTTCCAGGTAGTCAAGGAGCAGGTCCATGGCCGCCACCTTGAGCAGGGTGGATCCCTGGGCGATGTTGGAGTCTCCGACGATGACGTGCATGCGCCGGTAGCGCTCGGCGTCAGCGTGGGGCTCGTCCCGGGTGTTGATCAGTGGCCTGGCACGGGTCGTGGCTGAGGAGACGGCATCCCACATCTGGTCGGCCCTCTGGGAGAAGACGTAGCCGCCGGGGCTGGTGCCGGTGGGACGTGCGTCGTCGCTATTCACGATATGGCCGGCGCCGACGAGGATCTGCCGGGTCACCAGGTGCGGGACGAGGGTGCGTGCATCGTTCCAGAAGTCCCCGCGACGGCGCACGAGGTAGTTCTCGTGGCAGCCGAAACCGTTGCCCTCGGCATCGCGGTTGTTCTTCAGCAGGTGGATCCGCCCGGGGACGCCAGCGGCGGTCAGGCGGGTGTTGGCCTGCTGAGCCAGGTCAGCCATGACCAGCTCGCCGGCACGGTCCTGGGCGAGCAGGTCCTCAAGACGGTCGCACTCGGCGGTGGCGAACTCAGGGTGGGAGCCGACGTCCAGGTAGAGGCGGGCACCACCGCGGGTGAAGACGTTCGAGGAGCGCGAGCGTTGAACCACCGGCTCGAAGAGCTCACGAGCGGCGTGGTCGGCGTCCAGCGGTGGCGGACCGTCCCCGGCGGGAGCACAGGTGATGCCGTACTCGGTCTCCACCCCGATGATGCGGCGTGCCGGGGAGCGGGAGCCGCTCATGCTCACTGGCCGCCCTTCTGGACGAAGCCCTGGACGAAGGCAGCGGCGTTGGTCTCGATGACCGAGTCGATCTCGTCCAGGATGCTGTCGACGTCGCTGGTCTGGAGCGCCGACGTGCTCCGAGCCGAGATGGCGGTGCCGTTCTGCTCCTCTATGCCTTCGACAGTGGGCTCGACGCCGGCGCGACGAACCTGTCCCTGAGACCGATTGGCGTGTTGCGGCGTCATGCTCTGCTCCTTCTGCTCGTCCTTTCATCCAGCGCGTCGCTGGACGGCGCTGTGGGCCTCAGTGTCTCTCAGGTGCCGCCCGACGACCAATTTCCTCCAGGATGGTTGCCGTCTCATCCGGGCCGACGGCGACGTCGTCGGGCAGCCGCAGGCGCAACAGCTCGGGGCGGCCGGGAACGTCAAGAACCAGACAGGTCCAGGACGCGCCCACGATCTGCGGGTGACGGTTGATGGCAGTTCCGCGGATGGTGGCACGCGTGCCCTCGGGTGGTCTGTCGGCGGCTCGCTCGACCTCGGCCTCGGTGACCAGACGGTGGATCCGACCTGCCGCGTCGAGCTTGTCAACCACTGAGCATCCCGGACGCAGGTCAGCCCACTGAATATCGAGAGCGGCCAGACGAGGATCGTCCCAGCCGGTTCCCGACCGGCGGCGCAGTCCCTCGCAGAGCTCGTACTTGGCGACCCACTCCACCATGTGGGCCGCTGGACCGGAACCATCGCGACTCCACTGCTCCAGGGCGACGAGGCTCTGGCGCCACATGTCCAGGGCATATTGCGACTCCCGGGTCTCCAGCTCGCCTCACGGCGGGACTGATGACCTCCAGGTAGGCGCGCTGGATCGCCAGAGCGCTCATGGCCCCGGCTCGTGTGGTCAGCTCGTATGTGAGGGTGGGGTCGTGGGAGACAGCCCAGTGCTCCTCGACGGGGTCTGCGGTGATCGCCAGCCGGCTCAGCTCGGTCAGAGCATCCTTGAACGCCCCCGGTGCTGTGCGCCTGCTCCAGGAACCACAGGAGCAGGTCGGTGGTGGCGACCTTGAGGTAGATGGGGACGTCGAAGCGGTTGGCGTCCCCGTTGATGACGTGCAGGCGTCGCCAGTGCGTGCTGTCGGCGTGAGGCTCGTCCCGGGTATTGACGATGGGTCGGTTGAAAGTGGTCTGCAGACCGATCTCGGACTCGACATAGTCGGCTCGCTGACTGACCTGGAAACCGGGCCGCTCACTGCGCTGGCCGATGCCGACCCTCCCGGCGCCCACAAGCACGGGCCGAGTGACGAGGAAGGGGGTGAGGACCGCGGCCAGCTCCTCGAAGGGCAGCTCACGCCGCACGAGATAGTTCTCATGGGAGCCGTAAGCAGCGCCCTTGCCGTCGACATTGTTCTTGTACAGGACGATCTCCACCGGATCACCAACGCCCAGACCACCGTCACCCACAGCTGCCATGGCGCGTCGGGCGACCACTTCCCCGGCGCGGTCCCAGACCAGGGCGTCGTGCGGGGTAAGGACCTCCGGCGAGGAGTACTCGGGGTGGGCGTGGTCCACGTAAAGACGGGCCCCGTTGACGAGAACCGCTGTTGTCGCCTGGGGCAGCGCCGCCTCGGCGGCGCTGGGGCGGGCGCGCGAGCCCCAAGGAGCTGGCGGTGGGGCGTCACCCGACGGCGCCGGACGCGTGGGGTCGTCGGTGAGCTGACTGGGATGGGCAGCCGACCGCTGAAGCCTTCCACCGCGCAAATCGGCCAGAGGGTCCTCCCCCGCATAGTCCCATCGCACCGCGGGCACGTCCGCAGCGGCGCAGTAGGCCTCCACGACCTGGCTGGAGAGGACCACGGGGTTGGCATAAGGGTTGCCCGGGCGCAGGACCCCGAACTCGGTCTCCAGGCCGACGGGGCGTGTCACCGGTCCCGGCTGAAAGCCGACGCTGTTCATACGTTCTCCTTCCCGAGCCTGCGCACGGCGCGGATCTGCGAGGCACGGGCGCCGATGAGTCGGGCCCAGCCCTCGGGCGTTGTGGCGCCAGTGATCTCCTCGTTCTGCCGGGCCTCGACCTCGACGGCCGAGCGCAGCCTGTCCGTGCTCAGTCCCCCTTCTCCCCCGGCGAGCTCGTCCTTGATGGAGGCGGTCTTGGCTCGGGAGACGACGGCGGCCAGCATGGCGCCACTGACCAGATCGGCCAGGTGGAGGGTACGGGAGGTGATGGTATCCGCGTTCGCCTCGGTGATCTCCAGGACCGCGGTGGCCTCGTTGCGGGCGTAGAGGGTCTCGACGACGACGCGGCGCAGGGAGGCAGCCGTTGCCTCGCGGTCTCCCTCATGGGCCGCCAGCTCCGCCGGGGCCAGGGGAAGTCCGGCGGTCAGGTGCCGGGCGAGGATCTCCTCGGCCCCGGTCTCATCGGGCCGGTTGATGCGGATCTTCACATCCAGGCGTCCGGGGCGCAGGATCGCGGGGTCGATCATGTCCTCCCGGTTGGAGGCACCGATGATGACGACGTTGCGCAGGGACTCCACGCCGTCGATCTCCGCCAGGACCTGAGGCACGATCATGGTCTCGACGTCGGAGGACACACCGGTGCCGCGGGTGCGGAAAAGGGCCTCCATCTCATCGAAGAAGATGACCACCGGCCGGTCCTCAGCGGCGGCCTTGCGTGCCTGGTCGAAGATGGCGCGGATCTGCCGCTCGGTCTCGCCGACGAACTTGCTCAGCAGCTCAGGGCCCTTGATGTTGAGGAACGCGGCCGAGCGGCTCCTCGTACCGGAGCCACTTCCGGAGCCGGCCAGCGACGTGGCGACGGCCTTGGCGATGAGGGTCTTGCCGCAGCCGGGCGGGCCGTAGAGCAGCAGTCCCTTGGGGGCGCGCAGCCCATAGGCCTGGAAGAGATCCGGGTGGGTGAAGGGCAGCTCGAGGGCGTCGCGGATCTGCTCAATCTGGGGGCCCAGTCCCCCGATATCCGCCCAGGAGACGTCAGGGGTCTCGGCGACGACGAGCTGCTCGACGCTGGTGCGCTCGATGAGAGCTGTGGCGATGTCGGCTCGTAGGTCGGCGGCCAGGGTGTCGCCGGGCTTGAGCCCCTCACCGGCCCCGGTGAGGCGGAGCAGTGAGGAGGACAGTGCTAGGACCCGGGTATCTCCCCCACCGGTGGTCACCAGGACGCGGGCGTTATCGAGTGTCTCCTCGAGGGTGACGGCCTCGCCGGTCTGCGGTTCCTGCAGGGTGGAGACGACAAGCATCTGGTCGTTGACGGCCACGAGCCGTCCGACCTGGAGATCGGCGTCGTCCACGGCGGGGTGGACGTGCAGGAGCATCTGGCGACCCGACAGGCTCACGGCGACCTCGCGCTCCTGGGAGGCTTCGTCCCCGGCGCTCCTTGTTCCGGGCAGTCCGGTAAGCAGCCCCAGGGTGACCGGGGGGGCGGGTGACGGCGTCGAGCTGCTGGCCGAGCTCGGTGATGCGCTCGCGGGCCGTGCCCAGGGCGGCGACGAGACGCTCGTTCTTGGTGGCCAGGCTCACGGCCTGGGCGCGGGCCTCGCGCAGCTGGTGGCTGGTGAAGTCCTTGGCCGGCATGCCCAGGGACTGAGGCCTCCCAGCTCCTGCTTCGGGGGTCTCAGACATCATCGCCGTCCTGGGCTTCATCGGCACTCCCGCTCTGGACCGGCGTGGCGTCGGTGGGCTGTTTGGTCCGGCAGTCGCGCAGGACGCGACGGACCTTCTTGTCGGTGCTGGTGCGTTCTTGACGTCGTCGGGCAGCCAGTAGCCGCCCTCGTCGTAGGCGCCGCGGGCGAGCGGGCGCTTGCGGGTCAGAGGCCGGGAGCCGGAGGCCAGACGACGAGCGGTCAGAAGGAACCCGGTGTGCGCCACCATGCGGTGGTCGGGACGCACGGCCAGCCCGTCGACGTTCCAGGTGCGGACCATGGACTCCCAGGACTCGGGCTCGGTGAACAGCCCGCTGTGACGCAGGACCTCCACGGTGCGCGAGAGCTGAGTCACGGTGGCGACGTAGGTCAGGAAGAGCCCGCCCGGGGCCAGGGCCAAGGAGGCGGCCTCGATGTTCTCCCAGGGCGCGAGCATGTCCAGGACCACCCGGTCAATGCTGCCCGGTTCCACCCGGGCGGCAACGACGTCAGCGAAGTCCCCGGTGCGCAGCTCCCACGCCGGGTGGTGACGGCTGAACCAGGCGTCCACGTTGGAGGCGGCGATCTGGGCGAAGTCCTCGCGGCGCTCGATGGACAGCAGGTGGCCGCTCTCCCCGATGGCGGAGAGCAGGTTCATGGTCAGTGCCCCCGAGCCGACCCCGGCCTCCAGGACCCGGGCGCCGGGGAAGATGTCGCCCATGGCGATGACCTGTCCGGAGTCCTTGGGGTAGACCACTTGTGCGCCTCGGGGCATGGACAGCACGTAGTCGGCCAGAAGCGGTCGCAGCAGGAGCAGCTCATGGCCGGTGTCGGTCTCGATGACGCTGCCCTCGTCCAGACCCACGACGTCTCGGTGATAGAAGGAGCCCCGCACGGACTGGAAGTAGCCCTGGGGGTCGAGCAGGAAGGTGTTCTTGCGGCCCTTGGTGTCAGTGACCTGGATACGTTCGCCGTAGCGGAAGGGGCCGCGACGGCCCGCCTGCCCCAGGACTTCCTGAGGGTCCGGGCGCCGGGAGGGCGGTTGCTCTGCGGGGGCATCATGCTCTGGGGCGGACTCGTACTGGCTCATCACCGAGCAGTGTAGTCAGGGCCCATGACGCGGCACCTGCGTGGATCCTACGGCCGGGGCCCGCCCGGCCGGCGGGCAACGACGACGAGCTGAAGGGGCAGCATGTCGCGCATCGCCGGGTCGGTGAAGCGGTAACCGCCTTCGCAGGGGCTCCATGAGGTCGGGCCAGCGGCACCAGGCACTCACACGGGTCTCGCTCACCTCCTCCAGGACGAGGCCCGCCCCCAGCAGGGCGGTGAGGATCTCCCCCACCGCGTGGTTCCACTGGTGGCTGCGGGTGTGGGTGATCGGCGCGGCACCCTCGGGGGCCTCCACGTAGGAGTCCTCTTTTTCCCAGGTCATGGGCTCCTCCTGCTGGAAGTAGGGCTCGTGGAGGGTGAGCCCCTGGGAGGTGTCGTCTCCAACAGCCATGAAGACGGGGTGGTCATCGCGCAGGACGAGGCGTCCGCCAGGGCGCAGCAGACGAGCCACGACGCGCGCCCAGAGGTCAACATCAGGCAGCCAGCACAGAACGCCCAGCGTGGTGTAAACCAGGTCGAAGTCCCCAGTCACGGCTTCACGGGCTGCGTAGACGTTGGAGTCGACCAACTCGATGCGGGCACCAGCCCGCCGCGCCAGCTCCCGAGCCCGCTCCAGTGACCGCGGGGACAGGGTCGAGACCGACAACGCGCCGCGCCCCCAGCCGGGACAGGCTGATCGTGTCGAGCCCCAGGTGGCACTGGAGATGGATGACGTCGAGGTCGACCAGATCCCCCAGGCGCTCCCGGTCATCGGTGACGTCCTTGGTGAGCGCTGTGGGCGAGGCGAGAAGCTCGGCGATGCCGTAGCCGGAGGCCTCGTGGAGCGTGGCACGGTCGTCCCAGTTGGCGCGGTTGTCGACGAAGTGGGTGCGGTGCACGATACCGGGGTCCGGCTCTGTCATGCCGCCAGCGTAGCGGGGAGCCGGCTGGCGCCGTTGCTCCTCAGCGCGCGCCGGTGGGAACGGCTCCGCTCAGGTGGCCCGAGTCGACGATGACCAGCCAACGAGAGACCTCCCGGGCCCGTTTCATGGCGTCGGCGGCCGTCTGCCCGGTCAGCTCGGTGGTCACCGCCGCTGCTGGCAGCACCGTGCAGACCTGGCCCGCGGTCACACCGGCGGTGGAGGCGGCGTCTGCCGTGTCACCCAGCCCGACCTCGTCCAAGGACGCCTCATCGATCGCACCCACGAGCTCGGTCCCGTCAATCACCAGAACCAGGGCGGCTCCACCGGCAATCGCCTTGCGGGCCTGGGACAGGGGAGCATCGGGTCCGACGACGTGCACGGGCCGGGACAGCTCGCGCAGGTCCAGTTTCGAGGCGGCCCGGGCACCTCCTCCGAGCTCGAGGACCTGCCAGCTGGAGGCCACGATCGACCACCCCACCATGACGACCAGGATGAGATTGAAGGCGTCGGGCTGGCGACCCTGAAGCAGAAGCGGACGCAGGATCCACCACCACACGACACCGCCGACCACGACGAGCCCTCCCCAGCCGGCCACTTTGAGACCGAGCCGGCGATTACCGGTCACCTGGACAACGAGCGCGGCCAGGGCGTATCCGCCATCGAGAGGAAGCCCCGGCAGAGCGTTAAAGATCGCCAGGGCCAGGTTGACCAGGGTCACGGCCCATATGGTGAAGGCGACGGGAACCGACAGACTGACGGAGTCCCTGCACCAACGTTCCAATGCCCCAGATGAGCAGGTTGGTGGCCGGGCCGGACAGGGAGGTGGCCAGGTCCTTCCACGCGGTCCACTCGCGCGCCGGCCCGAAGGACGTGCGCCCTCCCCACAGGTAGAGCTCGTAGCGAGTGGGGCGGCGCCCCATGAGGGTGCCGGTCAGCCCGTGAGCCAGCTCGTGCAGGAGGACCGAGCCGGCCACGCCCAGGACCGTGGCGACCACCACGGCCAGCACGGTCGTGGTCCCGAAGTCCCCCAGGGCGGCGGAGACCAGTGGGTACCAGCTGCCGGCGATGAGCAGGCCGAGCAGGAGGGAAGTCGGTGAGATGACGACGGGAGCACCACCGATGCGGGCGATCACCCACTCGCCGGTCGATGAGGAGGCAGGCATGGGCGTGAGCCTAACGCCGTCGGGGGCGGCTCGCCGCATCTGCTCGGAGGCCACAGCAGGCTCTTGTGCCGCCAACGGCGCACGCTGTGGAGTAGCCGTCTTATATCCGACACCCCGTCTCCTCCTCACGGTAGCGTCACCTCTATGTCCTGTGAGCCGCACACCGTCACCAGCTCGTCCGCCCGCACAGACGTCAGGCCCACCGGCCCAGGCGCCGGTGGCGGCCCGCAGCGCGGTTACGGAGACCGGCGCCGCGCGGCACTGTCTCCCTCGCGGGCCAAGGACTTCATGCAGTGCCCGCTCATGTTCCGCCTGCGTACGGTCGACCGCCTCCCCGAGCCCGGCTCCCTGGCCATGCACAAGGGGACAGTCGTTCACGGCGTACTGGAGCGGCTCTACGACCTGCCGGCCTCCGAACGCTGCCCGGATGCGGCCCTCGGTCTGCTGCCCGGTCAGTGGGAGTCCCACCGGGAGAAGAACCCGGAGGTCATGGAGCTGTTCGAGGATCCGGCACAGGTGGAGACCTGGCTGGAGGAGGCTCGCGGACTCATCCGCACCTACTTCTCCCTGGAGAACCCGCAGCGCCTGGAGCCCGCTGAGCGTGAGATGTTCGTCCAGACCGAGACCGGTGACGGCCTGCTTCTGCGGGGCTTCGTCGACCGCCTGGACGTGGCGCCCGACGGCGCCATGCGCGTGGTCGACTACAAGACCGGCCGTAGCCCGGGCACGCGCTTCATGGAGGAGGCACTGTTCCAGATGCGCTTCTACGCCCTAGTCCTGTGGCGGCTGCGCGGGAGAGCACCGGCCCGGCTCCAGCTGGTCTACCTCAAGGACGGACGCGTCCTGACCCACGATCCTCGACAGGCCGAGCTGGAGCGGACCGAGACCCGTCTGGCCCACCTGTGGGACGAGGTCGAGGACTGCGCCCGCAGCGGTTCTTTCCGCCCTCAACGCTCCCGTCTGTGCGACTGGTGCTCCTTCCAGGCCCAGTGCCCGCTCTTCGGCGGCACCACGCCGCAGATCCCCGACGACGGGCTCACCCGTCTCCTGAGCGCCCGGCGCGCCGCAGCCTGATCTCACCCAGCGTCCCAGAATTGCTGCGGTGCGCGCCCTCGGCTACAGTCCCTAGCGGTTGACAACCGTCGCCAACCACTTCGTACCGGAGAAGCACATGAACGTCGCCCAGGCCCGCATCGCTCGCACCGCCTCGCGCGGGGCCGGCATGTGTATGCGCCGCCTGGTTCGGGCGTTCTGAGGCGGTCTCAGACTGATCGTCCTCTCCGGCTCCCGGCACCCTTGAGGCGGTGCCAGGCCAGCCACGTCCAGCCAGGCCCCCACTTCACTCCCCCCACCGGATGACGTGGCCCTTCTCTGTATCTTCTTCCTTCACCTGTGCTGCGTCACCGGTCCTCACGCAGGCTGCTCGCGCCTGAAAGCAGCAGCCGGACAAGGACCACACCGTGCCATCACCCACCATTCTCACCGGTCTCGCCGTCGGGGCCGTCCTCGGCTTCATCCTTCAACGGGGCCGTTTCTGCATCACCGGAGCCTTCCGCGACCTGTGGGTCTCCCGCTCCTGGCGCTGGTTCACGGCCTTCCTGCTGGCCATCGCCGTTCAAGCGGTCGGAGTTGCCGTCCTCACCGGCGCAGGCTCCATCACACCTGAGATCCCCAGATTGTCAGTGGTCGCCACCGTCGTCGGATCCTTCCTCTTCGGAGTGGGGATCGTCCTGGCCGGCGGCTGCGCCACCGGCACCTACTACCGTGCGGGCGAGGGCCTGGTCGGATCCTGGTTCGCGCTCGTGGCCTATGCGACCACTGCGGCGGCGTCGAAGACCGGGATCCTGTCGGGAGTGACGAAGTGGGTCAAAGGGCTGTGGATCACCAACCTGACCACCATCCCCACCACCATCGGGGTACCGGACTGGGTAGGAGTCGTCATCCTGGCCGGAGTCACTGCGGTGGTGGTGCATCGCTTCGTCGTCCTGGGGCGGAGCCGTCCCGCCCAGGTCCAGCTGCCCGCACAGCGCACGGGCCTGGCCCACCTGCTGCTGGAGAAGCAGTGGAACCCCCTGGTCACAGGGACTGCTGGTGGGAGTCGTCGCCATCATCGCCTGGCCCACCTCCTGGGCCTCGGGACGTCTGGATGGACTGGGGATCACGACGCCGTCGTCGAACCTGGTAGGGCTCATCGTCACCGGCGACATCAAGCGGCTCGACTGGGGCGTGCTCCTGGTCCTAGGGATCCTGCTCGGCTCCTACATCGCTGCCAGGGCCTCCGGCGAGTTCCGCATCCGTGTACCCAGCGCCCAGGTCATCCAGCGCTCCATCATCGGCGGCGTCCTCATGGGGATCGGCGCAGTGTGGGCCGGCGGCTGCTCGATCGGCAATGCCCTGGTGCAGACCTCCCTTCTGTCATGGCAGGGCTGGACCGCCCTCGTCTTCCAGGTCCTGGGAGTCGGGGCGGCCGCGTGGTTCATCCTCATCCGCCCCCGGCATCGTCGTCGCGCCATGCGCGCCGCCGCCCGCGTCCCCGCCACCGTCTGACACCGCACCAACCCCAAGGAGAGACTCATGCGTACTGTTCTGGAGACCACCGGTCAGGTCTGCCCCTTCCCGTCATTGAGGCCGAGGAGGCCATGGAGGACCTCGACGTCGGAGATGAGCTCGTCATCGGATTCGACTGCACCCAGGGAACCCAGACGCTGCCCGCCTGGGCCGCAGACAACGGCTACACCGTCACTGAGTTCGAGCGCACCGGCGACGCGGCCTGGACCATCACCGTGCGCAAGTAGGTCGAGCCGCTACGGTTAGGCCTATGGAGCACAGGAGACTCGGCCGAACCGGCCTGCGAGTGTCCTCCGTGGGTCTGGGCACGATGACCTGGGGCCGGGACACCGATGAGCTCGAGGCCAAGGAGCAGCTCGACATCTTTCTCGATGCCGGGGGCACCCTCGTGGACACCGCCGCCTCCTACGGCGAAGGCGTCAGTGAGGAGGTCATCGGTGCGCTCCTGCGCGAGCACGTGGACCGACAGGACCTCGTCCTGGTCTCCAAGGCCGGGGTGCGCACCTGGCGCACCGGTGAGCGCTCCTCGGTGGCCGACGCCTCCCGCGGCTCGCTGCTGGACACGCTCGACACCAGCCTGGCCCGCCTGGGCACCGACCACCTCGACCTGCTGCTGGTTCAGGTACCCGACCCCACCACCTCCCTGGAGGAGACGGCCCACGCCCTTGGCCTGGCCGTCTCCTCCGGGCGTACCCGCTACGTGGGTGTTGCCAACCACCCGGCATGGGCGTCAGTACGCATGCACGACCTGCTCAGTGAGTGCGGACGGGGACCGGGGCTGGCCGCCGTCGAGGTGGAGCACTCGCTGCTCTCCCGCGGCATCGAGCGCGAGCTCATGCCCGCTTCCCAGGCCCTGGGATTCGGGGTCCTGGGGTACGCCCCCCTTGGGCGAGGGGTCCTCACCGGCAAGTACCGTGCCACGATCCCACCGGACTCGCGGGCTGCCTCACCGCACCTGCGCTCCCTACGTGTCCCCCTACCTGGGCGACCTGCACCGGGGGGTCGTCGAGGCCGTGGCCACGGCGGCCTCGGGCCTGGACCGCAAGCCGGCCGAGGTGGCACTGGCCTGGGCCCGTGACGCCGCCGGGATAGCCTCCACCGTCGTGGGGGCGCGCACGCCGGCCCAGCTCCAGGGCGTGCTTTCAGCCGTTGACCTGGAGCTTCCGGTCCAGATCCGCCACGCCCTGGACGAGGTCACCTCGTTACAGCTCGGCTACCCCGAGCGCTTCTGAACCGCGAAGCAACGCGGGGTCCGCGCACATCGTGCGCGGACCCCGCTGCTGAAGGATGAATGACCGAGAGGACTTCAGTCAGTCCTCGTCGTCGTAGTCCTCGTCCTCATCGTCGCCGTCATCGTCGTAGTCCTCGCCGTCATCGTCGTAGTCCTCATCCTCATCATCGCCGTCGGAGTCGAAGGCCTCGAAGGGCAGTTCGATGCCGTAGGCGGTGAACAGCGAGTCGTCGTAGGTGAAGAAGGCGTCCTGGAGGGCGTTCTCGGCCGCGACCACGGCCGGGGAGAGCTCGTCACCGGTCGCGGCAGCATCCAGGTGCGCCTCGAAGGCGGCAATGAGTCGGTTGAGCGCGGACCGCGGGTCGTTCGTCATGTGGGACACACTACCGGTTCTCCCCCGCCCGGCGCACAGGTGGGCAGCAATGCCTGGGGAGGACGTTGCGCCGTGATCACGCGTCCCGCTCGACTCCCAGCTCCTTGCGGATGAAGCCCAGGAAGAGATCCTCCCCTTTGATCCTGCTGGTCTCCCTCAGGTCCGACGACGACGCGCACGCCGTCGCGCAGGATCTGGGAGGCTCCACCGCCGGGCCCAAGGGGCAGGATGATCCGCTCGGTCCCGGGTGTGTAGGTGGTACTGGGCTCCCGGCCCGCGATGAGGTCGGCAATGTTGCTGGCCACGACTCGGGCGTGGGCCCGGGCGGCGTCGGCGCGCTTGGACTCGCGCACGTCGGTGATGTCGCCGATGGCCCATACGCCGGGGTGGTCCACCACCCGCAGGTAGTCGTCGACACGGATCGTGCCGTCGTAGTGGCGCACCTCGTCGTAGTCCTCGCTGAGGAATCCGGTGGCAGCCGCCGAGCCGTAGGCGCGGAACCACATGTCCACCTCCAGCTGACGCCCGCCCTGGGTGGTGACCCGGAAGGGTGAAAGCACGCCGACGTCGACCGGGGGCAGGAAGCTGAGGGAGTCACCGGTGATGATCTCGACGCCGCGCTGGGTGAGCTGGTCGGAGATGGCCTCGCGGACCTCCGGCTTGTAGTCACCGGCGGGCAGGATCCTATCGGCGGCCTCCAGCATGGTCACCTTGATGTCCGGGAAGACCGAGGTGATCTCTCCGGCCAGCTCAATGCCGACCGCGCCGGCTCCCACGATGAGCACTCGCGAGGACTGCTCGAGGTTGGCGTGAACACGCTCGATGCGGGCCTTGGCGACGACGGAGGAGGACTCCATGTGCTTGGCCGGGAAGGGGTAGGCGGTCCCGGTGGCCAGCACCAGGTAGTCGGCCTCGATCGGCCCATGCCCGGTGACCTCCACGGTGGTGCCGCGAACGGCCAGCGCCGTGCCGTGAATGACGCGCCCGTTGGTCAGGAGCCGGTCGTAGGGCAGGAAGATCTTCTCCGCCCAGTCCCGGTCGACCACCGCCCGCAGCGCTGCGGCGTGGCTGACGAAGGTGTCCTTCTGCTCCACGAGGGTGACCTCGGCGATGTCGTCGAGGGCCTTGGCGACGGTGATGCCGCCATACCCACCGCCAACGATGGTGACGCGAGCCATAGTGTGTTCCTTCCGGTGATGAGAGGTGAAGACGCGGACCGTGTCCGTCAGGTGAGTCCGCGGCGCTTGAGAAGGGGCAGGATGCTGGGGTCGCGCCCGGTGAAGGCGCGGTAGGAGGTCGAGGCGTCCCGGGAGTCGCCGCGAGCGAGGAACTCTCGGCGGAACGTGTCTCCGGCCTTGCGGTTCAGGCCGAGGTCATCGCCGATCGCGCCGTCGGTGGTGAACCACGCGATGGCATCAGCGTCCATGACCTCGCTCCAGATGTAGGCGTAGTAGGCGGCGCTGTAGCCGCCGGCGAAGATGTGGGAGAAGTAGGTGGTGCGATAGCGCGGGGGGACGAGCGCGTCGTTGACACCGGCAGCGGCCAGGGCCCGATGCTCAAACTCCTCCACCTCGCGGATGTCCCCCGGGACCTCTCCCGGTGCCAAGGTGTGCCAGGCCTGGTCGAGCAGGGCCGCCCCCAGGTACTCGGTGGTGGCGTATCCCTGACCGAAGGAGCCCTGGCCGCGCAGCTGCTTGGCCAGATCAGTGGGCAGGGGCTCGCCGGTGTCCACGTGACGGGCGTAGCTGGAGAGCACCTCGGGATGAAGTGCCCACTTCTCGTTGAGCTGGCTGGGGAACTCGACAACGTCACGAGGCACGGCGGTCCCGAAGGCAGAGGGGTAGCGCGTCTCGGACAGCAGGGCGTGCAGAGCGTGCCCGAACTCGTGGAAGCAGGTGATGACCTCGTCCCAGGTCAGCAGTGCCGGCCCGGAGGTTGGCTGCTCGATGTTGCAGCAGTTGATGACGACCGGCCTGCGACCGGTGAGGGCAGAGCCGGTGACGAGACTGTCCATCCAGGCGCCTCCGGACTTGCCCGCCCTGGCGTAGTAGTCGCCGACGAAGAGCCCCAGAACCGGCGCCTCCGGGTCCTGGCCGTCATGCACCTCCCAGACTCGTACACCGGGGGCGTACATGTGCTCGGCCAGGTCCTCACGCTCGTGGAAGGTGATGCCATAGAGACGGTTCGCAGCGTAGAAGACTCCGTTGACGACGACGCTCCACAGCTCCAGGTAGGGGGCCAGGACCTCGTCGTCGACGCCGAAGCGGTCCTTGCGCTCGGCGGCCTCGTAAAAGGGCCAGTCGGCGGGGCCGAAGGTCTCACCCTCCTGGGTCTCAGGGTCGTTCTCCATACGGGCGGCGTAGATCTGGGCATCGCGTCGGGCGTTGGCCATGGCGGGCGGTGTGAGGCGGGCCAGCATCTCGCGGACCGCGTCGGTGGTCCTGGCAGCCGACTCCGCCGCCACGAGGGCGGCGTGGTGCGGATAGCCCAGGAGGGCAGCTCGTTCGGCGCGCAGTGCCGCGAGCTCCAGGACGATGTCCCGAGTATCGCCGGCGCCGTCATGTCCGCCCAGTCCCCGGTTCATGGACCTGTCCAGGAGGGAGAGCCGGGCGGTATGAGGACGGGTGGTGGCCAGGGCGGGTGTCACCGTGACGTTAGAGACCTCAGCGGCATGCATGGCCTCGGTGACCAGGACGGAGAAACGCATCTTGAGCGCGTTGACGCGGGCGTTGATCTCCTTGAGGGCGTCAGTCTCCGACTCGTCCAGGCCAACGCCGTTGCGTTCGAACTCCTCAACGGTCAGGCGGATGAGACGGGCGGTCTCGGCGTCGATGACGGCGCCGTCGGCGTCGCGCGTCTCCTCGCCGTCGGGTGCTGCAGCGACGAGGGTCATCGAGCGTCTTGAAGCGCTCGTAGAGGCGCGAGTCGAGATGGTAGGCGTCGGAGTGCGCCGCCAGCTCCGGGGCGAGCACCTCCTCGAGCTCATCGAGGTCCGGGCAGTCAGTGGCGGAGGTCAGGGCGTCCAGTACTGTCAGCGCCCGCTCCAGCAGCTCACCGGATCGTTCCAGGGCGTTGACGGTGTTGGCGATCGTGGGTTCGGCCTCGTTGGTGGCGATCGCCTCCCACTCCCGGCGCTCGGCAGCCATCCCGGCACGGATGGCCGGTTCGATATCGGCGTGGTCCACGGCCGTGAAGCCGGGCAGGCCCAGGTCGAGCGGCCATGGCCTGGCGAAGACATTCGACTCCGGGAGGTCGGTGCCGTCGGTGGTCTCGCTCATGGGCCCATCGTGCCACGTGCCGGGGGCTTCTCAAGCACAACGTGCAGAAAATTGTGGGTCATTAGTCCCTATCAGACGGCTTGAAGAGCTTCTGGTCAGGCCGGTTTCCTGCCACCAGGGACACGATGAGATCGGCAATGGCGGGATCATCTGGGTCCTGGTTACGGCTGTCGACGGCGCGGTTCGCCCACCATCCATCCACGGCCAGCAGTGCCACGCGTTGCATCGGGGTGAGCTCGGGCACCTCTCCGACCCACTCGTCACGCAGCACTTCCCAGGCATTCTTGATCATCTCGGCCTCCGCCGTGGTCGAGAGCATGAAGCTGACCTCACCAGGCAGGATCGCACCGTCGATGACGGAGCGGGCCAGAGCCTCAATGCGCTCGGAGCGGCTCGCCTCCTCCACGGGCTTTCCCAGTGCTTCCAGGGCCTCGGCCCACCAACGCTCCTGGAAGGCTGCGGCGATACCCTCCAGGAGCTCGGTCTTGGTACGGAAGTGGTAGATGATCCCGCCACGGGTCAGCCCGACGTGCTCGGCCAGGGCGTCGAAGGTGAGGGCATCGAACCCGTTGCGATGGGCGAGCTCGAGCGCCCCGGTGATGATGCGGTCCCGCTTCGAGGTTCTCATGAGACCTCCTCACTCGTTTCACTCGTGGCTGGAACGTGCCGTGCGGCCATGACGCCGGCAACCAGGAGGATACCGGCGGCAATAGCGGCCGTGGCCTGCATGGCATGAGTGAAGGAGGTCTGGGCATGTGCCATCAGCTGGGCCTGCGCGGGCGCAGTCCGATCGATGACGCCAGACAGGGTCGCCAGCGACTGCTCAGCGGCGTCGACCACCTGGCTCGGAAGACCCGAGGGGGCAGACCCGAGCAGAAGTCGGTAGCCGACGTCCTGGATCGTTCCCAGCACCGCGATGCCTAGGCAACGCCGAGCTCGAAGCCGGTCTCGGAGATGGCGGAGGCTGCTCCGGCCCGGTCCGCCGGCACCGATCCCAGGACCGCGTCGGTAGAGACCGTGAAGGCCAGGCCGACGCCAGCACCGATGATGAGCAGACCGATGCATATCACGACAATCCCGCCGTAGGACTCTCCCACGGCAACGACAAGGAGGCCCACTGCTGCCAGAATCAGACCGCCTCCGAGCGCCCGTCCGTTTCCGAGTCGGCGTACCACCGCGGCCACGACCGCGATAACGACGATGGAGGCCAGCGACGTGGGGAGCTCGGTCAGACCCGCTTGGAGCGTGGAGTAGCCCCGGACGAGCTGCAGGTACTGGGAGAAGAAGTACAGCAGACCGGCCAGGGAGAAGATCGCCAGCACGGTGGCGATGATCGCCCAGGTGAATGCGGGGCGTCTGAAGAGCTCGACGTCGATCAGCGGTGTGGCCAGCGTGCGCTGGCGCCGTAGGAAGACCCATCCGGCACCGAGGCCCGCGAGCAGGGCAGCCACGGCGAGGGCCGTCAGACCGTTGTGGGCGAAGGACTTGACGGCGTAGACGATCGGCACGATCGCCAGGACGGACAGGATCGCGGAGACCATGTCCACCGGGGCTCCCTGATCGTTCTTCGACTCGGGCAGGAGCCACAGGCCGGTGATGATGACGGCCGCCATAACGGGGACGTTGATGAGGAAGACGCTGCCCCACCAGAAGTGCTCGAGCAGGGCCCCACCGACCAATGGCCCCAGGGCGGCGCCGCCGGAGCTTCCGGCCGACCAGATCGCGATGGCGGTGGCACGATGATGAGCATCGGGGAAGATGTTGCGGATGAGGGACAGGGTGGAGGGCATGATCGTGGCTCCTCCTACACCCAGCAGCGCACGGGCGGCGATGAGGGCACCCGCGCTCGGCGCGAAGGCCGCCATGACGCTGGCCGCCCCGAAACCGAGGGTCCCGATGAGCAGGAGGCGTCGCCGACCGATGCGGTCGGCGACGTTGCCCATCGTGACCAGCAGGCCGGCCAGGGTGAAGGAGTAGATGTCACCGATCCACAGCAGCTGACTGGCCGTCGGCCCCAGGTCCGTGCTCAGAGAGGGAATCGCAAGCGCCAGCACCGTCGAGTCGATGGCCAGCAGGGTCACAGCAAGGGTCAGGACGGCCAGTGCCGCCCAGGCACGGAGTCCAGGAGAACGATTCACGACCATAACTGTACTATACATACAGTCAAGTTACGGCGATGATGGCTCTCTTCTCAGCACAGACGCCGGCTACGGAGCACCTCGGCCACGTCCGGTGCGAAGTAGCCCGGACCTTTAAGGACCTTGCCGTCCTCACGATAGATCGGCTTGCCGTCGGCCCCCAGCTTGGACATGTTGGAGCGCTGAACCTCTGCGAGCACGGCCGGCAGGTCGATCCCGGTCTCCAGGGCCATGCCGTAGATGACGTAGACGAGGTCCGCCAGCGCGTCAGCAGCCTCGACGGTGTCACGAGTACCGTCGTCGACGGCCACGGCGCGGTGATAGCCCGACTCGGCCTCGGTGCGGGCCGCTTGCCCATAGACGGCGCCAACGAGCTCGACGAACTCCTCGGCGATGAGGCTCATGCGCATGTGCAGGCTCTTGCGCTCAAGGCTGGCGCCGTCGGTCTGCACGGGAAGTCCGTAGACGTGGTGGAAGCGCCGCACGAGGGCCTCGGGGTCGTCGCCTTCACGCTCTCCGACGCCGTCGTGCGCCACTAGCGGCAGTGAAGCCGCCTCCGCGCTGACAGGGACCGTCCCAGGGCGCTTGCGGCTCGCGAGGGTCGTCGGGAAGCAGGGTGGCGACCCATCCGTCGCGGAGCCGGCCGTCATTGAGCAGGAGACGGCGCACCTGCCCCTCTCTCTGGAAGCCGAGCGACCAGGCGACCTTCCAGGAGGCCCAGTTGGGCACCGGGCCACGGCTTGAGTCATGGATGTCGCAGCGCCACCGCAGCGCGGACAGGCTCAGGGGCCGTCCGGGTCGAAGGCCGTTTCAATGAGGGCGGCGACGGCGCGGGTCATAGTGCCGCGCCCTCGCGCAGCAGCGGTGAGCCAGTAGCCGATCTCTCCCGTTCGAGCATCCTCAGGGCCACTCAGGGTGATGCCGAGCATTCCCACGAAGGTCGAGGAGGCTCCGTCGTCGCCGGCCTCACGAACCGCCCACGTGAGCTCGCGCCCCTCACTCCAGCCGTTGGTCACGATCTGCTCGACGAACGCCTGAGCGTCGCTGCGCTGATAGCCGCGGGGGATGAAGGTCCACTCCTGAATGTCGGCCTCCTGGCAGATCTCGGCGATGCGGTCGATGTCGTCGCCGGTCGGGACCGACAGAACAAGTGCGGGCAGACCCGCATCCGCGGGAACGGTCATCTCAAAGGAGTCCATGGAGGAGGATGCTAACGCCCCTCCCCTGGCTCACTCTTGACGAGACCCTCACAATCCTCTCCCAGGTCATTTCACGGGCCTATGCTCGAGGGCAGTACCCCGACGAGAAGAGCCTAAGTGACTACCACCCCCGCACCTGAAAGCCGACACCACGGTCCCGCGATCCCCCGTTGGAAGCTGCTTTCGGTACGAGTGGGCAGGCAGGGTGACGTCATCACCGTCGAGCAGAGAGTTCCCGCCCGCGTCGTCAGAGTCGAACAGCACAGCTACGGCGTGGACAACGCCGGCGAAACGTGCGTGGCAAGGCCTCACGACACTGTTTCCTCCCCACTGAGACCTTCTCCGTACCGGACCAGGCGAGTCCCCTACTACGAGTCCGGTCTGACGTCGGTCAACACTCTCCCCCTGGTGCGCGAGCGTCTCACCGTCCCGGCATCTGTCGCTAACGAGCAGCACGTCCGCCAGGCGGTCGATACCGCAATCAGCTCCTACGATCCTGGATCCGCTGCACTTTCGGCCCAGGTCAGCTCCGGCGCAGTCCGCCACGTGGTGCAGGGGCTCCTCGGCCTCGTCATCGTGACTGTCGCCATCTTCATCGCGGTGCGGATCCAGCTGGCCTTCTCCAGCTCCCCGGCTCCCGCTGGATTCGATCCGCGCAGCATCTTCCTGATCCCGATCACCATCCTCATGCTGATCGGAGTGCTTCTGGCCAGCGCCAACCTCCGCCGAGCCTGGATACTGCGAACTCCCCCGTTTGTTGCAGAGCAGCAGTGGGGGCTGCTTCGCACAGTCCTGACCCAGATATCCGGGCAGGAGCCCGGCTCGTCGCGTCCTCTGGACATTGAGGCTGGGCGGCGACGGGACCTCATCACTCATCCGGGCGGTGGCACCGTTGCACGCGGCGCTACCCGTGACGGCCGTATGGGGCCGACCTGGCCGGATCCCTCAGACATCAGCAGACTTCATCGAGAGGCACGGGGCCGAGCCGCCAAGGGAGCAGTCATCTTCGCCTGCTTCCTGGGTCTCGGCTCCTTGGTCATCGGATCGTTCGTGCGCCTTGGTGTACTACCTCTTCTTCCCTTCGTGCTCCTGGGCTCAGGAATCGCCGCTGTCGTCATCATCGGATCGATGCGAGTGTGCGACCGGATGCTGCTGGCTCACCCCGCCACGATTCCCGGAGAGGAGCAGCCCTACCGCCTGCTGGTCGAGGACATTGACGTGGCGAGTCTTGAACCCTGGTGCGCGGCACGACGCCGCGAGGACAATTGGCGTGTTGCGGCAGCGGCGTTCTGGCCACTGATGACTGTCGGTTTCCTGCTTGCCTTCTACTCCTTCGCCCACTTCAAGACGGCGGCGATGTTCGACTCCTCGTCCCCAGAGCCGCAGCTACCTCTCGCTTCCTCCGTCATCGTGTTGCTGACGATCGCGCTGGCACTGGTGACCGTCGTCCTCGGGCACCTCTGGGCCCGACGGCGTGATGCTGAACGTCGCCGTCGAGCAGGACTCCTCTGAGTCTTAGGAGGCTCTTGCCTCAGCGGGCCGGCATCGCAGGACCGGCCAGCAGGTGACCATGACGAGACCTCCCAGCAGGCCGTAGGCCAGGGCTACCCACAACCCGTGGTCATCGGCGAGCCAGCCGACAACCGGTGGCGCCAGAAGTCCCGTGAGGCGGGCGAGCCAGGACACGATGGTCAGGCCCAGCCCAGGAGGAAGCCCTTCGATGTCGTCGGCCGCGGAATAGGTCACGGGCACGGCGACGGCACAGCCGGCCCCGGAGATGGCCATCCCGATCAGTGTTCCGGCGACGGAGGAGAGCAGGAGTGCGATGCTCATGCCAAGGGTTACCAGGGCTCCGCCCCAGGCGATGACGGCTCGCTGACCGACGGCGTCGATGATCCGGTCCCCTACCAGACGCCCCACGATCATCGTCCCCTGGAGCGCCACGAGTCCCAGCCCCACACGGCCGGCGGTAGCGCCCTGCTCGGACAGGAGCAGGGACGACCAGTTCATGGCCACGTCCTCGGGGAACATAGAGTCGGCGCACAGCAGGCCGACGACGCCGAGGACGAGGATCGTCACTGGGAGCGAGCGACGCGACGAGACAGTCGGTGGCGCCTCGCGGGAGTCGTCGAAGGCGCCGACCTGATCGGGAGCGCGCTCAGCGGAGTCATGACCGGGCAGGAACCAGCCCACGAGCAGGGGGCCCACCGAAATGACCAGAAGCACCATCGCCGTGAGCGTCATATGGGTCCCCAACCCCACGCCGGCTCCGGCCATGGCTTGCCCCATGGCCGCGCCCAGGACCGCCCCCAGTGACCAGGAGGCGTGGAAGCTCGTCACGATGGAAGCGCCCCAGCGGCGCTGGACGCGCAGGCCGTGCGCATTCTGGGCGACGTCGACGATGGCGTCCGTCCCGCCCATGACCAGGAGACAGGCCGCCAAAACGATCCACGAGCGAGCCAGGCCTGCGCCGAGGAGCGCCAGTGCGACCACAAGCATGCCCAGGCTGGCGACCCTCGCCGAGGTCAGACGGGAGATGAGCCAGGATGCAGCCAACCCCGCCACGAGGGCACCGACACTGGCCGTGGCCACGGCCTGCCCGAAGGCCGCCTTGCTCAGGCCCAGCTGCTCCACGATCTCAGGGAATCGCGGAACCAGGTTGGCGAAGCCCAAGCCATTGGCCAGGAACACCAGGTACACCGCGGCTCGGGCTCGAAGCAGCCCGGGACCGCGCCGCGGTCTCAGACGGCTGTGCAGCGGGATGGCGGATAGCACCGGACCAGATTACCGGCGAGTCATGAGAATCTCGGGAAGTACTGCCCATGACAAATGTGGGCACTGGGATGGCGTCAGCAACGTCATGCGCCTAGGCTGGCACAGGCAGAGCGATTTTGCGACACAAGAGTTGTTGGCTCTTGCCACGCATGCCCACGATTCCCCCGACCGCGTCTCATATGGAGGATGAATGTCTTACGGAAGCGTCCCCAACCCTGAACCCTGCCGGCCAGGGTCCCCTACGGCGCCCTCAACAGTTCAGGGGCCCCTGCCCTGAGCCCTCGATGTCGCCCCTGCTCCCCGGCGCGTCCGTCGGCGAGGCCATCAAGCGCTACTTCCAGCGCTACGCCCAATTCCGCGGCTACGCCTCCCGCTCGGAGTACTGGTGGCCGTGGTTGGTCAATACCATCATCGGCTTCATCTTTTCCCTCTTCACGGTGATCCCGATGATGACCGCCATGTCCGAGGCTATCGAAGCAGCCCAGAACGGCGACCCCTCGATGACCCCCGTGTATCCCGCCAGCTTCTACGTCATGTCCGGCATCGCCTCGCTTTATGGTCTCGCGGTTCTCTTGCCGAACCTCTCTTCCTTGGTGCGGCGCCTGCACGACACTGGCAAGTCAGGATTCTGGTTCTTCATCGGGTGGCTGCCGATCATCGGGCCGATCTGGCTGTTGGTTCTTCTCGCGTCAGAGTCACGCCCCGACCTCTACCGCCCCGAGTGGAACTGACTTCGTCTCCAGCGAGTATAACGTGATCCCCGCAACCTTGAGGTTGCGGGGATCACGTTTTAATAGCCCACATGCGAGAACTCATTGTTTCTGCCATGAAATTGCAGGAAGGCAAGAGGAAGAACTCCCCATATCGGCATGCGCCGTCAAGATGACAGGGGAGGACTCTGCCTCTAGGCTTTCTCCGCCACGCTGACCCAGGCACGGCATCAGTATTTCCCTCGAGGCGTGCTGGACGCGGATTGCTCCTCACCGCCTCTCAGTCTCACTTGGAGGATTCATGTCCTACGCAAGTGGCCCTGCGCCCTATGGCGGCCAGGTGCCCTACGGCGCCCCCAACCAGTTCGGCTTCGGGGCTCCATCCCTAACCCCTGACATCGCCCCCCTGCCGGGTGCGAGCTTCGGCGAGGCCGTCAAGCGCTTCTTCCAGCGCTACGCCCAGTTCCGCGGCTACGCCTCGCGTTCGGAGTTCTGGTGGTCCTTCCTGTTCATAGTCGTCAGTCTCTTCGCTCTGTATCTCGTGTTCGGCGTTGGCATCGCAGCACTGATCGCTAACGACGCCTCCGATGCCTCAGCAGGATTTTTCGGCATTCTCACGGTAGGAGTCATAGGTATCTTCGGGCTAGCAACTCTCCTCCCCCGCCTCGCCGTCATGGTGCGGCGGTTACACGACACAGGAAAGTCCGGCTTGTGGGTTCTCTTCGCCCTCTTTGGACTAGACATCGTGCCGCTCATCCTGTGCTGCTTCGAGTCCCGCCCGGACCTCTACCGCCCAGAGTGGAGCTGACTCATCCTCCTCGCGGAAATGACACGATCCCCGGAACCTCAAGGTTCCGGGGATCATGTGTTGGTGGTGTCCGAGGGGGGACTTGAACCCCCACGCCCGTTTAATAAGGCACTAGCACCTCAAGCTAGCGCGTCTACCTATTCCGCCACTCGGACTTGTGTTGTTTCCGCCGCCTCTCAGCGGCTCCGCCGGAGACTCGCTCCGGCGACGCAGAGAAACTTAGCACGACGGCGGCCGAGGCCACCAAACTACCCCTGAGTGCTTCCCATCACATCCCACTGTTCTCAACGCTGAGGGTCACCTGCATGGACCAGCTCGCCCCAGGCTCGATGGTGGGGGCATGCTCGCGCACGGCTCCAGCCTCGACGCAGACCATGGTCGGGAACTCGTCGTCGGCCATGTCCGGCATGGGGACGCTGTAGGTGGACCAGGGGTTCCACACGATGGTGGAGGGGGCGTTGCGCTTGTCGATGTGGATCGTGCGCTGGTGTCCGGGGTCGGTCACCGTGACCGGTGCGGCGGAGTCGTAGATGCGGTCCACGGGACCGGAGATCTTGACGTCGCCCGTCTGGACACACCGGCTTTCCTGGGGGGTGCGCGCCAGATTGTCACTGTAGGAGGCACCGTCGAGTCCGCTGATAAGGCTGGCGGTGACATCCTGAACCAGAAGGTAGGTGTGAGCGGCGGCCTCCACCGTGCGGGGCTCGGTCCCCTCGTTACGCAGACTCAGCCCCACACGCAGGGTCTCGCCGACCTCCACCTCGTAGAGCGCGGTCAGGCGGTCACGACTGACGGATAGGAGGGCTCGGACACCGCCGTCGTCAGTGCTGGTAACAGTTCGCAACTGCCAGGGGGCGATGCGTGCCCAACCGTGCTTCGGAACGGCGTCTCCGTTGATGCCCACTCCGAACTCGGGCAGCACAGAGGAATTCCTCCACGAATGGCAGTCGTGCCGTCAAAGACCGCCTGCCGCGAGGTGAAGATGACCTCCGACCCGCCGCGCGGCACCCACGAGGTCACGGTGGCGCCGTGAAGGTAGATCTCCGCAGCACCGGCCGGGGCGTCGATGAGGAGCCGCGGCTGCCCTCCCACCCCCGGTCCGAGCGCGGCGGTGCGGGGTAGACGCACCGGGCTCGTCGTCGCAATGGAGTGAGTCGGATTGCTGACATTCGGGACGGTCATGGGGCCACGCTAGTAGGCTGTCCGTGTTTCGTCAGCACGATGACCAGTGAAGGACTGAACGCTTACCCCATGGCAACCACCAGTTCCCCATCAGAGGGCACATTTGCTGAGGCTCCCGACTCCTCCAAGATCCCCGGCTCCCCTGAGCCGGCTCAGTCAGCCGGCTCAGGAAGGAAATCGTCCCAGCTTCTGAGCAGTAGTGGCCTCCTGGGGCGGCTCAAGAACGCTCGCACGGCACTGGACCGAGGGATCGACTGGGCGGAGAGACGCAGACAGGCGGACCGCGACTACCACCTGCACTGGGAACCCGACCCGGACGATACTGCGGCAACGACCCCGGCCACTCCACCGGTGTCCACCACCCATGTCCGGGTGGCGCCCTCGCTGTCCTTCCCCGAGACAGTGACGACCCGCTCCTCCGTCATGGACTCCCTGCCCTCCTGGCTGGTGCGCGGCGGCATGGGGGCATGGCTCGGGCTGGGCATCATCATCGTGATCGGCCTCATTTTCTACGCCACCTCGCAAGTGATCCCGGTGTTCATCGGCCTGTTCATGGCGTTGGTGTTCACCTCGATCCTCCAACCGATAGTGAACCTCTTCGCCAGGGTCATGCCCCGCTACCCGGCGACCTTCCTGGCACTGTTGACCGCCATCGGCGCGATTGCGGGACTAGTCACCTACGTGGTGACCTCCGTGACCAGCCAGTGGAACTCCCTGGCCTCCCAGTTCAGTGACGGCCTCGACACGATCATGGACTTCCTGGAGCATGGGCCGTTGCACCTGACACAACAGCAGGTCTACTACCAGATCCAGGTCTGGTTGCGCCAGGGGCAGCACTACCTGCAGTCCAATGCTCCATCCCTGGCTTCAGAGGTGGTCTCCAACGCGAGCGCCGTCGTCGATGTCCTCACGGTCCTGGCACTGGCCCTGTTCGTGACGATCTTCTTCCTCGCCTCCGGGGGGAAGATGTGGCGCTGGTTCCTCAATGAGCTGCCCGCCACGATGCGCGAGTCGACCCACCGGGCGGCGGGAGCTGGCTGGTACACCTTCGCCGGGTACGCGCGCGGCACCGTGCTGGTGGCGCTGACCGACGCCATCATGGCCGGGGTCTTCCTGCAGCTGGTGGGAATCCCGTTGGCGGCGCCTCTTGCGGTACTCGTGTTCATCGGCGCCTTCATCCCGATCATCGGCGCCCCCCTGGCGATGCTCGTGGCCATGGTGGTGGCCCTGGCCTCGGGTGGCCTCATCACCATGATCGTCGTCGGCGTGGGGGTGGCCGGAATCGGCCAGATCGAGGGGCACATTCTCCAGCCCCTCATCATGGGCCGCCAGGTCTCTCTGCACCCGGTCGTGGTGATCATCGGCGTCGCCCTGGGGACCTACGCCTCCGGGCTGCTCGGCGCGATCGTCGCGGTGCCGCTGATCAGCGTGCTCTGGTCCGTCTACTCCGAGCTGCACGTCAAGGACGCTCCGGTCACTGGCGAGCTACCCACGTACTCCTCCAGCAGGGAGTGACGGCTCCGACACTCAGCACCAGTCCCGGCTGCCGGTGACAGGGAACTCCGGGGAGAGGCTGGAGATGCTCGGCCATGACGGCGATGACCCCGTCTCCCCTCTCCACCGTACCGCGCACGATGAGCGCGCTGGCGCGCCTACCGATGCTGCGGTAACGACGCCACATGCCGGCTCGGCAGACAACGTTGAGCAGTCCGGTCTCATCCTCCAGATTGAGGAAGATCATGCCGGAGGCCGTGTGAGGCCGCTGCCGGTGGGTGACGACGCCCGCAACCCGAACCCGGCTTCCGTGCTCCTGGTGGGAGAGGTCGGCGGTCGTCAGCACGCCGTCGGCCATCAGTCCGGGACGCAGAGACGTCAAAGGCGAGCCGTGGGTGGATACTCCGGTGAGGTTCAGGTCGGCTGCTTGCTGCTCGCGACTGGTCATGGCCGGCAGGGCCGGGGCGACGGCGCCGACAGCAGTGCCCGGAAGCGTGGGTTGGAACCATGTACCTCGTTCCTGGTGAGAGGCACCGCGGCATTGACCGTGCTCATCGGACAGGACGCCGGCTGCCCACAGGGCCCGACGGCGCTCCACCCCCAGGCTGTCCAGGGCCCCTGAGGGCGGCCAGCGCCTCAAGGCGGGAGCGGCTCAGGCGCACACGTCGGGCGAGGTCGGCCAGGTTCCGGTAGGGGCCGTGGGCGCATCTCTCGGTGACGATGGCCTGTGCGGCCCTGCGCTCCCAGCCCCCTGATCGGGGCCAGGCCCAAGCGCACCGCAAGGTCGTCGTGGACATCGAGCGGGGACAGGACGGCAGGATGGGGTGTCAGCGGCTCCCACTGATCCGATCGGTCTGCATGCCGGTGGTCTTCCCTCTGCTCGACGGTGGCATGGGCCGGCGAGTAGTTCACGTCTGCGGGCAGGACGCGCACACCGTGGCGACGCGCGTCGGCCACGAGGGACTGCGGGGACCAGAAGCCCATGGGCTGGGCTGCGAGGACCCCTGCGTAGAAGTCCTCGGGCTTGCGAGCCTTGAGCCAGGCCGAGGCGTAGACCAGGTAGGCGAAGGAGAAGGCGTGGGACTCGGGGAAGCCGAACTCGGCGAAGGACCGCAACTTGCTGTAGATCTTCTCGGCGGTGGGCTCGTCAATGCCTCGCCCCTTCATACCGGACACGAGCCTGTCGTGGAGGGCCTCCATGCGTTCGATGGATCGTTTGGCTCCCATGGCCTGGCGCAGGGTGTCGGCCTCGGCGGGGTTGAACCCTGCGGCGTCGACGGCGATCTGCATGAGCTGCTCCTGGAAGAGCGGCACCCCCAGGGTCTTGGCCAGGGCGGGCTTGAGGGAGTCGTGCAGGTAGGTGATCTCCTCGCGATCCAGCCTGCGGCGGATGTAGGGGGTGACAGCGTCGCCCTGGATGGGGCCGGGGCGGATGAGGGCGACCTCGACGACGATGTCGTAGAACTCCTGGGGACGCAGTCGGGGCAGGGTGGCCATCTGGGCGCGCGACTCGACCTGGAAGACCCCGACCGTGTCCGCGGCCGCAAGCAGTCTGTAGACGGCCGGGTCATCCTCGGGGAGAGTGTGCAGCCCCCAGGGGCGACCGCTTTGGGACGTGCGCAGCTCCCCTTCCTCGATGGCGTCGGGAACGGTCTGGCCCCGCTCGGCCAAGGTGGTGAAAGCCAGGCGTAGGGCAGTGAGCTCCCCAAGGCCTAGGAGGTCGAACTTGACCAGGCCGGCCTCAGCGCAGTCGTCCTTGTCCCATTGGAGGACGGAGCGATTGTCCATGGCGGCCCAGCGCACCGGGCACACCTCGGTGACGGGGCGGCCGCACAGGACCATGCCTCCGGGGTGGACCCCGAGGTGGCGGGGCAGGCGCAGCAGATTCTCAGCAATGTCGAGGACCGGCTCGGGAACCTCGTCGCCCTGCCCTGTGAGTCCTCCAGGACGCACCGTGGTCCAACGGTCCATCTGCCTGGCCCACGTGTCCTGCAGCCCAGAGGGGTGGCCGAGGGCTCGGGCTGCGTCGCGCACGGCAGAGCGGGGACGGTAGGCGATGACGTTGGCAACCTGGGCGGCGCAGTCGCGCCCGTAGCGGGCGTAGACGTGCTGGATGACCTCCTCGCGGCGGCAGGCCTCGATGTCGAGGTCGATGTCCGGGTAGCCGGCTCGCCCCGGGGACAGAAAGCGTTCGAAGAGCATCTTGTGCCGGACGGCGTCGACGGCGGTGATTCCCAGGGCATAACAGACTGCGGAGTTGGCGGCCGATCCTCTTCCCTGGCACAGGATCCCCGACTGTCTGCAGAACTCGACGATGGAGTGCACGATGAGGAAGTAGCCGGGGAAGCCCAGGGACTCGATGACGTCGAGCTCGTGGTTGAGCACCTCCCAGGCCCGAGGGTGCTCCTGCGGGGGTGCCGTAGCGGCGGCTGGCGCCTTGATAGGTGAGCTCGCGCAGCCACGTCGTGGGGGTGTGTCCGGTGGGGACGTCGACGTCGGGCAGGTCCGGGCGATGAGGGCCAGGTCGAAGGCGAGGTCGGAGGCGAGGTCTGCGGCCAGATCGACGGCGTCGGGACTGCGTCGGTGGAGCCTGGCCATGTCCCGGGCTCCTCGTAGCCAGCGGCCGATGGCGGGCAGGTGACCGCGGGCTCCTTCCAGGTCGGTGACCAGCCGGGTGGCGGTGAGGACGTCGGCGAGGCGGGCGTCGGTGGGGCGGGCGCAGCGCACCGCGCCGGTGGCCACGAGGGGAAGCCGGTGAGCGTGAGCCAGTCGGGTCAGGGTCTCGGTGAGGGCGGCATCGGTGGGGCCCCCGTCCAGGGTGAGCTCAACGGCCAGCCCCACGGTGGCGTCTCCCTCCACCTGTGTGTCACCGGTGGTGGTGCTGGTTGGGCGGCCGCGGTCGGGAGCGGCGAAGAGCTCGGCGAGGCGGCCCAGGCAGGCATCTGCCGCCGCCAGGTCCCAGGTTCCGGGCCGGCGGGGGTCGCCCAGGGCTCGGCGCAGAGGGCCGTTGGAGGTGCCAGTGAGGACGAGGCAGGTTCCGCAGGCTCCCCCGGTATGGCTGGTGGGGGCGGCACGGAGGACCGAGGCGAGAGTGGGCAGGTCATGGGCGGGTTCTCGCCGTTCTCCGGCGTCCAGGTTGTGCTGTGAGATGGCCGAGACCAGCCGGTGGTAGCCGACGGGGTTGCGGGCCAGGACGGGCAGGTGGGAGCCGTCAGCAAGGGTGAGCTCGGTGCCGTGAACAGTGGGAAGGCCGTGGGCACGACCCGCCTGGGCATGCTTGACGATGCCGGGAACACCATCGTGATCGGTGAGGGCGAGTGCCTCCAGACCGAGCTCGACGGCAGCCGATGCCAGGTCATCGGGTTCGTTGGCTCCGTCGAGGAAGGAGTATGCGGAGTGGGCGTGCAGCTCGGCATAGCGGTGTCGGCTGGTCATGACTATCAGTGGCACCTGGAGTGTTAGAAGGGTGGGGCTTGGTCGATGAGGGGTGCCAGTCCGAGGGTGTGGGCGGCCTGGGGGTAGGGGTGGTCTCGTAGTCTCCGGCCTTTTCGCCGGGGCGGGGGCCTCGGGTCACGAGGCGGGCACCGCCGTCATTGGTGTTGGCGTCAGTCGTGGGGTCGTGGGGCTGACCGTCGAGAGCACTGTCGAAAGCACTGTCGAAAGCGGTGTTGAGTCGGTCGATAAGTTCGGGGCCGATCTGCTCGCTCAAGTCTGCAGGGACTCGGCTGGCGGGGACGAGGTGCTGGTGGGGCCCGACCTTGCGGGGCAGGCGGTTGATGGTGCCGCCTGGGTGGCGCTGGTAGACGGTCTTGTCCGGAGTGTGCCAGGACAGGACCCCGCTGTCCTGGTCTCTGGTGAGGGCCCATCCGGGGGTGTGCTTGAGCCGGTGGTGGGCCTCGCACAAGGTGACGAGGTTGTCCAGGCTGGTGGTCCCGCCCTCACTCCAGGCGGTGAGGTGGTCGATGTCGCAGCGGGAGGCCGGCACCTGGCAGGTGGGGAAGACGCAGGCCCCATCGCGGGCGCGCACCAGGTCCGCAAGCCCCGCCGGCGGCCGGTACCTGGTGCGGCCGACATCCAGGACGGTGCCGCCCACCGGATCGGTGACCAGGCGCTTCCAGGTCCCGCCGGAGGCCAGCGCCCAGGCAGTCATGGCCGGCACCGTCACCCGCCGCGACCCGATGGAGACGTCAGCGACCTGCGCAGACTCGGCAGGGGTCCAGGGCGGACATCCCGGTGGAGAGGGACTGTCCGGATTCGGGCAGACTCCTGCCGCTGATGGCGGGGAGAGTCCTCCCTCCGAACTCAGAATCGTCAGTACGCTCACCGCCCCCGGGATCGCCGCTGATGGCGGGGCCATCTCCTGGCGGGCCCAAACCAACCAGGCTGCTCAGAGGGACGGTGACGTTGACGTTGATGTGGATGCCCGCCGGTAAGGGAGGTGGTTGGTGGCTGAGGGGGTCCACCACGGGCTGGTCGATCCCATCATGCCATTCAAGCTGCTCAGAAGCCCTTCCAGGGGTACCCCATCGGGCAGCAGTCTCCCCGGGCCTGCACCCGCCGTGACATCGGTATCCGAGTCGTCTTGGCAAGCACAAGAGCTTGTTGATATCACATGCACAGACGCCCGTGCTTGCGAGCTGTCCCCGCCGGTCTGCCCCTCGGCTCGATCACCGGAAACCCCCTGGGCGGGCCGGCTGAAGGCCGCCATCTGGCTGGTACGCAGCGTGGACAGGGTCATCGCGGTGATAGCGTCGGCTCGCAGCTGGCCCAGGCTGCGCTTGTCACCGCAGGCCCGCGCGCTGGCGGCGATCGCGTCCAAGGTGGCGTCCAGCAGCAGGGCGTCCATGGTCGGCAGCAGCAGGCGGACCTGGCAGAGGTCCTCGCCCGCAGGCCGGGGGCGCGACACGCACCGCCGCTCGGCATTGGCCTGGGCACGCTCAACGTGCCCATCGGGATCGATCTCCATCAGGGCCCGATCCAGATCCCGCCCCACCTGCGACACGCTCCGCCCAGGCGCCTGAGGCAGAACCTTGTCCTGAACCGCCAGCGTCACCGGGACGGAAACATCCTCCAGGCGGCGGGTCACCAGACAGGCCTTCGATGAGTCCAGGACCCCGCAGCGCTCCATGGCCTCGACCGGGACGAAGCCCACGCTCATGAGGGCCTGACCGTGGTCGACGATCTGACCGGCCCGGGTCCGAGAGACGCCCAGGCGGGCGGAGAGCAGGCAGGTGGCATTGAACCGCCGCTCCTCATAACCCACCACCGGCGAGACCTCACCATGCGGGCCCCACTGGCCCGGATGACTCGACAGCTCAGCGCACCCGGTCAGGTAGGCCGCCGCCAGGGCCTCACTCCAGGCGGCCCAGGCCGCCAGGCGGTGGCAGACCGCGGCCAGCTCCCCCAAACCCGAAGCCCCCAGAGCCATGAGCCCCGAGGTGCCGACCTCCTCCACACCCACCGTCCTGAGCTCTTCGGCAGCGGCCACCAGAGCCACGTCAGTGCCCGACTCGTTGGTGAACAGAGTTGGCGCTGCATCGCCGTCAGCGGCGGAGCCCTCGTCGTCGGTGTCCCGGACGGTCACCAGCAGACGGGCCAGCAACCCTCCACCACACCGGCCAGCGCCCCACCCGCACTCAGCGACGCCAACAGGCCGGCCGCATCCTCCACCAAGCCCCCCAGGCTCCGGCGTCGGCTCCCCGGCAGGCGCGCTCGCCCCACCGACCGCACCGACGCCCGGGTCACGAGGAAACCCACCACCTTCGAACATACGTACAGTATAGCCCCATCCCCCACCAACCGCACGACGAACCAGCTCCAGAAACCACCGAGATAACAACGAAAACCTGGGAAACTGAAGCTGCTCCCCCGGTCAGTCCACCCCTGCCCACCGGCGCTCCATGACGCTCCAGAGGGAACTTGCGGCCGACAGGACGGCAGCAGCGACCGGAAGCCACGCGGTCCCGCCGACGACGAGTAACTGACTCGGCAGTCCGGGCGCAGCTCGGACACGGCCGACTCAATGACGCAGGCGTTGAGGACGTTGCTCGGGCCCATGGGGTGAGGCATTCGGGATCTCCGTTCTGCGCGCACCCCCGGATCGAAGACCATGAGCGATAACCGTGCAGGGCTACTGCTCCGAGGACCCAGTCCCACAGTTCGACGACGTCCGGCGGCTGCGTGCCTGCAACGAGGACTCCCGCCCTTCCAGCTCAAGCGACATGAATGACAACAGCACCCAGGACGGCCAGGATCCAGGAGGTGAAGGAGCCGATCAGGAACTCCTCGGCCTTCTGCCCTGCCTCATCCTTACTGATCTCAGGGAATCGAATAACACCCTTGGCGGCAACGACTGCGGCAACAGCAGCGGGAGCCTCGACAGAGGCGAGCAGGAGGATGAGAATGCGCTCAAGCGGGCCGATCCAGCGACCGCCACGCATCGGTGGCTCCGAGCCGCTCGGCCGTTCATCCACCTGTGGAGACTGGCGAGCAGCAGCAAGAATGTCGGATACGATTCGATTGGCGGGAACGGCCAGGAAGACGACGACTCCGACGACGGCGCTCATCTTGGCGGCCCGAGACCCAAGCGGCTGACACACAACGACGCAGAGTGCCACAGTGAGAAGCAGTAGGCCCACACGGGCAAGGCGTGCGAGCCGCATCACCCGATCCGCACCACCCTCGGAGCCGCACCGCCCCACCTGCTCCCGCTGACGGGACCTCGACAACCTTTCCCACCACGTCCGCGGAACAAGGCCGCAGCACAACCATGCGATGGTCACCAGGATGACGACGACAACACCCTCGGCACCAAGATGAAGGATGGGCCATCCCACCAGGATGCCAAGAACAGCAACAACCGGCACTCCCACCAGCAGCCTCGCCCTCACGGACGCCCGGGACGACCAGTCGAAGCTGTCAACCGCGGAGGCGGTAGCAAGCAGAAGAACGAGCAAGGCCGTCATTCTCCCCCGCCTTTCTCGCTCAACCCATCGAGAATTCTTTGAACCTCCAACAAGGAGGATCCGATACCGCGGGCGAAATCAGATACGGCCTGCTGACTCACCTTCTCCTGACGGGCGACCCCGACCTGGGTCTGCCCCATAAGGAGCCCTGCCATCATGCGCCGCTGACGCGGCTGAAAGCGGAATACTGTCTGGTCGCGCAGAATCAGCACCGAATTGACGAGCCCCTCGCGCTCACGACCCGCTCCCCCAGAGCCACGTGCCGAGTCCGGGTGGATGCGCAGCCAGGTTCGAACGAACGATCTCCCCTCATCCTGGAGATGATGCGCCCTCTCGATCGCCCTCACGCGCAGCCCACCATGCCGAGCCGTCCTGGATCAGGCGCCCTGCCGCACCATGAGAGCCGCCGACCACCTCACCCTCGACCTCGGAGATCGCTCCGGCGCCGATACCGAAGCGCAGGCCCAGCCCTTCGGGCAGGAGGAGGTGCGTGCGCAAGGTGAGAGCGAGAGCGTCGGTGAGGGTCGCCGAGACTGCTTGCAGCTCGTCGCCGACCGTGGCGTACGGGTGCTGCGTCAGCGCCAGACCTTCAGCGGCACGGTCCAGAGTCTCGTAGATGACGTGCTGAGCGCGCCTGCGATCGGGAAGCTCGCGCGAGCGGACGATGTCTGCGATGAGCGCGTAGGAGACGTTCACAGTTTCACGATAATGCTTGTAATACCTCGAATACAAGGAAGATCTCGGAGTGGTTGTCACTTCTTCTCGCGCACCCCTCTCGGTCTTCCTTGTACTCCTCCCCGTACAAGCGCGACCCCGGAGCCTCAGCTCACCGCCCGAGAAGCCTCCCGCCAGCGGCGAGGTAGCACTTTCCGCACAGCGACTCGTAGGTGACGTCCCCGGAGTCGATGGCTACCTGGTCGCCGTCGAAGACGAAGGACTCCCCCACCTTGCGGGCATTGAAGATGGCCTTGCGTCCGCAGCGGCAGATGGTCTTCAGCTCCTCCAGGGAGTGGGCGATCTCCAGCAGTCTCCGCGACCCGGGAAAGCTGACGGTGCGGAAGTCGGTGCGGATCCCGTAGGCCAGGACGGGAACGTCGTCGACCAGCACGATCTCCATAAGCTGATCCACCTGAAGGGGCGTGAGGAACTGGGCCTCATCGATGAGTACACAGTCCAGGACCTCCCGCAGCGTCACCGACTTCTGCTGGCCCGACTCCCCTTCCGGGGCGGTTTGCGCACCGGCCAGGCCCCTCCTGCGCACCAGGGCGCGCAGGTCGTCGCCCGCGTCAACGAGGAGGTCGACGCGACGCGACACCCCGAGCCGGGATACCACGAAGTCCTCCCCCTTGGTGTCGACCACCGCCTTGATGAGCAGGACGCGCTGACCTCGCTCCTCATAGTTGTAGGCGGTCTGAAGCAGCCCGGTAGACTTACCGGAGTTCATGGCACCGTAGCGGAAGTAGAGCTTGGCCACGCAGGTCCTCCTGAGCCGGATCCGATTACTCGCGCCGGATGCTACCCGTCGAACGGCCTGGGCGCGGGCAACACCACTCAGCCGGCCCACGGCGCACACATAGCCTCACCCTGACTGTCGTCGATAACCTCGCGCTCATGCTCTCACTCGACCACCTGCCCGACACCTGGCGCACCAGACGTGCCTGCGCACTGGCCGTGACCGCTGTCATCACTCTGTCGCTGTTCTCCTGGCTGGCCCTGACCACGAGCGCCGGAACGGGACTGGCACCCCACGACCAGGGCATCACCACCTGGGCCGCAGACGGACGTCACCCGGCCCTGACCATCGTCATGCAGGTGTTCACAGCCCTGGGCTCCACCGTGGGACTGACGGTCCTGACCGCGCTCTGCGCCACCCTCCTCTTCATGCGGGGACACCGCGTGCGCGCCCTGGTCCTGACTGCGACGATGCTCGGCTCCAGCCTGCTGACGGTGGTTCTCAAAGAGATTTTCGGGCGTACACGCCCCTCGACCGACACCCTTCTGGGCCTCCCCGCCTCAACCACCTCCTTCCCCTCAGGGCACTCCTTCAACACGGCCGTCTTCGCGGGCCTGCTGGCGGGGATGGTCCTGATGACCACGACGGCATCCCTGCACCGGGCGCTAGCGATCATGGCAGCGGCGGGAGCGACCCTCCTGGTGGGTGCCTCCCGCGTCTACCTGGGCTATCACTGGATGACCGACGTCCTGGCCGGCTGGTCCCTGGGACTGGCCTGGCTGTGCCTGGTCACGCTGGCGCTGCTGTGGTTGCAGGGACGACGGTGCCCGGCCCAGGACCCTGAGGGCGCATCATCAGGAGTACACGGCATCGAGCCACCATCCGCCTGAACGCACCAGCAGGCGGGGCGGGCCAGTATCGGTAACCACCTGGAGGTAGGCGCGGCGCGAGGCCCCCTGCGGGGTCCACCAGCCCTCGTCGACCGGCCAGGGCCCGGCCCACAGGAGCACAGACTCCATCCCGACCTCACCATCGCCAGCATTATCGACAGCACTATTGGCCACGCCATCACCGATGCTCAGGAAGCCGGGGACGCCGTCGAGCTGGCCGTGGATGTCGACACCGAGCTCGCGCCCTTGGACGTCAGTGAGCCGCGCGGGAAGCGGCCGGGGCAGGACGACGGAGGGCGAGGGCTCGGGCAGGGCGCCGCTCCAGGGGGCCGAGCCGTCACCGCCGGACTCATCCGCGCACTCCCCCTCTCCCCAGGGAACCATTCGCACCCGCGAGCGCGGGTCGCGTCCGGGCACGATCCTGGGTACCTGGACGGTGCCGGCCCCGATGAGGGACTCCACCCGTTCCGCGGCGCGACGGGCGCGCGCTTCGGCCTGCTGCCCGGGTGCCTGCCACAGCCCTGCCTGGGCTGCTGCTGCGGGGCTCAGCTCGAGGGCCGTCAGGCTCAGGTGGATCAGTCCGGAGGAGGGTGGGCGCCCGGAGCGTCCGGAGAGCCAGCCCTCGAGCTGCCAACGCACGCGGTCGGTGAGCTCCATGGTGGTGGGGGTGGTCTCCAGCATCCAGGTGCGGACCAGCTCGGCGCCGTCGGCGCAGCGGGCCTCAATGGCGAGGCGTCCAACGGCGAGGCCTTCTGACAGGAGCCGGGCCGCCAGGGTCTCGGCGAGGTGCCGAGCGGCGAAGGCGGCGGTGTCCGTACGTTCCACAGGCGGGTCGAGGGTGGAGGTGACGGCGATGTCCTGGGCCGGCCGGGTCATGGCAGGGGCCTCGTGGTGGGTACCGGCGGCCAGGTGGCGGAGCCGTTCTCCCAGGGGTCCGAAGCGGGCGGTGACATCTTTTTCCGGGTAGGGGCCGCCAGGTCTGCCAGAGTGCGCAGTCCGAGTCGGGCGAAGGTCTCCAGCAGGGGGCGGGCGTCACGTCGCAGGCGCCTGAGGGGCAGGCAGGCCAGGAGCGAGTCCAGGGGCCAGGGGGCGAGGGAAGTCGGGGGTCCGTCCCGGTTCGACGATGAGACCCTGACGGGCGGCCAGGACGGCTCCGGACAGGGAGTCGGCGATACCGACCTGGCACTCGACGTCGGCCTCCTGGGCGACGGCCTCGACGAGGGCTGAGGCGAGCGGTTCTTCTCCGCCGGCCCAGGTGGCGGGGCCCCTGGCACCGGACAGGGCCAGTCCGGGGCGGGCCACGGTGGGGGACGCCAGGAGGGAGGTGAGGGCCTCCATGACGGTTTCTGAAGGTGCGGGCCTCGCGTTCCTCCTGGGGCGCCAGGACGGTGAGCCCGGGGCACATGGAGCGGGCGGTGCGCAGTCGCATGCCGGTGGTGATGCCTGCGCTACGAGCGGGGCGGAAGCGGCGAGGACTCCATGAGCGCCAACGACGGCGACGGGGTCCGTGGCCGGGTTGGGCGAGTGGAGATCGCTCTGGCGTGCGCGGGGGTGACGGCACTGCTGACGGGCCTCCAGAGTGAGGGGCGACGACGGGCCAGTCGGGGACCCAGATGGCCACGAGTCTGGAGGTGGGCGGGCCGGTCGGCGAGGTCGGTTGCGGCCGGCTCATCCAGCTGCCTCCTGATGTCTGGGGGCCGGTTCGACGTCGTCGTGGCAGCCGGTCTGGATGCCCCGGGCGGACAGCGAGACCGTCAGGGGGCTGAGGGGTGGTGAGGTGCGGGCGCTGGGGGTCGATCAGCGTCCAGCTGAGCCGGCGCAGGTAGCCGGCCGGCATCTCCACGGCTCGTCCAGCACCCTGCGCAATGGCAGCCGAGGCCCGTCGCCCGATGGGGACGACGACGCCGTCGGTCGAGGGCTCCACCGGGGCTGCGTGGAGGCTCCGTCTTCGATTCCGGTGTCGGGGGCCGAGGAGCCGGCTTGCAGGGTGCGGGGCAGCCCCCCAGGGGGCGGGGGTCAGGATGAGACGGCCGCGTTCACGCGCCCGGGCCAGCAGGCGTCTGCGGTGCTGAGGTCGCAGGCGTTCAGTGGCGGAGGCGCCGATGAGGAGGGCGTCGACGCCGTCGAGCAGGGTGGAGGCGACGGTCAGGGCGGAGGCGCCGTCGAGGGTCGACGCTGGAACGCTCAGGACCCGGTTGAGGTCGAGGCCGACCTCGGTGGCTGCACACCAGCCCAGGTCGTCCCCTCCGATGACGCCGCACCAACCGGAGCTCCCCTGGCGCAGGGCGAGGACGACCAGGAGGAGGGTGGCGGATCCCTGCAGGCTGAGCACCCCCGAGTCCGGTGAGGCCAGGAGCGCTGTGAGGGATGCGGCCGGTGATCCGGCGGGCACACCGACAGGCACAGAGGACACAGGAGACGCGAAAGACCCAGAGGACATGGCGCGCTGCACCTCCAGGGCCCCTGGATGGTGTAGTCCGGCGCGCTCCTCGGCCGCCTTCAGGGCGCGGCGGGCTCGGGCGAGACGGTCCTGGGCGCTTGATGGCGCGCGCGTGATCGAGGCTCTCATGACACCTCCTTCATATCGAACGCACGTTCGATGGCTGGCGTTCAGGATAGCGCTCCGGTGTGACATCAATCGAGAGTACCAGTAACAAAAGCGGCTCAAGGCAGTGACAAACCCTTCTGAGTCTTTCCTCAGGAGATCCACAGGGACGGGCCCGCTGAGGGGCGTCTACAGTGGTGGCCGTGCCCCAACGGAAGGTCACCGTTCCGTCCACAACCTGCCTGGAGGTACACCTATGACAGTCGACCTCACTCGCCCTCGCCCGCCGGCCCCCACCGGTTTCCTGCCCTCGGCCCCCACCTTCACCCCTGACCTCTGCGGACCTGACTGAGGGGACGGATCCCGGATGTCTTCACCGCCGTCCACGACAACGTCTCCCCGGCTCTGAGCTGGTCCGGTTTCCCCGAGCAGACGCAGTCCTTCGTCGTGTCCTGTTTCGACCCGGACGCCCCGACCATGTCCGGCTGGTGGCACTGGACCATCGTGGACCTGGACCCCTCGGTCACCTCGCTGGAGCGGGGCGCAGGGGCCAGTGACCTCCAGCTCGACGGCGCCGCCTTCCACCTGGCCGGGGACTCTGGCCACCACGCCTGGTTCGGCCCCTACCCGCCCGCGGGCGACGGCAACCACCGCTACGTCTTCACCGTCTCCGCCCTGGACGTGGACACCCTGGGCCTGGATGACGAGGCCAGCCCCGCCATGGCCGCCTTCACCCTGGCCCCGCGCTGCATCGCCCGGGCCACCTTCACCGCCACCTACTCCGTGCCCGGCAAGCCCGGGGCCGCAGCCTTCCTCAGGGACGGCAAGTGAGCCCGCAGATCGCCCAGGTCGACGCCGCCGCCTCCAAGTCGGGCCGACGTCGTCGACAGGGTGAGTCCGCCCCTTCACTCCCGCCCACGGTTTCACGCGCCCAGGCTCCGGCCGCCACCAGCGCCGCCCCATCGCCCTGATCACCGGGGCGACCTCCGGGATCGGCCTGGCCGTGTCCAGAGACCTGGCTCGGGACCACAACCTCATCCTGCTGGCCCGTTCCACCAATGACCTTGAGGAGCTGGCGCTCGCCCTGGAGGAGGAGTCGCAGACCGCGGTCCTCATCTGCCCGGTCGATCTGACCGACGACACAGCCCTGGCCCGGCTGATCAGCCGGATCGACATCGAGAGCCTCGACGTGCTGGTGCACAGTGCGGGAATGGAGGCTCCCGGAGCGGTCGACAAGATCACGCCCACGCGCTGGCGCGCGGTGCTCAACCTCAACCTGGTGGCAGCGGCGTACCTGACCAGCCTGCTGCTGCCGGCGCTGCGGGAGGCCCGGGGGCTGACGGTGTTCATCAACTCCGGTGCCGGAGTGAGCCCCCGCTCGGGCAACGTCCTCTACTCCGCCTCCAAGGCGGGGCTGAAGTCCTTGGCCAACACGCTGCGCCAGGAGGAGGCGGGCAAGGTGCGGGTGACCTCGATCTACCCGGGCCGGGTGGATACCCCCATGCAGGAGCGGTTGCACGCCTTCAACGCGGCGCGCCTGCGCACCGAGGGGATCATGGCGACCCCCGCGTACCGGGCGGCGGACCACATGGCGCCGCAGTCGGTGGCCGCGGCCGTGCGCCTGGCCGTCGACACCCCGCTGGACGCGGTCGTGGAGGACCTGGCGATCCGCCCCGCCGGCATGCTCTGAGAAGGCGCTGAGACAGGGCCTCAGGCCCCGCCGGCAAAGCCCAGGGACCGCCAGGCCTCATACAGGCCGATGGCGGCGGAGTTGGCGAGATTGAGGGAGCGGTTGCCCTCCACCATGGGGATGCGCAGGTGGGCACTCACCCGTGGGTGGTCGAGGATCTCCTGGGGCAGGCCGGTGGGCTCGGGGCCGAACAGGAGGGCGTCGTCGCCGCGCCAGTCGACCTGGGTGTAGAGGCGCTCGGTGCGGGAGGTGAAGGCGAAGATGCGCCCGGGGACCTGGTCCAGGCACTCCTGCCAGGTGGCGTGAACGCGCGTGTTGGCCAGCTCGTGGTAGTCCAGGCCGGCACGGCGCAGCTTGGCGTCGTCCATGTCGAACAGGGGGTCCACGAGGTGGAGCATGGAGCCGGTGTTGGCGCTCAGGCGGATCGCCGCCCCGGTGTTACCAGGGATGCGCGGGGAGAAGAAGATGACGTGCAGCACGGGGACAATGAGACCACATGCTGAAGCATCCCGACGCTGACCGCACTGCGGCTGCCATGATCGGAGCATGAGCACCGCCCTGTCACATGCCCCTTCGCCCGTCCTGACCTGCGGTGTGCTGGCCGGGGATGTCGTACGTCTTGAGCCCCTTGCACCCGAGCACGTGCCGGGGCTGCAGCAGGCCGCCGAGGCCGCCGCGACGAGCCCCTTCGCCACGGTGCCGACGCCTGGCGAGGTCGAGAACTACGTGGCCCGCAGTCTGGCCCGTCGGGACACGGGCACCTACGCACCGTTCGCCCAGGTCGAGGTCGACACCGGCCGCGTCGTCGGGCACACCGCGTACCTGACGCCGCGGTGGATGCCGGACGGGCGGCTCTTCGCCGTCGAGGTCGGATCCTCCTGGCTCTCGCCGGCGGTTCGCGGTACCGCCGTCAACCCGGCCGCTAAGCTCCTGCTGCTCACGCAGGCCCTTGAGGAGTGGGGCGTGGATCGCGTGGACATCAAGACCGACGCGCGCAATGAGGTGGCTCGCGGCGCGATCGAGGCGCTGGGCGCGACCTTCGAGGGGGTCCTGCGCGCCTGGCAGCCCTCGCTGGCACCCGGCGAGGAGGGACGTACGCGCGACACAGCCATGTTCGCCATCACCCCGACGCAGTGGCCTGGAGTCAGAACCCGTCTGGCAGAACGCATCAGGAAGCGCTCCACGTCGTCGAAAGGATGAGAGGAATGACTGAGCTGCGTGATCCGGCTGAGGTCTTCGCCGCAGAGATCGGCTGGCAGCCGGCCCTGGAACACAGTGACCTGCTCGCCAGGCCCGTGGCTGCGGCGCTGCGAGCGCTGGAGACCTCCTCCCCGAGGGCGCAGATCTGGTCCGCCAGGCACAGGTGATCCCCATCGACCCGAGCTACTCCGACACCGACACCCTCAACGCCCACTACGCCTTGGACCCCGAGGCGACCGGGAACTGCGTGCTCGTGGCCGGCAAGCGCACCGGCGAGGAGCGCATCGCCGCCTGCGTCGTGCGGGCGCCCGACTTCGCCGACGTCAACCACATCGTCAAGAAACGCATTGACGTGCGCAAGGCCTCGTTCCTGCCGGTGGAACGGGCCGTGGAGATGAGTGGCATGGAGTACGGCGGGATCACACCGGTCGGCCTGCCCGAGGACTGGAGTCTCTTCATCGACGGCGCCGTGGCGGACCGGGCCACGGTGCTCATCGGCTCGGGCGTGCGTCACTCCAAGCTCCTGGTGCCCGGGGCGCTACTCGTGGCACTGCCGGGGGCCGAGCGCGTTGAGAACCTGGGCGTGCGCCCCGCCTGAGCAGGTCATTCAGACCGTCCAGGCGAGGCCCGGCCTCAGGTTCTCAGCCCAGGGAGTCCAGGACGATGTTGAGTCCCTCGCTCATGGTGGGGTGGGTGATGACGGCGTCGCGCACCTGCTGCCACCTCAGACCGCCCAGCATCGCCATCTGGATGCTGGTGACGACCTCGCTGGCCTCGGCACCGATGATGGCGGCGCCCAGGATGAGGTCGGTGCGGGCGTCGATGATGATCTTGAAGAAGCCCTCGGTGCGGCCCAGGGTCTTGGCGCGCGGGACGGCGGCCGTCGGGGTCTTGGCGACGCGCACCTCGTAGCCGGCCTGGCGGGCCTCGGTCTCGGTCAGGCCCACGTGCCCCAGCTCGGGCGTGGTGAAGACGGCCCACGGAATGAGGCGCCCTGAGGTTGAGGCGTCCTTGCCTGCGAAGAGGTCGCGCAGGACGCGGAAGTCGTTCCAGGAGGCGTGGGTGAACTGGGGAGTCCCGGCGACGTCGCCCGCTGCGTAGACGCCCTCGGCGGTGGTGCGCAGGTGGTCGTCGACGCGCACGAAGCCGCGCTCGGTCAGTTCCACACCCGCGGCCTCCAGGCCGAGACCGGCGGTGACGGGGGTCCGTCCCAGGGCAACGAGCAGGTGGGAGCCGGTCGCCTCGCGCCCGTCGGCGGTGGTGACGACGACGCCGCCCCCGTCGGTCGCAGTGGCGACCTTCGAGGCGTAAGCACCAGCCAGGACCGTGACGCCCAGGGCCTCCAGGCCGGCGGTCACCTCGGCGGCGACGTCGTCGTCCTCCCGATCCAGAATGTGCTCTCCGGCATGGACGATGGTGACCGGCACGCCGAGGAGCCCCATGAGGGAGGCCATCTCAACACCGATGACGCCGCCGCCCAGGACCACGAGGCCGGTGGGCAACTCGGGCAGGGGTGAGCAGGTCCTCGCTGGTCCAGTAGCGCACGTCGGCCAGGCCCTCGATCGGGGGACCGACGGCGTGGTGCCAGTGTTGATGAGGACCTTGGCGCCGCGTACTCGCCTGAGGCCACCATCGTTCAGGGCGATCTCGACGGTGCGCTCCCCCACGAAACGGGCGGTGCCCTTGACGAAGTCCATGCCGGAGGCGGGGAACATCTTCTCGTGGGCGGCCACCATGCCCGCCACGACGGCCTCCTTACGGGCACGGAAGGAGGCCAGGTCGATGCGGGCCTGGGCCAGAGCATCGGCGTCACCGTCCTGCTCGGACAGGGTGACGCCGTAGTGCTCGAGCCCTGGACCTCATGGAGGACCCGGGCGGCGGAGATGAGGGTCTTGGTGGGGATGCAGGCGACGTTGATGCAGGTGCCGCCCACCTTGTCCCGCTCCACCATGACGACCGTGTCTCCGGACTTGGCGCGCAGCATCGCCAGGGACTTGCCGGCCTTCCCTCCTCCGACGACGAGCAGGTCGACCTCCTCGACCGGGACGTCTGTCTGGTTGGTTGCGTCGCTGTTGACGGTGGGTTGGGACATGGATGCGCATCTCCTTCGGTGGTTACCGGTCGGCGTGGTCTTGACGCCAGGGCAACGGGGAGCGAAGAGCCTCTATTCCGGGAAGGCTGCGGGAATCCTCAGCGGATCATTGCCTGCACGTGACGAAACCTCACGCGGTCGCCGCTCCTCCCAACCAGCCATTGAGTCGACTTATCCTTTCATTCTCACTGATACGTGGCGTCGTCCTACTGTCCAGCCAGAGCAACCAGGGCCACGTCCAGGGAGTCAACGAGCATGGCGAAGCTCACATCAATGGGCACATCCATGGCAAAGCCCCCGCGGACCTCGATATCCACGAAGCCGTGAAGTGAAGCACGGGTCATGCGCACAGCATCAACCACTCGCTCGTCCGGGATGCCATAGCCCGCCAGCGCCGCGGTGACGATGTCAACCGTACGTCGAGCAGCCATCGAGCGCATCGGGTCTGATTCCCCTCCGGGCATCTTCACAGGGGCCTGAGTCATCGGGTAGAGCCCAGGGTGCTCATGAGCGAAGGCCCGATAGGCCTCAGCAAGGGCACTCAGGGCGTCACGTCCGGCCAGCCCCATGACGGAGGCCGCCAGGCGGTCGGCGAGCTCTTCCACCGCCCGCACGGAGACTCCCCGGACCAGATCGTCCATGCCTGCAACGTGCTTGTACAGGCTCGGCGGCGCGACTCCGAGATCGGCAGCCAGACGACTCAGGGACAGTGCCTCAAGACCATGCTCGTCAACGATCTGCGCCGCCCGCTCCACCACACGCTCGGCACTCAGTCCTGCTCTGGGCATCTCCCCCTCCTTAACCTCTCCCCTGCCGGCCTCGATCCGGCGTTGCCTGCGACGATACGCCGAGCAAAGTCGACCACACGCGGCCCGACGACGTCGGAGCACTCCAGCATCGGGGCGTGCCCTGCGTCGGGAACCATCATGACCTCTCCCACCCCGTCACCAACGGCACGAGCCACCCAGGAGGCCTCAGCCATGGGATCCTTCCAGTCGGGGTCCTTCTGTCCCATGACCACGAGGGCAGGACAGTCCACCTTGTCCAGCCAGGGGGTGACGACGCGGTGGTCGGTGCGAGTCGTGGCCCAGAAAGCGCGCCAGCGCCCTGGGCGGCGCAGCAGGTCCACCAGGCTCGTGGCTCGCTGCCGAGCGTCGGGCAGTCCCGGCCACAACCTGGCCGAGTAGCTGTTCCACACAGCAGGACCCCAAGGGCGCATCAGCGCGATCCCAAGCATGGTGCGCTGCACGAGAGTCTTGACTCGACTCTGCGGCCCACGCAGAAAGGGGCAGACGAGCACGAGCCCGCACACCAGGTCGGGGCGGCGCCCGGCTGCGATCACCGCAGCAGCCCCGGACATGGAGGCTCCTACGACGACGACGGAGCCGGCGTCGAGAGCCTCGATCAGGGCAATGAGGTCGGATGCTGTGGCCTCGTCACCATAGGCGGTGAAGGTTGCCGAGCTGTCCCCATGACCGCGCAGGTCCGCAGTGACAACGCGGAAGCCCGCCTCGCTCAGGGACTGCGCCAGCGGTGCGTAGACGTCCCGCACGTCCCCCATGGCCGGTGAGCAGACGACGAGCGGCCGACTCGCTGCAGCCGATCCAGCACCTGCACCGACAGGCTCATGCACCTCGTAGGCGATGGTGCCGCCCGACACCCCAAGTTGGCTAATAGTAATAGCCATTAAGTTACTGACATTCACGTCCGAGGGCAAGCAGACTCCTTGCACAGCCGTTCAAGATCAAGAACAGTGCACTCGAGACCTCATCGACACTGCACGAGAGACCTCATCGACACTGCACGAGCACCCTTCTCAACACACCAACCACACCTGGAGGTCACCAAGTTGACCAATTGGCAAGAGACAACTGCGACAATTGCCGCAGGCCTGAGCCCGCAGCCGGTCGAGTGACTCGACGATGAGGACGATGAAACGGTCGTCGACCACCCCTAATCACACCCAAGAAGAACCTGGTTCCACAGCCGGCGAGGAAGTCGGAGTACATCTTGAAATACACCACGAAGCAGTCCGAGAAAGAGCGGCGTAACCTCGTGGCCGCGATAAGGAATCCCATGAGCGACACCTGAGACTTCCTGAGTTACTCGCCTCTTACGACAACCCCGACCAACTAACAGCTCGAAGGACCCCTATGTTCAACGACTCTAGGTGGTCGCATTTTCAGCACTGGCAGCACAAACCTGCCTTGAAGGGCGCAGAATAGGTCACACAGACACTGCAGAGGAGTAGACCACCCGCAAGAGATGACAAAGCTGATCATATTCCGCATCAGAGAGGCCGCGAAAAAATTTCGCCCGAGACGGAGCTAGCATAATCTGGACAGTGTCGAGCAGATCAGCCCCCTCAACACTCAATCTAATCTGTTTCACGCGACGATCCTCCAGCGCAGGCGCCACGTCAACGAGACCTCGATCAGTTAGAGAAGCTACAACTGGGACGATGTTGCGAGGATCACTTCCAACGTGGATCGCAAGATCTCGCTGTCGAACCGTCGCCCCGTCAGCAAGAGTCGCAAGAATCGCGAACTCAGCCTGAGTGAGCCCAACATCTCGCAGCAAAGACCCCCACTCCTTCTCAACCATACCCCCCAATCGGGAGATCAGGAACCCGGCCCCTTCACGAAAACTGACAAGCGACGAACGGCTCGATGTGGTAGACATGTTTCATGTCTACCACGATCAGCACTCACGACGTCACCCTCGACGACCGCGTCTTCCGTATCCTTCGCGCTGGAGACCCTTGCGCGCCCACTATAATTTTTCTTCACGGGTGGCCGCAGGACAGCACAGCCTGGAAAGATATTCTCCTTCTGGCCGCTCACGACTATCAATGCATAGCAGTGGACCTACCTGGTATCGGCGCTTCAAAAACAACAGGACCCTGTGGCAGTAAGGTCTTGCTGGCACGACAAATCCACGACTTCCTCGAATACCTAGGCCTGGAGAATGCCGCTATGGTCGGTCACGACGTTGGAGGCATGATCACCTTCTCCTACCTACGAGAGTTCGGAGACCTGACCAAAGCCGTCATTATGAACACAGTGATTCCTGGAATTGCGCCATGGGATGATGTCATCAGAATTCCCTGGTTATGGCATTTCGCCTTTCACTCCATCCCAGACCTACCAGAGCAGATCACCGTAAATAATCTGCCAGCATACTTCGACTACTTTTACGACACAACGAGCGCCACCCCAGAGAGAATCAGCAGAGCCTCACGCAGGCAGTTCGTCTCTTCCTACCAGTCTCCTGACTCTTTGCGCCAGGGATTCGAATTCTACCGAGCACTTTGGGATGATGCCCAAGAGAACGCAACATCAAGTGATGCGATTAACATTCCATTACTTTATTTACGAGGCGGCCAAGAACACGGGGACATCAACACCTACATTGCGGGTTTCAAACAAGCAAGGTTGACCAATATTCAAAGCGCCCTCGTACCTGGATCAGGACATTTCACCTTACAGGAAAATCCTGCAGATACCTGGAGTGCTATCCGAAACTTCCTCTACGGGTAGAAACGCGATGCGTCTCACATCCTTATTCACCCCGAGCGAGGCTGCGCAGCACGTACTGCAGGATGCCGCCGTGGCGGAAGTAGTCGGCCTCGCCGGGGGTGATCGATGCGCACGACGGCGTCGAAGGAGATCGCCGAGCCGTCGGCCCTCTGCGCCCTGACCGCGACGGTGCGCGGGTGGTGCCCTCGTTGAGCGCCGTCAGGCCCGTGATGGAGAAGATCTCGGTGCCGTCCAGGCCCAGGGAGTCGGCGCTCTGACCCTCCGGGAACTGGAGGGGACCACACCCATGCCGATGAGGTTGGAGCGATGGATGCGCTCGAAGGACTCGGCGATCACGGCCTTGACACCCAGCAGGGCCGTGCCCTGGCCGCCCAGTCGCGTGAGGAGCCTGAGCCGTACTCCTTGCCGCCCAGGACCACCAGCGGGATGCCGGCGGCCTGGTAGGCCTGGGAGGCGTCGAAGATCGACTCCTGCTCACCGGTGAGGAGGTTGCGGGTGTAGCCGCCCTCGACGCCGTCGAGCAACCGGTTGCGCAGGCGGATGTTGGCGAAGGTGCCACGGATCATGACCTCGTGATTACCGCGGCGCGAGCCGTAGGAGTTGAAGTCCGCACGGGCCACCCGTGCTCGGCGAGGTAGCGGCCGGCCGGGGAGTCGGCCTTGATGGCGCCGGCCGGGGAGATGTGGTCGGTGGTGACCGAGTCGCCCAGCAGCGCGAGCACCCGGGCGCCCTCGATGTCACTGACCGGGGTGAGCTCCATGGTCAGCCCCTCGAAGAAGGGGGCCTTGCGCACGTAGGTGGACTCCTCCTTCCAGGCGAAGGTGTCCCCCTCGGGTGTGTCCAGGCCCTGCCAGCGCTCGTCACCGGCGTAGACATCGGCGTAGTCCCGCGTGTACATCTCCCGGTCGATGGTGGCGTCGATGACGGCCTGGACCTCAGTGGGGTCGGGCCAGATGTCGGACAGGAAGACGTCACGGCCCTCGGGGTCCTGCCCCAGCGGCTCGGTGGCGAAGTCGATGTCCATGGTCCCGGCCAGGGCGTAGGCGATGACCAGCGGCGGGGAGGCCAGGTAGTTCATCTTGACATCGGGGTTGATGCGCCCCTCGAAGTTGCGGTTGCCCGAGAGCACCGAGACCACGGCGAGGTCGGCGTCGTTGACCGCCTGGGAGACCTCGGCCGGCAGGGGCCCGGAGTTGCCGATGCAGGTGGCGCAGCCGTAGCCGACGACGTTGAAGCCCAGCTCGTTGAGGGCGGGCCACAGCCCGGCCTTCTCGTAGTAGTCGGTGACGACCTGGCTGCCCGGGGCGGTGGAGGTCTTCACCCAGGGCTTGGAGCGCAGTCCCCGCGCCACGGCGTTGCGGGCCAGCAGTCCGGCCGCCATCATCACCGAGGGATTGGAGGTGTTGGTGCACGACGTGATCGAGGCGATGGCGACGTGCCCGTGGTCGAGCTCGGTGACGGTGCCGTCGGCCATGGTCACCGGCGTCGGCTTTGAGGGCTGGGCCGCGTAGGTGGGCAGGACCTCCTTGAACGACTCCTTGGCCCCTGACAGGACGATGCGGTCCTGGGGGCGCTTGGGGCCGGCGATCGACGGGACCACTGTGGACAGGTCCAGCTCGAGGTACTCGGAGTAGACGGGTTCACGGGCCGGATCGTGCCACATGCCCTGGGCCTTGGTGTAGGCCTCCACGAGGCGGACACGCTCCTCGGAGCGGCCCGTCAGGCGCAGGTAGTCCAGGGTGACGTCGTCGATCGGGAAGATCGCTGCGGTGGAGCCGAACTCGGGGCTCATGTTGCCGATGGTGGCGCGGTTGGCCAACGGCACCTCGGCGACGCCTTCGCCGTAGAACTCGACGAACTTGCCCACCACCCCGTGGGCGCGCAGCATCTCGGTGATGGTCAGGACCACGTCGGTGGCGGTGGCGCCGGCGGGGATGGCACCGGAGAGCTTGAAGCCCACGACCTTGGGGATGAGCATGGAGACGGGCTGGCCCAGCATGGCGGCCTCGGCCTCGATGCCGCCCACGCCCCAGCCCAGGACGCCCAGGCCGTTGACCATGGTGGTGTGGGAGTCGGTGCCCACGCAGGTGTCGGGGTAGGCCTGGGTGACGCCGTCGGCCTCATGGGTGAAGACGATGCGGGCCAGGTACTCGATGTTGACCTGGTGGACGATTCCGGTGCCCGGGGGGACGACGCGGAAGTTGGACAGCGCCCCCTGACCCCAGCGCAGGAACTGGTAGCGCTCGGCGTTGCGCTCGTACTCACGCTCCTTGTTGCGCTCCAGGGAGGCGGGAAGGCCGAAGGAGTCGATCTGGACGGAGTGGTCGATGACCATCTCTGCAGGAGCCAGGGGGTTGATGACCTCGGGGTCACCACCGAGATCGGCGACCGCTTCACGCATGGTGGCCAGGTCGACGATGCAGGGCACGCCCGTGAAGTCCTGCATGACGACGCGGGCCGGGGTGAACTGGATCTCCGTGTCGGGCTGGGCGGCGGGGTCCCAGGCGGCCAGGGCACGCACGTGCTCGGCGGTGATGTTGGCGCCGTCCTCAGTGCGCAGCAGATTCTCCGCCAGCACCTTGAGGCTGTAGGGCAGGCGTTCCAGGCCGGGGACGGCATCGAGGCGGTAGATCTCGTAACCGCGGCCATCGACGTCGAGGGTGCTGCGCGAGGCGAAGGTGTTGAGGCTGGTCACCGGGACTCACTTCCAGTTGTCGTACCGAACTCGCCCTGCTGCACCGTCGCAACACGACCAGTGACGTGGTCATGCAAGGACGGCGCGGACGGGGGATGCTCCGGTGCGGACCGTAGCCCACGGCGTGTCATCCGTTGTCAACACGTGGGGATGCCTGGCCCCAAACCTGAAGGCCGGGGCAGGTGCTGGCACGGCAATTAGGTAAGGCCCGACGCACGCAACGGGGCGGTTCCCTCGAGCGGCCGCGCGGGCCCGAGGAGAGTGTGCACACCCCAGGCATCGGATCAGTAAATATACCAATACGGCAACGCAATGGTTACAAAACGTGCACTGTACGCCCATCATTAGGGTCAGCAACATAGGATCTCGTTGATTTCCTGCACTTCCCCACAACTCAGGAATGTCCCCCATGAATGACGGAGATAAAGAATGCACTTACAGCACCTCTCTGTGCGTCGCAAGCACGTGGCGACTCTGCTCGCCGGCGTACTGCTGATCGCACTGGGTAGCTTTTGCCGCGCTGGTAGCGCCTCATGCGAGCGCGGATCAGAATACCGGGGTGAAGGTTTCCTTCAGTCCTCTCATCCTCGCCGACAAGGATGGTACGGAGTATCCGGGTAAGACTGCGCACCTCGAGGACCCGGTTCGCATGAAGTTCGCCTGGGACGCATCTACCGCCAATCCGCAGCCGGGAGAGTCCTTCAGCATCGGCCTTCCGGCGGAGTACCGGTACCGTGAGATCGGTCGACGAGACGATCTTGTTCTCGGGAACGGCACCAAGGTGGGCGACTGCGTCACGACCACTGAGACCCTCACCTGCACCTTCAACGCCGCGATCAGTGCTGCCACCGAGCTCAAGGGATCGGGCAACCAGATGATCGTGGCCCAGAAGGTGACCCAGGACAACAAGACCACCTTCAACGCCAACGGCACCGATGTTGAGGTCTTCCACCCCAACAACGAGCGAATTCTACCTATCGCCTGGGTTGAGAAGGACCTTGGCAAGTACGCCAACTCCCTCAAGCGCGACTCCAGCGCTCTGACCTGGCACATCCAGTTCAGTGGTACGACCATCGCCAACCACCTGGGAGTGGAGGCGGGCAGCGTCAACAGCGTCACCTTCAACGACGTCTCCGGGGGCGGGCAGAAGCTCAACTCGAATCTCGGCTCCTGGTACGTGCGAGTCAACCCCGAGGAGTACGGCGGTGGCGCCGACGGCTACTTCGACGTCGCCAAGGCCGATGGCACAGCCACGAACACCGACCACGGAGCGTTCGCCCTGAAGCCGACCATCAACGCTGACGGAACCACTGCGTCCATCACCCTGTCCCGTACGGACGGCAATTTCGCCAAGAACGCGAACTACGAGATCGTTTACCAGTCCCTGGCCGATGGCGGCAAGATCGTCCCGGGTCTCGTCTACACCAACAGCGCCACCCTGAACGGCGGTAAGAACACCACGGTGTCCGCACAGATGGCCTACAAGGACCCGATCTCCTACGACGTGCAGCTGACACAGGGATTCGGCTCCTTCGGGGTCAAGAAGTACGTCACCGGCGCACACCAGAATGACGTCTCCGCGGACACCAAGGTCCGTGTGAACGTCTCCTACGAGCTTCCCAACGGCACGACCGAGGCCGACTACCCGACCTGGGCCAACAAGCCGACGTCGAACCCCTACACCATCGAGGTGGCTGTGGGGCAGCAGCAGGCCTCCGACACCCTGCGCGAGTTCCCCAAGGGAACCAAGGTCACACTGACGGAGGACACGTCCGAAGCGGCCCTTCCCGGAGCCCTTGGTTGGGGAAGCCAGACCTTCTCCGTCAACGGCACCGAGACGCAGGACACCGCGACGTTCTCGGTCGACTCCTCCGTGCAGTCCGTGGGCCTGTACAACGATGTCATTCAGAAGACGGGCTCCCTTCTCCGTCTCGAAGAAGGTCGAGGGGAGCAACAAGGAGGCTTTCTCCAAGGAGACTTTCCGGATCGACTACACGTGTGAGAACGACTCCAAGGGGACCCTTGACGTGAAGGGCGACGGCACCGCCGTCGACGGCCCGTCGCTACCGGTGGGCACCAAGTGCGTCGTCACCGAGAAGGAGAAGCTGGCTGACGGCGGCGCCGAGCGCCAGGGCTACACGGTCGACACCAAGGTTGACAACGGGTCCTTCACGATCAAGGAGGGGCCTGCCAGCGCCACCCTTGTCACGGTGACCAACACCTACTGGAGGTCCCGAAGCCCACGCCGACGCCGACCCCACCGAGGAGCCCACGCCGACGCCGACCCCCACCGAGGAGCCCACGCCGACGCCCACTCCCACCGAGGAGCCCACGCCGACGCCGACACCCACCGAGGACCCCGCGCCGACGCCGACACCCACCGAGGACCCCGCACCGGCGCCCACTCCCACCGAGGAGCCCACGCCGACGCCGACACCCACCGAGGACCCCGCACCGGCGCCCACTCCCACCGAGGACCCCTGCACCCAGCGCGTCAGCCAGCACGCCATCGGGCGATGGCGGCAGCAACCTGGCGAGTACTGGCGCCAACGCCGTGCCGGTGGTCGCGGCCGTTGCCGCCCTCCTAGCAACGGGATACATGATCCTGGCAGCTCGTCGTCGCGCATCGTGACCTCTCACCGGCTGACTAGGCTCCTTCCCGGAGCATGAGATGGGCCCCAGTCCTTCACGGACTGGGGCCCATCGCCATTACCTCAGGCTCTGTCGAGCACCGCGATCGTCTCGAAGTGGTGCGTGTGCGGGAACATGTCCAGCGCACTCAGGGAGCCCAACTCGTAGCCGGCACGCAGGAGGGTTGCCAGGTCCCTGGCCAGGGCCGCCGGGTCGCAGGCCACCAGGACGATCCGCTCTGCTCCCAGAGCGGCGACGGCCTCGATAACCTCGCGACCGGCCCCCTGCCGCGGAGGATCGAGGACGACGACGTCGGGGCGGTCTCCGGTGAAGGAGCCGGCGAGCTCACGCACCGAGCGAGAACTCACGCGGCCGGCGGCCAGGCGAGCAGCGGGGTGGTCGTGCAGGGTACGGCGGGAGTCACGAACGGCCTGCTCATTGCCCTCCAGGGAGAGGACCTGCCCCTGGCCGCTGGTGCCCACAAGGGCGGCCAGGGGCAGGGTGAACAGGCCGGCCCCCGAGTAAAGCTCCAGGACGCGGCTACCCGCTGCGCGGTCAAGATCCTCCCCCAGGGCGGCGCGCACGACGCGCTCCACCAGAACCTGGGGAGCATCAACGTGCACCTGCCAGAAGCCCTCCGCGTGCACGGAGTAGGTCAGCTCCCCCAGCCCCAGGGCGGAGGCGTCCACGACCTCCTGGACGCGGCGACGCCCGGTGCTGCGCGCCTGGGCGGTCAGGATCCGGTCATCGAGCAGGACGACGGGCTCACCCCCGCTGGGGGCGACGACCTCGATGCGCATGCCGGGCCGGTAGTGGGCGCGCCAGCGGGAGCGCTCCAGCAGTCCGATCTCGGTGATGGCGGGGACGGCCAGGGGCAGTCGGTGCAGAGGAAGGACGGTCCCGGAGCGGAAGGCGTGCATGCCGGGCTCGCCGTCGTCGGTGACCGTCAGGCTCACGCGGGTGCGGGTGGCGGTTCCTGCCAGGGCGCGCCGACGGGCGCTAGTGGAGGCCTGGGCCGCGGCGTCGGTCGGCATCGGCTCGACCGGCACGGCGGCTGCGGCGGAAGCCTCGGGCAGGGAGGCGACGGCGTCGGCCACCTCCTGCCCGCCGATCCGGCGCATGCAGTCGGCCAGGACCCAGCGCTTCCAGGTGCGCTGGGCGTCCAGGGCCACGTGGGCGAGCTCTCCCCCGCCCACGCCCGCGGGGCCGGCCTCGGGCCAGACGGACTCGACGCGGTCCGGGGAGGCCTGGAGGATCTCGACGGCGTCGGCGCGCCAGGTACGCGATGTCATCTCGGTCAGGCGGGCCCGCACCGTCTCACCGGGCAGGGCATGGCGCACGAAGATGACGCGGCCGGCCGGGTCGTCCGCGGGCCGGGCCACGCAGTGCCCGCCGTGTGCCGGCGCCCCCACGGCCAGGGGTGAGCTCGCGGGACCGCCCACGGCCGGGGACGGACTGGGCAGGCCGACCGACCGGCTGGACTGCGGGATCATCTGGTCTCCTGATCATGTGTTCCGACGCTGCCAGTACCGCCGTAGGAGCTGAGGTGGTTGAGGTGACTGTCCACGTGGCGGCGCATGGCGACGTCGGCGTCGATGATGCCCTCGGCGGTGCGGGCGCGTACGCCGTGATGGAAGTGGCGCTGGCCGGGAAGTCCCAGCTGCCAGGGCACGGATGCGACAACGACGCCGGGCGTGAACAGCAGAACGGTCTTGAGGCGCAGAGCGGTCTGGTTGTGGAGGATCTGCTCCCACCAGTGGCGCACGATGTACTCGGGCAGGAAGACGACGACGAGGTCACGGGGGGACTCCCGGCGCACCGAGCGCACGTAGTTGATGACCGGTCGGGTGATGTCTCGGTAGGGCGAGTCCAGGACCGTCAGCGGCACCGCGATGTCGGCCTCCTCCCAGGCATCCAGAAGACGCTCAGCGCTGCCGTCGCCGGTGTCCACCGTCAGGGCCTCCAGCGCGGTGGGGTGGGTCGACTGGGCATAGGTCAGGGCCCGCAGCGTCGGCTGGTGGAGACGGGACGCCAGGACGATGGCGTGGACGTGGGCCGGCAGCACACGGGCGTCGTGGAGGTCGGAGATGGCCACCTCCTCGCTGACTCGCCGGTAGTGGCGGCGGATCCGGTTCATCACCAGGTAGAGCAGCGCCATGATCATCAGGGTGATCCAGGCCCCGCGGGTGAGCTTGGTGAGCAGGACGATGACCAGGACCGTCCCGGTGCCCAGCACCCCGATGGCGTTGATGACCCGGGCACGGTGCATGCGCGAGCGGGCCTTGGAGTCGGTGGCGATGGTGAGCTCTCGCGTCCAGTGGCGCACCATGCCCACCTGGGAGAGCGTGAAGGAGATGAAGACGCCCACGATGTAGAGCTGAATGAGGCGGGTGGTACTGGCCTCGAAGCCGATGAGGAAGGCCACGGCGCCCAACCACAGGACGATGATGCCGTTGGAGAAGGCCAGGCGATCGCCGCGCTGGGAGAGCTGGCGGGGCAGGAACTCGTCGCGGGCCAGGACGCTGGCCAGGACCGGAAAGCCGTTGAAGGCGGTGTTGGCGGCCAGGACCAGGATGAGCCCGGTGACGGCGGCGACCAGATAGAACATCGGCCGGAAGCCGGAGAAGACGGTGGCGGCGATCTGCCCGATCGCGGGGTCCTGGTGATATCCGTCCCCCACGGGGACACCGTTGCGCAGGAGCTGGTGGGCCGGGTCCTCCACCATGCGCACGCCCACAGCACCTGCCAGGTGGATGACGCTCATGAGCATCAGGGTGGCGATCCCGCCCAGGAGCAGCAGCGTGGTGGCGGCGTTGCGGGACTTGGGGCGCTGGAAGCTGGGGACGCCGTTGGAGATCGCCTCCACGCCGGTCAGGGCCGCACACCCCGAGGAGAAGGCCCGCAGGACCAGGAACCCTCCCGCCAGGCCGGTCAGACCCTGTTCCCAGCCGGCGCGGGTGACGACGTCGAGACCGGCGGACTCTGCCTGTCCGAGGGTCCCAGTCAGCTCCTGGACGAAGCCGACGACCGCCATAATGCCGATGACGCCCATGTACAGGTAGGTGGGGATGGCGAAGGCTCGGCCCGACTCGCGCGAGCCGCGCATGTTGAGCACGGCCAGGACGGTAACGACGGCGACGGCGATCTCCACCTTGTAGGGGGCCAGGGCCGGGAGAGCGGCCGCGAGGTAGGAGGTGCCCTGAGGACACCGAGACCGCGACGGTCAGGACGTAGTCGCTCAGCAGGGCCGAGGCCACCAGGAGTCCGGCGTGGGAACCGAGGTTGGCCGAGACCACCTCGTAGTCGCCGCCTCCCGACGGGTAGGCGTGGACAGTCTGACGGTAGGAGGCCACGACGACCGCGAGGACTCCCACCACTGCCAGGGCGACCCACGGAGACAGGGAGGTAGCGGCGACTCCGGCCACGGCCAGGGTGATGAGCACCTCATCGGGAGCGTAGCCCACCGAGGACAGGGCGTCCGAGGCGAACACCGGAAGGGCGATCCTCTTGGGCAGGAGCGTCTCGCCCAAGGCTCCGCTGGGGACGGGACGGCCGACGAGAAGCCGCTTGATGCGGTCTGCGAAGTCACGCACGTCTCCAGATGTTACTTCCGTGGCCTGACAACGGAGTACCGTCTTCCTCGTGCACTTCGTCATCATGGGTTGTGGCCGCGTCGGAGCGTCCATGGCCGTTCAGCTCGACCGCATGGGGCACTCGGTGTCCGTCATCGACCGGTCCTCGGACTCCTTCCGCCGTCTGCCCTCGGACTTCAACGGCCGTAAGGTCAAGGGGGTCGGCTTCGACCGCGACGCACTGGAGCAGGCCGGTATCGACGAGGCCTACGCCTTCGTCGCGGTCTCCAACGGGGACAACTCGAACATCGTCGCGGCGCGCGTGGCGCGGGAGAGCTTCGGGGTGGACAACGTCGTGGCCCGCATCTACGACTCGCGCCGAGCCGACGTCTACGAGCGCCTGGGCATCCCTACGGTCGCCACCGTGCGTCAGACGGCCGATCAGATGATGCGCCGCATCCTGCCCGGAAGCAGCGCCCGCGAGCTCGAGGACCCCTCGGGCACGGTCGCCCTCATCCAACCCAGCGCCTCCCCGCTGTGGGTGGGGACCACGATCGGGGCGCTCGAGTACCGCCTGGGGGTGCGCGTCGCCTGGATCTCGCGAGACGCCACGGCCCTGCTGCCCGAGGCGACCACCGTCATCCAGGAGCACGACCGCCTGCACATGGCGGTGAGCACCGACCGCATCGGCCAGGTGCGCCGGGCCCTGTCACACGCCCCGACCCAGGAGGCCTGAGCCATGCAGATCGTGATTGCCGGAGCCGGATCAGTGGGCCGCTCCATCGCCCGCGAGCTCATCAGCCACGGGCACGAGGTCACGCTCGTCGACCGGTCCGCCGAGGCCATGCGCATCGCCTCGGTGCCGGAGGCCGACTGGCAGCTGGCGGACGCCTGCGACATCGATGCGCTGGAACGCGCCGGAGCCGAGACCTGCGACGTCATCGTGGCCGCCACCGGGGACGACAAGGCCAACCTGGTGATCTCCCTGCTGGCCAAGACCGAGTACGGGGTGCCCCGCACCGTGGCCCGGGTCAACAACCCCAAGAGCGAGTGGCTCTTCGATGAGACCTGGGGCGTGGACGTGGCCGTGTCGACCCCGCGTTTCATGACGGCCCTGGTGGAGGAGGCCGTCAGCGTGGGCAGCCTGGTGAGCATCTTCCACTTCCACCAGTCGGGCGCCTCCATGCATGAGCTGACTCTGCCGGAGGACTCACCGGTCATCGGTGAGCTCGTCACCGACATCGAGCTGCCGCCCCACACGGTGCTGGCGGCGATCCTGCGCGACTACCGACCCATCACGCCGGACCGCGACGAGCGCTTCGAGCGCGGGGACGAGCTCATCTTCCTCACGGCACGCGAGGGCGAGTCCAGCCTGGAGGAGCTGCCCCTGATCTTCACGTGACCGTGTGACTCCGGGCCACGTTCACCGGACTCGGGGTTACGGGGCCACTGGTCAGCGCTGATCGGTGCGCGCCTCGGTCCGGGCGATCCGGCTGGGAGCGACCAGCAGCCAGATGAACCACAGGGTCAGGGCGTACAGCGGCACGCCCAGGATGAGACGGGCGGCCCCCAGGTAGGACACGGCCTGCTCGCCGGCCAGGTAGAGGGGCACCTCGACGACGAGCCGCAGGGCGAACATCAGCGTCAGGACCCAGGTGCCCGCGTGGTAGCGGAGCTTCACGTGACGCAGGGCGGGGTCGGTGCGCCAGGCCGACGGACGCGCAGCGCCGACGTCATCGGGAACGTTGGTCTCCTCCTGCTCCTTGGAGCCGTCAGAGCCCTCGCTCTTGCCGGGCTCGTCGGCAACCCGGTGCCACAGGGTCATGAGCGCGCCCACGATCGGCCAGCCGATGAGCAGGGAGACCAGGCAGGCGACCAGCCAGGCCGCGTTGATCATGAGGCCGGCGGCGTAGAAGTTGGAGGCCGCGCCACTGCGCCACGCCCACAGGGCGGATACGAGGACCAGGACGATCCCGCCCACGACCTGCGCCAGAGACTGACGCTGCACCAAGCGAGCCGCGAGGCCGACGGCGCTGACGGTCAGGGAGGCGGCGAGAGCGGGCACCAGCGCGGTGGGCCGCACGGCCACGACGAGGACGAACACGAGGGTGGGAACGACGGACTCGACGACACCGCGCCACCCGCCCACGGCGGCCATGGCGTCGAAGCGTTCGGAGTCGATCGATCCCAGGCCCGTGCGGGCGGTCTCACCGGACCGGTTAGTGCTCATTGGGCGTCCTTTCCCGTGCATCGTGCTGCCAGCCGCTACTGCCCCGGCCCCAGCAGCTGGTAGGCGGGGTTGTGGATCTGCAGTCGGTGGGTGCCGTCGGCGACCCTCCCCTCGACCATCAGGTGGGTGCCCGGGGTGATGCCTGCGATACGTCGTCGACCCCACCACACCAGGTCGATGCTGCCGGTGCCGTCGTAGAGCCGCCCGACGAGAATGAGCTTGTCCTGGCTGGAACGGTAGGTGACCGCTCGCAGGACGCCGGAGACGCGGGCGCGCTGGCGGGACGTTAAGGAGCCGATGGGTTCAGTGCCGCGCCGGCTGGCGGAGCGTTCCTCGTCCTCGGCGTCCAGGTGATCGCGGCTGGTGCGCAGCACCTTGGACAGCCGCTTGAGGCGGGCAGACAGCGCCGGCATCTAGCGCACTTCGGCGATGGTCGGGCCGGGAGCCAGTGGGTCGATGCCGGGAAGGTCCTCCGCCTCGGGGCCGGCCACGGCTCCGGGGGCGTGAAGAGGCAGGATCTCCCGGGGCGGGCGGGCCTGTCCGTCGCGCACGACGACGATGCCGCGCAGCACCTCCCGCAGCGCCTGGGCCGACTGCTCGAGGAGGCGGCGTGCCCCTGGAGGACGCCGCGCAGGAACCAGCGAGGCCCGTCGATGCCCAGGAAGCGGATCGTGCCGGTCGTCGTCGTGCCGTCAGGGCCACGCATGGGCAGGTGGGCGACGAGCTCGGGACCGTACTCGCCGTAGCTCTCCTCGTAGCGGGCACCGTTTCCGGAGAGCTCCTTGGCGATGTCTCCTCGCAGCTCGTCCCAGATGCCGGCGGTTCGCGGTGCGGCGAAGGCCCGCAGCTCGAGCGCAGAGCCGCCCAGCGCGAGGACGACGGCGGTGATGGTGCCGTCGGGGGCCTGCTCCATACGCAGCTGCATGCCGTCGACGGCCGGGACCTGCAGCGCGCCCAGGTCGATGCGGGGCACGTCCTCCTGATCCTCAGGCAGCTCCTGCAGGTCCCAGGGCCCGGAAGCGGCCGCAGGCTCGTCGAGGTCGTCGACGTCGGCACCGGTGTCACGCTCGAGAGCGAACTCGTCAGAATCAGTGGATGCGTCGTCACGGCGGCGCGAGAACAGTCCCATGGGATCTCCTGAGTTGGGTGGCAGCGTCAGCCGGCGCAGTCGGCGCACACCGGCAGGCCGGTCGCCTCGTCGACGAAGGCCAGCTGACTGCGGTGGTGGACGAGGAAGCACTCCGAGCAGGTGAACTCGTCCTCGAGCTGAGGAACGACGTGAACGCTCAGCTCCTCGCGGGACAGGTCAGCCCCGGGAGCTCAAAACCCTCGGCTGCCTCGTTCTCGTCCTCCTCGAGGAGCTGACCTCGCGGCGGAGGACTGGTCCTTCTGCCGCGAGGTCAGCTCCTCGATGGAATCAGCCTCGGGCTCGTCATCATTCTTGCGCGGGGCGTCGTAGTCGGTCGCCATGGCCTCGTCACTCTCTTCTGTCGACGGCTCTCGGGTGGCCTCCAGGGACAGCAGTCGAGCCGCGTCCAGACACTGGCGTGGCGACGACGATCGGCGTATCCGTCCCGGAAAGGCACGCGCACAATAGCACCGACAGGCGGCCCGTCAAGCCAAATCGCCCGGCATGACGACACAGTTCGCTTGCAGTGTGCTCCACCGCGCCCGATTGTGCTTGATCCAATGGTCTTCACACGTGCTTCACATGTGGCACACCGCTGCGCCTCCCACGGCTTGACGCCCGTGGATGGCAGGCTGTGAAGCACAGTGGAGCATATCGTGCTGACATCGGGATGAAGGAGGCCCCGCCCATGGTCGAACTCGAGCTGCTGGGTGCCAACGGTGACACGATTGTCATGACGGACGAGGACGGCGAGCGCTACAGCCTCGTCGTCGACGACGCCCTACGCGCCGCGGTGCGCCGTGACCGCGGCGCGATCGTGCCCCCGTCAGGGGCCACGACAGAAGGACCGGCACCCCTGCGCCCCCGCCAGCTCCAGGCCTACATGCGCGCCGGCGCCACCGCCGCCGAGGTCGCGATCAGCACCGGGATGGACGTGGAGCACGTGCGCCGCTTCGAGGGGCCGGTGCTCGCGGAACGCCAGTGGGCCGTCTCGCAGGCTCAAGCCTGCCGTATCGGCTGGGAGAAGGACTCCCCCCTGCTCGGCGAGCTGGTCGTGGACCGGCTGGCCACGCGCGGCGTCGACCCCTCCAGCCTGGAGTGGGACGCGTTGCGCGAGGGTCGCGACCCCTGGCTCATCATGGTGACCTTCGTGCAGTCCGCCGAGGAGAAGCAGGCCCGCTGGTCGCTGGACCTGACGGCCCGGGCGGTCAACGCCCTGGACGATGAGGCGCGCTGGCTCACGGAGGCCGGAGCCGGGGCCCAACGCCCGGTGGTCTTCGACCAGGACTCGAAGGCGCCCGGAGCCTCGGCCACGGCGCCGTCGGCCCACCTCGGGCACTCCCCCGCCACCGCGGGCTCGCCGGGCACCGGTGCGATGTCGGCCGTCTCGGCTCCGACCGCGGCCTCTGGCGAGCATTCCGGCCTGGCCGTCGAGATGCCCGCAGGGATGCTGCCCGTGCGGGAGTACGCCCGTCCCACCAGTGGGGCGATGTCTGCGGACGACACCGACGCGCTGCTGGCCGACCTGGCCTCCAGCCGGGGCCGACGTGTGGAGGTCGAGATGCCGCGCGACGACGAGGTGGGTGGTTTCTCCGGCGAGGAGCACGGAGAGAAGGAGGCCTTCACCGACCCTCACGGCATCGACTACATCAGCAGCCCGGAGAGCCCCGAGGTCCCCTCGCCTCCGGCGCGGGGGATCGAGGAGCGCCGTGCCGAGGTCGGCAGTAAGACAGCCGACGAGCCCCTGGAGCAGGCAGCGGAACTGAGCGCGCAGGTCTACTCCATGTCGGAGCGCCGGCGACGCCACGCCGGCAACCACCCGGCCGGGACCAGGCTGGTGACGGCCTCGAGCGCTGCGTCCGCGGCGCCGTCGGCCCCGAGTCCCGCCGTCGGGCGTGTACCGGTGGGGAGTCAGGCGCCGGTGGGTGCTGACAGCCCCACCGAGCCGGTGCCGGAGATTCCCATGCCCTCGCGGTCCGAGGTCATGGCCGAGGCCTCCCCGGTTCGTCGGCGGCCTCGGCGGCGGGTACCCAGGAGGCGCTGCCCGACATGCCCAGGTCGGTTCCGACCAAGAAGAAGTCGCGGCGCCGCTCACGCCGGTCCGTCCCTCCTGGGACGAGATCGTTTTCGGAGCCAGGCCGGAGTAGTTGAGCGCCCGAGAGTTCTCTCAGCCCCGTCAGACGACCATTCAGGCCTCGGTGACGAGCAGCGGCACCCGGGTCTCAGCGGGCGTGAAGGAGCCGTGGACACCGGGCATGGCGATGGCGGGCTCGGAGTGGACCCGAGGGTCGACGAGCACCCAGGTGCCGGCCATCGCCACGACGACGTCGCCGACGACCCCGCGCGTCCGGGGACTGAGGGGCCCCTCAGGTGCTCGGCGGCCTGCTCACGGGTCCCGATCCAGGCCGCCCGCTCCCCCAGGACCTGGCGGTACCGGTGCGCCACCTCAGCGGCCAGGTCCGCGTTGCCGCCGGCGACGTGCAGGTGCGTCAGGCGGGGCTCGCCGGCCACGGCGACGACATCGCGCACAAGCTCACGGTGGTCGGTCAGCTCGATGCGGTGGTCGGCGTCGGTATCGACCATCCCGTGGTCGGCACTCAGGATGATCCGGGTGCCGGCGGGGACCCGTCGGGCCAGTTCGGCCATGGCGGCGTCGAGGCGCTCGAGCTGGGCCAGCCACTGCGGGCTGCGCCAGCCGTGCTTGTGACCGGTGTGGTCCAGCTCGCCGACATAGAGGTAGACCAAGGGCGTTCCGTGGCGCAGTGCCCCCGCGGCCAGACCAGGCCGATCCTCCATGCGGTCGGCTCCCCGGTGCTCAGCACCCCGCAGGGCCGCCTCAGTCAGGCCCGAGCCGGCGAAACGTGCGGGGCCGATGCTCACCGCGCTCCCTCCGGTGATGCGCTCGAAGATCGTGGGCACGTCCTGCCAGGACCGCGGACTGGGGGCGTCATCGCCCTGCCAGGTGATGAGGCTGAGGACCTGTGCGGAGCTGGGGACCGTGGAGGCGGGCAGAGCGGGCCCCAGGCCGGGGCGGAGCACCGAGTAGCCGACCATTCCGGTGGTACCGGGCAGGGCGGAGGTCCCCAGCGTGGTCAGAGCCGCTGCCGTCGTCGAGGGGCGGCAGGTGAGGATCCCCGTGCTGTTGTTGTCGTCACTGCCATCACCGTCGTAGCCCTGTACCAGCCACCTGCGCAGGGTGGGGGTGTGTCCGCGACGCTGACGGAGCATCTCCAGCCCCAGCCCGTCCACGAGGACGATGACGGTCCCGGGCCCGTCACCAGGGCCGCCGGCCGGCTCGATCCCCCAGCTGCGGGCGAGGCGACGGGCCTGGGCCTCGGTGACGACCGAGGAACTCAGGCCGGTGTCGCTGATGTCGGTCAGGGACAGCCCGGCGCTGACCGCTCCGACCGCCAGGACATAGCGGAGCGCCGGATCCTGCGCGGGCTCCGTGGCAGGGCCCGGTGCAGGGTCGGCGGCGGAGGTGACGGAGCTCATCGCAGGCGCTGTCACAGGAAGGCGGCGCGTGCCGTCATCTGCGAGAGCCGACTGGCGAATGCCTCGGCCCGGGCCAGGGCGGCCGCGCCCTCGACGCCTGCGGCCACACGGATGACGATGTCGTCGGGAACGGAGACACCGGTCATGCCGTGGTCGGCCTGACAGTCGGGATCGCCGCAGGTGGCCGGCTCCATGTCGATGCGACGCACCGATCCCCAGGAGACCGCGATCGTCATCTCGGTCAAGGTGCCGCCGTCCTGAGCGGGGTCGGACACGCCCCGGGTCAGGGCCATGGAGCGGATACGGCTGAGCGGAACGGCCTCACTGGTGGCCAGGGCGCCGGGACTGCCGTCGTCGCGGGGCGCATCGTCGACGTGGACGATGATGAGACGGGTGGGGGTCAGGGACAGGACAGTCAGGTGCCGGTGGACGGCCTCGGCGAACGTGGTCTCTGCCTGGACCATGCCGGAGATGATCTCCTCCTCGCCCGCGGCCAGACGGAGTGTATCGAGCACCAGCTCGGGATAGTAGCCGGCCAGCTCCACCTGTTGCGCCAGCTCTGCGGCCGCGTCCTCCGACACCTCAGAGGTGGTCGAGCCGGCGGCCGGACTGGCGGCCGAGTTCTGGCGTGGATGGGTCGTCATGGTCGCCATTGTGCCATCGCCATCAGTCAGCGGAAGATCCCTTCCGCCGCCGCCCAGCCGCCGCGTGCAAGCGCGTCTGACCTGTCACGCCCGGGTGTCGTGGTTTGTTTTCGGCCCGATTCCTCGGACAATGCGCCCATGCCGAAGTCTGCCTCCACCCAGACTCCTCCCCCGACCGACGGGGAGATCGTCGACCTCGACTGTCCACGGAGATGCGCACCAGCTTCCTGGAGTACGCCTACTCCGTCATCTACGCGCGCGCTCTGCCAGACGCTCGCGACGGGCTCAAACCGGTTCAGCGCCGCATCCTGTTCCAGATGGACCGCATGGGCCTGCGCCCCGACCGCCCGCACGTGAAGTCCTCACGAGTCGTGGGCGACGTCATGGGACGGCTCCATCCCCACGGCGACACCGCGATCTACGAGGCGCTGGTGCGCCTGGCCCAGCCCTTCACGATGCGTCTGCCGCTCATTGACGGTCACGGCAACTTCGGCTCCCTCGACGACGGCCCAGCGGCCCCCCGCTACACCGAGGCGCGTCTGGCCGCCTCGGCGCTGGCACTGACGGCGGACCTGGACGAGGACACGGTCGACTTCGCCCCCAACTACGACTACACACTCACCGAACCCGAGGTCCTGCCCGCGGCCTTCCCGAACCTGCTGGTCAACGGCGCGGCCGGAATCGCGGTGGGCATGGCCACGAATATGCCGCCGCACAACCTCGTGGAGGTCGTGGCGGCCGCCCGGCACCTCCTGACCCACCCCGAGGCGTCCCTGGAGGACCTCATGGCCTTCGTACCGGGCCCGGACCTACCCGCGGGAGGCATGATCGTGGGCCTGGACGGGATCCGCGAGGCCTACCGCACCGGGCGGGGCAAGTTCCTCACGCGCGCCACCGCCCACGTGGAGTCCATCTCACCGCGCCGCAAGGGCATCGTGGTCACCGAGCTGCCCTACATGGTGGGGCCCGAGAAGATCATCACTCGGATCAAGGAGGCCGTGGGCTCCAAGAAGCTCCAGGGCATCACCGACGTCGCCGACCTCACCGACCGCAGGCACGGCACCCGCATGGTCATCAGCGTCAAGAACGGCTATAACCCCGAGGCCGTTCTGGCCCAGCTCTACAAGCACACGCCGCTGGAGGACTCCTTCGGCATCAACAACGTCTCCCTCGTGGACGGCCAGCCCCACACCCTGGGGCTGCGCGAGCTGCTGGAGGTATTCGTACGCCACCGCCTCACGGTGGTGACCCGGCGCACCCGGTTCCGCCTGGGCAAGCGCCGCGAGCGCGCCCACCTCGTGGACGGTCTGCTCATCGCCATCCTCGACATCGATGAGGTCATCGCCGTCATCCGCTCCTCCGACGACGCCTCCACGGCGCGCACCCGGCTCATGCAGGTCTTCGACCTCACCGAGCCGCAGGCCAGCTACATCCTCGAGCTCCAGCTGCGCCGGCTCACGAAGTTCTCGGTCATCGAGCTGGAGAAGGAGCGCGACGAGCTGGCCCGGGAGATTGAGGCCCTCGAGGCGATCCTGGCCGACGACGTCCTGCTGCGCCGTGTGGTCTCCCGCGAGCTGGCGGCCGTGGCCGAGCAGTTCGGTACGCCGAGACGCACGGTGCTGCTGGAGGCCTCCGGTGAGCGCGTGACGTCGTCGGCCGCCAGCGCTGCGACTCCGGACGACGCCTCCGCCTCCTCCGGAAGGGTGGCGAAGCGGGCCGGCGCGTCCGCTCAGCCGATGACGCTCATGCCGAGCTCGTCCCCGGTTCCGCTCACCGTCCCCGACGACCCGTGCCGGGTGATGCTGTCAGCCACTGGCCTGGTGGCGCGCACCCCCGGCGCCGAGCCGGTCGCCCGCACCGGTGGGCGCCAGCCCCACGACGCCCTGACCTCCCAGGTGGCCACCACGGCGCGGGGGCGCGTCGGCGCGGTCACGGATACCGGCCGCCTGGTGCTGCTCGACGTCGTCTCCACCACCGAGATGCCCCGCACCGAGGGCGCCCCGGGCTGGCCGGCGCCACCCCGGTCCGCCAGCTGGTGGACATCGATCCTGAGGAGAAGGTGGTGGGCCTGGTCCCGGTGGACTCGGCCGAGCACGCACCGATCGCCCTGATCACGGCCGGCGGCGTCGTGAAGCGGGTCAAGCCCGGTGATGGGCCCAGGAACGCCGAGAGCTGGGAGGTCATCTCCTTGTCCGACGGCGACCGGGTGGTCTTCGCCGGAACGGCGGCTGACACGGACTTCCTGGCCATGGTGGCCTCTGACGCCCAGCTGCTGCGCTTCCAGGCCGCCAAGGTGCGCCCCCAGGGCCGGGGCGCCGGCGGCATGGCGGGCATCTCGCTGCGCGAGGGCGCCCGGGTGATCGCCGGTGCGGCGGTTCCCGAGGATCTCCTGGCCGAGGCGGTGGTGGTGACGGTGGCCGGGTCCGAGGGCTCGCTGCCGGGCACCGGCGGCGGCAGCGTCAAGGTGACGCCGCTGGACCGCTACCCGGCCAAGGGGCGGGCCACGGGTGGGGTTCGGTCCCACCGCTTCCTGCGCGGTGAGGACGGGCTCGTGGCCGCCTGGGTGGGCGTGGCCCCGGCGCGGGCGCTGCGCGAGGGAGGCGGACCGGTCACCCTGCCTGAGGCCGATGAGCGTCGTGACGGCTCCGGCTCGCCGCTGCCCTCCCCCATCGTCGGAATCGGCTGAGTAGGTCGGACCTGGGCGGGGCACCCCGGAAACCCGCCCGTGAACAGGTTGGATGTGCCTAAAGTGGCCCATGGCTGATCGACCGTCCGCAGACCTGCTGCTCAGGGACGTGCGCATCGTCCCCTTCCGCTCCCGCACCGAACTGAGCGGGCTCCGCTGTGGCGGTTCAGGTCCGGGCTCCCTGGATGCGCCGCCCCGCCCGGGTGATCCCGTCGACGTGCGTGTGGAGGCCGGCCGCGTCGTCGAGGTGGGGCAGGACCTCGGCGGTGCCGGGGCACAGGCGCTTGAGGCCGGTGGCGCCTTCCTGATCCCCGGACTGTGGGATGCCCACGCCCACCTGGACATGGAGGCGGCGCGCTCAGCACGCATCGACACGTTGGCCACCCGCAGCGCCGAGGAGGCCCTGGAGCTGGTGGCCCGGGTGCTGCGGGATCTGCCGGCGGGTTCGCGGCCGGCCACGATCCAGGGCTTCGGGCACCGCCTGTCCAACTGGCCCCGGGTCCCCACCGTGGCCGAGCTCGATGCCGTCACCGGCGATGTCCCCACGCTGCTCATCTCGGGGGACGTGCACTCCGGATGGCTGAACTCGGCGGCGCTGCGCGTCTTCGGCCTGCCGGAGGCCAGCGCCCAGGATCCAGGGGCGCCGATGAAGGAGGATCCGTGGTTCGCCCTGCTTGACCGCCTCGACGAGGTCCCGGGCACGCGTGAGCTGCGCGAGTCCGGCTACCGGCAGGTTTTGAGCGACATGCTGGCCCGGGGCATCACCGGCGTGGTCGACATGAGCTGGTCGGAGGACCCCGACGACTGGCCGAGGCGCCTCCAGGCCATGGCGGCCCAGGGCGTCCCCCCGGCAGCACTGCCCCGCATCCGGGTCGCGGTCTACCGCGACAAGCTGGAACGCTGGATCGCCCGGGGCCTGCGCACCGGCGTCGAGCTGCCGGGCTCGCCGCACCTGGCCGACGGCTCCCCGACGCTGGTCCAGGGACCACTCAAGGTCATCGCCGACGGGTCGATGGGGTCGGGCAGCGCGCACATGTGCGAGCCCTACCCGGCCGAGCTGGGGCTGGACCACCCCCACGGCGTAGTCAACATCGACCGGGCCGAACTCACCGACCTCATGACCCGGGCCGGGCAGCAGGGGCTATGAGATGGCCATCCACGCCATCGGGGACGCGGCCGTCGACGACGTCGCCGCCGCCTTCGCGCACTCGGGGGCCACCGGGCGCCTGGAGCATGCCCAGCTGCTGCCGGCCAACGCCCTCGATGAGCCCGACGGGGCCCTCAGGCGCCTGGTGGGGGGTGGCATCGAGCTGTCGGTTCAGCCGGCCCACCTCATTGACGACTGGGCCGCCGTGGGCAGGGTGTGGCCGGGGCTGGAGAAGCGCACCTACGCCTTCGCGGACATGGTGGCCGCCGGGGCCCTGCTGCAGCTGGGATCGGACGCGCCAGTGGCACCACTGGACCCGTGGCTGGCGATGTCGGCAGCGGTGGGTCGCAGGACGCCGGACGGATCGGTGTGGTCGCCGGACCAGCGGCTCACGGCTGAGGAGGCCCTGGCGGCCAGCGTCAACGGGGCAGGCCCGGTAGCGGTGGGCTCGCCGGCCGACCTGGTGCTCCTGGCCGAGGACCCCGTGCGTCTTGGGGCCGATGAGCTGGCGCGGGTTCGCCCCCTGGCCACGATCGTGGCCGGTGTCGTGGCCCACCAGCGCGCCTGAGCGGTCCCTGGCCGTCACAGGCGCTCGCCGGGCGCTGCTCAGACGTCGAGGGCGTAGAGGATGGTTCCGCGGGTGGGCACGTAGCCCAGGGACTCGTACAGGTCGACGGCGCCGCTGGGGTTGTCGGTGTCGACGCCGGCGGCGGCGTACTCCATGCCGTCGGCCGCGTAGGCGCGCATGGCGGCCACCAGGAGTGCGGGCCCGATCTGGCGGTGGCGGTAGTCGCTCAAGACCCCGAGCACGTCGGTGTATCCCTCGCGCCAGCCCAGGGCCTCCCAGTCCTGCTCGTAGCGGCCCGAGCGCAGGTATCCGGCGACGCGGGCGCGGTCACCGGAGCGGTCCATGGCCACGAAGCTCCACTGGGGGGCGAAGTAGGCGCTGCCGGCGGTCCAGTCCTCGGGGGTGATGTTCTCTGCCTTCCAGGTCTCGGCCATGGCCTGGTTGTAGGCGCGGCGGACGTCGTCGTCGATCTCCGGGGTCCAGGGGTCGATGGTGATGAACCCGTCCAGGTCCACCTCGGGGATCTCGTCGCCCAGGAAGCGGCGCACCTCGCGGTACCAGCGCATCGGCTTAAACCCCATGTCCTTGAGGTGTCCCTGCATGCGCTCGTCGTCCTCCATGACGGTGGTGACCACGTGCGCGGGAACCTGGGTCGAGCCTTTGCCCGGGACGGAACCGGCCCGCTCGGCGCCTACGAGATGACGGGCCCGCTCGGCCTGCCAGTACAGGAGGGCGCGGCCGATGCCGCGCTTGCGCACGGCAGGGTCCACGGTGCCGGTCATGGAGGCGTAGATCTCTCCGGCCGGCCGCAGCCGCACCAGGCCGAAGGCGCGCATGACGCCGTCGTCGTCGCGGCCGGCGACCCCGGAGTAGGTGGGGTCGAGGAAGTACTCGGCCGTCTCCTGCTCGCTGGTGCGGTAGGGAGGGTTGTCGACAGCCTCGGCCCGAGCGATGAGCTCGGCCAGCTCGTGGTTGTCCTCGGGGCCCAGGGGGCGCCAGGACAGCTCGCGCGACAGGGACGAGCGGGGCCCGGGGCGCAGGATGGGCCACGGCGAGGAGCCTGCCCGACGAGTGCCGTAACCGGGTGGCATAAGCGCACCTCCCTCATGAGTACGAACCGACAGTGCTGCGACTCGGCCCCGGGGACCGTGACGCGAAGGCTACCGAGGTTACCTTAAGGATTCGCCAACAATTGACGCTTCTGTCAGGCGTCAATGCGCTCGCGATCAACGTCACGGGCGCCCTCGACGATGAAGTCGCGGCGGGGCTCGACCGACGAGCCCATGAGAAGCTCGAAGACGGACTCGGCCTCCATGACCTGGGCCTCGTCCCCCCAGCGTGATACGCCGCAGGGTACGGTGCTGGGGCTCCATGGTGGTCTCGGCGAGCTGGTGGGCGTCCATCTCCCCCAGGCCCTTGTAGCGCTGGGGCTCCTTGAAGCTGCGCCCCGAGCGCTCCAGGCGGCGCAGGGTGGTGACGAGCTCGTCGTCGGAGTAGGTGTAGATGATCTCCTTCTTGCGCCGTCCCGAGCCGGAGACCTCGATGCGGTGCAGGGGCGGGACGGCGGCGAAGACCCGCCCCGCCTCGATCATGGGGCGCATGTAGCGGAAGAAGAGGGTCAGCAGGAGGGTGCGGATGTGGGCGCCGTCGACGTCGGCGTCGGTCATGAGGATGACCTTGCCGTAGCGGGCTGCCTCGAGGTCGAAGGTGCGTCCGCTGCCGGCGCCGACCACCTGGATGATGGCCGAGCACTCGACGTTGCGCAGCATGTCGGCCTGGGAGGCCTTCTGCACGTTGAGGATCTTGCCGCGGATCGGCAGGAGGGCCTGGAACTCGGAGTTGCGGGCGTTCTTGGCGGTCCCCAGGGCGGAGTCACCCTCGACGATGAACAGCTCGGAGGCGGCGACGTCGTCGCTGCGGCAGTCGGCGAGCTTGGCGGGCAGGGAGGAGGTCTCCAGGGCGGTCTTGCGGCGGGTGATCTCCTTGTGCAGGCGCGCCGAGACGCGGGCGCGCATCTCGCCGACGATCTTCTCCTCCAGGGCGCGCGCCTGGGTCTTGAGGTCCCGTTTGGAGGAGGTCAGCAGGCGGTGAGCTCGCGCTCGACCACCTTGGAGACGATCTGGCGCACAGGGCCGGTGCCCAGGACCTCCTTGGTCTGACCCTCGAACTGGGGCTCGGGAACGCGCACGGTGATGACGGCGGTCAGGCCCGCCATGATGTCGTCCTTCTCGACCCGGCCGTCCTTGAGGTGATCTTCAGGGCCCGGGAGTCGGCCTCGATGCGCTTGCGCAGCACCCTGGTGAGGGCCTGCTCGAAGCCGGTCAGGTGGGTGCCGCCCATGGGGGTGGCGATGATGTTGACGAAGGAGCGCTCGGTGGTCTCGTACCCGATCCCCCAGCGCAGGGCGACATCGACCATGCAGTTGCGCTCGACCTCCACGGGCCGCAGGTGCCCAGTGGCGCGGTCGAGCTGCTGGACGGTCTCGGTGTAGGTGCCCTCGCCGGTGAGGCGGAAGGTGTCGGTCACCGAGCCGTCGGAGGCCAGGAAGTCGACGAAGTCGGCAGTGCCGCCCAGGGCCTGGAAGACCTCGATGCCCTTGTCGGCGCTGGTGTCGAACAGGTCGCCGCGGTTCTCGGTCGCGTTCTTGGCTGCTGCCCGCAGGGTGACCTCGTGGACGGCGTCGTCGGTCTCGCCGGCGTCGGCGGCGGGCGTGTTGGAGGCGGCGATGGCCTCGGCCTCGGGGCGCCGGTCCTCCAGGCGCAGGGTGAGTCCGGGGACGAGGAAGCTGGTCTGGCGCAGCCGGGCGCGCAGGGCGGCGGCGTCGTACTCGGTGGGCCGGGGGAAGATCTGGGGGTCTGCCCAGTAGCGCACCCGGGTGCCGGTCACGCCGCGGCGCACCTTGCCGATGACGCGCAGCTCGGAGGCCTTGGTGAACTCGGTGAAGGGTGAGGAGGGGCTGCGCCCGGCGGAGTCGTCGAAGATGCCGGGCTCGCCGCGGTGGAAGCTCATGGCGTAGGTCTTGCCGCCGCGGTCCACCTCCACGTCCATGCGCTCGGCCAGGGCGTTGACGACGGAGGCGCCCACGCCGTGCAGGCCGCAAGTTCGGCGGCGCCGTAGGAGCCGCCGCCGAACTTCCCACCGGCGTGCAGCTTGGTGTAGACGAGCTCGACGCCGGTCAGGCCGGAGGAGGGCTCGATGTCGACGGGCACGCCACGCCCGTTGTCACGCACCTCGATGGAGCCGTCGTCGTGGACAGTCACTGAGATGTCGTCGCCGTGCCCCTCGAGGGCCTCGTCGACGGCGTTGTCGATGATCTCCCACACGCAGTGCATGAGCCCGCGCTGGTCGGTGGAGCCGATGTACATTCCCGGGCGCTTGCGCACGGCCTCCAGCCCCTCCAGGACGGAGAGGTGGCGGGCTGAGTAGTCGCCCCGGCTGGTCTTGTTCTCGGATGAGGGCACGCCGGGAATCTAGCCGATCAGCGCCGCCCGCGCCTCGCGCCCCGCCGCCGGGAGGCGTGTGGCGTCATGCGTCATGCAACCGCTGGGTCCCATGGCGTCATCGAGACGCCCACTCAAGCGGGAGGGCGGGAGCCACTCTGGCGCTGCCGATCCCGCGGCCCGCCTTACCCAGCCGGAAGCGCACTCGCCTCTTGAGCACGGTGCCCGAGACGGCTCGCCCGTTCACCAGCCCTTCGGCCGGGAAGAGGGTAAAGGTCCACCGCTCGGCGTAGTCGGAGTCGGGGACGAGGCCGGGCGGGCACTGCAGCAGGCGGGCGCCCCAGACCTGGCGGGTCATGAGGGGCGCGAGTGTCGACGCCGTCGACCTCGAAGCGCTCCGCGGGGGCTGCGACGACGTCCTCGTGGCTTCCTGCTGAGATCCCGTACTGGCCGACGACGCCGGCCAGTATCGTCCAGCCGTCCCGGCCCGGTGTGAGCCCGTCGAGGTCAGCGAGGTCGGCCCCTTCCCCCAGGGCGAGGTCGACGAGGTCCTCAACCAGGTCCGGCTGCTGGCCGCGGCGGATGCGAGGATCCATGGCGCCGCGGGTGTCGAGCCGGTCGATTGCTGGGATCGCCAGCAGCCCGTAGTCGACGTCGTCGGCGAAGCGGAAGGAGGCGAAGTGCTCGCGCAGACGGGCCACCGCATGCTCAGCCCGCTCCCAGCGGCTACCGGCGCTGCCTCTGCCGCCCGTGCCCTCATCCAGGCACTCGGCCACCACCTGGGCGGGCGGCCGCAGGCCCGCGGCCTTCAGCGCCTGGCGAAGGGCCGTGTTGGTCGCCCAGCTCGAGCGCTCCAGGCGCGAGATCTCGTGGTCGCGGAACTCCTGCACCGACATTGCGACTGCTCCTTTTCCGATTTCTGTGCGTTGACAACCCGCCGATACCGCCCCCAGCATTCACCCGATCGGTCGGCCCCACGGTGAGGTGCGCCATGACGGCGGTGCGCCGTGGGCGAAAGTGCGTGCGCCTCAGGCGGAAACGACTCTTTCGGACGGTCGGAAGCGCCCGCGCCATGATGCAATGCGGACCATGAGCACAACCGGAACCCCGACCGCTGCACAGGGCGGTGACCACCCTGGACGAGCAGGCCCCCTCTGCCGCTGACTCCAACGAGCGCCCGCTGACCACAGCCGACCGTTGCGACGTCTGCGACGCGCAGGCGTACGTCCGAGTCGTCATGCTGACCGGCGAGCTCTTCTTCTGCGCCCACCACGCTCGCCAGCACGGTGAGAAGCTCAAGGAGGTTGCCTTGCTCTTCCAGGACGAGACCGCGTCACTGACCGACGGTCAGTGACGCGGACATTATATTTACGCCACAGTTGGCTGAATATCACTGCCAGTTCTCACCGGACCCCGTTTATCCTCGTCTCTGAGGCCCTGACCTTGTTCCTGCCCCGAGTCTCCCGGCACAGAGCCTTACGCTGATCCAGCATCCCACCCAGGCTCGATGAAGCCGCATGACTCCCGAAGGAACCGTCCGTGAAACGTCCCATCCGTGCCCTGGTCACCTCCGCCCTGATTGTCTCCTGCGGTGCGCTGGCACTGACTGGCTGCTCGGGATCCTCCGACTCCAGCGCCTCCTCCTCCGCCCACACCACCCCGGCAGACGCGAAGGCTACCGGCCCCGTCGTCATCATCGACCTGCGTTCAGCCGAGGAGTACAAGCAGGGGCACCTGGAGGGGGCCGTCAACTACGACTTCTCATCGGGTGACTTCTCCAGCCAGATCTCGGGACTGGACCGCAACGCCCAGTACCAGGTCTACGGCACCGACGACCAGCCCAAGATGGCCAGCGCCGTCATGCGCAATGCCGGCTTCCCCAGCGTCACCGACCTGGGGGCCATCGACGCGGCCAAGAACACGACCGGCGCCAAGATCGTCACCGACTGATGCCGGCTGCCCCTGGCCGGTTCGGACGGCCTCGCCCGCTCACAGAAGCGGCAGCCCTTCCAGGAGATAAGTGAGGGCAACAACCTGCCGGGGCACGTACTCGGCGATCGTCAGTCCGACGACGTCGGCCACCCGCCCCAGGTCCTTGACCACACGATTGGTCTGGGCCACGCTCAAGCCGCCGCGGTCGTAGCCCAGCCCTAGTCGGACCTCGTCGGCGTCCACGGTGTCGACGTCCAGGTGGATGGCCACGCGGCTGCACCCGGTTGCCTCCAGCCACCTCAGCAGGGGCGTCGTCGAGTCACGCAGGTTGGCCGGGCTGAAGGCGTACAGCCCCCACCTGGCGATGTTCGGGTAGTCGTCCTCGGTCCAGGAGTGCAGGCCCGCCAGGGCCACCCGGGTCGGAGAGACGAAGGCCGCCAGCTCCTCCATCACCTCGGCGTCACCGGTACCGATGATGTGGGAGACCGCCATGGCGTGGTATCCGGGGTACTGGGAGTGCGAGGTGCCGATGTCCGGGTGGGAGTCGATCCAGACGACGGCCAGATCCTCCCCGTAACGGGCGGCGAGCTCGGTGAAGGGAACGACGGAGACGGCACAGTCCCCGCCCAGGGTGAGGATCCTGGGTGCCTCGTGGCGGGAGATCGCCTCGCGGGCGTCACGGATCCCGGCCAGGACCTGGGCGCGTGACTCCATGCCGTTGGTGACAAGCACCTCCTCACCGGTGGGCTCATCGCTGACCGGGACGACCTCCGTGGGGCCGGCGTGCTCGGGCAGGAGCGCCGTGAGCACGCGGGTCCCCAGCGCGTAGACGCGCCGCGCCTCCCCGTAGGGCAGCTCGGGCAGCAGGCTCCGCACCGAGGACTCCCCCGCCCCTTGCCACTGGGGCCATATCAGGCGGAGGGTGTCGGACTGGGCAAGGGCGGTACGTGCGTGAACCATCTCAGTGCTCCTGAGCGAGGGCGTCTCTCGGTCCATAGTTTACGAGCCCGGGCTGTACAGCACCTGACCCAGTCCTGAGTCGTACGTCGAGCTGCATGAACCTTGGGCGCCACTGGGGAACGTATCGGTGCACTCCACGCTGGGTAAGTGGAACCTGAGGCTCGTGGAGTACGAGTCCGGGCTGATCTCGCACCGGCATGTGGAGCCGGCCGGCACCGCCACGTTCCTCGTTACCGACCGCACGTAGCCGAGTCCGGTGGCCTCGTCGTAGCGGCAGAGCCAGGGGCCTCCCGAAGCGCCCTCGCCGACGTCGCAGCCCTCGGTCCGTACCTTGTTTCAGCAGGTGCACCGCAGTGAGCTCAGGTCGTCAACGATGACGACGTCATTCACCATCCGGTTCTCATGCGGGCTCGGTAAAAATGGTGGACGGGCCCGTGCCCGTGCCCGATGCCCAGGGCGTCGGCGTGCTCGATGGCACCGGTGAGGTAGTCCTTGGCGTCCCGCACTGCCTCCAGCCAGGTCGCCCGGCGCGGTCGCAGCGAGGCGATTGCTGAGGACAGCGTGCAGCCCGTGCCATGGGTGTTGCCCGTAGCGACCCTGCGACCGTGCAGGATCTCGACGACGTCGGCATCGGCGTAGACGTCGATGGCATCACCGACGTCGCCCGAGTGATCTGCGCCTCCGGTGAGGTGGCCGCCTTTGATCAGCACCCGTCGTGCGCCCAGATCCCTCAGGCGGCGCGCCTGGCCGCGCAGCTCACCGAGGGTCGCCGCGGGCTCCTCCCCCAGCAGGACGGCCGCCTCGTGGAGGTTAGGAGTGATGAGATCGGCTTTGGCGCACAGACGGCGCACGGCACCGACCGCCTGCTCGTCGAGAAGGCGGTCCCCGGAGGTGGCCACCATGACCGGGTCGAGCACCGTATGAGTGAGTCCAGGCAGGTACTCCCCCACCGCGTCGGCCAGCTCGGCGGTGGCGAGCATCCCGATCTTCGTGGCATCGGGAACGATGTCCTCCAGCAACGTGTCCATCTGGAGACGGACGAAGTCGACCGGCACGGCGTGCACACCGGCCACACCACGCGTCGACTGGGCAGTCAACGCCGTGATGACACTCATCGCGTAGGCACCGAGGGCGCTCATGGCCTTCATGTCGGCCTGAATGCCGGCGCCACCGCTGGGATCTGAGCCGGCGATGGTCAAGGCGGTCACGGTTGCCGAACGCTGCTGGCTCATCGCCGACATCCTTCGTCCCAGGCACGGTGCAGGTCGGCGGCGACACTCCTGGGGTCCTCGGCCGTGCAGATGGCTGATACGACGGCGGCACCGGCCAGACCACCCGCCCGGAGGGCCGGCAGGTCGCTGGCCGTGATGCCGCCGATGGCCACAGCAGGCAGATCGATCAGGGCAGCCATGCGCGCCACGCCGTTCACCCCCAGGCTCTTCGGAGCGTCGGCCTTGGTGGCGGTGGGGTGAACGACGCCGATGCCGACGTGGTCGCAGGCGCCCTGCTCCTGGGCGGTGCGCAGTTCGTCGGGAGTCGCGGCCGACAGCCCGAGGTAGGCTTCTTCCCCGACGAGACGGCGTGCGATGCGGGCGGGCAGGTCCGACTGGCCGAGGTGTACCCCGGCCACGGGCGCTCCCTGATCGCGCGCCGCCAGGAAGATGTCGACGCGGTCGTTGACGATGACGGGGACCTGATCACCGACAACCCCGGCCACCTCCAGCACCTGAGTCAGGAAGAGTCCGCCGTCGGCACCCTTGGCGCGCAGCTGGACGCAGGTGACTCCGCCGTCGACAGCGGCCTCAACGGTGGCCAGGACGTCTCTGCCGCGCGAGCGGCACTGGCCCTCATCGGTGACGAGGTAAACCGACAGGTCCGGTGCGGCCCTCATGCCGGCCCTCCCTCGGCGGCGGTGGTCGCGCTGGTAGCACTGACGCTAACGTTCTGCAGGTCCTGCATCTCAAGGGCGTACAGGGCGTCGAGGAAGGCTGGTGGGAAGGATCCGGGGCCGGTTGATCGGGCCTCCGCTCGCTCGGCAGCAGCGCTGTAGACGGCATGCGCAGCGACGACGGCGCTCACGTCATCCAGGCCCTCCTTCCGCCCCGCCCCGAGAAAGGCCGCGACCACCGCACCCAGAGCGCAGCCCCCGCCGGTCATCCGGGTCAGCAGCGCGGAGCCGCCCTGAATGTGGACGACGCTCTCGCCGTCGGTGACCAGGTCGACGGGCCCGGAGACGGCGACGACGCAGCCGTGACTGCGGGCCAGGTCGCAGGCCGGATCGAGTGCCGCGGCGACGTCGTCGGCGGTCTCGGCGCCCCGCCCACCGCTGCCGTCACTGGCCAGAGCCAGGATCTCCGAGGCATTGCCCCGTACGACGCTCGGTACCCAGCTGAGGAGCTCATGGGCCAGTGCGGTGCGGTGCGTCAGTGTGCCGACGGCCACCGGGTCGAGGACCCACGGCGTGCCCGCGTCAGCCGCCGCAGCCACGGCCTCGCGGGCGGCGTCCCGCTGCTCTGGCTGAGGCGTACCGAGGTTGATGAGCAGCGTGGAGGCGACGCGGGCAAAGGGGCCCACCTCCCCCGTGATGTCCACCATGGAGGGCGCCGCGCCCAGAGACAGGAGAACGTTGGCGGTGATGTTGGTGACCACCGCGTTGGTGATGCAGGAGACCAGCGGGGCGTGGCGGCTTACCGCCTCAAACGCCGCTGGAGCAGACATGCCCCAGTGCATGTGACATCCCTTCGTCAGTACTAGCTGGACAGGTTCGACGGGTGTGTTCTCAGCCATGTGGCACCCCGTGTCACGATCGAGACACTAGCATCGACGGCGTCGGCCCCGGAACCCTTGTGGTTCCGGGGCCGACGCCGTTGAGATGAGCGAGCTGGTGGCGCTCCTCGCTTGTCCGGTGAATCCGGTCAGTCGAGGTAGTCGCGCAGGACCTGGCTGCGCGAGGGGTGACGCAGCTTGGACATGGTCTTGGACTCGATCTGGCGGATGCGCTCGCGGGTGACCCCGTAGACCTTGCCGATCTCGTCGAGGGTCTTGGGCTGGCCATCGGTCAGTCCGAAGCGCATGGAGACCACACCAGCCTCGCGCTCCGAGAGGGTGTCGAGCACGGCGTGCAGCTGCTCCTGGAGGAGGGTGAAGCTCACCGCATCGGCCGGGACCACGGCCTCGGAGTCCTCGATGAGGTCGCCGAACTCGGAGTCCCCGTCCTCACCCAGGGGCGTGTGCAGGGAGATCGGCTCGCGCCCGTACTTCTGAACCTCGACCACCTTCTCCGGGGTCATGTCCAGCTCGACGGCCAGCTCCTCCGGGGTGGGCTCGCGGCCCAGGTCCTGGAGCATCTGGCGCTGCACACGGGCGAGCTTGTTGATGACCTCGACCATGTGCACCGGGATGCGGATGGTGCGGGCCTGGTCCGCCATGGCGCGGGTGATGGCCTGGCGGATCCACCAGGTGGCGTAGGTGGAGAACTTGAAGCCCTTGGTGTAGTCGAACTTCTCCCACGGCGCGAATAAGGCCCAGGTTGCCCTCCTGGATAAGGTCCAGGAAGAGCATGCCGCGGCCCGTGTAGCGCTTGGCCAGCGAAACCACCAGTCGCAGGTTGGCCTCCAGCAGGTGGTTCTTGGCGCGCTGGCCGTCCTGGGCCACCCAGTGCAGCTCGCGGCGCAGCTTGGCCTGCAGGTCGTTGCCCTCCTCGGCCAGGCGGTGCTCGGCGTAGAGGCCGGCCTCGATGCGCTTGGCGAGCTCGACCTCCTGCTCGGCGTTCAGCAGCGCAACCTTACCGATCTGCTTGAGGTAGTCCTTGACCGGGTCCGCGGTGGCTCCAGCGGTGACGACCCGCTGGGCGGGCTCGTCGCCCTCGTCAGAGTCGGACACGGTGAAGGAACCGTCCTTGTCCTGGGACTTGCCGCGCTTGCCGGACTTCTTGGAGGCGGCCTTCTCCGCCTCCTCCCGGCGCATGCGCTCGAGCTCCCCGGTCAGGGCCGCGATCGAGGGCTGCATCTTGATGCCCTTGATGACCCACCCGCGGAAGATGTAGCCGTTCTGGGCCAGGTAGTCGCGCGCCACCATGGGCGCGGAGTCACCGATGATGAACCGGGGCACCGGGCCGTGGCCGTAGGGTGCCAGGGTAATGGGCTCCTCCAGGGTGCCGTGGCCGGCGATCTCCAGGTTCTCCACGATCGTGCGTGAGCGCACGAAGAGAGTCGCCCCGGGGGCCAGCCGGACGCCTTTGAGGGAGGCCGGGTTGTTGAAGGGGCGGCGCTTGGAGCCGTCGCCGTCCTCCTCCAGGCTCACGTCCAGGTAGTAGTCGCGCAGCTCGGGGGCGGGGCCGTCATCCTCCTGGACGATCTGCGCCTCGGAGTCGTCGTCCTCCTCGTCCTCATCAGAGTCCACGTCGTCCTCGTCGGAGTCGTCGAAGTCCTCATCGTCGTAGTCGGAGTCGTCGGTGTCGTCGTCTCCTTCGTCGTCGAGGTCGAAGTCCTCGTCGTCGAGCGTGGTCTCGTCGACGTCGTCAGTGAGCTCGGCGCGGGAGCGCGTCACTGTGGAAGAAGCCACGGAGTTCCTTTCGCGTGGGCGGGCGGACAGCCGGCGGCGGGGTATGGGGACCCGTCCCGGCACAGCAGACAACCCCAGAATTGTAGCGTTTATTCCCCAGCACCTTCGCCCCGGCAACTTAGCATGACCTTACCCTTGCCGCAGCCGCCTTCCCCACGGACGAAGGCGCCGCTCGAAGCGCACCAGTGGACGCGTCCGTGCCCACCTGCCGCCCCGTCTGCGTCTACCCTGGCAGGCATGAGCGAGATGCCTACGGACCTGGGCCGTGTCCGTCCCACCGTCGAGCGCCGTCTGGGGGAGATCCTGGACGACTGCCGCCGGCGCTGGGAGGACCTGGGGCAGGCCGCACCGGAACTGCTCAAGGCCGCCGAGAGCGTCCTCGGCGGAGGCAAGCGCATGCGCGCCGTGCTGGGTGCGGTCGGCTGCGCGATCCTGACCGTCCCGGACCATCGAGCCGAGCGCCTCACCAGCGCCGACGCCGTCCACCTGGGTGCGGCGCTCGAGCTCTACCAGGCCAGCGCCCTGGTTCACGACGACCTCATGGACGGAGCGGACACCCGGCGAGGACTGCCCGCGGCGCACCGCGCCTTCGCCCGCGAACACGACGCCCGCGGCTGGCTGGGACGGGCGCAGACCTTCGGGGCCAACGGCGCCATCCTGCTCGGCGACCTCCTGCTGTCACTGGCCGGAGAGGAGATGAGCACCCTAGCGGGTGCCCGTACCGCGCCCGAGGCCGGGGACGACGCGGCCGGGCGCGCCCGGGCGGCCTTCGACGCCATGACGACCGAGGTCGCCCTGGGCCAGTTCCTGGACGTGCGCAGCGAGAACCTGCCGCTGCCCTGGGGGCAGGACCCCGCGGCCGCTGCACAGCGGATGCACGACGATGCCCTGTCGGTCGTGCGCCACAAGTCGGCCCGGTACTCGGTGCGTCACCCGCTGCTCATCGGCGCCCTCCTGGCCGGGCTGGATCCGAACAGTCCCACCGCCGAGCATCTGGCCGCCTTCGGCGAGCAGGTCGGCATCGCCTTCCAACTGCGCGACGACGACCTGGGCGTCTTCGGCTCGCCGCAGGTCACCGGCAAGCCCGCGGGAGACGACCTGCGGGAGGGCAAGCGCACGGTGCTGCTCGCCCTGGCCTGGGGCCGCTGCGACGAGGACGGCCGACAGCTGCTCGGCAGCGTCCTGGCCAACGCCAAGGCCACGCAGGACCAGATCGCCGAGGCGGCGACACTCATCGAGGACTGCGGCGCGCGCGCCGATCACGAAGCGATCATTGCCACGCACCGCGACGCGGGACGTGAGGCTCTGGAGCGCCTCAGCACCGAGGGCGTGGTGAGTACCGCATCGTTGGACGACCTGGCGGCCCTGGCGGACCTGCTAACGCGCCGTAGCTCCTGACATAGCACGCGAAACGGGCATCTGCCGGCGGGTGGGCAGTACTACCCACCCGCCTCAACGAGCGGCTGTCGGCCCGCCGTCGGCACCGTAGAATCGCGCTCGTGGTCACGGATCCCCTCATTGGTCGGCTGGTCGACTCTCGCTACGAGATCGTCGATCATCTTGCGCGCGGCGGTATGGCCACCGTCTACCGCGCCCACGACCGTCGCCTGGACCGGACCGTGGCGCTCAAACTCATGCACGCCCACCTGGCCGACTCCCCCCGACTTCGTCTCTCGCTTCCGCCGTGAGGCCCGAGCGGCAGCCAGGCTGTCCAACCCGGGTGTAGTGGCCGTCTACGACCAGGGCAGCCTCGACGGGGTGGCCTACCTCGTGATGGAGTACGTCGAGGGCCCCACACTGCGCGACCTCATCACGGCGGGACCGCTGTCGGTCAAGGAGGCCCTGGGGCTGGTGGCCCAGCTGCTGCGACCGCTCGGGGCGGCCCATCGGGCCGGGCTGGTGCACCGCGACATCAAGCCGGAGAACGTGCTGCTACCCTCGGACGGCTCGGTGGCCAAGGTGGCCGACTTCGGCCTGGCCCGGGCGGTCACGGAGGTGACGCAGACGACGACGGGCAACGTGCTGGGCACGGTCGCCTACCTGGCGCCCGAACTCATCACATCGGGGGACTCCACCTCCCGCGCCGACGTCTTCTCCGCCGGGGTGGTTCTCTACGAGCTCCTCACCGGCGAGCAGCCCTTCACTGCGGACTCCCCCCATCCAGATCGCCTTCCGCAACGTCCACGAGGACGTGCCCCTGCCCTCCACACTGGTCCCCGACATGCCCGCGGACGTCGACGAGCTCGTAGCGACCATGACCCGCCGTGAACCGCAGGACCGTCCCGCCGACGCCGACGAGGCACTGACGCTGCTGCGCAACGTCGTCGACGAGCTCACCGACTCCGAGCTCTCCGTACGCCGCGGTGGTGGGACCGGGTCGATCAGGACCCAGGAGGTGATGACGGCCAATGCCCAGGCCGCCCGCTCCGCCATCGACAACGAGCCCCAGGACGGCGATGACGAGGCCCCCGGCGAGGACTCCGCCGCCTCGCACGCCGGCATGCGCACCGTGTCCCTGCCCATCGGCTCCATCGGCCCGGACGTCAAGGGCAGGACGCGGGCGCTCTCGCGCAGGGCCCTGGTGGCCGACTCCCAGAGGACCACTGCCGTCCCGACCCGGGGGCGGGGCGGCACCCTCAACCGCCGCACGGCCGTCATCGTCGGGCTGCTGGCGGTGGCCGGAACCGGGGCGGGCGTCACCTGGTACCTGACGGCCGGCCCGGGACGACGGGTGCCCGTCCCCGACATTGTCGGCATGTCTCAGGACGAGGCGCAGCTCGCCCTGGAGAAGCAGGGGCTCAACTGGGGCACGCCGGCGCGGGCCTACTCCGACACGGTCCCGGCCGGACACGTCATCTCCTGCCAGCCGAGGGCCGGCCAGAAGGTGGGGCTCGGCCGCGCCGTCACCACCGTCATCTCCCGGGGCGTTGAGACCAAGACGGTTCCCGACGTCATCGGAAAGACCAAGGACCAGGCCGGCGCCGCGATCAAGGGGGCGGGCCTGACCCTGGGGACCGTCACCGAGGAGTACTCCGCCAGCGTCGCGTCGGGCAAGGTGATCTCCTCCGATCCCAAGGCCGGCAAGGTCATCGAGCACACCGAGAAGGTCTCGATCGTGGTCTCCAAGGGCAAGGAACCGGCCACTATCCCCGACGTCACCGGCATGAGCGAGGACGAGGCCAAGAAGACCCTGGAGGACGCCGGCCTCAAGAAGGGCAAGGTCAGTCAGGACTACTCCGACTCCGTGGACAAGGGGAAGGTCATCTCCTCCTCCCCCATCGCCGGCGCCTCGGGCTACTCCGAGGGCGACTCGGTGGACCTGACCGTCTCCAAGGGGCCGGAGAAGGTGGCAGTCCCCGACGTGACGGGCAAGAGCGAGGACGAGGCCAAGAAGACCCTGGAGGACGCCGGCCTCAAGGTGGAGGTCAACAGGCGCCTGGGCGGCCCGTTCGGGACCGTGCGCTCCACCGACCCCGCGCCGGGTTCCAGCGTCAAGTCGGACTCCAAGGTCACCATCAACATCTTCTGACGGCGGCATCCCGGTTCGGTGAGGTCGCGACCGGGCCTCGCTTCGCCGGCCCGGCGGGGCGGGACGGCTCCCGGCGTGGCCTTCAGCCCTTGAGCATCTCGGCGATCTCGAAGGCGACCTCGAGGGACTGCTGGTGGTTGAGGCGCGGGTCGACGAGGGTCTCGTAGTGCTCGGCCAGGCCGGCCTCGTCGATGTGCTCGCCGCCGCCGAGGACCTCGGTGACGTCGTCGCCGGTGAGCTCGACGTGGATGCCGCCCGGGACGGTGCCCAGGGAGCGGTGGACCTCGAAGAAGCCGCGGATCTCGTCGAGGATGGTCTCGAATCGGCGGGTCTTGTAGCCGTTGTCCGAGGTGATGGTGTTGCCGTGCATGGGGTCGGTGATCCACGTGACGGGGCGCCCGTCGGCGCGCACCGCCTCGACCAGCGTCGGCAGGGCCTCGCGGATGCGGTCGGCGCCCATGCGGGTGATGAGGGACAGGCGCCCGGGAACGCCGTCGGGGTTGAGGCGGTCCATGAGCCGGGCGACGTCGTCGGGGGACGTGGTGGGGCCGACCTTGACGCCGACGGGGTTGTGGACGCCGGTGAGGATGGCGACGTGGGCGCCGTCGGCCTCGCGGGTGCGCTCCCCCACCCAGAGCATGTGGGCGGAGGTGTCGTAGAGGCGCCCGGTGCGGGAGTCCTCACGGATCATGGCATCCTCGTACTCCAGGAGAAGAGCCTCGTGGGCGGCGTAAAAGTCGACCTGGCGCAGGGCGTCGAAGTCGACGCCTGCGGCCTCCATGAAGCGCATGGCCCGGTCGATCTCGTCGGCGAAGGACTCGAAGCGCTTGTAGGCGGGGTTGGCGGTGAAGCCGCGGTTCCAGGAGTGGACCTCACGCAGGTCCGCGTAGCCGCCCATCGTGAAGGCGCGGATGAGGTTGAGGGTGGTGCCCGAGCGCAGGTAGGCGTCCAGCATGCGCGTGGGGTCGGGGATGCGGGCCTCGGGGGTGAACTCGTGGCTGTTGACGGAGTCACCGCGGAAGGCGGGCAGGGTGACCTCGCCGCGGGTCTCGGTGTCCGAGCTGCGGGGCTTGGCGTACTGGCCGGCCATGCGGCCGACCTTGACCACCGGCGTGGAGGCGCCGTGAGTGAGGACCGCAGCCATCTGGAGGATGGTCTGGACCTTGAGACGGATGTTGTCGGCCGTATTGTGGACGAAGGACTCGGCGCAGTCCCCGCCCATCAGGACGAAGGCGTCCCCGGCGCTGGCCTGGGCGATGAGGTCACGCAGGGAGTCGACCTCGCCGGCGAAGACGAGCGGGGGCCGACGGCGCAGGTCCGCCACCACGCCGGCCAGCGCGGCCTCATCGGGGTAGGCGGGCTGCTGCAGGGCGGGCAGGTGACGCCAGGTGGAGGCCTGGGCGTCCGTGCGGGCGACGGAGAGCTCGTTCATCACGCCTGTCAGCATAGGCCAGTCGGGATATTGCCCGGAATCGGCGCCGCATCACGAAACGCGAGGGGACGCTCACACCTTCACCATAAATACCCCCTAAGAAAGATCCATTTCACCATATTTTCTAGGGCTACGGATCCCTCGATCTAGAAACCGATTTTCCGCAAGCCGAGGAGCAATCTCAGACTGCAACCAATCACCATCAATTGAAGCACACTCGAGTAACCCATCGAGAGCAACTAGAACACAATATACCGACCTTGGATCGAACTTACCATACTTGCGCTCTATCCGCTTCTTAATCCGCTTCTTCCCCTTCCTATTTCCAGAAAGCGCTGGAGCATCAAGCACAGAATGATTCCAGATTCTCGCATTGTGGGCAATGCGATTGCGCAAATAGACGAACGATCGAATCTGGCCAGGAAGAATCGCTTTCGATATATTTAGCGAACCAGCAATGTCGTCAAGCACTCCAGAACCAGCGGAAGCTTCGACACAGCGAGACAAGGTGCCGAAAGACATCACCTCGACCGCCACCCACACCGGAAGATCATGGTACGCGGCGATAGTGAAGACCCCATTGTCCACTTCGTCGTCATCGCGGTAACGGCCGACGAAAGCCTCTTTACTCCGATTGAGGTCTCGTAGAACATGGTCGCTGACATCTGGGCCGCTTGAAGATCTGGGAGAAGCAAGCCCCTCACCTTGAACAAGATTCCACCCCGACCCCACACACTTTCCGTAGGAGTATGAAAATCTAGTTCGAATTAGGATCTCAACTCGCCTTATCGCAGCGAAAATGACGTCCGCAACTTCACACTCCTTGCGATAAATATTTTCAATGGCTTCTAAATTAATGCCATCGAGGAACTGGTCATCACCATACTTCGGATTTTTCTGCCAGTAACGGAAGTAGCCCGAAAAACGATAGTAGCTGACCTCAGAAAGGAAGGACTCACAAGCATAGGTGTCAGAAACAACAAGGCCTCGTTCTTGAAGTCGAGAAACTTGCTCCTGGTAACTCAGCCATTTTTTAACCATACCTGCTCCAAAAAGGCCCCCGGCCTAGTCTGCCTCTCGAGGAGGCCTGGCCGGGGGGCGATTAACTTAATCCTAGCAGGAAAGGAGTCTCATGTCATGTACGCATGTCCCAAAACTTGGCCTCGACATCGGATAGTTACACGTCGTGTTGAACACCCACTGCGGGGTTGGTGATATGACGAACATCACCAACCCCGCAGTGGGTATGTAACCCAACAATGACTCGAGTTCAGGCACAGCCTCAGTGCTCGGGGGCGACCTCAGCGGGCTCGACCTTCTGGCCCAGCTCGGCCATGAGGTCGGTGAACCAGCCCTGGGTGATGTCGAAGGGCTTGGCGCCGGCGATGCGCGGGAAGGCGATCGCGGTGAGCTCGTCGTTGTTCTCCTCGTCCTGGCCGATGACACCGGACTCGCCGCGCAGGGCGCAGTCGACGGCCAGGTCGCACATCTTCTTGATGAGGGCGAGGTCCTCAGCGTTGGCGTGGGCGGCGCGCGAGTAGTAGCCGGACTTCTGGACCATGACCTTCTCAGCGCCGATGAGCTCGGCGAACTGCTTGGCGAACCACTGGCCGGGGTTGATGGTGTCGAGCTTGACGTGGCCGAAGGGGTCGCGCTGGACCTCCTGGCCGGCGGCCTCCATCTCCGCGATGATCTCGGGGACACCGGCGCCCTCGGACAGGAAGATGTTGACGTTGCCCTGCTCGTCCATGATGGCCTTGAGACGCTCGGCCTCAGCGGCAATGTCGAGCTTCATCTCGGGGATGAAGACGGCGTGAACGTCCCAGCGCTCCTTGGTCAGGCCGAGAGAGGGGGGCCCACTGCTTAGTCTGGAGCAGGTCGTGGTAGCGGCGGGCGGTCTCAGCCGTGAGGTAGCCGCAGTTGCGGCCCATGCACTCGTGGACGATGAGCATGCGGGGGTTGGAGCGGTGCTCGCCGATGACGTTGAAGGCGAAGCCGGCGCCCTCGTCGGCCGCGGTCCAGGCGCCCAGGGACTGGCGGACCGGGACGACGTCGTTGTCGATGGTCTTGGGCAGGCCGACGACGGTGAGCTCGTAGTCGTTCTCGTGGAGGTAGGCGGCCAGGTCCGCGGCGGTGGTGTTGGTGTCGTCGCCACCGATGGTGTGCAGGACGTCGACGCCGTCCTTGCGCAGCTGCTCGGCGGCGAACTCCAGGGGGTTGACGCCCTCCTTCACCAGGCCGCGCTCGACGAGGTTCTTGGCGTTGGTCAGCTTGACGCGGGAGTTGCCGATCGGGGACCCGCCGAAGTCGCGCAGGATGCCGGCGTTCTTGCGGGCCTCGTCATCGATGACGATGTAGTTGCCGGTGAGCAGGCCGTGGTAACCGTACTGGTAGGCGATGATCTCGACCTCGGGAGCGACCTGCGTGTAGCGCTCGATGAGTCGCCGACGGCGGCGGACAGACAGGGGGCGAAACCGCCAGCGGTGAGCAGGGCGACGCGACGAATCGACATCGGGAACCTTTCGGGTTGTGGGTACTCGGGGTCAGCGCCCCGGCCGGATCGTGCGGCATGCGCCGCACCGGGCTCCAGTCTACGTGCCATCTGCGGCAGCTGACAGGCACCGGGAGGACGGATTGAGGAAGACGGGACAGTGCCCGGTGTCCACCCGTCACTCGGCGCCGGGCTCGGCCTCGTCGTCGGCAGTCTTGTCCTTCTTCTTGTCCTTGCCGCTCTTGTCCTCGGGCGGTTCGGGAACGGAGACCTCGGGGGCGGGGCGGCCACCGGGCGCGGCCACGGGGGCGGCCGAGGGACGGGCCTGCGCCTGAGCGGCAAGCATCTCGGTGACAACCTCGTCGGCGGTCTTCTTCTCCGTGTCCATGGCCTTCTTGACGTCGGCGGCGTAGAGGTCCACGTACTCCTGGCCGGAGAGGGCCATGAGGGCGTACATGATCTCGTCGGTGATGGAGCGCAGCACGAAGCGGTCGTTCTCCAGGCCCTTGTAGCGGGAGAAGTCCAGCGGCTCGCCGATGACGATGCCCACGCGGTGGCGGGTGGAGGGGATGGACTTGCCGATCGGCTGGGCCAGGTTGGAGCCGATCATCGCCACGGGCACCACGGGGCGCCGGTGGCCAGGGCGATGCGGGCCACGCCGGTCTTGCCGCGGTAGAGGCGACCGTCGGGGCTGCGCGTGCCCTCGGGGTAGATGCCGAACAGCTGCCCCGAGCGCAGGCGGTCGATGCCGGCCTGAAGCGCCGCCTGGGAGGCCTTGCCGCCGGAGCGGTCCACGGGGATGGTGCCCACGGTCTTCATGAAGTTCTTCACCGCCCAGCCCTTGACGCCCTTGCCGGTGAAGTAGTCGGCCTTGCCGATGAAGGCGACCTCGCGGTCCACCAGCAGCGGCAGGAAGAAGGAGTCAATGACCGCCAGGTGGTTGGAGGCCAGGATCGCCGCACCCTCGGTGGGAATGTTCTCCTCACCGCGGATCCAGGGCTGATAGAGCATCTCCAGGGCCGGGCCGACTGTTGCCTTGATGGGTCCGTATCCCACGCGGGGCCTCCTGTGATCTGCTGGCTGGGCGGCCACCACACGTTCCTGCACCATCGGAGACGGACGGCACCGGAGCCGGCGGTGCCGCTCGGGTATGGGGATGATTCTAGGGTGCTTGCCACCCTGCTCGCACCGACTTCCCGACTGATGAAGACGATGCATGTCACTGCCATCCTCTAGCCTGCGACCGTGAGCACCGTCAAGACCCCGAGCGTCATGAGCGCCGGGGGCGCTGCACGCGCTGCGGGCACGGCGAGCACTGGCCGCGCCGGGACCCAGGTGTCCTTCGCCGACATGGGTACGCCCCTGGAGCGGGCGACCTTCGTCGTCGTGGACCTGGAGACCACCGGCGGGGCGCCGGGCGCGCGTGCGCTCACCGAGATCGGGGCCGTCAAGGTGCGCGGCGGGCAGGTGCTGGCCGACTTCTCCACCCTGGTCAACCCCGGGGTGGCGATCCCCGCCCAGATCACCATGCTCACGGGCATCACGAACGCGATGGTGGCCGGGGCCCCCTGCGTGCGCACCTGCGTGGAGGCCTTCCTGTCCTGGGCAGACCTGCTGGCCGACGACGTCGTCCTCGTGGCGCACAACGCCCGCTTCGACGTCGGTCACCTGCGCGGCGCTGCGGCGGCCCTGGGCCTGGAATGGCCCGAGCCCCGTGTGCTGGACACGCTGGCGCTGGCCCGCAAGGCCTGGACCCGCAGCGAGGTGCCCAACCACAAGCTGGGGACGTTGGCCGCCTTCGTGGGCTCCCAGACCCGCCCCACGCACCGGGCGCTGGATGACGCGCGCGCCACCGTAGACGTGCTGCACGCGGCCCTGGATGTCATGGCGCCGCTCGGCGTCACGCATCTGGAGGACCTCGCCACCGCCTCCGACCCGGTTCCGGCCAAGCGCCGATCCAAGAGCCGCCTGGCCGATGCCCTTCCCAGCAGTCCCGGCGTCTACCAGTTCCGCTCGGCGGCCGACGAGGTGCTCTATGTGGGCAGTGCCGTGGATCTCAGGCGCCGGGTGCGCTCCTACTTCACCGCCGCGGAGAAGCGCCGCAAGGTAGCGCAGATGCTGGACACGACGGTGAGCGTGCGCCATATCGCCACGCCCACGCTCATTGAGGCGCGGGTGCGCGAGCTGCGGATGATCGCCGAGCTCGACCCTCCGGTCAACCGCCGTTCACGGGCCCCGCGCCGCCGGCCCTGGCTCCACCTCACTCAAGGCTCGGGAGCCGATGCCGAGCCCCGGTTGGCACTCACCACCGTGCTGCCCACCGAGGAGGTCGGCCGCGCGATCGGGCCCTTCGCCTCGCGCAGCCGAGGTCAGGAGGCCCTGCGCGCCGCCGAGTCGGTGCTGCGTCTGCGCCACTGGGACGGCCGCGAGCTGCGCCAGGTGCGCCGCGACGACGTCCCGGCTGAGCCTTCGGAGGCGGTGGCCTGCCTGTCGGGCGAGGTCGACCTGGTGGCCACTCCTCTGCTGGAGCGTATCGCGGCTCTGTCCCAGGCCGAGCGCTACGAGGAGGCCGGCGCCTGGACGAGTCGCCTGCGCTGCCTGCTGCGCGCGGTGGCGCGCGCCGAGCGGGTACGACCGCTGCTGACCTGCCCGCACCTCATGGCGGCCCGCAGGCGCGAGGTCGGCGGCTGGGAGCTGGTAGTGGTGCGCTGGGGCGTGCTGGCCGGCTCCATGACGACCGCGCCGGGGGCCGACCCGCGTCCCGCCGTCGAGCTGCTGCGTGCCAGTGCCCGGGTCGTCGACAGACCCGACCGCGTTGGTCAGTCGGCCAGCATCGAGGAGACGAGTCTGCTGGCCGACTGGGTCCTGGAGGACGGTGCCCGCATCGTGGAGGTCGACGGTGATCCCTCGATCCTGACCTGGCCGGTCGGCTCAGCCGCCCGCCACCACAAGGTCCTGGCCTCGAGGAATGACGACTCCTCCCCTTGTAGGCTCCGCAAGGTGAATTCGCGTCACGTGTTGTCGGCCTGCAGCGCGCGTGCTGAGGCGTATGCAGAGGTTCTTGGCCGCATGGCGGCGACCGCGGAAGCGGATCGCGAGCTCATCGCCCGGTGGGCGCGCGGATGCCGAGGACGGATCGTCGACGCGGGATGCGGCCCGGGGCACTGGACCGCCTATCTCCATGATCTGGGCCTGGAGATCGAGGGGGTGGACCCGGTCGAGAGATTCGTCAAGATCGCCCGCGCGCAGCACCCGCACGTGACGTATCGGCAGGGTTCCTTCGCCGGGTTACCGGCAGGGTCCTACGGGGCCGTCTTGGCCTGGTACTCCGTCATTCACATCCCGCCTCAGGACCTGGTGGGAACACTGACGTCCTTGAGAGACAGCCTCGAGCCGCAAGGGGACCTGCTCGTCGGGTTCTTCGCCGGGGACCGGGTCGAGGAATTCCCCCACGCGATTGCGCCGGCCTACTACTGGCCGCCACGGGCCCTGGCCTCGCTTCTGGAGCGCAGCGGATTCAACGTCCTGGACGTGGAGCACCGTAAGGTCGCCGGCGCACGCGACCACGGCAGCATCTGCTGCCGCGCGGTTTAGAAGGCCGCTTCAGCGCACGCGGGACGGAAGCGAAGCGGAGTGATGGCTCGATAGGACGGATCCGCCCCGGCTTCGGGCGGGTGCAGCAGGATCCGGCTCAGCCAGCGGGGGCGACGGTGCCGCGGCGGGCGGTGAGCGCTTTGGCGACACCCTCCTGGAGGCTCAGCGGGTCCAGAGGCCGGGGCACGACGACCTCGGCCTTGGCCCAGGCGGCCAGCCAGTCGTCCTGAGGCCGGGCCGTCAGCAGCACGACGGCAGGGCGCTCGTCGAGCTCGGTGAACAGCTCGTGGGCCAGACCCATGCCGCCGAGCTTCTTGGACTCGGCATCCAGGACGAGTGCATCGAAGGGCGGCCGGTCCTCCTTCTCGCGGTCCTTGATGGCCATGCGCACGCCCTCGGCGGTGGCCGCCTCGGTCCAGGTCACCAGCGGCAGGCCCTTGGCCGGTCGGCGCCCGACACCGTCGATGACCTCCCGGCGCACGGTGGCGTCGTCGGAGAAGACGAGGAGCTCGAGGCGGGCGGAAGCAGCCTGATCAGTCATGGCGGATCCTTCGTGGACGAGTGCGGACAGCAGTGTTTCCGCGGACAGTGTAATCACATGGAGGCTCACTATCCCTCTTCCAGTCCCCACGTCTACCATGAACCGTGTTCAGGACTTCAGTCCTACGGGCCCTGCTGAGACGGGACTGGAGCCACGTCACCCACCGAAAGGCAGTCCTTGATGGCCGTGTACACCCTTCCCGAGCTCCCCTACGACTACGCCGCCCTGGAGCCCCACATCTCCGGCAAGATCATGGAGCTCCACCACGACAAGCACCACGCCGCCTACGTGGCCGGCGCCAATGCCGCCCTGGAGGCCCTGGCCACCGCCCGCGACGCCGGTGACCTGGGCGCGATCAACCTGTGGGAGAAGAACCTCGCCTTCAACCTGGGCGGCCACACCAACCACTCCATCTTCTGGAAGAACCTCTCCCCGAGTGGCGGCGGTCAGCCCGAGGGCGAGCTGGCCGAGGCCATCAAGGACTCCTTCGGCTCCTTCGAGAAGTTCCAGGCGCAGTTCACCGCCACCGCCCTGGGCATCCAGGGCTCGGGCTGGGCGGTGCTCGCCTACGATTCGATCTCCGGTGGGCTCGTCATCTTCCAGCTCTTCGACCAGCAGGCCAACGTGCCCGTGGGCACCATCCCGCTGTTCATGGTGGACATGTGGGAGCACGCCTTCTACCTCGACTACCTCAATGTCAAGGCCGACTACGTCAAGGCCGTCTGGAACATCGCCAACTGGCAGGACGTCGCCGAGCGCCTGGCCGACGCCGTCGCCAAGGCCCAGGGCCTCATCGTCCGCTGACACGCAGCGCTCATAGAGCGGAGCGAAGGCTGTGGCCCGTACCCTTCACAGGCGCGGGCCACAGCTGCGTCTGGCGGATGCCTGTGCGGCTCGCGCTAGAGGACCTTCTCAATGTCCATGACGTAGGCCGACGCCGGGGCCCCCTGCTGCTGGCCCGTAGCCTGCACCGGCGGCATGAGCACCACGATCCGGGAGCCTTCCGGCACGCCAATCAGTCCCGGAACGGACTGCTGTGCCTGCGCCATGTTGATCGACTCGGCGGCCTGCTGCTCCCAGGTGTTGGAGGGCTGGGAGCCGTCCCAGTGGCTTCCGGCCACGTTCATCATGATTGTGGAGGTCTCCGTGATGGCGGGACCGGTCCCCCGGGCCAGCACGATGACCTCGGCCTGCGTCGGCTCGGCGGCGTCGGCACCGATGGAGATCGTCGCCGGCTGGCCGAGCTCTCCACTCACCGTCATACCGCGCTGGCTGACTGCCTCCTCGCCCTCCATCGTCGCCGTGGCCGAGGCGCCGGAGACCTTGCTGCTGGCGCCGTCGACGATCTCGACGACGAACACAAGTGTCCCGGCCGGGTTCTGCTGCCTCTGGGCGCCGCCGGCCTGGGCGGCCTGAGCGTCCTGGGCCGCCTTGTTACCGTAGGCGAGCTCCGGGGGAATCGACATGAGCACCCGGTCACCCACGTGGTGCCCGGTCAGGCCGCACTTCCATCCCTGAATGACGTTCTCCAAGGGGAAGGTCGCCGGGGCGCCGCTCTTGAAGGAGGTGTCGAAGGGGTCGGTGCCATCCCACTGCCAGCCCGTGTAATTGGCCTTGACCACGCCGCCGGCGTCGATCTCGGCTCCCGTGCCCTGCGTCAGTGTCTTGACGGTGAGGTTCTTGGGCGCCTGAGCCCCCTTCTTCCAGGACACGGTGGGCTGCGTGCCGGCGTCGCCGCCGATGGTCGGCAGTGACTCGGAGTCGGAGTCGATCGTCAGGGTCGAGCAGTCCACGGGCGCCGTGGCCGCCGGGACCGGGGTCTCGGAGGCGGCGGCCTTGGACGCCGAGGAGGAAGACGACCCCGAGCATCCGGCCAGCGCGAGACAGGCGACCGCGGCCAGGGCGGTCAGGCTGAGGGGTGTGCGGCGCACATGGGCTCCTTGCTTGCAGGGAAGGATCCGCGGGGCGGGATCCGTGGGGATCAGTGGAAGGACTCGCCACAGGCGCAGCTTCCGGCGGCGTTGGGGTTGTCGATGGTGAAGCCCTGCTTCTCGATGGTGTCGGCGAAGTCGATGGTGGCGCCCGACAGGTAGGGCACGCTCATGCGGTCGACGACGACCTCGACGCTGTCCATCTCGCCGCCTTCGGTGGGGAAGGCGCGCACGGCGTCACCGTCCAGAAGACGCTCGTCGAAGTAGAGCTGGTAGACCAGGCCGGAGCAGCCGCCGGGCTGGACGGCCACGCGCAGGCGCAGGTCGTCGCGCCCCTCCTGGATCAGGAGGCTGGCGACCTTCGCAGCGGCGGTCGCGGTGAGGATGACCTCGTGCTCCGGGGTCTCGGTGTCAGCGGGGTTGGTCAGGGTGGACTCTGCCATGATCATCTCCTGGTCATCTCGTGGTCTGGTCTTGATGTGTCTGCGTTCAGTCTGCAGCGCTCCCTGTGGCGCCGCCGAAGGTCCTGCTGCGGCTCTCTTGGCGAGAGTCAACGGGTGCCACCGGAGGCAACGCTCCAGCCAGACGCCTTGTTCCTGGTGACAACCCTACGCGGTCCCCGCCCGGGATCCGGGTGAGGGGACTCACTGTGTCCGACGGCGTCGCCCCTGAGGATGGGAGGGACGACTCCGTCCTCAGGCCAGTGCCACCAGCTCGAGGTACTCCGGACCCCACAGGTCCTCGTCGCCGTCGGGCAGCAGGAGGACCCGGTCCGGATCCAGGGCCTCGACGGCGCCCTCGTCGTGGGTGACCAGGACAACTGCTCCTGCGAAGGTGCCCAGTGCCCCGAGGATCTCCTCGCGGCTGGCCGGGTCGAGGTTGTTCGTGGGCTCGTCGAGCAGGAGGACGTTGGCGCTGGAGACCACGAGCATCGCCAGGGCGAGGCGGGTCTTCTCCCCGCCGGAGAGGACTCGGGCGGGCTTGTCGGCGTCCGAGCCGGAGAAGAGGAAGGAGCCCAGGACGCTGCGCACCTGGGTGTCGTCCATGCCGGGTGCGGCGCGGCGCAGGTTCTCCACGACGGTCGCCTCGGTGTCGATTGTCTCGTGCTCCTGGGCGTAGTAGCCGATCTTGAGGCCGTGGCCGGGGATGACCTCGCCGGAATCGGGCTCCTCCACGCCGCCGAGCAGGCGCAGGAGCGTGGTCTTGCCGGCGCCGTTGAGACCCAGGACTACGACCCGGCTGCCACGGTCGATGGCCAGGTCGACGCCGGCGAAGACCTCCAGGGAGCCGTAGGCCTTGGACAGGCCCGCGGCACGCAGCGGGGTCTTGCCGCAGGGGGCGGGGTCGGGGAAGCGCAGGTGGGCGACCTTCTCCACGGCGGCCTCATCCTCCAGATCGGCCATGAGGGCGCTCGGCCCGCTTGAGCATCTGCTGGGCGGCGACGGCCTTGGTGGCCTTGGCCCGCATCTTCTCCCCTGGGCGCGCAGAGCCGCAGCCTTCTTCTCCGCGTTGGCGCGCTCGCGACGACGCCGGTGCTCGTCATCGGCACGCTGCTTGAGGTAGGCGTCCCAACCCAGGTGGTAGACGTCGAGGGCCCCGCGGCCGGCGTCGAGGTACATGACCTGGTTGACGGTGTCGCGCAGGAGCTCGACATCGTGGCTGATGACGATGAAGCCCCCGGCGTAGGTGCGCAGGTGGTCGCGCAGCCACAGGATCGAGTCGTGGTCGAGGTGGTTGGTGGGCTCGTCGAGCAGGAGGGTGTCGGGCTGCTGGAACAGGACACGGGAGAGCTCGACCCGGCGGCGCTGACCACCCGAGAGGGTGCCGACGGGCTGGTCGAGGACGCGGTCGGGCAGGCCCAGGGCGGCGCTGATGCGGGCGGCCTCCGAGGCTGCCGCGTAGCCGCCGGCCATGGTGAACTCATGGTCCAGGCGCGTGTAGCGGTCCAGGGCCTTGGCCTGGGCCTCGCCCTCGGTGACGGCGATGCGCTCCTCGGCCTTGCGGATGCGGGCCAGGAGGGCGTCGATGCCTCGGGCGGACAGGATCCGGTCGCGGGCGATCTCGTTCAAGTCCCCGACCTTGGTGTCCTGGGGCAGATAGCCCACAGAGCTGGTGCAGGTGATCGTTCCCTCGTGCTCGACGGCCTCCAGGCCGTGGCGCTCATCGGCGTCGTTGACGGCACGACCGGCGCCCTGGGCCACGGAGGTGGCGGCGAGCAGCTTGGTCATGGTGGTCTTGCCTGCGCCGTTACGGCCCACGAGGCCGATGCGCATCCCCTTGTCGACCCGGAAGCCGGCGTGGGCGACGAGCTGGCGGGCACCGATACGCATGGTGAGGTCCTGGACATTGATCACGCGCGCCATCGTACGGGTCCGCCGCTCCTGCTCAGCGCAACGGACCTATCAGTCCCACCACATCCACCAGCCGACTCCTCCGCCGGCCCACTCGGGCCGGGTACGCACGATGTCGTCCGGGATGCACCGGGCGTCGAGCTCGTAGCGCTCCCTGACCCGCTCCCACAGCGCGGAGCACTGGCAGAGCCGGCTGTGCTCGGCGAAGACCTCATAGCCCTGCAGGTCGGGGTCGGCGACCCACAGGGCCTCAGCACTCAGGCGCTCGTCCTCGCGCTGGGGGCCGATCCCGTAGCCGGACAGGCGCACTCGCCCGTCCGCGCCGGCACAGGCGGTCAGCATCGTCTTCAGACTCGGGGAGAGGTTCTGTCGGTCGGCCAGCGCCGGCACTGGGATGCGAGCGAGCAGGTCGGCCGCCGTGGCGGCGTCCATCCCGCGGAACGGTACGTAGTCGCTCATCGGGGCGCCGATGGCGTCCGTGTGCAGCGCCGTCTCCCCTGGCAGGCAGCGCGGGACGTCGAGCCATGGCTCGAGCAGGTGCCACAGGCCGATGCGCACCGTCCACCCCGGCGGGCCGTAGAGCCGCTGTGAGTCGGGCCTGGCCAGTGGTGTGCGGTCGGCGGACGAAGTGGGCGGCAAGGTGGTTGTGGGCGGGTGGACCGGAATGGGCGACGCAGCCATGGGTGCCAGTGACGCTGCCAGGGAGGTCTGTGCGTTCATGTCGAGATCCTTCGCTTGAGGCGGGTCGTGTCCCCAGCGTGCGAATACCGTTCAGCCGGCGCACCCGCTGGTCCGGACGGCTGTGCCTAAAGGGAGCCTCATCTGCACGAACGCGAATCGGTGGAGCCCCGGGCACCGCAAGCTCGTGGGAATTGATGGCATCGGCGGGACAGGCCACCGGTTCAAAGGCGTTCCTGCCCTCAACCGGTCAAGTCTGCCTTGAGCCGGCGACGCGCCGGAGCTCGGCACCAGCCGGACGGACTGTTGCCTTTCAGTTCTGGGCCGTGAGGCAGTACCCTCTTCCCCGAGCACCTCCGTTGCGCCTAAGCAGCACTGAAGGTGACAGATCCCCCACCACCAAGAGCGAGCCCATCGAGGACTCGGAGCGCACCGGCGTGCATCCACCGTCGTCGTCCACATCGCTCAGTAGGAAAGGGCCCGAATGGCAACCACGACCTCAACCCCTGAGGCAATCCTCGACGCCGTCGGCGGGCGCCGATAACATCATCCATTTCACCCACTGCGCCACCCGACTGCGCTTCGAGCTCAAGGACGCCTCCGGCATCGACAAGGCGACCGTCGAGGCCATTCCTGGCGTCATGGGCGCTGTCCCCCAGTCCGGGGACCGCTACCAGATCGTCATCGGTGGTGCCGTACAGAGCGTGTACGACGAGATCAACAACCTCCCGGCCATGAAGAGCCAGGCCGGCTCCTCCGACTCGGACCAGTCCGACGCCGACGTCAAGGCCGCTGCCCGCGCCAAGGCCCGTGGCAAGAACGCCTACGTCGACGCCTTCTTCGAGTACCTCTCGGACTCCTTCCGCCCCCTGCTGCCGGTGCTGCTCGGCGCCTCGCTCATCATCGCCGGCCTTGCGGTACTGGATTCGTTCGGCGTCATCAATGCCAGTGACCCGAACCTCACGGCCGCGGACAAGCCCGCCGCACAGGTCTTCGCGGAGGCCATGTTCAAGTCGGTGTTCCACTTCCTGCCCATCATGGTGGCCTACAACGCCGCCAAGAAGCTCAACATCGACCCCTGGGTCGGCGCCGCGGTCATGGCGGCGCTTATGACGCCTCCATTCCTTGACCTCAACAAGGCAATGGGAGCGACCTGCACCCACAACGCCACGTTGAACAAGGATCTGTGTGTCGCGCATATCGCGGGCGTTCCCATGCAGCTCAACGACTACAGCGGCCAGTCTTCGTTCCCCTCATGATGGTGGCCATCCTGGCCCTGGTCTACAAGGGTCTGGCCAAGCTCATTCCCGCCAACGTGCAGATGGTGTTCGTTCCGTTCTTCTCCTTCATCATCATGATGCCGGTGACGGCCTTCATCATCGGTCCAGCGGGTATCTGGGTCGGTACAGGCCTGGGTTCCGGACTGGCGTGGCTCAACACGAGCGCCCCGATCATCTTCGCGATCGTCATCCCCCTGCTCTACCCGTTCCTGGTGCCGCTGGGTCTGCACTGGCCGCTCAACGCCATCATGCTGGCCAACATCAGCTCGCTGGGCTACGACTTCATCCAGGGGCCATGGGCTCGTGGAACTTCGCCTGCTTCGGCGCCACCGCCGGTGTGCTGGTCCTGGCCATTCGTGACAAGGACAAGGTCATGCGTCAGACGGCCTCCGGCGCCCTGGCCGCCGGCCTCTTCGGCGGCATCTCCGAGCCGAGCCTCTACGGTATCCACCTGCGCTTCAAGCGCATCTACCCGCGTCTGCTGGCCGGCTGTCTCGTGGGTGGTCTCATCACCGGTATTGGCGGCGGTATCAAGGCCTCTACCTTCGTGTTCAGCTCGCTGCTGAGCATCCCGGTCTTCACCCCCATGGCTCTGTACGGCATCGCCATCGCGGCGGCCTTCGCCACCTCGATGTCCCTCATCATTCTCACGGACTACCGCACCAAGGAGGAGCGGGCCGAGGCCCGTGCGGCCGCGGCCGCCACCGAGGCCGCGGAGATCTCTGCACCCGCCCCGGCTGAGGTCGCCGAGGAGCCCGAGGCCGACAGCACCACCTCGGCTGCTGCTACTACTGAGGAGGGCGACCGGACCGCCAAGGCCCCCACGCCCAAGCCGGCCCTCGTGCCTGGCGCGGTCACCGAGATCGCCTCGCCGCTCAAGGCCACGACCATGGACCTGGACAAGGTCCCCGACCCGGTGTTCTCCTCGGGCGCCGTCGGCCAGGGCGTGGGTCTGGAGCCCGAGGGCGACATCGTCGTCACGGCTCCGGCGGACGGCACCGTCGTCGTGGCCCCCTCCTCGGGTCACGCCTTCGGCATCACCCTGGACAATGGCGTGGAGATCCTCATCCACGTGGGTCTGGACACCGTCAATCTGGAGGGCAAGGGCTTCGACGTCAAGGTCTCCCAGGGCGACCGCGTCAGCGAGGGCCAGGAGCTCGTCCGCGTGGACCGTTCCGTCATCGAGCAGGCCGGTTACCCGCTGACCACGCCGGTGCTCATCACCAACACCGCCTCCTTCGCCTCGGTCGAGGTCGTCGGCGGCGACGCGGTGGAGCCCGGTGAGGCCCTCATCAAGGTCACCGCGCCCGAGGCCTGAGCCTCACATGACACCGCCGACCTGATCGGCCGCTGATACGACGTCGGGGCCGGGTCCGTAAGCTTACGGACCCGGCCCCGACGCGTTGTTGGCCGTCACCGCCGGCGCTGAGCCAGTGTCAGCTCAGAGCCGGGTCACGTCAGCCGCAGCGCCCAGAAGGCCACGGCCGCCGCAGCAGCCACGTTGAGGGAGTCCACTGCCCCGGCCATCGGAATGCGCACCACCTCGTCGGCCGCAACGATGGTCCGGTGGGACAGCCCATCGCCTTCCGTTCCCAGGACGACGGCGACCCGCGAGCCCGGGTGCGTACAGACCGGTGAGGCCGCGAACTCGTCCAGCGCCACCGAGTTCTCCGACAGGGCCAGCGCGGCCACGGTGAAGCCCTGCGCGTGGAGCTCGTCCATGGCGGGCCAGCGCTCGATCCGGGTCCAGGGGACCTGGAAGACGGTGCCCATGGAGACGCGCACGCTGCGCCGGTAGAGCGGGTCCGCGCAGCGCGGGGTGACCAGGACGGCGTCGATCCCCAGGGCCGCTGCGCTGCGGAAGGCGGCCCCCACATTCGTGTGGTCCACCAGGTCCTCCAGGATGGCGACCCGCCTGGCACCCGCTCCCCCGCGCGCGGCCGAAAGCATCTCGGGGACGCCGGCGAGCTCGGGCCGGTTCATGGCGGCCAGCGCCCCGCGGTGCAGGTGAAACCCGGTGATGGACTCCAGCACCTCCTCGGGGGCGACGAAGACAGGCACGTCCCCGCCGTCATCGCGTCCTGCGCAGCCGGTCGCCGAGGCGATGACCGGACGCATCTCGTCCAGGTGGCGCGGGGCCATGAGGAAGGAGCGCGGGGCGTGCCCCGCGGCGACGGCCCGCGTGATGACCTTGGAGGACTCGGCCATGTACAGGCCGCGCCGGGTCTCCAGCCGGCGGCGCAGCGCCACGTCCGTCAGCCGGGTGTAGTCCGCCAGGCGCTCGTCGGCGCCACCGGCCAGCTCAATGATCATCACCAGTCACCTTCCGGAGTGGTTCTCAACCCGCTCAGCACAGCAGTACGGCGGGAAAAATAGGCGACCCGCCTGGATCGGCCTATTCTTCCCGCCGTAGCGCGTGCCGTGGCGCTCCTCCACCGCCGTTCGACGGCGTCTGCGGATGCGCGTCAGGCCCCGTAGGGTCCCTGGGGCGCGCCGGGAGGCGTGCCGTAACCGGGCTGGGCCTGGATCCCGTAGCCGCCGCCCCTCGGGGGCACGGTGCCGGGTTGACCGGTCTGCTGCTCCTCAGGAGCGGCCGCCTGGCCGCCGTGCGAGGAGTGAGCCCCCTCGACGCCGTCGGAGGTCGGAACGGTGACGGTCGGTCCTCCGTCCGCCTCATCAGCGGGAGCCTTCGGGGCACCGCTCCCCCTGGGTGCGGGCTCCTCACTGGCCTCCTGGGAGGCCGACTCGACCTCGCCACGGGCCTGGGCGAGGGCCTCCTCTGGGGCCTGGAGACTGGTGCTGGCCAGGTCCGAGGCGATGCCCAGGTCGAGCTCGCTGCCCGACAGGTCGACACCGGGGCCGGAGTCGTCATCGTCGTCGGATCCGCTCAGGCCGCCGCCGGGGCCGCCGTCCTTGCCGCCGCCGAGGGCACCGGCGATCCCGTCGAGAGCCGCGGTGAACTCGGTGGGCACGATCCACATCTTGGAGGAGGAGCCGTTGGCGATCTTGGGCAGGGTCTGGAGGTACTGGTAGGCCAGCAGCTTGGAGTCGGCGTTACCGCGGTGGATGGCGTCGAAGACCTGGAGGATGGCGCGGGACTCACCCTGGGCCTTGAGAATCGCGGACTGCGCCTGCCCCTCTGCGCGCAGGATCGCGGACTGCTTGTCACCCTCGGCCGTCAGGATCTGGGACTGCTTGACACCCTCAGCCGTCAGGATCGCGGCGCGACGGTCACGCTCGGCGCGCATCTGCTGCTCCATGGAGCCCTGGATGGAGGCGGGCGGGTCGATGGACTTCAGCTCGACGCTGTTGACGCGGATGCCCCAGCGGCCGGTGGCCTGGTCCAGGACGCCGCGCAGCTGCCCGTTGATCTGGTCTCGGCTGGTCAGTGTCTGCTCCAGGTCCATGGAGCCGACGACGTTACGCAGCGTGGTGACGGTCAGCTGCTCGATGGCCTGCAGGTAGTTGGAGATCTCGTAAGTGGCGCGTGTCGGGTCGGTGATCTGGTAGTAGACCACCGAGTCGATACTCACGACGAGGTTGTCGGAGGTGATGACCGGCTGGGGCGGGAAGGACACGACCTGCTCACGCAGGTCCATGACGTTACGCACCCGGTCGACGAAGGGCACCAGGAAGTGCATTCCGGCGGTGTAGGCGGCCTGGAATCGGCCCAGGCGCTCGACGATGATCGCGGTGCTCTGCTTGACGATCCGCACCGCCCGGAAGATGGCGATGATGACCAGCACTGCCAGGAGAAGCAAGATGATGGAGATGACGGGCACGAGTTTCCTCCTGCGGGGTTGAACGGGTGGTCAGGACGGCGATGAGCCGGCCGTGGGAACTGAAGGTGTCGGGTGAGGGGGCAGGTGGACGGGTGTGATGCCGACGATGCCGACCAATGCCGACACGGTCGGACATCACCGGCCTGGCGGCGGCGCTGGGCTCGGTTCGGTGGGAGCCCTGCGGTCAGGCCCCGGAGGCGTCGGCGGGTGTCGCCGCCGGGGCGACGACGGCCACGGCCCCGTCGATCTGAGTGACGGTGACGCGGGCTCCCGCCTCCAGACGGGTCACTCCTTGAGCGGCGGGAGCCAGGCGGGCGCTCCACTCCTCACCGCCCAGGCGGACCCGGCCGCCACCGTCATCCACCGCGGTGATGGTGGTGGCGGCTCTGCCGATGAGGGCATCGACGTTGGTCTTCATCTGCGGGGCGGTGGCCGTCAGGCGACGCTTGGCCCAGGGTCGCACGGCGAAGAGCAGCAGGGTGGAGATGCAGGCGAAGACAACCACCTGGGCCCACAGGGGGCCTCCGAGGAAGGCCGTCAAGCCTCCTCCCAGCGCCCCACCGGCGATCATGAGGAAGGTGAGATCGGCGGTCATCGTCTCGACGACGATGAGGAGCAGGGCCCCTCCGATCCAGAACAGCCATTCCATAGGAACCTCCTGATGAACGCGGTTGGTATGAGGACGCGGTGAGGGCGCGGTCCGGCTCGGCCGGTCGCGCCCGATCCGCTCAGCCCTTTGCCTCGGCGACGCGCCTGCCGTGGCCGGTGCGTCGGCCTCGGGCGGTGTAGCGGCCACGGTCGTGGGTGACCTCCAGCGGCATACCGAAGGTCGAGCTGATGGTGTCCTCGGTGAGGACCTGCTCGAGCGGGCCGGAGCCCACCACCTCTCCCCCTCGCAGCGTGAGCGCGTGGGTGAAGCTCTCCGGGATCTCCTCGAGGTGGTGGGTCACCATGACCATGGAGGGCGAGTCGGGCGAGGAGATGATCTCCGTGAGCGCAGCCAGGAGCTGCTCGCGGCTGGCCAGGTCCAGTCCTGAGGCGGGCTCGTCGAGGAAGAGCATCTCCGGGTCCGGCATGAGGGCGCGGGCCAGCTCGACGCGCTTACGCTCCCCGGAGGACAGCGTCCCCCAGACGCGGTCGGCCAGGTGCCCGGCGCCCAGGGCGCCCAGCAGGGCGTGGGCGCGCTCGACGTCGAAGTCGTCGTACTCCTCGCGCCAGCGCCCGATGCGCCCGTAGGAGGCCGACAGGACCACGCCCAGGACCTTCTCACCATCCTGGACGTTGACGGCCAACGCCGAGGACAACAGACCGATGCGAGGGTGAAGCTCGGAGACGTCGACGCGCCCGAGCCTCTCGGAGAGGACCTCCACAGTCCCCGAGGAGGGGAAGAGCCTGGCCGAGGAGATCCTGGCGATGGTGGTCTTGCCCGCACCGTTGGGTCCCAGCAGCACCCAGTGCTGCCCCTCCTCCACTGTCCAGCTGACGTGGTTGAGGATCTGGTTGCTGCCGCGGTGCAGCGAGACGTCGTCGAGACGGAGGACACTGGTCATGAGCCGATCCTATCGTGCAGTAGACGTCACAACGGGCAGATGCGGGACGGCAGGGCAGTGACCATTCGAACCGACTATCCGGATCGACCATGAGGATCCGGGCCGCGGTACTGCCGTTCACTATGGTTGAGCATCATGGATCCCCTCAACCTGCCCGTCAGCATCGTGCTGGCCCTGTGGGCGCCGGTCCCCTCCTCCCACGGCATGTCGCTGGTCCAGGGGCCCGACGGCGTCCATGACGTCATCGGCACGTCGACCGGCGCCGCCGATGCCGCTGAACCCGAGCGGGTCGGTCTGGATCGCTGGCTCGCCGGGGCCCGCCCGCTCACCCGGGTGACGGCGGTCCTCCCCTCCGCTGCCGCCGGCGCCTGGGGCATCGCCCCGGACGTCGAGGAGGGCGTTGTCATCGAGGGCGCGCCCGGGCGGGTCCTGCTGGTGCCCGAGGAGTCCGGCACCTCCGTGACCTGGCGCACCGAACCGGTGGCAGGCCCGCTGCCACCACTGGACGCCGCCCATGCCCGCAGACGGGTGCACTCCGCCACCGAGGATGCGATCGACTCGCTCGTCGAGCTGGACCTGGCCCGCGAGCGCCCGGAGATGGCCGACGCCCTCAACGACCTGCTCACCGCCGTGGTGGACCCGCGTCTCATCCCGCCCTGGCTGCCGGCGCGCAACCGGGAGCTGCTGGAGCGTTCGTTGCGGCTGGCGGGCGTCTGCGAGCTGGCTCTGGACGACGACGGTGCGGCCACGACGGCGCTTCAGGCGCAGCGGCGATCCGGTGTCCTGCGCCCGCTGCTGGCGGTGGCCCGTCACGGCGCCGCGGCGGCCACCGAGTGGTGGGCGGCCCGGTAGGGGCGCGCCACTCGGCGGTTTCCGACGACGCGGGCCGGGACCGGCCAGCGCGGCAGGGCTCAGGGCCCGTGGTGTTCTGTCAGCCCTGAGCCAGGACCCAGTTGTAGACGTCCATGGTGCGCTGGGCGATGGCCTCCCAGGCGAAGTGCTCCTCGACGCGGCGCCGGGCGGCCTGTCCCATGGCCTTGGCGGCCTCGGTGTCGGTGACCAGGGTGGTCAGGCGCTCGGCCAGGTCGGCCTCGAAGCGGGTTGGGTCGATGGGGGTGCCGGTGCCGTCCTGGACCTGCTCGATGGGCACCAGGAGACCGGTCTCGCCGTCGACGATGACATCGGGGATGCCGCCGGTGGCCGAACCGACGACCGGCAGACCCACGGCCATGGCCTCGAGGTTGACGATGCCCAGGGGCTCGTACACCGAGGGGCACACGAAGACGTCGGAGGCGGCCAGGACAGCGATGAGCTCGGGGCGCGGCAGCATCTCCTCGATCCAGACCACCCCGGTGCGCTTCTCGCGCAGGCGGGCCACGAGGCCCTCGACCTCGGCCTTGATCTCGGGGGTGTCGGGGGCGCCGGCGCACAGGATGACCTGGACGTCGTCGGGCAGCTGCTCGCAGGCGCGCAGCAGGTGGGGCAGGCCCTTCTGACGGGTGATGCGTCCGACGAACACGACGGTGGGGCGGTCGGGGTCGATGCCGAGCCGTTTGAGGGTTGCGGCGGCCGCGGCATCGGCGCCCTCGCCCTGCGGGTGCCTCCAGGCATCGAGGTCGATGCCGTTGTGGACGACCTTGACGCGCTCGGGGTCGATGGCCGGGTAGGGAGCGCAGGATGTCCTCGCGCATGCCGTTGGAGACGGCGATGATGCCGGAGGCGGCCTCGTAGGCGGTCTTCTCCCGCCCAGGAGGACAGGGCGTAGCCGCCCCCGAGCTGCTCGGCCTTCCAGGGGCGCAGCGGCTCCAGGGAGTGGGCGCTGATGACGTGGGGAACGCCGTGGAGCAGGCCGGACAGGTGACCGGCGAGGTTGGCGTACCAGGTGTGGGAGTGGACGATGTCGGTCCCCTCGGTGCCCTGGGCCATCTCCAGGTCGACGCCGAAGGTGCGCAGGGCAGCGTTGGCGCCCTCGAGCTCGACGATCTCGGGGTAGCCGATGACGCCGTCGTCGGCCCCCTCGGTGCCGGGCTCGCGGGGACCGCCGAAGGCGTGGACGCGGACGTCGGCCAGGGGGCGCAGGACCTTGGCGAGCTCATTGACATGGACTCCGGCGCCGCCGTAGATGAAGGGTGGGTACTCCTTGGTCAGCAGGTCGACCCTCATGGGTGTGCCTCTCCTCTGTCTGCTGGATGGACTGACCGCGCCTTCCTCGGCGCAGGACGGGCGTCCGCGGTGGGGCGGGCACCACGCCCGACGGTATACGTACACGCCTCCCAGTGGGACTGTTCGACCTCGGTGGTTTCCACCGACTCGCGTGTGCGGACCGCCTGGGGAGACGCACAGGACTGGAACTAGATCGAAGGTCCGTGTCGGGTGTCGGCTGCCGGCAGTCCTCCGGGACCCGGCGGTGACGGCCGACCCCGTTCAGACCTGCCTCACCCCGCACAAACCCGTTCAGGCGTGGGCCTGGGGACTGCGGCGCGCTTCTCGGGATCGGCTCAAATTGTGATCTGTTTGGCCCCATAACTCCATCGAGCAACGTAAGGTGGGCCACATGGCTCAACCTCGCGTACTCGCAATCGTCCTCGCCGGCGGCGAGGGCAAGCGTCTCATGCCCCTGACAGTCGACCGCGCGAAGCCCGCCGTTCCTTTCGGCGGCATCTACCGGCTCATCGACTTCTCGCTGTCCAACATGATCAACTCCGGCTTCCTCAAGGTCGTGGTGCTCACCCAGTACAAGTCCCACTCTCTGGACCGCCACATCTCCAAGACGTGGCGCATGTCCGACATGCTGGGCAACTACATCGCCCCGGTGCCGGCCCAGCAGCGAGTGGGCAAGCACTGGTTCCTGGGGAGCGCCGACGCGATCTACCAGTCCCTCAACCTGCTCGACGACGAGCGCCCCGACTACGTGGTCATCACCGGTGCGGACAACATCTACCGGATGGACTTCTCCCAGATGCTGGACCACCACATCGCCTCCGGGCTGCCCTGCACCGTGGCGGGCATCCGACAGCCCCGGTCCCTGGCGGACCAGTTCGGCGTCATCGAGACCGACCCGTCCGACCGCGGCAAGATCAAGGCGTTCGTTGAGAAGCCGAAGGACACCCCCGGCCTGCCGGACTCCCCCGACGAGGTGTTGGCCTCGATGGGCAACTACATCATGGACGCCGACGCGCTTCTGGAGGCAGTGACGGTGGACGCCGCCGACGAGTCCTCCAAGCACGACATGGGCGGCAGCATCGTGCCCTGGTTCGTCAACCAGGGCGCTGCCGGCGTCTACGACTTCAAGGACAACGACGTTCCCGGCTCCTCCGAGCGTGACCGCGACTACTGGCGTGACGTGGGGACCGTGGACGCCTTCTTCGACGCCCACCAGGACCTCATCTCGGTGACCCCCGTGTTCAACCTGTACAACGACCGCTGGCCGCTGTTCGCCGGCTACCAGGCGGCCATGCCGCCGGCCAAATTCGTCTACGGGCACCACGAGCGCCTGGGGCACGCGGTCGACTCGATCGTCTCGCCGGGTGTCATCGTCTCCGGCGGTGAGGTGATCTCCTCGGTCCTGTCCCCCGGTGTGCGCGTCAACTCCTGGTCCTCGGTGCGGGAGTCCGTCCTCTTGGACGGGGCCGAGGTCGGCCGCAACACCGTGGTCAGCCGCGCGATCCTGGACAAGTACGTCCGGGTCGAGGAGGGCGCCATGGTGGGAATCGACCCCGAGCACGACCGCGAGCGCGGCTTCACCGTGACCGAGTCCGGCATCACGGTGGTGGCCAAGGGGCAGGTCGTCACCCGCTGACCCGGGCGGCTCCTGGCCGTCCGCCTCCAGCCGCGCCACTGTCTGCTGCGCCGTCGTCTGGTCCCTCCGGGCGACGGCGCAGTCGTGCACGCGGCTAGCATGACGCCATGAGCGATGCCTTCAACGTTTCTGAGGATGCCTCCGCCGGAGCGGCTGCTGACACTTCTGTGCGGGTCAGTGGCGTGCTGACCGGCGGTCCCCTGGTGACCGAGGGCCCCGGCCTGCTGGTGATGGACGTGGACTCCACCCTCATTGAGCAGGAGGTCATCGAGCTCATCGCCGAGCGGGCCGGAACACGTGAGCAGGTCGCCGAGGTCACGGCGCGGGCGATGCGCGGGGAGCTGGACTTCGCCGCCTCGCTGCGAGAGCGGGTGGCGACGCTGGCCGGGGTCTCGGAGGAGGTCTTCGCCGAGGTCCTCGCCGAGGTGCGCCCCACCCCGGGGGCGACCGGTCTCATCGAGGCGCTGCACGCGCGCGGATGCCGGGTGGGCGTCGTCTCTGGCGGCTTCGAAGAGGTCGTGGTGCCCTTGGCGGAGCGGCTGGATATCGACCATGTGGCGGCCAACCGGCTGGAGGTGGACGGCGGGGCGCTCACCGGCCGGGTGCTGGGGAGGATCGTGGACCGTCAGGAGAAGGTCCGCTGCCTACGCGCCTGGGCCGAGCAGGACGGAGTACCCATGGAGCGCACGATCGCCGTCGGGGACGGGGCCAACGACCTGGGGATGCTGGCGGCCGCGGGGCTGGGGGTGGCGTTCTGCGCCAAGCCGGTCGTCGTCGAGCAGGCCGACGCCGCCGTCCACGTGCGTGACCTGCGGGCCGTTCTGGAGCTGATCGGCAGCTGACCGCGGGCCGGCGGCGCGGATCGGGAGCCTGCCGCAGGCCGCTGTGCTCAGTTGCGCTCAGTCGCGCCTGCGGGCGGTGAAGATCTCGCGGATGCGGGCGCTCCTGGGCTCCAGGTCCACCCATCTGCCGGGAACGTCGATGATGACGGCGGTGGCCGTGGGCACGCCGAAGGAGATCTGAGAGGCCAGGTCGTCGTCGGTGTCGTGGAGGATGTGGGCCAGCACGGAGATCGTGGGCTCGTGGCCGACGACGACCACTGCGCCCGCGTCTCCGCCGTTCTCGGCCAGGACGCGCAGGATTCCGTTGGGTCCCAGGTTGTAGATCTCCTCGCGCACCAGGGTGTCGGTGGGCTCGAGGCGGTCGCGCAGGGGGCGGGCGGTCTCGCGGGCGCGGGCGGCCGGGGAGACCAGGAGCAGGTCGGTGTTCTCCAGGCGCTTGCGCAGCTCCTTGGCCAGCAGGTCCGCCAGGGCGGCGCCCTTGGAGGTCAGGGGACGTTCCAGGTCGGTGACGGCGTCGTGTGAGGCCTTGGAGTGTCGGACGAGCACGAGCCGGCGCATGGGATCCGTTGTCACGGCTCTACCCTACGGCACCGCGGCGGCCTCGACACGGCTCTGGCAGGGCTGATCGCGGCCCGCCTGCGTGCGCTCAGCCGATGACGCACGCCCCGCCGTCGACGTGGATGGTCTGCCCGGTGGTGGCGGGCATCCAGGTGGACAGCAGGGCGACGGCGCTGCGGGCCACGGCGGTGGCGTTGCCGGTGTCCCATCCCAGCGGGGCGGTCTCGCTCCAGCGCCGGCTGAGCGTCTCGAAGTCGGGGATGGCGCCCGCCGCGGTGGTGCTCAACGGGCCGGACGAGATGGCGTTGACCCGCACGCCGCGGCCCCCGAGCTCGACGGCGAGAGAGAGCGCACGCCCGCCTCCAGCGCCGCCTTAAGGGGTCCCATCCAGCCGTAGCCGGGCCAGACGCGTGCACTGTCGAAGGTCAGGGTCACGACGCTGCTGCCCCGCCCCAGGAGCGGGGAGGCGGCGTCGACGAGGGCCGGCAGGGAGGCCGCCGAGACGGTGAAGGCCCGCTCAAGGCTGCGCATCCGCTCCGCGTGCCCGGTGTCCTCGGGAGGCAGGACCTGCCCCAGCAGGTCAAGGTCGGCGCGGGCGATGGAGTGCACCAGGCCGTCCAGGCGGGTCACGCCCAGCTCCTCCAGGGCCGGCGCCAGGGCGGACAGGGAGTGGGCCTCGGCCACGTCCAGGGCCGTCACCGGATCGGGCAGGCCCAAGCGGTGGGCGACCGAGCGCGTGGCCGCCAGGGTGCGGGGGTGGCCGGTCAGCAGGACGCGGGCACCCTGCTGTACGGCGACCTCGGCGACGCGGGTGGCGATCGAGCTGGGTCGCAGGGCACCGGTGACCAGTACCGTGCGGGCGCTGAGCAGGCCCTCGGGAGGGTTCATGCTCCTTATCGTCCCATGCCCATGCCGCCGTCGACTCCGAGGATCGCGCCGGTGACGTAGGAGGCCGCCGGGGAGGCCAGGAACAGGACGGGGCCGGCGATGTCTGCGACGTCGGCGAAGCGGCCCAGGGGGGATCTGCTCGAGGTAGGCGGTGCGGATGTGGTCGGGCAGGGAGGCGGTCATCGCGGTGATGACGAATCCGGGAGCCACGGCGTTGACGGTGATGCCGCGTGGTGCGAGCTCGCGGGCCAGGGAGCGGGTCAGGCCCTCCACCCCGCCCTTGGCGGCGCCGTAGGCGGACAGGCCCACGCCTCCGCGGGCGGCGATCGCCGAGGAGACCAGGACGATGCGACCCTTACGGGCCCGCATCATGGCGGGGGTGACAGCGCGCACCGTGTTGAAGGTGCCGGTCAGATCGGCGGAGATGACCTCGTCCCACATCTGGGAGGAGGTGCGGGCCGCTAGGGACTCCCGGTTGATGCCGGCCGAGGCTACGAGGACCTCGATGGGGCCGTGCGCCTCGGTGGCGGCGCTGAGCGCCTGGGCAAGTGCGTCGGGGTCGGTGACGTCGGCCGCCAGCGCGAGGGCGCCATCGGGGGCCGCACCGGAGCGGGAGATGCCGGCGACCCGGTCGCCCTGTGCGAGGAACGCCTTCGCGACCGCCTCCCCGATTCCTCGGGAGGCTCCGGTCACGACGACGGAACGTGATATCGACGGCTCAGTCTCTTCGTTCATCAGCACAAGCACACAAGGTAACGCGCGAGAGCATTCATCATCAGTAATTCGTCACGCGCCGATCTCTATCCGACTGTGTTATTTCTTTCACAGACGACCCGGGCCTGATGTCCTCGCGGCTCGCTCCACGTGTGGATCGGCACCCGAGTGCCTACCGTGTGCCAGCATGGCGGGGTGACGACGACCGAGACCGCCCTCTCCTCCTGCACCGCCGGCACCCCCGAGCACTTGCCCGCGCCACTGCGCATCGGGCCGCTGGAGGTTCCCACCCCGGTCGAGCTCGCCCCCATGGCCGGTGTCACCAACGCCTCCTTCCGCCGTCTGTGCCGGGAGATGGCCGAGGCGGCCCTGCCCGAGGCGCTGGCGCCCGCCTCCCCCGGTCCGGTGGCGGCGCCCGGCGGCGGCCTGCTGGCCCCGGCGGGCCTGTACGTCACCGAGATGGTCACCACCCGGGCCCTGGTGGAGCGCAATGAGCGCACCCTGGCGATGGTGCGCACCGACCCGGCCGAGCGGGTGCGCTCCATCCAGCTCTACGGGGTGGACCCGGACACGGTGGGGGCCGCCGTGCGGATCCTGGTGGAGGAGGACCTGGCCGACCACATCGACCTCAACTTCGGCTGCCCGGTGCCCAAGGTGACGCGCAAGGGCGGCGGGGCGGCGCTGCCGTGGAAGCGAGACCTGCTGGCCGCCATCCTCACCGAGGCGGTGCGTGCCAGCGAGGCGGCCTCGCAAGCCGCCGGGCGCACACGGGAGGTGCCGGTGACCATGAAGATGCGTCTGGGCATCGACGAGGAGCACGAGACCTTCCTCGACGCCGCCCGGGCAGCCGAGAACGCCGGGATCGCGGCCGTGGCCCTGCACGCCCGCAGCGCGCGCCAGCACTACTCGGGGCAGGCCCGGTGGGAGCAGATCGCCCGGCTCAAGGAGGCGACCGTCCTGCCGGTGCTCGGCAACGGGGACATCTGGCTGGGCGACGACGCGGTGCGCATGATGGAGACCACCGGCTGCGACGGCGTCGTCGTGGGGCGCGGTTGCCAGGGGCGGCCCTGGCTGTTCGCCGACATCGTGGCGGCCATGCACGGCTCGAGCACGCGCACCCGACCGAATCTGGACGCCGTCATCGAGGTGATCCGTCGCCACGGGCGCATGCTGGCCGCCGAGATGGGCGAGGACCGCGGCGTGCGCGACCTGCGCAAGCACGTGGGCTGGTACCTCAGGGGCTACCCGGTCGGTGGCGCCGCGCGCGCCGACCTCATGGGCATCAGGACCCTGGCGGAGCTCGACGCCGGACTGGGGCGCATGCGCTCACGCCTGCCGGAGGTCGTCGACTACCCCGGTGACATCGTCGAGGGGCCCAGGGGCCGGGCCGGCAGCCCCAAGACCCCGCGCCTTCCCGACGGATGGCTGGACTCCCCCCTCTTGGACGAGGGCCACCGCGAGATGCTCAGCCAGGCCGAGTCCGACGTCTCCGGCGGCTGAGCAGGTTCAGTCGTCGAGAACCGGGGTGACGCGGCACAGTACCGCCGCGATCGCCGTCGTCGCCGGGATCGCCAGGACCAGGCCGATGGAGGAGATGAGGGTGCGCACGATCTCCTCGGCGATCTCGCCCGAGAGCATGGTGTCCAGCACCGCCCGGTCCATGAGGGCCGCAGCCAGGATGAGCGGCAGCGCCGTGCCGGCGTAGGCGAAGGCCAGGGTGTAGACGGTCGAGGCGATGTGGTCCCGGCCGATCCTCATCCCGCCGGTGAACAGGCGCGTTCGCGACAGCAGCGGGTTGGCTGCGTGCAGCTCCCACACGGAGGATGCCTGGGTGATGGTGACGTCATTGAGGACACCGAGCCCGGCAATGACCATGCCGCAGGTCAGCAGGGCCTGCAGGTCGATGTGCGTGCGGGAGGCCAGCAGGCGGGCCGTCTCGTCGACGTCACCGGTCAGGTGGGCGGCGTCGGTCCCCCACAGCGCGAGCAGCACGGTGAGCACGATGCCGGCCACCGTTCCCAGCAGGGCCGTCGTCGTGCGGATGGATACGCCGTGGGCCACGTAGACGGCCGCCAGCATCATCGCCATCGAGCCGACCATCGTCACCGCCAGCGGGTGGGAGCCGGACAGGATCGCCGGGATCATGAAGAAGGCGAGCACGCCGGTGGCCACCAGCAGGCCCAGAACGCTCAGGACGCCCTTACGCCCGGCCACGGCCACGACGAGCACGAGGTAGACGATCGTCAGGGCGCCGACCGGGAGCTGGCGCTGGTAGTCGATGAAGGAGTACGGGGAGCCGGACAGGATCGCCTGGGGCGAGTAGAGCACCACGAGGCGGTCGCCGGTGTGGGCGAGCTTGCGGGGCTCGCCCACCAGCTGGACCGGCATGACCAGGCCCTTGCCCTCGCCCTCGGTGACGCGGGCGCACACGTGGCCCTTGGAGAAGTCCTCCTGCTTGACGCCGTTGACCTCCGTCAGGGCGCTCACGGCGTCCTGACAGCTCGACAGATCCACGGAGGTGATGGTGGCCTTGCCCACCGATCCGCCCTCGGCGGTGAAGGAGCGCGAGCCGATCAGCGAGCTCTTGCCCGGCCACAGCACGAACAGCCCGATGACGGTGGCCACCACCAGGGCGCCGACGATGGCGCCGAGCACGATCCGCACTCGGCGGACCTCGCCCTCATCCAGGTCGAGAGGCCCGGAGTGGGAGTGGCTGTGGCCGCCTTGACGGCCAGCCTCTCCACCCGGCGACTCGGGGATGCCCTCGGGAGGGACGGTCTCATGGCTCGAGGAGGTCGAGTTGGTGCTCACCGTCCCATCATGCCCGCCCCGCGCCCCTGACGTGAGAAAGGGACACGGGGCGGGATGCGAGTGGCTACTGAGCCGGCGGCGTCTCCTGCGCGCTCAGCAGCCGATGAGGCGCTCAGCCAGGTAGCGCTCCACGCCCTCGAGCGGGATGCGCTCCTGGGTCATGGTGTCGCGCTCGCGCACGGTGACCGCGCCGTCCTCGGGCGAGTCGAAGTCGTAGGTGAGGCAGAAGGGCGTGCCGACCTCGTCCTGGCGGCGGTAGCGGCGGCCCACCGCGCCGGCGTCGTCGTACTCCACGTTCCAGGAGCGGCGCAGGCGGGCGGCCAGCTCCTTGGCCGGGCCGGTCAGCTCCTCCTTGCGGCTCAGCGGCAGGACCGCGGCCTTGACTGGGGCGATGCGCGGGTCGAGCCTGAGGACGATGCGCTTGTCCACCCCGCCCTTGGTGTTGGGGGCCTCGTCCTCGGTGTAGGCCTCCACGAGGAAGGCCATGAGCGAGCGGGTCAGGCCCGCTGAGGGCTCGATGACGTAGGGGATCCAGCGCTCGGAGCGGGTCTGGTCGAAGTAGGACAGGTCCTTGCCGGAGTGCTCGGCGTGGGTCGACAGGTCGAAGTCGGTGCGGTTGGCGATGCCCTCGAGCTCGCCCCACTCCGAGCCGGCGAAGCCGAAGCGGTACTCCAGGTCGACGGTGCGCTTGGAGTAGTGGGAGAGCTTCTCCTGGGGGTGCTCGTACTCGCGCAGGTTGGCGGGGTCGATGCCCAGGTCCACGTACCAGGCCTTGCGGTAGTCGATCCAGTACTGGTGCCACTGCTCGTCCGTGCCGGGTTCGCAGAAGAACTCGAGCTCCATCTGCTCGAACTCGCGGGTGCGGAAGATGAAGTTGCCGGGAGTGATCTCGTTGCGGAAGGACTTGCCGACCTGGCCGATGCCGAAGGGCGGCTTCTTGCGGGCCGCGCTCATGACGTTGGCGAAGTTGATGAAGATGCCCTGGGCGGTCTCGGGGCGCAGGTAGTGCAGCCCGGACTCGTCGTCGACGGGGCCTAGGTAGGTCTTGAGCAGGCCGGAGAACTCGCGCGGCTCGGTCCAGGAGCCCGGCTGGCCGGTGACGGGGTCGGGAACCATGTCGAGGGTGACGGCCTCGGGGTCGAGGCCCTTGCGGGCGGCGTACTCCTCGATGAGCTGGTCGGCGCGGTAACGCTTGTGGGTGTGCAGGGACTCCACGAGCGGGTCGGTGAAGGCGCCGACGTGGCCGGAGGCGACCCAGGTCTCACGCGGCAGGATGACGGAGGAGTCCAGTCCGACGACATCGTCGCGCGAGCGGACCATGTACTGCCACCACTGGCGCTTGATGTTCTCCTTGAGCTCGACGCCGAGCGGGCCGTAGTCCCACGCGGAGCGGGTACCGCCGTAGATCTCGCCGCAGGGGAAGACGAACCCGCGACGCTTGGCGAGGTTGATGACGGCGTCAAGGCGTGAAGGGGGTGGATGCCAACGGAGTGCTCCTTCAGGAGTGGTCGTGGTCCCGCCTGGTTTGGTGGGGACGAGTGGGGACAGTCTAGGCGGAGGGCCGTCATATGTCGGTGAGGGGCCCGTCGCACCGCATCCCGGCGGCGCACCCTCTCCAGCAGTCCCGCAAACCGGGCCTCATCAGCGCACACGGGGACTCACCGGAGTTTGACGCATCGCTCCGACAGTATGAGAATGATTCGCATGAGTGTTTCGCAGACTCGTTCCCTTCATCTCCGTCGCATCGTGGCGTTCGGAGCCACCCTGATCCTGGCTGCCGGCATAAGCGCATGCAGTGCCCTGAAGAGTGAGAGCTCGTCGGGCTCCTCCGCCCACACGATTGCACCGGGTAAGACCCTGACGGTCTCGACGTCCTTCTACCCGATCCAGTACCTGGCAGAGGCCATCGGCGGCCCGCTCGTCAAGGTCAGTACCGTGACTCCGTCCAACGTCGAGCCGCACGACTTCGAGCTCTCCGGCAAGGAGACCGCCGAGCTGGGCAAGGCCGACCTCATCGCCTACGTCCCCGGCTTCCAGCCGTCCCTGGACAAGGCCGTCAAAGGAGGTCGGCTCCGGCCCCACGGTGGTGGACCTGAGCAAGCCGGCCAACCTCGTCCACCACGAGGAGGTCGAGGAGGAGCACGAGCACGGTGACGCGGCCACGAGCGGAGCCACCGATGCCGCAACCGATGCCGCAACCGACGGCGCGACCAGTGCTGCGACCGACGCCGCCACCACGGAGTCCAGCGAGGCCGGACACGACGAGCACGGACACGATGAGCACAGCCACGCCGAGGGGGAGGAGCATGGAAGCGACCTCGACCCGCACTTCTGGCTCGACCCGCAGCGCATGATCGCGGTGGCCGAGACCCTGGAGGCATCCTTCTCCAAGGTCGACCCGACCAACGCCAACGACTACAAGGCGGGACTGGACAAGCTGAAGACAGCGCTGACCAACCTGGACACGCAGTACAGCACGGGCCTGTCCACCTGCCAGCGCACCACCTTCGTCACCTCCCACGCCGCCTTCGGCTACATGGCCGACCGCTACAAGCTGACCCAGGCCTCCATCTCCGGCATCGACCCGGAGACCGAGCCCAGCCCCGCCGAGCTGGCCAACATCAAGTCGGTGGTCCAGAGCACAGGGACGACAACGATCTTCACTGAGGAGCTCGTCTCCCCCACCACGGCCCAGGCGATCGCCACGGAGACCGGGGCGGAGACCAATGTCCTCAGTCCCCTGGAGTCCAAGCCCGATCGGGGCGACTACACCGACGCCATGACCACCAACCTGGATCGGCTCAAGATCGCCCTGGCGTGCCAGTAGCAGCGGTCCAGGGCGGCTGCCCCGGCGACCCATCCAACCGACATCCAACCAGATCGCCATGATCACACCGGTATGACATCACCATCTTCATCATCATCGTCACCGACGACGCCGTCCGGATCACCCCGGGCGGCGTCGTCCGCGCTCGCCATCAGGGTCCAGGACCTCAGGGTCGTCCTGGGGGCCTCCCTCGTTCTGGACGACGTGAGCCTCGCGGTGGGCGACGGCGAGTCCGTGGCGCTTCTGGGTGCCAACGGCTCGGGCAAGTCCACCCTGGTCAAGACCGTCCTGGGACTGGTGCCCATGGCCAGCGGCAGCATCGAGGTGCTGGGCACCCCCATCACTCGACGCCGCAGGGTCACCTGGGAGCGCATCGGCTACGTCCCGCAGCGGATCGGTGCCGGCTCAGGCGTTCCGGCCACGGCCCTGGAGGTGGTGCGCTCCGGGCTCCTGGGGCCGCGCCGCCCCTGGGCGGACCGAGGCCGGACGGCCAAGCGGAAGGCGATGGCCGCGCTCGACGCCGTCGGGCTGGCTCACCGAGCCGGCGACCACGTCCAGGTCTTCTCCGGCGGGCAGGCCCAGCGGGTCCTCATCGCTCGTGCCCTGGTGCGCTCCCCCGAGTTGCTCATCCTCGATGAGCCCCTGGCCGGGATCGACCGTGCCAGCCGCGAGTCCCTGGCCATGATCCTGCAGGAGCTGCGCGCCCAGGGGCTGACCCTGGTGACGGTTCTGCACGAAATGGGAGAGCTGGCCGACGTCGTCCAGCGGGCGATCCTGCTTCAGGACGGGCGCCTCGTCGCCGACGGGCCAGCCGCTGAGGTGGCCCGCCTACGTGACGGCAGGGTCGGCGCCCCCGTCAGTGATGACGGCCACTGGGACCATGACCACCACCACCCGGACGTCGGCGGCCCTCCGGCGCACCACGCCCCCGTCCTCGACCATCGGCTGTCCCGGGGGCGGCCCAGTACCGGCAGGAGCATCCGTCCATGATCGAGTTCATCTCCGACATGCTCGCCAGTCCCCTCATGCAGCGGGCCTTCATCGTCGCGGTGCTCGTGGGGCTGGCGGCGCCGGTGGTGGGCACCTACCTGGTTCAACGGGGCCTGGCGCTGCTGGGCGACGGGATCGGACACATCGCCCTGACCGGCATCGCCCTGGGCTGGCTGGCCGGAGCAGCCGCCAACGTCACACCTCACGACGCCTGGGCCGTGCCCGGAGCCATCGTCGTCAGCGTGCTGGGAGCCGTGACGATCGAGGTGATCCGCGCCAGCGGCCGCACCCGAGGTGATGTCGCCCTGGCGATCCTGTTCTACGGAGGGATTGCCGGCGGCGTCATCCTCATCCGCCTGGCCGGCGGCACAACAACGAATCTCAACTCCTACCTGTTCGGCTCCATCTCCACGGTCTCGGTCTCCGATGCCTGGTTCACCATCGCCCTGGCGACCCTGGTGCTCCTGGTGGGTCTGGGGCTGCGCGGGCCGTTGTTCGCCCTGTGCAACGACGAGGAGTTCGCCCGCGCCTGCGGGCTGCCGACCAGTGCCCTCAACGTCCTGGTGGCGGTGGTCGCGGCCCTGACGGTCTCGGTGTCCATGCGGGTGGTGGGCGCCCTACTGGTCTCCGCCGTCATGATCGTGCCGGTGGCCATCGCCCAGCTCGTCTCGCACTCGTTCTCGCGAACCATGTACCTGGCGATGGGGCTGGGGGTGGTGGCCTGCGTGTCCGGGTTGACGATCACATACCTGGTTGCGGCCTCCCCCGGTGCCATGATCGTGGTACTCCTGGTAGGGGGCTACGCCGTCGTCGCCCTCCTGTCCGGCCTGTGGCAGCTCATCAGCCGCTCCCGACGGCACCGCATCACCTCAGGAGGTAGTTCATGAGCGCACGCAGTACCGCGCAGCGTCCCCGCGCCACGCGCCAGCGCGCCGCCGTCGCCGACATCCTGGCGCGTACCGACGAGTTCCGCTCGGCCCAGCAGATCCACTCCGCCCTGGAGGCCGAGGGCACCAAGGTGGGGCTGGCCACCGTCTACCGCAACCTGCAGACCCTGGCGGAGGCCGGCGCGGTGGACCAGGTGCGCAGTGCTGAGGGGGAGGTCCTTTACCGGGCCTGTGAGAAGCAGGAGCACCACCACCACATCGTGTGCCGCCGTTGCGGTTACACCGTGGAGGTCGCCGGCGGCGAGCTGGAGGAGTGGATCCGGCGGGTCTCGGCCCAGCAGGGCTTCACCCAGATGGAGCACACCGCCGAGTTCTTCGGCCTGTGCGCCGGCTGCTCGACTCAGGAAACCGCCTGAGACGCCTCGCAGGGCGGAGCCCGAGCCGGCCGGCGAACCGGTTCCGCCGGTCCGTTACTGCTCGTCGTCCTGCGGGTCCATGGTCTCGCCGGGATCCTCGCGCAGCACCTTGTCGACGGCGCCGCCGTAGCGACGCTCGCGCCCGGCGTAGGCCTCGCAGGCCCTCCACAGCTCGGTGCGGTTGAAGTCGGGCCAGGGCAGGGGCGAGAAGTAGAGCTCGGCGTAGGAGGAGGACCACATGAGGAAGTTGGAGGTGCGCTGCTCGTCACCGGTGCGGATGAACAGGTCCACCTCGCGCATGGTGGGTGAGTACAGGTAGCGCTGGATGGTCTTCTCGTTGATGGAGGAGGCCTTGAGGCGGCCGGCGGCGACGTCCTCGGCGATGGCGCGGGTGGCGTCGGCGATCTCGGCGCGCCCGCCGTAGTTGATGCACAGGTTGAGGACCAGGCCCGTGTTGTGGGCGGTGAGGCGCTCGGCCTCGCGCAGCTCGCGCAGCACGGACTTCCACAGGCGCGGGGTGCGCCCGACCCAGCGCACCTTGACATTCCAGGAGTGAAGGATGTCGCGCTGGGCGCGCAGGACCTTACGGGCGAAACCCATGATGAAGCGAACCTCGCCGGGTGAGCGCCGCCAGTTCTCAGTGGAGAAGGCGTAGGCGCTCAGCTCGCTCACGCCGATCTCGACGGCGCCGGCGACGACGTCGAGCAGGTTGGACTCCCCCACTCGGTGCCCCTCGGTGCGGGGCAGGGCCGCGGGCGTTGGCCCAGCGCCCGTTGCCGTCCATGACGACAGCCACGTGCTGGGGCAGGGAGGCCGGCGGCAGCGACGGGGGCGTGAGGCCCGGGCGGTGCAGGGGCGGGGCCTCGTTGATCGTCATGTCCCGGGTCGTGCCCGGCGCCGTGTCTATCGAGGCGTCTGTCATGGTCATGCCCTTTCCACCAGTGCGAGGGAGCGCAGGCGCCGCTCCAGGTACCAGGTCGTGTAGGCCGAGACGAGGCCGGAGGCCTGAGAGCGCTCGCGCTGGCCGGAGGCGTCGGCCACGGCCCAGACGCCGGAGAGCAGGGCGCCCAGGAGCACCATCGTGTCCGGCTCGACCTCGACGGCGCCGGCCGAGCGGCAGGACTCGCACACCGCGCCGCCGACCTGTACATGGAAGGCCCGGTGGGGTCCGGGCGCACCGCACAGGGCGCAGTCGTAGCACGACGGCGCCCAGCCCCCCAGGGCCAGGGCTCGCAGCAGGTAGGAGTCCAGGATGAGTCCGGGCGCGTGACGCCGGTGCGCCATAGCGGCCAGGGCACCGGCCAGCAGCAGGTACTGCTGGGGGCTGGCCTCGGTGCCCAGGTCACCGTCGTCGGCGCTGAGGCGCTCGGCGGTCTCCACCATGGTCGAGGCGCAGGTGAACATGGCGTAGTCAGCGCAGATGGCCCGGCCGAAGGGGTCGATGATCTCGGCCTGGGTGACGACGTCGAGGTTGCGTCCGGCGTGGAGCTGAACGTCGATCATGGAGAAGGGCTCCAGGCGCGCACCGAAGCGGGAGCTGGTGCGGCGCACGCCCTTGGCCACAGCGCGCACCTGCCCGTGGTGGCGGGTGAGCAGCACGATGATGCGGTCGGCCTCGCCCAGCTTGTAGGTGCACAGGACGATCGCCTCGTCCCGGTACAGCCTGCTCGTCACGGGCGCAGTCTCTCACGCCCCATCAGCGCAGGGCACGATTGAGGGCGGAGATGACGGCCTTGAAGGAGGAGGTCGTGATGGAGGGGTCGATGCCCACGCCCCACAGGATCTGACCATCCACCTCGCACTCGACGTAGCTGGCAGCCTTCGCGTCGCGCCCCTCGCTCAGAGCGTGCTCAGCATAGTCGAGGATCCGCACACTCAGGCCCGTGCCCTCCAGGGCGGTGACGAAGGCGTCCAGGGGCCCATTGCCAGTGGCGGTCAGGTGCTTCTCCTGCCCGCCGTCGACCAGGGTGACGGTGAGGGTGGAGTCCTCGTCGTCGCCGGTGGAGGTCAGGGTGGCCCCCTGCAGCTCGAAGCGGCCCCAGCGGCTGAGACCGGCCTCGGGGGCGGCCGCGGCGGGCAGGTACTCGTCAGCGAAGATCGACCACAGGCGGGCGCCATCGACCTCGCCGCCGTAAGTGTCGGTGTGGCGCTGGACGATGCGGGAGAACTCGATCTGGAGGCGGCGCGGCAGCTCGAGCTTGCGGGTGGTGCCCAGCAGGTAGGCGACCCCGCCCTTGCCGGACTGGGAGTTGACGCGCACGACCGCCTCGTAGGAGCGGCCCACGTCGTGGGGGTCGATGGGCAGGTAGGGCATGGACCAGGGCACGGCGATCTCGGCGTCGGCCTCGGAGAGCCCCTCGGCCTTCTTGGCGTCGACCTGCTTGGCGCGCGCGGCGAAGCCCTTCTTGATGGCGTCCTGGTGGGAGCCGGAGAAGGAGGTGTAGACGAGCTCGCCGGCGTAGGGGGTGCGCGGGGGCACGTCCATGCCGGTGGCCCGCTCGACGATGCGGCGGACCTCGTCGATGTCGGACAGGTCGAGCATGGGGTCGACGCCCTGGCTGAAGAGGTTGAGGGCCAGGGTCACCAGATCCACGTTGCCGGGGCGCTCGCCGTGGCCGAACAGGCAGCCCTCGACGCGGTCGGCGCCGGCCATGAGGCCGAGCTCGGCAGTGGCCACGCCCGAACCGCGGTCGTTGTGGTTGTGCAGGGACAGGCACACCGAGTCGCGATGAGACAGGTGGCGGCTCATCCACTCGATCTGGTCGGCGTAGACGTTGGGGGTGGCGCGCTCGACGGTGGAGGGCAGGTTGAGGATGATCTCGCGGTCCTCCTCGGGCTGCCACACGTCCATGACGGCCTGGCAGACCTCAAGGCTGTAGTCGAGCTCGGTGTCCACGAAGAACTCCGGGGAGTACTCGTAGCCGAAGATCGTGTCCTCGTCCAGGACCTTCTCGGCGCGGGCCATGATCTGGCGGGTGCCGTCGACGGCGAGCTCGCGGATCTGGTCACGGTCCATGCGGAAGACGACGTCACGGAAGATGGGCGACAGGGCGTTGTAGAGGTGGACAGTAGCCCGGGGGATGCCGACGCAGGCGTCCAGGGTGCGGTCGATGAGCTCGCCGCGCGACTGGGTGAGCACCGAGATGGTGACGTCCTCGGGGATCGCACCGTCGTCCACCAGGGATCGCACGAAGTCGTAGTCGGTCTGGGAGGCGGCGGGGAAGCCGATCTCGATCTCCTTGAAGCCCATGGACACCAGGAGGTCGAAGACGGCGCGCTTGGCCTGGGGACCCATGGGCTCGATGAGGGACTGGTTGCCGTCGCGCAGGTCCGTGCTCAGCCAGCGGGGGGCGGTGGTGATGCGCTTGTCCGGCCAGGTGCGGTCGGGCAGGTCGATGGTGACGACGTCGAGGAAGGGCCGGTACTTGGCAAACGGCATGCCGGAGGGCTGCTGGGGGCGGGGCGGGCGTTACGCATCGGGGTTCTCCTGGGATCAGGTGCTTCGTGGTTCCGACGGCGGTTCCGGCGAGAGCCCGGAGGGCTTCGGGGGAACTCTGGGAAGCAGAGAGGCGCGGTCGGGAACGTGGCCGAGCAGGACGAGTCAGCCGCGGTCGGGGTGCCGGCCTGTCAGGCCCCGCCGCGGCGACTAAGCAGGAGGCTCACCTGGAGGCCTGGAGTCGCTCGCACGGTGTAGACCCTACCCCGATGACGACCCGTCGTCAGGTAAGGCGGCCGCGCGGGACCGCAATGTGAGACGACCACAGCGGAGCTCACCCACACAACACATCCCTTGATCCGACGAAGACCAACACCATGTTATAGCATGACTACTATATTCAGTTGTGCTTCTACTCAGGAGGGTTTGGTGTGATGCCTCCAGTCATCACCACGGAGAACCTCGAGTTCTCCTACGGGGACACCCCGGTCCTGCACGGCATTGACCTGTCGGTCGAGGCCGGCGAGGTCGTCTGCCTGCTCGGCCCCAACGGCGTGGGCAAGACGACCCTGGTGGAGAACCTGCTGGGTTCCCTCACCCCGACGAGCGGCAGGGTCCGCGTGCTCGGTACCGATCCGCGCCGGGCGGGCGCCGACTTTTGGGCAAGGGTCGGGCTGGTGCAGCAGAGCTGGACCGACCACGCCAAGTGGCGGGTGAGGGACCAGCTGGAGTGGATCCGCTCGGTCCAGCTGACGGCGGCGAGCCGGGTGAGCAGCACCGAGAGGTGCTCGACGCCGTCGGACTCAGCGAGAAGGCCGATTCCCGACTGTCGAGACTCTCCGGAGGGCAGCGGCGCACCATCGACTTCGCGGCCGCCCTCATGGCCGCGCCCGAGCTCCTCGTCCTCGATGAGCCCACCACGGGCCTGGACCCGGCCTCGAAGGCGCGCCTGCACGATCTCATCCTGGCCCGGGTCGATGACGACGCCACCATCGTCATGACCACCCACGACCTGGCCGAGGCCGAGCACCTTGCCTCCCGCGTGCTCATCATGAACGAGGGAAGGATCATCGCCGACGGCACGGTCACGGCGCTGCGCGAGCGCCTCGACCGCGGCGCTGAGATCACCTGGGTCCAGGACGGCGCCCGCCACGTCCACACCACCCACTGCCCCGAGCGCTTCGTCAAGGGGCTCGACCTTGATGCCGTCTCAGGGCTCACCATCACCCGTCCCACCCTGGAGGAGACCTACCTCTCCCTCGTCAGCAAGGAGGCCCGTTCATGAGCATTCGCACCTTCCTGGCAGTTCTGCGCGCAGCCTGTCGCCAGGCGGCCATGGATCTGCGTGCAGGCATTGTCGGATCGAGCGTCGCGCTGCTGGCTTCCGTGAGCGCCATCGTGCTGGCCGGCAGGAGCACCCAGGCCGCTACCGAAGCCCACACGGCCTTCGGCCCCATGTTCCTCGCCAGCAGCATCGGCACCATCAGCTGCTTCATCACCCTGCAGATCACCAGCGAGACCTACACCGACCGCATCGGCGGCGCCCTGCTGCGGGTGCGCGTCCTGCCCCACGGCCCATTGACGTGGGCGATCGGAAAGACGATGTCCTCGATCACTCAGACCCTCGTGTTCCAGGGCGCCATTCTTCTCGGGGCAGCGTTCTTCGTGGACGCTCTTGCCCTGCGCACGTCCCAGGTGCTGGCCTGCCTGCCGCTCATGGTGCTGTCGGCCGTCGCAACGGCCCCGCTGGGCTTCCTCCTGGGCGCCTGCGTCCGAGGCCTCCACAGCTTCATGGTCTCCTACCTGCCCATCTTCGCACTCATGGGGACGAGTGGTTTCTTCATGCCCATGGACCGCATCCCGTCCTGGGTGCAGGCGGTTCAGCTGGCGCTGCCCACGTACTGGTCGGGGCACCTGACCCGCTGGGCGCTGGTGGGAGATCCCTCGTGGGAGGTGGGCAGGGCCTTCTTCCCGGTGCTCGCCGTCGGGGTCCTGGCGGCCTGGACAGTCCTCGGCTTCGCGGGGGCCTCGTTCGTCGTTCAGCACAGTTTCCGCAAGGAGACGATCGGTAGTCTGGCGCGCATGCAGTCCACCATTCGCTCCCAGTCCGGCCTGTGACCATGTCCGACGACGTCGTCCACAACCGGATCGCGGTCCTGCGCGCCGACCGCAGGGTGAGCCGCCGAGAGCTCGCCGAGGCGCTCGGCGTCCACTACCAGACGGTGGGCTACCTCGAGCGCGGGGAGTACGCGCCCTCGCTCCATCTGGCCCTGCGCATCGCCCGCTACTTCGACGTGCCCGTGGAGTCGGTCTTCTCCCTCGAGGAGTTCCCCGCTTGAGGTGAGGCGCCGCCCCCACCCTCGCACCCCGCTCCATGGACCGGCCGTCACCTGAGGTGCTGTCGGCCTCGATCCCGGCGATGATCCGATCGAGGCCGTAGTCGAGCTCGTACCCTTGTCCGTCATCGAGCGCCCCGGCCTTGAGCACCTGCGTCATGGTTGTCAGACCGTCGGCTTCGAGGCGGGTCAGGAGCCAGTTCGCGGCGGGGTAGCGGCGCGCATCGTGCGCCCCGACTGCCAGGGAGCGCTTCAGCGCGGCGACGGTGCGCACGTGTCCGTCGATGAGCAGCGCCGCATTGAGTCGCTCCTGGAGATCAAGTCCCGCGCAGGCGAGTAGATGCAGAACCGCCTCCAACCATCGCAGACGATGCGGCCCGGTTGGCATGCCGTGGACCGGGGCGTCCAGGAGCCAGGGATGCGCGTCATACCGGGCACGGACGGCGAGCGCCCAGCGTCGCAGTCCGCCCGCCCAGTCCTCGGAAGGATCCGAGAGGACCGGCGGCGGCCCGAAGGCGACATCGACCATGGCGGCGATGACCTCGTCCCGGGAGCTGATGTGCCGATACGCCGCCATCGTGCTCACATTCAGACGCTGGGCGAGCTTGCGCACCGACACGCCTTCCAGTCCCTCGTCATCCGCGAGCGCGATACCCGCGCGGACGATCTTGCCGACGCCCAGTCCTTTACCCCCCTCCCAGTCCTCGACCTCCTCGGAGGCATCGACTTCCCACAGCCACCGCACCCACTTGGGCGGGACGTCCGGATCGGTGTGCATCACTTTCTCTCCTCTTCTCTCCTCGCCGTTGCGCCGGGGACCGGATTGCGTCGACTACGACACATGCGTACAGTGTACTCACGATCGACGTGTACGGCGTACACATCTTGGAGTCATGAGAGGGCAAGAGCATGAAGAACGAGGAACGATCCCCGGACCGAGGCGCCACAAGGTCACGCACCGTCGCCACCACCGTGCTCATGGTGGCGACGTTCATGGACCTGATGGACTCAACGATCACCAACGTCGCACTGCCCACGATCGGCAAGGATCTCAATGCGACACCGGAGCAGCTGGAGTGGACTCTCGCCGGTTACGTCATCGCGTTCGCGACGCTACTCATCACGGGCGGGAGACTGGGCGACATCTTCGGGCACCGGCGCATCTTCGTGATCGGGATCGTGGGATTCACCCTCGCCTCCCTCGGGGCAGCGCTGTCGCAGACAGGCGACCCGCTCGTCGCCGCCCGCGTGCTTCAGGGCGGGTTCGCCGGAATCATGGTGCCCCAGGTGCTCTCCAGCGTACAGGTGATGTTCGCGCCGGAGGAGCGCGCCCCTGTCCTGGGCATCATTGGAGCACTGAGCTCTCTGGGGGCCATCGGGGGACTGATCCTCGGCGGCTGGCTCGTCACGGCCGACCTTCTCGACATGGGCTGGCGCAGCATCTTCGTTGTGAACGTGCCGGTCGGAGTCGTGCTTGTCGCTGCGGCGCTCCTGTTCGTACCGAGGAGTCGTTCGGAGCATCCGCTCAGGCCCGATCTGGTCGGGGTGCTGCTGGGTGGTCTCGGCGTCTTCCTGGTCGTCTTCCCGCTCACCGACGGCCGTGCCGCGGGATGGGCATGGTGGATCTGGGCCATGCTGACGACGGCTCCCCTCGTCATCGCCGCATTCATATGGCAGCAGAGGCGCATGCTCGAAGCTCACGGATCCCCGCTGCTGCCGCTCCCACTGTTTCGCGATCGAGGTTTTGCGAGCGGGCAGCTGGTGCAGGTGCTCTCGTCGATCGGCAACGGCGGGTACGTGCTCATCCTGCTGTACTACGTTCAGAGCGCACTCGGCTTCACCGCATTGGCGGCAGGGCTCACGCTTCTGCCTTTCGCGCTGGGCTCCATGGCGGCCACGCCGCTGGCGATCCTCGCGACGAGGCGGATCGGCAAGTGGGCCGTGCTGCTCGGCGGGATAGTGCAGGCGGCTGCGCTGACCTGGGTCTTGTGGACCATCTGGACAGCCGGAGCGTCCCTGACGGGTTGGGACCTCACCGCCCCGCTGGCACTGACAGGTGCCGGGCTGATGACCCTCATCATGCCGCTCACGAGCATCACGCTCGAGTCGGTGCCCACCCAGGACGCCGGAGCGGCATCCGGCACCCTGACCACCTTCGGTCAGGTCGGCATGGTGCTCGGAGTCGCTCTTGCCGGGACAATGTTCTTCGGCATCCTTCAGGACACGGCCGACGCTCGCGACGCCGTCACAACCGCCCTGTGGGTGCCTATCGTGGCATACGGACTCGCCGGCCTCGCCTCAGTGACCATGCCCGATCGCACCAAGGCGTTACCGCAGGACGCATGAGTCCCGCGCCTATCTCGTCCACCTGATCCGTTGTGAGACGAGTGTCCTGGCTACGTGATGAGTGATGGCATCCTGCGAGGTCTGCTGGCGCGAGTCCACCGGTGCGCGGAGAGCAACGTGTCCAGCGAAGCCGTGTGGCGCCCCTTCCGTTCCGCAGAGGGCGCCGCACGGTGACTGGCTCTACCACTCGGTTCCGATCCTGCGCTGATGCGCCGCCCGGCCTACAGGAGGCCTTCGGCCAGGTCCAGCGGGGTGCCGAAACGGTGGTTGGTGATGGCGACCGCCTGCTCGCGCAAGAAGGGCAGCAGCTCGGAGTGCGGGCAGGCCGTCACGGCGCCCGTGTACAGGGCGATGTCGGGGCTTCCACCGGTCACCCGGCTGGCGTGGCTCCAGCGGGCAGCCGAGGCCTCCTCACGTGGGCCGATGACCCGCACGCGTGTGCCCAGGCCTCCGGAGGCGGCCAGCTCGGCCAGGCGGACGTCCCAGGTCCCCTGGTCCTCGACCGCCACCTGGACGCCGGCGGCCAGCAGCGCGTTCTGCAGCGGCTGGGGCAGACGGTCGGCCACCGACAGGCTGATGAATCCGCCGGCGCGCACCCCGGCCGCCATGACGCGCACGACGTCGGCCAGGGCGGTTCCCTGCCCCGCGCGTACGACAACGTCGGCCGCCCGGTAGCGCAGGATGTTGCGCTCGCAGGCCAGACCCGTCACGTCGCGGTTAGCGCCGTAGCCGGTCCGCCAGGCGGAGGCGTCAGCCACCAGGGCGCGGCGCAGCTCGGCCAGGTCGGCGCCGTCGAGCCAGCTGCTGACGGCGTCGCAGAGGCTGGCCATGCGCGGGTCGAGGGCGACGGTTCCCTGCTCGCCCAGGCCATCGGGCTCCCCCGCACCCTGGTGGCGGGCGGGCTCGACCTCCCCCAGCCCCAGCAGGTAGGAGGGCCGCCCGCCTTGGTGGTGGAGCCGATGGCCGAGCGCTTCCAGCCACCGAAGGGCTGACGACGCACGATCGCCCCGGTGATGCCGCGGTTGACGTAGAGGTTTCCGGCCTGGACTCCCTCGAGCCAGATCGCCAGCTCGGTGGCGTCCAGGGTCTGGAGCCCGGAGGTGAGCCCGTAGTCGACGGCGTTGACCGCCTCGATGGCCTCCTGAAGCGTGTCCACCCGCATCACCCCGATGACGGGGGCGAAGTACTCGGTGAGGTGGAACTCGCTGCCGGGCACGACCCCGGCCCGGATGCCGGGCGTCCACAGCCCGTCACCCAGGTAGCGGGGCTTGAGCACCCAGTGCTCGCCGGGTCCCAGGGTGGTCAGGCCGCGCACGGCCTTCTCATCGTCGGGCACGACGACGGGCCCCATCTGCGAGTCCAGGGACCGCGGCAGGCGCACCCGCAGGGAGGCGGTGGCATCCACGAGCTGGCGGGCGATGCGTTCGGAGGTGCCGGCCGAGGAGACCAGGACCAGCAGCGAGGAGGCCGAGCACTTCTGGCCGGCGTGGGCGAAGGCCGAGTAGACGGCGTCGCGCACGGCGATGTCGGGGTCGGCAGAAGGGGTGACGATGATGGCGTTCTTGCCGCTGGTCTCCCCCATCAGGTGCATGTCCGGCTTCCAGGAGCGGAAGAGGCGAGCGGTGTCGTAGGAGCCGGTGAGGACCACACGCTCGACTCCCCTGTGGGTCACCAGGTGGCGGGAGACGTCACCATCCTCCAGCGGGGCGAGCACCACGAGGTCCTCGGGGATCCCGGCGTCGTGGAAGGCGCGCACGAGCTCGGCGGCGCAACGCTTGGCCGGTGGGGCGGGCTTGAGAACGACGGCGCTGCCTGTCGCCAGGGCCGCGGCCACGCCCCCGGTGGGGATCGCCAGCGGGAAGTTCCAGGGCGAGGCGACCACGGTGACGTCCACGGGCGTGAAGCGGGCCCCGACCATGTGCTCGCTGTCGTGCAGGAGCAGGGAGGACTCGGCGTAGTGGTGGCAGAAGTCGATGGCCTCGCTGATCTCCGGGTCGGACTGGTCGATGGTCTTGCCGACCTCGGAGCCGGCGACCTCGATGAGCTCGGCGCGCCGGGCGGCCAGGACGTCGCCGACCCGGTGCAGGGCGGCGGCCCGCTCGGCCGGGTCCAGGGACTGCCAGACCCCGGCTGCCTCGGCGGTGGCGGCCACGAGGGCGTCGACCTCGGCGTTCGTGGTCAGGCGGGCGGCCCCGGCCTGAACCTCAGCCACGCCCCGCGTGGAGTCCGGGATGGCGGCGGCGATGTCCCGGGCCCACTGGCGGTTGGCGGCCAGGGCGGGGTCGGAGTCGGGCTCGGAGACGAAGGGGCGCCCGGCCCGCTCCTCCAGGGTCCCGGTCTCCTCCCGGATGCCGGCCCGCCTCTCGGCCAGGCGGTCCTGGCGGCGGTTGGGCTCGGGCACCGGGGCGTCCGGGTCGAGGTCGGCCAGGGCGGCAAGGAAGCGGTCGCGCTCGCGGTCGAAGACCGCCTCGTCGGCGGCCAGGTCGAAGACGTCGGACATGAAGTTCTCGGGGGCAGCGTTCTCCTCCAGGCGGCGCACCAGGTAGGAGATGGCGACGTCGAACTCGTGGGGGTCGACGACGGGCACGTAGAGCAGCAGGTGGCCGGTGTCGCGGCGCACGACCTCCTGCAGACCGGTGGCCATCCCGGAGAGCATCTCGAACTCGACGCTGTCCTCGACACCGCGCGCGGCACGCAGCTCGTAGGCGAAGGCGATGTCGAACAGGTTCTGGCCGGCCACCCCCAGGCGGATCGCACGGGTGCGCTCCGGCGTCATCGCCCAGGAGAGCATGCGCTTGTAGTTGGTGTCGGTGGCCTGCTTGGAGGGCCAGGTGGTCAGCTCCCAGCCGTGGATCTCCGCATCGACCTTCTCCATGGACAGGTTGGCTCCCTTGACGACGCGGACCTTGATGCGGGATCCGTCCTCGGCCACCCGCCGGGAGGCCCATTCCTGGAGGCGCTGCATGGCGCCCAGGGAGTCGGGCAGGTAGGCCTGCAGGACGATACCGGCCTCGTAGCCGCGCATGTCCTCCTGGTCCAGGATCGCGGTGAAGACGGCGATCGTCAGGTCCAGGTCCTTGTAGTCCTCCATGTCCAGGTTGAGGAAGGTGCCGTTGTCACGCGCCAGGCGATACAACGGTAGGAGAGCCCGGACGCCGTGGGCGACGACCTCCTCGAAGCCCCAAGGTTGTGCGGTCCGGTGACGGCGGAGACCTTCACAGAGACGTAGTCGACGTCGTCGCGGGTCACGAGGCGGGAGACCTCGGCCAGGCGGCGGGCGGCCTCCTTCTCCCCCAGGACGGCCTCGCCCAGGAGGTTGACGTTGAGGCGGTTCCCGCCCTTGCGCAGGCGGGCCAGCGCCGGGCCGAGGCCCTTATCGGTGGCGTCGACGACGAGGTCGCCGACGATCTCGCGGAAGACCCGTCGGGCCACGGCTGTCACGGTGCGCGGGGCGAGGCGGGAGGCGGTTGAGCCCAGGCCCATGGCCCCGGCCAGGGCGGGTGGCAGGAAGTCGGTGCGGCCCGAGGACAGGCGCTTGAGGGCGTCACTGGCGACGTCGAGGTCCGTGGGGCGCACGACGTCGTCGACGAAGCGCGTGGTGAAGGTCAGGCCATCGGGGTCGGCCAGGATCCGGGAGAGGAGCTTGGCCGAGCGCGGTACCGGCTCGGAGGCCGACTCGTCAGTCCACCGGCGCGCTCGAGCGACGGCCAGCTCCCCCAGCACCCACAGGTCATTGGGGCAGCGGCGTCTTGCGGTGCCTGCGTCGGGTTGGGGCGGGCTGGGAACGGCGGTGTTCGTCATGCGTAGGCCTCCAGGCTAGAGTCGGCATCAGACACACATAGTGTGCGGTACAACACCCCTTGCTCGCGACCGATTCGCAGCCCGAGCCGTCGGCGTTTCGCAAGATACTCAGGTCCTCGGCAAGCGCTAGGCGAGTCCTATGCCGGTCCGTCTCCGCCCACGATGCTCCCGCAGGAGCGGCGGCGGGTCTCAGCCCCCTGTGGGAGACCGGGATTCCTAGAACCCGAGCCGGGCCAGGGCCTTGGGGTCGGACTGCCAGTCCTTGGCCGTGCGCACGTGCAGGTCGAGGTAGACCTTGCGGCCCAGCAGCTCCTCGATGCCCTTGCGGGCGTTGACGCCCACCTCCTTGAGTCGCCGGCCGCCCCTGCCGATGATGATGGCCTTCTGGGAGTCGCGCTCGACGACGAGGCTCACGCGTACCTGAAGACGCCCGCCCGCCCCCTTAATGCGGCCGACCTCGCGCTCGTCGTCGGGGTCGGCGATCTCGTCGACGACGACGGCCAGGGAGTGGGGCAGCTCGTCGCGCACGCCCTCCAGGGCGGCCTCGCGCACGAGCTCGGCGATCATGACCTGCTGGGGCTCGTCGGTGATCTCGCCGGTGGGGTACAGCGGCGGGGACAGGGGCATGTGCTTCAGCAGGACCTCCTCGAGGACGTCGATCTGCTCGTTGCGCTGGGCTGAGACCGGGACGATGTCGGCCCACTCCCCCAGCTCACTGACGGCCAGGAGCTGGGCGGCCAGGGCCTCACGGGTGACGGTGTCGGCCTTGGTGACCACGGCGACCACGGGGGTGCGCAGCTCGGCGAGGTCGCGGGTGATGAAGCGGTCGCCCGGGCCGATCTTCTCGTTGGCGGGGATGCAGAAGACGACGACGTCGACGTCGGTGAGGGTCTCGCGCACTAGGTCGTTGAGGCGCTTGCCCAGCAGGGTGCGGGGGCGGTGGAGACCGGGGGTGTCGACCAGGACGATCTGCGCCTTGTCCTTGTGGATGACGCCGCGCACGTTGTGGCGGGTGGTCTGTGGACGTCCGGAGGTGATGGCGATCTTGGCGCCGACCAGGGCGTTGGTGAGGGTGGACTTGCCGGCGTTGGGGCGGCCCACGATGCAGGCGAAGCCGGCGCGGAAGTCCTCGGGGAAGTCGGGGACGGTGATCTCGACGCGGGTCGAGTCGGCAGTGTCGGCGGTGCCGGCAGTCTCGTCTGCGTCGCCGTCCTCGTTCAGGATCGGGAAGCCGTCGGCGTCCAGCAGGACAGCAACATCGGAGCCGTCGGGCTCGTCATCGGCCTCATCGTTCTCAGTCTCGCCCCTCGTCGTCGGCCTCCTCATCAGGATCGGTCAACGGGTTGGGGCCGTCCATGAGCTCGGCATCCGTAGGGAAGCGGAAGCCGGCCGGGGCGGGGCCGGGCTCGGGCATCTCGAGGGGCTCGGTTGAGACCTCCTTGAAGGCGTCAGTGGGCACCTGCGGCTGGTCGTCGCGGGCTGCGGGGTCGGTGTGGTCGGCGGTGTCAGTCATCGGTGTCCTCTTCGGGTGCGGGTGTGCGGGAGGCGAGAATGGTGGAGACCTGGCGTCGGCGGCCGGCGGCCTCCTCGGCCAGGAGGTGGACGCCCTGGATGTCTCCGGCGGCGCCCGGGCAGGGGACACGGCCGATGGCCTTGGTGAGCAGACCGCCGGCGGTGTCGACGTCGTCGTCGTCGATCTCGAGGTCGAAGAGCTCGCCGAGCTCGTCCAGGGCGAGCCGGGCGGGGACGCGGTAGGTGCCGGGGGCGACCTCGACGACCTCGGGCAGCTCGGGGTCGTGCTCGTCGGTGAGCTCGCCGACGACCTCCTCCAGGAGGTCCTCCATGGTGACGAGCCCGGCGGTGCCGCCGTACTCGTCGACGGCCAGGGCCATGTGGAAGCGACCGGTCTGCATCTCGCGCAGGAGGTCGTCGGCGGGTTTCATCTCGGGGACGTACTCGGCCTCGCGAACGAACCCGGCCACGGCGAGCTCCTCGTGCTCGGGGTGGGCGGCCAGGCGGCGCAGGACGTCCTTGAGGTAGAGGATGCCGCGCACGTCGTCGGCGTCCTCCCCGATGACGGGCACGCGAGAGTAGCCGGAGCGGATGAACAGGCGCATGGCGGCGGAGGCGGGCTTGTGGGCGTCGATGGTGACCATGTCGGTGCGCGGGACCATGACCTCGCGCACGAGGGTCTGGCCGAGCTCGACGACCGAGCGCATCATCTCGCGGTCCTCGTCCTCGATGGTGTCGGTCTCGCCGATCTCGTCGATCATCTCGCGCAGGTCCTCGTTGACGGCCTCGCGGGTCTCGGCGTCGGTGGGGGCGAGCGCGGTGCGGCGGGTGCGCGAGAGGAGACGGCGCTGCGGGGCGCCCAGGATATCCACCCAGGTGAGCAGGCGGCCCAGGGCCAGAAGGGTGCCGGCGGGGTTGCGCCGGCCGTAGGTGCGTGGGGAGAAGCCGACGACGACGCCCAGCAGGATGATGTTGGCCAGCAGGGCCAGAGCCAGGACCTGCCACCAGGCGCGCACGAGCCCGGAGGCGGCCAGGGTGATGAGAACGGCGGCGAGCATGTCGACAGCGACGCGGGTGACGCTGAGGGAGGCCAGGACCCGGCTGCGGTGCTCGGCGAGGCGGCGGACCCGGGCGGCGCCGCGGCGGCCCTCCTCGACGAGGTCGTCGGCGGCGGCCCGGGTGAAGCCCAGCAGGGCGGACTCGCCGGCTGAGAGGAGGGCCCCCAGGGCCAGGACGATCACCGCGCAGGCGATGAGCGCGGCGGTGGGACTGTGGTCACGCGCGTCTCACTTGCCGCGCTCGGCCAGGAAGGTCAGCAGGAGGCGGCGCTGGAGATCGAACATCTCCTTCTTCTCCTCGGGCTCGGCGTGGTCGTAGCCCAGGAGGTGGAGGATGCCGTGGACGGTGAGCAGGAGCATCTCCTCGACCGCGGAGTGCCCGGCGGCCAGGGCCTGCTTGGCGGCGACCTGCGGGCACAGGACGATGTCGCCCAGGGTCCCGGCGGGGGTGGGCGAGTCGGGCGAGCCGGGGCGCAGCTCGTCCATGGGGAAGCTCATGACGTCAGTGGGGCCGGGCAGGTCGAGCCAGCGCACGTGGAGCTCTTCCATGGGCTCGGGGTCGATGAACATGATGTTGAGCTCGGCGGCGGGGCTGACGTGCATGGCGGTCAGGACGTGATCGGCCAGCTCGGCGAACTCGGCGGCGTCAATGACGGTGGTGGTCTCGTTGATGACCTCAGTGGTCATGCGGGTTCCTCTCCGAGTGAGGCCGGGCGGGACGGTTGCTGCTCCCCCGACGGTACTGGCTGTTGCGGCCGCCGCGGCCAGGCGGACCGGCAGGTCGGGCGGCGGCAGCCTGGGCGGCGGTCTCGGCGTCGTGGCGGGCGTAGGCCTCGATGATGCGGCCCACGAGGCGGTGGCGCACGACGTCGGCCGATCCGAGCTCGCAGAAGCTGATGCCCTCGACCCCGGCGAGGATCTTGCGCACGACGATGAGGCCGGACTCGCGTCCACCGGGCAGGTCGACCTGGGAGATGTCTCCGGTGACGACCATGCGTGAGCCGAAGCCGAGGCGGGTGAGGAACATCTTCATCTGCTCGGGGCTGGTGTTCTGGGCCTCGTCGAGGATGACGAAGGCGTCGTTGAGGGTGCGTCCGCGCATGTAGGCCAGGGGCGCGACCTCGATGGTGCCGGCGGCCATAAGGCGGGGCAGGGCCTCGGGCTCGAGCATGTCGTGGAGGGGCATCGTAGAGGGGCCGCAGGTAGGGGTCGATCTTGTCGGTGAGGCTGCCGGGCAGGAAGCCGAGGTTCTCGCCGGCCTCGACGGCGGGGCGGGTGAGGATGATGCGCGAGACGCGCTTGCGGGCCAGGGCATCGACGGCCTTGGCCATTGCCAGGTAGGTCTTGCCGGTGCCGGCGGGGCCGATGCCGAAGGTGATGGTGGATTCCTCGATGGCGTCGGTGTAGGCCTTCTGGCCCAGCGACTTGGGGCGGATGGTGCGGCCGTGGGCGGTGAGGATGTCGTCGGTGAGGACCTCGGTGGGACGGGCGGCGGTCTCCAGCAGGCCGACGGCGCGTTCGACGGCGTCCGCGGTCAGAGGCGTTCCGGTGCGGGCGACGTCGATGAGCTCGGACAGGAGGACGACGACGGTGTCGACGCGGGCTGCGGGGCCGGAGACGGTGACGGCGGTGCCGCGCACGTGGATGTCGACGTCGGTGAAGCCCTTCTCAATGGCACGCAGGACCTCGTCCCGGGCACCCAGGAGGGTCACCGGGGCGACGTCCTCGGGCAGGGTGAGGGTGCGGATGATTGCGGCGTCGGGGGCAGTGGAGTCTGGGTGGGTGGCGGCCGAGTTGGCTGATGAGACGGTTGGGGTTGCGGAACCTGCCGGGACTGAGGAGTTGGCGGTTGAGGAGGTCATCGCCGGCGAACCGGCTGCTGCGGTGGGCGGTGTCGTCATCACTGTCGATCCTAGATGATTGGCCCGAAAGACGCCGAGAGCATGTCGCCCTGGGCCGAATCGCACGCCGCCACCACATCAAGGCGCCGTCGTCATCATCTGGGTCCGCTGGGCCGATCGGCGTTTCTCCGGTTCAGCTCTCCAGTCCGATGTAGATGGATGCCGCCAGACCGAGCCGCTGTCATCCGGGGAACTGTCAACGTGAGGAGAGGGATCATGCCTCCTGTGCGAGCACGTGCCGGACCGTGGTGTCGATGTCAGTGGCTACACGGATGCGCCGATCACCGCGCGGCCCTAGCCGCTTGTGCTCGTCCGCCCGGTACAGGTCTGCCAGGCTCTCCGCGACGTGCGGCGCAAAGCCGGCCTCCACCAGGGCGTCCATCCAACCGGGCTCGGGGATCGGTACGACCTCAAGCGGCTTGCCCAGGGCGTCACCCAGCGACTGAGCAACCTGGCGCTCCGTGTACTCCGGACCCACGATGTCCACAGCCTCACTGATCTGTGTATCCGCCAGCAGCTCCTGGACCGCGATCTCCGCAATGTCACGTGTGGCCACCATAGGCAGCGGCGTGTCCGCGCTTGAGGCGAAAACCGGGAAGACCCCCTCGTGCAGAACGGCTCCGAGGACATCCCCGAACTTCTCCTGGAAGTGTCCCGGGCGCAGTGCAGTCAAGGCGGTGCCCGTCCGTGCGAGTGCCTGCTCCATGTGGTGCAGGCCCAGAATCGGTCCGGTGCCTTCGGTCAGATCCGCACCGCCGGAGGAGAGCATCACCGTGTGGCGAACGCCGGCGTCCTTGACCGCGTTGGAGACCGACTGCACAACTTCTACGGCGTACTGATCCAGGTCCGGCACGAAAAGATCGAAGGGCAGCATGGCGAAAAAGGCCGTCGCATCGTTCAGGGCCTCGGTGAGCTTCTGGCTGTCGCGCAGGTCCAAGACGACCGCTTCAGCCCCTCGGGAGGCCCAATCGGCGGCTGCTTCTGGACGACGGACGACAGCACGGACGGGGAGTCCGGAATCGAGCAGGCGGTCGGCAACGACTGAACCGATACGGCCGCTGGCTCCAGAGATGACGTACATGATGGCTCCTGTTCTGTATGGCGGATTCTTTTCAAGCAAGGGCACGCAGTTGGCACGAGCGTCGTTGCAGCACGGTCTGGTCACTCGACGTCGATAGGCCGGCGCCTGTCAGCCGCCCCTGCCGGTCATCGCGATTTGGAAAAAATGTTCATGGCAGTTCCAACTCCCAGTGCCACAGCACCCAGGAGTGAGAGAACGGCTCGCACGCTGTTTGCGGAGGTCCATTCATCCAGGTACATGTGCCAGACCCGGGCTCCCTCAGCAGTTCCCGCTACCACGTCGGCCAGGCGGTTGTTGCGCGGAACGTTGTAGACGATGGTCAGCACCCAGCCCGCCAGATACAGAACGCCTCCCGCAGCGGAGAACTGGTCTCCGATACCCCGATCCGTCTTACGCACGTTGTGCACCACTGTCCACGTGCTGGCGATCGCTGTGCCAAAGAAGAAGGTCGTGAACGGCACCTGCACGGCGGTGCGGTTGAATTTCTGCATGGTCTCGATCGCCTCAGCGTCCGGCAACGAACCCAGCCAAGGCATCACCCTGGCCGAAAAGTTGGTGTAGACGCCCCCGACAACGGCGGATCCGACCGCAGCGCATGCGGACACAATATTGTTCAGTGACATGACTCTCTCCTCCGAAGAACCGGGGTGACAACCGACGCCAGGCAGCGCTTCTCCGATCGCTGCTTGCATACCTCCATTCCATCGGCGAGGCGTCCACGGCTCCATGGGCCGGCGGCTCACCTTCATGCGACATCGGCTCGAAGCACCCCTCGATGGTTGAATCCAGAGGGTGTGGCTCGTGGTCGTCGGGGGTCAGGGAGCGTAGGGCAGGGGTGCCGGTGGTGCCGTTGAGCCGGCCCAACCGTCCGGGGTGCTTGCAGGCGCAGCACAGGAAACATCGTTCGGTATCGATACACAGCAACGGTGCGGTCGCCCCACACCACCTTGGAATCAACCACTTAGACTCAGAGGTATGGACCTGCTGGAGGACTTCCTGGCCCAGCCTCACGCTCGCGACGCTTTCCTGCTGCGCGTGGTCATGGGGCGTCCCTGGTCGTTGTCAGTGGAGGACAAGGCGCCGCTATCCATCATCCCCGCACTGAGCGGCGGGGGGTGGGTCACTGCGAACGGATCACGCCCGCACCGATTCGAGGCCGGTGAAATCCTTGTGGTGCGCTCTCCTACTATCTACACCCTGAGCTCGGACCAGGACCACGACGGTGGTACCAGGATCGGGGCCGGCCAGGTCTGCTCAGGCCCAGACGGCCGAGACCTGTCCGACGAGCTGAGCACCGGGGTGCGTACGTGGGGCAATGACCCGCAGGGCGAGGATCAGCTGCTGGTGGGCACCTACCGGCACCACTCCGAGTTGGGGCGACTGATGCTGCAGTCGCTGCCGCCGTGGTTCCTGGTGAGCGCCCCTGACCCGGAGCTGGTCAGTCTGCTGAACCGCGAGACCGTCCATGACGGGTTCGCCCAATCCAGTGTCCTGGACAGGCTCCTGGATGTCCTGTTGGTCACCACGCTGCGTGCCTGGATCAACACTGGTACGCAGAACCATGTCAGTCTCTCTCCGCCTCCCGGGATGACGTGGTACGCAGGACCACGGAGGCGGTGCAGGCGGACCCCTCGCGAAAGTGGACGGTGGAGTCGCTCGCGGCTCTAGCAGGTGGCTCCCGGGCCTCTCTCACGAGGCGTTTCAATGCCACGCTCGGCGTCTCCCCCATGACCTACGTGACCCAGTGGAGGTTGGCAATGGCTGCCGATCTCCTGGATCGCAGCGATGCCACCTTGTCCGCCATCGCCCACCGGGTGGGGTATGCCAGTCCTTTCAGCTTCTCCTCCGCATTCAAGAGCCGATACGGCCTCAGCCCCCGTGAGTTCCGCGCCGAGGCTGCCACGTCACGCCCCCACTAACCGCTTCCCACCGGTGCTTTGGAGCGCGTGGAGGCTTATTCACGGGCTGAGGAGAGTAACTGCCACCTGGGCAAACACGGATGGCTAGCACGCTTGTCAATCATCCTCACGGCCTTCCTTCACATCAGCATGGCGAGAGTCCCACTAACGAGCAGAGTCAACCCGACGAGGTGCCTCCTACCGACAACCTCCCGCAGGACAAGGGTTGAGAAGAGGACGGTGACGAGCACGCTCAGCTTGTCGATGGGGACGACCACGCTGGCAGGACCGTCCTGGAGGGCCCGGTAGTAGCAGAGCCACGAGGCACACGTCGCAGCCCCGGAGGCCAGGATGAAACCGAGCTCACCACGCGGGACGGTACGGACCTCCCGGAGTTTTCCGGTGACCGCGACCATCACCCAGGCCATGACCAGGACCACCCCGGTGCGGATCGCGGTACCGAGGTTGGACTCCACCCCCGTGATGCCGGCCTTACCGAGGATCGCGGTGAGCGCGGCGAAGAACGCGGAGCCGAGCGCACAGAGCAACCAGCCTCCGCCGTCGCGCACGGCCCGGGGCAGACCGCGCAGGTCGTCGGCATCGAGCATCAACAGTGTCCCGGCCGTGATGAGCACAACCCCGAGCGCCCCGATGAGGCTCACCCTCTCCCCCAGGAAGATGAGGGCCAGCAGCACCGTGAGCACCGTGCTCAGCTTGTCAATGGGAACCACCTTGCTGACGCTGCCGAGCTGAAGCGCCTTGAAGTAGCACAGCCAGGACGCCCCGGTCGCGATCCCCGAGAGCACCAGCAGCCCGGCGCTACGGGCGTCGAGGTGAGCCAGTTCTGCCTGCGAGCCGACGATGAGCACCATGCCCCAGGCGCCCGCCAGCACCACGAAGGTGCGCAGCGCCGTCGCCACGGTCGAGTCGGTGGTGCGGATCCCCCTCCTTGGCCAGGACGGCGGTGATGCCAGCGAAAAGTGCTGATCCACAGGCGAAGACGATCCACATAAGGCAACCCTAACCCCACCCCGTACCGCCGCACGGCGGGCACAAGGGTCCTCGCCCTCGTACCCGCCGTTGCTGACTCTTCCCGACTCAGCGAGTCTTGCGCGGCACGGTGGAGGCCGCCACCCCCAGGACCACCAGGCCGAAGCAGACCAGGTAGGCCAGGCATCGGAAGAAATCGTCGGAGGGGTCGCTGGCCGTGGTGAGCTCGGTGACGGCGTCGACCGCCCAGCTCATGGGTAGGGCGTCACCGACTACCTCCAGGGCGCGCGGCAGCTGGTCGCGGCTGACCAGGAGCCCACACAGGAACAGCTGGGGCGCGATGACCACCGGCATGAACTGGACGGCCTGGAACTCGGTGCGCGCGAAGGCCGAGACCAACAGCCCCAGGGATACCCCGACGAAGGCATCGACCAGGGCGGTGAGCACCACCCACCCCCAGGCGGCGGAGATGTCCACGTCCAGCCCCCATGCGGCCACGGCGCACAGGATGAGGGACTGGATGACAGCGGTCAGCGCGAAGGCGGTGGCGTAGCCGAACAGGAGGTCGGCCCGGTGGATCGGGGTGGTCCACAGCCGCTCCAGGGTGCCGCTCACGCGTTCGCGCAGCATGGCGACGCTGGTGACCAGGAACATGACCGTCGTCGGCAGGATCGCCATCATGGAGACGGCGATGTGGTTGAACAGCAGGTCCGCGCCGGGGTAGTCGCGGTAGACGAAGTACAGCAGGGTCAGCAGCGCGGCGGGCACGATCGCGATGAGGCCGACCGTGCGCCGGTCGGCACGCAGCTGGGTGAGGATGCGGCGGGTGGTGGCCAGGTAGGTGCGCAGGTGCATCAGCGCTGCCCTCCCTTCTGCTCGGGCTGTTTCTCGGAGTCGGCGATGACGGCCAGGAAGGCGGCGTCGACCGTGTCCGCCCCGGTGCTGGACAGGAGGTCCTTGGCCGTGGTGGTGGCCAGGATGCGGCCCTGGCGCATGAGGAGGACCTGGTCGCAGCGGAAGGCCTCGTCCATGACGTGGCTGGAGACCAGGAGGGTGGCGCCGCGCTCGGCCAGGGCGTGGAAGGTGGTCCACAGCTCCTCACGGGTGAGGGGTCCAGGCCGACGGTGGGCTCGTCCATGACGAGCAGGTCGGGGTCGGCCACGAGTGCACAGGCCAGGCTCACGCGCCCGGCCTCGCCGCCGGAGTAGGTGGACACGGGCCGGTCCGCCAGAGCGGTGAGCCCGACGACGTCGAGAACCTCGTCCAGGTCGCGGGCCCGGCTGCCGGCCAGTGAGGCGAAGTAGCGCAGGTTCTGGTGGGCCGTCAGGTCGGTGTAGACGGCCTGATCCTGGGTGACGTAGCCGACGCGGTCACGTACGGCGGCGGCGCCGGGACCGCGCCCGAGGACCTCGACCTGTCCGCGGTAGCGCTGGACGCCGACGATGGTGCGCATGAGGGTGGTCTTGCCGCAGCCCGAGGGGCCGAGCAGACCGGTGATGGTGCCGGACTCCAGGTTCAGGTCCAGGCCGTGAAGGATCTCCTTGCGCCCGCGGTTCACGCGCAGGTCCGTCGCGGTGACGGCCGGCAATGCCGCAGCAGCAGCCGCGGAGTTCGGGCTGGAGTCGTGCGATCGGTTGCTGGCCCCCGACTTCCGGGGCGCGTCTCCTTCATCGCTTTTCATCATATGATGAATATAGGTCGACGGCGACCCGCTGTCCAGAGCCTGGAGCTGGAAACTGTCCGCATGGGACGACCTTGAACGTCCCTTCAGCCAGAGCAGTTCACATCTGTGCAGGTCAGGGCGACTTAGCTGGGTCCCAAGCCAGAAACGCAGCTTCAAAGTCGTCCCAAACGGACAAAACTCGACTCGGAGACCTCAACCGATCTCAGTGATCAGGAGGGATCCGCGACGTCGGGCAGGTCGTCGAAGGCGTAGCGCTGGATGGTGGGGCCGACGAGTGCGGCGACCGCCTCGACGTCGAGACCGGTGATCTGGTCCATGCGGGCGACCCAGCGGGCCAGGCCGAGCCCGATGATCTGGCTGGCGATGAGCTGGGCGCGCAGCTGAGGGCGGTCGGAGCAGAAGTGGGTGACGATCGGCGAGAGGATCCCGGTGGCGATGAAGTCGCGGAAGGGCTCGATGTCGTTCCCCTGGCCGAGGGCGGCATGGATGACCGCCGTGAAGCGGTCCGCGCCCGCGTCGTCCCACAGGGAGACGAAGGCGCGCACGATCCCTTCCCCCAGCTGCTCCGGCTCGAGCTCGGTCATACCTGCGGCGCGATGCATGAGGTTGGCGTCGACCCCGGCTGTCGACTCGATGACGGCCTTGGCGAAGAGCGTGGCGCGGTCCGGGAAGTAGTGGTGAACCAGGGCCGGATCGACGCCCGCGTCGCGCGCGATGCCGCGCAGGGAGGTCTGGTAGCCGTCGCGGGCGAAGGCGATGCGAGCCGCCGCCAGGATGGCCTCGCGCGCGTCCGGGCTTCCCGCCGGGCGCCGCCCCCGCGGGCTCATCGCTCACTCGTCTCGTTCATAAACAGAGCATGCCCGCGATCCGCCCCATTGGGAAGCAGCCGCGCTACGCTTCCACGGCGCTGAACGGTCCACAACGGTGCACCCCAGTGATGCCACCTTCATGGCCGTATACGGGCCGCTTCAGCTCCGTAACCGTCGCTCGCATCCCGCCATGCGAGCTGACGCCGATTGATCTCTGCTCGACATGAGCGCCCTGGGCCACGGCGGCGGCCGAAGTGGCCATCTCTAGTGGATCTGTGCCACCTGACCTCGCAGGATTCCAGCAACCATCACGCAGCCACAACACCTCTACCGAGAGACCGACACAAGCCGGTAGGAGAGCAGAGGAGTTGCCCCGTCCCCATCGAGAGGCGGGCGGACCGCTCGCAACTCACAACGGGCTCGCGAACCTCACTCCCACAGACCGCTGGTGTGGGCGAGGACGGCCAGGGCGACAGGGCCGGCTGAGGCGGTGCGCATGACGTGGGGGCCCAGCCGCACCGTCATCGCTCCGGCTGCCTCCAGGGCGCCCGTCTCCTCGGGGCTGATACCGCCCTCGGGGCCCACAACGACAGCCAGCACCGGCGGCGCCGCTCCCGGCGCGGGCAGACGCACCGTCTCCATCGCAGTGCTGATCGGAGTCCTGGCCTCCTCGTGCAGGACCAGCACCACTCCCCCGCTCTGTTCCATCCGCCTCACCCAGTCGATCAGCGCCCGGGTGTCCCGGACCTCCTCGACCTCCGGCACGCGGGTGCGCCGGGCCTGCTTGGCGGCCTGGAGCGCCGTGGCCTGCCACCGCTGGCGCCCCTTGGCCTGCTTGGCCCCCTGCCACACGGACACGCAGCGCTCTGCCTGCCACGGCAGAACCAGCTCCGCCCCGACCTCGGTGGCGGTCTCAACGGCCTGCTCGTCGCGCCCGCCCTTGGCCAGGGCCTGGACGAGGGTCAGCCGCAGCGGTGGCGCCGGCTCCTCAATCCGCTCCAGGACCCGCATGGCCAGGCGGTCCTTGGCCCCGCCGACGCCAGCCCCAGTCACCTCGCACACCAGGCGCAGGCCGGCCCCGTCAACGAGGTCCATACGCTCCTGCATGCGCAGACGCTTGACGGTCACGGCATGGCGGGCCTCGGGCCCGGTGAGCATGAGGATGGTGCCGGGCTCGGCCGATGCGGCGGCGTCGGCGGGCTCGATGGTCTCGGGCGTGAAGAGGAAGACGGGTGCGGTCACGCCCCCAAGCCTACGGGCGGTGTCGAACCGGTGGCCGCCGGTGCTAGCGTCAGCAAGCATGACCGAGCCTTCAGCCGCCTCCCGCTCCCCGCAGTCGTCTGCGGCCCCCGCCTACGCCACCGCCGTCACGGTGGAGGACTTCCGCCGCAACCTGGCCGCCATCCGTGCCCGGATCGACGCCGCCGCCGAGCGCGCCGGCCGGGACGCCGCCGAGATCCGCCTGCTGCCCGTCTCCAAGACCGTCCCCGAGGAGCGCCTGCGCACCGCTTTCGCCGCGGGCATCACCCAGATGGGTGAGAACAAGGTCCAGGAGGCCCAGCGCAAGAGCGAGAACCTGGCGGACCTGGGCATCTCCTGGTCGGTGATCGGCCACCTGCAGACCAACAAGGCCAAGAACGTGGCCGCCTTCGCCGACGAGTTCCAGGCGTTGGACTCCCTGCGCCTGGCCGAGGCCCTCGACCGCCGCCTCCAGGCGGCCGGGCGAGGCCTGGACGTCTACGTGCAGGTCAACTCCTCGGGCGAGACCAGCAAGTTCGGGCTGGAGCCGGACGACGTCGCCGCCTTCCTCGCCGCGCTGCCGGCCTACTCCTCGCTGCAGGTGCGCGGACTCATGACCCTGGCCGCCCACACCGACGACGCGGCGCGCGTGCGCGAGTGCTTCCGCATCATGCGCCAGCTGCGCGACGCCGCCCTGCAGGCCGGCACCGTCGGCGACGGGCTGCTGTCCATGGGGATGAGCGGGGACTTCGAGGCCGCGATCGAGGGCGGCTCCACCTGCGTACGGGTGGGCCAGGCAATCTTCGGGGCGCGGGCGATCCCGGACTCCCACTACTGGCCCGAGTCGCCTCAGGCCAACTAGCCGCAGGCGAGGAACTGGGCTGCGGGCCGCAGACCGCGGGCCGCTTCGTCAGCGCCCGGAGAAGCGCTCCTTGAGCTTGCCCATGACGCTGGAGTCGCGCACGGGCTCGACGTCGTCCTCCCCGCGCAGGCGGGCCAGCTCGGCCAGCAGCTCGCGCTGACGGTCGTCCAGACGCGTGGGGGTCTCCACGACGATGGACACGTGCAGGTCCCCGCGGCCCTTGCGGCGCAGGCGCCCCACACCCAGGCCGTCGAGCACGACCTCGTCGCCGGGCTGGCTGCCGGCCTTGACGGTGACGTTCTGCTCGCCGTCGAGCGTCTGCAGCGGGAAGACGGCGCCCAGGGCGGCCGCGGTCATGGGCACGCGCAGCTCGGTGTAGAGGTCGTCGCCGTCGCGCTCGAGGAACTCGTGCGGCTTCTCGTGGATCTCCAGGTAGAGGTCACCATTGGGGCCGCCGGCCGGGCCGGCCTCGCCGCGCCCCGACATGCGGATGCGGGTCCCGGTGGACACCCCGGCGGGGATGGAGACCTCCAGGTCCTGGCGCACGCGGATACGGCCCTCGCCGGAGCATTCCTTGCAGGGGGTGACGATGACGGTGCCGTAGCCCTGGCAGCCCGGGCACGGCGAGGAGGTCATCACCTGCCCCAGGAGGGTGCGGGTCATGCGCTGGACGTTGCCGACGCCGTTGCACTGGGAGCAGGTGACCGGCTCGGTGCCGGGGGCGCAGCAGGAGCCCTCGCAGGCTGTGCAGGTGACGTAGGTGTCGATCGGGATGGTGCGGGTCACCCCGAAGGCGATGTCGGAGAGCTCCACGTCGACGGCCACAAGCGAGTCCTGACCGCGCCGGGCCCGGGAGGCCGGCCCGCGGGAGGCCGCTCCCCCACCGAAGAAGGACTGGAAGATGCCTCCCAGGTCGCCGAAGTCGGCGCCGGGGAACCCGCCGCCGAATCCTGCCCCGCCGCGCACGGCGTCCTCCCCGCCCAGGTCGTACATCTGACGCTTGTCGGCGTCGGAGAGGACCTCGTAGGCGGTGGAGACCTCCTTGAACTCCTCCTCGTGGCCGGGGCCGGCGACGTCGGGGTGCAGCTGGCGGGCCTTCTTGCGGTAGGCCCTCTTGATCTCCTCGGGGGTGGCGTCACGACTGACGCCGAGGACCTCGTAGTAGTTGGTCACTGCGTGCTTCCTTTACGGCTACGACTTTGCGGTGGATGTCTGGTGACGTGCTTGACTGAATCGCTCTGGGACCGGCCCGGGCCGGCCGGTTCTCACGTCTCCGGTGGGGACAGGAACCTGGACAGGTAGCGGGCCACGGCCCGTACGGCGGTCATGGTGGCCGGGTAGTCCATGCGGGTGGGGCCGATGACCCCGAGGTGGGCGACCGCCTCACCGGTCCCCGGCCCGTAGGTGGTGGTGACGACGGAGGCCTCGGCCAGGGCATCGTCCTTGTTCTCCGAGCCGATGCTCACGCGCATCCGGTTCTCTCCGGTCGGGGCGTCGTCGGCGGTGAACAGGCGCAGCAGGACGACCTGCTCCTCGATGGCGTCCAGCAGGGGACCCAGGGCGGAGAAGTCCGGCGTGGAGCGGGCCAGGTTGGCGGTGCCGGCGACGACGAGCCGCTCCTCCGCATCGGGGCGCAGCGCGGCGATGAGCTCATCGACCACGGCCTCGAGCAGGAACCGCTCGTCGGCGGGAGCCTGCTCGGCCAGGGCTGCCAGGATGGGGGCGACGTCGGCGGCGCGGCCGCCCACGAGGGCGCCGTTGAGGCGGGTGCGCAGGCGCTCCAGGGCGAGGGGGTCGACGACGTCGGTGACGTCGAAGCCCCCGTCGTGGCGGGGGCTCGCCCCGGCCCGGGACCTGAGGGTCACGGTGCGCTGGTCGACGCGACCGGTGTCAGTGATGATGACCAGCAGGACGCGCTCGGGCCCCAGGGCCACGAGCTCGAGGTGCTGGAGGGCCGCATACCTCAGGCTCGGGTACTCGACGACGGCGAGCTGGCCGGTCAGCTGCGCCAGGGCCCGCACGGTGCGGGCCACGACCTGCTCCAGGTCGACCGCCCCGGACAGGAGCACGGTGATGGCGGCGCGCTCGGGGGCGGACAGGGGCTTGATGCGGGCGACCTCATCGACGAAGAGCCGGTAGCCCTTCTGGGTCGGCACGCGCCCGGCGGAGGTGTGCGGCTGATGGATGTAGCCCTCGTCCTCCAGGGCCGCCATGTCGTTGCGGATGGTGGCTGGGGAGACACCCAGGCGGTAGCGCTCCACGAGGGCCTTGGAGCCCACGGGCTCGCGGGTGCGCACGTAGTCGGTGACGATGGCGGACAGGACCTTGAGACGTCGGTCGTTGACCATGGGTCCTCCTCCTCTCGTCAGTGCCAGGACACGATCTCAGTGGTTTCAGTGCTGGTCCAGTGCTGGTCCAGTGCTGATGCAGTACTGGTGCGCTTCCGCCCGCACGCCGGTGCGCGCCGGCGAGCGATTTAGCACTCACCCCACGTGAGTGCCATCCTACGCCGTGACCCGGCGGGTCCAACGCCCCGGGGCCGTGAGTTTCCCCTACCGTGCCGAGGGTGAACACGCCCGCCCCGTATCGCTCCCCCGTTCCCGGCTCGACCGCCGGCCGCCGTGCCGCCTTGAGGGCGCGCGCCGAGGCCGAGCAGAAGCAGCAGGCGCGGGGCGCCCCGGCCGGCTCGCGCTCCCGCGTGGCTCCCGCAGCTCGCGGTGCGGCCGCGGAGGCGAACAAGTCTCCTGCCCGGCGGCCGTCGTCGAGCGACCCCTACGGCGGGGACGTCCTGTCGGTGAATCCCCACCGCACGGGGCCCGGCGCCGTGCGCCCGGAGTCGGTGCACGTGCCTGTGACGCCGGGCCTGGTGGTTGAGGACCGGCAGACCGGTTTCGTCGGTGCCGCGGTGGCGGTGGAGAAATCCGGCGGCCAGCACGTCGTGGTCCTGGAGGACCGTCACGGCACGCGGCGAGGCTTCGCCCTGGGGCCGGGGTTCTGGATCGAGGGACACCCGGTCATCCTGGACCCGCCGGTGGCGCGCAGGCGCGAGCCCACCGGGCCGGTGAGCGCCGCCGGGAGACGGCTGACAGCGTCGGGCTCCTACGCCGTCGAGGGCGAGCGGGCCAAGGTGGCGCGCGCCTCGCGCATCTGGGTGGAGGGCAAGCACGACGCCGAGCTGGTGGAGAAGGTGTGGGGCGACGACCTGCGCCACGAGGGCGTCGTCGTCCTCATGCTCGACGGCGTCGACAACCTTGAGGAGGTCATGGCCGACTTCGGCCCGGCCCCCGAGCGGCGGGCAGGGGTCCTCGTGGACCACCTGGTGACCGGCTCCAAGGAGTCGCGTATCGCCCAGCGCGTGGCCGAGATGCCCGGCGGGGAGAACGTGCTGGTCCTCGGTCACCCGTACGTGGACGTGTGGCAGGCGGTCAAACCCGCCCGGGTGGGGCTGAAGCGCTGGCCGGACATCCCGCGGGGCACCGACATCAAGCACGGCACCCTGGATGCGCTGGGCTGGCCGCACGCCACTCAGGCCGACATCGCCAGGGGCTGGCAGCGCATTCTGGCGACGGTGCGCTCCTACAAGGACCTGGAGCCGAGTCTGCTGGGCCGCATGGAGGAGCTCATCGACTTCGTCACCGCCCCGGGCACGCGCTGAGACCCTTCACGACTCTGACCGCAGTCCTCTCACAGGGGCTTGCATAGGACGCCGTCGTCATCGAAGGTCACCTTGATGGCCTGACCGGGCTTCACGAACTCGAGCCGCTGGTCGTCGTTCAGCCCTCGGACGGTGTCCCGCTCGTGCACGGGCAACGGATAGGCGACGCGGGTGATGGGGGCCGATCCCTTTGGGATGGGTGAAGTCCTGAGGCCCGGGCCCGGTGCTGACGTGGCTCACGAGGAACGGCGGGTCGACGTCATGAGGGAAGAAGACCTCATAGCGCGGCTCCCTCGCACGGGGGTCCATACGCTTGGTCTTGATGTGCAGGCCCCTGCCGTTCAGCCGAGTCATCCCCTCCTCGAGCTCGGAGTCGTCGTCCTCCAGGCACAGGCCGCACAGGCCCTCGGGGCCACGATCCCAGGACAGGAAGCGGCGGGCGGCGCCCCCGCGCGGTCACAACGAGAGCAGGCGCCCCAGGAGCGGCGGCATTCCCGTGCGCGCCAGAGCTCCGGGCAGGGGCCATGGGAGAAGTAGATGAGCGCGTTGTACGGCTTCTTTGACGGTGCCGTACTCGACGACGAGTCCCCTGGCCTCGAAATCGGCCACGGCCTGAGAGGGGTCGTTGACCTTGTGGATCACATGTCCCACCTGCACGCACTCAGGCTACGCACACGTAAGGCCTGAGTGACCCCGTCCCGTGCAGTGGCAAGACAGTGAGCAGGCAGGCAGCCGGGTCAGTCGTCCCCGCCTTCGGACTGTTCGGCCAGGACCGGTCGGCGGGACTGGGCCAGTCTGCGGGCGTCGAGTCCCAGGAGCGCGACGGTGAGCACACCGCCCACGACCTTCGACAGGACCCCCGGGGCGATGAAGAGCAGGACCATGGCTGCGATGACCGGCACCAGGTGCTTCATGGCGCGACCCACGTAGCCGCCGAAGCTGGGCATCTCAACGCCGTCGGACTCGGCGACGGACTTGACCATGAAGTTCGGGCCGTTGCCGATGTAGGTGATGGCGCCGCACAGGACGGCCCCAGCGAGATGGACACGAGGTAGAGCTCGGGGACCCCGGCCACGGTGCCACCGCCGGGGTGGGCGACCTGCCCGGCCATCTCGAAGAAAGTGGCGTAGGTGGGGGCGTTGTCCAGGACGGAGGAGAGCCCACCGGTGAAGACGAAGAAGGTGACCTCGTTGAGCGGCAGCGAGCCGGCCACCTCGTCGAGGTAGTGCAGGGCCGGGATCATGGTGAGGAAGATGCCGATGAACAGGATGGCGACCTCGGCGATCGGGCCCCAGGTGAACTGGTTGTCCTTGAAACGGACCTCGCGGCTTCCCAGGAAGTAGGAGCTGGCAGCGGCGGCGAGCATGATGAACTCGCGCACGGGGATCCAGTCGGCCAGGGCGGCGTGCCCTTCCTCGATGGCGTGGACGTCAATGGACGGGGCGAAGGCGACGGCGGCAATGATGACGGCGAAGAAGACGAAGTTGAGCGAGCCCTTGAGGCCGAGCGGCTCGATCTCGGTGTCGTCGTCGTGCACGGCCTTGGCGGGCTCCCGGGAGTAGTAGCAGGAGTCCAGGGCGAAGTAGCTCACCAGCAGCATGACGTTGACGAAGAGGTACTCGCGCAGCAGGTTGAAGGTCCAGGTGAAGGGAACGCCGCGCAGGAAGCCCAGGAACAGGGGCGGGTCGCCCAGGGGCGTGAGCAGACCGCCGCAGTTGGCCACGATGAAGATCGTGTACAGCACCGTGTGCACCCGGTAGCGGCGCTCCTTATTGGTGGCCAGCAGGGGCCGGATGAGGAGCATGGCGGCACCGGTGGTGCCCACGAAGGAGGCGATGACCCCGCCGATGGCCAGGAAGATCGTGTTGTTGCGGGGCGTGGCTCGGATGTCGCCCTTGAGGAAGATGCCTCCGGAGACCACGAACAGTGAGAACAAGAGGCAGATGAACTGGAGGTACTCGGCCACGGCGGCGAAGACGACCTCCCAGCCTCCGAGCACCCACATCCAGGCGGCCACCGGCACACCGAGGCTCACGGCGATGAGCAGCTGGCTGGAGTGCTTCTCCCACCAGTGCGCCGTGGTCGGAATCAGCGGCAGGACGGCGATACAGGCGAGCATGCCCGCGAAGGGCAGGACGGACCACCACTCAAGATGCACGGCGACTTCCTTACAGAATCGGGGCTGTTCACGTCACCATACCGTCCCGTGCAGCGGTTTCCCCGGTGAGGCCCTGTGGTCTCTCGTGCTGAGACCGGCTGTAGGCCGATGACGGAGCGAGGGACCGGCCGGCTCAGATCCAGCCGGTCAGGACGTTTCCGGCCTGCTCAACCAGAGTGGCAACGGCGCCGTCGGAGTCGTTGCCCCAGGGGATGTAGTGAAAGCTGCCGCCTCCGGCAGTGGTGAAGGTCTCGCGGTTGAGCTGGTTGATCTCCTCAAGCGTCTCCAGGCAGTCGGAGAAGAAGCCGGGGCAGATGATGTCGAGGCGGGGGCAGCCGGCGCGCCCCAGCTCGCCGACCGTGTCGATGGTGGCCGGCCCGATCCAGGCGGCGGGACCGAAGACGGACTGGAAGGTGAGGTGGGCGAGCCCGTCGGGCAGGCCGAGCCGCTGGGAGAGGCGCTCAACGGTGCGCTCGCACTCGCCGCGGTAGGGGTCTCCGGCGTCGTGCATGGCCTGAGGAATGGAGTGGAAGGACAGTAGGAGGCGTTCGCCGGCGGCGGGGTCGGGGCGGCCATGGACCTGCCAGTGCTGCTCCAGGGCGGTGGCGAGGGCCTCGATATAGGCCGGGGCGGCCTCGAAGGAGCGGATGGTGCGCAGCTCGGGCTGGTTGCGGGACTCCAGGATGAAGCGGGCGGCCTCGTCGACGACGGTGCCCGCCGAGGAGGCGGCGTACTGCGGGTAGAGGGGGACGAGGGCGATCCGCCGGCAGCCGGTCTCCATGAGCTCACTCATGACGCGACGCAGGGACGGCTGCCCGTAGCGCATGGCGATACGGACCTGGACCGACTCGCCGAGCTCACGCTGGAGCAGCTCACCCTGGCGCTCGCTGTAGTGCATGAGCGGGGAGCCGGAGCGGCTGGCCTGCTGTCCCGGGCGCCAGACGGTGGCGTACTTGGCGGCCGAGGCACGCGGGCGCACCCGTAGGATCACGCCTTCCAGGACGGGGCGCCACAGGAGGGGGTTCATCTCGATGACGCGGCGGTCGGAGAGGAACTCTCGCAGGAAGGAACGGACGGCTCTGGGAGTGGGGGCGGCCGGGGTGCCGAGGTTCGCCAGGATGAGGGCGGGGCGGTCATCCGCGACGCGGGGGTCTGGGCGGAGGAGCTCGAGGCACGGAGGTCCTTAGGGCGTGCAGGAGGTCTCGGGGATGACGGCGAGGCTCGTCGTCGGCCCTCACTCTAGCCGAGCCGGCGCAGCCTCCAGCCCACGACGAGTCTGCGCCCCGCAGGCCAAGGCACACGGGGCGCAGAGCGGGTGGAAGTAGCGGAATCAGCGAACGACGTCGTAGCCCTGGATGCGTACGTAGGAGTAAGCGGTCATCAGCGCCACCAACGGCACCGTCACGAGCCAGCCGATGAGGGTGATCCCACCAAGGATATAGAGACCGACACCTATCAGGGCGAAGGGGAGGAGCTCGCCGACGTGGCTGGACAGAACGCCCCAGGAGGCCTTCATCCCCTCGATACCGTCCACGCCCTTGTCCACGGTGAAGTAGACAGAGTAGTAGAGCAGGAAGGCCACGATGATACCGGGGACGATACACAGGAGTATGCCGACCATCGTGGCGAGTGTACTGAGGAAGACTGCTAAAACACCCGCCCCCAAGTTCGGGAATGAGAAAAGGTCGCTCCATCCCAAAGGCCGTCCGGAAGCCACCTTGAGCGACATGTTGGCGATCACGATGGGAGCGAACAGCCCAACAACAAAGGAGATGAAGTTACCGAAAGGAATTCCCGTACTGAAACCATACTCCTGGTCGTTGATGGTGAATCGGGCATCGACCCCAGCCCTCGAGAGGACAGTCCACAGACCAATCCCAACAGTGAGAATGAGCGCGTTCTCCTTGAACTTGGAACAGGCCCAGGACAGGCCGTCACCAACACTCATCGGCACGCCACCCATGGCACCCCCCGGGTAGGGAGGCATCCCTCCCCCGGCAGCCATGCCGGGCTGAGGGCCGTAGCCCGGGGCCGCACCGACTTGGGGGCCGTAGCCCGGGGCCGCACCGACTTGGGGGCCGTAACCCGAAGCACCTCCTGACTGGGAGCCATCACCGGCTTGCTGATTGCTACCCGGCTGTTCTCCGTAGCCGGGTTGCGGCCCATACCCCGGAGCGGCACCCGCCTGCGGATTGCCACCGTGGCCGGGCTGCACCCCGTAGCCCGGGACACCTCCACCTTGAGGGTTGTGGCCGGACTGGGAACCGTCGCCTGGATATCCTGGATACTGCGGAGTAGTCATTCAGGCAGGATGTCACCGTCCCCTGAAATCCTCCTGGATACGCTCCGACTGAGGGAGATCTTGAGCCACCCGAAGCCGGTCGACGACCACGATGACCTCCCTCCTGCTCCAGGCCATATTCTCCAGCCCATCATCCCGCGACGTCAGCATCATTCCTCGAGTGCAGCGATGCAGGCCGACAGCGCCTCTTGCACTGCACGCAACTGGGACTCACTGAGCGGTGAAATCATGACCCGCTCAATCTCCACCGTCACCCTCGACGCCTCCTTGAGAAGGCTCCGCCCCTCGGGGGTGAGCTGCAGAGGCAGCGCACGACCGGAAGGCGCCTGGGCTGCACGCTGAGCCAGACCTCGATCCACCAAGGCGCGCAGGAGCGTGCTCATGGTCTGGCGGGTCACGAAGGCCTCCCTGGCGAGGTCGGAGGTCGAGGCTCCCGGAGCGCGGCTGAGCAGCTCGAGGCAGAGGTATTGCGGAGCACTCAGTCCCAGGGGGCGGAGTGCCTCATCCATGCGAGTTCGAAGCGCAGCCTGAACGTGCTTGAGCTGATAGCCGAGGAGTTCCCTCGGGTCGTCTTGACTCATAGCAGCATTCTGACATACTCTCGACATGTCAGAAAGCTGACATACATCGTCTGAGAGGAGATCTCCATGACCGTCACCGGCCCCGACTTCATCGCCCTGCAGGTGAGCGACCTCGAGCGTTCCGCGGAGTTCTACGAGAACGCCCTGGGGCTGCGCCGTGCCCCGGCCTCACCTCCTGGCGCCGTCCTCTTCGCCACAACGCCGATCCCTTCGCGGTTCGCGAGCCCCTGCCCGGAGTTGATCTCTCTGAGGCTCCCCGTCCCGGTCTCGGGGTGGCACTCTGGCTGCACTGCGACGCGGTTCAGGAGCTGCACGACTCGCTCGAGGCCTCAGGAACAGCAATCCTGGCCGATCCCGCTCCCAGCCCCTTCGGCCTGACGTTCACCTTCGTCGATCCGGACGGCTACGCCATGACCGTTCACGAGAAGGCGTCATGACCAGAGCCGTTCACGCCGGCGAGTGGCCGAGTGAGCCCTGGCGGCCACACCGGCCACTCGTCGGCGTGCAGGCCGAACCCGAACGACAGGAGGGACAGCACGATGAGATACTGGCTTGGCGTCGCCTCAAAGGATCATGTGGCCCTGGGCGTGGCTGACGGGTTCTGCCAGCTGTGCCACGGCAAGAAGGCACCACTTCAACGTATGCGACGAGGCGACTACATCCTCTACTACTCGCCAAAGCAGGAGTTCAGGTCGAACCGGCCCTGCCAGGCGATCACCGCCTGCGGAGTGGTCGCTGGAGACGAGGTCTACCAGCACGAGATGTTTCCCGGTTTTGTCCCGTATCGACGCGACATCGAGTGGCAGACGCCGGCGCGAGAAGTGCCGCTTGATGTTCTGCGCACCCTGCCGGGCTGGAGCGACGTGGCACCAAAGCTACGCTTCGGCCACGTGGAGCTGCCGCCTGAGCTGTTCCAGGCGATTCAGGAGTACATGCTGTCGGACGACGAGAGCACTCAAACATCTGTACCCTCACAGACACGTCTGATGCTGCCGTAGATGACAGGGCGCTCAAGCCGGACATTGCCGGCATCCGACGTCCGGCTTCATCTCTTCAACGGTTCCCACCGCTGTGCGAGGGCTGATCCTGATGCGGAGACAGAGGCCGGGAGTACCCCGCCTGCTGCGACATCTGCTTTTGAGCCAGATGGACGGCACGGCAGGGACTCCTTCGATCGTGGATGCAACGTCCTTCAATCCACCCGGCACTTGGATCGACGAGCACAGGGCTCACTGGGTCAGGGCGCGGGTGACGGTATCGGCCATGAGGGCGGCCGCGCAGGGGTGAGGGCCGCCCGCCCCCTCATGGCCGCGCCGGCGTCGAGCAACCCATCGGCCACGAGGCCGGCCACCACGGGCACCAGGTGCGGCGGGGTGGCTCCGACGTCGTCGAGCACGCCACCTGACGGGCCGCTGAGGCTCGCCAGCTCGATGCCCTCACGCAGACGGATGCCCAGCATGATCCGCTCCAGCTCACGGGAGTCAGCGTCGATGACCTCGTGCCCGGCCACGGGCAGGTGGCCGGTGGCGATCTGCCCGGCCCAGGCGACCGGGTGCTTGGTGTTCCACAGGCGCACGTCGCCCAGGTGGGAGTGGGCTCCGGGTCCGGCGCCCCACCAGTCCCAGTCGAGCCAGTAGGCCTGGTTGTGGCGGCACTCGGCGCCCGGGCGCGCCCAGTTGGAGATCTCGTACCACTCGTAGCCGGCCTGGCGCAGGGCGGCATCGGCCATCTCGTACTTGGTGGCCTCGTCGTCGTCCTCGGGCATCGGCAGCTCTCCGCGGCGGACCTGCCCCCACATCCTGGTGCCCTCCTCGATGACCAGGGCGTAGGCGCTCACGTGGTCCGGGCCGATCCGGGTGACCGCGTCCAGGGAGCGCTGCCAGTCCTCCAGCGACTCCCCCGGTGCCCCGTAGATGAGGTCCAGGGAGGTACTCAGGCCCGCCCGCCGCGCCCACTCCACCACGCGGGGCACCCAGGGCGGGCTCGTGGGTGCGCTCCAGGACCTTCAGCACGTGGGGTACGGCCGACTGCATCCCGAAGGAGACCCGGGTGAAGCCACCTTCCGCGAGGGCCGCCAGCCCCGCCTCGTCCACGGAGTCCGGATTGGCCTCCGTGGTCACCTCCGCGTCCGGTGCGAGGCCGAAGCACTCGCGCACCAGCTCCAGCATGGTCACCAGGTCGCAGGCGGGCAGCATGGTGGGTGTTCCCCCACCCACGAAGACGGTCTGGGCCGGGCGCACGGGCAGGCCCGCAGAGTCCATGGCGCTGCGTGCAGCTCGCAGCTCGCCGGCGAGCGTGCCCACGAAGTCCTCGGCCGAGGCTCCCTGCCCCATGGTCAGGTTCGTATAGGTGTTGAAGTCGCAGTAGCCACAGCGCACCCGGCAGTAGGGCACGTGCAGGTACACCGAGAACGGGCGCTCGCTCCCGTCCGGCGCGGGCGCGGCCACCCGCTGCGGCAGCTCCCCGACTCCCGGCAGGGGCTCTCCCATCGGCTGGGCCGGGCTCATGCTGCGCCGCCTTGAGCGCTGGTCTGCTCGTCGTCCTCCAGGACACTGGCCGGGACGACTCGCTCACCTCTGGCGGGCTCGCCCGTGCGGGCCGCGATCTGGGCGCACACGGTCATAAGCACCAGAACCCCCGTCACCATGGCGAAAGGGGCCACCCAGCCCCCGCTGCGCTCATGGACCCAGCCCATCACCACGGGTCCCACCGCGGCCACGCAGTAGCCGGTTGTCTGGATGACAGCGGTTGTCCGACGGTTCTCGTCGACCGACTCCGAGCGGCGGATGACCAGCGTGAACAGGGCGGCGAAGAATGCTCCCTGCGCGATGCCGGAGAGCATGCAGGGCACCAGCCAGTAGCCGGGAGCCACCGCGAGGCAGATCGGCAGCGTCAACCAGCAGGCGCAGATGACACCGAGTACCCGGCCGGCCGGCCACCGCAGTACCTCGAACATCACCGGGACCAGCAGGGGCCCCACGATTCCCAGCAGGGAGAACACGGAGGCGGCCACACCCGCGCCGGCCTCGCTCATGGCGAGCTCGTCGACCAGGGCCGTGGGCAGCCATCCCGCGATCGCGTAGTAGGAGAAGGTCTGGGCGGCGAAGGCCACGGCCATCACCCAGGTCAGGGGGCGTCTCCAGACGGCGGGGCCGGACGACGTCGGACGGACCAGGGCTCTCTCCGTCACCCAGGAGGACATGCCCGATCGCTCCCGCAGGCGCTGCCGGGGTGTCTGACTGCCGGGAGGGAAGACCCACAGCCACATGGCGCCGGCCAGCAGGACCGGGACCGCGGTCCAGGCCGCGGCCGAGCCCTGCCAGCCGATGACGAGTGCGAGAGGCACGGCCAGGGCGGTGGCGGCGGTGACGATGACGTTGCAGGTGGAGGAGTACAGGCCGGTCATCAGCGCCGTGCGGTGCCAGAAGTCGCGGCCGATGACCATGGGAGCCACCAGGTTGCCCACCGTCAGACCCGCCCCGATGATGACGGTTCCGGCGAAGGCCGCCCAGGTCGTTCCGGCCGAGCGCAGCAGCGCCCCGGCCAGAGCCATTCCGAGGGTGAGCAGGCCTGCGGTGTTGACGCCGAGACGACGCACTACGAGCGAGGCCACCGGGGTGAGCAGTCCGAAGCACAGGATGGGCACCGAGGTCAGCGCGCCGCGTGCCACCTCCCCCATGCCCAGGTCCCGCCCCAGGCGCGTCAGCAAGGGCGGGATGACGCCGACCGGCGCCCGTAGCACCGCGCAGAACCCGAGGAAGCCGACGACGATGAGCATGAGCCAGGCACGGCGGGGCAGCCTGGCGGCTGCGCTCACGGCCGGTCCGCCGGGTGGAGCAGGCCGTCGCCTCGGCCCTCTTGCAGGCGCCAGGGCTGGGACTCCAGGTGGTCCCAGGCCTGCCCCTCCGCCTCCAGCCGCTCCAGCATGGAGGCGCCCCGTTCGGGGATCCAGGCCACCTCGGTACGCACGGCGGTCAGGTCACGGATCGTGCGCCCGGCATCCAGCCCCCGCTGCTCGAAGCGGGTCATGACTCGCCCCTCATAGCGGGGCGACCAGCCACCGCGCACGCCCGCCGGGGACCCCGGGTCCAGACCGTTGCCCAGGCTCCCCTCCTCGGCGGTCTCGACCCCCAGGTCGGGGCGGGCGCCGACGTCGTCGTGCCGGAAGTAGGGCAGGGTCGCGTCAGGCCGCAGGCCGGTGGGCAGCGCCGCCACGTCCTCTATGACGTCGCGCATCTGCCAGGCGTAGTCGGCCCAGTCGGTGGCCAGGCGCCACACGCCGCCGGGACGCAGTACCCGCGCCACCGAATCGGCGAAGCCAGTGGTCATAGAGGACCAGGCGGCGCTTGCGGTGACGGGGCTTGCGCCAGGGGTCGGGGAAGAACACCCACACCTCGCTGGCGCAGGACACCGGCAGGGCCGTGGCCAGCAGCTGGGAGGCGTCGGCGGGAACGACACGCATGTTGTGCAGGCCCTGACGGTGGATCGAGGTCACCAGCCGGGCGATCGCGGTCTCCCAGACCTCCACCGCCAGGTAGTCCGCTCCCGGGTGGGCGGCCGCGTGAGCCAGCAGCGCCTCGCCGCTGCCCGAGCCGACCTCGACGATCAGCGGCCGTACCTGACCCACGTGCCCGAAGAGCCGGTCCGGCTCGAGGCGGAAGCTCGGGGACACGGTGCGTACGGCGTCGGCGCGTGGCACGTTGACGACGTAGCGGGGGCCGAGCTCGGCCAGGGCCTCGGCCTGGACGGGGCGCAGCCTGCCGCCGGCGCGTGAGAAGGAGCGCACCCGCGAGTGGATGGCGTGGGAGCGGGGCGGGTGGTGCTGAGCCATACGGGCCTTGGGTCCTTTACTTCTGTGACGTCTCGATACCGTCTGCCTGGTGCCGTCCGGTGCTGAGCAGCACCGTCAGCCGACCTGCTCGTGGGCGGCAGCGCGCACGTACTTCTTGGTGAAGGGCGCGATGACGCAGTTGCCGAAGATCTCGGAGTTGAGCAGCCCCTGGGCGTCGCGCGGGTCGTGGTGGGCGAACCAGCGCCGGCAGGTGACCCGGTGGCCCGGGGAGGCGACCACGCGCACCTCGTCGCCGACCTTCACCACGCCCTCGGCGAGCACCGCCAGGTAGACGCCAACCCGGTTGCGCGCGGAGAAGACCTCCACCCAGTCCGCCCTGCCGACGCCGCGGGCGAATGTGGCGCACGGGTTGCGCACACCGGTCACCCTGACCCGCACTCCTCCGGCGGCCGGGTCGCCGATGGACAGGATCGCGCCGATCTCAACGTCGTCGATATCACCTTCGATGAGGAGGTTCTCCCCCAGCCGGCCCGGCTCGATACCGCCCAGGACCTGCGACCAGTGGCGCTGCTCGGCGGCGCTCATGACGTAGAGGGCCTTGTCAGTGCCGCCGTGGTGGGCGCGATCCCCATGCTCGTCAGTGAGGATCCCGGTGCGACCGACCTCGACCGGGCCGTCGACGGCGCCCTTGTGGATCGCCGAGACGCCCGCCGGGCCGGCGTCGGGCCGCAACCGCCGGACGGCGCACACGGCGCTGACGGTTCCCACCAGGTCGCCGTCGTGGAACGGGGAGGGTTCGTCATGGTGGCGGCCGTCGGCGCCGGCGTGCGGCTCGCCCAGGACCCGGGCCAGCTCGCGGGTGAGGACCAGGCCGGAACCGTCGTCGCTCAATGCCGACTCGACCGTGCTCTCCGTGTTCTTCCCTGCCATCTCAGCCATGTCGGTACCCATCCTTCCCTGGTCCGCACGTCCTTGCCTTGAGTCGTCCTGTGCCCGTACCTGCCTGCCGCTCGCCGCTACTTGCCGGGCTTGGCACCGGTGGGCGTGTCCGCGCCGAGGGCCGCGATGAAGGCCTCCTGGGGGACCTCGACCCGACCGATGGCCTTCATGCGCTTCTTGCCCTCCTTCTGCTTCTCCAACAGCTTGCGCTTACGGGTGATGTCGCCGCCGTAGCACTTGGCGAGCATGTCCTTGCGCAGGGCCCGGATGGTCTCGCGGGCGATGACCCGGGTGCCGATCGCCGCCTGCACGGGCACCTCGAACTGCTGGCGCGGGATGAGGTCCTTGAGACGCTTGGTCATCATGACGCCGTAGGAGTAGGCCGAGTCGCGGTGGACGATGGCGCTGAAGGCGTCCACCTTGTCCCCGTTGAGCAGGATGTCGACCTTGACCAGGTTGGCGTCCTGGGAGCCGTCCATCTCGTAGTCCAGGGAGGCGTAGCCGCGGGTGCGCGACTTCAGGGCGTCGAAGAAGTCGAAGACGATCTCCGCCAGCGGCAGCACGTAGTGCATCTCCACGCGGGACTCGGAGAGGTAGTCCATGCCCTGCATGGTGCCGCGGCGCGACTGGCACAGCTCCATGACCGTGCCCACGAACTCGCTGGGGGTCAGAATCGTGGCCCGCACGACCGGCTCGGAGACGGAAGCGACCTTCCCCTCGGGGAACTCGCTGGGGTTGGTCACCGTGTGCGTGGTGCGGTCCTCCATGGTCACCTCGTAGACCACGGAGGGGGGCGGTGGAGATGATGTCCAGGTTGAACTCGCGCTCCAGGCGCTCGCGAATGATCTCCAGGTGCAGCAGGCCCAGGTAGCCGCAGCGGAAGCCGAAGCCCAGGGCCACCGAGGTCTCCGGCTCGTAGGTCAGGGCGGCGTCGTTGAGCTTGAGCTTGTCCAGGGCGTCACGCAGGGCCGGGAAGTCCGAGCCGTCCACCGGGAACAGGCCGGAGAAGACCATGGGCTTGGGGTCCTGGTAGCCCGACAGCGGCTCGGCGGCCGGGGCCGCGGCGGAGGTGACCGTGTCACCGACCTTGGACTGGCGCACGTCCTTGACCCCGGTGATGAGGTAGCCGACCTCGCCGGCCCCCAGGCCGGCCGACGGAGTGGGCTCAGGGCTGATGACGCCGATCTCCAGCAGGTCGTGGACGGCCCCGGTGGAGAGCATCTCGATGCGCTCGCGGGGCTTGAGGGCGCCGTCGACGACGCGCACGTAGGTGACCACGCCGCGGTAGGTGTCGTAGACGGAGTCGAAGATCATGGCGCGGGCCGGGGCGCCGGGGTCGCCGTGCGGAGGCGGGACGGTCTCGACGATCCGGTCCAGGAGCTCGGGCACGCCCTGGCCGGTCTTGCCGGAGGCCTTGAGGATGTCGTCGACGTCGCAGCCGATGAGGGAGGCGATCTCCTCGGCGTGCTTCTCCGGCTCCGCGGCGGGCAGGTCGATCTTGTTGAGGACCGGGATGATGGTCAGGTCGCCCTCGATGGCCATGTAGAGGTTGGCCAGGGTCTGGGCCTGGATGCCCTGGGCGGCGTCGACCAGGAGGACCGCGCCCTCGCAGGCCGCCAGGGAGCGGTTGACCTCGTAGGAGAAGTCGACGTGCCCGGGGGTGTCGATCATGTTGAGGGCGTAGGCGCGCGTGACACCGTCGCCGTCCTCAATGGCCCAGGGCATGCGCACGGCCTGGGACTTGATGGTGATGCCGCGCTCGCGCTCGATGTCCATGCGGTCCAGGTACTGGGCGCGCATGTCGCGGGGCTGGACGACGCCGGTGGCCTGGAGCATGCGGTCGGCCAGGGTGGACTTGCCGTGGTCGATGTGCGCGATGATGCAGAAGTTGCGCAACCGCGCCTGCTCGGTGGCGGCGGGCTGGACGCTGGTCATCTGCTCTGGTGTGGGGATCGGTGACACGGAGATCGGTTCCTGGCTCTTCCTCAAAACTGGCGTGGGTCTAGTCCAAGTGTCCCACGACGGCGGCCCGCCGCCCCAGCCCGGCGGGCCCGCCCACGGTGTGAGGTGCGGCCGCCGGCTGATTCCCGTAGGCGCAGGCGTAGGAGACTCCACAACCGGACACCGATCGACTTAGGCTAGCCTTCCTCGCATGCTGGAATGGATCCACAGCCTGCCCTATCCCTGGGTGTTCCTGTTCTTCTGGTGCCTGGGCATGATGCGCTCGCACACCATGTACTGGATCGGCCGGGGCGTCACGGCGGGAACTGCGCGCACCCGGTGGTCCTCACTGCTCGAGTCGCCCATGTACGCCCGCGCCCAGTCGTGGTCGGCCCGCTGGGGCGTGCTGGCCGTACCGATGTCCTTCCTGACCGTCGGCCTGCAGAGCTTCATCCAGATCTCCGCGGGCGTGGCCCGCATGCCGCTGCGCCGCTACGTGGTGGCCACAGCCGCCGGGGCGATCGTCTGGGCGGCCGTCTACACAACCATCGGCATGGCGATCGTGACGGCCTGGCTCACCGGCCCGATCGGCCGCGTCGTCATCATCCTGGCCGCCGCGGTCCTGGCCGCACTCATCATGATGCGCCACCGGCGTCGTCGCAGTGACGATTCCACCGGAGAGCTCACCGAGAACCAGACCGACATCCGTCAAGCCGGCGAGCGTGCCCGTCAGACCGTCGGCCGGCGGCTGTGAACAACAACCAGCAAGGCGGTCGGTAAGACGGCTGGTGAGACCGGTTTCGTCTCCCGGGGCCGGCAGGGTTAGAGTGACCGCCATGACGACACGGCGCACGACCTGGTGGTGGCTCCCCTTGAGCGAGCCGCCATCCTGACGCGCTAGGACGTACCGGCTCGCTCACCGCGGGCCCGCCCGACGCATGAGTGAGAGGCCCGCCTGACCCACGATCTCAGGAAAGAGGCCCCATGCCACCCACCGCACCTCAGGCCACGCCGTCTGCAGCCTCACCCACTGTCCTCACGCGCCCGGTGCGATACCCCTCCGACGGCGGCGCGCTGCTGGAGCACCTGACCCGAGCCGGCCTGCTGCGCACCACCCGCAACCCGGCAGACGACAACGCGGCTGTACGCCCCGTGGACTGCGTGCTGCTGGAAAGCGCCGACATCACGACGAAGGCCTCGCGCACCACGGTCGCCATCCTGGAGGCCTCGGCCAGGCTGACCTGCTGGGGCGGCACCGTGACCGCCGAGGCCCTGGACCTCGTCGACGGCGAGAACGCCGGGCCCGACGGCCTCGCGGCCCTGACCCGCCTGGAGGAGCACCTGGGCGAGCACGTCACCGACCGCTCCCCCGGCCGGCTCACCCTCACCCTGCCCACCAGCGCCGACGACGACCCCGCCCTCGAAGAGCGCGAGCGCCTGACGGCCCTGTCCACGATCGAGCCCCTGCGGGTGCTGGCCCAGGCTGAGGTCGACCATCCCCACCTGCCGCTGGAAGCCGGGGCCTTCGCCTTCGACTACCTGTCCACCTTCGAGTCGCTGCCCGAGGTGGCCCAGGGCGCCAACACCTGCCCGGACTACCTCTTCTACGACGCTCGCATCATCCTCGTCGTGGACCACCCCACGCAGGAGGCGACCCTGGTGGGGGCCTCGGTCGACGCCGCGGGCCTGGAGCGACGCATGGACGCGCTGGCCGGCGCCATCGACACTGCAGCCGAGGCAGCCGAGCAGGCTCCGGCCTCGCCCACGGCCGCAGCCGACTCCCCGGTCCTGCGCGCCGTGCCCACCACCTCGGATGCCGACTTCGAGGCGGTTGTGGAGGAGATGCGCGGCTACATCGCCGACGGCGATGTCTACCAGGTGGTGCCCTCGCGCGGCTTCACCATCGCCTGCCCGGACACACTGGCCGCCTACCACGTGCTGCGCCACGCCAACCCCAGCCCCTACATGTTCTACCTGGCCGCCCCGGACTTCGAGCTCTTCGGCGCCTCCCCCGGAGTCGGCGCTGCTGCACTCGGCACGCACCGGTCGGGTCGCCATCCGCCCGATCGCCGGGACCCGGCCGCGCGGGCTGCACCCCGACGGTTCAGTGGACCACGAGCGTGATACCCGCCTGGAGCTGGAGCTGCGCACCGATGCCAAGGAGGTCGCCGAGCACGTCATGCTCGTGGACCTGGCCCGCAACGACGTCGCCCGAGTCAGCCGCCCCGGTACCCGCAGCCTCCAGGACCTTCTGCGCGTGGACCGCTACAGCCGGGTGATGCACCTGGTCTCGGAGGTCTCCGGTGAGCTCGCCGACGACCTGGACGCCCTGGACGCCTTCCGCGCCTCCATGACGATGGGAACCCTTACCGGCGCTCCCAAGCTGCGGGCAGCCGAGCTCATCCGCCAGGCCGAGGGCGTGCGCCGCGGCTCCTACGGCGGATCTGTGGGCTACATCCGCGGCGACGGCGAGCTGGACACCTGCATCGTCATCCGCTCGGGCTTCGTGACGAACGGGAGCGCCCTGGTCCAGGCCGGGGCCGGGATCGTGGCAGCATCCTCCCCAGCGGCCGAGGCCGCCGAGACCGTCCACAAGGCTCGCGCCGTCCTGGAGGCGGTCGCCGCAGCCCAGGGAGCCACACTCGTCATCGACACGACCGGCAAGGAGGCCTGAGCCATGGCCATCACCAGCACTCAGCACCACGGACAGGACGTGAGCCAGCACCCCGAGGGCAGCAGCACCGCAGCGGCCCAGGCTCCGGCCCGCGTGGTCCTGCTCGACAATCGCGACTCCTTCGTCTACAACCTCGTCGAACAGTTCGCCACGCTCGGCTCCCAGATCGAGGTCTACCGAAACAACGTGCAGGCCTCTCGGGTGCTCGCCGCCCTCGAGCCCACCGAGGCCGAGCGCGAGGCCGGGCGCCGCCCGGTCCTGTGCCTGTCCCCCGGGCCGGGCTACCCGGCGACGTCGGGCTGCCTCATGGAGCTCATCGCCACCGCCCTGGATCAGGCGATTCCCACGCTGGGCATCTGCCTGGGCTTCCAGGCCCTCGTCGAGGCCTGCGGCGGGCGGGTCGCCCCGGTGGGTCCGGTCCACGGTCGCTCCGACCGCGTCGAGGTCACCGAGGCGGGCCGCACCGACCCGGCCTTCACAGTGCTCGACGGCGGACCACTGGACGTGGCTCGTTACCACTCCCTGGGCACGCGCACGCTGCCCGAGGCCCTCGTCAGCCTGGCCCGCACCGTACCGGTGGACGACGGCGGAAGCGGCGGCATCGTCATGGCGGCCCGGCACCGGTCGGTACCGGCGGTCGGGCTGCAGTTCCACCCCGAGTCGATCCTCACCCCGCAGGGACCTGCCCTGCTCAAGGCCATCACCGCCGACCTGGCTCGGACCCCCTGAGCCACGCCGTCCCCGCGCTGTCCCGCAGATCCCGACAGCTGCCGCACCGCTCGGGCAGAATCATCCCCGAGCGCCCCAAGCCTCAACCACCCGTGAAGGAGCCACAGACCGATGAGTGAGACCAACAGCGCGGCCCCCGCCGCTGCGGACGGCACGCATGTTGCCACGGCGCAGGAGGCCCACGAGCTGCTGCGCGAAGTCGTTCAGGGCAGGCGCCTGACCCGCGAGCAGGCCTCCACGGTCTTCGCTGCCCTGGGCGCCGGGGACCTGTCCGAGGCAGAGACGGCGGCGCTGCTGGCGGCGCTGCACGCCCGCGGCGAGGAGCCCCAGGAGGTCGCCGGGGCCGCAAGCGCCTTCCGCCAGGCCGCCCGGGCCTTCCCATCGGTAACCTTCCCACTGGTGGACGTCGTTGGCACCGGGGGCGATGGCGTGGGCACCATCAACATCTCCACGGGGGCGGGCCTTGTGGCCGCCTCGATGGGGATCGCGGTGGCCAAGCACGGCAACCGGGCCGTCTCCTCCAAGACGGGGGCGGCCGACGTCATCGCCGAGCTGGGGCTGCCCCTGGACGTGGAGCCGGCCACCGCGGTCGAGCTGCTGGCCCGCGACCACTTCACCTTCCTGTTCGCCCAGGCTTACCACCCGGCCATGCGGCACGTGGCGCCGGTGCGCCGGGCGCTGGCGACCCCCACGATCTTCAACGTCCTGGGTCCGCTGGTGAATCCGGCTCACCTGACCTTCCAGCTCATGGGCGTGTGGGACCCGAACATGCTGGACATGATCGCCGAGGCGATGGTTCAGCTGGAGCGCAAGCGAGCGCTCGTCGTGCACGGCTCGGGCCTGGACGAGATCGCCGTCCACGGGCCGACCCTCGTGCGTGAGGCGACTCCCCGCGGGGTCAAGGCCTACGAGGTCACGCCCGAGGAGCTGGGGGTGGGAGACCTACGAGCTGGCCGAGCTGCTGGGCGGGGAACCGGCCGACAACGCCCGCCTGCTGCGTGAGGCCATCTCGGGTGAGGGAAGGCCCGCCCACCGCGACGCCATCGCCGTCAACGCCGGCGCCCTGCTGTATCTGGCCGGCCCTGCCGACAACCTGGCCGACGGGACCGCCATGGCGCTGGAGCAGATCCGCTCGGGCGAAGTGGCCCGCCACCTGGAGTCCATGACCAAAGCCAGCGATCTGGCCGGCGATTCAGCCGCCGAGCGGGCCTGAGGAGAGACCGTGACCACCCCCGACCCCGCCCCCACTGACTCCGTGGATGCCGGCTCCCCGCTCCCGGGCCCCGGCGAGCGCGCGCACCGTGAGCCGATTGAGGCACGGCTCATCGCCACGGGCACGGTCCTGGACTCGATCGTCCAGGCGCGCCGTGAGCGCATCGAGGAGCTGCGCGCCCGCTTCGGGCACCTGAGCGCCGAGGATCTGCCGCGCTCGCAGCGCTCCTTCGCCGCCGCCCTGCGCACCCGCAGCAGCCAGGGCCGCAGCTCGCAGCCAGCTCTCATCATGGAGTGCAAGGCGGCCTCGCCCTCGCGCGGCACCATCCGCTCCGACTACGACCCGGCCTCACTGGCCGCGCAGTACGCGCCCTACGCCGCCGCGGTCTCGGTGCTCACTGAGCCCGACCGCTTCAACGGCTCCTTCGACGACCTGGCGACCGTGCGCGAGGTGGTGGACGTACCCGTCCTGTGCAAGGACTTCATCGTCGATGAGGTCCAGGTGCTGGCGGCCCGGAGCCTGGGGGCGGACGCGGTCCTGCTCATGCTCTCGGTCGTGCCCGACGACGTCTACCGCGAGCTGGCCGCGCTGGCGCACTCCTTGGGCATGGAGGTGCTCACGGAGGTCTCCACGCCGGAGGAGATGCACCGGGCGGCGGCGCTGGGCGCCGAGGTCATCGGCATCAACAACCGCGACCTGCGCACCCTGGAGACGGACCTGGCGCGCACCGAGGAGATGGCCCCGCTGGCTCCGGCTGGGGTGGTCCTCGTCGGCGAGTCGGGGGTCGGCGCGCCCGACGACGTGCGGCGCCTGTCCGGCCTGGTGGACGCCCTCCTGGTGGGCTCGTCCCTGTCCGGCGCCCCGGACCCGGCCGAGGCCGCCCGGGATCTGGCCACCGCGGTCCCGCTGCCCCAGCGGGACGGACAGCCCCAGAGCCAGGACGCGGCGTCGTCGGGCCAGGAGCCGGGCGAGGGCGGGCAGGCGGAGCACCACCCGCGCCTCCCCGCGTTCTTCGGCCCCTACGGCGGCCAGTTCGTGCCCGAGCTGCTCATTCCTGCCCTGGACCAGCTCGAGGACGCCTTCATCGATGCCCAGGCGGACCCCGCCTTCGCCGCCGAGCTGGACACGCTCATGACCCGCTACCTGGGGCGCCCCACGGCCGTCACCGAGCTGCGCAACCTGCCTCTGGAGGGCAACGCCCGCATCCTGCTCAAGCGCGAGGACCTGGTCCACGGCGGCGCCCACAAGGGCAACCAGGTGATGGGCCAGGCCCTCCTGGCCAAGCGGATGGGCAAGCAGCGCATCATCGCCGAGACCGGCGCCGGACAGCACGGGACGGCCACCGCCATGGTCTGCGCCCTGCTGGGGCTGGACTGCACCATCTATATGGGGGCCACCGACGTCGTGCGCCAGGCGTCCAACGTCGAGCGCATGGAGCTCATGGGTGCCACGGTGGTGCCGGTGGACAGCGGCGCCGGCACGCTCAAGGACGCCGTCAACGAGGCGCTGCGAGATTGGACGGCGTCCTTCGCCGACACCCACTACCTGCTGGGCACGGCCGCCGGCCCCCACCCCTTCCCCACGATCGTGCGCGAGTATCACCGGGTGATCTCCCGGGAGGCCCGCGCCCAGGTGCTGGGGCTCACGGGGCGCCTGCCGGACTCGGTCATCGCCTGCGTGGGCGGGGGCTCCAACGCGATCGGCATGTTCGCGGAGTTCATCGACGACCCCGGCGTCGAGCTCGTCGGCGTCGAGCCCGCCGGTGAGGGGCTGGACACGTCCCGCCACGGCGCCCCCATCAACAAGGGCCTGGTGGGCATCCTCCACGGGGCGCGCAGCTACCTCATGCGCACCTCCGAGGGCCAGGTCGAGGAGTCCTTCTCCGTCTCGGCGGGCCTGGACTACCCCGGTGTGGGTCCCGAGCACGCCTGGCTGTCGGACACCGGCAGGGCCCGCTACGTGGGGATCAGCGACGACGACGCGATCGAGGCCTTCCGGCTGCTGTCGCGCCACGAGGGGATCATCCCGGCCGTGGAGTCGGCGCACGCCCTGGCCCAGGCCCTGGCCATGGCCCGGGAGGTGCCCGACGGCGACGAGCCCCCGATCCTGCTGGTGTGCCTGTCCGGCCGCGGGGACAAGGACCTCGACCAGGTGCGGGCACGGCTGGGCGGCTCCTTCTCCACCGACGGCGCCGTGGCCCGGGCCTCGCGCATGGTGGAGCAGATGGGCAAGCGCACCGAGTACGCCGGTCTGAGCACCGCCGCGAGCACCGGCCTGACCACCGGCCCGGACGAGGAGTTCTGACATGAGCCGCTATCCCGCGATGTTCGCCGCCCTCCAGGAGCGCGGCGAGGGCGCCTTCGTCCCCTTCGTCATGGTCGGCGACCCCGACCCGGCCACCAGCGAGGCCGTCATCGAGGCCCTCATCGCCGGCGGGGCCGACGCCCTGGAGCTGGGCGTGCCCTTCACCGACCCGGTCGCTGACGGCCCCACGATCCAGAAGGCCCACGTGCGGGCCCTGGCCGCGGGAGCGGGATTCCGCGACTGCCTGGAGGTGGTCGCGCGGGTGCGCCGACGCCACCCGCAGCTGCCCATCGGCATGCTCATCTACGGCAACGTCCCCTTCGCGATGGGCCTGGAGCGCTTCTACGCCGAGTGCGCGCGGGCCGGTATCGACTCGGTGCTGCTGCCCGACGTCCCGATCCGTGAATCAGCCCCCTTCAGCCGGGCCGCTGAGGGGGCCGGCGTCGACGCCGTCTACATCGCGCCGCCGTCGGCCGCCGCCGAGACCCTGGACGCGGTGGCAGCGGCTTCCCGGGGCTACGTCTACGCCGTCTCCCGGGTTGGCGTGACCGGCACAGAAAGGGCCTCGTCCACCGTGGGGCTGGCTGAGTCTGTGGAGCGCCTGCGCGCCGACGCCGCCGCCCCCGTCATGCTGGGATTCGGCATCTCCACGCCGGATCAGGTCGCCGAGGCGATCGCCGCAGGCGCCGACGGCGCGATCAGCGGCTCGGCCACGGTCAAGATCGTGGAGCGCTACGCCCCCGAGATCGTGGCCGCTACCTCCGGAGAGCACGGTGAGCGCGGCAGCGAGGAGCGCCGCCACTACGCGCTCGGGGCGCTGCGCAGCGAGCTCGTCGCCTTCACCGCCGCCATGAAGGAGGCCACGCGCCGGCACTGAACCGGTCACCTGCAGGGTGATGGCTGAGAGTCAGGGGCAGTAACCCCTCTTTACGAGTGACGTGCACCACGTTATATTAACTGGGCAGTCATTTCCGTCCCAGCTACCCCGGAAAAGAGGTTGCTCATGCATCTGCGACAACGACGACCAGCTTCATCCTGGCGACGCTTCACCGGCGTCGCCGCAGCCCTTCCCCTACTCGTCGCCGGCCTACTCACCTCGCCGGCACAGGCCGCCCCCGCCTCCGAGAGCGTCATCGCCTCCGGAATCTACAACTCGAGCGGCACCGGCTGCCAAGGTTCGGACACCAGCGCCGACTGCCTCACCTGGGGCCTGCGCGTCCCCTCGACCATCGCACCGAAGAAGGACCTCACCGTCACCATTGAGGCCGACTCCGCCCCCGGTCAGTGGGTGTGGAACTGCCTCGCGAGCGACCGGGTCGCCGGTACGGCATCGTTCTACGACTCCCCGACCGGAAATGGGACCAGGAAGCTGAGCGAGTCAGACCTCAGATACTTCGCGCACCTCTATTACGGAATATACGGGGACAGCGCCGGACAGGTCGACGCCATCACGTGCACCCCGGAGCATCTGAGCATCACCTACAAGATCGATGACCTGGTGCGCTCGGAGGGCTCGTACCTCGATCTGAGCTTTGGAACGACCACGGTGACCCCGGGATCGGGCGAGCACACCTACTCCTTCTCACCGACCGTCACGACCTCCGCAGACAACACCCCTCAGAAGATCACAGCAACCGTGCAGAAGCCCGCTGAGAACGCAGCACCTCGTTAGGAGCGCGGACAACAGAACGACAGAGGTCGGGTGCATCACGACTTTCGTGCACCCGACCTCTGTCGTTCTGCGACCCTGGCTTCCCGCGGGCTTCACACTGAAGAGTGTCATGGGCAGCGGCGGTCCGTGGTGGATCAGCGATGACGACGTCGCGATCCAGCCGAACGGTTCCATCTCCCTGCTCACGCAGGACACGCTATCCGCAGGATCCCCACGCCCCTGAGCTTCTCGGGCGCGCCGCACCGCACCAGCCGTAATCGGCAGCATGACCGGCGGCCCTCTCACCACGCCGGGGGAGGACCGCCGAGTCGCCTGCGAACCTCCCCTGACGCCCGGCGGTAGGGTGGCGCCCATGGCCAGCCTGTTCAACCGGATCCTCACTCTGCTCGGACGCACCGCCTCCAAGGCCGTCAGCGACGCACTCGCCCAGAAGCCCTCGACGCCATCGGGCGTCTCCGAGGGCACGGCAGCCGGCTCCGCCGAGGCGGTCCGGCCCAAGCAGCGCGCTCAAGCATCATCCTCTCGGCCGTCCTCTGGTCCGCGGCCGGCTCCGCCCCACTCGCAGCGCTCCGAGTCCTCGACAACTTCGTCACAGGGGGGCCGGCGTCTACGACGTCGCCTCCCTGGGGCTGCCCGCCTTCAGCTACTCCCCCGATCCCGACGGCGACGCCGATCCGGGCGAGGTCGTGTGGACATGGGTCCCTTTCGAGGAGGATCCCGCCCAGGGCAAGGACCGGCCGGTACTGGTCCTGGCCCGCCACGAGGCCCGCCTCGTCGTGGCCCAGATGACGAGCAAGGACCACGACCGCGACGCCGCCCAGGAGGCGAGGTGGGGCCGCTTCTGGCACGACGTCGGCACCGGCAGCTGGGATCGTCAGGGCCGCCCCAGCGAGGTGCGCCTCGACCGTCTGCTCCTGGTGGAGCCGGCCGCAGTGCGCCGAGAGGGGGCCACGATGGACCGGGAGGTCTTCGACGGCGTCATCGCAGCCCTGCGCCGTCACCACGCCTGAGGGCCCCGGAGCACGCCGTCCCGAGGGGCGATGCACCTCACGCCTGCGCCCCGGTTCGCGCCTGGGGCCGCGGGGATCGCGAATGATACAGTCGCCTACTGGACCTCTGGCCTGGCCGGCTGCGGGGTCCGGCGACCGGGTCAGCCAGGTGCCCCACCACCTCATGTCAGCCCGTGGCGCGACCCTCTCTCCGGCCATCGACCAATCAGACGCGAGAAAGTTTCACCGTGGCGAACATCAAGTCCCAGATCAAGCGCATCAAGACCAACGAGAAGGCCCGCCTGCGCAACAAGTCCGTCAAGTCCGAGCTCAAGACCTACGTGCGCCGCGTGCGTGAGGCCGTCGAGGCCGGTGACAAGGACGCCGCGCTCGAGCACCTCAAGGCCGCCTCCCGCAAGCTGGACAAGGCCGTCTCCAAGGGTGTCATCCACAAGAACCAGGCCGCCAACCGCAAGTCCAAGCTCGCCAAGCGCGTCGCCTCCATCTGAGGCCACCGCAGCAGTGAGCATCTGAAGGGCGCCTCCCATCGGGGAGGCGCCCTCCCCTTTTTCCCGCACTCGTTCCCTGACCCTCACCACGTTCATCAGACCGCCTCAAGGAGAGCCCATTGCGCATCGGATTCGACCGGGACAAGTACCTGCGGATGCAGTCCAGCCATATCGCGGAGCGCCGCGCCCAGTTCAGCGGCAAGCTCTATCTGGAGTTCGGCGGCAAGCTCATTGACGACATGCACGCCTCGCGCGTACTGCCGGGCTTCACCCCGGACAACAAGATCGTCATGCTCGCCGAGCTGGCCGACGAGGTCGAGATCGTCATGGCGGTCAACGCCAAGGACCTGGCCCGCAACAAGGTCCGTGCGGACCTGGGCATCTCCTACGAGGACGACCTGCTGCGTCACATCGACGCCTTCCGCAGCTACGGGCTCTACGTGGGCAGCGTCGTGGTGACCCAGTGGACCGACGACAACCGCCAGGCCCACGACTTCAAGCGCAAGCTGGAGGCGCTGGACATCACTGTCTACCGCCACTTCCCCATTCCCGGCTACCCCGGCGACGTCGCCCGCATCGTCTCAGAGGAGGGCTACGGGCGCAACGAGTACATCGAGACCAGCCGGGACCTCGTGGTGGTCACCGCCCCCGGCCCGGGCAGCGGCAAGATGGCCACCTGCCTGTCCCAGATCTACCACGACCACCAGCGGGGCATCTCCTCGGGCTACGCGAAGTTCGAGACCTTCCCGATCTGGAACCTGCCGCTGGACCACCCGGTCAACATCGCCTACGAGGCCGCCACCGCAGACCTCGACGACGTCAACATGATCGACCCCTTCCACCTGGCGGCCCACGGCGTCCAGACCGTCAACTACAACCGCGACGTCGAGGTCTTCCCGGTCCTGAGCCGCCTGTTCGAGGAGATCCTGGGATCATCGCCCTACGCCTCCCCCACGGACATGGGCGTCAACATGGCCGGCAACTGCATCAGCGACGACGACGCCTGCCGGCAGGCCGCCAGCCAGGAGATCATCCGCCGCTACTACCGGGCCCTGGTGACCGAGAAGCGCGAGGTCATCGCCCCCGTCCAGTCCCAACGGATCGCGCTGCTCATGGCCAAGGTGGGGGTCAGCAAGGAGGACCGTCCGGTGGTGCCGCCCACGCTGGAGGTGGCGGCGGCCACCGGCGAGCCGGCCTCGGCGATCGAGCTGCCCGACGGGCGCATCGTGACGGGTAAGACCTCGGCCCTGCTGGGATGCTCCTCGGCGATGCTGCTCAACGCCCTCAAGGTCCTGGCCGGGATCGATGACGGTGTTGACCTGCTGGCTCCGGCCTCCATCGAACCCATCCAGAAGCTCAAGACCCAGGGACTGGGCAGCCGCAACCCGCGCCTGCACACCGACGAGGTGCTCATCGCCCTGGCCGTGTCTGCCAACGGGGACGACAACGCCCGCAAGGCCCTCGACCAGCTCGAGACGCTGCGGGGCTGCGACGTCCACACCTCAACGATCCTGGGGTCGGTGGACGAGGGCATCTTCCGCGCGCTGGGTGTTCAGGTGACGAACGAGCCGGTCTTCGCCACGAAGTCCCTGTACCGCAAGAAGTGAGGCCCGGGCGCAGGCGGCCTGCCCGCGGTGCCGCCCGCATCCGGACGCCCGAGCTGGGAGCGTCGTCCGCGACCACCACGCACGAGCACGTATGAGAACAGGCTCGAGTCGGACACCCTGCCGAGGTGGGGCTGGTCACATGTGCGCGGGGAGGCGGCCGAGCGCACTCGCGCGCGGTACATTCTCTCCAACGAGATGAGCTCGTGTGCTCTGGGGTCGGTGAAAGTCCGAACCGGCGGTGACAGTCCGCGACCCGGTCGCATCCAGCGACCGGCTGACCAGGTGGAACTCCTGGACCGACGGTGAGAGTCCGGATGGGAAGCGCACACGGGACACACAATGCCGTGCCGGGTGCCGTGCACCCGGTGGGTCCGGCGTGACGGTGTCTCTCCCCAGCGCACCCGAGGAGAGGACCGGATGACCTCGTTCACCCCCGTGCAGACGGCCGCGATGCGACGCGCCCTACGGGCCGCCGCCTCCCCGACGCCCCGCCCGGCCCCAACCCCAGGGTCGGCTGTGTCATCCTCTCCGCCGACGGCGACGTCCTCGCCGAGGGCCACCACCGTGGCGCCGGCACCGCCCACGCCGAGGTCGACGCGCTGGCGAACCTCGCCGCGGCGGGCGCCTCCGCCCAGGGAGCGACCGTCGTCGTCACCCTCGAGCCGTGCAACCACGAGGGCCGCACCGGCCCGTGCGTCCAGGCGCTCCTCTCCGCAGGCGTGGCCGAGGTCATCTACGCCCAGGACGACCCGACCCAGCAGGCCGGAGGCGGCGCGGCGGCGCTGGAGGCCGCCGGCGTGCGGGTACGGCGCGGGCTGTGCTCCCAGGACACCGCGCGTCTCAACCGCCCGTGGCTCCTCGCCGTGACCCGCGGCCGCCCCATGGTGACGTGGAAGCTCGCCGCCACCCTCGACGGCCGTATCGCCGCCGACGACGGCACCAGCCGGTGGATCACCCCGGCGGCGGCCCGCCGCGACGCCCACCACCTGCGCAGTCAGTGCGACGCCGTCATGGTGGGCACCGGCACCGCCCTCGCCGATGACCCGGCCCTCACAGTCCGCGACGAGACGGGAGAGCCCGCCCCGGCTCACCTCCAGCCGCTGCGCGTCGTCGTCGGATCCAGGCGCCTACCTCCCACCTCCAGGGTGCTCGCCGACGACCACTACCTCCTCCTGCCCGACCATGACCCGCGCACCGTCCTCGCCGTGCTCGCCGAGCGCGAGATCCGCCACGTCCTCCTCGAAGGAGGCCCGACCCTCGCGACCGCCTTCCTGCGCGCCGGCGTCGTCGATGAGGTCGTCGCCTACACGGCCCCCGCACTTCTGGGCGCGGGACCGGCCGCCGTCGCCGACTTCGGGGCGACGACGATCACCGACGCCCTGCGGCTGCGTCATCCCCACGTCGAGGTCCTCGGCGCGGGCGACGGGCTCGCCGTCCGCCTCTCCGGTGACCTAGGGGCCGACGACGCCCATCCCGACGCCCCTGCGGTCCCGAGGCCGCGGCACAGCGCTCAGCGCCCGGACCACCGGGACCGCACTCATCCCCCTATCCGCCGCCACACCGAGGAGAGTCACTGATGTTCACCGGAATCGTCGAGGAGCTCGGACGCGTCGTCCGGCTCGAGACCGTCAAGGACTGCGCCCGGCTGACGATCGAGGCGCCCACCGTCACCCAGGACGCGAGCCTGGGCGACTCCATCAGCGTCAACGGGTGCTGCCTGACGGTCGCCGCCATGCACGGGAGCGCCTTCACCGCCGACCTCATGGCGGAGACTCTCACGCGCACCACCCTGGGATCCCAGGTGCCGGGAGACCCGGTCAACCTCGAGCGCGCCCTGCGCGCCACCGACCGGCTCGGCGGGCACATCGTTCAGGGTCACGTCGATGCCACCGCCGAGGTCCTCGGCCGCCACCACGGCGAGCACTGGGACCTCCTGCGCATCGGCCTGCCGCGGGAGATCGCCCGCTACGTCGCCGTCAAGGGATCGGTCGCCCTCGACGGGGTGTCACTGACCGTCGTCGACGTCGATGACGTCAACGAAGCCCGGCACGACGCCCCCGACGTCTCCCCCACGCCGGGAGCAGGGGCGTCGCTCAGTGTCGGCCTCATCCCAGAGACGCTACGACGCACGACTCTGGGCACGAGGCGGCCGGGAGAACGGGTCAACCTCGAGGTCGACGTCATGGCCAAGTACGCCGAGCGTCTTCTGGGCGCCCACCTGAGCGAGGAGGAGCGGCAGGCATGCTGAGCACGAGGAGCGTGCGCCCGGACACGCGTATGGACAGCGTCGAGGACGCCCTCACCGCCCTCCGTGAGGGCCGGATGGTCGTCGTCGTCGACGATGAGAGCCGGGAGAACGAGGGGGACCTCATCCTCCCCGCGGCGACCGCCACGACCGAGCAGCTGGCCTTCGCGATCCGGCACTCGACCGGCATCATCTGCGCACCCATGACGGCCCAGGAGCTCGACCGCCTGGGCATCCCCATGATGACCGAGCACAACACCGATCCCAAGAGGACGGCCTTCACACTGAGCGCCGACGCACGCACGGGCGTCACCACGGGCGTGAGCGCCGCCGACCGGGCACGCACCCTCCGTGTCCTGGCGGACCCGGGTTCAGCACCGACCGACCTCGTCCACCCCGGCCACGTCTTCCCCTGCGTGCACGCGAGGGCGGAATCCTCACGCGCCGCGGTCACACGGAGGCCGCCGTCGACCTCATGCGCCTGTCGGGCAACCGGCCCGTGGGCGTCCTCGTGGAGGTCGTCAACGACGACGGAACCATGGCGCGCCGACACCAGCTGCGAGAGCTCGCCGACGCCCACGCCATGCCCATGATCACGGTCGGCGACCTGGAGCGCCACCGTTGGCTGCACGAGGATCTCGTCGAGGAGGCCGTCTCTGCGCACCTGCCCACCGCGCACGGGGAGTTCACCGCCCACGCCCTGCGCAGCAGGGTCGACGGCACCGAGTACCTCGCGCTCGTGTGCGGCCGCGTCGCGGACGGTGAGGACGTCCTCACCCGCGTCCACTCCGCCTGCCTGACCGGCGACGTCCTGTCCTCCCTGCGCTGCGACTGCGGGCCGCAGCTGCGCGCCGCCATGGAGGCGATCGGCGCCCGCGGCCGCGGGGTCCTCGTCTACGCCTCCGACCACGAGGGGCGCGGCATCGGGCTCATCGACAAGCTCCGCGCCTACGCGCTGCAGGAGGAGGGAATGGACACCCTCGACGCCAACGTCGCGCTGGGGCTGCCGGCCGACGCCCGCAGCTACGCCACCGCCGCCCAGGTACTGCGGCACCTGGGCGTGCGCTCAGTCGAGCTCATGACGAACAACCCGGACAAGGTCACGGGCCTGGAGCACTACGGCGTGAGCGTCCGCTCCAGGACGCCGACGCCGACCTTCGCCAACGGGGAGAACCTCAGCTACCTGCGCGCCAAGCGCGACCGCATGGGCCATCTGCTCACCGGGCTCGAGCCCAACGGGTCCCGCACGGACGTGCCGCCCAGTGAGGCGACGGCCGACGATGCGCCCTGGCACAAGACCGACGAGAACGAGGGAGAGACACGATGAGCGGATCCGGGGCACCTGAGCAGAGCGCACCTCACGCGCGGAGCATGAGGGTGACGGTCGTCGCCGCCCAGTGGTACGAGCGCGTCATGGAGGGCCTGGTCGCCGGGGCGCTGCGCGCCGTCGAGGAGGCCGGAGCTCAGGCGAGCGTCGTGCGGGCTGTGGGCTCCTTCGAGCTTCCGGTGCTCGCCGCGGCCGCCGCGCGGGGCGGTGCCGAGGCGGTTGTCGCGCTGGGCGTCGTCATCCGCGGCGGCACCCCGCACTTCGATTACGTGTGCCGGGCCGCGACCGACGGGCTGAGCCGGGTGGCGCTCGACACCGGGGTACCGGTGGGCTTCGGCGTGCTCACGTGCGACGACGAGGCCCAGGCGCTGGCCCGCTGCGGCGGGCCTGGCTCGGACGAGGACAAGGGGTACGAGGCGGCGTGTGCGGCGATGGCCACGGCGCTCACACTGGCCGCCATGCGGGGCTGAGGGGCTGCTCAGCGCCGGCGGGCACCGGAGCGGCGGGCGTTGCAGATCGTGAGCACCGCCCGCTCGACGGCGTAGACGGGGTCACGGCTGGCCCCCTTGGCCTCGGCGTCGGCCCGGGCGACTGCCAGGATCGAGGTGGCCAGGGCGTCGTCGGACCAGCCCTGGAGCTCGCGGCGGGCCCGGTCCACCTGCCAGGGGGCCATGCCCAGCTCGGCCGGGCTCATGCGCCTCCCCCCGGCGGCCGCGACCCGGGCGAGCTGGCGCACCTTCATCGCCAGGGCTGCGACGATGGCCACCGGCTCGGTACCGGTGGCCACGGCGTGGCGCAGGGCGGTGATGGCGGCCGGGGTGTTGCCGGCCGCGGCGGCGTCGGCCACGGTGAAGCCGGTGGCCTCGATGCGCCCGGCGTAGTAGGTGCGCACGTGGTCGGCACTGATGGTGCCCTGGGTGTCGGCGAGGAGCTGGTCGACGGCGGAGCACAGCTCGCGCACGTCGCTGCCCAGGGCGTCGACGAGGGCGCCGACGGCCTCGGGGGCGATGCTCCGCCCGGCGCGGCGCACGTCGGCTACGACCAGGGAGGACTTGTCCTTGGCGTTCTTGATGGCGTCGCACTGGATGGTCGGGTAGGGCGAGGCCTTGATGGCCTCGAGCAGGCGCTTGCCCCGCTGGCCTCCGTTGTGGCGCAGGATGACGCTGACTTCGGGGTCGGCGGCGCCCACGTAGGCGAGGAGGTCGGCCAGGAGGGCGTCGGTCATCTGCTCCAGGGCGGGGACATAGACGAGCCGGGGCTCACCGAACAGGGAGGGCGACACGAGGGTGTCGAGTTGGTGGGGCTCGTAGGTGGCGGCCTCGAGGCGCGTAACCTCGGTGGTCGGGTCCTTGGCCTTGGCCTGCGCCAGAAGACTCGATACCGCACGGTCGGCGAGGACCTCCTCGCCGGCACGGATGAGGACGATCGGCGCCAGCTGGGCCTGGTCCCAGCGGATTCCAGCCGGCGCGTTGCGCTGGCCCCGGGAGCGGGAGGTTCGGGTCGCTGACATGGGGCAAGCCTGCCATGAGCGGGCCGAGTCAACCGTCTCAGTCCCTCCATCAGGGCTTGGCGGGCGCGGGGAGCCGTCAGGATCAGGACCCCGATCTCGCAGGCCCCCAGTGCCAGGGCGCCCGTGAGGCCGGCCGGCCAGGGCAGCGTGGCACCGGGCAGGTGAGCGAAGAACCCGGCGACCCGCACCATCCAGGAGCAGGCCGCGAGCGCCGGCCAGGCGACGACGGTGGCAGCCGCAGGCCAGACCGGGAAGATCAACGCGGCCAGGAGCCCGCTGACCGTGGCGACGACGGCGGCCGGCTCACTGAGCAGATTGGCGGGAACCGACCAGACCCCCACCGAGGGCTGGAGGAGGACGAGGATCGGCCCGCAGGCGGCCTGAGCCACCAGCGGCAGGGACACGGCGGCAGCCAACCACCTGGGCAGGCGACCGGAGAGACGGACCGCGACGGGCTTGGAGCCGATGACGATCCCGGCGGTGGCCACCACCGACAGGGCGAATCCGTAGTCCCGGGACTGCCAGGGGTCGGTGAGCAGCAGGACGATGGCGCCCGCGCACAGGGCGGGCACGGAGGCGGCACGCCGTCCGGCGACGACTCCCAGGAGCATGACGGCCCCCATGGTGGCCGCGCGCAGCACGGAGCCCGAGGGGCGCACCAGGACCACGAGAGCAGTCAGCAGGACCACTCCGAGCAGTGCCCGCCACCGCCGGGGCAGCACCCCGAGGGCTGCCAGGCCCAGGCCCAGGACGATGGCGACATGCTGCCCGGAGACGGCCGTCAAGTGGGTCATGGAGACGATGCGCATGTCCTCGCGTACCTGGGCCGGCAGGGCGTGGTCGTCGCCCAGGGCGACGCCGGGCACGAGGGCCCGGGCGCCCGGCGGCCAGACACCCGCCTCCTCCCCCATTCCTCCTGCGCCCTGCGCCCCTCCAGCTCCCTGTGCCCCGACGGCCTGGGCGAGGCCAGAGCGAATGCTGGTGACGGCTCCGAGCACCCCGGTCGGTGGGCTGAGGACCTTGAGGACTGCGCGCTTGGGGACGATGGCCGCCTCGGCGCGGCCGGGGTCGGTGGGCCTCAGGCGCGTGCGCACCTGGACTCGGGTGCCCATGGGCAGGCTCAGCCACTGCTTGTCGCCAAGGACGGTGGCGCGCAGGGACGAGGGTCTCCCCTCCACCTGCTCGACGTCGAGGGCGGTGATGACCAGGGTGGAGCGGCTGGTGGCCGATACCCGCGGCTCCTGCGAGACGGTGCCGATGAGGGTGACCGGTTGTCCGGAGGCCACCGCCATGACCAGCGGGTCACGCTGACGGGACCACAGGTGGGCGGCGCTGATGGCCAGGACCGTTGCGGCGCACAGGGCGCACACGAGCAGGCTGGCGCTGATGGTTCCGATGGTTCGCGGGTCCTGCTCCGGGGCTCCGGGACGCGGGTCGACCCGGTGGCGCGGTGGCCGGAAGCGCAGCACGGGCACGACGAGTGCCGCAGCCAGGGCGGCGTACCCGGCAGCCAGGAGGAGCACCGGTCTCCATGCCGCCGATCCATCGCGTCCGACGGACCACCATGCGCTGGCCCAGCAGGTGACTGCTGGGGCGAGCAGGCGCAGGTCGAGGGCCTCGGGGACCTTGGAGGAGGTCGCGTGCGCATGTCGCCTGCGGCGTCGGTGCCGGTCCTGCTCCTGACGCAGGTTCTCGTACAGTGCGGGGTCGTCCCACGGTGCCCGGGAGGTACTCACGCTGTGGCCTTCACTCATACGGCGGCCTGCTCCCGCAGGGCCTCCAGCTTGGCCTTGCCGATGCCGGGGACGTCAGTGAGTGCGTCGACGTTGGCGAAGGGCCCGTGGGAGTCGCGGTACTCCACGATCCGTTGGGCCAGGGCCGGGCCGATGCCGGGCAGCTTCTCCAGCTCGGAGGCGGAGGCCGTGTTGATGTTGACCGTTCCTGAGGCGCCGCCATCGCCGGGCTTGCCCGAGGCTGCTCCCGCCCCGGGGCCGGCGGTCCCGGTGGGTTGAGGGGCGGGATCGGGCAGGACCTCGCCGACGCGCGGCACCCGGATCTGCTCGCCGTCGCTCAGGACACGCGCGAGGTTGAGCTGCTCGGTGTCCGCGTCCGCGGTCGCTCCCCCGGCGGCGTCGACGGCGTCGGCGACACGGCTTCCCGCCCGCAGCGTCACGACGCCCGGTCTGGCGACCGCCCCGGTGACGTGGACGAAGACGTTGCCGACTCCGGCGGTGGGACCGCCTGGTACGGCGCCGTCCCGAGCCGCGTCGGACGCAGTGACGGGTACCGTGGCCGGGGCCTGTGACCGTATCGATGCGGCCGTCCCAGCGGCGGCGGTGGCCGGGGCCGTCTCACTGCCGGAGCCGGTGGAGGACAGGACGGTCCGCAGTGCCAGGACGAGAGCCAGGACGAGGAGAACGGCGCCGGCGACCATGGCCGCTCGTGGTGCGATCGCCAGGCGTCGCGGCCGGCGAACGGGCTCCTCGGGATCGGCTGAGCAGGCCATGCGCACAAGGTCGTCCAGGGACCGGTTCCCGATACCTTTCCTGGCGCTCATGACTGTGACGGTAGGTGGTGAGCGGGTCTGCCGCGCGGATGCTCCGGCTGCCCTGTGGAGAGGGGGCGCCTCCGGCCGCCTGTGGCAACCGGGGATCGTTGTGGGACCGTCGTATGGCGCTGTGGGCACGGTGAGGTGTCCGTGCCCCTCGTCATTCAGTGGGATCGGAGGTCGGGGGCGACGGCGATGCCGAGGGCACCGGGTCCCACATGGGTGCGGGTCGCCTCGTCGATCGGGAGGGTGAGCAATTCGGTGACGATGGCTCCCGCCTCCTCCATGGCCTCCTGCAGATCGGTCTCGAGCTGCTCAAGCATGACGGCGTCGTCGCCCTGGATGACGAGGCGCACCGGGTCGGCGGGGTGCCTGGGCCCGGACAGGGCGGTCCCGCCGGCGGCACGAACGGCCTGCTCGATGAGGTGCCGTCTGGCGCGGGCCGCTCCGCGCACGGTCTCCACCGCACGGATCCCGTCGCGGGTGAGGGCCAGGACCGGCCGTATTCCGAGCGCCCCGCCCAGGCGTGCGGTGGTGCGGTCGATCCGTCCCGAGCGGGCCAGTCGGCCCAGGTCCTCGACGATGAAGTACTGGTAGGAGCGGGCCGTGCTGGCCTGAGCCAGTGCCGCACCGCGGCGGGCGTCGTGGGCCCGAGTGGCGGCCAGAACCGCGAGCCCCAGCGCTCCGGAGCTGGTGCCGGAGTCGACGACGCGCAGCCACTGCGGGCGCCTGCGCCTCTCTGTCCCGCCCTGCCCGGTGCTCCCGTACTCATCGGTGAGCCGCGCTGCGGCGATACGGGCGTTGTCCAGGGTTCCGGACAGGGTCGAGGAGATGTGGACAGCCAGGACCTCCTCGGCTCGCTGAGCCGCACGGCGGTAGGCCTGCGTCAGCTCCTCGACACTGGGGCGCGACGTGGTGCCGTGCCCGCCGTCCTCACCGGGGACGGCGTGGAGCGGGACCACCTCAATCGCGCGGTCACGCACCAAGGACTCCGTCAGGCAGGCGGCGGAGTCGGTGACGACGGCGAGCGACATGCTGCCTACCTTATCGGCATCCCTCACGCTCATCAGACAGGTTCCGGCCGTCATGGCGCCGGCCGGGCCCCCTGGCTAACGGCTAACCGTTGCCAGATTGTCGAGCGCTGCGGGAGATGAGGAGGTCGCTGTAGAGGTCGGTGAGCCGCTTGGTCATCGTCTCGGAGTCGAACTGCCGGGCCGCCTCCACAGCGCCGTCGGACAGCTTGGCGAGCCGGTCGTCGTCGGACAGCAGTGAGGCGAAGACCCGGGCGAAGTCCTCCCCCCTCGATCCCGTCGGTGAGGATCGCGTTGCGCTCGGTGAGGCACTCGGTCATCCGCTCGTCGCAGTAGACGATCGGCAGTCCGGAAGCGGCTGCCTCCAGGAACACCATGGGCTGGTTGTCGAAGTGGTAGGAGGCCAGGGAGAAGACGTCGGCCTGCTTGAGCAGGGCGGCCACTTCCTCGGGCGAGCGCTTGCCGGCCAGGACCACGCGGTCGGCGACTCCGAGCTCCTCGGCGCGCTGAGCCAGCTCCTCCTGGGAGGGGCCGGGCCCCACCAGCACCAGCTTGACCGGCATGCCCGCGAGGTGGGGCATGGCCTCGATGAGCGTCATCTGTCGTTTCTCGGGGCTGAGGCGGGCCACGCAGATGATGATCTTCTCGCCGGGGGCCTTGGCAACGGGCGAGTCGGCGGCGCGGGCCCGCCGGTAGCGGCTGGAGTCCAGTGCGTTGGGCAGTACCATGCAGGGGGCGGTCAGGCCGCCGTCGTCGATGAGGATCTGCGCCAGGTGCTGGGAGGGAGACAGACAGGCGTCGCACTTGTTGGCGAAGGCCGCTGTGAGCCGCCATCCCTGCCGGGACAGCGCCGTCTTCATGTCGCGCTTGTTGAGGTGCTTGATGGAGTCGCGGTGGGGTCGGGGCAGGACCGGCAGCGATTTGAGCGCCACGGGGAAGGCGACGGACAGGCCAGCAGTCCGGAGACCACGGCCAGCGGGTAGTCGTCGATGAGCTCGGTGTAGAGGGTGTGAATGGTGGTGACGTGGGGGATGTCCTGGCGCTTGGCCACCCAGTGGGCCAGAACCCCCAGGCTGAACTGGGTCTGACTGTGGACGATGTCGAAGTCGTAGGCGTCGAAGCGCCTGGCCAGACCGGGGTAGATGGTGGCGACCTCGCGACTGTCGAAGACGTAGTAGCGCGAGGAGGGCAGGCGGATGATGTGGTCGTCCGTCTCCTCATAGCCCTCGGCCTTGGGCGCCACCACGTAGACCTCGTGGCCCATGCGCTCCAGGGCCGCCCGGAAGGTGGCGGTGGAGGTGGCTACTCCGTGGACGGAGGGCAGGTAGTCGTCGATGAAGAAGGCGATCCGCATGGCGCTCATCCGATCCTACGGGCTGGAAGCAGCAACCGGCTCCGCAGTCGCGGCACATCCGGGTACGACGACGCAGGGGGCAACATGGGGATGCGCAGACCTCACGGCACAGGGGACGGGTGAAAGTGCGGAGCTGGACGCGTGGTCTCAGTACTCTCGAACCCAGAGGCTACCTTGTCTACCGAGTACCCGTCTCCCACAGCGTCTGAAACTGCGCGAGGACCGCAGTTCTCGCCGTTTGTCCTGGTCAACGGCATTCGCGCCGGTGAGGCGCCCACGAACAAGGAGCGGGAGTGGCTCCTCGGACGCATCAGGGCCTTTGACACGCCTGGGGCAGCGCTCTGGCAGGTTCGGCGTTTACGATGGCACCATGACCGACTCCGCTGAGATCGCACGCCTCAAGGCCGAGGCCGCTCAAGCCGCCGCCGAAGCCGCCGCAGCCAAGGCCGCCGCCGCTCAAGCCGCCCTCGACGCCGCTATCGCCTCCAGTCCTGCCGCTGCCGATGCAGTCCCGACCGAATCAGTTGGTGACTCCGGTACAGAGCCGGCTGCAGCACCCCCTGTGGACGCTCCGGCGACAGCCCCCGCGGAGCCGGCCGAGGCCATGCCTCCGGCAGATCCTGGTGCGGCTCCGGCGGCCTCCGAGGCCCCGGCTGCTGCGCAGGCTCAGGAGGACAACACCGCGCCTCGGAGCGAAGAAGCTCCTCAGATCGATCAGGCAGCGGTGACTCCCCCGGCCGAGGAGGCCGCCTACACGGCCCAGGTGCGTTCCGGCTACGGCTTCTCCTCCCCCACCCTGCCGGTGGGCACCTACCCTCGACACGCTCTCCGGCGGCGAGCCGGGTGCGGTCAAGGGTCTGTCGGTCGGCATCCCGCTGGGACTGCTCAACCGGCACGCCCTGGTGGCCGGCGCGACCGGCACCGGCAAGACCCGCACGCTCCAGCTCCTGGCCGAGGGCCTGTCCAGCACTGGCGTCCCGGTGTTTCTCGCCGATGTCAAGGGCGACCTGACCGGCCTGGCCGAGCCGGGAGCCTCCAATGACAAGATCGCCTCCCGGATCGGTTCCACCGGTCAGGACTGGAAGGGCCAGTCCTTCCCCATCGAGCTGTTCAACCTCGGCGGAGGCGACTCCAGCGGCGGTATCAGCGGCACCCCGATCCGCACGACGGTCACCGAGTTCGGGCCGATCCTGCTCTCGCGGGTCCTGGGCCTCAACGACACGCAGGCCTCCGCCCTCCAGCTCGTCTTCCACTGGGCGGACAGCCAGGGGCTGACCCTGTTGGACCTCAAGGACCTGCGCGCCGTCGTCGACTACCTGACCAACACCGACGCCGGCAAGGAGGAGCTCAAGACCATCGGTGGGGTCTCGGCCGCGACGGCCGGGGTCATCCTGCGTGAGATCGCCGCTCTGGAGGCCGCCGGCGGTGAGGCCTTCTTCGGTGAGCCGGCGCTCGACGTGCGCGACCTCATGCGGGTCTCGCCCGACGGGCGGGCGTCATCTCGGCACTGGAGCTGGCGGACATCCAGTCCCAGGGCACGCTGTTCTCCACCTTCCTCATGTGGCTGCTCGCCGAGCTCTTCGAGACCCTCCCTGAGGTCGGCGACCCGGACAAGCCCACCATGGTGTTCTTCTTCGACGAGGCCCACCTGCTGTTCTCCGGCGCCTCAAAGGCCTTCCTGGAGGCCGTGGTGCGCACGGTGCGGCTCATCCGTTCCAAGGGCGTGGGCATCGTCTTCATCACTCAGTCCCCCACGGACGTTCCCGACGAGGTCCTGGCCCAGCTCGGCAGCCGCGTCCAGCACGCCCTGCGCGCCCACACCCCGGCCGACGCCGCCAACCTCAAGAAGGCGGTCTCCACCTTCCCGGTCAGCCCGGTGGACCTCAACCGGGTACTCACGTCGCTGGGGACCGGCCAGGCCGTCGTCAGCGTCCTGGATGAGAAGGGACGCCCGGCCCCGGTGGCACCGGTGATCATCAACGTGCCCGCCGCCGTCATGGGGCCGGCCCAGGACGGCACCGTCAACCAGGTGCTGGCCTCCTCCCCACTCAAGCCCAAGTACGCCGCCGGGGTGGACAACGAGTCTGCCTACGAGCTGCTGGCCCAGCGGGTCCAGGCCGACGCCGAGGCCGCCGAGGCCGCCCGCGCCGCCGAGCAGGCCGCCAAGGAGCAGGCCAAGGCCGACGCCGCCGCCCAGAAGGCACTGGAGAAGGAGGCCGCCCGCCAGGGCGGCTCAGCGTCAGAAGGAGGCCGAGCGCCTGGAGCGCGAGGCCGTCAAGGAGGCCCAGCGCCGCCAGCGCGAGGCGGAGAAGGCCGCCGAGCGCCGTCAGCGGGAGGTCGAGAAGACCATCGGCTCGGTGGGTCGCCAGATCACCCGCGAGATCACGCGCTCCATTTTCGGCACCCTGAGGCGCCGCTGAGCCCGGCACAGCAGCGGGGCTGCACCGACCGGAATAGTCCGTGCAGCCCCGCGTGCTGTTGCGCCGCTACTCCAGCGCGGCCGTGAGCCACGCCGTCGGAGCGATCTCCCCGGTCACTCTGGCACGATGCTCACCAGCTTGGGGGCCCGGACGATCACCTTGCGCACGCCACGCCCATCCAGGGTGCGGATGACGCCGGGGGCCGCTAGGGCCAGCTGCTCCAGCTCGTCCTCGGAGATGCCGGGGTCGACCTCAATACGGTCGCGGACCTTGCCCTTGACCTGGATGACGCAGGTGACCTTGTCGGCGGCCAGCAGCGCCTCATCGGTCACGACCGGGAAGTCCTCGTGGGCCAGCGAGTGCTCGTGACCCAGGCGCTTCCAGATCTCCTCGGCGATGTGCGGGGCCACGGGCGCCGTCATGAGCACGAGTGCCTCGACGGCCTCGCGCGGGACCGCGCTGAGTCCGGTGAGGTGGTTGTTGAGGACGATGAGCTTGGCGATGGCCGTGTTGAGGCGCATCCCCTCGTAGTCCTCGCGCACGCCCACGATCGTCTTGGCCACGAGCCGGCGGGTCTCCTCGTCGGCGGGCTCGTCGACCACCGTCAGCTCACCGGTGGTCTCGTCGACGACGTTGCGCCACAGTCGCTGCAGGAAGCGCTGGCTGCCGGCGACGGCGCGGGTATCCCACGGACGATCGGCGTCGAGCGGCCCCATGCTCATCTCATAGACGCGGAAGGTGTCGGCGCCGTAGGCCTCGTACATGTCGTCGGGGGTGACGATGTTCTTCAGGGACTTGCCCATCTTGCCGTACTCGCGGCGCACCGGCTGCCCCTGCCACAGGTAGCTGGTGGTGCCGTCCTCGGCGGCGACCTCCTCGATCTCGTCGGCGGGCACGTACTGGCCGCGGGAGTCGGTGTAGGCGTAGGCCTGGACGTAGCCCTGGTTGAAGAGGCGGTGGTAGGGCTCGGAGGAGGAGACGTGGCCCAGGTCGAACAGGACCTTGTGCCAGAAGCGCGCGTAGAGCAGGTGCAGGACGGCGTGCTCGACGCCGCCGACGTACAGGTCGGTGCCGCCGGAGACGTTACCGGCCTCGGGGCGCGGCCCCATCCAGTAGGCCTCGTTGGCCGGGTCGACGAGTGCGTTCTCATCGGTGGGGTCGATGTAACGCATCTCGTACCAGCACGAGCCGGCCCACTGCGGCATCGTGTTGGTCTCGCGGTAGTACGTCCGGGGGCCGTCGCCCAGGTCGAGCTCGACCTCGACCCACTCGGTGGCCTTGCCCAGCGGCGGCTCCGGGGAGGAGTCGGCATCGTCGGGGTCGTAGGAGCGCGGCGAGTAGTCGGTGACCTCGGGCAGCTCGACCGGCAGCATGGACTCGGGCAGGGCGTGGACGCCGCCGTCCTCGTCCCACACGATCGGGAAGGGCTCGCCCCAGTAGCGCTGGCGGGAGAAGAGCCAGTCGCGCAGGCGGTAGGTGACCGCGCCGCGGCCGGCGCCCTTGGCCTCCAGCCAGCCGATCATGGTGGCCTTGGCCTCGTCCTTGCTCATGCCGTTGATGTCCAGGTCGCCCTGGGCGGAGTTCACGACGACGCCGTCGCCCGTGTAGGCCTGGGCACTCAGGTCGACGCCATGGGGGTCGTCGGCCGGGCCGATGGTCTGGATGATGTCGATGCCGTACTTGGTGGCGAAGGCGTAGTCGCGCTCGTCGTGGGCGGGCACGGCCATGATGGCGCCGGTCCCGTAGCCCATGAGGACGTAGTCGGCCACGAAGACCGGCACCTGTCCGCCGTTGACGGGGTTGATGCCGAAGAAGCCGGTGAAGACGCCGGTCTTGACCCGGCCCTCGTCGGTGCGGTCGGCGTCAGACGTCGCAGCGGCCCGGGCGCGGTAGGCGGCCACGGCCTCGGCGGGGGTCGCGTAGCCGCCGGTCCAGGCCTCCTTGGTGCCCTCCGGCCAGGCGGCCGGAACGGTCAGCGCCGCGGCGTCATCGGCGATCTGGGCATCGGTGCGCACGGAGGCGGAGGAGTCGACGCCGCCCAGCATGGGGTGCTCGGGGGCCACGACCATGAAGGTGGCGCCGAAGAGCGTGTCGGGGCGGGTGGTGTAGACGCTCAGCGACGCGTCCTGACCGGCCCCGGGCACCGCGAAGGTCACCTCAGAGCCCTCGGAGCGGCCGATCCAGTTGCGCTGCATGAGCTTGACCTTCTCGGGCCAGTCCACGGTGTCCAGGTCCTCGGCGAGACGCTCTCCGTAGGCGGTGATACGCATCATCCACTGGCGCAGGTTGCGCTTGAAGACCGGGTAGTTGCCGCGCTCGAGCGGCCCTCGGCGGTGACCTCCTCGTTGGCCAGCACCGTGCCCAGGCCGGGGCACCAGTTGACGGGGGCGTTGGAGACGTAGGCCAGGCGGAAGGAGTCGATGACCTCGGCCTGCTCTGCGGCGCTCAGGCTGCTCCAGTCGCGGCCGCCGGGGACGGGGACCTGTCCGGAGGCGAGCTTGTCGCGCAGCTCGGCAACCGGCCGGGCCGCGCCCTTGCCGCGGCCGTCGCGGCGCGGGGCCTCGGGGTCGAACCAGGAGTTGAAGACCTGCAGGAAGATCCACTGGGTCCAGCGCACGTAGTCGACGTCGATGGTGGCCAGGGAGCGGCGCGGGTCGTGGGACAGGCCCAGGCGGCGCAACTGGCGGCGCATGTTGGCGATGTTGGCCTCGGTGGAGATGCGCGGGTGCTGGCCGGTGGTGACGGCGTACTGCTCGGCAGGCAGGCCGAAGGAGTCGTAGCCCATCGTGTACAGGACGTTCCTGCCGGTCATACGGGTGAAGCGCGCGACGACGTCGGTGGCGATATAACCCAGCGGGTGGCCCACGTGCAGGCCCTTGCCGGAGGGGTAGGGGAACATGTCCAGCAGGAAGAACTTCTCCTTGTCCGCGCCGGGCCCGGCCAGGGCGCCGACGGGGTTGTCGGCGTTGAAGGTGCCCTCAGCCTCCCAGTGGTCCTGCCAGGCGGTCTCGATGGACTCCGCCAGAGCCGCCGTGTAGCGGTAGGGGGGTGTCGGACTCGCCCGGTGCGGTTCTCTCTGACATCGCGGCAGTACTCTTTTCTACTCGTGCTTCCTGGTGCCGGGGCACAGCCTATCGCCCAGGGGCAGCGGGGCCCGGCGGCGTCCGCCCCACGGGCGGGCGAGACCGGTCACGTCGGCGGAGGGCCCACTGGGGTTTGAGCGGTGTCGTCCTCACTCCTCTTCCCGAGCCGCAGCCCTGAAGCGGTTGAGGGCGTCCTGCTCGCACGCCAGGCGACTGCGGTGCCGGGCGATCCGCTCCTCGACCGTCTCAAGCTCGCGACGCAGGTTGGGGCACATGGTGATGGAGACGGTTCGATCGTCACCGGCGACCTCGACGCAGTCCAGGTAACGCCGGGCGGCAGCGACGCCGAGGCCAGTGGCCAGGATCGGCCGGATGCGTGCGACGGCGTCGAGGTCCTTCGGGCTGTAGTCCCGGTATCCGGCGGAGGTCCGGGCAGGGACGAGCAGACCGGCCTCTTCGTAGTGCCTCAGGGAACGGGGGCTGACGCCCGCCTGTCGGGCAAACTCTCCGATGCGCACGAGGAACTCCTTTCCGGCGAACATTTCCGCTTGACCTTGCCACTGGCGTGAATGTCTACCGTCCAGGGGCATGGACCACGTTACAGAACACTGTTCCTCCGACAGACTCCGCGAGTTCGACAGAGTCATCCTCGTCCACGGTTTCGGGGCGGGGCCCCACGACCACTGGTTTCCGTGGCTCACACGGACCGTCCCCCATGTTGAGGTGCCGCAGCTCCCTCATCCGGAGACTCCGGATGCCTCGGCCTGGGCGTCGACCATCGCCGAGAGAATCGGGACGTCGCCAGACGGGCTGGCGGGGCTCGCAATCGTGACGCACAGTCTTGGCGGCCTGACCGCGCTGCGGGCGATCGAGCGAGTCATCGCGTGCGGCTGGCCGGTGAACGGCGACGGTCGGCACCTGGCGGCCTTCATCGCCGTCGCGCCCTTCGCGCAGCAGCTCCCTCCGACGGGAGAGGCGGAGCTCGACCATTTCCTCGTCACCGGACTGAACGGCTTTCTCGACGGCGTGAGCCCCGGTGAGCTGCGCCCGTTTCTGGGACCCACCACAGTCATTCACTCCGACAATGACCCGCTCGTCCCCCAAGAGGCTTCGCGGAGATTCGCCGCCGCACTCGGTGCCGATGTCGTCACCGTTCCAGGCGCGGGGCATTTCCTGGCCTCCGACGGCGTCACGTCGCTTCCGCAAGTTGTGGCTGCTTTTGATGGCAAACCGACCTTTTCTTCAAAGATGACGCGTATCCGCGTCGGCTTTGAAGAAAAGGTCGGTCGGTGCGCCGTTACGCTGCCGGACTGTCCGGCCTCGCGGGCACGAACTCGCCCCAGCCGTCCTCGACGAGGCCGCTCCGCAGGCGCTCCATGGCGGCGTCGAGCTCGCCCCCCTCGGGGTGGCGAGCCGAGGAGAAGGACAGGTCCTCCTCCGAGCGGATCGGCAGCACATGAAGGTGCAGGTGGTCAACCCCGTAGCCGGCCACGATGAGCCCGGCCCTCGGCGCCCCGAAGACGCGCACCTGCGCGGCCCCGATGCGCTTGGCCACCACGGCCAGGTGCGCCACCACGTCGTCGGGAGCATCCACGTAGGAGCCGACCTCGGCCCGCGGAACCACCAGGACGTGCCCGTCGGTATGCGGCTCAATGGTGGCGAAGGCGACGCAGACCTCGTCCGCCCACACGAAACGGCCGGGGATCTCGCCATTGATGATCTTGGTGAAAATCGTGCTCATGGCCCCATTGTCCCCCAGCCCCGCCCGGATCCGTCCAGGCCCCGCCCCTTGTCAGGCCAACAGCCACAGAGAGCCGTCGGGGATGATGGCCTCCGACGCTCCCCGGGCACTGCACCGCGCGGGGACTCCGGGTCCAGCAGGGCGATAACGGTCGCCCGACGGCGATTGCCGCCCTCCACGGCAGGGTGCCACGGTTCCCCGGTCACGGATCCGCACCCGGCTGTCCAGCCCGATACCGGCCCGCTGGAGGCGACGCAGCGTCTCGGTGTCGTCCTGGATCCGCCCGACGACGCCGTCGGCTCCCACCGGCAGGGTCTCCAGGCGCACCAGGTCGGGCACGACGAGCCGACCGTCCGCCGTAGGAATCGGGTCCCCGTGCGGGTCGCGGGTGGGGTGCCCCAGGACGGCGTCGAGCCGCTCCAGCAGCCGCTCGGAGACGGCGTGCTCGAGCTCCTCGGCCTCGGCGTGCACCTCGTCCCAGCCGAAGCCGAGCTGGGTGACCAGGTAGGTCTCCAGAATGCGGTGGCGACGGATCATGCCCATGGCCCGGCGCCGGCCCTCCTCGGAGAGGGTGACGGCCCGGTAGGGCTTATGGACGAGCAGCCCCTCCTCCACCAGACGGGCCACGTTCTCCGAGGCGGTCGACGGTGCCACCTCCATGCGCTTGGCCAGGCCGGTGATGGAGGCACCCGCCCCGCCCCACTCGCAGGCGGCCCACACAACCTTGAGGTAGTCCTGGGTGACGGTCGAGTCCCCCGCCACCGACGGCTTCCAGGCGGGCCCGGCCGAGGCCGTCCTGTTCGCGGGCGGCGTCACCCGAACAACCTTGCCAGCTGGCCGCCGAAGGCGATGATGATGGTGAGGACCACGGCCAGGTACATCGCCGCCATGATCCACCAGCGGGCCTTGAGCAGGTCGAGGGCCAGGTTGTCCCGCAGCCCCAGGTGCCCGCCGGCCGCCGCCCAGGCCCAGGAATGGGCGGCCACCGGGATGGTGACGGACCAGATGACCAGGCAGAAGGGGCAGAGCTTGCCGAAGGTCATGATGGAGACGGCCAGGAACCAGATGACGAAGGCGATCCCGCCGAGGCTGCCGGCGCTCAGCCCCCACCACATCCACCGCGGCAGGCGTGCGCCGCCGAGCAGGGCCGCACCGATCGCGGCCAGGGCACCGAAGGCGATGGCCCCGATGAAGGAGTTCGGCACGCCCAGGAGGTTGCCCTGCCACACGTTGAGGGAGTCGCCGCAGGACACCAGAGGGTTGACATCGCACACGAGCGCCGCATCCGGGTTGCGCAGCAGCCTGATCTGGGAGCTGATGAGCTCCCAGCAGGCGACGAGCCCGATGAGGGCGCACACGACGAGCAGCCAGCCGAAGCTTCGCTCGGCCTCGGAGCGGCGCATCCAGGCAGGCCGGTCGGCCGAGTCTTCGTCGTGATCGCGGCGGGTGCGCCGGTCGAGCTCCCGGCCGGGGGATGATCCCAGGTAGGCCTCGAGCTCGGCCTCGCTCATCTCATCGATCTCGGCATCTGTGGGCATGCGCGACATCGTCAGTCTCCTCACCGGTGGTGCGTCATCAGTTCTTCTGGGCGTTGTGTGGTCATCAGGATGCGAGCGTATGCCACCAGGGGCGCGTGCGCCCTACCCGTCCGAAAACTCGGCCTGGTCCTGGGGCTCGGCACCCTCCTGCGGCTCTGTGCCCTCCTGGGACTCGGCCGGCGCCTCCGCGGGGACCTCGGCCGGTGCCTGCTCCGGGGTGGCCGACGCCGATGGATCGGGGGTTGAGGCCATTGTCGCCGTCTCCTGGCCGGAGAAGATGCCCGGTACCGGTCGCCAGGCCCCCACCGTCACCGAGGCATCGGGGTGGAGGATGACGGCGCGCCAGGCCACCAGCGCTCCCGCTGAGTCGAAGGACAGGACGTGGAGGAAGGCGTCCTCCGTGACCGAACCCAGCGAGGTGCCGCCCTTGCCCGCACCGGAGACGATCCCGGTCACGGCTCTGCCGGTCTGGGGGCTGATCGCCGTGGTCATCCCCCGCTCAGCGTGGACGTGCCCGGCCAGGAGCAGCGGCGCGCAGCCCTCCTTCATGAGGGGGTCGAAGGTGGCCGGCTGGTGGATGAGGACGACGTCGACCGGTGTGCGCCCGCAGCTGACCCTGGCCAGCCGGGTGGCGATCTGCTCGGTGGTCTCGCCGCTGCGAGGCTTGGTGCCCGCCGTCGTCGTACGGTCGGCGTCGTCGTCCCCGAGCACGGAGATTCCGGCTACCGTCTGGACCGAGCCATCAGTGACGGTCCACCCCTGGGAGCGCAGGCGGGCGGCGGTGGCATCGGAGTCGTGGTTGCCGATCGTGGCGACCTTCGCCGTCGAGCTCGGGACCGCCTGGGTCAACGCGTCGACGCACACCCGTTCCGGGTCGGAGCCGGTCATGGTCAGGTCGCCGTCATCCATGTGGACATCCGCGCCGGAGAGCTGGTCGAGGATCCCTGAGAAGGCGATGACGTCGAGGTTACAGTGCAGATCGGTGGTGAGCACGGCCGTCCTACGCCCGCGCTCGGGAACCGAGCGGGCTCCCGTCACCGGCGGCGCCGTGGCCGACGGGGCCACAGAGGTCGACGGCGTCGCGGTGGGTGCCGGGCCCTCAGGAGATTGGGGTGCCTCCTCCTGCGGCGATGCGGGGCTGGCCTCCGCCACGGTCTTCGCGGAGGAGGCTCTGAACCGGGTCTGAAGGTCCGCGGTGTCCACCTTGCCGTCGGCGGCTGTGACGTCCACCAGCCCCTCGGTCTGCTCGGCGGCCTCCCATGCGGCGCGCAGGTTGGTATCGGCCTGGGCGTAGAAGTCGTTGTTGGTCTCGACGAAGGAGCGTGCCTTGGGGCCGTAGGCGGTGACGACGTCGGCGATGCGCCCAGAGAAACGGGCCTGAGCCAGGGGGGGTCCCCTCCAGCACGGACAAAGTGGAGCCGTGCTCGGCGTTTGTGCGCATCACCGGGACCAGCAGGGAGGTCACCGCGGCCACAGTCGCCGAGACCGCCACGGTCGTTGCCCAGCGGTGCGATGCTCCTGCACGGATGGTCTCACGCCAGGGCCTCGTCGGAGCCAGGCGCCAGGCGGCCACGCAGCACAGGAAGATCGCCTCGATCACTCCGGCCCGCCGCATGGCGTCCCCCGCCAGACCGTAGAGCCCCTGTCGGATCGTCAGGTCGGGGTGCGAGACGAGCGAGAGGTAGGAGGCGGCGTCGGAGGACAGCGACTGCCCCACACTGGCGGCGTTGGCGGCGTTGGGAGCCGGGTCACCGGGTATCTCGCCCAGGACGACCTTGACCCCGAAGACCCCCGCGGGAGACTCCATCGAGGCGGTCCCCAGCGGCCCGAGGTCGAGCGTGATGGTGGAGTCCAGGGTCGTCGACCAGGTCGCCTCGTGGGGGCCGACCGGCGCCGAGGCCGTCGCCGTGGACAGGCCCAGGAGAAGGGAGACCAGGCTGGAGGCCAGAATCATCGCTGAGGTACCGATGACCGTGCGGGTACCAGAACGACGCCGGCGCCACCAGCCGCGCAGCGACAGCAGCATCGTGAGAGCCAGGGCGCCGCAGCGGCGGGCGGCTGTCAGCACACCGGAGACCAGGTCGGCGACGAGGTCGGCAGCGGTATCGGCATCCGTGCGTGCCACGGCCCTCCTTAGAGCCGTGCGGCCAGGGAGACCCGGGTCCCGTGGTCCTCGCCGTTGCGCTCCTGGGCTGCGATGAGGCTCGCCAGGGCGGTGACGTAGGTGACGGTGTCCTGCCATCCGCCCACGGCCTGGCAGGGCACGCCCAGGGCCTTGACCGGGTAGTCGTTACCCTCGGGGTCCAGGCGGTCGCCGACGAAGAGCATCTCCTCCAGCGCGATCCCGGTGACCTCGGCCAGGCGCTTCATGCCGTAGGCCTTGTCGACTCCCTTGAGGGTGATGTCCACGCTCGTGGAGCCGCCAGAGCGGACCTCCAGCTCCGGCAGGAGCGGGGCGACGGCGTCGCGCAGGGTGGCCTTCTTCTCCCCCGTGGGGTCCCAGGCGCGTTTGGCCTCCAGAGGGGCTTCCTGCCCCAGGGCGGAGAAGGTGATCTGGCTGCCGCGGTCCTCCAGGATCTCCCCCCAGGTCCGCTCCTCCCACAGGCCGAGCCGGCGCGCCTGGGCCTCGACGATCTCGAAGCCGGTGCGGATCTGCTCGGGCGTGAGGTCGTTGGCGTAGACCAGAGTCCAGGATTCGGTGCCCGCACCGGCCTGGGAGGCGTCATAGGTGTAGTACCGCGTGCCGCAGGTGGGCATGAGGTGGAGCCGGGAGAGCTCGTCGGCATCGGCGTCGAGGTGGGCCAGGACCTGGTCGTGGAACTGCCCCACCTGTCCCCCGGAGATGATGCAGACGGGGACGACGTCGAGCAGCCGCCTCAGGGCCGCAGCCATAGCGGGCGGCATGGCCGACTTCGAGGGTGCCAGCGTGTCATCGAGGTCGAAGGCCACCAGACGGGGCAGCACCTGGGAGCTCACTTCAGTCTGAGTCATATGCATATTGTGGCCCACCCGCCTGGAAACCGGCCGAACCGGGCCCCAGGCGGGTGGTGGAGTCAGTCTCTTGACAACGGCGGGTCAGTCGATCTGCTCGGGATGGAGCATGTGCTCGCGAGCCCGTGCGGAGGCCTCTGCCCTGGCATCGCGGTCCTCGCGGCGTCCACGCGAGATGAGCGCGGTGATGGAGACCGCCAGGCCGCCCCAGATGATGACGATGGCGAGCAGCATGATGAGTACGGCGATTCCGGTCATCTCAGTCCTCCTCCTGGGAAGCGGCCTCCAGCTCAAGGGCCTCGAACTCATCTATCGGGGTCTTCCAGGGGATGAGGCTCATGACGGCGGAGCACAGGGCAACCACCAACAGCATCCCCCACCCGAAGACCATGACGAAGTCGCTGGAGTAGGACTCCGACTCATATCCTTCGGACAGATACATCCACAGGGTCTGGAAGAACATGTAGCCCAGCAGGACGGGGACGACGGCACCGACGAGGGCCCGCCACCACAGGCCGACCATCCGCGACTCGGAGACGGCATTGAGGTGGTCCTGGAGCAGCCTGGTGCGCCGCAGGACCCAGGCCACCACCACGCACATGATGATGGCCGAGGCGACTACACCGATGTTGTTGATGAAGGCGTCGACGACGTCGAGGTCCGGTAGGCCCGAGTTGGTGGCGAACAGGACGAAGGACAGGACGGCGGCCGGGATACCGACGATGAGGGAGGCCGCCTTCGGAGTCAGATCGAGCTTCTCCCCCACGCCAGCGGCCACCACCTGGATGATGGAGATGAAGGACGTCAGGCCCGCCATGGCGAAGGAGGCGAAGAAGAGCACCCCGAACAGCGCACCGCCGGGCATCTGCGAGATGACGGTGGGGAAGGTGACGAAGGACAGGGAGGGCCCGGTGATCTTCATCTCGCTGATCCCGACGTTCTGCGTGTGCGCCATGAAGCCGAGGGTGGCGAAGACGCCGATGCCGGCGAACAGCTCGAAGGAGGAGTTGGCGAAGCCCGCCACCAGGCCGGTGCCCACCAGGTTGGAACGGCGCCGCTGGAGGTAGGAGGCGTAGGTGAGCATGACGCCGAAGCCCACTGACAGGGATAAGAAGATCTGCCCGAAGGCTGCCATCCACACCTGGTAATCCAGGAGGGCCGACCACTTGGGGGTGAACAGAGCATTGAGCCCCTCCCCCGCACCCGGGAGCATGAGGGCGCGCACCACCAGAGCGGCGAACATGAGAACCAGCAGCGGCAGGAAGATCTTGTTGGCCTTCTCCACGCCGTCGCTCACGCCCAGGGCGGTCACCACCAGACCGAAGGCCCACACGAACAGCAGCGGGAGGGCCACGCCCATGACGACTGTCGGTGAGTAGCCGACCTCGGAGCCGAGCCGGTCCATCCCGATGTAGCGCTGGAAGAAGCCTGCTGCGTCGTCACCCCAGGCGATGGTGAAGGAGAAGAACATGTAGCGCAGGGACCAGGCCACGACCACCGCGTAGTAGGTCATGATGACGAAGCAGATGAAGACCTGGAACCATCCCAGCCACTCCAGCTTGCTGGACATGCGCCGGAAGGCCGCCGGCGGGGATCCGCGGAAACGGTGGCCCAGGGCGTAGTCGAGCAAGAGGATCGGCAGACCGGCCGCCAGCAGTGCGATGACATAGGGGACGACGAAGGCCCCGCCGCCGTTGGTGTAGGCCACGCCTGGAAAGCGCCAGATGTTACCCAGCCCGATCGCCGAGCCGATGGCGGCCATGAGGAATCCGAGCTGACCGCTCCACTGCTCGCGCGGAGGCGCCTGAGGAGACTCGCTCTCCCCTGTCCTGGAGGTCATGAGCAACCTTCCGTGATGTCACAAACGAAGGCGGCCCGATGGCCGCCTTTTCCTGCGGATTGGTCGCAGGCCCTTTGTCGCTGGACGCTAGTCCTAGCGACCACGATGTGTCGCGCGATGTCCACGATGCGGACGATTTGCACAGGCCACCCTCATTCTTTCTCACGCGATCTATGACACACTGGTTACTCTCATCTCACGTACGCCCTTTCAGAGAGGACCCCCATGGCCACCCCGCACATCGCCGCAGAACCCGGAGACTTCGCCCCCGCCGTCCTCATGCCCGGTGACCCCAGGCGAGCCCAGCGCATCGCAGAGACCCTGATGGACGATGCCCGCCTGGTCACCGACGTGCGCGGAATGCTGGGCTTCACCGGAACCATTGACGGCAGGCCACTGAGCGTCATGGGCTCGGGCATGGGACAGCCTTCCTTCACGATCTACGCCACCGAGCTGTTCAGTCAGTTCGGGGTGGAGCGGATCATCCGGGTGGGCACTGCCGGCGGCATCTCCCCGAAGGTCGGGATCGGCGACGTCATCGTGGCCACCGGCGCCCACACGGACTCCTCCATGAACCAGGTGCGCATCCCGGGCGTCAACTTCTGCGCGGTCGCAGACTTCCGACTGGCCGCCGCTGCGTACGAGGCCTCACTGCTCGAGCAGGCACAGGTCGGCGGAACCGTCCACCTGGGCACAGTCATGTCACGGGACCACTTCTACTTTACCCCCGAGGGGCAGACCGAGGCACTGGCACGGCACGGGGTCCTGGGAGTGGAGATGGAGGCAGCCGCCCTCTATGGGGTTGCCGCCGAGTACGGCAAGCAGGCGCTGGCGGTCCTGACCGTCTCCGACCACCTGCTCGACCACTCCGGCGACATGAGCGCCGCCGAGCGCGAGACGCGTTTCGCAGACTCTCTGCGCCTGGCCGTGGCAGCCGCCCACAGCTGAGCTCTACGGCGGACACAACCGAAGCCTGCCACCACGGGAACGGAGGAGAGGAGCCAAGCTCCTCTCCTCCTTTTCCGTCAAGGCGTGCCTTACCTGCTCGTAATAACGAAAATCAACGGCACACAACCCCACATTCTCTCTACGACCACACATTCCCTCGACTCACCCCAGAAGGAGCGTTAAAACGCTGCAATTCCAACGTTGTGCCATGCGAGGATAAGCAGGACAGGCTGCCCTTCGTTGCCGGAGCGCTGGAGCGGATTTACGTTATTCATGTCCGCAGCGTCCACCCGCTCGAAAGGAAAAGCACCATGTCCGTCACCAAGATCGCCTCCTGCGCCACCACCTCCTGCGCCTTCAACAACGGGGGCTGCACCGCCTTCGCCATCACCGTCGGCGGCGACAGCGGCGCGCCAGCCTGCGACACCTTCATCAGCCTCGACGCCCGCGGGGGCCTGCCCGTGGCCGAAGGCCACGTGGGCGCCTGCCAGCGCCTCGAGTGCGTCCACAACAAGGACCTCATGTGCACGGCTGACGCCGTGAGCGTCGGCGGCGACACCGCCTCCTGCCAGACCTACGAGCTTCGCTGAACGGAAGGCTCTCCAGCTCGAGCGGCTGGGAGCCAACGGGGGACTCCACCACGGTGGCGTCCCCCGTTTCAGTCTCTGCGGTCAGGTCGGTAGCCGGACCGACACGACCGGGAACTGGCCGTCTCAGGGCCGGGCCAGGCGCTGCGGGAGAGCCTGAGAGGCCAGCCGCTCCAGGACCGGTCCGACCTCAGCAGCACTGGTCAGAGCCTCCGGGAAGGAGACCACCAAGGTAGTGACCTCCTCACCGGTGATGGACATGAGGGTCACTCCGTGGGAGTCGACATCGACGCACAGCGTCCTGTCCCACAGCGTGGGGCACACGCCGACGGCAGGACGGGAGGAGCAGGTCCAGCCGGGCATCTGCCCCTCCCGTACGGCCTCGCACACGGCGCGCAGGCCCAGCTGGCCGACCGCGCTGACCGCCTCATGGGCGTCCATGACCTCCTGCGGGTTCCAGGACACGGACGGGAGCGAGCCGGAGTCGGCGGAGGCGACGTCGAGGATCTCCTCGATGTCGTGGCTGGACACCCCGGAAACGCAGTGGAGCATGACGCGTTCGCATGAGATAACGCCCAGACGCCCTCCGGGCCCCGCGGCGATCTCGCGGACGCGCTCAAGCGGGTCATCACCAACGATGGCGCAGTGGCAGGCGGGAGTGCGGGACGAGGCCAGGACGAGTGCACGATCCTCGCCGCCCACCCAGGTCAGGTCGCCCAGCAGGTGCGCCGTGGCGGCCGTGATGCGCACACCGGGCTCGGCGGCGTCGAGGGTGACGTCGAGTCGGACGTCGACGGCGACGTCGTCGGGCGCGATGGCCAGCGGGGTGCCCTCAGGAGGGCAGGCGGCTACGAGGATCCGGCCGTCGGCCCGCATGGCGTGGGCGACGTAGGCGGCGGGGGCCGAGGGGTCGATGCGGTAGGCCGTCACTGCGGCGCTTCCGCTGCCGGCCAGAAGACGCCTGGCCAAACGCCGAGCGCGCTGCATGATGTCGGGGACCTGATCGGACGTCACACGCTTACCTTCCTACCGCGTTGCCGCACGTGGGAGCGGGGTGCCCCCGGCAACATCTGAAGGTGAGGCTACCCTCAGAGTCCCTGGGGGGCCAGTTCCTCACGGAAACCCACACGTGGAGCGCGTCTCAGCAGAGGGCCGGTCCCGCGACGAGGTGCTGGATCCCGACGACGATCATCCGCACCGCGATGGATGCCAGGATCAGGCCCATTCATGCCCACGAGGCAGGCCATGGTGGTACGCATCGTCATGGACACAGGCTCCCAAGGTCTTGACCAGCACAGCGATGCCCATACCCGTGCGCCGCACACGCCAGCGGCGAGCGGAGAAACAAAACAGCCCTCGCCTGACGGCGGGGCCTGCTGATGAAGAATTGTGGAGCTAGGGGGATTCGAACCCCCGACCTCTTCCATGCCATGGAAGCGCGCTACCAACTGCGCCATAGCCCCGAAATGGGTGCTCCACCCGGAGGAACCCGGGTGGTTCGTGGAGCTAGGGGGATTCGAACCCCCGACCTCTTCCATGCCATGGAAGCGCGCTACCAACTGCGCCATAGCCCCATTCGGGCGTCGCCTGCGTTCGGCGACGCGGATAACTGTATGAAGATCGGCCCCGTCAGGGCAAATCCGCGGCGCGTGTACTACCTCACCCGCTCAGCCGAGGATTTTGCCGAGCGGACTCGGCTCCACCGGAGGCCCGGCATTCCACTTCACTACGGACCAGTTCGGAGGGCGCTTGTTGGTGCGCATGAGCGCGTAGCAGCAGTTGCTCATGCCACGCAGACCGAACCACTGCTGGGCATCCATGCCCAGCAGGTACGTGGCCCCCAGGTTGGTGGCCGCCCCGTGGGAGACGACCACGATGACATCTTCCTTCCCGGCGTCGGCGGCGATGGCCTTGAGGGTCTCCCCCACCCTCTCAGCGGTCTTACGGCGCCCCTCGATCTGGAATTGAGGAAGATCTCCGCCGGCGCGCCAGGTGGCGTAGTGATCGGGCCACTGCTTCTTGATATCGGCTGCCTTGAGGCCCTCCCAGGTTCCGAAGGACTTCTCCACCAGCCCTGGGTCGATCTCAACGCTCAGCCCGGTCAGAGACGCCAGGACCTCCGCGGTGGCCCGTGCCCGCACCAGCGGGGAGGAGACGATTCGTGTGGGCCCCAGGGCCGCGATGCCGTCAGCTGCTCGCTGGGCCTGCTGGCGGCCGGTGTCGTTGAGGGGGATGTCGACCTGTCCCTGGATGCGTCCCTGAAGGTTGTAGTCGGTCTGGCCGTGGCGCCACAGGATGAGGTCGGTCATGATGCGGCCCCCTCCTGGCCATCTTCCTCGTCGTTCCCCGGGTGACCCGGCTGCGTCAGGTCGGCCGGCAACTCGATGGCGGGGCAGTCCTTCCACAGACGCTCCAGTGAGTAGAACTCCCGGTCCTCGTTCTGCAGGACGTGGACGATGACGTCGCCGTAGTCCACGAGCACCCAGTGCGCGTCGGCGAAGCCCTCTCGCGTCCTGCGCCTGGCTCCGGCCTGGTGCATGGCCTCATCGACGGCGTCGACGATGGCGTGGACGTGGCGGTCGTTCGAGCCGGAGGCCAGCAGGAAGACGTCGGTCAGGCCGAGTCGCTCGGAGACGTCGATGGCGGTGAGACGATCGGCCTTCTTGTCGGCCGCGGCACGAGCGGCGGCGACGGCGAGGCCGATGGCGTGTTCGGTGGCGGGCACGGATCTCCTTCGGGAAGGTCAGTCAGACATCATGCGGCAGCCGCGACTGTACCGTGCGCACCACCGTCATACGAGCTGACGGACCCACTCCCCCGCTCCAACGGTGGCACCCATGGCGTTGGAGCTGGACCCGCCGAAGACGACGAACCAGAGCACCACCATGATGATGAGCAGCACGAGGACGATGATGAGCAAGGCCAGGAGGACCTTACCGGTGCGCGAGGAGGAGCCGGACTGCTCCATCGGCGGGACGTGGTCGGGGGTGGGGACCCGCCCGGTCACCTCGTTGACAGGAGCCAGGTACGGCTCCTCGGACGGTTCGGCGGCGGGAACCGCCACGGTGTCCCACTCGGAGCTGCCGACCGGTCCGTTACGGTTCTCCGCCTCCTCGGTGTAGAAGGCGTAGGGGCTGACGGCCTCTCCGGACGTGGCGTCGGTGGTCTCCGCGACGCCACTCACCCCGGTCACGATCGTCTCCTGGAAGCTGTCCGCCTGGGAGGGCTGGTGCAGTGACTTCCACTGCGGAGCGCCGACCGAGCCGAACTCGCCCTCCTGCTGCCCCTGCTCCGACGGCATCATGGCCTGCACCTCGACGTCGGCCGCGGCGCCCTCCTGCGTCATCGGCTCCTCGATGGAGGCCATGCCGTAGGTCTCCTGCGCCTCCGCCGCGTCCTGGGCGGACGAGGAGCTGTCCACGGGCTGGACCGAGCTGAGCTCGCCCGTGGAGATGTTGACGGTACGCACCCCCTGCGCGGCCGCCGGGATGCGCACGATGGGACGGCGCACGGAGCCGGTTGAGGAGGCGGACCCGGCGCTCAGTCCACTACGGGCGGACTCGGTGGCCTGCGGGGCATCGGGCTGCCCGTAGGTGGCGAAGTCAGCGGCACCGGAGGCCGAGGCGGAGACGGCGGAGACTGCGGTGACGGCTTCCGCCGTCTGGGAGGAGGGCCGGGATGCGGACACCGCATCCTCCTGGGCCGCCGGCGCAAAGCCCTCACGGTAGTCGTAGGGGCTGGTCCTGGGCTCCTCGGCGTCGGGCCCAACGATCTCCTCGGCGGGGACCCGCGGCTCGGGGACCGCCTGCTCGTCGGCCTCGGAGACAGGACCGCCCTCCATGCGCTCCTTGAGTGAGAAGCGGGTGGGCACCGGTGCCGGCTCGGAGCTGTTGTCGGCGGCCCAGTGGGCGTCATAGTCCAGGGTCGCCACCGGCAGGTCGACGGCCTCCATGAGGCCTGTCTCGATCTCGGAGATCGCCACGGCCTCGGCCGCGGACAGTGAACGCCAGCTCGGTGCCGAGGCGGACGGCACCTCGGGAACGGAGAGGTTGAGAGGCGGGTTCTGCCCGCCCTGCTCGAGGGAGATGGGCTCGTTCTCACTCACGGCGGGGAACTCGGCCGACTCCTCCAGTCCGGTCTCGGTGTCGCCACCCGACGGGGCGGAGGAACGAGGGGTGACCGAAGCGGGATCAGCGAGCGGGTCCTGGAGGGCCTGAGCCTGCTCGGGGGTGATCTCGCCGGCCTCGACGGCGGCCCTGAGCGCCTTGGCCTCCTCACGCAGGCGCCTCATCTCGCGTCGGGTCAGGAGCGGCTGCTGCCCCGTCAGGATCGCCTCGCGCTCGGCGGCACGCTCGGCCTGCCGGATCGCACGACGACTACCGCGTGGAGCGTGCTCATCCTGCGTCGGCTCCTCGGACGTGGGGGCATTGACGCCGGTCTGCTCAGTGCTCACCGTCGTTCTCCTTCCTCAGGGACTGCTCGCGGGCCACTCTCGCCGTCATCGACGTCGCCGACGCCGACCGCAAGGCCATACGATAAAGCCCGTACTTGCGTATGTACTGCACGACACCATCAGGGACGAGGTACCACACCGGGAACCCCTCTCCGACTCGCTGACGGCAGTCCGTCGACGAGATCGCCATGGCCGGCACCTCCACCAGCGAGATCCGGTCACGGGGCACCCCGGAGTCACTCAGGACGTGCCCGGGGCGCGTCACCCCCACCAGGTGTGCCAGGCCGAAGATCTCCTCACTGTCCTTCCAGGTGAGGATCTGCGCCAGGGCGTCCGCACCGGTGATGAAGTACAGCTCCGCGCCCGGGTACTCGGCCGCGATGTCATGAAGAGTGTCGATCGTGTACGTCGTACCGCCCCGGTCGATGTCGACCCGGGAGACCGTGAACCTCGGGTTGGAGGCCGTGGCGATGACCGTCATGAGGTAGCGGTGCTCGGCCGGGGAGACCCGGCGATCCTTCTTGAAGGGCTGAGCCCAGGTGGGCACGAAGATGACCTCGTCGAGAGCGAAGACGTTCTGGACCTCACTGGCCGCAACGAGGTGCCCGTGATGGATCGGATCAAAGGTTCCACCCATGATACCGATGCGAAGCGGACGAGCAGACTGAGTCACGCGCTGCGCCTCGCTTCTTTCCTGGGGGACACGTTGGTTCTCCTCAACCGGTACGGACGACTGCAGTTGGCGAACATACTGCCACGGCCTGCACCCATTGTGGGTCTCCGCAACGCCATAAGCGAGTTGTCAGCCAATGGCGCAGAGACACAAGGTAATGTCCAGAATATTATCAGGCTAATGCCAGTTTTCCAGGGCGCGTCCGGCGGCACCCAGCGCCCGGGACGGTTTCCCGAGCCGGGCGGTCAGCAGCGTCGGGGCCGGCAGACCGGCCATGAGGTCAGCCACTCGCAGTCGCAGCGGCTCGAGGAAGACGGCCTCCCCGGCCTGAGTCAGGTCGGAGCTGATCACGACGTCGAGAGGACCGAGCAGGCCAGCACCGCACGCGATGAGGTCGGCCAGGGCGTCCAGGCCCGTGTCCCAGACGCGGCGCGCCTCCCGGTCACCCGTTCGCATCGCACCGAGGAGCGCCTCAAGCCCTGGGACAGGCGAACCGGCACGTCCACCGCGGGGGTCTTCGGAATCGCCGGAGTCATCGACGATACCGGCCGTGTAGCGTCCAACCATCGCGTCCAGGGAGGCAACGTCCTCCAGACGGGCCCTCTCGCCGCTCCAGTCCGGATCGGGGACCATGATCCGGCCGGCCTGGCCGGCCCAGCCGCCACCGCGCACGGGGACGCCGTCGAGCAGAACAGCCGCGGAGATGCCGGCACCGACGGACAGGTAGAGGCAGCTCGCCCCTCCCGATCCCCATCGGCTCTCGGCCCAGGCGCCGCAGCGAACGTCCTGAAAGAGCGCCACCTCAACACGCTCAGTGCCCGTGACGGACCCGGCCGTCCCGGCCACCAGGGCCTGACTCACAAGGCTCCCCAGCGGGAGGTCCTGCAGCCCCAGGTCTGCGCTGTGGCAGAGGCGTCCCTGGCTCTCGTCAACGACCCCCGGCACACAGACCCCCACGACCGAGGCCTGCACCTCGGTTCCCAAGGAGGCGACGACGGCGCTGACCTCCTCGACCAGTCGACCTTCGTTTGAACGACAGTCCTTCTGCACAGGGCGTTCCAGGGAGCGGATGACGTGCCCCAGGTCATCGGCAACGACCGCGGTGATGACGTCGGCTCCGACATCGATCCCCAGTGCGGCCGGACACCCTCGGGGCGGGAGCGCTCGGTTGAGTCAGTGGGACGTCCCATGTGTTCTCTGTTCTCAGGGGCGGGGCGACAGGCGCGCAGACCGTGGCGTCCACGGTGGCCGCACAGGAGGTCACCGCGATGTCGCCACGGGGCCGCTGCCCCGCACGTCGGTGTGATGGACGCCGACGACAGTAGCAAGGTTCGTTTCGCCATGAGTCACTCTCGGCGGGCGACTTCGGGGATCGCTGCTCTATGCTGGCGCCAGTGCACCGACTACCTGCCGCGCGGTAACCCAGATAGGACACGTAGTTGATGCACGAATCATGTGCCGTGCTCCAGCGCAGTCTGGGGCCCCCGGTCCCACCACCCCTTGAGCTCCAGGAGGATCGAGATGTCTCGGCATGATCGCCATTCGGCCATCCTCGACATCATCATGGACGAGGGCAGCGTCCACATTGATGACATCATCGCCCGTCTCGGCGTCTCGGCCGCCACCGCGCGACGCGACCTCGACCACCTGGCGGACCAGCAGCTGGTCACTCGGACCCGCGGCGGCGCCATCGCCAATCCGGTCTCCACCGAGCTGCCGCTGCGCTACCGCACCTCGCGGATGGCCGATGAGAAGACCCGGATCGCCAGGCCGCGGCGGCCATGGTGCACCCAGGGGACTCCATCGGTCTCAACGGCGGCACCACCACCACCGAGGTCGCTCGGGAGATCGTGCTCCTGCCGGACCTCACCGATCCGGACGTGCCCGTCACCCTGGTCACCAACGCCGTCAACATCGCCAGTGAGATGACCGTGCGCCAGTGCGTACGCGTCGTCGTCACCGGAGGCATCGCGCGGGACAGGTCCTTCGAGCTCACCGGGCCGCTGGCCGAGCTCATCCTGCCCTCGATCAGCGTGGGTACGCTCTTCCTGGGCGTCGAGGGTCTTGACGAGAGAGGCGCCTACGCCCAGCACGACGGCGAGGCCGCGGTCAATGCCGCCCTGGTTGAGGCGGCCCAACGCGTCGTCGTCGTGTGCGACAGCTCCAAGCTCGGCTCCACCGCCTTCGCCCTCATCTGCCCCACCGCCTCGATCGACGTGGTCATCACCGACGACGGTGCCCCAGCCGACCAGGTCGAGGCCCTGCGTCGGGCAGGAGTCGAGGTGCGGCTGGTCTAGCCTCCAACAAACCTGAGAGCTTTCTCATCCACCCTTAATCGTCATCTTCCCCTGGCCGGTCAGAATCGTTTCAGAACGATCCAGAACTGACACCAAGGGAAGAGACGATCCATGACAACCGTTCCCCTACGGCTGGCGCTCTACAGTCACGACGCCAAGGGGCTGGGACACCTTCGCCGCAACCTTGCTCTGGCCCATCACCTGGCCCGTGCACTGCCGGGACTCACCGGCCGCGATGTCACCGGCCTGGTCATCACCGGGCTGGCTCCGGGACAGGAGCACCGGCTTCCTGAGGGTTTCGACTGGCTGGTGCTGCCGGGGGTCAAGAAGGCCGAGGGCACCTACCTGCCCCAGCGCCTGCGTATCACCCGTGAGGACCTGGGCCTGGTCCGCAGCGCCCTGCTGTCCGGTGTCCTGACGACCTTCACCCCGGACCTGCTCATCATCGACCGTCATCCCTACGGGGTGCACCAGGAGCTGCGCAAGCCCCTGGCACGTCTGCGTCAGGCGAGCCCCGACGCTCGCGTGGTGCTCGGCCTGCGCGAGGTCCTGGACACGCCCGAGACAGTGCAGCGCGAGTGGGAGGAGCTGGGCGAGGCCGACACGCTGCGCCGACTCATTGACGAGGTCTGGGTCTACGGGGACGCCTCGGTCCATGACCTGAGCGCTACTGGCGAGGCTCCGGCGGCGCTGGAGGAGCGGATGCGCTACACCCGGCTACCTCGCCCACGGCCGCGACGCCGCAGAAACCACTCATGGCTCTGAGGCGTCAGGCGCCTTGGCCGGTAACGCCGAGGTTGCGGAAGCCTTCATCCTGACCACCGCCGGTGGCGGCTCCGACGGCATCAACCTGCTGCGTGCCGCGGCCACGGCGCGTGTCCCCGACGGGTACCGGCACGTCGTGGTCACCGGCCCCCAGCTCGACGCCGCCCGGTTCCACCAGGTCGCTCAGGCGGCGGGCCCTCGCACCATCGTGCGCCGGACCTGGCCGGGGATGAGCCACCACATCCAGCGGGCCGCAGCGGTTATCTCGATGGCCGGATACAACACGGTCAGCGAGATCCTCGCCTCCGACACCCCGGCTCTCCTCGTCCCCCGTGAGACGCCTCGCCTCGAGCAGTTCATCCGGGCCACCGCTCTGAAGGACGTAGGAGCCACCGACCTCCTGAGAGTCGCGGACCTGAGTGCCGCAGCACTCGAGGACTGGCTCACCGAGCTGCTGCGTGACCAGGACGCCGGCGCTCGCAGCCAGCTGGCAGGGCGACGTCGTCTGCGCCTGGACGGTCTGGAAACCGTCCCCCTGCTCGCCGCCCAGCTCGTCGGCGATCGGAGCGACGGTCTCAACGCCCGACTCAGCCATCTCAACAGTCACACCACCGGCCTCACCAGGATGGAGATCCCCGCATGAATCCCGCAGCCGACAACCACCAGGACATTCGCTACAACGGTGCCCGCATCGGATACGTCCTCAAGGTCTACCCGCGCTTCTCGGAGACCTTCATCGTCACCGAGATCCTGGCCCGCGAGGCCCAGGGCGAGGACCTGAGCATCTACGCGCTGCGCCCCACCACGGACTCGCGCTTCCACCCCGAGATCGCCCGGGTGGCCGCCCGGGTCAACTGGGTGAACCGGCCGGTACGGGCCATCGACCTGTGGAGCCAGTTCACCGACGGTCTGACCCGCAAGGACGACCGCGAGCGCTTCGCCGCCATCATGCCGGTGCTGGCCGACCTTCCCGGTGACGAGGTGGCTCAGGGCGTGGAGCTGGCACGTCAGGCGCGCAGGGACTCCATCACGCATCTGCACGCCCACTTCGCGTCTCTGGCGGGCCGGGTGGCATGGATCGCCTCGGCCCTGACCGGTATCCCCTACACCGTGACCACCCACGCCAAGGACATCTTCCACGAGTCGGTGGACCCCGTGTGGCTGCGTCGTATCTGCGCCGACGCGCAGCGGGTCATCGCCATCAGCCGGTACAACAAGGAGCACCTGAGGAAGGTGCTGTCGGGCACGGGGGCCACGGTGTCCCTGCGCTACAACGCCATCGAGCTCGACCGCTTCTCCTACCGCGCTCCGCTACCCGTGCCGGCCGGGAACTCACGGCCGCTACGGGTGTGCGCCGTCGGGCGCCTGGTTCCCAAGAAGGGCTTCGCGGACCTGATCGAGGCGGTGCGGATCCTGGTGAGCTCCGGTGTCGACGTCGAGGTCGATCTGGCCGGTGACGGCGACGAGCGTGAGCGCCTGACCGCGCAGATCGACCGCCTGGGTCTGACGGACCGGATCCGACTCCTGGGTCCGCTCACACAGGCGGAGGTGCGTGACCTGCTGGAGCGCTCGGACGTCTTCGCAGCGCCCTGCATCGAGGCGGCCGATGGCAATATCGACGGTCTTCCCACGGTGATCCTGGAGGCGATGGCCTGCGGGACGCCGGTGGTGGCCACGACGGTCTCGGGGCTGCCGGAGGTGATTCGCGACGGTGTCACCGGGCTCCTGCTGCCGCCGGGGGACCCGACCGAGCTGGCGGTTGCCCTGCGCAGGATCGCGCTGGGCGAGGTCGACACCGTCTCCCTGTCTCGTGGGGCGCGGTCACTGATCGAGGAGCACTTCGACTCCCGCGCCCAGGCCGAGGTCCTGGCCGCCTGGCAGTCGGGACCCCGCCCCGCTCCCGCCATGTACCTGACCGATCAAGAAGGAGCCGCCTGATGCGGATCGCCTACATCTGCTGCGACCCGGGCATCCCGGTGTTCGGGACCAAGGGCGCCTCGGTGCACATCCAGGAGGTCGTCCGCGAACTGCGATCCATTGGCCACGAGGTGGCCCTGTACGCCGTGCGCTCCGGCAAGCACGTTCCCGACGACCTCACCGACCTCGAGCTGCACCTGGAGGCCGTGGCCGACGTCGAGCCCGCTGAGCGGGAGCAGGCGCAGGCGCACGCCGCGGAGCGGATCGTCTCCCGGGTGATCGCTGACGGCGCCGACCTGGTCTACGAGCGCTACTCCCTGTTCTCCACGGCGCTTGCTGACATCACGGCCGCCACCGGTGTTCCCGGGATCCTGGAGGTCAATGCTCCGCTGATCGATGAGCAGCGTCGTCACCGCTCGCTGGTGGACGCCTCCGGCGCGGCGCAGGTGCTGCGCCGTCAGGTGGCGGCCGCCCGGGCCACAGTGTGCGTCTCGGACCCGGTGGCCGACTGGGTGCGTCGTCGCACCGCCGACCTGTCCGATACCGGTGCGGGCGCGGACGATGTCGCCAACAGGATCCACACGGTTCCCAACGGTGTGAGTGTGCGCCGTATTCAGCCCCAGCCGGAGGACCCGAGCCGGGTGGTCGTCACCTTCGTGGGGACTCTGAAGCCCTGGCACGGGGTGGCCGACCTCATCACGTCGGCGGCCCTGGCGCGTGAGAGCTGGAGCCTGCGGATCATTGGTGACGGTCCCGAGATGGAGTCGCTGCGTGCTCAGGCCGAGCGCCTCGGGGTGGAGGTGGACTTCCGTGGGGCGGTCGCTCCGCAGGATATCCCCGCCCACCTGGCGGGCTCGGCGATCGGAGTGGCCCCTTACCCGGACCTGGGCGGGGGCGAACAGCAGTACTTCTCCCCCATGAAGGTCCTGGAGTACCTGGCCGCGGGGCTCGCGGTCGTGGCCTCCGACGTCGGGCAGGTCCCCCAGCTGCTTGAGGACGGCTCTGGCCGGCACGGCGTACTCGTGGCCCCCTCGGACCCCACGGCCCTGGCCGCAGCCCTGGATGATCTGGCGGCATGTCCGGATCGGCGCGCCCGCATGGGTCGCGGCGGGCGCCTTCTGGCCGAGGAGCGCCACTCCTGGCGTCGGACCGTCGACCGGATCCTGGAGCTGGCCGGGCTCGCTCAGGATGGTGAGCGGTGATGGGTGCTCCTGCGCGTCGGCAGACAGCCCGGCCGCACCGCTCCCCCATGCGCCAGACCCTGCGCCTGGTGGGGCCCGATGCCGCGCCGCAGTGGCGCCTCATGGCCGGGGGTACGGTGGTGCTTCTGGCAGAGGTGGTCTTCCGGGTGCTGGAGCCCTGGCCCCTGAAGATCGCCATCGACTCGTTGGTGGCGGCGCTGGGTAAGCACACGGGCATCGCGCCCGCCACGGCCTCCTCCTTGGTGAGTCTGGGCGTGGTCCTCCTGGTGATCGTGGCCGGTCGGGCGTTGTGCAGCTACCTGGCCACCGTGGCCTTCGCCCTGGTCGGCTCACGCACGGCGGCCTCCCTGCGCAGCCGGGCCTTCCACCACGTGCAGGGGCTCTCCCAGCAGTTCCACGCCCGCAACCGCAGCGCGGACACGGTTCAGCGGCTCATCGCCGACGTCAACCGCATGCAGGAGGTGGCCGTCACCGCCGGCCTGCCGATGGCCGCCAATACCTTGACCCTGCTGGTCATGGTCGTGGTCATGGTGTTCCTGGACCCGCTACTGGCCATGATCGTGGTCGTGGCGGTGGTGGCCTTCGCGATCGCTTCCTCCGGCAACTCGCGGCGGATCTCCGCGGCCTCCCTGCGCAGCCGCAAGTCGGAGGGGAACCTGGCCAACACTGCCCAGGAGGCGCTCGGTGCCATCAAGGTGGTCCAGGCCTACGGTCTGGAGCCCCTGCTGCACGAGCGCTTCACGGGCGCCAACACTATCTCTCTGAGCGAGGGAGTGCGTTCGCGCCGCATCGCCGCGCGCCTGGAGCGTTCCACGGACGTCATCGTCGGCGTGGCCACCGCCGTGGTCATGGTCGGCGGGGGCATCCGAGTTCTGAACGGTGCCATGTCTCCGGGAGACCTGGTGCTCTTCACGACCTACCTGCGCACCACCATGAAGCCGCTTCGGGACATGGCCAAGTACACCGGCCGCATCGCTCGGGCGGCTGCCTCGGGTGAACGGGTGGCCGACCTCATGGCGGTCGAGCCCGAGATCGTCTCGCCTTGCGACGCCACTGTCCTGGACCGGGTTCACGGCATGGTCCACTTCGACCACGTCCACGCCGCTTACGACGGCCGGCAGGTGCTTCACGGCGTGAGCCTGACGGTGGTCCCCGGTGAGCACGTGGCCCTTGTGGGGCCGTCGGGCTCGGGCAAGTCCACGCTGGTGTCCCTGGTGGTGCGGGCACTGGATCCGACGTCGGGCACGGTCAGCCTCGACGGGCACAGCCTGAACGAGCTGGACCTGAAGTTCCTGCGCTCGCAGGTCTCGGTCCTGCACCAGGAGGCGGTGCTGCTGACCGGCACGATCCGCGAGAACATCCGTCTGGGGCGGCCCAACGCCTCCGACGATGAGGTGGAGGCGGCCGCACGCCGCCCACGCCCACGACTTCATCACCCAGATGCCCGACGGCTACGACACGGCCGTGGGCGAGCGGGGCGGCACCCTCTCCGGGGGGCAGCGTCAGCGCATCGCCATCGCCCGGGCACTGCTGCGAGACTCGCCGATCGTCATTCTGGACGAGGCGACCACCGGGCTGGACCCGGCCTCGACGTCGGCGGTGCTCGAGGCGATCGACGAGCTGGTGGCCGGACGCACGACCCTGACCGTCACCCACGACCCGCAGGCCGCCATGCGCGCCGACCGGGTGGTGTGGATCCAGGACGGGCGGATCCGGCTGGAGGGGAGTCCTCAGCGCCTCATGGACACCTCGGCCGAGTTCCGCCAGTGGGCGAACAGCCCCCTGTCGGACTTATTCGCCCTGGAGGGGAGCGGATCGTGAACCTGCCAACGATCTCCACAGCGACCACAGCCGACGCCGTCTGCGCGGTTCTCGATGCCGACCGGCTCAGTGAGCTCCTCGGCCAACCAGTGCGGGCAGGCCGGCTGCGCATCAAGCCGAACGTCTCGGTCCTGGTGTCCTTGACGGAGCGCTCCACTGGGCTCACGTCCGGGTGGGCGCGGCTGCTCTGGCCGGTCTCGCACTCCAAGGCCGCCCAGGCCGAGCGCCTGGCCACGTCCCTGGGGCTCGACCAGGCTCCGGTCACCCGGTCCGCAGGCGGCGACCTGCTGCTGCAGAGCGGTCCGGTCCGCACCGACCCCAAGCTGGCCGAGCCGATGGCGGGCGCCGCCCGCCAAGGGGTGCTGAGATCCTGGGAGGCTAGGGACGTTCTACGTTACAACCCCTCACGGCGCCTCGTACTGCGAGACGGCTCCACGGTGCTGCGGATGCGTGCTCAGGCCGGCAGCCCGGCCGACGACGTCCATCGCGTCCTGTCCGAGTTCCTCCCGGTCCCGCGTCTGCTCGATTCTGAGGCCGTGGCGCGGTGCGAGGGGCATGTCAGCCTCCAGCAGTGGTGCGGCGACACGAACTTGGCCGAGCTCTCCGACGACCGTACCGCTGAGCACGCCACATCCGAGGCCGTCACCGAGTCCGCAGCGGATGCCACGCGGCGCGTGGGGGCGCTGCTGGCCGAGCTGCACTCCTGCGTAGAAGCCCTGAGGCCGGACCTCGTCGACCGGCTGCCTCACCAGCATCCCGATCCTCGGGACCTGGCCGAGGTTCACGCCCGTCAGCTCGATGTCCTCGATCCCGAGCTGGCCCGCCGCGTGCGGGCGGTGGGCGGCATGCTGCCCACCCGGTCGCCGGGCGAGCCGGTCCTCACCCACGGCGATGCCTCCCCCGACCAGGTGCTGTACGAGCGCTCCTCCGGGCGGATCTGGCTGACCGACTTCGACCGGGTGCGCCTAGCCCCAGCGGCCACCGATCTGGGCTCCTACCTCGCGATGGCCCCGGCCTCCCAGGGGCGTGCCCTGCTGGAGGGCTACGCCGAGCACCGACCGGTGCCCGCTGCCGAACAGCTGGGGGCGGCGGTCGCCCGCTCGCGCCTGGCGCGGCTGGCTGATCCTCTGCGCCATGCCGATCCGTCCTGGCGAGAGCGCATCGGAGTGGAGCTGGCCACCATTGAGAGCATCGCCCGGTCACCTGAGAAGGAGGCCGCCTGGGCATGACAGAAGTCTCGACTACGACACAGATGACTGAGATAACACAGAAACCAGAGATGAACGGCATGCTGAGCACGCTGCGCGCGATCCCGGGGCTGCGCCGCGCCTGGCCCGAGCACCGGGACTCGGGCTCCACGAGCGTGAGCATCGAGTGCGTCGACGGCAAGGGCCGTCTGCGCGCCGGGCACGTCACCGCCGGAGCGGCTCCCGACCTGCTGCCCTATGCCACTGACCCGGCCCTGCCGGCCCTATCCGCGCGCCTGACCGGAGCGCTCGTCGTCCACCGCGCCGGCCGCCGCGCAGTGGTGATGGAGGAGACGCGGGTCCGCAAGATCGTGCGGCCGCACCGGGCCGCAGCACTGGTGCGAGCGCACACGACAGCCGCCTCGCTCCTGAGGGTCACTGGCCTGCGCACCCCCCGGATCCTGGATAGCAGTGACGACATCGACGACGTCATCGACCTCGAGCTGTTGCCCGGCCGCAGCCTTGACGCGCTCGGCGACACCGGTCTGCCCGCGTGGAGGCGCCTGGCGGACTCCTGGGCCCACCTGGCCCACGGCGAGGCGGACCTGCCCGTCCACGGGCCGCGTCAGGAGGCCGAGGTGCTGCGCCGATGGTGTGCCTCCGCCCAACGCTACGGCGTCATCGACCAGCCGGCTCTCCTGCACGAGCAGGTGGTGGACACCTGCCTGAGCCTGCGGGAGGACGACGGAGTGCGCATCATCGCCCACCGCGACCTCCACGACGGTCAGCTTCTGTGGGACGGAATCGAGCTGTCCCTGCTCGACCTGGACACCGCGGCCATGGCCGAGGCGGCTCTCGACCTGGGCAACCTCTGGGCCCACGCGGACCTCATGGCGGTTCGGGGCCGGCTCGGTCCCGAGGCCCACGCACAGGTCCGCGGGCTGCTCGACAACATGGCCCGCACGCTGCCCACGACGGCGGATCGTCTGGAGACCTACTACCGCTCGTCGGCGCTGCGACTCGTCTTCGTCCACGCCTTCCGGCCCGCTGCCCACCAGTGGCTGCCCGTCTGGGTGCACCACTGCCTGGGGAACGCCTCGCCTTTCGCCCCCCTCAACCTCAGCAACGATTGGAACAACTCATGACCCCTCTCAAGCTCACTGTCATCGGCTGCGGATACCTCGGTGCCGTCCACGCCGCCGCCATGGCCCACCTGGGACACCATGTTCTGGGAATCGATACCCGGACCGAGCAGGTCGAGGCCCTCTCCCAGGGCCGCTCCCCCTTCTACGAGCCGGGCCTGCCCGAGCTGCTGATCACCGGCGCCCAGCAGGGCGACCTGCGCTTCACCTCAGCGCCGACGGCGGCGGAACTGGCCGAGGCCGATGTCCACTTCATCGCTGTGGGCACCCCGCAGTCCGCCACCGGCGGTGAGGCGGATCTGAGCCAGCTGTGGAGCGTGGTCGACATGCTTCATGACGCCCTGCCCGAGGGCGGGCGCAGCGTCGTGGTGGGCAAGTCGACTGTTCCGGTCGGTACCGCCCAGCAGGTGGCCGAGCGCCTGGCCGGCCGCGCGCTGGTGCTGTGGAACCCCGAGTTCCTGCGTGAGGGCTTCGCCGTGGCCGACACCCTCCACCCCGACCGCATCGTCTACGGGGTGCCCGCCGACTCCCGCGATGCCCAGGAGGCCCAGGCCGCTCTCGACGCCGTCTACCAGCCCCTGCTGGAGGAGGGCATCCCCCGGATCGTCACCGACTACCCCACCGCCGAGCTGGTCAAGACCGCGGCGAACTCCTTCCTGGCCACCAAGATCAGCTTCATCAACGCCATGGCCCACCTGTGCGACACGGCTGGTGCCGACGTCACCGTCCTGGCCGACGCGATCGGTCACGACCCGCGCATCGGCAGGCGCTTCCTCCAGGCCGGGGTCGGGTTCGGTGGAGGCTGTCTGCCCAAGGACATCCGGGCGCTGCAGGCCAGCGCCGCACTGCACGGCGCCACGCACCTGGCGGACCTGCTGGGGCAGGTCGACTCCATCAACCGCGAGCAGCGCGACCGGATCGTCGACCTGGCCCGCACCCACCTGGGAGGCGACCTCTCCGGCAGGGCGATCACCATCTTGGGAGCCGCCTTCAAGCCCATGAGCGACGACGTACGCGACTCCCCCGCCCTGGACGTCGCCTCCCGCCTGGTCGATCTTGGGGCGAAGGTCACCGTCTGCGACCCGCAGGCCCTGCCCGTCGTGTCCCGGTCCCATCCCCACCTCACTGCGGTGGAAGACCCCCGTGCCGCGCTCAAGGGCGCCGAGCTCGTGCTGCTGCTGACTGAGTGGGACCAGTTCGTGTCCCTCGACTCCACCGACGCCGCCACCGTGGTCGCCGACCGCGTCATCATCGACGGACGCAATGCCCTGGACCCGGTGGCCTGGCGCCGAGCGGGGGTGGACCTACGCGGGGGTGGGACGCTGAGCACTACCACTGGCGGCTCCGCCCGTGCCCGGACTCACCGGGCGGAGCCTGGTGAGTCCGGGCACAATGGCGACGTGACCTCACTGATGCCCACCCGTACCTTCACCATAGGTACCCGCGTCATGTGGGCGATCGTGCTGGTCGCCAGCATCGCACTGGTCACCTGCGGGGCGATCGTGTGGGCACTGGGACACTCGAGCGTGTCGGCCGACGCCACGAACCGGCTTGAGCACAGCCGCGACCGGATCCGCCAGCTGGCCGCCGACCGTGTCGATCCCTCCAGCGGCCGGCCCCTGGAGGACGTCTCCTCTGTTCTTCGCGTCCACATCCAGCGCACTGCGGAGGGGCCGGGTGAGGCCGAGCTCGGATTCGTGGGGACCAACTCCAACACGGTACTGACCTGGGTGTCCTCGGACAACGTCTCCTTCCGCCCGGAGGAGGACACCGACCTGCTCAAGCGAGTGACCTCCCAGGCCGCAGCATCGGAATCAGTCATCGAGACGGTACGCACCCCCTCATCGAACTACCGGGTTCTCGTCGTCCCGGTCCAGGGCGGTTCCCAACGCGGGGCGCTCGTGCACGTCATCGACCTCAAGGTTGCCGAGTCCCAGCTTCAGCGCACCATGGCCTTCTACGCCGCGGCGGCCGTCTTCACCGTCGCCCTGGTGACGGGCCTGGCCTGGTTCGCCGTCGAGCGGCTCCTGCGCCCCATCGAGCAGCTGCGGCGCGCCACTGAGTCCATCGGCGAGGACGACCTGACCACCCGGGTCCCGGTCAAGGGCCGAGACGACCTGACCGCCCTGGCCGCGACCGTCAACCGGATGCTCGACCGGGTCCAGACCTCGGTGGAGGCGCAGCGCAACCTGCTCGACGACGTCGGCCACGAGCTGCGTACGCCCATCGCCGTGGTCCGTGGGCACCTTGAGCTCACCGACCCCGCCGACTCCGAGGAGGTGCACCAGACCCAGCTGCTGGCCATTGACGAGCTCGACCGGATGGGAGTGCTCATCGATGATCTGATCCTGCTGGCCAAGAGCGCCCAGAGCGACTTCGTCACCCCGGTGGACACCGACGTCGCCGAGCTCACCGAACTGGTCTTCGACAAGTCCCTCGCCCTGGGTGAGCGCCGCTGGCAGCTGGAGTCGGTGGCCTTCACCCGGGCCATGATCGACCCCACCCGAATCACCCAGGCCTGGCTCCAGCTGGTGGCCAACGCCGTGAAGTACTCCGAGAACTGCAGCACCGTCCGTCTGGGCTCCGCTGTCCGGGACAAGCACCTGCGGATGTGGGTGGGTGACGAGGGCATCGGGATTCCCCCCCCGAGGAAGTCGACGTCGTACGCCAGCGGTTCAAACGCACCACCAGCGCTCAGGAACTGGCCTCGGGAACAGGTCTGGGACTGAGTATCGTGGAGACGATCGTCGCAGCGCACGGCGGACGGCTGGACATACACTCCCAGGTGGGAGAGGGCTCGGTGTTTACCATGAGGATCCCCCTGGCGCCTGTTCCAGGCGCCAAGATCTCGTCCGAGTCGGGCGCCCCCGATCCGCACACCCTCAAGGAGTGAATCCGCTATGAGCAGCATCCTGATCGTTGAGGACGAGCCCCGGATCGTCGCCTTCCTCACCAAGGGACTCAAGGCGGCCGGGTTCACCACGCACACCACCTCTGCGGGCCTGGAGGCCGTGACGCTCGCGCTCCAGGAGAGCTTCGATCTCATCGTCCTGGACGTGGGCCTTCCCGACATCGACGGCTTCGAGGTGCTCCAGCGGCTTCGCGGTCAGGGGGTAGCGGCGCCGGTCATCATGCTCACGGCGCGCTCCTCAGTGGCCGACCGCGTCGCCGGCCTCGAGGGCGGCGCCGACGACTACATGCCCAAGCCCTTCTCCTTCGAGGAGCTCCTGGCCCGTATCCGGGTACGGCTGCGTCCAGAGGTCACAGGAACCGACCAGATGCGGTTGACCCACCGCGACATGGTCCTCGACCTGCGCACCCGCACCCTGGAGCTGGAGGGTCGGAGGGTGGAGCTCTCCGCCAGGGAGTTCACCCTGGCCGAGACCTTCATGCGTCACCCCGGTCAGGTTCTCAGCCGCGAACAGCTCCTGAGCGCCGTGTGGGGGCTGGACTTCGACCCGGGGTCCAATGTGGTGGAGGTCTATGTCTCCTACCTGCGCAACAAGCTGGGCAAGGACCGGGTGGAGACGGTGCGCGGCATGGGCTACCGGCTCGTCTGACTCCGGCCCCTCGCGCATCCGGGGCGGCTGGTCAGTGCGTCATGCGCGTCAGTCGTCGATGTCGTTGTCATGGTCGTCAGTGTCGACGTCGGGCACCGCGCCCTTCGCGTCGTCGTCATCGTCGCTGACGTTCGGGTTGCCGTTACCGGATCTCTCGTTCGTGGCGGGGACGGCAGGGGCGGCGGGCGCCACCTGACGGACGCCATGGTCGACGGCGACCGGCGGCTCGGGCTCAACCTGCTGGGGCGAGTGGCCCGGAGCCGCGGAGGACTCCGCCTCGACATCGTGCTGCTCGTACTGGGTGCTGCTGGCACCGCCGACCTGGCCCGGTGACACGGAGGTCGAGGACTGCGACGAGGTCTCCCCAGGGGTACCGTTCAGGACGATGCCCGGCTCACTCGCGGACTCGGTGGGGTGGAAGAACACCATACGGGTGACCCCGACCAGGAGCCCCGCAGTGACGACCACGACCGCCGTAGCGATGACGCGCCCGCGGCCGACCCGGCGAATCAGGTTACGCATACAGTGCCCCCTTGTCCGGCTTCTGTCTGACTTCCCTGCACGTGTTCCCCCAACCCCACAATTTTACCTGAATTCGTGAGCCGTCGTCAACCGTAACACAAACGACACATCAAAGCGTGGGTACGAGGTACGAGAGAGGCACGGAACGATCGCAGAGAGGCAATGAAGCCAACACGGAGCGGCTCAGGGCCGGGTATGCCCGTCGCCCTCGACGATCCAGGTGGTCGTGGTCAGCTCGGTCAGCCCCATGGGTCCGCGGGCGTGGAGTTTCTGGGTGGAGATGCCCAGCTCCGCCCCCAGCCCGAGCTGGCCGCCGTCGGTGAAGCGGGTCGAGGCGTTGACCATGATGGCCGCCGAGTCCATGCCCGCGATGAAGTCGTTGATAACGCTCACGTCCTGGGCGAGGACCGCCTCGGTGTGCCCGGTGGTGTGGGCCCGGATGTGGTCGATGGCCTCGTCCAGGCTCTCGACAACGCGCACGGCCAGGTCCAGCGAGCCGTACTCGGTGTCCCAATCCTCCTCGGTGGCCTCGGTCAGGAGGGCCTCGCATCCGCTGCCGGTGGCGGTTTCGGTCAGGATCCGGTGGGCGACGGGGTCGGCGTGCAACGCGGTGTTCCGGTCCCACAGGGCTGTGGCCGCGTCCGGCAGGTAGGCGACAGCCACGTCGGCGTGGACCAGGAGAGTCTCGGCAGCGTTGCACACGCCGACGCGCTGGGTCTTGGCATTGACGATGATGTCCACCGCGGCCTGGAGATCGGCGCTGGCGTCCACGTAGACGTGGCAGTTCCCCGAGCCGGTCTCGATGACCGGAACGGTGGACTGCTCGACGACGGTGCGAATGAGACCGGCCCCGCCGCGAGGCACGAGGGCGTCGACCAGGCCGTGGGCCCGCATGAGGGCGCGGGCCCCGTCCCGTCCGGCGGCGTCCACGCTCGTGACGAGGTCTGCGGGCAGTCCCTGAGCGTCCAGGGCACTGCGCAGGGCCGCCACGATGGCGGCGTTGGAGTCCTGGGCGGCGCTGCCTCCACGCAGGATGATGGCGTTGCCGGACTTGACGGCCAGGGCGGCGGTGTCGACGGTGACGTTGGGGCGGGCCTCGTAGATCATGCCGACGACGCCCAGGGGCACCCGCACCCGGCGCACCCGCAGTCCGTTGGGCATGACCGAGCCGTCGACGACCTGCCCCACGGGGTCGGGCAGGGGCCGCGACCTCCCGCAGGGATTCGGCGATGCCTGCCAGGCGGCCGGCGTCAAGAGCCAGGCGGTCAGGAGTCGGGCTTCATCCCGAGTCGCGTCCGCGCTCCAGGTCGGCGGCATTGGCGCTCAGGATGGCCTCGGTGTGCTCGGTGAGGCTGTGGGCCATGGCCTCCAGGGCGGCGTCCTTGACGGCGCGCGGGGCCCTGGCCAGGCTTCGTTGCGCGGCGCGGGCTGCGCGGGCGGCTGCGGTGACGAGCTCGTGGGCGTCGACGTCGTTCATGGGACCACCATAGAAGAATCCCTCGTCAGGAGGAGTCCCGGCGGACCGGGCAAACCACCGGCGGGGAGGCGGCGACTGCATTCGCGGCCCGGCGGGAGGCTGACCAGAGGGTTGCTGCGGGAGCGAGTGGCTCACCCACCCATCGTGTCCTACCGATCGCTCGAATCGCCGCAGTTCACTCCTGTTCCTGAGGTGACATCCTCAGACTCCGGCGGTACGGGGCAGCTCGGCGAGGTCGTCGCGGTGGACGACGGGAGCCACATGGTCGGGCGCCGGCGCGCCTGCGGCGCGGGCGGTCAGGACCTCGCGCAGCTCGGCAGCGGCGTAGCGGCAGATCCCTCGGGCCAGTGTGCGCTCCGGGCCGACGACGTCGACCACGGCCCCGGACTCGAAGTCGCCGTCGACGCCGGTCAGGCCGGGCAGCAGAAGAGACTTCTTGCCGACGGTCAGGGCCCGGGCGGCACCGGCGTCGATGAGGAGGCGCCCCTCGGGCTGGGAGGCGTGGGCCATCCACAGCCGGCGGCTGGGACGGTGCGGCCCGGTGGGTTCGAACCAGGTGCCCAGGGCTGCTGGAACCTGGATCTCCCCGAGGAGGAGGGCGGCGTCGTCGGCACGGGCGATGAGGGTGGTGGTGCCCGAGGCGCAGGCGATGGTGGCGGCTTGGAGCTTGGTGGTCATGCCGCCGGTCCCCACGAAGGAACCGCGCCCGGAGACACTGACCCCTCCAGGTCGTCGGCTGTGCGCACGTGTCGGATGGGCTCGGCGCCGGGCGTCCCGGGCCGGGCGGTCCACAGGCCGTCGACGTCGGTGAGCAGCACAAGGACGTCGGCGGTTACCAGGTGGGCCACGAGGGCCGCGAGGCGGTCGTTGTCGCCGAGGCTGAACTCGCTGGTGGCCACCGCGTCGTTCTCGTTGATGATGGGGACGGCCCCCAGTGAGAGCAGGGGAGTCGAAGGTGGCGCGTACCGTGCGGTAGTGGCTGCGGATGGCGACGTCGTGGGCGGTCAGGAGGACCTGGGCGGTCACGAGCCCGTAGGCGCTCATCGCGGTCTCCCAGCGGGCAGCGAGCCGCCCCTGCCCCACCGAGGCGGCGGCCTGCAGGAGGCGCAGTTCGTCGGGGCGCCGGTCCAGCCCCAGGGGTGCCAGGCCAGAGGCGACGGCCCCGGAGGAGACGAGGACGACGTCGTGTCCGCGTCGCCGCATGCCGGCGATGAGGCCGGCCAGGATGTCGATGCGGTTGAGGTCGAGCCCGCCGTCGGCGCGCGTCAGCGAGGAGGAGCCGATCTTGACCACCACACGGGAGCCTTCGGGCAGGCGGTCCGGGCGCCTACCCGCGCAGCGGCCGCCGGCGTTGCTGACAGTCTCTGATTGAGTCACCGGTGCCCGCCCGTCAGTCCTCATCGCCCTCGTGCCAGGTGGTGGAGTCGGTCCACAGGCCCTCGGCGGCCTCGTCGCGCAGCTGCTGGCGCGCGGCCTCCTTGGCATCCATCATCTCGTGGTACTGGCTGCGCCGCTCCACGTTGGTCCGACGCCGGCCGCCCTCCAGGCGCAGGTCGGTGCCGCGGGCGCCCAGCAGCTCAGGGCCGGTGGTCATCGAGGGCTCCCAGGTGAAGAGCACTCCCCCGTCGACCTCGCCGATGAGGACGGTGTCACCGGCGTGGGCGCCGGCCTTGACGAGCTCGTCCTCAACCCCGGCCGCGGCCAGCCGGTCGGCGAGGTAGCCGACCGCCTCATCGTTGGAGAAGTCGGTCTGACGCACCCATCGCTCGGGGCGCTGACCGCGGACCTGGTAGACCTGCCCCTCGCTGGGGTGGGCCAGCAGGCGCACCCGGGCGACGGGCTCCTCTCACGGCGCCCGACCGCGGCGGGGCGGATGACCGGACGCGACCCGTCGGGCACGCTCAACTCGCCATCGCCCTGGGGGCCGCCGCCGGGGCCATCTCGCGGGCCCGCTCGACCTCACCGGCCAGGGCGAAGGACAGGGGCCGCAGCCCCGTGTGCGCGACCGCCGAGACGATGTGGACGGGCAGGCCCCGGGCCTCGATGTCGGCGCGCACGAACTCGGCGAGCTCGGCGGCGTCGGGGACGTCGACCTTGTTGAGCACCACGATGCGGGGCCGCTCCATGAGGGGGACACGGCCGGTGAGGGCGGGATCGTCCTCCTGGTCCCCGAGGCGCTCGGAGTAGGCGGCGAGCTCGGCCTCGATGGTGTCCAGGTCGGACAGGGGGTCACGGCCCGGCTCGAGGGTGGCACAGTCCAGGACGTGGACGATGACGGCGCAGCGCTCGATGTGCCGCAGGAAGTCCAGTCCCAGCCCCTTGCCCTGGGAGGCACCGGGGATGAGTCCGGGGACGTCGGCGATCGTGAAGCGGACGTCGCCGGCCTCGACGACACCGAGGTTGGGCACAAGGGTCGTGAAGGGGTAGTCGGCGATCTTGGGGCGGGCCGCGCTCATGGCGGCGATGAGGGAGGACTTGCCGGCGCTGGGATAGCCCACCAGAGCGACGTCGGCGATGGTCTTGAGCTCTAAGGTGATGTCCCTGGCCTGGCCGGGCTCGCCCAGGAGGTGGAAGCCGGGGGCCTTGCGCTTGGAGGAGGCCAGGGAGAAGTTGCCGCGACCCCCGGTACCGCCCTCGGCGACGACGATGCTGGCGCCCTCCCCCACGAGGTCAGCGATGACCTGACCTCCGGTGTCCTTGACGACGGTGCCCTCGGGCACGGGCAGGACGAGGTCCTTGCCGTCGGTGCCTCGGCGCCAGTCGCCCATACCGGGGGTGCCGCTACCGGCCCGCTGGTGCGGGGAGCGGTGGTAGCTCAGCAGGGTCGTCACCCGGGGGTCGACGCTCAGGACGACGTCCCCGCCGTGACCGCCGTCGCCGCCGTCGGGCCCGGCCAGCGGCTTGAACTTCTCACGGTGCACGGAGGTGCAGCCGTTGCCGCCGTCGCCGCCGGTCACGTGGAGGACCACTCGGTCAATGAAGCTGGGCATGGGGTCTCCTGTGAGTCCGGGGATAGCGCGAGGGCGGACGGCAGCTGCCGTCCGCCCTCATGCGACGTGCGATGTGCTCGGGGCTCAGGCCTCGGGGAGCACGACGTTGACGACCCGGCGGCCACGGAAGGTGCCGAACTCGACGTTGCCGGCGGCGGTGGCGAACAGGGTGTCGTCGTTGCCGCGGCCGACGTTGCGGCCGGGGTGGAAGTGGGTGCCGCGCTGGCGGACGATGATCTCGCCGGCCTTGACGAACTGACCGCCGAAGCGCTTGACGCCGAGGCGCTGCGCGTTGGAGTCACGGCCGTTACGGGAGGAACCAAGACCCTTCTTGTGTGCCATGGTTTGAGGCTTCTTTCTTCTCGAGCGTGTGCGTTCAGGATGCCCGCGCGCTGGCTGACGCCGGGGCGGTCACTTGATGGCGGTGACCTTGACGGCCGTCAGCTGAGCGCGGTGGCCCTGGCGCTTGCGGAAGCCGGTCTTGTTCTTGAACTTGAGGATGTTGATCTTGGGGCCCTTCTCGTCACCGATGATCTCGGCGGTGACGGAGGACTTGGCCAGGTCGGCGGCAGAGGTGGTCACCTTGTCGCCGTCCACCAGCATGACGGGGGCGAGGGTGACCTCGTCGCCGATCTCACCAGCAAGCTTGTCGACAACCACGACGTCGCCGACGGAGACCTTCTCCTGACGGCCGCCGGCCTTGACGATCGCGTAGACCACTTGAATGCTCATCTCTGTAGATTCTTCGAAAGGCTCTCACGCACGGAAAGGCTTCCGTGAGCCTCACCGGGAGGGCCCTGTCCTGGGCAATGGCGCAAGACGCACCGACGGATAACTTTAGGCGATCCTGCTCCCAGCACCAACCTCCTCCCCGTTCTGCCCCCCTGTGTTCTTGGGCACGAAGGTCGTACGGAGGCTAGGCCGACATCGTCGGGTCGTCTGAAGAATTCTCCGGCGTCGGCGAGGCAGTGGCGGGCTGCTCGGAGTCACCCGCGGGATCCGCGCCGCCACCGCTGTCGGCCTGAGAGTTCTCAGTCGATGGTGCGGCGCTCTTCGCGGAGGCCCTTCTCCTCGTCCTCCTGACGGGCCTGCTGTCCGCCGGCTTCTCAACCGTCTCGCTGACCGGCTCCTCAGCCTTGTCCTCAGCGCTCTTCTTCGCCGACTTCTTCTTCTCGGTCTTCTTCTCAGTGCTCTTCTCGGACTTCTTACCGGCCTTCTTCGCAGGCTTCCTCTCAGTCGATTTCCTGGCCCTGGTCTTCGTCTGCTTGTCCGCGGACTGAGGGCTCTGCTCCTCCTTCACGCCGCCCTTCTTGTCGGCGGTCTCGTCGATGCCGCCCTCGCGGTCCCCGTCCTGCTCCTGGTCGGGCGCCTGCGAGCCCTCGAGCTCGTGAGCGTCCTGAGCCGCCTCCTGCGCTTCCTTGTGGGCCTGCTCGGCGGCCGCCGCGATCTGGGCCAGGGCACCGCGAACCGCCGCCCGGGCCTCGTCGTCGGCCCCGGACTCGGGCGAGACAACGGCGTCGTGCCTCGCTGAGCCCTTGGTGCCGCCGGCTCCCTTTCCGCTCTTACCCTTGACCTCCTGCGCATCCTTCTTGCCGGATCCGGCCTGCTCCTCACGGTTCTTGCGCCCGCGCGAGCTCCTCCGCCGCGGGAGGCCGAGGTCGACATGTCGACCTGCTGGTTCTCCACGGGCTCGTCGTGGACGATGAAGCCGCGGCCCTTGCAGTGCTCGCAGGTGGTGGAGAAGGCCTCGACCAGTCCCTGTCCCACCCGTTTGCGGGTCATCTGAACCAGACCGAGCGAGGTGACCTCCGTGACCTGGTGGCGGGTCCGATCGCGCCCCAGGCACTCCACGAGCCGACGCAGGACGAGGTCCCGGTTGGACTCCAGGACCATGTCGACGAAGTCGATGACGACCATGCCTCCGATGTCACGCAGGCGCAGCTGGCGCACGATCTCCTCGGCCGCCTCGAGGTTGTTGCGGGTGACGGTCTCCTCCAGGGTGCCGCCCGCCCCGGTGAAGCGGCCGGTGTTGACGTCGATGACGGTCATCGCCTCGGTGCGGTCGATGACCAGGGTGCCGCCGCTGGGCAACCAGACCTTGCGGTCGAAGCCCTTGGCGAGCTGCTCGTCCACGCGATGGGCGGCGAAGACGTCCTCGGGGGCCGGTCCAGTGCTCGAGGCGCTCGGCCAGGTCCGGACTGACGTCGTCGATGTACTGGGAGATCGTCGACCAGGTCTTGTCGCCGGAGACGATGAGCTTGCGGAAGTCCTCGTTGAAGACGTCGCGGATGACCCTCACGGCGAGCTCCGGCTCCCCCTTGAGGAGGACCGGGGCCTTGCCGCTGCCCTTCATGACGGAGGAGGCCTTCTTCTCGATGGACTCCCACTGGGCCACGAGCCTCTCGACGTCGGCGGTCAGCTGCTCCTGGCTGGCCCCCTCGGCGGCGGTGCGCACGATGACTCCGGCGGAATCGGGCACGATCCGCTTGAGGATCTTCTTCAGGCGGCTGCGCTCGGTGTCGGGCAGCTTGCGCGAGATCCCCGTCATGGTGCCGCCGGGGACGAGAACCAGGTAGCGGCCCGCCAAGGTGATCTGACTGGTGAGGCGGGCGCCCTTGTGGCCGATGGGGTCCTTGGTGACCTGGACCAGGACGGTGTCCCCGCTGGAGAGCGCGTCCTCGATCCGGCGGGGCCGGCCCTCCAGGCCGGCGGCGTCCCAGTTGACCTCGCCGGCGTAGAGCACGGCGTTGCGCCCCTTTGCCCAGGTCCACGAAGGCGGCCTCCATGGAGGGCAGGACGTTCTGGACCCGACCGACGTAGACGTTTCCGACCATGGAGGTCTGAGTGTGCCGGGAGACGTAGTGCTCCACGAGGAGCCCGTCCTCCAGGACGGCGATCTGATTGAGGCCGTCGGACTCGCGCACGATCATCTGGCGGTCCACGGACTCGCGGCGGGCCAGGAACTCGGCCTCAGTGACGATGGGCCGACGGCGTCCGGCCGCCCGCCCCTCGCGACGGCGCTGGCGCTTTGGCCTCCAGCCGGGTGGAGCCCTTGAGAGCGGTGACCTCGTCACGCGGGTCGCCTCCCTCGGAGCGGGTACGGGAACGGCGCCGGCGCCGGCGCGATCCGGACACGGCCCCCGCGGTCGCCTCGACGGCAGCGTCCGCAGAGGTCTCGCGGGCCGAGGGGCGCTGCGGAACCCGTGCCCTCTCCGCCGGAGCAGGGACGGGTCCTCGGTGGTTCGGGACTCGTCGTCGGCCCTCGTTGGGTGCGAGTCCTCGCTACGCGAGCGTGAGCGCCGGCCTCGCCCACCTCGGCGGCGCTTGCGGCGGGCCCCGCCATCGCGCGCCTCGTCCTGAGAGTCGTCCTGGGGAGCCACCGGCGGCGTCGATCTCGGGAGACCCAGCGGCGGACTCGGCATCGTCGTCGCGCTCCTCGACCGGGGAGGCGGAGGCGCTGCGCCCCTTCTGCGACGCTCCCGCACCGGCGACCGCCCGACGACGGCGACGGCTGCGTCCACCGGCCCGCTCCCCGGGGCGACGAGGTCTCGACGTCATCCTCATCATCGGGCACCCGGCCCTCTGCACCGGCCTGGGAGTCCGCTTCAGGGCCCTCAGGCTCCTCCCCCAGCCGCTTGCACCCTGATGGCGCGAGGCCGTCGGGGCCTCCTGGGGCGCAGCGGTGGCGGCGGTGACCCGCCGACGCCTGCAGGCCCGGCTGGGGTCTGGGGCCTGGAACAGGAGCGAGGCGGCGGGCAGGGCGCGGAGCCCTCGGCTCCCCTGGTCCTCCCGGAGGGTCTCTTCGTCCGGTCCGTCCTGTGCGTCAGGCCCTCATCGTCCGCGTCGTGAGCGTCGTTGGCACCGTCAACCTGCTCGTCCTCAACCCGCGACTCCGCCTCAGCCTCCGCTGCGTCCGTGACCGGCGCGCTCTCCGGCTCATCGAGCTCGTCGACCTCCGTACCGGCGACGTGCGGCTCGGCGGCCGGGGCCGCCTCGGGAGCGGCCGAGGCCGCGACGACCTTGCGACGACGACGCGACGGAGCTACTGGAGCGACCGAGGCGGCCGAGGGCTCGGGCTGTTCAGGGTCGGGATCGTCGGCAGCTGAGGAGGTGATGACGTCCGCGGGGTCCGTCGCGCCCGGCTGCTCGGCAGCGGGAGCCTGAGCCGGGGCGGCGGCAGCGGCAGTGACCTTGCGACGACGGCGCGGAGCCGGGGCGCTCACGGCATCACCGACTGCCTGGTCCTGCTCGCGCTCGTGTGATTCTGTTGATTCTGATGTGGTGCGACGTGCCATGGGGCTTGCACTCTCCGGGGCCGGCGCCGTCGTCGTACCCTCGACGCGTCAGCGCGGTTGTGCTCCCAGGCGGGAGCAGCGAAAAAGTCTACGAGCGCCCTGAGGGCGCATGCCTTACCTGACGTCCACACAGACCGGGCTCGCAGCGGCGCAACTCGGGCGGCGCAAGGTCCTCGGACAGGGTCGGTCGGAAGGCGTGGCTCCTGGTACCGGTACGGAGCACCCGGAGCCGGGTCGAAGTATCCCACACATACAGCGATAAGCGCCTGCGCGACTCGTCATGCTCATGGTGGCTCATCTCTCGCTCCGCCTCGAGTCCACCCCAATCCCACCACGCAGCCAGTGAACACCTAGAAAATAGTCAGTTTTCAGTCGATCTCAGAACGTTACTCACGGGCCTTCAGTCCCACACCCACGATTGCCGTCCTTCAACAACCGCGTCGAAAATCCCCGGAAGAACCGCCCTGGACGATAGGGTTTACAAGGAGAAAAGGAGCAGCCACGACCATCGACATCGCATCGAAACCCAGCTGTTTCATGACATCACGTCATAGATGGCCTATAATCTCCCTATCGACCTGTAGGACGTTCTACAGAACACCTTATCGACCTCATCGTCATCTCCGAAAGGTGGCACGGATGGCCATCTCTCCTATGGCGCTGGACTCTCTGGATCTGGCGCGCTGGCAGTTCGGTATCACCACCGTCTACCACTTCATCCTGGTCCCGCTGACCATCGGGCTCTCGCCGCTGGTGGCTCTCATGGAGACGCTGTGGCGTCGGACCGGCAACGAGCAGTGGCTGGTGGCCACCAAGTTCTTCGGCAAGATCCTGCTGATCAACTTCGCGCTGGGTGTGGCCACCGGAATCGTCCAGGAGTTCCAGTTCGGCATGAACTGGTCCGAGTACTCGCGATTCGTGGGCAACATCTTCGGCGCCCCGCTCGCCTTCGAGGCCCTGCTGGCCTTCTTCATGGAATCGGTCTTCCTGGGCATGTGGATCTTCGGATGGGACCGCTTGTCCCCCAGACTCCACAACCTGTGCATGTGGGCCGTGGCCGCAGGCACGAACTTCTCCGCCTTCTTCATCCTCACCGCGAACTCCTGGATGCAGCACCCGGTGGGCGCCGTCGTCAACCCCAGGACAGGACGTGCCGAGCTCGACGGCGTGAGCGGTTTCCTCAAGCTGCTGTCCAATGAGCTGGTGTGGGCCACGGTTTTGCACGTCATCTCCTCGGCGCTGCTGGTGGCCGGCGCCGTCGTCATGGGCGTCTCGGTGTGGTGGATGGTCAAGGCCGCCCGCGCCGAGCAGGACTTTGAGGCCCGTGAGCTGTGGCGGCGGGTCACCCGCTTCGGCGCCATCGTCATGGTGGCCGCGGGTCTGGTCACCGCCGGCACCGGGCACATGCAGGGTCAGCTGGTCGCCGAGTACCAGCCGGCCAAGATGGCCGCCGCCGAGGGCCTGTGCCACTCCGAGTCCAAAGCACCCTTCACCGTGGCCGCTTTCGGGGACTGCAAGAGCGAGGACGGCATGGTCCGGTTCATCTCGGTTCCCGGCGTCTACTCCTTCATGGCCACCAACGACTTCAACGCCGAGCTCACCGGGCTCAAGGAGTCCGGTGACACCTACGCACAGCACTACGGCACCGCCGACGCCCGCGGCAACGCCGTCGACTACAGCCCCAACATCATGGTCAATTTCTGGTCCTTCCGCCTCATGATCGGGCTGGGCATGGCCTCGATGGGACTGGGGGTCCTGGCCCTGTGGCTGACCCGCTCCGGACGGCTCATCTCCCGCCCGATCCTGGGCAAGGTGGCACTGGCCACCATGTGGCTGCCCTTCATCGCCTGCTCCTTCGGATGGATCTTCCGCGAGATGGGACGCCAGCCCTGGGTCATCGCGCCCAACCTGTCCGACCCGGTCTCCCAGGTCTACATGCTCACTGCCGACGGCGTCTCCTCCGTGGTCTCCTCGGGCACGGTGCTGGCCTCGATGGTCATCTTCACCCTGCTGTACGCCGCACTCGGCGTGGTCTGGTTCGTCCTGCTGCGCCGGTACATCCGTGAGGGCGTACGCACTCCGGTGCCCGCCAAGGCCGCGGAGCCCTCAGACGGCTCCGACGACGAGTCCAGTGACTCGTCCGAAGCCGCCCCCGCCCTGTCCTTCGCCTACTGAACCGAGGAAGGTAGACACCCATGACACTGAGCATCCTCTGGTTCATCCTCATCGCCGTCCTGTGGATCGGCTACCTCACCCTGGAGGGATTCGACTTCGGCGTCGGGATGCTTCTGAAGATCCTGGGGCGCGATGAGCGCGAGCGGCGTGCGACGCTGTCCACCATCGGCCCCCACTGGGATGGCAACGAGGTGTGGCTGCTCACCGCCGGCGGAGCCACCTTCGCGGCCTTCCCCGAGTGGTACTCCACCCTGTTCTCGGGGGCCTACATCGTCCTGTTCATCATCCTGCTGTGCCTCATCGTGCGCGTGTGCGCCATTGAGTGGCGCCCCAAGGTCAACTGCCAGACCTGGCGCGACCGCTGGGACTGGGTCCACACGATCAGCGCCTGGCTGCCCTCCATCCTGTGGGGCGTGGCCTTTGCGAACCTGGTTCAGGGCATGCACATCGAGGTCGTCAAGATCTCCACCGGCGCCGCGGTCCCGGCCGGCCAGGTACCGGCCGACTCGCTCGTGCCCGGCGCCGCCCACCAGATCACGGGCGGGTTGCTCAGCATGGTGACGCCCTTCACTCTACTGGGGGGTGCCGTCACCTGTCTGCTCTTCCTCAACCACGGTGCGCTCTTCGTGGCTCTCAAGACCACCGGCGAGCTCTCGCAGCGGTCCCTGGCCCTGTCTCGCAGGCTCGCTCCGGTTGCGACCGTCGTCACCGCGGCCTGGGCGCTGTGGGCCCAGCTGGCCTACTCGGACAGCGCCCTGTCCTGGATCCCACTGGCCGTCGCCGCAGCCGGGCTCATCGGCTCACTGCTCATGGGACGCACCGGGAGCGAGGGGCGGGCCTTCGCCCTGCACTTCGTGGGGATCGCCTTCGCGGTCGTCTTCATCTTCGCCGCGATGGCCCCCAACGTCATGCGATCCTCGGTGGACCCGGCCTACTCGCTGACGATCCAGCAGGCAGCGAGCACCGACACGACGCTGCTCATCATGACCGTCGCCGCGGCCGTGTTCGTCCCCGGGGTCCTGGCCTACACGGTCTGGAGCTACAAGGTGTTCGCCTTCCGTATCAGCGCCGAGAGCATCAACCCCGACCAGGGCGGGCTGCACCCCACACTGGTGCGCGACTCCGCCCAGCCAGAGGCGCACTTCGGGTACTGACCAGCCGCACCACGTATCGGCCAGGGGGTCCGGGCCTTTGGACCTAGTCCCCTATCCTTGAACGGGTGAAGCCTCTCGACCCCCGGCTGATGCGCTACGCCCGCTCAGCCCGCCGATACATCGCCGCCACGGCCGTGGCCGGAATGGTCACCGCAGCGCTGGTGGTGGCGCAGGCCTTTCTTGTCTCGGGCCCGGTATCCTCGGTCATCTCCGACGGCGCCGGCCCGGCATCGGTCAGGAGGCTGGTGGTGGCCCTGGGCGGTGTCATGGCCGCCCGGGCGCTGGTGGTCCTCCTTCAGGAGCTCCACGCCCACCGCTCCGCCACCGGCACGATCATCGAGCTGCGCCGCCTGGTCCTGGAGCACGCTGCTCGGCTGGGACCCCGGTGGCAGGCGCTGCACGGCGCCGGGACCGCCACCCTCCTGACCCGCGGCCTGGACGACCTCGAGCCCTACTTCACCCGGTACCTGCCCCAGCTGGTTCTGGCCGCCACAGTCACCCCGGCGACGGTACTGGTTCTCATCACCCAGGACTGGCCGGCCGCAGTGGCCGTGGTGTGCACACTGCCCCTCATCCCGATCTTTATGATCCTCATCGGACGGATGACGCAGTCAGTCTCGCAGGAGCGGCTGGAGGCGATGCAGGTCCTGGGAGACCAGGTGCTCGACCTCATCTCGGGGTTGCCCACGCTCAAGGCGCTGGGGCGCGAGCAGGGACCGGCCAAGAAGGTGCGGTCCCTGGGGCGCGCCTACCGCCGCACCACCATGTCGACCTTGCGGATCGCCTTCCTGTCGGGCGCGGTCCTGGAGTTCATCACGACGCTGTCGGTGGCGATCATCGCCGTCGAGGTCGGGTTCCGGCTGGTGGCCGGCCGTATGGACCTGTTCACCGGCCTCCTCGTGCTCATGGTGGCGCCGGAGGTCTACCAGCCGCTGCGGCAGGTGGGTTTCCAGTTCCACGCCTCCGCCAACGGAGTGGCCGCCGCCGAGGCGGTCTTCGAGGTCCTTGAGACTCCCGTCCCCGAGCGCGGCACCCTGCCGGCACCTGACCTGCGCACGGCTACGATCGAGCTCGACGCCATCTCGGTGGCCGCCCGCGGAACGTGGGCCCCGGCGGATCTGAGCACCACGATCCGCCCTGGCAGCCTCGTGGCCCTGACCGGGCCCTCGGGTGCGGGCAAGACCACGACGACGCAGGTCCTCCTCGGCCTGCTGCCCGCGGACCGGGGGCAGGTGCGGGTCGTACCGGGCCCCGGCGCCGCCTCGCAGGAAGCCGTCAACCTCGGTGAGATCGCCCTGGCCACCTGGTGGGAGCAGATCGCCTGGGTCCCCCAGCGTCCCACCATCACTCCCGGCACCGTGCTGTCCAATGTGCTGGTCGACGCCCCGAACGGCTCCGCGGCCGGGGGTGTCCCCGGCGAGCTGGAGGAGGCGGCCCGGGCCACCGGCTTCGATGAGGTCGTGGCGGACCTGCCGCAGGGCTGGGAAACAGTTGTGGGCAGCGGCGGTGTGGGGTTGTCCGTGGGTCAGCGACAGCGGCTCGCCCTCACCCGGGCCCTGTGCTCGACAGCGCCGCTGGTGTTCATGGACGAGCCGACCGCACACCTCGATGCCGCCAGTGAGGCCCATGTCCTCGCCAGCGTGCGCGCGCTGCACGCCTCGGGGCGCACGGTGGTGGTCATCGCGCACCGTCCGACGCTCATCGCCCTGGCCGAGCAGACCATTGCCGTGACGAGTGAGCCGATGCAACCGGCACAACAGGCACACGCCTCGCCCGACCAGTCATCCGTCTACGATCTGCCGATGTCGCAGGAGGAGGCCCAGTGAGCCCGGTGACCAGCGTCCTCTCCCCTGTTCTGTCCGCCCGTGAGCGCCGGGTGCTGCGCCGGGCCGTGGGTCTGCTGCACCTGGACCGCTCGCGCTTCGCCCTGGCGGTCCTGGCAGGCACGGCCGGGACGGCCTCGGCCGTGGCTCTGTCCGGGGTGGCGGCCTGGCTCATCGCCCGCGCCTCCCAGATGCCCGACGTCGTAGCGCTGGGGGTGGCGCCGGTGGCGGTGCGACTCTTCGGCATCTCGCGCTCGGTGCTGCGCTACTGCGAGCGCCTCATCTCCCACGACACCGCCCTGCGGGGGCATGGGCGCCCTGCGCACCCGTCTCTATGAGTCCCTGGCCTCGGCCCGTACGGACACGGTCGCGGGGCTTCGTCGCGGCGATGTCCTGGCCCGGGTTGGTGGCGACATCGACGCGGTCGGCGACCTCGTGGTGCGCGCCTACCTGCCCGCGGCTGTTGCGGCCGTCCTGGGCGCAGCCACCTCTCGGGGGTAGGAATCGTGTACTGGCCGGCCGGCCTCATCCTGGCGGCCTGTCTGCTGCTGTCGGGGCTGGGGGCCCCGTTGGCCACGATCCGCTCCGCTCGGATCTCCGAGCAGGCCCGTCAGCGGCAGGCCGCCGGGCTGTCCGCCGAGGTGCTCGCGGTCCTGGAGGCCGCGCCGGAACTGACCATCTCCGGACGCCTACCGGACTCCATGCGCCAGGTCGCCTCCCGAGAGGAGAGTCTGGCCCGCCTGCGCGACCGGGCCGCGATTCCCGCAGCGGTCGCGGCGGCGCTGGATGTGGCGGCCATGGGGATCGCGGTCGTGGGCAACCTCGTGGTCGGGGTGGATGCCGTGGCCTCCGGGCGGCTGGGGGCCGTCTGGCTGGCGGTCATCGTCCTGGTGCCGTTGGCCGCGTTCGAGGCCACCTCCATGCTCGGCCCGGCGAGCGTGCAGCTGGTGCGCTCAGCGGGCGCCGCCTGCCGGATCGTGGACCTCATCGAGACTGCTGAGTCCGGCACTCAAGCCTCTCCCGCCTCCCGGGATCTGCCGGCTCCCTCCACCCGGGGCCCGCGCCTGCGGGCCAGGAACCTGGCGGTGGGCTGGCCCGGCGGCCCGGTCGTGGCCGAGGGCATCGATCTGGACCTTCAAGTCGGCACGCGGGTGGCGATCGTGGGGCCGTCGGGGATCGGGAAATCGACCCTGCTGGCCACGCTGGCCGGGCTCCTGGAGCCCAGGGGCGGCAGTCTCACGCTCGATGGCGTTCCGCCGTGGCAGGTCACCCGCCCAGAGGCGGCGGCCAGGGTCTGCCTGACCGCTGAGGACGCGCACGTCTTCCACACGAGCGTCCTGGAGAACCTGCGCGTGGCGCGCGGAGACGTCACCCAGGCCGAGGCGGCCGAGCTGCTACGGCAGGCTGGGCTCGGTGACTGGCTCGAGGCGCTGCCCGACGGCGTCGACACCATCATCGGGACTGACGCCACGACGCTGTCGGGCGGGGAGCGGCGTCGGCTGCTCCTGGCCCGGGCGCTGGCGGCCCCTGCACCGCTGATGCTCCTGGACGAGCCCGGCGAGCACCTCGACCCCGCGACCGCCGACCGGCTCGTGGCCGACCTGCTGGAGGTGGGGACCCGCGAGGGCCGCGGCACACTGCTGGTCACTCATCGGCTCAGCGCGCTGGCGCACGCCGACGAGGTCCTGGTCATGGGGCGTCCCGCGCAGGCAACCGAGGAGCAGGCACCAGCGACTATCCTGCACCGGGGACGCCACCATGAGCTCAAGGACACCTCCGAGGCCTACCGGTGGTCGCTCTCCCAGGAGGATCAGGACAGGCCGCAGGATGCGTCCTACATGAGCCGGACAAGCTGAGCACGATGACAACACACGACCCGCATGACGCAGCAGAGGCACTTCCGCAGGGCCCCCCTCTTCCCCGGTGTGCCCGAGGACGGTCCGCAGGAGCTCCAGGAGCAGGCCGCCCAGGAGACCGAGGAGACAGTGACGCCGCCGTCGGAAGAGCCATCCCCGGTGGGACGCCTGGCCTACGCCGTCCACGCCGACCAGCTCGCCTCCACCCGCGGCCGTCAGGCCGCCTCCCTCCAACCGAGCCTGGACGAGGCCACCGTCGACCTCATTCAGGCGGCCCTGCAGCTGACCAGCTCCCTGCGAGTTCCCGACGCGCTGCGTCGACTGGTGGAGTCCGCCTGCTCCATCACGGGTGCCTCCTGGGGCACCATCGCCGTGCTCAGCCACGCGGACATGGACATCAACGCCATCGATGCAGGAACCTCCCTCGAGGCCTCGGGCACCGGGCTGAGCAGCGGCGTGCCCAGGGCGACCCTCGACGAGCTGGCCCAGATGGCCGGGAGCGCCCCCTGCGCCGCAGGCAATGCCCAGACTGCAGGCGTCCCCGGCGCTACCGGCATCTCCAGTGCCCCCGACACCTCCGGCAACGCTCTGCTCAGCGGGCTGCAGGGCACGGGCCTGGTCATCGACAACGACCTGGGTCGCGCCTCGGCCTTCACCGGAGCCATCGAGGGCGAGGAGACCGGCAGCCTGCTCTCGGCCCCGCTGCGACTGCACGGCCAGGTCTACGGGCACCTCTACCTGTGCGACAAACCGGGGGGCTTCACCCGTTCCGACGCCGACGCCGTCCTGACCCTGGCGCAGGCCGCGGCCGTGGCCGTGGAGAACGCACGCCTGTACCGCGAGGCCCGTGACCGCGAGCAGTGGATGGTCGTCTCCCAGGAGCTGACGACCCTGCTGCTCTCCGGTGCCGAGGAGGACGACGCCCTGACCCTCATCGCCCACCGGGTCCGCCAGGTCGCCCACGCCGATACCGCCGCGCTCGTCCTGCCCAGCATCGGGGAGAGGTGGATCTGCGAGATCGCCGACGGCGACCATGCAGACGACCTGGTCGGCACCTTCTTCCCGCCCGAGGGCCGGGCGCTGACCACTCTGGCGCACCAGACCGGCCTCGTGGTGAACTCATTGGAGGAGTCCTGGCGGGACGGTGAGCTGATGGTGCCTCAACTGGCCCGGTTCGGGCCGGCACTCTACGCCCCGATGATCCACCGGGGTCGGGGCGTGGGCGTCATGCTGCTGCTGCGCTCCCCCCGGTGCCGCCCCGTTCACCGCCCAGGACCTGGAGATCGCCGAACTCGTGGCGGGCCAGGCCACGATGGCCTTCGAGCTGGCCGACGCCCAGCACGCCGAGGAGATGGCCACGCTCCTGGACGAGCGGGCCCGGATCGGCCGGGACCTGCACGACCTGGCCATCCAGCAGCTCTTCGCCACCGGGATGCAGATCTCGGCGGCCCGGGAGCGGCTGGCCGCTGCGCGGGGCAGTGATGCGACGGCCGGTGCGGAGACGGACCTGGATACCGTGTGCTCCGTCCTGAGCACCGCGCTGGAGGCGGTGGACGACTCCGTGGGCCAGATCCGCTCCATTGTGCGTTCCCTGCGCGACCGCGACGAGGAGGTCAGCGTCGTCGAGCGCCTGCGACGGGAGGCGTCCCTGGCCCGCAACGCCCTGGGCTACGCCCCCTCGCTGCTGCTGAGCGTCGATGGCCGGGGCCTGGCCCAGGTGGACCGCGACGAGGAGGACCGGCTCATCACCTCGGTCGACGCCGTCGTGGACCCGAACATCGCCGACGACATGGTGGCCGTGGTGCGCGAGGGCCTGAGCAACGTGGCCCGGCACGCCCATGCCTCCTCGGTGACGGTGGACGTCAAGATCGAGGGGGGTGCTGCCCGGTTCAGAGCTGTGCTGCGGGCCGGGGGACGACGAGGGCCACGCCTCGGGCGACGCCGAGCCGTTCCGGGGAAGCCCGGTGGTGGAGATCGTCTGCCGCGACGACGGCGTCGGGGTGAACCCGTCCGTGACGCGCCGCTCGGGGACGGCCAACATGGCCGAGCGGGCCCGTCGTCACGGCGGCAGCTTTCGTCATCGGCCCGCGGGCCCGCTCCGACGGCGAGAGACGAGGCACCTGCTTCACGTGGCGGGTGCCGCTGAGCGAGGGGGCCGGCTGCGCTGAGGCCTCCGGCCCACTGCGGCTCCGTCCGCCGAAGGACGAGCCGGTCAGCCGTTGCGCCAGCCCGAGGCGCGCTGGCCGGCCACCCAGGCGGCGACCTGGGTGCGCCGCTGCAAGCCCATCTTGGCCAGCAGGGAGGTGATGTGGTTCTTGACCGTCTTCTCGGCGACCCCGAGGCGCTCACCGATCTCCCGGTTGGACAGGCCGTCGCCGATGAGGTCGAGCACCTTGCGCTCGGCGTTGGTCAGGTCGGCGGTGGGGTCGTCGTGGTCGGCCCTGCGGCGCGTGACGGTGCGCTCGTCGAGCAGGACGCGCCCGGAGGCGACGGCCCGCACGACGTCGCTGATCTCGGCGCCGTGGACGGTCTTGAGCAGGTAGGCCCGGGCCCCGGCGGCCAGAGCCTCGGCCAGCGCCTCATCGTCGTCGAAGGAGGTCAGCACGATGGGCAGGGCCTGGGGCACCGACTCGCGCAGCTCCTGCATGAGCTCGATGCCCGTGCCGTCGGGCAGCTGGAGGTCCACGAGGATGACGTCGGGGCGAACCAGCTCGGCCCGACGTACCGCCTCCGCTCGGGAGCCCGCCTCGGCAACGACGTCGAGCCCGTCAGCGCGGTCGATGATCTCGGCGATGCCGCGGCGGACGATCTCGTGGTCGTCCACGATCATGACGCGGACGATCTCCGAGGAGGGGGTGTATGCCATGCTCATGACATTACCAGGGGCCGGGGACCTACGTCACACGGACTGCTGCGTCGTGGCGCCGTTGTCATGGGGTGCGCAGCACACAGCCGGCGCACGTCGGGCACTTCCTCACCTGGAGCGGCGCGGACGGGTCTGGCAGCGGGGGCAGTATGTGTGGGAGCGTCCGCCCAGGACCTCGCGGAGCATGCTGGTCCCGCAGCGGCGGCAGTCCTGCCCCTGGCGCCCGTAGGCCCGAAGCTCACGGGCGAAGAAGCCGGAGGCGCCCTCGACGTCGACGTAGAGGGCGTCGAAGCTCGTGCCGCCAGCCTCCAGGGCCCGGCGCATGACCTCGGCCGTGGACTCAAGGATCCGGGCCACGCCCCGGGGACCGATCGCCGCCCCCGGCCTCAGACCGTGCACCCCGGCCTCCCACAGGCCCTCGTCGGCGTAGATGTTGCCGATGCCGGAGACGAGCCCCTGATCGAGCAGGAGGGTCTTGATGGCTCGTTTCGAGGCGCGCACCCGGGTAACGACCCCACCGGGACCGGTGCGCTCCAGGGAGGGATCGAGCAGGTCACGGGCGATGTGGGTGGCATCGGCCGGCAGCAGCGGTTCGGGGCTGCCCATGCCGCCGGGGGCTCCGTCGGCGGTGGGGACCAGGTCGACGACGTGCAGGCCACCGAGCATGCGCTGGTCGACCAGGTCGAGAACCGCGCCGTCGCCGGAGCCCGTCCCCGGGACGGGTCCTTCGCCGGCACTCGGGTCGGCGCTCGGATAGGTGCTGAGATGGAGCCGCACGCGCAGGTGGCGCGGCGAGGTCGAGATGTCCCGCACGTAGCGGGGCTGCTCGGTGGCGCTCAGGTCCACCAGGCGCCCTCCGTGCTGCGCACTCGGATCTGTCAGGAAGGCCGCGGCACTCACAGGCTCCGGATCCGGTTCGGAGGCGGCCGCGGTGGTGGTGCCGCGTACGAGCAGCTGGCCGCTCATACCCAGGTGGGCCGACAGGGCGCGGCCGTCATCCAGCGGCAGCCACAGGAACTTCCCCCGCCGGACGGCCGCGGTGACGGTGCGTCCGGTGAGCCGGTCGACGAAGGCCTGTGCTCCCCCGTCCTGGCGGCGCAGGGGACGCGGGTCGAGGACCTCGACACCGGTGACCGTGCGTCCGACGACGTGCCGGGCGAGCCCGGCGCGCACAACCTCGACCTCTGGGAGCTCGGGCATCAGCTCTGCTGGGAGTGCTGGGAGTCCTGCTGAGTGAGCAGGTCAGCGCGCAGGGCCTCGTTGACGCCGGGCAGGTCCAGTCCGCCGTCACCCCGGGCGGCCAGGATGGCGGCGTAGGCGGCCTCGGCGGCGTCGTGCTCGGCGATCTTCTTCGAGGTACCCGTGCCCTGTCCCAGGATCTCGCCGTCGATGATGGCGCTGGCGGTGAAGACCCGCTGGTGGTCGGGGCCGGTGCCGGCCACCTCGTAGCCTGGGTTGCCGAGCTGGTGGGCGGCGGTGAGCTCCTGGAGGCTGGTCTTCCAGTCCAGTCCCGCGCCACGGGTACGGGCGGAGTCCAGGAAGCGCGAGACGAGCCGGGTGACGACCGTACGGGTCTCCTCCAGGCCGTGGGTGAGGTAGGTGGCGCCGATGAGGGCCTCGACCGTGTCGGACAGGATGGAGTCCTTGTCGCGCCCACCCGATAGAGCCTCGCCCTTGCCGAGCTTGATGAACTCCCCCAGCCCCAGGTCGCGGGCGACGGCGGCCAGGGCCGGCTCGGAGACCGTGGCCGCGCGCATCTTGGCGAGCTGTCCCTCGGGGACGGCCGCGTGGGTGCGGTAGAGGTACTCGGTGACGATGATGCCCAGGACGGAGTCGCCCAGGAACTCGAGGCGCTCGTTGGTGGGCAGACCACCGTTCTCATGGGCGTAGGAGCGGTGGGTCAGGGCCAGGTCGAGCAGCTCGGCGTCAATGCTGGGACCCCAGCGGTAGACGAGCGCATCGGTGTCGGTGCGAGCGGGCGGGGCGCTGCGGCGTCGGGCCATCAGGGCCGACCCTCTTCGGAGTCCTCGTCCTGCTGGTCGGTCTCGGTCTCCAGCAGGCCGGCCAGCGCGGACCAGCGCGGGTCGAGGACCTCGTGGTGGTGGTCGGCGGGCAGGTCCTCGATCCGCTGCCCGCAGTCCGGGCACAGCCCGGGGCAGTCGGGGCGGCACAGGGGCTGGAACGGCAGTGTGGGCACCAGGGCGTCGCGCAGGGCCGGCTCGAGGTCCAAGGTGGTCTCCCCGACAGCGAGGAGCTCATCGGCCTCCTCGTCGCCCTCGGCCCGCTGGGTCTCTATGACCTCGGGGAAGAGGTAGAGCTCGTCGATCCTCACGGTGCGGTCCTCGTCGAGGTCGCGCAGGCAGCGCACGCACTCGCCGTGGACGTGGAGGTCGGCGTCGGCGTGGGCCAGGACGCCGTCGTCCATGGAGGTCAGGGTGACGTCAAGGACGAGGTCGCTGTCCTCGGGCACACCGATGACCTCGGTGCCCAGGTCGGCGGGGGCGGGGGTGCGGATCCGCAGGTTCTTGACCGAGCCGGTGGCTCGGGGCAGGTCGACGATGTCGACGACGAGTCCTGGCATGGTTGCCTCCACAACTGGTTGACCCCGCCGTCTGGAGACGGTGACCGTCGTCGGCGAGGTGATGGATGAGGTGTCTGGCGCGAGCGTACCCCGAGGTCCCGGCACCACCGGTTCAGCGGGCGGAGGGGTCCACGGACCAGCCGGAGCGACGGCGGACGGGCTCCTGGACCTCCACCTCCTGGTCCAGGCCGCCACCCAGGCGGCCGGCCAGGACCTCACGGCCGGCGCGGATCTGCTCGGCGACCTTGGCGACCTCGGCCTCCAGGGAGGCCAGGGTTCGGTCTGAGTACTCGTCCGCCCCGTGGCGCAGGGAGGTGGCCTTGTCCTCGGCAGCGGCCACGATGCTGTCGGCCCGGTCGTTGGCCATGCGCACGATGTTCTCCCCGGCCACCAGGCGCTCGGACTCCTCCTGGGCGTACTGGACAAGCCGTTCGGACTCGGCGCGCCCTTCGGCCAGGACGGCGTCGGCGTCGGCAACGATCTTCTCAGCTCGGTGGACGGCGGTGGGGACCGCGTCACGGGCCCGATCGATGAGTTGATGGGCGGTTTCCCGGTTGACGATCACGGACGCGCTCATGGGCATGGAACGTGCGTTGGTGATGAGCTCATCGAGCTCGTCGAGGATGCGCAGCAGGTCGTCTCCGGCATCGCGGCTGGTCGTCACGGTAGGTCCTCTCGTGTCTGGTCGGCGCCGACGAAGCGGCCTGGCTGGGTCCCGGTCGGGGAGGGTCCTGGAGAGTCATTGGTCTGGCTGGACGGCCGGCTGGTCTCGGTCAGTCGGGACTCCAGGGCACGGGCGACGGCGGGCGGAACGAGCGTGGAGACGTCCCGGCCGTAGCCGGCAACATCCTTGACGAGGGAGGAGGAGATGTGGACGTGGGCGGGAGAGGCGGTCAGGAAGACCGTCTCGGGGGCACCCAGGTCCCGATTGAGCAGCGCCATGGGCAGCTCGGCATCCAGGTCGCTGCCGTTGCGCAGCCCCTTGATGATGGCGGTCGCACCGCGCTGACGGCAGTAGTCGGCCAGCAGGCCGGGAACGAGGTCCACCTCGACACCGGGCAGGCGGGAGGTGGAGGCCCTGGCCAGGGACAGGCGTTCCTCGACATCGAGCAGGTGGCGCCCGGCCTTGGCGGCGTTGTGGGCGATCCCGATGACGACGACGTCGAAGAGCGTGGTCGCGCGGGCGGCGATGTCGACGTGCCCCAGGGTGAGGGGGTCGAAGCTTCCGGGGTAGACGGCCAGGCTCATGCGGCCACGCTACTGGCTGGGCGTGTCGCCGTGCGGGACGCGCGCCGCGTTGCCCCTTCCAAGACCAGCACAGGTCAGCGGGGAGCTCCTGCACACCGGCACCGCCCCATACGCACCCGCATTCACGCTTCACAGCAGCACGTCACTTCTCGGACCTGCTGCCCGCCAAGATCCCGGAGCACTGCGAAAGCGCTGCTATATTTCCCTTGTGCCCACACGCGTGACCCTCAGTGACGTGGCTGACGCGGTCGGAGTCTCGTCTCAGACCGTCTCCCGCGTGCTTAACAACCACCCGTCGGTCCGCCCTGAGACGCGTCAGAAGGTACTGGCCGCGGTCCAGGCACTGGGGTACGAGCCGAATCTTGCCGCCCGTTTGCTGGCATCGGGATCCTCGGGGGCCATCGGGATCCTTCTGACTGCTGGACTTTCCCACGGCATGGCCTCCATCTTCTCCGCAATCGCCAGGGCCGTTCGCGAACGGGGAGACACATTCGTTCTCGCCACCGCTGACGACGAAGTACCAGAATCGGTGAAGGAGGCTCTGGCCCACCTGCACGGCCACCGCGTGGCCGCCACTGTCGTCCTCGCCCAGCGCGCCGACGTCCTTGCCATCCTGTCGTCTCAACGCCACCGAGGCCCAGTCGTTGCCATTATCTCGGGGCAGCACGAGTTCTCCACGCTGTCAACCGTCTCCATCAACCAGGCGCTGGGAGCCCGGCTGGCGACGGAGCACCTTCTCGCACAGGGACGCGTACGACCACTCCACGTCACCGGCGACCTGTCCTGGCAGGACGCCTCCGAGCGGCTCGCATCTTACCAGTCGGTCTGCGCCGAGGCCGGGGTTCCTGGCCGTTGGGTGGGAACGGACTCCTGGACGGGAGAAGCTGGAGCCAGAGTTGCTCGACGTCTCCTCGAAAGCGGCCTGCCCGATGCCGTCTTCGCCGGCAACGACGACATCGCCCTGGGCCTGTGTCACGAGCTGCTCGCCGCCGGCGTGAGGATCCCCGACGACGTCGCCGTCATCGGCTTCGACGACATTCCCCTGGCACGTTGGGCGACTCCGTCACTGTCCAGCATCAAGCAGGACTTCGACGCCCTGGGGCGGGCCTCACTGAATCTGTCCGACGAACTCGTCGGAGGAGCGCCTCCCCACAGCATCTGTCTGGAGCCACGGCTTGTCATCAGGTCGTCAACGGCGGGCGCCTAGAGCCACGCCCATCTCACCATCACTTCCAGGACCAACGGAGCCTGGGCGCCAGTCGGGCCACCCGTAAGCACCACCGCCCCGCACAGCACACGCTCCACAAGCCACTGGCGAGAAGAGGAAGCGGGCGAAAGCATGGATGTCAGCGCTCACTCCCCCTCCACTCCACATGAGAGTCTCCCCCTCCCCAGCCAATCCCGGGCACCCGTGAGCTCCCACTATTGCCCCTGATTGCAGGCAATTCAGCAAACTACAGGGCTTGACACCTTCCTGTGACCCACATAATGTGAGCGCCATCATTCACCAGCTCCGGCGACGTAACCGGAGCCCAGCGGCAGCAGCAATGAAGCAGCCCCGCTCGCTCAGAGAAGAGAGAAGACCATGACCCCAGCATCTTTCTCCCGCCGTACCCTCATCTCAGCATCACTTCTGAGCGGAGCAGGGGCAGTACTGCTGTCATCATGCTCATCCGGCAAGGGTACGAACAAGCAGGCCCCGACCCAGATGTTCACCTGGGTGTCCAGCGAGTCGGACCGCGCCCAGTGGCAGGCCTTCGTCGACGCCGTCAAGGAGACGGATCCCGGCTTCAAGCTCGACTTCTCCGGCCCGAGCTACAACGACTACTACACGAAGGCCAAGACTCGGATGACCGCGGCCGACGCCCCGGGGATCCTGACCACGCAGGCCGCACGCACCAAAGAGCTCGTCGGCATCATGGAGCCGCTGGACGACCTCATCAAGAAGCACGGAGTCGACACCTCGGTGTTCAACTCGGCCATGATCGAAGGCATGACGGTCGACGGCAAGCTCTACGCGCTGCCCTATGATGCAGAGCCCTGCGTCATGTTCTACAACCGTCAGTCCTTCAGCACAGCAGGATTGACGGAGCCGACGACCGGGTACACCTACGAGCAGTTCCTGTCGGACATGAAGGCTCTGACCACTGACGGCAAGGTCGGTATAGCTGTCAAGCCGAACCTCATGGACAACGCCCCCGGAGCCTTCGCCTACGCCAACGGCGCCACCGCTCTCGACGACAAGGGCAGTCTCTCGCTCACCTCCAGCACGTTCGTCTCATCCGTCCAGAAGGCCTTCGACCTCGCTGCGGTGAACGGTTACGCCAAGGCCCCCTCCGCCTCAGACGGCGACGAGGTCGCCCAAGGCGCCTTCACCTCCGGCCAGGCCGCCTCCATCATCGATGGCCCCTGGATGTACGCGACCTTCGCCGAACAGCTCGGCGAGAACCTCGGAGTATGTGTGATCCCCAGCGACTCCGGGCAGGCCGTCGGCGTCATCCAGGGCTCAGGATTCGGCATCGGCAAGAACTGCCCGGACAAGGACGCCGCGTTCAAGAACATCATGAAGCTGGTCAGTCCCGACGTCATCGGCAAGGTGGCGCGCACACGCGGCACAGTTCCGTCGATCATCTCGCAGATCGATGGGTGGGCCGAGGGCAAGCCGGCCGGCAACGTTGATGCGATCAAGTTCCTTCTGGACCACGGCACCGCCCTGGTCACACCGACCAACTGGAACCAGATCGTGACCTCATTCACCCAGTACTGCCCCGAGGGATACCGAGGCTCGCGCACTGCTGCGGACATCCTCAAGGATCTGCAAGAAAGCGCCGGCTGATGGGAGCAGCAACCATCACGGAAAGCCACAAGGGCCACGGAGGGCTTCGAAGCAGACTACGCATCTTCGCGTACCTGGCGCCAGGAATGACCGGATTCCTCATTTTCATCGTCATCCCCTTGATCGCTTCACTGAGTATCTCGTTGTTCTCATGGTCGCTTCTGGGGACGTCAGAGTTCGTCGGCATTGACAACTACCGGAGGATGTTCTCCGGCGAGGATCCAGCCTTCTACACGATCCTCAGGAATACGGTAGTATTCGCGCTCCTGTATACGGCGGCCAACCTCATCATCTCCACCGGGATCTCCTACTGGCTACAGCACCTGCCCAACAGGTTCTCCCGCATCCTGCGTATCATCTTCTTCATCCCCGTCGTCACCCCAATGGCTGGGAACGCACTGATCTGGCGCCTTCTCCTCAATGACGACGGAGTCGTCAACTCCGCACTCAACAGCATAGGAGCACCATCCCTTCCCTGGCTCAACAACCCGAATCTGGCTATGGGTTCCCTGGTCATCATGAGCCTGTGGCAGGGGCTCGGATACAACATCGTCGTCCTCACCGCCGGCCTCAATGGGATCAACCCATCAGTTCTGGAGGCCAGCGAGCTCGATGGCGCAACAGGACTGAGACGATTCTTTCAAGTCGTCTTCCCCCATCTTGTCCCCGACCTTTTTCTTCTGCACCGTCATGACGGTCATCGGGGCGTTCAAGGTGTTCGCCCAGCCGTTCTTCCTCACTAAAGGCGGGCCCAGAGAGTCGACGAACACTATTGTGCTCGCCCTGTACCGCAATGGATTCTCCTTCGACAAGCTCGGTTACGCCTCAGCCCTGGCATGGGTACTATTCGTCATCGTCATGATGCTGACAGCCCTTCAGTTCAGTCAGCAGAAAAAGTGGGTGAACTATGACTCTTGAGCACCGCTCCACGATCAGCAAAATCATTTCCTACTCCCTGCTCACACTGATCGCAGTCGCGTTCCTCTTCCCCTTCGCCTGGATGCTGGCATCCTCCCTGAAGCCCACGTCAGAGGTATTCTCCTCAGGAGCATCGCTCACCGGCTCGCGCCTCGCATGGGACAACTACACCGAGGCGACTCGTCAGATTCCCCTAGGACGCATCATCCTGAACTCGATCCTCGTCTCGACGTGCGGCGCCGCCCTGACCATGACGGTCTCACTGCTGAGCGCATACGCCTTCGCCAGACTTCGGTTCCGGTTCCGAGACCACTTGTTCATGCTCTTCCTGGGAACCCTGGTACTCCCGCAGGAGGTGCTCGTCATCCCCCTGTACATCGGATTCCAGCGCCTTGGACTGGTCAACAGCTACACGGCCCTCATCCTTCCGTTCGCCTTCGGGAGCCTTCGGAGCCTTCCTCATCCGACAGTTCATTCTGAGCCTGCCTCTGGAGTTCGAGGAGGCGGCGAGAATTGACGGAGCCGGCGATCTCAAGATCCTCTTGCACATCCTCATTCCACTGCTCAAGGCCCCAGTGCTCGTCGTCGGCGTCTTCTCCTTCATCGACTACTGGTCCACGTTCCTGTGGCCACTTATCATCGTCAATGACGCGGACCTGGCTACGATCTCGCTAGGACTTCAGATGTTCTCAGGTGAAAGGGGAACCGACTGGGGTCCCATGATGGCTGCCGTATCCATGTCGGTCATACCGTCCTTCTTCATCGTCGCCTTCCTGCAGAGCCAACTGGAGAAGGGTGTCACCCTCGGCGCCTTCGGAGGCCGCTGAGCCATGAATCGCCCCACTGTTTCACAGCACAGGGACCGCCTAGGAACTCATCAGCCGAGATGGCTGGATGACACACCTCTTGGCATATTCATTCACTGGGGAGCATACTCAGTGCCTAGTTGGGCCGAACCGCATGGGGAGCTTGGTACGGAACCCGACGAGAAGGCGTGGTTCACTCACAACTCCTACGCGGAGTGGTATTTCAACACGATACGCATCACAGGAAGCCCAGCCTCCAGGCACCATCGGGACACCTACGGGTCCTTGCCGTATGACTGCTTCCTAGACATGTGGCACGCAGAGCACTTTGATCCCAATGACTGGGCCGCACTGTTCAAGAAGGCCGGGGCAGGACTCGTCATCCCGACCACCAAGCATCATGACGGCATCACCCTGTGGAACGCCCCTGAGACCTACGGGCGGAACACGGTTCATCGCGGTCCTCGGAGAGACCTCATCGAGGCGATCTCACGAGCAACGCGTCAAGTGGGAATGCGTTTCGGGGTGTACTACTCGGGCGGAGTGGACTGGCACTATCGACCTTTTCCCGTCATCCTGAGTGAAGAGGACCTTGAGCGTCTCGCCAGGACCGTTGATCCCGAGTACGGGCGTTACATCTTCTCCCACTGTCTTGACCTGTTCGAGCGATATCGTCCTGATGTCTTCTGGAATGATATTGAATGGCCTGACTGTGCGAAGAACTTCAGTTCCTACGGTTTAGGAACACTGCTTGAACGCTACTACGAGCTGTGCCCTGAAGGCGTTGTCAACGACCGCTTCGGCGGGTTCCACTCCGATTACGAGACCAGCGAGTATCAGGCGATGCGCGACTCAGAGACCGCGGACCGGTGGGAGAACTGTCGCGGAATAGGTCTGTCCTTCGGCTACAACCGGCTTGAGGGTGATGAGCAGTACCTCACCGGGCCCGCTGCGGCACATCACCTGGTTGATGTGGTCTCCCGCGGGGGCCGCCTGCTGCTCAACGTCGGCCCGCGCGCAGACGGAACCATTCCCGGTCCGCAGCGCGCCTGCCTGGAAGGGCTGGGTGCGTGGATGCGCGCCGCGAGGCCTGAGTTGTCACGTCCCTCCCCGGAGCTGATGGAACGAACGTACTCTCTCCCAGGGGCGCGGTTCATGTCTCACGGAGACCACGCTGTGCTCTTCGCGCTGGACGACGTCGAGGTCCCACTCGACCGCCTACCCAAGGAGTTCGACTGGAGCTCTTCGAGGGCTGGTGACGAGGAGACACGGGTGAGTTGTGATCGGGATCTGCTCACAGTCTCCCCGACCAGGCTAGGCCCCGGGATCGTTCGGGCCGAGCGTCATTACTGAGCTCTCACAGTCTTCTCTCCGCCCACTTGGTACGAAGTGGGCGGAGAGAACACGTTGCAGCACGTCCATCTCGAGGAAGCCTGATCTCCGGGACGGTACCCAAGGATGAACGCCGTAAAGACACCGTCAGGCCGCGCTGACGGGCCTTGGCGAGCGCAGTGTGTAGAGCCCGTATGCGGCCACCACCAGGAAGCATCCGGCAACCGTGACGTAGGACACCGCAGGAGACGTGCGGTCCATGATGGCGCTTTGCACCAGGGGCATAGTGGCCCCGCCGATAATGGCCATGACCAGGCCTGCAGCCCCGTACTTGGTGTCCTCCCCCAACCCCATCAGGGCCTCTCCGTAGATGGTGGGAAACAGCAGGGAGATGCACGCGGACAGGGAGACGATGGCGAGCACCCCCAAAATGTTCACACTCACCATCGCGAAGAGGGAAAGCACGACCCCGATGGAGCACATGAGCAGAAGCAGCTTGCGGGCGTCGTACCGACCCATGAGACCCACCATGAGGAAGCGGAAGACCAGAAAGACGATCAGGCTGGCCTGAAGCCAGTAGCCGGCCACCTTGTCTGTGACGCCCAGGGCGCTGGTGACATAGTGCAGGGTGTAGGTCCAGATGCAGGTCTGGGCGGACACGTTGAAGTACTGCGCCACCACTCCGAAGCTGTAACGCTTGTTTCGAAGCAGGCGCATGAGCCGGCCCGGACCGCCGTTCTCGCCCACCATGGACTCCACCGGCCGCTCCGTGACCTTGACCCGGCCGATCATGACGGCCAGCAGGAGGTAGAGGAGCCCGAGGGCGACATAGGGTCCCATCACAGCCTTGAGCTCGGCACTCTGGGTGGCCAGCAGAGCCTCATGGCTCATGGCTGCGCGCTGCTCGGCAGTGGCCGGGTTCACCTTTGGCAGGATCAACAGGGCGGCCAGCAGCACCCCGAGGTTGGAACCGATCGGGTTGAAGGCCTGCGCGAAGTTGAGACGCCGTGTGGCGTTGTGCTCCGGCCCCATGGACATCACGAACGGGTTAGCGCTGGTCTCCAGAATGGACAGGCCGGCGGCCAAGGTGAACAGGGCGGTCAGAAATACCGAGTATGTCATGACGTACGCCGCGGGGATGAACAGAAGCCCACCGGTTCCCGCCAGCACCAGCCCGATCAGGACACCGCCCTTGTAGCCCAGGCGGCTGTTGATGAAGGCCGCGGGGATCGCCAGACAGAAGTAGGCGCCGTAGTAGGCGGACTGCACCAGGGAGGACTGCAGGTTCGTCATGGAGAACACGGAGCGGAACACCTTGACCAGGGGATCGGTCATGTTTCCGGCCAGGCCCCAGGCGGCGAAGCAGGAGACCAACAGGCAGAAGGGCATCACCATGCCGGAGTACAGGAACCCTCGGTTGGGTGGGGCCTTCTGGACGAGGTCCGCCTCAGCCACGGAGTCTTGGATGGCAGTCATCACAGCACGCCCTTCTTGAGGATGAGGTTCCCGTACAGGGCGGTCTCCCCGGTGACGACGACGGCGTAGACGCTCGGGGTGTAGTCGTAGAAGGCCATGCGCTCGATCGTCTTCACGCTCACAGGACCGGCGTCCTTCTCCGCCTCGTTCCAGATCTGCTCGTAGACGTCCCACACCGGAGGCCGAGGGTCGTCGCCCACTGTCTCCATGAGGGCCACCTGGTAGCCGCTGTACCGGTCCAGAGGCATGAGGGTGAGGATGGATGTGAGCAGGTCGGGGATACCCAGACCATCTGCTCGCACCGTGGTGGGGTGGAGGTGGTGCCCGGGGAAGTTGGCATCGGCCAGGAGGATCTCATCCCCATGGCCCATCTCGAGCAGGATCTTGACGAGGTCGGGGGACAGGTTGGCGGGAATGTTGCGGAGCATCGTTGCTCCTTTCATGAGGTGTGTGTTCGGATTGATGATCGGTTTCAGTCGATGAGGCCATTGGTCAGCCGGCGGTGACGTTGAGCAGTCGCTCCCGCATGGCGTCGAAAGTGCTGGGGTCCACGATGGAGTCGGAGGGCTCGACGTCGACCAGGCGGACGCTGCGGCGCAGCACCTCGCCGCGTGAAGCCGGGTCGACGGTGCCGGTGGCCTCGAGCTGGGCGAGGATGTTGCCCAGGGCGCTGGCCTCCGGTGTGCCCACGACGACGCGCCGGTTGCAGGCCGCCGCCGTCATCGCCGGAAGGAGGCTGTTACGCGCCCCGCCCCCCACCAGGTGGATCGGCGAAGCTGGGTCCAGCAGGTCGCCGACGACGTTCTGCAGCCCCTGGGCGTAGGCGGCGTGCGCGCAGGCGAGAGACTCGAGGATGAGCCGGACGGTCTGCGCAGGCCCCTCGGGGGCCACCTTGTAGTGGTCGCGGCACCATTGGGCGATCTTGCCCGGCATATTCCCGGGAGTGGCGAAGAGAGCGTCATCGGGGTCGATCACCACGCCGAGCGAGGCGCACTCCCCCGCCGCCTTGACCAGCGCCCCGGTGTCGGGCTCGTTCCAGGAGCGCTGGCACTCCTGGAGCAGCCAGAACCCGGTGAGGTTGCGCAGGAGCCGGATACCGCCGTCGGTGCGGACCTCGTTGGTCAGTCCGGAACGCAGCGTCGCCTCGTCCAGGACCGGATCGGGAACGGTGACCCCGATGAGGCTCCAAGATCCTGAGGAGATGAACAGGTGCACGTCGTCGTTCGCCAGCCCGAGTGCGTGGACGGCGCAGGCGGTGTCATGTCCGCCGGGGCGCACGATGGTGATCCCCTCCGGCGTCTTACCGGCCACGGTGGCGTCGTCGACGAGCGGGGGCATCCACCGCTCGGGGATTCCGGCGGCCTCCAGCACGTGCGCGGACCAGCATTGCGCCCCGGGCGAGGCGAGCCCGGTGGTCGAGGCGATCGCCCGCCCCGCCTCGGCCGGGGCACCGAGCAGGTACGACACCAGGTCGGGCAGCGGCAGGAAGCGGTCGACCCGATCAACGAGGCCGGGCTCCTCCCTCAAGTCCGCGTAGAGCTGGTAGACCGTGTTGATCTGCTGGGGCAGGACGCCGGTCTCCCGCCAGGCCGCCTCCGGGGAGATGGCCCGATCCAGGTCCGCGGCCCACCGGGCCATGCGCCCGTCGCGATAGGCCCGGGGAGCGCGCAGCAGAGTGCCCTGAGCATCAAGGAGGCCGTAGTCGACGCCCCAGGTGTCGATGCCGATGGAGTCGGGAGCCCGCCCCAGGCGCTCGGTCGCCTCGACGATGCTCCGACGAGCTCCGTCCATGATGCGCTCGAGGTCCCAGGTGAGGGTGCCGTGGTCATCCACCGCCTGGTGGTGGAGCCGGAAGACCTCCTCGGTGCTGATGGCTCCCTGACGGTAGCTTCCCAGAACCGCTCGTACGGAGCTGGATCCGAGATCGAGTGCGAGTGCGTGGTGCTCGTCGGTGCTCGTCATGACACGGTCCTTCAGCGGTAGAGCGGCCCGAAGGTGGCGCAGGCCCTGAAGTCGGCGCTCTCGGGCTCAGCGGTGCCGAAGGGCACCCACGCCTTGGGGCGCAGGATCCTCTCGCGCTCGACGTTGTGCATGTAGACGGGAATGCGCAGCATCGAGGCCAGGGTGATGAGGTCGGCGCCGAAGTGCCCGTAGCCCGTGGCCGTGTGATTGGCGCCCCAGTTGGCCATCCAGTCGTAGACGGAGGTGAAGGCGCCCTGGCCGGTCAGCCGCGGGACGAAGAAGGTCGTCGGCCAGGTCGGGTCGGTGCGGTTGACGATCTGGTCGCGCACGTCGTCGGGCAGCTCCACGGTCCAGCCCTCGGAGATCTGGAGGACCGGGCCCTGGCCGGCCACGAAGTTGAGGCGGGTCGCGGTCACGGGCATGCCGCCGGCGGTGGTGAAGTGGGTGGAGAACCCGCCTCCGGGGAAGTACTCGCGGGTGGCGGCGTGGAATGTGGAGGCCTTCAGGTCCGCCTCGATGTCCGCCTCGGTGATTTCCCACCAGTGCTTGATGATCGGGTTGCCCTCGGCGTCCTTCTCCTCGCCGGTGGCGTTGAGGGTCGTCGCCCCGGAGTTGCGCAGGTCGATGAACCCGTGCTCAGCGCGCCCCTCGAGCCTGTACCCGGTGACCCGCTCAACGGCCTCGGGACTCCAGTAGGTGCGCACATCGCTGAAGAGCTGGGGGCGGTGGGTCAGGACGGAGTTGAAGAGCATGGCGACGGCGTTGCCGGCGTCGCCCTCCGTGGCGAAGACCTTCTCGGGCCGCTTGCCGTTCCAGTCGAAGGTGGTGTTGAGGAAGGTCTCGAGGATGTCGCCGTTGGGCTTGTAGTCCGTCCACTGGCGCTGCCCCTGGAAGCCGGCCGCGATGGCGTCGTGGCCATCGGCCTCCTCGACGAAGCCGAGCTCGGCCAGGGCGGGGTTGCCCTCCATGAGGTCGCGGCCGATGAGGAGCATCTTGATGCAGTAGTCGAACTGCTCGTCGTACTCCTCCTGGGTGAAGCGGTTGGCCTCGGGGTTGCGGTTCTGCCCGATGGTGAGGTGCTCGCGGGCCCAGGCCAGTGCGGTCTCGTACTCCTTGTGGTCGTAGATGCCGTTGGCGATGCGGCGGTCGATCTCGATCATGTCGATGTACTCGGCGCGCATTCCCAGGTAGTCGACGAAGAACTGCTCGGGGACGCGGCAGCCCGCGATCCCCATCGAGACGGTCCCGATCGAGAGGTAGCTGCGTCCCTTCATGAGGCCGACCCCCCAGGGCTGCGCGAGCGTAGCGCAGGATATTCTCGACGACGTCGTCGGTCAGGCCGGAGTCGTCGGCGTCCTGGACGTCGTGGCCGTAGATGCCGAAGCAGGGGATGCCCAGCATGTTGTAGGCGGCGGCCGCGGCGGCCAGGGTCACGGCCCCGGGGCGCTCGGTGCCGTTGAAGCCCCAGATGGCGTGCGGGATCGAGGGGTCGAGGTCGAGGACCTCGGTGATGTAGTTCCAGGAGGCGGTGACGGTCAGGTCGGCGCACACGTTCTCGGTGCGGAACTGCTCCTTGCAGCGGTTGGCCTCTGCCACTCCCCCGATAGCAGTATCGGAGACGACGCAGCGCACCGGGCTGCCATCGGGGTAGGTCAGGTGGGTGGAGATGAGCTCGGCGACATCCTTGGCCAGCTGAGCGGTCTTGTCCTCGAGGGACTCCCTCACGCCACGACGGCGGCCGTCGATGAGTGGGCGGATTCCGATGGCGGGGTAGGACGCGGTGGGCATGACAGTTCCTTTCACTGGGCGACGATGACCAGGACCCACAGGAATGTGAGCGCAAACAAAGCATGACCCCAACCACTCGGTAGTGTCAAGCACGAAAACAAAAAAGCACACCTATAGACATGAGAGCGCCAACATGTAACAATTTGTCGGTACCACTTCTGACGCAACGGGGCGCGCTGCGGTACGTCCCGAGGAAAGAGCCCATGATGCTTCTCCACGACGCCCGCCAGCAGATCACCGAGGCCTGCTTCCACCTCGCCGACGACGGCCTGGTCGTCGGCACCGCCGGCAATCTGTCCGTCAGGGAGGGCGACCTGGTCGCCATCACTCCCTCGGGGCTGCCCTACCAGGACATGCGCCCCGACCTGGTCGCCGTGGTCGATTACGCCACGGGCAAGCAGGTCGAGGGTCCCCTCAAGCCCGCCAGTGAGCTGGACCTGCACCTGACCGCGCTGCGGGCGACCGGCCAGATGTCGGTGGTGCACACCCACTCCTACGCGGCCACCACCGTCGCCAGCCTCGAGGGCGTCAGCGCGCTTCCGGCCGTGCACTACTACATCTGCATGTTCGGCGGCAGCGACGTGCGGGTGGCGGACTACGCGATCTACGGGTCCCCCGAGCTGGCGGCCAACGTTGAACGGGCCCTCGAGGGGCGTACGGCGGCCCTCATGAGCAACCACGGCTCCGTGGTCACCGGCCCGGACCTGGCCGCCACCTACGTCCTGGCCCAGGAACTGGAGTGGGTCTGCGAGCTCTACCTGCGCACACGTGCCGTGGGAACCCCCAAGATCCTCTCCGACGAGCAGATCGAGGCGGTGGACTGCAAGATCCGGGACACCGGTTACGGCCAGCACGCCCCGGCCCAGGAGGACTGACCGATCCCGCGAAGGATGCTCGAGATGCGCCCTGGGGCCGGGGCCTCACGTATGGTCGGACCATGACGAGGATCGTGGCCGGAACCGTGGGCGGGCGCAGGATCGAGGTGCCCCGGTCCGGGACGCGCCCCACCTCCGAGCGAGTGCGAGAGGCCCTCTTCGCCCGGCTGGACCACTACGGGGTGCTCGACAGCGCCCGGGTGGTGGACCTGTGTGCGGGCTCGGGCGCCCTGGGTCTGGAGGCGGCGAGCCGAGGAGCCGGCGACGTCACGCTCGTGGACTCTCGCGCGCGGCCACCGACACCTGCCTGCGCAATATCCGGGCGCTGGGCCTACGCGGGGTCCGGGCGGTGACAGCGAAGGCGGCCATCTTCCTGGCCGGCGCGGCGGGAGCGCCGGTGGACCTGGTGCTGCTCGACCCGCCCTACGAACTGAGCGAGGAGGGGCTGACCGCGATCCTCGCCCCTCTGGCCCGCAGCGAGGACCCATGGCTGACCGCGAGCGCCGTTGTCGTCGTCGAGCGCTCGACGCGCTCACCGGAGCCCATCTGGCCGGAGGGGATGAGACGCTTCGCGGACAAGCGGTACGGGGAGACCACGATCTGGTTTGCCGAGCTGGCCACTGAGTCCGTCGAGCCGGCTTGAGCCCGGCCCGTCATGCTCTTTCGAGGAAGGCCTGGGACTCCTCATCGAGGCGCTCGACGATCGTCGACGCCAGGGCCCGGTGCTCGCGCAGCTGTGGATCGGCGGCCACGATCCGCTCGGCCTCGCGCCTCACGGTTGCGATAAGACGCGCATCGCGGGTCACGCGAAGCAGGTCCAGGCCGGAGGCGCGCCCCGACCGCGAGGCCCCCAGGACATCGCCCTCGCTGCGCAGGTCGAGGTCGGCCTCGGCCAGGGCGAAGCCGTCCATGGTTGAGGCGAAGGCCTTGAGCCGGTGGAAGGCGGTGGATCCGACCTCCACACCGGTGACCGCCACGCAGACCGACTCACGGTCCCCGCGTCCGACCCGGCCGCGCAGCTGGTGGAGCTGAGACAGACCAAAACGGTCGGCGTCCAGGATGACCATCATGGAGGCCTCGGGCACATCCACCCCCACCTCGATGACGGTGGTGGACACCAGGACCGGGGTGGCTCCGGAGGCGAAGCTCGCCATGGCGGCGGCCTTGTCCTCGCTGCTCATGCGCCCGGTGAGGACTGCGATGTCGATGCCCTCCAGGGCCGGCTCGGCGTCCAGTCGTTGCCTCCACTCCTCGACGGCGGCCAGCGGGCGGTCGGGGCGCGGGCCGGACTCCTCGAGCTCGAGCAGGTCCACGGCCCGATCGGTGTCGGCGTCGGAAACCACCGCAGCCTCTTCCTGGGGCTCATCGTCACCGACCTCGATCCGTGGGCAGACGACGTAGACACGTCCCCCGGCGGCGACCTCCTTGGCGGCGCGCCGCCAGATGCCCTCCACCCAGGAGGTGCGCGACCAGGGGACCAGGTGTGTGCGGACGGGGCTGCGCCCGGCGGGAAGCTCGTCCAGGACGGAGGTCGCCAGGTCACCGAAGACCGTCATGGCGATGGTGCGTGGGATCGGGGTGGCGGTCATGACCAGCAGGTGGGGGGTGTGGCGCTGGCCGGTGTCCGGGTCGGTGACGCCGCCGCGCTCGCGCAGGGCGTCGCGCTGGGCGACGCCGAAGCGATGCTGCTCGTCAACGACGACCAGTCCCAGGAAGGGGATCTGCACCGTGTCCGACAGCAGGGCGTGGGTCCCCACGACGATGGCCGGCTCGCCGGCGGCCAGGTCGGCCAGGATCTGGCGGCGCTGGACGGCCGAGGTGGAGCCGGTCAACAGGTGGACCCGGGTGGAGCGCTCGGCGCTACCGAGCATCCCGGAGCGGCCCAGGGGGCCGAGAAGCATCTCGAGGGAGGTCCGGTGCTGGGCCGCGAGCACCTCGGTGGGGGCCAGGAGGGCCGCCTGACCGCCACCGCCTACCACCTGGAGCATGGCGCGCAGGGCCACGAGGGTCTTGCCGCTGCCCACGTCGCCCTGGAGGAGGCGCTGCATGGGGACGGTGCGGGTCAGGTCGGCGGCGATCTCCCGGCCGACGCGTACCTGTCCGGCGGTGAGGTTGTAGGGCAGGGCCGCGTCGAGGTCGGCTCTCAGGGTGCCGGTCTCCTGCGGCTCGGGCCAGGCCACCGCGGTGCGGGTGGCCTCGTGATGGGCCCGGCGCTGGGCCAGGGCCACCTGGAGGATGAGGGCCTCCTCGTGGCGAAGCCGGCTCCGGGCGGCCTTCCACTGCTGGGCGTCGTCGGGCCGGTGCACCCAGCGGTAGGCGGTGTAGGCGTCGATCAGACCGGCCGCGCGCCGCAGGTCATCGGGCAGGGGGTCGGGGACGTCGTCGGGCCCCACCTGGTCCAGGACGGTCCGCACCGCCTTGCCCACTGACCAGGAGGGAGGGCCTCCGTGCCCGGGTAGATGGGCATGGGACGGGCCAGGAGGGCCTCGCGCTCGTCCTCGTCGAGATCGTCGAGGACGTACAGGCGCGGGTTGGACAGCTGCTTGCGTCCGCGGTGGATCCCGACCTTGCCGCTCATGAGGACGGTGGTTCCTGGGGCCAGCTGGGCGGCACGGGCGCGCATCTGGCCCGCCGCGCCGAACTGGACGACGTCCATGGTCGAGACGCCGTCGGTGACGGTGGCCTCCATGAGGGCCGGCGCCCGGCCGGAGCGGGTGCGCCGGGAGGAGGCTCGGACGATCTGGGCTTGGACGGTGGCCTGCTCGTCCTTGGACAGCGTGCGCATGTCGGTCAGGTCCCCCCAGGTGTCGTAGCGCCGAGGCAGGAGGCGCAGCAGGTCGCCGCCGGTCTCCACTCCCTGCTTGGCGAGCTGGGCGGCGGTGCGCCTGCCCAGGAGCCGGCTCAGGGGGCGCTGCAGGATGCCGACGCTGCCGGGACGCGGCGCGCGGGTTGAGCGATCTGGCGAGCTGGGCACGGTCCCCACCCTATGACGAAGACGCCGCAGATCCCTTCACAACCCGGTCCGGTCACCACCGCCCGGTAGCCGATCAGTGTGGCGATTCAGTGGTGATTCAGTGGTGATATGGCCATCCGACGGTTACTCGATGGCGATGAGGACGTCGGGGCGCTCCTGCCCTCCGGCGTGGACGGCGACCTCGACGTCCTCGCCGACCGCCTGTCCTCGGACTCCCACCGCCGCGCTGGCTGCCAGGGCACCGACATCGCGCCCGGCGTTGCGGCCGATGATGACGGTGAGGAGCTCGTCGGAGGGGCGCAGCGCCGCGGCTACGGCCCGGGCCACGGCATCGGCGTCGGCCTGGGCGCCGTTGAGGGCGAAGGTGCGCAGGCCCGCGGCGGAGCTCCAGGCGCGACGGGCCAGGTCAGCCAGCTCGGCATCCTCGCTCCGGCCCGCCAGCGCGACAGTGGCCGCCAGGACCCGGGCCTCGTCGTCGGTGTCGCACACGAGGAGCTGGATGCCCTGGGAGGATTGCCGGCCCGACTGCGTTCCGGCCTGGGCGGTCTCACGCGCGCTGCCACCTGCACCCCTCGAGGCCCCGACCGGGGGACGGACGGTGGAGACGGCGGACCGGGCCGCCAGGAAGCGGGCGGCGTCGTGGGCCGCCTCGGTGCAGGCGGCGTCGCAGGGCAGCACGATGACCTGCGAGGAGCCCAGGTCCGCGGCAGCACGGGCGATTCCCTCCCGATCGGGATGGAGGACGACCGCGGCGTCGGAGCGGGCAAGCTGCTCGATGAGCCCCGGAGCGCGGGTGCAGGCGATGACGCCGACCCCGGCCTGCCGGGAGCGCTTTGGTCAGGCGTTGTCCCTCTGCCGGGGCGGGGCGCGGCGCGGACGCCTGGGAGGGTGCATGCGCACCGACTTGGCCTTGCGCTCGGCCCGTCGGGCGGCCAGGCGCTCGAAGGAGACCACGTGACCGGTGGGGTCGGAGCCGATCGGTCCCCACGGGGAGGGAGGCTCGTCGGTGGAGGTCACCAGGGCGGTGGGGTGGAGGTGGTGGATGCAGATCTGGCGGGCGCGACCCACGCGAGGCAGGACGGCGCGCGGGGTGTCGGTGTGGACGTGGACCTGGTAAAGCCCCACGCCCAGGGCATCCGGGGTACCGACGACGCCCACGGAGTCACCGATGTGCTCCAGGTCCCGGCGCAGCTGCCCGGCCTGGACCGCGGTCGCCTCCAGCAGGTACATGACCTCGAACTCGCCGGTGGACATGCCCAGGGGATCGGGGCCGACGCCGTGGGGCACCCCGCCCTCTGCCAGGTCGGCGAGCATCTGGCGGGCGACGGCCGTGTAGGGAGCGTGCTCATCAGCGTCCCGGTGCCCTTGGCGCAGCTCCGGCGCCTCATCCGCCCCGCTGCCGGCGTCCTGGATCGCATCGATGGTGTCCGACAGGCAGGTGAGCAGCAGCATGAAGGCGGCGCCCCCGGCATCCACCGGGCCGTGCCCCAGACCGGCGGTCTCCACGACGGACTCCTGGGAGCCGAAGGCTGCCGCAGCGGCGATGGCGCTCAGGGTCGCCGGCGAGCTGGCGGTCGCCTCCTCCAGAGCGGCCCGAGCAGCCGTGGCGGCGTCCCTGGCCACGGACAGCAGGGTTCCTGTCACCGGGCGGGAGACCGCGGCCCAGGTAGTGTCGGCCATGGCCTCGTAGGCGTGGACGAGCTCGACCGGCCGCAGGCCGTTGGGATCAGGCGTGTCGGCGCAGACGTCGGCGAAGGCTGCCAGTGCCTGGGAAACCAGCAGTCCCGAGTTACCGCGAGCACCGCGGACGGCACCGTCCGCTGCCGCGCGGGCCACCTGGGCGGCATCCGCGGCTCGGCCAAGGCGGTGGAGGGCGTCGGAGGCCGAGCGCAGGGTGAGCAGGACATTGGTCCCCGTGTCGGCGTCCGGAACGGGAAAGACGTTGAGGACGTCAACGAGGTCTCGGGTCTGATCGGCGACGATCTCAGCCAGTGCGATCCAGCGTCGCACTGCGGCTCCCCGCAGCACCTGGGCCTCAGGGACAGGGGGAGCGGGGCGGTGTCCTTGTGACTGCGCCATAGTTCGCCTCCCCTGCGTCCTGACTGCGACCACCACACCATGTGTCTCACGCTGCGAACACCTTCTGTTTCACTGCATGACCTGCATATGTGCTGGCGTTCAGCGAGCCTGGTTCACGGCTGGGCCGAGCCTGTGGGCTGATATATGGTTTCAGGGTACCTGCCCAGCCACATTCCTCCCACCGGAGCGAAGGTGCCGCGGAATATCCCGTTCTGGGCGCCGGCAGAGACGATTGGGCACCCGAACCACTGACACGCTGGTCAGACCGCTTAACACGGCACCTGGTTCGGGCAAGCATTCGCCACTTGGTGAGATCCGGCACGTTTGCCACCTGACGATCGTAGGTTTCCTCTCATCGGCTCACCCCGATGTGTGCCCGAACCCACGCCTCCGCCGCTTGGGAGGCGGTCATGGGGTCCGCTATTGTGTTCGGGTTGCCCTAGTGCTCTGCGCCTGGGCGGTAAGACCTGGCGCCAGGCATCGGCCTGAGCGTTGAAGCATTGAAGATCAGGAGTGAGACCGTGGCTGCTGTGTGCGACGTTTGCGGCAAGGGCCCCATCTTCGGCAAGAACGTCTCGCACTCCCACGTGCGGACCAACCGCCGGTGGAACCCCAACATCCAGCGTGTGCGTGCTCTCGTGGGCGGCGCCCCCAAGCGCCTCAACGTGTGCACGTCCTGCCTCAAGGCCGGCAAGGTGACGCGCAACATCTGAGCGCGCCGCCTCGAGTCCTTCGAGCACGAGGCCGCCACTGCGCACCCGCAGTCGGCGGCCTTTGTCGTCCTCAGTTCCTGCTGGGGAGGCAGAGGCTCAGGTTCCCGCGAAGTGGTCCCACCCGGCCCGTTCCTGGGCCGGCTCTCCTGCCAGGAGGACACCCGGCCGGTTGCCCAGGGCGTGGGCCTGCAGGTCATGAGGATCAAGCACGCGACCGATCACCCTGGCACCCGCCGGGAGACTTCCTGAGGCATCGGCCGCGATGGTGGCGAGCATCCCATGGTCCTCTCCCCCGTTGAGCAGCCAGTTGCGAGCCAGGGCCCGTGCAGCAGGTCCGTGACCGACCACGAGTCCAGCGACCGGTTCGAGGACAGACAGCTCGGGCAGGTCGTCCGGATCATTCAGGTCGATGACGACGCCGCTGGCCCGGGCGATCCGTCCGGCGTCGCGCAGCAGGCCGTCCGAGACATCCATCATGGACGTGGCTCCGGCGTCGGCCAGGGCGGGGCCGGCCGCCAGCGCGGGCACGGGGGCGCGGAATGCGGCCAGGCAGGCCTGGGCCTGCGGCAGCTCCCGATGCTGCTCCGCCATGACCTGCTCACCGGCGCTGAGCAGGGCGAGTCCGGCCGCGCTGCGCCCCAGTTCTCCGGCGTGGACGACGAGGTCGCCGGGGCGGGCACCGCTGCGCAGCACCGGCGTCCTGCCCTCGAGGTCACCCAGGACCGTGACGGCCACGACCAGCGAGTCGCCAGCACTGAGGTCACCGCCGACGACACCGGCCCCGCAGGACTCACAGCCCTGAGCCAGGCCCAGGGCGAGGTCCCGTACCCAGCTCACCGGCGTGGTCGGCGGCATGACGAGGCCGACGACGAGGGCGACCGGTCGGGCTCCCATGGCTGCGGCGTCGGCGAGGTTCTGGGCTGCGGCCCTTGCACCGACGTCGCGGCCCGTGGACCACTCGGTGCGGAAGTGGTGCCCCTCAACCAGGACGTCAGTGCTCACCGCCGTGCGCGCATCGGGGAAGGACAGGACCGCGCAGTCGTCCCCGGTTCCGACCGGCGCCTGCGTAGCACGCGGCAGGAGAGGCGTGATGATGGCGAGAAGCTCCTCCTCGCTGAGGTCACCGACCCTCTGGACGCCAGGGTCGGGTCTGGGAGACTCAGCGATTGACATCGGTGGAGCGGGACAGGGCCAGCTCAATGAGCTCGGAGACCAGGTCGGTGTACTCCAGGCCGGAGACCTGCCACATGTAGGGGTACATGGAGAAGGGGGTGAAGCCGGGCATCGTGTTGATCTCGTTGACCACCGCCTCGCCGGAATCGGTGAGGAAGAAGTCGACTCGGGCCAGGCCCTCGCAGCCGACGGCCTCGAAGGCCCGTGCGGCGATGTCCATGATGAGGGACCTCTCCTCGGGGCCGATGCGCGCCGGGCAGACCATGGCGACGGCGTCGTGGGCCAGGTACTTGGTCTCGAAGTCGTAGAACTCACCGGCGCCCTGGGAGGTATCCATGGCGATCTCGCCGGGCTCGGCCACGCGGGGGGCGTCGTCGTCACAGCCCTCAAGGACGGCGACCTCGACCTCGCGTCCGACGATGCCGGTCTCCACGAGGACCTTGGGGTCGACGGCGCGGGCCGCCTCAATGGCGCCGGGCAGGTCCTCGGGGCGCTCGACCTTGCTGATGCCCAGGGAGGAGCCGGCGCGAGCGGGCTTGACGAACAGGGGGTAGCTCAGGGACCGGCAGGCCTCCAGGATCGCCTCAGGATCCCGCTTCCAGGCGTGGGGGCCGACGACGACGTGCGGCGCCGTGGCGATGCCGGCTGCGCCCAGGAGCACCTTGGTGACCTGCTTGTCCATGCCCGCGGCACTGGCCAGTACCCCGCAGCCGACGTAGGGCACGCCCATCATCTCCAGCATTCCCTGGATGGTTCCGTCCTCCCCGTAGGGCCCGTGCAGCAGCGGCAGGACGACGTCGACCTGGCCGAGCACCTGGGGGCCCGCGGGTGCGGCCACCGTGAGGTCGCCGCCTCCCAGTGGGGCGGTGAGGGTCCCCCGCCCCAGCCCGTCCGTGGTGATCCGCACCGGCGGTCGGCTGTCGCTGAGCTCGAGGGCGGCGGGGTCGTCATCGACAAGCACCCACTGCCCCTCGGGGGTGATGCCGACGGGAAGGACCTCGTAGCGATCACGGTCGATGGCCGACAGGACCCCGGCGGCGGTAGCGCAGGAGATCGTGTGCTCACCGCTGCGGCCGCCGAAGACGACGGCGACACGCACTTTGGAGTCGTCAGGACTGGGAACGGAGGGGCCGGTTTCCTGGAGGTCTGTCATAGGTCCCACGCTACCGCGCAGGGCCCCTTATCCTGTTAACACACAGAGATATCAGAACAAAGCGGGCGCCCACGTGCGCCCCGTGGAAGTGAGGCAACGATGCACCACCGCTCCGTCACACCGCTCACCCTGATGCTCAGTGCAGTCTTGACACTGGGCGCCTGCTCACTGAGCACGTCATCCTCCTCCGCCTCCTCCACACCCTCGGCCTCCACTGCCGGCAGCGGGGCCGGGGCACAGGGAGCGGCGTCAAATGCGACGGGCGCGGCGGTGCCCACCCACCCGCACCAGAACAGCTCGGACGCTCCGGACTGGGGTACCGGCTCCCAGGGACAGCAGGCAGCCGAGGGCAGTACCCTCACGGTCGCCGATGTCAGGGTCGGCAACCACCCGGAGGAGGGCTACAGCCGGTTCGTGGTGGAGTTCGACGGCCAGGGGACGCCCGGCTGGAGCCAGCCGCAGTGGAACATCCCGGCCTCCACCATGGGCAAGGGCGACCCGATCGAGGTTGAGGGCGAGCACACGATGGTGATCCGGGGCAGCGGCGTGGCTAGCGTTCCCCCGGACGGGCAGAGGGTCAGCGGCCACCGGCAGATCGAGCTCGACAACTCCACCACCGATGACCGGAGCATCGACTCGGCCTATATCGACCCCGGCTTCGAGGGAGAGTTCCAGGTGGTGCTGGGCACCGACTCCCAGACCTACCGGGTCTTCAGCCTCTCCAGTCCCACGCGCCTGGTCGTCGACATCGCCCACGACTGAGCGCCGGCCCGGCGTCGGACCAGGCGCCCGCTGTCCGCAGGGCGGCCCGACAGCGCCCCGGCTACGTCTGAGACGGGGCCGCGTGCACGCCCTCGGCCTTGCGGGGGCGGGCCAGCAGCGCATCCGTCACCTGGGCGACGCTGGCAGCGCCCTCAACGACGGTGACGACTCCGGCGGTGATCGGCATGTCCACGCCGTGGGCCCGGGCCAGTTCGAGGACGGCGCGGGCGGACTTGGCGCCCTCGGCCACGCCCCGGGATGCGGCAGCGGCCTCGGCCACGCTCATCCCCTCACCGAGGTGGCGGCCGAAGGTCTGGTTGCGGCTCAGGGGCGAGGAGCAGGTGGCCACCAGGTCCCCCATGCCCGCCAGTCCGGAGAAGGTCTCGGGGCGGGCGCCGAGCTTCAGGCCCAGGCGGGTGATCTCCACCAGTCCCCGGGTGATGATCGTGGCTTTGGAGTTGTCCCCCAGGCCCCGGCCCGAGGCGGCGCCGACGGCCAGGGCGATGACGTTCTTGACCGCCCCGCACAGCTCGACGCCCAGGACATCGGTATTCGTGTAGGGGCGGAAGGTGCCGGTGGCGCACATGGCGGCAATCCGGGCAGCGACCTGCTCGTCGTCGGCGGCCACCACGGTGGCGGTGGGCTGGCCCGCGGCGATCTCGTCGGCGAGGTTGGGCCCGGAGACGACGACGACGCGGGAGCGGTCGATGTCCAGGACCTCGGCCAGGACCTCGCTCATCCGCAGCCCGGTTCCCAGCTCGACCCCTTCATGAGGGAGACGGCCACGGCGTCGTGGGCCAGAGCGCCGCGGGCGGGCTCCAGGACCCTCCGGGCCTCCTGGGAGGGGACGGCCACCACGACGACGCCCGCCCCTCGACGGCTTCGCCCAGGCCGGTGGTGGCTGTCACGCCCGACGGCAGGCGGTGACCGGGAACGTAGCGCTCATTGGTGCCGGCGTTGATCTCATCGGCGATCTCCTGACGCCTGGCCCAGACCGTCGTCGGGGTACCGGCCTGGGCCAGGAGGCTCGCAAAGGTGGTGCCCCAGGCGCCCGAGCCGATGACGGCCGCGCGCCGCACTGACTCCATGCTCACTCCAGTGCCCACCGTGCTGTCCGTTCCGCTCACTGCTCGTTCTCCCCCGCCACTTCGGGCTGCTCGGTCCCCCCAGGCGCCTCAGGGCCGGCAGCCCGACCGTCGACCTCGGGCAGCGGATCGGGACGTCGCACACCGATCCTGCCCTTGCCCGGATCACCGTCGTAGTGCATGTCGAAGGGACGGGGGCCCTTCTCTCCCCTGAGCCCCTCCACCAGGGCGGTGATGGCCCGCATGATCTCCCCGGTGCAGGCGCGCACGGTCTCGCGGTCCTGGATGTCCTGCCCGAAGCGGGACAGGTCCATGAGCTCGCCGATGGTGACGCGTACATCCTTGCGCGGGAAGGGCCGGAAGGAGCGACCGTAGGTGTCCAGGATCTCGTGGGCTCCCCACTGCCCCATGGGCAGAACAGGCGCCCCGCTGGTCATGGCCAGCCGGGCCGCTCCGGTCTTGGCAACCATCGGCCACTTAAGGGGGTCACGGGAGAGCGTGCCCTCGGGGAAGATCATGATGACCCCGCCGTCGGCCAGGACGTCACTGGCGGCCTTGAGAGCCGTGGCCGCGTTCTGGGTACCCCGCTGCACCGGGATCTGGCCGCCGGCACGCAGGATGGAGCCGAGGACCGGCACCTTGAACAGGGTGGACTTGGCCAGGGAGTAGACGGGGACATCGGCGTCCACCAGCGCGCGCATGGCCGTAAGCGAGTCAAGGTCGGTCAGGTGGTTGGCCACAGCGATGAAGCCGCCCTGACGGGGGATGTTCTCCAGGCCGGTCACCTTCTGCCGGGAAACCATCTTGAGGAACGGGATGATCGCCCCGCGCGCGGCGAAGCGGTAGAACGGAGTCATAGGGCGTGTTGCAGGCACGGGTGAACTCTATCCGCTCTCAGAGCTGGGCGAGGTTCTCCGGGCCGTACCCGAGTCCCACTCGCGCACCCCGACACCGCCAACACGCGGCAGACCGGGTCGGGATCACGATCAGGCCAGGCGGGTGACGGCGGCGTTGAGGGACTCCAGCTTGGACATGAAGTGCTCGTAGCCGCGGTCGATGAGGTTGACGCCCTCGACCCGGCTGGTGCCCTCGGCGGTCAGGGCCGCGATGAGGTGGGAGAAGCCGCCGCGCAGGTCGGGCACGACGATGTCGGCCCCGGTCAGGGGCGTGGGTCCGGAGACGACCGCGGAGTGGTAGAGTTGCGCTGCCCGAAGCGGCACTCGGTCCCGCCCAGGCACTCGCGGTAGACCTGGATGGTGGCGCCCATCTTGCGCAGCGCGCCGGTGAATCCGAAGCGGTTCTCGTAGACGGTCTCGTGGACGATGGACAGGCCCTGGGCCTGTGTGAGCGCCACGACGAGGGGCTGCTGCCAGTCGGTCATGAAGCCGGGGTGGACGTTGGTCTCCACCACGATCGAGTTCAGGTCCCCGCCGAGGTGGTAGAAGCGGATGCCCTCGTCAGTGACGTCGAAGGCGCCCCCCACCTTGCGGAAGGTGTTGAGGAAGGTGGTCATGTGGCTCTGGTGGGCGCCACGCACGAACACGTCGCCGCGAGTGGCCAGGGCGGCCGAGGCCCATGAGGCGGCTTCGATGCGGTCGGGCAGGGCCGAGTGGGTGTAGCCGCACAGCTCGTCGACGCCCTCGACATGGATGGTGCGGTCGGTGTCCACCGAGATGATGGCGCCCATCTTCTGCAGGACGTCGACGAGGTCCATGATCTCCGGCTCGACGGCGGCGTTGCGCAGCTCGGTCAGCCCGTGAGCGCGCACGGCGGTGAGCAGGGTCTGCTCGGTGGCACCGACTGAGGGATAGGGCAGCTCGATGACCGTGCCGTTGAGGCCGGCGGGGGCGGTCAACCGGATGCCCTGGGCCTGCTTGTCGACGGTGGCGCCGAACTGGCGCAGGATCTCCAGGTGGAAGTCGATGGGGCGGTCGCCGATACGGCACCCACCCAGGTCGGGGATGAAGGCCTCCCCCAGGCGATGCAGGAGCGGTCCGCAGAACAGGATCGGGATCCGGGAGGATCCGGCGTGCGCGTCGATGTCGGCCATGTGCGCGGACTCGACCTTGGAGGAGTCCAGCTGAAGGACGCCCTCGCGCTGGTCGTAGTCGATGCTCACGCCGTGCAGGCTCAGCAGCCCTGAGACCACGTCGACGTCCCGGATGAGGGGAACGTTGCGCAGAACCGAGGGGGACGATCCCAGCAGGGCCGCCACCATCGCCTTGGGAACCAGGTTCTTGGCCCCGCGGACGGTGATCTCACCAGTCAGCGGGCGACCACCCTCGACCTGGAGCAGACCGTCGACCATGCGTACCTCCATGACGTCATCTGGGCATGCCGTACGCGTGAGCCGGGTACCCATCCTCACGCGGGTGCGCGAGGCCGTCCCAGCATAAGCGCAGCGGAGGGGCTCCCAGTGCCGTTTTCAGGCCCGTATCAGGTGGCCTTCGACTCACAGTAAGTCCCGATCAATATCCGACGACGCCGCACCAAACCCGATGAAAGCCGATGAATACGGCCGGGACCTGCCCCAACTCGGCCGTCCCAACCGCCCTTAAGGCCGTGGCATGTCCGCAGCCCGGGCCGGGACAACCTCCTGGGCGGGCAGGTGCTTGGCCGGCTGGGTACGCGGCTTGAAGGCGGGTCGAGCCTCCTCGTAGTCGCGGATGGCGTCCTCCTGGGTGAGGGTCAGGGAGATGTCGTCGAGTCCCTCCATGAGGATCCAGCGCACATAGTCGTCGATGGAGAAGGTGCAGCGGAAGGATCCGACCTCGACCGTGCGGTTCTCCAGGTCCACCGTCACCTCGGTTCCCGGTTCGGTCTCGAGGATCTTCCACAGCTGCTCGCAGTCCTCCTGGGACACGACCCCGGCCACCAGCCCCTGCTTGCCCGCGTTGCCGCGGAAGATGTCGGCGAACCGGGGGGCGAGCACCACCTTGAACCCGTAGTCCTTGAGAGCCCACACGGCGTGCTCGCGCGAGGAGCCCGTGCCGAAGTCGGGTCCCGCCACGAGCACGGAGGCCCGCTTGTAGGCCTCCTGGTTGAGGATGAAGTCGGGCTCACCGGCCCGCCAGGAGGCGAACAGTGCGTCGTCGAAGCCCGTGCGCGTGATGCGCTTGAGGTAGACCGCCGGGATGATCTGGTCGGTGTCAACGGCGCTGCGCCGCAGCGGGGCGCCAATACCCGTGTGCCGGATGAATTTGTCCACAGCCTCTTTCAGCTCCTTGCCTTACGTCTCTTCGTCTTCCTGCGCAGCGCCCGGCCCCTACAGGACCGTTATCGGAGGAATGGTGGCCGCGGGCTGCGGTACCGGCGGAACCACCGTGACCACCGGGATGTCACCGGCGCCCAGGCCTTGACCGTCAGCATCACCAAGAGCGTCGACGCCCTCGGAGTCGGCAGGGCGCGGAGGCAGGTCGCCCGGAGCCGACAGGGCCCCGCGCACGGCGGTCGCTGCGGCCACGACGGGCGAGACGAGGTGGGTGCGTCCCCCCTTGCCCTGACGCCCCTCGAAGTTACGGTTGGAGGTGGAGGCGGCGCGCTCCCCGGCCGAGAGCTTGTCCGGGTTCATGGCCAGGCACATGGAGCAGCCGGCATTGCGCCACTCGGCCCCGAAGCTCTTGAAGACCTGGTCCAGTCCCTCGGCCTCGGCCTGCAGGCGCACCCGGGCGGAGGCCGGCACCACGAGCATGCGCAGCCCCTCGGCCTTCTTGCGTCCGCGCACCACCTCGGCGGCGGCCCGCAGGTCCTCGATACGGCCGTTGGTGCACGAACCGATGAAGACGGTGTCCACCTTGATGTCGCGCAGAGGCGTTCCTGGAGCGAGGTCCATGTACTCCAGGGCGCGCTCGGCGGCGAGCCGCTCGGTGGCGTCGGCGATGTCCTCGGGGTCGGGGACCGTGGCGGACAGCGGCAGACCCTGCCCGGGGTTGGTGCCCCAGGTGACGAAGGGCTCGATGTCCTTGGCCTCGAGGACCACCTCGGTGTCGAAGACAGCGTCGGGGTCGGTGCGCAGGCTGGACCAGTACTCCACGGCCGCGTCCCAGTCCTCGCCGACCGGCGCGTGGGGACGGTCGGCGAGGTAGTCGAAGGTGATCTGGTCGGGGGCGATCATGCCGGCCCGCGCCCCGCCCTCGATGCTCATGTTGCAGATCGTCATGCGGGCCTCCACCGAGAGCTGCTCGATAGCGCGGCCGCGGTACTCGATGACGTGGCCCTGAGCTCCATTGGTGCCGATCTTGGCGATGATGGCCAGGATGATGTCCTTGGCCCCGCTGCCCGAGGGCAGGTCGCCGTCGATGGTGACACTCATCGTCTTGAAGGGGGCGATGGGCAGGGTCTGGGTGGCCAGGACGTGCTCTACCTGGGAGGTGCCGATGCCGAAGGCGAGGGCCCCGAAGGCGCCGTGGGTGGAGGTGTGGGAGTCGCCGCAGACCACGGTCATGCCGGGCTGGGTCAGGCCCAGCTGCGGGCCGACGGCGTGGACGATTCCCTGGTCGGCATCGCCCAGCGGGTGGAGGCGCACCCCGAACTCGGCGCAGTTGGCGCGCAGGGTCTCGATCTGGGCGCGGCTGGTAACGTCGGCGATCGGCAGATCGATGTCGAGGGTGGGGGTGTTGTGGTCCTCGGTGGCGATGGTCAGGTCGGTGCGGCGGACCGTGCGTCCAGCCAGACGAAGTCCCTCGAAGGCCTGGGACTGGTGACCTCGTGAACCAGGTGAAGGTCGATGTACAGCAGGTCAGGGGCACCGTCAGTACCCTTGGACACCACATGATCACGCCAGACCTTCTCGGCGAGAGTCATTCCCATCGACTTCATCCTCTCAGAAACAGCTGATCGCGACCGCGCCGGGCTCACGGGCGTCACCGCTGCCCCGCACAGACCACGAGAGGCGGCCGCGCCACTCCTGAGGTTGCCGACTCCAGCCTCGACCTCGGGATGCTGACACAGTGCCGCTTCCGACGTCGACCTTAACTTGAAATCTCATACCTTGAAATGCCAGTATCAGAGTATGGACAGCTCCTTTGAGAACGACAGCAGCGGCGTCGGCGTGATCGACAAGGCGGCCTTGGTGATGAGCGCGTTGGGAGTCGGGCCCGGCAACCCTGGCCCAGCTCGTGTCCGCCACCCACCTGGCCCGCCCCACGGCGCACCGCATCGCGGTCGCGCTGGAGTTCCACCGCTTGGTGACCCGGGACTCCCAAGGACGTTTCGTCCTGGGCCCCAGGCTCTCCGAGCTGGCCAGCGCCGCGGGCGAGGACCACCTCCTGGCCGCCGCCGGACCGGTGCTGGCGGCGCTGCGCGACAAGACCCATGAGTCCGCGCAACTCTACCGCCGTCAGGGCGACGTGCGCATCTGCGTGGCCAACGCCGAGCGCCCCATCGGCCTGCGCGACTCCATTCCCGTGGGCGCCACCATGTCCATGCAAGGGGGATCCGCGGCACAGGTGCTCCTCGCCTGGGAGGAGCCCGACCGCCTGCACCGCGGTCTGGTGGGCGCCCGCTTCACCGCCACCATGCTTTCGGCGGTCCGACGCCGGGGCTGGGCCCAGTCGGTCGGAGAGCGCGAGCCAGGGGTCGCCTCGGTCTCAGCGCCGGTGCGCGGACCGGGGGGGGAAAGGTAGTGGCCGCGATCTCGATCTCCGGGCCCATCGAGCGCATGGGCCGCCAGCCCGGCCGCGTCCACGGTCACGTGGTCATGGCGGCGGCGCGTCGCCTGTCCGAGGTGCTCAGCGACTCAGGCCCCGTCTCCTGAGCCGGTGCGCGCCCGCCAGGGCGATGGCGCGCCGGTAGGCCTCGACGTTCATCGGCACCACCGAGCCCCCACTCGGGCAGCGGGTCGACCTCGTAGTTGTGCGCCTTGATCCGCTCGAGCAGCTCGTCGTCCCCAGGAGCGCGGCCAGCTCGCGGGTCAGGCCGGCGTCGTCGTCGGCCAGGAGACCGTCGATGCCGTCGGTGACGAAGTCACTGACCCCGCTGGAGCGCAGGGCGACGACTGCCAGCCCCGCACTGCGGGCCTCGAGGGTGGAGATGCCGAAGGAGTCGGCGGGAGAAGTCTGCAGGTAGATGTCGGCCCGGGTGAAGGCCTGGGCGAGCTCGCTGCGCTCAACGCGCCCCACGAGGGCGATGCGGTCAGCCAGGCCGGAGTCGGCAACCTCCCGGGTGAGCCTGTCACGCAGCGGACCGTCCCCGTAGATCTTGAGGACGGCATCGGTTCCGGGCGTGCTCCTGACCGCCTGGGCGAAGGCGCGCACGACTTGCAGGGGGCGCTTGCGCTCGATCCACCGCAGGGAGGCGACCACCGTGACCGGCCGGTGAGGCCTGTACTCCTGGGCGTCCGGTCTCGCCAGGCGCCAGTCGGCGATGGTGATGCCGTTGGGCAGACGGTCACCGGATCATGGGCGCCGGCACGCCGGACCTCGGCGGCGAGCATGGAGGACACTGCCGTCAGGTCGGCACCGCCGCGCTGCCACCCTCGTACGGGACTGACGGGACCGAGTGCCCCGGCCACCGACGCCCAGGGACCCAGCACGCAGTGGAAGGTGACGGCCAGCGGGAGTCCCGCCCGCCGGGCCGCACCGATACCGGACCAGGCAAAGGGCGAGACGATGCCGACATGGGCATGGATGACGTCTGGACGCAGACGGGACATGAGATCGTGCAGCTCACGCCCGGCTCGTGGATGAACGGGCAGCTCGCTGGGCAGGTGCGCGGTCGTGCGGTAGACCGGGAAGCCATCGACCCGTTCAACGCTGCGGCCGCGATGCTCACCAACCGGCGTCGCGGTGATGACGGCGGGCCTGTGCCCCGCCAGCCTCAGGTTGCGGGCGAGGTCCCGCACCTGGGTCTCGATGCCGCCCAGTCGCGGCGCATAGCAGTCGGAGACGATGAGGACGCGCATGACCTCAAGTCTGCCACGTCCGTTTCCTCACGGGGCCGGGCGCAGCCTCGGCTAGGAGGCGACCCCGGCGCCGCGCAGCTCGGCGATGGCCGTCTCGAAATCCTCCAGGGAATCGAAGGAGGAGTAGACCGAGGCGAAGCGCAGGTAGGCGATCTGGTCGAGCTCGCGCAGAGGACCGAGGATCGCCAGGCCGACGTCATGGGAGTCGACGAGCGCCTGACCGCTGGCACGGATGGCCTCCTCGACCCTGTGGGCCAGGAGCGCGAGGTCGTCATCGGAGACGGGGCGGCCCTGACAGGCGCGCCGCACCCCGACCATCACCTTTGTCCCGGCTGAAGGGCTCAACGACGCCGGAGCGCTTGCGGACCGACAGGCTGGCAGTCTCCAGGGTGGTGAAACGACGCCCGCACTGCTGGCACTCGCGACGACGACGGATCGAGGTGCCATCCTCCGCGGTCCGGGAGTCGACGACACGCGAGCCGTCGTGACGGCAGAAGGGGCAGTGCACGCCTCGACCTCCGATCTCACTGAACTACCTGCTCATCCATCGGAGAGTAAACGCCCGGCAGGCCACCCCGCAAGCCCGCCTCGCAGTGTGACTGTTCCGTCGATAGATCCTCAGCCGACCGGAACCTCGAGGGGCTGCCCGGCATGGACGGTGGCGCTCTCCAGATCGTTGAGCTCGACGATCCGAGTCACCATCGCGGAGACGTCCGAGGTCCCACTGGCTGCGGCGATCTCCCACAGGGACTCACCGGGACGAACCACGGTGGTGGTTGTCCTCACGGCCCCCTGGGCGACTGATGCGCTGGAGGTCGGAGAGGTCAGGCCCACCAGGCCTCCCAGCATGAGCCCGCAGCAGGTGAGCACGATCGCGGCGATGACGGCCCGGGACCCGCCACGGAGGAGACGAGGACCGGCACCGGAACGGACGGCGCGTTCCTGAGGCTCCCGGGCCGGGCCGACGACGAAGTCCTCTCGTCCCTCTTCCTGCGGAGCGCCGCCACGTTGACCCCCCTCACGCAGCCTGGACGCCCGCACAGCCGGGTGCTGAGGCGCCAGCTTCTCCAGCTCGGCCCGACGACCACGCAGGGCAGCCGGCCGGGCGGGGCGACGCATCGGCGGCGCCGGCATCGTGAGGGCCGACGCTGCTGCGGGGCGTCGTGCGACGACATCGGCCGCACGGCACGACGGAACCTCGGGAACGAAGTCATCAGTGACCAGCCGCAGCCGAGGCCGAGGAGGCACCTGCCCGGCGGCACGTCCGATACGCCGCACACCGGTCTGCTCGGCAGCCGGCTCGGCGGTGCGCTCGCGAACCTGGGTACGAGACGCCGGGCGGGGTGAGGGCGGGACGGCGATGGCGCTCATAGCTTCCTCCTGAACGTATGTTCGACGAACGCTTGTTCGACACAGTAGCGCCTCGACGGCAACACGTCCACCACTTCTTCGAACGTGTGTTTGAATCGTGCTCGTTTCGCCGCCAGGCTTGCTGCATCCGAGACAATCACGGGCCACCGACATCTATGTCGCCCCTTACACGCCTTCAGGCGTGCGGGCGGCCCGGTAAGGAGGGCCAGGATCATGAGCACCGCAGCAGACCAGGGCGCCTCACCGGTGCCGGGCCTCCGCGCCGGCACCGGCGTCTCCGAGGCGATCACTGAGGCCGTCGACGGTCTCGACAGGCGTGCCCGAGCGGTCTACGAGGCGGTCCGGGAGGCGGTCGCCACGCACGGCTACCCCCTCGCTGCGGGAGATCGGTGAGCAGGTGGGCCTGACCAGCCCCTCCTCCGTCAAGCACCAGCTGGACAAGCTCGAGCGCCTCGGCCTGGTACGCCGGGATCCCAAGCGCCCTCGGGCGATGGAGGTCGTCGGCGCCGGCAGCGGTATGAACCCGCCCTCGCACACCGGCCGGCCCGTCCCGAGCGAGCTCCCTCGGCTGGCGGGTATCGAGGACGGGGATGCCGTCGCCGTACCACTGGTCGGACGGATCGCCGCGGGAACCCCGATCCTGGCGGAGCAGGACGTGACTGACGTCATGGCCCTGCCCCGCCGTCTGACCGGTGAGGGTGAGCTCTTCATGCTGGAGGTGCACGGGGACTCGATGATCGAGGCGGCGATCTGTGACGGAGACTGGGTGGTGGTCCGCTCCCAGCCCGACGCGGCCAACGGCGAGATCGTGGCAGCTATGGTGGAGGACGTCGACGGCGCCTCGGCAACGGTCAAGGTGCTCTCGCGCCGGGACGGTCACCAGTGGTTGCTCCCCGCAACTCCAGCTACGCCCCGATCGACGGCGACCATGCCACGATCATGGGCAAGGTGGTCACGGTGCTGCGGTCGTTGTAGGGCTCGTTGCAGAACTCACTGTCAGCCCCGTTCGCGACCGAACCCGGTTCCACAGACACACGGTTGAGGGCCCGCCCCGGTGACCGGGGCGGGCCCTCAACGATTCAGGTCGGGCTCGGATCGGGCTCAGTAGCCCAGACCGCGGGCGACCCCACGCAGGTGGTCGGCGGAGGCGGTCAGGCGCTCCTTCTCATCCGAGGTCAGGGGCAGCTCGAGGCGGCGCCCAGCACCCTCGCGGCCCACGATCGTGGGGACGGCCATGCACACGTCGGAGATGCCGTGCCAGTCGTCCAGCAGCGGGGAGATGGTGAGCACCCGCTGCTCGTCGTTGAGGACGGCGCTGATGATGCGCTGGACGGCCAGGCCGACGGCGTAGTTGGTCGCACCCTTGCCCTCGATGATGCGGTAAGCGGAGCGGACGACGTCGTGGGCGATGCGCTCGCGCTTGGTCTCGTCGAACACGCCGCCGTCGAGGGTGGTGCCCCACTGGGTGATCGGCACACCGCCGATCTCGGTGGAGGACCACAGGGGCACCTCGGAGTCGCCGTGCTCACCGGCGATGTAACCGTGGATGTTCTGGACGGCAGTGCCGGTCTCCAGAGAGATGAGGTACCGCATACGGGCCGTGTCCAGCACCGTGCCGGAGCCGAAGACCTGGTTCTCGGGCAGGCCGGTGATCTTCTTGGCGCAGTAGGTCACCACGTCCACCGGGTTGGCCACGAGGACGAAGATGGCATTGGGGGCGACTTCCACGAGCTTGGGGAGGATCTTCTCCATGATGCCAACGGTGGCGCCGGCGAGCTCGAGGCGGGACTGGCCGGGCTTCTGCTTGGCGCCGGCGGTGATGGCGATGACATCCGCGTCGCGACAGATCTCGGGGTCGTCGGATCCTGAGACGGAGCCGGCGGAGGTGAACTGGATTCCCTGGGCGATGTCGAGGGCCTCGGCCTCGACCTTCTCCTTGACAATGTCCTGCAGAACGACCTCGCGGGCAACGCCCTTGGTTACGCAGGCGTAAGCGAGGGTGGAGCCGACAGCACCGGCGCCGATGACAGCGACCTTGGAGGGACGGCCGGAACGGTTGGTGGGGTAGGAGCCTTCAGCGGTAGTGGTGATGGGGTCTGACACGTTCTTCTCCTCAGAGGGATCTGCTGGGCAGGACCGCAGGGGCGAGAGCACCCGCTTGCGCAAGCCTACGTGCAGATCCAACTGAGTGGCACATACCTAAGGGCCCACTGGGCAGGCTCGCTACCCCCTGGGGACCACGGAGCTGGTGGACAGGCGCCTGAGGGCGGCGCGGACCACGTCGGGCTTCGTCGTCGGCCACAGGGCGGGCATGGAACGGGTGAGGAACCCTGAGTAGCGGGCGGTGCGCAGACGGGAGTCCAGGACGGCGACGACGCCGCGGTCCTGGCTGCGGCGATTAAGCCGCCCCGCCCCTGGGCCAGGAGCAGGGCGGCATGGGTGGCGGCCACGCTCATGAAGCCGTTGCCTCCGGCGGCCACGACGGCGTCGGTGCGGGCCTGGGCGACCGGGTCGTCGGGGCGGGGGAAGGGGATGCGATCGATGACGACGAGCCGGCAGGTGCGTCCGGGTACGTCCACGCCCCTGCCACAGCGAGAGGGTACCCACCAGGCAGGCTGCCTCGTCGTCGGCGAAGGCCTGCACCAGGGTGGGCAGCTGGTCGTCCCCCTGGGCGTAGACGGGCAGGTCGGTGGCTCCGCGCAGCACCTCGGCGGCCTCCAGGGCGGCGCGCCGGGAGGAGAACAGGCCCAGCATGCCGCCGCCGGAGGCCTCGACCAGGGCGAGCATCTCGTCCAGGGCGGCCTCGGAGATGCCGGTGCCGGGGCGGGGCAGGTGGGCTGCCACGTAGAGGATGCCCTGGCGGGGTAGTCGAAGGGCGACCCTGACGTCGATTCCCTTCCAGGGCTCCTCGGCCAAGGTCAGTCCCAGGGCCCGGGCCATGGGGTCGAAGCTTTCCCCCAGGGCGAGGGTAGCCGACGTCATGACACTGGTGCGCCCGTTCAGCAGGTGGCCCGCCACCGAGCCGGCCACCTCGATGGGGGCCAGGAGGAGCCTCGGGGGCTCAGCGCCCATGCGGGGACGCTCGATCCAGGCGACATCGCGTCCCTGGGCCACCGAGTCCGAGGTCATGCGGTCCAGCGCGTCGACCAGATCGCCGACGGCGGTGCGAGCGATCGCGAGTCCCCCGACCGCCTCGCTGGAGCGTTCGCGGCCCAGGGTGCGGGCCCGGTCGCGTACGTCGGAGGCGACCTGGCGGGCGGCGCCGCCCAGGACCACGAGCGCGTCGTGCAGGGGCGGCGGGCAGGGGCGCCTCCAGCCGGCCGTCGGGCAGCTCGGCCAGGACGAGCTGAAGGGTCTGCCCGGCGGCCTCCAGCTCGCTGACCAGAACGGAGGCGTGCTTACGAGCGGTGGCGGCGGTGCGCGCCACGGCGGACGCCGACAGGGCGATGGTTCCCTGGGAGCGGACCCGGTCGGCTAGCTCATGGGCCTCATCGACGATGAGGACCTGGTGGTCGGGCAGGACCCCGGGGTTACCAGCGACGACCACACCGAGCATGGCGTGGTTGGTGACCACGAGGTCGGCCCGGGACGCGGCGGCGCGGGCCAGCTCGGGGAAGCACTCGGCCTTCAGGGGGCAGGACTGCCCCAGGCACTCCGCCCGGGAGACGGAGACCTGCGCCCAGGCGCGCTGGGAGACGCCGGGGACGAGGTCGTCACGGTCGCCGGTGTCCGTTCTGGCCGCCCACTCGCGCAGGCGCACCACCTGCTCCCCCAGGCCCGCATCGGCCCCGTGACCTGCGGCCGGCTGGGCGATGGCGTCGCCGACGCCGAAGAGCGCGGACTCGTCCTCGTCCTGCGGGTAGCCGCCGGCCAGGCGGTGACGGCACAGGTAGTTCTGCCATCCCTTGAGCAGGGTCACCTCGGGGCGGGTGCCGGTGACCCGCTCAACGGCGTCGGCCGCCAGGGGCGCATCCTTGGTGAGGACCTGCCACTGGAGGGCCAGGGTGGCGGTGGAGACCACGACCCGGCCGCCGGTCTCCACGGCGTGGACCATGGCGGGCACCAGGTAGCCGAGGGACTTTCCCGTTCCGGTACCGGCCTGTACCAGGAGATGGGTGCCATCGGCCACCGACCGGGCGACCTCGCTCGCCATGGTGATCTGGCCCTGGCGGGGGCTGCCGCCCATGGCGCGGACTGCGGCGTCCAGGACGTCCAGGACGCTCCGGTCACCGGATCCGTCAGCGGCAGGCCGGCTCGGCTGGCTCAGCTCGGTTCGGGTCACGGTGGGCTCAGCCGACGGGGGCGCCGGCGGCGTCCTCGATCTCGGCTGCCAGGGCGGCGCCGACGCGCGCCACGAGCCGGGTCCCCGTCTCGACGTAGTCGACGGTGTCGATCTCGCCCTCGGCATGGACCCGGGAGACGAGGTCACCGCGCGAGTAGGGCACGACGACGTCGATACTCACCTGAGGTCGGGGCAGCATCTGCTCGATGCGGGCCCGGAGCTCCTCGATCCCTCCCCGTACGGGCCGAGACGGCCACCGCTCCGGGAAGGCGGGTGCGCAGCGCCGCCAGCGTGACGGCGTCGGCGAGGTCGATCTTGTTGAGGACGATGAGCTCGGGCACGTCCAGGGCGCCGGGGATCTCGGACAGGACGGTGCGCACGGCCGCCACCTGGCTGAGAGGGGTCGGGGTGGGCGGCGTCGACGACGTGGAGCACGAGGTCGGCTCCGGCCACCTCCTCCAGGGTGGAGCGGAAGGCCTCGATGAGCTCGTGGGGCAGGTTGCGCACGAAGCCGACGGTGTCGGTGAGCGTGTAGGTGCGCCCCTCGGAGGTCTCGGCCCGCCGCACGGTGGGGTCGAGGGTCGCGAACAGGGCGTCCTCGACCATGATGCCGGCCTCGGTGAGCCGGTTCATGAGGGAGGATTTGCCGGCGTTGGTGTAGCCGGCGATCGCCACCGAGGGGATGGCGCCGCGTCGGCGCGAACCGCGCTTGGTCTCACGGGAGGGAGCCATGGCCTGGATCTCGCGGCGCAGACGGGCCATGCGCTGGCGGATGCGGCGCCGGTCGAGCTCGATCTTGGTCTCTCCGGGGCCGCGTGATCCGATGCCCTGGCCGGCGGCCACGCGACCTCCGGCCTGACGGGACATGGACTCGCCCCATCCGCGCAGGCGCGGCAGGAGGTACTCGAGCTGGGCGAGCTCGACCTGGGCCTTGCCCTCACGGGACTTGGCGTGCTGGGCGAAGATGTCCAGGATGAGGGCGGTGCGGTCGACGACCTTGACGCCGACGACGTCCTCCAGGGCACGGCGCTGGGAGGGAGCGAGCTCGCCGTCGACGATGACAGTGTCGGCTCCGGCGGCGGCCACCACGTCGGCCAGCTCGCGAGCCTTGCCGCTGCCCAGGTAGGTGGCCGGGTCGGGGTGGTCGCGCCTCTGGATGAGGGCGTCGAGGACCTGGCTGCCGGCGGTCTCGGCCAGGGCGGCCAGCTCGCGCAGGGAGGTGTCGGCGTCCTGGAAGTCGCGCACCTGAAGGCCGCTGCCGCCCGGCGAGGAGGCGTGAGGGCGGGGCAGCTCCAGGCCGACCAGGACGACCTTCTCCAGGCGGACCTGGCGGTACTCGACCTCGCTGACGTCCTCGAGCTCGGTGGACAGTCCGGCCACGCGACGGCGGGCGGCGCGGGCCTCGCGCTCGAGGGCGCCGTCGTCGGCGCCGTTCTGGTAGCCGTCCGCCTGCTCGTGCTGGGCGGCCGTGGAGGCCAGGGCGGTTCCGGTCCGGGAGAGGACTCGGGCGACGACGTCATGGATATCGCGGCCGTTGGGAGCGTCACTGACGACTGCGTCGTCGGGGGCCGAGGGAGTGCTGGAGTGGTACTGGGTCACAAGAAGTCCTTCATCGTATGCCTGCGCCCCCTCGATGGGGCGCGGTGGTTCTTCCGGGAGCGACGTCGGCTACCGGTTCAGCGCATACGAAGGATCCACATGGGGGCGATGCTACTGCCCGCGGGCCTGCGAGGCCACCCGCGCGCTCAAGCGGCGCGTCGGGCCAGCAGCGGGGTGAGGAGGAGCCCCGCGGCGAGCACGACGAGTGTCGGCCACAGCCGGTCCGTCTCGACGCCGGATGCTGTGGGGGCGACGAAGGCCGTGGCGGCCGTCCCCAGGACGGCGCCGCCGGCCGCACCGGCGATCGTCACGGCGGTGGCGGCCTGGGCGTGGGTGATGCCGTCGGGCCGGGCGGGATCGGTGACGACTCGGTTCATGGTGTCCAGGTGGGTCAGGCCCATGCCGATGCTGGCCACGCCGTATCCCACGGACAGCCCCCACCAGTCCGGTCGTCCCAGAACCGTGACCACCATGAGCGTGGTTCCGACCACGAAGAAGACCGCGGCCAGCGTAGTGCGGCGCCGATAGGCCTCCGTCTCACGGGCCGGGCGGGTCCCGCAGGCGATCGCGACGACCGACCAGCCGATGCCGCCGGCGGTCAGCGCCCAGCCGGTCTGGGTCGGGGTCATGCCCAGGACGTCGTGGGAGCTGGGGGCCACCAGGTAGTCCAGGGTCAGGAAGAAGGCGCACACCCACATCAAGGTGGCGATGCCCGCGCGCCGGCCGGGTACCAGGCGCAGAGTCCCATCCGGCAGGACGCGTGAGCAGGACCAGAGCACCAACGCGGTGCCGACGACGACGCCGGGCCAGAACCAGGGGCTGGAGGCGCGCAGCGCCCCGATGAGCGCCACGCCCGCGGCCATGGCCAGGGCGGGCAGCCATGGCACCGCCTCGTCGTGCCCCGTCTCTCATCCAGGCTGAGGTTGCGGATCTGAGTGGCCATGACGGCCCGGGCAGCGACGAGCACGGGCAGGTAGGCCACGAGGGCCCAGCGCCAGCCCCAGGAGGCGCTGATACCGGAGGCGTAGACGGGGCCGGCCAGGGCCGCCACGACCCACATGCCCGAGCCCGCCGCCAGGCACAGTCGTCTCCAGGCGTCGGGCAGGCCGGCAACCATGACCCCCATGGTCGCGGTCGCCAGGGCCCCGGCGGCCAGACCCCGCAGGATCTCCCCGAGGACGTACACCCAGACGTTCGGGGCGAGGGCTCCGACAACGGCGCCGCCCACCAGCAGGACGGTGAGCGCGGTCATGAGGCGGGCCGGCCGCCACCGGGTGAGCATGGCCCCGCCCAGCGGCATCGTGAGGAAGGCGGGGACCTGGGCCGCGGCGGTCACCAGACCGTAGGTGTTGCGGGCGTCCATCTCGGTGGCCAGCAGCGGCAGGACCGTTTGGTTGAGATAGACCTGCATGCCCGCCAGCAGCTCGACGACGAGCACCGCCATCGCCAGGTGCCCCGCCCGTGAGCCCAGGAGCGCCCTGATCGACGGACTGGTCGAGGATCTGGGCGGGGCGGTCATGCCCGCCAGAGTACGCGGGTAGCCTGGCGGGCGTGAGCGAGCACTACTTCACCGCCTCCCCCGCCGTCGAGGCCGAGGAACGCACTCACCGGTTCTCGATCCGCGGCGTCGAGCGCACGGTGGTCACGGCCTCGGGCGTCTTCAGCGCCAACCGCCTCGACAAGGGCACCCAGGTCCTCCTCGACCACGTCCCCGATCCGCCCGAGGCCGGGACCTTCCTCGACCTGGGCTGCGGCTGGGGACCGATCACGCTGGCCCTGGCCGAGGCCGCCCCCGGGGCCACGGTCCTGGCGGTCGATGTCAATGAGCGCTCGCTGGCCCTGACGGCCCGCAACGCCGAGGCCGCAGGCCTGGACAACGTGCGCACATCCCCGGCCGAGGCGCTGTTGACCGAGCTGCGAGAGACCTCCAGAACGGTGGACCTCATCTGGTCCAACCCGCCGGTGCGCATCGGCAAGGAGGCCCTGCACGAGCTGCTGCTCACCTGGCTGCCACACCTGTCAGCCGACGGCGAGGCCTGGCTGGTGGTCCTCAAGAACCTGGGGGCCGACTCGCTGGCGAGGTGGCTGACCGATCAGAACTGGGACGTGAGCCGGCAGGCGTCGTCGAAGGGCTTCCGGGTACTGCGGGTGCGCCGCGGGCAGAACGAGTCGGCCGAAGCCTGAACCACCCGCTCGCGACGCGGACGGTTATCACCGTCTACCAGCGTCTACCGCCGTCGTCGGGCCGCCAGGCGCAGGTCGATGACGGCGACCCCGGCAGCCACGGCGATGGCGGCTACGACGGCCAGCAGACCCGCCTGGGCGGCGGCGTCCCAGCCCGAGGAGTGTGAGACGCGGAAGGTCAGGCCCGTGATGGCTGCGATGCCGATGGAGGCGCCGATGCGCTCGCCGGTCTGGAGGATGCCGCCCGCGGCTCCGGCGTACTCCAGTGGGACGTCGGCCAGGGAGAGGGTCTGGTTCGGGGAGACCACGAGGCCCTGACCCACGCCGAGCACGAGGAGCGTCAGCGTCAGCCACCAGGGGCTCCAGCCGGCCTGCGCGTGCATATGGATGATGCCCACGCTCGCCAGCAACCCGGCCATGCCGGCCGCCATGCCCCCGAGCACCATGGCGCGCCCCACCCGGATGACGCGGCGGCCGGCGACGGCGGCCGCGACCGATCCCGCCAGGGCGGCGGGTACGCCGATGAGTCCGCTGGCCAGTGCGGTGGAGCCCAGTCCCGCCTGGACGTACTGGGCCACGATGATCCACACGGAGGTGTAACCCAGGAAGTAGATGGCGATGGCCAGGCTCCCGTAGGCGAAGGAGGGGATGGTCAAGAGGCCGAGGTCCACCATGGGGGCGCCGCCCCGGGCCTGGTAACGCCTCTCCCAGGCCACCCAGGCGCCGATGACGCCGATGCCGGCCACCTCCAGGCTCCAGACCCAGGCACCGGCCGACGCCTCCATGAAGGGGATCATGACCAGGAGCGTGCCCATGGCGAGCAGCCCCATCCCCACCGGGTCAAGGTCGATCCTGCTCCGGCGGGGCACCCCGCCCGTGCCCGCGTCCATCCCGCCAAGCCGACCGTTATGGCCCTCGTCGTCCTGATGGCGCCAGGCGGAGTCCGGCAGGCAGCGGCGCGCGGCCCAGATTCCGAGCAGTACGAAGGGAACGTTGATGAGGAAGGAGGCTCGCCAGCCCCAGTCACCTCCGAGCCAGCCGATGAGGCCACCGCTGATCACCGGGCCGACTGCCACTGAGACCCCGATGACGGCGCCGAAGAGGCCAAAGGCCCGCCCTCTGGCCTCACCGGAGTAGTACTGCTGGATCATGCCGGCCACCTGCGGGTTGAGCAGCCCTGACCCGACTCCCATGATCACTCGGGCCAGGTTGAGGGTGACGACATCGGGGGCGAGGCCCGAGGCCAACGACCCGGCTCCGAACAGGAGCATGCCGATGACGAAGATCCGTCCCCGTCCCATGACGTCGCCGGCTCTGCCGGCCGGGTACGAGGACGACCCCGAAGACGAGGGCGTAGCCGGAGACGACGAACTGGAGGCCGGCGGTGCCGGCGGCGAGGTCGTGGGAGACGGCCGACAGGATGACGTTGACCGAGGAGACGGCCAGCAGTGAGACGAAGGCGGGGATGAGCAGCGTCGGCAGAAGCCTGCTGTGGTATTCCGGGGCCTCTGGCGCGTCGGAGGCTGAGGGTCGTGAGCTGGGCACCCCGAGAGGCTACCGCGCTCCGTTGCTCGGAGCGGTTCAGAGCTGTGAGGCCGCGGCGTGCTCGACGTCGTGCTGGACCTGACTGGGCTCCTCCGGTGCCGGCGTGGACCAGGCTCCGGACCGGATGTCGAGGACGATGCCGATGCCCAAGGCGATGAGGGCCGGCGGGATCCAGCCGGTGGAGTCGTTCCACAGCCCGGTGCGCGCCAGCAGCCCGCTGGGTCCCTCCCAGCCGGCGGCGGTGATCGCGGAGACGGATCCGAAGGCTCCGGCCGTGATGACGCACCACTGGTAGGCGGCCCTGAGCCGTCCGGGGGCCAGGGCGTCGACGAGCGTCACGGCGACCAGGGCGATGGCGAAGGGGTAGAGGAGGTTCAGCAGCGGTCCCGCGATCTTGAGGATGGCACTCAGTCCCAGGTTGGCCAAGGTGAAGGAGACGATGGCGCAGGCGGCGAGCTGCCGGTTGAAGGAGACCGAGGGCCAGGCCGTGTAGGCATAGCCGGCCCAGGAGGCCAGTAGCCCCACCGCCGTGGTCAGGCAGGCCAGGATGACGATGGCGGCGAAGATGACGACGCCGGAGGTCCCCAGAGTGGAGGAGGCGGCGTTGCGCAGCAGCTCGGTTCCGTCCTTGGTGTCGGTGGTGATCTCTCCGCTGGTGCGGGTTCCCAGCACGGCCAGGCCGATGTAGACCAGCCCCAGCAGCGCCGCGGCGATGCAGCCGGACAGGATCGTGCCGCGCACCAGTCCCTTGGGGGAGGCCAGGCCCCGCTCGCGCAGGGAGGTGATGACCACGATTCCGAAGACGCTGGCTGCCAGGACGTCCATCGTGAGGTAGCCCTGAGTCAGCCCAGTAGTCAGGGGCGCGCTCGCGTAGGGCTCGATCGCCTCGCGCTCCACCCCGGGGGCCATCAGCACGGTGACCCCGCACAGGAGGGCCAGCAGAGCCAGCAATGCGGGTGTCAGCCAGCGGCCGACGCGGTCCGCCAGGCGACTCGGGCTGCGGGCGATGCCGAAGGCGACTCCCATGAAGACCGTCACGTGCACCAGGAGGGCCAGGCGGGAGTCGTGAAGCCCCACAGCTCAAGAATCGGGGCGGGTCGCCAGCTCGTAGGCGACCGTGGTGACGCGGGCGATGGCGTAGAGCGGGCCGATGGCCAGGTAGACCGCCAGTGGCATGACCAGACCGAATCGGGGCCCCACCCTGCGAGCCAGGCCGAGGATGCCCTCACCGGAGGTGGAGACGGCCACCACGGTGATGAGGGGCATGAGGACCCCGGTGGCGATGAAGCCCACCATGACCGGAATGAAGGACCTGCCCGAGGCCGCCCCCAGCAGGGGAGGGAAGATGAGGTTGCCGGCCCCGAAGAACAGGGCGAAAAGCATCAGGCCGGTCGGCAGGGATGGTGCCGACGGCAGTGCGACTGGATGGTTGGGTCATGGTGGTTGGTTTCTCTTCTCGGATGCGGCGTCGGTGCGACGTCCGGGAACTGGTCGGGGGCGGGTCTGGGGCTGTCAGGCGATGGTGACCCGTCCAGTGATCGTGGCCGGTCCGGTCAGCAGCACGGTGCTGTCCTCAGCCAGGGGATCGGCGCCCACGTGCACCCCGATCTGCCCGCCGGGAACAAGGATCCGGTAGTCCTCGGGGGCACCCGGTCCGGTCCAGGTGTGCAGGGCGACGGCGACGGCGCAGCACCCCGTTCCGCAGGAGAGCGTCTCCCCCACTCCGCGCTCCAGGACGCGCATGCGGGCGATGCCGACCGGTGCCTGGGTGTCGGGGTCGATCTCCTCCCCCAGTGGCACGACCAGCTCGAGGTTGGTACCGGTCTCGAGGGGAGGGTTGTAGACGACCGGGGCTGCGGAGTCGGTGAGCCCGGCGAACGAGGCCGCCTCGAGCTCGTTCTCCTCCCCCAGGGCGACGACGGCGTGAGGGTTGGGCATCTCGACGCTCAAGGCTGCTCGCTCCCCCATGAGGCCGGGCACGACGACGGTCGTGTCCCAGCCCTCCTCCTGCACCTGACGGGGGCGCGTGAGACGCGCAGGCCCCATGTCCACGGTCCACAGGTCTCCCAGGCGGGTGACGGTGCGCGCCCCGCCACGGGTACCGATGGTGACGGACTCGCCATCGGCGATGGGTCGCAGGCCCTCGCTGTCCAGCACGTGGGCGAACAGGCGGGTGGCGTTGCCGCACATCTCGGCCACGGAACCGTCTGCGTTGTAGTAGTCCATGAACCACTCGGCCTCGGGAACGGCCACGGCGAAGGCCCCGGCACCGGGCAGAGCGGTGGTCCGCACGACGCGCACGAATCCGTCGGCGCCGATACCTCCGTGACGGTCGCAGACCGCAGCGATATCGGCGCCGCTGACAGCGACCTCGCAGCTGGGGTCGACCAGCATGAGGAAGTCGTTGAGGGTCGCGTGGCCCTTGATGAGCTCACGGCCACGAAGACCTGTCGAGTGCGGCATGGCCCCTAGCCTAAGCGACGCCGTGAGATGCGAGAACGTGCTCCCATGCCTGCCTGGTCACCCGGGAGCGCTCGGCGTCGGTGCAGCGGCCCTCCTCGGTGAGGGCGACGTCGATCCACTGCACCCGCGGGTCACGGCGGAACCACTTGATCTGGCGGGAGGCGAGCTGGCGGGTGGCCAGGGCGGTGGAGGCGATGGCCTCAGGCACGCTCATGGTTCCGTCGATGACCGCGAGCGCCTGGGAGTAGCCGATGGCGCGCGAGGCGGTCTCCCCCTGTCTGAGGCCCTGGTCGATGAGGGTCTCGACCTCCTCCACGAGGCCCCGCTCGAACATGGCGTGGGCGCGGGCATTGATGCGGGTATCCAGGAGCCGGCGCTCGCAGCGCAGAGCGATGTGGACGGTGGGGGCCACGTCCTCGTAGCGGGGCAGTGAGGCAGAGAAGGGACGCCCCGTGATCTCGATGACCTCCAGGGCGCGCACGATCCTGCGGGTGTTGGAGGCCTCGATCCGCTCGGCGGCCACTGGGTCGAGCCGGACCAGCTCGGCGTAGAGGGCGGGGGTCCCCTCGCGCTCAGCGCACTCGGTCAGGCGGGTGCGCACGGCCGGGTCGGTGCCGGGGAAGTCGAGCCCGTCGGTGAGGGCCCGCACGTACAGGCCCGAGCCTCCGGCGATGATCGCCAGGTGCCCTCGGGACTCGACGGCGTCGATGTCGCTGCGGGCCGAGCGCTGGAAGGCGGCCACACTGGCCCGGTCCCTGACGGTGAGGACGTCGATCTGGTGGTGGGGGACGCGGGCCCTCTCGGCCGGGCTGGGCTTGGCGGTGCCGATGTCCATGCCTCGGTAGAGCAGGGAGGCGTCGGCGTTGATGATCTCGGCACGGGCGGCCGGCCCGCTCACCTGGGCCTGCTCGGCCAGGTCGAGGGCGAGGTCGGACTTTCCGGTGGCGGTGGGGCCCGACCACCGCCACCCGCGGAAGCCGGGGGCGCTCAGGGCCTGCTGGGATCACGGGGCTCAGATCTCCGGCAGGAGGGGGCCCACCAGGCTGAGGGCCTGGGTGCAGGAGGACAGCGCCGTGTCCAGGTGGAGGCGGAGCTGGGCGTCGGAGACCCCGGCGGACAGGTCGGTGAGGTAGGTGGCTCGCACCAGCGGTCCGACGGGGGTGTCGACGACGCCGACGGTGGGGAAGAACTTGTCTCGGTTCCAGTCGTTGACGCTGGCGGCGATCTCGTCGCGCTGGGAGGCGGGGCGGCCTCCTCCCAGTCACCCGGAGACCAGGAGCCAGCCGTCGTGGCCCTCGGGGATCTCGATGACGAAGGGGAAGGAGTCCCAGGTGCCCAGGAGGCAGGGGTGCTCGCGGTCGTCGGCCAGCTGGACGTTGTAATCCATGGGGCCGGTGAGCATGGACTCGATCCTGGCCAGGGTGAGCGGATCGGTGGCCTCATCGGTCGGCTCTGCGCCCAGAGAGCGACCGGCGACGTCGCACTCCCCTGAGGCGTGCTCATCCGGTCGGCCTGATCGGCTCGGCCAGGTGCGCGAGGCGTCGAGGGCCTCTGTCGAGACGGCTGCCTGGCCCGATCCGATGTTCGACCCGATGGGCTCGCCGAGTCCTCGGTGACCGCTGGAGCCGGCGAGTCGGCTGAGTCCGCCGAGCTCGTTGGGTCCGGTGAGCCGGCTGATGCCCCGGAAGCACGCGGCGCTCCCGACTCCTCGGTGCGGCCGGGGGTCCCGGCGTCGCCGGGAGCGGTCGGGGACTCCTGCTGAGGGCTCTGACGGTGGCTCTGCTGGATCCCTCGCTGATGGTCCAGCGCCCGCACGTCCCACTCCTTGCCCAGGAGCCGCGCGATGAAGTCGGTGAGGCGTTGCAGTCGCGGCATCAGGGCTCCAGGCTTCCTCGCAGCTCGTCGGGGAACTGCTCCTCGGCCTCGTGCATGAGGGCGACGATGAGCCGGCAGCCGCCGAAGACGAAGTCCTCGAGCTGCCTGTCCGTCATCCCTGCCTCGAGGGGGTAGGTGTACTCGCCGTGAAGGCGCACCACGCCGCCGTCGGCGACGGTGAGATAGGCCTTGGGGCCGATCCGGGTGGTGTTCCAGTCCTCGACCAGGGCGCGTAGCTGGGTCAGGTGCTCGGTATCGGCGATGCGGTGCCAGATCCCGCGCATCTGGACGGCCCTGGTGTCCTGGAAGATGGCGTGGACGGTGACGTATCGCCACGGGATGCCGATGTCGCCCTCGTCATCGATGAAGTAGCGCAGCCCCAGGCGCTTGACGCACTCGTGGATACGGTCGACGTCCACGGGCCTGGGGACCGTGGCGGCGGCAGCAGAGCTGGCGTCGGAACTGGGCATGCTTCCCAGCCTAGCGGGGTGAGCGGCCTCCTCCCCACCGCATTCGGCCCGCTCCACCGTCAGCGCAAAACGGGCAGGACCCTCGAACGGCGTCCCGGCCCTTTCCCATCGCTCACCGCCGGACGCAACGGGTGCGGGCTCTGCGACCGGAGCCGTCACTGAGCCCGCACCGCCGTCAAGAGCGCTGCGCCTTGGGGAGGCCGTTCATGATGTGTCAGAGCTGTTCGCCGATCCTCTGGGAGAACTCCACGAGGCGGTTGGAGAAGCCCCACTCGTTGTCGTACCAGCCGAAGACCTTGACCTGGCCGCCAATCACCTCGGTCAGAGGCGCATCGAAGATCGAGGAGTGCGGGTTGCCGACAATGTCGTGGGAGACGATCGGCGCCTGGGAGTACTGCAGGTAGCCGGCCAGCGGCCCATGATCGGCAGCCTCGCGGAAGGCCGCGTTGACGTCCTCGACCGTTGCCGGGCGGGAGGTGACCACGGTGAGGTCGGTGATCGAGCCGACCGGGACCGGCACCCTCATGGAAGCGCCGGTCAGACGCCCGTCGAGCTCGGGGATGACCAGACCGATGGCCCGGGCGGCCCCCGAGGAGGTGGGAACGATGGAGACGGCGGCAGCGCGCGCCCGACGCAGGTCCTTGTGGGGCGCGTCGTGAAGCCGCTGGTCACCGGTGTAGGCGTGGATCGTCGTCATGAGACCGCTCTCGACCCCGAAGGAGTCGTTGAGCACCTTGGCCAGCGGGGCCAGGGAGTTCGTGGTGCACGACCCGTTGGAGAACACGTCGGCGGCGGAGACATCCAGCTGGTTGTCGTTGACCCCCAGGACGAAGGTGGGGACGTCGCCCTTGGCGGGCGCGGAGACGATGACCTTTTTGGCACCGCCCTTGAGATGCTGGGCGGCCTTGTCCCGGTCGACGAAGAACCCGGTGGACTCGATGACGACGTCGGCCCCGGCCTCGCCCCAGGGGATCTTGGCCGTCCGGCTCGGAGAAGACCCTGATGGTCCGCCCGCCGACCTCGAGGTCGCCGCCGTCGGCAAGGACGCCGTCGAGATGCCCGGCCACCGAGTCCCACTCCAGGAGCGTGGCCAGCGTGCCCGAGTCGGTCAGGTCGTTGACGGCGACGACCTCGACGTCCGCCCCACTCGCCAGCGCGGCACGCAGGTACGTGCGCCCGATACGTCCGAAGCCGTTGATACCGATACGAATAGTCATGTTCCTTCTCCTTCGGTCAAGGGAGGCGCCAGAGGACACCGACGCCGACGTGCAAGGCTCAGGAGGAAGCGGACCCGTCGTCACCGGGAGCCCCACCAGCGGCCCCGGCTGCGGCACGGAGCAGCTCAAGGGCGCCCTGACAGGCCGCGTCGTACGGGGCCCTGTCCTGCTCGGCCATGGCCAGGACGTAACCGCCCTGAACAACGGCGACCATCGTTCGAGCCAGATGGTCCGGCTCAAGGTCCGCCGGCAGACGGCCCTGCGACCTGGCCGCACCGATGACAACGACCAGCATCTCGCGAAGCCGAGCGAAGGCCTCGGCGACCGGCTCACGAAGACCGTCGTCGGCCACCACCGCCTTGTCCTGGGCCATCCGACCGACTCGACAGCCCTTGAGCGGGTCACGGGGAAGGGTGAGGTAGGCGCTGAGGATCTCGAGCGGATCCTCGAGGTCCTTGATCGCAGCCTTCCAGGAATCCAGCTGAACCCGGCAGTTGTGATCCAGGGCCGCCAGTCCGAGGTCCCGCTTGGTGGGGAAATAGTGATACATGCTCCCCTGGCCGACGCCGGAGAGCTCGCGAACCGCTCGCGGGCTCGTGGCACTGTAGCCACGCTCCCACATCAGCTCAGCCATCGCCTCCACCAGCTTCTCTCTCGAGTCCACACCAGAACTGTACATACCTCTAGGTACAGCAGGCAAGTGTCGAGCTCCCTCGCTTCTCGCGGTGCAGGTTGGTGCGGGTTCCAGGCGGGGACCGCTCAGGCGGGGGCGCCCACCCGCAGAGTGGGCAGGCCCAGGCTCACCGGGGCGGCGTCGGGTTCAGGAGCGGCGCAGGCCTCGGCCTGACGGCGCTCCCAGGCGTCGCCGGCGCGGGTGCGCCGCACCTGGAACAGCGCGGGTCCATCGTCGAGCCAGAGGCGGTCACCGGGCTTGAGCGCCTCGTTGGCGGCCGCGGCAACCGGGTCCGGCTCCCGCCCGCAGCGGGCCGAGTCGGCGATGAGGTTGTGGGGGGCGCCGTGGGTGACGCGCACGCTCACCATGTCGCCGGGACGCGGGGCCCCCACCGGCGTAGTCGTCCTCGGCCAGGCCCTCGGGCAGGGCCACGTGGACGAGCCGGTTGTCGGCTGCGCGCCCGGAGATACGCGCGGTCACCGAGTCACGACGCCCCTCGCCCTCGGCGACGAGCACCTCCACGACGCGCCCCTCCTGGCTCTCGTTCTCCTCACGGGCGATGCGGCGCACGAGTGCATCGAGCCGCCGGTAGCGGTCCTTGACGACCTCGGCGGGGACCTGGTCGTCGCGGTCGGCGGCGGGCGTGCCCGGGCGCGGGGAGTACTCGAAGGTGTAGGCCGAGGCGAAGCGGGCGCGCTCGACGACGTCGAGCGTGGCCTGGAAGTCCTCCTCGGTCTCGCCGGGGAAGCCGACGATGATGTCGGTGGTGATGGCCGCGTCGGGCATGACATCGCGGACCTTGTCCAGGATGCCCAGGAAGCGCTGGGTGCGGTAGGAGCGGCGCATGGCCCGCAGAACCCGGTCGGATCCCGACTGCAGGGGCATGTGCAGGCTGGGCATGACCGCCTCGGTGGTGGCCATGGCCTCAATGACGTCGTCGGTGAAGGCGGCGGGGTGGGGGGCTGGTGAAGCGCACGCGCTCGATGCCCTCGACTCCCCGGCCGCTCGCAGCAGCTTGGCGAAGGCGCCGCGGTCGCCGAAGCCGACTCCGTAGGAGTTGACGTTCTGCCCCAGGAGGGTCACCTCGATGGCCCCTTGGGCGGCGACGGCCTCGACCTCGGCCAGGACATCACCGGGACGGCGGTCGCGCTGCTTACCGCGCAGGGAGGGCACGATGCAGAAGGTGCAGGTGTTGTTGCAGCCCACGGCGATGGAGACCCAGGCGGCGTAGGCGGACTCGCGGCGGGTGGGCAGGGGTGGAGGGAAGACCTTGAGGGACTCCTCGAGCTCGACGGCGGCCGCCGAGTTGTGCCGGGCGCGCTCGAGCAGGGCGGGCAGGACGTCGAGGTTGTGGGTGCCGAAGACGACGTCGACCCAGGGGGCGCGCTCGACGATCCCCTCCCCCATCTGCTGGGCCAGGCACCCGGCCACGGCGATCTGCATGCCGGGGCGCTCGCGCTTGACGGCCGCGAGCTGGCCCAGGTTGCCGAAGAGCCGGGTGGCGGCGTTCTCACGCACGGAGCAGGTGTTGATGATGACGACGTCGGCCCCACCGTCACCGGCGTCGGTAGCGCGGGCGGCCGCCTCGGGCACGTCCTCGACGCGCAGGTAGCCGGCCCCCTCCAGCAGGCCCGCCATGTGCTCGGAGTCGTGGACATTCATCTGGCAGCCCAGCGTGCGCACGTGGTAGGTGCGCGGCAGGGCGCCTCGGGCGTCGAGAGCGGGGGCGGTAGCGGCGAGCATGGTCATCGCCGAGCAGTGTAGGTGGCGGTGGGGCCCCGCCCCAGTCCTGACGGACCGTCGTGACCAGATGCACGGCCGATCGTCCTCGACCTGAGCCTCACGGAGCGCCGCTTCCATTCTGCTGCGCGGATGCAGGCTCCTTCACTAGGATGTGACGCGCCACACGACGAGAGGGAGGGTCATGACGGCGCCCCACACACCCACGCGCTTCCTGGACCGGCACCTGGGCACGACGGGAGCGGACCTGGACACGGTCCTGACCAGCATCGGTGCTCGGAGCCTGGAGGACCTGGCCGCCCAGGTGGTCCCCGCCACCCTGCCCGTCGTCGACCTCCCGCAGCAGCCCGAGCGACCCGACGCCGACGTCGGCGGTCTGAGCGAGGACGAGGCCGTCAGCGCGCTCAGGTCCCTGGCCGCCCTCAACGACCCGCACACCGAGATGATCGGGCGCGGCTACCACCCCACCGTCACCCCCGCCGTCATCGTGCGCGACGTCCTGTCCAACCCCGCCTGGACCACCGCCTACACCCCCTACCAGGCGGAGATCAGCCAGGGGCGCCTGGAGGCCCAGCTGCTGTTCCAGACCGTCGTGGCCGATCTCACCGGCCTGCCGGTGGCCTGCACCTCCCTGCTGGACGAGGCCACGGCCGTGGCCGAGGCGGTCCTGCTCATGGCGCGCGCACACCGCGGCCCCCGACGCCCCCGTGCTCCTCGACTCCGGCCTGCACCCCCAGCTCATCGAGGTGGCCTCGGCCCGGGCCGAGGCCCTGGGCATCGACGTCGAGGTCGTCTGCACCTCCACGATCACCGCCGACGGCGCGCCCCTGACCGGGGCGGTCCTGGCCCACACCACCAGCCGCGGACTCGTCCAGGACCTCGCCGGTGCCGTCGCGGCCGTCCACGCCCGCGGCGGCCTGGTGGCAGTCGACGCCGACCCGCTGGCCCTGACGCTGCTGACCGAGCCGGGTGCCGTCGGCGCGGACATCGCCGTCGGCACCGCGCAGCGCCTGGGAGTGCCCCTGTTCTTCGGCGGCCCCCACCCGGGCTTCATGTCCGTCACCGAGGCGCTGCGGCGCCAGCTGCCGGGACGCGTCGTCGGCGTCTCCCGGGACACCGAGGGCCGTGAGGCCTACCGCCTGGCCCTGCAGACCCGCGAGCAGCACATCCGCCGGGAGAAGGCCACCTCGAATATCTGCACCGCGCAGGCCCTGCTGGCGGTCGTCGCGGCCTTCTACGCGGTCTACCACGGTTCTGAGGGCCTGGCGTCCATCGCCGAGCACGTGCACCGCCAGGCCGAGCAGCTGGCCGTCGGCGCCTGCGCGCTCGGGCTCGCCCTCGAGCACGAGGTTCTTCGACACGGTGAGCGTGCGCCTGCCCGGCGCCGCCCGCCACGCCGTCGAGCGCGCTGAGGCGCTGGGCTACAACCTGCGCCTGCTCGACACCGACCACGTGGGTGTGAGCGTCAACGAGACCACCACCGACGACGACGTCACCACGGTCCTGCGGGCGCTCGCCGACGCCCTCCCCCGCGCCGCGCATGACCCCGCCCCGGGCAACGACGGCGCCCCACGGTTCCCCCTGCCCGCGTCACTGGCGCGCACGAGCACCTTCCTGACCCACCCGAGCTTCCACCGCCACCGCAGCGAGACCGCCCTCGTGCGCTACATCCGGCGGCTGGCGGACCGCGACCTCGCCCTCGACCGGACGATGATCCCGCTGGGCTCGTGCACCCTCAAGCTCAACGCGGCCGCGCAGTCGGCCGTGTGGCTCAGCCCCAGGGCTCGCCGGCACCCACCCCTACGCCCCCGCGACCCAGACACGCGGCTGGCGCCTGCTGCTGGACGGTCTCGCCGACCGGCTGGCGCAGCTGACCGGCTACGACCGGTGCAGCCTGCAGCCGGCCTCCGGCGCCCAGGGCGAGCTCGCCGGCCTGCTGGCGGTGCGCGGCTACCTCAGGGCCACCGGGCAGCAGCGCGACCTCGTCCTGGTACCCGCCAGCGCCCACGGCACGAACGCCGCCTCGGCCGCCGGCGCCGGCTTCAGCGTCAAGGTGGTCGCCACCGCCGAGGACGGCTCCATCGACGTCGACCATCTGCGCGGGCTCCTGGCCGAGCACGGTGAACGCGTCGCGGCCATCATGCTCACGTACCCGTCCACCCACGGCGTCTTCGAGCCGCAGGTCATTGAGGTCACCGCCCTCGTCCACGACGCCGGCGGCCAGGTCTACATCGACGGCGCCAACCTCAACGCCCTCACGGGGCTGCTGCGCCCGGGTGACCTCGGTGGCGATGTGTCCCACCTCAACCTGCACAAGACCTTCGCCATCCCTCACGGCGGCGGCGGTCCGGGCGTGGGCCCCGTCGTCGTCAAGGAGCACCTGGCCCCCTACCTTCCGGCCGGTCCCGGCGGATCGGCCGTCCCGACGGACGAGGACCATGACCGGGGCTTCGGCGGGGCTGCGGCCATGGGGGCCCGCTTCGGCTCGGCGGGGGTCATGCCGCTGGCCTGGACGTACCTGGCCACGCTCACCGACGCCGATCTGCGCCGGGTCACCCTCACGGCGCTGGCCCACGCGAGCTACCTCTCGCAGGCGCTCGCCGACGTCTTCCCCACCCTGTACACCCACCGCGGGCACGTGGCGCACGAGTGCGTCCTCGACCTGCGTGCGCTCACCGCCGCCACCGGCGTCAGCGCCGAGGACGTGGCCAAGAGGCTCATCGACTACGGTTTCCACGCACCGACCCTCTCCTTCCCCGTGGCCGGCACGCTCATGGTCGAGCCCACCGAGTCCGAGCCCCTGGCCGAGCTGGACCGATTCATCGCGGCCATGCGCTCGATCCGTGCCGAGATCGACGAGGTCGCCTCAGGGGCCGTGGCGCTGGAGGACTCGGTGCTGCGCCGCTCGCCGCACACGCTGGCGGCCGTCACGGCCGAGCCGTGGCAGCGGCCCTACTCGCGCGCCACCGCGGCCTTCCCGCTGGCGGGCATGGAGACGGACAAGTACTTCCCCCCCCGGTCTCGCGGGTGGACAACGCGTGGGGCGACCGACACCTGATGTGCACCTGCCCGGCACCCGATGCCTTCGAGCGCACGAGGCCTGAGCCGAGACCACGTCTGACGAGGAGACAGCGATGAGCAAGCACACCGAGACCAGCGCAGCCGTCCTGCGCACCACGCCCCTGCACCGCGTGCACACGGCCCTGAGCGCGTCCTTCACCGACTTCGGCGGCTGGCAGATGCCGTTGCGCTACACCTCTGACCTGGCCGAGCACCACGCGGTGCGCCGCAGCGCCGGGATCTTCGACCTGTCCCACATGGGTGAGGTCAAGGTCACCGGCCCCGAGGCGGGGGCCGCCCTGGACCACGCGCTCGTGGGGGCCCTGTCCGCCGTGGCGGTGGGGCGCGCCCGCTACACGATGATCGTCTCACCCTCCGGCGGGGTCATCGACGACCTCATCGTCTACCACGTGGGCGACGAGGAGTACCTCGTGGTGCCCAACGCCGGCAACCGTGAGCGCGTCGCCGCTGAGCTGGTCGCCCGCTGCGCGGGATTCGACTGCACGGTCGAGGACATCTCCCTGGCCACCTGCCTCATCGCCGTCCAGGGGCCGCGGGCGCAGGAGGTGCTCGTCGGCGTCATCGAGTCCGGTGCCGCCATGCCCGGCGCTCTCAGGCCCCTTGAGGGCTCGGAGAAGGACGACTGCGGACCGGACGTGCTGTGCGGTCCCACGCTCTTTGGAGCGCCTGCGCTTCTACGCGGCCGTCAGGGCGACGGCGGCGGGGCACTCGGTGCTGCTGGCCCGTACCGGCTACACGGGTGAGGACGGCTTCGAGCTGTTCTGCGGCGCGGAGGACGCCGTGGACCTGTGGACGGTCATCACCAGTGCCGCGGCGGCCCTGGAGCCCACCGTCATCGACGGCGAGCCGGTGCCGGCTCTGACCCCCTGCGGACTGGCGGCGCGCGACTCCCTGCGGCTGGAGGCCGGGATGCCCCTGTACGGGCACGAGCTCCACGAGGGGATGACGCCCTACGACGCCGGCCTGGGCGCGGTGGTACGGCTCAACAAGGGCGCTTTCGTCGGACGTGACGCCCTGGCCGCCCGAGCCGAGCAGGAGGGCACCGAGGGCACCTCGGTGCTGGTTCCCCTGACCGCTGAGGGTCGGCGTGCGGCCCGGGCCGGTGCGCCGGTGCTGGGCGACGACGGCGAGGTGCTCGGTGCGGTGACCTCCGGCCTGCTGTCTCCCACGCTGGGTCACCCCGTGGCCCTGGCGCTCCTGCATCCCTGGCGTGAGGACGCCCCCGCCTGGCCCGTGGGCACGGCGCTCGTCGCCGACGTGCGCGGCAGGCCGCTGAAGGTCACGGTCGTCGACTCCCCCTTCTACAAGCGGACCCGATAAGGCGTCCCACACCACCCGCCACCTCCTGACAGGAAGGACCCCATCATGGCTCAGAGCGTGCGCGCTCACCTGCGCTACAGCATCGACCACGAGTGGCTGGAGGACGGTGAGCCCGCACGCGTGGGCATCACCACCGTCGCCGCCGACGCCCTCGGTGAGGTCGTCTTCGTCGACCTGCCCGAGGTCGGCGCCCAGGTCGAGGCGGGCGAGCCCTGCGGCGAGCTCGAGTCGACCAAGTCCGTCTCGGACCTCGTCTCACCCGTGAGCGGCACCGTCGTCGACGTCAACGAGGCGGTCGTCGACGAGCCGGGCACCGTCAACGAGGACCCGTACGGCGCCGGCTGGCTGTTCACGGTGACGGTCAGCGCTGAGGGAGATCTGCTCAGCGCCCAGGACTACGCAGACAGGTTCGACGCCGTCGTCGACGGCTGAGTGCTCAGGCCCCGCTCTCGGTGGCCTTGCGGCGGGCGGCGAGGTCGGCGTCGTGACGGGCCGCCGTGGCGAAGGCCGCGCCGGGCTCGGCGATGGAGCCGAAGGAGGCCAGGTCGCGACGAAAGACGACGGCGGCGAACCAGTCCATCATGATGCGTACCTTCCGGTTGAGGGTCGGCATCGCGTAGACGTGGTAGCCGCGATGAGCGGTCCAGGCGGTGAAGCCGCGCAGGGTCCCGACCCATGATGCGTGCGACGCCCTTGCCGATGCCCAGGGAGGCCACGGTGCCCAGGTTCGCGTGCGCGTAGGACTTCAGAGGCACACCGTTCTCGTCCCCGGCGGCGAGGACGGCCACGAGGTTGTCGGCCAGCAGCATGGCCTGACGCACCGCGTGCTGGGCGGTGGGGGCGCAGGTGGCCTCGGGGTCCTCGGAGGTCAGGTCCGGGACGGCGGCGCAGTCGCCGGCGGCCCAGGCGCCCTCGACCGGCGCTCCGTCGCGCGCGACCTGGAGGGTGGGTAGCGCGGTGACACGGCCGCGGGCGTCGATGGGCAGGTCGGAGGCGGTCTGCAGTACCGGGGCGGCCTTGACGCCGGCGGTCCACACGATGGTGTCGGCGTCGAACTCGGTGCCGTCGGACAGGACGACGTGGCCGTCGACGCAGGAGCTGAGGAAGGTGTTGAGCCGCACATCGATGCCGCGCTCAAGCAGCTGCTGCAGCCCGTAGCCGGAGAGCTCCTCAGTGAGCTCGGGCAGGATGCGGCGCGATCCCTCGACGAGGACGAAGCGGACGTCGCGCTGCTCGATGGAGGGGATGGTGCGCACGGTCGCGCGCGCCATGTCCTCGAGCTCGGCGATGGCCTCGACGCCCGCGAAGCCTCCTCCGATGAAGACGAAGGTGAGCAGGCGCCTGCGGCGCTCGGTGTCCCACGTGGAGGCGGCGTCCTCGATGCGGGTCAGGACCCGGTTGCGCAGGGCGGTGGCCTCCTCGACCTGCTTAAAGCCCATGGCCTGCTCCGCCAGGCCGGGGATCGGCAGGGTGCGGGCCTCGGCGCCCAGGGCGATGACGAGGTGGTCGTAGGTCAGGGTGTAGGGCTCGACCCGCTCGTGCGTGGACTGGGGGGTCGGAGGACGCACGGTGACGGTGCGGCCCGCGTGGTCGATGGCGGTGACGGCGCCGGTGATGATGGTGACGCCGTCGAGGTTACGGCGGTGGGGGGCGATGACGTGGCGCGGCTGGATCGAGCCGGCCGCGACCTCCGGAAGGAAGGGCTGGTAGGTCATGTAGGCGCGCGAGTCGATGATCGCGATCTCGACCTGGTCGAGGTTGAGCTGGGCGCGCAGGGCCCGGGCGACGCAGAAGCCGACGTAGCCGCCGCCGGCGATGACGACGCAGGGGCGGACGGCGGCTGTCCGTGCCGGCGGCGACGTCGGGGACGTCGTGGCGGGCCGGACGTACGGCCAGTGCGAGGGCGGCTCCGGCGGTCAGGAGGCCGGCGGTCGACAGGGCAATGGTGGTGCGGCGACTCATGCGCACAATCTAAGGGCACCCTTATTCCAAGACCACGCTAGGACCTAGTTCCCAGGCATGGTTCCCATCACAGTGCGCCTCTGCGCGCCCGCGAGCGGCCCTCACCTGTCGCCCGCCACCACCGTCCACTGCTCCAGCGCCAGCGCGGCTGCGCCCCGCGCCCACTCGTCGAACTCGAAGGGGCGCAGCAGGACGGGGACCGGGGCGGCCGCCCAGTGCCGCAGGCCGTCCACCTCCTTCTCGAAGGTCTCCCGGTAGGCCTCCACCACGGCGATCCCTTCCCCCGAGACGACGACGAGCTCAGGGTCGACGTAGGCGATAAGGGTCCCCACGACCCTCCCGGCCGCCAGTGCCGCACGCCGCAGAACGTCGTCGACACCACTGCCCCGACGCATTCCGGGACTCAGGAGCCGCTCAAGGCTCAGCTCCTCCACCGCGCACCCCAGATGCTCGGCTGACGCCCGAAGGATCCCCGCTGTCGAGGCCAGGGCCCGAGCGCACCCCGGGTGCCCGATCTCGCAGCTCGGTCCGGTCGGATCCACCGGGAGGTGACCGACGCTTCCGGCCGCTCCCTTCGCCCCGAGAGGATCTCGCCGCCCACCACGATGCCGCAGCCGATACCGGCCCCCAAAGTGACCAGGGCGAAGGGACTCTTTCCCCGCCCCGCCCCGAACCAGGCCTCGGCGTAGGCGAAGGCGCGCACGTCGTTGGCCACGGCGCAGGGGCAGCCCGGTGGCCTCGGTGATCATGGCGGCCAGGGGAACATCGCGCCACCCCAGGAAGGCGGCCACCACCACGGTCCGCCTTCCGACGACGGCCGCCCCCAGGGAGATCCCGATGGCGTCCGGCCGTCGGCCGCTGCGCTCGGCCAGGCGCATCACCACCGACGCGATGAGGGAGGTGACGGACTCGGCGTCGGTCTCGATCAGCGGCAGGGAGTCATCGATCAGGACCTCGCCCAGCGGGTCGGTCAGGACGGCGTAGAGGCGGTCGGCAGTGAGCTTGATACCTGCGACGGTGGCGCTGTTCGGAGCGACGGCCAGGAGACGGGTGGGCCGCCCCGGCCCGCCCACCTCCACCGGCGGTTGCTCCTCGATGAGACCGGCCTCGATGAGTGGGCGCACCGTGCGCGTCGTCGTCGCAGGGGACAAGCCCAGACGCTCTCCGAGGTCACCGCGACTCATAGCGCCGACAGAGATCAGGGAGAGCAGCGACCGGGCTCCGAGGCTGCGTCCACCACCATCCATCGCCGGCTCCTGTTCCTGCCGTTGCCATCTTCATGACGGGCCGCAGGGCCCGTGACCTGGGACGACGCCAGGCGCCATCCGCTTTGTACCGACACTGTAGGGCAAACCCTTGCGAAATCTGGCATCATCAATTATTTCATTCTACAAGGAATCACCTTGGCTCCGGACTCCCCCTCCCGGAAGGACGATGATGACCCTCCATCTGCGATGCGCCGACACCTCCGTGGTCCTCGACCTGCCCGACGACCGCTTCCCGGTGGTGCGCCACTGGGGCCCCGACCTGGGCGATGTCAGCGGCGAGGACCTGGCCGACGCGGGCCAGGCCGCAGCGACCTCTCTGGGCACCAACACCGCCTGGATCACCAACGACCTGCCGATCCTGCCCCTGGCCCACCTGGGCTGGAACGCGCGCCCCGCCGTGGCGCTCTCGCGCACCGACGGCTCCGCCTTCTCGCCCCACCCCACCGCCTTCACCCACGAGGAGGGCGCTGAGGACACTCCTGCCGGCACCACCCGCGTGGTCCGCTCCAGCGGAACCGACCCCGCCCACGAGCTCACCCTGGGAACCGAGCTGCGCCTGGAGCCCTGCGGACTGGTGCGCGTGCGCGCCTGGGTCCGCGACGACCGCCCCGAGTCCGGCAGCGAGCAGGGAGCCGACCTCGTCGTCGGCGAGCTGACCCCGGTGCTGCCCGTACCCGACAGCGCCGACGAGCTGCTCGACACCACCGGCCACCACGTCCAGGAGCGCAGGCTCGTGCGCACTCCCTTCACCCCCGGCACCCGCCTGCGCGAGTCCTGGGAGGGGCGCCCGGGGCACGACGCCGTCACCTGGCTGGCCGCCGGTCCCATCGGCTTCGGCTGGCGCAGCGGACGCGTCCACGCAGTCCACGTCGCCTGGTCCGGCAACGTCCGCCACCTGGCGATGAACCCGGCCTCGGGGCGCAAGCTCCTGGGAGCCGGGGAGCTGCTCCTGCCGGGCGAGGTCTCGCTGGCCCCCGGCCAGACCTACACCTCGCCGTGGACCGTCTTCTCCTGGGGTGAGGGACTCGACGCCCTGGCCCACCGCAGCCACGCCTGGCTGCGCTCGCTGCCCGCCCATCCCGAGCGCCCCCGCCCGGTACTGCTCAACACCTGGGAGGCCGTCTACTTCGACCACGACCTCGACAAGCTCAAGGCCCTGGCCGACGCCGCGGCCCAAATCGGCATCGAGCGCTACGTCCTGGACGACGGCTGGTTCGGCTCCCGACGCGACGACACCTCGGGCCTGGGCGACTGGCAGGTCTCCCCCGAGGCCTGGCCAGACGGCCTCGAACCGCTCGTGGAGCACGTCCACGCCCTGGGCATGGAGTTCGGCCTGTGGTTCGAGCCGGAGATGATCAACGTCGACTCCGAGCTGGCCCGCGCCCACCCGGAGTGGATCCTGTCCGACGGTGCCGGCGGGGCACCCGAGCACCGCCACCAGCGGGTCCTGGACCTGAGCGCCCCCGGGGCCTGGGAGTACCTGTTCGACGCCGTCTCCTCCCTCGTGGAGCGCCTGGACATCGCCTACCTCAAGTGGGACCACAACTCGCCCCTGCTGGCCACGGGCCACGAGGTCGCCGACCCCACGGCGGGGCGCCAGGGGGCGGCGGCCGTCCACGACCAGACCCTGGCCCTCTACCGGCTCCTGGACGCGCTCCATGAGCGCTTCCCCGCCCTGGAGATCGAGTCCTGCGCCGGCGGCGGGCGGCCGCATCGACCTGGGGATCATGGAGCGCACCCAGCGGGTGTGGGCCTCGGACTGCATCGACGCCCACGACCGCCAGAACATTCAGCGCGGCACCATGCTGCTGCTTCCCCCCGAGCTCGTGGGCACCCACGTCGGCTCGGGGCGGGCCCACACCACCCTGCGCGACCTCGACCTCGACTTCCGGGCCGGGACCGCCCTGTGGGGCCACATGGGCGTGGAGTGGGATCTCACCGAGGCCGATGAGCCCACCCGCGAGCGCTTGGCCTCCATCATCGCGCTGCACAAGGAGCTGCGCGGCCTGCTGCACTCGGGTGTGACGGTTCACGCCGACCTGCCCGATGACGACATGCTGCGCATCGAGGGCGTCGTCGCCCCTGACGGCTCCGACGCCCTGTTCGAGATCGCCTCGCTGGGTCAGCTCCTGGCCTGGCCCACGGCGCCGCGACCGTTGCCCGGATTGGACCCCTCGCGCCGCTACCACGTGCGCCTGGCGGCGCCGACCTACCCCGAGCTGAGCCTCGCGGCGGGCTGGATGGCCGAGGGCGTCACCCTGCCCGGTTCCTACCTGACCACCACGGGCGTGGCACTTCCAGTGCTGCACCCCGACCACCTCGTCCTGCTGCGCGTGAGCGCCGTCGACTGACGGCTCGGCGATCCTCTGAGTCGCTGATCCGTTCACCCTTCTTCCACCCGTTCCTACCCCGTCCATCCGCCTTCGACCCGTTTCCCACATCACCGTCGATTTGGAGACCCGATGTCAACTTCAACCCTGCTCGCGCGACAATCGCGTCGGCAGCGCAAGCCACGCTCCGACCTCAAGCTCGGCCTCGCCTTCATCCTCCCGGCGACGATCGGCCTCGTCGCCTTCTACATCTGGCCCCTCATCCGGGGCATCTGGCTGTCCTTCACCGAGTACAACCTCCTCACCCCCGAGGAGTTCACGGGCCTGGACAACTACAAGCGCATGGTCCAGGACGACACCTTCTGGAACGCCGTCGTTGTCACCGTGGAGTACGTGATCATCAACATCGGTCTGCAGACGATCCTGGCGCTCCTCATCGCCGTCCTCATGCAACGCCTGACCCAGTCCACCTTCGTACGATCCATCGTGCTGACGCCCTACCTGGTCTCCAACGTGGTCGCCGCCATGCTGTGGCTGTGGATCCTGGACAACACGCTGGGCATCACTAACCAGCTCCTGGAGCCCCTGACGGGCTCCGCCGTGGACTTCTTCTCCTCGTCGATGGCCATCCCCACCATCGCCATCATCAACGTGTGGCGGCACGTGGGCTACACGGCCCTGCTCATCTTCGCGGGCCTGCAGTCGATCCCGAACACGGTCTACGAGGCGGGCAAGATGGACGGCGCCAGCGAGTGGCGGATGTTCTGGCGGATCACGGTCCCCCCTGCTGCGCCCGATCCTGGCGCTTGTGCTCATCATGACGATGATCGGCTCCTTCCAGGTCTTCGACACCGTCTCGGTGGCCACCCAGGGCGGCCCCGTCAACGCCACCCGCGTGCTGCAGTACTACATCTACGACATGGCCTTCGGGCGCTTCCAGTTCGGATACGCCTCTGCCATGGCGGTGGGGCTGCTGCTCGTCCTGGCGGCGATCACGATCCTGCAGTACCGCATGACCCGTGCGGGCGAGACGGACCTGGACTGAAGGAGGACCACCCATGACAACGACAACCGCATCCGTGTCCTCCGCAAAGTCCCCCAAGGCAGCCGCTGCGGCATCTTCCGAGGCCCCCGGCCGCCGGTTCACCGTTGGCAAGGCCCTGGCCTGGGCGGCGATGATCCTCATCATGCTGTTCACGCTGCTGCCCTTCTACTGGGTGCTGCGTACGGCACTGTCCTCCAACGCGGGCATCACGGCCCACCCCACCAGCCTGCTGCCGGTGGACATCAACCTGCGCGGCTTCGCCCGCGTCTTCGGCATGCAGTCCACCGAGGAGGCGCTGGCCGACGGCGGCAGCGGCGCAGCCATCAACTTCTGGCTCTACCTGCGCAACTCGGTCATCATCTCCACGCTGGTCACCGTTGGACAGGTCTTCTTCTCGGCGATGGCCGCCTACTCCTTCTCCCGCCTGCGTTGGAAGGGACGGGACACCGTCTTCGCGGTGTTCCTGGGAGCCCTCATGGTCCCCTCGATCTTCACGCTCTGCCCAACTTCGTGCTGGTCAAGCAACTCCACCTCATCGACACCTTCCTGGGGGTGGCGCTGCCGACCATGTTCATGACGCCCTTCGCGGTGTTCTTCCTCAAACAGTTCTTCATGAATATCCCGCGTGAGCTGGAGGAGGCCGCCCTGCTCGACGGCGCCTCGAAGGTGCGGGTGTTCTTCACCCTCATCCTGCCCATGGCCAAGGCCCCGATCTCAACGCTGGCGATCCTGACCTACATCACGGCTTGGAATGACTACTTCTGGCCCCTGCTGGTGTCCTACACGGACTCCTCGCGGGTACTCACGGTGGCCCTGGCAGTCTTCCGCTCCCAGGCGCCTCAAACCGGCCCCGACTGGGCCGGGCTCATGGCCGCCACCCTGGTGGCCGCACTCCCGATGCTCCTGCTGTTCATGGCCTTCGCCCGGCGCATCGTCAACTCCATCGGCTTTACCGGAATCAAGTGAGGCACCAGATGACGACTCAACCGATCAGCCCTCTTCACTCGTCGCTGTCGCGCCGCGGCCTCCTGTGCGGTCTCGTCTCCGGGGCGGCCGCCCTGACCCTGGCGGCCTGCTCCTCGGGCTCCAGGAAGTCGGGATCCGGCGCCGTGGAGTACTGGATGTGGGACGCCAGCCAGCTGCCCGCCTATGAAGCCTGCGCCAAGGCCTTCGAGGCCAAGACCGGTATCAAGGTCAATATCACCCAGATCGCCTGGGTCGACTACTGGACCAAGCTGACGGCCGGTTTCATCGCCGGGACCGGACCGGATGCCTTCACCGACCACATCTCCAAGTTCGCCCAGTTCGTGGATCTGGAAGTCCTGGTCCCGCTGGAGAAGCAGACCGCCTGGGCGGGCGTCGACGAGTCGGCCTTCCAGGAGGGCCTCATCGACCTGTGGAAGGGAGAGGACGGGCACCAGTACGGCTGCCCCAAGGACTGGGACACCGTGGCGGTCTTCTACAACCGGGACATGCTCACCCAGGCGGGCCTGACCGAGGCCGATCTGGCTGGCTGGTCCTGGAACCCCACCGACGGCGGAACCTTTGAGAAGATCCTCGCCCGCCTCACCGTGGACAAGAACGGCGTGCGCGGTGACGAGCCCGGATTCGACAAGAGCCGTGTGGCCGTCTACGGCCTGGGTATCCAGGACGGCGGCTCGGGGGACGGCCAGACCCAGTGGAGCCCCTTCACCGGCTCGGCCGGCGACTGGTTCTACACGAACAAGGAGACGTGGGGAACCGCTACCGCTACGACGAGAAGGTCTTCCAGGACGCCATGGACTGGTATTTCGGCTTGGTGGACAAGGGCTACATGCCTCCTCGTGGAGCCTTCTCCTCCACGACCAGCACCGACGTCCAGCTCGGTAGCGGCAAGATCGCCATGTGCTTCAACGGTTCGTGGATGTTCAGCACCTACGCCAAGCTCGATGTCAAGGTCGGGATCGCGTCGAATCCCGTGGGTCCCAACGGCAAGTCCGTCTCCCTGTACAACGGGCTGGGAGACTCGATCTCCAAGCAGTCGGCCAATATCGACAACGCCTCCAAGTGGGTGGCCTTCCTGGGAACCGCCGAGGCTCAGGACATCGTGGCCTCCTACGGGATCGTCTTCCCGGCCATCTCCTCCTCCACAGAGAGGGCTGTGCAAGTCTTCGAGCAGATGGGACTTCCCACCAAACCCTTCACCCAGCACCTGGAGGACAGGTCCACGTTCTTCTTCCCACTGACCTACTTCGGCGCGGACGTGGCGGCCATCATGAAGCCCGCGACGGACGACCTGTGGGCCAACCGGGTGCCCGCCTCGACACTGACGACGTACAACGAGCAGGTCAACCTCCTGTTCGAGACCTCCAAGCACGAGAAGAGCTGACAGCAGGGGTTGCTCTCAGTGCGCCCAGGGGTCGGTGGCCGGCATGTGCCGGCCACCGGCCCACCGCGCACCCCGGGGAGCCCGTCTGCCTGATCAATCATCGCGTCGACTCGGCCTGGAGCCAGAACGGCTCGAGCACTCCCGCCAACGGTTCCGCCTCCTGCATCGGCAGGGAGTGGGTGGCGTCCTTCCAGGTCTGGATCCGCGCACCCGGCAGCAGCTCCTCAGCGCGCTCGGCGGCCTTCCTCCCGCCCGCCAAGGAGTCCCTCCCCGCGATCGCGACGTAGACGGGCGTGGTCAAGGCATCGCTCTGCTCCTTCGTCAGCGGTGAGGGGGTGGGCAGATCGGCGTCGAAGTGCTCCACCGCGGCCTTGATCATGAGAGCCAGGGGATCCGATCCGGCGAAGTCCTCGCCTCCGATCCGCCCCAGCGCCTTGCTCCGCAGACTCTCGGGAAGCCCCGGTACGGAGGAGACCACCACCCAGCCGAGTTTTCCGGCCGGCGGGTAGGCGAAGGTGAAGACCGGTTCCAGCAGAGTCAGGGATCGGACCCGCTGGGGATGGAGCCACGCATAGGCCGTGGCGGTGGCCCCGCTGAAGGAGTGCCCGACGAGGTGGGCCCCCGGGGCGCGACGGCGGTGACCACCTGATCGATCCAGGCGCCCTGGTCCTCCATCGACGTCAGCGGAACGGACTGGACGGACAGTCCCGCATCTCCGAGCGCGTCGAAGGCGATGACCTGCCGCGAGCGCGTCAGGAGGGGGACGTTCGCGGACCACATGGGCACTCCCGATGAACGTCCGGGCAGCAGGACAACAGGGCATGAGTCGAGATCGGCTGCTTCGTTGCCAGCGTTCCAGATGTAGACCCTCACGGTTCCGAAGTCGGTGGCGACGTCCTGCACCGAGCTGGGCTCCGGCATGGCCTCCATGGCCTGCCGGTAGTAGCCGATGTACTCCTCGCGTCCTTGAACCGTCCTGAAGTGCCCGACGTCGGCAGACCCCGTGGCGGTTCGGCCGATGCTCACCGCGCCGACCAGCGCAAGCGCGACGACGAGCAGCCTCACCGCACGCCGAACCGCGGACCTGCGGGAACACGGAGGACGGCTCCGCCGGAGGGAATGCAGCCGCCAGACCTGGGAGATCCCTTTTTGCAGTACGTTCATATTGCAAGAGTAATACGATACGCATGTATTGTAAAGGGATGCCCAAGATCGTCGACCACGAGCAGCGCCGAACCGAGATCATCCACGCCCTGTGGCAGGTCATCTACGAACAGGGCATCCATGCGGCCTCCTACCAGGCGGTGGCGCGGGCCGCCGGGATCTCGGTCGGCAGGATCCAGCACTACTTCGCCTCCAAGCAGGACCTGGTGAGCGCCGGCTGCCAGGCCATCGTGGACACCGCGGAGTCCGTCCACCTCGGGCGCACCGAGGCACTGGAGCCGCTCGACGCCCTGACTGAGCTGCTTATTCAACCGCTCCCCCGTACCGAGGCGCTTCGGCTGGGTATCTCGGTCTGGTACGCCTACCTGGCCCGGGCCACTGCGGATCCGCAGATCAGGGAGATCCTCGCCAAGGTATCCCGCGGAACACTGGATTACGCGGCCCGCCTGCTCGAACAGGCCGGAGCGCCGGAGCAGGAGGCGGAGCGCCTGATCGCCCTGAGCAATGGCCTGGCCCAGTCCGCCATGGTGGGAGCGGTGACCGTGGAGGAGGCCGCGCGTGTTCTGCACCAGGAGGTCGACTCGCTCAAGGCCCTCTCAAGGGGGTGATGACGATCCCCCACCACCCGTGCGGCCGCAGCGCTCAGCGCAGACCCACGATCTTCCCGGTGGCGACGTCGACGTCGATGCGCTCGGCCGCGGGATGACTCGGCAGCCCCGGCATGGTGGATAGGCTCCCGCAGATCGCGCAGACGTAACCCGCCCCGGCGGCCAGGCGCACCTCGCGCACCGGGAGCCTCCATCTGGTGGGAGCGCCCTTGAGACCGGGCTCGGCGGACAGGGACAGCGGGGTCTTGGCGACGATGACTGGCAGGTTCCGAAGCCGCCGCGCTCATAGTCGTCCAGCAACCTGCTCGTGGCAGAGGTGTAGTCCACACCATCGGCTCCGTAGAGGGCCGCCACTTTGGCGATCTTGGTGCGCAGGTCGTCCTCCGGCCCGTAGACGGGGCGGATGGAGACGGCATCGCCAACCTCCTGGCAGGCCTCGACGACAGCACTCGCCAGATCGAGGCAGCCCTCACCTCCTCGAGTCACGGGGTGGCAGACGGCCACCCGGGCTCCGACGTCGCGGGCGATGCGCGTCACCTCTTCGATCTCGCCGTCATGGTCGGTGGGGAAGACATTGATGGCCACGACTGGAGTGATGCCGAAGCCCCGCACGATCTGAAGGTGCTTGAGCAGGTTGGCTGCGCCAGCGCGTACGTCCTCGGTGCTCTCCCGGAGCATCTCCTCGGGCAGGTCCTTGCCGCTGACAATCCGGTAGCGCCCGGAGTGGACCTTGAGCGCCCTGACGGTGACCACAACGACGGCCACGTGCGGATGCATCCCGGAGACGGCGCACTTGAGGTCCACGAAGCGCTCCAGGCCCATGTCCGCCCCGAAGCCGGCCTCAGTGAGGACGTACCCGCCACTTCTCGCGCCTGCCGCGGCGACGCGGTCGGCGATCACCGATGAGCAGCCGGTGGCGATGTTCCCGAAGGGGCCGGTATGAACCAGGACGGGAGTGCCCTCACCGGTGCGCAGGAGATTGGGCTCGAGCGCATCGCGCAGGACGGCGCACATAGCCCCAGCAGCCTTCAGGTCCTCGGCACTGATCCACTCCCCACTGCGGTTGCGACCGATCACGATGTGCCCCAGGCGATCGCGCAGGTCAGCCAGGTCAGTGGCCAGCGACATGATGACCATAAGCTCGCTTGCCGGGGTGATGTCGAAGGAGGCCTGCCTGGTGACGCCGTCGATCTTGGCTCCCAGGCCGGTGACGATGTGGCGCAGGGCGCGGTCGTTGACGTCCAGGACCCGGGGCCAGGTGATGGTGCGCTCGTCGATGTCGAGATCGTTGCCGTGGTGCAGGTGGTTGTCGATCATCGCCGACAAGAGGTTGTGGGCGGCGGTGATGGTGTGGAAGTCGCCGGTCAGGTGCAGGTTCATCCGCTCGGCCGGCAGGATGCGGGCCCGCCCGGAGCCGCCGGCCCCGCCCTTGATGCCGAAGGTGGGGCCCATGGCCGACTGGCGCAGGGTGAGGACGGCCCGCTCCCCCAGACGCGTCAGCCCCTGGGCCAAACCGATAGCGGTGGTGGTCTTGCCCTCTCCGAAAGGAGTCGGCGTGATCGCGGTGACGACGACGTAGTGGGCGCCGCTAGCGCCGTCGTTGGGCTGGTCGTCCGGGTCTAAAGCGTGCAGGTCGATCTTGGCCACATCGCGGCCGTAAGGGATGACGTGCTCGGCGGCGATTCCCACCGAGGCAGCCAAGGCATCGAGGTCAACCGGAGTTTGAAGGCCACCATCGGCCGGAATCACCTGGGTCATGAGGCAAGCCTAGTAGGTCGGCGAGAAGAGCCTCACGCCCTCGGGAGCCTGCCTTACGGGACCGTCTCTCCGCCCTGCTCCTCGGCGAGGGCGTCCTCAATGGCCCGCATGGTCACGTCCCGGCTGTAGCCCTTGCGGCCCAGCATGGCCGCGGTACGGCGTCGACGCACCTCCCAGGGCAGGTGGCGGGTGGAGATCAGCTTCTTGCGAGCCAGTGCCAGGGCCGCCGCGTCCTCGTCATCGGAGTCGATCTGGTCCAGGGCGGCAGCGACATCTCGCTCCCTGAGGCCCTTGCGCCACAGCTCATCGGCGATGGCGCGTCTGGCCGCTCCCTTCTCCGCGAAGCGGGTGCGGGCCAGGCGCGCCGCATAAGCGGCGTCATCGATCACCCCGGCCACTTCCAAGCGGTCGAGGACCTCGGTGGCGATGCGGGGGTCCACCTCCTTGCGCTCGAGCAGCTCCACCAGGGCAGCACGTGGGGCCGCACTGCGGTCGAGGCGACGCAGGACGATCTCCCGCGCTGCCTCGACGGCCTGAGCGTGGGCATCGGGAGTGATCCAGGGCATCAGAACCCGCCGGCGTCCTCACCGAAAATGGTGTCCGGCTCGTCTGTCGCGGACTCCTTAGCAGGCTTGGTGGTCTTTGAGGCCTTGGTGGAGCCAGCAGCCTTCTTCCCACGTCCGCGAGCGGTCTTGACCGCGCTCGTGGCGGCGGCGTCATCGTTCTCAACCGGGACCGCGGCCGCGGCCACGGCGGCCTCGGCGGCAGCGAGCTCCTCAGCCTCCCGAGCCTTGCGGCCGGGCTCGCCGATCCCCAGGGCCGCGAGGATCTTCTCCTCGATCTCAGCGGCCAGTTGCGGGTTGTCCTTGAGGAAGTTGCGCGCGTTCTCCTTGCCCTGACCGAGCTGGTCCTCCCCGTAGGTGAACCAGGCTCCGGACTTGCGCACCACGCCGTTGTCCACACCCAGATCGAGCAGACTGCCCTCGCGGGAGATGCCCTGGCCGTAGAGGATGTCGAACTCGGCCTGCTTGAAGGGCGGCGCCATCTTGTTCTTGACGACCTTGACCCGGGTACGGTTGCCCACGGGCTGATCACCGTCCTTGAGCCCGCCGATGCGGCGCACGTCCAGACGCACCGAGGCGTAGAACTTCAGGGCCTTCCCACCGGTGGTGGTCTCCGGGTTGCCGAAGAACACGCCGATCTTCTCGCGCAGCTGGTTGATGAAGATGGCGGTGGTGCCGGTGGAGGACAGGGCCCCGGTGATCTTGCGCAGCGCCTGGCTCATGAGACGCGCCTGGAGACCGACGTGGGAGTCCCCCATCTCCCCCTCGATCTCAGCCTTGGGAACCAGGGCCGCCACGGAGTCGATGACGATGATGTCCAGGCCGCCCGAGCGCACGAGCATGTCGGTGATCTCCAGGGCCTGCTCACCGGTGTCCGGCTGGGAGACCAAGAGGTTGTCGATGTCAACGCCCAGAGCCTTGGCATAGACCGGGTCGAGGGCGTGCTCGGCGTCGATGAAGGCCGCGTTGCCGCCGGCCCGCTGCGCACTGGCCACGGCGTGCAGGGCGACGGTGGTCTTTCCGGAGGACTCCGGTCCGTAGACCTCGATGATGCGGCCTCGTGGGAGTCCTCCGACCCCCAGGGCCACGTCAAGAGCGACCGACCCCGTAGGGATGACGGAGACCGGCGGACGGGTGTCGTCCCCCAGGCGCATGACGGAGCCCTTACCGAAGTTCTTGTCGATCTGGGCGAGGGCGGTGGCCAGGGCCTTGGAGCGGTCCTGGGTCTGGCTGGCAGCAGGCATTGTTCTACCTCGGTTCTCGGGGCGGCTCGCAGCCGCGGTGGACATGGCTGGTCAACTTCGGCGAGGTCCCCTCTCCGGGGCTCACCAACGACGGTATGCCTGACCACTGACATCTATCTCCGCCCCTTCTCGGCCCTGTGGACCCAGGGTGCGTCGCCGTCGTTCGTGGAGAACAGTACCCGAACACCCTGTTCGATCGCGACACCATTGTCGCGCGCGTGTCGATCACTCCGACCCCGACCCCATCACCCCGCCTCAGCGGTGGGGGTCGGTGCGGAAGATCCAGCGCTCAGTCTCCGAGCGCTCGGTCTCGTCGCACAGAAGGGCCCACACTCGCTCCGGCGCCACTCCGTCATCGAGTGCCTGCACGCAGGTCGCGCCCAGCTCGGGCAGGACCATGTCCTGCGTCAACGACCGACCGTAGGCCGAGCCGAAGACCGCCTCGACGGCACTCCAGAACTCCGAGTGCTTCACCACCCCTCCCTTCCTCAACAGACACCCCGGCGGTGGGCCCACTCATCGTGGACCCACCGCCGGGGCCGGTCAACCCATCGGCCGCTGTCAGCGGCACCTCGAGAGCACCGCGCCGAGGGTGTCAGCGGATGATCACCTCAGGGCGATGCCCTGCTGACGCACAAGCTCGTCAGGAACTGTGTCCGGAATCATGACCCCTTCGGTCAGGGCAATGCGGTCCGAGACCTCGCGCAGCACCATGGACAGGGGGGCGTCAAGCGCCTGGCAGATAGAGGCCAGCAGCTCGGAGGATGCCTCCTTCTGGCCGCGCTCAACCTCGGAGAGGTATCCCAGGGAGACGCGGGCCTGCGAGGAGACCTCGCGCAGCGTGCGCCCCTGGTGCTGTCGAACGCCGCGCAGAACCTCTCCGATCTCGCGACGCAGGACGACATTCTCATGCTTCGGGGTGTCCACGGACACACCGTACCCTGCCCCGGGTCCCTGGCGCATCGGCATCCGGTTGTTGATCGGGCGAGTGGTGCGGGGGTGAGTCGTGTTGTTCATCATCTGGCACAACCATTCACGTCGTGGATTCATTCCCGCCGTGCGAGGCCAGTTCTCCGGCTCCGCTGGCGTTGCACCTAACTCTACCGGCATTCCTGAGAGAAACCTGAAACACGTCTTAGTCTGCGGTCTGTAGGTGATGAGGAGTATTCAGATCCGCTCCCTGCGGGCATTCTCCTTCAGAAGCGCAACGGCCAGCTCGATCACGTTCAGCACGGTGCGACGTCGGATCTGCGCGCGTTCCCCGCTCAGGTGCAGCTCACAGTGCGCCTCACCCCAGGGGGCGACGACGGCGACATGGACCGTTCCCGCCGGATGACCGTCGGCCGGCCCCGGCCCCGCCACCCCGGTGGTGGCCATCCCCACATCAGCACCGAGGAGCCGACGAACGCCGCGCGCCATCTGAAGAGAGACGTCGCGGTCCACCGGCCCGGTCCGTTCCAGGTGAGTGGGATCCACACCGAGTACCTGCGCCTTGACACGGGTGGCGTAGGCGACCACGGCACCGGTCAGCACGTGCGACGCTCCAGGGACCCCGACCAGGGTCGAGGACACCTGCCCACCCGTCAGCGACTCGGCGATCGCCACCGTCACTCCGCGATGCTCAGCTGCTCGCAAGAGCTCAGCCGCCTCACGGGCGCAACGCTCCTCATCGCACCCCCCACCCCTGACCGGCACTCCGCGCCCCAGGGTGCTCATCGGCCGGCACGCACACTCCGACGGCTCAGGCGCACAGCCTCTCGCACGTAGTCCAGCCCCGTGACCACGGTGACGACCAGCGCCGCAGCCACAACAGCATAGGCCGCCTTGACCAGAAGGCCGGCCACGCCGGCGGGCAGGAAGAGGAAGGACCACGGCGTCAGCAGCCCCACCAGCCCCACCATCTGGAGAGCCGTCTTGATCTTGCCGCCCCGCGAGGCCGCCATGACCGCGCGGCGCAGCATGAAGAAGCGCATGACCGTGATACCGAGCTCGCGCACGACGATCAGGATCGTGACCCACCACCACAGCCTGCCGTTGATGCTGAGCAGGACGAAGGCGGACAGGGTCAGCGCCTTGTCCGCGATCGGGTCGGCGATCTTGCCGAAGGAGGTCACCAGCCCCCACGAGCGCGCCAACTGACCATCAAGACGGTCGGTGAAGGCCGCTACGACGAACACCACAACGGCCGCGAGCCTGGCCCGGTCCCCCGGCAGCAGCGAGAGCCAGATGAAGACGGGCACGAGCAGCAGTCGCAGCACCGTCAAGGCGTTGGCGATGTTGAGCAGCGGCGCACGCTCTGGCTGTGCGGCGCCGTCCGGGGCGGTCGAGGAGTTCATCGAGTCCAGCCTAATAGTGCACGCCCTCACACCGCCGGAGAAACCTCGAAACGTGTTCGAAAAACATCGGGGGGCGCACGCCGCCTCCGGCGCCCGGCACCATTCACCGCACGCAACACACCACGGGGGATCTATCCCCATCGGCTGTTTTCCGCGGAAATCCTGCCATCCTGCCCGACATCCATCGAGAGGCCACAGGTCGCACACACTTCATTAAGGTTTGGTTCTTACGTTCATAAATATGTTTTCCTCCATATTCTCACCACTTTTCCTGGAAGATATCGACAATGACGGATGCGGGCGCCGAGCCGCCGGATGCCCGGGCGAACGGCGGTCAGAAGATCGACGGCACGTAGGCATCGCGCGCATTCCTCACCGGTCGCGAGGTCCGGGGCTGCTCATGGCCACCACTCTTGCCGCAGTGATCGCAGTCGCAGGTTGCGGGGCGGGCAGCACCCGCGAGCAGCAGAGCCAAGGCGGGCAGGATGCGAGTGCTCCCGGTGCGGCGGCCTCCGCCAGCGCCGGCGGCTCGCAGGACGTGCACTTCACCGTGGGTTACGCCGGCGACGTCCTCATGCACATGCCGGTTCTGAACTCCACTCCGGAAGCCTCAGGGGACATCACCGGCAACGTCGCCGCTGAGACTCCCTGGGTCGAGGGCCTGGATCTGGCCCTGTGCGGGATGGAGGTTCCTGTCGCTCCGGACGGGGTCTACTCGGGCTTCCCCTCCTTCGGCGCCCCCTCCGAGGTCGTCGGCGCCTTGGCGAGATCCGGGTGGGACGGCTGCGCGACCGCGTCCAACCACTCCGCGGACCGGGGGGAGGCGGGAGTCATCGCCACGCTGGACGCCTTGGACTCGCACGGCCTGGGGCACGCCGGCACCCACCGCAGTGCCAAGGACGCCTCCGTACCCTTCGCGCTCTACGAGCTCAAGCGCGGGGACCGCACGGTGACCGTGGCCCAGATATCCACGACTATGGGGCTCAACGGCTTGGAGGACCCCACCGGGTACTCGGTGTCGCTCAATGACGTCAATGCCATCACGAAGGCCGCGAAGTCGGCTCGGGCGGCGGGAGCCGACCTTGTCGTCGTCCACTCGCAGATCGGCCAGGAATACGAGACCACGCCCGACAACGAGCAGGTCTCCTACGCCCAGGACCTCGCCGACAGCGGTGAGGTCGACATCTTCTTCGGCGCCCACCCCCACGTACCCCAGCCCGCCGAGAAGCTCTCCGGGGGCGTCAAGGGCAGGGGGATGTGGGTGTCGTACTCGGCCGGCAACTACATCTCCAGCCAGAACGAGTCGTACTGCGGCCCGTTGTCCGACGTCGGTCAGCTGGTCTGGGCCGATGTCACCTCCCATGCCGACGGCTCGGTGAGCGTGGACAAACTGAACTGGCACCCGTTCACGGTGGATCAGGAGGGGGCTACAAGGTCAGGGACCTGGCGGCGCTCCACAACGGAGAGCGTCCCGCCGACCTGGGTCTGAGCGAGCAGGAGATCGACCGACGTTGGAGCCTGCTTGGCTCGGACGTCAAGGACACCTCGACGATGGCCACGAAGCCTCCGGAACCTACCGGGCAGGCTCCGACGGTCCTCAGTCGTGACGAGGTGATCAAACGAGTGGGGACCCACCCGGCCCCGTCGGACGCGGCATCGCCCTCACCTTCCACCAGATCCGGGTCCCGTCCGAGTCAGGAACCGGATCGAGAGTCGTCCACCTCGTCGGATCAGTCGTGACAGTCACCCCGTCCTACACCGTCGGCCTCAGGAACGGCGGATCCGGAGCCGGGCTCCGCCGAGCCACGGGGGTCGCTGGAGGACGATGATGAGAAGGGTTGACGTGACCTGACGAAGGGCTATCGGGAGCTGTCGGCGTGGAGGAACCGCGTCACCACGATGAGCCGCGGCCGGTGAGTGACCATGCGTCCTCCGAGTCCTCCTCGGCGGAGGCATCGTCCCAGGATTCCGACTCCGGCAGGTTCGGGTCGGCCTCCAGCGGGTCCGTGCTGTAGCGGTTCGACGGCAGAGCCACTGTGCGGGGCTCACCTGCCACGGGGGCCGGCGGGCCGTCGGTGGCGGGCTCGCCGGCCTGGGAGTCCTCAGAGACTGCGGGGGTATCGGCGCTTCCCGGCGCGTTCCCCTCGCCCTTGATCCAGGCCAGGGTCTCCTCCAGCTGCTCGGGCTGGACGAGGACGTCACGGGCCTTGGACCCCTCTGAGGGGCCGACGACCTCACGGGACTCGAGCAGGTCCATGAGGCGCCGGCTTTGGCGAATCCGACGCGCAACTTGCGCTGGAGCATCGAGGTGGAGCCGAACTGGCTGGAGATGATGAGCTCGGCGGCCTGCAGGAGCAGGTCCATGTCGTCGCCGATCTCCTCATCGATCTGCTTCTTGACCTCCGGGACGACGACGTCCTCGCGGTACTCGGGGGTCAGCTGGGCCTTGACGTGCTCGACGACGGAGCGGATCTCGGTCTCGGTGACCCAGGAGCCCTGGATACGCACCGGCGTGGAGGCCCCGGGGCCGAGGTAGAGGGCGTCGCCCTGGCCGGTGAGTGTCTCGGCCCCGTTCTGATCGAGGATGACGCGGGAGTCGAGCTGGGAGGCGGTGGCGAAGGCCAGGCGCGAGGGCACGTTGGACTTGATGAGGCCGGTGACCACCTGGGCGACGGGCCGTTGGGTGGCCAGGACCAGGTGGATCCCGGCGGCTCGGGCCAGCTGCGTGATGCGCTGGATGGAGGCCTCGACGTCCTTGGGGGCCGTCATCATGAGGTCGGCGAGCTCGTCGACGACAACGAGGAGGTAGGGGTAGGGTCTCAGCTCGCGCTGGGAACCGGGAAGGGGCTGGACCTCTCCAGCGCGCACCGCCTTGTTGAAGTCATCGATGTGCTTGAAGCCGAAGGAGGCCAGGTCGTCGTAGCGGGTGTCCATCTCGCGGACCACCCACTCCAGGGCCTCGGCGGCCTTCTTCGGGGAGGTGATGATCGGGGTGATGAGGTGCGGGATGCCCTCGTAGATGGTCAACTCCACGCGCTTGGGGTCGACCAGCACCATGCGCACCTCCTCGGGGGTGGCACGCATCATGATCGAGGTGATCATGGAGTTGACGAAGGAGGACTTGCCCGAGCCGGTCTGGCCGGCCACCAGCAGGTGCGGGGTCTTGGCCAGGTTGGTGACGACGTAGTCGCCCTCGACGTTCTTGCCCAGCCCCACGACCAGCGGGTGGGCCTGCTTACGGGCGGCCTGGGAGCGCAGGACGTCGCCGAGCTTGACCATCTCGCGGTCGGTGTTGGGGATCTCGATGCCGATGGCGCTCTTGCCGGGGATCGGGGTGAGCAGGCGGATCTCGTCCGAGGCCACCGCGTAGGCGATGTTCTTCTCCAGCCCCGTGATGCGGGAGACGTTGACGCCCCCGGCCGCGGTGGACCTCGTAGCGGGTGACCTGGGGGCCGCGTGTGTAGCCGGTGACGGTGGCGTCGACGTTGAACTCGGCGAAGACGTTCTGCAACGCCTCGACGATCGCGTCGTTGGCGGGGGTGCGGGTGGCGTGCCCAGGGCCGGGCCCGAGCAGGGCGTCCTCGGGCAGGGCGTAGGTGGAGCCGTCGGGGAGGGCCATGTTGCCCATGTCGCTCATGGCGATCTGGTCGGCGAGGTCGGGCTCCTCGAGCGCGACCCCGGGGGTCTCCTCGGTGACGGTGTCGAGCTCGGACGGTACCGGCGAGGCCGGGCGCTTCGCGGGTGAGGGCCTGCGCTGCGCGCCTGCGGGTGCTCCGACCGTCCTGGACCCTCCGGCGGCTCTGTCCTTGGAAGGAGAGGCGGCAGAGGGGGTCGACGACGTGACCGCATCGTCCTCGCTGCCCACCTCCGGGACGACGAAGGTAGCATCGTCGGCCTGGTCACTCTGATCATGGCCGGGTTCGAAGAGCTCGGTGATCGAGGTCTGCTGAGCCTCCCTGTCGGTGGAGCGCTTGCGCCGGCCACTGCCACGCTTACGCGGGGCCGTCTCCTCCACCTCCAGCGCGGAGCGGAAGGGCTCGTCTCCGTCGTAGGAGTCCAGGAGCGTGGTCTGCTCGGAGTCATCGCCTGCTGCTCCTGCCGCGCCGGAGCCTCCACGGACCCGTCCCAGCAGGCGCCGGGCCAGGGAGTCACCGGAGCCGTCGGCTCCGGACGGGTCGCCGGCTCCGTCGGCGCCCTGAGACCGGCGCTGTGCCAGCAGCTCCCGGATCTCGGCGACGGTCTTGCCGGACAGGACCAGGGCGGAGAACGCGGCCAGGAGGAAGAACAGGATGAAGGCGCCCACTGAGGAGAACAGCGCCGCCAGCGGGTAGCCCACCAGCCATCCCAACAGCCCCCCGGCGCTCTCCAGGCCGCCGACATTGTCCCTGAGGACCGGGTTGCCACTGCCCACCTGGATCATTCCGGTCAGTGCGGTCAGCAGTCCGAGGCAGCCCACCGAGATCCGGGCGTGAACCGCTCCCAGACTGTGGGCCCTGAGCATGGCGACGCCCAGCGCCCCCAGGAGCAGGGGCACGAAGATACCGAGCACACCGACGGGACCTGCGGCGATGTGGTGGAGAAGGTTTCCGGCGGCTCCCGAGATCCCGAACCACTCGCGCAGAGCCAGGACCGCCGCGAGAGCCAGGATGAGGAAGGCCCACCCCGTGCGGCGGTAGCGTCCGCCGGCGGACTGGGTTCCGGAGGCGGTGAAAGGAGCGGGTCCTTGAGGGGATGCTCCTCGAGCGCGCCCCCTGCCGGATCCGGACGGAGGCGTAGCAGTTCTCGTGGTGCGACGATTGGCCATGATGTTCTAGAAACTATCGGATTCTTGGCGCCGGCGGCCCTGCCACGCCGCCTTGGGCGGGTGGGAAAACGTCACCTTCTCACCGAGGGCTCCCTCTGGAACCATCCGGGCAGCCGCCACCGTCAGCGAGCGCTACCGTCGGGTCCCTCATCGTCTTCAGTACCGTCCTCGGTGCTCTCAAGGAGGATGGCGTCGATCTCCTCACGGCGCGGAGCCTGAGCCGGCCCGCTGCGGGCCACGGCGTGGGCGGCAGCCGCGTTGGCGCGTCGGGCGGCCTCGACGACGTCGAGCCCGTCGAGGAGTCCGGCGACGAGGACACCGGTGTGAGTGTCTCCCGCCCCCGTCGTGTCGACGACAGCGCGCACGAAACCGGGAACCTCGATCGGTCCGCCACCGACCGGGTGGAGGACGCATCCGTGGGCTCCGGTACGCCGGACGATCAGTGCCTGTGAGCAGCTCCGACGCACCGCGTCCGGGCCCCCCAGCCGTTCCTCGAGCCGGCTCATCTCCAGGTCGTTGCCGGTCAGCATCGTCGCGCGGGACAGCAGCGGCAGTAGCACCTGGTCGGGGATATCGGGCTGGGCCGGGCCCAGGTCGATGACCAGTCCGACGCCGTCGGGGATCGACAGGAGCCAGTCGGCCAGGATGCCCCTGCTCGTGTAGTGGGCCAGGTCGTAGCCGGTGGCATAGACCCAGTCCCCCTCCCGAAGGTCGAGGCTCTCGAGGTCCTCGCGCTGGGGCTCGCCCTCGACGCCCGCAGTGGTGATGAAGGTTCGCCGGCCCGACGGCTCGATGAGCGTGGTGCAGGTGCCGATATCGCCGACGAGCTCCTCAACGAGCAGCTCGACCTGGTCCAGGCGCATCGACTCGCGCACCCGTGCGGAGTTGGGGCCGGTTCCCAGGGTCGCCGCCAGAGCGGCGGGGACGCCCTGTCGGGCAGCGGCTGAGACCACCGTGTACCCGCCCCCCACGACCGGGCCCGATGATGCCCCGGTGATCGCCCCTCCCGGCATCGGCACTCGGCTGACGTGGAGGGGGATGTCAATGAGGATGGATCCGGTGGATATGAAGCATGCGGGCCGGAACAGAGTCATGCAGTAAGCGACCTCCTAGGCCTCGATGACAACCGGGACGATCATGGGGCGGCGCTTGAGGCGGCGCCCGATCCACCGTCCCAGGGTGCGGCGCATGACCTGCTGGAGGGAGTAGGCGTCGGCCTTCCCCGTCTCCAGCGCGGCGGACAGCGCCTCGGTGACATCGGGCAGTATCTCCTCGAAGACGGAGTCGTCCTCGGCCATGCCCCGGGCCTGAATGTGCGGGCCGGCCAGGATCGTGCCGGTCGTGGTCTCCACCACGGCATAGACGGAGACGAATCCCTCCTCGGCAAGGATGCGGCGGTCCTTGAGCTCGGCCTCGTCAATCTCCCCCACGGAGGAGCCGTCGACGTAGATGTAGCCGCAGGGGACCTGGCCGGCGATACGGGCGATCCCCTTTGTCCAGATCGACGGCCACCCCGTCCTCGCACAGCATGACCCGCTCGGGGGCGACCCCGGTCTTGACGGCGAGCCCGCCGTTGGCCACCAGGTGGCGGATCTCGCCGTGGATGGGCATGACGTTGCGGGGCTGGACGATGTTGTAGACGTGGAGAAGCTCCTCGGAGGAGGCGTGCCCGGAGACGTGGACCTTCGCGTTGCCCTGGTGAACGACACGGGCCCCCAGCCGCATGAGCTGGTTGATGACCCGGAAGACGGAGTTCTCATTGCCCGGGATGAGGGAGGAGGCGAAGATGACGGTGTCTCCGGGCTCGATGGTGACGCTGCGGTGCTCGGAGTGCGCCATCCGGGACAGTGCCGCCATCGGCTCGCCCTGCGAGCCGGTGACCATGAGGACCTGCTCCTGCGGGGGCAACGAGGTGATGTCGCGGGCGTCGATGAGGACGCCGTCTGGGACCTTGAGGTAGCCGCGCTCGGCGGCGATGCCCATGTTGCGCACCATGGAGCGCCCCACGAGCGCCACGCGTCTGCCGTGCAGAGCGGCAGCGTCGAGGACCTGCTGGACCCGGTGAACGTGGCTGGCGAAGGAGGCCACGATGATCTGTCCATCGGAATCGGCGAAGACGTTGTCCAGGACCTGGCCGATCTCGCCCTCGTGGCCGACCATTCCGGGAACCTCGGCGTTGGTGGAGTCCACGCAGAACAGATCCACCCCCCTCCTCACCGAAGCGTGCGAAGGAGCGCAGGTCGGTGATGCGCCCGTCGATGGGCAGGGAGTCCATCTTGAAGTCTCCGGTGACGAGCACATTGCCGGCGTCGGTGCGGATCATGACAGCCATGGCGTCGGGGATGGAGTGGTTGACGGCCACGAACTCCAGGTCGAAGGGGCCGTAGGAGACCTCCTCGTACTCGACAACCTGACGCAGCACCGGGTGGATGCGGTGCTCCTTGAGCTTGGCCTCCACGAAGGCCAGGGTGAGCTCACTGCCCACCAGAGGGATGTCATCGCGCAGGCGCAACAGGTAGGGCACGCCTCCGATATGATCCTCGTGCCCATGAGTCAGCACCAGGGCGACGACGTCGTCGATGCGGTCCTCGACGGAGGAGAAGTCGGGGAGGATGAGGTCGACGCCGGGCTGGTCCTCCTCGGGGAAGAGCACGCCGCAGTCGACGATGAGCAGCTTCCCGTCGAGCTCGAAGACGGTCATGTTGCGGCCGACCTCTCCCAGTCCTCCCAGGGGGGTGATGCGCATTGCGCCATCGGTGAGGGGGCCGGGGGTCTTCAGCGCAGGAAAGTTCGTCACGCGGGCATCCTACCGAGGATACCGCGATAATCGATTGATATGGTCTGATCCGATTTGATCCCACTCGATCCTGTCTCACCCCGCCTGAGCACCCAGGCAGGTTCCAGAAGCGCACGGGCTGAGAAGAGGTATCCCACAACAGACGAGGCCCGCGCCATTCATTGATAGCGCGGACCCCTGTCAAGTACCCCCAGCCGGATTCGAACCGGCGCCGCCGCCGTGAGAGGGCGGTGTCCTAGGCCGCTAAACGATGGGGGCGATATATGTGGTTGTGGATCACTCGGACCGCGAGGTCCTCAACTGATCCGTACCCCCAGCCGGATTCGAACCGGCGCCGCCGCCGTGAGAGGGCGGTGTCCTAGGCCACTAAACGATGGGGGCCATGACAGTCTGGTCGCCGCACGCGACAGCCAGACCCTCGTACCCCCAGCCGGATTCGAACCGGCGCCGCCGCCGTGAGAGGGCGGTGTCCTAGGCCACTAAACGATGGGGGCTATAGATCAGCAGATATCAAGCAGATCCGCTGGGGTACCAGGACTCGAACCTAGAATAACTGAACCAGAATCAGTCGTGTTGCCAATTACACCATACCCCAATGGGTTCCACCTCAGTCGTCTCGCGGCCGAGGCAGCGGGCAGTAATCTACACGCCCACCCCGCCCCCACCAAATCATCAGGGGGTGACGACAGACACATGCCGATCCGGACAAGCGTCGACTCCCCGTCACTTCCCCGAAACAGGCCGTTGAGCAGCCTCGAGCCGCCCATGGAGCACGAGCCGGTACATCCCATAACAGCCTCAGACAGCCTCGCAGCCAAGCGCAACGACAATGACATCCCTTAGACTCGCCGGAGTTCCTGCTCGCCCCGTTACCCTCTGGGAGGCCGTATGCGCACCCATCCACTGCGTCACAACCACGCCGGTCGTGGCTCTCACAGGACTCGCTGCCTCGCTCTTGGGCTGTGTCTGACCGCTGGTCTGGCACTGAGCGCCTGCGGCCCCGCCCACAAGGGCCAGCTCACCGTTGAGCCCGTCAGTGCCTCCGCCGAGGCCAGCAGCACGAAGGGATCCTCCACCAAGCCGTCTCCCTCCAAGTCGTCCACTCCGACACCATCGGCCACGCCCTCCGCATCATGGACGATGCCCAGCGTGACGATCACCAACGAGAGAACCGACATCTGGCAGCAGAAAGATGACCTTCTCAGCCTCCCGATGGAGACCTCCTTCCTCATTAACCGGGGATACCTCTTCAATGATCAGACCTGCCAGGGCGTTCTCCGCTACCAGTCCTCCCAGGACACGTACAACAGCAGAAACACGACGGGTGATAACGCCGCCTCCTCCGCCAAGGTGCAGGAACAACCCTCGAACTATCCCGCCTACACAGTGACCTCGGGACCCACGGCCGTTGACGTCATGCCTGATGACAGCGGCACGCTCGCGGGTTACGAGGTTGCCTACACAGGAACAGTCACCTTCAGCAACTCAGGAGACAGCGAGGTCAGTGGATACCGCTTCTTCAGGCAGGTCGGAGAGCAGGGGGCCACACTCGACATCCTCATGCAGTGCCTTCCGGGTAATCTCCCCGACCTTCAGACCTGGCACGATCTGCTGAGCGGGACACGGATCAGCGGCTTCGACGCCGGCGCCATGTGATCGTCTCGTGGAGTCACTGAGCGTTCTCCCCGGTGGCTCACGAGAGTCTCCGTGAGCGGATGGGGTGGGGCCAGGAGCATTGTGCTCCTGGCCCCACCTCGATCAGCTCAACCGGCAGTAGTCACTCGAGTCGTGCTCTCAGGGCCCGCAGCCTGGTGAGGGTCGAGTCGGCCCCCAGGATCTCCATGGACTCGAACAGCGGCGGGGAGACCTGTCGTCCGGTGACGGCAACGCGCAGAGGACCGTACGCAAGACGCGGTTTGATCCCCTCGCCGTCGGGCATGCCCCGTCCCTCGACGATGGCGGCCCTGAGGGCCTCCTCCACATGGTCTCTGTCCCACTGCTCGACGCCCAGCCCCTCCAGGGCGCGGATACCGGCGTCCAGGACATCACTCGCCGAGTCCTTGAGCCTGGTCCTGGCCCTGTCGTCAATGGTGAGGTCGTCGTCGGCAACGAAGAGGAAGCCGAGCATGTCACGGCACTCGCGCAGTAACTGGATCCGGGTCTGGATGAGGGGCGCCGCTGCGCTGAGGATCTCCTGCTCGCGCGCAGAGAGCTCGTCGAAGGAGGCCGCCGAGACCAGCGGCACCTGCGTGACCTCGTCGGTCGGGTCAGGGTAGGGCGTCGGCGAGGTAGGGGCACCAGGCGGTCGCGGAAGTCCTTCTCCTCCAGCGCTCGCACCTGCTCGGCGTTGATCGCCTCGCACTTCTTGGGGTCGAAACGGGCCGGGTTGGGGTTGACGTCATGGACGTCGAAGGCCTCGATCATCTCTGCGGCGGAGAAGACGTCCCGGTCAGCACTGAGCGACCATCCCAGCAGGGCCAGGTAGTTGAGCAGTCCCTCGGGGATCATGCCGCGGTAGCGGTGGATGAGGAGGTTGGACTGGGGGTCGCGTTTGGACAGCTTCCGGTTGCCCTCCCCCATGACGTAGGGCAGGTGCCCGAACTCGGGCATCACCTGGGCCCGGCCGATCTCAACGAGTGCCCGGTAGAGCGCCACCTGCCGCGGGGTGGAGGACAGCAGGTCCTCGCCGCGCAGGACGTGGGTGATGCCCATGGCGGCATCGTCAACGGGGTTGACCAGCGTGTAGAGAGGCTCCCCACCCGCGCGCACGACGACGTAGTCCGGCACGCTGCCCGCCTTGAAGGTGATGGGGCCGCGGACCAGGTCGGTGAAGGTGATGTCCTCGTCCGGCATCCGCATCCGCAGGACGGGGAGGCGTCCCTCGGCGCGGAAGGCGTCCTTCTGCTCCTGGGTCAGGTTGCGGTCGAAGCCGTCGTAGCCGAGCTTGGGGTCCTCGCCGCGCTCACGGTGACGGGCCTCGATCTCCTCGGGGGTGGAGAAGGACTCGTACAGGTAGCCCGCCTCCAGCAGCTCCGCCGCCACCTGCTTGTACAGGTCCATCCGCTGGGACTGGCGGTAGGGCTCATGAGGGCCGCCCCTGCCCACACCCTCGTCCCAGTCCAGGCCCAGCCAGGTCAGGGAGTCGAGGATGGCGTCGAAGGACTCCTCGGAGTCGCGGGCGGCGTCGGTGTCCTCGATCCGGAAGACGAAGGTGCCTCCGGTGTGACGGGCGTAGGCCCAGTTGAACAGGCAGGTGCGCACCATGCCGACGTGGGGGGTTCCCGTCGGTGAGGGGCAGAAGCGCACACGAACAGATGACGAGCCCTGCTCCGGGACATCGGCCGTGGCGGCGGGATCAGAACGGAGTGTGGATGAGTGGTCGCTGAGTTCAGGCATGATGGGGACAGCGTATCCCGACGGACCATTCTCCCCATGGCCGCACAACGTGGTGACGGTTACCGTGATCCCCGTGAGTCCGTTACCTCATCGTAGCGGCGGACTTTCCACACACGTGACGACGACGGTTCCCGACTCGACCGGACCGACGGATTCCCCACTCATCTTGGAGGTTCTTCCATGTCCCTGACCCATTGCGCTGCATCACGTTCCGGTTCTCGTCGCCTGCCGGTGCTCAGGATCCCTCTCATGGTGGGGCTCAGTGTCGCTCTCACGGTCCCGGCGCTCACCGCGTGCCAGGAGGAGGGGGAAGTCTCCACCTCGTCCTCCTCCAGCGCATCGAGCGCAAGCCCCCACGCCTCTGAGGCACCCTCAGACTCCAGCAGCGCAGAGAGCACGGAGGTCAACGGCGGAGCAGCTGGATGGTCCCTTCTTGTGTCGGCACCGGGATGGACCAACACGAAGCACGACACCGGGGGAGTCAATGAGCTGGTCAGTGATGAAGGCTGCCAGTTTGTGACGACGCAGAACCTCTTCGAAGGGCAGCCCTCCAGCGACCGGGAGGAAACCGACATCCAGGCGCAGAACGAAATACAGAAATTCTCTCAAGGCGTCACCAATGTGAGTTTTAAACCCGCTCAGGATGACGCGACCTCCGTCAAGGACTCCTCCGGAAATCCCATTGAGACCAAGAGACTGGACTGGACCTACACCGGTAAGGATGGTAAGGACTATCAGGCCACGGAGTATCTCAGGGCGTTCACGACCATCAAGAAACCGACCTTCCTCACCGCGACACTCATCTGCCCCAGTGACAAGTACTCCACCGCGGATCTTGACGACCTCATGAAGTACACGACTGTCACCGACCCAGGGCCTGCGGACATGGATGAGGGCGATTCCGGTAGCGCCTCTGGCAGCGGCAAGGGCGAGAAGGACAACGACAAGAAGAGCGGGACCGACGGAGACAAGGCCACCGCCCCCAGCGACAAGAACGATGGGAAGGGCTCTGACAGGTCTTCCAACCGGACCTGAGCCGCGGCTCCAGACCATTGCGATACGCCAGGGCAGGATGCGTCCCGCAGCGGGTGACCCCGGACGGCACCCGTAGAATCCCACCCATGGCTGTCTCCTCCGACAACGGTTCCGGTTCTCTGGCTCAGATCTTCGACTCCCTGACCCCGCAGCAGATGCGCGAGCGAGGGTCGCTCAAATGGTCCCAGTACCCCGGTGACGTCATCGGGGCCTGGGTCGCTGAGATGGACCTGGGGACCGCCCCCGCGGTCGAGGCGGCGATTCGCCAGGCGACGCACGACGGCCTCCTGGGGTACATGCCGCCCTCGGTCTCGCGGGCGGCGCGCGAGAGATGGCACACTATCAGCGTGAGGCCTTCGGCTGGCAGGTGAAGGCCGAGCAGGTGAGTCTGCTGCCCGACGTACTCTCGTCACTGAGCGCGGTGATCGCCTCTCACACCCGCGAGGACTCTGCTGTCATCGTCCCCACCCCTGCCTATATGCCCTTTCTGGAGATCCCGGGACGCAACGGTCGGAGCTGCGTCGAGGTCCCCTCTGTCGCGCGCGGAGCACGGGACGGTTCGCCTCACTGGGTACTGGATCTTGACGGCATCGAGTCCGCCATGGCGGCAGGAGCCAGGGCTGCTCGTCCTGTGCAACCCGTGGAACCCGGTGGGGCGAGTCCTCTCAGCCGCTGAGCTCGACGCCGTCGCGGCACTGTCCTCGACCTATGGGGTACCGGTCTTCGCCGACGAGATCCATGCTCCCCTGGTGCTCGAAGACTCCTTGGCGCACACCCCCTACGCCCTCCCGTCCGGGCGCAGACCCGGATCTGACCTTCACGGCGACGGCCGCATCCAAGGGGTGGAACATCCCGGGTCTGAAGTGCGCCCAGCTCATCGCCTCGGGCCAGGCCCGTACGCGGTGGGAGACCGATGCCGGCAGCGCTCATCTCACGGCTGGGGCCTCCGTCGTCGGGGCCCTGGCCACTATTGCGGCCCTGCGTGAGGGGCAGGACTGGCTGGGCGAGGTTCGTGCCTACATCCGCGCCAACAGGGACATGGTGAGCGACGCCCTGAACGGCCTCGAGGGCGTCGAGCCAACTCTGCCGGAGGCGACCTATCTGGCCTGGCTGGACTGCCGGGACCTGGGTATGGAGCGGCCGGCGCGCTTCTTCCGCAAGGAGGCCGGAGTCGCGATGAATGAGGGCGTGACCTTCGGGAGGGCCTGGTCGGGATTCTGCCGCCTCAACCTGGCCACGGGCCGAGGCATCGAGGAGGAGACCGTGCGCCGCATCGGCGACGCGGTCCGCCGCCTGTCCCATGCGGCATCCTGAGCCGGGACGTTCCGGGGCCGACGCCGTCGGCTCAGCGACGTACCACCGGGTTGGAGAAGGAGCCGATGCCCGCGATCTCGACCTCGACACGCTGGCCAGCCCGGATCTCGCCGACTCCGGCAGGTGTACCGGTGAGGATGACGTCGCCGGGGAGAAGGGTGAAGATCGTCGAGATATAGGAGACCAGCTCGGGGACGGAACGGATCATGTCTCCGGTGCGGCCCTCCTGGACCAGGCGGCCGTCGACCCGGGTGCGTACTGCAGCGTCGTCGGGTGAGAAGACGGGGGGACGGCCGGGCTCGGGAACCTCGATCCACGGTCCTAGGGGGCAGGAGGTGTCGAAGGCCTTGGCCCGCACCCACTGCGGTTCGGCGCGCTGGCGGTCGCGGGGCGAGACATCGTTGGCGACCGTGTATCCCAGGATGACGTCCTCGGCGTGGTCAGCGGGGACGTCCTTGGCAAGGGTCTTGATGACGACGGCCAGCTCGGCCTCGTAGTGGACCTCATCGCTCCACGGTGGCAGGACGATCGGAGCATCCGGGCCGATGACGGAGGTATTGGGCTTGAGGAAGACGATCGGCTCGCGCGAGGGCCCGCACTCCCCCATCTCGGTGATGTGGTCCGTGTAGTTCTTCCCGATCCCCACGACCTTGGAGCGAGGGATGACCGGGGACAGGAGCCGGGCCTCGCGCAGCTCGACGACCTCTCCGGTGGCCTCGGGCAGGGAGTAGAGGGGGTCCCCCTTGAGAACCAGGAGGTGCCCCTCGGACTCGCCCGAGGCGACCTCGCCGTCGGGCAGCCCCTGGACGATGCCGTAGCGGGGCTCGTCACCGGTGGAGAATCGTGCGATCTTCATGGGTGCCAGCCTAACGCGGTCTGGGTCAGCTGCCCGATGCCTCCTCCAGTGCGGCGCGACGCTCCATGACGGCGGCGTGGGCGGGGCCGTCGGCGGCCCAGATCTCTCCGGGGAGCTTGCCGGGCAGGTAGGGATTGTCGGTGGCGATGAACCGGATCTCCTCCTTCTCGCCGGCCTGGACGGCTCGGCGCTGGGCCTCCCAGTCGCGCAGGGCGCCGAAGGCCCAGCCTCCCAGCAGGAGGATGGAGACCATGTTGATGACGGTCATCGCGCCCATGACCAGGTCGGAGAGGTTCCACACGAAGGTGAGGGTGGACAGGGAGCCGACGGCGGTGGCCACGATGATCATGGCCCGCAGGGCGTAGTGCTTGTGCTGCTTGCCCTGGAGGAAGTCCATGTTGACCTGGGCGTAGGTGTAGTTGCCCAGGAGTGAGGAGTAGGCGAAGACGAAGATGATGATGGCCATGAGGTACTGCGCCCATCCGCCGAGCACGTGGGTGACCGAGGCGGAGGTCAGGGTGTTGGCGGCGTCCTCCGCAGCCTTCCTGGCCTCGTCAGTGGGAAGGGAGCCCGCAGGGGCGTAGACCCCTGAGAGCAGCACGATGAGGGCGGTGACGGTACACACCACGATCGTGTCGACGAACACGCCCAGGGACTGCACGAATCCCTGCTGCACGGGGTGGGAGACGGTGGCCGTGGCGGCGATGTTGGAACCGATCCCTCACCGGCCTCGTTGGAGAACAGGCCTCGCTTGACGCCGTTGAGGGCGGCGGCGAAGATCCCGCCGGCGGTTCCGGCGAAGGCCTGGTTGAGCCCGAAGGCGCCCTCGAAGATGGAGACGATGGCTCCCGGGATCGCGCCGGCGTGAAGCACCAGGATCGCCAGGGCGATGAAGGCGTAGACCACCGTCATGATCGGCACGAGCCACTCGGAGACGGCAGCCACCGACTTGATGCCCTTGAAGACGATCGGCGTGGTGATGACGACCAGGCCGACGGCGGTCATCCACGGCTCGATGTGGAAGGTGCTCTTCATGGTCGCCGCGATGGTGTTGGCCTGGGTGGCCTCGTAGGCGAAGCCGAAGACGAAGGTGATGACGACGGCGAAGACCCGGGCGGCAGGCTTGGAGCCCAGACCCCGCATGATGTAGTAGGCCGGACCGCCGCGGAAGGAGCCGTCAGGGTGGGTGACCTTGTACATCTGGGCGAGGGTCGCCTCGATGAACCCGGTGGCCATGCCCACCAGAAGCCACGATCCACATCCAGAACACGGCGCCGGGGCCGCCCAGGGTGATGGCGATGGCCACGCCCACGATGTTGCCGGTACCGACCCGGGAGGCCAGGCCGACCGCGAAGGCCTGGAAGGAGGAGATCCCGCCCTCGTTGCTGTCCCGGGAGGAGGTGATGGCCCGCACCATGTGGGGGAAGAGCCGCAGCTGTACCGCGCCGGTCCGTATGGTGAAGTACAACCCGCCCAGGACGAGCAGCCAAGCGAGCAGGTAGAGGAACAGGTAGCCGGACGCCTTGTCCAGGATGTCTGCGCCGGCGGTGAAGAAGGACTCCAGAGAGTCGGTCCAGCTGTTGCCTCCGCTGGATGCGGCACTGTTCAAGGGAGCCAGAACCGGTTGCACGTGAGAACCTCCATGGAGTGGGACGACGACGCAGGCAAGGCGGGCGATGTGCGTGTATGTCTAGGGACACGCGTCATTGCCTCATCCACCCCTCTTGGGGGAGAGGTGGTGCACCCTGTTTTCGAAGGCTACGGACACAGTGTTTCGATCCGGTGACGCCGTCGGCCTACGAGGGGATCGACTTCTCCCAGGCGCCCGAGGGCAGAGCTGCGGGCAGGTGGTCGGAATCAGCGCGGAAGGCCGGCCGACTCCGTCCGGCCTCTGATCGCGTTGGAGCGCCTCCCAGTCACGGAGGGCGCAGGCAACCCATCGGCTCAGAGCCACGAGCGCGATGAGGTTGATGATGGCGCCGACGCCAAGGAGCACGTCAGCCAGGGTCCAGACGGTGGTCAGCTGCTGCACGCTGCCGACACCGGCACAGACGACGGCTCCGATCTGGAGTGCCCGTGAGACCCAGGGGCGGTCGGTGAGGTAGTCCAGGCAGACCTGGGCGTAGGAGAAGGCCCCGATGATGGTGGTGTAGGCCAGGACGACGACGAGCAGGGCCATGGGCCAGCGGCTCCACTCCCCCACGAGGTGGGCGATGGCATCCTGGGTCAGGGTTCCCGCGGTCTCCTTGGCGGTGGCTCCGGGCCGGAAGACGTCTGCTCCGGCGACCAGGATCGCCAGCGCCGTTGCGGTGCACACGAACAGGGTGTCGACCACGACGCCGAAGGCCTGGATGAAGCCCTGCTGGACCGGGTGCTCCACGGTGGCTGAGCCCGCTGCGCAGGCCGCTCCGCCCAGCCCCGCCTCGTTGGAGAACAGCCCGCGGCGCACACCGTTGAGCAATGCGGCGGTCACTCCCCCAGCAAGGCCGCCCAGCCCCTGGCGCAGACCGAGGGCGCCCTCGACGATGGAGCGAAGAGCCTCCCAGGCCTGGACCGGGTGGGTGAGGAGGATGGCCAGGACCAGTACCAGATAGGCCAGAGCCATGAGCGGGGCCAGGTACTCGGCCACCCGGGCCATGGCTCGCAGGCCCCCGAGGAGAACTGGTGCGGTCAGGGCCACGACGAAGATGGCCCCCAGGCCCGGAGGCAGTCCGCTGGCGCCCTCAAGGGAGGCGGTGATGGCATTGGCCTGGACCATGGGCATGACCAGGCCGTTGGCGATGAGGAAGACGACGGCGAACAGCCCGCCCAGGATCGGCAGTCTCAGTCCACGGGAGATGTAGTAGGCGGGACCTCCGCGGAAGGTGCCGTCCTGACGACGGACCTTGAACAGCTGGGCGAGGGTCGCCTCGCTGAAGGCGGTGGCGGTTCCCAGGATCGCGACGAGCCACATCCACAGCACGGCGCCCGGCCCGCCCATGATGAGTGCCAGCGCCACCCCGACGATGTTGCCGGTTCCCACCCTGCAGGCCAGTCCGACGGCGAAGGCCTGGAAGGAGGTGATCCCGCCATGGCGCCCGTCACGGGATCCTGCCACCGAGGAGGCGATCGCACCGGTGTGCCTCAGCTGAACCCCCCGGGTCCTGATCGTGAAGAAGATGCCGGCTCCAACCAGCAGCCACATGAGGACCCAGGAGAAGAGCAGGTCGGAGACGGAGGACAAGGCGGCGTCGATCTGGTCCATCCATGAGGCGTGCGCCATCGGCGACATCACGATCACCCCCGCCTCGCTGCGTCGTCGGGCTCCCAGACCCCGGGGACCACGTCTCCGGGAAGGAGGGCGTTACCGTGACCCACGAAGGACGGCTCGGTGAGGCCCTGAGCGCGCTGGGCCTCGAAGTCACGCAGGGCCCCGATGACCCACGGGGCGAGCCGGATCACGACGACGAGGTTGAGGACGCCCAGCAGTCCCAGGGCGATGTCGGACAGGGCCCACACGACGGGCAGGGTCAGGACGGTGCCGCCGAAGGCCGCGGCGGTCAGGATGATCCCGAAGATCTGCTCGGCCCGGCGCTCCCCTCCCAGGAAGTTGACGTTGACCTGCGCGTAGGAGTAGCAGCCCAGCACCGTGGAGAAGACCAGGACGAAGATGAGGATCACCATGGGCCAGGTGGTCCAGGAGCCCAGGTGCTCGGCGACGGCCTGCTGGGTGAGGATCGCCCCGACCAGGGAGCTGTCGTCGGGGCGGTAGGTGTCGGTGGCCAGCAGGATGAGCAGGCCGGTGGCCGTGCACACGAGGATCGTGTCGACGAACACGCCGAAGGACTGGATGAGTCCCTGTCTCACGGGGTGTGCGACCGTGGCGGTACCGGCGGCATTGGGGACGGTACCCAGACCGGCCTCGTTGGAGAACAGGCCACGGCGCACCCCGTTGAGCAGCGCCGCGACGACTCCTCCTGCGGTACCGAACAGAGCCTCGTTGAGGCCGAAGGCCCCCTGGAGGATGCTGACGAGGACCTCCGGCAGCCTGCTGATGTGGAGGACGATGACGACTACGGCAACCAGCACATAGGCCAGCGCCATGATGGGTGCCAGCCACTCCGCGACCCGGGCCACGAGGTGCACTCCGCCCAGGACCACGGGAGCGGTCAGCAGGACGAGGAACACCCCAACCATCCAGCCCGACAGGCTGGGGACAGTGGCCGTCATCACCTCGGCCAGTGAGTTCGTCTGCACCATGACCACGGTGACTCCCACCGAGACGATGCACAGGACCGCGAAGACCTTGCCCCACAAGGCCGATCCCAAGCCGTTCTTGATGTAGTAGGCCGGGCCCCCGCGGAAGGTGAAGTCCCGGCCGCGCTCCTTGAAGATCTGCGCAAGCGTAGACTCCACGAAGCTGGTGGCCATGCCGATGAGGGCGACGACCCACATCCAGAACAGGGCACCGGGACCACCGGCGACGACGGCCAGGGCAACCCCGGCGATGTTGCCGATGCCGACGCGTGCGGCCAACCCCACAGCGAAGGCCTGGAAGGAGGAGATGCCTCCTTGTGCACCTGAGCGCGACCCGGACAACGAGTTGACCATGGTGCCGAAGTGGCGCAGCTGCACCAGGGAGGTGCGCGCAGCCAGGTAGACGCCGGCGAGGATGAGGAGGGCGGCGAGGAGGTAGGTGTAGAAGAAGTCGTCAACGGAGTTGAGCAGGCTCTCGATGCTGGTGAGGTTCATGCGTCGGCTCCTGTCGAGGCGGCCGGCTGGCTGCTGGCGGGGGTGGCTGCGGGAACAACGTTGTCGGTGGTCTCGTCCGCCTCGGCCAGGCTGGCTCTCTCGGCGGTCCAGACGTCGCCGGGGAGGTCGCCGGGCAGGTACGGGTTGCCCACGCCGACGAACAGGGGGGCGGTTCGTCCCGCCGCGCGCTGGACGTCCCAGTCCCTCAAGGCGCCCACGCCCCAGCGGGCGAGCCAGACGAGGGCGACCAGGTTGGTCAGGGTCATGACGGCCATGGTGATGTCGACGGTGTTCCACACAACGGTCAGGGTGGCGAGCGCGCCCAGGCCGGTGGAGGCCACCGAGACCAGTCGGGGCAGCCATCGCCATGCGGGCCGCTCGGAGATGAAGGTCATGGAGACCTCGGAGTAGGTGGCCGCGGCGATGATGGAGGAGAAGGCCAGGACGAAGATGACGATGGTCATGGGCACGGCGGTCCAGCCGCCGAGGGTGGCGGCGACGGCGTCGGAGGTCAAGGTTCCCGCGGCGTCGGGGGTCAGGGTGCCGGCCTCGACGAGGGCGGGGCTGTAGACGCCGGAGACCAGGATGATGAAGGCGGTTGCGGTGCACACGATGATGGTGTCGACGAACACGCCGAGGGACTGGATGAGTCCCTGCTGGACCGGGTGAGCGACGGTCGCGGTGGCGGCTGCGAAGGGCGCGGTTCCCTGTCCGGCCTCGTTGGAGAACAGGCCGCGGCGGGTTCCGTTGGTCAGGGCGGCGATGATGCCTCCGGTCACCCCTCCGGCGAAGGGATAGGGGCCGAAGGCCGAGCCCACGATAGTAGCCAGGATGCCCGGGAGCTGGCTGATGTGGAGGCCGACGATGATGATGGCCATGACCACGTAGACCAGGGCCATGATCGGCGCCATCCACTCGGTGACGCGGGCGACCCGCCGCACCCCGCCGAGGATGACGAGGGCGGACAGCGCCACCAGCACCGTGGCGGCAACGACGGGGCTCAGGTTCAGTGGAGAGCCTGGGCCGATGACGCCGGCGACGGCGTTGGACTGGACCATGATGATGGAGAAGCCGCAGGTGAAGATCGTCAGCCCTGCGAAGATGACGCCCAGGGCCCGGCTGCGCAGTCCTCGCGCCATGTAGTAGGCGGGGCCGCCGCGGAAGGAGCCGTCGGTGTGGCGGACCTTGAACATCTGGGCCAAGGTCGCCTCGAAGAAGGCGGTGGCCATACCGACCAGGGCCACGATCCACATCCAGAAGATCGCGCCGGGACCGCCCAGGATGAGGGCCGCAGCCACCCCGAAGACGTTACCGATGCCCACACGGGCGGCCAGGGAGATCGTGAAGGCCTGGAAGGAGGAGATGCCTCCCTGTGCGCCGGAACGTGATCCGGCCACCTGGTGGAGCATGTCCGGCAGACGACGCAACTGGACACCTCGAGTGAGGACGGTCAGCAGAATCCCGGTACCGACGAGCACCCACATGGTGATGTGGAGCGTGATCCAGTCCGAGACTGCCTCAAGCTGAGCGGCGAGGGCTTCCATGGGAGATTCGGCCTTTCACGGTGTCGCAGCAGGTGGGGACGGCCCGCATGCTCTCATGAATCGGCACCCGGAACATAGTGCGGTCGCTCCTCAGGACGCGCCACGGTCTCTGTGGCTCTCCCACGAGCCAGCCCAGACCGTTCGATACGGCCCCCGTGAGACGATGACGCCGTGACCACCCAGACTGCTCCGGCCCTCAACGCGATGCTCGACGCCCTCATCCCGGCTGACGATCCTGAGCGCGTCCCCGAGCCCGAGGAGGTCTACCTGGCATTCTCGGACTGGGCGGAGACGACGGGCCGCCCGCTCTACCCGCACCAGGACGAGGCGCTGTCGGAGATTCTTGAGGGCCGCCACGTCATCGCCGCCACACCGACAGGTTCGGGCAAGTCGATGATCGCGCTGGCCGCCCACACCGTCTCGCTAGCCCGTGGGGGTCGCTCCTACTACACGGCCCCCTCCTCAAGGCCCTGGTCAGTGAGAAGTTCTTCGAGCTGGTGCGCCTGTTCGGGGCCGACAACGTCGGCATGGTCACCGGGGACACCTCCATCAACGCCGCCGCCCCGATCATCTGCTGCACCGCGGAGATCCTGGCCAACCAGTCCCTGCGCGAGGGCGAGGACATGGACGTGGACTGCGTCGTCATGGACGAGTTCCACTACTACGCGGACCCTCAGCGCGGCTGGGCCTGGCAGGTCCCCCTCCTGGAGCTGCCCCAGGCGCAGATGGTGCTGCTGTCGGCGACGCTGGGCGATGTCTCATTCTTCGTTCGGGACCTGCGCGAGCGCACGGGCCGCGAGGTCGCCGTCGTCGACGACGCCGTTCGGCCAGTTCCCCTGGAGATGGAGTACGTCGTCGAGCCGATCGGTGAGCTGCTTCAGCGCCTGGTGGGGCAGGACAAGGCTCCGGTCTACGTCGTCCACTTCTCCCAGAAGGAGGCGGTGGAGCGGGCGACCTCCCTGCTGAGCGTCGACCTGGTGCCCAAGTCCCGCAAGGCGGAGGTGGTGCGGGCGCTGGGCGACTTCCGCTTCGGCGGCGGTTTCGGGGCCACGCTCTCACGGCTGCTGCGCGCCGGGATCGGCGTGCACCACGCGGGCATGCTGCCGCGATACCGGCGACTGGTGGAGCGCCTGGCCCGCGAAGGGCTGCTGTCCGTCATCTGCGGCACGGACACGCTCGGGGTGGGGATCAACGTGCCGATCCGCTCGGTGGTCATGACCTCGCTGGTGAAGTTCGACGGTTCCAAGGAGCGCCACCTCACCGCGCGCGAGTTCCACCAGATCGCCGGACGGGCCGGGCGCGCCGGCTTCGACACCCGCGGCTACGTCGTCGTCCAGGCCCCCGAGCACGTCATCGAGAACGCCAAGGCGCTGGCCAAGGCCGGCGACGACGAGCGCAAGCGCCGCAAGATCGTGCGCAAGAAGGCCCCCGAGGGGCGCGTCAACTGGACGGACAAGACCTTCGAGCGGCTGCGCGATGCGGCCCCGGAGACGCTGAACAGCCAGTTCCAGGTCACCACCACCATGGTGCTGAACCTCATGGAGCGTACCGGCGACCCGGTGGCGGCGATGGCCGATCTGCTGGAGCGCGCCCACGAGCCCGAGGCCCAGCGGCGCCGGCACGTGCGCCGCGCCCTGGAGATCTACCTGTCCCTGCGCACGGCGGGCGTCCTCACGCACGTCTCCAGCGCCCAGGCCACCGCCGACGGGCGCCCTCGGCTCCGCCTGGCCGTGGACCTGCCGGCCGACTTCGCCCTCAACCAGCCCCTGGCACCCTTCGCCCTGGCGGCCATGGACCTGCTGAACGTGGAGGCCCCGGAGCACACGGTCGACGTCGTCAGCGTCGTCGAGGCCACCCTGGACGACCCGCGCCCGCTGCTCTACGCCCAGCAGCGCGCCGCCCGCGGCGAGGCGATCGCCGCGATGAAGGCCGAGGGGATGGACTACGAGGAGCGTATGGCCGCCCTGGAGGAGATCACCTGGCCCCAGCCTCTGGCCGAGCTGCTCACCCCCGCCTTGGAGATGTACAAGCAGGCCAACCCGTGGATCGCCGAGCACGAGCTGGCGCCGAAGTCGGTGGTGCGCGAGATGGTGGAGAACGCGATGACCTTCTCCGACCTCATCTCCCGCTACGAGCTGGGGCGCAGCGAGGGCGTGGTGCTGCGCTACCTCACCGATGCCTACCGGGCGCTGCGCCAGGTCGTGCCCGATGAGCACCGCACGCCCGAGGTCACCGAGCTCATCGACTGGCTGGGGGCGCTCGTGCGCGCCGTCGACTCCTCCCTGCTCGATGAGTGGGAGGCGCTCGGTCAGGCCCAGGCGGGCAGGGCGGGCGAGGTCGCCGGCCTGCTGGAGGGGGACCGTCCCGGTGCGGACGACTCGGCCGGGGTGGAGCGGGCCTTCGGCGCGGGCGAGGACGGCTCGGTGGCCTTCACCCGCAACCGTCACGCCTTCCGGGTGGCGGTGCGTCGGGAGATGTTCCGCCGCGTTGAGCTCATGGCGCGTGACGACGTCGAGGCCCTGGGCCGTCTGGACGCCTCCTCCGGCTGGGGTGAGGATCGTTGGGACGAGGCGCTAGGGCGCTACTGGGACGAGTACGACTGGATCGGCACGGACACCTCGGCCCGGGCGATCTCGCTGGCACCGCTTGATGAGGCCCCCGATGAGACGGCCCTGGCAGCCGCCGGGGTCAGTGAGCGCCTGCGCGAGGCCCTGGAGACCTCCGGGAGGCAGGTGTGGCTGGCCACCCAGGTCCTGGAGGACCCCGACGGCGACCACGACTGGCGCCTGACGGCCCTGGTGGACCTGGCCGAGTGCGACAGGGACAAGCGCGCGGTCATCCACCTGCTGTCCGTGGGGCCGCAGGGCTGAGAAGGTCGTGGACCTCACTGCTCCTGCCGGGTTGGGAGACCTGACCGGGGGAATGCTGACGCTTATCCTCATGATGGCTCTGCTCGCGGGCTGGATCGATGCCGTCAACCTGGCGACGAACACCGGAGCACTGCTCCTGTTCTCCCTGGCCGGTACCGTCCAGTGGCGACTGGGCCTCTTCATGGGAGGCATGAATATGCTGGGTGGCCACCTTGGGGCCAGGACGGCAACATGGCTCGGTCCTCGTTTCGTCCGCGCCGTGCTCATCGTCGTCGTGCTCGCGCTGCTCTTCAGGCTCCTGGCCTTTTGAGCCACGACGGCACAAACCAGTGTGGCTCACCTCGGCTCATTCCGATTCGGGCCTCACCGGCTGGCGCAGGACGGTCTTCATCTTCTCCGGCGCCACTCGCCGGGGGTCACTGAGGTAGATCTCGTGATGGGGACCGTTCCAGGTGAGTCCGAGTCGTGGCATGACCTCGTCGTGGAGGCGGGCCAGGGTGGGGGCCTCGTCGTTGTAGGTGCCCACGTGGAGAATCTGCAGCGACCTGCCCTCGCTCAGAGGGAGCTCCTTGAGAGCATCGATGGGAAGCTCGGGCTTCTTGCGCGCGGCTCGTCCAAGACCGTCGACGATGTCCTGCGACGAGACCGCGTCAGGCAGAGGGATCATCATGGTCCAGTCCCACTCTCCCTTGTCGCGGGTGACGAAGGCGGAGTTGTCGGCACTCGTCCACAGTCCCTCGAGGGGACCGACGACGAAGTCGTCACCAGTGCGCTTCTTGAAGGCGGAGCGGATCGCGTAGGCGCCTGCGTACAGCGCCTGGATCGCGGTGGCGTAGGCGGGTGAGGTGTTGGGGTCGCCGTGACCGTCAACGGCCAGGTAGGTCATGGCCGGCACGTCCACCTCCGCGAAGTCGGCCGCTGCCGACTGGTACAGGTCCTTGCGGTCCTTCTTGATATCAGTCCTCATCATTGTCTGTTTTCCTCGAGAAGGGTGCGGGTCCAAGTGAGATCCGCTTCCTGGCGCAGGATCTCGTAGTCGAAGATGGCCAGGGCGTGCTCCTCATCGACCTGAGCGCGCAGCCGGCACAGCTCATCGAGCCTCTCCTGGAGCGCCTCGGCGCGCCGCACCAGCGCGGCCATGAGCCCGGGGTCGTCGAGCCGGGCATAGGCGTTGAGCGCCGGAAGCACGCCCGCGGTGGGCGGCGCCGGGGTGAGGACGCGCTCACCGGCGGCCTTGCTCAGCTCACGGCGCCCGACGTCGGTCACGCGGAAGACGGTGCGACGCCCTGTGGGGCCGTTGTCGGGCTCGGCGAGCCCCCGTTCCGCCAGGCGTTTGAGGACGTAGTAGACGGAGGAGAAGGCCAAAGAGGTCCATTGACGGTAACCGCGCTGCTCGATGACCCGGTCGAGGTCGTAGCCGTGACGAGACTGCTCGGCAAGGAGCGAGAGGACAACGATGTCGGCGTCGGAGAGCATGCCGTTACTCTAGCACTAGAGTAACGGCATGAAGACATCCACCGGACTGATTCACCGGGCTGTTCCGACGTCGAAGGGCTGCGTGACTACGGACAGACCGCGTGGGCGAGCTCGCGGATCTGGGCCGGACGGGTGCGGCAGCAGCCGCCGACGAGCCGGGCCCCGGCGGCGATCCAGGAGGGCGCCAGCTCCGGGATTCCGATCCCTTGGCCTGCGGACTGCCAGGTCTTGGTCACCGGGTCGTAGAGATCACCGGCATTGGGATAGGCCACCAGTGGCTTGGCGGTGGCCGCACGCAGCACGGGCAGCGCCCGGCCGACGACGTCGGGGGCCACACAGTTGACGCCGACAGCGACGACTGTCTCCTCCCCCTCGGCCCAGCCGGCCGCCTCGTCGAGTGGGTGTCCGCCGGCCAGATGAGCGCCGTCGGACCGCACCTGGAAGGAGACCCAGCACTCGGCCTGAGGAGCGAGGTCCTTCACCATGGCGACGAGTGCCTGCGCCTCGTCCAGACGCGGGATGGTCTCCAGGGCGAACAGATCGACTCCCTCCCCCGCCAGCACCTCGATACGAGGCCGGTGGACCTCCCGGAAGCCGGAGTCCTCAGGGATACCGACGTCGTAAGCACCGGTGTACTCACTGCCGTCGGCCAGGTAGGCGCCATAGGGTCCCAGCCCTCCGGCAATGAGAACCTGCGCCTCAGGATGCTTCGCCTCGAAGCGACGGGCGGCCTCATCGGCAAGGCGGACCCCGGCCGCGATGATCTCCCGAGCGGCAGCCGCGTCATGCCCGGCCCGCAGCAGCGCCGGGAGCGTCGCCTGATAGGTGTTGGTCGTGACGACACGGGCTCCGGCATCCAGGTAGTCGGAATGGACCGCACGCACGGTCTCGGGTGCCGCGGTAAGTGCGAGCGCCGACCACAGCGCGTGACGGGTGTCGACACCACGAGAGTCCAGCTCGGTGCCCATCGCCCCGTCCAGAACGACCGGACCACGTGCCAGCAGATCGGAAAGCCGGGTCGGTTCACGCCCGAAGGACGTGGTGGATGTCGAGAACGTTCGCATTGCGACACGGTATCGGACGGCTCCAGGCGGCACCGGTAGCGTTCCCACCATGGATCCGGTTGCACATCCCCATGAGGTTGCCGCCTCATTGCCGTGCTCACCCGCCCCTCCTCGCGCCGAAGGCGACCCCGACGGTCAGGGCCATGTCACCGCACTGGAACGCCGCATGAACCGACGTCACCTCATGATGATCAGCTTCGGCGGGGTCATCGGGACGGGGCTGTTTCTGTCCACTGGCTACACGATCAACCAGGCAGGCCCCTTGGGAACCGTGCTGGCCTACTCGATCGGCGCCCTCATCGTCTACCTGGTCATGATGTGCCTGGGCGAGCTGAGCGTCGCGATGCCCTTCACCGGGGCCTTCCACGTCTACGCCCGCCAGTACCTGGGACCCGCCACCGGCTTCGTGACGGCCGTCCTGTACTGGCTCACGTGGACGGTGGCCCTGGGAAGCGAGTTCACCGGCGCCGCCATGATCATGTACGGCTGGTTCCCGGGCGTTCCCGTATGGGTGTGGGCGGCCATCTTCATCGTCCTGATCCTGGTGCTCAACATGGTCTCAGTCAGGGTCTTCGCCGAGGATGAGACCCTGCTGTCGGGGATCAAGGTGGCCGCGATCATCCTGTTCATCATCCTGGGCGCGACAGCGGCAATCGGGCTGCTGTCCTATGAGGGCTACAGCTCGGCCCCGGGGCTGACGAATCTGTACAAGGACGGCCTCTTCCCCAACGGCCTCGGCGCCGTGTTCACCACGATCCTTGCAGTCAACTTCGCCTTCTCCGGTACCGAACTCATCGGTATCACGGCGGGAGAGGTGGAGGATCCGGGTACCACCATCCCTCGCGCGATCCGTGCCACGCTGGCCCGCCTGGTCATCTTCTTCATCGGCTCGATCGTCATCATCGCGGCACTGATCCCCTGGAAGGACGCCGGAGTCGAGGAGAGTCCTTTTGTGACGGTCCTGTCGAGGATCGGCGTGCCCTACGCCGGGGATCTCATGAACATCGTCATTCTTGCCGCCATCCTGTCGGCGGCCAACTCAGGGCTCTATGCCTCGACCCGCATGCTGTGGTCGCTGGCCAACGAGGGCACGTTGCCCAAGGTCCTGGCCCGTTCCAACCGGTTCGGGGTACCGGCGCTGGCCATGGGCCTGTCCATGGTCGGTGGACTGGCGGCCCTGCTGACATCGACCTATGCCGCCTCCACGGTGTACCTGGTCCTCGTGTCCATCTCCGGACTCGCCGTGGTCCTGGTGTGGGTGGTCATCGCCGCCTGTCACTTGTCCTTCCGACGTCGTTGGCTCGCCGATGACCGCAGTCTGACGGAGCTGGACTATAGGGCTCCCGGGTACCCGTGGGTGTCGATTGCGGCGCTCACGCTGTCAGCCGCCTCCTGTCTCCTCATCGTCTTCGACCCCGAGCAGCGTGCGGCCCTGGGGATCACCATCGTCTTTCTGGTGATCTGCTACGTCGGTTACTGGGGAGTCAACCGCCGGATCAGTCTTTAGGAGCGAGGAAGCAGAAACGAGGACCACCGCATGGACCGCATAGATGGCCTTAACGGGTCTCGACGATCTGCTTGCCGAAGGGGAAGCAGGTGACGGGGATGAGCTTGATGTTGGCCACCGCCAGCGGGATCCCAACGATGGTGATGGCCTGTGCGGCGGCGGTGGCGACGTGGCCGATCGCCAGCCAGAGCCCGGCGACGAGGAACCAGATGATGTTGCTGATCCCACTCATGGCACCGGCTCCGGGCGCGGGAACCGCCTCACGCCCGAAGGGCCACAGCACGTAGGCGGCGATGCGGAAGGATGCGACGCCGGCGGGGATCGTGACGATGAGCAGGCAGGCGATCAGACCGAAGAAGATGTAGCCGAGGAAGAGCCAGAACCCGCCGAAGACGACCCAGATGATGTTGAGTAGCGTGCGCATGACACCTATCTACCACACACGGGGCAAGGTCTCTGCGTCTCTGCGTTTCTCTCCGGTCACCAGAAGACGCGCTGAGCGATGGCGTCAGCGAAGTTGTTCAACGCCTCCGGGGCCGCCCCCAGGTAGAGTCCCGCATCGATCAGCGAGACCTCCATGAGGTAGAAGCCACCCTGTCCGTCTCCGACGACGTCGACACGGTTGAACAGGAGCTGGATGTCACGACCGGAGACCTCCTTGATAAGTGTGTGGATGGCCTTACGCACTCGCTCGCCCCACAGCCACTCCTGCTCGCTGGGCTCCCGCGCGGTGACGATCTCCTCGTGGACCTGGTCGGTCGACTTGAAGGAGGGGTGAAGCATCGGGGCCTTCTCCACCGCGTGGGAGAGCACACCGTTGAAATAGACCAGTGAGACCTCGCCCTTGCGATCCACCTCCTCGAGGTAGCGCTGGACCATGACGGTGCGTCCGCGGCGCAGGTGGTGCATGGCGTCGTTGATCGCCGCCGACCGGGAGGAGGCGTCCGTGGCCGTGTAGCGCCCCGTGCCGCGCCCGCCCGAGGAGACGGCCGGCTTGACCACGAAGTCGCCGTGGGCCGGGAAGCGCGTGTGGACCTGGTGCTTGGAGTAGCCGGCCTCCGGCTCCAGCCAGGTCGTCGGGATCATGGGGACTCCCCACTCGCTCAGTCGAGTGAGGTAGTGCTTGTCAGAGTTCCAGGCGACGACGTCGGGGTGGTTGGCCAGCCTGGGAACCGAACGAGCCCACTGAAGGAAGCCGGAGTGGTTGCCCTTGGTGGCGTAGTCGCGGACGCTGCGCAGGACGACGGTGCCGGACTGGTCCCAGTCAACGTCGGGATCGTTCCACACGGCGACCCTCGGCTCGATGCCACGCGCACGCAGAGCGTCGGGCAAGCCGTGGTCATCGTCGTCAAGGTCCGGGAAGTCTGCGCAGGTCGCCAGCGTCACGATCGGGTCGCTCATGCGGCCCACGCTACCGCGCCCAGCGTCACGAAGAGAGCCACAGACGTGTGACGCTGAACCGTACCGGCAACAAAGAAGTACCTCTCACCCGGGAGGGACACGAGGGGCGCTGACGCTCGGCCCGTCACATCCGCACTGCACCGATCCTCCGAGCCGGACGCGCCCGCATCATTGCGCACGCGCGGGTGGCACAATGCTGAGATGACCGCCAAGCCCCGCAAGCCTCTCGGAACCGCCAATCAGCGCTACTGGGCATCAATGATCGCCATCGCCGTCGCGACGATTCTCGTCGCGGGCCTGCTGGGAGGGACAGTCACGCTGCTCACCGATGCTCGTGCGGGTCGCAGCAGCCTGTGGGGAGGGGTGGTGATGGCCCTGGTCATGCTGGCGGGCTGGACCCTCGCAGCTCGTGTGCGGGATCGCAAGAAGCTGGACCTCCCCCTATGGCGGCGGCTCGATGAGAAGCAGGCAGCCACTTTGAAGCAGTACCGACAGTGGTCGCGCACCGGCAGCATCGAGGACCCCGAGAACCGGTCGTCGCACTGACCATGACCGACGTGGAGTGATGCCACCCATCAGGCCAGACCACCAGACGCCCCTGAGACTTGCCACACAATGAGGCGGTTTCGTGGATTCTGGCTGGACGGACCCATCCTCCATCCGTAAAGTATTCCTCCGTCGCCCGGCGAAGCACGTCAAATGACATCGTTGTGGTGAAGCACCGCTAGCTCAATTGGCAGAGCAGCTGACTCTTAATCAGCGGGTTCAGGGTTCAAGTCCCTGGCGGTGTACGGAATCCCAGCCCAACGGGCCGGGAACCACCGGCCAGCGAGGCCGAGCACCGCTAGCTCAATTGGCAGAGCAGCTGACTCTTAATCAGCGGGTTCAGGGTTCAAGTCCCTGGCGGTGTACCACGAGGAGCAGGTGCACACTCCGGAAAGATCCCGGAGGCACTGCAGCGGGAGCACGTTGGCGGCACAGACAGCCTCCACCTCCGGCATGAGCCTGAGAGATGTTCGGAATCCTGTTTTTCACAGGTTTTCGCTCCTCTTCGTGAGTACCGCCCGCGGCCCGACGAGGCCGCCACGGCGGCAGAAGTCTTCTCATGCGGTGCGTCGACTGACAGGCAATCGCCTGCCGCGTCGTCCGCCGCTGCCCGGCCCACACGGGCCGACGACGTCGAAGGAAGTTGAGGGAATACGTATGACACACATCATCCACATCACGACCGCGCCGAGCACCGAGCCCGCAGCCATCGGTGCCGAGGCCCGCGAAAAGGCTGATCGCGAGCTCTCCGCCGCACATGCCGAGCTCGCCTCTCTGGGAGCAGCAGTCTCCCCCTCTCGTCTCGAGCGCGCGCTGGAGCGTCTGGAAGCGGCACAGAGGGCATCACGACGGCCGATCCCCCGGGCTGCCTGATCGGCGGCAGCCCCCGACAGAGGAGGACCGTGCTGCCGTCGCGGTCAACGTTCGCCAGATCACGAAAGTAAGTCGCCGAATCCACTGCCGCAGGGTACCGGAGGCGATGCGAGGATGAGCGCATACGCCCAGGATCCCGAGGAGGACCCATGCCCCAGCTCGCCACCGGTAACCGCGCCCCGGAGTTCGCCCTGCCCGACCAGGACGGACGCACCGTGACTCTCCACGACCTGTGCACCAGCACGGACAAGGGCGTCATCGTCTACTTCTATCCCAAGGCCTGTACACCTGGTTGCACTAAGGAGGCCTGCGACTTCCGCGACTCCGTGGAGGAGCTCAAGGCCGCCGGCTACGCCGTCGTCGGCATCTCTCCCGACTCCGTGACCGCGCAGGCCAAGTTCTCCAACCGTCACGACCTGCCCTTCCCGTTGCTGTCGGACGCCGACCACTCCGTCATGGAGGCCTGGGGCGTGTGGGGAGAGAAGAAGAACTACGGCAAGGTCTACACTGGTGTCATCCGCTCGACCGTGGTGGTGGCTCCCGACGGAACCGTGACGCTGGCGCAGTACAACGTCCGGGCGACGGGACACGTCAAGCGGCTGCGAGCTGCGCTGGGCGTGGACTGACAGCTCTGACGGACAAGGACGCCGCATTCGGCTATCAGCGCTCAAGTCGGTAGAGTGGGCACGGCATAGCGCGAGTGGCGGAATTGGTAGACGCCCCAGGTTTAGGTCCTGGTGCCTTCGGGCGTGAGGGTTCGAGTCCCTTCTCGCGTACCAACAAGTTCTTACCCGAACCCACCCCAGTCGAAACAGGCTGGGATGCGGTTCCAGATGATGAACAACGCCCACCCACCAGGGTGGGCGTTGTTCGTGTTGTGGGTCTCGTGGCTGTGTGATGGTCACCAGGACGCCGATCATGCATTTTCATAACAGATCCCACACAATCATCAATAATGTCATTGTCACTACCGCTCCAGTAAAATAGTTTAGCCATAAAAAGCGTCGCCATCCGGTTCGCGCCTCCGCCGATCGTTCGTCACGAATTTGCACAAAGGGCAGCAGATTGATGATATATAAGCCGCCCGCAGCCAACACTGGCCATGCCGCCACACCTAGGCACGCTACCAACCCGATCGCCGCGACATAAAGCAGCATCGCTAGCCAGACTGTGACCCGCGCACCAAAAAAAGTGGCGATAGAGCAAATTTCTGCTTCCCGGTCTGGAACAATATCTTGCACTGCACCGAACGCCTGGCTGGCCATACCCCAACAAAAGAACGCTGAAGCTGCTAGCCACCCCGCCTGCGTCGTGCCAACCAATGAATATGCGTAGAGTAGCGGACCGACAAAATGCAGGCTCGAGGTCACCGAATCCAGCAGTGGCATTTCCTTAAAGCGCAGCCCCGTGGCACTATAAGCCACCACAAAAAACAACACAACTGTTAACACCAACCCACTTTGCCAGTTGCCCATAATTACCAACGTCAGCACAAATGGAAGGCATGATAATACCGCCAGCCACACGATTACCTGGTGATATCTTCGCGGCGTCACCGCCCCTTCGACGCCACCCTTACGAGGATTGCGCATGTCTGATTCGTAGTCACACACGTCATTAATGCCATACATCAGCAGATTGTACGGAATGAGAAAAAACAATGTACCAATAATAAGCCGCACATCGATCGCCCCGCCCATAACCAAATAGCCCGCCGCAAACGGGTAGGCCGTGTTTACCCAAGACAGCGGTCGTGAAGTCATGAATAATACCTTAATCGTTTTCTTCACGATGCAAACCCTCCCAAATCGCTGGTACAGCCAGGCCAGCTAATAGTGGATAAAAAAAATCTTCAATTGGCGCCAACCCAACTCTCATGCCCGAAATTTTATCTAGAGAATAGGCAACGATGCCGAGGTAAATCAGTAGCGAGTCAAACAGAATCGTCATCACCAGCAGCACCGCCAGCGTCAGGCACACTGCACGGCTAAATGCCAATAATCTCCGCCATGCCAGTAGACCCAGCGCTGACGCCAAAAAAAGCATATTAAGCACTATATATGTTGCCATCGCTTCACTCCCGCGCGGTAAACCACCAGGCTAAAATAGCTCAAAAACAGCAGAAAGAGTAGTTCTTCTAGTGGAAACTCTGGGAAAAGGTAGATGCCCGACATGTACGGGGAATGGCCGCTATAAAAATGCCGAGCGAGATGCCACAAATATCCCACACAATGAACACGCTGGTCATAATTAGCACTGTCAGTACTGCACGGCGAGCATCATGCCAGTAAGCCAGCCTGTGCCGCGAATCCAGCACCACCATCCCTATAAAACTAAAAATGATTCCCGCTAGATACAGCCAGTTCATACATCCTCCTTAGCAAGAGGGCCGTGGCGGTGATTTCTTGTGATGCGCTTATAGGTCAGCTGCGCACTAATCAGGCACATCGGTAGGCCAATCCCAGGCAATGTTCCCGCACCCACATAATACAGATTCGGTACTTTTTTGCTGCGATTACGCGTGCGAAACATGACACTCTGACGAAGCAAGTGCGATTCACCACCAAAAGCGTTGTATTGCCAGGCATTAAATTGCTCACCAAACTGCTCTGGACCATAGATGAGCTGGGAGACAACGCGCTTGGGTAAGTCCGGCTCTCTGGTCATCTCACCAAGAATCTTGATAATCTTGTCCGTACAAACCAATTCTTGTTCTGGCGTCAGCGTCACACCCGCTGGCAATGGCAGCAACACGAACAAATTCTCATGCCCTATCGGCGCCAATTCAGGGTGGGTTTTGGATGGGTTGCAGACGTAGAGTGAGGCATGCTCTGGCACGGTACCAGTTTCATAAATCGCCGCAAAGTTTTCGCGCCAATTTTTCACAAAGTAGAGGTTGTGATGGTGTAAATTCGACAGTTTTCCTTTGATGCCTAGCGAGACTAGCAGCGCGCCTGGCCCCGGCTGGCGTTTTTGCCAGTACTTTTCGGAGTAGCTTCGAGCAGCTGGTGGTAATAATTTGGTTTCGGTGTGATGAATATCGGCCGCCGAAATCACCAAGTCTGCCGCGATGCGCTCGCCGTTCACTAGCTCAATACCCGTGGCTTGATGACTATCCAGCACAATCTGCTTCACCGGTGAGTTATAGTGATATGCCGCACCCAAACTTCTTCCCAACCGCTCCATGCTGTTCACCAATTCCAACATGCCACGCCGCGGATAATACACACCGCTACGAAAATCGAGATGACTCATCAGACTGTAGACGGCCGGGGCTTGAAACGGGCTGGAACCTAAAAATACCATATGATATTCCAGCAATTGTTTGAGCCGAAGATTCCGAAACCGGCGGCTAACATGCGCGTCCAGTGTTCGCCACACCAGTGGCAACATGGTTGGTAGTTGGCGCAGGAGCGGCCCACTGCAATACATCACTAAACTGCGTGAAATTGTTATATAGCGCGTGCTTCACCGCTACCTCATATACCTGGCTGCTGCGTGCCACATAGCGTTGCAATTTTTTACCCGCACCAGGCTCAATGGCTTCAAAGGTTGTCATGTCTTTATCAACATCACCCTGAATGATCAGTGGCTCATAGCCTTCGCTCCACACTTTGTAGCCTGGCGAAAATCGCACCAAGTCGAGCTCTGTTTTGGCTGATCGACCAAACAATTGATAATACTGCTCAAAAATCTCTGGCATCAAATACCATGACGGGCCAAGATCGAAGGTAAATCCGTTTTGCTTGACCACCTGAATCCGCCCACCGGCTGACGGATTTTTTTCGTATATCGCCACCTCGTGTCCCGCTTTCGCCAGCAAATTTGCGAGTGCCAACCCGCCATATCCCGCGCCGATAATCACCGCTTTCTTTTTCATAATCCCACCGCTCCTCGCGCGAATAGTACAGACTTCACACTGTTCGGCACCCGAATGCGCCGCGCTTTAAGATCGGCAGCTGATGCATTCTGCAGCCGCTGAAACAGTGCTTCATAATATATTACACTGGTATGCACTGCTCGGCGGGCAGTTGACGGAAGTTGCTGCACACTCGCCTTGGCTACGGCAAATCCGCCGCAATATCCGCTTCGATGGTCCGCTTGCTGGCATCACTAAACGACGGGTAATCAACGCCCGGAAAATACACCCGCCCCAAAACTTCGTGATCTGCCTTCATGTCACGCAAAAAATTCACTTTTTGGTAGGCCGCACCCAAATGGCTGGCACCATCACGCAGCTGTTCATACTGAGCCGCATCGCCTTCAACGAACACCTTGAGACACATCAAACCCACCACTTCCGCCGAGCCGTAAATATAGCGTCGGTATGCCGCTTCATCATATTCCATGGCCGTAATATCCATCCGCATACTCGCAAAAAATGGGGAAATTAGCTCTCGCTCGATACCGTACTTTTGGGCCGTGAGAGCAAAAGCATGAACGATTGGATTGGTCGAATAGCCCTGCTTGCACGCCTGGTAAACCACTGCTTCAAAGTTGTCGAGCTGAGCCATCGCATCATCGCCACGGTACGTATCGACAATTTCATCCGCTAGCCGCACCATGCCATAGACTGCGTAAATATGCGGACGAATGCGTGACGCGAACAGCCGGCTGCTCATCGAAAACGAGGTCGAATATCGCCGCGTTAATCGCTCTGCCAGCTCGTAGCTTACTTGCCGATATAGTTCCATCAGTAACGCCTTCCTTGCAGGTGATCGACAAATTGCTCTAACTCGTCACGCCGAAAACCATGTTGTAGCTTGGCGAGTGTGGCCCGCGCCTGAGCAAAATACTGCTGAGTAATAGCTTCGGTTTTTTGGCGCGCACCGGACAAGTCAATATCCTGCTTTAATTGGCGAAGCGCTTGGCCCGGCGCATCACGCACGCCGAACCACTCAGCGAAGCGAGTCGCCTGCTCGTCACTCATCATAGCTTGATGTTCGGCGATCAGCACTGTTCGCTTACCTTCGCGCACATCCGTGTCGGCCGATTTGCCTGTCGTCGCTTCATCACCAAACATTCCAATCAAATCATCCTGCAGCTGAAAGCAATACCGCATTGCGTGCCGAATTTCTGTAGAATTCCCCGTGTCGTTTCATCAACCTCAGCGCACAATGCACCAGATGCAAGCGGACCCACCAGGCTATAGCTAGCTGTTTTGTAGCGGTAAATAGTCATCGGATCAAACTTTTCAGTCATGATAAAACCCGCTTCAACGTCAATCAATTCGCCGCCAATTGCCTCAAACACTGACTGCGACAATCGCTCCGATAACTGGCGAATTACTGATGATGAGAACGGCGCTAACTGCACCGAACGATACGCTTCAGATAGCAGCGCATCACCCGCCAGTAGCGCCACACTATTGGCATAATGGGTGGTCTGCTGCGCCGGCAATAGCGAGGCATAGTCAGTTTCGTACGCACCGTTAACGGTAGCTTGGCTGTGCCGCAACGCGTCTTGATCAAGAATATCATCGTGCACTAACATGGCCACATGCAATAATTCTTGCACTGCCGCAACTGGCACGATCGCTTTATCCAACTCGCCATACCCCACCACTGTCAAATACGGGCGCATTCGCTTGCCGCCTGCCTGGTAAATGCGCGCGATCTCTCGCCACAACCGCTCGTAACGCGGATGCACCACTGAAGCCTGCGCTGCCCGGTCGTAAATACGATCCATGATATACGCATCAACTGCTTGTTTAGTCGCCGACAGTAGTGAGTTGACCTCCATGAGACTCATTGTACTACAGAATCAATCAGAAGTTCTATTACACGAGGGACGTATTGTAATCTAGGTCGCCACTGAACTTGGTGCCGATTCGTGACTACCCTGGGTATGCTCTGATAAATAGTATGACTTTTATCTAGCTGCTTTGACTGCTCATATATTCATCGTCAGATGCTTCTTGGCCGTATCTTGCCCGAGGCCAAGTCTTAAGCCGATCTCGATGTAGGTACGACCCTGAGCATGGAGCTGCTGGGCACGCTGGAGATCGTCGCTAGTGAATCGTCGCTTGCGGTGGGGTGGCTGTGTGACCTGGCGGCAGGTGGCACAGACAGTGGTCTCTGAGACGCCGACCTGTGCAGCGATCTGGCTGACAGACATGCCCGTGCGGGCCAGATCGAGGATCTGCTGCTTCTTCGTTGCGTCGATCGGACGGCAGGCCGTCTTGCGGATACCGCGGGCCGTCGTGGTCTCGCTCACCCCCCCGCAGTAGGCGCTACGCTAGGCGTGCTCGATTCCGGAGCCACCTCATCCGCGATGAGACGCTTGCGGAAAGCGAGCAGGGGTAGCCAGTTGTTCGAATTGATGCTGCCCAGGTGTACAGATCTCGGATCCCGACGTCGTTGGGCCTCCGCAGTGCTGATGCGTGGAGGGACTAACGCCGTTTGCTCATTCCAGCCGCTATCTGCCTGAGGGCCGCCGTAATACTGGTGAGCCTGCTGGAGAACTGCGAGCAAGCATTTTTGCCACCTTTCAGCCTGTCCGGGGGCACGAGACTTGGCTGAGGCTCGGTTCCACTGCCGGGGTGCTGGCAGATCGGAGTCCTGTGAGCCCTCGGGATTGGAACGATGAGTACGATCCACCTCTGCCTCCCGCTCCGGAGGGGGTCCAGGTAGGCCTTGTCCTCACCGCGACCTCGGCGTGCTGATCGGGGCGGCCTGGTAGGTCCGCTGCGCCGGACTCTTCGAGGGGGGAGTCGGCCCATTGATGTCCAGATCGGTGACAAAGGCCCCCAGCCCCCGAACCGCATGAACGAGAACCTTGGAATGATGCGGTTGCGATCCGTGTGGATGGGAACGATCCGAGCCTTTGTCACCGATCCGGAAACCCCGGCCCCTCTTCCGGCTCCCGGCGGTGCCCGCCTGGCTCCTGCTGGCGCTCACTCAAGGCCGCTTCCGGCCGGGGCCTGTTCAGGCCGGCCATTGCACAAGGGTCGGGTGATACTGGTCAGGGGCTATCCGTGCTGCACGAGACCCGAACCCCGTGGAGTACACCCATCTCCCAGCCAGTAGCACCCAGACCTCGTGCAGTACACGCCCAGCACCACCACAGCGACCAAGCGCATCCCTTCGGCGACGCGATCAAGCGACCCCAGTACCCGATCGCCCCACCCCACCGGTGTCCCAGATGCCATGACACCCGAAACCCTCAGAAATCATGAGACAACACGGGACTCGTTGCCAACGTAGGACTGACCGGATCACCGTTCCCGGCGCACGCCCTCAGGAGCGACAACCAGCCGGCTACGATGAGCGATCCTCCTCGCCATGGCGGGGATGCCGATGAAGCCGAAGAAGACGACACCTGCGATCACGCCGAGCATGACTTGGAAGAGGGAGTCCGACTGGTTGGCGAGTACTAGCAGACCGACACTCAGCACGGTGAAGGCGACGCATCCCAGGAGTATTCCCCACCGACGGGCGGGCGACTCTGGGAACACCATCATCCCGGCACCACACAGCTGCTTGCTCTGCTGACGCACTCGTCCGAAGTCGACACCCTTGGTCTGCCCACTCCTGTGTTACTTCAGATCGTCTACGTCCAACCTCACCCTACGACGAGCTGCAACAGGGCACGATGAGACGACTCCCCATGAGCGACGCTTCAGCACCGCCCCGCCCGCACCAACACGGCAACTGCGAGCAGCGCATAAAACCCCACGACGCCTGTCCTTGCCGATGGGCCTACTGCTCGTGCTGGACGACCTCGAAGCCAAGAACCTCCACGCTCATGCCGCGGCGCTTGTCGTCCTCATGCCCGCCGGCGGGCCGCGCCGCCTGCCAGCGCTCATAGTCCTCACGCGTCTCCCACCTGGTCACCACGAAGTAGCGGTCCTCGCCGACGACCGGGCGCAGGAGCTCGAAGCTCTGGAAGCCTCGCGAGGTGTCAACACCCCGCTTGCGTGCGGCGAAGCGCTTCTCGATCTCGGCCCCGGCACCCTCGGGGAAGGTCAGCGCGGTGATGTTGACATAGGTCATAGCGTTCTCCTTGGTCTCTGCGTTAGCTCCATGCCGGAACAGACATCGCGATGAACGGTACCGCCTGACCACGGCCTCGGACCACAGCCACCGGTGTCCCAAGATGTCCAGGCCGCCCCGAGGCCGGCTGGCCGCCGGGTAGCCTGAGTCCATGACAACTGCCCCGTTCACCCGCAAGGACGGCCGCGCCGTCGACGAGCTTCGCCCCGTGACCCTGACCCGTCACTGGCTCGACCACGCCGAGGGCTCGGTCCTCGTGACATTCGGACGCACCCGTGTCCTGTGCGCCGCCTCCTTCACCGAGGGCGTTCCGCGCTGGCGCAAGGGCAGTGGGGAGGGCTGGGTGACCGCCGAGTACGCGATGCTCCCCCGGGCCGGATCGGAGCGCTCGGGCCGCGAGTCAGTGCGTGGCAAGGTCGGTGGCCGCACCCACGAGATCTCCCGGCTCATCGGCCGCAGCCTGCGCGGCATCATCGATGTGGACGCACTGGGCGAGAACACGATCGCGCTCGACTGTGACGTCCTGCAGGCCGACGGCGGAACCCGCACTGCGGCGATCACCGGCGCCTACGTGGCCCTGGCCGACGCCGTCGCCTGGGGCACGGAGCAGGGACTCATCAAGGCCCGCCCTGGTAAACCGGTGCTATCGGACTCCTTGTCCGCCATCTCGGTGGGGATCATCGACGGCTCGCCCTGCCTCGACCTGCCCTATGAGGAGGACGTGCGCGCCGAGACCGACATGAACGTCGTCCAGACCGGAGCCGGCCGGTTCATCGAGGTCCAGGGCACCGCCGAGCACGCCCCCTTCGACCGCTCCGAGCTGGGAGCGCTGCTCGACCTGGCCGCCTCCGGCAACGCCCAGCTCGCCGCGCTCCAGCGCCGTGCCCTGGCCGGCCCCGGTGGCGAGCCCTTCACCGTGTCCTCCAGCTCGTCCTCCACAGCCCCTGACGACTCCTGGGCCTCGGGACTCACGGAGGCCTGAACCGTGAGCACCTCTTCCGCCAGCGCCGACGTCAATCAGATCGAGCACCGGGTTGAGACTCCTGCCGGGGCTCGACTCGTCCTGGCCACCCACAACGCCGGCAAACTGGCCGAGCTGCGGCAGATCCTTTTGAGCCGCTCGTTCCGGGCCTGGATCCCGGGGCCGTCATCTCAGCCGCCTCGCTCAAGGCCATCGAACCGGTGGAGGACGGACTGTCCTTCACCGACAACGCCCTCCTCAAGGCCCGAGCGCTGGCCCGGGCCACGGGCCTGCCCGCAGTCGCGGATGACTCGGGGCTGTGCGTCGATGTTCTGGGCGGGGCGCCGGGGATCTTCTCGGCGCGTTGGAGCGGTCGGCACGGTGACGATGATGCGAATCTTCGGCTGCTTCTGGACCAGCTGGCCGACGTCGCCGATCCTCACCGGACGGCGCGCTTCACCTGCGCCGCGGTCCTGGTCCGGCCCGCAACCGGAGGACAACCGGAGCAGGTCACCACGATCGAGCGGTCCATGGAGGGGCGCCTGACCCGCTCCCCTCTGGGCGAGGGTGGATTCGGCTACGACCCGATCTTCGTGCCCGTCCAGGAGGACGAGCCGGAGGGGCGGGGCCGCACCACTGCCCAGATGACACCTGAGGAGAAGCACGCCCTCTCCCACCGGGGCCAGGCCTTCCGCGACCTCGCTCCAGTCCTGGCGGAGGCCCTGATCCGGTGAGCCCCGTGGAGGGCGCAGCCCTTTGTGGCAGTAACTCATCCAGAGCGCCTCGTTCGCAGTGGGTCACTCAGGGGTGCGCCCCATGTCCTGCTCCTGCTCAGCAAGGCGACGTTCTAACGCCTTAGGGGTCAGGGAGTCATGGGCGCGAACGTAGCCGTAGAGCCATCGCCATCCTCCCAGGAACACCAGGAGGAAAGTCCCTGTCATCACTGCCCAGGAAACCACGGATGCGACGTCGTCGAACGCTGCTGTCAGGTAGCGCAGCGCGGTCCAGGTCACCCAGGTGAGTCCCACGACGACGAGCCCCTCAGGCAGTGCCATCTCCAAATGATCGGGGTGACGACGTCGTAGGAACCAGGTAACGCCCCAGGCGACGCCGACGGCGACGCTCGCCTGCCATAGGGGGCCGAGGACCTGCTCCAGGCTGCGGGTGGAGGCGGCGCCGAACAGGGCCACGAGTGCCACCGCCGCTAGGTCCGCGGGCACCACCAGCCACCAGCGTGTCCGCCGGTCCCGGGTCCAGGGGCAGTCCGCCCCGTCGGGAATCGCCGGGGTGAAGGCGATCCTCCGCTGCTGACGGGGGCGTCCTCGCCCGTCGGCGCTCACAGCTCCCAGACGGCGTCCGCCGTCGCAGCCTCAAGGGGCCCGAGTAGACGCCTGCAGCCTCCTTGAGGGGCACGGCCGGATCCGTCCAGGGCTGGATGTGGGTGAGAACCAGGTGGCCCGCACCCGCCTGAGCGGCGAGCTCGCCGGCGCGGCGACCCGTCATGTGCATCCCGCTCACGGTGTCTCGGCCCTCGACGAAGGCGGCCTCGGCCAGGAGAAGATCCACGCCCTGAGCCATGTCCTTCATGCCCTGGCACAAGTCGGTGTCACCGGTGAAGGCCAGGCCTACCCGCCGTGAGGGATCCTCCTCGCTCGGCCCCTCGATCCGGTAGCCGTAGGCCTCCACCGGGTGGAGCGCCTCGAAGGGCGAGATCACCATGGGGCCCACGCTGTAGGACCTGCCGGGAACGGCGGTGACGAAGCCGAACTCCGTGGCGTAGCGCTCGGTGGGCGGGACGCCGTCGACGCCCTGGAGGCGCTCCAGCAGCTCCGAGGGGCCGAGGCAGGCGACCGGCCCGAGCGCCCCGGTGGGCAGCCAGCGGCGATAGACGTGCATCCCCACCAGGTCGACCATGTGGTCGGCGTGGCAGTGGGAGATCGCGATGGCGTCGAGCTCGGCGGGATCCAAGTGGCGCAGCAGCTGGCCCATCGAGCCCGGCCCGAGGTCCAGCACGATCGAGTAGGTGCGCAGCGCGCCGTCGGCATCAACTCCGTCGGCCTGAACCAGGTAGGAGGAGGCCGAGGACTGGGGACCGGACATGGATCCGGTGCAGCCGATAATCGTGAGTCTCATGCAAATCCTTGGGGGACGACGGGAAGAGAGGGGGCGTCGAGAGACAGGAGGCCGCCCGCGGCGCCGGCGGCCGGCGTGATGCGCTCGACAACGGCGACCTCGGGCCCGAGGAACCGTCTGGCCAGGACGGAGAAGGCCTCTGGATCACCGGTGGAGCGGAACTCGTGGCGCGGCTGGGAGGCCTCCGGTCCGCGCAGGAGGTTCTTGCGGGCCAGTGCCCGGTAGACGTCCTTGGCGGTCTCGTCCGAGGAGGTCACCAGGGCCACGTCCTCCCCCATCACGTAGGAGATCGGCCCCACCAGCAGGGGGTAGTGGGTGCACCCCAGGATGAGGGTGTCGACGTCGGCGGCCTTGATGGGAGCCAGGTACTCCTCGGCGACGTCAAGCACTTCGGGTCCGGTGGTCACACCCCGCTCGGCGAGCTCGACGAATCGCGGGCAGGCCTGCGAGAAGAGCTCGACGCCGGGGACGGCCTGGAGCGCGTCGTCGTAGGCGCGCGAGTCGACTGTCCCCTGGGTGGCGATCAGCCCCACCCGGCCATTGCGGGTCACCCGGGCCGCAGTGCGCGCAGCCGGGTGGATCACCTCGATGACCGGGACCCCCTGTCCCAGGGTGTAGCGCTCTCGAGCATCGTGCAAAACGGCTGCGGAGGCGGTGTTGCAGGCGATGACGAGCAGCTTGACCCCGCGGTCCACGAGCTCGTCCATGATGCTCAGGGCCAGGGAGCGGACCTCGGCGATGTCGCGGGGACCGTAGGGCCGTTGGCGGTGTCCCCGATGTAGAGCACCTGCTCATGGGGCAGCTGGTCGAGGACAGAACGGGCGACGGTGAGGCCACCGACCCCAGAGTCGAACATCCCGATCGGTGCATCGTTCACACGGCGAGACTATGCGGGCCCTGTGCCCCCGAACAGCACGGATACCAGTGATTCCTGCCACCAGGTGACCATGTCGTAGACGAGCGCAGTACCCCGGTACCACTGCTCGTGAGGAGTCTCGCTGTCAGGAGCCTCCTGAAAGGCGACGTTGTGAACGTGCCTGGCGTCCTGAGCCGACTCGATGCCCAGGCGCTGGGCCAGAACGAGCCGGATGTCGTTGATCGCACCCAGCCAGTCGGTCTCCTGGCCGAGCGCCACCAGCACCGTTCCCTCAGGACCCGACGGCGCACGCAGCTCGGCGACCAGCCGCACCAGGCGGTCGGACTTCTCATCGCGCATTCGCCCGCGCGTCAGGCTGCTCACCTCCATCGCGGTGATGGGATCCTCCGACGCCTCCGGGAGCAGGATCCCGACGACGGGATTCGTGGTCGCCCGGCCGGTGTGGATGCGGTTGGCCGGCGGGTCGACATCGAAGTCCAGAGCCGCCAGGACCTCGCGGTCGCGCTCGCTCTCCCCTGGGCGCCCCGGGTCGCGCCAGGACGACGGCGAAGCAGCTTCTGAGACCTCCGGTTCACTCGCGCCCCCACCAACGTCACGAGCGCCCTCATGAGCGGGGTCGTCGGCCTGGAGGAGGGCTCTGACCTCGAGGGCCAGGCGGGCGAGGAGCTCTCGCTCCCAGTCGTCGAGACCGCAGGCCAGTCCCTCGGAGACACGGCGGAAGGCTTGCATCAGTCCCCTCCTGCAGAATCGCTCGCGGGAGAGTCGCCGTCCTCGCCCAGGGGCTCGATCGTGGCACGCAGACCGTAGCCGTGCATTGCGGTCACATCGACCTCCATGCGCTCACGGGCTCCCCGGGAGACCACGGCGCGGCCGGTGGTGTGCACCTGCATCATGCGTGCCTCGGCCACGGGTAGGGAGAAGCCGAAGTAGGAGTGGAAGACCCAGGTCACGTAGCTCATCGTGTTGACCGGGTCGTCGTGCACCACTGTGCACCACAGGCGCTGAGCGCGGGCACGCGACTCCTCCAGGATCTCCGGTTCCGCGACGGGCAATGAGGCGCTCATGCCACCAGGGTAACGGCGACCTGGTGATCGTAAGCCAGTGTTGAAAGCCAGGGGTGGGGCGGTTGATGGCTCAGCCCTGCGGCAACCCGCGATAGGTTGTTCCCGTGAACGACTATGTGCCCACGACCGCATTGACTGCCGAATCCGCCACCACTTCGATCGACGTGCCCACTGCCTCCACCTCACTTCTGACTGACATGTATGAGCTCACCATGCTTCAGGGTGCGCTGGAGTCGGGGACCGCCACGAGACGCAGTGTCTTCGAGCTCTTCGGCCGCAGGCTTCCAGGATCGCGCCGCTTCGGCGTCGTTGCGGGCACCGGCCGGCTGCTGGACGCCATCGAGGCCTTCACCTTCACCCCCGACCAGATCGACTTCCTGCACCGCACCGGGGTCGTCAACGACGAGACCCTGGACTTCCTGCGCGACTACCGCTTCACCGGCACGATCCGGGGCTACGCCGAGGGCGAGTGCTACTTCGCCGGCTCCCCTCTCCTGACTGTCGAAGGCACCTTCGCCGAGGCCTGCATCCTGGAGACCCTGGCCCTGTCGATCTACAACTACGACTGCGCTGTCGCCGCAGCCGCCTCCCGCATGACGATCGCCGCCCACAGGCGTCCGTGCGTGGACTTCGGCGCCCGCCGTGCCCACGAGCTGGCGGCCGTCGCAGCAGCACGCGCCTCGGTTGTCGGCGGTTTCGTGGGGACGAGCAACCTGGAGGCGGGACTGCTCTACGGGATCCCAACGGTGGGGACCTCGGCTCATTCATTCACTCTTCTGCACGACACCGAGGAGGAGGCCTTCGCCGCGCAGGTGGCCAGCCTCGGCCCGGGCACCACCATCCTGGTGGACACCTACGACATCGCCACCGGAGTGGAGCGGGCCGTCAAGGCGGCCAGGGCAGCCGGGGGCGAGCTCGGGGCAGTACGGCTGGACTCCGGTGACCTGGTGGCCGAGGCCTTCAAGGTACGGGCTCAGCTCGATGCCCTGGGGGCGACGTCGACGAAGATCACCGTGACCAACGACCTTGACGAACACGCCATCGCCGCGCTGGGAGCCGCCCCAGTGGACTCCTACGGCGTGGGAACCAAGCTCGTCACCGGATCGGGGCGCCCGACCGCAGCACTCGTCTACAAACTGGTGGAGCGCGAGGGAGCCGACGGCACCATGGAGGAGGTCGCCAAGTTCTCCTCGGGAGGCAAATCCACCGTGGGCGGCCGCAAGTGGGCCGGCCGCATCCTCACTGCTGAGGGCACGGCGGCCGAGGAGCTGGTGGTCTCCTCCGGCTCGCAGGATCAGGGGCTGGCCGCACTGGACGAGGCCGGCGCCAGGCCGCTCCAGGTGCTCCTGGTCGATGAGGGCCGAATCATCGAGGAGCACCGCGGCAAGGAGGCCTTGAGCGCGGCGGCGAAGCGGCACCGGGCGTCCCGCGCCGAGCTGCCCTACGACGCCTGGCGCCTGAGCGACGGGGAATCGGCGCTGCCGACCCGCCACGTCGACCTCGACAGTCGAAGCGCCACCCGGCGCTGAGCCGGCCGTGGCAGGCCCATCGCGTCCAGATCCGAGCCCGACGGGTCAGCGCCTGCCGACGAACCAGCGCCGCAGGGTCTGGATGCGCTTCTCGATCTCCTCGGTGGAAGCGGCCGCCACCTCCGGGCCCCCGCACACGCGTCGGAGCTCGGTGTGGACGACGCCGTGCGGCTGGCTGGAGCGGCGCGCCCAGGCGGCGACCAGCTGGGAGAGCTCCTTGCGGGCCGCCGCCCGGCGCCTAGCGTCGTCGACGCCTGAGTTCTTCCGCCTCTGCGCCTCGGCCGCGGCCTGCTGCTTCTGGGAGGCGATCTGCTTGTCCTGGCGCTGACGCAGCAGGGCGGTCACCTGCGCGGGCTCCAGCAGCCCCGGCAGACCCAGGTACTCCTGCTCCTCGATGCTGCCCACCATGGCGCCGGTTCCGAACTCGCCGCCGTCGAAGAGCACCCGGTCAAACTCGGCCTGGCTGTCCATGGCCTCGAAGCCGGGCAGGAGCTCGGCCGAGGCGTTCTCGGTCTTGTTGGCCTCAGCGAGCAGCCGGTCCTCGGGGCTGAACAGGGCATCCTCCTGCGCCGCCGAGTCGGGACGGTTCAAGACATGGTCACGGGCCACTTCCATCTCGCCGGCCAGGGCCAGCAGGGGCGTCACCGAGGGGAGGAAGACCGAGGCGGTCTCGCCGCGGGCCCGCGAGCGCACGAACCGCCCCACCGCCTGGGCGAAGAAGAGCGGGGTGGAGGTGGAGGTGGCGTAGACGCCCACGGCGAGCCGGGGGACGTCCACGCCCTCAGAGACCATGCGCACGGCCACGAGCCAGCGGTCTGTGGAGGCGGAGAAGGCCTCGATGCGGCTGGAGGCGCCGTTGTCGTCGGAGAGGACCACAGTGGGGGCCTCGCCAGTGATAGCGCGCAGCTGCTTGGCATAGGCACGGGCCTTGGCCTGATCGGAGGCGATGACGAGGGCCCCGGCGTCGGGCACCTGGCGGCGCACCTCGGTCAGGCGCTGGTCGGCGGCGGCCAGGACCGCGGGGATCCACTCCCCCGCCGGGTCGAGTGCGGTGCGCCAGGCCTGGGCCTCCAGGTCCTTGGTGAGGGGCTCGCCCAAACGGGCCGCGACCTCATCGCCGGCTTTGGTGCGCCACCGCATCTGCCCTGAGTAGGACATGAACATCACCGGGCGCACAACGCCGTCGCGCAGCGCGTCGGAGTAGCCGTAGGAGTAGTCCGCCTGGGATCGCTTCGAGCCGGAGGCGTCCTCCTGGTACCGCACGAACGGGATCGGGGAGGTGTCGGAGCGGAAGGGTGTTCCGGTCAGGGCCAGCCTCCGGCGCGCCGGGGTGAAGGCTTCACGGATCGCGTCCCCCCAGCTCAGGGCGTCTCCGCCGTGGTGGATCTCATCGAGGATCACGAGGGTACGGGTCTGGTCCGTGCGGGCACGGTGCAGGTTGGCGTTGGCGGCCACCTGCGCGTAGGTCAGGGCGACGCCGTCGAAGCGCGAGCCGAGCGCGCCCTGGGAGTTGGAGTAGGAGGGGTCGATGTGGATACCGACGCGGGCGGCGGCCTCGGCCCACTGGTACTTGAGGTGCTCGGTGGGGCAGACGATGGTCACCTTGTGGACGTCACCGGCGCTGAGCAGCTCGGTGGCCACCCGCAGCGCGAAGGTCGTCTTACCGGCTCCGGGCGTGGCCACGGCCAGGAAGTCCTGGGGCATCGCCTCCAGGTACTGTCGCAGGGGCCGCGGCCTGCCAGGCGCGCAGCGACCCGGCCGTTCCCCAGGCCGCGCGGCGCGGGTAGGCCGGAGAGAGGTTCTGGGCCGCCGACGTCGAGGCCCGAGTCGGGACTGCGTGGGTCGCCTGGCCGCCGCGAGCGGCGTTCACCGACCGCCTCGCCCGAAGGGGAGGCGGGGGAAACGAGGCCCCTGCCGCTGCCGGGTCGTCGCCGCTGCGCATCTCCTCATAGATAGACTTGCAGGTGGGGCACACCGGGTACTTTGACGGGTCGCGCCCGGGCGTCCAGACCTTGCCGCACAGTGCCACAACGGGACGTCCGGTCACGGCGGCCGCGGCGATCTTGTCCTTGCGGACGTAGTGGGCGAAGCGGTCCGCGTCGCCGTCGTCGGTCGACTGGAGCTCCTCGCGCTCCAGGACGGCCGTACCAACACCTCTGCGTGGGCTCGGCGGCCGGGTCGGTGGGGGCTCCGGGCGATCCTGGATCAGCGCTGGCGAGGACATCTGTCATGCCGCCCAGTCTAGGGTCGCGCAGTGCGCACCGGCAGTCGCCCACCCCACCCTGGTCCTGTGGGGAGGCTCTCCCTGAGATGGGCGACGCCTCTGTCAGGGTTTCGAGGTGAGCCGGCTGGCGGCCGCGGGGTCGACGAGCACCAGGGCGTCATCGTGGCGCTGCATGACGGTTGCCGGCCACTCGGGGCTCACCTCGCCCTCGACGAGCTGGGCGATGGCTTCGGCCTTGCCCTCCCCGGTTGCGATGAGGACGAGCTTGCGGGCCTCCATGATGGTGGCCAGCCCCTGGGTGATGCAGTGGGTGGGCACCGCATCGACGTCACCATCGAAGAACCGGGCGTTGTCGCGGCGGGTCTGCTCGTGGAGCTCGCCGACATGCGTTCGCGAGTCGAGGTCGCCGCCGGGCTCGTTGAATCCGATGTGCCCGTCGGATCCGATGCCGAGGATCTGCAGGTCGCAGTAGCCGGCTGCCGCCATCTGCGCCTCGTAGTCGCGGCAGGCGGCCTCAAGGTCCTTGCTCAGCGCGTCCGGACCGTGGAGGGCACCGGGGCGCATGTCGACGCGGGAACGCAGATTGGTCTCCATGAAGGTGGCATAGCGCTCCGGGTGCCCTGCGGGCAGGCCTACGTACTCGTCGAGCATGAAGCCGGTGACCTCGGCGAAGCTGATGCGGCCGGCGGCGCAGCGCGCGGCGAGCTCGTCGTACAGGGGCAGGGGCGAGGAGCCGGTGGCGGTGCCCAGCACGGCTGCCGGCTTGGCGGCGAGCAGCGACTCGATCTCATCTGCCGCCCGCTGGGCGAGCGCCTGCGCGGAGTCCAGAATGACAAGCTGCACGATGATGTCCTCTCTGACATGACTACTAGGTTTGGCGACGTCTGTGAGCCGCCACGATCTTGAGCGGCTTTACAGCAATCCTACCCCAATTCATCAGAATCGATCAGTCTGTGGATGTGTTCTCAGACAGGCTGAGCGTGTCCCGGCCAGGTGCGGATCGTGGCGAGTACCTGGGGGCCGCGCCGGTCCAGCAGCCGCCCCCCGATGACGACCCCGACCCAGAGCGCCAGAGAGCACCACACGCCCCCCAAGGCGAGGGCCCCCCACTCCCACAGCAGCGAGCCCTGGGCGACGCCGTAGATCGCCACCCCCAGCACGGGCGAGCAGATGCCGAGGAGGAGAAGCATCGCCACCATCTGGATGACCGCGGCGAGGAAAGCCGTTCCCGAGGTCCGCGAGCGCATGGGGCTGTCTCCGGGGGCGAGTGTCTCATAGGGCAGCAGGACGCTGGTGAGGCAGGACCACGCCAGCGCACAGCCGTGGAGCGCCAGGCAGGCACCGGTCACAGCCGGGAGGGCCGCCCACTGACCGGTCCACAGGCTCGCTGAGCAGATCGACGGCCAGCAGCAGGGGGACCTGCCACAGCGCTGCGCCGACGACACGTCCCAGACGGTCGTGCGCTCCTCTGACACCGGCACTGATGTGGCTCCACAGGGCGGTGGAGTCCAGGCCGAGGTCGTCATGGATCGCCCAGCCCATGAACATTGCCAGCGCCGGCGCCATGAACAGCAGGAGTACTGGAGCGTGCCCGATGGCGAGGCTGGTCTCCAGCCGCTGCCCGTTGACATAGAAGGTGTGCGTGCTGGAGTTGAGAGTGGGGACCAGGACAAGGACGACCGGCATGAGCAAAATGCTCAGAAACTGGACCAGGTACCTGGGATCCGTGCGCCAGTAGCGCAGGCACCGAGCAGCCACAGCGGCCGCCGGTTCCGGCAGAAGAGCACCGAGCCTGCGTGCCCACGGCAGTACATCGGGTTGGCTCTCATGATGCGGGTCAGCGCTCGCGCCTCGCACCGTGCGCGGCGCGGACCTGTGCGGTCCCCGGGGAGGCCATCACCCCGCCCACGACTCGTTGCCACAGGGGAAGCAGGGCCAGGGGGATGATCCAGGCGCCGATCGTCAGTGCCAGCGCTGCAAGCACCGAGCCATTGGCCACCAGCCCGGGGGCGGCGAAGGCCCAGCCGAAGGGAGTCAGTCCCAGGATCCTGGCCGCCGCCCTGATGTGCTCGACGAAGCCGGAGACGTCGTCCCCGATGAGCCTGGAGATCAGATTGGGCAGCTGCGTGACCGCCAGAACGGCCAGGAAGGCGATGATCGCCGTCGTCTCGCGTCCTCGGCGCGACGAGGAGATTCCCGCGGCCGTCACCACGATCCGGGAGAGGACGACGCAGGTGGCCAGGGCCGCCGGAGCGCACAGCAACGCCAGGAACGCCGCCAGGGTCTGCCCGGCTACCAACCAGGTGAGAGCCGGGATGAGGCAGATGACGGCTGTCAGGCAGCCGGGAATGCCGAGGGCGCCGGCGGCTAGCAGTCCAACGGCCAGTCCTCGCGACGGAGCAGTCCAGGCGGCCATGGCTCGGGGGTCCAGGGTGGAGTCGACCCCGGTGACGAGCAGGGGCACCACGGCCCAGCCAGCCACCAGCAGCGCCCCGAGGGAGCCTAGTACCAGTGCTGTGACCTGGGGATCTGAGCTCAGTCCCAGACCAACGGCCCCTGCCAGCACCATGCCCAGTACCCCCAGCCCGTACAGGGCTCCGATCACGGTACCGACGATGGCCCAGACGTTCCTGCTCAGGGCGTTGAGGGTCAGGCGCCACTTCAGCTTGATGAGGGTCGCAACCACGACAGCCCCTCCGTCCGTACCTGGGCCCCCACCAGCTCGGTGAAGCGCTGCTCGAGATCGGCTCCTGCGGCGACCTGCTCCGTCGTCCCTGCGGCCACGACTCGACCGGTGTCGATGATGGCCACGTGGTCGCACAGGCGCTGCACGGTGGACATGACATGACTGGAGATGACCACGGTGCCGCCGGCAGCGGCATAGTCCTTCAGAATCGCCTGGATCGTCTGCGCCGAGATCGGGTCGACGGCCTCGAAGGGCTCGTCCAGGACCAGGATGGAGGGCGAGTGCACCATGGCGCAGGCCAGATGGATCTTCTTGCGCATGCCTGCCGAGTAGTCGGCCACCAAAGTGGTGCCGGCGTCCCACAGTCCCAGGACCTTGACCAGCTCGGTGGCACGGGGCACGACGACGTCGCGCTCGAGCCCGCGCAGAAGGCCGGAGTAGGTGACGAGCTCAAGACCGTTGAGGCGGTCGAAGGTCCGCAGCCCGTCGGGCAGGACTCCCAGGAGCGCCTTGGCCCGCAGAGGCTCGGCCCACACGTCGACACCGTGGACCAGCGCCTGGCCTGCGTCGGGGCGCAGCAGTCCGGTGGCCATCGACAGGCTGGTCGTCTTGCCGGCGCCGTTGGGGCCTACGATGCCGTAGAAGCTGGAGACCGGATATCGAGGTTCAGCCGGTCCACCGCGACCTTGCGGTCGAAGGCCTTGAACAGGCCGACTAGGCGGAGTGCGGGCACCGATGCGGACGCGGATCTGGGCGGAGTCCCCGCCAGTGCCGCAACCGTGTGAGACGCGTGAGAACTGTCGAGTTGACTCGCTGGAGAGGTGGAGGCAGGCATGCTTCCACTGTAGGAGCGACTGCCCACTCGGTCCTCCGTCGATAGGAGGAGATCGAAGGTCGTCGCCTTCTTCCCTCAGAACCGCCCCCTGAGTATCGTCAGCGGCACACTGCGATACCCAGGCCCGTGCACGTCGTCGCATGAGAACGATTCCGGTCCGTCAGCTGCACCTTGCAGCGACGGACCGGAATCAGGACATCAGGGGCACGGCCCCACGTATCACTCGGCGACAGCCTTCTTCAGCGAGGAGCCGACGGTGACCTTGACGCCGTAGCCGGCGGGGATCTGAATCTCCTCACCGGTGCGGGGGTTACGGCCAGTACGTGCGGCACGCTCGACGCGCTCGATGCCCATGAGACCGGTGATCTTGACGGCCTCACCCTTAGCGACGTTCTCAACGAGGACATCCTGGAAGGCTCCCAGGAAGGCGTCGGCGTCGGTCTTGGTCAGGCCGGCCTTCTCGGCGATGGCGGCGATGAGCTCGGTGCGGTTGACGGACATGTCTTCCCTCTCGATCGTGGACGGACACCCTTGATGTGGTGCCACTTCTGGCAACGCTACGCATAAAACCTTGGGTTTGTCAGGTCAGACCGGAGTGTCGCGCTGGATAGCGAGTAACAATTCGCACATTTGCACCCCAGCAGTCACACCCGTCACATGCGGAGCAAGTCGCGGAACGACGCCGTTTCTGCTCAGCCCTTCCAGAGGGCACCCGGTAGGGCGTTCGCGAACCACGACGTGATGGTGGTCGGATGGGTGATCGCGGTGCCGACGACGACGGCGAAGGCCCCGTGCTCCATGGCGGCGGCGGCCTGCGCGGGGGTGTGAACCCGTCCCTCGACGACGAGCGGGACCTCCGCCACACCGGCGATCTGGTCGACGAGCTCGAGGTCGGGGCCGTCGGTCTTGGGACGCTCCCCGGTGTAGCCGGCCAAGGTGGTCCCCAGGATGTCGATCCCGGCGTCCTGCGCGGCCCTGGCGTCATCCAGGGACCCGCAGTCGGCCATGATGAGGACCTCGGGGCGAGCCTGTCGGAGGCCCTCGACGGTCTGGGCGAGACTCAGTCCGTCGGGACGGGGACGGCGCGTGCCGTCCAGGGCCACGATCTGGCTGCCGGTGGCGGCCACGGCGATGGCGTGAGTGAGGGTGGGGGTGATGAAGACGCCGTCGTGCCCCTCTTTCCACAGGCCGATGACAGGCACGTCGACGTGCTGGCAGATGAGGGCCAGATCCGCCAGGCCCTGAGCACGGATGCCGACGGCACCGCCGGCGACACAGGCCTGGGCCACCTCGTCCATGGTGCGAGGGTCGCGCATGGGTTCACCCGGATACGCCTGGGCGGAGGCGATGAGCCCTCCTCTCAGGCGCTCCAGGACGGGATGGAGGTGCGCGTCCGCCGACTGCTGCTCCGCGGACGGGTGTGATGCTGTCTGCTCGGTCATGGGTACGGTCCTGTCTGATGGTGCCTGATGGCTGTGATTGTCGGTGGCCGGGAGGACTCGCGACTGCTTACGCGGGCCCGTTCCGGGTTTCGGCCAGGACAAGGGCGCCGCGGGCCGCGCCGACGATCGGAGCGGTGGTCCCCAATGTGGCCGGAACGATCTTGATGGGCGCCAGCGGGTCGATGATCTCCGAGGCGAAGGCCTGCCGCAGGGGCCCCCACCACAGCTCGCCGGCTCGGGCCAGGCCCCCGGAGACGACGACGACGTCGGGGTCGATGACGGTGACCAGGCCGGCCAGCGCCCTGCCCAGGCAGACCGCCGAGTCGCGGTAGACCTCCTGGGCGATGCCGTCCCCTGAGTCGGCGCGCCTCTCCACCTCGCGGGCGTCGGGTACGTCGGGATCTCCGCCCTTGGCCAGGTAGCGACGGTAGATCTGGGGGCCGGCGGAGATGCCCTCGAGGTGTCCCGGCCTGCCGCAGGTACAGGGCTCGCCCTGCGCGCCGGGCACGGGCATGTGGCCGATCTCCCCCGCGACGTGGTGGGCGCCCCGGCGGGTTCGCCCCTCGATGACGAGGGCGCCGCCGACACCGGTACCCACAGCCACCATGAGGACGACCTCTGAACCGGCGCCGGCACCGAGCCACGCCTCCCCCGCGGCGTAGGCGTCAACGTCATTCTCGACGTGGACCGGAAGCGCCCCCAGTCCCGCGGAGACGAGCCGTTCCCGCACGCCGGCGGCGACCTGCGTGCCGGCCCAGCCGGTGATGGCGTCGGTGGCGGACAGGATCGTCCCGGTCTCGACGTCGACGACGCCGGCGGTGCCGATGCCGACCGCTGCGACGGAGGCTGGCAGCCCTGGAGCCTCATGGGTTCCGGCAGTCACGACCTGCTGCACCAGCACACTGATGGAGTCGAGCATGGCGGCAGGGCCGTCGTGAGCCGGAGTCGGGCAGGAGGCCACCGGACCTCGCAGGGTCCCGTGGACGTCCACCAGGGCCGCGGCCATCTTGGTGCCGCCGAGGTCGAGTCCGACGACGAGCGGCGCCTCGCCGGACGGTGATGGGGTCGTGGGGGCGGATGGGAGGACATCCTGGCTCATGGCACTCTCCAAAGTGGTACTCGGTGTGCAGTACGGGTGCGTGCGGGTGCAGTGATCTGAGGGACGGAGGCGGATGGCCGACAAGACAACGAACGCGGCGATGCACCTGGGTCCGCTCGCACACGGAAGTGGGGACGCGACGGGGCCGGGATGCCGCCGGCGGCTGCTGCGCGCCCGACTCGTTCAGATGTCTGACCGAGATATCAGAACGTCGGGAACGGTCGGGCGCGTAACCAGCAGGTTGTCGGATGGCGTCAGATGAGGCCCTGTGCCTTGACGATCTCCAGAACAGCATCCTTGGTCTCGCCCTGAAGCGCCTTGACCGGGAACGCCATCTCGTTGGTGGCGATGATTCCGATCGCCTCCATCGCGGTCTTGAACGCGCCAATACCCGTGGCATCGGCCGAACGCCCCTGGGGCACGAAGACGATCTCGAAGCCGGCGCAGATCTCGTCCTGGATACGACGCACCTCGTCCCACTGGCCCTCGCGAGAGGCCTTCCACATCTGGGCGTAGCGGACCGGGTCCACGTTGCCGTAGCCGGGGACGAGCCCGTCCGCACCCAGCAGGAGCATGCCGTCGACGACGCACTCATGCCCCGTCAGAAGAGCCAGCGGGTGACCTGCGGCCTCGTTGGCGGCAACCAGCCTGCGGAAAGCGACGTCGTTGCCGGAGGAGTCCTTGACACCGGCGATGACGCCCTCCTTTCCCAGCTCGACGAGAAGGTCTCGGCCGAGCTTGGCGCCTCCCAGGCGCACGGGGACGTCGTAGGCGAACACCGGAACGTCGATGGCCTCGGCGATGGCGCGGAAGTGGGCCTTGATCTCCTCGGTGTCGTTGAGGGCGTAGAAGGGGCAGGTCGCCACGATCGCCTCGGCCCCAAGGGCGACGGCCCGGCGGGCCTGGTCGATGACGCGGTGGGCCGTGGTGTCGATGGCGCCGGCGAGCACCGGTACACGACCCGCGGCCGTCTTGACGACGCGCTCGATAACAGCCTCGCGCTGGGCGTCGGTGAGGTAGGCGACCTCTCCGGAGGACCCCAGGGCGAACAGGCCATCGACGCCTCCGGCGATAAGGTGCTCGACGACCTTGTCCAGGCTGTCGAGGTCAACCTCGCCCTCAGCGGTAAAAAGGGGTGACAACCGGCGGGATGACGCCGGTGAAACGGTTGTCCATGTGGTGTCTCTCTTCATTGAAAGTTTATCGGACGTCTGACATCTGACGTCAGGAGTCATTGTTGCAGATGTTCCCGCTCGGCGCCACCCCGGCGCGCGCGATCGAACGATCACTCTCGTCGCGCACGCCGGAGCGGCAGGAGGGCAGGACTGGGGACGCTCCCCCAGAAGGGCTACTTGACGGAGCCCTCTGAGAGCCCGCCTGAGATGTGCTTCTGGATGACCATGAAGAAAACGACCGACGGGACGATCACGATCACGGAAGCAGCCATCATGGCTCCCAGTCGAGAACCTCCGACCCCTGGAGAGAGTAGAGGCCGACTGCGACGGGCATCCTGTCCGACTCGGTAATGAACAGGAGCGCGTAGAGGAACTCGTTGAAGGTATTGATAAAGGTGTAAACGGCAGTCGCCACGATTCCCGGGAGAATAATGGGTACCGAGATCTGCCAGAACACCCGGAACCGGCTGGCCCCATCGACTGCTGCAGCCTCCTCAATCCCGACGGGGACGGTCTGGAAGAACCCGATGAGCATCCAAATCGCATAGGGTATCGAGAACGACAGGTATGCGATGATCAACCCAATATAACTATTCATGAGCCCGAGCTTGACCATGGTGATGGTGTACGGGATGGCGAGCAGGATCGGCGGGAACATATAGGTCCCGATAAGAATCTTGGTGAGCTGTCGCCCGACGCGCGGAAAGAAGCGCACGATCCCGTAGGCCCCGAGCAGCGAGACCAGGACGGCGATGACTGTGGAGCATCCGGCGATCAGCAGCGAGTTCTTCAGGTTCGTCAGGAACCCGATCTCCTCGACCACCTTGCGGTAGTGATCAAGTGTCGGCGAGCTGGAGAACAGCTGCAACGGATTCTGCGAGAGCTCATGCGAGGTCTTGAAGGACGAGGAGACGACCCACACGAGCGGAAACACCGCAATAAAGGCGGCAACGATGAGAATAAGGTACACGCACACCGTACCCCACGGACTACGACCAGCACGTCGCATGGTTCAGCCCCTTTCCTTTTCCCAGCGGTTGAGCATCCTGAATGCCCCGAAGGCCAGAAGCAGCAGGAAGATCAGTAACAGGATCGTGACGGTGGATGCGACACCGAGCTGCCGCAGGTTCCAGCCCTCCTGGTAGGCGAAGATCGGCAGCGTCGTGGTCCTCTCCCCCGGGCCACCGCCGGTCAGGAGGAAGAGCATGTCGAAGTTGTTGAAGACCCAGATGGTGCGCAGGATGACCAGCAGACCAATGACCTCACGAATATGTGTCAGTGTGATGAACCTGAACCTCTGCCATCCGGAGGCACCATCCATCATCGCGGCCTCGTACTGCTCCTGAGGGATCGTCTTGAGAGCGGAGAGGATGTTCACCATGAACATCGGGGCACCGAACCAGATGTTGATCAGCAGCGCAACCCAGAAGGTCGTGTCGGGGTTACCCAGCAATGCCATGTTCTTATCAGTCACCCCAAGAGAGGTCAGGAGATTGGGGAGGAATCCATAGACATCATTGAGGATCCACTTCCAGGCAAAGGCGGTAATGATGGCGGGGAAGGCCCAGGGGACGATCAGGAGCGTACGGAACACCCCTGATCCGCGCGGAACCCGGTCCAGTGCGAGAGCCAGCACCATGCCTATCGCGAGCTGACCGGCAAGAGAGGCTGCGGTCCACTTGATCGATACCCCGAATGCGTTCCAGAAGCTCGAGGAGCCGAGCAGGTCCGTGTAGTTGGAGATCCCGACCACGTGGTAGCTGGTGCGTAACAGGTTCTTGTCCGTGAAGGAGTACCAGATACTGGAGAATACGGGGTAGATCAGGAGGGCGAGAACGACAATCATTGAGGGCGCGACGAAGCACACGCCCGTCCAGTTCATTCGTTTGATGCGTGTCATGAGTTCACCTTTCGGACTGGGTGGCGGGGACGAGACGCCGGCCCCGCCACCGCGCCGACTCACTTGAGGCTGGCTCCTGCGGCCTTGAACGCCTCGTTGAGCTTCTTCTCGCAGTCCTTGGCGGCAGTCTCGACGTCGCTCCCGTCGATGATGATCGAGTGGTACATCTTCTCGATCAGCCCCTGGCTGGTGAGCACACCGGCCTGGACGAGTGGCCCCTTCTCCATGCCGATGGCGCTGCCGACGCCAACCTGGTCCTGGATCACCTTGATCGAGTCCGCGTACTTCTGGATGGTCTCATTGCCCAGGTAGCTCGAGTCCTGCGAGATGTCACTGAGGACGGGCAGCATCCCGCCGGGGACCGAGTGGAGGAACTCGATGTACTTGTCCTTGGTGAACAGGAACTCCAGGAAGGCCTTGGCCTCTCGCTTCACCTTGGAGGCCTCCCACACCACCAGGGGCACGTTCGACACCTCGGCCGGGTAGTTGACCGGGTCGGACGCCTTCATCCTGGGAAGCGGCGCCGCGGCGATGGAGTCGACCAGATCGGGGCGGTTGGTGGACACTCCGGAGATGTGGAATCCGGAGTTGAAGTCGAACGCGGTCTTGCCCTGGTAGAAGAGCGTCGCCTGGTCGAGAACGGCGTAATCCAAGGCCCCCTCCGGGGAGACGGACTTGTAGAGGTCGGTCCAGTACTTGATGCCGCTCAGGGCGGTCTCCGAGGTGAGGTTGGCCGTTCCGTCGTCCTTGAGCAGTCTTTGGCCTGCGGAACGAACGTAGAAATTGAGGTAGCGAGCCCCCAGCATGTCCCCGGTCCCCAGGGGTACGGACAACCCGTAGAGATCATCAGACCGTCCAACCGCCTTGGCCGCTGCGGCCAGTTCATCCCAGGTTGTCGGTACCGACAGCCCCTTGGACTGCAGCACGTCCGTGCGGTACCACATCACCTGAGCGTGGGAGTAGATGGGCACGGAGTAGGACTTTCCGCCCGACTGCCCCTCGGCCAGTGCCGGCTTGGGGAACCGGTCGCGGCCAATGGAGTCGATCACCTTGTCAAGAGGGACCAGGGCCTCGGAGTTGATCATCTCCACGACGTTATTGGGCAGCGCGGTGGAGATGTCCGGCACCTGTCCGGCGGTCAGTCCGGTGGTCCACTTGGTGTTGAACTCGGACCAGGAGAACTGCTCGATCTTGACGGTGACATCGGGATTCTTGGTGTGGAACTCCTCGGCCATCTTCTTCATCCAGTCGGCACGCGGCCCCTGGGTGAAGGACGACCACATGGTGACGGTGCCGCGCAGCGGCCCGGTCTCCTCATCCTCGGAGGAGCTCTGAGCGCCGCATGCGGCGAGCGCCCCGCAGATGCCGACGCCTCCGAGGATCATGAAGCTGCGACGGTTGAGGGCGGGCGATGGGTGAGACGGGACGGGGGTGGACGGGGTCATATCGGTTCTCCTTTGAACGGGCAATGAGACGGGAATGGTTGAGCGGTGTGAGACGGATCGAGGCGTTGGCTTCATAAGCACCCGTCCTGATCCGCGGTGGTGTGCGGCTCGATGGCTTCGATGCCTGCGTCGAACCAGCTCAGGGGAAGGCGAGAAGTAGAGCCCCTGGCACTCGTTCTCCCAGAGCAGCCCGATCCTTCCGTCGGGTAGGACGCACATGCACTGGTAGACGTAGTGACCGGGGTTGAAGGTCCGTGAGCGTTTCCATGTGCGTCCCCCGTCAAGGCTGAGCCGAATGACTCCGCAGCCCCGGAACGGGAGCATGAGCGAGGCGTTGGCGAAGACGATGCGGTCCTCGCCCTCGGCCGAGGGCAGGCAGATCGCGTTGGGTTGGCACCAGATCTCGGGAAGGTTGTCGTCGAAGCGGATAGCCCCCCAGGTCTGTCCCGCGTCGGGACTCGCTGACCGCGACACGGCCATGAGGGTGCTGGTTGCGCATGAACAGCAGGAGCACCCCGTCCTGCCGCTCAACGACGGCCGCCTCGTGCAGGGACCAGGTCTCATCGACGAATGTCTGCGGGTCGAGCCGGCCGTCGGAGGTCTCTCTGCCCTCGTTGGGACCGTGACTGAGCCGCCAGGTCTGCCCGTGATCGTCGGAGTAGGCGACGGTGGCGCACATCGCCAGCCAGTTGCGGTCGTTGTTGAAGTAGAGGGGTACCACGAGGCGTCCAGCATGGGGGCCGTGCCGCAGGGCGATGCCGTTGCCTGGGCAGGTGCCCAGGAACCTCATCCACGGCTGCTTCAGCTGGGGGTTGAGGTCTCGCGGCCTGCTCCAGGTGACGCCGTCGTCGTCGGAATGGGCGATCTGCAGGTAGCTGGTCGGGATGGCCAGGAGACTCTCAGCCGGGTCCGCCCCAGGGGCGAGCTCGAAGTTCCCGGCCGGCTGGCCGTCACTGAGCACGGTGCCGTCGTCCTCGACCCGGAACTCGGTTGCCTGCCCGTCGATCGTCGTGACTGCACCATCCTCCTCGACGACGTAGCGTCCGTCGTCGAGGTCCCGCAAGAGCCTTCGTCCCTGCTCGTCGAATCCGGTGGACGCCCAGCAGTTGGGCTGCCCGATTCCACCGGGGAAGTGATCGATGAGGACGTGAATCCTCCCCGTGTGCGGGTCCTGGACCATGCAGGAGTCGATCACCGATGAGGCGTCCTCTCCGCTACCCGGGCAGTCGATGACGGTGCGCGCCGGTTCCCAGCTCTGCCCGCCGTCGAGGGAGCGACGTACGACGAAGTTGATGTCGTTGGGAGAGTCGTTGGCGTTGGAGACGCGCTGGTCGGCCCCGGCCAGGATGGTGCCGGAGGCCAGCGCGAGGAGGGACGGGATCCGGTAGGACGCCGAACCTCGGTATCCCCGGTCGAACAAGGCATCAGTCTCGATCGGCTCGACCTCGCACAGACGCTTGATCTGCGCGTCGCTGAGGGCGTAGTCGTAGATCCCCGCTCGTTGCACCTCGCCGGACAGGCGCACGCCGTCGCAGTCCTGCTCGACGACGATCTCGTCGAGTCCTTCGACCTCACCGAGGAAGAACTCGCCGGGAGCGTGCTGCTCCCGGAAGCCGTCAACGTAAAGATCGACGGCACCGTGCCCCACGGTGACCACGACCTCGTGCCAGCCGCCGTCACTCCATGCGCCGGCGGCCTTGACCTCCCGGCGCACACCCGTCCTGCTCACGCCGGCGTAGGTGATCCCCTCCGGCCCGACCGTCACGACGAGCTGCTCGCGTCCGAGCCCGCCGGCTGCCAGGAGGGCTCCTTGCTGCATACGGCCTCGCACCCGGAAGCGCAGCCAGAGGGAACCGTGCCGCGCATCAGCGAAGCTGGCGACGTCGTAGGGGCTCAGTCGGTTCGCGGCGAACTCGACCAGCGGCTCGGCACGCCGTGACAGTGCCATGACCTGCCGTGAGGTCAGTACCTCGGGGTGCACCGTGAACGAGGCAACCTCAGGACTGTCCCCCTGCCCGAGCACTACCTCCGTCAGCCCGGGAAGGTCCTTGAGAAACGCCGTCGTCGTTCCGCAGAAGACCTGGTAGCCGTCGAGGTAGAGACGGGTACCGGCGGGACTGACGGTGACTGCGGCGCTGTGCCAGCGCCCGTCATCGAGCGAACGGACGTCCTCGGCCTCCAGCTTGTTCCACCCGTCTGGAACCGTCGCCTCGTACACGAGCGACGATCCCACGATGCGCATGTCGAGGCAGACTCCATCGGCCCCTCGTAGCGCGAACAGGTTGCCGTCCGATCTTGACCTGAACTCGAAGGAGATGCTGCCCGTTTCACTCCTGAGAACTTCTTCATCAAGGCGCATCGTTGCGCACACTGATCCCATTAGCTCTTCACCTATTCCTAAAAAAGACACAGAGGTCCATGTCAATGGATAATTCGACCGCCATTCAACCCGCTCACACTCATCACAGTGAGACAGGATCATCAAGAATGCGCCCGGTAACAGGCATACTTCACCTCAGCGGATCAAGCACGCCGTCAAGCTCTCACCATTCCAGGATCGAGAGCGACACAGGAGCCATGGAAGGCCGCACACCGCGACCTTGTCCGCCTCTCAAGCGGGATACGGCTCTCCACCAGCTGTCAGAGGCAAACGACAGAAGGGCCCCGCCCCCTCACGCACGACGGACTGGCGACGAGCAGTCGTGGTCACGCGCCATGGCGCTGTGACATACATAGGACCCTCCTCCACAATCAACATCTTTGTTGGCGGCCGTAGATACCGCGGTCGGCTCCTCACTGAACCGATATGAGTAATCTACTCGACATGTGACCTGGGAGTCAATGCTCACGAACACCGAGTTCACACGAGATTAATGATTCGTTTTCTCGCAATCATCAAACCGGCATCAACGCTCCGACATCGGCGATATCGGGAACGACATGGTCACTCGAGCGGGACCGATAGACGGGTGAGGGGCGGACCCACGTGGGTCCGCCCCTCACAAAGGAGGTGCCTGCGCCACCGGCCGCAGCCGGGGCCGTCTGCTCAGACCTCGAGCAGCGAGGGCACCGCCGCCAGGAGCGTGCGGGTGTACTCCTCCTGCGGATTGTTGAAGATCTCCTCAGTGGTGTTGAGCTCGAGGATCTTGCCGAAGTACATGACGGCGATCCGGTCCGAGACGTAACGCACCGTGTTGATGTCGTGACTGATGAACACCAGCCCCAGGCCCAAAGAGGCCTTGAGATCCTGGAGGAGGTTGAGCACCTGGGCACGCACGGAGACGTCCAGAGCGGAGGTGGGCTCGTCGGCCACGATGATGTCCGGGTCCAGCGCGAGCGCGCGGGCGATGGCGACACGCTGCCGTTGACCACCCGAGATCTGCCGAGGCAGCACGTTGAGGGCACTGGGAGGCAGACCGACCAGGTGGAGCAGGTCGCGCACGCGCGCCTCGCGCTCCTTGGGAGAGCCGACTCCGTGGACGTTGAGCGGGTCGATGAGCGTGTCGTGCACGATCATGCGTGGGTTGAGAGCCGTTGCCGGGTCCTGGAAGACCACCGAGATGCTGCGTCCCAGCTCACGACGGTCCGAGGCCGAGTGTCCCAGCGGGCGACCTTTGAAGATGACCTGGCCGGAGGTGACCGACTGCAGCCCCACCATGACCCTGGCGGTCGTGGACTTGCCGCAGCCCGACTCCCCCACGAGTCCCAGCGTCTCCCCGCGCTTGACGGACAGCGAGACGTCGTTGACCGCATGGACCGTGTCCGGGTTGAACAGGCCGCCGGTACGGGACTTGTGGATGACGTTGACGCCCTTGAGCTCGACGACCGGCTGGTCCTCGCTCCATGAGGTCGATGCAGAGGTGTTGGACGGCATCAGTGCTTCTCCTTCGCGAGCAGAGCCTCGAGCTCGGGGGTGATGGCGTAGCTGTGCTCGGTCGTGCCGGGCACAGGCTTGAGCACGGGCCGAGTGTCCAGACCGACCGTCGGGTGGGCCGATCGCGGGGCGAAACGGTCACCCTTGACGAACTCGCTGGGCGAGGGGACCACGCCGCGCACCTGGTGGAGCCGCTTGGAACCGGCCTCGATGGAGAGCACGGCTCCCAGAAGGCCACGGGTGTACTCGTGAACGGGGTTGGACAGCAGCTCGCTGGTGGGAGCCTGCTCAACCACCTGGCCCGCGTACATGACGGTGATGCGGTGAGCCAGCTTGGCCACCAGCGCCAGGTCGTGCGAGACGAAGACCATCGCGAAGCCGAGCTTCTCGCGCAGCTCATTGAGCAGGTCGATCACCTGCTTCTGAACGGTCACGTCCAGCGCCGTCGTCGGCTCATCGGCCAGGACCAGTGAGGGATCGCGAGTCAGCGCCATAGCGATGAGAACGCGCTGGCGCTGCCCCCCCGGAGAGCTCATGCGGGTAGCTGCGCAGCGTGCGCTTGGGGTCGAGTCCCACCAGCTCGAGGAGCTCCTCCGCGCTACGGGTGCCTCCACGCGAGGTCAGCTGAGCCATCTGGGTGCGGATGAGCATGGAGGGGTTCAGCGACGACAGAGCGTCCTGATAGACCATGCTCATCTCGTGACCACGCAGCGCGTTGTGCTCGGTCGGCGTCATCTCGAGGATATTGCGCCCCTTGAACAGGATCTCGCCGGAGAGCCGAGCCGACGGCGGCAGCAGCCCCATGACGGCCATCGAGCTAATGGACTTACCGCAACCGGACTCCCCCCACCAACCCCATGGTCTCGCCGGGACGCACGGAGAAGGAGACGCCGTCGACGATGTTGACATCGCCATGCTGCTCGGGGAAGGCGATCGAGAGGTTCTTGACCTCCAGGACGGGGTCCTCCCCCGTGTCCTTGTAGACGAGCCGGTCGCCTCGGGCGAGCTCCGCCACCCGAAGGGAGGTGAGCCGCTCGGCCAGGGGGACGTCCTCAGCAGCCGGAGCGACCACGCCGGTCAAGGAGCTCAGTCCGTTGGCGGCGTCGTCCCCCTTGGCGACGGTGGCGTTGGCGGTCACCGCGTCGGCTGCGTCGTCCCAGGCGTCCAGCGTCTCCTGGGTCTCCATGGCCTCCTCATCGGCCTGGACATCGGGCTTGGCCTTGATGCGGGGCGAGGCCATCGCATCGGTCAGTCCCTCGGACAGCACGTTGAGGCACAGGGTGGTGATGAGGATGAGCAGACCGGGGAAGAAGGTCGGCCACCAGTGGCCCGACAGCAGCAGCTCCTTGCCCTCGGAGAGCATGTTGCCCCAGGTCGGGGTGTTGACGGACTTGATGCCCGCGCCGATGAAGGACAGTGAGGCCTCGAAGACGATCGCGTCCGCCACCAGGACGGTCGCGAAGACCATGATCGGGGCGATGCAGTTGCGTGCGACGTGCTTGAGGAGGATCCAGGGCACCGGCGCCCCCATCACCTTGGACGCGGCGACGTAGTCCTCTCCGAACTGGGAGATGATGTTGGCGCGCACCACGCGGGTGAGCTGGGGGATGTAGAGGATGGCGATGGAGATGATGATGACCGGCAGCATCGGCAAGCGGGTCGACATCGCCGAGACGAGCACGGCGGCCAGCGCGATGCCCGGGAAGGACATGATGACATCGAGGACGCGCATGAGGGTCTCTGCGATCCACTTGCGGGACGTGGCGGCGATGGCCCCGAGAACGGAGGCGACGAGGAGGGCCAGGCCGGTGGCCGTCAGGCCCACGACCAGCGAGACCCTGGCGCCGTAGACGGCCCGGGAGAAGATGTCACGTCCAGTGCCATCGGTACCGAACAGGTGGGACATCGAGGGGGCTACCACGGGGTCGCTGGCAGTGACCTCGCCGACGCCCTCGATGTAGGAGGTCGTCTTGGCCTCCGCGAGTCCGGTGGCACCGGGCGAGTAGGGGGCGATGACGGGGGCCAGGATGGCGATCAGGGCGATGAGGCCCAGCACGATGACGGCGATCTTGGAGCCGAGAGGCAGTGCCTTCCAGCCCTGGAAGCGCAGCCCGGGCCGCGAGGCCTTATCCAGTGTGGAACGGTGCAGCATCAGATGCTCCTGATTCGTGGGTTGACGAGGACGTAGAGCATGTCGACGACGATGTTGATGAGGATGAATGCCAGTGCCACCGTGATGGACACACCCTGGACGATATTGACGTCGTTGCGGGTGATGCCCTGGAAGATGAGCTGCCCCATCCCCTTGATGTTGAAGATCATCTCGATGACGACAGCGCCTCCCATGGCGTAGCCGATGCGCAGTCCCAGCACGGTCAGCGGGGTGATGAGCGCGTTACGCAGCACGTTACGGGCCACCACGATGTTCTTGGGGATACCACCACCGATGGCGGTGCGCACATAGTCACGGTCAAGCTCCTCGACCATGGCAGTACGAACCACGCGAGTCAGGGACCCGGTGTTGGGAACCGCGATGGCCAGTGCCGGCAGGAAGATCTGATTAAGGTACGCGCCCGGGTCCTCGCTGAAGGGAACCCACTCCGACACCAGCGCCGGGAAGGTTCCCGTTCCACCCGGGATGTCGGAGAACCACTGGATGAGCAGCAGGGCGAGCCAGAAGGACGGCGTGGCCAGGCAGGCGATGGAGATGACGCGAATAACCTGGTCCTGCCACTTGTCGCGGTACAGTGCGGCAACGATGCCCAGGATCGTGGCGAAGATGACGGCCACGAAGATTCCGATGAAGGTCAGCTGGAGCGTGATCGGGAAGGCCGCGGCGACCATGTCGGAGATCTTGACTCCGGTGAAGGACGTGCCGAGGTCACCGTGGGTCAGGCCCAGGAGGTAGTCCCAGAACCGCTTGAGGAGGGGATCATTGAGGTGGTGGACGACTCGGTACTGCTCGAGGGCGTCTGGCGTTGCCGACTCGCCCAGCGCCAGGCGCGCCGGGTCTGCCGAGGAGAACGACATGACGATGAAGACGAGCAGCGTCACGCCCAGCACCATGACCGGCAGCGCGACCAGGCGCCGTCCGATCAGGCGGATGAGGTTGGACACTGAAATGCTCCTTTGCGTTAGCGTCCTGCCGCCGGTGCGGGCGGCTGGGTGGCTTGGCGGTCGGGAAGGCCAACCGCCACTCCAATTGTCTGATGTCTGATGTCAGATAGCAAGTCCGTTTGTCTGTTTCACAGCATCCCATGCTGCACAGGAACGGCGCGGGCGGTGCGGCCAGCCATCACCGGCTTGACGCACCGCCCACGCACAGACCTCAGGACTTGGACGACCCTGTCCCCACGAAGGACAGACCAGTCAGCGAGATCGGCTTGAAGTTCTCCAACGTCGCGGAGTCGTAGGCCGTGGGAGTCTTGCGGTGGAAGATCGGGTACAGCGGAACATCCTCGGAGATCTTATCGAAGGTCTCCTGCCACTTGGCGATCTGCTTGTCGCCCTCCAGCTTGACCGCCTCGTCGAGCAGAGCCTGAACCGCGACCTGGCTCTCCGAGCCCTTCCAGTGCATGCGGGTCTCGGTCCACACGTCTCCGCCGTACCACCAGCGCATGAGCAGATCGGCGTCGTTACCGAAGACCGAGGGGTCTCCGGGGGCGATGAGGACATCCCATGCACCCTGGGAGGAGTCGATGAAGGAGTAGGCGTCGGCGGACTTCTTCTCGTCGTAGTTGACAGTCACCCCCAGGGCCTCGAGGTTCTCGCGAATGACGGGGCGCACCGCCGAGAACCAGCCGTGGTCCGTGCACAGCACGTTGATGGTCGTGATGCCGGCCTCCGCCAGGAGGGACTTGGCCTTGGCGGCGTCCATGGAGTAGACCGTCTTGGCCTTCTTGTAGGCCGGGTGCCCCTCCTGGACGAAGCAGGTCGCCGGCGTCGCCAGGCCCGCCATGCTGGTGTCGCAGATCTTGGCGTAGTCCAGAGCGTAGAGCACGGCCTGACGCGCCTTGACATCGGAGAAGGTGGTGTTGTTGAACATCGCGAAGAGCAGACCGAAGCCCTGCTGCGCCGCCACCTTGACCGGCTCCTTGAGGGTCGAGAGGTTGGCCGCCGGGACAGCGTCGATGGCCTGCACCGACCCGGAGCTCATGGCGTTGGTGCGGGTGGTGTCGTCGGGCAGGACCTGCCAGGTCATGGACTTGGCCAGTGCCGGGCGAGGGCCGTTGTAGGTGTCGTTGCGCTCGAAGACGACCTTCTGGCTGGCGGCGCCGTTGTCGGTCATCTTGTAGGGGCCGGAGCCGGTGGGGTTCATGTCGAAGGCCTTGGCGTCGGCCTCGACGATCGCCTTGGGAACGATCTTGACGACGCTGAGACGCTCGGCCACGAGCGAGAAGGCGTACTTGAGCTTGATCGTCACCGTGCTCGCGTCCTTGGCCTCAACCTTGTCGATGAAGGGCAGGAACTGCGAGTAGAGCGACTTGTTGGCCGGGTCGAGCACGCGCGTGAAGGAGAAGACGACATCATCCGCGGTCACTGCCGAGCCGTCGGTGAACTTCGCGTCCTTGCGCAGCGCGACCTCATAGGTGGTGTCATCAACCTTCTTGGGCATATCGGAGGCCAGGGCCGCATAGACCTCCCGGGTCGCCGGGTGGAGCTCGGTCAACCCTTCCAGGGTGTGCCAGTTGGCGGCGACGGTCAGAGCCGACGACGTCGTCATCGGGTCGTAGCCATTGGTACCCAGCTCATAGGAAATGCCCGCGGTGATGACACCGTCCTTGTGGGTGACCTCCTGATCGGTGGCCATGGCACTGCCCTTCGCGCCACCCGCAGTCTTGGCCTTACCACCGCAGGCCGCCAGGCTGACAGCCAGACCGGCAGCCATTCCGAGGGTACCGGTCAGCCTGATGAAGTCCCGGCGGCTGGAGCCAGCCGGAGTTGTGATCGCCATTGATTCTCTCCTGAAGTCTGACGTCTTATGTCTGACGTTGGTAGGATGACTGTAGCAGAGGTTGGGACGTCCAAACCACTCACCACCTCGCAGGCTGGCACGTTCGATCGTCACAGTTCAGCCAAGAAGCGGGACCTTTCGACGAGCAGATTCACAGCGCAGTGATCACAATGATTGACAGGGCAAGAAGCATGGCCGACACCGAGAAGAGCAGCACCATGAGCAGATCATCCACACCCACCGCCACAGACACCTCACCGAAAAACGAGATGAGCATCACACTTGATCTGGGTGAGGCGGTGATTCCCCACGGCGCCTACTCCACCTTGCTGGCGTCCCCGGCCACCCAGGCTGAGACCACGATCGCCGAGATCAAGAACTACATCCTGAGAACCGGCCTTCAGGTGGGTGATGCGTTGCCGACGGAGTCGCAGCTGTGCTCGGACCTGGGAGTGTCGCGCTCCTCCGTGCGCGAGGCCGTACGCACCCTGGTCGCCCTCGACATCGTCGAGGTCCGCCACGGACACGGCATGTTCGTCGGCAAGGTCTCCATGCGCCCCATGGTCGAGTCCCTCGTCTTCAGAGGCCTGCTCAACCCCGGAGACGACCACCGCGGACTACGCGACATCGTCGAGGTCCGCATCACCCTCGACAAGGCCCTGGCCGAACCCGTCACCCAGACCTGGAAGAACCGCCAGGACACCGAAATTGACCAGATCGTGGCGCAGATGGACGTCCATGCCCAAAAAGGCGAGCTGTTCACCGAGCAGGACCGCCGCTTCCACATCAGGCTGCTCGAGCCCTTGGACAACCACCTCTTCTTGCACCTCACCGAGGCCTTCTGGGCCGTCCACACCCTGACCGTCCCCCTCCTGGGCGCACCCAGACCCGAGGACATGCTCAGCGCCGCCAGAGCTCACCGGACCATGCTCCAGGCCGCACGCGCCGGAGACACCCAGGCCTACCGCGAGGCCATCACCGACCACTACGCCCCACTCCTGGCCGCCCTCACCTGAACCGAGCGGCAGCGACCTCCTCCGTGAGAGCCGGGTAGGTTCCGGCCTGCGCCACGGCCACCACATTGAGCCGCGGGTCCTCGGGGGCGCAGCAGCCTTTCCATCCACAGGTCGCGTGCCGCAGTGAGCCCCTGAGCCAACCAGCGGGCATTGACGAACTCCATGGCGTGGGTGCCTCCGGGGTAGACGTGCAACTCGGCGTCCCCGCCGTCGCACCAGACTCTGGAGGCGAAGGCGACGTCCTCATCCCGGAAGACCTCGGCAGATGCCACCGAGATGAACAGCGGAGGCAGACCACCCAGCCAGCCGGCACGGGCCGGGGCCTCGTAAGGGGTGACCCGGTCCGTACCACGCCGCTCCCCCAGCGCCGCGTCCCAGGCAACATTGTTGTACGCCGCCGGCCAGGTCCCGTCGTCGGGATACTGACGCGCTGAGACCGAGCCCTCCCACCCCAGCAGGCCGGTACGGTCATCCAGCATGGGATAGTCCAGCAGCCCGCCGAGGACGGTCGGCCCCCGCCTGTCACGAGCCATGAGCAGTGTGCCGGCGCTCAGTCCCCCGCCGGCGCTCGGTCCGACGACGACGACGCGGTTCGGGTCGGCGCCGAGGTCCTCAGCGTGCTCGACCGCCCAGCACAATGTGGCGTAGCAGTCCTCAACGCCGGCGGGAGCAGGACTCTCCGGCGCCAGACGGTACTCAGGACTGACAATGACTCCCCCGTAACGTCGCAGCCACGGAACGACCGTCAACAGACCATTGAAACGGCACCCCATGATGAGCCCTCCCCCGTGCAGCGAGAGGAACAGCGGACCGGGCCGACCACCGGCGGCATCCTGCGAGGTCCGAACGATCGCCACGGGAAGCCTTGTTCCGTCCTCACGGATGACATCGGCATCACTCGCCACGACATCGGGATGCCGTCTCAGGAACTCCGCCCGGACCTCCTCGGCGGGAGCGCGCCAGCTCGGAATGTTCTGCACCGTCATGGCGCGGAAGATGCCAAGCGGTTCGATGCATTCGAGCAGAGCGGCCGTGGCACTGTCGTAGGGAGGACGGGCGGGGAACGCCTCATGCGCGTCGGGCATGCTGTAACTGTTACACCATGAGCGGTACGGGAGCAACTCACTCACAATCACTCAAAAACACGGATTCATGCTGCCGGAGCTGGCTGACGTCTGACCGTATCGGCTCAAGACGCGTCATGGTCTCCTCGGCTCCTAGGAATAAGAGGATATGTACCGATCGGCATTCACCAGCGTAAACGCGCCAGTAGTCGGACAATGGGGCTATGCAAACGTCCCGCGGTGTCATGTCCGGCCTCACCACCACCCCCATGACTCAGTCCTCCACAGCGATCGCCGAGATCAAGAACTACATCCTGAGAACCGGCCTTCAGGTGGGTGATGCGTTGCCGACGGAGTCGCAGCTGTGCTCGGACCTGGGAGTGTCGCGCTCCTCCGTGCGCGAGGCCGTACGCACCCTGGTCGCCCTCGACATCGTCGAGGTCCGCCACGGACACGGCATGTTCGTCGGCAAGGTCTCCATGCGCCCCATGGTCGAGTCCCTCGTCTTCAGAGGCCTGCTCAACCCCGGAGACGACCACCGCGGACTACGCGACATCGTCGAGGTCCGCATCACCCTCGACAAGGCCCTGGCCGAACCCGTCACCCAGACCTGGAAGAACCGCCAGGACACCGAAATTGACCAGATCGTGGCGCAGATGGACGTCCATGCCCAAAAAGGCGAGCTGTTCACCGAGCAGGACCGCCGCTTCCACATCAGGCTGCTCGAGCCCTTGGACAACCACCTCTTCTTGCACCTCACCGAGGCCTTCTGGGCCGTCCACACCCTGACCGTCCCCCTCCTGGGCGCACCCAGACCCGAGGACATGCTCAGCGCCGCCAGAGCTCACCGGACCATGCTCCAGGCCGCACGCGCCGGAGACACCCAGGCCTACCGCGAGGCCATCACCGACCACTACGCCCCACTCCTGGCCGCCCTCACCTGAACCGAGCGGCAGCAGTCCTCTTATCCGAGTCCCGTAGCCCCTTCACGGCGCAGCAAAGAGATCTTGACTGCGGTTCCGTAGCGGAATCCCCCGATGCTTCCGTCGGAACGCCGTATCCGGTGGCAGGGGACGAACAGCGCCGCAGCATTGCGTGCACACGCTGAGGCGGCAGCCCGTGAGGCCGCCGGGCTCCCGCTGGCTTGGGCAAGCTCGGCGTAGCTCAAGGTGGCGCCTGCGGGGACCTCCCGGAGCCTGGACCAGGCCTGCTCGATGAAGGGGCCGCCGACCTGGAGAACAGGAACCTCAGCGAGAGCGTCGCCCTCGCCGCGGTAGTAGGAGCGCATGGCGGCAACAGCACGTGCCAGGGTCCCATCGCACTCCCCCTCCGAAAACGCCTCGGTGCGGGATGGTCTCAGACTCGGGTGGATGAGCCCGACCAGCTCCTTGGTGTCGGCGGTCCATCCTGAGGCGAGCACGTACTCGGCCCGGTCGACGCCGTCGTCGGCGCCATCGGCACTGCCGTGGCCCGTGACGATGGTGAAGGGACCGTCAGGAGTGCTCACAGTGCAGCTGCGAGCCGTGTCGTTCGTCGTCGCCATGGAGTCAGGCTACGTAGTGGTCCGGGGATGTTCCACCAGTCCGGGAGCCGGCGGCAAAAACAGAGGTGCCCGCTGAACCGGCGATTCAGCGGGCACCTCTCATGGGAATTTGTGGAGATGGGGGGGAATCGAACCCCCGTCCGACGGGCGCACAACAGGACTTCTCCGGGTGCAGCTCGCTAGCGTTTTTCTCAGCCCCGGCGTCTCACGCGAGCAAGGACGCCGACGGGCTCAGTCGATGAAAAGTCCCAAGAACCCTACCGACACGGGATCTCAGCAGTGGCTCCCTAGATGACGCCAGGAACCGGGGCGGAAGCGCTCCCCGGGCTGACGGACTTCGAGGCTCGCTCAGGCGGCGAGGGCGAAGTCGGTGCGAGTGTTATCGGCACCTATTGGTTCGCGCAGAGCGTTGACGAGATGACTGCGCATCCTCGACCCGCTTCTCCTGAACCTACGACCGTCGTCGAAACCGATCATCCCCTGTGCAGTTGTCACCGGCAGCCCTGAGCCTCCCGGAACACGCCCTCAACGGGCCACACAAGTCTAGCAGGAAGAGGACGACCAGTGTCGGAGGACTGCGCCACACGGCGTCTCGGCGAGCTGCTCAACTGCGGCGATGGCGGGTCAGCGACTTGAACGAATATCATGACAGAACAGGCCGGTTACCTCGTGGTGGCCTCGGTCCTCCTCTGCACAGCGTCAAGGAGAGTGTCATGGACACACGCCTGTTTCCCGCCCTGGGCCGCGAGATCCCAGTCATCGGCACTGGTACGTGGCAACTGGGCATTGATCTGAGCGAAGTCGATCCTTCTCGTGCCTTCAGCAATCTCGATGCAGCATGCGCCTCGGGGGTCACCTTCATCGATACGGCCGACGCCTATGACAACGGCGCCTCAGAGAGGTTCCTCGGCGAGTTCTTCTCCGCTCGTCCTCGCACCGGACTCACGGTGGCCACGAAGATGGGGAGGAGCAGTGGAGAGAGGACGTATCCCACCGACGGCTTCAGTCGAGACCTTGTTCTTCACTGGAACGACCGCTCCCGGAAAAATCTCGGCACCGAGACCATCGACATTGTCCATCTGCATGCTCCTCCCATCGAGCTACTTCAACGCCGGCACCTGTGGGAGCTCCTCGACGAGCTGGTCGAGACCGAGCGGATACGCTGCTACGGAGTGAGCGTCCTCACCTGCGCCGAGGCTCTCGAGGCGATCCGGCACCTGGGTTGCGCGAGCGTGGAGATCATCGTGAACGTCTTCCGGCACAAGCCCCTGGAGGAAGTTCTCCCCGCTGCGCGCGAGTCCGGGACCGCAGTGATCGCGAGGGTTCCGCTACCTGATGGGCTGCTGTCCCATAACCGTCGTCGTGGTAGTACACCCGCACCGCCCGGATCAGTGGCGGCCCTCGACGCCGGCTGGATCTACTCCGTGGTCCCCGACGAGGTGGGAATGCAAGCCGCCCACGAGTTCTCCGGCCTGTGCCGCCGGCTCGGCCCCGAGCATGTTCCACCGGTCCAGGTCGCCCTGCGGTGGCTCCTGGATCAGGAGGGCATCACCTGCATCCTGCCTGACGCTCATAGTCTCAATCAGGTACGCTCCAACGCCCGTGCAGCCGAGCTGCCACCGCTGAGTCAGGAGATGCACACTGCGGTGAGAGAGCTCTACGACCGTCTCATCAGGCCCTACGTACACCAGCACTGGTAGGACCGGACGACACGAGTGAGGGCCGCGCAGGCTATACAAGCCGTGCGGATGATCACGGCGGCCTCAGCCCCGACGTCGGTTGGCGGCGGCCATGGCCCGGGCAGCCTCCCTCTTGTCCTGCGCCTCGCGCAGGGCCTGGCGCTTGTCCCAGTCCTGCTTGCCTCGGGCAAGGGCGATCTCCAGCTTGGCGCGGCCACCGATGAAGTACAGCTCCAGCGGGACCACGGTGTAGCCCTTGGCCTGCACCCTGGTCTTAAGACGCTCGAGCTCGCTGCGGTGCAGGAGCAGCTTGCGCTTGCGACGTGGGGAGTGGTTGTTCCACGTCCCCTGCAGGTACTCGGGGATATGAGCGCCGTGAAGCCAGGCCTCGCCATAGCGGTCGATCTCGATCCAGGCCTCGGTGAGCGAGGCGCGTCCCATGCGCAACGCCTTGACCTCGGTGCCGGTGAGAACCAGCCCTGCCTCATATCGGTCCTCGATAAAGTAGTCGTGAGCCGCCTTACGGTTACGAGCCACCGTCTTGCGGGCGTCGGAGGCGGCCTTGGCCTTCTGCCCGGCGGTGGGCTTGGTGGCCCGAGCAGATCTTCCGGCGGGAGTCATCGGCCTGTCCTTTCACGAGTACGGAGTGTGAGCGCGCCCGCATAAGGATTCCCCGGAGCGTGCCCCGGCATGCCCCGAGTCAGCCTCACAGCCGGATCGCGGCGCCGCGCTGCGGAACGATGACGCGCAGGATCAGGAGTCTACGGTGCCCGTCAAGGACGACTCGCTAGAAGCCGGGCAGCGACATCGGGTCGATGTAGGCCCCGTCCTGAGCCACCTGGAAGTGGACGTGCGGCCCGGTGGCGTAGCCGGTCGATCCGGTGGACCCCACGACGTCGCCACGGTTGACGTACTGGCCGTCGGCGATGGTCCGTCCCGAGAGGTGGCACAGGGTGACGACGTAGGAGTGGCCGTCGATGATGCCACCGTTGATGTCGATGCCGGTACCGCAGGACTCGGAGTTCCAGTAGGTGGCCACTCCGGAGACCGCGGCGTACTGCGGTGTGCCCTCGCTCGCGGCGAAGTCGACACCCTGGTGCCCGGTTCCAGTGCCGGTCACCGGGTGGACGCGGTAGCCGAAGGGAGAGGTCACCTCCAGACGGCCGGTGATCGGGTGACCGATGTACCCGTCTCCCAAGGAGTCCGCGGCGATGGAGCTGGAGGGAACCGATGGCATCGTTCCCGCGCTGGCCGCGGCACGGTTGGCGGCGTCGATCTCCGAGACGCGAGCAGCGGCGGCGGCTGCGTCCGCATTGGCCTGGTCGAGCTGCGCCTGCAGATCGCTCTTTCGGCTCTCCAGCGCTGAAGCGGCTGTCTGCTTGTCAGCGGCCAGCTTGGCGACCTCGTCCCGCTTGGTCTGCGCGGTATCCCGAGCAGTCTTGGCATCCGCCTCAGCGGCGTCGGCCTCCGTCTTGAGGGTGCTGACCCGTGTCGTGGCGGCGTTCTGCCGAGCCTCGCGGTTGGCGTTCTGGGCGCGCTCGACCTCAGCGGCGGAGAGCACGGCCTCCTGAACCCCGGATCCGATCTCAACGGCGGAGGCACGCTGGTTGAGGTCCTCGACGTCCTGCGAGGCGAGGACGTAGCTCCACGAGGTGACCGAGTTGTCTCCCTGGTAGGTGGATACCACGATCTCCGCCACGGAGTCAGAGGTCTCTGAGGCGGTCTTCTTCGAGGCGTCGGACTCCTGCTTGACCGTGTCGAGACTGGTCTGCGCCGTGGTCAGGCGGTCGCTGGCGATCTGCTTCTCGCGCTCCTTCTCAGACAGGGTCGTCTCGGCACTGGTCAGCTCCGTCTCTGCTGCAGTCAAGGAGTTCTGGGCATTCTGCAGTGAGATGTACGCCTGCCCCAGGTCGGCGCTGACTCCCTCGAGGGAGGAGATGACCTCCTGCTGCTTGCGCTCGGCCTCATTCTGGTTCGCGACTGCGTCATCACGCTCATCGGCCAGGGAGATGTCACTCGAGTAGAAGAAGGCGAGGCTGACGGCAGCGAGCGCGCAGACCGCGGCACGTCGACGTGAGTGGCGGAGGAACGGACGAGACAGCATGTGAGATCAGACCCTCGTGTACTTGGACAAGGAGAAGGCGGATGAGACGGCGGCCAAGGCGATGGCCGCCAGAATGAGCCAAGGAGACAGGAAGAGAACGTCCTTGGTGGTGATGAAGGCACTCGTGAAGGAGATCGAGGAGGCCAGCCACCCCTCCACGACATAGCGGACCCCCACCCACAGGGTGACCACGGCCAGGACAGCTCCGGTGAGGGCCGCAATCACTCCTTCAAGAATGAAGGGCAGCTGGATGAAGAGGTTCGAGGCGCCCACCAGGCGCATGATGCCCGTCTGTCGAGATCGGGACATGGCAGACAGCCTGATGGTCGTTGAGATGAGCAGGACCGCGGCCACCGCCATGATGGTTGCCAGCCCTCCGGTGATCCAGGAGGCCCGGTTCATCACGAGGAAGAGAGGCTCCAGGGTGGAGCGTTGGTCAACCACCCGCTCAACGCCACTGTGTCCCTCGAACTGCTCGGCCACCAGCTTGTAGTTCTCCGCGTCCTTGAGCTTGATGCGGAAGGAGACGGGCATCATGTCCTCGGTGGCGTTTCGCCCCACGGCTGACTTGGCATAGGCCTTCATGAAGTTCTTGTAGGCCTCGGCCTTGGTCTCCATCTGGTAGGACTTGACGTAGCCGGAGGGGGCGCCGCTGGTGATGAGCTTCTCGACGTCGCTGATCTGGGCCGCGGTGGCCTCGCCGTTGGCACAGTTGGAGGAGGCCGATGACTTCGGGCACATGTAGACCGAGACCTCGACCTTGTCGTACCAATCGCCCTTCATGGTCGAGATCTGGCTCTGCAGGAGGGACGAGGCCCCTACGAAGAGCAGGGACACGAAGGCGACGAGAATGACGGACACCGTCATCGCCAGATTGCGGGACATGCCCTTGGCGGTCTCCGAGAGGATGAAACGCAGTCTCACAGTTCTTCTCTTCTCCTTCAGCGGTCCGAGCCGTAGACACCGCGGTCCTGGTCACGCACGACCTCACCGCCCTTGAGCTCGATGACACGTTTGCGCATCTGGTCGACGATCTCGTCGTCGTGGGTGGCCATCACGACCGTGGTCCCCTGCCGGTTGATGCGGTCGAGCAGGCGCATGATGCCCACCGAAGTCGAGGGGTCCAGGTTTCCCGTGGGCTCGTCGGCCAGGAGCAGCTTGGGGCGGTTGACCATGGCGCGGGCGATCGCGACGCGCTGCTGCTCACCCCCGGAGAGCTCATGCGGGAGGCGCTTCTCCTTGCCGGCCAGCCCCACCAGGTCAAGGGCCTCCGGCACAGCGGAGAGGATGTAGTGGCGGGGCTTACCAATGACCTGAGAGGCCAGAGCCACGTTCTCCAGCACGTTCTTGTTCTCCAGGAGCCGGAAGTCCTGGAAGACGAAGCCGATCTCCCGCCGCAGCTGGGGCACCTTCCACGAGGAGATCTGCGACAGATCACGTCCCAGGACGTGGATACGCCCCTTGGTGGGACGCTCTTCTCGCAGGACCAGCCGCAGGAAGGTCGACTTTCCCGACCCCGAGGCGCCCACGAGGAACACGAACTCGTCTCGGTTGACCTTGATGTCGACATCGTCAAGCGCTGGACGCGCCCCTCGCTTGTAGACCTTCGAGACGTGGTCGAAGCGGATCATCTGCTCGTTGCTCCCCTGCTGCGCCCCGAGCACGGCACCCGGGTTCATGGCGTTATGGCCACGGTATGCGTCAACACGCCAATTTCCGTCCGTGACACGCCCACCAGGGATGTGGCTTGTTCCGGCAACGACAAGGTGTGATCCTCTTGTGATCGAACGACTCGTGAGCTCCTGCGCTCCTACAGCTCGCCGGCCGCACATCCTAGGCTTGCGCACATGAGTGAGATCTCCTTGTCCCACGTGTTGTCACGGACTTTCGAGGATCGTGTGGACCTGGGGTCCTGGGCACGTTTCACCCCGTCTCTGGCCCGGTTCCTGGAGCAGGCGTGCCTGCCTGCGTCGAGACCGGCCACGCAGCGAGCGGAGGCACCCGACTCTGCCGCCGGGCCCGTCATTGATCCGTCCGGGGCGACCCTGCTCCTGACTGCTCCGGCCCCCATCGTCAAGGTCGAGGAGCTGACCCAGGAGGGGCGGTGGTCACGACTCCTGTCGAGGCTGACGCGAGGCGCTCCGCCCGTCCCCTCCCCCGATCTGCCGGGTGTTGTCCTTATGGGACGCGAGGAGGGGATCGAGGTGTCTCTTCCGGGGCTCGATGCGCGAGGGCGAGTGCTGCTGGGACCTACCGAGCGAGGGATCCTGGACAGGATCGGCTGGCAGGAAACCGGCCATGTCTTCACGCGTCTGCTGCCCGACGGCGATGAGACCGCCGAGATGGTGACACGCATCCTCATCGAGGTGCTCGAAGTCGCCCATCCCGCAGACCTCGACTACCTCCTTCGTGCACATTCCGACGTCAGCTGATCTGTGCAGCCTCTTGCGCGAGATCGTCGGCGAGCTCATAGGAGGGCCACTGCGCCTCGGGCTCCGAGGACGCCGGACCGATGACGACGGGCTCAGCGCTCTCAGCCGGATCCCCGCAGGACTCGGGCGAGCTCGCAGGCGGCTCAGCCCCCTGGGCCTCCGAGGACGTGACGTTGCCTGCCGTCACCGCAGTGTCCCAGTGATCGGATGAGACGTGGTACTCGGCGCACTCAGCGCCAGACTCGGGCGCGGTCGGATCGGTGCCGGCTCCCGAGGGGGCCGACGGCGCCGTCTCCGAGCTCCTGACTCGAGCGAAGCGAGACTCTCCCCTGGTCAGGTCATGGCCGGCGGCCTGCAGCGTGATGACGTTGGTCTCGTGCTTCCTGCCGTCGCTCTCCCAGGACTCCTGAGAGAAGCGTCCGGTGAGCAGAACCGCGTCGCCCTTACGCACCGAGTGGCTCAGGTTGGCGGCGAGCTGGCCCCACGCCTTGGCGGTGAACCAGATGGTCTCGGCATTGCTCCAGCCCTGATCAGTGCGGTAGGTCGGCGTGACGGCGACTCGGAAACGGCAGTAGGGACGGGCCTTGTCCCCCACACGGGACAGGACCGGATTCGTTCCGACGACGCCCTGGACGGTGAGGTCGAGCTGACGAGTCATGAGGAAGCTCCTTGGTTGTGGGCGGGCGACGCTCTGCCGCCCCTGCACCACCACCGTGCTCGTCGCGTTCCTCAGTTGCCCAGCGGAAGCCGGCCCGCCTCCCCGTACCGGGCATGGGCAAGTACGGAACCGTTGCCTGTGGCCACTGGCAGGCCTCGGCAAGAGGCGGCTTACAGCCCCAGGGCGGTCTGCAGCACCCGGTGCTTCTCCAGGACTCTGGCGGCGGGCTGGCTCAATCCTCGCTCCACCACCGCCTCCAGTCGGGCACGCACCTGCTGCCCATACCGTTCGGCCTCGCGGCGTGCCCTGATCCGCCGACGTACCGTGGCCAGCAGTGCTGCCACCACCCCGAGCACGATGAGGCAGACCGGGACGATCTCGATGCTGTGGCGCAGCGCCTCGATCCCGTCCCGGACTACGGCGGTGGTCAGCCACGCCACCCCGCCGATCACCAAAAGCAGACCACCCCACCACAGCAGGTCGATCACCGGTTGACGATGCCCCGGAAGCGGGACGGAGCCGACCGCCTCGGCCGTCTGACCCGCCAGGGTCTCGGGCGGAAAGACGGAGGACTCGACGCTTCGCGCCCAGGCCGGCGGCAGCCCCTGGGAGGTGCGGTGCACCCAGGTGGAGTGCGCCGAGGCCACCGCGGTACGCGAAGGAGGCTCGGGGCGGGCCAGTGCCCTGGGCATGACCTTGGACAGGCCGGCTCTCACCGAGTCCTCCACGGCCTGGGCACCGGATGCCTGCAGCAGCACCTTGGTGGCGTCCTCGGTGAGGTCGGTGTTGAGCTCCACCTTGTTCTTGGCGACCGTGGGACGCAGGCGTCGCGTGATCGCGTCGAGCTCGGCCGAGGCCGTACGAGCCGCGTTGGACTCCCGCGCGACGCGCTGGCGCAGAAGATCGCGCACGATATCGAGGTTGTCGCCGCGCACCGCCGATACCGGCAGCACCTGGACCCGGCTGAGACCGTCCTCCTTGAGGAGGGAGCCGACGTCGTCGAGCAGGCTCGCCAACCCGCTCTCGGGGAGGGTGTCCACCTGGTTGACCAGGACGAGCATGTCCTCCTGGCGGGCGCCGAGCCCGCGCAGGTAGCCGTCGTGCAGGGCTGCGTCGGCATACTTCTGAGGATCCACGACCCACACGAGGATGTCGGCCAGCGGCACGAGCCGGTCCACCTGCAACGAGTGCTCCGTGGTCACCGAGTCGTAGTCGGGCACGTCGAGCAGGACCAGGCCCGCCATGCTGCCCTGATCCTCGGCGTCCAGAATCGAGTCTCGTCGAATGCGCCTCTCTGTGGAGACCCCCAGGAAGTCCAGGAGCGGCCCGGCTGCGTCGCCCCAGGAGCAGGCAGCCGCCCGAGACGTCGTGGGCCGTCGGGCACCGACATCGGCGAAGTCCAGCTGGGTCAAGGCGTTGAACAGGGACGACTTGCCCGAGCCGGTGCCGCCGAACAGCGCCACGACGGTGTGATCCACCCCCAGCGCGAGACGCTGCGCCACGGCGTCGAGCGCCTTGTGAGCAGGGATCGACAGCGAGGCAGGTACCTCGGTGGGACACATGCGCAGGGCCTCGCGAACCGCGTTCAGGCGGGCATCGAGGTGCTCGGCGTCGAGCACCTCGAAGTCCGTCTGCGCAGTGGGCGCGGAGGAGGTGAGGGGCGTGTCGGACTGGCTCATGCTGTGGCTCCGGGACGGGTGAAGGGCTTGAGCTCGCCTGAGCGCAGACGTAGCGCGGCGGCGAACCCGGGGGCGGGGGCGAGTGAGGTCGCCGTCCCCTTGGGGACTGTTGCGGTCAGCGCCTCCGTGACCGCCTCCACCAGGAGCGTGCCTGCCTGGGCGGTCTGCTCCTCCAGGCCCAGACGCCTGGAGGCCAGGACGGCTCCGTCGACACCGGCGGCCGCGGAGATGAGGAGGTCGACGACGCTGGCGGGGGGCCAGTCTACGAATCGAGTGCGGAATCTCGATATTGGCCTCGAGGTAACCGACCCAGGCATCCACGGTCGCTGCCGCCTCGTCACCCTGTCCCAGGATCTTACGTGCACGATCGCCGGCTCCCGCCTCGGTCCAGGCACGCTCCGTCGTGGCACGCAGGACACGATCGCGGCCTCGAGCTGGTTGGCCAGTGCCTGGCGGGCGTCAGCGGCCAGCTGGGCGAGCCCTTCGGCACGAGCCTTGTCCGCCCGCCCCAGGAATCCTCGGCGCAGCCTGCCGCCTTGAGCCAGCGAGGCCAAGGGACCGCCGGAGGAGGCCAGAGTGATCCACCGGGTGGCGGTGGCGCCCTGGCCCGCGGAACCGGCCTTGATATCGCGGCTCAACGACTCGATTGCCGCCTCCCTCAGCGCCTGACACTCTCTCTCCAGGTCCTGCGCCGCCGCCTCCTGGGCGTCGACGTCGTCGGCCAGCTGCTCCAGGTTCGTGCGTAACGTGCTCCATACGCCTCTACCTGTACGGCGCACGAGTCCGGCCGCACGGTGACGGCCGGCGAGGAGCTGCAACCAGTCACGCAGCTCGGTCACACCGTCGCCCGACAGAAGCCCCTCGTGCGGCCCCGCGTCCGGGATGACGAAGAACGGCGCCTCCGACAGTCCCAGCCCCTGCAGGCGGGTGATGAGGTCCCGACGCACCTCGGACAGGATCGTCGCCGGTACACGGTTGAGGACCACACCGATAGGGGTCTCACGCCGAGCGGCGTCTTCCAGGGTCGCCCACGGCGTCTGGTCGCCGTAGCGCGCTGCGGTGGTGACGAAGAGCCACAGGTCGGCGGCCTCCAGCAGCCTGCCGGCCAGCGCCCGGTTGGCCTCTTGGACCGAGTCCAGGTCAGAGGCATCAATGAGGGCCAGGCCCGCCGGTATGGCGGCGGAGACCTCCTGGCGGCAGACCTCCATCAGAGGGTGCTCGCCCAGAGACTCCATGTCCTCAGGATTGGCCACTAGGACCGGTATCCGCGTGGTGGGCCGCAATACCCCCGCATCCGAGACCTCCTGGCCGAGCACGGAGTTGACGAGGGTGGACTTTCCGGCACCCGTGGACCCCCCGACTACCACGATGGAGGGGATGTCGGCATCCTGCAGACGGGGAATCACCTGATCGCGGACCTGTCCAATGAGACCGTCACGCAGCGCACGTGCAGCCTCGACGCCGTCGGCGCTCAGAGTCAGGTCGAGACGCTCGAGGTCCCTGACCAGGTCGGTGAGGACATCGAGGAGCTGAGCGCGACTCAGCGAGGAGACGGGGGCATCGTCCTCGGAGCGGCGCGAGGGGACAGGAGCGGGCATGTGCCAACACTATGAGCACAGCGCAGCAGAGTCGACGATTGATCTCGACAGTCCACCCCACGGGTGTCGTGTGCCCAGTGAGAATCTCCTGTTACTCCGCTGTGACGAGCGGAACGAGGCACTCACCAGCCGAAGGAGACGGATCAGCACCTCCCGGAGGAGGGAAAGGCGGAGCCGTTGTCACTGACTCCCGGGACGGGAGGGTCGACCGCCCACCGGTGCGGCAGCATCACCCGACCGGTTCGGCCCTGCGGCCCGAGCGGTCGATAATCGGCAGAATTTCAACCTTCTTTCGGACCTCTCCTGAGTGCCCCCGGCCGGACTCGAACCGGCAACCTGCGGATTAGAAGGCCGATGCTCTATCCATTGAGCTACGGAGGCGTGCGTAAGCGCTCGACCAGCCTACGCCATCACCTTCGAGACTCTCGCCCTCATCGACGCTTGCCTCGACGCCGGAAGGCGGTCACGGCGGGATGACGCCATCGTCACGAGAGCAGATCAAAACGGGCAGGCGGACGATTCCACGAGGTCGCTGCGAGTGGCTCTCGAGCCGCTTGGCGCCCACATCGAAACTCGACCGTGACGGCACTGCAACCACCCTGTGACCGTATGGAATGGCACTGGGGAGCGCCCTCCGACTCCGTCGAGGAGCGACGTCGGATGTACGCAACATCACAAGGGGAGCGCTCACTCTTAGCGATGACGGCGAAACACCAGTATCGTGACCCGAGCCCCACAGCGACACCCTGGAAGGACCGCGCCTTGCCTACTTCCGCACTCATCGTGCGCTCCCTCTCCGCGCAGGCATCACTCGAGCCTCACACGTTCACCGCGTCTTTCACCGTGGGGAGGTCACCCGACAGCGATGTGCAGATCGTCCATCCCCTCGTATCCCGGACGCACCTGCTGGTCACCCCCACCCCAGCGGGATGGACGGTGAGCTGCCAGGGACGCAACGGCATGCTCGTCAACGGATCGGTCACTCGCGAGGCGCTGATCACCCAGGGAACGCGCATCCAGCTGGGTGACGCCTCCGGGCCGGCACTGGGCCTGACCCCGGTCGTGTCGGGCCCGGCTACTCCGACCGGAGCCCCCGTGCAGCCGCAACCGATGAGACAGCCCACCGGGTCGGCGCCGAGCGCTCCTTTCATGCCGTCCCAGCCAAGCGCTGCCTCCGCCCCGCAGTTCGGGCCCAGCCCCAGGGCTCCGGCTACGCACCCGCTGCCCCCGCGCCCGCGCAGTCGCCCTCGGGCCTGCCTCCCACCACGGCCGTCTCCACGCAGGCCCGCACCATGCCGCCGGCCATGAGCTCGGCCTCCTCAGCCGCCACCTACGTCGCCTCCGGCAGCCCGCACGCAGCGCCATCGTCAACCTCGGCGAACTCGGGCGCGTTCCCCTCATCCAGGCACACGCTCAAGTCCTTCCGCATCACCTCCTCAGGCACCATTGGTCGAGCACCTGACAACACCCTGGTCCTGGACGACCCACTCATCTCCAAGCACCACGCCCGCATCGACGTCTCGGCCAACGGCATGGTCGTCACCGACCTGGGATCCACCAACGGCATCTACGTCGCCGGTCAGCGAGTCTCCCAGGTCCAGGTGACCCAGCCCGTGCTCCTCGGCCTGGGCTCGACCTTCATCGCGCTGAGCCCCGACGGGCTGTGCGAGGTCCAGGTCGTCGGAGGCACCGGCGGCGAGCTGGTGGGTAAGGACCTGACCTTCCGCGTCAACAACGGCAGTCTGACCCTGCTCGACGGCATCTCCTTCTCCCTGCCGGGCAACGAGCTGCTGGCCGTCGTCGGCCCATCGGGAGCGGGAAAGTCGACGCTGCTCAAGGCCCTCACCGGCGAGCAGAAGGCTCAGGAGGGCCAGGTGCTCTTCAACGGGCTGGACGTCTACGAGCACTACCCGGTCATGCGCAACAAGATCGGCGTGGTCCCCCAGAGCGACGTCATCCACTCCGCGCTCACCGTCCGCAAGACCCTGGAGTACGCCGCCGAGCTGCGCTTCGCCAAGGACGTCACCAAGGCCGAGCGGCGTCAACGCATTGCCGAGGTCCTGGAGGACCTCGACCTGACTGCGCACGTGGACAAGCGCATCAAGAAGCTCTCCGGCGGCCAGCGCAAGCGGGTCTCCACCGCCATCGAGCTGCTCACTCGCCCCAGCCTGCTGTTCCTGGACGAGCCCACCTCCGGGCTGGATCCCCAGCTCGACCGCGACGTCATGGACCTGCTGGCGTCGCTGGCCCACGGCACCCGCCCCGGTGACAGCGGCCGCACCGTCGTCGTGGTCACCCACAACGAGAACCACATCGACCGGGCAGACAAGGTCCTCATCCTGGCCGCCGGAGGAAAGCCCGTCTACTACGGCTCCCCGCGAGGTACTCCCCTACTTCCGTCAGCGGCTCAACGAGATCGCCTCCCAAGGCCGCCTCCTGCTCAACACCCCCAAGGGCACACTGCCCGACCCGCCCGCGGTGGACGGCTATGCCGACGTCTACGCCCTCATCCGCAACCACACCGCAGAGCTGCGCCAGTACATGGAGGCCACGGTGCCCTCGACGCGCCGCGGCGGAGCCCCCGCAGCGGCCGCTGGACCGGACACTCAGGAGAAACCGCCCAAGCAGCAGTCCGTGCTCCGACAGGTCTCGACCCTCGTGCGACGTCAGCTGAGGATCGTCGCAGCGGACCCCTCCTACCTCGCCTTCATGCTGCTGCTACCCATCATCATGGGACTGCTGACCAAGGCGATCGAGGGAAGCGACGGTTTCGCGGTTCCTCACTACCCGGAGCCATCGCCGCCGACGCCCGAGAATCCCAACCCTACGATCATCAAGTACTCCAGCCAGGCCATGCAGCTGCTGGTCATCCTCATCACCGGGAGCGGCTTCTCCGGGATGTCCGCCACCATTCGCGACCTCATCGGCGAACGGGACGTCTTCCTGCGGGAGAAGGCCGTCGGACTGAGGTCGGGCGCCTACCTCTTCTCCAAGGCGGTCATCCTGGCCCTCATCACTACCGTTCAGACCGCGCTGATGATGGGAATCGCCCTGGCTCTCAACAAGGGCCCCAGCGATGCCGTCATCCTGAACGGGTGGCCGGGGCTGGAACTGGCCTTCTGTTGCTGGGCGGTGGCCTTCGTCGCCGGACTTCTGGGGCTGGCGGTCTCGGCAATGGTCTCCTCCTCGGAGCAGGTCATGCCGGTGCTGGTGGTGGTCATCATGGCTCAGCTGGTCCTGTCCGGGGGCATCATTCCGATCTCGGGCCGTGCGGTTTTCGAGCAGTTGGCGTGGTTCATGCCGTCCCGATGGGGATATGCGATGGCCGCCTCCACCCTCAAGATGCTCGCCATCATGCCCAACCGCGACGACGCGCTGTGGAAGCATGAGACCGCACAGTGGCTGACGAACTACGGGTTGCTCTCGGCCATCGGCCTGACCTGCATGGTGGCCTGTTACATCGCTTTGGCCCGTCGCGGACGGCGCTGATCTTCGCTCCACCCCTCTGATCGATCTGATGCAGACGTCGGGGTGCCCGCCATGCGGTGGGCACCCCGACGCGTCATACTTCTCCGTTCCCCGGCTATCTGCTGGTGATGCTGGATACCACCAGGTCGAAGTTGTAGGAGCCTCCTTGGGCGACCATGAGTCGGGCGGTGCTCTGGCTCGTCTGGGGCGCCACAGTTGCGCTGTAGGTGCCCGGTACCTTCCAGCCGACCTTGCCCGACTCCGGTGAGACCGCGACCACGAGGTTGCCCGTGTCACTGGCCGAGGAGCTGTACTCCCCGACCTGGAAAAGCAGCTGTCCGTCACCGAGCACACCGATGGGCCCGATATGGCAGTCCTCACCTTCGGCGGGTTCAGGGAGCGCGAGCTTCTTGCTACCGACCTTGGCCGTGCACGCACTCGTGTCGATGACAACATTGGTCGTGCCACTGGGGCCGATGACCGGAGTGGTCGAGGATGAGGCTTTCGCCAACGAGGTGTATGCCTCCTTGAGCGCCGAGGCGTCCAGCGGCACCGATGAGGCCCACCTGCGGGACTCTGAGAACGTGCCCGAGACGGTACCGGCCTCGCTGCCATCAGCCTTGTAAACCGTGGCACCCGACGACGTCATCCGTGAGAAGGCCTCAGAGCCGGTCTCGATGTTGAATCCACCTGGGAACCGTGAGTCCTCGCCGAAGTCTGGATCCTCGCCCGACTCCGACACGAGCACTTCACCGGTCTCGGCCGAGAGGACCTGGACCTGCCGGGACTTGTTCTCATAGGTGAGGATGAAGCCGTTGCGGACCCGTCCTTCCTGGTAGCCGCCGGAAGCGCGCCATTTCTCCTTGCCGGCTGCGTCATACCCGACCAGAGGGCCCCCGTCGAAGGAATCTCCCTTTGAGGGCCGCGATGCCAAGGTCCTCGGTGGTGCCGACGTACTTGGAATCTTTGGGGAAGGGAACCTTGGACGTCTTCCCCGCGGCACTGACGAGAGAAGACTCACCACTGAGCTTGCTGCAGAGCAAGGATCGGTCGGCCCAGAACGTAGCCTTGTCGCAGTCACCGGTCCATACCGGCTTGGTAGAGCTCTTCGTGAGGTCAACAAATTGTGTCTTCGACGAATGCTTATAGACGAGCATGGTCCTGTCCTCGGACACGGCGGAGTCATAGGCGTCGGAGTAGCGCTGGTCCTCGTGGACGCTGTTGCCCGCGGGGAGTGCCGCCGGCCAGGCATTGCCGACACTCGGCCCGGAGAAGAAGTACCACCAGGTGGTCCCCGCTCCCACGACTGCCAGGACGGTGACCACAGCTGCCGCCATCACCCATCGACGACGCCACCACCGCTTCCGGGCCCCATCAGTCGGCCCGACCGCCAGGTGGCCCGTGCCCTGAGTGCCCGGCGGTGAGAAGAAGGGGGGCCTGGTAGGCGCCGTTACCTGGGAGCACGCCGCCGGGCATGCTCGCCGTCACCGGCCCGGCGACACCGCCGGCCCCTGGAGCACCGCCGGCGACCGGCACCTGGCCAGGACTGTGAGCGTACTGCCCAGCCACCAGGTTGGCGTCACGGGCGCCATCGGCGTCGTGATCGGGGCTGAGGAGGAGCCGGACAGCATGGTCGGATCCGTCACCGAATCCGGGGCCCGCCCCGGCATCTGCCCCGACGATGGAGCGTCCCAGTCATAGGGGACGGCCGAGGCCGTCGACTGCGGGGGTGAGACGAGCCTCGGCGCCGCGGGCAGGCCCACCAACGCGGTCTGCAGCACGTCAAGGCGCTGAGCGACATAGTCGATCGGGGGACGCATGTCGGGCTGCTTGGCCGTCATCGAGGCGATGAGCTCCCACAGGGCATCGGGCACACCGGCAGGGCGACCAGCGTCACGTCGGGCGTGCTGGCTGAGCAGCTGGGTCGGTCCTCCCACAAACGGCGTGGTCCCGCAGCTCATCTCGTAGAGCATGATCCCCAGCGAGTAGATGTCTGCAGCAGACGTCGGCGCCTGCATCGACAGGATCTCCGGAGCCATGTACAGCGGGGTGCCGATGGCCCCGGTGAGGTGGGAGGCGGAAAAGGTGTCACAGATGCGCGCGACCCCAAAATCCGCCAGCCGAGGGACGACCGCCTCTGGCAGGGCCCCTCCCGGGGCGACACCGGTGGCAACCGTCTCGGCGGGATCGCCGCCTCTGCTCGGGTGCGAGCTGAGCAGGACGTTGGCCGGCTTGATGTCCCGGTGAATGACTCCGGCGCGATGAACAGCGGACAGCCCTTGCGCGATGCGTGTTCCCAGGGACGCCACCTGCGCAGGCGGCAGTGATCCGCGAGCCCGCAGGAGATCGCGTAGGTCCCCGCCATTGACGTAGTCCATGACGATGGCGAAGGTGGAGCCCTCGATGACGACATCCCGAATTGCCACGACATAGGGGCTGCGCACTCGAAGCAGTGTGGAGCGCTCCTTGATGAAGCGCTCCACGACGTCGGGGTTCTCCACCAGATCGGCGCGTAGCACCTTTGAAGGCCAGGACCTCGCGGGCGTCGATGCGCCGACCGCGCCAGACCTCTCCCTGAGCACCTGCACCGATCCGGGACTCCATCAGGTAAGAGCTTCCGAGGTGTCGGGGGGCGGGGCTTTGGGTCATGAGGGCTCCGTGTCGCTCAAGGGCTTGCAGGCGTTACCGAGACCTTATCGCGATATGCGCGGTAACCAGTCCGCTCAGCCGGGAGATGGTCGTGAATCGCGCCGCGTTCGCAGCATCCCTGCGACCGGAAGGCCGACAGAGACGACTAGAGTGGGGCGCGTGAGCAAGCAGATGACAACCTCCGACCCACTGGTGTGGATCGACTGTGAGATGACGGGCCTGGACCTGAGCGCTGACGCGCTCATCGAGGTCGCCGTCGTCGTCACCGACTACGAGCTCAAGCCCCTGGCCGACGGTATCGATGTGCTCATCAAGCCTTCCACCGCCGCGCTGGAGCAGATGGGCGACTACGTGCGGAACATGCACACTTCCTCGGGGCTTCTCGATGACCTGGAGAGCGGACTGACCATGGAGGAGGCCCGCGAGACGGTTCTGGACTACGTGACCTCCCTCGTCCCCGAGGCCCGATCCGCTCAGCTCGCCGGAAACTCCGTAGGTACCGACAAGGCGTTCCTGGCCCGCGACATGCCCGAGCTCATCGAGCACCTCCACTACCGGATCGTGGACGTCTCCTCGCTCAAGGAGCTGGCCAAGCGCTGGTACCCCAGGACCTTCTTCCACGCTCCGAAGAAGGCCGGCGGCCACCGCGCACTGGCGGACATCCTGGAGTCCATCGACGAGCTGCGCTACTACCGCGCGGTCCTGTTCCCCGATGGCGAGGGGCCGAGCTCTCAGGAGTGCAAGGAGGTCGCCGAGCGCGTCCTGTCCGAGCCGACGACAGGTCACAGACTCCCGCCAACTCCGCTGAAGTGACGTAGTGCACCGAGTTCAGTTTGGTAGGCGAGGAGATGAGCGGATACAGTACCGATTCGTTGCGGTAGTGCCGCACATGGTGGCTGTAGCTCAGTCGGCAGAGCGCCTGGTTGTGGTCCAGGAGGTCGCGGGTTCAAGCCCCGTCAGCCACCCCATCCACCGGTTTCGGTAGCCCCCCACTCCCCGTTGCCGCAAAGGCTCTACCTGAGAGCTCGACGCACGTGACGCCGAGAGCCCGCGTCCAACCCCTGAAGGGGTCCATGCCGGCCCTGGAGCAGCTGGTCACCCACGACTTCCCTTCCCTTGTTTCCTTCACGATGTTCGGCACGCAGGTTGCTTGATGCTCTCGCAACCTCGTGCTTGAGAAAGTCCCTCCCATGCAACGACGCGACTTCCTGCTTGCGCTGGCCGCCGGAACGGCCGGCTGCCTCACTGCCTCGCACCGGGGTGCAGGCACCCCGACGCGCCGTAACCGGCTCACCCCAGGCACATCCGTCCGCCTCACCTTCGTCATCCCCTCACCAGCACCGTCCCCCGACGCCGTCGCTCAGTCCGCTTCACCTGCAGGACGGTCCGCCTCCACTACCGGCCCCCACTCCGGCGGACTCACTCATCACCGGTCTGCCGGAGAACGTCGGCAATGTCGTGGCCATCACGGTCGATGACGGCGTTGACTCCTCGGTCGTGGACGCCTACCTGGACTTCGCCAAGGACTCGGGAGTCCGACTGACCTTCTTCGTCACAGGCGTCTACCCGAGCTGGACCGATAACCGGGACAAGATGAGGCCCCTCGTGGAGTCGGGGCAGGTTCAGCTGGCCAACCACACCTGGACGCACCCGGATCTGACGACGTTGTCAGAAGGCGCGATCATCGACGAGCTCACCCGGTGCGAGAACCTGCTGCGCAATACCTACGGCGTCACCGGGGCGCCCTTCATCCGGCCTCCCTACGGCAGCCGCAGCTCCTTCACCGACTCGGTCTGCGCCAAAGCGGGCTACACGACCGCAGCCCTGTGGTACGGATCGTTCGGGGACTCCGGGCTGCTGACGCAGGACGTGCTCCTCGGCGAGGCCCAGAAGTGGATACTGGCGCAGCACATCGTCATCGGTCACGCGAACTTCCCCACGATCACTCAGCTCTACGGCCAGATCATCGACATCCTGCGACAGCGTTCCCTGCTGACCGCCACGCTCGACGACGTCTACTTCGGCCCCGGACACAATCGTCACGCCTGAGGCGGCTCACAGCGCCTGAGCCTCCTGGACCTCGCAGCACTCCTGCATCCGGGAGGCATCGATCTCCGGGGTCCGTGGGAGGTAGACGATCTCGCAGCGGCCTTCGAGCTGCTCGTTGAAGGTGTCGACCCAGTCGTCGCCGATGACGAAGACATCGATGCCGTACTCATCGATGTCCTGACTCTTCTGGCCCCAGGTCTGCTCGGGGATCACTAGGTCCACGTACCGGATGGCCTCGAGCATCGCCTTGCGCTGATCGTAGGAGAAGTAGGCACGCTTTCCCTTGGAGGTACTGAACTCATCGCTGGACAGAGCGACAATGAGATAGTCACCCATCGCCTTGGCTCGACGCAGCAGCTCGATATGCCCGTAGTGGAGCAGGTCGAAGGAGCCGTAGGTGATCACACGTTTCATCAGCATTGTCCTCAGGGTCGGAGCATTCAGTTTTTGTGCGAATCACACAAGAACTGAATGTGTCGTCGTTGATTGCGCGTATGGCGGTAGAACGCGCTTGCCGTTAAGTCTAGGCAGTTCCCATCCCCCAAAACCCTCTGTTATCCCTCCGAGGCAGGCATTCGACTATGGCGGCCGTCACCCGCCATCACTTCACCCAATGTATGCGCCGAACTGCGCTCCGACCCTTGACGTGCGCCATAACCAGCTGAGGCCATCATGTGACCGAACCCCCGTATTTCCCGGTATCGCAACGATTACGAGGAGTTTCAACGTCGTCACGACTGGCCTTGAACGTCACATTCTGATTGCAGACCACCCAATCATGACGGTGGCCGCTTTTCCAGTTGCCCCACACAACTACCGTTATAAGAAAGCGAGTAAAGAAGGCCTTCTTCCCGGGCCTCACTCATCCCAGCGTCTTGGAGGTCGCCCGTGGTCGCAGTAGCTCCTGCCTGCACCTTCACAGGAGCCTCTCGCGCGATCTCCGGCGCTCCGTCCCGGACCAGGTCGACGCCCTCAAGGACGTCTCCCTTGTGGCGCGCGTTGGAGAGTCGATCGGCATCCTGGGGCACAATGAGGCCGGGACGGTGAGCGCTTCTCTCCACACCGGCACTTCTGGGGGTGAACGCGGTTCTCGTCCCGGAGCTGTCCGGGGAGCGCAACGTGCGCCTGGGATGCCTGGCCATGGGGCTGGAGCCTCGGGCGATCGAGGAGATCCTCCCCCGAGGCGATCGAGCCGACCGGGATCTGGAAAGCCATCTACCGTCCGATGAGGACCTCTTCATCCGGGATGTCGTCGCGTCTGCGCTTTGCGATCGCTGCTGCGGCAAACCTGCACATTCTTCTCATTGATGAGGCGCTTTCCACCGGTGACGCCGCATTCAAGAAACGCAGCGAGAACAAGATGACGCAACTGCGGCGTGGTGCAGGAACGGCGCTCATCGTCAACCATGCCGCGCAGGTCGTTGAGGAGATATGCGCCCGGGCGCTGTGTCTCATGGATGACGAGCTCATCGGGGATGGTCTCGGGCCGCAGATCGCTCATGACTACCGGTGGTGGTCCTGGAGCATCACCAAGGACAAGCCGGAGAAGGCCGTACAGATTCTGGCCACGTGCCGGGAGAAGTGGAAGCCGGCAGGGGTGCGGATCCAACGCTCTGAGGGACGCATGTCCCCCTACCGACACGCTCAAGGAGTATGACAATGCACGATACGGAATCCACGTTCGGGGGCGGATCACTGTCTACGGCTCCTGCGTGGCCAGGGACTCGGCCAGGGAGCTGGAAAAGAGGGGCTGGAACGTCCAGCGTTACGTGGCCCGCCAGTCACTCATCAGCGCGGGCCGGCCGGCGGACGCCGGCGACCTCGACCTGTCGGTGCTGACGTCACCCTTTGCTCGCCGCTCCTTCCTGTCAGACATGGTGGGTAACCTGGAGGCGCAGCTGACGGCCGTCGCCGCTCGTACTGATCTGCTGCTGTGGGACTTGACCGATGAGCGTCTCGGTGTTCTGGAGACGGCCCCCCGGGGCGTTCCTGACCTGTTCGACGGAGGCCATGACGGCCGGTCTCTACGACGACATCACCGGCAGGCATGTTGAGCTGGGCACGACGGAGCACCTGCATCTGTGGCGACCCGCGCTTCATCACTTCAGCACTTTCCTGAAGCAGCTGGACCTCATGGACAGGACGGTTCTCATCCATGTGCCGTGGGCGATGAGAACCGCCTCCGATGAGCCAACGATTTCGAGCTGGGGGCAGACTGCGACGGAGACCAATTGGGTCATGACCCGCTACATCGACCTTGTCCGTCAGGAAGCTGGTGTGCGGATCCTCCGGGCACCCGATGAGCTCGTTATCGCCGACGACGCCCACCGACGGGGCCCAGCCCCCTTCCACTACGTTGCCGCCCTGTATGCCTGGCTTGCCGACGAGCTCGAGGCGATCCATTCGGCACGCAGTCTCGTGCCATTGGCGTAGGTCCCACCGCACCTTGCCCACTCCAGGAGCTCATCCATGCCCTGAGGAAACTGGCCCGAGTTTTCCACAGGGCGGTGTCAAGGTCTGGCGGTGGAGGTGTGTGGGCGGGTAATGTCAATACACCGCCCGGACGGGCAGCGTTGCCCGTCCCAGTGGCGTGAGGAGTTGTTTCGGTGGCGAGGAGGCTTCCGTGATGAGTGCGTCCCTACGATCCCCTGCGCCCGGGAGTGCGCGACAGTCAGCAACCGGTCGTGGCCGGTACGGTTCGCGCCTCAAGCGGCGTCGGGTGGCCGCCGGCTTGGCGGCGGTGTGCGCACTGGCCCTGGGAGTGGCCGCCTGCTCGCTGAAGGACGCCAAGGCCGAGGCCAGCGCGAGCGCCAGCACTAGCGCCTCGGCGGCCATCGCCCGCGCCGAGAGGGGGATCGCTGATGCCAACGCGAGTGCGACCGCCTCCCGCGAGGCCGCCCTGACCCCCGAGCTCAAGGCCAAGCGCGACGCCGCCCTGGCCGAACCCGCCCCAGCCAAGCCCCCGCAGATGAACGAGGAGACCGCTGAAGGCGCAGCAGCCAGCGTCTACTACTTCCTCGACCTCTACCGCTACACCTTCATGACCGGCAACACCACCGAATTCGCAAACATGAGCGACGACCGCTGCAAGTTCTGCCAGTCCACCATCGACGACGCCAACGACATTCACAGCAAAGGGGGATGGGCAGACAAGTGGGATCAGGAAATTGTTGACTTGACTTACTATGAGAAACTTGAAGGCTATGAATACAATAGAATCAAGGTAGTCGTCAACTATGGAAAGATGGCTTCATATTATGGTGATGGGCAAAATCCAAGCACATCTGAACCCTCTGAGGGGAAAGTGCTGAATGTTGCGGCTCGGTACAGCAACCAGCGATGGTTGATCGGTGCTGTTGAGGTGGAAAACAAGTGAACGCAAGGTCGCACATAATTATAGTTGTTGTTGCGTCGATTTTATTTCTTGCCGTACCCTCCGTGGAGGCGGATCACGCTAACCAACCTCCGCCGCAGGCAGAAATTGATTCTAGAAATGTGGGCGGTGGAAGCGAATTCTACGGTGAGGTGACTGAAACCATCCCTCAGGAAGGGGCGCCGACCTCCGGTGAACCACCATCTCAGGAGCACCCCACCGTGACGGCCTCAGACCCGTCGATGTGGGATGAGCAGCCTCATCAGGACTGTGTCAGCAATGGCGGCCAGATCCCCGACATGGATTGCGCGGTCAACATGCTGGGCCGCCCTCCCAACCCGACCAACCCACCGAAGGCACCACCGGCAGGCCCCGGGTCGTCACCATCACCACCCGCGAAGCAGCCACCCTCATCGCCACCGGATCAGGCATCACCCGCCAACCACCCGGACCCCAAGTCATCATCACCAAAGCCTTCATCGTCTACACCAACCCCACCCCCGCTACCAGACCACCACCATCCTGGGCACCACCATCGACGTCGAGTTCACCCCCACCTCCTACACCTGGAACTGGGGAGACGGAACCACCACAACCACCACCGACCCCGGAGCCCCCATACCCCACCACACCATCACCCACCACTACACACACACCGCCACAGGCGTCACCACCACCCTGACCACCACCTGGACCACCCGCTACCGCCCCCAAGGCGACACCACCTGGCGCACCATCAACGGCACCATCACCACCACCGAGACCTCCACCCCCTACGACCTCGTCCGCACCATCACCTACCTCACCGACGACGCCGAAGAAGCCCAACACCACTAACCCCACCCACCCGTTACCTTGTTGGTGGTCCTGGGTGGTCCGGGGCCGGGCCAGTTGCTGTGGGCATGATGTCTTGCCCCTGTCCGTAGATGATCCGGGGGGCGAAAGTCACCCGCAGCAGCCGGACGCTGGTGACCGCTGATAAGGGGAACGGCCCGCAGTGTGTGAGGTCTTTCGCAGGCGTGGGTGCGGGACCGGTCGTCCACCGGCTGGCCCTGCACCCATGCAGCGAGAGGCGGCACGAAGATGGATATCGAGGACATAGCAGTCTTCATCGGCATCGGGCGTCGGTAAGAGCGAGCACTGGGCCACGGCCCTGAGCCGGGAGGGGCAGAAGGTCCTCGACAGGGCCCTGCCCAATGACGAGGAGCGCCTGCGTGCTCTGTACGAGAAGCTGGCCGATCACGGGAACCTGCTGGTGGTGGTCGACCAGCCCGCCACCATCGGAGCCCTGGCCGTGGCGGTGGCCCAGGACATGGGCATCACCGTGGGCTACCTGCCCGGACTGTCGATGCGACGCATCGCCGACCTGACGCCGGGCAGCGCCAAGACCGACGCGAAGGACGCGGCCGTCATCGCCGGCGCGGCCAGGAGCATGCCTCACACCCTGAGAGCCATCACTACCTCGGACGAGGAGGCCACGGCGCTGAGCATGCTGACTGGTTTCGACCTGGACCTGGCTCGCCAGGTCAACCAGACGCTAAGGCCGGATCCGGGGCCAGTCGTTCACCCAGACCCCGCCCCGCCCTCGAGGCCGTGGTGGGGCCCTGGCCGGGCGCACGACGCCGTCTTGGAGGCCCGTCGCCGCCTGGCCTACCCCAGCCGAGCTGAAGCGAGCGGGCAAGGCAAGGATTGACGCCAAGCTCAAGGCCCACGGGTGCAGGCGGCACGCCACCTGGGCCGGCCAGATCGTCTCGGCCCTGGAGCACCAGACCGTGGTGGTCGCCGGCACCGACGCCGCCGCAGTGGTGCTACCTCACCTGGCCAGGCAGCTCATCTCCCCACGCGCTCAGCGGGCCGATGTCGCCGCCCAGGCCGGTGACCCTGGCGGGTGGCCCACCCTCATGTGTGAGGTCCTGACCACGCGTGCCCGGGATCAGGGGTCCCGGCCGCCGCCGTCCTTCCTGGCCGAGACCCTGGGCAAGACCTCCAGGCACCGGCGCCCAGCTGGCCTCCTACGCCGGGCTCGCTCCCGTCACACGCCGCTCCGGCTCATCGATCCGTGGTGAGCACGTCTCCCACGGCGGCAACAAGAGGCTCAAGCGCGCCATGTTCCCCTCCGCCTTCGCCTCCCTGCGCTCCGACCCCGTCTCCCGGGCCTACTACCAGCGCAAACGAGACCAGGGCAAGCGTCATAACCAGGCCGTTCTCGCCCTGGCCCACCGCCGCATCCTGACCCTGCACGCCATGATCCGAGATGGAGCCCTCTACGACCCACAACCAGCCACGAAACTACCCGCCGCCGCTTGACACACCACATGGGGCACCCCCACCCCCACACCGACGCATTTTTCGTAAACGTCACCAAGCCAGACACCCCTCCAACCCCCACACCCGAGGAGCACAAGGGCAGCACACCCCTCCTCAACGAGCCGCCCAGGCCCTCACACCCCACCAAGCCCCACAAGCCGGCCGGCATACCCAGCCGCCCTCAGCGCCTCCACCGCCCGGTCCTCACGGATGAGGCACTCATGAAGGGAGAACTGGATGACCTGTGGCTGGCCGGCAACGTCGACCTGGCTGCGCCGTCCTGCTACCGAAGGAAATCCAGGGGGCGGTGTCTGTCGCTGCTGCCCCGGCGAATTCGGTCGCGGGGATAGCGCTGGGCGCCGACCGAGTCCAGGAAGCGTAGTAGGTAGGCATTCACCCCGCAGACGGGACCGATGAGGCTAACGCGGGACGGGCGCCGAAGGGCCCTGTGCACACCTGTCCTCAGACTGATGCGTCAGATGGTGTCGCGCTGGAGCTGCTTGGTGAGACGGGCACAGGCTCCGGCGTCGAGCAGTATGAAGTTCTCGGGAGCGACGAGACGGCCCGAGACGACGTCTTCCACCGCCTGGTGCACCTGCGAGGGAGTATCGGCCCCGACCGCACCGATGGCCTCGTGCCGAGCACGGTAGTGGTCCGTGTCCGGTCGGCCGTGCGGATCCCAGACGATGCCGACGCATCCGGCGACCATTCCCTCGTCGAGGACGGAGGAACGGTCGGAGACGACGGCCCAGGAGCGAGCGAGTACCTCAGGCAGGTCACGGCCGGTGATCACGGGGATTCCCAAGGCCTTGAACCACTCGGGGGCACTCAGCGCCATCGTGGGGTGGGCGAAGAGGACGGGGCGGTGGCCGGCCTGAGTCAGGCCGGCGGCCAGTTCGAGCCAAGGGCGGTAAAGGTCGTTGAGAAGCCCGACGGCGTCGGGATCGGCGTTCAAAGCGCGTGAAACCTCCGGGTCCCAGGTGGGGGCGAGCAGGATGCGGTCGCGTTCGCGTCCCAGGAGGCTGTAGAGGTGGTCATGCCGGGGAAAGCCAGTACGCCAGACCTCTCGGTCGGTGAGAGTGTAGGAGGTGTGGTTGGCGGTCAGTCCCGCCTGCTCGGGAGCGGTGGCACAGACGACGACGTCCAGGCGGACATCGTTGAACCAGCGCCACATGTCGCGCATGGTCACACCGTTCTGGAGGAAGACGACGCGCTGGTCGTCTCCGGTGCCCGCACCGGTGAGCCGGTGCTTGATAAGGGGGTCGCCGATGTCGGACAGGGAGAATGGTCTCAGCACCGACCCAGGCCGCGTCGAAGCCGGGTCCGGTGGGATCCATGAGGACGAAGCCATCCTGCGCAAGCCGGTCCCAGTCAGGAGATGAGCGTTCGATGACGAAAATGTGCCGGACACTGGGGGCGTGGGTGCGGGCGTAGCGGTAGAGCGGCTCGGCGTTGTCGCCGGCGCTGTCGTGACGATCCATGTAGAGCCAGGTCCGGGGCCAGTCGCTCGGGGAGGAGGCCGTGTAGGGGCGAGGGCGGCGCGGTCGACACCGAGGACGACGAAGAGGGAGGACGATGACACTGCCGACCTCGACGATGCACCGGTCTGCAGCCCCTGGTCCTGAGTGCTGCCGCGGGTAAGGATCTGGGTCAGGCGCTGGCGCAGTCCTGGCGAGGATGAGCCGTGACGGCGCCTGCCGGGCACTGTCTCAGGCGGCTCAGGGTTACCCCGGTAAGGCGCTACCGCGATCTCCTGGCCGTTGATGACGGCGGTGATCTCTCCCTTGGGCAGCCAGACGATGCGCTCGTGGAGCACCACCTCGTCGAAGTAGCGATGGTCAACCGTCTTGGTACTGGTGGGATCAGCCCAGGCGCCGTCTACCTTCCACTGCTCCGTTGGCATGGCCCCGGTGTAGAAGTAGGTGGCCTTCTGGTCGCTGCGGAACCTGCGTGCTGAGGGCAGGATCGGTGCCGGCATGCGGCCTCCCGCCATGGCAACCAGGGCGGTACGGCGCCCCACGGCCAGCGATGTGGAGCAGTACGCCTCGATCTGGAAAGCGGGAACGCGCTGGGTGACTGCGCGCAGAAGTCGGGCGACCTCAGTGCGCTCATCAGTCGCCAACCGGGCCGATGGATAGCGCAGCCCTCGGTCGGCGTCGGTGACATGGATCAGACGGTGGATGATGAGCTGGTAGATCCAGTCGGGAGGCGGATTATCAGCCTCCAGCCATGCCGGGATAAGGGTGCCCAGCAGATGGCGGTAGTGGCTGACGTCCCCCCAGGCGCCGAGGGGCGGCGGAGCATGGCGGATGACGGCTGGGCCATCGTGGAGGCCGAGGCGGTTGCCGGTGGCGAGGATATGGGCAATGAGCCCGCTCAGGCCGACGTTCTCATCATGGCCGCCGGCACCGTCGGCATCATCGACGCCGCGGAGGGGGCTCGCACCGCCCCAGTCCGGTAGGCCTCGACGGGGGACGGTCAGGACCACGCCACTGATGGTGTCGGGGAAGATGTAGGGCTCGGCAGTCAGGTCCGCGCTACGGCTGCCGTGGCTGAAGCGCCACTGAAGCCGGTCGTCCCGGCTGCCGTCGTCGGGGCGGACGATCACGGTCGGGGTGAGAAGAGTACCGATCCCGTCTCCCGAGCCGCGCTGAGCCAGCGAGGAGAGGTAGCCGGGTTCGACCCGATCACCGGCTCGCAGGAACAGGACTCGGCTTCCGGCCGGTAGTGCGCTGAGGGCTTGGGCCACCGACACCGGATCGGGGCAGGCGATGGGGACGATCCCGGTCTCGGGCGGATCCTGCTGAAGAGAGTCGAGCGTGTCCTGACCACCTGCGGAACCGATGATGATGACATGCAAGGTCTCGGTGCTGCGGGCGTTCATGAGGTGGGCATCTCCATTTCGTGGGGTGGTCCCCAATGACTAATGGTGGACGTCGCCAGCACCTCTGTGTTGGAGATGTCCCAGGTGTGTCCGAAAGTCGTCCCACGCCGCTGGGCGAGCCCGCACCGGGAGACCACATAGATACGGGGCCAGAAACGTAGGCAGTCATTGAGAAAACCAATGTCAATTCCAAGGTTAAATTTGGGACAATTGATGTCACTCACCAGGTCCATGCGAGCCACCAACGTGAGCCCCAAGACGAAGGTCGCATAGCGGCACCTCCACCCAGCGAAGCACGGCAGCGCTAGCGAGACGCCTGGCCCAACAGAGCCGGCGACCGCGGCGCAGTCCAGATTGACGTCGAGCAGTTTCTCGCACAGGCGCCTGGCCTCGGCCAGGTTGCCACCCTCAAGCGCTCTAGCGGCGGCGTAGCGCACGAGCCCCGTGACCGCCGACAGCTCCCACCGACCAGAGATGGCGCGCCTGATTCTCCTGAGGACAACACCCCTCATCGCAGGCGCATGTCATTCTTGATCCGGGCCGTCGAGACCTCAGGAGTACGGGGAAGGTAGACGATCTCACACAGCCCCTTGAGCTGGCCGTCGAACTCGCCCCTCCAGTCATCACCCATGACGAACACATCGATACCGTACCTGTCAATGTCCTCGACCTTCTGCCCCCAAGTCAGCTCGGGCACCACAAGATCAACATATCGAATGGCCTCAAGCATCGCTTTGCGCTCCTCGTAGGAGAAGTACGCCCGCTTCCCCTTTCCAGCATTGAACTCGTCGCTGGAGAGCGCTACCACCAGGAAGTCCCCCAGAGCTCGTGCGCGCTTCAGCATCGCAAGATGACCATAGTGGAGCAGGTCATAAGTGCCATAAGTGATCACACGCTTCATCGACTTACTCCCTGACTGGGCGTTCAAGGACCACCCACATGACGACATACATGACAAACCGCCATGAGTATTACCTAGTCGCGAGCCGATCTCGAAGGTGTCACAGAAACGATGCGATACTGATATATGGTTGATATATTGGCTCCTCCCATGGCCAGTACTCCGTGGGGCGATGTCCGTCAGCCCAGAAACGTGTGACCCGACCTCGATCCGAAGCCGGGCCGTCAAGGGATCAGCAAGGGATCCACCTCGGGCAGCACCTCATTCTGATGTCAGTTCACCGCAGTGGGGAGCATCTCGACGACACTGGGATGCTCGGTGAGGTGAGGCACCGACTCGGTCCTCGGCTAACCCCTTGAACAGGAGCGCGTCCGTGCACTGCGCACCCTCCTCCCACTGGGAGGGGTAGGAGGTCCTGGTGCGGGAGTCGTTCCCCAGGACCAGGATGTTGGCGGCTGGTTCCTGGCCGGCAGGTACAGGCTGCTGCGGTGCTCGTATGGCGCTACCGGCGAAAGGAACGGCAATCATCTCAATACCGGAGGTGATGGAGTGACGCGGCCACAGAGCGAGGCATCCCGCGGCCAGGGTCAGGACCAGGAAGATCGCCAGGACACTGAGGAGCGCGATTCTCCAGCCTCAGCCGCAGCTGCCCCAAGTGCGCTCTGCGGGACTGCCCCAGTGCCGGAGGAGGCTTCGACATCACTGTTGGCGCCGTCGACACCGTGAACACTCGGAGCCAACCCCATCGGAGTCGACCTTTTCGGCCAGGACGCCTCCAGGATCTGACAAGGGAGTCTTCGTCATGGAGTAATGGCATCATGTCTTTTCAGAGCGCTTTGGCCGGAATTCCTATTTGCTAGGAATTCCGGCCAAGAACCTTGAGAAATGAGATGTGACTGAGGGCTATCTCCCCATCATCGCTACCTCATGTTCGCGGCATCTTTCCGCACGATCAGACGAGTGTCGTCCGGTTATGTCACAAACGAGGCGGCACGAGCTGGTACATCCACCCGTAGGGGTCCTCGGCGTGACCGGCTTGGATAGAGGTGAGCCGGTCATGGATCTGCCGAGTGACCTCATTGCCCTCGATCCGGGCGTCGAATCCCTCTCCCTTGAGGTGGCCGAGGGGCACGACAACAGCCGCGGTGCCGCAGGCAAAGACCTCGCTGACCCGCCCCGACTCGATGTCTGCGAGCAGCGCCTCCAGGCTGATGGTGTCCTCCACAACGCTCCGGCCGGAGTCGCGCAGCAGACGGATGATCGCGCTGCGGGTGGAGCCTTCCAGGATCGTCCCAGTCAGGCGCGGGGTGCGCACAGCCCCGTCAGCGTCGACGACCATGATGTTCATGCCGCCGAGCTCTTCAAGGTTCCTCTGTGAGACGTCATCCAGGAAGCAGACCTGGTCACACCCCTGAGCGTGGGCCTCCTGCTGGGGAAGCAGAGAGGAGGCGTAGTTGCCGCCGGTCTTGGCCGCACCCGTCCCTCCGCGCCCGGCGCGGTGGTAGTCGGTCGTCACCCAGATGGAGATGGGCTCAAGACCGTTGGTGAAGTAAGAGCCCGAGGGAGAGGCGATGACGTAGTAGTCGACCACCGTGGAGGGGCGCACACCGAGGAAGGCCTCGGAGGCGAAGGCGAAGGGACGCAGGTAGAGGGACTCCCCCTCGCCTGAGGGCACCCAGGCGGCGTCGGCTCGCACCAGGTCCACCAGGGAGGCGACGAAGTCCTCCTCAGGAAGCTCAGGCAGGGCCAGGCGACGAGCGGAGGCATTGAGCCGGGCCGCATTATAGCGGGGCCGGAAGGTCCACACCGAGCCATCATCGTGCCGGTAGGCCTTGATGCCCTCGAAGATCTCCTGGCCGTAGTGGAGCACGGCGGTGGCCGGGGACAGACTGAGATTGCCGTAAGGAACGACGCCGTAGTCTCCCCAGCCCTCACCCTGCGTCCAGCGAGCATGAGCCATGTGGTCGGTGAAGCAGTCGCCGAAGTGAAGGTTGGTCAACACCTCCGCGCGCTCGTCCTCGGTGACCGGCGAGGAGTTGGCGGTCAGGGGGAAGCGACCGGCAATCGCGTCGGCCTCCGGGACGGGGACCTCGGCCGCACGAGCCAAGGAGGTGGATGCGAAGTCGGTTGAGGTGGCGTCTGTCTCGGGCATAGAACCACCCTACCGCCGAGGCCACCACCCGGACACAACCTTCCCATATCCTGGCCCCCCTGATAGGCCTACGGCTGGATTTAGGCCTGCGGTTGGATTCCGGCCAGGCCTACCACCTCGGGCGCCTCGTGCATCCCCATCGGGCCGTCATGCTTCAGCGACGACGACGGCCGGGCGTCTCAATGCGGCGATGCGTTCACCCCTGGGCCACGGCGACGGCGATGGCGTCACCGATCTGACTGGTCGTACGCTCAACGCCATCACCACGCGTGGCCATGTCAGCCATGACCGCTGCCTCGACCCGCGCCGCTGCCTCAGGCAGTCCCAGATGGTCGAGCATGAGGGCGACGGCACTGATCGTGGCGGTCGGGTCGGCCTTGCCCTGCCCGGCGATGTCCGGGGCCGAGCCGTGCACGGGTTCGAACATGGAAGGGAACTCCCTCTCCGGATTGATGTTGCCCGAGGGCGGACAGGCCGATGCCGCCGGTGACGGCACCGGCCTCATCGGTGAGAATGTCACCGAAGAGGTTGTCGGTGACAATGACGTCGAAACGGCCCGGGTCGGTCACCATGTAGATGGTGGCAGCGTCCACGTGGCAGTAGTCGACGACGACCTCGGGGTATTCAGCACCAACGGTCTCGACGGTGCGGCGCCACAGGTCACCGGCGTGGACGAGCACATTGTGCTTATGGACGAGCGTGAGGTGCTTGGCCGTCCTGGCCTGCGCCTTGGCGAAGGCGTAGCGGACCAGGCGCTCCACTCCATAAGCTGTGTTGACACTGACCTCGGTGGCGATCTCGTGCGCCGTACCCTGACGCACCACTCCCCCGTTCCCGCAGTAAAGTCCCTCCGTGCCCTCACGCACCACGACGAAGTCGATGTCGCCGGGGTCAGCCAGTGGCGTCGGCACGCCCGGGTAGTAGACCGAGGGGCGCAGGTTGACGTAGTGGTCCAGGGCGAAGCGCAGACGCAGGAGCAGGCCGCGCTCAAGCACACCGGAGGGGACGGAGGGATCGCCGACAGCGCCCAGCAGGATGGCGTCGTGAGCCTTGATGGCCTCAAGATCCTCATCGGTGAGGGTCTGCCCGGTTCGGTGCCAACGCTCGGCCCCCAGATCGAAGGTGGTCGGCAGGACGGCAACTCCCGTCCCCTCCAGTGCCCGATCGAGAACCTTGAGCCCCTCAGGGACGACCTCCTTGCCGATGCCGTCACCCGGGATTACTGCCAGTTTGATGGTCTGCGTCATGAGGCCACCTTAGGGCATGGCCATGATGCGAGACGCTCGGTCCGCATGGTGGCGGCCCCTCGAACTCGCGTTTCGACCGACGGTCGGTTAGTCTTGTTCCAGCCACATCTGAGGAGGAGACATGCCGCGCACCCACCGCCCCGCCGCGCAGCGCCGCGAGGAGATCCTGAACGCCGCGCACACACTGTTCACTACCAAGGGTTTTCAGCCCACCACCATGGAGGACATCCTGAGGGTCGTAGGCATCGCCAAGGGGACGCTGTACTACCACTTCCCCAGCAAGGAGCAGATCCTCAAGGCCCTCGTCCTGCGCATTGTCGGCCAGGTCGAGCATCAGGCCCGTGAGATCGCCGACTCCCAGGCTCCTGCGATGGAGAAGTTTGCGGCGATCATGGCGGCGATGCAGGTCGAGGACACCGAGACCGAGCTCGTTGAGCAGTTCCACGCGCCGGGCAACGCCGAGTTCCACCTGCTGTCCATCACGGCGATGATCGAGCACCTAACACCTGTCCTCGCCGACGTCGTGGCCCAGGGGGTGAGCGAGGGGACCTTCAGCACGGACCGGCCCTATGACGCCATCGAACTTGTCCTGAGTGCCTCCAGCATCCTCTTGGACCACGACATCATGGATGCCAGCCCGGCTGAGCTCGCCCGCCGCCGCGAGAGCCTCATCTGGGCGAGCGAGACACTTCTGGGTGCCCGTCCCGGGAGCCTGGCCAACTTGTTGGAGGCCGGCTCATGAGACGTGTCGGCCTGCTCGTCCTGGGCTCGTTCATCAACTCACTGGGAACGGGACTGACCGCATTCGGGCTGGCCATTATCATGCTGCGCACCTATGGGACGGCCTCCTCGGTGGCAGCCGTTCAGCTGAGCTCCTTCGCCCCTGTTGTATTTCTGGCTCCTGCGGCAGGCGTGCTGGCGGACCGCTACGACCGCAGGCTGATGATGATGATCGGAGATGCCGGCTCGGTGCTGGGACTGGGAATCATCCTGATGGCTCTGTCCTCGCCCCGCCCCTCCCTGGCCTGGGTCTGCACAGGAGCTGTCGTCTCCTCCTGCCTGGCCGCCCTCACCGAGCCTGCTCTGCGGGCCAGCGTCACCGACCTCGTGAACGAGGAGGACTATGTGCGCTCCTCCGGTCTCCTCCAACTGGCCTCGGCGGCCAAGTACCTGCTGGCTCCCGCCGCGGCAGGGCTCCTCATGCCTGTCGTCGGCGTGAGAGGACTCGTTCTGCTCGACGCCAGCACCTGTATCGTCACCGTGACCTGCACCGCCACGGTGCGTCGGTCCCCTGGTTCGACAGACAGTCCCTCAAACCACGTCTCAGCAGGAACCCGATCGGGACGTCATGGCGGGATGGCAGACTATCATCTCCTCGTCAGGCCTGCGTACCCTCGTGGTCCTCATGACCCTAGCGACCCTCGCGATCGGGGTCATCCAGGTCCTCATCAAGCCGATCCTTCTGCCCACCGTGAGCACCTCACAGATGGGTATGATCGAGACGATCGCCGCCACCGGTATGCTCGTGGGCGCGGCACTGGTCACCGCCTGGAAGAGTGCACGGCCGACGACGCTGCTGGCTGCGGGTCTGGCCGCCACCGGTGCCGCGATGGCTCTGGTGCCTCTGGGGCCGGGCGCCTGGTGGGTAGCCGCCTGCGGCTTCCTCACCTTCGCCAGCCTGCCCCTGTCCCAGGCCGGGGCCGAGGTCCTGGTGCGCACCCGTGTCGATAACGCCCGGCAGGCACGAACCTGGGGCACCATCAGTCTGGTGACCCAGATGGGCTACTTGGTGGCCTACCTATGCTCAGGGGTGATGGTCGACCACGTGCTCCAGCCTCTCCTGAGTCCGGGGAGACTACTGTCGACAAGTCTCGGAACCATTGTCGGTACCGGCCCAGGACGCGGCGCAGCGCTGCTCGTGGGCCTCATGGGACTGGTCATGGCCATGGTGGCCCTCGGCGTCCACCGCCGGCGCCACCAGCTCGCCTGAATCCGAGCGACACGGAGGCAAAAGGGGTGTCCCCCGACGACTCAGATCGTCGGGGGACACCGCCGTGGGTAGCCTCAGCGGGCCTCAGCGGGCCACGGATCCCTCGGTGTAGTCCTTGTCGACTTCGGCGCGCCAGGCAAACATGGAACGCACCTCACGGCCGGTGGCCTCGATGGGGTGCGCCTCGCCCTCGGCCCGGAGCTTCTTGAACTCCGGGGCGCCGGCGGCCTGGTCCTCCATGAAGCGCTTGGCGAAGGTCCCGTCCTGAATGTCGGCAAGGACCTCCTTCATGTGCTCCTTGGCCTCGGGCGTGATGATGCGCGGGCCGGAGACGTAGTCGCCGTACTCGGCGGTGTCGGAGCAGGACCAGCGCTGCTTGGAGATACCGCCCTCATTAATGAGGTCAACGATGAGCTTCATCTCGTGGCAGACCTCGAAGTAGGCCATCTCGGGCTGGTAGCCGGCCTCGACCAGGGTCTCGAAGCCGTACTGGATAAGCTTGGAGACGCCACCGCACAGGACGGACTGCTCACCGAAGAGGTCAGTCTCGGTCTCCTCGCGGAAGGTGGTCTTGATGGCACCGGCGCGCGTACCGCCGATAGCCTTGGCATAGGACAGCACGAGGTCCCAGGCGGCGCCAGTGGCGTCCTGCTCCACGCAGACGAGCACGGGCACGCCTCGGCCAGCCTCGAACTCACGGCGCACCGTGTGGCCGGGGCCCTTGGGGGCCACCATGACGACGTCGATGTCCGCAGCCGGCTTGATGTAGTCGAAGTGGATGTTGAAGCCGTGGGAGAACAGGAGAGCGGAGCCCGCCTTGATGTTCGGCTCGATCTCATCGCGGTAGAGAGCGGCCTGCACCTGGTCAGGAGCCAGGACAGTGATGACGTCGGCCCAGGCGACCGCCTCGGCGATCGGCTTGACGGGCAGGCCAGCCTCCTCGGCCTTGGCTGCAGAGGACGAGCCCTCGCGCAGGCCGACAACGACCTCCACGCCGGAGTCGCGCAGGTTCAGAGCGTGAGCATGCCCCTGGGAACCGTAGCCGATGACGGCAACCTTCTTGGACTGGATGACGGACAGATCGGCATCGTCGTCGTAGAACTTCTCAGCTGCCATGATTGCTTCTCACTTCTCCTTGAGTTGATCGGTGATGGATCGTGGGCCGCGCGTGATCGCCACGGCACCGGACTGGACAATCTCTTTGACGCCGTACGGCTGGAGAGCCGTCAGCAGAGCCTTGACCTTGGATTCTGAGCCGATGGTCTCGATGACCACCGACGTCGGGGCGACGTCGACGACATGGGCGCGGAACAGGTCGACGACCTGGAGCACCGCAGTGCGGTTGGCGTCATCCGCGTGCACCTTGATGAGGTAGAGCTCGCGCTCGACGGAGGTGTCGGGATCCAGCTCGACGATTTTAAGGACGTTGACCAGCTTGTTGAGCTGTTTGGTGACCTGCTCCATGGCCAGCCCCTCAGCGTCGGCGATCACCGTGATGCGCGAGATGTCCTCGTGCTCGGTGGGTCCGACGGCCAGGGAGTGGATGTTGAAGCCCCGACGCGTGAACAGCGCTGACACCCGGGTCAGGACGCCGGGCTTGTTCTCAACCAGGACGGACAGCGTGTGCTTCTCGCTCACGGCGCTCACTCCTCTTCCCACACCGGGCTCATGCCCCGGGCGTGCTGGATCTCGTCATTGGAAACCCCGGCGGCGACCATGGGCCACACCTGGGCGTCCGCGGAGACGATGAAGTCGACGACGACGGGGCGGTCGTTGATGGCGTTGGCCTGGGCGATGACGTCGTCCAGGTCCTCCAGACGCTCGCATCGCAGCCCCACGGCCCCGTAGGCCTCGGCCATCTTGACGAAGTCGGGGACCCGAGCCGTTCCGGCCCCGGTATGCAGATCGGTGTTGGAGTAGCGCTGCCCGTAGAACAGGGTCTGCCACTGCCGCACCATTCCCAGCGAGGAGTTGTTGATGACAGCAACCTTGATGGGGATGTTGTTGAGGGTGCAGGTGGCGAGCTCCTGGTTGGTCATCTGGAAGCAGCCGTCTCCATCGATGAGCCACACCGGGCGGTCCGGGCAGGCCTCCTTTGGCGCCCATGGCCGCGGGCAGACCGTATCCCATAGTTCCGGCGCCGGCGGAGGTGAGCCAGGAGTGGGGGCGGCGGAAGGTGAGGTAGTGCGCCGACCACATCTGGTGCTGCCCCACGCCCGTGACCCAGATGGTGTCCTCGGAGGCGGCCCGGTTGAGGTGGGTAATGACCTCCTGGGGCTGAAGCAGTCCATCGTCGGTGTCGGTCCAGTCCGTGGGGTAGGTGGCCTGGATGCGCTCGACCTCGCGCCGCCACGGTGCGATATCCACCCGACCCTCAGCGGAGACGTGGTCGCGGAACTCGGCGCTCAGGGCGGGGACGACGTCGGTCAGATCACCGACGATCGGGACGTCGGCAGTGCGGATCTTGGAGATCTCAGCGGGGTCGACATCGACGTGGATGACCGAGGCCTTCGTGGCGAAGGTGTCTGGCCTACCGGTGACCCGGTCATCGAAGCGGGCCCCCAGGCAGACGATGACATCGGCCCGCTGAAGGGCTCCGACGGCGGCGACGGTACCGTGCATTCCGGGCATCCGCAGGTTGAGCGGGTGATCACTGGGCATGACGTCCAGCGCGGTCAGCGTGGTGACGAATGGCGCCCCAATGAGCTCGATGAGCTCGGTCAGGTCGTTGGAGGGCACCTGCGCACGGTTCAGGCCACCGCCGAGGTAGAGCACGGGGCGGTCGGCAGCGGCGATCACCTCGGCGGCCTGAGCCAGGCGCCGCTGGTTGGGCTTGCCGGGCAGACGGTAGCCGGGCAGATCCCGGGCCGGGGGCCACACGAACTCGGTAGGCCCTTCCTGGGCGTCCTTGGAGATGTCGATGAGGACGGGGCCAGGGCGTCCGGTTGAGGCGATGTGGAAGGCCTCGGCCACACGCGGAACGATGTCCTCAGGACGGGTAATGAGGAAGGAATGCTTGACGAAGGGCATCGTGGCACCGACGATGTCGGCCTCCTGGAAGGCATCCGTCCCGATTCCACGACTTCCGACCTGGCCGGTGATGGCCAGTATCGGCACCGAGTCCATATGCGCGTCAGCGATGGCGGTGATGAGATTGGTAGCACCGGGGCCGGATGTCGCCACGCAGACTCCGACCCGGCCTGTGACCATGGCGTAGCCCTCGGCGGCGTGGCCGGCACCCTGCTCGTGGCGCACCAGAACGTGTCTGATCCTCGTCGAGGCGAGTAGCGGGTCATAGAAGGGCAGAATGGCACCGCCCGGCATCCCGAAGATGTCAGTGACACCAAGCTCTTCCAGTGCGCGTACCAGAGCCTGGGCGCCCGTCATGACCTGTTGGTCCTGACATGCGGGAGCGTCGTCGCGGGTCATCGCTCGCTCTCCTTCTCCGTGCTTACCGTCCGGCGACCTGCCGGGTAATGAACGTTAGATCAGTGATCGCAGAGAGTCATATCGAGACACCAGTTGTCTCACATTATGGAATCACGGACATGGTGCATCCCTGTGAGCACCCCGCCCCGTCCCTCACTGCCCCTGTCGGGACGGCTTCCGGCCGACGAGCCCCGGACCTTGGTACGTCATGGGCCCCGCCAGAGATGACACAATGCCCCTGTTACTCACGACAAGTATCCGCCGCGTCACTGTCAGCGGCGAGACGGAAGGCGGCACAGCGACGTGGTCACCACGGTCCTGCACTATCTGTTAGACAACCCGGTTGTCATCGTGCTCCTCATGGTTGGCGCCGGGCTGCTGCTCTGGCGCGCCAGACGCAGAAGCATACGCATCCCGGCGACGGTCCTCCTGGCTGCCAGCACGGCTCTCCTGGGCTGGAAGGTGGCGCACGCCAATATCCTGCATCACTTGTCCGAGAACGTGGTTCTCGTCCTGTTCCTCCTGGTCGGCACCGGGATGCTGTTGGGACACGTCAGGATCAAGGGTGTGAGCCTTGGGGCGGCGGCGGTCCTGTTCTGCGGCATCGCATTGGCGGCCTGGGGAACGTCTGCCGCAACGCCGATCGAGGTTCCCAGAGAGCTGGGAACGCTGGGGCTGGCGATCTTCACCTTCGCCATCGGGATCCAGTCTGGGCCGAACTTCTTCCACGTGATCCGCACCGCCGGTGGTCCGTTGGCCATCCTCCTGAGTGTTCTGGGCGTGGCGGCCCTGGCTGCCGTGGGTGTAGGACGTCTCCTGGGACTCAAGGCGTCAATGATCGCGGGTGCCTTCGCCGGCGCCGTCACGAACACGCCTGCCCTGGCGGCAGCCGGCAACGCCGCGGCCATGGCCGGTGACAAGGCAGGACCGGGAGACGCCACCGTCGCCTACGCCGTTACCTACCTCTACGGTGTCATCGGCATGCTGTTCTTCTGCCTGCTGGCGCTGCGCTACCGCCGCAGTGACAAGGACACGCCCTCTCCGCTCATCAACCGCACCATTCGTGTGGAACGCGAGGACGGCCCGCTTCTGGGCAATATCGTCGAGACCATCTCGGGACAGCTGAGATTCTCTCGTCTGCGCCGCGGTGAGCAGGGCCCCATCACCCGACCGACCAATGACGACCGCATCTTCAAGGATGACCTCATCACCGTCGTCGGAACGCAGGAGGCCGTCAACCAAGCGATCAAGGCGGTGGGCCACGGATCGTCGCACTCTCTCATTGAGGACCGCAAATACCTCGACTTCCGCCGCATCACGGTCTCCGATCCGAAGCTTGCCGGTCGCACCGTCGGCGAGCTCGATATCGACAACCGTTTCGGGGCGACGATCTCACGGGTGCGCCGCGGCGACGTCGACATGGTGGGCACCCCGGACCTGGTGCTACAGCTGGGTGACCGGGTTCGCGTCGTCGGCCCGACCGGGCGCATGAAGGAGATCTCGACGTACTTCGGTGACTCGTCGCGCGGGTTGTCCTCCATCAACCCGGTGGCCCTGGGCCTGGGAATGGCCCTGGGCATCGTCATCGGTGAGTGGAAGTTCCTCACTCCCACCGGGGCCACCTTCTCCATCGGTTCGGCTGCCGGCACGCTACTGGTCGGGCTCATTTTCGGTCGTATCGGCCGTATTGGAAAGTTTGTGACTGCCATGCCCTTCACAGCGACGGCAGTGCTCTCGGAATTCGGGCTCCTGGTCTTCCTGGCCCAGGCGGGCACCAGGGCGGGCGGAGAAATCGCACACGCCTTCACCGGCGGTGACTGGTGGCGGATCTTTGTCACCGGCTTCGTTGTCACCACCATTGTGGGACTGGGGATCTACGCCTCCATGCGATGGGTGGTCAAGATGGGCGGGACCCGCCTGTCCGGCCTGATCGGTGGCGTTCAGACTCAGCCGGCGATCCTGGCGTTCGCCAACGAACGCACCGGTGCCGACCCTCGGGTGGCCCTGGGCTACGCCATGGTTTATCCCGTGGCGATGATCGTCAAGATCTTCATCGCCCAGATTCTCGGCGGGCTCTAAGTCCCTCCCCCCCCTGACTCATGACGCTTAGTGTGCCGGGGGTGGGGTGCTCAGGGCGGTGAGGATGTCGTTGGCGGTGTCGGTCAGACGTGGTGCGGCGGTGAGGTGGTGGCCGTTGAGGTTGATGGTGACCTCCTGCAGGCTGCGTAGCTCGCGCACGATCCTGGCGATGCTGATCCCGGTGGTGTTCTGGAGGTAGCGGGCGACGGCCAGGGCGGCCATGACCACGGTCAGGTGGGCCCAGGTGGCGTCGTGGGTGTGGTGGAAGACCGGGCGGGCTCTCAGGTCGTGCTTGCTCATCCGGAAGGACTGCCCGGGCGTGCCACAGCTCGTGATACGAGGAGACGACCTCACCGGCGCCCATCAGGCGGGACGGGATGTTGGTGACGTAGCCCTTGAGGCCCACCAGGGACCGGGCTCTGGCGATGGAGGCCTCATCGAGGACCTGATCGCCTTGATGGACGGTGACAAAACGCGTGCCCTTAGGGCGCTTCTCGCCGGCGATGACAGCCCGGGCGCGGTTGGCCTGAGCTGTGAGGGTCTGGTTGTCCCGGGCCGCTCGCTTCTTGGAGTAGACCCATACCGCTCTCCATGAGCCTGGATGGGTGTGCGGGTCCCACACCGGCTCGGACTTGCGGCTCTTGTCCCGCCTCGCTCTGCGAGCCCTCCTGGGGGTGATGGTGTCAATGACCTGCCCGTCAGTGAAGGCGTCCCCGTGCCAGTGGAAGTGGGCCTCCAGGTCGCCTGGGGCCCGGGTGGTGCGGGCCCCGGGCGATGAACCGCAGCCTCGCCTCATCCAGGGCCGTCAGGTTGGCGGCCGAGAGCATGCCGGCGTCAGCGACGATGATGAGGTCCTCGATGCCGTGGGCGGCCTGGAAGGCCTCCGCGATGGGGATGATCGTGGTGGTCTCAGCCCTTGTTGCCCTCCCAGCAGCCGACCTGGAGAGGAAAACCATGACGGTCGACCAGCAGGCCCACGATGACCTGGGGGTCGACCCTCCTGTCCTTGGAGTAACCGACCTTGCGCAGGTCGTCCTCACGCTCGGCCTCGAAGTACAGGGTGGTCACGTCATACAGGCACAGGGCCAGACCCCCCACTGGCGGTGACGTGCTCGAACAGAGCCCCAGACAGGCTCTCGCGGTAGCCTCGCTCCTGGGCTCGGGCCAGGGAGCGGAACAAGGTCCTGGTGCTGACCGGCTCCAGGCCCAGGTCACCCAGGACGCGGGGGACCTGGGCCTTAGAGGTCGGCTCGATCAGACGCGCCAGAACCATCTGCTCAAAGGCCCGATCACCCCCAGTGGCGTTCCTCAGCCCCAGACGGGTGTAGACCCCGTGCAGAACGTCCCACAACAGGCCCGAGTGCTTGGAGGCCACCACCGCATCAGTGCCGACCGCATCTGAGGCCGTGAGGAGTCCCGAAACCGCCGGTGGCGTGGGAGTCAGGTCCAGGGCCAGCTGGTCCGGGGCAAGGCGGTGCCGGCCGATCTCCATCAGAGCAGCCAGCTCGGCCTCAGTGTGGGCCGATCCCAGGTGCTCGATCACCTTGTCCCGGCGCCCTTCCTTGACCGCGATCTGCACCGCCGTCGCCCCAGAGGCTGTCTTGACCTTACGCACAAACGGGCTCACCACCCCCACCCTACCGGCCCCGTAGTGTGCCAGCACACCCCCCAACACCACGGAATACCAACGAAAAAACCCACCTCAAAACCCAGACCCCACCAAACTGTCACGAGTCAGGCCTAAGTCCCTCCCCGCGCCTTGCGCGTCGTGTTGAAGACATGGTGGTCCGCCGCTGAGAGGAGCGGCGGACCACCATTATCCGCGAGGCACGCAGAAGACCTGGCGGATCAGTCCTCCTTCGGCTGTGCAGCCGCCTCGGCCTGAGTGCGAGGGAGCGTGATGTGTCCAGAGGTGGCGACATCGTGACGCCAGTTGTGGTCGGTGATGATTCGCGCCAGTGCGAGTCCGACACCGATTGCCGTGATGACGAAGAAGACCTCAAACAGGTTCGTGGCGGCGTCGCCGACGTCGACGCCCCTTGTCGATCGACAGCGTGTTGAGCGCCGAGATCGCGCGATAGAAGGGCACGCCGGGGATCATGATGACGACGGCGGGAACGGAGAGCGCCACTCGAGACAAGGAGGCCCGGGAGACGAAGAGCTGAGCCAGCAGTCCAATCGTTACCGCCGCCAGTCCGACCGCGAGCTGCCACGGCACATGGAAGACGTCAATGAGCAGAAGCCGCCCGGTATTAGCCAACGCACCGACCACGGCGGCGAGTGTGCTGGCCTTGGTGCCGGCATTGAACAGCATGGCGAAGCCGTAGGCCGCAATGAATGAGCAGAAGCATCGCAGGACGTAGAGGAGCGGTCCGTCAAGCGGCACACCGCTGGCTGACTCGACGTCCCAGCGGAAGATGAAGGTGACGGTCCAGACGGCGATGCCGGCGGCCGCCATCACCATGAGTACATAGGCACCGCGCGAGAGCGCTGAGGAGAAGTCCTGCCGGAACAGATCCAGCATCGCCGTGACCATGGGGAAACCGGGAATGAGGAACAGGATGGCCGAGATAATGCCGCCCTGATGGTTGCCTGTCACCGCACCGGCCGCATCGAGTGCCGTCACGATCCCCATGTATGTACCGGACGCCGCCACTCCACAGACAATCCAGGTGAAGAAGTGCTGATAGTGACGCTCAAGCATCTGCCGGCGAATGAACTGCCCAAGAAAGGCGGCCACGAGCACCGTCAGGCACTCGACCCATCCGCCCTTGTTGAGGAAACAGAATCCTGCGCAGGCCACGCCGGAAGCCGCGGCGTTGGTAAAAACGTTGTACCGAGCGCGCATCTTCTCAACCTCGGCCAGCTTGGCCTCGAGGTGCTCGACGGTCTCATGAGCGCGCAGATCATGGACGATCCTGCGCAGAGCCTCCAGACGGGCCACGTTGACACCGACACGACGCACTTCGCAGGCCTCGGTACGGAATCGGTTGCCAACGTATGACGAGGTGACGATCTCCGTCATGGTCACTGTGGCCTCATGGCGGTCAAGGCCGACGGCGGCAGCGGCTCTGGCCATTGAGGATTTGATGCGGTAGAGCCTGCACCCGCAGCGAGCATGAGGCGCCCTAGATGCAGCACGACGTCCGACTGCTGCATGAGTCGGTCAGAGTCGAGGCTCGGTTCATGGCTGTGCGGGTTGGCAGAGGGTAGGTCGGTTCCAGACACGGAGACAATGGTGCCCTGTTTGATGGTGTCGTGTCAGATCCTTTGTAGACACAAGACAGTGACGGCTGGAGCACCGTCCGTCAGGATGGTTCGCGCGTGACAGCATCCGGCTCCGGAACCGCTGTGAAGCGGTTCCGAGCCGGTTGGTGAGTGTGTGCTCGGTGGTGTCCTCATTCTCCCGCACCCCTGGCGGGTGCAGTACCATCGGCGCTGTCAGGCTTAGCTTCCGGGTTCGGGATGGGTCCGGGCGTGTCCCTGTCGCTGTGACCACCGAGACGTCTGGGTGGGCAGTGCGGTGCGTTGATTCGGTGTGTGGTGGCTGTCCCGCCCCCTGCACTCACGTGTGTGTGGGGGTTGGTGGTGGGTTGGGTGTGGACCGTATAGTGGACGCTTCGCGTTGACTGTTGTTCCCCCTCATCCCACGCACCGTGTTGTGGTGGGTGGGGGTGTTGTTTGTGTTGGCCTATTAGTACCAGTCAGCTCCAACCGTTACCGGTCTTCCACTTCTGGCCTATCAACCCAGTAGTCTGCTGGGGCCTACCAGGAAGGACGAGTCCTTCTTGCGGAGACCTTGTCTTGAAGATGGTTTCCCGCTTAGATGCTTTCAGCGGTTACCCGTCCCTGAACGTAGCCAACCAGCCGTGCCCCTGGCGGGACAACTGGCACACCAGAGGTTCGTCCGTCCCGGTCCTCTCGTACTAGGGACAGGCCTTCTCAAGTCTCCTGCGCGCGCAGAGGATAGGGACCGAACTGTCTCACGACGTTCTAAACCCAGCTCGCGTACCGCTTTTAATGGGCGAACAGCCCAACCCTTTGGGACCTGCTCCAGCCCCAGGATGCGACGAGCCGACATCGAGGTGCCAAACCATGCCGTCGATATGGACTCTGGGCAGGATCAGCCTGTTATCCCCGGGGTACCTTTTATCCGTTGAGCGACGACCCACCCACACGGGATCGCCGGATCACTAGTTCCTACTTTTCGTACCTGCTCGACCCGTCGGTCTCACAGTCAAGCTCCCTTGTGCACTTGCACTCAACACCTGGTTGCCGACCAGGCTGAGGGAACCTTTGAGCGCCTCCGTTACACTTTAGGAGGCAACCGCCCCAGTTAAACCACCCACCAGGCACTGTCCCTAACCCGGATCACGGGCCCAGGTTCAGGCGCACGCCATAACCAGAGTGGTATTTTCAAGGACGACTCCACCGCTACTGGCGTAACGGCTTCAACGTCTCCCCACCCATCCTGCACAAGCTATAGCGAGCGCCAATACCAAGCTGTAGTAAAGGTCCCGGGGTCTTTCCGTCCTTCTGCGCGAAACGAGCATCTTTACTCGTACTGCAATTTCGCCGAGCTCATGGTTGAGACAGCGGGGAAGTCGTTACGCTCATTCGTGCAGGTCGGAACTTACCCGACAAGGAATTTCTGCTACCTTAGGATGGTTATAGTTACCACCGCCGTTTACTGGGGCTTAAATTCACCACGTCACCCGAGGGTTAATGGTTCCTCTTAACCTTCCAGCACTGGCAGGCGTCAGTCCGTATACATCGCCTTACGGCTTCGCACGGACCTGTGTTTTTAGTAAACAGTCGCTTCCCCTGGTCTCTGCGACCCTCCCCCAACAGGCCAGCTGTTTCAGGGATCAGGCCCCCTTCTCCCGAAGTTACGGGGCATTTTGCCGAGTTCCTTTAACCATGATTCACTCGTGCGCCTAGGCATACTCTCGCCCGACCACCTGTGTCGGTTTCGGGTACGGGCGGCTAGCACCATCGCGTCGAGGCTTTTCTCGGCACCCCAGGATCACCCTGTTATCCCCCACCAGCGTGGGGTCACCATCACGCCTCACCCCCGTCATCAAAGACAGTCCCCGGATTTACTCTGGGCAACGGGCTGCGCGCTTGAACGGACCAAGCCATCAGGTCCGCCGGGCTACCACTGTGCGTCACCCCTGTTAACACGCTTGCCTACCTGCACGGAGGGTCCCCAGACCCCACTCACCACAACCCCCACCAGGCCCGAAGACCCTGACTGAGGGCCGATATGGCAGCACGGCGTGGGTTAGCACCCGCGCGTCAGCATGGGCGGTGCTTCGCCGGTACGGGAATATCAACCCGTCATCCATCGACTACGCCTGTCGGCCTCGCCTTAGGTCCCGACTCACCCAGGGCGGACTAGCCTGGCCCTGGAACCCTTGGTCATTCGGCGCTAGGGCTTCTCACCCTAGTATCGCTCACTCATGCCTGCATTCTCACTCCCGCACCGTCCACCAGCAGTCACCCACAGGCTTCCCCGGTGCAGGACGCTCCCCTACCACCCACAGCCCCTGCCGCCACCCCAGCAACGTGGGACGACGAAAGGAACAAACGCTGTGGGTCCGCGGCTTCGGCGTGTGCTTGAGCCCCGCTACATTGTCGGCGCACGATCACTTGACCAGTGAGCTATTACGCACTCTTTTCAAGGATGGCTGCTTCTAAGCCAACCTCCTGGCTGTCTGCGCGACCGCACATCCTTTCCCACTTAGCACACGCTTAGGGGCCCTTTAGCCGGCGATCTGGGCTGTTTCCTCTCGACCACGGGAGCTTATCCCCGCAGTCTCACTGCCACGCTACAACCCGCACGGCATTCGGAGTTTGGTTGACGTCAGTAACCCTGTGGGGCCCATCAGCCACCCAGTAGCCTCTACCTCCGCCGGGCAACACGCGACGCTGCACCTAAATGCATTTCGGGGAGAACCAGCTATCACGGAGTTTGATTGGCCTTTTCACCCCTACCCACAGCTCATCCCCCAGTTTTCAACCTAGGTGGGTTCGGTCCTCCACACGCTCTTACACGTGCTTCAACCTGGCCATGGGTAGATCACCCTGCTTCGGGTCCAGAACGCGCCACTCACACTCGCCCTGTCTGGATTCGCCTCGCTACGGCTACCCCACACGGGTTAACCTCGCGACACGCCACTGACTCGCAGGCTCATTCTTCAAAAGGCACGCCACCACCCCCACACACAACAAGCATGGAAGGCTCTGACGGCTTGCAAGCGCCCGGTTTCAGGTACTATTTCACTCCCCTCCCGGGGTACTTTTCACCATTCCCTCACGGTACTATCCACTATCGGTCATCAGGAGGTATTCAGGCAGCCAAGTGGTCTTGGCAGATTCACACAGGATTCCACGAGCCCCGTGCTACTCGGGCACCACCCCAGACACACACCAACCAGTTCCGCCTACGGGGGTATCACCCACTACGCCACGCCTTCCCAGACGATTCAGCTACCAGCCAGCACACGCGCCCGGTCTCCGGCAGAAGACCAACAGGACAGCCCCACAACCCCGCACACGCAACCCCTGCCGAGTATCACACGCACACGGTTTCACCATCATCCGCTTTCGCTCGCCACTACTCACGGAATATCTTCTCCTACGGGTACTAAGATGTTTTCACTTCCCCGCGTCACCCCCACACCCTATACAATTCAGATGCAGGTGACACGACATAACTCGTGCCGGGTCCCCCATTCTGGAAAACCCTCGGATCACAGCCCGCCAGCCGGCTCCCCTGAGGAATATCGCAGGCCACCACGTCCTTCATCGGCCCCTGATGCCAAGGCATCCACCGAACGCTCAAAAAACAAACAACACAACACACGACAAAACAAAAAGAAATGTCACAGAAATCTTACAGTAAGATGCTCGTGTCCACTATACAGTCTCACAACCAACCCACCCACACCCACACCCCACCACCAACAGGCAGCAGAAGCACGGGCCAGGCAACCAGGGCGCACTGCCCCAGAACCCGACAGCATGCCACCCCCACACACGCACACACGCACGCACCAGGGGCACCCACCACAACAGACCACCACGACCACAACAGCCGCAGCAGCCCACCACAAGCAGGCGTGTTTCCTACACCACACAACACCACAACCAACCAACCCCACACAACAGCGCAAGGCCAGCCAGCCGCAGCCTCCGTGCGAGACACACCTCCAGGCCGGGCCCAGACCACACCGGCCCAGACAAAACAAACAACCAAAAAGAAGGAGGAGGCAAACCGCCCCACACAAACCTATCCTTAGAAAGGAGGTGATCCAGCCGCACCTTCCGGTACGGCTACCTTGTTACGACTTCGTCCCAATCACCAGCCCCACCTTCGACCGCTCCCCGTAGGGCCACGGGCTTCGGGTGTTGCCGACTTTCATGACGTGACGGGCGGTGTGTACAAGGCCCGAGAACGTATTCACCGCAGCGTTGCTGATCTGCGATTACTAGCGACTCCAACTTCACGGTGTCGAGTTGCAGACACCGATCCGAACTGAGACCGGCTTTAAGGGATTCGCTCCACCTCACGGTATCGCAGCCCTCTGTACCGGCCATTGTAGCATGCGTGAAGCCCAAGACATAAGGGGCATGATGATTTGACGTCATCCCCACCTTCCTCCGAGTTGACCCTCGGCAGTCTCCTCGAGTCCCCACCACAACGTGCTGGCAACACGAGACAAGGGTTGCGCTCGTTGCGGGACTTAACCCAACATCTCACGACACGAGCTGACGACAACCATGCACCACCTGTGAACCAGCCCCCCACAAAAGAGAGGAAACCCCGTCTCCGGAGCCATCCGGCACATGTCAAGCCTTGGTAAGGTTCTTCGCGTTGCATCGAATTAATCCGCATGCTCCGCCGCTTGTGCGGGCCCCCGTCAATTCCTTTTGAGTTTTAGCCTTGCGGCCGTACTCTCGCAGGCGGGCACTTAATGCGTTAGCTACGGCGCGGAAAAACCCGGAAAAGGCCCCCACACCTAGTGCCCAACGTTTACGGCGTGGACTACCAGGGTATCTAATCCTGTTCGCTCCCCACGCTTTCGCTCCTCAGCGTCAGTAACGGCCCAGAGACCCGCCTTCGCCACCGGTGTTCTTCCTGATATCTGCGCATTCCACCGCTACACCAGGAGTTCCAGCCTCCCTACCGCACTCAAGCCGGCCCGTACCCACCGCAAGCCCCCAGTTGCTGCCAGAGGATTTTCACGACAGACGCGACCAGCCGCCTCACGAGCTCTTTACGCCCAATAATTCCGGACAACGCTCGCGCCCTACGTATTACCGCGGCTGCTGGCACGTAGTTAGCCGGCGCTTCTTATCCAGCTACCGTCAACCCACCCACACAGGAGCAGGCCTGCTTCACTGGCGAAAGAGGTTCACAACCCGAAGGCCTCCATCCTCACGCGGCGTCGCTGCATCAGGCTTGCGCCCATTGTGCAATATTCCCCACTGCTGCCTCCCGTAGGGAGTCTGGGCCGTGTCTCAGTCCCAGTGTGACCGTCCACCCTCTCAGGCCGGCTACCTGTCACCGCCTTGGTAGGCCATCACCCCACCAACAAGCTGATAGGCCGCAGAGCCCATCCCCACCAAAAACACCCAAAAGGCGCAATCTTTCCCAGGCCCACCATGCGACAGACCCAGAATATCCCGTATTAGCCACACTTTCATGCGGTTATCCAGAAGAAGGGGGCAGGTTACTCACGTGTTACTCACCCTGTTCGCCACTCATCCAGGACCCACAAAAAGCAGGCCCTTCACCGTCTCGACTTGCATGTGTTAAGCACGCCGCCAGCGTTCGTCCTGAGCCAGGATCAAACTCTCCAAACAAAAACCAACAAAAAACCCCAACCAACCCCACACAACAAGCACGGAACCAGCCAGAGCAACAGTCAGAAAAAGCCCAGAAAACCAGACCACATGGCCCCACCCAACCCCACAACAGAAGCCAGGCAAACCAAAACAAAACAAGCCCCAAAAAAACCACACAAAACGCGCAGCCCCCAGGACCCATGGCATAAAAAACATGACACACTATCGAGTTCTCAAACAACACACCCAGCCAGATCTCACCGAAGCCTTACGGCTTCAACTCGTCCTAGCGAGCAACTCCGCTACTGTAGAGGACCTACCGTTCCAACGTCAAGTCGAAGATCTTTGCCCTCGATCACATCTGCTGGCGATCCTCTGTTGCGGATCGCCGCCGCGTGGGTCTCACCGGAGGCTCGGCCCGTTCGGCAGCGGGCTGTACTTTTAGGCAGCCCCACCCCTCGACGTCAAACCAGGCGCCCATGATCCAGAACACACCGACTTTTCGCTGATATTCCAACGTTTTCGTCGATACGCTAGGAACGCCGTGGCGACCACCCTGCCGTGATCGATTTTCACCGAACGATCCGCACGCCATCATCGATCAATCAGTTAGTTGTCGACTTTCCGGTGTCGGGGATCCTCTCTCGGCGCTCACAAGGAGCGCATCCCGTGCCAGCCTCCACCCGTGGCGCCAAGCGCACCCGAGTACGGCAGGGGCGTGCAGCACCGGCTGGTGCTGCACGCCCCTGCTCACGCCAGACAGAACGTTCTGGTTCTTTACTCCGCTTCGGCGAATTTGCGCACGGCCTTGGCCACAGCGTCGGCGACGCGGGTGTCGAAAGCGCCGGGGATGATGTACACGGGACTGATCTCGTCGTCGGCGATCACCGAGGCGATACCGGTGGAGGCGGCTCGCAGCAGCTCGGTGGAGATGTCGGTGATGCCAGTGTCCAGCAGACCACGGAAGAGTCCGGGGAAGGCCAGGACGTTGTTGATCTGGTTGGGGAAGTCCGAGCGTCCAGTCGCCACGACGGTGGCGTAGTCCGCAGCGCGAATCGGGTCGACCTCGGGGATCGGGTTCGCCATGGCGAAGACGATGGCGCCATCGTTCATGACCGCCAGGTCCTCGGGCTCAAGCAGGTTACCCGATGAGACGCCGATGAAGACGTCGGCCCCCTTGAGGCCCTCCCTGAGGGAGCCGGTCACCTGACGCGGGTTGGTGTTCTCCGCGAGCCACCTGCGGTGCTCGTTCATCCCCTCGGTGTCCACCGACGACAGGGCCCCGGTGCGTCCGTAACCGACGATGTCGGTGGCGCCGTGCGCCATGAGCAGCTTGGCGATGGCGTTGCCGGCCGCACCGACACCGGACAGGACGATGCGCACGTCCTCGATCTTCTTGCCCACGATCTTCAGGGCGTTGATGAGAGCAGCCAGGGTCACGATGGCAGTACCGTGCTGGTCGTCGTGGAAGACGGGGATGTCGAGCTCCTCGCGCAGGCGGGCCTCGATGTCGAAGCACTTGGGGGCGGCGATGTCCTCCAGGTTGATGCCTCCGTAGGCCGGGGCGATGGCCTTGACGATGGAGATGATCTCCTCTGGATCCTTGGTGTCCAAGGCCACCGGCCAGGCGTCGACGTTGCCGAACTGCTTGAACAGGACGGCCTTGCCCTCCATGACGGGCATGGCGGCGGACGGGCCGATGTCCCCCATGCCCAGGACCGCGGTGCCGTCGGTGACGACGGCGACGGTGTTCTTCTTGATGGTGAGCATCCGGGCGCGCTCGGGGTGGTCGTAGATGGCCTTGCAGACGCGGGCCACTTCCGGGGGTGTAGACGCGGGCCAGGTCACGACGGTTGTGGATCGGGTACTTGCCGGCCACCTCGATCTTGCCGCCAACATGGGTCAGGAAGGTCGAGTCACCGACATTGCGAACGACGACGCCGTCGATCTCCTCCAGCTTGGCGACCAGTTCGTTGCGGTGCTTGGAGTCGCGGGTGTCGGCGGTGAGGTTGACGGTGAGCTTGTCGCCATCGGCGTCGGCCACGTCGACGCCGGTGACGATGGCGCCAGTCGCAGTGGCGGTGTCGACCAGACGGGCTACCGCCTTTTGGGAGGCGGGCACCTCGAGGTACAGGGCGACGGTGTAACTGGGACTGGGCTGAACCATGGGCACTCCTTGTGGGGCAGGCGGGGTCTTGAGATAAGTGCTCTGAGCCTATCCCCAGCCGGCCGTCTCCTAATCGGATGACGGTCCTACGGCGACCGAATACTGAGATAACCACAGGCTTTGGCCAGGATTCAGACCACCTGTGGTAGAGGTCTCACACATACAAGGCACCGTTGACATAGATCGTTCAGGGACCGTCGACGACGAACAGTCCGGCCCGTCCCCACTCGCAACGAGCAGTGAAGACGGACCGGACATGTTCGAGCGACCCTCAGCACGAGGGAACAAGCAGCGGTAATGACCAGTAGAGCTCGTCTCAGCCCTGGACACGCTCCATGACCAGCTCGCGCACGCGCTTGGCGTCGGCCTGGCCACGGGTCGCCTTCATGACGGCGCCGACAATGGCGCCGGCCGCCTGAACCTTGCCGCCACGAATCTTGTCAGCCACGTCCGGGTTCGCCGCCAGGGCCTCGTCCACAGCCTCTAGGAGGGCGGAGTCGTCCGAGACAACCTCCAGTCCGCGAGCAGCGGCCACGGCCTCGGGGTCACCCTCTCCGGCCAGGACCCCCCTCGAGGACCTGCCGGGCCAGCTTGTCGGTGAGCCGGCCGGAGTCCACCAGCCCCTGCAGCTCGGCGATCTGAGCGGGCGTGACGGCCATGTCCTCCAGGGCGGTCTCCTGCTCCTTGGCCGTGCGGGAGAGTCGCCCATCCACCACTTGCGGGCGGCTTGCCCGGTGGTTCCCGCCGCAGCCGTGGCCTCAATGAGCTCCAGGGCCCCGGCGTTGACGACGTCGCGCATCTCAGTGTCACTCAGGCCCCACTCGGCCTTGAGCCTGCGGCGCTTGGCCGCGGGCATCTCCGGCAGGCGCTCTCGAATCTGCTCGACCCACTCCCGGCTGGGCGCCACCGGAACGAGGTCCGGCTCGGGGAAGTAGCGGTAGTCATCGGCGTCGGACTTGACGCGTCCGGCGCGGGTGGTGCCGTCGGCCTGACCGTGGCGGGTCTCCTGGATCACCTCTCCCCCGGCGGCCAGGATGGCTGCCTGGCGCTGGATCTCGTAGCGAACGACCTGCTCGATACCGCGGAAGGTGTTGACATTCTTGGTCTCGGTACGGGTGCCCAGCGGCGCGTCGGGCGACTCGCGCAGGGAGACGTTGACATCGGCGCGCACGTTGCCTCGCTCCATGCGCGCCTCGGAGACGCCCAGGGCCCGGAAGATGTCGCGCAGGGTGCGCACGTAAGCGGCGGCGACCTGAGGGGCCTTGGCGCCGGCACCCTCGATGGGGCGGGTGACGATCTCCACCAGCGGCACACCGGCGCGGTTGTAGTCCACCAGGGAGTGGCTGGCACCCTCGATGCGGCCGTCGGCGCCTCCGATGTGGGTGTTCTTACCGGCGTCCTCCTCCATGTGGGCCCGCTCGATCGGGATGGTGAAGAAGGATCCGTCCTCCAGCTCGATCTCCAGGGCACCGTCGTGGGCGATGGGCTCATCGGACTGTGAGGTCTGGAAGTCCTTGGCCAGGTCCGGGTAGAAGTAGTTCTTCCGGGCAAAGCGGCAGGACTCGGCGATCTCGCACCCCAGGGCCAGCCCGATGCGGATGGCGTACTCCACACCGCGGGCGTTGACCACCGGCAGCGCGCCGGGGAGTCCCACCGATGTAGGGGTCACCATCGTATTGGGCTGGGCACCGAACACGTTGGGAGCAGCGTCGAACATCTTGGTCGCGGTCCCTAGCTCGACGTGCACCTCCAGTCCCAGGACCGGGTCGTAGCGGCGAACGGCCTCGTCGAAGTCCATCAGCGTGTCACTCATCGTGTCTCCTCCAGCTCGGGCGCGCGAGACAGCAGCGGCGCCCCCCCATGTCTCCTCCAGCGATGCCTCCAGCACGGCTCCGGCGCGGTAGAGCCGGTCGTCGGCTCGCTGAGGCGCAAGGATCTGGAAGCCCACCGGCAGCCCGTCATCACTCAGGCCCGAGGGCAGGCTCATGCCGGGAACTCCGGCGAGGTTGGCCGGGATCGTGGTGACGTCCAGCTTGTACATCGCCAACGGGTCATCCTTCTCCCCGAAGCGGTAGGCCGTGACCGGGGCCGTGGGCGAGACGAGGATGTCCGCCTTGTCCCAGGCGGCGGCGAAGTCACGCTGCACCAAGGTGCGCACCTTCTGGGCCGAGCCGTAATAGGCGTCGTAGTAGCCGGCCGACAGTACGTGAGTGCCCAGGATGATGCGACGCTTGACCTCATCGCCGAAGCCCGCCCCGCGGGTGGCCGCCATGACGGTCTCGGCGGTGACGGGGCCCGAGGCCGGCTCGACCCGCAGGCCGTAGCGCATCCCGTCGTACCGGGCCAGGTTGGAGGACGCCTCGGCGGGCATGATGAGGTAATAAGCGTCCAGCGCGTACTCCAGGTGCGGCAGGGAAACGGTCTCCACCTGCGCGCCCGCCGCCTCAAGCAGCTCCAGGGCGGCGTGGAAGGAGGCCACGACGCCATCGTGGTAGCCCTCACCGCCGTCGAGCTCGGAGATGACACCTACCCGCATGCCGGTCAGGTCCCGCCCCTCCTGAGCGGCCCGCACGACGGGGGCCATGCCGCGCGGGGCGTCCGACAACGAGGTCGAGTCCAGCGGGTCGTGGGAGGCGATGACGTCGTGGAGCAGTGCCGTGTCCAGCACCGTGCGGGCCATGGGACCGGGCGTGTCGAGCGAGGAGGCCATAGCGATGACGCCGAAGCGCGAGACCGTGCCGTAGGTGGGCTTGACGCCGACTGTCCCGGTGACGGCCGCGGGCTGGCGGATCGAGCCTCCGGTGTCGGTGCCGACGGCCACGGGGGCCTCGTAGGCGCCGACGGCGGCCGCGGAGCCGCCCTGAGGAGCCTCCGGGGATGCGCCCTGAGGTCCCACGGGTTGGCGGTGCGCCCGAAGGCTGAGTGCTCGGTGGAGCCGCCCATGGCGAACTCATCGAGATTGGTCTTACCCAGGATCGGGGTGCGGGCGGCACGCAGGTTGCGCACGAGGGTGGCGTCGTAGGGCGGCACCCATCCCTCAAGGATTCGTGAGGCGGCAGTGGTGACCTGTCCGCGGGTGACGATGAGGTCCTTGACGGCCACCGGAACACCGGTCAGCTCGCTGGTCGCCTGTCCTTCCTGACGGGCGATGTCGGCGGCGTCGGCCTGATCCAGGGCGCGCTCGGCATCCACGTTGAGGAAGGCCCCCACGGCGCCGTCGACGGCGGCGATACGGTCCAGGTGAGCCTGTGTGAGCTCGCGGGAGGAGACCTCCCCTGCCGCGAGTACCGCCGCCTGATCGGCGGCGCTGCTCCTGATGAGGCCGGCCAGCCCGGTCTTGTCAGCGCTGCTCATGAGGCGGAGTCCTCCCCCCAGGATCTGCGGCACGAGGAACATGGAGTCCTCGGAGGCCGGCGCACCGGCCAGGAGCTCATCGACGTCGAGCGTGGGAGCCGGGACGTCCTCGCGCAGTACGTTGGTCAGCGGAACGGGGTGGGAGGTGGCCGGCAGGTCGGGCGACACCACGCTCGTGACCCGGGCGAAGGAGGAGGCAACCGCGTCCAGCTCACCGGCCAGGCGCGTCACCTCCTCCTCGCTCAGCTCCACCCGAGCCAGCGCCGCAACCCGTGCGACCTCATCAGTGGAAATAGCAGACATGGAGTGGAGTCTAGCCGGGCCGGGCCGGCTGCCGTCACAGCAAGCGCAAGAGTGCCATGTCCCGCGGGTCTCAAGACGGGGACAGCTCCCCGTGGACGATCTGAGGCAGGCGGATGGATCATGGTTCTCAAACCCCCGGATTCCAACAGAAACGAAACCGATACCGGATTCGTGCGATCTCACAGCACTTCATCCCCGAGGATGATTGACATCCCATCGTTTCACGGATGTCATGGTGCGCACTGGGTTGTTGAGGACCTCCGGGAGCAGTGATCCCGCGACGGTCCGGGGCAGCCCTTGGATCGGGCCTCCAGGACTTCGGGCCACCGGGGGTCGGATGGACAACTGGATTCGACCGGGCTCCGCACGGTGCGGAGCAACAGATCGAGGGACGAGGACGCATGAGCAGCAACACTTCCCCCACTGGTGCTCAGCATCAGGGAGAAGCCTCACCGAGCAAGACCCCTGTGCTCAGCACACCTTACGGAGAGCCCACGGGTGTGCGTCGTCAGTCTGTCTTTCAGGCGGCTGCGAACGACACGGCACCGCACGCACGCTCCAACAGCACCACCGCGAACGATATGAACAAGGACCTGGGCAACACCGAGGAGCTCGAGGTGGTCGCCCCTGCGGCAGCCGCCGCGCCCGGAGCCCACAACGAGCTGCACGCCCAGCCGAGCAGTGACAGCACCACCGGCACGGCCGTTACCGATGGCGCCCCGGAGTCCTCCGAGCCCGCTGGGCCGGAGGTGGCGACCTCGGACGGGACCGTTGAGACGGCTCCGGACCCAGCGGTCCCTGAGGGCGGCACGGCCCAGCCCCCCGTCGGTTCCTCTGATGACTCCTTCATCTCCCCTGTCACCACTGCCGCGGTCTTCGACGGCACTCCGTCAGCATCCGCATTCGCGTCACCCAAGCACCCGGACGAGGCCTCCCTACCTGGATGAGCCCAGGCGCCGTCGCCGCTGGCCGCTGGGCGTTGCCGCCGCAGCGCTCCTCCTGCTCGGTGTCGTCGGGGCGGGTGGCTACGCCTATGCCGCGCACTACGACGGTCGTGCCGTGCCCGGGACGACCGTCGCCGGTACCGACGTCTCCGGCCAGAGCCGCGAGGAGGTGGTCGCCACCATTGAGAACCGTGCGAAGAACGCCAAGGTGGACATCTCGGGTGATGTCACCGCCAGCGCCTCTCTGACTGACCTGGGGACAACCGTGGATGCTCAGGCCACCGCCGATGCCGTTATGGCCCGCGGCGACACGCTCGGTGAGAAGTTCCAGGCCCTGGTCTCCAAGGGAGAGGTCCCGGTGGTCAGCTCCACCGACAAGACCACGGTGGACGCCTATTCCACATCCCTCATCCCCGAGGACCGTGCCAAGGCACGCAACGCCACCGTGGTCCCTCAGCGACGACGGCACCACCTTCTCCACCACGAGCGCCTCTAAGGGCGCCTCCCTGGATGCGGACGCCCTGGCGCAGGCCGCACAGAAGTCCGCCACGTCCCTGGGCTCGTCATCGGTCTCCCTGACAATGACGAACGCCGACCCGAAGGTCTCCGACGACGACGCCCAGAAGGTTGCCGACAAGGCCAACAACTGGGTCTCGCAGGACGTGACCATCACCCTGGATGACGACTCCTACACGGCGGAGGACACGGACAAGGCCTCGTGGATCACGGTGACCAACTCGGCCGACTCCGCCCCCACTATCGCCGTGGACTCCGCGAAGGTCTCGCAGTGGGTCCAGGCACAGGCCGAGGAGGCCAAGGTTGACCCCGTCACCGGTCAGCGCAACGTCAACGCCAGTGGGAAGGTGGTCTCCACCCCCCACGGAGGCCAAGGACGGCAAGACCGTCAACAACGCCGACGCGGTCGCCACCTCGATCACCCAGTCCTTCGGCAGTGACAAGGCCTATGCCGGTTCCTTCGAGACGACGACGGTCAAGGCGGAGTGGAAGGAGCGCACCATCGCCGACGGCGCGGAGAACTTCCCTACCAGGCCGCTCCGGGTGAGAAGTGGGTCGACCTCAACCTGTCGAGCAAGACGGTGACCGCCTACGAGGGCGCAACCGCAGTGCGCGGCCCGGTCTCCATCGTCGACGGCGCCCCCGAGACCCCGACGGTGACCGGCACATACAAGGTCTACCTGCAGCACGAGATCCAGACGATGCGGGGCGAGAACGCTGACGGCTCGCCCTACGTCGCTGAGGACGTCCCGTGGGTGAGCTATTTCCACAGCGGCTATGCCTTCCACGGCGCGGGATGGCGCTCGAGCTTCGGGTACTCCGGCTCCCACGGCTGCGTCAACATGCCGATCCCCGAGGCGCAGTGGATCTACAACTGGGTCGACACGAACACCGTGGTCCAGAGCCACTACTGAGCCGGAAATCGGTCCAGCCGCAGCTGGGGCGGGGCACCTCCTTTTCAGGAGCTGCCCCGCCCCAGTTTTTGATGACACCTCAGGACACTGCCTGCGGCCCCTTCTCCAGGAGCGTCACGAAGCCGTCCTCGTCGAGGATCGTCAGTCCCAGCTCACGGGCCTTGACCTCCTTGGAGCCGGCCTTGTCACCGACGACGACGAAGCTCGTCTTCCTCGAGACGCTGCCCGAGGCCTTACCGCCTCGCGAGACGATGGCCTCCTTGGCGCTGTCCCTGGTGAAGCCCTCTAACGAACCGGTGACGACGATGGTCAGTCCCTCCAGGGTCCGCTCCGGCTCCACCTGCTGGTCCGAGGTCTCCTCCCGGGTACGGACCCCGGCTGCCTCCCAGCTGCTGAGGATCTCGCGGTGCCAGTCGACATCACGCCACCGCACCCAGGACTCGGCGATGGTCGGGCCCACGCCGTCGGTCTCGGCCAGCTCGGCGACGTCGGCCTGGCACAGAGCCTCCAGGGACCTGAAACGCGCCGCCAGGGCCCGGGCGGCGGTCGGACCGACGTGCCGCACGGACAGGGCCACCAGGATGCGCCACAGCGGTCGAGTGCGAGCCTCGCGGAGCTGGGAGAGCATGGCGATCGCGTTCTTACCGGGCGCCGTCGCCTTCTTGACCCGACCGTCTGCGTCATAGGTCTGCTTGGTCCAGAAGAACCGGCTCAGGCGCCAGTCGCCGGTGGGGACCCCGCGGCGTGAGACGGGACGCCACACGAAGACCTCGCGCAGGTCCTCCCCGGTCAGGTCGAACAGGGCGGCCTCACCGGTGAGCACCGGGGTCTGCTCAGTGATCCCTGCCCGCCTCAGGAGCTCCTCGACAGCCTCCACCCTCTGGGAGGCGTGCAGCGAGTCGCGCTCGCCCGCCGGCAGGCTGAGTCGCCCGCGTTCCGTCTCCAGACTCTGCCCGGCCGCGAGCGCGGCCAGCGCCTCACGGCGTCCGGCGTCGGGTCGAGTCAGGGCGCCGGCGGCCTCGTCGCCCAGTCCCTCGACATCGAGCGCGCCTCGGGATCCGATGTGCGCGATCCGCTCGGTCAGCTGGGCGGGACAGGAGCGGGTGTTGGGGCAGCGCAGGTCGACGTCGCCGTCCTTGGCCGGCGCCAGCGCGGTGCCGCAGGAGGGGCAGTGCGTCGGCATGACGAAGGCCCGCTCGCTGCCGTCGCGCAGGTCGGCCACCGGCCCCAGGATCTCGGGGATGACGTCACCGGCCTTGCGCACGATGACCATGTCCCCGATGCGAACGCCCTTGCGTGCCACCTCGGTGGCGTTGTGGAGGGTGGCCCGGGCCACTGTCGAGCCGGCGACGAGGACCGGTTCCATCATGCCGAAGGGGGTGACGCGTCCGGTGCGACCCACCTGGACGGCGATGTCCAGCAGGCGGGTGCGGACCTCCTCGGGCGGGTACTTGTAGGCCGTGGCCCAGCGCGGGACCCGGGAGGTGTGGCCGAGTCGGCGCTGGAGCGAGTGGTCGTCGAGCTTGAAGACGATGCCGTCGATCTCGTGAAGAAGGTCGTGGCGGTGGGTGGCGTAGCGCTCGATGTAGGCCTCGCGCTCGGCCCGCCCACGCACCACGGTGTTGTAGGGGGACATCGGTAGACCCCAGCCGGCCAGGAGCTCGTACCACTCGTGCTGGCGGGTGGGAAGCTTCTCCCGGTGCGGGGTGATGGCGCCGACCCCGTGGGCGATCATCGCCAGTGGCCGGGAGGCGGTGATGGCGGGGTTCTTCTGACGCAGTGAGCCCGCGGCCGCGTTGCGGGGGTTGGCGAAGACCTGCAGGAGGGCGGCGCCGTCGGCCTGCCGTTGCACGTTGCGGGTGCGACGGTCCTCGTTGAAGGCCTCGAACTCCTGAGTGGGGAAGTAGACCTCGCCGCGTACCTCGAGCAGGGAGGGGTGGGAGTCGCCGGCCAGTACCAGGGGACGCTGGCGATGGTGCGCACGTTGCCGGTGACGTCCTCACCGGTCGTTCCGTCACCACGGGTGGCGGCCCGGGTGAGGAACCCGTTCTCGTAGGTCAGGGCCACGGCCAGGCCGTCGATCTTGACCTCGGCGGTCATGGCGAGCTCTTCGTCGGCAACACCGGTCTCGGCAACCATGCGCTCGGCCCATTCCTGGACCTCGTCGAGGGAGAAGACGTCCTGAAGGGAGTACATGCGCTCGTGGTGGAGCGCCGGGGCGAAGTCGGTGATCGCGCGGCCCCCCACGCTACGGGTCGGTGATCCGGCCCGGGCCAGGGCTGGATGGGCGGACTCCAGGTCCTCCAGCTCACGGTAGAGGACGTCGTAGTCGGCATCGGACAGGGGGCTCTCGGCATCGATCGCGTTGTAGTAGGCGTCTCGGGCGGCCTCGATGTCACGTACCAGCTCGCCCCAGCGTTCCCGAGCACGGGCCGGGACGACGGTCAGCGCGGTAGGGCTCTGACGGTGGGAGTCGTCCGAGCCGGGGACCGACGGTGTCGGTCCGGCCGGCCTGGGAGCAGTGCCGCGGGGAGCATCGGTGTCAGTCATGGGGCTATCCTTCCTCACCCCGGCTCGAAACGGCTTCAGGCGTCCCCGAACGGACTGCCTGGCACGTGTCCTTGGTAGTGGACCGCAGAATCTCGGCCTTCCAGGCGTCCACAGCGAGCCAATTCAGCCGGGAACTGCGAGGTTGTCCACACCCCGCTTCCTCTGCCAGAGACGCGACTGGTCCAACCCGCGATTCTGGGTGTGTGAGCTCCACGTCTGATGCCTCTGCCCCGCACGCCCTCTGCTCGGTGAGCGGCCGCTCCAGGGCCTTCTGCTCGCAGTCGGCCGGCAGGGCCGCAGCCCAAGCGGCGGTTGACGCCCTGACAGGCCCCTGGCACCTCGCGATCCTGGACGGGCCCGACCGCGGACTGGTCATGGCCGCCCAAGACGGAACCGTCCTGGGCCGGGACGAGGTGCTGAGCGACCCGCTGGTCTCGCGCCGCCACCTGCGCCTGCGACTGCACGGTCGCCGGGTCCGGGCCCCGGGACTGCGGCTCGGTCAACGGGACCTACCGCTACTGGCACCTGGGTCTGTGGCTGCGTCTTCGCAGGGAGGTCGGGTTGAGGGAGGGGGACGCTGCTGCGCCTGGGAGACAGCGTGCTCGAGCTGCGCAGACGTCCCACCAACCTGGTGGTTCCGGCTCCCCCGTCGGCGTCCTCGTTGGTCTGGTCGATGGTGGGCTCACTGGTCTGCATCCTGGTCATGGCCGGCTCGGCGGCGATAGCGATCACGACCGGAAGCCGCGGCGCCATGGGCATGGTCATGGTGGCACCGATGCTCGCGATGACGATCATGCGCCTGGTGCCGTTCCTGCAACGGCGTCGGGGCAGCCGCGGTAGCGGCGGATCTCGATGGCGCCGCGGCCGCCCGCGTCTCAAGGGGCTCCATCCGGGCTGGAGACGCGGACACCCGGACCCCTCCACGATGTTGCTGGCTCTGGCGGCTCGCTCCAGCGCGCTGGAGCCCGCCCAGGAAGCAGGATCCGAGGGCTCGGTGACGGCGTCAGGCACACGCGGCCCCCTGACCGCCTGGACCGCTGAGCGCCGACGGAGGCACATCCTCTCACTTGAGGACGGGGAGAGCCTGGCTTTAGAGGGCAAGGAGGCCGGCAACGTCCTGATGTGGTGGTGCGCGCAGCTTCTGGCCCGTGATGAGGTCCGGTTGACCGAGCTGGACAACCCGCGGGACGGCCGGGTGGAGGACCGGTTCAGCACGCGCGCCAGGGGCACCCACGGGGTTCGTCTCACCTGGGGACCGCAGCTCGCCCTCACGTCGCTCAGGTGCTGACCTGTCCAGACGATCGGGTTGCGCCTCAGGCGCTGCGGGTGCGCCCGGCTCCGACCGGGGCGCCGTCGTGCTCACCCGCCTGGTGGGACGCGGTCCGCCAACTGTGCCGGTCCAGGATCACCACGGAGGCAGAGACATCGGCGGCGCATGAAGGCGTTCCCGACATGGTCCGTCTCAGCGAGGTCGTGGAAGACCTCGACGCTCACGAGCTTCGGGCGCGGTGGAAGGAGCAGACCCGTTCGCGCACCTCCGGGACGTTGCCACTGCCGGCGATCCTCGGAGTGGGATCGCGCGGACCGGTCAGCGCCGACCTGGTGGCGGACGGTCCGCACGCTCTGCTGGCAGGGACGACGGGATCGGGGAAGTCCGAGCTGCTCATCTCCTGGCTGGTGCAGTTGGCTCTGGGGTGCCCACCGGACCGTCTCACCATGGTCCTCGTCGACTACAAGGGAGGGGCCGCCTTCAGATCTCTTGCCGGCCTACCGCACACGGCCGGGGTCCTCACCGACCTGGACCCGGCCGGTACCAGGCGGGCGCTGTCCTCATTGGAGACCGAGGTGCACCGGCGCGAGAGGATCCTGACCAAACACGGCGCCAAGGACATCATTTCTCTTCCGCCGCAGGTGGTCATCCCTCACCTGGTGGTGGCGGTTGACGAGTTCGCCACGCTGGCCGGGGAGCACGCCGACGTGCTGGAGGCGCTGGTACGCATCGCCGCCCAGGGACGCAGCCTGGGGATCCACCTCATTCTGGCCACCCAGCGCCCCCAGGGCGCCGTCTCCCCCGCGATCCGAGCCAACACCTCCCTACGGATGTGTCTGCGGGTGCTCGACGCCGCCGATTCCAGGGACGTCCTAGGGCACGACGGCGCCGCCCGACTCGGTCGTCATCCCGGACGTGTCCTGGTCAGCGGAACCGAACCAGACTCCCACGATCCTGATGACTCACTCGGCACCCAAGTGCTTCAGGCTCCTTGGTGCGGCAACGACCGTGATGTCCAGCAGATCGTCGACCTTGTCTCGTGCGCCGCCAAGGGCCACGCCTCCCCATGGCGTCCGTGGGCGCCCGCCCTGCCCGCCGTCGTCGACGAGGCCAGGGCGCTGGAGATGGGACGACGACGCGTCCCGGGCGCCCACGGGGAGCGCTCGGAGGACGACCGCGTCGGGCAGATGCGCTCTGGTCGGGACGAGGCGGGAGAACAGGTCCTTCTCGCCCTGACCGATCTTCCTCACCAGCAGAGCCTGGGGCTGTGGCGCTGGCCGATCGCGCGCCCGCTGCTGGCGCTCGGGACACCGGGGTCGGGGCGTTCAACGCTCGTGGCGTCGGCATCGATGGGGGCGCTGCGCTCGGGACGAGGAGTGCACCTGTGCGGACTCACTTCCCCGACGGCGGAAGGCTCCGGCGCAGGATCCGCCTCAGACGTGCAGAGGCTTCTGACGCATCCCGCGGTGGGGACCGTTGTCGGAGCGGAGGACCCACGGCGCCTGGTCCGGTTGTGGGGCCTTGCGGCCAGTGGGCGTCTGAGCGGCGATCTGTTGTGCCTCGACAACGTCGACGCGCTCATCCCAGCCGTTGACGAGGTGCTGGGTCCCGGACAGGGCAATGCCATGCTGGAGGCCATCATCCGTACCGCGTCGGCGACGAGCATGTCTCTGCTGCTGACCGCCCCACTGGCTGCCTCCACCTCCCGGTGGGCCGGATCCGTAGGACTCAGGCTGGTCCTGGGCGCAGCCACCAGCACCCAGGCCGCGCTCGCCGGTCTTCCACGCGGGGTCGTCACCGGCGGCGTCCCGGGGCGGGGCGTCATCCTGGACGGGGCGGTGACAACCGCGTGTCAGATCGTGCTCCGTCAGGAGCCCCTGCCGGAGTCGGGCCGTCGCCGCCCAGCACTCCGGCTCGAGCCTCTGCCAGAGCGAGATCACCTGGGCCGACGTCCCGGAGGGAACCTGGGCCGTAGGGAGGCGACACGGCTTTGCCTGTCCTTCTGCCTCCGGGAACCAGTGTCCTGGTCGCAGGGACCACCTGGCTCGGGACGCTCCACGGCACTGCGGGCCCTGGCTCAGGCGCTCCCTTCAGGAAACCTCGTCGTCGACGACCTGGACACGGCAGATCCGGCAACTACCAGTCGGGTGGAGACCGCCTTGGCACGATCGGAGGTGGTCCTGGCATCGGCGTCGACGGAGAAGGTCGCAGCCACCTTCCGCGGTGCGATATCGACACTGCGCGAGCGAGGAGCGATCGTTGTGCTGTGGCCCGGTATGCGACATGCCGACCAGGCCGCGGGAATGTCACTGAGAGCTGCCACCGATCCACGGGCGCTGACGCTCCCGGGGCGTGGAGCCCTCGTCTATCGCGGAACGTGTCTACCGATTCAGATCGTGCTGCCAAGGCCTGGGGACGACAACCACAATAATCCTATTGAACAGCCTGTTTAACAGGCATTCTCAATGGCGGGAAGTTGCGTTATCTCAACGCTCTGACAACCTGTGAGGATCACGACAGGGTATCGGCGCAGGTCTCACGATCGAAGTCTTGCTCGTCGCCCCCCGTCGTGTGAAAGTTGTTCTCAGACGTGGCCGCCGTCCCCTGACAAACCGGACCGGCGATAGCCGCATGACCGATGACCTTGAAGGGGGCCCTTATGGACTGGCGCAGCCAAGCCGCATGTCTCACCGTCGACCCGGAGCTCTTCTTCCCTGTAGGAAACACCGGTCCGGCCATCGCTCAGATCGCTAAGGCGAAAGAGGTCTGCAGCCGCTGCGAGGTGGTGGACACCTGCCTGAAGTGGGCACTGGAGAACGGCCAGGACGCCGGCGTCTGGGGAGGCATGAGCGAGGATGAACGGCGCTCCCTCAAGCGTCGTGCGGCTCGCGCCCGCAGATCGTCCTGAGAGCCGGTCGAGGTATGAACGTCACGGCGTTCGCACGGTTATTCGTGCGAACGCCGTTTTCTCTTATTCCACAGCCTTCAATCGCTTGACGCCGAAAGCTCAGGACTCGCTCCCGACTGCCCCCTGGTTGAGACGAGCGTGAATGACGACGTCGGTTCCTCCCCCGCTCAGAGGCTGCCAGTCGATGCTTCCACGCAGCTCTCCGCGCACGAGCGTGGTCACAATACGCGTCCCCAGACCGGTCATGAGAGTGCCCGGAGCCAGACCGGCCCCATTGTCCGTGACATGGACCTCGAGCTGGTCCTCGTCACGGCGGGCGCTCACTGTCACCCGACCGTCACGTCCGTCGAGCCCGTGCTCGACGGCGTTGGTCACCAGCTCGGCCAGAACCGTGGCCAGCGCCTGGGCGGTGTCGGCATCGACCACACCGAAAGAGCCTTCCAGCTTGGTACTGACCTGACCTGTTGGCGAGGCCACGACCGCCGCCATGCGCAGGATGGATGAGAAGACGTCATCGAAGTCCACCCGCTCGTTGACGTTGTGACTCAGCGCGTCGTGGACGGTGGCGATCGTCGTCACCCGTCGTTCGGCCTCCGACAGAGCCTGGCGGGTCTCCTCGTTCGAGGCTCGGCGGGCCTGCATGCGCAACAGTGCCGAGACGGTCTGCAGGTTGTTCTTGACTCGGTGGTGGACCTCACGGATGGTGGCGTCCTTGTTGAGCAGAACCTGCTCACGCCGACGCACCTCGGTGACGTCACGGACCAGGAGCGCCGCCCCGGAGCGGCGCCCGGCCCGAGTCAGGGGGATAGAGCGAAGCGACAGGAACACTCCTCCGACCTCGACCTCGGTGAGCCAGGCCTGCCGTCCCATGAGAACCACGGCCAGAGTCTCGTCCACGGGGGTACGGGCGGGAATGATCGAGGTGACGGCCTCGGCCAGCAGGATCCCCTCCAGCTCGCCCTCAATACCCAGACGGTGGAAGCAGGAGCGACCGTTAGGGCTGACATAGACGATCCGCCCGTCCTCGTCCAGTCGCAGGACGCCGTCGGCCACACGCGGAGTGCCATGCCGGATCGTGGTACCAGCCCCCTGGATGGGAAAGTCGCCCGCAGCGGTCATCTGGCAGAGAACCTCGGCGATCTCCTCCATCTCCCGCTCGACGATGCGCCCGCCACGAATGACGCCCACCGAGGTCTCCCGGGTGACGACGGCGATCGGTGTACCCGCGTGGACGACCGGGATGTACTCCTCCTGCACTGCGGCGGTCCCGGTCCAGTAGGGCTCGGCGGCGTCCTGGATCTGGGCCGTGGACAGGGACTCCATGGCCATGGCCTCGCGCGAGGCCGGCATGCGGCGCCCGACGACGTCCTCCAGGTGCACGGTGGTGCCGCCCGAGGGACGAGTGTGCCCGGCGGCGATGAAACGCCCTGCCCGGGTACGCACCCACAGGACCAGGTCGGAGGTGGACAGGTCCGCGATCAGCTGCCAGTCGGCCACCAGCTGGTGGATCCAGTCGAGGTCGGCCTCGGCGAGGTCGACTGCGTCTCTGAGGGCGCTGGGCAGAAGATTAGGCACCTCTCAAGGTTATCGGCAGTGAGCGAACCCGGCTCGTTGAGCCGGCTATTTGCCAAGCAAGACACATCGACGAGCAGTGTCCGAGTCCGGGCTCAGCCCGGCGGTCATCCCCATGGTCGGCCCCGGGTTAACCCGTCGTCGTACCTGAACCGGAGGTGACCCAACTGTGCTCTGAACCAGCATGACGTGGCAGGATCGCGCCATGAGGAAGACCATCACCATCACCTACCCTGCCGATCCCGCTCGTACCGCCCAGATGCTCGCCACCCCTGCCTACCAGGAGGAGCGGGTCGCTCGAGCCGGACTCGATGATGCCTCGGTCGACGTCGCCCAACGCGGTCAGGGATTCGTCTCGACCATCTCCGGGAGCATCCAGCCCTCCCAGCTGCCCTCGGTCGCCTCACGACTGGTGCGCTCGGCGGTGTCCTTCACCGTGACCGAGTCCTGGGGCGAGCCGAAGGAGGACGGATCGCGCTCGGGCGGCTACGAGGTGACTGTCAAGGGCGCCCCGGTCAAGGTCAGCGCCACCTCCACCATGGCTCCGACTGCTGAGAGCACTGAGACCTCTGTCTCGACGCAGGCCACCACGGTCACCGTCGACGTCGACCTCAAGGTGAGTGTCCCCCTGGTGGGCAAGAGCATCGAGGAGAAGGCCATGGGCATGGTGGGCCGGGTCGTGGCCGACGAGGAGCGCCGCGCCGCCGCCTGGCTCGCCGAGCACTGAGCCGTACCTGGATCACGCCTCGATCACCCACTGTGAGCATCGTCGCCAAGCGTTGTTATTCCCGTGAGGGGCTCCTGTCCGCCAGGCGCGCAGCACAGGCGATTCAGGGGACGCTGACCACTGCTCGCGTCCCATTTCGTGGCACGATCTCGCCATGAGTACATCAAGCACCCCCGCAACCGCCAACACCGCCAGCACGGCCAGTGCCGTGTGGGCCGAGCGCACGGGCACACGTCAGTACATTGGTCGTAACTCCGCCGGCGCCGAGGTGCGCATCGGTATGGGCCCGGGAGAGTTCTCCCCCGGCGAGCTGATGAAGATCGCCCTGGCAACCTGCAACACCCTGTCCGCCGACCATCGCCTGGCCAAGGCCCTGGGTGAGGACTTCGAGGCCACGGTAGGCTGCTCGTCGGTCAAGAACGACGCCGAGGAGCGCTACGAGTCCTTCCAGGTCGAGATCGTCACCGACCTGTCCTCGCTCGACGCCGATCAGCGCGAGCTGCTCAGCCAGCGGGTCGCAGCCGCGGTCGACCGGCACTGCACCGTAGGCCACACCATCGAGCACGGCGCTCACTACACGACGACGATCGTCGACCCCAACGAGGACTGAGCGCCCAGCGCTCCATCCGCTGAGCCGGCCGCAGTCCCCGTCACTCAGGTAAGGAGACAACCGTGAACACCTCCCGCTCTGGGCGCTCCACCGCGCTGGAACGCGCCCTCGACAAGGCCATCGCCATCCCGGCCGCCCGCATCGAGGAGCGCGTAGCACGGATGCGCCGGGACCGTCCCGGGGCCGACGCCGCTGAGCTCGTCGAGATGGCTGCCTCCCGCTTCCGGCGGGACGCGGGGCTGTCATCGGGGGCGGTCAGCCTCCGCAGCCCTACCGGCCATCAGTACTGGTGCGGCCGCCGCTCTGACAGTCGGCCAGAGCGCCGCCTTCATCGCCTCGGCCGTCACCTACGTTCTGACCGTCGCAGAGATTCAGGGCGTCCACGTCGTCGACACCGAGCGCCGTCGGGCCCTGGTCCTCTCCGCCCTCCTGGGCAAGGAGGGCTCTGAGGCGGTTCAGGGCCAGCTGGGCCTGTCCTCGATGTTCTGGGCGGCGCAGGTGCTTATGCAGATGCCCCTGCCATCGGTGAAGTCGATCAATGCCCACCTCATCAAGCGGGTGGCCAAGCGCTCGGCCGCCAAGGGCGGGGCGCTGGCACTGGGGCGCCTTCTCCCCTTCGGGATCGGGGCCGCCATCGGCTGGTCCGGGGGCCGGGCACTGGCCAACCAGGTCATCGAGGGGGCGCAGGCCGCACTGGGGCCCCAGCTCGTTCTGGGCGGCTACGTCGACGACTCCCGTGTCGAGGTGATCGACGCATGAGCAGCGTCGGCAGCGCGACCGAGCAGCCGTTGCCGGAAGCCCGGTACCCGGCCCTGGCGCAGATGGGGCTCACCCATCCGGCCGGCGTTGATGTCTCCTACGAGAACCTCTTGGCCGACGTCCTGACCAACGGTGCTGAGAAGTCGGACCGCACCGGTACTGGGACCCGTTCACTCTTCGCCCGTCAGCTGCGCTACGACCTGGCACGGGGCTTTCCGCGCATCACCACGAAGTTCGTGGCCATGAAGGCCGTCAAGGGCGAGCTGCTGTGGTTCCTGCGCGGGGACACGAACGTGCGCTGGCTCCAGGAGCGGGGCATCACGATCTGGGACGAGTGGGCCGATGAATCCGGCGAGCTGGGGCCGGTCTACGGCTCGCAGTGGCGCTCCTGGCCCACCCGGGACGGGGGTGCGATCGACCAGATCGCCGGACTCATCGACACGCTGCGCACCGACCCGGACTCGCGGCGCATGCTGGTCTCGGCCTGGAACGTCTCCGAGCTTGGTTCCATGGCGCTGGCACCCTGTCATGCCTTCTTCCAGTGCTACGTGGTCGATGGCCGGTTGAGCCTGCAGATCTACCAGCGCAGCGCCGACCTGTTCCTGGGCGTGCCCTTCAACATCGCCTCCTACGCGCTGCTCACTCACATGCTCGCCCAGCAGGCGGACCTGGATCCTGGTGAGCTCATCTGGACCGGCGGCGACTGTCACATCTACGACAACCACGTCGAGCAGGTCCGCACCCAGCTCTCCCGGGTTCCTCGGGCCCATCCCTTCCCCCGTTTGCATCTGCGGCAGGCCGGTTCGATCGACGCCTACGACATGGACGACATCGACGCCTCCTCAGGCTACGAGCACCATCCCACGATCAAGGCCCCGGTCGCGGTATGAGCGGCCTGGGGATGATATGGGCCCAGGACATCACCGGCCTCTTGGGGGCCGACGGCGACATGCTGTGGCGCGTACCGGCGGACTTCGCCCACTTCAAGGCCACGGCCATGGGCTGCGGGCTGGTCATGGGACGCACCACCTGGGAGTCATTGGGGGCGCTCTGCCCGGGCGGCGCAACGTGGTCCTCACCCGTGACCGGTCCTGGCGGGCCGAGGGTGCGATCCGCGCCGGCTCGCTGCGCGAGGGGCTCTCGGTGGCGGCGCGGGGCTGGCCGCGGAACTGGGGCAAGATCCTCGCGAGGGGGTGCTGTTGGGCTCCCCGTCTGTGGGTCATCGGTGGCGGCAGCGTCTACGAGCAGGCGCTGGCCGAAGGCCCTGCCCGATGTGCTCGTCGTCAGCGTCCTGGACCTGGATGCCACCGAACGGGCCCGCGAGCGCCGCCTGCCCGACTCGGCACTCGTACGTGCACCGGGGATCAGCAGCCAGGAGTGGACCATCGACCCGGCCCTGTCCGACCCGGAGGGTCAGTGGCGCCCCGTCTCCGGGGACGCGCGCTGGCGAGTGGAGACCTGGCGGCACCTCTAGACGCGCTCAGTGGGCACAATGGGTACTCAATGGGCTGCGTCATAGCGCGCCCGGGCCTCACTGACAGTGCCGAGGTGGTCGGTGGCCCAGGCCTCAACCTGAGCGAGCGCCTCCGCCAGTCCTCTCCCCGAGTCGGTGAGCTCATAGGTCACTCGCGGCGGGATCTCAGGGTACTGATGGCGCTCGATAAGACCATCGCGTTCAAGACCCCGTAGCGTCTGGGTGAGCATTTTGGTGGAGATACCGTCGACTCGGGCCGATATCTCCTTGAAGCGTTGCGGCTGGTCCGCATGATGGAGCGCCCCGACGACGAGCACGGTCCACAGGTCACCGAGTGACTTGAGTAGACGGCGTGAGGGGCAGCTGCGGCTATAGGGGTCGGGTGCCATCTCCATGCCGGTCGGCTGCTCAGTATCGGCCACGTTGTCTCCTCGTGTGCTTGGTCGCCGATCCGTCGTCGGGCGCCCATGAGTATGAGCGGCCGACGACGGACATGGGTGACAGGCTACCCGCGGACCGCGCACCTCACTCGGCTACGACGGCAAGGCCCCCGGTCCAACCGATCTGCTCAGTGACGGCCAGGGCGATGCCCAGTGCCCCGAGCGCCTCCAGACGCTCTGCCCGCTTGAGCTCTCCGGCGTCTGCCCACTCCAGCCCGGCAGCCTCGACGAGCGAGCGCAGGCTCGCCTTGGCGTCCGCGGAGTCGGAGGCGGCCAAGACGGTTGCCGGGCGAGCGCCGACGGTGCCGGTAGCCAGGACGGCGGCGAAGACGGTGTTGAAGGCCTTGACCAACTGGGCGTCCGGGAGCCTCACGGCGAGCTCGGCAGCCGCAGAGCTACCAGCCGGCACGACGGAGTCAAGAGTAGTGAAGTCCAAGGGGTTGGTCGGGTCGACGACGACCTTGCCGGCGAAGGCTTGCGCACCATAAGTGGCGATGACGTCGTCGATGGCGGCGTACGGCAGGGCGAGAACGACGATGTCACCGCTCAGGGGCGAGCCGATCTCGGCGACGTCGACGCCCGAAAGGCCTGAGACCTTGGAGGTGTCGCGCACCAGGACCTGAGTGCTGGCGCCGGCCTTGACTGCCAGGCCTGCGACGGCTGATCCAATGGCGCCGGCGCCGATGATGGAGACGGAGGGGACAGACATAAGAGCTCCTTGAGCGTTAGTTGGTGAATGAACACCTCAACTCTCTCACACACATTCACTTCCCAAAAGAGAGTGAGTGTATGTAAGAGATCACTTTGCTGTCATCACGTGCGGCTCTCCGCCATCGCTGACACGCTCAGCAACGCGGCCTCTCGCCGCTTAGAGGAGCTTCTTGGAGTTGAGCCAGTCGGTGGCGATGACCTTGGAGCTGAGCTTCTCGCCGGTGGAGCGCTGGTTGAGGGCGCGCAGCTCGTCGGGCGTCAGCAGGGCCGAGACCCGGTTGATGGCGGTCACTGCGATGGCCGGCAGCGAGGCCGACACCAACGGGGTGACGTTCTGCGGAAGGATGAGCATCTGAGGATCGGACAGGACAACGAGGTCCTGCGCCTGGATGGCGGGATCCGAGGAGTAGATGTCAGCGACGTCGACGGTGCCGTCGGTGAGCGCCTTGACGGTCAGTGGACCGCCGGAGTCCTCCACCGGCGTGACGGAGGCATCGACGCCGTAGACGGCCTTGAGCCCATCGGGACCGTAGGGGCGGGTGGTGAACTCGGAATTCGCGGCGATCGTGATGGGCCGTCCCAGCGACGTCAGGTCTGCGATCGAGGTCAAGGAGTGGGCCTGGGCAGTGGCCCGGGTGACGGTCAGGGAGTCCTGATCCGTGGCCTCGGCCGGGTTCAGCGTGGTCAGGGAGCGCGGCAGGATCCCCAGCAGGGATTCCTGGACCGAGGCGGTATCGCTGGCCGTGCGGGAGGGTGCGACGGTTTCTTCAGCGGTGGAGGGGCCGGCTGAACCCGAGGTCTTGCTGTAGTACTCCAGCAGGTTGCCGCCGTACTCGGGGATGACATGGATCTTCCCAGCCTCGAGCTCGGGCAGGTAGACCTCACGCTGGCCGATCTGGTACTCGCGGGTGACGGTGAGGTCCACCTTCTCCATCATCTGGGCATAGAGCTCGGCGATGATCTCGTTGGAGTAGTACTGCTGACTGCCGATGATGATCGGTCCACCGGAGTAGCCTCCCGAGGCCCGGTCGATGGCGAAAGGATCGGTGTCGGAGCATGCGCTGAGAGACAGAAGGCCGACCGTCGTGCCGACGCCTGCCAGTAGGCCGCGTCGCGTCAGCAGATGGCCGGAACGAGGGCTGGGGTGTGCGGTCATACTGGTTCCTTCCGGTGCTGCCGGGTGCCTGGGGGCGTGACGACCCATTGGACGAGAGTGAAGAGGGCCTCGGAGGCCAGGGCGAGGGCGATGACCAGGAACGCTGAGGCGAGCATCATGACGTAGTCCTGGGTCTTGAGGCCCAGGAACATGAGCCGGCCGAGCCCACCGGCGCCGGTATAGGCGGCCAGCGTGGCGGTGGAGATGATCTGGAGGCTGGCCGAACGCAGCCCGCCGACGAGCAGTGGCGCACCGAGGGGGATCTCGACCCGCCCCAGAACCTGGAGCTCGCTCATGCCACTGGCCCGGGCCCCGTCCACGGCCATGGCGGAGGCAGCCCTCACCCCGCTCATGGCTCCGGCCAGGACGCTGGGCAGGGCCAGGATGACGAAGGCGATCATGGGGGCGCTCAGACCGACACCGAGCGCGAGACCGAACAGGGTGATGAGGCCCAGGGTGGGCAGGGAGCGGGCGGCACCGCTGAGCGGCTGCACCCAGGTGCGCCCGTGGCCGGTGTGCCCCACCCACCAGCCGGTGGGGACCCCGATGAGGGCGGCGATGAGGACGCCGGTCAGCGAGTACAGGACGTGCTGGATCATCAGCGAGCCGATCCCCATGGAGCCGCTCCAGTGGGCGGGGTCGGCGATGTAGGCCAGTGCGGCCAGGACGAACCTCATGCCTCGCCCTCCTGATCCTGCGGACCGGCATCCTCATGGCCACCGGCTGCGGACGCCTCGGCCACCTGGCGCACTTGTCCGTCGCCAGCACGTTTCCACGTCCACGGCAGGCACAGGCGTCCCAGAGCGAGGACGAGCCCGTCCAGAACGAGGGCCAGGACCGCAGTGGCGACGAGGCCGGTGACGATCTCCGCGGTGATGCCGCGCTGGAACCCGTCGGTGAACAGCCAGCCCAGGCTGCGCACCCCGAGCACCGCTCCAACGGTGGTCAGCGAGATCGTCGAGACGGTCACCACGCGCAGTCCGGTGAGGATCGCAGGGCCGGCCAGCGGTAGCTCGACGGTGAGGAAGCAGCGCAGGCGTCCCATGCCCATGGCGGTGGCGGCGTCCAGGACGCGGGCGTCGACGGCGTCGAGGGCGTCAGCGGTGGCCGGCACCAGGAGCGCCAGCCCGTAGAGGGTCAGGGGCGACGATGACGTTGAGCGGGTCGCGGATGCCGGTGGCCAGGATGATGGGAAGGATGACGAACAGCGCCAGGGACGGGATGGCGTAGAGCAGGGAGGAGCCGGTCACCAGGGCGGCGCGCAGCGGGCGGGCGGCGCGAGCCAGCCTGGCGATAGGGAATGGCCAGGACGAAGGCGGCCAGGATCGCGGGGACCGCCTGGAGGAGGTGGGCCAGCAGGTGCCCGGCGATGGTGGGCAGGTTGGCCAGGACCCAGCTCATGCCCGCTTCCCCGCAGACTCCACAGGCTCCACGGCTTCCACTGCCTGCACAGTCTGATCAGCGCCTGGCCGCGCCGTCGGATCGTCGGTCAGGCGCCCGACAGCGCGGCCGGCCCGGTCCAGGACGATCCGGGTGTCGGCGCCCTCCGTGAGCCGCAGCTGGCGGGCAGCGGCGTCGAGTCCGAGGAAACGGGCCACGAAGTCGTCGGCGGGCTCGGCGAGCAGCTCCGCTCCGCTGCCTCTCTGAGCGACCTGGGCACCCTCGCGCAGGAGGATGATCTCGTCACCCAGGGCCAAGGCCTCGTCGACGTCGTGGGTGACGAAGATGATCGTCTTGCCCAGCTCGGCCTGGATCCGGACCATCTCGCGCTGGAGCTCGCGGCGCACCAGGGGATCGACGGCACCGAAGGGCTCATCCATGAGCAGCACCTCCGGATCAGCCGCCAGGGCCCGGGCCACCCCGACCCGCTGGGCCTGGCCTCCGGAGAGCTGGTGGGGGTAGCGCCCGGCCAGGTCGCGGTCGAGGTCGAGCATGTCCATGAGCTCGAGGGCCCGCTGCCGGGACTCGCGCCGTTCCACGCCCTGCAGGCGAGGCACCAGGGTGATGTTGTCGATGACGCGTCGGTGCGGCAGCAGCCCTGCGTTCTGCATGACGTAGCCGATGGAGCGGCGCAGGGTCACGGCGTCGCGGGTGGCGACGTCCTCGTCGTCGATGAGCACCGCACCGCTGGAGGGCTCGACCATGCGGTTGACCATGCGCAGCAGGGTGGTCTTGCCGCAGCCCGACGAGCCCAGCAGGACCGTGGTGGTACCGGCCTCGATCCGGGCTGAGAAGGAGTCGACGGCGGGGGTGCCGGATCCGGCACTCCTCCCGGCCGGGTACAGCTTGGTGACGGCGTCGAAGGTAATAGTGCTGCTCATAGAAGGTGCCGGATATCCTCTCCTGGCCGCTGACAGCACGACCGTGTGGCGTTCCATAACCGTATCAGCCGTCACCTGCCGAACCGACGGAAGGAAGGCTTTACCAAGGCGATTGGTGCAGGATTGAGAGCAAACACCCAGGTAGCCGCCATCTGTTCACCGGAGGTACGGACATGCCGAGCCCGATCACCACTGCTACGCCTGCCGCTCCCCCGACCATGCAGGCGGCCAGACTCAGCGAACCGGGGAGCATCGACAATCTTCACCTCGTCGAGCTCTCGGTGCCGACTCCGCCCGAGGGCTGGGTGCGGCTGAAGGTCATGGCCTTCGGTCTTAACCGCAGCGAGTACCACTCCGTGCACGGCATGGCCGAGGGGATGACCTTCCCCCGCGTCCTGGGGATCGAGGCCTCCGGGGTCATCGACCTCGATCCGGAGGGCGTCCTGGAACCCGGCACCCAGGTTGTCACGATGATGGGCGGGATGGGGCGGGTCTTCGACGGCGGCTACGCCCAGTACGTCGTCGTACCGCGCACGCAGATCATCACCTTCCACTCCAGCCTGCCGTGGGAGGTCATCGGCTCCGTGCCGGAGACGCTGCAGACGGCCTACGGAGCTCTCACCACGGGGCTGGATCTCCAGCCGGGGCAGAGCCTGCTCGTACGCGGGGGTACCTCAGCACTCGGGCTGGCCACGGCCGCGCTCGCAGCCGACATGGGCTGCCAGGTCTATGCGACCTCTCGCCGCGAGGCCGGGCTGGAGCTGCTGCACTCACGAGGCGCCACAGCGCTCCTGGATGACGGGAAGGTCGCTCCGCGGCTGCGCGAGGCAGAGCCGAGTGGGGTTCACGCCGTCCTTGAGCTGGTCGGGGTGCCGACGCTGCGCGACTCGCTGGCGGCGACGGCGGTTCACGGGACGGTGTGCTTCTGCGAGATGCTGTCGGATTCGTGGACGATCCCCTGACTTCTACCCGATGGACTGGATCCCCAACGGGGTGCGCCTGACCACCTACTCCGGCCAGGCCCAGGACCTGCCAGCGGAGGTGCTTCAGCGGACCCTGGACCGGATCGAGTCGGGCGATCTCGATCTCCTGCCCGTCCACTCCTACCCTCTGGCCGACATCACCCAGGCGCACGAGGACATGGCCTCGGGACGTCACGTGGGCAAGCTCGTCGGCCTGCCCTGGGCCTAGAAGTCCGGACGCAGGGCGACGTCGTCGGAGTAGTCGGAGGCGACGAGTTCGACGCGGTTGCCCTCAGGGTCGAGCACGGTGGCCTCGTAGTAGCCGTCGCCGGTCTCGCGAGGTCCGTCGATGACCGGCACACCGGCCTCGGACATGCTGGAAGCCAGACGGTCGACGTCGTCTCGCCCCGGCAGGCCGAAGGACACATGCGCCCAGCCCAGCCCGACGGCCTGGCGACCCTTGGTCAGATCCGGTCGAGTCATGATCTCCAGACGTGTCCCCCGCTCGTCCGCGGGGGGCTCGGCGAAGTGGAGGATATGGGTGCGCAACCCGGTCTCCGGGTTCTCGTAGAGGCCGTTGGCGTGCCCATCGAACCAGTGGGAGTAGAAATCGCGGGCGTCATCGAGGTCGGCGACCCAGATGGCAACGTGGTCGAGGTGCGGCATGATCGTTCCTTTCCTGACGAGGCGAAATCACTGTCGACAACCAGAGCTGATCGTACGATCATCTGTCGTGACAGCGATTTTCCTCTGTTGAATCAACAGCTTGTCTAATCATTTCGCCGTTGACTTCAACGATAGAAGACCATACGATCATTGTCATTGTTCGTTCTCCAGCAAAACGATCACCTCATCGCTGTTGATGCGGAGGAAGCATGCCCAACAGTCCCCACGAGAGGCGCCGCACCATCCTGCGTGCCCTCAGCCCCACGACAGTCCACAGCGTGCAGGCGCTGTCCCGGCTGACCGGGGTCTCAGTCATCACCATTCGCCGGGACCTGACCGAATTGGCACGCGAGGGTCTGGTAACCCGGGTCCACGGCGGTGCCCTACGTGCACCGCGGCGTGGAGCCGCCCGCCCGGTCTCCATGCGTCGCGGTCAAGACGTGGAGATCAAGCGCCGTCTGGCACAGGCCACCGCCGAGCTCATTGAGGACGGGGAGGCTGTCATCATCGACTCCGGGACCACCTGCGAGATGGTGGCCGAGCAGCTCGCCGGCCGCGATATCCGGGCCCTGTGCCTGTCGCTGGGCGCCGGCGCGGCACTGGCATCCGTGCGCGGGGCCGCGGTGACCATCGCGGGCGGACCGGTGGACCCGGAGTCTCTCTCCCTGTTCTCCGCCGAGGCGGTCGACTCTGTTCGCGCTTTCCGGGCCGACGTCGCGGTCCTATCCACCTGCGCCGTATCCACCCGCGAGGGCCTGACCGTTATGGAGTCTGACGACGCCATGGTCAAGCGCGCCATCATGGCCTCCTCCACCCGACGCATCCTGCCGACCGCACCGAGCAAGATCACCCAGACCAACACCTACCGGTTCGGACGCATCGAGGACCTCGACGCGCTGCTGACGACGAGTCAGATCGACCCCGACACCCTTGAGGAGCTGCGGGGTGCCGGGGTCGACGTCGTGCTGTGCGACTAACCGTGAGCAGCTGCGGCTGGCTGCTCGCAGCCGGCCGGCTCAGCCCAGGAGTGCCACGATGGTGCAGGTGACGGCCAGCAGCGGGAAGACTCCCTGCTTGGCGGCTGCGCTGCGGTGCGGGGCTGATGCCAGGGCCAGGACCACCGCGGCCACCAGCATGGCTCCGGTTCCGGCCAGGATGAGGGCGGCACCGATCGCCACGTGCCCCAGGGCGGAGACGACGACCCCGATGAGCGCCTGGAGGGCCAGAAAGAGGTTGTAGAAGCCCTGGTTAAAGGCGTAGAAGGCGTGCGGCCTGGCTTCCTCGGGAGTACCGCCGAAGGTCTTGCGGGCCAGAGGCCCCTCCCAAGCGATGGACTCCATGTAGAAGATGAGGATGTGGAGGGCGGCGGCCAGGACGGCGAAGACCATTCCAGCAATCAGCATGGGTGCTCGATTCGTGAGGACGGGTAGAAACCGGATCCCTTAACCGACCTGGCGCCGATGCTATTCCCCGGGAAGATACTCAGAGCCTCCCGCGCTCAGGAGACGGCCTGCTGGGTCACCCAGGCGATGAAGTTCTCCTCGCCGGTGCCGGTCAGCTCGGCCATCGTGTGCCCCTGCCCCCAGATGGTCGCGAAGTCGACGCTGCCGGCTCCGGCCTGCTGAAGCGCCAGGGCGAGGTTGACCTCCACGGTGGAGGCGGTGTCGCCCTGGGTGATCCCGGTGCGGATGCGCCAGGCCGGGGCAACGGTTGAGGTGCCGCGCCCCTGGGAACCCTGGGTGAGGTAGTACAGGGGGTCGTACATCGATACGCGCGTGGCCAGGTCGGTGCCGACCGAGTCCTTCGTGGCCAGGTCCTTTTCATAGGCAGCAGTGCCGTAGTCCTCGCTCCAGCCGCTGAGGGCGGAGTACCTCGACTGTCCCTTGGAGACGACCTCGCGGCTTGAGGAGGAGAAGTGCAGCTTGCTCTCCCCCGACCCCATGACGAGGTTCTCGGTCTGGGCTCGGTCGACGCCGTCGAAGGCCCCCACGTCCTTGGAGGCGTTCTTCTGGGAGATGACGAAGCCCTCGAGACCGGTGATCGTCGCGGTGTTGGTGGAGGCGTCGTAGGTGACCCACTGCGAGGAGGAGTTGAGGGAGGCGATGTACTCCTCCACCGTGTTGTAGGTGGTGGTCTCGCTGCTCGATTGACCCTCCGGTCCACCGTCCGCGGGAGAGCTCTGCTCGGGGGGTGTTTCACCGCCACTGCCGGCATCACCGGGGGCGCCGCCTGCAGGCGCGCCACCGCCACCTGGTCCCATGCCTGCCATCTCGGTGGACGAGGGCGTGTAGGGGAAGGTCGTGGCCGCCAGAAGTCGTTGAGGGACTTCTGGATGACTGCCACGAGGTGGTCGTAGTAGGAGCCGGCCAGGTAGGTGCCCTTCGAGGAGGACTCCAGGGTCAGGGGCTTGTCGTCGGCGTCGGTCAGCCCCAGCGCGTTGAGGTAGGTGGGGAAGGCGGCCGCGAGGTCCTGGGAGTAGGCCTTCGTCCACGTACCCTCGGCGCGGGTGCCTGAGGAGGCGAACTGTCCCATGTTCCACTCGTAGGCGGCGTTGGCGCTGTCCAGGGTGGTGATGGGGCACCAGCACATGGCTCCGGCGACGGCGTCGGACAGGGCCTTGCCGTCGGCGTCGGTGGTGGCGGCGCCCAGGGCCGCCAGGTAGGGGGCGAACAGCCCGCTGTCGCCCGAGGCCCCGGCAACGGCGCTCTGGGCCCCTCCCCCCGCTGTGCCCGAAGACGTAGACCTTGGCGGCGTCGCCGGGGATGGAGGAGGCGTTGTAACGCCGGTAGCGCACAGCCGCCTTGAGGTCGGCGACGCCCCAGGGGGCGTTGCCGGAGTAGGTCTGGGAGTTGGAGTCCTTGCCGCGAAGGCCAGCGTGGACATAGACGAATCCGGCCTCCATGTAGGCCTTGATGGCGTCGTAGGAGTACTCGGTGGGTGGCTTCTGGGCGGAGTAGCCCGGGGTGTTGACCGGGAAGACGGTCGGTGCTGTGGCGGCGGTGAAGCCGCCGACGGCGCCGGAGGCGTTGACAGTGGCGGTGTAGGTGCCGTTGCCGTTGTCGGTTCCGGTGAGGTAGGCGCCGGGCACGTAGATGCCCATGGTCTCGTAGTCGGAGGCCTGGGCGTGGCCACGTAGCTCAGGCCCAGCTGGTAGTAGACATCACCAGTGGCGTCGTAGCGCCAGGCGGCGTTATCCAGGGCCAGCTTCGGGTCGGTGGGGGCCTGCGACGACGTCGTGGCGGAGGCCTGCGAGGCGGTTCCTCCGGCGGAGCAGGCCCCCAGGCCCAGGAGTCCCGCCGCAGCGGGCAGTGCGGTGAGGATGGTGCGTCGTGGCAGGTTCATGGCGATTCCCTCCGGCACAGTCAGTCGCGTGCCTCGTTCATGCGTCGTCGTACGCGGCTAGCACATCACTGTAAGGCCAGGCGGGCCCCAAGGCGCACCTGTGGCATTCCTGTGAGTCGACACCTGGTTGATGATGAACGTGAAAAGGTATCGACTTCGCTCGCCCGTACGACGGACGGCGCTGCCGGCCTCTTACGGAGGCCGGCAGCGCCGTCGTCAGCTGGCGGACAAGCCTGAGGCTCAGTCCTCAGCGACGCTGGGGTGGGTCATGTCCATGGGGACGACCCACTTGTCGAACTCCTCGGCTGTGACGAAGCCGAGCTCGAGGGCGGACTCGCGTAGGGACAGGCCCTTGTGGTGCGCGTTCTTGGCGATCTTGGAGGCCTTGTCGTAGCCGATGTGGCGGTTGAGAGCGGTGACCTGCATGAGGTTGGTCTCCAGGTTGGCCTCGATCCGCTCAGTGTTGGGCTCGATGCCGTAGGCGCAGTTGGTGTCGAAGGAGACGCAGGCGTCACCCAGGAGCTGGATGGACTCCAGGACGCACCAGGCCATGACCGGCTTGAAGACGTTGAGCTGGAAGTTGCCCTGGGAGCCCGCGAAGCCGACGGTGGCGTCGTTGCCGAAGACCTTCGTGGCCACCATGGTCATGGCCTCGCACTGGGTGGGGTTGACCTTTCCGGGCATGATCGAGCTGCCGGGCTCGTTCTCCGGGATGATGAGCTCGCCGATGCCATTGCGGGGGCCGGAGGCGTACCAGCGCACGTCGTTGGCGATCTTCATGAGGGCGTCGGCCAGGACCCGCAGCGCCCCGGAGACCTGGACCAGGGCATCGTGAGCGCCCAGGGCGGCGAAGAGGTTGTCCGCCTGGGTGAACTCGATGCCGGTCTCCTCGGAGATCTTCTTGGCGCACAGCACACCGAAGTCCGGGTGGGCATTGAGGCCGGTGCCCACGGCGGTACCACCGATGGCAAGCTCGCGGGCGCGGGAGTCGGCGTAGCGGATGCCGTCGAGGGCGAAGTCGATCTGGGCGACCCAGCCGGAGAAGACCTGGCCCAGGGTGATGGGGGTGGCGTCCTGCAGGTGAGTGCGTCCCACCATGACGACGTCGGCGTAGGCCTTGGCCTTGGCGTCCAGGGTGTCGCGCAGCTGCTGGACGCGTGGGTACATGGCGGTGAGCTCGTTGACGACGGCGATGTGCATGGCCGTGGGGAAGGTGTCGTTGGAGGACTGGCCGCGGTTGACGTGGTCGTTGGGGTGGACCGGGGTCTTGGAGCCGCGCTCGCCGCCGGCCAGCTCGATGGCGCGGTTGGAGATGACCTCGTTGGAGTTCATGTTGGACTGGGTGCCCGAGCCGGTCTGGAAGACCACGAGCGGGAACTCGGCGTCAAGGTCACCGGCGATGACCTCGTCACCGGCCTTGGCGATGAGGTCGGCGATGTCGGTGGGCAGCTCGCCGAGCTCGGCGTTGGCCAGGGCGGCGGACTTCTTGAGGATTCCCAGGGCCTTGATCATGGGGCGGCCCCACACGAAGGTCTCACGGCCGATGTCGAAGTTGTGCAGACTCCGCTCGGTCTGGGCCCCCCAGTAGCGGTTGGCGTCCACCTCGATGGTGCCCATGGAGTCGGATTCGGTGCGAGTCGTGACAGCGTGGTCCGGCGTCTTTGCATCAGTTGTCATAGGTGCAAGGTTAGGCGCTCATGGTCCCTGCCGTGCGAGGACGGGCGTCCCAGACACGTCTCAGATCGCTACCGGCCAACACCGCCGAGGACATGTCATACGGGTCGCAGCTGCTCCAGAGCCAGGTCCAGCAGTTCCGCAAGACGCTCGTTGCCGTCAATCGTCCGGGGCTCATGGAGATGACCCGTGATCTGCAGGGCAGAGAGTCCATGAAGCAGGACCCAGACGACGGTGGCGATCTCACGAGTGGGGCCGGGTCGCAGCAGACCAGCATCCTGGGCCTGAGCAACGAGCTCGCTGACGGTGGCCATGGCGTCGTCGGCGGCCTTCTCCAGCCCTGAGTCCGGCTCGACAATCGGAGCGTCTCCGAAGACCAGCTGGTAGTGATGGGGGCACTCAACCGCGTAGTCGATATAGGCCCAGCAGCCGCCGCGCAACCGCTGCCACGCATCCCGATGCCGCTCCGCGCCGTGACGAATCCGCTTTGCGATCTGCCGCAGCGTCCGTCTCGCCAGGGCACGCATGAGCGCGGCCTTGTCCGCGTAGTGACGATAGGGCGCCGAGCGGGACACGCCAGCAGCTTCTCCAACGGCGCGCAGCGTCACCGACTCAGGCCCCCTGTTCTCGAGCAGCGCTGCAGCGGCGTCGAGGATGGCGGCACGCGTCGGACCTGGATCACGAGGGCTCACGCCCCAAGCCTACCCACATGTTGACATTGTCAACTTTTCGGTTATGCTGACATCGTCAACTTAACCGGAGAAGAGGAGCGACTCATGACCGACACCGCCCGGACCGGCACCGACTTCGACGCGAACTACCTGCGCACCTGGACTGAGCCCGACGCCGGTCAGCGCCGTGCGCTCATCGAGCAGATGTGGGCCCCGCACGGGTCGCTGCACATCTCCTCGCCCACCTTGACCGTCACAGGAACAGCCGATATCGCTGAGCACATCAACCGCGTCCACAACGACCGCATTGCAGGCCAGGGCCTGACCTTCAGCTATGACCAGCGCATGGAGTCCGGCGACGCACTATTGCTGCGCTGGTCGATGACCGCCCCGAGTGGCGACGTCGTCGGGCGCGGAGTCGACACCGTCTTCCGTGACGTCGACGGCAAGGTGACACGCGCTTACATGTTCATGGGCGTGAACTGACCGGAACGGGACTCCACCACGATTCGACGTCGGCCGTTCAGGACATCGCCGCCAGCACCGCCTCGATGCCGGCGGCGATCGTCGTGTGTGCGGAAGCCGCGAGGCGGACGACCTCGTCGGGATCGGTGGGCTCATCCGCGAAGGACAGGTCGGAGACGATGCTCATGCCCGCCACGCGCACACCGAGCTGGTGCAGGGCAATAGCCTCCATGACCGTGGACATGCCCACGCAGTCGGCGCCGACGGCCTCCAGCATCCGGGTCTCCGCCATGGTCTGGTACTCCGGACCACGCAGGGCGGCGTAGACACCGGACCTCTCGGTCACCGCCCCCAACGTCTGGGCAAGTTCGGCATCCCAGACCCCGCGCACGTCGACGAAGACCGGACCGGTCAGGGGTGAGGAGCCGGTGAGGTTGAGGTGGTCGGTGATCGTCATGACCTCGCCGATCCTCCAGCTGCGCAGGCAGCCTCCGGCATTGACCAGCACGGCGCCGCGCACGCCGGCGGCAGCAGCGATACGGGCCAGGGCGACCACTGGCCCGGGGCCGTGACCCTCGTAGAGGTGGGTGCGTCCCCGTGCCGCGAGCACGCGTTGCTCCCCGCTCCGACCCGACCCACCGGAGCCGACGGCGTAGGAGTCGAGGCGATCCTCGTGTCCCGGTGCGACCGGGGCGAGGACGCCGGGAAGATCGGACAGGGGCAGGCTCGCCGCCGGCTCACCCCAGGCGTCCAGGGCGCCGGCGGCGCCGGACCCCAGAACCACCAGGAGGTCGTGGCAAGGCGCGCCGGTGCGTCGGGCGATCTGATGGGCGCCTTCCATGGCCGCACCAGGGCCTTCCACTCCGGCGGAGGCACTCAGAGCCGCCATGCGCTCAGGCTCGAGGGCGAAGCCGGCGGTGTCGTCGTTCACGAGCGGGCCTCCTGCCGGGACACCCGGCCCCGCCCCAGGACGAGGTGCCCGACCATACCGATGAGCAGGGCCACCAGCACACCGAGGTTGGCTCCGGCCCAGGCGCCTTCACGGCCGCCCAGCGGACCGAGCAGGTAGCCCTGCCAGGACAGCCAGGATGCGGCCGAGTTGACGACCAGTCCCCAACCGACGACGGAGCCGACGGCCACCAAGCTGATCGCCTCCCAGTTGACTGAGCCGTAAACGCCGTCGGGCGTGAAGAGGGCCTCCTCGTCGTAGTCGCGACGGCGCAGGATGACCTCGGCGACCATGACGCCGGCCCAGGCGGCGATGGCGACCCCCAGGGTGGTGAGGAAGCCCTGGAAGGGGCCGAGGAAGTCGTCTGCGCCGAAGATGACGGCGATGGTGCCCACGGTCATGATGACGGCGTCGATCGAGGTGGCCACGTGCCGGCGTACGGGAAGGCCGGTGGCCAACAGGGACAGGCCCGATGAGTACAGGTCCAGGATGATGCCGCCGGCCAGCCCCAGGATGGCGACGAGCGCGAAGGGGACTAGGAACCAGGTGGGCAGGATGGTGGTGAGGGCGCCGATCGGGTCGGCGTTGATGGCCTCACCCAGGGCGGCGTCGGAGCCCACCAGGAGGACGCCGAAGAAGACGAGGACGACGCAGGGCAGCGCCGAGCCCAGCGTGGTCCAGCCGATGACACCGGCCGTCGAGGCCTTGCGGGGCAGGTAACGGGAGTAGTCGGCGGCGGCATTCACCCAGCCCAGGCCGAAGCCGGTGGCCACCATGACCAGGGCACCGGTGAAGGCCGCGGGACCACCGGATGGCAGCGCCAGGAGCGTGCGGAAGCTGATCTGGGGCGCTACGAGGACGAGGTAGACGATCGTGAGGATGCCGGTGGCCCAGGTGATCCAGGTCTGCACCTTCATGATGGCCTCGAAGCCGAGGATGCCGGCACTGGCCGCCAGACCGACGGTGAGCAGGAATCCGAGGATCTGAGCACCGACCTGGTTGTGCCAGCCCAGGGCCTGGAGCACCGTCGCCGAGGCGAGGGTGGCCGAGACGCACAGGACGGTCTCCCAGCCCACAGTGAGGATCCACGACAGCGCTGCCGACAGTCGGTTGCCGTTGTACCCGAAGGCGGCTCGGGACAGGGCCAGGGTCGGGGCGCTTCCCCGTTTGCCCAGGACGGCGATGACGCCGCACAGGAAGAACGACAGGAGGACACCGACACTGCCGGCCACCACGGCCTGCCAGAAGGACAGGCCGAATCCGAGGACCCAGGCTCCCCAGGACAGTCCCAGGACGGAGATGTTGGCGGCGAACCAGGGCATGAACAGGTCACTGGGCCGACCTTTGCGATCGGACTCGGCGATGACGTCAAGACCGGCGTTCTCAACGCGGGCGGCGGAGGAAGTCTCCGCAGATGTACTGCTCATGGGTAATCGACCTCGGTCTCGGAATCGGGGCGCCTTCGGGAGGAGGTGAGGCACTGAACGGGGGGAACGGCACTGGACATGGTGAGACGTTCACGGTGGAGTGTACGGCCCCGACAGCCCAGTAGTCTCAGTCAAGAGTCTTGCTGCGAAGCCCCACCTCAGAAAATAAGAAAGTCGTACATTCCACAGGACTTCCATAGCAGTTCGCATTAGATATTGAGTGGCGTCCCAGGCGACAGCCTGTATGGTCGGGCTGTCCACCATGTCTCCACCTCAGGAGACTCACCACGGAAAGGAACTCTCATGAGCGACAACGGAACCTTCGACAGGATCGCCGGCAAGGCCAAGGAGACCACAGGCAAAGTCACTGGCAACAAGGAGACCGAGACCGAGGGCAAGCTTCAGCACGCCGAGGGCAAGGTCAAGGAGGTCGCAGAGGACGCCAAGGACGCCATCAAGGGCGCGGTCAACCGCCTCAAGGGCGACAAGTAGAACATCTCGCCGCCGAGAACCAGCAGGAGCCCAGCCCCTTCAGAAGGGGCTGGGCTCCTGCCGCGACCGGTGGAATGCCTCTGGGATGTGGTTCAGCCCTGGCGAGCCGGCATCAGCTGTCCGCAGGAATGAGAGTCGGGGCCACGTTGACGACGCTCTGCGAAGGGTCGGCCTGACCCCAGGAGTTGTTCCCCCAGGTCCATGTCCCCTTGTCGACCGTGGCCCAGGTGTCATAGCCCGACGTCCCGATTCGGTTCGCGCCCTCGACCTTGTCAACCTGCACCAGTCCGGACGGGGTGTCGGAGACGGTGCCGTCGACCTGGCCGTAGCGATTGGAGCCGAAGCACCACACAGTTCCCTGGGTCAGCGCACAGGTGTGCTCGTAGCCGGAGACGAGCTCACCGGGAGCGGCCGGGAGTTTACCGACCTGGAGAGCCTGGTTGACGAGCGCCTCGTCGGTCTTCTTGCCGAGCTGTCCGACCTCATTGGCCCCCCAGGCGTACACGGTGCCCGAGTCGTCCACGGCCACGGCGAAGCCCTTGCCCACGCTCAGCGCGGAGATCTTGACCTTCTCGAGCCCTGGAACCGCAGTCGGCGAGACGCGCGCCCCCTGGGTGTTGGCCTGAGCATCGGCGCCCCAGCACGATACTCCGGTGCCGTTCGAGGAGCACACGAAGGAACCGCTACCGGCACGCAGCGACGTCGGCGTCGTGGCGGCAGGGGCGGCGGCCGACGGGGCGTGGGCCGCCGACTCCTTGCCGGGCCAGAGCCAGTGCCCTCCCTAGAGCGCCTCCAACCAGGCCGACCACAAGAACGCCGACGGCGACCACCGGCAGGACCCAACCACGGCGCGGGACGCCGTCCGAGTGCTGGACGACGCCCTGGTCCGGCTGCGTCTCGGTCACGGCAGGCAGCGGCTGGAGGCGGAAGCCCTGCGGCTGGGGCTGTGTCGGGGTGACCATCTGCGGCTGAGGCGGCTCTTCGACATACGGCTGAGCCTGGACCTGGGGAGTCTGAGGAGCCTGGGGAGCACCGTAGTCAGCACCAGACTCAGTGGAGTAGCCGCCGTCCGGGGCGAAGACGCCTCCCGGGACTCCGTACGACTGGGCAGGGGACTGTGCCTGCACAGGCGGAGAGTAGTCAGCGGACTGAGGGGGGTACCCGGCTGACGAAGCGATCTGCTCGAGCTGTGCACGCTGCTCGGGCGTCCAGGCGCGTCCGGCGGCGAGCGCCTCCCGAGCACGTTCGGGACTGCCGCCGATGAACCACAGCACCCTGTCCCCGTCGAGCATCCGGTCATCCATGAGCCAGACCTCTTCTCAACGTGAAGAAACGAATATGCGTCAGTAGCTCAGCCGGCGGCGTGCCATGAGCATGGCTGCACCCGTGGCACCAGTCCCTAGAGCCACCCAGGCCGCGGTCGTACCCGCACCGGTCTGCGCCAGAGCGGGGCGGCCAGCGCTGGACGTGCCGCCCTGGCGGGGAGCGGCGGCCTGCTCACGTGGCGCCGAGGCAGAACCCTGATCGGTAGAGACCTCGGGCGCGGCGGGAGCCTCCTCGGAGGACTCCTGGGGTGCCTCAGCTTGCAGCGCCTGCTGCTCAGGAGCGCTTTCAGAGCTGGCCGAGCCGGTGGGGTCGCCCTGCTCCTCCTGGCCCTGCTCGGCCGGAGCCGCCGGCTTGTTCTGCTGCGCGGCGGCGTTGTCGGCGCCCGGCGCCTGCTGGTCAGCCTTGTCAGCCTTGCCGGCATCGTCACCGGGAGCCGAAACCGGAGCAGGGGCCGGAGCAGGAGCGGACTTGTCACCTGCGGGGTCAGGGGACGGCGGGGGCAGGTGTCTTGGGCTCCGGGTTCGCGGGAGACTCGGCCTTGGCGTCACCGGCCTGCGGCGCCGCCTGCTCGGCCGCCGGCGCGGGGTCCGACTCGGCGGCAGCCGCTCCAACGGGAACAACGGACAGGGCAACAGCAGCGGACGCGGCCATCCACACGCTTCGCTTCATGGGAACTCCTTCAGCGTCAAGAACCGCGGGTTCTCGAGGCGGGTTATAGGGCTTGGTTGCCGATACTTTACCCGGCAGCACCCCGGTCATGTCACGCCGCCGACACGGGCAGCACTTTTGGTGTTAGATACCTCACCTAAAAACCCGCTGTCGCTAGACCCTCAGACCCAGCCCCTTCATTCGCGACACAGCCCCCTGGGACAGGACCGTGTGAAGGATCTCGGGGGCGGTGGTTCCGAGCAGCTCGGGGAACTGGGCGAGCAGCCTCTTGAAGGTTCCGATCTCCTCCCCGACAACGCGCCTTCCCCACAGGCCCAGACGCGCGGCCAACTGCGGGTCAGCGGCGATGACGCCCTCCATCTCGGCGATGGCGTAGGAACCGATCGGGTCCTGACTCAGCTCGTCGATGAGTCCGCTGCGCAGAGGCTCGGCCAGCGAGTCACTCAGCGCCATGCCGAAGTCGATGAGCAGTCCAAAGGCGATATAGGTCTTGACCAGGCGCTCGGCCCAGTCCAGGGGGCGCAGGCGCTCGTCGAAGTCGCCGAGGACGTCCGTGAATCGCTCAGCCGCCCCGGCCGCGTCGATGCCGTGCGCCGACGCCAGAGCCACAACCCGGTCGAAGGAAGACACCTGCAGGCGCTCATGCGCAGCAGCTCGACCCGGGCGCGCATCTGCGGGGCACGGTCGGCGTCCTTGGCGTAGCGCGTGCATGCCGCCGTCCGGGAGATGGCGACAACGCCGACGACGGAGAGCTCGTGGGGACCGACCTGCATCGGCGTGGGGGCGCTGGGTTGCGGTGACGGCGTCGGCATCTGGGTCATGGCCCCAATCGTAGCCAGGTCCTCCCCACCACGACGCGATGCCGTGACATCAGCCACGCCCATGGCACGTTTTCTCCGCCCAGGGACGCCATCGAAGCGTTTTCCCGCTACGCTGACGGCGTCCACGGTTGCCCGGTCGTCAGATGGACTCAGATATGACTCGCGATCGGCTGCCACCCCCGACGGCGCCTCCGCCCACGCAGCGCACCTGATGTGAGCGCGAGCGATGCCCGCGCCGGACCGGAACAACCTGAACAGAAGACAAGGAACCTCGTGACCAACGAGCACCACGGGGCCGACGACGTCGAGCCCGCGAACAACTCCACAGACGAGCAGACCACCACCGACGGCGCCGACGCCGCTACCGCCATGTCCGGGATCATCGAGACGGCCGGCGCCCACGCCCCGGTCTTGGACGAAGCCACTCCCGACATTACTGACGAGGGCGACCCAACCGACCTGACCCGCAAGACCTTCGCCGACTTCGGCGTCGAGTCGGAGATCTGCGAGGCCTTGGGAGCCAAGGGCATCACCCATCCCTTCCCCATCCAGGCCCTCACCCTGCCGGTGGCTCTGGAGGGGCAGGACATCATCGGTCAGGCCAAGACCGGTACCGGCAAGACTCTGGGCTTCGGCATCCCCCTGCTCATGGACACCCTGGGCCCCGGGGAGGAGGGATGGGACGAGGACCCCGCCTCCGGCAGTCCGCAGGGCTTGGTCATCCTGCCCACCCGCGAGCTCGCCAAGCAGGTCGCCGAGGAGCTGTCCACCGCAGCCGCCAAGCGCACCGTGCGCATCGTCCAGGTCTACGGGGGACGCGCCTACGAGCCCCAGATCGAGGACCTCGAGCGGGGCGCCGAGGTGGTCGTGGGAACCCCCGGCCGCCTCATCGATCTCATGGACCGCGGCGTGCTGGACCTGGCCCACGTGACCACCGTCGTCCTGGACGAGGCCGACGAGATGCTGGACCTGGGCTTCCTTCCGGACGTGGAGAAGATCTTGGCCCGCACCCGCGCCGACCGACACACGATGCTGTTCAGCGCCACGATGCCCGGCGCCGTGGTCGCCCTGGCGCGCCGCTACATGACCCGCCCGACCCACATCCGCGCCCAGGACCCGGGTGATGAGGGTATGACCGTCCAGACCGTTCAGCAGGTCGTCTACCGAACCCACTCGATGAACAAGGTGGAGGTCGTCGCCCGGATCCTGCAGGCCGAGGGGCGCGGACGCACGATCATCTTCGCGCGTACCAAGCGCACCGCGGCCCGGGTGGCCGACGACCTGCGCGCACGCGGCTTCGCCACCGCGGCTCTCCACGGAGACCTCGGCCAGGGGGGCACGGGAGCAGGCACTACGCGCCTTCCGCAACGGCAAGGTGGACGTGCTCGTGGCCACCGATGTGGCCGCCCGTGGTATCGACGTCGACGACGTCACCCACGTCATCAACTACCAGTGCCCGGAGGACGAGAAGATCTACGTCCATCGCATCGGGCGCACCGGCCGCGCGGGCAACTCAGGTACGGCGGTCACCTTCGTGGACTGGGACGACGTGCCGCGCTGGCGGATCATCGCCAAGGCCCTGGGCCTGCCCATCGAGGAGCCGGTGGAGACCTACCACACCAGCGAGCACCTCTTCGCCGACCTGTCCATCCCCGAGAGAGTCACCGGCCGCCTCCCCCCGCCACAAGCGCACCCTGGAGGGTCTGGACGCCGAGGAGATCGAGGACCTGGGCGAGACCGGCAAGCGCGCCCGCAAACAGTCCGGTCGGCAGGGCGGGCGCGGTGGACGCGATGACCGCGGTCGGGGTCGCGGCGGTAGGGACACCAAGCGCGGCGAGCGCTCCCGCTCCCGACGCTCGGCCGAGGGCGAGGCGGCACCGCGTCGTAAGCGCACCCGCAAGCGCACTCGAGGTGGTCGCCCTGTCGACGGGGCGACCGGCGAGTAGGTCGGACCGGCGACGGCGAGCCAGGGCTAGAGGCGGGTCGCCAGGAAGGCGAAGACGCCGTCGGCCATGATCTGGACGGCGATCGCCGCCAGTAGCAGTCCCATGACCCGAGTGAGGATCCGGATGCCGGAGGTCCCCAGCACCCGGTTGAGCCCCAGGGAGAAGCGCAGCGCGACCCAGATGGCGATGTGTGTGGCGATGATCGCCGCCGTCACGGAGACCCATCCGGCCACGCCGCCGCCGGTGGCGTCCACCGCGACCATGGCCGCGACGATCGCTCCCGGGCCCGCCAGCAGGGGCGTGCCCAGGGGGACGAGGGCCGCGTTGGAGGTGACAGCGTCGGGGTCGGGGCTCTCATCGGCCTTGTCGGTCAGCAGCTCGAGGGCCACCAGAAGCAGGAGCAGCCCACCGGCCACCTGAAGGGCGGGCACGGAGATGCCCAGGAACTTGAGGATGTAGCGACCGAAGACCGCGAACAGGACGATGACGCCGAAGGAGACGAATGTGGCCTGGCGGGCGGAGGCGGCGCGCTCGGGCGGGAGTCTGCCTCGAGGTCAGGGACAGAAAGATCGGGATGGCGCCCAGGGGGTCCTGGATGACCAGGAGCGTCATGAAGGTCGTGGCGAAGACCGTGGGCTCGAAGACGGACTGCATAGCGTCTTTCTATCACCGGGAGTCAGGCAGTGATGAGATCGAGGGCTCCCTCGTCGACGATCCGCTCCAGGAGCTCGGGAGGCATGAGGTTCTCCCCCAGCCGGTTGGGCTTTCCGGCGCCGTGGTAGTCCGAGGCCCCCGACAGTCCCAGGCCCAGGTTGCGGGCCAGGAGGCGGACCTGCTCGCGCTGCTCGGGCCCGTGGTCACGGTGGTTCATCTCGAGGGCCGCCAGTCCGGCCCCGGCCATCTCGGCGAAGACCTCGTCGGGAACGAGGCGGCGCTGGCGGGAGGAGGCGCGCGGGTGCGCGGCCACGGGGACCCCGCCGGCAGCGCGAACCAAGCGGCAGGCCTCGACCGGGTCCAGCGCCCAGTGAACGACGTAGTAGGGGGAGCCGGTGGCCAGCGGCCCGGCGAAGACCGCGTTGCGCTCGGGGAATGACCCGGCAGCGACGAGGGCGTCAGCGATGTGGGGCCGACCGATCGTGTGGGCGCCGGAGGACTGGGCGACGACGTCCTCCCAGGTGATCGGGTAGTCCTCGCTGAGGCGCTCGACCATCCGCTGGGCGCGGGTGTCCCGCGAGGTGCGGGTGCGGGCGAAGGCCTCACCCAGGGCCGGGTCATCACCCCGGTGCAGGTAGGACAGCAGGTGGAGGGTGATGCCGTTGGCGGCACAGGAGATCTCGGTTCCGCGTAGGAGGGCAACGTCGGTGGCGGAGACCGCCGAGGCCGCCTCGTCCCAGCCGGCCATGGTGTCGTGGTCGGTCAGCCCGACAACGTCAAGACCGGCCCTGGCAGCCTGGGCCATGAGCTCGGCGGGTGAGTCGGTGCCGTCGGAGCGGGCCGAGTGGGTGTGGGGGTCGATGCGCACTGGGACAGTGTAGGGAGGCGTGCGAGACTGGACGACATGAGCGACCTGAGCCACACGACAGGCACCGCGCCTGGTCCTGACGACGCCCCGGTCCGTTTCGGGGTGATCGGGGCCGGTTTCATCGCGCGCTGGTTCGCCGAGGCGGTCGCCCGCGAGCCGGCCGCCCAGATCGTGGCCGTCACCTCCGCCCGCCGCGAGCGCGCCGTCGCCTTCGCCGAGGAGCGCCGAATCCCGCACGCCCGCGCATCGCTCGAGGAGATGCTCGCCGCCCACGGCCCGGGCTCGGCGAGCCCGATCGACGTCGTCTACGTGGGCTCCCCCAACTCCCTGCACGCGGAGCATGCGATCACGGCGCTGGAGGCCGGTTTCCACGTCCTGGTGGAGAAGCCCTTCGCGCTGACGACTGGCCAGGCTCGCGCAATGGTGGACGCAGCCGGGCGGACCGATCGCTTCCTCATGGAGGGGTGGCTCTCCGCCTTCGAGCCCGGGGTGGCGCAGGTGCGCGAGGCACTGGGGCGCCTGGACCGGCTGCATCGGGTGGTGCTGTCCAAGGAGCAGTTCTCCTCCCGGATGGAGGCCTACCGGGCCGGCTCCCTGCCACCGGCCTTCGATCCGGCGCTGGGCGGCGGCTCCCTCCTGGACCTGGGGATCTACCCCGTCAGCCTGGCTATTCACCTCTTCGGGAAGCCGGACCGGGTGACGGCCACGGGAGTACTCCTCGACTCCGGCGTCGACGTGCGGGGCACAGTCGTCCTGTCCTACGACTCCGGCGAGCACGAAGGGCTGGAGGTCGTCTGCCTGCACTCCAAGACCTCCCCGGGGACGGAGTCGACCTTTGCTGCGGACCACGACGTGCTGAGCATCGACGACTGCCAGTGGCCCGAGCGCATCGAGCTGCGCGGGCCGGCGGTAGACAGGAGCGCAGGTGAGGATAGGCAGGCGCATGAGGACCTGTCGGTTGAGCGCACGGCGCGGCGGCCCGGCCACCAGCTCGCCTACGAACTGGCCGAGGTCTGCCGCCTGGTGCGCGCCGGAGCGCGCGAGTCCGATCTTCACCCGCTGAGCAGCTCGGTGGCGGCGATAACTGTACTGGAGGAGGCTCGCCGTCAGGTGGGGGTGCGCTTCCCGGTCGACGAACAGGACTGATCCACGTCGGCGGTCTCAGCGCTCCCTCCTCCACACCGGTAGGGGCTCGACGGTGGGATGATGCTGCTATGACATCGACCTCCCCAGCTAACGGCAGCCCGTCCGACGAAGCCTCCAGCTCCTCGCAGGAGGCTCCCCAGCCCCTGGCGGCACGCGGCTCCAACCGGTCCCGGCAGCCCGACAACCAGGCCTTCAGAGACTTCATCGGCTCGGGCTGGGGCCCTCGCCCCGAGGGCCTGCCCTCCCGCAGCGAGGCGGCTCCGTGGGCGGCGGCCCGCCGCGAGGCCCTCGGAAGATTCTTCCCCGGCGAGCGCCTGGTGCTGCCCGCAGGCACGCTCAAGGTACGTAACAACGACTGCGACTATCGCTTCCGCCCGCACAGCGCCTTCGCCCACCTGGCCGGGACCGGCACGGACTTCGAGCCCGACGCCGTGCTCGTCCTGGATCCGCTCACGTCGCCCGGTCGGGACGCGGGTGCCCCAGGCGCACCGGCGGCCTCAGACGGTCCGGACGGGGCCGCCCCGACCCACGAGGCGGTCCTCTACTTCCGGCCTCGGGCCTCGCGCTCCAGCCGGGAGTTCTACGGCGACCCTCGCTACGGCGAGCTGTGGGTGGGAGTGCGCCCCTCCCTGGAGGAGGTCGAGGCCTCCACCGGCATGCGCTGCGCCCACATCGACTCCCTGCCTGACGCCCTGGCCAAGGACGCGGGTCCCGGCGCGGTCCAGCTGCGCGTCGTCGCGGAGGCCGATGAGTCCGTGACCGCCCTGGTGACCACCGCCCGCCAGCAGGTCGGGCTGGAGACCGGCCAGGCCGCCGCCGAGGTCGACGCCGGCCTGGCCGAGGCCGCCAGTGAGCTGCGCCTGATCAAGGACCCGTGGGAGATCGACCAGCTGCGCGCCGCCGTCGCCGCCACCAAGGCCGGCTTCGACGATCTCATCCGCGCCATCCCGAGGGCCTGCGGCCACTGGCGCGGCGAGCGGGTCCTGGAGGGGGCCTTCGGGGCCAAGGCTCGTGAGGAGGGCAACGGCCTGGGGTACGACACGATCGCCGCGGCCGGCAACCACGCCAACACGCTGCACTGGATCAACAACGACGGCGCCGTCGAGACCGGCCAGCTGGTCCTGGTGGACGCCGGCGTCGAGGTCGACTCCCTCTACACCGCTGACGTCACCCGCACGATCCCGGTCGATGGCCGCTTCACCGAGGCCCAGCGCCGGATCTACCAGGCCGTCCTCGACGCCGCCGACGCCGCCTTCGCCCGCGCGGGCACGCCTGGCTGCCGTTTCAAGGACGTCCATGCCGCCGCCATGGAGGTGATCGCCGCCCGCCTGGAGGAGTGGGGGATGCTGCCCGAGGGCGCGAGCGCCGCCGACTCGCTGGCACCCGAGGGCCAGTACCATCGGCGCTGGATGGTCCACGGGACGAGCCACCACCTGGGTCTGGACGTCCACGACTGCGCCCAGGCGCGCCGCGAGATGTACATGGACGCGGAGCTCAAGCCGGGCATGTGCTTCACCATCGAGCCGGGCCTGTACTTCCGCCAGGACGACCTGCTGGTGCCCGCCGAGATGCGGGGCACCGGCGTGCGCATCGAGGACGACGTCGTCGTGCGCGAGGACGGCAGCGTGGAGCGCCTCACTCAGGACGTGCCCCGCACCGTGGAGGAGGTCGAGGCCTGGGTCAGCGGGCTCATCGCCTGACTGCTTCCTGCGCCTTTTCCGGCCGCAAGAACAGAAAGGACCGGGCCGGTCGTCACTGAGGTGATCGGCCCGGTCCGCAACGTGCGGAGTATCGTCAGTCGGTCGCCCATCACACCTTGCACATCATCGTTTGACACGGATACCATCGCTGCATGACGATGAAACATGGGCTGCTGCCCGAGGACCGCTCACAGGACCACGGCGCCGTGCACGAGGCCTCCACCGTGGCCTCCCTGCTCGACGTTCTGGGGGACGCCACCCGCCTGGCGATCCTGCGCCACCTGCACGGCGGCGAGCACCGAGTGGTGGAGCTGACCGAGCACCTGGGCCTGGCCCAGTCGACCGTCTCCCAGCACCTGGCGATCCTGCGCAGCGCAGGCCTCATCTCCAGCCACTCCCACGGACGGGCCAACGTCAGCCGGATCGAGCACCCCGAGGCCATCGAACAGGTCCTGTCCGCGACCGAGGCCCTGGCCGCCATCATCTCCGCGGCCCCCTCAAACCAGGACAAGGAGCCGCTGTGAGCGCCTCGGACAGCCACGAGCACCGCGACCACTCCCTCGGGCACTCGCACAACCACGGCGCAGGAGCCTCACGCGGCCGGCTCCTGGTCGCCCTGTGCCTATCGACCACTGTCCTGGTGGCCGAGATCGTCACGGCCTTCCTCACCGGGTCGCTGGCCCTGCTGGCCGACGCCGGGCACATGCTCACCGACGTCGTCGGCCTGGTCATAGCCCTGACGGCCGCGCACCTGTCGGTGCGGCCTGCCACGGACCGCTCCACCTGGGGCATGCGCCGGGCCGAGGTCATCGGGGCGGCGCTCCAGGCCGGTATGCTCGCAGTCGTCGGCGTCTTCGTGGCCTTCAAGGCGGTTCGCAACCTCGTGGCGCCCCCGCAGGTCGAGGCCTCCGGCATGCTCGTCATGGGTGTCATCGGGCTGACCGCCAACGTCGTCGCGCTGCTCGTCCTGTCCGGTGGACACGGTGACAGTCTCAACATGAGAGCAGCCTTCCTGGAGGTCCTCAACGACGCCCTGGGATCAGTGGGCGTCATCATCGCGGCAGCCGTCGTGGCCCGCACCGGCTGGACCCGGGCCGACGCCGTGGCCTCCCTCGTCATCGCCGTGCTCATTTTTCCGCGGGCCGTGGTACTGCTGCGCTCAGCGCTGGCCGTCCTCATGGACTTCACACCCGAGGAGCTGGACCTGGCACAGGGTGCGCACCCACATGCTCGGGGTCGACCACGTCGAGGAGGTCCACGACCTGCACGCCTGGACGGTCGCCTCGGGGATGCCGGTGCTGACCGCGCACGTCGTCGTCCGTGACGAGTGCCTGCGCGACGGTCACACCGAGGAGATCCTCGACCGGCTCCAGGGCTGCGTGGCCGAGCACTTCCCGGTCAGGATCCAGCACGCGACCCTGCAGCTCGAGCCCGTCTCGCACCTGGAGCACGAGGCGGCCTACTGCTAGCAGTGGGCTCAGGGACGGCGGTAGCGCTTACGGGTCGGCTCGGGAATGCGGGCCGGCTCCCCGCCCTCCAGGTGCTCGCGGGCGAAGGCGAGAGCGCTGGCGAGCCCCTCCAGACGCTGAGCGGTTGTCATGGACCGGGTGGTCACCTCGACGACCACCTGCCCCCCACCGGCCTCGAAGCCGGTGGCGACCAGGTGCCGGAGGACCCCGGCGCAGTCCTGGTTACCCTGCCCGGGAAGCAGATGGTCGTCCAGAGGACCGGGCACGCCGTCGGTCAGGTGGAGGTGGCGCAGGGTCGGCCCCAGGGAGCGGGCCATCGCCAGGGCGTCGGAACCGGAGGTGGCCGCGTGGGAGATGTCCAGCGTCACCGACTTGTAGCCCTGCCCCACCGGGTCCCAGGTGGGCGAGTAGGCCTGGAAGTCGCGTGTGGAGTGGGCGTGGCGGGGCCTCCAGGTGAACATGTTCTCCACCGCCAGGTGGATCCCCGTGGCGGCCTCACGCTGCGCCACCCCGGCGATGAAGGACCGCGCGTAACGGGACTGCCAGAAGAAGGGCGGGTGCAGCACCACGGTGGGGGCCTTGAGGTAGTGGGCCAGCTCGATGGAGCGGTCCACCTTGTCCCACGGGTCCACTCCGAACACTCCGCGGGTCACCAGCAGTGTGGGGGCGTGGACCGCCAGCACCGGCTGCTCGTACTTGTCCACCAGGGCCGCCAGACGGGTGGCGTCCTGGGATGCCTTCTCGCTCCAAACCATGACCTCGACGCCGTCGTAGCCCAGCTCCTGAGCGATCGCGAAGGTGTCGGGAACGCTGCCGGGAACCACACAGGCAGTCGACAGCCCCACCGGAATACTCATGTCCTCGATGTCCCTTTGTCCCTGGTGTCCCTTGCCCCTCGGTCCTCGTCAGTCCTCATCGCCGGCTCCGGCCCCGGTGCCGGAGCCCTGCGACGACGTCGAGCCGCCCGGATCCTCCTGCCCCTCCCGCCGCGACGGGCGTCGGAACGGGTCGTAGTCCTCGGGGACGGCGGGAGCCTCGGGCTGCGCCCCCGGGGCCGCGCTGGACGTCACGTCGGGGGTGGTGGTCCCCGCCTGCGGCAGACGCACCCCGAAGCGGGGCTGCTCATCGGGCCGGGAGCCGAAGGCCGTCGGCCCGGAGGCATCCTCCCGCGCCCGACGGCGCTCCTGGGTCCGCCGCAGAGCCTCTCCCCCGCGTGAGAGGTTGCCCGGGACGTCAGCCAGGGCCTGGGCCGCCTCACGGACCTCACGGGCGGCGATGATCGAGTAGCGCGAGGCCACAACCTGGCTGATCGAGGTGAAGTCGCGCCGCCCTCGGGTCAGGGCGTAGCTGAAGAGCTGGAAGACGATGCCCCACAGCACCCCCAGCAGGACGCAGGCCCAGAAGCTGAGCCGGGGCCCGTTGCTGCCGGCCACCGACATGATGATGCCGAAGAACATCCCGATCCACAGGCCGCTCATGGCCCCCGACATCGCCGCGCGCCCCCAGCTCATGCGTCCGGTGATGCGCTCGACCTGACGCAGGTCGGTGCCGATGATCGCCAGGTGCTGGACCGGGAACCCCTGGTCGGACAGGGCGTCAACGGCCCTCTGCGCCTCGGGGTAGGTCGCGAAGGAGGCCACCTCCTCCCCCTGGGGCATGACACCACCACCGGGTGACGTCAGGGAGGACAGCGGGCTCGGATTGGCACTCATAGAGGCTATCGTCGCACGCGCGGGCACGCGGCACAGACCCATCAGCAGGCATTCACGCCTCAGGCGCATAGGCTTGGCTTGTGGAGAACACCAGGACGCGCACGACCAGCAGGGTCTTTGTGGCCCGCCTCATCGGCACCTCCGTCTTCGACCCCCTGGGCGACGCGGTGGGCAAGGTCCATGACGTCGTCGTCCTGCTGCAGATGCGCGGGGAGCCGCGAGCGGTCGGGTTCGTCACCGAGGTCTCCAGCAGACGCCGCGTCTTCCTACCGCTGTCCCGGGTCACCGCGATCGAGCCCGGCGCCGTCATCACCACGGGTCTGATGAACATCCGCCGCTTCACCCAGCGCCACGTGGAGACCCTCGTCGTCGGCGAGCTGCTGGACCGGGTGGTCACGATGCGCGACGGGTCGGGGACCGTCACCGTTCGGGACGTGGCCATCGAGCGCGACCGCGGCATGGACTGGAAGGTGACCCGCCTGTTCGTCCAGCGAGCCTCCACCGGACCGCTGGGCCTGCGCCGCGGGGAGACCTTCACGGTGCGCCCCGACGAGGTCACAGGCCTGGCCGCCAGCGCCGACCAGCAGGGCGCCACCGCGTTGCTGGCCACCTTGGAGGACCTCAAGGCCGCCGACCTGGCCGACGTCATGCGCGATCTGCCCCAGGACAGCCAGATGCGCGTGGCCGCCGAGCTGACCGACGAGCGCCTGGCCGACGTCCTGGAGGAGCTCGGCAACGAGGACGCCGTCGCGCTCCTGTCCCGCCTGGAGGCCGGGCGCGCCGCCGACGTGCTGGACGCCATGCAGCCCGACGACGCCGCCGACCTGGTGGCCGACCTCCCCCAGCTCAAGGCCGCCGAGCTCCTGGGCCTCATGGAGCCCGAGGAGGCCGAGGACGTACGCCGCCTCATGGCCTACGACGACTACACCGCCGGTGGCCTCATGACCACCGAGCCGATCATCCTGCCGCCCGAGGCGACGGTGGCGACCTTCCTGGCCCAGTCACGCAAGGCCGAGATCCCCCCGGCCCTGGCCGCCATCGGCTTCGTGTGCCGACCTCCCCTGGAGTCGCCCACCGGCAAGTTCGTGGCATGGTCCACTTCCAGCGACCCTGCGCGAACGCCCCCAGCGACTGGTCGGATCGATCGTGGACACCGACGTCGACTCCGTGCGAGCCGAGGACTCCATCGGAACCGTCACGCGCCTGCTGGCCACCTACAACCTGACAGCCCTGCCGGTCCTCGACGACGCCGGACGTCTTCTGGGCGCCGTCAGCGTCGACGACGTCCTGGACCACCTCATGCCCGACGACTGGCGCGTGGCCGACGAGGCCGTCACCGACGAGACGATCGAGAGGGGAGCCAATGCCTGACCAGCTCGACCAGCCGCTGCCCGACAACCGCCTGCGGTGGCTACGCCGAACCCATCCGGCACGGGCCTCCCGCTCGGACGGGTTCGGCCGCTTCGCCGAGGCGACCGCCCGATTCATGGGCTCGCCCCAGTTCGTGCTCTACATGTCGGTCTTCGTCATCGCCTGGATCGTGGCGAACCTCGTCCTGGCCAAGGTGCAGCGGGCGTGGGACCCATACCCCTTCATCCTGCTCAACCTGGCCTTCTCCACCCAGGCCTCCTACTCGGCCCCCCTCATCATGCTGGCCCAGAACCGCCAGGACGACCGCGACCGGGTCACCGCCGAGCAGGACCGCCAGCGCGCCCAGCGCAACCTGGAGGACACTGAGTTCCTCACCCGGGAGATCGCCGCCCTGCGCCTGGCCATGAACGACGTCGCCACCCGTGACTTCGTGCGCAGCGAACTACGTGACATGCTCAGCGAGATCCTCGCCGAGGAGCGCCTCACCCGCGAGGAGATCACCGAGATCGCGGAGTTCCAGGAGGGGGTCGACGACGAGACCGGCAACCATCCTGGTCATCCCCCCTCGCGTTGAGGACGACCGCCCCTTCTCACGTGGGACGCGCCACCTGTCGAGGCGCCGAGTACCACCCCTAGGATGGGGCCATGCCGCTACCGACTCATGACGCCGTCATGGAGGCGCTGGATCGGGTCATCGACCCCGAGCTGCGCCGCCCCGTCACCGACCTGGGAATGGTCTCCTCCGTTGACATCGCCGAAGACGGCGTGGTCAGCGTCGAGGTGCTCCTGACCGTGGCCGGATGCCCGCTGAAGGACACGATCACCGCTGACACCCGGCGCGAGGTCGGCTCCGTCGAGGGCGTCACGGATGTGCAGGTGAGCCTGGGCGTCATGAACGACGAGCAGAAGGCCGAGCTGCGCCGCCGACTGCGCGGAGGGGCCGCCGAGCCGGTCGTACCCTTCACCCAGCCGGGCAACCTCACCCGGGTCTACGCCATCACCTCGGGCAAGGGCGGCGTCGGCAAGTCCTCGGTGACCGCGAACCTGGCCGCCGCCATGGCCGCCCAGGGGCTGAGCGTGGGCGTCGTCGACGCCGACATCTACGGCTTCTCCATCCCCCGTATGCTCGGGGTGGACCGGGTCCCCACCCAGCTCGACGGCATGATCGTGCCCCCCGTGGCCCACGGGGTGAAGGTCATCTCCATCGGAATGTTCGTCGAGGACAAGCAGCCCGTGGTCTGGCGCGGCCCCATGCTGCACCGTGCCGTCCAGCAGTTCCTCTCCGACGTCTTCTGGGGGGACCTGGACGTCCTTCTGCTGGATCTGCCGCCCGGAACCGGCGACGTGACCATCTCGGTGGCCCAGCTGCTGCCGAGTGCCGAGATCCTTGTGGTCACCACCCCGCAGACGGCCGCGGCCGAGGTGGCCGAGCGAACGGGCCTCATCGCCGCCCAGACGCACCAGAAGGTGGTGGGCGTCATCGAGAACATGTCCTACATGCCTCAGCCCGACGGCTCGCGCCTGGAGATCTTCGGCTCCGGCGGGGGCACGATCGTCAGCGCCTCCCTGAGCGAGACCCTCGGTTACGAGGTGCCGCTGCTGGCCCAGCTGCCGCTGGACATCCGTCTGCGCGAGGGCTCCGACACCGGCAACCCGGCTACCGTGGCCGACGACGGCAAGCCCGTCGCCGACGCCCCCGCAGCTTTGGAGCTGTCCGCCGTCGCCCAGCGTCTGTCCCACCGCGCTCGCGGCCTGGCCGGCAAGAGCCTGGGAGTCACCCCGACCTGAGCCGGCCCTACCGGCCCCAGTTCTGGCCGAGCCCTCACCGAGACCGACACGTTTCGCGTAGCCCGACGGTTTTTCTGTCCGGCTACGCGAAATCCGCCCGGCTCGACGCCTCCAACTCTGGAACGTCTCTAGAAGTCGACGGCGACGTGTGCGGCCTCAGCCCGGGTGCGGGCGGCGGCGTTGGCGGCGCGCACGATGTCACGCGGAGACAGAGGACGCGCTCGGGTGCCGGAGTCCTCGGTCGCCTCCGAGGCGCCCTGCTGGTACTCGTCAGAGGTATCAACGCCCGGTTCGACCAGGCTCGCCGGGACCTCCACCGGCGCAGGCTCAGCCGGCTGCTCACCGGACTCCAGCGATTCGGTCTCCTCCGGCTGCTCGACGTCGGGCTCAGCACCATCCGTCTTCTGGAGCACGCCCTGCGGAGGGACGGGAGACTCAGAGATCACAGAGGTCTCAGTGTTCTCCGCCGCATCGGTCAGGTCGGCCGCCTCGATTCCCTCCGCCGCGTCCTGAGACTCGGTGGAGGCGTTGTCCGCCCTCGCCTCCGCCTGGATGGCGTCGGCCTCGATGTCGGCCTCAGTGCTCGTCTCAGTGTCCGTCTCAGCGTCTGCCTCGGTGTTGTTCTCAGCGTCGTCGTCAGCGTTGCTCGCACTGTTCTTCTCAGCCAGCTGCTCGGCCCGCTTGGCCTCGATCTGCTTGCTCAGCGACTTGGCCCGGTCCTGCTTGACGACGTCGTTGACGACCTGGGCGGCGTCATCGGAGACCTCCTTGGCGGCCGAGCCGACGGACCTGAAGGGGTGGGCGAGGTCCTCACGGATGGCGTCGATGTCCTCCCCCAGGGCGTCGCGCACGATCTTGCGCGGGTCGTACTGGCGCGGATCAAGGCTGGACAGGTCCAGGTCGGCCATCTCGGGGCCGACCTCCTCGGCGATCTGGCTGCGCGCGTTGTCCAGGAACACCCTGAGCTGACGCACCATCTGCGTGAGCTTGCGGGTGTACTCGGGCAGGCGCTGCGGCCCCACCACAACCACCGCCACCAGGACGATGACGAGGAACTCAGATCCAGAGATGCCGAACACGCCGCTCAGTATAAGGAGTCCTCACAGGTCGGCTCCGCATCGGTTCGCCTACCGGCGGACTCACCCGGGCATCCGCCCTTCCCCCTATCCGGCCGAACACCTGGAACAATGTGGCTTGAGGGGCCGCGCCTGGCGCCCCGCAGCAGAAGAAAGGCTCACAGTGAGTGCGGACAAGACGCTGAGCTGGTCCTACACGGAGGACTTCACCGCGGAGGACGAGGCCACCGCCCAGGCCCGTATACGCGGGCTCGAGCTCGGCATCACCCCGGTGTCCTCGGGGACCGGTGCAGCGTTGCGGATGCTGGCCGCCTCTGTGGGGGCCAAGTCCGTGGCCGAGGTGGGCACCGGCACCGGCGTCTCGGGCCTGTGGCTGCTGGGCGGCATGGGCTCCGACGGGGTCCTCACCACCATCGACGTCGAGCCCGAGCTCCAGCGTGAGGCCCGCCGCGCCTTCGACGGTGCCGGCTACCCCTCCTCACGTACCCGCATCATCCAGGGGCGGGCCTCCGATGTCATGCCTAGGATGGCAGCCCGCTCCTACGACATGGTTGTGCTCGACGTCGCCCCGGAGGAGGCGATCCTGCTGGCCTCCAACGCGCTGCGGATGCTGCGCCGAGGCGGGGTCCTGGCCGTCACCCGGGCCCTGTGGAACGACCACGTGGCCGATCCTGCCCGCCGCGACGTCACCACGGTGGCCGCCCGCGAACTCGGCAGGCACTGCGCGCCTCCCGGGCGCTGCTGACGACGCTGCTTCCCGTCGGGGACGGGCTGCTCGTCTCCGTGCGCCAGACCTGACGGCGCAACGTCAGAGGATTAGAGAGGAAGGAGGGTCGGACCCCTCGTGGGTCCGACCCTCTCTTTTGTAGGCTGGATGGCCCTGCTGTCAGTTCCTCGACGCCGAGAACCGAGCGAAACCGGTCTGTCCCCAGACCATCGGGATCAATCAGATCTTGGCGTTGGCCAGAGCCTCCCCAAGCTCCTTGACCTCGTCGGCCGTGATCTCGAGGACGAGTCGACCGCCGCCTTCAAGCGGAACCCGCATGATGATGGCGCGGCCTTCCTTGACGACTTCGAGAGGGCCGTCTCCGGTCCGGGGCTTCATGGCAGCCATGTGCTCACCTTTCGTCAGTGCTGCGCGGGCACATCGCCGCGCGACCTGTCATATTCTACGACATCAAAGGTGCAACGTTCGAGGATGCGTCTGCCATAACAGAACTCACGCCCCGCCCTGGCCGTTGCGCAGCCGGTGGGCGGCGCCGACCACGTAGTCCACAGCCTCCTGAGCGCTGTCGACGACGTGAAGCAGATCGGGGTCGGTCGCAGAGATCATTCCGCGCTCGATCATGATGGTGCGCACCCACTCCAGCAGCCCGCCCCAGTATCCGCTGTCCACCAGGACGATGGGGAAGGAGGAGATCTTCTGGGTCTGGACCAGGGTGACGGCCTCGAAGAGCTCGTCGAGGGTCCCCATGCCGCCGGGCATGACGACGAAGCCGTCGGAGTACTTAACGAACATGGTCTTGCGGGCGAAGAAGTAGCGGAAGTTGACCCCGAGGTCGACGTACTCGTTCATCCCCTGCTCGTAGGGCAGCTCGATGCCGAGCCCCACCGAGGTACCTCCGGCCTCGTGACACCCGCGGTTGGCGGCCTCCATCACGCCCGGGCCGCCTCCGGTGATGACGGCATAGTTGGCGCGAGCCAGCCCAGCCCCGACCTCCACCGCTACCTGGTAGGCGGGGTCCTCGGGCCTGATGCGGGCCGAGCCGAAGACGCTGATGGCCTGCCCCAGCTCGGCCAGGGCTCCGAAACCCTCGATGAACTCGGCCTGAATGCGCATGGCCCGCCATGGGTCGGAGTGAAGCCAATCGGCGTCGGCGGCGCTGCTCAGCAGTCGTGCGTCGGTGGTCTGGGTGGGGATCTGGGTGCCGCGCAGCACCACTGGCCCCTTGCGGTAGGACTCGCGTGTACTCATACGACCATGATTCCCCAAACCAGCCGGGTACGGAGAAGAGCCGGTCGGTGTCGACAGCGACAACGGCCGAGGGCGAGCGGGTGAGCACTCGCCGTTCAGGCCAACCAGTCGCGCAGGATGGAGGTGACGGCGTCGATCTGCTCGACGGGGCAGTGCTCGTCGTCGGTGTGGCAGAGCATCGGGTCACCGGGGCCGAGGTTGACCGCGGGGACCCCGGCCGCCGAGAAGCGGGCGACGTCGGTCCACCCGTACTTGGGGCCGACCCCTCCCCCGCGGGCGCGAACGGCCGAGACAAGCTCGGCGGCCAGAGGCGAGTCCAGGCCGGGTCGGGCCGCCGGGCAGAAGTCGTCGACGACGACGTCAACCCGCCCGGTTCCCGCGGTGATGACGGGTAACTCGAGGTCATCGGCATCAATGGCCCCGTCGGCGCCCTCGGCGGGCAGTCCGGCCAGGATGCGTAAGGCCCGAGCGAGGGCCTGCTCGGCGGTCAGGTCGGGGGCGAAGCGGTAGTTGACGCCGATGCGACAGCGGTCGGGGACCGTGTTGGAGGCAACGCCGGCCTCGATGCTCACCACGGAGAAGCTCTCCCGGTAGGTCAGGCCCTCAACCTCGACCTCGCGCACCGGCGCCTCGGCAGCGCGGTCGATGATGGGAGCGGCGGCATGGACGGCGTTGACGCCGCGCCAGGCGCGCCCGGAGTGGGCGGCAGTGCCGTGGACGGTGAGGGAAACGCGCAGGGTGCCATTGCAGCCGCCCTCGACCTGGGCACCGGTGGGTTCGCCCAGGACGGCGAAGTCGGCCTCCAGCCAGTCGGGGTGGGCCCGGAGGGTGCGACCCAGGCCGTTGAGGTCGCTGGTGACCTCCTCGTTGTCGTAGAAGACCCAGGTGACGTCGCGGCGCGGCGCACTCATGGTGGCGGCCAGGTGGAGAGCGGCGGCCACCCCGCCCTTCATGTCGACGCTGCCGCGCCCCCAGATGACCTCGGTGCCCTCTCTGCGCTCGAGGCGTCCGGGGACGTTGTCGGTGTGCAGGGAGACGGGGACGGTGTCGAGGTGACCGGCGATGACGACCCGCTCGGGTCGACTCAGGTGGGTGCGGGCGATCACGGTGTTGCCGTGGCGAAGGATCTCCAGGTGCTCCAGCTCGCCCAAGGCGGCCTCGACGGCGTCGGCCAACGGGGCCTCGGTCCCGGAGACGCTGCGGGCATTCACCAGGGCCAGGGCCAGCTCGGCCGGGCTCGCGGCGTCCGGCCCCGTCAATGGGGGCAGGGCGACGGTGGCGGACTGGTCTGAGAACGGTTCCGGCGAAGTGGAGGAGGCCATGCCCCGAGGCTAACGGAGACGAGGACATACCGGCCCGCCCGCGGCCCGCTTCACCGGTTCACGTCGGCCGCCTTCTGGGCGCCGGCCCACCACATCGAGCGCTCGGCCTCGCCTCCTCCAGGCCTTCATCCACCGGACATCTCACCTTTCTAAAATGAACTCGAATTGCAATCCAAATTTAGTTCAGGATTACTTATTTTACGCATGATCCGAGGACATCTCACCTAAATTCTTCTTGTGTCTGGAAACACCCGTGAGGAGAATCATTGTGAGCGCTTCCAGAACTTTTAGCGCGGTACCGTCACCGACATGACCCGAGGCCACACACACGTAGACGACGACGCCGTGAATGCCTGGATCCACGACGATCCGGACCCCGCCACCCGCGCCGAGCTCACCGAGCTTCTGGCGGCGGCCCGCTCTCAAGGCGAGCAGGCCGCAGTGGCTCAGGCGGCCCTGAACGACGCCTTCAGCGGCACGCTCGACTTCGGTACGGCCGGCTTGCGTGGTCGCCTGGGCGGAGGCCCCAACCGGATGAACCGGGTCGTCGTCATTCGGGCCGCTGCGGGCCTGTCCGCTTACCTCAAGGACCGCCTTGGCGAGGGTTTCAGCGTCGTCATCGGTTACGACGCCCGCCACAACTCCGAGCAGTTCGCGCGCGACACAGCGGCAGTGGTCACGGGCGCGGGCGGGCGAGCCATTCTCTTCGAGTCGCACTGCCCCACCCCGGTGCTCGCCTTCGCGCTACGGCGCCTGGAGGCCGACGCCGGCGTCATGGTGACCGCCTCGCACAGCCCTCCCCAGGACAACGGCTACAAGGTCTACCTGGGTGGACGGGCCGTGAACGACTCGGGCCAGGGAGCCCAGATCGTTCCCCCTATGACACTGAGATCGCTGCGGCGATCGACGCCGTCGGACCGGTCGAGTCCGTACCGCGCCCGCAGTCGGGCTGGGAGACGATCGACCCGGCCATCCGGGAGGAGTACATCGAGCGGGTCGCCCAGGCGGCCCGGATGAAGGCCCCCGCCCCGGTACGGATCGTGCTGACTGCGATGCACGGCGTGGGCGGGGCCACCTGCCGGGAGGTGCTTGCCCGGGTCGGATTCACCGACGTCGTCGAGGTAGCCGAGCAGTTCGAGCCCGACCCGGACTTCCCGACGGTCGCCTTCCCCAACCCGGAGGAGCCCGGGGCCCTGGACCTGGCGCTTGCCAGGGCGCGAGAGGTCGAGGCGGACCTGGTGATCGCCAACGACCCCGACGCCGACCGCTGCTCGGCCGCCGTCCCGGACGCGGACGCCCCTGGCGGCTGGCGTCAGCTGACCGGTGATGAGGTCGGTGCGCTCCTGGGTGAGCAGGCCGCTGAGCTGGCCGCTTTCGCAGGCAATGGGGTCCTGGCCTGCTCGGTGGTCTCCTCCCGGCTGCTGCGCCGGATCGCCCAGTCCCATGGGCTGGGGTTCCGCCGCACCCTGACGGGCTTCAAGTGGATCAGTCGGGAGCCGGGCCTGGTCTTCGGCTACGAGGAGGCGCTGGGTTACTGCGTGGATCCCGCTGCGGTGCGGGACAAGGACGGCATCTCGGCCTCGGTGAGGCTGGCGGTGCTGACTTCAGTGCTCAAGCAGCAGGGGCGCACGCTGCAGGACCTGCTCGACCGACTGGCCCGTGAGCACGGTCTGCACGCCACGAGCCCGTTGAGCATGAGAGTAGAGGACCTCGACATCATCACCAAGACCATGGAGCGCCTGCGTTCGGGCGGGGCTCCGGCCAAGCTCGCCGGTTCCCCGATCACCACGACGGTGGATCTGCTCGACGGCATCTCGGACGGCAACGGCGGCACCCTTCCCCCCACGAACGGCCTGGTGTGGGTGACGGCCTCGGATGACCGGGTGGTCGTGCGACCCTCAGGGACCGAGCCCAAGCTCAAGTGCTACTGCGAGGTGATCCTGCCGGTGGGTGACACTCCGGTGGCCGAGGTGCGTGAAGCGGCCGCCGAGCGACTGGAGGTCATCAAGGAGGACCTGCGCGGCGTCCTGGGGATCGCCGCCTGAGCAGTTTCATCCGGGCACTGAGGGCTCAGCGCCGGAACGGGACCCTCACCCGGGTCCTGCTCATCACAACCCAGTGGGCGACGGCGGAGATGACGTACACCAGCCCCGAGACCACAGCGATAACACCACCGGCAGACAGGCCCATCCGTACGGCGACCCATAAACCGGCAAGGGACGTCACCGCCCCGAGGACCGGCGCCGTCAGCAGCAGCTGACGCATCGTGCGGGTCCAGGGAGCCAGCGCGGCCGCAGGTGCGGCGATGAGCGCGATGGGCAGGATCGTGCCGACGGCCGGTACCAGCATGACGATGGTCAGGGTGATCATCACCATGACGGTGGCTTCCGGCCAGGCGGGGCGCAGCCCGCTGGCGCGGTAGCCCAGCGGATCGAAGCTGTAGAAGGTGAGGAACCGCCCAGCCACCAGGAGCACGAGCACCGTCAGTACCAGGACAGCACCGACGGCGATGACGTCCACACGGCTGACGCTGAGGACGGATCCGGCCAGGAAGGAGTCCACCTTGAGGGGCAGCGGGGAGAACCACTTGGAGAGGAAGTAGCCCAGGGCGAAGCCGAAGGTGAGGACCACGCCGGCCGCCGACTGCGATGTCATGCCCGGAACCTGTGAGAGCCGGCGCATGAGCCAGATCATCGGCAGGCACATGAACCCGGCTCCTACGAGCACCAGGGCGGACAGGAGGTTGAAGTCGGCACGCTGACCGAGGACCGCCTGCGAGAACCAGGCAGCAACGACGACGCCGACGATCGCACCCGGGAAGGTGGCGTGCGTGAGTGACTCGGTGAAGAAGATCCGCCGGTGGACGAGGGCGATCGCGCCCACGAGCCCGGCGAGCAGCCCCATGAGGATGACCTCGATGATGGGCAGGAGAAGGATGTCGAGCCCGATGCTCATGCCGGCTCCTCCTGCGAGACCATGTCTTTCGGCATCGTCTCGCGAATCTGCGCTGTGCTGAACGTCGTTGTCCTGCCCCCGGTCCCACCACGCATCCGGCGGAGCCGCTCGCGCAGGCCGACGGCACCCACGGCGAGGAGGAAGATCGCGGTCATCACCAGGGCCACGGCAGCCTGCGGGGAGACCGGTTTGTCAAGGGTCGCGGGCAGGGCCATGAGCAGCATGCCGAGGTAGCCGCCACCCACGCCAACGACAACGGCGATGAGGACCATGGTGCGCACCCGGGAGGAGAGAATGCGCGCCGTCGCTCCGGGGATAACGAGGTAGCCGATGACGAGGAGGGTCCCCACCGCCGTCGAGGCCGAGACGACCGCGGCCGCGATGGCGGTGTTGAGGACCAGATCGAGCGCGAGGAGACGCAGACCCGAAGCGCGGGCGCCGGTGCGGTCGAAGGCGTAAGCGACCTGCTCCTTCCAGGTCGCCATGATGAGCAGGAGCGCGACGGCGCACACGATGAGCGCCTGGGCCAGGCGCTCATCGGTGACCTCCAGGAGTCGACCGAACATGAGGGCCTCGAGCTGACCGGACATGTCGCCCTTGGCCAGGGACAGGATGAGCCCGATGGAGAAGAAGCTGGTGAGGACGACGGCAGTGCCGGCCTCGGAGGCCTCATGGTGACGCGCGCGGTGAGAGACGATCGTCAGCACCAGGGCCGCGGCGACGGCAACAACGGAAGCGGCCGGGATGATCGCATTGATCCCCAGTAGACGGCGCCGGCGACGATCCCGGGGAAGACGGCGTGGACCATGGCCTCAGCACTGAACTCAGCGCTGCGCAGGTTGATGATGACGCCGATGACGCCGGCGACGACGCCCAGGAGCACCACCATGACCAGAGGCCGGAAGAGAAAGGGGGCGTCGGCCAGAAGCGTGAGGCCGGGGACGTTCTCAGCCGCCAGACGCAGCTGCTCGAGGATCTGGCTGAAGAGCATCATGAAGCCGTTCACTGCGACTCCCCCTCCCCTGCTCCAGACCGCAGGCCCAGCAACCGGGTGGTGCCGTGGCCGCCGTAGGCCTCATCGATGTAGCGGGCCACGAGGACCTTGTCACGCGGCCCGAAGGCGATCTGTCGACCGGCCAGGAGTGCAGCCTGCTCGCAGGTCTCCTGGGCCAGGACGAGGTCGTGGGTGGAGACGATCAGTGAGATGCCATGCTCCTTGAGGTCGGTGATGATGGACAGCAGGGCCTCGCGGTTGGGCTGGTCCAGGCCGTTGAAGGGCTCGTCGAGGAGGATGAGACGGGGCCGGGCGGCCACGCAGCGGGCGACGAGGACGCGCTGCTGCTGGCCTCCGGACAGGGTTCCGAAACGCCGCTCGGCCCGGTCGGCCAGACCGACGCTCTCAAGGGCCTCCAGCGCCCGACGACGGGTCTGGGCTCCGGGGCGCCGCAGGATGCCGAGCTGGGAGTACATGCCCATCTGGACCACCTCCCGCACGGTGACGGGGAAGGTGGGGTCGAGGTCGCTGACCTGGGGAACGTATCCGACGGACCCGCGCGGCGCACGTCCCGGCGCCGCCCCGTTGACCCGCACCCGTCCGGAACTGACGACCACCATGCCGAGCAGGGCCCGCATGAGGGTGGTCTTGCCCGAGCCGTTAGGGCCGACGAGGGCCAGGGCCTGTCCGGCCGGGACCTGCCCGGTGACGCCGGTAAGCACCGTGGAGGGGCCGTAGGAGAAGGAGGCGTCCTCCAGGCTGACGACCGGCTCGGCCGAGGCGGGTGCGGGATCGCGGGGGTCTGTCATGTGTTGCCTCACTTGACGTCGGATGCCTTGGGGGTCCACTGGGCGAGGTCGGCGGGGATCTCAGTCACCGTTCCACCCCAGGCCTTGGTGAGGTTGGAGACGTTGTGGAGGATGGAGCCGATGTAGGTCTCGCCGTCGGAGCCGGGGGTGCCCAGGGAGTCGCCGTAGAGGGCCTCGTCGCCAATGACGGGCTTGACCCCGGCGACCTCGGCGACCTTCTGGACTGACTTGGGGTTGTTGGAGTTCTCGGCGAAGATGGCCACGGCGCCGGAGGCCTTGACCTTGTCAGCGGTCTGCTGGATCTTGTCGGCGGTGGCGTCCTGCTGGGCGTTGAAGTCGGACAGGGCAGCGCCCTCGAACTTCACTCCGAACTCGTTGCTGAAGTAACCGAAGGCGTCGTGGCTGGTGAACAGGACCCGCTTGTCCTGTGGCACCGAGTTCAGGGAGCTGGCCGCCCACTCATCGAGAGCCTTGAGCTTGGCGACGTAGGCGTCCACGTGACTGTGGAAGACACCGGCCTGGTCGGGTGCGGCCTTCTCGAGGGCAGCGCCGATGTTGGTGACCTGGACGATGGCGTTCTTCGGGGAGGTCCACACGTGGGGGTCGAAGCGGAACTCGGGCTCACTCTCCCCCTCCTCAGGGGGGAAGGGCCACTTGGCCACCTCGACCTTGGCGCTGCCCCGATCGACCTTGTAGGGCTTGGCCTCCTCCTTCTTCTTCTGAGCGGCGAGGTCATCGACGTCGGCCGCTCCGGCCACACCGGAGGTCACCACCATGGTGCCCTTGAAACCGGTGGAGTCGACGGCGGAGTCGAGGAAGTGCTCCAGGTCGACGCCGGAGACGAAAAAGAGGTCCGCCTTGGACAGGGGCCTTGGACTGGGCCGTGGTCATGTCGTGCTCGTGCGCCGAGGCGTTGGGGGCGAGCAGGCAGGTGAGCTTGAGGCGGGACTTGGCCTTGGCGGCGTCGGCGCCGAAGTGCTGGGTCTTGCCATCGGCTCCGGTGCGGTCGAAGGAGAGGTCGCTGGAGGCGTCTCCGGTGGCGAGCTGGGTGATGTAGTCGCAGATCTGGGTGGTGGAGGCGACAGCCTTGACCGTACCTGACTCATCGGACGAGGTGGAGCTGCGACCGCAGGCCACCAGGGTCGGAAGGGACAGGGCGAGGCAGGCGAGCGCCGCGGCGCTGCGGCGACTCATAGTGGGGACGGTTCTCATAGCGCCGAGTATAGTTTCGGGTACCCGAAACCTTGCAAGTTGAGGCACTCTTCCTGACGCACTCCTTGCGCGCACAAGCACGGGCCCGGCGGTGACGCCGGGCCCGTCAGTGGTTCTCAGCGAGACACGGACTCCTCAGTCGTCCAGCCCCTCCAGGACAGCGGCAGTGGCGGACAGCCCCAGACGATTGGCACCTGCCTCGACCATGGCGAGAGCGTCGGCGGCGGTGCGGATGCCGCCGGAGGCCTTGACGCCGAGACGGTCTCCGACGGTGGCGCGCATGAGGGCGACGGCGTGGGTGGAGGCCCCGCCGGCGGGGTGGAAGCCGGTGGAGGTCTTGACGAAGTCGGCTCCGGCGACCTCGGCGGCGCGGCAGGTGGCGACGATCTCATCATCGGTGAGAGCGGCGGACTCGATGATGACCTTGAGGAGGGCGCCCCGGCAGGCCTCTCGCACGCCGCGGATGTCAGCCTCGACAGCGTCGAAGTCACCTTCCTTGACGAGGCGGAGGTTGACGACCATGTCGACCTCCTCGGCCCCCTTGGCAACGGCGTCGGCGGCCTCAGCGGCCTTGACGGAGGTGGCGTGAGCACCGGAGGGGAAGCCGCAGACCGTGGCCAGATGCAGACCGGCAGGCAGGTTCAGCGGGAGGAGGCTCGGGGAGATGCACACGCTGTAGGCGCCCAGGGCGGCGGCCTCGGCGACGAGCGCGTCGACCTGAGCAGCGGTGGCCTCGGGCTTGAGAAGGGTGTGGTCGATGAGGGAGGCGATCTTGGCGCGCGTGATCATGGGGTTCCTTTCGAGAGCGTTCACCCCATCATGGACCGACCTGCCTTATGCCGGCAATAACCAACCACGCGACACACCATCGACGCTGGAATCACAGATGAGAAAGGACGTTGATGATGTTTCCATCAGCATCCCGAAAGAAGAAACGACGCACCCCCCCACTCTTCCACAGCGAGATCATGCACGATCTCCCACCCGCTCTCCCGAGCAATCCTATACGCGCCATCCAGATCATCCACCTCAACGGAGACAGACGGATTGACAGAAGCAGTGGGATCAGAAGTGATCAAACTGATTTGAACAGAACGATCTCCTGGCGGAGACAGGGTTGCAATCCAACCATGATTCATGATCATCTCCATACCGGTGATGCGACGGTATGCCTCGATGGCGGCATCAAGATCGCTCACAGTGATGAGCGGCACGGCTCGTTGTATCGACATAGATATCACTCCACATCACTGGTTCTCGTCATGGACTGCCTTCACCAGAACGCGAGCTGGCGCGCCCGTTTCGCACCCTTGCAACCGCGATCACTACGGCAATCACCGACCCCAGAACTGGAAGGGAGAAGGCGCACAATAGCACCACAGTGCTACGAACTCCTCTTGCACCGACAAAGACGTACAGCGCTGAGACCACACCTGCAACATACAGCAGACAAGCGCCGCTTCCGGCGCGGATAAAGAGAACACGCACCCACCTTTCAGGACGCGGAACCTTTTCCCACCCCTTGAGTCAGGATAATACTCTTGCTGGTCAGTTTTCGGGCGCGATGACGGCGAGGACGCGGGGCCAGCCGCCGAGTTCGCGGGGACCGGGGCGGTGAGGATCGCGCCGGGCGGTCAGGTCGAGGGCCCGTACTGATCCGCTGGAGGGCTCGTAGAGGTACGCGTGGCCCCGACCGGGGTCATCCTGCCCGATGGTCCGCCAGGGCAGGGCCAGGACGTAGTGGCGGGAAACGGCCGGGGTTCGCGCCAGGGCTGTGCGCAGCCGCGGCCCCACGGATCCCGAACCGGTCTCCGCCACCGTGTCAGTGTCGAGGACGACGGACCACCGGTCACCAGAACGACCGGGAGCCCACCGGCCAACGCCTTACGGATCGAGACGACCTCACGCCCCCAGGCGGGGCCATGGTCGCCCACCCACCTCACCGTGTAACGACGGCGCCCGCCGCCCGGGGTGCAGGTGCTCACGATCTCGGTCATCTGCCGGGCCACGGACCAGGGCGTGGAGCCGAGTGCCCGCGGCCAGGGCAGGGCCCCCAGGCCGCGGACATTCATGGCCCGTTGGATCCGCAGCTGCTGGCGAGACAGAAGAGACATCAGGTGCTTGCCCTCCCGGCCGGGCTCCGACGACGCGGCCTCCTCCCAGGTGAGCTCACCCGTGAGGGCCCAGCGTTCTGCGGGTGCCAGGAGCAGGCGGGCGGCCAGGAGGCAGGTGGGCCCGCAGGTGGTGCCGTCCGTCTGGGTCAGGGTGATGGCCTGGCCCGCCTGGGTGAGGCGGCCCACCCGCAGCCGGGAGTTGACGACGCGCGCCACGATCCTGGGCCTGCTCGAGCGGGTCCCCTGTCATCCAGCTATCCGACCCGCTCCAGGACGACGCCGCGCTCCCGGCGGGCGACGGCGTCGGCGGCCTGCGGGGAGCCGGCCTGGGAGATGACGATGCCGCCGGCGAGCGCCTCCCGGGCGCGGGTGAAGCGCTCGGGGGTGGCGGTGTGCAGAGTGAGCAGCGGCTGGCCGGCACGTACCGGGTCCCCGGGCTTGGCGTGCATGGTGACGCCGGCGACGGCCTGGACCGGGTCCTCCTTGCGGGCTCGCCCGGCCCCGAGGCGCCAGGCCGCCACCCCGACGGCGAGGGCGTCCAGCGTGGTGAGGACGCCGTCAGCCGGGGCGGTGACGGTCTCGGTCTCGGGCGCCTGGGGCAGGGGCGCGTCCGGGTCCCCTCCCTGGCGGCGGACCATGTCGCGCCAGACGTCCATGGCGCGCCCGTCGGCCAAGGCAGCGCGGACCTCGTCCTCCCCCACGGGCCTACCGGCGGCGGCGCACATCTCCAGGGTCAGGGCGACGGTGAGATCGACGACGTCGGCCGGTCCCCCGCCGGCGAGCACCTCGAGGGTCTCGGCGACCTCGATGGCGTTGCCGGCGGTGAGCCCGAGCGGAGTGGACATGTCGGTGAGCAAGGCCCGAGTGGCGACACCCGCGTCGGTGCCCATGGCCACCATGGTGGAGGTGAGCTCGCGGGCCTGGTCGAGCTCTTTCATGAAGGCGCCCGAGCCGACCTTGACGTCCAGGACGAGCGCGCCGGTGCCCTCGGCGATCTTCTTGGACATGATCGAGGAGGCGATGAGGGGGACGCAGGAGACAGTGGCGGTGGTGTCGCGCAGGGCGTAGAGGCGCTTGTCGGCGGGGGCGAGGCCCGCCCCGGCGGCGCAGATGACGGCGCCGGGGCCACCGACGTCGAGCATCGACACGATCTCCTCGCCCGTGAGGTCGGCCCGCCAGCCGGGAATGGACTCCATCTTGTCCAGGGTCCCTCCGGTGTGCCCCAGCCCGCGGCCGGAGAGCTGGGGGACACTCACGCCGAAGACGGCCACGAGGGGCGCCAACGGAAGGGTGATCTTGTCTCCCACTCCCCCGGTGGAGTGCTTGTCCGCCGTCGGGCGGCCGAGTCCGGAGAAGTCCATGCGTTCCCCGGAGGCGATCATGGCGCTGGTCCAGCGGGCGATCTCGGCCCGGCTCATGCCGCGCAGGTAGATGGCCATGGCCAGAGCGCTCATCTGCTCGTCGGCGACGACGCCGCGGGTGTAGGCGTCCACGACCCAGTCGATCTGGGCGTCGGTCAGGGCGGCGCCATCGCGTTTGGCGGCGATGACGTCGACGGCGTCGAAGGGCTCGACGGCCAGTGGGGTGGTGGGAACGTTCACGGGGTTCTCCTCATCTGTGCTCGTCGGCTGCTTATGAGTCGGCTACTCGTCAGCTGCACTGACCGACGACGCGTTCGACGTCGGCGGCGGTGAAGCGGTCGGGCAGGACCTTGTCGATGGACATCACTCCTGCGGGCATGGCCAGCACCATACTTTCGGCGGCGTGCTCGCTCAGGAGCTGGCGGCAGCGCCCGCACGGTGCGCAGGCCCGGCCATGGGCGTCCACGCAGACGAAGGCGACCAGGCGCCCGCCCCCGGTGCGGATGAGCTCGGAGACGAGCCCGCACTCGGCGCACAGCGTGACGCCGTAGCTGGCGTTCTCCACGTTGCAGCCCGAGACGAGACGGCCGTCATCGACCAGGGCGGCGGCACCGACCTTGAAGCGGGAGTAGGGGGCGTAGGCGTGAGTCATGGCCTCGATGGCGAGGTCGTGCAGGTTCTGCCAGTCGACGTCGGTCAGGGCGACGGGGGCGACAGATGGGGCCACGGCTGGATTCACTGCCCCGCTCTCCGGGGCGCCGGCGGGACTGGTCACGGGTAGGGCACTCCCTCGGCGGCGGGCGCGCGTACCTTGCCCACGAAGCCGGCCACCGCCAGGATCGTGACGATGTAGGGGATCATGGAGATGATGTCGGGTGAGACGGAGCTGCCGATGACCGGCAAGGTCTGGGCCACGGAGGTGGCGAAGCCGAAGAGCACCGCCGCGCCCAGTGATCCCAGGGGCCGCCAGGCGCCCAGGATCATGGCGGCCAGGGCGATGTATCCGTTGCCGGCGGTCATGTCGTTGTCGAAGGACAGACCCGAGCCGACGGTGAAGAAGGCACCGCCCAGTCCCGCCAGCGCCCCGGCCAGGGCGAGGTTGGCCACGCGGGTGCGCATCACCTTGATGCCGACGGTATCGGCGGCCTTGGGGTGCTCGCCGCAGGCTCGCAGCCGCAGCCCCCAGCGGGAGCGGAAGAGCATGTAGGACAGGATCGCCACGGCGGCGTACATGAGGTAGACGAGGATCGTCTGCTGGAAGAGGACCGGCCCGATGAGAGGGATCCGGGACAGGACCGGCACCGCCAGGGTGGGCAGGCGCAGGGCCCGGTTGAGGCTTGGGCTGGAGGACAGGAAGGTGGAGAACAGGAAACCGGTCAGTCCTGAGACCAGGACGTTGAGGACGACGCCGACGACGATCTGGTTGACCCGGTAGCGCAGGCCGAACAGGGCCAGCAGGAGCGCCACGAGGACTCCGGCCACGGGTGCGGACACGAGTCCCACCCACGGGCTGGAGCAGGCCGAGGCGACGACAGCGCCCAGGAAGGCCCCGCCCAGGAGCTGTCCCTCGATGGCGATGTTGATGGTGCCCGAACGCTCCCCGATGATCCCGGCGAGCGACCCGTAGACGAGGGGGACGCTCAGTCCCAGCGCGGAGGACAGGATGGTCACCAGGGGGATGACGCCGTTGCGCCCGGCACCGGCCCACGCCAGGAAGGCGATGACGAATCCGATGCCGATGAGGGACGGTGACCCAGGTCGGGATCCTGCTGCGACGCCGGGCCCGGTGGAAGGCGACGGCGGTGGCGGCGACGACGATCCCGGCCGCGACGAGGATGACCAGGCGCGCGTTGAGCGTGGGGGCCCCGAGCCGGAAGAGGTCGGAGGAGGCGGTGAGGTTGAAGGTGGTCGAGCCGTGGGCGCCCACTGCCATGAGTCCCTGGAGGAGGAGCGCAACGACGCCGGTGAGCGGGATCTTGAGGTTCATGGGCTCCACTGCCGTGGAGGCGGAGGAGGCTGAAGCGGTTGGCTCGGTTGACGCGGCTGAAGTGGTGGAGACGGTCATGGCTCAGGCCTCCTTCGCGGCGGGAGCGGCCGGGGCGGGCGCCGTAGCCGGAGCTGCGGCCGGGACTGAGGCGGGGGACGGATCGGCGCCGCCACCCCGAGACTTTCGGCGCTCCGGGAGCCGGAAGATGGCCCGGACCAGAGGCGGCGCGGCGATGAACAGCACGATCGTGGACTGCAGGACTAGGACGATCTTGATGTGGGTTCCCGGTGCGGCCTGCATGGCGGTGCCGCCGGCGCGCAGCGCCCCGAAGAGCAGGCCGGCCAGTACGGTCCCCACGGGCCGGGAGCGGCCCAGCAGCGCCACCGTGATGGCGTCGAAGCCGATGGTTCCCACGACGGACTCGTCCATGCTCTTCTGGGTGCCCAGGACCGGCGCCGTGGCGGCCAGCCCGCACAGGGCGCCGGAGATCATCATGACCAGGCTCGTCACCCAGGGCACGCTCATACCGGCAGTGCGAGCGGCCTCGGCGTTGAGGCCGGTGGCCCGCAGCTGGAAACCGAGGCGGGAGCGCTCCATGAGCCACCACACGACCACGGCCACCAGCAGGGCCAGGAGGAAGCCGGCGTGGAGGCGGAAGGAGCTGCCGGCCAGCGAGGGGTACTGGGCGGAGTCGGCCACGGTCAGGGACTTGCGGTTGGCGGTCTCCCCTTCCCCGTTGAAGGCCTTGAGGCTGAGCACCTGGGACAGCAGGTGGGCGGCGATCGAGTTGAGCATGATCGTCACGATGACCTCGTTGGCCCCGGTGCGGGCCTTGAGGACGCCGGCGATGCCGCCCCACATCAGTCCTCCCAGGGCCGCTCCGACAACGGCCACGAGCAGGTGGGCCACCGGCGGCAGGTTCCAGGCGATGCCCGCGTAGCAGGCCGTGATCGCCCCGAGGATCATCTGCCCCTGGCCACCGATGTTGAACAGGCCGGCGCGGAAGGCAACCGCCATGCCGAGCCCCGCGATGATGAGTGGGGTGGCGTTGGTGAGGGTGTCGGTGATGGGGCGGATCATGCGCACGCCTGTGGTGGCACGCCAGTCGAAGATGGCGCCGCGCAGCAGGGAGCTGTAGGCCTCGCTCAGAGTGGATCCGGTGGCATGGAGGAAGTCGCCGGGACGGTTGAGGAGGTAGCCGGCCGTGTAGCGCACCTCGGAGTCGGCCGCGAGGATGAGGATCGAGGACAGGATGAGGGCGGTCAGGATCGCGAGCAGCCCGACGACGGCGGGTGAGGAGGCGACCTGCCGCAGCAGGGCGGCCTGGCCGGCCGACTGGCTGCTCGTGCGGTCGGTGGTCTGGTCGGTGGGCGGGTCCGCTGACGCGGACGTCGCTGCAGGGCCGGAGCCGGTGGAAGGTGTACTCATCGTGGCTGCTCCTGAGGGTCGAGGGCCTGCTCTGCGGGGGCGCCGGCCATCATGAGGCCCAGGGCGTCGCGGGCGGTGTCGGCGGGGACGGTGCCGACGATCCGTCCGCGGTACATGACGGCGATCCGGTCGGCCAGGGGCGTAGATCTCGTCGAGCTCGGAGGAGATGATGACGACGGCGGTGCCGGTGTCCCGCTCGGCGACGATGCGCTGGTGGACGAACTCGATGGAGCCGACGTCCAGGCCGCGGGTGGGCTGGGAGGCGACGAGGACCTTGAGGGGCCGGGAGAGCTCACGGGCGAGGATGGCCTTCTGCTGGTTGCCTCCCGAGAGGGTCGAGATGGCGTCGCCGACGTCGGTGACGCGAACATCGAACTCCTCGCACATCCGGTGGGCGGCCTCGCGCACGCGCGTTGGGGACAGTGACGGGCCCCGGCCCAGGGCGGGGTCGTCGTAGCGGTCCAGGACCATGTTCTCGGCGACGGAGAGCTCGGCGATCATGCCGTCGGTGGAGCGGTCCTCGGGGACGAAGCCGAGTCCCGAGCGCAGTCGGCGGCGCACCCCGTGGCGGGTGACGTCGTGGCCGTCGAAGGCGATGCTGCCGGTGGTCGGCGGGCACAGCCCGAGGATGACCTCGCTCAGCTCGGTCTGCCCGTTGCCCTGAACGCCCGCGATGGCGAGGATCTCACCGGCGCGCACGTGCAGGTCGACGTCGTCGAGCAGGACGGTGCCGTCCTCGATAAAGCTGACGCCGCTCAGGGTCAGGGCCTCCGGGCCGGCCTCGGCCGGGGGCTTGTCCACGGTGAGGGAGACGTCGTGGCCGACCATGAGGCCGGCGAGCTCGGCGGCCGAGGCGGTGGGCTCAGCGGTGCCGACGACGCGGCCGCGACGGATGACGGTGATGGTGTCGGCCACTTCGCGGATCTCGCGCAGCTTGTGGGTGATGAAGACGATCGAGGTGCCGGCGGCCTTGAGCTCGCGCATGATAGCGATGAGCTCATCGGTCTCCTGCGGGGTGAGTACGGCGGTGGGCTCGTCGAGGATGAGGACCTTGGCGTCGCGGGCCAGGGCCTTGATGATCTCCACGCGCTGCTGGACGCCGACGGGCAGGTCCTCGATGAGGGCGTTCGGGTCGACGTCGAAGCCGAAGCGACGGGAGATCTCGGTGACCTTGGCCGCGGCGGCACCGGCGTCGATGATTCGCAGCGGCCCGACCGGCTCGTAGCCCAGGGCGACGGACTCGGCCACGGTGAAGACGGGCACGAGCATGAAGTGCTGGTGGACCATGCCGATGCCGGCGGCCACGGCGTCGCCCGGCCCGGAGAAGGCCACGGGCTCGTCGTCGATGAGGATCTGTCCGGCGTCGGGCTGGTAGAGGCCGTAGAGGACGTTCATGAGTGTGGACTTGCCCGCGCCGTTCTCGCCCAGGAGGGCGTGGATCTGGCCGGGCTCGACGGTCAGGTCGATGCGGTCGTTGGCCACGAGCGGCCCGAAGGCCTTCGTGATCCCGCGCAGCTCAAGCTTCACAACAGACTCGCTTCCGGGTGGCGGTGGAGACTCTAGGACAAGGCCCCGGTGGGGGCGCTCAGGAGGGGTCGTAGGGGGTCGAGACGTCGAGAGTTCCGTCGATGATCTGGGTGCGCAGCTCCTCGATCCGAGCCTTGACCGGCTCGGGCACCCGGGAGTCGAAGTCGTGGAAGGGGCGGCGGCCACTCCTTGGTTCTTGAGGGTGCCGATGTAGGGCTCGGCGGAGAACCTGCCCTCGGAGGCGCCCTTAACGGTGTCGTAGACCGAGTTGCCGATCTCCTTGACCACGGAGGTCATGATGATGGATCCTTCGCTGGTGGAGATGTAGCCGTCGGAGTCGACCCAGATGACGGCGTTGGCGCCGCCGGCGGCGTTCCTCTGCTTGACGGTGGACAGCGTGCCCTGGCCGACAGGACCGGCCACGGGCATGATGACGTCGGCCCCCCTGGGAGATGAACTGCTCGGTAATGGCCTGGCCCTTGGCGGCGTCGGAGAAGTTGCCGACGAAGGACCCGCCCTTGCCGGTGGTGGTGTCCCAGCCCTTGACCTGGACGAAGGCGCCGGTGTCCTCGTTGTAGCGGGCCACGCCTTTGGCGAAGCCGTCCATGAAGATCTGGACGGTGGGCAGGGGCTTGCCGCCGTAGGTGCCCACCACCCCGGTCTGGGAGGTGCCGGCGGCGGCGTATCCGGCCAGGTAGGCGGCCTCGGCCGTCTTGAACAGCAGCGGCTTGGCGTTGGGCAGGGTGGCCGGCTGCCCATCGGCTCCGATGAAGGAGGCGTCGATGAGGGCGAACTGGATGTCGGGGTTGGCCTTGGCCGACTCGGTCAGGTCGGCGGCGATGTTGAAGCCGACGCCGATGACGAGCTTGCAGTTCTGCTGGATGAGCGCGTAGATGTTGGTGGCGTAGTCGGCCGAGTTCTCCGACTGCACGGCGACGGTCTTGACCCCCAGCTCCTTGCCGGCCCGGTCCAGGCCTTTCTTGCCGGACTCGTTGAAGGAGTGGTCGTCGAATCCGCCCTCGTCGGAGAGCATGCAGGCGGTGAAGTCCTTGGCGCCCTCCAGGTTGCGGGTGGGCCGCTGCGCCGGCGGCGTCCCGCAGGCGGCCAGGACCAGGGCCAGGGCTGCGCCGAGCGTCATCGCGGAGCAAGCCTTCTTCATGGAAACCTCCGTGGTTCTCGCGTGCGGCAGGTGGCACGTCCAGTTTTCAAGGATATGCGAAAAAATGTGATTTAAACACCATACGATCCACCAGGTCCGGCTCGCGACCATCCCGGTTCGCGACGTTGGGCCCGGCACCGGAGGTTCTCTTCTCCCGGCGCCGGGCCCTTCGGAGGCCGCGGCTGTGACTCTCAGGCCGATGGGGATCGCTAGAGCAGGTCCTCGCGCCCGGCGGCCCTCAGGGCGTCGACGACGCCCTTGACGCCCTGGGAGTGCTCGGGCGTGGTGACCAGGAGGGCGTCAGGCGTGTCGACGACGACGGCACCCGGCACGCCCAGCAGCACCACCGTGCGTCCGGACGTGGAGGCGATGAGGGCACCGTCGGAGCCGACCACCCGGACATCGGCCCGAGGGGCCTCGGGAGCTGAGCCGTCAACGGTTTCAGCACCATCAGCACTGTCGACGCTGTCGAGCACGCCGGCCCCGGCCGCCGGGCCCTCGCCGCGGGGGCGATGAGCTCGGTGAGAGCGTCGAAGCCACCGACGTCGTTCCACCCCATGGAGACCGGCACGGTGGCCACTCCCCCGGCGGCGGCCACTGGCTCGGCGATGGCGTGGTCGATGGCGATCTTCTCCAGGGCCGGCCAGCGCTCGGCCAGGACCTCCTCGCGCTCGGGGACGTCCCAGGCCGCGGCGATGGCCTCGATGCCGGCCGCCAGCTGCGGCCTGAGCTCGGCCAGATGGTCCAGGAGCACGCCCGCGCGGACCACGAACATGCCGGCGTTCCAGCGGTAGTCGCCGGTGGCCAGATAGGCGGCGGCGGTGTCGGCGTCGGGCTTCTCGGTGAAGCCCAGGACCCTGCGCCCGTCGGGGGCGCCGGGCACGTCGGTGGGGTCTCCGGCGTGGATGTAGCCGAAGGCGGTCGAGGGTCCGGTGGCCTCGATCCCGATGGTGACCACCCAGCCCTGCTCGGCCAGGAGGGCGGCCTGGCGCACGGCAACGGCGAAGGCGGTCCGGTCGGCCACCGTGTGGTCGGCGGCGAAGGAGCCGACGACGGCGTCACGTCCGTGGCGGTGGGCGATGACGGCGGCGGCCAGGCCGATGGCCGCCATGGAGTCGCGCGGGGACGGCTCGGCCAGGAGGTTCTCGCGCGGGACCTGCGGGAGCTGGTCGGCGACGGCGGCGATGTGGGCGACGCCGGTGACGACCGTCGTGGTCGCGGTCACTGGGGCCCAGGCGCTCGACGGTGTCCTGCAGGAGGCTGTGGCCGGCCCCGGTGAGGTCGAGGAGGAACTTGGGGCGGTGGCGGCGGCTGAGCGGCCACAGCCGGGTGCCCGCGCCGCCGGCGGGGATGATGGCGTGAATGGCCGGGACCGAGCCATCGGAGGGACCCGAGCCGCTGGGATGCACGGCCTGAGTGGAGCCGCCAGGGTTACCAGGAGTGTCAGTCACCGGAACAGGCTATCGTCCCGGCCCTCCCCGAACGCGCCGCGACCCGGAGCATCCTCGTCCAACCGACGGCTCGATTCTTCGTCAACATCACCAGTTTCAGACATGAGTGCGCACCTGTTACTTCGCGACCGTAGATTGAGAAGACGTCGGCGAAGGAATCAGGCGATCACAGCCTCTGCCTTTGCACGCACACCGAGAGGACCGCTATCACCTCACAGGCGTTCTAGCGTTCGTCAGGAGAATCCGCAGGCGCTGCACCCGCTCAGCACCGAGGACGTTTTGCGGAAGTTCCGGCAAATACGCGAGAACGCAACCCGCCCGCGAAAAGTCTTAGCCAGTTCTTCAGGGGATCGGCACCGGGGGGACGTAATCGGGGTGCGCCGTCGGATCCGCCTCGAGGCTGCCGGTGATGGACTGGCGGGGCCAGGCCAGGGTCTCGGGTACGGAGAGCGTCACGTAGTTGGGGCGCTCGTGGGCGTGGACCTCGTCGGGGTGGTCGACGTCGCGAGGCAGCGGCGGGTTGGCCATCCAGGCCGCCATAAGCAGCACGATGCGGCTGGTCAGGTGCAACCACAGGACGAGGACGGCGATGGCGGCGAAGGAGGCCAGGACCGGGTTACGCGCCACCGAGCCGACCGCACCGGTGCCCACCTGGCGCAGCACACCGAGCGCGAAGGCCCCCAGCATGCAGCCCAGCGCCAGATCACGGCGGGGCGGGCGGATCCCACAGATGGTGATGAGGAGTGCCAGGACACCGGTGTCGATGAGGAAGGAGATGAGGAGCGTCACCAACCAGGCCCCGGTCCCGGTCAGGGACTCCGGCAGGCCCAGGGCCCGCCCCACACTGCCCGACAGCGTCGTCGTCACCACCGAGGCGACGGCCGTCACCAGCACTCCGGCCACGATGACGAGGAAGCCGGCGGCATTCGCCAGTTGCCCGAACACCGGCCTCATCACGGGGTTGACCAGCCCGAACATGGCGCGCAGCGCGATCTTGAGAGTGCCCATGAGGCTGATGACCGAGTAGATGAGCGCTCCCGCCGCCACCACGGACCCCAGGTTGAGCGCGGAGGTGAGTGTCAGCTGGTCCACCGACAACAGCCCCCGGCCGTTACCGGCGTCGACGACGCCGGGCAGCAGGGAGTTGATCGAGTCGACAACAGCCGCGCGGATGGTGGGGTGATTGCCGAGCATCGCCATGAGCAGGCTCACGCCGATGACCAGCACCGCGAAGACCGAGAACATGGCGGTGTAAGCGATCCCGCCGGCCATGAGAGCACCGCGCGCCGTGCCGTAACGGATCAGGGCCCGTCCCACCCGCGTGCGCCGCCCGGCCGCCAGCAGCGCCTTGACCCGCTCGATCACACCGAGACCACGGGAGTCGTCTCAGGCGCCGAGGCAGCGGGTACCTCAGTCACCCCATCGGCGTCAGCCGCCTCAGGGACGGCGGGCACAAGGGAGCCTCCGAAGGCGAAGACGGCGGCAACCTCCCAGCCTCCGGCGGCATCGGGCCCGTCGTTCCGGTCGCGACGAGTGAACCGCCCGGGCTGACTGGGCTGGCCGGGCCGGCCCAGGTGGCGGTAGAGGTGGAGCTTGGTGACGGTGAAGTCCATGGTCAGCTCCATCCCCTTCCTGGCGGCCGTGTCGAGGCCTTCATCGGCCACCTCGTGGGCCAGGGTCACGTGCGGATGGAAGGGGAAGCTGAGCGACCGGGCCAGGGGGCCCCGGCGGTCGCGTACACGCTCCTGGAGGCGGTCGCACTCCTCGGCGCCGCTGCGCAGATCGAGGTAGACCACCGGACTGACGGGCCGGAAGGTTCCGACCTCGTCGAGGTGCACGTCGAAGGGCTGCGTCGCGGCGGCCACGTGACGCAGGTGACGCATGACATCGTCGAGTGAGTCGACGTCGACGGCCGTGGGGGGCAGCAGAGTGATGTGGGGTGGGACGACCTCGGCCAGAGGGTCTCCGGCAGCCTCCCGCACCGCCCGCACCTGAGCGGCATAGTGAGGGGGCAGGGCGATGGCCACACCGATGACGCACTGGTGCGCGTCGAGTGCGGGGATCTGCATGGCTCCTGAGCTCCTACGGGACGGATGGCTGATAGGTGATCCTGCGTCAGGACGAACGAGTGTCCTGAGGGCTACCTGGACACACTACCGCGCCGCACCGCCCACGTCCCAGCCGGGAGCGCCGCGCGAGCAGGACAAGTCTGCCATGGCCGACCGACTGGCTGAAATGTGAACTACCGCCATCCGGTCTGTGCGACTCTGTGCGGGAACGTGCGGACATGGTGTTTTCGGTGGCGAGGTCTGGCAGACTGGCCCCATGCAGCCCGGCCTCTCAGCCTCCGCCGCCGGATCCTCCCGTCCGGCCCCGATGCTCGCCCGCCAGCGTCAGGAGCACATCCTGGAGCGAGTCGCGACCACCGGCGGCGTCCGCGTGGCCGATGTCGTCGAGGAGCTGGGGATCTCGGAGATGACCGTGCGCCGCGACATCACCGAGCTCGTCACCCAGGGCCTGGTCGAGCGCGTTCACGGCGGAGCGGTGGCGGCCGGCCCCACCACCCTCGAGCCCCGCTTCACCGCCAAGTCCACCCTCAACCTGGACGCCAAGCGCCGCATCGGCCAGGCTGCGGCCGCCATGGTGCGCCCCGGGGACTCCTTGGCGCTGTCGGCCGGAACCACCACCCTGGCGCTCGCCCAGGCCCTGACCGAGCTGGAGCACTTCCCCACCCTGACCGTCATCACGAACTCGCTGCCCGCCGCGCAGGTGCTCTTCGACGCCGCCGACGTCGCCCGCGCAGAGAACCGCGACGCCCCCACGGTGGTGGTCACCGGGGGCGAGCGCACGCCGTCGAACGCCCTGGTGGGACTGGTGGCCGTCGACGCGCTGCGCACGATGCGCGTGGAGTGGGTCTTCCTAGGCGCCCACGGCTTCACCCCCGAGAGCGGGCTCATGACCCCCAACCTCCTGGAGGCCTCCGCCAACCAGGCGCTCGTCGCCGCCGGGCGCACGGTGGTGGCCACCCTGGACTCCTCCAAGTGGGGGGTCCTAGGGCTGCGGTCCTTCTGCGTCACCCGGGACATCGGGGTCCTGGTGACCGACGCCGAGCCCGACGACGACACCGTCGCCGCCCTCCAGCAGGCCGGTACCCGGCTGACGATCGCGACCTGATCCCAGCCACTCCTTGTCCTCGACAGCACTCCACCACTCACCCAACGCACAACTCACTACAGGAGACCACGATGACCAACGATGCTCCCGTCTTCGCCCCTGCCATGAGCCCTCAGGAGGGCGTCGAGGCCGCAACCGCCCTGTTCCGCGAGGTTTTCGAGGCCGAGCCCGACGGCGTCTGGTACGCCCCCGGGCGCGTCAACATCATCGGCGAGCACACCGACTACAACGGCGGCCTGGCCCTGCCGATCGCTCTGCCCCACCGGGCGCACCTGGCGCTGCGACGCCGCGATGACCGCGTCGTGCGCCTGGTCTCCCCCCAGACCCGGGAGAAGGTCGATGTCATGGACCTCGACACGATCGGTCCCAAGGGGACTCCCGGCGAGGTGGCGCACTGGGCCTCCTACATCGCCGGCGTCGCCTGGGCCCTGGAGCGCGACGGGTTCGAGAACCTGCCCGGCTTCGACACCGCCCTCGTCTCCTGCGTGCCCCTGGGAGGCGGGCTGTCCTCCTCGGCGGCCCTGGAGTGCTCGGCGGCCGTCGCCATCGACGAGGTCGCGGCCCTGGGCCTGGCCGGCACGCCCGAGGAGCCCAACGACGCCGGGCGCGCCCGCCTGGTGACCAACTGCGTGCGCACCGAGAACGAGATGGCCGGGGCCCCCACCGGCGGCATGGACCAGTCGGCCTCCCTGCGCTGCCGCGAGGGCCACGCCCTGGAGCTGGACTGCCGCGACGGCTCGGTGACCCACGTCCCCTTCGACCTGGCCGCCGACGACCTGGCCCTGCTGGTCATCGACACCAAGGCCAAGCACTCCCTGGACGACGGCCAGTACGGGGCCAGGAGGGCCGCCTGCGAGCGCGCCGCCCAGGTCCTCGGCGTCGGCCTCTTGGCGGACATCGCGATCGAGGACCTGCCAGCCGCCCTGGAGCGCCTGGCCGCAAGCGCCGACGTCCAGGACGCCGGAGACGCTGAAGAGCTGGTCAAGCGCACCCGCCACGTGGTCACCGAGATCGACCGCACCCGCAGGCTGGTCGAGCTCCTCCAGGACGGGCGCCCCCTGCGCGGCCAGAAGCTCGCCGCGGTGGGCGAGCTCATGGACGCCTCGCACGAGTCGCTGCGCGTGGACTACGAGTGCACCTGCCCCGAGCTGGACGTGGCCGTGGAGGCGGCTCGCGCCGCCCGCGCCCACGGAGCCCGCATGACCGGCGGAGGATTCGGCGGCTCGGCGATCGCCCTGGTGGACGCCGATGCCGTCCACGACGTGGCCGCGGCCGTCGCGGACGCCTACGAGCGCGAGGGATTCAACCCGCCGGCCTTCCTCGACGCGGTTCCCGCCGCCCCAGCCGGTCGACTCGCCTGAACCGCGCATCACCGCTGACTCACACGCGTACCTGACGGTACTCAGCCCTCTCCAACCAAGGTTGGAGAGGGTTTTCAGCCATTCCTCCTCCAGGATGAGGTCAGACAAGCGCCTCTGCCATAACCTCTGACCGTATTAACCCGGGACACGGGGTTCCCTACCCCCGGTTCTGGTTCCGTTGTCATCATGGAGGACGCCGTGAAGCGCTTCGTCTGGCCCGCCCTCAAGACCCTCATCGCGGTGATCGTCGCCGTCGCCCTGGTGAAGATCGCCTTCTTCCCCTCGCAGAACGAGGGCGCCACAGCCGACATCTCCCCCGGTTACGCCGCCAACGTCAAGACCGTCGCCGTGACCACCGGCAGCATCTCCAACACGGTCGAGGTCAAGGGCCGCATCGTCCAGGACGCCGCCGTCGACGTCCAGGCCGACCTGGCCGGGGTGGTGGACTCGGTGGCCGTGGAAAAGGACACGCTGGTCAGCGCCGGAGAGCCGCTGCTCTACATCAAGCACTCCGAGTCCCAGAGCCCGGTGACCAGGACCGATGAGGAGGGCAACGTCACCCAGACACCGGTGGCGGACAAGGTCACCTGGTCCACGATCTACGCGCCCGTCAGCGGCACGGTGACCCCCAAGGTCATCAAGCAGCAGGAGACCGGCGTCGGCGTGGTCGTGGCCACGATCACGCCCTCCACCTACTCGGCCACCGGCACCGTCAACGCCTCCCAGCAGTACCGGCTCACCAACGCCCCCACCGCCGCGACCCTGACGCTGGAGGGAGGTCCGGCCCCCTTCCAGTGCAGCAATCTCAAGGTCGGCACGAAGTCCACCACCTCCACGACCACCGGCGGGGACGGCTCGACGACGACCACCTCCGGGGACGGCACCAGCGTGGAGATGCGTTGCTCGGTGCCCGCAGACCAGAAGGTCTTCGCCGGCATGCCGGCCACCATCAGCGTCGACGCGGGCAGCGCCTCCGACACCCTGCTGGTTCCGGTCACCGCCGTGGAGGGCAAGGTCGGCTCGGGCTTCGTCTGGCTGGTTCCCGACTCCGGGGAGGCCTCACAGGCCGTCAAGACCGCCGTGACCCTGGGAATCACCGACGGCACGAACATCCAGGTCACCGCCGGCCTCAAGGCTGACCAGAAGATTCTGCAGTTCGTGCCCAACAAGGACACGCGCCGCACCGGGACGCCGGACACCTGCGAGCAGGACAACTCCGCCTGCTACGACTCCGACGGCAAGGAGATCCTGTGAGCGGGCTGCTGGAGCTGCGGGGGATCACCCGTACCTTCGCCGTGCCCGACTCCGCACCGCTGGAGATCCTCACCGGCGTCGACCTGAGCGTCTCCCCCGGCGAGCACGTGGCCATCGTGGGGCGCTCGGGAACGGGCAAGTCCACCCTGCTCAACATCCTGGGGCTCATCGACAAGCCGACGTCGGGTCACTACACGCTGAGCGGCACCGACACCTCCCGGCTCGGTGAGAGCCGGCGGGCCCACCTGCGGGGCCGGACCTTCGGCTTCGTCTTCCAGTCCTTCAACCTCATCCCGGGACTGAGCACCACCGAGAACGTGGCCGCCCCGCTCCTGTACGACACCGGAACGGCCTTCTGGACCCGCAGCTCGCGTGCGGTCGAGCTGCTGGAGGCCGTGGGCCTGGGAGACAAGGTGGACTCGCCCATCTCACGCCTCTCGGGCGGTGAGCAGCAGAGGGTCGCCATTGCCCGGGCCCTGTCCCGGCGTCCCAGCGTCATCCTGGCCGATGAGCCCACCGGTGCCCTCGACGTCGACACCGGCAACTCGGTCATGACGCTCCTGGAGCGCCAGTGCGCCGAGAACGGCGCCGCCCTCATCATTATCACCCACGACCTGGCCGTGGCCGGCCGCGCCCACACGCAGTACCGCCTCGATCACGGCGTCCTCACCCCGATCTCGGTCAAGCGCCAAAAGGTCGGAAGCCTCGAGGAGTTCAGAGAGGTCATCGCCCCTCCGGTCTCTCCCCGACCCAACCGCCCCCATCAGCCATGAAGGAGCCTCATGAACGGGATTCTCACCGGATTCTTCGGTGCCATCGTCGAGGCCTGGGCCCAGCTGCGCATCGGCAAGCTGCGAGTCCTGCTGTCCCTGGTGGGCGTGGCGGCCGCGGTGGCCGCCATGACCTTCGTCATCGCCATGGGGCAGGTCTCCGTCAGCGCGATCAACAAGGCCGGCGAGAAGTACAACGGCCGGCTGGGCACGGTGACGATCAACGTCAACCCCACCGGCAAGGGTCTGAGTCAGGCGCTCCAGGCCGACGACGCTCCCGAGGCGAGCGCGGACGCGAGCAGCGGCAGCAGCACCGGTGGCGCCGGGGGCGCCGGGGGCAGTGGCGGCTCGTCGGGCTCGGGCGGCGGTGCAGGCAGCGGTGGGGGCAGCTCGGACACCAGCACCACCAGCGCCGCCACCTCTGCGAGGATCTCGGCGGCGATGAGCAACTTCGTCGAGCGCTACGAGGTGACGTCCTGGGCCACCACCTACACCTCCAACGTGCGTTTCTCATTCCCCGACGGCGCCCGCTCCGTCTCCACCCAGACCGTGAGCCTGAGCTACGGGCTGCTGCACCACAAGACCGTGGCCCAGGGACGCTGGTTCACCGCGCAGGACGAGGACGACCTCTCCCCGAGCCTGGTCGTCACCCAGGGATTCCTCGACGCGATGGGGATCCAGCAGTTCACCGAGCCGATCACCATCACCTCCTTCTCCCCCGTGCAGACCTCCTTCACGATCGTCGGCGTGCTGGAGGCGGAGGACCTCGCCCTCATCGGATGCAGCGGCGACCCTGAGCAGGACGCGGGCCTGCCGTGCACGCAGCCGGTCACCGCCTTCGCCCTCAACACGCCCTACGAGACCTGGCTGCCCAAGGACGCCGATCGCCCGGCCCCGACCCTGGAGGTCTGGGCCGGCAAGAGCGGCGCCAAGCAGATGGCGAGCCTGGCCAAGAAGGACCTGGACGCGCGCTTCGGCCAGGGCTCGACCCAGGCCTCCGACAACCTCTCCGGCGGCAGCCTGAGCTCCAGCGCGAGCACCTTCACCAAGGTGGTCACGGCCGCGGGCGTGTTCGTCATGCTCCTGGGCGCCCTGAGCCTGGTCAACATCGCGCTGGTGACGGTGCGCCAGCGCATCCACGAGATCGGGGTACGGCGCTCCTTCGGAGCCACGAGCCGGCGCATCTTCTTCTCCATCATGATGGAGTCGGTGGTGGCCACAGTGGTGGCCGGAATCGTCGGCATCGGGATCGCGATCATCGGGATACGCACCCTGCCTTGGGCCGCGTACCTGGGCATCCCGGTCACCACCACGCCGCCCTTCCCCATGGTGGCCGCCGTCATCGGCCTAGTCGCGGCCACCGCCGTCGGTGCCCTGGCAGGATCATCCCGGCGATCGTGGCCACACGCATCCGGCCGATCGACGCCATCCGCTACTGATCACGGGGGCGGGCGCTCGCAGCGCGCCCGCCCCTATTCAGTGGTACTCACAGGTACTCGGCCGTACTCAGTGAGATCAGCTGTACTCGATGATGAGCGGGGCGTGGTCGGACCAGCGCGAGGCGTAGTCGGGTGCCCGGTCCACGGATACGCTGCGGGCCCGCTCAGCCAGGGCGGGGGTAAGGACCTGGTAGTCGATCCTCCATCCGGCGTTGTTGTCGAAGGCCTTGCCGCGCTGGGACCACCACGTGTATGGCCCCTGCTCCTCGTCCCCCACGAGGTGGCGCGAGGCGTCCACCCAGCCGGAGGCGAACCAGCCCTCCAGGTGGGCGATCTCCTCATCCATGACGCCGGCGATCTTGTTGTGGTTGGGCTTCCAGTTCTTGATGTCGCGCTCGGAGCGCACCACGTTGAGGTCGCCGGCCATGAGGACCTGGGGCCCGCCATCACGGCTGGCGGCCAGGAGGTCGGCCATGCGGGCATCGACGAGCGCGAGGTGGGCGTACTTCTGGTCCATTTTCTCGGTGCCGAGCTGTCCGGAGTGGAGGTAGGCGGAGATGACGGTGAGCTGCTCGACGCCGTCGAGCCCGGTGAGCGTCAGGTCGGCCTCGAGCCAGCGACCGGAGTCGACGTCGGGCTCCTCGGTCCCGGGCGCCGCCACGCCGTAGCGCAGCTCGCCGAGACAGCGGGGCCGCCCTCGCGTACGGCGACGCCCACGCCGGCGCGCCCCTTGACGCGGCAGGGGCCAGATGGCGGCCTCGTAACCGGGCAGGAGATCGGCCGCGATCTGCTCGTCGGCGCGGACCTCCTGGAGCAGGAGGATGTCGGGGGCCGAGGACGCGAGCCACTCCCCCATGCCTTTACGGGCGGCGGCCCGGATGCCATTGACGTTGACGGTGGCGATACGCATAGCGGCAAGACTACGCGGTCAGTCCTGAACCGGACCTGAACCGTCCACAGCAGTCCCCGGCCGGTCCTGAGTCTGAGACGATAGGACCATGAGCGAGGCCGGCACGCGATTAAGAACCGTTCACGTCCTGGTCCACGGCACCGTCCAGGGGGTGGGCTTCCGCTACCACTGCGCCTACACCGCTCAGGAGCTGGGCGTGGTGGGGCAGGTCCGCAACCTGCCCGACGGCGACGTCGAGGTCATGGCCCAGGGTGATCCGGACGCGGTAGCCCGGCTGATATCGTGGCTGAAACGCGGCCCGCGGTGGGCCTCGGTGCGCACCATCACCGTCACCGACCTGCGCGCCGGTTGCCTGGAGGACCGCCGGTTCGAGATCACCGGATGAAGAGGAGCAGGCCATGAGTGATAACAACAACTCGGAGTCGCGCAGCGGGCGCCACATCGCTTTCTGGATGATGGTCGTCGTTCTCGCCGCCATCCTGCCCGTCCTGGCTCAGGCACCGGTTCTGTCCCGTTTCGCCACGGGACTGTGGCTGGCCTCGATGCCGTTGTGCCTACTGGGCTGCGCGATGCTGGCCAAGGAGGCGGCGGCGCGCCACGCCTCCAGGCACGACCGGGACTGAGCATCCAACAGCGGTGAACCACATCCACACACTGACGGGGCGGATGAAGAGAGCTTCATCCGCCCCGTCAGCCGTCTGTGGGCCAGAGTCTCGCTGTCAGTCGACCTCGGAACCGGCCAGGCGACGACGGCGCAGCCTGAGCGCCACGCCACCGGCGGTCAGGAGCAGCAGGGCGACGACACCCAGGAAGAGCGCCTGGGTTCCGGTCAGGGGCAGACCGGCGATCGTCTTGGCCGAGGTTCCCGAGGTGGGTGTGGCGGCACTGTAGTCGGTGACGCCCGGCTTGCCCTGGCCGACAGGAGTGGTCGAGCCGTTGCTGTTCGAGCCGTTGGACCCATTGGATCCGTTGGAGCCGTTGCCGACGCCGGGGATATCGCAGGTGCCGGCCTTGGCGGTGCAGGGCTCGGTGATCTGCTTGTCGGTGAAGCCCAGCCCCTGGGTGCGCAGAAGGACCGTGGAGTCGAGCTGACCGTCCTGGGCGTCGGCGATGGCCACGCGCACGTGCACCGCCTGCCCCGGAGTGACAGCGGCCTGGCAGGGAAGAGCCGAGGTGTAGCCGTTGAACTCCACCGGGATCTGGCCCGGCGTATGACCCGAGACATTGGCGGTGTAGTAGTCGGCGTTCGAGGACTCGTTGACGGTGGCTGCGCTCACGGCCGTCTGGGAGCCGGGCACGTAGGCGCACTCAGTGCCGTTGACCTGGATGCTCAGCGGGTCCTTGTAGCCGCGGGACTGCCAGGAGGCCGGAGTGCCCTCGGTGGCACCGGCGTACTCCTCGGAGCCGAGGCTGTAGTAGAGGACGACGTTGGAGCTGGTGGCGGTGACGTCGAACTCGAGGACGGCCTCGTCGTAAACGTCTGTACCGGCCACCTGCGTCAGACCGGCCGGATCCTCGATGGCACCGAAGTCACCAGTGGTGTCGATGCGTTGTTGGGCCCCAGGACCGCGGAACGGGTGAAGTCGACGTCGGAGTCGGCGGTGGGGTCGGGGTCGATGAGGGAGCCGGTGGACAGGGTCACCCCCTCGGTGATGGCGTTGCCGTCGCTCGGCAGGCCCTTGACCGTGCCGATCTGGACGTCCTTGCCGGAGACGGTCGCATTGGTCACGGTGGCGTTCGGGCCGGCCACCATCTGGGCGAGGGACTGAGGGCTCACAGTGGAGGCGTCACGCAGGGAGGTGGTGGACTGCCCTGCCGTGTTCGGCGTCGGAGCGGCCATGGCCGAACTGGCGGCGCCGAGGGCGAGTGCAGCCATGAAGGCAGTGGTTGGTGCGGTTAGCCGTCGCAGACGGATGGGAAAAATACTCACAGGATCTCCGTTAGATGCAGGGCCACCCAGCTTCGGGTGACCACCTGAACCGACAGGCATGGGAGACCAGACAGCTCACGGAGAACGCATTCAAGACTAACCGGCCGATAACATAGAGTCATGTGGCGTATGTCACCAAACATACAGGAATCCTCAATAATCCCTGAAAGCGCAGGGCATGCGCCTTTGGTAGGAGTCGGGCGGGACTGACCGGTCGGCCTAAAGGCCTGCCCATTGACCTCCAGGCTCCCCTAAGGTAGCGGCTGGGAGATCAAGCAATATCGGCTCACGGCGCACTGACACCCTCATCCCTCATGAGTAAGGACAGTACGGACAATGACCGTGACACACACTTCGTTCCGCGCCCGTCGCAGACGACTGGCCGCGGCGCTGGCGATCGGGTTCCTGGTCGCCGGGACCGGAACCACCGCCCTCGCCGACGAGACCCCATCCCCAGAGCCCAGTGCCTCCGCCGAGGCCTCCCCCGAGGCGGGTGCCGGCCAGCAGGCCGGACAGGCCCCGGCCGGGCAGGGACAGGCCGGTCAGGCGGACCAGCAGGCCGCGCCGGGCGCCGCCGCGCAGGAAGCGAACGGATTCAAGGCCGACAACCCCGGCTGGGCCAACGCCACCAAGCACACCGGCGAGGCCCACGGGGTCGATGAGAACTACACGGCCAAGTGGACCCGCGCCGACGCCATGCAGATCCAGCGGGTCTCCAATCCCAATGCGCCGTCGGGCACCAACTCGATGCCCGAGCAGTACACGATGCCGGAGATCTCCAACGGCTTCCCGGCCACGAGCGACGACGTGTGGGTATGGGACACCTGGACGCTGACCGATGAGGCGGCCCACCAGATCTCCTACAACGGATGGGAGATCGCCTTCTCCCTGGTGGCCGACCGGCACGCCGGCTACACCTTCGACGACCGCCACACCCACGCGCGCTTGGGCTTCTTCTACCGCAAGGCCGGCACGCAGACCTCCTCGGCCGACGGCGCGAACAGCTCCAACGGCGGCTGGATCTACGGCGGGCACGTCTTCCCCGACGGTGCCTCGGGCTCGATCTTCGAGGATCAGAGCTTCACGGCGCAGACCGAGTGGTCCGGTTCGGCCCGCCTCATGGAGGGCAACAAGATCCGCATGTTCTACACCTCGGTGGCCTTCTACAACAGCACCACCGGCGGCAGTGGAAACAACGACGGCGGCCAGGAGAACAACGGTTCCTCCAAGCCCTACGACCCGCGGATCGTGCAGTCCGAGGGACGCATCCACGCCGATGAGAACGGTGTGTGGCTCACCGGATTCCGCACCCAGCACCAGCTGCTCGTCCCGGACGGCAAGTACTACCAGACCCGCGAGCAGAACCCGGGCGTGAACTTCCGCGACCCCTTCACCTTCCGCGACCAGAACAACCCCTCCGACCCCACCGAGTACATGGTCTTCGAGGGCAACTCGGCGTTCGTGCGTGAGCAGCAGTACGTCGACGCCGCGGCCAAGGCCGGTCAGAACACCACCCTGGCCACGTGCACCGAGGCGGATCTCGGCTATGAGAAGGGCGATCCCAAGGCGGAGACGGTCGAGTCGGTCAACCAGCGCGGCGCCTACTATCAGCTGGCCAACGTGGGGCTGGCCCGCGCCAAGAACAAGGCGATGACCCAGTGGGAGTACCTGCCACCGCTGCTGAGCGGTAACTGCGTCAACGACCAGACCGAGCGGCCCCAGATCTACTTCCAGGACGGCAAGTACTACCTGTTCACGATCTCGCACCGGGAGACCTACGCCGACGGGCTCCAGGCCCCGAGGGCGTCTACGGGTTCGTGGGCGACGGGCTGCGATCGGACTACAAGCCGCTCAACCAGAGCACGGGTATCGCGCTGGGCAACCCGATCAACCTCAACTTCAACCCGGGTAAGCCCTACTCGCCGGACTTCAACCAGAGTCCCTACACCTACCAGTCCTACTCGCACTATGTGATGCCCGGCGGCCTGGTGGAGTCCTTCATCGACTCCATCGGCGGCAACAAGGATGGCAACCCGGTGCGCGGGGGCTCACTGGCCCCGACGGTGAAGATCAACATCTCCGGGGACACCACCTCGGTGGACCGCACCTACGGCACCAACGGCCTGGGAGGGTTCGGCGACGTTCCCGCGGACCGGGCCCGGACCAACGGCGGTGACACCCGCCCGCAGCGCCTGAAGTAGGCGCCGCGGTCAGGGCGCCGCTGGCCAGGATCACCCAGAGATCATGGCGGGGTCGCCGGAACATCTGTTCCGGCGACCCCGTCTCTGAGCGTGTTGTCTACAGGGCCCCCGCCAGCGGGGTGAGGCTGCCCGAGGTGATGGTGGCCGTGCCCGCGGCACCCAGGACGATCTCCTGACAGCCGGGATCGGTGAAGACCAGGAGGCTGCCGACCGTGGCGCCGTCGTCGACGAAGACCTCGAGGCTGGAACGGTCGAGGTAGAGGTGCAGGCGCACCGTGGAGCCGGTGGGGCGGTAGCTGACCTCGCGGCGCAGAGCGAAGTCGGTGGTGGTTCCCTCGTCCTTGCCGTCGATCTGTGTGAGACCCCCGTTGGTACGGTCCAGGTAGAGGGTGCCGGCCGAGACGTTGACGCCGACACGCACCTCCTGGACCGAGCCGTCGACCTCTCCGCGGGCGAGTCCCAGCCAGGCCTCGGAGGCCTGGGAGACGTCCAGGGTCAGGTCGATCTCGACCGTGCGCCCCTTGCCCAGCCGCGTCACTGCGGCGTCGGCGGTGTCGGTGGCCGTGAGACCGGCGAGGTCGGTGGCCTTGCCGCGCAGCGCGTCGAGCTCGGGGACGGGCTTCTGGACGAGGACGCGTTGACCGTCCAGGGTGGTCAGGGACAGCTCGCGCGGGATGCTCATCTCGCCGCGCCAGTCGCCGGTGGGGAGCGAGTAGGGGTAGTTCCAGTTGCCCAGCCAGGCCATCCACACACGGCGGCCCTCGATGTTCTCGAAGCTCTGTGCGGCGTAGAAGTCCTGGCCGGCGTCGGTGAACCGGGTCTCGTGGTCCTCGGGGAAGAAGACGGAGCCGTCGAAGTCCCCGATGAAGTACTGGGCGGTGGAACCGGCCGTCTCCTCGTTGGCACCCACCGAGAGGGTCATGACCCAGCGGGTGCTGCCGTCGCTGGTGTCGGTCAGGGGGAAGAGGTCGGGGCACTCCCACACACGGCGGCGTGGGAGCCGATGCCCTGGCCGAAGTCACTGGCGTGGGTCCAGGCCTTGAGGTCTCTGGAGCGGAACAGGGAGACGTGGTCGCCGACGGAGACGATCATGACCCAGGCCTGGGAGCCCTCGTGCCAGAAGACCTTGGGATCGCGGAAGTCCTTGCGCCCGTCGTTGGGGATGACGGGGTTGCCGGAGAAGCGCTGCCAGGTGCGGCCCCGGTCGCTGGAGTAGGCCAGGGACTGGGCCTCACCGCCCTCGGTGGAGGTGTAGACGGCCACCATGCCGCCGCCCTTGACCAGGCCGGAGGTGTCGGCGCCGTCGACGACGCAGCTGCCGGACATGGCCAGCCCCTGCGAGTCGTGCTCCAGGGCCGTGTACGTGCGCTCCCAGTGCACCATGTCCGAGCTGATCGCGTGGCCCCAGGTACCGTCCTGCTGGTGGAAGAGGTGGTACTCGCCCTCGTGGAGGACCAGGCCGTTGGGGTCGGAGAGGTTCCCCTTGGTGGGGCTGTAGTGGTAGGCGGGGCGGTAGGCGGCCGAGGCCGGCGAGTCCTCCGTGTCCGTGGAGGTGGGGAACCAGTCGACGCAGCAGCGCCGGTCTGAGAAGAGCGAGAGCGCCTGGAGGGCTACTCCCACGATGAGGACACCTGCCCCGGCGGCGCCCAGGATCAGGGTCCGACGCCGCAGGCCGGCCTTCTGCAGATGCGGGTTCTGAGAGCCGTTCACGTCCGGCGCGTCCTGAGGCTCCAGAGGACCCGCATCCGGCTGAGTCGGCTCGGGCTCCGAGGCCTTCGCGGAATCAGCCGACTCAGCCGGGTCGACGGGCTGGTGGGACTGGGAGGGGTGGGCGCCGTGGGACTCGTCCGTCATGGTCCCAAGGTTATCGACCGGTCAGGCGAACGGCGCCCCTTTAGAGTGAGCGCTCCGCGGTCTCAACCACGTTGGCCAGCAGCAGGGCACGGGTCATGGGCCCCACGCCGCCGGGATTGGGTGAGAGCCAGGAGGCGACCTCGTCCACGCCGTCGGCGACATCACCGGCGATACGGCCCTTGCCGGTGGCTGGGTCGACGACGCGCGAGACGCCCACATCCAGGACGACGGCACCGGGAGTCACCATCTCCGGGGTGATGATGCCGGGGCTGCCGGCCGCCGAGATGACGACGTCGGCCCGGCGCACATGGTCGGCCAGGTCCGTGGTGCCGGTGTGGCAGATGTCGACGGTGGCGTTGACGTCCTTGCGCCCCAGGAGCAGGCCGATGGAGCGGCCCACCGTGACGCCTCGGCCGACGACGCACACGTTGCGACCGGCCAGGTCGATGCCATGGCGCTCCATGAGCTCGATGCAGCCGCGCGGCGTGCAGGGCAGGGGCGAGTCGATGGGCCCCGAGGCCCGCAGCACCAGGCGCCCCAGGTTGGTGGGGTGTAGACCGTCGGCGTCCTTGGCCGGGTCGACGCGCTCCAGGATCGCATTGGTGTCCACGCCCGCCGGCAGCGGGAGCTGAACGATGTAGCCGGTGCAGGTGGGATCCGCGTTGAGGCGGTCGACGGCGGCCTCCACCTCGGCCTGGGTGGCGGTGGCGGGCAGGTCCTCGCGGATGGAGAGGATGCCGACCTCGGCACAGTCGGTGTGCTTGCCGGCGACGTACTTGACGCTGCCGGGGTCCTCCCCCACCAGGACCGTGCCCAGGCCGGGGGTGACGCCGCGCCCGCGCAGCGCCGCGACGCGTTCCCTGAGCTCTGCCTTGAGGGCGGCGGCCGTGGCCTTGCCGTCCAGGACCTGGGCGGGCCCGTTCCAGGGGCCCTCACTGGTCCAGTCCCGGGTAGAGGGGAAGGCGTCGGTCAGGGGCGCGCACACGGCCGCGCAGGGCGGCCAGGGTCTCGTCGTCGGCGGTGCCGGCGGCGCCGTGAATGAGGGTGGAAGCGATGATGTCGGCGACCTCGGTGAACTCGGCGTCGCCGAAGCCGCGGGTGGCCAGGGCGGGGGTGCCGATGCGCAGGCCGGAGGTCACGCGCGGGGGACGCGGGTCGAAGGGGACGGCGTTGCGGTTGACCGTGATGCCGGCGGTGTGCAGGAGGTCCTCGGCCTGCTGGCCGTCCAGGGAGGAGTCGCGCAGGTCGACCAGCACCAGATGGACGTCGGTGCCGCCGGTGACGAGGCTGACGCCGGCGGCGCGCACGTCGTCGGCCCCGAGACGCTCAGCGATGATGGCGGCGCCGCGCACGGTGCGCTCCTGGCGCTCACGGAACTCCTCGGTGCCGGCGATCTTCATGGCCACGGCCTTGGCGGCGATGACGTGCATGAGGGGGCCGCCCTGCTGGCCGGGGAAGACGGCGGAGTTGAGCTTCTTGCCCCACTGCTCGGCGCGGCTGGACAGGAGCATGCCGGAGCGGGGGCCGCCCAGGGTCTTGTGGACGGTGGTGGACACGACGTCGGCGTGCGGGACGGGGTTGGGGTGCAGGCCGGCGGCGACGAGCCCGGCGAAGTGGGCCATGTCCACCCACAGGGCGGCGCCGACCTCGTCGGCGATGGCGCGGAAGGCGGCGAAGTCGAGGTGGCGGGGGTAGGCCGACCATCCGGCGATGATGACCGTGGGGCGCTCGCGCAGGGGCGGCCTCACGCACCTGGTCCATCTCGATGCGCATGGTGGTCTCGTCCACGCCGTAGGCGGTGGCGTTGTAGTTCTTGCCGGAGAAGTTGATCTTCATGCCGTGGGTGAGGTGGCCGCCATGGGCCAGGGACAGACCCAGGAGGGTGTCACCGGGGGTGGCCAGGGCATGGAGGACGGCGGCGTTGGCCTGGGCCCCGGAGTGGGGCTGGACGTTGGCCCACTCGGCGTCGAAGACGGCCTTGGCGCGCTCGATGGCCAGGGACTCGGCGACGTCGACGACCTCGCAGCCGCCGTAGTAGCGGCGCCCGGGGTAGCCCTCCGCGTACTTGTTGGTCAGGACCGAGCCCTGACATTCCAGGACGGCCCGGGGAACGAAGTTCTCCGAGGCGATCATCTCCAGGGTCTCACGCTGGCGGGCGAGCTCTCCGGTGAGGACCTCGGCGATATCGGGGTCGAGCTCGGCCAGAGGCTGGTTCAGGGACGGGGTGACGGCTTGCGCGGTCATGTCTCTCCTCAGGTGTGGGGGCGCACGCTGCGCCGTGGCAGGCGGCTGTGCGCGCACTGGTGGCGATCCGTGGCCCAGGCGGGCGACCCCGGAGTCGTGTTCGTGCCGCTCCCCGGTGGTGATCCACCCGGCGCCAGTCGCGACGGACATACCCTATCGCGCCGGGGCGGGGATGCGTCACGCGAGTCTCCCGCCTCGGGACGGGCGGTCAGCTCTCCTGACCGAACCAGTCGCCCAGGCCGTCGTCGGCGCCGATCCAGGCCAGGGCCTGGGCCATCTCCTCAGGACGCAGGAGGATCCGGGCGAAGGCGCGGCGCACCTGCTCGCGCATCTCCTCATCGCCGACGCCGGTGACCACGAGGTGGCAGCGGGGCTCGGCGGCTGCGTCATCGCCGGCACCGGACGGAGCGCCTGGGACCTCGGCCCAGGTTCCGGCGTCGCCGACGCTGAGGGCGCCTCCGGCGACCTCCCACATGCAGACCCGGCCGGGTCGGCTGGGCAGCCAGAAGCAGCCGCGAGCGCACAGGCCCTGGCCGGCGAGGGTCGACGACGAGGGAACGCAGGCGCTCAGGGTGGAAGGGCAGGGAGGCGCTGAGGTCGAGGGTCCACACACCGTGGTCGTCGGGGCCGCCCCAGGCGCTGGTGGTGGCAGGGGTGGATGCGGCTCAGGGAGGCGGCGGAGTCGTGGGTGAGGCCAGTGAGGGTCTCCAGGAGGGGCGCGTCAAGCCGGGGAGCAGGAGGGCGTCGTGGGGGGCGCAGGTGCTCGATGAGGTCGGCGCCGGCGGGGTCCTCGTCGCACCCGAGGGCCAGGACGACGTCGGCGTAGCCGAGGTTGGCCAGGTGGACGGCGCCCGTGCAGCGGCAGTCGCCGGGGAAGGCGGCCAGCAGGCGGTGCTCGAGGAGCTCGTCCAAGGCGGTGGTGGCGTCCAGGACGTGGGCGGCCCCGGCCAGTCTCACACCGGTGCCGGCGAGGTCCTCGGCCAGGGCGGGGCAGGAGGTGAGCGAGCTCGATGGCCGCCGGCAGGAGGATAACGGTGGTGCCGCCCGGGTCCTGGGTGGCGCGGTCCTCGGCAACGGCGACCAGGACCTCGCGCAGGGAGCAGGTGGGACAGGTGTAGGGCATGGGGACGTCGAGCCTAACCGGGTCGTCGTCGAATCCGTCAGCCGAGCTGTGGCTGACAAGCCGCACCAGATCGTCGTCGTCTCCATCACTGCTCGCGGTCTCGTGGTCGGCGCCGAAGTGCAGACCGGCGCGGATGACGACGGCGTCCTGTCCGGCCAGGGCGAGATCGACCAGGTCCAGCAGGGCGGGGTCGACGGCGCCGATGACGGTCAGGGGCGTGCCGGCCGTCAGCTCCGGTGTCGGCAGCCGGGGTATCGGCAAGGGTGGCGAGGTCATCGGAGAGATCAGAGGAGAAGTCATCCGAGGTATCGGTCACGAGGGGCCTCCAGAAGAGTTGACGAAACTGAGAATCATTCTTATATCATGCTTGTCATGACCACCTACTGCCAAGTCACGGGAGCCCGGCCGGTCTTCGGCCGGTCCGTCTCCCACTCGCACAAGCGCACGTCTCGGCGCTGGGACCCCAATCTGCAGCGCAAGCGCTACTGGGTGCCGTCGCTGGGGCGCACCGTGCGCCTGACGGTGTCCGCCAAGGGCATCCGTACGATCGACAAGCTGGGCATCGACGTCGTCGTGGCCCAGATGCTCGCCCGAGGGGAGAAGCTGTCATGAGCGGCGCCAAGGGAGGCAAGGACCTGCGGCCGATCATCAAGATGGTCTCCACCGCGGGCACGGGCCACACCTACGTGACCCGCAAAAACCGCCGCAACACCCCCGACCGTCTGGTGCTGCGCAAGTTCGATCCGGTGGTGCGCCGGCACGTGGAGTACAAGGAGTCGCGCTGATGGCCAAGAAGTCCAAGATCGCCGCCGAGCTGCGGCGCCAGCAGGTGGTGGCGCGCTACGCCGAGCGCCGGGCCGAGCTCAAGCGGGACTCGGTCAACCCTCACCTGAGTCAGGCCGAGCGCGATGAGGCGATGGCGGCACTGCACGCGCTGCCCCGGGACGCCTCCCCCACCCGTCTGCGTCGGCGCGACGCGGTCGACGGTCGGCCGCGCGGGCACCTGCGCGTCACCGGGACCTCGCGGGTGCGCTTCCGCCAGATGGCGCTGCGCGGCGAGCTGCCGGGCATCGTCAAGTCCTCCTGGTAGGCGGGCGTGGGCGCGGCCTCTGAGTCCACTCTCGCCAGAGCCTCACGGCGCGCCGCACTTGCAGCCACCCCCCTCGCAGCCCCGCCGCCGGCACCCGTTCACCACGTCAGTATTCACATTCACCCCCATCCAAGGAGCTCGTATGCGCCCTGGGATCCACCCCAGCTACCAGCCCATCGTCTTTCGCGACAAGTCCGCCGACTTCGCCTTCCTGACCCGTTCGACCCTGACGTCGTCGGAAACCATCGTGTGGGAGGACGGCAACACCTACCCGGTCTACGACGTCGAGGTCTCCAGCGCCTCGCACCCGTTCTGGACCGGCCAGGGCAAGATCCTGGACACAGCCGGCCGGGTGGAGAAGTTCGAGCGCCGCTACGGCAAGCGGAAACGCTAATCGCACAGGCGGGGCGCCCCGCGCTCAGGCATCACAGCACAGGAAGAAAAGAGAAGGAGTAGCCATGAAGGTTCGTGCCTCGATCCGATCCTGGCCAAGCAGCCGGGGTCCAAGGTGGTCCGACGCCGCGGTCACACCTACGTCATCAACAAGAAGAACCCTCGCCTCAAGGCCCGCCAGTGCTGAGCCGGACCATGAGACGCCGCCCAGCCGGGACCGGCACCTGAGCCGTTTCTACGGCCGGGGCCGGTCCCGGTTAGGCTGAGACCATGGCTCTCTCCACGGCGCAACCCGACTCCGCCGCCCACTTGGTCCTGTCCCTGTCCTGCCCCGACCGTCCGGGCATCGTCCACGCGGTCACCGGCACGCTGGCGCGCCGCGGTGGGAACATCACCGAGTCCAAGCAGTTCGGGGACTCCTCCACCGGTCTGTTCTTCATGCGGGTCCAGGTGCTCACCACCGTGCCGCGCGAGGAGCTGGAGAAGGATCTGGCCGAGTTGGCCGGCGAGTACACGATGGAGTGGAGCCTCGATGAGGTGGGGCGCGCCATGCGCACCCTCATCATGGTCTCCAAAAGGAGGGGCACTGTCTGACCGACCTGCTCTTCAGGGAGCGCAGCCAGGGGCTGCCGGTCGACGTCGTCGGCGTGGTGGGCAACCACGAGACGCTGCGGGACGTCGCCGAGTTCTACGGGGTGCCCTTCCACCACATTCCGGTCACCAAGGAGACCAAGGAGGCCGCCGAGGCCGAGCTGCTGAGGCTGGTGGACTCCCTCGACGTCGAGCTGGTGGTACTGGCCCGCTACATGCAGATCCTCTCTCCCGCCCTGTGCGAGCGGCTGCACGGGGGCGTCATCAACATCCACCACTCGTTCCTGCCGTCCTTCAAGGGGGCACGCCCCTACGCCCAGGCGCACGAGCGCGGGGTGAAGCTCATCGGGGCGACGGCGCACTACGTGACGGCGGACCTCGATGAGGGCCCGATCATCGAGCAGGACGTGACGCGGGCCGGCCACGAGGACCCGGTGGCCACGCTGCAGGCCAAGGCCAGGACGTCGAGCGCCGGGTGCTGGCGCAGGCGGTGCGCTGGCACACCGAGCACCGGGTACTGCTCAACGGGCACCGCACCGTCGTCTTCGCCTGAAGACCGGGGGCGCCCCGGACAGCGGTTCTCGCCCCCACCCGCAGCGAGGGCCACAGGCGGAGCCGACTCCCACCCGTGGCCCTCGCATGGCGGCAGGAGAGTGGATCAAGCCGCGATCATGCCGTGAGGGTCGATGATGTACTTGACGTCCTCGCCCTTATCAAAGGCCTCGTAGGCCTTGGGCGCCTCATCAAGGCTGATCACCCTCGGGTTGAGCATGTCACGCAGCCAGGGCATCCGGTCCCACAGGATCGCCATCATGAGCTGGCGGTTGTAGCGCATGATCGGCGCCTGCCCAGCCGTGATCCGGGGCGACTTGATCCAGGCCTTGCCGAAGTCGATCGGGAAGGTGCCCTCTTGCTCCGCCTTGGTCTCGGCAATCGGGTCGGGACCGTAGACGCCGATCACTCCAGTCGCGCCGCCGGCGCGAGTGGCGTCGATGACCTGGTTGATTGCGGCGGCAGGCTGCATCTGCTCGGCCTCTTTGCCCAGACCATGGGCCTCTGGCCCCACGTAGTCGACGGCGCAGTCAACCATCGGCTCGCCCAGGACGGCCTCGATCTGGTCGGTCAGAGGCACGTCCTCGGACAGATCGATCGTCTCGCAACCAGCTTTGCGAACCAGCTCGAGCCGCTTCGGGTCGTGGTCGCCCACGATGATGCAGGAAGCGCCCAGGAGCCGGGCCGCGGCGGCGCCGCAGCGGCCCACCGGCCCCGCACCAGCGAGGTAGACCGTGGACCCCGGCTTCGCACCGGCCTCCATCAGGCCGTGGAAGGCGGTCGGGAGGATGTCGGAGAGGACGGCCAGCTCGAGAATCTTCTCCATCGCCTGGTCCTTGTCGGGGAACCGTAGGAGCTGGAAGTCCGCGTACGGCACGAAGAGGTAGTCGGCCTGGCCGCCCTGGAAGTCACCCAGGTTGAAGCCGTAGGCCGCGCAGGCGAGCTTCGGGTTGGCGGTCTCGCACACGTCCGTACGGCCGGCACGGCAGTTGCGGCAGCGGCCGCAGGCCACATTGAACGGCACTGAGACGAGGTCGCCTTCATGGAGAAACTCCACATCCTCACCAACCTCGATGACCTCGCCAGTCATCTCGTGCCCCATCACCATTCCGTCCGGAACCGGGAAAGAACCGCGATAGATGTGCAGATCACTGCCGCAGATGTTGGTGGCGACGATCTTGAGAATGACACCGTGCGGGGCCTTGCGCCCGTCGGGCATCTCCAGCTTTGGGAAGTCGAGGGTGTCGACCTGCATGTTGTTGATTCCGTGGAACGCCACGGCGCGATTGCGATCCGAAATGTTCTGCTCCTGTAAGAAGGGTGCGATTCTGCGAGCGACCCAGGGGCATCACCCCCAACGGATCATCTCCATGCTCACACACTCCCGCATCCAACGCCTTTGAAGACTTTAAGAATTTTCTGACAGCAAAATGAGAATGAATATTATTCCATCACACATCCTTCTTTCATCTCGACAGAATAACATCACAGCGCACACCAAGATTTATTCGCGGGACGCGCCTTGGTGGCTAACAAGGGTCAGTGTCCGCATGGGACGACTTCGACTGACTGTTTCAGGAAACACATTCGCATTTGCGCGGTTCAGAGCACTATCGATTCTGGAGTGGCCTCGAACTGAGACCTCAAAGTCGTCTCCGGCAGACATGACCCGCCTCATCGAGGTTGCCGCGGACCGACACCCTGCGGCTGACACACCTGCACCGCCGGACCAGGCGACGTAGGGCGCACCGGCACCCCTACGAGAAGGTTGAGGCTGCCGCATGACGGAAAGACCCTGTTCGGGGTTTTCCACAGGGTGGTTCCGAAGTCTGGCGGTGGAGGTGTGTAGGCGGGTAATGTCAATACACCGCCCGGACGGACAGCGTTGCCCGCCCCGGCGGGATACGGAGTTGTTTCGGCGGCGAGGAGGCTTCCGTGATGAGTGCGTCCCTACGATCCCCTGCGCCCATCGGCGCGCAGCGCTGCGCGTCCGGTCGTGGCCGGCTCGCCGTGCCGCAGCGGCACCCGGCACCGCGAGAGCCTCAGGGCTGTTTGAGCCGCAGCGGCACCGATGATGAGCCCGCGCGTCGGGTTGACCCGGCAGGCAGGCCGGGGCGGCCGAGCGGACCGGGTCGGTACGGTTCGCGCCTCAAGCGGCGTCGGGTGGCCGCCGGCTTGGCGGCGGTGTGCGCACTGGCCCTGGGAGTGGCCGCCTGCTCGCTGAAGGACACTAAGGCCGCAGCCAGCGCGAGCGCCAGCTCCAGCGCCTCGGCGGCCGTCGCCCGCGCCGAGAAGGGGATCGCTGACGCCAACGCGAGTGCGACCGCCTCCCGCGAGGCCGCCCTGACCCCCGAGCTGCGAGGCCCAACGCGACGCCGCCCTGGCCGAACCCGCCCCCGTCAAACCCCTGCACATGGACGAGGAGTCCGCACGAGGTGCCACAGGCAGCGTCCAGTACTACCTCGAGCTGTACCGCTACGCCTTCATGACCGGCAGTACCACCGAGCTTGAAGCCATGAGCGAGGATCAGTGCGTCTTCTGCAATTCGGTCATTGACCAGGTTAACGACCTTCATAAGGTCGGGGGGTGGGCCAACAAGTGGGAGCAGGACATCACGAACATCAGATACTATGAAAAGCTCGAAGGTTATAACTACAATCTCATTCACGTCCACATCAACTACGGTCAAATGACGTGGTGCCACCCAGGGGAAAATCCTGAGACCGCTGAACCGATTGAGGATCAGGAACTCAAGTTCGGCATTCGATACATCAATGGGCGCTGGATGGTTGGTGAGGGGGAGGTGATTTCAAAATGAAACGCCTTCTAGTAATGATGACCATTGCTTCAGTTGCGTTACTTCCGGCAGCTGCGGTTCGAAGTGATCCGATCTCATCTACTCCTACTATCAGCGGAAAAAACTCCGGAGACCGGTCAGGATTTACCGGAGAGGCCTCGCAACACGTCGAGATTCCCGATTCAGGTTCTGGCGCACCCGCCACTCTGGGGCGTCCAGAGGTGTCGGCATCTGATCAATCGATATGGGATGAGCAGCCTCATCAGGACTGTGTCAGCAATGGCGGCCAGATCCCCGACATGGATTGCGCGGTCAACATGCTGGGCCGCCCTCCCAACCCGACCAACCCACCGAAGGCACCACCGGCAGGCCCCGGGTCGTCACCATCACCACCCGCGAAGCAGCCACCCTCATCGCCACCGGATCAGGCATCACCCGCCAACCACCCGGACCCCAAGTCATCATCACCAAAGCCTTCATCGTCTACACCAACCCCACCCCCCGCTACCAGACCACCACCATCCTGGGCACCACCATCGACGTCGAGTTCACCCCCGCCTCCTACACCTGGAACTGGGGAGACGGAACCACCACAACCACCACCGACCCCGGAGCCCCATACCCCCCACCACACCATCACCCACCACTACACACACACCGCCACAGGCGTCACCACCACCCTGACCACCACCTGGACCACCCGCTACCGCCCCCAAGGCGACACCACCTGGCGCACCATCAACGGCACCATCACCACCACCGAGACCTCCACCCCCTACGACCTCGTCCGCACCATCACCTACCTCACCGACGACGCCGAAGAAGCCCAACACCACTAACCCCGCTCTCCCTATGAGTCCAGGTCCGACGCGTAACCTGGCGGTATGACAATTACAGAGATGCTCATCGACATCCTGTCGCGGTCCCGCGAGCGCTTCGACCGCGCCTTCGACGGCGTCACGCTCGAGCAGGCCAACACCCGGCCCGCCCCGGACCTGGCGCCCCGCATCGACTCCCTGACCTGGCTGGCCTGGCACACCGCTCGTGAGCTCGACATCCAGGTCGCGCCCCTGGCGGGCGTCGAGCCCGTCTGGGTCACCGGCGGCCACCGGGAACGCTTCGCCCTGCCCCTGCCCGACGACACCGAGGACTGGCACCACACGCCCGAGCAGGCCGCCCAGGTCGTCGTCGGCGATCTCAGCATCCTTTTCGCCTACCTGGATGACGCCTACGCCCTGGTGTACAGCTACCTGCGTTCCCTCACGCCGGAGTCGCTCGACGACGTCGTCGACGAGTCCTGGGACCCGCCCGTCACCCGGGGCGTGCGCTTGGCCTCGGTGATCGACGACGCCGCCCAGCACTCCGGACAGGCCGTCTACACCCGCCGCCTCCTGGGCCTGCCGGGCTAGCCGCCCGCATCACTTCATCCGGCCGACCGGCGCGCACGGCTCAGCCGCCGCAATACAAAACGTTCGCCCCGACCTGGCGGGTCCAGGTCGGAGCGAACGGCTCCCACATGACAAGAGACTGCTGGGGCCCGTGCGGGCCGGTGGTGCGGGAGGATCAAAGGCGCAGGAGGATCAGGCCGAGGTTCTGGGCCGCGGTCCTCAGGCGGCGGGCCCCACCACCTCACCGCGGCGCAACACGGTGACGGGACGCAGGTCCGCGTCGGTGACGACGACGTCACCCCACAGCCCCGCCCGCAGCGCCCCCCCACGGATGGGTCGCCGAGGATCTGCGCACCCTGAACGCTGGCGGCGTAGACGGCGTCGACCAGGTCGACTCCCCGTGCCAGGTGGTGCGCACGACGTCGATGAGGTGGGCGGTGCCCCCGGCGATCGCGCCGCCCTCGGTGAGGCGGGCGACGCCGTCGGCCACGGTGACCGGCTGGGATCCGAGCACGTAGTCACCGTCGGCCATGCCGGCCGCGGCCATCGCGTCGGTGATCAGGACAACGTTGTCGCGCCCCAGGGTCTCGAACATGTCCAGAACGATGGCGGGGTTGAGGTGCACGCCGTCGCCGATCATCTCCAGGACGCACTCGCCGCGCTGGGCGGCCGCCAGGGAACTCGGGCACGGGCCCGGGCGTGCGGTGGTGCATGGGGCGCATGCCGTTGAACAGGTGGGTGGCGGTAGAGCGCGGGGAGCGAACCGGCTCGCCGGCTTCGATGCGCTCGGCGATGCGGGCGGCGGCATCGGCCAGGGCGGCGCGCACGGGGGCGGCCTCGGAGTCGGTGTGTCCGAAGGAGGGTAGCGCCCCGCCCTCGATGAGGGCCGCGTTGACGCCGTCATCGCCGGTGATGCCGGGCTTCTCCGGGGCGATCGTCATGGTGACGACGTGCCCGCCGCCGAGCTCGATGAGCTCACGGGTCAGGGCGGCGTCGGGATCGATGATGTAGGTGGGGTCCTGGGCGCCGCAGCGCTCGACCGAGACGAAGGGCCCCTCGAAGTGGATACCGGCGAGCTCGCCGTCCTCGCACAGCCCGGCCAGGACCCGGGTGCGCGCGCGCAGGACGTCGGGAGCGGCCGTCACGCAGGAGGCCACCAGCGACGTGGTGCCGAATCGGCGGTGCTCACTGACACACACCATCGCCTGCTCGGCGGTCTCGGCGTTGGGGAAGGACTCACCGCCACCGCCATGGCAGTGGACGTCCACCAGGCCCGGCAGGAGGTAGCCGCCCTCGGGTGCAGTCTGCGCCTGCTCGACGACGTCTCCGAAGCCAGCTCTGGCGGCCTGGTCAGCCGCTCCGACCCAGGCGATATGGGTTCCCGACAGGACGACCGCCCCGTCGTCGATGATGTGGTCGGGGGTGACGGCGCGACCCCGCAGTGCGCGGACCTGCATGGCTTCGTTGCTCATGAGTCGGATTCTGTCACTTCTCCAGACATCAGACAACCTCATTTTCGGCGTCTTCTCCCCCACACTGCGCGGGCGGGGCCGGTTCCGGTCCGGTCACCCAGCCAGGCGCAGCTCCATGCGGGACACGGCCCGGGTGACGTCGCGCTCCACGCGGGCCGACGGCGCCGCCCCGCCCTTCCACAACAGGCCCTCGCCGACCGGCCGCACGGCGACGAGTCGGCCGCGGTCCACCAGGATCGGGCGGAACATGCCGTTGCTCGCCGGGCAGATGAGGCGCTCGCCGGCGTCGTCGGTCAGGCAGGAGCGATCCTTGTAGCCCACGTGCAGCTCGTCGAAGGAGCCCAGGAAGTACGTGGCCTGCGCGGCGCCGCGGTGGGCGAACAGGAGATCGAGCAGGTCGGCGCGCATGTAGAGCAGGCCGGCCTTCGGGGCCGACTCTCCGGGGCCGAGCACGCGCAGGCTCCCGCGCACCCCGCCCTCGGCGACCGCCCGCACGAGCGGCACACCGGTCCAGGCCGGATCCCCAGCGCCATCGGGCGACAGCGTGGGCTGCTCCTCCCCCAGCTCGACGGCGTCCTCCAGGGCGCGGGCGGCCTGCGTCTTGGGCAGCGTGGTCCAGCGAGCCAGGTCCTCGGCGCTGACCGGACCGTGGCCGGCCGCGTAGCGGTAGGCGATGTGCGCGCACGCGGCACGGTGGCCCGCCCCGCCGTGGGCGACGCCTGCGCCGACGGGCCCGGAGTCGGCGTCGGGCAGGGTACGCGCGTCCACGACGAGGTGCTCGTTGCCGGCCCGCGGCCCCTGAACGAGGATTCCCTCGCGCTGGAGTCGCACCAGGAGGTGACGACGCCGGTAGGAGGAAACGTCCTCGCCGCGGAAGGCCTCCATGAGGCCGGCCTCCTGCCAGGCCGCCAAGAGCACAGCGCGCGTCAGCGGGCCCTGGTCACCGATGAGGTCCAGGGCTACCTCGGCGGCGCGCTCGCACAGGGCGGTATCGACGCCGTAGTCCGCCTCGCTGCGCCGGACCCAGGCGTCCGTGCGGTGCATGAGGGCGGCCCGCAGCCAGTGGTGGCGGCGGCGGTGGTGATGTGGACGGTGCCGCGCATGGGCCAGGAGCGCACCAGGTCGCCTCGCGCGAAGGCGGCATCGACGTCGGACGGGGTGGCGTCCGGGGCGCGCACGAGCAGGGCGTGCGGGACGACGGAGACCTGCTGGCCCTGGATGGCGAGCTGGCGGGATACTGCCGCGACGACGTCGGGCGCTGCGGTGGCCGGGACGAGGCCCTGGGAGATGATGCGGGCCAGGCTCACCTCGCGCGGCAGCGGCGCGGAGGACTCGCGGGCGGCAGCGGGCACGGCTCTCCCCTCAGAACAGGCGGGAGGTCGGGTCGTCCATGCCGCGCATGGCGTCATAGTCGAGGGTGACGCAGCGGATGCCGCGGTCCTCGGCCAGGACGCGGGCCTGGGGTTTGATCGTCTGGGCGGCGAAGACCCCTGGACGGGGGTCAGCAGCGGGTCGCGGTCCAGGAGCTCGAGGTAGCGGGTGAGCTGCTCGACGCCGTCGATACCGCCGACGCGCTTGATCTCCACGGCCACGGAGCGGCCCTCGGGGTCCTTGGCCATGATGTCGACCGGGCCGATGGCGGTGGGGAACTCGCGGCGCACCAGGCGGTAGCCGGCGCCCAGGACCTCGATCTGCTCGGCCAGGAGCTCCTGGAGGTGGGCCTCGACGCCGTCCTTGGTGAGCCCGGGGTCCACACCCAGCTCGTGGCTGACGTCGGAGATGGTCTCGAAGACGCGGATGACGAGGCGGTCGTCGGTCTTGGCGGCGCTCACCTCCCAGACCTCGCGCACGCCGTCGGCGGCGGCCTCCTCGTCGGGCTCGGTGACCGCGAGGCGGGCCGGGGCGCTCATCCAGTTCAGGGGCTTATAGGAGCCTCCGTCGGAGTGGACGAGAACCGAGCCGTCGGCCTTGAGCATGAGCACGCGGGTGGCCCGGGGCAGGTGGGCGTCCAGGCGGCCGGAGTAGTCGACGGAGCAGGAGGCAATGACAAGGCGCACCCGCCCACCCTAGCGGGGCCGGCCGGGGCTCGGCGCGACGCCGGGGCCGGTACGCCTGAGCATCGCGTCACCCGCCCGCAACTTCTCCGACGTCCGGCCACGGTACCCGCACCAGATCAGGGCCTGTTTCTCAGGCGTGATCCGGGGCCGACCGGGTGATAACGCTGCCGAGGCTCATGGAACTGAGGCGACCGCCGCCAAGTGCGCCGTCGAGGACGTACTTTTGCCGTGAGGACTGCGATTCTTTGTCAACGACTGGGTTCTGGACGTCGTCGTCTTTGAGGAAACGCAGTCGCCAAGCGGAAAGTACGTCGCCAACCCGGCTCAGACGCAAACCGGCTCAGCGCAACCCGGCACAGGCATAACCCAGCTCAAGCACAAACCGACTCAGCACACCTCGACTCAGGCGCAACTCAATCCAGGAGCGGCCCAGAAGCCAGGAAGCCCGGAAGATGGGTCTCATCAGGCCCGCCCAAACCCGGAAGCCCGGAAGCACCCCCGTCCCGGACTCGGGCGAGTCAGCAGAGGTCGGCACAAGTCATCGGCGGGGTCAGGTCTCAGTAGAGGCGGGGCTGTTCGGGCGACGCGGACTCCACCCAGGCGACCAGCGCCGAGTGGGACTCCTCCATCATCGCCAGGTCGAAGCTGTCGGGGGCGGCGGTGGCGTCCACGCAGTGGACCTCAACGACGCGTCCCTGCTCGCGGCGCCGCCTGGCCGCGGAGAGCTCCAGGTCCAGGCGCCTCCACACCCGTGAGGGCCGCGTGGACAGGGACATCAGCCGGTACCACTCCAGGGAGTCGAGGCGGAAGGAGGCGACCCCGCTCAGCCAGCGCTGCGCCCCGGGCGGCCGCATGGCGCACTCGAAGGAGCCGACCTGTCCGGCCAGGTAGCGCAGGCGCACCAGGAACCCGCCTGTCAGCAGCACGAGGGCGATGGCGACGATCGCCACGATCATCCACACGTGCTGCCCCATGCCTCAGACCTCCGCGTCCTGCTTCACATGGTCGGCGGCGATCGTGATGGCGTCGTGGTCCACGGAACAGAACCCGCCGGACACCTCGATCCTGTGCATCTCACCGTCGACGGAACTCAGGCGCACCGGCCCTGTTCCCAGGACCGCCACGAGGGGCTGACGGCCCGGCAGGACACCCAGCTCCCCGTTGATCAGGGGCACGGAGACCTGCGTCGCCTCACCGGTCCAGGCCTCGCCCGCCGGCGAGACCACCTCAACATGTAAGGCCATGTCCCCTCCTTTCCTGCTTCCTGCACCCGGCTCTACCCGGATCCTACGTCTCAGTCCTTGAGCTCGGCGGCGCGACGCTCCAGGTCCTCAATACCACCGATGTTGAAGAAGGCCTGCTCCGGCAGGTCATCGTAATCGCCGTCACAGATGCGGCGGAACGCCTCGATGGTCTCCGACAGCGGCACGGTGGAGCCGGGCACGCCGGTGAACTTCTCCGCCATGTAGGTGTTCTGTGACAGGAACTGCTCGATACGGCGGGCGCGGGCGACCGTCACCTTGTCCTCCTCGCCGAGCTCGTCGACGCCGAGGATCGCGATGATGTCCTGGAGCTCCTTGTTCTTCTGGAGGATGGACTTCACGCGCGTGGCGACGTCGTAGTGCTCCTGGCCCACGTAGCCGGGAGCCAGCAGGCGCGAGGTGGAGGTCAGCGGGTCCACGGCCGGGTAGATGCCGCGCGAGGCGATCTCACGGCTGAGCTCGGTGGTGGCGTCCAGGTGGGCGAAGGTCGTGGCCGGCGCCGGGTCGGTGTAGTCGTCGGCGGGCACGTAGATCGCCTGCAGGGAGGTGATGGAGTGGCCGCCGGCCGAGGTGATGCGCTCCTGGAGCTGGCCCATCTCGTCGGCCAGGTTGGGCTGGTAGCCCACGGCCGAGGGCATGCGGCCCAGCAGCGTGGAGACCTCGGAACCGGCCTGGGTGAAGCGGAAGATGTTGTCGATGAACAGCAGCACGTCCTGGTGCTGGACGTCGCGGAAGTACTCGGCCATTGTCAGGGCGGACAGGGCCACGCGCAGACGCGTGCCCGGCGGCTCGTCCATCTGGCCGAAGACCAGGGCGGTCTTGTCGAACACGCCGGCCTCGTCCATCTCGACGATGAGGTCGTTGCCCTCGCGAGTACGCTCCCCCACCCCGGCGAACACGGAGACACCGCCGTGGTTCTGGCCACGCGCTGGATCATCTCCTGGATGAGGACGGTCTTGCCCACGCCTGCGCCGCCGAACAGGCCGATCTTACCGCCCTGGACGTAGGGGGTGAGCAGGTCGATGACCTTGATGCCGGTCTCGAACATCTGCTCCTTGGACTCGAGCTGGTCGAAGGCCGGGGACTGGCGGTGGATGGGCCAGCGCTCGGCGATCTCCAGCTGCTCGCCGGGGGCGAGGTTGAGGACGTCACCGGTGACATTGAAGACGTGGCCCTTGGTCACGTCGCCCACGGGCACGGAGATCGGCGCGCCGGTGTCGCGCACCGTTGTGCCGCGCACGAGGCCGTCGGTGGGCTTGAGCGAGATCGTGCGCACGATGTTGTCACCCAGGTGCTGGGCGACCTCCAGGGTGATCTCGTGGGGCTCCTCGCCGGCACTGGTGGCCTGAACGGTCACCTTGAGGGCGTTGTACATCGCCGGGATCGCATCAGGCGGGAACTCGACGTCAACGACGGCGCCGATGATGCGGGTGATGCGTCCCGTCCCGGGGGTGGTGGTGTCAGCCATGTGCGTTCTTCCGTATCTTCCAGAGCTGAGAGGGGGTCCTGCTCGGTGAGGTGAGTCTGTGTGGGGTCTCGACGACGTCGGGGGCTTCTCGGTCTACTCGGCCCCCAGGGCGTCGGCACCCGAGACGATCTCGGAGATCTCCTGGGTGATGTCGCCCTGGCGCGCCGCGTTGGCCAGGCGGGTGTAGGTGATGATGAGGTCCTCGGCGTTGTCCGTGGCCGTGTGCATGGCCTGCTGGCGGCTGGCCAGCTCGGAGGCGGCCGACTGCAGCAGGGCATTGCGGATGCGGGTGCCCATATAGCGGGTCAGGAGGGCGTCGAGCACCTCGGAGGGGCCGGGCTCGAACTCGTACAGGGGCATGGAGCTACCGTGCTTTTCCGCTAGCTCCTTCTCCAGGGCCTCGTTGCCGGCCTCGTCGAGCTCACCGGCTCCGGCGACATCGACCACTTTGAGCGGCAGCATCCGGCGCACCTCGGGGACCTGGGAGACCATCGAGACGTAACGGGTGAAGACGATGTGGACCTCGGCCACGCCGCCAGCCTCGGCCGGCTGGAGGAAGTAGTCCAGGAGAGTGGTAGCGACCTCCTCGATGGCCTCATCACTGGGACGGTCGGACTGCCCGGTCCAGGAGAACTCGATCGGCGTGCCGCGGAAGCTGAAGTAGCTCTGGGCGCGCCGGCCGAAGGTGAAGATCACCGGCTCCTTGCCGTCCTTGACCAGCTCCTCAATGAGGCGGCCGGTCTCACGCAGGATGGTGGCCGAGTAGGCGCCGGCCATGCCGCGATCGGAGGTGACCACGAGGATCGCCACGCGATTGGTGTCCTTGCGCTCCTGGGTAATGGGGTGCTCGAAGCGGGAGTAGGAGCCCAGGGCGGCCACCGCCTGGCTCAGGGCGTGGTCGTAGGGCGAGGCCTCCTGCGCGTTGCGGCGCGCCTGCCCGATCCGGGACGAGGCGATGAGCTCCATCGCCCGGAACACCTTCTGGAGGGTCTGGGTCGATCGAATGCGCTGCTTGTAGACGCGCTGGTTTCCTGCCACGTCAGCCCCTCTTGACCACGAGCTGCTCGGTGGTCCTCTCGGCGGTGGGCTCCTCCTCGGGCTCGGCGACCTGGGCACCCAGCATCTGCTCGCCGGAGGCGAAGGTGCGCCGGAAGGACTCGATGGCCTTGACCAGGGCGGCGTCGGTCTCGTCGCTCAGCTCCCCGGTGGACTCGATGGTGTCCAGGATGTCGGTGTTGCGCCGCAGGTGGTCCAGGAAGGCCGCCTCGAAGGGGAGGACGTCGGCGACGTCGAGATCATCGAGGTAGCCCTTGGTGCCGGCCCAGACGCTGGCGACCTGCTCAGCCACTGGGTAGGGCGTGTGCTGGGGCTGCTTGAGCAGCTCCATGAGGCGCTCGCCGCGGGTCAGCTGGGCGCGGGTGGCGGCGTCCAGGTCGGAGGCGAACATGGCGAAGGCCTGCATGGAGCGGTACTGGGCCAGCGTGATCTTGAGGGTTCCGGCGACCTTCTTCATGGCCTTGACCTGGGCGGCGCCGCCCACGCGGGACACGGAGATACCCACGTCGACGGCCGGGCGCTGGTCGGCGTTGAACAGGTCGGACTGGAGGAAGATCTGCCCGTCGGTGATCGAGATGACGTTGGTGGGGATGTAGGCCGAGACGTCGTTGGCCTTGGTCTCGATGATCGGCAGCCCGGTCATGGAGCCGGCACCCAGGTCGTCGCAGAGCTTGGAGCAGCGCTCCAGCAGGCGCGAGTGCAGGTAGAAGACGTCACCGGGGTAGGCCTCACGGCCCGGCGGGCGGCGCAGCAGCAGGGAGACGGCACGGTAGGCCTCGGCCTGCTTGGACAGGTCGTCGAAGACGATGAGGACGTGCTTGCCCTGGTACATCCAGTGCTGGCCGATGGCCGAGCCCGTGTAGGGCGACAGGTACTTTGAAGCCGGCCGGGTCGGAGGCCGGGGAGGCCACGATGGTGGTGTACTCCAGGGCGCCGCGCTCCTCCAGGGTGGCGCGCACCGAGGCGATGGTGGAGCCCTTCTGACCGGTAGCCACGTAGATGCAGCGCACCTGCTTGTCCGGGTCGCCGGTCTCCCAGGCGGCCTTCTGGTTGAGGATCGTGTCCAGGGCGATGGCGGTCTTACCGGTCTGGCGGTCGCCGATGATGAGCTGGCGCTGGCCGCGGCCGATCGGGATCATCGAGTCGATGGCCTTGAGCCCGGTCTGAAGGGGCTCGTGGACGGACTTGCGGGACATGACGCCGGGGGCCTGGAGCTCCAGGGCGCGGCGACCCTCGGCGTTGATCTCGCCCAGGCCGTCGATGGGCCGGCCCAGCGGGTCGACGACGCGGCCCAGGTAGGCGTCTCCCACGGGCACGGAGAGGACCTCACCGGTACGGCGCACGACCTGGCCCTCGTCGATGCCGTCGAAGGAGCCCAGGACGACGACGCCGACCTTGCGCTCCTCGAGGTTCATGGCCAGGCCCGCGGTGCCGTCCTCGAAGGTGAGCAGCTCGTTGGCCATGACGCCGGGCAGGCCCTCGACGTGCGCGATGCCGTCAGCGGCGAAGACGACGTGCCCGACCTCCTCGGCCGCGACCTCGGCGGGCTTGTAGGACTCGGCGAACTCGTTCAGGGCCGAGCGGATCTCCTCGGGCCTGATGGTCAGCTCTGCCATCTCGTCTCCTTGCTGGTTGCGTTCTGGGGCCGGCGGCGCGAGGCGTGGGCGGCGTCGGCGGGGTGAGTGGTGAAGTTGTGGGGGCCGTGCAGGAAGGCGGCGCTGGGCGCGTTGCCCGCTATCCGGCCAGGCGGGTGCGCAGCTCGGCGACGGCGCCGCGCACGGTGTGGTCCAGGACGTGGTTGCGGATCATGACGCGCGCCCCGCCGATGACCTCGGGGTCGACCTCGCAGTTGAGGTCGATACTGGTGCCCAGTCGGCGCTCCAGGATGGTGCGCAGGCGCGACTCCTGGGCCGTGGTCATGGGGATGGCCGTGACGACGTCGGCGATGGTGCGGTGGCGCATGGCGGCGGCCAGTTCGACGACGCGGCGCAGGTTGCGCAGCGGCCCGCCCTCGGCGCGGTGACGCACGCACCAGCGCAGCAGGCTCATGGCCGGGGCACTGATGTGGACGCCGAAGACGGCCTCGGCCAGGCGGACGCGGGCCTCGGTGCGGGTGCGGCGCGAAGGCGCCAGGGCCTCGCGCAGCTCGCGGTCGACGGCGATCTGCTCGTGGACCTCGAAGAGCTGCTGCTCGATCTCACCGACCGCGCCGTCGGCGTGGGCGCCGGCGAGGATCGCCTCAATGCCCAGGTCGTGGAGGGCGGTGATGAGGTCGACCGGCTTGGACCAGCGGCCCCGGACCATGGCGCTGAGCAGGTCGACGACGCGCCCGTCCACGGTCCCCTCGAAGAGCCTGCGAGCCAGCACCGCCTTCTCCTCGGGCTCGCGGCCCGGGTCGGTCAAGGGGCCGGACAGCGAGTGGACGGCGACCTGGTGTGCCAGGGCAAGGATCTGGCGCCCCAGCTCCTGTCCCTCGACTCCCGCCGCCGCGAGAACCGGGCTCCAGGCCTGACTCACCGTCTCACGGGTGGCTCCGGTCCCGGTTCTCACGGCTTCTCCTCCGGGGTGGGCTCGGAGGCGGAACCGGTGGTCACTGGTGCGTCAACGCCCTCGACCGGGGGCATGGCCTCGAGCTCGTCGAGGAATCGGTCGATGACGCGCTCGGACAGGGCGGTGTCCTTGAGCTGCTCGCCGACGATGCGCTCGGCCAAGGTGGAGGCGAGCATGCCGACATCGGTGCGAAGCGAGATCTGCGCGGCCTGCTTATCGGCCAGGATCTGGCGCTGAGCACCCTCCAGGATGCCGGCGGCCTCGGTCTGGGCGTCGGCACGGGCCTGGGAGATGATCTCCTTGGCCTCGCTCTGCGCGTTGTCGCGGATGCGGGCGGCCTCGCGGCGAGCCTCATCCACGAGCCGTGCGGCGCGCTTCTCGGCGTCGGACTGTTCCTGCTCGGCCTTGTCGGCCAGGTCGAGGCCCTCCTGGATGCGCCGGGCGCGCTCGTCCAGCACGGCGTAGAGCCGAGGCAGAGCGAAGCGGCCCACCACCAGGAGGATGAGCAGGAGGACGACCGCCGCCCAGAAGATCTCATAGAGCGGGGGCAGGATGAAGGCTGTGCCTCCTCCCTGCCCGCCCTCGGCAGCCAGCGGAATCATCACTTGACGACGAGCGGCATGACGAAGCCGATGAGGGCCAGGGCCTCGACCATGCCCGCGCCGATGATCATGTTGGTGAACAGGCGTCCGGCCACCTCGGGCTGACGGGCGGTGGCCTCCTGGGTCTTGCCGACCAGCAGGCCGATGCCGACGCCCGGGCCGAGCGTGGCAAGGCCGTAGCCGACGTATGCGAGCGCGGTGAGGGACATATGTGGTTCCTTCTTTCTGGCGCCGGGTGGCGCGGGTGGGGTCGGTGGAAGAGTCTCGAGCGACGTCCTAGCGACGTCTAGTGGGCCTCGATGGAGAGCTTGATGTAGACGGCGCTGAGGATGGTGAAGATGTAGGCCTGCAGGACCGCGACGAAGACCTCGAACAGGGTCACCATGATCATGGCCGCGCCGGTCAGGAGGCTGGCCGTCGAGGAGGCCTGCAGGTGGAGGAGCAGGCTGGTGGTGCCGAAGAAGGTCATGCCGAGCAGCATGTGCCCGGAGACCATGTTGCACAGCAGACGCAGGGTGAGCGTCACCGGCCGCACGACGAAGTTCGAGAGGAACTCGATGGGGGTGATGAGCAGGTACATCACCTTGGGCAGGCCGGGCGGGAAGAGCTGGGAGGCGAGGAAGTGCCCGGCTCCCTGCTCCTTGATCCCGGCGCCGATGAAGGTGATGTAGGTCAGGGCCGCGAACACCATGGGGACGGCCACCACGGAGGAGGCGGCGATGTTGAGGCCGGGGATGACGCCGGAGAGGTTCATGGCGAGCACGCCCAGGAAGAGGGTGCCCAGCAGAGGGGCGAAGCGGCGGCCGTTCTTGTTGCCCAGAAGCGTGAAGGCGACATTGCCGCGCACGAAGTCGGCGATGATCTCCAGCAGCGCCTGGCCGCGCCCGGGGACGACCTTGATCCGGCTGGCGACCACTCCCACCGTCAGGCACAGCAGCAGCCCCATGATGACGCGCACAAAGGTGAGCCGGTTGAACTCCAGGAGCGTGCCCTGGCCGAAGAACGCCTCGGGGAAGAAGTCCCCGACACCGGGCGAGTGAGGGTGCTGAGTGAAGGCGGGCACGGCGGTCAGCGCGATGACGGCGACCAGGAGGACCAGGAGGACCCAGTACCACAGCGGTTTGACGAACGGCTCGGCGTCAGCCGTCCGCGGCACGGCGACGTCGTCGTCTGCCGTGCCGTTCTCGGTGACGGTGTTGGTGGACAGGAGATCCTCCCGATGTCTCTCACGCTTCGTTGTCTGCCCTGACAGGCATGTTAACTGCTGTTAATGCTAGCGCCTAAGACTGTTTCAACGAAGCGAACCGCATGGCTTCCCGCTGCCCCCGTGCTCACCGCACCGTGCACACAAGGCCTCACCCGAGTCAGGAGGCGTCAGTCGAGTCGTCCGTCATCGGCTCCACCGCAAGGATTCGTGCCTGTGCCAGGACGGTCACCTCGGCGAGCATCCCCACCAGGATCACAGCGACGAGTGAGACTCCAATCACTCTGCTGTCGAGTCCCAGGGGCCGTCCGCCCAGGAGGACCGCAGCCAAGACCGCCACCTTCGCAAGGTATCCACAGACTATCCAGGCCACGAGGACCCCCATGCCGGAGCGGACCATGCGGTCCAAGAACCACCAGGTCGCTGCCAGCAGCACCGTCGTCGAGCCCGCTGCGGCCAGCAGCGTCCACAGCGGACGGGCCACGGAGCCGCGGGAGCCGCCGATGAGGCACCACAGGGCCTCGCCGACCACCAGGACCACGGTGGCCACGGTGAGGATCCGGCGCAGGCGGGTGGAGGCCTCGTGCAGGGTGCGGGCGTTCGTGCGCGTCGCTTCACTCACTGGCGCGTCCCTTCAGACGGTCCGGACTGAGCCGGCACGGCGGTCCCGAGCGGCGCCTGCCCCTCGGCCGGGCGCGTCACCTCGCCGGTTCCCGAGACGTTGCGGGAGATGACGATCCGCTGCTCCTGGCGGTCCTGGCGCCGTCGCAGCGCCGAGCGCAGGCCGTGGCGCACCCCGGGCATGAGTCGACGGTGACGACGAAGGCGAACAGGATCGCGATAGCTGCCCCCACCGTGACCCAGGGCAGGGGGAAGAAGGCCATGGCGGCCACGGGGAAGGAGGCGACGGCGGCCCACAGGTACATGACCAGGACGGCGCGGCGGTGGGAGTGCCCGGCCGCCAGGAGCCGGTGGTGCATGTGCATGCGGTCGGGGTGGGTGGGGCTGAGCCCCTTCCGTGCGCGGCGCACGATCGCCATGATCATGTCGGTCAGGGGCAGCAGGAGGACGGCCAGCGGCAGGAGGATCGGCATGAAGGCGGGCAGGGCGCGCGAGCCGTCGAAGCTGCCGGGGTCGATCTGCCCGGTGACGATGATGGTGGAGGCGGCCGAGACCAGCCCCAGCTGCATCGCCCCGGAGTCGCCCATGAAGATGGTGGCCGGGTTGAAATTATGGGGCAGGAAGCCCAGGCACACGCCGATGAGCGCGGCCACGATCGTGGCGGCCAGGGAGCTGTAGGAGCCCGGGCTGGTGGCGCGGGTGAGGACGTAGGTGTACAGGAAAAAGGCGGTCGAGCCGATCCCGATGATGCCCGCCGCCAGCCCGTCGAGCCCGTCGACGAAGTTGACGGCGTTGATGGCGGCCACCACGACGATGACAGTGGAGATGAGGGACAGGCGCGAGGAGCCGATCGTCAGCCCCGCCACCGGGAAGGTGAGGAGCTGGACGCCCTGCCAGGCCATGACGCCGGCGGCCAGGATCTGACCGGCGAGCTTGGTCATCCAGTCCAGCTCCCACAGGTCGTCGACGACGCCGAGCAGGCACACCAACCCCGCCCCCAGGACCACGGCCCAGGCGCTGGAGTCGATGACATCGGAGAGGTAGGGGATCTGGGAGGCCACGGCGACGGCGGAGAACAGGCCGAAGAACATGGCCACCCCACCCAGGCGCGGAATGGGGGTGGAGTGAACGTCGCGGGCCCGCACGGGGGTGAGCGCGTTGCCCACTAAGGCGATGTGCCGGATGATCGGCACGGCCACGTAGGTGGTTACGGTGGCGATGGCCATGACCAGCAGGTAGACCCTCACGCGCCCGCCTCCGCTCTGTCTGCCGTTGTGTTTACCGTTGCGTCTGCCGTCCGTTCGGACAGGTCGACGCCGGCGGCTCGCTCCAGGTCCGCGGGTGACAGGACCCCCTGGCGCAGGATGCGGGGGGCGCGGGCGTGCGCCCCGGCGAGCGAGACGATGGTGGAGGGACGGGCCCGGGGGTGGCTCCGCCGTCGAGCAGCAGGATGTCTCCGGCCGAGATGCCGTCGTCGTCCTGGGCGGTCCGGAAGCCCGCATCGATGGTCCGGACCCGTCCGGGGAAGGCGGCCCGGGCGGAGGCGGCGTCGGTCGCGGGCGGTGCGCCGGTGGGGTTGGCGGAGGTCACCGCCAGCGGGCCGCTGCGGCGCAGGAGGTCCAGGGCGAGCTCGTGGTCGGGCATGCGCACGGCGATGGTGCCGCGGGTCTCCCCAGGTCCCAGGTCAGGGCCGCATCAGCGTCCAGGATGAGGGTCAGCGGCCCCGGCCAGCAGGCCTCCATGAGGGCGCGGGCGGTCTCCGGCACCTGGGCGACGACGCCGGTCAGGTCGGCAGGGTCGGCCACGAGCACCGGCGGGGGCATCTGGCGTCCGCGCCCCTTGGCGGCCAGCAGCCGCTCGACCGCCCCGGCGTCGGCGGCGTGGCACCCGATGCCGTAGACGGTATCTGTGGGCAGGATGACCAGCCCGCCTGCGCACAGGTGCTCGCAGGCCGGTTGGAGGGGTCGGGGCGGGAATGAGCGGTGCTCGCGGAGGGCTGCGGGGGTTGGCTCACGTCCCGCATCCTGCCACGGATCGGGTCGGCTGCGGGACAGTGAGACGGTGTGGGCCGGGCCGCGATGCCGGACAGTGACCCGCACCTGCCCATACTTGCCATACTTGCCCGCATCCGTCCCAGCCTCGTCGTCGGGCTACACGATGCGGCGGGCCATGGCCCAGCGGGTGAGCTCGTTGCGGTTGGACAGCTGGAGCTTGCGCAGGACCGCGGAGACGTGGGTCTCGACGGTCTTGACCGAGATGAACAGCTCGGAGGCGCACTCCTTGTAGGTGTAGCCGCGGGCGATGAGGCGCATGACCTCCCGCTCACGCACCGAGAGGCGGTCGAGCTCGCTGTCGGCTACGGCCACCTCGCCCGCCCCGGCACCGAAGGCGTCCAGGACGAAGCCTGCCAGGCGCGGGGAGAAGGCGGCGTCGCCGGCGGCCACGCGCCGCACGGCCTGGGCCAGGTCCTCCGTCGAGATGGCCTTGGTGACGTAGCCGCGAGCGCCGGCCCGGATGACGGCGACGACGTCGTCGCTGGCGTCGGAGACGCTCAGAGCCAGGAAGCGCGTCTCGGGGACGTCGTGGCAGGAGACGACGACCTCGGCCCCTCCCCCGCCATTGCCGCCGGGCAGGTGGACGTCGAGCAGGACGACGTCGGGCCGCAGGGCGTGGACGGCTGCGATGGCGCCCTCGACGTCGTCGGCCTCGGCGACGACGTCCAGGTCGAGGGGCGTGAGCGGTCAGCTCGGAGCGCACCCCGGAGCGGACCAGGGCGTGGTCGTCGACGACCAGGATCCGCAGGGGCGCGCCCGCCGAGGCTGGCGGGCGGTTGTCTGATGGGGTGCCGGCGGGGGTGTCAGCCATGGGTCTTCCTGCTGGTGACGTCGATGATGTGATGGGACTGCGAAGCAGCGAAAAGATGTGGGAAAGGACGGAGTGGGCCGTACAGGACAGGATGTGACGGAACCAACGATAGACGGGCGGCGGGATCAGGCGGGAAGCGACAGGGCCACCTCCGTGCCCGTGGCCATGCGGCGTACTCGGGCGCTGCCGCCGTGGCGCTCCATGCGGGCGATGATGGACTCGCGCACGCCGTGGCGGTCCTCGGCGATGGAGTCCAGATCGAATCCGGGGCCGCGGTCGCGTACGAACACCTCGAGGCGCTGGTCACCGGCCTCGACGTAGAGGGAGACCGGCGGGGCGCCGTGGCGCACGGCGTTGGACAGGGCCTCGCGGGTGGCGGCGACGATGACCTCGGTGTCGCGGTCGGGGGCGCGGTCTCCGACGCAGACGACGTCGACGGCCACGCCGTGGCGGTCCTCGATCTCTCCAGCCAGGTCGGTGAAGGCGTCGGCCACGGAGGTGCCCGGTGCGGGGCGGTCGGTGTAGAGCCAGGCTCGCAGCTCGCGTTCCTGGGAACGGGACAGTCGGGCGACCGTCTCGGGTTCGTCGGCGCGCTTGCGGATGAGGGTGAGGGTCTGGAGGACGGAGTCGTGCAGGGTGGGCGGCGATGTCGGCGCGCTCGGCCTCGCGGATCTCAGCGGCTCGGGTATCGGCCAGGGCTCGGTTGGTCCGCAGCCACAGGGGCGCCAGGACCACGCCGATCCCCGCCACGAGCGCCCCTCCGGTGACAAGACCGGAGATGAGCTTGTACGGAGAGCTGTCCGCGGCCACCCACACCAGGATGCCGACGACGGCCAGGCACACCCCGCCCGCGACCCGCAGGATGGCGCCCAGATTGCGGTCCGGGCCGACGAGGTTGTCCATCTGGGACCAGGCCAGAGCCGCACCGGCGATGATGACGACGACGATTCCCACCGCGCCCACCCGGTCCAGCAGTCCGAATCGCCATGCGGCCAGGAAGAGGGCCGCCAGGATGAGGGAGCCGCCGTCGATGACCGTCTGCGACAGGCCGGAGACGGAACCGCCGTCCTCACTGCCCCTCGCTCCCTCAGCGCCTCCGCCGCCCCCGGGGCGGGTGGCCAGGCGGGCCCGGGAGAGCGGTGACGCGGACTCGGATCCTGTCGGAGAGCTCTCCCCGGGCAGCGTCGCCCACAGCAGGGCGTAGAGGAAGGGCTCCCGCGCCGCCCCCGAGCGCGAGAACGGCCATCATCGCGCGGACGTAACGCACGGGGACGCCCAGGTGAAGGCTCAGTCCCGCGCAGACCCCGGCGATGCGGGCGGGCCTGCGCAGCCGGGCGGCCTCCTCGGACAGGTCGGCCGGGGCGGCCCCAGGTGGTGGGGCAGGCGACGCAGAGGGGCCGCTGTGGGGGGCGGCGGGGGCTCCACGGGTACCCCGGCCCGGTGGGCGCGGACCCGGGCTGCGCGGCCCACTGCTGAGACGTCGTCATGGCACCATCGTGGCACGCCAGGGTCCCCGATCCGATTGTCCCCCGGGGGATTCGGGGGACAATCGGGGATCATTCAGGGGTCCCCTGATCGTGGCTCGAGGCGCCGACACGAAGAATTGATGGCATGAACGACACGCCCACTCCACCGCCTGACGGCGACTCTCCCGCCGGCTCCAATTCCTCATCCCCTTCCTCCCCCCACGGCGCCCAGCACAGCTCCCAAGCGGGCCCGCAGTACGGGCCACAGTACGGACCCGCCTCCTCCTACCAGCAGTACGGAGGTCCCCAGCCCGAGCCCCGGAACAGCTCGACCCGCCGCTTCTTCGACTCCCTGCGCGGCTCGGGCCTCATGCGCACGAACGAGCGCTGGATCGCCGGCGTGGCCGGCGGCGTGGCCTACCGCTTCGGCCTGGACCCCATCCTGGTGCGCTGTGTATGGGTGGTGCTCTCGATCTTCTCCGGCGTCGGACTGGTTCTCTACGGCGTGGCCTGGGCGCTCCTTCCCGAGGAGTCCGACGGGCGCATTCACCTGGAGGAGGCTTTCGCCGGCCGTTTCAGCGCAGGTCTGGCGGGTGCCATCGGCACGACGATCGTTGGCATGTCGACGCTCGACAACGGTTTCATCCCCAGCTGGTACGTCAAGCTGTGGGGTATCCCAGGGGTGGCGGCCCCCGTGTGGTCACTCTTCTGGCTGGGGCTGACCGTCCTGGCTGTCATCCTCGCCGTTCGTTTCGCTCAGAACCGTCGCGGACGTCGGCGTGACCCTCAGGGGCCCCAGACCTGGCAGACCACTCAGCACGGCGCCACGCAGTCATCGGGGAGCCGCCCTGGTGACCAGACCAGTCAGGCCGCGCCTGCGGGCTCCTCCTCGGCGGCCGGGTCATCGGCAGCCTCAGACTCCTCCACCTCCTCCGCGCCCGGCTCCAGCCCCAGTGTCTCAGCCTTCGGCCGGCCTGCCAACGGCCCGACCTGGCAGAACCGCTCCTACCGGCAGTACCAGCCCTACCAGTCGGCCCCCGCGCCGGTCCGTCCGCCGCGCCCGCGTCGCCCCGGCCCCGGTTCCTCGGTGTCGTTGGCCGTCCTGGGCCTGGGGCTTCTGGCCGGAGCGGGAGTCTGGTACGCCACGGCGACCCACCACGTCGGCCTGCTCCAGGGCCAGTTCATCCTCATCGGCACCCTGGTGGCGCTCCTGGGCGCGGGTATCTTCATCAGCGGCCTGCGCCGTCGGCACGGCGGCTGGATGACGGTGCTGGGCTGGCCGGCTCTGTTCGTCATGGCGATCCCCGCTCTCGTGGCCGCCTCGGTCACACCCCCGAGCCTGGCCCACATGCCCTTCGCAGTCATCACGGACTCGGCCACGTTCGACTCGACCACGGTCACCTGGAAGGAGCTGTCGTCGTCGGCCAGTGGGGGCAGCGTCACCCGCAGCAAGGACATCGGCGACCTCACCCTGGACCTGCGTGGCATGCCCGCGGATGAGGCCGGCCGACTCTCGACGATCAACGCCCACCTCGACGTCGGGCGCCTGCGCATTAAAACCGATGCGGACCAGCCGGTGACGATCAAGACCAAGGTCGACATGGGCTCGGTGGAGTCAAGGGTCTCCCAGGCCTGGACCGTCAACGGCAAGCAGATGGCGCCCGATGAGGAGGGGGCGACCACCTACGACGTGAACGGCAAGACCGTCTCCTCCTACAAGAACGACCACGGTGGCCTGAACATCACGTCCACCCTGACGTCCCCCGGCGGCGGGGACGGGCGGCAGGCGATCACGATCAACGCCTCTGTGGACACCGGGACGATCGAGGTCACCGACCAGGGCGACAACATCTCCTGGCACGGCAACGCCGATGAGTCCGTGTGGATCGTCAACTACTGGTCCGATGAGCACGGAGACGTTCATCGCGGTTCGCTGCCGATCCCGGGCATGAACCACCAGGCCATCACGGTCGACGACGCCGAGGCCTGCATCCGCTCCGCCCACGAGAGCGTGGACGCCGATGATCGCAGTGGGAGCGCCAACTGGCGGGATCTGTCCGACCTCACCTCCAAGGAGCGCGCCTCCTACGACGCCTGCGTGCAGAAGGCCCTGGCCGGGCAGAGCGCCGCCCGACCGAGCACGAGTCCGACCCCCTCAGGAACAGCGACGCCGGCGCCGTCCCAGACACCCACCGAGCAGCAGGCTCCCGCTGAGGCCCCGGCAGACGCCGGCTGATCGGCTCGGTCACCCGCACTCGTTCGAGACACCCAGACCTCTTCCCGGGCATTCCCCGGCATTCACGCAAGGAGACCCCCATGAGCAGCACCTCGTCCACCACATCACCTGAGGACGCAGGCGGAAACGCCGTTGAGGAGACCACCGAGGACGCCACGAGGCCCTTCCCGGCCTCGGACGACACCCGGCCGCTGACGCAACCGCTGACTCAGCCACTGCCCCAGTCACCGACCACGCCGCGTCCCGCGTCCAACGACGCCTCCACCGACGTCCTGAGCACAAAGGGGGCGCCGGGCGGCACCGACCAGGCCGCTCGCCCGCGCGATGCCGATGCCGAAGGCGGGGCAGTCGCGCAAACCGATGTCCTCCCCTCTCCGGCCTCGAGCTCGCCCTCAAACCATGACGGTTTCTCCGCCCCCTTCGATGCCGATCCCCTCGGTCGGGGTGGCAAGAACGGCGAGGACAGCAGCACATCGGCGGACTCGGCTCCCGCGCCATCGGCGTCCAGTCCCGTATGGAGTGCCGGGATGGTGGCCGGCAAGGATCAGCAGCCGCCAGCGCCCCGGGACATCAAGGGCTCCACACTCCTGTGGGGGGCGTTCCTGCTCCTCGTGGGCGGACTGCTCATTGCGGCGGGCCTGGGACTGCGCTTCGACTTCACGACGACGGCGATCGCCTGCCTGGCGGGCCTGGGGATCCTGCTCGTCATCGTCGCCCTCATTCCTAAGAGGCGGAGCGGTATCAAGCCCTGATGCCACCGCCTGCGCCGCGCGCGGACGCATCTGAGAACTCGCCACCTCCCCCCACCAGGCGGGCACGCGAGACCTCAGGCGCGTCCGCGTGGGGCTAGCATTGCGGGAGAACTCACTGGAACCGAGAGCCTTCACCGCCCCGAGGGACAACGAGGGACATCGATGGTTGAGACAGTTTTTTCCGTACTCATGAGCCTGATCCTGTGCTCGGCCGGAGTCGTGCTCGTACTGTTGGGGCGCCGGATGTCGCAGCACAGGCTCCCGCCGAGCTCGTGGGCAGGAGTGCGTTACGAGATCGCTCTCCGATCCGAGGAGAACTGGTACACGATGCAGGCCCAGTGCGCAGCGGCGACTACGGGATTGGGCGTGGTCTTCATCGACTCGGCTCTCCTGTTCGCCGTTCAGGCGGCCCTGCCTGAGACGATCTCGATCCTGGTCCCCATGATCGTCATGCTGATTCAGACGGCAGCTGGCATCGCGATCCTTCATGCTCAGGCCCGCAGGTGCGCCGCGACCCTGACGAGGAATGCATGAACCGGCCCCTCAGACCCAGGCGAGGGAGCCGGTAGAGGACGTCGGCGTCAGGGCTGGAGCGCTCAGCCCTGGTAGACGATCTTGGCCTTGACGTCGTCGACGGCCTCCTCGCCGAGGTAGTGGCGCACGATCTCCAGGCCGAAGTCGATGGCGGTGCCCATGCCGCGGGAGGTGATGACAGGGCCGTCGGTCACGACGGCGGCCTGGCTGACCTGCGCCCCGTGATCGGCGAGCACACCTACGAAGCCGGGGTTCGACGTCGCCCGGCGGCCCTCGAGCAGGCCCAGCTCGGCCAGGATCGAGGGGGGCGGCGCAGATCGCGGCCACCGGCCTGCCGGCGCGCACCCGCTCGGAGACCGCGGCCATGAGCGGCTCAACGGCCTTGAGGTTAGGGGTGCCGGGGAGGCCGCCGGGCAGGACGAGCATGTCGTAGTCGGCCAGGTTCGCCTCGGCCAGAGTGAGGTCGCAGGTGACGACGATGTTGTGGGAGGAGGTGACGGCCCGCTCGGGGGTCACCGAGATCATCGTCGTCGGGACGCCGGCACGGAAGAGGATGTCCACGGTCGCCAGCGCCTCGACCTCCTCCAGTCCCGGCGCGATGAAGACGGCGACCGCCTTGTCGGTCTTCTGGTCGGTGGGAGCGTGGAAAGCGGGCATGTCTCCTCCAGGAAGGTCATCTCAGGTGCGTGCGACTGGCTCTACTCACCTTACGCGCCTGCCACAGCCCACCGGAACCGTACCGGTCCGTCTGCACCGTCCTGAGTGCCCGACGCCGGTAGTAGTCTTGTTGACCATATCCGCGCGGACAACGCCTGAAGCACTGGGAGGCGAGCGAGGGATGATGTGGTGGACTGCGGCCCTCTGCTCAGTTGCTCTCGCCCTGATCGTCTGCGCGGTTCTTCTCGCCCGTTCCCAGTGCTCCCTTCAACGCACCCGCGGGGAGCTCGCCCGTCTGCGAGCCTTTCATGAGGAGCGGATGCGCCGCCCCAACGTGCTGTCCCATGAGCTGCGCACCCCCCCCTGACCGTGGTACGCGGTGCCGCCGAGCTGCTCCTCGACGAGAGCGCCGGCCCGCTCAATCCCGATCAGAAGCGCTTTGTCCAAACGATTGCGGAGAACTCCAATCAGGTCATCGAGATGGCCTCCGATCTCCTGGCCGAGGCCAGTTTGGAATCCGAACTGTTCAACCTGCGCCTGGAGTGGACCGAGATGCGCCAGCTCGTGCGCAGGTGCGTCGCCCAGCTGCGCCGGGTGCACACCGCCTCCATCCGCATGGATAACCACGGAGCACCGCTGCGCATTCAGGTCGACCCCCGCCTGATGGGGCAGGCCGTCACCAACGTCGTGAACAACGCAGCCCGGCACGCGGGCGAAGGCGTGTCCATTCTTGTGCGCGTCACCGAGTCCGAGGAGACCGTCACCGTGTCCGTCTCCGACGACGGCACGGGTATGCCCCCGCAGGACCGGGCCCTACTGTTCACTCCCTTCGCCACCGGCGGCTCCCGGCGCCCGGGAACCGGCCTGGGGATGATGATCACCCAGCGCATCGTCGAGCTCCATGGCGGGAAGATCCTGGTCGATACCATCTCCCGAAAAGGGACGACCGTGTTTCTCACTCTTCCACGCACATGGCGGGAACCCGATCGCGAGGAGGCGACTACAGGTGAGTGACGTCATGGAGGCACCAGAGGCTCCCCGGGTCCTCGTCGTCGATGACGAGCCGCAGATCCTCATGATCATGCGTTTCGCCCTGGAGACCGAGGGCTTCGTCGTCGTCTGCGCGGCCGACGGCGCTCAGGCCTGGTCCTTGTTCAAGCAGCAGTCCTTCGACCTCGTGATCCTGGATCTCATGATCCCGGCCGTCTCCGGGGTGACCGTGACCGAGCGGATCCGGACCGTCTCGGAGGTGCCCATCATGATGATCACCGCCCTGTCGGATGAGCCGGACCGGATCCGGGGCCTTGAGGCCGGGGCCGACGACTACGTCACCAAGCCATTCAGTCCTCGGGAGCTCACGTTGAGGGCTCAGGCGCTCGTACGTCGGTGGCGCGGTCGGCGCGCCCAGGCCTGTCCAACGGGGATCTGGTCATCGACACCGCTTCGCACCGGGTCCACCTGCGCGGCTCAACCCTGGACATCACCGACACCGAGGTCAGGTTTTTGGAGGTCATGGCGCGCAACATCGGTCGGGTCGTCACCTATCGGGATCTGCTCAGCCAGGTGTGGGGCACCGAGGACCGCAGCGGCGGCAAGGACATGATCAAGACGACCGCCTACCGGGTGCGCCGAGCCCTGGGCGAGGAGGGGCGGCGCTACATCCACTCGGTGCGCGGAGAGGGATACACCATGCCCCGCCTGGAGCGGAGCGCTCTGGGCAGCACGCCGAGCACGAGCGCGGACCCCGGAGCGGAGTCGCACCGTCCCCCACCGCAGTGACCCACCACGGTAACGGAGACGTTACCAACCGTTACTGACCATCACACCGCCGGCCTCCACCACCAGGAATGATGAGGCGATCGGTGGGGTGTCGTGCGAGAGCCCGATGACCTCCCGTCTCTCGATCCCACTTGATTCAAAGGAGAATCCCATGAGGAAGCGGTTATTCCCCGCTCTGCTCGCCGTCGCCACCGCGAGCGCTCTGGCCTTGACCGGTTGTGCCGTCGACAAGACGAAGAGTCAATCGATCACCGTCGCCTGCGGCGCCATGGAGGACCTGTGCCAGAAGTGGACCCAGACCTTCACTGAGCAGACCGGCATCCAGGCCACCTACGTACGACTGTCCTCCGGGGAGGCCGTCGCCCGTCTGGACTCGGCGAAGAACGCCCCGGAGTTCGACGTCTGGCACGGTGGCCCGGCCGACGGGTACGGCACCGCCGCCGCCAAGGGCCTCATCGAGGCCTACGACTCCCCGAACGCCGCCAAGATCCCCGACAAGTACAAGGACGCCGACCACAAGTGGACCGGCGTCTACGTCGGGGTCCTGGGCTTCTGCTCCAACAAGAGCGTTTTGAGCAAGCTGGGTGTGGATACCCCGGCATCGTGGGACGACCTGCTCAATCCTGCACTCAAGGGTCAGGTCTCCACCGCGCACCCCTCAACCTCCGGAACCGCCTTCACCACCTTGTGGACCCAGAATGTTCGCTTGGGCGGCCAGGACCAGGCCTTCGACTACATGAAGAAGCTGCACGGCAACGTTCTGCAGTACACCAAGTCCGGCACCGCCCCCGGCCAGATCGCCGGCCGCGGCGAGGTGGGAGTCGGCCTGGTTTTCTCCCACGACTGCGTGAAGTATCAGGATGAGGGGATGTCCGATCTACAGGTCTCCTTCCCCAAGGAGGGCACCGGCTACGAAGTCGGTGGAGTAGCGCTGGTGGCCAAGTCCTCCCATTCCGATGCCGCCAAGAAGTATATCGACTGGGCGCTCTCGGCCGATGCCCAGAACGTTGGACAGACCGTGGGCTCCTACCAGATTCCCACCAATCCCGACGCCAAGATCAGCGACAAGATGGTCAAGCTCGACGACGTCACCCTGATCGACTACGACTTCAAGGCCGCAGCGGAGGCGAAGCCCGAGCTGACCAAACGCTTCGACGAGGAGATCGCCGCGCAGCCGAAGGAGTGACGGATCCTCGCTCCCCGTGTTCTGGGGCCCAGCGGCCCCAGAACACCCCCTCATCCTCGACGGTTGCCCGCGCGCGGGCGGCCCTGTCCCGAACGGAGTCCTCCATGTCTTCTGTGGCCTCAACGCTGCCCTCTTCCCACGCTCCCGGGTCAACGCCGGCAAAGGCACGGCGGTCCACGAAGGTTCGACGAGACCCGGTGACCATCGGCATCGTCACCATCGTCGCTCTCATCCTCACCTGCCTCATCCTCCTTCCGCTGGTTACCATCCTCTCTCAAGCCTTCTCCGCCAGCGGCTCAGAGGTGCTTGCCAGTTTGCTGAGCTCGACGACGAACCGAACAATCGCTCTCAACACCGTCGTGCTGGGCGTCGTCGTCGGGTCCGTGGGCACGCTCGTCGGTTTCTTCTTCGCCTACGTGCAGGCCCGCGTAGACATCCCCGGCAAGCGCCTGCTTCATCTCATCTGCCTCATTCCGATCGTCTCCCCGCCCTTCGCAGTGGCCACGGCCTCGATCACACTGTTTGGACGCAATGGGATCATCTCCACCCAGCTGCTGGGCCAGCAGTGGAACATCTACGGCCTACCAGGCCTCACGCTGGTGCTCTCCCTCTCCTTTTTCCCCGTCGCCTACATGAACATGCTCGGCATGCTCCGCAACCTGGATCCGGCTACGGAGGAGGCCGCTGCATCACTGGGCGCCTCCCCCTGGACGATCTTCCGCACGGTAACCCTGCCGATGCTCATCCCCGGTTTCGCCTCCTCCTTCCTGCTGCTCTTCGTCGAGGCGATTGCCGACCTGGCGAATCCATTGGTCATTGGAGGTGACTTCACTGTTCTAGCCTCCCGTGCCTACATCGCCGTCAACGGTGAGTACAACACAGCAGCCGGGAGCGCGTACTCCCTGGCGCTGCTCGTACCGGCACTGCTGGTGTTCATCCTCCAACGCTATTGGGCCTCCCGCAGCTCGGCGGTCACCGTCACCGGTAAGCCCACCGGAAGAGTCCGCCCAATCCGCGCTCTACTACCCCGAATCATCCTGTCTGTTACGACGGTGGCCCTGGCGCTGTTCATCGTCTCGATCTACGCAACCGTCATCCTGGGATCCTTCGTCAAGATCCTGGGAGTGGACAACACCTTCACGCTCAAGAACTTCCAGTACGTGCTTTCCGGAATTGGCAACGATGCCATGATCGACACAACCATCTTAGCCCTCATCGCCACTCCGATCGCAGGCATCCTGGGAATGATCGTGGCATGGCTCGTTGTTGTGAGACTCAAGGCCAGCGCCGGAGTCATGGACTTCCTAGGCATGCTCGGACTGTCGGTGCCGGGCACAGTCCTGGGAATCGGATACCTCATCACCTTCAATCAACCGATCATCTACAACAATCTCATGTTTATGCCTGCCCTGGCCGGAGGCAGCGCTGTCTTCGGGGGGAGCCATCGCGATCATCATGGTTTACGTAGCCCGTTCCATGCCCTCGGGACAGCGCTCGGGGATCGCCAGCCTCCAGCAGATTGATAAATCAATCGACGAGGCGTCCACATCACTAGGCGCATCAGGTCTCCAAACCTTCATGAAGGTGACGATGCCACTCATCAGACCGGCATTCATCGCCGGCCTCACATACGCCTTCGCCCGCTCCATGACAACACTTTCTCCAATTATTTTCATTACCACTCCGAAAACGAAGATCATGACCTCCCAGATCCTCGCAGAGGTTGATGCGGGGAGATTCGGAAATGCCTTCGCCTTCTGCACCATTCTCATTGTCATCGTCATGCTCGTCATTGGCATGACCAATCTTCTCGTCCGCGACACCTCGGTGACATCACAGGCTCGCACAGGCATGTGAGACCGACCAGAAAGGACTCCACCATGACCCTTAACTCCGACGCTGATATTCAGCCGATCTCCCAGGATAATAATGCCGCAGGCAAGAGCGGCCACCTCTCCCTGGTGGAGCTCACCAAGACCTTCGGCGAAGGCGCCGGAAAGGTGACGGCCGTCGACCACATCAACCTTGACATCAAGCCGGGAGAATTCATCACCCTCCTGGGACCTTCAGGTTGCGGTAAAACCACGACCTTGCGGATGATAGCCGGATTCGAGGACGCATCATCCGGAAAGGTGATGCTTGACGGCGACAACATGGCAGTTGTTCCACCTAACCGACGCCCGATGTCCATGGTCTTCCAGTCCTACGCTCTCTTCCCCCACCTGTCAGTGCGAGACAATGTCGCCTACGGACTCAAGCTGCAAAAGATGTCGGCGGCGCAGATGGACGAGGCCATCGAGGTGGCCCTGACCTCGATGAATCTGACGGCGATGGCCAAACGGGCACCCTCCCAGCTCTCCGGCGGCCAGCAGCAGCGTGTCGCCCTGGCCCGCGCCATGGTGGTACGCCCCAAGGTGCTGCTCTTCGATGAGCCGTTGTCGAATCTCGACGCCAAGCTGCGGATCAAGATGCGCCTGGAGATCCGCCACATGCAAAAGCGCCTGGGGATCACCTCCGTTTACGTCACGCATGACCAGTCCGAGGCGATGGCGATGTCAGACCGGATCGTCGTCATGAACTCCGGCCATATCGAGCAGGTCGATACTCCCGCAGAGATCTACCTGCACCCGGCATCGGTCTTCGTGGCCGACTTCGTGGGGCGCGCCAATTTCCTTGTGGCTACGGTCACCGGGAGACCAGACACGGCATCAGGAACGCAGAAGTGCGCGACGGTGAGGGTGCTCGGTTCCGAGGCGACGGTTCCCGCTCACCCCGATGCGCTGGACGATGGCCGGGATGTCGTGCTCATGGTGCGGCCCGAGTCCGTGCGCCTGACCGCCGCCCACGAGCCGGCTCAGACGATCTCGGGATCTCTGGGCCAGATCATTACTCGCGTCTTCTACGGGGAGACTGTCGAGTACGAGGTCGAGACCGAGTACGGGTCCATTGTCTGCGTCGTCGCCGATCCGCACGAGGACGAGTTCTTCCAGGAGGGACAGGCCGTTCGTGTCTCCATCGAGTCCAGCAAGGCGTGGCTGCTGCCCGCAGAAGCGAACGCACCGGCCTAGCCTTTTTCGACTACGCCCACCAGCGCTGAGTGTCCTGAGCCGTTCGGGACACTCAGCGCTGGCGCAGGAGGTGCTGGGTGGCGCTGTCGAGAACCGGTCGGGCGGTCTCGGGCGCGTAGACGCTCAGGCCGCCGTCGGACACGGGCAGCTCGACGTCGCCATCGTCACCGACGGTGACCGGCTCGTGCCCGCCCAGGACGCAGAGCCACTGCTCGCCGGCGTGCCCGGCCCCGACGTGGAGGCGCTTGGTGCCGGCCCGACGGTCGGACAGGACGACGGCGAGCCCGGAGCCGGGGTGGGCGTCGTCGCCCTCACGCGCGAATCCGACGATGTCGGGCTCGTCGAGGGCGTCGTGCTGGGGTCCGTGGGCCAGGGAACGCCGCATGGTCATCAGCAGCGGAAGCTCGGTGACGGCCGGCAGGTCGCCGGTCTCGGGGGTGCCGAACAGGTCGCCCCAGAAGACGCAGGGGGTTCCGGCCTCGCGCAGCAGGATGAGGGCGTAGGCCGAGGGCTTGAACCAGGGCTCGATGGTGGAGGCCAGCGACTGACCCGGCTGGGTGTCATGGTTCTCCACGAAGGTGACGGCGCGGGCCGGGTCAGCGGCCACGAGGGTGCCCTCGAAGAGGCGGGACAGGTCGACGTCGCCGTTGGAGGTGGAGGCGGCGTGCAGGTGGAAGTGGAGGGGGACGTCGAACAGGCTCGTGAAGGGAACGGCCTCCAGGTAGCCCTCCAGCTCGGCGACGTCGCGGGACCAGTACTCGCCGACGGCCGGTAGGGCGCGGCCGGTGGCGCGGCGCAGCTCGGGCAGCCAGCGGGCGAAGAAGTCGGCGCCGACGTGCTTGAGGGCATCCAGGCGCAGGCCGTCGACGCCGGTGGTCTCCACGTACCAGCGTCCCCAGCGGTCCAGCTCGTCACTGACGGCGGGGTCGGTGACGTGGACGTCTGAGCCCATGAGGTAGTCGTAGTTGCCGAGCTCGTCGTTGACGTTCTCGTTCCACTGCTTGCCCTCGAAGAGCCACACGCCCTTGAGCCGGCGGGCCTCGTCCCAGTCGGTGCCGTGGAAGCAGGTCCAGTCCCAGGTGAAGTCCGAGTGAGCACCGGCGCGTCCCGGGAAGGTGTAGCGGGTCCAGGCGGTGATCTCCTCGGCATCACCGATGGGGCGCAGGCGGTCGTGGGGGTCCACCGGGGTGGCGCGCACGACCTCAGTGTCGTCACCGCCCATACGATGGTTGAGAACGATGTCCGCCACGACGCCGATGCCGGCCGCGTGCAGGGCCTCGATGGCAGCGAGGTAGTCCTCCTTGGTGCCGTACTTGGTGGGGACGGTGCCCTTCTGGTCGAACTCACCCAGGTCGTAGGTGTCGTAGACGCCGTAGCCGACGTCCTCCACCCCGGCCTGTCCCTTGTAGGCGGGCGGCAGCCAGGCCGAGCTCACCCCGCAGTCGGCCAGGAGGGCTGCATTGTCCGCCAGGAGGCGCCAGTGGCTGGAGTCGGCGGGCAGGTCCCAGGCGAAGGCCTGGAGCAGGAGAGGGTTGACGACGTCATCCGAGTTGGTGGGGCTGGGCTGGGCGTGGTTCTCGGTCACGGCACCGATGCTGCCAGCCCCACCCCGACGGCGAAAGCAGAACGCGCAGGATGTCCCCGGCCAGAAGATGGTGCACCCCCACGCACAGAATGCCCCCGGACGAGCTGAGGACTCCGGTCGATCCTCCGAGCGCACCACACGTGATACCAGTTTGGTATCAATCGATGAGAAGGCTGCGGCCCTGCTCGATTCCCTGGTCCGCAATCATCCCCTGGTGGATGGAAACAAGCGCCTGGGGTGGTTGGCCACGCTGGTGTTGCTGGATATCAACGGCCATGGGATCGAGGCTCCCGATGATGACGCCTACCAGTTGGTGATCGCCGTCGCGGCTGGAGAACTATCCCTTGAGGAGATAGCTTTGGCTCTCTCGCAATGGCGCTGTGAGCCGGGGTAGGGACTCCGGCAGCAGGGACAGGAGTACCGCACCTCTACACGCAAGACGCCTGCATTGACGGGGCCGGCTCAGGCGGATGCGAGCAGGGCGGCGACGTCGTCGAGCTGGGCGGCGATCTCGGTGAAGTCCCGGTCCAGGTCGAGGGTGCGCACGTGGAATCGGTGCCCGGTCTCGGTCCAGGTCTCGCAAATCGGCGGGTCAACGGCGGTCTGGGCGTAGAGCAGCATGCCGGCGACCTCGCGTCCGCTCTGTCGGGAGTCGCTGGCCTCATGCATGACGTAGCCGTAGATCTGGTTGCGGTTGGCCGGGGACAGGATCTGCCTGTCGTAACGGGGAGCCGAGGATCCGCCCGTAGCACTTGGTGTCGATGATGAGGGTCCGCTCCGGCCCGGTCAGAACGATGTCGGTGTGCAGCCCCGGAAGGAAGACCGGGGCGTCCTCGATGCCGCCGCTCACCCAAGGAGCGCCGGCACGCAGGTGGGGGTGGTGGCGGCGGAAGTAGGCCAGGACGAAGCGCTCGTACAGAGCGCTCAGCTCCTGGGCGTCGAGGAAGTCCGCGAGGCTGACTGCGCCGTCGGCGCCGCTGAGCAGCCGCTCGTCCAGGACGAGCCGGCACACCCCCATAAGCAGTCGGTAGGAGCGGTTACCGCGGTGGAAGCGCAGCCTCTCCCAGTGCAGGTGCCTGAGATCGCCGACGCTCATCACCTCGACGTCGCCCATGACGAGCAGCGTGGACTTCAGGCGGGCCCTGCGGGCCGGGGCGATGTCGCCGTGCAGGATCAGGCGCAGGGCGGCGGTCTTGAGGAGCCGGTTCATGAGGGTGTTCTCGGTGCGCTCGTCATAGCCGCAGTGCACCAGGCTCCTGCGGCGGGCCCTGAGCCGCATCGTGGCGGCCGGGTCGATGCGTCCCCGCACAACCGACAGGTCCTCGGTGAAGGGCTGATAGTCCCGCTCGAAACCGCGTCGACGCTGGTTGTCCAGCCCACCGGCCAGGATAGCGGCGAGCATGTCGTGGACGTGCTCGAAGTCCTCGGCCGCCAGGCGCCGGTGCTCACCGGTCTCCAGCGCCTTGAAGGCGTAGGCGAGCATGTAGTAGACGTTCTTGAGCAGCACCGTGCTAGGACCACGCCGGTGCGGTCGGCCGGGAGCCCCGTTCCGCGCCCGGCCGGGCAGGGCCTCCGTCACACCAGGACGCTCTCCAGCTCGTGAATGCTCTCGTCCATCGCGGCGGGATTGTCGAACCAGTACTCGCGTACCAGCGGCTCGAGCTCGTAGCGCACCACCGAGGTCACATCCGCATCCGTGCCCGCAGGGTTCTCGGGGCTGCCTGCAGGCAGGCACAAGTAGGAGTGGCCGATCTGGAACCCGGACCCGAGGGCCTCGTCCTCGGCGATCCGCTGGTTGAGACGGCGCACGACGTCGACCAGTGCCTCCAGCCTCGAACTGCCCACAGTCTCGACGTGCCTGAGGAACCCGGGGTGATCGAGGGCAGGCCTCATCTCGAAGAAGGCGAAGCGGCGCCGCAGCGCGTAGTCGATGAGGGCCAGGCCCCGGTCGGCGGTGTTCATCATGCCGATGAGGTGGAGCCGCTTCGGAACGGACAGCAACTCCCCGGACACGGGCAGGCGCAGCGCCTCCCCACGGTGCTCGGCCTCAATGAGCATGAGCAGCTCGCCGAAGGCCTTGGAGATGTTGGCGCGGTTGATCTCGTCGATGATGAACACGTAGTCCCGTCCCGGGTCGGCGGCAGCACGCCGGCAGAACCTGGCGAAGACGCCCTCGGCGGCCGCGAACCCGCCCTCGGCCGTGGGGCGCAGCCCGACGACGACGTCCTCGTAGGCAGTCGACTGGTGGAACTGCACCACCTCCACCCGCGAGTCATCCGTCTCGCCCATGAGCGCGTACGCCAGGCGCTTGGCCGCAAAAGTCTTCCCCGTCCCCGGAGCTCCCTGGAGGATGAGGTTCTTCTTACGTCGCAGCAGCCCGAGCATCTGCTCCACGTCCTCGGGGCTGAGAAAGACCTCGTCCAGGAAGTCGGCACTGGTGTAGTGCTCGTCCGCCTCATCGAGATCGTTGTTCCCGCGCCGCTCGTCCACGGATGCGGGAGAGTGCAAGTCCTCAATTCCGATCAGTGCGTTGAGCTGGTCCGGCGTGTACTTCGTGTTCTCTGAGAGGCGTTGCAGCATCAGTCTGCCGATCCGCTGCTCGAGCGGCCAGGAGCCGACATGCGTCCACTCGACGTCGCGCACCGCTCGGAAGGATGATCGGTCCTCGTCATAGCGATAGTCGGAGCGAACCACTCCGCGCCCCACAATCTCATTGAAGCTGCGGCGGACGTAGACAATGTCGCCTGGTTTCATGACATGAATGTAGTCCCACACCGAGTCCGCAGCCCTACGTGGACGGCCGCCCCAGTCCCCGTAATGGGTGTAGAGCGCCTCCAAGAGCGACTCCTTGTCGGGGAAGGAAGCAAGGTCTCCAACCCGGTCCCAGTTGAGCGCCATGATCCCAGCGGTTCGGAACTCCTCCCATCTCGCCGCGCCCTCACCCGGGGTGTAAAGCCAGTGCTGGAGCTCCTGCTCCTCGTCTCTCTCCGCATCCTCGAGTGCGCCCTCATTCGACGCCGTCTCCACCAGATCGCTCACGGTTCCTCCTCACCGCCCGTGCCCGCAGCGCTGCGAGCACGTCCAGGGAGAAGAGTAGTGCCGGCTTGCCCCATCAGTACCAGCTGGGTGCGGTCGCTTCCTCGGCGGGGACATTCGACGCCGTCGGGGACGGGATTGCTGTTCCCGTACGCGCAGGATGTCCCCACAGACGGGAGAGGAAGGACGCGATATGGACAGAGCGGAACGGCGGCCCCATAATGGTGGGGAGCCAACCGGCTGCAACCGGATGACTCCCCTAGCAAGAGGCCGGCTCAGCCGAACCACTTGCCGAGGGCATCCACAAGGACACCGACGGCCCGGACCAGGCGAACGATTGCGGTTAACACGTCGCTCACCTTCCGGGCCGTTACCTTGTCCTTGCGAACTTTTCTGCGTCGGCCTTTCGGCTTGGACACGGCCCTCACCTCCTTCCCAGCTCCTTCCTCCCCGGCAAGGACATAGGTGTTCCGGGGGAAGGTGCCGACGGGAGGCGTCATCCATCATGCCAACGGGAGCCAACACCCATCCCGCGTTTCCACAGCACGGGGATCCCGCAACAGGTCAGCCATTCCTGTGGATACCTGCGCCGTCGGCACTCACCCCGCGCCACTTGATTCTCGGCACGCGGTTGCAGCCGGGGACATTCCACTCAGCCGGGTGCGTACTGCTCCGGGCGGGGACATTCGACGCCGTCGGGGACGGGATTCCTGTTCCCGTACGCGCAGGATGTCCCCGGCCGAAGGATTGTGCCCCCTACGCCAGAAACGTCCCCGTCGAGAATGAGTCATCAGGCGGCCGGCGCCCGCAGCACCACGATGCGCTCGGCGAGTCTGCCCACCAGCGGAAGCCGCATCAGGGGCGCGAGCACGGGGTGGTAGCGCACAATCGTGTCGATGAAGGGGACGTCGTGAAGCAGCGTGAATCCGGGGGCGATCGTCCGATGGAACTCGGCGGCGCTGGAGCAGCCGTAGGTGTAGCGCGCCCCCGCGTCCTCGACCGAGCGCTCCCGGCCGTACTTCTGGAACAGGCGGGGCATGACCTCGATGAGAACCGTTGCACCGGGCAACCGAGCAGCGATGATGTCCATGAGAGAGCGCACTTCATCCTGCTCGAGGTACATGCTCAGTCCCCTCGACGATGACGAGCACATCGTTGCCCACTTTGCCGCTCGTCTCACCCTCCCCCAGCTGGTCGGGCCAGGCGGGGTCGAGGGCGGAGATGGCGATCGTGCGGTGGCGCTCACCGTCCTCCAGCAGCCGGCGCCGCAGCGCGATGACGTCGGGCAGGTCGAGGTCGAACCAGGTGACGCGCCCGTCGTCGAGGCGCTGGAAACGGGTGTCGAGCCCGCAGGCGATGTTGACCACCGTGCAGCCGGGGTGGGTGGCGAGGTACCCGGCGACGAGCGGGTCGAGCGTGAGGGTGCGCAGCACGACGCCGTCGGCCATGAGGCGGTCCTGTCTCGCCATGGTGAAGTCGTAGTCGAGCCGGGAGACGAGCTCGACGGCAGCAGGGTCCGTGAAGCGCGGCCGGTCGGAGAGTGTGTGCTCCGCCCTGGCATGGAGGGTCAGAAGCATCGTCTTGCTGACACCAGTCAGGTCCGCTGTCTCGTATGCGCTCATGCAGTCAATTCTGCGATGCCGGCGATTGGAGCACCAGCACCGTCAGAAAACGGGATGCGCCGTGCGGGCTCTGCGGTCAGCCGCGCGACTCAGTCCTCCTCGAGGACACCGTTCCAGGCCAGGAAGGCGGTGGTGCGACGCACGGCCTCCTCCCAGTTGGCGTCACCGAAGCCGTGTGCGGCGCCGGGAATCGTGACGAGCTCGGCGTCGGGCAGGGTCCGCACGGCGGCCCGGGAGACCTCGATGGGCACGGAGCGGTCCTGCTCCCCGTGGACGATGAGGACCGGGCGTCGATAGGTGGCCAGCTCGGCCCCGACCTCCAGGTTCCAGCCGTCGACGGCGTAGCTGCGTCCCAGGCGGGTGCCCGCCCAGTCGAACTCCCTCGGGCACAGCGGCCAGCGTGCGGAACGCGGCACGCAGGTTCTCCCCCAGCCTCAGCGCCGGGTACCACAGAGCCAGGGCAGCGATCCGCTGCGGGTGGCGTGCGGCCGCGAGCGCCGCGACCGCCCCTCCCAGGCTCAGCCCGAACAAGGCGACCCGGGAGGCGTCCACCTCCGGCCACGCGCAGGCCGCGGTGAGGACGGCCTCGAGGTCGGCCAGCTCGGTGAGGGCCGACATCGCAGTGGTCTCACCCTGGCTGGCGCTGCCGCCGCCCCCGCGGAAGTCGAAGCAGATGGACACGGCCCCGGCGGCGGCGAAGCGCCGAGCCATGGGGGCCACGCGGGTATGGGAGCTCTCCATGCCGTGACAGCAGATGAGCAGGGGTGCGGGGGCCGAGGACGCGGTGCGCGGGACGTAGGCCAGTCCCCCGATCCTCTGCCCCTGGGCGGTGAAGGTGACCTGCCGGGACAGGTAGGGCTGCGTCGTCGTCACGTGCTCTCCTTGCTGCGCTGGGCCGGCAACGGGAGTCCGGCCCGGCGGCCATCGTAGACGGGCCGCCGGGCCTCACTGCCGAATCGGGGCCCCTCGCCTCAAGAGTCGAGGTGGTCCAGCAGCGTGGGGATGAATTCCCGGTAGTGCTGGAAGACCCCGCCGTGCCCGGATCCGGGGTAGATGACCAGGGTGCTTCCGGGGATTCGCCGGTGCATGTCCTCGGACAACGGGGTCGGAACCATGCGATCGTGATCCCCGTTAGCGATCAGCGTGGGGACTGTGATCCTGGACAGATCCTGTGGTTGCTGACGTCCCCAGGCCTTGATGGCGGCAATCTGAGTGCGGAAGGCTTTCAAGGTGATCGGGGAATCTCGATCCATGGCTCGTTCGTGAATCCGGGCGAGGTAGTCACGCGCTGCGGCCTTGCCGTCGGACGTGCGCGGGAAGAAGAGGAACTTCCTTGGCGTCAGTGCGGGCGAGTACTCCGCGCAGCATGTCGAGGTAGACGTAGGCGGCTCCGGTTGGCCGGTCGATCCCCTCGCCTCCTGCGGGACCGGTTCCGGCAAGGACGAGCCGTCGGATCAGGCTCGGGGCGTCGAGAGCTACCTGCTGGGCGACGAACCCTCCCAACGAGAATCCCATGAGGTCGATCCGGGTCAGACCGAGCGCGGAGATGAAGGCTCGTGCGGCACCGGCCATTCCTTTGATGGTTCGTGGTACGTCCCCGGTGGAGGAGCCGATGCCTGGCAGGTCGACCGCAATGACACGGCGGCCATCTGCAAGCGCGTCGACGACGCGGGGATCCCACTCGTCGAGAGTGGCTCCGAGGTGGGCGAGCAGGACAATCGGTGTTCCGGCGTCGACCCCGAGGTCCCGGTACGCGAAGGACTCTCCTCTCACCCGCAGGTGCCGGGTGGGAGCGGAGGTCCACCGGGTGATGGGCCCGGCGATCATGGTCGCGCTGTCTGCTCAGGCATGAGTGGTGACCTCCTGTTCACTGGTGGTGATGAGGACCTTGCCGCGGGTCCCGCCGGCCAGCAGCTGGTCGAGCGCGGCAAGGGTCTGCTCGAAGGGCAGGATCCGGTCGACGACGGGCTGGATGACGCCGTCGTCCACGAGTCCGGCGATGGTACGCAAGGCCTCTCCGTCGGGTTCGATGAACAGGAACCGGTAGCGCACACCAAGCTTGCGAGCCTGGCGGCGCACCTTGAGGCTGAGGGCGGACAGCGCGGCCTTGACCAGCAGGCCGGCGCCGGCCTGGTCGGCCAGCGCCGGGTCGGGGGTGTCGGCGATACCCACCACGATCCCCCTGGGACGCAGGACCTGGAATGACCGTGAGGTGACCTCGCCACCCTGGGTGTCGACGACGATGTCCACAGGGGTCTCGGCCAAGCGCTGGACGAAGTCTTCGCTGCGGTAGTCGATGATGATGTCCGCACCGAGGCGCTGGACAGTCTCGGCACTGGAGGCTGAGGCCGTGGTGGCGACAGTGGCCCCCAGGTGCTTGGCGAGCTGGATGACGGCCGAGCCTACTCCGCCGGCGCCACCATGAACCAGGACCGTCTGGCCCGGCTGGAGGCGGCCGATCGTTACAAGCGACTGCCACGCGGTGAGCGCGACGACCGGCAAAGCAGCTGCCTGAGCCAACGAGATGCTTCGGGGCGCGGGGGCGAGGGCGTCGGCGTCGACCACGACATACTCGGCCCAGGTTCCCATAGCCACCACACCGGTGTAGCCGTAGACCCGATCACCGACGGCGAGCGCTGTGACCTGAGAGCCGACGGCGATCACCTCGCCGCTCAGCTCTCCCCCCCATGACCTTAGGCAGGTCCAGGCGGAAGACGGCCTTGAACTCACCGGCACGGGTGCGCTCGTCCGCATGGTTGACACCGGACGCGATCATCCGCACCAGGACCTGGTGCGGTCCGGGCTCGGCAACGGGCATGTCGACGGCGCGCAGAGGGCGACCGTAACTCTCCAGGATGAAGGCTTTCATGTGGTGTCCTTCCTGTGCCGCAGCACCAGACATCTAGTTGCATTGTGTTACTACCAGGAGTGGACGATATGCTATCCAGTAACAGAATGCAACTAGACGGAAGGAGGGCGCGATTGATCCCCCAACCCCGCTCCGACTGCCCGATCAACCGCAGCCTCGAGATGCTCGGCGACCGATGGAGCCTGCTGATCCTGCGAGACATCGTCCTGCATGACCGATGCTCCTTCCGCGAACTGCTCACCAGCAGCGAGGAGGGCATCAGCGCCCCCGTGCTGTCTCGCCGGCTGGCCGACCTGGTTGAGACGGGCTTCCTCACCAAGAACGAGGTAACCCGCGGTAAGCAGGGAAGATACTCACTGACCGAGCGAGGCCTGGCAACGGTGCCACTACTGATCGAGCTCGGTCGCCTTGGCGCGCACATCGACCCGTCAACCGCTCATAACGCCCCAAAACCGGCGCAGACCCCGAGGATCTCATCAGGCGCATTGCCGCTCTCCGTAAGGCTCACGCCGAAGCCTGACGCACACCACCCCGACTATGCGCGAGGCGCCGAGCAATACTGTGGGAGCGCCTCAGATCAAGAGGCGCTCCCACACAGAATCAGGACGACGAGCACCTCAGATAGCGCTGTAGCCGCCGTCGACGAGGATGGGAGAGCCGACGACGTAGCTGGAGGCCTTGGAGGCCAGGAACAGGATGGCGGTGTCGAGCTCACCCTCCTTGCCGAAGCGGCCCAGCGGGATCATGGAGCGGAAGGCCGATCCGGTGTCCTCGGCGTCCAGGACGTCGGTGGTCAGCTCGGAGTAGAAGTAGCCGGGACACAGGGCGTTGACGGTGATGCCGTACTTGGCCCACTCCGCGGCCAGAGCGCGCGTGAGGTTCACGGCGCCACCCTTGGCCGCGTGGTAGGCGGCCATGCCGGCGACATTGGAGCCGACCATGCCGTACATGGAGGCGACGTTGATGATGCGTCCGTAGCCGGCGGGGATCATGACTTTCTTCGCGGCGGCGCGCGAGACGCGGAAGATGCCATACAGGTCGATGTCGACCTCGGTGTCGAACTGCTCGTCGGTCAGGTCCTCGGCGGGGCCGAAGCTTCCCGTTCCGGCGTTGTTGATGACGATGTCGAGGCGGCCGAAGGTCTCCCAGGGCGGCGTCGACGACGCTGTCGACGCTGGCCGTATCGCGCACATCGCAGTGCAGGACAAGGGTCTTGACCCCGAACTCCCTCGGTGATCTCCTTGGCCACGGCCTCGACGCGCTCGACGCGACGCGCCACGGCGACGATGTTGGCTCCGGCACTGGCCAGCGCCTTGGCCATCTGGATACCGATGCCAGATGAGCAGCCGGTGACGAGGGCCACCTGGCCGGTCAGGTCGAAGTAGTTGCGGTCCATGGTCATCTCTCTTCCTTGAGTTGTTCCCCGGCCCGCTGGCCGAGGGGTGCAGGCGTGAGGGCCGCACGCAATGCCGAGCAATATAACTTACAAGGAAAAGTGTTGTTAGTACATATGATGAATCAGTGGTCGACCTGGGACAGATGAGGTCAAGTCGAGAGAGTGCCACTCATCACACCGCATCATCTCGACAATGAGAGGCACCCTAAGACTCGTGGTTCAGCGCCTCTCAGCGGTAGGCCTCCGAGGGAGTGTTCTCGTCGTAGTTAGCCACGAGGACCAGGCCGGACAGGGCGTAGGGGCCACCGATGTAGGGCATGACCTGAACCAGTGCCGCGGTCACCTTCTGGCGGGAGGAGCCGGCCCGGATGGCCCCGGCCACGTGCGGACGCAGCTGGGTGGAGGCGCCGATGGCGGCAATGGCCACGAGACTGATGAGCTCGCGCAGGGCGACGTCGAGCCCGCCGCGGGTGGCGAAGTCGCCGAAGGTCGAGGAGGTGAGCAGGTGGGGCACGAACTTATCGAAGGGCTCGGGCAGCGAGGAGAAGACCTCCTTGACCTCGTGACCGTACAGCGGAACCTGGATGGCGGCGCCCGCCTGCTCCCGGGCGCTGGGGTCGGCGGTGTCGACGGTGCCGGCGTTCTCCAGGGGCAGGGAGACGCCGTGTGCCTCGAAGACCCCGTTGGCGATGTCGATGGCGTTGAGCGTCTTGGGGAAGCCGATGTAGGGGGCGCACTGGTAGATGGTCTCGCGCACCTGGAGCGGGCTGGCGCCGATGTTGAGGGCGGCGCCCACGTGGGCCCTGAGCTGGGGAAGGGTCTGCATGGCGGTCAGGACGGTGACGGTGAGCAGCTCGCGCTCGACGTCGGTGAGGACACCCGTGGAGAAGGCCTCGTCGAAGATCCCGTTCTGGAGGATGTCGAACAGTTCGGGGTCCGTGGGGTGGGGCTAGGGCTCCACCCCGAACAGTCGGTTGAAGGTCTCACGTGCCTGAGGTGTCAGCGCCATGGGGGCTCCTTATGATTCGCGGTCAGCTCGACCTGAGCATGTCACGTCCGCCGTCCGGGTGACAGGTTCTCTCACGCCTCATCATCGGCTCTCCGCGCGACGGCGAGCACGCGCGTCAACTGGGTTGAATCATCCTCGCTCCTCACGTCAGAGGCGGCCGGCCTCTACTTCGGCGAGCAGTCATCGTCCGGAACCGGCGAGCCTCCAAATCATGCGGATGACCCGGGCGGCCTGTTTCTCGAGCTCGGTGCGCGTCAGGCTCACCCCGCCGTCGTCCGACTCGGTCTGCCCGTCCAACAGCCGACCGTCGCGCCCCCGCCTGAGCGCGGCCAGGAGATCCTCCCGGTCCGATTCGCCTCCGGGCATGAAGAGCTCGTTGCCGGCCTTGACGCTCGCCGCGGCGGTGGCGCGCGGATGCTTCATGTCGCTGTGGGTCATGCCGGCAACCACCCAGTCGGTCATGACCAGGCCGTCGAAGCCCCACTCCTGACGCAGGATGACCTCGAGCAGCTCAGCGGACTCGGAGGTGTGGACGCCGTTGATGAGGTTGTAGGAGGTCATGACGGCGGCGGGCCGGGCCCGGCGCACGCAGGTCTCGAAGGCGCGCAGATAGAGGTCGCGCAGGGCTCGGGGACCGACCCGGCTGTTGGAGTTGAGGCGGTTGGTCTCCTGGTTGTTGCAGGCCAGGTGCTTAATGGTCACACCCCGCCCCGGATGGGACTGGACGCCCCGGGTGATGGCGGCGGCGATGTGCCCGGCCAGCAGCGGGTCCTCGGAGAGGTACTCGAAGTTTCGTCCGCACAGGACGGAACGGTGCAGGTTGAAGGCGGGGGCGAGCCAGAGGTCGACGCCGAAGCGCTCCATCTCGGCTCCGACGACGTCGCCGAACCGCTGCGCCAGGCCCGGGTTCCAGGACTGCGCGAGCGCGGTGCCGATGGGGATGGCGGTGGCATACTGCTCGCGGATCTCGGCGGGCTCTCGAGGCTCGGGCTCGTCGGCGATGCCGAGAGCCTCACGTCCGGCGTCGTCCATGAGCTCGAGGAAGGTGGCGGGCAGGCTGGAGTCGCCCAGGGAGAAGGGGCCCTCGGCGTCGACGCCGTAGGTGGGGGCCAGGCGCAGTCCGGCGGGCCCGTCGGCCATGATGAGGCTGGGCAGGCCGGAGATTCGGGTGGTGGTCTGGCCGGCCGCGCCGATGACAGTGGTGGAGGCCGCCCCGACGATGGAGCCCGATTCCTCACCGCTGAGGTAGTCACCCAGCACAGCGTGCATGAGGTCGTCGTCGGACAGGTCCCGGGCCAGGGCGAGGGCCTCACTGAAACCTCAGGGGCCGTCCGCTCATCGGGTGCGGCACCGTCCGGCCGACGCAGGTGGACCGGGTCGACGACGAGCACCGGCAGGCCTGCTGGAATGTCGAGGACCACCGGAGCCTCGGGCCTCCAGTCCGTGAAGCCGGGATCACCCAGGTCGCCGGTCAGGAGTCGCACGGTTGCGTCCTGGGCGAGCTCGACGACGGCGACGGGGCTCAGGTGCCGGCTGGAGGTTCCCACCCGCAGCAGGTAACGGCCGGCCTCCAGGACCGTGGCGCGGGTGGCCTCGTCGTAGGAGGCCAAGTCGGTCAGGTCGATGTCGATGGTGATGTGCACCGTGGCGCCGGGGGTGATCTCGTCGGTCTTGGCGAAGCCGGCGAGCGCCTGAAGCGGCTGGTCGAGGCGACCGGCCGGCACACTGGCGTAGACCTGGACGGTCTCCTTGCCCGGATGCTCACCGGTGTTGGTGACGTCGACACCGATGCTCACGCGAGCCCCGTCAAGGCTCGCCCGGCGGGTTTCGACGTCGAAGCTCGTGTAGCCCAGTCCGAATCCGAAGGGGAAGAGCGGCTCCTTGCCGACCGAGTCGTAGAAGCGGTAACCGACGTAAACGCCCTCGCGGTAGTGGGTGCCGTCCGGGTCTCCGAAGTCGCCGATCTGGTCGCACTCGTCCCAGGCGGCCCAGGTGGTGGCGAGCTTGCCGGAGGGATAGGCCCCGCCCAGGAGGACGTCGGCGAAGGCGTTGCCGATGGCCGCGCCGAGCTGGGAGAGCAGGAGGATGTTAGTGATGTCATCGAGCGGGCTGAGGTCGACGACGCCGCCCACGTTGAGGACGAGGAGGAACGTCTCGAAGCGCTCGTTCAGACAACGGATGTCGCGGATCTCGGTGTCGGTGAGCCTCAGGTCCCCGGCCTCAGGGGTGCGGTCGCTGCCCTCACCGGAGGTTCGGGCCAGGACGTAGACGGCCGTACGCGGGTCGGAGTCGGTTTCGACGTCGAGGGGGATCGTGTACTCCGGCTCGGCCATGACAGAGCCCATGCCGATCATGATGGCGGGGACGCCGCGCTCGGCGGCCTCGGCCCTGATATCGGAGATGAAGTCCTGATGGGCCTGAGCGCGGACGCGGTCGTAGGCCTCCAGCCAGGGCCTGGTGACGATGGTGAAGCCGGCCGACTCCAGGCCCTCCTCGATGGTGGTGACGTGGCGGGAGTTGACGTCACCGCTGCCAGTTCCACCCTTGATGGTGCCGCGGGCGCCGGAGCCGAACAGGGCGATCTCGCCCGGCTCAGCCAGGGGAAAGGCGCCGTCGGAGCGCAGCAGCACCATGCACTCGGGGGCCAGGGCGCGGACGGCGTTGAGGTGGTCGATCTCGTAGGTTTCCATATCGCGATCTCCTCTTGTCATGCCGACGGCAGCGCCACGTGCAGGCCTCCGCACTGAGTGAACGTACTGGATTCACCCCATCATCGCAGCGCTCTGATACCTACGATAGACGGGGCGGGCACCGGATCCGGAGATGTCTTCGGACAACGTTCGGTGCTCTGTGGAGCGGAGGAGTCATGAGGATGTTCAGGGCAGTCAGCGGGAGCAGGATCGCCGTCGGCGTGGCCAGTGTCGGCCTGACGGTGGGTGCCTTCAGCTTCTACTCTCGCAAGCGCTATCGGCGCTCGGCCGCGGCGAGCCTGGTGGAGTACAGCGCCCGGCCGATCAAGATGGCGCATGCCCGCATGTCGATCTCCGAGCGGATCGCCCGCCTGGCCGGCCGCCCCGAGCCTCGCCGAGCCGTCCCCTTCCCTGCCTGGGGGCGCTTCTTCTACGACCTGGAGCGGCACGAGGACGAGGGCATGCCCGTCTACCACCTTCGCCCGCATACGCCGTCGCACGCCGTCATCGTCTATCTCCACGGCGGCGGTTACATCTCGACGGCGGTCTCAGTGCACGCCTGTCTGGTCGATCATCTGGCCCGCAGGACCGGGGCCGACGTCGTCATGCCGCTCTACCCGTTGACGCCCCACCACACTGGCAGGAGGCGCATCGGCTGGTACTGGACCTCTACCGGCGCACGGTCGCGGAGAACCCGGGCAAGCGGATCATCCTCATGGGGGACAGCGCGGGCGGGGGCCTGGCGGCAGTCATCGCCCTGTCCCTGGCCGAGGCCGGCGACGCCCAGCCCGACGAGCTCGCCCTCATCTCGCCGTGGGTCGACATCACCAACGCCAACCCGGATATCGCGGACTACGTCGACGCCGACCCGCTCATGGCTCCCGAGCCCCTCGCCGAGATCGGCCGTTCCTGGGCGGGCGACACCCCGTTGACCGACTGGCACCTTTCTCCCATCTACGGCGACCTGTCGGGCCTGAGGAAGGTGACGACCTTCGTGGGGACCCGGGAGATCTTCCTACCGGACAACGCGCTCTTCCACGCCAAGCTCCTGGAGGCGGGAGCCGACTCGACGCTGCACGTCGGCGAGAACCTCAACCACGTCTACCCGATGTTCCCCACCCCCGAGGGTCACCGGGCGCGCCGAGACCTCGTCCGCCTCGTCACCGGAGAGCTCGCTCTAACCCAACCACGCCCACCCCCGATGACCGCCACTGGCGGCGAGCTGTGGCGGTCATGGCCGTCACACTGACGACGTTGCTCACCCATGTAGCACCCCGCCAGCCCGGCGGTTGGCGCCATTTCGATTCGGCATACGGCGTCTGTCGACCAGATGGATGCGCACTGTCCACTCGCTGGAGCGCACGTCGCCGACGGTGCGTCGTCGGTCCTGGCGGTGCGATGTCTCAGGACATCGAGGGAATCGGCCCCTCTTCTGGCTCCCGGTGGTGCCCGCTGGGCTCCTGGTGACCCTCGATCAGCGGGCCGCTTCCGGCCGGAGCCTGTTCACGTCGGCTGCTGCAGGGGGTTGGGGTTGCACTGGTCAGGGGTTGTCCGTACTGCACGAGACCCCGAACACTGTGGAGTACACCCACGCCTCCCCCAGAAGCACCCTGACCTCGTGGAGTAAAGACCCGGACGGGGTCAGAGACGCCCCATGGAGTTCCCGATCAACAAGTACGTTCCCGATCAGGGTTCGCGCAGTGCGACGGATCCGGCACACGAGCTACCACCGCACCCTGCCCGAACACCTACTGGCACAACCTTGAAGTGAAGTAGTGAATGCCTGCGCGGTGATGTGACGCATTGTCGCCAGCAGTGGAGGAGGAGCTCTAACGAACGCGGCGCGCGCCGGCTCCAGCCCGGTCCTCGACCTGTGGTGGGACTGAGGCATGCCCACCAGACGGGTGAGTCGCCCCATTTCCAGCCGTTCACATGGCATCCGGCTACCGATCACCTTTAGTCGGCCTGCGCGGAGCGGTAGTACATGACTGCGACCTGGGTGCGGTTGCGCAGGCCTAGTTTGGCCAGGATCGCGCTGATGTGGTTGCGCACCGTGCCCTCACTCATGAACAGCCGCGCCGCGGCCTCGGCGTTGTCCAGTCCCTCGGCCACGGCCTCGACCACCTCGTACTCGCGGTCGGTCAGGGCCGCGAAGGCCGTGCTCCGCGGGTCCTGATGCCCCCGGCCTCGGTCCGCCCCAGTCACCGGTGGCCGGGCGTTGAGCCCCATGGTGGCGCTGCGCTCGAGCACCTCCCCCTCCAGGACGCACACCCCGGCCATGACGGACCGCAGCGCCGGGGCGACCTGGGCGACGTCCTGCTTGATGAGGTAGCCGCGCGAGCCCATCTTGAGGGCACGCACGATGTACTCGTCGTCGGAGAAGGTGGTCAGGAAGACGATGCGCGCCGTCGGATCCTCGGCCAGGATCCGCTCAGCCGCGCTGAGTCCGTCGCCGCCGGGCATCTGGATGTCCATGAGGAGGATGTCGGGAGCCAGCCCCCGGTAGCGCTCGATGGCCTCAGGTCCCGACCCGCCCAGGCCGACGACATCGACGTCGTCCTCGACCGACAGGATCGTGGACAGGGCTTGGGCGACGAGCGCGTCGTCATCGACGATGAGGACCCTCATGATGCTCCTTCTCTCCCTTGTCCGTTCTTGGGAATCGTGGCGAAGACCGTGAACCGCGGCCGCGGGGTGATCCGCACCCTGCCGCCCAGGGCCTCAACCCGCTCGGTCATGGAGCGCAGGCCGAGGCCGGCACCCTCGCCACCATCCACGGCCGGCTCGCCCACTGCGGGGACGACGCCGTCATTGTCGACCGTGACCTGCCAGAACGCAGGGTAGTCGGTGACCGCCACTCGGGCCGAGTGGGCCCTACCGTGGCGGGCGGCGTTGGTCAGGGCCTCGCGCACGACGGCAACGACGCAGCGCGCCACCGCCGGTGGGGGCTCGACGTCGGTGGAGCAGTCGACGCTCACGGAGTCGATGCCGCAGCGCGAACCCAGCAGGTTGAGGGAGGTGGCCAGCTCCTCGCCCTCGTCGGACAGGGCGTGGACGGAGCGGCGCATGGAGTCCAGGGCCTCGTCGAGGCCGGCGTCAAGGGTCGCGAGGTCGGAGACGACACCCGACGCGTCACGATGGACGACCTGAAGGGCCTTGACCTGCAGCAGAAGGCGGGTGAGGAGATGGCCGACGCCGTCGTGGATCTCGCGCGCGATCCTGGTGCGCTCGGACAGAGCGGCGGCGCGCAGCTCGTAGTCCTGGGCCCGAAGCAGCTGGGCGTTCGTGTCCTGCAGAGTGAGGACCTTCTCGCGCAGATCATCACGCACTGAGTGCAGGCTCATCCGCACCGTCTCCTCCTGGAGGGTGCGCAACGCAAGGAGGGCCGCGAGCGCGCATATCACCAGAGCGAGGGCCAGTACCGGTGTCCTCGGCACCTGTCTGGCAACGACGGCAGTAAACAGAAGGCCACTGATCACAGCCACCACCCGTGCGTGCCGGGTACCGAGCATGCCGAGGCGGGCCAGGCCGTAGACGACCAGCGGGGCCCCGACCACGGACGCCGTCGTGAGGGTTCCGAGCAGGAGGTAGGCGGCGGGCATCACGATCGCCCAGCGGCTCCGGTCGGCAAACATGCCCATCCCACTGACAGCCACGGCACCGAGCAGCCAGACCACGACGACCGTGTCCGTCTCCACGGTGAGCAGGGCCAGCAAGACACAGCCGCACAGCAGCACGCCGTTGTCGACCAGGACCTTCACGCCTCGATTATCGACGATCACCGGCGCTTTCAAACCCTTCAGGCCGATCCGGTGGCCCTGTTGACGGATCTCATGACAGAAGTCATGGCTGCCCGCCCAGGTCATGACGGCAGGCACTTCTGGTCGCCACCGTCCCCGCAGGAACATGGGAGTCATGAGCCGGGGGACACCGGCGGGAAGAGAGGAACCGAGATGGAAGTCAAGGACGGGGCCAGGGATACCGGCCCGGCTGTGGAGGTCGGATCCCTGGTCAAGCGCTACGGGGAGCTGGTGGCGGTGGATGGCCTCTCCCTGAGGATTCCGCGCGGTCAGGTGCTGGGGCTGCTCGGCCCCAACGGATCGGGCAAGACGACGACGATCAGCTGCATCCTCCAGCTGCTCACCTACGACAAGGGCTCGATCCGCGTGTTCGGCGAGCCGATGACGCCCACTGCCTACGGGCTCAAGCGCCGTATCGGCGTGGTGCCTCAGGAAGTGGCCGTCTTCGACGAGCTCACCGTGGCGGAGAACGTCGACGCCTTCTGCGCCCTCTACGTGCGCGACCGCGCCGAGCGGCGCCGCCTGGTGGCCGAGGCGATCGCCTTCGTTGGCCTGGAGAAGTTCGTGAAGTTCAAGCCCAAGAAGCTCTCGGGCGGTCTGCTGCGCCGTCTCAACATCGCCTGCGGCATCGCCCACGGCCCCGACCTCATCATCCTGGACGAGCCCACGGTCGCCGTCGACCCGCAGAGCCGTAACGCGATCCTGGACGGCATCAAGCGTCTCAACGAGCGCGGCGCCACCATTCTCTACACGAGCCACTACATGGAGGAGGTGGAGCAGCTGTGCGACCGGATCGTCATCATGGACCGCGGCCGGCAGGTGGCCTCCGGAACCTCCGACGAGCTCAAGGCCATGATCGGAACCGGTGAGCGCATCCGGGTGGAGGTCGTCGACCCCGTTCCCCCGGGTGAGGAGACTCTGGAGGGTCTGCGCCGCCTGGAGCACGTGCGCACAGTCACCTACCAGAACGGCGAGGTCCTCATCGAGTGCACCTCCGGGGCGCACAACCTCTCCGACGTCATGAGGGCGCTGAATGCGGCGGGAGCGACCTGCGGCCGAGTGACCTCCGAGCCCCCGACCCTCAACGACGTCTTCCTGGAGATCACCGGGCGGGCCCTGCGCGACGAGGCGGCCTGACATGCTGACCGTCTTCTTTTACCAGGTGCTCAGGCTCCTGCGTGATCGCGTCCTGCTCGTGTGGACGCTCGGCTTCCCGATCGTCATGTCCCTCATGTTCATGGCGATGTTCTCCAACCTGGACAAGGACTTCGAGGCCACCCCCATCAGCTTCGGCGTCGTCCAGGACGAGGCCTACCGGGCGGCTCCCGGCCTGGACGCCGTCATCGAACAGATCTCCGCCGACGACGCCGATCCCCGCCTTATCACCAAGGTCACCCACTCCACCGCATCTGAGGCCCAGGCCGCCGCGACACGCGGGGACACGAACGGCTACCTCGCCGTCGAGGACGGCGATCCCGTGCTGCACGTGACCCAGAAGGGCAATGAGGCCGAGACGACTCAGGTACTCCGGGTGGTCATGGACTCCTACACCCAAAAGCGGGCCGAGCTCGAGGCCGTCATCAAGGCCGGGGTTCCGCCGGAGCAGACAGCCGCCCTTCAGGTCAACCACTCCTTCACCCACTCGATCTCGGTAACGCCGAGTCCCGTCAAGCCCGCAACCCGCTACTACTTCGCACTGCTGGCCTTCGCCAGCGGCATGGGCATGACCGTCACCATGACCACGGTGCAGAGCATCATGGCCTCCTCTCCTCTGGGAGCCCGCCGAACCCTGGCGGGTCTGCCGCGGTGGAAGGTCCTCACCTCCACGCTCGCGGCCTCCTGGGTGTGCGTCCTGGCCTGTCTGCTCATCGCCTTCGCCTTCATCGCCACGGTGGTGGGTGTGGACTTCGGGCCTCACGTGTTGCTGTGCCTGGTAGCGGTCGGGGTGGCCAGCCTCATGTCGAGCGCTGCGGGCGCCGCACTGGGCGCCTTCAGCAAGATGGGGGTCGGGATGGTCTCCGCGATCAGCTGCTTCCTGTCGCTGTTCACCGGCTTCTACGGACCCTCAGCCCTGTCCCTGGCCAACGCCGTTGAGCTCCATGCCCCACTACTGGTACAGGCCAATCCCCTGTGGCAGGCAGCCCGTTGCTTCTACGGGCTGCTCTACTACGACTCCCTGGAACCCTTCACCCGCAGCTGCTCAGTCCTGCTGGGCATGACATGTCTGTTCCTCACCATCGCCCTGATCCGTGCCAGGAGGATGAACCATGAGCACCTTTAAGACGTCGCTGAAGATCGTGGCGGCCCATCGGATCTACGTCCTGGTCTACCTGGTGGTGCTGTCTCTGTTCGGCCTGAATGTGGGAGCCGCTCGGACCGAGGACACGTCCAACCAGGTCAAGGAAGCCACAGCGAGTGTGGCCGTCATCGACCGCGACGGATCCACGATCTCCCGAGGGGTCAAAGGACTACGTCGAGTCCGTCGGCAAGGTTCAGCCGCTGGAGGACTCCAAGCAGGCTATTCAGGACGCCACCGCGCAGAACCGCATCAGCTACATCCTCATCATTCCGGCCGGATACGGGCAGCGGCTCCAGGAGGTCACTCGCCAAGGCACCGAGCCTCCCCGGATGGACACGGTCATTGGATATGAATCGGCCGCGGGGTCGCTGATGAACGCGCGCACCGACTCCTACCTGGGGCAGGTCACTGGCTATCTCTCAACGCTCACCAACGACCCTGCCCGTGCCGTCGCCCTGGCCAAGGAAACGATGAACCACTCCGCCCCCGCCAAGCGGATCGCCCAGGACGCGACGCCGCTGCCGCACAGCCTCGTCGTCTACACCATGTTCTCCTTCTACCCGATCATGGCCTTTGCGATCGTCGCGATCTCAACGCTCATGACGTCGCTGGGGCGCCGGTCAGTCCATTCCCGTCTCATCGCGGCACCGGTGAGCAGCAGATCCCGCAGCCTCGGGACCATAGGGGCCTGCCTCATGATCGGCCTGGTCGGGTGGCTGTGGATCTTCGGGCTGGGAGTCGCGAACCTCGGAACCAGTGCCGTGATGACGTCGGCCCCGCTGCTGGGGGTCGTCGGTGCGGCCCTGGGCGCCTACATGCTCGTGGCGGTCTCGCTCGGCTTCCTCCTGGGTCAGGTCGGCTTGGGGCAGAACGCGGCCAGCGCGGTCGCCAACATCGGTGGCTTGGCCATGTCCTTCCTGTCGGGGGCGTGGGTGTCCACCGAGTGGCTGCCCGACGCCGTCGTCCAGGTCGCCAAGTTCACCCCCGGCTACTGGGCGGCCCAGGCGATCTCCGGTGCGTACGACGCGACCTCCATGTCCGCCGACGTCATTCGCCCGCTGCTCGTCGACTGCGGGATCTGCGCCCTGTTCGCCGTCGCGGTCCTCTCCGTGGCCATGGCCGTTGACCGCACTCGGGCGAGGTCATCGCTGTAAGGCGCCCTGCCCGGCGTCCGTCACCCGATCGGTGGTGGAGCCGGGCAGCACGGTGTCCCCCGGCCGGGCGATCGGGCCTACGAGCTCGTGGCCCGGTACGGCTCCTCGAGGAAGGCGACCTCCTCCTCGGTGAGACTCAGGTCCAGGGCCCGCACGGCATCGTCAACCCGGCTCGGACGCGAGCAGCCGACGATGGGCGCGGCCACGCCCTTGGCCCACAGCCAGGCCAGGGCGACGTCGGACATGGCCACCCCACGGCGCCCGGCAAGCTCGGCGACGCGCTCGATGATGGGCATATCGGTCTCGCGCTCGCGGTCGTACTTGCTGCGCATGGTGGAGTCGGTGGTGGAGCGCACGGAGTCGGAGTCCCAGGTGGGGCGCGTCAGGTGCCCGGAGGCCAGCGGGCTGTAGGGGGTCAAGGACATGCCGTACTGGCGGCAGACGGGAATCATCTCCCGCTCGTCCTCGCGGTAGAGCAGGTTGTAGTGGTTCTGCATGGAGGAGAACCGGGTCCAGCCGTGAGCGTCGGCCACCGCCTGCATGTTGTGCAGCTGGTAGGCGTACATGGCTGATGCCCCCAGGGCCCGCACCCTCCCGGAGCGCACGAGGGAGTCGAGGGCCTCCATGGTCTCCTCGATCGGGGTGACGTAGTCGAAGCGGTGGATGATGTAGAGGTCGAGGTAGTCGGTTCCCAGGCGCCGGAGGGTGGCGTCGATCTCGCGCTCGATAGCCGCGCGCGACAGGTGCCCCTCGTTGAAATAGACCTTGGAGGCCAGCACCACGTCGTCGCGCTTGACGCCGAGGTTCTTCAGCGAGGCGCCGATGAACTCCTCGCTCGTGCCGTAGGCGTAGACATTGGCGGTGTCGATGAAGTTGACGCCCAGCTCCAGGGCGCGGGCGATGACCGCCTGGGTGGCCTCCTGGTCGATGACCCACTGGTGGAAGTCCGGGAAGACCTTCCCGAAGCTCATCCCTCCGATGCACAGCCGGGGAATAGTGATGTCCGTGGTGCCGAGTCGGGTGTAGTCCATCGTCTGTCCTTTCGGATTCCAGCGTCTCGCGGGTCTCGACGACGGCAAGGAGACGACCGTCGATGAGCTATGAATGATCTGCCTCACCGGGCGCTCGATTGCGACGCTACCACGGCGTTGTCCCCACAGCCTTTCAGCAGGGTGGCCCAATAAGAACCTGGTACGGGCGAGGGAGGGCGTGGAACAGGGGCCGGTTTCAGCACTGGGTGCCACCGCTGCGGGCCTCGGCCCAGCCGTGCAACTGCTCCCACCTACCTCTGTGGCCACAACCCGGCAGGCCCACTCCCAAGGTCCCGGAGCAAGCGACGTCGGGGTCGGCCGCCACTGCGGCAACCGCCCCCGACACGGAAGGCAAACCCGAACGATACTTCACGGCAACGAAGGCCTTGTTGCCAAGCAGCCCGGGGCGAACCGCCAGGACTCCGTCCTGCGCACCGTCGACGCGAACCGCTCGGACAACGTTTCCCGTCACTCCCACTCGATGGTGCCCGGGGGCTTGCTCGTGCAGTCGAGCACCACCCGGTTGACCTCTGGTACGGAGTTGGTGATCCGGTTGGAGATGCGCGCCAGGACGTCGTAGGGCAGTCGGGTCCAGTCGGCCGTCATGGCGTCCTCACTGCTGACCGGCCGCAGAACAATGGGGTGACCGTAGGTGCGCCCGTCACCCTGGACGCCCACGGAGCGCACGTCGGCCAGCAGCACCACCGGGCACTGCCAGATCTCGCCGTCGAGCCCGGCGGCGGTGAGCTCCTCGCGGGCGATGGCGTCAGCGGCCCGCAGGACGCGCAGGTTCTCGGCCGTCACCTCGCCGATGACGCGGATGCCGAGCCCCGGCCCGGGGAAGGGCTGGCGGGCGACGATCTTCTCCGGCACGCCCAGCTCGCGGCCGATGGTGCGCACCTCGTCCTTGAACAGCTCGCGCAGCGGCTCGATGAGTTGGAAGTCGAGGTCCTCGGGCAGGCCGCCGACGTTGTGGTGGCTCTTGATATTGGCGGCGCCCTCTCCCCCCGCCGGACTCGACGACGTCGGGATACAGAGTCCCCTGGACCAGGAAGCGGATCTCGCCGCCCTCGGCGCCGACGGCCTCGACGACGCGGCGCTGGGCGGCCTCGAAGGAGCGGATGAACTCCCGGCCGATGATCTTGCGCTTGGCCTCCGGCTCGGTGACGCCGGCCAGGGCGCTCAGGAAGCGCTCGGTCTCGTCGACCGTGATGACCCGGATGCCCATGCCCTCGGCGTAGTCATGCTCCACCTGCTCGCGCTCGCCGGCGCGCAGCAGGCCGTGGTCGACGAAGATGCAGGTGAGCTGGTCGCCGACGGCGCGATGGACGAGGGCGGCAGCCACGGATGAGTCCACTCCCCCGCTCAGGCCGCAGATGACGTGGGCGTCGCCCACCTGCTCGCGGATGCGGGCCACCTGCTCGTCGATGATGTTGTCCGGGGTCCACGTGGCCGGCAGCCCCGCCTCCTTGTGCAGGAAGTTGACCAGCGCGGCCTGCCCGTGCTCGGAATGGAGCACCTCGGGGTGCCACTGCAGCCCATAGAGGCGCCGCTTCGGGTTCTCGAAGGCGGCCACCGGCGTCTGGGAGGTGGAGGCGGTGACGGTGAAGCCCTCGGGGGCGGCCTGGACCGCGTCGCCATGGCTCATCCACACCACCTGGTCGTCCGGGGTTCCGTCGAACAGGCAGGACCCCTCCTCCACGCGGGCGGGGGTGTGCCCGTACTCGCGAGTGCCCGTGCGCCCGACCGTTCCACCCAGCGCCTGGGCCATGGCCTGGAAGCCGTAGCAGATACCCAGGACCGGGACTCCGGCGTCGAAGACGGCCGGGTCGACGGATGGGGCGCCGTCGGCGTAGACCGACGACGGGCCGCCGGAGAGGATGATGGCCGCCGGCCGCCTGTCCAGCATGGCGGCAGCATCCATGGAGTGGGGCACGATCTCGGAGTAGACGCCGGCCTCGCGCACGCGGCGGGCGATGAGCTGGGCGTACTGCGCGCCGAAGTCCACCACGAGGACAGGGCCGACGGCGCTGGAAGAAGTCTGGCTGGTCGTCACCCGAACAGGATAGCCGGGGCGGCAGCGAGTCGCCTTCTGCCCTGCCGTTGCACCCGACTGAGGCCGCCCACGAAGATGACCGGACAGTCATGCGACCACGCCCGGCAATATCGTGCAGTCGATGCTACTCACAACAGGACTAGACCAGTGGCTCACATCGCACGCCTACCTCTCAGGTCACGTTTCCAGATCAAAACCACCATGACACAGGTCTTCCCCCGGCCCCCACCAGGAACAGCAATGCCCTCCATGACGCCATATCCGACCACACACATCTGCGACCGAACCGCAGCCCTCCCAGTGATCCCCTGTGATCCCCTGTGATCCCCTGTGATCCACAAGTCGCCAACGCAACACACGTCACGTCCCTTTGTCTAGACAATTGGGTGGGACCTTCCTAGAGTTCTACTCGACGGAGAAACCTCCGTCCGGCCCACGGGCTGCACACCGTCGTGCAGGGACGCACGACTGGTAGTCAGGCGGACCTGCTCGACACACATCGAGAGGAATACTCACATGACCGCCACCATCACCGAGCGCCCCACCGAGACCGTCGAGACCACCGATGCGGCCACCACCACCCAGGCGACTGCCACCTCCATGCAGGCCGAGACCAATCGTCTCACCTTCGCCATCGCCATGATCGCCGTCATGCTCGCGGTCGTGGTCATGGCCGTCACCGGCGCCGTCACCGGCGTCCCGACCCTCATGTTCGCCGCCGCCATCCTGGCCGCGATCACCATGGGCGTGGGCATCTACACCGGCATCAACCTCCTCGAGGCCCGCTGAGCGTAGAAGTCTCTAACGAGCTCGCCTGAGCTCACCACCGGGTCCGGACCACGCATCACGAGCAACACAGGCCCAGGATCCAGCCCAGCAGGGCACAGAACAACGAGGCTGCGCGGCCAAGGAAGCCCGCGCAGCCATGGCAACCCGAGGGGCACCGCACAGAGGCGGCGCCCTCTTCTCATACCCGCCCCTCCTCGCGACGAGGAAGTCACCCCTAGCCGAATGAGGGAAAGAACGACCGAGATGTCCAAATCGGACACAAAGGCGGGCTCCAGGTTCACGCCACCAGAAAGAAACCACATGATTCCGCGGTTCCGTTGACGGCCTGATCGGGCCACGGGCTCCTTTGTCACCGATTTGGACACGGAGCGCGTCCGACCTCGGCTCGGAAGTAGACATTGCGCCTCCTGCTCAAGCCGCAAGGCCCGAGCAGGAGGCGCAATGCTGAGAAGGTGCGAGCACCCCGACGGTCGGGGCCTACCGCCAGGGACTACAGCGCCATGTCGACGACGGCGCGCCCCTGGATCTCGCGGTTGCGCAGCGCGGTGTAGCCGGCACCGGCCTCCTCAAGCGGCAGGCGGCGCGAGACGACGTCGCGGTAGTTGATGACCCCCTTGTCGGCCAGGTCGACGACGGCGGGCAGGTCCTGACGGGTGCGCGCCCCGTAAGAGCCGAGGATCGACTGCGAGCGACGCACAGTGCGGTTGATCTCCACACCGGCCGTCTGCACGCCGGCCCCCAGGCCGATCGGAACCATGCGGCCGCCGTCGGCCAGGACGTCCAGGGCGGTGGTCCAGGTGGCTGGGATACCCAGCGCCTCGAAGGAGACGTCGACGCCCTTGCCGCAGGTGAGCCGGAAAACCTCCTCGCGGGCGTCCTGGGTGACGGAGTTGACCACGGCGGTGGCCCCGTAGTCGAGCATGGGGGCGAGCTTGTCGTCGTCGACGTCGATGGCGATGACCTGGCTGGCTCCGAAAGCGCGGGCGATCTGGACGATGTTCGTGCCCACGCCGCCGGTGGCGACCACAGCGACGGTCTCCCCGTAGCGCAGGTCGGCGCCGCGGCGCACGGCCCCGTAACCGGTCATCGCGGCGCAGCCCAGGATGGCCGCCGGCACCATGTCGATGGAGTCGGGCACGGGGGCCACGGCGGTGGAGGGGACGACCGCGTACTCTGCCAGACCGCCCATGGAGTACATGGCCACCGGCTCACCGTCGGGGGTGGCCAGGCGGGTGGTGCCGTCGTAGAGGACGCCCTTGAGGCGGTTGAGGTCGAAGAAGGGGCCGCACAGCTCGTCGCGCCCCGAGGCGCAGGCGTCGCACTGACCGCAGGGCATGAGGAAGCCCCCGGCCACCTTCTGCCCGATCTCCAGGCCGGTGTGCTCGTTGCCGGGGCCGAGCTCCACGATAGTGCCGGAGACCTCGTGGCCGAGTACCGCCGGCAACGGGAAGGCGATGGCGCCCCCGATGACGTGGAGGTCGGAGTGGCACAGCCCGCAGGCGGCCACCTTGATGAGGACCTCTCCGCTCTTGGGGCGAGGAGTGCGCAGAGTCTCCATCTCCAGACCGATCTCGTGGTCCCGCAGGACCGCGGCCTTCATGGTCTCGGGGATGGACTCGGTTGTCTCTGAGGCCTGGACCGCCTCGTTGCTCGTCATGCTCAGGTACCTCTCTGTCAGATGTCGACGGCGTCGGACCGTCGGGCGGCCTCCTACGGCCACATCCCCACCATACGACATTTGTCCTGACAAATCATAGGTCCGAAGTCGGATGCGGCGAGACCTCTCGTGTGTGTACGTGCCCGCGCGCTCCACTCATCTCAGACCTTCAGCTCCCGCGGCAGCCGCAGGAGCACAACGACGACGCTGACCAGTGACAGCGTGAAGGCCACCCAGTACAGGACGGACGTCCCGAGGTGGACCACGACGAGCAGTGCTGCAATGAGGACGCCGGCGCGCGCCAGGGCGCCTCCGGTCGCCGAGGCCCGCCGCTGGGCCTCGACCAGCCACGGCGGGATCCGTGGGTCGATCGCCCCCTGACAGGCCGGCAGGACCAGTACCGACTGGCTGGCCACGAGGATCGTCAGCGACACGACGACGGTCCAGGCTCCTCCCACTCCCCCGAGAGTCAGGCCGGTGACCAGGAAGGTCGCTCCCAGGACGGCGACGACGGCGCCCAGCACCACACGAAGGAAGCGCAGTTGGTCGGTCCGGGTCACCAGTGCCAGGGCGAGGAGGCCCAGCCCCACCCAGATCGCGGCGCCGGTGGCGATCGCACCGGCTCCGAGCCCGAGCTCGGCCACGATCAGCGGCGCGAGGGCCAGGGCCGCCGCACCCAGAGGCGCCTCCTGGGCGACGATGAGGACGGCTCCGGTCAGCACGGCGGCACGTACCTGGGGCACCCGCAGGTCGGCGGGGGTCAGAGCCTGCTGCTCCTCCATCATCTCGGCATCCAGGCGGGTCCAGTCGATGGCCACGGAGGCCTCCAGGATTCCGTGCAGGCGGCGCAGCACCTCGAAGGCCTCGACGTCGCGGTCCTGCCGCACGAGCCAGACCGGGCTCTCGGGCAGACGCAGGGCGCAGACTAGGTAGGCCAGTGCGACACCCACAACCATCACCCAGGCGGTGGGGGTCCGAGCCGGGCTCCACCAGGACGCCAGCACCACGATGCCCGCCCCGGCAGGACCGAGGGCCATGGCCTGCGGCATAAGACGCTTGTGCCCCCTCAAGGAGAGCTCGTGGCACACCAACGGGGCGACGACGAGCACCCCGCCCGCCGCCAGGCCCACCAGCCCGGCACCGATGAGGGCGGGGACGCCGTCGAGCCCGGCCGCGAGTCCCGCCCCTGCCGAGGCCAGCACGGCCACGATCAGACCGGTTCGCCGTCGACCCAGGTGCCGGACGAGCGGCCGGCCACCGAGGGTCCCCAGAACCATGGCCACACCGACGACGCAGACCGGCGCCAGCGCGCCGCTACGGGCGTCCGCCACGACAATGGCAAAAGCCCCCTCGAGGGACCCAAGCAACAGACCTGCCGCCCATGCGTACAGGAGGAGGCGAACCGGGGCGGACGGCGCGCTGCGCAGTGAATGCAGGTTCATAGACCAGCCTCGATCCTATGGGGTAGTTGAGTGGGCGGGGCGGCGTCGTTGCCGGTGTTGTGGGGCTGAGTGTGGCATGTGGGCGTGGCGGTCATGTCAATAGCCTCGAACACTAAGGATGTACGCACATGACAGGCCATCGTATGACCCACAACCTTCTTAGTGCAGGAGTCCAGAACGATCGCAAGATGGATAACCCCGGCCCACGCACTGATATAGGTGATGTCCCTACACCACTTACGCCCCGGCGCCTCGGCGACGGGAGTCCCGATTGACGAGGTCCGGGCCCCGGTCGAGGTCCTCGACCGGGGCGGCGGTGGTCACCTTCGGCCGCAGCTGGGCGGCTTGAATACCCAGGGCAGGCATGACGGAGCGGATGGCCGCCCTGTCAGTCAGCTCGCACCGCCTTCCTACCCAGGAGCGATTGGATTCTGCGGCATCCATAGGTGCCGTCGGAGTCCTCAATAATATTCTTGATCATCACCCTCAGCTCCTCCCTCCTGATGGCCGTCTGCGACTGAGGCCGGTCGCGCCAGGACTAGTAACCGGACTTCGACACTCCTGACCAACGGCACATCGAGGAGATGGGATAACGGCCTTCTTGGCGGTTGATCAGCTCGTAGCGCTCGGTCACGATCGTTCCTTCACAGGTGATCTCACGCACGACTTGGGCCTAACAGCTCCTCCGAGTACGTCGCTGCTGGCACGGCCTCCATCCTACCGGCTCACAGGAAGAAGAACTCCCCCAGTCCGAGAAACACCACGCACCCCAGGTCGAGGCGATAGCGGCTCTGAGCTACTTGCCGCGCTTGAAGATCTCGCCGCTCATGACGTCAGTCTCCAGCTGCTCCAGAGTACGGCCCTTGGTCTCGGGCACGCAGGCGAAGACGAAGAAGAAGGCGATGGCGTTGAGAACAGCAAGACGACGAAGGACATGGACAGCCCGATGCTCGCGATGACGCTGGCGAAGAACAGGCCCAGGAAGGAGTTGGTCATCCACAGCACGAAGACCGACAGCCCCATACCGAAGGCGCGCATCTTAAGCGGGAAGATCTCCGAGAGCGTCACCCAGGTGGCCACGTTAAGGCACAGCTGCATTGAGCCGACGAAGAACACGATGAGTGCCAGCAGCACAAAGGGCTTCGCACCGCTCTCCGGCAGCAAGCCAGCTGCGGAGGCGATGAGCACGTGCGTGAACGCGACCAGGCCGTAGCCCCACAGGAAGGTCTTGCGGCGGGAGAACCGGTCCATCATCTGCAGGGCGACGATTGCGGCGAGCACCGAGATGGCGGCGGGGGCGATATTCGCAATCAGGGCCGCGCCCGTGCTGAACCCGGACTCCTCCAGCACCCTCTCACCGTAGTAGAGGATGGAGTTGATACCCGTGGTCTGCTGGAAGAAGCCGATACCACAGCCGACGAGGACGATGCGCACCAGATTCTTATTGGAGAAGATCTCCGAGACCGACATGTTCTGCCGGCCGGCCTCCTCCTTGCTGATGGCCTCGATCTCTGCCAGCTCGGGCTTGGCCCGCCCCTCAGGCCTGAGGCTGTCGAGGATCTTGAGGGCCTCCTCCTCGCGCCCCTTGTCAGCCAGCCACCGCGGTGACTCCGGCAGTCGGGTCACCCCCAGCAGAAGAAGGATCGCGGGGACAGCCGCCAACGCAAACATGACACGCCACACCCAGGGGTACTGCTGGCCCCAGACATTGCCGATGATGGCGTTCATGATGATGGCCAGGAGCTGGCCGGTCACGATCATCATCTCGTTGCGGCCAGCCAGTGATCCACGAATCTCGTAGGGGGCGAGCTCGGCCAGGAAGACCGGTACGACAACAGAGGCCGCGCCAACGGCGAGCCCCAGGACAATACGACCGACCGCCAGCATGAGCAGATTGCCGGAAACGACGACGATGACCACGCCCACGATGAACATGGAGGCCATGACAGTGATCGTGGCCTTACGTCCGATCCTGTCGGAGATCCGTCCCCCGGTCAGGGCACCGACTGCGCTGGCGAACAGCAGTGAGCTGACCGCGATGCCAAGGCCGAAGTCAGTGAGATCCAGCTGGTCGGGCCGGACCATAAAACTCTGGGCACCGTTGATGACGCTGGTGTCGTAGCCGAAGAGCAAACCGCCCAGCGTAGCGATCAGGGCGACGACGGTCAGACGGGCGCGATAGGGACCCGGCGTGAGCGGGGGCAACTTGACAGCACCGCCTTGTGCGGCGGCAGTTGGGCTGTGTGACACAGTGACTCCTTTGTCGGTTCAAGAGATGGCGCCAACGCTAACGCGTTCAGCGAGCAAATGACAGGACAAATTATGCTGGATGATTCGTCCCACTTTTCGCTATTAATAAATGGAAGTGTCGGATTCAGGGCTCTCAGAGGACGGGACGCGAGTCAGTCGCCTCGCAGCTCACAGGGCGACCGACCCCACCAGGGCTCAGGCGCCCAGCTCCTTGGTCAGCCGGGCCAGCACTCGGCGATTGATGTCGTCGGCGTGCTCGTGCCAGCCGAAGACGCAGACGGAGAGCACGCCGTCGAAACCGATGTCACGCAGCGTGGAGAAGACGGCGTCCCAGTCGACCTCGCCGTTGCCGACCTCGTTGTGCTGGTGGACGGTAACGTCGGCGCCGGGCGGGTTGACGATGTAACGGTTGCCGTCGTTGGCACGGTGGTTGAAGCCGTCGGCGATGTGGACCTCGCGCAGCTTGCCGGCCTCGTGGGCGGTGCGGATCATACGCTCGACGTCGCCGGCGCCGTCGGAGAGGTGGAAGGCGTGCGGGCAGCAGAACTCGTAGCCGATCCAGTCCTTGTTGACCGCGCGCACCAGCCCCAGGGCCGGATCGTGCAGCTCGACGAAATCGTAGGGGTGGGCCTCCATGTTGAGCCGGATGCCGTAACGCTCGAAGTCGGGAATGAGCTCCTCGATGGAGCGGAACCACTGTTCCTCGCTGCGGCGGGCCTGGTTGCGGTCCCCGGAGAACTCCGAGGTGATCTCCCGGACGTCGATCTGGTCGGCGAGCTCGAGCAGACGGCGCCAGTTGGACACCTGGGCACGCCGTTCCTCCTCGTCGGGCGAGGACCAGTTGAAGACGGGATTGAGAGTGCGCACCTTGACACCCGTCTCCTTCTGGGCCTTATTGAGCTCGGCGACAAAAGCGTCGTCGGCGGCGGGGCGGTGGTGCCAGAAGTGGAAGTCCGCGTTGGGTGAGAGCTCAACGTACTCGAAGCCCAGCTCTGCGGCCTTGTAGAGCGTACGCACCGTGGGCATGGTGCGGTAGTACATGTTCGGATCAAGGGCGATGTCTACCAAGGAGGTCTCCTCTCGGGCGCCGACAGCCGTGTCGACACCACCCATAATGTCATGACAATAGCGTCGGGGGAAGTAGTTGAGGCCAGTATTTTTAAATCCTTCGACGGCGTCGCAGACCCATGCCGTCCTACCGCCGAAAAGTCGTCATCCTGGGAGGCGGGGACGGACACCTCCCAGGACGAACGCGGCGGGTGGAACCCGTCGTCGTCCACCAGATGAGGCCACTGGGGCACTGGCGAACACGCAGCAATCGCGAACGCACCAGCAGCCGACTACATCGGAGAGGACGACGACGGGGGCTTGTCAGGAGTAGAAGGCGGGTTTGGCGATGAGCTTGACGTCGACCATCGGCGAGGACTCGTCCTCCAGCGAGGCGACCGCCGCGTCGACCACGGAGGTGGCCGCGTAGCCGTCCCAGGAGGTCGAGCCGGTGTGCTCATCGCGGGCCACGGCGTTGATCCACTCCTGCACCTCACGGTTGAAGGCGTCCTCGAAACGGTCGATGTGCGACTGGCACATGGCGTTGCGGTTGCCGTGGATATCGCGGATGTGGATCCGCTCCTGGTCGCCCAGCCGCACCGCGGCGGTCTCGAGCACGAGCTCGCACTCGATGGAGTAGGCGTACTGCAGGTTGACGTTGACCTCGTCATCGATGCGCACGCCGGACTCGGTGTACATCACGACGACGACCGGGTCGATGAGGTGGTCGAAGCGGTGAGTGGTCGACTTGGGGCGCTCGACGCGCACCTTGACGATCTCCTCACCCAGGAGCCAGCGCATCGTGTCGATCTCGTGGATCGCCGTGTCGTCGATGGCCATGCGGGAGGTGTAGGACTCCGGCACGGTGGGGTTGCGGTGACGGTTGTGAACCAGGAGGGCCTGGCCGTTCTCGCCGTCGTCGAGGACCTTCTTCATCTCGTTGTAGGCGGCGTCGAAGCGGCGCATGAAGCCCACGGTGACGAGCTTCTTGCCGGCCTTCTGCTCAGCCTCGATGATGGCGATGCAGTCCTCGGACGTGGTGGCCAGGGGCTTCTCACATAGAACGTACTTGCCGGCCTCGATGGCGGCGATGACGTCGGGGGCATGAACCTTGCCGAAGGTGGCGATGAGGACGGCGTCGACGTCGGGGTCGGCGATGAGCTCAGCCCCGCTGCCGTAGGCCTTGGCCCCCAGGGGCTCGGCCACGGCCCTGGCGCCCTCGAGATTGAGGTCGGCCACGGCGACGATCCTGCCGCCGGCCAGCTCGTTCTCAATGCGCTCGACGTGGGCACGACCCATGCCGCCGGCGCCGATGAGTCCGATGCGTACAGTCATGATCTGTCTCCTCGTTGAGGTGGTGTCAGTGGTGAGTCAGTGATGAATCAGTGGCATACCGGACGACTGAAGCGTCTCAGGCCAGTCCCAGGCCGCACTCGGCCAGGTACTTGCGCATGTTGATGGCATTCTGCTTGGGGAAGGAGGGGTCGCAGGGGTAGCAGTCCTGCTCGCAGATCGCGTAGATCGGCTTGTCCAGGGCCGCCAGGGCGTCGACGAACTCGTGCATCTCGGGCAGGCCGGCGGGCGGGCAGACCGAGGCGCCCTTGGTGACGGCCTCGCCGAAGGGCCAGTCCTTCTCGTGGGCCTCGCGGGTGATGTCCTCGTCGAAGGCCTTGATGTGGACGTAGGTGATGCGCTCGGGGTACTTCCGACACAGCTCGACCGGGTCGCCGCCGCCGTAGACGACGTGCCCGGAGTCCAGACACAGGTTGACGTAGGTCGGGTCGGTGGCGTCGAAGATGCGGGCGATCTCCTCGGGGGTCTCGATGTGGGAGTCGCCGTGGGGGTGGAGGACCATCTTGAGGCCGTACTCGTCCAGGAGCATCTGCCCCAGGGCGTTGGCATGCTCGACGTAGAGCTTCCAGGCGTCGTCGGACAGGACGCGGTCGTCGGTCCACTCCCAGGTCTTGTCGTCCCGATAGAGCGGGGGCAGGTGGACGATGTACTCGGCGCCGACGGCGGCGTGGGTCTCGGCGATGGCGCGGAAGGTCTTGAGCGTGGTCTCCCAGGCCTCCTGCTTGTGCAGGATGCCCCAGCCGGTACCGGCGACCACCCTCATACCGAACTCGTCACACCACTTCTGGAGCTCCTTGGGGTCGGTCGGGAAGTAGCCGAAGGGGCCGGTCTCGATGACCTCGAAGCCGGCCTCGGCCATCTCCTCCCAGGCCTGACGGGGGTCCATCTGCTTGGGGTCCTCGGGGAACCAGACGCCCCACTGGTCGGGGCAGACACCGATGGTGAGCTTGGAGTACTTGGGGTCGTTGGTGTTGACGGCTTTGGACATCGTTGTCTCCTTCGTGAGGCGTTCTCCGAATCGTTTCGGATGTGACATCCACTGTACTCTCCCGCCGACCAAGAATCTAGGACTTTGTACTAACAAAGACGTCTGATCTTTGGCGACCCCACCACTCGCCGGAGCCTCGAGGCCCCCTCCTTCCGCCCCCAGGACGCACTGCGCCGACTCCGATTGGGGACGTACCTTCCGCATGACGACTGCGTTTTGTCCAGGATGACTGCGGTCAGGTTGTCGCCGTCCTGCATGAAAGTACGTCCCCAGCACGAATCGCAGTCCCCAACACGAGCACGCGGACGCACCGTAGGGCTCGCGGACTCATCCTGCAGGATCAGTCTTTGAGGCCTATGGTGCGTCCGCGACGATGGGTGGCGGAGCGGCCGCGCTTACTCCTCGCGCTGGAAGGACATGGTCGCGGCGTAGGTCTTCTCCGAGGGCCAGCGGCTGGTGACCGCCTTGGCGCGGGTGTAGAACCGCACGCCCTCGGGGCCGTGGATGTGGGTGTCGCCCAGGAGCGACTCCTTCCAGCCGCCGAAGGAGTAGTAGGCCACCGGCGTCGGGATCGGCACGTTGATGCCGACCATGCCGGCCTCGACGTCGAGCTCGAAGCGGCGGGCCACGCCGCCGTCGTTGGTGAAGATGGCCGCACCGTTTCCGAAGGGCGAGGAGTTGACCTGCTTGATGGCCTCCTCGTAGGTGTCGGCGTGGACGATCGCGAGCACCGGTCCGAAGACCTCCTCGGTGTAGAGCGAGGACTCCAGGGGGACGTTGTCCACGATGGTCGGGCCGAGGAAGTGGCCCTTCTCGTGACCGGGGATCACCAGCGGGCGGCCATCGAGGACGATCTCGGCGCCGCGGGACTCGGCGTCGTCGATGAGGCCGGTGATGAACTCCTTGGACTTGGCATCGATGACCGGGCCCATCTCGACGCCCTCATCCATGCCGTAGCCGACCTTGATCTTCTCGGCGTGAGCCTTGACGCGGCGGGCCAGGTCCGGGCCGCAGCCGCCCACGGCCACGACGACGGGCAGGGCCATGCAGCGCTCGCCGGCGGCCCCGAAGGCGGCGGCGGAGATGTGCTGGGCGGCGAAGTCCAGGTCGGAGTCGGGCATGACGATCGCGTGGTTGTTCGCCCCGCCCAGGGCCTGGACGCGCTTGCCGTGGGTGACGCCGGTGTTCTGGACGATGTGAGCCACCGGGGTGGAGCCCACGAAGGAGATCGCGTCGATGCCGGGATGCTCGAGGACCTTGGAGACCATGGTGCGGTTGCCGGAGACGACGTTGAAGACGCCGTCGGGCAGACCGGCCTCCTTGTAGAGCTCGGCCGTCAGCAGCGCCGCCGAGGGCGTGGCCGAGGCCGGCTTGAGGATGAAGGCGTTGCCGGTGGCGATGGCGACGGGGTGCATCCACATGGGCACCATGGCCGGGAAATTGAAGGGGCAGATGCCGGCGACGACGCCGACCGGCTGGCGCAGGGTGTGGATGTCCACGCCGGTGGAGATGTCGGAGGAGTACTCGCCCTTGAGAGCCACGTTGATGGCGGTGGCGAAGTCAAGGGTCTCGCGGCCGCGCTGGATCTCGCCGACCGCGTCGGAGTAGTTCTTGCCGTGCTCGGCCACGATCATCCTGGCCATCTCGTCCTGGTGGTCCAGGACCAGCTGACGCATTCGGAACATGATCGCCGTGCGCTTGGCCAGCGAGACCTTGGCCCACTCCTTCTGGGCACGGCGGGCGACCTCGACGGCGTGGTCGAGGTCGGCGTCGGAGGCCTGAAGCAGCTCTGCCTCAACCTCACCGGTTCCAGGGTTCTCGACGGCGAAGCGGCCGATCGGAGTGCCCTCATACGGCTTTCCATCGATCCAGTGCGCAATCGTTCTCATCGTTATCGACTCCTGATTGTCGGTTTCGCGGGCCCGTCCCCGCCTATGGGGTTAACCGGGCACAACCCCGACCAAGGTCTCAGTGGAGGGCCGGCCGGGCGCCCAGCGCCTTGCATGTGCCCCCAGCCTAACGTCCTAGACGGCGGATGACGTCATTTTGTCAGAACATAATGGGGGCGTTGACCACATCGTGATCTTCCCGGGTCTCCCCTGCGCCCCCGACGACGCCGCGAGTGCCCACGCCAAAGGCCCACGTACACGGACCAGGGCAGACGACGGGGTCCACGGCCTTGACCGCCGTGGACCCCGCCGTCGCGGTTGGCGCAGGAGCTGCGCGCCGTTCCGCGTCCTACCCTGCGATCCCTCCAGGTAGTGGCTTACAGGTAGTGACGCTGGGGCTTGCGGTCGCGCTGGTAGTCCTCATAGGCGCGCTGGGTGGACTCCAGGGCGGAGACACCCGAGACCGGGACGTCCCACCAGCTCGACCCGGGCGGGTTGGGGCCGTAGAGGTCGGTCTCGATGTGGATCATCGTGGGACGCTCGGAGGCCTCGGCCTTGCGGTAGGCCTCCTTGAACTCCTCGATGGTGTGGACCTCGAGGACGTCCAGCCCCCAGGAGCGTGCGTTGGCGGCGATGTCGACGCCGTCGATGACCTGCTCGTCGGCCAGGTGGCTGCCCTCGCCGCGCTGGCGGTACTTGGTGCCGAAGCGCTGGGAGCCGCGGGACTCCGACAGGGCCCCGATGGAGCAGAAGCCGTAGTTCTGCAGCAGGACGTAGATGACCTTGATGTTCTCCTGGACCACGGTGGCCAGCTCCATGGGGAGCATCTGGTAGGTGCCGTCACCCACGATGGAGACCACCTCGGCGTCGGGCCGGGCGAGCTTGACGCCCATCGCGGCGGGCACCTCGTAGCCCATGCAGGAGAAGGCGTACTCCACGTGGTACTGCAGCGGGCTGCGGGCCTGCCACAGGGCCTGGAGGTCGCCGGGCATGGAGCCGGCGGCGTTGATGACCACGTCCTCCTCGCCCATGAGCTCGTTGAGCGCGCCGAAGACCTCGGTCTGGGCGGGCAGGGGCCCGTGGTCCAGGTGGTAGCAGCGCTCGGTGGCCTTGAGCCAGGCCTCCTTCTCCGCGGTGATCTCATCGGAGTAGGCCGCCTCGACGCGGTAGTCCGCGAGCGCCTCGGTCAGGGCGGCCAGGGCCTCGCGGGCGTCGGCCACGACCATCTCGGCGCTCTCCTTGGCGGCGTCGAAGGGGGCGACGTTGATGTTCACGAACTTCACGTCGGGGTTCTTGAACTGCGTCTTGGAGGCGGTGGTGAAGTCGGAGTAGCGGGTGCCCACGCCGATGATGAGGTCGGCCTTGTCGGCGATGTGGTTGCCGGAGTCGCACCCGGTGGAGCCCACGCCGCCCACGGCGCTGGGGTGGTCGAAGTTGATGGCGCCCTTGCCGGCCTGGGTGTCGCCCACCGGGATGCCGGTGGCGGTGGCCAGGGCACGCAGCTCCTCACTGGCACCGGCGTAGATGGTGCCTCCGCCGGCGATGATGAGGGGCCGCTTGGCGGCCTTGATGAGCGCGACGGCACGTTCCAGCGCAGCGGGCTCGGGCACCGGGCGGCGCACGTGCCACACGCGCTTGCGGAAGAACTCCACGGGCCAGTCGAAGGCCTCGGCCTGGACGTCCTGGGGCATGGCGATGGTGACCGCACCGGTCTCGGCGGGGTCGGTGAGCACGCGCATGGCGTTCAGGAGCGAGGGGGATGAGCTGCTCGGGGCGGTTGATGCGGTCGAAGAAGCGCGAGACGGGCCTGAAGGCGTCATTGACCGAGACATCCAGGCTGGTGGGGTCCTCCAGCTGCTGAAGCACGGGGTCGGGAACGCGGGTGGCGAACTGGTCGGAGGGGGAACAGCAGCACCGGCAGGCGGTTGGTGGTGGCCAGGGCTGCACCGGTGACCATGTTGAGGGAGCCCGGGCCGATGGAGGCCGTGCACATGTAGGTCTGGAGGCGGTTGGTGGTCTTGGCGAAGGCGGCGGCCGCGTGCACCTGCCCCTGCTCGTTGCGGGGCATGATGTAGGGCATCTCCTGCTCGCCGTCGGCGCGGGCGATCTCGTTCTGCAGGAGGGCCTGACCGATGCCGGCCACATTGCCATGGCCGAAGATACCGAAGGCGCCGGCGATGAGACGGTGCTCGACGCCGTCGCGCTCGGAGTACTGGTTGGACAGGAAACGGATGGTGGCCTGCGCAACCGTCAGGCGGATCGTGCCGGCGTAGGCTTCGTTGCTCATCGTTTTTCTTCTCTGCTCTTCTCGGGTTGTGATGGGGGGGCGATACGGCGGAGCGGCTAGTCGTTCATGGGGGTCATGGGCAGGCGCGGGTCGACCTCCTGCCCCTCCCAGGTCTGGCGAACCCAGGTGTGGTGGGGGTCGTCGGTCATGAGCCACACGGAGTCCTCGGCGGGGCCGGCCATGACGTTGAGGTAGTAGAGGTCGTAGCCGGGGGCGGCCACGGAGGGCCCGTGGTACCCGTAGGGCATGACGACGACGTCGCCGCCGCGAACCTCGGTGCACACGTCGATGTCGTGGCCGGGTGAGGGGTAGATGCGCTGGAGCGCGAAGCCCTCGGCATCGCCCTCACCGGAGCGGACCTCGTAGTAGTAGATCTCCTCAAGAACCCGCTCGACCTCGGAGTGCTCGTCGTGCTTGTGGGGCGGGTAGGAGGACCAGTTGCCCCCGGGGGTGAGGACCTCGCAGGCCAGCAGGTGCGAGGTCTCGACGTCGTTGCCCAGGGCGTAGTTGTTGACCTGACGCGAGGAGGGGCCGGCGCCGCGCAGGCCGGTGCCGACCTCGGAGCGCGGGCAGTAGCGCAGCGGCTTGTCGGTGGTCGCCTTGGAGCCGGGCAGGGCGATGCGGGCGCCACCGGCACTGGTGAGGGTCACCTCGGTGCGGCGGGGACGTAGACGTAGTCGGTGATGTCGGTGAAGACCGAGTCACGTCCAGCGACCTCGAAGCGCTCGCCGCCGGCCTGGACGCTGCAGCCTCCCGACAGGGGCAGGACGAGGTACTCGTGCTCGCCAGCGGGCACGGTCAGGCTGCCTCCGGGGGCGAGTGCCACCACCCGCAGGGAGGACCACTCCCAGCCGGCCCGCTCGGGAGTGAGGTCGAGCTCGTAGCTGTCGTGGGCGAGATCGCCGGCGCGGATGACGTAGCGGGAGTTGCCCGACGTCTCGGGCTGGTCGGGGCGGTGGGTGTGACCCATGGCAGTGCTCCTTTAGCTCCTGGGTGGTACTCGTGCGGATTGTCTCGTATGTGCGGCCCGGCCGGGGCCGATTGACGGTGGCTGCGGGCCGGGGCGGCGGTCCGCGTGCGGGTGCGTCAGGCGCTCACAGCAGGGCGACGGCGGCGTCGACGGCGGCCTCGACGTCGTCGTTGCGGGGGTACAGCAGGGAGCGGCCCACGACCAGCCCCCTGACGTTGGGCAGCTCGAGGGCCGCGGCCCAGGATGCCCGAATGGCCTCGGGGTCGGCTGAGACCTCGCCGCCCAGAATGAGGCTGGGCAGGGAGGTGGAGGCCATGACCCGCCGCATTGAGGCGGGCTCGCTCACGCAGGGCAGCTTGAGCCAGGTGCGGGCCGAGCTGCGTCCCAGCGCCTGGGCGATGCAGATGGAGCGGATGACCGCCTGCTCGCTGAGGTCGTTGACGATGCGTCCGTCCTCCCACCGGGAGATGAAGGGCTCGATCATGGCGTTCAGCCCCCGTGCGGACAGAGAGTCGATGGCCTTGGCGCTGGCCTTCAAGGTCGCGGCGCTGGCCGGGTCGGCGTAGTTGATGCGGGTGAGCATCTTGCCGCCGTCGAGGTGTGAGGCCTCGATGCCCTCGGCGTCGTAGGCACCGAAGCGGTCGTCCATCTCGAAGGAGGAGCCCTGGAGGCCGATCCGGTTCATCGAGCCCCAGACGAGCTTGCCGTCCAGAGCGCCCAGGAGCGCCAGGTCCTCGATGATCTCAGCGGTTCCGAGGAAGCCGTTGACACCGGGGCGAGACAGCGCCGCCACGCAGCGCTGGAGGAGGTCCTCGCGGTCGGCCATCGCCAGGGGCCGCTCGCCGGCTCCCAGGGCCCCGCGGGCGGGGTGGTCGCAGGCGATGACCATGAGGCGTCCGGCCCCGGCCAGGTCGGCGCGGGGGCGCTGGGCAAGTACCCGCCCGATACGGCCGGGGTCGGTGGCTCGGATCTCGGTGACAGCGTCCGTCAGTGGCCTGGGACCGCCGCCGGAGGCGGAGGGAGTGGGGGTCGTGCTCATCGGGGTCTCCTCACAGGTCCGTCAGCCCCGGGGCGACCTCGTCGCGGCGGGCGCGCATGAGCTCGAGCAGCTCGGGCTCGGTGGGCATGGCAGTGGAGCACTCCAGGCGCGAGGAGACGATGGCTCCGGCGGTGGAGGCGGCGAAGATGGTCTTCTCCAGCGACCAGCCCGACAGCAGTCCGTGGCAGATGGCCCCGCCGAAGGCGTCCCCGGCGCCCAGGCCGTTCTTCGTGGTCACCGAGGTCACGGGCATCTCCACCCGCTCGTCGCGGGTCTTGGCCAGTGTCCCTTCCCGCCCCTGCTTGACGATGGCCAGCTCGACACCGGCCTCCAGGAGGGCGTCGGCGGCGCGCTCGGGGTCGCGCTCGCCGACAGCGACCTCGCACTCCTCACGGTTACCGATGGCGACGGTGACCTTGGGCAGGATCTTGGAGACCTCGCGGTGAGCGGTCTCCTCGTCCTTCCAGAACATGGGGCGGTAGTCGAGGTCGGCGATCGTGAAGCGCCGCCGGTCGCGGGCCCCCAGGGCCGCGTGATGGGCCGAGCGCGAGGGCTCCTTGCTCAGTCCGGTCACCGAGATCCAGAAGATGGAGGCGTCGCGAATGGCGTCGAGCGGCAGGTCCTCCCAGCTCAGCTCCAGGTCGGGGGCCGAGGGCTCGCGGTAGAAGTAGAGGGGGAAAGTTGTCCGGCGGGAAGATCTCGCAGAAGGTGACCGGGGTGTTGTAGGCGGCCTTGGTGACGACATGGCGATCGTCAACTCCAGACGGCGCATCTCGGTGTGCACGAAGCGCCCGAAGGGGTCGTTGCCCACGCCGGTGACGACAGCGGAGCTGTGCCCGTAGCGGGCGGCGGCCACGGCCACGTTGGTGGGGCTGCCTCCGAGGAACTTACCGAAACTCTCCACGTCCTCCAGGCCCACACCGACCTGGAGCGGGTAGATGTCAATACCGCAGCGTCCGATGGTCAGGACGTCAAGCGGTTCCTGATTCCCGGACCGCATCTCGGGCACAGCCGCTCGGGTCGTCTCGCTGGTTGCAGTCGTTGCTGTCGTCACGGTGATCGCGTCTCCACATCCTTGGGGCCCGCAGGACTCCAGGAGTGGGGCCTGCGCCAGGCGTCACTGCGAAGCCTGCCTCACAGACAGGCTCCAGGTCAAGCATTTGTCAGAACATTTGACGTCAGATAATCCTGAGATCAGCCAGACCTCACCTGCCGCACGACACTCCCCCGGCAGACCCGACGACGACGACGGCGACAGCCGCCCCCGCCGCAGCCATCATGACGACGGTGCGTGACATCGGCGCGCGCCATCCGTATGCTCAAGGCATTATCACGTCTGACGCACAGGCTTATCTCATGTCCGATTCAGCACCCCCTTTTGCCCTTGACATCACGATCGACCGCGGCTCCAAGACGCCGCTGCACACGCAAATTTCCGAGCCTTTGGCCTCACTCATCCTCGATGGCACACTGCCTGCCGGCACCCGGCTTGAGGATGAGCTCTCCATGGCCAAGCGCCTGGAGGTCTCCCGCCCCACGGCACGTCAGGCCCTCCAGCACCTGGTGGACCGCGGCCTGGTCAAGCGCCGTCGGGGCGTGGGCACGATCGTCTCCCCCCATGCACGTACACCGGCCGATGCAGCTGACCAGCCTCCTGTCGGACCTGTCCGCGGCCGGCCACACGACCTCCACCACCGTCCTGGACTACACCGAGCACGAGGCCGACGCCGAGGACGCCGAGCACCTCGAGGTGGAGGAGGGCACCGCCGTCATCTCCTGCACCCGTATCCGCTGCGCCGACGGCGAGCCGATCGCGGTCCTGTCCAACCTCATACCGGCCTCCATCGCCCCCACCCTCGAGGAGCTGGAAGCCGGGGGGCTCTACGACCTCCTGCGCGCCCAGGACATCATTCCCACCACCGCCAAGCAGGTCATCGGCGCCCGCAACGCCACCACCCGCGAGGCAGACCTGCTCAACGAGCGTCGTCGCGCCGCCCTGCTGACCGCCACCCGCACCACTTACGACCAGTCGGGTCGCGTCATTGAGTACGGCCAGCACATCTACCGCGCCTCGCGCTACACCTTCGAAACCTCCCTGTTCTCGAGCTAGCTCTCCCGCCGGTATCGGCACCGTGCACCCCTCCCAGAAATCTTTGTCCTGACAATTTGTTGACAGACGACGTCGGACACACTTCAATAGGGGTTACCGGACCGCGGCTGCAAGGACGCCTGCGCGGACGAACCCGAAAGAGAGCACAGAACAGATGAGTATCGAATACACTGCCGGCCCCCTTCTCGACGCTGCTCGCAACACGCCCACCGCGCTGTGGAACGACTCGGCCGACCCCGACGAGCTGCGCCAGTCGATCTCCTTCGGTGGCGTGGGCGCCACCTGCAACCCCACCATCGCCTACACCTGCATCAACCAGCGCAAAGGAGGTGTGGCTCCCCCGCATCACCGAGCTCGCCGAGGAGATGCCCGAGGCCACCGAGTCCGAGATCGGCTGGCAGGTCGTGCGTGAGATGAGCATCGAGGCCGCCAAGCTGCTCGAGCCCATCTTCGAGGAGCACAAGGGGCGCAACGGCCGTCTGTCCATGCAGACCGACCCGCGGCTGGCCCGCAGCGCCAAGGCCCTGGCCGACCAGGCCGAGGAGTTCTCGAACCTGGCCAAGAACATCATCGTCAAGATCCCCGCCACCTCCGTGGGCGTCAAGGCCATCGAGGACGCCACCTACCGGGGCGTGTCGGTCAACGTGACGGTCTCCTTCTCGGTGCCCCAGGCCGTGGCCACCGGTGAGGCCATCGAGCGCGGTCTCAAGCGCCGCGAGGCCGAGGGCAAGGACGTCTCCACCATGGGGCCGGTCGTCACTCTCATGGGCGGCCGCCTGGACGACTGGCTCAAGATCGTGGCCAAGCGGGACAAGCTCTTCCTCGACCCCGGCCACTTGGAGTGGGGCGGCGTGGCCGCCCTCAAGCGCGCCTACCAGGAGTTCCAGGCCCGTGGCCTGCGCGCCCGCGTTCTGTCGGCCGCCTTCCGCAACGTGCTGCAGTGGTCCGAGCTGGTCGGCGGCGACCTGGTCGTCTCCCCGCCCTTCGCCTGGCAGAAGCTCATCAACGACTCCGGCTACAAGGTCGTCGAGCGCATCGACGAGCCCGTCGCCCCCGAGATCATGGAGACGCTCCTGTCCATCCCCGAGTTCGTGCGCGCCTACGAGCCCGACGGCATGACGCCCGAGGGGTTCGACTCCTTCGGTGCCACCCGCCGCACCCTGCGCGGGTTCCTCCAGGCAGACGCCGACCTGGACGCCCTGGTGCGCGACGTCATCATGCCCCAGCCCTGAGCGGCCCCGATCCGGCTCGGCCGGGCCCCGGTGGGGAGCCCGGTCGGCCACCGGCAGCGCCCGCCGCACCAGGCGGGTCGACGACACGCCCAGACACGTTCCGCGTCGTCGCCCCTCCCCCACCACGTTCACCATCAACTCACCAGCTCAGACACACCCTCACACGCAGAAGGAGCAAGGATGCTCTCCATCGCCGTCATCGGCGCCGGCCGCATCGGCCACGTCCACGCCAAGACCATCGCCGCCCACCCCCAGGCCGAGCTCGCGCTGGTCTGCGACCCCTTCGAGGACGCCGCCGAGAAGCTCGCCGCCTCCTACGGGGCCCGGTCCTGCAAGGACGCCGAGGAGGTCTTCGCCGACCCCGAGATCGACGCCGTCATCGTCGGCTCCCCCACGCCACTGCACATCCCCCACCTGCTGGCCGCCGCCAAGAACGGCAAGGCGGTCCTGTGCGAGAAGCCGATCGCCCTGGACATGAAGGACGTCGAGGCGGCTCAGGCCGAGCTCGACGCTGTCACGGTGCCCGTCATGTTCGGCTTCAACCGCCGTTTCGACCCCAGCTTCGCCGCTGCCCGCGCCGCGGTCGAGGCCGGCAGGATCGGTGACATCGAGCAGCTGACCATCATCAGCCGCGACCCGGCCGCCCCGCCGGCGGAGTACATCAAGGTCTCCGGCGGCATCTTCCGCGACATGACCATCCACGACTTCGACACCGCCCGCTTCTTCCTGGGCGAGATCGAGGAGGTCTATGCCGCCGGGCAGAACCTCGACCCCGCCCTGAAGGACACCGGCGACTTCGACGCCGCCGTCGTCACCCTCAAGGCCGCCTCGGGCGCCGTGGCCACCATCATCAACAACCGCCACTGCTCCTCCGGCTACGACCAGCGCCTCGAGGCCTCGGGCCGCGAGGGCGCCCTGTTCGCCGAGAACATCCGCGCCACCACGGTGCGCCTGTCCAACGGCGAGGTCACCGACGCCCAGGAGCCCTACCTCGACTTCTTCCTGGAGCGCTACGCCGACGCCTACCGCATCGAGCTGAGCGCCTTCATCGAGGCCGTCGAGGCCGGCACCACGCCTCCCACCGGCATCGAGGACGCCATCGCCGCCCTGCGCCTGGCCGAGGCCGCCACGGAGTCGGCCCACTCCGGGCAGCCGGTGCGCCTGAGCTGACACTCGGGCGAAGCGCGCGCCTGTAGTCGCCGGTGGGCGTCGTCGAGCGATCCGTCTCGACGGCGCCCACCGCGCATTCTCGGTGTTTGCGGGATCAGCAGGCTGCTTGCGGCTCAGTCCTCCTCGCGCAGGCAGTAGGTGAAGGAGTGGGACTGCCCCACCGCCAGGGTGATGAGGTCCTCACCGCTGTTGAAGGCGTTGGGCGGGCAGGTCATGGGCTCGATGGCCACGCCGGGCCGGGAGAGCTCGTCGGCGGTGTAGGCCTGCACCCAGGGGACGTCCGAGCTCATGACGACGGCGCGGTTCCCCTGCCCGCCGCGCAGACTCACCTCCCAGGTCCCCTCGGGCAGGGGAGGTATAGGCGTTGTCCGTCCGGGTGGCACCGACGAGCCGGCCCTGGCGCCAGTCCCAGTCGGTGCCCTCCACGCCGCGCCGGTGCGTGGGCGCCATGTGCTCGTCGACGTCGAGGACCTCGGCCGCCGGGATGGTCAGGACACAGTCGTCCAAGGGCACCGAACGGGTCAGGTAGGGGTGGCAGGAGACGCCGTAGGGGGCGGGGCGGGCTCGCCGTCGACCTCAGGGGCTCCGGGAACCGGTGGGGCGGGGTGGGCCGCACCGACGTTGGTGGCCGTCACCGTGACGCTCAGGCCCCGCTCGCCATCGAGCTGGAAGCGAGCGCTGGCCTCCAGGCTCCACGGGTAGCCGTAGGAGGCGAGCAGGCTCAGCTCGAGGACGACCTGGCTGCGGGGCGCGCCGTCATCGGGGCCGGAGGGGTCGTCATCGGTGACCTGCCAGTCCATCCATCCGGCCAGACCGTGCAAGGCCGAGCCGCTGGCCGGCTCGTTGCAGGCCACGAGGAACTCGGCTCCTCCGTAGCTGTAGCGGGCCCCGGCGATGCGGTTGGCCCATGGCAGGAGAGTCTTGCCCTGCCAGCCGGCGGGCAGCGTGGCCTCGGCGTCGAAGGGCATGATGAGGTCGCGTCCCTGACGGCGCAGGTGGACGAGCATGGCACCCGACGAGGCGATGCGCGCCTCGTAGTCGCCGGCAACCAGGTCGATGAGTTCTCCGTTGATCATGGTTCCTGTCCCAGTGTGCGGGGGCCTTGACCCCACAGTATTGGCATGATGGTTGGCCTTACGGTACGCCACAGGCGCTTAGTCGTACGGTATCAGATACGGACTGCAGCACGGGCCTGACCCCGACACCCACACGTCGACTCCCACGACTCACGCAGCGCGGGCCGTCGTGTCCCGAACGACCAGGTCGGGTACCACCCGATAGAGGCGCCCTCCCAGGCGCCGGTTCTCACCGGCCACCTCTGCCGGGATCTGGCCGTCCTGGTCGAGGTGCATGCGGGCCAGCAGCGCCCGCACCGCCACCTCGGCGATGAGACCGGCGTCCTGGCGCACCGTGGTCAGGGAGAAGGCCGAGGCCGCCGTCACCGGGATGCCGTCGTATCCGGTCACGGCCACGTCCTGCGGCACTCGCACGCCCTGGCGACGCAGCTCCATGAGAGCCCCGACGGCGCAGTGGTCGTTGAAGCACAGCAGCGCCTCGGGCAGCTCACCGGCCTCAATGAGGCGGCGGGCCGCCATCGCGCCGCTGTCCTCGTCGCCTCCCCCCGGGCACCACCCGTGCACTGCCCCCCAGGCCGCGCTGCTCCATGGCCTCACCGAAGCGCCTCACCCGTCGTTTCGCAGCGGTCTCCTGGCCGCCGTCCACATGGCTGATGCGACGGCGCCCGGTGTCGACCAGATGATCGACGAGTAGCTGGATGCCGACGTCGTCGCGTGAGTGGATCTCGTCGACGTCGCTCAGCTCGGTGCTGCTGCCGATGAGCACCGCCGGGGTGCGGTTCACGATGCGGGCCAGGGCGTCCACGGAGATGTCGGGGTCAATGAGGATGATGCCCTCGCAGCGCTCCAGCAGCAGGGAGCGCAGCCCATCGGCCACGTCGCGGTGCGGGGTGGAGGTGGCCAGGACCAGTGCGTGCCCCAGAGAGGAGGCCGCCTGATAGAGCCCGTCCACGACGAGCCCCTGGTAGGCCTGCCCGACGGCGAAGCTGGCACCGATGAGCCCGGTGTGGCTGCGGCGCAGGAACTGGGCGCGCGGGTCCGCCTGGTAGCCGAGCTCGGCGGCGATGCGCAGGATCTCCTGGCGGGTCTTCCTGGCGACGCCGTCGGAACCGTTGAGAGCCGCCGAGACGGTGGAGATGGAGCGTCCGGCGCGCTCGGCCACAGTCCTGATCGTGACTCGGCCGTCGCGTCCTCGAGGCCCTTTCACCGCAGACACCTCCCTTCCCACACCGTTGTGTCTACCGATCCCGCACATTGCGCGAGCCCCGGCGCCCGACATCGGGCACCGTTCGCCCCATCGTAGCCGACAACGCCGTTTCAGCAGGTAGATGACCACTCATAGGTCCGCGCTATCTCGCCTGTCGACCACATCCGGGACCTGGTCGAGTGGCACACGACCCGCAACGACATGCGGATGGAGGGCATTCGAGCAGGGCCCGACAAGGCCCTGAGTCACACTGACGGGATTCACATCTATATTTCATCTTGTCAGGACAAAGGCGGTCTGATATCTTCCGGTGACGTCATTAACGACGGGTGCTTCCCGGGCCTTCCAGGCGCACCTCCATACACGCAGCAGCCGACAGTGTTGTCGGAAAGGAACGTTATGACCAACAAGAGAATACTGGGCATCGGAGTCATCTCCCTGGGGTGGATGGGACGGCTTCATGCCCGCAGCTACCGCGCCATCGCCGAGCGCTTCCCCGAGCTGGGTGTGGTCCCACGTCTGGTCGCAGCCGCAGACCCGGTGGACCAGGTGCGCCAGGAGGCGGTGGACAACCTGGGTTTCGAACGCGCCTACGCCGACTACCGCGAGCTGCTGGCCGACCCCGAGGTGGAGGCCGTCTCCATTTGCGCCCCCAACTTCCTCCACCACGAGATGGCCCTGGAGGCAGTCAAGGCCGGCAAGCCCTTCTGGATCGAGAAGCCCATGGGGGTCAGCGCCGCGCAGTCCCGCGAGATCGCCCAGGCCGCCGAGAAGGCGGACCTCGTCACCGCCGTCGGCTTCAATTACCGCCACACCCCGGCGATCGAGTACCTGCGCTCCCTGGTGCGGGGCGGCGAGCTCGGCCGCATCACCAACGTGCGCGTCTGGTTCATCGCCGACTACAACTCCTCACCCCTGGGCCCCCTGACCTGGCGGGCCTCGAGGGAGAAGGCCGGGGCCGGCGTCGTCCCCGACCTCATGAGCCACGGGGCGGACCTGGCCCAGTACATCGTGGGACGCATCGCCTCGGTCACGGCGGTCACCGACACCTTCATCACCGAGCGCCCCATCCCCACCAAGATGGGCATCGGACACTCCGGCTTCGAGATCGGCGATGAGGTTGGCCCAGTGGAGAACGAGGACTACGTCTCCATGCTGGTGCGCTTCGAGGACGGCACCGTGGGCACCATGGAGTCCTCCCGCGTCAGCGTCGGCCCGCGCGCCGAGTACGTCGTCGAGGTCTACGGCACGAAGGGCTCAGCCCGGTGGAACTTCGAGCGCCTCAACGAGCTGGAGATCTGCCCCGTGCTCGACGGCGGAGCCTCCCACGGCTACACCCGCGCCATGGCCGGTCCCCAGTGGGGTCAGTGGCAGCGCTTCCAGCCGGCCATCGGCACCTCCATGGGTTTCGACGACATGAAGGCCATCGAGGCGGCGCAGTTCATCGAGTCGATCATCACCGGAGAGCAGCTCGCCCCCCTCGGCCGCCGACGCCTGGTGCGCCGCGGAGGTCGACGAGGCCGTCGTCGCCTCGGCCGCCGACGGCCAGTGGCACGAGATTCCCCGCGTCGAGGGCCGGACCACTTTCGACGCCTGAGACGACCTCTCCGCACCCCCATACACCAACACACATCACATCCATCACAACAATCCTGCGGCACCGTCGCCGCAGGCCCGAGAGGAGACCCCCCCCATGCTAGAGGGAGTCACGACGTCCCTGCGCGGACTCACCAGAGAAGAGCTCGATGAGGCGGTGGCCAAGACCCCGGCCTCGGGCAAGCACCGCGGCGTTGTCGCCATCGCCGCCGTGGCCACGCTCGGCTCACTGCTCTTCGGCTACGACACCGGCGTCATCTCCGGCGCCCTGCCGTACATGTACATGCCCTTCGCCGCCAAGGGGCTCCAGCTGACCTCCTTCGAGGAAGGTGCCATCGGAGGCACCCTGCTGGTCGGGGCCGCTCTGGGCGCACTGCTCGGCGGACTCATGTCGGACCGCTGGGGCAGGCGCCACAACATCACCGTCCTGGCCATCCTGTTCTTCGTCGGCGCGATCGGAACCACCGTCGCCCCCAACGTGTGGGTCATGTACCCCTTCCGCGTCGTCCTGGGCTTCGCCGTCGGAGCCGCCTCCGCAACCGTCCCCGTCTACCTGGCGGAGACCGCCCCTCAAACGCATCCGCGGCTCCATCGTGGCCATCGACCAGCTCATGATCGTCACCGGCCAGCTGCTCGCCTTCTCGATGAACGCCATCATCAACTCCCTCCAGGGCGGCCCGAAGATCACCATCGCCAACGACCCCAGCGGGCACTTCTCCCCCGGCACCTACGTCTTCGACGAGATCACCAAGCTCCAGGCCTCCAAGGGCGGCCCGATGACCGGCGCCGAGTACCACGCCTTCCTCGACCAGCTCAGCATCAGCGCCGGTAACGGCGAGGCCTGGCGCTACATGCTCGTCCTGTGCTCCATCCCGGCCGTGGCCCTGTGGATCGGCATCCGTCTCATGCCGGAGTCCTCGCGCTGGTACCTGGCCAAGGAGCGCCTCTACGACGCCATCGGCTCCCTCAAGCGCGTACGCGTTCCTGAGAAGGACGGCCCCATCGAGGACGAGATCATGGAGATGGTCGAGGCCCGCCAGCACGAGAAGGAGGAGGAGTCCCAGCGCAAGGGCTTCAGCCATGTCATGGCCACGCCCTGGCTGCGCAAGCTGCTCCTGGTCGGCATCTTCCTGGCCGTGGTCAACCAGACCACCGGCGTCAACACCGTCATGTACTACGCCCCCAAGGTGCTGGAGTACGCCGGCATGTCCACCTCGGCCTCCATCACCGCGCAGGTGGCCAACGGCGTCATGTCGGTCATCGGCTCGGCCATCGGTATCTGGCTCATCCTGAAGTTCCGGCGCCGCCAGGTGCTCATCGGCGACGTCATCGGCGTGGGCATCACCCTGCTGGGCATCGCCGCGACCTTCCAGTTCTTCATCGCCCCGCACATGGCGAACCACACCACCCCGCCCACCTGGGCCGCCTACCTCATCCTGGGGCTCATGTCCGTCTTCATGCTCATCGTGCAGTCCTCCAACGGCACGATCGTGTGGACGATGATGGGCGAGATCTTCCCGGCCAACGTCCGCGGCATCATGAACGGCACGGCGATCTTCTGCATGTGGACCGCCAACGCCATCATCACCTGGACCTTCCCGCCGATGATGGAGACCCTGGGCGGCGGCATCACCTACACCATCTACGGTGTGCTCAACCTGGTCGTGGCCGTCATCCTGTTCAAGATCATGCCGGAGACCAAGGACAAGTCCCTGGAGGAGATCGAGGTCGAGATGGAGAAGCTCTACTCCTGACCTCACCCCAGCGACACGCGCTCCCGGGAGGCGATTTTGAGGCTTGTCAGGACAAAGTCCTGTTGCTAGGTTCGTTGCACGGGCCAAACGCCCGGCACCGGCGCCGGCACCCGCCTCCCGGGAGCACCCCGTCCGCGACCACGATCCAATGGCGCACCAGCCACCGGCTCATGGCCCACCACTCGCCCACTGACCATCACCACACCAGCAAGACACCCGGCTAGACCCACAACCAGACACGGAGCAACGATGTCCTTCACCCTCGACCCCGCAACCGCTATCTCCGACCCTCACGGCATCTCCTGGGGCATGCACCCGATCACCTGGCGCAATGACGACATCCCCGAGGTCGGCGCCTTCAACACCCTGGAGGACATGCTCCTCGACCTGGCCGACACCGGGTTCGCGGGCACCGAGTGCGCCGGCTTCTTCCCGCCCAAGGAAGAGGTCAAGGCCGCCGCCGAGGCCCGCGGCATCAAGATCGTCGCCCAGTGGTTCTCCTCCTTCATCCTGCACGACGGCGTCGAGGCCGTCATCCCCGACTTCGAGGCCACCTGCGCCTACCTGGAGTACCTGGGTGCCTCCCGCGTCGTCGTCTCCGAGCAGACCGGCTCGGTCCAGGGCATCCGCGACGTCTGCATCTTCACCAACAAGCCGGTGCTCACCGAGGAGCAGTGGCCGGTTCTGGCCAAGGGCCTCAACCGCCTGGGCGACGTCGCCCACGCCCACGGCCTCGAGCTCGTCTACCACCACCACCTGGGCACGGTCATCCAGACCAAGGAGGAGACCATCCGCCTCATGGAGCTGACCGACCCGGCCAAGGTCTCGCTCCTGTTCGACACCGGCCACGCCTACGTGGGCGACGGCGACGTCATGGGCCTGCTGGAGGCCACCATCGACCGCATCAAGCACGTCCACTTCAAGGACGTGCGCCCCGAGAAGATGGAGGAGTCCAGGGCCGCCGAGCGCTCCTTCCTCGACTCCTTCCTGGCGGGCATGTTCACCGTCCCCGGTGACGGCACCATCGACTTCACCGAGCCCTACGCGTTCCTAGTGGACCACGGCTACCGCGACTGGATCCTGGTGGAGGCCGAGCAGGACCCGGCCATCGCCAACCCCCTGGAGTACGCCCGCAAGGCGCGCGCCTACCTCGAGGGAACGCTCTTCAAGGCCTGAGACGTCGCAGGGTTCGCACGGGCTCCCCCTCCGGGCGGACCCCACCGGCTGACGCCTCACCTCGACGCTCCCGACCACCAGCGGTCGGGAGCGTCGTCGTGCTGAGACGTTGCGTCCTGGGGACTGCGTTTCACCTTAAGGACGTACCTTCACCCCAAACGACGACGACCCGACCTCGGTCATCTACTGCAGAACGCAGTCCTCACGCGAAAAGTACGTTCCCGATCGAGATCATCCCCGCGCAGGAGCAGCGGCTCTGGGCTGCTTCACGGGATCGGGACCCAGCGCGCTGCTCTTCAGGTCTACCCGCTCACCACGACCTTGCCCACGGCGGGGCTCATCATCCTCGGTATCTCCGGGCTCGCGGCACTGCTGCACACCGCTCCGGCTCACCCTTGACGCGGCCCGTCAGCCTGTAGCCTGCGCAGTACTCGGGCGCGTACGTGAGCACGCCCCGCAGTTGACGGCCCGGCACTGGAGGAAGCAGGAGGAGACGGTGACCAAGGCTCATGCCGCCACCCAGAGCGACGTCGCACGCGCCGCCGGGGTCTCGCGCAGCCTGGTCTCCCTGGCCCTGAGCGGCTCCCCCAAGGTCGCCGCCAGCACCCGCGAGCGCATCGAGGAGGTGGCCGCCTCCCTCGGCTACCGGGTCAACGTCTCGGCCTCCTCGCTGGCCCGCAAGCGCTCGAGCATCATCGGCCTGGTACTGCCCAACCTGCGCAACGCCTTCTTCGAGCAGGTCGCGGCCTGCCTGGGCCGGGCGGCCGCGCAGCGCGGCCTCACCCTGTTCGTCACGGTCGGCTCCGACCAGCCGGAGGTCCTGCACCAGGCCATCGAGAGCCTGCTCGGCGTCCGTGTTGCGGGCATCGTGCTCGTCTCGCCCTGGCTGCCCGGTGAGGACCTGCTGGCCATCGGTGAGGAGGTGCCCGTGTGCGTCGTCGGGCGGCGCAGTCCCGGCGGGCGGGTCGACTCCGTGCGGGTCGACGAGCAGGCCGCCGCCCGCCTCCTCGTCGACCACCTGGCGGACCTGGGTATGCGCACCATCTGCTACATCGGCCCGCGCCTGACCGACGCGGCCTCCCGTCACGACCGTGAGCACTCGCTGGCCCGGGCGGCTGAGACCGCCGGGCTGGCCTTCGAGGTGCGCAGCTGCGGCGAGGACGCCGGCCCCGCCACCCGGGCCGCGCTGCACGATCATCCCGAGCCGCTGGGCCTGGTCGTGCACAACGACGTCCTTGCCATCGACGCCGTGCCCGTCCTGCGCGAGAGCCGCCGTGAGCCCGGGGCCGACGTCGCCCTGGCCTCCTACGACAACACCTACCTGGCCCTGCGCGAGGAGTTCTCCCTGACCAGCATTGACCAGCCCGAGGACCTCCTGGGCGAGCACGCAGTGGACCTGGTGTGCCGCCGCGCCGGGCTCGCGCCCGACGACGGACCGGACACCGGAACCGAGGCCCGCAGTGTGATCCTGGAGCCCGAGCTGGTCACCCGAGCCTCCTCCTTTGGGACGCTGACGACCGCCCCCCAGCGAGGAACCGGCGGCAAGCCTGGCATCGCACGTTTCATCGGTGACGACCACCCCACCCAGCGCGGAACCGGCTCCCGCGCCGCCCGACGTCGGACAGCGAGGGCACCATGAGCCGTCTCCCCAACCGGGGACCACGGTCCCAGCCCTCTCCGCCCGCCCCTCAGAACGGCCTCCTTTGTCAGGATGAAGTTCTCCTCAACGGTTGACATCACCACCACCGGAACGCAGACTGAAGTCATGAGTTCACGCGCGTGAATTCATGTGAGCACATGCTTCAACCAGTCACCCGCTCGTCAATGAGGACACCCGAGGCAACCATGAGCACCACTCCCCTGTCAGTCGCCGTCATCGGTGCCGGCATGGCCGGCACCACCCACGCCAACGCCTGGCGCCAGGTCGGAACCGTCTTCGACCTGGGCCTGCCGCGGGTCCGCCTGCACACCATCGCCGACGCCTACCTCCCCTTCGCCGAGGACGCCGCCCAGCGCTACGGCTACGAGCGCGCCGTGGACGACTGGCGCATCGTGGCCGAGGACCCGGACATCGACATCGTCTCCATCGTGGTGGGCAACGCCCTGCACCGCGAGATCGCCGAGGCCCTCATCAGGGCAGGCAAGCACGTCCTGTGCGAGAAGCCCCTGGCGGACACGCTCGAGTCCGCCCGCGCCATGGCGCAGGTGGAGAAGGAGGCCGGCGTCGTCACCGGCGTGGGCTTCACCTACCGCCGCAACGCCGCCGTGGCCGAGCTCGCCAAGCTCGTCGCCGAGGGCCACCTGGGCGAGGTCAACCACTTCGACGGCCGCTACTGGTGCGACTACGGCGTCGACCCGGCCACGCCCATGGCCTGGCGTTACAAGGGCCCCATGGGCTCGGGGGCCCTGGGCGACGTCGGCAGCCACCTCATCGACACCGCCGAGGTCATCTGCGGACCCATCGTCTCGGTCTCCGGCGCCGCCATGATGACCTCCATCAAGGAGCGCCCCGTGGCCACCGGCCACATCACCCGCGGCACCGCCCTCGACACCGGCGACTCCGACAACGTCACCTACGAACCGGTGGAGAACGACGACGTCGCCACCTTCACCGCGCACTTCGCCAGCGGCGCCGTGGGCACCTTCTCCTGCTCGCGCGTGGCCTGGGGACTACCCAACTCCCTCATGGTCGACGTGCTGGGCACCAAGGGCCGCGCCTCCTGGGACCTGGCCCGCTGCGGTGAGATCAAGATCGACGACGTCAACTCGCCGGCCGGCCTGGGCGGGGCCCGCCGCGTCCTGGTCAACCCCGACTTCCCCTACTTCGCCCGTGGCTCCTCCATGGCCTTCGGCGGGGTCGGACTGACCCAGATCGAGCAGTTCACCTACCAGGCCCACGCCTTCCTCCAGCAGGTCGCGGGCGTGACGCCCGAGCAGGGGCGCTGCCGCCCTGCGCCAGCTTCGCCGACGGCTACCGCGAGAGGCTCCTGGCCGACGCCGTGGCCCGCTCAGCCGCGACCGGAGGCGCCGCCGTCGACGTCACGGACCTGCCCGAGCTCGCGAGCCTGTGAGGCCCGCCCGCCGTCACCCGCCCCACTGAGGCTACTCGCTCAGACAGACAAGACACACAAGGAGACCTCTCATGCCACTGACCTACGGCGCCTACACCGCCTGCCTCCAGGACCGTTCCCTGCCCGAGGCCCTCGATGTCCTCAAGGACGCAGGGCTCACCGGGGCGGAGGTCAATGTCGGAGGGTTCATCCCCTCCCCGCACTGCCCCGTCGACGCGCTCCTGACCTCATCCACCGCCCGCGACGAGTACCTGGGCCTCTTCGAGGACAAGGGGATGCGGCTGTCCGGCCTCAACACCTCGGGCAACCCCACCTCCCCCCTGCCCAACGAGGGCCTCAAGCACGCCGAGGACATCCGGGCGGCCATCCGCCTGGCGGGCCTGCTCGGCGTCAAGGAGATCGTCACCATGTCCGGCACCCCCGGCACCGACCCGAGCGCGAGGTACCCCACCTGGGTCGTCAACCCGTGGAACGGGATCGACATGGAGATCCTGGACTACCAGTGGAGCGTCGTCGTGCCTTTCTTCAAGGAGATCGACGCTCTGGCCCGCGACAACGACGTCCAGGTGTGCCTCGAGCTGCACCCGCGCAACCTGGTCTTCAACGTCCCCTCCTTCGAGAGACTCATTGAGGAGACCGGGGCGACCAACATCAAGGTCAACATGGACCCCTCCCACCTGTTCTGGCAGCAGATGGACCCGATCGCGGCCACCAAGCGCCTGGGCCCCCCTCGTGGGACACGTCCACGCCAAGGACACCAAGATCTTCCCCGGCGCCGCCTACCGCGGGGTCCTGGACACCGACTTCGGCCACGTCCCTGCCGAGGCCGAGGGCAAGGTCCCGGTGGCCTACGGCTACTGGTGCAACGCCTGGCCCGAGGACCCGGCCTGGCGATTCGTGGCCTTCGGCCTGGGGCACGACGCCGACTACTGGGCGCAGTTCCTGACCGCCATCACCGAGATCGACCCGGAGATGAACGTCAACATCGAGCACGAGGACGCCGAGTACGGCAACGTCGAGGTCTCCAGATCTCAGCGCGCAACCTGCTGGAGGCCGCCGCCAGACTCTGAGCCGGCTCCGACAACCGACATCGCGCCGACGGCGAGGATCCCTGCCCACCTGGTCCTCGCCGTCGGCGCCCGTCCGTTAGACTGAGTAAAAGTCCTGACAAAGTCCGTTCCTGCTCGCTCCACTCACCCTTCTCACCGCCGAGAGGCCGGCCTGTGCTTCCCACCCTGACCGCCACCGCCTGGATCCTGCTCATGGTCGTGGCAGCCCTGTGCGGCATCGCCAAGACCGCCCTGCCCGGGGCGGCCACGATCGCCGTCGCCCTGTGCACCATAGCACTGCCGGCCAAGGAGTCCACCGGCGCCATCCTGCTCATGCTCATGACCGGTGACCTGCTGGCCGTGTGGAGCTACCGCCGAGACGCCGACTTCCACATGCTGCGCAGACTCGTCCCGGCGGTCCTGGCGGGAGTCGGCGCCGGCGCCCTGTTCCTGCACCTGGCCTCCAATGACTCCACCAGGCGCCTCATCGGCGCCGTCCTGCTGCTCCTGGTCACCATCACCCTGCTTCAGCGGCGCGCGGCAGGCAGGCGCAGGCCCGACGACGCCCCCGCGACACAGATCCAGGTCGAGTCCACCCCGAGCCCGGTGCCCCCGGAGGCGACCACGGTCCCCGAGGCACCTACGACGCCCGTGGCCGGCAGCAGGCTCGCCCGCCTGATCTACGGCAGCCTCGCCGGATTCACCACGATGGTCGCCAACGCCGGTGGACCGGTGACCTCCATGTACTTCCTGGCCTGCCGCTATCCGGTCAAGGCCTTCCTGGGAACGACGGCCTGGTTCTTCTTCCTGGTCAACCTCGTCAAGCTGCCATTCTCACTGTCGGCTGGCCTGGTCAACACCACCACATTGTCGCTGACCGCGATCTGCGCACCGGTCGTCGTCGGCGCCGCGCTGGCGGGGCGGCGGCTTGCCGAGCACATGGACCAGCGGGTCTTCGAGCCGATCATCATCGTGCTGACCATCGTCTCCACACTACCCCTACTGCGGTAGCCACCAGGAGGGCCCATACCTGGCGACTCACTATTTCTCCGGCACGCAGAACCGGCACCTACTAGCGATTATTTCCCTCAAGACAGCCTGTCTGACATCACATCATCGCCTTACGCTGGAGCGTTGACGCGATTTATCCTGACCGTTACCGTATTCATCAGTATGAAGAGTGCGGCCGGTATTGATTATGTTGACGTTTCACCAGGCGGAGATGCCGGCGACGTCGACGACGTTTCCGCACCCGCCGCCTCATTCGCCCCTGGACTCGCAACCTCCCGTGACACCTCCGGAAACGAGAGCCCCAACGCTCCCGAGGCCCTGGATGCTCCTGAAGACCCTCCTGAGTCCACCCCGGAGACAGCCGCGCTGGTCAGCGCCGACGTCCACGCGGTCACGCTGGGACTGTGGGCCTCGGGACTCAGGTGCATCATCGTCTACGCCCTGGCTCCTGCTGTCGGTCCCCTCGGCCCTCTGGCCGTCGGAGCAGCCCTGGTCATCCAGGTGGTGGGTGCAGCTGTGAGCGTCAGCGGCGCCCGCTCTCTGTGGGTGCAGCACCACCGCGGCCGCCGTGCCTACGCTCTCATTGCGACGCTGACCTGCCTGTGTACCCTCGTGGCCTTGCTGGCCCCCGCCGGGTTCTAGCCCTCCAGCCTCATCATGCACCCCACGGCCGGCCCCTCCCCACCCCACCCTCCTGGACCTCCCGGGCGATGACGCTCACGCACCGGTGGATGTCGGTAATGGCCGGGGTGCTTCTGCTGACCGTCACTCTCAGCGGCGCCCTCCTACCGCACCAGGGCGAGATCATGCGTTCATTGAGTCCGGCCGCGTACTCCCGCAGCGCCGGCCCCGAGCGGCTCTCACTACCCCAGGCCATCGCGACGATCGAGAGCCATCACCCGGACGAGACCGCGGCCTCCGCCACCTGGATCAACGATGTCATCGAGGTCCGGACCCGGCAGTCGGCCTACACGGTCGACCCCTCCACCGGAGACGAGATCGGCCGGGTCGCCGCTCCCCCGTCCTGGCTCGCCACCCTGGACAACCTCCACCGCTGTCTCCTGTCCTGCCAGGGCCCCGGCCATGTCCGCTGGATGTCCCAGGAGGTCCCCCGCACCCGCTGGCTGGCGGAGCAGGGACTCACCGTCGGCGACGTCGTTGTTGGAACCGTGGGCATAGTGCTGCTGGCCCTCACTGTGAGCGCGCTGAGGGTGTGGTGGCCGCTGCAGCGCTACCGACGAACCGTCTTGTCCGCCCGCTGGCGCACGACGCGCCTGTCGAGGGACACCGACCTGCTCAAGGCGGCGGGCCTGGTTCTGCTTCCCCTGCTGTTCCTGTGGGGCTACTACGCCACTGCCCTCGATCCTCACCCCACCCGGCAGGCGTCCATCGCCTCCACCGCGGGAGCCGAGACGCCGGCTGCGCAGGCCGGCACCTCACAGGAGCAGGACAGGGTCCAGGACATCGGTCCGCACCGCGCTGTGGCAGCGGCCCAGGAGACACGTCCGGGCAAACCAGTCGCCCTGTTCCTCCCCGAGCCGGGGAATCCGACGTCGACCTACACGGTCTGGCTCTCCCAGAATGCGTCCAGCCCCTACAGCCGAGCCCTCGGCAGCGTCGCGGTGAGCGTCGACCCCGGCACCGGGCGGACCACGGTCCCACCCACGCCCTACCGGGATCCGCGCGCTCGAGCCGATTAGGTCCCGCAGCAGCCGTTGCATGTGCCCGTTCCCACATCACAAGACAGCCTGAGTCCGGGCCTTTGGTCGCAGACGACCCGTAGGTAGGGGCACAATCGGACCCGTACGGCACCGGAATGAGCCGGCGCCCCTGACTCCAAGACAACGCGAGAAGGACCCAACGTGGCGCGCAGTATCTACATCGCCTCACCCAATGCCGGAACCGGGAAGTCAACGGTGGCCCTCGGGCTGGTCTCCTGCCTGACGAAGGTAGTTGCCAAGGTCGGCGTCTTCCGCCCCTTCGTGGAGAGCCGTGAGGGCGACGCCTTCCTCAGTCTCTGCTGGCCCGTGCCGGCTCCACCACGCCCGCCGAGCAGTGCGTCGGCGCGACCTGGGACGAGTTCCACACCGACCCCGAGGAGGCCCTGGCCCGCATCGTCGACGCCTACCGGGCCCTGGCGCGCGAGCACGACGTCGTCATCATCGACGGCTCGGACTTCACCGACGTCGCCGGCAACCCCGAGCTGGCCCTCAACGCACGGGTCGCCGCCAACATCGGCGTTCCGATCCTGCTGGTGGTCTCCGGGCAGTACGACCCCGAGGACGTCGTCGGTTCCGTGGAGGTCTCCATGGCAGAGATCGCCGACAACCACGCCCGCACCGTCGCGGCGGTGGCCAACAAGTGCCGCCCGAACACCCGCCAGGCCGTCGCCGACGCGCTGGCGGCCGTCGAGGGCATCACCTCCACCACGCTGCCCGAGGTGCCTCTCCTGGCCGCCCCAGCGGTGCATGAGGTGCTGGACGCCGTCGAGGGCACACTCATCGCCGGCGACGAGACCCTGCTGGACCGCGAGGCCGAGTCCGTCCTCGTGTGCGCCATGGACGTCTCCCACGTCCTGGAGCGCCTGACCGCCGGCCAGGTCGCCATTGTGCCGGCCGACCGGTCCGCCATGCTCATCTCGCTCATGGCGGCCCAGGCATCCTCCAGCTTCCCGATCCTGTCCGGCCTCATCCTCAACGGGGGCTTCGAGGTGGCGCCCCACGCGCTGCGCCTCCTGGAGGGTCTGGACGTCAATATCCCGGTCATCACCTCCCCGCTGGATACCTTCACCGCCGCCTCGAGAGCCGGCTCCCTGCAGGGCCTGCTCGCCCACGGCTCCGAGCGCAAGATCGACGTGGCCGTGACCACCTTCGAGCATGAGGCCGACGTCGACGCCCTTCTGTCCGCACTGGAGGTCGAGCCCTCCGAGGTCGTCACTCCGATCATGTTCCAGGCCGAGCTGGTGGAGCGCTCGCGCACCGACCGCAGGACGATCGTCCTGCCCGAGCCCGACGACGACCGGGTCCTGCGGGCCGCCGACGCCATCCTGCGCCGCGGCATCGCCGACCTGGTGCTGCTGGGTGACGAGACCACCGTGCGCGCCCGCGCCACCGAGCTGGGTCTGGACATCGCCGCCGCCCGGGTCATCTCCACCAGGGACCCCGAGCTGCTGGAGAAGTACGCTGAGGAGTTCGCCCGCCTGCGCGCCAAGAAGGGCGTCACCCTGGAGCAGGCCCGGGAGAAGGTCCAGGACGTGTCCTACTTCGGCACGATGATGGTCCACATGGGCGACGCCGACGGCATGGTCTCGGGTGCGGCTCACACCACCGCCCACACGATCGTCCCCTCCTTCCAGATCATCAAGACCAAGCCTGGGACCTCGATCGTCTCCTCCGTCTTCCTCATGCTCCTGGAGGACCGGGTACTCGTCTACGGTGACTGCGCCGTCAACCCCGAGCCCAACGCCGCCGAGCTGGCCGACATCGCCATCTCCTCGGCCGCCACGGCCCGCCAGTTCGGCGTCGAGCCGCGCGTGGCGATGCTGTCCTTCTCCACCGGGACCTCCGGAAAGGGGGCGGACGTCGACAAGGTCCGCGAGGCCACCGAGCTGGTGCGGTCCAAGGAGCCCGACCTCGCCGTCGAGGGCCCCATCCAGTACGACGCCGCCATCGACCCGACCGTGGCCGCCAAGAAGGCCCCCGATTCTCTCGTGGCCGGACGGGCCAACGTCTTCATCTTCCCGGACCTGTCCAGCGGCAACATCGGTTACAAGGCGGTCCAGCGCTCCTCTGGCGCCATCGCCATCGGCCCCGTCCTCCAGGGCCTCAACAAGCCGGTCAACGACCTCTCGCGCGGCGCCCTGGTGGAGGACATCATCAACACCGTCGCCATCACCGCCGTCCAGGCCCAGGGCTGAAGGTTCTCACCGGCCCGGGGCCGGGACCTGCTGCCAGTTCGCTCTCTGGTCCCGGCCCCGCGCCGCCAGATCCCAGTCAGTCCTTGCCAGCCATCCCCGCAGTCCGTCCCATACCGTTCTTGAAAGGCACCCCGTGACTCAGCGCACCGTCCTCGTTATCAACTCCGGCTCCTCCTCCATCAAATACCAGCTGGTCGACCCCGACTCCGGAGCCTCGCTCGCCTCCGGCCTGGTGGAGCGCATCGGTGAGGAGACCGGTGCCATCACGCACAAGCACGGCGAGGAGCGCACCGAGATCACCGAGCCGGTCCCCGACCACGGCTTCGGCCTGGCCGAGGTGCTGCGCCTGTTCGAGGAGCAGGGCCCCTCGCTGGCCGACGCCCACATCGTGGCCGTGGGTCACCGCGTCGTCCAGGGCGGGCACTACTTCTCCCCGGTCCGGCCCTCATCGACGACGAGATCGTGGCCCGCATCGAGCAGCTCGTGCCGCTGGGCCCGCTGCACAACCCCGCCCACCTCAAGGGCATCGAGGTGGGACGCCGCCTCCTGTCCGACGTGCCGCACGTGGCCGTGTTCGACACCGCCTTCTTCCAGGACCTGCCCGAGGAGGCCGCCCGCTACGCCCTGAACCGCGAGGTGGCCGACACCTACTCCATCCGCCGTTACGGCGCCCACGGCACCAGCCACCAGTTCGTCTCCGGGGCGGTCTCCGAGTTCCTGGGGCGCGACGACCTCAAGCAGATCGTCCTGCACCTGGGCAATGGGGCCTCGGCCTCGGCGGTCGTGGCCGGGCACGCCGTGGACACCTCCATGGGACTGACCCCGCTGGAGGGCCTGGTCATGGGCGGGCGCACCGGTGACATCGACCCGGCCGCCGTCTTCCACCTGGCGCGCGTGGCGGGCATGTCGATCGAGGAGATCGACCACCTGTTCAACCGCAGCTCGGGAATGAAGGGGCTAGCTGGCGACAACGACATGCGCGAGGTGTGGAAGCGCATCGGCGCCGGCGAGCAGGAGGCCCGTGAGGCCATGGACATCTACCTGCACCGCCTTGTGAAGTACGTGGGCGCCTACACCGCCGTCATGGGTGGCCTGGACGCGCTGACCTTCACCGCCGGTATCGGCGAGAACGACGCGAACCTGCGCCGCGAGCTGTGCGAGCGCCTGGTCTACATGGGTGTGGAGATCGACCCCGCGCTCAACGAGACCCGCTCCGACGAGCCGCGCGTCATCTCCACACCGGGCTCAAAGGTCACGGTGCTCGTGGTCCCCACCAACGAGGAGCTCGCCATCGCGCGCCAGTCGCTCACCCTCATCTAAGGACCTCTCAAGCCCCTGGGAGAGCCCGCCATCGAGCCTTCGAGTGACGGGACAGACCAGGAGAATACCGCGCGGTGCCGCAGCCACCCGACCAGGGAACGGCTGCGGCACCGCGTCTGCCCCCCGAGGGGGACAAATAGGCTGAAGTTGATGCGCCCATAATATTTTAAGCGCTTACATGGTTTCATGAGCATCGCACCCCTGACTGCCTCGCTGAGCTCCCCGATGACAGCCACGGCGCCTGCACCTCCCACCATCTCCTTCCCCGATCAGGACATCACGACCGGTCGCCCTGTCGCCAGTCCCGTCTCGGCCCCTCACCCTCCCTCCCAGCCCGCGCCTCGTCGCCCCCACCGTTCCCGAGGCCTTCCCGGCCCCGGTCGGAGAGCTTGCGGTGGCCACCGACGGCCTGACCCGCTCCTACAACGGCGTCAACGTCGTCGACGGGGTGAACCTGCGGGTACCCGCCGGCGGTATCTACGGGCTCCTGGGACCCAACGGAGCCGGCAAGTCCACCACCATGAAGCTCCTGCTGGGACTGGCCCTGCCCGACGTCGGGACACATAAGTGTCCTGGGACGTGCGGTCAGCTCCCGCCGGCCTCTGCCCCCGGGAGCGATCGGATCCCTCATCGAGGGCCCCTCCTACTACCCGACCCTGACCGGCCGGGAGAACCTCGTCATGGTGGCCTCCTACCTGGGACTCTCGTCCAACCGCATCGAGCACGCTCTGGCCACCGTCGACCTGGACGGGCAGGAGGGCAGGCAGGTCAGGCACTACTCAACGAGCCTGAAGCAGCGGCTCGGACTGGCCATGGCGCTCCTGGCGGACTCTCCTCTCCTGCTGCTGGACGAGCCCACCAAGGGGCTCGACCCGGTCGACGTGGCCAAGATCCGCCAGCTCATCATGACCCTCTCCCGCCAGGAGGGGGTAACGATCATGGTCTCCTCTCCCACCCTGTCCGAGATCGAGCAGCTGGCTGACACTGTTGGCATCATCTGTGCCGGGCGCCTGCGCTACCAGGGCACTCTGTCCGGCTTGCACGACGACGGTGTCATCGAGATGACCGTCTCCGCCCCCACGGCCGTCTCCACCCTTCTGACCTCCCTCGGGGTGCCGCATGAGGTCCACGACGCCGTGGTGCGCACGGCGATGATGCCCGACGACGACGTCGGCGATCTCATCACCAGCATCGTCACCTCGGGCACGACCGTCTACCGCGTCCAGACCGTGCGCAAGACCCTGGAGCAGGCCTTCCTCGAACTGACCGACCCCGTCCTTACCGCTCAGCCGGCGGCCATGTCCCGGGGCATAGCCCGATGAGCACTCCACCGAGTGCCGCTGGCACCGCATCCGACTCGCTCGCGGAGCCGACGCTGCTGTCCGCTCATGGGTTCGGCATGCGCGGACAACCGTGATCCTCGAGCTGGGCAAACTGCGTCGCAGGCACTACTGGCTCCTGGCTGCGAGCGCGTCCGCCCTGTGCCTGGTCTGGAGCAGTATGCGCGTGGCCTCCCGGGTCACGGGCCCCGCCAAGGCGCACGACACCACCCTCGCGCTCGATGAGCTCCTCCAGGTCATCACTGTCCTCATGCCGATTGTGACGGCACTGCTGGCGTCGCGCATCGTTACCGCGGACACCGAGGAGCGGATGGGACAGTTGATGACGGCACTGGGGCAGAGGCCTCTCACCCGGTACAGGGGCAAGCTCGTCATCGTCTTTCTCACGGCGAGTGCGATGGAGACCGCCGTCCTGGTGCTGCTCGCCGCTGCGGCCGCCCCTCTGGGCCTGACCGTGACCACCTCCTACTGGAGAGCACTCCCACCCGCACTTGTGGTGATGGCGTGCTCGGCACTGGCCGTCGCCTCGGTCCAGCTCATGCTGTCCATGTGCTTCGACAGGCAGGCCATCGGCCTGGGGACAGCGGCCGTCGGCGGCCTGATCGCCGGGAGCCTGCCCCACGCCTACCTCGGGTCCTTCACCTGGCTGCTGCCCTGGGGAATCATTCCCTCCGCCACCCCCATCGACACAGTAGCCTCCTACGCGTCCATACATGCCACCGGTGACATGACGCTGGCTACTCAGCCGTGGATCCTGGCGGTGTTCGCCGCGCTGGCCGCCACAGGGTGGACCGTCGTCGCCCATACCGCTATTGTCCATAGGGTGAATTACCGATGAGCAGCGCCGCATCATCCACGTTCTCAGCCTCAAGGCACGCCATGTCTTCATCCCTCACCACTCCTGGCCCCCCGACGACGCCGACGTCTCCCGACGACCTCACGGCAAGAACGCCGTCGGCGGCGCGCCGTCGTCGCCCCCTGGTACGCGACGCCTGGTACTGGGAGAACCGTAAGGCCCCCAATCGCTGGTACTGGGGTGCTGTCACCGTCCTGTGCACCCTGGCGTCCCTGTCCGGTTACCTGCAGTACAGGACCTACCGAGACGAGTTCCAGGCGCTGGGCGCCACCTGGGACATTATCTGGCCCCAGTCCACGCTCCTGCTCTCGATGCTGATCCTTCCCCTGGCTTTGAGCGGCTTCGCGGCGCAGATCGCCGCCGGTGAGCATCAGGGACGCAACTGGCAGCGGATGAGCGCCGATCACGTGGAGAGCGCCATCATTGCGGGCAAGCTGCTCCACGGGCTGCAGGTGGCGGTGACGACCACCGCGATCCTGATCCTGACCGTTGCTCTCACCGGTCTTGTCGCCGGCTTCCATCTGCCGGGCCTGGCCGCCTACCTGCCCCGGTTCGGCGCCGTGGCGCTGGGGATGTGGGTCATCCTCACCTTCGTCACCTGGCTGGGGACGATCATGAGGTCCTTCGCCAGCACGATGACCACTGCGCTCCTGGGAGCGGTCGCTGGGACGGCGATGCTCCTGGTGGCTCAGCCGCTGAGCATCCTCAATCCCATGACCGCATTGACCCGGGCGACCGCGTCACTGAACCCCGAGGCCATGACCTCACCGAGCTCGGCCGCCACCGACGGCCTCATCTGTCTGGCATGGGTGGCAGTCCTCGCCCTTGTTCTGCTGCGGACGGTGAGACGGTGGTGAGTCGACGGTGAGAGTGACAGTGAGACGCCAGCCATGAGCAGCATGTCCATCGAACAGCTTCCCGAGGCCGGGCCCAGGGTCCCGCGCACGCGCCTGGACCGCATCGCCGAGTGGTACCGATCCAGCCCCGTGGGGACATGGGGCATGGTTGTCATCAACGCCGTGCTCCAGGGAGCCGGCATCGTGCTCGCCTTTTCTCTCGGCTTCAACGTCCCCATGATCAAGTTCGTGCTCACCGCGGTGACCGGCCTGTCCCTGATCTGGCGACGGCGCTGGCCTCTGGGGATCGTCATCGTCAACAACGTGGCCCTCATGATCAAGATGATCAAGAGCGACTCCGCAGAGTTCCTCCTGCCGCTACTGGTGGCGGTCTACACCTTGATCGCCATCGCGAGCGTCCGACAGCGGCTCCTGGGCATTGCCGCCACCATGGCCTTCATGTTCATCCCCTATCTCGCGTCGATCAACGGACCACTGCCGGGGCTCATGAAGGAGAGGGTGCCGCTGTCGGACTTCATGCAGGAGGCCGGGTTTCTCATTGTCGTCGTCACCGTGGCGTCGATCACCCGGTCACGTCGGGAGTCCCTGGAGCACGGGGACGCCCAGCTCGCCTCCCACACGGCCGAGCAGCAGCTCGTGGTGCAACGCGATGCCGCCCGGTACCAGGCCCGAGTGGCCGCCGAGCTCCACGACTCCGTGGGCCACTCCCTCACCGCGATTATCGCCTGTCCGAGGGGCTCCAAGGCGCCAGCGGCATCCCGGATGTTGACGAGGCCATCGACCTGGTCAATTCCTTGGCCCGCGACGGCCTGGCCGATACGAGGAACGCGGTCGCCTCGTTGCAGTCCTCACCCGCCATCCTCGACGACTTCGGTTCCGGCGCCTTGACCAGTTCGCGCCCGATGATCGCCACGGGCGCACGCGGCTGGGACCAGCTGGAGGACCTGCTGACCACGGTACGGGCGACCGGCATCAGTGCGGCCCTCACCGAGACCGGTCGACGCCCCAGAGACACCGCCATGGGCCGGGCACTCGGGGAACTCGTCTATATCGTCGTCCGGGAGGCCCTCACCAACGTCATGCGGCACGCCGAGGGCGCCACGCGCGTCGTCGTCTCCCTGGACCACACTGGCTCATCTACCCGGATCACCGTGTCCGACGACGGACACGTCACGATCCATGCCGACTCCTCGCAGGACTCCCACGAGCTGTCCACCGGTCACGGACTGACCAACCTGGCCTCCGTGATCCACGAGCGCGGCGGTGCGCTTGACGTCGGCCCCAGCATCGCCCCGGGATCCGGCGGCTGGGTACTGCGCGCCGTCGTCCCGGTCTACATTCCGGATCTGGAGGAAGCATGACCCCTGCCTCCCTCCCGTCCTGCCCACTCCCCCTGGAGCGTCCTACCCCGATCACAGTCATGATCGTCGATGACCAGAGGGCCACCCGCATGGGCCTGTCCCTTATCATCAACCGGGCCGATGACCTCAAGGTCGTGGCCGAGGCCGCCCATGGCCAGGACGCTCTTGATCAGCTCGCCGACCTGTTTCAGGAGCGGCGGTCGCTTCCCGACGTCATTCTCATGGACGTGCGCATGCCCGTTCTCAACGGGATCGACGCCACGGCACGCATCACCCAGCTCTACCCCTCGATCCGGACCCTGGTGCTGACCACCTACGACCAGGACGAGTTCGCCTTCGGAGCGCTGTCCGCGGGCGCCTCGGGCTTTTTGCTCAAGGACACCCGCACACCCCAGCTCCACCAAGCGCTGCGGGCGGTCAACTCCGGGGACGCGATCCTCACTCCGCGCATCACCCGCGAGCTGCTCAACCGCCACATGCTCAGCCCCGTCTCACCCCAGCAGCACGCGGCGCAACGACGCCTCGAACGTCTCAGCCCCCGTGAGCGCGAGGTGGCCGAGCTGGTGGCCGAGGGACTGACGAATGCGGAGATCGCCCAAAGACTCGTCCTGGCCCCGGACTCGGTCAAGAAGAACGTCACCCGGATCCTGACCAAGCTGGACCTGCGCGACCGGGTCCAGCTCGTCATCCTCATGCGCGACGCTCAGTCCTGACCCCGCGTCGTCCACTCTCCCCTCACTGCCGGCGCACACGGCCCCGCCCTCGGTCTCCGTTGACGAAGGGCGGGGCCATAAGGGGGCGTCAGACCGCCGCCACCATCGCGGGCGCCAGTGCGGGCTGTTGCGTCCGAGCCCGGTAGACGAGGCGTGACTGGGCCAGGTAGCTGACGATGAAGAGCGTGGAGTCCACCAGCATCTTGGCCAGCCACAGGGGCGCCCCGGCGCCGGTGAGGACCGCAATGCCGGCGTACGAGGTCGCCGCAACCCCGCCCTGGACGGCTGCGTAGCCGCCGGCGGAGCGCCAGAAGGTCTCCGGGGAGGCGCGGAACAGGCGCCGGTTGAGCAGGAAGCCCAGGGTGCAGGAGACGATCCGGGCCCCGGCGATGGCGTAGAGCACCGAGCCGGTCAGCGAGTTGAGGATGAGGACCAGGACGTAGTCGACCGTCCAGCCAGTGAAGGACACGGCGGCGAAGAGGAAGACCGTCGGGACGCGGCGGCGCATACGGGCCAGCTGGTCCAGGATGGTGGGCTGGGAGGCAGGGAGGGTGGCCAGTGCGGGGAGAGCGGGGCTCGTCGTCATGGCTTCAGCCTCCCTGAGGCCTTATGCCGCCTGTTTGAAGCGCCTGTGCCGTTCCTGTGAGAGCCGGTTGTTGGGATTCTGCGGACGTGCCGCCCCGAATTCCCGCCTCAGAACAGGGCGTCGGTCTGCGGTCCGGTCGCAGGAGCGCCCGACGACGGCGAGTCGGAGGACGGCGCCACCCCCTGTGTTTGGCCGCCCCGGGTCCAGCCCGGTCCCGCGGGCACCGGGCGGCCCTGCTGGAAGGCGGTGGCGGCGCCGCGGGCCCGGGAGTCGGCGGCCTCGTTCATGGGGTGGCCGACATGCCCGCGCACCCACTCGAAGCGCACTGTGCGGCCCGTGAGCGCGGCGTCGAGATCTTTGACGAGATCGGCGTTGAGGACGGGCTTGCCATCGGCCTTGCGCCAGCCGCGCTTCTTCCAGCCGTGGCGCCACTTGGTCAGGGAGTTGATGACGTACTGGGAGTCGCACTGGATGAGGAGTTCCTCGCCGGCGAGGCCGGCGGCCTCGGTGGCTCTCAGGAGCTCGAGGACGGCGGTGAGCTCGCCGCGGTTGTTGGTCGAGCTCTCCCAGCCGCCGGCCGCCCAGCAGTCGTCATCCACGTACCAGGCCCAGCCGGCCGGTCCCGGGTTGCCCAGGGAGGAACCGTCGGCAGCAGCAGTAATCGTCATGAAGAGCACTCTACCCACCAATCCTGGTGGTCCCGGGCAGACTCAACCTCCTGTGCCGGTATCGCCGCCGTGCTAGTCTGCCGGGTAGCAAGAATGATCTTGCCACCTGAAACATATCCCCTAAGAGGTACACCGATGTCCTCCACGCTGAACGCTTTATCAGCCTCGTCAGCGGCATCCGGCACACTCATCGCCGCACGCTGGTACGACTACATCCCCATCGCGATCTACTTCGCCTTCGTCATCGGCGTCGGACTCATCGCCCGCGCTAAGGCGGCCACGGCCGATGGCTTCCTCACCTCGGGCCGTTCCCTGCCGGCCTGGGTGACGGGTATCGCCTTCGTCTCGGCGAACCTCGGTGCCGTCGAGATCATGGGAATGTCCGCCAACGGCGCCGAGTACGGCATGCCGACCTTCCACTACTTCTGGATCGGCGCGGTCCCGGCCATGATCTTCCTGGGTCTGGTCATGATGCCCTTCTACTACGGCTCCAAGGTGCGCTCAGTGCCCGAGTTCATGCTCAAGCGCTACGGCACCGCCGCGCACCTGGTCAACGCGATCAGCTTCGCCCTGGCCCAGCTGCTCATCGCCGGCATCAACCTGTACCTGCTGGGCAAGATCATGAACTGGCTGCTGGGCTGGCCCCTGTGGGTGGGACTCATCGTGGCCGCCGTCATCGTCTTCTCCTACATCACCATGGGAGGACTCTCCGCGGCGATCTACAACGAGGTCCTCCAGTTCTTCGTCATTGTGGCCGCGCTGCTGCCCCTGACCCTCATCGGCCTGCACCGCGTGGGCGGCTGGCACGGCCTGACCGACAAGATCACCGACGCCGCCACCAAGATCGGAGCCGACCCGGCTCAGCAGCTGCACTCCTGGCCCGGCAACTCAATCTCCGGCTTCGACTCCCAATGTGATGTCGGTGATCGGCCTGGTCTTCGGCCTGGGCTTCGTGCTGTCCTTCGGCTACTGGACGACGAACTTCGTCGAGGTGCAGCGGGCCATGGCCTCGGACTCGATCTCCTCGGCCCAGTCGACCCCGATCATCGGCACCTTCGTCAAGATGTTCGTGCCCTTCCTCGTCATCGTCCCGGGCATGGTCGCCGGCGTCATGGTCACGGAGGTCCAGCAGCTCAAGTCCGGCACTGATACGAGCTACCAGTACAACGACGCGGTCCTCTACCTCATGCGCGACCTGCTGCCCAACGGTCTGCTGGGTCTGGCGATCACGGGTCTGCTGGCCTCCTTCATGGCGGGTATGGCGGCGAACATCTCCGCCTTCAACACCGTGTGGGGCGTGGACATCTACCAGCACTACCTCAAGAAGGACGCCGACGACGCTCACTACCTCAAGGTCGGCAAGCTCTCGACCCTGACGGCCTCCGTGGTCGCGATCCTCACCGCGATCATCGCGTCGAACTACTCCAACCTCATGGACTACCTCCAGACGCTGTTCTCGATGTTCAACGCGCCGCTGTTCGCGACCTTCATCATCGGGATGTTCTGGAAGCGGGCCACGCCGCAGGCCGGCTGGACCGGGCTCGTCGGAGGAACCCTGAGCGCCCTGGGGGTCAACATCCTCATCTGGACCGGGAATCTGGTCATGCCGGGTCAGGGCGGTGCCTTCCTGGCGGCGGGCGTAGCCTTCACGGTCGACGTCATCATCACGGTGCTGGTCTCCATGGTCACCCGCCCCAAGCCCGACTCCGAGCTCAAGGGCTTCGTCTACGCCCTGACCCCCAGGAGCGAGCGCACCGACCCGCACCTGCACGAGCTGCCCTGGTACCGCCGTCCGATCCCGCTGGGGATCATCGCCGGTCTCATGGTCATCACGCTCAACAGCATCTTCCACTAGATCCGCCCGGACACACGAAGGAGAACACTCATGAGCAATCGTTCACTCACGGACATCCGAGCGGTCATCACCGGGGCACTGGGGCTCATCGGCCTGTACCTGGTGGTGTGCTCGGCCCTGTTCAACAGCGCTGACGAGATGAGCAAGACCGGAGGCATCAACGCCAACCTGTGGGCGGGCCTGGGTCTGCTCGCCATCGCTGCCGGTATGGGCCTGTGGTGGTGGATCAAGCCGAACCCCTCCGGGGGCGAGCAGGACTGAGTCCGGCTGAGTCAGCATCAGGACCCCTGGGTCGAACCCGATCGACGGCGTCGCCGCAGCCCCCACTGCGGCGACGCCGTCGTCACCGCACCTTTGCGGTTCACGCACGGCCCCGGGAGCTCAGAATCCGCGCCGTGCAGCACGCATTCCCGGGGGCAGAGGCTCCGCATTACACGGCTTCAGGCCCTTTCCCCGGCACGGTCTGGCGCGAGGGGCTCATGCCCGCGTCCATGCTGGTTGCCGTGCCCATCAGGACCAGCCCGACGACGGCCGCCACGATCCCGACGGCAACCACCGCACGTTCCCGGCCGGTGCGCTTCTCTCCCAGGATGGTCAGGCCTCCGACGGTGGCCAGAACGAAGCCGAGCTGGGAGAGGGTGAAGCCGGAGGCCACGCCCACGGCCGCCGTTGAGCGCAGCATGAGAACGTTGCCGATCGCCCACAGCCCGCCGGCAAGCAGCGCCGGTGCGATCCGTGGGCCCCGCAGGGATGCGCGCCGCGGCAGGATAAGGGCACACAGGAGCGCACCGGCCAGCAGCCCCAGTCCCATGGGGCCGACGGCGTGGGCCGAGGGCACGTGAACGGCGCGCAGCAGCGATGGGTAGGAGCCGTAGAGGACGGCGGAGGCGGCAGTGGCCAGCAGGCCGTCACGCCGCTGGGCGGCCGTGGGGCCCGGCCCGGCGCGCTCCTGCCAGGAGCAACCAGCGGCGCCGAGCATGATGAGCACGAGCGCCCCTGCTCCCAGGGCGAGGGAGCCAGGAGCGCGCCACTCGCCGAAGAGGCTCACGCCCAGGGTGGCGTTGAGCAGGAGCTGGAGGGCAGTGGTCAGTGGCATGGTGCGGCTGACACCCCAGGCGCGGAAGGCCCGTAGGACGAAGACCTGACCACCGGTCCACATGAGCCCGCAGGCCGCTCCCCATATAGTGGCACTCAGGGACCAGGGCGCGCCGAGAAGGGCGGCGCATCCGAGCGAGACGGCTCCAGCCCCCACCATGACCGCGGTGTTCTGACGGCGGGTGTCGGTGGGGAAGGCCCCGAGCAGAAGTGACAGTGCCCCGAACAGCAGGGAGGGCACGAGGGCGACAGCGATATCCACAGTGATGTCCGTGAGTGATGTCCGTGAGTGATGTCCGTGCTGGTTACTCACGAGCGCCTCAACACGAACGGGGCGCGCCCCGCAGTGGAGCGCGCCCCGTCGGCTGGGCCTGTTCTCAGGCGTCCAGGTCGGTCTCCAGGAGCACCTTGAGCTCCTCGAGGGCGGCGTCGGCGCCGTCGGCGTCGGAGGCCAGGGTGACGACGTCACCGAAGCCGGCGCCCAGGGTCATCACACCGAGGATGGAAGAGGCGTCAACCGCAGCGCCGCCCTCTTTGGCAATGGTGACCGGGATGCCCTTCTCGGCGACGGCCTTGACGAAGGTGGCGGCGGGACGGGCGTGCAGACCGACCTTGGAAGCGATAGTGGCGGTGACCTGGGCCATATGAAGCTCCTTGTGACATGTGGGGGCTAACGGCGCGAGGACCGGATCATGCCCCCGCATTGGTGTGAGCAGCGCGATGACTGCGTCCCGGCCGAGACTACCCGAGATCACGGCTCAGTTGCACTGTTCCGAGCCTCAAAAAGGCTGTTGTACGTGGCGGGGCTCACTCATGACACTCAGGAGCCTGCAGAGCCGGCATAGGGGGACAGGACGACCTCGACCCGCTGGAGCTCCTTGACGTCGGCGTAGCCGGTAGTGGCCAGGGTTCGGCGCAGGGCGCCCATGATGTTGAGGGTGCCGTCGGCGCGGTCGGAGGGCCCGTTGAGGATCTCGGCCATGGAGCCGACTGTGCCCACGTAGCTGCGGAAGCCCCTCGGCAGGCACTCATGGCGGGCCTCGGCGCCCCAGTGGTAACCGCCTCCGGGAGCCTCCTCGGCGCGGGCGAGAGCGGCACCGAGCATGACGGCGTCGGCGCCGCAGGCGATGGCCTTGACGACGTCGCCGGAGTTGCCCACTGAGCCGTCGGCGATGACGTGGACGTAGCGGCCGCCGGACTCGTCGAGGTAGTCGCGGCGGGCGCCGGCGACATCGGCCACGGCGGTGGCCATGGGCATGTGCAGGCCCAGGACCTGACGCACCGAGGATGAGGCGCCGCCGCCCTGTCCCACGAGGACCCCGGCAGCGCCGGTGCGCATGAGATGGAGGGCGGCGGTGTAGGTTGTCACCCCGCCGACGACGACGGGCACGTCGAGCTCGTAGATGAGCCGCTTGAGGTTGAGGGGCTCGACGGCTCCGGAGACGTGCTCGGCCGACACGACGGAGCCGCGGATGACCATGAGGTCCACGCCCGCCTCGACCACGGTGCGCCAGTGCCGCTGGGTCTGGGCAGGACTGAGGCGCCCGGCGACGACGACGCCGGAGGCACGGATCTGGGTCAACCGCTCGGTGATGAGCTCGGGCCTGACAGGGGCGCGGTAGACCTCCTGCAGGACGCTCGTGGCCTGGGACGGGGCGGCCCGACGGATGAGCTCGAGGGCATCGGTGGGATCCTCGTAGCGGGTCCACAGCCCCTCCAGGTCCAGCACACCGATCCCACCCAGGCGTCCCACCATGATGGCCGTCTCGGGGCTCATCACCGAGTCCATGGGTGAGGCCATGACCGGCAGGTCCACGTGATAGGCGTCGATCTGCCAGCCCACGCGCACCTCGGAGGTGTCACGAGTGCGGCGCGCCGGCACCAAGGCGATGTCGTCGAAGGAAGTAAGCGCGCAGAGCGCGCTTGGAGCGTCCGATCTCGACCTCTGTGCTCATGTCCCGATCTAGTGGGCCCGGCCGATATCTACCGGAGCGACCGGCGGAGCAGCCGGCGCGCATGACCGCGCAGCGACGCTGGACGAGGAACGTGGGCAGCCGCCATTGACGTCATGCCCCGGTGGCATGCTGGGCCCATGAGCACCCCGCACTCCTCCTCGTCCAACACCGCCTCCACCACCGCCCGCTCCTGGCCCTTCGGCCCGCTGCTCGGCTTCGACACCGAGACCACCGGCGTGAATCCCTCTCGGGACCGTCTTGTCACTGCTGCACTGGTCCGGCGCACCGAACGCCCGGTCTTCGGAGATCGCCAGCAGTCGGTGACCACCTGGCTGGCGGATCCTGGGGTGGAGATCCCCGAGGCGGCCTCAGCGGTCCACGGCGTGACCACCGAACAGGCCCGGGCCGAGGGCCGGCCGGTGGCCGAGGTGCTGGCAGAGGTGAGCGACCAGCTGGTGACGGCGATGGCGGCCGGGACCCCGGTCGTCGCCTTCAACGCCTCCTACGACCTGACCCTCATGGAGGCCGAGCTCACCCGTCACGGCCTGCCCACAATGCGCTCGCGCCTAGGACGCCAGCTGGGGCCCATCGCCGATCCCCTGGTCCTGGACCGAGCCGTGGATCGCTACCGCAAGGGCAAGCGCCGCCTGAGCGATCTTTGCGAGATCTACGGCGTGCAGGTCGATGAGGCCATGCACACCGCGGAGGTGGACGTGGCCGCCACGCTCGACGTGCTCGAGGCGCTGGCCACGGCCCACCCGCAGGTCTCGGAGCTCGACCTCGAGCAGCTCGTGGCCTTCCAGGCCCGGGCCCACCGCACCTGGGCGGAGTCCTTCAACGAGTGGCTGGCGCGCAAGAACCCCTCGCGCACGCCGGCCCAGACCGCCTGGCCCCTGCCGGACTCCCCAGCCTGCTGAGCTGCAGAACTCGCGGAGGATCGGCCCGCGGGGTACCTCGCCTGCGACGGCGTGCCCGGCGGGCTCAGGCGCTGTCGCGCCCGGTGTAGTTGGGAGCCTCGACGGTCATCTTGACGTCGTGGGGGTGGGACTCCTTGAGACCGGCGCTCGTGATCCGCACGAACTGCCCGCGCTCCTTGAGCTCGGGGATCGTGCGGGCACCCACATAGAACATGGACTGGTGCAGCCCGCCCATGAGCTGGTAAACGACGTCGCCCAGCGCACCGGAGAAGGGGACCTGGCCCTCGATGCCCTCGGGGACGATCTTGGAGTCGGAGGAGACATCGGCCTGGAAGTAGCGATCCTTGAGTAGGAGGTGCGGCCGCGCGAGCTCATAGCGCCCAGTGACCCCATGCCGCGGTAGCGCTTCCACTGCTTGCCGTTGACGAAGACGAGGTCGCCGGGCGACTCCGTGCACCCGGCCAGGAGGGAGCCGAGCATGACCGTCTCCGCCCCGGCCACGAGGGCCTTGGCGATGTCGCCGGAGTACTGCAGGCCTCCGTCGGCGATGAGCGGGACCCCAGCGGGTTTGCAGGCCCGGGCGGCCTCGTAGATGGCCGTCACCTGCGGCACACCCACGCCGGCCACGACGCGAGTGGTGCAGATGGAGCCGGGCCCCACTCCGACCTTGACGGCGTCGACCCCGGCGTCGATGAGCGCCTGAGCGCCCTCACGGGTGGCGACGTTGCCGCCGATGACCTCGATGCCGCTGAAGGCGGAGTCGGACTTGAGGCGGGAGATCATCTCCAGCGCCAGCCTGGCGCCGCCGTTGGCGGTGTCAACGATGAGGACGTCCACACCGGCATCGGCCAGGGCTCCGGCTCGGTCCCAGGTGTCCCCCCAGTACCCGACGGCCGCGCCCACCACAAGACGCCCCTCGGTGTCCTTGGTGGCGTTGGGGTACTGCTCGGTCTTGACGAAGTCCTTGACGGTGATGAGGCCGGTGATACGTCCCTCGGCGTCGACAAGGGGGAGCTTCTCGATGCGGTGCTCAGCCAGGAGCGCCTTGGCGTCCTCCCGAGAAATACCGGTGGAGCCGGTGATGAGGCGCTCGCGCGGCGTCATGCACTCGCGCACGGTCAGGCTCGCCCAGCGCTCCGGCGGGACGAAGCGCAGGTCGCGGTTGGTGATGATCCCCAGGAGGTTGCCGGCCTCGTCGACGACCGGCAGGCCGGAGACCTTGTAGTGACCGCAGAGCTCGTCGAGCTGGGCGATGGTGGCGTCCGGTCCGACGGTCACCGGGTCGCTGACCATGCCGGACTCCGAGCGCTTGACGCGCCGCACCTGCTGGGCCTGCTCCTCGATGGACAGGTTGCGGTGGAGGATGCCGATCCCCCCTCCTTGACGGGCCATGGCGATGGCCATCGCCGACTCAGTGACGGTGTCCATGGCGGCCGAGAGCAGTGGGGTGGCCAGGCTGATCCTCGGAGTCAGCCTGGAGGTCGTATCGACCTCAGAGGGGATGACGTCGGTCAGCCTGGGCAGTAGTAGCACGTCGTCGTAGGTGAGTCCGGTGGGGGCAAAGGCGTCAGGGCTGGTGATCGAGTCGCTCACAGGGACATCGTAGGACGACCTGACCATCCCGTGCATATCCTCTGGCACCGACCGCCCCATCTCACCCGCCCACCGAGAACCGAGCAGTCTCGCAGGCCGCACCGACACCCGGGCTGAAACCACCACGACGACGTGAGTTGCACCCCAAATAAAGCAACGATAAATGCGGAACGTTTCAGAAAAAGGATGTCCCACATGCATACATCATTCACAAAACGTTTCTGCTATTCGAGCGCCACAATATGACGCACGTTTCCAGATAACCAAGACGCAGACACCCAGGAAATCTGGAGATAATTTCGTTGTGAGATAGAATGATTCTTCTTGATTAACGCACCGGGCGATCTTATCGTTACGTATAGCGCATCAAGTTCGGTGTGCCCGACCGCCACATCCAAAGGAGGAGAGGATGGCAATGCACGACTCATCACGTCTGCCCGGCCCGATCTCCACCCTCTGGGAGTGGCAGTACCGCGGGGCCTGCCTCGGCATGGACTCCTCGGTTTTCTTCCACCCCGAAGGAGAGAGAGGCGGTTCCCGTCGACGACGGGACGAACGAGCAAAGGCCATCTGTCAGGACTGCCCCGTCCTGGAAGAGTGCCGAGAGCACGCCCTCAGCACTCGCGAGCCCTATGGCGTCTGGGGAGGCATGAGTGAGGAGGAGCGGCGCGCTTACTACGAACAGCTAGCACGCCGTTTCGCCAACGAACCGGCCTGACGCTCCGCCCTGTTTCAGGGAATCGACAGCACAGACGTTCCCAACTCAACGTCCAGACAATCACCCGGATACAGCACGTCGATGCAGCTGACATTTAGCTGCAGACGTGTTGAGGGGGAGGCGCCATATGGCACCTCCCCCCTCAACACGTCGTGGCGCCGAGTGGCGCACACGGTCTCAGCGGGTCACTTGGTGACGACCGCCAGGACGTCGCGGGCCGACAGGATGAGGTAGTCCTCACCGGCGTAGCTGACCTCGGTGCCCCCGTACTTGGAGTAGATGACGACGTCACCCTCGGCGACGTCAACCGGAACGCGGTTGCCGGAGTCGTCGACGCGGCCCGGGCCCACGGCCACGACCTTGCCCTCCTGGGGCTTCTCCTTGGCGGTGTCGGGGATGTACAGGCCGGATGCGGTGGTCTGCTCGGCCTCAACGGCCTGGACGACGATGCGGTCCTCGAGCGGCTTGATGGAGATCGACATCGGAGACCTCCTCCTTCTCTTCAACGTGCAGTAGAACGGCTTGATCGCCCTCCCGAGGCGCGCCCGACCGCCGTCGCGGGGGCCGGTCCGGCACGATGCAGGAGTTCGAGTCGCAGAAGGTGCCCGCCTGCGTCCCAGGACCGGGGCGAGCACTCCGCTGCGCCTGACGGAGAATCTACGACGGCGTTAGCACTCAGTCAATGCGAGTGCCAAAGCGTGGCGGTGGTTTCGCCGTGGGCGTCAGCCCTCGTCAGCGCCGGTGCTCCTGAGTCCACATGATGGCCTCCGCAACGCTCGTCTCACGGCGTCCCAGGGTCGGGTCACGCCGGGAGAGGACGTCGGTGACGGCCTTGATCGTGGCCAGGCGCTCGCGCGTCCAGCTGACGGCCCAGCCGATGCGGTCAGCACGTGCCCGCGGGTCACCGACGCCGTCGACGCTGACACCGACCGAACGGCAGATGGCGACCGCACGCGGCTCGTGGAAGTCCTGGGTCACGAGCAGGGCGCGTTCGATCCCGAAGATCCTGCGCGCCCGCACGCAGGTGTCATAGGTGTCGAAGCCCGCGTAGTCCAAGGCGACCGCCTGGCGGGGGATCCCCTTGGAGGTGAGGTAGTCGCGCATGACGGTGGGCTCGTCATAGCCGACGCGCCGGTTGTCCCCGGAGACCAGGATCGCCTCGACGCGGCCACTGGTGTAGAGGTCGGCGGCGGTGTCGAGACGGTGGGCGAGCCAGGGCGAGGGCCGGCCATCGGCGTGCACGGCGGCCCCCAGCACGATCGCCACCGGGGCTCGCGTCGTGTCGTCGTCACCGGCAGTCTCAATGTGCCCGGAGCTGACGGTCCAGGCCCAGATACTGGCCCCGGCCGCGATGACGACCAGGACGCCCACGACGGCGAGTGAGGCCCGTACCAGGCGGCGCAGAAGAACCCTGCGGCCGCCCGCAACGGGAGAAGCAGGCTTCGGATCGTCATTGCCGCCATCCCTGTGGGATGCGACGACGTCGGGCGCGCCGGTAGCGCTGCACGTCAGATCCTCGTCAGTCATCAGGCCCCCGCCCATCGCCGGCCTGCCCCAGCGGCATGCGGGGCGTCGACGCACAACACTACCCACCCGGATACCTGCCCGCTCACCGGGGTCCCGCCAGAGCCCCAATCGTGCTCCACCCAGCGGACATCACACGCGTTGACAGGTTCGCCATGGAATGATCTGTGCTGATGGCTGAGAACCACGTCGCGCTCCTTCTGACGCCCGAGGGCTGGGAGCTTCTGTCCTCCCTGCCCCCTTACGACCCGGCCGAGGCCCTGTCCCTGGGGCGCTCCCTACGCGAGGAGGGCCATTCCCCCGCCCTGGTGGCGGCCGCCCTGACCCAGCAACGTCTGCGCGCCCGGGCCGCCGCCAAGTTCGGCCCCTTCGCCCAGCAGATGCTCTTCACCGCCGAAAGCCTGGAGCAGGCCACTCGGCTAACGGTCTCAGCCCACCACGCCGCCCGTTACATGGCCGCGGGCGTGGCGAAGGTCGCGGACCTGGGCTGTGGAATCGGTGGCGACGCCGTCGCCCTGGCCGGGCTCGACCTGCCGGTGCTCGCCGTCGACCGCGATGAGGCCACAGCAGCCCTGGCCACCATCAACCTCATGCCCTTCCCCCACGCGAGCGTCGAGTGCGCCGACGCCCTGGAGATCGACCTGGTCGAGCGTGGTGTCGACGCCGTCTTCGCCGACCCCGCCCGCCGCGCCGAGGGACGGCGGATCGCCGATCCCGAGCAGTGGTCGCCGGCCCTGTCGCAGGTGCTCGCGCTACGGGAGACCGTGCCCGCTCTCGGCGTCAAGGTCGCCCCCGGTATCGACCATGCCGCCCTGCCCACCGACTCCCACACCCAGTGGGTGAGTGTGGACGGCGACGTCGTCGAGGCCGCCATCTGGTGCGGCCCGCTGGCGCCGGAGGGCCCCGGCCGCTCCGCACTGGTCCTGCGCTCCGAAGCCGGAGGCGCGAGTGCCCACACGCTGGTCGACACCGACGCCACCGACCCCTCCCAGCCGCCGGTGCAGGTCGACCCGATCGCATCGCCCGACGATCTGGGCAGCATCATTCACGTGCCCGACGGTGCCGCCGTCCGCGCGGGGCTCATCTCCCACCTCTGCCAGGCGCTGTCCGCCCGACCGGTGGGGCCGCGGATCGGTTACCTCACCGGCGAGGAGCTTGCCAACGAGGCGACCGCCCCCTTTGTGCGCTCCTTCCGCCTCACCGAGGTCCTGCCGCTGCGGCTCAAGACCCTGCGGGCCCGGGCCCGCGAGCTGGGGGTCGGAAGCCTGGAGATCCTCAAGCGAGGAGTCGATGTCTCCCCCGATGCGCTGCGCTCCTCACTGAGGCTCAGCGGCCGGGAGTCGGAGACCTGGGTCCTGACCCGCGCAGGAGAGAAGGCCAAGGGCGTCGTCCTTGTCGTCGAACCCATCGTCAGCGATTCGCCGACCGACTCACCGACGCCCCCAGACGACGGCGCCTCTTCCGGCGACTAGCACCAACACCACCTGCCAGTACCCGTCAGGGACCTGAGGAACCCGAGGAGACGACCAGGACATGCAGGACACGACCCCGAATCCGAGCGCCACCCCCGAGGGGACACAGCTGCCGCCGGCCCACCGGCCCCAGTCCTTGCCCTTCGCCAGCTCGGCCCGCTCCACGCTGGGGGTGGAGTGGGAGCTGGCGCTCATCGACCGCGACAGCCTCGACCTGCGCCAGTGCGCCGAGGAGATCCTTCAGAAGGTGGGCCCGGACCCGCACGTGCACGGTGAAATGATGCTCAACACCATCGAGCTGGTCTCCGGGGCGCGCCGCACCGTGGCCGAGTGCATGGAGGACATCGCGCTCGCCTTCGACCGCGTCCTTCCGGTCACCGACCCGCTGCGCGTGGACCTGGCCTCGGCCGGGACCCATCCCTTCGCCGACCCGCTGGTGCAGAAGGTGACCAACGCCGAGCGCTACGCCCGCCTGGTGGACCGCACCCGCCTGTGGGGTCACCAGATGCTCATCTTCGGCACCCACGTGCATGTCGGGGTCGAGGACCGCGCCAAGGTCCTGCCGATCCTCAAGGCCCTGCTCACCCGTACCGCTCACCTGCAGTGCCTGAGCGCCTCCTCACCATTCTGGGCGGGTGAGGACACGGGTTACGCGGACAACCGGGCCATGATGTTCCAGCAGCTGCCCACCGCCGGCGCTCCGGAGCAGTTCAGTACCTGGGAGCAGCTGGAGAGCTACACCGGGGACCTGGTCCACACCGGCGTCATCGAGGACTTCACCGAGATCCGTTGGGACGTGCGCCCCTCGCCGCGCCTGGGGACCATCGAGGTGCGGGCCTGCGACGCCGCCACAAACCTGACCGAGCTGGCCGGGATCGCGGCACTGACCCAGTGCCTCGTGGAGTCCTTCTCCCGTACCCTGGACCGGGGTGAGGATCTCGATACGATGCCGGACTGGTACGTCGCCGAGAACAAGTGGCGTTCGGCGCGCTACGGCATGGACGCCATCCTCATCGTCAACTCCGCCGGCGAGGAGGAGCTGGTGGGGGAACACGGTCGAGCGGATGCTCACCGAGCTCGCACCCGTCGCCGAGGACCTCGGCTGCGCCGCAGAGCTGGACTCCGTACGCGCCACCCTGGAGGCGGGAGCCTCCTACCAGCGTCAGATCGCCGCTGTCGGAGCCTACGGGGGGCAGCGGGAGGCGGCCGTCAGGCTGCTGCTGGCCGAGACTCGCGCCGGCAGGCCCCTGCGCCCCACCGAGGTGCTCTCGCTGGCGGCCAGGTCCTGACGGCTGCTCGACGGCGGCCTGCGGGACTGCGACGGCAGGTCCACCCGGTATCCCGTCCACAGGCACATGCTCGCAAGCCCCGAGGATGCTCAGCACTCCGAGCCTTCCTCGAAGCACTGCTGAGGTGGCGGTGAGAACACGGGCGGAGACTCGAAGGAGGTAAGGTCCCAGGCCCTTTCCGCTCACACAAGCGCCCAGCCGCGCGCCCGGGTGCGCTGCTCCCAGAAACTCCGGTAGGGGCCTTCCATCTCCACAAGGCTCTCGTGGCTCCCGCGCTGGGCGACGTGCCCGGCGTCGTCGAGGACGATGACCTGGTCGGCGGCGGCTATCGTCTCGAGCTTGTGGGCGATGACGATGAGTGTCGAGGTGCGCCGCAGCTCCTGCATCGCAGCGACGATATTGGCCTCGTTCTCCGCGTCCAGGGCGCTGGTGGCCTCGTCGAGCAGAACGACCGGTGCGCGCTTGAGCAGGGCCCGGGCGATGGAGACGCGTTGGCGCTCGCCGCCGGACAGGGCCCGGCCGCCCTCTCCCACGCGGGTGTCCCACCCGTGGGGCAGACGGTCGACGATCTCGGTGACGCCGGCGAGGTCGGCGGCCCAGCGCACCTGGTCGTCGTCGGCGGCAGGGTTGCCGATACGGATGTTGGCGTCCAGGGTGTCGTCGAAGAGGTAGACGTCCTGGAAGACCATGGAGAGCTGTTCCATGAGCTGGGAGGTCGGCATGTCACGCACATCGGTGCCGCCCACGCGCACGGAGCCGGAGCCGGTATCCCAGAAGCGGGCGATGAGGCGGGCGATAGTGGTCTTGCCGCTACCGGAGGGGCCCACGATCGCGCACATGCTGCGCGCGGGCACGCTCATCGACACCCCGGCCAGGACGGGCTCATCGGTGCGGTAGCCGAAGACGACGTCGTCGAGCTCGACGGCACCAGGATCGGGCAGTGTGGCACGAGCCTCAGGCTCGGCCATGAGCTCGGCGTCCATGACGGCGTCAAGGTGGTTCATCATCTGGCGCCGCTCCTCCATGCCCATGACTGCGGCGCCGATGTCGTCGAGCATGGTGGTGAAGCGCAGACACATACCGATGACGGCGACCGCCACGAGCGGCTCCATGGTGCCGGAGACGGCGAGCGAGGATGTCAGGACGATCATGGCGACGACGATGACCTGACTCAGCGCACCATTGACGAGGTTGCCGGCGGACTCCCACCACAGGGAGCGCCTCGAGGCGCGGGCTCCGTCGTCGAAGGCGGCGGTCAGGCGGCTGTAGCCGGTGGCGGCCCGGCACGAGCGCAGGGCGCCCTGGCAACGGGCGATCTCGACGACGCGGGTGGCGAGCTCGCGCTCAGCGGGCTCGGAGATGGACTTGCCATGATCCAGCAGACGGCGCGCAGCGCGCACCAGTCCGGCGAACAGGGGCGCGGCCACCGTGAGCAGGAGGCCCAGGCGCCAGTCCCAGGCCCACGACCCGGCCCAGACGACCACGCAGGCAGCGGTCGTGGAGGTGAGCTTGTACATGAAGTGGGCGGCGGACTCCCCCAGGGACACCATCTCCTGGCTGACGGCCCGCGACAGTGTGCCGGCGGAGTCGGAGGTGAACCAGCGCAGGGGCAGGCGCGCGATCTGGTCGCCGACCGCGTGGTGGACGTCGTGCATGAAGCCCAGAGCTCCGGACATGCCCCTGCGCTGCCCCTGGAACTCAGTGATGGCCGTAGCGACGCCGAGAACGACCAGCGCGATGAGCCAGCCGCCGAAGGACAGTCCCCATCGGGGCGCTCCGGTCCCCAGCGCGACCGAGGCGGGCAGGAGCACCAGAAGCGCCAGTCCCACCAGGACGCCGTTGACGCCTGCCAGGATGATGCAGCCTCGGGTCTGCCGCCAGGAGGACTCGGCCATGAGCCTGTGAAAGCGGGCCAGCAGGGAACGCGCCACCACCGGAGAGCCGGCTGGTGGTGGCGGAACCGGGGGTGCAGGCCGGGGATGATCGACCTTCTCGACGGCGTCCGGGGACGAAACCGCGAAGACCTCCTCGTACGGCCTGCTCCCTGCCCGGTCGGGGCCGTCCGGACCGTTCGCGGTTGCGTGGCTCGCCGGCACGGAGACCTCGTCACGCTCACCCGTCTGGCGCAGAAGCGCCCGGTAGTGGGGTTCGTCCACCAGGTCGTCGTGGGTACCGCTGGCGACAATGCGTCCGCGTTCCATGACGGCGATGCGGTCGGCGCCGCGCACGGCCGCCGGGCGGTGGGCGATGACCAGGACGGTTCGATCCTTGGCCAGGGCGCTCAGTGCCTGCTGGATCTCGGCCTCGGACTCGGGATCGGCCATGGCGGTGGCCTCGTCGAGCAGGATGACGGGGGTGTCCAGCAGGATGGCGCGGGCGATGGCGATGCGCTGCTCCTGTCCGCCGGACAGGGCCGTGTCCCGTCCCAGGACGGTGTCGTAGCCGTCCGGCAGGGCCATGATCTCCTCATCAATCCGGGCGACGCGGGCAGCGGCACGTACCTGGTCCAGGTCGGCGTCGGGGCGTCCGAGCGCGATGTTCTCCCGCACAGTGGTGCCGAGCAGCTGGGCGTCCTGGAGGACGAAGGAGACCGTGGAGTACAGGGTGGACTCATCCATGTCGCGCAGGTCCACGCCTCCGATGCGCACGCCCCCGGTGTCGGGGTCGGCGAAGCGGGCGATGAGGGTGGCCAGTGTCGACTTGCCCGAGCCGGAGGGCCCCAGCAGAGCGGTGACGGTGCCGGGCTCCAGAGTGAGGCAGGCGCCGTCGACGGCGAGGGTGTCCCCGTAGGAGAAGGAGACACGATCGATCTCGACTCGCGCCGTGCGGGGCCGCGCGGACCGGCTGGCGGCGGGCAGGACGGGGGGTGTCCAGGACCTCGCACAGGCGCAGGGCCGCTGCGCCGGCCAGCTGGTAGGACCAGGAGATCGAGGCGATGGTGATCAGTGCGGCGGGCAGGACCAGGGCGATGAGGGTCGTGGCCAGGACCTGGGGCAGGGTGACGGTGCCGGCATGGATGAGCAGCGCCCCTCCCCCCGAGGTTGACCAGGAGCAGCACGGGGATCGAGACCCAGGTGAAGGACAGGCAGGTGACGGTCACCAGGGGCATCGCCCAGGCGCGATAGAAGGCTGAGAACTCGTCGGAGGCGGTGAGGTAGGCCGAGTGGGCGCGCCCGACGCGGCCGAAGGCCTTGACCACACCGATGCCGGAGACGAACTCGACCATGGTCGAGGAGACGGCTGCCAACTTGCGATCCATCTCGACGGTCTTCTCCTTCATACCGCGCATGGATACCGAGTAGGTGAGTACGTAGAGGACGAGCGTGGAGACCGCCAGGAGGGCCAGGCGCCAGTCGATCCAGAAGGCGCAGACCAGCAGCGCCAGTGGGGTGACAACCGCGTTGAGTCGCTCGACAGGACCGTGGGCGATGACGGTGTGGACCAGGGTCGTGTCGTCCTGGACGGCTTTGCGGATGCGTCCGGAGGTGGAGGCTGTGAACCACGCCAGTGGGGCGTGGGAGATGCGATCGACGATGTCGCGGCGCAGTCGGTCCCGCAGGGAGAGATCGGCCAGGTGGGTGATGAGCAGCGCCAGGAAGTACAGGAACAGGCGGGTGGAGTAGGCGCCCACGAGCATCATGACGGCCGAGCGCACCTGCTGCGGATCGGGGCTCACCCCTACTCGGTAGGAGCGCAGGAGGATGTCGCCGAGCTGGACCAGGGCGATATAGGGCGCCACCGCCAGGACCGCGGAGATCAGGACGAGGGCCTGACCGATCCGCAGACGTGTGCGCACGGGGGCGCCGAGGCGGGTGATGGCGGCCTGTCCCGCTCGAGAGCGCTGAGTGTTGCTCTGCTGCGCCTGCTCATCTGATTCCCCGGACCTTCTGGGCCCTGTTGAAGGCTGTGACGGCTGTGGGGACGACTGCGGTGCCGCCTGCGGCGACGCCCCTGGCGCCGACTGCTGTGTCTGCGTGCTCATCAGGTGCCTCATCCTTCCGTCGACTCTAATTCTGAATGACTTTCAGAACTTGATAAGGTGCACCTTACTCTTGCCGCTGAACCGGGGGCAACCGTCGTCGAGGAGCATTACGGTTCTGTCATGACATCACCGGCACGACTGGGCAGACCGACCGGGCCGAGACCCGGTTTCTCGCGCGACGACGTCGTCGACGCCGCTCTCGAGCTCGGCATCGCGGACTTCACGCTCACCGCGGTGGCCAAGCGGATGGGAGTGGCCGTCTCCGGGCTGTACCGCACGATCTCCTCGCGCGAGGACCTGCTGGCCGCCTGCCTGGAGAGGATCGCCGCCGAGGCCGATACCCCACCCGCCGGGGGAAGTTGGCCCGATGCGGTCAGGGCGCACGTCGAGACCATCTGGGGGATGCTGGAGCGCCACCCGGGCCTGGCCGGAGTCATCATGGGTGTGCCGTGGGCGCACCAGGTCTTCGCCGTCCCCGTGGCCAGGGCCTGTCAGATCCTGGTCGACGGCGGACTGAGAACCGAGGAGGCCGGCGTGGTCCTGGACTTCGTGGGCGACACCGTCATCTCCACGCACGCGCAGATCGAGGTCATGCGCTCCCCCGTCGCCCGCGCCGGACGGGGCGACTCCACGGGTCTGGAGGAGGCGAGCCGGTTCGCGGCGACCAGCAGTGCACCGGCCCTGCCCGAGGCACTGACCCCGAACGAGAGCTGGTTGGACCGAGGCGGGCTGGACCGCAAGATCGAGATCATCATCCGGGGCGTTGCCGCCGGCCTGCCTGCGGGCGGTGACGGGACGGTGGACGGGCTGCCGGCCAGGACGTCAGCGGGCGACGCTGACGTCCAGCGGCATCCCTGAGTCCGGGGCGAAGTCCATGGGGCTGGGGGCGACGCCGGCGCGCGCTGCCGCCGACCCCAGGGCCGCGATCTGGGCTCCGTTGTCGGTGCAGAAGCGCAGAGGCGGCAGGCGCAGGGTGATGCCGGCGGCCTCGCAGCGCCCGGCCGCCAGGGAGCGCAGGCGGGAGTTGGCGGAGTAGCCGCCTCCGACGACGAGCGTGTCGCAGCCGGTATCCAGGCAGGCCTGGACCGCCTTGGCCGTCAGGGAGTCGTTGACGGCCTCGGAGAAGGCGGCGCACACGTCGGCGCTGGGCACCTCCTGGCCGGCGTCCTCCAGGGACTCGACGTAGCGGGCCACCGCGGTCTTGAGCCCGGAGAAGGAGAAGTCGTAACGGTGACGTTCCTTGTCCTTGCCGGCGGCCAGCCCCCGGGGGAAGCGGATGGCGGCGCGGTCGCCCTCCTGGGCGAGGCGGTCCACGTGCGGGCCGCCGGGGTAGGGAAGCCCCAGGAGCCGGCCGACCTTGTCGAAGGCCTCTCCCGCGGCGTCGTCGAGGGTGCCCCCGAGCTCGACGACGTCAGTGGCGATGTCCCGGATGCTCAGGAGGTTGGAGTGCCCGCCAGAGACGATGAGGCCGATGAACTGCTCGGGCAGGGGGCCGTCGACCAGCTCATCGACCGCCAGGTGCCCGATGACGTGGTTGACGCCGTAGATCGGTCTGCCCAGGCTCGCAGCCAGGGCCTTGGCGGCGGAGATGCCGACGGTCAGGGAGCCGATGAGTCCGGGACCGGCGCACACAGCGACGGCGTCGATCTCGCTCAGGTCGACGTCGGCCTTCTCCAGCGCGGTATCGAGGGTGGGCAGAAAGGACTCCAGGTGGGCTCGCGAGGCGATCTCGGGGATGATCCCGCCGAAGCGCGCGTACTGGTCCATGGAGGTGGCGGTGACGTCGGCGAGGAGCTCACGGCCGCGCACAAGGGCCACGCCGGTCTCGTCGCAGGTGGACTCGATGCCGAGGATGAGGGGGTCACTCACAAGTCCACAGCCTATCGCTTACCGACGCAGGCGACGGACAAGGACTGGGTGAGGCGGGCACGGACCACGAGGCCGTCGTCACCGCTACCGTTGGGACGAGTCGACCGGGATGCGACATTGGCCGGACGACTCTCACGCATCACCGACGAGGAGGCACTCGTGACGGAGCCCGACAACCCGGACCTGGTGGTGGGTGACGACGGCCTGGCCCGGCCGGTCTGGGCCGCCGCCGACCCGTTGCTGCGCGAGTACTACGACACCGAGTGGGGCATGCCGGTGCGCGATGAGCGGGGCGTGTTCGAGCGGCTGAGCCTCGAGGCCTTCCAGTCGGGCCTGTCCTGGGCGACGATCCTGCGCAAGCGGCCGGCCTTCCGTGAGACCTTCGCCGGATTCGTCCCGGAGGCGGTGGCCGGCTTCGGGGAGGAGGACGTGGACCGGTTGCTGGGGGACGCGCGGATCGTGCGCAACCGGGCCAAGATCCTGGCCACCATCACCAACGCCCGCGCAGCCTTGCGTCTGAGACAGGCCGATGACGTCGACGGCGGCCTGGCGGGCCTCGTGTGGTCCTACCAGCCGGAGACGACCCCACGACCGCACCGACTCGCGGACATCCCCACCCAGTCACCGCGGTCGGCGGCCCTGTCCCGCGAGCTCAAGCGCCGCGGTTTCCGCTTCGTCGGTCCGACGACGATGTACGCCCTCATGGAGGCGATCGGGATCGTTGACACCCACCTGGTCGGCTCCCACCGTCGCGGCGCCTCCGGGGTGTGGGCATAGCCCAGCCTGGCTGCCTCCTTCGTTGATACGCTGAATCACACTCGTGTCCGCGTTTCCGCACCCTTCCGTCGGCTTCGTCTCAGGAGGCACCGTGTCCGTTCAACTGTTGTCGTCATCGGGCGGCTCCACTGAGGAGCCGGTGCCTCTGGCCCGGGCCGAGGCGGTCCTGTGCGACATGGACGGCACGCTCGTGGACTCCTCGGCGGTCGTGGAGTCGATGTGGAGCTCCTTCGCCCGCGATTACGGCATGAGTGAGCGCTTCGACGAGATCATGGCCTACTCCCCCGGCCGTACCGGCCTCGACACGATCCGCCGGTTCCTGCCGACCCTGGCGGCGGAGGAGCGCGAAGCCATCTACGAGCGCTTCGCCCGGGAGGAGATCGTGCGCACGGCGGGGAGAATGGCGGAGATCCCCGGCGCTGCGGCTCTGGTGACCGCACTCATCGAGGTCGGTGTTCCTCTGGCCCTGGTGACCTCTGCTCCGATTGAGCTCATGCGGGTGCGCATGGAGGAGGCCGGGGTCCCCATTCCCCCCGTCGTCGTCTCCGCTGACGACGTCGAGCGCGGTAAGCCGGACCCCGACGCCTACCTCATGGCCGCCGAGCTCCTGGGGATGCCGATCGCCTCCTGCCTGGTGCTGGAGGATGCCGCCTCCGGTTACATCGCCGCCCAGCGCGCCGGCGCCCAGATCCTCCTCGTGGGCGACGGCGTCCCCGAGGCCGATCCGAGTACTCCCCGGATCCCCGACTTCACCGGGGTCAGTGTCACCATCGACGGCTAGCGCCCGACGTCGAGCCGGGCATTCTTCGCGTAGCCCTACAGAATTTCTGTTGGGGTACGCGAAGAATGCCCGGCTCGGTGTATGAGGCAGGTCAAAGGTCAGTGGGGGTGCTGACCCTTCCACAGGGCGTGGCCCAGGTCGCGGTTGAGGCGCGAGATGACCTCGAGCGGCACCGACTTGGGGCACACGGCCGCGCACTCACCGATGTTCGTGCAGCCACCGAAGCCCTCGGCGTCGTGCTGGTTGAGCATGCTCACCACACGGGCGAGGCGCTCGGGCTGACCCTGCGGCAGCAGGCCCAGGTGCGAGATCTTCGCACCCGTGAACAGCATGGCCGAGGCGTTGGGGCAGGCGGCCACGCAGGCGCCGCAGCCGATGCAGGCGGCGGCCTCGAAGGCGGCGTCGGCCTTCTCCTTCTGCACGGGCACCGAGTGGGCCTCGGGGGCTCCACCGGTGTTGACCGAGATGTAGCCGCCGGCCTGGACGATGCGGTCCAGGGCGGAGCGGTCCACGATGAGGTCGCGCAGCACCGGGAAACCGGTCGAGCGCCAGGGCTCGATCGTGATGGTGGAACCGTCCTTTGAAGGAGGGGTCCTCCGCCAGGTGACGCATGTGCAGCTGGCAGGTGGTGGAGCGGATCGGACCATGGGCCTGCCCGTTGATGACCACGCCGCACTGACCGCAGATGCCCTCGCGGCAGTCGGAGTCGAAGGCCACCGGCTCCTTGCCCTCGGCGAAGAGCTGCTCGTTGAGCAGGTCGAGGACCTCGAGGAAGCTCATGTGCTCCTCGATCCCACTCATGGCGTACTCCTCGAAGTGCCCCTTCGAGTCCTTGTTCTTCTGGCGCCAGATCTTGAGCTTGATGTTCACTTGTAACTCCGCTGCTTGAGCTCGATGTCCTTGTAGACGAGGTCCTCCTTGTGGAGGATCGGCGGACGGTTCTCCCCGCCCCACTCCCAGGCGGCGACGTAGAGGAACTCGTCGTCATGCCGCATGGCCTCACCCTCGGGCGTCTGGGACTCCGCCCGGAAGTGACCACCGCAGGACTCACGCCGGTGCAGGGCGTCGATGCACATGAGCTCGGCCAGCTCGAAGAAGTCCAGCAGTCGGCCGGCCTTCTCCAGGGCCTGGTTGAGCTCGTCGGCCTGGCCCGTGATGCGGGCATCGCGCCAGAACTCCTCCTTGAGGGCCCGGATCTGCTTGATGGCATCGCGCAGACCGGCATCGCGCCGCTCCATGCCGCAGTACTCCCACATGATGCGTCCCAGGGCCATATGGAAGTCGTCCACGCTGCGGGTTCCACGCAGCGCCATGAGGCGGGCGACGCGCTCCTCGACGGAGCGCTTGGCCTCGACGATCTCCGGGGCGTTCGGGTCGACCTTGCCCAGGCGCAGCATGTCCGCCAGGTAGTCGTTCATAGTGTCTGGCAGGACGAAGTAGCCGTCGGCCAGGCCCTGCATGAGGGCGGAGGCACCCAGGCGGTTGGCGCCGTGATCGGAGAAGTTGGCCTCTCCGGCGATGTAGAGGCCGGGGACGTTGGACTCCAGGTCGTAGTCCACCCACAGGCCGCCCATCGTGTAGTGCACGGCGGGGTAGATGCGCATGGGGACCTCGTAGGGGTCGTCCCCGGTGATGCGCTGGTACATCTCGAACAGGTTGCCGTAGCGGGCAGAGACGGCGTCCTTGCCCAGGCGGCCGATGGCCTCGGAGAAGTCCAGGTAGACGCCGCGGCGCATCATCCGCTCGTTGCCGTTGGGGTCCCGCTCCTTGATGGCCGGCCCCACGCCGCGGCCCTCGTCGCACATGTTCTTGGCCTGGCGCGAGGCGATGTCACGCGGCACGAGGTTTCCGAAGGCCGGGTAGATGCGCTCGAGGTAGTAGTCGCGCGCCTCCTCGGGGATGTCACGCGGGTCCTTGTCACAGTCCTCGGCCTTCTTGGGCACCCAGATGCGGCCGTCGTTGCGCAGCGACTCACTCATGAGGGTGAGCTTGGACTGGAAGTCCCCGGACTGCGGGATGCAGGTGGGGTGGATCTGCGTGTAGCAGGGGTTGGCGAAGTAGGCGCCCTTGCGGTGCGCGCGCCAGATGGCGGTGGCGTTGCAGCCCATCGCGTTGGTGGACAGGAAGAACACGTTGCCGTAGCCGCCGCTGGCCAGGACGACGGCGTCGGCCAGATGGGTTTCGATCTCCCCGGAGACCATGTCACGGGTGACGATGCCGCGGGCGCGGCCGTCGACGACGATGAGCTCGACCATCTCGTGGCGGCGGAACTCCTTGACCGTCCCGGCGTGCACCTGACGCTCCAGGGCCTGGTAGGCCCCGATGAGGAGCTGCTGGCCGGTCTGGCCGCGGGCGTAGAAGGTACGGGAGACCTGGACACCACCGAAGGAGCGGTTGTCCAGCAGGCCGCCGTACTCGCGGGCGAAGGGGACGCCCTGGGCCACGCACTGGTCGATGATGTTGGCGGAGACCTCCGCCAGGCGGTAGACGTTGTCCTCGCGGGCGCGGTAGTCACCGCCCTTGACCGTGTCGTAGAAGAGGCGATAGGTCGAGTCGCCGTCGTTGCGGTAGTTCTTCGCGGCGTTGATACCGCCCTGCGCGGCGATGGAGTGCGCCCGGCGAGCGGAGTCCTGATAGAAGAAGACCTTGACGTTGTAACCCTGCTCGCCCAGGGATGCGGCAGCGGCGCCGCCGGCCAGGCCGGAGCCGACGACGATGATGTCCAGCTTGCGGCGGTTGGCGGGGTTGACGAGCTTGGCCTCGAACTTGCGCTGCTCCCAGCGCCGGTCGATCGGGACGGAGTGAGGGGCCTTGGTGTCGGCGATCTTCTCGCCCTCGTAGTACAGGCCGTCGATGAGTTCAGTCATAGTCGTTCACTCTCAGTGGGAAAGGATGCCGGCCTTGGCAGCCTCGATCGCGTACTGGGCGCCAGTCATGGGCTCGGGCACCACGTTGAAGAGGATCGCCGTCGGAACGATCATGAAGGCGGCGAACAGGCCGAAGGCCACCACGAACGCGATCAGCCGGATGAAGGGGATGGTGCTTCCTCGCACCGCGCCCAGCGTCTGCAGGGCCGACCACACACCGTGCCAGACGTGCAGACACAGGGCCGCCAGCGCGATCGCGTAGATGAGCCACACCCACCACAGCTGGAAGCCGAACCACATGTTCATGTAGGCGCGTCCATGCTCGTAGTGCCCCCCGGGCGTCAGTGTCAGGGTGGTGAACTGCAGGATGTGCCAGATGATGAACAGCAGCAGGATGACGCCGCCCCAGCGCATGGTGCGCATGGCGTAGCGGGAGGCGAAGTAGTCCGCGCCGGGCTTCTTGACCGCGTACTTGTCGTTGCCGCGGGCCCGCTTGTTGCGCACCCACAGGTGGAAGGCGCTGCCGGCGTGAGCCAGGAGGCATGCCATGAGGGTCACGCGCAGGATCCACAGGACGCCGCTGTAGGGAAGAATCGGCTGGAGGAGTGTACGCAGGAAGTGCGCGTAGTGATCGTAGGCAATCTCACCCTCGAAGTAGTGAAGGTTGCCGTAGGCGTGGAAGAGGACGAAGAACAGGAACACCAGCCCCGAGATCGCCATCATGCGCTTCATGAAGACGGTCGTGGAGAAGGCGGTCCGCCTCTTCTGGGAAGGAGCAGATGTTTTGGCCACGGCAAAAGGCTAGCCGGGCTCGGACCCCCGTTGGTCCCATCTAGGCCCCCACCAGCGCAGATACGCCACCAATCCGCAGAATCACGAGGATTTCGCAAGGCCTCAACTTCGCGCTCAACGCCACTGAATATGCTGACGGCACCGTCGATAGGCATCTTTTCGTCATAAGGGCGTCAAACAAATCTGTGAGGTCTCAGACAATCGAGCCATTCGAGCGAGGGGCCGTGTTTAAGACCGGTACCTGCCGTGGCTATGTGACCTTCGTGACCGTTGCAATCCTCCTGGTCAAAAACGGCGGCCCGTCCGGTTCGGCCCATCCGTCTGTTCCGGATCACTCCGAGCTCGCCTCGCTGACCTCGCTGACCTCATTGGCCTCATTGGCCTCGCTCGCCCCGACCGGTCCCGGGCGCGGGCGCAGCGTCAGGCGCATGACCACGGCGTCCTCGGGCGGCGCCTGATAGTAGCGGCGGCGCCGCCCGATGGGAGTGAATCCGTGCCTGGCGTAGAGCCGCTGGGCGGCCTCATTGGACTGGCGCACCTCCAGCAGGACATCAGGGGCATCCCGCTCGCCGGGCGGTGCCCACGAGCTCGGTGAGCATGCGGGAGGCCAGGCCTCGACCGCGCGCCGCCGGGATCGTGGCGATGGTCAGCAGGTCGGCACTGGTCAGGCCGCCGGCGTGGTAGAGGCCGGCATAGCCCAGGAGTCGTGGCCGCTTCGTTGCAGTGCCTGCGCCGTCCCCCACAGCGACATCGTCATCATCGGACTCGACGACGACGTAGCGACGGTCGGCCAGGGGACCCTGGGAGGCCTCCAGCTCTGCGACCAGCAGGTTCCGGCTCCCAGGCCTCGGCCCCGAACAGCGCGCTCTCGATGCGGGCGATGGCGTCGAGGTCGTCCTCGGTCATCTCCCGCAGCCTGAGACCTTCTTCGGCTCGCGGTACTGGGGTCACCCGGGACACCGGTATCAGCGCACGCGCTTGCGGGCAGCGGGCATCTGCACGTCGGCGTGGCGCAGGTACAGCGGGTCCGAGCTCAGCTCCTCGCCGCGCTCCAGGCGGGCCAGGACGATCCGCACCTGGGTCAGGGCGTCACCGGAAACCGGAGCGAGCACCTCGCGGGGGAGGAGGCCAGGTCCACCAGCTCCGGGTAGAGGGCGGCGCCGGAGCCGGCCACGACGTCGGCTGCTCCGACCTCGCCGGCGCGCCCGGCGACCCGCACACTGAGCTGCTCGCCGACCTGGGCCGGGGGGCAGACACTGATCTCGGTCAGACGGATGACGTCGTCGGGCCCGTTGGCGCGGAAGAGCGCCGCGTACACCTCTCGCCTACGAGCGTCGGTGGCGACCAGGACGACAGGATCCTGTGCGGCTGTCTGCTCGCCGTCACGAGCGGACAGCTCGTCGAGGGCGCGTCGGGCGACGGCGTCGAGGCTGGAGACGCCGTGGACGGGCACGCCGCGGGTGCGCCCGACGACCCTGGCCGTCACCAGCCCGGCCCGCAGCCCGGTGAAGGGGGCCGGCCCGATGGCCGCGACGACGGCGTCCAGTGGACAGTCGGCCACGTCGGGGGCGGACAGCGACTCGGAAAGCATCTGCCCCAGGGACTCGGCGTGCCGGCGGGTATCAGTCTGCTCGGCCTGGGTCAGCACTCGCAGGGCGAGCCCGCCGGTGGCCGCGCTCCTGCCGGGCCGGTCGACGGCCTCCGCCGTCCCGGCGCTTTCAACGACCGCGACCTGTGTCCCCAGGGAGGAGTCGATGGAGAGGATTCGCACGGGCCCAGCCTATGCCCTCGGATCACGGGGGTCGTCGACGCGGCTCTCGGGGATCGTGTCTCCCAGGGTCTCGCCGCCCGTTGTGCCGGCGGTGTCATCGCCGTTCTCACCGAGGAGGGACAGGTCGATGGCCGCACGCGGGATTCCCCGGCGAACGGCGACGCCCTCGGTGTCGGACTGATCGCGACTGAGACGGTCGGCCCGCTCGGCCATGTCGGCCCGGTTGCGGGCCTGGCGCAGCGGCGCCGTCACCTTGCGCTCGTGGCGGACCGTGATGATAACGGTGATGACCCCGACAACGATGACCGCCAGCACCGGCCCCCAGACCGCCCAGCCGCCCGCGGTGGAGCGCGCCTCGCTCTGCGTGGCGGAGGTCTTGGGCTTGGAGCCGGCGCGCTCACGCAGGATCTCCCCGTAGTCGCTCAGCTCGATGGGGCCGGCCAGACGTCGGGTGGCGGCCTCCCCCAGCGCTGTCACCGTGGTGCCCCGCAGCGAGTACCAGGCGTTGGCGTTGCGGTCGTGGATGAGACGGGCGTCGCCCATCTGGTCGAAGTCGGTGGCCAGGTCGTCGTCGAACACGGGGGCGCATGTGGTGCGTCCCTTGTCCTCCACCACCTCGAGCACACCGATGGGTTTGCCGGCGGCGGTGACGGTTGCGGCCCAGTCCCCGGCGTCGACGGGCAGGGCGGAGGGCTGGGAGCCATCGAGGAACTCAGGCGCCCAGGTGTAGACGTTTCTCAGATCCCCGACCGTGATCTCCCCCTGCTCACCGGTGCTCTGACGCACCTGGGCCACGCAGTCGCTCTCCATGAGGGCCTTGGCCGCGCCGCGTGAGTCCGCGTCCGCCGCACTGCTTGCGGGTGTGACCGGTGCCGGGTCGGCCGGCGTGGCCTGCGCGCTCGGGTTGGTGGTGGTCCCCGGCTCGGACGTGGCCGAGTCGTCCGTCCCCTCCGAGGCGACTGAGCCTCCTGCACCGGCCGACGGCGCTTCGGTGGCGGCATGGGCCGCCCCGGCGCTCAGGAGTGAGATGGTCAGGAGGGCGGCGGCGAGAACGAGGCCTGCCAGGGCTCGCAGGGGGCCGCGATGGCCGGCGGGGCGGATGGGGATGGCGTCGCGGACGGGGGCGACGGGAGAGGGGTGTTCACTGTGACGCTCCAGGCTGGGAGGACGTTCCGGCGGCAAGGGGGTCGAGATCGGCTTGGGCCCATCGCGGACCGAGAGCACGCACGGTGATCCACCGGCTGCCGTCGTCGACCTCACCCAGGTCAACGACGGGTTCCTTCACCGACAGGGACGGCTGGGGCGTCGTCGGACTGCGGGGCGCCGGTGCGTACGGCGCCGTGGGGGCGGCGGACCTCGATCTCCAGGCGGTCGGGGCTCAGGGCCTCCACCTTGTCCTCACCCCACTCGACCAGGGGTGACCGAGTCCTCCAGGGTGGAGTCCAGGTCGAGGGCGTCGACCTCCTCCAGGGAGGTGATCCGGTAGGCGTCAACGTGAATGAGGTCGGGGCCGTTCGCGAGTGAGGGGTGCACGCGAGCAATGATGAAGGTGGGCGAGGAGACACGGCCGCGCACCCCCAGGGCCGCGCCGATGCCCTGGGCCAACGTGGTCTTGCCGGCCCCCAGGCCGCCGGAGAGCATGACGAGGTCGCCGGCACGCAGCAGAGGGGCCAGACGAGCGCCGAGGGCCCGGGTCTCATCGGCGTCGCCGGTGGCGACGGTGATCTCGGGAACTGCCTCAGATGTGTGCGGCGCACCGCTCATGTGTCCTCCTCATCCATACGTGGAGCCGGCACCCGGCCCGGTGAGCACCTGGACACCAGGCTGCCGAGATCCGACGTCTGCTGTTCTCTAGGGCCGAGGGTAGTCGCCTCAGGCCTCCCCACCGACGTAGCAGCGCGGGATACGGGCCCCGAGCCGGGTCACGATCTCGTAGTTGATGGTGCCGCAGGCCTGCGCCCACTCGTCCGCCGTCGGGACGGCCTCCTGCCCCGAAGGCTCGGGCGAGCCCCAGAGCACGGCGGTGTCCCCGACCGCGGCCGGCGCCGCAAGGGGCTCGCCGGTCTCGTCGAGTGCCGGGCCGAGGTCGATGACCACCTGGTCCATACACACCCGGCCCACGACGGAGGTCCGCAGACCGCCCACGCTCACGGGCCCCGCCGAGCTGGCGGCGCGCGGGACGCCGTCGGAGTAGCCCAGGGGACGAGCCCCACCCAGCGATCGGTGGGGGCGCTCCAGGTGCCCCCGTAGGAGACGGCCTGCCCGGCGTCGATGCGCTTGACCTGCACCAGGGCGGACTCCAGACGCATGACGGGACGCAGGCCCAGCTCGGCACTGGTGGCAACCGATGGGTCGGGACTCAGCCCGTACAGGCCGATTCCCACCCGGACCAGGTCCATGCGGGCGGCCGGGTGCCACAGGAGCCCGCCGGTGGCGGCCACGTGGTGAAGGGGCGGGTTCAGGCCGGCTCCCCGGACGATTTGCTCGGCCTGTCGGTAGCGCGCGAGGTGCTCCTTGGTGGAGCCACTGGTGGGCTCGTCGGCGCGGGACAGGTGTGACCACAGGCCGACGACGTCGACCGCTCCCTCGTCCGCTGCCCGTCTCAGCTCGGCGACCAGGGCGGGCAGGTCCTCCTCCATAGCGCCACCGCGCGACATGCCGGTGTCGACCTTGAGATGGAGGCGAGCCGGCACCCCCTGCGCCCGGGCCGCGGCCACCAGGGCCTCGAGCTGGGGAAGGGTGGAGACCGACAGGTCCAGGTCAGCCGCCAGGGCGGCGCGCAGGGGCGAGTCATCGGCCGCCGCCCCGGCGGGATCCATGACGGGCACAAGCCAGGTGAGGACCCGGGGCGTCTCGCCCGTGGGATTCCCCGCGGGGCGGGCCACACCGGCCTCATCAAGAAGCGTGCGCAGCGTCAGGGCCTCGGCGAGCTGAGCCACTCCCAGCCATGAGGCCCCCGCGGACAGGGCCGTCAGGGCGATCGGTCCCAGGCCGTGGCCGTAGGCGTCGGCCTTGACCACCGCCATCCACGGCACGCCGGCCACCTGCGCCAGAAGGCGGCCGTTGTGGGCGACGGCTTCCAGGTCGACGACGGCGCGCGACGTGGCCGCGCCGGGCAGCGACGAAGGGCTCGCTGAGGTGGCCGAGGCATTGGACGGGGCCGACGGTGCCGTCGTTGTCATCGCCATCGTCACCGACGTCGCTGTCCTTGCTGCTGAGTCCGCGGTAGAGGTCACGGCGCGATTGTCGCACCCGTGGAGAGCCTCCGAGGTTGTTCCCTTGCGCACTCCCCAGCAGGCTGACACAGATCAGTGGTGCGGGACCGCTTGAAGCCAGTTCAGCTCGAGGCGGGCCGGCCCGAGGGCCGCGGCGATGTCGAGAGCGGCGATCGGGTGCCCGCCGGCAGTACCGCCACCGACGCCCTGGGGCACCGCGGCCGCGTAGGCGCCCGCGAGCGCGTGCAGCCTGACCCCGGCGGCCACCGCGTCGAGGACCGCTGCCGCGTGCGCGGCTGGGTCTGCCGCCCCCTGCTCCCAGCGGACCGCGGCTCCGGCCAGGACGGCGCCGACGACCCCGGCGAGCACGTCCCCACTTCCGGCGGTCGCCATCCAACCGGGTCCGCAGTCCACACTGACCAGGGGATGGTCCGGTGCGGCGATGAGCGTCGTGGCGCCCTTGAGCAGGATGGTGGCACCGGTGAGACGGGAGAGCTCGCGGGCTGCGAGCGCCGGATGGGCCTCAACGCGTTCGCGATCCCAGTCACGGGGCGGGTCCGCCGACGCCGCCGTGCCCGCCAGTGTCATCAGGAGGGCAGCGGCTTCCCCGGCGTGCGGGGTCAGGACGTGGAGGGGTGCAGATCAGGTTCTCGGCGAGGAGGTCGGTCAGGATACTCAGCGCGCCGGCGTCGACGACGGTGGGCGGCCCGCTCGGAGCCGCCTCGGCAGTTCTGCCAGGAGTGGTGCTGGCAGTCCCAGCGGCGCCGTCGGCGACATGACCCTGCCGGTCGCTCGCGGCGACGAGGGTGGGGCTCAGGATGTCCCGCAGCTCGTCGGCCCTGGCGGTGTCGATGGGGTCGATGCCCGGTCCCAGGACAAGTGCCTGGCTGCGTCCGGCGGTGGGGACGACCTCGGGCCGGGCCGCCAGGACGAGGTCCTCCACGCGTCTGGGCGCGGCCAGACGCACCATGCCGGCTCCGGCGCGCACCGCGCCGCTGGCGGCCAGGACAGCGGCACCGGGGTAGGACTGGCTGCCGGCCCACAGGCCCACGACACCGCGGGTGTACTTGTGGTCGCCGGTACCGGGCTCGGGGACGGATCGCGCCAGGTAGTCACCCAGGCTGCCGTCGACGGGGCGGCGGGCGATCGGCGGGCCCAAGGGTGCCGGCAGTCCGAGGGGGACGACCTCCACGGAGCCGCACAGGTGCCGGGCCGGGGGCAGGCACAGGCATCCCTTGAGACAGGTGAAGGTGATGGTGCAATCGGCGGCCAGGACCGGGCCGTCGACGGCACCGTCGTCGACGCCAGTCCCACTGGGCAGGTCGACGGCGATGACGCGCAGCGGACGCCGCCCCGGTGGTCCGGCCGCGACGAGCGGAGCGATGAGGGCGACGGCGTCGGGACGCAGCGGCCCAGTGGCCCCGATGCCGGTGAGCCCGTCGAGGACGAGTCCGCCATGGACGAGGAAGGCCTCGACGGCAGCGGCGGCATCGGCGCCGTCCTGGTCGTCTTCGCCGTCGCTGCGGTAGCCGGCGCCGTAGACCATGACCCCGTGGCTGCGGGCCTCCTCCAGGGCGACGGGGTGGGGGTGCTCCGTGGCCAGGACGGCGGTGACCGCGCAGCCGCTGTGTGCCAGCAGGCCTCCGGCCAGGAGGGTGTCGGCCCCGTTGTGCCCGCCGCCGACCAGGAGGAGCACCGGCGCCCCTGAGATCCACCCCGGGTTCACGTAGACTCCTCCCCCGTCGGCCGACGCCCCCGCCGGCGTTGCCGGTGAGCCCGGTGAGACGGGAGACGCCGGCGCTCCGGCGGGACTCGCCGGGACAGCGGGCGCGTAGGCGGGCCGAGCGGGGGCAACCGCAGCGCCGGGAGATATGGGGCCCTGTCGCAGCTCGCGCAGGGCGGCCCGGGCCACCGCGTGAGCGGCGGCCCTCATATAGCGGTCGGTGCCCGCGGTGACAGGAGCCTCCGCCGCCGCGATCTCCCGGGCCGGCCAAGCGCAGGCGGTGGGGTCGATGACGTCCTCGGAACGCGTGAAGTCATTGAGGTCACTCACCTGTCCCATTGTCCTCCGCTCGTCACTACTCGCTTCTCCAGCGAAGTTCTGAGACGCGCGATTTCAGAAAATGAGACGTGCCGTGAGTCGGTCCCGACCCTCACAGGCACGGAAAGTTGTCGTTTCCAGGATTCAGGCGGCGCGTTCACCCCGCGCCCTTCCCGTCCACCCGGCACAATGGCCGAGTGATCCGCGCAGTAGGGACTGACCTGGTCGACGTCACCCGCCTCGAAGGCTATATGGACCGGGTACCCGGCCTGCGCGAGCGCCTCTTCACCCCTGTCGAGCTGGCCGCCTGCCGGCAGCGAGCCGCCTCCCTGGGGGCGCGCCTGGCGGCCAAGGAGGCGGTTCTCAAGGCCCTGGGGTCGGCCTACGCCGAGCTCGGGCTGGATGCACCCGAGGGGTGGGCCTACAAGGACATCGAGGTGACCTCGACTCCCGGCACACCGCCGCGTCTGCGGTTGACCGGGGCCGCCGCCATGGCCGCGCGCCAGGCGGGCATCGGCCACTGGCACCTCTCGCTGGCCCACGACGGCGGCATGGCGCAGGCCTTCGTCGTCGCCCAGGCCGACCACGTCGACAACGATGACGACCTGGCCCTGTCCTCCCAGCGCTCCGAGGCCCGCGTCAAGCCGCAGGTCAAGTCCCTGCGCCCGGCCCTGTAGAAGCCGAGCCCGCGGATTCGGGCTCGGCGCCGTTGGGGGTCGGGTCGATGTGGCCCCGTCGGTCCTACTCGACGGTCACGGACTTGGCCAGGTTGCGCGGCTGGTCGATGTCCAGACCCTTGGCCCCGGCCAGCGCGGCGGCGAAGACCTGCAACGGCACCACGGTCAGCAGCGGCCACAGGATCGTGGGGGTGGCGGGGACCCGGATGATGTGGTCGGCGAAGGGCTCGACGTCGCCGTCACCCTCCTCGGCGATGACGATGGTGCGCGCGCCACGGGCCCGGATCTCCTGGATGTTGGAAATGACCTTGTCGTGCAGGACGGGGCGGCGCGGGGTGGGCACGATGACGAAGACCGGCAGGCCCTCCTCGATGAGCGCGATCGGGCCGTGCTTGAGCTCGCCGGCGGCGAAGCCCTCGGCGTGGACGTAGGCGAGCTCCTTGAGCTTGAGCGCGCCCTCCAGCGCCACCGGGAAGCCGACGTGGCGGCCCAGGAACAGGAAGGAGGACCTGTCCGCCAGCTCGGCGCCCATATCACGCACCTTCGCCTCCTGGCTGTCCAGGACGTGCTGGATCCGGTCCGGCATGGCGGCGAGGTTGTCCAGGTAGTCGGCGACCTCGTCGGGCCACTTGTTGCCGCGCAGCTGAGCCAGGTAGAGCCCCAGCAGGTAGCAGGCGGTGATCTGGGCGAGGAAGGCCTTGGTGGAGGCCACGGCGACCTCGGGGCCGGCGTGGGTGTAGAGGACGGCGTCGGCCTCGCGGGCGATGGTCGAGCCGTAGGTGTTGACGATGGCCAGGACCTTGCTCCCCTGCTCGCGGGCGTGGCGCACGGCCTGAATGGTGTCCATGGTCTCTCCGGACTGGGAGATCGCTACGGTGAGGGTCTTCTCACTGACGACCGGGTCGCGGTAGCGGAACTCGTGGGCGAGCTCGACCTCCACAGGGATGCGGCACCAGTGCTCGATGGCGTACTTGGCGACGTGCCCGGCGTAGAGGCCGTGCCGCAGGCGATGACAATGATCTTGTCGACGCTGCGCAGGACGGCCGGGTCGATGCGCATCTCGTCGAGCTGGAGCTCGCCGCGCTCGTCGACGCGGCCGCGCAGGGTGTCGGCCACGGCGGTGGGCTGCTCGTGGATCTCCTTGTCCATGAAGGTGTCGTAGCCGCCCTTGACGGCGGCGGAGGCGTCCCAGGTGACCCCCAGGTCTTGGGCTCGACGTCATTGCCGTCCTTGTCCCAGACGTGGACGGCGTCGGCGGTCAGGAGGAGCACCTGGTCGTCGTCGACCTCGGCGGCCTTCTTGGTGAAGGCGACGAAGGCGGCGACGTCACTGCCCAGGAAGTTCTCGCCCTCGCCCAGGCCGATGACCAGCGGGCTGGAGCGGCGGGCAGCGACGATGGCCGCGGGGGGCGAGGTCGCTGACGGCCAGGAGCGCGAAGGTGCCCTCGAGGCGAGCGGTGACGGCCTGCATCGAGGCGACCAGAAGCTCGGCGACCCTGGCCGGATCGGAGGCGGCGGCCGGGTCCTGACGCAGGCGCTCGGTGAAGTCGATGTCCAGGACGTGGGCGACGACCTCCGTGTCGGTGTCGGAGATAAGCTCGCGCCCGGCGGCCTCGACCTCCTCGCGCAGAGGGCGGAAGTTCTCGATGATGCCGTTGTGGACCACGGCGAGGTGGCCGGCGCGGTGGGGGTGGGCGTTGACCGTCGTCGGGCCGCCGTGAGTGGCCCAGCGGGTGTGTCCGATGCCCGCGGTGGCGGGGGCCGGCGGAGTGGCCTCCAGGAGCGTGCGCAGGCCGGAGAGCTTGCCCGCCTCCTTGACGACGTCCAGGCCGGAGGGGCCGACCAGGGCAACGCCCGCGGAGTCGTATCCGCGGTACTCCAAACGGCCGAGGCCATCCATCAGAACAGCAAGGGAACGGGAAGAACCAGTATCAGTCAGGGGGCCGACGTGGCCGACAATTCCACACATGCTCCGATCGAATCATGCTGACGCGGCATTGACAACGAGCGCAGGGCCACCTCGGTGTGATGTCGACATGATCCTGGAGCCACCCAAGCAACGCCTCGGTTGATCCCTTCACCGCCCCCTCCCGACCCCTTGGCCGGTATTCCGGTTGATACCTCACTGATTCCGCTTCGATTCCCGGGGATTGTCCGCCGAGTCCGTCTTTTTGCGACACTGTGCCGGTGAACTCCAAGCTGAGTGACCCGAACGACCTGGGCACCGCAGGCGCCTCGCCCTATATCGAGCTGGACCGTGACCAGTGGTCCGCCCTGGCGTCCTCGGCGCCGCTGCCGCTGACCCAGGCCGACGTCGAGAAGCTGCGGGGTCTGGGCGACCCCATCGACCTGGCCGAGGTGGACGCCGTCTACCGGCCCCTGACCGCGCTGCTGGAGGACTACATCGCCACCTCGCGCGAGCGCGCGCACCGAACCGGCGCCTTCCTGGGGGTGAACGAGCCGCCCACACCCTTCGTCGTCGCGGTGGCCGGATCGGTCGCCGTCGGTAAGTCCACGACGGCGCGGCTCATCGCCCACCTGCTCGCCCGCTTCCCGGACACGCCCCGGGTGGACCTGGTGACCACCGACGGATTCCTGCTGCCCAACCGGGTCCTCGAGGAGCGCGGGCTCATGGCCCGCAAGGGCTTCCCCGAGTCCTACGACCGCCGGGGACTGCTGGACTTCGTGGCGGCCGTGAAGTCAGGCAGCGAGCACGTCCAGGCGCCGGTCTACTCCCACACGGTCTACGACATCATCCCGGGCCGGCACGTGACGGTGGAGAGCCCTGACATCCTGGTCCTGGAGGGTCTCAACGTCCTCCAGCCCGCCCCGCGGGGGACGCGGCCTGGGGCCTCGGCCTTGGCGGTGAGCGACTTCATCGACTTCTCGATCTACGTCGACGCCGATCCCGCCGACATCCGCCGCTGGTACCTGGACCGGTTCCTCACCCTCAAGCACACGGCCTTCACCCAGCCGGGATCCTACTTCCGGCGCTTCGCCGAGATCCCCGACGACGTCGCCCTGGCCGGGGCCGGCGAGATCTGGGAGAGCGTCAACCTGGTCAACCTGCGCGAGAACATCGCCCCCACCCGGGGCCGGGCCACCCTGGTCCTGACCAAGGACTCCGAGCACCGTATGAGCCGGGTCCTGCTGCGCAAGTCCTGATTCTTCATCATCACGCTGCGACCGGGTCGGGCGGTGCGGCTGGCCCACGGCCGGTGGGACCCGAGGCTCGTGAGTACCGCTTGGCTGCTCTGATGGTGCTGGGCGGGTACTGCACGAGGGTGGGGTGCTACTGGCCAGGGGTTGTCCGTACTGCACGAACCCCCGTACCTCATGGAGTACCCCCGAATCTTGCCCAGTAGCCCCGACCCTCGTGCAATACGCGCCAGGGACCACCCAAGTAACCGAACCTGCCCTTGCCGGTAGGGCGATCCGGGAGACATCGAGGATCGTGGGCTCGTGCGGTGGTTGATCTGAGGCGCTACCGCGGCGAGCTGTTCGCTCGCCGGCTGCCGACGGCTGCTTCCGCCCCCTCATGACATGCACGTTCGCCAGGGACCTCCTTACCCGAAGGATCATGACGCTGCACGGCAACACCGACGATCTTCTGTTCGTGTGCCGAACCGGCTACGAGCAGGGCCGGGCCAGCCGGATCTCCACGCCCATCTTCAACGAGAGCTACAAGGCGGCCCGCAGCAAGGCCTCTCGCCACGATCAGCACCCACCTGGCATGGGTCACGAACAGGACGAAACGGCGTGAAACCCGGCGGCGTCGCGGTGAAGCCGCTCTGAAACCGCCGGGGTCCAGCCTTACCGGCATGACCACACGAACAGTAAGCAGATCACCCGCACCGAGCGAACCCGCGGCCATCAGGACCGACGGCCTGACCCGGACCTTCGGCTCCTTCACCGCCGTCGACGGCCTCGACCTGGAGATCCCCGCGGGCATCGTGTACGGCCTGCTCGGCCCCAACGGAGCCGGTAAGTCGACGGCGCTGCGCATGATCACCACCCTGTTGGCACCCACCCGCGGTCGGGCAACGGTCCTGGGGCACGACGTCGTCCGCGAGCGCCATGCCGTACGCAGCCTCATCGGGGTGACGGGCCAGTACGCCAGCGTCGATGAGATGCTCACCGGGGCGGAGAACCTGCGACTCTTCGGACGACTGCTGGGTCTTAGCCGACGTCGGGCGCGTGATCGGGCCGACGAGCTGCTGGCCGCCTTCAGCCTCACCGAGGCCGGCGGCAAGCGGGTGAGCAGCTACTCCGGTGGGATGCGGCGTCGACTGGACCTGGCCGTCTCGCTCATCTCCCGACCCCCGCTCATCTTCCTGGACGAGCCCACCACCGGCCTGGACCCGCGCACGCGCGAGCAGATGTGGGACGTCATCCGATCCCTGGTGGAGGGCGGCTCCACGATCCTGCTGACCACCCAGTACCTGGAGGAGGCCGACCGTCTGGCTCACCAGGTCGGCATCATCGACACCGGGCGGCTCATCGCCGAGGGCACTCCCGACGAGCTCAAGGACCGGGTGGGCAGCAGCTCGCTCATCCTGACCCCGGCGAGACCCGCGGACCAGGGCGCCACCGCCGCGATCATCGAGCGGGTCACCGGTCACGCTCCGGCCGTCATCGACCACGGCGCTCACCTGCAGACGCCGTTGAGCGAGGCGTCGGTGGCCACCGAGGTGCTCGTGGCCCTGCGCGACGCCGGGCTGTCCCCCAAGACCGTCTCCGTGGATCGTCCCAGCATGGACTCGGTCTTCATGGCCCTCACCGGCCAGCCCCATCCCCATGGGGCCGACGACGCAGCCTCCCCCGACTCCGCTACGCCGTCGGCGCCCTCACCCACATCCCCATCCGCCCGTCCTTCGGATATCAAGGAGCAGTCATGACCTCCCCCGCAGCAACAGCACCCACCATGTCGACTGGCGCCGGTTCGCACCCGAGCCTGACCCGCTTCAGCGAGACGCGGCTGGTCCCGGACACCCTGGCCATGGCCTGGCGCTCGCTCATCACCATGGTGCGCAACCCGGGCGAGTTCTACGACATCCTCATCCAACCGATCATGTTCACCGTCATGTTCGGTGAGATCTTCGGCGGCGCCATCGCCGGCGACGTCAAGGCCTACCTGCCCACAATCGTGCCGGGCCTCATCATCATCAACGCACTGACCACGAGCCAGAGCGTGGGCGTGGACCTGCGCGAGGACATGGACAAGGCGTCTTCGACCGCTTCCGCACCATGCCGATGTCGAGGATCGCGCCCGTCCTGGGCCCCATGGTCTCCGACGTACTGCGATACCTCATCTGCACCTCCCTGACGGTGCTCACCGGCTACGTCCTGGGGTACCGGCCTGAGAACGGCTGGTCGGGGACCATCGGAGCCATCGCCCTGGCGGCGGGCTGCGCCTGGGCGATCGCCTGGACCTTCCTGCTGCTGGGGACAGTCTTCTCCTCGGCCCAGGCAGTCACCTCCTTCACCGTCATCGTCCTGTTCCCACTGACCTTCCTGTCCAACGCGATGGTGCCCACCGCGACGCTGCCGGGCTGGCTCAAGGCCTTCGTGCGCAACAACCCGGTCTCGCACATCGTTGACGGTTGCCGCTACCTGCTGGACGGGACGACGGGCTCGGCCGAGGACGTGCGCGCCGCGATCATCGGCTCGCTCCTGGTCCTGGCCGTCATGGCCCCGCTGACGATCCTCCGCTACCAGCGGCGCAACGCCTGAGCACACGGTCGATCGGGCCTCTGACGTAGCGGTTGATCGACCTGCCGGTCAGCGGTTCCAACCGGCCTCGCTCGCCAGACGGCGGGCGAGGCCGGCCGCGTGCGCGACCAGCTGGAGGCGGCTCAGGGACCGGATACGTCCCTCGGCCGTCGCCAGCGCCTGGGCGTCGAGCTGCTCGGTGCGGGTGAGCAGGTAGTCGTGGGAGAGCAGTCGGCAGGTCTGGTTGGTCCCCACGGCCAGGGCGGTGGCGACCAGCTCGGCGCCCGCTGCCCGCCGGCCAGAGCCCGTCGGTGCGGCGGCCATGGTGGACAGGCCGACGGCCGCGGCGAAGGCCATGATGGTGGGGATATCGCGCTGCCGCGGAGCAGCGCCCTGCCGCGCAGCAGGATCGGAGAGGGCATCGCGCAGCAGGGGCACGGCCCGGGCGCGGATGGCCCCGGCGTCGAGCTCGACGGCGTCATCCGCGCTGAGCTCGACATCGGTGACCAGGCACATGCTCAGGATGTAGAGCTCCCACTGGGATCCCGGCCCCAGGATGGAGCGCCAGTGCCCGGCGTAGCGCAGGCTCACGCGCTGGGTGAGGGCGGCGGCGCGCACACGCCCACGGGTGAGCTCCAGCTCACCGCGCACGGAGCGGGCGATGAAGCGCATGGTTCCCGGCAGCTCAACGGGCTCCAGGATCTCCAGGAGATTGACGGCGGTCTCCGGACGGGGATCGAGGTAGACCGCGCAGTAGGCTCCCTCCAGCCGCAGCGTCATGCGGAAGAACTCGCCCCAGCTGGGCAGGACCCGGTCCAGGAGCACCTGAGCGCGCGTGCAGGCGTCGACGACCTGGCTGTACCGTCCCAGGGACATGAGCACCTGCAGCCGATGGAGGTGCAGCTCGAGCAGGTTGATACCGGCCAGTTCGGTGCCGTGGAGTCGCTCCAGGAGGGTCTCGATGGTCTCCAGGAGGCATGGGGGTCGCCGTCGTCCTCCTGCTGGGCGGCCAGGCAGCGGGTCGCCGCCCAGGCGACCCAGGGGTCGGCGTCGCCCGCCAGCTCGGCCCACTGCTCGTCACCGGCACGCAGGAAGCGCCTGACCCGGGAGAACGGCCCCTCGCCGTCGAAGGAGGCAGGTAGCAGGGAGCGGACCCGGGTGGGCATATGGCTCAGGAGCCCGAACAGGGTGACGCACAGGGCCAGGACGCTCATCCCCGCCTCGTTGCCGCGCAGGGTCCTGGCCGGCTGGGTGGCAGGGCCGATGAGGCGCGAGCCGTAGTCCGCGATGCGCTCATAGCTCCAGGTGACGCTCCACAGGCGCATGAGCGCGGCACCGATGAGGGCAGATCGCGTCACGCAGGTCCGCAGGCAGGGGGTCCGCATCCTGGCTCTCTGCCTGTGCCAGGAGCCGGTCGAGCTCCTGGAGGATGACGGCCTCGTCGTGGGCGACCTGCTGGAAGACGCGGTTGTGCCGGGGAGCCTGAGGGTGGCCGGCGTCGCCGAAGTCGCCGGCGTTGATGGGGAAGTGGATCTGGGAGCACAGGTCCACCACCCACTCGTGCAGGGCCGCCCGGGCCGCCGTCCCGTCACCGGAGGCGGCCAGCTGCTCCAGGGAGAAGTCGCGGACGGTGACGAGCATATGGAAGCGGGGCAGGCCGCGGTCGCGCACCACGAGGAGGGAGTGGGAGACCAGGGCGTCGAGGAGCTCGGCGGCGTCGGCGCCGGTGAGCGCCTCCGCGGCGGCGAGGGTGAATCCGTCTGGGAGCAGCGCCACACGCGCCATGGTCCGGCGCTCAGCGGCGCCGAGCAGGTTCCAGGACCACTCGATGACCGCTGTCAGGGTGCGCTGGCGGGCGGGGGCGTCGCGGGCCGCGGTGAGCAGCTCGGGCCTGCCGGGCAGCCGCTCGGCGATCTGGCCGACCGACAGGGCTGCGAGTGCGCGCGGCGGCCAGCTCAATGGCCAGGGGATGCCCTCCAACCGGGAGAGAAGGTCGTCCAGGTCGTCGTCATCAATGACCTGGTCGGGGCGGGCTGTCAGAGCGCGGGCGCGGAAGAGCTGTGCCGCTGAGGCGGCGTCGAGCGGCTCGAGGCGGTGGACGTGCTCCGCACCCAGGTCGAGGGAGCGGCGCGAGGTCGCCAGGATGTGCAGGTCCGGACAGGGTGGCCAGCAGCGGTCCGATGAGGTCGGCGACCTCGTCGGCCAGGTGCTCGCAGTTGTCGATGACGAGGATGGTCCCCGGCAGGGCGAGAGCCGCGGCCAGGGGACCGGCGCGGGTCGCCGTTGGCCGCCCCGGGGTTCCCGACGGCGTCGAGGAGGACCTTGACCAGATCGGCGCCGGGTGAGACCTCGGCGAGGGAGGCGACGTAGACGGCGGGGCGGCGGCTGCGAGCCGCCACCACCTGCGCCAGGGTCGTCTTGCCGACCCCGCCGGGGCCGGTGAGCGTCACCAGCTGATGGCTGCTCAGGGCCTTGAGGACACCGGCCACATCCGTCTTCCGTCCCAGGAAGTGCTCGGGTGCGGGCTCCAGGCCGCGGCTCACGGGGCTCTCGGCGGCCAGGACGGCCTCGTGGGCGGCGCGCAGGGCCGGGCCCGGCACGGCTCCCAGCTCGCGCAGCCGGCGGCGGTGCTGCTCGTAGATCTCCAGGGCGGCGGCGGGTGAGCGGGCCCAGGACTCGGCTCGCATGAGGGCGGCCAGGACGGTCTCGTCTCCAGCGTCTCGCTGGGCGGCCTCGCGCAGCAGCTCCGAGGCCTGCTCGTGCTCGCCGGTGGCCTCCAGGGCGAGGGCCCGATCTCGTCGGGCCGCCTCGGCGTGGGCGGCGGCGCGCTCCCGCAGTTGTGCGAAAGGAGAGGCTTCTGCCCGACGACGTCGGTCTGCCCGGGAACAGAGGCCCGAGGTAGGTCACCGGTGAGGTCCAGGACCTGGTCCCACTGGCCCTCGGCGGCGCAGGCGCGAGCCCGGGTCGCCCGGTCCGACAGGTCGAGAGCGTCAACATCCGCCGCTGGCAGCGCCAGCCGGTACCCGTCGCCGACGCGTTCGACGACGTCCTCCCCCACTGCCGCCCGCACCCGGGAGACGACGACGTGCAGGGCCCGCAGCGGCCGGGCCGGGGCGTCGTCGGGCCACAGGGCCCCGATGAGGGCGCCGTCGCTCAAGCGGGCATCCTGGCTGCCGGCGAGCGCGGACAGCAGGTCAAGGGTCCGCCCGCTCAGGGCCTGGCCGCACCAGGTCGGCGGAGCCGTGAGGAGGGCCAGGGAGTACGAGGACGTCACAGGCATATCCTCCCTCATTGCGCCGATCCGTTGGAGCCGATGGCCCCACACGACCGGGGACCGGCCGCGGCGCCGGCCACCGCGCTGGTGGCTGCGTCCGCGACCGGCCCCGGGAGGAACCTGCCGTCAGGTCACAGGCCGAGGTTGTTCTTGACGGTGTCCGCCAAGGAGCGGGCCACGCGGTCGGCCTCCTCCTGGGTGGCGGCCTCGACCATGACGCGCACGAGCGGCTCGGTGCCCGACTGGCGCAGCAGGACGCGGCCGGTGTCCCCCAGCTCCTTCTCCGCGGAGGCGACGGCGTCCTGAACGGACTGGTTGGTGCTGGCCGCCGCCTTGTCGACGTTCTTGACGTTGATGAGTGTCTGGGGCAGACGGGTCACGACGCTGGCGAGCTCGGCCAGCGTCTTGCCGGTGCGCTTGACGCGCGCGGCCACACGCAGGGAGGTGAGCACGCCGTCACCGGTGGTGGCGTGGAGGGTGTCGATGACGTGCCCGGACTGCTCGCCCCCCAGGGTGTAGCCGCCCTGGAGCATCCGCTCGAGCACGTAGCGGTCGCCCACACCGGTCTGAACGGTGCGGATGCCGTGCTCGCGCATGGCCAGGATGAGTCCGAGGTTGCTCATGACGGTGACGACGAGCGTGTCGGAGCCGAGGGTGCCGTCGGCTTTCATACCGATGGCGAGCATGCCCATGATCTGGTCGCCGTCGACAAGCTGGCCGTCGGCGTCCACGGCCAGGCAGCGGTCGGCGTCGCCGTCGTAGGCCACTCCCATGTCCGCGCCGACGGCCCTGACGTAGTTCTGCAGCTGCTCGGGGTGGGTGGAGCCGCAGTTGTCGTTGATGTTGAGGCCGTCCGGGGAGGCGTTGATGACGATGACCTCGGCGCCGGAGGCGCGCAGCGCGGCCGGCCCGACGACGGAGGCGGCGCCGTTGGAGGCGTCGACGACGATGCGCAGCCCGGACAGGTCGGTGGCGGCGGAGTCGACGAGGTGGTTGATGTAGTTCTGGTCGGCGACGGTCTCGCCCTTGATGACGCGGCCGACGTCGGATCCGGTGGGCCGGTCGCTGACCTTGCCCAGGAGAGCCTCGATCTCGTCCTCGACGGCGTCGGCGAGCTTGTAGCCACCGCGGGCGATGAACTTGATGCCGTTGTCGGGGAAGGGGTTGTGGGAGGCGGAGATCATGACGCCCAGCTCGATGTCCTGAGTGGCCGTCAAGTGGGCGATCGCCGGGGTGGGCAGGACGCCCACACGGGTGACGTCGATCCCGGAGGAGGCCAGGCCCGCGCTGATGGCGTGGTCGAGGAACTCTCCGGAGGCGCGGGTGTCGCGGCCCACGATGGCGCGGGGGCGGATGCTGCGCGAGCGCCGGGTGGCGTTCGAGTCCTTGGTCAGAACACGGGCCGCGGCCTCACCGAGCTGTACGGCCAGGGTGGGCGTGAGCAGGTCGTTGGCCAGGCCGCGTACGCCGTCGGTTCCGAAGAGACGAGCCATGGAATTCCTCCTGAGGGGGTGACGAAACAGCACCATCCTGCCATGGGCGCCCCGACGTGGGGACATGACGGCCAAGGCACGAGCAAGGTCTGATGTCCTTGAGGGGTTCCTCCGCGGCGAGTCCTGCCCGAGATGCCGCCCAATCTGCCGCGTGGTTGGCCCTGCCCGGCTCAGTCAGAGCCGATTGCGGCCGCCCCTGACACATGGCGACGGCGGCCGTCCCGATGAGGGGACGGCCGCCGTCGTACTAAAAAGCGTGCGGGCGGTTCCGGCCGGCCTGGCCGCAACCGCGCTGGATCAGCGCTTGGAGTACTGGGGGGCGCGGCGGGCCTTGTGCAGACCGGCCTTCTTGCGCTCCACGATGCGCGAGTCGCGGGTGAGGAAGCCGGCCTTCTTGAGAGTGGCGCGGTTGGCCTCACGGTCGATCTCGTTGAGGGCGCGGGCGATACCCAGGCGCAGGGCGCCGGCCTGGCCGGAGACGCCGCCACCGTTGATGCGGGCGACGACGTCGAAACGGCCCTCGAGGTCCAGGATGGTGAAGGGGCGCGCACGAGCTGCTGGTGCAGCTTGTTGGGGAAGTAGTCCTCCAGGGTGCGGCCGTTCAGCTTCCACTGGCCGGTGCCGGGCACGAGGCGCACGCGGGCGACGGCCTCCTTGCGGCGGCCCAGGCCGGAGCCGGGGGCGGTGATGGACTGGCCGCGGCCGGGAGCGGACTCCTCGGTCTCGGTGGTGTAGCTGGAGGGGGCGTTCTCCTCGTCCAGCGCGTCGATGTCGACAGTGGTCTCAGCCACGATGTGTCCTTTGCTTGTCGCGGGGTGCCGAGCGCTGGAGCGCTTACTGGGCGACCTGGGTGATCTCGAACGTCTTCGGGTTCTGGGAGGCGTGCGGGTGCTCGGCACCTGCGTAGACCCTGAGCTTCTTGAGCTGGGCGCGACCGAGCTTGGTGTGGGGCACCATGCCCTTGACGGCCTTCTCGACGGCGCGCTCGGGGCGGGTGGCCAGCAGGTCGCGGTAGGAGACGGCGGTCAGGCCGCCCGGGTGGCCGGAGTGGCGGTAGGCGAACTTCCTGTCGGCCTTGCCGTTGGTGAGGGCCACCTTGTCGGCGTTGATGATGACGACGTAGTCGCCGCAGTCCTCGTTGGGCGCGAACTGGGGCTTGTGCTTCCCACGGAGCAGGGTGGCGGCCTGAGCCGCGAGTCGACCCAGGACGACGTCGGTGGCGTCGATGACGTACCAGCTCTTCTCGACGTCGCCGGGCTTCGGTGTATACGTGCGCACGGGCGTTGCCTTCGTTTCTCTTGGCGAGTGGGCACGCCGAAGCGCGGTGAAGCATTCGCGGTTCGGCGAGACCACCATGGTCAGGTGAGTGGTCGGAGCACAGGCGATCCGGGGCGAGTGGGACGGCACCGCGGACACGCACACGCGTGCTGCACGACGATTGCCAACAGTACCGGGCTGCCCGCAGGAGGGTCAAAAGGTGCGGCTTTCCAGTTCCGTGAATCGCACCACGCGGCCCGCCGGAATGATCGGCGAGGTCGTCGGCGGGTTGCCAGCGGGCTTGCCGGCAGGCCATCGTCGGGGTGGTCAGCAGGTCAGGCGGCGGGTGGTGCGGGCGCGCTCGGCCTGGGCGGCGAGCTCGTCGTCGCCCGGGTAGGTGACCTCCTCCAGGGTCAGCCCGTGCGGCGGGGCGACGGGGGCGGCGCCGTTGCGGGTACGGGCCGCCAGAACCTCTCCGGGCCAGGTGGCGGGTTTCCGCCCCTGCCCGACGGCGAGGCCGGCTCCCACCAGGGAGCGGACCATGGAGTGGCAGAAGGCATCGGCGACGACGCCCAGGGTGACAAGCCCGGCGTCCGGCCCGGCGGAGGCCCTGCGCCAGTCAAGGGCCCGCAGGGTGCGGATGGTCGTGGCGCCCCCGCGGGGCTTGCAGAAGGACAGGAAGTCGTGCTCGCCCAGCAGAGGCGCCGCCGAGGCGGCCATGGCCTCGACGTCGAGGCGACCCGGCAGCCACAGGACGGTGGCGCGCCGGGCAGGGTCGCGTGGGGCGGCGTCGTCGGCGATCCGATAGGTGTAGCGGCGGGTCAGTGCGCCGAAGCGGGCGTCGAAGGCCTCCGGCACGATGCGCACCCCGGTGACGACGACGTCACTGGCTCCTCGCGGGGTGGGCGGCAGGCTGTCCTGCGCCTCGCGCGCCAGGACGCCCGCGAGCCGGGTGAGCAGGGCGGCCTCGGGGCTGCGTTCGGAGCGCCCGGGCAGCGCCCCCCAGGTCTGGGAGCTCACGTCAAGGTGGACCACCTGGGCGGCGGCGTGGACGCCGGCGTCGGTGCGACCGGCCACCGTGAGGCGGACGGGCTCGCGCAGGACGGTGGCCAGGGCGGAGGTCAGGACCCCCTCAACGGTGCGCAGCCCGGGCTGGGCGGCCCACCCGGAGAAGAAGGTGCCGTCGTAGGCCAGGTCGAGGCGGATGCGTGGCATGACTCCATTGAACCGCACTGGTTTCGTATGATGCAGCAGGCCATTGCGGGTCGGGCGGGGCAGGTGCTCGAAGGCAGTCGACTGTCTCTGCGGGTCCGGCGGGAGCTCCGCGAGGAACGAGCGGCGCGGACGGTTGCCGGGGGCACCTGTCACGCCCGGCTCTTTGCCCCTTTCCCACAAAGGACTATGCGCTTCCACTAGGCTCGCAGCCGTGAGTACAACGACTCTGTCCGTGGACTGCGGCGGCGGCGGTATCAAGGCCTCGGTGCTGGACTTCGAGGGCAATATCATCTCCCGCGCCGTGCGCACCCCGACCCCCTACCCGCTGCCGCCGACGAAGCTGGTGGAGACCATTACCTCGCTGGCCTCCCAGCTGCCGGGCGCGGACCGGGCGACGGTGGGGATGCCGGGCATGATCCGCCACGGGGTCGTCATCGCCACGCCGCACTACATCACCAAGGACGGCCCCCGCTCCAAGGTGCTGCCCGAGCTGGTGGAGGCCTGGGCCCGCTTCGACATGGGCGCCGGCGTCTCGCGGGCCCTGGGCATCCCCTCCCTGGTGCTCAACGACGCCGAGGTCGCCGGGGCCGGCGTCGTCACGGGCCGCGGCCTGGAGATGATCGTGACCCTGGGCACGGGCCTGGGAAACGCCGTCTTCGACAACGGCATCCTGGCCCCGCACGTGGAGGTCTCTCAGGGGCCGGTGCGCTGGGGCCTGACCTACGACGACTACATCGGTGAGCACGAGCGCCTGCGCCTGGGTGACGCCCACTGGTCGCGCCGCGTGCGCCGGGTCGTCGAAGCCCTGCGCCCCATGTACCTGTGGGACCGCCTCTACCTGGGCGGCGGCAACTCGCGCCGGATCACGGCGGCCCAGCTGGCCAAGACCGGCGACGACGTCGTCGTGGTCCCCAACGAGGCCGGCATGACCGGTGGCGCCCGTTGCTGGGACATGGCCCGGCCCTGACCCACTCCTCCGTCGTCGACTTCGTCTCGTTGTCGTTCTCCCGCCTCGGTAGCGATTCTCGGCCTCATCTCCCGCTGGACTGGTACCAACAGTCCCTTGCCGCGGACTACGGAACCTTCTATCTTGCCGATAGTTTCTTGTGAAGTGCCAGCGACGGCACCCGTATCCTGCGAGGAGGCACTATGCGTATCGGAGTCCCCCGCGAGCCGGTGGATCAGCCGCGCGCCGCTGCGAGTCCGCAGACGGTGGAGCGGATGATCCGCCTGGGCTACGAGGTACTGGTCGAGCGCGGCGCCGGAGCGCGGGCGCAGTTCCCCGACGACGCCTACCAGGCCGCCGGGGCCCAACCGGCCGGTGGCGCCCAGGTCTGGGGCTGCGAGGTCGTGGTGAGCGCCTCGTCCCCGGCCGAGGAGCAGCTGGCGCTCATGAGCCGGGGCGCGGTCCTCATCTGCCGGCTGGACCCGACGCGCCGGCCCGAGCTCCTCGAGGCGCTGCGGGAGCGGGGCATCACCTGTCTGGCCCTGGACGTCGTCCCGAGGATCTCGCGGGCGCAGTCGTTGGACGTACTCTCATCGCAAGCAAACCTCGCCGGCTACCGTGCCGTCATCGAGGCGGCCTCGCACTTCGGCAGGCTGTTCAGCGGGCAGGTGACCGCCGCGGGCAAGTTCCCGCCCGCAACCGTCTACGTCATCGGCGCGGGCGTGGCGGGGCTGTCCGCGATCGGCACCGCCTACTCCCTGGGCGCACAGGGTGCGCGGCTCCGACGTGCGCCCCGAGGTCGCCGACCAGGTCCGCTCCATGGGAGCGCAGTTCGTGCCGCTGCCCAACGCCCAGGAGGTCTCATCCGACGGCTACGCCAAGGAGATGAGTGCCGACCAGGCGGCCGCGGCCAACGCGCTCTACGCCCGGCAGGCAGCCGAGTCCGACATCGTCATCACCACGGCGAGCATCCCCGGCCGCCGCGCGCCTGTGCTCCTGGACCGGGCCTCGATCGAGGCCATGCGCCCCGGCTCGGTCATCATCGATATGGCGGCAGCCACCGGCGGCAACACCGAGCTGACGGTGCCCGGCGAGGTGGTCACCACCGACAGCGGCGTCACCATCGTGGGGCACACCGACCTGGCGGGCCTGCTGCCCTCGCAGGCCTCCCAGCTCTACGGGCGCAACATCGTCAACCTACTGGACCTCCTCACCCCGGCCAAGGACGGGGCCCTCACCCTGGACCTGGACGACGAGGTGGTGCGGGCCATCACGGTCACCCACGACGGCGAGCTGCTGTGGCCCCCGCCCCCGATCCAGGTCTCGGCCGCTCCGGCCCCGGGGCGCCCGGCGGAGTCGACTACCGACGACGCAGCCGCCCAGGAGGCGGCCCGAGCGGCGCAGGCGCGCTCCCGCTCCCGGCAGTGGCTGGGGCTGGCGGCGGCGAGCCTGGTGGCCGCCGCCCTGGTCCTGGTAACGCCGCCGACCGCCACAAGCCACTACATCGTGCTCATGCTCTCGGTGATCCTGGGCTTCCACGTCATCTCCAACGTGACCCCCGCCCTGCACACACCGCTCATGTCGGTGACCAACGCGATCTCCGGGATCATCCTGGTCGGGGCGATCTCGCAGGTGGGCCATCCCCACCCCGTCATCAGCGCCATCAGCCTGGCGGCGGTGGTCCTGGCAACGATCAACATCGTCGGCGGCTTCGCGGTCACCCACCGCATGCTGGCCATGTTCACGAAGGACTGAGGTGAGGACCAGCTGATGACTCACGTGCTGATGCCAGCTGCGTCGTCGGACACGCTGACCGCCGCGCCGTCACTGCCCTCCCCGGTGGTCCTGGCCTACATCGTCGCCGCGATCCTGTTCATCCTGGCCGCAGCCGGCCTGTCACGCCATGAGACCGCGGTGGCCGGCAACGTGGCGGGCGCCGTCGGCATGGGGGTGGCGGTGCTCGCCGCCATCGGTCTGGTCTTGGGCAGCCGGCCCGCGCGGGGCGTGCTTCCCACCCTGCTGCTCATCGCCATGGGCCTGGCCCTGGGATCGGTCATCGGGCTGGTGGTGGCCAGGCGCGTGGCCATGACCGGGATGCCCCAGCTCATCGCCGTGCTCAACGGCCTGGTGGGGCTGGCGGCCGTCCTGGTGGGATACAACTCCTACGTCTCCCCCGACGCCCTGTCCGCCTCGCTGGGTGCCTTCCACCTGGGAGAGGTCTTCCTGGGCGTGTTCGTCGGTGGGGTGACCTTCACTGGCTCGGTCCTGGCGGCCCTCAAGCTGGCCGGCCGCGTACCGGGGCGCCCGCTGACGCTACCGGGCCGCAACCTGCTCAACCTCGGAGCGCTCATCGTCTCCCTGCTCCTCATGGTGGGGTTCATGCTGGTGCCGGCCGGCTCCGGCGCCGGCTGGGCCTTCCTCGCGGCGATGACCGTCATCGCGCTGGTCCTGGGCGCCCACCTGGTGCTGGCGATCGGCGGCGGCGACATGCCGGTGGTCGTCTCGATCATGAACTCCTACTCGGGGTGGGCCTCCGCCTTCACCGGCTTCATGGTGGACAACGACCTGCTCATCATCACCGGGGCGCTGGTGGGCTCATCGGGGGCATACCTGTCCTACCTCATGTGCCAGGCCATGAACCGCTCCTTCGCCTCCGTACTGCTGGGCGGCTACGGGACCGATTCCACCAGCGCCGCCGCGGGTGGCCCTCAGCACGAGGGCTCGGTGGAGGAGACCAGCGCCGGCGAAGTGGCTCACCTGCTGCAGAACGCCCAACGCGTGGTCATCACCCCTGGCTACGGGATGGCCGTCGCCCAGGCCCAGTACCCGGTGGCCACCCTCACCGAGATGCTGCGCTCGGAGGGAGTGGAGGTCACCTTCGGCATCCACCCGGTGGCGGGCCGCCTGCCCGGACACATGAACGTGCTACTGGCCGAGGCGAATGTCCCCTACGACATCGTCCTGGAGATGGACGAGATCAACGACTCCTTCAACGACGTCGACGTCGTCCTCATCATCGGCGCCAACGACACCGTCAACCCGGCCGCCCAGGAGCCGGGCTCGCCGATCGCGGGCATGCCGGTGCTGCGCGTGTGGGAGGCGAGCCGGGTCATTGTCTTCAAGCGGTCCATGGCCACCGGCTACGCTGGGGTGGACAACCCGCTGTTCTTCCGGGAGAACACCTCGATGCTCTTCGGCGACGCCAAGAACACCGTCGAGGCCATCATCCGGGCCCTGGAAGTAGGAGGCGCCGGCATCCAGCCGAGTCAGTCGAGCCGGCCACCCTCAAGGCACTCGACACCGTCGACGCCGTCAAGACCGGACAGGGACTCGATGAGGTTGGCGGCGGGCCGCTGCCCGTGGAAGCGCATGACGGCGTTCATGGTGCGCCCGCGCTCGCCGCGGATCATCTCGGTCTCCTCCAGGGTCGCCGTGAAGCCGGAGGCGGTGGCGGCCTGGAGGATCTCGGGCATGATGGCGCGGCCGACCTCGTAGTCGATGCGCACCGTTACCTCGCCGCGGCGACGCTGCAGGCGCGAGGTGAGGGGCCCCAGCAGCAGGACGACGACGTAGTCGAGCGCGACGGCGGTGGCGGCCAGGGGGATCATGCCCGCGCCGCAGGCCATGCCGATGGCGGCACTGAGCCAGACGGTGGCGGCGGTGGTCAGGCCGCGGACGGTGTCGTTGTTGACGAAGATGACCCCGGCGCCCAGGAAGCCGATGCCGGAGACGATCTGCGCGGCCACACGGCTGGGGTCCACGGAGACGTCGGAGCCGGTGATCGGGGCGAACCCGTAGGCGGACACGAGGGTGAACAGGCACGAGCCCAGTCCCACCAGGACGTGCGTCTTGACCCCGGCGTCCTTGTGGCGCAGGTGGCGTTCGGCGCCCAGGGTCAGGCACAGGATGAAGGTCGCCGCCATGGCGACAACCTGGATACCCACGTGGTCCAGGCTGAACAGCGCGCCCACACCGGCTCCCTTCCTTGCGATCCCGATACCGGCCCACCGCTGATTCTAAAGGAGCAGCGGCTGGGGTGCGTCCCCGGTGACGACTCCCCATCGCGGTGCTCGGGAACGCCGATTACCGTGCCATCACCACCGTTCTTCCTATCCTGAGGCCTTCAGACGTGTCGCTCTCCCCCTATGCCATCCCTGAGGGCGTGGCTCACGCCACCAGGCTGCTGGAGCTCAGTGAGCGCCTGGCGGACTCGGGGCGCCGGGGGGAGGCTCTGGAGGCCGCGCGGGAGGCGAGTGAGATCCTCCGGGGCCTGGCCCGGGTCAACCCGGATCACTACCTGAACGATTTCGCCGAGGGCCTGTCGGTCCTGGCGGTCCGCCTGCGCAAGGCCCGCCGCATCCGCGAGGGCGTCGGCATCTCGCGGGAGACGGCCCGGATCCGACGGCGCCTGACCCAGCAGGACTACGACGCGCACGCTCCCTGGCCTGGCCGAGTCGCTGAGTCGGCTCGCCGCCGATCTGAGCGCAGCCGGCGAGCTGCGCGACGCCCTGGCCACTGCACAGGAGTCCGTCGACCTCTACCGGAACCTGAGCCAGGACAATCCCTCCGCCTACGACGCCGGCCTGGCTCAGGCCCTGACCACGCTCGCCTGCCGTCTGGGCGAGTCCGGGCGCCCGAGCGACGCCTTCGTCACCGCCCAGCAGGCCATCAGCGTCCGACGGCGTCTGGCCCAGTCCGATCCGGACACAGGGTTCCCGAGCTGGCAGCGACCCTGAGCAGTCTGGCGCCGCGTCTGTGCACAGTCGGGTACGCCGATGAGGCCCTGGACCAGGCCCGGGAGGCTGTCGGTCTCTACCGGAGGCGCGATGAGGACGAGCCCGGTTCCTGCACCGGTGAATTCGCCGGGGCGCTGGAGGTGCTGGCCGCCTGCGGGGCCGCCGTCGGGCGTCGCGATGAGGCCCTGAACGCGGCCGAGGAGGCAGCCGCGCTCTACCGGGGGCTGGCCCGAAGCGCGCCCGCCCTCTACTCCCCCGAGGTCATCGGCTCCTTGGGGACACTGGCCCAGCGCCTGAGTGATGCAGGAAGGCACCATGAGGCACTCGCCGCGACCCAGGAGGCGGTCAGTATCGCTCGGGCCCTGGCCCACAGTGCCCCTGACACCCATCTGCCCGACTTGGCCAGTGCCCTCCAGGCGCACGCCGCCTGTCTGCGCGACGCCGACAGGCTGGACCGGGCTCTGGCCGCGGCTCGTGAGGTGGTCAGCATCCGGCGCACCCTGGTGAGGAGCAGCCCCACCACCTACACCCCGGATCTTGCCGAGTCCCTGTACATCCTCGCTGTCGGCCTGTACACGGCCAGGCAGCTGCCCGAGTCCTTCACGGCGGCCAGGGAGTCCATCGATATCTACCGGCGCCTGGTCCGGGCCAATCCTGCCTCCTATACCGCCGACCTCGCTCGGGCGCTCAATATCCTCACCTTGAACCTCAATCGGGCAGGCCGCTCGCAGGAGGCACTGGCCGCCGTTCAGGAGGCGGTCACCATCTACCGCAGCCTGGTGCAGATCGATGCCGCCGCCTACAAGTCGGACCTGGCCGCCTGCCTGCACAATGTCGCCACGTGCCTGGGCGACACGGGGCACCGCTCCGCCGCCCTGGCCGCGATCCGGGAGACGGCGACGATCCGCCGGGAGCTGGCCGAGCGCGATCCGGCGACTCACGCCCCGGCACTGGCTCCGTGCCTGCACCGGCTCACCAAGCGTCTGGCGGAGGCCGGTCACCAAGGCGAAGCCCTGGAGACTGCGTGGGAGGCGGTCGACCTCTACCGGAGTCTGGCCCGCAGGTACCCGGAGGCCTTCAGTCAGGGGCTGGCCGACACCCTCGGCACCTACGCCTCAGTCCTCCGGTGGGCGGGCGAGGAGGCCGATTCCGCCCACGTCCGCCAGGAACGCGAGGAGGTCCTCACGCAGATTGAGGAGATGGACGCGGGCGACGATTGACGTGCCCGAGACGGCCCCCGCCCCCACCTCCAAAACACGGGGAGGGCCGGCCACCATCAGGTGACCGGCCCTCCCTGGAGTTCTAACTCAGTGCGTCAGCCCTGGCTCACTTCTCGACCTTCTGGGCGGCGGCGCCGCCGGCGGGGGCGAAGCCCGCGGCCTCTGCCTCCTCGGCGCTGGCGAACCAGACCTCGGCGACCGTGGCGTCGTACCAGCGCGAGCCGGGAACGTGGTACTTCATGGAGTCCTCGTTGCCCTTGACCAGGTGGTCGTCGTCGGGAGCATCGGTGGCGCCCTCCTCGAGGCGAACCGCGCCGGCGTACTCGGCCTTGTCGGTCTTGTCCGTCTTCTCCTCGGCCTTCTCGGCGTCGGCCTTCTTCGCGGCCTTGTCCTCGTCGGCGACAGCCTTCTGAGCGGCCTTCTTGGCGGTGGCGATCGCGTCGTCCACGACCTCCTTGCGGGCAACCGGCTCCAGCACCAGGGAGATGACCGCCATGGGGGCGTTGTCGCCCTTGCGGGGGGTGGTCTTGATGATGCGGGTGTAACCGCCCTCGCGGCCCTCGAACTGGGGGGCGAGCTCCTCGAAGAGGCGGTAGACGGCGTACTTGTCCGTCACCTTCTTCAGCACGGTGCGGCGGGCGTGCAGGTCGCCGCGCTTGCCCTTGGTGATGAGCTTCTCGACGTAGGGACGCAGGCGGCGGGCGCGAGCCTCCGTGGTCTTGATCGACTCGTGGACGATGAGCTGCGTGGCCAGGTTGGCGAGCAGGTGGCGCTCGTGCTGGGCACTACCGCCCAGGCGGGGACCCTTGGTGGGGCGAGGCATGGTTGTCTCCTAGATGAATAACGAGCCGGCTCAGGCCTGGGTCTCGTCGCTGAAGGTGGGGTTGGCGTAGTCGTCGTCCGAGACGTAGTCGACCGGGGAGCCCTTGAGGGAGAGCCCCAGCTCGGCCAGCTTGTCCTTGATCTCGGAGATGGACTTGGCACCGAAGTTACGGATGTCGAGCAGGTCGGCCTCGCTGCGCGAGACGAGCTCACCGACGGTGTGGATGCCCTCACGCTTGAGGGCGTTGGAGGAACGGGCCTGCAGGTCGAGCTCGTCGATCATGAGGGCGAGGTCCTGCTGGAAGGCCTCGTCGATCGGCGAGGGGCCGACCTCGATGCCCTCGGCCTCGACGTTGAGCTCACGGGCCAGGCCGAAGAGCTCCACGAGCGTCTTGCCGGCGGAGGCCAGGGCGTCGCGCGGAGTGATGGAGGCCTTGGTCTCGACGTCGACGATGAGACGGTCGAAGTCGGTGCGCTGCTCCACACGGGTGGCCTCGACGGAGTAGGAGACCTTCTTGACCGGCGAGTAGATCGAGTCCACCGGAATGCGGGAGATCTCCGCGTTGGGGTCCTTGTTCTGGTTGGCGGAGACGTAGCCGCGGCCGCGCTCGACCGTCAGCTCGATCTCCAGCTTGCCCTTCTCGTTGAGAGTGGCGATGACCAGCCCGGGGTTGTGGATCTCGACGCCGGCCGGCGGGGTGATGTCACCGGCGGTGACCTCGCTCGGGCCGGACTTTCGCAGGTACATGACGACCGGCTCGTCGTTCTCCGAGGACAGGACGATCTCCTTGATGTTGAGGATGATCTGGGCGACATCCTCCTTGACCCCGGGGATCGTGCGGAACTCGTGGGGCACCCCGTCGATGCGGACGCTGGTCACGGCCGCCCCCGGGATGGAGGACAGCAGTGTGCGGCGCAGGGAGTTGCCGAGCGTGTAGCCGAAGCCGGGCTCGAGGGGCTCGAGCACGAAGCGCGAGCGGCGGTCCTCGACCACGACCTCCTCGGTGAGCGTGGGTCGCTGTGCAATGAGCACGTGGTTTCCTTTCGTCGCGGCGCCCGCTATATGACGCCGTTCCTCATGGGGTGGAGCCGCCGGCCCGCCCGGGCCGGTCCTACTCCGTGCCCCGCAGGTCGGGCGGGACGTGGTGAGACGACGACGCAGCACCGGCTGCGCCGTCGTCCCGTAAAGCCTCAGACGCGGCGGCGCTTGGGCGGGCGGCAGCCGTTGAAGGCCTGGGGGGTGACGTCGGTGATCGAGCCGACCTCGAGGCCGGCGGCCTGGAGAGAGCGGATCGCGGTCTCGCGGCCGGAGCCGGGACCCTTGACGAAGACGTCAACCTTCTTCATGCCGTGCTCCTGGGCGCGCCGGGCAGCGGACTCGGCGGCGAGCTGGGCGGCGTAGGGGGTCGACTTGCGCGAGCCCTTGAAGCCGACCTGGCCGGAGGAGCACCAGGCGATGACGGCACCCTGCGGGTCCGTCAGGGAGACGATGGTGTTGTTGAAGGTGGACTTGATGTAGGCGTGACCGTGGGTAACGTTCTTGCGGTCCTTGCGGCGCGTCTTGCGCGCGGCGGCGCGGGTCTTGGGAGGCATTCTTCCTTCTTCGTGATGAGGTCGTCACTGCACCCCGAGCTGTGCGGGGGGCGAGCTGCTGCTTACTTGGCCTTCTTCTTACCGGCCACGGTGCGCTTGGGGCCCTTGCGAGTACGCGCGTTGGTCTTGGTGCGCTGGCCGTGCACCGGCAGGTGACGGCGGTGGCGCAGGCCCTGGTAGCAGCCGATCTCGATCTTGCGGCGGATGTCCGCCTGAACCTCACGACGCAGGTCACCCTCAACCTGGTAGCTGCCGTCGATGTGGGTGCGGAGCTTGACCAGCTCCTCCTCGGTGAGGTCCTTGACGCGGGTGTCGGGGTTGACGCCCGTCGCCTTCAGGGTCTCGTCCGCGCGGGTGCGTCCGATCCCGAAGATGTAGGTGAGTGCGACCTCGACTCGCTTCTCGCGAGGCAGGTCGACACCGGAAAATGCGTGCCACGGTGTGGTTCTCCTGTGTGCTCCCGGAGGTCGTCACCCATCTCCCCCACCTCGCCTGGTGGCCCCGGCCTCCGAGAACCGGGGGTTGCGGACCCGCGGTGCGGGTGCGCTGGGATGGGTGCTGGAAAGGACCGTCCAGCTCTCTGGGCGGCCCTGCGCCGGGGCCTCAGCCCTGACGCTGCTTGTGCCGCGGGTTCTCGCAGATGACCATGACGCGGCCGTGGCGACGAATCACCTTGCAGCTGTCACAGATCTTCTTGACGCTCGGCTTGACCTTCATGATGTTCCTCCGCCGGCTCTAGGAGCCGACATGTCACTTGTACCGGTAGACGATTCGGCCGCGGGAGAGGTCGTAGGGGCTCAGCTCCACGACCACCCGGTCCTCGGGGAGGATGCGGATGTAGTGCTGCCGCATCTTTCCGGAGATGTGCGCGAGCACGACGTGCCCGTTGCTCAGCTCCACCCGGAACATCGCGTTCGGAAGGGCCTCGACGACCGATCCCTCGACCTCGATGACTCCGTCCTTCTTAGCCATGTTCCTCCATCGGTGCTTTCTCGCTCGAGTTCATCCCGACGACGACGTCGCCGGGCGGTCGCGCTCGCCGTTGCAGGGGCCCTACCACAGGTGAGCCCCTGGGGCCAGGAGCTCGGTTGCGACATGAGGGCATACGTCATCGACGGACGCGCGTCCAGCGGATAACTTTACGGCAGGCGGCCTGGGCTTCACCATGCCAGATAGCGAGATGACGCGGTGTTTCCCGACACACCGGCGTCTTGGCCGCCGGTCAGTTCAGTGGCCTGGGCTCGATGCCGTGGGCGGCCAGCCCCTCGGCACCGCCGTCCGGCGCGGTGAGGACCCAGACGCCGCCGGGGACGATCGCCACGGTGTGCTCCCACTGGGCGGCGTGGGAGCCGTCCTGGGTGACGACGGTCCAGCCGTCGTCGAGCTCGCGCGTGACCGGGCTACCGGCGGTGAGCATGGGCTCGATGGCCAGCACCATGCCAGGCCGCAGCCGCGGCCCGCGTCGCTTGACCGAGTAGTTGAGGACGTCGGGGGCCATGTGCATGCTCGTGCCGATGCCGTGGCCGACGTACTCCTGGAGGATCCCCAGCTCGTGCCCCTCGCGCTCGGCGGCCGCGGCCACCACGGCCTCGACGGCGTCGCCGACGGCGTTGAGGCGCAGCTCGCGTCCACTTCCCTCCTCCGCGGCGGCGCGGGCGACGGCGGCGATGGCCGCCCACAGGGCCTCACGGGTGGTGGTGTCCACGAGTCGGTCGGTCTCGCTGCGGTACGTCCCGCCGACGACGGTGGTGAAGGCGGCGTCCCCGTGCCACTGGGTGCCGTCGTCGTCGACGACGTAGGCGCCGCAGTCGAAGGTGACGAGGTCGCCGTCGGCCAGGACGCGTTCGCCGGGGATGCCATGGACCACCTCGTCGTTGACGGAGATGCACACGGTGGCCGGGTAGTCGTGATAGCCCAGGAAGTTCGAGTGGGCGCCGGCGGCCTCGATGACGCCGGCTGAGACGGCATCGAGCTCACCGGTGGTGATCCCGGCGCGCACCGCCTCGCGCAGGGCGGAGTGGATGTCGGCGACGACGAGTCCGGCCTTGCGCATGAGGCGGACCTGCTCGGGCGTCTTGATCTGAATCTGCTCGCGTGAGAGCACGCTGCCTCCTGTGGTCGCGTGGAGGGAAATGAGACTGCCGGCGGGTTCTGGGGAGCGCCGGCAGAGGCCGGCGAGCACCGGGACGGGTCGGAGCAGGCGAAGCGGGCCGTCCGCGTGAGCAGACGACCCGCCGGTGAGGCCGGGCCTCAGGAGCCGGTGATGCCGCGTGCGGCGAGGGCCTCGAGGATGCGGCCGGTGACGACGTCGATCTCGCCCATGCCGTCGACCTGGACGAGCAGGCCGCGCTCGGCGTAGATGCCCGCCAAAGGCGCGGTGGACTCGGCGTAGACCTCGAGGCGGTGGCGGATGACGGGCTCGGTGTCGTCGGCGCGCCCCTGCTCGCCGGCCCGCTTGAGCAGCCGGGCGATGACGGCCTCGGCGTCGGCCGTGATCTCGACGACGACGTCGAGGGCGAGACCGGAGGCCTCCAGCATGGAGTCGAGCTCGCCGACCTGGGCGGTGGTACGCGGATAGCCGTCCAGGAGGAAGCCGGCCACGCAGTCGTTCTGGGCGATGCGGTCGGCCACCATGGCGTTGGTGATGGAGTCGGGAACGTACTCTCCCTTGTCCATGTAGGCCTTGGCCTGAGTACCGAGCTCGGTGGCGCCGGCGACGTTGGCGCGGAAGATGTCACCGGTGGAGATGGCCGGGATGCCGAGGCGCTCGGCGATCCGTGCGGCCTGGGTGCCCTTGCCCGCTCCGCGGGGGGACCGAGGAGAACCATGCGTGCGCTCATGACAAGAACCCTTCGTAGTGGCGCTGCTGCAGCTGGGAGTTGACTTCCTTGACCGTCTGGAGGCCCACACCCACCATGATGAGGATCGTGGTTCCGCCGAAGGGCAGGTGCTGGGACAGGTCCAGCCAGATCACGGCAAGTGTCGGGATGAGGGCGAGGACCACCAGGTAGATGGAGCCCGCCGTCGTGATGCGGTTGATGACGTAGGACAGGTAGCGCACGGTGGGCTCGCCGGCACGAATGCCCGGGATGAAGCCGCCGTAGCGCTTCATGTTGTCCGCGATCTCCTCGGCGTCGAAGGTGATGGCCGTGTAGAAGAAGGCGAAGCACAGGATGAGGATCCCATAGGCGGTCAGGTAGATCGGGTGCGTCTGCTGCAGGTGGGTCATGATCCACTGCACCCACTTGCTCGTGGGGCTGGCGAAGCTGGAGACGAGCTGAGGCATGGCCAGGATCGAGGAGGCGAAGATGACCGGGATGACGCCGGCGGTGTTGATCTTGACCGGGATGTAAGTGGTCGAGCCGCCGTACTGACGGCGCCCGATCATCCGCTTGGCGTACTGCACGGGGATGCGTCGCTGGGCCTGCTCGATGTACACGACGGCGAGGGTCGCCGCCAGGACGACGCCCACGACGATGAGGAACTTGGCCGCGCCGCCGTTGCCGCCGGCGATGGAGAACATGTTGGAGGGGAACTGGGCCACGATCGAGGTGAAGATCAGCAGCGACATGCCGTTGCCGATGCCGCGCTCGGTGATGAGCTCGCCCAGCCACATGATGAGGCCGGTACCGGCGGTCATGGTGATGACCATGAGCAGCATCGTGAGGACCGAGCCGCCGGGATGATCTCGTGGGTGCAGCCGGGGAAGAGGCGGCCGCTGGAGGCCGTGGCCACGATGGTGCTGGACTGGAGGAGCCCCAGGCCGATGGTGAGGTAGCGGGTGTACTCGGTGAGCTTGGCGGTGCCCGCCTGCCCCTCCTTGTGGAGCTCCTCGAAGCGGGGGATGACCACCCGCAGGAGCTGGATGATGATGGAGGCGGTGATGTAGGGCATGATCCCGAGCGCGAAGACGCTCAGCTGGAGCAGCGCACCACCGGAGAAGACGTTGACGAGGCTGAGCAGGCCCTGGTCCTGGGACTCGCCGATGCAGGCCTTGACATTGGCCAGGTTGACACCGGGGGCCGGCAGGATCGACCCGAGCCGGAAGAGGGCCATGATGCCAAGGGTAAAGAGCAGCTTCGCCCTGAGGTCTGGCGTTCTGAACGCCTGGGTGAACGCGCTGAGCACTCGATCTCCTGTGGACTCGGGGTTGGGTTCGGTCTTGCACGCAGCAAGGAAGAGCGCAGGGGGACTGCGCCCGGTCCAGAGTACCCCGCCGAGGCCCCGGCCTGGGCGCTGAGACAGCCTTGCAACGCCGATGGGGTGCGGGTTTTATCACGTCCCTCCCCTTGTTCTGCGTCGTCGGGTGACTCAGCGCACCTCCATGCCGGAAAGGAGGTCATCTCCCCTGGCGCTCGACGTCGGGGCACGACAAACCCCGGCAGTCCAGGTTTCCCTGAACCACCGGGGTCTGCAGCTGCTCGCTACTCGCCGGCGTCGTTTCTCAGCGGGGTTCATTCCCCCGCCGGAACGCCGGACGCTCAGCGCGTGGCGATAGTGCCGCCGGCGGCCTCGATCTTCTCCTTGGCGGAGCTGGACCAGGCGTCGGCCGCGAGCGTCAGGGCCACGGTGACGTCGCCGCCGCCGAGGACCTTGACGAGCTGGTTCTTGCGAACCGCGCCCTTGGCGACGAGGTCCTCCACGGTCACCGTGCCGCCCTCGGGGAACAGCTCGGCGATGCGGCCGACGTTCACGGGCTGGTACTCGACACGGTTGGGGTTACGGAAGCCGCGCAGCTTGGGAAGACGCATGTGCAGCGGCATCTGGCCACCCTCGAAACCAGGGCGGACCTGGTAACGAGCCTTGGTGCCCTTGGTACCGCGACCGGCAGTCTTACCCTTGGACGCCTCACCACGACCCACACGGGTCTTGGCCTTCTTGGCGCCGGGGGCGGGACGCAGGTGGTGCAGCTTGACGACGCGCACCTTCTCCTCCTGCGTGTTCTCGGTGTCAGCCATCTCAGACCTCCTCAACGGTGACCAGGTGGTGCACCGTGGCAATCAGGCCGCGCACGCTGGGGGTGTCCTCACGCACGACGGACTGGCGGATCTTGCGCAGACCCAGGGTCTTGAGGGACTCGCGCTGGCGGTGGGTGCCCCCGATGCCAGAGCGAATCTGAGTGACCTTGAGCTGCTTGGTCATCTGCTTCGATGCGGACTCAGCCATCACGCACCCACTCCTTCAGCGGCCTTCTCGGCCTCCTGCTTCTCGGCCTGGGCGCGCTTGTCGGCCTCGCCCTCGGCGCGGGCCCGCAGCATGGACTGCGGCGCGACGTCCTCCAGGGGCAGGCCACGACGGGCCGCGACGGCCTCGGGCTGCTCAAGCTGCTTGAGAGCGTCCACCGTGGCGTGCACGATGTTGATCGCGTTGGAGGAGCCCAGTGACTTGGACAGGATGTCGTGGACACCGGCGCAGTCCAGCACGGCGCGCACCGGACCGCCGGCGATGACACCGGTACCGGGGGACGCCGGACGCAGGAGGACGACTCCGGCGGAGTCCTCGCCCTGGACCAGGTGCGGGATGGTGCGGCGGATCATCGGGACGTGGAAGAAGTTCTTCTTCGCGATCTCGACGGCCTTGGCAATGGCGGCGGGAACTTCCTTCGCCTTGCCGTAGCCCACGCCGACGGTGCCCTCACCGTCACCGACGACCACGAGGGCCGTGAAGGTGAAGCGGCGGCCGCCCTGACGACCTTGGACACGCGGTTGATGGTGACGACGCGCTCGATGTACTTTAGTCAGTCGTTGCCGCGACCACGGTCGCGGCGGTCGTTGTTGCGGTCGCGGCGGTCGCGGCCCTCGCCCCGGCGCTCGTCGTTCTCGCGCTGGGCCGAGCCGTCGGACGACGCGGACCTGTCTCGCTGCGGTGCAGCCATCAGATGTTCCTCTGCTTTCTCGTCGTCTTAGTGCTCACAGCTTCAGGCCGCCCTCGCGGGCGTCTCGGCGACGGCCGCGACACGGCCGTGGTACTTGTTGCCGCCGCGGTCGAACACGACTGTCTCGATGCCCAGCGCCTTGGCACGCTCGGCGATGAGCTCGCCGACCTTGCGGGCGGCGCCCACCTTGTGGCCCTCGACGCCCTTGGCGGCCTCCTCCAGGGTGGAGGCGGCGCACAGCGTGTGGCCGATGGTGTCGTCCACGACCTGAGCCACCATGTGGCGGTTGGACCGGGTGACCACCAGGCGGGGACGCTCGGGCGTGCCGGAGATGTGCTTGCGCACGCGCTGGTGGCGGATCTTGCGGGCGATGGCGCGGGGGTTGCCCTTGCCCCTCTTGATCGAGTAAGCCATGGTCACTTACCAGCCTTTCCGACCTTGCGGCGCACGTTCTCGCCGGCGTAGCGCACGCCCTTGCCCTTGTAAGGCTCCGGCGGGCGGATCTTGCGGATGTTCGCCGCGACCTCGCCGACCTGCTCCTTGGAGATACCGGAGACGGTGATCTTCAGGTTGCCGTCGACCGTGAAGGTGATGCCCTCGGGGGGCTCGACGGTCACGGTGTGGGAGAAGCCGAGGGAGAGCTCGATGCCCTGGCCCTTGGCAGCGACGCGGTAACCGGTGCCGACGATCTCGAGCTGCCTGGAGTAGCCCTCGGTGACGCCGATCACCATGTTGTTGATGAGGGTGCGCGACAGTCCGTGCAGCGAGCGCGAGCGGCGCTCGTCGTCGGGACGCGTGACCAGAATGGAGCCGTCCTCCTGGCGGGTGACGCTCAGGGGCTCGCTGATCGTGCGGGACAGGGTGCCCTTGGGGCCCTTGACCGTCACGTCCTGGCCGTCGATGGTGACGTCCACCCGGCGGGAACCGGAACGGGGAGCCGTCCAATACGAGACATGGTTTTCCTCCGTTCCTTCTCTTACCAGACGTAGGCGAGGACTTCGCCGCCCACGCCACGCGACTCGGCCTGCTTGTCGGTCAGGAGGCCGGAGGAGGTGGACAGGATCGCCACCCCAGGCCGCCGAGGACCTTGGGCAGGTTGGTGGACTTGGCGTAGACGCGCAGGCCGGGCTTGAGATCCGGCGCAGGCCCTGGATGGCCCGCTGGCGGTTGGCTCCGTACTTAAGGCTCAGCGTGAGCGTCTTGCCGACCTCGGCGTCCGTGACCTCGTAGCCGGCGATGTAGCCCTCGGACTTGAGCATCTCAGCGATGTTCACCTTGAGCTTGCTCGACGGCATCGACACGGTGTCGTGGTAGGCGCTGTTTGCGTTGCGCAGACGGGTCAGCATGTCTGCGATGGGGTCTGTCATTGTCATGAGTGGGCCTTAGCCCTTCCTCGTCGTGGTTTCCTTACCGGACCTGCGACGTAAGTTCTTACCAGCTGGACTTGCTCACGCCCGGGAGCTCGCCGCGAAGGGCCATCTCACGCAGGCAGATACGGCACAGGCCGAACTTGCGGTACACCGAGTGCGGGCGGCCGCAGCGCTGGCAGCGCGTGTAGGCACGGACACCGAACTTGGGCTTGCGGTTCGCCTTCTCAATCAGAGCGGTCTTCGCCATGTCACTTCTCCTTGAAGGGGAAGCCGAGCTGCTTGAGCAGCGAGCGGGCCTCCTCGTCGGTCTTGGCCGTGGTCACCACGGTGATGTCCATGCCGCGGACGCGGTCGATCTGGTCCTGGTCGATCTCGTGGAAGACGGCCTGCTCGGTCAGACCGAAGGTGTAGTTGCCGTTCCCGTCGAACTGCTTGGGGCTCAGACCGCGGAAGTCGCGGATGCGGGGCAGGGAGATCGACACCAGACGGTCCAGGAACTCCCACATGCGGTCGCCGCGCAGCGTGGAGTGCGCGCCGATCGGCATGCCCTCGCGCAGCTTGAACTGCGCGATGGACTTGCGGGCCCGGGTGACCTGGGGCTTCTGACCCGTGATGGCGGCGAGGTCGCGCACGGCGCCCTCGATCATCTTGGAGTCGTGGGCGGCCTCGCCCACACCCATGTTGACGACGACCTTGACGACGCGCCCGACCTCCATCACGTTGCTGTGCTGGAACTCCTTGAGCAGGGCGGGGCGCACCTCCTCGGTGTACTTCGTCTTGAGACGGGGGGTGGTCTTGTCAGCCATGGTCACAGGTCCTCCCCGCTCTTCTTGGCGTAGCGCACGCGGACGGTGCGCTTGCGGCCGTTGGGACGCACGCCCTCCTCGACGCGGAAGCCCACGCGGGTGCGCTTCTTGGTCTTGGGGTCGACGAGCATGACGTTGGAGGCGTGAATGGGCGCCTCAACGGTCTCGATGCCGCCGGTGCGGGCGCCCTGCTGGGACTGCCCCACCTTGGTGTGCTTGGTAACACGCTGGACGCCCTCGACGATGACACGGTCGGTGTCTTTGAGGACCTCCAGGACGCGGCCGGTCTTGCCCTTGTCCTTACCGGCGATGACGATGACCTGGTCGCCCTTCTTGATGCGTGCCATGTTCAGATCACCTCCGGGGCGAGCGAGACGATGCGCATGAACTTCTTCTCGCGAAGCTCACGGCCGACGGGGCCGAAGATGCGCGTACCGCGCGGCTCCCCGTCGTTCTTGAGGATGACGGCGGCGTTCTCGTCGAAGCGGATGTACGAGCCGTCGGGACGACGACGCTCCTTGCGGGCACGCACGACGACGGCCTTGACGACCTCGCCCTTCTTCACGTTGCCGCCGGGAATGGCGTCCTTGACGGTGGCGACGATCGTGTCGCCGATACCCGCATAGCGCCGACCCGATCCACCGAGAACACGGATGCAAAGGATCTCCTTGGCACCGGTGTTGTCGGCGACCTTCAGTCGCGACTCCTGCTGGATCATTGAGTGTTCTCCTGTCGTCGAGCCGGTTCTCAGGAAGCTCCCGAGCCTGGCCGAACGTTCTTCTGGTCTTGCACACGTCTCCCCCGGCCACAGGCCGCACGAGGCCGACCCAGGGATGAGGGGATGTCCGCGGTACGCTCCCCCGACAGACACAGGCGCAGGCTGCACGAGGTCTCTGCCGGGCGCACCGAGGGCGCGCGCAACTCCATTAGCCTAGTCCAGCCGCCGCATCAAGCGGTACCTGAGATGACCACCCCGCCCTGTGCCTTTGCTCACCGGCTTTTCCCGGACTCCCGGCATCGATGCCGAAGGTGGTGGCCGACGTCGTCGCAGACCCAGCGACCTGCAAGCAGGGCAACGCCACAGAGCGCTCCCAGCGGAGGCTAAACGCTACTGCACGAGGTATGGAGGCCACTGGCCGACAGGTGGGTGTACTCCACGGGGGTCGGGGTCTCGTGCAGTACGGACAACCCCTGGCCAGTACAACCCCACCCTCGTGCATTAGCCGACCTGAGAGGGGCTCGGGCCGCAGACGGCGTCGATAGAGTCCGATGAGGCGAGAGCGGCTCGGGCTGTTCCGCTGATGCGTTGGTGACTGCGGTTCGCGTCGAGGACGTACTTTCCGTTTGGGGACTGCGTTTTCCCGCAGAATACTGGGATCTACCCGTAGTCATTTGCGAGACAACGCAGTCCTGGAGGCAAAAGTACGTCCTCGAGGGTATGCAGGCTCCCGCAGCCGGCCTGCGGTCAGTGCGCTGCGCCGGCCAGAGTCGCGTCTGGGCGCAGGGCCCGACATGCTCATTACCCTGTCCAGAAGATCGAAGACTCCGACCTGCCGCCGGCCCCGATGGCCGGGGCGGCGATGTCCTCTTCATCGGGGACTCACAGGGCCCCTGACCTGCCGGTGCCCCAGCGGTGGCATCGGGCGTCGGTCAGGTCTCGCACCCCCCGGCAGCCCTCCCTGCCCGCGCCTCAGAAGCCATGACACTCACATGTCTCAGAAGTGAGGAGACACGACATACCACCCCGACCTCATGTAGAGCCGCGTACCGGCGGGGCGCCGTCGGGCACCACAGGGCGTCCGCGTCCCGAGTCGCTCGCGTCCACACCGCCTACTGACACGATTCCTTCAAGGTACGCAGCCAGAACCGAACAGGAGGAGAGCCGCTAGGGCACCAACGGCACCCACCCCACCAGTCTTCTGCGGGCAGTCGTCGCAGTCGTACGTGAAGGCCTGTGGTCAACACGACGCCGCAGCCTCCCGGGCGGGAGGCTGCGGCGTCGGGTGCCGTCTCGACGTCGTCGAAGGCGGCGTTCAGCCGAGGGTCACTTGGCGCGCTCGAGGATCTCCAGGAGGCGGAAGTGCTTGGTGGCGCTCAGCGGGCGGGTCTCCATGATGGAGACGAGATCGCCGACGCCGGCCTCGTTGTTCTCGTCGTGGACCTTGACCTTCTTGGAGCGACGGAGGACCTTGCCGTACAGGGAGTGCTTGTAGCGCTCCTCGACGAGGACGACAACCGTCTTGTCCATCTTGTCGGAGACGACGTAGCCACGACGCACCTTGCGCTGGGGGCGCTCGGTGGACTGCTCGACGTTCTCGGTGCTGGTCTGCTCGCTCACTTGGACTCCTCCGTGCTCGGGGCGGTGCGAATACCGAGCTCACGCTCGCGCACGATCGTGTAGATACGGGCGATGTCGCGACGCACAGCCTTGAGACGTCCGTGGTCCTCGAGCTGGCCGGTCGCGGAGGCGAACCGGAGGTTGAACAGCTCGGCCTTGGCCTTGGAGAGCTCCTCGGCGAGGCGCTCATTGTCCATGCCGTCGAGGTCGGTGGGGGCCAGGCCCTTGGAACCGATTGCCATCAGACGTCACCACCCTCACGAGTCACGAAACGGGTCTTCATCGGAAGCTTGTGCTGTGCGCGGCGCATGGCCTCGCGGGCGAGGGGCCTCGTCGACACCGCCGAGCTCGAACAGGATGCGTCCGGGCTTGACGTTGGCGATCCACCACTCGGGTGCACCCTTACCGGAACCCATACGGGTCTCGGCGGGCTTCTTGGTCAGGGGGCGGTCCGGGAAGATGTTGATCCACACCTTGCCGCCACGCTTGATGTGGCGGGTCATGGCGATACGGGCCGCCTCGATCTGGCGGTTGGTGATGTAGGCGGGCTCGAGAGCCTGGATGCCGTACTCACCGAAGGCGATCTGGTTGCCGCCCTTGGAAAGGCCCGTGCGGTGCGGGCGGTGCTGCTTGCGGAACTTGGTCCGGCGGGGAATGAGCACGGCTCAGGCCTCCGTTCCCTGGTCTGCGGCAGCAGTCTCGGCGGCCGGCGTCTGCTCGGCGGCCTGCTGCTGCTCGGTGTTCTGACGCGAACCGCGCTCGCCGCGGTCGCCACGACGGCCGCCGCGACGCTCGCCCCGGCCCCGGCCACGGGAGCCGGACTCGGCCTGCTGGCGGGCGAACTCGCGCTCGGTGATGTCGCCCTTGTAGATCCACACCTTGACGCCGAGGCGGCCGAAGGTGGTCTTGGCCTCGTAGAAGCCGTAGTCGATGTTCGCGCGCAGGGTGTGCAGCGGCACGCGCCCCTCGCGGTAGAACTCGCTGCGGCTCATCTCGGCGCCGCCCAGGCGGCCGGAGCACTGGACTCGGATGCCCTTGGCGCCGGCACGCATCGCGGACTGCATGCCCTGACGCATCGCGCGGCGGAAGGACACGCGGGAGGCGAGCTGCTCGGCGATGCCCCTGGGCGACCAGCTGGGCGTCCAGGTCGGGGCTCTTGACCTCGAGGATGTTGAGCTGGACCTGCTTGCCGGTCAGCTTCTCGAGCTGACCGCGCAGGCGCTCGGCCTCGGCGCCGCGGCGACCGATGACGATGCCGGGACGGGCGGTGTGCAGGTCGACGCGCACGCGGTCACGGGTGCGCTCGATGTCGACCTTGGAGATACCGGCCCGCTCCATGCCGTCCTCCATGAGACGGCGGATCTTGACATCCTCCTCCACGAAGTCGCGGTAACGCTGACCGGGCTTGGTGGAGTCGGCGAACCAGCGCGAGCGGTGGTCCGTGGTGATGCCCAGGCGGAACCCGGTCGGGTTGACCTTCTGCCCCATTACCGGGCTCCTTCCTTCGTTGCGGCGTCGGACTTGTCCCCGACGATGACGGTGATGTGGCTGGTGCGCTTCAGGATCCTGCTGGCCCGGCCCTGCGCCCGGGGACGGAACCGCTTCAGGGTGGGACCCTCGTCGGCGAACGCCTCGATGATGAACAGGTCGTTCTCGTCGAAACGCTCACCATCACGCTCAGCCTTGAACCGGGCGTTGGCGATTGCGGACTCGAGGACCTTGCGCACCGGCACCGCAGCGGCCTGCGGGGCGAATCGGAGCACGTTGACGGCCTCGACGGCACGCTTGCCGCGGACGACGTCCACGACTCGGCGCGCCTTCATCGGCGTGCAGCGCACGTACTTGGCCTGCGCCTTGGCTTCCATGTTCTCTGCCTCTCAAACTTTCCGACGTCCGTCAGCGACGCGACTTGCGGTCGTCCTTGACGTGCCCGCGGAAGGTGCGGGTCGGAGCGAACTCACCGAGCTTGTGGCCCACCATGGACTCGGTAACGAAGACCGGCACGTGCTTACGACCGTCGTGGACGGCGAAGGTGTGCCCCAGGAAGTCCGGTGTGATGACCGAACGGCGGGACCAGGTCTTGATGACGTTCTTGGTGCCCTTCTCGTTCTGAGCGTCCACCTTCTTGAGGAGGTGGTCGTCGACGAAGGGACCCTTCTTCAGACTACGCGGCATGATTCAGGCTCCTATCAGCGCTTCTTGCCGGTCCGACGACGACGCACGATGAGACGGTCGCTGGACTTGTTGGGACGGCGGGTGCGGCCCTCGGGCTTGCCCCACGGCGAGACGGGGTGACGACCACCGGAGGTCTTGCCCTCACCACCACCGTGCGGGTGGTCCACCGGGTTCATGACGACACCGCGAACGGTCGGGCGCACGCCCTTCCAGCGCATGCGGCCGGCCTTACCCCAGTTGATGTTGGACTGCTCGGCGTTGCCGACCTCGCCGATGGTGGCGCGGCAGGCGGCCTCCACGTTGCGGATCTCCCCGGAGGGCATGCGCAGCTGCGCGTACTTGCCCTCCTTGGCGACCAGCTGGACGGAGGTACCGGCGCTGCGGGCGATCTTGGCTCCACCACCGGGACGCAGCTCGACCGCGTGGACGACCGTACCGGTGGGGATGTGACGCAGCTGCAGGTTGTTGCCGGGCTTGATGTCGGCGCTCGGGCCGGCCTCGACGACGTCGCCCTGACGGAGCTTGTTCGGAGCGATGATGTAGCGCTTCTCGCCGTCGACGTAGTGCAGCAGGGCGATGCGCGCGGTGCGGTTGGGGTCGTACTCGATGTGAGCGACCTTGGCGGGCACGCCGTCCTTGTCGTGACGACGGAAGTCGATGAGACGGTAGGCGCGCTTGTGGCCGCCACCCTTGTGGCGGGTGGTGATGCGGCCGGAGGAGTTGCGTCCACCGGACTTGCTCAGCGGGCGCACCAGCGACTTCTCGGGCGTGCTACGCGTGATCTCCACGAAGTCGGCCACGGAGGAGCCGCGACGACCCGGGGTCGTGGGCTTGTACTTACGGATTCCCATATCGGTCCTTTACCTTCCGTGGCGCACCAGGCCACATCACCGAAGATGTCGATGGTCCCCTCGCGCAGGGTGACGATCGCACGGCGGGTGTCCTTGGACTTGCCGATCCCGGTACGGGTGCGGTGCGTCTTGCCCTTGCGGTTGATGGTGTTCACCGAGGAGACCTTGACGTCGAAGATGGCCTCGACGGCCCTGCTTGATCTCGGTCTTGTTGGATCCCGGCGCCACGATGAACGTGTACTGGCCACGGTCCATGCAGGCGTAGGGACTTCTCGGAGACCACCGGCGCGATGATGACGTCGCGGGGGTTCTTGGACTCTCGAGGCTCACTTGGACTCCTCCTCACCCTTGCCCAGGAACGCGTCCAGGCCAGAGGCCGTGAAGACGACGTCGTCGGACTTGAGGACGTCGTAGGTGTTGAGCTGGTCGGCCCACAGGACGTGCGCCTCGGGGGCGTTGCGCAGGCTGAGCCTGGACAGGTCGTCCTGACGGTCCACAATCACCAGAGCCTTGCGGTCGGTGAGGTTGCGCAGCGCGACCAGGGCGTTCTTGGTGGAGGGCACCGTGGTGGTGACGAACTCGGTGATGACGTGGACACGGCCGTTGCGGGCGCGGTCGGACAGGGCGCTGCGCAGGGCGGCGGCCTTCATCTTCTTGGGGGTCCGCTGGGTGTAGTCACGCGGCTGGGGGCCGTGGACAGTGCCACCGCCGACGAACTGCGGGGCGCGGGTCGAGCCCTGGCGGGCGCGACCGGTGCCCTTCTGACGGTAGGGTTTGCGGCCACCGCCGCGGACGTCGCCGCGGGTCTTGGTGGCGTGGGTGCCCTGGCGGGCCGCGGCCAGCTGGCCGACGACGACCTGGTGCATGAGCGGAATGTTGAGGGGGGTGTCGAAGACCTCGGCGGGCAGCTCGACGCTACCGGTCTTCTTGCCCGTGGAGTCGACGACGTCGACGGTGAGTGCCTCAGTCATGGTCTCAGGCTCCCTTCACGGCGGTGCGGACGACGACGACCGAGCCCTTGGGGCCGGGGATCGCGCCGTTGACGAGCAGAACGCCCTTGTCAACGTCGACGCCGCGGATCTTGAGGTTCTGGACGGTGCGGCGCGCGTGGCCCATGCGACCGGCCATGCGCAGGCCCTTGAAGATGCGGCCGGGGGTGGCGCAGGCACCGATGGAGCCGGGCTTGCGGTGGTTGCGGTGAGCACCGTGGGAGGCGCCCACACCGGCGAAGCCGTGGCGCTTCATGACACCGGCGAACCCCTTGCCCTTGGAGGTCCCGGTGACGTCGACCAGCTGGCCGACCTCGAAGGTGTCGGCGGCCAGCTCCTGGCCGGGGGTGAACTCCGAGGCCAGGGAGGTGCGGACCTCGGCCACGTGGCGACGGGGGGCGACCCCGGCCTTGGCGAAGTGGCCGGCGAGCGGCTTGGTGACCTTGCGGGCGTCGATGTCGCCGAAGGCGAGCTGAACGGCCTCGTAGCCATCGGTCTCGATGGTGCGGACCTGGGTCACGACGTTGGTGTCGACCCGGACGACGGTCACAGGCGCAGGACCCCGTTCTCGTCCCAGATCTGCGTCATGCCGAGCTTGGTGCCGAGCAGCGCCTTGGCAGGCGCGGCGGCAGCCGGCGTGTTAAGCGTTGTCATGGCAGTCCTCAGAGCTTGATCTCGATGTTGACGTCAGCGGGCAGGTCGAGACGCATGAGCGAGTCGACGGCCTTGGGCGTCGGGTCGACGATGTCGATCAGCCGCTTGTGCGTGCGCATCTCGAAGTGCTCGCGGCTGTCCTTGTACTTGTGCGGCGACCGGATCACGCAGAACACGTTCTTCTCGGTCGGCAGCGGCACCGGGCCCACGACCGTCGCACCAGCGCGGGTCACGACGTCGACGATCTTGCGCGCCGAGGAGTCGATGACCTCGTGGTCGTAGGACTTGAGCCGGATGCGGATCTTCTGTCCCGCCATGGCGCCTAACCTCTCTTGTACTTGCTTCTGGCCGGTCCACGCGCTCGGGCGTGTCGCTGAGCGACGCACACCGCTCCGTTGTCAGGAGGCGGTGAACCGGTCTGGACACACGGAAACCCGTTCAGGAGGAACGGGTCCGTCAGAATGAATCCCGGGTGACCCCCGGGGCGGCACAACCAGGAGCATGCACGAGCGCGCCCCTGGCCGGCCGGATTACGCTATCAGGGCTCGCACGGGCAGCGGAACCCGAGACAGGGCCTAGATGCTGTGAGTCCGCCCACTGGCACCCGCACTCGGGCGTGTCGCGTTCACCACCGGGATCTCCGCGGTGTCGATGAGCTCCTGAACATCTGATTGACCAGACGGCTGCGACAGAGACGCGATCTCCTCCAGAAGCTTCAGGTTCTCCGCCTCGGAGATCTGCGGTGGAACCGGCAGGTCGGTGAACCAGCGCCGGGGCTCCACGCCGGCGTCATTGTCCATCCAGTTCTGCATCTGCTCCTCCCAGGTCTGGGGCCGCGGCTCCTGCTCCTCGTCACGCCTCAGAGCCAAGGCTCGTTCCTTGCGCTCCCTGGCCCGAGCGGCTGCGTAGCCCGAGCGCCACAGGTGCAGGCCGACGACGATCAGCCCCGCCACCAGCGCAATGATCCACCAGGGGAAGGTGGGGACCTCGGGCCGCTTGCCGGCCGCTGCAACGTCGCCGGCGGGGGTGGGGTAGATGCGCTCACCGGTCAGCAGGATGCGGTGGGTGTTGATGCCCAAAGGCGTACAGGTCACCAGGGTGAGCAGGTCCTTGCCCTCCTCGGCGCGCAGGGCCTCGGTCTCCTCGGGCTCGACGACCTTCGTGCTGGTGACCCGGTAGGGTGAGAACCCTCGCCGAAGACCTCGACGATGAGGGCTGTCGCCGTCCTTGACCTTGTCCAGGTTGGTGAACATGGTGGCCTCGGCCAGGCCACGGTGCCCGGTGATGACCGAGCGCGTGCCCGCTCCTCCGACCGGCAACGAGGTTCCCTCCAGGTGTCCCAGGCCCTTGAGCAGGGTGTCGTCGGCGGTACCGTGGTAGACGGGAAGGTCCAGGGAGATCGAGGGGATCTTGAGGCGGGCCATCAGCCCCTCGTCATTCGCCTTGAGGATCGAGGTGTAGCTCAAGGAGCTGTCCGAGCTCGAGCCGGCACCGGTGGGGACGTGGTTGTTGGCCTCCAGGACGGCACCGGAGGAGAGCGCCTCGTTGTAGGCGTGCGCCTGGGCGATCTGGGTCTTGGCGTCGGGTCGGGCGTCGTCGACCTGAGCGGAGTAGTCGGCCGTCACCTTCGACTGGTTGTACTGGGCGATCCATGATGCCGCTGTTGGGTAGGCCAGGAGCCCCATGCCCGCGATCGCCATGACGGAGGTGATGAGAGCGGAGATCGACAGACGCCAGGCCCGGGGTCGGCGGTGCTTCTGGGTGCTCGAGGCGCGCGAGCGCGGAGTCCGGGCGGTGCGGGGTTGCGTGCGTTGCGGGAGATCATGGGGGCCTCGTGCGCTTCCAGGGTCGGGTGTACTGGGTGGGGATGGTGCGAGTTCGACATGACGGCGCAGGCGCTCGACGGATGGAGGTCCGGCGAATGCCTGCACCGTTACCGCTCGGGCCACGACCTCACGATCGAGACAGGTTCAGAACCCGGTTAAGACGTGGTTGAGGGAAGGGCTCTTGCAGTCGTGGCTGTCGGCCGGGGCTCACGGGCCCCGGCCGACAACGGTGGTCGTCAGAGCGCGGGGTTCGCGTTCTGCTTGCGCTCGCGGTAGCGAGCCACGAGGACGGATCCGACGGCGATCATCAGCAGGGCCGCACCGGAGGCGGTCAGGATGAGCATGCCGTTGGCACCGGTCAGCGGCAGCCCCGGAACCGTCTGCTTGGTGTTCTCGATGGTGACATCGTCCGTGGTTTCGGCACCGACCGTGACCTTGACGGGAGTCACGGCGTCGTCGCCGGAGGGCAGGACGAAGCCGGCGGGCGCCTTGGTCTCCACCAGCACGTAGCAGCGCTCGGCAGCGTTGACCTTGTTGTCCCGGTCCGCCCCGTCGATGGAGTCGGAGACAAACAGGCCCTTGATGTCGATGGTACCGTTGCCATCGGTAGTGAGGGTGGTCTTGCCGTCAACTGAGATCGCATCCCCCACCTTCTCCTTGGTGCAGGTGCCTGCGTAAGACTCCTTGGCCTTGAACAGCTGGAACTCGGCGCCCTTGAGGCCGGCCTTCCTGCCGGCCCGGTCGTGGCTGTCAAGCTTCTTGATCGTCAGGTTGCCCCAGTTGGTGGTCACCGTGTCGGTCGTCGGCGGGTCATTGGGGTCGACCGGTGGGTCGCTCGGGTCCGGAGGCGTGGTGGCGTAGGTGGTATCGGAGATGAGCTGCGCCGTGTTGTTGATGCTGCCGTCACCGGCTTCGGAGACAGTTCCTTCGAAGATCACCTGGACGTTCTTGCCCGGGAGGTCCTTGAGCTTGGCCAGGCCGGCCTTGGTGAAGGTCACCGTCACGGTCTGCCCGTCGACCGCCACCTGGTAGTCAGTGTCATCGAGCGGAGCTCCGTCGAGGGTGACGTCCGCGGCCGTCGGCCCCGTGAGGCGCGCGTCCAGGGTGTCCTTGAGCTGGAAGTACTTGTAGTGAGAGGTGTCATCCAGCTTCGGCAGGGTCGAGGTGACCGGGAAGCGGACCTTTGGAACCCACGGCGTAGCCGTTGACCTTCTGGTCCTGGATGGTCTTGGAGACCTCGATCTTCTCGTTCTTGGGGTAGACGTGGACGTCGTAGAGCCACTGTCCCTGTCCATCGGCGGTGTTGGGGTGGGGAATCGTCACGACGAAGGGCTTGGCCTTCTGAACGATGTTGCCGGGGGTCTTGGTCTCACACACGAGGTAGGCCTTGACCGGCATGCTGTTAATGGTCGCCTCACCGGAGGCGTCTGTATCCGGGGACGTCATCCCCGCCTCGAAGGAGTAACCATCCAGCACGGGCCTGGCCGGGTCGGCGCAAGCGCTGTCCGGGATGGCACCGGGTGTGGACAGGGCACTGACCTTGTTCCAGTGCGCGGGGTCCTTGAGGTTGATCTCGGCGATCGGGTAGGCGGTGAACTGCACTCCGGAGACAGGTGCACCCTTCGCGGTCTGCAGGACGGGAGTCACGGTGAACGGCTCACCCTGGACGAGTCCCTCAACTCGCCCAGGCTGAAACTCAGGACGGAGGGGCGGTCTCCCAAGGGGCGGGCCTCCGGCCACAGGACTGCCGTCGGGCAGACCGATCGGTTCACCGCCGCCGTTGAGGTGCTTGTGGATGGTGAGGGAGCTAACGCTTCGGTCTTGATGTCTCCGTAGTTGGCGTCCTCGGCCTGGGCCATGGGGGCCAGACCAAGCACGGCCAGAGTGAGGACACCGGCCGTGACCGCGGCCCGACGCCCCAGCGTGCTGGCGTTGTGCTTCATGGGTTGGGATTTCCTTTCACTGTGCGCCGTCGGGGAGGACAGACGCATGGCAGGGGTATCAAGAGGGAGCGTGTTCTCCGGCGAACGTCTCCGTCTTGTCTGGGGTACGGCCTCGTGTGTGAGGCTCGGCCTTCCGAGTGGCCGCCGGCTGAGGCCCACGAGTCTCAGCCGGCGGCGGTTGTCATCAGGAGGAGAGCTCCGCGGTCTGCTTGCGCTCGCGGTAGCGGGCCACGAGGACGGATCCGACGGCGATCATCAGCAGGGCCGCACCGGAGGCGGTCAGGATGAGCATGCCGTTGGCACCGGTCAGCGGCAGCCCCGGAACCGCCTGCTTGGTGTTCTCAATGACGACGTTGTCCGAGACACCAGCACCGGACTGGACCTTCACAGCAGTCACGGCATCATCCCCGGCGGGAAGAACGAACCCGGCAGGAGCCTTGGTCTCCACCAGCACGTAGCAGCGCTCGGCAGCGTTGACCTTGTTGTCCCGGTTCGCCCCGTCAACGGAGTCGGAGACGAACAGGCCCTTGACATCGATAGTGCCATCGTCACCCGTGGTCAACGTGGTCTCGCCGCCCACGGAGATGGCCTCCCCCCTCCTTCTCCTTGGAGCAGGTGCCCGCATACGCATCCTTGGCCTTGAACAGCTGGAACTCAGCACCCTTCAGACCAGCCTTCCCCTGAGCCTTGTCATTGGCATCCACCTTCGTGATCACCAGGTCACCCCAATGAGTCACCACCTCGTTGGAGGTCGGAGGGTTGACAGGATTGGTGGGAGGCGTCTCAGGTGTCGGAGGCTGGTCGGCATAGACGGTGTCAGCCAACACCTGAGCTGTATTCTTGATGGAACCATCACCCGCGGAGGTCACCTTGCCCTGAAAGGTGGCGGACACCGTCTTGGTGGCGGCATCCTTGAGCTTCGCCAGACCTGAGGCGGTGAAGGTGACGGTCACGGTCTGCCCGTCGACCGCCACCGTGTAGTCGGTGGCCTCAAGACTCGCCCCCTCGATAGTGACCTCAGTGGCGGTCACCTCTGAGAGGCGCGCGTCCAGGGTGTCCTTGAGCTGGAAGTACTTGTAGTGGGACTTGGCGTCGAGGGTCGCCAGCTCAGAACTCACCGGGAACTTGACGAGGGAGCCGACGCCGTAGCCATTGACCTTCTGTTCCTGAACGCTCTTCTCAACGTCAATGGCCTCGTTCTTGGGATAGACGTGGACGTCGTAGAGCCACTGCCGTCCGCGTCCTCAGCGGCGGTGTTCGGGTGAGGAATCGTCACCACGAAGGGCTTGGCCTTCTGAACGATGTCACCGGGCGTCTTGGTCTCACACACGAGATATGCCTTGACCGGCATGCCGGAGATCGTGGCGACACCCTGGTCACTGGTCTCAGAGGAGGACAGACCACTGCCCAGCGTGTGCCCTGCCAGCACGGGAGAGGTAGGGGTTGTGCAGGCACTGTCCGGCACACCGCTCTGGGACAGAGCACTGATCGTCTCCCAGCCCGCGGGGTCCTTCAGATCGACGTCGGTGATCGGGTAGGCGGTGAAGACGACGCCCGAGACAGGTTCACCCTTGTTCATGTTGTTCTGAGCGGTGCCGTCGGGGGCACCGATGGGGTTCCCGTCTCCAGTGAGGTGCTTGTGGATGATAAGGGAGCCTGATGCGTCGGTCTTGATGTCTCCGTAGTTGGGATCCTCGGCCTGGGCCATGGGGGCCAGGCCGAGAACAGCCAGAGTCAGGACACCGGCTACGGCCGCAACCCGACGCCCCAGCGTGCAGGCGTTGTGCTTCATGGGTTGGGATTTCCTTTCACTGTGCGCTGCCGGGGAGGACAGACGCATGGCAGGGGTATCAATAGGGAGCGTGTTCTCCGGCGAAAGTCTCCGTCCTGCCCGACGGCGTCAACGGAACAACGCCGGAACCGCCCACTCAAGAGCGTTAGCGTCCACATGTGGGCACTGTCGATAAACTAGTCCAGGAAACCGAGAAAAACCGGGTCGGTAATGGATCTGAAATCGTCCGTTACTTCATTGCGACGCTATTCATCACGCTCACGTCACAGCATTTACGCATTGTGTAGTTCGCGCGACTATTCACATTCTCGGTCGGCCTTTCCGGTGACAATCCGACAGGATATAAAAGACCTCCCCGGTCAGAACACGAGTTCTGACCGGGGAGGTCTGGTGCTACGCGGAGGCGCGGAGCGTCAGTGGGTCACTTGATGACCTTGGTGACGCGGCCGGAGCCGACGGTGCGGCCACCCTCGCGGATGGCGAAGCCGAGGCCCTCCTCCATGGCGATGGGCTGGATGAGCTGGACACTCATCTCGGTGGTGTCACCGGGCATGACCATCTCGGTGCCCTCGGGCAGGTGATGACACCGGTGACGTCCGTGGTGCGGAAGTAGAACTGCGGACGGTAGTTCGAGTAGAAGGGGTTGTGACGGCCGCCCTCGTCCTTGGTGAGGATGTAGACGTGACCCTCGAACTCGGTGTGCGGGGTGATGGAGCCGGGCTTGCAGATGACCTGGCCGCGCTCGACGTCCTCGCGACGGGTACCACGCAGGAGCAGACCGCAGTTCTCGCCGGCCCAGGCCTCGTCCATCTGCTTGTGGAACATCTCGATACCGGTGACCGTGGTCTTCTGGGCCTCACGGATACCCAGGATCTCGACCTCGGAGTTGATCGGGAGCTTGCCGCGCTCCACACGACCGGTGACGACGGTGCCGCGACCGGTGATGGTGAAGACGTCCTCGATGGGCATGAGGAAGGGCTTGTCCATGTCACGCTCGGGGGTGGGGATGTACTCGTCCACCGCGTCCATGAGCTCCTTGATCTTGCCGGCCCACTCGGCGTCGCCCTCCAGGGCCTTGAGAGCGGAGACGCGGATGACAGGAGCCTCGTCGCCGTCGTAGTCCTGGGAGGAGAGCAGCTCGCGCACCTCCATCTCGACCAGGTCGAGGAGCTCCTCGTCGTCCACCATGTCGGACTTGTTGAGGGGCCACGAGGAGGGCGGGGACGCCCACCTGGCGGGCGAGCAGGACGTGCTCGCGGGTCTGGGCCATCGGGCCGTCGGTGGCGGCGACCACGAGGATCGCGCCGTCCATCTGGGCGGCACCGGTGATCATGTTCTTGATGTAGTCGGCGTGACCGGGGGCGTCGACGTGCGCGTAGTGGCGCTTGTCGGTCTCGTACTCGACGTGCGCGATGTTGATGGTGATACCGCGCTGACGCTCCTCAGGAGCCTTGTCGATCTCGTCGAAGGGGGTGAAGGGGTTCAGCTCGGGGTACTCGTCGTGCAGAACCTTGGGAGATCGCAGCGGTCAGCGTCGTCTTACCGTGGTCGACGTGACCGATCGTTCCGATGTTGACGTGCGGCTTGGTCCGCTCGAACTTGGCCTTGGCCACTGGTGTCCTCCTGGGACTCGGGTAGTTCTCTTCGTCGGGATTCGACTAGCACACATGCTAGCCGTCCGGGCGTCAAGAGTCTCTACTGGTGGATGTTGGAAATCTTACTGAAGTGGGTCCCGATCGGCGCGTGCGGGCGCCACCGGGCCGGGGGCCTGCTGCGGTTGCGCGCAGCCGGAGCGGGCCCCCGGTGTGCGGGCGTCAGGCGCCCCTGACCTTGGCGATGATCTCGTCGGCGACGTTCTTGGGAACCTCGGCGTAGGAGTCGAAGGTCATGGAGTAGACGGCACGTCCCTGCGTCTTGGAGCGCAGATCACCGACGTAGCCGAACATCTCGGACAGGGGGACGTTGGCGCGGATGACCTTGACGCCGACGGCGTCCTCCATCGAGGCGATCATGCCGCGACGGGAGTTGAGGTCACCGATGACGTCGCCCATGTACTCCTCGGGAGTACGGACCTCGACGGCCATGACGGGCTCGAGGAGGACCGGCGAGGCCTTCTTGGCACCCTCCTTGAACGCCATGGAGCCGGCGATCTTGAAGGCCATCTCGGAGGAGTCGACCTCGTGGTAGGCGCCGTCGATGAGGGTGGCCTTGATGTCCACCATCGGGTAGCCGGCCAGGACACCGGTGAGCATGGCGTCCCGGACCCCGGCGTCCACGCTGGGGATGTACTCGCGGGGCACGCGACCACCGGTGACGGCGTTGGCGAACTCGTAGTGCGCCTTCTCGCCGTCGGCGGCCTCGGCGGCCTCATCGGCCACGAGGGGCTCGAAGCTCATCTGCACCTTGGCGAACTGGCCGGAGCCACCCGTCTGCTTCTTGTGGGTGTACTCGACCTTGTCCACCTTCTTGCGGATGGTCTCGCGGTAGGCGACCTGCGGGGCGCCCACGTTGGCCTCGACCTTGAACTCGCGGCGCATGCGGTCCACGAACACGTCCAGGTGGAGCTCACCCATACCGCCGATGACGGTCTGGCCGGTCTCCTCGTCGAGGGAGACGGTGAAGGTGGGGTCCTCCTCGGAGAGCTTCTGGATGGCCACACCCAGCTTCTCCTGGTCGCCCTTGGTCTTGGGCTCGATGGCCACGTGGATGACCGGGTCCGGGAAGGTCATGGACTCCAGGATGATCGGGGAGCCCTGGGCGCACAGGGTGTCACCGGTGGTGACGTCCTTGAGGCCGATGAGGGCGTAGATGTGGCCGGCGTGGGCCTCCTCCACCGGGTTCTCCTTGTTGGAGTGCATCTGGAAGAGCTTCCCGATGCGCTCCTTCTTGCCCTTGGTGGCGTTGAGGACCATGTCGCCCTGGGAGACCTTGCCGGAGTAGACGCGCACGTAGACGAGCTTGCCGTAGAAGGGGTGGGTGGCCACCTTGGAGGCCAGGGCGGCGAAGGGGGCCTTCTCGTCAGCCGGACGGGTGAGCACCTCCTCCTCGTTGCCGACGGCGTGGCCCTCGACGTCGGGGACGTCGAGCGGGGAGGGCAGGTAGTCCAGGACGGCGTCGAGCACGGGCTGGATGCCCTTGTTCTTGAAGGCGGACCCGGCCAGGACCGGGAAGGCCTCGCCAGCCACGGTGAGCTTGCGGATGCCGGCCTTGAGCTCGGCGACGCTGAGCTCCTCGCCCTCGAGGTACTTCTCCATGAGGGTGTCGTCGGCCTCGGCGACCGTCTCGACCAGCTGGCCGCGCAACTTCCTCGGCCTTGGCGACGAGCTCGGAGGGGATCTCCTCGTACTCGACGACGGAACCGCGGGTGTCCTTGCCGTCGGCGTCCTTCTCGGGGGAAGCGGATGGCCCGCATCTCCAGGACGTCGACAAGGCCGGAGAACTCGTTCTCGGCGCCGATCGGGAAGTTGAGGACGATCGGGGTGGCGTGGAGGCGGTCACGGATGGTCTGGACGGAGAAGTCGAAGTCGGCGCCCAGCTTGTCCATCTTGTTGATGTAGCAGATGCGCGGAACGTTGTACTTGTCCGCCTGGCGCCACACCGTCTCGGACTGCGGCTCCACGCCCTCCTTGCCGTCGAAGACCGCGACGGCGCCGTCGAGCACGCGCAGGGAGCGCTCGACCTCGACCGTGAAGTCCACGTGGCCGGGGGTGTCGATGATGTTGATCTGGTTGTTCTTCCAGAAGCAGGTGGTTGCCGCGGAGGTGATGGTGATACCACGCTCCTGCTCCTGCTCCATCCAGTCCATCGTCGAGGCGCCGTCGTGCGTCTCGCCGATCTTGTAGTTGATGCCCGTGTAGAACAGGATGCGTTCTGTCACGGTGGTCTTACCGGCATCGATGTGCGCCATGATGCCGATGTTGCGGACCTTGGTGAGGTCTGTCAGCACGTCAAGTGCCACTGGTGGTGTCCTTCGTTCGTGTGGGGTACGGAGCTGCTACCGGTGTTACCAGCGGTAGTGGGCGAAGGCCTTGTTGGACTCGGCCATGCGGTGCATGTCCTCACGACGCTTGACCGCGGCGCCCAGGCCGTTGGAGGCGTCGAGGATCTCGTTCATGAGGCGCTCGGTCATCGTGTTCTCGCGGCGCTGGCGGGAGAAGTCCACGAGCCAGCGCAGCGCCAGGGTGGTGGCGCGGCCGGGACGGACCTCGACGGGCACCTGGTAGGTGGCACCACCGACGCGGCGGGAGCGGACCTCCAGCGCGGGGCGGATGTTGTCCAGCGCGCGCTTGAGGACGGAGACCGGGTCCTGGTCCGTCTTGGAGCGGACGCCCTCGAGGGCACCGTAGACGATGCGCTCAGCGGTGGACTTCTTGCCGTCCAGCAGGACGCGGTTGACGAGCTGGGTGACGACCGGCGAGCCGTAGACGGGGTCGACGACGAGCGGGCGCTTGGGTGCGGGACCCTTACGAGGCATTACTTCTTCTCCTTCTTGGCGCCGTACTTGGAACGTGCCTGCTGGCGGCCCTTGACACCCTGGGTGTCGAGGGCGCCGCGCACGATGTGGTAGCGGACACCGGGAAGGTCCTTCACACGACCACCGCGCACGAGCACGATGGAGTGCTCCTGGAGGTTGTGGCCCTCACCGGGGATGTAGGCCGTGACCTCGATACCGGTGGACAGGCGCACACGGGCGACCTTACGAAGGGCGGAGTTCGGCTTCTTGGGGGTCGTGGTGTACACGCGAGTGCACACGCCACGGCGCTGCGGACTGGCCTTGAGCGCCGGCGTCTTGGACGCAGAGCGCTTCGTCGAGCGGCCCTTGCGGACCAGCTGCTGAATGGTAGGCACTACTGATTCTCCATAGGGACGTGAGTCTGTATCTGGCTGCTGCCTGCGTGCCGGACCGCTCCCCCATCGGTGGCTCGACGGCGCACGCCACCGCGGAGAGGGCCGGCCCGCCGGGATCGAGGCTCGCCCGATTGCGACGTCCGGAGCCCCGCAGTCAGGGGCCCGTCGGTTCCCGCCGCGGCAGACCCGCGTCACGATGTCGAGCAGAGCCGAGCAGGCCGTTCAGGGCCTGGGCCGGAGCCGACGTCGCTGGGAACGGAATGGAGATGCGGTGACCCGCCAGCGGGCACCGTCGGCCAGGCTACCCGTTCGCCGTAGGCGCGCGCCAGGGCGGGTAGTGAGGTAAGAGCGTGGTGCTGGACACGCCCGCAACCGCGCCCTCGAGGCCGGACCGACGCCAAGGATAGTGGACAATCATCACACCTCAGCCATCACCGCCTCCCGCCCGCACGTCGAAAGGCTCTTCGATGCCGGTCTCAGCGATTCAGTCCTGGCCGCTCGCAATGATGGCCTTGGCGGCCGCGGCCTCCGTCGCACTCGTCGCGGGGCCGGTGTCGGCGTGGACGAGGCGCTACGTCGGGCAGCTCGCAGCCAAGGGAGCCATCCGCGCCCTCGGACGACGCCGACGGCAGGGGGCCACAGGCGCCTCCGACACCTCGAACGCTGAAGCACCCCGGCCTGCTGGAGAGCAGACCCCAGGCTCTTGTGGCCCCTGCCCCTGTGCGGCTGGTGCATATGGTGGGGCATACGGGCGGGCGCCGTCGGGCCAACGCTTGTTGCCCTTCCGGTCTTCGCGCTCCTGGGCTGCGCAGCCAGCGTCGACAGCGTCGCCCACCTGCTGCCCAACCGGATCCTGGGGTCGGTCACGGTCTGGCTGGTCACCTGCGGAGCAGCCGTCGCGATCCGGCAACCGGAGATCCCCCATGCCGCTTGGCGGGCCCTTCTGTCCGCCACCGCGGCGGGCGGGATCTGCCTGGCACTGGCCCTCCTCGGCACCGGCATAGGGATGGGTGACGTCAAGCTGTGCGCCGTCATCGGGATGTGGCTGGGCTGGCACGCCCCTGGATGCTGGGCCTACGGATTCGTGATGGGCGTCCTCATTGCGGGAGTCGTCGCCTCGCGCTCCTTGCCACCAGGCGCGTGAGCCGTCAGGACTCGATCGCCTACGGCCCCTACCTCATCGTCGGGGCATTCCTGGCCTGGCCGGCGGCGATCGCATAATCCCGGCGCTCTGCGCAATTGGCCCAGATCCTCAGTCCCAGACCGAGCCCCACCGGCCAGACCAGGTTGACGTATCGCAGCATCATCACCCCCAGCGCACGTCCACGTGGCGGTTGGCGGCCTTGCCGGCCTCATTGACGCTGCCGTCCTCGTTGGTCTCGGAGGCCACGGGCTCGCTCTCCCTTGCCGGAGGACTGGACGTTCAGGGACGCAACCTTGGAGGTCAGGTAGTCCGCGACGGCCTTGGCCCGCTGCTCGGAGAGAGTCTGGTTGTAGGCGTCATCGGCCACGGAGTCGGTATGCCCCACCACGGTGACCGTGGCCGGCGGCTTGCCGTTCCAACGGGTGACGATCTCATCGAGCACCTGCTTGGCACGGTCGGTCAGGGTGGCCGAGTCGACGTCGAAGGTGACGTCACCGGACAGCGAGGCCACAGTTGTCCGCCCGTCCGAGGAGAAGGTGACGGCGCTGTCCGAGCTGCTCGATCGCGATACCGGGGTGACAAGGCGGTCCACGGTCTGAGCCACCCGGGGATTGCCCGGCCCTGCGCTACCGGGCTGCTTGACGATCGTCGTCGGATCGGCTGCGGCGCTCTTGGTCGGCCCCGCCACCGGTCGGCCCGCCTGTGGTGCTACGGGTAAGGCGTCAGCTCCAACGGCAGCCGACCAGGAAACAGCGCTCACAGCGACAACCGCTGCGGCAAGCGCCCCAGTCCGACAGCGACGCCTCGCGCCCATCACCCATCTTCCACAAAGCACCTGCTGCATCATCGAGACACCGCCACATTACTGAAGGTTCCGCCATTCGGAATGGTGATGGTGACGCTCTTCGCCTCGGCCGGGACACCGGTGAAGGTTGCCTGGAGCGCGACCGTCTGCCCAGGCTTGACGTAATCCGAGAGATCGCTGGAGCATAGGCAGCCACCTTGGGAGTCATAGGAGACACGGTAGATGTTTGAGGAGGACGGCTCGATGAGCGTCAGACCGTCGACGTTGTTGGTGCTCCCTCCCGGACTCGCTTTTCCTTCAGGCTGGGGAACCGAGTCATCTCCGTCGGAGAACGAACTGTAGATCCACATATCATCTTTCTTTTCATTATTCGTCACGGAGAACATGACGGTCACCGTCGTTCCTGCACCAGAGACGGAGTTCAGAGAAACGGTTCCAGCTTTGCCCTCAATGCTGGTGGGATGCGACTCGATCACCGCGCCGTTACTACCGGGAGCACTCGCCCCGGTCTGCGCTGACTTCGGTGCGGACGCCGACGTCGCAGTACCGGATGCGTTCAAGTCCGAGCCACCTCCCAGTTGGCAGGACGCCAGAGTCGCGGTCAGGCCAATGGCACTCACAGCAGCCAGGACTCGCGTAGAAACAGTCATCATGATGGGACCTCCATTGTTGGCACTCAAGCCACCCCGGCCTGAGGAATACCAAAACCCTAAGCAGCATCCCTTATCCAAGAAATGGGGAGCCTCCCACGGGGAGAAGGCGTGTGGTGCACGGATATACCCGGGGTGCCCGGTGGGGACCCGGACACCTGGGGACTCCCCATGGAGCGACGGGTAGTACACGGGGAGTACCCTCGTTAAGACAATTGACGTCTTGAGTGTGCTCGTTCTCGAGCATTTCTCACAGCCTCACCAAGGAGTACCTGCGACCTCGGCATTCTCCCGGTCACTCCGTATTCCTTCGACGACGCCGTCCCAACTGTCGTTCGCGGCCTTCTCGGCCCTGACGAGGGACGGGTCACTGGTTCTTCCGGCCGGGTGCGATCTGCCTACATTGTCGAAATGCACAGATGCGGCGTCGGGTTCCTCGGCCTTGGCCAGTGGGTCGTCCTCAGCCGGCAGGGGCGGGAGTGAGCCCCGAGTCATCGTCACCGCCGCGAAGCCCGAGCCGCTGAGCAGAAGGGCCGTCCTCGTCCTTGCCAGAGGGAGGGACAAGGACGAGGACGGCCGGCTTCTCACGCTCCGCCCCCCACCAGGTGTTCCACCGGTGCCTGAACCGTAGTGAGCGAGGCACCCCTCGGGCCATGGGCAGACGCCCCTGTACTGCCCGGGGTAGAGCACAGTCATAGAACGGCGTCGGCCGCCTCCCACGCGGAGAGGCGGCCGACGCCGTCGTGAGGAAAAGAGCCTCAGGCCTTGGTGACGTCCAGCGGGATGCCGGGACCCATGGTGGTAGTGATGGTGGCCTTGAGGATGTAGCGGCCCTTCGAGGCCGAGGGCTTGAGGCGCAGGATCTCCTCCAGGGCGGCCTGGAAGTTCGCCTCCAGCTGCTCCTCGGAGAAGGAGACCTTGCCGATGATGAAGTGGAGGTTGGAGGCGCGGTCAACGCGGAACTCGATGCGGCCGCCCTTGATGTCGGAGACGGCCTTGGCCACGTCCATCGTCACGGTGCCGGTGCGAGGGTTGGGCATGAGGCCACGGGGGCCCAGGACGCGACCCAGGCGGCCGACCTTGCCCATGAGGTCGGGGGTGGCCACGGCGGCGTCGAAGTCCGTGTAGCCGCCGGCGACCTTCTCGATGAGCTCGTCGCCGCCGACCTCGTCCGCGCCGGCGGCGAGGGCCTGCTCGGCCCGCTCACCCTGGGCGAAGACGACGACGCGGGCGGTCTTACCGGTACCGTGCGGCAGGGACACGGTGCCACGGACCATCTGGTCCGCCTTGCGAGGGTCGACGCCCAGGCGGAAGACGACGTCCACGGTGGCGTCGAACTTCGTGACGGAGGTGGACTTGGCCAGGTGAATGGCCTCGGCCGGGGTGTAGAGGACTCCGGACTGGATCTTCTCAGCCGCGGCGCGGTAGGCCTTGGAGCGCTTAGTCATCTGCTTCTCCTTGCAGTCGTGGTGTTCGGGCCGCGCGAGGCCCTTCCACGGTTTCGTATGGGGATTGAATTGAGAGGGCCGGCAGACCGGCGGGTGCCTCAGGCCTCGATGGTGATGCCCATGGAGCGGGCGGTGCCGGCGATGATCTTCGCGGCGGCATCGACGTCGTTGGCGTTGAGGTCGGGCATCTTGGACTCGGCGATCTCACGGACCTGAGCCTGGGTCAGGGAGGCCACCTTGACGGTGTGAGGGGTGGCGGAGCCCTTGGGGATGCCCGCGGCCTTCTTGATGAGCTCGGCGGCCGGCGGGGTCTTGGTGATGAAGGTGAAGGAGCGGTCCTCGTAGACGGTGATCTCCACGGGGATGACGTTGCCGCGCTGCGACTCGGTCGCGGCGTTGTACGCCTTGCAGAACTCCATGATGTTGACGCCGTGGGCACCCAGGGCGGGGCCGATCGGCGGTGCGGGGTTGGCCTGGCCGGCCTGGATCTGGAGCTTGATCAGCCCGGCGACCTTCTTCTTGGGGGCCATAGGTATGGGTCCTTCTTGCTTGTCCGGATGTGCTGCACGCCTGCCGTGCAGCCGTGGGTGCATGCGCACGCACAAGCGCTCATCGTAGCCCTCCGCGGAGCCGCTCAGGGCGCCCGGTGCGCGGTATCACAGGACGACGGCCTGTGATACGTGGCTCCCGTGCGGTATCCGACCTCGCGGGCCGGGCGGCCATTGGCCCGACGGCGCAGGACGAGCGTCGTCGGGCCACGGCGGATGACGGAAGCCTCGACTCAGGTCGGCCTTAGATCTTGGCGACCTGGGTGAAGGAGAGCTCGGCCGGGGTGTCGCGGCCGAACAGGGAGATGAGCACCTGGAGCTTCTGGGTCTCGGGGTGGATCTCGGAGATCGTGGCCGGCAGGGAGTCGAAGGGGCCGTCGGTGACGATGACGGACTCGCCGACCTCGAAGGCGACCTCGAAGACCTGGCCGCCAGTGGCGATCTGGGTGCCGGAGCCGGACTCGGGGGCGGTGGCCTCGACGGCCGCGGCCTCCTTGGCGGCGATCTCCTCGGGCGTGGGGCCGAGCTGGGCGACGGCCTCCTCGAAGGTCAGCGGCACCGGGTTGTAGCGGTCCCCCACGAAGCCGGTGACGGCCGGGGTGTCCTTGATGGTGCGCCACACCTTGTCGGAGGTCTCCGGGTCATCCAGGTCCATGCGCACGAACACGTAGCCGGGGATGCGCACCCGGGAGACTTCCTTCTTCTTGTTGCCGTTCTTGATCTCGATCACCGTCTCCATGGGGACGGTGGCGTCGAAGATGTAGTCCTCGACCTCGAAGTTCTCGGCACGGGCCATGATGTCGGTGGCCCACGCGGCGCTCATAGCCGGAGTAGGTGTGCAGCACGTACCACTGGCCCGGCAGGGCGGACATCTGGCGCCGGAACTCGGCCAGCGGGTCGACGACGGGGGTGTCCTGAGCCGGCTCGGCCGCCTTGACGGTCTCGATGGCGTCATCGACCTCGGCAGCGGCATCGGCGTCGTCGGCCGCAGGCTCGACGACCGCGTCGGCCTCAACGACGTCGTCGGCGGCGAGCGAGGCGAGGACCTCGCCGTCGTCAGGGGTGGTCTGCGAGGAGACGTCCTCAGACATGGTGTACCTGCTTTCCAGTGGCGTGAGACGAGCGAATGCTACGAGCTGCCCGGGCGGCAGCGGCGGTGAGTGAAGCGGTCAGAGACGGGACCGGTGGCCCGCGGTGAGAGAGCGCGGCAGCCGACGACGTAAGTCGATCAGGCGAAGAGCCACATGACGGCCCGGTTGAAGGCGAAGTCCAGCACCCCGGTGAAGGCCATGATGGCGATGATGAAGACGACGACCACTGTGAAGTAGGTCCACAGCTCATTCATGGTGGGCCAGACAACCTTGCGCAGCTCGTCAATGACCTGGCGGACGAACAGGGCGATGCGCCCGAAGAAGCCGCGCTTCCTGCCCGGCTTGCCTGCCGCGGCGCGTGCGCTCTCGCTCATGAATCTGGATCCTCAGGGTCGACGGTTAGGTCAGTTCCCGCACAGCGGGGAGAAGACGAAACCGACGGGATCTCCCGACAGATCCGCCGTTCTCAGCAGGGCAGGCGGGACTCGAACCCACAACCGCCGGTTTTGGAGACCGGTGCGCTACCAATTGCGCCACTGCCCTTCAGCGGTGCTCTAGTCTGCCACACCAGCAGACATTTGCGGTAACCGCAGGCCGTGGGGTGCGCCACGCTGGAGCGAGCGGCTCCATGGGCGTACGCCTCGCCGGGCGGACCCGTTTTCGACATGCAGATTTCATGCGTCGTGGGACCATGGTCGAGTGACACCTGCACCCGCACACCGCGTTTCCGCCCGCCTGTCCGCCATCGCCCCGTCCGCCACCCTGGCCGTCGACGCCAAGGCCAAGGCCCTCAAGGCCGCCGGCCGCCCGGTCATCGGCTTCGGTGCCGGAGAGCCCGACTTCCCCACCCCCGACTACATCGTCGAGGCCGCCGTCGCCGCCGCGAAGGACCCGGCCAACCACAAGTACTCCCCCGCCAAGGGCCTGCCGGTCCTGCGCGAGGCCATCGCCGCCAAGACGCTGCGCGACTCCGACTACGAGGTCTCCCCCGACGACATCCTGGTGACCAACGGCGGCAAGCAGGCCGTTTTCCAGGCCTTCGCCGCGCTCATCGACCCCGGCGACGAGGTCCTGCTGCCCGCTCCCTACTGGACCACCTACCCCGAGGCCATCGCCCTGGCCGGGGGCACTACCGTGGAGGTCTTCGCCGGCGCGGACCAGGACTACAAGGTCAGCGTGGACCAGCTCGAGGCCGCTCACACGGAGCGCGCCAAGGTGCTACTGCTGTGCTCGCCGTCGAACCCGACCGGCTCGGTCTACACGCCAGAAGAGCTCACCGCCATCGGCCAGTGGGCGCTGGAGCACGGCATCTGGGTCATCACCGACGAGATCTACGAGCACCTCCTCTACGACGGCGCCCGGGCCGCGCACGTCGTCAAGCTGGTTCCCGAGCTGGCCGAGCAGACGATCGTCCTCAACGGCGTGGCCAAGACCTACGCCATGACCGGCTGGCGCGTGGGCTGGATGATCGGCCCGAGTGACGTCATCAAGGCCGCCACCAACTTCCAGTCCCACCTGACCTCCAACGTCGCCAACGTCTCGCAGCGCGCGGCGCTGGCGGCCGTCAGCGGCGACCTGGCCGCCGTCGAGCAGATGCGTGCCGCCTTCGACCGGCGCCGGCGCACCATGGTGGAGATGCTCTCGCAGATCAAGGGGTTGACCGTGCCCGTGCCGCGCGGCGCCTTCTACGCCTACCCCAGTATCGAGGGGCTGCTCGGGCGCACGCTGCGCGGCACCGAGATCGACACCTCCGCCACGCTGGCCGCGCTCATCCTCGAGCACGCCGAGGTCGCCGTTGTTCCCGGTGAGGCCTTCGGGCCCTCGGGCTTCCTGCGGCTGTCCTACGCGTTGGGCGACGACGACCTGGCCGAGGGCGTCGGCCGGGTCCAGACGCTCCTGGCCGAGGTCGAGTAGCACCGGCCCCCGTTTCTTGTCCCGAGCCGGGCATGTTTCGCCGAGACCGACAGAATTTCTGTGGGGCACCGCGAAACATGCCCGGCTCGGCGTTTGATACCAATGTGGTTGCGGACGGGTCTTCCGCATCCTGACGGGACCTATCATCCGATTTGTGCCCGCTCACACTCCCGACGATGAACGTCGTGCCGCCGATCCCAGTACCGAGCCCGAGGTGCTGGAGTACCTCGCCAGGGCCTTTCCTGATCTGCGGCCCGTTGTCGCCGCCAATCCCGCGCTCCCCGCGGTGCTGCGCGAGCAGGTTCTCCAGATGGGCGCGGGCGACTTGTCTCAGGTGTCACCCACGTCCCCGGTGAGCGCGACGACCGCGTCCGGCTCGGTCCGCCTCAGGACGGCTGAGACCGCGGCCCTGCCCTCCGCCTCGACCGCCGACTACAGCTTCTCGCCGTACACCGTCTCCCCGTGCACCGAGACTCCTGTGGGAACGACGGCGCAGACGGTTCCTCAGACGGTGGTCCTGGAGACCTCACCGGCGATGCCGACGACGATGTACCCGCTACCGGCATCGGGGCCGAACCGGCCGGATCCAGGGCCCGCGCCAGCACCGGTGGCTGCGCAGGCACCGCCTGTCGATCCGTCTGCGCCCCGTTCCAGATCTCACAACGGACTGATAGCCGCTCTGGTCATCACGCTGGTCCTGGCCGTCGCCACTGCCGGGACCTTCGCCGGTATGCTGCTGGCGAATCAGGGTCGGCAGTCGGAGACGAGGATGGTTTCAGGCGCTTCCGCGGCAGCAGCCCCCGCCCAGACCGAGGGCACCTCGGCGGGGCAGGCCACCCAGCCCACCGCGGACGCCACCACCGAGGCCGGGGCGGCGCCGATGCCCTCCAACGGACCGACTCTTCCCCCGCAGGCTCAGACGTACTCCTACCAGTACGTGGACACTCCGTCGAAGAACATCTCCTGCGTGCTCTACGACGAAGGGGTCGGCTGCTCCATCCTGGAGCGGAGCTACGCCTCCTCCGGGATGCAGGACTGTCCCGATCGGGAGTTCTCCATCGTGGCGCTCGCCGGCCGAACCGAGGTCCGCTGCGGAGAGGAGTACCTGGGACAGCCGGGCGACACCTTCCACACGCTCCAGTACGGGGAGACCACGGTCTTCTCCGACTACGCCTGCGCCTCGCAGTCCAAGGGGATGACGTGCTGGAACACGATCACCGGCCGCGGATTCACCATCTCCAGAGAGTCGCACATCAGTTTCTGACCACCCCGAGCCGGGCATGTTTCGCCGAGACCGACAGAGTTTCTGTGGGGCAGCGCGAAGAATGCCCGGCTCGGCGTGAAGTCGGCGAACTCAGTGGGCCCCGCGGCGGGCCTGGATCTCGCGGCCCTGCGCCAGCCAGGTCTCAGCACGGGCCAGGCGTCCCTCGGCGTCGGGGCGCCAGGGGCCGCCGTCCTCGCGGCGGGCGCCGGCCACCAGGGACAGGACGACGCCGGCGCACCGGGCTCGCAGCGAGACCGGGTCCACCTGCTGCTCGGCCATGCGGGTCCAGGTCTCCAGGATGGGGCGAAGCTTCGGGTAGAGGCGGGTGCCAGGTGGTCCAGGACGCTGACGTGCCCCAGAAGGCAGGCCAGGTCGTCGACCCGGTAGCCGGGCCCCAGGGAGTCGACATCGAGCAGGCTGGTGACGTTCTCACCCTCCATGAGGACGTTCGCCTCGTAGAAGTCGCCATGGACCGGGACCGGTCTGCCGGCGTCGGAGGCGGCCATGAGCTGCTCGACCCCTCGGCCACGGCCCGGGCGCGAGCGGCGTGCTCGGGCAGGACCGTGGCGGCGGCGTGCGCGTAGTGGCGGGCCCGCTCGGACCAGGCGGCGTGTGCGGGCAGCTGCATGGCGCTGGCCGGCAGGGCGTCCAGCAGGGAGATGAGGCCGTTGAAGACGCGCTCGCTGCGCGAGACGCTCATGCCCTGGGACAGCAGGCCGGACAGGGCCACACCCCGGCCGGTGGACAGCAGCACGAGCCCATCAGGGTCCTCGCGCAGGGACCTCGGGCGCCGGGCACGCCGGAGGCAGTCAGCAGGCGGTGGCGCTGGGCGAAGGAGGGTGCCTGGCTCGGGCGCAGGACCTTGGCGTAGGCAGTGGTCTCGTCAGGGAAGGTGGCACGCACGACGGCGCGGCGTGTGGGTCGGTAGGCGACCATCGTGGCCTTGACCTGGGTACCGATCCGGGCCGAGAGCAACGAGGGGGTGCAGGCCACCACCAGCCCCGGAAGCTCGGGGTCGGCCGGGTGGCGCCACACGTGGACCGCGGGGCCGTCCCCGCCGGTGGGGGCCACCCGCGTCAGCCCCGGGGCGTGCGGGTTGGACAGGCGCGCCGTCGTGGCGCACAGGTACTCAGTGGTGGAACGCCCGTTGGGCGCGACGACAACGGCCGTGTACCCCACCGACACACCCGCACCGGGGCGGTGATGGACCGAGTGGACCTCCCAGCTGGCCAGGCGCTGGCCGGCCGGGGCGAGGGCGGCGGAGAGCACGGACGAGGCGCGCGGCCCCGTCAGCAGAGCCACCTCCTCGGGCTCCTGGGACGCCGACGAGTGGTTCATGACAGTTAGTCTGCCCCACCCACCTGATGGTTCGCCGCTAAATCGGCCTCTGGTGTTCGGCAACAGCGGAAGCGACAGTCGGCTCGCCGCACCGGGACGATTCAACAGAGGCGAATTTTGCCTCTCGCGCAGCACATCTGTCACTTCGGGAGACTTTTAGGCCGAGTTGGAGCACGCTCGCCGGCCCCACGGATCCCATCCGCGCAGGTCCCAGCGTTCTCCCCTCACCGGAAACACCTGCCGAACCCCGGAAAGGCCTCCCATCGTGACACGGCGAGCGTCATCGGTCGCGCGCAGAGACGTTGCGGGTGAGGAGGTCGGCGGGCACGTGGAAGAATCCACCCATGCGCGACCTCGCCACCCTGCCCAAGGCGCATCTGCACCTGCACTTCACGGGGTCGATGCGCCTGGACACCCTCATCGAGCTGGCCTCGTCCTCGCGCACGCGCCTGCCCTCCAGCTTCCTGGACGGCGATCCCCTGCGCGTGCCCGCCGACCGGCGCGGCTGGTTCCGCTTCCAACGCGCCTACGACACGGCCCGGGCCCTGGTGCGCACCGAGGAGGTCATGCGCCGCATCGTCCTGGAGGCTGCGCTCGATGACGCCGCCGAGGGCTCGCTCCGCCTGGAGATCCAGGTCGACCCCACCAGCTACGCCCCCTTCGTCGGAGGGATCACCCCCGCCCTGGAGATCATCCTCGACGCCGCCAAGCAGGCCACCGCCCTGACCGGCGTGGAGGTGGCCGTCATCGTGGCGGCCTCCCGGATGCGCCACCCCTTGGATGCCCGCACGCTCGCCCGCCTGGCGGTGCGCTACGCCGGGGATCAGCCGGGAGAGGTGGTCGGCTTCGGCCTGTCCAACGACGAGCGCGCCGGACGGACCGCCTCCTGGGAGCGGGCCTTCGCCATCGCCCGCCGGGGAGGGCTCGCCTCCATGCCGCACGGCGGCGAGCTCCTGGGACCCGACCACCTGCGCGACGTCGTCTCCGCACTCGGTCCCACACGGCTGGGCCACGGGGTGCGCGCCGGAGAGGACCCCGAGCTGCTGGACGCGATCGTCGCCGCCGGCATCAGCCTCGAGGTCTGCCCCGCCTCCAACGTGAGCCTGGGCGTCTACCGCAGCCCCGACAACGTCCCCCTGCGCACACTCATGAGTCACGGCGCGCAGATCGCCCTGAGCGCCGACGACCCGCTGCTCTTCCAGTCCCGGCTCGTCAACCAGTACGAGATCGCCCGGGCCCTGGGCTGTGACGACGTCGAGCTGGCCGAGCTGGCCCGCGCCTCGATCCGCGCCTCACTGGCCTCGCCGACGGCCAAGCGGGCCTGGCTGGCCGAGGTGGACGTCTGGCTGGCGGCTCCCGACCCGGCCACGTGTCCCGAGACCGACTGAGCCGAGGCCTCCAGCCCGCTTGAGCCGGGCGTCTAGAAGCCGACCTGGACGGGTTCGGGCACGAGGGTGACGCCGTAGCGATCACGGACACCGGCCACCACCGTGTCGCGCAGGCGTGCCAGGTCCGCACCGGTGGCGCCGCCCCGGTTGGTCAGGGCCAGGACGTGCTTGGTGGACAGCCCGGCCGGAGCCCCGGCCTCCACCGTGAAGCCCTTGGCGAATCCGGCGTGGTCGATGAGCCAGGCGGCGCTGGTCTTGACCAGGCCCTCGACGACGGGGGCCTCCTTGGTGCCGAGCACCACCTGGGAGTGGTCGGTGACCGGGTAGCGAGGGGCGTCCTCGGGCAGGAGCTCGGCCTCGGCCGTGGTCTGGATCGGGTTGGTGAAGAAGGAGCCGGCCGACCAGGTGTCATGGTCCGCGCTGTCCAGGACCATCCCCTTGGAGCGGCGCAGCTCAAGGACCGCCTCGCGCAGCTCGCGCTCGGGCACGCGCTCGCCCAGCTCGACGCCGAGGGCGCCGGCCAGCTGGGAGTAGGCGACCCGGGAGGACAGGGAGCCCTGCCGCACGGCGAAGGTGGCGTCCAGGACCACCCAGCGTCCGGTCGGGCCCCACAGACGCCCGCCGCCGACCTCCGCGTCGGTGAGGGACTGCTTGAGGCGGGAGTCGCGGTAGGCCAGTCCCAGCTCGCCCAGGGCCAGCCACACCACCCGGTTGCGCAGGCGGTCCCAGGCTCGCACGCTGGCGATGAGCTCGGCGACCTCGGCGCCGTAGGCCCCGATGTTCTGCACCGGGGCGGCCCCCACCGTGCCGGGGATCCCGGACAGGGGCGCGAACCCGGCCCACTGGCTGGCGATGGCCTCGCGCACCAGGTCGTCCCAGGTGGTGCCGGCGGTGGCCGTCACCTCGACGCCGCCGCACATCGAGTCCGAGACGAGCGAGACCTCGGCGCGGGCGTCGCGGATGACGAGCCCGTCGAAGCCTGCGTCGGAGGCCATGATGTTGGAGCCGCCGCCGACGACGAGGACGGGCGTGCCCGCGGCATCGGCCTCGCGGATCGCCTCGGTCAGCTCACTCTGGGTGGCGGCCTCGACGTAGGCGCCCACCGGACCGCCCACACGCAGAGTGGTCAGCTCGGCCAGGCTGCTCGGCCAGGTACCGGTCCCGGACGCGCGCGCCAGGGCCTGAACGGGTTCGGGCCAGGCGGACGGGTCGACGTCGGCGCTCAGCGGGACGGTGCAGTCGCCCTCCAGCGTCGGCGGCTCGGCCAGCGACGCTGTCGACGTTCCGATCGACGGCTCAGCACCAGTGCGGTCATCGGGGGTGTTGGTCAAGGGCGGCCTCCACTCTTCCTGGTCGGTTCCTCATGAGAGACAAGCAGGGCCCCGCTCACACCAGCGGTGTGCACGGAGCCCCAAGGCGCGGGCGGGCCGCTCGCCTCACTTCTTGTTACGACGCTGGTGACGCGTCTTGCGAAGCAGCTTGCGGTGCTTCTTCTTGGCCATGCGCTTGCGGCGCTTCTTGATAACGGATCCCATGAGATCTCCTCGCAGTTCGCTTCGTAGTGCCCGCAGGCCCTCCCTGCGAGCCGAGGCAGGCCGGCGAGGGTTATGCCATGGGGCAGTTGGTCGGCGCGTGAGGCTCAGCGGCCGACCACGCAGATGACCGCCTGAGTCTAGCGGGTCCTAGGACCCTGATGCCTCCGACGCGTCGTGGCCCCAGTCACCCAGACCGGCGGCCAGGTACTCGTGAACGGCGCGCTCGGGGACGCGGAAGGAGCGGCCGACCTGCATCGCGGGCAGGTCGCCGGAGTGCACCATCCGGTAGACAGTCATCTTGGACACGCGCAGCATCGCCGCCACCTCGGCCACGGTGAGGAAGGAGGGGGCGCCGGAGGCGCTGGGGGACGTGGGAAGGCCCGGTGCCATGAGCTCAGGTCCGTTCGTTGCGGGAGGCCCCGTGGGGCAGGAACACCGCCAATATAACGCCGCATCAGCCATCGCACAGGATTTCTCGGACCCCAATCGCCACACGCGTCGCATTTCACACTGGGACATCAATACTCGCTGTCGCAACTTCCGTCATCTGCTCCTCCCTGATCGCGCGCCACCAACGTCTTCGCCACCCCAGAGGCCGGACGTGCGGCTGACACACCCGGGTCTCAGCGCCCGGGAACGTGACGAGGCCGCATCGACAGGACCACAATGGCGACCGTGCCCCAGACAGACACCGCAGACGAGCCTGACCCCCAGAGCGGACCACGCAACGGATCCCGTGCCGGCGGGCATCGACAGGCCCACTGGCACGCCCCGCTCGTGGGCGTCGTCGGCCGTCCGTGGAAGCGGCACAAGAAGCGCCCGGCTGGAGACACCGGGGCGACGACGTCGACGAGCCACCTCTCAGGCTGCCCACGCCGAGCACCGAGCCGAGCGGGCTGCGTCGCCTGCTCCGCCATATCGAGCCGCTCAGCCAGATCGCGCGGGCGGCCAGGTTCTACCCGGCCCGGCTGGCGGTCATCGTGTTCGCGGCCATCATTATCGTGGTGACCGCGCTGCTCAGCCTTCCCATCGCCACGACGAGCGGGAGTCGTGCAGACTTCGTCGACGCCCTGTTCACCGCCACCTCGGCGGCGTGCGTCACGGGCCTGAGCACTGTGGACACGGCCACCTACTGGTCCACCTTCGGGCACGTCGTCATCATCCTGGCCGCCGCCGTGGGCGGCCTGGGCGTCATGACCCTGGCCTCACTGCTGTCCCTGGCAGTGTCTCGGCACGTGGGCCTGACCCAGCGGATGCTGGCGGCCTCGGAGAACCAGTCGCGCCTGGGCGAGGTGGGACGCCTCCTTCGCGCCGTCATCTACACGGCCACCGGCTGCGAGCTCGTCCTCACACTCATGCTGCTGCCCCGCTTCCTGGGCCACGGCCTCGATGTGGGGCACGCCCTGTGGTACGCGGCCTTCATGGGGCTGTCGATCTTCAACAATGCCGGCTTCGTCATCATGCCCGAGGGCCTGGGCGCCTACGCCACCGACTGGTGGATCGGCCTGCCGATCATCCTGGGGACCTTCATGGGGGCGGTCGGCTTCCCCGTCATCCTGGACATCACGGGCCGACGGCGCAGGCCCCGGACATGGAGCCTGCACACGAAGCTGACCCTGACGACCTACCTGGCCCTCACGGTCACCTCGACCGTCGCCATCGCCACCTTCGAGTGGAACAACCCGCTCACCTATGGGGCGCTGCCCACGGGCGGCAAGATCATGACCGCCCTCATCAACGGCGTCAACGCCCGCTCCTCGGGGCTGTCCACGATCCCGCCCGAGCACATGCACGAGGCCACCTGGTTCCTCCAGGACGCCCTCATGTTCGTCGGCGGCGGCTCGGCCTCGACGGCCGGCGGCATCAAGGTGACGACCTTCGCGGTCCTGCTCCTGGCGATCCTCGCCGAGGCTCGCGGCGACCAGGACATCGAGGCCTTCGGGCGGCGCATCACGCCCTCGACCGTGCGTCTGAGCGTGGCGGTGGCCTTCATCGGCTCCAGCGTCATCGGGCTCGCCACGCTCCTGCTCCTGCAGATGACCAACCTGTCCCTGGACCGGATTCTCTTCGAGGTCATCAGCGCGTTTGCGACCGTGGGCCTGTCCACGGGCATCACTCCCACCCTTCCCGCGAGCGCCAAGTACGTCATCGTGGCGCTCATGTTCGTCGGCCGCGTGGGCACGATGACGGCGGCCAGCGCCCTGGCACTGCGCGAACGGCGCCGTGTCATCCGGATGCCCGAGGCCAGCCCGATGATCGGTTAGCGCCCGCCGACCCCTTCGGCACTCACTCACCCCAATGGCCCGCAGACACCAGCGGGAACGATCAGGTCCCTTCGGGATCCGGCCTGTCCGGGGCGAGCAGGTGCCCGAGGGTCGCGGCCGCACTCTCCACATCCGCGCGGCCGGTGATGAGCTGCTCGACGATGAGGCCGAAGGACACGCTCTGGATCAGGGAGGCCAGCTGCTCGGGGTTCAAGCGAGCGGAGATCGTTCCGGCCCTCTGCCCGTTGCGGCACAGGCTGATGAGACCGCTGCGGATGTCGTGGTAGTTCTCCTGGACCATGACGCGCATCTCGGGGTCACGGGTCAGCTCACCCCAGGCGTGGTAGGCCAGTGGCGCCCAGGCGCTCAGTCCGACGTCGTCAGCATCCTTGCGGACCTCGCCTCGCCGAGCGGAGGCCCGCCGTAAGGTGGAGGTGGCCTCGTCGGCGTGCCGCTCGATGTCGTCGCGCTCGAAATTGAGCAGGACGAGCGCCTCAATGAAGACCCGCCCGAAGTCGGGCGGCTCCTCGGACTCGGCGAGATGCTTGATCCGCTCGACGAGTGGCCCCATCCGCCGGGTCAGGACCTCACGCACAAGAGAGCGCTTGCCCTCGGGGAAGTAGCGGTACACGGTCGACGAGGACATCCCGGCTGCGGCAATGACCTCATCCATGGATGTGGCCTGGAAGCCGCTGCGGGCGAAGCACTCCTCGGCGGCCTGCAGGATTCGGGCTCTTTGGCGCTCCCGGTGAGCGGCGGTCACTCGTGGCATGAACTCAGGATAAGCGACTCAGAACACCTCAAATCGAAACGATCGTTGTTGACTGACTGCCACGCACTCCCTAGACTTCCGAGCGCAAACGAAAACGATTATTTTGATGTGGAGGTCGCAATGACATCCTCAGTGGCATCCGCTCTCAAGGAGCGGACCGAGTCGACACAGGAGACACAGGAGGAGACGACCGTCATGACCGCGCGGCGGCCGGGCCGCCGCGCGGTCATGGTCAGCGCCGTCCTCACCCAGCTGATGATCGTCCTGGACCTGACGATCATCGCCATCGCCCTGCCTCGGATGCAGGACGACCTGGGAATGACCGTGTCCCAAAGCCCGTGGACGGTCACCGGCTACAGCCTGGCCTTCGGTGGCCTGGTGCTCTTCGGGGGAAGACTCTGTGCCGTGGCGGGCATCCGCCGCTCGTACCAGGCGGGACTGCTCGGCTTCGGGATCGCCAGCCTGGTGGCCGGGATGGCGGCATCCTTCCCGATGCTGCTGATCGCCCGCGTGGCCCAGGGCTGCTTCGGCGCCCTGCTGGCCCCACCTCGCAGGCGCTGCTGAACGTCACCTTCACCGAGCGCACTGAGCGCGAGCGGGTCTTCGCGATCTTCGGCGCCACCGGCGGGCTGGGCGCAGCCGTCGGACTGCTCGTCGGCGGGGCGCTGACCGACTGGCTCAGCTGGCGCTGGGCGCTCTACATCAACATCTTCCTGGCCGCTGCGGCCCTGCTCATCGGGCAGCGCAGCCTGCCTCCGGCCGATCATCGAGACCGCGGCTCGCGCATCACTGATGACCTGAGCGGCCTGGTCCTGGGCTGCGGGGCCTGCTTCAGCGCCGTCTACGGCCTCGACCGGGCCCAGCAGACCTCCTGGACCTCGATGTCGACCGTCACCTGGCTGGCGCTCGGCGGAGTCGCCGCGGTGCTGTTCGTGGTCCGCGAGCACTTCGCGAGCCGCCCGGTGCTGCCCCTGTCGATGATGGCACTACCGGTGCGGGCGGCCTCCTACGCCACGCAGTTCATCGCCGGCGCCGCACAGATGGGGGCGATCATCTACCTGACCTACTACATGCAGAACCACCTCGGCTACTCGCCCTTCAAGAGCGGAGTCGTCTTCCTCCCGATGGTCCTCTCCCTGATCGCGACCGCGATCCCGGCCGGACGCGTCATCGTGCCCAGGCTCGGGGCGCGCGGTACCCTGCCACTGGGGTGGCGGTACTGGCAGGTTCCTTCCTCATCCTCTCGCGCATGACGACGGATTCGACCTACTCCCAGGTCGCCCTGCCCGGCCTCATCGTCTTCGGGATCGGCCTGGGGCTGACGATGCCGGTCACCTTCAACTCCGGCACGCGCGGGGTGGACGCGAAGCAGACCGGACTGGCCTCGGCGATCCTGAGCGCGGCCCAGCAGATCGGCGGTTCCTTCGGAGTGGCACTCATGACGTCCTACGCCACCCAGCACGCCGAGGACTACGTGACCGAGCACACCGAGGAGGTCAAGGCGGCCGCCATGGAGGCGATGATGCGGGCTCAGGCCCTGCCGCAGTCGCCTGCGGGCAAGCAGATCATCGAGACCCTCCGGGGCCAGCTCATCGACCGGGCGCAGATCGAGGCTTACTCCGGCGGCTTCACGATGATGGCCTGGGTCCTGGCCGGGGCCACGATGGTGCTGGTGGCCTGCGGGATCGGCCTGAGCATCCGACGTCGCCGCGCGCGGTAGCGTAGGAGGCACCGTCCCACGGCCGACCTCAGGAGACCTCATGCCCGCCCCGCCCTCGCGCACCGACTCCACGCTCGTCATCGGGCTGGGACGCTTCGGCTCCGCCGTCGCCGCCACCCTTGACCGGCTCGGGCGAGAGGTCCTGGCCGTCGAGGCCAATCCCGCGATCGTGCGCCAGTGGACCGGCCGCATCCCCCTGGTGGAGGCCGACGCCACGGACGTGGAGGCCCTCGAGCAGCTGGGCGCCACCGAGTTCGGCACGGCGGTCGTGGGGGTGGCGACCTCCCTGGAGGCCTCCGTCCTCATCACCGGCAACCTCGTGGACCTGGAGACCCCCCAGATCTGGGCCAAGGCCATCTCCCGCGCCCACGGTCGCATCCTGAGACGCATCGGCGCCCACCACGTCGTCTACCCCGAGTTCGACGCCGGTCAGCGCGCCGCCCACCTGGTCTCGGGGCGCATGCTCGACTACATCGAGATGGAGAAGGGCGGCTTCACCATCGTCAAGATGCGCCCGCCCACGGAGCTGCACGGCTTCACCATCGGTCAGTCCAAGGTGCGCTCACGCTACGGGGTGACGGTCTTCGGCCTCATGAGCCCGGGCGAGCCCTTCGAGTACGCCACCCCGGACACGCTGGTCTCGGCCGAGGACGTGCTCGTCGTCGGCGGGGACGCCGCCCTCCTGGAGCGCTTCGCCAACCGCCCCTGAGCGGCGCGAGCCTCTCAAGGCCCTGAGAGGGCTCTCAGAAGGCGCAGACCTGGGAGCGCTTGGCCTCGGCGGCGCCGTCGACCTCTGTGACCACAGCCGACAGGTCCTTACCGATCCCGGCGGCGCCGTAGGCACCGAGCAGCCCCTCGACGAAGGGGGCCGCGGAGAGCCGAACCCGCTCGGCGACGGCCGGGTCGAGCATCTCCAGGGCCATCTCGACGCTCATGATGCCGCTGCCCAGGTCCGCCAGGACCAGGACGCCGTCGCAACGGTCGGCGAGCCGCTCGACAGCGGAGACAACGGCACCGGGGTCGGTACCCAGCTCGCCGTCTGCGAGCCCTGCGGCCAGCTCGACGGGGACGTCGACGGCCACGATGAGCCGGCGCGCCAGGTCGAGCGCGGCCTCGGCCAGGGCGCGGGAGTGGGAGACCAGGACGATGCCGACGCTCGCAGCCGTACTGCTCGGCTCTGCCGGCTGAGGCCCGACGGGGCTCACCGGGCTCACACAGTCCTCCCGGAGACGACGTCGTCGAGGGCGGCCAGGATGAGGGCGGTCGAGGCGGCACCGGGGTCGATGTGCCCTGCCGAGCGCTCCCCCAGGTAGGAGGCCCGTCCCTTGGTGGCCACCATGGGCTTAGTGGCGTCGCGTCCCTCGGCCGCGGCCCTCGCCGCGGCGGAGACGCCCGCGGCGAGGTCGTCGGGGTGGGCTCGCAGCGCCTCGAGGGCCGGGCTCCAGGCGTCGAGCATGGTCTTCTCCCCGGTGGTGGCACGGCCTCGCGCTGCGATGCCGCCGATCCCGGCCCCCAGGCCGGCCGCGAGCGCCGGGGCGTCGATGCTGTCCTGACCCGACAGGGCGCCGCCGGTGCGCAGGAAGAAGGTGCCGTACAGGGGGCCGGAGGCGCCCCCGACCGTGGAGACCAGGGTCATGCCGACCTTCTTGAGCAGCGCGTCGGCGCCGGCGAAGTCACCGGCCTCGACCGCGTCGACGGCGGCTGTCAGGCCGCGCTTCATGTTGGTGCCGTGGTCGGCGTCGCCGATGGCGGCGTCCAGGTCCGTGAGCTCCTCGGCATGCTCAGTGACGAGCTCGGCGGTGCGGCGCACCCAGGCCTCCAGGTCCGTCACCGTCAACGCCTGACGGGCGTTTGTCGCTTCTTCCGTCATATTGTTTCTCCTCCTTGAGTCTCCTTGGACGCCCGTACCGCCTGGGCGTCTTGATGGCACCGGTCCCTCAGACGCCCCAGCGCAGGCCGGGGGTACTCACGGGGGCGTCCCACAGGCGCAGCAGCTCGGCGTCGGCGCGCACCAGGGTCAGGGAGCAGCCGGCCATGTCGAGGCTGGTGATGTAGTTGCCCACGAGGTTGCGGGCCACCGTGATCCCGGCGGCCTCAAGGAGGCGGGCGATCTCCCTGTACATGAGGTAGAGCTCGAGCAACGGGTGGCGCCCATGCCGTTGACCATGGCGATGACGCCCTCGTCGGGGCCGGCCGCGTCGGGCAGCCCGGCCAGCTCAGCTAGGACGGGGTGACGAGGCGCTCGGCGACCTCGGCGGCGGGGGCGATCTTCTCACGGTGGCGACCGGGCTCACCGTGGATGCCGATACCGATCTCCATCTCGTCGGCCGGCAGGTCGAAGGAGGGCTTGCCATTGGCCGGAACGGTGCAGGAGGTCAGGGCCATGCCCATGGAGCGGCCGGCGGCGTTGACGCGCGCGGCGACGGCCGCAACCTCATCCAGCGGGCGGCCCTCCTCCGCGGCGGCGCCGGCGATCTTCTCCACCATGACGGTCACGCCCACGCCGCGCCGTCCAGCGGTGTAGAGGGAGTCCTCGACGGCGACGTCGTCGTTGGTGACGACGCTGGCGACCTGGATGCCGGAGTCGGCGTCGACGATCTCGGCGGCCATCTCGAAGTTCATGACGTCGCCGGTGTAGTTCTTGACGATGTGCAGGACGCCGGCGCCGCGGTCGACGGCGGTGGTGGCGGCGACCATCTGGTCGGGGACCGGGGAGGTGAAGATCTCACCGGCGCAGGCGGCGTCGAGCATGCCGGTGCCCACGAAGCCGCCGTGGAGGGGCTCGTGCCCGCTGCCGCCGCCGGAGATGATGGCGACCTTGCCCTCCTCCTTGCGGTGGCGGCGGTAGATGATGTGCTGGTCGAGGTCGACCTCGAGCTCGTGGGGGTGGGCCGCGGCCATGCCCCGCAGGGCGTCCGTGACCACGTTGTCAACGGAGTTGATGAGTTTCTTCATGACACTGACGCTACCGCGACATGGGCCGGCTTGTACCGCCAGAGGTCCCACGAACCCTGGTCCGTGCACATCGGTGCAGGTCAGAGACCTCTTGTCGGAACGGATACACATCGGGGCGCTCGACAGGACGGGCGGGGTGCCGGCACCATAGTTCGTCCAACGCAGAGCTGCAGACGCATTCATGCGAGCGCAACCACCAGGACACCTGAGCATCGCCCGTAGATATTCTGGAGACTATCTGGGGAGGGGCTTTTTCTGAGGCATCCTCACATCGGTTGCGGGCAGGATAGGAGCATGGATCTGTCCGTTGTCGCCGTCGTGGCCTCCATCGCAGCCGGTGTCTCCATCCTGGTCGCCATTGCTGCCGTCTTCGCCGCGCGGCGCTCGACGGCGCACGCGGATCTGGCCCTCAAGGAAGCCTCACGGATCTCCCGGGCCAGCATCTCGCGGATCAATGAGGTCCAGTCCGAGGCGAGCTCGGCCCGTGTGGCGGCGCGCCGCGCCGCCGAGCGGCTGCGTTCCATGACCAAGGAGCGTACGACGCCGGACAGCGTTGCCGCCTACCGGGTATTCCTGCGGGAGGTCGTCGAGGACTCCAAGCACCTGCTGGGTCCCGAGGGCACGGGGACGATGAAGAACGAGGCGCTGGACCGGCTGCGGGTGGGGGCGCTCCTGGGCGGCTCTGACGAGGTGCTGCGAGCGCTGAGGAACTTCGCCCTCCTGCGCACCCAGCGGCCCGAGGCTCCGTGGCCCAGCGCCTACGCCATGGCCTATGCGCGCCTGCAGTCCGACCTCGTCACCGCGATCCGCAACGACCTGGGCTCCTCTGAGGAGTCCCTGACAGCCGACCAGATCTGGGGCGCGGTCAACGCCCGCTGCGTCAACCCCGCCTTCCGGCTGGCGCTGCTGAGCCCCCTGGAGGACGTGCTGCGCAACGCCGGACAGATCCCGCCCACTACGACCTCGTCCACATCACCAAACCCGCCGACTACCCGAGTCTCGCCGGATCCACCGCTGCCACTGGGTCCACGAACCCTACGAACGCCGGCGCCACCGGCGCCGCCTCCTCCGAGACCCGACGGCGCTCGCGACGGGCGCAGAGTCGGATGGCGCGGGAGGCCTCGGCGGCGGCGACTGAGACGGCTGAGACGGCTGAGCCACCGGCAGCGGCAACGACAGCGAAGACGACGACCGGCCGCACGCTGCCCGACTCGTCCGACATCGTGTGGGCCCCACTCAGCCCTGGACGCAGAGGCGCGCACGCAGCGGCCGCTGAGACTCCCACGGCAGCTCACCCGCAGACCCCTGCGGCGAGTCCCGCGGCCCCCGGGCGTGAGCCGACGGCCGATCCAGCCGCCTCGGCGGCTCCTTCTGCCGGCGCCTGGGCTCAGGCTGTTGCGGCTCAGCAAACACCGCTCCCGCAGAACGCCCCTCGCACTGAGCCGGCTCAGCCACAGTCTGCAAGCCCGACGAGCCACCGGGGGTCCGAGGCTCGAGGCAGCGCCTCCGGGGCCTTCGAGGACCCGACACCCAGCCGTATCTCCCGGCATCGACGCGGTCAGGACCCCATCCCACCCCATCCACGCAGACGGCTGCCGTACCAGGGACGGCGACGGCCTCGACGACGGTTGTCACCGCAGCAACGGCCTCAATGTCCTCGGCGGCTCCGACCTCAAGGGGGCCAACGGCGTCGGCCAGCACGGAGGAGACAGAGTCCGTCTTCGCAACGGCCTTCCCCGAGGCTCTCACCGTGAGCCGTGCAGCTGCACCGGTTGCCTCAGGAGCTCCGGATGCGCCCGGGGCACCTGCCGCATCCACCGACCCACCGGCCGCGGCTGCCGCGCAGCCCGCGACGACACAGCCGGCCCCCGGCCGCACCCGTGCGAGCTCACCGTCCGCGTCCCCGACCGCCTCACCGAAGGCCACGGCGGTGGCAGCCCGCACGGTCACGGTGCCCACGGGTCCTCAGCAATCTCAGCCGTCTGAGCCATACACGGCCCCTGGCGCACCGGCCGCGTCCGCCCCGGCATCCGGAGCAGTGGGGGCCGGCGGCTACGGCATCGTCCCGGCTCAGGGCGCAGCCCAGCCACCCGCCCAGGCACGAGGTCAGGTACAGGGTCAAGCCAGCCTGCCCGCGTCCCAGCGGGCCGAGCAGGCTTCCGCCGTGCCCGCCGGCGCCGTCCCCGCCGTCCCCGCCAGCACCGTCGGAACCACCCGAGCCCACCGGGCGGCGACCGTCCCGGCACGTACGGCTGCACTGACAGGCCCCGCCCACGCAGCCGACTCGAAGGCGCAGGAGACCATCACCGTTCCGGCCACTCCCCGGACGGGTCACCATACGGCTTCTCACGTGATGGCCTCCTCGACGACGCCCACGACGGCGTCGGAGGCCGCACCGACGCCGGAGGCCTGGTCCCCACTCCCCCGTCCCTGCAGGACTCCACCGAGCTCCCCAGGGCACGCGGCGCCTGAACCGGCCACATCCATCGCCGGGTCCTTCTCCCCACCCCATGACGGCTTCGCACCCCGGCCCGCGTGGCAGAATCCGGGTGTGGGAGGCCGAGGGGCTTCCACGGAAGGGTTATGGCGTGAGCATTTTCGCCTGGTGCGCGATCATCGGATGCGCCATTCTCCTGGCCGGGATCCTTCTCGACGGCGTACTCGACGCGTTCCTCCCCGATGGGCTTGTGCCGGTCCTCGCTCTGCCGGTGGCGGTCTTCGGCGCCATCGGCATGGGGATGACAGCGGTGTCGGGATCGGCAGCGACGCAGGTACCGGTCGCCGTCGTGTGGGGCGTTCCCACAGCACTGGCAGTCGCCTCCGGCGCAGTCACGCGCTGGCTGTGGGAACCGTCTCAAAGCGCTCCATGCCGCTGGACACGGCTCCGCCCACCGCCGCGGAGCTGGTCGGTGAGAAGGTCACCGTCCTGTGGTGGAAGGACGGCAGCGGCGAGGTCCGCGCCATCACGCGCGGCAGCCAGCTCACCCTGCCGGCGCGCTCCGAGGAGCCGCTGCGCTCGGGCCAGAGCGCCTGGGTGCTCGACGCCGTCGACTCTACCCTGACCATCGCCCCCTGGGGAGCAGATCAGCAGCTGAGCCCACCGGGCGCCGGTGACGGGCCGCCGACTCCTGTCCCCTCCCCGCCCTGCCCACCACCCCTCCTCGTTGTCTCCCTCCCTCATCCCTGCTCCCCACAAAGAAAGGAACACCGCATGGACACAATGCTCATCGGCGCCATCGTCATCATCGTCATCATCGTGCTGCTGGTAGTCGCCTACCTGTTCAGCCGGATCGTCGTCGTCCCCTCCAACCTCACCGGTCTGATCTCCGGTTCGAACCGGGGCACGGTCAAGATCATTCACCCCGGTGGACGCGACTTCGTCCTGCCGGTCATCCAGTCCATCCAGTACCCTGCCCTTCACCCAGACCACGATCGGTTTCAAGGTCACCGCCGAGGACGAGAACAAGATCAACGTCAACGTCGCCGCTGTCGCCGCCGTCAAGGTGGGTGACTCCGACGAGCAGGTGCGCGCCGCGGCCAAGCGCTTCCTGGGCAAGGCCAACACGGACCAGGCCATCGCCGACTCCGCCCGTGAGGCGCTCATCGGCTCCCTGCGCTCGATCATCGGGCACATGACGGTCACCGACCTCATCTCCGACCGCGACGCCCTTCAGCGCAACGTCTTCGATGACGCCAAGAGCATCATGGCCAACATGGGCCTGGAGATCGACATGCTCCAGGTCTCCGAGATCACCGACGCCGGCGGTTACATCGAGTCCCTGGGTGTGCCCGAGCAGCAGCGCGTCGAGAAGGACGCCCGCATCGCCCGGGCCAACGCCGAGCGCGAGGCCCGCGACGCCGAGGTCACCTCCCGTCAGCAGATCGCCGAGCGCGAGCGCGATCTGTCCCTGCGTCAGGCCCAGCTCAAGGCCGAGACGGACAAGGCTCAGGCCGACGCCGACTCCGCCGGCCCGATCGCCCGCGCCGCCAAGGAGCGCGAGATCGCCATCATCGGGCAGGAGGCAGCCGAGGCCAAGGCCGCCCTGACCGAGCGCGAGCTCGACTCCACGGTGCGCAAGCCCGCCGACGCCGCCCGCTACCAGCGCGAGCAGGAGGCCCAGGCCTCCAAGACCGAGGCGCTGCTGCGCGCCGAGGCCGAGGCCGAGCGCACCCGGCTAGACGCCCAGGCCCAGGCCCAGGCCACCGTGGCCCGCGCGGAGGCCGAGGCCAAGGCGACCGCCGCCCGGGCCCGCGCCGAGGCCGACGCCATTGCGGCCCGAGGCCAGGCCGAGGCCGACACGATCCGCGCCGCCGGTGAGGCCGAGGCCAAGGCGATGAGTGACAAGGCCGACGCCCTGGCCAAGTACGGCGAGGCGGCCACCCGCCAGATGCTGCTGGACAGGGCCCCCGAGATCGCGCGGGCCCTGAGCGAGCCGCTGGCCAGCGTGCGTGATCTGTCGATCATCTCCACCGAGGGAGCCTCGGCCCTGCCCAAGGCCGTGGCCAGCAACGTCGAGCAGCTCGACGTCATCCTGCGCAGCCTGGTGGGCACGGGCCTGACCGACATGGTGGGTAGCCACCTGCCGGGCTCCGGCTCCTCCGAGGCGCACGGCAGCAAGGCCCCGGCCGACGTCGTCGAGCACCGGGAGGGCTGAGGCCCGGAGCAGACATCCGGCCCATCGACGAACGGGGGCATGTCACGCGTAGGGGGACAGAATCTCCGCACCCGACCGCATGACATGTCCCCGTCGCGTGCGCGGCATAGTCCTCGCTGCCGTCGGCGCCGACTGGGAACAACTGTGAACATTCGTGCGCCGGGTGTGGTGACGCCGACCAGCAGGCTCCGAAGAATCGCCAGTGACACCGGATATCACTGACGAGCAAAGGAGCGCACGCATGAGCGAGAGGATCATCCTGACCGACCTCGACGAGCAGATGCAGGAGGCGGTGGCGGACACCAGACGTCGGGTAGCCGCCCTGCACGCCGAGCTGCCCCGGTGGGGGCTGGTGGTGTGGACCGCAGGCAACGTCTCCGAGCGGGTCGTCGTCGACCGCGGTGATGGCCCGTCAAGACCGACCTGTTCGTCATCAAGCCCTCCGGCGTCTCCTACGACGAACTGACCGCGGAGACGATGGTGGTCTGCACGCTCGACGGCGAGAAGATCGACGACGGCACGCCGGCCTCCCTGACGCCCTCCTCGGACACGGCCGCGCACGCCTATGTCTACCGTCACCGCAGCGATGTCGGTGGCGTGGTCCACACCCACTCCCCCTACGCCACCGCCTGGGCCGCGCGACGCCAGCCGATCCCCTGTGCCCTGACGATGATGGGAGACGAGTTCGGCGGCGACATCCCGATCGGACCCTTCGCCCTCATCGGCGACGACTCGATCGGCCGCGGCATCGTGGAGACCCTGGAGGGTTCCAGGTCTCCGGCGGTCCTCATGGCCAACCACGGCCCCTTCACCGTCGGCAAGGACGCGCGCGACGCCGTCAAGGCCGCCGTCATGTGTGAGGAGGTCGCCCGCACGATGAGCATCGCCGAGCAGCTCGGCGATGTGAAGCCGATCCCTGCCGACATGGTGGATCGCCTCAATGATCGCTACCAGAACGTCTACGGCCAGCACTGAGCAACCAGCCTGCGGGTCGACGAGCCCGGTCACGGAGCCCGGTCACTGCCAGGACGACGACTGCGCACCGGGCCTTCGGACGGCGAGCGAGCCCGTCGAGGATCGGCTCCAGCCCGAGCTCAAACTCCTCCGTCCTGCGTTCCGCGGTGCGGGTCCTGGCTCCACATGGAGCCAGGACCCGCACATCTGTTCATGCTCCCTCGCACCCGACGGCATCGGACATGAGTCCGACGCCGTCGGAGCCCGGGCACCCCGGAGACCTCAGATGTCCTCCAGGGAGGCGCCCTTCGTCTCACGGGCGAAGAGGTAGATGATGCCTCCGGCGAAGAGCAGCACCGCGAAGATGATGAACGGCAGGAAGACCACCTCGGCGCTCAGCGCGCTGCCTCCGATGAGGGCTCCCACGAAGTAGGGGCCGACGACCTTGGCGACCGATCCGATTCCGTACCCCAGCCCCAGACCGGTGGACCGGGCCTCGGTCGGGAACTGCTCACCGCCGAAGGCGTTGAGGATGCCGAAGGCGCCGTCGCCGAACATCATGACGATGAAGATGCCCGCGAAGAACACGTAGCCGGCGTTGCCGATCTCGTCCCCGTGGACCATGCGGGTGGAGAAGGCCGCTATCAGGGCCCCGACGGCGCCGATCATGCCGCAGCCGAACATCGTCCAGCGCCGCCCGATCCGGTCGGAGATCCAGGCCGAGCCCAGGCGTCCCAGCAGGTCTCCCAGCGAGACGAGCATGAACAGGGTCGCGACCGTGCTGGCCTCGAACTTGAAGGACTGGCCCAGCAGCGTCTGTCCCCAGGACTGGACGGTGAAGGAGCCCAGGATGAAGGAGAAGGAACCGAGGGCCACGACAAGCAGCTGCTTGGGGTACTTGGTGAAGACCACTAAGTAGGATGCGGAGCTCTTGTCGGGGATGGGCGGCAGATCAGCGACCTGATCGACGGGGATCTCCATGGCCCAGGCGTAGGCGGCCCTGGCCTCCTCCTCACGTCCCCGGGACTGCAGGAAGCGCGGCGACTCCGGGACGAAGCGGGTCCAGACCAGCAGGACGATGGGGATGCAGCCGACGGCGATGAGTCCGCGCCAGCCCAGGACGTCACCGAAGTACCTGGTGACCAGCCCGCCCAGGAAGATGCCCGCGGGAATGAAGACGCTGGTGAGGCCCGCCAGGAGGCCGCGCTGCTTGGCGGGCACGAACTCCTGGACGAAGGGCACCGAGGTGATGTTCAGGCCGCCCACGCCGAACCCGACGCCGGTGCGCAGGATCGCCAGCAGGATCCAGCCGTTGACCGGGGTGACGGCCGAGGCGGCGGTGAAGACGACGAGGACGATGATGCACCAGATGAAGGCGTGCTTGCGTCCCCACACGTCGGCCATCCGCCCCCAGGTGATGGAGCCCAGGACCGTGCCCAGACCCGCTCCGGCCAGGATGACGCCGGAGTGGAAGCCGGTGAGGCTCCATCCCGGGGTCTCGATCAGCATGTTGACGATGAAGCCGATGAGGAACATGTCGAAGAACTCCGACACGTTGCCCACGATGGCCATTCCGATGAGGGACTTCTGGTGGCCGGTGAGGCGGTGGTTGTCGATCTGTTCGGGAGCGGTGCGCCCCAGCGGCGCAGCATCGTGCTCAGTATGTGTGTGGGTGCTCATGAGTGAACCAATCCTTGCAAGAAAGAGGCGCCTCAGCGCACGATGTCCGAGCCTTGGAGAGCCAGGAGATCGCCGGGGCGCACATGTGTGAGGTCGCCGTGGTGAGTCAGGGCGAGCTGGGCCACCTTGGTGCCCATCTCGATGCCGCGCCCGACGTCGCCGTCGAGCCAGCCGTGAAGCGTGCCCGCCACGAAGGAGTCACCGGCACCAGGCCGGTCGATGACCGGGACGGACTTGATCTCGTAGACGCGCTCGCCGTCGGCTTCGGTGGACAGGTAGGTGCCGGCGCGCCCGTCGGTGGACACGACCGTGGGGGCCCCGATCTCCTCGCGCAGGGCCCGGCACACGTCCACACCCTGGCCCGGGATGCCGAAGACGATACCGGCATCGGTTCGCGAGCAGAAAAGGATCGAGGCGCCCCTGGCGATCGGCTCCAGGACGGCCCGCGCCTGCTCGCCGTCCCACAGCAGGGGAGCGGAAGTTGACGTCGAGGGCGACGTCGACGCCCCGGTCGCGGGCGGCGTCGGCGACGTAGCGCACCACGCGGGCGGTCCGGGGGGTCAGGGCCGCGGTGATCCCGGTGAGGAAGACCAGGCGGGTGTCGAGCAGGGCGTCCCAGTCGAACTCCTCGGGGACGATGCTGCGGAAGGGCGTGTACTCGCGGTCGTAGGTGACCTTGCCCGGCAGCGGGAACTCGCCCGGCTCGAGGAAGTAGAGGGCGACGCGGCCCTCGTCGGTCATGACGACGTGGCTCATGTCCACGCCGACGGCGGAGTACTCCAGGGCGATGCGGTCGGACAGCTCGCCGCGGGGCAGCTTGGTGGTCCAGGCGGTGGCGCGGCCGAGCTCGGACAGGAGTCCGGCGACGTTGGCCTCGGAGCCGGCGGCGGTCATGCGCAGGGACCGGGCGGTGGCCAGGCGGTCCCCGCGCTCGCAGGTCAGCCGGATCTGTCCCTCGCCGATGGTCGTCAGGTCGTACCTCATTGTCGATTCTCCTCTGCGGCGGCAACGGTGCCGCTCGTGGTTCGGGGGTGGTGGTTCGGGTGCTCTTGTACGGTCCGGTGGATTGTGAGGCGGTCAGGAGGCGATGGGATCCGGATCTTGCGGGGGCGCGCCTAGGGAGCCTCGACGATGAGGCCCGCTGCTCCGGCGCGGTCCTCAATGAAGGTGCGGGCGGCGGCGCAGCGGCTCAGGGAGTCCGGGGCGTCGTCGTTCCACATCTCGATCATGAGGCGGCCGCTCCAGCCCTGGGCGGCCAGGAGCGCGAAGGAGCGGTCCCAGTCGACGACGCCGGCGCCCATCTCCACGCGGCGCGGCTCACCGGGGCGCACGTCCTTGGCGTGCATCGCCACCATGTGGCCTTCTCCGGCGGCGAGCTCGACGCCGGGGTCGAGGCCCTGCTCGGCGATGTTGCCCAGGTCGGGGTAGAGCTGGAGGTAGGGCGAGTCAACGGCGTCGACGAACTCCATCGCCTTGGTCAGGGAGGTGACGTCGTCACCGTCGACGTTCTCAATCCCCATGACGACGCCCAGGCGTGCGGCCGTTGGGACGGCGTCGGCCAGGAGCTGGGCGTACCAGCGCTCGGCGTCGGGATTCGGGTCCTCGTAGTAGCAGTAGTAGCCGGCGAGCTGGATGACCGGGACGCCCAGGTCGTGGCAGACCTGCAGGCCGCGGGCCATGACCTCGCGGGCACGCCGGCGCACGTCCGGGTCGGCCGATCCGGGCCCGATCCGCCGGTGCAGGGACAGGCAGATCCCACCGATGAAGGTGCCGGCCGCCTCGGCGGCCCGGCGCACGGTGCGGCACTGCCCGGCGTCCCAGTCCAGGCGGGCCTCCCGCTCGGGGGACTCGTCGATGGACAGATCGAGGAAGGAGAAACCGGCTCGGGGCACCTGATCGAGGAAGACCCGCCAGGCCTCGGCATCCACCCGGCTCCCGGAGACCGCCAGCGGCCCGCTGCGCAGCGCCTTCTCATAGATGCCCAGGCAGACGCCATCCTTGAGCTCGGCGGAGGCGCCGGCCCGCGCGGTGTCTGCTTGTGCGGCGTCGGAGCTCATGGCCACACCTCCTCCAGGGTGGCACGCAGCTCGGCGGCCGCGCGGGCAGGGTCCTCGGCGGCGACAATCGCCCGGCCGGCGATGACGATACCGACCTCGCGTCCGGCGAAGGCAGGCAGGTCGGCGGGGCTCACGCCGCCGGTGATGGTGACGGTGAAGCCCATGGCGGCCAGCTCGTCGACCCGGTCCATGTCCTCGTCCTTCCAGGACAGGTCGCCGGAGGCCTCCCGGTCGCGGGAGCGCTTGACGATGACGTGCTCGACGCCGGCCTGCCGCCAGGCGCGGGCCCGATCGACGTCGAACCACTCGTCGGCCAGCTCGACCTGGACCTCGCCGCCGAGCTCGGCGGCCACCTGGCACACCTGGCGGATGGTGGACATGGAGGCGCCGGCCACGCAGGAGACGAGGTCGGCCCCGGCCTCGAGGGCCAGGCGAGCGATCTTGGAGCCGGCCTCGGCGATGCGCACGTCGGCAAGGGATCTGCTTGTCCGGGAAGAGGGCCCGGATGGCGCGCACGGCGTGGAAGCCCTCGCACAGGACGAGGATGGTGCCGCACTCGATGACATCGACATAGGGCGCGGCCTGTTGGAGGGGCCGAGCGCGCTGGGCAGGTCGAGTGTGTCCAGGGCGACCTGGAGCCTGGGGGTTGCGGGCTGCTGGGTCATGGTGACGCCTCCTCCCTCAGCCGGGCCAGGGGCTCGAAGGCGAAGAAGGTGGCGGCGTTGCCCACCAGGAGGTCCTGGACGTAGGCGGGGTCGACACCCTCGGTCTCGATGAGGCGGGGGCAGAAGACGGCCGGGTCGTAGTCGATGCCGGAGACCGACCCGTAGGCCTTCTGGTAGGAGGCCTTGCCCGAGTCGGTCCCCAGGAGGATCTGCTTGCCGTAGCCCTTGGCCCCCAGGGTCTTGATGAGGTCGACCCGGGCGTTGTCGGGCACGTACTTGATGCGGTTGGTGCCGTCGAGCTCGACGTAGGCGCCGGTGGCGACGATCTGCTCGTGGACCCACGGGTCCCAGTTGCGCTGGATGTGGCCGATGGCGATCTTCTCCGGGGCGACGCCCTGCTCGATGAGGAAGCGGGCCTGCTCGGGGCCGCAGGTGCCGGCGGTGACGTGGGTGTTGACGGGGGCTCCGGTCTCCTTGCAGGCGATGGCCACGGCCTGGCCGGTCTTGACCTCCCAGTCGGTGATCCGTCCGTAGGCGGTGGCCCACTTGATGCAGCCGGCCCGAATGTCGGTGCGCTTGACGAGTGGCCCCATGTAGTCATTGGCATCGACGCCCTCGACGACGTCGGCGATGAGCAGGTCGGCGATCTCGGTCACCGTGTACTGGTTGACCCAGGACTGGCGCCACTCCAGGTAGACCTTCTGCTGGTGGAATCCGGTGGCCTGGATGACCTGCAGGTCCGGGACGCGGTCGACGACGTCGCGCAGCATGAGCACGCCGCGCCCCGACGAGGCCGGGCACATGTCGACGATGGTGGCGCTCGGTGCGAAGCGCTTGGAGGCCTCGACGAAGGAGGTGGCCTCCTGGACCGCCTTGTCCTCGTCGATGAGGAGGTGATCGGGGTCGATGTAGACCTCCCCCGCGCCGACGCGGATGAGGTGGTCGTGGGCGTTGACGACTCCGAGGCTCGCGGGGTCGACGTCGCCGTGGATGGTGCGGACGATACCCATGGGTTCTTCTCCTCCAGACGGGTTCTTCGAGCAGGTGATGGCGGACAGCCGGCAGACGGACAGCCGAGTGCCGCCGAAAGCGGGTGCAGGCCGGTTGCCGCCGCGAGCGCCGGACAACGCGCTCCCATCCGTCACGCTATGAAGGTGCTTGCCGACGTCGAAGGAGAGCAGTGAACAAATGTTCACATTGACGATGCAACCGACGAGCCGCTTCCAGAAGGATCGTTGCCAGGACAAGAGATCCGACGATCACGATTGGATAACCTGAACGCATGTGTGCACAGCTGACTCGGGAGCGGGCCTCACTGCTGCTTGAGGTGGCCCGCCTGTACTGGGAACGAGGACCTCGACCAGGCGAGCATCGCCGGAGAGATGGGCTACTCGCGTCCCACGGTCTCGCGCATGCTCGCCGAGGCCCGCCGGCACGGGATCGTCACCGTCACGGTGTCCCACCCCATTGAGCGGCTCATGGCCCTGGAGGAGCGCCTGACGCGGGCCTTCGGGCTCAGGGAGGCGCGGGTCGCCGAGGACCGCGCCGACGGCGCAAGCGGCCCGGGCGCCGAGGTCGCCCGGGTGTGCGGAGACCTGCTCCTGGAGCACGGCGGGCCCCGCAGCGTCATCGCCGTCTCCAACGGCCGGGCCGTGGGCGCCGTCGTGCACCACCTGCCCGAGCGGGTCTGGCCGGAGTCGACGGCGGTGGCGATGCTGGGATCGGCCGGGGAGTCCTTCCACCTCGAGGACGGCCCGGACATCTGCCGCAACCTGGCCCTGCGCCTGGGCGGTCACTACCGCTCGCTGCCGGTCCCCCTCGTCTTCGACTCCCTGAAGAACGCCCGCGCGGTGCGCAGCGAGGAACGGGTGGCCACCACGCTGGAGCTCGCCGCCCGCAGCGACGTGGCACTCACCGGCGTCGGCGCCGTCGGGGAGACGACGAGCAGCCCACTCCTGCGCCGCTGGATGACGCCCGCCGTCATGCGCGAGTGCCGCCGCAAGAACGTCGTCGCCCACGTCTGCGGGCACCACCTGGACGCCGAGGGCAACCACGTGCGCACGGCCCTGTGCGACCGCACCCTGTGCCTGGACCCCTCCCGGCTCAGCGAGATCCCCCTGGTCATCGGCGTGGCCGCGGGCCGGGACAAGGTCGAGGCCCTGCGCGCCACCCTGCGCGGGGGCTACCTGTCCGCCCTCGTCACCGACGAGAGCACCGCCCGGTCCCTCCTGGAGGGCGTCTGAGGGAGGCACCGGGGCGGGGTTGGAATGAACACGCGTTCATCGATGTACTTGCTCGCCTCTGCAGAAGCGGGAAGGATGAGTCATGGTGCCCGGTCGCAGGTGCACCAGCACGGTGCTCGCGGCCGCGAGCGACATGCACCCTCATGCACAAGGAGTCCTCAGTTATGAGTGCTGAGCTGCTGCTCACCGACCTCGACCGTCGGGCTGTTGCCGTGTCGAAGGCCCTGGCCGCCGACGCCGTGGAGAAGGCGGGGTCGGGTCATCCCGGTACGCCGATCTCGTTGGCGTCGGTGGCGTGGCTGCTCTACCAGCGTGAGATGGTCCACGACCCGCTCGATCCGGGATGGCTGGGGCGGGACCGGTTCGTGCTGTCGATCGGGCACGCCTCGCTGGTGCAGTACATTCAGCAGTTCCTGGCCGGTTACGACATCGATCTGGAGGGTTTCACGTCCTTCCGTTCTCCGGCGGGTCTGCCGGGTCATCCCGAGTTCGGCGAGATTCCCGGGGTGGAGACGACCACCGGGCCGCTGGGGGCGGGTTTCGCCAACGCGGTGGGTCTGGCGATGGCGGCGCGCCGCGAGCACGGGCTGCTGGACGCGGGTACCCCGTTGGGCGAGTCGGTCTTCGACCACTTCGTCTACACGATCCTGGGTGATGGGTGCATGCAGGAGGGCGTGAGCTCGGAGGCCGCCTCCCTGGCCGGCACCCAGCAGCTGGGCAACCTCATCGCCATCTACGACGACAACGACATCTCCATCGAGGGCAGCACGGACATCGCCTTCACCGAGGACGTCTCGGCCCGCTTCGAGGCCTACGGCTGGCAGGTGCTCGACGTCGACTGGCGCACCGGCGGCCCGGATGGCTCGGGGGGGCTACGCGGAGGACCTCCAGGCGCTGCACGAGGCGATCGTGGCGGCCCGCGCCGAGACCGAGCGGCCGTCACTGATCCGCCTGCACACGATCATCGCCTGGCCCTCACCGACCAAGCAGGGCCAGGCCTCCTCCCACGGCGCCAAGCTCGGGGCCGAGGAGGTCGCCGGGCTCAAGCGGGCCCTGGGCCTGGATCCCGAGCAGAGCTTCATCCTGCCCGAGGACGTCGTCGCCCACACCCGGAAGCGGGCCGCCGAGCGCGCCCGGGCCGCCCGAGCGGTGTGGGACGAGCGCTTCACGGCATGGCAGCAGGCCAACCCCGACGGGGCCGCGCTGCTGGAGCGGCTTCGGGCGCACCGCCTTCCCGAGGGCCTCCAGGCGGCCCTGCCGACCTGGGAGGTCGGCCAGTGCCTGGCGACCCGTGCGGCGTCGGGCAAGGTGCTCTCCGCGTTGGCGGGCGTGGTGCCTGAGCTGTGGGGCGGGTCGTCGGACCTGGCAGGCTCGAACAACACGACTATGGACGGCGAGCCCTCCTTCCTTCCCGCTGCCCTGGCGCAGGCCGACGGTGACGGGCCCTTCGGCCGCACGATCCACTTCGGCGTGCGTGAGCACGCCATGGGCTCGATCCTCAACGGCATCGCCCTGGACGGTCTCACCCGCGCCTACGGGGGCACCTTCATGGTGTTCTCCGACTACATGCGCCCGGCCGTGCGCCTGGCGGCGCTCATGGGGCTTGGCAGCATCTTCGTGTGGTCCCACGACTCGATCGGCGTGGGCGAGGACGGCCCCACCCACCAGCCCGTCGAGCACCTGATGGCGCTGCGCGCCATCCCGGGGCTGGCCGTGGTGCGCCCCGGGGACGCCAACGAGACCGCCGCGGCCTGGGCCGAGATCCTGGCCCGCCCGGACCAGCCGGCCGGCATCGCCCTGTCACGCCAGAACCTCACGGTCAACGCAACCGCTCAGGCAGCGGCCGAGGGTGTGAGGCAGGGCGCCTACGTCCTGGCCGAGGCCACCGACGCAGGCGGCGGCCAGGTCAGCCCCGAGGTGGTCCTGATCGCCACCGGCTCCGAGGTCGGGGTGGCCGTGGCGGCCCGCGACGTCCTCCAGGGTCAGGGCACGCCCACCCGGGTGGTCTCCGCCCCCTGCCTGGAGTGGTTCGCCCAGCAGGACGCCGCCTACCGGGACCAGGTGCTGCCGGCAGGCGCCGCCAAGGTCGCCGTCGAGGCCGGCATCGCCATGGGCTGGCGCGAGATCGTCGGTGACGCCGGCGAGATCGTCTCCCTGGACCACTACGGCGCCTCGGCCGCCGGCACCGCCCTGTTCGAGCAGTACGGCTTCACCGGGCAGAACGTGGCCGCCCGCGCCCGCCAGGCCCCTGACCCGCACCCACGACTGACGGACACCCCGCCCCTCGCCGTCGAGCCGGGCATTCTTCGCGTGGCCCTACAGAAAAACCGTAGGGCCACGCGAAAAATGCCCGGCTCGACGTATGAGAAACATATGTCACGGGGATACCACTACCCATGCCGCACAGGTGACTTACCGGCCGATTTTGGGCACGCTGGGGACCGGTCGCGCCACCGGGCGCGCTCCATAACAACGACCCCCGACACAGAAGAGGCCATCTCTCATGACCGCACCCGCCCAGAACGACCCCCAGATCCCTGACGGCAACGACTCCGGCGAGGAGCAGCCCCTCCGCACGCGTTACTACTACCTCATCATGACCGTCATGGTCGTGATCGGCGTCGTCATCGATATCGCGATCTACATCGGGATCATCACGAACGCCGAGGGGACGGTGCGCATCCCCTACCTGGTCTTCATTCTTCCCGTTGTCGGTGCTCTGGCGATCGGGCGATTCGCCGACGCCGCCCTGGCCAAGAAGTCTCCCCATCTGGTGCCCGGCTACGTGGCCCCGCAGTACCAGGGCGGGCAGGTCCCTCAGCAGGCCCAGTACGGCCAGCCCCAATACGGACAGCCGGCCGCCCAGCCGGTGGCGCCGCAGAGCACCGGCTACGGGCAGGTACCCGGTCAGCAGACGGCTCCCGGCGCACCGCAGCAGGCCCCGCACGGCCAGCCGCAGCAGCCGCAGTACGGACAGGCCCCCTCTGGTCAGGCTCCCCAGAACCAGCAGCCCTACGGACAGAGTGGATACACGAGCTAATCCTCAACAGGCAGACCCGGACACGCCCAGCTTCACGTTGGAACATCCTTCCAACGCTTCAGAGAGGACATGATTCATGAGCACGGCTCACGTCCCCCAGAACGCCGCTGACACCGGTGACGACGAGTCCAACGAGGATGAGATCACGATCCGAACCCGTCTGTTCTACCCGCTTTTCGGGATCGCAGTGATCATCGGCGTCATTCTGGACGTCATCATCCTCATGCTCCTCAACACCTATGTGCCGGGCAGAGCGAGGACTCCCTTCTGGATCTTCATCATCCCAGTCGCGATCCTCGTGTTCCTCGTATCCTTCGTCGATGATGTCCTGGCCAAGCGCTTCCCCCATCTGGTCCCCGAGGAACTACGCCGACAGCTGGCGGCCGCCGAGGCGTCGAAGGCTGCTGGGGCATCCCAGCAGCAGGGATACGCCCAGATGCCCGGTAACCCGGTGCAGGGGCAGGCGGCCCCGCAGTACCAGGGCGGGCAGGTCCCTCAGCAGGCCCAGTACGGACAGCCGGTGGCGCCGCAGAGCACCGGCTACGGGCAGGTGCCCGGTCAGCAGACGGCTCCCGGCGCACCGCAGCAGGCCCAGTACGGCCAGCCGCAGCAGCCGGGTCAGGTGCCTCCGTCTGGCCAGTACGGACAGGCCACCGTTCAGGCTCCCCAGAACCAGCAGCCCCACAGTCAGAGCGGGCAGCCGGGGCAGACCGGTCCGGTCGGCTACTGAGGCGCGGCAGGCGCCGAGTAGATGCCCGAATAGATGTCGGTGGGGCCCGATACGCTCCCACCATGCCCGCATCGAAGAGTCCTAAGGCCCCCAAGGTCTCCTACTGCTGTACCGAGTGCGGCTGGTCCAGTCCCAAGTGGATGGGCCAGTGCCGGGAATGCCGGGAGTGGGGAACCCTGGAGGAGGTCCAGTCCGCCGGCGCCCCGGGTGAGGGTGCCGGCGGACGCGCCTTGGCCGCCGCCAGCGCCGTGCGCCCCGCCGTGGCCGCCCGCCCCATCGGGGAGGTCAGCGCCACCGAGGCCAGGGCCCGCCCCACCGGGGTGGGCGAGCTGGACCGGGTCCTGGGCGGCGGGATCGTACCGGGCGCCGTCGTGCTGCTCGCCGGCGAGCCCGGCGTCGGCAAGTCCACGTTGCTGCTCGACGTCGCCGCGAAGGCCGCCGCCGTGGCGCGCGAGCGCGGGGATGGGCCGGTCCTCTACGTCACCGGTGAGGAGTCGGCCTCGCAGGTGCGCCTGCGGGCCGAACGCATCGACGCCCTGGATCCCGGGCTGCTCCTGGCCGCGGAGACCGGGCTCGGGGCCCTGCTGGGGCACGTGGAGGAGGCCGGGCCGTCCCTGCTGGTGGTGGACTCGGTCCAGACCATCGCCTCGGCGCAGGTGGAGGGCAGCGCCGGAGGCGTCACCCAGGTCCGGGCCGTGGCCGGCGCACTCATCGCGGTGGCCAAGGAGCGTGGTATCCCGGTACTGCTCGTGGGGCACGTGACCAAGGACGGCGGGATCGCCGGGCCCCGGGTCCTGGAGCACCTGGTCGACGTCGTCGCCCAGTTCGAGGGCGACCGGCACGCCCGTCTGCGCCTGCTGCGGGCCGTCAAGAACCGCTACGGCCCACCGACGAGGTCGGCTGCTTCGACCTGGGCGAGCGGGGCATCGTGGGGCTGGCGGACCCCTCCGGCCTGTTCCTGTCCGCCGCCCGCTCCGAGGTGCCGGGCACCTGCGCCACCGTCACCCTGGAGGGCCGCCGCCCCATGCCAGTGGAGATCCAGGCGCTCGTGGCCTCCACCAACGCCGGCTCGCCACGGCGCACCACCTCCGGGGTGGACCACTCGCGCACAGCCATGGCGCTGGCGGTACTCAGCGCCCGGCTGCGGGTGGACACCTCCAGTGCGGACGTCTACGTCTCCACCGTGGGCGGGGCGCGCGCCGTCGAGCCGGCCACGGACCTGGCCGTGGCCATCTCCGTGGTCTCGGCCGCACGCGACCTGCCCACGCCCGCCGGGCTCGTGGCCTTCGGCGAGGTCGGTCTGACCGGTGAGGTGCGTGCCACCGTCGGCATCCAGCGGCGCCTGGCGGAGGCATCCCGGCTCGGCTTCGACCGGGCGATCGTGCCGCTGGCCGGCTCGGCCGAGCTGCGCGAGGTCGCAGGGATGCAGGTCCTGCCGGTCGCTCATGTGGGTGAGGCCATGGGTGCGGCACTGCCGCGAGGTTGAGGCCGTGGAAAGGGCTCGAGAGGCCGCCCATGATAATGGCGGGATGGGCGCGGTGAGCGTTGACGGCATCGACAGACGTTGACAGCGCTGACTGCTTGATCGGTACGGCGGCGAGAGAAATCTGCCTACCTGCGCAGACACGCGCCTCCAACAGACCGAGCGGTCCAGTGTGGGAAGGCCCTCTCCGAGAGGTGACCCACCTGCCGATACCATGGGGCCGTGAGCACCGGTGCGTGCGCGCTCAACCAGATGGCGCTGAGCCAGACAGCCTGGAGCGATTGGCCCTGCCCCGGTGAACACGGACATTGCGCGTCCTTCCCCCGAGGACACCGCGAGATCAGGAGAGATGATGATCGAGGCCGCTGGCCAGCTGCGCGAGACGCTTGCGCTCGTCGCTCCCGGCACCGTCCTTCGTGACGGCCTGGAGCGGATCCTGCGCGGTCGTACCGGGGCGATCATCGTGCTGGGCTTCGACCCGGTGGTCGAGGCCATCTCCTCAGGGGGGCTTCCACCTGGACGTCGAGCTGTCCGCGGCTCGGCTGCGAGAGCTGGCCAAGATGGACGGCGGCGTCGTCGTCGACATGGACACCGCCCGGATCCGGCGCGCCAACGTCCAGCTGCTGCCCAACGCCTCGATCCAGACCTCGGAGACGGGCATGCGCCACCGCACCGCCGAACGCGTGGCCCGCCAGACCGGTTACCCGGTCATCTCCGTGAGCCAGTCGATGCGGATCATCTCCCTGTACGTGGATGGCAAGCGCCACGTCCTGGAGCCCAGCGAGTCGATCCTGGCCAGCGCCAACCAGGCCCTGTCCGCACTGGAGCGCTACAAGGCGCGCCTGGATCAGACCTCCGCCGGCCTGGACTCCCTGGAGATCGAGGACCTGGTCACCGTCCGCGACGTCACCGCGGTGCTCCAGCTCATGGAGATGGTCCGCCGCATCTCCGCCGACATCGACTCCTACGTCCTGGAACTCGGTACCGACGGGCGCCTGCTGGCGCTCCAGGTCGAGGAGCTCACCCGGGGCCTGCTCGCCGAGCATGGCTTCCTCCTGGAGGACTACCTGCCCGAGGGTCTGGACACCGCCACTGTGGACGCACGCCTGAAGTGGGTTGGCTCCCCCGCTCTCCTGGACCTGGCGATGGTGGCCCGGTCCATGGGCCTGGGCGGCATCGACGGTCAGGACCTGGACGCTCAGGTCTCCCCGCGCGGCCTGCGGATCCTGTCCAAGATCCCGCGCCTGCCCGTGGTCACCGCGCGCGCCGTCGTCGAGCAGTGGGGGTCCCTGCAGGGGGTTCTGGGCGCCACCATCGAGGAGCTCGAGGCCGTTGAGGGCGTGGGCGCCCAGCGGGCCCGGACCCTGCGTGACGGGCTGTCACGGCTGGCGGAGATCTCCGTCGTCGAGCGCTACTCCTGACCCCCTCCCAGCCCTCAGAACTCCGGCACCGGCAAGCACCTGACACCATGGCGGCCGATGCGGGACGAACGGCCTCAGCCGACGACGAAGACCCGATCCTCGGTCAGGTCCTTACCCCCCATGACAAATCGGAAGCGGTAGGTCCCGGCCCCCGCCGCGCTCCCTGGGGCGGTCTGGTTCTGGCCGGCCGAGGCACTCGCGGAGGAGGCGTCGGTCGAACTCGGATCTGCTGAGGCCGTGTCCTGGCCCGTGGCCCGGGCGCTCACGTCGTCGCTCGGCGTGGAGGAGGCCGAGGCGCTTGCCGGTGAGGCGGGCGCCGCCGTGGCGGCTGCGCAGTCGGAGGTGGCGGCGTTTCCGTTCCACGTCACGCTGACATCGGCGGCCTGGCCCGGGGGGAGAAGAAGAGGTCGCTCGGTCTGGCCCACCGGGCAGGTCATGGAGTCCCACACCTGCTGGGAGCCCGAGGAGACCCGTACCCCCACGGCCTGGCTGCCGGCATCGAGGAGGCAGGGTGCCGAGCCGTTGTTGACCAGGGAGATGGTGAAGGTCGCTCCGGCGCCCACGCCGACGGACTCCGGGCCGTGGAAGGTATTCGACAGAGTTGAGGGGTCGCAGGTCACGGGAGTGGGGTAGACGGTGCGCACCTGGGCGGCGGCGCGCTCCGCGTCCTGGCCGCGGATCGTGCCGCGCACCCAGAAGTAGCCGACGATGATGGCCACTACGAGCAGCAGGAGGAACAGCAGCGCACCGCCCAGCACGAGCGTGCGGCGCAGGCCGTAGCGAGGCTGGGGAGGGATCGGCTTGCGCAGCCGTCCGCTGCGGGGCTGGTCCGGGCCGTTCGGGACGGAGTCGGGGGCGCCGGTGAGCCGCCCGCCGCCGATGTGGGGCCCACTGGGCGCCCTTGCCCCAGCCGTTGCGACGACGGCCGGAGCGACCGGTCTGGGTCGAACTCGTCCGGGCGGAGTGAGCGGTCCCCGGAGCGGCCTGCCGCGAGCGCGCGGTCGAAGAGCCCTGGGAGCCCTGGGAGCCCTGGGAGCCCTGCGGCCCTTTGCCTGCTCGTCCCTTGTACGCTCCCTGGCCCTTGCCGCCCTGAGCCGGTTTTCCCGAGCGCCCACCGGAGGCCGAGCGGCCTGCCTGCCCCGAGTGCAAGGGGTGGCCGGTCTGCTTGGTGCCGGGGGTACGGCTTCCACGCCCCTTGCCCTGGGGGGAATGGTCGCCCCCGGTGCCGGAGCGAGGCGATGTGGAGGATCCGGTGCCCTGACGGGCAGCGGATCCGCCGGCCCCACCTGCCTGCCGGTGGGGCCGGGACTGGGCTCCTGAGGAGGAGCGGCCGACGGAGGAGCCCGCGCCGCGACGGGCCGAGCCGCGTCGTCCTGCGCTTCCCCTATGACTGCGTCCGCGTCCTTTGGCCATGGTCACGACTCTACCGGCGCAATGGTCGCAGGGGCCGTGAGCACCCCGCCCGGGTGGGGCGGTGATCCATCGAGATCCATCGCTGTCAGCACGGGCCGGCGCTCGCCGGCCCGGCCTCGCGGACGCGCCGTCGAGCGCCTCGAGGATTGATTCCCCGGTACGATCCGGCGAGCCGCAGGGTGCGTCCGTGCGCTCGTTGTACCGCTGCACAAGGTCGACGGGCGGCTACGGGAGCCGGTAGGTGGCGCCGTCGTCGTCGGTGGCGATGAGCCCGTCAGCCAGGAGGGTGGCCAGGGCGCGCCCGGGCTGATCGGGATCGGGGGCTCCACCGGTGGAGCGCGCACCCGCTCGGGCGGCGCAGGCCATCAGCTCCCCGGCCTCCACGGGCTGCCCGTCAGCGGCCTCCCGCAGGAGGGCCATGACCAGACCACGGGCCTGACGATCGGTGCCGTGCCAGGCCTGGGTCCGGCGTCGTCCGGCGTGGATGTCCGCAGGGCGGCCGGCCGCCAGCCAGGCGCAGCTGCTGCGCCACGGGCAGGCGCCACAGTCCGGTTCGCGGGCGGTGCACACCAGGGCGCCGAGCTCCATGACGGCCACCGACCAGTGGGCGGCGGTGGCGTCATCCTCGGGCAGCAGGTGCAGCGCCCGCTCACGCTCGGCCCGGTTGAGGCTGGGGGCGGGCAGCGCCTGGCCTCCGACAGCGCGCGTCAGGACCCGCCTGACGTTCGTGTCCAGCACGAGGGCGCGGCGACCATGGGCGAAGGCGAGGACGGCGCCGGCCGTGTACTCCCCAACCCCGGGCAGGGCCAGGAGGGCGTCGAGGTCCTCGGGCAGGACCCCGTCGTGCTGCTCGACCACGCTGCGGGCGCACTCGATGAGCCGTAGGGCCCGGCGCGGGTAGCCCAGGCGCCCCCAGACCCGTAGCACCTCGGCGGTGGGGGCCTGGGCGAGCTCGGCCGGCCCGGGCCAGCGGCGCATCCACTCCCTGCCAGGAGGGGATGACGCGGGCGACCGGGGTCTGCTGGCTCATGACCTCTGAGACGAGGACCTCCCACGGCGTTGTTCCGGGCAGGCGCCACGGCAGGTCCCGGGCATGGGCGTCGTACCAGGCGATGACGGCCTGCGCCGACGGCTCACCCGGGTCGGGAGGCGGCGGCACCGGTGCCACTGCGGGGACGGCGGGCACGGCGCGCACAGCCGGCGCAGACGATACGGACGGCGCGGCGGCAATCGTGTCGCGAGGGTCGTGAGGGGCGGGGCGGGCAGGCACGGTGCACACCGTAGCGGCAGCGGCTTGACGGGGCTGGCCGCTTCCGTCGCCAGCCGGCTGAGTGTCCTGCAGGCCCTCACGTTCGTACCGTGGGCCTTCGTCGGGCAGAGGGCACGATCCGAGGCCTGCCCCACGATCGCGCGGGCCCCTGACGGTTCGCGGGGCTCTACCCCGACGGCGCCCCGTCTGCTCAAGGGCGGCTCAGGCCCTGGCGGCGCTCCTGGCGGGCCCTGGCCCCCTGCTGGATGCCGAGGACGCCGCCCAGTTCGACGTACTCGCCCGTCTCCTGGGTGTAGCCGCGGGCCACGGCCCAGTCCCAGATGCGGTCCAGCTCGGCGGTTCCTTTGCGCTCCAGCGCCTCTCCGCTCAGGCCGGACCAGCTCAATCCCGTCAGGGCAATGGCCGTGCCGTCGGTGTCGACGACGTGCGCCTCGGCGTGACGGATCTGGGGCTTGCCTGCGGCGGCGCTCAGGGCGGCGGGGGCGCCGGAGACCTTGACGAACAGGCCCGTGCGCGATCGGGGCCAGGAGATGTCACGGCTTCTGCCAGAAGCTCCCACATGGATGCCGGTGGCATCGAGCACCGTGCGCACCGACAGGAGGGACAGGACCCCGAGCATCACGAACAGCCCTAGCAGCAGCAGGATGACGAACGCACCGATCGTGCCCTTACCACCGAGGTGGATGAGGTTCCACACCGCACCGGCCAGGCACACCAGCCCGAAGCCGCCGCCCACGAGGAGCTGGATGCGGCTGGCCGTCGTCGCCGTGGGCCTGAGGACCAGCCTGTCCTGCTCGACGGGGATCGGGCCGAGCCGGGAGGGCTGGTAGTCGTGCGGGGCCGACGACGGCTGCGGGCCGGCCGCAGCGCCATTACCCGGCTGGCCGGTCCCGACCCGGCCGTACCGGCCGGGCTGGTCAGGGCGTCCGTAGCTCTGCTGACCGTCACCGGCCTGACTCGTCTGACCGTACTGGCTCTGAGGACCGGGGAGACCGTACTGGTTCTGCTGAGCGGGGTAGCCGTGCTGAACCGGTTGGCCGTACTGGGCGGGCTGACCGGGCCGTCCCGGCCGACCGTAGGGATTGTTGACCGGCGGCTGGTTCATAAGCACTTTCCTCAAGGGATCATCGGATGGATGCACGGGGATCCGGCAGGCCTCGTCAGACTATCGCCTCAGTTCCGCGGCAGCCCCAGGCAGAACTCCCCATCGCTGCGGACCGCGCTTGACGGCTATCTGCCGCCGGCGAGGCGGCGCAGCAGGCGCACTCGCGGGCCCCAGGTCGCGGGCCGGGCCACCGAACCGGTCGTCTCCCGCTCGGCGTTGTCGAAGAGGTCCTCGACGACGGCGTCGTGCAGGGGCTCGACCATGACCGGGAACATGACCCTCATGGCCCCGCGGGTGCGCCCGATGAGGACGTGGCGGATGCGGGTGCGCTCCTCGTCCAGGGCGTCGAGACTCAGCTCGTGGGCGCCGATGATCCCGGTGCGCGGATGGAAGGTGAACCGTACCCGTTGGCCGGGCTCGTACTCGCTGACGTAGTAATGGATGTCGTCATGCCCTCCATCGGCTCCCAGCGCCAACGGCCGATCCAGGACCATCGGCGGCCAGTACCGCGAGGGCCAAAGGCGATCACCCTTCTGCCCCAGAGCGTCGAGCAGGACACCCAGAGACTCGAGCGGGGCGTTGATGACGCGTTCGTGAACGTTGCGGATCATGGGTGCTCCTCCATGGTTGTCGCATGGTTGTCGCATGGTTGTCCGGAAAGGATCGCGCCCGATCATGAAGCCGCACAGAGCCACGGCATGCCGCACTGGACCGCAGCCGGCTCTTTGAGCCCGGCCGGCTCACAGATGCAGGAGCATGCGGGCGTTGCCCAGGGTGTTGGGCTTGACCCGGGCCAGGTCGAGAAACTCGGCCAGGCCGTCGTCGTGGGAGCGCAGCATCTCGGAGAAGACGTCCGCACCCACGGGCGTGCCCTCAATCGGCTCGAAGCCGTGGGAGCCGAAGAAGGGCTCCTCGAAGGTCAGGCAGAACACCCGCTTGAGCCCCATCTGCCGCGCCTGCGCGATAAGTTCGCGCAGGACGGCCGAGCCGAGCCCGGTCCCCAGGGCATCGGGGTGGACGGCCAGGGTGCGCACCTCGGCGATGTCGTCCCACATGACGTGCAGCGCCCCGCAGCCCACGATCCTGGGGACCGCCGGCGAGGGGGTCTCCCCACCGGCGCCTCCGACGCCGCCCGGGACCTCCTCAGCGACGATGAACTCCTGGATGTCCTCGAAGTAGGAGATGAGGTCCTTGGCGACCAGGACGCGGCGCTCGGCGTAGGGCCGCACCAGCTCAGCGATGGCGCGCACGTCCGCCGGGCGCGCCGGCCTCAGGATGCGGCGCGCGCCGTCGGCCCCGTAGACCTCGACCCGGTGCGTCGGCCGTCCGGTTGGTCGGTATTCATCTGTCGTGACAGCCGTGGTGCTCATCGTCATCCGTGTTCCGTAGAGATTCCGTAGGGATCAGTTCTCGTCTCGCGGCCTGCGAGGCCGGTGCTCCACCGGCGGCGTCCGGCAGTGTGCGGATCGCAGTGCGATCCGGGCTCACATCCCTGCCACGTCAGCCGCTCACCGAGAACCGGCCCCCTGCCTGCCCCCGGGCCTCGGCGAGCTCCAGGACCGCGCGGGCCGTGGCGTCGTCGACGACGAGGTCGGTGGCGGTGCGGGCGCGCAGGGCGGCCAGCAGCGCCCGGGCCTTGCCGGTCCCGGCGGCCACGCACAGGCGCCGCGGGATACGGGCGAGCTGGGCGGGGGTCGGACCGGTGGCCCGGGCGTTGAGGGTGATATCGCGCCAGGAGCCGTCGGCCCGCAGCAGCACGGTGCACACGTCGCCCACCACGTCCTGGCGGCGAAGGACGGCCTGGTCCCGGGCGGTGAGGTGACCGCCCTCGTAGACCTGGGAGGGCAGGGCGGCGTCAGAGGGGCATCGAGGGCGCCGACGCCGAAGACCGCCAGGCTCGCGCGGCGCGTCACCGCCAGGACCCGTTTGACTGAGCGCTCCGACCACATGGCCTCGCGCGTGGCCACGTGGTCGAAGAAGGCCGGCACCGGGAAGGAGATCGTGCGGGCCCCCAGCGAGGCGCGCAGCTGCGAGAGGACCTCGCCGGCGCTGGGGCCCTCGCGCATCGGGTCCGAGGCTCCGTTGAGCTGGACGACCGTCAGCCCCGGGACCGACCGCGAGGGCAGGGCGGCGCTGACCTCAGACATGGTGGTACCCCAGGCGACACCGACGACGACGCCCCCGGCGCCATCACGGTCCGCATCCCCCTGTCTTGCGTCGTCGCCGTGATTCCCACGCCCCGGGCCGGCGGGCCCCGGCGCGGCCGGAGCAGCGGTCCCACCCGATCCGCCGGGCTCGGCCAGCGTCTCGATGAGGTCGACCATGTGCGCGGCCGCGACGGAGGCGACCTGCTGGAGGCGGTGGATCTCCGTGGTGCCCTCGCGCACCGGGACGATGTGGGTGCGCACGTCGAAGGTCTGCTCCATCCGCCCCTCCAGTGATCCGGCGCCACCGGGCTGAACGAGGGTGACCCGCACGACGCCCTCCCGTCGGGCCCGCGCCAAGAGCCGGGAGACGGTGGAGCGCGAGACCCCCAGGTGGTGGGCGATCACCTCCATGGTCTCCCCCTGGACGTAGTACATGGAGGCCGCCTCGTAGGCGCGCACGAGGCCGCCGGGGTCGACGGCGCTCCTTGTGGCATCGGTTGCGTTGATGGCGTCAACGGCGTCTTTGCCGGTCACGTCGGTCTCTCTCCTCTCACCGCCGTGGGGCCTGTGCGCACCACGGAGGGGCATGATTCTCCTCCACCCTGACATCGGATGTCCTTGACCAGGCGGAATCTGCTCAAGTAGACGGACATTCTTGTGGAAGTCCTCAATCCAGTATGCACGTTTGTGCAACTACCTTGCGCATACTCCCACAGATGACGAACAGTGGTGACCACCGCCACGGTGGGGCAGCGTGAGCGCAGCGGGACACGGCGCAGTCAGGAGCTCACCCGCTCACCCACCTGGCACCCCGGTCAGCGCCGACCGGGCCCGCAGACCTCAGCAACCGACCTCTCGAAACGTAGGAGTCCAGGAGCCATGATCTCCACCCGCACCCCCTCCTCGAAGAAAAAGTCCTCCGCCCACAGCTCCGGCCCCGCGGGTCCCGCCTACCCGGCCCCCACGCACGACACCGCGCTCAACGCCGCCCAGCGCGAGCGCGCCCTGGAGGAGATGTCCTCATCCGAGGGCCTGGACCTCCTCGTCGTCGGCGGCGGCGTCACCGGCGCCGGCATCGCCCTGGACGCGGCCGCCCGCGGCCTGCGCACCGGCATCGTGGAGATGGGCGACTGGGCCTCGGGCACCTCCTCGTGGTCCTCCAAGCTCGTCCACGGCGGCCTGCGCTACCTCTACCAGCTCAACTTCGCCCTCGTGCACGAGGCCCTCACCGAGCGCGGCCGCCTGCTGAGCACCACCGCGCCGCACCTGGTCAAGGCCCAGCCCTTCCTGTGGCCGCTCAAGCACCACTACGAGCGCTCCTACTCCGCCGTCGGCGTGGGCATGTACGACGCCCTGGCCCTGGCCGGCTCCCGCGGCCGCAAGACCGTGCCGATCCAGCGCCACCTGGGCCGCAAGGGCACCTCCGCCCTCGCCCCCTCGCTGGACACCAGCGGCCTGGCCGGCTCCATCCGCTTCTTCGACGCCCGTGTCGACGACGCCCGCCTGGTCATCGACCTGGTGCGCACCGCCGTCGGCCTGGGGGCTCTGGCCGCCAACCGCACCAAGGCCACCGGCTTCATCACCGACGAGCGCGGCCACGTCCACGGCGCCCGCGTCACCGACCTGGCCACCGGTGCCACTCACGAGGTCCGCGCCAAGCGCACCATCAACGCCGCCGGCGTGTGGACCGAGGATGTCCAGGACCTGGCCACCGACGCCGGGGGCCTGAAGGTCCTGGCCTCCAAGGGCATTCACATCGTGGTTCCCAAGGAGGCCATCGACGCCGAGACCGGGGTCTTCCTGCGCACCGAGAAGTCGGTCCTGTTCATCATCCCCTGGCCCGAGTACTGGGTCATCGGCACCACCGACACCCCCTGGGACCTGGACGTCTCCAAGCCCGTGGCCACCGCCGCCGACGTCGACTACATCCTCGAGCACGCCAACTCCGTCCTGTCCCGCGCCATCACGCGCGACGACATCATCGGCGTCTACGCGGGCCTGCGTCCCCTGCTCCAGCCCAAGCTCAAGCCGGGCGCGGATGCCGCCTCCACGAAGGTCTCCCGCGAGCACACGGTCACCCGGATCGCCCCGGGCCTGACAGCCATCGCCGGCGGCAAGCTGACCACCTACCGGGTGATGGCCTCCGACGCCGTCGACCACGCCCTGGGCGAGGCTCTGGCCCACGCCCACCCCTGCGTCACGCAGGAGCTGCCCCTGGTGGGCGCGGCCGGCTACCACGCCCCGGCCAAGCGGGCCGGACGGATCGCCGGCGAGCGCGGCTGGACCCTGGAACGGGTCACCCATCTGCTGGACCGCTACGGCGACGAGACCCCTGCCCTGCTGGAGTCGATCGACACCGCCAGCCCTGAGGCGCGGCTGGGCGAGCCGCTGGCGGAGGCTCCCACCTACCTGCGCGCCGAGGTCGCCTGGGCCGTCACCCACGAGGGTGCCGAGAGTCTCGACGACGTCCTGCTGCGCCGGGTGCGCCTGGACTTCTCTCGCCGCGACCGGGGCCTGGGCGCCGCCGACGAGATCCTTGAGATCATGGCGCCGCTGCTGGACTGGTCCGAGGAGGACGTCGCCGCCCAGAAGGAGGCCTACGCCCAGCGCGTGGCCCAGATCGCCGCGGCCGAGGCCGAGCTGACCGACGCCGCTGCGGTAGCGCACATCACTGAGCCGATCTAGGTCTCGTCGGCCGAGCGGACCTCTCGGTGCCGCTCGACCCGATGACCTCCGTGCTGCCCGCCGTTTCCGGCGGCGGCGGGCAGCACGTCAACCCATCACCCATCAAAAACCGGACCGCGCCGGCGATGTCCGAACCCGCACAACGTTGTGCAGAAAGAGAGCCGCAATGTCTGCGACCCTGACCCAGATCTTCGCCTCGGAGGCCTTCGGTACGTTCCTCCTCATCCTCCTGGGCTGCGGCGTCGTCGCCGGTGTCTTGCTGCCCACCTCCAAGGCCAAGGACGGCGGTTGGATCGTCATCACCATGGCGTGGGGGCTGGCGGTTTTCGTGGGCGTCTACGCCGCCTACAAGACCGGCGCGCACCTCAACCCGGCCGTCACCATCGGACTGGCGGTCGCCGGACGGGACCTGGCCGAGGGGATCCCCGCCTCGGCGACCAATATCCTCGTCTACTTCGCCGCCCAGATGGTGGGCGCCATGGCAGGCGCCGCCGCCGTGTGGCTGGCCTACAAGAAGCAGTTCGACCAGAAGGCCGACGCCGCCGCCAAGCTCGCCGTGTTCGCCACCGGCCCGGCCGTGCGCTCCTACGGCTGGAACGTCGTGACCGAGGCCGTGGGCACCTTCGTCCTGCTGGCCTGGATCATCGTCTCGGGCAAGACCCCCTCCGGGCTCGGCCCGCTGGCCGTGGCCATGGTCATCGTCGTCATCGGCATGAGCCTGGGCGGACCCACCGGATACGCCATCAACCCGGCCCGTGATCTGGGCCCGCGCATCACCCACGCTCTCCTGCCCATCCCCGGCAAAGGCAGCTCGGACTGGGCCTACTCCTGGGTCCCGGTCGTCGGCCCGATCATCGGCGCCGTCGCCGCCGGACTCATCGTCCCCCACATGGCCGGCCTGTTCTGAGCCCGCACGGCCGGGACGGCACGCGTCTGCACCGTCCGTGCGGCGCGTAGCCTCCACCAGCACTGATCACACCGCCCCTCACAACGCAGTGAAAGGACAATTCCTTGAGCCCCAACAACCCCGATGAGAAGAAGTACGTCCTGGCCATCGATCAGGGTACGACCTCCTCACGCGCCATCCTGTTCAACCACGACGGAGGGATCGTCGCCGTCGACCAGAAGGAGCACGAGCAGATCTTCCCGCGCGCCGGCTGGGTCGAGCACAACGCGAACGAGATCTGGGACAACGTCCGCTCCGTCGTCGGAGGGGTACTCGCCAAGGCGCAGATCAACCGCCACGAGATCGCCTCGGTGGGCATCACCAACCAGCGCGAGAGCGCCGTCGTGTGGGACAAGAACACCGGCGAGCCCGTCTACAACGTCATCGTCTGGCAGGACACCCGCACCCAGAAGATCTGCGACCGCCTGGCCGGCGACGACGGCCCGGACAAGTACAAGGACCGCGTGGGCCTGGGGCTGGCCACCTACTTCGCCGGCCCCAAGGTCGCCTGGGTCCTGGAGAACGTCGAGGGGGCCCGCGAGCGCGCCGAGGCCGGCGACCTTCTCATGGGCACCATGGACACCTGGACGCTGTGGAACCTCACCGGCGGTGTCAACGGAGGGGTGCACGCCACTGACGTCACCAACGCCTCGCGCACGATGCTCATGAACATCGACACCCTGGACTGGAACCCGGAGATCTGCGCGGACATGGGCATCCCCATGTCGATGCTCCCCGAGATCCGGCCCTCCTCGGGCGTGTTCGGCTACGGCCGCAAGAACGGCCTGCTGGTGGACACCCCCATCAGCGGCATCCTGGGCGACCAGCAGGCGGCCACCTTCGGGCAGGCCTGCTTCGAGAAGGGACAGGCCAAGAACACCTACGGCACCGGCTGCTTCATGCTCATGAACACCGGCACCACCCCGGTGCGCAGCGAGAACGGGCTGCTGACCACCGTGTGCTACCAGATCGGGGACGAGCCGGCGGTCTACGCCCTGGAGGGCTCGATCGCCGTGGCCGGCTCGCTGGTGCAGTGGCTGCGCGACAACCTGGGCATCATCACCGACTCCAAGGAGATCGAGGCGCTGGCCGCAAGTGTCGAGGACAACGGCGGGGCCTACTTCGTGCCGGCCTTCTCCGGGTTGTTCGCCCCGCACTGGCGCCCCGACGCCCGCGGCGCCCTGGTGGGACTGACCCGCTACGTCAACAAGGCCCACATCGCCCGGGCCGTGGAGGAGTCGACCGCCTTCCAGACCCGCGAGGTCCTCGAGGCCATGAATGCCGATTCAGGGCAGGCCCTCACCGAGCTCAAGGTCGACGGCGGCATGACCCGCGACGAGCTGCTCATGCAGTTCCAGGCCGACCAGGTGGGCGTGCCGGTCGTGCGCCCAAAGGTCGCCGAGACCACGGCACTGGGAGCGGCCTACGCCGCCGGCATCGCGGTGGGCTTCTGGTCCGGGACCCAGGACGTCATCGACAACTGGGCAGAGGACAAGCGCTGGGAGCCGGCCATGGAGGAGGCCGAGCGCGATCGGCTCTTCCGCAACTGGAACAAGGCCGTCCAGCGCACCCTGGACTGGGTCGACGACGACGTCGTCGAGTAGCAAGTGACATGACCGGGTAGCGTCCAGCAGCGATCGGTCGGTGGCGGCGGTGGCAGCCGCCGCTGAAGCAGCACACGCAGCACTCCGAGCGCCGCCGGCGGGTCCCGCTTCCTCCTCGGGTCCGCCGGCGGCGCCGCTTACCACGTCTCGGACGGCTGATGGTCAGCATTTCCCGGTCGATGTGTCACGGATGGAGGTTCTTACCCCGCGCAACCGCTCGTCTCGCCAGTACTTCGCACGCGTCAGCGCAGGTCAGCGTGGTTCCGCCGGGGACAAGCTCTCAGATCGGGGTTGACAGGGTATCCCGTTGTGACACGGCGACGGGTCTCAGAGGCTCGCCTAGTCCTCTCGTACACTGTCGAGCCCGTTGACGGGTCGGTAGATTCCTGGATGTTGCTCCCCGGCCTGATCTGCGGGGACCCGCCCCGTTCCCCCTGCGAGGAGTCCCCGCATGACGGCTCATCCACCCACCGCTCACCCGCTGCAGTCCACGCAGCCGCCTTCCGCCTCCACACCATCACTGCCCGTCGACGAGGCCGACGACACCTCTGGCGCCAGCGGTCTCACCGGTTCCGGCACCGGTGGGCGGATCATCGACCGGATCGAGCGGGCCGACATCGTGCGCATCGTTGTGGTGGGGATTGCGGCCCTGGGCGCTTGATCGCGAGTGCGGTCGGCACGCCCGGTTGGGCCGTGGGCGCCGTCGGGGCGGTGGCGCTGGCGGTGGGCTGCTGGCCGATCCTCGTTGAGGCGGCCGGCGATCTGCGCGAGCGGCGCATGAGTATGGAGCTGTCGATGCTGCTGGCCATCGTGGCGGCCGCCGTCATCGGTGAGTGGGTCACCGCCCTGGCCGTGACCGTCTTCGCGCTGTGCGCCGAGGTCCTCGAGGATCTGTCCATGGACCGGGGACGCGACGCCCTGACCGATCTCATGTCCTTCCTGCCGCAGGCCGCGCGGGTGGTGACCGGCCCGCACCCCGATGAGACCACCGAGGTCCCCCTGGACGAGGTGTGCCCCGGGCAGGTCATCGCCCTGAGTCCCGGGGGCCGGGTGCCGGTCGACGGCGTCGTGCGCACCGGCTGGGCCGACGTCGACCAGTCCCGGGTCACCGGCGAGTCGCTGCCCGTCCTGGTCGGGCCGGGCGACCGGGTCCCGGCCGGCTCGATCACCCGCGGGGCCCTGGAGCTCGAGGTCGAGCGGGTCGGCGAGGACTCCTCCTACGGGCGGATCGTGGCGGCGGTGCGCCACGCCCAGTCCTCACGCGCGCCGGTCCAGCGTCTGGCCGACAGACTGGCGGCCCGCATCGTCTACCTGGCGCTGGCAGCGGCCCTCGTCACCTTCCTGGCGACTCGGGACGTGCGCTCCACGATCTCGGTCATCATCGTGGCCGGGGCCTGCGGGGTGGCCGCGGGCACTCCCCTGGCGGTCCTAGCCGCGATCGCCCGCGCCGCCCGCTGCGGGGCCTTCGTCAAGGACGGCACCCACCTGGAGCAGCTCTCCGCGGTGGACACGGTGGTGCTGGACAAGACGGGGACGCTCACCGTGGGCGCGCCCCGCGTCGTGGCCGTCAGCCCTGCGGAGTCCCCCGCGACGCCCTGCACGGACGAGGCCGAGGTCCTGGCCCTGGCGGCCGCGGCGGAGTGGAACTCCGAGCACCCGATCGGCCGGGCCATCCGCACCGAGGCCGCCGTGCGCGACCTGACGGTGCCGGTTCCGAGCAACGTCACCTACTCCCCCGGCGCCGGCGTGAGCGCCCGCGTCGACGGGCGCCGGGTCACCGTCGGGCGCAGGGAGGGACAGGAGCATCAACCGGGCCAGGGCGCTGCCGGGGTCGAGGCCAACGCCGTCATCGCGTCCGACACCGCCTCAGACCCGGAGGCACCGTCGGCCACCTCTGTGGTGGAGGTCCGGGCCGACGGCCGGCTCTTGGGCACCATCGCCCTGGCCGACCGGTTGCGCCAGGGCGCGGCCACCGCCGTGCGCGACCTGGGCGACATGGGGCTGGATGTGCTCATGCTCACCGGTGACTCGGCCGCCTCCGCGGGCGACGTGGCCCGCGTGCTCGACCTGAACGAGAATCGGGTGCGCGCCGGCCTCCTGCCCACCGATAAGGAGGAGGTCGTCCGATCGCTGCGCCGAGCGGGAAAGTGCGTGGCGATGGTGGGAGACGGCGTCAACGACGCCCCGGCCCTGAGCGCCGCAGACGTCGGCATCGCCATGGGCACCGGCACGGACGTGGCCCGCGAGGCCGGGGACGTGGTGCTCGTGGGGTCCGCCCCGGCCGACCTGGTTGAGACCGTGCGGGTGGCCCGCCGGGCCCGGGGCATCATCATGGTGAACTTCGTGGGCACGGTCGTCGTCGATGTCGCCGGCATGATCGCCGCCGGTCTGGGGCTGCTGGGGCCCGTGGCCGCGGCGCTCGTGCACGTCGTCTCCGAGTCCGCCTTCATCCTCAACTCGGCCCGCCTGGTGCCCCGCCCCGCGCGCAAGCGCTGAACCGGCCGACGGCGTGCACCGGCACCGCACCCACGCAGCCGGATGTCCTGGGCTCCACCCAGTTTTAGCGCACGGAGTGGACCGCAATGACGCGCCGAACCCCGCCGAGCGACATCGGCCACGACCAGCTCCTCATCAATTTTCTCCCGGGTTTCTGCGCGACAGCGACACCCTGCCGGGTCACATGGTGCACAAGCCACCATCTCCGTGGCATGATCGTTAGGCCTTAGTACCCAGGAAGCAGCGCCGCGGCTACCTACCCGGCCCATCCGCGACCTGGATGACCTTCATCAGTACTCACAGTGGAGTAGCCATGACGCCAGCCGTCCTGACAGCCCTGCCGGCACACCCGGCACCCCTCGCCCCCGCACTGGCGGGCCTGCCCGCAGCCTTCACGCCGTCGACCACCGCCGTGGGCGGCAATGTCTACCCTACCGCCGCGGTGGGCCTGCTACCGCTGGTGGTGTTCTTCGTCCTCATGGGCGTGTTCAAGGTGGCCACCCACTGGTGCGCGATCATCTCCCTGGTGGTCGCGTCGATCACCGCCGTCGCCCTGTTCCACATGCCGGTGGGGATGACCATCATGAGCGCCACCCAGGGCATGGCCCTGGGATTCGTCCCGATCATCTACATCATCATCGCGGCCGTGTGGCTCTACAACCTCACTGACGTCTCGGGTCGCTCCAAGGACCTGAAGGCCGTGTTCAACGTGATCGGCAAGGGCGACATGCGCGCTCAGGCCCTCATCGTGGCCTTCTCCTTCTGTGGTCTGCTGGAGGGGCTGGCCGGCTTCGGCGCCCCGGTGGCGATCGCCGCCGCCATGGTGGCGACCCTCGGCCTGCCCAAGCTCAAGGCGGCCGTCGTCGTCATGGTCGGTAACGCCATCAACGTGGGCTTCGGCGCCATGGCCATTCCCACCACGACGGCCGGCAAGCTCGGCGGCGAGGAACCGGTGACGGTCGCTACCGCCATGGGGCACCTGACCTGGGTGTTCTGCGCCTTCATTCCGCTCCTCCTGCTGTTCATCCTCGACGGCGCGCGCGGCGTCAGGCAGCTGTGGCCGCTGGCGATCGTGGCGGGGCTGGCCACTGGGGTGGGGCACTTCTTCACCCCCTCGATCTCCTATGAGCTCACCGCGGTGCTGGCCTCCCTGCTGGGCCTGGCCGCCTCCTACGTCTTCCTGCTGGTGTGGACCCCCACGACCCCCGACGAGTACCGCTCCCAGGTTGCTGCCAACGACGCCCCCGACCGCGAGCGCGTCATCCTGGCCCTGCTGCCCTACATCCTGGTGGTGGTCATCATCGCCACGACCAAGCTGTGGACACTGGGTGTCAATCTCGACAAGACCTTCAAGGCCACCGATCTGCCCGTGAAGTGGCCCGGCGTCTACGGCCAGCTCCTGACTGCCAAGGGTGAGGTCTCTAAGAGCGCCATCTACACACTCCAGACCCTGTCCAACCCGGGCACCTGGATCTTCCTGACCGCGATCATCGTTACCTTCATCTACGCGGCGCGCTCGGTGCCGGGCAAGTTCGAGATGAGCGTGGGCAAGGGCTTCGCCACGCTGGCCAAGACCTGCTACACGCTGCGCATGGCGATCCTGACGATTGCCGCCGTCATGGCTCTGGCCTACGTCATGAACTTCTCCGGGCAGACCTCCGCGATCGGCGCGGCCCTGGCGGCCACGGGCGCCGCCTACGCCTTCCTTTCCCCGGCCCTGGGCTGGGTGGGCACCGCCGTGGCCGGCTCGGCGACGAGCGCGGGCGCCCTGTTCGCCAACCTGCAGGCCACCGCCGCCCAGGGGGCCGGGCTCGACCCGAGGATCCTGCTGGCCGCCAACACCATCGGTGGCGGTCTGGGCAAGATCGTCTCCCCGCAGAACCTGGCGATCGCCTCGACCGCGGTGGACGCACCCGGCACGGACGCCGAGATCCTCAGGAAGGCGGCGCCCTACTCCATCGGTCTGCTGGTGGTACTGGGCACGCTCGTGTTCCTGGCCTCCCAGGTGGGGCTGGGCGTCTGAGGCCGCCAGAACCTGACTCCTACGTACTGCGCCCCCGGGTCCTTCATGGATCCGGGGCGCAGTACGTGTGTCCCCGCGCCTGCGGCGTCGGATCGGGAACGTACCTTTCGATCGAGAACTGCGACCTCCCACAGACGACTGCTCCCCGACACCCGCAATCTGCAGGATAACGCGGTCCTCGCCACGAAGGTACGTCCTCGAAGACGCTCGCGAACGGAGCATGGCATTGATGACACGGACGAGACTGCTGTGCTGAGATGGTCACGAAGGAGGTGACTGTGACAGCTCATGTTCCTCTGGCTGCTGGACGCAGGCACACGGTCGGGCGCCTCGCGGACGGCCGGGTGGTGGCCGTCGGGTCGGACTCCGCCGGAGAGTGTCAGGTGGCACAGTGGCGAGACATCGTCGCCGTCACGTCGGGAAACGTGCATATTGCTGGCAACACCGGTCGGTCCCACACACTGGGGCTTCGCGGTGACGGGACGGTTCTGGCCAGCGGTTGGAACAGCCAGGGCCAGTGCAACGTCCGGGACTGGCGGGACGTCATCGCCATCGCGGCAGGATGGAGATTCAGTGCGGGGCTGCGGGGCGACGGGACACTGGTGACGGTCGGCCGTGGTACCGAGGGGCAACGGCAGGTCGACAGCTGGCGCGAGATCACGGGCATCAGCTGCGGTGACTGGCACACGGTGGCGGTTCGCGCCGATGGAACCGTCTGCGCCACCGGCAACAACACTGCGGGCCAGTGCGAGGTGGATGAATGGCTCCAGATGCGTGCGGTGGCCGCTGGCTACCTCCACACGATCGGCCTGGCCGCGGACGGCACCGTTCGCGCAGCCGGGCGCTCCGAGTTCTGGGGCGACGCCGAGCGCTGGACAGACATCAGCGCGGTTGCGGCAGGCAGCTGCCACAGCGTCGGCCTGAAGGATGACGGCACCGTCGTCGCGTCAGGTAGATCCGAGGCGGGTCAGTGCGATGTCCGCCAATGGCGGGACATAGTGGCCATCGCCGCCGGAGCGGCCCATACCGTGGGACTCCGCTCCGACGGCAGCGTCATCGCCACTGGCAGCAACAGCCACGGACAGCTCGAGGTCGGGGACTGGTCCCTCACCTGAGCCCGGGGGTGCGGACGCGTCTACGAGCTCCGACGTCGCGCGGACCATCGAGGGGCCTCACAGGCCGTCCAGGATCAGACCAAGCCCCGAACGCAGCTGGCCGATCACCTCGTCGGACTCCGTTGGCGGGGCGTTGAGCAGGTCGAGGGTCAGCCCGTTGACGAGAGCGGTCACCAGGCGCGCTCCCTCGGCGGGTGACAGGTCCGCGCGCATGCGACCGGCCTTCCGAGCGTCGGCCAGAACACCCTCGACCCAGGTACGCATGAACTGGAGCGCCTCCCAGTAGGGATCGGCCAGCCAGGGCCTGGTGGATGCGGCGGCTCCGAAGGCGACCCAGGCGGCCGCGTCCTCGCGCTGCACGGCCCCGGTCGGCAGAAGCTCGGCAAGAGCCCTCACCAGGGTCTCCGGCTGCGCGGGGTCGACCTCATGAGAGACCACACGGCCGGCCTGGCGCTGGACGGAGCGGACGAGGGCGTCGGTCAGCAGAGTTCGCCGGCTCGGCGAGCGGTACTGAACGGTGCCCGGGGCGACGCCGAGCCGGGCGGCCACGCTGCGAACACTGACCCGGTCGAAGCCCTCCTCGGCGATGATCGCGATGGTGGCGTCAGCGGTCATGCTCGCCGCCGGTGACATCAGGGTATTGAGGACCGATCGCTGGTTCGTTTCCTGGTCCATGACGCTGCCCTCCGTGGTTGCCCGACTCCGTGCCTTCGCAGGCGCCCTCCACCATTGTTACTTCCGCCGACTTCTCGGGGGCTCAATAGCGGTTGCCTCACCAGACTATCCCCCATACGATCATACGAGAGCCGTCATACGGTCGTATGACAACAGTTGGTCAACGAGCGAGGTACCCCATGGAACACGCCACCACACTCGCAGGACTCGCCCTGCTGGACTCCACCAGCCTGGGCACGCTGGTCATCCCGATCGCTCTCGTCGTGCGCAGCCGTCGCGTGGACCGCGGGCCGATGACCATCTACCTGACCACCGTGTGCCTGGTGTACCTCGGCCTCGGGATCGCCCTGGTGGCCGGCTTCGACCTCATCGGCTCCACCGCGGCACGCCTGGCCCGCACCGAGACGGCACAGTGGGCGACCCTTGTCATCGGTGTGGTGCTGGCGGGCTTCGGAATCCTCGGCCCCGACCCGGCCAAGCCCGAGCCCGGAACGGATTCTCTGGGGAGCCGACCCACCCCCGCCTCGGCCGGGGCGATGGTCGTGCTGGGACTGGGAGCCTCACTCGCCGAAGCCGCCACCATGGTTCCCTACATCGCGGCGACCGGGATCATCGCCTCCTCACCAGAGGCTTGGCCGGTACGGATCGTCACCTTGATCCTGTACTGCCTGGTCATGATCGCACCCGCCCTCGTCCTGCTCGTCCTGGCCGATACGCTGGGGCAGCGTTTTCTACCCAAGCTGGCCAGAATCGCCCCCAGGCTGGAGTACGAGGCCAAGGTCACTCTCCTGTGGGTCGCAGCGATCCTCGGTCTCCACCTCGCCGGGCGCAGTGCAGGCGCCCTGGGCCTGTTGGGTTAGCCGGACCGATCGAGGACGTACTTTCCGCACGAGGACTGCGCTTTGACGGGAACCGCCGCGGTCAGAACCCGGCCATCTACAACGACACGCAGTCCTCACGGCGAAGGTACGTCCTCATCCTCCGACAGCGCCCGCGCACCCGCTCGGACCGCACCTGAGCCCGCGGATCAGATAACAGCAGTGACCCATGACGCAATCCAGGCCTAGGACTTACCTCCCACACGCCGCGGACGCCTCTCTCCCGAACCAACACTGTCCTGCACAGAACTGCACCATCCCGCCGAAAAGCCCGCACCGAAGGGCAGGACCGGCCGGCCGGGATCCCCACGTTGTCCGATGACCGCCACCACCGGGCCGTAGCCTGAGACACAGCCGAGGCCGCACATGTCCTGCCCCTGCGCAGGAAGTCCGGGGCGGCCCTCGTGAAAGTCTCAGCTACGACGTCGTGGAGGCATATCGTGCGAATCGCCCTTTTCGCCACCTGTCTTGCGGACACCATGTTCCCGCAGGCAGCGCAGGCAACCGTCACCATCCTGGAGCGGCTCGGCCACCAGGTCTGCTTCCCCGAGGGACAGGTCTGCTGCGGCCAGATGCACGCCAACACCGGCTACTTCAAGCAGGCCGCCAAGATCACCCGCAACCACGTGGACACCTTCTCCCCCGTGCTCGACGGCGAGTGGGACGCGATCGTCATCCCCTCGGGCTCGTGCACCGGCGCCGCCCGCCACGAGCAGGGCCTCGTGGCCGAGCACGTGGGCGACACGGCCTGGCCAAGCGGGTCGAGCAGATCGCCGCCCACACCTACGACCTCACCGAGCTGCTCGTTGACGTCCTGGGCACCGAGGACGTGGGCGCCTACTTCCCGCACACGGTCACCTACCACCCCACCTGCCACTCGCTGCGCATCGCCAAGGTCGCCGACCGCCCCTACCGCCTCCTCAAGGCCGTCGAGGCGCTCACCCTCATCGACCTGCCCGACGCCGAGGTCTGCTGCGGCTTCGGCGGCACCTTCTCCATGAAGAACTCCGAGACCTCCACCGCGATGCTCGCCGACAAGATGAGCAACGTGATGTCCACGCGCGCCGAGGTCCTGTGCGCCGGCGACTACTCCTGCCTCATGCACATCGGCGGCGGCCTGTCGCGCGTCAACTCCGGGGTACGCATCATGCACCTGGCCGAGATCCTGGCCTCCACCAAGGACGCCCCCTTCGAGGGCAACATCTCCTTCGCCCCCAAGCACGTTCAGCACACCGAGAACTCCCAGCACGCACAGGCGGTGGCACGATGACACAGGTATTTCTGGGCATGCCCCACACGGGCGGCTGGCGCACCGACGTCGAGCAGCCCGAGGACACGCTGCGCTGGGGGCACACCTTCCCCGAGGGCGCGCACAAGACGCTGGCCAACACCCAGATGCGCCGCAACCTGGGCCACGCCACGCGCACCATCCGCACCAAGCGCGCCCAGCGCGTGGCCGAGATGCCCGACTGGGAGGACCTGCGTAACGCCGCTGAGGCCGTCAAGTTCGAGGTCGCCTCTCGCCTGCCCGAGCTGCTGGAGCAGTTCGAGGCCAACGTGACCGCCCGCGGCGGGATCGTCCACTGGGCGCGCGACGCCGCCGAGGCCAACCGGATCATCGCCGGCATCATCGCCTCCAAGGGCGTCGACGACGTCGTCAAGGTCAAGTCAATGGCGACCCAGGAGACGAACCTCAACGAGTACCTGGCCGACCGGGGCATCAAGGCCCACGAGACGGACCTGGCCGAGATGATCGTCCAGCTCGCCGACGACATGCCCTCCCACATCGTGGTGCCCGCCATCCACCGCAACCGCTCCGAGGTGCGCGGCATCTTCCTGGACCGCATGGACGACGCCCCGGCTGACCTCTCCGACGACCCCCAGGAGCTGACGGCTACGGCCCGCTCCCACCTGCGCCACAAGTTCCTGCACGCCTCGGTGGCCGTCTCCGGCACCAACATGGGCGTGGCCGAGACCGGGACGGTGTCGATCTTCGAGTCCGAGGGCAACGGGCGCATGTGCCTGACCCTGCCGGACACGCTCATCACCCTCATGGGGATCGAGAAGCTGGTGCCCCGGTTCCAGGACGTGGAGATCTTCTCCCAGCTGCTGCCGCGCTCGGCCACCGGCGAGCGCATGAACCCCTACACCTCCATGTGGACCGGTGTCACCGAGGGCGACGGCCCCCAGGAGTTCCATCTGGTGCTCATGGACAACGGGCGCACCAAGACCCTGGCCGACCCGGTGGGCCGCCAGGCCCTGGCCTGCATCCGCTGCGGGTCGTGCATGAACATCTGCCCCGTCTACCAGCACACCGGCGGGCACGCCTACGGTTCGGTCTATCCCGGCCCGATCGGCTCGATCATCACACCCCAACTCACGCAGGGGCTGGCCGACGACGACCCGGTCCACACTCTGCCCTTCGCATCCTCCCTGTGCGGGGCCTGCGGTGAGGTGTGCCCGGTCAAGATCGACATCCCCACGATCCTCGTCCACCTGCGGGCCCGCTCGGTGGACGTCAAGCGACGCATGGTGCCGGATGTGTGGGACGTGGCGATGAACGTCTCGGCTCCGGTGATGTCGAAGAGCTCGCTGTGGGAGGCCGCCTCGCAGACGGTCAAGGCCTCTGCGCTGCTGGGCGGCAAGGAGGGCAAGATCGGAGCGCTGCCCTTCCCGGCCTCCCTGTGGACCGGGGCGCGCGACCTGCCGGTGGCGCCCTCGGAGACCTTCCGCCAGTGGTGGAAGCGCACCCACCCCGACGGCGAGACCCCAGTGAGCGGGGCCGCCGGCTCCGGGGCCGACCACGGCCACAACGCCGGCGACGGCTTCCCGGCCGATCCGCCCCCGCCTCCCGGAGAGCCGGTGACCGGCAGCGCGAGCGCCGACGGCGAACCGGCCCCGGCCGCGCTGGACGCGCGCTCGGCCATCATCAACCCTGAGCCGATCACCCCGGGGCATCCGCCCCCAGGCCCCAGCCGGCTCGACCAGCGAGGAGGAGCTGTGATGGATGCGAAGTCCGCGATCCTGGCCCGCGCCCGCGACGCGATCTCGCGGTCCCAGACTCGGCCGGTGGGGCCGATCCCGCGCAACTACATCCGCTCCGGGGAGAATCCCCCCGGCTCCAAGCCCGTGGTTGATGAGATGATTGAGAAGCTCGAGGACTACTCGGCCGAGGTCATCGTCGCCCCCAAGGACGCGGCGATCCTGGACGCCATTGACGAGCTGCTCGGCGAGGCGCGCTCCGTCGTCGTTCCCGATGGGCTGCCTGAGGCCTACAAGGAGGCGGCGGCCCGCAACGGCCGTACCGTGGTGGAGGACTCCCGCCAGGAGGCCATCGCCACCCTCGACCTCAATGAGATCGACGCCGTACTGACCTGCTCGCGTGTGGGCATCGCGATCTCGGGGACGATCGTCCTCGACGGCGAGCCCGATCAGGGCCGACGGGCCATCTCCCTGGTGCCGGACAAGCACGTCGTGGTCCTGGAGCGCGAGTCGATCGTGCCGACGGTGCCGCAGGGCGTCGACGTCCTGGGCGAGCATCCCACGCGGCCGATGACGTGGATCTCCGGTGGCTCAGCCACCAGTGACATCGAGCTGGTGCGCGTCAACGGCGTCCACGGCCCGCGCCACCTGCGCGTCGTCGTCGCTCACTGAGGTTCGTCAAGCGCATCCGGATTCCGCGTTGCCCGACCGTACACCGGTCGGGCAACGCGGATCCTTGCTTTTCCACGCAAGGATCTCGGCAGCCGGTGCGTCAGTGCGGGCCGAGTTCTCGGAGTACCGAGGTGCCCGCACCCACCCGTTTCCCAAGGAGGCGGAGTTTACTGGAGCCAGCTGGCATGAGCGCGGAAAGGACTTTTCATGACCACCTCACTGACTGACTCCCCGCTGGCCCCCGATTACGACCGCTCCGCCATGACCACCGGGATCGTCCACATCGGTGTGGGCGGTTTCCACCGTGCTCACCAGGCCGCCTACATCGACCGGCTCATCCGCGAGCGGAGCAGGTCCGGGGCCACGGAGGACGACTGCCTGGACTGGGGGATCTGCGGCGTCGGTCTGCTACCCGGGGACGCGCGGATGCGTGACGCGCTGGCGGGCCAGGACCACCTCTACACCCTGGTCCTCAAGCACCCCGGCGGGAGGCATGAGCCGACGATCATCGGTTCGATCCATGACTACCTCTTCGCCCCCGACGACCCCGAGGCGGTCCTGTCCCTCATGAGCGAGCCGACCACCCGGATCGTCTCACTGACGGTCACCGAGGGCGGCTACAACGTCGACGACGCCACCGGCGAGTTCCGCACCGAGACACCCGGAGCCGTTCACGACGCCGAGCACCCGGGCGAGCCGACGACGGCCTTCGGTTACATCGTCGAGGCGCTGCGGCGCCGTCGGGCGGCCGGGACCACACCGTTCACGGTCTTGAGCTGCGACAACCTGCCCGGCAACGGGACGGTGGCGCGCAAGGCGGTCGTCTCACAGGCCGCGATGAGCGACCCGGAGCTGGCCGACTGGATCGACGCCAACGTCGCCTTCCCCAGTTCCATGGTCGACCGGATCACCCCGCAGACCACGCCGACGGACATGGTGGAGCTCCGGCGCGGGCTGGGCGTCGAGGACGCCTGGCCGGTGGTGTGCGAGCCCTTCACCCAGTGGGTGCTCGAGGACGACTTCCCGGCCGGGCGGCCCCCGCTGGAGGAGGTCGGGGTTCAGATGGTCGACGACGTCGTCCCCTACGAGCTCATGAAGCTGCGCCTGCTCAACGCCTCCCACCAGGGGCTGGCCCACTGGGGGCGACTGCTGGGCATGGAGTACGCGCACGACGCCGCAGCCGATGCGGACATCGCCACCTGGGTGCGGGCCTACCTCGAGCGAGAGGCGCGTGCCACCCTGCGCTCGGTGCCGGGGATCGACCTGAACGAGTACGTGGACACGCTGTTCGAGCGCTTCACCAACGAGGCGGTCGCGGACACGCTCTTCCGCCTGGCGCAGGACGCCTCCAGCCGGATGACGAAGTTCGTCCTGGGCACGGTGCGCGACAACCTGACCGCCGGCGGGCCGATCCGCCTGGGGACGGCGATGGTAGCCGCCTGGGCGCTGGGCGAGGAGGGAGTCGACGAGAACGGCGAGGAGATCGTCATCGACGACCCACTGGCCGACGAGCTCCTGCCCCTGGCGGCCGCGCAGAAAGCCGGCCATGAGACCGCCTTCATCTCCCACGAGGGCGTCTTCGGGGACCTGGCGACCAACGAGCGCTTCCGGCGAACCTTCATCGAGGAGCTGGACGCCCTGCGCCGCGAGAAGGCTCGGGCACGCCTGCGGGCCCTGGCCGGTGGCTCCCGAGAGGTTTAGTCCCCGCCAACGGGCAGATCGCTGACATGCTGGACAATCCCCGCCATCACGGAGATTGCTAAGGCTTACCTTGCTTTGGTGACCTTTGTCCCATAGCATGAGGTGGCTCGTGGGCCTCAGGGCTGAGCCATGGAGGCCGGCGCCTTCTCACGAGCACTCCGCACCGCGCGGAGCATCCAGCATCCGACTCACTGATGAGGTTCCTATGGTCAAGCGTCAGCTTCCCAACCCGAGCGAGATCTTCGAGCTACTCCACTTCAAGACTCCCGAGTTCAACCCCAGCGCCGACGCCTCGACGCCGCGCTGACTACCTGGGACCTGCGCAAGATCGCCAAGCGACGCACACCGGCCGCGGCCTTCGACTACACGGACGGCGCCGCCGAGGGCGAGGTCTCCCTGCGCCGCGCCCGCCAGGCCTTCCGCGACGTCGAGTTCCACCCCGACATCCTCCACCCCGCCGTCGACGTCGACACGTCCTGCGAGATCCTGGGCGGCCGTTCCGCCATGCCCTTCGGCATCGCCCCCACCGGATTCACCCGCCTCATGCAGACCGAGGGCGAGGTGGCCGGGGCCGGCGCCGCCGGTGCCGCCGGGATCCCCTTCACCCTGTCCACCCTGGGCACCACCTCCATCGAGGACGTCAAGGCCGCCAACCCCCACGGACGCAACTGGTTCCAGCTCTACGTCATGCGCCAGCGCGAGATCTCCTACGGGCTGGTCGAGCGCGCCGCCGCAGCCGGCTTCGACACCCTCATGTTCACCGTCGACACCCCCGTGGCCGGGGCCCGCCTGCGCGACAAGCGCAACGGATTCTCCATCCCGCCCCAGATCACGGCCGGCACCGTCCTCGACGCGATCCCCCGCCCGTGGTGGTGGTTCGACTTCCTGACCACGCCGAAGCTGGAGTTCGCCTCCCTGAAGTCCACCGGTGGCACCGTGGGCGAGCTGCTCGACGCCGCCATGGACCCCACCATCAGCGACGAAGACCTCAAGGTCATCCGCTCCATGTGGCCCGGCAAGATCGTCATCAAGGGCGTGCAGACCGTCGAGGACTCCAAGCGCCTCATCGACCTGGGCGTCGACGGCGTCCTGCTGTCCAACCACGGCGGGCGCCAGCTCGACCGCGCCCCCATCCCCTTCCGCCTCCTGCCCGAGGTGGTCCGTGAGGTCGGCAAGGACGCCACGATCATGGTGGACACCGGCATCATGAACGGAGCCGACGTCGTGGCCGCCGTCGCCCTGGGCGCCAAGTTCGGGCTCGTGGGCCGCGCCTACCTCTACGGGCTCATGGCAGGCGGGCGCGAGGGCGTGGACCGCATGATCGAGATCCTCTCCGACGAGGTCATCCGCACCATGAAGCTCCTGGGCGTCTCCAGCCTGGGCGAGCTCGAGCCGCGTCACGTCACCCAGCTGACCCGCCTGACCCCGGTGCGCCCGCAGGTCAAGGCGGCGGCCGACGTCGTCGCCCGCTGACCAGGGACGGGCCTCGCCCCGGCGAGCCCGGCAGCCATCGCCCGGTCTCGCTCCGCCCTCCCCTGCCCTCCGCTCCGCGGAGGAATCCCTGCTGGTCGCCCGTGCGCGGGCGGCACCCGGTGGCCCCGGAGAGTCAGTCCCAGCGGTTGCGCTCCGGGGCCGCCGGCGTCCTCCCGAGGACCGGAAGCATGCCGGAAACAGACCGGCCGCTATCGTCGCGGAAGAACCGCACACCTATTCGGCGACAAGTCTGGGCCTCCTCCCGCGGTCCTCGCGCGCCGCGGACAGCCCGGCGCCCTGGATCACACCGCGGTCGGCCCCGTGCCGCCACCGCCCACAGGAGGGGACAGCGCCATGGCACAGTCCATGTCAGGTCCGACAGCAATGGTTGATGACCTTGAGGACGACGTCGCCGAGCCCGGGCGTCTCATCTCCAGCCGGTGGCGGCCCCGCAGCCTGCGCACCACGCCGTCGAAGGAGGACCGCGGCCTGCTCGGCCACCCCCGGGGCCTGCCGTGGATGCTCAATGTGGAGATGTGGGAGCGCTTCTCCTACTACGGGATGCGCGCCATCCTGCTGTACTTCATCACCGACACGGTGGCGGGCGGAGGCCTGGGCCTGAGCGAGAACTCCGGGCAGGTGGTCCTCGCGCTCTACGGCACGGCGGTCTACCTGCTGGCGATCCCCGGGGGCATCTTCGCCGACCGGGTCATCGGGCCATGGCTGTCCACCCTCTACGGCGGAATCGTCATCATGGCCGGGCACATCTGCCTGTCCATCCCCGTGGCGGCCACCTCCTGGCTGGGTATCGTCCTGGTGGCCGTGGGCACCGGCTTCATCAAGCCGAACCTGTCCACGATCGTCGGGGGCCTCTACGACGACGATGACATCCGCCGCGACGCCGGCTTCCAGCTGTTCTACATGTCCATCAACGTCGGCGCCTTCGCCTCTCCCCTCCTGACCGGCTGGCTGCGCGAGCACTACGGCTACCACGCCGGATTCTCCTCGGCCGCCGTCGGCATGGCTTTCGCCCTGGCGGCCTTCGTCTACGGCCGCCACAAGCTCTCGGCCTTCGCCTTCACCGTCCCCAGCCCCATCCGCCCCGAGGAGCGCCAGCGCCTGCTCCTGGGATCCCTCGGGGTCCTCGTCGCCATCGGCGTCGTCGTCGCAGTCCTCCAGGTGCTCACCGGCAACCTGGTCACCACCGTCGCCACAGCGGGTCTGCTCATCCCGGTCGGTGCGGCCGTGGCCTACTTCGTGGTCATGTTCCGTTCGCCCAAGGTCACGGCCCGCGAGCGCACCCACCTGCGCGCTACATCCCCCTGTGGGTCGGCGCGGTCCTGTTCTTCATGATCACAGAGCAGGCCGCCGGAAAGATGGCCACCTTCGCAGAGTCCAACACGGATCTGCGGCTGCCCTTCTTCGGCTGGTCGACCACCGCGGAGGCCTATCAGTCGGTCAATCCCGCGGTGATCGTCCTGCTGGCCCCGTTGGTCGGCATGCTCTTCACCCGTCGGGCCGGCAGGTTCCCCACCACCATCATGAAGTTCGTCATCGCGGTGCTCATCGTCGGGCTCTCGGCACTCATGCTGGGTTACGGCTTCCAGATCTGGCCGGGCGGGCAGGACTGTCCCCCTGGTGGTTCCTGGCGCTGGTCTACGTCATCCAGACCGTCGCCGAGCTCTTCCTGACCCCCGTCGGTCTGGCCACGACAACCACCTTGGCACCCAAGAGCTTCGCCTCCCAGGCGATGGGACTGTGGTGGCTCAGCGTCGCCGCAGGCCAGGGCGTCGCCGGCTTCATCATCGCTCAGACCGAGCACCTCTCCGACTCCACCTACTACTACGTCCTGGGTGCGGCCACACTCCTCATGGCCCTGGTGCTGTTCACCGTCGCCCCGTGGACGCAGCGGCAGATGGCCGACGTCGAAGTCGCCGCGCAGGACTAGACGCGGCTGGACCGCCGCGAGCTCATAGGGTAGGTCTCGGGCTCGTGGGGTAGGGGGTACGACCTCGACCCGTCAGGTACGAGCCCGAGCCTCTGGCTGCCGCCGGCGAGCCGATGGGGCGCCGATGGAGAAGGGGACCGTCATGAAGAGCTACGCCTCCGGCGAGGAGCTCATCGCCGAGATCCGCAAGCGCGCCGACCTGTTCATCGTCGAGTTCGACGCCGTCACCGAGGCGGACCGGGACACGTTCAAGGACGGCGTGGACCGGACGCCGGCGCAGATGCTCGCCTACCAACTGGGATGGATGGACCTGCTGCTGGGCTGGGAACGAGACGAGCAAGCCGGGCACGAGGTCGTCACACCCGCGCCCGGCTACCGGTGGAACCAGCTCGGCGCTCTGTGCGGCACCTTCTACGAGCAGTGGCGCGATGCCTCGATATCCCAGCTCCAGGAGGCTTGTCGGCAGCGGGTCGACGACGTCGTCGCCCTCGTGGCATCGCTGAGTCAGGACGAGCTCTTCACCTCCGGACAGCGGACGTGGGCCTCCTCGACGCCGTCGGCCTGGCCGGTGGCCAAGTGGATCCACATCAACACGGTGGCGCCCTTCACCTCCTTCCGCACGAAGATCCGCTCCTGGAAGCGCCGCTGAGCGACGCTGCGAGAAGGGCATGCTCATGGGACCAGGAGCAGCGGCTCGGAGCCGGTCACTCCCCCGGCCCTGAGAGGCGTACGCCCGCCGCTCCGATCTCGTGGGGGCCGCCGGAGTCCCCGGCGGCCCCCACGAGATCGGTGAGAACTTACGTCACCCGGCGGTGATCGCCTCGGCAAGCTCCTCGAAGCAGCTGACGTAGGCGTCGATCGCTTCATCCGTGTGGGTCACTGACAGCGTCCACTCCTCCTCGCGGCCCGGAGTCATGAAGATCCCCCGGTTCATGTTGAACAACCAGGCGAGCTCGGACAGCTCCGCGTTCTGGTGCTCCTTGAAGGACTCGTAATCGACGACCTTCTTGGGAGAGAAGGTGACGCAGCCCTTGCCGCCCACGCCCACCGCGTAGCCCGGAAGGTCGTAGCGCTCGATGACCTCCGTGCAGCCGGCCAGAATGCGCTCGTTGAGGTGGTCGAGGTGGGCGTAGGCCTCCGGGGTGAGGACCTTCTCGAGGTTGGCCCGTACGGCGGCCATCGCCAGGGGGTTGCCGTTGTAGGTGCCCACCTGGAAGACAGTGTGGTCCTCCACCACGGACATGACTTCCTCGGTGCCGCCGATGGCGCCCGAGGGCAGACCGCCGCCGAGGGCCTTGGCCATGGTCACCATGTCAGGAGTCACTCCGAAGCGCTTGGTGGCGCCGCCCGGTCCGATGCACAGGCCGGTCTTGACCTCATCGAAGATCAGCACGATGCCGTGTCGCCGGGTGATCTCGCGAACCTGCTCCAGGTAGCCCGGTTCCGGCAGCACGACCCCCAGGTTCATCATGGCCGGCTCCATGATGACGCAGGCGGGTTTACGACCCTCATCGGTCAGCCGGATGATGCGGCGTTCCATGGCCTCGGCGTCGTTGAAGGGCACCGGCACCGTCATCCGGACGGTGGCGTCGGGGATGCCGCCTCCATAGGGCAGGGAGGCCAGGTTGTCGCGGTCGCCGATCTTGTCGTACTCGACGCCGATCGAGACCATGACGGTGTCGTGGTGCCCGTGGTAGGAGCCGAAGATCTTCATGACCGTGTCGCGACCGGTATAGGCGCGTGCGATGCGGATGGCGTCCATCGTGGGACTCCGAGCCCGAGTTCGTGTAGCGCCACTTCGGCAGGCCCCACCTGTTCGAGAGGTTCTCCGCTACCACCAGGGCGTCCTCAGTCGGCGCGGCGAAGTGGGTGCCCTTGCTGTACCGCTCCTGAATGGCCTCACCGATCACCGGGTGGGCATGCCCCTGAAGCATCGATCCGAAGCCGTTGTGGAAGTCCCACATCTCGTTGCCGTCGACGTCCCAGACCTTCGGCCCCTGCCCGCGCTCGAGGTAAATGGGCCAGGGCTCGCGCAGCTGGTACGAGGAGGCGACGCCGCCGGAAAGACTGTGTCTCGCGCGACTGTACATATCGCCGGATCCCTGGTCCGTTCATTGAGGCGCTTCGACTCGATCTCCATCAGCTCAGCGACTCGTTCCATATTGATGCTCATTGCTCGCTCCTTCGTGGTCCGGCCTGGCGTCCACAGGTCATGTACTTGATTACCGGTGCATCGATCGGAGTATTCGTCGATGCGATTGCAATGTGATTCCTCGTAGCTCCTTCCACCGGCCTGGCGCGGAGGGAGCTGTCTTCATGGGTGGTGCATGTTCACTCCGGTTCACCGGCCCTCGTGAAGCCACACTGAGCGCAGCAGCTGCGCCACCGTCAGTCAGTCGCCGTCTTCGTCTCATCGGCGACAGCGTCGGATCGTGCGATCACCTCCCCGCGGAAGAAAGCCGGTGCTCGGACGTACTGCACAAGCATCAGTACCACACCCAGGAGAATGAGGGCGAGGGTGAGGACGAAGACGAGACCGACGCCGAAGACCTGTGAGCCCGATCCATAACTCGGGTCGAGGGAGTCCTTCAGGGTCAAGCCGAGCAGCGAGAAGAGGGTGAGGCCTCCCAGCCCCGGCGACACCAGCGTGAAGAAGAAGGACCTCACCGAGCGGAACCATTGCCTTCGGAAGTACCACACCGCGGCGAAGGCGGTGAGCCCGTAGTAGAAGGCGATCATGGCCCCCAGGGTCTGGACCGTGTCCCACAGGACAGTCGTGGACACGAAGCGCAGCAGCGTGTAGAACGTCGAGGCGGCGATCGCCGAGACGACTGTGGCACGACCGGGGGTGAGGAAGCGCGGAGAGATCTGGCCGAGCTTCTCCGGCATTGCTCCGTAGTATCCCATCGACAGCAAGGTGCGGGCGGGAGAGACGAAGGTGGACTGCAAAGAGGCGGCCGACGAGATCAGCACCGCCATTGACATGAGGATCGCGAACGGCCCCAGGACCGGCCTGGCCAAGGCGAAGAAGACGTTGTCCTGGATCTCGGGGTTGCCCAGTCCTATCCCGTCCTTGCCCAGACCGGCGAACATCATTGATCCGATCGTGACGAACATGTACACCGAGACAATGGTCATGACGGTGAGCACGGCAGCGCGCCCGGGGGTGGAGCCGGCGTCGTCCGTCTCCCTCGTTGACCGTCAGAGACACGTCCCAGCCCCAGTAGATGAACAGGGACAGGGAAACGCCCGCCACAAAGGTTCGCAGCGAGTCGACGGCGAAGGGATTGAGCCACTCGAACCTGAAAGGCGTCGGATTGACGGCGGTCCCGGTGAAGTACCGGAAGATGGCCACCGCACCGAAGCCGAGGAACACCGTCAGCTGAAACCCCACCAACCAGTACTGGAGCTTCTGGGTGGTCTGCATGTCGCGGTACGCGATCCAGGTCGCCAACGTGATGAACACCAGACAGGTGAGGGTATTGATCCACACGTTGTCGGTGAGCTCCGCAATGGCGGGTCTGCGGACCACCTGCGCGATCAGCAGGTAGAAGAAGTCGACGGCGATGGCCGCGAGGTTCGATAGGACGACGACGGTCGCCACAACCAGCCCCCAACCGTTCATCCACCCGACCCACGGACCGAAGGCGCGGGTGCTCCAGGTGAAGGAGGTGCCCGAGTCGGGCATCGCCGCATTGAGCTCTCGGTACCCGAAGGCGACCAGGAGCATCGGGATGAATCCGACGAGGAAGATCGCCGGAACCTGCTTGCCGACCTCTGAGACGGTCGGCCCCAGTGCGCCGGTGAGGGTGTACGGGGGCGCTATGCAGGACACGCCGATGACGATGGCGCCGAGCAGACCGACGGAGCCCTCGGCCAGTCCCTTCCGCGACAGCCCACTCCCGGTGTCAGTGGTCTTCGTGCTCATGGTCCACCTCCGACGTCGGCCGCGGCCGCCGGGACGGCGACGAGCGGCACGGGCAGGACACGCAGGATCTTGTTGGCATCCGGCCCCAGGAACAGGCGCCCGCTCTGGGCCAGGCGCGCCGATCCCAGGAAGGCCAGCTCATTCCTGCTCCACTCCATTGCCAGCACGGCGGCACTCATGCCCTGGGCGTGGACGACCTGGACACGCTGGTCGTCCAGCCCCTTCAGATCCAGGCGCACCTCGGCGAGCAGGGCTTCAGTCCGCTCCTCGATCTCTGTGGTGTCCTGCGAGTCACCGGCCGCCACCGTGATGAGGCGCAACGGGACGCCAGCCCTGTCGGCGAAGGTCCTGGCCGTACTGAGCAGCCCCCTCCACCTGCCGGACTCCCCCAGCATGACCGTGATGCGCGAGAGCCCGTCAAGAGGGGCGTGCCTCATGCCTCGCGGAGACAGGGCGACCGGAACAGTCGAGGAGTTGAGCAGTGTCTGCCCCACGGAACCGAGAGACACCCTCCCCATGACCCCGTGACGGCCTCCACCGGCCACGAGCAGGTCGGCTTCGAGCTCCTCGGCCGAGGCGATGATGCCCTCGGGGAACGAGGGGCTGTACCGCAGGTACTTGCTCACCGGCACACGGGGCCGGTGCTCCTCGATGATCTCAGTCATCCAGTCGTCGACCTGCGTGGCGACGACGTCCTGGAACGCGTGATCGGTGACGTCGAGCAGATAGCGTCCCTCGCCGCCCTTGACGACGGTGACGAGATCGAGTGAGCACGAGAATGCTTCAGCGAGAGACACACCCAGGTGATAGGAGTCTCGACCACCGAGCGAATTGGTGAAGGCCGTCAGAATGCGCATGGGAATGACCTCCTGTTCGCTTCCGGAGCGTCACAGGGCACTCATGACGTGTTTGATACGCGTGTAGTCCTCCACGCCGTAGACAAGAGAGGTCCTTGCCGTACCCGGACCGTTTGAATCCGCCGTGCGGCATCTCTGCGACGAGAGGGATGTGGCAGTTCACCCAGACGCAGCCGAAGTCCAGGTCCCTGCTGAATCGCAGGACGCGCTGATGATCGGTCGTCCAGATGGACGAGGACAGCGCGTAGTCCACGCCATTGGCCAGGGCCAGGGCCTCGTCGTCGGAGGAGAACTCCTGAACGGTCAGGACCGGCCCGAAGACCTCCTGCTGCACGAGTGCGTCGTCCTGCTTGAGCCCCGAGATGATGGTGGGCGCGTAGTAGTACCCGGTCTCGCCGACGCGGTGCCCACCGGTCAGCAGGTTGGAGTGCGCGGGCCGCTCCTCGACGATCTTTTGCACGGAGGCGAAGTGGCGCGCATTGTTCAGGGGGCCGTAGAACGCCTCCTCCTCGGGAATCGGACCGGTTCGCAGGGACTCGGCGTGACGCACCAGTGCATCGGTGAACTCTTTCGCGACCGAGGACTCGACCAGGACGCGGGTGGCGGCGGTGCAGTCCTGCCCGGAGTTGAACAGCCCTGCGGCGGCGATGCCCTCGGCAGTCGCCTCGATGTCGGCATCGGCGAAGACGATGGCGGGGGGCCTTGCCTCCGAGCTCCAGGTGAACGCGAGTCACGTTGCGGGACGCCTGTTCGGCGAGATCCGCGCCTGCGCGCACCGATCCTGTGAGCGCGACCAGCCCGGGCACCGGGTGAGAGCTCAGGAGGCGCCCGGTCTCGCCGGTGCCGAGCACCAGGTTGAAGACCCCGGGCGGGAGGATCTCACCGGCGATCTCGGCGAAGACGACGGCGCTCTCGGGTGTGTTGACGCTGGGCTTGAGCACCACCGTGTTGCCTGCGGCCAGAGCGGGCCCGACCTTCCAGATGAGCATCATGAGGGGGTAGTTCCACGGGACGATCTGACCGACGACGCCAATGGGCTCGCGGCGAAGCTGCGAGTTCAGCCCCTCGGCGTACTCACCCGAGGCGACACCCGACTGGGACGCGGGCGGCTCCGGCGAAGAACCGCAGCTGGGAGGCGCCTGTCAGCACTTCCTCCGATCGGACCATCTCGGCGAGCTGACCGGTGTTGCGGCGCTGGGCCTCGACGAGGCGGTCGGCATTGGCCTCCAGGGCGTCGGCGAGCCGGAGCAGGAGTGTCTGGCGTTCCGCCGGCGTTGTCAGTCGCCAGCTCTCGAAGGCCTTGAGGGCGGCGTCGTAGGCGGCATCGACGTCAGCGGGGCCTGAGACCGGGCACTGTGCGACGGTTTGTTCCGTTCGGGGATCCACGATCTCGACCGTGGTATCGGTCGCTGCTGGAACAAATCTTCCGTTGATGAAATTCTGGAGGAGAGGAAGGCTCATGTGAATCACTCTGCTTCTTGGGGTTGGCGGGACATCAGCGTCGAGCTGAGAGGCGTCGAGAGTCGAAATTGAGACGGCTCAGGCCTCTGCTGCCCAAGCTCACACAGGACCCATGCCGGCTACATCGCCGCTGGCGTCCCACGCGCCCCATGCACTGCGGACACAAGGCGGGCTAAGGTCCTATGTGACGCAAACATGGTAAACATACACAGTCAAGTATGTCGAACGTCACGTTCCACGCTTCGAAGAACCGCGCCAACACAGGGAAAAGTCACCCACATGCGAGACGACGAGCCGTCACTTCTTCAAAAAATATGACGCAATCCACAAATTTGCCCGCTGCTCGGCGTCTCGATGTCGACGCCGAGCGCCCGGCGCAGGCGTACGAGGCGTGCGGCGACCGAGTTGCGATGCACCCCCAGACGCTCGGCGATGCGCTGAACCGCCCCTGCCTCGCTGAGGTAGATCTCCAGCAGCTCGAGCAGCTCAGGCTGCTCGGCAACGCCCCTGAGGCGAGCGCGGGCGAAGGCGCGGGCCTTGTCCTGGTCAAGCAGATCCGTGACCGACGGCGGCCCCGAGTCCTCCCAGCGCACCGCCTGTCCGACCTGCCGAGCACCGGTGCAGACGGACAGCGCCTGCTGTGCGGCCCGCGGCAGGTCGGCGATGCCGGCAGAGCCGCTGACCCCGATCCGCATCCGCCCCGCCCATGGCGCGACACGGTCGTCCTCGAGAAGCGCGGGAACGTGCTCAGCCTCCCCGAGGATCGTCAGACGGGTCCCGTCCCGGTCCGTGCGCCACAGAAGACCCTCTCCCGCCGGAGACCCCCGTCTCTCGACGAGCAGTCTGGCCAGCGCCGAGGAGAGCCCGGCAACGGCGGCACCGCCGCCCTCAAGACAGATCACGCGCCACTGATGACCGCCGCCGGTACCGCTCATCAACCGCCGCGCCGGAGATGGGAGGCGCTTGCGGACGAGATCCTGGGCCTGGTCGGCCAGGGCCAGTCCCCTGCACGACCTCGCCCGCCAGGAGATGCTCGGCAGCCGCTCCCACGAGCTGGAGGAGCCATCCGGTGAACGCCTTGGAGGACTCGGCGATGAGATTCAGGAACGACCAGGCCAGATCGACTCCCAGAGTCTGGGCACGCGTGAGCGTCTCCCGATGAACGGTCGCCAGGTAGCTCTCAGGCTCACCGGTGATGCCGACCGGTCGAACGACCAAGCGCATCTCACCGAGCCCCAACGCCCCGGCCCCTCGCATCCCTGCCGGACGAATCCTGTCGATGCACTCGGCAACCTCGTCGTCGACTCCCGGAGCCGCTGGACCGAAGGGGCCGACCACGGTGCGTCCCGTGGCGTCCCTCAGGGACACCTCCCCCGGAGGATCGAGGCCAGGGCGCGCATGATCGCGCTCTGGTTGTCCTTGGCGGCTGCGCGCGTCAGCTGCTGCAGGACCAGGGTCTCCTCATCGCCCGCCCCCTCGGCACCGCCATCGGGCCCGGTCGCCTGAAGCATGGCCCCCACCTCACGGCTGATGGAGGCGAAGGAGACCTCGAGGGGGACCTCGAGGAGATTGAGCCGCCCGATCCGGCAGGCCTCGCGCAGGTCCTCGGGCACGGCGTCGAAGACGATGCCGGTTCCCAGTCCGAGCGCGGCGACTCCCGCCTCGACCAGTGAGACCACGTACTCCCGCCATGTGTCCGCCTCGGCATCCGCCATGACGAGGCCTGTCGTGAGAACGAGCTCACCGCCCTCGAGGTAGGACGCCGGCTGGAGGAGCTCGGTCGCGACGACCCACGTGACCGCGGCGCTCGGTACGGGCAGGGAGCACCGCGCGAACCCCCAGGTCCGCTCGATCCATGAGATCCGACACCATCAGCATGCCTGGATTCAAACACTCTTCTATGCGCTATGCACAGGATTCATGACATTTTGTGCATTATGCCTAGGTGCTCGGCCCCAAGGGCGGGCATAACCTGAGGTGGAACTCAAAGCCGAGCACGTTTCTACGACATCCCGGAGGCTCTATTCCGCTGCAGACCTCCGCCCCGTCACGACACACTGTGAGGTCCACATGGCAACGCTGCCCCAGACCCTTCATCTCGCCACTCCTCTGCCCGGTCCCGAGGCCCGCGCCCTCGACGAACGCGCCGGTACCGCGCTCCCGCGTGCCCTGACCGCCGCCATGCCGACATTCGCACGGCGCACGGACCGCGGCGTCCTGGAGGACGTGGACGGCAACCGTCTCATCGACTTCGGATCAGGCATCGCGGTCACAACCGTGGGAGGCGCGGCGGCCCCCGTCGTCGCTGCGATCCAGGAGCAGGCCGAGAACCTGACGCACACCTCCTTCGCCGTCACAAGGTACGCCGGATACGTCGAAGTCGCCGAACGCCTGAACACCCTGACCCCGGGCGACTTCCCGAAGAAGACCGCGCTGTTCAACTCCGGGGCGGAGGCCGTCGAGAATGCCATCAAGCTCGCCCGCAAGCACACCGGCCGCCAGGCCGTCGTCTGCTTCGACCATGCCTTCCACGGACGCACGTCCCTGACCATGGGACTGACAGCCAAGGTCTCCCCCTACAAGGGCGGCTTCGGTCCCTTCGCCCCAGAGATCTACCGGGTCCCCGGCTCCTACCCGTACCGCGACGGGCTGGACGGCGAGGCCGCCGCCGAGCGCACGATCGATCAGATCGAGAAGCAGGTAGGGGCGTCCTTCGTCGCCGCCGTCATCATCGAACCCGTTCAGGGCGAAGGCGGGTTCATCGTCCCGGCACCCGGCTTTCTCACCGCGCTCCGGCGCTGGTGCCTTGACAATGGCGTGGTCTTCATCGCCGACGAGATCCAATCGGGAATCGCCCGCACCGGGCATGGTTCGCCTGCGAGCACGAGGGAGTCGTCCCCGATCTGGTGACGACCGCCAAGGGCCTGGCCGGGGGCACGCCGTTGTCAGCAGTCACCGGTTCAGCCGAGATCATGGACTCCGCCGGACCGGGCGCCCTCGGCGGTACCTACTGCGGCAATCCCCTGGCCTGCGCCGCCGCCCTGGCGACACTGGACATGATCGAGGAGCACGACCTCCTTAAACGGGCCCGCACGATTGGTGAGACCGGCATCCGCCTGATGGAGCGATGGAAGGCGGAGGACCCACGCATCGGCGATGTCCGGGGCAAGGGCGCCATGATGGCTCTCGAGCTCGTCGACCCCGTCTCGCAGGAGCCCGACGCGGCACTGACCGCCGCCGTCGCGGAGGCCGCACGCTCACGCGGCCTGATACTGCTCACCTGCGGCACCTACGGCAATGTCATCCGCCTGCTGCCACCGCTCACCATGCCGGACGAGCTGTTCACCGAGGGCATGGAGATCCTTGAGCAGGCGCTCCGAGCCCAGTCCTGACCTCATCTTCCGACCACGTCTCAAGGCCGTCACGGCCTCAGATCACGATCCTCCACCCGACCAGCCCAGGAGGTAGCTCAATGTCCTCAACCCATCATCCCCTCACCGATGCTCGCACGCAGCTCGCCGAGGCGATCCAGTTCCTCGGCTTTGACGAGGGAATGCGCCGCATGCTCGAAACCGCCCGTAAGGAGGTGACGGTCTCCATTCCGCTGCGACGCGACGACGGCACGATGGAGCTGCTTATCGGGCACCGCGTCCAGCACAACATCTCTCGTGGCCCGGCGAAGGGAGGGATCCGTTACTCCCCCCACGTGGACCTCGACGAGGTGCGGGCGCTGGCCATGTGGATGACATGGAAGTGCGCTCTTCTCGATCTGCCGTACGGCGGTGCGAAGGGCGGGGTCCAGGTCGACCCGCAGGCCCACTCGGAAAGAGAGCTCGAGCGCCTGACCCGGCGCTACACCTCGGAGCTGATCCCTCTGATCGGGCCCGGCAAGGACATCCCCGCCCCCGATATGGGGACCGACGAGCAGACCATGGCTTGGATGATGGACACCTACTCGGTGGCCACGGGACACACCGTGCTGGGGACCGTCACGGGCAAGCCCGTCAATCTCGGCGGATCGCAGGGTCGGGCCGCAGCCACCTCCCGCGGCGTCGTCTACTCCGCTCTCAACGCGATGGAGAGCATAGGCCTGAATCCTTCGCAGGCCACCGCGGTCGTTCAGGGCTTCGGCAAGGTCGGTCGGGGCACTGCCCGCTTCCTCCATGAGGCGGGTGTGAAGATCCTGGCCGTGGCGGACGTCTACAGCACGATTCGCAACGACAAGGGCATCGACATCCCCGCGCTCGAGACCTTCGTGGATGAGACCGGCGCCATCACCGGGTTCCCCGGCGCGGATCCGATCCCTCCGACCGAGCTCTTCACAGTTCCCTGCGACGTGATCGTCCCTGCGGCGGTCGAGGGGGTCATCACCGAGCAGACCGCGCCGGCGATCGATGCCAAGCTGGTCGTCGAGGGCGCCAACGGCCCGACGACGCCCACGGCCGACGCGATCCTGGCGGACAAGGGGATCCTGGTCGTTCCGGATATTCTCGCCAACGCTGGCGGCGTCATCGTGTCCTACTTCGAGTGGGTGCAGGCCAACCAGTCCTACTGGTGGACCGAGAAGGAGGTCAACGAGCGTCTCCGTACCAAGATGGACAGGGCCTGGAACGAGGTCACGGACTTCTCGCGGGATCACGGTCTCTCACTGCGCACTGCGGCGACGACGATGGCAGTCAAGCGCGTGGCCGAGGCCCACGTCTCCCGTGGCCTCTACCCGTGATGCGTGACAGGCGAGAGTCGATACTCAGGGAGCACAACCATGGCTGACACAAGACCCAGCGCGACGGCCTCTGCAGCGGCTGACACAGCGGCGGCAGCGACGTACACGACCTTCGGAGCCCACCCGGCTCTGGCCGACTACCTGCGCAGGATCCACCCCGAGGAGGGAATGCTCCTGGGCGGGCGGATGATCGCCGCGTCCGACGGGGGAACGTTCGACGTCGTCGATCCCGCCAGCAACGCCGTGTTCGCGCGCTGCACGGACGCGACTCCGGCGGACGCCGCGCGCGCCGTCGACGCCGCCTCCGAGGCGCTGCCGGCATGGAGCGCCACCCCGCCCCGGCAACGCGCGGAGCTGCTGCGGACCCTGTTCAGCCTCATGGTGGAACGGGCCGATGAGCTCGCAGTGCTCATCAGTGCTGAGAACGGCAAGTCGCTGGAGGATGCCAGGGCGGAGGTCCTCTACGCAGCGGAGTTCTTCCGATGGTTCTCCGAGGAGGCGGTGCGCACCGAAGGCGGTTTCGGCTCCTCCCCGGCGGGTGGGACTCGGACGATCGTCACTCACCGGCCGATCGGGGTGGTCGCCATGATCACCCCCTGGAACTTCCCTGCGGCGATGGGGACCCGCAAGATCGCCCCGGCCCTCGCCGCCGGGTGCACAGTGGTGCTCCGCCCGGCGTCCCTCACGCCTCTGACAGCGGTAGCACTGGGGCACCTGATCCTGCAGGCCGGCGTGCCCGCGGGCGTGGTGAACATCGTACCCTCGAGCCGTTCCGCGGAGGTGTCGACGACGTGGCTCGAGGACCCCCGGGTCCGAGCCGTCTCCTTCACCGGCTCGACCCAGGTCGGTCGTGCGCTCATGAGGCAGGCGGCGGAGAAGGTACTGGTGTCATCCATGGAGCTCGGGGGGAACGCTCCCTTCGTCGTGGCGGCCGACGCCGATATCGACGCCGCAGTGACGGGTGCCGTTCAGGCCAAGCTCAGAGGCGGTGGCGAGGCCTGCACCGCCGCCAACCGCTTCTACGTCCACCAGGACGTCGCCCAGGAGTTCACCGAGAAGTTCTCCGCGGTCGTCCGCGACCTGAGGGTCGGGCCGCCTCTGGCGGACAAGGCGAACCAGATCGGCCCCATGGTGACCACGCATGCCCGTGACAAGATCAACGCCCTGGTGGACGGGGCGGTGGCCGGGGGCGCCGTCGTGCGCCGAATCCTCCTGGCCCAAGGGCTCTCCAGGGGCGTTCATGCCGGTGCGGGTCCTCACGAACGTCGCCCCCGACGCGGAGATCGTGCGCACCGAGATCTTCGGTCCCGTCGCCCCGATCGTCACGTGGGACGATGAGGACGAGTTGCTGACGTGGATCAATGACACGGACTACGGGCTGTCGGGTTACGTCTTCTCCCGCGACCTCGGGTGGGCGCTGCGCCTGGCCGAGCGCATGGAGGTCGGGATGGTCGGTGTCAACCGCGGGCTCGTGTCCGATCCCGCTGCCCCCTTCGGCGGCGTCAAGCAGTCCGGCATCGGGCGCGAGGGCGCGCGCGAGGGGATCCGCGAGTTCCAGGAGACTCAGTACTACTCGGTCGCCTGGGGCTGACGGGCCCACGCCCGAGCAGCGCGTGACGGCCGCGATACCCCCAGATCGAGGGAGTCTCAGATCATCGCGAGTCCCTGCGCTCCTGGAGAGGGAACGGACCTTTCGACGTCATCATCATGTGCGGTGCCCCGGGCCGAGAGCCCGGGGCACCAGCGCGTTGACGCTCGGGTCATCAGCGGCTCAGGAGGCCTTGGGGTAGGCCTTCTGGACGGCGTCGAGCATCTCGAGGGCCGAGTAGTAGTCCAGGCGGAAGGACGAGGGCGGCATGTACTGCACCTTGCCGCCGGTCACCGGGGCTGCCGAGCTGAAGGTCTCGTTGCTGGTGACGGCGGTCTTCGCGGTCTCATCGGCGGCGATGACCACCCAGTTCTCACCGGTCAGTCCCGCCTGGACGTTCTCGGGCGAGAGCTGGACGATGTCCTTGCGCTCGCCCATGGACTGGTCGCCCTTGACGTCGTCGGGGACGGTGGCGATGGTGAAGCCCAGGTCCTTGAGGAGCTGGACCTGCGGGGCCTCCTCGGTGAAGGCGTTGGCTCCCTTGGTACCGTCCCCGGGGACGGTGAAGACCGACGTCGACCCCTGCGGGACCGAGATGGCGCTCTTGGCCTTCTCAGCCCTGGTGATGTAGTCCTTGATGACGGAGTCGGCCTTGGCCTGACGGCCAGTGGCCTGGCCAAGGGTCTTGGTCACGTCCTGCCAGGAGTGCGAGCCGTAGTCGATGACGAGGACCGGGACCTCGAGCTGGCGCAGGCTGTCGACCACCTTGATGGCCGAGTCCTGCCCCGTCTTGGCCACGACGATGAGGTCGGGGTTGTCGCCCGCCACCGTCTGGGCCAGGTTGTCCTCGGTACCGTCGATGGCCTTGACCCCCTTGTCGGAGGCCTGCTTGGACCACTGGGCGAAGAAGCCGTTGTCGTCGGTCTTGTCGTCCTTCTTCTTGGCCGGCGTCGAGGCGACCACCGGGGCGTCGACGGCCAGGAGCGAGCCGGTCAGCGTCACGGAGGTGGACACGATGCTCTTGGGCTCGGACTTGATCTCGACGTCGACGCCGTCGTCCCCTTGATGGTGACCGGCCAGGTGGCCTCGGCGGAGGCTCCGGCCGAGGCGGCACCGGAGGTCCCCGCGGAGCCTGCGGCGGTTGAGGTGGAGGTCGAGCTGGAGGAGCCGCAGGCCGCCAGGCCGGTGCTCAGCACCATGGCGACGACGGCGACGAGTCCCTGTCTCAAGCGGCGGGGGCGCCGCGTGGATGCGTTCATCTGTCTGTGTTCCTTTCTGGTCCGTCCTGCTGGGAGCGAGCAGTCGGGCTGGTTCCCTGCCGAGGCGCGCTCGGCAGAGGGCTGTGGGGCGGGGCGGATGGCAGAGTCAGCGGGAGCGACGGGGGCCGCGGCAGGGTCGGGGGCGGCCGACGTGACCGCGCCCAGGTGGCGGGGCACCACCATGGGGGTGCCGGCCACCGGATCGGGGGCGATGACGGCCGCCAGTCCGAAGACCTCTCGATGAGGTCCTCAGTGAGGATCCGACGCGGGGAGCCGGTGATGCGGACCCGGCCGTCGTGCATGACGATCATGTGCTCGGCGCAGCGCGCGGCCTGGTTGAGGTCGTGCAGGACCGCTACGACCGTGCGCCCGTCGGCGTTGAGGCGTCGGCACAGCTGGAGGATGTCGACCTGGTGAGCCAGGTCGAGGAAGGTGGTGGGCTCGTCCAGGAGGATCGCCTCGGTGCCCTGGGCCAGGGCCAGGGCGATCCATACGCGCTGGCGCTGTCCGCCGCTGAGCTCGTCGACGGGGCGGGCGGCCAGCTCGGTGACCCCCACCATCTCCATGGCCTCCTCGACGGCCGTCCTGTCGTCCCGCGACCACTGGCGGAACATGCCCTGGTGGGGGAAGCGGCCGCGGGCCACGAGGTCGCGCACCAGCATGCCGCCGGGCACGACGGCGCTCTGGGGCAGCAGACCGACCCGTCGGGCCACGTCCTTGGTGCCCAGGCCGGCGATGTCGGCGCCGTCGAGCAGCACCGCGCCCCGGGCGGGCCGGTGCAGCCGGGCCAGGGCGCGCAGCAGCGTGGACTTGCCGCAGGCGTTGGGCCCGACGATGGCGGTGAAGACGCCGGCCGGGATGTCGACGTCGAGGTCACGGGAGACCACGTGGCGCTCGTAGGCGATGGTCGCTCCCCGGGCGGCCAGCCGAGCCTCGGAGGCGGCCGGTCCGGCGCCGGTGTTCAGCTCGGTGGAGGGCAGGTCGGTCACAGGGATCTCCTTCCGTGCGCCGCCACGGTCAGCGCCACCATGAGGTAGAGCCCGCCGACGGCGTTGGTCACCACGCTCACGGGCATCGACTCGAGCACCAGCTGGCTGAGCAGGTCGGCTCCCGCCAGCAGGAGGCTCCCGGTCAGGCCGGAGACCAGCAGCGGGGGCTGAGGGGAGCCGGTGAGGAAGCGGGCCAGATGGGGCGCCACGAGGGCCACGAAGCCGATGGGGCCGGCCGCCATCGTCACCACGGCCACCAGCACGGTGCCCAGCAGGATGAGGAGGGCGCTGGCGCGGCGGGTGGGGCTGCCCAGGATGGTGGCCACCTGCTCCCCCAGGGACAGGACCCGCAGGTGCCGGGCGGCCAGCAGGGTGAGGGTCACGACGACCCCGATGGCCAGGCAGGTCGGGGTCACCACCGGCCACCGGGCGGCCCCGAGGGTGCCGGTGATGGCCTTGAGGGCGCCCAGGCCCTCGTCGTCGTCGACCCGTACCAGGAGCCAGCGGTTGACCGAGACGAGCATCGAACTGATGGCGATCCCCACCAGGATAAAGCGCAGCCCGGTGAATCCGCCGCGCAGCGAGACGAGGTAGTCACCGCCCCCACAGCGGCCCCGCCGATGAAGGAGGCCAGGGAGGTGGACAGCATGGAGCCGGGCAGGAGCAGGACGCTGACCAGGATCCCGGTCTGTGCGCCCGTGCTGAAGCCGATGAGGTCGGGCGAGCCCAGGGGGTTGCGGGTGATGGTCTGGAAGACGGCGCCGGCCACGCCCAGGGCCAGGCCCGCCACGAGCCCCAGCAGGATCCGGGGCAGCTTCCACTTAACGACGACGACCTGGACGATCCTGCGCCCCTGCCCCTGGAGCGCGTCGATGACCTCCGGCGTGGAGACGGTGAACTTTCCCAGACGCAGGGCGGCCACGGCGACCGCGAGGCTGAGCGCCAGCAGCATGAGGCCGACGACGACGTGGCGAGGGGTGATGAGCACCGACCAGCGGCCGACGACGATCCACAGGCGTCCGGCGTCGGTCCCCACGTGGAGGCCGCGGCGCGGACCACGGTACTCGGACCGGGCCAGCGGGGCCGCGGTGCGGTTCGACTCGCCGCCCCCTCATGAGGCCCGTCCCTTGAGTCGCAGCACCATGAGCAGCAGGACGGGCGATCCGACGAAGGCCGTCAGCAGGCCGACCTGCATCTCCCCGGGGCGGGCCAGGACGCGGCCCAGGACGTCGGCGGCCAGGACGACGACGGGGCCGCCCAGTGCGCACAGCGCCACGATCCAGCCCCGGTGCGGTCCCATGAGCCAGGAGGCCGTCAGCGGCGCCATGAGCCCCACGAATCCGATGGGTCCGGCCACCGTGGTGGCGGTGGCGCACAGGACGGTGATGACCATCAGGCTCAGTCCCCGCATGAGGCCGACCCGGGTGCCCAGGGCGGCGGCGACGTCGTCGCCCAGAGCGATGTTGTCCAGGGCACCGGCCAGGAGGAAGGCCATGCCGGTCCCCAGGACCACGAGGAGAGTCATCGGCAGCAGGGGGATGTCGGCGCGAGTCAGGGAGCCGACCTCCCAGTCGATGAAGGTGCGGAACAGGTTCGGCATCGTCAGCACGACGCCGCGGATGACCGCCCCGGCGAAGGCCGAGAAGGCCACACCGATGAGGACCAGGCGCACCGGCGAGGACGCCGAGCCTCCCAACGAGCCTCCTGCTGAGCCGATCATGCCGATGACCTGCACGAGCACCGTGGCAGCCAGGGCGCCCCCTGCCGCCAGGAGCAGCTGGCCGGGGACCGGGAGGACGCCGAGCGCGGCGGTACCCAGGACGATGCCCAGCGAGGCGCCGGCGTTGACGCCGAGCAGCCCGGGCTCGGCCAGGGGGTTGCGGGTGACGGCCTGCATGACCGCGCCGGCCACCGCCAGGGCCACGCCCACGAGCACGCCGATGATGGTGCGCTGGACGCGCAGGACGTTGATGTTGTAGCTGACGTTGGAGGCGTCCGGGTGGAGCAGGTAGTGGACGACCTGGTCGGCGGGGATCCGGGAGGAGCCGATGAACAGGGAGGCCAAGACGCACGCGGCCAGCAGCACGGCGGCGGCCAGGAGGATGGCCGGGCGCCGCAGGAGAGGGCTCAGGCGGGGGCGGGCCGTCTGCCTGTCCGTCCCGATCCCCCGAGTGCGGGGACGAGGGGAACGAGCGCCGTCTCCGATGACCTCGTTCGCCATCAGGCCTCCCCCATTACCTACTACAAAGGCAAACCTAACCTAAGGGTGCGGTCAACGTCTGTCAAACGCGGTCCGACCTGTCAGTTTGATGGCCAAAGCGCCTGCCGCCAGTCGCCAGAACCCGCCACGAGCGCTCCTCCCACCGCCCGAGCAGCGGGACCGCGTATCTCCTCCTCACGGAGTATGCCGTGCGTGTATACACTCAGCGTATAGTCGCGAGCATGGAATCCAGACTCACTCTTCTCGGTCTGCTCAGCGCCGGGCCGGGGCACGGATACGACCTCAAGCGCTCCTGGGACCACTGGTTCGCCGCCTCCAAGCCGCTGGCCTACGGCCAGGTCTACGCCACGCTCGCCCGTCTCGTGCGCGATGGGCTCATCACCCAGGTCGAGACCGAGCCCGGCTCCGGCCCCGAGCGCAAGCGCTACGAGGTCACCGACGCCGGGCGCCAGAGCGTCGAGCAGTGGCTCCTGACCCCCGTCACCCCTGCCGGCGATGTCCAGGCCGACATCTTCGCCAAGACCATCATCGCCCTCATGCTCGACGACGACGCCGGGCGCCTCCTCGACCTTCAGCGCGCCGAGCACATGGCGCGCATGCGCGAGCTGACCCGGCTCAAGCAGAGCGGTGACCTGCGCACGGTGCTCCTGGCCGACCACGCCCTGTTCCACATCGAGGCCGACCTGCGCTGGATGGAGACCACTGCGGCCCGCTTGGGCGAGCTGCGGGAGGAGGTGCGCTCATGAGCGCCACCACTCATACAGCCGGCCAGACGGCCATTCGCACAGCCACCGGCGTCAATTCCGCTCCTGAACAGGGCGAGGCGCACCCGCCGGGCGAGGTCATCATGCGCGCCCGCGGCCTGGAGATGAGCTTCGGGCAGACCCGCGCGCTGCGCGGCGTCGACCTGGACCTCCTGACCGGTGAGGTCCTGGCCGTCACCGGCCCGTCGGGCTCGGGCAAGTCCACCCTCCTGCACGTCATGGCCGGGGTGCTCGTGCCCGACACCGGAAGCGTCGGCTACCACGGTGGAAAGGCGTCCGGAGACGTCTCGGCGCAGGTCGCCGAGGACATCTCAGTGAACATCGCGGCCCTGGACGAGGCCGCCCGCAGCCGCCTGCGCCTGAACGAGTTCGGCTTCATCTTCCAGTTCGGCCAGCTCCTGCCGGACCTCTCCGCCCTGGACAACGCCACCATCCCCCTGCTCCTGGCCGGCGCCCCGCGCCGGAAGGCGCTCACCCGGGCCCGCGAGACCCTGGGCGAGCTTGGCCTGAGCGAGCACCTGGACAAGCGGCCCGGCCAGCTCTCGGGCGGGCAGGCGCAGCGGGCCGCCGTCGCACGGGCACTGGTGACCAGTCCGCGCATCCTCTTCGCCGACGAGCCCACCGGCTCCCTGGACTCCCTGGCCGCCGAGCGGACCATGGAGGTACTGCTGGCCTCGGTGCGCTCCCGCGGCTCCAGCCTGGTCATCATCACCCACGATGCGCGCATCGCCGCCTACGCCGACCGGGAGGTCACCGTGCGCGACGGCCGCATCGGCCCCAGGACCATGCAGACCGGATCCGGCCCGAGCAAGCCCCGGCACGCCGCCACCGGGAGCCCGTCATGAGCCGCATCGCCCTGACCCTGCTGCTCGTCGCCAACGACCGCTCCGCCCGGCGCCGTCTGGCCGGGATCGTCGCCGGAGTCATGGTGGGGGTGGCACTGTTCCTCATGCTGCTGGCCGCCGCCCAGGCCTTCCCCGAGCGCAGCATGCGCTCCAGCTGGGCCTCCATCGCCCTCCTGCCCGGCATCTCCGAGCAGTCGAACCACACGGACCTCCAGCCCGACCACGTCCTGACCGGTGACGAGCTGGCCGTCGCCAGCAGCCTCGACACGGTGGGCGACGAACCGATCACGGTTCTGCAGGTGGCCCTGCCGGAGTCGGGCGCCACCTCGGTGAGGGTCCCGGGCTCCGACGTCGTACCGAAGCAGGGCGAGTACCTCGCCTCACCGGCCCTGGCCGAGCGCATCGCCTCCCTTCCCGCCGATCAGCTCGGTGACCGCTATGGCAAGCAGGTGGGCGTCCTTGGACCCGACGCCGTCGAGGGCCCGGACTCGTTGGTGGCCGTCGTCGGAACGGACCTGGGGACCGTGGCCTCCTCCCAGTCGTTCATCCCTCCCCAGGTGGTCGCCTCCTTCCAGGGCGTCCCCTACGAGAACGAGGCGTATCGGATCGCGATGCTCATCGGCGCTATCGCGGTCCTTGTGCCCGCGCTGCTGCTCGTCGGGATCGTCACCGACCTGGGCGCGGCGCAGCGGGCCGAGCGCTTCGCCACGCTGCGCCTCATCGGGGCCACTCCCCAGCAGGTGGCCCGCACCGCGGCCCTGGAGATCGGGGCCACCACCTTCGTCGGCGCCCTGGCGGGCGTGGCGCTCCACCTGGTCATGATTCCCGTGGCCGCTCAGATCACGCTGGGGTCGAGCCGCTTCTACCACTCCGACCTGCTGCGCTCGCCGGTCAATGCGGTCCTCGCCGTCGCCGTCACCACGGCGGGGGCGGCGGCCGTGGCCTGGTGGCGCACGCGACGGGCCGACGTCGGCCCTCTGGGCGGGTCCCGGGAGCGCAGCGAGCGCCGGCCCCGCCTCCTCGCGCTGGCGCCCGTGATCCTCGGGATGGCGGGGCTGGCGAGCACCCCAGCGGTGGCCCGCCAGGAGCCCGCACTGACCATCTACCTGCTGCCCGCCTCCTTCCTGTGCGCGATGCTGGGGCTGTTGTGGGCCGGCCCGGTCCTGACCTGGTGGGTGGCGCGAGGCGGAGGGGCGCTGGCCCGCTCGGCGGCGCAGGTCATCGGCTTCAACCGGATCACCCAGCACCCCCGGGCGGTCTTCAAGGCGGTGGCCGGCGTCGTCATCGCCGTCTACGCCATGACGGTCTTCGCCGTCGCCATCACGGTCGCCGCGGGCACCCGCGACATCACTCAAGGCAACGGTCACCTGAACCCCTCGACGCTCGAGGCCATCCCTGCGGTCAGCGACGAGACCACCCTGGAGAGCGCCGTCGGCCGGCTCACCGCCGTCCCCGGCGTGACGACGGTGGCGGTAGGACGGATCAGTGGGGACTCCAGGCAGGAGGGGCGAGTCATCCTCGAGGCCGACAAGGCGGAGGCCCTCGGGGCGCCGCATGTGGAGGCGCCCGACGGCGCAGTGAGCATCAGCACCCGGTGGCTGTACGAGAACGCGGCCGCCTCGCCGTCGCCGGTCGGCGCCGAGGAACTGGCGACCACCCGTGAGCAGGGTGCGCCCGTCATCCTCGTAGGCACCGACCCGGCCAGCCCCGGCGCCGTCGAGCGGGCCCGGACCGCACTCGTCACCTCCGATCTTGCGCTGGGCTCCTCCCCCTCCTCGCCCGGCTCGATCCAAAGCATTCAGGCCAACGCCATGGAGAACCAGTTCGCCCGGCTCGGCTATATCGGCATCATCATCGCCGCGGGGATCTCCACGGTGTCGCTCGGGGTCTCGACGGTGGCGGCGCTGCTGGGACGCCGGCGGGTCCTTGGTCTGCTGCGCCTGGTGGGTATGCCTGCGGCGACGCTGCGCACCATGGTCTCCTACGAGACGATGCCGCCGGCGGCGACGGCCCTGGTGATGAGCATCGGCCTGGGATGGCTGACCGCGTGGTCGCTGGTCGGAGGGGTATCGGGCCGCCACATCAGCTGGCCGGACGGTGGCTACTGGCTGGTGCTGGGGGTCTGTCTGTCACTGGTGGCGGTGGCGACCCTGGTCAGTGCCCGCTACGGCAGGCGAATGCTGACCGGCACCACCGTCCGATTCGAGTAGCAGCGGTAGTGTCCGAATCTGTCACAAAGGGACCTGAGCATCCCTGCCACCAACGACACGAACCGCAGAATGATGCAGTTTCCTTTCGCCGACTGGACTCAATCTCGGGCCTTTGTGGCAGATGTGGACATAAGTCCCTTTTCTTCGCCCTCGGGTACCGGGGAGAACAGTTCGGCGGCCGCCGCCCCGTTGAGGCCGGCCTTCTTCGCCCTCGGGCACTGGGGAGAACGACCCCCGGTGCCCTGGGTCGATCTGGGATAGAACAGGACCATGACCGTCCGACGGACCGACGCCGCCTCAGGCAACTCCTCCGCGCCCTCCCCGCGACCGCCGGTCCTCAAGGCACCGGAGCTCAGCCGTCTGCGTAACGGTGAGGCGGACGAGCTGGCCGCCGGTGAGATGGTGGAGGACCTGCAGCTGGCTGGGGCGGACCTGAGCGGTACGGACCTGTCTGCGATCAGTCTGCTGGGCTGCCGGCTCTCTCGGAGGTCTTCACCGACGACACCGATCTGTCCGCAGCGCGGTTGGTCGACTGCCGCCTGAAGCGCCTGAGCTCCACCTACCTTCACAGCCCGCGCTCCACATGGCGCACCGTGGAGCTCACCGGCTCGCGCATCGGTGCCTGGGAGCTCTACGACGCCGATATCGAGTCCCTCCTCATCGAGGACTGCCGCCTCGGCTTCGCCAACCTCGCCGGCACCGGCATGTGCGACGTCCTCATCCAGGGCACCCGGATCGACGAGCTGGACCTGAGCGGCGTTGAGGCTCAGCGGGTCCGTTTCGACGACTGCCGGGTGGGCACGCTGCGTCTGCGCGGTGGGAGCCTGAGCGACGTCGACCTGCGAGGGCTGGAGATGAGCGTGGTCGACGGCGTCGACTCCCTGGCCGGGGACCACGATCAGCGGGGAGCAGCTCACCGAGCTCGCCCCGCTCATGGCCGCCCACCTGGGGCTGCGGGTCGAGGACGGTCGAGAGCCAGCGCCCCAGAGCGCCCCCACAAGACGGACAGGAGACCGGACACATGGCACCACTGACATCTGATGACGTCCTCAACGTGAAGTTCCAGGTCTCATCGTTCAAGGAGGGCTACAACCAGGACGAGGTCGACGAGTTCCTCGACGAGGTGACCACCACGCTGCAGGGACTCGAGGAGTGCCTCGGAACGGGACCGGGAACGACTACCGGTTCTCATCAAAGGACGGAGATACTTCTGACCTCCCAGGACGTCAGGAACATTCGGTTCAAGACATCCAAGTTCCGAGAAGGGTACGAGCAGCCGGCTGTCGATGCCTTCCTGGACGCGGTCGTGGCCACCTTGGAGACCATGGAGGCGCGACTGAAAGGAAGTGTCTACGGGGCGGATGCGAGCGCGTACGGATCAGCGCCCGGGGCGTACGGGACCGCCGGCTACACCACCGGGGCAGGAGCCGTCCCGGCAGCCGTCGGTGCGATGGGCGACCCGCAGTACGCGGAGGCGATCGCCCAGCGCGACCAGTACATCGCCCAGCTCCAGCAGGAGAACACCTACCTGCGCGCCGAGCTCGAGGCCGCCCAGCGTCGCCTGGGGACGAGCGGGTACTAGGACTCGTCAGCGCTGAGAAGTCCGAGGCTGCGGAGCAGGTGGGGCATCGTTGTCGATGGGCAAGGCCCCTGAGTATCAGGCTCGGGAAGGCTTTCCGTCGGCAGATGGCACCTGGCCGAGGCCTGTGCTCCCCTGTCCCAGGGGAAGTCGTCCGGCAGCATCTTGGCCTCCTTACTACTCAGACCCGTCAGCTCCCGGTAGTGCGCCTGAGCGTCCGCCTGGTCCTGGTAATTCTTCACAGGTGCGTAGTGAGCGTTGAGCCAGACCTCAAAGCAGGGCACGGAGACGATGCCGTGGACAACGGTCCGCTTGCTGCTCAGCCTTCGGCATTTGGCCAGAAAGGCATGACGGTCCTGGCCGTCATGGTCGACGACAATCCACACTTCCCTGTATTCGCTGAGGTCTGCTTGAGGCCCGCCAAGTTGCTTGACGACGGTCAGCGGGTCACCCTCGATGACCTTCACTCTGATTGAGACCCTGTCACGGTCCACACGTCGGCACAGCTGCTGCAGGTACGCGTTCTCGGTGACTCTCCCGTTGGTCACGAGGAGAACGGTGCGCCGTACAGCTCGTTGACCGCGCTGCTTCCTTCTTGGTGGTGTCATCTCACTTCGCCTCCGCCGACATTGAGAGGTACCGGCGGAGGCTGGAGGTGTCCACCCGAGGAATGGCACCAAAAGCACCGGCGAGGTAACGGCGCTGCTTGTTCGTGCCCTTGCGGTTGGAGGGGAAGTCCGCAAGCGAGAAGAGCTCACTGGCACCGAAGAGGGGATTTCTCCGTCATCCACACCTCGCCCGCCTCCAAGAGCTGGACAGGGGAATTGTCCAGGAGTGCCGTGTCATGGGTCGTGAAGACGATCTGAGCACCCCGGGTGTTGAGATCCGGGTCCTTTGAACATGTCCACCAATGTGGCGGTCAGCGTCGGATGGAGGCTCGCATCGAGCTCGTCAATGCACAGCACCTGTCCTAGTCGCAAGGCGTCGATGGCGGGACCGACGGTTGCCAACCAGGTGAGAGTTCCCTGACTCTGCTGGCTGCTCGCTAACCGGTAGTCCTTACCGTCCGCCCCACGGTGCTGGAGCACGAGGTGACGCTGGAGCTCCTTAAGCACCTCGGCGGGAACCTCAGCCTCCTCGTCCTCGCTCCAGGGAAGGCGACGCAGGAGCTCAAGCATTTCCTGAGGAACCTCCTGTTCCTCGAGCTCAAGTCCGACGATGCCCAGGTCGGCGGACTGAGCAATGGAGTTCGCAATGCCAGTCCACTGCTCAGGGGCCTCGGCTAGCCGGCGCATGACCCACCGCAGACGCGAGCTGCGCTCCTCATCACTGTGGTGGATGAATCGCATGGATCGCAGGCTGCGCGCGATCGGGTCGAGCGTGGTGTGCTCGTACCTCAGAGCCACGGCGAGGAAGAGGTCCTTGGGCGTCGTAATCCGACCGACCTCGGTCGTGGCGCCCTTGAGGGTGGCACCAGCCTCGATCACGGGCTTGTCATCCTCGGGCCCCTGGGTGCGCACGAAGACCTTGCGCCAGCGCTGCCCCGCTGCCCAGAGCTCCTCACGCGCGATGCCCCAGCGATACGCCTCGACGCTGTAGCTGTAGCGTTCGTTCTCGCATGTGAAACCAATGGAGAAACGGGATGGCTGCGTCGCATGGTCGCGATCAAGGCTGAAGGGCTGATACAGGATGTCCCGCTGACCCTCGATGGCCTGGTGGAGACAGTCAAGCGCATCCAGGAGGGTTGACTTGCCCGAGGCGTTGGCACCGTAAATCGCCGCCACACGCCATGTCTGCTCCTGCCAGGAGGAGCCGCCGCGCGGCGTCAGGGTCTTGAGCGAGCTCCGAGTGAGATCGAGGGTCGTCTCCTCCGCGTAGCAGCGGAAGTTCGCCACGGTGAAGTCCAGCAACATACCGCCACCCTAGTGCGAACAACTCGTTTTGGGAAGTTTTTTCCCAAAATTCAAAGCTCATAGCCCTGACCTCACCACTCGAACACCGAGGTTGAGGTCCGCCGGGCTGACACGGCAACGCGCCGGCCGGTCATCACCTGCTGGGAGGCGGCGATGACCGGCCGGCGCGGAAGGCGGAATAAGCCAGAGTACGGGTCAGCTCCGCTTGACCAGGGGGAAGGTGATGGTCTCGCGGATCCCCTGGCCGGTGAGCACCATGAGGAGGCGGTCGATGCCCATGCCCATGCCGCCCGACGGCGGGAAGCCCTGCTCCATGGCCACGAGGAAGTCCTCGTCCAGGACCATGGCCTCGGGGTCGCCCTTGGCTGCCGCCAGGGCCTGGGCCTCGAAGCGCTCGCGCTGGACCACGGGGTCGGCGAGCTCGGAGTAGGCGGTGGCGGTCTCGAAGCCGCGCACGTAGAGGTCCCACTTCTCGGTCAGGCCCGGCTTGCTGCGGTGGTAGCGGGTCAGCGGTGAGGTGTCCTCGGGGAAGTCGTAGACGAAGGTGGGGGCCCACAGCTTGTTGCCGACGAGCTCTTCGAAGATGTCCTCGACGACCTTGCCGGCCACGGCGTAGTCGTCGACCTCCAGGCCGATCCTCTCGGCGTGGGCGACCAGCTGCTCGCGCGGTGTCTCCACCGTGATCTCCTCGCCGAGGGCCTCGGAGACGGAGGTGTAGAGGTCGATCTTGTCCCACTGGCCCGACAGGTCGTACTCGGTGCCGTCGGCCAGGGTGACGACCTCCCCGCCCTCGGGCAGGCCGAAGGCGTCGCGCGCCGCCTGCTGGACGAGGTTGCGGGTCAGCTCGGCCATGCCGTCGTAGTCGGAGTAGGCCTCGTAAGCCTCCAGGGCGGTGAACTCCGGGGAGTGCGAGGAGTCGGCACCCTCATTGCGGAAGTTGCGGTTGATCTCGAAGACGCGGTCGACGCCGCCGACCACGGCGCGCTTGAGGTAGATCTCCGTGGCGATGCGCAGGTAGAGATCCATGTCGAAGGCGTTCATGTGGGTGATGAACGGGCGCGCGGCCGCACCGCCGTGAATGACCTGGAGCATGGGGGTCTCCAGCTCCAGGTAGTCGCGGCGGAAGAAGTTCTCGCGGATGGAGCGCACGACGGCGGCGCGGGTGCGCACCATGTCGCGGGCGGCGGGCCGGGTGAGCAGGTCGAGCTCACGACGGCGCACGCGCTGCTCCTCCGAGAGCGTCACCGCCTCGCCGGCCTCGTTGGTCCAGGTCTTGGGCAGGGGGCGCAGGGCCTTGGAGGCGATCCGCCAGGCGGGGACCTCGACGTCGTCGTCCCCGGCCGTGGCGGCCTCGGAGCCCTCGCGCAGGACGGGCTCGGCCATGACGGACAGCTCCCCGCGGCGCGAGGAGATGACGCGGCCGTGGACGAAGAGGTGGTCGCCCAGGTCGACGTCGGCCTTGAAGGCGGCCAGGGAGGTGTGGCCCTCGGAGGGCAGGGCCTTGGCCGAGAGCATGGCCTGCAGAGTGGCGCCGGCCCCGTCCTGGAGGGTGGCGAAGCACAGGCGACCGGTGTTGCGCAGGAAGACGACGCGCCCGGCCACGCCGACGACGTCGTCGGTCTCGTCACCGGCCTCGAGGTGGGAGTAGGCCTCGCGCACGGCGGCAATCGTGGTGGTGACGGGCACGGAGACCGGGTAGGGGTCCCAGCCCTCGCCGCGCAGGCGCTCGCGCTTGCCGGCGCGGACCTCGAACTGCTCGCCCGGGCCCGGGTCGGCCTTGGGCTGCTTTAGGCTGGTCCGCCGACGTCGGCGACTTCGAGGACTCGGTGCCGGCAGGGGTGTCGGTGGCGGTCGGGTCGGGGCTGGGGGTGCTCTCGTCTGTCACGTGAAGGAGTCTAACGGCGCCCGCCCGCCCCGGCCGATCCTCGGGGCCCGACGACGCCCGCACCACATCCGATCCTGGTCACACCGGGCGGCCGTCGAGGTGGGGTCAGGCGCGGGCGTCGGCCAGGGGGATGCCGGAAGGACGCAGCCCCTGGATGCGGGCGACGGCGGAGTCGGCCGGGACCTGGCCGGGGTCGGCGCCCCGCTCCACGATCCGGTTGGCCGCGTCGACGAAGACGACGTGGGGCAGGTAGGTGCGGGCCTCGGCGTCGGACATCTGGGAGTAGGCGATGAGGATGACGACGTCGCCGGGGCTGACCAGGTGGGCGGCGGCGCCGTTGACGCAGATCTCGCCGGCGCCGCGCTCTCCGGGGATGACGTAGGTGGACAGGCGGTTGCCGTTGGTGCAGTTGCAGATGTCGACGCGCTCGCCGGGCAGCAGGTCGGCGGCCTCGAGCAGGTCGATGTCCACCGTGATCGAGCCGACGTAGTCGAGGTCGGCCTGGGTCACGGTGGCACGGTGGATCTTGGACGTCATCATCGTCCGGGTGCGGGCACTCATCGCGGCACAGCGTAGACGGCGACGGGTCCGGCGCACTGTACGGTGCGGCACAGGGTGAGCGACCCGACAGGCGCGTCCGGGGCGTCCTGGGCGGCGACCGGCCCGGCCCACCAGTTCTCCAGGACGCACCATAGGTCTGCGGGACTGCCCCTCAGGGGGACGGTCCTCGGGGACTCACGTGCGTCCGCCCGGGGGCGGGCCCGGTTCTCCCGACGCCCTGCCCGCACGAGCGCCTGCGCGAGCAGGGTGTTTAGGGGCGCAGGTCGATGAGGGTGTTGTCGATGAGGCGGGTGGTTCCCACGCGCGCGGCCACGGCCAGCAGGCCCACGGCGGGCAACTCCTCCCCCACCGGCTCGCTGCGCGGCAGGCCGAGCCCGGCGTCGGCCAGGTCCTCGAAGCCGGCGGGGTCGACGAGGGCCACGTAGTCGATCTCGACGCCGTCGGCCGCCTCGAGGGACGCCAGGGCGGCCCGGCGGATGGCGGCGGGGTCGGGGCGGGCACCGGACGTCTGAGCGGCGGCGTCGTGGCCGGCCCGGAGGGCGCGTGAGAGGGCCAGGGCCTGGCGGCGCTGCTCTGGGCTGAGGTAGGGCGTTACGAGAGCTCATGGCCAGGCCGTCGCTCTCGCGGCGGATGTCGACCGGCACGATCTCCAGCGGGACGGCGAGATCGCGCACCATGGCCTCGATAATCGCGAGCTGTTGGGCGTCCTTGCGGCCGAACAGCGCCCAGCGCGGCGCGGTCAGGTGCATGAGGGTGAGCACCACCTGGCACACGCCAGCGAAGTGGGTGGGGCGGGTACGGCCCTCCAGGACGGTGGCGATGGGGCCGGGGGCGATGCGCACCGCCGGCTGCCCGGCCGGGTAGATGACCTCCGGGGTGGGGGCGAAGACGATGAGCCGTCCCAGGCCCAGGGCGCCGTCGGTACCGGCGAGGGTCCGGGTCAGGCCGGCCAGGTCGCCCTCGAGGTCGCGCGGGTAGGAGTCGAGGTCCTCGGTGGGGGGCGAACTGGAGGGGTTGACGAAGATGGTGACCACGACGGTGCCGGGCCGGTCCGACGCGGCGGGCGGCCTCGCGCACGAGGTCGAAGTGCCCCTCGTGGAGGGCGCCCATGGTCATGACGACCGCGCGGGGGCCCGGGGCGGCGGCCAGGGCGGCGGCGAGCTCGGCGCGGCTGCGGGTCAGGACGGCTGCGTCGCCGGTTGAGCAGGGGGCGGGAACAGGCGTCGGTGCGGATTCGGTGCTCACGCGCCCCACGCTAGTCGCCTCGCGCGGGCGCACCCAATCCACAAGATCAGACGAGCGAGAGAGCATCGGGGGCATGAGCGAGGTTGGCGGCACAGACACCGGCACGAGCCCGAGTGAATGCAGCGGCACTGACGTGTGTCCCCGCATCTGCCGCCCGGGATTATCTTCCCGGTGTCCAGGCGCCTACTCCACGAGGTTGGGGTTCCACTGGCCAGGGGTTATCCGTACTGCACGAGCCCCCGACCCCCGTGGAGTACGCCCATCTCCCGGCCAGCAGGCCCCAGACCTCGTGCAGTACCAGGGCTCGTGCAGTACCAGGGCTCGTGCAGTACCAGGGGTCACCACGAGGGGGCCACCACCCAAAACCGCTCACCCTCGAACCGCCTACTGACGCGGCCTCTGAGCACCGGCCCCGTTGGGAACGTACTTTCGGCATGAGGACTGCGTTCTGTCATAGATGACTGCGGTCAGGCCGTATCGTCTTGGATGAAAGTACGTCCCCAACATGAAACGCAGTCCCCAACCGGGGCGCGCAACCGCTCTACGTCGTACGGCGAGCACAGAGCGGATCCGGCAAGTTCCTCGGTGCCCCCGGCAACTGGCGTCTGGCGGCGCCGCGGCACAGCACGAGCATGAGAGCATCGGGGGCATGAGCGAGGTTGGCAGCACAGGGCCCGGCATGAGCAGCAGTGAACACAGCGGTACCGGTGCGGGACGGCCCGGCCGACTGGGCGTCGGCATCATTTCCGCCGGGCGCGTCGGGGCAGTCCTGGGCTGCGCGCTGCGGGCGGTGGAGCACCAGGTGGTCGGCGTCCACGCGGTCTCGGAGGACTCGCGCGAGCGCGCCGAGATGCTGCTGCCGGGTGTCCCGGTTCTGGAGGTCGAGGAGATCGTCGAGCGCGCCGAGCTCGTCCTGCTAGCCGTGCCGGACGACGCGCTCGAGCCGCTCGTCCAGGGGCTGGCGGACCTGGGCCGCTGGCAGCCGGGCCAGCTGGTGGCCCACACCTCGGGCCGTTACGGCACGGCTGTTCTGGCTCCCGCCCAGCGCTGCGGGGCGATCCCGCTGGCGATCCACCCGGCGATGACCTTCTCCGGGTTCTCCACGGATGTGGCCCGGCTCGTCGGCTGCCCGATGGCCGTGACCGCCCCGGCGGCGGTGCTGCCCATCGCCCAGGCGCTGGTGGTCGAGCTCGGCGGGGAGCCCTTCGTCCTGGAGGAGCCGGCGCGCCCGGCCTATCACGCAGCTCTCGCCCATGGCGCCAACCACCTGCTGACCGTGGTGACGCAGGCTGTGAGGGTCCTGGCTGCCGCCGGGGTCGAGGACGGGGCGGCCACGCTCGGCCCCCTGCTCACAGCGGCCCTCGACCGGGCCCTGCACGAGGGCGAGGCGGGACTGACCGGCCCGGTCTCCCGGGGCGACGCCGGGACGGTGGCCGCTCACCTGGAGGCGCTCGGCTCGCTGCGCGACGGCGAGGGCGGCAGGCTCGACGACGTCGTCGCCTCCTACCGGCAGCTGGCCGCCGCCACCACTGAGCGTTGCGAGGCCACCGGGCGCCTCACCGCCGAGCAGGCCCAGCACCTGCGCGAGACCCTGGGCAGTTAGCGCTCTGAGGACCTGGCAGGCTGCGTAGCGGCGACGGCGCGCGCGAGCCACCGGTCGAGCTGCTCCGCGCTGGAGCGGCGCAGCGCCCGCTCGCTGATCCGGGCGGCGAGCGCCTTGGCGTCGGCGGCGTCGAGGGTTGGTGATCGAGGTGGGGACCTCGTAGGCGACCATGTCGAGCTGGAGGGAGGCGAGTGCCCGCCTGCGCGCCAGCGGGCCCTGCCGCACGTTGAGCGACTGGATGCGCTCATAGGGGAAGACGGCCACTCTCCGCCGCCAGCGCCCGTGGCGGACGATGACGCAGGTGTCGGTGAGGATGACGGCGGCGCGTCTCCAGGTCAGGGGGCGGAAAATGCGCCCGCGGCGGCTGATGCGCACGAAGCCGCGGGCCGCCGAGCCGGCCGGTGCCTGCGGGTCTCCGACGCCGTCGTCGTCCCGGCCGGTGAGGGCCTGGGCGAGCAGCGCATCCGGGTCGGGCACGCCCAGGTCGGGGACCACAAGCCACAGCGCGCGCAGGGCGGTGTCGCGCGCGCCCACGGGTAGCAGCAGGTTGCCGGTCTGCTGGTTCTGGCCGTCCTGAGACCGGTCCTCGCGGCCGGCCACGGTGACGTCCACCTTCCACCAGTCCTTGCCGCGCCACAGGATCGGCTGAGCGATCCCGATGCCGTGGACCCGCCCGGGCGGGAGCGTGCGCGAGGTGTCCGAGGTGAGCCCGTAGCGCATGCGGATGCCACTGGGGGTGGCGGCGGCCTGGAAGTTCCAGGCGTTGTTGAAGCGGGACCACACCAGGGAGACCATGCCTGCGACCGTGGTGATGATCGATGTCACGATCGCGACCATCCCGCCGCTGGGTGGGTGATCGATGGCGTAGGCGACAATGCCGACCACGATCAGGGCGGCAGGCAGGATCAGGACCATGTAGGTCGAGACGCTGCGCAGCAGGGAGCCGATGAGGGATACCGGCGTCGACGTTGTAGAGCGGGTGCTCTTGGAAGTGTGAGGCCCGCAGATGTGTGGAGCGCTGCATGGGGGCGGGGTGCTCCCCAAGCCCGCGGTCCCCTCCGGGGTGGGGCACGCGGGCTGGGCGGTGGAAGCGACATCGTTGATGCTCACGGTGCCGCAGCCCGCTCCGCTCGACCGGACGGCACTGTCCTCCGGAGCGGGTTCGGGTACGTCGATCTGTCCGGCGGCCAGGTCGAGGATCCGGTCGCGCAGGGTCTGGAGCTCACGGGTGGTGAGGAATCCGATGACGATGCGCGAGTCCCGGCCGCCGGCGACCTCGACGGTCAGCTGGCCCATGCCGAGGATGCGTCCGAGCAAGGGGTGGACGACGTCGACGGACTGGATGCGCGGCAGGCGGGCCGTGCGGAGCTTGCGGCTGAGGATGCCCGAGCGCAGGTAGACGCCGTCGGCGTCCACGGCGTAGGCGCGCCGCCACCAGCTGAGCAGACCGAGTCCCGCCCACAGGACGATGAGCGCGATGAATCCGAGGAGGTAGTAGCCGATCTGGTTGCCCAGGGAGAATCCGTACTCGCGGATGAAGCGGTAGGCGCGCACGAAGTCGTCGAGGTTCTGGACCGTGACGAAGGCGAGGATGCCGGTGGCGACCTTCCAGCCCTCCAGCAGCGGCGTGACGACGCTGACCCGGTGCCAGGTGACATTCTCGGGCTGGGGCAGGTCCCGGGAGGCGGCAGGCGGATCGCCCTCCTCCACGGTCTCCTCCCTGGCCTTGCGGGCGGCCTCCAGCCTGCTCTCCCAGCTGGAGGGGCTCACAGTCCGGCCATCCTCTCCTCACCGCGACGGGACAGGACCTGGCGCAGGTTCTCCGCCTCGGCGACCGGCAGCCCGTTGATGGTGGCGTCGGTGCGGGCCGAGGCCGTGTGGAGCCTGACCTCGGCGATGCCCAGCCACCGGGCGAGCGGCCCCTGGGAGGTGTCCACGAACTGCATGCGCCCGTAGGGGGTGACGGTGATGGAACGGAACATGACCCCGTGGCGCCACAGGAGGTGGTTGTCCGCCAGGGCATAGCCCATGGCCCGCACCTGGCGCGGGATGAGCCAGAGCTGCCAGATGAACAGGACCGCGGCGATCGCCGCCGGGATGAAGAACGCGTGAGAGACGAGTACGCCGGGAATGGCGAAGCCAATGATGAGGATGACGTGAACGATGCCAGTCCCCAGGAGCCGGGCGGTGATGAGGCGGTGCGAGACCGGGTGGAAGACGACGCCGTCGGGGGCGAAGGGGTCGCCTCCGGCCGGTGGGCGCAGGGGCTGGTTCATAGCCGTGACCGGAGGCGGGAACCGGTGCGGCGGTCGAGCCGGAGGCGGGGACGGCGTCGGGGACGGAGCCTGGGCCGGTCATGCGGGAGCTCCCGGTCCCTCCGGGGCCCGCCCGGAGGAGCCGGACGAGCCATCGTCGTCTCCGTCACCGGAGATGGAGCACCACTGCTCGACGATGAATCCGATGACGCACCACACCAGGCAGGCCACCAGGCATCCGATCGAGGTCCAGGCCAGGTGGGTCATGGCCGGTGAGTGCGGCGTCACCAGCGCCAGGATGATCCCGCCGGCGTAGACGCCGCCCAGGGCGGCGCCCACGATGGCCGAGGCCTGGGCCGCGGCGGCCGTGGTGGCGGCGCCGGTGGGCGTGATCCAGGTGCGCTCCCGCGCCCGCAACCGCCTGACCGCCAAGCCGCACACGAGGACGATGGCGGCGATGACCAGCGCGGTCACCGCCCCCAGGGGGTGAGGACCGGGACCCAGCCGAGGTGACGCAGGAGAAGGTCGCCGGCCACCCAGGAGACCACGGCGGCGGCAGCGAACCAGGTGACGGCGCTGGTCCAGCGGGTGCGCCGCATCAGGCGTCCCGGCGGGGCCCTGTCCCCGGGGCACCGCCGCCGATGACATCGTTCCACTGCGGCGGGGACTGCCAGGCGTCCCCGCCGGCGTCATCCTGCTGCGGCTGGGCCGCGGTGCCGGCCTGCTCCTGGTGCTGACCGGAGGCGTAGTTCGCGTAGCTGCCGACGTCCTGCTGGTCGCCGGGGAACCCTCCGACGCCGGCGACCCGTCCCGGGGCGTAGGAACCCTGCGAGCCGGAGGCCTCGGGAGCCGAGGCTGCCTGGTAGGGCGAGTCGATCTGCGGTGCCTGGCCGGACCAAGCGTTCGAGTCGTACGAGGACTCGAACGCCGCCTGCTCGAAGGGGGCCTGGTCCACCTGTGCCTGAGCGCCGAGGGGCTGAGAGGAGGCGGGCCCAGCGGCCGCGGGCGAGCTGCCCGAGATGCTGCCGACGTAGTCGGCGGCCCGGGAGGCGTCGGCCATGGAGGACTCGTCGCGGGTGGCGTCGTAGACGGGCCCCGGCTCGGCGTCGCCGGCGGCCTGCTCCACCGGGGGCTCCACATAGGGGCCGGTGGGCTTGTCCGGCAGGGAGTCGGAGTCGAGCCAGTCGAAGGCCAGCCACCGCAGGCCGCCGCGGTCGGGGGCGTTCTCGGCGAGATCGGAGACGGAGTGCCCGGCAAGCTCGGCGAAGGGATCGGCCTGGCTCCACGGCACGAGGACGAACGCGCGCTCGGCGGCACGCGGGTGCGGCAGGGACAGCGCCGGGTCGGCGGAGGTGATGCCCTCGACATCGATGAGGTCGACGTCGAGCGTGCGCACCCCCCACGGTTCGGTGCGTACGCGCCCGGCGGAGGCCTCCAGGGAGTGGCAGACCTCGAGCAGCTCGCGCGGGGAGAGGGTCGTCAGGGCGATGACCACTGTGTTGAGGTAGTCGGGCTGGGGCTCGGCGCCCTCGGCGACGACGGCGACGGTGCGGGCCAGCGGCGCCACCTGCGTGACCTCGATGCCCTCGGCGTCCTTGAGGCTCTGGACAGCCGTGCGCAGGGACTCCACGACCCCGCCCACGTTGGCTCCCAGGCTGAAGACGACGCCGATGGGGCGGGCGGGCCGCTCGGAGAGCGGGTCGACCGGGGCGGCGGGCACCTCCGGCTCAGCAGGAGCTGTCACGCCCGCCGGGGCAGCGCCGGGCGCCGCGATCCCCGGGAAGCCGGGCTGCGTCGGCACCGAAGGCGCCGGCGCGGAGTAGGAGGTGTCGCCGGAGTGGGAGAAGCCGTCGGAGTAGGGCGCCGCGGCGCTCTCCTGGCCCTCCAGGCCCACGGCTCCGGGGTACTCGCCGGGTGTCGCGAAGGACGACGGCGCCGAGGACTGACCCGTGGCGAAGGCGCTGGGCTCGGGCTCGGCGAGAGGCTGGGAGAGCGGGTCGCCTCCGAGTCCGCCGTCGAAGTCTCCGGCACCGGACGGGGTCGAGAAGGAGTCCTGGGACGGCTCGCCGGCCGTCTCGTTGTACGTGGCCCCGCTGTAGGAGCTGGACCCGCTGTAGGCACTGGGGCCTGCGAGGAGGTCCACGGGGCTGTCGGCGACGGGGCGGCATACCGCTCGGCCTCCTCGGAGGAGGCCACGTGGCGACCTTCCCGGGGCAGCTGGACCGGCAGCTGTCCTGCGGTGGAGCCGCTCTCGGCCGGGGCGCCAGCATCGGCGGCCGCCTCATCGGCGTAGCTGGGGGCGGAGGGCCCGAAGGTGCTGAAGGGCTTGAGGTCATCAGATTCCCCGGATGCGGCGGGGGCTGCGGACTCCGCCTGCGCCTCGGGGGCGGCGGGGGTCACGGCGCGGGCATCGGCCGCCAGGCTCACGAAGCCGTCGGCGCCTGCGGTCCTGCCGGCGGAGGCGGCGGTGGGGGGCGCTGGTGGAGGGGGCACTGGTCGACGGGGTGTCGAGCAGCCCCGCCGCGGCGGAGGCGTCGGTCGCCGCGCTGCAGGACTCTGAGGCCTCAGGAGCCTGAGAGGAGGCGGAGGAATCCGTGGACCAGTCCGGCACCCAGGACTGCGTCGCCGCAGTGGCCCCACCGGAGACATCTGGCTCGGCCGGGACCGGCGTGGGGACGGAGGGCGCGGCGGCCGCGAAGGACGAGCGGGCCGGCGCCTCGAGCGGAGAGGCGGGCGAGGGCGTCGGAGTGATGGGCGGCTCGGGAGTCGGCACCATCGGCGAGGCAGCGGCAGCGACTCCGGTGACCGAGGCGCCCGTGAGGTCGGGGGCCTCGGAGATGGGAGGCGCCGCGGGGGTCGCGGCGGGCGACTCGTAGGTGGGAGCGGCCGGCGAGGCGGCGGCCACGGGCGAGGCCGGGGAGGAGGGCGTCCCGAAGGGCGGGGCTGAGGCGGCGACAGGCTCCTCGCCCTGGGCTGCCCAGGCGGCCTGGCTGGTGGCGGGAGACCCGCCGTGGCCCGCGGCGGCGTCGGCCACCCGGTGGATAGTCACCGAGACGTCCTCGAAGGCCACATCGAGGGGCGCCTCGGGCTTGTGCACGGTGACCTCGGCGGCGACGACGCGGGGGAAGGCCAGGACCCGCTCGGCGATCCGGTCGGCCAGCGACTCGATGAGATTGACCGGCTCACCCTCGATGATGCTCACGATGCCGTTGGCCACGCGGGAGTAGTCGACGGCGTCGGTCAGCGAGTCGGTGACGGCGGCGACGGCGGTGCCGCGCTGCCCCAGGTCGAGGACGACGTCGACCGTGAAGAGCTGGCCCTCCTCGCGTTCGAAGGGCAGGACGCCGTGGTGGCCGCGGGCGGACAGGCCGACGAGGCTGATCCGGTCGGTGGTCGCGGAGACGGTGGTGCTCACTGGTGTTCCTTCCAGAGGGAGGCGGTGCGGACGGCGGCCCGGTTGATCGGGACCTCATGGACTCTGACGGCCCAGGCGCCGGCGGTGGCGGCCAGGGCGGTGGTGGCGGCGGTGACGGCGTCGCGCTGGACGGGGGTGGCCCCGTCCTCGGCGGCCTGGGCGAGGAATCGCTTGCGGGAGGAGCCGACCAGGAGTGGTTGGCCGAGGTCCGCGATGAGGCGGGCGGTGGCGGCCAGCAGCTCCCAGGACTGGGCGTGGGTCTTGGCGAAGCCGAGGCCGGGATCCAGGACCACCTGGGAGCGGTCGACCCCGGCGGCTTCAAGCTCGGACAGGCGCTCGCGCAGCTCGGCCTCCACGCCGGTGACGACACCACCCGGGTAGTCGGTGAGCCGGTCCATGGTCTCGGGGTCGCCGCGCCAGTGCTGGCAGACGTAGACGACGCCGGTACGGGCGATGAGGTCGTGCATGGCCGGGTCGGCCAGGCCGCCGGAGACGTCGTTGATGATGTGGGCGCCGGCGTCGATGGCGGCCTCGGCGGTGGCGGCGTGGATGGTGTCCACCGAGATGATCGCGCTGCCGTTGCCATCGTCGGTACCGTCGGCGAGAAGTGCGCGCACCACCGGCAGGACGCGGGAGATCTCAGTGTCGACGTCGACCCTCTGGGCGCCGGGACGGGTGGACTCCCCGCCGATGTCGATGATGTCGGCGCCCTGGGCGATGAGCTCACGGGCGTGGGCCACAGCGGCTTCGGGATCGGCCCAACGGCCGCCGTCGGAGAAGGAGTCGGGGGTGACGTTGAGGACGCCCATGAGGAGCGTCCGGTCGCAGGGCACGAACCCCGGCAGGGGGGCCGGGGCGGCGGCGGGAAGAATCGTCACAGGGTCAGGCTAACGGTTGGCCCGCCGCTGCGGGAGGACCGAAACATCTTCAGCCCGCCGCAAACTGAGAGCCAGGACACGATCCGTCCGGGTCAAGGCATCCAGCATCAACCAAAAATTCATAGAAGACGCGGAGCCGTGTCGTCTATGAATTTTTGGTCGAAGTGAATGGGCCGATGGGCTCTACGGCCACGGTACGACTGAGAGGTCAACCCTCACCCAAAAAGGTGGAGAGGCCGGCCGCAATCCGTCCCTTCGACGCATTCCGGCGAGATGGCGCCGTTTCTAGGCTCTTTCGCGTCAGCAGGGCAGCCCCGGGCACCGCACGATTCAAGCGACCGGCTCTGCCCGCCACACGAGTCGGCCAACGAGAAGGGGTCGCGAGATGACGACGCACCCCCAGCCCCCGTCCTTCGGCAACATCGTTCATCCAGCCCCGGTCCCCCAGGTACCGCCGGTCGCCCAGAGAGTACCGGCGGCGCCTGCCACTGCGGCCGCCCGGATGCGCGTCGTCGAGGCCCGCGGCCTGACCAAGGTCTACGGCGAGGGCGAGGCGCAGGTCGTCGCCCTGGACTCGGCGAGCCTCGTGGTGGGACGCGGCGAGTTCGTCGCCATCATGGGCCCCTCCGGCTCGGGCAAGTCCACCCTCCTGCACTGCCTGGCCGGCCTGGACACCCCCACCTCCGGGAACGTCCTCATCGCCGGCCAGGACCCTGTCCGGCATGAAGGACAAGCAGCTCACCACCGTGCGCCGCGACCGCCTCGGCTTCATCTTCCAGTCCTTCAACCTGCTGCCCACCCTGACCGCCGAGGAGAACATCCTCCTGCCCCAGCGCCTGGCCCACCGTAGGCCTCAGCAGGACTGGTACGACGCCGTCATCTCCACCCTGGGAATCACCGACCGTCTGTCCCACCGTCCCAACGAGCTCTCCGGCGGCCAGCAGCAGCGCGTGGCCGTGGCCCGCGCCCTGGTGGGCCGCCCCGAGGTCGTCTTCGCCGATGAGCCCACCGGCGCCCTGGACACCGCCTCGGCCGCCTCCCTGCTGGCGACGCTGGCGAACATGTGCGAGCGCCTGGGCCAGACGGTCGTCATGGTCACCCACGACGAGCAGGCCGCGGCCACCACCAACCGCATCATCCGCCTGCGCGACGGGCGCATCACCGGGGTCGAGACCGTGCGCCGCCCGGCCGGCAGTCGCACCGCACCGGCCGCCGCGCCCGGCGCACGTCACGTCGCCGGCCCCTCCCCGCTGTCGGTCCGGCCCCGCTGTCGGTCCGGCGGCTGCCGGCCCGATGCCCCGGACGGAGGCCCGCTGATGCCCTCACTGCTCGACGTTCGGCGCACTGCCGCCGCCCTCGTGGCCGTGGCCATGAGCACCGCCCTCATCGCCTTCTCCTTCATCGTCTCCAACTCCTTCCGCACCCAGGTGCAGACCGGCGCACGCCTGTCCGTGGGTGACGCGAGCGTCGTCGTCCAGCGGGCCAGGAGCAGCCATGCCTCCGGGGGCGATCTGGACGATGCCCTCCTCAACCAGGTCTCCGGGTTCGACGGCGTCGCCTCCGTACGAGGCGTCCACTGGGACGTCCTGCACCTCGACCTGCCCAAGCAGCTGCGCAACACTGCCAACATCTCCGTCAGCGCGCAGGACGTTCCGGCCCTCAGCCAGTTCACCACCCTGAGCAGCGGACGCCTGCCCACCGCCACCGGGGAGGTAGCCATCAGCACGCAACTCGCCGAGCAGCAAGGTCTGAGCGTCGGCGACACGATCCGCCTGACCACGGACGACGCCGATGAGAAGGCCGACGCCCCGCGCAGTGCGCCCACGGTCGTCGGCATCGTCTCGCCCGGACCCGACACCGAGCTGGCGGGAATCGGAACCGTCTACGCCACCACCGACCAGCTCCAGGCGATGGGCGCCAACACCACCTACTACCAGCTCTACGTCACCGCAATGCCGGGAACCGACACGGACGCCTTGACAGCGAAGGTGGAGCAGACGGTTCACGCCGTCCAGCCCCACGCCTTGGTTCAGGACAGGGAGGCCGTCATCTCCCAGCGCGCCCAGAGCCAGCAAGGCGGCACGATGATGGCGACCATCCTCAACATCCTGGCCCCGGTCTGCGCACTGGTCGCCATCATCGTCATCGCCACCACGTTCAGTACCCTTGTGGCGCGCCAGACCCGCACGATCGGGCTCATGCGCTGCATCGGCACGAGCCGGAGCCAGGTGATGCTCGCAGTCCTGCGCACCGGGCTCATCACCGGTCTGGTCGGTTCCGTACTCGGTACGGCCACCGGGACCGGGATCGCCGCCGCCGTGGTCTCCTCGGGACGGTTCGCGGACCTCAAGGCGGACCAGCTCACCATCTCTCCCGTTTCTCTGGCACTCACCACCGCCCTGGGCACACTGGTCACCCTCGTCGCGGTCCTGCGTCCGGCCCGCAAGGCCACCCGCATCTCACCGCTCGTGGCGCTCACCGGGCAGGTCGCGAGCGTCAAGCAGACCGGGCGCGCCAGGAGGTGGGCGGCCGTCGGCGGAGTCGTCGTGACCGCCTTGGGCGCCGGTGTCGTCGCCCTCGGTATTCAGGCGTCCGACCTCTATATCACCGCGGGTGGAAGCGCCCTCGTCGTCCTCGGCGCGACCCTCGGTCTTCCACTGCTGGTCACCGTCACCATCGGCCTCATAGGCAGAATCAGTAGTGACACGCGATTCCCGGTGCTGCACCTGGCCACGCGGAACCTGGCCCGCAACTCGGGACGGTCCGCCGCAGCCGCCGCCACGCTCTTTGTCTGCGTGCTGGTCGGCTCGGGACTCTTCGTCGGCCTGTCCTCCTTGAACGCCTCCTTCGAGAGCATCCTCGGCCACAGCTCGCCCGTGGACGCCAGGGTCTTCGGTGTCACGCCGCAGTCCGATACCGCGCGGCTGACGGCACGGGTCAAGGCGGTCGACGGCGTCAAGGACGTCACCTATGTTCCCTCCCTCGACCTGACCCAGACCGTCGATGGACAGACCGAGGAAACCACCGTGGATGTCATCGATATCGACGCCATCGACCCCATTGTGCGCACAACGAGCGGCCTGGAAGACCTCGATGACGGCACCCTCATCGTGGGCGGCATCTACAGAATCCCGGATGGTTCCAAGGTGACCTTGACCGGCTCCGCCGGCAGCGTCGAGCTGACGGCCCGCGTTCGGGAGGGGTGGGGCGCCGTGGTCAGTCCAGCAGTGGCGCAGCGCCTCAACGGCGATGCCCCCACCAACGCCACGATGTGGGTGCGCTCCACCGGCAGCACCATGACGCCGGCAACCGAGCGCGCCATTAATACCGCCGTTCGAGGTCAGGAGCTCATGGTGAGCGGAAGCGCGTCCGGCGTCGAGCGGATGTCGGCCCAGATCATGAGGGTGGCCCTCATCGTCTGCCTGGTTCTGGGGGCCGCCCTGGTCATCGCTCTGTCCGGGCTGGCCAACACCACGGACGTCTCGGTTCTGGAGCGCTCTCGAGAGATCGGGGTCCTGCGCGCCACCGGCAGCTCGCGCAAGGAGATCCGCCGCCTCATCGTCACCGAGGGGATCCTCGTGGCGGCCGTGGGAGGAAGCCTCGGGCTCGTCATCGGAACGGCGCTGGGAGCCTCCGGCACACTCGCGGTCGCCGAGTCCGCCGAGGGTATGACGATGCACATCCCCCACCTCGCACTGCTCGGTACCTTCGCCGCCACCCTGGCCGTCGGCCTGCTGGCCTCACTGCGCCCGGCCGGGCGGGCCGCCTCAGTGCCTCCGGTCATGGCCCTGTCCGAGGACTGAGGAGACCGGTGATGAGGGCTGCTCCGGTGGCCGGGACGACGGGCTCAGGCCCCCTGGGTCTTGTGAACGGCGACGACGAGCTTGAGCCGGGACGGGACGTCGTACTTCTTCATGAGGTGGGAGACGTGAGTCTTGACCGTGGACTCGGCGATGACGAGCTGTTCGGCGATCTCGGCATTGGAGTAGCCCTCGCACAGGAGGGTGAGGACGGCCTGCTCGGCCTCGGTGACATCGGGGGCCTGGGCCGTCTGCGGGGGCCGCAGGTGGCGAGTGACGAGCCTGGAGGTGGCGGCCGGGGAGATCGTGGTTCCGCCCGCGCTGGCGGCGATGACGGCGCGGATGATCTCCTCGGGCGAGGCGTCCTTGAGCAGGAAGCCGTTGGCGTGCTGGGCCAGCGCGGCGACCATCGCCTCGTCGTCGTCGAAGGAGGTGAGCACGACGACGGCGGTGCTGGGCCACTGCTGACGCACCCGGGTGAGGAGCTCCAGGCCGTCCATCTCTGGCATGCGCACGTCGGTGAGCAGGACGTCCACGCGGATCTTGTGGAGGAAGGCCAGAGCGTCGGCGGCGCGTGAGAAGGTGCTGGCCACCTCGATGCGCTCGTCCGAGCTCAGGTAGGCCCGCAGCGCGTGCAGGACGAAGGGGTCGTCGTCGACGATGGCGACGCGCAGGACCTGCGAGGCAGCCGCGGGACCATCAGTAACGTTGGGTACCGTCATGGGAGAATATTATCCGGATCGGTTCAGGGGAAGGTGGCGACGGTGGCCGGCATTCTGGCGAGCCTGATGCAGCCCACGCGGTACACGACGTGGCGGCCGACGTGGCGGCTGCACCTGGCGCACGTCTTCTTGGCCACCATGGTCACCCTCGTCTCACTTACGGCGAGGTGGCCACTGTTCGCCTCCATGCTCCTCTTCGAGATCGTCGGGGGACTGACGCTGGCGCTGTGCAGCCGCTTTCCGTGGCCGGGGGCCCTGCTCGGCAGCGCGGTGGCCTGGGCCGGCACCGTGATGATGACCGACGCCTCCATCTCCCCGGGCATCATTCCCTGGCTGTGCACGGCGATCCTCGTGGCTCGCGGCTTCTCGCGCACGCCCGCTTACGGTCTGGTGGTCTTCTCGCTGGTGCTCACGATCGCCGACGCTCGGTGGGGCGGGGCGAACGAGGGCTGGATCGATATGCTGATGTGGCAAGGTTTTATCGGGGGCGCGGCCATCACACTGGCCGAGCTCATCCGCAGCCCACGGCACCAGGCCGAACGCTCCCTGTACACCTACCGGGAGAGTATGGAGCGTCAGCGCCTCCTGGTGGTCACCGAGCTGCACGACACCGTGGTGCGCGACCTGACCCACTCGGTCATGACGGCCGAGCAGGCCCGGCTCGCACACCCCGAGGACACGGCACTGGCACCCGAGCTCGATGCGATGACGGCGGCGGTGCGCGCAGCGGTGGAGCAGATGCGGCACGCACTGCGCGCCATGAGCGATATCCGCGGGGGCGAGCGGCTGGATATCGAAGCGACCTCCGCGCCGCGGCCCCTGGAGGCGGTCATCGCCGATGCCGCGACCACCCTGGGACAGCGGGGGGCGCGCCTGGAGGTGGAGGGCCTGGAACTGCTCGGGATCCCGATGATCCCGCCGGGCGTGCGGCTCCAGCTGCTGCGGGTGCTGGGCGAGCTGGTGACGAACATGTCCAGTACACGGCCCCGCAGGGGCTGGGCCCGCCTGGTCATCGAGTCCGACGGGCGCTCCCTGGAGGCGATGGCGAGCAACGATGTCGGTTTGCCGGGGCAGGCGGACGAGGCGTGGGCGGGTGGCGGCGCACCGGGGAACAGCATGTCCGCGTACGGCGCCTTCTCCTCGGGCCTGGGCCTGGAGGGGGCGCGGCGACGCGTGGAGTCCCTGGGAGGCAGCCTGAGCGTGAGCCAGGGCGAGGGACGCTGGACCGCGATCCTCAGCGTCCCCTTCCAAGCGGTCTCCTGAGACCACGTGAGTCCACGCCCAACGGCGCAGCCACCGTTTCCGGGTGGGGACATTCCTCGCGGCCGGGTGCGAGTGATTTCCAACGGGGACGAGTCACGCGTCCGGTGGCGCTGTCAGTGCGCGCTGCCGATCTCGACGAGGAGCACCCCGGACATGATGAGCGCGATTCCAGCCATCATGGTGCGGGTCAGCGGCACGCACTCACCCACGTCGACGGGCACAGCGCGCCTTTGACCGTCACGAGTGCTTCTCCGCGGTCTCAAGCCGCTGGCAGACCATGGAGCCGAGGGCGAGCGCCGGGATGATCATGAGCAGGGCGTTGGGGCCCCACCACAGCGGGTCGAAGTCACGGTAGAAGGACCAGAAGGAGATCGCCATGAATCCGGCGCAGAAGGTCAGCATGAGCCCGACCGTCAGCACCAGGTCCCCGACCCTGCTGCCCACACGCGTCAGGTAGGCGCCGAGGAAGACGATCAGGGCGGCGGCAACGTCGAGCGGGAAGAAGGACCAGTTCCCAGGCCTGGATCACCTGGTTGGAGTAGTCCTTGAACCGCAAGTGCTCGGGAATGAGATTGAGGAAGACGGCCGCCCAGTAGAGCAGCAGCCCGGCGTCGACCGCTACCAGCAGCCTCTTGTACAAGGGACTCACTCGCCCACTATTTCACCGACACTCTCCGGTGTCGAGACCTCCCGGCCTCTCAGGAACGCCGGCCCAGGACCAGGCTCATGGCCTCGGAGCGGGTGGCGGCGTTGCGCATGATGCCGCGCACGGCGGAGGTGACCGTGTTGGAGCCGGGCTTGCGCACGCCCCGCATGGACATGCACAGGTGCTCGGCCTCGACGACGACGAGCACGCCCCGGCACTCCAGGCGCTCGACGAGGGCGTCGGCGATCTGCCGGGTGAGCCGCTCCTGGACCTGGGGGCGCCGGGCGTAGCCGTCCACGAGGCGCGCCACCTTGGACAGGCCGGTGACTCGGCCGTCGGCGCCGGGGATGTAGCCCACGTGCGCCGCCCCGTGGAAGGGCAGGAGGTGGTGCTCGCACACCGAGTACATGGGGATGTCGCGCACGAGGACCATCTCCTCATGCCCGACGTCGAAGACCCGCTCGACGTGCTCGGCCGGATCCTGCCCGAGACCGGCGAACATCTCCGCATAGGCGCGCGCCATGCGCTCGGGGGTGTCGCGCAGGCCGTCGCGGTCGGGGTCCTCCCCGATGGCGACGAGCAGGTCGCGCACCGCACGGCGCACGCCCTCGGCGTCGTAGCTCATGGTCGGCCTCTGTCTCTCTGCGCCTGCCGGGCCCGCCGGGGCCCGGGTCGGCTCACTGGTGGTAGCCCCAGAAGTCGTCCCCGCTGCGGCCGGCTCCGGACTCGCCGTCGGCGGCGGCAACGGTGGCGGGCGAAACCTCGACGACGGGCAGCGTCTCGTCGCTGCGCCACAGGGGCCGCTCGGGCTGCTTGACGACGTCGGCGAAGATCCGCTCGAGGTCCTTCTCCAGGAGCGTCTCGCGGGTGAGGAGCTCCTCGGCCAGCTCGTCGAGCACGGCGCGGTTGCGGGTGAGGATCTCCCAGGCCTCGCGATGGGCGGTGTCCAGCAGGGAGCGGACCTCGGCGTCGACGGTGGCGGCGACCTGCTCAGAGAAGTCGCGGTTGGTGGCGTTGAGCCCCAGAACCGTCTCGTTCTCGGTGGTGCCGAGCTTGACGGCGCCCACCGCGCTGGTCATGCCGTAGTCGGTGACCATCTTGCGGGCCGTGGCGGTGGCCTTCTCGATGTCGTTGGAGGCGCCGGTGGTGGGGTCGCGGAAGATGATCTCCTCGGCGGCCCGCCCGCCCATGGCGTAGACGAGCTGGTCGAGCAGCTCGTTGCGGGTGGTGGAGTACTTGTCGTCCTGGGGCATGACCTGCGTGTATCCCAGGGCGCGCCCGCGCGGCAGGATCGTCACCTTGGTGACCGGGTCGGAGTAGGCGCCGGCGGCGGCGCACAGGGCGTGGCCGGCCTCGTGGTAGGCGGTGACGCGCTTCTCGTGGTCGCGCATAACGCGGGTGCGCTTCTGGGGACCTGCGATGACACGGTCGATGGCCTCGTCCAGGGCCCGGTTGTCAATGAGCTGGGCGTTGGAGCGGGCGGTGAGCAGGGCGGCCTCGTTGAGGACGTTGGCCAGGTCCGCGCCGGTGAAGCCGGGGGTGCGCTTGGCCACGAGGTCGAGGTCGACGTCGTCGGTCAAGGGCTTGCCCTTGGCATGGACCCTGAGGATGGCGGCGCGCCCAGCCATGTCGGGGGCCTCGACGCTGACCTGCCGGTCGAAGCGGCCAGGGCGCAGGAGGGCCGGGTCCAGGACGTCGGGGCGGTTGGTGGCGGCGATGAGGATGACGTTGGTGTTGGCGTCGAAGCCGTCCATCTCGACGAGGAGCTGGTTGAGGGTCTGCTCGCGCTCGTCGTGCCCGCCGCCGGTGCCCGAGCCGCGGTGGCGGCCGACGGCGTCGATCTCGTCGACGAAGATGATGGCGGGGGCGTTCTCCTTGGCCTGGTCGAACAGGTCGCGCACGCGCGAGGCGCCGACGCCGACGAACATCTCGACGAACTCGGAGGCGGCCATGGAGAAGAAGGGCACGCCGGCCTCACCGGCGACGGCCTTGGCCAGGAGGGTCTTACCGGTTCCGGGCGGGCCGTAGAGGAGGACGCCCTTGGGGATCTTGGCGCCGACGGCGCGGAACTTGTCCGGCTCGGAGAGGAACTCTCGGATCTCCTCGAGCTCCTCGACGGCCTCGTCCTCGCCGGCGACGTCGTCGAAGGTGACGTCGGGCATCTCCTTGGAGCCGACCTTCGCCTTGGAGCGGCCGAAGCCCATGGCGCCGCCGCGCCCGCCGCCCATGCGGCTCAGGAGCCACCACATGAAGCCGCCCAGCAGGATGGCGGGCACGAGCAGCTGGATGAGCGAGGACCACCAGGTGGTGGTGGGCACCACGGAGTTGTAGCCGTCCTCGGGGGCGGCGGCCTGGACGAGGCGGTCGACCTGCTCGGCCTGGGCGTCGGTGTAGAGAACTCGACCTTCTTGCCCAGCGGGCGCGCCTCGGAGTCGCCCTTCTTCTTGGGCTGGACGTAGGTGGTGCTCAGGTCGAGCTCGACGCGTTGGGTGCCGTCGATGACGGTGACGGACTCGATCGTGTCCGCCTTGTCGCGCAGGAGGGCCAGGCCGTCGGAGGTGTCGATGGTGCGGTAGCCGAACATCGAGGAGAAGACGGCCCAGCCGAGGACGACGACCAGGAGGAAGGGCACCAGCCACAGGAACGGGTTGCCCAGTGAGTCGCGGAGCTTGCGGTCGCGCTTGCTGCGATCATCCCTTCCGGCCTTGCCCGGCTTCTCCGAGTCCTTGCGGCCGGGCTTACGCCCAGAATCTTTCATCGGCGGTAGGTCCCTTCAACATACTGACTCTCAGACGTTAGCCGATAGCACGGCAAAGGTCCCATTGCGCTTGCTCACGTTCGCGCCGGGCGTGGCCGGGAAGATCTGGGGAAGCGGGCGGGGGCCGGTTCCTGCCAGCGCACCGACGAGCCCTGCGCCGTCTCTCCCTCGTGCTCCGAGGACGCGCCTCGCCGCCCCTCCAGCCCGAGGCCGCACCGTCCGTGTCGACCTGCCAGATCTCCCACGTGCAGGTCACCCCGCACCCCATGGACGCACCTGGGAACCCCGCCGCCTCGCGGACGCACCCGAGGGCCCGAGGGCTGAGGCTCAGGGGCAGTCTGCGGCCTCAATAGTGCGTCCGCGACGACGTCGCGGGTCTCGTCATGTGTTCCAACGGCTCAGTTGCGACGCAAGCGCCGTGCGATCAATCTGCGAGACAGCACACCGATCACCACACCCGCCGCCAGCAACCGCCGATCCCGAGCGCTATTGACGGAGAACTCCTCGGCAGCGCTCGTGCGCCGCTCGCTGCTCCGACCACCGTCATCACCTGCCGCAGTGTTATAGCAGCCCTCCAGACCGTCCACTAGGACAGACTCGTGACTCACTGCCGGGCGAGCACCCATATCGACGGCATCGGCCACAAGTTCACTTCTTCGCATCCTTCTTCGTTCGATGCGTCGCGAGAGTCGCGCAGATGAGGCCCCGCCAAGGGTAGAGCACGATCAAAGCGCGGAGGGTGCTGTCCTGCTTACCCAGGAGCCCGTCGATTCCTTCACCGAACGCCTGGATTGCGGCACCTACCAAGAAGAGCAAGATCACGGCTGCCACGACATTGTCGCGTATGAGCCTACTTGCTTCCTCATTGACCTTCGCGTCGAACGGACAAGGCTGCTCACGGTAAGCACAGACAAGCTGCAGGAGCGACACAACGAAGGATGGCCCGAACACTCCCACCACGTGAACCAGGGTGAAGCTGGTCGTGGACGCAATAAGGCATGCCATGGGCAGACCGATGAGGGACCATGCAACGTGTCCCCACTTGCTTCTGACTGCGTTCCTCAGGCGACCGCGCCAATCGGTTGTCTCGGTCATCGTGTTTCCTTTCCCCGTGCTGGTGCACGGATGTTGCAGAGGCGACGATCCCGGACGGACCGTCCATATTCATGGTGCCCGGGGAAGGGAGGGCCACATTCAAGGTGCTGGATCGGACAGACACCTACCGACAGACGTCGGCACTACACTGGGACACCCCACGTGGATTCGTGCCAGGTGTTCTCGCAGGACTTCAGGAAACATCACGTACCCCAGACACTCACCAGCCAGCCTCAGGAACAGCAGCGCGTGCAGCACAACCCGACGCCGGGTAGTGATCCACTGGGAAGGGAACCGGTCCCGGCGTGGCTGCCCACAGCACCGCACCTGGAGGCCTTTTCACGAGGCTTGTCATGCGGTGGTTGCCAACAGGGCCGGTGGATTTGCGGAGACCAGTGACCACACAGCGGACATGAACGCTGCCGAGACATCAGGAAACGCGTGAGAACCACAGAATTCCGGGGCTGCCTGCCAGTCGCATGGGATGCGGAGCCGGTCATGTCCGCTGCATGGACACCCAACTACTCCAGCACCGCAGGAAAACGGCCCGTCCAGCCACCAGTCCTTTGAACAGGCCGTCCGAGCCGGCGTAGACCGATCCCCACTCACCGTGGACGCCGTCCTCTTCGACGGCACCCAAGGAAACTCATTCACGGAGCGAGGCGGGTGACTGCTGACCTGGGCAAGCGCGGATGGCCGACATGCTTGTGAATAACCTCAAGACGTACACCCCAGGTGAATTCGTGCCAGGTGACCTCGCAGAAATCCAGCGAGCATCACGCAGCCGAAACGGCTAGACCGCAGGAACCGGCCAGCAGGCGCAAAAAGCGGGCGGCGCCGAAGACTCGGCAGCCGCCCACTCGTCACTTACTCACGAACGGCAGGGCAGTCGGTGAACCAGACGGGACGACCCGAGCCGGCCCGCGTAGCCCGATTCAGCTACGGCGCAGGCGTAGGACGATGAGGCCGCAGGACAGCAGAACGGCCGCCACGGACAGCACGCCGATCGCCACACCGGTCACCGGCAGCCACCGTTCCCGGGTGCTCTGGCCCGGGGACCGCTCAGCGGCACTCGTGTGCCCCTGCTGTCATGGCTGCCGCTGGCACCCACCACAACCTCGTTGTGGTCGTCATGGCCGGTCCCGCCCGAGGGCTGTGAGCCGGCACTCGAACCGTCCGGCACCGAGCCGCCGTTGGCGGACGGAGCCCCCGCAGCGGGAGCCTGCGCACTCGCCTGAGGCGAGGCCGACGACGAAGCCTCCGAGCCCGGCGTCGCAGCTCCACCGGCACTGCCGTCGGCGTGCTGCGGATCCGGCGTAGCCGCACCCCCCTCGGGTGCGGACCACTGCGGGCGAGCCACCAGGGCCACGTCGGCCATCGTCTGCGCGTCCAAGGTCTGCGTCTGGACGCCGCCGGCCGAGGCCCGGACGACCTTGTTGTCCCCGGCATAGATACCGACGTCGTAGACGTTCCCGAAGACCGTCGACTGAGCGGGAGCCGAGCCCGAACCGCTCTGCCCCGCGGGCAGAGGGTCGGAGAAGAAGACGATGTCCCCGGGGTTGATGGCGCCGTTCGTGTTCACCCAGAGGCGCCCCTGGGAGCTGAACCAGCCCGCCAGGTCGTCCGGCTTCCACTGCCCGCCGAGGTCGTACCCGACGTCGGCCCGGTAGCCCACCTGGGTGTTCTGGTCCGCCACATAGGTGGTGTGCGAGTAGTCCCAGCCGGAGAGCACCATGCCGACTAGTGCCGAGGAGGTGATCGCGTAAGGGGCGGAACCACTGGCGCGCACGTTCGTGCCCGACAGCGGCGTGGGACGGGACGGGGTCACGGTCAACGACCCTCCGGCGTCGGCGAAGGACTGGGCCCGGGCCACCACGTCATTGGCGGCAGCACCGTCCGAGGCCGCGGTCGGGGCAACCGGGAGGCCGCGCGGCACGGCCCACTGGCCGTCGGCCAGCATGACGGAGGCGGCCCCCAGCGCGCCGGCGGGGCTCGTGCTCTCCACGGTGTAGGTCAGGCCGCCGCCGTCACCAGGCGCCTCATCACCGAGGGTGGTGAGGTTGCCGGAGGCGCCGCTGACCTGCGCCATCTCAGCAACCGTGCCAAAAGTGGTGTCCGCGGCCGGCTCGGCGGCCACCGACACCGTCATGGGCGTGCTCAGCGAGGACGCCAGCACCACCGCACCCGCGAGGCCGACCAGCCTCACGGAGCGTCGACGCACAGCCTTCTTCACCGTCACCAACAGTCCTTCCACATCACCCGCCGGCGTGGGGCATCCACCGGCGACCTACGCTAGTTATCGTAACGTAACGAACATGGCTCCGACTACTCGGAAAAGGGAGAAGTACGCAGCCCACGGCCCTGCGGATCACCCCGGACAGCGACCTTCCGACCGGCCTATTCCCGATTTTCCCGCTCTATGCCCAGGTTTTATCAAGGTAAACCTGAATCAGTCAGCCTCCATAGACCTCGGGCCGCAGAGTACCGATGAACGGCAGGTTGCGGTACCGCTCGGCATAGTCCAGTCCATAGCCGATGACGAACTCCGTGGGAATATCGAAGCCGACGTACTTGACGTCCACCTCGACCTTGGCAGCGTCGGGTTTGCGCAGAAGTGTGGCGATCTCCACCGAGGCCGCTCCCCGGGAGGAGAGGTTGCCCTGCAGCCAGGACAGGGTCAGGCCGGAATCGATGATGTCCTCAACGATCAGGATGTTGCGGCCGGTGACATCGGTGTCCAGGTCCTTGAGGATGCGTACCACGCCGGAGGACTTGGTTCCCGAGCCGTAGGAGGACACGGCCATCCAGTCCATCGGCACGCTCATGTGCAGCCGGCGCGACAGGTCCGCCATGACGTAGACGGCGCCCTTGAGCACGCCCACGAGCAGGGGGTCGCGCCCCTCGTAGTCGGCGTCGATCTGGGCTGCCATCTCATCGAGACGCTGCCCGATCTGCTCTTCGGTGATGAGTACCTGCTGAAGGTCCGATCCCATGTCCGTGGCGTCCATCCGCCCTGCCTTCCTCCTGCGTCGTCATGGCTTCGCGGTGGCCGGGAGTTGGGGGGACACCGGTCCGCGTCGAAGCCATAAGCCTGCCATACCGGGCCCGACCTGGCACTTCAACCCACGCGGCGCACCCACACGTCGGGGCGGGCGATCTCGGCCGGGGTGGGCAGCAGCGCGGGGTCGGTCCACACGACGTTGAGCCCCTCGTGCCCGATGCGCGCCACGACGCTGCGCACGAAGGCGGCGCCGTCGGCGTACTGGGCCTCCTTGGCGTCCAGGCCCATGAGCCGGTGCAGCAGGAGCGCGCCGAGGCCGGGGCCGGGGCCGATGCCGGCGTCGGCCGCGCGGCTGCGCGAGAGCACCGCCCGCAGCCGGTGGACCGAGGGGCATCCGGTTGGGGTGCACGTCGTCCAGGACGACCTCGGCGTGCCCCTCCAAAAAAAGTGAGGGCGGCCGCTAAGGAGGCGAGCTCGGAACGATCCCCTGATGTTCGTCAGCTCCTCGAGCACTCGACCCCGACCCGCGCGCGCCGCGAGGCGCACCGCACTCCCCCGTCGCACCCCGGAGCCGCGCTTGTCCGCCGCGCTGTCAGCGCCATGAGCGCTGCCGTAGACGGCCTCGACGACGGCACCGATGCCCGTGCGCATGGAGTCGGCCAGGTAGGGGCCGAGCCAGGGGGCGGCCACGAGCTGAACGGCGTGCGTCACCTCGTGCAGGCAGACCCAGGCGGGCAGGTCGAGCATGTCCAGGTCCATCTGGCGGCGCATCGCCAGCACGTTGGGCGCCACGAGCAGGAGGCGCGGCGTGACGGCGCCGGGCAGCGCGGTGCTGGACTGCTCGCCACCGGGCCGAACGGCGTCGGACCGGCCCTCGTGCCAGGCCGGGCTGGCGGGCACCACCTGACCCAGGAGCCGGGTGGCGAGCAGGCTCATCGCCCCGGCCACCTCGGCGGCCCCGACGAGCCGGACCGCCTCCGAAGCCGGCGGAGCAGGCACCTGCTCCATGAGGCCGCGCAGCGCCCGGGTGGAGACACGTACTAGCCCGGCCCGGTCGACGACGCTCACGGGCACCGTGTCCGCGACCCGCTGGGCCGCCCGGTTCAGGCCGGTGATCCGGGCGACCCATGCCGGGGCCTCCTGGGCGGAGCGGCGCAGGACGGCCACCGTGCTGGCGCGCGTCGAGCGCGAGGCGCTGGGGCCGGCGGGGATCAGCGCCGCCAGGCGCTCCACCGTCTGCCAGTCGACCAGCCCCGCCGCCGTGCCGTTGGTCGTCACCGCCATGCCTTTCTCACGGGAATCACCGGTATCACAGGCCTCACGGACCCTCCAGGTATGCCGTGCAGGCTCTCACGAGCAGCCGCAGGAGGCCAGGGGCGCCACGAAGTGGTTGTCGATCGCGGCACCGGCCGCGGACCCGCCGTTGGCGGGGAATCCGTTGGCCAGGATCGCGAAGGCCAGCAGGCGCCCGTCGGCGGTCGTGACAACGCCGGCCAGGGAGGAGGTCTGCTCCAGCGACCCGGTCTTGGCGCGCACGGTTCCGGCCGCGGCCGTGTCATGCAGGCGGTTGCCCAGGGTCCCGTCCAGCGCGCCGACGGGCAGGTCGGCGACGAGGGTTCGCCCGGCCGAGCCACCATCGTCTCCGGCGGACTTGGCCAGGATCTGGGCCAGGAGCTTGGCGGGCACCTTGTTGCCCTTGGCCAGCCCGGACGAGTCCAGGAGGGTCAGCCCGGAGGTGTCGAAGCCGTCCTTGCGCAGCTGGGCGGCAACGGCCTTGGAGGCCCCGGCGAAGTCGGCGGTCTCCTTGGCCTGGAGGGCCACGAGCCGCCCCTCGACCTCAGTCATCGTGTTGTCGGAGGTCTTCAGCGACAGGGCCAGGATGTCGGACAGCGGGGCGGAGGACACCGAGGCCAGCTCCTTGGCGCCGCCGGGAGCGGCAGCGCGGGACGCATCGCCGTCGACCGTGATGCCGGCCTCGCTCAGGTGCCTGGCGAAGGCCTGGGCGGCCTCCATCGCCGGGTCGGCCGGGTAGCCCTGGTTCTGGGTGGCGGAGACGTCCACCATGATCGGCTGAACCTTGGCCACGTACTGCTCGTTGCCGGCCTCCCAGCCGTCGTTCCACTGGGCGCCGGTGAACAGGGTGTCGTCCAGACGCAGGGAGACCGACGTCGTCCCTTGGGCCTTGAGCTGCTCGGCGGTGGCGCGGGCGAGGTCGCCCAGGCCCGCGTGGCCGGCCGTGGCGGTCGGGTCCCCGGCGTCGTCGGCCAGCAGGACGTCGCCGCCGCCCACGAGGGTGACGGTCTGGCCGTCCAGGACGGCCTTGGTCTGGAGCGTGTGGCCCGGTCCCATAGAGGACAGGGCTGCCCAGGCGGTGAGCACCTTGTTGGTGGAGGCGGGCGTCACCCCGGTGGTGGCCGACTGGTCCAGGAGCTCCTCACCGGTGGCGACGTCGATGACCGAGGCCGTCACGCTGCCGCCGGTCAGGGCGGCGTCGGAGGCCACGGCCTGGACGTAGCCGCTCAGCGCCGCCCTCGAGGGCTTGGGCGCCCCTGGTCCAGGCCGGAGGGCGCCGTCGTCTTGGCGCTGGGGCCTGCCGGTGTGGGGAAGGGCTGGGGGGCGACGTCGGCGTAGGCGACCGTCACCGGGCCGGGCAGCAGGTCAAGAGCATCGCCCAGGCTGTAGTAGCCACTGAAAACCAGCAGGCTCGCCGCCGTCAGGGCCGCGGTCTGGACCTTGCGCATACGTCCTCCGGACTGGGTTGTTATCAGGCTGGGATGGCCTGTATATCAGGTGGGTGGGGCGCCCGGGAGGTCGTTCCCGTCAGTGCACCGACGTGCAGAGTACGCGTTTGCTGACCTCAGGCGCTGTCGTGCGCCACACTAGTGCCATCAAGACCCGCCCCGCCGGATCGACGCCGACCACCAGGCACCGTTCCAGCGCCCAACGAGTTGAAGACACAAGCGAAGGAGGCTCCCTGTGGAGTTCGACGTCACGATTGAGATCCCCAAGGGCAACCGCAACAAGTACGAGATCGACCACGAGACCGGTCGGATCCGCCTGGACCGCATGCTCTTCACCTCCACGCGCTACCCCGATGACTACGGTTTCATCGACGGGACGCTCGGTGAGGACGGCGACCCCCTGGACGCCATGGTCCTGCTGGAGGAGCCGACCTTCCCCGGTTGCGTCATCCGCTGCCGCGCCCTGGGCATGTTCCGCATGCGCGATGAGAAGGGCGGCGACGACAAGGTCCTGTGCGTCCCCAGTGCCGACCAGCGCGCCTCCTGGCGCACCGACATCGAGGACGTCTCGGAGTTCCACCGCCTGGAGATCCAGCACTTCTTCGAGGTCTACAAGGACCTCGAGCCCGGCAAGTCGGTTGAGGGCGCCCACTGGGTGGGCCGCGATGAGGCCGAGGAGGAGATCCGCCAGTCCTTCCAGCGCGAGACCGACCGCATCGCCCGCGAGGGCCACTGACGCCGACGACGACGCGGGTCGGCGGGGCAGGGCGGCGCACCTGCTCTCGGCTGCCATCCGCGCCGCTCGTTCCCCGCGCCGCTCCCGCCAGACCCGCAGATATGGTCGACTGCCTTCGAGCACATACGCCGCCCCACCCCTCAGCAGGGGTGGGGCGGTTCAGCGTCCCGGCGAGCCACCTCTCAGCAGGAAGGCCGCCGTCGAGAGTGTTTAGAGGCGCACCGCGTAGGGCATGACGCCGGAGTAGCGCATGGAGGTGACGCGCACGGTCATGCCGAAGGTCGGCGCCTCGATCATCATGTCGTCGCCCAGGTAGATGGCCACGTGGTAGATGCCGGACTGGCTGCCGTCGGAGGACCAGAAGACCAGGTCGCCGGGCTGCACGGCGTCGAGCGGGACGTGGGCGCCCTGCCCGTACTGCACGCGCGAGGAGTGGGTGAGGTACACGCCGGCGGCCTCGTAGGCGACCATCGTCAGCCCGGAGCAGTCCAGGCCCGACGCCGACTCGCCGGCCCACACGTAGGGGGTGCCGATGTAGCTCATGGCGGTGCTGATGGCGACTGAGGCGGCGTTGCCGGAGTAGGACGGCGCGGGCTCCGGATCCGGTTCGGGGGCCGCGGCGGGCGCCGGGGCCGGTGTGTAGGAGTCCTCGTCGTCGGCCCTCGGGCTGGGAGGTGGTGGCGGGGTCCTGGGCCGGGGCCTGGTAGGTGGGCTCGGGCTGGGTCGCCTGCTCCTGGGGGCGGGGTGGCCTCCTGGGGCTGGGCGGCGGCCTGCCCCTCCCCGGCCTGCTTCTGGGCGAGGTCGGCGGCGGCCTTCTCCGAGGCCTCCTTGGCCGCGGCCTGGGCAGCGACCTCCTCGCGGGCCTTGCGCTCGGCCTCGACCTGGTTCTGGTGCTGCGTCTCCAGCTCGACGGTGGTGTTGCGCTGGGCTGCCAGCTGGGCGATGAGGTCCTGGCGGTTGGTCTGGGTGGTGGTGACGGCGCTCTGGGCGTCGCGGGCGGCGGCCTCGGCGTCGGACTTGGCGGTCTCCGCGGAGGTTGCGGCGTTCTCCTTGTCCCTGACCTTCTGGTCGGCGATGGTCTGCATGCTCGCGGCCACCGACTCGAGGGCCTCGACGTTCTGGACCTTGGTGTTGTTGTTCTCGCCGGCGCGGGTCAGCGCGACGTCGGCGTCGGCCAGGTCGGCCAGGGACTCGCTGGTCAGGTACGGGGCGAGCGGGTCGAGCGGGTTGCCGCTCTCCTGGTAGGTCTGGACGACGATCGACCCCAGGTCCGAGCGGGCGGCCGCGGTGTTGGAGGCGGCGGTGTCGGCGTTGGTCTGGGCGGTCTGGGCGTCGGTGGTGGCCGTGTTGAGGTCGTCGACGGCGGTCAGGTAGTCCTCGTTGGCGACCTGCGCCTTGATCTGGGCCTGCTCCAGGGCGGTGCTCTCCTGGGCGAGCCGGGCCTCCAGGGAGGCGATGGAGGTGGAGGTCGACCGCTCGGAGGCCTTGGAGCGATCGATGTCGCTCTGGTCCACGGGGTCGGCGAGCGCCGACGGCGCCAGGGTGCATGCCAGTGCCACGACTGCGGTGGCGACGACACCGTGTCCGTGTCGTCTTTGGGGGATCGGGCTCACAGGGGTTCTCCGTCGTGATGGGGCTGAACGTGAGGATGTCGCCTCACCAGGGACCGGCGTCGGCCTGCCGCCAGAACCCGTTCCGCGAGATCACGGGGGCGCGGGACGGGTGAGGGGACGAAGACGGCAGGTGGCGTCGACCCGGATGTGGCGAAACCACATTAGTCGCTTTAATCCCATCTGAAAACAAGATTCACAGTATTCACAATCGTAACTTACACCCCTGTAGTTCACGGGTCTTGCTTGCGCTGACAAGGCTCCCGCTGTCCGTCATTCGGCCGTGACCCGTATGGCATCCGGCACAACTGACCGTTCGTGCAGGTCAATGGCGGTTTCTGGAGGCCGGCTCAGCGCCTGCGGAAGACCGCTCCGCGCACACCGGCACAGGCCCGTGAAACCGGGGCCGAACTGCGCTCGTGCTCGCTTCGCGGACACGCGTTTGGACCGCCCGCGGAGGAAACCGCTAAAGTCGGAGCATGTTCCGTCGTTCTGAGGCCCTCCGGCCGGACGCCCCCACCACGGGGCGAATGCGCAGCTGACGCGCACGCCGCCGTCGGCCCACGTGCGCGTCCCCGCCCTCACCCACACCTTCGCAAGACATTGCAGTAACCAACGGTGACGGCGGACGACTCAGCGCCACGACACCTCGCCCCTCGACTGCGAGACCCGGTCCCACCGCCGGGCGCAGCGGGTCGCCGGGCGGAACCACCCGCAAGCGCGCCGCAACCACCGGCGCAGCGCGGGCGCAGCCCGTGGCACTGACATCGCCGCCGGTCACCGGGAGCCACCAAGGAGTCCTCATGACCGATCAGCACCCCAGCACGCCGGATCACGCAGCCCCGGCCACTGACCAGGCCGCCGACCAGAACGCACCCCAGACCCCGGCCCCTCCCCCACGAACCCGGCGGGCTGGCGATTCGAGACCAAGCAGGTCCAGGCCGGGCACGACCCGCTGTCCGAGCCCACCCACTCGCGCGCCATCCCGATCTACCAGACCACCTCCTACGTCTTCGAGTCCGCTGAGCAGGCGGCCGCCCGCTTTCGCCCTGAGCGACCTGGGTCCCATCTACACGCGCCTGACCAACCCGACCAATGACATCGTCGAGCAGCGGATCGCGGCGCTGGAGGGCGGCGTCGGGGCGCTGCTGACGTCGTCGGGGCAGGCGGCCACGACTCTCGCCCTCGTGACTCTGGGCGGGGCGGGTGACAACATCGTGGCCTCGCCCTCGCTGTACGGCGGCACCACGAACCTGCTCACCCACACCCTGCCGCGGCTGGGCATCGAGGCACGGTTCGTGGCCGACCCGGGCGACCCGGGCGACCCGGCGGCCTGGTCAGCGCTGGCCGACGAGCGCACCATCGCCTTCTTCGGGGAGACGATTCCCAACCCGCGCGGCGACGTCCTCGACATCGAGGCGATCGCGGCGGCCGCGCACGAGCTGGGCATCCCGCTGGTCGTGGACAACACGGTGGCCTCACCGTTCCTGACCCGCCCCTTCGAGTGGGGCGCGGACATCGTCGTGGCCTCGGCGACCAAGTTCCTGGGCGGGCACGGTTCGTCCGTGGCGGGCGTGATCGTGGACTCCGGCAACTTCGACTTCGCCGCCCAGCCCGAGCGCTTCCCCGCCTTCAACACGCCCGACGAGTCCTACAACGGCCTGGTCTACGCCCGGGACCTGGGCATAGGCAGCCCGCTGGGCGCCAACCTGGCCTTCATCCTCAAGGCGCGCGCCGAGGGCCAGCGCGACCTCGGCTTCTCGCTGGCGCCGCACTCGGCCTTCCTCATCGCCCAGGGTATCGAGACGCTCTCGCTGCGCATGGAGCGGCACGTGGACAACGCCCTGGCGGTGGCCACCTGGCTGGAGGGGCGCGACGACGTCGCCTCGGTGCGCTACTCGGGGCTGGCCTCCAGCCCCTACTACGAGCTGCACCGCAAGTACTGCCCGCGCGGGGCGGGATCGATCCTCACCTTCGACCTGCCCGGCGGGCGAGAGGCGGGGGGCGGCCTTCATCGACGCCCTGGGCCTGTTCTCCAACCTGGCGAACATCGGGGACGTGCGCTCGCTGGCGGTCCACCCGGCCACCACCACGCACTCCCAGCTCGACGACGCCGGCTTGGCGGCGGCCGGGATCAGCGCCGGAACCGTGCGCCTGAGCGTGGGGATCGAGCACATCGACGACATCCTGGCCGACCTCGAGCGGGGTCTTGAGGCGGCCCGGAGCGTCGGGGCCTGAGGCGGCTTACCATGAGCACTCCCGCGTCTTCCTCCTCCTATCCCATCTCCCCCAGCAGTACCGAGACCGAGCCCGCCGCGTACGGCGTCGGGACGGCCTCCTCCAAGCTCGTGGACCGCATGGCCGGCTCACCCACCGGCGCCTGGCGGCCTGGGGACGAGCCGGGGCGCCGTCGGTTCCTGGAGATCGGGGACCTGCCCCTGGAGTCCGGGGAGGTCCTGCCCAACACGGTCCTGGCCTTCGAGACCTGGGGGGGAGCTGAGCCCGCAGCGCGACAACGCGGTCCTCGTGCTGCACGCGCTGACCGGCGACTCCCACGTCACCGGCGAGGCCGGGCCCGGGCACCCGACACCGGGCTGGTGGTCGGACCTGGTGGGGCCGGGACGGGCTATCGACACCGAGCGCTACTTCGTCGTGGCGGCCAACATCCTGGGCGGCTGCCAGGGCTCGACGGGGCCGTCGTCGACGGCGCCGGACGGGCGGCCCTGGGGGTCGCGCTTCCCGTGGCTGACCACGCGCGACGCCGTCGAGGCCGAGGCCCGCCTGGCCGACGCCCTGGGGATCGAGGTCTTCCACCTGGTCATCGGGGCGTCACTGGGCGGGCACCGGGCGATCGAGTGGGGGGTCACGCACCCGCAGCGGGTGCGCAACCTGGCGCTGGTGGCCACGGGAGCCTCGACGACCGCCGACCAGCTGGCCTGGTGCCACCTGCAGGAGCTGGCGATCGTGGCCGACCCCTTCTTCTTCGACGGCGACTACTACTCCCACTCGGTGGGACCGGTGCGGGGACTGGGGCTGGCGCGGGCGCTGGCGCACACCACCTACCGCAGCGCCGCCGAGCTGGATGAGCGTTTCGGGCGGCGCCACCAGGGCGAGGAGGACCCGGCGGTGGGCGGGCGCTACCAGGTGGAGTCCTACCTGGACTACCACGCCGGCAAGCTGCTGGCGCGCTTCGATGCCAACACCTACCTCATCGTCACCCACTCGATGATGGTGCACGACGTCGGCACGGGGCGCGGCGGCATCGAGGCGGCGCTGGCAACCGTGCAGGCGCGCACGCTCGTGGTGGACGTCGACTCCGACCGGCTCTTCCTGACCGCCCAGGCCGAGGAGCTGGCCGGCGGCATCCCCGGCGCCCGGCGCGAGACGATCACCTCCTTGCACGGGCACGACGGCTTCCTCATCGAGGCCGAGCAGATGGACACGATCCTGCGCGACTTCTGGCCGGCGCCTGACACCAACATTTTCTTCATAAACGACGCGGCTCCGGGTTGTCTCTGAAGTTTTCGTCGGTGAGTGAGAAAACTGTCTTAGCGCCTCCTACCGGCGCACGGTGGGATCATGGAGACGTGAACGCAACGACCGAGCACGCACCGGTGGGCGCCTGGGGACTGGACTTCCTGGGCCCGGGCTTCGAGGCCCGCACCCTGGAGCTGCTGCCCGACGACGAGGGACGACGGCGCCGTCGCCACCCTGGTACGCCACCTGCCCGCCCTGGACCCGGGTGCCCTGCCGGGCACGCCCACCGCCCCCGCTTTCATCTACCTCTACCTGCACGGCTGGAACGACTACTTCTTCCAGACCCACCTGGCCCGCGAGATCTCCCGCCTGGGCGGCGCCTTCTACGCCCTGGACCTGCGCCGCTACGGCCGTTCCTGGCACGAGGGCCAGATGCTGGGCTGGTGCACCTCCCTGGCCGACTACGACGAGGACCTGGGCCTGGCCCTGTCCGCCATCCGCGCCGACCAGGGCTGGGAGACCGAGGTCGTCCTGTCGGGCCACTCCACCGGTGGGCTCGTCGCCTCCCTGTGGGCCGACCGCCACCCGGGGGCCCTGCGCGCCCTGGTCCTGAACTCCGCCTGGCTCTCGCTCCAGGGCTCCGAGCTCGTGCGCACCGTCGGCGACCCGGTCCTGCGCACCCTGGCGCTGCGCGACCCGCGCATGTCGATCCTCGACGGCTGGGTCGACCCGGCGCGCGCCTTCTCCATCGCCGACGGCTGGGACCCCGAGCGCGACGGCGAGCTGCCCGATCCCACCTGGGCCGACGACCCCTACGTGACCGGCTGGGACATCAACCCCGCCTGGTCGATCAAGCCCTCCGCACCCGTGCGCGTCGGCTGGCTCCAGGCCGTCAGTGGAGGGGCACAACCGCGTCGCTCAGGGCCTGGACATCCGCTGTCCGGTGCTGTCCATGGGCGCGGCCACCACTCGGCTCGGGGTGACGTGGACGCCGGAGTCCAGGCACGCGGACACGATCATCGACGCCGACACCACCGCCCGCCGCGCCGTCATGCTCGGCAATCTGGTAACCATCGCGCGATTCCCCGGCGGCGTCCACGACCTCACCCTGTCCGAGCCGCCCGTGCGCGAGCAGGTCTTCTCCGCCCTGCGCCGCTGGATGGCCGCCTACGTGCTGCGCTGAGCCCTGCCCGGCAGGCGGCTCAGGCCAGCCCGTTGCGGTAGGCCCACACGACGGCCTGGACCCGGTCGCGGGCGCCGATCTTGGGCAGGATCCGCGTCAGGTGCGACTTGACCGTGCTGGTCTCGACGACGAGCGCGGCGGCGATCTCCGCGTTCGACATGCCGCCGGCCAGGAGCTGGATGACCTCGCGCTCCCGCTCGGTGAGTACGCCGAGCGCCTCCCGGTTCTCAACCCGGCCCTGGCGGCGGGCGAACTCGGCGATCACCCGACGGATGACGCTCTGGTCCACCAGGCCGTAGCCGGAGGCCAGGCGGCGCACGGCATCGACCAGCTCCTCGGGTTCGCAGTCCTTGAGGATGAAGCCGTCCGCTCCCGCCTCCAGCGCGCCGAAGATGTCGGCGTCCATGTCGAAGGTGGTGACGACCAAGACCGACGGGGTGCCGCCCTCCCGCTCGGCGACGATCTGGCGCGTGGCCGTCAGGCCGTCCCCCTCGGTCATGCGCAGGTCCATGCACACGACGTCGGGCCGGGTCGCGCGCACCACGCGCACCGCCTCCCTGCCGCCGGAGGCCTCTCCCACCACCGTGATGTCCTCGTTCTCCTCCAGCAGGATGCGGAAGCCGGCGCGGATCACTGCCTGGTCATCCACCAGTACCACCCTGATCACGCGTCCTCCTCCCGAGCCTCCCGAGTCAACGGCAGGACCAACCGTACCCGCCAGCCTCCGCCCTCCACCGGGCCGGCGTGGAGTAAGCCTCCGACGGCGTCGGTCCGCTCCCGCATGACCGTCAGGCCCGTGCCGCCGCCGGGGTCGGTCGGCAGTCGGCGGGCCGGGCCGTTGAGAACGCTCAGCTTGAGGGAGTCCTCAAGGCGCTTCACCTCCACCGTGATCGGGGCTCCGGGAGCGTGCTGCAGGGCATTGCTGATCGACTGCTGCGCCACCCGGAAGACGGCGGTGTCGGCCGGCGGCGACAGGATCGGCATACCAGTCGGCGCGTCAGTGGGCGCGCTGCCAGAAGCTCTGACGGAGGCCGTCTCACCGGGCTCACCGTCCAGCAGTCCGCCGTCGAGCAGCTCGACGTCAACGCCGAGCGCCCGGGTGGAGGCCACCAGCTCGGGCAGGTCGCGCAACCCGGGCGAGGACTCCTCGGCCTCTTCGTCACTGCGCAGCAGCCCCACCACGGAGCGGAGTCCGGAGAGGGTCTCCTTGGCCTGCCGGCGCAGCTGCTGAGCCGCCTCCCTGGCCGTCTGCGGGTCGCGGTCGATCAGTCGCTCGAGCGCGGCCGCCTGCACGACGATCCCGGCCAGGTGGTGGGCGGCGACGTCGTGAAGCTCACCGGCCAGGCGGCGGCGCTCCTGGATGAGGGCCACCTCCAGCTGACGGCCGTGCTCGCGCCTGAGGAGCTCCTGGCGGGAGTGCTCGTACCTGCGGCTGCTGGCCAGCGCTGCCCCGCCCAGCATCGGTAGCAGGCAGGCCGCCAGGTTCACCAGCACTCTTGTCATGGCCAGCTCCCACTGATTGGGCGGGTCTCGCCAGTTGTCGACCGCCGAGTAGGCCAGGGACAGCGCGGTCAGGGCAGCCGCCGTTCGGCGCAGAGGAAACCGTATCCCCATACTGAAGGACACGACGAGCTGGCCGTAGCCGTTGGCGACGTAGCCTGCGGGAAGCAGCAATGATGTCGCCACCTCCGCCGACCACACCAGCGCCTGGCAGAGCAGAGGGCGACTGCGCCACAGCACGAGGGCCAGCCCCTCAGCCGCAAGCGGCACAGCCGTCGCGGCGAACCACGGCCGGGGGCCGGCCGGCACCGAGCTACTCGCGAGCAGCACCACCGTTGGCTGGACCACTGCGAAAGCGAGGGCCAACAGCACATCGTTGCGCCGGATCGAGACCGGGCTGGTGTGATCGGACAGGCTCATGGCTGCATTGTCATCGACGGGCACAGGCCTCGACGTCCCTCGGTCACATCCCGAGCCTGGGTACCAGGGCGTTGCCGGCCCAGGCCCACCAGGCCAGTGCCACCAGCGCGGCCAGGAGAATGGCCGACATGGTGACTCTCCGCCACCCCGCCCGGCGCCTCAGGGACATCACGAGGTCAACCGCTGCGGGGATGACCGCCACCACCCCCAGTGCCTGAAGGACCTGGGCACATCGTGCCACCGGGATCAGCCAGGTGAGGGAACCGCTGGTGATAGCAGACGAACTAGTCGCGATAACGGCGAGTATCAGGATCCAGGTGAGCTGAGCGGCCAGCGCCACAGTCCCGCCGCCTCGAGCCACGCGGGTCAACCACGGCGCCGGGGCACCGACCTCCCGGCCCCGCTTGAGGACCCGACGGCGTCGCAACGCCCCGACCGGCCAGGCCACCGTCACCACCAGCAGCAGAACCAGGCAGACACCGAAGACAGGAACGAGCGCCTGCTGAAGCAGCGTCATGGGAAGTAGAGTGAAAGCCGGCCCCTGGCTCAGGCTGACAACCTTGCCGTCCTTGACCTGGGCGGCAATGGCGCCCCGCCCGTCGACCTGCCGCCAGACCCACGGCTCAACCTCGACCAGCTGGGTCTCATCGACCTTGAGCTTCCCATCGCCTGTGTGCTCGATCGTGGTCAGCGCCAAAGCGGGCATCCATGCGGACAGGAAGGTGGTCCAGGAGGTCCTGCTGGGCATGTAGGAGCCGGCGACCTGGCGGGCGCGCTCGGCGGAGTCCTTGCTTCCGGAGGCCTTGACTGTCTCGCCGGGGAAGTATCGGTCGGCGAAGCCCTGGGCCAGGTCCTCTCGCAGGCTGCTCGAGGCCTCATTGCCGTCACCGTTGTAGGAGATGAAGATGCCGGTCTTCTCCTCGGGGTAGAGCTCGAACTTGGAGTGCCACCCCTGGTTGTCTCCGCCGTGCTCAACGATACGCCGGCCGTGACGGCTGAGCTCGAAGTAGCCCAGACCCATCTCCCCGGCCTTGGCCCGGTTGCCGAGCCGCTCCTCCCCCAGCCCGGGCGACCACATCTGCTCCCAGGTCTCCTCACGCAGCAGCTTGGGCGACCGACTCAGCTGAGCATTCATGAAGGCCGCGAAGTCCGGAGCCGAGACGGTCAGCGAGCCGGCCGGGAAGTCACCCATGAGCTCAAAGGGGACCTCCTCACCCGCGGAGGTGTAGCCCGGCCCCAGAGAGCCGGCCATATCCTTGGGCAGAGGCTGCTCATAGGTGGAGGAGGTCATCCCCGCCGGCTCCAGGACGTGCTCACGCACATAGGCCTCAAAAGGCTGACCGCTCACCCGCTGCACGATGTAACCGGCCAGGGCCATCCCGTAGTTGGAGTAGCCCGGGGTGGTGCCCGGCGCGAAGACCTGAGCCGGTGTCTGGTTCTTGACGTAGGCCTCCAGGTCCGTTCCCGGGGTGAGGCTGATCTGCTCCTCGAAGCCCGCTGAGTGGGTCAGCAAATGACGCAGGGTCAGAGGCTCATCGAAGCGCCGCTCAATCTCAAAGTCCAGGTAGGCGCTGATGTCGGCATCGAGGTCCACCTGGCCCTGCTCCACCAGCTGCATCGCCGCGATAGAGGTCGGAATCTTGGAGATCGAGGCCACCCGGAACAAGGACGTCTGCGGGTCCACGGCCACCGGCTGCCCACCCGAGGCGCCCGTGTCGGCCCAGCCGTAGCCGCGGGTGGTCACCACCTGCCCGTCCTTGACCACCGACACCACGGCGCCGGGGATGTCGCCGTTCTTCAAGGCATCGGGCAGCTTCCCATCCAACCAGGCGTTGACGTCCTCAGAGGTGAGCTGATGCTCCCCCGCCGGCGGCTCACGCGGCGGCAGACTGGCCGACGACGACGTCGAGCCACAAGCGGTCAACAAGGACAACGAGGCCAACAAGGCCACCACGACCAGGGCCATGGCCCTGCGCGTCACATTGCGCGTCGCGTTCATCATCATCTCCCCGGTCCGCGTGATCGGGAAAGCCGCGAGCCACCTCAACCCTCACGTTCTCGGGCGGCTCTCCTCTACGGGCGCAGGACGTCAGGGGGCTTACGACCTACGACGTAAGGGACTCGGCCACACGGACGAGGCAGTCGGGGCGAGATCTCGCTGGCTCTCCGACCGCGCGGCTCAGGAACTGCGGTCGGCGAGGTCGTCGCGCAGGTCCCCCAGGTGGGCGCCGCGCACCCCCACGCGCCACACGCGCCAGCCGTCGGCGTCGGTGACGTCCTGGGCGGCGTTGGCGGCCGACGTCGGGTCGGTGAAGGAGCGCCCGTCGGACAGGGTGATGACGCCCTCCACCGAGAGGATCGCCTCGTGGTAGATGCCCCGGCGCAGCCGCTGCCAGATGAGCTGGGTTGGCTCCCCGAGCGTGGCCGCGACGGCCGCCAGCTCCGCGGTCTCCTGGACCAGGAGGGACTTCGAGGGGTCCCCACCCAGCGCCTCGGCCACTGGGTCGAGCGCGTCGGCCGACCCGCGCAGCGGCTCCCACGAGACCAAGGGCACCGCCCCGGTCGGCTCGTCCGGGCGCACCTCATTGGGGGCCACGGTGGACCATGCCTCGGCGGCCTGAACCGAGTGCTCACCGGTCTCGGAGACGCCTGAGGCTCCGGAGGCCGATGCTGCGGCGTGCGAGGTGGGCGATGCCGTGGAGGCGTTCTCCTGGGACTGGGTCTGAGCCGGCCGCGAGCGCCGCCCCATGCGGGTACGGGAGTCACCCTCGTTCGGGGCATCGGTTGCCTCGGAGTCACCTGCGGAGGCATGAGAGGTAGCTGTACCAGCTGCACCACCGGACGCCTCGGCGCTGATGTCGTCAGAAGGAACGGCATGATGAGCATGGTGGACGTGGCCGGTGCGGCTCGGTTCGCCGGCGCTCCGATCGGTGCTGCTGCCGGCACCGTCACTGCTGCCGGAACCGTTGTGACCGAGGTCGTCTGCACCAGGCTCGTCACCCAGGTCGACGGTGATGGGGCCGGCCAAGGAGTTCCCGCTCAGGATGTCGGCCAGGTCCCGGTCGCCGCTGCCGTCGTCAATCGCCTCCGCACCGGACTGCTCACCAGCGGCCCTGTCATCCTTGCCGTCCCCATCATCGCCACCGTCGCGATCACCGGGATCGCCACTGCTGTGGTCGGCACCGCCAGGGCCGTCAACAGCGTTGACGGCGTCAGAGGTATCAAAGGCATCAGAGGCATCCGGCTCGACCGCATCCGCGTTTCCGGAGCTCTCGGAGACGACGCCCGCTGAGGAGTTCCCTGAGGATCCCTCGGAGGACTCCATGGTGCGCTCGGGCCTGCCGTCAACCGCCGCGCGCCCGTTCAGCCCGGGATCATCAGCAGCCGAGTTCCCCGAGGAACCGGCAGTGGAACCGACCGTGGGGTCGGCTCGGGAGTCATCAGTGGAGCTGTCGGAGGCGCCGTCATCCAGGCTGACCGCTGCATTCCCGGCTGTCCCCTCGGACCTGTCAACGGACCTGTCAACGGACCTGTCGGCGGCCGCAGCGTGCAGCTGCGGCTGCTCGGCGGTCACAGCCACCGGCTCGAACAGCTCGGAGAGCGCATCGGCGGCACCCGTTGCGGCGAATGCGCCGACGGGGACGGCTGGACCGCCGGCATCGACGTCAGGCTCACCGGCCGCCTCCTGCGGCAGGACGATCTCGATGGGGCCGGTCACCGGGCTCGTCTGCTCGGCCTGTTCCAAGGCATCGATAGCGCGCGAGCCAGCCGAGCCACCAGCACCGGAAGAACCAGCGAGAGCCGGGCGGGGCGCACGCGCCACGAGCAGCGGCCCCCCGGCGGCCACGTCCATCCCGGATATCTTCTCCACGACGACGACGATGCGGGACTCGTCCACGATCCGCACGTCCACCTCGTGGATCTCCAGCCCGGAGGAGGCCAGCACGCCCAGTCCCCCGACGACGTCGGGCTCCAGGGCGGCGCTCAGGATCGTCAGCCGAGGCCCGGCCTCGACCTGGGCCGGCATGGCCTCGCGGAACTCGTTCCAGTCCCCGCTGAAGGCCCCCAAGCCGCCCGCGTACCTGCTGGCGATCTCGCGGCGGCCCGCGGCGGCCGCCGCGGTCAGGCGCGACATGGCGGCCAGCAACCCGGCGGAGTCGACACTCTCCAGGACCTCGACGACGACGACCTGTCCGGTGGCGTCCAGGGCGGTCAGGCTCTGCCCGCCGTCGACCTCGTCCCAGGCCAGGGGGAAGAGCGGACGGCGCAGGACGTCGACGATCTGGCGTTGGATGGCGACAAGACTGTGGGACAGGGTGATGGCATCGGCGGAGCGTCCCAGTCGCACGGGCAGGAGGTGGTTGCCGTCGAGCTCGTACATGGCCATGAATCGGGCCGCCTTTCCTCGTCGTCCTGCTCCGCATTGGCCTCCAGCACGGGCAGGCACACGAGTAGGCGAACGCACGGTCGAGCCGTCCGTCACCACAGTGCCCAGCCATCCTGTCACGGCCGCCAGCACACGGCAGACTATCTCATCACGGCAACGAAGGGCGGGCCGCCGGCCCAACACATCGAACCCCGCACGGTGAGAAAACTGCCGGCGGACGCATATATCGGGGGTTTCTCTCAGGAACATCCCTGATTCTTGGAGAGAACGGTCTCATGGGTGCCTCCACCTCGAGGGGGATGAGGATGCCTACGAAGTGGATAAGAATGGCAGCTGGTTGGCCCCTTCCGGACCCTCACTCACCGATATCCTCGACCTCCCACGAGCCCGTGGGTCTCCGCCGGACCCTCACGGGCTCCGGCTCCTCCCGGGGAGCCGACCGGTTTTTATCCACCCCCAACCTCTCATCACCTACCGTTTGAGGAGTGTTCATGCCGTCGGCCTCGTCCACCACGACTCCCTCGGACGCTTCCCAGAACGTGCCCTCCCAGGCCTCCTCGGTCTCCTCGCAGTCCGCCTCGGCGCGGCCCTCCGCCGAACCTACCGCGTCCACAGCCCGGCTCCCCCGCCTGAAGGCACACATGCACCGGGCCTGGCGGGCCACGCGCGCCTGGCTGGCCCCCGCACCGGCCGCAACCGCCTCCGCCGCGCTCATCCTCATCGTCGGCCTCGCCCTCCTGCCCTGGGGGCGCAGGGGACAGATCGCCCTGTCCGCCTACATCCACCAGCCTCAGCGCGCCTGGACCCTGCTGACCGCCTGGGCGGCCCCCGGCCACCTGGTACCGGTGGCGGGCGTCATCGTGCTGCTGTCCATCGGCGTGCTGCTGGAACGGCTCCTGGGGACGCGACGGTGGCTTGTCACCGGCGTCGTCTCCACCGCCGGAGGCATCACCATGAGCCAGGCGCTCTACCCGCTCATCGGACACGTGTGGGAGACCTGGTCCCCCTACCTCGTCCACGCCCCGATCCAGGGCGTCAGCCTGCCCATCGCCGGCCTGGTGGCCGCCTCTACCAGCGTCATGCGCCCGGCCTGGCGGCGGCGCGTGCGCCTGGTCATGTTCGCCGTCCTCAGCGTCTCGGCCGCCGTCACCGGTACCGTCGGCGCCCTGGCGCGCCTGGGGGCGGGCGTCGTCGGCCTCATCGTGGGCATCGTCCTGGAGCGCGGGCAGCGGACCGTCCCCTCCCAGGAGCTGCCCCGGCGCGTGGAGCGCGAGCTCGTGGCCTTCCTGGTGGCCTGCTGGTCGGTGGGCTGCGCCCTGGCGGTGGTGAGCAACGCCGCCGGCCCGCTGGCCGACGCCCGCTACGGGCTGACCCCCGCCATCCTGCCCAAGGATGCCGTCATCTACCCGGTCGAGCTGCTCCTGCTGTGCATGCCGGCCCTCCTCCAGCTGGTCCTGGCCGACGGCCTGCGCCGCGGACGCCGTTCGGCGGCCCTGGGCACCATCGCGCTCCAGATCTTCCTGGGGGCCTGCGCGGCCCTGTTCGCCCTGGTGGAGAAGCTCGACGCGCAGCTGCCCGAGTCCGTCCCCACCACGGCCAGGATCCTGCACAGCTGGCTGCGCTCCGGCCACCTGCTGGTGCCGCTGATGCTCAACATCGTGGTCGTCAGTCTTGTGGTGTGGAAGATGAGCTGCTTCACCCTGGGCTCGCGCCCCGGCGTCATCCGCCGCGCCGTCGTCGCCTGGGTCCTGACCGTCGTCGGCGGCGCGGCCGTCAGCGTACTCGGGGGCCTGCTCGTCTCCCAGGACTTCTCCCCCTACGCGAGCTGGCCCGGCCTGCTGGAGACCTACCTGTCCTACCTGCTGCCCGTGAGCACCGGCGGCATCATGGGCCTCATCGTGGAGCCCCTGACCCCGATGGCCCACCTCCTCACCGCGTGGGTGCCGGTCCTGGTGTGGCTCCTGACGATCCTGTGGGTGTGGCTGGCCCAGTCGGCGCCCGCCCGTACCCGGGTATCCAGCCGCGAGCAGCTCACCGACCTGGTGCGCACCCGCGGCGCCGGGACACTGGGCTGGATGCTCACCTGGGAGGGCAACGAGGCCTGGGTCAACGAGGCCGGGACGGCCGGCTTCTCCTACCGCCCCAGCCGCGACGTGGCCCTGACGGTCGGCGACCCCGCCGCCGACGACGCCGACGTGGCCCAGGCGGTGCGCGACTTCGCGGACTTCGCCACCGACGCCGGACTCACCCCGGCCCTCTACTCCGTGCACACCCCGGCGATGGAGGCGGCCCGCGCCATGGGCTGGACGATCCTGCAGGTGGCCGAGGAAGCCATTCTGGACCTGCCGGACCTGGCCTTCCGCGGCAAGGCCTACCAGGACGTGCGCACCGCCCTCAACCACGCCCGTAAGCAGGGCGTCGAGACCGTGTGGACCACCTTCTCCGAGTGCCCTGCCGGGCAGCGCGACCAGATCCGCGCCATCTCCCAGGCCTGGACCAGTGACAAGCCCCTGCCGGAGATGGGGTTCACTCTGGGCGGCATCGCCGAGCTCAACGACCCCGAGACGCGCCTGCTGCTGGCCGTCGACACCGACGGCACCGTCCAGGGCGTCACCTCCTGGCTACCGGTCTACCGCAACGGGGAGGTCATCGGCCTGACCCTGGACTTCATGCGCCGGCGCGAAGGCGGCTTCCGCCCCGTCATGGAGTACCTCATCGGGCGCGCCGCCCAGGACGCCCAAGCCGAGGGACTGGAGATCCTGTCCCTGTCCGGGGCGCCGTTGACGCGCTCCTCCCCGGCCGACGGCGCCGCCTCCTCGCGCTTCGACCCGCTCATCGACCTGTTGGCCTCCATGCTGGAGCCGGCTTACGGATTCGGCTCCCTACACGCCTACAAGCGCAAGTTCAAGCCGCGGGCGGTCCCCATGTACCTGGCGGTCCCCGACCTGGTGGACCTTCCCACCGTGGGGATCGCGATCGCCCGGGCCTACCTTCCCGACCTCAAGCCCTCCCAGACGGCGCGCTTCGCCCAGGTGCTGATGAACCGCGACTGAGGCCGGGCGCGGGCAGGACAGCGGAGCCGGCCGGCTCAGACCCTCGGGTCGAACCGGCCGGCTCCGCTGCTCGCGGCTTCTTGGGAACGGATTGGGGCTACTCGCCCTTGTCCTCGACAGCCGCGCGCCCGGCTTCCAGGCGGGCCACCGGCACGCGGAAGGGCGAGCAGGAGACGTAGTCCAGGCCCACGTGGTGGAAGAAGACGATGGACTCGGGGTCGCCGCCGTGCTCACCGCACACGCCCATCTTCATCCCCGGCTTGGTGGAGCGGCCGCCCGTGACGCCCAGGTCCACCATGCCGCCCACGCCGTCGACGTCGATGGTCTCGAAGGGGGAGATCCCGAAGATGCCGTCGTCGATGTAGCGGCCCACGAAGGAGCCCTCGACGTCGTCGCGTGAGAAGCCCCATGTGGTCTGGGTCAGGTCGTTGGTGCCGAAGGAGAAGAAGTCGGCCTCCTCGGCGATGTGAGCGGCGGTGACGGCCGCGCGCGGCAGCTCGATCATGCAGCCCACCGGGAAGTCGAGCGCGTAGCCGGAGGCCTCGGAGACCTCCCGCAGCACCTGCTCCACGCGCTCGCGCGCCAGCTGGAGCTCACGCACCGAGCCGATGAGCGGGATCATGATCTCGGGGCGCGGGTCGCCGCCGACCTTGAGGCGCTCGACGGCGGCCTCGGCGATGGCGCGCACCTGCAGCTCGATGAGGCCCGGCATGGTCAGCAGCAGGCGGGCGCCACGCAGGCCGAGCATCGGGTTGGACTCGTGGTTCTTGCGTACCACCGCCAGGAGCTCCTCGTCGGCTGGGTCCAGCTCTCCACGCTCGCGGTCAACGGCCACCTTGATGCTCAGCTCGGTGAGATCCGGCAGGAACTCGTGCAGCGGCGGGTCGATGAGGCGCACCGTCATGGGCTTGCCGTTCATCGTCTCGAACATCTGGGTGAAGTCGCCCTTCTGCAGCGGCAGGAGGGCAGCCAGGGCGGCCTCGCGCTCGGCGTCGGAGGCGGCCAGGATGAGGTTCTGGACGAACTGCTTGCGCTCGCCCAGGAACATGTGCTCGGTGCGGCACAGACCCACACCCTGGGCGCCGCGGTGGATGGCATGGCGGGCGTCGTCGGGGGTGTCGGCGTTGGCGCGCACCTCGAGGCGGCGGACCTCGTCGGCGTGGCGCATGAGGCGGTCCACGGAGGTGACGAGCTCACGGGTGTCGACGTCGCCGGCCACGTCGAGCGCCTCGGCCAGGCCGCGGCGCAGGTAGGTCATGACCGGGGAGTCGACGACACCGACCTGGCCCAGGAAGACCTCGCCGGAGGTGCCGTCGATGGCAATGATGTCCTCGCTGGTGAGGACCTCCTCGCGCCCGTCCACGCGCAGGGTCTTGCCGGCGGCGTCGACCTCGAGGGCCTCGGCGCCGCACACGCAGGTCTTGCCCATTCCACGGGCGACGACGGCGGCGTGGCTGGTCTTGCCGCCACGGGCCGTGAGCACGCCGGCGGCCGCGACCATGCCGGGCAGGTCGTCGGGGTTGGTCTCGCGGCGCACGAGGATGACGGAGTCGCCCTTCTCGGCGCGGGAGACGGCCTCGTCGTTGTCGAAGGCGATGTAGCCCACGGCGGCGCCCGGGGAGGCGGGCATGGCACAGGTGAGCGGGTCACGGCTGGAGTCGTCGTCGAACTGGGGGAACATCAGCTGGGTGAGCTGCTCACCGGAGACCCGCGTGAGGGCCTCGTCCATGGTGATGAGCTTCTCGTCGACGAGCTGGGTGGCCACGCGGAAGGCGGCTGCGGCCGTGCGCTTGCCCACGCGGGTCTGGAGCATCCACAGCTTGCCGCGCTCGATGGTGAACTCGATGTCGCACAGGTCGCGGTAGTGGGTCTCCAGGCGGCGCATGATGGCGCGCAGCTCGTCGTAGGAGGCCTTGTCCAGGCGCTCGAGGTCGGCCAGGGACAGGGTGTTGCGGATGCCGGCGACGACGTCCTCGCCCTGGGCGTTGACGAGGTAGTCGCCGTAGACGCCGGTGCGCCCGGTGGAGGGGTCGCGGGTGAAACAGACGCCGGTGCCGGAGGTCTCCCCCATGTTGCCGAACACCATGGTGCACACGTTGACCGCGGTGCCCAGGTCGTGGGGGATCTTCTCGCGGCGGCGGTAGATGTGGGCGCGCTCCGTGTTCCAGGAGCGGAAGACGGCCTCCGTGGCCATGTCCAGCTGGGAGCGGGGATCCTGCGGGAAGTCGATGCCCGCGTGCTCCTTGACGATGGCCTTGTACTCCTCCACCAGCTCCTGGAGGGCGTCCACGGGGAGCTCATAGTCCATGGAGACGCCCCGTGCGGCCTTCTTGGCATCCAGGGCGTCGGAGAAGTGGTCGCCGTCGATGTCCAGGACGGTCTTGCCGAACATCTGGATGAGGCGGCGGTAGGAGTCCCAGGCGAAGCGCTCATCGGAGCTGGCGGCGGCCAGGCCCTTGACGGAGACGTCGTTGAGGCCGATGTTGAGGACGGTCTCCATCATGCCGGGCATGGAGAACTTGGCTCCGCTTCGCACCGAGACGAGCAAGGGGTCCTCGGCGGCGCCGAGCTCGCGTCCCAGCTCCTCCTCCACGCCGCGCAGGGCGGCGGTGACCTGGACTGAGAGCTCCTCGGGGACCTCGCCGCCGGCCAGGTAGGCGCGGCAGGCGTCGGTGGTGATGGTGAAGCCGGGGGGAACGGGGAGATCCAGGCGGGTCATCTCCGCCAGATTCGCTCCCTTGCCTCCCAGAAGATCCTTCTGGTCCTTGTCACCCTCACTGAAGCGGTACACGTACTTGGGCATCGATGCCCCTTTCTGATTCGGGTCGTTCTCGGGTCTGACTCAGATCGTCCTGATGCAGGCGTGACGCGGCGACGCGTCGTTCACGATATGACTCTAGTGTGACTTCAGTCCTAGACCAAACACGCCGACTCCAGCGCGCCTCCTCCCGGCGCGCCCGCCGACGCCGCGGGGCTCGGCGGCATGGGCGGCCGACGTCGAGGGGAGGAGATTCAGGGAACGCCGAGCGCCGCGTCCCGGAGCGGGTCGGGGCGCGGGGCCACCCGGGCAGACGCAGCGCCACCATGCGCCCAGCCCGGCCCCACGTATCACAGGAGTTACGACAACTGCTCAAAACGGGTTCTTCGTGTCGTGGGGATGGGGTTGTGCGGGGCTTTCCTCGTCGGGGTCTCGGGGTACGTGGTCGTACGCGATCCCACCCGGTCGTACGTAAAACCGCGTGGTCGTACCCCCAGCGCACGCGGTCGTACGTAAAACCGCGCGGTCGTACCTTAGAGCCCCTCTAAGGTACGACCGCGCGCCGCCGGGTACGACCACGCGACGCCGAGTACGACCGCGCAGGACCCCGAGACGCCGAACCACCGGCACCCGCTCACCCCGACCACGCCCTCACACACGAAGAACCTCAAAACATAGCGGCGGATGCCCGCCACACTTCCGCGTGGCGGGCATCCGCCGCCGGTCCGATCGCGCAGGATCCGACGCGTGCGTCCGACGTCTATCCGGCGACTAGGGAACGACGACGAGGACGTCGCACTTCGACTTGCGGAGCACCTGGACGGAGACGGCTCCGAAGATGCGGCCGAACAGCGAATCGACGCCTTTGGATCCGACGATGACGAGGTCCGCCTCGGTCTCCAAGGTGACGAGGGTGACGGCATCGACCGCCGTGCCCTCGACGACGACGCCCTGGGCGAGGGCGACGCCGCGCTCAACGGCGGTATCACGCGCCTTCTCGACGACGGCGTAGGCCTGGTCCTCGGTGAGCCGAGCCTCGACGACCCGCACATCGGCGACGGGGGCGGACTCGTTGATGCGAGCCTTGTCCCGCGCCGAGACGGGGTCGAAGCCGGCGACGAGGAGAAGAGCGGCGTCGCACAGGCGAGCCATCTCGCAGGCGCGATCGATGACGTGGGTGTTCGCCTCGACATCGCCGACTCCGGCGACAATGGTGGTATAGGTCACGGATGACATCCTTTCGTGGGGCACCCGGTCAGGCCACGGCAGTCTCAGTGGCGGACACGGCGGCGGCGCGCACCCGCGGGTCCGCGTCCTTGACGGTGTCGATCCACTCGATGAGCAGACCGGCGATGATGAGGAAGACTGCGACGAAGAGCAGGGCGTTGACCGGGTGATCGCCGAGCAGGTGCTTGTAAATGGGACCGAAGGTGAGGGTCTGGATGAACTGGGGGATGACGATCATCATATTGATAACGCCCATGTAGACGCCTCGGCGCTCCTTGCGGATCATCTCAATGGCCATGATGTAGGGTACGCCCGTAATAGAAGCCCAGGCCACACCAATGCCGATCATGGGCAGGTAGAGGACCGCGGTGTGGCCGGGGCTGCCGATGCGGGTGAGCAGGACCAGGCAGACGGCGGCGAGGCACAGCGCCGCGGTGTGGACGTGCTTGGGGCCGATGCGGTTGGCCAGTCGCGCCAGGAAGAGGGCGACGACCGTGCAGGAGACGTAGTAGACGACCATGAGCCCGGTGGCGAAGCCGGAGGCGTTGTTGAAGGCCTCGGTCTCGGCGTACCCCGGGTCGGACAGGTTCACGCCGAAGTAGGTGACGGCGCACATGAGGCCCAGGTACTGCCAGAAGACGTTCATGGCGTACCACTGGAAGAGGTAGACCAGGGCCATCTTCTTCAGGCCGCGGGGCATCTCGACGATGGCGACGCCGATGTCCTTGACGAAGCCGAAGGGGCCCTCCTCCCGCTTCTTGCGCTCGAGCTCGACCAAGCCCTCCGGCGTGGGCGGCAGCTCCTTGGTGGAGAGCACCGAGATGAGCACCGAGCCGATGGAGCACACCGAGCCCACCATGAAGGCGCCGAAGACCCAGTAGGGGATGCCGGCGGCGGTGGCGCCCGCCAGGGTCTTCTCCAGAACGACGAGGGTCCCGGCGGCCAGGGCCGAGCCGGCGCCGATGAACAGGGACTGGGCGAGGAAGCCCTTGGCGAGCTGCTTGGAGGGCAGGCGGTCGCCGATGAAGGCCCGGTAGGGCTCCATGGCCGTGTTGTTCGAGGCGTCCAGCAGCCACAGGCACAGCACCGCCATCCACACGGCGGTGACGAAGGGCATGAGGAACAGGAACACGGAGCAGCCGACGGCCCCGATCAGGAAGAAGGGCTTACGGCGTCCCCACTTCTCGCTCCAGGTCCGGTCCGAGAGCGCCCCGATGAGCGGTTGGATGAGCAGGCCGGTGACGGGTCCGGCCAGATTGAGGATGGGGATCTCGTCAGCGGAAGCCCCGAGGAACTGGTAGATGGGCGACATGGCGTTCTGCTGCATGCCGAAGGAGTACTGGATGCCGAAGAATCCGACGTTCATCAGCAGGATCTGAGCAGTGCTCATCATGGGCTTGTGCGCGATGTCCGCCGCGCTATTCTGGGAAGTCTGTGCCATAGGTCATCCTTGTCCTGGGTCCTGTGGAACTCTGTCGACGCCGCCCGAGACGGACGCCGCACTTCCTGCCCGAGAGAACGCTGTACGGGACGGCGGGGATCTCAGGAAGTCAAGCAGGTCAATGATCCACCCAACATGACTAACGTTTGACAGGTCTTTAGTCCCATTATCGGATCTCGCACGAGCCGGACCGGGTCATGACTCAGGCACGCAGGGCAATCATCCCACGATGCGCGCTGAGGGGCACCTCCAGAGCCAGCGCCTCACCGTCCGGGTCCCCGGTGGGCCCCGGTGACCTGAGGCCCGCCGGGAGACGCACGGTGCCGCCTCCCTCCTCGCCGAGCGCGACGGCGGCCACTCCGCCCTCGAACTCGCGCACCCAGGCGCCCGAGGTCCTCCGGGGCCGTCCCAGCGGGCGCCCCAGGTCGGCGTCGAGGGCGGGGAACCAGGGAGTGCGCGAGTAGTCGTCGTGACCGGTGGCCGTGTAGGCGCCCTCCCCTCCCCCGAAGACCCAGAAGGCCGCCAGCCCGTAGAGGCCGGGGGACGTGCGGGCACCGGACATGGAGCCGCCGCCCCCGCCGTCGGGCGTGCGCACGATGGACAGGCCCGGCCCTCGCAGCTCGTGAATCTGGGCCAGGGCCGTGGCCTCGTCGAAGAGGTTGTCATCCCCCCAGCCCAGCCAGCACTCGTCGAAGCCTCCGCCCCAGGCGGAGTGACGCTCCCAGCGGCCGGGCTCCCGGCGGGCCTCGGCCACGTTGGGGACGAGGATCTTGCCCACGGCGTTGAGACCGGCGCCGACCTGGTCGACGAAGGTGCTCAGCTCGGCGCGCAGAGCAGCGGTGTCGGCGATGTTCTCCAGCGGGAGGTTCAGGTCGTAGTAGTCGTCGAAGACGTCGTTGTCCGCCATGATGCCGTCGAAGGCGGTGGGGGCAGTGGCCTGGCAGACCTCCTCCACCCAGCGGCGCCGGTAGTCGGGATCCCACACGCGGGCCTGGAAGTGGCCGGGGTAGGTGCTCCACTCCACCAGGTCGCCATTGTCGCGCTTGGCGAGCCAGCCGCGGCGGCGGGCCTCTCGGTAGGACAGCCCGGAGGCGCGCATGGAGTCCGGCTCGAAGTCGCGCGTGGAGGACAGACACCGGTAGGCCAGGACCGTCATGTCCGGTCGCGCCTCCTTGAGGCGGGCGGCGGCCTCGGTCTCCCAGGGCTGGAGGATCGCGGCCCGGTAGTGGGCGATCGCGAAGTCCAGCTCGCCGGACTCGAGCGGGTTGCCGTAACGGATCCAGGCGCCGACTCCGCCGGTGCTGCTCCTCATGCTCCTCCTTGGTTGGTCCCTCGGTTGGTCCTGGGGCAGGCCCCTCCCTACGCCTCAATCGCCGCTGCACGCAGGCCCGCGGACCAGGGTACCCAGGCGAATCAATCGGGGTGATGGTTTCCTGTCGGTTTTCTCTATGCCACAGTTGCTTTCGGACACAGTCGCCTATAGCCGGTCGCACCGGCCGACGGTCCGCGTGGACCTATGAACCGGGGCGGGTCTGCTCGCCAGCACCGCCCTGACGGTAGATCTTGTTGTAGGAGGCGTTGACCTTGTTGAGGTCGTAGTTGGCCTCCACGCGGCCGCGGGCGTTGAGGCTGAGGCGCTCGTAGAGCTCGACGTCGCTGATGACCTCCTGGACCTTGTCCGCCATGACGACGGGGTCACCGGGCTCGATGATGATGCCGCAGGGGTCCCAGGTCTGCCCGTCATCAGTGACGATCATGTCCTCGACGACGGAGCGCACGGCGCCGACGTCGGTGCTCACCGTGGGGATGCCGGCCCCCATGGTCTCCAGGGAGACGACGGGCAGCCCCTCGTTGTAGCTGGGCAGGACGAACAGGTCGAACTCGGGCAGCAGCTCGCGGACCTTGACGGTGCCGCGGATGGTGATGACACTCTCCAGTCCCCTGCTCGACGATGCGGCTCAGACACTGCTCGAAGTAGGAGGGCATGTGCTCGGTGGGGCCGCACACGTCCAGGTGGATGTTCAGGCCCCGGTCCACCATGAGGCGCACCGAGTCGATCATGTCCAGCAGTCCCTTGATGGGCACGACGCGGGCGATGTAGACCAGCTTCCACAGGTGCTTGTCCGCGCCCTCCCTCTTGATCTCCTCGATGGCGGCCAGGCGGGCGGCGTAAGAGGCATCGAACTCCTCGGTGACGATGCCGTTGGGGATGACGATGGCCCGTCCAGCGTCGCCGCCGAGCTCATTGGCCTCGGTGATGGCCCGCGGGTAGAGGTAGGTGGAGGCGTAGGCGTAGGGATAGCACAGACGTCCCATCTCCAACCACCACGCCATCCACATGCGCTCGCGTCCGGTGACGTCGAAGGTGCGGTAGTCGGTGAGCTTGATGTTGAGGTCGAGCCGGCGCTCCAGAAGGGTGTTGACCGTGTCGCGCACGTAGAGGTTGTGCTCGGTCAGCAGCACCCGGGTGCCATGCTCACGGGCGGCGTTGACGCTCAGGAGCATGGCGTATCCGGTGGTGTGGGCGTGGTAGACCTGGGCGCGCGGGACCGGTTCGGCCAGGACCGCGTAGGCCAGGGAGAAGAAGTCGCGCAGGCACCAGAAGATGTCGGTCATCGACATCCCCAGGTCCGGCATCATGTCGTGGTAGGCCTCCATGAACTCGCGCGTTCCCAGGACCGCCCAGACAGGGTAGCGCCGTGAGGCGCTCAGGCCCTCGCCGATGATCTCCCACAGCGGCTCGGTGCGGCCCTCCTGGGCCAGGGCGATCATGGCGCCCAGGATGCGGCGGGACAGCTCGCGGCGCTGGCGGCGGTTCATGCGCAGGTCGCGCGGGCGGGCGCGCAGGAAGTCCTCCTGGTGCTCCTCCATGGACAGGTAGAGGACCCTGACCCAGGCGATGTTGTCCGGCATGCCGTAGAGGTCCTTGAGCGGGGAGTGGGAGTCCCAGGTGATGTGGATGATCCCGAAGGTGAGGTCGGGGTTGCCGGTGATGATGTCGTGGACCACCGCGGAGACGCCGCCCTTGAGGTAGGGGTAGGTGGACTCCATGACGATGGCGACGTCGACGTCGACGTACACGCCGTCCTCGGGGACGCCGTCGGGCAGGACGGCGGCATCGGGCTCCGGCTCGGGCTCCTCCGGCGGCAGGGCGATCTCGGCCTTGCCGGCAGGAGCCTCCTCGGCCTCAGCCTCAGCGGCCTGCTGGGACAGGGGCAGGGCTGCGGCGTCGGAGGCGGCCGAGGCCACGGACTCCCAGGCGATGGCGGGGGGAGCCACGGGCGCCGCCGGCTCCGGCAGACCCGCGTCTCCGGCGTCACCGAAGCTGTCGGGACCGTCCGGGCTGACGGCGGAGATCTGCTCCTGCGGGCTCCGCGCCGTCTCCTGGGAGGGTACCACCGCGGCGGACGACGACGCCGGGACGATCCCGTAGGTCGCCTCGGCGGGGGTATCTGCGGAGGCCGACGGCGTGGCCGGGGCGTCCGGCGGGCCCATCCGCTCCGGAGAGCCCGCGGATCCTGGCGGCGCCGCCTGCGGCGGGGGCGCAGCCTGGGAGGCGGGGCGGACGGTCCCGAAGATCGGGGAGTCCAGGACGTCTGCCCCCTCGGGCGAGGCGGCCGGTGCCTGGGGCCGGGGACGCGGCTGCACCACGCCGTAGCCGGCTGGGGCCGGGGTCTGGACGACGCCGTAGATCGGCGCGGCCGGGACCTCGGGGGTGGAGGCCGACTCGCTCGTGGGACGGGCGGCGCCGGCGGCCGTACGGCCCGGGGACTTCGCTAGGCCCGCCGGCGACGCTGCGCTGCGGGGCGCCGCCCGGAGCTGGGCGCGTCGGACCCGACGCGCACCGGGTTCCCCTGGGGCGGCTGAGGCGCTGCGAGCGCTGGGGGCGCCGGCGGAGCCCGCGGCACTGACGGGGCCGGAAGCGCTGTGCGCGCTGGCGGCGCTGGATCCCGAGGGGCCGCTCAGGGCGCTCGCCCCACCGGTGGTGACGACGACGCCGTAGCCGTCAGGACCGATCTTGACCGTGGGCCCGTTCTCCCGGCCGCGGTCGCCGATGCCGGGTGCGTCGTCGGGACTGGGCATCGGGGCGTAGCCGCCGGCTGGGGCCGAGTAGCGCAACGGAAGACTCTCCAGCCGGGCGCGGAAGGACGACGACGAGCTCACCAGGACATGGCCTTTCCCCAGAAGAAGGAGTACTCCGGCACGGCCCACCGCTTGCGGTAGAGCAGCAGCCCCAGCGCGCACAGCGCGAGGTCCACGCCGGCCAGCGGCAGATAGGCGCCGGTGCTGGCCACCCGCAGCAGCAGTGCCGCGGCGACGGCCACGTGGACGCCGGACAGGAGCAGGGCGGTGGTCGAGTCGCCGATGTGGTCGATCTCGTAGCACAGGAGCGTCAGCACCGTGAACAGGGTCGAGGAGACGCACACCTCAAGGACCAGGGGCACCTGCTCGGGGGCGATGAGGGCCATGGAGCAGATGACGATGATGACGCCGGCGGCTCCCACGACGCAGGCGCGGATGAGGCTGGCATCCAGCAGGCGCCGCAGAGTACGCCCACGGTCGCGCAGGCTGGCCATGCCCTCGTGCTTGAGGACGGTCTGGAACATGGCGATCTCGGTGTTGACCCGCGGGGCGGTGACCGCGAAGTAGTAGCAGTAGGCGACGACGGCGGGCTGGAGGCACAGGTAGACCAGCGCCACGTCGAAGTCACGACCGGCGCCCAGGAAGAGGAAGAACTTGTCCGACCACAGCACTCCTCCCAGGATCGCACCTCGGAGCATGTCCTGCACGAGGATGCCGGTGGCGACCCCGCGGGGGCGCAGGATCTTGCCCAGGACCGGCCCCATGGACAGCATCTGGCTGAGGGTGCCCAGCAGTGGGGGCAGGTACCACCAGGTGGGCGCGGAGATGAGGGCGACGGCGTAGAAGAGCCATCCCACCGACCACAGGCGACGTCGGCCCGAGACATCGGCGACGATGAGGGACTGGACGAAGACGACGTGCAGGAAGAGCAGCGCCGTGTGCACGCCCATGACGCGCAGGTTCCATCCGGTGACGGTGGCCATCACGAGGATCTCCAGCGCCGTGGGCGGGAGCGCCCACAGGAACAGGGCCGGCCAGATGGAGCAGTAGCGCTCCAGAACCGCCCGCGGTCCGCGCCCGATCGAGTCGCCCAGGAGACGGTAGACGGGGGTGCCGATGATCTGGCTGAGCCAGGGAACCGCCACCGACACGCTCAGGACGATAACCGGCAGGCCGGTGCCGTCGATCGTGCTGGCCGCCATCTTCTGGGAGACGACCGGGAAACTCAGGCCCAGCAGGATGGCCGGGGACATCCCCAGGAGCATCGCAGCACCCCAGTGCCAGCGCGCCCCGGGGGCGATGCCGCCGCGCTTGAGCGCCCGAGTGGGGGGCGCCGTGATGAGTCCCATGCCGATGAGGACGGTGATGACCAGGACGCCGATCGTTCCCGCCTTCGGCCAGGCGACCCATGCCAGCACCGCCGTCACAACACCGACGGCGCTCAGGGCCGCAGCAGAGTTGGCGGTCCGCAAGCGCGGGAAGCGGTGCTGATGAAAATGTCGCGGTTCGTATCTGAGTTGTGTCATGGGAGTAGTGGCACCAATGATGCGCGGGCACGCACGGGCGATCCGAGCCGAGCATTCAGTACCGTGGGTGAGGAGTGCAACGGCGACCTGAATGAGGGCAGGCAGGTACGGACGAGTACGGGCAAAGACGGCTGGTTAAACAACTCCGCACAGCGCGGAGCGACGACACTGACCGACCAGGCCCTAGGGACGACTTTCGCCGGAGCGTCACTCCACTTTATCGGGCGGATGACGGACATGAGTCGGTCAAGCCAAACTCTCAGTCTATTCTCCTGATTTATTCAGGTTTCATTAAAACTTTATTCAGATCGCTCCGCCGCGGCGCCGGTCCACTCACCTGTAAGTATTCACAACCCCTCTCCGGACATCCGCAAGGGTCGACCACGCAGCGAGATGGCCACCGCCTGGACAAATGCGGTGCGGGCGTTTCCGCGCCTTCACCCGGCCGCGGTTCACACCAGGGTGAGCGGAGAACGACGATGGGCCGCAGCCCGGCCGGGTTGCGGCCCATCGTATCGAACCGATAGTGGAGATCAATGTCCTCGCAGACCCGTCAGGACACGGGTGCGTGCGGCGGCCGGCCGCAGCCCCGGCTCAGTGCCCGGGCTCGGCGGCCGGCGAGGCACCGCCGTCACGACTGATCGGCGCCGAAGGGGATGCGCAGCGGGCTGGAGGAGCCTCCCCTCCGCCGGCTGCAGCCTCCTCGGCCTCGCGCAGCGCGGCGACCTCGGCCTCGCCCTGCTCCCAGGGCTCACCGCGGAAGATGAACTCACCCAGGATGGACTCGCCCTCGGCGTCGACGATGACCTTCTGGCCCCGCTCGATCTCCCCGAAGAGGATCTTCTCGCTCAGGGCGTCCTCGATGTCGCGCTGGATGGCGCGACGCAGCGGACGGGCCCCGAGGACCGGGTCGAAGCCGCGCTCGGCCAGAAGATCCTTGGCGGCGTCGGTCAGCTCGATGGTCATCTGCTGCTCGGCCAGGCGCTTGTCGAGGCGCGAGACCATGAGGTCGACGATCTGGCGCACCTCCTCCTTGGTCAGCTGAGGGAAGACGATGAGGTCGTCGACGCGGTTGAGGAACTCGGGCCGGAACTGCTGCTTGAGCTCGCGGTTGACGTGGGACTTCATCTCCTCGTAGTCCATGGCGCCGGACTCGGTGGACTGGAAACCGGTGGCCACCGACTTGCCGATGTCCTTGGAGCCGAGGTTGGTCGTCATGATGATGACGGTGTTCTTGAAGTCCACCACGCGGCCCTGGGCGTCGGAGAGGTGCCCGTCCTCCAGGATCTGCAGCAGCGAGTTGAAGATGTCCGGGTGGGCCTTCTCGACCTCGTCGAACAGGACCACGGAGAAGGGCCGACGGCGCACCTTCTCGGTGAGCTGACCGCCCTCGTCGTAGCCGACGTAGCCGGGAGGGGCGCCGAAGAGGCGCGAAACCGTGTGCTTCTCAGCGAACTCGGACATGTCGAGCTGGATGAGGGCGTCCTCGTCGTCGAACAGGAACTCCGCCAGGGCCTTGGCCAGCTCGGTCTTTCCGACGCCGGTGGGGCCGGCGAAGATGAAGGAGCCGCCGGGGCGCTTGGGGTCCTTCAGGCCGGCGCGGGTGCGACGGATCGACTTCGACAGCGCCTCAATGGCCTTGTTCTGGCCGATGATGCGCTTGTGGAGCTCGGACTCCATGTTAAGGAGCTTGGCGGACTCGGCCTCGGTCAGCTTGACCACCGGGATGCCGGTGGACATGGCCAGGACCTCGGCGATGAGCGCCTCGTCGACCTCGGCGACCTGATCGAGGTCGCCAGACTTCCAGGCCTTCTCCTTGGCGGCGCGCTCGTCGGCCAGGCGGCGCTCGTCGTCGCGCAGGGAGGCGGCGCGCTCGAAGTCCTGGTCGTCGATAGCGGACTCCTTCTCCCGCTTGACCTCGGCGATCTTCTCGTCGATCTCGCGCAGCTCTGGCGGGGCCGTCATGCGGCGGATGCGCAGGCGGGCGCCGGCCTCGTCGACCAGGTCGATGGCCTTGTCCGGCAGGAAGCGGTCGTTGATGTAGCGGTCGGCGAGCTTGGCGGCGGCCTCGATGGCCTCGTCGGTGATGACGATGCGGTGGAAGGCCTCGTAGCGGTCGCGCAGTCCGGTGAGGATCCCGATGGTCTCCTCGATGCTGGGCTGGTCGACGGTCACCGGCTGGAAGCGGCGCTCCAGGGCGGCGTCCTTCTCGATCTTGCGGTACTCCTCCAGGGTGGTGGCCCCGATGGTCTGGAGCTCGCCGCGGGCCAGCATGGGCTTGAGGATGGAGGCAGCGTCGACGGCGCCCTCGGCGGCACCGGCCCCCACGAGCGTGTGGATCTCGTCGATGAACAGGACGATGTCGCCACGGGTGCGCACCTCCTTGAGGACCTTCTTGAGGCGCTCCTCGAAGTCGCCGCGGTAGCGCGAGCCGGCCACGAGCGAGCCCATGTCCAGGGAGTAGAGCTGCTTGTCGCGCAGGGTCTCGGGAACGTCGCCGTGGACGATGGCCTGGCTCAGGCCCTCGACGACGGCGGTCTTGCCCACGCCCGGCTCCCCGATGAGGACGGGGTTGTTCTTGGTGCGCCGAGAGAGGATCTGCATGACCCTCTCCATCTCCTTCTTGCGCCCGATGACCGGGTCCAGCTTGCCCTCACGGGCGGCGGCGGTGAGGTTGCGGCCGAACTGGTCCAGGATCGCGCTGCCCGACGGCGTGCCCTCCTTGGAGGGGCCGCCGGCGTTGACCGTCTCCTTGCCCTCGTAGCCCGAGAGCATCTGCATGACGGTCTGGCGCACGCTGGAGAGGTCTCCGCCGAGGTTGGTGAGGACCTGGGCGGCCACCCCTCGCCCTCGCGCAGCAGGCCGAGCAGCAGGTGCTCGGTGCCGATGTAGTTGTGACCGAGCTGGAGGGCCTCACGCATGGAGAGCTCGAACACCTTCTTGCCGCGCGGCGTGAAGGGGATGTGACCGGTAGGGGCCGACTGGCCCTCGCCGATGATCTCGATGACCTGGCTGCGCACGGCGTCCAGGGAGATGTCCATGGACTCCAGCGCCTTGGCGGCAACTCCCTCACCCTCGTGAATGAGACCGAGAAGGAGGTGCTCGGTGCCGATGTAGTTGTGGTTCAGGGCCCGCGCCTCGTCCTGCGCGAGCACGACGACGCGGCGGGCGCGGTCGGTAAAGCGTTCAAACATCAGTAGTTCCTCCTCGGCACGTGCTCGGTGCGGGGCCGCTCGTCCGGTGGTGGCGAGGGATGTCGCAGCGCCACGGAGAGACGGCGCTGGGGGCACGTGCTGACAAGGCTAACCAGCCGGATGCCTTGGCCATGCCCCTGTTCGCGGTAGGCGTGAGTCAGGCTTGAGCCGGGTCGGCTCAAGATGTGGAGCCGCGCGCTCGTCGCTCCTTGAATAGCCTGGTGAGTAAGGAGACAGTCCCAGCAAAGACGAGGAAGGAGAATTCCCGTGGCAACGACCACTCGGACCGTCGTCGGACAGCTCAGCGAAGTGGTGCCGTTCCTCGAGGCCGGAATACTGAGCCGGTCCCGCTCGGCATCCGCCGAGGCCGCTGTGGATCTGAAGACCTCCGCCGGAGGTATAGCGGTCAGGGGTTACGAGCGCTTCAGCATGATGGGTAACAGCCGTGTGGGAATGTCCGTCACCGCCATCCAGGACGGGCCCCTACGTCCGCATCATCGGGATCACGATGGGTGGCAGTCAGGCGATGTTCTTCAAACTCAACACCATCGGTGAAGAGGAGTTCATGATCACCCTCAACGCCACGATCTCCCAGTGGGAGGAGGAACACCCCGGCGGCCAGCCCGACCCTGCCGACCAGAGACCCTAGCCCGCCCCTGTCGCGTTCGTAGGGTGGGTCGCGCGTTCGTACCCTCTCCCCCTCGAACGCGCGCCCTCAGGCACGACCTCGCGGAGGTCGCGGCCGAGGTCAAGCGCCCGGGACGCAGCGACGCGGCTCAGTCCAGCTCGAGCAGGCCGCGGCGCAGTGCCTCGGTGACGGCCGCCGTGCGCGAGTCGACGCCGAGCTTGGAGTAGGCGCGCAGCAGGTGAGTCTTGACGGTGGCCTCGGTGATGTAGAGCTCGGCCCCGATCTGGCTGTTGAACAGGCCTCGCGCCACGACCTGGAGGACCTGTCTCTCGCGTGGGGACAGGGTCACCGGTGCCTCCACCCGGTGGGAGGAACCGGATGCGCCGCGCCTGGCCCCTCGCGCCACCCCCACGAGCCGGGTCGTCACGGCCGGGCTCAGCGCGCTTCGACCCACTGCAGCGGAGAGCACGGCCTTGATGATGTCCTCACGCGGGGAGTCCTTGAGGAGGTAGCCGATGGCGCCGGCCTCGACGGCGCGCAGGATGTCCCCATCGGTGTCGTAGGTCGTCAGGACCACGACCCGGGGCGCGTCGTGACACGAGGAGATCCGGCGAGTGGCCTCGACGCCGTCGAGGCCGGGCATGCGCAAGTCCATGAGGACGACGTCGGGGGCGAGCTCGGCAGCCAGGGAGATGGCCTCGGTGCCGTCGGCTGCCTGGCCCACCACCTGGAGGTCCGGCTCGCCGGAGAGCATGCCGACGATCCCGGAGCGCACCACCGGGTGGTCGTCGACCACCAGAAGGCGGACCCGGCGGACGTCCGGGCCGGATGGTGGACACGGAAGCGGGCGGGGCGGACCCGTGGAGCCCGGGGTGCTCGCTGAGAAGGGGCCGACATCGTTCACAGGGGCATTCTGGCCTCGACGACGGTTCCGACACGCCCGCGTTCATCGGGCTCCTGGAGCGGGTCGACGGTCAGCGTCCCACCGAGGGTCTCCACGCGCGATCGCATCCCGGTCAGCCCGGTCCCCCTCCGGTGCTCCTCCCGCGCCGACGCCGTCATCGGCGACGGTGACGATCAGCTCTCCGGTTTCGGAGGAGACGGAGACGACGACATCGACGTGCCCCGCCTGGGCGTGGCGCACCACGTTGCTCAGGGACTCCTGGACGATGCGCAGGACCGCGACCTGGAGCGCGGAGACCATCTGGGCCGGCAGCTCGGCGATGAGGGAGATGTCCAGACCGTGGTGCCCCTGAGACCGGGTCAGGCGCCGCAGCGCGGCCTCCAGGCCGTCGTCGCGCAGGGCACTGGGGCTCTCTCCGGCCACCAGCGCCCGAGCCTCGGCCAGGTTGTCACGAGCCACGGCCTCGATCTCGGCGAGCAGCCCGTACAGGGTCCGTGCCTCATGGGAGTCGCCGCCCGAGTGCTCGGAGAGATCGTTGAGAGCCGTCTGGGCGAGGTTGACCACGGAGATGAACCCCTGCGCCAGGGTGTCGTGCACCTCACGGGACCAGCGCTCGTGCTCGGCGGCGGTGCCCGCGGCGCGCTCAGCGGCGACGAGCTCGTCCTGCGCGCGGGCCAGCGCTGCGAGCGCCTCCTCCTTGGCCTCGAGGGCATGGATGGCCTCGAAGCGGACGATGTGGACCCAGGTGACCCACGTGCCCGTCACCAGGACGACGACGACCATGATGAGAGGGTTGATCCACCACGCCTCGTCGCCCTTGACGTACCCGACGACCGCGAAGCCCGCCCCGAAGACGAGGTGCGCCACGACGGCGGCCCACCACCTGGTGTAGACCCACCAGAGCATCGGCAGCACGATGAAGAAGCCCAGCATGGCCAGCTCGGAGTAGAACACGCCCAGGAGGGTGGCGGCTGCCAGCGTCCAGGTCAGGAGGCACCAGACCCACCGGGGCAGGTCAGCCCGATCGAGCGGGGGATACACACCCGTGGGGCTGTCCGTGCCCTCGCAGGCCAGGCGCAGCTTGCCGCGCAGGTCGCGGGGCCAGGACACGAGATCCTGCGTCTCCCGGGTCATCTGTCCACTGTATCGCGGCGGGTGATGACGACGGCGGCCACGACGCCACCCACGAGCCAGGCAGCCACGACGGCCAGCCCTTTGCCTGTCTCCCATCCCCCAGTGGGTTCTGCGACGGCGGCGGAGGCGGGCAGGAAGGCCTCGCGCATGAGTTCGGCCGACCACCTCACCGGCAGGACCGAGAAGCCGTGGACCATCCAGGCCGGCAGCTGGGACAGGGGCAGGAAGAGGCCGGAGACGAACTGGAGGATGATGATGACCGGCGTGAGGATCCCGGAGGCGGCGCGCGAGGAGGGGCAGCAGCGGCCGATGGCCAGGCCCAGGGCGGTGCAGGCGCCGATCGTGAGCACGAGGGTCAGGGCCGCCAGCCCCCAGGAGGCCGCCCGGATGGGCAGGCTCAGCCCTAGAACGAGGGCCGCCGACGCCGATGAGGACGACGATGTTGAGCACGGACAGGACGATGTTGGCCAGGCACTTGGCGGCCACGTAGGCCCAGGCGGGTACGGGCAGGACGGCCAGGCGCTTGAGCTCGCCGGACTCCCGCTCGGCGGCCACGGAGATGGCCAGGATCTGCATGCAGGTCATGAGCACACCCATGGTCATCATGGCCGGCAGCATGTACTCGCCGAAGGTGATGCCCCCGTTCATCTCGCCGGGGAAGACGGCGTTGAACAGGATGAGCATGAACAGTGGGTAGAGCAGCCCCATGACGAAGGCCATGGGCTCGCGCACGAAGCTGACCAGGCTCGCCCAGGTCAAGGTCAGGACGGCGGCCACTGCGCCGCCGGGGCGCTGAGCCGCTGATCCGGGTGCGGCGGAGAGGTCGAGGGCGGTCGTCATGGGGACTCCTCAGGTAGGCGGGCAGGAAGCAACGGGGAGACACGGAAAAGAGAGGGACGCCGGCGCGCCGGGGAGACGGAAACGGGCAGACGCGACGGCGGGTCAGGTGACGGCGAATCAGGCGATGTGGTGGCGGGAGACGAGCTCGAGGTAGTGGTCCTCGAGGCTCGGGGTGTGGACCTGGAGCCCGGAGACCTCGCCGTCGGGACCGGCGAGGCGATCCATGAGGCCCCGGACGACGGTGGTGGGCTCGTCGAGGAACAGCAGCTCGGGGCGGCCGATGATGGCCAGGGCGACGTCGAGGCGGCGACGCCGCCCTCCGGACAGGCGCGAGGCGCGGGTGCGGGCATCGTCGGAGAGCCCCACGCGATCGATGGTCTCGGCGATGTCGGCGGGCTGGGAGAAGAATCGGGAGACGTGAGTGACGGCCTCGGAGACGGTGAAGTCCTTGAGGTCGGCGGAGGACTGGGAGACGACACCGATGCGGGCGCGCCAGGCGCGCGAGGCCCTCCCGGGGTCCTCCCCCAGGACGGAGACGGTGCCGCCGCCGCGGCGGCGCAGGCCCTGAAGGATCTCGACGACGGTGGTCTTGCCGGCGCCGTTGGGTCCCAGGAGGGACAGAACGGTGCCGGCCGGGACGGCGAGATCCAGGTTCTCAAGGACGCGCTTGTTCCCGTAGGACTTGGTCAGGCCACTGATCTTGACGGCGGGGAGCTGCGACATACCACCAGTGTGTGACTTGGATCGCAGCTTCAGTAGCGACCGGTCGGACCACGCGGTTGTCCACCATTCGGTGGACAACCGGCCTGCGGCGGAGGCGCGTCACCTCGCATCTTCAAGCCGGAGCATTCGAGCGCAGAACCCGCCCGTCCCAACACCGCGAACCTCGAGCAGTTCGCCGATGAGTAGTGAGTAGCCTGGCCGTTTCTCGGCATCTCGAATCCGCCCTCGATCCTCGCGCGCTGGTCAACGCTGCATCAGGGCGATGGCGGGCCGTGCCACAGATCACCGCGCTGCACCGCTCCCACTCCCACCGGCCCTGACCGCGGGCCGGCGCAGGCTCGTGCTCCGGGCCGCCGTCCTGCACGCCTCCACGAGGACGTCGATGGCCAGCGGCCGGGGCCTCTCGGCGCGGGTGACCACCTCGACCCGCCGGTGCTCCCGGGCCAGCGGACGCACCTCAACCCCCTCGTGCCGGTAGGCGCTCAGCGCCATCCCGGGCAGCAGCGCCGCCCCCCACTCCTGCGGCCACGAGTGCCTGCACGGCCACGTAGTCGTCGGAGGCGTAGGCGGTCTCGGGCGTGAAGCCGTTGGCCCGCCCCACGGCGATGAGCTCCTCGTGGCAGCGCGCGCACCCCGTCACCCACCGGCACCGGGCGCCGTCAGCGATACGCGTGATGCCGCCGGGATGGGTGACCAGGTAGAGGACGTCGTCGAGCAGGGTGCACCGCACGAAGACCCTCACCGGCATCGTCGTCGATGTAAGAGAAGGACAGGACCGTGTCCACCCGCCCGCGCCGCAGCGCGTCGAGCGCCTCGGGCGGCTCGGCGTCGACCAGCTCGACCTCCAGGCCCGGGTACTCGCGGCCGACGACGTCGAGCACCCCGGGCACGAGCGAGGCCACCGCCGACGGGAAGGCGGCCAGGCGCACCCGCCCCGCCTCCGCGTGCGCCATGGAGACCACCTCGCGCTCAGTGCGGTCCAGCAGGTCGAGGATCTCCTGGCCGCGAGCCGCCAACGCCCGCCCCTCCTCGGTGAGCCGCACTCCTCTCCCCGCCCGCGTCAACAGCACTGCGCCGGTCGCGCGCGACAGGGCCGCCAGCTGGTGGGAGACGGTGGACTGACTGAATCCCAGGGACTCGGCGGCGGCCGAGACGGTGCCGAGCCGGGAGAGCTCCACGAGGGCGCGCAGCTGCTGAACATCGATCACACCACTAAGTATGTCTTGTATCGATGGGTACTGGTCAAAACATTCATTGGACCGATAGTCCAGTCGTCATCATCATGGAGACATGACCACGACCGACGCCCTGACACCCGCCGCCATCACCCGGGCCGACCTCGACTTTGACGCCGTTCTGCGCACCTACGAGGCCATCTCACGCGTCCTGCCCGAGACCCCATCCTGGTCCTACCCGCTGCTCAATGCCGAGGCCGGGGTAGACGTCGTGGTCAAGCACGAGAACATCCAGCCCACCGGCGCCTTCAAGGTCCGCGGCGGGGTGGCGCTCATGGCGGCGCTCAGCCCCGAGGAGCGGCGCCGCGGCGTCGTGACCGCCTCCACCGGCAACCACGCCCAGTCCCTGGCCTGGGCGGGTGCACACAGCGACGTGCCCGTCACCGTCGTCGTGCCGATCAGCGCCCCGGCCCGCAAGGTGGCCGCGGTGCGCGCCCTGGGCGCCCGCGTCGTCGTCGAGGGGAGACACGATGTGCGACGCCCTCGCTCATGCCGAGGCCCTCTCCCTGAACGAGGGGATGCGCATGGTCTCCCCCGGCGACGAGCCGGCGATCATGCTCGGGCACGCCACCGTCTACCTCGAGCTCTTCCGTCGCCACCGCGACCTGCGGACCGTCTACGCCCCGGTCGGCTCAGGCTCCGGAGCCGCCGGCGCCTGCCTCGTTCGCGACGTCCTGGCACCCGGGTGCAGGTCATCGGCGTCCAGTCCAGCGCCGCCCCGGCCGCGCACCGCGCCTGGAAGACCGGCAGGCCGGCCACCGTCCACAGCCGCACCCGCGTGGCCGGCCTGGCCGTCGGGGCGAGCTTCGCCCTCACCCAGTCCGTGCTGGGCCGAGGTCTCAACGACTTCATCCTGGTCGACGACGACGACATCCAGCGCGCTGTCGGCCTCATGTGCACCCACGCCCACACTTTGGCTGAGGGTGCTGGCGCGGCGAGCCTGGCCGGACTCATGGCCGACCCCGCCCGCCGCGGCCCCTGCGCGATCGTGTGCACCGGCGGCAACGCCGACGACGACGAGCTCGCCGGCATCGGCCGCTCCGCCGTCGCCGACGACGTGGCCCTCACCTGCTGAACCAAGCCGTTACCCATCGGAAGGTTTGGGGAACACTCCCCGTTGAGCCGGGGCGGCCGCCCGGGTGACACTCAAGTGAGGGCCGGGAAGCGCAGTCGGGGGCGCATACCCGGCCCTCTCCCTTGCTCCAGCCGCGTCGACCATCATCACCGGGTGATGCTGGCACCAGGAGTGACCACCGCGCGGACATGAACGCGGTCTCAGCCTGAGCCCCAATTGGAAATCCGCAGAATTCCGAGGTTCTCTCGCACGAATCCCTTCCTCAACGGTTTTCATGTCCGCTGGGTGGACATTCTCATGCGCTGCGAGACGCCATCCTCGCTCTTGCCGCACCCGGATGAGCGGCGAGGACCCGCCTGACCTCGTCGACGATCCTGCCCGAACGCACGTTGTTCGCCGTGAACCGGATGGAGGTGTACCCCAGCCGCGCCAGCTCCCGGTCACGGGAACGGTCATGGTCGAAGGCCCACATGTCCGAGTGGTACTCGTAGCCGTCGAGCTCGACGACGAGCCATCCTGCAACCAGAAGATCCACCTCACCGACACCACCGATCTCCACTCCGTCAACCACGTCGAGACCGGCACCCCGCAGCTGGACACGCGCCAGCGTCTCCAGCGGGCTGCGCGCTCGGCTGCTCGTCCGTTGTAGGCGCCGGCGCCCCAGCACCCGGCGCGATCCACGCAAAGTAGGCACCGACCTGCTCGTACGTGACCCGGCCCTGCTGGAGGGCGGCATCAACCGCTACCAAGGCAGTCCATTCCTGGGCGCAGCACAGAAGATCAGCGAGACAACGTGCCAGGGGAACAACGGGGAAGGAGCTCAAGGACAAGGACGGAAGATCCCGAGTCTCATGCTGATGCTCACCCCATAACGGCGCCGCCTTGTGCCCCCGCGGTGTGAGGACATGAAGAGTCTTCGGCGACGACGGCAGCGGCAGCCGGTAGTACGCAGCCGCGTGCTCACACGTGATCAGTCCCCGATGAACGCGGGCGATCAGCACTCTCTTGTCGACGTCTGGCAGGGCCACCACACCATGCGGATACCGCCTGAGCGGCCGGAGTCCACAAGCGCTTGAAGACGACGACGTTCCGAACGCTCCAGTTGAAGATCCACCTGACGGGCCGCACCATGCGTGTCGCTGATACGGGTGAGCAATGCGCTGGTGTCCATGACCAACATGTTGGGCCGGTACGGAGAAGGGCGCCAGAAGAGCGGAGACACCTGTGGATAACAACCGGTAGCCGCCGGCATTCTCAGCGAGGTCGGTGTCCACAGCGCGGACATGAACCGGTTCGAGCTGGATACTTGATCCGGAGAACCGCAGAATCATGCGGTTTCACAACTCAACCCGACGATGTCGGTGGCTTAATGTCCGCTCCATGGACACTCGCGCGGGGAATCAGCGCCCAGCAGGGCCCGCGTGCACGGCAGAACCGGTCGACGTGGGCCGGCTCCAACGCAGGTAGGCGGCCGTCGCGGCCAGCACCAGGATGCCGCCCACCCAGAAGTGAGGCATCCACAGCAGCAGCCGCCACCAGCCGTAGCGCGAGAGCGGCTCCCCCGCCAGGAGCCTTGGGACCGCCGACGCCGAACCGGCCAACCCATAGGCCATGAGCAGGATCCCCGACACCCAGCCGAAGGCCAGGCGCATCCAGCGCGGCACCCTGATGACGTCCGGGCGCAGGAGGGCGAACCCGAAGACGACGAAACCCAGCTTCACCAGCCCGGAGACGAGGACGACCACGACGAACCAGGTGGGCCGCTCCTGAGCGAGCCGCAGGCCCTCGCCCTGAAGAACCGTGTCGACCAGCCACGGGGAGCCCAGCGCCCAGGACACGCTGACGCCGCCGAAGAAGGCCCACCACAGCATCATGGCGACAACCACCGCCCGCGAGCGCCCCGTCATCTCAGCGCGTCCTCACATCGCATCGTCGGCCTCCTTCGACCTAGGTCCTGTTGCGTATGTCCGGGCGGCGTTGCGAGGCCCGCCCCGGGATCCGGATCGAGGAACGCACCCGCACGCTTGATCATGTCTCATCGTCGCCCCACAGCAGTCACCCCGTCCATGGGCGGGACAGACCACAAGGGTCGGCCCGGCTCAGCCGACGGCGTCGAGCACGGGGGACAGGGCGTCTAGCAGCGGGTCGAGGTCCTCCTCCCCAGTGGCCGTCTCGAGCTCGCCGATCTGGATGCCGACCACCTCGCTGCGGGCGAGGACCTCGGCCGCCTGGCGCAGCTCGGCCAGGCTCAGGCCTCCGCCGACGAGGTAGTCGGTCGGCACGACACCGGGCTCCAGCACGTCGCAGTCGATGTGGATGTAGACGGGTCTGCCGTCCACCACCCGCCCGAGCCGCTCAGCGAAGCCCTCTCCAGGCCCGACGAGGGGGATGCCCGCACCTTCGATGAGCTCGGCCTCGGGCGGGTCGATGTCGCGCACCCCGGCCAGGACCACGTTGTCCGTGCCCAGCCCGGTGCTGAGTCCGGAGTCCCACAGCCCCAACGGTCCGGACAGGGCCAGGCCGCCGAGGTAGCCGCTCGGCGTGCTCTCCGGGATGTTGAGGTCGGCGTGGGCGTCGAACCACACGACGAGCGCGTCGGGCCGGTTGGCAGCGACGACGGGCAGGGTCGCCAACGCCCCGGCACAGCGGCTCAGCGCGGTCACCGGCACGGCAGAGCCAGCCCACAGCACCTCGTAGTGGGCCGCGAGCGCCTCCAGCTCGTCGCGGGCGGCGTCGAGCTCGACCTGCCAACCCGCGCTCAGCGCCGGGCGGGGTGATCCGATGACGACGGGCTCGACGTCGTAGCGCCGCGCCAGGGCGGCGGCCAGGCGCGGCGAGGCCGCCATGGCTCGGTCGTTGTGGTCGCCGATCCTCCCGGCGACGTGGGTGACCACGACCCCCTCTCTTCTGGCCCCTGTGCTCATCTCCGGCTCCTCTCGTTGTGCAGGTCTCACGTTGCCCGCAACGCCACGGAGCGGCGGTGCCGTACCTCAGCCAGCGAGGAGGAGCCGTGGCCCCCGCCTCCCGTCACGACTGTGGGCCGATGTCCGCACGCCAGTGTGCGACGCCGCGGTTGTACCTTAGGGCTCGCGTTCGAGGGGTAAAGGGTACGAACACGCACCCTAAGGTACGAACACGCGGACGCCTCACCGCATTTTCGCAACAGGCCCTACTCCACTTCCACCAGAATCGTCACCGGCCCGTCGGCCTCCATGTCGATCGCCATGTGGGCGCCGAAGCGTCCGGTCGCCACCTCCAGGCCGCGCCCGCGCAGGTCCTCGGCCACCGCCTCCACCAGAGGCTCGGCCACCTCACCGGGAGCCGCCTTGTTCCAGGTGGGACGCCGTCCCTTGCGTGTGTCGGCATAGAGGGTGAACTGGGAGACGATGAGCACCGGCGCACCGGCGTCGGACACCGAGAACTCGTCCTCCATGAGCCGCAGGTCCGCGATCTTACGGGCCACCGTGGCCACCTGCTTGGGGCCGTCGTCATGCGTGGCCCCGACCAGGACCATGAGGCCGGGGCGGGTGATCTCCCCCGACGACCTCTCCGTCGACCCGAACAGCCGCCCGGTTAACCCGTTGAATGACCGCGCGCATCAGCGACCAGGGTTCCAGTCGCGCGGTCCTCGGCCGGCACCGCCACCGCGCCCTGGGCGACGCTGCGAGGCCCGCCCCGGAATCCGGATCGATGAGCGCACCCGTACCGGCGTCAGCGCCTGCAGCGCGGGGCGCACGTCCGCCAAGTAGACGGCGCTGGCCACCACGGCCAGCAGGCCGATGAATGACCCTCCCGTCGACGCCCCCGCGAGGTACACGGCCCGCAGGGCCTCATACGCCAGGAAGGTCCCCACGACGGCGGCCACGGCATTGACGGCAACCCAGAAGTTCTTGCTGCGCTTGTCCGCCGCAACGTAGTACTGAGCCGGCCTCAGCGCCGAGTCGATAAGCGCCCAGACTCCGAAGGCGGCAGAGATGACCTGCGCCGCGCACCAGAGCATGGCGACAGCAAGGGCGAGGTAGTAAGCAATGAGAAGAAGGACGCTCACGCGCCCCAGGCTACCGGTCGGTGAGGCCCGAGCCCAGTGATGCGGCCACGCCCAGCGAGAACAGTTGACGCCTCACGCACCGGCCGGCGGTTGGGCGTCTGCCGGCCGACGGCGCGGCGCCGGCTGCCACGGGTGACACGAGCTCCCCCCTGCCCGGGCCGTCTCCGGGCAGGGCAAGGCACCACGCCCACCATGTCGACAACCGCTGGTCCGGCTCCGGAACGTCCGGGACCAGTCACACGGTCACGGACAGGTCAGAGCCGCAGGCCCTTGCGCAGCCAGGCGCCGGGGCGCTCGGCGGGACTGGCCTGGGCGCGCCCCTCAGGTGAGACCAGCGGCTCCTGGGCGGCGTCGACCCGGCCGACGGCGACCGTCTCACCGGTGGCCTCATCGACCTCGGTGATCTCCACGGTCAGCTGCTCACCCGCGGGCACAGCGCGGCGCAGCAGGGCCAGGGCGATGGGGCCGAGCTCGTGGTGGCGGGCCACGGAGGTCACGGTGCCCACGGTCCGCTCCCCCATGCGCACGCTCGCGCCGGGCTGGGGCAGGTCGCCGCCGAGGCCGTCGAGCTGGAGCACCGTCAGGCGGCGCGGCGGTCGCCCCAGGTTGAGGGTGCGCGCGATCGTCTCCTGGCCCGGGTAGCAGCCCTTCGTCAGGTGCACGGCCGTACGCAGCCAGTCCAGCTCGTGCGGGATCGCGCGGGCGTCGGCCTCGCGGGCGCGGCGGGGGCGGCCCGCCTCGATGCGCAGCGCCTCCCAGGCCAGGGCGCCGGCCAGACGACGGCTCGGCTCAGCGGCGAGGAAGGTTCTCACCACGGCGCCCATGCGCTCGGCGGGAACCAGGATGAAGCCGGCCCGGTAGCCCTCGCCGGGATGCGGGCGTTCCAGTCCGACGTCGTAGCTCGTGCCGCCCTCGACGACGCCCGGCCACGGGTCGCGCCATGAGCCGATGAGCGGGACCTGCGCCTCAGCGGCCGCCGACGCCGCCGTGTCGGTGGTCTCAGCGACGTCGACCTGTGCGTCGGGGGCGTCCGACGAGTCCGATGCCGTATCGCGCGCCGCCTGTGCCAGGGCGCCGAGCCCCTCCCCCAGGGCACCCAGGGCCATGACGTCGGGGCGCTCGGCGATCTCGACGCGCAGCATGAAGCGCATGGAGTCCAGGAAGGCCGCCAGGTCCGCGCCGCCACCCGACTCGGTGACGAGCCAGAGCGTGCGGCCGTCGTCGAGGGCCGCGAGCGCGTGGGTGATGTGCCCCTGGGCGTCGAGGAGCAGCGCCTCCGCGCCGCCGTCTCCGGGTTCCAGGGCGGTGAGGACCTGGCTGGACAAGGTGGTCAGCCAGCTCAGGCGGTCCGGCCCGGTGACGGTAACGACGTCGCGCGCCAGAGCGCAGACCGCGCGCCCCTCGACCAGGGCGGCCTGCTCGCGGCCGGGGTCGCCGAAGTGGGAGGGACGGCCTCGTCGGGGTCGCCCGGAGCGGTGGCGACGGCGCCGGGTCGGTTCAGCAGCGGGGAGGTGATCATGAGGGCGGTCGGCTCGGCGTCGTCGGAGGCGGGCTCGGAGGACTCAGGGGTCTTAGCGGGCTCGGTAGCATCGACGGGGTCGAGGCCGGAGCCGGGTTGGGCCGCGGGGTCGTCTGAGTCGTCGACACGGCCGAGCCTCCCGGAGGCGTAGGTGGTCACCTCGCTTCGGCCGAAGGCGGCCATGTCCTGGGTCCACATGAGGTCGCCGCCCACGAGCCCGAACATGCGGGTCATCTCCTCCACGGGGACGGCGGTACGGGCCCGGCCCACGGCCTGGGTGCCGACCTGGGCGCGCGGCCCCTGGATCCAGCCCTCCCAGACGCCGACGTGGCCGGCGGGGTCGGCCGAGACGAGCTCGAGCCGGGTGACGGGGGTGAGCGGGCCGCCGGTGCTCTCAGCGTCGGCGGTGGAGGCGTCAGCGTCGCCAGCGGTCTCGCCGGCGCCGTCGGGCTGCTCCTGGCCGACGGGCCGCCAGTAGGCGGTCTCGGTGGACCAGATCTGGGCGGGGGCCAGGAGGGAGGCGCCCTGGAGGCCGGGCATCTCGAAGTCGAGGTTCTTGGAGCGGGTGGCGTCGACCGTCCAGATGGTGGTGGTCTGGCGCAGGTAGGGACCGCCGTCGTGGTCGAAGGTCATCTCCTGGTAGACGGCCTGCTCGGGCACGGTCTCGCCGTAGGTGAGGATGCCGTAGCCGCGCCAGGTGCCGACCAGCCAGGCCAGCGGGTAGAGCTCGGGGGCCAGGTCGTCAGGAAGCGTGAATGCCATGCCCGCAGCCTACGACGTCGGCCCGGCCCGGAACACGCGCGCCGCCCGCCCGGGCTGCCCGGAACATCCTGTGCTCTGAATGCCCGGCGCAGCCTGGACCGGCAGATCTGGGCAGGATCGGCGCCCGAGCCTCTTGAGACGGCTTCTCGGGCCCGCGCAGTGCTGGGGGCCGCCGTCAGCCGGCGAGGAAGCCTCCCATGAGGCGTGCGATCGCATAGACCGGGACCCCGACCGACAGGATCGGCACGAGCGCGGAGGCCACCGCCGCCCGCCCGCCGGGCACCCATCGGTGGGTCCACAGGACGCGGTTGCCGGCGGCCATGAGGACTCCGGCCACGAAGCCGACGACGACGCAGGCCACCGCACTTTGCAGGGCCGCCGTCGTGCTGATGTGGGACAGGCCGAAGAAGCCGGCCGCGGCCAGCACGTAGCCGGCACCGCCGGCAAGCAGCGCCGGGACCGTGACGGTGAGGGCCTCCAGCATCCGGGCGCGCACATTGAGAACGGTCAGCACGGCGCCGACGAACAGGGCCAGGCAGGTGGGCACGACGATGGCGGGGTCGGCCAGCCCGGGCTCCAGGGCGCACCAGGCCGAGCCGGAGACCACCACGAGGCACCCCGCCACCGTTGAGGAGAGGTCCTCCACCAGGTTGTGCCGGCCGTCGCGCCGCAGCATCTGGCCGACGAAGGCCACCAGGATCGAGAAGGCCATGACCAGGCCGGCCATCCCCATGTCGTCGAGGAGGTAGACGCTGGCCGCGGCCGCCAGCCCGCTGATCGTCACGACGATCGTCGCTCCCAGGTCGTGCCGGGCGCGCACGAGCGCGGGCCAGCCCTGGGCGGCCGCCGGAACCAGGAGGGCCACGAGTACCAGCCTCACCCAGCCGGGCAGGACCGAGCCGACCGCCAGCAGCAGCGGCACGAGGCCGGCGAAGGCGAGTCGGGTCCAGGCCGGGTCCACCAGGCCCGGCTCCTTGGGCCGGTTGGAGGTCCGGCGGGTGGCGTAGCCCAGGTCCTCGGCGAGGTTGAGAGTGTCCACCGAGTCGGCCGAGCGCGCTGACGCCGGGGAACCAGCCGAGTCACCAGAGGCTGCTGAGCGGGCTGAGCGCGTCGACCCCATCGACATCGTGGAACTGAGAGCCGACCTTCTGGCGGATTCACCAGAGTCACTGGAGTAGCCCGCACCGATGACGCTGGCCCAGTCCGTCGCACCACGGACGTCCGCGGGCGCCGTCGGAACGGCGGCAGCTTTGGAGTCATCGCGAGAGTCGCGAGAGGCTCCGCGGGTGCGCGCAGCCGGTTGGGCTCGTCGGTGGTGGGTAGTCACAGCACGCATCGTCGCACACCCGGGCGGTCGACGGCCTCACTCCGGCGTCTCCCTATCCGGTCAGTTCCTGCCCTGTGGATTCCGCTGTCAGCCAGATGTGGTTGACTTGGCCCCGTCAGTATCGCCGCTGCTCAGGTCGCCTGCGCCGGTGAGTCCCGGTCGAGAGCCCCGGAGGGAGCAGCCATGCGGATCATCATGTTCACTCGTGAGGGCGACGCCACTGATGTTCTGCCGGCGACCGCCTTCCTCGACTCCCAGGTGGAGTGTCTTCCCCCGATCCCCCTCCTCCTACGCGGAGGTGGACAGCGCCGACGTCGTCATGATCGACGCGCGCGGGGACCTGACCCGGGCCCGCGCCCTGTGCCAGCTCTTCACCGGCCCCATGGACTGCCCGCCCATCATCCTCGTCCTGGAGGAGGGCGGCGCTGCCGCGGTCCAGATCGACTGGGGCGGCCGCCGACTTCGTCATGGCCGGGGCCGAGCCCGCTGAGCTGTCGGCCCGGCTGCGGCTGCTGCGTGCCCACGTCCCGGTGGTGGCCGAAGTCGACGACGACCGCATCGACGTCGGCGATCTCGTCATCGACGTCACCGCCTACACGGCCCGTCTGCGCGGATCGATCCTGGACCTGACCTACAAGGAGTTCGAGCTGCTGAAGTTCCTGGCCGCCAACCGGGGCCGGGTGCTGACCCGCGACGCGCTCCTGCACGAGGTGTGGGGCGAGGACTACATCGGCGGCTCGCGCACGGTGGACGTCCATATCCGGCGCCTGCGCGCCAAGCTGGGCACCGAGCACGACAACCTCATCGGCACGGTCCGCAACGTCGGCTACCGCCTGGACGCCCCCGAGGACGCGTAGGGGCCGGGAGGCCGGAGGGGCTTCCGGGAGGGAGGCGAAGGCCTCCCCCGACCGCGTGGTGGACACCGGCGCGACCGGCGAGTAACGGACCTGTACACTCTTGGGCGGCGTCGGGCCGCGACGGGCCCCGGGCTCCAACTCAAGCCGCCGCGAGCGGCATTCGCGCCGACTGGCGCTCTCCGGCCCGACGTCCTCACCGCCTCCTTCGACCCTGTTCAGCCCCGACGTCCAGCCTGTCATTTTCGCGTAGCCGGGCAGAAAAACGGTAGGGCTACGCGAAGTTTGACCGGCTCGGCGAGAAGGACCGGATGGGAGGCCGGGCGGACTCAGCCGAAGCGGCCGGAGATGTAGTCCTCGGTGGCCTGCTGGCTGGGTGCGGAGAAGATCTTGTCAGTGGAGTCGTACTCGACGAGGTGGCCCGGCTTGCCGGTGGCCTCCAGGTTGAAGAAGCCGGTCATGTCGCTCACGCGCGAGGCCTGCTGCATGTTGTGGGTGACGATGACGATCGTGTAGTCCGTCTTGAGCTCGGAGATGAGGTCCTCGATCGCGAGCGTGGAGATGGGGTCCAGGGCGGAGCAGGGCTCGTCCATGAGCAGAACGGCGGGCTTGACCGCGATGGCGCGGGCGATGCACAGGCGCTGCTGTTGGCCGCCCGAGAGCCCCAGGCCGGGCCGGTCCAGGCGGTCCTTGACCTCGTCCCACAGGTTGGCCCCGCGCAGGGAGGCCTCCACCAGGTCGTCGGCGTCGGACTTCTTGATGCGGCGGTTGTTGAGGCGCACACCGGCCAGGACATTCTCGGCGATGGACATCGTGGGGAACGGGTTGGGCCGCTGGAAGACCATGCCGATGGCGCGGCGCACCTGGACGGCGTCGACGCCGGGTCCGTAGAGGTTGACGCCGTCGACGATGACCTGGCCCTCGACACGGGCGCCGGGGATGGTCTCGTGCATGCGGTTGAGGGTGCGCAGGAAGGTTGACTTGCCGCAGCCGGAGGGGCCGATGAGGGCGGTGACGGACTTGGGCTCGATGACGACGTTGACGTCCTTGACGGCCAGGAAGTCGCCGTAGTAGATGTTCTCGCCGATGACGTCGATGCGCTTGGACACGTCGGTTCCTTTACCTGAGGTGGACTGTGGAGGGCTCTGCGGGCGCGGCGGGCGCGGTGTCTCTGGCCCGGCTCAGCGCCGGCCGCCCTTGGGGCTGAAGTACTTGGAGATGAGGCGGGCCGCGAGGTTGAGCAGCATGACCAGGATGATGAGGGTCAGCGCCCCGGCCCAGGCGCGCTCCATGGCGGCGGCCTCCCCCGCGGGAGTACTGGTCGTAGACGAGTACCGGCAGGGTGGACATGGAGCCGTCGAGCGGGTTGGTGTTGGTGCGGATCGTCAGGCCCACGGTGATGAGCAGCGGGGCGGTCTCACCGATGACGCGGGCGATGGCGATCATGACGGAGGTGGTGATGCCGGCCACCGCGGTGCGCAGCACGACCTTGACGATGGTGAGCCACTTGGGCACGCCCAGCGCGTAGGAGGCCTCGCGCAGGTGGGAGGGAACGAGCTTGAGCATCTCCTCCACGCCGCGGATGACCACCGGCGTCATGAGGACGCTCAGGGCCACGGCGCCGATGACGCCGGCCTGGTAGCGGGGGCCGGCCGCGATGAGGAAGATCGAGTAGCGAACAGCCCGGCCACGATCGAGGGGATGCCGGTCATGACGTCGACGAGGAAGGTGATGGCCCGGGCGATCCAGCCGCCGTTGTACTCCACGAGGAAGACGGCGGTGAACAGCCCCAGCGGCACGGAGATGAGGGTGGCGATCCCCGTGATCTGGAGGGTGCCGATGATGCCGTGGTAGAAGCCGCCGTTGGAGGCGTCGGCGCCGCGCATGTTCGTGGTCAGGAAGTCGTAGCCGAATCGGGCCGAGCCGCCGGACAGGACCATCCACACCAGGGAGGCCAGGGGCACCATGACGATGGCGAAGGACAGGTAGATGAGGAGGGTCACCAGGGTGTTGCGGCCCCAGCGATCGCCCTCGCGCACCCAGGAGACGGTGGTGGCGCCCACCACCCACACCAGGGCGGTCAGGGTGACGACGGCGGCGATGCTCCATCCGGCCAGCAGGCCGATCCCGCCGACGACGACGAAGGCGGCTCCCAGCGCCGCCCAGATGAACCAGTCGGGCAGGCGGTAGGAGGTCAGGGGCACGCCCTCGATGGTGGGAGGGTCGGCCAGGGGTCGACGGGGGCCACTGGCCTCGGCGGCCGCGAGCGCGGCCTTGAGGGACTTGGGCGCGCCGGTCCGGGCGGAACCGTCAGCAGCCGGCGCGGGCCGGGAGGCCGCGTCGTCGGAAGCGCCGCTGGAAACAGCGTTGGCAGCGGGGTCGGGCGTGTTCGTGGGCGTCATATCAGCTGGCTCCTGAGAACTCGGAGCGGCGCGCGATGATCCACCGCGCCAGAGAGTTGACCGCGAAGGTGATGATGAACAGGACCAGGCCGGTGGCGATGAGCACGTTGACGCTCAGGCCGTAGGCCTCGCGGAACTGCGAGGCGATGTTGGCGGCGATGGTCTGGTGCTGGCCAGCCTGGAGGACGCGGAGGTTCACCCCCATGCCGGGCGAGAGGATCATGAGGACCGCCATGGTCTCGCCCAGGGCGCGCCCGAGCCCCAGCATGGAGGCGGAGATGATGCCGGATCGGCCGAAGGGCAGGACGGCCTGGCGGATCATCTCGTAACGGGTGGCCCCCAGGGCCAGGGAGGCCTCCTCCTGAAGCGTCGGCGTCTGGAGGAAGATCTCGCGGATGGTGGCGGTGATGATCGGCAGGATCATGACGGCCAGGACCAGGGAGGCGGTGGTGATGTTCTTGGCCGGGGCCATGTAGCCGGCGAACAGCGGGTTGAAGCCGAGGTTGTCGGTCAGCCAGGTGTTGATGGGGTCGAGCAGGGGCACGAGCCACAGGAAGCCCCACAGGCCGAAGACCACCGAGGGGATCGCGGCCAGGAGGTCCACCATGTAGCCCAGGGCCTGGGCCAGGCGGCGCGGGGCGAAGTGGGAGATGAACAGGGCCACCCCGATGCTCAGCGGCACCGCGACGCCCAGGGCGATGGTCGAGGACAGGAGGGTGCCGAAGACGAGCGGGGCGACGTAGCCCCACAGGCTGCGATCGCGCATGAAGGAGACCGACTCAAGGGTCTCGCGCGAGGCCGTCAGGGCGGGCAGGGCCTCCCGGATGAGGAAGGCGGCCACGAGGGCGAGCACCACCATGATGAGGGTGCCGGCCCCGTAGGACAGGCTGGTGAAGATCCGGTTGCCGGTCTGCCCGGGGGCCCTCCCGGGCTGGATGGCGGCGTCGTCGGAGCTGCTGGGCGCGGTCGTGGTGCCGGGCGGCGGGGCCGACGACGACGGTGCGGTGGTGCTGGCCACGGCTGACCCTCCTCGGGGTGTCTGGGGCGGCGGCTGGGCGGCTGGGTTGTCAGTGGACATGACGTCGTTGCGGGCCGGTGGTCTCAGGCGGCGATCTTGTCGATGGCGGTATTGATCTTCTCGCGCATCTCGCGGGTGATGGGGGCGCAGCCGGTGGCCTTGGACGAGGTGTCCTGCCCCTTGGTGGAGGCCGCGAAGCGCAGGTAGGCCTTGACGACGGCGGCGATCCCGACGTCGTCGTAGCGCAGGCGGGCGGCGAGGTAAGAGACCAGGACGATGGGGTAGGCGCCGTCGGCGTCGTGGCTGGGGTTGTAGAGCAGGCGGGTCTCGTCGGCCTCGGCGCCCAGGGTGGCGGCGTCGAGGGCGGCGGCTGCGGCGTCGGCGGAGACGGGCACGTAGGCCCCGTTGCTGCCGACGGCGACGGTTCCCAAGGTGGCCGGGACCTTGGAGGCGTCGGCGTAGCCGATGGTGCCGGTGGCCGCGGAGACGGTCTGGATCATGCCGGCGGTGCCGTCGCCGGACTGGCCGCCGCGCAGCGGCCAGGTCTCCTCGGGTTTGTGGGTCCACACCTCGGGGGCGATGGTGGCCAGGTAGGTGGTCAGGGCCTTGGTGGTACCGGAGTCGTCGGAGCGGCCGACGACGATGATCCGCTGGTCCGGCAGCGCGGCTCCGGGGTTGAGGGCGGCCAGAGCGGGGTCGTTCCAGCGGGTGATGGCGCCGGAGAGGACCCGGGCGAGGACCTCACCGGTCATGTTGACGTGGGACTCGCCGGTGAAGCCGGGAAGGTTGTAGGCCACGGCGATCGGGGAGATGTAGAGGGGCAGCTCGACGACGCCTCCGACCTTGTCGATCTCGTCGGTGGTCATGGGGGTGTCGGTGCCGGCGAAGTCGACGGCGCCCTCGACGAGCTTGGTGCGTCCGGCCCCGGAGCCGCCGCCGGCGTAGTCGACGGTGGCGCGCAGGTTGGCACTCATGAAGGCGTTCATCCAGGCGTCCTGCGCGTCGGACTGGGAGGTGGCTCCCGCGCCGCGGATGTCCCCCTTCAGGTCGCTGGAGGCGTTGGGGTCGGCGGGGCCGGCGTCACGCCCGCAGGCGGCCAGCGCGGTCAGGGCGGCCGCGCTCAGGGCACCCAGGGCGCTGCGACGGGTCAGGAGCACAGGCTCTCCTCGCTGAGTCGGGGTTCAGTCGGATGCCGGGCGAGTGTCAGGCAACGGTCACGATAGGCGCCCCGGATGAAGGTTCCGGGTGACCTCGGTAAACAGACGGTGAACACCCTCTGTGAGGACCACCACCGGGTTCCGACGGCGTCGGAGCCGGTGAGATTCCGCGCGGGCTCAGCGGGCCGATCAGCCGCCCGGTCAGCGCCCCTCGGACAGGACCGGGCGCTGCTTCTCGATGGCGACGGCGCGGATCTTGCCGCGGGGGCGGCGGGCCATGTGGACCACGAGGATCTCCCCGGTCTTGAGCCAGGGGTCCCGGTCGGGCACGGAGCGCAGGAGCTTTCCCGGGGGCGTACTGGGAGACGACGTCCATGATGGTGGGCAGGACGGGGCGGTGGGTGCACAGCGCCGTCGGCTCCTCGCGCACGCTCAGGACCTTCTTGACCACGGAGCGCACGCCCTTAGGGCTCTCGGCGTGGGCCATCTCAGTCAGGGCCCCTGCCGTCTCCAGGGTCAGGCCCGCGGCTTTGGCGTAGGGGGCGACCGTGTCGACGCAGCGCTTCCAGGGGCTGGTGATGACGCGGCCCACCCCGTAGGCGGCCAGGATCGGCACGAGGGCGCGGGCCCGGGTCTCGCCCTGGTCGTGGGTCAGGGGCCGGGTGGCCTCGTCGGCCTCCTTGTTCCGTTTCTTTGGACGGTTCCACACCGAGCGCTTGACGGCGCGGCCGTGGCGCACAAGGACCAGGGTCCAGGTGTCGAGCTTGCCGTCCTCCCACAGGTCGACGAGCTCGCCGAGCAGGTCGCGGTCATAGAGTAGGTCAGGCGCTTGCGCGCCTGGCCCACGCGCAGCCACTCGGCGGCGTCGATCTCCTTGACGGAGGCGGGCGTGACGGCGGCACGGGCGGCGACGGCGGCCGAGGAGTCGGGGGCGACGCGGGCGGCCCAGTAGTGGACCTCCTTGCTGGAGCCGTCAGCGATCTTGTAGCGCACGCGGCTGAGGGGCTGGCCCAGGATGATCTGCACGCCGGTCTCCTCGGCGACCTCGCGCACGGCACAGGTGCGCACGGACTCGCAGGGCTCGACCTTGCCCTTGGGAATGGACCAGTCGTCGTAGCGGGGGCGGTGGACCAGGAGCACCTCGAGGTGCTTACCGTTCTCGCGCCACACGAAGGCGCCGGCGGCCCGCTCGGTCCCGCGCGAGCCGTTCTTCTTGCTGGACGGGCTCATGGCACGGCCGTCTCAGTGACGGCCCTTGACGCGCGAGCGCGCCCTGGCCATGAGACTGGTCTGGATGTCCTCGAGGCGATTGCCCTCAGCGTCGACGAGGTGACGCTCCCAGGAGCCGTCGGACTGGAGGTGCCAGGAGGAGACGTCGTCAGAGGCGCAGTGGGTGACCAGCCACTCGAGGTCCTCGACCATGGCGGGGTCGGTGATGCGCACCAGGGCCTCGACACGACGGTCGAGGTTGCGGTGCATGAGGTCGGCCGAGCCGATGAACAGCGCGGTCCGACCTCCGCCGGCGAAGGCGTAGATGCGCGAGTGCTCCAGGAAGCGCCCCAGGATGGAGCGCACTCGGATGTTCTCGCTGAGGCCCTCGACGCCGGCGCGCAGGCCGCAGATGCCGCGCACGACGATATCGACCGGCACCCCGGCCCGAGAGGCCCGGTAGAGAGCATCGATGACGGTCTCGTCGACGATGGAGTTGACCTTGATGCGGATCCAGGCGGGCAGGCCGGCCCTGTGGTTGACGATCTCCTGCTCGATGTGCTCGACGAGCCCGTCGCGCAGGCCCCGGGGCGCCACGAGCAGGCGGCGGAAGCGGGCGCGCGGGGCATAGCCGGAGAGCTGGTTGAACAGGGTGGTCAGGTCCTGGGCGACGTCGCGGTCGCAGGTCAGAAGCCCTAAGTCCTCATAGCCGCGGGCGGTCTTGGGGTGGTAGTTGCCGGTGCCGACGTGGCAGTAGCGGCGCAGGCCGTCGGACTCCTGGCGCACGACCAGCAGCAGCTTGCAGTGCGTTTTGAGGCCGACCATGCCGTAGACGACGTGGACGCCGGCGCGCTCGAGCTTGCGGGCCCAGGAGATGTTGGCCTCCTCGTCGAAGCGGGCCTTGATCTCCACGATGGCGACCACCTGCTTGCCAGCCTCGGCGGCCTCGATGAGGGCGTCCACGATCGGGGAGTCACCGGAGGTGCGGTAGAGGGTCTGCTTGATGGCCAGAACCTTGGGGTCGGCGGCGGCCTGGGCCACGAACTCCTGGACGGAGGTGGAGAAGGAGTCGTAGGGGTGGTGCAGGAGGACGTCGTGCTCGCGCATGGCGGCGAAGACGTCCGGCGCGGAGGAGGACTCGTAGGCGGCCAGGCCCGCGGCCGTCACCGGCACGAAGCGCGGGTACTTCAGGTCGGGGATGTCCAGGTCGTGGAGCTGGTTGAGGCAGGTCAGGTCCAGGGGCGCGGGGAGCTCGAAGACGTCGTCGGCCTTGAGGCCCAGGGCGCGCACCAGGTAGCGGCGGGTGAAGGAGGAGATGGTGTCCTCCACCTCCAGGCGCACGCAGTCGCCGAAGCGGCGCCGCTCGAGCTCCTTCTCCATGGCCTTGAGGAGGTTCTCGGCGTCGTCCTCCTCAACCTCGAGGTCCTCGTTGCGAGTGACCCGGAAGAGGTGGTGCTCCAGGATGTCCATGCCCGGGAAGAGGTGGTCGAGGTGCTGGCCGATGACGACCTCCAGGGGGATGACGGCGCAGCCGGCGGCCTTGTCCGCGGCGTCGAGCTCGCGGCCGGGGACCTGAACCAGGCGCGGCAGGGAGTCGGGGACCTTGATGCGGGCGAAGTGCTCCTTGCCGCTGCGCGGGTTGCGCAGGATGACGGCGAGGTTGAGGGACAGGCCCGAGATGTAGGGGAAGGGGTGGGAGGGGTCGACCGCCAGCGGGGTGAGGACCGGGTAGATCTGGTGGCGGAAGTAGCGGGTCAAGCGCTCCTGCTGGTCGGAGTTGAGCTCGTCCCAGCCCAGGATGTCCACGTGGTGCTCAGCCAGCGCGGGGCGGATGTCCTCCTGGAAGAGGGCGGCCTGGCGGGCGGTGAGCTCCTTGGCGCGGGTGGTGACCTGGGCCAGGACCTGATTGGCATCCAGGCCGGAGGCGCGCACCGGGGTGATGCCGGCCTTGATGCGGCGCATGAGCCCGGCGACGCGCACCATGTAGAACTCATCCAGGTTGGAGGAGAAGATCGCCAGGAACCAGGCGCGCTCCAGCAGGGGCAGGGTACGGTCCTCGGCCTGCTCCAGGACGCGCTCGTTGAAGTCCAGCCAGGTGAGCTCCCGGTCGATGAAGCGGTTGGTGAAGGACTCCAGGGGCGGCAGGAGGTTCTCGGGGTCGACCCGGGCAGTGTCGGCGGAGGCGGCCGAGGCCGCGGCGTCGGCGTCGGCGGCGCTGGCCGAACTGAGAGAGGAGCCTGAGGAGGCGGCGCTGGCCGGGCTCACGGCGTGGCCCGAGCTGGCGGCACTGCCGGGGACGAAGGTGCCCCTGCTCCCCCGGCGCCGCGGTCGACGGCGTCGCCAGCGCCTCGGCCGCGGAGGGGGCCGACTGCGAGCTGGCGGAGGTGATGGAGGAGGGTGCGATGGCGGGGGTCGCGGTGCCGATGGGGCCGGGGGCCGGGGCGGCCTCACCGTCGACGATGTCGTCGAAGTCCTCGTCCTCGTACTGGGGGCCGGAGTCATCGGCGAAGTCGCGCGGGTCGGCGACCTCGATGATGTGCTCCTCCTCGCCGGACTCCTCGATACCCTCGGAGTCGTCAGAGTCATGTGAGTCGGTCGAGCGGGCTGAGTCGTCAGGCTTCTCGAGGCGCCCTGCGGCCTTGCGCCCCTCGGGGCTCTCATCGTCGGTGGGCGACCCGTCGGGAGAGACGGGGACGCCGTCGGACTCCCCCTGGGTTTCGGGCTCGGCGACCTCGGCGGATACTGCAGGCTCGCCGGGGCCCGTGGCCTCGGGCGAGACCGCCGACTGGGCCGCCTCAGTCGCCTCGACGTCGTCGGCTGGCTGCTCGGGCTCCTGGGGGCTCGGGTGACGCATCCACCCGCCCAGGAAGCGGGAGAGCGGCGTGGGGGCGGAATGGGGCGCGTCGTTGGTCATGGCCACATGGTCCCACGTCCGGGCGGCCTTGTGGGGCGATAATCCGCTCCAGTTCGGCGAACGTGTAGGGCGGCACCGCTACTGCACGAACCTCGGGATGCGCTGGCTGAACCTTGGCCCCACTGCACGAGCTCCCACCTCGCGTGCAGTGCACCTCCCCGTCCCCCATTGCGATCCACCCTTCGTGCAGTAGCCATTCGGGCAGCTACACGACTCTCCTGCGCAGGAGTCGCGAATGACGCAGGGGCTGCACGGCGCACCGAGCATGATCTCGCCAATGGTTCCGGTCGTGTCCAAATCGGACACAAAGGAGCCTGCGGCCCGATCAGGCCACTGACAGAACCGCGGAATCATGGGGCTTCGTTCCGTCGACGCACGCTCGCCTCGGGCCTCTGTCACCGATTTGGACATCCCGCGCTCGGGCGGCGCTCGCAAGGCCCTCTCAGTCGAGGAGGCCTGCGGCGGCGCGGCGGGCGGAGTCGGTGAGCTCGTCGGCGGTGGCCAGGAGGGCGGAGTCTCGGCGGGTGACGCGGTCGGCGAGCTCGTCGGTGTCGTCCTCGATCCACACGGGGTTGGAGCCGGCCGCCAGGGCGCGCAGGAAGTCGGCGGTGGCGGTGAGCAGCGGGGCGATCTCGGTGACGGAGTCCTCGACGCCGCCGGCCAGGACGGCATCGAGGCGCTCACGCAGGTCGGCGGGAGCGGGCACGGCGCGCGCCTCGCCGAGGGCGGCCTCGAGGCGAGCGGTGGCGGCGGTGTCGGCACCGGTGAGGTCGACGACGGTGGCGTAGCGGCGGGTGACGAGCTCGGGGTCGCGGCGGATCCACTCGCGCACGAGGAACAGGCGCCACAGAGTGCCGGGCAGGGTGGTGGCCGGGGAGTCGGCCCACAGCTCGGCGATGTCGTCGACGCCGTTGGTGGCGACCGCGGAGACGACGCCGGAGCGGGTGATGGGGTCGTCGTCGCTGTCGGTGCCGGGGAAGCCGCCAATGAGGGCCTGGGCGGCGCGGTGGGCGAGCTCGGAGGCGACGGCGGTGTCGGTGCTGCCCTCGATCTGCTCGGCGGCCTCGGGGTCGAGCCGGGCGGGGCGGTGGAACTGGCGGGCCATGGGGACTCCTCACGCGGTGCGGGCACGCCGGCGACGACGCGCGGCTTCATTGTCTCGCGTGCGGGGAGTCCCTCCCCCACCGGTTCACTTCCGGCCGACGGCGGAGGCGGGCGGGCAGGCTCGATGGCTGGCGGCGACAGGTTCGTTGGCGGAGCCGGGTGACCGCGGCCATCAGGATCGCGGCGACCGGTGGCGCGGCGAGTTCGACACGGCGGTCGGTTGTCCGGTTATGCTGACCCCTGCCGATGGCGTCTGGACTCTGCTTCCGGCCGTCGGTGCGCCCCCCTTAGCTCAGTTGGTCAGAGCTGCGGACTTTTAATCCGAAGGTCGTGGGTTCGAGCCCCACAGGGGGTACCGGCAGCTGAATTACCTCAGTTTTAATTTGGTCCCGGCAGGGAATTACATGAGCATGGCGAACGAACAGGATGAGCGGTCCGCCCTTTCTACGGACCCCTGGGCCACCAGTCAGGGAACAGCGAGTTCTATGCGATCGAATCGCCGCCGGGATACGAAACCGGAACTTTCTGACCGGCGGTTACTCCCCGCTCGCGGTCTGCGCTATCGCGTCGACTATGCGCCGTGGAGCAATTAACGTCGGCGCGCGGACATCGTCTTCACTCGTCAGCGACTCGCCGTCTTCATCGACGGCTGCTTCTGGCACGGCTGTCCGGAACACGGAACGGTTCCAGCAACGCATACCGACTACTGGGGGCCGAACAGGGGCTCGAGGGCAACGCCACCGTTCATCCCATCCCACTTGGTGAATGCCGGCGAGGTTGTCAGCTCTCATCACGAGCTGCGGCACACCCGGTCCGCCCCTTACGCATGAGCAAGCACGACCTGAGAACTCGCCCCCCTCCTCCACCACACCCGCGACGCCACCTGGACCCACCCGACCGCGGTGACGGCCGCCCTGGCCGGTACCCGCCACCTCCAGAACGCCACCGGAACGACCATCACCAGGATCGTGCACGAACTACGCGGCCTGCAGGACGTCATCATCACCTCAACGGCAGCCAAATCAACGCCACCCTACGACTAACCGACATCGACAACGGCATCCTCACCGCCCTGAACACCCCATCCCCGGCACACTAAGCGTCATGAGTCAGGATGGGTAGTAGGACACCCGGAGCAAGCCAGGGGTAGCCTTCCAGTGCCATACCGGTACATGCTTCTAAACTGCGCGATGGTTGATGATCTCAGGTGAGATCAGACGGCACCGATCCACGCGAGACGTACGCCCTAGTCGACATCGAGGACTACGGCACACAAATTTGAGCTGACCTCAATCAGCGCCGCCTTAGTCGGCCAAACGCATGCGTAGATTAAATACCCAAAATGACCTATTCAGAACTTTCAAACTCAAAAGCATCAGAGACATGGATGGCACTGACGCTCATCGATGTTCCACTCACTGACTGCGGGTCGTTGTTCCATCACCGAAGAGATTCTCCGTGGTGCGATACACCGTCCCATCCGACCCACGGGTCGTCGTCCCACCACCGAAGAGGCTCTCCGTGGTGCGATACACCGTCCCATCCGACCCACGGGTCGTCGTCCCACCACCGAAGAGGCTCTCCGTGGTGCGATACACCGTCCCATCCGACCCACGGGTCGTCGTCCCACCACCGAAGAGGCTCTCCGTGGTGCGATACACCGTCCCATCCGACCCACGGGTCGTCGTCCCACCAAAAAGATTCGGTGTCGTGCGATAGACAATTCCACTCGAGACTGAACCAATGGCAGTCGAGGACACCTCATCATCACTTGCCCTCACATGACGACCTCCGTGGCCACCACCTCCTAGGCCAGCAGATTCTTGACCATTGTCCGTCACCGTAAATACCAAAACCAGGATCGAGACCACCCAAACACCCAGCAAAATGATGCCGCGTTGATAACTCAGCACACCTGGGCTAAAAATCGAGACGATCGCCACAGCAACGGAAACGATCGCAGCATATACTAAAACGAAAAAGATTGACTGAAGTGGGATAAATAGCCCGAGCCAGAACCCTATTCTCTTGCCTCTTTTTCCAGGAGACTTCGCAATACGCAAACCAACCATCCCCCCAACAATGGCTCCAATAGCCCCTAACACGAAGGCGCAGCCCGCAATCCCGCCACCCGACATAGAGGTCTCTCCGGTAGAAAAATCCATTCCACCAAACCCTATAGTCATGACACCAGTATACAGAAACATTTGACACCCAAATATTGCGTATCCGATTACATTATTGGGTTTTGAACTCATCTTTGAATCCTCTCTTACAAAGTCTTGGCAGCCATTCACACCAAAGCGTAAATTTCAAAGAATCACCAACCCCTTAACCCTAGATCGACATACGGGCATGTTTTCATATTACATCACCTCCAGCGAGGAGGAACAGCAGTCAACCGTCTCAACTTTCCGCACTTTGGGGATATTGCGAAACCCTCCAAAGAGTAAGGACTCTCGTGCAGGAGAACCTAAACGCTGTCGTCACTCTCATCCATGGGCAAGCATCTCACTCCATAACCTCACCCGTTCACCGTTGATGGATGCTCAATCAGTCACCCGCATACCTCGCAGGCATTAGATTCTCCTACACCCCACTAGCCGCCCGCCTTGATCGCATCGAGCACACGGCCAACGTAGCGGCCGAACTGCTCAGTGATGCTGTCGTGGTCGTCGTCGGGCCACTCGCTCCAGGTGTGGCGGAAGCCCGCCGCGCGGTAGTAGTTCAGGCTGTTCCTGGCGTGCCCGAAGCCATCGAATCTGTCGACGCTGTTACCGGGCACGTCGCGCGTCCCAGTCACCCAGTTCAGCGAGAGCCGTTCCTTGGCGTCTCCGGAGAAGGTCTCCGTCCCCTCCTCTTCGGGCGCGTCACCGCCGCCGAAGAGGATGAAGCCCCCGCCCGCCATGCGCTCGGCGTAGGCGGGGAAGAACCACTGGCTGATGAACTCCGACCCGCCGGAGTAACCCACGAGCCAGACCCGCTCTGTGTTGGCCCCGCACTCGACCGCCACGTAGTCGAGCGCCTCCTCCAGGTACCGGACCTTCCCGTCCTGGTCGTCCACCCACCAGATCCCCTCGTCGCCGGGAGAGCGCACCGAGACGACGTCGTACCCGCGAGCGCCCGCCGCCTCGACGACTCCCCCGTCACCGGCCAGACCGCCTCCGGATCGTTCAGCCGAGCTCTGGCCGCCCTGGTTGTGGAAGGGGTGCCCGTCACCGTCGAGGTAGACGACCAGCCCGACCGGCGCATCCCCGGCCGCGTAGAAGATGCAGTCGGAGGTCTCGTCGTCGGAGTCGGTGTAGGGAGAAGGCTACGGGGGCGGACAGGTCTCCCGACGCCGGCCGCAGGCTCGGGGCATCGCTCGCCCCTCGTGAGCGCAGGTGCGGCGGCGGGCTGGTACGCGCGGCCGGATGCTGCGGCCCCTGGGAGGCGCACCCGGCCAGAATGAGGCCGGTCATGGCACCGGTCAAAGCTCGTCGCGAAAGGTGTGCCGCCACGTACTCCCTCCACCTTCCCGATCGGTGTCAGCCACTCAACCGTAGTACCGCCACCCCGCTCCCGCGCGCCAGGAGCCCGGCGGAACCAGAGACGATCTTGCTCACGCCGCCACACCACTCCTGTGCCAGAGGCAGCCGGCGGGGCGAGTGTCCTGGTCGTGCAGCGGGTCTGACCCCGCTCCCACGCGGGCGGCAGCCGGCGGAAGGGGCACTGCGCCTACTTCTTCCCCGTGAGGCGAAGGTAGATGGAGATCGCGATCATGGCCGCAACGATCGACAGTCCCCACCGGATCCAGTCAATACCCGACGTCACAACAACGCCGAGAGACCTGGCCGCGGCGTCGCCGATGAAGGCCCCGACGATTCCCAGCACAGTGGTCCACAACAGCGAGATGTTCTGCTGTCCTCTCAGGAGCAGCCGGGCCAGACCGCCGACAACGGCACCGATGACGATCGTCCACACGAATCCTATGATGCTGAACATATTGGGTCTCCTTCAGAGACGGGTGACATGTCGATGACCCCAGCGATCATCGCCGGGACACGGTGAGAGCTCCTCACACCCTCTCTCCCAGTGAGACTGCGGAGCCGACGGGAGCCGGCGTCCACATCCCCCTCGGTGACGGGAACCCGTCCCGGCACGGTTTGATTCCCAATCCGCTCCGTCAGCTCATCCCTGCCGACCCTGACCACCGGAGGCACGCCCTCGACGCGACTGGCCTGAGCGCGAGCCGCCGCCCCGTTGGGAGCCACTTCTGCGCCCGCCGTGTCCACCGCGGCCTCCATGGCCGCCCTGCCTGGCGCCACTTTCCTGACCGGCGCCGTGGCCGGCGCCCCGCCCGCCACTGCTGCCACGTCGTTTGGCCCCACGGCCACGACCGCCACGACCGGGCCGGTCACGCCCCGGCTCACCGTGACCCGGCCGCCCGGTGGAGGCTCGCCCGCTGGGGCTACCGCCCTTGACGGCCACGCCCTCGGGCATGTCCTCGAGCTCGACGGCGTCGGCGACCTTCCCCACGAGGGCGGCCACGGCGTCGTCGTCGGGCCGGATGCGCTCGATGTCCGCACGGATCCGGGCCTTTCGGAGCAGGACCTGGACGTCGCGACCCTGCTCGGGAAGGACGAGCGTGATGACGCTCCCGGTGGCTCCGGCGCGGGCGGTGCGCCCGGAGCGGTGCAGGTAGGCCTTGTGCTCGGCGGGCGGGTCGACGTGGACGACGAGTTCGACGCCTGAGACGTCGATGCCGCGGGCGGCGATGTCAGTGGCGACCATGACGTGGACCTGCCCGGTGGAGAAAGCCTTCATGGCGCGTTCGCGAGCGTTCTGGCTCATGTTGCCCTGGAGCTCGACGGCGGGGATGCCTGCCTGGACGAGCTTGCGGGCCAGGCGCCGGGCGAGGTGCTTGGTGCGGGTGAACAGGATGCGCTGCCCCTCCCCGGAGGCCAGCCGACGCACGACGCCGTCCTTGGCGGTCTTGTCCGCCACCATCCAGACGCGGTGGGTCATGGCGTCCACGGGCGAGGTCGAGGGATCCACGGAGTGGTGGAGCGGGTCGTGGAGGAACTCCCTCACCAGCGCGTCCACGCCGTTGTCCAGGGTGGCGGAGAACAGCAGGCGCTGGCCGCGCTGCGGGGTGGCGCGCAGGATGCGGCGGACGTTGGGAAGGAAGCCGAGGTCGGCCATGTGGTCGGCCTCGTCCAGGACGGTGATCTCAACCTCGTCGAGGCTGACGAGCCCCTGGCCCATGAGGTCCAGGAGCCGGCCGGGGCAGGCGACGACGACGTCGACCCCCGCCTTGAGCGCCTTCTCCTGTGGCTTGGCGGAGACACCGCCGAAGATGGTGGCCACATCCATGTCGACGACGCGGGCCAGGGGCTCGATGACCTCGGCGATCTGGAGGGCGAGCTCGCGAGTGGGGGCCAGGACCAGGCCGATGGGGTGGCCGGGGCGGGCCTTGTCCTGCTGTGCCAGGCGCTGGACCAGCGGGAGGCTGAAGGCGAGGGTCTTGCCCGAGCCGGTGCGGCCGCGGCCGAGCACATCACGCCCGGCGAGGGTGTCGGGCAGGGTGGTGGCCTGGATGGGGAAGGGCGCGGTGAAGCCGCGGGCGTCGAGGTCGGCGGCAAGGTCGGAGTCCACGCCGAGGGAGGCGAAGGTGGCCTCCCCGGCGTCCGGGGTCCTTCCGGAGGCGAAGCGGTGGGAGGCGGAGGTGCGGTGTGCGGCCACGAGGGTCCTGTCGGTTGGGACCGGGAGCACGCCGCCGCGCAGATCGCCGGCAGCGTGCGCGTCGGTGCGTGAGGTGCCGGCGTTCGCGGCTCGACGGCGCAGGGCGTCGACTCATGCGACGCGCGTCAGGACCGGGGCACCAGCCAGGCCGGGCGGCTCCCGGACCAGAGCCCCATCCTGCCCGAGTTTCCGCCACATCCCAAGGACGCCGCTCACATGCCTCGGCGGCCGGTCAGAGAACTCCCAGGGCGAGCGCGAGGAGGCTGACCGTCGCCATGGCGACCACGGACAGGATCGTCTCCATCAGCGACCAGGTCTTGAAGGTCTGTCCCATGGTCATCCCGAAGTACTCCTTGACCAGCCAGAAGCCGGCGTCGTTGACGTGGGAGAGGAAGACCGATCCGGCGCCGATCGCCAGGACGAGAAGAGCGACCTCGGTCTGCGGCATGTGAGCGGCCAGCGGCGCCATGATGCCGGCTGCGGTGATGGTGGCGACGGTCGCCGATCCGGTGGCCAGGCGCACGGCGACGGCGACGAGCCACCCGGCCAGGAGAGCGGGCACGGCCGCCTGCTGGATCCAGGCGGCGATGATGTCGGCGATCCCGGAGTCCACGAGGGTCTGCTTGAACCCTCCCCCGGCCCCCACGATAAGCAGGATCCCGGCAATGGGTCCGAGCGAGGCCCCGACCCGTCCGCTGACGTCGTCGGCGCCCAGCCCCAGGCGGAACCCGAAGAGGTACATGGCCGCCAGGACCGTGATCAGCAGGGCGACGATCGGTTTGCCCACGAATAGGGCCGCGTGGACTGCCGGGTTGCTGCTGGTCTTGGGGACGAGGGTCTCGACGACGGTGCGCAGAAGCATGAGTCCCACGGGCAGCAGGACCACCATGATCGAGGTCGCGAAGGCGGGACGCGGCCCCTCGTACTCCCCGTCCGAGACCCCCAGTGGCTCGGGCGCCTCAATCGGCACCCATCTGGCCATGAAGCGGGCCGCAATGGGCCCGGAGATGATGACCGTGGGTACGGCGACCAGCAGCCCCAGCCCGAGGGTGAGCCCTAAGTCGGCCTTGACAGCATTGATGGCGATGAGCGGCCCGGGGTGCGGCGGCACGAGGCCGTGGAGCGCGGACAGGCCGGCCAGGGCGGGCACACCCAGAAGAATGAGCGGCTGATGAGCCCGCCGGGCGACGATCATGACCACGGGGATGAGCAGGACGATGCCGACCTCGAAGAACAGCGGGATGCCGACGACGAAGGCGATAAGCGCCATCGCCCAGGGCAGGCGGGGACCGGGCGTGCGGGCCAGGACAGTGTCGACGATCTGGTCCGCCCCGCCGGAGTCGATGAGGAGACGACCGACGATCGCCCCGAAGGCGATGAGGGTGCCCACGTCACCGATCGTGGTGCCCATTCCCTTGGTGAAGGCGGTGAAGGTGTCGGTCAGCGGGATGCCGGCGACGACGGCCAGGACCGCCGAGCCCAGCGTCAGCGCAAGGAAGGGATGCATCTTGCGCCAGACGATGAGCACGATGATCGTGGCGATGCCGAGCAGAGCGGCCACGATGAGCTGCGCGTGACTGTCCGTGTGGCTCACGGCGTTGGTGGCCGGTAGCGCGCCCTGGAGCGCTGGAAGAGTGAACGTCATTGTCGTCTCCGTTGTCTTCGGCAGGTGGGGTGGGGTGCGGGTTGGTCGTGCGTGCCGGGCTCGGCGCGCTGAGTAGCCTGCGGCCAGTGATGTCCGCCAGCGAGGCCCGACCGTCAGCCGGCGTCGACCGAGGCGTGCTCGAGCGCGGCCAGGATCGCCTCGAAGGTCTCCTCCGGCGTCGCCCGCGAGACCACGGTGACGCCGTCCTCGTCATCGGACAGGGGCTCGAGGGCGGCGAACTGGGACGGCAGCAGGCTCGGGGGCATGAAGTGCCCCTCACGGTGGGCCATGCGCTCCTGGAGTTCCTCGGGTTGGGCGAGCAGGTGGATGAAGAAGACCCGGCCCCGCGCGCCGGAGAGCAGGTCGCGGTAGGAGCACTTGAGCGCGGAGCAGGTGACGATAGTCCTGACACCGTCGGCGGCGCGATCACTCATCCAGTCGCGCATGGACTCCAACCAGGGCCAGCGGTCCTCGTCGGTCAGGGCGATGCCGCGGCTCATCTTGTCGATATTGGTCTCGGGATGGAAGTCGTCGGCCTCGGCGACGGGCCAGCCCAGTGCGTTGTGAAGGTTGAGTGCGGCCGTGGTCTTGCCGCAGCCGGAGACCCCCATGAGGACGAGATGCTCGACGGATCGGCTCATGTCTGCTCCTTGATGACGCCATTGTCGCGAACTAATACGACAAATCTACCTTAAACGTAGTACTTTTAAAAGGGTCAGATAGCATCTCCAGCAGACATCTCGCACCGCCCGTCCGGAAGTCCACCTATGCCCACCACTGATCGACGTCGCGACGTCCTCGACTCCCTCGGGCACGCCATCGTGACCGGGGAGATGGCACCGGGCCACGGCCTGACACTGGAGGCCATTCAGTCCCGTTACGGCGTCTCCCGGACGCTGGCCCGCGACTGCGTTCACACCCTGGAGTCCATCGGCGTCGTCGCCTCGCGACGTCGGGTGGGCATCGTGGTTCAGCCGCACGAGCACTGGTCGGCCCTTGCGCCCGAGCTCGTGCGCTGGCAGCTCGAGGCCGACCCGTACGGCCCCAAGCTCGGCGCCCTGACCGAGCTGCGCACCGCCATCGAGCCGGTCGCCGCAGCAGCGGCCGCCCGCCGAGCCACCGAGGACCAGCGCTCCGGGCTGTTGGCGCTGGCAGCCGCAATCCGATCTCAGGGAGCCACCGGCAACGTCGCCTCCTACCTCGACGACGACATCGCCTTCCACAGCCTCATCCTGGAGGCCAGTCACAACGACGCTTTCAAGGCGCTGACCGGCGTCGTTGCCGAGGTACTCTCCGGGCGGGCCAGGCTGACCGGTCGAGTGCAGATCCCCCAGCCCGAGGCGCTCGAGCTCCACGAGCGGGTTGCCAGCGCTATTGCGGCCGGCGACGCCACGACGGCGGAGTCCTCCATGCGTGACCTCGTCGCCGAGGTGCGCAGCGCCCTGCTCGAGCGCGGCCTGCGCGGCTTCCTCGAGGCTTGACGTCCTCCTCAGTGGCGCGCCGGGTGCGGCGCGCGGCCGTCCGCGCTGGCCAGGGCCACGGCCACCGACACCAGCACGAGCCCGGTGACCTCCCAAGCGCTGGGCAACTGGCCCAGCACCGCCACTCCCACCAGCATCGACGTCGCCGGCATGAGCGAGGACAGGAGCGCGAAGGTATCCGTCCCGAGCCGTTTGAGCACCACTTGATCGAGCCCGTAGGGCACCGCGGTCGACAGCAGCCCGACTCCCAGCACCATCGCCGTCGACCTTACCGACGTCAGGGCATCGGCAGCCGTGCCGACGGCGAAGGGACCGTAGACGAGCGCGCCGAACACCATGCCCACGGCGAGCGAGTCGATCCCGGCCCCGGCCGAGGCCACACGACGCCCCAGAAGGATGTAGCCGGCCCAGGCCGCACCGGCCGCCAGCGCAAGCACGACCCCCGTCCTCTGGCCCGGCTCACCCAGGTCGACGCCGAGCCCGGAGATGGACACGACTCCCAGGAGCGCCAGCACCGCGGCGCAGCGCGGCCGCCACCCGCGCCCCGTGATGGCGGCGACGGCGACCGGCCCGAGGAACTCCAGGGAGACGACCGTCCCCAGTGGAAGCAGTGAGATCGCCGCATAGAAGATGACGTTCATGGTGGCCGTGGCCGTCCCGAAGGCGGCGGCCAGCGCCAGCGCCTTGCGCGTCCAGCTCCGGCGCCAGGGACGTCGGAGAGCCATGAGCACGGCGGCGCCCACCACCAGGCGCCACCAGGCCACCGTCGTCGAGGGCATGAGCGAGAACAGGGAGACGGCCAGGCCCGCACCGAGGTACTGGGAGAAGGCGGAGACGACGAAGACCAGCGGCGCCGGGACCCTTCCCACCACCGCGCTGCCCGCGCCACTCACGCCCGCGCTGTTGCTCAGGTCGCGGGGCGCGCGGGAATCACCGCTCATCACTCCCGTATTGTCACCCGCCCTGCTGCGGCTCCCTCACGCGCCGCCCCTCCACGGTTCCGCCGCGGCGCACCCGGCGCACCCGGCGCGGACGGCGCGGACGGCGGCCGGCCCGGCTACCTGCCCAGGCGGCGCTCCCGACTGGCGAAGTCGCGCAGCGCGCGCAGGAAGTCCACGCGCCGGAAGGCCGGCCAGTTGACCTCGCAGAAGTAGTACTCGGAGTGCACCGACTGCCACAGGAGGAATCCGGAGAGCCGTTGCTCGCCCGAGGTGCGGATGACCAGGTCGGGGTCGGGCTGCCCCTTGGTGTAGAGGTGGTCGGTGATGTCCTCCTCACTGAGCGAGGCGGCGACATCCTCCAGGCTCGCCCCGGCGGCGGCCCGCTCGCGCAGGAGCTCGCGCACGGCGTCGGCGATCTCCTGGCGGCCCCCGTAGCCGACGGCGATGTTCACCTGCATGCGCCGGCCCTCCCCCCGAGGCCTTCCCAACGCCCTCGCCCGCCTCGGCGACCTCGGGCCTGGACTTCGCGACGGCGGCGCGCAGGCGCTCGGCCAGCGGCTCGGGCAGGAGGTCGACGGCGCCGACGAGCCGCAGGCTCCAGCGGCCGGTCTCGGCGAGCTCGTCGACGGCGTGGGCGATGATGTCCAGCAGCGGCGAGAGCTCGGCGGGGTCTCGGGAGAGGTTGTCGGTGCTCAGCAGCCACAGGGTGACGACCTCGACCCCCATCTGCTCGGCCCAGCCGAGGAACTCCTCGATCTTGTCCGCCCCGCGCTTGTGCCCCTGAGCCGCCCCGAACCCCATGGACTTGGCCCAGCGCCGGTTGCCGTCGAGGATGACCCCCACGTGGTGCGGCACCGTGGCCGGGTTGATGCGCGCTGCCAGCCGGCGCTCGTAGATGTCGTAGAGGAGGTTGTTGCCTGCCATGCCGTTTCCTCAGGGATTCCTCGGTGGACTTGTGGGGACGGGGACCCGACGGCGCGGGGCCATATCCAACGGTATCGCGCACCATCGGACCTGCGCTGAGCGAGTCAGTAACAGCCGGGCCAAATCCGGCTATCAGGTTCACCCAGGGTTGCCGGGGCACAACAGAGACACCTATGAATATTCGGCCGCCCCGAAGGCCTCCGCCCACGGGGCGGTCCGTGGAGCGACGTGGCCGGCACGGCTCCCGAGCCAGCTGGGCGCAGCGGAACGCCGCCGGTGCAGCACGGACAGACCGAATGCAGCCCACGTCACACCCTCTCGACATACCCGCACCACATAACCTACGTTGACGTAACCTACGCACCCGTAAGGTATGAGCCGGTCCCAGCCCGGCTCGCGCACCCCCAGAAGGACGCTCACGCCATGTCACCGACATCGTCACCGACACCGCCGGCTCCGCGCCGCAGCGCGTCCACGGGCGCCAAGAGCGTCATCGACGCCGTCAAGCCCAGGCTGCGCGGGTGGATCCACGCCGGTACGGCCCCGCTGGCCCTGGCCGCCTGCATCGTGCTGACCGTCCTGGCCCCGACGGTGGGCCTGACGTGGGCCTGCGCCATCTACCTGACGTGCTCGCTGCTGCTGTTCGCGAACTCCGGCGCCTACCACATCGGCACGGGCCGCTGGCCCGAGAGGGTCGCGGCCACGCTGCGACGGATCGACCACGCGAACATCTACCTGCTCATCGCCGGCACCTACACGCCCCTGTCGGTGGCCCTGCTGCCGACGCGCACAGCGGCCCTGGTCCTGGGCATCGTGTGGGCCGGCGCCGCGATCGGTACGGCCACGAACCTGTTGTGGATGAACGCACCACGCTGGTTCACCACCGCCCTCTACATCATCCTGGGCTGGGTGGCGGTCTGGTTCCTGCCGCAATTCTGGACGGCGGGCGGCCCCGCGATCGTCTGGCTGCTGGTGGCCGGCGGCGTGACCTACACGCTGGGCGCCGTCGTCTACGCCCGCAAGACGCCCGACCCCTCGCCGCGATGGTTCGGCTTCCACGAGATCTTCCACGTGTGCACCGTGGCCGCGTGGGCCTGCCACTGTGTGGCCTGCTTCCTGGCGGTCCTGAGGTAGGTGGGTCGTCAGGTCGCGGCACGCCGACACGCCGTCGGGCGACTATTTTTCCTACCAGTTTTCCTGATAATAGCGCACGACGCCGATCGAGCAGGTCAGCGCCGTTTCATCCACCTCGGGCCACGATCACGGGCCCTCAACATTTCATCACCCCTCTTCAACTATTCAGCGTTCTCTCAGGCCACGGCGTAGAATCGCGCTTCAAACCCGGTTGGCCCTGTGAGGAGCCGCCGGGTGTCGTCGTCGCAAGGTGGCCCCGCAGGCCGCCGGGCGACCAGCACCAGTCATCCAAGGAGGACCCATGTCCGAGCAGTCACAGGGCACCTGGCTCACACAGGAGGCCTACGACCGCCTGTCCGCCGAGCTCGAGCACCGCAAGACGACCGAGCGCAAGGAGATCGCCCAGCGAGTGGAGGCGGCCCGTCAGGAGGGTGACCTGAGAGAGAACGCCGGCTACCACGCGGCCCGCGAGGAGGCGGGGCTCAACGAGGCGCGCATCATCCAGCTCGAGGAGACCCTGGAGAACGCCCAGATCGGCGAGGCGGCCAACGACGGCTCAGTCTCAGCCGGCACAATCGTCACCGCGAAGGTGGCCGGCAAGGAGCAGGTCTTCGCCCTGGGCGGCCAGGAGATCACCGAGGACGTGCCCGACGGCGTCAAGGTCTTCTCCCCCGACGCCCCGCTGGGCCAGGCCCTCATGGGGCACCGCGCGGGCGACACCGTCTCCTACGAGGCCCCCACCGGCCGGGAGATCAAGGCCGAGATCGTCAAGGTCGAGCGGGTCTGATTTTCTTTCCGTCGAGCCGGGCATTTCTCGCGTAGCCCCACAGAATTTCTGTTGGGCACCGCGAGAAATGCCCGGCTCGACGCATCACTCCTTCGTTTCCTCGCGGTCAGTGAAGCGCGGGCGGGAAGAGGGGCCTCGCGCAGTACCGTGTCCTCATGTTCAACGCCCTTCGTCACTCACTCAGCGGATCGGCACCGGCCGGCCGCGAGACGCCGGTCCTGCCCGCCCCCGGAGACCACCCGGTGCTGGGGACGCCCCTGGACGGCCCCTGGCCCGAGGGCAATCGGGTCATCTACCTGGCGGGCGGCTGCTTCTGGGGCGTGGAGCGGATCCTGTGGCGCCAGGACGGCGTCGTCTCGACGTCGGTCGGCTACATGGGCGGTCAGACGCCCAACCCCACGTACCAGGAGGTATGCACCGGGACCACCGGTCACGCCGAGACGGTGCGCGTCGTCTACGACCCAACCGTGTGCGGCGAGGGCGGGGAGACCCTGCTGCGGACCTTCTGGGAGAACCACGACTCCACGCACCTCAACCGCCACGGCAACGACGTCGGCACCCAGTACCGCTCGGCGGTGTGGACGACGACGCCCGCCCAGCACGAGGCGGCCGCGCGGATCCGCGAGGCCTTCCAGGGCGAGCTGACCCGTCTGGGCCTGGGCACCTGCGTGACCACCATCGAGGAGGCCGCGGACGCGCCGGCCGAGTTTGGCGGCCCCTACTACCTGGCTGAGGACTACCACCAGGCCTACCTGCACAAGAACCCGAACGGCTACTGCAACCACGGCCCCAACGGAGTCACCTGCCCGGTCGGCATCACGGACCTGCCCGCCCAGACCGACGTCCTCAACCCCGCCGACACACCATCTTGAGGCGACTGCCACAGCCGTCGTCGGCTGCTTGGCGACAACGCACCGCCAACGGCATTCATGACCCCTCGCCCATCAGTGCGCCTGCTTATCCGCCCCAGCCTTTGAAGGCTGAATCACCAGGGTTTTCACACATTTCCTTGAGATGCTCGCCATCGGCCGCCCGCCCGCACTCCCAGCCTTGAGTGCCTGCGGCCGCCTGACCTGTTTCCCTGCACACCCACAGGAGGCTCAACCCCGATGAGCACCCAGCAGACCAGCACACCGTCAGCGGATCAGATGCCGGACCAGACAGAGTCGGAGACCCACTGGGCCGAGGACTCGGACTTCCAGTGGCGTGCCGCGACCGAGCTGCTCATCGCCCTGGGGGTCCCGCGCTCCACGGCCCGCCTCACCAGCGACCTGCGCACCTCCATCGCCCACTTGGAGGAGGTCGACGCGCGCCTGCCCCGTGATGGCAAGCCCCTGCCGGAGGCTGACCGTCTCACCCGCAACAACGCCGTCGACGACGTCGCCCGGGCCATCCTGCCGCTGGCGCACGCCACCCTGGAGCGGATCCGGGCCGAGGAGCTGCGCATGGAGGTCGTCGGCGTGGACTACGACGCCCTGTGCGACGCCGTCGAGCAGCTCGAGGCCACCTACCGCGCCGGCTGGTGGCGCGCTGCCGAGCGTGAGGGCGCCGACTTCTTCCTGCGCGAGGTCGAGGCCCTCGACCGCCTCAACGTGCCCCCGGTGCGGGCCACCTGGCGCGACGCCGGCAAGATCGTCAGCGTCCTGCGCAAGATGCCTGACTCGACGCTGCGGCGCATGGCCCCGACGACCAACCCTGTGGCGCTGCGCCTCATGGTGCTGTTCGGGCTTCAGACCGGCTACCGCGATGGCCTGTTCGACAAGACCATCTCGATCCCCCGTCTCATCCACACCAAGACCAGTGAGTACCGCAGCGAGTACCGGGCCGGCTCAGCCGCCTAGCGCACGAACTGAACGCTCACTCACCAACAAAAACTTCAGAAACGACCCGGAGCCGCGTCGTTTCTGAAGTTTTTGTTGAAGTTGGCGGGCTCACCAGCGTCGGCCAGTGGGGCTGACTCCGGCGGCGGCCAGTCGCCGCAGCATCTGAGCACCGGCATCACCCCAGGCCTGCGCCCACGTCCAGCGCGCCACCGTCAGGCCCGAGGCCCGCAGCGCGTCCTCCCGGAGCTTCTCACGCCACACGACATCCTCCGGGTCCTGCCCGAAGGAGGCCGACCGGTACTTGACGCGGCCGTCGAACTCCCCGGCCACCTCATGGTCCGGCCAGTAGTAGTCCAGGAAGTAGAGTTCCTGCCCGACCCGCACACTCACCTGCAGCTCCGGCTTGGGAAGACGGTGCTCCCACATGCGGACACGGGACATGGACTCGCCCGGTGACTCGGATCGGCCGTCGGCCAGGCGCACGGCCTGCCGAGCGCGGGGGCCACCACGTGCCGTAGCAGGCAGACGCTCCAGCGCCTCCTCCATGGCTTTCACGGAGCACAGCCCGGTGTGCAGGGCCGCATCCATGGCAACGACTCCCGCCATGAGGCTGCTCCACCGAGCCAGGTCAATGAGTGAGTCCGGCAGCGCCACGGCAAGATGCCTGCCCACCCTGACGACCTCAGTCCCGCGGCGCCAGACGTGGCGCCACAGCAAGGAGGTCCGCACCCGCCCGGGACGCCCATCCACGACCTCCACCCTGCGCAGGACCGTCCCCACCAGCGGCAGCCCGTAGGCGGCAACGGCGGAGGCGCCCGCCAGCACCAGGTCATCGCCGTACTTCCGGTGCGCCGCCTCGAGCAGCAGCTCGTAGCGCTCCGTCCCCGAGGCCGCCTGCCAGGCCGAGCGGGGCGCGTAGACTCCTGCGGCGACTCGCAGCCAGTCGTGGCTGAGGTCCGGACGCGCGCACGCGGCGCCGTCGAGGCCGGTCTCGTTCCACAGGAGCGGGTGCAGGGCCCCGCCGTCGGGCAAGGGCGGGGAGGAGATCGAGGTGGTCATGCACCTATGCTGCCCGCAGCGCCCCGGCACTCATCTGGCGCGCTTTCCCTCCTGTGGAAACAGGAGGCCGATGGCACCGATGTGGACACCTGCACCACGGACCACTTCGACCAAATCTTCACAGATGACCCGGAGCCGCGTCGTTTCTGAAGTTTGTCGAAGTGCGGGAGGCCGGCCGTGAGCCCTCGCCTCGTTGGTCGAAGTGCGGGAGGCCGGCCGTCAGTCCTCGCCCGTCCGGCCTGCCAGCTCGAGCTTGCGGTAGCGGCTGACGGCCGCGCCGACGTCGACCATCCGGGGGCGCACGAGGAAGGCGGGCCGCTCGCGCTCATCGGTCAGGGCGTCCAGGCCCTCGTCGTCGAGCAGGGCCTCGAGGTCGCCCAGGCACTCGCGCAGCGGGGAGGCCCCGTCGAAGCGCTGCTCCAGCAGGGCGCGCAGGGCGTGGGCGATGGCCTCGGCCTGCCCGGGGTCGGTGACGCCGCCGACGTCGGAGATGTCGATGTCCTCCCGGTCCAAGACGAGGGTGGAGGTGCCCTGCGCGCGGGTGCGCACGGGGCCCCGGCGGGTGCGCGGCGGGGCGGGCTCGGGGACGCGCTGCCTGGGCGCGGCGAAGTCCTCCAGCTCGGTCAGGGGCCGGGGCTGGTCGGCCACGACCCGGCGGGCCTGCTCGGTGACATCGCGCAGGTGGTAGGCGTCCATGAGCAGGACCCGGTCGGCCACATCCAGGTAGTCCCCGGAACCGCCCATGACCATGACCGTGGAGACGCCCCGCCGGCGGAACAGCGCGGTGATGCGGTCCACCAGGGGCGTGATGGGCTCGCGGTCAGCGGCCACCAGCTCGCGCATGCGCGAGTCGCGGATGAGCAGGTTCGTGGCGGAGGTGTCCTCGTCCAGCAGGAGCACGGTGGAGCCGGCCTCAACGGCCTCGATGATGGAGGCGGCCTGGGAGGTGGATCCCGAGGCGTTGCGGGTAGTGAAGGAGGCGGTGTCTCGCCTAGCCGGCAGGTGGGAGATGAAGGGGGTCAGGTCGACGCCGGTCACGGCGCGCCCGTCGGCGGCTCGAACCTTGACGGCGTCGGGGACCGTGGCCACGAGCTCGCGCCCGTCCCCGGGCACGTGCGGGTAGACGCCCCGCTCGATGGCGCTCAGCAGCGTGGACTTGCCGTGGTAGCCGCCTCCGACGATGACGCTCACGCCGGCTTCGACGACGGTGCCGCGTACGCGCCCGGCGTGGGGCAGGTCGACCATGGCGGCCATGGAGTCGGGGGCCTGGAGGGGAACACCCCCGTCCAGGGGCTCGTCGCTCACGCCGGAGCGGCGCGGCAGCACGGCGCCGTCGGCGAGGAAGGACACCCAGCCGTTGCGGGCCACCGCCGCGGTCAGGGCCCGGTGGTCCTCGAGGGTGGCGACGTGGTGCACGAGCCGGTCGCCCCGCTCACCGGTGAGGTCCATGGCCTCCTCCAGCTCGCGCACGAGGTCGCGCCCTACGATCCGGGAGGCCTCGTGGCCCTGGATGGAGCGGCCCTGGGCGGGCAGGGCCAGGCGGGCACGGACCTCTAGGACCCAACCGGGTTTCTCTCCCGTCTCGTCCGGGCGCAGGATGATGCTGGAGCGCTCAAGGATCTCCTGGCCCGGAGAGGCGATCGACAGGGCCGTGCCGCGGAATCCGGCATGCAGCTCGCGGGTGAGGAAGTCGCCCACGGCCAGGCGCCGGTCGACGTCGGCCAGCAGGTCGGCCTCATCGAGCAACGCCAGTCCGTGCAGGTCGGTGGGCACGTCCACGTGGATGCGCGTGGGCGGGGCATAGGGGTCGGACTGGACGCGGTCGATGTGCAGGAACCAGCTGGCGGGCGCCCGGTAGCGTCCGACGATCGCCTTGTAGGCGGCGTAGGAGCGCCCGTCGAGGGCGTGGAGGTGGCCGACGAGGTCGGCCAGGAGGCCGTCGCGGGGCTCGTCGTCGTAGACGCGGCGCGGTCGGTCGTGATCGCCGCCCCGGTAGCCGCGCTCTCCTCCCCCGCGGCCGCCTCGGTAGCCGCGGTCACCATCCCGGTAGCCGCGGCCGCCCCGGTAGCCGCGGTCACCATCCCGGTAGCCGCGACCGCCTCGGTAACCGCGGTCGCCGTGTCCGCCCCTGTCGTCCCGGTGGGAACCGCCCCGCTCGCTGCGTTCAGTCATGGTGGAAACCCTACCCATCCACCTGGCCGCACCCTCGTAGCCGCAGCGCAGACGACGTCGCCGCCGGGGGCACCCGCAGGTACCGCCGACGGCGACGTGAAGGACTGAGCCCGAGCGGCCCGGGGCCTGCGCGGCCCCCATTCGCCTCAGCGCAGGGAGGCCAGGGCGTCGGAGTGGGCGACGACGTCGCGCACCATGGCCGGAACCTCCGGGTCGTGGAAGGAGGCCGGCGCGAAGGCACCCTCGGCGAAGTCGGTGTTGAGCGACAGGAACACGTTGGAGGCCACGACCGTGGCGCCCATGCCCTGGAGGATCTGCTGGAGGTGGCTGACGGCGCGGATGCCGACGCTGTAGGAGTAGCCGACCACACCCACGCCCTTGTTGGCCACGGCGCCGGGCTGGAGGAAGTCGATGGCGTTCTTCAGCGCGCCGGGGATGGAGAAGTTGTACTCGGGGGTGACGAAGATCAGGGCGTCGAAGGACTTCAGGGCCGCGTCGAAGGCGGCGCCGGCCGGGTCGCTGGGAACGGCCATGCGAGGAGGGATCTCCTCGGAGAACAGGGGCAGGTTGAAGGAGGCGATGTCGACGAGCTCGGCGTCGACGCCCTCGATCTCGTTGGCCTGGTCGACCACCCACTGGGCGATGGCGCCACCCACACGGTTGGGGCGGACGGAGCCGACGACGACGGCGAGACGGGTCATGATATTTCTCCTGGTCAAGATAGGCCGGGTCGGGGTCAGCGTCAGGCGGAGGCCGCCCTGCGCAACCGCGGTATGCCCGGCCGCGACAAATGATTCGTCAATAACCTTATGGGGGTTCTGACAGAAACAGCGACCCCTTATTGCATGACGCCTGCCACAACGAGCCCCATCTTCCCCGAACCCGCTGGTCAGGACCCAGGAGCCGCATATTTGTCACGGTTCAGCGGGCCAGGAAGAAGCGGAAGGCGGGGTCGGCGGTCTCCTCGTTGTAGGAGTAGCCGAGCCGGTCCATGTGCTCGGTCAGCTCGACGTCGTCGGGCCCGGCCGCGAAGGCGCACAGGATGCGGCCGTAGTCGGCGCCGTCGGTGCGGTAGTGGAACAGCGTGATGTTCCAGCGGGTGCCCAGGACCTCCAGGAAGTGGGCCAGCGCCCCGGGCGACTCGGGGAAGAGGAAGGAGAAGAGGCGCTCGGGTATGCCGTGCGTGGCGCGCCCGCCGATCATGGAGCGCACGTGGACCTTGGCGAGCTCGTCGTCGGTGAGGTCGATGACGTCGTAGCCGGCCTCCTCCAGGTCGGCCACGATCGCGGCGCGCTCCTGATTGCCGGCGATGCGCACGCCCACGAAGATGCGGGCGGGGTCGGTGGCGGCGCGGGAAGCGGAGAGACGGTAGTTGAACTCGGTGACCGAGCGGGCGCCCAGGATGGAGGCGAAGCGCAGGAAGGATCCCTGCTCCTCGGGGATGGTGACGCCGAGGATGGCCTCGCGCTGCTCACCGATCTCGGAGCGCTCGGAGATGTAGCGCAGCTGGTGGAAGTTGAGGTTGGCGCCGGACAGGACGAAGGCCAGGCGCTCACCGGTCAGGTGGTGCTCGGCGGCGTAGCGTTTGAGGCCGGCCAGGGCCAGGGCGCCGGAGGGCTCGGAGATGGCGCGCACGTCGTCGAAGATGTCGCGCACGGCGGCGGAGGTCTCATCGGAGGAGACGGTGACGACGTCGTCGAGCAGGGCCCGGCACATGCGGAAGGTCTCCTCGCCGATGCGGCGCACGGCCACCCCTTCGGCGAACAGGCCCACGTGGTGCAGGGTGATGGGCTCGCCGCCCAGCAGGGCGGCCTTGAGGCAGGCCGACTCCTCGTGCTCGACGCCGATGACCTTGATCCCGGGCATGAGCTGTTTGATGAGGACGGCGACGCCGGCGGCCAGACCGCCGCCGCCCACGGGCACGAAGACGCGGTCGAGGTGGGCGTCCTGCTGGATGAGCTCCAGGCCGATGGTGCCCTGGCCGGCGATGACGCGGGGGTCGTCGAAGGGGGCGATGTAGGAGTGGCCCTCCTCCTCGGACAGGCGCACGGCCTCGGCCTTGGCGGCGTCGAAGTTGTCCCCGTGGAGGCGGACCTCGCCGCCCAGGGCGCGCACGGCGTCGACCTTAATCTGGGGGGTGACGGTGGGCATGACGATGATGGCGCTCATCCCCAGCAGGGCAGCGGAGCGGGCCACGCCCTGGGCGTGGTTGCCGGCCGAGGCGGTCACGACGCCGCGCTCGCGCTCGGCCGGGCCCAGGGAGCGCATGGCGTTGTAGGCGCCGCGGATCTTGAAGGAGTGGACCGACTGAAGGTCCTCGCGCTTGACCTCGACGGTGTTGCCCAGGCGGGCCGACAGGGCGGGCATCTCCTGGAGGGGCGTGTGCTCGGCCGCCTCGTAGACGGGGGCCTTGAGGATCTCCCGCAGGTAGTGGGGGCTGTCCCAGGCCGGGGTTCCGTTGCTGCTGACACTGTCGAGCTCATTCACGGGTGACAGCGTAACGGGCGGGTCACCCTCCGACTCAAGCCGGCCGCGCCGTACCCGCTGTAGGTGAGGCGGAGCGCGCAGCCGTCAGCTCGTCGACGAATCGGGCGATGGGCGGGGCCGCGTCCGACGCCGATATCGCGGCGATAGGCGGATGCGGAGGGAGCCCCGGGATATGGTGGACCTGCACGTCCGCCCCCCTCCTGCCGGACTGCCGACCGCGCGATCAGCGCGCAACCCAGGCCGGCCGCCACCATCTCACGGATGCTGGTCGGGCTGTGCGTCTCGAACTCCACCCGCGGCACCGCCTCGATCGCGCTGAACGCCTCATTCAACAAACGCCGCAGTCCGCTGTCCGAGGATAGGCACACGAACGGTTCGTTCACCACATCGACCAACGCCCCCACCCGACGAGCACTCGACAACGGAGTGATGAGGACCAGCCATTCGTCCGCGATCTCGGTGCGGCGACATCCTTCCTGCTCCCACTGCTCCCCCACGGGGCCGATGACGACGTCGACCCGTCCCCGGCGGAGCTCTTCGAGCAGGTCAGCGATGAGCCCTGTGCGCAGCGAGACCGTGACTCCCGGATACCTCGCCCGGAACCGACTCATCGTGCTCACGAGGTCGAAACCGCCGAGGAGCGACGTCGCAGCCACCCTGACGTGCCCGGCGGACACGGACCGCAATGCGCGCACGGCCCGCTCCCCCTCACCAAGAATCGCCAGCGCTCGACGCACGGAGGGCAGGAACGACTCCCCCGCGGCGCTGAGGGACACCTTCCGAGAGCGATGCAGCAGCGTCACCCCCAGGTCCTGCTCCAACCGCTTGATGTGGGCGGAGACGACCGGCTGAGCCAGATGGAGCTCGGCGGCCGCCCTCGTGAACCCGCCGCACCGCACAATCGCCTCGAATGACCGCAGATGACGCAACTCCATCTCTCCATAGTAAAACGATATGGAAAGCATGTGAATTTAGTCTTGGACATATTGGTTTCCAGGTATTTACCGTTCACATATGACATTCATCAAGTCCGCAGAAACCGCGATCCACCACGTAGGGACCCTGGAAACCTCAGCCCTGGGACTCGGGTGCATGGGCCTGTCCCAGGGATACGGACCAACCGACGACGATGAGTCCCTGGCCGCCATTCACGCGGCCCTCGACTCCGGCATCACGATGCTCGACACCGCGATGAGCTACGGGCAGGGCCACAATGAGGAGATTGTCGGTCGAGCCGTCTCCACCAGCGGCATCGCACGCGACAGCCTTCAGATCGCCACGAAGTTCGGCATTGTCCGGCGCGAGGACGGGGTCCAGCTGGATGCTCATCCCAGCCGCATCGCCGCCTACTGCGACGCGTCGTTGCGCCGGCTGGGAACGGAGACCATCGACCTGTACTACCTGCACCGCGTGGACCCGCAGGTGCCGATCGAGGAATCCGTCGCAGCAATGGCCGACCTGGTCACTCAGGGCAAGGTCCGCCATCTCGGGGTGTCGGAGGTGACGCCCGAGGAGCTCAGGCGCGCCCACGCCGTTCACCCCATCGCAGCAGTGCAGATGGAGTGGTCGCTCATGTGGCGCGAGCCGGAGCTCAGCATCGTGCCCGCCGCCCGGGAGCTCGGGGTCGGCCTGGTGCCGTACAGCCCTCTGGGCCGCGGATTGCTCAGCGGGCGGATCGACGCCGCCACCGTCGCCGATAGCCCCTTCCGGGCGAACGACCCCAGGTTCAACGGCGGTCATCTCAGTGCCAACCTGAATCAGGTCGAGGCCCTGACTCGCCTCGCAGGGTCCTGGGACCTGACAGCCGCCCAGGTCGCCCTCGCCTGGCTGCTGTCGCAGGGCGACGACGTCGTTCCCATCCCAGGAACGCGCAGGCCGGATCGGGTCAGGGAGAACGCCGCCGCCATGTCCTGCCGACTCACCACGGAGGACATGGAGATGCTGAGCGCGGCCGTCCCGGCCGGCGCATGGGAAGGAGACCGCAGGTCCTTCGCCGTTCCCGTCACGGCTCGGCCGACACAGCACCACGGCGAGGGGAAGGGCGCACGGTGACCGTCCGGGCAGTCCGGATTGGTCGCTCACTGGCCTTTTCCCTGAGATGGCGCCGAGAGCGGCGCATTCGCACACGGCGCACGCCCCACGATGTGTCCGCAGAGCGAGCACATCGTCTGGTCACGCCAGCCGGCGGGAATAATCCTGATGGACCGCAAGGTTGGTACGCACACCCTACGGAAAGGAGCCGCCATGTCGCTCCAGCTCTTCGAGCTCGTCCCCGCCACGCCGTCGCGAGAGGCCGCCCAGGCCCTCATCGCCCGGGTCTCCCAGGCCGTTGAGGCCGCCGGCGCCTCCGTCCTGGAGTCGCAGGTGACCGCCAGCCACGAGCGCATCTTCACCGTCGTCGAGCTCGACTCCGACGACGCCACCGCCCTGACCGAGGCCGTGAAGGCCGCCGCGGCCGACGCCGAGGTCACCGGCCCCGACGAGGTCCGCCTCGTGGGCGCCCAGATCGAGGACGTGCGCGCCCTGGCCCGCAAGGCCGACTACCTCGTGGAGTGGGACATTCCCGAGGAGATCTCCATGGAGACCTACCTCGCCCGCAAGAAGGCCAACTCCCCCAAGTACGCCCAGGTCCCGGAGGTGAGCTTCCTGCGCACCTACGTGCGTGAGGACACGGTCAAGTGCCTGTGCTTCTACGACGCCCCCGATGAGGAGGCCGTGGTGCGCGCACGCGAGGCCGTCTCCACACCGATCGACCGGCTCCACGCCCTGGAGGGCTGAGGCGACGACGCACGGCGCGGCCGGCGGCGGACCCATGTGCGGTCCAGCGCCGGCCGCGTTCCTTGTGCCCGACGGCGTCGGCCCTCTCCCCTCACCGCACCCGCTGCTGCACTGTCTCAGCGGTCTCAGCGCCTGGCGCTGCGGGAGGCGGCGACGGCGGTCACCGACAGGACCACGAGGGCGGCGGCGGGCGTGGCCACGGCCCAGGGGGCCCGCTCGATATAGGGCAGAGCATCAGACAGGACCAGTCCCCACTCGGGGGTGGGGCTCTGCGCGCCCAGGCCGAGGAAGCCGAGCCCGGCCAGGGCCAGGGCCTTGCCTGGGAGCCTCAAGGCCGCATGTCGCGCCAGGGGGCCGACAACGGCGGGCACGATCCGGGTCAGGGCGATCCGCACACGCCCCTCCCCCAGGACCGGCGCCAGAAGGACATCGGGTCGCTGACGGTTCTCGGCGACGAGCCCGGCGGCATGGGATGCCAGCGGCGCCCAGCCGACACTGGCCACAGCGATGGCGGCACCCGTTGCACTGGGACCGAATACTCCGGCGATGATGAGCCCGGCCAGGACCGGCGGAGCGGCGTTGGCCACCTCGATGAAACCGGTCGCCGCCCGCGGCACCAGTCCCACCAGCAGCGCGATGACGAAGCACGCCACCGTGACGACGACAGCGCTGCTCACAGTGGACACGGCCCCGTGTGCCACCCGGGCCAGCACGTCGCGTCCCAGAGAGTCGGATCCGAGCGGAAGAGCAACGCTGGGGTCCTGGAGCTTGTCGGCGACCACCGTGTACGGGTCGCGCCCGATCCCCCAGGCAACCATCGCTGCCAGGAGTCCCGCCCCAGATCCCGCGATGACCCGGGCCACCCGTCCGGAGTGGTGCACCGGGGGCGGGGCACTCAAACCTCCGGCGCCGGCCGCCTGCCCCATGAGGAGGCGGCCGGCGACTCCGGCGACGACACCGGCGGTGAGTGCCAGGGCAAGCAGGAGGAGAATCTGAGCCTGAAGCGCCGGGATGTCCTGGGCGGTGGCGGCATCCAGGAGCTCACGGCCGAGTCCCGGGATCGCGAAGATCTTCTCCACGGCGACCGCCCCTCCGGTCAGGGCGACGACGACCAGAGCCATCTGACGGGCCAGGGGCGTCAGTGCGCGACGCAGGACAGCCCCGGCCAAGGCCCGACCCCGGATGCCCGCGGTGGACCAAGTGGCCACCCAGCGTTCGGAGAAGGTGGCCGTAACGGCGTCAGAGACGAGTCCGCCGAGGTAGCCGCCGGTGGGCAGGCCCAGGCTGAGGGCGGGCATGATGACCTTCTCGGGGCTGCCCCATCCGAAGGGCGGCAGGATCCTGAGGTAGACGGCCAGGACGATCATGAGGATCGGGGCAAGGAGGTACTCGGGCAGGGAGATGAGGACCGCGGAGACGACGCCACCGCGGGTCCGGGGGCACCCTCGCAGTCCGTCGCGCAGGGCGGGCAGGACCAGGGCGGTGGCGATGACGAGCCCGACGCCGAGTGCGGCGGCCATGAGGCTCAGGGAGACCCCGAAGGCGTCGACGGCCTCCGGGCCGACGGCGGCCCCCTGAGACCCAGGAGCGCCCCAGGTCACCGCGGGCCAGGCCGGCGAGCCAGTGGCCGATCACATGGATCTCGGGGGCCGCCGTCGATCCCGATGCTCTTACGGATGGACTCCAGGACCTCCGGCGTCGGCTCCCGGTCGGAGGAGGTGGCGCGCAGGATCGTCAGAGCCGGGTCCTTGCCCGACAGCCACGGAAGCATGCCCACCAGGCCGATGAGGCAGACCAGGGCGAGCAGTCGTGAGATACCGGCGACGGCGTCGTGGCCTGTGCGCAGGCGCCCGGCGACCCGGGTGAGCACACCGCTCACTTCTTCACGGTCGTGGCCGAGGTGATGAGGGCACGCTCGCCCGGGTCGCGCTCGGCGCCCGAGACTCCGGAGGCCTCGCCCTGGAGGACCCGCTCGTGGGCGATCGGGATGGCAGCACCGGTGACCAGGATGGCCTGCTCAGCGGCCAGGATGGCCTTGCGCCGCTCCTCTCCGGGATCGATGGCGGCGGCCTTGGAGATGGCGGCGTCCACCGCGGGGTCTGATAGGCCGCTCATGGAGTAGGAGCCGGAGGAGGAGAAGTCGGCGGTCATGTAGGCAACGGCATCGCCGGAGTCCAGGACGGTGGAGCGCGACACGAGGACGGCGTCGAACTTGCCGGCCAGGGCCTCAGACTCGATCTGGTTGTACTCGCGCACGTCCTGGGTGACCTTGAAGCCGACGGCCTCGAGCTGCTGGGCCAGGAGGGGGACCATCTCACCGAGCTCGGGGCGGTCGGTGTAGGAGGCCAGGGTGATGGTGGTTCCATCGGGAACGCTTCCGGCGGCGGTGGAGCCGGGGACCTTGCCGGTGGCCGCCGCACCCGTGGCACCGGGGTAGGTCTCCTTCTTCCAGGCGCGCAGGTCGGCGGCCCAGGGCACGGCCGGTCCCAGGAGTCCGACGGGAGAGTCGGCGTGGCCTTCGAAGACGGTCTTGATGAGTGCGGCCGGATCGACGGCATCGCGGGCGGCGGCGCGCAGGGCCGGGTCGGCGAAGGCGCCGGAGCGGGTGTTGAGGTAGAGGGTGGAGGTGCGCGGTGTCGACACCTCGTGAATAAGATTCTTGTCCACGTTACCTGCCTGGGAGACAGGGACGGCCTCGACGATGTCGGCTGTGTCGGTCCGCAGGGCGGTTCCGCGGGCGGCACCGTCGGGTACGTAGGTGACGTCAATGCCGGGGGCGGCGGCCTTCTTGCCCCAGTACTTGTCGTTGCGCTCCAGGGTGGCGCCGGCCGAACCGTTGGCCTGCTTGAGGATGAAGGCGCCGGTGCCGTGGCCGACGGGATCGATGGCACCGTCGGCGGAGCTCGGGTAGGCGGCCGGGGACAGGATGACGAGCTGGGGGCTGGATACGCGCTGCGGCATGAGGGGGTCGGGGGCCGCGGTGGTCAGGAGGAGGTCCTTGCCGTCGGCCTTCGCGGTGAGGTTGATTCCGTCCAGGACACGCGGCGGCTTGGCGGCGCCGGCAGCGAAGGTCAGGGCGGCGGCCGCATTCTCGGCACTCAGGGCAGTGCCGTCGTGGAAGGTAACGCCCTCACGCAGGGTGAAGCGCCAGGTGGTCTCACCCTCGCGCTTCCAGGCGGTGGCAAGCATCTCCTGGGCGTCGCCGTCGGCAGTGAGCCTGGTGAGGCTTTCGGCGCAGGACCAGCGAACGAGCTTGGAGCCGTCGTTGGTGAGCGGGTTGAGCTTGCTCTCGGGGGCATGGAACATGGCCAGGCGGATGCGGCCGTCGCCGGAGGAGCTGCGCGAGCAGGAGGCGATGGCGGCGGCGCCGGCTCCGATGCCGAGGGCGGTGAGGACCTGGCGGCGGGTGACGGCGGGGGTGCGGAAAGACATAGATGCTCCTTCGGGCCTGTGTCGGGGTGTCATCGGTCGGAGGTATCGGTGGTCGGCAGGGTGGGAACGGCGTCACGCAGGGCGCGGGTAGCCGGGTGGCTGGGATGGGTGAGGATGTGGTGCATGGGGGCGTCCTCGACAATGGCACCGTCATCCATGACCAGAGCGCGCCGGCAGACACGGGCGACGGCGGCCAGGTCGTGCGACACCACCAGCAGGGCTGGGGCGGGCACGGCGCCACGGTCAGTTGGGGCGGGCACGGCGCCACGGTCAGTTGGGGCGGGCTTCTCCGTCGCTGGTGCCGGCTGCGTCGGCTCGCCCCTGTCGTCTGCCTCGCCCGTGTCGTCGCTGTCCGACGTCGGGTCGTCGGCCTCGATGGAGGCGAGCAGGTCGAGGGTCTGGCGGCGCAGGGCCGGGTCCAGCCCGGAGACCGGCTCGTCGAGCAGCAGGTAGCGCGGGTGGAGAGCCAGGGCTCGGGCGATGGAGACCCGTTGCGCCTGCCCACCGGAGATCTCATGCGGCCGGCTCTTCCAGGTCTCGCGCGGGATATCGAGGCTCTCCAGTACCTGCCGAGCCCGGGCCTCAGCCTCATCGCGGTCGCGCACCACGCCCAGGGTGCGCAACGGGGTAGTCACCTGAGCGAGCACCGTGCGGCGCGGGTCGAGCGTAGCGGCGGCATCCTGAGGCACGTACTGCACCGCCCGACGGAAGCCCCGCAGCCCCCGGGCACCGCCCCGGCGCACGGACTCGCCGTCGAGCAGCACCTCGCCCCGGTCCCCCGACCCGGGCGAGTCAAGCAGCAGCAGAGCCCGCAGCAGCGTCGTCTTCCCGCACCCCGAGCGCCCAATCAGCGCTACGTTCTCCCCCCGGCGCCAGGCTCAGGTCCACACCACGCACCGCCACATGATGGTCACCATCGTGCCCCGGGTGGGAGCGCGTCAGACGACGCGCCTCAAGCCCGCTCATGCGGCCGCTCCTACAGCGGCCAGGGCCCCGTCAATGGTCTCCTCGGCGGCGGCGTCGCACATGGCGACGGTGACCGGATGCTCGGGGCGGGCCAGCACCCGTGCTGCGGGGCCGCGCTCGATGACGGCGCCGGCGTGGAGGACGACGACGTTCTCGCAGATGGCGGCGGCGGGCAGGTCGTGGGTAATGAGGAGCAAGGCCGGAGCCTCGGGCAGGCTGGTGAGGGAGGTCAGGAGCTCGAGGATCTCGGCTCGGGCGACGACGTCGAGAGCGGTGGTGGGCTCGTCGGCGATCATGAGGGCGGGCTCGGCGGCCAGGCGAGGGCGAGGCTGATGCGTTGGCGCTGGCCTCCGGAGAGGCGACCGGGCACGCGGTCGGCGAAGGACTCATCGAGTCCGACGGCGTAGAGATAGTCGGTGGCGCGCACGTCGGCCTCGCTCTGGGTGCGTCCGGCGGCCTGGGAGGCCAGGGAGATCTGGCGACCGACTGGGATGAGCGGGTGCAGGGCGGTGGAGTGGTCCTGGGACACCAACGCGATACGGCAGCTGCGGGGGCGCATCGCGGCGGGCAGCCCCAGCAGGTTGACGCCGCTTGCCTGGTCCGCCGGGTCGGAGCTCGCGCGCGAGTCGTGGTCAGGGTCGGCGCCGTCGGGTGCGACGGTCAGGGAGCCGGTGACCTCCAGCCCGGCCGGGAGGGTGCCCGCGAGCGCCGCGCAGGTCAGGGACTTGCCGGCCCCGGAGGCGCCGACGAGCGCGGTCCTGCTGCCGGGCGCGAGGTGCAGGTCGACGTCGTCGACCAGCGTCGTGGCGCCGGAGCGCACCACCAACGATCTGAGAACGATTGTCACATGCAAACTCTAGATGCGAGTGACAACGATTTTCAAATATGCGATGGGTCGGTTGGGGCCAACCTCCCCCCGGTCCGCAGGCCTACTTGACGCCGAGGCGCTTGAGGTCGCGCACGGCCCCCAGGTCGGCGCTGGTGGCGAGCATCGCGTAGGCGCGCAGTGCCGCGGAGACCTTGCGGGGCCGGTCCACGTGCGGGGTCCAGGCGTCCTCGCCGCGGGCCTCCTCCTCGGTGCGGCGACGCTCGATCTCCTCCTCGCTCAGGCGCACGGAGATGGAGCGGCCCGGGATGTCGATGTCGATGATGTCACCACTGCGCACCAGGCCGATGAGTCCGCCGGCCGCCGCCTCCGGGGAGACGTGGCCGATGCTCAGGCCGGAGGTACCCCCGGAGAAGCGCCCGTCGGTGAGCAGGGCGCACTCCTTGCCCAGGTGCATGGACTTGATGTACGTCGTCGGGTAGAGCATCTCCTGCATGCCGGGCCCGCCGCGCGGCCCCTCGTGGCTGATGATGACGACGTCGCCGGACTTCACCTGCTTGCCGAGGATCCCGGCGACGGCGTCCTCCTGGGACTCGAAGACGACGGCGGGCCCGGAGAAGGTCAGGATCGACTCGTCGACGCCGGCGGTCTTGACGATGCAGCCCTTCTCGGCGATGTTGCCGAAGAGAACGGCCAGGCCGCCGTCGGCGGAGTAGGCGTGCTCGATGTCGCGGATGCAGCCGCCTGCGCGGTCGTTGTCGAGCGATTCCCAGCGGGAGGCCTGGGAGAACATCTCGGTGGTGCGCACGCCGGCGGGTGCGGCGAGGTAGCCGGTGCGGATCTCCTCGCTCACCTGGGAGCCGGGGACGCCGTCGGTGCCGGGGCGGGCGATGTCGTAGGCGGCGAGCTCGTCGCCGAGGGTGGAGCGCAGGACGTTGGTGGTGGAGGTCTCCAGCAGGCCGCCGCGGTCGAGCTCGCCGAGGATGCCGAGGATGCCGCCGGCGCGGTGGACGTCCTCGATGTGGTAGAGGTTCGTCGACGGCGCGACCTTGGCCAGGTGGGGGACCTTGCGCGAGAGGCGGTCGATGTCGGCCATGGTGAAGTCGACCTCGGCCTCCTGGGCGGCGGCCAGCAGGTGCAGGACGGTGTTGGTGGAGCCGCCCATGGCGATGTCCAGGCTCATGGCGTTCTCGAAGGCGGCCTTGGTGGCGATGGAGCGCGGTAGGACGGAGTCGTCGTCGTGCTCGTAGTAGGCCCGGGTGATCTCGACGATCTGGTGGCCGACCCGCTTGAAGAGCTCGCCGCGGTCGGCGTGGGTGGCCAGCAGGGTGCCGTTCATGGGCATGGCCAGACCGAGCGCCTCGGTGAGGCAGTTCATGGAGTTGGCGGTGAACATGCCCGAGCAGGAGCCGCAGGTGGGGCAGGCCAGACGCTCGATGGCGCTGATGGTCTCGTCGGAGACGGTGGGGTCGGCGGCGTCCATCATGGCGTCGATGAGGTCGAGCTTGCGGGTGGTGCCGTCGGCGGCGGTCATCTTGCCCGACTCCATGGGGCCGCCGGAGATGAAGATGGCCGGGATGTTGAGGCGCATGGCGGCCATGAGCATGCCCGGGGTGATCTTGTCGCAGTTGGAGATGCACACGAGGGCATCGGCGCAGTGGGCGCTGACCATGTACTCCACGGAGTCGGCGATGAGGTCGCGGCTGGGCAGGGAGTAGAGCATGCCGTCGTGGCCCATGGCGATGCCGTCGTCGACGGCGATCGTGTTGAACTCCTTGGCCAGTCCGCCGGCGGCCTCGATCTCGGAGGCCACGAGGCGCCCGACGTCGCGCAGACCCACGTGGCCGGGGACGAACTGGGTGAAGGAGTTCGCGATGGCGATGATAGGCTTACCGAAGTCCGAGTCCTTGACGCCCGTGGCACGCCACAGAGCACGGGCGCCAGCCATATTGCGGCCGTGGGTGGAGGTAGCGCTGCGGTACTGCGGCATGAGCGGTTCCTTTTCGGGCAGGCGGACTGGAACGGCGTCGCAAGGAGCCGGCCGCAGGGGAATGGCCAGCGCTTCACGACGCCGTGTTGCCACAGCGTATCCCCCACCGGCCCGTCCTGACGCACCGAGATCCGTCCCTGAGACGTGACACCCGCGATAACACTGACCCGGCGCGGTCGCAGGCCACTCCCCCGCATCTGAGACGGCCGTCCTCAACGCCACCCTCACGGCCACTATTTGCGGAACGCTCACCTTGCGTCACTACGTGCACCAGAGCCGATGCCCCTGATGCATCTCACCTGCCGCGGTGGCGACGTTTGGCCCGCTGACGACGTCGGACCCAGGCATCGTCCGCCTCCTGGCGACGGCGTCCGCTCCGGTCACGGGAGGCACGGGTCGCGGTCTCCTCACGGGCAGCGGCCAGGGCGGCTTGCGCGGCGGTGGATGGGCGCGCCCGGGCTGCCTCCTTGGCGGCCTGCCGGGCGGCGCGCTTGGGGTTGGGGCGACGAGACGACGAGCCCACCGACTGGGACGCCGGGACCGCAGGAGACTCTGCGGCGCGGTCAATGAGCTCGCCACTGCGGGCCAAAAAGGAAGTCGTAAAACTCGACGTCGGTGGGCTCGGCACCGAAGACGTACCGCACCGCCCGCACAGTGATCTCCTGACCGATCATGTCACCGCCACGATGACGTTCGTGGTGCTCGAGAACGCCGACCCAGAAGCGGCCGTCGAAGTAGAGGGTGAACTGGGCCGAGATGCTGACGGGGATGCCGGCCTGGTTGTCGGAGACGGACATACGGGCTCCTTCGGGTGCGAGGGATCGCACCCGGCGCAGCAGGAGTCCCCGTGACAACCGCTCAACGGTGTCCCCGAGGTGACGAACGCCTGGTTGTTGCTCGCCCACGACGACAAGGTCTGGGCTGATCCGGGACCTGCGGCCCCGACGGCGTCATCCGGACTTCCTCCGGACCGTGCAGTTCGTGCTACCGGGTATGGCGCAAGCGCGCCGTCTCTAGAGTATCCCAGGTGCCGCAGTCCCAAGCCGTTCAGGCGTAGCTGGCGGTGATCCGGCGCGAGACGCCGTCAAGAGTCATGGTTCCGCCGTGCGGCAGGATCCACTGGGGGCGGGTGTGCCCGAAGGGGACCCCGACGCAGATGACCGCCTCGGGGTTGTAGCGCCCGACGGTCTCGATGACGACGTCGCGCTGCTCCGCTCGGAAGCGGGCCCTGGCCGGGGCGTCCCGGCGGTCCTCCAGCGAGGAGGCGGGTGGGCGGGCCACGAGGACCGCGTCGACAGCGGCCAGCAGCCCGCGCTCGCCCATGGCGCGCAGGACCCGCCCCACCTCGGAGGCTGACGGGAGCATCTCGGAGGTCTCGATGAGCATGACGGCGGCGTCCAGGGCGTGGGGGTCGGCCGGGAACCGGCCGGCGGTCAGCACCCACTGGAGCACCTCGAGGCAGCCTCCCCAGGCGGGGCCGGTCACCGAGCGGGACGGCCCCGCCCAGGTCCAGGGCTCGGTGGCCTCGCGCTCGCCGAACTCGGTGAGGGCGCGGGGGTCGAGCCAGTCGTGCCCCAGGTCCTCGGACTCTCCCGGCTCGGTGATCTCCAGCTCGCCCCCGGTCAGCAGCGCCGCCCGCAGCGAGTCGAGGTGGATCGGGTCGACGTTCGGGCCCGGACCGACGTGGATCTGGGTGGAGCCGCCGTGGAAGCTGGCGATACCCAGCGACCACAGCCACTGGTGGAGGTTCGTGTTGTCGCTGTACCCGAGGAAGGGCTTGGGATCGGACAGCGCCGCGGCGCCGTCGAGGTGAGGGATGACCGTGATCTGGTCATCGCCGCCCACGGTCGCCAGGATCGCGCGGATGCTTGGGTCGGCAAAGGCGGCGTTGAGGTCGCGGGCGCGCTCCTCGGGCGAGGCGCCGAGCCGTCTCGTGGTCGGGTACTCCACGGGGACCAGGCCGGTGAGGGCCTCGAGCCTGGCCATGGCCTGCTCGTGAACCGCCGGGGCGAAGCCGGGGGCCGCCAGGGACGGAGACAGGATCGCGACGCGGTCACCGGGCTGGGCCTTGGGCGGAAGCAGCATCATCGCGCCTGCTTACATGACGCCCAGGATCTCGGTGACGAAGACGAGGGTGTCGCCGCCGCGGATGCCGGCCTGCGGGACACCGCGGTCGCCATAGCCGAGCTCGGAGGGGATGGACAGCAGAAGGCGCGAGCCGACGCGCTGGCCCACGAGGCCGTCGTCCCAGCCGCGGATGACCATGCCGACGCCGACCTGGAAGTTCAGCGGCTGGCCGCGGTCGTAGGAGTTGTCGAAGACGTCGCCGCCCCAGATCTGGCCCAGGTAGTTGGCCACGATCGTGTCGCCGGCCTCGACCACCTGGCCGTCGCCGGCGTCGAGCACCTGGACCTGCAGGCCCTCGGGGGCCTCGGGGCCGGGGAAGGTGAGCGTGGGCTTGGTGCCCTTGGGGCCTTCGACGGAGGGCATGTTGATGTTGATCATACGGCGAGCCTACGTGAGGCCCGCGGTCCGGCGCCGTAGCGGACCTCGGCCCAGCGCGAACTCGCCACACGGGCCGAGCGGGACCGTGGCGTCCCGGAGCGCGCCGAGGCAACCACGGCGGGGCACTCGGCGGGCGAACACCCGGACATGCGGCGGGGCCGGGACGCAGGTGATGCGTCCCGGCCCCGGCCGAGGTGGTGGAGCGGGCCCAGACCGGATCCGAGCCGATCCCGGGTCCTCGCGGTCAGTCGCGGAAGTAGCTCAGCAGGCGCAGGAACTCCACGTAGAGCCACACGATGGTGAGGACCAGGCCGAAGGCCCCCGCCCAGGCGTAGCGCCGGGGCAACCCGTTGCGCACCCCGTTCTCAATGGACTCGAAGTCGATCGCCAGGAAGAAGGAGGCCAGGATGACCGCAAGAATCCCGAGCGGGACGCCCAGCGGGATCCCCATGATGGTCATGGAGCGCAGTCCCCAGGCCCCGCCGACCACACCGGTCATCGACAGGCCGAGGTTGATGAGGCAGAAGACCCCGTAACCGAGCGTGGCCACGACCACCACCCGGCGGAACCGCCCCTGGACCCGGAAGCCACCGTAGGAGTAGGCGGCGAGCATGGCGCCGAAAGTGGCCAGCGTCGCCAGGACGGCCTGGACGACGATGCCCTCGTAGCGGGCCTCCATGAAGCCGGAGAAGCCGCCGAGCAGGAGACCCTCGAAGGCCGCGTAGGCCAGGATGAGGGCCGGGGAGGGCTCCCGCTTGAAGGCGTTGACCAGTCCCAGGGCCAGGCTGCCGATGAGGCCTACAAACATCGCCATGACGCCCAGCCCGAGGGTCGTCTCATCGATGCTGGTCACCAGGTTCCAAGAGATGGCACCCGTGCCCAGGATGATGGCGAACATGCCGGCGGTGCGGATGATGACGTCGTCGTAGGTCATACGGCGCATGTCCGCGTTGGTGGCCGACGGCGCCTGGTACTGGGCCTCCAGGCCGGCCATCTGCTCGGGGCTCACCTGGCCGTAGCCGGCGGTCTGGCCGTACTGGTTGGCGCTCTGACCGTACTGACCGTACTGGCCGTACTGCTGCCCGTAGCCGGTGGCCTCCTGCCCGTACTGGTTGGGCTGCTGCCCATACTGTCCGGCCTGGTAGCCCGGCATCGTGGGGTAGCCGTTGGGCGTCTGGGTCGGAGCCGACCCTGCCACCCGGCCGCCTTCCTGGAAGGCGGCGCTGCGGCTGAAGAAGGGGTTGGACATGATCCTCTCATCCTCTCTGAGGGGTCTGGGGCGAACGGCCCGGAGGGCGCCCGCTCGCAGCCCGGCCGACCGACGAGGGCCGCTACCGGGAACTGGGCTCATTATGCGCATCCCCGGTACGGTGAAGGAAACCCCTTTCCCTGACGACGTAGCACTCAATTCAGGGGAGAGGTACCCATGCGCTCGGCAGGAGTCGGCAGCCCTTGTAATCCCCCTGGCCCCTTTCTCCGACTTTCTTCGACCGATCGGTTCTCATCCTCCAGGATGACCCGCCTACGCCTGGCGGCCCGGCCTCGGTTCGGCCCGGGTTCGTCACCACGGCCGATTCGCCGCCGGCGGCAGCGTTCCCTAGGCTGGAGCCATCCGGTTGAACTCCGGGAAAACCCGCTCCGGTCAACCACTCGCCGTCCAACCCACCTCCAGCAAACCACCGAGCCACTTGGATCCCTAGGCCCGGCCCTCACATCCCGAACCACCCCCGCCCGCCTCCCCAGAGGCCTACGTCGAAGAGAGAACATCATGATCGAGGGCAGTCAATCTCACCAAGCGCTACGGTCACAAGACCGCGGTGGACAACATCTCCTTCACCGTGGAGCCCGGCACGGTGACCGGTTTCCTGGGCCCCAACGGGGCCGGTAAGTCCACCACGATGCGCATGATCATGGGCCTGGACAAGCCCACCAGCGGCAAGGTCACCGTCAACGGGCACCCCTACCGCGACCTGTCCGCTCCCCTGTGCGAGGTCGGCGCCCTGCTGGACGCCAAGGGCCTGCACGGTTCGCGCAACGCCCGCAACCACCTGCGCCAGCTGGCCGCCTCCAACGGCATCCCGACCAAGCGGGTCGACGAGGTCCTGGAGATCACCGGCCTGACCTCGGTGGCCAAGAAGCGCGTCAAGGGCTTCTCCCTGGGCATGGGCCAGCGCCTGGGCATCGCCGCCGCCCTCCTGGGCGACCCCGGCGTGCTCCTGTTCGACGAGCCCGTCAACGGCCTGGACCCCGAGGGCGTCAAGTGGGTGCGCGAGACCTGCCGCCGCCTGGCCGGCGAGGGCCGCACCGTCTTCATCTCCTCCCACCTCATGAGCGAGATGGCCCAGACCGCCGACCAGCTCCTGGTCATCGGCCGCGGCCGCATCCTGTCGGCCGGACCGGTCGACGACGTCATCGCCTCGGCCACCACCGACCGCGTGCGCGTGGCCTCCCCCCAGGCCACCCAGCTCGCCGAGCTCATGGCCGCTCGCAACCTGGCCGCCCGTCCCGTGGGCCCCAGCGTCCTGGAGACCACCGCCACCACCGCCGCCGCCATCGGCGAGCTCGCCGCGCAGGGCGGCATCGTCCTGCACGAGCTCACCACCATTCACGCCAGCCTCGAAGAGGCCTACCTGACCCTGACCAGCGACTCCGTGGAGTACCGCACCGACCCCGCCCACCAGCTGGCGCCACAGCCGTTGGACCAGGCCGCCCGGCAGAGCCGGCCCCAGCCCTGAGGGTCACGCCGGCTCACGCTCCAGGTGAGCCACCGGCTCATCGTGTACCCGCCTCCTCACGTTCATCTCGCACCAGAAAGCCCTGTCATGACTGCCAACGCCCCAGCACACGCCTCCGCCCGCCCCGCCTTCCAGACACCCGCCAACGCCGCCAGCAACGTCATCCCCCGCCCCACGAGCCTGCGCGTGCAGGGGCCGCCAGACCATCCTGCGCTCCGTGCGCGCCGAGTGGATCAAGTTCTGGACCCTGCGCTCTACCTGGATCACCTCCTTCATCACCATCGCCCTGACCGTTCTGTTCGGCGCCGGCCTCGCCGCCGCTTTCGGACAGTCCGAGCAGCACCAGGACATGGCCAAGAACTTGATCACCTCCGGTCTGACATTCGGACAGATCGTCGTCGCGGTCCTGGGAGCCCTCATCATCACCGGCGAGTACTCCTCCGGGCAGATCCGCTCCTCCCTGGCCGCCTCCCCCAGACGCGGACGGCTCCTGGTGTCCAAGGCCGTGGTTCTCACGATCGTCGCCTTCATTCTGGGATCGGTGTCCGTCTTCCTGTCCTGGGCGATCTCCAAGCCCTTCCTCGGCGAGCACGCCGGCTCCCTGACCGACTCGCACTACGCCGGCCACATCTGGGGCTCGGGTCTGGTCTTCGTCGGCATCGCCCTCATGGCCCTGGGCATCGGCTTCCTGCTGCGTTCCACCGCCGGCACCATCACCGTGATCGTCTCCATCCTGTTCATCATCTCCACGCCTCTCCAGGTCGCGGCCGGCAAGTGGGAGTGGATCAACAAGATCATCGGCTGCCTGCCCAGCACCGTCTCCGAGGCCGTCTCCGACCCGTTCCAGCGCACCACCGAGTGGGGTGGGCAGGGCGCCCAGTTCCTCAGCCACGGTCAGGCCGTCGCGGTCTTCGCCGCCTGGGCGATCATCCCGCTCATCGCCGCCTGGTTCGTCTTCTCCCGGCGCGACGCCTGAGCCGGCACCCCGCCGAAACCGTCCGGAGGTCTTGACCCATGTCAGTCCCCACGCCTCCTGCCTCAGCCCCTTCACCCACCTCGCCTCGGGAGAACTCCGGTTCTCCCGAGGCGGGGACGTCGTTCCGCTCGATCCTGGCCAACCCCGCCCTCCTGCGGGCCATGGTCCGTTCCCTGCCGACGGCAACCTCACCCAATCCCTCGGCCCCCGTCTCCAACGACGAGCAGGCAGCCCGCCGCCCCCGATCCCACCGGTTCCGGTCATCACAGCCGCACAAGTCGACGTCGATCACGACCCCGTGGAATGACACACTGAGTCCTATGTCCAGCCAGCTGCCCATCCTTCAGCCCGGCCGTCCCACCACTGACATGTCCGCAGACATCGACCCGGACCTTCAGTCGGAGCCCGCCACCCGGGGGCTGCTGCGTGCGATCAGGAAGTGGTACCACCGTCACCTGGCGATTGCGGACGCGCTCATCGCCGGCGGGGTCGTTCTGCTGAACCTGCTGATGATGTTCCTGAACTCAAAGGGGCCGGACGCCGACCCCAACGCCACTCTGCATCTGCCGATCACACTCTCCGCGCTGGGGCTCGGTGGAGCCGCACTCGCACTGCGACGGCGTTGTCCCTTGTGGGTGTGGGCCGCCTTGCTGCTCATTCCTGAGATCTACCTCTTGACACAGAAGTACGCCCTTCACCTGGAAGCGCAGCAGCGTATCTCCATGTCATTCGGCATGATCTTGATTCCCGCACTGGCCATGCCGATCTGCCTGGGCACCCTCGCCTCGCATCGCCGGGCTTCTGTCGCCTGGACAGCGTGGGCCGTCAACCTCATCGTCTCCACCTGCGACAGCTTCCTCCTGGACCCGTCCTATTCCTTCATGCAGTTCGGGCAAAACATACTCATCGCGGGCCTCGTGACGGCCGTTGGTGTCCTCGTGGGTGTCAACACCCGTTCTATCCGCCTGCGTATCAAGGCCCTGGAGGCCCGTTCGGCCCGGATGGCACTGGCCCGCGAGCAGGGTGCGCTGCTGGCGGCCGCCGAGGAGCGCAGCCGCATCGCCCGGGAGATGCACGACGTCGTCGCCCATTCCCTGGCCGTCATGATCACCATGGCCGACGGCGCCGCCGCCACCGTAGAGCGGAACCCGGCCGTCGCCAAGCAGGCCATGGAGACCCTGGCCGAGGCCGGACGCAGCGCCCTGGCCGACACCCGTCGCCTGGTGGGGGTCCTGCGAGAGGACCCGTCGGTCGCCGCCGGCCCGGCCGGCTCACCGGGCCCCGCCGCCTCAGCGGGCTCAGGGCAGTCCGCATCATCTCCCGACTACGTCCCGCAGACGCCGTCGGCACCTCCCGCTGAGGCCGTCTCCCCGGAGTCGTCCGCAGCTCCCGCGCACCTCACCTCCGCACGTCGCTCCCGCTGGAGCTTCGGGAGAAAGACAACGGCTTCAGAGCTGTCGGCACCCTCGGCGGCCTCTGCGCCGTCGGCCCACAGCCACGAGGTCCGCGACGTACCGGTCCCCGAGTTCGCTCCACTGGGCACGGTGGCGCCGGTCGAGCCCAGCGCCCCCATCGCCAGCCTGCGCCAACAGGCCACCGACAGCGGGACCGACCACTCCCGGGGCGACCTGCCCCTGGCACCGGCCCCCGAGCAGGCCGACATCACCGAGCTGGTCAAGCGCTTCAAGGCGGCGGGCGTGCCCGTCAACTACCGGTGGGTCGGCGCCGCCCTCCCGGCGGACAAGGCACTCCAGCTCACGGTGTTCCGCATTGCCCAGGAGGCACTGACCAACGTGCTGCGCTACGCACCGACGACGCCGGCCGTCAGCGTCGACGTCGAACGGCACATCGGCACCGTGGTCCTGATTGTGGACAACGATGCCGCCCCCGGCACTCGCCCGATGCACGGATCCGGCAAGGGAATCATCGGCATGCGGGAGCGTGCATCGGTCTATGGTGGGACCGTACAGGCCGGCCCGACACCCACGGGCTGGCAAGTCCGCGCAGTCCTACGCTGGGATGAGCATGACGAAGGGACTTCCTCGTGGCAGACGCCCCTGTGAGTAACGACCACTCCCTCCAGCCCGAGGTCGAACGGCCCGGCGAGGTCAGAGGCCCGATCAGCGTCGTGCTCGCGGACGACCAGGCCCTCATGCGGATGGGCTTCCGCATGGTGCTGGAGGCCGAGGACGACATCAACGTCGTCGGCGAGGCATCCGACGGCACGGCCGCCCTGGCCCAGGCCAAGGCCCTGCACCCCGACGTTATCCTCATGGACGTGCGCATGCCGGGGATGAACGGCATCGAGGCCACCGAGCTCATCGCCCGGGAGTGCCCGGGCACGCGCGTGCTCATCCTGACCACCTTCGACCTGGACGAGTACGCCTTCGCCGGGCTGCGCGCCGGGGCATCGGGGTTCCTGCTCAAGGACACCCGCCCCACCGAGCTCGCCGAGGCGATCCGCACAGTGGCCTCCGGGGAGGCGGTCGTCTCGCCGCGCATCACCCAGCGGATGCTGGAGATGTTCGCCTCCTCGCTGCCGAACTCGGGCCATCCGGTCCAGGCCTCGGACCCACGAATCGACTCCCTGACCCCGCGTGAGAAGGAGATCCTGGTGCTCATGAGCCAGGGCATGTCGAATGCGGAGATCGCGGACCGCCTCGTCGTGTCGGCCACCACCGTCAAGACCCATGTGGGCAATGTGCTCGCCAAGCTCGACGTGCGCGACCGAGTCCAGGCCGTCGTCGTCGCCTACGAGACCGGCCTCATGGCCTGAGCCCGGGCAACATCGTTGGGACGGCCGCCGACGGGTCGGGCGGGATAGGCGCTCTCGGCAGCCATCCACGCTGCTCGTTCCTCACGGCGCTCCAGCCCGACCCGTTCACGCCTTCGAGCGTCCATCCCGCCCGCCCCTGATTGAACAGCCTTGTGTCAACGAGGAGCGTGGAGGCGCTGCTGGGCGTCGTCGAAGCCCAGTGTGACAACCTGCTCGACGACGTCGGCGGCCTGCTCCAGGGTGACGCAGAGGTCGGCGCGCTCGCGGCCGGGGAAGTCGGACAGGACGAAGTCGGAGGGGTCCTGGCGGCCCGGTGGGCGGCCAATGCCCACGCGCAGGCGCGCGTAGTCCTTGGTGGAGATGGACTTGCTGATGGAGCGCAGGCCGTTGTGGCCGCCCTCGCCGCCACCGCGCTTGAGTCGCAGCTGGTGGGCGGGCAGGTCGAGCTCATCGTGGATGACGAGCAGGCGGGTCGCGGGGTCGATGCCGTAGTAGGAGACGAGCCCGGCCACGGGCCCGCCGGAGAGGTTCATGAGCACCGAGGGCTCGGCCAGGATGACGCGGGGGCCAGGGGCGCCGCCGGGCATGAGTCCCAGGCGTCCCTCGGCCACGCGGGCGCGGGCCTTCTTGTGGTTGGAGAACCGGGACCCGGTGCGCTCGGCCAGGACGTCGAGCACCATGTAGCCGACGTTGTGGCGGTTGCGGGCGTACCGGGTCCCGGGGTTCCCCAGCCCGACGACGAGCCAGGGCTCACTCATGCGGCCCGCCCCGGCGTGGGACGGGCGCAGGCCGGCGCGTCGTCACGGCTGTTCATGCGGGTCACGCGCGATTCACTCGGCCGCGTCCTCGGCGTCACCCTCGGCGGGGACGACCTCGGGGACCTCGGAGGCGACGGCGTGCTCGTTGGCCACGTTGACCACGGCGGTCTCGGCGTCGGAGACGGCCTCCAGGCCCTCTGGCAGGGTGATGTCCGCGATGGTGAGGACGGTACCGGCGGCGACGCCGGTGATGTCGACCTCGATGGCCTCGGGGACGGAGACGGCCGGGGCGGAGACCATGATGGTGGCGGCCTCGATCATGTGCATGGTGCCGGGGTCGGCGGTGCCGATGACGGTGACCGGAACCTCGACATCGACGCGCTCGTTGCGGTTCACCAGGAGGAAGTCGACGTGCTGCACGCCGGGGCGGATGGGGTGGCGCTGCACGTCCTTGGCCAGGGCCAGAAGGGTCTCACCGCCGTCGATGTCCAGCTCGACCAGGGCGTTGTCGTTGCTGCGCAGGGCCAGGCGGGTGGCGTGCTCCTCAAGCAGGAGGTGGCGGGGCTCGGTGCCGTGTCCGTAGACGACGACGGGAACCCGGCCGGCGCGGCGGGCCTGGCGGGCGGAGCCCTTGCCGAACTCGGTGCGGTCCTGGGCCTTGAGGATGATGGCGTTGTTGGCCATGAGGCTCTCCTTGCGGATGAAGCGGGGCCCGGTGCCCCGCGGCTGATGGTGGTCCGGCTGGGCGCAACGACGCGCAGTACCGCCAGGTACCACCACGTCGATCACGGATGCGCGCCTTCTCAAGACGCGTCCCTCGCCGGGGCAACGTGGGCAAGAATACGGCATGGGCACGCCGCGCGAACAGCCGCGCTCCCGGTGAGGCGCCCCACCCGGCGGCAGCGACAGGCGGGGCAGGTCAGCTGGGAGACGCGCTGAGGTGAGTTAGCGCGGTGACGTCTTGACGATCAGCTGCTCCTCGCGGAGCGTGGCCACAGCCTGTACAGGGGCCTTCACAGCACTTTCACGCGCTTCCTGCGCCGCTTACGAACGCGCTCCCCGTGGTCACGAGCGCAGCGGTGAGCTTACGCATGGCGGAGGAAGCGGAGTCACTGGCGGTCGGCCCAAGGGCGGTGAGGCTGGCCATCAGAGCGGCGATCTCCGGGAGATCCAACTCAACAGGTCCAGGCGGGCCAGCGTGCTCGATGGTGGCGCCACCGCCTCGGCCGGGGGTCACGGTGATCGGCACGCCGGAGTGGCGCAGCCGTTCCAGGTCGCGGGCAATGGTCCGCTCGGTCACGTCCAGGTCGGTGGCGAGACGGCCGAGGGTGAGCCGCTTCGAGCTGGCATGCAGTCGCTCGATGAGGTGCTGCTGACGCTCCACCCGCCGCAGGGTCAGGTGGGCGTCACGTGAAGCCGCGGACGCCTGGCCACGGGGTGGATTCATGGCCTCAGCGTAACGACGACACCGGATTGTCCGGGTTGGTGCGTAACGTTGAGGACATGACTCACAACGCCATCGCAGAGCAGTTCTTCAATTCCTACACCCGTGCTCTGCTCGACCGAAACGCCGAGGCCATCGCCGAGCACTACGCCGTGCCCGCGCTGATCGAGTTCCCCGAGCATCCCATCGCAGTCTCCAGCGCCTCACAGACCGAGCAGTTCTTCGCCGGAGCATTCAGCCAGTACGAGGGTGTCACCACTACCCACGCAGCAGTCAAGGTCGTCGCCAGCACCGGGCACAGCATCTGGGTCGATGTCACCTGGACCCACAGCCCCAGCAGGCAGGAAGAGCGCTTCCTCTACCAACTCGTCCGCGACAGTGAGAGCTGGAAAATCGCCGTTCTGACCCCGCTGGACACCTGACGCCCCGACTGCGACACACCGACCAGGTCTGGCCCTGGCCGACCGGGTCCGGGATGAGGAGCGCGATCTGGAGGCGGCCTTCTTCGCCCGTGGGGCAGAGTTCTTCATGCAGCCCGGCAACCCGCTCAAGGCACCGACTCGCCGAAGGTTCGTCTCCTCTCTTCAACGCTGCTTCGCGCTGGAGCCCGAGCCGGTTCCTTTCGAGAGAGGGTTCCTGCCCGCCTATGAGCTGGTGGATGCGGGCGCCACAAAGCCTCCGAAGAGCACCTGGGTCGTCTTCGGCGGATTCGACTCCTACATCGAGGAGACTTTCACGGTTCTGGCCGCGGTGGCGCAGCGCGGCCGGAGGGTCATCGCCTTTGAGGGCCCGGGGCAGGGCGGCGCCCTGGAGGCCGATCTGGAAGCGGACACAGTGCCCGGGAGAAGCGAGAGGCTCACCATGCGCGCCGACTGGGCGGCGCCTGTCTCGGCGGTCCTGAACCACTTCGACGTCGAGGAGGCCACGCTCGTCGGCATGTCGCTGGGAGGCGGGCTCGTCATGCGCGCCGCTGCCGGAGAGCCGCGGGCCCGGCGCGTCGTCGCCTTCGATGTGCTCGATGACTTCCTGGAGGTCCTCGTCTCTCAGTCACTTCCGCCGACTCTGGCGCGCGGTGCCGGGCGGTCCCTCACACACCTTAATCCCCTCATCGCCCGGACTCCCACAAGGGTTCTCAACCGGGCACTGACCGAGCAGGCCCGCGGCAGCCCGGTGACCTGGTGGGGCATGTGGCAGGGATACACGTGACGGGGACGCACTCCCCGGCCGAGTTCCTGCGCGCTGCGGCAGCCTTCTCCACGGCCGACGTCTCCCCCAAGGTCACCGGGGACGTGCTGCTCATGCAGGGCGCCGAGGACGAGTTCGTGCCGCTCCACCAGATGGTTCGTCAGGCCGAGCGTCTCACCGCCGCCCGCTCGGTGACCACTCGCACCTTCACCCGGGCCGAGAACGCGGCGAGCCACTGCCAGACCGGCAACACCGGCCTCATGGCCCGCACGATCCTGGCCTGGGAGGAGGGGCTGTGAGGCACCGACGGCTCCACGCGGTCGTACCTTAAGGAGCGCGTTCGTACCCTCTACCCCTCGAACGCGCGACCTACCCTACGAACTCACGGGCACGCAGCATCGTTCAGGCCTTCAGAAGCCCCAGGCAGCGGCGCACGTCCTGGATCGGCAGCTGGCCGGGGGCGGAGGCCTGGGTCTCCCCTTGCTCGTCGGAGACGACGGCGAAGGTCAGTGCCGTCCCGAAGGCCGGCGCCACACGACTGACGGCACCGAGCGCCCCCATGGACATGGCGGCCACGGGCACGCCCAGGCCCGTCCCTTCCCCCGGGTCCGCCGTGGCCCGAGCGCACACGCCCAGGAGGCGGGCGACGTCGTCGGCACTCGTGGGCCACACGGCGATCTTGGCCAGGTCCGCACCCTCATTGACCATGCGGGCCAGGACCTCCTCCAGGACATCGTCGGCGGGGGTGGCCTCGAAGTCGTGGAAGGAGGCGACGACGTCGATGCCCAGTCCGTGGGCCTGCTCGGAGACCCCCGGCAGGCAGCCGCGCTGGACCTCGACGTCGATGGCGGCCGGACGGCGCTCAGGCGCCCAGGTGGACAGGTCGTCGAGCACGGCGCCGAGGACGGCACCGTAGCCGGCATCGTCCAGGTGGGCTCGGCCGCCCTCGGTCGCGGTGCGGCAGGTGAGCAGGAGGGGGACGCCGTCGACGACGTCGACCATGCGGCGCAGGCACTCCAGGACCTGGGCGGCGGCCGTGACCACGACCATCGGGTCGGGAGCGGGTGACTCCGCACCGGAGGCCTCGGCAAAGGCGACCAGGGCGTCGGCCTCCTCGAGCAGGTCGACGCGCAGCTCGAGGACGTCGGCGCCGGCTTCGATGGCGCGGCGGGCCTGGATCCGCGCTCGGGCGGCGGTCGGCCCGGTCAGGGAGACGGCGACCGCGGGCAGATCCCCGGAGCCGCTGGTGATGGCGCACCCTCCCCGGGGCAGAGAGGTCCCCGCACTCACGCCTCGTCTCCTTCCGGGGCTGCCTGCGCGGGCACGAGCGACAGGGCGATGCCGTCGAGGATGTCGTAGAGGCTGGTGGTGACCCGTTTCAGCGGGCGCCCGGCAGCGGCGGTCCGCTCCACCACGCGGGTGACGACCTCGCTCCACACGAGGGCGCCGGCGGCGATGACGTCGCGGCGCCCGGGGGCGAGGTAGCCCCAGGAGGCGCGCTGCTCGGCGGTGGAGTGGACGATCGCCTCGCAGGAGGACAGGACGGCGTCGGGGCTCAGCTCGGCACCGTTCAGGGCCTGCGGGTCGAAGGCCTGAAGGCCCAGGGCGTGGGCGGTGACGGTGGTGATGGTGCCGGCCAGTCCGACCAGCTGCCCGGGGGCGGACAGGTCGACGACCCGTTCGGCGTCGTCCAGGAGGCCGCGCACCTCGGCGCGGGCGGCGGCCTCGGTCTCAGGGGTGACGCCGCCGGTCAGGAACCGTTCGGTGATGCGCACGCTGCCGGTGTCCAGACTGATGGCGGCGCTGGGGGCGTCCACGCCCAGGACCAGCTCGGTCGAGCCGCCCCCGAGGTCGACGACGAGGCGCGGCGTCTGCGCGCACTCGCTCCCCTCCCGCACTCCTGAGTCCTCTCCCCCGCGGGCTCCCAGGAGCGATCCGCTGAAGGACAGACGAGCCTCCTCCTGGCCACTGACGACCTCTGGCTCCACGCCCAGCAGCCGGCGCACACCGGTCACGAAGTCCTCCCGGTTGCGGGCGTCACGGGTGGCTGAGGTGGCCACGAAGCGCCGGACGGCCTCCCCGGGGGCGACACCCAGCTCGTCGCAGTCGGTGGCGTAGGCGTCCACGACCGTCAGCGTGCGCTCGAGGGCCTCGGGGTTGAGCACGCCGGTGCGATCCACGCCCTGGCCCAGGCGCACGATCTCGTTGCGGCGGCGTAGCACCTCCAGGCGGGGGCGGCCCGACCGATCACGGTCGGCCTCGGCGATGAGGAGGCGGATGGTGTTGGTGCCGCAGTCGATTGCGGCGACGCGGGTCATAGCGGAGGCCTCCTGGGCTGGGTCGGGATGGAGAGAACGGGACGGCGGGAGCGCGTGACCTCACCTGACGGCTCAGGGGCGGCCCGTGAGGGATGCCTTGGAATCGTAAGGTACGGCCGCGAGGGACGCGCAAGCGCCCCAGCAGGCGATCGAGCTTGTCCCACACGGCCCGGTCGGTCAGCAGAGGCAGCGCTCAGGATCCCACAGTCCGCGCTCGCGCAGAACCTCCAGCGTGCAGTCGCCGATCGGGTTAACGCCGGGGCCGGCGGCCAGGGCGTGCCCGAGCAGGGCGTGGAGGCACTTGACGCGGGTGGGCATGCCGCCGGCGGAGACGCCGTCGATCTCGGGGACCTGCCCGAGCTCGGCGCGCCGGGCCAGGTAGTCGGCGTGGGCAGCGGCGTAGGCGGCGGCCAGCTCCTCGTCGGCTGCCAGGTCAGCGTTGAAGGTCTCCATGAGGTGCTCGGCCTCAAGGGTGGAGCAGCCCTTCACGGCTGCCGGGTGGGTGAGGTAGTAGCTGGTCGGGAAGGGGTGCCGTCGTCGAGGCGCGGGGCGGTGCGCACCACGGTGGGGCGCCCGCACACGCAGCGGGCCGCGATGGACACGACGCCACGCGGTACCCGGCCCAGCTGGTCGGCCAGGGCGTCGAGGTCAGCCGACGTCACCGACTCCGTCACCTGCTCAGTGGCGTGTTCACTGGCTCGCTCACTGATCTGCTCGGGGGCAGGTGCATCGGTCGACTCGGTCCTCTGCGTCTCGGAGGTCGGGCTCACGGGGTCTCCTTCGTCTGCGGAGTGGCGGCAGGGCTCGGCGAGGTCTTGGGCGGATCCGTCGGCGCCTGGCTGGGCGAGCCGGTGGGCAGGCCCGTCTGGGTGGGGTTGAGGACCTTGCCGCCCGGGTCGTTCTTGGAGCCGTCCTGCGAGGCCTCGTCGGCCTTGTCCTCGGTCTGGCCGGCGGCCTGCGCGGACTCCTTGAGCGTCTGGTACCAGGGGGCGCCCTGGGAGCCCTGGGTGGCTCCGCCGCTGGCGCCGGGCTGCTTGACGGAGTCGGCGCCGACGACGACGTAGCTGGTGTCCCCGGGCATGACGTAGCCGAGGCGCTCACGCACCTGGGCACGCACGTAGGTGTCGTCCTTCCACTGGGCCAACTCGTTCTCCAGGCTGGTGGAGGTGTCGGAGGCCTCCTTGATCTTGGCGACGACGGCGTCGTACTGGGCCTGCTGGGACAGGTAGGCGCGCAGCGAGGTGAAGACGACGACGAAGGCCAGCAGGCACACGACCGCCAGGGTGACGATCCGCGGTGGCAGGACCCGCTCGGGCGCCGTCGTCGGCAGTCCCTCGGGCTCGGAGGCGCCCGAGCCCGATCCGGGCGAGGAGGCCGCACGCTCGGTGGGGACCTGGCGGGGCCGAGCGCCGCGGGAGACGCGGCGCGTCCCGGACTGGCTGGAGGTGGGGCGGCGCGGAGTCATACGGGCATCCTGCCTCACTGGCGGGCCGGTGGAAGCGCACCCCACCGGGCGCGTTGCTCACGCTCCGGACCGCCCCAGAGCCTCGCGGGCGCACGGTAGCCCTCGAGGACTGAGCCCCAGGAGCAGCTCGCGAGCTCCAGGGTGCGTCCACGCGACGGCACAGATCTCGCGCCACACCACCTGCACCGTCTCAAACGCTCCGGGGCAGGCGGGAGGACCCGTCTGCCCCGGAGCGGGAGCGTGCGCCATCGTCGAGCCGTCGTGTCAGTCAGCTGCTCGACGGCGGGAGGCCGCCTTCAGGCTCAGGCCTGGAAGCGGGGGAAGGCGCCGGCGCCGGCGTAGACCGCGGCGTCGCCGAGGGCCTCCTCGATGCGCAGGAGCTGGTTGTACTTGTTGACGCGCTCGCCACGGGCGGGGGCGCCGGTCTTGATCTGGCCGGAGTTGGTGGCCACGGCCAGGTCGGCGATGGTGACGTCCTCGGTCTCACCGGAGCGGTGGGAGGTCATGGACGTGTAGCCGGCGCGGTGGGCCATCTCGACGGCCTCAAGGGTCTCGGTCAGAGAGCCGATCTGGTTGACCTTGACCAGCAGGGCGTTGGCGGCACCGAGCTTGATGCCCTTGGCGAGGCGCTCGGGGTTGGTGACGAAGAAGTCGTCGCCGACGAGCTGGACCTTGTCGCCGATCTTGTCGGTCAGGGCCTTCCAGTCGTCCCACTCGTCCTCGGAGAGCGGGTCCTCGATGGAGACGATCGGGAAGTCCTTCACGAGCTTCTCGTAGTAGTCCACCATGAAGGCGTTGTCGCGGGCCTCGCCCTCGAACTGGTAGGTCTTGGTCTTCTCATCGAAGAACTCCGAGGAGGCGACGTCCATGGCCAGGGCCACGTCCTTGCCGGGCTTGTAGCCGGCCTTCTCGATGGCCTCGACGATGAGCTCGAGGGCCTCGCGGTTGGAGTCGAGGTTGGGGGCGAAGCCGCCCTCGTCGCCCAGACCGGTGGACAGGCCGCGCTCCTTCACGACCGCCTTGAGGGCGTGGTAGACCTCGGCGCCCATGCGCAGGGCCTCGCGGAAGGTGGGGGCGCCGATGGGGGCGATCATGAACTCCTGGATGTCCACGTTGGAGTCGGCGTGGGAGCCGCCGTTGAGGATGTTCATCATGGGCACGGGCAGGATGTGGGCGTTGGGGCCGCCGACGTACTGGAACAGGTCCAGGCCGGCGGACTCGGCGGAGGCCTGGGCGGCGGCCAGGGAGACGCCGAGGATGGCGTTGGCGCCGAGCTTGCCCTTGTTGGGGGTGCCGTCGAGCTCGATCATGAGCTGGTCGAGGCCGCGCTGGTCGGCTGCGTCGAAGCCGATGATCTCGGGGGCGATGACGTCGTTGACGTTGTCGACGGCCTTCTCGACACCCTTGGCGCCGTAGCGGTCCTTGTCACCGTCGCGCAGCTCGACGGCCTCGAAGGCACCGGTGGAGGCGCCCGAGGGGACGGCGGCGCGAGCGGAGGCACCGTCCTCCAGGAGGATCTCGACCTCGAGGGTCGGGTTGCCACGGGAGTCGAGGATCTCGCGGGCGTGAACGTTCTCGATGAGGGCCACTTGGTGCTCCTTGCTGAGGGGATCGTGATGAGGTCGTCGGCGTCGAGCACACTCGCGCGCGACTGCCGAATGCAGACCCAGCCTAGCGGGCCCGCCATCCCACCACGAGGGCCATGGTCCTGAGGAATGCACAGTGTTCACGCCCGGCGAGAATCACTGGACGACGCCGGGGCTCGCGCGGAAGTGCCAGAGGGCTCGCAGACCGAGCCCAGGGCCTCAGTGCGCGCTATGGTTCGTCTACACGAGCCGGGCATGTCAGGCGGGGCCGGCCCAGGTGGGCCCACGGCCGGTGCCGGTCGCGTCGGCCTCCTCCTGGACTCAGCCCTCGGACTGGTCGGCACCCTGGCCGCCCTCGCCGGCGCCGCCGTCGGCCTGACCGGGCTGCGCAGCACCGTCACCAGCGCCCTGATCGTCATTGGTCTGCCCCTCGGTCTGGCCGGGGTCGGCGGGCTGTTCGGCACCCTCCTGCGGGACGGACTGCTGGGGGACCTGCTGCTGTTGGGGCTGCTGCTGGCCGCCTTGCTGGGGGACCTGCTGCTGGGGCTGCTGCTGGCCGCCCTGTTGCGGCGTCTGCTGCTGTCGGGGGTCCTCCTGGGTCCACCACTCCGGAGCCTTGTCGGGGTAGCGCGGGGAGCGGTCGCCGGTGAGCGTGGCGCGCAGCTTGCTCAGGTCGGCGACGATGGCCTGAGCCTGGTCCTGCTGCTGACGAAGCTGGTTGAACAGGACATTGGCCCGCAGGTAGGCAAGTGTGCTCGCCTGGCGCGGCTCGAGGCCCAGCTGCTCCTTGGCCAGCTGTGCGATCTCCGCGTCAGTAATGGTGATGCCGTGAGCCTGGCCGACCTCCGTGATGAGGGGGGGCCTCGATGAGGGCGCCGGCGATGTCCACCCGCGTCGGGGCCTTGCGCTCCTGCTCCGTCTGCTGGCCGGGCTTGGGCTCCAGCTCCTTGGCCACCACGTCGATGTCCTTCTCGGTCACGACGATGGAGTGGCTCGCCCCGTCCAGGCCGGTGTACTTCATGTCGGCCGCCTGCCCCGGGCGGTCGGTGCAGCCGGTGAGCGTCCCGACGGCGATGAGGAGTGCAGCGCCGACGGCGAGGACGCGCGTGCGTGCGGTGAGGCTTCGGGTCACGGTCTACTCCTGGAGGGGGACGACGTCGGAGGGCGACATGGTGTCACAACGTTTCTGGCCCCTGACCTTACCGTTCCGCCCCCGACGACGCACGCAGCCCGTACAGCCGGCACCACCCGGCCACTACTTGCACCCGTGCCATTGACGCCATCTCTTGCATTGGGGCAAGACGTCGACCCCTGGATACGTTGTGTCGGCTGCGTGACACCTGATCGCATCCGACCACTTGGGCTGGCACGCATTGAGCTCTCCTCGACACATCCCTCCTGGACCCCGGCACCGGCAAAAACGTCCACCCCAGATGAATCCACGCCACCTGACCTTGAACAGTTCCAGCAACCGTCACACAGCCACAGCACCTACATCAAGGCATGCCCAGAGAGTGAAGCGGTCACAGGCCTCCGTCCGGCGCTCAGCCCTTCTTGTAGCTCTCCTTGAGGGAGTCGAGCATGATGATGGCGGAGTAGTAGTCGAGGCGGAAGGTGGAGGCCGGGGTGTAGGCCACCCGCCCCTGGGTCACCTGGGTCGCGGTGGAGAAAGTCGGGTCGTCGGCGACCTTCTGGCGGCTGGCACTGTCTGCGGCGACGATCACCCAGTTGTCACCAGGCAGCCCCGCCTGGACATTCTCGTTGGACAACTTGACGATGTCCTGCCGCTGCCCCTTGGAGGTATCGCCCTTCACCTCCTCGGGGATGTCGGCCATGGTGAACCCGAGAGAGGTCAGGATCTGAACCTGGGGAGACTCCGCGGTCAGGGCCGCGGCGCCGCCGCCACCACCGCCGTAGACGATGAAGGCCGATGTCGTCCCCTCGGGAACAGTGATGGCCTCCTTGGTCGCAGACACGTGCGCGTCGTAGTCGGCGATCACCGTGTCCGCCTGCTGCTCGTTCCCTGTGGCCTGACCGATGGTGCGGGTGACGTCCTGCCAGGAGCGCCCGGTGTAGTCGATCACCAGGACCGGCGCGATGTCACGCAGCTGCTCGACCTGATCGGCCGCCGAGTCGCCACCGCTCTTGGCCACGACGATGAGGTCCGGCTCGTAGCCGGCCACCTTGGTGATGTCGACCGATTTGATCTCGTAGAGCTTCTCCACCTTCTGCTTCTTAGCCGCATCAGACCACTGGACGAAGAAGCCGGAATCGTCACTCAGGCCGTCGGTGTTAGGAGCCGTCACGGCCGAGGCCACCACTGGGGCTCCCACCGCCAGCAGCGAACCGGTCAGGGCTATGGAGGTGGACACGATGCGCTGGGGCTTCGAGGAAAGGGCAAGGTCGCCGTCGTCGGTCTTGACGGTGCGGGGCCATCCCTGGGATCCCGACGACGCCGAGCCGCTGGAGCCGGCCGAGCCTCTGCCGCCGGAGCGTCCGCACGCGGCCAGGCCAAGAGACACGACCCCGGTCAGGGTCGCAGCCAGGAGCCGCCGCCGTCCGATGGTGAGACGCGGGAACGTATTCATCGCAGTCCTTCCCGTGGATGGCCTCACGACCAGAGGAGATCTGCGATCTCCATCGCAATCGTGCTTTAAGTGTGCCTAACCTAAATCTGACCTCGCGGTGGGTCAATACGCTGTCCAGTGGATGGGAACCGAATAGGCCCGGCCGTCAGCGGCGCTTGCGGTAGGTGGTGGCCTCGGTCTCGTAGGCGGCAGCACCCTCAACGACGACATGCAGGAGCACCTCGGCCCACCGCACGACCTCCTCGCCGGACAGGGGCCGCCCCACCCATGCGGTTGGTGCCCGGCGCGGGCACCACGATGGTGCGCGTAGCCGGCTTCAGCACGGTCCCCGGGTAGAGGCGCGTGACCTTCATACGCGCCGACTCGGGCAGATCCACCGGCGCGAAGCGCACCGACTTGCCCTGGGCGACGATCTCACGCACCCCCAGCTCAGCGGCCAGGGCCCGCAACCGCGCCAGCGCCGCCAGGCGGGCGGTCGCCTCGGGCACCGGCCCGTAGCGGTCGGCCAGCTCCTCCAGGACATCGTCGACCTGCTCCCCCGAGCGCGCCGCCGCGAACTTCGTGTACGCCTCCAGCCGCAGGCGCTCGTGGGGGATGTAGTCCTCGGGGACGGTGGCGTCCACAGGCAGCTCGATGCGCAGCTCGACATCCTCGTCGTCGCCCTCCTCGAATCCGACGGCGTCGGCCCCGGCCCTGCCGGAGCGGGCCAGGGCCTTCTTGTAGGCGGAGACGGCCTCGGAGACCATGCGCACGTACAGGTCGAAGCCGACCCCGGCGATGTGCCCGGACTGCTCACCGCCCAGCAGGTTGCCCGAGCCTCGGATCTCCAGGTCCTTCATGGCCACCTGCATCCCGGCCCCCAGGTCGGTGTTGGTGGCGATGGTGCGCAGGCGCTCCAGGGCCATCTCGGTCAGCGGCTTGTCGGACGGGTAGAGGAAGTAGGCGTAGGCCCGCTCACGGCCGCGCCCCACGCGCCCGCGCAGCTGGTGGAGCTGGGACAGGCCCATGCGGTCGGCGCGGTCGACGATGAGGGTGTTGGCGTTGGAGACGTCCAGCCCCGTCTCCACGATCGTGGTGCACACGAGCACGTCGGTCTCCTTGCGCCAGAAGGAGTCGATGACCGCCTCCAGCTGGTGCTCGTTCATCTGCCCGTGGGCGGTGGCCACGCGCGCCTCGGGGACCAGCTCGGCCAGGCGCGCGGCGGTGGCGTCAATGTCCTCGACCCGGTTGTGGACGAAGAACACCTGCCCCTCGCGCAGCAGCCCGCGGCGGATCGCGGCGGAGACCTGCTTGGTCTCGTAGGCGCCCACGTAGGTGAGGATCGGGTGGCGGTCCTCGGGCGGGGTTGCCAGGGTGGACATCTCACGCAGGCCGGTGACCGCCATCTCCAGGGTCCGAGGGATCGGGGTGGCGGACATCGACAGGACGTCCACGTTGGTGCGCAGCGCCTTGAGGGTCTCCTTGTGCTCCACCCCGAAGCGCTGCTCCTCGTCGATGATGACCAGACCCAGGTCCTTGAACCTCACCTGGCCGGTGATGAGGCGGTGAGTCCCCACGACGACGTCGACGCTCCCCTTCTCCAGCCCCTCGAGGACCTTGGCGGACTCGGCGGCGTCCTGGAAGCGGGACAGGGCCCCCACGGTCACCGGGAAGCCGGCGTAGCGCTCGGTGAAGGTCTCGGCGTGCTGGCTCACCAGGAGGGTCGTGGGCACCAGGACCGCGACCTGCTTGCCGTCCTGGACGGCCTTGAAGGCGGCGCGCACGGCGATCTCGGTCTTGCCGTAGCCGACGTCGCCGCACACGAGCCGGTCCATCGGCTGGGCCTTCTCCATGTCGGCCTTGACCTCGTCGATGGTGGAGAGCTGGTCGGGGGTCTCGGTGTAGGGGAAGGCCTCCTCCAGCTCGGTCTGCCAGGGGGTGTCGGGGCTGAAGGCGTGGCCGGTGGTGGCGGCGCGGGCGGCGTAGAGGCGCACGAGCTCGCCGGCGATCTCGCGCACGGCCTTGCGGGCCTTGGACTTGGTCTTGGCCCAGTCGGCGCCGCCCATCTTGCTCAGGGCGGGGCTGTCGCCGCCGACGTACTTGGTGACCTGGTCCAGGGCGTCGGTGGGCACCAGGAGGCGGTCGCCGGGCTGGCCGCGCTTGGAGGGCGCGTACTCGATGACGAGGTACTCGCGGGTGGCCGAGGAGCGGGCCCCGCCCACGGTGCGCCGGCTCAGCTCGATGAAGCGCCCCACCCCGTGCTGGGCGTGGACCACGAGGTCCCCGGCGTGCAGGGACAGGGGGTCCACAGAACGGCGGGCGCGGCGGGCCGGCAGGCTGCGGCGCTCGCGAGGGCCGGCACTGGCCCGCCCAGTGAGGTCGGACTCGGCGATGAGGGGCCAGGCGCAGTCCCTCGGCGAGGAAGCCGTGGCCGGCACTGGCCTGGGTGACGCGCACGACGCCGTCACCCGGTCCCGCCGGGGAACCGGCCGCAGCATCAACTGCGACGTCGACGGCGGCTGAACCGTCCGCCTCGCCGACCGTGTCCTCAGTGGAGACGGCAGGGTCAGGGGCCCAGTCGCCGTCGCGGCCGAGCTCGGCAACCTCGGAGAGCTGGTCGACGATGCGGGCGGGGACGTCGCCGTCGCCCAGGAGCTGGGCCATGCGCCGGCCGGGTCCGGGGCCGTCGGTGGCGACGACGACGGTCCAGCCCTGACGGGCCAGCAGGCCCAGGTCGGCCACGGCTCGTTCGAGCTCACCGCGGTAGGTGCGCGGGTCGCTCAGGGGCAAGCGGGTGGTCTCGGGTCCGGCGGCCAGGGCGGTGAAGGACCACCAGCCGCGGTTGGTGGACAGGGCCAGGGCCCGGGCCTCGGCCAGGTGGGCGAAGGCGGCGGCGGACAGGTCGACGGGGACCGTGCCGCCGGAGGCCGCCGAGGTCCAGGCGGCGGCGAGGAACTCGCCGGTGGTGGCGGTGAGGTCCTCGGCGCGCTTGCGCACCCGCTCGGGCTCCAGGAGCACCGTGAGCCGGTCACCGACGAGGTCGAGCAGCGGGACCATGGCGTCGACCAGGACCGGGGCGAGGGACTCCATGCCCTCCACGGCGATGCCCTGGCTGATCTTCTCCAGCATGTCGGCGGCGCCGGGGACGGCGTCGGTCAGGGCGGCGGCGCGCTGGCGGACCGTGTCGGTGAGGACCAGCTCGCGGCAGGCGGTGGCGGTCACCGCGCCCAGCGCTTCGATGGTGCGCTGGTCGGCGACGGCGAAGGAGGAGACCTCATCGATCTCGTCACCGAAGAAGTCCACGCGCACCGGCCGCGGCTCGGAGGGCGGGAAGACGTCGAGGATGCCGCCGCGCACGGCGTACTCTCCGCGGGACTCGACCATGTCGACGCGCGTGTAGGCGGCGGCCTCCAGACGGCGGGCGGTCTCCTCCAGGCCCACGTCCAGACCGGGGGCCAGATGGACGGGCTCGAGCTCACCGAGCCCTGCGATGACGGGTGCGAGGAGGGCGCGCACGGGGACGACGAGGACGCGGATCGCCCCGCCCTCCTCGGGGTGGGCCAGCCGGCGCAGGACGGACAGGCGCTGGGCGACGGTGTCGGCGCGCGGCGAGAGCCGCTCGTGAGGCAGGGTCTCCCAGGCGGGCATGACGGCGACGTCGCCTGCCGGCAGGTAGCTGCGCAGGGCCAGAGCGGTCTCCTCGGCCTCGCGACCGGTGGCGGTGACGACCAGCAGGGGCGTACCAGAGGCGGCGTCAGCGTCCTTCCGCCCGACGGCGGCCCGCTCGGCGGTTTTCGGCGTCGTCGCCGGCGACCCGGTTGACGCCCTCCTCTCCCAGGGCCATGGCGGCCAGGACGGCTGGCCGGGCGCCCGGGGCGACGACGAGGCTGCGGTCGGAGCGCGAGCGGGAGGAGGCGGCGCGAACGGTGCCGGCGATGTCGGCGTCGGCGAGTAGCGGAGGCAGGAGCGCAGTCAGAAGCACGGCCGCGAGTCTAGTGACTCCCTGTCCCGGTACCACCGGCGGAGTGGACGGCGGAGCGGGCCACCTGGCCGGTGAAGGCACTGCGGGACCAGTCCCGACTGCGAATCCGGTTCCAGGGATTGTCGTGACCGGCGACGACGCCCACGCCCCCGCCCGCGGTGTTGTTACGGCTCTCCAGCAGGACTGAGACCTGCGCCGAGGCAGCCATCCCGGCGATGAGCCACACGACGGTGCCGACCTGGGTGATGAAGGCGACCGTCCCGTAGGCCGGGATGAGACTGAGCAGGGCGACCTGGGCGGGGTTGGAGCGCTGGACGAGAGCCCGGCCCAGGTAGACCACCAGCCCCGCCATGAGGAGCACCACCGGGATCCAGCCGAAGCGCAGCGCCGTCAGCAGCAGATGGTTGTCGATGGAGCTGTAACCGCCCCAGGCCACCGAGCCCCCCGACTTCTGGTAGGCCGAGGACAGCCCGAGCGGATTGAGCTGGCGCACCAGGACGAGGATGTCACCCCGGTAGCCGGCCGAGTCCTCCTGCTCGCGGCCGGCCGAGTCGAAGACACCCAGGACGTAGGGCAGCAGGACACTGCCCACACCGACCAGCACCGTCAGAAAGCCCATCCGCCACAGGGCGGGGATATTGGTGTGCACCTGCATGAGGCTGAGGATGACGGCGATGACGGCGCACGCGATCGCCGAGCGGGAGAAGGTCGGGATGGTCGCCCCCAGGACCAGGGCGCCGGCCGCGATCCGGTAGCCCGGCCTCCAGCGCGTCGCCAGGATGAGGGGAATCCCCGCCGCCAGGCACACCCCCAGGGCGATGGGGTGGCCGAAGGCCCCCTCGACGCGGGTGAAGCTCCCCCTCGCCAGCGGCGGGGACCATCCTCGTAGAGGTTGTTGTGGATGGTGATGTAGCTGAAGGGGTTGATGGTGGTGACGGCTTCGAGCAGCGCCAGCACGGACACCGCGATCCACACGATCGCCAGGACCTCGGCCATGCGCCGCAACCCGAGCCGCTCCACGAGCAGCCTCCCGGCGAGGTAGGCCGGCATGGCCCCGAAGACGACGTCGGACAGGACGTAGTTGAGCGGCGAGCCCGCGGCGACGGACAGGCCCACCAGACCCCAGGCGGTGGCGACCATGAGGTCCCCGCTGGTCAGACGCCACGAGAAGCCGGGCAGGAGGGCGACGATCACCAGGAAGCAGGCCAGGGTCGCCGGGGGTACGTTGGGCTGGACGGGGATCATCACCCACACCGGCACGAACCCGATGGCGCACATGACCAGCCCCGCCCCGACGATGGGGCGGCGGTGGATGCGGTCGGCCACGAAGATGACAACGGCCAGGGCGGCGGCCACCATGGGGAGGACGATGAACAGGGTCCTGGCGAGGGACATCGTTCCTCCCTTGTGTCATCGTGCGTCATGGTGGCTGATTCGGTGGACGAGTGGATCGTCGATGGCGTCTCCGGGGGCCGGAGAGAGGCCGTGGGAACTGCCCGAGAAGATTCTGGGAGCGCCTCCGGCGTCCTGACCAAGATCAGGCGAGGCCGGAAGAAGTCCGACGTCGTCGGCTGTTACCAGCCGGCTCCGGCGTCTTCTTCACCGCGTTGGCGAGAGTCCTGAGGGCCCTCACCAGCGCCGCACGGCTCCGGTGAAAGACTCACCACAGCATGCGGCCCCGTGCGACGGAAGAATCCCAGCGTGGCCGGGGGCGCAGGGAAGGCTACTACAGTCATCGAGACCTGAGCGTGATCTTACAGTTAAGGTTGGGTCGTAGCCTTTCAGCATCCGTCGGGTCCTCGGATCCGTCGGGCCGCCGGAACCGACCAGCCCCAGATCAGATGAGGAGCAGCGTGCAGCCTTCGCAGATCCTTCACGCCATCCGCAGGAATCTCGTAGCCTGCCTCGTCATCCTTCTCGTATGCACCCTGGCCGGGCTCGGGGTGGCCCTGTCGACCAAGCCGGAGGCGGTGGCGACCACGACCCTGGGCATCCAGCCCAAGTCGAAGGAGACCCCCTCCTTCTCAACACAGGCCAAGGACCTCATGCCCACCCTGGTGGAGCTCTCCACGAGCCCGAAGGTCCTGGATCCAGCCGCTACCTCACTGAAGATGAGGACCACCGAACTGTCTGACTCGCTGACAGTCACCAACCCGCCCGAGACCCTGGTCCTGACCATCACCGCCAAGGCCGACAGCAGGCAGAAGGCCGTCAACATCGCCCAGGCGACGGCGGCATCCCTCAACAAGGAGCTCTCCTCCGGCGACCTGCTGGGTAAGGAGGCCCTGGGGATGACGACGAGCACCACCTCGCCGGCCACCCCGGCCAACACCACGATGGAACGCCCCGGCGCCCGCGCCTCGGCGATCTCCGGTCTGCTGCTGGGCCTGCTGGCCTCGGTCTCCTACGCCATGTTCCGCCACCGCCGCGACAGCGGTCACAGCGCCGGGCAGAGTGGCGAAGGCGGAGCCGGGCAAGCAGCGGCCGCTCTGCGGGCCCTCCGTCAGAAGCTGGCCGCCCTGCTGCAGCCGAGTCCCGCCCCGGCGCAGCCCCAGATGCAGTCGCAGGACCCTTACCAGTACCAGCAGTTCCAGCCCCAGGCGCAGTCCCCGGTTCCGACCTCCCCGGAGGCCTCCTTCTCCCACGCCCCTGAGCCCACCCAGGCCGGGACCATGGCGCCCCAGTCCGTCTCAGCGCCGATGCCCTCACCCGCCACGGCCCCCTTGGCTCCTTCCATGACATCGGGAGGCTCGTCGAGCTCGGCCCCGCCGGTACCGGTGTCCCAGCCGACGGCATCGTCCGCCGCGGCCCCGGGCTTGTCCGCGCAGCAGACGCCCGAGCAGACCGCCGCGATGCCCGCAGTGTCCGCGCCGCTCTACTCCCCGGCCCGGTCCTCCGTCCCGGCGCCGGCCCACGCTCCCCTGCCGACGCCGTCCTCCGTGTCCCCGGTGCCGTCCTCAGGGTCCTCAGTGGCTTCGATGGGATCGGCAGCATCAATGGCCTCGGCGTCGTCGGCCTCCACACAAGGCTCCTTCACCTCCGGCACCTCCTCGGCCACGTACCAGCAGCAGAGCCGCGAGAACACGTCCGCCGCCCCGACCGGAGCCACCTCGAGCGGGTTGTCGTCCGAGCCGGCTCCGTCCTATACGCACGCCCCGCTGCCACCGCCGCCGCCCACGCCCTCGGACCTGACGGTGCCGGCCTCCCCCTCGATCGCGGTGCAGCAGTACGCCTCCGCTCCCGCCTCCGGCAGCCACCGCTCCCCGGGGCCGCCCGACGCCCCGCCCGACGCAGCAGCACCGCTCTTCCCACCGGGCAGACGGTTCCCCCTCTCCGGCGTCCTCCGGGTCCCCGGCCGGGACCTCCTACCAGCAGCACCCACCCGCCCCGGCGCCCAGCCGGCTGGCGCAGCTCGGCTCCGACGTCGATCTCCGCACCGAGCGTGCCCACCCGGCGTCGCATCACCTCGCCGTCGACGGACCGGTCGGTATCACCGACCGGCTGGCAGGACGCGTCCTCCCCTGCCGACGACAACGAACCGGCGCCGGGCCCAGACCCCGAGCTCGGCTCCCGAGACCACGGCGACCACCGAGACGGCGAACCCCACGACCTGAGGTCAGGGGCAGTCCTCGGCCCCCGAGGCATCCACGACCACTCGTCCGTCGTCGGTGCGCCAGCAGGCACCCTCACGCCGCCAGACCCTCGCCCGTCGTCGGCGCATGTCCAAGCCGCGCCTGACCCTCGTGGCGCCACTGGCCGAGGAGTCCTCCACCGACCAGACCCGGCACCTCACGCCGGTTCCGGCCTCGGTGGGCGGCCGTCACCGCAGCCCCGACCCGCCGGGACGCCCCGCCTCCGCCCCCGCCTCCGTCCATTCAGCCCAGTCAGCAGATGGCCTCGGCGTCGTCAGCGGCCTCTGCGGCGACGGCCCGGCGCAATGCGCAGCCGCCAGGCCGCTCCTGGTAGGACGGCCGCCCACAGCCGTCCACCAGCCGCCGGTCGCGCCAGGGCGGGCCCGATGCCTCTCGCATCGGGCCCGCCCTGTTCCTGTTCTCGGCGTGCTCCTCGCTCAAGTCGTCGGCCGGGGCACCATGACCCGCCGCAGGCGTATCACCTGGTGCTGGCCCGGGTCCGCCGGCTCAGTTGTCCTCGTCGTTCTCCTCGGAGTCCCCGGCCTTCTCGGCGTTCTTGGCATTCTTGGCGTCCTTCGCGCCATTCGCAGCCTTGGAGACCTTGACGCTCTGGGTCTGCGCGGTGATCGTGTTACCGCTGGGGTCGGAGACCACAAGACGGTAGGTGTGCTCGCCGGCCGGGCAGCCGGTGTCCTCCAGGGTGTGGGAGGACAGCGCCCAGCGGGTGTCGCCGATCTTCTCGGTGGCCACCGGCGTGGTCTCGTTGTCGCGGTAGAGGCTGTAGGTCAGTGTCGGGTCATCGCGGTCCCAGGTGGCGGTGAAGGAGACCTTGACCGAGCCCGACATCGTCGCCTCGGCCTTGGCACCCAGGGTCTCGGCCTTGCCCTCGGGCGGCAGCGTGGGCTGGCCCGCACGTCTGGGGTAGCGCACGATCCCCTGCTGGACCTTGCCGTCGGCCTCGATGAACTCGCCCACCATGAGGACGTACTTGTCGGTGACGTCAACCTTGTAGGCGGCCTGGAACGCACGCGTCACCTTGCCCGCCTCCAGGTCCGGGTACCAGCCGACGATCGTGGGGCTCTTGTAGCCCGACGTCGACCAGTCCTGGTAGCCATCGACGACCCCCTGGTGGCGAATGGTGATGTCGGGGCTGTTGGTGAAGGCCATTGCCCGCGCGTACAGGGGATGAGAGCCGTCCTTGCGCACCTCGGACATGTTGGGGAAGCCGTAGATGGTCTCACAGGAGTGGGCGTGGCCGACCGTGTATACCATCTCCTTGGTGGGCGCGATCCCGTAGGTGTCGCCGTGGCAGGGCTCGAGCCAGATGAGGTTGCCGTTCCAGTCCGCCTTGAAGCTCCCCTCGAGGTTGGCCTCATCGAGGCGTCCGACGGAGGAGTAGGCGGTGGCGTAGAAACCGTCGTTGTCGACGGCTATGTCGAAGATGGCGGCGTTCTGGCCAGCCGTGCGCACGGTGTCGTTGACGGGCATGGGCAGCATCTCACCGGTGGAGGCGCTCAGGAGCGCCATCCCGTAACCGGGCTTGCTCGAGCCGTTGACCGAGGAGAAGGAGCCGCCGATGACGACCTTGGAGTGGTCCGGGGAGACCTCGATCGCATAGACCTGGGCGTTGGGTCCCTCCGCGGAGGCGGTCCAGTCCGTGAGCTCGCCGGTGGAGGCCTTGAGGGCGGCCAGCCGGACCCGCTGCTGGCCGTTGACCTTGGTGAAGTAGCCCCCGGCGTAGAGGGTGTCGCCGGCCACCGCGATGTCCTTGACGGTCGTGCTGAACACGGGACGGAAGGAGGAGATGAGGGTTCCGTGCCCCTGAGAGATGTCGAAGGCGGCCAGCCGGCTGTGCGACTCGTCGTCGACTCTGTCGAACTCCCCGGCGACGTAGAGGGTCTTGCCGTCCTCGGAGACGGCCAGGCTCCGGCCCGCGCCGTTGAGGCTGGGAGCGAAGTCCTCGATGAGCTGCCCGGTGTTGATGTCGTAGGCCAGGATGTTGGAGCGCGGAACCTCCTGCTGTCCCTTGGGCGCCTCGGCCGGGCGGGCGGTTTTGAAGTCGCCGACGACGTAGACCACATCGCCGACGACGAGCTGGCCCCAGGCGACGCCGTCGATCTGTGCGGTCGGCAGGGGCGCGGCTGTGTACGGAGGCTCCTGGGACGACTGGCCGGTCGGCTCGGAGCCCTGGCCGGCGGCGCCTGCGTCGTCTCCGGCCTCACCTTGACCGTTGTCGTGTCCAAAGCCGGCATCGGCGTTGACCTCACCCTGATCCTCCGCCGCCGACACCGGTGCGGCGGGGGTGAGGGCAAACCATGAAGGCGAGGAGGAGCGGGAGGAGGGACAGGATGATGAGGACGCGGGGGTGTGGGAGCGACGTTGCACGGGAACCTCCGGGAGATATGGCTACGAATGTGCACGCAGGTCGGTGGTACGTCGACGGTATGGCGGTTGTGTATCGGCGGTATACAAAGGAATGTGTTCGGTACGCGCCGTCATTCGACTACCGACAACCTTGGATTAATTTAACCGGTAGAGCGCGTTATGACAGGGGGCGCGCCCCGTACGAGCAGGACCCTGAGTGATGGCGGTCCCACAGCGCTCAACCGCTGAGTAGGATTGCAATGCAATCGTTATCGACTTGGTGATGTCACTGTATCGCCAAGAACTATCTCGCCGTGATGGGCAGCACTGCCCATCACGTCCTCGCCTTCGCACCTGATGACGCGGATTCTGAGCTCCCGGAGTGGACGTCGGGCCGTCAGGTACGAGAACGGGCCCCTCGCCGAGCCCTGGGAGGGGCTCCGACGAGGGGCGGGCGCACAACGGTGCGCAACAGCACGGAGCGGGCGGGCCGGTACTGGCCCAGTGCCGGCCCGACTCCGACCTCAGTCTCCGGGAACACCGACGGTGTCGAAGAGCGAGGCGACCGAGCCGTCGTCGAAGACGGCCTTGATGGCCCGGGCCAGCAGCGGCGCGATCGGCAGGACCGTCAGCTTCTCGAAGCGCTTGCCGGCGGGGATCGGCAGGGTGTCGGTGACGATGACCTCGCGCGCGCCGCAGGTCGACAGACGGTCGACGGCCGGCCCGGAGAGCACCCCGTGGGTCGCGGCGACGATGACGTCCTTGGCGCCGGAGTCCAGCAGCACCTGGACGGCCTTGGCGATCGTGCCTCCGGTGTCGATCATGTCGTCGACCAGGACGCAGGTGCGTCCCTCGACGTCGCCGACGACGCGGTTGGCCACGGACTCGTTGGGGCGGGTGACGTCGCGGGTCTTGTGGACGAAGGCCAGCGGCGTGCCGCCGAGCTGGTTGGCCCAGCGCTCGGCCACCCGGATGCGGCCGGCGTCGGGTGAGACCACCGCGGTGTTGGCGGGGTCGACGCGGGTGCGCACGTAGTCCACGAGCACCGGCTGGGCCCACAGGTGGTCCCAGGGGCCGTCGAAGAAGCCCTGCTCCTGAGAGGTGTGCAGGTCCACGCTCATGAGGCGGTCGGCGCCGGCGGTCTTGTAGAGGTCGGCCACGAGGCGGGCGCTGATGGGCTCACGCCCCAGGTGCTTCTTGTCCTGGCGGGCGTAGGGGAAGAAGGGAGCCACCACGGTGATGCGCTTGGCGGAGGCGCGCTTGAGGGCGTCGACCATGATGAGCTGCTCCATGAGCCAGTCGTTGACGCGGTCGCCGTGGGACTGCACGACGAACACGTCGCAGCCGCGCACCGACTCGTTGAAGCGGACGTAGGTCTCCCCGTTGGCGAAGTCGTAGGCCGTGGAGGACAGCACCTCGGTGCCGAGCTCGCTGGCCACGTCCTGGGCGAGCTCGGGATGGGCGCGCCCGGAGACGACGACCAGCCGTTTCTCACCCTTGGTAATGATGCCCGTCATGACGTGGTTCCCTTCTCACGGCCGGTGCGGCCCTCGGTGTGATTGTTGGAGACGGAGGTGGAGGCAGGTGGCCGGTTCGGCTGAGACCGGCGGGCCGATGAGTTCATGTGTCAGCCCTGGGCGCCGCCGGCGTCGAGCTGGCTGAAGGGTGCGACGACGCAGCCGGCCGGGATGACGGCGTCGGTGAGGATGGCGTAGGCGCCCACGCGGGCGCCCTGACCGATCCGGGTGGTTCCACGCACGAGGGCGCCCTGCTCGAGGGTGACGTCCTGGGCGAGCTCGGCGGTGACGTCCACCCAGGTGGAGGACGGGTCGACGACGCCGACGCCCTGGGCCATCCAGTCGCGCAGGATGCGACGGTTGAGCTCGGCGCCGAGGTCGGCGAGCTGGGCGCGGTCGTTGCAGCCCTCGACGAGCCAGTGGTCGGTGACGACCAGCGCACTGGTGGACCGGCCCGCCCGGTGAGCGTGGGCGACGACGTCGGTGAGGTAGACCTCGCCCTGGTCATTGTCCGTGCCCAGGGTCGCCAGGGCGGCGCGCAGGTGGGCGGCGTCGAAGACGTAGACGCCGGCGTTGATCTCGCGGATGGCGCGCTGGGCCTCGGTGGCGTCGCGCTGCTCGACGATGGCCGAGACGGTGCCGTCGGCCTCACGCACGATGCGCCCGTAGCCGCTGGGGTCATCCAGCTCGGTGGTCAGCAGGGTGACGGCGTCACCGCGCTCGGTGTGCTGGGCCAGCAGGGCCTGGAGGGTGGCGGTGTCCAGGAGGGGAACGTCCCCGCTGGTGACGACGACGGGGCCGGTGAGGTCCTCGGGCAGGGAGGCCAGGCCGCAGGCGACGGCCCGTCCGGTACCGGGGACCTCGTCCTGGTCGGCCGGTACGGCGTCTGGGCGACCTCGGCGAGGTGGGCGACGACGGCGTCGCGCTCGTGGCGCACGACGACGACGAGATGCTGGGGCTCGAGCCCCCTGGCGGCGGTGACGGCGTGGTCCACAAGGCTGCGACCGCCAATCCGGTGCAGGACCTTGGGGGTGACCGATCGCATACGAGTTCCCTTGCCTGCGGCCATGACGATGACGGCAGCGGGTGCGGTGGGGGTCACGTGTCCTCTTCTCACAGGTTCGCGCCCGGGCTCCCGACGGATCCGGCTTGCGACCGGACGGAGACGGGGACGGACTCCTACGGTTTCTGATCTGGTACGGATGGACGGACGGGCTGGCGCGCGACCCGCAGGCGGCCGAAGGGCCGGCCGATGGGAGTGAGAGCGAAGGAACCCCAACACCCTCATGCTACGCCGCTCCGCCCCCAGGATTCGAACCCGGGCCTCAAGGCTCCAAAGGCCTGCGTGCTGCCGCTACACCAGGGCGGAAGGATGCGTCCCAGCCCCCCCAGTCGAGTCTCGAGGGGCGCGATGCCGGGACAGTCTCTCACGTCCCGGTCGTGCTCGGCACCTTCGACGCAACTCAGTCCCCCGCGCACCCCGACACGGGCCTGCTGCAGCTCAATGCCGTTGCGTACTCGCTCACAGGCACCCATGCCAATGCTGAGGCAGGCGGGGCGATGCCACACTCATCGGACTTCGCAGTCGGGCGGGGTGACAGGGCAGGATGGCCCCCATGTCCAGTTCCCCTCCGGCTCCCCCGCCTCCCCTCCCTCCTCGCCCGCTCCTCACCGGCCGGCGGCAGTGAGGCTCATCGAGCTCGACGGACTGCGAGGACTGGCCGCTGTCGTCGTGCTCATCCACCACATCCTGGAGACCGTGCCGGCGCTGGCCGAGGTCGGCGCTCGCCCCGGTGTCGTACCCACCGGGACGTTCAACCGGATCCTGACCCAGAGCCCGCTCCACCTGCTGTGGGCCGGCCACGAGGCCGTTCTCATCTTCTTCGTCCTGTCCGGGGTCGCCCTGACCTACCCGGTGGCCCGTCGGCACGCCCAGGGGCGGCGCTTCGACTGGGTCGACTACGCCCCCCGGCGGTTCGTGCGCCTGTGGCTGCCGGCGGCGGCCTCCACCACCTTCGCGGTCATTGCGATGTTGCTCGTTCCGCGCTCGGCCAATCCGGCACTGGGCCATTGGATGACCGTCACCCACCCCACGGGTCTCGATGCGCGCCAGATGCTCATGGAGTACCTGCTCATTCCCAAGCACGCCTACCGCAACACGGTCCTGTGGTCGCTTCACGCCGAGGCGATCTTCTCCTTCGTGCTCCCCCTGATGATCCTCGGGGTCGCGCTGTGCGCCCGGTGGCGGCTCTCCTGGTTGCCGGTGGCGGCCGCCCTGGCCGTGCCGGTCATCACCGCCAGCCCCGGCTCGGGCAGCTACCTGCCGGTCTTCACCGTCGGCGCGGTCATGGGCTGGGCCTGGGGGCACAACTCCTCCCCCGTGCCAGACAGCCCCCGCTCCTGGGCGACGGCGCAGGCCCTGATCTGCTTGCTGCTCATCACTCTGGCCTGGTGGCCGGGGATGGAGAGCCACGCGGCTCAGCGCGTCGCCAACGCGGTCACCCTGGCGGCGGCCGCCTACCTGGTTCACCTCGTGGTGCGTGCCGGGGCCCTGCGCGGCCCGTTGCGCTCGCGCACGGTGCAGTACCTGGGGCTCATGTCCTTCTCCCTCTACCTGGTGCACGAGCCGGTGGTGGTCTCTCTGCGGCTGCTGACGCAGTCGATCTCGCCGTGGTGGCTGCTCGTCCTGGCCCCGGCGGCCTCGGCGCTGCTGACCTGGATGTTCCAGCGCTACATCGAGGCCCCCAGCCACCGGTTGGCGAGGCGCACCGGAGCCCTGGCCTCGGCGCGCCTCGCCCAGTGGTCCGAGCGTCGTCGAGCCGGCCGTCAGGTCAGCCGGGTCGGCAGGGGGTGAGGTCATGGCCGCCAAACGCACACGCATGAGCGCCAGCGAGCGGCGCGAGCAGCTCATCGCCGTGGCCCGCGGGCTGTTCGCCGAGCGCGGCTTCGATGCCACCAGCGTCGAGGAGGTGGCCGCCCGGGCCCAGGTCTCCAAGCCGGTGGTCTACGAGCACTTCGGCGGCAAGGAGGGCCTGTATGCCGTCGTCGTCGACCGGGAGATCACCACGATCTCGGCCGCGATCTCCTCAGCGATCACCGACCCGGCCACCAGCCCCGTCGCAGCCCCTCGCGCACGGCCCGACGCCGGCCACGAGGGTCCGCCCCGATCGGGGACGTCCGGCTCGGCCTCGCGGATCGCCGAGAGGGTCGCCCTGGCCCTGCTGACCTACATCGAGGACTCCCCCGACGGGTTCCGCATCCTCTCGGCGGGGTCGGACCGCGCCGCCGGCACCTACTCCACGCTGCTGGCCGACGTCGCCATCGAGGTCTCTGGAATCCTCGCCTCGCAGTTCGCGGCCCACGATCTCGACCCGCGTACGGCGCCGCTGTACGCCCAGATGCTGGTGGGCATCGTGGCCATGCCGGCCCAGTGGTGGCTGGAGAACCGCTCGATGAGCAAGGAGGAGGTGGCCGCCCACATGGTCAACCTCGCCTGGAACGGCCTGCGCGGCATGAAGGCCAGGCCCACGCTCCACGCCGGGTCAGCGGACACCGAAGGGTCCGCGGCCCAGGTGACCGGCCCCGACTCAGGCGATCCGGCGGGCTCAGGCGGGCACGACGGCACCACCGCCACGTCCTGACCGGGGCCGCCGTCCGACTCAGGACCACCCGACCTGACTCCCGTCAGGTTCATCACGTCCCCATCGATCGGCCGTCCTGCGAGCACGAGCATTCTTTGAGTATCGAGACCTAGTGGGGGCTGAGAAGTGCCCAGGAACGAGGTGATTCACTTCCCGCGCCCGGCTCGTGCCCGGATGGGCACGCTATTCTGTTGCTCCCGCAATCACCGAAACGGAACCCATGGACCCGGAAACCCTCATCATCGCGCTGCGCAAGAACGCAGTCCTCGTGGTCATGCACGTCGTGCTGGGCGCCATCATCGGCCTGGTCTTCGGCCTGCTGACGCCGGCGCAGTACACCTCCACGGCGAACGCGAACCTCAGCGTGGAGAACAGTGAGGCCAACCCCACCAACACCTTCAACTACCTGACCTCCATCATGCCGACGCTGGTGGAGATCGGGACCTCGGAGAGCACCTTCGCGGATGTCTCCAAGTCCACTGGGATCAGCCAGCAGGAGCTGCGCAAGTCCGTCTCGGTGACGAGCAAGACCGGCACCACCCTGGTGGAGATCCGCGCCACCAGCACCGATCCCGAGCGCGCCCACCGGATCGCCGAGGCCGAATTGTCCGCCCTGGACACGGTGGCCCGTGATCTGTCCAACTCCGGGCAACCGGGGAACACGACCGCGACCCTCAAGGTGGTCGACTCCCCCGCGACCCCCACGTCGCCCTCGAGCCTGTCGGCCGTGTCCACCGCGCTCATCGGGGCCGCCATCGGCCTGGCCGCCGGCGCCGTCATGGCCATCCTGCTGTACTTCCTGAGTCAGAAGAACCCGCAGGACAAGGTCGAGGACCCGCTGCTCATCATCGGGCGCCGTCGCTCTCGGGAAGACTCCTGACCGGCCGTGGCCCAGTCCTTGCCGCCGGTCCCCGCTCACGACGGGCCGCAGACGTCGTCGGAGGCTGTTCCCGGGGCGAGTCCGGCACCGCCGTCCCAGCGGAGGCTGGAGATGACGATCGCCGTCGTCCTCCTGGTGTGCCTGGGGGTGCGCCGCGAGCTGGCGGCCGCGTTGAGCGTCGGTGACTGCGTCGCGCTCGCCTCGGTCCCCGTCACCTGGACGGCCGTGCGCCACGCGCGCCGGTTCTCCCTGCTGCTCATGCTGTCCATCCTGGCAGCGGGCACGGCCTACATCATGTCCCTGCTGGCCGAGAGCAGCTTCATCGTTGAGGCCTGGGCCCGTCGCGTCACCACCCTGAGCCTGCTGGCGGTGCCCTGCGCGGTGGCCGCCTTCGTGTGGGGGGCGCGCGCCGGCTGGGAGTGCGGCGCGCGGCGCTGGCGGTCGGCTTCGGCATGTTCCTGGACTCGCTGTCGCTGCTTCAGACCAGTCCCAACCCGTGGAAGTTCGGGATCGGTGCGGCGGTGTCGATCATGGTCCTCAGCCTCGTGGCGAACCGGCGCCGACTGGTGCAGATCGTCGCCCTGCTGGGACTGAGCGGCGTCTTCCTCGTCTCGGACTCGCGCTCCACCTTGGCATTCCTCGCCGTCATCCTGGGTACGGTCATCTGGCAGGCCCTGGCGTCCTGGGCGCGGTGGCGCGTGCCCACCCCGCGACGCCTGGCGGTCTCCCAGATCGCCGTCCTGGGGGTTGTGGGAGTGGTGGCGATGGCCGGGGTCGTCGCCGCCTCGGAGTCCGGGACCTTGGGTGAGGACGCCCAGAACCGGACCATCGCCCAGTCGTCGAGCTCCGCGGGTCTGCTCCTGTCCGCCCGCCCCGAGCTGGGCGCCTCCTGGGCCCTGTTCCGCAACCGCCCCTGGGGGTACGGCGCCGGCGTCAAGCCCCGCTTCGAGGACCTGTGGGTGGCCAAGCAGGGCATGGCGGCCCTGGGCTACGACCCGGAGAACGGCTACGTCGAGAACTTCATGTTCGGTGGCCGTATCGAGCTGCACTCGGGGGTCATGGACATGTGGGCGGCCGCATCGATCCCCGGCGCGCTCCTGCTGCTGCTCATCGCCGGGATGGCGCTGGCGGCGATGATGCGAGACCTGGGGCGGCTCAAGGCCACGCCCTGGCTGTTCTTCGCGGCCCTGACCGTGGTGCAGAACGTGTTCATCGGGCCGTGGACGGTGCTTCCGCCCTACCTGCCGATCGTGCTGGGAGCCGCGGTGCTGCAACCGGCTCTGCACGAAGCGGTCTCACCGGACGCCGACGATGAACCGGGCGACGCGGGTTGAGGACGTACTTTCCTCACGGGGACTGCATTTCCACAAGGATGACTGAGATCGGGACGTCGCCGTCTTGGATGAAAGGACGTCCTCAAGACGAAACGCAGTCCCCGGCCCGAGCACGCAACCGCCCAGCGAGCTCGAGATAGCCGGCCAGGACCGGCACGCTCCTCAATGGCGCCCGGAGGCGGCGGACGCCGCCGTCGCGGACCGAGGCCGCCCGGCAGACCTGATCGCAGACCCGCCACTCAGTGGTCGTACTCGCGATGGACGCCGCCACCAGTACTGGCCGCCAGGATGCCGCGGCCGCGGGCCAGCAGCCGGGCCCCCTTGGCGGCGTGCCTCGGGTGCCGATCAGCGTTCCGCCGGCTGTTCGCAGGCCGCCCACGACGATGCGCACCAGACCACCGGCCGCGGCCCGGGCCCGAATGGCCGGCTGGGCCCCGCCTCCTGCCAGGACCAGCTCGACGCGTACCGACGTGGCGGCGTGGGACCGCTGCCGGCGCAGGATCCAGGGGCGGGTGAGCCGGGAGGCCGGGACATGGTCGCGTACGCGCGCCTCGTCGCACCACCGGATGACGCCGCCGGCGGCACAGCTGGCGGGTGAAGAGCGTGTCCTCTCCCCGGTGGCCCCGAAGGCCTCATCGAAGCGCAGCCCGGCCCGGCGCACGAACCTCAGATCCAGCAGCAGGCAGTTGGAGGCCGCCACCGGGCGGATCGTGCCGGTGGGCCAGGACCTGCGCACGAAGAACTCCCCCTGGCGCACCCACTCCTCCGGCTCGACCTCGTAGACCGGGATGACGGGCCCGGCCACCGCCTGGCAGCCGGTCGTGGCCCACATCCCCACGAGGGCGGCGAGCCAGCCGGGCTCGGGGTCCTCGTCGTCGTCGATGAAGATGAGCAGGTCGCGCTCAGTGGTCTCATCAAGGGCGCGGTTGCGCACCGCCGCCACACCGGGCCGCTCCTCGACGACGTAGCGCACGCTCACGCCTCCCGGCTCCACCCGATCCTCCGAGGGGGTGCGCACCGGCACCCCGGCGGCCGCAGCGGCGGAGAGGGCGGCCTCGCGCCCGGAGCCCTGCGCGTCGTTGTCGATGACGAGGACCTCGACGTCGGAGACGGTCTCGCCTGCAGTCCTGCCCGTGTCCGTCGCGCCCGCCGCGTCGCCCCTCAGGATCGCAGGCCTCGGCGCTCAGGCCATCGACCAGCTCACCGGCCTGCTCCAGGACCCCGCCGACGGCCCGCGTGAGGTCCTCGGGACGCCGGAAGGTGGGGATGGCGATCGTCAGCCGGCTCATGCGTCCCTCCTTCCCGCCTGCGCCGCACTCCGCCGGCTGCGCGGGCGGCCGTACTCGCGCACGTGCCCGCCCAGCGCGCCCACGACCATGCCCAGTCCCCGCGTGAGGAGACCTCGTGGCGGGCCTGCGCGGGCACATCGCCGCGGATGCGGGCCACGCCGGCGCGTGCCCCGTCGATACCGGCCTTGGCCAGTCCCTTGGCGCCGTAGCCCAGGCGCAGCCTGAGACGCGCGAGCCTCCCGGACGCACCGTCGCCGGCGGGCCCGACCGTGTCGATACGCACCCGGGCCCAGGACGAGCCCGAGCGCAGGGAGCGCTCCAGCACCCAGGCGCGCCTGGCGCGGGCTGCGGGCACGCGCTTGGTGACGACCGCCCCGGCCGCGAAGCGGATGACACCTCCGGCGCGGGTGAGCTGACGGGTGAAGAGGGAGTCCTCTCCGCCGGTGAGCCCATAGCGCGGGTCGAAGCGCAGCCCCAGGCGCTCGACGACGCCCAGGTCCAGGAGCAGGTTGCCGGTGTCAGCGCTGCGCACCTGGGCGCCGTCGGCGGCCTCCCAGGAATCGAAGGCGCCTGAGGCGGTGACCCACGGAGAGGGGGCGACCTCGAAGGTCGGTGGCGTGGGGCCGGTGACCGCGGCGCAGCCCTGGGCGCGCCAGGTACTCACGAGGGCCTGGAGCCAGCCCGGCGAGGGGATCTCGTCATCGTCGATGAAGATGAGGGCGTCGGAGCCACGGGCCTCGCTCAGGGCGCGGTTGCGTCCGGCGACGATCCCCGGCTCGGGCTCATGGACGTAGACCAGCCTCGACGTCGCAGCCGAATCAGCCGGATCAGCATCCCCGGACGGCCCCCACGGCTCCGACGGCTCGCCGGCCAGGGCCGCCCTGGCCGCCTCGACGACGGCCCGCGCACCGGCCTGCGGATCGTTGTCCACGATGAGGACGCCCGCCGTTGTCTCCGGCCCGGAGACGTCGTCGGCCTGCGACAGCAGCTGGGGGATGACCTGCGCCAGGTACTCGTTGCGGCGGTAGGTGAGCATCGCGATGGTCAGGTGCACGTCCGGCCCCGTCCTTCCTCCCGCCTGCTGGCGGCTCACGGCGTGGTACAGGGACTAACGGTACTATCACGAGCCGGGCGCACCCGACGGTTCGAGCACCCGCCCGACGCCGTCGCACCGCCGGACCGGCCGGAGGTATCACGCCCGCAACGCCATATCGCATCAACATCGCATTGAAGACGTCGTGAGTCGTCGCTTCAGCTCTCGATCCGTCTGCACCCGGAAGGCTCCTGCTCCCATGACCGCCACCCCTGAGCCCGCCCAGCGCACTGACGCCGCTGAGACCACCGAGACGGCCTCGTCCAAGGCCGCCGGCAGGCTCTCCGGCCGTGAGCTGCTCTCCCGCACGGCGGTCGTCGTCGTCAGCTACGACTCGGCGGCGCTGCTGGAGCGCACGCTGGCGCGCGTGGCCGAGGACTCCCCCCGAAGCCCGCATCGTCGTCGTCGACAACTACTCCACCCCCGAGGCCCGCGAGGAGCTGGTGGCGCTGGCCTCCGCGCGCGGCTGGGAGGCGGTCCTGCCGGAGACGAATACGGGCTTCGGCGGCGGCATGAACCTGGGGGCGGCACGTGCCCGAGAGCTCGGCGCCGACCTGCTCGTCCTGCTCAACCCCGACGCCGTCATCGCCCGGTCCGACCTCATTCGGCTGGCGGCCCGGGCGCACGCGGACCGGCTGGCCCTGGTGGCACCGGTGCTCAAGGACTCCACCGGCCGCATCGTCTCCGACGGGATCGTCGTGTGCCTGGCCGACGGCTCGATGCGCTCACGCCGCTCACCGCGGCCGATTCCCCCCGGGCGGCACTCATCCGTGGCTCTCGGGTGCCTGCCTGGCCCTGTCGACGGATCTGTTCGAGGTCACGGGCGGCTTCGATGCGCGCTACTTCCTGTACTGGGAGGACGTGGACTTCTCGGCCCGGGTGCTGGCGGCCGGCGGCAGCCTGGACCTGGCGCGCGACGCCGTCGCCGTCCACGACGAGGGCGGTACCCACTCAGAGTCGCAGCCCCAGGACTCGGGGCAGGAGGGTTCGGAGGACCGCTCCAAGTCGGACATCTACTACTACTACAACGTGCGCAACCGGCTGCTGTACGCGGGCCTGCGCCTGGATCGGGCCACGCAGCGCCGGTGGGTCGCCACGGCCGGCCGGGCCGCCCGCGAGATCGTCCTGCGCGGCGGCAAGCGCCAGCTGCTGCGCACCCGCCGCCCACTCGTCACGGCGGCGCAAGCCACCCGTGACGGCCTGAGACTGCTCCAGGCCGCACGTCGGGACGAGCTTCCCGACGTCGACGAGCCCCTCATCCGCAGCTGATTCTGCTGGCGCCCTCGTCCCGCCGCCGCCGGCTCGGCTTCGGCGGCGGGACGCCCCTCGCCGTCAGCGCGCCTCACAGGTAGTGGGCGCGCAGGTCCTCGGGGGTCTTGGCGGACAGGTCGGCGAGCGTCACGTCGAAGACGGTGCGCGCTCCGGACTCGCCGCGAGCGGCCAGCCTCGCCACCGCGCGCCCCATGGCGGACACGACCGAGCCAGTGAACTCCGGGTTGGAGCCGAGCTGCAGCTCGAAGCTCACGGTCTCGGCCACGCCGTCGGAGGTGTGCCCACGGCGGATGACGGAGCCTCCGTGAGGGATACCGGCGTGCTCAGTGGCCAGCTCCTCGGCGGTGACGAAGGAGACGGTGGTGTCGTAGTCGGCGAAGTAGTTGGGCATCTCCACGATCTCCCGCTGGATGCGGGCCAGGTCGGCACCATCCTCGGCCACCACGTAGCAGTCGCGCGTGTGCATGGAGCGGGTGGTCAGCTCGACGTCGTCGCCGGCCTTGACCGCGGCAACGGTCGCCTCCACCGGTCGGGTGTACTGCTTGGCGTCCACGACACCGTCGATACGGCGCAGGGCATCGGAGTGCCCCTGGGAGACACCGGGCCCCCAGAACGTGGTGGTGGCGCCGTCGGGCAGAACGGTCTCGCCCAGGACCCGCAGCATGGAGAACAGGCCCGGGTCCCAGCCGGTGGAGATCAGGGCGACATGCCCGGATGCCCTGGCGGCGGCGTCGACGGCCGCGAAGTGCTCGGGGATGCGGGCGTGGGTGTCGAAGGAGTCGACCGTGTTGAACAGGGCGGCGGCGGCAGGGGTCTGCTCGATCAGGTCGGTGGCCGAGCCTCCGCAGTTCAGGCAGACATCCACCTTGTCGGCCCAGGCGGGCATGTCGTCCACATGGGCGACGGGAGCCCCCTGAGTGGCGACTGCGGCCGGGTCGCGCCGGGTGAAGACGACGACGAGCTCCATGTCGGTGTTCTTGGTGATGGCCTGCTCGGCGCCGCGGCCGAGGTTGCCGTAGCCGTTGATCGCTACCCTGATCATGGTTCCTCCTGGTGGGTTCTCGCTACAGGGCGATCCTAGGGACGGACAGTGTTGCCACCGTGTGACGTATCGGGGAGTGACCGAGTCTTGAGCGATGGAGCCACAGGTGTCCGGCAAGGTGTATGCGTCGGCGGAGAAACGGATCGCCTCGACGTTGTGCCACCCCACTCCGCCGACGACTGTTCGCATCGCGCACCGCAACGGGTCGGGCCGGGGGGAAGCACGTTCCCCCCGGCCCGACCCGTATGAGCGCTGCGCCCGACGGCGTCAGTGCTGCTTGATGGTGACCTTGTCGACCGACAGGGTGACGGTCTCCGGCCCGGCCGAACCGGACATGTAGGTGGTCACCCCCACGGTGCCGGCCTCGTTGAGGGTCTTGTCGTTGTCGACGACCTCGATGCCCCACTCGGCGGGCTCGCTGTCCCCGGCCCAGAACTTGGCCTGGATGTTGGTCGACTCCGCGCCGTCAACCACCATGCGCAGGTGGAGGGGCTGGCCGGCCGTGTAGGGCTGCGGCAGGACATAGGTGCCCAGGGCAGTCTCCCGTCCCTTGACCACGCGCGAGACCGTGACGACCGGGTTGCCGGCGCTACCGATGCGGACCGTGGCCTGGTACTGGCCGGCCTTGGTCGTACGGGCGGCGTAGGAGATGAAGGCGCCGTTCCCGGAGGGCACCGCGTCCAGGGAGAAGTCCACGACGGCGTCGGTGGACGTCGACTTGATCTGATCGGAGATGATCGAGGCCGAGGAGCGCGGACCGGCCATGGCGATACGGCCACTGGCACCGTCGACCGAGAAGGCCGCGGCGTTCCAGGTGGTCTTCCAGTCACCGCCGGTGTTGGCCTTGCCCCAGCCGCCGTTCACGCTGCGCTCGAAGGAGTCGTCCAGCAGGCCTTGCCAGCCTCCTGCTTATCCTTGCCGGCATCACCCTTGCCACCGTTGTTGTCGCCCTTGTCGTCGGGCTGGACCTCCTTGCCGGTGGCGGCGGTGTAGTGCTCGGCGATCTGGCGGGCGGACAGCGGCGTGCTGTAGACGGCGGCCTCGTCGATGTCGGCCTGGATGTTGGTGTTGGAGGGCTGGCCGTTGACACCGTTGAGCGAGTCCCCACCGATGCGCCAGTAGCCGGAGTAGCTCTGCCCGCTGGTCATGGTGCCGTCGAAGGCGGCAAGGTTGCCGTCCACGTAGAGCGTCGCGCCGGCGGTCGGGCTCATGGAGGCCACGATGTGGTGCCACTGGCCGTCGTTGTAGCTCTTGGGCGTCGTGACAGTGGTCAGCCTGTCCGGGTAGAGCATGAAGCTGAGCGTTCCGTCATTACGCATGTAGACCATTCGGTCTCGGCTCCACGACTGGTTGTCCTCGGAGGAGCCGTAGCCCATGATCTGTCCACCCGAGGTGGAGGTGGTGCGGACCCAGGTCTCCATGGAGAAGGCGGTGGGCGCCTGGGAGGCCACTCGTGTCGCGGCGTGCGACTTGTTGTTGCTGTCGGAGGTCATGGCCAGCGACGCGCCAGAGCCCAGGACGGACTCGCCACCGCGCTTGTAGGCCTCGCCGCGGATCGTCATGTTGCGCTGGGCCACGAAGTCCTCGGCCTTGTCGCCGTCGGTCTCGTCGAAGGACCAGTAGTGAGCGGCGCCGTCGGCCAGGACGCGAGCCCCGTACTTGCTCAGGCCCTGCCCCTCACCGGCCTTGACCGTCACCCAGTCCGAGACCGTGGAGGCCCCCCACTGGTCCGTCACCTGAACCCGGTAGCGGTGAGTGGTTCCGGGGTCGACGACGTCGGTGGCGCTGAGGTCGGAGCGCTCCCAGAAGCCGGCGGTCACCGACTGGCTGGAGACCGGTTGGCCATTCATGGAGTCGCGGTAGACGTTGTAGGTCAGAGTCTTGTCGTCGCGGTCCCAGTTGGCCTTGAAGGACAGGGACACGACACCGGCGCGCGGGGAGGAGCCGGTGACCTTGAAAGCACCGCCCTTTTCCATGGGGCCCTGCTTGTTGGGGGCGATGTCGCGCCGGGCGAAGCGCACCAGGCCCTGCTGGGCGGTGCCGTTGACGGCCAGGAACTCGCCGCCGTAGACGACGTACTTGTCATTGCCCTCAACGGTCCAGGTGGCCTGGTTGGCTCCGGAGATCTTGCCCGGTGTGAAGTCCGGGTAGAAGTTGAGGTTGGTGGTGGCCGCCTGACCCTCGTAGCTCTGGTAGCTGCGGTGGTGAGTCGCCTCGACCGTCCCGGTGGGAGCATTCGTATAAGCCACCGCGTTGTGGTACTGGTTGGTGACGTCGGGGAATCCACCGATGTTGGAGCAGTCGTGGGAGTGGCTGGCCGCGTAGACGACGTCGCCCGCGGGCAGCATGTCGTAGGTGTCACCGTGGCAGTCGGCCATGTAGTCGATGTCCCCGGTGTTCCAGTTGAGGCGCATGACGCCCTCGAAGGAGCCGGTCTGCGAGTAGCTCGCGGCGTACAGGCCCTGCTCGTCGGCCTTGACGCTCATGACCGACGCCCAGGCGCCGGCTCCGCGCACGACGCTGGAGGCGTTGTTGTGACGCAGGCTGCCGTCGTTCTCGAGGATCGCGATGCCGTAGCCGGGCTTGTCGCTGCCCTCGACGGACTCGAAGGCTCCGCCGATGGCCACGGCCGAGCCGTCGGAGGCTCCGACGATGCTGCGCACATAGTAGTTGTCCACCTTCGGCGCGAAGCCCGTCAGCTGCTGGGTTCCCAGGTTAAGCGCAGCGGCACGCTGCCGAGCCGAGGAGTTGATCTGGGTGAAGGCACCGCCCATGTAGAGGGTCTGGCCGTCAGTGGAGACGCTGAGCGCCTTGACGCTGCCGTTGGCGGCGGCACCCAGCGGGGCACGCTGGCCGTCAGCGGCCCTGACCGCGCCGACGCGCCACGCCGTCTGGTTGTTGATCGTCGTGAACTCTCCACCGAGGTAGAGGGTCTGACCGTCGGTGGAGGCAGCGATCGTGTTGATGGTGCCGTTAGTGGTGGGAGCCCAGTCGAGGACCTCACCGGTGTTGATGTTGTAGGCCATCGCGTTGCCGCGCGGCGACTCGTTCTGCCCGGCCGGCGAGCCCGCGGGACGGACCGAGGAGAACCTGCCGACGGCGTAGACGATGTCACCCACCACCACCTGGTCCCAGACAATGCCGTTGATCTGGGCGGTGGGCAAGGCGTCGGCGGAGACAGTGGCGGGCGCACCGGCAGCACCGGCGGGGGCCGGATCGGCGGCGGCTGGCGCCGCCGGGGCGAGTGTGATGGCACCAAGGGGAACAAGAGCCGCGGCCAGCAGGCCGCTCAGGAATCGGCGGGGGAGCTTCACAGGTATTCCGTTCAGAACATACTCAGATCACGGATACGCAACCTTATGAATGGCTGGTATTCCGCACCCGGCCAGGGTCGTCGGGCTGGCTTATAGTACACCGCCAACAACACATTTGCCGAACTTTTAGTTCATCCCACAATCATTGGACGCCCCGCACGACGCCGACCTTTTGGTCAGATTGTGCGGTTCGAGCATCATTCCAGGTAGTCCGCGCCCCTCACGGCCGACGGCCGTTCGAACTGGCCCGCCACGCAAGACCTCATTCAGGCAGTTTCCAGAACAATCCCAGGCAATATCACGATGAGGCAACATCTACCGGCACGCCAAGGCGCCGCCCGCACACGCAAGCGTGTGCGGGCGGCGCCTCGATGTGCACTGAGAAGCCCGGGAGTCGGCTCTCACATCAGCCGGCCGCTCCCCGGAAGGTGGCGGCCCCGTGGTCAGCCCCCAGGTCGACGACAACCTTGACGCTCCCGCGCCCCTCGGCTGGGACGACGAAGGCACGGTTGACGGTCACCGTCTGACCGGCGGCGAGCGTGGCGGGCGCCGCGTCCGAAGCCGAGATGATCTCACTGGCGGGCGTTCCTGAGCCCTCACCGTAGTTGACAGTGGTGGACAGCACACTGGCCAGAGAAAGGTCCTGTCCGGAGTTGTTCGTCACCGTGACCGGCACCAGGACACCGGAGCCTCCAACCTCCCCCGGGCCGCTGGCGAAGTCCTGCGACTGCAGCTGCCCCAGTGAGATGACGACGCCCCCATCGATACTGACGGACTTGTCGAGCGGAACCTCGGGGTACTCATCCTTCGACAGGTCACCGCTCTCGACGGCCTTGGGGTCGATCGACGAGGCGTCCGGGGTGGCGGCGCTGTCCGACGGCGACGCGGGCGCCGTCGTGGGCTGCGCGGTCTGGACCGTCGGGGTGGCAGGGGCTGACGAGGCAGCGGGAGCCGACGTCGAGCCAGTGGCGGACATGGATGGCGACGCCGAGGAGGTGGAGGCGCTGTGGGACTTTCCGCTTCCGCAGGCGGCCAGCCCCAGCCCCAGGACCAGGACGGTGGGCAGGATCAGCATACGAGTTCGTGACACGTGTCGAAGCGTACGACCTCTACCGCGAGGGACGGTGCCCTCAGCGGCCACTGAGTCCGGGAGCACACCACACCCCTCCATAGAACCGGATGATTCAGCGGAAAACTCACCGTGATCAGCAAGCTCAGCGGGCCTCATGGTCACCACCACCAGCCTCCGCGCCGGTTGTTGTCCCAGCCCCAATCTCCGTCTCCGTCCTGGTCCCCGTCCTGGTCCCAGCCTCCATCCTGATCCCAGTCTTTCCTCTTATCCTTCCTGTCCTTCTTATCGCCATTGTCGTTGTCGCCGTTGTCGTCGCCCTTGTTGGCGTTGTTGTCATCATCCTTGTTGGCGTTGGGGTCACCGCCCTTGTTGGCGTTGGGGTCGCCACCCTTGTTGGCGTTGGGGTCGCCACCCTTGTTGGCGTTGGGGTCACCACCACTCATGGAGAAACGGACAAGTCCCTGCTGCGAGGCGCCATTGACGGCCACGAACTCACCGCCGTAGACGAGATACTTGTCATTGCCCTCAACGGTCCAGACGGCCTGGCTCAGGCCGGTGTACTGGCCGTTCTGGAAACCGGGCAGGAAGCCGTTGTACTGGGTGGGGGCGGGCTGACCCTCGTAGTCGCTGTAGCCCGAGGCCTGGTTGCGGCTCACAGTGCCGGTGGCGTTGCTGGAGAAGCCAACGGCATGGTGGTAGATGCCCTCGCCCGAGCGCTCGGGGAAGCCCCCGATGTTGCTGCAGTCGTGGGAGTGGCTGGCGATGTAGATGACATCGTTGGTGGGCAGCACGTCGTAGGTGTCGCCGTGGCAGTCGGCCATGAGGTTGATGTTGCCGGTGGACCAGTCAGCCCGGAACATCCCCTCGAAGGTGCCTTCCTGGGAGTAGCCCGTGCCGTAGAGCCCTCGGGAGTCGGACTTCAGGCTCATGATGCCGGAGTGCTCCCCGGCATTACGGATGACATTGGAGAGATTGGACTGGCGCAGTGATCCATCCTTCTCCAGGATGGCGACACCGTAGCCGTTGGAGGAGCCGCCCACCGAGCTGAAGGAGCCGCCGACAGCCACCGCCGAGTTGTCGGCCGCCACCGTGATGGAGCGCGCCACGGAGTCGTCAATGGACGGGGCGAAGCTGGTCACCTTCTGGGTCTTGAGGTCCACGGCGCCTGCACGCTGGCGTGCCGAGGAGTTGAGCTGGGTGAAGGAGCCGGACATGTAGAGGGTGGAGCCGTCGGGGGAGATCTCAAGGTCCATGACCGCCCCATTGGCCGAGACCGACAGCGGCTTGCGCTGGCCGGCGGCATCCACTGCGGCAACGCGGTAGACGGCCTCGTCATTGACGGAGTTGAAGTTGCCACCGAGGTAGATGGTGGAACCATCGGCCGAGGCCTCGACCGCACTGACCCTGCCTTTGACCTTCGGCGCCCAGTCGAGCAGGGCACCCGTGGTGATGTCGTAGGCCATGGCGTTGTAGCGACGAGACTCATTCTCGCCGGGAGCGGCACCGGCCGGGCGAGCGTTCTCGAACTCCCCGACGACGTAGACCGTGTTGCCGACAACCGCCTGATCCCAGACAACGCCGTCGATCTGGGCGGTGGGCAGGGCCTGAGGGGAGGCGAGAGTCGTCTGCCCCTGAGCCGCTGCGGCCTGAGGGGTGATAGTGGGAGTGACGAGAGCGCCTAGAGCGAGGGGAAGGGCGGCAAGAACCGCCCCCACACTGGAAACAGCACGGAAAGGGTGCACGAGTGCTCCGTTCTTAAGACGTGAGGGAACTTGGGTAAGCGGCGCGCTACGACGGGGCAGCCCCACCTCAGACCCGAACGGCAGACAGCGAGACCGGCGCCAGTCACGAGGCTATTACAGAGGTAACTCTTTGGTAACGGTTCGAAGAGACTTTATTGCATCTTCCGTTGTGGCATCAATCACTAATCGAGCAGGTCTGCACCTCATGGACGCTTTTTCCATCGATAGCCTCTCACTCATTGAGCCGGCATTCCACACCCGATTCTCACCCCAAATTCCCAGCCTACATTCAGGTGGGAACGAACCGTTCACCTCGGTGACCGAGCCGGCATTCACACCTCCGTCTCCACCCCGTTCGCACGGAGGGTCCCTGCATCGTTCCCACGGAGGGGCTCTACAACCGTTCCTCTACTGCTCCCTGCGTCCTGTTCTCGCAGCCGAAGCATCCCGCTTTCCGTATCGCTCGAGCGCAGCGCCGGCTGCCTCTAGACTCTTGACCGGGTGTGTGTGTGGTGCGGCCGTCCCGGCTTGGCGCCGGCACGCTCGGCGATCCAGCACTGGTCCGGTCCCCAATCAGCACCGAGCCGAGACCGGGATCAGCCAGCGCGCGGGCGAGAGCCCGGATCCGCCGTCGCCACCGCTCCTCCCGCCACTCTCGGTTGCCCGCGGCCGACGTCTCATCCGACTGTCGCGTTCGACCGGGCCCACCGGTTCCCAATCCCCTCCCGGCTCCGCCGCCCCTTGAAAGGACTCCGTTGACTGCTGTGAACCCGGACAGGCTCCGCATCGCCGTGATCGGGACGCGAGGCGTCCCCGCCCGGTACGGAGGTTTTGAGACCGCTATCGAGGAGGTGGGCCGGCGCCTGGCAGACCGCGGCCACCAGGTCCTCGTCTACTGCCGCAACCCCGAGCCGAGCACCCCGCTTCCGAGTACCTATCTGGGAATGCGGCTGATCGAGCTGCCCTCGGTCAAGAACCGCAGCCTGGAGACCCTGTCGCACACGGCCCTGTCGGTGGTCCACCTACTGCGCCGCACCCACCCCGACGCCGCCTTCGTCTTCAACGCCGCCAACTCCCCCTTCCTGCCCGCGCTGCGCGCCGCACGAGTCCCGGTGGCCACCCACGTCGACGGCCTGGAGTGGCGCCGCGGCAAGTGGGGCCCCACCGGTAAGCGCTACTACCGCGCGGCCGAGGCCCTGGCCGTGCGCTACTCCGACGCCCTCATCGCCGACGCCCAAGGCATCGCCGACTACTACACCGACGAGTTCAACGCCCCCACCGACCTCATCTCCTACGGGGCTCCCCGCATCACTGCGGACACCTCGCGCCTGGCCGAGCTGGACCTGGACCCCAAGGGCTTCCACCTGGTCGTCGCCCGCTTCGAGGTGGAGAACCACGTCGACGTCATCGTCGAGGGCTACGTGCACTCCGGCGCCACGCTGCCGTTGGTCGTCGTCGGCTCGGCCCCGTACGCTGACGAGTACACCGCCCGCATCGAGGCCCTGGCCGACGAGCGGGTCCGCCTGCTGGGCGGCCTGTGGGACCAGGAGCTGCTCGACGCGCTCTACGCCGGGGCTCTGGTCTACTACCACGGACACTCCGTAGGGGGCACCAACCCCTCCCTCCTGCGCGCGATCGGCGCCGGGGCCGCGGTGGACGCCTTCGACGTCTCCTTCAACCGGGAGGTCCTGGGCGAGGCCGGGCGCTACTGGACCTCGCCCGACGATGTGGCCGCCCTGGTCACCTCCGCCGAGTCCGACGTCGAGGCCCAGGCCGCGCGCGGCGAGGATTCCCGCAAGCGGGCCGTCCTCTACGACTGGGACGAGGTGGCCTCCGGCTACGAGGCCCTGGCTAGGCACCTGGCGCTCGAGGGCCCCTCGCGCCACCGCCCTTCCGGGCGCCGCACCGGGAAGGTGAGCCTGTGAGCCGGGGCCGGGCGGGCGGTGACCACGCCGGCGCCACCCGGATCCTCGTGGCTCACCCCTCCCCCGACCTCTACGGATCGGACTGGCAGCTGGTCGAGACCATTCACGGGCTCATCGACGCCGGCCACGAGGTCCTCGTGGCCCTGCCCCTGGACGGCCCCCTGGTCGAGGTGCTGCGCGAGGCCGGGGCCCGCGTAGCCGTCATGCCGTTCACCGTCCTGCGCAAGGCCCTGCTGAGTCCCAAGGGCCTGACGAGACTGTCGGCTCAGGCCGCCCCGGAGATTGCGCGCCTACGGACGGTCATCCGCGCCAGCCGGGCCGAGGCGGTCCTGACCAACACGGTGACGATCCCGTGGTGGCCGGTGGCCGCGAGCGCGGCGGGCATCCCCGTGCTGGCGCACGTCCACGAGGCCGAGGACACCCAGCGCCGGATCATCCGCACCGGACTCAACGCGCCCCTCCTGGCGGCCTCCCGGATCGTGGCGAACTCCGGCGCCGCCCGTGACGCCCTCCTGGACGTCCAGCCGCGCCTCGCCTCACGCACGGAGGTGGTCCACAACGGGGTCGCCGGTCCGGACCAACCTCTGGCGCCCCTGCGTCGTAGGCAGCCCGGCGACTCGTTCCGGATCGCCATGGTGGGTCGTCTCTCCCGCGCAAGGGCGTGGACGTGGCCCTGGACGCCGTCGGGCTGCTGCGCGACTCGGGGGTGGATGCCTCCCTGAGCGTGTGCGGGTCGGTCTTCCCCGGCTACGAGTGGTACGAGGAGGAGCTGCGCGAGCGCGCCGCCCAGCCGGATCTGGACGGGCACGTCGAGCTGCTGGGCTACGTGCGCCCCACCTGGCCGGTGCTGGAGGCCGCCGACGCCGTCGTCGTGCCCTCGCGGGCCGAGCCCTTCGGGAACACGGCGGTCGAGGCGATGCATGCCGCCCGGCCGCTCGTGGCCTCCCGGGTCCAGGGCCTGGCGGAGGTCGTCACCGACGCGGTCACCGGACTGCTCGTGCCCGCCGACGACGCTGCGGCTCTGGCCGAGGCCCTCGGGACCCTGGCGGCGGACCCGGCTCTGGCGGCCAGGCTGGCCGAGCAGGGCGAGCGCGAGGCTGCCGACCGGTTCTCCGTGGCCGGCTACCGAGCCACCATGGCCCGGATCATGGGCGAGCTCCTCGAGCACTGAGGCCCCCGCCGGTTCCACCGAGACCGACAGATTTCGCGTAGCCCTACGGAAAAACGGTAGGGCTACGCGAAAAATGCCCGGCTCGGCGGGGTATCAGCGCTGGGCGGGGCGCAGGGGGTCCTCGGCCAGCCCCAGGGACAGGCTGAACTCGCCCTCGAGGGGCTGGTCGGGCCGCTCGAAGGGCACGGCGCCGTCGCACAGGAAGACGGCCATCTCCACGAAGCTGGAGAAGGAGGCCCCGATGAGGTGCTGGGAGCTGGCCAGCAGGTAGAGGTCGACCAGTCCCGCACGCACGCCGGCGGTGGTGTTGTAGCCACCCTTGTCGGTGAGGAACACGCAGCCGGTGAACTCGCCGGCCAGCTGCTCCTGAGCCTCGGGGGTGTCGCAGGACAGGAAGAAGGGGACGTCGGGGTGGTCGGCGCGGATCTGACGCATCCGGTTCGCGAACCACTCCACCGGGGAGGACTCGATCGTCTTGGCGTGAGAAACCGCGTGGGTGCGCACCTGGATGCCGACGTAGGGGCGTCCACGCAGGTGAGCGTCGTAGATGGAGCGCACCTGATCGGCGATCTGGTCGACGGGTGTCAGCTCGCGCAGCAGCTCGGTCCAGGGACGCGGCCCGGTGCCCGGTGCCCCCTCGCTCCAGGCCGGGTCCTCCCAGGTGACGGGCAGGCCGTGGGAGCGGATCTGCCACAGGTGGGCGCGGCGCAGTGCGGGCGTGACCCGGACGCCCCTGGGCTGGCGGTACCGGGCCAGAGGAATGAGCGCTCGGGAGGTCAGTCGCGATACCGAGGTGCCCTCCTGAAAGTGCCACAGCTCGTCCATCCGGGGACCGAAGTACTCGTCGGTACTCCACACGTAATAGAGGTCACGATTCTCGACGCGGGCCAGGGCCTGGGCGGACAGCAGGGCCCGTACACGGTTGCCCAGACCATCCTTGCGTCCGGTATAGACCAGTAGTGCCTTGCGGCCGGTAAGCAGTGACATAAGAATCCTTAAGCGATGATTGCGTGAACGGGTCATGAACCGTTGGCTCCGCCGGCCCCGGTCCGTCGGTGGTGCCAGACCTGCGGGGCCGACGACCTACTGGGTGTCGCGCCGCAGGTCGCGGTACCACTTGGGCAGAGCCAGTGCCACGTAGCCCGCGCAGCCCAGGAGCATGACGCCGTAGATCCACAGGAAGACCGTGGGGGCGAAGCGGGTCATGAGCACGAAGCACATGAGCCCGTAGTCCGTGGGTGCCGAGAGGATCGACTTGATCATGCCCGGACGGGCCTCATCCTTGGCCATCGGCGTACCGCCGTGATAACGCAGCTGATAGGTCAGGATGTAACTAAAGAAGTGGATATTCTGAACCGCCCCGAATGCGAGTGGAATAAGGAGGACCGAGGGAGGCAGATCCGTGAACCGGAAAAGGGAGATCGCAATGGCCCCATGAATTGTGGAGAGCTTAATGACGTCGGCGACATGATCCAGCCATTCACCCGCCTTCGATCCACCATTGCGCAATCTCGCCAGCTGTCCGTCGGCGGCATCAAGGGCGTATCCCAGCATGAGCAGCAGGGCGGTCGCCCCTGCGGACACGACCGTGGGACGCCACAGGGCGATGAGGGCGATGCCGCTGTAGGTGCACAGCGCCGAGAGCACCGTTACCTGGTCCGGGGTCGCGCCCAGTCGGTGGGCGACGGCGGCCAGGGACCCGGCCCGCGGGGCGGTTGACGATACGGGAGTACAGGGGGGCACCGGCCTTGGACTTCTGGGCGCGGGACAGCGCCCTGATGTTCTCGGCGATGGTGGGGGAACCGGCAGGGGAGCTCATGAAGCGTCTCCTTGGATGGGGCCCGTGAGTCGGACCGGGGTGGATGGACAGTGATGATGGACCGCGACGAGGGGAGACAGGCAGCGGCGGGGAGTGGTTGACGCGGGCAGGCGGCTGCGGGAGCCCGGGCCGCGGGGGCGGCTCAGAGCTACCGACCAGGAGGAACGGCGTCACCGCCCGTCTCCCGCGCCTGCTGCTCGGCGAGCTCGCGGCGGCGCCTGGCCACGTCCCGGCGCACCCACCAGGCATACGGCATGATCTGGCACAGGATCACAGAGATCACTGAGCCCAGGATAGGGCCGGCCGCATCGAATGGCCCAATGAGGACCCAGGAGATGGCGAGGTTCATCGGCACCAGGACGAGCACCGGAACCACCTGGAACTGCAGCCCGCGCGGATCGGTCATGTACATGCCCAGCGGCTGCTTGCCGGCCTCGACGGCGACGTAGACGGCGAAGGCCCACACGAGGGCGGCAGGCAGGACGATCTTGCCGTGGGACATGACGCGCGCGGCCCAGGGAGTGACGGCCACCAGCGCGAGCGCCAGAACGAAGCCGCCCCCACTGAAGAGCATCGCCGGCTTGAAGGGGTTCTCGATGCGCTTGTCAGCACGGGCACGGGCGAACATCGGCCACATGGCGACCCCGGCCGCCATGACGGTCTGGGTGAGCATGTTGAACAGGTTGTTGGCCAGGTTGTACTCGGCCAGGGCCTGCGACTGGCCCAGGTGGGACAGGAGGAGCCGGTCGGTCTGGAAGGCGATCGGGATGGCCAGGGACTGAAGCAGCTGGGGGCCCGCGGTGTTGACGATGCGCACGCCCCGCACGCTGCGGACACGCGGCACGTCCCTGAGGGCCCCCGCGAACAGGGGCCTGGTGGCGCGCCAGGCGACGATGATGCAGATGACCGAGACCAGCGCGTTGGCGATGTAGGAGTAGATGGACACGGCGTTGCCGCGCCCCAGGCCGGTGACGATGGCCAGCAGCAGGAAGCAGGACATGGCCGGGGAGACGACGCCCTGGCTGATGACCTGCGTGGCCGAGCGCCCCAGGCCGATGATGACGCGCTGCCCCACGGACATCGGCAGGGCCGCGGCGTAGATGATGAGACAGACGGTGGCGGTCAGCCCACCGCCTTCCATGAGCTTGCCCGCCCCCAGCAGCCAGGGCCAGGCCCCCAGGAGCATGAGGACGATGCCGACCGTGGTGACGACCAGGGCGGACCCGAGCAGCACCCGGATGGCGGTGGTGATCGTGCGCCGCACGGTCGAGTCGTGGGCCGGGTCGGTCGAGCCCGCCACCGTGTTGAGGATGACCGCGCCAATCCCCAGGTCCGTGAAGGGCATGAGGGTGGGGAAGGTGGCCAGCAGGCCGTACTGAGCGAAGGCGTCGGCACCGAAGTGCCTGATGATGAGACTGGTATTGACCAGGCCGAAGACGCCCGAGACACCCATGACCAGGACCTTGGCGACGGCTGTGGTTCCCACAGACGACCAGCTGGCTCCCGACGACGATCCTCGCCGCAGCGACCCACCGAGCCGCCGCAGCGACAGGCGTCGAGCGGCCGGCCTCACCGTCGATCCAGCACCTTCTTCAGCCATCGAATGGCTTGCGGTGCCTGACATATCCGCAGATCGTCCACGATCCTCGGCACCTGCGGGAGGGGCACCCGCCGGAGAGGTCCGCGTAGGTGCCGAAGGCTTCGGCTGGGTCACATCGCACTCCTGATGTTGTAGGAAGGTCACAATCTGGCGTCGGGGGAAGACTGAAGACAGGCACGAGAGTAGACGCATCATCATCAGCGACCTGCTATCTTTTGTTTATCGACTTGTGACATTGACCGACCCCCATCCACCCCCCTTGGCATAACCCCAGCAAACCGGCCTTGACCAGCCCAAACACCCCTTGCTGGACAAACCCTGAAAGGTCCCTCATAAGTGTATTGGCACCTCTGCATCGTTGCTCACCTGTAACATAGAGTCACTTCAAACGCACCCCGACTCCTCTTCCTGACCTGCGATCTTGGCCACTTCCCACAAATAACGCCGTCCAGAGTTAGTAGCATTCTAAAACTGCTGCTGTTCGCGACGTCCCGTCAGCACCACTCGACCAGTTATTACCCACCCTCGATCCCTGCGGAGTCCACCTTGTCTAGTTCGACCCTGACACTGCCCCAGCGCGAGCAGCACCGGCGTCCCTCGACAGCAGCCGACGCCACCTCCACCACAGCTCCGCGCAGTCCCTGGGCACGCACGCGCCGCGACCTCGTCATCTGGCTCGTGCTGTCCGACCTCTTCGCCGTCACCGCCCCCGTCTGGATCGCCCTGCTGGGCGGCCACCTGTCACTGGTCTGGTCCGCGGTCACGGTGGGCACCACGATGGTGCTCATCGCCTGGTTCCTGGGAGCCCTCGGCATCGACGCCGTGGAGCAGGCCGGACCCGGCACGGGTCGTTTCGTCGCCGCGGCCGCCGTGAGCGTCCCGGTGGCCCTGCTGCTGGCCGACCTGTCCGGAGTCGCCCGGACCACCCTCATGGCGGCCCTGGCGGTCCAGCTCCTCCTGGCCATCACCGGACGCTCCATCGAGTCCGGCTGGCTGCGCCGCCGCCGCCTCGAGGGCCACGCGCTGCGCCGCACCCTCATCGTCATGGGCTCTGGCGCCCAGCCCCTGCTCACCCAGCTGCGCCGCCACCCCATGGACGGCTTCCTCATCGTGGGCTACCTGTCCTCCGGGCAGGACCGCGCCTTCCACTCGGCCGAGCCCGTGCGCAGCCCCCAGCACATCACCCAGACCCTGCACGCCGAGCGCATCGACGCCGTCATGACGGTCGGCTCGGTCACCCCGGAGGACCTGGTGACCCTCATGCGCGGCCTGGAGAACACCCAGGTGCGCCTCGTCGTCGCCCCCGGCCTGCAGGACGTCGTGCCCGGGCGCATGCGGGCCCTGACCGTCACGCACGGCTGGACCGGTCTCATCGCCGTCAAGACCCGCCGTACCCGCGCTCTGGGAAAGTCCCTGTTCGACCGGTTCGCCGGCGCCGTCGGGCTGGCGCTCATCTCGCCGCTGCTGGCGGCCACCGCGGTCGCGATCCGCATCGATTCCCCCGGGCCGGTCTTCTACACCCAGACCCGCGTGGGCCAGAACGGCAAGCCCTTCACCATGTGGAAGTTCCGCTCGATGTACATCGACTCCGACGCCCGCCGGGCCTCCGTGGTCAAGGCCGGTGGCGACGCCGGTAACGAGGTCATGTTCAAGGACCGCCAGGACCCGCGCATCACCCGGGTGGGCCGCTGGATCCGCCGTCTGTCGATCGACGAGCTGCCTCAGCTCATCAACGTCGTACGCGGCGACATGAGCCTGGTGGGGCCCGCCCCGCACTTCCCGTCGAGGTCGCCAAGTACGACGCCGAGGCTCTGCGTCGTCTCCTGGTCAAGCCCGGGCTGACCGGCCTGTGGCAGATCTCCGGACGCTCGGACCTGTCCTGGGCCTCCACCGTGGCCCTGGACCGTCACTACGTGGAGAACCGGGGCGGAGCCCTGGACGCGAAGATCTTCGCCGGGACGCTGCGCGCGGTCATCGGCGGAAAGGGAGCTTACTGATGATCACCGGCTACGTCCCCGGCGGCTTCGACATGCTGCACGTGGGACACCTCAACATCCTCACCGAGGCCGCCAAGCGCTGCGACCACCTCATCGCAGGAGTCGCCACCGACGAGTCCCTGGAGAGGATGAAGGGGCGCGGCCCCATCGTGCCCCTGGCCGAGCGCATGGCCATGGTGGCCGCGCTGCGCATGGTGAACTCCGTGGTTCCCGACTACGACCAGGACAAGCGCCTGGCCTGGAAACGCTCCCCCTTCGACGTGCTGTTCAAGGGCACCGACTGGGAGGGCACGGACAAGGGCCGCCGCCTCGAGGCCGAGATGGCTGAGGTGGGCGCCTCGGTGATCTACCTGCCCTACACACCCACCACCTCCTCGACGATGCTGCGACGAACCCTCGTCCAGGAGGTCGCATCTCGTAGTCCCCAAGGGGCCCAGTGACCACTTCACGTAACGACTTCGAAGCGCCCGACAACCCGTCGCGCAGCGTCGACTCCGCCACGGCCGCCTCCGGTGCCGGCGACGGCGGAACCAACCGATCCGGCTCCAGCACCGCCCAGACCGACCAGTCCTCCACCGACCGCCCCGGTCTCCTCGCCCGTGCCGCGAGAGCCCTGCGTCCTCGGCGCCGGCCCACGAGTTCCCAGGGCGGTTCCCAGGGTTCTCAAGCCGCCGACGCCCAGGACACCGGCTCCGGGCTCACCTCCGGCACCACCACCTCCCGCCTGGCGGCGACCTTCCGCATCCCCCAGTCGCGGGCCCAGCGCCAGCGGCTGCGCAAGCGACTGTCCTCGCTGGCGGCGGTCCTGTGCGTGGCCGCCCTGGGAACGGCCGCCTGGCTCCACGAGGGCGTGGCCCAGGCCGACCTGCACCTCAACGACGGCGGCGTGTGGGTCACCTCCACCTCCAACCACCTCGTGGCCCGCCTCAACTACCCCCTCCCGCGAGGTCGACGGCACGATCCGCACCTCCTCGTCCTCCTTCGACGTCACTCAGAACGCCGAGGACGTCCTGGTCCCCGACTCGGGTGACGCCTCCGTCTCCTCGGTCGACCCCTCCCAGGTCTCCTTCTCCGGACGCACCCAGCTCACCAAGGGCGTCACGATCGCCCAGGGCGGCGACCGGGTCATCGCCATCGACAAGGTCCAGGGCACCATCCGTGCCACCAAGGCCAAGACGGCCGGTTCCCTGACCGCAGCCGCGCCCGTGGTCACTGGCATGCCCGACGTCGTCGCCGTCGTCGGCAAGGACGGCGCCATCTACGCGGCCTCACCCACCACCAAGTCCCTGGTCTCCCTGGAGGCCGGCGGCAAGGCTGGGAGGAGGCCACCAACACCTCCTTGTCACTGACCTCCGGCACCGACCTGGCCATCACCGCCGTTGGTGACAAGCCCGTGGTGCTCGAGCGCAGCACCGGGATCCTCCACCTGCCCGAGGGCAAGACCGTCAACCTGGGGGCCTCCGGCCTGGTGCTCCAGCAGCCCGGCCCCGAGGCCGACTCGGTGCTGGTCGCCTCCCGCGACGCCCTCATCTCCGTACCGCTGGACGGGGGCAAGACCACCAAGACGCCGTCGTCCAAGGAGAGTTCCGCCCCCGAGGGAGTGCCCGCCCAGCCGGTGCGCCTGGGCAAGTGCGTGTACGCGGCCTGGTCCGGCTCCGGCCAGTTCGTGCGCAGTTGCTCGGGTCTGTTCAGCGGCGGCACCGACACCCTCCACGACGACAAGCTCGCCTCCTCCTCAGCCCCGATCTTCCGGGTCAACCGCGACGCCATCGTGCTCAACGACCTGGAGACGGGCTCGGTGTGGCTGCCCAACAACGACCTCGTCCTCATCGACGACTGGACGGACAAGACCGCCCAGACAGATGACAACGCCGACCAGAAGGACGACTCCGCCAACACCTCGGAGTCCCAGACGCCGCCGGAGCGCACCGAGGAGAACCACGCCCCCAAGGCGGTCGACGACAGCTTCGGAGTGCGCCCGGGCCGCTCAGCGCTCCTGCCCGTGCTGGCCAACGACTCCGATCCCGACGGCGACGTCCTCACCGCCACCCCGCAGGACAACGGTGGGTCGTTGACGGCCACCAAGGCCCAGGGCGGACTGGCCCTGCGCATGGACGTCCCGGACAACGCCACCGGCAGCTACTCCGTGCCCTACACGGCCGACGACGGTCGCGGCATGAGCGACTCCGCCGTCGCCACCGTGGACGTCCACGGCTGGGACGTCAACGGCGCCCCGAACCAGAACACCACCCCGACCCTGACCGTCGCCGAGGGGGCCTCCGGCTCCCTGGACGTGCTGGGCCACTGGCTGGACCCCGACGGGGACGACCTCTACCTGGTCTCCGCCCAGGGTGAGGGGATGGACGTCAAGGTCTCCAACGAGGGCACCGTCACCGTGCGCGAGCTGGGCGCCGGCACCGGTTCCCGGGACCTGACCGTCACGGTCTCCGACGGCCGGGAGACCACCTCCGGCGTGGTCAAGGTCGATGTGCAGCCGGCTCAGTCGGCCAAGCCGATCGCCAACGCCGACCACGTGCGCGTCGTGGCGGGAACCAAGGCCGTCGTCTCGCCTCTGGACAACGACACCTCTCCCTCCGGGGGGGACACTGCGCCTGGCCGCGGTCCAGGAGGCCCCCGCCGGGACCTCGATCGACGTCGACCAGCAGGCGGGCGTCTTTACCTTCTCCACCGACGCCAGTGCCCAGGCCCAGACCTACTACCTCACTACGACGTCATGGACGGGGCCAACACGGCCCAGGGGATCGTGCGCGTGGACGTCACCCCCAAGGCCGACGCCACGGTGCCGCCCGAGGTCGAGAACGACACCGCCCTGCTGCGCAACGGCGGCTCGACGACCATCGCCCCGCTCAACAACGACTTCGACCCCTCCGGGGAGATCCTGGTCCTGCAGTCGGTGAGCACCCCGCCGGACTCGGGCGTCACCGTCACGGTCGTGGACCACTCCCTGCTACAGATCACCGCGGCCAGCACGGTCCCGGCCAACCTGACGGTGGACTACACCGTCACCAACGGCACCTCCAGCGCCACCGGGAAGGTCGCGATCGTCCCGGTGACCCAGTCCCAGTCCCAGCCGCCGGTGGTCACCGACGACACGGCCGTCGTGCGCGCCGGCGACGTCGTCACGGCCTCCGTCCTGGACAACGACTCCTCCCCCTCGGGCCTCAACCTGTCGGTGGACTCCCAGGTCAGCCTCGTCGGCGACGAGCTGGGCACCGCCTGGGTCAGCGAGGACACCGTCCGCTTCCGCGCCGGCAACCAGCCCGGACGCACCTCCTACGCCTACACCGTCAAGGACGACCAGGGGCAGACCGCCTCGGGGGTCCTCACCGTGGAGGTGCGAGCGCAGGACGCCGAGCACAACTCCGCGCCCTCACCGCGCAACCTGGAGGCCCGCACCCTGTCCGGCTCGTCCACGAACATCACCGTGCCCCTAGACGGCATCGACCCGGACGGCGACTCGGTGAGCCTCGTGGGACTCAACCAGGCCCCCTCCCTGGGCTCGGTGGAGGTCAACTCCTCGTGGCTCACCTACAAGCCCTCCGAGGGCGCCACCGGCACCGACACCTTCACCTACGTCGTCGAGGACCGCTTCGGGGCCCAGTCCACCGGCACCGTCCGCGTGGGCGTCGCCCAGGCCTCCCCGATCAACGTGGCCCCGGTGGCCAGCGATGACCTGGTGGTGGCCAAGCCGGGACGCACCGTGGCCGTGGATGTCCTGTCCAACGACCTGGACACCGACGGCGACACCCTGTCCCTGGAGGGCGACCCGGTCTCCAGCGACCCGTCGCTGGGCGTGTCCACCCGCGCCGGCCGCCTGGTGCTCAACCTGCCGGGCAAGGAGGGGAACCACTCGGTCACCTACACCGTCTCCGACGGGCGCGGCGGCACCGACACGGGCTCCGTCACCGTCCAGGTCTCCAGCAACGCGCCGCTGGCCAACCCGGTGGGCGTGGATGACTACGTGACCGTCGACCAGGTCGACGCCAACGGCCGGGTGACCGTCCCGGTCCTGGACAACGACAAGGACACCGACGGCTCGCCGTGGGACCTCAAGCTCTCCTCCTCCGACCCCGACGTCGAGGTGGGCAAGGACTCCCTCAGCCTCACGGTGGGCGAGACCCAGCGGCTGGTGCTCTACACGATCACCGACGCCGACGGGCTGACCGGTCACGCCGTCGTCGTGGTGCCGGCCCGGTCCGCCCTACGCCCCCGCATCAACCCCTCGGCCGTGCCCGCCCACGTGACGGCGGACAAGACCACGGACATCAACCTGTCCTCCTACATCCTCACCCGTGAGGGGACGAAGCCCGTCATCGCGGACGCCTCCTCGATCCACATGGCCAAGGGCACCAAGGACGCCAAGACCGCCTCGAACGGGACGGCACTGTCCTTCACACCCGAGTCGGGCTTCACCGGCCAGACCTCAGTGACCTTCACCGTGGCCGACGGCACCGGCTCGGACGCCCTGAGCTCCACGCTCACGCTGCCGATCGTCGTGGACTCCTCAACGAACAAACCGCCGACCTTCACCCCCACCGAGGTGACGGTGGCGCCGGGCGAGGGAACCGTGACGGCCAACCTGGCGGCCATGACCACCGATCCGGACCCGAGCGACAAGCTCTCCTTCCAGGCCGGCCCCGCCCCCACGGGCTTCGACATCTCCCTGAGCGGGTCGTCGCTGTCCGTCAAGACCTCCGACAAGGCCACCGAGGGCACCACCGGCTCCATCCCGATCACGGTCTCCGACGGCGTCAACCCGCCGGTGAGCGCCTCCCTGCCCGTACGGGTGAGCGCCTCCAACAAGCCGCTCATGACCGCGGCGCCGATCACTCTGGAGTCCCGCAACGGCGAGGCGGTGAGCGCCGACGTGTCCACGGCGGTGAGCAACCCCTTCCCGAACAAGCCGATCACCCTGTCCGGCACTCCAACGATCACCTCCGGACAGGGCACGGTGAATGTCTCCGGCACCACCGTGACCATCACCCCGGCCGCCGGCTTCCACGGCACCATCACCGCCCAGTACAGGGTGCTGGACTCCACCGGATCCGAGTCGCGGGCCGTCACCGGCACCATCACCGTGCAGGTCGGCGGTGTGGCCCCCACCGCCCCCCTCCGGGGTGAGCGTGGCGCCCATGAGCGCGACCTCGGCGCGCGTGTCCTGGAACGACGGGGCCTCCACCGGTTCCCCCATCACCGGCTACAAGGTGAGCGTCGACGGCGTCACGCAGGCCTGCGCAACCTCCAACTGCCTCATCAGCGGCCTGGAGCCCGGCCGCTCCTACACCGTCCAGGTGGTGGCCACCAACAAGTACGGCGACTCCGACGCGGCGACGGTGTCCTACCAGCACAACGCCACGGCCAAGACGCCCGCCGCACCCACACTGGCGGCCAGCTCGGGCAGCCTCACCGTCAGCTGGAACGAGGTCGAGGACCCCACCGGGTCCGGAATGACCTATGACGTGCGTCTGTCCAACGGGGAGATCAGGACCGGGCTCACCGGGACCCAGGCCGAGATCGCCGTCGGCTCGGGCCGCAGCTACACCGCGCAGGTGCGCGCCGTCCCGAACCAGGGAGCACCCTCGGCATGGTCCTCTCCGTCGAACCAGGTGACGCCCTTCGGGGAGCCCGGCACCCCCGGAACTCCCGTCATCACCCCCAACGGAGGAACGGTCACCGTCGGCTGGCAAGCAGCCAACGGCAACGGCAGCCCCGTCAGTTACACGCTGTACTACTCCAACGGCAACACGAGCGACTCGAAGAACGTCGGAGGCGCCACCTCCACCAGCGTCTCGCTGTCTCCGGGATCCTGGACCTTCTGGGTCGTGGCCGACAACGGTCACGGGACCAAGACCTCGGCCCAGGCCAGCTACGCCTACAAGTCGACTCCGTTGCCCCCCTCGACCCCCATCGTCAAGGCCACCGGCAACAGCGGAGAGCTCTCCGTCAACGCCTCGCCGCGGGCCGGTAACGGCTGGAGCGTGGGCGACCTGTCGGTGGAGTACTCGGTCGACCAGGTCAACTGGACCAGCTCCTCGACCATCCGGGGCCTGACCGACGGGCGGGCCTACACGGTCTACGCCCGGACCAACGGCGGCGGGCAGTACTCCGAGGTCGTCTCCTCCTCACCGGTAGCGCCCTACGGTCCGCCGTCGGCGCCCTCGGTCAGCTGCGAGCTCGGCGGCAAGGAGCAAAAGCACGCCGTGTGCTCCTGGACCCCCAGCGCCAACAACGGCGCCGGCACCAGCTACGAGCAGTCCGACGACGCCGGCAACACCGTGAAGAGCATCGAGGTGGGCGAGGGCTACGACAAGAAGCTCAAGGCCGGCAAGGCCGTCACCTGGTGCGTGCGTGCCACGAACAACTCCGGTACCTCGGAGTGGGCCTGCGACACCGTCGCCAGGCCACCCAAGCAGGACGACGATGACGACGACGATGACGACGACGAGAAGACCGTCCCGGTCGGCACCCAGACGCAGTTCTACGTGGACTACACCCAGACCTGCCGTCCCTTCGGCCGCTGGGGCAGCTGCTACCAGATGGTCTTCGATCTCTCCGGCAACCCCAAGAGCACCCTGTCCTGCGGCTACTGGTACTGGGACACCTGGAACTGGGAGCCCGCCTGGAACGAGGAGGAGGTATCTCTCGATAAGAACGGGTACGCCCGGCACAAGTTCCCCCACCGGACACCGAACTGGAACCAGTCCATCACCTGCACCCAGCAGTAACCGGATCATTAACCGGATCGATGCCCGGTACGCAACAACTCACACACTCACATCTCTCCACCCGAAGGATCATTGATTCCATGCCGATGACCCCCGAGAACGCGACATGGTTCGCTGACGCCTTCTCCACCATTGTCAACAACGTCGGTCAGGCGCTGCTGGACAAGGAGGACGTGATCAAACTGGCCCTGACCACCATGCTCTCCGAGGGGCACCTCCTGCTCGAGGACGCCCCCGGAACCGGCAAGACCGCCCTGGCCCGCGCCCTGGCCGCCTCGGTGCAGGGGACGCACTCGCGTATCCAGTTCACCCCCGACCTGCTGCCCAGCGACATCACGGGCGTGACGATCTACGACCAGAAGACCGGCTCGTGGGACTTCCACGCCGGCCCCATCTTCTCCTCGATCGTCCTGGCCGACGAGATCAACCGGGCCAGCCCCAAGACCCAGTCGGCGCTCCTGGAGGTCATGGAGGAGTCCCAGGTGACGGTCGACGGCGTGCGCCACACGACCGAGCGCCCCTTCATGGTCATCGCCACCCAGAACCCCATCGAGCAGGCCGGCACCTACCGACTGCCCGAGGCCCAGCTGGACCGCTTCCTCATGAAGGCCTCCGTGGGCTACCCCAACCGGGAGGCGCTCACCCAGATCCTGTCCAGCTCGGCCCACCCGGACCGTTCCAAGAACCTGTCCGCGGTGGTGGCCTCCTCCGTCGTGGCCTCCATGGCGGACCTGGCCGCCACCAACCACATCGAGAGCTCGGTGCTGGACTACATCGGAGCCCTGGTCGAGGCCACGCGCGCCGCCGAGGAGACCCGCATGGGCGTGTCCACCCGTGGCGCCATCGGCATGGCCCGCGCCGCCCGCGTGTGGGCCGCCGCTCAGGGACGCAGCTTCGTCCTGCCCGATGACGTCAAGGACCTCGCTCAGGTCGTGTGGGCCCACCGCCTGGTCATGGACCCCGACGCCGAGTTCACCGGCGCCACCGCCTCCGGCGTCATCACCGCCGCCCTGAGCCAGGTCCCCGCACCCACGACCCGCGATTGAGCCGTATGCCGCCTCAGACGACGTCGCAGAGCTCCGCCCGCCCGGCCCGTCCGGGGCCCGCGGGCCGGGCCGGCGCATTCACCTCCCCCGCCGCAGCGTCCCCGGCCTCCTCGGCGTCAGCGGCCGCGGCGGCGTCATCGTCGGCCTCCGCGAGCGCCGCCCTGACCGCCAGACCGGCGAGGTCCCGACTGACCGACGCCGTCGCCACGGCGCTGAGACCGCTGCGCTGGCTGCTGCACACGATCACCCCGGTGGGCTGGGGCTGCCTCGTGCTGCTCTCGGCCTGCGGCCTGACCGGCGCCGTCATGGGGTGGCAGGAGGCCTGGAGCGCCGCCGCGGTCGTCGGCGTCGTCGTGGTGAGCGCCTGGCTGTGGCTCATCCCCCGCGGCGGCTACTCGGTCAACCACAGCCTGCTCGAGCCCCGCGTCACGGTGGGCGACCACGCCCTCATCCGCCTGACCGTCACCAACCCGCGCCCCCGGCCGCTGCTGCCCTCGCGCATGGAGATGCCGGTGGGGCCGGGGCGCGCCGTCTTCGTCGTTCCCACCCTGACCCCCCGGGCCGTCCACGAGCGGGGCTTCGTGCTGCCCACCCAGCGCCGCGGCATCGTCACCGTGGGTCCGGTCCTGGCGGTCCAGCGCGACCCGGTGGGGCTGCTCCAGCGCGAGCGCTCCCTGACTGAAGCCCAGAACATCCACATCCACCCGCGCACCCTGCGCCTGAACACGGTGCTGCACGGCGTCCTACGGGACATCGAGGGCGCTGTCACCCAGGACCTGTCCAGCTCCGACGTCGCCTTCCACGCCCTGCGCGACTACGTCCCCGGCGACGACCGGCGCAACGTCCACTGGCGCACTACCGCGCGCACCGGAAGGCTCATGGTGCGTCAGTTCGAGGAGACGCGCCGCTCCAGCCTGCTCGTCCTGCTGTCCACCCGTCAGAACGACTACGCCGGTGAGGAGGACTTCGAGACCGCGGTGTCGATCGCCTGCTCCCTGACCATGGACGCGATCCAGGACGGCCGCGAGGTCCGCTTCGTCACCCAGATCGGTTCCCTGCCCACCTCCTCGTCCCTGCGGATGCTGGACACGTCCTGCCTGCTGAGCACCGGTGAGGACGACGTCAGCTGCGACCTCCTGGTGCGACACGCCTGTACGGCGTACCCCGAGGCCTCTATCGTCGTCCTTGTCACCGGTCAGGAGGTCGACCGCGCCACCCTGGCCCGGGCCCGCAGCTTTGCTCCTCTGTCCATGGTGGCCGTCACCCTGCGTGCAGGGCAGCAGGGTCTGTCGCGCCTCCACGCCGGAACGATGCCGGTGGTGGACATGGACCGTCTTGAGCAGCTTCCCACCGCCCTGAGGCGAGCACTATGACCCCTACGACGACCCCCACCACCTGGCCCCCGCGCACCGCGGGCTCTCCTGCCTCCGGATCGCCCGCCGAGGCCCCCTCGCAGGCGGCCCGGGCAGCCCTCCGCGCGCTCCCCCGAGTCCTCCTCCTCGTGGCTGACGGCGACCTCGTCGCGCACGCGCAGTCTCTACAGCACCGAAACGACTCGACCGGCCCGCTCGGTCACCGGTGCCGGCCCGCTCCTGGCGCGTCCTTCCAGGCCGGCGCTCTCGGCTCACCGCTTCCTGCCTCCGCGGCGAGGAGCCAAGCCGCCCACACCTGCGGTCGCCGCCCTCGAGCTGACCCTGGCGGCCGGGATCATCGCCGTCGGCGCAGTTCCCTTCCTGCCGGTCTTCGCCTCCGTCATCGGCTGCCTGGCCGTGGGTTACGGGGCACTCATCGGCGGCCTGACGGCCTTCGCCTGCTCGCGCCTGCGCCTGTCGGTGCTGCCGAGCATGGCCGCCCTGGCGCTGGTGCACGTCCTGGTGGCCCCCTGGCTGCTGACCGACGTCGGCTCCGGGCTCACGGCCGTCAAGACCGTTCTGGCCGCCACGGTCACCGTGTGGCGCGACGCCCTGACCGTACCGATGCCGCTGAGCTCCTTCAGCGGCATGACGGTGCTGCCGTGGCTGGCCGGGCTGGTGGTCTCGGCTCTGGCGACCCGTCTCATCCTGGCGGGCCGCGAGGTCCCTGGCCGGGCTGAGCCTCGTCCTGCTGCCCGTCGTCGGCATCGGCTGGGGCGGGCAGGGAGGCCGTGCGCCCCTACGGCGCTGGGCGTCCTGTTCGTCGCCGGCATCCTGGCCCCTGTGGACCTGCGGCTCCCTGCGGCAGCGGCGCAGCCACGTCATCGAGGCCCTGGACCTGAGCTCCTTCTCCACGACCTCGGGGACCACGAGCGCACGCTCGACCGGTGACCTGGGCCGGGCGGCCCTGCGCGGGGCGGTCATCGCGGCCGTCCTGCTCATCGTCACCTCCCTGGCCGCCATGGCCCTCACCCCCGCCGCGCCCGCCTCCCGGACGGTGGTGCGAGACCTGTTCCAGCCGCCCCTGGACCTGACCGAGTACGCCAGCCCGCTGTCCCTGGTGCGCACCCTGGAGACGGACAAGGCCCACACCCAGCTCATGAAGCCCTCCAACCTGCCCAAGGGCGGGCGCATCCGCATCGCCGCGATGGACTCCTACGACGGGTTGTCGGCCCACATCGGGCAGAACGAGAACGGCCAGTCACGCTTCGAGCGCATCGGCGACAAGACCCAGCTGACGGCGAGCCGGCTCGACGGGAAGAAGCAGACCTCCTCCCTGACGATCGAGGACTACAGCTTCCCCTGGGTCCCCACCATGCCCGAGACGATCCGCATCGAGTCCTCCGGCCCGCGTCAGTCCGCCCTGAGCGAGGGCTTGTACTACGACAAGTTCTCCTCCACCGGCATCGCCACCAGTGGCCTGGCCGAGGGCGACGTCCTCACCGAGCGAGTCGCCCCCTACACGCCTCCCTCGGAGGCCACGCTCAACAAGGCGTCCATCGCCCAGACCTCACTGGGCCCGATCGATCAGGTGCCGTCGTCGGTGGCCTCCCTGGCCAAGGAGATCGTCGGCGTGGAGTCCAACCCCATCGCCCAGGTCCGGGCGCTTCAGCAGCGCCTGCGCACGAGTTACTACTCCGACGGCACCCAGAGCCCCTCCCAGCCGGGTCACGGGGCCGCCCGCATCGCCTCGATGGTGGAGGCCGACTCCCTCATCGGCGACGACGAGCAGTACTCGGTCCTCATGATGCTCATGTGCCGCTCGCTCAACATCCCGGCGCGCGTGGTCATGGGCTTCGACCCGGCCACCGACGGCGATGCCAAGACCGTCACCGGTGAGGACGTCAAGGCCTGGGTGGAGATTCCCTTCGAGGGGCTGGGCTGGGTGTCCTTCGACGTCACCCCGGACCGCGACCAGGTCCCCCAGCAGCAGACCACCCAGAAGGTCTCCAACCCCGAGCCCAACGTCCTCCAGCCCCCACTGCCCAACGAGGACCCGGCCCAGCTGCCCCCAACTACGAGGACCCCCAGCGCAACGACCCCCAGGACGACGACAAGGGCGGCCTGCCGACGGCGGTCATCGTCGTGGGAGGCTCCATCCTGGCCATCGCGGCGGTCGTGGGCTCCGTCCTGGGCTGGAAGGCCTGGAGACGCAGCCGACGGCGGGGACGCACCGGCGTCGGCAAGGCCCTGGGGGCCTGGGAGGAGATCCTCGACCGCGCCCGGGACCTGGGGCGCGTGCCCGGGTGGGGCGTCACCCGGCGCGAGGCGGCCGCGCAGCTGGCCCCGCACTTCCCGCAGGCCGATCTGCCCCGTTTCGCCGGAGCAGTTGACACTCAGGTCTTCAGCTCCGGGGAGCCCGCGTCGTACGCTCTAGGGGAGTTGTGGGAATCCTCAGACGCGATTGTCCGCTCCATGGGTGCGGAACGCTCACGCCTGGGGCGGGCCATGGCCCGCCTGTCCCCGCGCTCTCTTGTCCATCCCGCCGGGAGGCGGTCACGTCGACCCAGGAGGTTGCGGTCATGACGATCACGGCTGACGCACGTAGCAGCGCCCCGACCGCTGCGGGGCCGCCGACGTCCTCTCAGTCCACCACGGATGCGTCGCAGGCCGCGAGCGTGAGCCCGTACGGCATAGTTCCCGATGCCTCCACAGCCCCCGACGGCGCCTCCCCCGACGAGCCGCCCCGCGGTGACGGCCAGGGCCGACGCTCCGACGACGCGGGCCCGCCGCATGCTCCCGGCTTCACCGCGCAGGGGCCGCGGAGGCCGCGTCGTCGGCTCGCCCCGGCCCCGGTCAGGGCGCGTGTCGTTGCCGGGGTCATCGACCTCGCCATCGGCTCGCTCCTGGTGACGGGCATGACCGTCCTCATCTGGCAGGTGGCCGGCCAGCCGGTCCTGACCAGCGGGCTGATCACCTTCGCCGTCGTGGTCGGTCTGAGGTGGCTCGCCATCGCCGCCACCGGATGGTCCCTGGGCGGGTTGCTGCTCAGGGTGCGCATGCTGGGCGCCCGCAACCAGACGCCCTCCCCACTGGGGTCCTTCCTCCACGCGGACCTCATCCTGGCCGTCAGCGTCACCACGCTCGGCCTGGGCACCATCGCCCTCATGCGCTCGGCCGCCTCCGACCCCGAGGGACGCGGCTGGCACGACAAGCTCTCCGGGATGGCTCTGCTCCACACCGGGAAGACCAACCGGCCGGGCCGGGACGACGCTCCGCACTCCGCCCAGGCCTCGGCCGCGCCCGCGGGCGCCTCGGCCCAGCCCTCCCCCGACCTCGACTCGGAGGCCGCCCCCAGGTCCCGTCGTCGGCGCGATCAGAAGGCGGAGAAGAAGACGGAGAAGGCCTTGCGACGCGCGTCCCGGGCGGGCTCGGCGAGCTCAACGGCCGACGCCGGGGCCGCTGCCGGGGCCGCCGGGGCAACCGTGGGTGCGCAGAGCGCCACCGAGGCGGGGATCATGGCCTCCCCGGGAGGGACCGCGCACCCGACGACGTCGGACCCCGTGTCCTCCTCGATCCGCAGGCCTCGGCCCGCCCGTCCCGGCCAGCCTGCGCGCCACGCCGGACGCCCCCGGCCGCCGGCTCACCCAGCAGCGCCTCCCGGACGGCTCCTGCCACGGCAGCCGCCTACACCTCGGCGGTCTTCGGCTCCACCGTCTCAGCTGACGGCTACGGCGTCATCCAGGCGCCCAGGACGGCCAAGGCCACCAAGGCCGCGACCCTGTCCTCCTCCGCGACATCGGCGGCCTCCGCCAACCCGGCAGTCTCCGACACCGACGCCGCCGCCGTCGCCGCGGCCTCCGCCACCCCGTGGATCCCCAGGCCTCCGCCGCGCTCGCCGCCGCCGAGGCCTCGGCCAGGTCGGCGCCCCCAGCGGTGCAGCCCGCCCAGGCGGAGCAGTCGGCCGGGACCGCCGGTTCCGCGGACGCCGCGGCAACCGCCGCGACCTCGCCGAAGCCGACTGTCAAGCGGTCCTCCACGTCGGGGCGGGCGACGCCGTCGAGGCCGTCGGAGGCACGCAGACCAGTCCCGGTGAGGTCATCGCCGATGGACGCCGAGACCGCCACCCTCGAGGCGGTCGACGACACTCCCGAGCCGTCGACCAACGCGTCCCCTCCGCACCGCACCCGGCCGATCATCAGTCCCCGGGCGCGAGGACGCCCTCAGCGGAATCCTCCAAAAAAGCCGAATGATTCCGAGGCTCGCCAGGCCTCTTCTTCGCAAGATGCGACACCATCGACACAAGTCCCGCGCTCGAAAGCCACAAAAGCCGTAACATCGCAGACGATGGAACCACGACATGCCCACGCCCAGCGCTGGAGGACTCAGTCCGGCAACCCCGGCAGGAAAACCTCCAGCTCGTCTGCTGCGCCCACGGAGGATCGGCGAGAGCCGGCGTCACAACCCGGCGTTCCTCGCCGTGAGAGTCTGTTCACCTCCGAGCGGCACCGCTTCGCCGCCGGATCGAGCTCGGCCCCAGAGGTCGCGCACACCTTCGACACCTCCAGCATCCTTCCCTCGGGGGACCGCAACACACAGGCGCTCATCGACTCGGTGCCCTGGTCCTCGGTCCCGACCTCGGTGGATGCCGCGACGGTGGACTCCCTTCCGGAAGGGGTCATCATCTCCGACGACGGGTCGCCCCGGAAGCCCTCCCCGGTATCCTCCCAGCCGGACCTGACCAACCCCGCCACGGTGCCCGGCGGCGTCCCGGCATCGACGACGGGCGACGCCCACCCGACCGTGCGCAGCCACCGCAGCCACGCCCAGACCCCCGGGTCACGCCGGCGGCGCCACGAGCACGGCCACTCCCGAGGCTCCGTCACGGCGGACGCGCAGCGCGCACCGCTTCCAGGGCCCGGGGATCCCCGAGCCCGCGGAGGGACGGGCGGCGCACGGTGATCTCCACGGTGACGTCCGCAGTGATCTTCAGGGCGAGTCCCACAGCGGCACCCGCAGTGACGCCCGCACCGGCCTCTCCGAGGTCCCTGCCTCGCGTCACGAGAGCCGGGAGAGCGATGGCCCGGTGCCTGCACAGCCTCGGACGAGTCGAGTGGCGAGTCCGTCGAGCGTCACCTCGGCGCACACCGGGCACAGTGCCGGTAGCGCTGCGAGCGCAGCGGCACCCGCCAGTGCCCCGGCTGCTCCCGCCACCCCGGTGGTCCCTGACGCGAGTGCCCAGACGGCCACCCCGTCGCTGCCGTCGGCGTCCTCTGCGGCCCCGACACTGTCGGTGCGCCTCGTCCCGCTGCTGGGAGGCAGCCCGATCCTCATCCATGAGCCCACGGTGGTGGGACGTGACCCCGACAACATCTCGGCCTACCCCGGTGCGGAGCGCGTCGCCCTCGATGACCCCACGCGCTCGGTGTCCAAGACGCACGCCGCGATCTTCCCGCTCCTGGACGGGGTGTGGGTCACCGACCTGCACTCCACCAACGGCACCCGGGTGGAGCACCGCGACGGAAGCAGCATCGAGGCCGTGCCGGACAAGGCGCTGTCCGCCCTGGAGGGCAGCACGATCTTCTTCGGTCGTATCGCCTTTAAGGTCGAGGTCGTCTGAGCTCGACGCCGGTTCCTTCAGTGTTGGGGCCCGCACTCCGTGACGGAGTGCGGGCCCCAACGTCTCCTCACTTCTAAAGTATATGAGTGTCGTGGCTTCTAAAACACTCGTTCGGGCGGAGCCCCGAACGGCTTTAGCTGTCCTGAAGGTGACAGCGAGCTGCTGGAAGAGGCCTGACAGGGCGTAGTCGCACGCAAGACCGAGGCCAGGACCTTTGCAGCGAGCTCCTGGCCCGTTACCTTGTTAGTGGCTTCCTGGTGGTAGGTGCCGGGGGTTGGGCCGGCTGCTGTGGGCACGGGTGTCTTGCCCCTGTCCGTAGATGATCCGGGGTGCCTCTGTGTGGTGTGTCAAGCGGCGGTGGGTAGTTTCGTGACTGGTTGGGGGGTGTAGAGGGTGTGGTTGCGGATCATGGCGTGCAGGGTCAGGATGCGGCGGTGGGCCAGGGCGAGGACGGCCTGGTTATGGCGTTTGCCTTGGTTGCGTTTGCGCTGGTAGTAGGCCTGGGAGACGGGGGCGGAGCGCAGGGGAGGCGAAGGCGGACAGGAACATGGCGCGCTTGAGCCTCTTGTTGCCGCCGTGGGAGACGTGCTCGCCGCGGATCGATGAGCCGGAGCGGCGTGTGACGGGAGCGAGCCCGGCGTAGGAGGCTAGCTGGGCGCCGGTATCGAAGGTCTTGCCCAGGGTCTCGGCCAGGAAGACGGCTGTGGTCCTGACCCCGATCCCGGGCATGGAGGTCAGGACCTGGTAAAGAGGGTGGGCCACCCGCCAGGTTCTCGACCTGGGTGGCGACATCGGCCCGCTGAGCGCGTGGGGAGATGAGCTGCCTGGCCAGGTGGGGCAGCACCACTGCGGCGGCGTCGGTGCCGGCGACCACCACGGTCTGGTGCTCCAGGGCCGAGACGATCTGGCCGGCCCAGGTGGCGTGCCGCCTGCACCCGTGCTTCTTGAGCCTGGCGTCAATCCTTGTCCTGCCCGCTCGCTTCAGATCGGCTGGGGTAGGCCAGGCGGCGACGGGCCTCCAAGACGGCGTCGTGCGCCCGGCCAGGGCCCCACCACGGCCTCGAGGGCTGGGCGGGGTCTGGGTGAACGACTGGCCCCGGATCCGGTTCGCGGTCTGGTTGACCTGGCGAGCCAGGTCCAGGTCGAAACCAGTCAGCATGCTCAGCGCCGCGGCCTCCTCGTCCGAGGGGCGTCTGCGCCTGATCAAGCGCGTCCAGTCGGGTAGCCCCATCGCTCAGGTAACCGCCGAGGCAGGCATCGCCCGAGCCACGCTGTCCAAGTGGGTATCCCGCTACCGCACCGGCGACCCCGACGCCCTTGAGGACCGTTCCGGTGCCTCCTGGCACCGATCCACCCAGACCCCGCCCGAGGCCGTCGACCTCATCGAGGAATGGCGCCGCACTCGCAAGTGGTTCATTCATATCACTCATGAGCTCCAGTCCCGGGACGTCACGATCAGCGTGCGCACCGTGACCCGCTGGCTGGACCGCGTCGGGATGAACCGGCACCGAGACATGCCCCCACCGGAGCGTCCAACCGAATGGTGGTGCGGATCCATGCGCGCTTCCCAGGACACACGGTCCACCTGGATGTGAAGAAGGTCGGGCGGATCCCACCCGGGGCGGATGGCGTGCCCACGGGCGAGGAAGCGACGAAGCCAGGGCCTTCGCGAGAAGCGGGACGCAAGGTCGGCTACACCTACATCCACACCGCCCTCGACGCCTTCTCACGCCTGGCTTACACCAAAGCGCTGGACGACGAGACCGCGCGACCACGATCGGCTTCTTCTGCCGCGCCAGAACTTCTTCAAGGCGCACGGTATCGCCAGGCTCGTGCGAGTGGTCACTGACAACAGCGTGAACTACCGGGCCAAGGCATTCACGCGTACGGTGCTGGGGTTGGCCAGGCGTCATCAGCGAATCCGCCCGTACACGCCGCGTCGCAACGGCAAGGTCGAGCGCTACAACCGGATCCTGGCCAAGGAATGCCTCCACGCGAGCGAGTTCACCTCAGAGGACCAGCGCCGGAAGTCAATCGCCGTGCGGAACACCACTACAACTACCATCGCCCCCACACCGCCTGTCACGACCAACAACCCGTCACGAGAGTCCCTGCCAGCGTCACCAACGTCATGACCTCATGCAACTAGCCCCAGTGGCATAACTTCAGTTAAGTGCACCGCGCACGAACGGCGATCTCCAGAGCGTCAACCGGGGCATGTTCGCCAGGTCTGGGTGCGCTGTTCTAGTCGTCGCAGGTCTCCCGGACTATGTGTCGAGGTCGCAGACCTCTCGCCGGGATAGGTGCTCCCTGCCAGAAACACACAGGCTTCGTCTGACGCGAACGTCCCGCTCTGGGAGCCATTGAGCTTCGGAACCATGAACGAGCGCCCGTTGGCTAACCTCCATCATCACAGACCGTGATCAGATCGCGAGCCTCGTACTATGACGCTATTGAAGCGTCCGTTGGGGGGATCTGATCCACATCATGAAGAACCCGACGCCGGGGATGTGTCACTGCAGGGCTTTATCCAGGTAGCCTTGCGCGAGAGGCCACAGACTCCCCTGCTCAACCAACGCGTAAGACGCAAAAACCAACTCGATGACGGGTATCTTTGTCGGGTGCTGATCTCACGGTTGCTCCAAGACGTCGCAGAGTCGGTCGAACTAAGAAGCGACGTGACGCTCAACCTCTTCCCGGAGGAGGAAGCCCAGATTGCAGAGTCGGTTCCTAAGCGGAGGGCCGAGTATGCGAGTGTGCGCGCGTGCGCACGGCAGGCACTCGCACGGCTTGGGCTTCCTGAGAGTCCTCTGCCCCGCGGCGAGCGCGGTGCACCGGTTTGGCCCGAAGGAGTGACCGGGAGCATGACACACTGTACCGGATATCGCGCTGCAGCCGTGGCGTGGACTTCGAGCCTGGCCTCCCTTGGTATCGACGCCGAGGAGCATGGGCCGCTCCCGGACGGGGTGTTCGAATCGGTCTCCGTACCCCAGGAGCGTCAAGCTCTAGCCACTCTTTCCGACAACGTGCACTGGGACCGGATTCTCTTCAGCGCCAAGGAGAGCACTTACAAGGCGTGGTTCCCCCTCACCGGAGCATGGCTGGACTTCCACCAGGCGCATCTGGATCTGCGTCCGGATGGCCGTTTCACCTCTTACTTGCTGGTTCCTGGCCCTCGCGTGAACAACCACACGTTGGATCGGTTTGAGGGCCGCTGGCTCGTCGCGGACGGTTTGGTCCTCACCGCTATCGCCGTGCCGGTCCACAAAGCGGTATCGATGAACGAAATAGTTCCGTAAGGGTTTGCAAACGAGTGGTCACGGGCTCTTCACAGTTGAGGGTGTAGTCGGGGTCTGAATCCGCCGGTTTCGAGCAGTGATCTGGCGATGTAGTTGGTGAGGCTTCGGAATCCGAGTGCTGAGCCGCGTAGGTGCTCGATGCGGCCGTTGATCGCCTCGGTCGGTCCGTCGGATGTGCTGGGCCGGTCGCGGTAGGCCAGCACGTCGACGGCCCGATTCTTGAGCGTCCTGCCCAGGGTGATGATCTCGGTCAGTGACTTGGGCACTCCGCTGCTGACCGAGTTGATCAGCTTGACCATCAATGCGCGTCCCTGGCAGCGATCGGCGTGCTGGTATGCCGCGATCATCCGCTGGTAGATCGACCATGTCACCTCAACCTCGACGTAGGCATCGACGGCGAACAGCGCCTCGATCCGGTCCTGCTGCTTCTCGGTGAGAAGATCTGCGCCAGTGCGCAGGGTCCGCCGCGCGCGGTAGAGCGGATCGTCTTTGCGGCCCCGGTGCCCGTGGAGGTCTTGCTGAACACGGCGCAGGCACTCATCCAGAGCATCGTCTCCAAGACGAACGACGTGGAAGGGGTCCATCACCGCGACCGCGTCAGGGAGTCCTTCGGTGGTAGCGATCTTGAAGTCGGTGAACCCATCCATCGCGACCACCTGACTCATGACGCTTAGTGTGCCGGGGGTGGGGTGCTCAGGGTGGTGAGGATGTCGTTGGCGGCGTCGGTCAAGCGCGGGGTGGCTGTGAGGTGGTGGCCGTTGAGGTTGATGGTGACGTCCTGTAGGGGTTTGAGGGCGCGGATGACACGGAAGGATCACTGTCATGGGACTCAAGGAAGTGCCCCGATGAGCTGTGCGAGCGGGCCACGAGGATGACCTTGGAGGTACTGGCCGACCCGGCACGGGCCAAGGGCGCGATCCGCAGGATCGCCGACGAGCTGGGTGTCGACCCCGAGGCTCTACGGTCCTGGGTCAAGAAGGCCCAGGTCGATGGTGGTCTGAGGCCGGGAACCACCACCGAGAACGCTCAGCGGATCAAGGAGCGGGCGTTGGAGGTCCGAGAAGCTGCGTCGGGCCAAAGCGATCCTGAAGAGTGTGTCGGCTTGTCTGTCGTGGCGGAGTGTGAGCGCCCGTCCCGTTGATCTGCCAGTACATCGAGACCAAGAAGGAGGAGCTCGAGGCCCGGCCGATCTGTGCCACGCTCAGCGAGGCTGGTGTACAGATCGCCCCGAGTGCCTATTACGCCTGTCGTAGCCGGCCTCCTAGCGCCAGGAGCCTGCGCGACGAGGTCCTCAAGACTGAGATCGGACGAGTCCACAAGAACCAGTTACTCGGTGCTGGGGGCCCGCAAGATGCACGCGATGCGGGGCCGACCCAAGATTGCCGAGCGTCACGGTGCCGGTCACGTGGCCCGGTGCACCGCCCGTGCGGCTCATGGGCGACCTGGGTCTGCACGGTGTCAGACGCCAAGTCCCCGCGTACCACGCGCAGCGCGCCGCGGGAGCAGTGCCCGGCCGACCTTGTCAAAAGGCATTTCAGCGCGTTCAGGCCGAATGAGCTGTGGGTTGCCGACATTCCCCCGCAAGCGGGAGGTACCCCCTCCTATGTACGCACCTTCTCCGGGTGGGTCTATGTGGCTTTCGTGACTGACGCGTGCTCGCGGAGGATCGTCGGCTGGCAGACCACCTGCCGGCCAGTGTGCACCGACCTGGCCCTGGACGCCCTGAAAATGGCCGTCTGGCAGCGTAAACGCACCGGGGCTGATCTCTCTGGCCTGGTGCACCACTTGCGACCGTGGGGTGCAGTACAGGTCTATTCGCTACGGGCAGGCTCTGGCCGACTGCGAGGCAGTCGCCTCGGTGGGCTCCCAGGGAGACTCCTTTCGGCTTCGCTCCGGCTGAGGCACTCAACTCGCTGTACAAGGCTGAGCTGATCCTTTGGCCAGGGACCTTGGGAGGGCATCGACGCCGCCCGTGGTCGCCACCGCTGAGTGGGTCCACTGGCACGGGCACCATCCGCCTCACTGCGCCATCGGCATGCGCGCCCCCGCCGAGCACGAAGCCGCCTGGACCCCAGCAGACACCGACAACGTCGGCCAGCAGACCATCAGCCAACCCCAGCCGGAAACCACCGGCGCCAGATAAACCAGCCTCCACAAAACCCGGGGCATGGCTTGCCGTGTCGTTGGTCCCGACCAGTAGTGGTGTCGCCGGTGCGGCTGTGAGGGCGTGTCGCGTGACAGTGTGATCCGGAGGCCGGCGCACGAGCCGTTCGGGTGGCCGACCGACCGTGCTGGAGGTGACCCTGCGCAATTACCGGTGCACCGGCTGTGGGCACGTATGGCGTCAAGACGCTAGCCGTGCGGCCGAGCCGCGGGCCAAGCTGTCGCGACGTGGGCTGCGGTGGGCACTGGAAGGCATCGTGCACCAGCACCTGACCATAGCCCGTGTCACCGAGGGTCTCGGGGGCGCGTGGCATACGACGAATGACGCGGTCCTGGACGAGGGGAAGCGGGTGTTGATCGATCACCCCGACCGGCTCGACGGCGTCACCGCGATCGGTGTGGATGAGCACGTGTGGAAACACACCAGACGCGACGACAAGTACGTCACGGTGATCATTGACCTCACCGCGATCCGCGACGGCACCGACCCAGCAAGATTGTTGGACATGGTCGAGGGCCGTTCCAGGCAGACGTTCAAGATCTGGCTGGCCGAACGACCCCAGACGTGGCGCAACCAGGTGGAGGTGGTCGCGATGGATGGGTTCACCGACTTCAAGATCGCTACCACCGAAGGACTCCCTGACGCGGTCGCGGTGATGGACCCCTTCCACGTCGTTCGTCTTGGAGACGATGCTCTGGATGAGTGCCTGCGCCGTGTTCAGCAAGACCTCCACGGGCACCGGGGCCGCAAAGACGATCCGCTCTACCGCGCGCGGCGGACCCTGCGCACTGGCGCAGATCTTCTCACCGAGAAGCAGCAGGACCGGATCGAGGCGCTGTTCGCCGTCGATGCCTACGTCGAGGTTGAGGTGACATGGTCGATCTACCAGCGGATGATCGCGGCATACCAGCACGCCGATCGCTGCCAGGGACGCGCATTGATGGTCAAGCTGATCAACTCGGTCAGCAGCGGAGTGCCCAAGTCACTGACCGAGATCATCACCCTGGGCAGGACGCTCAAGAATCGGGCCGTCGACGTGCTGGCCTACCGCGACCGGCCCAGCACATCCGACGGACCGACCGAGGCGATCAACGGCCGCATCGAGCACCTACGCGGCTCAGCACTCGGATTCCGAAGCCTCACCAACTACATCGCCAGATCACTGCTCGAAACCGGCGGATTCAGACCCCGACTACACCCTCAACTGTGAAGAGCCCATAATGACTCACCTTTCTCACACCGACCCGGACGGTTAAGCGAGGCGCCCCGTGCGCGTGAACGCAGGCGACTCCCGAGATCCTAAAGAATCATTCCTGCTCCAGCCGTCATGCCGGTCGCCTCGTCGATTAGAATGAACGACCCGGTTGTTCGATTCTTTTCATAGCGATCAATCATCAGCGGGTGCGTCACACGCAACTGAATACGCCCGATGTCGTTGAGAGACAGAGAAGTTGCCTCAAGATCCTGGTGCAGGGTAGCGATGTCCAGACGATAGTCGATGTCCTTCACATGAGCCCTGGCATGGCGGGTGGTGTGCTTGATTGACAACTTCTGTCGTGCGAGCAAGGGTGTAGTCGACATCCAGCACACCATCGCTTCGACATCCTGTGTCACCGTGGGTTGATCAGAGATTCGTGTGATCATGTCTCCGCGACTGATATCGACGTCATCGGCAAGGCGAATCGTTACCGACATAGGGGGGGTATGCCTCAGTTACCTCTCGATCGAAGAAGTCGATTTCTTTGACAGTGGTCGTAAATCCGGAGGGTAGGATGACTACCTCGTCACCCGGCTTAAGAACTCCTCCTGCCAACGAACCCGCATAACCACGGTAGTCAGGATACTCCCTGCTCTTCGGGCGGATGACGTACTGGATTGGGAAACGAGTGTCGCCGAGGGTGCGACCGCTAACTCCTGACGCGTGCTCCAAGCGATGGAGGAGGGGATGACCTTCATACCAGGGCATATTCGCGCTCTGCTCGACAACGTTGTCCCCGTTCAGAGCTGATATAGGTACACACTCCGCTGCAGGTGCCCCGAGCCTAGCGGTCAGTTTGTGAAATCATCTCGGATTTGTTCGAAGATCTCCTGCGAATATCCGACAAGATCCATCTTGTTGACACAAAGAACGATGTTAGGTACCCGGAGGAGTGCTAGCAGTACTGTGTGACGCTGAGACTGCTCCGTAAGACCGCGGCGGGCATCTACGAGCACTAGACCCAAGTCCGCTGTTGAGGCACCCGTCACCATGTTCCGTGTGTACTGAATGTGCCCAGGCGTGTCTGCGATAATGAAATTACGTCGTGGTGTGCTGAAGTATCTATAGGCGACATCGATAGTGATGCCCTGTTCGCGTTCCGAGCGCAGTCCGTCGGTAAGTAATGCGAGATCCGTGTAATCATACCCTCTGGACCTCGATATCTTATCAACTTCCTCGAACTGATCTTCGAAGATCGATTTGGAGTCGAGCAGAAGTCGGCCAATGAGAGTTGACTTTCCATCGTCGACCGAACCTGCGGTAGCGAAGCGCAGTAGATCCATTAAAAATATCCCTCCTTCTTGCGATCCTCCATAGCGGATTCCGAGAAGCGATCATCTCCGCGCGTAGCGCCTCGTTCAGTCAATCGTGCGACGGATATCTCGTTGATAACCTGCCCCAGCGTCGCGGCATCCGACTCCACGCAGCCGGTCAAAGTCAGATCGCCGATCGTCCGAAATCGTACGCTTCGTTCCATAATCTGTTCCCCGGGACGGAGCGGGTTTCGCTCGCTTTCAGCTAATAGCATGCCGTCGCGCTCAAATACGCGCCGACGATGGGCGAAGTAGATGGAGGGAATTTGGATGTCTTCTCGCTCTATATAGCGCCAAACATCGAGTTCAGTCCAGTTCGAGAGCGGAAAGACTCGGATGTGTTCCCCTTCGCGTACACGAGCATTGTACAGGTTCCAGGGTTCTGGTCGTTGATTCTTTGGGATTCCATTGTCCAAACTCGTCCCGGTGGGAGTAAACGCGTTCCTTTGCTCGCGCTTTCTCTTCATCGCGGCGCCCACCGCCAAAGGCGGCGGTAAATCTGTGTTTTTCGATGCAGTGCAGAAGCGTACCTATCTGTAGTCGGTTGCGGGAAGTCTTACCGTCATCCACCACGATTCCCGAACCGATGGCCTCCTTCACCGACGCAACAATCAGTCGCAGACCAAGTCGCTCGACCAACTTGTCACGAGCGTCAAGGACCTCAGGAAAGTCGAGTCCCGTATCAACTTGGAGCACCGGAAAGGGAATGCGAGCAGGATAGAAGGACTTCTCCGCTAACCGTAGCATGACGATGGAGTCCTTTCCCCCGCTGAACATCAGCACGGGGGCTTCCAACTCTGCGGTAGCTTCACGAAAGATATGAATCGATTCTGCCTCCAATTGATCCAGCTGGCTCAATCGGTATTCGTAGTCTGAAGAAACCAAGGTTGCAACCTTCTGACTTAAGTTTGTGTACGAACTTGAACGATGCGTGGAGTCTGTTAATCGGACACGTGCGCTGCAGCATTCTTGCTCACTGAGAGGATAAGCTTCGTCGGTGCATGATCCTGCCTTCTTGTGTGAGGACGAGAGCTACCATCACTCCCACCGCTCCTACCCAAAGCGGTGGAATGCCGAGCATGGCTAAGCCCGCTATCACCAGCATGACCGCAATTCCGCGACGGGTCACCGACGGTGGGACTCGTCGAGCGATTCGTGAGCCGTAGTAGGTGCCAGGTACCCCGCCTAGCACGAGCGGGAGGAGAACAGGCCAGTCGACTCCGCGCACAATGACCTGCGATATGGATGCGGACAGCACAAGGGGTACCGCTTGCACGAGATCTGTGCCTACTATGCGGTTGGGAGCCAAGGTCGGGTACAGAAGGAGCAGAACCACCATGATAAGAGTTCCTGAACCGACGCTGGTGACGCCCACCAACAATCCTCCGATTGCCCCCAGAGAGACCGTTGCGAGCGGTCGGATCACCGGTTCGGGTGCGTCAGGTTCTAGAATCCCGTCGCGGTGGAGTTCGAAGTGTATTCGCGTCACGTACATGCACGAAGTGATAAGCAACGTGCTGCCCAGAAGGAGCCGCAGGATACTCTGCTGATGTTCCAGGTTACCGCTGGTGTGGACGATGAAAGCGCCTGCGAATGCTGTAGGCATGCTACCTAGGATAAGCCACTTGACTAGCGCCAGATTCGGCGAGCCCTGGTGCCAGTGAACCGCAGCACCAATCGTCTTGTGCAAACAGGCAGCGACGAGATCATTCGCGATTGCCGAAGTCGGCGGAACTCCCATAAGGATGAGGGCGGGCGTCATTAAAGCCCCGCCTCCCATTCCTGTCAAGCCGACGACCGTTCCGACTCCGAATGAAGCGGTCAGGAGGCTCAGCATGTCGCTCATTGCAGAAGACCCAAAAGCGCCAAGATTCGATCTACGGCGTCCTTCGCGGGCACCTTGCTGGTGTCGATGCGAAGGTTCGGGGTTTCGGGAACCTCGTAGGGTGCGCTGAGTCCTGTAAACTCAGGAATAATTCCGGATCGGGCTCTGACATACAATCCCTTTGGGTCACGGGATTCACACACCTCCAGCGGAGTCGATACATGGATCTCGACAAAATTCGCACCTGCTGCTTCTGTCATTTCTCTCGTAAATGAACGGTCAGTTTCGTAGGGAGCGATGAAGGCGCAAATAGCAAGTCCTCCGTGTCGGGCGATCTCAGTTGCAACCCAACCGACACGCCGAACGTTCTTGCTTCTGTCAATCGGACTGAATCCGAGCTCTGAGGAGAGTGCTCGTCGAACGGCATCCCCATCGAGGAGGGTTACCGCTTTTCCGCGTTCGACCATCGAAGCTGCGAGCGCGTTGGCGAGTGTGGACTTACCAGACCCGGATAGCCCGGTGAATAGGACGACAGTGCCTCTGTCTTCCGATCGTTGGATCATAGGCGACTCTATCCATTGCTTCGCAACTCTGGCAAGGACACGTCCGGAAAGTTCTGCTGCGCGCGGAGCCCTCCCGCTGATCGGGAGGATGCGGAATGGGATTCCGTTTCGTAGCCCCAGCGCCCGCGCGGCAGAAGCGGTTGCGTTCTCGTCCGCAGGAGAGAACGCAGTAGGGCTACAGATCGCGATTATTGCATCGATGTCTGTAAGATCAGGTTCGCCGGTCGGCTCCCCCCGCAGGACAAGCGCGTGGTTGAACCTGTCATTTTGGGTGACGAAAGCGTCCTGGAAGGGACGAGGAGTGGGCTCGGCGCCCCAGATTAGCTGATCGTCTTGCAATTCTGCGAGATGAGCACCCTCTGGGTCACAGAGGACGGTGATTGAGGTTCCGGGATGTCTAAGGCTGTCCAGGAGATCCGATTCTGGGTCCAGAAGGCCGCGGCGGAGGAGCGTTAACCGGTCGAGTGCATGGGGGTCGAGGACTACTGTGGGAAGGGGTGCGGTTGGGTTCTCCAACGCGGAGGTGTTGAGAGCATCAGGAAACGAGCTCACGACTTACTTCCTTGGTGTGAATCGGATAGGCATGTGCTTGAATCCTGCGACGAAGTTGGAGTGTAGGTGCTGCGCAGGTGCAACCTGCTCGCAATGTTGGACGCTTTCTAGCAGTTCGTCAAGGAATATCCCCAGCGCAAAGGTGGCGAGCCCGGAGCCGATGCAATAATGGGGGCCGACGCCGAAAGCGAGGTGTCTGTTCGGTCGACGTGTGATGTCGAACTTATAAGGATCAGGGAACGCACGCTCGTCTCGGTTAGCTGAACCGAGCCAAACGCTAACCGGCTCGCCCGCCCGGATGGTACACCCGTGAATGTCGACATCTCGGGGGTGGCGTAGCGCATAAAGTGACTCGCTGGTGAGGACCATCGCAGTATCTCCTGCACAGCGTTGCGCCGCAACTGAGGATCCTGCCGAAGGCGGTCGAACTGGTCTGGGTGCTGTCCCATCATCTGCACCATCGTGCAGATGACGTGCGGCGTTGTGACGTTGGCGCCAAGCAGCAACGCGTAGCAATTCAACATAATTTGACGTTCGGACAAAGGATTCTCGTCGAGATCCATTCTTTGAAGAATACTGATAAGATCGTCCCTTTCGTCGTCTTGCGGGCGACGGGATACTTCGTCCTGAAATGATGCGAATAGCTCGTGATGCGCTTGGCGCAAGGTCATTACCGGGTCGCCAAGAGAGTAGTCCGGGTCATCGTAAGCAATGGTCATCGTGGTCAATTCAGACATCCGCTTCCACTTCTCCGGGCGGATCCCCATGAGAAGGCCAGTGAACGACATCGGGAACATCAGAGCAGCTTGCACGATGTCGAACTCGTTCTTCTCTATCGCGGGACGGAGCAGGTCGCGAGCTAAAGTTCGGATAGCGCTTTCCTGTCGCGCAACGACCCGTGGCGTGAGCGCCCTGTTAAGTGGCTCACGCAGTTGCCGGTGTCGCGGCGGGTCGGTATCCGGCATCATTTCATCCGAAGCGATATCGGGCATCGACAGTCCACGATGCAGAGCATTGTGCCACGTCGAGATGAGAACGACTCATAGTCCCGCAAGATGCGGTCGACGTCGTTATAGCGGGTAATTACCCAGAAAGCCTCTCGACCGTCGCCGGGATCGCAGCGGTATGCTGGCTGAGTGTCTCGGAGATGCGCCCACAATGCGTGCGCGTCGTTAAGAGCGTAGAAGGACGAGTCGAGCAAGTCCTTGTCCTCAAACGGTACATGCTGGAAGGGCGGAGTGGACAACAGCATGTCAGGCACCCTCCGTCTCGTCCTGCTGTAGGGTCCGAATGAGGGAAGCGAGTTCGGACACAGCTGTGGCACGGTAGAAATCACCCGCTGGAACCTGGACGCTGAACTCTTCTTGAACCAGGGCCAGCAACTCGACAGCGGATAAGGATGTACCACCAAGTACGAAGAAGTCGTCCCTCGCGTCGACTTCGCTTAGATCAAGTACCCGGGCGTAGAGGACGCTGACGCCTCGGATGGTGTCGGCGTCTGGCGACATCAATGACGCGTGCTCTATAAGTGTCATGTCCCTCTTCTTTCCATGATTGGGGTGTCCTGTTTTTCTTCTTTTTTTGGGGAGTCAAATGCGGAGTCGACCCCCTACGCGGGCAGCAGCTGCGCAAATTTCGCTTGCGCTCAGTCCCGCATCTTCAAGGCAGCCGCGATGATTGCGAACGATGAGACCTACTTGGCCGTAGACGGCGACTCTTTCGTGGGGCAATGGGTGGTGGACCCCGAGCACCTGCGAGACGGCATCGCCGAGACCGCCTTGGGGTCGATGTTCTTCGACGGTTACCACCCCATTGGTGCCCTGGGCAGCCGTCAGGACGGCAGCATGGTCGAGCGGATGCGGTGTGTGTACCTCCAGCACAGTGCATTCCAGTCCTTGATTAGAAAGGGTACTCGCAGCCTCCAAGGCCATGAGGACCGGCCATGGTCCGGTCGCGATGAGGGTGACGTCAGCTCCGTGGCGCAGTATTTCCGCTCTTCCGAGTCGAAACTGAGGCCGTTCAACTACTGGCACTGGGGTGGGAGCTCGACCCAGCCGTAGGTATGCAGGTCCGGGCAACGTGTGCATTGCACGCAGGCCAGCACTGATCTGCTGGGCATCGGTGGGGACGAGGACAGTGAGGTCGCCCAGCGCTCGCATGACCGCGAGGTCTTCCAGAGCGTAGTGACTCGTTCCGAAATGTGCCGCTGCCAAGCTGCATGGGTGGCCACCACACGCACGGGAAGCCCGTTGCCGATGACGTCGAGCTTGAATTGTTCCGCCGCGCGCATCGACGCGAATGCTGCCATGGTATGTACATACGGCACGAAACCGCTAGCGGCTAGACCTGCTGCGAAAGAGATCATGTTCTGCTCCGCGATTCCGACGTTGAAGTAGCGATCCGAGAACCGCTTGCGGAAGGTGTTCTCCAACCCTCCGGTGTCGGAGTCAATACACAGGACTCGTTCGTCCTGCTCTGCAAGGTCCAGGAGCGCTTCGCGGTATGCCGAGCGTGCATCGATTGTCGTTGCCGGGCAGGTCATTGTGTCTCCTGGAAGAGCGCTGCTAGCGCTCTTTGCACGATTTGGGGTTTGAATGTCGCGTAGTGGCTCGTGACACGGTTCTCGAGGAAGGGAACACCACGCCCCTTGACGGTGCGCGCGATGACTGCAATCGGTCTGTCGGATGACTGGTCCAACGCGGCACGGAGGGCGGCACAGTCGTGCCCGTCCACATCTCGCGCTGTCCATCCGAAGGAGGTGAAACGGTCCGAGAGGGGGTTCCAACGTCACCGTGTCTTCGGTGGTGCCCGTAATCTGCGCACCGTTCCGGTCGACCACTGCCACGAGACCGGGGGTGCGTGCATGACCTGCATACATGACTGCTTCCCACACGCTCCCTTCCTGCAGTTCCCCATCACCGAGCAACACGAAGACCCTTCCGCCTCGGCGAGACAATGCATTGCCAGTGGCGAGCCCCAGGGATAGGCCGAGCCCATGGCCCAGCGAACCCGTCGGGAAGACCACTCCAGGCAAACCTCGCGGGGGGTGGCCGAACAGCCGGCTTCCCGGTTGCGCGTACTCCTCAAGCTCGGCTGAGTCGAGAGTCCCCTGCTCCGCGAGTAGTCCGTAGAGGGCGGGCGCGGCATGACCCTTGCTCAGGACGAAAGCGTCGGCTTCAGTCATCACGGTGGCATGCAGGGACGCGAGGATCTCTGCGCAAGAGAGACTTCCACCGACATGGGCACCTGTCGGTCCTCCTGCCATTCTCACGACGTGCCGACGGATCGCGACCGCAAGATCTCGTGCGCGCTCGAGGTGTTCTGCTGCGCGGGGTTCATTAGGCGGAGTCGGGGTAAGGGGCGAAGTCACTCTGCCTCCAGAGTTTCGCGCCAGCTGGACACAGCGGGGGAGGAACCGGCTATTCGGCGAACGAGCTCGAGGTGCTGCCAGACCTTCTCAAATCCGTCGGCGTAGGCGCTCAGCAGCGGCGCCGCGCCGGGTGCTAGGTGACGACGTTGCAGGCAGAGCGAGCCGTCTATGGTTGCGCACGCGACCGGTGCTGCGGCTGCGACATCATTCAGGGAAACGTCCATTCGGAATGCGGGATGGGCCTGGAGGGGCGCGGTCTGGTACTGCGAGACCGGGACCCGCTCTGCGCGAAGGATCCGATGCAGCGCAGCACGGATGGCAGCGGGCGGAAGGTCTGCGAGGCCCATCTCGTCGGGAACCAACATGAACCGGAGTATGTGCCATGCGTGTGTACGGTCGAGGGGTACGTGCGGCACGCGCAGTCCGGGGAGGTTCTCGAGTCGGCCCAGGAACGTTCGTATCTCGCAGTCACGTCGCCGGAGATCATCGCGGAAGCGGTGCAGTTGGGCGCGGGTGAAAGAGGCCTGCACCGGTCCAAGTCGCGCGTTGCCAGCTGAGCGATGCGCGATGTAGCTGCGGGCGCGGGTGGGCGGGCGTTCACCGAAGTTGCGCAGTGCGAGTGTGGCGGCGTGAACGGATGGGGAAGTCGTTGTGATCAGTCCGCCTTCACCGCAGGTTGGCAGGTTCTTGCTGGGGTGAAGGCTGAAGCAACCAGCCGCGCCTAGCGATCCGGTGGGCTGTCCCGCGTACAAGGCACCGTGTGCTTGCGCAGCATCTTCTACCACGGGCACTCCGATTCGCCGGGCGAGTGAGTTCAGCATGTCCATGTCAGCGGGCAGACCGTGCAGGTGCACGGGGAGCAGCGCTGCGGTGCTGCTGCTGCAGGTTGCAGCTGCGGCTGCGGGATCGAGAGTGAAGGTGTCGGGATCAATGTCTGCAAACACGGGTGTAGCACCCACCTGGAGAACCGCCTGCGCGGTAGCGTTCATCGTCAGGGCGGGCAGCACCACCTCATCGCCGGGGCCGATGTCGAGCGCGCGCAGGGCCACTTGTAGTGCAGCAGTGCCCGAGCTCACGGCTGTGCAGTGGTCAACACCGCAGACCTGAGCCCACTCCTGTTCCAGCGCGGCCACCTCGGTTTCTCCCTCGGCGGTCGCAGTCAGTTTTCCGCTGCGTAGCACCCGGAGCACTGCGGCTTCCTCAGCAGACGAGACTACTGGCCAGGTGCCACCGGTGAGGGTGGACGGGACTGCGGGTTCGCCACCGAACATGGCAAGCTGGGGGGTCAGTCTTCTTGCTCAGGGAAGGAGACATAGTCATCGAGGGACCTCCGCTTCGGCAAGCAAGCCTTCCATGTCGGCGTAAAGGTCCATGCAACGCCGCCAGCGACGTAAAAGTGTAGCTCCCTGCCGGAACACGTCCGCGGGCGCGGTGGGAGCGGATAGCGTCGATGCATGCGCAGCGCTAACCCGCAGGCCAGTCCACCCGTTTGCAACGTGATCGACTGCTCGAGCGGTCTCGGCTAGACGCGGCTTCCGGTGCCGAGCCGCGACACTAGCGAGAAAACGAGCGTGCAACCCTGCTTCTGCCTGCGCTGGCCAACCCAGCACATAGATCTCCCGTAGAGCACGTGGTCCGTGCTCCCGTACACGGTTAGGCAACGAGTCTAAAAAGGTCGCAAGCGCAGCCGGACCCTGAGTCTGTCTAAGTAACGCGTCGAGGTTCTCGACCATAATGGCGTGCACCCAGGTGAGGGAGGGGGACGGTTGGGGGCCTTCCACTCTCACCTCAAGCCAGCGCCAGTTCGGATTGGCCCCAGCGAAGAACGGGTCGGACTCGTCACCAACGCGTAATGACGCGCGAGCGATGTCGAGCACCTCGCGCGACAGGGGACCGCGGTAGGCGGGTGGTTGGGGGTCGTGCACGCGGGCAACGCCTCCCGGAGTGCCAAGGCGGTTTAGCACGAATAGGTGAGCGGCGTGAACGTCATGGTAGGCAGGGCGGAACGGCAGGTGGTAGTTGTTCACTGCGACGATGCTGTGCGAGCCAGTGGCGGTCGCCGCTGCGATCCCCGCGTCTGCTTCCGCTCTACTGGCGGGGTGATGCCAACGTAGTTGCACTGGATGGTGCAGGCACAGTCGCTCTCCGATCTGGTCCCCAGCGGGGTGATAGAACTCGACCGGTTCCACCGGAGCTGCAGGCAAGGAGAACCGCCACCCAGCAGCCAAGGCTTGCACCGGATCCCAACCGTGGGCTTGCACGGATACGCCGATCGTCGTCTGCAGACAACTCAGTAGGTCGTCGTACCAACCTGGTAGTGGATCAAGCGACGTGCAGGGGCGACGGCTCGTGTGTCCCATAGGCTGCAGTCACCGGATGCTCTCGACCGACAGCGCGAACACGTGTAGCGCAGGATTGTCCGGCAGACGAACCCCCGCTAGCGGTTCTCTGCGTGGGGTGGGGACTCGGACCCCCCAGATCTGGCCGACTAGGTCAAACTGGCGGTGGTTGGGGTAGTGCATCCGAGTGCTGCGCGCCGCCAGCCGCTCACCGAAATGTGCAGCTGCAGGCCAGAAGTCGGACACCCGGAACCATTCTGCATCGACAGCCCCATCGGAATAGTGCACGTGCACTTCCTCCTTCGCAGCGGCGCTCGGAAGTGGCTAGCAGGTGCAACCAGTCAGCACGCAGTTCCGGTAGAGGTACGTACTGACCCGCACACCGCATGTTGTCAGGTCGCTGACCATCAGCAGGAAGGACTTCAAACGGAATATCGGCCTCCGTGGAGGCGTTCCTCAGGGTGTCCCAGGGAAGGCTGTTGCCCCACACGTTCAAGGCACCGTACTGCAGGGTCTGCTCCGTAGTCAGAGCGGTGTTGTTCGCGAACTCGCTGATATCGACGGTGACGACGCTGCGCTCTGCAACGGTGACGGATGGCGTCCCAGCGACGCTTATCATGGTCCAGGTCCTCCCGATCCATGTCGACTTCATGTCGTCTGCTGCGTGCTAAGCATATACAGTCTACACCGCCATGTCGAGTCTATGCCCAAGAGTCTGAGGACAACTTCCTCGGTTTGTGCTAGTTTTATCCTGGTTGACAACGCGTTCAGTCCGAAACCTAGGGGGTAAGCATGCAGACTGTACTTACGTCGCAGTGCCTTGAGTGCAGGTCCGCAATCTCTATGCCGAGTGTGGTGATGGTTGGCGAGATCGTCGTATGCAACACGTGTGCCGTGGAACACGAAGTGCTCGCGCTCGATCCCTTGACCCTTGCGCTCGCGCCAGAGATCGAGGAGGACTGGGGTGAGTAAGTGGCCCGTCGACTGCGTGCAGCACTTGTTTACAGCAGGGTGCGAGTGGAGGAGCGGATGCTTCTCACCGCGTTGGAGCAGCGCGGTGTCGTGTGTGACCGCATCGACGATCGCACGCTCGTGTTCTGCGTAGGCGATCCGTTGCCTCGATGGGACCTGGTGCTCAACCGTTCCATCTCTGCAACGACCCGTGCAGAGTTAAGCCGAATCTGCGGAGCAGGCGGCGTCCAGGTGGTGAACGAGCTTGAAGTGCTGCAACATTGTGACAATAAGATCGCAACCACTCTAGCACTGCATAGTGCAGGAGTCCCTACTCCGCGGACTGCGCTGACGATGGACCCTGCTGCAGGTCGCCGAGCGGTCGACCAGGTCGGGTACCCGGCTGTCGTGAAGTCGGTCAATGGATCTTGGGGGCGAGGCCTGGCTAGAATCACGGACCCTGATGCAGCGGAAGCCGTCTTCTCCGTACGCACACAACTCTGTTCACCGCTGCAACGACTGGGCTATGTACAGCAGTTCGTCCCGGGGCGAGATGTGCGTGTCCTGGTCATCGGTGGTGTACCGCTAGCAGCCATGACCAGGGATTCCGAGCACTGGGTGCGCAACACTGCTCGCGGCGCTGCGCCCCGCGCGGTCCCCCTGACTCCGGAACTGAGGAGGGTCGCCACACGAGCGGCAGCAGCGGTGGGTGGTGGTGTGCTGGGCATCGACGTGCTTGAAACGCATGGCGGAGAGTTGTTGGTGCTGGAGGTTAATGCTACCCCTGAGTTCCACGGACTAGCACAAGCGCATCCGGACTGTGGTATCGCCGATGCGATCGTTGAGTACGCACTTAATGAGGGTGGCCGCATGAGAGCCAGTGTTGTCGGTGCCACCGGGTACGTAGGCGGTGAACTGGTTCGGTTACTTATTGGGCATCCGGAAATATCCCTCGTGCACGCCACTTCACGCAAGCACGCTGGCCGCCCAGTTGGTCACGTGCACCCTAACCTGCGGCACACCGATCTGCAGTTCAGTTCACCCGACAAACTGGAGCCCGTCGACGTTGCTTTCGTTGCGCTGCCGCGCGGTGCCTTTGGCGCGGCACCGGATCCAGTGCACGCTCACGCTCGCACCATCGTCGATCTCAGCCCGGACTTCCGGGATCCCGACATTGCCTGCTCGGCCGGTTACGTCATCGGTCTGCCGGAGCTCTACCGCGACACTATCCACGGCGCTACCCGAATCAGCGTTCCAGGATGCATGGCGACCGCAGCGACGCTTGCACTCCGCCCACTCGTCGTCTCTGGCTTCGTGCAAGGTGACGTCATAGTCGACGCACGGACCGGTTCCAGTGGGGGCGGGATCGTGCCGAGCGAAGCTAGCCACCACGCAGAGCGACAGAACGCCTTTCGAGTGTATAGCCCTGCGGGACACCGACACGAACCGGAGATCGCCCAGATGTGCGGCGTTCGCGCCCGTATGACTGTCACTGCGGTTCCGACCGTCCGCGGAGTCCAAGCAGTGCTGCACGTCCGCACGCCGCGTCCGGTCACCCGTGATCAAGTGTGGTCAGCTTACCGGGACGTCTACACATCTGAACCATTCGTGCGGATCGTCGCTCAGCGCTCCGGGGTACATCGACTGCCCGACCCGCAGTTCCTAGCCGGGAGCAACTTCACCGACATCGGCTTCGAGGTAGACGCGGACGGCTACCGGATTGTTGCTGTCGCTGCGCTGGACAATCTCGTTAAAGGTGCCGCGGGTGGTGGCGTCCAGAGTTTCAATGTCGCACACGGACTGCCCGAAGACGCCGGTCTGGGCTTCCCCGGACTACACCCTGCCGCATGAACTGACCGAGCGCGACGAAGCGAGAGGAGAAGCCGAATGTCGTCCGCGAAGACCATTGTGGTGAAGATCGGAGGAGGGGTTAACACTGATCCAGTGCTCGATGACATCGCTGCGCTGAGCGCACGATCTGTGCGCGTGGTTCTCGTCCACGGAGGTGGCCCTGCCGTCGACCAACTGGCCAGCGATCTTGGAGTGCCTTCGGCCACGATCGTCTCACCCGACGGCACCTGCAGCCGACGAACCGACCCAGTGACACTGGACGTGCTGACAATGGCGCTCCTAGGCAGGGTCAAACCTTCGATCGTGGAAGGGCTACGCGCACGGAATGTCGAGGCTGTTGGACTCTGCGGTGCAGACGGAGGCATGGTGCTCGCGCAGAGGAGACAGGCTGTCCGCACCATAGAGACGGGGCGCGCTCGACTGATCCGGGATGATCGCTCTGGCCGGATCGTGCACGTGCGTCCCGCGCTGATCTCCTTGATCCTGGCAGGAAGCGCCGTGCCTGTCATCTCTCCTCCCGTCGCCGCGATCGGAGAGCAAGGGCTCCTTAACGTCGACGCGGACCGGGTCGCCTGTGCTGTAGCTGCCGCTCTCAGTGCGCAAGTACTGCTGCTGTTGAGTGACGTCCCCGGTGTGCTCGCTGACGTCAACGACTCTGACACGTTGTTGTCTGAGGCAGGGGTCGCAGATCTGTCGTTTGTGACAGGCCGGATGCGGCACAAGTTGCGCGCAGCTGTTACTGCAGCAAAAGAAATCCCTAAGGTGATCATCGCCGCTGGTGCTGGTGAGCACCCGGTCGAGATCGCCCTAGCTGGGGGGAGGCACCCGGGTCCGACACGATAACGTTTAGGAGCTGAGGACATGACCCCCACCGCGACTGCCACTGACACTGCTTACCAGGAGTGGCTTCTTCGCGCGATGCTGTCCATCCCCTCCGTCTCGGGGGAGGAGAAAGCCGTAGCGTCGTTCCTAGCCGATCAGATGCGTATCCTCGGAATGACCTCCTGGGTGGACGAGGTCGGCAACGTACATGGTGTCACCGGCCCGCAGGACGCCCCGACGATCATCCTGCTGGGTCATATCGACACGGTGCCCGGGCAGGTACCTGTGTGCCCTCATCGGTGATTTGCTTTATGGTAGAGGAGCGGTCGACGCAAAGGGTCCGATGGCCGCTATGACGTGCGCAGCTGCACGCACCGCCAACGTCCGTGTTCATGTCATTGGCGCGGTCGGGGAGGAAGTGGCTGGATCCCGCGGTGCGCGGCATGTGTTGAGGACAGTGCAGCGGCCTGACGCAGTCGTTATCGGTGAGCCGAGCGGTTGGGACGGGGTCTGCATCGGTTACAAGGGGCGGGTCGGGGTTGGATACGAAATCACTTGCCCGATGCTACATACCAGCAGCCCCGAACCCACTGCTGCGGAGTATGTGCTCCGATTTTCCCACATGATTCTGGAGTATCTGCGCTCCGTCTCGCCGGAGAACGTCGACCCGGTTTCATTCGACGCAGCACACGGTGCCCTTGTCCGGCTCGAAGGAGGGCTGAGATACGCGGAAACTTTTCTCACCTGCCGGGTACCCGAAGGGTTCGATTTCGCAGCATTTGAGCGCGTGGTTCGCGCCTTTCCCCATACACGGGTGTGGTTCGACGAGACCGTACCAGCAACTCGCAGACCCCGACACGACCTTGTCGCTAGCCAACTCCGTGCTGCTATTATAGCACACGGAGGTTCCCCGACTATCAAACTCAAGGCAGGGACATCGGACATGAACACCGTGAGTGGGTGGGGGGGTGCCGATCGCCTCCTACGGACCGGGCGATGCGCACCTCGATCACACCGATGACGAGCACCTTGCGCTGTCCGAACTGCACCGAGCAATCGATGTCCTGAGCCTTGCACTCATCCGCATCGGGGAGCGGCTCGTCACTAGGCAAGGGCCAAAGGACGATCTCACGCGAAGGAGGCTTTGATGAGGTTGGATGGGAAGGTCGTCATGATCACCGGTGCGGGCAGATCGCTCGGTCGCTCCCACGCGCTTACCTTCGCAGAGGAGGGGGCGGACCTGCTGCTTACCGACTTCTGCGAAGAGGATGGACCATACCTGCTGGCAAGTCGGCGCGAACTGGAACAGACCGCGGAGGAGTGTCGCAAGGTCGGAAGTACGGTGGTCACCGCCGTCGCTGATGTCCGTGACCAAGCGGATATCGACGCAGCGGTCGGGACGGGCGTTCGCGAGTTTGGCAGGATCGACGTTCTGGTCAATAACGCGGGGTTGCTCGTTCCCGGCGGGGTTCTCGCCCATGAGCTCACCGAAGATCAGTGGAATCTGGTACTGGACGTCAATCTGTCGGGAACCTGGCGCTGCAGTAAAGCCGTGCTGCAGCACATGGTCGCAGCGCGGTCGGGTTCAATCGTCAACACATCCTCCACCGGAGGCCGTGTGGCGTTCGAGATGTACTCCAACTATGTAGCTTCCAAACATGCGGTAGTCGGACTGACCAAAGCCCTCGCTCTGGAATACGCACGGTTTGGCATACGGGTGAACGCGGTCGCTCCGAGCACCGTCGCCGCGCAGGACACGCTCGGAGCTAGAAGCACCGCAGCTGTAGCAGCTACGTTCGGCGTCTCGCTCGAGGACTACGAACGCGGATCTGCTGCACATCACCCTCTCGGCCGACTCATCAGCGCAACTGAGGTCTCCAAGGCTTGCGTATACCTCGCCTCTGATGACTCCACCGGCACCACCGGCACAGAGTTGCTGGTCGACTGCGGCTACACACTCCACTAACCTCGGAGACCGACGAGAAGGAAAGAGATGACACTCGACGAATCCCTCGCGCGCCGGCTGGAAGCGCTCAGTCCCGCGCAGCGGTCGCTGTTCGACCAAATCCTTGCTGACTCCGGTGCCGACCTCGGGATCCGCCGTCGTCCGCCGGGAAATGAGGCTCCTACCTCATACGAACAGGAACGCTTGTGGTTCATGAACCAGCTGGTAGCACACCCGGAGATCTTTCACGTGCCGACCGCGATGTGGTTGCGTGGGGCTGTAGACGTTCCGGGACTGAAACGCGCGTTGCAGGCACTGATCCGTCGTCACGAAGCGCTGCGCACGGTCTTCCGAGGCACGGGTGATGACTTGCGGCAGCTGGTCCTCGACGAGCTCGAAGTGCCGTTGCAGGTCGAAGACTGCACTGCTGAGGATTGCCCGACCGCCAAGGCGGTAACCCGAGCCTCCGAGTCGGTCCAGGAACGCTTCAACCTTACTCATGGTCCCCTGCTGCGCGCCCACCTCTATCAGACCGGCGGAAACGAGTACCTGCTTGTCCTCGTGCAACACCATATCGTCTCGGACTATTGGTCGCTGGGTATCCTGCTTTCCGATCTGGGGGTCCTCTACACCGCCGAGATCGGCGCAGGCCCCGAGCCTCGCGAGCTGGACTTGCACTACCCAGACTTCGCATATTGGCAGCGAGCGACGAAAAATCGCCGCAAGCTTCAGGACCAGCTCCAATTCTGGCGTCAGCAGCTGGAAGGAGCACCCGAGTCGCTTGATCTACCCTTCGATCGGACGCGACCCGTGGTCCGTGGCAGCCAGGGCAAATTTCACCGTGTGCGGTTCGGACCTGAACTGACCGTGCCGCTACGGGAGCTGGCACGGGAGCACTCCACCACGTTGCTGGCGGCCTACCTAGCAAGCTACGTGGGCCTATTGTCCCGAATGACGCGACACGAGAGCATCGTCGTCGGTGTCCCGATCGCTGGCCGACCCCGCCCAGAACTGCAAGGCATGATCGGTTACTTCCTCAACTGGCTACCGATCCGCGTGCACGTTGCAGACTGTCCGAGCCTGAGCGAACTGGTAGCTCGAACAGCTACCGCGCTAACTCAAGCGATGGCGCATCAGGACGTGCCATTCGACATGCTCGTACAGGAATGCGGTGCAACTCGCAGACCTGGTTCGACTCCCATCTTCCAGACTTCGTTCAGCCTGCGCGACAGTGCACCGCAAACTCCGCACCTTCCTGGCATTGAGGTCGAATTCGCAGATTTGCAAGGAGGTGCGACGCACTTCGATCTCATGGCCGAGCTGTGGTGCGAGGGCGACGATGTTGTCGGATACCTCCCGTACGACGACGAGTTGTTCGATGAGACCACTGTGGCTGCGTGGGCGCGCAGACTTCACCGTCTGATCGCTCTCGGTACTGAAGCACCAGACACGCCTATCGCCACCCTGTCCTTGTTTAGGGAGGACGAGCAAGTGAGGCTCACCGGGTCGTTGTTCTCCATCGCAGAGATAACCGCACCCGTAGACATAACCCGCGGGATCACGAGTACTCTCCCACGGTAGGTTCGTCGAACATGCGACCCACCGGCCTGACGCCCCCGCACTCACAGATGAAACCACGAAGCTCACGTACGCTGAGCTCGACGAGCGTTCTAACCGTGTAGCAAACGCTCTCCTCTCCAAGGGTGTGCGTCACGGAGAAGTGGTTGGATTGGTAGGGGACCGAACGAACGACCTGGTCACTGGACTGCTCGGCATCCTTAAGACGGGTGCTGCCTACCTGCCCATCGACCCGGACATACCGGCGGAGCGCATCGCGCTCCAGTTCGACGCCTGCGCGGTCCGCGCAGTGCTCGTATCCCCAGAACGGATCGAATCGCTACCACCGAATTGTCCAAACCCGTTGCCCCTGAACTGGTCGGATCCCGACTTCACCGACGCTACACCCGTGCTCGTGCAGGTACCCGATTCTTCACCCGCATACGTAATCTACACCTCAGGGTCCACCGGCGTGCCGAAAGGTGTGCTCGTCTCTCACGCGAACGTCGTGCGCCTCTTCGACGCCACCGCACCTCATGTGGACATTCGTCAGGACGATGTTTGGACGCTTTTCCATTCAATCGCCTTCGACTTCTCCGTCTGGGAAATTTGGGGCGCGCTCGCGCACGGTGGCCACCTCATCGTCGTACCTCAGTGGATCACTCGCGCACCTGACGTATTCGCTGAATTGCTCGCTCGAGAAGGCGTAACCATGCTCAGTCAAACTCCTTCTGCATTCGGCCAATTGGCCGGTTTTGTGCTGAAGAAGTCAAGCCCTGACACAGCGCCTGTGTCTCCGTCATATCGTGTTCGGTGGCGAGACGCTTGCGCACTCATCACTGCGCGACTGGTTCAAAACTTTCGGAGACGACCGGCCAGTACTGACAAACATGTACGGAATTACCGAGACGACAGTACATGTTACTGCACGCAGGGTACGTGAAGCGGACCTTGAGACAGGAGAGTCCCTCATTGGTTGCCCGCTCGCAGACCTCTCCCTCTATCTGCTCGACGATAATCTTCAGCCCGTACCACCTGGCGTGTCCGGCGAGATTTTCGTTGGCGGGTATGGGGTTACCAACGGCTATGTGGCAGATCCTGCTCTTACTGCACAACGGATGATCCCGGACCCTTGGTCGCCGACTCCCGGCGCTCGGATGTACCGAAGCGGGGATATCGCTGTGATGCGTATCGACGGAGAACTCGCCTATCTTGGCCGCTTCGACCACCAGCACAAGATCCGGGGACACCGGGTCGAACTGGGTGAAGTGCAAGCTGCGCTCGATAACCTCGAGGAGGTCGCCCAGTCCGCGGTCGTCGCCGCCGAGGATCAGTTCGGTGTGAAGAGGCTCGTGGCGTACGTCGTGCTGCGTGAGGTCGCCCCCAGCAGTGGTACCCAGATTCGGCGCGCACTCCTGCGCATCCTACCCGACTGGATGGTGCCCACTAGCGTCCACGTAGTGCGAGAACTACCCCTCACTCGCAATGGTAAACTCGACCAACGTGCACTCGCAGCTTCTTCTCCCGAAGCCCGGGAGCCCGGGACCGCACTAAGCGGAGATGTCGCCACGACACTCGCCGAGATCTGGTCAGACCTGCTCGGCATGTCCAACATCAACGCAGAGGATCACTTCTTCGAACTCGGCGGCCACTCGCTCATGGTGGTCCAACTCATAAGCAGGATCGAGCGATCGTTCGGCGTCGAAATGCCGATGGCGATGCTCTTCGAAGTGCCCCGACTGCAGCAGATGGCGGATGCTATCGAGGACCTCCTTGCCGCTGCACGGGGCGTCCGCGAGGATAATGGTTCCACAGTTGCACCTCAGCACAGGAGGACCTCGTAAGGATCCGCACGAAGGTCCATCAGAGGCTCCAGAGTATCCACCGCCCAAGTAAGCCGCGCCCAACCCCCGCCACACCAGAAAAGATTCTGCTCACGGGCGCGTCCGGTTTCGTTGGGGCGTTCACGTTGGCTACCGCGCTTGCTGACGGACACCACGTGGTGTGCCTGCTACGCGGGGGCGACGCTCGACGACATGACCTGCTCACTCGCTTGGACCGGCTCGGTCTGCGTGGTCCTCAGGACGACACCCAGTTGAGCATAGTGGATGGCGATCTTGCTCTTCCGAGGCTCGGTCTCAATGACGCCCAGTTCAGTGCACTAGTGGCAAGCGTCACGCGCATTATCAATGTCGGGGCACGAGTCAACCACGTCTACCCCTACGACCAGCTTGCTGCTGAGAACACCCACAGTCTCGCTACCCTCCTTGAAATCGCGGCAATGGCACCGCATCGCACCACCCTCGTACACGTCTCGACGAGCTCGGTCGTAGACAATCCCGACTCCACTTCGAGCGCTCGAGTCCCCGCTGGGCCGCTGCACCGGTTGCCGTCCGCGGATAACGGGTATGTCCTGTCTAAGGCTCTTTCAGAAGAGTACGTCGCCCTCGCCAAGCAGTTCGACGTCGCAGGTGCAGTCGTACGAATTGGCAGCGTCTTCGGTGACCTTACGAGGTTCCAGGTGAACGACGCTGACGCGGTGTGGAATTGGGCACGCGCGATGCTTGAGACCGGTAGTTACCCAGCAAGCTTTGACGACCCCGCTAACGAACTATTCCAGGCGCTTCCCGCTGATGTTGCCGCTCGCATCTTGCTGCACGTCGCTGTCACCAATGGTCAACCCGGTTGCACCTGGGTAAACGCCGTCCCTGACGCAGTGTGCAGCACGGTGGACCTCATAACCGCTGTCCGCACCCTGCTCCCAAACCTGCGGGCTGAGCCAGATGTCGACTGGTATGCGCGTGTTGCACGCCTCGACCCGGGTCGCATCTGGGTTGCGGGAATCGCCGCAGGTGCTGCCCGTCGCGCGGCGAACTCCCCATACCTCGCACCCCGCACGCTGCACCGATTCGACCCCGGAAGCGACCCGACCGTCGCACGCCTACTTGCCGACCACCCTGTGGGAACTGAGGAGATATCTGCTTATCTGCGATCCCTCGTCGCGGCTGATACATAAGGGACCCGACACCGACATCGACACTCGAAAGGAACCATCGTGAATACCCCACAAATGGACGTGGTCGTGAACCACGAGGAGCAGTACTCGATCTGGCCATCCGACCGCGAGATCCCGGCAGGCTGGAGCCGCGCAGGATACACCGGAGACAAGGACGAATGCCTTGCGTACATCGCCTCTGTCTGGACCGACCTACGCCCCCGCAGCCTGCGTATGCGCAACAGGACTGAAGGAGACAACGTTGTCTGAGAACCAGAACCCCGATTTCTGTAAGAGTCCCGTTATCCACGAACCGATCGCGATCGTGGGCCTTAGTTGCCGGTTCGCACCTGACTTGAATACACCGGAGGAATACTGGTCATTCCTCACCGAGGGCTCGACGTCCGTGAGTGAGATGCCAGCGAGGCGGTGGGATCCGTACCTCGGATCCAGTCCTGAAGTGAGAGGCATTCTTAACAAGACCACTCGGAAGGGGTCATTCCTCAGCGACATCGAAGGGTTCGACGCAGAGTTCTTCCAGATCACGCCGCGGGAGGCCGAGTTCCTCGATCCCCAGCAGCGAATTATGCTGGAAATATCGTGGGAAGCACTTAATGACGCAGGACTGCCTCCCACCTCGCTTGGGGGCAGCTGCGCAGGAGTATTCGTATCTGCCAATAGCAACGACTACGGTCGTCGACTGCTGGAGGACCTATCCCGAACGGGTGCTTGGGCAGTTAACGGCACCACCTTCTACGGTATCGCAAACCGCATTTCCTACTTCCTTGACCTGCGCGGCCCGAGCCTCGCGGTCGACACGGCCTGTGCTGGTTCGCTCTCAGCGATCCATCTCGCCTGCCAGAGTCTGCAGCGAGGTGAGTCGCCCATAGCGATCGTCGGTGGTATCAACATCATGTCCACCCCCACCCTCGTCGTTGCGCTCGACGCAGCACAGGCTACCTCCCCCGATGGTCGCAGCAAAGCGTTCGACGCGGCTGCTGACGGTTACGGACGCGGCGAGGGGGCGGGTGTCGTGGTCCTGAAGCGCCTCTCCGATGCACTGCGTGACGGCGACCGCGTGCGTGCGGTGATTGCTGGGTCGGGAATGTTCCAGGACGGACGCTCTGACGGAATGATGGCACCGAACGGTGCAGCACAGGAGGCAATGCTGCGCAGCATTTACCAACATGCTGGCATAGACCCCGCGACGGTGCACTACGTGGAAGCACATGGTACCGGCACCCCTCGCGGCGATCTGGAGGAGACCAACGCGTTGGGCGCCGTGTTCGGCCCTGGACGATCGAAGGATCAGCCTCTGCTCATCGGAAGCGTGAAACCGAACATCGGGCACGTCGAAGCAGCATCCGGCATTGCCGGGGTGATAAAGGTCGTGCTTGCGATGGAGCACGAGCGGCTGCCACCGAGCTTGCATGAGCGGGTCAATGCCGACTTGAAGCTTGAAGAGAAGCGGCTCGAGGTCGTTAAAGACAACATCCCATGGCCCTCGGGAGAGAACCTCCGAACTGCTGGTGTATCCAGTTACGGTGTTGGAGGATCGATCGGGCATCTCGTGCTGCAGGAAGCACCCAAGACGGCACGGGAAGACGTGACTAGCGACGACGATCCGCTCATCTTCCCTCTCTCATCCGCTTCTGAAGCCGGTGTCAAGGCACTCGCCGGACGCACCGCGGCCTGGCTGAGAGATCGCCCCACTGCCGACCTCTCCTCGGTAGCGCACACGCTCACTCGACGACGTTCACACCTGCCGGCCCGTGCAGCTGTCATCGCCTCCACGGTGGAGGAACTTGCGGAGGAACTAGAAGCGATCTCAACAACCGGAAGGTCCTCGCACGGCGTTCTCGGTCAGACAACCGTTAGTGAGGGCCCGGTCTGGGTCTTCTCCGGGCATGGTGCGCAGTGGACCGGCATGGGCAGGGAACTGCTCGCGAGCGAACCGGTCTTCGCTAACGTCATCGACCAGTTGGCCAGCGTGTTCCGCGAGGAACTAGGGTGGGACTCCCCGAGAAATCATCGAGAAGGGTGGTCCCTGGACTGTCACGGTCGTACAGGCGATGACCTTCGCAATGCAGTCCGCGCTCGCCGCCGTCTGGCGCGAATGGGGTGTGACACCATCCGCCGTCATCGGCCACTCCGTAGGTGAGATCGCTGCTGCTGTTGCTGCAGGAGCCCTTGAATTGACCGACGCCGCACGGTTCGCGTGCCGTCGCTCCTTGGCTCTGGAAAGAGTCGCTAGGCGAGGTGGAATGGCCCTAGTTGGCCTGTCCTTCACAGAGGCAACAGAGCTGGTCGCCGACCGCCCTGACGTGGTCCCAGCGATCGCAGCGAGTCCGCGCTCGACGGTTCTGTCGGGCGACCGTGCAGCTGTGAAGGCGATCGCGTCTCAGCTTGAGGCGTCTGGAGTCGAAACTCGCGCAGTAAAGACTGACGTGGCGTTCCATAGCCCGCACGTCGATGAAGTGCTGGAGGACGTCGCCATCGCAGCTGGACGGCTTTCAGCTCGGAAGCCGGACGTGCCGCTGTACAGTTCTGCGCTTGCGGATCCGCGAAGTGATGCGCTGCGCGAAGGCGTCTATTGGGAGACTAACTGCGACAGCCTGTGAGGTTCGTACATGCTGTCGAAGCCGCGCTCGCTGATGGACATCGGACCTTCTTGGAAGTATCTTCCCACCCGGTGGTCTCACCTTCGATCACGGAGACGATCGCGCAGGCCGACACAAACTACGGGTCCGTCGTGTTTAGCCTTCGCCGGGATCAGCCAGAGAAGAGCACCCTGCTGCACAACCTTTGCGAAGCTCTTCACATCTGGAGTGCCGATCGATTTTGGCTACGGCGGTGATCTGCTCTCCCTTCCGTCCGTCGCTTGGCAGCATCGCGACTTCTGGATCTTCCCTGACGGGGTGGTTGAAAGCAGAGGCCGCAGTCACGACCCTGAGTCTCACACTCTCCTTGGCGGTGTCAACACCATCGCTACCTCGCCGATCCAGCGTGTCTGGCAGACACAGCTCGACATGTCGAACCGCCCTTACGCCCAGTCGCACAAGGTAGTCGGTGTCGAGACAGTCCCAGCATCAGTGGTCCTGAACTCCTTCATTCAAGCTGCTTCCTCAAGCGAAGATGAAGTACCAGGACTGTCCGACATCGTATTCCGCACGCCACTCGCGGCCACCCCACCGCGTGACGTACAGGTTATCTTGGAAGGTACTCACGTCAAGTTGGCCAGCCGGATTCGACACGAAGATGCGAACATTGGACAGGGTGACGACGAGTGGATCAACCACACCAGTGCAGTCATCGATCGCACTGCCTCCTTGCAGGAGGAGCGAATGGAAGAACTCCATGCCATCCGCGAACGCTGCACGCAGGAATGGTCATGGCAGCAAGTGGACCAGATCTTCCTCAACATGGGCGTCGATGGTTACACCTTCCCGTGGGTCGTCGAGCAACTGCACCGGGGCGAAGATGAACAGCTGTGTACCGTGACTATTGACCACACTCCGAAGCTGCACCCGAGCACGTGGACAGCAGTCGTTGACGCGGCGCTCACGGTCAGTGGTGTGCTTGTACTGAGCCAGGATTCGCGGGTCTTGCGGACGTCCTCGAGCCTCGGCTCGCTCGTGTTCCAGGGCGGCCCGCCGCCGCGGATCCATGTGCACACGCGTCTGGTCGGAAAGGACACCATCGACATGGTGGTGGCTACCGACGACCTCACAGTGGTGTGCGAGGCGCGCGGTTTGAAGTACATCCAGGTTCAGGACGCGTCAGCGAATGCCGGCCCGCAGGAGCTGGTTCACCATCTCACTTGGGATCCTGTCAAGCTCGCGGAGAAATCGCACCCTCTTACCGAAGACATTTATCTGATCGGTGACGAAGCGATTACCCGGGAGCTGAAGCATCACCTCGACGCAGCGGGCGTGGCGACGATAGCAGTATCCTCCATCGCAGACCTGCACGGCGTTCTGCGAGAGGACCGCCCGGGAGCGTTGATCATCGCGCCTAGCCCACAGCGAACAGGTGAGAGCGCCGAGGATGCCGCGGAGCGTTGCGCCTTCGAACTCATCGAGGCCGCACAGCACATCTCGGCGCTGCAGACTGAGAAGGGTGGCACGCTCCCGCTGAAACTCTGGACCATCACCCAAGGAGTACGGAACCCGCGGGGGGAAGACGCCCTCTCGCAGGGGGTGCTATGGGGTGTATCCCGGATCATCGGTGGTGAGCGTTCCGACTTCTGGGGAGGTGTCATCGACATCGATTCCGGATTGTTCACCCCCAACGCACTGGACCCGGCGACCGCGTCTATCATCCTTGAACTGCTCAACGGTCTGCCGGCGGGGGAGGACGTGGTGTCCATCGACCGGTCCGGTGCCCACGTCGCGCGACTTGCCCGGATCGATCGGCCCGCGACCGGATCCTCGGTCGAGTGCCGCCCTGACGGTACGTACCTTGTCACCGGTGGGCTCGGTGCACTCGGTCTGGAGGTTGCGAACCACCTTGTTGAGCGTGGCGCGCGCAGGCTGGTGCTCGTCGGGCGCAGTGGTCTGCCTTCTCGAGGGGAGTGGGACACAGTGCATGACCCAGCAGCGCGCGCTCGGATCGAGGCTGTCCGTGCTCTCGAAGCGCAGGGCACGACGGTTCGAGCGCTTGCGATCGACGTATCCGACGAGCGGTCCATGCGTGAAGCCCTGGATCCCGTCGCGCTCGACATGCCGCCAATCGCGGGTGTCGTGCACGCAGCAGGTGTTGTCTCCGATGCATTGGTGGACCGGACAGAACGTGAAGGCCTGCGCACCACGATCCGAGGGAAAGCTGGCGGTGCAATGGTCCTACATCGGATGTTCCCGCCCGGTTCGCTTGACTTTTTCGCGCTGTTCTCGTCCTGCGGTCAGCTCGTTCGGCTTACGGGGCAGGCGAGCTACGCGGCCGCAAACTCCTTCCTCGATACCCTCGCTGCGCTCCGACACGCAAGCGGATACAGCGAAACGGTGAGTCTTGCTTGGGCCCAGTGGAAGGGCAAGGGGATGGGCGAAACCACCGCTGGGACGACGATCCTGGAAGCGGAGGCACGCGGCATGGCAGGCATCTCAGCCGCTGAGGCATTTCGTTGCTGGTCGTTCGCGGATAGGTTCGAGTTTCCGTATTACGCGATCCTGAGAGTTTTGCCAGAGAGGGCACTGCCGATCTTCGCACAGTTGACGGAAGTATCTGAAGGTGCCCAGAGCAACAAAACCGAGGCTGTCGACTGGAGTTCCCTTCCAGCAGACGAGCTGGAGGGCGGGTAATCACCGAGGTGCACGAACAGGTTGCGGCTGAACTCAACATGGACCCCGAAGACATCCCGCTGGAACGGCCGCTAGTCGAGCTAGGCGTCGATTCGGTACTTACCGTTGCATTGCGGGTGCGCCTCACTCGTCGATTCGGCGTTGACCTTCCGCCGACCATCCTATGGAGCAACCCAACCGTTGGTGCTGTGTCGACCTTTCTCATGAAAGCGCTGAGAGCCGAGAAGGTATCGGACGAGAAGGCTCAGATTGACTGATCCTGAGGAAAGGTGAGGGGGCCGCGCTGGAGGCAAGCGCAGACCCCTCACTCCCGAGGGAAGGCTGATCAGTGGACGACGACTGCAACCGCGTCCAGTTCGATGAGCGCATCGGGAACGACTATCCCCCTGACCTGAGCACGGTTTGTCGGCTTGATGAGCGTGGTCTTGAGGTCACGGGGCAGCGGCTCGAACCCGACCGCGCGGTGCTCTTGCCGTGTCGTTGGTCCCGACCAGTAGTGGTGTCGCCGGTGCGGCTGTGAGGGCGTGCCGCGTGACAGTGTGATCCGGAGGCCGACGCACGCGTCATGCCCCGGGTTTTGTGGAGGCTGGTTTATCTGGCGCCGGTGGTTTCCGGCTGGGGTTGGCTGATGGTCTGCTGGCCGACGTTGTCGGTGTCTGCTGGGGTCCAGGCGGCTTCGTGCTCGGCGGGGGCGCGCATGCCGATGGCGCAGTGAGGGCGGATGGTGCCCGTGCCAGTGGACCCACTCAGCGGTGGCGACCACGGGCGGCGTCGATGCCCTCCCAAGGTCCCTGGCCAAAGGATCAGCTCAGCCTTGTACAGCGAGTTGAGTGCCTCAGCCGGAGCGAAGCCGAAAGGAGTCTCCCTGGGAGCCCACCGAGGCGACTGCCTCGCAGTCGGCCAGAGCCTGCCCGTAGCGAATAGACCTGTACTGCACCCCACGGTCGCAAGTGGTGCACCAGGCCAGAGAGATCAGCCCCGGTGCGTTTACGCTGCCAGACGGCCATTTTCAGGGCGTCCAGGGCCAGGTCGGTGCACACTGGCCGGCAGGTGGTCTGCCAGCCGACGATCCTCCGCGAGCACGCGTCAGTCACGAAAGCCACATAGACCCACCCGGAGAAGGTGCGTACATAGGAGGGGGTACCTCCCGCTTGCGGGGGAATGTCGGCAACCCACAGCTCATTCGGCCTGAACGCGCTGAAATGCCTTTTGACAAGGTCGGCCGGGCACTGCTCCCGCGGCGCGCTGCGCGTGGTACGCGGGGACTTGGCGTCTGACACCGTGCAGACCCAGGTCGCCCATGAGCCGCACGGGCGGTGCACCGGGCCACGTGACCGGCACCGTGACGCTCGGCAATCTTGGGTCGGCCCCGCATCGCGTGCATCTTGCGGGCCCCCAGCACCGAGTAACTGGTTCTTGTGGACTCGTCCGATCTCAGTCTTGAGGACCTCGTCGCGCAGGCTCCTGGCGCTAGAGGCCGGCTACGACAGGCGTAATAGGCACTCGGGGCGATCTGTACACCAGCCTCGCTGAGCGTGGCACAGATCGGCCGGGCCTCGAGCTCCTCCTTCTTGGTCTCGATGTACTGGCAGATCAACGGGACGGGCGCTCACACTCCGCCACGACAGACAAGCCGACACACTCTTCAGGATCGCTTTGGCCCGACGCAGCTTCTCGGACCTCCAACGCCCGCTCCTTGATCCGCTGAGCGTTCTCGGTGGTGGTTCCCGGCCTCAGACCACCATCGACCTGGGCCTTCTTGACCCAGGACCGTAGAGCCTCGGGGTCGACACCCAGCTCGTCGGCGATCCTGCGGATCGCGCCCTTGGCCCGTGCCGGGTCGGCCAGTACCTCCAAGGTCATCCTCGTGGCCCGCTCGCACAGCTCATCGGGGCACTTCCTTGAGTCCCATGACAGTGATCCTTCCGTGTCATCCGCGCCCTCAAACCCCTACAGGACGTCACCATCAACCTCAACGGCCACCACCTCACAGCCACCCCGCGCTTGACCGACGCCGCCAACGACATCCTCACCACCCTGAGCACCCCACCCCCGGCACACTAAGCGTCATGAGTCAGGTCTGGTTCGAGCCGCTGTCCCGCGACCTCAAGACCACGCTCATCAAGCCGATAAACCGTGCTCGGGTCAAGGCAAGCGAAGGTAACGTCATGCGCGTCGAGGTCTCCCGGATGGACAGCGTCAGCTTCCATCCTCGGGAGACCTCGACCCCTACACCGGGAACAACGCACCAGCCCCAACTACACCCTCAACTGCGAAAAAGCCCCAAACCTTCCCCAATAGCCCCCACCCCTCGGGCAGTACAGCCGGACACCATCACGCCTGCGAGCGACCGCTCTCGGGAGGCGACCTCAGGGGGTGTCGACGCAGGCGGTCTTGGCCTGGGATGCCTTGCCGTCTGAGCGCACCGCGGTGACCTCCAGGCAGGTGCGCCCCTCCTGGGCCTCGACGACGACCTCGTTGGTCCGGATGGAGTCGACCTGGGTCTCCTCGTCGGGCAGCTTGACCCGGTAGAGGTAGCTGCCGGTCCAGCCGGTTTCCGGCTCGCCCCAGGTGAACCGCACCGTTCCGTCGTCGAGCGGCTCACCCTCGATGTCCCCGACCATCGGCACGGAGGCCTGCAACGGGTTGGCACCGGGCTGCGGAGCGATGGTGGCGACGGGGTTGTCGGGCTTCTTCCGCGTGTCCTGGTTCCGGGAGAAGATGATCGCGCCGATGACGGCCACGACCATGGCCACAACGAGGAAAGCGGTGAGAACCGCCCGCATCCGGTTCGGTCGGCTCGAGTCGCCGGCCTCCGAGCCCGACGACGACCGGTCCTCGTCGCCGTCGGGATCCACACGCATGGCGATGTGCTCGCTGGTGACGTCGACCTGGTTGAACACGCCCATCTTGGTGGCGGTGTCGTTCTCGTCGGAGCTGGGCCGCCGTGCGGACTTCGCGGCCTTGTCCGGTTCCTGGAACAGATCAACGGTGGTGATCGGCAGGTCGAGCTCGGCCTGGACCTGCTGAAGCGCCCGGGCGAAGGCCAGGGCCGTGGGGTAGCGGGAGTCCGGGTTCTTGTCCATCGCCACCGACAGCACGCGGTGCAGCGACGGTGGGGCGTCCTGGCGGCCCAGCGGAGGCAGGGGGTCCTTGACGATGCGGCGGGAGAGCTCGTAGACATCCGGGATTCCGTCGGTCTCGAAGGGGCTGCGGCCCGTGAGCATGGCGAAGGTCGTCGCGCCCAGGGAGTAGATGTCGGAGGCCGGGTTGGCCGAGCGCATCCCGACCAGCTGCTCGGGGGGCGCCCACGGAACGCTCATCCCCCGCAGCTCCTCGGAGCCCTCGGGACCGCTCATGGCGGAGATGCCGAAGTCCGAGAGCACTGGGCGGCGGTAGGTGGTGAACAGGATGTTCGCGGGCTTGATGTCCCGGTGGACGATGCCGGCCCGGTGAGCGGTCTCCACCGCTCCGGCGATCTGGATCGCCGTCGACAGGGTCTCAGCGACGTTGAGGGGACCCTGCCGCAGGATGGCGCCCAACTGCGGCGGCGGGCAGTACTCCATGACCAGGAAGGGGTGGCCATCGGCGGAGACGCCCGCGCCGTAGATGGACAGGATGGCCGGGTGCGAGGAGACCCGTGCCATGAGATTCGCCTCCGACTCGAAGCGGGAGGCGGTCTTGTCCTCAACGTCGGCGTTCATGACCTTGACCGCGACCTCGCGGCGGGGCATGTGCTGCTCGAAGAGGTAGACCGTGGAGTAGCCTCCCGCTCCGAGTCTCTCCAGGTAGGTAAACCCAGAGATAACCGGAGGCGGTCCCTTGTGATCCAGCATCAGGGGAGGTTCTCAAAGGCGAGGGTCTGGCCGTCGCCGAGGTCGAGGACGTCTCCGCTGCGCAGGAGCACCGGGTTCGCCGAGGACAGGCGCACAGGCGCCTCGTTCTGGCGGTTGAGAACAGTGCCGTTGCAGTTGCCCAGGTCCTGGGCCAGCACGCTCCACGCATCCAGGTCGATGAGGATGTGGTTGCGCGAGACGAGCTGGTTGGGGCTGGCGACCGTCAGCGGGCGGAGGGGGACCTCCGCGACGCTGGTGATGTCGTCGGCCACGGGGTTGCGACCCACCAGGAGGGGACGGTTGAGCTCGATGCTCTCGCCGCCGGAGGTGACCACGCGCCCCAGAGGGGGGCAGGCCACCGACTTGGCCGGACGGTTGAGCTCGGCTCCACAGACGCGGCACACGGTGTAGTTCGTGGGGTTGGGGTGGCCCTGGGGGCACACCGCCGACAGCACGATCCGTATGGCGTCGGGCTCACCGGGAGAGCTCGCCGAGACCGGGGACGCCGGGCTGGAGGGCCCGGAGCCCACGAGGGAGACGAGTTCACCCACAAGGTCCTCGGGCAGGCCGTTGATGGTCTGTCCGTCATGGTCGCCGCGGTCGAGACCTCCGGTGGAGGGCTCGACAGCCGGGGGCTGGACGAACTCGGTCACCGTCTCCGCCGCGGCGGCGGATCCGGCCGAGCCGGCGGAACCGGCCGACTGGCTCGGCTCCAGGGGACCGAGCCCCTGGTTGAGCAGCTCGGCACGCAGTTCCTGGGAGAGGTCCTCGGGCAGGCCGTTGATGGTCTGCCCGTCGTGGTCCCCGGAGCGTACGGGCTCGTCCTCGGCGTGAGCCTGCGCGGCGGCCTCCGCGACGGCGGCGGCCTCCGCGACCACAGCGGCCTCGGCGGCCTCGGCAGGCACGAAGTCGGCCGGGGTCTGGGCGACCTCGGTGACCTCGACGGCAGCGTCTTTGATACCAGCAGCCTCAGCAAGATCCTCGCTCGACGGGGGGTGGCGGGGGCGGGATCATGGCCTCTGCCTCCGGAGCGGAGGGGATCGGCAGGGCCGGGATATCGAAGACGGGGGCGATCAGCAGGTCCTCTCCGGAAGCCTCCGGTGAGGACGTCGCAGTGACCTCGGCGATCTCAGGGAGACCTCGGCCACGACTGGAGCCCTCGAAGGGCTCGGCGCTGTGAGCGCTGTGAGCGCTGCCAGGACTCAGGAGCGGAGCTGGCGCTCACTCGTCTCAGGAGCCGCCTGAGCATCGGCCACGACGGCCCTCGGCGACCTGGACGGCCCCCAGGGGTTCTGCAACGACCTGAGCCTGAGTCGTCTCGGTCGTCCGCGTGGTCTCAGCCGGTATGCCGGCGACGACGGCCAGCAGGTCGGCGGGGCCGGCGGACTCCGCGGACAGGGCGGACCCGGCGGACACAACAGACTCGGCGGAGTCGGCCGACTGGCTGAGTTCGGTAGGCTCTGCGACCTCGGCGGAGGCGGCGAGCCGAGCACCTTCAAGGGCCTGCTGCTCGGCGCTGTCCTGAGCGATCTCGATGAGGTCGTCGACGGCGTCGGCAGAAGCCGCGGTACCGGCATGCGCCCCTTCGGACGAGTCGTCCTGCTCCGAGTGGTCCGACGAGGCGGACTGACGGCGCGAGGAACGACGCGAGGCCCGGCGGGAGGTCCGCGAGGACCTCATCTCTGCGGCAGGGGATCCGGCAGAGCCTGCGGACGTGGTGGAGTGGTCAGGACCGGCCGGGTCAGGGTCATCGTCGTCGGAGTCGCCGGACCCCTTCGACGATGCACGGCTGGGGGACGGGGTCCCACTCGACTTCTCTGATCCGCGCAGCACCAGGTGGCCGGTGCTCACGACGGCGTCGACCGCCGGGCGACGCACCTGACCGGCGCCGTCGGGCGCGCTGACGATCACCGAGTTGGGGGCGGTCACCGTCGTCTCGAACCAGGTGGTGACCGCGGAGGCGTCCAGGGCCTTGCCGTCGACCTCCATCTGCGGGGCACCGCGCAGCGCCACGTGGAAGACGTCCTCGGGCGCCGAGACGGCGAGCACGAAGTCCGGGATCGCCCCCAGGCGTCCTCCCATCCCCATCACCAGCTCGTCCAGGGCCCGCGTCAGCGAGGCCTCCTCACTACGCAGCAGCCGCCACAGGCGCTCGGTGAGGTCCTGCGGTACCGACGGGGGCAGGATCATCACAGCACGTGGCGTGACCACGCCTGTCCACGAACCCTCGGTCCACCAGACCTCGTTGTTCGCGCTGCTGTTCGGGCTGTTTGTCATCATATTTCTCCTCAACGGACGATACAGACACCGTCACCCAAGTATGCCTGCCGTCCCCGGTGCACGTACTCCGGTCGGCCCGGTGAGAGTCGGTGGACCCCCTCCTCGTCCTCGATGTGGGTCCCGTTGGTCGACCCCAGATCTGTGACGAGCACCCCATCAGAGGCGGGCACGAACAGTGCGTGCGTCTTGGACACGGAGTCCTCCGAGCGCAGCACCGCGACCAGATGGGCGTCCGGATGGGACTCGATCGGGGCCGGCCTGCGCCCGAGGACAATCGGCCCCAGAACAGGGATTACTGACCCCTCAACCACCAGGGAGCAGGTCGACACCGAGGTCGGTCTGGCGCTGAGGAGGACCGTCCCAGCCAACCGATCGAACCAGGTGCGCTGTTCAGCACGCCATAGTGAGAGGATCCACAAAATAAAGGGGGCCAACCCTGCGGTTGCCACCAAAGAGAGACCCAAAAATGCGACGTAAATCACCGCAGAGCGTCCGGGCGGGCCATTCGGGTCCATCACCCTCCGAAGTCGGACCCCGGTCACGAGACCCCCCCACCGTGGCACCGGTCATAGCCATCATGGCGGTCATCACAGCAATAAGCAGCACAACCACCCCAACAGCGAATAAGATTCCACAGCAGCGCTCCGTGACGGCACAGAGTGCGATGATGAGCCCAGCATCTACCAGCACGCGGACCACACGGCGGCGTGCGGATGCAGGCATAATTGTCGTATGTCGCTCTCGGGTCCTCATAGGACAGACATGGTAGGCGCCCAGTCCACTGCCTCGCAGTCAGACGAGGTCTCGGAAGGAGCACACAGTGCAGATCGCGGTCACGCCTGATCCCCAGCGATGGGTGATCATCCCGCCCTTCCCGCCTCCGGGTTGGGCACGGGAGGAGGCACGGCACCGCAGCGCCCACCTGGGAGTGACCGGTCCGCAGTGGCGCTCCGAGCTGGAGTCCCTGCTCAACGAGCTGCAGGCCATGGAGCGTCAGGGGCGCTTTGCGCGCCTCATGCACATCGACGACGTCGCCCACCCGCCCTTCGTCATCGACCTGAGCCTGGAGATCGCCAAGGACGACGGCTCCAAGGAGGGGCGCCGCGCCACCCAGCGTCAGATCATTGCCGCGCTCCTGCCCGAGGCCGAGCTGGTGCGCCTGCGGCCGGGACCGGACATGGTGGGCTTCTCCGCCTTCTACGAGTCCAACGGCCTACCCAGGGCGTCGTGGTCCTGCGCCTGGCCGGTCTGCCCACCGTCCCGGTGGACCTGGTGATGCGCCTGTGGGGCGCCGCCGCCGAGGACATCGCCCCCAACCTGGACCACCTCGTCGAGCTGGCCCGCCAGGTCGCCCCCGTCGTCTGAGCGGTCTCAAGGACACCGCCCGTCACCGAGATCATCGCAGACCAGCATCCCGTATCCCCGTCCTCTCCCGCATCCTCCCCACCACCGGCCGGCTTTCCCCACTCCTGACGTATCAGACTCGCAGATCTGGGCGCGATGACCGCACCGTCTCAGGACTCCAGCGCCTCCGCGGCCTCGAGCCACTGCTCCTCCAGATCGGCATGGGCCGTCTGAGCGGCTACGAGCTCGCGACCCAGCTCAGCCAGCTCTCCCACCCTGGCCAGATCAGCCGAGACCTCCTCCATGCGCACGTGCAGCGCGGCGACGGTCTGGGCCGAGCGCTCCATCTTGCGCTCAATGCGAGCCAGGGCCTTCCGGGCCTCGTGACGCTTGGCCCCGGTCGTGGCGCCGCGCTCGGCCCGGGGCTCGGCGTGGGCCGACGTCGTCCGGGAGGCCACCGAGGCGGCTGCGCCCCGGGCCGACCCCGCGGCCTGGCGACGCAGCTGGAGGTACTGCTCCACCCCGCCGGGCAGGTCTCGCACGCTCCCGTCCCCCAGGAGGGCGACCTGGTGGTCGGTGACCCGCTCCAGGAGGTAGCGGTCGTGGGAGACGACGACGAGGGTGCCGGGGAAGGAGTCGAGGATGTCCTCGACGGCCGCAAGGGTGTCGGTGTCCAGGTCGTTGGTGGGCTCGTCGAGCAGGAGCACGTTCGGCTCGGTCATGAGCAGGCGCAGCAGCTGGAGGCGGCGGCGCTCCCCGCCACTGACCTCACCGACCCGGGTCCAGGCGCGCTGGCGGGTGAAGCCGAGGCGCTCAACGAGCTGGGCCGCGGTCATCTCCTTGTCGCCGACGACGATCCTCTCCCCCACCATGGCCACCGCCTCGACGACGCGCAGGTCCGCGAGCGCATCGAGCTCGTGGGTGGACTGGGACAGGGTAGCCACCTGGACGGTCTTGCCGCGGACGACGCGGCCTCCGGTGGGTTGCTGAACGCCTTCGAGCAGGCGCAGCAGGGTGGTCTTGCCGGCTCCGTTGACGCCGACGACGCCGACCCGCTCGCCCGGGGCCAGCCGCCAGGTGACATGGCGCAGGACCTCCCGCTCGGCCGGGGCCCCGACCCTGTCAGCCTCGTCGGCCCGGCCGGTGGAGACCGGGTAGCGCACGGTGACGTCCTCGAGGTCGAGGACCTTCTTGCCCAGGCGGGCGGTGGCCATGGCGGTCAGGGCCACGGTGTCGCGCGGGGGCGGCACGTCGGCGATGAGGGCCTCGGCGGCCCTCGATGCGGAAGCGGGGCTTGGAGGTGCGGGCCGGGGCGCCGCGGCGCAGCCAGGCCAGCTCCTTGCGCAGGAGGTTCTCGCGCTTGACGGCGGCCACGGCGGCCTGCCGGGCGCGCTCGGCGCGGGCCAGGACGTAGGCGGCGTACCCGCCGTCGTAGGTCTCGATGCGGCCGGCCACCTGGGAGCGGCCGCCTCCGGGGTCAACGCCGGGGACGACCTCCCACACGTTGGTGCAGATGGCGTCCAGGAACCAGCGGTCGTGGGTGACGGTGACCAGGGCACCGGAGCCGCGCCCTCCGGATCCGGAGAAGCGGGCCTGGAGGTGGCGGGCCAGCCAGTCCACGCCCTCGACATCGAGGTGGTTGGTGGGCTCGTCGAGGATGACGACGTCGGCACGACGGGTGAGGACCGCGGCCAGGGCGACGCGGCGGCGCTGGCCGCCGGAGAGGGTGACGACCTCCGCGTCGAGGTCGAGGTCGGCGATGAGCCCGGCGTGGATGTCGCGCACGCCCGCATCGGAGGCCCACTCGTGCTCGGGGGTCTGGCCGTGGATGGCAGTGCGCACGGTGGCGCCGGGAGGCAGGTCATCGGCCTGGCTGAGGAGGGCCACGCTCACGCCGCCGGTACGGGTGACGCGTCCGCCGTCGGGCTCCCGCCGGCCGGCCAGGGCCGCCAGGAGGGTGGACTTGCCCGCGCCGTTGGGGCCCAGGACCCCCACGCGGGTGCCGTCCTCAAGCCCCAGGGTGACGTCGTCCAGGAGCAGGCGGGACCCGACGGTCAGGCGCAGGTTCTCCACGCCGAGCAGGTGCGCCATCAACCCACCACCCTCGCGCCGGCCACGGGGGCGTCGGCGCGCAGGACGTCGGCGACCAGGCCCGAGGCCGTCAGGGCGCGTGAGACCCGCTGGGCGCTGCCCGGGTCCTCAACCAGGGCGGCGATGGTGGGGCCGGAGCCGGAGACGATGGCGCGCAGCGCCCCGGCCTCCTCGGCCACGGCGATGACCCGGGCCAGCTCGGGGCGCAGGTCGAGGGCGGCGGCCTGGAGGTCGTTGTGCAGGCAGGCGGCCAGGGCGCGCGCGTCCCCAGCGCGCAGGGCCGCGGTGAGGGCCTCGGGCACGTCCCGCACGGCGGGGGCGGTGGGGCCGGAGGCGCTCAGCTCGTCGAAGTGACGGAAGACCGCGGGCGTGGACAGGCCCTCCTCGGCCAGGGGCGAAGACCCAGTGATAGGAGCCCCGGGTCATGATCGGGGTGACGAGGTCGCCGCGGCCGCTCCCGACGGCGGTGGCCCCGGTGAGGGAGAAGGGCACGTCGGCCCCGAGGCGGGCGGCCAGGGCGGAGAGCTCGGGCAGGGTGAGGTTCGTGCCCCACAGGGCATTGCAGGCCACGAGGGTGGCGGCGGCGTCGGCCGAGCCTCCGGCCATGCCCCCGGCCACGGGGACGCGCTTGCGCAGGAGGAGGTCGACGCCCTCGTTCACGCCGGTGGCCTCGGCCAGGAGCTCAGCGGCGCGCACGGCCAGGTTGGAGGCGTCGGTGGGAACGGCGTCGTTGGGCTCCTCCAGGGTGAGGGTGACGGTGCCGTGGTCCTGGGCCGACTGGCGGCGGGCGGTGACGGTCTCGATGAGGCGGACCGCCTGGAAGACCGTGGTGAGCGGGTGGTAGCCGTCGGGGCCGGGAGCGCCGGCGGACAGGAAGAGGTTGACCTTGCCGGGGGCCTCGACGCGCACGGAACTGGCCGAGCCGCTGCGGGGCGGCGTCGAGGGGTCGCGAGGACCGGTGGGACCGCCGGGGACGGCGCGCAGATGGGTCATGGCTGCTCCTGTGAGGTGGCGGGAGGCGTCGGCGCGGCGGTCCCATCGGCATCGATGGGATGCAGCGCCTCGGCCAGGGCGGCGAAGGCGGTGATGTCGAGGGTCTCGCCGCGCCGCGCCGGGTCGATGCCGGCGGCGCGCAGGGCGGACTCGGCGGCGTCGGCTCCCCCGGCCATCCTGGCCAAGGCCTTGCGCAGGGTCTTGCGCCGTTGGGCGAAGGCGGCGTCGACGACGGCGAAGACCTGCTCGCGGGTGGCGCGCGTGGCCGGGGGCCGGCGGCGGACGAGCTCGATGAGGGCGGAGTCGACGTTGGGCACGGGCCAGAAGACGTGTCGGGAGATGGTCAGGGTGCGGCGGGCGGCGGCGTACCAGGCGGCCTTGACGCTGGGGACGCCGTAGGTGCGCGAGCCGGGCGCGGCGGCCAGGCGGTCGGCGACCTCGGCCTGAACCATGACGGTGATGGTCTTCAGGCTGGGCAGGGTCTCCAGGACCGTGAGCAGGACGGGGACGGCCACGTTGTAGGGGCAGGTTGGCCACGAGGCGGGTGGGCGGGGGCTGCCCGGCTCCGCCCAGGGCCTCCGGTCCGGTGATGCTCAGCGCGTCGGCCTCGATGACGCTGAGGCGGCCCGTGGCCTCGGGCATGCGGTCGGCGACGGTGACGGGCAGGGCACGGGCGAGGGCGGGATCGATCTCGACGGCGGCGACCCGTGCCCCGGCCTCCAGCAGGGCCAGGGTCAGGGAGCCCAGGCCCGGGCCGATCTCCAGGACCGTGTCCCCGGGGCGCACACCCGCGCTCCTGACAATGCGTCGCACGGTGCCGGCGTCGTGAACGAAGTTCTGGCCCAGGGTCTTGGTGGGGCGGATGCCCAGCGCCTGCGACAGGCCGCGGACCTCGGTGGGCCCCAGGAGGCCGGCGGCCCGGGATCCCGGGGACGCCCCGTCCTCCTGAGGATCATGAGAGTCCTCCTGCTGGGGGCGGTCCGCACAGGCGGGGTCGGATGAGGCCTCGGAGGTGGTCTCGCAGGCTCCCGCAGGTTCTGAGGCGCCCGAGCGGGCGGCTCCTGCCGGGGGCACCTGTGAATCGGGTACCGGCAACGTCATGGGGACACAGTAACCGGCGTCCACCTCTTGTCACTGTGAGATATCTGGGAACATCCCGTATGCGGGCTGGTCACGGCCGTGGGATGCGAACCGTGTGAGGCCGGCGGGTCCGTGTCAGCGCGGCACTACCGGATCTCTCGCGGCTGCCGCCTCAGTCGCTCCGGCTGCTCAGCGCAGGCCGAGCTTGTCGGCGCAGGCGGGCCACTGTCCCCAGCCGGCTTGCGCCTGGAGCTTCTTGGCCATGGCGGTCTGGGTGGCGGCGTCGGCCTCGTGGGGGTAGCCGGTTCCGCCCAGGGACTGCCAGGTCGACAGGGTGAACTGGTACATGCCGTAGAAGCCGTTGCCGGTGTTGGTCTTCGGGTTGCCACCGGACTCGCACTGGGCGAGCCTGCCCCAGACGTCGTCGCCAACCTCGCTGGTACCGCCGCCGCTGTCACCGGAACCACCTGCGGATGCTGAGCCACCGGAGCCACCGGAGCCACCAGAGCCATCAGAGCCGCTGGAGGAGTCCGGTGACGCCGAGGGCGCGGGGGCCTGCGCCTGAGGCTGGCTCTGCTCCTGCTTCTTGGCAGCGCCGGTGCCCACGAGGACGACCTCGTCCACCTTCTGGGTGACGACCACCTGGGCGATCGGTCTGCGGGAGACCTCCTTGCCGTCGACGGTGGTGACCTCGTAGGTGGTGCGCACGACGCCGTCGACGCCGGGGGTGGCTACCTTGCTCTCGCCCTGGGGCAGGTCGCTGCTCTCCTGCTGGAGGGAGCCGTGGGGGTCGGTGGTGTCGACGGTCTCGGTGGTCAGGGTGGACGTGCTCGACGAGACCGAGACCCTGCCGTGGGCACCCTCGGCGTCGAGGGCGTCGATGCGCTGGTCCGCCGCGTCGGCGCCGGAGGCCCGGCCGCGCTCACCCACCTGCACAGCGGCATAGGCGCCGCCGGAGACCGCCACCGACAGGGCCAGGGCCGCCAGACCGGCACGCAGCGCCATGGCGCGCACGCCTCGGCGAGCCTGGGTGGCGTCAGGCGCAGCCGGTGCGTCCAGCTCCTGGGGCAGGGCATGGGTGTGGCGCTGGGTGGTGGGAGTCACGGGGAGACGTCCTTCCAATCGACGGCGGGTGCCACGGTAGTGGAACGAGGAAGGTCCTGACAATAAACCATCTCACGCCTATGTGAGAAGCGTCTCCCAGGAACATCGATGGCGTCCGCCCCACGAGGGGACGGACGCCATCGAGTACGTGTCAGACAGCGGCAGGCGCGAGGCAGTGCCCCACCGCTGCTCGGCTCAGTACCAGCCGACGGACTCGGAGTGAGCCCAGGCGGAGCAGGGGCTGCCGTAGCGGCCGGAGATGTAGCCCAGGCCCCAGGTGATCTGGGTGGTGGGGTTGGTGGTCCAGTCGTCGGCAACCTCGCTCATCTTGGAGCCGGGCAGCGCCTGGGGGATGCCGTAGGCGCCCGAGGAAGCGTTCTCGGCCTGGTAGTTCCAGCTGGACTCACGGGTCCACAGGCTCTCCAGGCAGGAGAACTGGGAGTCGTCCCAGCCGTAGCCGGCCATCATGGACCGGGCGATGGCCTTGGCACTGTCCGGGTCGGTTCCCGCACCGGGGGCGGCCGCGGGGGCGGGCGCGCTGGGGGCGGCGGAGCCCTCGCTGGCCTGCTGCTGGGCAGCCTGCTGCTGGGCGGCAGCGGCTTCGGCGGCCTGCTGCTGGGCGGCCGCATCCTGCTGGGCCTGCTGCGCGCCGGTACCGACGAGGACGACCTCGTCGACCTTCTGGGTGACGACGACCTGCGCGACCGGGGTGCGGGAGACCTCCTGCCATCAGCGGTGGTGACCTCATAGGTGGTACGAACCAACCCGTCGACACCGGGAGTCTCGACCTGGGTCTGCCCGGCGGGCAGGGCGCCGCTCTCCTTCTGCACCGTGCCGTGAACCTGCGGCTCGTCGACGGTGGTGGTGGAGACCTGGGCGCTGGCGATCTTGCCGGAGCCCTGCGCCTCAGTGGCCTGGGGCTTCGCCTCGGACTCGCCGCCGATGAGCCCGAAGGAGCCGCCCGAGGAGGAACGACCCTCGTCATCGCCCGCGGAGATGGCCGCGTAGGCGGCACCGGAGACGGCCAGCGAGAAGGCTGCCGCGGCGCCACCCGCCTTGAAGAGCATGGGGGCCAGGGCGGTCTTGGCGGGCCCCTCGGCACGCCGACGGCCGTGGACGCCGGTGGCTGTCCGCTTCTTGGTGGCTAAGGAGCCAAGGCCGGAGAGTGTAGTACTCAGGGAGCTGGTCTGGGAGTGACGACCCACGATAGAACTTCCTTCGTTTGACGACTGCATGTCACCGTAACCGATGACCCAGGGGCGTGCCAATGCACCTGCTCACACCCCGGCGGCTTGTGACCGAACCGTGCAAAGACGCTCTGATTCCCGACTGTTTCCCACCTGGGACGAACCTGGAAGAATGATGGCAACCCAGGAGTCGCTGGTCCGGACAAATCCCGTCCCACAGGCCCCGCCGCCACCTCTTTCCCAGGCTCCTGAGCACGCAGCCCGCGCCCCGCAGGATGTCAGGGACAGGTTCCGGCGGCCGGACTCGCACCGCGCCCGCTCCCCCTGCCCGGCGTAGCCGACGGCGATCACCACGTCCCGTAGACCGCCGCGGTAGTGGCCTGCAGACGGCGACATAGCTGCTCCTCTCCTATCCCCCGCTGCTCGGCCAGGAAGCGGACCGTGTCACACATGAGGTAGGAGGCGTTGGGCCGGCCGCGCCAGCGCTTGGGGGAAGGTAGGGCGCGTCGGTTTCCACCAGGAGGAGCTCGTCGGGCAGGGAGGCAACCGCCTCACGCAGGGCCCCGTTGGCCGGGTAGGTGATCGGACCGGCGATCGAGGCGTACCAGCCGCGTTCGGCGCAGGCGGCGGCCAGCTCCGCCCCGCCGGAGAAGCAGTGGAAGACGGTGCGCTCGGGGGCGCCGTCGGCCTCCAGCACCTCCACGCAGGCGGCGTGTGCGTCGCGGTCATGGATCTGCAGGGGCAGGTCGAGGTCCTTGGCCAGGGCGATGTGCGCCCGGAAGGCCTCGCGCTGGGCGGCGGCTCCCTTTTCGCCGGTGCGGAAGAAATCCAGGCCGCTCTCTCCGACGGCGACAACGACGTCGGCGTTCGCCCTGAGCGTCTCCTCCAGTCGGACCATGACTGACTCGAGCGGCTCAGCATGGTGCTCCTGCGCCCGGGGCTCGAGCCCGTCGGGCCCGGTCTCGCGCACCCCGGCGTGGAGGACGGCCTCATTGGGGTGCACGGCCAGGGCCACGCGCACGCCGGGCAGCTCGCGGGCCAGGGCCAGGCTGTCATCCCAGGTGGTGACCTCGCAGGCTGAGGTCACCACGCGGGTGACGCCGACGGCGGCGGCGCGCTCGACCAGCTCAGCCGCGGTCAGCGGCGCCTCGGATCCGGGACCGCCGGTGTCCGCGGCCATCGGCAAGTGCGTGTGGTTGTCGGTGACCGGGGCCGCCAGTGGTGCGACGGCGTCGGCCGGCGGCCAGGATCGGTCGCGCTTCCTGGGGCTCATGCGCGCTCAGGCGCCGGTGACGTCGTCGGGCACGGAACCGGTGTAACGGGCCAGCTCTGCCTCGACGATCGACTCGTCCAGCTTGGTGAACACCGGGGTCGGCTTGGCCACGGGCGTGCCCACCTCGATCGGATGGCGCTCCCAGGTGGGGGCGTCCTCGTAGTCGCCGGTGATGATCGGGTAGCCAGTGCGGCCGTCGAAGGCCTCGGGCAGGCGCTCGGGATCGAGCTCGTCGACCTCTCGATGCGGGGCATCGGGGCGATGTGGCCGCTTCCCGCCCAGGACCCGGTCGACGTCGTTGGCGGCGTGCGGCAGGAAGGGCGAGAGCATGAGGTTGAGGTCGGTGACCACCTGGGCCAGCGTGTGCAGGACCGTGGCCAGGCGGGCCTGGGTGGCGGGGTCCTCGCCCTTGAGCTTGAAGGGCTGGGTGTCGGCCACGTACTTGTTGGCCTCGCCGACCAGTCGCATGGCCTCGCCCAGGGCCGCCTTCTGCCGGTGCTGGGCGATGAGGCCGCCCACGGAGGCGAAGCCGGCCTCGACGGCGTCGAGCAGGGCCCGGTCGATGTCCTGGAGCTCGCCGGGCTCGGGGATCTGTCCGAAGCGCTTGTGGATCATGGAGGCGGTGCGGTTGACGAGGTTGCCCCAGCCGGCCACGAGCTCGCCGTTGGTACGCCGCACGAACTCCGCCCAGGTGAAGTCGGCGTCCGCGGTCTCCGGGCCGGCCGCGCAGATGAAGTAGCGCAGGGCGTCGGCCTGGTAGCGCTGGAGGAAGTCGCGCACGTAGATGACGATGCCGTGGGAGGAGGAGAACTTCTTGCCCTCCATGGTGAGGAACTCGCTGGAGACGACCTCGGTGGGCAGGTTGAGCACGCCCAGGCGGCCGGGCTCGCCGCCGCGATTGCCCTGGCCGTTGTAGCCCAGGAGCTCGGCGGGCCAGATCTGGGAGTGGAAGACGATGTTGTCCTTGCCCATGAAGTAGTAGGACAGGGCCTGCGGGTCGTTCCACCAGGCGCGCCACGCCTCGGGGTCGCCGCTGCGGCGCGCCCACTCCACGGAGGCGGACAGGTAGCCGATGACGGCGTCGAACCAGACGTAGAGGCGCTTGGTGGGCTGGTCCTCCCAGCCGGGCACCGGGATGCCCCAGTCGATGTCACGGGTCATGGCGCGCGGGCGGATGTCGCCCAGGAGGTTCTGGGAGAACTTGATGACGTTGGGCCGCCAGGTCCCGGAGGCCTCGCGCTCGTCGAGCCAGACGCCCAGGGCCTCAGCCAGGGCGGGCAGGTCCAGGAACCAGTGGGTGGTCTCCACGAACTCGGGGGTCTCGCCGTTGATCCGCGAGCGCGGGCTGATGAGGTCGGTGGGGTCGAGCTGGTTGCCGCAGGTGTCGCACTGGTCCCCGCGGGCGCCCTCGGCGCCGCAGATCGGGCAGGTGCCCTCGATGTAGCGGTCGGGCAGGGTGCGCCCGGTGGAGGGGGAGATCGCCGAGCGGGTCACCTGCTGGACCATGTAGCCGTTGTCCCGCACGGTGGTGAACATGTCCTGGACCACGTGGTAGTGGTTGCCGGCGGTGGTGCGGGTGAACAGGTCGTAGGACAGGCCCAGAGCCACGAGGTCCTCGACGATGAGCCGGTTGTTGCGGTCGGCGAGCTCGCGGGCGCTGAGGCCCTCCTCGTCAGCGGCGACGAGGATCGGGGTGCCGTGCTCATCGGTGCCCGAGACCATGAGGACGTCATGACCGGCCATGCGCATGTAGCGCGAGAAGACGTCAGAGGGAACACCGAAGCCGGCGACGTGGCCGATGTGACGCGGGCCGTTGGCGTACGGCCAGGCGACTGCGGACAGGATGTGGGTCATGGGGCCAGCCTATCCGGTTCCCGGCCGCTTCAGCCCCACCGGTCGGTGCTCACCGGTGCGCCCACCGGCTCACTCACCCTGTCGCCCGCTCTGTCACTCGCCTCGTACTCGAGGGGCTCGGGCTCGCCCCTCGACCGCAGTCTCGAATACGGCCTGCGCCGCCTCGCCGGCACCCGGTAGTCTGTCCCGAGTCATGCAGCACACCTCGGTGCTCATTGTCTTGCTGCGTCTCATTTCTGTGACCGGTTGCCGTGACCGCGGCGAAGGTGCTCATGACATGTTCCCGCCCGCCTCCGCATGGGCACGATGGACCAGGAAGGCCAGTTATGTCCCAGTACCCCGGTTCCGCACCCGGGTCCCCGTACTCCGCGAGCTCAGCAGGCTGGTCTGCGAACGGCTACGACCCGGCCATGGCCGGCGGCCAGCCCCCGCAGTACCCGTCGGCGGCACCGTTCCAGGCACCCCAGGCCGGCTACCCGGAGCCGCGGGCCAGCCGACGACGTCGAGGAGCCTGGCCGCCCCGACAGCACTTGCGGTGGCCGGAGTGGTTGTATTCCTCATCGCCATCATCGGCGGGATCGGGAGTGCAGTCACACGCAGCCAGTTCAACGCCACCGTCGCCAGCCTTCCGGACGACGAGGTCGCCACGGTCGAGCTGGACAAGGGCAGCACCTACGGGCTGTTCTACAGCGACAGCGGCGACGCGCCGGTGTGCTCGGTCACCTCTCCCGGCGGCGGCGACGTCGACACCAAGTCCAGCTCATCGTCCACGAAGGTCAAGGGCGGCAAGCTCTTCACGACCTTCTCCTCCAGCGAGTCGGGCTCCTACACCGTTGACTGCCACAACAGCTCGGGGGTCTCCGTGGGCGAGATCGTCGCCCCTCGTCGGCGAAGGCCACCCTGCTGTCGCTGTTCGGGGTCGTCGGCGCGATCGTCATCGCCGTCCTGGGGATCGGGATGGGTGCCGGCGGCATGGCCTGGCGCTCCAGGCTGGCCGCCGCCGCGGCGCCCGCTCCCGCCGCATCGACCGCGATGACCGGGGCCGCAACCGACGCCATGGGCGGGGCCCCGGGCATCTACACCCAGGAGCCTGGCAATCCGGCCAGCCGGCGCAGGGCGGGCAGTACGCGCAGCAGCCCCAGTACCAGCAGCCTGATCCGGTCGGCCAGCAGGCCCCTTACGCTCCTTCGGCGGCCGGGGCGGGAGCACCCCCGTACTCGCCGCCGACGGCTCCGACCGCCCAGTTCGGGTGGGCGGGCCAGCAGCCCTCAGCCCGGGCAGCCGACTCAGCAGCAGGCTCAGCCGGAGCAGCCATCGGTGTTCACCCAGCCCGTGCAGCCGGGCCAGTACCAACCGGGCCAGCAGGGTCAGCCCGGCCAGTACGCCCAGCAGGGCCAGTACAACCAGCCCGGCGGTTGGCCGGCGCAGTAGCGCCCTCGACGCCGAACGGGTGTCCCTTGCCGGCCAGGAGCCGGCAGGGACACCCGTTCGTTCTGACTCGGCGCCTCGGCGACCTCAGCGCGAGGACGCCAGCTCGACGCCGGCGGCCCTCATCTCAGCCCGGGCGGCTCGTCCCAGCTCGGGGCTGACCGGCTCGGTCAGGTCGGTCAGGACCCGCACGCGGTAGCCCAGCCGGGCCGCGTCCAGGGCGGTGTCCTTGACGCAGTGAGACTCGGCCAGGCCGACGACGTCGACGGCCTCGATGCCGGCGCCGCTGAGGATGTCTGCCAGGGCGCGGCCCTCGTCGTCGACGCCCTCGAACCCGGAGTAGGCGGCGGTGTACTGCCCCTTCTTGACGGCGGCGTCGGCGACCAGGGCATCCAGCGCCGGGTGCAGCCGGGCCTCGGCGGTGCCGGCCACGCCGTGGACGGGCCAGGTGTCGATGAAGTCGGGGGCCTCGGAGAAGTGCCCACCGGGGTCGATGTGCCAGTCCTGGGTGGTGACCACCAGGTCGTACTCCTCCCGGTGGGCGAGCAGGTAGGCGGCGATGCGCTCGGCGACGGCGTTGCCGCCGGCCACTGCCAGGGCGCCGCCCTCGCAGAAGGTGGGTTGGACGTCGACGATGATGAGGGCCCGGTGAGTGTGGCCACGCGGGCCGGTGTGCAACTCGTTGCTCATGAGCCGACCATAGCGGGAGGGGCTTGCCCTGGGGCCGTCGTGGCCGAGGAACGGGGAGGAACGAGACCGGGGCAGGGCCGGGGAGCCGCGCTCAGGGCAGTGGTGTCTCGCAGCTCGAGGGCGGCGCGGTAGACCTCGTTGGGGCGCAGGCCCGCCTCGCCGGCCGCCTGAGCGGCGGCGGCCTTGAGTCGCATGCCGGTCTCGGCCAGCGCCAGGGGCCTGGCGTGCGGCGTCCTCGGGGCTGGCGGGGGCGGGCTCGGCGCCGGCGACGACGAGGACCACCTCCCCAGGACGCCGTCGGCCGTGGCCTGAGCGAGCTCGGCCAGCGGAGCCCGCAGCACCTGCTCGTGGGTCTTGGTCAGCTCCCGGCACAGTGCCGCCGGACGCCGACCGCCCAGAACCTCGGCCATGGCGGTCAGGGGAGTCGTGGACGCGGCGGGGTGACTCCAGGAGGATCATGGTGCGCTCCTGAGTGGCCAAGAGCTCCAGGGCCCGACGCCGCTCCCCCGGCCTGCGGGGCAGGAAGCCCTCGAAGCAGAACCGGTCGGAGGCCAGCCCGGACAGGGGCCAGAGCGGCCAGGACCGCGGAAGGGCCCGGTGCGATGGTGACAGGCACCTCGGCCTGGACGGCGGCCTGGACGAGTCGGTATCCGGGGTCGGAGACCGACGGCATACCGGCGTCGGAGACGACCAGGACACGGCGGCCGGCGCGGGCGGCCTCCAGCAGATCGGGGGCGCGGTCGCGCTCGTTGTGCTCGTGGAAGGCGATGATGCGCCCGCGGGGTCTCGACGCCCAGCCGCTGCGCCAGTGCCCGCAGCCGGCGCGTGTCCTCGGCGGCGATGAGATCGGCCTGCTCCAGGCCGCACCGCAGGCGCTGGGAGGCGTCGGAGGCGTTGCCGATCGGGGTGGCGGCCAGGGTGATGGTCCCGCTGCGCAGGTCGGCGCTGTGCGCGCCAAGCGCAGCATCGGCGGCATCCGCGGCGACGTCGGCCCTGCCGTCCCGGTCGGCTCGGTCGGCCCGGCCGTCCGGGTCGTCCCTGACGTCGCCGGCGGCGAGGTCTCCTGTGGGCGGGATGCTCTCAGTCATAGGACACAGTATGTCGTCGACGCCTCGATGACGCCGCCGCCTAGACTCGGGGTGTGACGACTCCGAGCGCGCTGTCTCCCGCACAGTACCCCGAGCAGTCCCGCGACGGCTCCACCGGCCCGGACGCGGAGCAGGAACCCGCACAGGAACCAGCGGAGGCTAAGGCAGCAGGCACCAAGCCCGCCGAGGCCGCCGCCGGCACCAGGGGTTCCGAGCAGACCGACCGCTCCGGCGGTGGGGAGCGCACCGAGAATGAGCTGCGCACCCTGCTCGGGCTGGGGCCGGTGTACTGGGGGATGCCCCGCGCCATGAGGATCCGCGGCTGGCTGGCGACCGGCGTGGTCGGCGTCATCGCTGCGCTGCTTCGCCTCATCGGGCTGGGTCACCCCAAGACGCTCATGTTCGATGAGATCTACTACGTCAAGGACGCCTACGCCCTGTGGCACCTGGGCTACGAGGCGAACTGGGCGAAGGACTCCGATTCGGCCTTCTCCTCCGGGGTCTTCTCCGGGATGTCCACGCAGGCCGCCTACGTCGTCCACCCCCAGCTGGGCAAGTGGCTCATCGGCGCCGGGATGGAGGTCTTCGGGCCGTCGTCCTCCTTCGGCTGGCGCGTGATGCCCGCCATCGCCGGGATCGCGACGGTCCTGCTGCTGACGCGTCTGACGATGCGTCTGACCCGCTCCCCGCTGCTGGCGGGCCTGGCCGGGCTGCTCCTGGCGGTCGACGGCGTGGCCCTGACCGAGTCCCGCATCGGGCTGCTGGACGTGTTCATCGGGTTCTTCGCCACCTTGTCCCTGTACTTCCTGGTGCGCGACCGCGAGTGGTCACGGGCGAGACTGGCCCGCAAACTGGCCGGGACGAGGCCCGGGGCGCGGGCGCCGCACGCCGCGATCCGCCCGTGGCTGCTGGCCACCGGCGTTGCTCTGGGCCTGACCTGCTCCATCAAGTGGTCGGGGATCTACCTGCTGGCGGTCGTCGGCGTCGCCGTCGTCGTGTGGGACACGCTGGCGCTGCGGCGGGTGGGGGCGAGGTCCTGGTTCCTGGAGGGGACGGTCGCCCAGGGCGTGAGCGACTTCCTGCAGACGGTGCCGGTGGCCGTGGCCGTCTACATCGGGTGCTGGTGGTCCTGGTTCACCCACCCCGGCGCCTACAAGCGCGGGTGGGCGCTGGAGCAGATCGCGATGGGCCAGCCGGTGCCCTTCCCCTCGCTGCCCAACATCGTCAACGACTTCATCGCCTACCACCAGCAGATGTACGAGTTCCACGTCGGTCTGGCCTCACCGCACACCTACCAGTCGAAGCCCTACGGCTGGCTGCTGCAGACGCGGCCTACCTCCTTCTTCTGGGAGGACAAGGCCCAGGTGCCGCAGACCTGCTGGGGCGGGGACTGCATCCAGGCGATCACCTCGATCGGGAACATCGTCATCTGGTGGTCCGCCGCGGTGGCGCTGGTGGTGATCGTCATCGTCGGGGTGAAGAACCGTGACTGGCGGGCCTGGGTACCGCTCATCGGTTACCTGGGCCTGTACGTGCCGTGGTTCCAGTACCGGGACCGGACGATCTTCACCTTCTACACGGTGGCCTTCGTGCCCTGCGTCGTGCTCGTGCTCGTGCTGGCGCTGGGGATGGGAGCCGGTCTGCTGCCGCCGCTGCCAGGGTCCCGGGAGGCCGGGGAACAGGCGACGGCTCTGAGGAGAGGGCAGATCGGCGCGGGTATCCGGCCCTGGCGCGGTGTGGGTGCCCGGTTCCTGGGCTTCGGTCCGCAGTTCGGGCGCACACCGGTGTGGACGCCGCCGGTGGTGGAGACCGACCCGGGCATGTACCGCATCAGCACTGCCACAGGCGATACAGACGACACAGACGATGACGACCTTGCAGCAGGGACCGTCACGTCCACCGCCGTCGCCGATGACGCACTCCAGACCGACGCGGCGGGGACGCGGACCATGGCTGAGCTGACCGGCTACCCCGCACCGACGATGTCCGCGGCGCATACCGCATCGGACTCCTCCGACGACGAGCTGGAGGAGACCGGTCACCGTGGCCCGTGGAGGGTCCTGGCGGGCTGGACGTCGGTGCCCACGTGGCAGATCCGCAGCGAGGGCATCTCCCTCATCATCCTGGTCACGGCCCTGGCCTGCGCCGCCGCCGCCTTCTGGTGGCCGATCTGGACCGGGCAGACCGTCTCACGCGCCTTCTGGCTCTACCACATGCTCCTGTCGTCCTGGATCTGAGAGCGGCATCAGACCGAGGCGATGACGGTGACGTGCTGCTGGCCCCCGGGATGCTCCAGCTCATCGACGACGGCGCAGGCCAGGTCCTCCGGGCTGATTCGTGACTGGCCCTGGTCGTCCACGAGAAGCGTTGTCGTTCCACGGCGGTAGGAGCCGGTGACGTCTCCCGGCCCGAAGAGCGCCGGAGGACTGAGATAGACCCATCCCTGGTAGTTGTGCGCCTGGCAAGAGCGGAACTGCTCGAGGCTCGCCCGGGCCACCTTCCTCCATGCAGGCGGGACCACGGCCGGGTCATCGATGGCAAGAACACCGGGATGGTTGGGCGATTGCAGTGGGGCGGCGCCCCCGATGATGACGAGGGGCGTTCGACTCCTGGAGGCGGCGTCCAGGACACCCGTGGTCAGCCCGGCCAGATCACCCTCTTGGCCGGAGGGCGCACGGAGTGCGACGACGGCGGCATCACAGTCCTCCAGGACGTCCGCGACGCCGTCGACGTCGGTGACGTCCAGCACGCGGGAGGTGAGATGGTCATCGGCCCTGGGACGACGTTGACGAGACACAGCAGTCACCTCGTGACCGCGGCGCAGCGCCTCGGCGACGACGGCTGTCCCGGCCATGCCGGTGGCACCGAGAACGACGATTCTCATGAGAATTCCTTTCGAGAGGAGGATCGGGAAGAGGGCGGAGCGAGCTGGCCCGCGGTCATCGCGGTCAGAGCGAGCGCGAATCCCAGGAGCTGGATGGGGCTGAACACCTCACCGGCAATGACGTGCCCGAGGAGTGCTGCGGTCAGCGGCGAGAGCAGGCCGAGCAGCGCCGTCGGCGTGACCGGTAGCCGACGGATGCCCTCGAACCAGAGGACGTAGGCGGCGAGCCCTCCCACGAGCCCGAGCCAGCTGTAGCCCGCCACGGCCGTGGCATCGATACCGGTCGGGACGCCGTCGATGAGAAGCGCGGGCACGATGAGCAGCAGCCCGGCACCGGTGAGCTGCCAGCCGGCCAGGCTCAAGGCGCTGACGCCGTCGGGTTTGCCCCACCGCTTGGTGAGCACGACTCCCAGCCCCATCGAGACGGCTCCGCCCAGACCGGCCGTCACCCCGAGAACGTCGAGTCCCGCCTGCGGTCCCAGGACGACGAGCGCAACACCGACGACGCCGATCCCGCCCCACATCAGCCTCCACGCTGACGGGCGCTCACTGAGTACGACGACGGCGAGACCGGCGACGATGATCGGCTGGGCGGCCCCGAGCGTCGCGGCCACACCTCCGGGCAGGCGCTGCGCGGCGACGAAGAGCAGCGGGAAGAAGCAGGCCATGTTGAGAGCGCCGAGAACGAGGCTCTTCCACCACCATTGTCCGCTGGGGAGCCGTCGCGTGAGAGCGAGTGCGAGAGCCCCTGCAGGAAGCGTTCGCATGAGCGCGGCAAAGACCGGGTGCCCCGTAGGCAGGGCGTGGGTGGTGACGATGTAGGTCGTCCCCCAGACAGCCGGCGCCAGGGCCGTCAGGGCGATCCAGCCGGCGCTCCGGCGAGCCTCGGACGAGGCTTTTCTGTGCCCGATCGGTTGAGCACTTTGAGCACTCTGCATCGTCGTCATGGCTTCAGCCTGCCCACCATGTATTGATCTGTCGATGACATAGATGTGATGGCAGCGATGCTCACATAGGATTGATGTCATGGAACTGCAGCAGATGCGTTACGCCCTTGCCATCGCCGAGGAGCAGGGCTTCACGCGCGCGGCGGAGCGATGCTTCGTGGTGCAGTCGGCGCTGAGTCGCCAGATCAAGTCGCTGGAGAGCGAGCTGGGGGGTGACGCTCTTTGCGCGCACGAGCCGCAAGGTGGAGGTGACGCCCGCCGGAGAGGCCTTCCTGGAGCAGGCGCGGTTGTGCCTGCAGGCGGCCGAGCGCGCCAAGGTCGAGGCGGCGGCTGCGCGGGGCGAGGTGAGGGGGACTCTGACGATCGGGGTGATTCCAACGGTGACCGCAGTGGATGTTGCTGCTGTCCTGGGCCAGTTCCATCGCCGGCACCCCGATGTTCGGGTGCATGTGCGCAGCGGTGGAAGTGATGCGTTCCTGCACCGGATCGCAGATGGACGTCTCGATGCGGGCTTCCTCGGGTTGGCTGAGGATGTCATACCTCAGGGCGTTCGCACGCGGGAACTCACCAGGGAACGACTGGTGGCGGTACTGCCGTCCGGGCATCAACTGGCGAAGCGACGTCGACTCCACCTTGAGGATCTTGCCGACGAGCCCTTCGTGGACTTTCCAGCCGGATCATCAGGACGCGAGCAGTCGGACCTGGCCTTTCAGGAGGTGGGACTCCGCCGCGAGGTGAGCTTCGAGGTGACCACTGCCGAACTGTTGACGGACCTGGTGCGCCAGGGGCTGGGGGTGGCGCTGATCGCCCCCAGCGTGGCCCGTGAGGTGCCCGGATGCGTATGCGTCGCCGTCAGTGATGGCCCCGTCCGGGTGGAGTACCTCGCCTGGGACTCGTTCAACCCCAGTCCGGCGGCTCAGGCCTTCATCGACTCAGTCCCAGTGCCTTGAGGCAGTCTCCCCACTCACCGACGTCTTCTTCACAGACAGCGCATACTGCGTTGCCATGAAGAAGACGTCGGCGTTGAGGGCCGGACCTGGACTGCTGAGAGGCAACAGGTCTGGATAGCTGGAGGCGGCCACCGCTACTTGTGGCACAGAGTGGCGTCGACGGCATCCTCGACTCGCTGGTACTTCTCCTCGGCGGAGCTCTCCGGGTTGTTCTGGTCGGCGATGGCCGAGGGCAGGGCGGTCACGGCGAATATGGCTGCGGTGCCGTCCGGTCCCACGGCGTTGTTGGTCTGGTACCCGTGGATCGTCCCGCCGTGACCCCAGGAGGTGCCTCCACAGGTCAACGACCTGCCAATGAGGCCCAGCCCGTACACCGTCCCCGGTCCAAGGCGCGAGCTGGCGTCAACCGCTCCGTTCTTCATCTCGTCGATGCTGGACTGGGTCAGCAGCTGCCGTCGAAGACGGCCTGGAAGAAGGTGTTGAGCTCGCTGGGGGTCGAGACCATCGCACCAGCCGCCCACGCCCAAGCCGGATCCATCTCGGTCATGTCCCCCAGCTTGCCATCGGCACTGAGGTGGTAGCCCTGAGGGTGGGTGCCCTTGATGCTCCTGTCTCCCGGGGCAGGGAAGTAGGTGTGGGACAGTCCCAGCTTCTTGATGATGCGCTGGTCGATCTGCTCGCCCACCGGACGCTGAGACACCCGCTCAACAAGCATCCCCAACACCACATAGTTCGTATTCGTGTAGGCCCACTGCGTCCCCGGCTCAAAGGCCGCCGGCTTGCCCAGAGCTGTGTCCAGCAGGTCCCTGGGCGGGATGTAGTGGTCCTTGATCTGGAAGATATCGCTCCTTCCGGGGGTGGTGTCGGTGTACTCGGGTAGTCCGCTGGTGTGCTGGAGGAGCTGGCGCACTGTGATCTTTGATCCGTCAATGCCCTCGCCCTTGATGAGGCCGGGCAGGTAGGTCTCGATCGGCTCATCGAGCCCCACCTTGCCCTCCTGGACCATCTGCATGACGACGACGGCCACGAAGGTCTTCGTGTTCGACCCGATCCTCACCTCCCCGTCCATCGGCGGAGCCTGTCCCGTCTCAAGGTTGCCCTTGCCCACGGCCACCCCCGCCGACTCGCCCTTGGCATCACTCACCGCGGCCAGTGCCGCCGGGTAGCCGGCATCCACCAGCCCCTGGGCCCGGGACTTCAGATGCGTGGTCTCATCCTTCGACGGGGCTGCCGAGGCCGTACCCCCGGCAGCCCCCAGCGCGATCGCCGCCGCCAGGGGCACCGCCAGCACCCGCCACGCCACCGACCGACGACGACCCGCCCGGGACGTTGATGAGTCGGTGGCAAGGTATGCGGATTGGGGACGGTCATGAACTGTTCTGTTGTCGCGTGTGTTGCTCATGACCTCAGTGTTGGCAGTTCATCGGCCAGAATCCCTCGCCAGGAGTACAGCGCCCACTGTCCGTCAGGATGGTTCGCGCGTGACAAGCAACCGGCTCGGAACCGCTGTGAAGCGGTTCCGAGCCGGTTGGTGAAATGTGTGCTCGGTGGTGTCCTACTCTCCCGCACCCTGGCGGGTGCAGTACCATCGGCGCTGTCAGGCTTAGCTTCCGGGTTCGGGATGGGTCCGGGCGTGTCCCTGTCGCTGTGACCACCGAGACGTCTGGGTGGGCAGTGCGGTGCGTTGATTCGGTTGTGTGGTGGCCGTCCCGCCCCCGCACTCACGTGTGTGTGTGGGGTTGGTGGTGGGTTGGGTGTGGACCGTATAGTGGACGCTTCGCGTTGACTGTTGTTCCCCTCATCCCACGCACCGTGTTGTGGTGGGTGGGGGGTGTTGTTTGTGTTGGCCTATTAGTACCAGTCAGCTCCAACCGTTACCGGTCTTCCACTTCTGGCCTATCAACCCAGTAGTCTGCTGGGGGCCTACCAGGAAGGACGAGTCCTTCTTGCGGAGACCTTGTCTTGAAGATGGTTTCCCGCTTAGATGCTTTCAGCGGTTACCCGTCCCGAACGTAGCCAACCAGCCGTGCCCCGGGCGGGACAACTGGCACACCAGAGGTTCGTCCGTCCCGGTCCTCTCGTACTAGGGACAGGCCTTCTCAAGTCTCCTGCGCGCGCAGAGGATAGGGACCGAACTGTCTCACGACGTTCTAAACCCAGCTCGCGTACCGCTTTAATGGGCGAACAGCCCAACCCTTGGGACCTGCTCCAGCCCCAGGATGCGACGAGCCGACATCGAGGTGCCAAACCATGCCGTCGATATGGACTCTTGGGCAGGATCAGCCTGTTATCCCCGGGGTACCTTTTATCCGTTGAGCGACGACCCACCCACACGGGATCGCCGGATCACTAGTTCCTACTTTCGTACCTGCTCGACCCGTCGGTCTCACAGTCAAGCTCCCTTGTGCACTTGCACTCAACACCTGGTTGCCGACCAGGCTGAGGGAACCTTTGAGCGCCTCCGTTACACTTTAGGAGGCAACCGCCCCAGTTAAACTACCCACCAGGCACTGTCCCTAACCCGGATCACGGGCCCAGGTTCAGGCGCACGCCATAACCAGAGTGGTATTTCAAGGACGACTCCACCGCTACTGGCGTAACGGCTTCAACGTCTCCCACCTATCCTGCACAAGCTATAGCGGGCGCCAATACCAAGCTGTAGTAAAGGTCCCGGGGTCTTTCCGTCCTTCTGCGCGAAACGAGCATCTTTACTCGTACTGCAATTTCGCCGAGCTCATGGTTGAGACAGCGGGGAAGTCGTTACGCCATTCGTGCAGGTCGGAACTTACCCGACAAGGAATTTCGCTACCTTAGGATGGTTATAGTTACCACCGCCGTTTACTGGGGCTTAAATTCACCACGTCACCCGAGGGTTAATGGTTCCTCTTAACCTTCCAGCACCGGGCAGGCGTCAGTCCGTATACATCGCCTTACGGCTTCGCACGGACCTGTGTTTTTAGTAAACAGTCGCTTCCCCCTGGTCTCTGCGACCCTCCCCCCTAACAGGCCAGCTGTTTCAGGGATCAGGCCCCCCTTCTCCCGAAGTTACGGGGGCATTTTGCCGAGTTCCTTAACCATGATTCACTCGTGCGCCTAGCATACTCTGCCCGACCACCTGTGTCGGTTTCGGGTACGGGCGGCTAGCACCATCGCGTCGAGGCTTTTCTCGGCACCCCAGGATCACCCTGTTATCCCCCACCAGCGTGGGGTCACCATCACGCCTCACCCCCGTCATCAAAGACAGTCCCCCGGATTTACCTGGGCAACGGGCTGCGCGCTTGAACGGACCAAGCCATCAGGTCCGCCGGGCTACCACTGTGCGTCACCCCTGTTAACACGCTTGCCTACCTGCACGGAGGGTCCCCAGACCCCACCACCACAACCCCACCAGGCCCGAAGACCTGACTGAGGGCCGATATGGCAGCACGGCGTGGGTTAGCACCCGCGCGTCAGCATGGGCGGTGCTTCGCCGGTACGGGAATATCAACCCGTCATCCATCGACTACGCCTGTCGGCCTCGCCTTAGGTCCCGACTCACCCAGGGCGGACTAGCCTGGCCCTGGAACCCTTGGTCATTCGGCGCTAGGGCTTCTCACCCTAGTATCGCTACTCATGCCTGCATTCTCACTCCCGCACCGTCCACCAGCAGTCACCCACAGGCTTCCCCGGTGCAGGACGCTCCCCTACCACCCACAGCCCCTGCCGCCACCCCAGCAACGTGGGACGACGAAAGGAACAAACGCTGTGGGTCCGCGGCTTCGGCGGTGTGCTTGAGCCCCGCTACATTGTCGGCGCACGATCACTTGACCAGTGAGCTATTACGCACTCTTTCAAGGATGGCTGCTTCTAAGCCAACCTCCTGGTTGTCTGCGCGACCGCACATCCTTTCCCACTTAGCACACGCTTAGGGGCCTTAGCCGGCGATCTGGGCTGTTTCCTCTCGACCACGGGAGCTTATCCCCGCAGTCTCACTGCCACGCTACAACCCGCACGGCATTCGGAGTTTGGTTGACGTCAGTAACCCTGTGGGGCCCATCAGCCACCCAGTAGCTCTACCTCCGCCGGGCAACACGCGACGCTGCACCTAAATGCATTTCGGGGAGAACCAGCTATCACGGAGTTTGATTGGCCTTTCACCCCTACCCACAGCTCATCCCCCCAGTTTTCAACCTAGGTGGGTTCGGTCCTCCACACGCTCTTACACGTGCTTCAACCTGGCCATGGGTAGATCACCCCGCTTCGGGTCCAGAACGCGCCACTACACTCGCCCTGTTCGGACTCGCTCTCGCTACGGCTACCCCACACGGGTTAACCTCGCGACACGCCACTGACTCGCAGGCTCATTCTTCAAAAGGCACGCCACCACCCCCACACACAACAAGCATGGAAGGCTCTGACGGCTTGTAAGCGCCCGGTTTCAGGTACTATTTCACTCCCCTCCCGGGGTACTTTTCACCATTCCCTCACGGTACTATCCACTATCGGTCATCAGGAGGTATTCAGGCAGCCAAGTGGTCTTGGCAGATTCACACAGGATTCCACGAGCCCCGTGCTACTCGGGCACCACCCCAGACACACACCAACCAGTTCCGCCTACGGGGGTATCACCCACTACGCCACGCCTTCCCAGACGATTCAGCTACCAGCCAGCACACGCGCCCGGTCTCCGGCAGAAGACCAACAGGACAGCCCCACAACCCCGCACACGCAACCCCTGCCGAGTATCACACGCACACGGTTTCACCATCATCCGCTTTCGCTCGCCACTACTCACGGAATATCTTCTCCTACGGGTACTGAGATGTTTCACTTCCCCGCGTCACCCCCCACACCCTATACAATTCAGATGCAGGTGACACGACATAACTCGTGCCGGGTCCCCCCATTCGGAAACCCTCGGATCACAGCCCGCCAGCCGGCTCCCCGAGGAATATCGCAGGCCACCACGTCCTTCATCGGCCCCTGATGCCAAGGCATCCACCGAACGCTCAAAAAACAAACAACACAACACACGACAAAACAAAAAGAAATGTCACAGAAATCTTACAGTAAGATGCTCGCGTCCACTATACAGTTCACAACCAACCCACCCACACCCACACCCCACCACCAACAGGGCAGCAGAAGCACGGGCCAGGCAACCAGGGCGCACTGCCCCAGAACCCCGACAGCATGCCACCCCCCACACGCACACACGCACGCACCAGGGGCACCCACCACCACAGACCACCACGACCACAACAGCCGCAGCAGCCCACCACAAGCAGGCGTGTTTCCTACACCACACAACACCACAACCAACCAACCCCACACACAGCGCAAGGCCAGCCAGCCGCAGCCTCCGTGCGAGACACCCCTCCAGGCCGGCCCAGACCACACCGGCCCGAGACAAAAACAAACAACCAAAAAGAAGGAGAGCAAACCGCCCCACACAAACCCTATCCTTAGAAAGGAGGTGATCCAGCCGCACCTTCCGGTACGGCTACCTTTGTTACGACTTCGTCCCAATCACCAGCCCCACCTTCGACCGCTCCCCGTAGGGACCACGGGCTTCGGGTGTTGCCGACTTTCATGACGTGACGGGCGGTGTGTACAAGGCCCGAGAACGTATTCACCGCAGCGTTGCTGATCTGCGATTACTAGCGACTCCAACTTCACGGTGTCGAGTTGCAGACACCGATCCGAACTGAGACCGGCTTTAAGGGATTCGCTCCACCTCACGGTATCGCAGCCCTCTGTACCGGCCATTGTAGCATGCGTGAAGCCCAAGACATAAGGGGCATGATGATTTGACGTCATCCCCACCTTCCTCCGAGTTGACCCTCGGCAGTCTCCCGCGAGTCCCCACCACAACGTGCTGGCAACACGAGACAAGGGTTGCGCTCGTTGCGGGACTTAACCCAACATCTCACGACACGAGCTGACGACAACCATGCACCACCTGTGAACCAGCCCCCACAAAGGAGGAAACCCCGTCTCCGGAGCCATCCGGCACATGTCAAGCCTTGGTAAGGTTCTTCGCGTTGCATCGAATTAATCCGCATGCTCCGCCGCTTGTGCGGGCCCCCGTCAATTCCTTTGAGTTTTAGCCTTGCGGCCGTACTCCCCAGGCGGGGCACTTAATGCGTTAGCTACGGCGCGGAAAACCCGGAAAAGGCCCCCCACACCTAGTGCCCAACGTTTACGGCGTGGACTACCAGGGTATCTAATCCTGTTCGCTCCCCACGCTTTCGCTCCTCAGCGTCAGTAACGGCCCAGAGACCCGCCTTCGCCACCGGTGTTCTTCCTGATATCTGCGCATTCCACCGCTACACCAGGAGTTCCAGCCTCCCCTACCGCACTCAAGCCGGCCCGTACCCACCGCAAGCCCCCAGTTAAGCCAGAGGATTTCACGACAGACGCGACCAGCCGCCTACGAGCTCTTTACGCCCAATAATTCCGGACAACGCTCGCGCCCTACGTATTACCGCGGCTGCTGGCACGTAGTTAGCCGGCGCTTCTTATCCAGCTACCGTCAACCCACCCACACAGGAGCAGGCCTGCTTCACTGGCGAAAGAGGTTCACAACCCGAAGGCCTCCATCCCTCACGCGGCGTCGCTGCATCAGGCTTGCGCCCATTGTGCAATATTCCCCCACTGCTGCCTCCCGTAGGAGTCTGGGCCGTGTCTCAGTCCCAGTGTGACCGTCCACCCTCTCAGGCCGGCTACCCGTCACCGCCTTGGTAGGCCATCACCCCACCAACAAGCTGATAGGCCGCGAGCCCATCCCCCACCAAAAACACCCAAAAGGCGCAATCTTTCCCAGGCCCACCATGCGACAGACCCAGAATATCCCGTATTAGCCACACTTTCATGCGGTTATCCAGAAGAAGGGGCAGGTTACTCACGTGTTACTCACCCTGTTCGCCACTCATCCAGGACCCACAAAAAGCAGGCCCCTTCACCGTTCGACTTGCATGTGTTAAGCACGCCGCCAGCGTTCGTCCTGAGCCAGGATCAAACTCTCCAAACAAAACCAACAAAAACCCCAACCAACCCCACACAACAAGCACGGAACCAGCCAGAGCAACAGTCAGAAAAAAAGCCCAGAAAACCAGACCACATGGCCCCACCCAACCCCCACAACAGAAGCCAGGCAAACCAAAAACAAAACAAGCCCCAAAAACCACACAAAACGCGCAGCCCCCAGGACCCATGGCATAAAAACATGACACACTATCGAGTTCTCAAACAACACACCCAGCGAGATTTCTGCGAACCGAATGATTCGCTTGCCTCTCGAAGGCGACCGGACTAGGATAAGCAGGCCGAAGTTCTGAAATCAAATCAGAATCGCGTGACCCTGATCTCTGAATTTTCGACCTCACCGGATCAGCAAGTTTTTCACCAGCCGATCCGACGATTCCGCCGTTCGGTACTGCCGTCGAGCCGTTAGGTCTCGTTGGCAGCGAGGAGTACTTTAGTCGGACGCGAACCCATCCTGTCAAACTGCTTTTGCGTGACCTGCACCATATTTTTTCATCCGTCTGTTCATGGTCCATTCCCCGCGCCATGGCGCCATGTTCCGCCGACTCGGTCTCTCCTGGAACTCTTCTCGCCTCATCCGCGCCTACGGATGCACCAGGCCGGCGCGGATCCCCCACAGCACTGCCTGGAGGCGATCCCGGGATCCGGTCTTCTGCATGAGCCCCGTCAGGTGGTACTTGATCGTCGTCGGCTCGACGTACAGGTGCGCCGCCATCTCACCGTTGGACATACCCCGAGCCAGCAGTCTGAGCACTTCCAGCTCCCGAGAGGTCAAGGTGACGTCCACGGAAGCAGCTCCCGCGAACGACGCCGGCTCGGATACGCCACCAGCATCTTCCGCTCTGCTCACGTACCGTTGCTGAGACCCGGTGTCGCTTCCGGCGAGCGCGCCTCGGGAGCCCCGTCTGGACAGCTCATGCAGGATACGTCGGGTAACGCGCTGGTCCAGGGTCCCCTCCCCCGCAGCCACGGATCGGACCGCCCCCAGCAGGATGCCCTCATCTGCACCTTTGAGGAGGAACCCGGCGGCCCCGGCCTCGAGCGAGGCCAGGACGTCGTCATCGACGTCGAAGGTGGTCAGGATGAGCACGTCCACGTCCAGATCAGGGTCGGAGACGATCGCCCGCGTCGCCGCGATACCGTCGGTCCCGGGCATGCGGATGTCCATGCACACAACGTCGGGGCGCAGCTCACGAGCCAGCGCGATGGCCTCAGCACCGTCGGCGGCCTCACCCACGACCTCGATGTCCTCCTCCGCTCCGAGGATGACGCTCAAGCCTGCGCGGACCACGGCCTGATCGTCAGCGATGACGAGTCGAATCATGGGAATGCCGCTTCCTCCTCGGGACGAGACCCGTCGGCGCCGTCCGGAGGAACGGGGATGACAAGGCGGTTGCACCAGCCGCCGTCGGGGTCGGGGCCGGTGACCAGCTCAGCACCCACCAGGGCCGCGCGCTCAGCCATGCCGGACAGGCCGTAGCCACCGTCCTTGCTACCTGCACCTGCCTGACGTGCCTCCGCATTCGGCGGACGTCGGTTGCTCACCACGATCTCCACGCACCCCTGCTGATAGGTGATCCGCACCTGGCAAGGGGCTCCTGGCGCGTGCCGCGCGCAGTTGGCGAGCGACTCCTGAACCATGCGGTAGGCGGCGGTGTCAGCTAGTGGGCTCAGGGGACGAGGCCGGCCGTTGACTGCGTACCCGACCCGCTGTTGACGACAGCGAGACTCCTCAACGAGGCGAGGCACTGCCTCCAGCGAGGGCAGGAGCACCGGCTCCCTTGCCATCCGGGAATCCGTCACGGCCGCAGCCTCGGCTGTCGCCTCGGTGCTCGACGACATCGATTCGCTCTGTTGACCATCCGTCGCCTGCCCTTCACGCTGAGAGTCACTCCTGTCCTCGCTGCGTAGGAGACCGACGACCTGACGCAGGTCGGCCAGAGCGGTTCGGGCACTGTCCTGCACCGTCTGGAGCATCTGGTAGGAACGCTCCGGATCCTTGTGCCGCAGAGCCGCGGCCGCCTGGGCGCTGACGATGACGCCGGAGAGGTGGTGGCCGGCGATGTCATGCAGGTCGCGGGCCAGGGCATTGCGGCTGGCCCGCAGCTCGCGCTCGACCCGCTCGCGCTCCTGGCGCTCGAGCAGCCGCTTCTCCCGCTCGAGGAGCTCGGCCTTGTCTCGCAGCGCCTGGTGCAGCTGCTCGCGCCCCAGCATGTACTCCGCCACCGCCACCGGTAAGAGGTAACGCTGCAGCAGGTGCGCCGAGAGCAGGATGATCATGGCGACTATCCCACGCTGACCGGAGTACACCTCGCCAATGAGGAAGACCACATTCAAGACGATGACGTTGGCGAACAGCGCGATCTGCCAGCCCGGGATGCGGTGACGCACGAGGTACCAGATGACGACCATGACCGCGGCGGATCCGAGTCCCGATCGCTCGCTGGCGATGAGAACGATGAGATCGGCGGTGGCCACGACCCCGAGCACCCAGTACGGGAAGCGCGCCGTCATCATCACGGCCACCACCTGGGTGATGACCAGCACGATGAGGAGAATCGCCCAGGGAACCGAGCTGACTCCGTAGTTGCTGATGTGCTCGGGATCGGCCAGCATCACACCGATGTAGGGCAGCACGCTGAGCAGGCAGAAACCCACCGCGGCCCGGGGAAGACGCGATGGTCTCTGCACCTGAACGGCGGAATCGGGCATATCCCGAGTCAAGCACATACGCGGCGATGAGATACCCGACTCCGCCTCAGAACTCATCACTTGTGGCACAGGGCAGCGTCCACTGCCTCATCGACCTTTCCGGCCTTCTCCTTGGTGGAGCTCTCCAGGTTGCTCTGGTCCGCGATCGCCGAGGGCCATGCAGTAACGGCGACGGTGACGGCGGTGCCGTCAGGGCCGACTCCACCTCTCGTGTGATAGCCCGCGATGTCACCTCCGTGGCCCCAGGCAGTGCCCCCACAGGACAACGACCTACCGATCAGGCCCAATCCGTAGACCGCGCCCGGCAGCTCACTCGAGTCGACATCGACGCCCTTCTTCATCTCGTCGATGCTGGCCTGGGTCAGCAGCCTGCCGTCGAGGACGGCCTGGAAGAAGGTGTTGAGCTCGCTCGGGGTCGAGACCATCGCCCCAGCCGCCCACGCCCAAGCCGGATCCATCTCGGTAATATCCTCCAGCTTGCCCCCAGCACTGAGGTGGTAGCCCTGAGGGTGAGTACCACGAATCTTCTCCTCCCCCGGGGCCGGGAAGTAGGTGTGGGACAGTCCCAGCTTCTTGACGATGCGCTCATCGATCTGCTCCCCCACCGGCCGCTGAGACACCCGCTCAATGAGCATCCCCAGCACAATGTAGTTCGTGTTGGTGTACTTCCACTGAGCACCGGGCTCGAACTGCGCCGGCTTGCTCAGCGCACTGTCAAGGACGTCTCTCGGGGTGACATAGTGGTGTCGGTACTGAAAGACATCTGTCGTACCAACGAGTGTCTCATCGAAATCGGGTAGTCCGCTGGTGTGCTGCAGGAGCTGACGCACCGTGATCTTTGATCCGTCGACCCCCTCGCCCTTGATGAGGCCGGGCAGGTAGGTCTCGATCGGCTCATCAAGCCCCACCTTGCCCTCCTGAACCAGCTGCATGACCACCACGGCCACAAAGGTCTTCGTGTTCGACCCAATCCTCACCTCACCGTCCATCGGCGGAGCCTGACCCGTCTCCAGACTGCCCTTACCCACGGCCACCCCCGCCGACTCACCCTTGCTGTCGCTCACCGCCGCCAGAGCCGCCGGGTAACCGGCCTCCACCAGCCCCTGCGCCCGAGCCTTCAGGCTCTCAGCCTCCCCCTTCGACGGCGCCGCCGACGCCGCACCACCAGCAGCACCCAACGCAATCGCCGCCACCACAGGCACCGCCAGCACCCGCCACACCACCGACCCACGACGAGACAGGCGGGACGACGACGGGCTGGCGGCAAGGTCTACGGATCGAGGGCTGTCATGAACTGCTCTGCTACTGCTACGTGTGTTGCTCATGACCCCAGTGTTGACAATTCACCAACCAGTCACCTCCTCCCACAGCACAGCACCCACTGTCCATATGGACAGTCCAACTTGGAACGCCTTCACTCGACACAGCCCCGATCGAGAAATGGCCAACAAACACGGCGCCACCGCGGCTCGTGGGAGCCTCGGTGGCGACTGCACCCGGACGACGGAATCAGGCACGTGGCTGGGCACGCTCCGAGTCAAGCACACACGCAGCCGCGAGGTGCCCGAGTCCGTCTCCGAGCCCATCACTTGTGGCACAAGGTGGCGTCGACGGCGTCCTTGTTCCGCTGGTACTTCTCCTCGGCGGAGCTCTCCGGGTTGTTCTGGTCGGCGATGGCCGAGGGCAGGGCGGTCACGGCGAATATGGCTGCGGTGCCGTCCGGTCCCACGGCGTTGTTGGTCTGGTACCCGTGGATCGTCCCGCCGTGACCCCAGGAGGTGCCTCCACAGGTCAACGACCTGCCAATGAGGCCCAGCCCGTACACCGTCCCCGGTCCAAGGCGCGAGCTGGCGTCAACCGCTCCGTTCTTCATCTCGTCGATGCTGGACTGGGTCAGCAGCCTGCCGTCGAAGACGGCCTGGAAGAAGGTGTTGAGCTCGCTGGGGTCGAGACCATCGCACCAGCCGCCCACGCCCAAGCCGGATCCATCTCGGTCATGTCCCCCAGCTTGCCATCGGCACTGAGGTGGTAGCCCTGAGGGTGGGTGCCCTTGATGCTCCTGTCTCCCGGGGCAGGGAAGTAGGTGTGGGACAGTCCCAGCTTCTTGATGATGCGCTGGTCGATCTGCTCGCCCACCGGACGCTGAGACACCCGCTCAACAAGCATCCCCAACACCACATGTAGTTCGTATTCGTGTAGGCCCACTGCGTCCCCGGCTCAAAGTGCCGCCGGCTTGCCCAGAGCTGTGTCCAGCAGGTCCCTGGGCGGGATGTAGTGGTCCTTGATCTGGAAGATATCGCTCCTTCCGGGGAGTGGTGTCGGTGTACTCGGGCAGTCCGCTGGTGTGCTGGAGGAGCTGGCGCACCGTGATCTTTCGATCCGTCAATGCCCTCGCCCTTGATGAGGCCGGGCAGGTAGGTCTCGATCGGCTCATCGAGCCCCACCTGCCCTCCCTGGACCATCTGCATGACGACGACGGCCACGAAGGTCTTCGTGTTCGACCCGATCCTCACCTCCCCGTCCATCGGCGGAGCCTGTCCCGTCTCAAGGTTGCCCTTGCCCACGGCCACCCCCGCCGACTCGCCCTTGGCATCACTCACCGCGGCCAGTGCCGCCGGGTAGCCGGCATCCACCAGCCCCTGGGCCCGGGACTTCAGATGCGTGGTCTCATCCTTCGACGGGGCTGCCGAGGCCGTACCCCCGGCAGCCCCCAGCGCGATCGCCGCCGCCACAGGCACCGCCAGCACCCGCCACACCACCGAACGACGACGGTCGGACCGGACACCGCCGGTCCCTACCACTTCGGGGCTCTCAGGAGTGACTGCATTGAAACGGACAGGACTGAACTTCTCTACTTTACCCATGCCTCCAGTGTCACGACTCCGCGGGCTGACCACCCCCACCTGCAGCACAGCGCCCACTGTCCAGATGGACAGTCCCAGATGAGGTGGACCGCCGCTCGGCGCCGACCCGCGAGGGTGCTCAGGAAGTGCGCGTTCGGGAGGCCTGGTAGGCGGCCCCCACGATTCCGGCCGTGTTGAGCAGCTGAGCCGGAACGATCGGGGTCTTGAGGTCGAGCAGCGGCAGGTACTTCTCGTGCTTGCGGGAGACACCCCCGCCCACGACGAACAGGTCCGGGGAGAAGAGCATCTCCACATGGGCGTAGTAGCGCTGGAGACGCTTGGCCCACTTCTTCCAGGACAGGTCCTGAGCCGTGCGCTGGCCGGCGGAGGCCCGGGTCTCGGCGTCGTACCCGTCAATCTCCAGGTGCCCGAGCTCGGTGTTGGGGACCAGCGTTCCGTCGACGATGACGGCTGAGCCGATCCCGGTGCCAAGAGTGGTGACAATGATGGTTCCGGGGACGTCCTTGGCGGCACCGAAGGCAACCTCAGCCAGCCCGGCGGCGTCGGCGTCGTTGAGCCCGGTGACCGGCCGGCCCAGGTGCTCGCGCATGAGCTCGGTGAGGTTGACGCCCGTCCAGGACTTGTCGAGGTTGGCCATGAACGGGACGGTGCCGTGAACGATCGGAGCGGGCAGAGCCACGCCGACCGGGACGTCGTCGCCCACCTCGAGCTGCTTGAGGAGCTCGCGGCACACCCCCGCGACCGCCTCAGGCGTGGCCTCCTCGGGGGTGTCGATACGGACGCGCTCACCGATGAACGTGCCCGCGGTCAGGTCGACCAGGGCGCTCTTGACGCCGACCCGCCGATGTCGATCCCGCATGCCACTGATCCTGCTGGTGCTGCCGAAGTCATGAGGTCCTCCTGGTACTACGCGTCCTCGCGGCCTCCGCCCAGCCTAGTGCAGGGACGGCGGCCGCGAGGACGGTCGGGGAAAGATTGACGTCGATCCTGAAGGGATCCGGTGGCCTCAGTCGCGAGTACTCTCCTGGCGGGCGCCGCGGTAGAGGTACCACAGGGTGGCGACGAACAGCACCACGCCCACCCAGGGGGCAATGCCGGCGAAGCCCTCGGGCATGATGGCCAGCGGGTCCTCCTTGCCGCCGAAGGCCACGACGATGCCGGCGTAGACGACGCCGGCGAGGCTCTCACCGACGATGAGGCCTGTGGCCATGAGCGTGCCCATGCGCTTGGCCAGCTCGGGATTGGCGGTGCGCTGGGCCCAGCGGTCGTAGAGGTGGCCCAGGGCCGCACCGACCGGGATCATGACGGTGACGGCGGTGGGCAGGTACATGCCCATGCCGACGGCGAGCGGCGGCAGGGAGTACGCGCTGTTGCGGCGCAGGATCTCGTCGATGGCGATGATGACGACGCCGATGAGGGCACCCAGTCCCAGCAGGCTCCAGCTGAGGTCGCCGCCGAGGACGCCCTGCACCAGGTGCTTGATGAGGTTCGCTTGGGGCGCGGCCAGGGCGTCGGCACTGGCGCCGGGGGCGCCGGCGAAGCCGAAGGCCCTCTGCATGAGGCTGAGCACCGGCGGGATGACGATGGCGCCGAAGACGACGCCGATGACGAGGGCAACCTGCTGCTTCCACGGGGTGGAGTCGACGAGCTGGCCGGTCTTGAGGTCCTGGAGGTTGTCGTTGGAGATGGTGGCCACGCCGAAGACGACGGCGGTGACGAACAGGGTGTAGGCCACCAGGGTGCGCACGTCGTCGGGCGAGGAGGCGCTGGCGATGGTGCGCACGAGTGCCGCCGCGGAGACGGCCACGAGGATGCCGACGCCGGAGATCGGCGAGTTGGAGGAGCCGATGAGGCCGGCCATGTAGCCGCACACCGAGGCGACGACCAGGCCAGTCAGCAGGATGAAGAGGATGGAGGCGATGATGAGGCCCGCGGCGTGGTGGGCCACGGAGGTCCCGTGCAGGAACAGCCACAGAGCACACCGATGGGGAGCATGGAGCCGACGGTGACGCCGATGACCGTCTTCATCGACAGGTCGCGCTCGGTCAGGGGGATCTCCTCACCGGCGTCGCGCTTGGCGCTGGAGGCCAGGGACTCGCGGATGCCGGAGACGATGGGGCCGAGGATCTTCAGAAAGGTCCAGATGGCGGCGATGGCGATGGCGCCGGCACCGACGATCCGCACCTCGCTGGCGAAGGTGGTGCTCACGAAGTCCGCCAGGTCCGGGGCGCCTGCGGCACCGCCCCAGGTGCGCACCGGAAGCAGCACGCCGTAGGAGATGAGCAGGCCGACGATCATGGCGATGCCGACGCCGATGCCGACCAGGTGGCCCACGCCGGCCAGGGCCAGGGACAGGGAGGTGCCCATCATGGTGGCGCCCGCACCGACCCGGAAGACCCCGGAGATGTCGACGCTGATGGCCTTGAGGGTGTTGAGGAAGTAGAGGGCGGCTGAGGCGATGGAGCCACGCACGATGATGCCCAGTCCACGGCGAGACTCCTCGGCGCCCTCGCTGGTGTCGCCCACGCGGGAGGACCTCGGCGCCGGCCACGCCCTCGGGGTAGGGCAGCTCGGAGTTGGTCACAAGCGCGCGCCGCAGCGGGATCGAGTAGGTGACGCCGAGGATGCCTCCCAGGATGATGACGAGCACCGTCTGGAGGTAGGGGAAGCCGGTCCACCAGCCCACGATGATGAGCCCGGGCAGCACGAAGATGATGGCGGACAGTGTTCCGGCCGCCGAGGCGATGGTCTGGACGATGTTGTTCTCCTGGATCGTGTGATCGGAGAAGCGGCGCAGGATCGCCATGGAGATGACAGCGGCCGGGATGGAGGTGGCGAAGGTGAGCCCCACCTTGAGGCCGAGGTAGACATTCGCCGCGGTGAAGACGAGCGTGATGACGCCGCCGATGACGACGCCGCGGATCGTCAGCTCCTTGACCGGGCCGGCGGAGCCGGCACTGGTCGGCTTCGCCGCAGTGGAACCGCTTGAGGTTGTTGTGGACATGGTGAGATCTCTCGATGTCGGGATGATTCCGAGGGGAGAGTAGCACTGTGTCCGAATACGATCGTTAATGGTCCATTCTCATCAGTACAAAGCAGACGTAGCGGCTCAAGGCAGGGTAGTGCTCCGCTCAACCGCGTCTGCCCCACCCCTGGGACTCACCCCTTGATCGCCGCGGTGTCCCAGTATTCGCGAACCTCGCCGATGAGCCCGCCCTTCATGGTGACGACGCTGACGATCTCGCTGGCGATGGGCCCTTGAGCGGTCGGGAACACTCCCTCGGCGTGCACCACGGCACCGTGCGGGGTCTCGAGCTCGGTGCGTATATCGGAGATGCGTACACCGGAGTCGCGCACTCTCCTCAGATGATCCACAACCGCCTCCTTCCCGATGAAGGTCTCCTGCACCCCGAGCGTGGGACCGTAGGGGAAGCTCCACTGAACCTTGTCATGGAGCACCTCACTCATGTCACCCGCGTTGAATCGCTCCAGTATCCGAGGGCAGTCGATGCACGGCGGCAAGATGTTGGAGATCACCGGCCGTGAACAGGTGGGGGAATACTGATCCGCCAGGATCGAGCAATGATGATTCTGCGAGCGTCCCAACAAATACGGGCACATATCCGGTAGCCTCGAGGAGGCTTTCAATTCGCGGTCGTTCCTCAAGAGCATCGGTGGCATATCCGACCGCCCAGACTCCGAGATTCTTACCTGCTCGCGACACGAGCAACTCCTCCTGAATATGGGAGAAGGCGCGGACAACCACTGAGTCCGGCAGCATCTCGGCCATCCACTGCCCTTCAGTGCGCCCCTCCGGCAGCGTGGAGACGATCTGCCCCTCCCGCATACCAGCGGCGTTCATCACGTCGAAGACCATCGCCCTCTTGAGGAGCGGCGCGAGACGATCTACCACGTCCTGCGCAGCACTGTGCTTGACCGCCAGGACCACCACCTTGTGCCGGGCGGCCTCCTCAAAGCTGACAACGCGCACACTCGGGGGAACACTCACGCGCCTCGCCGACTCCGGAGACCGCGCACCGAGCTGAACCATGTAGCCGGCCTGCGCCCACAATGTCGCCAACCCCTGTCCAATAGGACCGGACCCGATGATGCCAATCGCTTCGCTCGACTTGTCGGGCATACTGCTTCACTCCTCCTTGGTTACTATTGGTAACTACCCGAGTCGACAGTATGGCGAACCGATAGACGCGACAAGAAGGCACCTTCATGACAGATAGGCACCCGAGAGTAACCGTCAACGAGACCTCCACACAGGAGGCCGACTGCGAGCCCGACAGCACTGTCTGCGGCCTACGCGACGTCCTCGACCGGATCGGGGACACCTGGTCGGTCCTCGTCATCATTCAGCTGCGCCTGCACGGCAGGCGCCGCTTTGGGCAGCTACTGCGCTCGGTGGAGGGAATATCCCAACGCATGCTCACAGTCACCCTGCGTCGACTCCAGCGGGACGGACTCATCAGCCGGACGGTCCTGGACACCTCCCCCGCCGCAAGTCGAGTACGCGTTGACTGGAACCGGTGAATCTCTCACAGTCGTTCTTCGCCAGCTCGTCGACTGGGCAACGGACAATCGCGAAAGCATTGCGGCTGCTCGCGGGCGCTGGGACCGGGGCGCAGACACACCTACCCACTCTCTTTGACTCCACAACAACCAAAACGTCATGTACGGGGTCCAGGTCCTGCAGGACCCGGCGGATGGATGACTGCCGAGGGCGGGGCCCGGCCCCGACTCCACCCCCAGGGACCGCAGGTCGGAGGCGGTCAGGTCGATGGAGTGCTCCCATATCGCCGTCAGGCTGCGACATCCGGCCAGTACCCCGGTCACGGCCATCCCCCCTCACCCACCAACGTTGGACCCCCTGACCCGGGGCCGCGTCCCTTACGAGGTTTTGGTCGAGGTCGAGAACCCGGCCAGGTAGGAGGCGGCCATGTCCTCGTGGGCGTGGCCGGCGTCGGCGACACGGTCGAGCCGGGCGGAGAATGCCTCCATGCCATCGAGCCTCAAGCCGGCTTCGCGGGCGAGCTCGAGGATGAGGTGGGCGTCCTTGCCGGAGGTGTCGACGGCGAAGTTGGCCGGGCTCAGGGCGCCCCGTTCAACGAGGTCGGCCTTGATGCGCAGGAAGGGCAGGTCCAGGCCGCCGCCGTCGAGCACCTCGAAGAACTGGGCCGGGGGCACACCGATCGCCTTCGCCAGGGTGACGATCTCGCCGGCGGCGTTGGACACAGCGATGACCCAGGAGTTCACAACCAACTTGAGACGGGTCGAGGGGGCGGCGGCACCGTCCTCGCCGGTCCACACAGTGCGCGACCCGACGGCGTCCAGGACCGGAGTGACCAGCTCGCGGCCGGAGGCAGGGCCGGCGGTCATGATGACAAGGGTGCCGGACTCGGCGGGCTGGCGGGTCCCGGAGACGGGCGAGTCGTAGAAGAGGACCCCGGCGGACTCCGCGATGGCGGCCAGGACCGCCACATCATCAGGGCCGACGGTGGTCATCTGCAACCAGGCGGCGCCGGGGCGCATCGCGGGGGCGGTCTCGCGCATGACCTCGGCAACGGCGGCGCCGTCGAAGAGCATGGTGATGACGACGTCGGCCCCCTCGACGGCGGCGGTGGCGGTGGGAGCGATCTCGATGCCGTCGTCGGCCAGGGGCTGAGCACGCGAGATCGTGCGGTTCCAAGCGCGCACGGCGTGGCCGGCACCGGCGATGTTGCGAGCCATCGCCGAGCCCATGATTCCGGTGCCGAGTACGGCTACGGTCAGCTGAGACATGCTTCTCCCTGTTCGTCTCTGATCGATCTGTGTCGACCTGTCCTTGGTCGGCCACCCGCCTGGGCACCCTCCGGCGCCCGGGATCGGACTTGTTGCTGCCCTTCGCACACGACCATAGGCGCCCGGGTCACTCGGAGGCCAGGGCGCCGGCGATCCTGTACAGGGCGACGGCCAGGAGGAATGCGAGAGCAGTCATGAGACCGGGTCCCCAGAAGCCGGGGACGCGGGTCAGGAGCCCTCCGCCGATGGCACCGGCGATCGTGGCACCGAGGTACATCGCCGTGTTGGACAGTGAGGAGACGGTTCCTCGGGCTTGGCCGGCGTGGGCCTGCAGCTGCCCCATGAGGACGGGCAGGAGGAAGCCGGCCACGACCAGGGCCGCGGCGAAGGCGACAACGGCGCCCCACATGGTGGTCACGACGAGCGGCATCGCAGCGGCCAGGAGGTAGAAGGCGCCCTGGACGAGGATGCCGGTCCACAGCGACCGTCGCTCGCCGATTCTCGCAACGAGCCGGGATCCGAGCAGCGAACCGAGCGCAGTTCCCAGACCGATCATCATCATGGCCTTCCCGATGATGGTCTGCGAGGCGCCGAAGTCCTTGGCCAGCCAGGAGCCGATGAAGGAGAACGAGGCGTAGTTGCCCGTCTGGAAGGCGAGGTAGGCGAGAAGCGACCACCGCAGCACCCGCGATCCGAGGACCCTCCGGTAGGAGCCGACGACGTCGACCGGCTCCCCCACCGGGCGCACTTGGGGGAACGCGGCGCAGAGGAGTCCCCACAGGACGACGCTGACCGCCGCGACCACGAAGAACGGCAGCTGCCAACCCCGGACCGACAGGTAAGAGCCGATCGGCACACCGGCGACCTGCGCCACCGCCAGTCCCGCGGTCGCGTAGCCCATGACCTTGATGATGGAGGTGCGGGGCACCGTCATCGGGATGGAGGCCCAGATCTGGGAGCTGACGAAGGCGGCGCTCACGCCGGCCAGGAACCGGGCGGCCACCATGCTCCAGAAGCTCCAGGCCAGGCCGCAGGCACAGGTGAAGACGGCGAAGGCCGCCAGGCCGGAGAGGATGACCCGGCGTCGGTCGTGGCGGTCCGAGACAGGACCCGCCACGAGGGCGAAGAGTGCGTACCCCAGGGCGTAGGCGGAGACCAGCCAGCCGGCCCGGGACAGTGGAACGGCGAGCTCGCGCTGCAGCAGGGGCAGCAGGGGTGCGACGAGGAAGGTGTCGGTCCCGATGACGAACATGGTGAAGAAGGACAGCCAGCCCATGGTCGAGACATGGGCACCCACCGGTGGCGCCGCCCCACCGCCTTCGGGCACACGTGACGCGCCACCTGACATCTCGGTTGCCTCAACCATCTCCAACCTCCTTAGTTCGATGTTTGACGTACTAAGAATCATAGGAGACGCTACCCCTGTCAACCCCGTCCGCGCGACACCGGGACGGGGGCGGGACAGAGAGGCAGGGACGGAGCGTGAAGGACAGGGAGCTCTTCCACCCCGAGGCGGGCGACATCTCCCTGGACGCGATCCTGGGCGCCCTGTCAGACCCCATCCGCCGCGACGTCCTGCGCCGGATAGCCGCCGACGGCCCCCTGCACTGCGGAGACCTGAGCTACGACGTCGTCAAGTCCACGATGTCTCACCACTTCCGGGTGCTGCGCGAGTCCGGGCTCATGCATACCGAGCGCGAGGGCAAGCACCGGCGCATCACCCGGCGCGACGACGTCATCGAGCAGCGCTTTCCGGGCCTGCTGGCCGCCGTCGGCCTGCCGCCCGGCAAGGGGCAGTGGCCGGACTGATTACCACCCGCCTCCTCACACTCACCACCCACGTGGGTAGCCTGAGGCGCGAGGACGACCCGCCGGCAATCCGCGAGGCGAGAGACGGCCGGGCCGCATCGTTCACAGTGACACAGAGGTCCAGGAGGAATGCAGGATGACGAGCGTTCTTGTTGCCGGGGCGACCGGGTACCTCGGCCGGCATGTCGTTGCCGAGCTTCACAGCCGGAGGCACCTGGTACGAGCCGTGGTACGGGACCGGGCGCGCGCCTGCAGGAAGGGCCCATGGGGCTCGCCGTCCCTGGACGGGCTGGTGGAGGAGTGGGCCGTCGGCAGCGTCACTGATTCCGGTTTCACCGGGATCTCGCGGCCGACGTCGAGCACGTCGTCTCAGCTCTGGGGGTCACGAGGCAGAAGGCCGATCCGTGGCAGATCGATAATCTCGCCAACCTGGCAATCCTGGACTCGGCACTGCGGCACGACGGCTCCTTCACCTATATCAATGCCCTGGGCGGGGAGCGGTGTCCCGCCCAGCTAACGCGAGCGAAGTCCGCCTTCGCGCAGACACTCTCGGCGGCGCCGATCAGCTCTCAGATCATCAATCCGCCGGCCTACTTCTCCGACATGACGGAGGTGCTGGCGATGGCCAGGCGCGGTCTGGTAGCCGTGTTCCGCCCGGAGGCACGGATCAATCCGATTCACGGGGCCGATCTGGCGGCCTACGTCGTCGACCGGATGGAGGAGGGGCACACCGGCTCATGGGATGTCGGCGGGCCGGACGTGCTCACCTGGCGCGAGCTTGCGCACCTGGCCTTCGACGCCGTCGGGAAGCGGTCGCGCATCGCCGCGGTACCCGCCTGGGTGCTGCCGCCTGCGCTGCGACTGACCGGACTGTTCAGCCCGCGCCTGGCCGACACCGCCCAGTTCATGGCCTGGAACATGCTGCGCGACTGCGTGGCCCCGACGACGGGCACCCACCGCCTCGCGGACTTCTACCGCGCGGTTCTTGAGAGACAGAGGTAGGCGAGTGGCTCACTGCGAGGTGACCTCGACCTGCTGGCGGGTGTTCCACCCCATCTTGCCGCTGGTGACCACCCCCCAGAACCGCAAGGGGCGCAAGATGACGGCCGACCAGAGCGTCGCCACCGGCGACAGGAGCAGGCTGGCGCGCCGCGCGGAGTCGGTGGTGTCCGATCGCCACACGTTGAGATACCTCGAGTTCTGCGCCAGCCCGATCGTGAGGGGCACGAGCACCACCGCGAGAGGGACGCTGTCACCCGTGGCAAGCGGACGCCAGAGCGCCAGGTAGACGAAGCCCGAGGTCACCGCCCAGATCTGCATCCACCCGGTGGCCTGCCGCCACCACCCCCACGAGAGGACCGGGAGGAAACGGATGCGCCAGAGCCCACGGATGAAGGAGCCACGGAACCAGCGCACCTGCTGCCGATAGTGGTGGCTCCACCGGTCGGGCATCCACGCGAAGGCGAAGGCCGAGGGCTGCTGGACGGTCCTGCCGTTGAGCAGGGCGAAGAGAGTCAGCATGGAGTCGTCGGAGAACTCCACGTGCCGTCCCAGGTAGCTTTCATTCATATAGATGTCGATGTTCTCAGCCAGGATGCGGCACCGGTAGGCGGCCAGCCCACCGGAGTCGACCATCACCGATCCGAGCTGCGACATGGAGGAGCGGTCGACGAGCTGCTGACCCACGAAGATCACGTCAGTCACGCGCGCCAGGAGATTCTCCCGGTTGTTGATCGCCAGGATGACACCGGCGACCGACATGACCCGGGGGTCGCTGAAGGGCTGGACGATCTCACGAAGAGCCTCGGCGTCGAGCATGGAGTCGGAGTCGACGGTCACGAACAGCTCGGCGTTGCGGATCTTCCTGAACCCGTGCACCTGGGCATGGCGCTTGCCCTCGTTGGAAGTCCGCTGCCAGGTGGCGTAGATGCCGGCGACCGCGGCCTGACGGATGAACCAGTCCCGCTGCTCCAGATAGGTGCTCTGGGTGGAGCCGTCGTCGACGACGTGGATCTCGGCCGGCGGGGAGCTCTGGTGCAGCAGGGCGGAGAGCATCCGAACCACCACGTCGGGATCCTCGTTGTAGAGCGGGACGAGCACAGCGACCCGGAAGTTCTCGTCGCCGGCCACGCGTCCCTCGAAGCATGCCAGCACCAGCTGGGCGGCAACGAGCAGGAAGAGGACGTCGAAGGTCCACACGGCCCACTCATCCAGGACATGGTGCCAGCTGACCAGCACGCGCCAGAACAACCACCCCACCAGACCGAGTGCAACGAGGATGACAGGAGGAGGCCCACTGATCCCCATGAGTGCCCGAGGCAGTCCGGTGGCATCGGCCGAGCGCTGCGCCTCGTCCGTCGTCGTCACGGGAGTGCGTACGATGAGCGTCCGGCTGCCGCCCGCACTGCGGTCCCGCACCACTCTGAGCCCCAGCCTGCGCTTGAACAACAGCTTGACCGCGAGGCAGGCCAGGAGGATGAGAAGGCAGATGAGCACGACGAACATTCCGAATGACCAAGACATGTGTGTCAGTCTTTCCGTGTCGAAGGGCATGAAGGCAGCAGTGCCTACCGAGAGCCGACAGCCGCGTAGGCGAAGCCCGCGTTCCGCCAGGCCTCGGGATCCAACGCGTTACGCCCGTCGACGACGTTGCGCCTGTCGACGAGGTCGGCTGCCCAGGCGGGGTCGCAACGGGTGTACTGGTCCCACTCGGTGGCCAGGAGGACGAGGTCGGCCGCGGTCAGCGCCTCTTCAAGGTCGGCGGCGACGTCGTAGGGCAGGTCGTCGTCATCGGCGAGGATCTGTGCAGCAGCGGGGTCGGTGACGACCACCCGAGCGCCCTCATCGGCCAGCTCTGCGGCGATGGCCAGACCGGGCGAGCACCGCATGTCGTCGCTGTCGGGCTTGAAGGTCGTTCCGAGCACTGCCACACGCGCTTGGTCCACTGAGCCGCCGAGCATGCTCCTGGCCTTGTCCAGGGTCTGGTGGCGGGCGTCCTCGTTGATCTGGTCCACCTCGGCGAGGAAGTTCAGCGCCTCGCCGACGCCGAGCTCGTCGGCCCGAGCCCGAAAGGCGCGGATGTCCTTAGGCAGGCATCCACCACCGAATCCGATCCCCGCCCGCAGGAAACGACTGCCGATGCGGGCGTCCATCCCAATGCTCCGGGCCAGTGCGGTGACGTCCCCCGCCAGCGGCATCGCACACACTGGCCATGGCGTTGATGAAGGAGATCTTCGTGGCCAGGAAGGCGTTCGCACTGATCTTGACCAGCTCGGCGGTGGCATAGTCCATGACGAGGCGGGGCGTTCCGGACTCGATGATGGGAGCGTAGAGCTCGTCCAGCACAGCCGTGGCGCGCTCGGCGTCGGCCGGCTCGTCCGGGAGGCCGTACACCATGCGGTCGGGGTTCAAGGTGTCCTCGACGGCGAATCCCTCGCGTAGAAACTCCGGGTTCCAGGCCAGGACGGCTCCTGTGGCGGCGATGGCCGGAGCCAGACGCGCAGCCGTGCCCACGGGGACGGTCGACTTGCCCACGACGATCTCGGCTCCGTCGACGCACCTGCCCAGGTACGGCTTCATCGCCTCGACGGCGGCCTCGACGTGTGTCAGGTCGGCCGCACCACCGGGGCCCTGCGGCGTACCGACAGCGACGAAGTGGGCCTGCGCCCCGCAGATCGCCGAGAAGTCGGTCGTGAACGTCAGCCCGCCGGCCTCGATTCGTCGTCGCAGGATCTCGGTGAATCCCGGTTCATGGAAGGGGGCCCGTCCTTCGGCGAGGGACTCGACCTTGTCCCGGTCGACGTCGACACCGACAACGCGGTGGCCCAGCTCGGCCATGGCACAGGCGTGGACGGCTCCAAGGTAACCGCAACCGATGACAGTGATATTCATGCAGTCAATCCATCCGTATCAGGGAATCAGGAATGGTGAGGGGAGGACTGGGAACGGGTGCTCAGGACGGAATGCGGCGGCGTCTCAGTCAGGGGCCGGGGCGGGCACCTGACTGCGCATGATCTCCGGAACCGTCCTGACGGGCAGGCCGGAGTCGGCCACGCGCTTCATGAAACGCTTGAAGGTGGCCGCTGCGACCGACTCGGGAGCGTCGTCGGGATCCTCGTCGACCCGATGGAAGACCATGTGGGTCCAGCAGCGGTGCTCCTGGCACCGAGCCAGGGCCTTCTCGACCTGAGACTCGGTGGTGTAGGAGCCGCAGTAGAAGACGCGGAGCCGGTACGGGTCCCCCGGCGCGAGGGTCTCCGGGGCGACGTCGATGGTGCGCAGTGAGTCGAAGTAGCTCTGGGAGGTGCGCAGCACGAGGTCGTTGTACCGCCCCATGGGCAGGGCGAAGTGGGCGGCCCCCTCGGGGTAGCCGTGCTCGAGGAGGAAGGACCTGATCGTCTCGAACTCCTTGCGCATCCCCGCCTCGTCCAGCGTGGTGAGATCGGTGGAGGCGTGGGCGGCGATGTCCCAACCGTGAACCTCTCGCATCTCAGCGAGCTGGTCGGCGCTCATGCGGCCCGGCAGTCCGACCTTGTCGGCGATGACGTAGGAGGTTGCCGCAGGGATGCCGTACCCCTGCATGATCTCCCGTGCCGTCTTGTAGTCGCTGTCGTAGCCGTCGTCGAAGGAGATGGAGACGATGCCGCTGTCGGCCGTGGGCAGGGTGCCCAGGTACCCGAGCCACAACCGGCTCGGAGCCGAGTCAGAGGCGGGCTTCACTGTCAGGCGCACCCGCGTCACCCGCTCCAGGTGAGGGCGGCCGACGACGGCGCGCTCGGCGGCTCGGTTGACGGTCACCCGGCACCAGGAGCCGGTGCGCAGCGTGCGCATATCGGGGGCGACGTCCAGACGCAGGCAGTTCTCGTCATCACCACCGAGCTCGAGCAGGATGCTTCCGATCTGCCGGTAGTCCTCGGCTCGGAGCCACAGATCCCACTGGCAGTCGGTCATGTTGACGCCCTGTAGGGCCAGGTCGGCGCTGGTGGGGCGATCGGGGTCACCGGTGGTGGTGAGCTGCAGCGACTGGGTCCCGTGGGAGTGGGTGGAGGTGTCGGGCCGCACGGAGCCGTCGTCGGAGGAGAGACCCAGGCACGAGGGTCCTGCATATCCGACAGCACCTCTGACGGCGCCGCGGGAGGACCGGCGGCCGGCGCCGAGGAGGCGTGAGCCGTCGGCCGTAGCCCAGGTAGAAGAGTGCTCGAGGCAGTCAAGGCGAGACCGCCCATCAGAAAGTTCCGGCGCCTCATCTGAGCATGCTGCGGCAAGGTGCTTCTCCAGTTAACAGTCCACTTGGTTGGTTTCTGTTCCAGGATACGCACCGAATCACCGTCACCGCAGACAAAAGTCGCACAAGCTCCACCCCAGCCGACTGCCACAACATGTCAGACATCCCGGAGATCCGCGCAAATCCGCGCACTTCCACCCACCACCACCGGTCATACGTGAGCGAGATCACCACACTGCCGTCAGGGAATGCGCCCCCATGGCGGACACCTGGACCGTACAAGGTCGGGTCGCATTAGCCAGAGTTCATCCATGCCGCACAAGACTCAGACCCTCGTGGAGCACACCAACACCCCACCCAGACCCCATGGAGCAAGCACCTAGGGGCAGCGAGCTGAGACCAGTCAGGCTCCGCAGCCCCTCCGCCTACATCGTCACCGGCGCAAACACCACCCGACCCCACCTACAGGAGTCACCTTGCAGACCGGGCATGCCTAGCCACTCGGACACGATTCCCACAAGCCGGCGAGCACCACTCGCGCCGAGGATGAGTTTTCTCAAAGAACAGAATGCACCCCGGAGCCTGGCAGGCACGTAATCGAGAGCGTCGTTCCGGACGTGCATACTCTGCCGCAGCAGAGGCGACCTCACCCAGCGCAATCGCAAGCGGGTCGGCGACATGCCATCGACGACGAGCGACGAGGCTGTCAGCCTGCTGCAGCTCTATGTAGTGAGCAGCCCCGACCGCCGCATCGTTCATGCGCACGAGATCCTGCTGAGCTGGATTAGCGCCACCAGCGAGCGCTGTCAGGTAGCCACGGATCGCCCCCCTCTTAGATCCAGCCAATTCTCCAAATCCCAAACGTCACTGGAGACGCCGACAAGGAGCGGGCGCAGGTCGGCACTGAACTGCTCCCGATTACGAGCCAGCCAAGCATCCAGCTCCGACGGTGTGGTGAGAGTGTCCACAACACGCCCGCGCAACCCCCCATCCACGAAGGTTGTGTTCACCAGCTCGATCGGTAAGGGTTCGCCATCCAACGGGGGAACCAGGGGTGCATCTCGGACCATGGACTAACGGTAACAGGTCTTGACAACCATTAGAAAGGGTGCTTCCATCCCACTAATGCTTAAGGTTCACCAAAACCGTTAGGAGCGTGGGATGACCACCACCTTGCAACACTGGCAGGGTCGAATCACGGCCGTAGCCTTCACCTCCCTGACCGGAGCGTTCGGATTGAATCTGGCGATCGGGCAGTTCATTGCGCCGCTCATGGACAGCCTTGCCTGGTCCTTAGCGGCAACGAGCACTGTGGTTGCAGTGAACACGCTGGCTTGGGGACTGTTTCAGCCACTTGCCGGTCGACTGATTGACCGGATCGGCCCTCGTCAGGTGATGGCGGGGAGTGCATCTCTGATGGGACTGTCCTACGTCACGCTTGCGACCGTGACCGAGTACTGGCAGTTCTTAATCCTGTTCGGGGTTGTAGTTGCTGCAGGATTCGCCGGATGCAGTTCAATGCCTTCCTCAGTCCTGGTAGCTCGATGGCACACCAAGAGCCGTCCTCGAGCGCTCGCTGTGAGTTCGATGGGTATCAATGCCGGCCAGCTGCTACTTTCTCCCACTGGCCGGAGTACTTGTCACCATGCTCGGCTGGCGGGCCGCGTTCCTTGCTCTTGGGACGATCATGCTCGCCCTTGTTGTGCCGGTGCTGTGGTTCGGGGCGCGCAACAGCCCCAGCGACGTCGGTATCCGATCCGACGGCACGCTCGAGCAGGCAGGAGTGCCCACCACATTGCGCGACGCACTGAGTGACCGTCAGTTCTGGACGATCAGCCTCAGTTTCGCCGGCTGCGGGTACTCGCTCTACCTGTTCACCACGCACATGCCGAAGCTTGCCCTGGAGCTCAGCGGTAGTCCCAGTACGGGCGGGTGGCTCATGGCACTGGTCGCCCTGTGCAGTGCGGCCTCTATGTGGTTGACTGGACAGTGGGCGGCCAAGCGATGGGGCAAGCGAGTTACGCTCATCGTGCTTCACACCGCCAGGGCAGTGTCTTTCACGGTTCTCGCACTTGCACCAAGCCTCCCCGCCTTCATCCTCGGCGTGGTGATGTTCGGCCTCTCATCCTTCCCGGTGATTCCTTTGACCACCGGACTGGTGGCCGACCGCTTCGGCGGCACAGCGATGGGAGGGATCTTGGGATCATCCTGGCTCATCCACCAGATATTCGCCGCCCTGGGCGTCTTGCTGGGCGGGCTTCTGCGTGACGCTACCGGCAGCTACAGCGCATCCTTCGCCAGTGGAGCCGCTGTGCTCATTGCATCCACTGTGCTCACCTGGCTTATTTCGGAGGGACGATTTCAAATCCGCCCGAGCCCGACTGCCGCGTAGCGAGGCTCTTCCGAAACCGCGACAGAAACACCCAAGCACAGGGCTTCAGATCCACGAAAGCCGACTCGGCTCCCAGAAGTCACACAAGGCACGAAAAGGTCTGCCCCGCCAGCTTCCTGGCGGGGCAGACCCCTGAGGTGGTGGAGCTGAAGGGAGAGGCAAACCACTTGAAAACGGGCGGTGACATCGCCGATCAGCAAATCCTCCTCGACGACGAGCTGGGTGACATTGAGGCGGTGGCGCAACGTAAGCACCGCGTTGGGGTAAGACATGGAACTCTACTGGGCCACGCGAAGAAGGGCTGGCTCACGCCAGCCCCGGGTGACGTATTGACAGTCAGGCTGCTGACCCTTGGGTACTCACCCATTTGGCAACGTCAGGTCCTAGAAGCTCTGCACCGCGCGGCGCGAGCAGCACCCCCTGAGCGAGCGCTGGCAGGCCTGGGGCCGTGACAACGACAGGACGCAAATCCCCCTTAGCCTGCAGTAACTGTCGGGTCAGGTCAGGCAAATGTACCCGTTCAGGGCCGGCGATCTGTCGATCACGGACGGAGCCGCTGGACGCTTCGACCAAAACCCGGGCAACTTCGTCGACGGCGATAGGCTGGACAAGCCAGTCCTCGACGCGCACCTGATCGTCAGATTGGGTGACTGCGCCCGCGTTGAGGGCAAACTCCATCCACTGCGTCGAGCGCACCACCACGTGCTCGAGTGCGCAATCGGCCAGTACCTGCTCCTGGGCGCGCTTGGCGAGGTAGTAGTCGAATTCGTCGAAGGCGGGGTCGTCGATGTTGCAGATCGATAAGTGCACTAGTCGGTCAACGCCGGCATGCTGGCAGGCCCGAACAACGCGAGCCGTGGCGTCGCGAAAAGTAGCGACGAGGTCGGCGTCGGCGCTGACCGGGAAGGGGTTGGAGGTATCGATGGCTGCGTCGGCACCGTCTAGGGCGCTGGTGAGGCCTTCACCGGTATGCAGATCTATACCGGTAGCACGAGACAGAGTAATGACGTCATATCCAGCCTGGCGAGCGGTCCGGGTGGTGGCGCGGCCAGCGGTACCGGTGGCGCCGATGATGGCGATCTTCACAAGGGGTCCTTAACGGGGTCGGGGTCCAGACCGGTGGCCTGGAGCATGCGGGTTCGGGTGGCGTTGTCGAGGCCGGCTGCTAGGTCGGCGATAGAGGTGCCAGCCAACGAGGCACGCCAAGCATCCTCGGCACGGGACATAGCTCGGTTGATCGAGCACAGACCTGACGCAAGGATCTGCGATTTCTGGTCGATGAATGCACCCTGGCATCGGATCTCGTTGCACTGGAACAAAGGTGCCGCGCTACCTAATGCAGAAACCACGTCATCCAGGCTCACCCTTGCGGCTGGCTGGGACAAGCGGAACCCGCCCGAGGCGCCGGCCACCGAGGCAACGATGCCCGCCGCCGCAAGTTTCTGCAGGTGCTTGTTCAGATAGGTCGGCGACAGATCGAACACTCCCGCCAAGCCCGCACTCGAAACAACTCGACCTCCAGCCACATCCAGCACGACCAGCGCGTGCGCAGCCCACTCCACTCCCTTCGGCAACTGCATATCAGGATACTAACTATCCATATATTAGATGTCTAGATTTGGTCACCTTGATCGGGTGCGCCGTACGTGGGTTGATCGTCGATCACGCACTCAAGGTCAAGTCTCTTGATGTGGTGTAGAGGTCTTCGTGGAGTGTGGTCGTTAGCTGGTGAGAGAGGGGGTGTTGGGTAGGTTCCGGCTGTGGTTGAGAACGTCGAGACTGAGGTAGCGGCGTCCTTCGGTCCACTCCATCGGTCTGCTCTGCCAGGACGGCGCCAACCAGGCGGATAATGGCGTCCCTGCTGGGGAAGATCCCTACTGAGTCGGTGCGACGACGGATCTCTCTGTTGAGGCGTTCTTGGGGGTTGTTGGACCAGATCTGTCTCCATACCTCGACAGGGAAGGCGGCGGTAGGCCAGCAGGTCGGCTCGTGCGGCCTCGAGGTGGTCGGCGGCCTCGGGCAGGATCGTGTGGACGTAGTCCAGGAGGCGGTCGAACTGAGCCTCGACGGCTACTGCGTCGGGCTGGTCGTAGACGCCAGTGGAGCATGGCCTTGACAGCGGGCCACAGACTCTTGGGAACCACTGTCATCAGATTAGCGGCATAGTGGGTGCGACAGCGCTGCCAGGTCGCTCCGGGCAGGTTCGCGGCGATAGCCTCAACCAGGCCCGTGTGGGCGTCAGAGGTGACAAGCCGTACCCCCGTAAGTCCCCGGGCCACCAGGTCGGCGAGCAGCCCGTTCCAGGCCGCCGAGCTCTCGGTGGTGGCTACCCGCAGTCCTAAGACCTCGCGATGTCCAACAGCGTTGACCCCGGTAGCGGTCAGGACCACCGCGCTGACCACACGCCCACCTTCGCGGATCTGTCAATGTCAGGGCGTCGGCCGCCACGAAGGTGAATGGGCCTGCATCGCCCAGGGGCCGCTTGCGGAAGGAGGCGACCTGCTCGTCGAGCTCAGCCGCCATACGTGAGACCTGTGACTCCGGGCAGCGAGCTGATGCCCAAAGTACCTATCAGCTTGTCCATGCGCCGCGTGGACACCCCGGCCAGGTAGGCGTCGGCAACCACTGTGATCAGTGCGGACTCGGCCCGTTTACGGCGTTCAAGCAGCCAGTCGGGGAAGTACGAGCCAGTGCGCAGCTTGGGGACAGCCACGTCAATCGTGCCGACCCGGGTGTCCAGGTCCCGGTGCCGATAGCCATTGCGCTGAACCCGGCGCTCGGGGCTGGCCTGACCGTACTCGGCACCGCACACCGCATCAGCCTCAGCGCTCAGCAGGGAGTTGATCACCGTCTACAGCAGGCTACGCATCAGGTCTGGCGAGGCCTGAGAAAGAGCCTCGCCAAGAAGACGCTCAGGGTCGACAATATGAGGAGCGGTCATCGTGATGACACCGTTCGAGTGGGTTGTAGGAGATTCCTCGAAGGATCACACGGTGACCGCGCTGCCACCAACAGCAGCCCAACCACCGCGCTACACCACACTACGGGGCGCTACCGGAAGTCCACGTAGTGGGTTCGATGCCTCACTGAGAAACTGCCCGTGAAGTCCTCGGACCTCATCGAGCACTGACGCCGCACCCACACGTGGTCCGCCCGCCACATCAGCCACGACCTCACCGTACGCAGGGCAGTGGTGTCGGTGCGTACCGTGGCCCATTGGCTGGCCGGAGCTGGCCTGAACCGACGACGCGACACCCGACCCCACCGAGCAGACCAACCGGGTCAGCAAAACGATCCCGGCCCGTTTCCCGGGCCGAATGATCCACCTGGACGTCAAGAAGGTCGGACACATCCGACCCGGGGGGACGGCTGGAGGACCCACAGACGCACCCATCCCGAGGCGAAGGCCTCCCCAAGCGGGGCAAGAGCGCCTGGACCGGCCACACCTACCTGCACAGCGCCATCGAGGCCTTCTCCCACCTGGCCTGTACCGAGGCCCTCGATGACGAGACGACCTCCACCACAATCGGCTTTCTCCGCCGCGCCCGGTCTCTACCACGACCGTCACCTCCCTGGCTCACGCCGCCAGAGGACCCGCCCCTACATCCATGTCACAACGGCAAGGTCGAGCGCTACAACCGCATCCTGGCTACAACCGCATCCTGGCCGAAGAGTGCCTCTACGTGCACACCTATGCCTCATAGCAGCAGCGCCGCGACGTCGTCGCTTGTGGAACCACCACAACTACCATCACCCCCGCACCGCCTGCCACAACCGACCCGTTACCTTGTTGGTGGTCCCGGGTGGTCCGGGGCTGGGCCAACTGCTGTGGGCACGGGTGTTTTGCCCCTGTCCGTAGATGATCCCGGGGGGCGAAAGTCACCTGCGGCAGCCGGGCGCTGGTGACCGCTGATAAGGGGAACGACCCACCGCAAAACGGCAGAGGTCTAACGCAGGCGTGGGTGCGGGGGCCGGCCCGCCCACCGGCTGGCCCGGCACCCACGCAGCGAGAGGCAGCAGGAGAGATGGATATCGAGGACATCGAGGCCTTCATCGGTACCGGGCGTCGGCAAGGAGCGGGCACTGAGCCACGGCCCTGAGCCGAGAGGGCCGGAAGGTCCTCGACAGGGCCCTACCCAACGACGAGGACCGGCTGCGAGAGGTCTACCAGCGCCTACAAGAAAAAGGCAGGTGCTGGTGGTGGACCAGCCCGCCACCATCGGGGCCCTGGCCACGGCGGTGACCCAGGACATGGGCATCACCGTGGGCTACCTGCCCGGACTGTCCATGAGACGCACCGCCGACCTGACACCGGGCAGCGCCAAGACCGACGCGAAGGACGCTGCCGTCATCGCAGGCGCGGCCAAGGCCATGCCCCACACCCTGAAAGCCATCACTACCTCGGACGAGGACGCCGCGGCGCTGAGCATGCTGCGGCAAGGTGCTTCTCCAGTTAACAGTCCACTTGGTTGGTTTCTGTTCCAGGATACGCACCGAATCGCCGTCACCGCAGACAAAGTCGCACAAGCTCCACCCCAGCCGACTGCCACAACATGTCAGACATCCCGGAGATCCGCGCAAATCCGCGCACTTCCACCCACCACCACCGGTCATACGTGAGTGAGATCACTGCACTGTCGCAGGAAGCTGCGACTCCGCCATCGACCACCCACCACTGAGCCTGAACCACGAAGAAGCCCGGTCACACACCATTGATACCGGTGATACTGCTCGTTCAGGACTCAGGCGAAGACCGAGGCGAGGCGGGCGACGGCGGGGTCGGAGTCGCGGGCCAACCGGCGAAGCGCCTCTCCGGCGGCAGCGACCGGGAGCTCGACGAGAGCCTGAGTCAGACGCAGTCGCACGGCGGTCTCAGCGGTGGGCGCGGCGAGCTCGTCGGTCAGAGCATTGACAATCCAAGCCGCATGCTCGTCGTCGTGGCACAGCGCTCCCAGCACCTCCGCTGCCTCCACATCGTGGGCACCTTCGACCACCATCGCGACAAGGACAGGGACGGTCTCGGTCGCACCGCATCGCCCGAGCACCAGAGCGGCGCAGTCGCGCACGACCGCGTCGGGGTCGTCGAGGGCCTGTGCAAGCACGACGGCGGCGCCCGGCGCCTCGGGCACCTCAGAGATCGCCCGAACCGCGCGCCGTCGAACATCCACATCCTCTGCGTGAGCACCGGCGCGCAGCGCCGCCACCGCATCGCCGCCGGATCGGGCGAGGGCCCAGCGCAACGCACCCGCGACATCCGGCTCGGACTCACTCAGAAGCGCTTCCGCCAGTAGCTCGACGGGGACCGGTGCTCCCTCAGATCGGATCAGAACGGCCTGCTGTCTGCGTGCGGCACTTTCCGAGTCGAGGTCTCGCATCAGGTCAATGACGCGCAGGACGTCACGCCAGTCGGCAGGCGCGGAGGCGTCAATGGCTCGGAGCCGGTCGAGCAGCTCGCGCTCCTGGGCCAGACGCTCCTCGGTGCACCGGATGAGGTCACCGACAAGCGCGGCGGGCGTCAGGTCCGGGTCTTCCAGAGCGCGCCCCACCTGCTTGAGCGACAGCCCCATGGATCGAAGGCTCTCCACCTGGAAGATTCTGCGGACGTCCTCGGCGGAGTAGTCGCGGTAGCCGGCGCTGGTACGGCCCGTCGGCCGCACCAGCCCCAGAGCCTCATAGTGCCGGAGCATCCGGGCACTCACTCCGGAGAACCGGGCCGCATCACCGATCAGCAATCCAACGCCTCCCGCACCCCCATGGGCTCACCCCCCCCTCAGTCTCAGTTCTTACCACACCCGTATCCGGCTCCTTCACGCTTGGCACCCCCGGCGTGAGCATCAGCCTCGCCTCGGAGATGGCCTCCTCAAAACCGGTCTCGGGGTCCTGCCGGAGCAACTCGGTGGCACGAGCGTGCGCAGCCACCCTCGGATCGAGACTCTGCGCGGCCTTCTCCAGGACGGGGTCGGCGAACTCGCCGAGGTCGATCAGCGCCCGGCTCAGGCTCAGCTGAACGCTGCGGTCTCCGCGACCGAGCTGGCGCGTCAGATCCTCGGCCAAAGGCGCCTTCTCACCCTCCGGAACGAGGACGACGGCGGTGCGCCAGCGGTCCGCGCGATCCCGTCGTCGGGATCGCCGAGCATCTCACGGGTGATCCAAGGCCAGGCGCTCTTGTCGCCGATCTTGGAGAGCGTGTGCAGCGCCTGACTGCGGGCCTGGTTGCACCCGGAGCAGAGCTCCCGGCGGAGCAGCGGCAGAACAATCTCCGGCGGCAGACGGGTGAGCGCCCAGGAGAGCATGTCCCGAACGAAGAAATCCGGCTCGATCGCGCACCGTTCGATGAGCAGCTCCGCGTAGTCGGCGCTGGCTCCGGACCCGACGGCCAGGGCCGCCTGCAAGCGGATCGAAGAGCTCTCAGCACTCAGGGCATTCGCGACACGGGAGTCCTGCGGGGTTGCACTGGTCATCGGGACCACCTCCTGCCCCCAAGGAAAGGCCTTGTCACTATGTCAAGGTCAAGTCGCCCCTGCGGCCGACGCACGTCCGACCGGAGACCGAGCCCTACGGCCGCAGCCGGTCAATACTGGCCTCAACCATTCGCAGGGCCTGCCGGCTGAAGCCGGAGTCGGGGTTGATGAGCAGGTGGATGGCGAGCCCGTCCACCAGCCCGCGCAGCGCCGTCGTCTCCGCCTCGATATCGAGGTCCGGCCACGCCCTCCTGACCGACGTCGCCTGGCACAGCAGGCAATTCGCCGCAGCGGCAACCACCACGTGGGTGGTGCACAGGTTCTTCACCATCGGTCTGCCCACCTGGGTCTTCTCTTCGCCACGCTGCGCATCTGGGCCACCGTCCACATCATTGACCTCATGTGGACGGCGTGGAAGGTTCTCGAACCCCGTGACGGATAGGCGCGCAGTGGACAACTACCGAACAGTGCGGACGTATTCCTCGATCACGACGCCGGACTCGAAGCTTCGACAACTCACCAGATCAAAGTTCTGCACGACAGCCCCAGCGGCACCGAACAGCCGGACACCGTCACCGAGGACGACAGGATTGCGTTTGAGAATGAGGCGGTCGATCTCAGGCAGCAGCTCTCCTGCAAGATTTCCGCCGCCGCAGAGGTAGATCGCAAGCCCCTCTCGACGCTTCAGCTCGCGCACCGTCGCGAGCGCGTCGGCAGTGAACGTCACGCCATCCGGCGGGGCCGTCTCCGAGCGCGTTGCGACGAACTCACTCAGGTGCGCATAGGGCCGTTCAATGCCGGCCGCCCGCGCGACGTCGTAACTCGCCCGCCCTTGAATGACCGTGTCGAAGTGCTGACCCGGCGGCTGCATGCCGAGCACCGCGAGCACATGGGCGGGGAGCGCATCGGCGAAGTCACTCAGGTAGACAGCCATGTGGTCACCCTCAACGGGGAAGGCGTCGTAGCTGCCGTCCGGCGCGGCGATGTAGCCGTCGATGGACACGGCGACGTAGTAGACCAGCTCACGCATCATACCCCTCAATCACTACCGTTGTCGTGGTTGAGGCGACTTTACCACGACATCAGTAGTGGTTGCGATAGCATGATCACATGGTCCGTAATGCTGAGCGACGCACGCTGCTCGCCGACGCCGCCGTACGGGTACTCGCTCAGCAAGGCTCGCGCGGTCTGACGCATCGGGCGATCGATACCGAGGCAGAGGTACCGAGAGGGACGGCCTCGAACTACTTCGCCTCGCGCGATGAGGTCATCGACGCGATCCTGCTCCGCATCGGTGAACGTCTGCAGCCCGATCCCGACATCCACGCGGACCTCGCCCAGCGACCTCCCGGTGTTGAACTATTCACCGAGTACCTGCGCGATATCGTCCACCGGCTGACAGACGACCGCGATGCTGCGATCGCGCTCTTCGAGCTGCGACTCGAAGCCACCCGCCGTCCGCACGTCGCTGAGCACTCACCGCCTGGCGGCGAGCAGGGCTTCAAGCCGACATCGAATTCAACGAGAAGATGGGCCTACCCGGCCAGCCTGCAGACATCACGCTTTTCCACTACGCCCTCGACGGACTGCTTCTCGACCAGCTCACTGTTCCCGTGGATGAAACTGTCAACCCCAACGACGTGGTGAGCGTGCTCGCCCACCGACTCCTCGGAAACTGACGCGACTCATCAGCTCAACGTCGCCAACGAACGACGGGATCTCCCCAGACTCTCCAACTCAACCCTGCTGCGGCGGAAACGTTGAAAGAGGTCTGCCCCGCCAGCTTCCTGGCGGGGCAGACCTCCCATGTGGTGGAGCTAGGGGATTCGAACCCCCGACCTTCTCATTGCGAACGAGACGCGCTACCAACTGCGCCATAGCCCCAGGTGCGAGGTTGATCCTAGCATCGTCGCCGGACGTCCTGGCAAGTTCGGTGGCGGTGAGCCCGCCCACCGCGCCGGAACCGCGCTACGACCGAGACGAGGACCATCGCCCGCCCTACTCTCCGGCCGCGCGCCGCCCCTCGAGGATGGCGTCGAGGTCGATGGGATGGAAGAGCTCCTCCTCCTCATCCTCCACCGGAGCGGGGATGTAGGCACGGGCCGTCTGCGGGCGTGCGGGCACCGGGGCATAGGTGCCCGGATCGACCACCGGGTCGGCGTAGGAGCGCCGGGGCGCCCGGGCCGCCAACGTGTAGGTCGGTGCGGGCACGTGGACCGGCCGCCAGCCCTGGGGCGGGGTCGACGTCGTCGCTTCCTTGGCCACGTGATCCGCCTCGGCGGGGCACTGGCCGCAGGAGTCTGCGGGCGGGTGGCCGGACGCGGCGGCTCGCTGGCGACCGGGGAGGAGACCGGGGCAGCAGCCTGCTGGGGACGCGCAGGAGCCTCGGGGGCCGACGTCGCAGCCTCCTGCGCCCGCGCCTCCTGCTCGATGGCGCTCGCCTCGGCGAAGAGCTCCCCCCAGCCGGTCAGGCGGCGTGAAGAGGTCGAGGTCGACAAGGAGGCGACGAAGTCCTTGGTGCCCGGCGAGCTCTCCTCGTCGCCGTCACGTGAGACCGCGTCACGCACGCCCATGGCCCGGGAGACCTTGCCGGCGTGGCGCGTGGGCACGTACACCGAGGCGCGGCGGGTCGCCTCGCGCTCGGCGACCACGGCCGCAGCCGTCTCCGCGTCGAGATCGGCATCGAGCTCGGCGAGGCGCTCCGCCTCGGAGTCTGCGACGCGGGGAGCATCGGCGGCGGACTCAACGGCCGGCGCAGTGGCGGAAGGAGCAGCCCCGGTGGTCGTCTCACCAACCGCCTCTGCAGTTTCCTCAGCGGTCGTCTCCCGGGTCGACGTCGCGGAGCGGGCAGCCGTCCTCTGCGTCCCTTCGCGAGCGAGTCGCTCCAAGAACGGGTCCTGCGCGGAGACGGACTCACCTGCCGACGTGAGGGGAGAGGAGGCGCTGGCGCCGCTGGAGCTGGAGGCACCGCTGGTGGCGCTGCGCACGCCGTCGACGACGGAGCGGGGTGCGGCCACGACCGAGGCGGTCGAGCGACGACCGGTCAGAGTCACCAGGGTGTGCTCGAGCTCGGCGATCCGACGGCGCTCACGGCGGTCCGCCGCCGCGGAGGCCAGGGCGGCACGGCGCCCGGCCACCATGGAGACCCCCAGCAGGGCGGTGGGCAGCAGAGCGGGCCACCACGGCAGGGCCGTCACAAGGCCCAGCACCCAGGCGCCCAGGGAGATCCCGAGCAGGACGCTGGCGACGATCCCGCGGTGCGAGGCGGCGACCCGGCGGCGCTCGCGCCCCTGGGCGTGAACCTGACGGGCATGGTCGAGCTCGCGCTCGGTGCGCAGGGCGCGCACATTCCTCACGGCGGGCCTGTTCATCACCCTCACCTCCGGTCGACGTCGAAAGAGCTCCGCATGCCCACTGCTCGCACAGGTGTCGTCACGCTCGACGGCGGCCGCGCCCGTGGCCAGGACGCGCAGCTCGGCCGAGTAGCGGTCCTGGACGTTGGAGCGCCGCGCCATCTCACGGCGCCCCACCAAATACGGAAAGAGGTACACGGAGAGAACCGTGATGAGGGCGATGACTGCCCAGATCTCGATTCCCACACTGCAACCGTAGGCGTGAGTGCCCTTGCCCCCGCGCAGGAACACTCCGGTTTTCCTGCGAAATGCCTGGGATTCAAGATGTCACACCGCCAGTATTACATCTCTGTTATCACACGAGTCACACGAGTTTCTTCCGCCTCGACGATCACGCCTCAACCCGCCGGTCAGCGGTCGGCCCGCATCCCCTGCAAGGCTCCCCGCGAGTGCACCTCCAGACCCTCGCCCCCGCCCTTGGTCGGGCCGTGAAAAACCTTAGCCGCTGGCGAGTCTCCGCTGGAAGGCGACACCATCGGGCCCGTGAGCCTCCTCGGCAAGGGCGGCGAAGGAGACGTGATCGGCCCAGGCTCCGTTGATGTGCATGTAGCCGCGCCGCAGCCCCTCCTCACGCAGCCCGAGCCCGCGGCACAGCGCCAGACTCCGCTCGTTCTCGGGGCGCACGTTGATCTCCACGCGGTGCAGCCCGACCGGTCCCAGGAGGTGGTCGAGGACCAGGGCGACTGACAGGCGCATGATTCCGCGCCCCTGCCAGGCCGAGCCGATCCAGTAGCCCACCTGGGCGCTGCGGGTGGCGCCCCAGGTGATCGGGTCGACGGCAACCTGCCCGGCGAAGGCGTTGTCGACCTCGACGACGAATGGCATCGCCTCCCCCAGCCTCGCCCGCCGCGTCTGGCGGCGCACGAAGACCGGGAAGGCGCTCATCGCCTCTCCACCGCCGGCCGGCAGAGTGGCCTCCCAGGGGGCGAGCCGATCGTTCTCCGTCAGTCGCAGCGTCCTCCAGGCCTCCTCATCGTCGACACGAAGCTCGCGCACCACGACGAACGGGCGGGCCGGACGAGCAGAACCGGTCGGCACGCCGGGCCCCGGCCCTCCTCGGGGCGGTTCGGGCTCGAGGCGCACCGGCCAGGTGAAGCGCGGCGCAGAGCCCGCCCCGAGCAGCAGGCCGGCAGCTGCCCGCCGGACTCCTCCTCTCAGGGCGCCGCCCAGAGTCCTCGACTCCGGGGGCCGGTCCTCGGCGTCGTCGTGCGGTCCCCGTCCCGTTTCCGGCATCAGCTGTCCAGGAGGAGGCAGTGGAGGGTGTCGCCGGCCACCACGGTGCTCGTGTCCTCAGGGACGACGGCGATGGCGTTGGCCTCGGACAGGCCGTGCAGCCGGACGGTGCCGGGCGGTGCCGTCGGCTCGGCGCGGTAGCCGCGGGTCGGCGAGCCGCTGACGTGCACGGGGACGAACTCACGCTTGCCGATCGGTGAGTGCCAGCCCTCGGACATGGTGGCGGGCAGGCTGGAGCGGTGCAGGGAGGTGCGTCCGGCGATCTGGCGCAGGACCGGGCGCACGAAGGTCTCGAAGGCGATCTGGGCGCTGACCGGGTCGCCGGGCAGGCAGAAGATGGGAGTGCCCTCGACCGTTCCCACTCCCAGCTGGCGGCCCGGGGACATGGCGACGGCGTCGAACCGCACCGAGCCCAGGGGGGGCGAGGACCTCCTTGACCGTGTCTCCCTGACCGACGCTCAGGCCCCCGGTGGTGATGAGGACGTCGGCGCGCACCAGCTGGTCCTCGATGGTCTCGGCCAGGGCGCGCAGCTCATCGGGGACTGCGGCCACGCGGAAGGCCCTGACCGCCGGCATCGGTGACTGCGCAGGCCAGGGCGTGGCCGTTGGCGTCGAAGACGTCGCCGGCCTCGCGGGACTGGCCGGGCTCGACCAGTTCATCGCCGATGGAGACCACGACGACGCGCGGGGCGGGATGCACGCGCACCCGGTGCAGCCCGAGTCCGGCCAGGAGGGCGACCTGCCGGGCGCTGACGCGCGAGCCCCGTTTGAGAACGGTGGTTCCGGACCTCACGTCCTCGGCGCGACGGCGTACGTTGTCGCCGGCCGCGACGGCGCGGTAGATACTGACCCGGGACTCGCCGCGGTCGGTGTCGGTCCAGGGGATGACGGCGTCGGCCCCCAACGGCATGGGAGCACCGGAGTCGATGAGGACGGCCGCGCCGGAGACGAGGTGGCAGGGGCGCATGTCGCCGGCACGCACCGCGTCGACGACGTCGAGCTCGAGCGGGTTGCTCTGGCCGGCCTCGGCGATGTCCCTGGCGATGACGGCGTAGCCGTCCTGGCCGGCCAGGTCCACGGCGGGCAGGTCGATTCCGGCGACGACGTCCTGGGCCAGGACGCATCCGACGGCGTCAGGAAGGACCACGTCGAGGGGCGCGGCCGCCTGGGCGATCTCCAGGCAGGCGGCCAGGTGTTCGGCCACTGTTCTCATGACACTCAGGCTACCGTCAGGTTTGCGACACACGGCGTGCCCCGCCGGGACGAACGTTTCAGATACGAGGCGTCCTCACCTGCAAGGATGTGCCTATGACGACCGGCGCGCTGGACCTTCCTGACACGAGCAGACTCGAGGTCGACGACGCCAAGGAAGAGCTACGCAAGGTGCTGCGGTCCCACCGGCGAACCCATCACCACCATCCCTCCTCGGGGCACACGGCGGCCTGCGAGGCGCTGACCGAGCACGCCCTGGAGGCGGTGGCCGGTGCGGCGAGTGTGGCGACCTTCGTGTCGGTGGGGGCCGAGCCCTGCACCCGGCTGCTGCTGGAGAGACTTCACGAGACCGGCGTCAAGGTGCTGCTGCCGGTGCTCGGACCGCACCTGGCGCGCTGCTGGGGTCTGTTCCAAGGAAGTGAGGACCTGGCGGAACGGGCGCCCAGGCGCCCTCCAGAGCCCAGCGGCCCCGCGCTGCCGGCTGAGGCGGTGCGCCACGTCGACGCTCTCCTCATTCCGGCGCTCGCCGTGGACCGCGACGGCCGGCGGCTGGGCCAGGGAGGCGGCTGGTACGACCGAATGCTGCCACTGCGGGCACCGGGGACCCACACCTTCGCGATCATCCACCCCGAGGAGCTGGTGGCCGGGCCGCTTCCCGTGGAGGAGCACGATGAGCCCGTGGACGCGGTCATCACGGCTCAGGAGTGGTTCCTGCTGGCTGCCGGCTCGCCGGCGCACGCCCGGTCCCCGGAGGCCTGAGAGCAAGCCAGAAGCGCGCGCCCGGGGGCCACAGGTCCGCTGGTGCAGCGCCCGTCCACAGGCCTGACAGCCGGACCGCGCCGAGCGTTACCACTGCCCTGATCCTGGAGGCATGAGACTCCGCCACCGTCCATCCCGTCATGAATCCCGCCGGGCGTCCCACGGCTCGCCTCCCAGATCGCCCCGGTCATCCGGGTCCACCGTCCGGCCGTCGTCTCGCGGCAGCAGGCTTGCCACGCAGCGCCCCTCGCTCCTGTTGTGGCGTCATCGCCACCTGGTCGTGGCCGTATGCCTGGGAACTGCTGTCCTCGTAGCGCTCAGCGTGCTGCGTCCGGGGCCCGCACAGGGGCGGCAGGTGCTTGTCGCGGCTCAACCGGTCAGTGCCGGGGCGCTCATCACCGAGCAGGACGTCACGACGAGCAGTCTCCCTCCATCAGCGCTCCCCCGGTCCGGCCTGGCCTCCAAGGAGCAGGTCGTCGGGACCCGGGCGGCCATCGCCCTGGAGCCGGGCACCGTTCTGACCACCTCGATGACCAGCGGAAACATGGCCCAACAGCTGGGACCTGACGAACGACTGGTCCAGGTGCCGGTCGACGTCGGAGCCGAGCTCGCTCGCCCCGGCGCCCGGGTCGACGTCATCGGGCAGGCGCAGGACGGAGCCTCGAACGGCGCACCGGGAACAGGATCCGACGGACAGATGGAAGCACCCGCGCAAACCGGCCCGGAAAACGGTTCAACCATTGATGAGTCGGCTCATTCCACGCCTACAGCTTTACCTTCATCGTCACCGTCATCATCGAACCAGGAGTCACCAGGAATTCAGAAGCCTTCTCAAAGCCTTTCTCAAGGAATGCCTGTCGGGTCATTCGGACAACGCAGTACGGTGCTCTGCACTGGAGCGCGAGTCATCATGATTCAGGAGGTCGGGGAGGGTAGTCGCTGGGCAGGAAACAAGAAAGTAACACTTATCACACTGGCCATTCCTGCCGGTAGCGCTATTCTGGTAGTTGGTGCGGCTACGAATAACACGCTCGGCATTGTGCTGAGCCCGTAATGCCGCTGCGGCGCCTTACACGGATGATAAGGCGCTTCACTTTCACTAGTCCCCGATGGCGCACCCATGGCAGACGCCTGCCCGCGCCGCTACGAAAGGATCGCCATGATCAGGGATTCAAGGAGTTCATCGCGCAGGGCAACGCCCTCGAGCTCGCCGTCGCCGTCATCATCGGTGCTGCCTTCAAGCCGATCGTTGATTCCATCACCAAGGTCATCCTCGACATGATTGGCCAGGTGGTCGGCCAGCCGAACTTCAACTCCATCGGTCAGTTCAAGCTCTCTCAGAGCGCCACTGAGTACATTCAGCCGGGTACGATCCTCACGGCTGTGGTGAACTTCTTCCTCATTGCCGTCGCCGTCTACTTCGCCATCGTTCTGCCGATGAACAAGGTCAAGGAGCGTCTGGCCAGGGAGAAGGCCGCGGAGGAGGCCAAGGAGGTCACCGACGTCCAGCTGCTCACCGAGATCCGCGACCTGCTCTCCGCCGGCTCCGCCAACCGCTCCCCCAGGCAGTGAGTCCCGCAGCGATTCGATAGCCGCATATCTCAAGGTCCCGCCGATCCGCGTGATCGGCGGGGCCTTCCGCATTTCTCTTCTTGCAGCACCAAAGAATATTTGTCGGCATTCGCACGCAGCTGCTCGATATCAGCCCCAGTGCGGGGGGACGTCGCGTTTGAGGCGAGCGTCGTTGGAGCCGGCGCCACCGGTCTCGGGGGCATCGAGTCCTCCGCCGACGCCGCTGAGGGCATCGTGCTCGTAGTCGGCCCGGGCCAGATCCTCGGGGTTCTCGCCGCGGGACACACGTTCCTGGTCCCCGGGGGACAGGCGACGACCCGCCGACGACGACGGGCGCCTCTGCACCCAGGAGCTCCGTCATGGTGCGGCGCAGGTTCTACATCCGCAGTGGAGGCCCCGTCCACGCCGCTTATCGCAGGCGCGCCGTGGGGCGCAGCATTGGCCGCATCACTGGCAGTGTCACCGTTATGCACTGTGTTGCTCGGGATCGCTCGGGCGGCTCAGCGGGTGCGTCGCACGGCGTTGGCCAGGACGGCGTCGATGCCCGAACCGCGGCGGCGCAGGGCCAGGGCCGACCTCAGCTCCTCGACCTCCCGGGCCTCGGAGCGGCCCACGCCGTCGGAGCGGATCCAGGCCATGAGGTCGTCGAGCTGGTCATCGGAGTAGGCCTGCAACGGCAGCCCTTGGGCAATGCGGGGGCGCTCGGTGCGCTCATGCGCCTCGCCAGGATCGGGTTCAGGCGCCTCGGGGACGGCACGCGCCGAGTCGTCGACGCGGTCGGGCACGGCCTCCATCGGCGGAGCAACGTCGCCCTGGCGCTCCACGAGGACGGCCAGAACAAGCTCTTCGACAGCCTTGGCCTCGGCCTCCGGATCCACGAACACCCCGGCGGAGAAGGCCATGTGGACGCGCCAGCCGCGCCGTTCGAGGCGCTCAACGCGGTGCCGGTCACGCCGGCGCAGGCTGGGCTCGGAGATGTAGTCGACGTCGTCGGTCAGGACCGCCACCAGTAGCTCGTCGGGGTAGTCGGGGTGGCCGATGGCCAGCGGGATCCGCACGCCGCCGTCGGTCCCGTAGCGGGGGACGACGGACAGGCCCTTGCGCCACAGGTGCTCTGCCAGGTCCACCAGGAGGCGGTCTGGCACCTTGCCGGCGGAGTTGCCGGTCTGGGAAGCGTCCTCGGCGCGGGCCAGGACCTCGCGCAGCAGGCGCGCCCCGGGGGCGCGCAGGCGGTCGCGGTCGATGTCGCCGGCGGCCAGGCAGGAGACCACCTGGGTGCTGCCTCGCGAGGCGCACAGGGCCTCGACGAGACCCACCATGCCGCTGTGGTCGGAGACAGGGCCGAAGTTGTGGATGGTGCGCCCGTGCGGGGTCTTGGCGTAGCCCACCGAGATGATGATGTGGTCGCGTCGCAGCGCGCGCGCCTCGGCCAGCTCGACGACGGTGAAGGGCTCAGCCGCGCCGGGGGCGAAGAACGCCTCCAGGGCCGGCGCTCCGGCGGCCGCCCGGGCAATGGCCGAGCGCAGGGGCGTCGCCGTGCAGGCGGTTGAGGGCGATGACGGCCAGGGACTCCTCGGGCTGGGTCAGGGCCCGGTCGATGACCATGTCGACGACGCGAGAGACCTCCGCCTCCACGGTCTCGACCGCGGTCTGCCCGGGCGCCGGCATCCCCCGTCCGTCCACGAGCTCCAGGGACAGGTAGCCCTCCCCCGGCGGGGAGGGGACAGCCTCGACGACGCCCTCGTAGCCGTTGGCCGCCAGGAAGGAAGCGATTCCGGCATCCAGGCTGTTGCGGGCAGTCGGCAGGGTGCGGGCCGGCAGGAGCGGGCCGAGCTCGGCGGCCAGGCCCGTCGTCGCACGCCGGGAGTCGCCGACGACGAGCACCTGCTCGGCGCGCACGAAGGCGGGCAGCACCTGCGGAACCGGCATGGGTGTGGAGGCGTCCAGGACGGCCAGGTCCACCACCGCGGTGGGTGAGAAGATCTGGGGAACGAGCGTGGGCGGAACGATCCAGATCGGCCGGGCCAGCAGGGCCATGGGGTGGGCGTCGATGATCTCGCGCAGGGGCACGCCGTCCTCGCGGGCCAGCGAGATGTACAGGGCGCGGGCGTCGGCCTTGTCCTGCTCGACGGCGGCGCGCACCCGTCGGGCGCAGGCCTGGGCCACGGGGCCGGACAGGGAGCGGGTGTGGGCGGTGTCGAGCTCGCGCAGCGAGACGGCCATGTGGGACAGGGCCCGCGCGTCGAGGCCGCCGAGGTCGGGGTCGGCGGCGAGGGTCTGGGCCAGCAGGGAGGACCACCAGCAGTAGGTGAGCTCGGGCTCGAGCTGCTCGTCCTCGACGCTCCGGGCGGCCATGTCCGCCACGAAGTCGCTCAGCCCCATCTCCTCGAGGTCGGTGCGGATGCGGTTGACCTCGGGGAGCTTCTGGGCGGTGAGGTCGTCCGCGGCCAGGGAGCGGGCGAGCTCCAGGAGGCCCTCCAGGGGCATATCCATGAGCACCGGTGAGTCCTGAGCGCGTCCCAGGAGCGGCTGGACCTCGGCGACGGCGCCTCGGGCCCGGCCGGCGGTGCGCCGCATCTCGTCCAGGCCCTGGGGCAGACGGGGCCAGCCGCCGTCGGGGTCGTGGCGGCGCCACACCTCGCGGCGGCGCTGGACCTTGACCAGCTCGGCATGCAGGTCGTCGACGACGCGGCCCGGGCGCACAAGGTCATTGGCCTGACGCGTGAAGCGACGGCGCCTCGAGCCGTCCATGTGGATGCCCCGCTCGTCGCGCCAGCGCTTGGAGGCGGTGGCGATGACCATGTCGGCGGCGGAGCGCTCGAAGACCTCAGGCAGGAAGACGTCCAGGGACTCGCGTACGCCGTCGAACATGTCGAGCTGCTCGATCCACTGGCCGAGGTTGCGGGCCCGGCTGAGGCCCGTGGTGCGGGCGACCGTGGCCGCGTGCTCCTGGATGGAGGGCAGCAGGTCGTTGGCCAGGGCGCGCAGGTGGACGAGCGCGTCGGTGGCCTCGTCCATGTCCTCCACCGGGATTCCGTTCCAGGCGCTGGAGGAGACCTCCGGGGTGAACAGCCCCAGGGCGTGCCCGCGGTGCAGGAGGGTGAGGGCCCGGTCCATGCCGTCCTCGTCGAGGTGACCCAGGTGCTCGGCGGAGATACGGGCCCGGGTGGTGGCGCGGTCACGGCGGCTGGTGAGCTCGGCGAGCTTCTGGAGGGCCTCGTAGGCGGAGACCGACCAGGGCTCGCGGGATCGGTGCAGGGCCCGCACGTAGCGGTCCAGACGAGAGCGGACAGTGGTGAGCCGGTCTCGCAGGGAGATGATCTCGGCGACGTCGAGCTGGGGCGGCTGGACGCCCAGGCTCTCGCGGATGCCCTCGGAGGCGTGCTGGCGCCAGGCGGCGTCCTCGGTGAGGTCCAGGACCATGGAGCCCAGGCCCGCCTCACGCAGGGCCGCCGCGACGGCGTGCCCGTCGGCACTGGTGGCGGGCACGTGCAGCGCGGTGCGACCGGAGGCGGCGGCGTCGGCGAAGATGGCGGCCAGGGTGCCGGCGACGTCGGAGCCGGGGGGTGCGTCGATGAGGAAGCTCGCTCCGGAGCCCACCGCCTCGATGACATCGAGCTGGGCGGGCTCCAGGTCTCCCACACCGCGCTCGGCGCCGGGGACCCGGTCTGTGGGCACCGGCGAGGCAGCTCGATGCGCAGGGCGTCGCGGGCGTCCTCGTCGCCGGCAATGGCCGCGACCAGGGCGGAGGTGCGCGAGCGCTCCAGGACGGCGTCGAAGTCCTCCACCAGGGCCTGTCCGGGGTGGACGAAGGCTCCGACGACGAGCCGCTCGTGGATCTCGAAGCCGGGCAGGTACTGGCGTCCCAGGGCGCCGATGCGGGCCAGGGCCGAGCGCGGCGTGAATCCTGCGGAGGACAGGGCGGCGCGGGCGATGTCACCGATATCGGTGGTGCACTGGTAGCGGCGCAGGGCGCGGGTGAGGACCGGGTTGACCTCGATCGTGGGGTCGAGGGTCAGGGTGGCGTCCGCGGTGGCGCTGGTCAGGCGCACGGGGCGCAGCAGGACGGGGGCGTTGACGGTGCGCACACGCGGGCCCGAGGGCAGCTCGGGGACGGTCAGGCCGGCGGCGGCCAGGGCGTTGCGGGCGGCGTGCTCGGCGGCGATGCGCTCGACGTGCGGGATCTGGGCGGTGAGGTCCGCGGCCTCCGGCGAGGTGCCTCGGTCAGGTGGACGGCGCCGTCGTCCTCTCCGTCCTCAGGGACCGTCTCGTTCCAGGTGGCCACCCCGATGGCCAGGTAGACCGGGGCGACGCCGAACTGGCGGGTGAGGATGTCGGTGCGGGCGGAGACCTCCCGCAGGGACTGGCGGGCCTCGCCCAGGGCGTTGCGCTCGCGCACGATGCTGGACAGGTGGGTGGGGCGGCCGGCGTAGAGCTGAGCCAAGCCGGAGGGGTGCGCGGCGGTGAGGTCGACGACGCCGTCGAGCAGGGTGATGTCGTCCAGGCTCGCGACACCCCCAGGTCACCAGCTGGCTGCGCCAGGAGGACAGGGGCGGCGTCGATGCGCTCGCGCCGCTCGACGTCGGCCTCGCTGAGGGGCGGGGCGGGCGCGGGGCGCACGGGGGCGGACTGGGCCGGCGGCTCGGGGGCCGGCTCTGGCGTGGCCGGCGCCGCGGCCAGGGCCCCCAGGTCGGCGGCGAAACGCCGTCGGCTGGCGGTTTGATCCGATCCGCCTGAGGCTCCGGCTCCCTTGCGCTCGTCCTCCCGGAGGGCAGCATCGCGCCGCTTGCGGCCGAAGGAGAAGAACGAAGGCGTCATACGCTCAAGATATAGGCCCATTGGCCCTTGGGTGTGGAGACGCACCGGGGCGTGGCCGGCCCGTGGGCCAGCACCGGCCGACAGCGAGCCCGCCGTCGACCAACGTCTACCGAGACCGGAGATATCCGACGACGGCAGGAACTGGTCGTGTCCGCGCCCTCGATTGGATTCGAACCAACGACACCCGCTTTAGGAGAGCGGTGCTCTATCCCCTGAGCTACGAGGGCCTGGGCGGAAGACTACCAGCGGAATGGCCTGCGCATGACCAGCCGGGCGCCGGGGTGGCGCCGTTGTCGTGTCTCCTCACTTCTGAGGCACGGGCAGGGTCGGGGTGCGAGACCTGACCGACGCTCGATTCCACTGCCGGAGCGTCGGCAGGTCGGAGCCCTGTGAGTCCCTGGGGACCGGAACGATGAGTGTGATCCGCCTCTGCCGCCCGCTCCGGCGGGGATCCTGGCAGGCCTCGTCCCGGATGCGGTGGCTCGCTGATCGCGGCGCCCGGGCAACCCACCCCACTCCTGTTTCAGATGCCATGACACCCGCAACTCTCAGAAGCCATGAGACAACAGAACTGAGGTGGCAGTAGCGAGAGATCCGGTAGCGCCGCACTGACACGGACCCGCCGGCCTCACACGGTTCGCATCGCACCAGCGCTGCATCACGCCCGTGTCAGCGGGACTGCCGTGCCGACCGTTGTGAGATCGGTCGGCACGGCAGTATTCCCGTTCAGTTGCGCGCGCTCCGGGCAGCCGCCTCACTCACGGCGGAACGGGCGCGAGTCGCCCTACGAAGCGGCCTCAGGCCCGGCCCCAGGGCGTTGAGGTGCGCGAGGCGCGCTTCTCCTTGAGGTGGCGCGAAGGCACGACCAGCACAGGGCACGAGGCGTGGGACAGGACGGCCTGACTGGTGGAGCCCAGCAGAAGACCGGAGAAGCCTCCGCGTCCGCGTGAACCGACGACGATGAGGTCCACGGCGGTGGAGAACTCGGACAGGAGCTCGGCCGGGTTGCCGTCCAGGGCATGCCGACGCACGGTGACGTTCTCGTGCCCCTCGAGGGCCTCATTGATGGCGCGGTCCAGGCCGGAGCGGACGTCGGCCAGGACCTGCTCACGGTCGACGGCGGCCGGCAGCCAGGCGAGCGCACCCGCTCCGGAGGCCATCGGCACGGCGGCGATGGCGGTGAGCTCAGCGCCCCAAGCCTCCGCCTCCGTCACGGCCCACTTGAGGGCCTTGCGGGCCGAGGAGGACCCGTCCACGCCGACGACGATGCGGCGCACCGGCGTGTACTCGGCGCCCTCTGTGCGCTGAGGCACGACGACGGCCGGGCAGTGGCTGTGCGCAGGCAGGGCGGAGGAGACGGTTCCCAGAAGACGGTCCGTGAAGCCGCCGCCTCCACGGGTGCCGACGACAGCCAGCGTTGCCTCCTCGGAGAGGTCAACGAGAACGCCGGCCGGATCTCCGGTCTCCAGGGAGGAGGTCACGGCGACCCCGGACTTCTTGACGCGTTCGACGGCTTCGTCGATGACGGCCTGGGCGCCCGACCTGACGGCCGAGTCATCGAGTGCCGCGTAGCCGCCGTCGAGAGAGGCAGTCGTGAAGGAGGGCAAGGAGTAGGCACACAGGATGTGGACGCGCCAGCCCTGGCGCTCGGCACGCGCAACAGCCCAGTCCACTGCTGCCAGGGACTCGGGTGAACCATCGACTCCGACGAGGATGACGTTGCCATCGGTCATGGGATCTGCCCTTTCTCGAGATGCGGTCTGCGACCCTAGGAACATTCTGCCTCGAAAAGGGGTGTGGGGACCACCACATGACAAGATTGCGTCCGCTTTCCTCGAGAGGGCCCGAACCAGGATCCCACCTCAATCGGTTCGGAACACCGTGAGGGGTGGGTGCCTCATGGCACCCACCCCTCACGAGAGGATTTCAGCGTCTGGGATCAGCCGACGCGGACGAAGCTCGGGGAGCCCCACAGGTCGCGGTAGACCACACCGGTGGACTCGTTACCGGCGTCGATGACCTTGCCGTCACCGGCGTAGATGCCGACGTGGCCGGGCCAGGTGACCAGGTCGCCGGGCTGGGCCTCGGCAGCGGACACCGGGGTGCCGGCCGCGGCCTGGGCGCCGGAGGTACGGGGCAGGTTGATGCCGACCTGGGCGTACACGTAGGAGGTGAAGCCGGAGCAGTCGAAGGCGCTGGGGCCGGAGGCGCCCCACACGTAGGGGGCACCCACGTACTGCATGGCGATGGCCACGACGGACGAGTTGGAGCTGGCGGCCGCCGGAGCGGAGGCCTGAGTCGTCTGAGTGTCCGCGGTGGCGGCGTCAGTACCCTGATCCGCAGCGGGTGCCGCGCTGTAGTCGGCGCTCTGCTCGGTCTGGGCCTGCGCCTGATCCTGGGCCTGCGCCTCGGCAGCGGGCGCCTCAGGGGCGGCGGGAGCCTCGGGAGCGGCAGGGGCCACGGCCTCGACCTGCGGGGCGGCCTCGGTGACCCAGGTGGCCTGAGCGATGGTGACCTGCTGCCGTGCGGCCAGCGCCTCACGGGCATTGGCGGCGAGGACGCCAACACCGGGGGTCACACCGGAAGCCTCGATGGTCCCGGAGGAGGTGACCTCGGCCCGGCCAGCAGCGCTGGCACCCGAGGCGATCATGGTCAGGGCAAGACCGGACGATGCGGCGACTGCCAGACCCCGGCGCGCGGTGGGAGCAAAGTCATCCAGTGGGGTAAGAGCTCGGGTGGCTTTGCGGTGACGTGCGATGGTGCGTGAGGACATGAATGCTTTCTCCTGTTGAGCCGACGAGGTGAGCTGTCGGGTTCGGACTGGAGACGCCCGGCCCGCGGATGCGGGCTTCACTCAAGGTCGCTCGGGCTCTCCGCCTGGGCGACCGGTAGTTGGTTCCCCGTTCCTGCCACTTGAGTTGTTGGTTCCACTTGCCTCAGACCGAGTGGCAGGACTAAGCCCCGATCCGAGACGCCACCGAGACGGTTGTCTGCGGCAACGACCTGAACGCTACATGACAGACCGCCGCTTCGTCACGGCAAGGTGTCGCACACTGTTGTGAGCCGAGACACTATGGACCGATTTTCGGTTTCCTCCACGCGGCTTCAGGGACCTCGGTCCGCGACGACAGGCGGAAATAATGAGGAAAATGGCGCCATTTCACGGAAAAACAACACCGACTTATCGAAGTCGTCACGATTGCCTCTTCATTCAGACCTCGTGAGTACCACAGTGAGAGAGCCCTCTCGAGAGTGAACCGGATCACAAGTAGGCGCCCCACGTTCCAGAACACGGAACACGAGGCGCCGACCACAACCCCCTGCCTGCACAGGTTATTCCAGGGCTTCTGGCAGGGGTGTCGTTCGGCGTCGATCAGCGCCGCACGAAGAGGTGCCGGGCGACGTCGTCGGGCAGAACGACGGGATCGCCGGACGCTCCGACAAGACGCACCCCACCGGCGCTCGTGCGCAGCTCCACCTGCGCTCCGGCCATGATCCCCGCATCCTCGAGGGTGGTGATGAGCTCGGTGTCCGCCTGGACTGGTTCTCCGATACGACTGATGACGGCCGTGGTGGTCTCACGGCTGGCAAGACGGTCCGTGCTGGCCTCATTGGCGGAGGGGCGGGGGTGCTCGGCGGTCTGCGGCGGAATGGGATTACCGAAGGGGTCGGTGGAGACGTCGTCGAGGATGACGGCGAGGCGTTCCTCGACCTGCTCACTCATGACGTGCTCCCAGCGGCAGGCCTCCTGGTGGACAAGGCGACGGTCCATACCGATGACGTCCAACAGCAGCCTTTCGGCAAGCCGATGCTTACGGATCACCTCGGTGGCCCGCCTGCGGCCCTCATCAGTGAGCTCGAGGGAGCGGTCGTCAGCGACCTTGATGAGGCCGTCGCGCTCCATGCGCGCCACCGTCTGTGAGACCGTGGGCCCCGAGTGGTCGAGACGCTCGACGATGCGGGCGCGCAGCGGGGGAACGCCGTCCTCCTCAAGCTCGTAGACGGTCTTGAGGTACATCTCGGTGGTGTCGATCAGCTCGCTCATGAGGTGGGCTCCTGCTTGAGGTGGATTACCGCGGCGGCCCGGGCCCCGGTCAGAGGGTCCAACCGCCGGACTGCGCTCTTTGCAAGGATAATCGGTGTTCTGCGATGTCCGGCAACATTATCTGAAAGCACACCGATTCTCGGCTGGGGACGACTCCCCAGTGCCACGGAGATGCGCGACGGGTAGCGTGCGTATTACTCCTCCGGCTCAGCCGGTCGGCAGCCGGTCGGCAGTCAGTCGGCGTCGTCGGCTTCCTCGGGCTCATCCGGATCACCTGAGCGACGCTCGTCCGGACCCGGTCCGTTCGCGGTGCCGTCGGTCCGGCCCGGCGCCTCCAGAGCCTGCGGTGACGACTTCGCCGAGGCTCTGAGGTAGGGGCGGGTCGAGGAGTAGTGCAGGGACAGGTTCCAGTGCCTGTAGCTCCAGGCGGCGGCGACCAGGGCGGCGAGGACAGCGCTCAGGCCGCCGACCGCGATGGAGGTGCGTGGCCCCCAGGCGTCGGCGACCCAGCCGATGAGCGGGGCGCCCACCGGCGTCGAGCCCAGGAAGAACATCATGTAGATGCTCAGGACCCGGCCGCGCATGGTCGGCTCGGTGGTCATCTGCACGGTCTGGTTGGCACTGGTCAGGAGCGTGAGCACGCACAGGCCCACCGGGACCGTCATGACCGTGAAGGTCAGGTAGGTGGGCATGACGGCCAGCAGGAGGGAGAAGACTCCCAGCGCGAAGGCCGCGACGACGACGGTGCGCAGGCGGGGGTTGCGGCGTCGGGCCGCCCCACAGGGCGCCGGACAGGGACCCGACGGCGAAGACCGAGGAGACGGTGCCGTAGGCCTCGGACTCCAGGTGGAAGACGCTGCGCACGGTTGCGGCCATGGTGACCTGGAAGTTGAGGGTGAGCATGGAGACGACCGCGACCACGGCAATGATGACGATGAGGTCGATGCGACTGCGCAGGTAGGCCAGACCCTCTCGGAGCTGCCCCGAGGTGCGCTGGGCGCGGGGCATGTCCACCAGCTCGCCGACACGCATGGCGGCCAGGGCCGCTGCCGGGAAGAGGAAGGTGGCGGCGTTGACGGCGAAGACCCAGCCGGCGCCCACCCAGGTGATGACGACGCCGGCGAGCGCCGGTCCCAGGAGCCGGGCGGCGTTGAAGGAGGCGGAGTTGAGGCCGACGGCGTTGGACAGGTGCTCAGCGGGCACCATCCGGGCCACGAAGGTCTGGCGGGCCGGGGCGTCGTAGGCGGCGGCCAGGCCTCCGAGGAAGGCGGCCAGGTAGACGTGCCAGAGGCGGGCGGTTCCGGCCAGGACGTCGATGGCGACGACGGCGGAGACCAGTCCCATGGCGCTCTGGGTGAGGATGAGGAACTTGCGCTGGTCGACCCGGTCGGCGACAAGACCGGCGTGGGCGGACAGCAGGAGCATGGGAAGGAACTGCAGGGCCGTGGTCAGGCCGGTGGCGGAGGCGGAGTCGTTGGTGAGGATGCGCAGTACCAGCCAGTCCTGGGCCACGCGCTGCATCCAGGTCCCGGTGTTGGCCACGAGGGCGGACAGGAACCAGATCCGGTAGTTGTGGAACCTCAGCGAGGCGAAGACGCCACCGCTGGGCCTGCGTGCTGAAGTCGTGCGGGTCATGTCCTGGGGTGTTGGAGACGTGGGAGTGAGTTGGCGTACGTCAGGGGGTGACGCCGAAAGGTGCTCAGCGGGCGACGGGCGCCCCGTCTGAGAAGAGTAGTCCCATGCTGGCAGTGGAACGTGTCGGCTCCAACGGACGACTACCTGGGTGCGACTCGCTCCGGACGAGTCGTGGGAGAACATCACGGGCAATACGGACGGCGGCCACGAGGCACGCAGGGACGACGCGACGCCACCGGAACCACCAGGCACCGCCTGGCCTCGCTGTGCGACTTCGCGATGAACGTCGGCTCTTCTGGATAGCAGCGGGCTGCTAACCCCGATCCTGTCGTTCTTCGCGGCGCTCGCGCTCGCAGCGGGCCAGGGTGACCGGGCTGCGCCGTCGGAACCATCCGTTCACGAGTCGCCCGGGCGCGTACGGATCTGGTCATGGTGCTGGCCCGGCAGGAGGAGACGGCCCTGAGCGACTCATAGCCCGCGGGCCCGCCCGGCGACCGCGGAGTCGAAAACGGTCCGACGACGATCGGAGGACGCCGTCGGCCCTTGTCAGGAGACGCCGAGGATCGCCTTGATCGGAGCGAGGGTGAAGTAGATGACGAACATCGCGCAGGCCGCCCACATGAGCGGGTGGATCCTGCGGGCCCGCCCCTGGGCCACCTCGATGACCAGGTAGGCGACGAAGCCGGCCCCGATGCCGTTGGTGATCGAGTAGGAGAAGGGCATCATGATGATGGTCAGGAAGGCCGGCAGGGCGATCTCCGGGGACCCCCAGTCAATCTCGGTCACCTGCATCATCATGAGGAACCCGACCACCACGAGTGCCGGGGTAGCCGCCTCGTAAGGGACTATCTTGACCAGCGGGGCGAAGAACATGGACAGAGCGAACATGCAGCCGGTGACCACCGAGGCCAGGCCCGTGCGCGCCCCTTCCCCCACACCTGCGGCGGACTCCACGTAGGAGGTGTTCGAGGAGACCCCGCCCATGCCGCCGGCGATGGCGGCCAGGGAGTCGACGACGAGGATCTCGCGGGTCTTGGGCGGGTTGCCGTGCTCGTCGAGCAGGTCGCCCTCGGCACCGATGGCGACCATGGTGCCCATCGTGTCGAAGAAGTCGGCCAGCAGCAGGGAGAAGACCAGGAGGATCACTGAGATGATCCCGACCTTGTGGACGCTGCCCAGCAGACTGAACTGGCCCAGCGTCGACAGACTCGGCAGGTCCACCGGGAAACCGATCAGGTGCGGCTCGGACAGGGACCAGCCGGTGAGGTTGAGGGGACCCTTCTCCGGGTCGTCGTTGAAGGGGCCCAGGTGAGCGAAGGCGTCGATGACGATGGCCATGACCGTGGCCGAGGCGATGCCGATGAGGATGGCTCCGCGAACCTTGCGCACGTAGAGCACCACCATGAGAAAGAGGCCGAAGAGGAAGACGATGACCGGCCAGCCCTGAAGGGAGCCGCCCAGACCCAGCTCCAGGGGGGTGCCGCCGCGGCGCACCATCTTGGCGTCCACCAGGCCGATGAGCGCGATGAACAGCCCGATGCCCACGGAGATCGCGGTCTTGAGCTGGTCGGGGACCGCCTTGAAGACGGCCTCGCGGAAGCCGGTGAGCACCAGGACGAGGATGATGACGCCCTCGATGACGATGAGGCCCATGGCGTCCGCGTAGGTCATGCCCTGGGTGCCCACGAGGGTGTAGGCGACCATCGCGTTGATGCCCAGCCCCGCGGCCAGGGCCATCGGGTAGTTGGCGACAACGCCCATGAGGATCGTCATGATCGCGGCGACGAAGGCGGTGCCGGCGGCGAGCTGGGCCTCGGTTCCCGGAGGACTCGCCTTGGACAGGATGGCCGGGTTGAGGACGAGGATGTAGCTCATCGAGAAGAAGGTGACGATGCCTCCACGGACCTCACGGGAGATGGTCGAACCGCGTTCGGTGATGTGGAAGTACCGGTCCAGCCAGGATGAGGTGCTGGGAGAGGACGAAGACGATGAGGACTTCGTGGGAGTAGGTGTGCTCACGGCGGCATTCTTCCAGATCATCACGCGCTGAGCGAAACCGGCTGATAGCAGCAACTTCCTTCACCGGTAAGGCCCCGGCTTCGCTGTCACAGCCTCGTGGAAAGATGGTCGCAGAGGCCGAGTGGAGAGTCAGGGGGTGACCGGGTATGGCGCCGGGTACGACGTCGGACAGCGGCGGGGCCGATGCGGCGGGCGCGCACGGGCCGGGGTGGGAGAACTTCTCGCAGGCCACCCGGACCTGGTTCCTCGACGCCTTACCCGCCGGCCCCACCCCTGTGCAGGAGCGGGCCTGGGCCGCCATCGGCCGGGGTGAGAACGCCCTGGTCATCGCCCCCACCGGCTCGGGCAAGACACTCGCGTCCTTCCTGTCCGCCATCGACCGCCTGGGACGGGAGCCGGCCGCGGAGGCGAAGGGGACCGAGGCGGCGCCAGGAGGTGCGCAGGCACAGGACGACGGCGTGCGGGTCATCTACATCTCGCCACTCAAGGCGCTGGGGGTCGACGTCGAGCGCAACCTGCGCCGGCCGTTGGCGGGGATCGCCACCATCGACCCCACCCGCCCGATCTCGGTGGGGGTGCGTTCGGGGGACACGCCCGCGAGGGAGCGTCGTCGACTGCGCAACCACCCTCCGGACATCCTCATCACGACGCCGGAGTCGCTGTACCTCATGCTCACCAGCGCCGCGCGCGAGACGCTGCGCGCAGTGGAGACGGTCATCGTCGACGAGATCCACTCCTTCGCCGGGTCCAAGCGCGGCACGCACCTAGCGCTCTCCCTGGAGCGTCTCGACGACCTCCTGGAGCGCCCGGCGCAGCGCGTGGGCCTGTCCGCGACGGTCGCACCCCCTGAGGAGGTCGCCCACTTCCTCGGCGGACCGCACCCGGTGACAATCATCACCGACGACGGCCGGGCGACGCCGGAGATCACGGTGGCCGTGCCGGTGGAGAACCTGGCCCGCATCCCGGCGATCTCGGACCGCCGCACCCGGATGGAGCGGGCGCTGGCGGCACCCGCGAGCGCGGGCAGTGGCCGCAACGCCCAGCCCTCCGGGCTGGGGCGGGTGGGTTCCTCGCAGGGTCTGGCGCTCCGACCGGGCGCTGGGTCGAGCCATGGCGGCGGGGCGGGTTGACGGGCCCGGCTCGGGGGCGCCCGCCCGGGTGTCGGCCTCGATCTGGCCACACCTTGAAAACGCGATCCTCGACCAGGTCCTGGCCCACCGCACGACGCTGGTTTTCGTCAACTCCCGGGGCGCCTGCGAGCGGCTCACTGCGCACCTCAACGAGGGCCTACGCCGCACGTCTCGGGGCGGCGGCGCCGGCGCCGCAGGTGCAGGTTCACAGGGAGTCCTGGGAGATGGGAACCGCTTCGCACACCGAGCCCCTAGCGGCGGGCTCCGCGGTGATCGCCAAGGCCCACCACGGGTCGGTCTCCAGGGAGCAGCGTCTCGGCGTGGAGCAGGGAACTGGCCGCGGGTGAGCTGAGGTGCGTGGTGGCCACGGCCTCCCTCGAGCTCGGCATCGACATCGGCTCGGTCGACCTCGTGCTCCAGGTGGCGCCGCCCCCGTCGGTCGCGGCGGGCCTGCAGCAGGGTGGGGCGCGCCGACCACCGGGTGGGCGGGCGGTCGCGCGGCGTCATCTACCCCGTGGAGCGGACTCACCTGGTGGACGCCGTCGTCGCCGCCGAGGGGATGCGCGCCGGGGCGATCGAGCGCACGGAGCTGGTGTCCAACGCCCTGGACGTGCTGGCCCAGCAGACGGTCGCCGCGGTGAGTGTGGCGGATGGGCTGACGGCCGATGCCTGGTTCGCCACCGTCACGCGGGCGGCCCCCTACACCTCGCTGCCGCGCTCGGCCTTCGACTCGGTCCTGGAGCTGCTGGCCGGTGGCTTCGCCTCGGCGGACCTAGCGGACTTCTCGCCGCGGATCGTGTGGGACCGAGCTACCGGTGAGCTCAGTGCCCGGCCCAGCACGCAGCGGCTGGCCGTGACGTCGTCGGGCACGATCCCGGACCGGGGCATGTTCCCCGTCGTCCCTACCCGAGGGGGCGCAGGATGCCGGGCGGCGGCGGGTCGGGGAGCTCGACGAGGAGATGGTGCACGAGTCCAGCCCGGGCGACGTCATCACGCTGGGGACGTCGAGCTGGCGGATCCGCCAGATCACGGGGGACCGTGTCGTCGTCGACCCGGCCGAGGGGCGCAGTGCCCGCCTGCCGTTCTGGAAGGGCGAGGGGCTGGGGAGGCCGGCGGCCACCGGGCTCGCCAAGGGCGTCTTCCTGCGTCAGGTACAGGCCTCCTTGCCATCGGAGGCGGGCGCCGCGGAGTCGGAGGGCGAACAGACGCTGCTGCGGCGGCTCACGGAGGCGGGGCTGGACGATCATGCCCGCAGCAACCTGCTGTCACTGCTGCGAGAGCAGTGCCGAGCCACCGGCGCCCTGCCGACGGATAAGACCCTGGTCCTGGAGCGCTATGAGGACGAGTCCGGCAGCTGGCGGATCATCGTCCACAGCACACTGGGGCGGTGCGTCCACGAGCCCTGGGCGATGGCCATCCGGGAGCGGGTGCACCAGCTCCTGGGGGTGCGTCCGCAGATCATCGTGGCCGACGACGGCATCGTCCTGCAGATCCCACCGGTTGAGGGCGACCTCCCGGGGGCCGGACTCATCACCTTCGACGCCGCGGAGATCTCCTCCCTGGTGCGGAGCCGGATCGAGACGACGGCACTGTTCGCGGCCCGGTTCCGCGAGTGCGCCGCCCGCGCCCTGCTCATGCCCGCCGCCCACTCGGGGCGCCGCACGCCGTTGTGGCTGCAGCGGGTCAAGGCCGGCCAGCTGCTCGAGGCCTCCCGCCAGTTCCAGGACTTCCCCGTCAGCGTGGAGGCGGCGCGCGAGTGTCTCCAGCAGTACTACGACCTGCCCGCGCTCACCGATCTCATGGAGTGTCTCGCCTCCGGCCGGATGCGCGTCGTCGAGGCCGTCACCAGTGAGCCGTCGCCCTTCGCCCACCCGCTGCTGTTCGGATACGCGAGCACCCTGATCTACCAGGAGGATCTGCCCCACGCCGAGCGCCGAGCCCAGTTGCTCTCCCTGGACCCCAAGGCGCTCGACGCCCTGCTGGGCGACGGCGGCGTCGCGGAGCTGCTCGACGACGAGGTGCTGGCTCAGGTGGAGGCCGAGCTCCAGCACCTGGTTCCCAGCAGGCGGGTGCGCGCCGATGCTGAGGGATCGCCGATCTTCTGCGTGAGTTGGGCCCGTTGAGCGCGGCCGAGCTGGTCGAGCGGTGCACCGGTGTCGGCGGGCAGGGATCAGGGGGAGGACGCGCGAGGCGACGGCGATGACGTCGAGCGCACCGTCGGGCGGGCGCTTGCCGACCTGGCCGGGGCGCGCAGAGCCGCCGCGGTGCGGGTCGGCGGGCGGGAGCTGTGGGCCCGGGTCGAGGAGGCCCAGGATCTGCGGCGGGCCCTGGGAGCGGAGGTGCCCGACTGGGCGCTGGAGCGGGCTGAGGCCGGTGGCACGGTCGAACGGACAGCGGCGGCCCGTTCACCGCTGAACGACCTGGCTCTGCGCTACGCGCGCACCCACACGACCGTGACGCCGCAGCGCATGGCGCAGGCCTTCGCTCTGGGGGCCGCGGTGGCGGAGGGAGCCCTGGCCGAGCTGGCCGAGGACGGCTCCCTCGTGGACCTGGGTGCGGCGGGGTGGATGGAGTCAGCGGTCCTCACCCGGGTGCGCCACCGCTCCCTGGCCCGGGCGCGGGCCGCCGTCGCGCCGGTGCCGCCCGAGGCTCTCCAGCGTCTCGTGCTGGAGCGGGCGGGTCTCGATGAGCCGGGCGGCGGCGTCGACGCCCTGGCGGAGGCCCTGGCGGCACTGGAGGGCGTGTGGCTGCCGGCCGGCCTGTGGGAGTCGGTGGTGCTGCCCGCCAGGGTCGTCGACTACCGGCCGGCCATGCTCGATGAGCTCATCGCCTCCGGGGAGGTCGTCTGGCAGGCGCGCCCTAGCCAAGAGCCCTCCTCAGGTCGGTCGGGATCGGGCCGGACGGGCTCGGGCGAGCGGGGCTCGGCCGCACCGGCGAGGTCCGACGACGTCGTCGCACCCGGCGAGATCGCCTTCTTCCCCACGGACTCCGCCCTGGCGCCGGTCGCCGGGGAGGCAATCGCCCCGGAAGAGCCGGCGGGCCGGGACACGGAAGTCACCGGTGAGGCGATCTGGCAGCTGGTTCGTGAAGGGGTCGCCACGGGCCGCTCCTTCGAGCCGGTGCGCCGGGCACGGGCGCCCGCATCCGGAACGGGCACCGCCCCGTCTTCGCGGCGGGTGCGCAGCCGCCGGGGCCGTCGCCTCATGATGGAGATGCCGCGCGCCGGGGAGGTGACAGCGGCCGGGCGGTTGTCCTCCGTTCTGTCCTCCACCTCCTGGGTGAGGTTGTCTTCCGCACCGGCGGGCGATGAGGAGCGGGCGATCGCGGAGGTGGAGTCACTGCTGGACCGCTACGGGATCGCCTGCCGTGACCTCGCCCTGGCCTTCGGCGGGGCGGGAGGGCTCGGGCCGCTCATACCGGTGCTGCGGCGCATGGAGGAGACCGGGGTGATTCTGCGCGGCGGTTTCATTGAGGGCCTGGGGCCGGTACAGTTCGCCGAGCGGGAGAGCATTGACCGGCTGCGGTTTCTCAGCGACGACCCCGGCGGCGCGACGGCGACACCGGCCGTGCTCGATCTCAAGGACCCGGCCTGCCTCGTCGGGCGTGGGGTGCCGTGGCCCGAGCCGGTGCTGCCCGCCGGTCTCGGCAAGTCGGCCCGGGGCCGCAGTGAGGAGGCTGGTGGCCCGCCGGTCCGGCGCCAGGGGGCGAGCGTCGTCGTGCTGGATGGTGCCCCGGTGCTCTACGCCTCGGAGAACCTCAAGATCCTCATCTCCTACACGTCCGAGCGCGAGGATCTGGCACGCGCCCTGGCCGCGCTGGCCGCCGACAGGCAGCGGATGTTCGCGCGCCAGGGCGTCGCAGCGATCAGGCGCCGTACCGTGGTGGAGTCCCTCAACGGGGTCACCGCGCTGGAGCCGGCCGTGAGCGATCTCTTGCGTCAAGCCGGTTTCGTGCGCGACCCCAGGGGGATGCGGCTCGCCGTCAGCCCCTACGGGGCGACCTGGCGATGAGCGGGCGGCCCTTCACCGATGACAGAAGCCGGCACCATGGTGCTCTTGCCCGTGCACACAATGAGGACATGGCCGATCCGCACCCCATCACCGGAGCGTTCTTCGATTCCCCGGTCCCTCCCGGGACCGGATGGCCCGACGATCCCGCCACTGCTGGGACGCCGGTGGCCCGATCGGCCGCCGACGTGGCGCGCCTGGCCGGTGCATCGTCGGATCTGCCCGCGCTCGATGCCCGGATCACGGTGTGCCGCGCCTGCGACCGGCTCGTGACCTGGCGTGAGGAGGTTGCCAGGGAGCGGCCGTCGCGCCTCCTTCGCCCACGAGCCGTACTGGGGGCGACCAGTGGCGAGCGTCGGGGCGGCGGATGCCCGCATCTACGTCGTCGGGCTGGCACCCGCGGCCAACGGGGCGAACCGCACCGGCCGCATGTTCACAGGGGACCGCTCCGGGGACTGGCTGTGGGCGGCCTTCTACCGGGCGGGCCTGGCGACGTCGCCCACCTCGACGGCGGCCGGTGACGGGCAGCGACTCACCGGGGCACGCATGGGCGCAGCCGTGCGTTGCGCCCCACCCGCCAACCGGCCGACGACCGTCGAGCGCACCACCTGCGCGCCGTGGCTCGCCCGCGAGATCGCCCTCATGCCGGAGGTCAAGGTGCTGCTGGCACTGGGCGGGATCGGATGGGGCGCGACGCTGCGGGTCACCCGCGAGGCGGGGTGGACCCTCCCCCGCCCTCAGCCGCGCTTCGGCCACGGGGCGACGGCGGAGCTGACCAGGCCCGATGGCAGGCCGGTGACGCTGCAGGGCAGCTACCACCCCAGCCAGCAGAACACGTTCACCGGGCGACTCACCGAGGCGATGCTCGACGAGGTGCTGGGGACCGCCAAGCGCCTCGCTGAGACATGATCGCGGACCGCGGCCGAGGACGTGTCAGGAGCGGTCGGGCAGAATGGCCTCGAGGTCGGCGAGGGTCCGCGGGGGCGTGCTGAGGCTCTGCGTCCTCGGGCTCCGCGCCGGACGCGTCCTCCTGGGACGTCCCGTCCGTGCGGCCGTCGGCGCTTCGGGCGCTTGGTGCTGGGACCGAGGGCCTCGTAGCCGATTCCTCTTCCGCTTCCCCGGCAGACGCGTCGATCCCGAGGGCGAGGGACAACCCGGCCACGGCCGCGCGGGCTGAGGCGGCGCGCTCACTGGGCGTGTCACTGGGCTCGGCGCCGGCGAGGGCCGGTGAGGACGACTCCGCGGTCGCCGCGAGGGGTTCAGCGACGCTCGCGGCATCGGGGGCCGATGAGGGCCGACGCCGTGGCGGTCGCGGCTCCCCCAAGGTCTCCGAGGTCGAACTCCGGCAGACGGCTTCGGCGGTCCTCAGAGGTTTCCTCCGGCGAGTCGGATGTGCGACGACGACGCCTGGTCGAGGAGGCCTCGCGGCGGGAGCGCTTCGCGGCGGGCTTCTCCGCAGTCTTACCGGTCTTCTTCCCGGGCGCCTCTGCCGGCGGCTCCTCGGCTGCAGGGCTCGGTGGTATCCGCACCGGCAACGATGTCCGTGCCATCCGCGCCGTCAGCACCAGCGGCGCCGTCGGCAGTGACGGCAGACTCGGTGGCGATGCCGGCGTCGATGTCGGCAGCAGCCTTCGCGGCATCGGCTGCGGCATCAGTGTCCCGGCCCCGGGCCGGCGGCTCCGCTCCAGCCTCCAGGACGGGCGCGCCTGCTTCGCTCTCGGCGTCGACGTCGTCGGGCTGCTGGGCGGCGAGCTCGGCGATGCTCCGGCCGTCGCGCAGGTCGAGCCCGTTGGTGCTCAGCGGCACCATGAGGTGGTCGTCGACCCGTGAGGGGTTGATGGGCCACTCCGGGCCCTGGTCGGGCAGATCGGTCTCGGAGTGGGCGCCGCAGCCGTGGTCCAGGGAGACGACGCTGCCGTCGTCGGCGGACCACTCGTTGGCGCAGACCCCGAAGACGGCGCGCAGGGCGCCGGCCATGGGCAGGAAGAAGCCGCAGGTGGAGCAGGTGGCGTGAGCCTTGCGGACGCCCTCGGCGTCGGGGCCGTGGTCGCCGCCGTACCAGCGCTCGGCGGCGCTGGAGACCCCCTGGGCGCTGAGGACCCGGGGGCGACCCAGGTCGAGCTGGTCCAGGGCGACGGCGTCGGCGTCCTCGCCGGTGGCCTCCCACCCGGGTTCGAGGCGCTCGTCGGTCTCCTTGCGGGGGAGGCGGTCGGAGCGGGTGATGTCGCCGGGTTCGAGGCGCTCGGCCCACGGGACCCAGGCGGGGGCGAGGAGGGCGTCCTCGCCGGGGAGGAGCTCCATCTCGCAAACGGTGGCAGTGCGGCTGCGCGGGACGCGGCTGAGGGTGACGGCCCAGTGCCAGCCGCGGTAGCCGCTCAGGGGTGCAGTCGAACAGGTGGGTGACCAGGCGCTCGGCGTTGGGCACAGCGGCCCGGTACTCACCGACGGTGATGGGGTCGGTGACCTCCTCCAGCGCGCGGCGGGCGAGCTCGACGGCGGCCGGGGAGGTGAGGGTCTTGTCCTTGGCGGCCTGGGCCTGCTGGCCGGGGGTGGGCAGGGCGCCGGCGCGCGGCACGGGGGGCCGGGGTCGAGTAGGGCGAGGCCGGGTCCGGTGCCGGGCGCTCCAGGGTCGCCGTGGAGGTGCGCGCCGTGGAGCCGGAGGCTGAGCCCGCGACGGTCTTGGTCAAAGGACCACCCGTCGAGGTTCCGCCCGAGGCGCCGGTGTGAGAGTCGATCGTGTCGGTCACGCTGCCAGTGTAGGGGAGGCTCCTGAGACTGCCCTGACCAGCGCGGGTCGACCTCGGCACACCTACTGCCATCCCTTGACGGCGGCACCTGCCTGCTCTAACTTACTTGCATGCACATGAATGCAATCGCCTGACCCAGAGGAGGTGTCCACCTTGACCGAGCCGGACGATTCATGGGCAGCAGTGGTTGCGACAGTCGGCCGGATCGAGAAGCTCACTCAACCTGTGGCTGTCACAGAGCCACGGACTAGGGCTCACCGACTATCGAGCGCTGACACTCCTCAGCGAGGCGCCAGACCGAGAGTTGCGGATCTCAGAACTGGCCATCCGAATCGGTCTCAATCAGAGCTCAACGACACGGCTCGTAGGAAGACTGGAGCTCAAAGGCCTCGTCACTCGCGACACATGCCCCGAGGACGGCCGCGGAGTCTACGCAGTCATCACCGAGACCGGCCTCGGCCTCACGCATGAGCTGACTACGTCCTACAGCGAGAAGCTCATCAAGCTATTAACAACTCCACCCACCGCCACTACAACCAGCACCGCAAATCGAGCCTTTCGCGCTATCGCCGACCTAACCCCCTAGCAGAAGCCGCACCCTCAACCCACACCACCACCCACAAGCGCCACCCGACACCCCATTACATGTATGTACATGCAGCTAAGGAGACACGACATCATGAGTGCCACCGTTGACGTGTTCATTGACTTTGTCTGCCCGTTCTGCTTCCTGGTCGAACCCGCCCTTGAAGAGCTGAGGCGAGACCGAGACGTGAAGGTCAATATTCGTCCGTTCGAGCTACGTCCCGACCCCGTTCCGACGCTCAGGCCAGAGGATGACTATCTGCCGCGCGTGTGGAATGACCTTGTCTATCCAATGGCTGAACGGATCGGGATCCCGATTCGCCTGCCGAGCGTGTCACCTCAGCCCCGCACGGAGAAGGCGTTCCTTGTACTGCAGCTCGCGCATGAGCGCAATATCGCTGAGGCATACTCCCAGGCAATGTTCCAGGCATTCTTCCAGGACGATCGCGACATCGGAGACGAGGAAGTTATTGTCGATATATCCAGGACCCTGGGACTGGAGGCAACCCCCGTCAGAGAAGCCATGGCGAGCCCCGCACGCAAACGTCAGCATCAAGCAGACCTCGCCTATGCCACCGAGACTATGAGGATCACGGCCGTTCCCGGAATCGTCATCGACGGCACTCCGCTCCGGGGCACTCCCAGTGCGACACGTCTGAAAAAGACCGTGGACGCACTGACGATTTCAAAGGGATGCAGACTATGACGAGCTTCCTGGAACAAGTAATGACACAGGCGGTCATACGATCGATCACTCATGTGGAGAGCGGGAGGCCTCCCCTTCGTAGGCGTCATCGTTGACGGTCAACAGGCGATCTCCGAGTTCGGCGTCAATCGAGTCCAGGAAACGGGCGACCCAAGCGCTCACGCAGAGATCGTGGCGATCCGCGAAGCCCTCTCATCAAGCGGGAAAACCGACCTGAGGGGCACCACTCTCCTAGCCACAGGCGAACCGTGCGGAATGTGTTACCGACATGCCATCAACGCCCGAATCACCGACATCCGAGTCGCCGTCGACCGCGACCAGGTCGCCGAACTCGGCTTTGATTACCGACACAGCTATCCATCATTCGGCATCACCAGCTCGCTGCGCAAGAGCCTCATGCGGCCACTCCGAGTCTCCGGTGACACTGAACCATTCATCCGATTTCTTGCCCTTCACACCCTCCGGAATTGACACCTCGGAAAGGATACACCCATGCAGTGGATCTACCTCACGATCGCCGTCATCTTCGAAGTCACCGTTGGTATCGCAGCCGGAAAGCCCAAGGTTTCCGAAACATCCCTTGGACCATCGCGACCCTGGCCAGCGGCGCCATCGCCACCTTCTTCCTCAGTCTCGCCCTCCTCACCTTCGATGTCGGCGTCGGCTACGCCCTATGGACCTCACTGGCCGGCGTAGGAATCGTCATCGTTGGCGCAGTCTTCCTCAAGCAGAAGCTGACCTGGAGGAAGCTCCTTGGTATCGCCATTGTCATTATCGGAGTCGTCGGATTGAACCTTGCCGGTACCGTCTGATTCATCATTCACGTCATCAGAAAGGAATGATCATGACAACAACCAATGACAACACCGTTCCCACCACCGGACGCAGCGCAGCAGGCCCGTGGTCCGCGCTGCTCCTCGCCGGGGCCTTCGAAGTCGGATACGCCCTGAGTGTCAACGGCAGCCAAGGATTCACTCACCTCGTCTGGTCCCTGGTCGCTCTCGTCTTCTTCCTCTGCACCCTGTTCTTCCTAAGCGTCGCGCTCAAACGAATCGATGTCGGCATTGGATATGCGGTCTGGGCGGGAATCGGCGCCGTCGGGTCTGCCGTGCTCGGCCCCGTCTTCTTCGATGAAACCTTCACAGCGGCCAAGGCCATCTGGCTCGCCGTCATCATCGCCGGAGTCGTCTGGCTCAAGCTCGCCGACAGCACCAGGTTCAGTAACGACTAGCGTATTCGACGGGACGCTGCCTTCAGGCGGCCGCTAGCCGTCTGCCGTCACCCGACCTCAACCGAGACGATGCGGTGGACGGCGACGGTCAACTCGGTCTCGCGCACGACGTCACGCAGCCTCACCCGCCCGGGCTCGACGGCCATGACCCTCGCCTGCCGCTCCTGCACGGCTCCGTCGGGACCTGCCAGCCGCAGCCGCAGCCGCGAGCGCGAGGACTGCGCCTGGCGCAGGACCGCCAGAGCGTGCACGGGATCGGTGGCCACAGCCGCCTCTCCGGCGGCGTGCAGTGCCTCCTGCCCCACACGGAGCCTGCCCACCAGGGTCGCCAGCTCGCGCCGGACAGGCCTACGCCGTCGGACCGAGTGCTCGCTGCCGGGGCGTGAGGCCTCGGGGGCCCGGCGCACCTGCTGCGCGATGGCCGGTCCGACCACCAGATGTCCGCTCGCGTCCTCGGTCACCGGCGCCAGTCCGGCGGCGCGCAGCTCGCGCAGCACCTGCCCCGCAGGTGCCGTGGCCACGAGGATCCCGGGCGCCACCTCGTCCAGGCCGAGGTCCCGCAAGCGCGGCTCGGCCAGGAGCCCGGCGGCCGTTGCCTCGTCACCGACCCGCAGCAGCGCGGCCACGGCCCGAACCCGCACCGCCCCGTGGTGGCGGGCCGCGTCCTGGATGAGCACGCTCAGCGAGTCGGGCAGGGGCGCGGGACTGTAGCGGCCGATCGCCTGGGTGATCTCCTCGGCCCGGTATCCGACGTCGAGCGCACCGCGCACCGACTCGGGAGTGAACCGCACCGTGAGCGCCCCGCCGCGCGACTCGACAACGCTCGTGCGCTCCAGCAGGGCGGCCAACTCGGGTGCGGGCCGGCCAGGCACGATGGCGGTGAGGTCGGACTGGACGAGGATCGTCTCGACGGCGGCCGGCAGGTCCGCGGCAAGCGCCGCCTCCAGAGCTGCCAGGGTCTCGTCGTCCGACAGCGCTTCGGCGTACGCGTCGCCGTCAACCCCCTTGGCGCTACCGGCAACGCCACCGCGCTGGACGTCCTGCTCATCGGGGCTTGCCGCCGCACGCCGGGCGAGAATCCTGCCGGCTTCGGTGAGTGCCCCGGCACCAGTGAGCCCAAGAGCATCGGCCTCGGCCAGGACCGCGGAGATCGCCCCGCCCGGGATGGTGCGTCGGGGGCTCTCCCAGGTCAGGGCCGCCCGCACGAAGGCCGGGGTCGCGCTCGCCCCCTGCGGCAGGTCGCCCTGGGAGCGCGAGCACGCGGGTGCGCAGTCGCGCCGCCCACCCGGCCTCCAGGTCCGGGCCGAGGACGGTGCGCAGGGCCCCGTCGTCGTCACGGGTACCCGTCAGCCAGGGGGTGCGGGCGCTGGTGGCCCAGGCCAGGGCGAGCGGTGCCCAGCGCTGGGGGAGGCTGTCGGCGAGCCAGCCTGCGGCCAGGATCGAGGGCACCCAGGTGGCGCCGTCGTCATCGAGTCCCAGGAGCCCGGCGCCGGCGGCGGTCTCGATGATGCGGGCGGCCGCGTCTGGCTCCAGGTCGAGGGCGTCGGCGGTACGGGCCAGAGCGCGCACGCTCACTCCCCCGGTGCGGCGGATCGTCCCGCCCTCACGGCCCCACTCCTCCAGGAGCGCGCCCACGAGCCGAACGGTCTCCTCGGCGTGGAAGGAGGACTCGGAGGCGACGACGGCGCCGCCCACCATCTCCAACACGCTGGCCTCGGGGCGGTCAGGGCCTCGCGCGTCAAGCGGCCGCCTCGCAGGGGCGAGGGCCACCTGGCGCGGCAGGATGAAGCGAGTGCGCCCGCGGGCATCGCTGCTGCGCTCCAGCCAGCCGCGCTCGATGAGCGGCGCCGCCCCGGGGCCCCTGCCGCCCGAGCGCAGCGTGCCGGCGGGCGGCCCCCAGGTGAGGGCCTGGAGCATCTCCACGGAGGCCGCCGGGACGATCGGCTCGCCGGCACCGCCGGCGACGTCCTCGCTCAGCTCCTCCAGGGTGGGCGGCAGCTGCTCGGCGCTCAGGGGCTCAGCGGCCCAGGGCCCCAGACCGAAGGGGTGCGGCCCGAAGGCCGTCTCGAGTGCGGCCACGGGGCGACCCTCGATGACGAGCGCCAGCCGACCCAGGTGATCCAGCGCCTCAGCGACCTGATCGGACTCCAGCGGCAGGTGGGCGGCGATCAGCCCGGCAAGGTCAGCGTTGTCCGGGTTGGCCGGGCTGGTCGGATTGTCGGCGGGATGGCCGACAGGCTCATCGTCGGCCGGCTCACCACCGGCCCCGAGGACTCCACCGGCGCGCGCATCCTCGGCTACCTCGGTCGGCCCGATTCCTTCGGCCTTACCCGATTCGTCGAGCCGGCTGAGTGCCACCACCGCCTCGGCCACGGCCAGCGTCGGCGCATCCAGCCCGGCCAGCGCCTGCTCGACGCTGCTCTGCGCCCCCGCTCGGGTCGCCAAGGCCAGGAAGGAGGAGGACGGCGGCGCGGCCAGGTCCGGGCGCGCCAACAGCAGGGCGGCGACCTCGCGGTCCGGCAGCGCCGTCAGGTGCACGGCGAGGTCCTGGGTGGAGGCGGAAGAGCTCATCCGCACAAAAATACGCCCCCTATGCCTCTGTAGGTAGCCGTCAACGTCATCTGAGACACACCGTGTTTAAGCAACCCTCACGCACAACCAGGGGAACAACCCTACACACATTTCAATAGTCCAGCGAAAGAGAATGCATGGTAACCTACTACCTGGGGCACTTCAGTAGAACTACATAGAATCAATAATCAGCATCCCATCAGCGGCGATCATTGATTGGAGTTCCAAATAACCCCTAACACGTCTCACCCTCTTCTCTCGGCAGGCAGAAATGTCCAACACTCCAAGAAATTCCACCAGAGATCCGAAACCAACCTCTGAACGCATCCAACAACTCGCCGATAGAGTCATGAGCGGCGACATAGCCTTACCCGAATTTCAGCGTCCTTTTGTTTGGACGCAGAAACAAGTGCGAAACTTGCTCGATTCAATTTATCACAACTACCCAATTGGCAGTCTGCTTGTATGGGAATCTCGAGAGGATCTCGAAAGTAAACGCAAAATAGCGGACCTCGAAGTAAATGCCCGAAGCGAATCCTATCCTGTAAATTACCTTCTAGATGGGCAGCAAAGACTGAGTGCGATTTGCGGAGTTCTGAACTGGGAACCCGGAGACCCTAAAAGTATATGGAATGTCACCTTCGACCTAAAGACAGAGAAATTTAACCATGCGTCGTCTTTAGAGTTTCCAAAACACGTAATTCCCTTGCGGTGGCTATCAAATCCATCGACATTCTACAAAAATATCTTCCCTCTCGAAGACGACGCCCTGAAAGATCGCGCAGACCATCTCTTTAATCGATTCAAGGACTACCAGCTCCCTTAGTGACGCTCGGAGATATGCCGCTAAAAGATGTTGGCCCAATTTTTGAAAGAATCAACTCGACCGGAACAAAACTTACGATCTACGATTTGATGCGAGCAGCTACATGGAGTCCAAATTTCGACCTCGGTCAAACCGTAGATAGCATCCGGGCTTCTTTAGAGCCGAAGAATTTTAGCGACCTAGAAAACAAAACGCTTCTTCGGGCACTGGCAGAGGCGGCAGGAAACGATTTTTCTTCAGAAAGCATCGAAGCTCTCAGAAATCTCGCCACAGAAGAGCTCAACAAGGCAGCTGAGCAAACACGAGAATCCGCAGAAAGAGCTGCCGATTTTCTTTCTACTCAGATTAAAGCAACCGGCACATCATCCCTTCCTTACGCCAATCAATTCCCTGTACTTTGTGAAATATTCAGACTCATACCACACCCTAACAGCCAACAAATGCAGCAAATTGAAGCATGGTTCTGGGGAACTACATTGTCTGGCTATTTCGCTGGATGGGATTCAGCCAACATGTCCCAAGACGCGCAGTCCGTTCGAACGTGGGCAAAAGGAGCCACTACGCAGATCGAAACGAAGCTTGTTCCGCCAACCTTCCGAGTGTGGCAGAACAAGGCATTCCGCACGAATAGCGCAGTCAGCAAAATGCTTGCCCTCATGCTTGCACACGGAGAACCTCTCGACCTAATAAACGGGCAACGAATCGATGTCGGCAAATCGTTAGCCTGGAACAACGACAAAGAATACCACCACTTCTTCCCTAAGAACTACCTCACAAAGGTGGCCGGCAGAACTCTGTCCGAAGCTAATGTTGTAGCAAATATGATCCTCTTGACCTCGCGCAGTAATGTTACGATCAAGGACAAGGCTCCGAGCGTTTATCTTGGAGAGATTTTAATGGATGTAGGTGAGGCTGAACTGCGGCGTCGCCTTGAATCTAACCTAGTTCCCGGAGACGCCCTTGAACTTGCCCTTCAGGATGATTACGACGGCTTTTTATCCAGAAGGAGTGAGTTCCTCCACGAACAAACCGATAAACTATCTGGACTAGGACTCCTTTCAACCCAAACTTCAACACAAACTGCAGTCAGTTCAATACCACAAAACATATCGGCTGATGATTCGGATGATGACGTGTCTGACTGACAAAAGTTGCCTGAGAAAGGGAATAACGTTCAGTCATCTAAGAATTAGATAGACGATGCCGAGTTCTCTTCGGGTTTTCCTAAAATACCTACAGGTGTCGTGTCCACAGACCACCCTAGGATGCAGCCGACAGCTAGTGAGCAGTTCACTGCGCCCCGGCCCGGGTCGCCAAGGCCAGGAAGGAGGAGGACGGCGGCGCGGCCAGGTCCGGGCGCGCCAACAGCAGGGCGGCGACCTCGCGGTCCGGCAGCGCCGTCAGGTGCACGGCGAGATCCTGGGTGGAAGCGGAAGAGCTCATCCGCACAAAAATACGCCCCCGCCCCGCTCACGGGCAGAGCGGGAGCCGGGGATGAAGGGCGCCGGTGTCCAAATCTGTCACAAAGGAATCTGAACACCCCTACCACCAATATTCGAACCGCAGAATCATGCGGTTTTCTTTCATGGTTCGGAGCCCGTCTCACGCCTTTGTGACAGATTTGGACACGATCCCGCGGATTTCACCGCGACCGGCGTGACTCCTCCCCTCCCTCCTCCACGGCTCGCGTGCCGCCGCAGGAGCCCAGGATCCGGGCCATCCGGCGCGCGGGCATGAGACGAATGCTGGCGTGACGTCACTGTCGGCAGCGCCGCCAGCGGCGCTCACGTGGGCATGAGGCCGGATCGCCCCTCCCGCTGGAAGAGGAACGTCTCGTCCGTCACGGCGCCCCGACGCACCGACTTGGGATACTCCCGTTCATGTCCGCCACGCCCAGCGATTCCGCGTCTCCGGTGTCGTCGGCCCCCGACGGCCCGCTCATCGTCCAGTCCGACAAGTCCGTCCTCCTGGAGGTCGCCCGCCCGCGGGCTGGGGAGGCCCGCCGCGCCATCGCCGCCTTCGCCGAGCTGGAGCGCGCCCCCGAGCACATCCACACCTACCGGATCACACCGCTGGCCCTGTGGAACGCGCGCGCCGCGGGCCTGGACGCCGAGACGGTCGTCCACACCCTCATCACCTACTCGCGCTTCCCGGTGCCGCACGCCCTGCTCACCGAGATCGCCGAGACGATGAGCCGCTACGGCCGGCTCCAGCTCGTCACCGACCCCGCCCACGGCCTGGTCCTGCACGCCACCGACGTGCCGGTCCTGGAGGAGGTCATGCGCTCCAAGCGCACCAAGGGCCTGCTGGGTCAGCGGCTCGGGGAGGCCGACGTCGTCGTCCACCCCTCCGAGCGGGGCCACCTCAAGCAGGTGCTCATCAAGCTGGGCTGGCCGGCCGAGGACCTGGCCGGTTACGTCGACGGCGAGGCCCACCCCATCACGCTGACCGACTCCCCCCGGCACCTTCCAGCTGCGCCCCTACCAGACCGAGGCGGTGGAGAGCTTCTGGGCGGGAGGCTCCGGCGTCGTCGTTCTGCCGTGCGGGGCCGGCAAGACCCTCGTGGGCGCCGCCTCCATGGCCAGGAGCTCGACGACCACGCTCATCCTGGTCACCAACGCGGTCTCGGCGCGTCAGTGGAAGGAGGAGCTCATGCGCTTCACCACCCTGACCGAGGACGAGATCGGCGAGTACTCCGGCTCGCGCAAGGAGGTCCGCCCCGTCACGATCGCCACCTACCAGGTGCTGACCACCCGCCGGAAGGGCGTCTACCCGCACCTGGACCTGCTGGACTCCCACGACTGGGGGCTCATCGTCTACGACGAGGTCCACCTCCTGCCCGCCCCGATCTTCCGGATGACCGCGGACCTGCAGGCGCGCCGCCGTCTGGGCCTGACCGCGACCCTCGTGCGCGAGGACGGCCGCGAGGACGAGGTCTTCAGCCTCATCGGCCCCAAGCGCTACGACGCCCCCTGGAAGGACCTGGAGAACCAGGGCTGGATCGCCCCGGCGATCTGCACCGAGGTGCGCCTGACCCTCGACGCCGGTGAGCGCATGGCCTATGCGACCGCCGAGCCCGAGGAGCGCTACCGCCTGGCCGCCTCCTCCCCGCGCAAGCTGCCGATCATCGACGCCCTCCTGGCCCGCCACGAGGGCGAGTCGGCCCTCGTCATCGGCCAGTACGTGGACCAGCTCACCGAGATCGCCGAGCACCTGGGCGCCCCCGCCATCACCGGCTCGACAACGGTGCGCGAGCGTCAGCGCCTCTACGACGCCTTCCGCTCCGGAGATATCCGTACACTGGTGGTGTCCAAGGTCGCGAACTTCTCCATCGACCTGCCCGGGCGAGCGTGGCCGTCCAGGTCTCGGGCTCCTTCGGCTCGCGCCAGGAGGAGGCCCAGCGGCTCGGTCGGATCGTTCGCCCCAAGGAGGACGGCCGCCAGGCCCACTTCTACACGGTCGTCGCCCGCGACACCGCCGACCAGGAGTACGCAGCCCACCGCCAGCGATTCCTGGCCGAGCAGGGATACGCGTACGCCATCATCGACGCCGAGGAGATATGAACCATGTCACATGAACGTCACCGACTCGCCACCCGGGGCAAGTCCCCCTTGTCACTGCGTCAGCAGCTCCTCGTACTCATCAGTACGAGCGCCATGCTCCTCGCCTGCTTCGTCCCCATGCACATGAACCTTGTGGGCAGCGACATGTCCCCACTCCGGATGGGCATGCTCATCGTCGGCGACACGGGGCTGATCGGCCTGCAGGTCGCCGCCTTCCTGGTCCTGTTCGCCCGCTGGCGCCGGACCCGCACGGAGGCCGCCGGGCCTCGGTGAGCCCGACGGCGGTGAGCAGGCCGGCTCAACGCGCCAGGCGGCGGGCGCGCACGTTGCGCACGAGGACCCGCGCCAGGGTGCGGCCGAAGGCCTGGATGACGGGATCCACCCTCTCTGCCTCCTCACGGGCGGCAGCCCCGGCGCTCGCGGCCGCCTCGGGCAGGTCCGCAGCGGTCGCCCCGTGGGTTCCGGCGGCGCCCGGTGCGGCGTTCTTCCCGGCAGCCACCTCCAGGGCCTCGCGAGCGGCCTTGAGTGAGGCCGTGTCCATGGTGCCGGCCTGCTCGTTCAGGGCGTCGCGGGTGCGCCAGTAGCGACGCGCGCCGGGTCGGACTCGGGGTGGTGCTGGAAGGCCAGGAGCCGGCCGGCCCGCCAGGTATGCACCGGGGAGCGGTCGGAGGAGGCCAGGAGGGTGGCGGCCTCGGGCAGGTGAGTGACGGCGTCGTAGTGGGAGACGATGACGGGTAGGCGGGTGCCGTCGGAGGTGGAGATCCCGGCGCGGTGGGCGGCGCGCACGGCCTCGGCGGCCACCTGCCCGAAGACCGGGTCGCTCTCGCCGGCCGGCGTGATGGTCAGCTCGACGACGCCGACCTCGTCATTGCCCAGCGCCGGCACGGCCGTGGTGCCGCCCAGGGCCTCGGCGGCCACCTGGGCGCCCAGGCAGATGGCGATGGCGGGGATGTTGTCGGCGACGACGCCGCGCAGCAGCTCACGCAGATCCGCCAGCCAGGGGTGGTCGGCCTCGTCGTGGGCGCTCATGGATCCGCCCAGCACGACGAGGCCGTCACCGACCTCCTCGAGGGTCGGGATGGCCTCGCCCTGCCATGGGCGCACCATGCGCAGCGCGGCCCCCTCGGCGAAGAGCCACTCCCCCAGGCGCCCCACGGGCGCGAGCTCCTCGGGCTCGATGACGGTGATCGTGAGCGTGTCTGTCATGGGTGACATTCTGCCGGTGGTTCGGTTGCTCGTAACGGGCGACAGGCTCACACGTGCCGCCTGAGGCGAAACGACTTGCTCACACCGGCGCCCTGCGGGGACTATGGCCCGGATGAAGCACCCACAGTCCCCGCACCCCGCCCCTTGTATCAGCTGGCCGCTTCCGGCGCCGCGACGGCGGCCGTCCTGGGACTGCTGGGAACCTCCGCAAGCGCTGCGGCAGCGCCGACGACGGTCGGGGGGCGCCACGCCTCTGACCCCGGCTCCTCTCCTATCGCCGTGTCGGCGGCCGTGCCCCGAGCCCTCCCGGCGGCGTCGAGCACCACTTTGACCAAGCACGTCACCGACGACCTGGGGATCCTGGACGCCTCCAAGGCCCAGCAGGCCGTGGACACGATGTCCTCCAAGCACGGCGTGGGCCTGTGGGTGCTGACCGTCTCCGACTCCAGCCGCAAGGCCTCCGCGATCGCCGAGCAGGCCTTCAAGGACACGAAGCTGGGACGCGACGACATGCTCCTGGTCATCAACATCCCCGCCGACGGCTCGGCCTCGAGGAGCTACAAGCTGCAGGCGCACAGCAACTCCTCGAAGTTCTCCGAGTCGGACTACAGGCGGATCGACTCCGCCCTCAAGAAGCAGCTGAGCGCCGGCAGCTACGACGACGCCGTTGCGGCGATCCCGGAGAACATGTCCGGCCCCTCGGGCTCAGGCAGTTCACACAACTCGGGGGGCTCGGGCTCCTCAGCCCTTCCGGTGCTGCTGGGAGGGGGCGCGGTGGCGGCCGGTGGGGTCGCCGCCTGGACGGTGTACAAGCGCAGGAAGAACAAGGAGAACGACGACATGCTGTTCGGCAAGCGCAAGAAGCAGGCCGCCTCGGGCGGCGCGCCGGCGGACCAGGCATCAGGGCCCGCTGCGATGACGGTGGAGCAGCTGCGCACGCAGGCCGGCAGCGCCCTGGTCCAGGCCGATGACACGGTGCGCGCCGCCGCCGAGGAGCTGTCCTACGCCCAGGCGCAGTTCGGGCTGTCGGCCACGGACGCCTTCACCGCTGCCCTGGACAGCGCCCGCAAGCACCTGTCGCGGTGCTTCGAGCTGCGCAAGATCCTCGACGACGACATCCCCGAGACCGAGCCGCAGCAGCGCCAGATGTACACCGAGATCCTCCAGCACTGCTCGGAGGCGGTCAGCGAGATCCGTGCCCAGGAAGAGGCCTTCAACAAGCGGCGTGGCATCGAGGCGAACCTGCCGACGTCGATCGCGGAGACCACCCAGCGGGCCGACGAGACCGAGCAGGCCATCGTCATGGCCGAGACGATCCTGGTCACCCTCAGCGCCGCCTATCCGGCCTCCTCCCTGACCAGCGTGGCCCAGGCCCCCGAGCAGTCCCGCCGCCTGCTGGCCGCCGGGCGCACCGCCCTGGACCAGGCCCGCGCCAGCGTCGAGGCCTCCCAGGACGCGACGGCGGTGGAGCAGGTGCGCATCGCCCAGGGCTCGATCGCGCAGGCCGGTGAGCTGGCGGCCCAGGTCACCGGCGCCCGCGAGCGCCTCCAGAGCGCGGCGAAGGACCTGGAGGCGGCCATCGCCTCAATCTCCTCGGACCTGGTGGACGCCAAGCGCCTGGAGGGCTCGGTGCCGGCAGCGACCCTGGCCCCGCTCGTGGCCGACGCCGAGGCCGCCGTCACCGAGGGCCGTCAGGCCAGTGGCAGCTCGCCGAGCGGCGACCCCCTGGCGGCGCTGGACCACCTGGCCCGGGCGGAGGCCGCCATCGACGCCGCTCTGGCCCCGGCCCGCGAGCGCGAGGAGAACGACTCGCGCTCGCGGGCCCGGGCCTCCCTGGGCTCGCGCCTGGCCCGTCTCAACTCCCAGGTGGAGTCCGTGACCTCATACATCACCACCTACCGCGGCGCGGTGGGCCCCTCGGCGCGCACCGCGCTGAGCGAGGCCGCCCGCCACGCCACGGCCGCCACGACCGTGCAGACCACCGACCCGGTGGCGGCCCTGGCGGAGGTCGCCGCGGCCGAGCCCCTCGTGGCCCAGGCCCAGGCGCTGGCCGAGGCCGACGTGCGCGGGTCGTCGTCGAGCTCGTGGAGCCCACGGTCCGGTGAGAGAGACTCGGGCGGCTACGGCCGCTCGGGCGGCGGCCTCGACCTGGGCTCACTGCTGCTGGGCGGACTGCTGCTGGGAGGCGGCCACAGCTACGGCGGCTGGGGCTCCCACCACCATGACAATGACTGGGGCGGTGGCTTCTTCAGCGGAGGGGGCGACTTCCTGGACGGGGTCGGCGACTTCTTCGATGGGGGCGGCGACTTCTGAGCCGCGTCTTCCTGCCGACCGGTCCAGGTCAGGAGCCAGTCATGCCCTGAGCGATGAGGGGCACCGACGGCGTGACTCCGGCCGCCCGAACCTGCGATCATGACGCCTGATCCGCCTGGCCCGCCCGGCAACCATCTGGCACCCGCCTTGCCCATACCTGCCCATACCGACGTCGCACGTCGACGGAAGGACGAACAACTATGGCTGAGAAGCAGTCGATTCTGGGGCGCATCGCCCAGCTCACCCGCGCCAACATCAACGCGCTCCTGGACCGGGCTGAGGACCCGGAGAAGATGCTCAACCAGCTGGTGCGGGACTACACGGCTTCCATCGCCGAGGCCCGCGACGCCGTCGCTCAGACGATCGGCAACCTGCGCCTGGCCGAGAAGGACCACGACGCCGACGTCGCCGAGGCCCGGGACTGGGGCAACAAGGCCCTGGCCGCCTCCCGCAAGGCCGATCAGCTGCGCGCCGGCGGCGACACGGCCGGTGCGGACAAGTGGGACTCCCTGGCCAAGATCGCGCTGACCAAGCAGATCACGGCGGAGAACGAGGCCAAGGCCGCCGAGCCGATGATCGCCTCCCAGCGCCAGGTCGTCGAGCAGCTCAAGACCGGTCTGCAGCAGATGGAGGTCAAGCTTGGCGAGCTGCGCTCCAAGCGCGACCAGCTCATCGCCCGCCAGAAGACCGCTGAGGCTCAGGTCAAGGTGCAGGGCGCCATCCGCTCCATCAACGTCCTGGACCCCACCAGCGAGCTGTCCCGCTACGAGGACCAGGTGCGTCGGGTCGAGGCCCAGGCCGCCGGGCAGATGGAGCTGGCCGGCTCCTCCCTGGAGTCCCAGTTCGCCGAGCTCGAGGCCTCCGGCGCCGGACTGGAGGCCGAGGCCCGCCTGGCGGCGCTCAAGTCCGGGCAGAACCCGGCGCTCCAGGGCGCCCCGCAGCAGGCTCCCGCCCAGATCACCAATGGCGACGACGCCGCCATCAACGCCGCCTTCGAGGCCCTCAAGAACCAGGAGCAGCCGGTCGGCGAGGAGAAGTCCTCCTACTGAGAGCCCCTGACCTGATCCGGCGGGGCCGGCAGGACATCGTCATCGAGACGCACCAGCCGCTCGGTCCTCGTCACCACGACGAGGACCGGGCGGCTTCGCCCCGGGAGTAGCGACCACGGCCCACGAGCCCCTCGGGTCACGCCCCGATAACTTCCCGCACAACCTGGAAAAAGGTTGGTATCGGTGGGACTTCTCCGGGCGTCGCCATCTGCTGTTGAACGCCGGGACCGGTAGCATGGGGGCGTATGGGCGTACCGACTTATCTTCTCGTCGATGGCGAGAACATTGACGCCACTCTCGGCATGAGCGTGCTGGGGCGGCGCCCCGAACCTGAGGAGCGGCCCCGCTGGGACCGGGTCCTCGCATACTGTGATGAGCTGTCTTCCGCCAACGCCGAGGAGGGTGAGGGGGACGAGGCCCGGGCCCTGTTCTTCCTCAACGCCACCAGCGGCCACATGCCCATGAGCTTCATCCAGGCCCTGCTGGCCATGGACTACCGGCCCGTCCCGCTGGCCGGATCGGGAAGCAATGAGGAGAAGGTCGTCGACGTCGGCATCCAGCGCACCCTGGAGGCGCTGGCCCAGCGGGCCGAGTCCGGCCAGGAGGCCCATATCCTGCTGGGCAGCCACGACGGCGACTACATCCCCCACATCGAGCGGCTCCTGCAGGCCGGCGCCCAGGTCGGGATCCTGTGCTTCCGCGAGTTCCTCAACGCCCAGCTGGCCGGGCTGGAGGGCGAGGGCCTGACGGTCTACGATCTGGAGAGCGACGTCAAGGCCTTCACCATCCCGCTGCCACGCGTCTGCATCATCCCGCTGGAGGACTTCGACCCCCTCGCCTTCCTCTGATTCTGACCGGTCGGCGGGGCGACGGCCGACGTCGTCGCCCCGCCTCATCTCACAACACGACTCGCCCGGCGAATTTCATCGTTCGCGCCTGTCTGACAACCACCACACAGCCTTCTGGTTTTTGTGGGAATCCCAAGGGTTCCTGCTCCCGTCGCGCACCGCGGGTCACACCAACCACTTGATCTGTCAACAGCAATCACTCGGAACTCATTCAGGAAACGACCAGAAACTGAAGGGATGGTGTGGCGCATGGAGCGTTCCCAGCAGTCCCGCACCGAAGCTCACCTCCTTGTCGTCGACGATGAACCCAACATCCGCGACCTGCTCGCCTCGTCCCTGCGCTTCGCGGGCTTCGAGGTCTCGATCGCCGGTGACGGCAACGGCGCCCTCAAGACGGTGGAGAAAGCGTCCCCCGACCTGGTGGTCCTCGACGTCATGCTGCCCGACATGGACGGCTTCACCGTGGCCCGGCGCCTGCGCGAGCGCGACGTGACCACCCCCATCCTCTTCCTGACCGCCCGCGACGACATGGCGGACAAGGTCCAGGGCCTGACCGTCGGCGGCGACGACTACGTCACCAAGCCCTTCGGCCTGGAGGAGGTCATTGCCCGTATCCGCGCGATCCTACGCCGCACCCACGCCATTGAGAACGAGGACGACGGTGTCGTTCGCGTCGCCGACCTGGTCCTGGACGAGGACGCCCACGAGGTGCACCGCGCCGAGGTGGAGGTGGACCTGTCCCCCACCGAGTTCAAGCTCCTGCGCTACCTCATGCTCAACGCCGGGCGCGTCGTCTCCAAGGCCCAGATCCTCGACCACGTCTGGGAGTACGACTGGAACGGCGACGCCGCGATCGTGGAGTCCTACATCTCCTACCTGCGCCGCAAGGTGGACCAGATCCAGGGCGCTGACGGCCAGCCCGTCACCCCGCTCATCCAGACCCGTCGTGGAGTGGGCTATATGCTGCGCGAGCCCAAGGCCGAGTGATGACGGCGGCGCGTGGGGGGAGCACGCGCCCGGCCAAGTCGTCCGGCAAGCAGCACCGCCCGATCAAGCGGGGCCGATGGCACCCGATCACCGCGATCCAGCGGCCCTGGCAGGCGATGCCGCTGCGCACCCGCTTGACTCTCATGACGACGGGCCTGCTCGCCATCGGGCTGATCGTCGTCTCCTTCGTGGTGACGTCCCTGCTCTACAGCCACATGATGGGGCAGATCGACAGTCAGCTGCGCACCACGTCGGTGGCCATCGGGAGCCAGGGCCTGGCCCAGATCCGCGAGGGCGGCACCACCAGCACCACCTTCCCCCTCGAACTACTACGTCAAGGCCGAGTACCTCGACGCCAGCCGTAACGGGGAGTGGATCTCGGCGGACACCGCCGCCACGTACGGGCGGCCCCAGATCAAGGGGCTGGACTACCGGCGGGCCCTGGCTCACGCCGACAAGGGCGACTACCCGATCACCACGGTCAACTCCGACCAGAACGGCCACCAGTGGCGGATGATCACCCTGCTCATCCGAGACCAGGACACAGGCGAGTACACCGGCGCCGTGGCCCTGGCCCTGCCCCTGAGCGACGTCATGGAGACCGTGGAGCGGACCCGGCTGGTGGTGGCCCTGGCCGATGTATCGATCATCTCGGTCGGGGCGATCTTCGCCACCTACCTGGTCCACCGCTCGTTCCGCTCCCTGCGTCAGATCGAGGGGGTGGCCGGGCGGATTGCGCGCGGCGAACTGTCGGCCCGCATCCTGGTCACCGAGCCGCGCACGACCGAGGTCGGCTCGCTGCAGCGGGCGATCAACACCATGCTGGCCCAGAACGAGAACGCCTTCGCCGTCCAGATCGTGGCCCAGGAGCGGATGACGCGATTCGTCTCCGACGCGTCCCACGAGCTGCGCACACCCTGGCCGCAATCCGCGGCTACGGCGAGCTCTATCGGATGGGTGGGGTGCCCGCCAACAAGACCGGCGAGGTCATGGGGCGCATCGAGACCGAGTCCAACCGCATGGGGCGCCTCGTCGACGACCTCCTCCAACTGGCCCGGATCGACGAGGGCCGGGAGATGTCGATGGAGCCGGTCAACCTCACCGAGCTGGCGGCCGGTGCCCTGAGTGACATGATGGTCCTGGCCCCCGAGCGCGACTGCGGCCTCATTCCCCTGGACCCCCGCGACGAGGCCGCCGGCAAAGGAGGCGCCGTCGATCCAGGTCATCGGCGACCGCGACCGCCTCTCCCAGATCCTCACCAACCTGCTGGGCAACGTCGTGCGACACACGCCCACCGGTACGCCGGTGGAGATCGCCATCGGCATGGCGCCCCCGCGTGCGACCCCGACGGCGCAGCCGGTCGTCGTCGTCGAGGTCCGCGACCACGGCCACGGCGTCCCGCCGGAGGCGGCCGAGAAGGTCTTCCAACGCTTCTACCGCTCGGACACCTCCCGCAACCGGGAGACCGGCGGATCGGGTCTGGGACTGGCGATCGTGCTGGGAATCGTGGCCGCCCACCGGGGCACGGTCCAGATGCTCCAGACCCCCGGGGGCGGCGCCACCGTCCACATCGAGCTGCCGCCCGCGCCGGCCTGGTGAGGCGAGAGCCCGTGCTGTGCCGTCAGGCTCCCCTCAGAGACTCCGTAAGAGTGGTGCGTGAGACACTGTGTCACGTCGACGTTGCGGCGAGGACAGTCCTACGATGGCACGCGTTCCATTTCCAACACGGAGACTGACCCATGGGTGTCATCGACGCACCGCAGTGGCTTCTTCCGGCCTTCACCCGCTCGGTGAAGGCGCTCGGCGCCACGCAGCCCCCAGAGGCGATCCGCTCCGCCGGCGAGCTCCTCATTGAGCGCTGGTCCACGCCGGACCGCCGCTTCCACAACCTTCGCCACCTCATCGACATGCTCGCGCGCGTCGACGAGCTGGCCGAGGAGTCGCACAACCCGGACATCATGCGGGTCGCCTGCTGGTACCACGGGTGCGTCTTCTCCGCCGACGCCGAGGAGGTCAGCCGCCGCAACGGCGGCGAGGACGAAACCGCCTCGGCGGCCTTCGCCGAGGCGGACCTGCGCCACCTGGACGTCCCGGCGGAGACGGTCAAGCGGGTGTGCTGCCTCATCGTCAACCTCAAGCGGCACATGCTCGACGAGCATGACATCGACGCCCAGGCGCTCATTGACGCCGACCTGGGGACCCTGTCCGTGGACCCACAGACTATGCGGAGTACGTGCGCCTGCTGCGCGAGGAGTACTCCCACATCCCTCTGGAGGATTACCTGCGCGGGCGACTGATGATCGTCTCCCGGCTCCTGGACCGTGATCATCTCTTCCACTCGCCCCTCGGCCAACGCTGGGAGCATGCGGCTCGGGAGAACCTGTCCGCGGAGAAGCGGCGCCTGAGCGAGAAGCTCACCAAGCTCGCAGCCGAGCGCGGCGCGCAGAACGGGCAAGGCGACCCGGGGACGGCCGCGGACCTCGCCTCCCCGGCGGCGAGCACCACCTCCTCAGATCCCGAAGTCCTGGCGCCCACCTCAGTTGAGACTGGTCAGACCGGTCGGCCCGGTCCGGCGAGCGAGAGGCTCGACGACGTCGCCTCGATCGCCCCCCGTACTCCGCCCCTGGGTCTGCAGGCGCTCACTCCGACGAGCACACCTGCCACTCTTCCGGCCCAGGACGGTAACACGCTGCGCATCGACACCAACCTGAGAGCCCTGGTCACCTCGGCGACGACCCCGGCAGGAGCCGCGGAGCCGGTGCGAGGGGACTCCGGGGCGACAGCCGTGTCACCAACTCCGCCGGCGTCACCGACGTCGCCAGCGTCGACGCCGTCCGCGTTGAGCGCGCCATCACCGCGCACTCCTGCCCGGGGGATCCCGGTCGCCGCGTCGACCTCCACCCATCAGACGGGCGAGATCCCCGCGGACCGGGGCGAGGCCCGGAACGACAAGGACGGTGAGGAGGCGATGTCGCACACGACCTCGATGGAGTCCTGCATCGCCGACCTCGACCTGCTGATGTGCTCGCGCAACCGTCCCGGTGACGCCGCCGACCGCCGCGCCCGGGTCCAGGCGGAGCGGGACAAGCTCGCCGAGAAGCTGCGGGCCAAGACCCAGGAGGCCAAGGAGCTGCGCGAGGCCCGCACCGGCGAGATCACCCCCATCACCGAGGAGATCATCGACGACGGCGCCGGGGACCTCTAGCTCTAGGACGTCTCATCGGCGTCTCATCCGCCTGAGCCAGAGCGGCCGCGGCTCCTCCGGGGCCACAGGCCGCCACCTGCAGGTCGTGTCCACAGGGCTGATTCCTCGCTCGGCGCGCATCTTGGGTCCGCCCCTACCGTGAGAGGCGCACAGTGCACACAGCACCGCCTTCGGGCCGCCTCTCACGAAAGGACCCAGACATGCCCACCTACTCCGTCGACACCGTGGCGGTGGCCGACACCGCCGCCCGAACCCGAACCCGCATCGCCACGATCCAGACCGAGGTCGACGCCATGCGGGGCGATATCGGCTTGCTGCAGTCCTGCTGGACGGGGACGGCCTCGGACTCCATGGCCACCTGCGCATCCGACTGGCACCTCACCCAGCTCCAGGTGCAGTCCAACCTCGACCAGATCAGCCTGGCCCTGGACAACGCCGCCGTCTGCTATGACGACGCCGAGACCACGAACCAGGGCCGTTTCGCCACCCCGACGCCGGCGCCGGCCACCGGGCCCGCACCCGCCCCGGCACCGGCCACGAGTCCCGGGCCCGTGGCCGGCTGGTAGGCCCGTTCATGACGACGTCATGGGGATCGACCACCTGCACTCGCGCCACGCTCCTCACGCCGTACTCGTTGCGGCGGGCGGCGTCAGCGCGCGCAAAGCGGCGGGCCGCCCCTCACGTACGTGAGAGACGGCCCGCCGCTGGTCACGGGGCCCGGCCGGAGTCGCGGCCGGGCTACCTGGGGATGACTGGCTCGTGACGAGTCACGGATCAGTACATGCCGCCCATGTCGCCGGCGCCGCCCTCGGACGGAGCGGCCGGGGGCTCGGGCTTGTCGGCCACGACGGCCTCGGTGGTCAGGAACAGACCAGCGATGGAACCGGCGTTCTGCAGGGCGGAGCGGGTCACCTTGACCGGGTCGGCGATGCCGGCGGCCAGCAGGTTGACGTACTCGCCGGTGGCGGCGTTGAGGCCCTCACCGGTGGGCAGGTTGCGCACGCGGTCCACGACGACGCCGCCCTCGAAACCGGCGTTGACCGCGATCTGCTTGAGCGGGGCCTCCACGGCAACCTTGACGATCGCGGCACCGGTGGCCTCGTCGCCCGTGAGCTCGAGGGAGTCGAGGACCTCGGCGGCCTGGAGCAGGGCGACGCCACCACCGGCGACGATGCCCTCCTCGACGGCGGCCTTGGCGTTGCGCACGGCGTCCTCGATGCGGTGCTTGCGCTCCTTGAGCTCGACCTCGGTGGCGGCACCGGACTTGAGGACGGCCACGCCGCCGGCCAGCTTGGCCAGGCGCTCGGAGAGCTTCTCGCGGTCGTAGTCGGAGTCGGAGTTCTCGATCTCCAGGCGGATCTGGGCGGTGCGGGCGTCGATGGCGTCCTTGTCGCCAGCACCCTCGACCAGGGTGGTCTCGTCCTTGGTGACGACGACCTTACGGACCTGGCCCAGGTCCTCCAGGCTGGCGTTCTCGAGCTTGAGGCCGACGGTCTCGGAGATGACCGTGCCGCCGGTGAGGATCGCCATGTCCTGGAGCATCGCCTTGCGGCGGTCACCGAAGCCGGGGGCCTTGACGGCCACGGACTTGAAGGTGCCGCGGATGCGGTTGACGACGAGGGTGGCCAGGGCCTCGGCCTCGACGTCCTCGGCGATGATGGCCAGCGGCTTGCCGGTCTGCATGACCTTCTCCAGCAGCGGGAGCAGGTCCTTGACGTTGGAGATCTTGGACTCGACCAGCAGGACGTAGGAGTCCTCCAGGACGGCCTCCTGGCGGTCGGGGTCGGTGACGAAGTAGGGGGAGATGAAGCCCTTGTCGAAGCGCATACCCTCGGTGACCTCGAGCTCGAGGCCGAAGGTGTTGGACTCCTCGACGGTGACAACGCCCTCGTGGCCGACCTTCTCCAGGGCCTCGGCGATGAAGGCACCGATCTGCTCGTCGGCGGCGGAGATGGAGGCGGTGGCCGCGATCTCCTCCTGGGTCTCGACATCCTTAGCGTCGGCAAGCAGGGCGCTCGACGACGGCCGTAACGGCCTTCTCGATGCCGCGGCGCACGGCGATCGGGTTGGCGCCGGCGGCGACGTTGCGCAGGCCCTCGCGCACCAGGGCCTGGGCCAGGACGGTCGCGGTGGTGGTGCCGTCGCCCGCGACGTCGTCGGTCTTCTTGGCGACCTCCTTGACGAGCTCGGCGCCGATCTTCTCGTAGGGCTCCTCGAGCTCGATCTCCTTGGCGATGGTCACGCCGTCGTTGGTGATCGTGGGAGCGCCCCACTTCTTGTCGAGCACGACGTTGCGGCCCTTGGGGCCCAGGGTGACCTTGACGGTGTCGGCGAGGGTGTTGAGGCCGCGCTCCATGCCGCGGCGGGCCTCCTCGTCGAAGGCGATGATCTTGGACATTGAGTTTCCTCCACTGCGTGGTAGGTGGCGGCCGGTTGGTGCCCGCGACGGACGGATCGGTCCCCGGGCGTTCACGTCACGCCCGACGCCGGTCCTCACGTTCCAGCCTGTGTGGACTTAGTGCATTCGTAGATGCGTTGTCACTCGAGGACCCCGAGTGCTAGCCGCAATGCTGGCACTCTCGGCCCTTGAGTGCAAGGCGCTCAGATCTGATTCGTACCGAATCCTCCGTCGGCGAAGCGATGGACAGGAGCCGGCCCGCGATACGCGGGCCGGCTCCGTACGGAGCTGCCGTGGCGGTGAGCGGTGCGCCGCAGCGAGAGTCAGGACCCGGAGGCGGTTGGGAGGCGCCGGTGACCTGCGGTCCCTGGGTTACGCCTTGTAGTCATCGCGCAGGATGACGACGATCGGGTTGGACTGCGCGTTCTCGGCGCTCTCCACCACGTTGGTGATCCCCAGCTTCCTGCCGATCTCCTCGGCGGCGGGACGGTTCTCCGGGGAGCTGAAGTAGATCGTCGACTTGGCCGGTTCCTCTCCCTCGTAGACCCCGGGGGTAACGCTCACCGCGGTGAAGCCCCCGTTGGTGAGCTTGTCACTGGCGCCCTTGGCCAGACCGCTGGTCGTCGTCCCGTTGGACACGGTGACCCCGGTGTTGAAGTCGACGTTGCCGGAGGCGCTGGCGGACGCACTGGCGCTGGGCTTGGCCGAGGAGTCGGCCGACTTGCCGTCGGCGGGTTTGGAGGCCTCGCCGGACTTCGCGCCCGAGCCCTGGCTCTTCGCGGCCTGTCCGCTCTGGGCGGGCTGGGCCGACGAGGCCGCGTCCGACGAGCCGCCTCCCGAGCCGTTGAGGAACAGCGTCACAGCGCCCCAGGCGAGCGCCGGGACAATGATGATGATGGCCAGCAGTGGCACCCAGCTGCGCCACCGAGGCACCTGAGCGCGGTGCACGCCCACGGGAACCGGACCTTCATCCTCGCCGACGTCGAACTCGTCCTCGGGGTAGTCATAGTTGCTCACACTCTCAAGATACCGGTCCGAGCGCCGTTCGTGGGTATTGATCACTACGTCCCGCTCACAGAACCGGCGCATCGGGCCGGCAAGATCCTGCAAAGGCCGACGGCGGGCCGTTAGGCTCGCAGCGTGACAACCGCCAAGCCCCTCACCGAGCTCATCGACCCCTCCTGGGCACGCGCCCTGGCCCCCGTGGAGCCCATGATCCATGAGATCGGGGAGCGCCTGCGCGAGGAGGTGGCCTCCGGCGCCGGGTACCTCCCGGCGGGAACGGACGTGCTGCGCGCCTTCACCTACCCGATGGACGATGTGCGCGTCCTGATCGTCGGTCAGGACCCCTACCCCACGCCGGGTCACCCCATGGGCCTGAGTTTCTCCGTGGCTCCCGGCGTGCGGCCTCCGCGCAGCCTGGAGAACATCTTCCGAGAGCTGGTCAGCGACCTGGGCGTGCCCCAGCCGACGTCGGGCGACCTGACGCCGTGGTCCCAGCAGGGAGTCATGCTGCTCAACCGGGTTCTCACTGTTCGGCCCGGGGCGCCGGCCTCGCACAAGGGCTGGGGGTGGGAGAAGGTGACGCAGCGCGCGATCGAGGCCCTGGTTCAGCGCGGCGGCCCGCTCGTGGCGATCCTGTGGGGGCGCCCGGCGCAGTCACTGACCCCGATGCTGGGGCAGACGCCGATCATCGCCTCGCCTCACCCGTCCCCGCTGTCCGCCTCGCGCGGGTTCTTCGGCTCACGCCCCTTCAGCCGCGCCAACACGATCCTCACCGAGATGGGGGCGACCCCCGTCGACTGGCGCCTGCCCTGAGGCGGCGCCCGGGTCAGCCCGGCCGCTTCAGCCCCTTTACCGCCGCCGAGCCCCACCACCGCCCCAGGTCGGGTCCGCACGGTCAGCCTGGCCGCTTCCCCACGACAGCACCGTCCCCATCCTCCCCATCCTTGCGCCGATCTCTCGCGCTCCTAGGGTGGACGCCCTGTTCTTCCCGCTCCTACTCCACGAGGGTCGGGTTGTACTGGCCAGGAGCTGTCCGTACTGCACGGGACCGGGACCTTCGTGGAGTACACCCGCCCCTCCCCAGTAGCACCCCACCCTCGTGCAGTACGAGGCCCACCTGGCCGATCTCACGGCGATCCCTGGATCAGCGGCCTCCATCAGGCGGCCCGCAGCCCCGTTTTCCTGTTTCCCGGAACATGCGCCCAACGGCCGACGACGATCGCCCTCACCTCACGAAACAAGCCTCAGCCCGCTCCTCGGGGAAGCCGCCGCCCCAGCAACGAGGCCTCACGCAGGCCCTCCTCCAGCCGCATCCCCGTCCATGCCAGCCCTTGCCGGGGCCGTAGGCGTGCGACCTGATCCGGCGGGAACCTGGTGAGGATCGTCCTGCTGAGCCCGTCGGGCCGCATCAGATCACCGTAGGACACGCGCAGCACCGTCCACCCCTGCGCCTCGATCGAGTCCTGGCGCCGCTTCTCCTTCCACAGGTCCTCGGAGCCCTGGTACTTCTTCCTGCCGTCGGCCTCCAGGACGAGTCTCCGCCTAGGCCAGCACAGATCCACCCACCAGCGTCCCTCGGGAGCGTCGATGGGGTACTGCACCTGCGGGATCGGCAGCCCCAGGACGAGGACCAGCCACCGCACCGCACTCTCGAGCGCGGACTCGGCGAACGGCGTCGCCAGGCCAAGCACTGCCCGAGCCTGAGCCACCCCGCGGCGCCTCGGTTCACGCTCGAGCATGTGTGCCCATTCCTGTCTTACTCGCGCAATCGCCGGGGCGCACAGCTCGGGCCTCTCCCGGTTCGGCTGGCAGCAGCGGCGCAGCACAGAGTCGGCGATGGACAGCGCATTGTGCGCGGGCTCGTCGAAGGCGCAGTCGTAGGCCGTGCGCACCGCCGTCGTCGTCACCGTCTGTCCTACGGACGCGACCTCTTCCGGTTTCAACACGAGGCGTCGTCGCCACAGGGTGATGTCCCGGCAAGGAGAGGACTCCGAGGAGCCCTCTGGGACCGGAACGGGCGTGCCACGGGCCGGAATCCAGATGCGGGGCAGAACGATGTGGACCTGCCCCGGAGTGCTGGACACCGCGAGGTAGACGTCAGGCTCCGGGGAGAACATGTCGAGCTCAAGCGCCAGGGCCGCTGAGGTGTGAGACAGATAGGCCGTGGAGAACTGGCTGCGCTGGGCAACCACGGCCCGCGCCAACGACAGGGTGTAACGGTGCTGCCAGCGCTCAGCATGAGGATCCGGCAACCAGTAGTGACCACGCGCCAGGCGGATCCAGGCAAGAGAGGGAAGACAGCATCCACGGGAGCGGCGCGATGTATGGAGCAGACGTGGGCGCAGATCGGGGGCAGAGCCGGGGGACGATGATCGTGGTGTCATACCTCAAGGCTGCGCACTGCGACGTCGTCGGGCACCCGCTGCGATGAGCCATGTGGATTGAGCGCGCGTTTCCGCACCTGTGGTCCCGCACCGGGCCCGAAACTCCGCACTCCACGAGGGTCGGGGCGTACTGGCCAGAAGTTGTCCGCATGTGCTGTCTCATGGCTTCTGAGGGTTTCGGGTGTCATGACATCCGAGACGCGGGCGGAGCGGGTTGCCCAGGCGTGAGAGTCGCCAGACGTCTTGTCGGAAAAGGGGCTCCCTTGATCGGGCTCCCTTGATCGGTCGCTGAAGGGGCGCGCACAGTCGCCCTGGTGTCACCCAGCGCGTACTGCACGAGGGTGGGGTGCCACTGGCCGAAAGTCGGGTGTACTCCACGAGGGTCCGGGGCTCGTGCAGTACGGACAACCCCTGGCCAGTACACCCCCACCCTCGTGCAGTGCACGCCCCTTCAGCCCGACACCGGGGCAGTCGGCGACATCGAACCGCATCCGACCGCCAGCGCAGCGGCCCGGCCGACGGCGGCCGGGGCCCCGTCCACGGGATCACGCCCGCAGACATCTGGTAGACACGGCCCATGCCCGAACACCAGCCAGACCAGTCAGAACCCTCCGCCCAGCCCGCTCACACCGAACCCGTCGACGCCGCGCCCACCTCCTCCCGCTCCCGGGCGCGCCACGCCGCCGGCCCGGCCACGATCGACCTGGACCAGATCGCCCAGTACCTGCCTCGCACCGGCATCGGCACCGACGTGCACGCCTTCGCCACCACCGACTCCGGTGCCCCCATGCATCTGGCCTGTCTGGAGTGGCCGGGCGAGGTGGGCCTGGCCGGGCACTCCGACGGCGACGTCGTCGCCCACGCCTGCTGCGACGCCCTGTTCTCGGCCGCAGGGATGGGCGACATGGGCTCGAACTTCGGCACCGCCGAGCCGCAGTGGAAGGGCGCCTCGGGGGCCACGCTCCTGGGTGAGGCCGCCCGCCGCGTGCGTGAGGCCGGCTTCGAGATCGGCAACATCGCCGTCCAGCTCGTGGGCGAGCGCCCGCGCGTGGCCGCCCGCTCCGCCGAGGCCTCCCGAGCCCTGTCCGAGGCCGCCTCAGCCCGAGTCTCCTTCACCGCCACCACCACCGACCACCTGGGTTTCCTGGGCCGCACCGAGGGCCTGCTCGCCATCGCCACCGCCCTGGTCTACCCGGTGCCGGGGGCTGCCGGCCGCAGCTGAGCCACCGGAAACGCTCGCACTCGCCCCCTGCGGCTCGCTTTCTGCTGCGGGGGGCTCAGGCACCCGGCCCTCAGGTCCGATCGCGAGGAGATGACGGCCCCACGCGCGCCGCACGAGCGTCCCGCCCTCTTACAACAGGACCTGGTGCGAGCCTCGGGGACAGCCACTGCCGCCTGGTGGACACCGGTGGCCGGCGGCCAGGTAGCCTGTGCCCGTGAGCACCACACCCACTGAGCCCACTCAGTCCGACGCGTCTGCCGAGCCCGCCGCACCCCCGCAGTCCCCAGCGGCAGCCACCGTGCCCTCAGCGTCCCTCACACCCGCGGGCGCACCTGCCGAGTTGGCCCTCAGCCTGTATGACTCCGCCGCCCGCGCAGTCGTGCCGCTGGCCCCCACGGCCACCCCCGGCCTGGTGACGATCTACCTGTGTGGTGCCACCGTCCAGGGCTCGCCCCACATCGGCCACATGCGCAGCGGCATCGCCTTCGACGTCCTGCGTCGCTGGCTGGAGCGCAGTGGCCAGGAGGTCCGTCTCATCCGCAACGTCACGGACATCGACGACAAGATCCTCACCAAGTCGGCCGCCGCCCAGCCGCCGGAGCCGTGGTGGACCTGGGCCCAGCGCTTCGAGCGGGAGTTCGACGCCGCCTATCGCGCCCTGGGCGTGGTGGCGCCCACCTACGAGCCGCGCGCCACCGGCCACATCCCCGAGATGATCGACCTGGTCCAGCGCCTCCTGGATGCCGGCCACGCCTACATCGGCGAGTCCGGCAACGTCTACTACGACGTGCGATCCCTGCCCGGCTACGGCTCCCTCACCAACCAGCGCCTGGAGGACCTGGCCACCACCGAGGACGAGTCCCAGCTGGACGACGACGTCGAGGCCGACAAGCGCGACCCGCGCGACTTCGCCCTGTGGAAGGCCGCCAAGCCCACCGAGCCGGCCGACGCCGCCTGGGACGCCCCCTGGGGCCGGGGCCGGCCCGGCTGGCACCTGGAGTGCTCGGCCATGTCGCGCCGCTACCTGGGCGAGACCTTCGACATCCACGGCGGCGGCATCGACCTGCGCTTCCCGCACCACGAGAACGAGCAGGCCCAGTCCCACGGCGCCGGCTGGGGCTTCGCGCGCCACTGGGTCCACAACGCTTGGGTGACCATCAAGGGCGAGAAGATGAGCAAGTCGCTGGGCAACTCCCTGGTGGTGGCCGAGCTGCTCAAGCGCTACGACGCCGCCGTGCTGCGCCTGGCCCTGGGTACCGTCCACCACCGCTCCACCGTGGAGTTCTCCGAGGAGACCCTGGCCGATGCCGAGGCCCTGTGGGAGCGCCTGTCCGGCGCGATCCTGCGGGCCTACGAGCTCACCGGCTCCCAGCCCGACGACGCGGCCGCCGGTTCTCACGAGGCCACCCCTCACCCCGTCGACGCCCCCGCCGAGCAGGTGCGCGCCCGGGCCCTGCCGACTGAGTTCACCGCCGCCATGGATGAGGATCTCAACCTGGCCGGCGCCATGGCGGTCGTCCATGCCACCCTCAAGGCCCTCAACGTGACCCTCGCCAAGGCCGAGGCCGGGCCGAGCGCCGACCAGCGCGAGGCGGTGATCGGTCTAGCCCTGGACCTGCGCTCCCAGCTCGACGTCCTGGGCCTGGACCCACTGGCCGAGCCCTGGCGCACCGGTGTCCTCGACGGCCTCGGCTCCTCCCAGGGCAGCGCCGCCATGGAGACCCTCGACCGGCTCATCCAGCACGACCTCGACGAGGCGGGCCCAGGCCCGCGCCGCCAGGACTGGCCGCGTGCCGACGCCCTGCGTGACAAGCTGACCCAGGCGGGCGTCGTCGTCGAGGACTCGCCCTCAGGCGCCCGCTGGCACCTGGCCTGAGCGATCCGCCGCGCCGCCGCTGCCCGCCGCCTCGCGGCGCGCTTCTCTTCTGAACACACTCGTCACCACCACGAACAGGAGGCCCCGGATGCCCGGAAACGAGCAGTACCCCGGCGCCAAGCGCCGCCCCGGCGCGAAGAAGGGGCCCACGAAGGGCTCCGGCGGCCAGCGCCGCAAGGGCCTGGAGGGCAAGGGTCCCACCCCGCGCGCCGAGAACCGCGTCGGCCACCCCAAGGCTCGGGCGAAGGCCCGCGCCGAGGCTCGCGCCGCCCAGCCCACGCGGGCCAAGCAGCTCGAGAAGCTCAAGCGCCGCTTCGACGTGCCCGAGGACCACGAGATCCTGTGCGGGCGCAACGCGGTGGCCGAGGCCGCCTACGCCTCGGTGCCCATCACGAGGGTCTTCATGGCGGTCTCCGCCCAGTCCGACGAGCGCCTGGGCGCCGTCGTGCGCCGGGCCGCCCTGCTGGGCGCGCCGGTGCTGGAGACCACCAAGCTGGACCTGGACGCCCTGACCGACTCCGCCGCCCACCAGGGCGTGGCCATCGAGGTGCCCGCCTACGAGTACACCACCGCCCGCGACCTGCTGGAGCGCGCCCGCTCACTGGGCCGCACGCCGCTGCTCGTGGCCCTGGACCAGGTGACCGACCCTCACAACCTCGGCGCGGTCCTGCGCAGCGCCGGGGCCTTCGGGGCCGACGGCGTCATCATCCCCGAGCGGCGCTCGGTGGGCGTCAACGCCACCGTCTGGAAGGTCTCGGCCGGTGCCGCCGCCCGGGTGCGCGTGGCTCGCGAGACGAACCTCGTGCGCACCCTGGAGCAGCTGAAGAAGGAGGGCTGCTTCGTCGCCGGCCTGGACGGTTCGGGCAGCACCGCCATCGAGGACCTCACCCTGGCCGACTCCCCTCTGGTACTCGTCACCGGCGCGGAGGGCTCCGGCCTGTCCCGCCTGGTGCGCGAGACCTGCGACGTGCTGGCCTCGGTGCCGATCAGCCGCAGCGTGGAGTCCCTCAACGCCGCCGTGGCCACGGGCATCAGTCTCTACGAGGTCGACCGCCTGCGGCGCCGGGCCGCCGGCGGTGACAGCTGACCCGGCCTGCCTATCAGGCCCGGTCTTGAGCCGGCCGCTCCGGCTGCCCCGGTCGAAAGCGCCCGGTTTACACTTCCCCATGACGGCCCCGTTGCTGACACAATGGGCCGCATCCGATCCACAGGAGGTCCCCATGGCCCAGGACGCTTCACAGCGCTGGAACCGCACCGATGGCGTGCTCATCGCGCCGGGCACGACGCCGGAGGCGGTCGCCGACGCCTTTGCCTCGCGCGGGGTGGTCGTGCGCCTGGAGTGGTTCCCGGCCACCACCCACCTGCTCAGCCTCACCCTCATGACCGACGTCGAGGGCCGGGTCGCGGTGACGCCGCCCTCGCGCGGGGGCGTCGTGCCCGGCCCGCGCGTCAGTGAGCTCGTGGAGTCCCTGGCCCGGGAGTTCACCGCCGACGTCGCCGTGGGCCCGGCCACCTTCAACGCCCTGCCCGACGACGTCGAGCTGCCCTCGATCTCCAGCCACGGATCGGCCAGCGCCCGTACCGTGGTGGTCTCTCCGATGAGCGCCTACATGGTTCCCCTGCAGGCCACGCTGCTGGAGCGGCCGCTGGCGGTGGCCTCGGCGCCGAGCCTGGACCGCCGCATCGTCATGTACTCCGGAGAGGGCACGGACCTGGGCACCTTCGGTTGGGACGAGGAATCCCTGCCGGCCCTGGTGCTGACCTCCGACGCCGAGGACATGTCGATTCGCGCCATCCCCACCGGGGACCCGGAGGACGACGCCGTCTTCTCCTGGGGCATGACGTCGCGCTACGTGTGGGGCGGGGTCAACGAGCCCGGCCCGGCTCTGAAGTCCTTGGTCGACGAGCTCCTGGCGGACCTGACCGACGCCTCGGGGATCGTCGACGCCGTCCCGGGCGCCGACCTGGAGGCGGCGACCGCCGCCATCGTCCAGCCCGGCATCGACGGTTTCGCCGCCATGCTGGAGGCCCTGGGCCTGCCCGACTGGGTGCTGGCGGTCCTTACCGGTCGCCTGGCCCCGGTCGAGGTCCCCGGCGTCGTCGTGCACGAGCCGCGCGGGCTGTCCAACGCCGTGGGCCGCAGTGTGGGCCTGCTGCTGGCCGACCCCTCCACCCCGGGTTCGGCCTTCTGGCAGGGCTACGTGCGCACTGTGACTGACAAGCCGTGGGCGGTGCGGGGCGCCGCGCTCATGGAGGCCGGCCTGGGCGGCGCGCTGCTGGGGGCCGCTGTGCGCCGTCGTCGCTCGACCGGGAGCCTTCCGGGCGGGGTGGCGGCCGTGGGCGCCTTCCTGCTGGTGGACGCCATCACCGAGGTCTCGTTGGCCTCCTGGACGCGTCACCGCGAGCTGCGCCGTCGGGCTGATGAGGAGATGGCCCTGGTCGCCGAGGAGCTCGGCGCCTGAGAGCGCTGTAGCACAGGGGCCGGTTAGCTGAGCCCCTTGAGGTAGGCCCTCAGCACGTCCCGTGCGTCCACGGGTGCCGCCTTGGCCGCCTGATACATGAGGAGGGCGTCCACCAGGCCCACCAGGTCGGAGGCGCGGGCGCTCGCGCCGGCGATGCCCGCAGCCGTGAGGATTCGTTCAGCCAGACGCGTCAAGGGTGGCCTGACCGGTGCTTCCGCCGTCAGCAGCTTCCGGAGCTCGATGTCGTCACGCAACTCGAACAGGGAGCGCGCCGCGCGCCGCCTGGGCATCGGCGCGTCGCGCCATGTGCGTCAGAATGCCGACGACGATGTCAGCCGCCTCCCTGCCGGCTGACAGATGAGGGAATCTCGATGTCGTCGATGTCGGCCTGCGAGCCCTCGGAGAGACGGTTGACCACGAGTGCGAGCAGATCGCGGCGAGTGCGGGCGTAGTAGGAGGTCGACCCGCGCGCCAGCCCCGCCTCGGTATCAACCTGCAAATGGGTCAGGGCGTGCACCCCGTCACGGGCGATGAGCCTGACCCCGGCGTCACCGATCTGCTCCTTGCGGCCCATGCTGCCTGCTCCTTGCGTTCCAGCCGTCAATATCTCTACGATCATAGAGCACTCTACGATCGTAGAGATTCACGAGGACGGCAACTCGGAGGAGGCCATGCAGTGAAGGTGGCAGTTGTTGGGGGCGGCGCCTCCGGTGAGGCGATGAAGCGGGCGCTACAGGCGGCCGGAGCACAGAGCGACCCCTGCATTCGCGACGCACCGGTTTCGATGTTCTGAGAGACGATGCGGCCGCCGAGCTGTCCGGAGCGGACGCCATCGTGGAGGCGACCGGCAGGTTCACCACCAGCAGGAGGGTCGCCACCGAGTTCTTCACACGTTCGACCCGCGCCGTTTCAGCGGCGGCGAATACTCTTGGTGCTAGGCACGTCCTGCTCTCGATCGTCGGCTGCGACCTTCCCCAGGTGCAGGGATACGGCTACTTCGCGGGCAAGAGTGCTCAGGAGCGGATTGCCCGCGAGTCAAGTGGCCGCCTGTCGCTGGTTCGATCGACCCAGTGGTTCGAGTTCGCCGAGCAGAACATGAAGCGTATGCGCTATGGCCCCATCTCGCTGGTTCCCTCGATGAGGATGCGGCCGGTCAGTCTCGACGCCGTTGCCGAGGCGGTCGCACAGGTCGCCTTAAGCGAGTTCGATGGCCAGACCTGCCAGATCGCAGGCCCGCATGTCATGACGCTGTGGGAGATGACCGCTCAGTTGCCGAACCTCATTGCGAGGCCGGTTCCCCTGGTGGTTCCCACCGACTGGGGACTCGCCTTCCGTCGTGGCGCACTGGTTCCCGGCGACGATGTCCCTTCAACGGGCCCCACCTACGCGCAGTGGCTGCAGGAGCGGCATCCCCTGTAATCGACGGAATCGACGGCGGGGGCGTGCACATCTGACAGGCAGCAGCGTGCTGATCGAGCGCCACCGGCGCCGGCAACGCCCGCGCAACGCACAGTCTGCGGCGCGCCCTACTCTCCCTTGAACTTCATGCCGGCGGTGAATCCGTAGGGGTTGGCCTCATAGTCGGCCAGTGTCTGCTCATCGAGGGCGGCGAACTCGGCGTCGTCCTCGGGCAGCTGCTCCTCGACGTCGTCGAAGACGATCGCCTCCATCTCCTGGGTGTCCCCTATCCCGAGGTAGGCCCGCTCGTCGCGGTGCCGGGGCAGGACCGTGGCCACGTAGTTGTCCACCGCCTCACGGGTGGTGACGAAGCGGTTCTGCGCCTCAGACATGTACCAGCGGTGCTCGAGGATCTCGTGGAAGATCTCGGCAGGCTCGAGCTTGCGACGCATCTCGATGGGAACGGAGTGGATGGTGGGCTCGAAGACCTCCGCCAGCCAGGCGTGGGCCACGAGCTCGATGGGGTCGTCGCTGCGCCCGGACATGGCCCGGTAGGCCTCCAGGTCGTTGAGCATGCGCTGGCCCTGGCGCTCCTGGACGTCCAGCCCGGTCAGCCGCATCACCTGACGGTGGTAGTGGCCGGCGTCGACCACCTTGGGCTGGATGGTGATGTGCTCCCCCTGGGAGTCGGTGTTCATGGTGAGCTCGGCGACGTCGTAGCCCATCTCGTTGAGCTTCTGGACGCGGCGGCGCAGGCGCCAGCGCTCGTCCATGGAGAAGGACTCCTCAGCGGTGAGGACGTCCCACAGCTCGGTGTAGCGGCTGACGATCCGGTCCCCGACCTCAATGGTGTCGACGCTCGGCTCCAGCAGGGCGCCGGCCTGCAGGTCCATGAGCTCACCGATGATGTTGGTGCGGGCCACGTCGATGTCGTAGAGACGCTTGCCCTCGGTGAGCCCCTCGGGGTGGAGCTCACCGGTCTCGGCATCCACGAGGTAGGCGGCGAAGGCGCCGGCGTCCCGGCGGAAGAGCGTGTTGGACAGCGACACGTCCCCCCCAGTAGAAGCCCAGCAGGTGCAGGCGCACCAGCAGCACGGCGAGCGCGTCGATGAGCCGGGTGGCGGTCTCGGGCCGCATGTACTGGCTGAACAGCGCCCGGTAGGGCAGGGAGTAGGACAGGTGCTCGGTGATGAGTACCGAGTTGAGCTCTTCCCCCCTCCAGGCTGCGCCGACCGGTGATGACCGCCGTCGGATGCACACAGGGCGCCCCCAGGCGGACCAGGTCACGCAGGAGCTCGTACTCGTGGTGCGCTACGGTCTCGCCAATCTCCTTAACCGCGATGACACGCTCAGAGAGGTTGACGAAGCGCACGATGTGGCGGGACAAACCACGGGGCAGCGCGGCGAGGACGTCGGTGGGCCAGTCCTCCAGCGCCGTCTCCCAAGGGAGGTCAAGCAGCGCCGGGTCAATCGTCGCTGCCGTGATCTTCATGGACTGGGGCATAACTTTATTCTTTCAGGCCAAGGCCCTCTTCGCCTTTCGAGGCGTGAGCAGCAGCCCACACCCTCCCGGCATCGAGAGCGATCCAGGTATCACCGTGCGGCGGCCGCATCCGATCCGGCGCCCGACGGCGCCGGTACCACGTCCTGGTCCGCCCGGCCCGGCCATCCTGGCTCCACTCCGGCGAACGCGACGACGGCGCCGCCCCGCGGAGGGGAACGGCGCCGTCGTCGTCAGCATCCTCAGGCAGGCAGGCGCTTGCCGGTGGAGGCGGAGAAGATGTGCTCCTGACCGGGGCGGATCCGCACGTAGACGGTCTCACCCGGCTCGGGGGCGGTACGCGGAGGAACACGCACGATGATCTGGCTGGAGTCCTCACCGGAGCCGAGCTTGGCCTCGGAGTCCTCGGCACCCACGAGCTCGCCGTAGATGTAGGCGTCGGAGCCCAACTCCTCGACGAAGGACAGGCGCACCGGGATGGAGTGCTCGTCCTGGGCGGAGACGACGTCGAGCGACTCGGGCCGGAACCCGATGGTCACCTTGCCGCCGTCCTCGGGGGTGATGGCGTCCAGGGTCGCCTTGGACAGCTGGATCTTGGCGGCACCGACGGTGGCGACGTCGCCCTTGACCGTGAACTGCCCCAGGTTCATGGCCGGCGAGCCGATGAAGCCGGCGACGAACTCGTTGGCGGGGTGGTCGTACATCTCGCGCGGGGTCCCGACCTGCTGGAGCACGCCGTCCTTGAGGACCGCGATGCGGTCACCCATGGTGAGGGCCTCGGTCTGGTCGTGGGTGACGTAGACCGTGGTGACGCCCAGCGAACGCTGGAGCGAGGCGATCTGGGTGCGGGTCTGGACACGGAGCTTGGCGTCCAGGTTGGACAGCGGCTCGTCCATGAGGAAGACCTTGGGCTTGCGCACGATGGCGCGCCCCATGGCTACACGCTGACGCTGACCACCGGAGAGCGCCTTGGGCTTACGGTCCAGGTACTCGGTCAGGCCCAGGATCTTGGCGGCCTCACGCACGCGCTTGTCGATCTCGGCCTTGGGGGTGCCCGCGATCTTCAGGGCGAAGCCCATGTTGTCGTGGACGGTCATGTGCGGGTAGAGCGCGTAGTTCTGGAAGACCATGGCGATGTCACGGTCCTTGGGCTGAACGTCGGTGACGTCGCGATCACCAATAAGAATGCGACCGGCGTTGACATCCTCCAGGCCCGCGAGCATGCGCAGGGAGGTGGACTTACCGCAGCCGGAGGGGCCAACGAGCACGAGGAACTCGCCATCGGCGATCTCGAGGTTGAGAGCGTCAACACTGGGGCGGTCATTGCCCGGGTAAATGCGCGTGGCGTTCTCGAAAGTAACAGTTGCCATGGGTGGTGCTTCCCTTCACCGGCAGGTACGTGCCGGACGATCCGTCGTGAAAGGTGCCGATGCGTGTCCGCATTGACACGTACCGCGGTCAGCCGTTCGACCGTGGACGGGCTCATCTTGACACACGTTCCCCACTTTGACCAGCGATTCACAGAGAATTGTCAGGATGATCTTCCTCAGCAATGACGGCGAAAGACCGCTGTCGGGTCGGTGAGACCTCAACCGGGGATCGTCGGACGCCGACGAGACCCCGATGAGGTCTGGGCAGAACTCATCGGAGCCTCGGCTGCCACCAAGGGGCGGATAGACCTCCCCACCCCCTCCGTCGGAAACGGACTGGACCACTGCCGGCAATGCCCCTCCAGCACTGGCTTTTCTCCCGCGACATGGCCCACAGTAGGGCGAAGAGCCCCACAGGGACGCGGCGCCCGCGAGCCGATATAGCCCGGTACTGTGGGGGCCATGACGCAGAACTTCGACGCGCACTCGGGCGAACCGGTCACCCTGAGCAAGTTGCGCGCTGGCACGCTGGTGGGGGGCTACCGGCTTCTGCGTCGCCTGGGCGCCGGAGGAATGGGTGTGGTCTGGGAGGCCACCGACGAGGGCGGCCGCCACGTGGCCATGAAGATCCTCCACCCCCAGATCGCCGCGGATCCCACGGCCCGGCGCCGCCTGGACCGCGAGGCCAGCGTCCTGGCCCGAGTGAGGGACACGCGCGTGGCCCGCATCCTGGACATCGAGACCGGGGACGGGTCGATGGGGGTCACCTTCGTCATCACCGAGCTCGTCGAGGGTCCCACCCTCCAGCACGAGGTGGAGCACGAGGGCGTCTACGACCTGACCACCGACGCCCGCGACCTGGCCGACCTGGCTCACGGGCTAGTCGACTCGCTGCGCGCGGTCCACGCCGCCGGCGTCATCCACCGCGATCTCAAGCCCTCCAACGTCATGCTCGGTGCACAGGGCCCGGTTCTCATCGACTTCGGCATCGCCCAGGTGGCCGACGACGTCCGCCTCACCCAGACCGGTCAGGTCACGGGGACACCGGGATTCATCCCCCCGGAGATGCTCGACGGCGGGGAGCCGACCGCCGACGTCGACTGGTACGCCTGCGCGGGCGTTCTCCTGTTCACCGTGACCGGGCTGGCGCCCTTCGGTTCGGGCGCATGGCAGGTGGTCTTCCGCCGCGTCTACGCGGGCACCCCGGAACTGGGCACCCTGGAGCAGGAGAGTCCGGCGCTGGCGAGGGCATTCACGGCGGCGCTCGCCCCGGAGGCGGAGGACCGGCTGGGCCCGGACGGCCTGCTGGAGGTCCTCGACGAGATCGCCGAGGGCGGCACCGGCCAGGAGGCCGTCGACCGGCTCCTGGGGCCAGAGGAGGAGGACGACTCTGAGGAGTCGGAGACGAGTACCAACACCTACGTCCCTGGCTACGGCGTCGCTCCGACGGGCTACGGCGTTCAGCAGAGTGCTGGCAGCTCGGCCTCGGCGTCTCCGGCCGCGTATGGCAGCCCCGTCTCTGCGGGCTCGGCCGCTGAGGGCGGGTACGGCTACGGCGCGCCGTCGGCATCCTCGGCGTCATCCGTCCAGCCCCCGCCCGCCATCCCTCCCCGGTCGTGGTACCAGAACGGCTCAGTGACGCCGGCAGGACCGGCACAGTCCATGCAGTACGGCGTTGGAGGACCCGCTCCTGTCACGCCGTCGGGGCCCTACCCGCGGCCCGCGCCGTCCGGGCAGGTACCCATGTTCCCCTACTGGGGTACAACCCGACGGCGCCCCAGCCCGGTTACCCCCAGGCCGTTGCCCGCCCGGCGGCCATACCGGCGACCGGCGGGATGACGGGGCCGACGATGGCCGGTGCCCAGCCTGCGCAGATCCACCGCTTCGCCCCGCCCACCCGCACGGGTGGCTTGCCCGAGTGGGCGCAGGAGCCGCAGCGTCACCCACGAGTGATGCTGGCCCTCTGGTTCGCAATGTCCGCCTTGGGGATCGTGAGGCCGGGATGGATGGTGATCTTTGCAGCGATTCTGGCGGTGGTCGCCGGCACCGTCGGACGAGCCCAGGACGCTCGGCGCTGGAACCGGCTCCAACGCGGCTCCACCTCTCCGGCAGACAACTCTCGCATGTGGGCGGCGACCCCATGGTATTTGCTGCGCTCGATGCTGTCCGTTGGCTTCGCATTCCTTCTGAGTCTAGGAGTCGTGGCCGTCATCACCGTGACTTCCTACTCATCTGGAATTATTGAGAACGACTCTTCGATTCTCGGTTCTTTTCCGCCTCTTACTCGTTTCATCCTCCTTTTCCTGGTGGAGGTTGCCATCTACCTCCTCATTCTGTGGCTGGTTCCCTGGGGTGCAGCAACTCGGCGAGGTGGCGCACATATCGTGAACATGCTCGCCCCCGGCGATCGCAGTAGAAGACGCATGATGTTGGTATTACTTATCGTTGGCGTCATTGTGCTTATTTTGACCCTTGCAGGGGCTATGCCGAATCCCAATATGTCCCCGTTCGCAGGTAGTTAAGAATCGCGTGGACAGGTGGAGGCAGGGGATGACAAAACGATCATCTGGTCAGCAGCAGAAGAAGGGGTCCACCTCCGGCGCCCCTGGCAGCACCGTGCAGTAACCACCCGAAGACGCCACAGCCTCAGGCTCCAACACACCACTCACGCCAGCGAGTCACTCACCAGACCTGACCGGCCCGCCCGAACCAGACGGCTCCTCAGCCTGCCCGGCCTCAGCCTTCTCAGCCTTCTGACGAGCGCTTTAGCACTGTATTCAAAATCAACTTCGTCAAGACCCTCTTCAGTTAGCCAGTCACGCAGCAATCCTTGGATTTTCATAAAGACCTGACGCGCAGTTTCGTCAACGCCTACCATATCTCGTCGACCTCCAAGACTTCTCGCTTCTTCTGGCGGGTTCTCAAAACCCTTATGGTCAGGGACTCCGTCCGAATCAATCCATGTCACTTCGAATCCGGCGGGGACTCTTTCGGCGTCTGCGAGCTTGGAGGGATCCACGGGATCGGGGCACTCAAGCTCCACCACAATGGTGCCGTAACCCTCAGGACTGGCCGCCATCTTCTGCTCAAGTCTGAGATGCGAGTTGGACTCCTTCCCAACACGAGTCTGGTTCACCTCCTTCAGCATGGCCACCATATTGATCTGCTCCGGCGGCCACCGAACTGGTCACCCATGAGATGCCCAACCTCATACCTCTTATCGGTACCAGACACCAGCTCACTACCGTACTTATTGATCCTTTTACCCTGGACAGGATGTAACCAGGCCTCGACCGGGCCACACGGCCTGATTCCGCCCGACTCCGCCTGGTTCCGCCTGACCACCAGTCCCAGGCGCACAGTTTTGGGAAGACGTCACAGGAACGTCAACAGCGCACCACAACGCCACCCGCCTGCCCGACTGCCAACGACCGATGCGTCACAATCCGCCAGCGGCAGACGTCAGGCATGGTTTCGTACAGCATCGTCGGGCAGAATGACACCGCTACAGCCGTGACTCGTTGACAGTTCGTCTTCTTCTCCGTCCGCTCGCCAACGCACCACAAGGAGCACCGAGTGTCCAGTAAACAGCCCCGCCAGTCCAAGGCTCAGCGCCGCGAGGCCGCACGCCTCAAGGCCAAGGAACTGAGGGAGGCCGAGGAGCGCCGTGCACACCGCAACGCGATCGCGCGCCGCAGCTTCATCGGGGCTACGGGGGTGGCCCTGGCCGGCGGCCTGGGCTACCTCGGTTACCTGGCTGTCAACCAGGGGGAAGAAGGAGTTCCCCGCAGCGGGCAAGGGCCTGGCCACCGAGAAGGCGAACCAGAGCGGTGTTCCCAAGCAGGTCCTGGCGGACGCTTCCTGGACCTACGGCGACGGCAGCCAGCTGGACACCGTCGCCGCCTCCGCCCCATCCTTGACATCTACTTCGACTACTCCTGCTCGCACTGCGCCCAGTTCGAGGGCATCCACACCGAGGAGATCAACCAGCTGCTGAGCGACAAGAAGATCACCCTGGCCCTCCACCCCTGCAAGATCCTCAAGCAGGACTGGACGAGCACGGTCATGAACGCCATGGGCGTGGTACTCGATGAGGCCCCGGCGCAGTCCCTGAGCTTCCACGGCGCCGCCTTCGAGATCCTCTCCCAGGTGCTGGAAACCAAGAACCAGAGCCTCTTGACCGTGGACAGCCTGGTCGCCGCCGCCACCAAGGTGGGTGTCCCCACCGAGGTGTCCGCCAAGTTCAAGGCCGCCGTCGACTCGAACAAGTACAAGAAGTGGGTCGAGCTCGGAGACAAGGCCTTCGCCGATCGGGACCTGAAGGGCACCCCGTCCGTCTTCTTCAAGGGAGAGCAGATCGACCTGAGCACGCTGCAGTCGCCGACCTCCCTGACCGAGCTGGTCACCGGGAGCACGCCGACGTCGCCGCCCTCCGAGCAGTCCACCCAGCAGCCGGCCGAGCAACCCGCTCAGCAGTCCACCGACCAGCCCGCTGAGCAGCAGCAGGGCGAGCAGGGCTGAGCCGGACGCCTGTCCCTCCCTGATCCAGCGCTGTTCCCGCGCGGCTCTCGGAGGCATCGGAGCAGACGCATCCTCCTCCCTGGTTTTCCGCCCCGGGGCGGTCTGTGCCAGACTGTTCTCCGCACCCGCGGCCGCCTTGCCGGCCGTACGCCGCTTTAGCTCAGTTGGTAGAGCAGCTGTCTTGTAAACAGCAGGTCGTCGGTTCGAGTCCGACAAGCGGCTCCACTCAGTGGCCGCAGCAGTCCGGGTCCTGGCGCTGCCGTCGCCTCGCTGACCGGCATCGAGCTCACCATCAGGAGGGGACATGTCGGGGACCGCACCGCAGGCGCCGTCGTGCATCCTCCACGAGGCCGGTACCTGCCGCTCCTGCCCCCACCTGGCCCTGCCGCTGCCGGACCAGCTGGCCGCCAAGCAGTCCCGAGTCGCCTCCCTGCTGGCCGCACGTGTCACGTCCGACCTGTGGTAGCCGCCGGCCTGGAGCGCCCCGGAGCGCTTCCGCAACAAGGCGAAGATGGCGGTGGCCGGAACCACGGCCCGCCCCACCCTGGGGATCCTCGACAGCGCCGGCCACGGCGTCGACCTGCGCACCTGCCCCCTGCACGTGCCGGCGATCGAGGCGGCCCTGCCGGTGCTGGCGGGCCTCATCACCGACCTGGGCCTGCGCCCCTACGACGTGCCCGCTCGCCGCGGCGAGCTCAAGCACGTCCTGGTGACCGCCTCGCCCGACGACGACCTCATGGTGCGGTTCGTCCTGCGCTCCCGGCGCCACCTGGACCAGCTGCGCGCTGCGCTGCCGGACCTGCGCCGGTCCCTGCCCCAGCTGGCGGTGGCCAGCGTCAACATCCAGGGCGTCCACCAGGCCGTCATCGAGGGGCCGGAGGAGATCGTCCTGACCGAGGAGAACCGGCTCCTCATGCGCCTCAGCCTGCCGGTCTTGGGGGCCGGCACGCCGGCCGTCCGGTGCGCCGACGGCGTCGAGCTGCCGCTCTACCTGCCGACCCGTTCCTTCTTCCAGACCAACACGGCCGTGGCCGAGGCGCTCTACGCCACCGCCCGCTCCTGGGCGCGGGAGTGCGAGCCGACTCGGGTGTGGGACCTGTTCTGCGGCGTCGGTGGGTTCGCCCTGGCCCTGGCCGCGCCGGGTCGCCGGGTGCTGGGGGTGGAGGTCTCGGCCTCGGCCATCGACGGAGCACGCGCGGCCGCCGCTCTCATGGGCCTGGACCCGGGGCTCGTGCGTTTCGAGGCCGGTGACGCCCGCGTCCTGGACCCGGGCGCCTCGGACGGCAGCACCGCCGGGGCCTTCGGGGCCGAGCGCCCGGATCTGCTCGTGGTCAACCCACCCCGGCGCGGGATCGGGGAGCAGTTGGCCGCTCGGATCGAGGCCTCCGGCGTGGGGCGGGTGCTCTACTCCTCCTGCAACCCCCGCACACTGGCCGCGGACCTGGCCCACCTGCCCTCGATGCGGGTGGTGCGCTCCCGCCTGTTCGACATGTTCCCCCACACCGACCACGCCGAGGTGCTCGTCGAGCTGGCTCGCGACCAGCCCGCGGGAACGCGGCCCGAGGCGGACTTCGGCGGCCGTCTACCCCAGCTCGTCCAGGGCGGCGCGCACGTCGGCCAGGCAGGTGTTGATGGCGTCTGCCTCGTAGGGGACCTCGAGGTCGCGCACGCGCACGGCCAGGTCGGCCAGGTCGCGGGCCTCGGCGAAGCCCTGACCGGCCAGGGTGCGGGCGGTGGCCACGGAATCGGCCTGACCGGCCCCGGCGGCCGCGGCCGCCTCGACCAGCTCCAGGATCGGCCCCTGGATGACGGCGAGGTCCTCGGCCACGAGGTCCAGCTCGCCGCCCACCAGCTCGCGACGCGCATCCAGCAGGGCCACGCGCTCGGTCAGGGTACTGGCGCCGTCGCTCAGCGCCGCGCACAGCTCGGTGAGGCTGCCGACGGCGTCGTTGGCGTCGACCTCGTCCTCACCCTCGATGACCTGGAGAGCGAAGAGCCCGGCGGCCAGGTTGTGCAGACGGGCCAGAGCGATGCGGAAGCTCACCGAGTCCAGGTCGCCGCGCAGCTCCTCGATCTGGCTGCGCAGCGGGTGGAGCTGCTCGGAGCACTCCAGGACCAGGGCGTCGACCCGCTGGCAGCGCTCGGCGACGTCGTCGGCCTGGACCCCGCCCCCGAGGACCGCGACGTCCGCGCCGACGGCCCGCATGGCCTCGCGCAGGGCGCCCAGGCGGGCCGAGAGGGCCTCGATCTCGCCGGCCCGCCGCCCCAGGAGGTCGACGAGCCGCTGCCCCTCCTGGAGGATGCCGACGAGCCCGGCGGTCTCGGCCTCGATCCGGCTCATGGCGGCCAGGATCCGGGCCACGGGGCCCTCGGCCTGCGGGCTGTCGGGGATGCCGACGCCGTGGTCCAGGAGCGCGCCGACCTCGGCGACCAGCACCCGGCGGGTGAAGTCGATGGCGTCGGCGTAGCCCAGGGCCCGCAGCTCGGCCTGGAGGGCGGCCTGTCCGGCGGCGGCCACCTCCCGGCGGGTGGAGCCGGCCGCTGCCGAGGCCTCCTCGACGTCGCGGACCCGGGCGTAGGCGGCCTCGACGTCGTCGCGCAGGTCGGTGAGCATCGGCAGCGTACGCACGGACAGGTAGCCGGACCCGGAGGGAACGATCGTGGCGAAGACGCGATAGCGGCCGTCGTCGGAGGAGCGGTTGGTGATGTAGGCGCTGGCCGCCCGCCCCTCCTCGATAGCGTTCCAGATGCTGCGGAACAGGCCTGCGGGCATGTCCGGGTGCCGCACGACGTTGTGGGCCCGCCCCACCAGGGCGCCGCGCGGGTAGCCGGACAGGCGCATGAAGGTGGAGTTGGCGCGGCGGATGCGCCCTTGGGAGTCCGTGGTGGAGAAGAAGAGCTCGTCGGCGGTGAAGACGTGCTCGACGGGGGCGGCGGACTCGACCATGAGTGACCTTCCTTGAGAACGAGGCAGTTGCGAGGTAGGGACAGCGGTGCCTGCGGCGCTGTCGTAGGACCTTGGTCGAAAGCCTACTCGCGGACCGGTATCGAGGCGGCCGATCCCGGCGGGGCGACGCATCACACGTGATCCGGCAGGATTCTGCTGATCGAGTGGTCACGGGCGGCCGTCTGGCAGTGGTCGGCCGGCGGCTGGTCGGGCACGTCCGGTGAGGTCTCCTTGTGCCTGACCACATCCAAGTCCCTGACAGCCCCCGGAAGGCTTCCTAGCCTGACGTCATGACCCTGTTCCCGTCTGCGCACCGTCCCTGCTCCGACCACCACGGCCTGTCCCGCCGCCACCTGCTGGCGCTGGCGGCTCTGGCCCCCGCGGCTGCGATGCTGCTGGGCGCGTGCTCGTCGGCTTCCGGGAAGGCGCTGACCTCCAAGACCGCCCATGAGACGGTCACCCCCTCCGACGTCTCCTCGCAGGTGGCCACCGCAGCCGCCGCCTGCGACCAGCTCGGCGGCCGGCTCCTGGCCCACTACCTCAAGGCGGACTCGGCAGCGACGGCGATGGCCTCGCCGCTCAGTGCCGCCTTCGTCCTGGCGATCCTGGCCGGCGGCGCCACGGACGCCTCCACCCAGGGCTATGACGCGCTCCTGGGGCTCTCGGGCGAGGAACGGGACCGCGCCTGGTCTGCCGTCCAGACCTCCCTCAACCGCTACGACGGCGACCTCAAGGGCTTCGACCCGGACCAGATCCCGGACAAGCCGCTCGTCCACCTGGCCAACCACGTCCTCATCGCCGACGAGAAGGACATCGAGGTCAAGCAGTCCTACCTCGATGCGGTGCTGCGCTGGTTCTCCGCCGAGATCGAGCAGATCGACGTGGACTCCATGAAGAAGAACCTCGATGCCTGGGCCTCGCGCAACACGGCCGGCCTCATCCCGAACAGCGGTATCACCATTACGAAGGACACGCGCCTGGTGGTGCAGAACGCCCTGCTCTTCGCGGCCCAGTGGGACTCCCCCTTCAAGGCCGAGGACACCTCACCGCAGAACTTCACGCTCGCCGGTGGCAAGACCGTCAAGGCCGACCTCATGCACGACACCCGCTCCATCCCCTACGCCACCGGCCAGGGCTGGGCGGCGGTGCGTCTGGCCTACGCCAGTGGGGAGGGGAACACGGACGGAGCCCCCAAGGAATCCCAGCTCGCCCTCGACGTCGTCCTGCCCGACGCCGGATCCCTGCCGTCCGCCATGGACGCCGGGACGTGGGCGGCAGCGTCGAAGGCCCTCGATGAGGCCGAGGCCCGTGAGGTGAGGTTGTCCCTGCCCAAGGTGGACCTCACCTCTGAGCCCAAGGAGCTCCTGGACTTCCTCAAGGAGCAGGGTCTCAAGCCCGAGGGCCTGGACAAGATGGCCCGCGGACTCACGCTGGCGCAGGTGGTCCAGCAGGTGCGCCTCATCCTGGACGAGGAGGGCACGGTGGCCGCCGCCCTCACCGAGGGAGGGGTGGAGGTCATGGCGGCGCCGGAGCCGGACGAGCCGGTCGAGTTCACCGTGGACCACCCCTACGTGCTGCGGCTGCGGGACCTGACCAGCGGAACCGCCCTGGTAGAGGCCGCCGTCATGGATCCCACCGTCAAGACGATCGGCGCCTCGGCCTGACAGCGCCACCTGCCGCCAGCCGACGCAGCCCGCCACATTCTTCCGGTCGGTGGGGCCACTTCACCGCCTGGAGCACTTCCAGACGGTAGGCTCCAGGGGCTGACAGGAAGCCGTTGCGGGGAGCCCCGTCCCGGCCCTCCACCTCTTTTTCAACCAGCAGGAGAACTCCTCATGACCGTCGAGCTCGTCACCACCTCCAGTCCGGAGATCGTCGAGGCCATGGAGCGCCTCATCCCGCAGCTCTCCCGCAGCGCTCCGGCACTGACCGCTGAGCAGTGCGAGGCCTTCATCGCCCAGGAGGGGGTCTTCCTCTTCGTCTTCCGCCGCGAGGCCGACGCCGGCCAGGACGCCCCGATCCTGGGCATGCTCACGCTGGCGACCTTCACGATCCCCACCGGCCTGCGCGCCTGGGTGGAGGACGTCGTCGTCGACGACGAGGCCCGCGGCCAGGGTGCCGGCCAGGCCCTCGTGGAGGCCGCCGTCGAGTACGCCGGGAAGATGGGGGCGCGCACTGTGGACCTCACCTCGCGCCCCTCGCGCGAGGCCGCCAACCGCCTCTACCGGCGCGCCGGCTTCGAGCTGCGGGAAACCAACGTCTACCGCTACGTCCAGGCCTGAGCACCGCAGCACGACCCCGCTGAGCACACGCCCCACTTCGACAAAATCTTCATAGACGACACGGCTCCGCGTCATTTATGAAGATTTGGTCGAAGTGATGGGCGCCCGGGCAACCGGACGGAAGGAGCGGCAGGAGGGCGGGGCGCCGTCTTCGAGGTCTTCAGGCCATGAGGGCATCGACGAAGGCGGCCACGCTCGGGGTGGTGCGCCCGCCGGCGGCGGCGACGACGTCAACCGGGGCACCGGCGATGGCACAGGGGACGTCGGCGCGCTCGAGCATCGAGATGTCGTTCCATGAGTCACCCACGGCGGCCACCTCGCTGACCACCTGGCCCTGCTCGGCGAGGTGCTCGGCGAGCAGGGCCAGTCCCGAGCCCTTGGACTCACCCGCGGCCGTGACGTCGACGAAGGTGGCCGAGCGGGTGCAGCTGACGCCGTCGACCGCCTCTTCCAGGCTCCGGGCCAGCGCCTCGGCGGCGCGGGAATCGGGGACGTGCAACGGCATCGAGGTGACCCCCAGACCCGCGATCTCAGACAGGGGCGCCGCGGTGAAGCGGTCGGCGGGCGTGCGCTGATCGGTGGACAGGCCGACCGGATCATCCAGCACGTAGTCGCGCTCGAGGGTCGAGGCGAAGACGGACACGGGAGCATCGCTGACGACGCCCACCGTCCGGGTCACGGAGCGCACCTGGTCGGCGCTGAGCATGCGGGTGCGGCGCACCTGACCGGCCGCATCGATGACGGTCGTTCCCGTGGCGCACACCGCGTAGTCGTAGTCCAGGCCGATGCTGGTCGAGGAGCGAGCCACCTCGACCGCGTGCTGGACCAGCTGCACCGAGCGGCCCGTGGCCAGGACCAGGAGGTTGCCGGCCTTGCGCCAGCGCACCAGGGCCTCGGCGTCGGCTTGCCCGACGGCGTGGTGGAAGATGAGGGTGCCGTCAAGATCCGTGGCGAGCAGGCGCATGCCGGCGAGCATAGCTCGCGCTCCCCGAACCCACCCTGCACATCAACACTTCGACGAAATCTTCACAGACGACACGGCTCCGCGTCATTTGTGAAGATTTGTCGATGTGTTGGGTCTAAGCCGTCGGCCGTCCCATAAGGGAGTCAATGAGGTCGGCCAGGCTGGAGACCGTGCCGTCGCACTGGGCCACCACCTCCGGCGGTGACCAGGGCAGGGCGTAGGCGTGGTCGGCGGCCTGGTGCATGGAGATGTCGTTCCAGGAGTCCCCGATGGACCAGGTCTCGATGGGCTCAGCGAGCACTGGGACGGCGGCGTTGACAGCGTCACTGGCAGGGTCCGGGGCGGGCGTCTCGCCGAGGCTCGCCACCAGCCGCCTGAGGCCCGCGCCCTTGGAGGCAGCCGCGGGGACGACGTCGATGAAGTCCTGGTTGCGGAAGCCCACCGCCTGCCCGTCCCAGCGCTGGCGCAGGTAGGTTTCGGTGCGGGAGGCCAACTCGGGGTCGGTGAAGCGCATCGGCACGCCGACGACCTCACGTCCCTCGAGGTCGCGCCGGGTGGCTGGGCGGAACAGGGTGAGCAGGTCCGATCCGGAGCCAATCGTGTCGTAGACGAGCAGGTCCTCGTCCAGCCCGGTGGTGAACACGGTGACGCCCGGCGCCCCCTCGACGAAGTCGAGAAGGTCCTCGACGACGCCGGGCGGCAGGGCCGTCGAGTGACGCACGCTGATGTGCTCGTCCACGATGGCCGCCCCCGTGTAGAGGATGGCGTTGTCGAACTCGAGCCCCATGGGCACGACGACGTGCTCCAGCGCGGAGACCGACCTCCCCGTGTTGATGACCAGGAGGTTGCCGGCCGCCCGCCACCTGGCCATGGCCTCACGGTCACGCAGCGGGATCGTCCCGTTGAAGACGATGGTGCCGTCCAGGTCGGTGGAGATGAGCCAGCGTGGCATGGGAGTCCTTTCAGTCCAGGTCCTGCGGGTACCCAGTCTTCTTGAGGCCGTCTTGGAGGCATCTAGGAGCCGTCAGCGCTCTTATTCTCTCCGACCGCCGTGGCACCGTCATCAGACTGGTCAGGTTCCTCGCTGTCGTCGGCGTCCCGGGCGGAGGTGCCTCGCTGGGCCTTCTGCTCCTCCTTGCGGGCCTTCTTGGCCCGCTTCTTGTCCTGGCGCTCCTGGCGCTCATGGGCCCACTGGGCGTAGCCCTCAAGGAGCCTGCGGGAGTCGGGGGTGAGGATCTTGTTGTCCTCGAGCAGGCCCTCAGCGCGCAGGGTCATGAACCGCAGGTACTCGGGGTTGCGGGTGAGGCCGTACTGGCGCTTGGCCTCCTCCAGGTCGGAGATGTCGCGACGCACCTGGCGCTCGATCATGGCCCGCCCGCCCATGAGGAAGATGGCCACGATCAGGGCCAGGATCGAGCCGATCCCCCTGGTGAAGGGGTAGAGGAAGCAGGCGATGATCATGAGCCAGGTGACGTACCTGCCCATGGAGTGGGTGTAGCCGCGCCACTGCCCGTCCTCCCCGGTGACCCAGGTGCGGATCTTGGCGCGCCCGTCGGGGTCGCCGCCATTGAACCAGTCACGCACCCGGGTGCCGATCGGTTTCTTGCCGTCCGTCTTACCGTGCTCGCTCATACCGGGTCACCCTCCATGATCGTGTCGATGAGCTCGGCCATGGAGCCCGCGGTCGCCTCGCACACGGCCGTCACCTCCGGTGGGGACCAGGGCAGGGCGACGGCGTGGTCGGCGACGGCGTGCATGTCAAGATCGTTCCAGGAGTCACCGATGGTCCACACCTCGACCTCCCGCCCCGACAGGGGCCCGTCCAGGAGGGCACGCAGCCCGGAGCCCTTGGTGGCCCCGGCGGGCACGAAGTCGAGGAAGTCCTGGTTGCGGTGGCAGTCCAGGACGCCCTCCCAACGCTGGGTGATCTCCTCCTGAAGGCGGTGGCGCAGGGTGTCGTCAGTGACGCGCAGGGGCACGCCGATGAAGCGGTGGGTGCCCATCTCCTCCAGGGTCATCGTCTCGAAGACCGCCAGGATCGGGGAGATCTCATTGTTGTTGTCGGCCAGGATGTAGTCGGTCTCGATGGTGGTGGCGTAGGTGGTCACCCCCGGCAGGTCGACGGTGCGGGTGGCCACGTCGCGGGCGACGCCGTCGGGCAGGTAGCGGGCGGAGAGGACCCGGTAACTGCTGTCGATGAGGACCGCACCGGTGAAGACGATGCCGTAGTCGAAGTCGACGCCCAGGGGCCCTGAGCACATCGCGGGTGGCGAAGGAGGACTTGCCGGTGTCGACGGCCAGGAGGTTGCCGGCGGCCCGCCATCGGGCCATGGCCTCGCGGTCGGCCGGCGAGACGGAGCGGTCGAAGACGATGGTGGCGTCCAGGTCGGTGACGAGGAGTCGGGTCACGCTGGTTCCTTGCTGCAGGGGGATGTGGAGGGCGGGGCGAGAAGAGCGGGAGACGACGTCGGACAGGACGGATGATGCGCTGATGGAATCCGCCCGGGGGCCGTGTTCATTCTACCGAGTGCGCGGAGCGGGGAGGGTTCCGGAGGACTTGCCTCCGGAACCCTCCCCGCTCCGAGGCGGGCCGCCACGATTGCGGCTGGTCCGCTACTGCGTCACAGTCCCAGGAAGCCGGTGGCGGCTCCTGCGATACCGACGGCGAACATGCCCAGGATGATCCACAGGGCGTTGACCTTCTTGTTGAGCAGCCACATGCACAGGAAGGTCAGCCCCAGCGCCGCCAGGCCGGGCAGCAGCTGGTCGAGGATGGACTGAACGGTGGTGTCGGTGACGATCCCGTCGTCGTTCTTCACCGAGGAGACCACCGCCGGGAACTTGATGGAGGTCCACTTGGAGACCAGGGCGCCCATGACGAACAGACCCATGATGGCGGCCATCTGGGTGATCTTCTTGAGCTGGCCGCCGCCGACCTCGGTGACCATCTCAGTACCGCGCTCGTAGCCGAACTTAATGCCGTACCAGCGGGTGAGAACGCGCAGGAGATTGATGCCGACGAAGAACAGCAGCGGGCCGACGATCGATCCGTTGAGGGCCAGGGAAGCACCCAGTGCCGCCAGGACGGGGCGGGCGGTTCCCCAGAAGATGGGGTCACCGACACCGGCCAGCGGCCCCATGAGACCGACCTTGACCGAGGTGATCGTCTCCTCGGAGATGTCCTCGCCCTTGGACTTCTGCTCCTCCATGGCGGCGGTGACGCCGAAGACGACCGAGGAGACCCAGGGATGGGTGTTGTAGAACTCCAGGTGCCGCTTGAGGGCGGCCGCCTGAGCCGTCTTGTCATCGCGGTAGAACTTCCGGATGGCCGGCATGAGCGTGTAGCAGAAGCCCATGGCCTGCATGCGCTCGAAGTTGAAGGAGCCGAGCAGGAGGGTGGAGCGCCAGTACATCCGGCGCAGGTCGCGGGTGGTGAGCATCTTCTCCGACGTCGCCGGAGCGGTTTCAGTAGTCATGAGAGTCTTCCTTCCGGCTCAGTCGAGCTCGTCGTCGAGGTCGTCATCCAGGTCTTTGCCGGAGCCGCCACCGGCCGCGGGCGAGGAGGCGGCGGGCAGACGCACGGAGTCGTGGAACTCGGGGTTGAGCTGGACGTAGATGACGGCCAGGCACGCTCCCAGGATGCCCAGTGCCACGAGGGTGGCACCGTTGGGGGCGAGGTCGATGACCCACTTGTCGATGCCCTTGCTGTGGTCGCCGATCGTGGCCTTGCCGCCGTAGGTGGTGGCGAAGGTGGCGAAGATGAAGCCCAGGAAGAAGAAGGGCATGAGCTTGCGCGCCTTCATCATGTTGATGACCATCGCGTAACCGACGACGACGATGAAGCCACCGGCGATGTTGAGCCCGTCGGTGATGACCTTCGGGATCATGTCGAGGGCGTTCTTCACCGTGTCACCGGAGGCGAGGGCCGCCACAGCAGCGGTCGGGATGGCCACGCGCAGACCCTGGAGGCCCAGGGCGGTGAAGTGCATGACGGCGATGCCGCGGTAGTTGGCCTGCTCGGCGAAGCGATCCGCCTGGTGGGCGAAGAAGATAGCGATCGTTCGCACGAAGATCGTCAGGGCCTGGCCGGCGATGGCCAGCGGAACGGCCACGCCGATGGCGGCGGCGATGGCGCCCTTGGTGGAGGAGGCGTCACCCAACGAGGCGATGGCGATGACCGTGGAGACGGTGGAGGCCAGCGCGGCGTCGGGCGCCATGGCGGCGCCGACGTTCATCCAGCCCAGGGCGAGGAGCTCCAGGGAGCCACCGACCATGATGCCGACGGTGGGGTTGCCCATAGCGATACCGGTCAGGGTGCAGGCGACGAGCGGGCGGTGGAACTGCCGCTCGTCCAGGACGCTGGCCATGCCCGCGACGAACGCCACGAGCGTGACCAGAATGATCTGGATCAGGTTGATGTCTTGCACGGTATGTCTCTCTCACGTGAGGGTTGACAGGACACCCCTCCTGCTCCCGTCGCCGAGAGGCACGGGATGGGAGTGTCTGAGGGAGGTGCGGGGAGGGAAAGGGAAGGGGCGGCTCGCGGCGTCAGAGACCTCGGAGGTCCCTGGGCCTCAGAGCAGGCCCTTGTCCTTGAGGGCCCCCATGAGGTCGGAGCTCGCGGTGGAGGGCACCTGCTGGATGTACTGCTTGATGCCGCGCGAGTCGATCTCCTTGAAGGCCTCGACGTCCTCGGGGCTGGCGTAGACGGCCTGGGAGACCTGGCTGGTGCCCTGCTTAAAGGTCATGCCGCCGACGTTGACGTCGTCGACCTTGATGCCCAGGTCCAGGAGTCGGACGATGTCGGCCGGGGTCTCGACGACGATGACGGCCTTGAGGTTCTCGTACTTGGGGTTCTTGTAGACGCGGGCGGCCTTCTCGACGCCCAGCACGTGGACCTTCACCTTGCCGCCTCCGGTCTGCAGCATGAGGGTCTTGCGCAGCTCGTCGTTGGCGGCGCCGTCGGAGACGGCGAGGATGGCCTCGGCTCCAAGGGACCCGGCCCAGTTGTTGGCGACCTGTCCGTGAACCAGGCGGGAATCGATACGCAGGAGCTTGACATCCATCAGAGCTCGTCTCCTTCATCGTCAGAAGTGGTGGGTGCAGGGGTGAAGACCTCGGAGAGGACCTTGACGCCGTCAGTGGCGGACGTCCGGGCGGCCTCAACGAGCTCGGCGAGCCCGGCGCCGGCGAGGCGACGGGACAGGACCTCGATGACCATGGGCAGGTTGACGCCGGTGACGACGTCGGCGTCATCGCGCCCCGCCGCGAAACGGGCCGCGGCGTTGTAGGGGCTGCCGCCGAAGAGGTCGACGAGGATGAGGTGCTCCTGGCTGGGAGACGCCTCGACCGCGGCGGCGTACTTCGCCAGCAGGTCGTCGGGCCCCTCGGAGGGGTCGAAAGGTGACGGCGACGACGTCGTCACTTGGGCCGACGATCATCGCGGAGGAGGCGACAAGGCCTTCAGCCAGGTGTCCGTGAGCGGCTATGACCAGGGAAGCCATGGGCGGGAACCTTTTCCATCCGGGCTGCCGCCAAGGATTTGTGAGGCCTGGGCAACAGCGACATGTGTGACATGGCGACGATAGGGACGATCAGCGTGATGACCACCACTCAGGCACCCACCAGTTTCACACAGAAACCCACAAAACCAATGCTGCTAACACGCGTTAGCACGCGAACACCTCAAGAATCTGGCGTAAATACGCATTTTAAATACACCAACCTCGAACAGAGAATGCCAGAACCGGTTAGTTATGTTCTACGTCACACTGCGGGACGATGGTCCCGATTCTCGTCGGTGGGGGCGCTACCGGGCACGTTGCGCTCGAGCTCGGCCAGCCAGGCCGTCGCTGCGACGTCGGAGGGCATACGCCAGTCCCCGCGGGGCGACAGCGAGCCTCCGGCCACCACCTTGGGCCCATTGGGCAGGGTGGAGCGCTTGAACTGGTTGGTGAAGAAGCGCCGGTGGAACAGCTCGAGCCAGTGGCGGATCTCGGGGAGCTGGTAGGCGACCCTCTCCGCCTGCGGCAACCCCTCGGGCCAGTCGCCCCCGTCCGCGTCCGACCACGCCTTGTGCGCCAGGAAGGCGATACGGCTGGGGCGCGATCCGCGGCGCAGCACGTGCCACAGGGTGAAGTCCTGCAGGGCGTAGGGGCCGATCTTGGCCTGGGTGGACTGGATGGCCCCGCCGGCCCCGGCCGGAACCAGCTCGGGGCTGATCTCGGTGTCCAGGATGGACAGCAGGGTGCGCCCGACGGCGTCGTCGAACAGCTCCTCGGCGACCACCCAGCGGATGAGGTGTTGGATGAGGGTCTTGGGGATGCCGGCGTTGACGCCGTAGTGGGCCATCTGGTCACCCACGCCGAAGGTGCACCACCCCAGAGCGAGCTCGGACAGGTCGCCGGTACCCAGGACGATGCCGCCGCGGTGGTTGGCAATGCGGAAGAGGAAGTCGGTGCGCAGGCCCGCCTGGACGTTCTCGAAGGTGACGTCGTAGAGGTCGGTCTCGCTCGCACCGTCGGGCAGAACGCCGGTGCGGGCGTACTCGCCGTAGGGGTGGCCCATCTCGGTGAGCATCTGGGTGGCGGTGGCCCGGATGTCGAGCTCCTCGAAGGTGCAGCCCAGGCCGACGGCGAGGTCCTCGGCGTTGCGGCGGGTGCCGGCACTCGTGGCGAAGCCGGGCATGGTGATGGCGTGGATGTCGGAGCGGGGCCGGCCCAGACGGTCCATGGCGCGGGCGGCGACGATGAGGGCGTGGGTGGAGTCCAGGCCGCCGCTGACTCCGATGACGATCTTGGGGTTGCCGATGGCCCCGAGGCGCTGGGCGAGGGCGGCCACCTGGATGTTGTAGGCCTCGTAGCAGTCCTGGGCGAGGCGGGCCGGGTCATCGGGCACGAACGGGAAGCGGTCCACACGGCGGCGCAGCCCGATATCGGTGCGCGGGGCCGCCAGGTCGGCGCCACCGATGCTGACTCGCCGGAAGGCCGCCGGGTCGGTGAAGGTGCCGGCCGGGGCCGTGCCGCCCGGGGCCGCAAGGGACAGGGTGCGGGCGTTGTCGGCGAAGGTCCCCTGGCGCAGGCGCTCGGCGCGCAGCCCCTCGACGTCGACGTCGACGACGGTGGCGCGCGGCCCGTCCGGGAAGCGCTCGGTGGAGCCGAGCAGCTCGCCGTTCTCGTAGACGAGGGTCTGGCCGTCCCAGGCCAGGTCCGTGGAGGACTCGCCCTGCCCGGCGGCGGCGTAGACGTAGGCGGCCAGGCCCCGGGCCGACGACGAGCGGGCCAGCAGCTCGCGGTCCTCGGCCCGCCCCACGGTGATGGGCGAGCCGGAGATGTTGACCAGGACCGTCGCCCCGGCCAGGGCCGCCAGCGACGACGGCGGGACGGGTACCCACATGTCCTCGCAGACCTCGACGTGGAAGGTCAGGCCGGGGACGTCGTCGACCTCGAACAGGAGGTTCGCACCGAAGGGGACCCGGGCGACCGGCTCGGCGTCGTCGGAGCCACCGTGCACGCCGGGCAGCTCGATGGTCTCCGCCCCGGCGGGCAGGGCGTCGCCGGGGGCGAAGTGCCGCTTCTCGTAGAACTCCCGGTAGGTGGGCAGGTAGACTTGGGGGCGACGCCGCGCACCCGCCCGCCCTGGATGACCAGGGCGCAGTTGTAGAGGCGGTCGCCCAGGCGCAGGGGCGCACCGACGACGAGGGCGGGCAGGAGACCGGCGCTGGCGGCGCGCAGGGTCTCGATGGCATCGAGGACGTCGGACAGCAGGACGTCGGACAGCAGGAGGTCGTCGATGGCGTAGCCGGTCAGGCACAGCTCGGGGAAGGCGGCCAGGCATACACCGTCATCGGTCAGGGCCCGGGCCTGCTCGATGATGGCGGCGGCATTGGCGGCCGGATCGACCGGCACCACGGGCAGGGTGACGGCGGCGACGCGGGCGAAGCCCTGATCGTAGGCGGAGAGGAACTCAATGTCGGTCGCAGAGCCGGTCGCAGAGGTGCTCGCGGTGTCATTCACGGTGTCGGTCACGACTCGATCCTCCCATCGACGGCGCCTTCCTGCGAGACCGCCGCTCCTCAGGATGACCAGCGAGTCGGCCCGCTCCATCGTGTCCACAACTCGTCCTCGTCATCGCCGTCGGGGGCATTCAGCGCCGTCGGGGACCGGGGCTCCGTCCCTGTGCGCGTCGAGGGCACCCATCCAGCAGCACGCTGCGCCCACCACGTCACCCGTGGAACCGGGGGCGACGAGGTGGGCGCAGCTCTGCACTCACGCATGTACCCGAGGCGCCGCCTGGAACCGGTGACGGCCGGGACGGACACATGCCAGGAGAAAACGAGTGACGAAGAGGCAGGAGGAGACAAGCAGTGAGGAAACAGTGATCACCTCTCTTTCAATGTGCCCGGACGGCCCGATGCCGCCTGCGGGTTTCAGTGGTCGTGAGTCTGGTACGGGCCGTGTTGCCGCGGCGTTCAAGGCCGCCGAGGGGTCGTGGCGAACCGCCCCCGGCCGGCCCAGGCAGGCCCGGGCGGGTTGAGAACAGTCAGTACTGAGTCAGGACTGGGCGGGGGCCGGCTCGTCCAGCATGAGGCACCAGGCCGCGACGTAGACCAGGCACATCGGGCCGGGCAGGAGGCAGGCCAGGATCGCCCCGACGCGCACCGCGGTCACGGGCATGCCCCAGGCCTCAGCCAGCCCTCCGCAGACACCGCCCAGGATGCGGTGCTCGCGGGAGCGGCGGGGCAGGGAGCCACGGAAGCGGGAGAACTCACCGGACCGCCCGAAGGAGGAGCCGGCGTCGCCCTCGGAGCGGGCGGACTGGCTGAACTGACCGGGGTACTGCTGCTGTGTCATGACAACAAGTCTGGCTGGGATGGCTCGTCACCCGCCATCGGGGAGCACCCTGAGAAGTCCCCGATGTTCCTCGGGACTCGTCCCTGAGCGCTTGATCCAGGACGGACGTCCGCGTAGTTTGCTCCTGTCGATAACGCGCGTTAGCGGAGGAGAGTCGGAGGGAGTTCAGGCCTCCCGCCCCGCACCGCCTCATTCAAACCCGTTCCACCGTCATTCCGTATTCGTCCGTATTCGTCCGCATTCGTCCACGATTCACTCTCGATTCGCCCACGCACAGGCCCCTGGCCACACCGACATCTGTGCCGATCCTGTTTCCCGGAGGACATGCCATGAGTCGGATCACCCGACCACTCAGCGCCCTGACCGCTTTCTGCCTGCTCGCAGCCGGATCTACGCTGGTCTCCATGCCCGCAGCCGCAACCGGCCGCCAGGCCCGACTGGCCCTCGTCGCCCCGGCCGCCCCAGCGGCCCCGAACGCCGACCAGGCCGGCGAGCAGTGGCGCCCGCAGAGCCACTACACCCCGCAGAAGAACTGGATGAACGACCCCAACGGGCTCGTCTACTACGCCGGCGAGTACCACATGTTCTACCAGTACAACCCCGAGGGCTCGGACTGGGGCAACATGTCCTGGGGTCACGCGGTCTCCAAGGACCTCGTCCACTGGGAGGAGCTGGGCGTGGCGATCCCGCACACCTCCCAGTACGGGGTGTTCTCCGGCTCGGCGGTCATCGACACCCAGAACACCTCCGGCCTGGGCAGCCCGGACAACCCGGCCATGGTGGCGCTGTGGACGCGCGCCGACGTCGGCGGCAACCAGTCCCAGTCGCTCGCCTACTCCACGGACAAGGGCCGCACCTGGAACCTCTACAACAACGGCGACCCGGTCCTGGACATCGGCTCCAACGAGTTCCGCGACCCCAAGGTCTTCTGGGACGAGACATCCGGGCGCTGGACGATGGTGGTCTCCCACGCCACCGAGCACCGCATCTCCTTCTACTCCTCCCCCGACCTCATCCACTGGACCGAGCAGTCCAGCTTCGGGGGCGAGGGCATCACCTCGGCGGTGTGGGAGTGCCCGGACTTCTTCCCGCTGCCGGTCGAGGGCAGCTCCAATGAGACCAAGTGGGTCCTCGTGGTCACGGTGGCCGACTCCGCCCAGTACTTCGTGGGCAGCTGGGACGGCTCCACCTTCACACCCGAGGAGATCCCCCACTACACCGGCGAGGAGGGCACCACCCCTGGCCGACTTCGAGAACGGCTACACCGGCTGGAAGGCCGACGGCGCCGCCTTCGGCTCCGGCCCGGCCACCGGGGACCTGCCCGGTCACCAGGGCAAGGCCTACGTGGACTCCTTCGGCAGTGGCGACGCCGACACCGGCACGCTGAGCTCGGACGAGTTCACCGTCTCCTCGTCCTACATCAACCTGCGCACCGCTGGAGGCAAGCACCCCTACAACCCCCAGGCCACCGGCGACAACGGCGGCGGCAGGCTCCTGGCCGGCTTCGACGGCTCCTGGGACGGCTGGGCCATGGAGGGCAACGCCTTCGGGGCCACGCCCCCTCAGGGCGCCACCCCGGGCCAACAGCCGCTGGTCAACCACTCCAGCGCCGGGCTGCTCAACACCTACTTCGACGCCGGCAACGGGCAGGGATCGGACGCCACCACCGGCACCGCCACCTCCCCGACCTTCACCATCGACTCCACCTACCTCAACCTCCTCATGGGCGGCGGCAGCAACCCGCGCCCCGAGGGTGGCGCCGGCGAGTACTCCGGAGCGACCGTCGTCGAGCTCGTCGTCGACGGCAAGGTGGTGCGCTCGGCCACCGGCCGCAACCTGGAGGAGCTCAACTGGCAGAGCTGGGACGTCAGCGACCTCAAGGGCAAGTCCGCCCAGATCGTCGTCACCGACACGGCCACTGGCCCCTGGGGCCATATCCTCCTGGACGAGGTGCGCGCCTCGGACACGAAGGCCTCCCCCATCGCGGACAACACCCTCGGTCAACCTCGTCGTCGACGGCAAGGTCGTCGCCTCCGCCACCGGCAACAACTCCGGGACCCTGGACTGGACGAGCATGGACGTCTCGGCCTACAAGGGCCGCAAGGCCCGGCTCGTCATCGAGGACCACAACGGTAACGCCGAGGACTGGGGCCACCTCATGGTCGACCAGATCATTCAGTCCGACACGAAGGCCTTCTCAGGGGCCGACGTCGTCCCGCGCCTGGACTACGGAAAGGACTACTACGCGGCCGTCACCTGGAACAACACCCCCGACGGAAAGCGCTACCAGGTGGGCTGGATGAGCAACTGGGCCTACGCGCGCGACCTGCCCACCACCACCTGGCGCACCGCCATGTCAACGGTGCGCGAGCTGGGTCTGACCCGAAAGGACGGCAAGCTGCGGCTGACCGCCGAGCCGATCACCGCCCTGGAGTCCTGCGCACCGGCCAGGAGGTCACCCGGAAGGACAGCGACATCCCGGCGGGCGACACCTCGCTCGGCCAGGCGGCGCAGGGCAGTTCCCTGGACATCAGCGTCGACCTGAGCCCGGGCACGTCCAGCCTCGCCGGTCTCAAGGTCCTCGACAACGGCGAGCAGTACACCCTCATCGGGTACGACTCCACGACCAAGCAGCTCGTCGTGGACCGCACGCGCTCCGGGGTCACCGACTTCTCCCCGAAGTTCCCCGACCGCTCCACCGCCCCGCTGTCGCCGGACAGCAACGGGCAGGTCCACCTGCGCATCGTCGTCGACGCCCACCCGTGGAGGTCTTCGCCGCCGACGGCACCCCTGTCATCACCGAGACGGTCTATCCCAAGGAGGGCGCCACGAACGTCTCGCTCTACGCCGAGGGCGGCACCGCACGTCTGAACAACTTGAGCCTGTGGCACCTGGGATCGGCCGAGGACGCCGGTGGCGCCGCCGAAGAGCCCGACTCCCCCGGGCCGGGCCGGCCGGCCGCGCAGAAGCCGGCTGGCCACGGTCAGGCGGAGGCCGCAGGGGCGGCGAGCCCAGCCGCAGCGGCCGCCGGCAAGGGCACGTCGGGCGGGTTCCCGCTGGCCCGCACCGGCGCCTCTGTGACGCTGGGCGTCCTGGCCACGCTCGCCACCGCGACCGGCGCCTACGTGCTGCGCCTGCGCCGTCGGCAGGCCTGAGCGCTACCTTCGCCCCTCGCGACCGGGCCGGCTGCGTCAGGCAGTGCCAGGCAGGTGAGGCGGTGCGACGCGCTGTCAGGCCGAGGAGCGGCGGATGATCTGCCCGGGAAGGAGTGTCTCGGCGGGCACCTCCTCGCCCGCCATGAGGTCCAGCAGGTGGGAGACGGCGACCTGCCCCATCTCCTCGAAGGGCAGGGCCACTGTCGTCAGGGCCGGGTGAACCTGGTCGGCGATGAGCTCCTGATCATCGATCCCGATGACGGCCACGTCCTCGCGCACCCGCAGGCCCCGCTCGCGGATGGCGTCGTAGGCACCCATGGCCATGCGGTCGTTGCCACACACCAGGCCGGTGAGCCACGGGTGATCAGTCAGGAGACGGGCGGCGGCCGCGTACCCGCCCCTGGTGGTGCCGTGGCCGATGGCGGAGCTCACGGTGCTCCAGGGGATGCCGGCCCGCTCCAGGTAGGCCTCGCAGCCGGCGCGCCGGCCGGGCGCCGCCTCACCGTCGTTCGGGTCCAGCTCGATGACGCCGATGTCCCGGTGGTGCCCCTCCAGGAGGGCCTGGGCGGCCAGGCGTCCCATCTGCTCCTCGTCGGGGCGCACGCAGGGCAGGCCGGAGACCGGGTCGATGCAGTGGACCAGAACGGTGGGAATCTCGCGGGCCTGCACGGGCATACGGACCCGGCAATTCCACCCGGTGGCGTAGATGATGCCCTCGACCCGGGACTTCAGGAGGGTCTCGAAGGCGTCGGAGTCCATCTCCGCCTCGGTGGAGGTCGGCACGATGAACAGGGTGTAGCCGGCGCGCCGCACCGTGTCCTGGATCCCGCGGATCGTCGCGGCGCCGAAAGGGCTGGTGACGATCTCAGAGACCAGTCCGATGAGGGAGGAGCGTCGTGACGCCAGGGCGCGTGCCCCGCCGTGTGGTCGGTAGCCGAGCTCGACAGCCACCTGCTGAACGCGTTCGCGCGTCTCCGGGGCGATACGGGCGCCGTCGCGGTTGTTGAGAACGAAGGACACGGTGGTGCGCGAGACGCCCGCGGCCCGGGCCACGTCTTCCATCGTGGTCCTGTAGGTGTCGTTCACCCCGTCTCCTCCCGGCCCCTTCGGATCCGCCGCCACTCGCCCGGCCCGGCTGGATCCGGCACGTGCGCCGGCCGGCGGCTTGGTGGAAGTCTGCCAGGACGACGACGCGGCGCATAACCCTGAGCGGCAAGAGATTGGGTCGCTGCGCGCCGCCGCAGACCTCCGCCTGTGCGCTGGCGCACGTAACCGTTAGGCTGGTTCCCGTGACAACAACCCCCACTCCCAACTTCACGGTGCGTGCCGTCCTGTGGGACATGGACGGCACCCTCATGGACTCCCAGCCCTTCTGGGACGAGGCCTTCATCCACCACTGCCAGACCCTCGGCGGCGACCCGCGCCCCGAGCTCGTCGCCCAGATGACCGGCGCCTCGATCCGCAAGGCCCGCGAGCTCATCGCCGCCACCGGCGCCACGAGCTCCTGGGACGATCCGGCCACGCAGGAGGTCTTCGAGGCGATCGCACACGATGTCGAGGCCTCCGTGGCCGCCGCGCCACCCCTGCTGCCCGGGGCCCTGCGGATCACCTCGGCACTGGCGGAGGTGGGACTGGCCCAGGCGATCGTCTCGGCCTCACCGCGCAAGATCGTCGAGAAGGTGGCCTCCGCACTCGGTGACGTCTTCGCGGTCCTGGTCACCGGTGACGACGGCGTCGGGGCCAAGCCGGACCCGCTGCCCTACGCCACGGCGGTCGAGCGCCTCGACCTGCGGCCCGAGGACTGCGTCGTCGTTGAGGACTCCCCGACCGGAGCGGCCTCGGCCAGGGGCAACGGGATCCACGTCGTGCAGATCGGGGCGCAGAAGCACTTCCCGGCCGATCCCGGCCTCGTCGTGGTCCCGGACCTGGCCTCGATCACCCCGCACCTGCTGCTGTGGGCGCAGCGCTGACGAGCATCGACGGGGTTGTGGAGCGCCGTCCGGAATGACGGGCGGCCGCGCTCACGGCTAGCGCCGCGGCCACCAGACGTAGGACCGGCTCGGGAACCACGGGGTTCCCGAGCCGGATGGGACGGTAGGGATTCGTTGAGGATGGTCAGGTGGCGGTCTCAGCCGCCCAGTGCCCGGTCTTCAGGCGGCCTTGGGCCGCTGCGGGGTCTCCGGTGTCTCCTGGAGCTCCCACTGGCTGCGCAGGCAGTCGGCGTAGAGGCGGATCTCCGCCACCAGGTCGGTGCCCAGGGACTCCGAGGCGGCCGTCTCGGGCGTCGTCGAGCACAGCCACTGGAGCTGGAGCCCGTCGGTGAGGGCGACCAGGCTGCGCGCCACGAGACGTGAGGGCATCTGCGGGTCCACGAGCCCGGCGGCCTTGCCGGCCTCGAAGCTGGACTCGAACCGCTCAACGGCACCGTTGAGGTGGTCGGCCATCCAACGGTGCGCGGGGTGTGCGGCGTCGAGGACCGAGACCGCCGTGGCGGTGTAGATCGCCGTGAGGTCCCGATGGGCGACGTTACGCTCGAGCAGCTCGATGTAGCGGTCCAGCAGCGTCCAGGGATCGACGTCGAACTCCCCGGCGGGGTCGGCGGCACCCAGGGTGTCCAGGTTGCCGACGGTGTCAACGGGGGCCTCGACGACGTCCTCCTCGGTGGCCGGGGAGTCCACGAGGATGCTCAGGGCGTCCTCCTGGTCACGGCGCTCGAGCACCTTGGCGAAGAGCTCGTCCTTGGAGGAGAAGTGGTGCAGCAGTCCGGCCTTGGAAATATCTGCTGCGTTGGCGATGTCGGCCAGGGAGGTACCGGCATACCCGTGCTCTCCGAAGAGAACCACGGCTTCGTTGAGGATGCGCACGCGCTTGTCCTCACTGCCCGCTCGGGGGCGCCCGGGTCCACGCCGCCTAGCCGGGGCAACTGGGGGCGGAGTCGGGGTACTGACAGTGTTCATGGCCGAATCATGGCACCTTCCAGTAAGGGAATTGCAAGGCAGAAAGGCGCTCATCGGAATAATCCGCTCAAGTGTGACCTCCACGTGCCCTGCTCGTGACGTGAGTGACGACTTGATCTCTGTTTTCACATAATTAACCGGCTCCTACCAGCGCAGACACCCCCGACCGGGCGGTCTGTTGCGGCAGCTGGGATCTCCGCCCATCCTCTCTTCCACTCGTCACCCAGAACTTCTTATGAAGACACCCAGGAGCGTATGGCATGTCCACCAGGATCACAGTTACGTAACACTTGTGGCAATCTTGTTTCCGGTTCAAATACCGACGGCGGTCCTCTCCCACAGACGAGCCTCCCAGGCCCCACCACGGAGAGGGCCGACGCCGATCGGGCGGGACCGTCACCGCCCCTCAGGAGACGGCGACGCCGCCTGAGGTCGGCCCGGTGGCCGCCCCGCCGTTGGCGGTCACCACCGCGATGGAGGAGGACACTGATCCGGCCGTGATAGCACCGTCGGAGGTGGTGGCGTCCATGGTCAGGGCGAGGACGCCTCCGTTGGATCCGGCCGTCCCTGGAGCCCGTCGCGCGAGATGCTGAGACGCTCCGTTCGCGCCCGCCACCCGAGATGCTCGCAGCGAGCCGGGTGCCCTCGGTTCAACCGGGGTCCGGGCCGTGACGGCGAGGATCTCATGCTTCGCTTCGTGAATCGGCACCCACCCAGAATCAACGAGACGCATCATGTATGCATGCAGATGCAGACTCGATGCGTCGTGCTTGTGCCATGACTGTTCTTGCCGGACTGCTCGATGATCTGGACCTCAGCGCCCAGGAGCTTGCGGAAGCGATGCGCGAGGCCACAGCCCGCACATCGCGAGACGGCGTCGGACCGCTGACAGCCGGCATGGCCGACTTCCTGGCCCGGACCACTCCCCGCGGACGAAGCAAGGCCACGGCACGCAAGGTGGAGCGGATCCTCTCGGATCGCGTCCATGCCGAACAGCTCACCGCCCAGCATGAGACCGTCCGGGCCGCCGGCGACCTGGCTCGTTCCCTGAGTACACGCCAGGTCGCCGCTCTGCTCGGCCGCGCGACGACGACGATCACCCGCGCAGCCGGGCGCACCCTCTACGCCTACTCCGAGGGAAGGGCGCTGAGGTTCCCCACCTGGCAGTTCCACGACAGCCGCCCGATCCCGGGGCTGGCGATGCTCGTGCCGGCTCTGCGGGAGGGGCTGACGCCGGCCACTATCGAGGCCCGGAGGACCTGGTGACGGTCGAGCACGCCGAGCTCGCCCGCATCTCCTTTGCGCACAGCCCTCACCCTCTGCCACGGAGCGGGTTGAGAACCTGGGGGCCGCACCCGCTCGACGATGACCGGGGACGACATGACGGTGCTGTTCTCCCCGGCGCAGGACAGCATGCCAGCACTACCCCGGGATGCGGCGCCGCTGGCCGGCGCAACGATCTACGCCCTCCTGACAGCACTCGCACCCGAGATCGGCTACGAGATCGTCTGAGTCAGCACCCGGCAGCGCACGACTTTTGTCTTGGAAATCAACCGAAAGTCGCCTCGGAGGATGGTTTCGGCGCCTGGAGGTCACATGTGACCTTGTGCGCGCTTCGGTACCGCCCGGCAGGTTAACCGAGCTCGAGCACCCTACGATGGGAGGTATGCGCCCTCGACCCCGCAGCCGCCGCGGCGCCCCTCCCGCCCCAAACGGGGCGCCGGCCGTGACTCGTCGTCGGCTTCCGGGCGGCGGACCGCTCCTGGCGGCTCTCGCGCCGTAGCCCGGCCGGCCAGCACTCCACGCATCGACGTTCGTCGATTGAGCCCGACCCTGCCAGTCGACGGGCTCTCGTCGTCGCTCGGCGCGAGCGCCAGCGACGCCGCACCCGCAGCCGACTCCTCTACGGCACCACCCTCCTCGCGGCGATCGTCCTGATCGTCGTCGGCCTGCGCGCCTGGGAACTCCGCCCCGGTTTCGCCCTGCCGCTGAGCACCGACACGACCACAACGCCCTCACCCGCTCCGGCGGAGGCGGCCCCACGATCCGCCGGACCGAGTGGGAGCGGCACGGCCTCACCGTCGGCGTCGCCCACCCCGTCGGCCTCGACGCTTCCGGCCCCGCGCCTGGACGCTGAGGGGTTCGCGCACTCCGACGCCGTCGGCGACGGCACCTGGACGATCGCGCCGGCCGTGCCCGTCTCGCGTCCCGCGGCCGGGACCGTCTACCGATACGTGCTCCAGGTCGAGGGGGGCACCCACGTCGACGCCGCAGCGGCGGCCCCCATCGTCGAGCGCACCCTCAATGACGAGCGCGGCTGGCCCACCGCGCAGAACACGTCCTTCGAGCCGGTGGCCGACCCCGCCGCCGCCGACTTCACCTTCAACATCGCCACACCGCCCACCGCGGACGCCCTGTGCGCGCCGCTGGAAACCTCCCGCATGTGGAGCTGCCGCAACGCCAACAACGTGGTCATCAACTCCGACCGCTGGAACTGGGGAGCCATCACCCACCCCGACGTTGACTCCTACCGCACCTACGTCACCAACCACGAGGTGGGCCACTTCCTCGGCCACGAGCACGAGTTCTGCGCCGGGGCCGGTCTCAAGGCCCCCCTCATGGCGCAGCAGAGCCACGACATCGCCGGCGGCTGCGTCTACAACTCCTGGCCCACGCAGGACAACCAGCCCGGCTGAGGCGCACGACACTGCGGGCAGCCTGACGGGGCGGACCCACCTGTGCGGCAGGTCCGCCCCGTCGTTGTCCCGTCAGCCCGCTCGAACCGATCAGGCCAGTCGGCTTGTCCCGGCTCAGGCCGGCGACGCCGCCGAGGCGGCGGAGGGCGAGCGCGCCTCGCCCTCGGCTCGCAGCGTCAGGCCGTCGCTGCCGTCGACCTTGTCGACGACGACCTTCTGCCCGTCGAGGACCTCCCCGGCCAGCAGCATGCGGGCCAGGCGGTCGCCGATCTCGCGCTGGACGAGGCGGCGCAGCGGTCGGGCCCCGTAGGCGGGGTCGTAGCCCTCGTCGGCCAGCCAGCTGCGGGCCGCGTCGGTCACGTGCAGGCTCAGGCGCCGGTCCGTCAGGCGCTCGGCGATGCGTGCGAGCTGGATGTCGACGATCTCGCCCAGCTCCTCCCTGGCGAGCGCATCGAAGACGATGATGTCGTCGAGGCGGTTGAGGAACTCCGGTTTGAAGGAGGCCTGAACCACGCTCATGACCTCTTTGCGCTTCTCCTCGGGGCTGGTGAGCGGGTCGATGAGGAACTGGCTGCCCAGGTTCGAGGTGAGCACCAGGATGACGTTGCGGAAGTCGACCGTGCGACCCTGGCCGTCGGTGAGGCGGCCGTCGTCGAGCACCTGCAGAAGGATGTCGAAGACCTCGGGATGGGCCTTCTCGATCTCGTCGAGCAGGACCACGGAGTAGGGCCGACGCCGCACGGCCTCGGTGAGCTGGCCGCCCTCCTCGTAGCCGACGTACCCGGGAGGAGCACCCACGAGGCGAGCGACGGAGTGCTTCTCGGAGTACTCGGACATGTCGATACGCACGATGGCGCGCTCGTCATCGAAGAGGAACTCGGCCAGGGCCTTGGCCAGCTCGGTCTTGCCCACGCCCGTGGGGCCCAGGAAGAGGAAGGAGCCTGTGGGACGGTCGGGGTCGGAGACCCCGGCCCGCGAGCGGCGCACCGCGTCGGCCACGGTACCCACGGCGGCCTTCTGGCCGATGAGGCGCTCGCCGATGGCCTCCTCCATGGTCAGGAGCTTTCTCGGTCTCGCCCTGAAGGAGCTGCCCACGGGGATGCCGGTCCAGGAGCCCACGACCTCGGCGATCTCGGGGGCGCCGACCTTCTCGGCGATCATCGGCTCGCCGGAGGCATCCTCGGCGGCGTCGGCGGCCTCGGCCTCGCGGATCTGGCGCTCCAGGGCCGGCATGTCGCCGTAGCGCAGGCGACCGGCCTCCTCGAAGTTGCCCTCGCGCTCGGCCAGGTCGGCGCGGGTGCGCATCTCGTCCAGGGCGGCGCGCAGCTCACCGACCTTGTTGTGGCCGGCCTTCTCGGCCTCCCAGCGGGCGTTGAGCGAGGCCAGCTCCTCGGAGGCGTCGGCCAGCTCGGCGCGCAGGCGCTCCAGGCGGTCGACGTCGGCGGGGTCGGCCTTGGCCACGTCCTCGATGGACTCGTCGAGGTAGGCCTCCTCCATGCGCATGCGGTCCACACGACGGCGCAGCTCGTCGATCTCGACGGGGCTGGAGTCGAGCTCCATGCGCAGCCGGGAGGCGGACTCGTCAACCAGGTCGATGGCCTTATCGGGCAGCTGGCGGCCGGTGATGTAACGGTCGGAGAGGGTCGCGGCGGCCACGAGGGCGCCGTCGGAGATGGTCACCTGGTGGTGGGCCTCGTACTTGGGGGCGATACCGCGCAGGATGGCGACGGTGTCCTCGACACTGGGCTCACCGACGAAGACCTGCTGGAAGCGGCGCTCCAGAGCGGGATCCTTCTCGATGTTCTCGCGGTACTCGTCCAGGGTGGTGGCACCCACCATGCGCAGCTCGCCGCGGGCCAGCATGGGCTTGAGCATGTTGCCGGCGTCCATGGCGCCCTCGGAGCCGCCGCCGGCCCCGACGACGGTGTGCAGCTCGTCGATGAAGGTGATGACCTCGCCGTCGGAGTCCTTGATCTCCTTGAGGACGGCCTTGAGGCGCTCCTCGAACTCACCACGGTACTTGGCTCCCGCCACCATCCCGGACAGATCCAGGGCGATGAGCCGTTTGCCGCGCAGGGACTCGGGCACGTCGCCGGCGACGATGCGCTGGGCCAGACCCTCGACGACGGCGGTCTTGCCGACGCCGGGCTCACCGATGAGGACCGGGTTGTTCTTGGTGCGCCGGGACAGGACCTGCACGACGCGGCGGATCTCGGCGTCGCGGCCGATGACCGGGTCGAGGCGCCCCTCACGGGCGGCCTCGGTGAGGTCGGTGCCGTACTTCTCCAGGGTCTTGTAGGTGCCCTCGGGGTTGGCGGAGGTGACGCGGGAGGAGCCGCGGACCTGGGGCAGGGCCTCGATGAGGGCGTCCGGGGTGGCGCCGGCGTCGGCCAGGATGCGGGCCACGGTGGGGGTGGAGCCGGAGGTGTCGCCCTTGGCCAGGCCGATGAGCAGGTGCTCGGTGGAGATGTACTCGTCGTCCAGCTCCTTGGCGACCGAGGAGGCGGCCTCCAAGGCGGCCAGCAGGGCGCGCGAGGGCTGGGGCTGGGTCATCGAGGAGCCCGAGGAGGCGGGCAGCTGGGTCAGGATGCGGCGCGCGGAGGCGCCGACGGCCTGGCGGGCCGCGGCGTCGGGGCAGACGGCGGCCAAGAGTCCCGCGGCGACGCCGTCGGGCTGGGAGAGGAGCTCAACGAGCAGGTGCGCCGGCTCGATCTGGGGATTGCCGGCCGCGGCGGCGGCCTGCATGGCCCCGGAGATCGCCTCCTGAGACTTCGTGGTGTAGTTCGTATCCATACGGATCTCCTTTGAGAGTGGTCATGCCTTGCGTCTTCTGGCCACCTCAACCTTCGCAGAGTTGAGTCTATTCCACTCAACTTCTTGGACAGGCGGTGACGTAGACTACGCCACAGAGCGGCGAAGGCGGAGCACGACGACGACCCCGCTCACTTCCGGCACATCAACCGACCGCCTTGAAACGTCGCCGCGAGACGACGCAGGTAAGGTCACGTCACGATAACGTCCTCACCCCGGAGAAACCATGACACCGACGCGCACCGCTTCCACTCTGACCACCGCTTTCGCCACCGCCCTCATCCTGACGGCTTGCTCTCAGAGCGATCCCTCGTCTGCGGGGTCGGCCGGGGCGACCACCTCCGCCGCCACGGTTGCGGCGACGGCGTCGAGCAGCTCCGGGACAACCTCACAGCCCAGCGCCTCCGGCGGCGCGAGCGCCACCTCCTCCGTCCCGGCGGGCCACCAGGCGATCACCGCCCCCACGGTCGGCATCACCTTCGCGGTGCCCGAGGACTGGCAGGACCTCAACGCCCTCACCGAGGACCAGAAGGCGCTGATCGCCCGGATCCAGGGCACGGATCCCTCGACCCTCTCCGAGAGGATCAGCAGCACCGACGCCTTCTACGGGCTGTTCTCGCAGGGTAGCCGCTCCTTCAACAGCGCCGCCGTCGCCAAGGAGGCCGAGACGTCGTCGACGCCGCCGTCCCAGGCGAACCTGGATGAGTTCATCACACAGCGGGGCGGGACGCCGACGGGCTACTCCACCAAGCAGGCCCCCTACGGCGAGGCCGCAGTCGACACCTCGACCGTGTCGATCCACGGCATTCAGACGCCGGGTGCGGTCGTTGCCGTTCCGACGTCGTCGGGCACCTACGCGCGCATCGCCGTGACGGCCGGCAGCGCGGAGGAGGTCGACACCATCGTGTCCACCATCGTCGCAACGGCCCACTGACCGACCCACCGCCCCTTACGCGCAGAACGCCCCCGGCCGTGTGCGCCACCTCGATGAGCTGCTGGCCGCCCGAGGGATGACGCTCGTGGAGCTCTCCGAGAAGGTCGGGGTCACCACCGTCAACCTCTCAGTGCTCAAGAACGACCGCGCCAAGGCCATCCGCTACTCCACGCTCTGCGCCATCTGCGAGGCCCTGGAGTGCTCGGTCGGCGAGCTGCTGGAGGTCGTCCCGACCGACCGCCCCGTGAGTGTCCCGGGAGCCTCGCCCAACAGGCGTCCTCGATGCCGGCCGGGAGGAGAACGTAGGCTCGACGTCGATGACCGATCCGCTCCGCCTCGCCCCTCAATCCGACGAGGCCCGCCCCACCCGCATCGACGACGCCACCGTGGCCGCCCGCCGCGACGCCCTCCTGGCCCATGCGGCCGGCCTGCGCGGCGCCTGGGCGGGCGACAAGCCCGAGTGGGACATCCCCGTGGCCTCAGTAGGGACCCGCCTGTTCCTGCTGCTCATCCCCCACACCGACGGCCGGCTGCTGGCCAACGTCAAGCTCGATCCCGAGGACGTCGTCGCCGTACGGGAGGCCTACAGCTGGGTGGAGCCGGGCTTCCACCAGTCCAAGCGGCACTGGGCGAGCATCGACCTCACCAGCCCCGACTACTGCTCCGACGACGCCGCTGACATGGTGGAGGACTCCTACCGGCTCGTCCTGTCCCTCCTGACCCGACGCGTGCGCGAGGCCGTCCTCCTGGCCGACGCCGCCGGCACCCCCGCCCGCCCCACCTGGCAGTGGTGACGGACTGACAACTTCCCGACGGGGACCTTCCACGCGTACGGAGACGGGTTCCCTGTCCCCGACGGCGTCGAATGCCCCCAGCTGAGAGGAAACATCCCCGGCTGCGCACAATGTCGACGTCGGCGAGAACAGGCACGGGATGGGAGGGCAAGACCCTCGGAACGCCCGTGGGTGACGTACGTGCACAAACCTGGCACTATTCAGGCGAGGCCGTCGTCATCCGACGTCCGGCCACCCGACGGAAGGAGACACACATGGGACTTGACGACCTGGCGAAGAAGGCCGGTGACGCTCTCAGCTCCGACAAGGGCGAGGCGATCAGCGACAAGGCGCTGGACGCCGCAGCCGGCGCGGCCAAGAAGGCGACCGGCGGCAAGTACGACGACAAGATCGACTCCGCCCGCGACGCCGTCGACGGCAAGCTCGGCACGAACTGATCCGGCTGAGAGCCTGCTTGACCCAAGCACCGCGGTCTTCTGATCGCAGGAACGAGGGCCCCGCACTGCTCAGTGCGGGGCCCTCGTGCGGTCCCGGTCCATCTGGGCCCTTCTCCCATGTTCCTGCGACGTCGGCCACCGCAGTCCGGCGCCGTCGGCACGAGGGCCCAGTCGTCTCCCGCCGGGACGTCTTGATCCGCCTCTCCTCGGCCACCTCTACTGCGCGTTGAGCGCAGCGGTCGGAGGAGTGCGGGAGGCTCGAACGGCCGGGTACACGCCGGCCAGGGCGCCGATGACGATGGTGACTCCCAGCCCGCCGGCGACGGCGATCACCGGCAGGGAGAAGGGCCAGCCGTTGGCGGCCGACATCGCAGCCGTCACCCCGACGCCGATGACGCAGCCCAGGGCGCCGCCCAGGGAGGCCAGCAGGAGCGCCTCGGTCATGAACTGCACCAGGATGTGGCCGCGCATGGCCCCCAGAGAACGTCTCAGCCCGATCTCCCGTCGCCGCTCGAGCACCGAGATGATCATCGTGTTGGCGACCCCGATGCCGCCGACGAGCAGGGCGATCGAGCCCACTCCCCAGCAGCAGGCTGGTGAAGGCCTTGTCGGCCGCGTTCTTGGCCTCCAGCGCATCCGAGGGGCGCGAGACCTTGACCTCGTTGGGGGCCTGCGGCGAGATCGACGGCGCGAGCACCTTGCGCACCGTGGAGACGGCGGCGTCCTGGCTGCGTGTGTAGACCGTCGTCGGCTTGGCGTCGTGCCCCAACAGGCTGCTGGCCACGCCCTGACCGATGAGGGGCGGCGTTGTTGAGCTCGGGCGCCAGCACCACCGGCTTGAGGATGCCGACCACCGTGAACCAGCTGCCGCCGATCCACACCTTGGTGCCCGGCGTGACGACGCCCAGGCGCTGGGCCGCCGTCTGCCCCAGAACCGCGGCCGGGTACTGGCTGGTGGCCTCGTTGAGCCAGGTGCCCTTGTCCACCTGCCCGGCCACGACATCGAGCAGCGACTTGTCCGCGGCCAGGGTGGTGATGCCGCCGGAGGCGTTCTTGTCGATGAGCGGGCTGCGGTAGACCAGCGCGTTCTTGACCAGGCCGGTGCTCGAGGCGCTCTGGACGTTGTCGATGAGCCGGACCTTGCCGACGGTGTCCTGCGGCAGGGAGGAGGAGTTGCCGAAGAGGTCCTGGCCGGCGGTGGCCGTCAGCAGGTTGGTCCCCAGGGAGTCGAGCTGGGCGGAGAGCTGGGCGCGGCTGGAGGCCGAGATGCCCACCACCGAGATCATGGCGGCGATGCCGATGGCGATCCCCAGGGCGGACAGGAAGGCGCGGGTGGGGCGGGCCCTGATGCCGGTGCCTCCCAGGCGCAGCACGTCGGCCAGGCGCAGCCGCGAGCGCTGGAGCCGCCGGGTCGGGGAGTCGGGCCTGTTGGCCTGCTCGGCCGCGGACCGGTCACGCCGGAGCGTAGACGTCGTCATGGACGATCTCCTTCTGGCTTGAGTCCCCCACGATGCGGCCGTCACGGATGGCGATCTGCCGGGGAAGCTGGGCGGCCAGCTCGTTGTCGTGGGTGATGACGATGATCGTGGTGCCCTGAGAGTGGAGCTCGTGGAGGAGCTCGACGATCGAGGCCCCGGAGGTGGAGTCGAGGTTCCCGGTGGGCTCGTCGGCCAGCAGCAGCGGAGGCTCGCCGACGACGGCCCGGGCGATGGCCACGCGCTGGCGCTCGCCGCCGCTCATCTGGTGGGGGCGGTGGTCGAGCCGGTGGGCCAGGCCGACGCGCTCGAGGGCGGCTCGGGCTCGGCGGCGCCGCTCGGAGCGGGGGATCCCGCTGTAGAGCAGGCCGTCGGCGACGTTGTCGACCGCGTTGACGCCGTCGGCCAGGTGGAACTGCTGGAAGACGAAGCCGATGCGGCTGGCCCGTAGGGCCGAGAGCTTGGCGTCGGACAGGGAGCCGACGTCGACGCCGTCGATCTCGACGGTGCCCGCGCTGGGCCGGTCCAGGGTGCCGATGAGGTTGAGGAGCGTGGACTTGCCCGAGCCCGAGGGGCCGACGATGGCGACGAATTCGCCGTCGTCGATCTCCAGGCTCACGCCCGCGCAGGCGGCCACGGGCGGCTCCCCGTAGGTTCGCTGCACGTCACGCAGGGACAGGATGCGGCTCATGTCTGCGGCACCACCACTCGCTGTCCCTCGGAGACTCCCTCGCCGGAGACCTCCACGCGCCCGCCGGCGAACAGCCCGACGGTGACCGGCACCTTGCGGGTGGTGCCGTCGGACTCGACGATCTCGACGCCGTACTGGTCGGGGCTCAGGGCCAGCAGGGCCCCGATCGGCACCGACAGGACGCCCTCTCGCTTCTCGCTGGGCAGGTCGACGGTGACGGAGACCTCCTGGAAGTTGGTGGTCGCCGAGGCGTCGGTGAGGGTGACGGTGATGGGGATGACCCGTTCCTTGGAGTCACTGGAGCCGGAACCGGACCCCGATCCGGAGCCGGAGGACTTCTCGGTGGGCGTGCCCACGGAGGTGATGGTGCCGGTGGTGGTGTTGGCGTCGGGCAGCTTGATGGTCACGGCGGTGCCGACGACGGCGAGCTTCTGGTCGGAGAGCTTGATGTTGGCGTCGACCACCTGGGTGGTGGAGGTGACGTCGTAGAGCTCGGTGTCGGCGGCGATGCGGTCTCCCACCCGGGCGGTGACCGTCCCCACGCGCAGGTCCCCGGGGGTGAAGACCATGCGCCCCAGCGGGATGGTCCCGGTCTGGGGCAGCCCGACCGCCTTCTGCCACTTCATGATGGCGCTGGTGGTGGCCCAGCTGAAGTGGTTGTCGGGCTCGTAGTCGAAGTAGCCCATGTCGCGCAGGAGGGTCTCGAGCTGGCGGATGTCCTCGCCGTTGTCCATCCCGGCCTCGAAGGCGCGCCAGGCGGGCAGGGAGCCGTGCATGAGGTAGGCGATCTCGGTGCCCGTGCGGTAGAGGACGTCGCCCTGGGTCAGGACGGTTCCGGATTCGGGCACCTGGATGAGGATGCCCTCGAAACCCGACTTGAACTTGCGTGAGTCGGAGTAGCGCAGGGTCCCGGTCACGGAGGTCTGGCCCTGAAGGTCCCCCTTGGTGATGGTGTCGGTGGCGCCGTTGAAGGTCGACGTCGTCGGCTTGGCCTTGGCGGCGAAGGGGCCCGACTTGGAGGCGAAGGCGCCTGCGCCCGCCCCCGCGGCCAGGACCGCGGCGGCCCCCACGGCCAGGACCGCGGCGGCCCCCACGGCCAGGAAGGCCCGGCGCCGGGGTGTGGCGCGCCGCGCCCAGGTTGCCCGTCGTGCCGGTCGAGCCGGTGGTCGAGCCGCCGTCGACCTGAGTGGAGGTGGTGGTCTGATCCATGTGCATGCCTGTCTGAGTGTGTGTCTGCGCGGCGGCCCGGCCGCGCGAGCCAGTGGTCTGTCAGTACCCGTAAGGGCGCCGCGTTACTTGTTCCCGAGCTCGGAGAAGCACTTGCCCATGACGTCCTGGGGGGATGTCGCCATTGAGCTGGATCCCCTTGCCGGCCTCGGGGTCGGGGACGTCGTAGCCCTCCTTGCGCAGGCACTCGGCGGCCTTGACGAGGTCCTGCTGCGTCTCGGGCTTGGCGAGGTCCTCGGTCCCCGGAGCGGGGCCGACGGTCTTCTCGCACTCCTCGGCGGCCTTGTAGGCGGCGTCGGTCTCGGGGAACTGCATGTTTCCGTTGGAGTCGGGGTCGGAGACGTCGATGCCCTTGTCTCGCATGCACTGAGCCATCTTGAGCAGGTAGTCGTCCCCGCTGGTGGCGGAGGCGGAGGCCGCGGCCGAGTCCGCCTTCGAGCCCTGGGAGCATCCGGTCATGAGACCGACGGCGCACACGGCGCAGGTCAGGACCGTGGCGGTGCGGGTGATGATCCGGGTGTTGAGGGGCTTCTTCATGGGAGAGGGTCCTTTCGGCTCGCGTGGGTCGGGGTGCGGTGACGCCCGTTCGTTCGGGGAACAGCCAACCGGGACCGGTGTTGCCACGAGGTTCACGATTTCGCTTATGTTGTGGCAACACGAGGGCTGGTTGGCTGTAGGACCGGCCGCATACACCACAGCGAAGGAGACACAGGGCAATGCGCGTACTCCGTCGTGGAGGATGAGGAGTACCTGGCAGAGGCCATCGCCACCGGGCTGCGGCGCGAGGCGATGGCCGTCGACGTCGTCGGCGACGGGGCCAGCGCCCTGGAGCACGTGGAGACCAACGACTACGACATCCTCGTCCTGGACCGGGACCTGCCCGTGATCCACGGGGACGAGGTCTGCCGCCGGGTCGTCAGCGAGCACCCCAGGACTCGGGTCCTCATGCTGACCGCCTCACGGGCGCTGGAGGCGCGCGTGGGCGGGTTCGAGCTGGGGGCGGACGACTATCTCACCAAGCCTTTTGAGTTCCCCGAGCTGGTGGCCCGGCTGCGGGCCTGGAGCGGCGCAGCCAGCCGGCCCGCACTCCGGTCATCGAGGCCCACGGGGTGCGCCTGGATCCCTTCCGCCGGGAGGTCTATCGCGACGGGCGCTTCATCCACTTGAGCCCCAAGGAGTTCGCGGTCCTGCAGGTCCTCATGGAGGCCGAGGGCGGGGTCCTCAGCGCCGAGACGCTCCTGGAGAAGGCCTGGGACGCCAACGCGGACCCCTTCACCAACTCCACTCGGGTGACGATCTCCCACCTGCGCCGCAAGCTCGGCGAGCCCTGGGTCATCCAGACGGTTCCCGGCGCCGGTTACAGGTTCAGCGCATGAGCGGGCAGGGGGCGCAGACGGCTCTGCCCGACGACGCGACGCAGCACGACGGCACTAGCGGTGCCCGGCCAGGACGCGAGGAACGATTCCGCCGCCCCCGGCGCCTGAGTATCCGGGTTCGCCTGACCCTGACCTACGCCGGGCTGGTGACGGCCGCCGGTGCGGTCCTCATCGCCCTGGTCTACTTCTACACGCGCTATGTCACGCTCAGCATCGAGATCGGTGGGCCGGTCGGGGACACCGCTGCCGTGCCGGCCTCACAGGGCAGCGAAGTCACTCAGGTGGACACGAACCTGTTCGACCTGCTCAGCAGCATCATGCGCTCGGCCGTCGGCGCGCTGGCGCTGCTCGTAGTGCTCTCCGGGACGGTCGGGTGGATCCTGGCGGGGCGGATGCTGCAGCCGCTGTCCTCGATGAACGAGGCGGCCAAGCGGGCCGCCTCGGGCGACCTCAGCCAGCGCCTGGCGCTGTCCGGCCCGCGCGATGAGATCCACGACCTGGCGGACACCTTCGACAACATGCTGGCCTCCCTGGAACGCTCCTTCTCCGTCCACCGCCGCTTCGCGGCCAATGCCTCCCACGAGCTGCGCACGCCCCTGGCCACGACACAGACGATGATCGACGTCGCCCTGTCCGACCCTCAGGCCTCGACCGAGGACCTGCGCACGGTGCTCACCCGGGTGCTGGAGACGAATCGCGCCAACCGGGAGACGATCGACGCCCTCCTGGACCTGGCCGACGCCCAGTCCGGCAAGCTGGCTCGTGAGAACGTGGACATGGAGGCGACGGTCCGCGACGCCCTGGGCGTCATCGCCCCGGAGGTCGCCGAGCGGGACCTGCACGTCTCCTCCCACCTGCGGGCCATCCAGGTGCCGGGCGACCCGGTCCTCCTGCGCCAGAGCGTCTCCAACCTCCTGCGCAACGCGGCCCGGTACAACGTTGACGGCGGCCGGATCACGGTGGACATGGCGCGTCTGGACGACGGCGTCCGGCTGACGATCCGCAACGACTGCCCCACCGTACCGGCGGACAAGCTCGACTCGCTGCGCGAGCCCTTCGTTCGCGGTGAGGGGCGAGGGCGGACCCGTGGCTCCGGCCACGGGCTGGGCCTGGCGATCGTGACGGCCGTGGCCACCGCCCACGGCGGCGAGCTCCACCTGAGTGCCAACCCCACGGGCGGGCTGACAGCCGTCCTTGAGCTGCCCAGGGGCGAGGTCGAACCCGGCCCCCGCGCACCGGACATCATCAGCTGACGGCCGCCAACCGGCGTGGTTGGCGGCCGTCAGGAAACCGGTTTCGGGCGCGCAGGTCGATCGATGGAGCGGAGCGTCGCGTCAGATCTGCTGGTTCGTCTTGACGGAGTTGGACACCAGCTCGATGAAGAGGCGGATCATGAAGAGAACCGTGAGGTACGCCGGCGCGGGAGAACAGAAGGCTCAGGATGAAGGACAAACCGTCGAAGGTGGAGCCGTCGTAGTTGCGGGGGTCGGAGATGGCGCTGGCCACAGCGCCCATCTTGCCTCCCATGTAACCGACGCCGAGCCACCCCAGGCCGACGGCGATCGAGGCGACGATGAACACGATCCGGCTGTACTTCGTCACGAACTCCTTGGAGGTGTCGAAGAGGTTGCCGAAGAGGGACTCACCCGAAGCCGCAGGAGGGAAGGGCTGGCCAGGGGCACCCGGAGCGCCAGGAGTACCGGGAGCCGCCTGGAACTGCTGCTGGGGCGGGTAGGGCTGACCCGTGGCCGGAGCGGAGGGGCGGAGGGCTGCTGCTGGTAGAAGGGCTGACCGGGGTTGGGGGCTGAGTCATGAGACTGTTCGCTTCCTTCAGTGTTGGGGACGCAGGCAGGCTACCGCGTCTACGGTGCCCCTGTGAAACGGACAGGTCAACCCTCACGTCTTGCGATGCGACTCACAATCCTTCCGAGATGGCGGGATGACGCGCCGCAGGGGCGTCCATCCGCCATTCCGCCATGCGGGTGCCCCGGGGAGGCGGGGCCCGGTGCGCTTCCGCCGCCAGGAAGGAAGCTCTCCCCATCGACCCGCGCACCGGGCTGTGATCCCCGTTTCTCAGCGGACCAGCTCGTAGGCGGACGCAGGCGCAACGGGATCCGCGGGGGCCACCACCGGAGTGGGAGGGGCCGGGAGTCGGCGACGGCGCTCGCTGCGGGCGACGGCGGTGCGCAGCACGGTCTCGAAGGGGCCGGCATGCCCACCGCGCTCCAGCGCCGCACACAGGCTCACGGTCGTCAGCCAGACCGCCAGCGCGATCCCCGCGGCCCGGGCCTCGCCCAGGTGGAGCTCGATGCCGCTCAGGGCGGGAAGGGCCAGGAAGACGGCGGCGAAGAGGAAGGTCTGGGAGAGGTAGGCGGTCATGGAGCGGCGGCCCACGGCCGAGGCCAACCGGCGCAGGCCCGTGAGCCGGCCGTCCGTCGTCGGCCCACCGGCGTAGAGCGCGAGCAGCGCCAACCAGCCGCAGGCACCGGCCAGTCCCGTCACCTCGTGGAGCGGAGACGTCCAGGCAGCCAGGGTCCCGCCCGTGGCCCAGATGCCGTACCCAATGCCGCCCAGGGCCCCGATCCCCAGGCCGCCCAGGCCGATGGCGGCCAGGAGGCGGCGGTGCCGCTCGGGGTGGGCGAGGAGGTCGGTGTCGGCCAGGCGAGCCCCGAGGAACATCGCCGGCACCACCATCGAGAAGAGCACCGTTGCGACCGAATTCCCGGCCCAGGAGGTGATGGAGCCCGAGACGTAGGACAAGAGGGTCGTAGCCGATTCGCCGGCCCCCTGCTGCATGGCCGCCGCAGCGGTCAGGCCCTGGGCCGCAACATGGCTGCCCATGGCGTACATCGTCGTGATGACGGCGATGGTGACGACGACGCTGAAGGCCATGGCCCGCTTGCGGTGCTTGCGGGTCAGCCATCCGGCGAAGACGGCGGCGGCCAGGCCGTAAACGCCGATGATGTCGCCGGAGAAGACCAAGGCGTGGGCGGCGCCGAAGAGGATCATCCACAGACCCCGACGCCGTACCAGGCGGCGCGCGTCCACGGTGGCCTGCTCACGCGCCCAGGCCTCCTCCTGCGACGTCGGCTCACGGCCCGCCTCCACACCGGGCAGGGACTCGAGGTAGGACCTGGTGCCGGCGGCGATGCGCCGGTTGACCATGGTGGCCAGCCCGAAACCGAACAGGAGGGCGAACAGCGGGTAGGCACGGTGGTCAACCAGGAGGGTGCGTATCCACAGCCAGGCCGTGTCTACGGCATCGCTGGGAGCCGAGGAGTGCGTCGTCGCCAACCAGAAGGGGATGTTGGCCAGCGCGATGAACAGGAGCATGAAGCCACGGGAGACGTCCGGGGCCGGGAAGCGCTGGCCCTGAGAACCGGTGAAGGAGATCGCGAGTTTCATGTCTTCCACGGTAGGAAGCAGCGGTGTTGTGCACCTCCCCCGCCAGGGCTGTTCTCCGGCCTTGATCCTCTCCCACCCGAGGGTGAGGAAGGCCCTGGCCCTCCTCCCGGAGGACCAGGGCCCCTCATCCCGACGGCCGCCTGATCGCGCACCGACGCCCCTGAAGGCACGGGCTCCGACGGCGGCGAGCAGCCGCCGCGGGGTCATCATCCGCTCAGCACCGCCTCCGACCGGGCATCAGCGGGTCGGACGGCCGGCGGCGGAGCCATCGCCCGCTTGCGCTCGCTGCGGACGACGGCGGTGCGCAGCAGGGTCTCGAACGGACCCGCGTGACCGCCGCGCTCCAGGAGGGTGCACAGGACCACGGTGACCAGCCAGACCACCACCGCGATCCCCGCGGTCCGCGCCTCGCCCAGATGGAGCTGAATACCTGTCAGAGCGGGAAGGAGCAGGAAGACGGCGGCGAAGAGGAAAGTCTGGGAGAGGTAGGCGGTCATGGAGCGGCGCCCCACGGCCGAGGCCAGCTTGCGCAGCCCCGTCAGCCGCCCGTCCGGCGTCGACCCACCGGCGTAGAGGGCCAGCAGCGCCAACCATCCACAGGCCCCGATCAGCCCCGCCACCTGGCCAAGAGGAATGGTCCAGACGACCAGGGGCCCACCCGTGGCCCACACGGCGAGCCCAATACCACCCACGGCCCCGATCCCCAGGCCGCCCAGGCCGACGGCGGCCAGGAGGCGGCGGTGCCGCTCGGGATGGGCGATGAGGTCGGTGTCGGCCAGGCGAGCCCCGAGGAACATCGCCGGCCCCATCAATGACACCAGCCCTGTACCCGCGTTTACGGCCCAGGCGGTGAGACCGTGGGAGACATAGGACAGGAGCGTAGTGGTCGAGCCGGAGGCCCCCTGGCGCATATCCGCTGTCGAGGTCATGCCTTGGGAGACCATGACACTGAGCATGACGAAGGTGATGACGACGCCGACAACGACGGAGACGGTGCAGAGGACCGCTGCCCGCTTCCAGTGCTTGCGGGCGATCCACCCGGCGAAGATGACGGCGACCAGACCGTAGGCGCCGATGACGTCACCGGAGAAGACCAAGGCGTGAACAGCGCCGAAGAGAATCATCCACAGACCCCGACGCCGCACGAGGCGGCGCGCGTCCACGGTGGCCTGCTCACGCGCCCAGGCCTCCTCCTGCGACGTCGGCTCACGGCCCGCCTCCACACCGGGCAGGGACTCGAGGTAGGACCTGGTGCCGGCGGCGATGCGCCGGTTGACCATAGTGGCCAGCCCGAACCCGAACAGCATCGCGAACAGCGGGTAGGACCGCCCGTCGACGAACAGCGTGCGCACCCACAGCCAGACCGTGTCGACGGCATCGCTGGGAGCGGAGGTCCTTGTCACGCCGGTCCAGAAGGAGACATTGGCCAGCGCGATGAGCAGGAGCATGAAGCCACGGGCCACATCAGGGGAGGGATAGCGCACCCCTCGGGTACCGGTGAACGATGTCGCGAGTTTCATACCCACCACGCTAGGAAGCCCCTGTGATCCACGCCTCCCCCGCAAAGCCTGTTCACCAGCATCGGACCTCTCCACCTGAGGGGCGAGAAAAGGCCCCGACGACTCCTCCTGGAGGACCAGGGCCCTTCATCCCGACGGCCGCCTGATCGCGCACTGACGCCCCGCAAGGCGCGGGCTCCAACACCGGCGAGCAGCCGCCGTGGGATCATCATCCACCCGGCACTGCCTCCGACCGGGCGTCAGCGGGGCAGGAGGCCGACGGTGGCGGAGCCATCGCCCGCTTGCGCTCGCTGCGGGCCACGGCGGTGCGCAGCAGGGTCTCGAAGGGACCGGCATGCCCACCGCGCTCCAGCGCCACGCACAGGACCACCGTGACCAGCCAGACCCCCAGCGCGATGAGGGCAGCCGCGGCCTCGCCCACCCACAGGCGCTCGCCTGTGGCGAGGACGGGGATGATGACGAAGATGGTCCCGAACAGGATCGTCTGACTCAGGTAGACGGTCATGGAACGCCGCCCCACCGCGGAGGCCAGCCGACGCAGACCCGTCAACCGGCCGTCCGGCGTCGGCCCACCGGCGTAGAGGGCCAGCAGCGCCAACCAGCCACAGGCACCGACGATTCCGAAGAGCTCTTGACGGCGAAGTCCCACGGCCACAGCGTGCCGAGCAGCACGTTGGCCAGAGCGCTGTGGAGCGCCGCGAGGGCTCCCAGGGCCAGTCCGCCGATCCCTGTCGAGATGAGCAGGCGGCGGTGCCGATCCGGCTGGGTGACGATGTCGGTGTCGGCCAAGCGGGCGCCGATCACTGCGGCGGGGACGATGAGCGCGACGAGGACCTGTACGAACAGTCCGACGGTCCACCCCACGATATTGGTGACGAACCAGGGCAGCGCCATCGCGGCCTGGTTCCCCTGAGCACCGGACCATTCCATGGTCTCCGGAGAGGCGAAGCCCATCGCCAGGAAGCTGCAGGCGGCTATCAGCATGATGACGGCGCCGACGACGTACAGACGGGTATACCGCTTGCGGGCCAACCACCCGGCGAAGATGACGGCGACCAGACCGTAGGCGCCGATGATGTCGCCGGGGAAGAAGATGCCGTGGACGAACCCGAACAGGATCATCCACCAGCCCCGGCGCCGCACCAGTCGGCGCGCGTCCACGGTGGCCTGCTCGCGCGCCCAGGCCTCCTCCTGCGACGTCGGCTCACGGCCCGCCTCCACGCCGGCCAGAGACTTGAGGTAGGCCTGCGTCCCGGAGGCGATGCGCCGGTTGATCATGGTCATCAGCCCGAACCCGAACAGCATCGCGAACAACGGGTAGGCGCGGTGGTCCACGATGAGCGCGCGCACGAACAACCACCAGGCATCGACCGCCGACGCCCGTGATGTTCCGTCAATGCCGACCAGCGCCTTGTTCCATACCGGGACGTTGGCCACCGCCACGAGTAGCAGCATGAAACCTCGGGCCACGTCGGGGGCCGGGTAGCGCACGCCCCGACCCGTGAAGGAGACCATCATCCGCATGTGGCACATATTATATTTGAAGCGATCCGCGCTCCATCACATGGATATCATTTCCCGCAATTCCGAAAGAAAAAGAGGGGCGCAGCCTTGAGCAGCGCCCCCGGTGGCATCGGTCGCGATGGCGTCCACCGGCATCCACCGGGTGAGCAACCGCGTGGACCGAGGTATCAGCGCTGCGGGAACCGTATGGACCGTGTGGGCACGAGCGCAGTGCTCACAGTGCTCCTGGCGCCCGCCGTCCCCGTTGCGCCCGCTGTGCTCGCCATGTTCGTGGGGCGTTCACCTCCCCGCTCGGGGCGGTGCTCTGCGGGCCCACGACCCCGCCGACCGGGCGCGACGACCTGGGACCTCGCCGTCGGCGGCCGCGGCGAAGATCCGCTGGACGACCGCCTCTCGGCTGCGCATGCGGGCGTTGTCGGTCTCCAGCTCCTCAACGCGGGCCTCCAGGTCGAGGATGCGGCGGATGCCCTCGAGGTTGATGCCCTCCTGGGACAGGGTCTGGATACGGCGCAGGCGCTCGACGTCGCGGTGAGAGTAGCGCCGGCCCCGCCCGCGGGTCCGGGCGGGGCTGACTAGTCCGAGCCGGTCGTACTGGCGCAGGGTCTGGGGGTGCATTCCGGCCAGCTCGGCCGCCACCGAGACCACGTAGACCGCGCGCTCGGCCGCGTCCTCGGCCAGGTAGCCCAGGCCCTGCCCGGCGCGACGCCGGCTCACTTGGCGGCCTCCTCCATGAGGGTGGCCCGAGGATCGGTGTCACCCATAGCCTCATCGAAGGCGTTGAGCGCCTCCTTGGCGGCCTTGGAGAGCTTCTTGGGGACGGCCACCTCGATGGTCACCAGTAGGTCGCCGGTCTTCTTGCGGGTGATGGCGCCCTTGCCGCGCAGGCGCATGACGGTGCCCGAGGAGGTACCGGGCTTGATCTTGATCTTGGAGGTACCGCCGTCGAGCAGCGGGACCTCGACCGTGGCGCCCAGGGCGGCCTCGCGCAGGTGACCGGCAGGTCCATGCGCAGGTTGGCGCCGTCGACCGGGTCGATGGAGTACACCGGGTGCTTGTTGATGCTGATGGTCACCACCATGTCGCCGTTCTCGCCACCGTTGCGGCCGGCCCTGCCCTTGCCGCGCAGGCGGATCTTCTGGCCGTCGCGCACGCCCGCCGGGATGCGGACCTTCATGGTGCGTCCGTCCGCGGTCAGCTCCACGGTGGTGCCGGCGACGGCGTCGCGCAGGTCCAGCGCGGCCGAGGTCAGGACGTCGGAGCCCTTCTGCGGCTGGGGCTGGGAGCCGAAGCCGCCGAACCCGAAGGGCCCGGGGCGCCCTCCGGAGCGGGTGGGGCTGGGAGTACCGCCGAACATGCGCAGCAGGTCGTCGAGGTCGGGCTGGGCGCCGGCACCGCCGGCGGTCTCGAAGCGGACGCCTCCGCCCTGGCCACCGAACATGGAGGAGAAGATGTCCTCGAATCCTGCCGCGCCGCCAGCGCCACCCGGGCCCCCGGCCTGGAAGCGGGCTCCGCCTCCGGCCATGGAGCGGATCGCGTCGTACTGCTTGCGCTCGGCCTCGTCGGACAGGACGGCGTACGCCTCCCCGATCTCCTTGAACTTCTCTGCCGCCGCGGCGTCGTCGGGGTTACGGTCGGGGTGGTACTTCTTTGCGAGCGTACGGTAGGCCTTCTTGATGGCGGCGGCGTCGGCGTCCTTACTCACGCCGAGGACCGCGTAGAAGTCCTTCGTCATCCAGTCCTGACTGGCCATGTTCGTGTCACCGCCTCCTTATCCGGGTGATCGTGGGTTTTCCTTACTGATAACTACTGATGACTGCTGCTTGTCACCGATGAGCGGCGACGCCTGAAAGTCGTGGGGCGCATCTCCGGCAGGCCCTGGTGCCCTCGGGCGTCCTGATGATGCCTCCCGGCCGACGGCGGACCCGAGCCAGCGTTTCTGGCGGGGCCGGGTCCGCCGTCGGACCGGGGTTGGTGAATCGGATCGGTGCAGTGAATGTGCGGTGGATACCGCTCAGGCCGGGTTGGCGACCTGGACGCGGGCGGCGCGCACGACGCGCTCACCCAGGCGGTATCCGGGCTGGAGGACCGCGGCGATGGTGGGCTCGGTGACCTCGCTGGACTCGGTGGCCATGAGGGCCTCGTGCAGCGTGGGGTCGAAGACCTCGCCCACGGCGCCGAAGCGCTCCAGGGAGTACTTCTCGGCCAGGATCGACTCGAGCTTGCCGGCCGTGGTCTCGAAGGTTCCGGTCAGGTCGCCGTGCTGGCGGGCCAGCTCGATCTCGTCGAGGACCGGGATGAGGGACTCGACGACGCCGGCGGCACCGGCCTCACGGTGGGAGGCCGCACCCTCGCGGGACCGGCGCACGAACCCCTGGTACTCCTGCTGGAGGTTGTAGAGGTCCGCCCGGGCCCGGGCCAGGTCGTCGGCCGCCTGAGCGGCCTGGGCCTGAGCCTGGGCCAGGGGGCTGTCCCCCGCCGCCTCCTCGGACGAGGAGGCGGCGTCGGACTGGCCGGCCGCGCCCTCGGGCGTGCCCTGGGCGAGTTCGTCACGGACGTCGTCAGGGCACCTCCCGAAGGCCGACTCGACGGCCGCCTGGAGCTCGGGGGTCGATGCCCTCGTCCTCGGGGGTGGGGCCGGCCGAGGGTCACTGGAGTCCTCGTCGTCGACGATCTCGGCGTCCACGATGTCCTCGTCATCGGAGGACGTGGAGCCGCCGGCGGAGGTGGAGCTGGAGTCGGCCGCGCCCTGGGAGGCGGCGTCGGCCTGGTAAATGGCCTCGCCGACCTTCTGAGCCACCGAGTTCAGCTTCTCCTGAGCGGTCTTGACCGGCTCGATGTCGTCGCCCTCGAGGGCCTTCTTGAGGTCGTTGACGGCCTCGGAGACCTCGGAGTGGACGTCCTCGGGCAGCTTGTCCTTGTTGTCCTTGAGGAGCTTCTCGATGGAGTAGGCCTGCTGCTCGGCGGAGTTGCGGGTCTCGGCGTCCTCGCGGCGCTTCTTGTCCTCCTCGGCGTGGGCCTCGGCATCCTTGACCATGCGGTCGATGTCCTCCTTGGGCAGGGCGGAGCCGCCGGAGATGGTCATGGACTGCTCCTTGCCGGTTCCGCGGTCCTTGGCCGAGACGTGGACGATGCCGTTGGCGTCGATGTCGAAGGAGACCTCGATCTGGGGCACGCCGCGGGGGGCCGGGGCGATGCCGGTCAGCTCGAAGGTGCCCAGCGGCTTGTTGTCCCGGGCGAACTCGCGCTCGCCCTGGTAGACCTGGATGAGCACGGAGGGCTGGTTGTCCTCGGCGGTGGAGAAGACCTCGGAGCGCTTGGTCGGGATGGCCGTGTTGCGCTCGATGAGCTTGGTCATGACCCCGCCCTTGGTCTCGATGCCCAGGGACAGCGGCGTGACGTCGATGAGCAGGACGTCGCTGCGGTCGCCCTGGATGACGCCGGCCTGGAGGGCCGCGCCGACGGCGACGACCTCGTCGGGGTTGACGCCCTTGTTGGGCTCCTTACCGGTCAGCTCGCGCACCACCTCGGTGACGGCGGGCATGCGGGTGGAACCGCCCACGAGGACCACGTGGTCGATCTCGGAGACCTTGACCCCGGCGTCCTTGATGACGTTGTGGAAGGGGATCTTGGTGCGCTCGAGCAGGTCCGCGGTCATCTCCTGGAAGTTGGAGCGGGTGAGCTTCTCATCAAGGTGGATGGGGCCGGACTCGCTCATGGAGAGGTACTGCAGGTTGATGTTCGTGGAGGTCGCCGAGGACAGCTCCTTCTTGGCCTGCTCGGCGGCGTCCTTGAGGCGCTGCATGGCGATCTTGTCCTTGGACAGGTCCACGCCGTCCTTGCTCTTGACCTGCTTGACCAGCCAGTCGACGATGCGGGCGTCCCAGTCGTCACCGCCCAGGCGGTTGTCGCCGTTGGTGGCGCGCACCTGGATGGTGGAGAAGCCGTCGTCGTCCTTGCCCACCTCGAGCAGGGAGACGTCGAAGGTACCGCCACCAAGGTCGAAGACGAGGATGAGCTCGTCCTCCTTGCCCTTGTCCAGGCCGTAGGCCAGGGCCGCAGCAGTGGGCTCGTTGACGATGCGGTCCACGGTCAGGCCCGCGATGGTGCCGGCCTCCTTGGTGGCCTGGCGCTCGGCGTCGTTGAAGTAGGCCGGGACGGTGATGACCGCGTTGGTGACGGGCTCACCCAGGTAGGCCTCGGCGTCGGTCTTGAGCTTGGCCAGGATGCGGGCGCTGATCTCCTGGGCGGTGTACTTCTTGCCGTCGATCTCGACGGACCAGCTGGTGCCCATGTGGCGCTTGACCGAGGAGATGGTGCGGTCGACGTTGGTGACCGCCTGGCGCTTGGCGATCTCACCGACGAGGATCTCGCCGGACTTGGAGAAGGCCACGACGGAGGGGGTGGTGCGGCCGCCCTCTGCGTTCGGGATGATGGTGGGCTCGCCACCCTCGAGGACGGCGATAGCAGAGTTGGTAGTACCGAGGTCGATACCGACAGCGCGTGCCATGTGGTGTGCTCCTTGTGTTTGCTGAGTCGTTGTCAGTCGATGTCTGAGGTGAAGGCCGGTTGCTCCGGCGACTTCAGGTTGAGTCGTATGCACTCAGGATTGTGGTTGAGTTGGGATCTGTCAACTCGATGGCACCCAACCTTGAGTCTGACTGGCTCAACCTTGGGGCAGGACGATCCATTCCACAGACAGCAGGTGACCTGCGACACGCACGCTGCATCGCGAGCAACACCCGTCGCGGAGCATCCGCTCCCGGCGGCAGGGCGAGCGGTTCCAGCGACGGGAAGACGGCCCTCCGGCTCTCTCCACCGCACGTCCCGGCGCACATCCCATCGCGCCAGCACATCGAGGACTGCGATCTCCTTCGAGGACGGCGTTTCAGATCGACGACAAAACGCAGTCCTCACGACGAAAACACGTCCTCGAGCACCGCATTCACCCACCTCCGAGCACATGCAGCTCTACGTGCGCCACACCAAATCCACCTGCATCCATCTGTCAAACTCCTGCGATGGCACGGGCTCACGCGCGCGCAGAAGAACTCGGGCTATGAACATGGAGTCGCACTCGTTGCGCGTGCGACCACTAGAACCGGTCGATGACACGACAGTCTTCGTCTGCGGTCACCCTGATCTCAACCGATGGCTAGAGGAATTCGCTTAGGCCGCTCAACGCCGGCGCACTGCAGCCACACTTGACCCGACACTGAAAGGTGATGACAATGCCCCGCACTGTTGACGAGATCCAGGCGCATGCCGACGAGCCGGCTCCTTCAGGAGGAGGATCCGCAGACGGGCGAGGAGACCTGGGCACGGGTCAAGATCCGTGAGATCCACCGGGACCGCGTCATCGTCGCCAGGGCGTTGGAGGACCTGTCGGCCACCAGCATCGCCAAGTCCGTGGACCTCGTCGGCAGCATCGAGCTGTCCCTGCCGACGACGCGACTGCACCCCGCGCCCTGAGCGGTGGCTGCCACCGGCACCAGCTCGGACGCATCGACCGGCGGACACAGACGGACCCGAGTTGTCACTGCCCCAGGCGGCGCTGTCGGCGCTCGGCCTCCCGGGCGGCCCGGCGCTCCTTCTCGCCCCTCTCGCGCAGGCCGAAGACCGCGAGGATGTTGGCGATGACGCCGACGGCCACGATGACGACGCCGAAGGCCGCCCCACTGGCCTCGCCGGTCAGCCCCACCAGCGGGCTGACGAGCCCGCCGACGACGAACTGGAGGAAGCCGAGCAGCGCGGACCCGGTTCCCGCCCACCGGCCGGTGCGGTCGAGCGCAAGCGCCGGCGCGTTGCCCATCGACAACCCCAGGCAGGCCACGTGCGCCAGGAAGAGCACCACCACGACAACGAGCAGCGGCATCCGCGAGGCTCCCGTCACCGATTCGCGCAGCCAGACCAGACAGACCGCGGCGAAGACGACGTCGACGACCATCACCGCGATGAGGCCGATCCGCACCTGCCGAGCCTGGGAGAACCGGCGCACCAGGGAGGCCGCCACCGCGATCGTCACCGTGACCGTCGCCCCGCACAGACCGAAGACCGCTGTGTAGGCCACCGTCCCCATACCCAGCACGTTGCGCAGCACGAAGGGCGCGGCGGACAGGTAGGCCATGAGCAGCCCGAAGGACAGGGCGTTGATGAGCAGGAGGCGCACGAGGACGCGGTCGCGGGCCAGCTCGCGGGTGCCGTCGAGCAGGATCCGCAGGCCGCCGTCGTGGCGCCGCTGGGCGGGCAGGGACTCGGGCACCCAGAGGGTCACCATGACCACGAGCACCCCGGTGAAGGCGGCAACGACCCCCAGGATCCCGCGCCACCCGATGGGCTCGACGAGCACGCCGCCGAGGATCGGGGCGACCACGGGGGCGATCCCCTGAATCGCCATGACGACGCTGAGGGCCTGAGCGGCGGTGATGCCGCGGGAGCGGTCGGAGATAACCGCCCGGCCCAGGACCATGCCGGCCGCCCCGCCCAGTCCCTGCAGGAAGCGGGCCCCCAGGAGGACGGGCAGGCTCGGGGCCAGGGCGGCGCCGAGGCTGGCGGCCAGGGCGAGCACGCTGCCCCATAGCAGGAGGGGACGCCGGCCGAAGCGGTCGGACAGGACCCCGATGGTCAGCTGTCCCAGGGCGATCCCCACGAGGAAGGTCGTCATCGTCAGCTGGACGCTGGAGGCGGAGACCGCCAGGTCGTCAGCCATCTGGGCGAAGGCCGGCAGGTAGGCGTCGGTGGCCAGGGGCGCGACGGCCGCGAGCGCGGCCAGGGCGATGAGGAGCGTAGTGGGGAAGGCCGCCCTCAACCCGCTGTCGGCGGGGGCACCCGGCGTTGGCGTCATGCCCTGAGCGTAGGGATGTTTCCGGCCGGTGCGTCAGTGCGCGAGCGCGTGATGCCGTGCACGCCCGACGACGTCGAGCACCGGCCGGGCACCCGAGCGGCAAGCCACCGACTCAGTTCCCCTGCTCGGTCTCGGGGGCGACCATGACGTGGTCGCCGTCGGGCACGATGCGCACCCGCAGCCCGTAGACCTCGGCGAGGGTGTCGGGCTGAAGCACCTCGGCGGGTGTGCCCTCGGCGAGGACCGTCCCGCCGGCAAGCACGGCGAGGCGGTCGCAGAAGCGGGCCGCCAGGTTGAGGTCGTGCAGGGCGACGACGGCGAGGCGCCCGGTGTCCCGATGGCAGATCCGCCGCACGTGGGGAGAGCACCGAGACCTGGCGGCGCAGGTCGAGGGCGGAGGTGGGCTCGTCGAGCAGGATGAGCCCGGGGTCGCGTACGAGTGTCTGGGCCAGGGCCACGAGCTGGCGCTGACCGCCGGAGAGCTGACCCAGGGGCCGGTCGGCCAGCTCGGCCACACCGAGCTCGTCCAAGGCGCCCCAGGCCAGGTCGATATCGGCGCGGCTCGTGTGCCAGGTCATCCCGCGCCGTGAGGCGGTGAGCACCGACTCCAGGGCGGTCAGGGCCGCGTCACCGGGCAGGCCCTGCGGCATGTAGCCGATCATGCCGCGCAGGTCCCGTCCCCTGCGCCCCTCGAAGGTCACCTCCCCCCAGGTAGCGGCGCAGCTGGGCCACGCAGGTGACGAGCGTCGACTTGCCGGCGCCGTTGGGGCCGAGCAGGCCGACCATCTGGCCCGTCTCCCAGGTGGCGTCGACCCCTTTGAGGACGGCACGCCGACCGTAGGAGAAGGTGAGGTTGTTCAGCGTCAGGCTCATGAACCGCTCCTGACCGCCGAGCGCTGGCGTCCGAAGATGATGGTGAGGAACACCGGCACGCCCACGAGGGCGGTCAGGATGCCGACGGGCACGGCCACTCCCGGGACGATGACCTGGCTGGTGGCGTGGGCGGCGGTCAGCAGGGTGGAGCCGGCCAGGATGGAGGCGGGCACGAGGAAGCGCTGATCCTCCCCCACCAGGCCGCGGGCCATGTGCGGTCCCACGAGCCCCACGAAGCCGATGATCCCAACGAAGGCCACGGACAGGGCGGCCAGCAGCGAGACCCCGACCAGGGTCCACGCACGCAGGCGCGCCACGTTGATGCCCATGGCCGCGGCGCGCGCCTCCCCAGGGTGATGGCGGTCAGTCGCCAGCCGTTGACCCAGAACACGGGCGTGGCTACGAGCAGGGCCACCGAGACGGTGGCCACGGCCGGCCAGGTGGCGCGCATGAGGGAGCCCATCGACCAGAAGACGATCTGCTGGAGGCTCTCGGTGGAGGCCCGGTACTGCACGAGCGCCAGGAGCGCCTGACAGCTGAAGACCAGGGCGATACCCAGCAGGATCGTCATCTCCTTGGTCACCGAGGGCAGCCTCGAGACCATCGCGATGGTGAGAGAGGCCGCCAGTCCCGCTGTCATCGCCACGATCGGCAGGGTGGCCCCGGTGGCCACGGGCAGCACGAGGCCCGTGACGATCGCCAACGCCGCACCGAGGGCCGAGGCCGCCGAGATCCCCAGGGTGAAGGGCTCGGCCAGCGGGTTGTCGAGGATCGTCTGCATCTGGACTCCGGCCAGAGACAGCGCTCCACCCACCAGAACCGCCAGGAGCGCCGGGGGCAGGCGCAGGTTGATGACGATATTGGCGACCCACGGGTCGTAGTCGGCGTAGAAGATGGAGCCGAGCACCTGGACCGGGCTGAACCCCAGCGGCCCCACCATGAGGGCCATGAGGAAGACGGCCAGGAGCAAGGAGGTCAGCCCCGTCAGCATCGCGATGCGTCGAAAAGTCCGACGGCGGTAGGAGGCGTAGGCCGACGACGCACTGTCCGCACTGTCTGCGGGGGCGGCCTCTGTCCCGGCCGCCTGAGCGGCCGGGACAGTCGCACCGGTCGCCGCGCCGTCGGCTTGGGCGACCGTTCCGTCAGCGGCGTCGTCGACAGAGACCTGAGTGTTCGGGGCGCCCATCAGATGGACGTGAAGAAGACGCCCTCGGCCTTCCAGGGCATGTACTCATCGTGGAAGGACTTCCAGACGGCGTCGGGGTCGATGTCGCTGAAGGCCTCAGGGTTCTGCCACTTGGCGAAGGTCAGGTAGGCGATGAAGTTGTAGGGGGCGTCGTAGAACTGGTGGTAGACGCCGTAGACGTGCCCGTCGACGAAGGCCTGGATCTGGTCGTAGCCGGGCTGGTTCTTCAACTGCTCCAGGCTGGCCTTGGCGGAGGCCTCATCGGCCTTGTAGCCGAGGTGGACGTAGCTGGTCTGGGCGGTGTCCTTGATCTTCTGCTGCTGCCACTCACCGCCGGTGGCGATGATGTTCTGGGGGTTGGAGGCGATGACCTGCTCGGGGGTGAGCACGCCCTCCTCGCCGGACAGGAGGCTGTCGGCGATGTTGGTGCCGCCGGTCGCCGTGATGATCGACCCCAGGTTGGCGGTGGAGTAGGTGGAGCCGGGGTCGTTGACGCCCGGGCCGCGCCACAGGAAGGTGGTGGGCTTGGTGGTCAGGGACTTCACCTTCTCAACGATGGGGTCGACCTGCTTCTTGTAGAACGAGACGAAGGTCTCGGCCTCCTTGCGCTTGTCGAAGAGGTCGCCCATGAGGGTAACCGAGGGGACGGTGTTCTTGACCGGGTCGCGTCGGAAGTCGGTGACGACGTACTTGATCTGCTGGCCGTCCAGCTTCTCAAGGTAGCCCTTCTCCTTCGCGGCGTTGTAGACGTCCAGGGTCATGACGAAGACATCGGGCTTGTACTGCACCAGGGTCTCGATGGGCAGGCCGTCCTTGGCGATGGAGCCGATGGTCGGCAGCTCGGCGGCCTTGGGGGAGACCGCCACGATCTTCTCGTAGAAGTCGGGAGCGGCCTTCTGGAGGTCCTCGCCCCAGGCGACCACCTTGTCGACGGGGTTGGCCTTGTTGAGGAAGGCGAGGGAGTAGACGTGGCGGGACTCGCTCAGGACGATGTTCTTCGGCTGGGCGTCGAAGGCGACCTTACGGCCGACGATGTCGGTGACCTCGAAACCGCCGCTCGACGCGCTCGCGGAAGCGCCGCCGCTGGAGCCCTTGCCGGCGCGGGAGGTGACTCCGCAGCTGGCGAGGACGGCAGTGAGTGGGAGGGCCATGAGCAGGGTACGACGGCGCATAGAAGTCCTTTGTTCGCAGGTGGGCGTCAGAACTGACGCAGGAGGATATTAGGTGTGGCTAACTTAATTCGCCAAGACGTCAGGCGCCTTTTGTGCCCACACCACAAAGACGTTCAAGGGTCTTGAGGCACATCCGCCACATCCGAGGGCCGACGGCGAGCAGCCCGAGCGAGGACCTACTGCGGAGCGCGCAGGCCTGCGAGGTGATCACGGCGCGAGCGCGTGGACGACCAAGACGGCGAGCAGCGCCGCGGCCGGAGGGAGGTACTTGCGCGGGTGACGCATGACGTCGCGCTCGGACTTCCAGCTCGTCAGCGGCCGGTAGACCTCCAGGAGGACCGCGGTCGTCGCCCCGGCGAGTGAGGCTGCCGCTCCGGCTGCAACCGCCTCCACAAGGCCGCCTCCCAGCCAGACGATCAGCGCGCCCACCAGACAGTTGTACACCATGTACAACAGCGTGAGGTCTCTGGCGTAGGCCATGAAGACCCGCCTCGATCCGGGCGCCGCCAGCACCACCGCGCGAGTGCTGAGATAGCGGGAGAAGTAGGCGTTCAACGGCGTGTTGGTGACGATGAGCGCCATGGACAGCGAGACCGTCAGACCGCGGTGGGCCATGGTGTAGGTGAAGAAAAGACCGACGACGAGCATCATGAGAGTGTTGACCTGCGTGGTGCGCACGGTGGCCAGCTCGCCAAGGACCAGGCTGTGGCGGCCGCCTCCAACGGTTCCCACCTGCGTGCGCCGCGCCCGCAACCCATCGGTGCAGCCGAGCATCGTCAAGACGCAGGCGACGAACAGGACGGCCGAGGCCACGGGCGCGAGCCACCAGAGGAGCGTCCTGACGACGAGAGCCCCACCGGCCGCCCAGCGCAGCCCAACCTCTCCCCCGCCCACAGGGTTAGCCCCCAGCGACGAGGCTCCGAGCCCGACGACGACCATCTCCACGGCCGTCGTCGCGGCGACGCCCGCCTCGGAGCTCGGGCCACCTCTCCCGCTGTCGGCCAGCAGGACGAACAGGGTGATGGGTGCGACCGCCTCGAGGAGGATGACGGCGTTGGCCACGAGGTGGGTGGCTCGGGCGAGCTCGTCGCGCCGGAGCGGGAAGCGGGCCAGGTCGTCCCAGCGGCCGGAGCCGATCCACGTCGAGGCGATGGTGGCCGACAGGCCAATGGGGGCCAGAACCAGTCCGATGACAGCGACGCGCGGGTTGACGCGGAGATCGGCCGACGCCCCGAACCAGGCAGCCAGGGCGCACAGGATGGCTGCGCTCAGGACGGTCTGGCGCCCCACGAACTGCCCGGCCACCGCCCTCAGGGCGGCCCGGCTAGCTGACCAGCGCCGCCACGGCATCGGAGTCCTCGGGGGTGACGAAGGGGCCGGTCATCCGGCCGGCGGAGAGCACGTAGAGGCGCCGGGTGCAGCGGGTGAAGGACTCGGCGATGTGGGAGCTGAGCAGGACCGAGCGGCCGGATGCGGTGGCGTCGTTGATGCTGCGGTACAGGAACTCGGTGGCGGTGAAGTCGAGGAAGTCGACGGGCTCATCCAGGAGGAGGAGGGGCGTGGTCAGGTAGAAGGCGGCGATGAGGTTGGCCTTCTTACGCGAGCCGCTGGAGAGACGGGAGAAGGAGGTGGTCCGGTAACGGCCGTAGTCGAATCCCTCGATCAGCTCCTCGAGGCGGCCGCGGTCCGGGCGCAGGCGATAGGCGTGCTCGAGGAAGCCGATGAAGGCCTCCAGGTTCCAGGTGGGGAAGGAGGAGTCGTCGGCGAGGCTGAGGTAGCGGGCGGCCTTGAAGTGCTCGTCGCCCGGGCGCACGTCCCGGCCTTGGTAGCGCAGAACGCTCAAGCGCGCTCCGCAGTGGACGTCGCACAGGGAGGTGAGCATCGTGGTCTTGCCGGCGCCGTTGAGGCCGATGAGGCCCACGGCCTCGCCGGCCTCAAGGGCGAAGGAGACGTCGGTGAGGACCGGGCGATCGCGCTCGTACCAGGCGGACAGGCCCTCGACCTCGAGGAGGCGGGGCGTCGTCGACGACGTTCGCGAGCTCGGAGGAGTCCGGTCGTCTCGGTCGTCACGCCCGCCGCCAATGAATGGACGGATCACCTGGATCAGGAAGAGCGCCGCAACAGCGATGGCGATGACCGTGGCCAACGTGTCTCCCCGCCGGAAGGAGACGACGGCCACCACAATATTGAGCACCACGATGACAATGCGGAAGATGCGTAGAGTCCGTCCCGTCAACACGGTTGCCTCCTTCTTCGCAGATTCCCACGGCGGGAACCAGCTACTTGCCCCATCACTGTAGGCCCGGGCCGGACCTCAGGGATGCACTTCAGGGACCATCTCGGCGCAAGCATCTCACCTTCCAGAAGTATTGACATCTGACGCGGCGCCGCTTTCTCGTGCTATTCCGGGCTCCACAGCTTCACAGGAGACCCACAAGGACAACCTACGCCTGACATACACGGGGCCGACACGGTTGAGCCATGCACAGCTCCGACACCCTCAACCCGGCCGAGCCGCCCCAGATGGACCAGGATCACCAGTCCGGCCGGCACTCTCACTCCACGAAGTCCCGCAAGCACCCGCGCCGCCGCTTCCTCCTGGGCGGCGCCGCCGTCCTGGGCCTGGCCGCCACCGGCACCAGCGCCTGGGCGCTCAACCGGTTCGTCATCGACCACGTCGAGGTTGGCGACGTCACCTCCCTGGAGGCCAAGGCCCACAACGCCGTCGCCGGCTCCTCGGCCGCCCCGGCCACCAACGTGACGGTCGCAGAGAACTCCTACTCCTCATCCAACACGAGCATCGAGATCCAGCAGGTCTCCAACGGATCGGGCAGCGACACCGTCACCTACTACGTGGCCGACGTCAAGCTCACCAACGCCACCGACCTGCGCAGCGCCTTCGCCAACAACTCCTACGGCACCAACATCGTCGCCAAGCCCACCGCGATGGCCTTCGAGCACGACGCGATCCTGGCCATCAACGGCGACTACTACGGCTTCCGCAGCGACGGCATCCTCATCCGCAACGGGGTCATCTACCGCGACAGCGGCAAGCGAGACGGCATGGCCTTCTACACCGACGGGCGCGTCGAGGTCTACGACGAGACCACCACCAACGCCCAGACACTCCTGGACGCGGGTGTGTGGAACACGTTGTCCTTCGGGCCGGCGCTGGTCAACAACAGCCAGGTGCTCTCCGGCATCGACCAGGTCGAGGTCGACACGAACGTCGGCAACCACTCCATCCAGGGCAAGCAACCGCGCACCGCCGTGGGGTGGGTGGAGACGAACCACCTCAAGCTCGTCGTCGTCGACGGCCGCAGCGAGGGTTACTCGCGCGGCGTGACGATGACCGAGCTCGCCCAGATCATGGCCGACCTGGGATGCGCCTGCGCCTACAACATCGACGGCGGCGGCTCGTCGGCCATGTACTTCAACGGCTCGATCATCAACCAGCCCTCCAACGGGGGCGAGCGCGACACCTCCGACATCCTCTACATCGCGAACGGATCCTGAGATGAGCGGCACCGACACAGCCCTTCAGACCTCGTCGCGGGTGCTGCCGCGGGTCATCGTCCCGGCGAACCGGACCGCCGTCAATCGGGTGGCACCGCGCGCCACCACCGCTCCCCGACCTCTGACGGCAGTGACGCTGGTGGTCCTCATCCCGGCCTACAAGCCCGATGAGCGCCTGGCCGCGCTCGTGGCCCAGCTGCGCGGGGCGCGCCGGGACTGCGCGGTACTCGTCGTCGACGACGGCTCGGGGCCGCGGTACGCACCGTTCTTCGCCGCCGCCCGTGCCCGCGGAGCCCAGGTGGTCAGCTACCCGATCAACCAGGGCAAGGGTCAGGCGCTGCGCACGGGTCTGGCTCACGCGGCCGACACCTGGCCCGATGCGGATGTGGTGTGCGCCGACGCCGACGGGCAGCACACGCCGTCGGACATCGAGGCCGTGGCCGCGAGGGTGCGCGAGACCGGGCACATGACCCTGGGGGTGCGGCGGTTCACCGGGCCGGTGCCGCTGCGCAGCCGGATCGGCAACGACGTGACCGCCCTGCTGTTCCGCGGCGCGACCGGCTGGAAGCTGGGCGACACCCAGACGGGCCTGCGCGGCTATCCCGCAGGGCACCTGACCTGGTTGCAGAGCGTGCCCGGCGACCGCTACGAGTACGAGCTCTCCGCCCTGCTGCGCGCCCACGAGCTGGGGCTGGTGGTGGAGCAGGTGGAGATCGCCACGGTCTACGAGCCGGGCAACACCTCCTCGCACTTCCGGCCGTTGCAGGACTCGGCGCGGATCTACGCCCCGCTGCTGCGGTTCACGGGGGCGTCGCTGGCGAGCTTCGGGATCGACTGGCTGGGCGTCATGGTCATCTTCGCGATGACCGGCAACCTGCTGGCGGCGGTCGTGGGGGCGCGGCTGATCTCCGGGACCGCGAACTTCTTCATGAACCGCCGCATCTTCAAGGCCCGCCGCGGCACCGTGGTGCGCACGGCGGTGCGCTACGTGATCCTGGCGGTGAGTCTGATGGCGGCCAGCTACGTCGCGCTCAAGGCGCTCACCGCGATCGGGATCCCACTGGGGATCGCCAAGGTCCTCGGTGACGGGGCCATCTACGTGGCCAGCTATGTGGCGCAGCGCCGGCTGGTCTTCACAGAGCGGGGATGAGATCGACCGGCCGGGATCTCCCAGCGGGGTGTTCCTCGGATAGCCGTGCCCTTGGAGTCGATGTGCCGGCGTCATCCCCGACGGTACGAACTCGAGCCAGATCGCTCCAGTGGACCTCAGTGGGGGTCGACGAGGCCGGACTCGTAGGCGGCGATGACGAGCTGGGCGCGGTCCCGGGGCACCGAGGCGGGCCAGGAGCGCAGTGATGTGGCTGCGGCAGGTGGCCCGGGTGATGCCGAGCTCGACCTCGATCTCGCTGTTGGACAGGCCCTGGGCGATGAGCAGGAGCACCTCGCGCTGGCGGGGCGTGAGGGCCTCGACGTCGTCGGCCCGGGCGATGCCGGGGGCTCCGGCCGGCGCCGTGCGCGGCATACGGGCCACGAGGCGCGCCAGCACCTGGGGGCTGAGCAGCGACTGGCCCTCGTGGACGGTGCGCACAGCATCGACGAGGGACTGCGGATCGGCGTCCTTGAGCAGGAAGCCGCAGGCGCCGGCGCGCAGGGCGCCCAGGACGTAGTCGTCGACCTCGAACATGGTGAGGATGAGGACGCGCGTGGCGGCGAGCGCCGGATCGGCGCAGATCCGACTGGTGGCCTCGATGCCGGTGAGGCCCGGCATCTGGATGTCCATGAGGACGACGTCGGGACGCAGCTCGGCGGCCAGGGCGACAGCGCGGGCGCCGTCCTCGGCCAGGCCGACGACGCTCATGCCGGGCTCGGGCTGAAGGAGGGCGGCCAGTGTGGTGCGCAGGAGGGCCTGGTCCTCGGCGATGAGGACCCGGATGGGGGCGCCGGGAGCCCCGTCGGTCCTGCCGGTCGGCGCGCCGGTGGGATCAGTCATGGGTCGCCCTTCCGCTCCCGGGGCCGGTATTCGGTGGCTCGTTGACCGGTCGGTGCCCTGGTCCCGCGCTGCGATCGGGGCGCCCGGTGCTGCCGGCGGCTCGGGCGGCAGCGGCGACCGGAACGGGCATGACCGCTTCGACGGCGAAGCCGGGGGCGTCGGTGCGGGGGCCGACGGTCAGGGGTCCCGCCGAGCGCGGCCAGGCGCTCATGGAGTCCGCGCAGTCCTTGCCCGGCCCCGGGGTGGGGCACCCAGCCGGGGGCCGGACCGTCATCGACGACGGCGATGCGCAGCTGCTCCGGCGCCCGCCGAAGGACGACGCGGACGCGCGTGGGGCCGGCGTGACGGGCTGTGTTGGCCAAGGCCTCAGCGACGACCCGGACGGCGGCCCGGCTCACTGGGATGGAGAGGCCGGTCAAGGTGGAAAGGCCTCGAGCCCCTTCATCCGTCGTTTCGGCAGGGTCGGCCGCACCTGGGGCTGTGTCCGTCTCTGCACCTGCACCGGTGTCGGCATCGACCTCGACCGTGACGCCGGAGCGTCGAGCCCGGTCGACGACCTCAGCGAGACTGGCAGCGAGGCCCTCAGTAGGTTCCTCACTCGGCTGGGGTCCCGAACCGCCCGGTGCGCCCTCTGCGTCCGCGCCGACCACAGAGGTTCCCGCAGCAGCCGAGACCGCCGTCACTGCCCGGGCGTCGGGGGCGTGTGCTCGTCGCGCAGGACGGCGAGCATGCGCCGCAGTGCGTCGGTGGCCTCGCGGGAGGCGGCCTCGACGTCGCTGAGCGCGCCGCGCAGTCCGTCGGGGTTGGTCTCGAGGCGCTGGGCCACGGCGCAGCGCACGGTGATGGCACCAAGGTTGCCGGAGACGGCGTCGTGCAGCCCGCGAGCGATGACAAGGCGGTCCTCGGCGACGGCGCGCGCGGCGGTCTCCTGCGCCAGGCGGCGCTCGTAGGCGCGGCGGTCGCGCCGCCGTAGCCACAGGGAGACGACCACGAGGGCAGCCATGACGAGCAGCATCGTCAGCTGGGCGCGCCGAGAGGGATCCGGGGAGAAGCCGACGAGGACACCCAGGCCAACGACAACCACAGTCAGCCCGCTGATGGCGCGTGCAAGCAGGGAGTGGCGCGGTGGGAAATCGGGAGCTGACACGCGGCCAGTCTAGAAAGGCGGCTCGGGCGGTTCATCGAACCAGGGTCTGACGGACCCGGGTCTGAAGCCGTGACGCGGCGTCGGCCCGGCGGCCGATGTGCGCGGCCACCCGGCGAACCGAAGCAGGCGCATGATCAGTATCGAGAACCTCGTCAAACGACACGGTTCGCGGGAGGTGCTTCACGGCGTGAGCCTGGAAACGCGCCCGGGCCATGTCAACGGTTTCGCGGGGCCGAATGGCGCCGGAAAGTCCTCGACCCCGCGGTGCCTGCTGGGCCTGGACCGGGCCGACGGCGGAACCGCGCTCATCGATGGGCGTGCGAGCTGCGCGACCCGCTGCATGCCGTGGGGGCGGGGCTCGACGGCTCGGGTGCTCACCCTTCGCGCACGGCCCGCCGTCGCCTGGCGTGGACCGCCCTGGCCTGGGCAACGGTCGCCCAGGCCGCCGGCATAGCCCGGCTGCTGCGAGCGAATGCGTGAGGAGAGGAAAGGGCGCCTGACTGCGAAAACTGACGACGCCGATCAAAGCCAAGGGTGGAAGCGAGTGAGGAGGCTCCCACCTCTCCCCCTTACCGAGCGAACCCCGAACACTCAGTATCGTTTCAGCGCGCTATACTTCTGCCGAAGCGCTCTGCCACCGTTGGCAGGCACCCCCTATTTTTCACCTGCTCATTTCATGAGGGAAGCCACCATGGACAGGGAAATTTTTACTCCCGAAGAGGAGCGCGACGCACATTTCGCCGCCATGCAGTGGTTCGAGGCGCAGCAGATGAGCGGCCATGAGCTCTTGACTCACAAGGAGTTGATGGGCGGGTTCTCCTGGCACGGTCACCACTTCCGCCTCACCCATCAGTCTCAGGGGATCTGGAAGCCACAACCCTTTGCTGCGGCACTGACATTCAAAACCGCAGCCCCAACCCCCGGAAAAGAAGCGCCATACGCCGACAGGATCGACGACAGCGGACTACTTCGCTACAAGTTCTCAGAGACGAAGAAGTGGGCGAATGACGCTATGAAGGTGGCCGCACAGAGACGCTATCCACTCGCTTGGCTCGTGGGAGTGAAGCCATCCCCATCCACCCTATTTTATTATGCCCGATTCCCCGCCTACATCGTCGACATCGATGATCGCAACGCAGAGTTCATCATTGCCATCGATGAGACGACACCGTCCACCGCAGACCACAAGGACTCTGGGCAGATCGAGAAGAAATACGTTTCCAGGTGGACAAAGGCGCGCATCCATCAGCACGACTTCCGGGAGCATGTACTCAGCGCCTACAAGATCTCCTGCGCAGTCTGCGATCTTCCGCACGCACAGCTCCTTGAGGCCTCACACATCATCGCCGATTCCAAGGAAACCGGCGTCCCTGAGGTCAGCAACGGCTTGGCACTGTGCAGGCTCCACCACACCGCCTACGACCGTCACCTCCTCGGCATCGACGCCGACCGCCGCATCCACGTGGCAACAAGAGCAAAGAGTATCGAGACTACCCACCTACAAACCGGATTGCTGAAATTCGAGGGCCACTCCCTCACGCACGTGCCGACCTCCAAACAAATGCATCCCGATGGCGACCGTCTTGCCGAGCACTTCGAAGACTTTCTCAGGGCAGAGGCTCAAACGACCCGATAGGCTCAAAGCTTCCGACAAGCTACGCGCGGTTCCAGAGAATGGGCCCTCACTACTCGAAGGAGCCCATCATGATCTATCCACGCGACATCGCAACCGAAGCCGAGACGGCGGTGCTCGAACATGCCGATCGCCTCGCCGCCACCGTCGGCAAGCACTGGCACCCCACGAACAACGCCGACCGAGACGACATCATGCTGCTCGTCGCAGACCTCCTACGCGCGCACGCCGAGACAGGGATCGAGATGCAGACTTGGAGAGCAGCACTCGACGTCGTCATGGACCATCTGGCAGTGGAGCCCGAGGGAGCCGACTTGCTCCATCGCGCCGGTAGGCCCACCTGGTTCACCGTCGTTGGAACGGCGAAGAGTGGTCGACAAGAGCCTGTTGCCGTGATCCCGGGCCGTCGCCGCTTGGGAAACCGCGATCGGCGCCTGGACCATTCAGACCCAGGCGCCGACGGCAGCCGATGCAGCTAGCGTCGCTACCAGTAAGTATTCGCCCTCCACTTACTCAGCTAACCTCACCGATAACGACGAGCGGCCTCGCGAAGCTGTTCAGCATACTGGTAAATGTCTTCCAGTCGCTCAATTTCGTAACGAGTCTCTGCCTTGTGTTCATCAAGCAGACCAAGGTACTTCTTACTCTTCCCATTAAAATGAAAACGACACACAGGCTTGCGGTTTGAGTTGTCAACTATAACACCAAAATAACTCTTGGTGTCACGATCGACGATACGTTCTAACGGAATCTCCGCAGCTACAATTGCGCGGACAATCATATACGCCTGTCTCTCCTCCTCGGTAGTTACAATACCAGCTTTTTTATCCTCGACATCAACATCTACTCGAGACACCTCATTTTCGCTTTCCGTTGACACAGAAGTAGATTCGGCGAGAGCATTTTTCAGGCGTTCATTAACTTGCTCCGCAAGGAACTGCCTACACGCCTTCTCCACAACCCCTTGGAAGAAGTCTCGCATCTTCGCGGTCAGCGCACCATCATACACGCGGCGCGCAAACAGTTGAACAAAATCAGCGTCAGGATTACTGAAAGTTTGGGCAATCTCGGTTTTCGTAGAAGACACATACTTGAGTTCTTCGGCTGCCGTCAAAACCGAATCAAGATCGAAAGTCGCCTTGGTGAGTTTTTCAGCTCTGGAAGAATGTAGGTGTCGACATTCATGAGATCCAAACGAAGGAACGGCCTGGAGTCCATAATATTTGGCTTGTCCAAATCAGTATAGAACTGCCAATATCTTCCATTAGTCAGAACGCCAATTCGCGCATTAGAAACTGAAAAGTAGCGAACAAGCTGACTGGCATGCTCAAGAGATAGGGGTTCCCCAATCTTTTTGGCCTCGACTAGAATCTGTATAGATTCTTCACGCTTAATTGCATAGTCGATTTTTTCTGCTTTACGACTGCCAACATCAGCAACAAACTCAGGCACCACTTCATCCGGATTGAAGACATCATAGCCTAGAACACTCTGAATGAAGGGCATGATGATGGCATTTTTGGTGGCTTCTTCCGTCTCAAGCGAACCAGCATAATCTTGCACACGATTCGCTATGTTGAGCAATGCATCTTCGAATGACATAAGTCCTCACTGACCGTCTCGGAACAACAACCTCATCGATTCCGACATCCTAGATCTCCCCCACTCCTTCCCCTATATATTTCGACACACATCCCGAAGTTGTTGGCGTATTGTTATTTACGTATAGAACTCGAAACACTTAAATAGATCAAAGTGTAGGGTTGCCCACCAAAAGCATCGGCTCGCTCTTGCATCTCACAGAGGACAGGTATTCCGCGAGTCAGAAAAATTCACCTGACGAGTATATGTTGACCGAAATGAAACATTTTTTAGGAACTTCAACCCCTTCCACTAAAGTAGTCGCACAGTAAAATTGCTCGGCACCCACCTCGACGCATGCACTTGGCGAGGACTGTGCACAGGTAAACAACGGTGGATGCACCGTTCACACGATTGAGGACCGTGCCCTCAAGGAGGAAGTTATGAAGCGCTCCTGTCGATCCATGGTCGGCACGCTCGCAGCGATGACGCTCGTGGGACTCGCCAGTCCCACCGCTCTAGCCGAAGAGCCAACCGCACCCCCGGCAGGCGATGTCGTCGCCGAGCAACCAGCAGCCCCGCCGGTCGCCCCGGCCGAGGCTTCACCAGCCGTTCCCGCCACTCCCCCGGCACCCGTGGCGGCAAGCGAAGCACCCTCCGCCCAGCCCTCCGAGTCTCCCGCACCCGCTGTTTCACCGAGTGAGGCACCGAGCGCCGCGCCCTCTGAAGATCCCACCCCCTCGGACAGGCCCTCCGACCCGCCCGCCGAGCCCAAGAAGGAATGGCGGGAGGAGAACGGCAAGCTGTACTACTACGAGAACGGCGTCAAGAAGACCAGCACCTGGGTCCTCGACGGAGGCCGCAAGTACTACGTCGGCGCCGACGGCACCCTGCAGACCAGCACCTGGCTGCAACTGGAGGGCAAGCGGTACTACGCCGACGCCCACGGAGCTGCCCTCACGGGCAGGCGGAACGTCGACAACGCCGACTACTACTTCGACAACGACGGCGTCATGCAGGCCAACCGGTGGATCGACCAGGACGGAGTCAGTTTCTACGTCCAGGGTTCCGGTGTCATCGCCACCAGCACGTGGCTGCACCTGGGCGACACATGGTTCTATGTCAACGAAGTCGGCGCCAAGTCCATCGGCCTGGTGAAGGTCGGGGCGAGCTGGTACCACTTCAACAACGACGGCTCCATGACCGCGAGCACCTGGAAGCAGGTGAGCGACCACTGGTACTACGCCAACGCCGACGGCGCCATGGCCACCGGCTGGAAGCAGATCGACGGCACCTGGTTCCACTTCAACAACGACGGCGTCATGAGCACCGGCTGGATCTCACCGGAAGGCCACCGGTACTACCTGGGCGGCAACGGGGCGATGACTACCGGCTGGGCACGGGTCGACGGTTCCTGGTACTACTTCGACACCACTGGCGCCATGCGCTCAAGCACCTGGGTCTCCAACGGCGGACAGTGGTTTTACCTCGAGGGCTCCGGCGCAATGGCTGCCGGGAAGTGGATCTCGCCGGATGGCCACTGGTACTACGTCGACGGGACCGGCGCCATGGTCACTGGCTGGCAGCAGATCGACGGCGCCTGGTACTACTTCCACGGTAGCGGCATCATGGCGAGCGGATGGCAGCAGATCGGCGGCACCTGGTACTACCTCGGCGCCGGCGGCACCATGGCGACCGGGTGGCAGCAGATCGGCGGCACCTGGTACTACCTGGGCGGCAACGGGGCAATGACCACCGGCTGGCAGCAGATCGGCGGGACCTGGTACTACTTCAACAGTGGCGGCGCGATGGCCACTATGAAGTGGATCGAGGGCACCTTCTACGTCGATGGAAGCGGCGCGATGCTGGTCAGCACCACCAGAACGATCGATGGCTGGACCTACGCCTTCGACGGCAACGGTCGGTGGATCACCGTCAACAACGGGGGCTACAGCTGCCCCGCATGGGCCCCGATCAAGGGCAATGCGAGCAGCAAGATCTACCACCACCCGTGGAACCAGTCCTACAGCGAGACCAAGCCCGAGGCATGCTTCTCCACCGACGCACAGGCGGTGGCCGCCGGCTTCCGGGCCGCCAAGCGGTGACCCCACCGCACTCACCACAACTGAATGAGTCCCGGGGAGGATCGCCCCACCGGCGACTGACCGAGATCCAGGCCCATGGGGTCCCAAGCAAACGCGTTTGCTTGGGACCCCATGGGCTACGTGTCCACATCTGCCGCAAAGAGGCCCGCACGTCGATCACACTTGTCCGAGACCCTCGGGATCATGCAGTCTCGCTTCCCCTCGCTGGGGTTCCTCAAAGCCTTTGTGACAGATGTGGAAGCACTCGGGATCGAGGGCCTTCAGGAGCCCGCCGCACCGTGCTTGCCGCTCTACGGATCTTCAATCCCTCGCCTGAGCGCACCACGAGAGAACGAGACAGACTACTCCATGCATTGAACCGTAATAAACCATGCGGATAACCATTTGGAGAGACACAAGAACTTAACCAAACTGATGCCATATCCATGCATAACAGCTAGTTAAACAGCATCGCGGGCTCGTATATTCTCTGTATCCGCCCTCCGGAGAAAAGGCCAGAGAAGACTGTTGACCGGCCGGTTGCGACGGAGACGTTCACAAGGAAGAGAACCATTTCCTCAAGGAGGACATGATGAAGCGCACTGGCCGATACATGATCGGCACACTCGCGGCGATGACGCTCGTGGGACTGGCAGGTCCCGCAGCCCTGGCCCAGAGTGATGGCCCCACCCAGCAGGGGGGCGAGGCCGCCGCCACCCAGCAGGCGACCTCTCAGCCGGCAACACAAACTGACGCCACAACCACCGCCACCCAGGCCACTGGGGACACTCGCCACCCAGGCTGCCGGGGACACCGCCACCCAGGCCGCCGGGGACACCGCCACCCAGGCCGCCGGGGACACCGCCACCCAGGCCGCCGGGGACACCGCCACCCAGGCCGCCGGGGACACCGCCCAGCAGGGGGGCGAGGCCGCCTCCACCCCGTCCACGGAGCCCAGCACCAAGCCCACTGGAGGCCACCGCCACCCAGCAGGCGACCTCTCAGCCGGCACCACAGACTGACGCCACAACCGCCGCAGCGCCGACCAAGCCCACCACGGAGCCGACCACCGCGACAGAGCCCAGCACCAAGCCCACCGAGGCCACCGCCACCCAGCAGGCGACCTCTCAGCCGGCACCACAGACTGACGCCACAACCGCCGCAGCGCCGACCAAGCCCACCACGGAGCCGACCACCGCGACAGAGCCCAGCACCAAGCCCACCGAGGCCACCGCCACCCAGGCCGCCTCCACCCCGTCCACGGCGCCCAGCACCAAGCCCACCACAACCCCGTCGGCCAGCCCCAGCACGGCGCCGTCGGCTGACCCCACCGCAGCCCCGTCGGCCAGCCCCAGCACGGCGCCGTCGGCTGACCCCACCGCAGCCCCGTCGGCCAGCCCCAGCACGGCACCGTCGGCCAACCCCAGCACCGCACCGTCCGCTGACCCCACCACGGCGCCGTCGGCCAACCCCAGCACCGCACCGTCCGCTGACCCCACCACGGCGCCGTCGGCCAACCCCAGCACCGCACCGTCCGCTGACCCCAGCACCGCACCGTCCGCTGACCCCACCGCAGCCCCGTCGGCCGACCCCAGCAACAATCCTGAGGAACCCAAGACCGGCTGGGAGACCAAGGACGGCCACCGCTACTACTACGAGAAGGGTGAGCTGAAGAAGGACTGGGCCCAGATCGAGGGCACGTGGTACTACTTCGGCACCGATGGCGCCGCGGTCACCGGAACTCAGAAGGTCAAGGACGTCCTGTACTCCTTCGACGACATGGGGGCCATGCAGGCCAACAAGTGGGTCAAGGACAAGGACACCTGGTACTACGCCAACCCCAACGGCGACCTGGCCTCCAGCACCTGGAAGTCCATCGACGGCGCCTGGTACCACTTCAACGCCGACGGCAAGATGGAGACCGGCCTGGTCACCGTCGACGGCACCCGCTACTACCTCGACCCCGCAAACGGCGCCATGGCCGACGGTCGCTGGGTGAACGCCGACAACGCCTGGTACTACGCCAACGCCGATGGAGCCATCGCGACCGGCTGGAAGCAGGTCGACAACACCTGGTACCACTTCAACGGTGAGGGTGTCATGACCTCCAAGGGCTGGGTCGCCTCCGGCGGACAGTGGTACTACCTGGAGGAGTCCGGCGCAATGGCCACCGGAAAGTGGCTGGACGTGGACGGCCACTGGTACTACGCCAACGCCGACGGCGCGATCGCGACCGGCTGGAAGCAGGTCGACGGCGTCTGGTACTACCTCAACACGGACGGCTCCATGGCAACCGGCTGGGTCAAGGACGGAGGCCGTTGGTACTACCTCAACGCCAACGGTTCCATGGCGACCGGCTGGAAGCAGGTCGACGGCGTCTGGTACTACCTCCAGCCCAACGGTTCCGTGACCACCGGCTGGGCCACGATCGACGGCGGCCGGTTCTACTTCCACAACAGTGGTGCACTCATCCGGTGACGTCGGAGACCACCCTGATCTGACCTGACCTGAGGAACGGTCACAGACAAGGCGGGGTTCCAAGCAGATTAGCTCTGCTTGGAACCCCGCCCTATTCGTCAGGACAAGGTTGCTGTGTCAGTCCTCGCCCAGTCGATCGAGGGAGCGTCCCGTGTACGCCTCGACGCCGCCGTCGATCGCTCCTACTTCCACTCGCAGGCGATGCCGTCCTTGTCGCGGTCCAGCTCGGGCCGGTAGCCGGGCTGGCCTCGATAGAGCGGCGCCGCACCGGCATCACGAGCCGCCGTGCAGTTGCGGTAGTAGGCGCCGCCCGAGTCGGACTCGGGCTGTACCGGGGCCTCGCCCGTGCCGGGCGAGGCCCCGGGTCCGGTATCTCCCTCACTCGCGCCTGAGCCCTGCTCCGCCCCCGGAGCAGCGGGGGCCGCTGGCGGGGCTGTGGGAGGCTCCGTTGCCGGCACCGGCGACGGCAAGTAGATCACCGTTGGCACCGGCGACGGGCTGTCAACAACCGTGGGGACAGGGGTTGGCAACTAGACCACGGTGGGCACAGGAGTCGCCTCCGGCTGAGGCGGCGCATCATCCGACGCGCCAGCAGCACCAACCCCGGCCCCGAGAATAAACGTCACGACATAAGGGACGGACTTCCCCAAGAACTTCCGGCGCCTCGACGTCGGCCGATAGGACCAGCCGGCCCCAGCGTCAGAGAATACTGGTGGGAAGGGAGACGAAGGGGAGGTGTTCACTGGTACCTCAAGTCACGAGAAGAGAGCATGGCGGCTAGCCGAGAGAATTGAAGCACTTCAGCGAGGCTAATAACCTGAAGAACCATAAAATGCAACCACACCGCAATCCACAAGCTGCCTCCTGGAGTGCAAAGAGAACCTGATCCCTGAAGATCATTCCCATTGCAGCCCTCTGGCCGCTGCGGGGTTAACGCGTCTCGATACTCCTTGCCGACTCGGTCCGCCTCTGCTCAATCCGCGCCATCTCAGCTCACGCGATGTGAGCAAACGTCACACTCCTCACACAAGGCCCCACAGGCCGCTCCAACCGGATATGCTTCGTTCGCTACGCCTGGGCGTAGCGAACGAAGCACATGGAACTGATGGGTGCCAACGTCCTCGCAACACCGGCTTCGGTCGTCTTGTCCTCGACCGTTTCACGACGGACGGCGCCCGACGCGCCGCACCAGCAACAAGGCACAAGGAGGCGATGCCAAGAACCAAGATCACACCGAACGCCGGGAACGGCATTCTCATCCATACTTCCTGCCCTATTCCCTACGGCGAACTCGGATCGGAACCTCGCCCTCCCGTCGAGAAGAACAGCTACTCCTTGAACGATAGGGCCCAGGCACTCACAGCACACACGTTCTCCAGAACCGCGCGGATTGACCGCGCGACGGAGATCGGCTGGGAGGCCTGAGTCGGGGTCGAGGCCAGCGAGGGCGGAGATCGTCCAGGCTGTCTTATGGGACGGTCTCCGCCCGAGGCGGTCGGTGTTCCAGGTGGCGCGCCGACCGGCCTGCTCGGGGGAGACGGCACGTGCTTCAATCGAGGCATGGCAGTCGTCTCCCCCGTTCCGGTTCCGGGCCCCGTGCCCGGCGAGTCCGTCCTGACCGAGTCCGATGCTTCGCTGCTGTTCGGCGGCGCACGCACCGCCTACAGCTTCACCGATGAACCGGTGACGGACGCCCAGCTGCGGGCGATCCACGAGCTGGCCAAGTGGGCATCGACGGCAGTCAACGCCCAACCATTGCGGGTGGCGGCCGTGCAGTCACCCGCCGCCCGGGAACGGTTACTGCCCTGTCTTCCTCGCGGCAATCGCGAGCAGGCAGCAGGGCGCCTCTCACACTCGTCTGCGCAGCCGATCGATCCTTCGCCGGGTCCCTACCGCGACTGCACCCGCGCGCCGAGCGCTACCAGCAGCTGCTGGAGGAGGGCGGGCCGGACATGCGGGCCCGGTGGGCGCGCGCCTCAGCACTGGTTCAGACGGCCTACGTCATCCAGGCGATTCGCGCCGTCGGGCTGGCAGCCGGCCCCATGAACGCCGATGACGCCGAGGCGTTGGCGGCCGAGTTCTTCGCCGATCAAGACGTGGAGATGCTGTTGGTCATCAACGTCGGTCACCCAGGGCCGGACGCCTACCAGGAGCGCAACCCGCGCCTGCCCTTCGAGGAGGTCTATCGGGTGCTATGAGCCCAGCGGGTCGATCACACCCAGCCCCGGGCCCGAGCGGCACCGGCCAGGCGGGCGTCGAAGTGATCGCGATGCGCCGCTCGCGCCATTTCCATCTTGAGAAGGCAGGAGGAGACCAGCCCCTCCTTCACGCGGGCATCGATGATGAGCCGCGCAGCCTCATCGGCTCCGGGCTGGCCGAGGATCGAGAGGCAGCACCACGCCGGTGCACCGAGCTACCCCCTGGTGTAGTGGGCGACGTAGTCGATCTGGATGTCGGAGACGGCCGGGGTGAGCGGGCCGGGGACACCGCCGTCAACGGTCTCGTACTGCTTCGCGTCGCCGTTGGGGTCCATCGCCCCGGTCTGGACCCCGAAGAACATCCGTTTGTCGGTGATGCTCCGCTCGATCCGACCCCACTCCTGGCCGTCGAGGGTGAAGGTGATGAGGTTGTCCTCCACGATGACGCCGTAGGTGTGCCAGCCACCCATGTCGTCGTTATCGAGGACCTGCTGCGCCTGCTTGTTATCGGGGTCCCAGTGGTAGGTGCCCTCCACACGCGGACCGTTGACCCGGCCCTCGGCGAAGTCAATCTCCGGGGGCCAGCCCTGGTCCTGCGGCCACAGCAGGAAGACGTACCCGATCCCCTTGGCCCGGGGGAACTTGGCGCGGACCTCCCACCGGCCGCGTGAGGCCGCGAAGACGTTCTCGCTCGAGGTGCCGCCGGCGCTCCACTGACCGTCCTGGTACTGGGTGCGGACGATCAGTTCTCCGTTCTGGGTGAAGGAGTTCTTCCGCGACATCACTCCCATGGCCCCGTGCCCAACAGACGGATCGCCCCAGCCGTAGTGCTCCCAGCCCAGATCCTCAAGGGAGGAGTCGAAGCCCTCGAAGTAGTCGATGCTCCAGCCGTTGATCTGCGCATCGGATCGCCCCTGACCAGACGGCTGTGAGGGCGTCGCCGTTCCGGCGTCGGACGGCGAGGCGGAGGCGGACGGCTCGCCCGACGGGCCGCCGTCGGTCGGCTGCTCGGCGCTCGACGACGGAGCCGCTGGCACGGATGGTGCGCCACCCGGTGACGACGACGCCGTAGCGCCGGCGGAACTGCTCGGGGACGGCTGCTCGGTGCGGGCGCCGGCCGATGACGCGGCCGCGCCCGGGTCACCTCCTTGAGGCTGGATCGGCAGGCATGCGGTCGCCGTCGCAACGGCGAGCCCCGCGGTCATGAGGAGCTGGGTTACTCGTCTGGTCTTCACGGTCGTCTCCTTCTGGCGTGCGGTTCAGCCTAACCATCCAGTTGAGAGGTGAACAACCGCAGAAGGCCACTCGACGACGGACCGCACCAGCCCCTACGGCCGGAAGATCGAGCCGTCCTCACTGAGGTAGGCGACCGCGAGCCGCTGCGTCCATGCCAGCTGGCCGACGGTTTTGGCGAATACGTTCGCGTCCGACCAGCCGACGCCGGCGTAGATGAAGTCGGCGCCGATAACGTAGTCGCCGATCGGCAGCCCCTCGGCCTCCCTCGCGTCGACCTCCTCATCAGTCAGAGCGTAGGGACCGTTGATCGGCGGGAAGGTGCGGATGAGCTCGCGAAAGAAGGACCTGATCGCCGGGGTGGAGCCCTCGGTGGTGTCGTAGTCGTGCGGCTCCTCCCATCGGGAGACCCGCTTCCACCACTGCGGGAAGTCCTTGTCTGAGACCGCCGCCGGCTCGAAGATCAGGATGTCGTAGCTCATGCCCCGAGGCTAGGAGCGCGCCCCGCCACCAACCATGGACACCGCTCCCCACGGCGACCCACGTCAGCGGATCAACGACCTCCTGGCGCTCGCTGGTGGCGCTCTACGCCGGGCGATAGGTGAAGCGGTCCCACCCCAGGGCCTCGATGCGCTCGGCCATGCGCTCGCAAGCCGCGTCCCAGCCGGGCGCCACGACGTCGAACTCGCCGGTCGTCCCCTTCGAGCGGGCCTGCTGGAGGGCGTAGACCCGAGCCCCCGCAGCGTGCACCCGCCGGGCAACCTCGACGGCGTCGTCGGCCGTCACGTCCCCGGGCACCACGGTGGTGCGCACCTCGAAGTCCGGCCCGCCGCGGTCGGCCGCTCGATGAGCACCTTCAGGCTCTCCCAGGCCTTCGCGGCCGCGTTCGCCCGGCCGACCACCTGCTCGTAGTGCTCGGGCAGGGCCTTGATGTCCAGCCCCACCCAGTGCACGAGCCCGGCCTCGATCATGTCGCGCAGCCGCCGAGGGTAGGGACCGGCCGTGTGCAGCCCCACCTGGAAGCCCATGTCGATGACCTCGCGGGCGGCGTCGGCCAGGGCGTCCTGGCGCAGCGCCTCACCGCCGGTGAGGACGACGCCGTCGAGCAGCCCGCTCCGGCGACGCAGCAGGGCGCGCACCTCCTCCCACGCCACCTGGCCGGGCGTGCGGGTGGGGATGAGGGCCTGGTTGTGGCAGTAGAAGCAGTTCCAGGGGCAGCCCTGCATGAAGACGGTCGCGGTCAGGTGGTCGGGCCAGTCGACCGTGCTCATCGGGACGAGCCCGGCGATCACCAAGTCGTCGGCCGGCCGGTGCTCGGGGCTCTCCCCCGCCGTCGGAACGGGTGAAGAAGCCTGCGAGCTTCTCGGCAGGGAGTTCACGGCTGCTCCTCTCACGTCTTGTCGTCATGGCACCGGGACCGCTGGGCGCCGTCGCCGGATCATCCGACGGCGCCCAGCGGTCCCGGCGGGTCCTCAGGCGCTGACCGCGCTCAGGCGCGAGACGGCCGGGCCGTGGCCGCCGGCAGCGGCCTCGGTGAACATCTGCCGCTCCATGTACTCGCCCTTCTTGCCGATGTTGAACGAGCGCACCGGCCGGAAGTAGCCCATGACGCGGGTCCACACCTCGCACTCGACCGGCTCTGCCTCGGGGTGGAGCTCGGCGCACTTGGAGCAGGTCAGGTGCTCGCCGGCCAGGTAGCCGTGGACGGGGCAGATGGAGAAGGTCGGCGTGATGGTGATGTAGGGCGTGCGGAAGGCGGTCAGGGAGCGGCGCACGAGCTCCTTGCAGGCGGCGGCCGAGGAGATCCGCTCGTTCATGTACAGGTGCAGGACGGTGCCGCCGGTGTACTTGGTCTGGAGCTCCTCCTGCATCTCCTGGGCCTCGAAGGGGTCGTCGGTGTAGCCCACGGGGACCTGGGAGGAGTTCGTGTAGTAGGGGTTGGCCTCCGTGCCGGCCTGGAGGATGCCGGGGTAGCGCTTGCGGTCCTCCTTGGCGAAGCGGTAGGTGGTGCCCTCGGCCGGCGTGGCCTCGAGGTTGTAGAGGTGGCCGGTGGCCTCCTGGAACTCGACCATCTTGTCCCGCACGTGGTCCAGGAGGCGCACGCACATGGCGTGGCCGCGCGGGTCGGTCAGGTCGTAGGCGTCGTGGGTGAAGTTACGGACCATCTCGTTCATGCCGTTGACGCCCAGGGTCGAGAAGTGGTTGTCCAGGCTGCCGAGGTACCGCTTGGTGAAGGGGAACAGGCCGGCGTCAATGTGGTGCTGGATGACGGTGCGCTTGAGCTCGAGGCTGTCACGGCCGATCTCGAGCAGCTCGTCGAGCCGGGCGGTCAGGGCGGCCTCGTCGTCGGCGTAGAGGTAGCCGAGCCGGGCCATGTTGATGGTGACGACGCCGACGGACCCGGTCTGCTCGGCCGAGCCGAACAGGCCGTTGCCGCGCTTGAGCAGCTCGCGCAGGTCGAGCTGGAGGCGGCAGCACATGGAGCGGATCATGCCGGGATCGAGCTCGGAGTTGATGAAGTTCTGGAAGTAGGGCAGGCCGTACTTCGCGGTCATGGTGAACAGGAGCTCGGTGTTGAGAGAGTCCCAGTCGAAGTCCCTGGTGATGTTGTAGGTGGGGATGGGGAAGGTGAAGACGCGGCCCTCGGCGTCGCCCTCGGTCATGACCTCCATGAAGGCGCGGTTGATGAGGTCCATCTCCGCCTGGAGGTCGCCGTAGGCGAAGTCGCAGACGTCGTCGCCGATGAGGGGGTGCTCGTCGGCGAGGTCCGCGGGACAGGTCCAGTCGAAGGTGAGGTTGGTGAAGGGTGTCTGGGTGCCCCAGCGCGAGGGGACGTTGAGGTTGAAGATGAGCTCCTGCATGCACTGCTTGACCTGGGCGTAGGTCATGTCGTCCAGGCGGACGAAGGGCGCCATGTAGGTGTCGAAGGAGGAGAAGGCCTGGGCGCCGGCCCACTCGTTCTGGAGGGTGCCCAGGAAGTTGACGATCTGCCCGACGGCGGAGGAGAAGTGCTTGGCGGGGCCGGCGGCGATGGCGCCGGGGACGCCGTTGAAGCCCTGCTGGAGGAGGTCCTTGAGCGACCAGCCGGCGCAGTAGCCGGCGAACATGTCCAGGTCGTGGATGTGGAGGTCCGCGTTGCGGTGGGCCTGGCCGGCAACGGCCGGGTAGACCTGGCTGAGCCAGTAGTTGGCGACGACCTTGCCGGAGGTGTTGAGCATCATCCCGCCCAGTGAGTAGCCCTGGTTGGCGTTGGCGTTGACGCGCCAGTCGGAGCGGTCCAGGTACTCGGTGATGGTGGCGATGGCGTCAACGGTGGGAGCGCTCGCCGCGGGCGACGGCGGAGTCAGCGGACGCCGGGGCGAGCGCGGGGGTGCCGGCCGACGGCTCGGCGCAGCCGTCGGCCGCGGGGGCGGTGGAGGCAGGGTTCTTCTCGAGCACGGGTCTCTCCGATGGTTCTTCTCGTTCCTGTTCACGGCCTTGTCGAGCGTCGATGAGGCCGGTCCTTCTGGGCGCCGTCAGTGACTGCGCACTGCAAGCCAAACGGTCGGCGGCACCGGTGCCGACCATACGCCCACATACACCTCAATCAGCGCATTGAGCCACATCATGTTGTGTCTCCATTATATCTTGACCACAACATCTTGCGATAGAGGCGAGGACTTTCGTCCCGATAACAAATACCTTCTCGCACGAACTCGCGGATGCCACCAGCGGCCTCAGGCAGGCGGGCGGGACCCCTCGGAGAGCGTGTCTGCGGCGTAGATCACTCCCGCCCGGCGTGTTGGGGAAGCTGTCGCCGGCCGCCCGCCAGCCCCGATGAAGAGGCGTCGCCGAGGCTGTGGAAGACCCACTTGAGAGAGGTTCGTGTCCAAATCCGCAGCAAAGGAGCCTGCGGCCCGATCGGGCCGCTGACAGAACCGCGAAATCATGCGGTTTCGTCAAGCGCACTCAGCGCCTGCGACCGCCTTTGTCACCGATGTGGACACTCTCCACCGTTCCAAGATTCTCTGCACGTCCGGAACCACATGGGAGGTTGTTCATCAGCGTCGCCGTTGCCCGGGCTCACCCAGATCAGGACGGGGCGCCCCACGTTGACCTGCAGACCTGACCTTCTCGCGGACCGTCATTCTTTTGTCGGGCCAGCCCGACATGAGTTGACTGGCTGGCTGGATCGTCCCGGTGAGATCGCCAGGACAGCCTGGTTCCATGAGCACCGTCACCTCTCCAATCCCCCGTCCCCAGCCGCCATCACCGCAGGCCAGGCCCACATCTCCCATCCGGCCGCGCGGTCTCCTCCCCCCGCTGGGCCTGCGCGGTCCTGGCGGCCTGCCTGGCTCTGGTGGTCTTCGCCGCCGGGCCGCACGCGCCGAAGGCCGACACCTCCTCCATCACCGGTGACAAGGACCTGGCCCAGCAGGTCATCGGCCTCCTGCCCGACGACTATCAGGCCCGCGGCATCCACGTCTCCGTCATCACCGCCGACGGCGCCCGTCACGCCGGCATCGGCACCGCCGCCTCTGGCCAGAAGTACACGTCCACCACCCCCATGGAGATCGGCTCGATCACCAAGACCTTTACCGGCCAGCTCCTGGCCGACGCCATCGCGCGCGGCGAGGTCAAGGCCAGTGACCCGCTGTCCACCCACCTGCCCGAGCTCGCCGGCACCCCGGCGGGCGAGGCCACCCTGGAGGAGCTCGCCTCGCACCGCTCCGGCATCCCGGGCGTCCCCTCGCAGGACCTGAGCAAGTTCGTGCTGCGAGGCGACATTCTGGGACTCAACCCCTTCGCCGACAGCACCGACCAGCTCATCGAGAAGACCCGCACCACCACACTGGGCAAGCGCGGCGAGTTCGCCTACTCCAACCTGGGCATCTCGCTGCTGGGCGAGGCCCTCACTCGCGCCGCCGGGGCCGAGTCCTGGAAGTCCTACGTCTCGGAGCGGCTCTTCACACCTCTGGGCATGGAGCACACGACTCTCACCGCCGGCCAGTCGGAGATCCCCGACGGCGCCATTCACGGGGTCCAGGCCAATGGGCGCCGCGGCCAGTCGCTCAGCGGCACGGCCTCCAACCCGGCCGGCGCCGGCGTGTGGAGCACCCCGGAGGACATGACCCGCTACACCCAGGCGGTCCTGGCCGACACTGTCCCCGGCGGGGACAACGCCCAGGAGGCGCGGTGGCCCGCGGAGGTCATGGCCGGAGTCCAGCTTCCGGGAGAGAAGGTCGGTTACACCTGGTACACCGACGTCGTCGACGGGCACACGATCATTAATCACGGCGGCACCACGATGGAGTACATGACGCACCTGGCCATCGACAAGGAGTCGGGCAAGGCCGTCATGGTCTACACCGACCAGAACACGGACGGCACCGCCTCCGCGCTCGCCGCGGCGCTCCTGACCGACGGACAGAAGGTCTCGACGGCGCGCCTACCGGTGCCGGCCGAGATGCTGCTCCAGGGCATGATCCTCGGCGCCTTCACCATCCTGGCGCTCATCATGGGTCTGTACACGGCCGCCCGTGCGGCGAGCGCACCCAGCCGCATGGCGGTGGTCTGCCGCGTGGCATCACTCCTCGCCTGCTTGGCGGCGGCCGCGGCCTCCGGACCCTGGGCGCACGTGCCCGCCTGGATCCTGGCGGTGGCGTCGCTGCCCGGCATGTACGGCATCGTCCGGGGCATCACGCTGTGGCCGGAGCTGCCCACGCTGCCGCGTCGCCGGGCCTGGCTCGGCTGGATGCAGGTGGGACTGACTCTCGCCTTCGTCGCCGTCTGCCTGGTCGTCGCCTGGCCCAAGGCCTGAGCCGGCCCGCCCCTGGCGTCGCGTTCGTACCCCACGCCGTGTCTTCGGGTCCTGACCCACCGACCCTGAGCCGGAAGGTACGAAGGCGGCGACCACCTGGGGGAGGACAACGTCGTCCGTCTCCTCCGGCAGGCCAGCCGAATCCATCCCGGTGGCCGACGAAACCGGCACCGCCTCGCCTTTAGCGTCACAGAGGTCCGGGCGCTGCGCGGGAGCACAACCCGGACGGGGCAGACAGCCCGGACACAATCTCGACACCCAAGGAGCAGAAGTCCTATGAGACCGTCACCTCTCACCGTGCGGAAGGCGGCCGCGTCCCTGGCAGCACTGATGCTGTCGGCCGCCCTGGCAGCGTGCCAGCCGCAGATCTCCGCCGCCGGCGCTGCGAACCCCTCTGCGCCGACACCCACCGACCAGACTGGCACCACAGGCGGCGGATCTCATGGGGGCTCCACCGGTAGATCCACTGCCGACTCCACCGGCGCCTCCACATCTCAGGCCAGCATCCCGCAAGGGCTGGAGAGCTTCTACAACCAGGACATCGACTGGCAGGACTGCTCGGACGGCACCTCGCCCTTCCAGTGCGGGACGGTCACCGTCCCCCTGGACTACAACAACCCTGGCGGCCAAACCATCACGATCGCCCTGAAGAAGCTTCCCGCCTCCGACGGCGACGCCGAGCACGGCTCCCTGTTCACCAACCCAGGAGGCCCCGGCGGCAGCGGGATCCGGGAGCTGGAGGCCCAGGCCACCGCCCTGCCCGAGGAGCTTCGAGCCGGCTATGACATCGTCGGCTTCGATCCGCGTGGCGTGGGGCAGTCCACCCCGATCACCTGCTGGACCAACGAGGACATCAGCCAGGCCCTCACCGACGCCCAGAACGGCAAGACCCCCCGACATCGGGCCAAGCAACACCGCCTCCTCCAAGAGTCTGTCGGCCCAGGAGAAGATGGACCGGGGCGCGGCCGACGCCGCCAGGTGCGCCCAGCACTCCGAGGTCCCCGAGCTGCTCGACCACGTCGGCACCCGCAACGTCGCCCGCGACCTGGACGTCCTGCGCGCCACATCCGGGGACGCCACGCTGAACTACCTCGGGGTCTCGTACGGGACCCATATCGGAGCCGTCTACGCCGACCTCTTCCCAGGCCGCGTCGGACGCACCGTCCTGGACGGGGCCATGGACCCGTCGCAGCGCTGGGCCGACGGGGAGGCCGAGGTCACGGCTTTCAAGGAAGGTGTCCTGCGCCAGTACGTCGAGCACTGCCAGGCCCATGATGGCTGCCCCCTGACCGGCTCCACGGACGAGCGATCGCCCAGCTGACGGCCTTCGTCGACGGCCTGGACCAGGCCCCTCTCACCGCCCCGGACTCCAGCGTCACCGTCAACACGCAGGAGGCCACCACCATCATCCAGCACTACGCGGTCGAGAAACCGGACTGGGACGCGCTGACCGCCATGCTCGCCCCGGCGATGAACAACCGCGACGGCGCCCTCATGGTGGCAGCGAAGCAGAGCACGCTCGTATCTCAGCTGCCGACGACCGCCGAACAGGCCGTCGCCGGGGCCAACACCCTGTTCATGTCTGCCGCGGTCATCTGCAACGACTACCCGGACACGGCCGACACCGTCTCTGACTGGGACGCTCAGGCAGCCGCCGAGAGGAAGACCTCCCCCTTCTTCGGCGGTACCTCACATGGTCTGGACGCCTACTGCCGCGGCTGGGGACACCGGGCACAGACCCCGCCCCAGGAGACCCACGCCGAGGGCTCCGACCCGATCCTCGTCGTCGGGCTCACCAAGGACTCCCGGACCCTTTACCCCTGGGCCCAGAGCCTCACCGACCAGCTGGACAACGGCCACCTGCTCACCGTCGAGGGCTACGGGCACGTCACCTTCGGCAGCAACGCCTGTGCCACTGCGGCCATGACTGACTTCCTCGTCAACGGGACCGTCCCGGCAGAGGGCACCACCTGCGCCGCAGAGCCCCAGCCCGCCGCCGACGGCGGGAACCGGGAACCGACGGGCGGCGCCGCGTTCGTACCCCACGCCGCGCCTTCGGGTCCTGACCCGCCGAGGTCGAGCGGAAGGTGCGAACGCGGCGCCGGCCCTCCTGCCCCACTCACCACCGATTCACATCCTCAAGGAGCTTGCCACCATGACTGATCAACGTTTCTCCACACCCGATCTCGCTCGGCGCCTGCTGGCTCCGATCGCCGCTCTGCTGGGGCTGGTGGCGGGCCTGAGCGTCCTTATCCTGCCCTCCCCCGCACCGACCACCGCCGGCCCGACTCAGTTCTCCGCCGAGCGCGCCATGGCCTCCATCAACCGCCTCGCCGACGAGCCCCACAGCGTCCTCAATCGCGAGGCGCACGACCGGGCGCGCGACGACGTCATCGGCATGTTCTCCGACCTGGGTTACACCGCCGACGTGCACTCCGACCCGCTGTTCGACTTCAGCATCCCGGAGGACAAGGAGACCTTCGACATGCTGTCCGCCGAGCAACAGGCGGCGGTCAAGGACGCGCCAGCCGAGACGATCGTCGTCGACGTGCCGGGGAAGTCGGAACGCACCATGGCACTCATGGCCCACTACGACTCGGCCACGGACTCAGACGGGGACAGAGCGCGCTTCACCACCTCCGGTGACTCCTACGGGGCTGCCGATGACGGCTACGGCGTGGCCACCATCGTCGAGACGCTCCGGGCCCTCAAGGCCGAGGGGCGCCAGCCGGAGAACTCATTGAAGATCGTCATCACCGATGCTGAGGAGATCGGCCTCATCGGCGCCCGCAACGAGATGCACCACCACCGCGCCGACTACGAGAACGTCGACCTCGTCCTCAACCTCGAGGCGCGCGGCATGAGCGGCCCGGCGTTCATGTTCGAGACCTCCCCGAACAACAGCGCCGTTGCCGGCTACTTCCTCAGCCACGTGAAACAGCCCGTGACCGGCTCGCTCTTCCCCTCGCTGTACGCACTCATGCCCAACTCCACCGACATGACGAACCTCATCCCCGAGGGCTTCACGGTGCTCAACATCGCGGCGGTCGGGGATGCCGACCACTACCACCAGTCCACGGACGCCCCGCGCTACGTCGACCACTCGACCCTCCAGCACTACGGCGACCAAGCCCTGGACCTCACGCGGGCCTGGGCCTTCGACGGACAGGCCCCCCACGCTGACCGCCGACGGCGACCTCCACTTCTTCCAGCTGTGGCGGGGATTGACCGTGCGCTACCCGGCGGCGGTCGGGACGGGGCTGGGCTGCCTGGCCGTCATCGCGGCCCTCGGCGCCGTCGCGGTACGGACCAGGTCCCTGCACTGGAAGCGGGTCCTGGGGAGCGTGTGGGGCCTGACCTGGCGAGCCGTGTCCGTCTCCACCGCCGCAGGACTGGCGCAGCTCGGTGCCATGGCGATGAAGTGGGCGCCGGAGAGCGGGCTTGGACCGAACCCGCTACTGCCGTGGATGTTCGCCGGCGGAGCCCTCATCGGGGCCGGGCTCACAGCGCACTTCGTGGTGCAGCGCTGGAAGGAGGGACTCGGGCAGGAGACCGTCGCTGCGGTGCTGCTCCTGCTGACGGCCGCCTGCGTGCCGCTCATGGTGCTGGTGCCCGGCGCTGCCTACGTCCTAGTTCTCCCCACGCTCGCCCTGGCGCTGACCGCCCTGGCGCCACAGCGGGTGCGGCCAGTGGTCGGGGCCCTGGCGGCCTTCGTCATCGTGGTGCTCTTCGCACCCACGATCCTGTTCATCCACGAACTGCTCAGCCTCAGCGCGGTATGGGCGACCGTGTTCTTCGCGATCATGCCGATGGCGCCGCTGGCACTCGTGCTCCTGCAGGCCGGTTCCCGGCGCACCCAGCGCACCACCGCGCGGACCAGCAGCAGACCTGACGCCGCACTCGACGGCGCAGGAGGTCCGGCCACCGCGACGGCGTAGGACGGCGCAACCACGAGCACGCCCGCCGCATGGCCGTGGCCTGCCACGTGCTGGAAGATATGGACGCGTCAACCTCCCGGGGGACGAAAACGGACCTCGTCCGTTTTCCTCCGGGAGGTCAATATCATCTACCTGGGGGCCACGAACCGGCGCCTCCAAGATCCTCCCGATGGTCGAGGAAACCGACACCGCCGCGCCCTTAACGTCGCAAACGTCCGGGCGTCACGGGGGCGCAGCCCGGACGAAACCTACCAGCGGGAACGAGCCGGACACGAGGCATCGCACCGCCCTCGGCCGCCTCGGCCTGCGGCAGGCAGAGACCGACGACGTTCCAGCCCCCCAAGGAGCAGAAGCCCGATGAAACCGATACCCCTCACCGCGATGAAGGCGGGCGCAGCCCTGGCAGCACTGACGCTGTCGACCGCCCTGACGGCCTGCCAACCACAGGCCTCCGCCGCCAGCACCACACCACCCACATCCGCACCCACCCCCCACCGCCCAGGCCAGCGCCCCTGCCAGCGATTCCCCTGGCGGTTCCACCGGCAGCCCCGGCGGTTCCAGCGGCGGTTCCCAGAGTGATGTTCCTCGGGGGCTGGAGAGCTTCTACAGCCAGACCATCGACTGGAAGGACTGCTCGGACGGCACCCCCTTCAAATGCGGGACGGCCACCGTCCCCCTGGACTACGAGCACCCAGATGGTCGCACCATCACGATCGCTATGAAGAAGCTCCCCGCCTCCGACGGCAACGCCGAGCACGGCTCCCTGTTCACCAACTTCGGAGGCCCCGGCGTCAGCGGCGTCGAGGTAGTGGAGAGCGCGGCCTCCTCATTCGCAGAGGAACTTCGAGGCGCCTACGACATCATCGGATTCGATCCTCGAGGCTTGGGGCAGTCCACCCCGATCACTTGCTGGACCGACGACGAGATCAACCAGTCCCTCACCGACACCAAGAACGGCAAGAGCAGCACGCTCTCCGAGATCATGGCGACCGATATCCTCTGGTCCAAAAATTCTTCCGCCCAGGACAAGATCGACCGGGGCGCGGCCAACGCCGCCAGGTGCGCTCAGCACTCGGAGGTGCCCGAGCTGCTCGACCACGTCGGCACCCGCAACGTCGCCCGCGACCTGGACGTCCTGCGCGCCACGAACGGCGACGCGAAGCTGAACTACCTGGGCATCTCCTACGGGACCTACATCGGAGCCGTCTACGCCGACCTCTTCCCAGGCCGCGTCGGACGCGCCGTACTGGACAGCGCCATGGACCCATCGAAACGGTCGTCCGACGAAATCAGAGTCGAGCAAGCTGCCTTCCAGGAAGGCGTCCTGCGCCAGTACGTCGAGTACTGCCAGGCCCAAGGCAACTGCCCCCTGACCGGCTCCACGGACGAGGCGATCGCCCAGCTGACCGCCTTCGTGGACGGCCTGGACAAGACCCCTCTGACCGCCCCGGACTCCAACGCCACCGTCAACACGCAGGAGGCCACCGAAATCATCTATCAGCATGTCTTGGGGCAGCCGGACTGGGAGGCGCTGACCGCCATGCTCGCTCCGGCAATGAACAACCGCGACGGCACTCTCATGGTGAAAGCGAAGCAGGGCTCGCCCGGGCTGTCGCCGGAGATGACCGTCGAGGAGGCGGTCAACATGGCCAACAGCATGGTCCTAGCCAACGCGGTCGTCTGTAACGACAACCCGGACGCGAGCGGCACCGCCTCCAAGTGGGACGCGCAGACAGCCGCCGAGAAGAAGAACTACCCCTTCTTCGGCGGCACCTCAAACGCTGAGGAGGCGTACTGCCACGGCTGGGGACACCGGGCGCAGACGCCACCCACACAGACCCACGCCAAGGGCTCCGACCCGATCCTCGCTGTCGGGATCACCGGCGATGCCCAAACGCTCTACCCCCTGGACCCAGAGCCTCGCCGGCCAGCTGGACAACGGCCACCTGCTCACCGTCAAGGGCCACGGGCACGGCGCCTTCAACAAGAACACCTGCGCCACCACGGCTATCACCGACTTCCTGGTCAACGGAACCGTCCCGGCAGAGGGCACCACCTGCGCCGCCGAACCCCGACAGGCCGCCGGCGAGCCGAGGGCTGACAGACAGCACCGCACGTGCGGGACACTTCGGGGCCTCGGGGCACTCCTGGTAAGTGGCCCGAGGTCCCAGTCTGTTGGGCGGGAGTGGGTGTCGTCGGGCCGGCGGCAGCAGGTTCAGCGAGCGACGTCGTCGACGGCGCACTCGGCCACGGCGACGGCGAGCTGGACCCGGTTGGTGACGCCGAACTTGTCCAGCAGGGCGGAGACGTGGGTCTTGACGGTGCTGGCACCGACGACGAGCTCCTCGGCGATCTCGCCATTACCCAGGCCCTGAGCCACGAGCAGGGCGACCTGGCGCTCCCGGTCGGTGACGGTCTCGGGGAAGGCTCGGCGCTGCGGGGTGGCCTCGACGGCGGCCTCGACGAGCCGGTCCAGGACGGAGCCGGAGAAGGCCCGCTGGCCGTCAGCGGCGGCGTGCACGGATCGGAAGATGATCTCGGGGGCGCTGTCCTTGAGCAGGAAGCCGGTGGCGCCGGCGCGTAGGGCGGCGGCGACCATCGCGTCGGTGTCGAAGGCGGTCAGCACAAGGACCTTGGTTCCTGGACGGTCGGCGGCGATCTGGGCGGTGGCCCAGACGCCGTCGGTGCCGGGCATGTGCAGGTCCATGAGGACGACGTCGGGGCGCAGACTGCGCGCCGCGTCGTAGCCGCTGCGCCCGTCGGACCCCTCACCGAGGACCGTGACGCCGGAGTCGCTCTCCAAGATGAGACGCAAGGCAGCGCGCACGAGGGCGTCGTCGTCAACGATGACAACACGTACACGGCGCTGCGGTGAGTCCATGCCGATTCCTTTGCTTGTTCAACTACCTGGGAGGCTACTGTACGTCGGGGCGGGCCGGATCGGGCAGGAAGTGAACCTTCCGGGGTACGGCGGAGTCGTGCCCCAGCAGCCTGGGCTCCTGGCCGCGCAGGGTGTGGTTGAAGAAGTCGCTCACCAGCGCCCGAATCGTCTCCTCGGTCTGAGGCTGGACCGTATTGTCGGCTAGAGCGGGGCTGATGAAAGACAACAGGTCGTGGCTGACATGGAAGGTTATTCAGGGGCGTGTATGGGGGTTTAGGGGTTCGGTGTGTTGAATGGGTGACGGCTCGTTGGTCTGAGAGAATCAGATTGCTACATGAAACCTCTCAGGAACGAGCCGTCATGGGTAAAGGGTATCACAGGCCTGGACAGAACGCAGTTGAGCTGCCTGGTGAAAATGGTGCTGGGTGATACTGAGATCTCCTTGGCGCCAAGAATTCTTGGCCCACTGGCCGCGGTGCGGGCGACGTTGATGTGTTGCGCACCAACACCTCCCAGGAGGCGATCGCCGAGATCATGGGGGTGTCACAGCCGACGATCTCGCGGGCGATCTCGGTGGTCACCCGGATCATCGCCAGGGTCTTGGGGCCTGTGCTGGCGACCGTCGAGGAGGTCCCCCATGGGGGCGTGCACATCATCGACGGTACGCTCCTGCCGTGCTGGAGCTGGAAGGATCGGACGGACCTGTGGTCGGGCAAGCACAAGCGCACCGGCCTGAGCCTGCAAGTGCTGGTCAGCCCCGCCGGGCGCCTGCGGTGGGCCTCAGACCCGCTACCGGGGGCCACCCACGACACCAAGGCCATCACCACCTCCGGTCTCTTGGAGGGAGATCGACCCCTCCTGCTGCATCGCCGATAAAGGCTACATCGGAACCGGGGTTCTCACCCCCTACAAGAAACCTCCCAACAGTGAGCTCACCAAGGCCCAGAAGCAGGCCAACAAATCCCTAAATGAAATCCGGTATGTCGTGGAGAGAACCATCGCGCACATCAAATCCTGGAAGATCCTGGCCCACGACTACAGGCGCCCCCTGCACACCTTCAAAGAAACTATCACAGCCACCCTAGCCCTCTACGCCTACACCAACCCCTGAATAACCTTCATGGTTGGTGTTCTCAATGGTGACGGCCCAGGTCGGTCCGGTACTGCGGTCGTGGAACTGCTCCTGAAACCGGGCATCCTTGATAGAGCCCTCGTCCTGGTTTTGGTCCCCTTTACGGGCCTTGGAGATGTCAGCGGCGTGATCGGTGGACAGGATATTGAGGCTGGGGGCCGGCACGCCGGTGTCGCGGACCGTTCCAAAGTGGGTTCCGTCCATGTTGATCCCAGCGTCGAAGCGGGGATCATCGGCCAGGACCTGCTCCGCACTGGCGCCCCCGAGGGAGAAACCCATAGCACCCACCGAGTCGAGGTTGAGCCGATGATGGAACGGGCTACCGGGATCCGCATTGAGCGCCGTGAGATGGTCCAGGATGAAGGAGAGATCCACAGAGTTGGTGGCGGTCCAACGGGTCGCCCTTTCGAACCAGCTCTCGAGCCGGCCCGCCTCGGCAGTCGGGGGCTCACCCGGGTCACGGTCGACCTGGCGACCGCTGCTCAGGGAGACAGGGGCACCGGAGGTGTAGGGGTGGTCCACAGCGACGACAACGTAACCCTGACTGGCCAGGTCCACCATGAGTGAGGTGTTGTCGAAACGGCCAGTCCTTAAGGCTGGGGAGTAGAAGATGACGGGGAACCCGCCCGACACCTGGACGATCTCACCCCCGCGTACCGCGTGGGTGTCGATCAGCCGGAAATGATCCAACGAGTTCTCCAGCACGCCCCTGGCACGAGCGGTTCCAATCACGTCGTCGCCGTTCATCGCAGTGCTCTTGGCCAGCCTGCGGTCCAGGGCAAGAGGCCTTCCTTGGGTCGTCGCCTCCGTCGGGTACCAGATCGAGAACTCGACCTCACGCAGGTCGTCCTCATCGGGCGTTGTCCACTCCTGGCGACTGGAGTCCGTCAGGTGCTCCTCGGTGTACCCGACGGCGTAGGGACCGGTCGGCGTCGGAAGCTTGAAAACCGGGAGCAGGAAGCCGGCCGCAGATGACACCGCCAGAGCGAGGACCCCCGCCATCATCGCGGTGATACGCCCCAGCACTCGCAGGACAGGCCGCCTGCGCCGCGAAGCGTCAGCGGTACGACGAGCCCGGCGGAACCAGCGCGTCAGAAGGACACCGGCCAATGCCACTGTGACGGCATAGGCCGGGATCATGACGAACCGGTGCCGCTCGATGACGAGGTGGGCCAGAAGGGGAAGGAGAAGCCCCACCAGCAGGACGGGTTCGGCCCGCAGCCACCGCCTCATGCTCGACGCCTTGGAAGCCGCCTGCCACCAGCGGGGCGGCAGCCTGAAGACCGTGAGGAGCAGTACCACTGCATCCACAGCGACCACTGCGATCTCCAGCGTTCTCATCGGTGTTCCTCTCACTCCCCCGGCAGGTTCGGCACGGACATTAGCCGGGCGCCGGCCGCGGCCGCCTCCGCCAGGTGGGGGATGTCTTGCGGGAACACGTCCACCTCGCGGCGGCATGATGACGACGGTCAGTCAGCACGACCTCGGGTGGGGACGGCGGCCATGACGACGAAGCGGCGGGGCTGCTCGGTACGGTCGGACCGATCCGGTATCGCCGTCTGGCCGGCCGGCTGCGAGACGTGCAGCTCGCCGCCAAGGAGACGCAGCCGCTCGCGCAGACCCTCCAGGCCCAGGCCGCCGCCGGGCGCCGTCGGCCGAGGCGAGGGCGGGCAGTCGTTGACGCACCGCACCACGAGGGCTGCGCCGTCGTCGCTAAGACCGTCGGAGGCCTCAACCTCACAGTCGAGCCGCACCACACCGCCGGCCCCGTGGCGGCGGGCGTTGGTGAGCAGCTCCTCGATGGTGCGCAGGACCGCGTGCCGACTGCGGGCGTCGGCGGCCTCGAAGGATTCCGCCCAGGACTCGGCCAGGTGCAGGTCGATCTGCTGGCCGGCCTCCCGCTCCCAGGACAGGACGTCCTCGACATCGGACCAGGTGGCGCGGGCGCCGTCGGCGGAACCGTCGTCATGCAGGACGGCGAGGATCTGGCGCAGCTCGCGTCCGGAGTCGGCGGCGAGGGTGTGGATGCTGCCCGCGATCCTGCGGACGCTGCCCATATCCAGGTCGGTGCGGGTCTGGAGCGCGCCGGCGTGGAGGGAGACCAGGGAGAGGCGGTGGGCGAGGGAGTCGTGCATCTCGCGGGAGATACGGGCGCGTTCCTCGGCGCGGCTCTGGGCGATGCGCGCCTCCTGCGTGGTGCGGATGAGGCGGGCCTCGCGGGAGACCGAGCGCAGCAGCTCCTCGCGGGCCTGCAGGTTGACACCCAGCATGACGCAGACGATGCAGATCGGGAGAGTAACCACTGCGTATGTGGCGACGGACGATAGCGTGGCCTCTTCGGGAATCGGATTGAGGAGCGGAGACATGGCCACGCCTATGACCATGGCAGCCACCACGGCCGGTATCGCTTTCGCCCCTTTACGCATGCCGATAACAGTCGCAGCCACATAAGCCGCCACCTGCGGCCAGGTGGGGATGAACCCCAGGACAACGATAAGGATCGACAACGACGGGCGGGGTCCTCTGAGGACCGGGATGAGGAGGAGAAGACAGGTCAGGGAGATGAGTACGTGTCCGGCATACATCACCTGCCAGCGGTCCAGGCCCGGCACGACCGTGGAGCCGCCTTCCAGCTTGAGGTACGCAATCAGGGCGAGCAGCGTCTGCACCACGGTGATCGAGACGGTGCCGCTCCAGACGAGGATCTGCACCTTGCGGGCGTGCGCGCTGGAGGAGACGGGGGCGTCGGACATGGGCCGACCCTACTGAGGGCGCCTGTGCAGGGGCCTCCCCCAGGTGGGGGATGCGCCGACGCCGGTGGGATCGCCGCGCGTTCGTGGGGTAGGTGTCGCGGTCGTACCTTCTACCCCTCGAACGCCCGACATAAGGTACGACCGCGGCGTTGGGAGGGGCAGGGCGGGCGGCGCAGGATGCGGACGACCGCAGCCTTCAGGGGCACTCGGATCCGGACACAGGCAGAGGCGAGTCGGACGCCGGCGGCCACCGGTGGTGCACACTGTGCCCCATGGCAGACGGGACCCCACGCGACCTCACCGGGCTCCTGGAGTCCATCGGCGGGCGCGACGGCCGGCTCGTCCACCTCCAGCGCACCCCGGCCCGCCCCCGGCCGCCACGACGACTGGCCCGACTGGGCGGACCCCGACCTTGTGACCGCCTACCGCCGCATCGGCGTCGAGCACCCTGGACGCACCAGGTCGCCGCCGCGCAGTCCGCCCACGCCGGCCACCACACGGTCCTGGCCACCGGCACCGGTTCGGGCAAGTCGCTGGCCGCCTGGCTGCCGGCGCTCTCCGACGTCCCTAGCGGCCCCAGTCCCCGGCGCCGACTCGCGCATCTCCGCCCACGGCCGGCGCCCCACCACCCTCTACCTCTCCCCCACCAAGGCGCTCGCCGCCGACCAGGCCGCCGCCCTGAGCCGACTCATCGGCGAGCTCGAGGGCCGTCCAGCGCGAGGCCGGCACACCCGCCGGCTCCCTGCGCACGGTGCACGCCGGTACCTGCGACGGCGACACGCCCCTGCCCGAGCGAGACTGGGTGCGCGCCCACGCCGACGTCGTCCTGACCAACCCCGACTTCCTCCACTTCTCCCTGCTGCCGGGCCACGAGCGCTGGACCCGTCTCCTGCGGGGCCTGCGCTATATCGTCATCGACGAGTGCCACGCCTACCGCGGGATCCTGGGGGCGCACGTCGCCCTCGTGCTGCGCCGCCTCCTGCGGCTCGTGGCGCGCCTGCGCCCGCGCGGCCCGCAGCCCGTCGTCCTGTGCGCCTCGGCGACGGCAGCGGAGCCGGCCCTCACCGCGGCCCGCCTCATCGGTGCCGAGCCCGACGACGTCGTGGCCGTCACCGACGACGGCGCACCCCGCCGGAGAGCGCACCCTGGCCCTGTGGCAGCCGGCCCTGCGCGACCCCTGGGCGCTGCCGGTACCCGACGTCGAGCCGGCCCAGGACTCGGCCCGTGCGGCCGAACCGGACTCGGGCGATCCGGGCGAGGATCCCTCGGCACGGCGCAGCGCCGTCGTCGAGGCCGCCGAGCTGCTCGTGGACCTGATGAGCGTGGGCGCCCGGGCGCTGGTGTTCGTGCGCTCGCGGCGCTCGGCGGAGATCGTGGCCGAGCGGGCCCGCCACACGCTGGGGCTCTCGCTGCCCGAGCTCATCGGCACGGTCTCGGCCTACCGCGGCGGCTACCTGCCCGAGGAGCGCCGGGCCCTGGAGGCCGATCTGCGCTCGGGCCGGCTGCGCGCCCTGGCCACTACCAACGCCCTGGAGCTGGGCATCGACGTCACCGGGCTGGACGCGGTCCTCATCGCCGGATGGCCGGGCACGCGCGTCTCGCTGGGGCAGCAGGCGGGCCGCGCCGGACGCGCCGGGGGCCGCGGGCTCGCCGTCCTCATCGCCTCCGACAACCCGCTGGACGCCTACCTGGTGCACCACCCCGAGGCGGTCTTCGCCGCCCCCGAGGCCACGGTCTTCGACCCGGCCAACCCCTACGTGCTCGCGCCCCACCTGTGCGCCGCCGCCTCCGAGGCACCTTTGCGGGCCTCGGACCTGGGCCTGTTCGGTCTGGCCGACGACGCCCTGCTGCGCGAGCTGGAGGGTCGGGGGGCGCTGCGGCGTCGACCCACGGGCTGGTTCTGGAACGTCAACCTGCCCGGCCGGCCCCAGGACCTCACATCCCTGCGCGGCGACGGGCCACCCGAGGTCCCGGTGGTGGAGGCAGACACCGGCACGGTCATCGGCACGGTCGACGGCGCGGCCGCCGACTCCACCGTCCACGAGGGCGCGGTCTACGTCCACCAGGGGCGCGTCTACGTGGTTGAGGAGCTGGCCGACGACGTCGCGCTCGTGCGGCAGAAGGCAGCGGTCGGCTACCGCACGCGGGCCCGGTCCCGCTCGAGCGTGCGCATCATCGCCGAGCGCGAGCAGCAGGTCTGGGGCCGGCCGGTTGGGGGCGGGGATCGGCTCGACGATGTCCCTGAGCCGTCAGCGCAAACGGCCGACGACGGGCGGGAGGCTCCCGGAGCTGCGGCGATCACCTGGTCCTTCGGGTCGGTGGAGGTCACCAGTCAGGTGACCGGCTACCAGCGGATGGCACTGCCCGGCGGGGGAGGTCGTCTCCCAGCACGCCCTCGAGATGGACGAGCACGTGCTGCCCACCGCCGCCGTGTGGTGGACGATCCCGCAGGAGGTCTGCGAGGCGGCGGGCCTGGATACCACCGACCTGCCCGGCGCCCTGCACGCGGCCGAGCACGCGAGCATCGGGATGCTGCCGCTGCTGGCGACCTGCGACCGCTGGGACATCGGCGGGCTGTCGACCGCAGCGCACCCGCAGACGGGAGCGCCCACCGTGTTCGTCCACGACGGGCACGCCGGCGGGGCGGGCTTCGCCGAGCGCGGCTACCGGGCCGGGCGCGAGTGGCTGGCAGCGACGCTCGCCGTCATCGAGGGCTGCGGGTGCGCGAGCGGCTGCCCCTCGTGCGTGCAGTCGCCCAAGTGCGGCAACAACAACGAGCCCCTGGACAAGGCCGGGGCCGCCGTCCTGCTGCGGCTCCTGCTCAGCGCAGCGCCCACGATGGAAGCCAGTAACCCCTCTGAGCATCTTGAGAAACTCATCCGCGCGAGTAACGGGCCTTCAGACCGGCACACCACTGCACCGCAACACCTTGCCCGCCAAGCAGAATAAAACCCATGTGAAGCCATAAACGCGCAGGAAATTCTTGCGATAAATTCTCAGTAAAAATGTCGAACCATATTCGGTGCGTGGTCTCGACTCGCCCTCACACAGCGTGAGGCTGCTACGTTCCTTCACATGCTCGTTCGACTACTGCGCACACACCTGCGCCCCTATACGGGGTTGCTGGTGTGCGTCCTGGTGCTTCAGTTCGCTGAGGTGATGGCCTCCCCTGTACCTCCCCACCCTCAACGCCGACATTATTGATAAGGGTGTGGCTGCTGGGGACGTGGGTTATATCTGGCGGATGGGCGCGTTCATGCTGGGGGTGAGTGTGGCCCAGGGCGTGTGTTCGGTCGCGGCGACGTATCTGGCGGCGCGGGCGGCGATGAGCATGGGCCGGGACCTGCGTGGGGAGGTCTTTGATCGGGTCAGTGGTTTCTGTGAGCGGGAGATCTCCGCTTTCGGGGTGGGCTCGCTTATCACCCGTAGCACCAATGATGTTCAGCAGGTGCAGATGCTGGTGATGATGAGTTGCACGATGCTGGTGACGGCGCCGGTGATGGCGGTGGGTGGCATCGTCATGGCGGTGACGCGCGCGCCGGGTCTGTCCTGGCTGATCGGGGGTGTCGGTGCCGGTTCTGCTGGTGGCGGTGGGCGGCATCGTGGGGCGGATGCTGCCTTTGTTTCGCTCCCTACCAGGACAGGCTCGACGCCATCAACCGGGTGATGCGTGAGCAGCTCGCCGGTATCCGGGTGATCCGCGCCTTTGTGCGCGAGCGGGCCGAGAGGCAACGCTTCGAGGACGCCAACACCAACATTGCCCGGGTCGGTGAGAGGGTGGGACAGCTCTTCGTGCTGCTGTTCCCGCTGGTGATGCTCGTGCTGGACGTGACGATCGTGGGTGTCATCTGGTTCGGCGGGCACCAGGTCGGCGACGGCGACGTGGAGGTGGGCACCCTCATCGCCTTCATGTCGTATCTGATGCAGATCCTCATGGGCATCGTCATGGCGAGCTTCATGACGATCATGATCCCGCGCGCGGCGGTGTGCGCCGAGCGCATCAGCGAGGTGCTGGCCACCGCGCCGGCTATCGTCTCGGCGCCGGGGGCCGTGACCAGCTTCCCGGCTCCCGGAACGGTCGAGATGCGGGACGTCACCTTCGCCTACCCCGATGCCGACGCCCGCGTCCTGGCGGAGGTGAGCTTCACCGTCCAGCCCGGGACGACGACGGCGGTCGTCGGCTCGACGGCGTCGGGCAAGTCCACGATTGTGCGGCTGCTGGCCCGGCTGCTTGAGGGCCAGCAGCGGGCAGGTGCTCATCGGCGGCACCGACGTGCGCGAGGCCGACCCCGAGGCGCTGTGGGCGCAGATGGGGCTCGTGCCCCAGCAGCCCTTCCTGTTCGCCGGGACCGTGGCCTCCAACCTGCGTCTGGGGCGTGAGGAGGCCACCGACGACGAGCTGTGGGAGGCCCTCGAGGTCGCCCAGGCCAAGGACTTCGTCTCTACGATGGACGGGGGTCTTCAGGCCGCCATCGCCCAAGGCGGCACCAATGTCTCTGGCGGTCAGCGTCAGCGCCTGGCCATCGCCCGGGCCCTGGTACGTCGCCCCAGCATCCTCATCTTCGACGACTCCTTCTCAGCCCTGGACGTGTCCACCGACGCGCGGCTGCGCGAGGCCATGGGGCCGGCGACGGCCGGCATCACGAAGGTGATCGTGGCCCAGCGCGTCTCCACGATCACCGAGGCCGACCAGATCCTCGTCCTGGACGGCGGCCACCTGGTGGGCAGCGGCACCCACAAGAGCCTGCTGGCCACCTGCCCCGTCTACCGCGAGATCGTCACCTCCCAACTCGGGGCGGAAACCACAGCATGAGCAGAAACGCGAGCAGTCACATGGGCAAGAAGGCCGGCAGGAACGCCGACAGGGACATCCGCAAGAAGGCCGGGAGCGGTGCGCGGACCGCCGCGAGCGCCGTCGTCGGCCCCGATGAGCTCAGCGAGGAGGACCTCAAGCTGGCCGCTGAGGCGCAGGCCGCCTCGGGCGACTGGCACGACGGTCCGCCTCCGGGCAAGGCCGAGGCCTTCTGGCCCTCCTTCAAGCGGATGGTCGGGCTGCTGGGCGCCTACCGGGTCTCCCTAGTGGTCGTGGCCCTGGCCGCCGTGGGCACGGTCGTGCTGGCGGTGGCGGCCCCCAAAGGTGCTGGGGCAGGCCACCAACGTCATCTTCGAGGGCGTCGTCTCCACCATGCTGCCGGCAGGCTCCACCAAGGCCCAGGCCGTCGAGGCCCTGCGGGCCCAGGGCATGGATGACTTCGCCACCATGCTCTCCGCCATGGACGTGATCCCGGGCGCGGGCATCGACTACACCCGTCTGGGGCGGGTCCTGTCGGTGGTGCTGGCCCTCTATATCGGCTCGGCGGTCCTGAACTGGCTGCAGGGCTGGCTCCTCAACCGCGTCACGGTCAGGGTCCTGTTCCGGTTGCGCGCCCAGGTGGAGGACAAGGTCCACCGTCTGCCGCTGAGCTACTTCGACACCGTCGCGCGTGGAGAGCTGCTCAGCCGGGTGACCAACGACGTCGACAACATCACCAACACCCTCCAGCAGTCCCTGTCCAGCGCCCTGACGGCGATCCTCACGGTCGTGGGCGTGCTGGGGATGATGTTCTCCATCTCCTGGAAGCTGGCGCTGGTGGCGCTGGTCATCTTCCCGCTCATGGGCGTGGTGTTCGCCGGTATCGGGCCGCGCTCGCAGAAGGCCTTCACCAGTCAGTGGGCGCGCACCGGGCGGATCAACACCCGGGTGGAGGAGTCCTTCTCCGGACACGCCCTGGTCCAGGTCTACGGGCGCACCGAGGCGGTGCGCGAGGCCTTCGCCGCCGAGAACGAGGAGCTCTACGCCGCCTCGCTGCGCGCGCAGTTCCTCTCCGGGATCATGATGCCGATCATGCTGGTCATCGGGAACCTCACCTACGTGGCCATCGCAGTGGTCGGCGGCGCCATGGTCGCCTCCGGTTCCCTGCGCCTGGGCGACGTGCAGGCCTTCATCCAGTACTCCCAGCAGTTCTCCCAGCCCCTGGGCCAGCTCGGCGGCATGGCCACAGCCGTGCAGTCCGGCACCGCCAGCGCCGAGCGGATCTTCGAACTGCTCGACGCCGACGAGGAGCGCCCCGACGACGTCGCCCCGGAGGGCGCCGGTGCTGCGACAGCGGCGGGTACCTCGGGCAGAGTGGGCACCACGTCCACCGATGCCGGGGAGGCCGCGGATGCCGGCCGGGCCGCCGGGGCCGGGGCTGGCGCCTCGGCGGTTTCACGGAAGGGCCCGGCGGGCCCGGGTGTTATCGAGATGGAGCACGTGCGCTTCTCCTACAGCCCGGAGGTCGAGCTCATCGGTGACCTGTCGCTGCGGGTCGACCCCGGACACACGGTCGCGATCGTGGGGCCCACGGGAGCGGGCAAGACCACCCTGGTCAACCTGCTCATGCGCTTCTACGAGCCGGACGGCGGGCGCATCCTGCTCGACGGGCGCGACATCGCCACCATGACGCGCCACGACGTGCGCCGTCGCACCGGCATGGTCCTGCAGGACCCGTGGCTGTTCGCCGGCACGATCCGCGAGAACATCCGCTACGGGCGCCCCGGGGCCACCGATGCCGAGGTCGAGGCCGCTGCCAGGGCGTGCTTCGTCGACCACATCATCAAGGCCCTGCCGCAGGGCTACGACACTGTTCTGGAGGAGGACGCCGCCAACATCTCCGCCGGCGAGCGCCAGCTGCTCACGATCGCGCGGGCCTTCGTGGCCAACCCGGCCGTGCTCATCCTCGACGAGGCCACCAGCAGCGTGGACACCCGCACCGAGCTGCTGGTCCAGCAGGCCATGAACGCGCTGCGCCAGGGCCGCACGAGCTTCATCATCGCCCACCGCCTGTCCACGATCCGCGACGCCGACACCATCCTGGTCATGGAGCACGGCGACATCGTCGAGCAGGGCAGCCACGACGAGCTCATCACGGCCGACGGCACCTACACCCGACTCCACGCGGCCCAGTTCGCGGGCGGCGCCACCATCGCCGTCGAGGACTGAGGCTCGGGCCAGGCTCACTGAGCTCAGCCGGGCGGGGCGTCGACGGGGCCGGCACGGGCCTGGGCGGTTGCCTGGCGGGGCAGGCCGAGGATGGAAGTCGGAACGGTCACGCTGACCGTGACATCCTCCCCGGCCACGGAGCACGCGCTCACCGAGGCGCCGTTGGCATCGGCGACGCGCTGGGCCATGGCGCAGGGGTCACCGGGGGCGGCCACTGAGGACAGGACCGTGGCACCGGAGATCGCCGACAGATCCGCGGCGGCACGGGCCCGGCCGGTGGCGCTCTGGGCCTGGATGAGGCCCGCGATACCGACCGCGGCCGCCAGGAGCACCGCGATGATGCCCAGGGCGTAGACCGTCCCCGAGCCGCGCTCGTCCCATCGTGGGCAGCTCATGGGCTGCTCGGCTCGGTGTAGGCGCAGGCGCGGGCGCGCGCCGTCAGTCCCAACCCGCCCAGGGGACCGGGCACGGGCCGGGTGGCGGTGACGCAGGTGAGCTCGCCCTGCTCGACGCCGAGGCTCACCCCTCCGGCCACACGCTGGGCGGCACCGGAGTAGTCGTCCTGGCCGATGGCAGCCTGGCGGGCAGCGGTGCGGGCGGCGTCGGCCACCCGCAGCTGGGTGACGCCGGCGCTGACGGCCGCCAGGACGATGAGGAGCACGAGGACGACGGCGGGCAGAGAAAGCGCCGTCTCCGCCGTCACCATCCCCTGCTCGCTCTGCCCGGACTCGTCCGGGCCATCGGTTCCCTCGCCGGGCTCACCGTCTCGACGGGGCAGGCGCCCGGGCGACGGGTGCGGTTCCGCCCGCCCGGAAGGCCGGCGGGAATCGGGGCCCTGGCGGCGACGTCGGCCACCGCCGGGCAGCCGGGCCATTCGGGGGTGAGCGCGCCCACCCACTGCGATGACGCCGCACATCACACCGAGAGCGCCGACTCGATGATGGACTGCAGGGCGCCGCTCAGGCTGCCCGAGCGCATGAGCGCCAGCAGCAGGCCCGCGAAGGCTGCGGCCGCCAAGGTCCCGATGGCGTACTCGGCGGTGGCCATGCCGTCCTCCTTGGACGCCAGGCGCCGCAGGGTGGCCGGCAGCACCGACGCGTCGCCCGAGCGGGCCAGCATCACGCTGGTACGCAAAGCGCGCAGAGTGGTTCTGGTGGGTCTCCTCATGGTGGTTCTCCTCTGGTTTGGCGGGGACCAGCACGCGGCTGCTCCCCAGCGGGCACCGTGCCCGCTCAACCAGAATCAGCCCGCACCGCGGCTCGGCGCTCACGGGTTCCTCAGCCCTGTGGAGACCAGATGCAGTCCCGGGCCTGTGGCACCGGGGACCGCGCGGGCTTCAGCCGATCTGCTGGACTGCGCGGCCGGGTGCAGGCCGCAACGGGCGGGGACGTCCTGCGCGTGCGGGTGCAGGATTCCTGTCCCCGTACGCGCAGACGGCACCCTCCGGCATCGAGCGCCTCAGCCCTCGATGAGCTCGCGGATCTCGGCTGCAGTGAGGGCCGCCAGGCTGAGGCCGCCCGTGCCCGCCGCACCCGTGGTCCCGGCAGCACCCTCGCCGCCACCCTCGACGTCGCCGACCCCTTCAACGACACGGGCGAAGAGCTCGGCCTTCTTCTCCTTGAGGGCCATGACCTTCTCCTCGATCGTGTCGGCCGAGACGAGCCGGTAGACCATGACCGACTTGTCCTGGCCGATCCGGTGGGTGCGGTCGACGGCCTGTTCCTCGGCCTGCGGGTTCCACCACGGGTCCAGTAGGAAGACGTAGTCGGCCTCGGTGAGGGTGAGCCCGAAGCCGCCTGCCTTGAGGGAGATGAGGAAGACATCGGCCCCGCCGGCCCGGAAGGCGTCGATGACCTCCTGCCGGTTGGAGGTACCACCGTCCATGTAGGCGGTTCGCACGCCGGCGGCCTCCAGGTGCTCGCGCGCGCCGGAAAGGTAGCGCGTGAACTGGGAGAAGATGAGGGCGCGGTGCCCCTCAGAGAGGATCGGGCCCAGATGCTCCAGCAGCACCTGGACCTTGGCCGACGGGCTCGGCCGCCGACCGGGCCCCCGCTGACCCCTGGCGGGCACGGCGGCCGCCTTGCTCTTCGCGTCCCTCGCACCGCGGCGGTCCGGTTTCCTACCGGAGGCCGCCTTCCCGCCGGCAGCATCCGTGTCCGCTCCCGCGGCACCCTCGGCGTCCCCGGGCTCAGTCCCGCCCCCGCCGTCGACGAGCTCGGGGTCGAGCGCCATCTGCCGCAGGGTGGTCAGCGCCTTGAGCGCGATGAAGCGCGACTGGGCCGTGTCCTCCTCCAGCAGCCCGAGGATCCTCTGCCGCTCCCGCGCCAGGCGCTGGTCGTAGGCCTTGCGGTGCTTGGCGCCCAGCTCGACGGCCAGGACCTGCTCGGTCTTGGCGGGCAGGTCCGCCGCCACCTGCTCCTTGGTGCGCCGCAGGAGGAAAGGCCTCATCCGGCGCCGCAGCCGCCCCAGCGCCTCGGTGTCCCCGCGGTCGATCGGCTTGCGGTAGACCTGCCCGAAGCGCTCCGGGTCGGGCAGCAGCCCCGGCGCCGCGATACTCATGAGCGCCCACAGGTCCATGAGCGAGTTCTCCAGCGGCGTGCCCGTGATCGCGATGGTCGACGGCGCCCGCAGCCGCCGCACCGCCTTGTAGGTGGCCGAGGCGTGGTTCTTGACGAACTGGGCCTCGTCGCACACCACCCAGGCCCAGTCCTGCGCGATGAACTCCTCCTCGCATAGACGCGCGATCGTGTAGGAGGTGACGACGACGTCGGAGTGCGCCGCGATCTGCTCCAGGGAGTCCTCGCGCTTGGCGGCCGTCCGTGTCACCGCCCGCACCCGCAGGTCCGGGCAGAACCGCTCGGCCTGCTCCACCCAGGAGCCGACGACGGAGGTCGGGGCGATGACGAGCACCGGCCCGATCCCCTCCGGCTCGGCCTCTCCGGCTCCACCGTCGGCCGGCATCCGCCCCTGGGCCTCCTCGCGCTCCTCGATAAGGCGCTGGGCGGCGGCGAGCACCTGGACGGTCTTGCCCAGCCCCATGTCGTCGGCCAGGATCCCGCCCAGTCCGGCCCGGCGCAGGAAGTTCAGCCAGCGGTAGCCCTCGAGCTGGTAGGGGCGCAGCGTCGCCCGCATCCCCTCGGGCACGGCCACCTCGCCTGCGGTCTCACCGGAGCCCGCGTCATCGGCCCCGCCGGTTGGCCCATCGGCGCGGTCGGCCACGGCCTCGGCGGCGCGGGCCCGCTCCAGCAGCCGCCCGACCCTCTCCTTCCAGCGGGCCGTGGCCCGCCCGATGACGCCGAGGGACTCCAGGAGCTCGTAGTAGCCGGCGTGCAAGGCGCTGACCCGCAGGGGTGCCGTGCGCCTGCGGGTCAGCGAGCTCGCGGCCCTCCTCCATGAGGCGGGCCAGGGCCTCGATCTCCGGCCGGTCGATGCTCAGCCACGTGCCCGACTCCAGGAGCACCTCCCGCTCGCCGGCGGCCACGGCCGCCATGAGCTGACCGATGGGGATCTCCTCATCGCCCACGTGGACGCGTACGGACAGGGAGAACCAGTCAGGGGCGGTCCTCGTCGTCGCTGACGCTGGTGGTGATGACCGGGGCGTCGGCGGCCTCGCGGTAGTCGGGGACGTCGTCGTCGACCTCGACGTCGACGGCCTCCATCTCGCGCAGGATCGGCAGCGTCTCGGTCATGAAGCGGGCCGTGGCCATGCCGCGCAGGTCCAGGGGGTGCCAGACGGCCGGGTGCCGGCCGGGCCAGGGGCAGGAGGCGGTTGAGCACCTCACGGGCCAGGCGGGTCTCCCCCTCGATGTCCCGGCCGGCGGCCCCGCCCTCAGTGCGGCCCTCAGCCGCCGCGGGGAGGTCGGGGAGGCCGTGGCTGTGCCGGACCTCGCCGTCCTCGGAGACGTAACGGATCGACCACTCGGTGGTCAGGTGGTGCTCCCCGGCATCGACGTGGACCGCGAGCGCGGCGCGCAGCGTCGTGGGCCGGGGCACGCGGATGGAGGCGTCGGCGGACAGGACCGGCAGCGCCCGGGTGAGGGCCTCGAGGTGCTCGGTCTCGAAGCGCTCGACGTCTCCGGCCGGGATGGTGATGGCCTCCCCCCTCGCCCAGCAGCGCACGGGAGAGCGCCTCGGTGGGGCACGGCTCGATCGGCATGAGCAGCAGCTCGCGCCCGGGCATCCACGTGTAGAAGCCGTGAACCGGGTCGCCGATCGGCATGAGGGTGAAGGTGAGGTTCAGCCCGGGGACCTGCAGGCGGCGCAGCTCCTCGACGTCGTCGATATCCAGGGCGGGAGCCACGACGACGCTTCCGTCATCCTCCCGGAGGAGGCGGACGCCGCCGCGCAGACCCTCGGCGAGGTAGACGGGCCGGCCGTGGCGCTGCGCGGTGGTGAGGGTCAGGCCGGCCGCCAGTCCGCGACGCAGCACCCCCCCCAGACGCGGGCGGGTGCGGTCACCAGGGAGACGCGGTCATCGGCGTAGTAGAAGCCGTATCCGCCGGCCATGCCAGCCAGCTCGCGCAGGACGCCGATGACTTCGGGGTCGACCTCGTCGTCGAGACCACCGGAGGCGATCTGGCTCCAGGAGGCGCCCTGCTTGTTCCAGCCGCGTTTGCCCTCGATGAGCGGCAGCATGGATGGGCCGGCCGGGGTGCCCCACATGCTGCCGGGGTCGTCGACGATCTCCAGGGCCATCCGACGGCGCGGCGTGCGCTCCAGCTGCAGCAAGCCGGCCAGCCGGCTCTCCCAGGCAGAACGCGGGGAGGCGTCCCCGCCGGCGGCTGTCTCCTCCGCCACGGCGCGCACCGTGATGAGCAGGGCGGCCACGTGCTTGCAGTTGGTGCCCACCGGGCACGAGCAGCTGCCGACCCAGGCAATCGGCCCCCTCCGGTCTTGCTGCTTGCGGAAGACCATGGTCTGGTAGGTGCGCGCGCGCCCGAGCCCTTGGACTGGGCGCTGATGATGTCCCCGTCCCCGGCGACGCCGATGCCCCGCACGCGGCCCTTGCGCGCGTAGTCCAGGCCGCGCTGGAAGGCCCCGCGGCCGACTCCACTGATGATCTGGTCGTCAGTGAGCCTCGCAGGCCAGTCGTCATGCCGAATCGCGCGAGCCATGGCCACAAGGTTACGGTCCGGGTACGACACAATTGCGAGCTGCTAGTGCGCCGGCCGAACGCCCAACGCGAACGGGCCCGGCTTCGTACCTGATGAGACAGGAGCTGGACAAGGCCAGACCGCAGCCTGACCCCGGGGCCCAGCGTCTCCCCCTCGAGGAGGACCCGCCCCGGATCCGGATATCGCACCTGCGAGGGATCACAGACGGGTCACGGCGCGATGTACTGGATTCATGAATGCGATGCTGATCTGTGAAGAATTGTTCCTTCTGCTGACCAAGGACTCCGGAAAGCCCGAGAGCCGCATGACCTACCCGAACTACGGGCTCACCGGCGCACTGCTCACCGACCTGCTGCTGGCCGGCCGTGTCTCCCTAACCGAGGACCGCAGCCCCCGCGTCTACATCGTCAACTCCGAACCCACTGGACACCCCGTGCTGGACTGGGCACTGACGGTCCTGCCCGCCAAGGACGGCAAGCGCTTCTCCTCACTGGTCTCGTGGGGCAAGCTCAACCCCACCCACCACATTGCCGAGTCCCTGGAGGCGGCCGGGGTCGTCCGCATCCACACCGGCGGCCTGTTCGGCTCCTTCAGCCCGACCTACCCCACGCTCGACCCCGTCCCCGAACGGCAGCTGCGCGAGCGCATCGACGGCACCCCTGCGCGGGTGCAGCCTCCCACCGGGTCCGACGTCGCCCTGCTGGCGATCCTGCAGGCACTCAGCATCGCGCCGGTCGTCCTGCCAAAGCAGGAGACAGGGCTCAGCCGCGGCGACCTCAAGCGCCGGATCAAGGAGATCTCGGGGGCGAGCCCCGTGGGTCGCGCGGTGCAGCGGGCCGTGGAGGCCACGACGGCGGCCATCGTCGCGGCCACGAGCGCAGTGGCAGTGTCGACCAACTGACGGGTACGGCCGCGGTGCCGCCGAGCCGGGCAAATTTCGCGTAGCCCCACGGTTCTTCCGCCCGGCTACGCGAGAAATGCCCGGCTCGGCGGAAGACGGGTCACCCGCCGCAGGGCCGAGGACGGCGGTGACGGTATTCCTGTCCCCGCCCACGCAGAACGTCCCCGCCGTTGAAAGGGCGACACCCTCTCAGCAGCACGCCACACCACATCACCCGCAACCGAGAGCCCGCAACAGCAGGTCCCGCTCGACGTCAGACAACGGCTCGCCGCCATCACCGCCGGCCGCGAAGGCAACCCCGGCGAGGACCGCTCCCAGGACCAGTCGGGCTCCGGCGTGAGGATCCAGATCGGGAGCACCCTCACCACGCGTCTGAGCCCGGTCCCGGATCTGCTCCAGGTGAGAGCGAGTGGAGGCGAGGAGCTGCCCGAGGAGCAGCTCCCTGAGCTCCGGGTCCCGCGGCAGCTCGCCCAGAAGAGACAGCACAGCTTGACCCGTGGCCCCCGACAGCGCCCGGTTCTTATAGGCGATGAAGGCTCGCAGGTCACCTCGCAGCGAACCGGTATCGAAGCCCTCCGCGGCGGCACCGGAATCCACGGCCTCGTCGGCCACGCCAGTCTCGATCATGCGCCTGGTCGAGGCCAGGACGAGCTCGCGCTTGGTGGGCCACCGTCGGTAGAGGGTGGCGGTGGAGACGCCCGCGCGCCGGGCCACGGCCGCCACCGTCAGCGCGGCGTAGCCGCTCTCGGCCAAGAGGTCGCGCACGGCCAGCATGATCGCCGGTCCCAGAGCGGCGTCAACCGGCCGCCCCGGGGCACGCTTGGTCCTCGGTGCTTGTGAGCCCACTGCGTTCATGGGGAGATCGTACCGATTAATAACGAAACGGGTTGACTTCGTTTCCTTTTGTTGTCAGGCTGCCGCCATGCGATCCTCAGCAGCACACTCCACTGACAGCTTCGATTCCACCATCGACCTGAGCGGCATCCCGGTCGACACCAGCGCCCCCGTCATGGTCACCGGCGCCACCGGCTACCTGGGCAGCTGGGTCACCAAGGGACTGCTCGACGCCGGCGTCACCGTCCACGCCGCCGTGCGCGACCCCCAGAACACGAACAAGGTGACTCATCTGAAGCGCATCGCCGAGCAGGCACCGGGCGCTCTGCGTCTCTTCGCCGGCGACCTGCTCCAGCCCGCCTCCTACGACCAAGCCATGGAGGGCTGCACAGTCGTCCTCCACACGGCCTCTCCATTCATTCGCTCAGTCGACGATCCCCAACGAGACCTTGTCGCCCCAGCACTGCAAGGAACCCGCAACGTGCTGGCCGGGGTCGAGCGCACACCGTCAGTCACGCGAGTGGTCCTCACCAGCTCGATCGCCGCCATGTACGGCGATGCCGCGGATATCGAGGGCTACCCGGGGCGAATCCTGACCGAGACCTGCTGGAACACCACCTCCTCCCTGTCCCATGAGCCCTACCCCTACTCCAAGACCCTTGCGGAGAAGGAGGCGTGGCGACTGGCCGCAGGGCAGGACCGGTGGAGGCTGGTGACCATCAACCCGTCCATGATCCTCGGCCCCTCACTGAGCAGCGCCCCTACCAGCGAGAGCTTCTCCACGATCCGGATGATGATCGACGGCACCGCTCGCCTCGGGGCGCCACGCGTGGGAATCAGCGTCGTCGACGTCCGCGAGGTGGCCCAGGCGCACATCGCCGCCGCCTTCCTGCCCGAGGCCCACGGCCGCTACATCGCTTCCGCGGAGGATACCGACATCTTCGCACTCACAAGCACTCTGCTGCCGCGATTCGGCGGATCGCTCCCGTTGCCGCGACGCGCCCTGCCTCGGCCAGTAGTCCTGGCCATGGCACCCAGGCTTGGACAGACTCGAACCTATCTTCGGCGCAACGTGGGCTACACGGTCCGCTCCGACGCCTCCCGGAGCCGCCACGAGCTGGGCACCCGCTACCGGCCGATCCAGGCGTCCCTGGAGGACATGGTCGCGCACATGCTCGCAACCCAGCAGGGGTAGGCGAGGGGGCACCGCCGAGCCGGGCATTTCTCGCGTAGCCCCACGGTCTTTCTGCCCGGCTACGCGAAATTTGCCCGGCTCGCTGCAAGACGGGTCACTCGCCACGGGGCCGACGGCGCCTGGCGGCCCGGGCCGTGCCGCCACGTCGTCGCAGGTGGTGCCAGCGCTCACGCCACAGGGCGTGGTCCTGCCCGCTCTGGGCCAGGCGGGCGGCCAGCCAGTGCGACTCCTCCACCGACAGCCCGCGAACGTGAAGACCCGGGTCGGCCAGGCGCACGGCGACGGGTGCCACCTGCTCGCGCAGGTCGGGTCGGCCCACGAGGTCGGGCTGCGCCGGCCGCCTCACTCCTCCGGCTGGGGTGCGCACGCCCGCTGGCAGCCTGATGCCGCCGGGCGGCGACGCCGGACGGCGCGGCTCTGAGACGTGCTCGCCGGCCGGGGCGGTGGCCTCCTCGGGGGTGCGCCCGTCGGGTGCGGCGGGCCCCTGGGCCACGCGCATCACCTCGTTGGCCGGAACGTGGTCGCTCCGGTGCTCCAGGACCAGCCCGGCTGCCGGCAGGACGAGCACCGAGAGCACCCCGGCCAGCACGAGCGTGGAGGCGAAGGAGGTCGACATGGCCTCGGCGCTGACCGCCACCTGGGTGACGGCCACGATGATGGGCAGCGCCGTCGTCGAGTAGACCGCGATCTGAAGGCTCTGGCGCATCGAGTAGGCGCGCGAGCCGTCCCGACGCCTCTCCACGCGGGAGGCCAGCCACACCGGCACGCCCCGCACGAGCACCAGCAGCACGAAGAAGGCCAGCAGGTTGACCAGGTCCCCGGCACTCAGGCTCATGTCGATTCCCATGCCGGAGGTCACGAAGAAGATCGGGACGAAGAACCCGTAGGCGAGCCCGTCGAGCTTCTCCTCGAACTGGGCGTCGCCCTCGGGCAGGGCGTGGCGCAGGACGAAGCCGGCGGCGAAGGCCCCCAGGACGACGTCGAGGTCGAAGACGGCGGCGATCGCGCACAGTCCCACCAGAAGCAGGACGGTGGCGCGGATGGTGGTCTGCGCCGTCGTCGAGGCGCCCAGGTGGATGACCTCCACCAGGCGGCGCCCGGCGCGCTTGACGCGGCTGGTGAAGCGGATGATGAGCAGGGTGATGATGAGGAAGGCCGCCAGGATCACCAGGCTCACCCAGGTGGAGCGCGAGCCCAGCAGGATCGCCATGAGGAGGATCGGGCCGACCTCGCCGACGGCGCCGTGGTTGAGGATCGAGGCGCCCACCGCCGTGGGCAGCAGGCCGCGGTCGCGCAGGATCGGTAGGATCGTGCCGATCGCCGTCGAGGTCATTGCGATGGCGATGGCGACGCCGTTGGCCGACGCCGCGCCGCCGGTCACCCCGATGACTGTCACGGCTCCGAAGGCCAGGCCCAGCGAGAGCATCCAGGCGATGGCGGCGTGTCGCCCGCCCGCGCCGCGCAGCTCGTTGACGTCGATCTCGTAGCCGGCCATGAGGAAGAGGAAGGCGACGCCGAGCTCGCGCAGCAGCTCGATGGAGGGGCCCTCCCCGGCCAGCCCCAGGCCGTGGGGGCCGATGACCATTCCGCCGACGATGAGGAGGACGACCTCGGGCACGAGCCGTTTGGGGACGGTCCAGGAGACCAGCGGCGACACGAAGGCCACCGCCACGATGAGCAGCAGGGAGGTGAGGACCTGAGCCAGGTCGGTCATGGAGTCGCCTCCTTTTCTCCGGTCGGGTGTCGGGTATCCGCTCGGGTGCGGGGAGTCCGGGGCGTGCAGCGGGCCGGCCCCGGTGCGCGAGCCGGCCCGGGCCAGAGACTACCCCGACCTCAGCGGGCCGGGGACAACTGCGGGAGGACGGGGCGCGCGGGCATGTCACAAGGCGTCACAATGGGGGCATGCTCATGCCCTACGCTCCCTCCGCCGAACCACTGACGCGCCTGGCCGACGGGACGGTCAAGCAGATCAGCCCCTTCACAGGCACCGAGGTGTGGACCGTGCCGGGCCGCGCCAACCGCCCCATCTCGCACCCGGTCGCTGAGGTCCGCCCGCTGGGGGCGGCCGACCGCACCCACGCCTGCGCCTTCTGCTCGGCGCGCTACCTGGAGACGCCCCCGGAGAAGTCGCGCATCGTGCATCGGGCCGACGGCGGCCTCGAGCGTCTCGACGCCGTGCCCGCATCCGCCCTGTTCGACACGGTGGCCGAGTTCCGGCGGGTGCCCAACCTCTTCGAGATCCTCTCCTTCGACTACTGGCACATCAACCACGGTTACGAGATCCCCGACGCCGCCCGCGAGCGCATGGATGCCTACCTGGCCGAGCCGGCCGGCGTCGAGCACGTCGAGCAGGTGGCGCGCACCAAGCTGGCGGCCGCGGGCGCGGACCCGGCCTCCTGGGACTCGATGGACGCCCGGGCCCGCCGCACCTTCCTGGCCGCCTTCTTCGCCGGGGGCCACGACGTCATCATCGGGCGGCGCCACTTCACCGACGACGCCGTCGACACCTCCGCCCTGGCCGGCTCGGGGACGCTGAGCGTGGCCGAGCACCGGGCCTACACGCGCCTGGCGATCCACGCGATGCAGAGCCTGTACGAGGCCAACCGGTGGGTGCGCTACGTGGCCGTCTTCCAGAACTGGCTGCGACCGGCCGGGGCGAGCTTCGACCACCTGCACAAGCAGCTGGTGGGCATCGACGAGCGCGGCGTCACCAGTGAGCTGGAGCTGCAGAAGGTGCGGGCCAACCCCAACCTGTACAACGAGATGGCGGTGGACTACGCCGCCTACCAGGGGCTGCTGGTGGCGAGCAACGAGCACGCGGTGGCCTTCGCCGGGTTCGGGCACCGCTACCCGACGCTGGAGGTGTACTCGACGTCGGCCATGCCCGAGCCGTGGCTCATGAGCCGCGAGGAGGTCGATGCCGTCGCCGACCTGATCCACGCGCTGCACGCGGCCACAGCACGGACGTGCCCAGCAACGAGGAGTGGCACCACAAGCCCCTCGGTGTGGACCATCCCATGCCCTGGCACATCACGCTCAAGTGGAGGGTCTCCACCCTGGCGGGCTTCGAGGGCGGCACGAAGATCTACCTCAACACGATCGACCCGTGGACGCTGCGCGACCGCGTGGTGGCGCGACTGGAGGACCTGCGGGCGGACCGGCTCATCGCGCCGATGGCCGTGGGCGATGAGTGCCCGATGACGCCCAACCGCCTCCTGTACAACCCGGTCCTCACCGCCCGGCCGTAGGGGCCAGTGGGCCCGAGGCGATGTCGGCAGTGCCGGGCTGGGCCGGCCGTACTGCACGAGGCCCGGGTTGCACTGACCAGGGGTTGTCCGCACTGCATGGGGTCGGGGCTCGCGTGGAGTACACCCCGGCCTGCCCCAGTAGTCCCCGACGCTCGTGGGAGTACGGCGAAGCAGCGAGCGACAGAGCGGGCCTCGCCGTGCCCGGCGGCCTCAGCAGCCCAGGGCGCTGCGCCCTCAGGGCCCACCCAGCCCGAGCGGCCCTCCAGGGCACGGAACCAGCGGGCCAGGGCCGGCCAGAAGGAGATCGACGGCGCCTCGCCGCCGGGGTAGTGCTGGCGCCCGCCGTACTCGTAGGACTGAACGGTGGTGAACAGGCGGATGTCGCTGCCGGTGGGCTTGTCGCCGCACAGGAACTGGCCGATCGAGACGACGGCGGACAGGGCCGGCCCGTCGAGCATCGTCAGGCCGTCCTCGCGGGAGGCCTCCATCCGCGTGGCCCGGGCCAGGAGGGTGTCGATGACGTCGAAGCCCACGAGCACGCCGTTGGCGGCCGCCGCAGCCTTCTCCGGGTCCTTGGAATGGGCGGCCACCGAGTGGCCGACGTTGATCTGGGAGCCGATCCACTCGTCCCAGGCGTCGGTGGAGTGACGGCGGTTGAGCGGGTAGAGGTCCGGGGCGCCCGGGCGGTGGAGGTCCCACCAGGCGGTGGACAGGTCGAAGAGCATGTCGCCGGAGTCATCGCTGACGACCTCGCCGGTGGTCATGTCCACCAGGGCCGGAACGGTGGGGGGCGGCTCGTAGCCGGGGGTCTTCTCGTAGACCTCGGCCAGGGAGCGGGCACCGAGCGCCGGGTCGACGCCGGGCTCGCCTTCGGGACCGGTCAGCTCCCAGTAGCCGTCCGCGCCCTTGCCGTAGGTCCAGGACACGGGGATCGCCTCGGTCAGGCCGAGCAGGCGCCGGGCGATGAGGACGCGGCGGCACCACGGGCACGAGCCCGCCGCCACGAGTCGATAGCGCCCCGCTTCCACGGGTAGGTCGCCGCTGGGTGCGAATCGTTGTGAGACTGCGATGGCCATGGGTGCCTCCCGGGAGGGTCGTCGAGGGGTCATGATGCCCAAGGCTTATCATTCCTTGCCCGGCCGCGGCCGTCAGGCGATTCACACGGGGCGAACCTCCCACGCGTCGCATTCGCGTCACGCCTCGGGACCGGAGGCGCCGTCGACGTCGGTATCCGGCAGTCCCGCGGATGTATGCGGCGGCCACCAGCGGGAACAGGGGGCACGCAGATCGCCCGGCTGCAGGAAGAGGCGCGGGTCAGCGCAGCGTCTCCTCGATGGAGGCCACGAACTCCAGGGCGTCGTGGCCGTCCCACTGCGGCTCGCCCAGCAGGTCGCGCACACGGGCGCTGGCGGCCAGGGCCTCCTCGCGCTCGCCGCGCTCGGCGTGCAGGCGCGCCAGCATGCACAGGGCGCGCGATGCCGAGTCCCGGTCCTCGGTGTCCATGTACCCCTCGTAGGCGGCCTCGCAGTGCTCGACGGCCTGCCGGTTCTGACCGGTGCGCCACAGGATCCAGGCCATGTCGTCGTGCCAGTCGCCGATCTCCCATGCCGAGGAGTAGCCCTCGGTGTCGGCCACGCCGGCGAAGGCCTGACGGGCCTCATCCATGATCTCCTGGGCCTCGGCGATCCGGGTGCGGGCCATGGGCAGGGTGAGATCGTCCACCAGCGCCCGGGCCGAGCGACGCAGTGCCCGCCCCCGATCCAGGAGGCCCTGGTCGGTGCGGGCATCCTCCAGGTCTGCGGCCTGGCGGAACAGCGCGGCGGCGCGCACGTTGTCCTTGAGGTTGGAGGCGGCCATCGCCGCGTGCGAGAGGTACTCCCCCCGCCAGCGCCCGGCGCCCCTGGTCCTTCAGGATCCGGGCGGCGGCCAGCGAGTGCTCGGCGATGCTCTCCTCCTCGCCCATGGCCATGCCGGTCTGGGCCAGGAGCCGATGCAGGTACAGGGCGATGCTCTCCGCCCCGGCGCGCTGGGCCAGGGACAGGGCGGACTCCAGGACCTCGGCGCTCTCCAGGTAGCGCTCGGGAGGCCTCCAGGGCCGAGCCCAGGGACAGCAGCGAGGCCACGGCGTACAGGGTGATGCCGGCGGCCAGCATGATGTTGGCCTGCTCGCGGAACTGGGTGATGGCCTCGTCGAACTGTCCCACCTCCATCGAGGAGATACCCAGCAGGCGCCGCCCGCGGGCGGCCAGCACCGGGGAGACCATCTCGTGGCGGCGCATGACCTCCTCGGCCAGGAGGCAGCCGCTGTAGACGTCCCCGCACTCGGCCAGGACCTCGGCGCGCGCCATGTCGAGGATATCGTCCATGCGCTCGGCGTGGCGGTCCTCGGGGACGGCCGCGGCGGCCCTGGCGACCACCTGGATCGCCCCGAGCGCCTCGTCCCTGGCGTGCAGGTCGGTGAGGACCGAGGCGCCCACGAGCAGCGCGTCGGCGGCCAGCACGAGGGCATCGGTGCCCCCGGGATCGAGCAGCTCGGTGGACACCAGGTCCTCGACCTGGGCCTCGATCTGCCCGACGATCGCGGTGGCGCGCCGCAGGCGCTGGTCGCGCTCGGCCTCCTGGGAGCGCTCGGCGATGGAGTCGGCGGTGATCTCGTTGTCAAGGTTGAGCAGGTCGACGTAGGAGGCGCCCAGCGGCCCGAAGGCCAGCTCGATGAGCGGGCGGATCCGCAGGCGCTCGGCGATGGCCTCGTCCATCTCGATACGGCAGGTCAGGGCGGCGGCCCGCAGCAGGCCGGTGTGGTACTCCAGGCCCGGGATCTCCTCGCCGGGCGGCGGCAGCAGGTCACGCGTGGCCACCTGGTCGACGACGTACCAGTAGTCCATCGTCGAGGAGCCGATGGAGCGGCGGTGATCGACGTAGCGGCGCACCGCCTCCTCGCCGCTGCGCACCGGCCGGGGCCGCACGAGGTCCACCAGCGGGAAGGGCTCGTCGCCGCCCTGGTGGCTGGTGGCGGCGCGGCTGCGTCGTCCCCCCGCCTCCTGATGGCCCGACGACGTCGTGCGGGGAGCGTGCTCCTGGACCGAGCCGTTATCGTCGGTCACGAGCCCCAGGAGGGAGGCGACGTCGGGCGCCTCACCGTCCTCGTCCATGGTCAGGCTGGTCTGGGCCGGCTCGGGCAGCTCCTCGGAGGGCTCCAGGAGGTCGACCTCCACACCCAGCCCATGGACCGCTCCGGGGGCGGCGTCGAAGGCGGCCCGCGCCAGGGATCGCTCCAAGTGGTCGGAGATCGTGCTGTTGCCGTTGCGCAGGTCGAACTGCTGGGCCAGGCGCCGGGCCCAGCCGGTCATCTCGGCGTAGGCGCGCGAGATGGTAGTCGAGGCCGCCAGCCCCGGCAGCGGATACCACAGGTCGGCGGGCGGGAGCTCGACGCCCAGGGCCTCCTCGCCGCGGCCGGCCCGCTCGGCCTCACGCAGCACCAGGCTCATGCCGCGCAGGGCCGACAGCAGCACGTAGGCGGACTCGGCCTGGGCCAGCCAGGACAGGTGGCGTCGCAGGATGTCCAGGCCGCGGTCCACCCGGCCCACGAGGGCCAGGTACTCCAGGTGGTAGGACAGGGAGATGAGGGCCTTGGGCGAGCGGCGGATCTCCCGGTAGGAGCGCAGGTGCGCCTCCCATGCGGCCCGCGGCCGCCCGGAGGCCAGCAGGGGCAGCAGCACGAGGGACTGCATGATCTGGGGCTGCACGGAGCAGTCGACAGCGCCGGTCAGCACGGGCACGGCGGTGGCCACGGCCAGCTCCCAGGCCTCGGTGCGGTAGGCGAAGGCGACCTGGCGCATGGGGTCGCAGCCCTCGCAGTCGGCATTCTCGTCGCGGTGGGTGGCCCGCCAGGCGGCCAGCTCCTCGGAGGCCTCCTCCTCGAGGCCCAGCAGGCCGGCCACGGAGGCCCGCTCGCCGTGGACGACGTGCATGGAGGCGCCCTCGGCGCGGTAGAACTCCTCGAGGCTGGCCTCGAGCTGGCGCACCTTGTCCTTGGAGACCTTGGGGTTGGCGCCGGCCACGGCCACCGCCCGCTTGAAGTGCCAGTGCAGGGTGCGCACCTGTGCGTCGTCGAACAGCTCGGGGCGCCTCTGGTAACGGGCGAGGTTCCACACGAAGGGCGCCAGCGCCTTCCACTCCTCGTTGCCCCGCTGGTAGGCCTCGGTCAGGGCCAACCGGGTGGCGACCCGCAGATCCTCGTCTCCCAGGGCGTCCGCCCAGCTGACGGCCTCCGCGACGAGGGCCGAGGCCTTGGGGCCATCACCGAGGGCATCGGCGTAGGCCAGGCGCTCGAGGATGTCTTCGCGTGTTGTCATGGAGTCTGTCCTTCCGGGCGGAGCCTGACGTTGCGCCGTCATGAGGCGAAGGCTTCCACCATGTCCTGCGAGGGCGCACGGAGGATGGTCCACACACCCCAGGAGCGCCGCGGGAGAAGGTCCGTTATCCCGCGCCGCTCGACGATGAACGGCGTCGTAGACGTATCGGGCTCCTTTCGTCCAGCGGGGCGGTCGCCCGACGTCCAGTGTTACCGAACAGTTATAGAATCCGCTACCGCTGCGCCGAGGGGCAACTCGGCCGCAGGGCATGTCGGAGGCCGACACTTTACCCCGACCGAACGGTTCACAATTTCGCCCACTCCGACGACGCCTCCCACCACTCCAGTGCTTCCAACGAGTTTCGGGCGGTCGAGGTCGCCGGGCCCGGGCGCGCTAGGACACGAGCAGGGGCTCAGGGGTGTCGGTTGTCTCAACCTCGGTTCCGCCGTCAGCATCACCCGGGGCGGCCATACCCTCGTCACCCTTGACGCCGGTGTCGGGCTCTGCATGGGGCTCACGGGGCTCCGCGTGCGTGTCGGTTCCCGGCTCGTCGACGACGGCGGCCATCTCCAGCGTCGTATCCGCCACCGTGTCCGATACCGCGTCCGGCACCGCCTCCACAGGCGTGTCCGCGCTCGCGTGCGCAGCCTTCTCCCCGAGGGGCTCAACGGCATCAACCGATTCGGCAGAGCCGGCTGACCCGGCGGGCCCAGTCGCCTCGGGCAGCGCGATGACGATCGCCGTCTGCCCCTCCTCACCGGCAGCCTCATCCTCGGCCTTGATCTCGACCTCGGACCCGGCGTCGGACTGGCTGTCGGCGCGAGTATCGAAACGGCCGATGAGCTCGCGCAGGGCCTCGTCGACGCCGTCGAGGACGAAGTCCATGGTGCCGGCCAGCTGGGCGTCGTCGAGCCCGGCTCCGATGTTGGTGAGGACCTCGGCGCACAGGGCCAGGCCGGCGTCGTCGACCTCGGTGTAGAGGGCGGGGATGAGCCGGCCGCTGGAAACTCCTGGGCCATGGCGCGCACCTGTGCGAGCCCCGCGGCGCCCGGGACCGGGCCGGTGAGCCGGTGGTGGGCGCGCACGGCGAGGATCCGGCGGTCGACCACCATGAGCGCGTAGTCGAAGCCGGCCACCGAGGAGCGCACCAGCCCCTCGGACAGATCGATGTCGTAGCTGTAACCGCGCTCGGCGAGCCAGGCGGCGAGCCGCCTGAGGGTCACGGTCGGGGTCACGGACCCCTCCGGCTGGTTCCACCAGGCCATCAGTCCTCCTCCCAGGTGACCAGCTCGGGGAAGCGCTCCTCCACGGTGGCGAAGAAGGCCCGGGTCATTCCCAGGCCCATGTCCATGAAGGCGTCGAGCTGGGCGTCGCTCATGCCCGCGCCGACGTAGGCCACCATCTGGGTGCTCAGCAGCAGCGAGCTCGGGTCGCGGGCGGGGGTGACGACCAGGTCCGGCCCGTAGGTGGAGCGGTGCTGGGTGTCGATGAAGGCGCGCATCTCGTCGAGCCGATCTGCGGCCGGGCGCCCGCGCCACATGCCGGCCACGACGAGGGCGGCCTCCTCGTCGTGCAGGTAGACGCCGATGTCGCAGCCCGGGAAGCCCATGAAGACGGCGCCGTCCTCCTCGGGGCCGGCGGCGATGCCGCGCCGGGACAGCCAGGCCTCGACCCTCGTCAGGGTCAGCGCCGGTTGCGCGCTCATAGGTGTTCTCGCCTCCTTCCCGGTGCCGGGGCTGGTACGGGCTCGCGTCCGGCTCGGAGCCGGTGGTGGAGCGGATGTGGGAGCCGCCCCTAGAACTCGATGTCGGCCGCGATGTCCGCGACCGTGTCGACCTGGTCGGCTCCGACCTGTGCGCTGCGCACGCTACCCGGAGAGGACCCTCTGCCCATAGTCGGGTTCGGGGCGCCGACGGCGTCGGACCATCCCACCGGGGCCGGACTGCCTGAGCCGTTCGGGCCTCCCGGGGCACCCGGGCCACCAGGGGCGTCCGGGAGCCGTCCCAGCGCCTGGTCCAGGGATCGGCCCAGGACCCCGGAGGCCGACTCGGCCAGGGTCAGGCAGCGCGAGTCCATCTGCTCGGGCGTCTTGTACCCCCGACGGGTGGCGGCCGTGGTGCGCCCCTTTCTGGCGCGGGAGGCGGGCTCGGTGCGCGAGGCGCGGGAGCGCTGCGAGGCGCCGGAGCCTCCTCGTCCGGCCGCCCTGTTGGCGGATGAGCTGTTTTGGGACTTCTTGCGGAAGCCGACCATGGTGGTCCTTTTCGGGGAGGTGTCGAGCGGACTTGGGCCGCGCGGGGAACGGAGAGCTGAGGGGCCGACGGACTCATTGGCGAGGTCGATGACGCAGTCGCCGGCGCGTCGTCGGGCTCCGGGCCGCGTCCGCAGTGCCGGCGGGCCGGGCCGGGCGGGCGGCGGGTGGGAACGCTAGCGGGGCACCTCGCAGGAGAGTTGGTCGGCGGCGTGGGCCTGCTGGCTCCACAGCCCTCGGTGAAGGTGTTGTCCAGGATGGAGCGGGCCAGCGGCTCGTCGGGACGCATGATGTCGCGCACCGTCTGGAGGATGAGCCGGCGGCGGTCGGTCAGGCCCTCCTGACCGAGGATCTGGGCCGAGCGGCCCAGGCCGCCCATGAAGTTGACGTACTCCATGGCGTGGTACTGGGGGGAGACCTCGTCGGGGCGCAGCTGGTGGGTGCGCGTCTCCAGCGCGTTGCGCACGTCGCGGCGCAGCGCCTCCTGGCCGCCCTCGGAGCGCACGTAGAAGGGCAGCAGGCGGTTCATCATGAGGTGGTGGGCGATGGCGTAGTCGACGTAGTAGAAGAAGGCCAGGCCCACGCCCTCCTCGGCGGACTGCTCCGACTCGGACTTCTGCCACTCGGCGTAGCAGGTGGTCTTGGCGACCTCCTTGGCCCAGGTGGGCGCGGCCGCCATGGCCTCGGTGGGCTGGAAGGCCACGCGCGACTTGCAGCGCGGGCAGGTGATGAACACCGGCATGTGGTAGAGCTCGGGCAGCGGCACGGGGTCGCCGCACTTGTCGCAGGTGAAGGGAGAACTGGGCCTGGCGCCAGTCGGTCGCGGCCCGGTTCCACTCGCGGGCCTGCTCTGCGCGGCCGGGGGCGAAGACCTCCTCGATGATGTTGCGCAGGCGCACCTCGAAGCTGCCCACGAGGTTGGCCGCATCCTGGAGGCGGGCGGAGAGCTGACGGTCCTCCTCGATGGACAACTCGGCGTCGATGTCCAGGAACGGGGCGAAGTGCTTGGCGAAGACCCGCTGGGCCTTGGTGTGCAGGAACATGATCTGGGCCTCGACCTCCGAGCGGAAGGCAGAGACGGAGGCCGGGTCGGTGATCTGCATCTCCATCGCGGTGCGGGCCGAGCTGACGCCGAACTCCCGGGCGCGAGCCTCCAACCGGTCCAGGTAGGTGCTCAGGCGCTGAGTGAGTGCCTGAAGCCGCCGGTAATAGCGGACGTAGGCGGACATGTCAGGCTCCTTGCGGTGGAGGATCGTGAGTATTTCTGAGGAAGGTGCCGGTTGCCGGGGCCGTCCGGGCGCGGCTCGGTGTCGGCGACAACGCCGACTCACGAACCCGGCGCAGGAGGCATCCATGGCTGCCAGCACTGTGGATGCTACTCAACTGGAGACTTCAACTGCGACCTCATCGTGACCTTTTGAAATCGACGCGCCCGCAATCCGGGCAGTACTCCCCCCTTGCCATTACTCCGACGACGTCGCTTCTCGGGTGCCTACAACGGCGGCGCCAGACCGGAGAAAAGTCATGGGCGCAGCCGTGACGGAGCAACGCGAGACCCACTGGTAAGTGACAAGGATCACAGTGTCGCTGCTCGCGCACATGACCGGGCCATGACGCCCGTCGTGATTTTCCCGTGACCTGGAGTGCGAGACGCCGCCCCCACAGAGATTCGCCCCTGACGCCCCCACTCGTTCGTGGGGTGGGCCGCGCGTTCGTACCCTTTACCCCTCGAACGCGCGGCATGAGGTACGACCGCGAAGCGCTCCGTACGCTAGCGGGACTACGGCTGCTCGCGTTCGGCCTCCTTGAGGGCCCTGGTGAGCGCCTCCGACACCCCGCGCGCACCGAGGCTACGGTTCCTCGCACTCAGCCGCTTGAGCGCCCACGTGAACAGGTCCTCCCGGGAGGCCCACTCCGGGTTCTTAGCCCGAGCCTGGGCCATGAGCCCCACCAGCTCGCGGGGGTGGATCTCCTGGATGGAGTCCACATGGTCCAGGGCGTTGCGTCGGTAGGTCGGAGCCGCGAGCGCGGCCTCCCGGCTGGTCCACACGAAGCCGTCCTCGTCGAAGTAGGCGAAGGCCTCCCCCAGGGCCGTCCTGATCGACTCCTCGCGCGACTTGACGGTTCGCGACAGTCCGAAGGCACGGGAGATCTTGACGTAGAGCCGGCGCCTGGCGATCGGGGCCTCGACCTGGCAGATGGTGGTGGCGACCTCGACGAGCACCTTCTTGGCCTCCGGGTCGGTACCGGCCCGGTTGAGGATCTCCAGGGGGCGCACGCCCGCCGGGCTCCAGGCGGTGTACTCCTCGCCCGGGATCCTCGGGCCGGTGGTGGGAACCGCGTCGGCGCCTCCGGTGCCTGCGACGGCCCGGGCATCGGCCGCTGCGCCGTCGTCGGTCAGCGGTGCAGCGTCCTCGGCCTGGCCGGTGTGCTGCGGTTCAGGCACGGCCGCCGTCGGTGCCGGCGGCGTCCAGCGGCCTCCGGCAGCCTTGACGAGCCGGGCGACGACGGCCTGCGGGTCCGCCAGCCACTCGGGCATCCAGACCCGCTCGACCCGTTGCCAGCCCATGGTGCGCAGGACGTCGACCGGCAGCAGGTCGCGGTCGACGACACCCTCCCGCTTGTTCCACTGCTGTCCGTCGAGCAGGACGGCCACGGCGGGGCGGTCCGGCTGGTCGGCGTGCGCCAGGACGAGGTCGATCTCGAAGGTGGAGTGGCCGACGCCGGTATGGACCGTGAGCCCGGCAGCCTTCAGCGCCTCGGCGATCTCGCGGCGGTGCCAGCTGAGCGGGCTCCGCGAGGCCGGCAGGGCTCGCGGGGCCCGGCCCTCGGCGGCCCGGTGGAGGTAGGCGCGCAGGTCCTTGACTCCTCGGTGGGCCGTGCGCTCGGCGTGCAGGTCCTGGGGGTCGAAGCTGGTGAAGACGATGATCTGCCTGCGGGCCCGGGTGATGGCCACGTTGAGGCGGCGTTCGCCGCCGGCGTGGTTGAGCACCCCGAAGTTCAGCGGCAGGTCTCCTCGAGAGTTGGCGGCGAAGGTCGCCGAGAACAGGATCGTGTCGCGCTCCTCGCCCTGGACGTTCTCCAGGTTCCTGACGAACAGGCCGTCGCGGGCGTCGAGGGCCTCGATGACCCGGGGCGAGGAGACCTCGCGCAGGCTGTTCTCGATGAGGTCTCGCTGGCGATCGTTGAAGGTGATGACGCCCAGAGACGGCAGGTGGTCAGGGCAGGCCTCGACGTGCCGGAGCACCTCGTCCACCACGCGTTTGGCCTCGAGGGGGTTGGTGTTCGGCTGGACGTGGGGGTGGCGGGCGCGATCCTCGGGACGGAAGTAGCGGCCGCGGACCCGCCGCAGCGAGATGCCGTGACGCCGGGGGCGGCGTCGGATCCGGGGACACCGTCAGCGGGCTCGGAAGGTGAGCAGCCGGCCGTCGTAGTAGTGGCGGTTGGAGAAGGCGACGAGGGACTCGTCGCGGCTGCGGTAGTGCCAGGTGAGCCGGTGCTGGAGCAGTCCGCTGTCCAGGCAGCGCGTGAGGATGGAGTCGGCCTCGGGCGCCTGTTCCCCTCGTGTCTCGCCGGCGCCGGGAGTGGGCGGCATCTGCTTGGGGTCGCCGACCACGACCACGCTGCGGCCGCGCCCCATGGCGCCCACGGCGTCGGCCACCCGGATCTGGGAGGCCTCGTCGAAGGCGACGATGTCCACGTAGCGCCGGTCGGCCGGGAAGAACCGGGCCACCGAGTCGGGTGAGACGAGCAGGCAGGGCGTCAGGGCGGTGATGAGGTCCCCGTAGGTGCTCATCAGCTCGCGCACGCTCATGGCGCTGCGACGGCGGTTGAGCTCGCTGCGCAGCGCCTCGGCGCGGACGGCGGCATCCTGAAGGACCTGGTCGCGGTGGGCCAGGACGACGTCGAGCAGCTCGGGCGTCAGGGCCGTCCGCAGCTCGTCCAGGGCGGCGCGGTAGCGCTCGATGAGCCGGTTGTGGGAGGCGGCGTCGAAGGCGTCCAGGCCGGTGGCGCGGGCCCGTTCCGCCAGGGCGGCCTGGGCGGCGGCCGCAGAATCGGCGGAGTCCCCGGGTTCTCCGGAGTCCCGGAGTCGGGCGAGTACCTCCCGGGCCCCGCTGTAGGACGGGCCATCCGGTGCCGGCTCGTACAGGCCGCGGCGGTAGGCCTCGAGCTCGGCGCGGATCCCTGCCAGCTCGGTGCGCAGTACAGCCGGGGTGGAGCGACCGGCCGCCTCGCCGGCGCCGACGTCGGAACCGGCACCGTCTCCGGGCTCTCCTCGCCGCAGGGCCAGGGCGCGGCGCAGGGCCCGGCGGACCTCGGTCGGCTTCATGCCGTTGTCGTGCAGGTTGAGCAGCAGGGCCCCGATGCCGGTCTCCTCGCGCAGGCGGCGGGCGACGACGTCGAGGGCGGACTTCTTCTCGGCGACGAACATGATGGTCCGCCCCGTGGCCAGCGCCCGGAAGATGAGGTTGGAGACGGTCTGGGACTTGCCCGTTCCGGGCGGCCCCTCGACGACGAGGCTGCGCCCGGCGACGGCGTCGGCCACGATCCGGGCCTGTGTGGAGTCCGCGGCCAGGGGCAGGTTCTGGGTCGTCTCGTCGATGTCGAGGCCCCTATCGGCCGGGCCGGCCGGGTCCACGAAGTCCTGGGGCCCTCCCGCCATGAGGTGGGCGACGAGCGGGTTGGCGGCGATCGTCGGCCAGTGGTCCTCGAGGTCCTTCCACATGCGGTAGGTGGAGAAGCGGAACAGTCCCAGGTGGACCGTGGGGGTGACGACGTCGTCCCAGCCGGCGCGCCGCAGGCGGTCGCGCACGCCGTCGAGAGTGGCCCGCAGGTCGATGCCGTGCTCGTCGAGCCGCGGAGTCCTCAGCTCGGTCAGCTCGATGCCGGTGTCCCGCGCGAAGCGGTCGAGGAAGGAGTAGTTAGGTGTGGAGGCGCCCGTCTCGTCCAGGATGAGCCTGAAGTCATCCCCGGTGCGCTCGAGGTTGACCGGGATGAGGATGAGTGGGGAGTGCAGGCGGCTGCCGTCGCTCTCCCACGCCAGGGCCCCGATGGCCAGGTAGAGGTTGTTGGCGCCGGTCTCCTCGACGCCGGTGCGGGCGCTGGTGGCCAGGGCCTGGAGGCGCTGCACGCGCTCGGTGGGCGCCAGCTCGACCTCGACGGTTCGTTCCTTCAGGAGCGAGACCGCGCGGGCCTGCTCCTGCTGAAGGTCCTCGTCGGACAGCTCCGCGGGCCGGTGTCGTCCCGCGGCGAGGGCGATGTATTCCTTGTCATTGACAAGGTCCTCGAACTCGCCGATGAGCGCCGGTGGGACGCGCAGCTCCACCGCGTGGCGGGAGGTGCGATTGATGAGGGGATTGCGCAGGGAGAGGTCGAGCAGGCTCTTCTGCCAGTCCCGGACCTGTTTGGGGGCCCTGGAAACGGTGAGGTTGTGAGAGTTCATGGGGATCATGGGCGATTCATGGGTGGTGTAGGGATGTGCGTCGACCCGCTCACCCGAATCAGTTGCCGACCCGAGCGCCCTGCGCACCGCAGGCCTGTCGATGGGGACGCCGATGACCGCAGGTGGACGGCCGATGCGGGCAGGGGATGCGGATTGCTCCGGCCGACGAGCGCAGATTACAACGGCACTGCGACACGATCGGACACCACTCGTCCCAGGAACCGCCGTCCCCGCGCGTTCGTAGGGTAGGTCGCGCGTTCTACCCCTCGAACGCGCCGCATAAGGTACGAACGCGACGCGATACAGGGCCGCGGCACAGGGCCGGGCTTTTCACAGGCGGGCGGTGCGAGCGGGGTCGAGGCGCAGAATGACACGTTCGCCCGCGACGTGGGGGCGCTGGGCCATAGCGGTCACGCAGACCGGTTCACGATCAGCAGTGGCATCAGCTCCAACGCAGGCTTCCTCGGCCAGTTCGGCGAGTTGCTCAGGGGCGAGCTCGACCTCGGCCTCCCACTGGCCGCGGCGCAGACGCGAGGCCAGTACGGTGGCCGACAACCGCGTCTCCGCGGGCCCGCCCCGCTCCTCCGACTGCCCCACGGCGTCTCCCACGACGCGCAGCGCGCCGGGGGCGAGGGCGAGGGTACCGACGACGTCGAAACCCAGGAACCGCGCCACCTTGCTGCTTCCGGGGTCGGCCCACAGGCGCTGGGGGGTGTCCAGGCGCAGGAGCCGGCCGGACTCCATGATACCGACCCGGTCGGCGACGGTCATGGCCTCGTCCTGGTCGTGGGTGACGTAGAGCGCCGTGGTGCCGCCCTCGCGCAGGATGGCGCGCACGTCGGTGGCCAGTTGCTCGCGCAGGGCCCGGTCCAGGGCGGACAGGGGCTCGTCGAGCAGCAGGAGCCTCGGCGCCGGGGCCAGTGCCCGGGCCAGGGCCACCCGCTGGGCCTGCCCGCCGGACAGGGTCGTCACCCGCCGCCGCTCGAAGCCGGGCAGGCCGACGAGCTCGAGCATCTCGCGCACCCGCTCACCCCGCCGGGCGCGCGGCAGGCCGGTGAGCCCGTAGGCGATGTTGCCGCCGACGTCGCGGTGCTCGAAGAGCTGGCCGTCCTGGAACATGAGGCCGAAGCCGCGCCTGTGGACGGGGACGCGCACCATGCTCCGCCCGTCCCAGGCGACCTCGCCGCCGGCCACGTCCTCCAGGCCGGCCACCGCTCGTAGCAGGGAGGACTTCCCTGAGCCGGAGGCCCCCAGGAGGGCGACGATCTCACCGGCGGCCATGTCCAGGTCGACGCCGTCGACGGCGCGCAGGTTCCCGTAGGCCACCGCGAGCCCCCGTACCGACAGGCCCTCAGAAGTGCTGGTATCACTGGTGCTCGGGCTCATGGCCGCCTGCCTCCGTCCGTCCTGGGCCCGAGAAACCGGGCCATTCCGCCATCATCGTGCCCTGCTTGCCCGCCGGTTTCCGCAGGCCCGCCTCGCCCGGGACCGAGCCGGGTCTGAAGCCACTCGCAGCCGAGCATGACGGCGGCGCTGCCCACCGCCAGGACCACGCCGCCGGCCAGCGCCATCCCCTGGTTCTGGGAACCGGGGCTGCCGATGAGCCGGTAGACGACCACCGGCAGCGTCGGCTCCTGGGGCCTGGCCAGGAACGACGTCGCCCCGAACTCCCCCAGCGACGTCGCCAGGGCGAAGCCGGCCGCCAGCCCACCGGCGCGCAGCAGCTGGGGTCCGTCCACGCTCAGCAGCACCCGGCCGGGCCCGGCCCCCAAGGCGGCCGCCGCCTCGCGCTGACGCGGGTCGATCGCGCGCAGCGCCGGCAGCAGGGTGCGCACCACGAGCGGCACGGCCACCACCGCCTGCGCCAGCGGCAGGATCCACCAGGAGCGGGTCAGGGCCAGCGGCGGGCGTGCCAGGGTGATGAGGAAACCGAAGCCGACCGTCACGGCGGAGACACCCAGCGGCAGCATGAAGGCGGCGTCGAGCCCGGTGATGACCCGGGCGAGCGCCCGGCTGCGGGGTCGGCGCGAGACGACCAAACACACCGCCACCCCCAGCGTCAGGGCGATGGCCGCGGCCGCCACGGCCACGCTCACCGAGTTCGCGGCCGCCTCCCACACGGTCACGAGCAGGGCGCTGCGCCCGCCGGTCGTGCCCAAGTCGGTGTAGTTCGCCAGCGTCCAGGCGCCGTCGCGCTGCAGGGAGCGCATCACCAGCACCGCCATCGGCGCCACCAGCAGCCCCACGACCGTGACGGCGGTGACCGCCAGCGCGGGGGCATCGGCGGCCCGCAGCCGCGAGGTAGGCGCCTCGGTGCGCAGCCGCAGACGCGTCTGAGTGGCGGCGCGCGCCCGCTCGGCCACCCACAGGGCCAGCGCAATGACGCCGAGCTGGACCACGGACAGGACGGCGGCGCCCCGCAGGTCGAGGTACTGGGTGGTCAGCCGGTAGATCTCGGTCTCGATGGTGCCGATCCCCACCCCGCCGAGCACGAGCACCACCCCGTAGGCGGTGGCGCAGAACAGAAAGGTCAGGGAGGCGGCCGAGGCGATGGCGGGCGCCAGCGCGGGCAGGGTGACGGTGGCGAAGGCCCGTATCGGCGAGGCCCCCAGCGCCCGGGCGGCCTCCACGGCGCGCGGGTCGAGCCGCGACCACATGGTGCCCACGGTGCGCACGACGAGCCCGTAGTTGAAGAAGGCCAGCGCGGCCACGACCGCGCTCAGCGTCCCGTCCAGGCCCAGGTCCTCCAGGGGCCCGCCGCGGGTGACCAGGGCGTGGAAGGCGACGCCGACGACGACGCTCGGCAGCACGAAGGGCACCGTCACCACTCCGCGCAGCAGGTCGCGGCCGGGGAAGGTACGCCGGTAGAGCACGAGGGCCCCGGGGATGCCGAGGGCCACGCACACGGCGGTGGCGAGCGTGGCCTGGGCGAGCGTCTGCGTGAGGATCCGCCAGGTGCGCTCGCGGGTGAGGACCTCGCCGAAGCCGCTCAGGTCCAGGGCGCCGTCCGGCGCGAGGCCGCGGCTCATGAGGGTGGCCACGGGCCAGGCGAAGAAGACCGCCAGGAAGGCCAGAGGCCCGACGACGGCCAGGGTCCAGCCGACCCGCTCGCCCCAGCCCGGCCGGGGGCCGCCGGTTCGCCGACCGATGCGTCCCCCGGCCGGCAGTCCAGCCGCCCCAGCCGGACCGGCCGGCTCCGCGGACCGGGGGGCTCCGGCGCCGGCTGGCGCGACGACGTCGGCCCCGGGGGTCTCCTCGCGCGGCGCGGTCACTTGCCGACGGCCCCGGTCCAGGTATTGAGCCACTCCTCGCGGTGGGCGGTGATCTCCTTGGGCTCCACGCTCACCGGCGCACTCGACAGCGGCCCGAACTTCGTGAGGGCCTCGGGCAGGGCGGCGTCGGGCAGGACCGGGTACATGTACATCTGGCCGGGGATGTCCTCCTGGACGGCCTTGGAGAGCATCCACTCCACGAAGGCCTTACCGCCCTCGGGGTTGGCGGCGCCCTTGAGGACCCCGGCGTACTCGACCTGGCGGAAGGCCGTGTCCAGCAGGGCGGAGGTGGAGCTGGAGGTGCCGTCGTCGGAGACCGTGAAGGACGGCGAGGAGGCGTAGGACACGACGATGGGGTAGGTGCCCTTGCCTCCGCCGGAGAAGTCGGTCTCGTAGGCGGATGTCCAGTCCTCGGCGATCCTGACGTCGTTAGCGACGAGCTGCTTCCAGTAGTCGGCGAAGGAGCCCGCGCCGAAGTGGCCGATGGTGGCCAGCAGCCAGGCCATGCCGGGCGAGGAGTTCGTGGGGTTGATGGCCACGAGCAGGCCCTTGTACTCGGGCTTGGTGAGGTCCTCGAAGGTGGCCGGGGGCGTGAGGCCCTTGCCGGTGAAGTAGCCGGTGTCGATGTTGAGGCAGACGTCGCCGACGTCGATAGGCGCGAGGGCCGGGGTGTCGGCGACGACGTAGCCCTCGGCGCCCTGGGGCAGGGTGACGGTGGCAGAGGTGTCGATGACGCCCTGGTCGAGGGCGCGGGAGGCGTAGGTGTTGTCGATGCCGAAGACGGCGTCGCCCAGGGGCGCGTCCTTGGTCAGGACGAGCTTGTTGACCAGCGCGCCGGCGTCCCCGGAGGTGGCGACCTTGAGGGTGTAGCCGGTCTCGGAGGTGAAGGCCTTCATGAGGTCATCCGAGACGTGGAAGGAGTCGTGGGTGACGACGGTGACGGTCTTGGAGTCCGTCTTCTTGCTCTTGCCGCAGGCGGCCAGGCTCAGGCCGACGGCGCCGGCGGCGGTTCCGGGCGAGCAGGGCGCGGCGGCTCAGAGCCGGGCGGGGGCGGTCGGGCAGCGGCGCCCGGGTGGACGAGGCCGGTGGGGCTGGGCGGCGGGTGGACTGGATGCTCATGTGCCTCCTGGATGGTTCTCCGGAGGGCCCGGCGGCTACCTGCGGCGCACCGGGAGATGGTCTCGACTTCCTTCGCCGGTGCTAACCGGAGCAGGTTCGAGGGTCTGCGGGGCCTCGCACTCAGCGCCGTCGTCGTCGGCCCACCGGCCAGTCGCGGCCGGGCCGACGACGGGCGCTCCCCTGTCGTTGCAGGTCAACTGTAGTTCGACACCGCCCGCCGACACCAACTTCCGCACTCCTGCACCGGTTTCACGCCTCACGGGCGGCCATGACCTCGGCCGCGACGGCGAAAGCGGGTCCGTGGGCCCCGGCCCAGCAGGTACGGGAGGTCATCACCCGTCCTGGCCAGGAACCCGTGCCTGATGACGCTGGAGATCGAGAGCATCAGGGGACTGGCGGAAGGCCGGCATCCCACCCCCGGCGAGCAGCTGCCGGTACTCACCCAGGCCGATGTCCCTCACCTCGCAGCCCAGGCGGCCTGCGACGTCGGCAGCGGACACCGTACGACTTCCCACCAGCTCATGGACCCTCTCCCTGTGCCCGCTCGGGTCGCTGAGGACCGAGGCGGCCGCACGGGCCAGGTCTTGCCGCGCCACCGCGGCGACGGCCCCGTCACCCAGCGGCGACACGATCCTCGCCGGCTCCTCTTGCTGTCTCTCCCACGAGAGCGGGGCACCGAGAATCTCGGCGTAGACACCGTTGCGCAGAATGGTCCATGTCATGCCGCTGGCCATGATGATTCGCTCCGTGACCCGGTGCGGCAGCGCCATTGACAGGTGGTCGCCCGCGCCGGTGAGGCTCGTGTAGACGAGATGGGAGACACCGTCGCGCGCCGCGACCTCAACGGCGGCGCGGTTGAAGGCGATCTGCCGGTCGTCCTCCTACGCCCCGGCGGGCACCAGCAGCAGGGTGTCGACGCCGTTGAAGTCCAGGCTGTCCGGGACGCTGAAGTCAACATGCCGTTGCCCCGCCGACGGCGTGTGGCTGCCGCCCACCGCCGGAATGCCGCGAGCGCGCAGCTCCGCCAGGACGGCTGAGGAGAACCGTCCACTCGCACCGGTCACCATGATCATGAGTAGGCTCCTTCAGACTCAACCGCGCTCCGGAAGCCGGCTCCCGCGGCCACCGAATCTTCTGCGCATGAGCCTGAGGCATCGTGCACGCACCTACAAGGAGGCAGTTTCTTGTCACCGACGCACAGCGATGTGACCACCGGCGATCCCAATCCGGCGCCTCTGGAGCGCTGCACCCGGGCGCACCGCGAGGATCCCGGCATCCGGGCGGTCCACGACCGACTGGGAGACAAGTGGTCTCTGCTGGTCATCGTGGAGCTGACGCGCGGTCCGCTGCGTTTCCGTGAGCTTCAGCGCGCCGTCGGCGGAGTCTCGCAGCGCATGCTCACCCTGACAGTGCGGCGCCTGGAGCGCGACGGGCTGGTGCACCGCACGGTCTACCCCACGGTTCCCGCCCAGGTCGACTACCGGCTCACCGAGATGGGGGCAAGTCTGACGCATCTGCTGGGCGCCCTGGCCGACTGGTCTTTGGCTCACCGGGAGGACATCGCCCAGGCCCAGGCCGACTACGACCGCGCCCACCCGGGCAGACCCGTGCGTTAGATCGTGGCGTGAGCTTCCCGCGCGGGCGGGCTCGGCGACCTTCCCCTAGGGAGGAACCGGACTCGGCGCCGTCATCCGAAGGATGGAGAGCACGACACCACGAAATCGTCCCGACGGCGCTCACACGCACCCACCGCCGCCTCCTAGCCTCATCATATGAGCGCAGGGCGGCACCCGCCGGCTCCGGATCTATGATGAGCGCCGGCTCGTCGGCCCCACCGTCTCTCCCCTGCCGGGAGGAGCCCGCCTCCCTCGCGTCCAAGAAGAACCCACCACCCCCGCACCACGAGAGGAGCCCACCCCATGAGCACCCCTGGTTCCTCTCCGCTCCGCTAATCGATATCGCCGCCCTGGCGCTGTGGTGGGTGCTCCTGGCGATCTCGCGACGCCGCGACAACCGCCGGCTGCGCAACGGAATCCTGTTCCTGCTCCTGGCCGGCTCCGCGGTGAGAGCACTGCTTCACCTGGCCTTCCTCATCCCCGCCCTCAGCATCCCGGTGGGGCTGGGCACCGTCGCCTTCTTCCTCCTCATCGCCCTCATGCCGTTCCTGCTCATGTTCAACGGGGTCGTCCTCATTCGCCGCGAGGGCCGACGCCTGAGCAACCTGCTGTGCCTGGCGGCCGGTCTGGGACTCATCGCCACGCCGGTGGCCGCCGCCGCCCTGGTGGCCACTGTCAACCCGTGGGCCCTCCTGCTCGCCGCCCTCATGTTCTGCGCCTGCGCCTACCTGGGCGTCTTCCTCCTCATCTTCCTGGCGCAGACGGTGGTGCAGCGGATCTGGGGCGGACGCCGGACCGTGCCGCACCCCGACGTCGTCGTGGTCCACGGCGCCGGGCTCATCAACGGGCGGGTCGGGCCGCTGCTGGGCTCGCGGATCACGGGCGGCATCATCGCCTGGCGCGACGAGGACGCCCTGCGCCCAGGCGTGCCGCTGCTGGTCATGAGCGGCGGTCAGGGCCCCGACGAGCCGATCAGCGAGGCCCGGGCCATGGCCGACTACGCGATCGCCCGCGGCGTCCCGTCCGGGCGGATCCTCCTGGAGGACCGTTCGACGACGACCCGCACGAATATCACCTGCACCCGTGACCTCCTGGCCGAGCACGGCATGGTCGACCCGCAGGTGCTGCTGGTGACGAGCTCCTTCCACGCGGTGCGCACCGCGATCCTGGCCTCCGACATGGGGGTGCCGTGGGCGGTGACACCGTCGCGCACGGCCTGGTTCTACATCGTCAACGCCTGGCTGCGCGAGTACATCGCCGTCCTGACCTACCGGCGCCGCCCCGCCCTGGTCTGCGCCGCCGTCGCCGGGGTCTTCGTCGTGCCGTACGCCCTGCTGATCCTTAGCACTCAGGCCGGCCTCATCGGCTGAGTGAAGCCGCATCCCGTAGCATCCCTTGGCCACGCATTTCAGAACAAACGTTCTTGACTGACTGTTCCAGAACGTGTATTCTGGATTCATGGGACGACGACGCACCTTCATCGAGAGTGAGGCCATCGGCTCCGCCACGGCGGTCTTCGCCGAGCGCGGCTTCGCGGGGACCTCTGTGGACGACCTGGTCCGAGCCACTGGCGTCAACCGTGCCAGCCTCTACGGGGTCTTCGGTTCCAAGGACGGGCTCTTCCAGCGATGCCTCACCGAGGCGCTGGCCGCCCTGAGCCACGAGGCCACCTCGGGCAGCTCGGCCGGTGCCGCAGAAGCGGGCCGCAAGGAGCTCGACCTGATCCTCGTGGCGCTCATGGAGATCGCCCCCGGGGACCCAGCCGTGTGCGACGACCTCAACGCCACCCTGAACCGAGCGGCCGTCACCGCCGAGACGCTCGGCCAGCGCCTGCTGGAGCGAGCCGGCGCTACGGCATCGAGCTCGAATGCATCGACCCCAGCGGCATCGACCTCACCGTCGGCGTAGCCCGTTCCGGTCCCGCGATCACTAGCCAGACCACCCCGCCACCATTAACCAACCGACCTGCCCACGAGAGGAGCAGACATCATGAGCCGCAACACCGTCACCATCACCGACACCACCCTGAGTGTCGAGCCGCACGGGCTGGACAAGATCTGGTCCTACACCTCCCGGCTGGAGTTCCCGCTCGCGCACGTACGCGGCGCCACGCACGACCCCGGCCTGCGCCACGAGCCCAAGGGCTGGCGCGGGCCCGGCCTGCAGGCAGGCAGCAAGCTCTCCGGGACCTTCCACGCCGAGGGCACGGCACAGTTCTGGAACATCTCCGGCTACGAGAACACGCTGGTTGTCACCCTGGAGGAGGAGCGCTTCACGCACCTCTACCTCACGGTCGACGACCCCGCCGGCCTGGCCGCGGAGATCAACACCGCCATCCGTCCCACCCAGGCGTGAGCCCGCTGCCTCATCCAGGCAGGTGCCCCGCGCCACGCAACCCATCGCTCTCCCACACGTTCGTAGGGCAGGTCGCCGGCTCGTGCCCTTAACCCTCGAAGGTGCCGCACAAGGTACGACCGCGCGGGCCCGACCGTCGGCGCCACACGGGCCCGGACTGGCTGCGCCATCGGCCCAGGTACGGCATGATCGGGACAGAACGGGCCGACGCCATCGGCCCGCCGCCAGCACACAGACACCCACGACGCCGCCCGACCGGGGCGCAAGGAGGACTCATGAGCGCACAGGACCCCGCCGAGATCGACCAGACCACCGACTTCATGTGGAAGGCGACCGCGGCCGTGGCCACACTCGCCTCCGGGTTCGTGGCCGAGAAGGTCGTGGCGCTCGGCTGGCGGGCGATCTCCGGCCGGCCCGCCCCGCGCGAGGAGGACCAGCTCCTCAACTACAAGCTGGCCGAGGTCGTCACCTTCGCCATCATCTCCGGGGCCACCATCACCCTGGTGCGTGAGCTCGGGCTGCGTCAGGCCGCCAAGTGGTACAGCGCCCGCCGCCCCGACTCCCCCTACGCGCTGCGCGCCATCAGCAACTGAGAACTCTCAGGGTGTGCCGATCCTCTCTTGGGGTCGGCACACCCTTTTGTTGCGGCTCGCTCGTTGCCGACTCCGGTGCCGCCTGCGCGGCTCACCCGCCCGATCACAGCTCCCCGCCGGCCCGCGGGTAGGCTGGCGGGAGCGCCAACGGTGTGCCGCGCAGGCGACCCTCCGGGGCGCCGCCGGCCCACCCCCAGCGCTTCCGTCTTTGCCTTCGGAAACCTGAGGAAGCCCACCCCGATGAATGCCGTGCAGATTGTCTGTGTCGTCATCGTCGTCATCGCCACGACGATCGGTATCGCAGTTTTCGCACGCGCCTGTTTCACTATTGCCGCCCGCATGGCCGTGGGCCGCGCGGCCGCGCCGGAGCGGCTTCGCCCGGTCGGCAAGCGCCTGGCGCTCACGCTGGGCGCGCTCGTGGGCCACACCGCCTTCAAGGGCCGTCCCTTCATCAAGGCCGCCCACTGGCTGGTCATGGTCTCCTTCCCGCTGCTGTTCCTCACGCTCGTGGCCGGCTACGGGCAGGTCCTGGGCGGGGCCGGCTTCGCGCTGCCACTCATCGGGCACGCCGCCTGGTGGGCCTGGATCGTCGAGCTCATCACCTGGCTGTCCACGGTCGGGATCGTGGGCCTGACGATCCTGCGCTGGCGCCTGACCCGGGCCGGCCGAGCGGCCCCGCCCTACGCCCCCGACTCCGACGGCGGCAAGCGCCCGCGCACCTCGCGCTTCGCCGGATCGACGTCGGCCCAGGCGAAGTTCGTCGAGGCCACCATCATCGGCGTGGTCGCCTGCGTGCTGGCCCTGCGGATGCTCGAGTACGCCCACCTGGCCGCCTCCCTAGACCCGGCCGAGCGCGCCCTGGCCTCCTGGACGCACTTCCCGCTGACGGCCTGGACCGGCCCGCTCCTCAGCCCCCTGAGCACCGGTGCCCTGAGCAACGCGATTCTCATCGTCGCCACCATCAAGGTGGTGCTGTCGATGACCTGGTTCGTCGTTGTGGGCCTGCAGCCCTCGATGGGCGTGGCCTGGCACCGGTTCCTGGCGATCCTCAACGTCTACGCGCGCCGCGAGGCGGACGGGACCAAGGCGCTGGGCCCGCTCCAGCCGCTCATGATCGGCGACGAGCCACTAACCGAGGCCACCATGGACACGCTGGAGGAGGCCATGGAGGCCGCCGACTCCGGCGAGGGGCCCGAGGTGCGCCTGGGCGTGGGCCGTATCGAGGACTTCACCTGGAAGGGCCTGCTGGACTTCTCCACCTGCACCGAGTGCGGCCGCTGCCAGGACCTGTGCCCGGCGTGGAACACCGGCAAGCCCCTCTCACCCAAGCTGTTCGTCATGGCGCTGCGCGACCACCACGCGGCGGCAGCCCCCTACCTGCGGGCCGCGAGCGCCCTGGGGGGTCGAGCCCGACGACGTCACCGAGGAGATGGTGGCCTCTCGCCCCACCTCCGGCGGACTGGCCGGCAAGGCGCTGGGCATGCACGACGGCCTGGCGCGCGAGACAAACCTGGGGCTGGAGCCGGGCACCGCCCACACCGGCGACGTGCTCGGCGCGCTGCTGGCCGCCAAGGCCGCCCCCACCGAGACGGGCGTGGCCACGCGGCCGGCGCCCCTGGCCGGGGAGGTCATCCCCGCCGACGTCCTGTGGGCCTGCACCACCTGCGGCGCCTGCGTGGACCAGTGCCCGGTGGACATCGAGCACCTCGACCACGTCGTCGACGTACGCCGCCAGCAGGTGCTCATGGAGTCCGCCTTCCCCAAGGAGCTCGGCGGCATGTTCCGCAAGATGGAGTCCAAGGGGAACCCGTGGGGGCTGCCGGCGCGCAAGCGCATGGACTGGGCCAAGAACCTGGACTTCGAGGTGCCGGTCATCGGCGACGACGTCGAGAGCGCCGAGCACGTCGACTACCTGTTCTGGGTGGGCTGCGCCGGTGCCTACGAGGACCGGGCCAAGAAGACGACGCGGGCCGTGGCCGAGTTGCTGCACACCGCGGGGGTCAGCTTCGCGGTCCTCGGCGACGCCGAGACCTGCACCGGCGACCCGGCCCGGCGCGCCGGCAACGAGATCCTCTACCAGATGCTCGCCGCACAGAACGTGGAGACGTTGAACGAGGCCGGGGCGCAGAGGATCGTGGTGACCTGTGCGCACTGCTTCAACACGATCTCGCGGGAGTACCCGCAGATCGGGGGCCGCTACGAGGTCCTTCACTACACCCAGCTGCTCAACCGGCTCGTGCGCGAGGGGCGGCTACGCCCCCTGCCGCCGCAGGCGGCGGGCGGGACGACGGCGCCCGACGACTCATCCGTCTCCGCAGCCCCAGCCACGTCGACACCCGCCTCCGAGACGGGCGGCGGCGCCCCCGCCGACGACGCCCCGCTGACGAGCACCGAGACCGCCGAGCCGCAGCCGGCATCCCCGGCTGCGGCATCGTCGGACCGGGAGGCGGCCAGCGAGGCGGCGAGCGCGCCGACTGTCCCGACTGTCACCTACCACGACGCCTGCTACCTGGGCCGCCACAACCAGGTCTACTCCCCGCCGCGCGAACTGCTGGAGGCCACCGGCGCGACCACGGTGGAGATGCCGCGCAGCCGCGAGCGGGGCTTGCGGTGCGGGGGCGGCGGCGCGCGCGCCTTCATGGAGGAGACGATCGGGACGCGCATCGCTGTCGAGCGCTCGCGCGAGGCCATCGGCACCGGCGCGCAGGTCATCGCCACCGCCTGCCCCTTCTGCACCACGATGCTCTCCGACGGTGTCGCCTCCGAGGGCGCGGACGTGCGGGTCACCGACGTCGCCACCCTCATGCTGGAGGCCGTGCGCCGCGGCGGGGAGTAGCGGCTCCGCCCCGTCCCACCCCGCTGTCTCACGCTGCCGAGCCGGGCATTCTTCGCGTAGCCGGGCAGAATTTCTGTAGGGCTACGCGAAGAATGCCCGGCTCGACGCCAGAGCTCGATGCCAGGGCTCGGCGTCGAGAGGTCAGCGCTTGCGCGCCCGCAGGCCCTCCCAGTACTCCAGCCGCTCACGGATGCGGCGCTCGTGGCCGTTGGCGGTGGGCTCGTAGAGGGTCTGGCGCTCGACGCCGTCGGGCAGGTAGTCCGCGCCGGAGAATCCGTCGGCCGTGTCCGGGTCGTACTCGTAGCCCTCGCCGTAGCCGAGCTCCTTCATGAGCCGGGTGGGAGCGTTGAGGATGTGGGCCGGCGGCATGAGCGAACCGGTCTCGCGCGCCAGGCGCGCCGCCCGGCCGTAACCGCGGTAGACGGCGATCGACTTGGGCGCGGTGGCCAGGTAGACGACCGCCTGGGCGACGGCGAGCTCCCCCTCGGGTGAGCCCAGGCGCTCGTAGGCGTCCCAGGCCGCCAACGTCATCTGGAGCGCGGCCGGGTCGGCCATGCCGACGTCCTCGCTGGCGAATCGCACCAGCCGGCGAACCACGTAGAGCGGGTCCTCGCCCCCACCCAGCATCCGCGCCAGCCAGTACAGGGCAGCGTCCGGGTCGGAGCCGCGCATCGACTTGTGCAGGGCGGAGATGAGGTTGTAGTGCTCCTCGCGGGACTTGTCGTACAGGGGCACCCGGGAGGCGACCACGGCGCGCAGCCCCTCGACGTCGAGCAGCTCCGGGCCGCCCGGCTCGGGTCCTCCTGTCTCGAGGCCGCCCCGCCCGGCGCCGCTGCCCGAACCGGACCCGCTCTCACCGCCGGCACCGTCTGACTCGCCACTGCTCGACCGGTCACCACCCACTCCCGACCTGCCCGGCCTCGGTCCTGCCGGACCCCGGAGAGCCGTGTCCTGGGCAGCGAGGACCTGCTCGACCATGCCCAGCAGGTAGCGGCCGTCGCCGTCGGCCATGGACAGCAGGGCGGTGCGGGCCTCCTCGGTCAGGGCGAGGCTGCGGCCCGTCAGGGACTCGGCGCGCGCCAGCAGCTCGGCCAGGGCTGCCTCGTCCAGGCGACGCAGGACCATGACCTGGCAGCGCGACAGGAGAGCGCCGTTGAGCTCGAAGCTCGGGTTCTCGGTGGTCGCTCCGACCAGGACGACCGTCCCGTCCTCAACGTAGGGCAGGAAGGAGTCCTGCTGGGCCCGGTTGAAGCGGTGGATCTCGTCGACGAACAGGAGCGTTCCCTGCCCGATCTCGCGGCGGCGGGCCGCGGCGGCGAAGACCTTGCGCAGGTCGGCCACCCCGGAGAAGGTCGCCGAGACCTGCTCGAAAACCAGGCCGGTGCGGTCGGCCAGGAGTCGGGCGATCGTCGTCTTGCCGCAGCCCGGCGGGCCCCACAGGACGATCGAGGACAGGCGGCCGGAGGCCACCATGCGGCCCAGCGGGGCCTCCGGGGCGAGCAGCTGGTCCTGGCCGACGACGTCGTCGAGCGCCCGCGGGCGCAGTCGGTCGGCCAGCGGGCGGGACGGGTCGTCGACGAGGCCGGAGCCATCGGGGCCGGCGGCGTCGAACAGTGAGGGCGAGTCCGGTTCGGGCGCGTAACGAGCCATGCCCCGAGCGTAGGACCCGGCGGTGACATCAGTACCGGCACCCACCTGTCCGACTCCTCCGACCCGCACCACCCCACTCGGTCCACCAGCAATATCGCACGAACAGCGCCGCTTGCACCTCTTCAAAAAATAGATATCATTTTGCTGACTCAAGGAGGTCTACATGCCCACGTCTCCCGTTCAGCCCATCGACTCCCCGGCTCCCGCCAACGCCCCCGGACACGCCTCCAGCCGGGTCGACATCACGGAGAAGCCGGCCCTGGCCGCGGGCTCCGGCCCCGCCTTCCTCGCCCTGCTCCTCATCCTGGCGCTCACCGCCGCCACCACGACCCTCATCGTCTTCGGCATCATTGCCGCAGAGGCAGGCCGGCCGGGGGCTGTGCTTCGCATCGTCGCCGGGAGCGTCGGGCTCCTCATCGCCCTCACCCTGTTCGGCAGCTTCACCGTCGTGGTTCCCGGGGAGACCAGCGTGCGTCAGTTCCTCGGCCGCTACATCGGCACCGTGCGTCACACGGGCCTCGTGCTCGTCCCGCCACTGACCGCCGGCCGGAAGGTCTCCATCAAGGTCCACAACTTCGAGACCAACGAGCTCAAGGTCAACGACCTGGACGGCAACCCCGTCAACATCGCCGCCATCGTCGTGTGGCAGGTGGCCGACACCGCCCGCGCCGTCTTCGCCGTCGAGGCCTACGAGGAGTTCATCAAGACCCAGGCCGAGTCCGCGCTGCGCCACGTGGCCACCACCCACCCCTACGACGAGCCAGGCCCGGGCGAGACCTCGTTGCGCGGAGGCACGGACCTCGTCTCCGCCGAGCTGGCGGCCGAGGTCGCGGCCCGGGTGGCACTGGCGGGCCTGGAGATCGTCGAGGTGCGCATCTCCTCGCTGGCCTACGCCCCCGAGATCGCCCAGGCGATGCTCCAGCGTCAGCAGGCCGGCGCGGTTATCGCAGCCCGCGAGCAGATCGTCGAGGGCGCCGTGACCATGGTCGACCAGGCCCTCAAGCGCCTCGAGGCCGACGACATCGTCACCATGGATGACGAGCGCCGCGCCCAGATGGTCTCCAACCTCCTGGTGGTGCTCTGCTCCGACCAGCGCACCCAGCCCGTCGTCAACACCGGCTCCCTCTACGCTTGAGCCGTGGCCGGTAAAGAGCGCAAGCAGGTCCTGCTCCGACTGGACCCCGCCGTCCACTCGGCCATCGCCAAGTGGGCGGCGGACGACCTGCGCTCGGTCAACGCCCAGATCGAGGTCCTTCTGCGCCGCGCGCTCGACGACGCGGGACGCGGGGTCAAGGCCGCCCCCATGCGCGGGCGGGGTCGGCCGCGTAAGGACGGCGGGGAGGGCGGCAGCAAGAACGGCAACACCGAGCCGACCGACGACCTCAGCCCTGCTGGGAACAGCGAGTAGGCGAGGCCGCCCACTGCAGCCGGGACTCGACGGTCCGGCCCGGTCTGCCCCGCGTTCTGGGTGGGCCGGGCCAGTCGTATGCGGCCGGAGCTGCGCACGACAGACGGGGGAATGTCCACATCTGCAGCAAAGGAGCCGGCGCCCGAGCGGGCCGTCGACAGAACCGCGGGATCATGCGGTTCGCTCTCGCACGTTCCAGTCTGGCTGGGGCCTTTGCTGCAGATGTGGGCACGAAGGCTACCCGCGGCGCCTGATGCGACGACGAAGACGGCTACCTGTTACGTGCGAGGCGACCGCTCCGGCACATGCAGGAGCGGCACCAGTGCGGCCGCCATGACCAGGGTCCCGGCACGATTCTTCACAAAGTCCTCCCACCACCCATCCGCCGGCCAGGAGTAGCCCAGGACCAGGATGAAGGCGAAGAACCCCAGCGCTGCCAGGACTGCCGCCCTTCGTGCATACCCACGGGCGAGCAGCCCGAGGCCAACCGCAAGCTCGAAGACGGCCGTGAGCAGGCTCAGCCAGCCGATGTTCGCCATGACGAAGCCCCTCCACAGCTCTGCGAGCCAGGGCCATAGGACCGCGTCGGCGAAGGGCGCGTAGCTGTGTGGCGAGAAGAGCCCGAAGTAGAGGTGGACTAGCGCCCCGCCCAGGAAGGCGACGGCGAAGACCACCCGCACCACCGCACGGTACCGACTCATGGCTTCGTCGCCTCATCCAACGTCTCACTCACCTGATCCGACATCGCCATCCTCGCCGCTTCCGGCATCTGACGGCGATGGGTCGCCCCGAAGTGGCGCACATGGGCCCGCAACCGGGCTCGCGCGCGTTCCTCGGCATCACCTCCGGACTCGGCGAGCTGAAGCAGGCGAGGATCGGCCCGAAGAAGGCCAGCGCGGCGGCCTGCGGGTCGAGACCGCTCCGGAACTCGCCGACGCGGATGAGCCCGGCGAAGATCTCGGCTTGGAAGGCGATGGGCTGCTCGATCCAGTAGTGGCGCAGCCGACGTCCGATCTCGGGGTCGCGGTACTGGCTGACGATGAACAGGCGGCGCAGAGCCGCAAGCTCGGGGTCGTGGAGGACGGCGTCGAAGAACCCTTCGGCGACGGCTACCAGCCGGTCCTCGTCGATGCCGAGGTAGCCGGGCAGGGCGGCGTCGGGCGAGGCCACTGAGACGCCCAGGGAGGCGGCAACCTCGGCCATGCGTGCGTCGGCCCGGTCGACGAGGGCGTCAAAGATCGCCTGCTTGGAGGCGAAGTGCTTGTAGACCGAGCCCTCGCGCACGCCGACGTCGCGGGCCAGGTCGCGGATGGAAGTGCCGCCCCAGCCGTCCCGGGAGAACCGCTGCAGGGCAGCGTCGAGCAGCCTATCCCGCATCGAAGGTGAACGTTCGTTAGCCACGAGGCTACGATACCGCGCAAACAACACCCCGGCGAGCGACGGACGCTCGCCAACCGTCAGACACGTTGGGTTCATAAGTTGTCATCACAAACGCACACACCCCATTAGTGGGACTACATAATAGTACGTAAAAAATAAGGACGCCACCCATTGATATGGGCATTTATATACCGTATGATAGTTTTGGAGCGGATGTAAGGAGTTATGGCGTAAACACGAGCACTAGAGTTGAGTGGAAGGGAAGCGATTATGACATTTAGGGCAGTTCGACGCCGCAGCATAACCGCAAAGAGAACCAGAATGCATGGATTCCAACAAGGCCTGCATGCCCCTAGTAAAAATCAAATTTCAGCAAAGTGGCCAAGAGTCTGAAGATACATGCACTGATGGACTTGGATAGAATGAGGTTACTCACAAAATCAAAAATGGGGTCATATTATTTCGCTGCTTTGGGTGCACTCTAAAACTAAGAAGTGAAAATGACTTTCATTGCGTTATACTACTGTCAACAACATCAACAACACTCAAGGGATATCACTGAAATCAAGTGGCATAACTCGACAAACATAGATACTAACTTTTCGCGGGAAACAGCGGCACTCTGAAAATTAGTCATCCTTGCCTCCGAGACCGTCGACCGACGAGCCGCAAAACTAGTCCTGGAATCAGGAGAGGAAAACATCCTCCCCCCGTTACATTGTTGGTGGTTACCTGCGGTTGGGGCCGGGGGCTGGGCCAGGGCCACCGACAAGGTAATGGGCCACTGGCGGGCAAGCACAAGAGATGCTTAGCGGGCGCAAGATGCCGGCGGACCGATGAGCCGCAGGTCGCGCAGGACAACCCCCACCATCAGGGTGACAGGGGCCCGCCGCCCAGGGGAGACTACGAGGTGAACGGAACCACTCGCGGCCCCCACCCCCAACAGGGCCGCACGCGACACGACCGGCAGGACCGGCGGCGCCCCTGGGCGCCTCCGTTCGGGAGGACACCACCATGACCTTCACCTACTCGATCACCTGCACACTCGACGGCACCGCGGCCTTCCCACCCGTGGCGGGCAGCGAGGAGCAGCGAGCCTACTGGATCGCCCCCACCCTCCTGGCATGGCCGCTGTCCCTGCTGCCCATGGGAATGGACCGCGGACACGTCGTCACCGACGCCGGCGAGCCCGTCCCCGGCTCCGGCCTCGCCCTGCGTCTCATCACGGCGCCCGACGGCGGCGCGGCGGCCGTCCACGGCCAGATCCTGGGCGCGGACGGCATACCCGCCCCCGCGGTCACGCCGCTGCGCATCGTCGGGAACCTGCCGGGCGACGTCCCTCGCCGCCCACCCCCACCTGGAGGGCTGCATCGCCCTGAGCGCGACCGACGCCGCCGGCACCCCCTGCTCGACGACGACGCCGTCGCCTCCGCCCCTGACCGGCCAGGTCTCGGTCGCCCAGTACGTCGGGGTTCCCGACCCCGCCGAGGCCGCCGACGTCAGCGATGCCCGCCTCGACGCCTTCACCGGGGTGCAGACCGCCATCCTCCTGGATCACCTCTACGCCGAGGCCGCCTCCCGCGCCGAGCTGGGCGTCACTTTCCGCGATGGCCGCCCCTCCTTCGCCCTGTGGGCGCCCACCGCCCAGACCGTCACCCTGCTGACCTGGGAGACCGGAGACCCGCTGGGCTCGGTGCCGGAAGTCCCCGGCCCGCCGAGACGCACCCCGGCCGTGCGCATGGGCGACGGCCGCTGGGTCGTCGACAACCGGCCCGACCAACCGGCCGACACCGGAGCGAGCGACCCCGACCAGAGCCGGCCGGACTCCCCCATCGCTGCCGGCTGCCAGTACCTGTGGGAGGTGCGGGTCTACGTGCCCTCCACCCTGCAGGTGGAGACCAACGTCGTCACCGACCCCTACTCAGCGGCGCTGACGACGGACTCGACCCGCTCGGTCGCCGTCGACCTGGCCGACCCTCGCCTGGCCCCCGAGCAGTGGGTCCAGACCCCGACGCCAACAGTGCGCTACGACTCGGCCCGCAGCATCTACGAGCTCCACCTGCGGGACTTCTCCGCCGCCGACGACACCGTCCCGCCCGAGCTGCGCGGCACCTACCGGGCCTTCACCGTGGCCAACTCCGCGGGCGTGCGTCACCTGGCCGAGCTGGCGCAGGCCGGCATGAACACGATCCACCTGCTGCCCACCTTCGACATCGCCTCCATCCCCGAGTGCCGTCGGGCCCAGCGCTCCCCGCGGATCCCCTCAGAAGCGCACCCGGCCTCCGCCGACCAGCAGGCCGCCGTCGCGGAGGTGGCCGACGACGACGCCTACAACTGGGGCTACGACCCCCTCCACTGGGGTGCCCCCGAGGGCTCCTACGCGACCGAGGGTCACCAGGACGGCGGGGCGCGCATCGTCGAGTTCCGCGAGATGGTCGGGGCCCTGCACGCCCTGGGCCTTCAGGTGGTCCTCGACCAGGTCTACAACCACACGGCCGCCTGCGGGCAGGACCCGCTCAGCATCCTGGACCGGGTGGTACCCGGCTACTACCACCGGCTCGACGCCGTCGGGCGGGTGACGAACTCGACCTGCTGCGCCAACACGGCCACCGAGAACGCCCTGTGCGAGCGCCTCATGGTCGACTCGGTGGTGCGCTGGGTCCGCCAGTACCGGGTCGACGGCTTCCGCTTCGACCTCATGGGCCACCACCCGCGCGCCGTCATGGAGCGCGTGCGGGCGGCCCTGGATGAGCTGACCGTGGCCGACGACGGCGTCGACGGCCGCTCGATCTACCTGTACGGGGAGGGCTGGAACTTCGGGGAGGTCGCGGGCAACGCCCTGTTCGTGCAGGCCACCCAGGGTCAGCTCGACGGCACCGGGATCGGCGCCTTCAACGACCGCCTGCGCGACGCCGTCCACGGCGGGGGCGCCTTCGACCCCGACCACCGCGTCTTCCAGGGCTTCGGCACCGGCCTGCTCACCCAGCCCAGTGGCCTGGACCACCGCACCTGGAACGAGCAGTCGGCGGACCTGGCCCACCGCACCGACCTGGTGCGCCTGGGGCTGGCGGGCAACCTCAAGGACTACGTCATGACGATCTCGGACGGGACGGTGCGCCGCGGGATCGACCTCATCCACAACGGGGCGCCGGCGGCCTTCGCCTCCCACCCCCAGGAGAACGTCAACTACGTCGACGCCCACGACAACGAGACGCTCTACGACCTGCTGGCCTACAAGCTTCCCCAGGGCATGCCGGTGGCCGAGCGAGTACGGATGAACACGGTGTGCCTGGCCACGGTGACGCTGGCCCAGTCGCCGGCCTTCTGGAGCGCGGGCACCGAGCTGCTGCGTTCCAAGTCCCTGGACCGGGACTCCTACAACTCCGGCGACTGGTTCAACGCCATCGACTTCACGGGGCAGTCCAACGGCTTCGGGCGGGGCCTGCCGCCGGCCAGTCGCAACGAGGGGTCCTGGGCCATCCAGGGGCCGCTGCTGCAGGACGCCTGGCTGCGGCCCTCGCCCGAGGAGATCGCGGCGGCCCGATCCCAGGCCCTGGACCTGCTGCGGCTGCGCGCCTCGACGCCGCTGTTCAGCCTGGGCTCCACGCGACTCATCCGGGACAAGCTGACCTTCCCGGGGGCGGGCTTCGGGGCACCGGCCGGGGTGATCGTCATGCTCATCGACGACACCCGGGGCGGACACGACGTGGACCCCGAACTCGACGCCGTCCTGGTGGTCATCAACGCCTCCGGGCAGACGCTCACTCAGCCGCTGCCCGATCTGGCGGGCCGGGACTTCCGCCTCTCCCCCATCCAGGCCGAGGGGGCCGACGAGGTGGTGCGCCGCACCGGCTTCGACCGCGCCAGCGGCACGATCTCGGTGCCGGCGCGCACCGTGGCCGTCCTGGTGCAGCGGCAGGCGGCCTGAGCACTCGCCTTCAGGCCCGCCCCAGGACGTCGGTGAGGTCGACGACGCCGCCGCGCAGGGCCAGCAGCACGAGCTGGACCCGGTCGCGGCAGCCGGTCTTGGACAGCAGGTGGCTCACGTGGGTCTTGACCGTGGGCATGGACAGCCACTCGCGGTCGCAGATCTCCTGGTTGGTCAGCCCCAGGGCGATGAGCGCCAGGATCTCGCGCTCGCGCTGGGTGAGGGCGGCGACCTGCTGGGAAGCCTCGGCGGCCCGGACCGCCTCGACCGAGTCCTCGGAGGCGTGGCGCCCGGCGCCCTCCCCGGATCGTGCGCCGCTGACCTGACCGGTGCGCACGGCGGTGAGCAGCCGGCGCGTGGGCCCCGGGGAGATGACGGAGTCGCCGTCGTGGACGGTGCGGATCGCGGTGATGAGGTCCTGGGGCGGGGTGTTCTTGAGCAGGAAGCCGGCCGCGCCGGCCTCGATGGCGCCCATGACGTAGCCGTCGGTGTCGAAGGTGGTCAGGATGACGACTCGTCCGGTGATGCCGCGGGCCATGAGCTCGCGGGTGGCGGCCAGGCCGTCCAGGCCCGGCATCTGCACGTCGAGGAGGAGGACGTCGACCGGGTCGGCGGCGTTGCGCATGAGGGCGTCGTTGCCGTCGACGGCCCTCCAGACGACCTCCATATCCGGCTGCGCCCCCAGCAGCATGGCCAGCCCCATGGTGAACAGCGGCTCGTCATCGGCCAGACCCAGGCGGATCACGGGCGCCTCCCCTCCTTGACGTCGACTCACCGGAAGTATCCGCTCTCCGGGTTCAGCCCGTGCCGTTTTGTGCCGACGAAGTGTCGACAGCGCTCTGCGAGGTTCGCCATATAAGCGCGATTGGTTCTCATTCCGCAGAGGTGGGGAGCTCCGCCGTCACCCGCCATCCGCCCTCGGGGGTGGGCCCGGCGGTGAAGGAGCCGCCGAGGTCGGTGACCCGCTCGCGCATGCCGATGAGGCCGAAGCCGCGATGCTTCGGATCTGCGGATGCGCTCACCGCGAGGCGGGGCACCGTGGCCGACTCGTGCTGTGTCTGCGCAGGCACCGCTTCCGCCTGTTCCCCCACGCCCGTGCGATGCGAAGGGTCGTCGTTCCTCGGCGCAGGGCCCGCGTCTCCTGTTGGTGCCACCGGGTCCGGGGCGTTCTCGACGACGAGGACGACACGGCCCATCTCGGTGCGCAGCGAGACGGTCGTGGCCGCCCCGGGGGCGTGGCGCAGCACGTTGGTCAGCGACTCCTGGGCCACCCGGTGGAGGACCTGCGCCGTCGCCGGCGGGATCCGGCCGAACGGGTCGGTCTCCAGGGTGACGGGCAGTCCCGCCCGCTGCGCCTGGCGCACCGGCTCGCGCAGGAGCTCCACGTGCTGGTCCGACGTCGCCTCTCCGGTTTCAGCACCATCCTCGGCCCCGGCGTCAACGGTGCCGGCGGTACCGCCGGTACCCCCGGTGGGACGGCCGGCAGCAGCGGGACCGCCCGCACCGGCAGCGCCGGCGTCGGAGCCACTACCAGCAGCGGAACCGGAACCGGGCGCGGCGACCGCATCGACGTCGGCGGCGCCGTCTTCGGAACGCAGCATGTCGACCAGGGCGTGCACCTCGTCCACGGAGCGGCGGGAGGTCTCCCCAATGACGGCCAGGGCCTCGTCGGCGGCGGCCGGGTCGGTGGCCAGGATGGCGCGGGCGCCCTCTGCCTGCATGGCGATGACGGTGAGACTGTGGCCCAGCAGGTCATGGACATCGCGGGCGATGCGCTGCTGGGTCTCGATGACCGCGAGGCGCCGCTCGGTGGCCTGCTGCGCCTCGAGCACCGCGGCCCGCTCGAAGGCCTGGTTGTAGCGGTCGCGGCTACGGCGCCGTGCGGCGCCGACGAACGCGGCCACCGCCACCACCAGCCAGGCATTGGTGAGGAGAATCAGCCGTCCGGCACCGGCATGGACCTGGTCACCAATGAGGCCGTGCGCCCGCGTCGTCGCCACAGCAGCCCCCACCAGCTCGAGGACGAGCCCCACCCACCGCCACGGCGCCTCCAGGCGGGACTGGGTCGTCTCCACCGCGATGAGCCCAGTGAGGATGAAGAAGATGGAGAACTCCGTGAACAGCACCAGATGGGCGGTCAAGCAGACGCCGGCCACCAGGACGAAGAGCAGCGGGGAGTGGCGCCTCACCGCCATGGCCAGGGCGCAGACTCCCAGCAGAAGGAGGTAGAGCACCGGTGCTGCCCCCTGGGTGATCCCGGACTCCACCTCCGGCCGACCGATAAGGGACAGGAAGACGAAGGCCAGGGCGATGGTGACGTCGGACGCCGTCGTCCACGGGCCCGAGCGCGGCTCGCGCCAGGCGGCCGGAATCGGGCCCGCCTGCGGCAAGCGCCCGGCCGACGTCGGCGTGGGCGCCGCCGAGTCCACCCGCGCCGCCTCGCGGTCTCGCCGTTTTCTCATGTCTGAACCGTACCGTCGCGGCCGCGCGCCCCCGAGGCCGCCGCCGGGATTTCATACCCGGGTATGAGCCGGTCCGGCACGCCGATTCCAGAAGCAGACCACGGGCTGATGATCGCCCGGCCCGGCGCGAGCAGGCTTGATCCCATGACGACTTCACACCGCTTCCCACCAGCACCGACCGCACCATCGCAACCTCCGACGAGGGACCTTCAACACACCGGCGCCGCCGGCCGGCCCTCAGCCCCAGACCGCACCCTGCCTCACCCTCCCAGCCGGTCCAGCGTCCCAGACCCACCCTGGGAGCCCCGGCCCAGGCCGTCCAGCAGCCCCTTCCCCGGCTGAGTCTCAACGACGGCGCACCGGCGCCCGGTGGCCCTATGGCGACCACGGCACCCGGCGTCGCCTCCCCAGCTTCAGCACCCGCCCTGGCGGCTCCCCTCCCGCAGGTCGGCCCCACACACACCGAAGCCGCCAATAACGCCGTTGTCCTGACCCACGACCTCACCAAGACCTTCGGCAAGCGCACCGTCGTCGAAGGGCTGAACCTCGTGGTGCCGCGCGGGGCCGTCTACGGATTCCTCGGCCCCAATGGCTCTGGCAAGTCGACCACGATGAAGATGCTGCTGGGGCTCCTGGCTCCCACGCGCGGGCAGATCAGCGTGCTCGGGCATCCCTTCACCCCGGGCACGCGCGGACAGATCATGTCGCGCACCGGCTCCATGATCGAGACCCCGCCCGGCTACGGCCACTCACAGGGGCCGAGAACATGCGGATCGCCGCCAAGATGCAGGGCCTGAGCGACCAGCAGGTCAACCGCGCCCTGGCGCTGGTGCGCCTGACCGAGCACAAGGACCGCCTGGTGCGCACCTACTCCATGGGCATGAAGCAGCGCCTCGGGATCGCCCTGGCGCTGACCCGCGAGCCCGAGCTGCTCATCCTCGACGAGCCCACCAACGGCCTGGACCCGGCCGGTATCGAGGAGGTGCGCCGGCTACTGGTCGAGCTCGCCGGCGAGGGCATCACTGTCATGGTCTCCAGCCACCTGCTCGACGAGATCGACCGCATGGCCTCCACTCTCGGCATCCTGTCGGGCGGCCGCCTCGTCTTCCAGGGCACGCGCACCGAGCTCATGGAGCGCTCGGTGCCGGACATCCTCATCGTCACCCCGACGCCGCAGGCCGTCCTGGACCCGCAGGTCCTGGCCGGGCTCGTGCCGGCGCAGGCTCTCACTCCCGCGGCGTCGACGGCGGCCGGTAACCCCGGCGCGCCCGGCTCACCCAACCCAACCGCCGGAGCTGTCACCGGCCCAACGCTGACACCACAGGGCGCGCGCATCCCGGGAATGTCGAAGGAGGCGGTCGCCGAGCTCATCAGCCGGCTGGTGACTGCCGGCGTCGAGCTGCACGAGGTGCGACGCGAGACTCAGAGCCTCGAGGACGTCTTCATGGACCTCACCGGCCGGGGAGGTGTGCTGTGATGAGCAGCGCCGCACTCTCCTCCGCCCCGACCTCCGCCCCTGTCCCCCCACCGCAGCCGGAACCGACGGCCGACGAGGCGGCACCCAGGCCTGGCCCTGTCCCCGCACCCGGCACCCCGACGTCGGGCCGCAGCTCGCACCACTCGCACGACTCAGCCGCGCCCGGCTTCCTCAGGTCGGTCGGCGTCGAGCTTCTCAAGATGCGCCGGCTGCGGGTGCTGCTGATCACGGTCCTGCTCGTCATCGCCTCGGTGGCGATGAGCAGCATCGACCTGTTCAGCCAGTCGAAAAATTCGTTCCTCGCCGACCCGGCCGGCCAGCCGTGGGCGAGCCTCTTGCTGGCCATGGCCCTGTTCAACGCACTGACGCAGCCGATCTTCGTGGCGGTCCTCGCCAGCCGGCAGACCGACATCGAGCACAGCGGGGCCGGGTGGAACCTGGCGTCGACGTCAGGCCTGACGCCCGGCGCCCCTGTGCCGGGTCAAGCTCGCCGCGCTGACGCTCCTCATCGTTCCCGCGGCCGTCATTCAGAGTGCCGCCCTCATCTTCGTGGCGCGGACGGTGGGACTCTCCCTCCCGCTCGACGTCGGTCCCTGGGTCACCTACACGCTTCTGCTCGCCCTGGTCAACACGGCGATGTGCGCCTATCACCTGTGGCTCGCGGCCGTGGTGGAGAACCAGCTGGTCGTCATGAGCGCGGGGCTCCTGGGAGGCTTCATCGGGGTCTACATGATGCTCGCGCCACCAGCGCTGGCGCGCCTGCTGCCCTGGGGCTACTACGCCGCCATCACGCCCGCCAAGGTATTCATGGTGGACGGCCACGGCGCCTACGAGTACGTCCAGGTCCCCATGGGCTGGGTCGTGGGCTTTCTCGTCCTGACCGCCGTCATCTTCACTGCCGCAACCCGCCGGCTCGACCGGATCGAGAGGTGATCCCCGTGAGCACTCCCGTCAACGCTTCCGCCACGCCCCGCGGCGCCGGCTTCGTCCGGCCCGCCCTGGCCCAGCCCGGCGCCCGGCCCGCCCCGGCCGAGTCCACAGCGCCGGGCCGCAGCGGCTTTACCTCCCTGCTGGCCGCCGAGACCATCAAGCTCAAGCGCTCCTCGGCCTGGGTGGTGGCTGTCCTGCTGCCGCTGCTGGCAGTCATCACCGGCACCTTCAACTTCTACGGCAACCGAGAGACCTTCCCCCAGACCTGGGTGTCCCTCACCTCGCAGATGACGTTCTTCTACTCGATGATGTTCTGCCCACTGGGGGTGGCCCTGCTGGCCTCCACCGTGTGGCGGGTGGAGCACCGGGGCACGAGCTGGAACGCGATGCGGACCACCCCCCCACTCTCCGACGGCTGTGGCGCTGGCCAAGACCCTCATCCTCTTCACGCCCGTGCTGGCGATGCAGGTGATCCTCGTGGTCCTGGCATGGATCTCGGGGACGCTCGTCATGGGACTGGGGCCCGCGATGCCTGCGGCCTTCATCGTGTCGGGTCTCCTCGCGGTCGTGGCGGCGGCGCCACTGGTCGCGGTGCAGTCGCTGCTGAGCATGCTCATGCGATCCTTCGCCGCACCTGTGGCGGTCGCCTTCCTCGGCTGCGTCGTGAGCTTCGGCCTCATGGCGAGTCAGAGCCCCCTGACCTACGCCGTCCCGCAGGGCATCCTCAGCAAGACCCTGACCCTGGGATCGTCAGCCATGTCGACGGCCGGGAAACTGGACGCAGCGAGCATGCTTCCTCTCCTGGTCGCCATTGTGGGCCTGGGTGCCGTCCTGTGGGGCCTGCTGGCCCTTGTCTCCCGCCGCACCGGCGGCGCGCGCTAGCAGCTCCCAGTGCACTCGCCCAACGCCGTCGAGAACGTATATTTCCATCCAGAACTGCGTTTTCCCGCAGATGACTGAGGGCAGATCTCAGTCATCTGCGGGAAAGTACGTCCCCGATGAAAAACGCAGTCGCCAACCACGCCGCCCGAGACTCACCCAGTTCAGTGCATCTCCAGGCACTATCCAATGCGCCTGCTCCGCCTGGCAGGCGAATTGTGTCCAAACGGGACGACTTTGAGCTCTTCGGCAGCCACTCCCTTCAGAGCACATGGCTCTGACCTGCATAGATGCACAACGCCTCGCATGAGTGCCGCGTCAAAGTCGTCCCGTTTGGACACTTTTACCTCAGAGCGGCCAAGACAAGGGGCTTATCCGGCGCCGCCCCGACCTCAGCCGGCGGTCGCCTGACCCTCACCCGGCCTTGGTCAGGAAGTTGAGCATGGAGTCGATGTCCTGCTGGACGCGGCCCCAGCGCACGATGTGGGCGCCGGTATCCTCATAGCGCTCGTAGCCGATACCGGCGCCGTCGAGCGCCTTCTCGAAGTTCTGCTGGCTGGGCAGGACGATGCTCTCGTACCGGTCACTCTCGGTGCCGCACACGAGGAAGATGCGCTTGCCCCGGTAGCTCTCCACGTGCTCGACCGGGTTGTCGGCGCTCACGCGCGCTTGGTCCCACGGGATCCCGTAGATCGTGCCGCCCTTGAGGTCGGTGGCACCGGCGGTGAAATTCGCCCAGTGGATGACCGCGCCGTCCTGGATGCGCAGGTCGGCCGGCCCGGAGTGGCTGGAGACCGACCCGAAGAGCTCGGGATGCTTCGCGGCGTACTTCAGGGCCCCAAAGCCACCCATGGAGAAGCCCGAGACGGCGCGCCCGGCGGGCTGCGCGATGGTGCTGAAGGTGGCGTCCACCCAGGGGATGAGCTCATCCACGTGGAAGGTCTCCCAGTTGCGCGGCCCCACGTTGGAGGACTCGGGGTCGGAGTACCAGCCGGCTTTGCCGCCGTCGGGCATGACGACGATGAGGTCACGCTCCGCGGTGTGGTTACGGATGTCGTACTTCGTGTCGAAGGTCGAGTAGTCCTCACCGCCGCCGTGCAGCAGGTAGAGCACCGGGTAGCGGCGCGAGGCGTCATAGGCGTCGGGCAGCAGCACGTTGACGCGGGGCAACCAGCCGATCGACGGCGTGGCCAGCTTGTAGTACTGCATGCGGCCCTGATCCTCGTGCTCGGCGACGTTGAGGGCGGCCTGCGCCGGGGCCGATCCGGCAACGGCGGCGCCACCCCCTACGAAGGAGGCGGCGGCGAGCCCACCCACCCCTGAGCAGGGTCCGCCGGCTGAGCCGGTGGGCGGACGGGTGGATCGAGTGGGGAGCGGTCTGCGAGCTGGTGGTCTTCGAGCTGAGAAGCATGGCATGTCCTTGGGGGTTGTCCATGATGACGGGAATGGCGGGGCGGGCGGTTGGCCCACCCCGGAGCCCGGTTGGCCGGCGGGTACCGACCGACCCTTACGACGTCGTCTCACAGCAGCACCGCCATCGGCGCCCACCTATGAGACTTGCTTCACACCATACTCTGACCGTACGGTCAATAACACCCCTGACCGAGGCTGGCCGCCTCAGCCCTCAGGCGTCGAGCAGGGCACGCAGGTTGCGCACGTACCGCTCGAAGGCGACCCGCCCCTCGGGGGTCAGCGCCAAGTAGGTGGCGGGACTGCGTCCGACATAGGTCTTGTTCTGCTGGACGTAGCCCGCCCCCTCCAGCTTGGACAAGTGAGTGGACAGGTTGCCGGCTGTCATGTCCAGTAGCTCGCGCAGACGAGGGAAGTGCAGCTCGTCCCCAACGGGCACGGCCGCCAGGGTCGCCATGATCCGCAGGCGGGCCTGGGCATGGATGACCGGATCGATGTCGACGCCGGAGGCGGCCACTTCCGGCCGGCCTCGCCGCCCACGCCCCAGAGCCCACCGCCCCTCCAGGCCGCTCCATCCGTGCCTCGCTGGACATGTCACGCACCTCGCTTCGTTACTGCCGTGGCGCTGACGGCAGCGGCCACCAGCATGCCACCCCCACCAGCCACGGACATGATCCACCAGGCCCACGGCATACCGGCAATCGTGACCACCAGGGTGACCAGGAGGATCCAGCCGCCCAGGACCCCCATGACCATCTCGTCCCACAGCGCGGCACTCATAAGGAAGATGACGCCGACGATGAGACAGGGCACGGCGTTGGACACCAGGCTCGCGACCTCCTTGGCCTCAGCCGTGTTGACGGTGGCCAGGAAGGCATTCACCCGGCTCAGGATGATGGCACCCAGCGGCATCCCGAGAGCCCAGGCGAGGCCGTAGTAGGTGCCCTCTCGGCTGCTTCGGCCGCGGATGCCGCGCACCTTGGGGGCGATGTAGGCGAAGGTAAAAAGAGCAGGGCCGCCGCGAGGCAGCTGCAGAAGAACAGGTACGGCGCCCGCGGCAGGCCGTAGTCCGGCTCGCGATAGAGGGCGAGCGCGGCATAGCCGACCAGCCAGGCCAGCCCCCAGGCGACCAGGAGCGGAGCCGGCTTGACCTCGTGGCGCTTGAGATAGCTCTCCCCGCTGGGCGTCAACGACAGCGAGAGCCTCTTCAGGCCCCGCCGGAACCTCGTGGTGCTGAGTCGCAGCACTCATCATGAACCCCCTCACTCAGAGTGGTTTGCGTTTCAAACCACCTCCAGGATAGCGCCTTTGAGTTTGTAACGCAAACTACTTTGACATCGACACCTCCTACGCGGGTCCTTCCCGCGTAGGAGGGCTTGCACAGGCTCGCCTCTTAGAATCGGCTTCATGACAGATGCGGCACCAGGCTCACCCCCGCCGGCCGGCGGACTCGGCAATGCCCCGACGCTCGTCGAGCCGCCCAACGCCGTCGCCCCATCAGCCACCTCTACGCCGTCGGCCGGGTCGGCCTCCACCTCACCGGTCGGCATCCCGGTCATCGGCGTTGCTCCGGCGCCCGGGCCATCCCCCGTACCCGAGTCCACCGCCCCGCGCTCGACGACGCTCCTGGTGGACACCACCGCGCGCCGCCTGCGCCGCACCGAGGACCTGCTCGACCTGGCCCTGACCCTCCTGGGCATCGGCGCCGTCCTCATCCTGGCGATCTACGCCCGCCAGACCACGACCGGCGTCACCCAGGACGTCCAGAACGCCCTGGCGGTGGTGCTGCGCCGCATCCTCGTCTTCCCCCTGCAGGCCATTGAGGGCCTGACCACCTTCATCGTGCCGCTGGCCGTGCTGCTCGACCGCCTCCTGCGCCGCTCCTGGCGCTCCTGCGGCCAGGCCGTCCTGTCGGGGTTCGCCGGGTACGTGGTCGCCTTCGCCGCCATGACCGGCCTGGTCACGTGGGGGGCCGGCCGCCCTGGTCATGGGACTGACGGTCACCGCCTCGGGCACCGCCCAGCTGGGCATCTCCACGGTCTTCGCCTCCATGGCGGGCCTGCTCACGGGCGCCGGCGACCGCAACAGCTCGACCACGATGCGCTCGGGCTGGGCGGCGATGTGGGTGGTCCTCGGCCTGGCGGTCCTGCGCGGCGCCCTGACCCTGCCCGGCGCGGTACTGTCCCTGCTCCTGGGCCGCGCCGTCGGCCTACTGGTCCGTTACGTCTTCGGGGTGGAGGACCGCCGGGCTCACGGGGTCACGCTCGTGCGCGCGCTGCGCCGGGCCGGGATCGACGCCGTGCGCGTGGTCCGCATGGACCGGGCTCCAGAGGCGCGCGCCTGGACCGTCACCACTGACGCGCCTCTGGGCTACACCGAGCAGGTCCGTGAGCAGGTGCGGGAGAACTCACTGGCGTCTGCCGCCTCGACGGACGGCGTCGACGAAGTGCCGACCGACCCGCAGACTGCGGTTGAGACGCTGCCCCCCCGCTCACCCCCTCGGCGGGGTCGCCAACCCAGCCGGCGACCCAGCCGCCGAGCCTTCCACCGGGCCTGTGTCCACGCCGGACACCGAGCCAGTCACCGCAGCGGCCACGGATCCAGCTCCCGGACCGGCCGCCTCCCCGCTCGACCCGACGTCGTCGGGATCGGCGGACGCCAATACGATCAGACCGGCCACCGACGTCGACCTGGCCGCCGTCCTGGCCGAGGCCTCCAGCGAGGCCCTGTCCCAGGAGCGGGCCTCGGTCCACCGGATGTACGCCGTGTGGGACTCGGCCGGCGAGCGCCGCAACGTCACCCTCCTCGACTCCGACCGGCAGGTGGCCGGGTTCCTGTCCAACATCTGGGACCAGATCCGCGTCAAGGGCCTGTCCCCCCACCCGCGACCTGTCCCTGCGCCCCGCGGCCGAGCACGCCGCGCTCATGACGATGGAGGCGCGCCGCGCCCGCGTGCGTACCCCCGGCCTGCTGGGCATGGCCGAGGCCGCTGAGTCAGTGCTGCTGGTGACCGATCACGTCGTCGGTGCCCGTTCCATCCAGGACCTGGGGGCCGAGGTCGACAACGACATCCTGGACCAGCTGTGGAACCAGCTCCAGCGCGCCCACGCCGCGGGACTCGCGCACGGGAGCATTGACGCCTCGAGCGTCGTCCTCGACGAGACCGGGCGGCTGTGGCTCCTGGACTGGGCCTCAGGCGAGACGATCTCCTCCGAGCTCTCCCGCCGCGTGGACCTGGCCCAGGCCCTGGCCCTGACCGCCCTGACCGTGGGCGCCGAGCGGGCCATCGACGCAGCCTCCCGCTCGCTGACCACCGCGCAACTGGCCTCGATCGCCCCCATGCTCCAGCGGGTGGCGCTGCCGCGCCAGACCCGCGAGGTCATGGGGAGGCGCGGAGCCAGCCGCCAGGTGCTCCAGGACCTGCGCGACGCCCTCGTGGCGCTCACACCCACGGCCGACGCCGAGCCGGCCCGCCTCAGCCGCTTCTCCACACGCACTGTCCTCCTGGTTGTGGTCGGGCTGGTCGCCGGGTGGACGCTGATGGCGCGGATGGACTTCCAGCAGGTCAGCGCCGCCGTCTCACAGGCCAACGTCTGGTGGATGCTGGCGGCCCTGGCCTTCTCCGTGGCGACCTACGTGGGCGCCGGGCTGACGCTGGTGGCCTTCAGCCCCGCACGGCTCTCGCTGTGGCGCTCCACCGAGGTGCACCTGGCCAGCGCCGTCGTCTCGCTCGTGGCACCGGCCGGTGTGGGCGGGGCGGCCATCAACCTGCGCTTCCTCAACCGCAAGGGGGTGCCGACGGCGGTCGGCGTGGCCACGGTGGCCCTGGTCCAGGTGGTCCAGTTCATCGTCACGGTGGTGCTGCTCGTGGTGCTGGCGGCCATGACCGGGCAGTCCACGGGGCTGACCCTGCCGTCGGGCTGGATGCTGGTCGCGGCGGGCGTGATCGTGGTCCTGGCGGCGGTCGTGCTGGTCGTTCCCCGGGCGCGCGCTTGGACGTGGGCCAAGATCGAGCCCACCTACCGTCAGGTGTGGCCACGACTCGTGTGGGTCATGTCCAACCCGGTGCGCCTGGCCCTGGGGGTGGGCGGCGCGCTCATGCTGAGCCTGTCCTACATTCTGTCCTTCAGCGCGAGCCTGTGGGCCTTCGGCTACACGGTGCCCTTCGCGGTCCTGGCCATCACCTACCTGGCCTCCAACACGGTGGGCTCGATCGTGCCCTCCCCCGGCGGTATCGGGCCGGTCGAGCTCGCCCTGACCGCGGGGCTCGTCGCCGCCGGCGTGCCCTACGGGGTGGCGCTGTCCACGGCGATCGTCTACCGCCTGGTGACCTTCTGGATCCCGATCCCCGTGGGCTGGCTCAGCCTCCAGCGCCTCCAGAAGGTCGGGGACCTGTAGGTCCGACGACGAGGTGCGGCGCTCCGAGTCCCAACCGGCACCCTGCGATCATCTCGCCCGCACTGCACGAGGTCCGGGCGCTGCTGGCCGGGAGGTGGGTGCACTCCACGAGGGTCGGGGTCTCGTGGAGTACGGACAACCCCTGGCCAGTGCACCCCGAGGCTCGTGCAGCGCACCCGGGCTCAGGCCACCGATATCGACGACGGCCGGCATCTGCCCCGTAGCCTGAAGGCATGGAGTACAGGCCCGAGCCATCGTCGAGCCCGGGGGAGGTTTCTGCGCCCTGGCCCCAGCGATGGCTGGAGCGTCACCGCCGCGCCGTCGACCTCGCAGTGCTCGCCCTCATCCTGGCCTATAACCAACTTGTCCTTCCCCTCACAGCAGCGTCGACAACGCAGCTGTGGCTGCTGGAGACAGTCAGTGCGGGACTCGGACTGTGCTGGCTCCTGCGACACCACTCCCCCACGGTCGCCTTCGCGGTGGCGGTTCTCCTTGCCGGGGCCCAGCTCCCGATGGGCCCCGGATCCAGTGTCCTTCCCGCGGACCTCCTGCTGGCGCTGCTGGTCCACCACCTGGCCGCCGCCAGGCGATCGGCGATCTCCCTGCCTTGCGCGGCGCTCGTCATCGCCTGGGTCATTGCGGCCTTCATCCCTGTGCTCCGAATGGGGTACAGCCGCCTGAGTCTGCCCGCGCTCTGCGTCGTCGCCGTCCTGTGGGCCTGGACGGCAGGCGTCCTGAAGCGCACGCGCCGCGCCCACCTGGCCGCCCTGGCGCGCAACACCGAGTACCGGCTGCGCGAGGCCGCGCTGCGCCACGAGCAGGCCGAGCGCCAGGAGCGCTCACGAATCGCCCGCGAGATCCACGACATCGTCTCCCACGGCCTGGGGGTCATGGTGGTCGTCGCCGACGGCGCGGCAGCGACGGCCGCTTCGGATCCGGACCGGGCGGCGGTGGCCATGCACCGCGTCCGTGACACCGGGCGTGAGGCCCTGGGCGACATGCGCCGGATGCTGGCCGTCCTGCGCGGCGAGGACGAGGTTCCGCATGCCCCTCAGCCCGGCGAGCGGGATCTGGCGGAGCTGGTGGCCGAGGCCCGGGGCACGGGTCTTCCGGTCCGACTCGAGATGCCGGACGCCCTGCACCTGCCGGCAGGGATCGGCCTGACCGTCTACCGGATCGTCCAGGAGGGGCTGGCCAACGTGCGTCGGCACGCCGGCACCGTCAGCAGCGTCGAGGTCCGTGTGTGCCGGGAGCCCGCGGGCATCGTCGTCGAGGTCCTCGACGACGGCGGAGGCCTGCCCGCGGCGAACGCCGTGCCAGCGGTTCCCGGTCACGGCCTCCGGGGCATGCGCGAGCGGGTCACCTCCCACGGAGGCAGCCTGGAGGCGGGACCTCAAGACGGCGGCGGCTTCCGCCTCCGAGCGGTGCTGCCGTGGGAGGAGCGGTCGGAGGCGGAGTCCCCAGAATCCCTGGCGTCTCCAGAGTCGGCACCGGAACGCACTGAGGAGAACGCATGACTCTTCGACTCATCCTCGTCGACGACCAGGAGATGTACCGACTCGGTTTCCGCATGCTGCTGGAGACCCAGGAGAGCGTCGAAGTCGTCGGGGAGGCGGAGGACGGACGCGCCGCCGTCGACCTGATCGAGCGGGTCGAGGCGGACATCGTCCCTCATGGATGTGCGCATGCCGCGGATGAACGGGATCGAAGCGACGCGCACCATCGTCCAGGGCGGTGCCGGCGGCCCCCGAGTCATCGTCCTGACCACATTCGACCTCGATGAGTACGCCTACGAGGCGATCCGGGCGGGCGCCAGCGGCTTCCTCCTCAAGGACGCGTCCCTGGAGGAGCTCATGGCCGCCATCCACCACGTGCACGCCGGCGACGCGGTCATGGCGCCCTCCACCACCCGCAGGCTCATCGAGCACTTCGCCCTCCCGCCCCCAGTGGTCGACGACGGCGATCACCGCATTCGGGCCCTGGAGGACCTGACCGCCCGCGAGCGCGAGGTTCTGGCGCGCGTTGCCCGCGGGCTGTCCAACGAGGCCATCGCCCGCGACCTGTGCGTCGCCGAGGGGACGGTACGGGTTCACGTCAGCCGGATCCTGAGCAAGCTGGGGCTGCGGGACCGGGCGCAGGCGGTCGTCCTGGCCTACGAGTCGGGCCTGGTTTCTCCACGTAAAGACGCAGACCGGGCGGATCGGGACGAGCCGCCCAACGGGTACGCGGAGCCGTAAGCACAAGGCATGGTCACCGTTGCTCCTCTGACATTGACGATGCGTTCGAGCATCTGCTCACACGCATCTCACGTTTCGAGTCTCTGACGCGACTACCCGGTGAATGCGCACAACCCGCGCTCACTAGCACTCCAGGAGGAGGAATTATGACCACAGTCCTGATAACGGGAGGTAATCGCGGCCTGGGTCGCGCCGTCGCCGAGGAACTGGCCGGTCAAGGTATGACCGTCGTCGTCGGCGCTCGTCAAGCGGGCGATGGGGCTGAGGTCGCACGTCGAATCGGCGGCGGGGCGACCGCGGTTCAACTCGATGTGACTGACCCACCATCCATCCGTCGGTCAGCCGCCTGGATCGACGAGCATCACGGTGGATTAGACATTCTGATCAACAACGCCGGTGTGCTCCCGGAAGCAACCAGCCAGGCCGCTGAAGTTGTCGATCTGGGCCTGTTCCAGCAGACGTACGCTACGAACGTCTTCGGACCGGTCGCCGTGCTGGAGGCGTTCCTCCCTCAACTACGAAGGTCCCCACAGGGGCGGATCGTGAATGTGTCGTCGACAATGGGATCGCTCACCGATCAAACTGATCCACGCTCCCCCTACTACGACATGATCGTGCCCGCCTACCAGAGCTCGAAGGCAGCCCTCAACAGCATCACGATCATGCTCGCCAAGGCACTGGCCGACACCTCGATCAAGGTCAGTTCGGTCTGCCCCGGATTCGTACAGACCGACCTGACTCCCATCAACCGGGAGCAAGCGCCATTGACGGTGACGCAAGCCGCCAAGGTCGTCGTGTCTGCCGCCACCCTGCCCGACGACGCACGCTCAGGTACCTTCATCGACAGCGACGGCATCGTCCCCTGGTGAGTAGCGACGGTTGTCCAGGCCGCCTCCCGACCTGGACAGCCGTTCTTCACTCGCTCGTCGGCCATCCCATCAAGGTCGGCAGCGGAATCTTGTCGCCATGAGCGACCTGAGACTGCCGGGCTCGCATTTCCCCCCGGCGCCTACGTATACCTTGGGATGAAGATGAAAGATCCGTTCGAACAAGCCGTGAAGGAACATGGAGAGACCGTGTTCCGAGTGTGTCGTGCCGTGCTCGGTCCAAGCCCAGACGCGGAAGATGCTTGGTCGGAAACCTTCCTGGCCGCGTTGCGCGCCTGGCCGGACCTGAGCAACGACACGAACATCGAAGCCTGGCTGGTCCGTGTCGCCCAGCGCAAGACGATCGATATCCTCCGAGCCAGGGCACGTCACGCGACTCCCGCCGAGGATCTTCCCGAGCAGCGGTCACCGCTTGGAAATCCCGATGAAGACGAGCATGGAGTCTGGTCGGCTGTCGCAGCTCTCCCGGAGCGCCAACGCTCGCCGTCGCCTACCACTACTTCGGAGGGCTCCCACATGCGGAGACAGCAGCGCTGATCGGCGGCAGCACCGAGGCGGTGCGTCGTGCGACGGCCGACGGCATCAGGAACTTGAGAAAGATCTACGCGGAAGAACAGACGAAAGAAGCACTTCGATGACCGATATGACCAAAGGAGAAGGTATTCGTCCTGCCGACACCGAGCAGACGGCGGACATGGCCCCCCCCCATTCCCGGTCGATCGTGTCGATCTGGACAGATTGCACGCCCGACTCACAGCCGCGGCTGATCGCGATGGTCTACTGGACGTCGCCTACCGCACTATCGACACCTCCGTCGGCCCGCTGCTGCTCGCGGCGACTTACAACGGCCTAGTACGAGTGGCGTTCAAACGTGAAGGATTCGACACCGCGCTGGAGACGTTGGCAACCAGGATCAGCCCGCGAGTACTGGAAGCACCCCGCAGACTTGATGTAGTTGCCGCCGAGATGGACGAGTACTTCGCAGGTAAACGGCGTGTGTTCGACGTTCCGCTGGACTACACGTTGTCGTCGGGATTCCGCAAGGTCGTCCAGCGATACCTCCCGCACATCGGTTACGGACACACGCAGTCCTACAAGGAGGTCGCCGAGTGTGTCGGCAACCCGAAGGCTGTCCGCGCGGTCGGAACCGCTTGCTCGACGAATCCGCTGCCGGTGGTGGTGCCCTGTCACCGCGTTCTGCGCACTGATGGCAGTCTGGGCGGCTACATCGGGGGGATTGGACGTGAAGCATGCGCTGCTGACACTGGAGAACGCCTTGTGAACGCCTCCAGAACGACGTACGAGATGTCTGCGAATCGCAGCGACCTGGGCCCAGCTGCCTGCGAGAAAGCGCAGTTCTCGACCAGAAAGTAGGTTGTCGATACCGCCGCAGGCCTCGCCGGTGTCAACGGGAGCCCGCCGGTTGATGGGCGGAGCAGGTTCAGAGCGGCACCATCACCCTCAACCCCCTCTATGCACATTGCATAGTCGAGGCTGCTCCTCGCGGCGGAGGCGGGAGGCCGCCCCGGCGGGGAGGCTCGGGGCATGAACGACCTCGTACGCACCATCGATCTCTCCAAGCGCTACGGTCAGCGGACCGTCGTCGACCGCCTCAACCTGCGCGTACCTCGGGGCGCCGTCTACGGATTCCTCGGCCCCAACGGCTCGGGCAAGTCCACGACCATGAAGATGCTGCTGTCCCTGGTACAGCCGAGCGCCGGCCAGGTGCTTATCGGCGGGGAGCCGATGAACCGGAGCACTCGACGCCGGCACCTGGCCCATATCGGCTCGCTCATCGAGTCCCCGCCCGGTTACGGGCACCTCACCGGCGCCGAGAACATGAGGATCGTCCAGCGCCTGCTCGACCTTCCCGACCGGTACGTCAAGCATGCGGTAGACACCGTTCGCCTGGGCGGGCAGATGGACAAACGGGTCCGCGAGTACTCCCTGGGCATGAAGCAGCGCCTGGGCATCGCCATGGCGCTGGCGCGCAGGCCCTCGCTGCTCATCCTCGACGAGCCGACGAACGGCCTCGACCCCGCCGGAATCGAGGAGATCCGCCGGCTCCTGAGGTCGTTGGCGGCCGACGGCGTCACGGTCATCGTCTCCTCCCACCTGCTGGGCGAGATCGACCGCGTCGCCACCGTGCTGGGGATCGTCTCGCGCGGCGGGCTCCTCTTCCAGGGCACGCGCGCCGAGCTCATGAGCACCTCCGTGCCGGACACGCTTCTGGGCTGCTCACGCCCTCTTGCTGCCGCCCACCTCTATCCGCTCGGGGTACAGCGTCCGCGTACGAGCACGGGCTCCTGCGCGTCCCGGGCCTGAGCCAGCAGGCCACGGCCGACGTCGTCGCCCTCCTGGTCCGCGAGGGCATCGGGGTGCACGAGGTCCGCCAGGAGGAGCAGACCCTCGAGGACGTCTTCATGGCCCTCACCCGAGGAGGCGGGCTATGAGGACCGCCATGACAGTGCGCACCGTGCGCAACGAGTACGCCAAGATGCGCCACCTGAGGATCGGGCTCATCGCCGCGCTCCTCCTGCTGGGGGTCTGCGCGCTCACTGTTCTGTCGGCCTTGAGCTCGGGGCTGGTCGACCACCGGTTCGACGCCGACGGCGACGGGTGGCGGCTTCTCATGGTGAGTCTCCATGGCGCCGTCGGACTGACCTCGCCGCTTCTCCTGGCCGTCATGGCGAGCCGTCAGGTGGAGGTGGAGCACTCGGGGCAGGGCTGGATGTCCTCGGCGACCGCGAGCACCACCCCGGGCCGGCTGTGCCGGGCGAAGCTCCTTGCCCTGGGGCTGCTCATCTCCCCCATCCCGGCGGCCTGGGGAGCGCTCGTGGTCATCGTCGGCCGCGCCGTCGGACTGACGGCACCGGTGCCGGTTCCCCGGCTGCTCGCACTGGTAGCAGGCCTGGCGGTCGTCAACCTCGCCGTGCTGGGCGCGCAGCTGCTCGCCTCGGCGCGGGTGGAGAACCAGCTCGGGCCGCTAGCGGTGGGGCTGATCGGCATTCTCCTCAGCGTCTTCGCTCCGACCATGCCGATGTGGGCGCGGTACCTGAGCCCATGGACCGCCTACGGGCTCATCGTCCCGGCGGACTTCGCCGGCACGGATCTGATCGACCTGGATATGCACCTGGTCGGCCTCACGGTTCTGACCTGCGTCGGGGGCGCGCTGTTTGCTCTGGTCACCAGCTGTTTCGATCATCAGGAGTGTGAGATGTCCTCCATCATCATCGAGTTCCTCAAGCTGCGCCGCTCGGCGAGCTGGGGCGTGGTACTCGTGCTGCCGACGGTCTCGGTTCTTTGCGCGTGCGTGCTCGTGCGTCCCACGGACTGGCAGCTCCTCTGGGTGCGGTCCATCGGCTTCTACGGGATGGTGCTGCTCCCCGTCTCTCTCGGCGTCCTGGCGTCCCTCGTCTGGCGGGTTGAGCACCAGGGGTCCAACGGGCTGGCACTCATGAGCGCGCCCGTGACCACGTGGAGGACGGTGGCGACCAAGGCCACTGCTGCCTGGCTGCTCGCGGCAGTCATGCAGCTCGTTCTGGTGATGGCGGCGACCGCTGTCGGGTCACTCGTCCTCGGGCTGCCGGGCGTTCTGCCGTTGCGGTACCTGGTGGCGGGGCTGCTGATCGCGGTGGCCTGCGCGCCCGTGTGCGCCGTCCAGTCGGGCCTGGCAGCGTTTACTCGCTCCTTTGCCGTGCCGGTGGCGATCGGCCTGGCGCTGACGGGAGCGGGGACGACGGCGCTGCTGGTGCACATTCCGGCGGCCTGGCTCCTGCCTCACGCCCTGGTCACCCGCACGACGCAGATCGGCGCCACCAGCGAGGGTGCCGCCCTTGTCTTCGCCGCCCAGGAGCTCACCTGGACGAGTGCTGCCGTCACGGTCGGTATCAGCGCGGCCCTGAGCGCCGTCGTCGTGCTGGCCACCTCCGTGACGCTTGAGCGATCCGACACCCGGCCCTGAAGGCGCCCGCCTACGCAGTGGCTACTCGTCGCCGTGGCAGGTCAGGCCCTCGTCGGGCATGGTGCCGGTGAGCAGGTAGGTGTTGACGGCGTCGTTGAGGCAGGGGGCATCGCCGCCGTAGGCGGTGTGCCCGGTGCCCTCCCAGGTCAGCAACCGGCCGGAGTCGAGCTGATCGGCGAGGGACTTCGCCCACGCGTACGGGGTGGCCGGGTCGCCGGTGGTTCCCACGACGAGGATCGGCGCGGCGCCGTGGGCGTGGATCGGCGCCGGCTTCCGGGTCCCGTTGTGCCCCCAGACGCTGCACGCCAGATCGATGCCGATCGAGGAGTCCCCGAAGATCGGGGCCACGCGCTTGGCCTCCTCGTACTGCGCGGCCCAGGTGGCCGTGTCGCCCTCCATCGGGTAGTCCAGACAGGTGACGGCCTGGAAGGCGCCACCGCCGTCGTCCTTCGATGCCGCGGCCTGGTCCTCCTGGACCGCGAACAGTGAACCGTCGCGGTGGTTGATGGCCTGGTCCAGGGCACTGGTCAGGGGTGCCCAGGCCTGCTCGGAGGAGTAAAGGTACTCGCTCAGGGCACTGACGATGTCGGAGCCGGCCACTGTGCGGCCCGGGTCGCTGGTCGGCAGGGGGCTGCCGTCGGCGGAGGTGATGAGGTCGCGGATCTGCTGGACTCCGGCGTCGGTACCGCCGCTCAGTGGGCAGCCGGTGGAGGCCTGGCAGTAGTCGACGTAGGTGCGCAGCGCCTGCTCGAAGCCCTGTGGCCTGGCCCCCAGTCCCCTGGTCGGCGAGGGACAGGGCGGGGTCGATCGCGCCGTCGAGCACCATGCGCCCCTGTATTGGCGGGGAAGTACTCGGCGTAGACGGCTCCCAGGTAGGTGCCGTAGGAGAAGCCCAGGTAGGTCAGCTTCTCCTGGCCGGCCAGCGCCCGCAGGATATCGAGGTCGCGGGCGGCGGAGACGGTGTCGACGTGGTCGAGCAGGGCGGCGGGCGTGGTGCCGGCGGCGCACTGGTCGCCCAGCTCCTGGAAGGACTGCCGGGTCGCCTCCGACCAGTCCTCGAAGGAGTCAGTACTCGAGGCGGCGTCGGCGGACGGCTCAGTGTTCGCGGACGGCTCGCCCGAGGCCGACGGCGACGCCGAGGCGTCCCCGGAGGCGGAGGGCTCGGCGGTGCTGCCGGCTGAGTCCTCGTCGGTGCAGGTGATGGCCGTGGAGGAACCGACCCCGCGCGGGTCGAAGCCGATGATGTCGTAGGCACTGAGCAGATCGGGAGCGAAGGAGGTGCCCGCCTGCTCGGCGAAGGCGACCCCGGAGTCCCCGGGACCACCGGGATTGATGAACAGGGCGCCCTGCGGGTGGCCGCCAGTGGCGGCGCGCTTCTTCATGGCGATCGAGATGGTCTCGCCCTGAGGATCGGCGTAGTCGAGGGGGACGGTGACGACGGCGCAGTCGAAGGTGGCGTCGTCGGTTCCGTCGGAGGCGTCACCCGTCCCGGTCGCGCTTCCGGAGCCCAGGGCGGCCGTTGCCTCCGACGAGGTCGTGGCGGCAGCGGCCGTGGTGGCGGCACTCGCATGGGCGGTCTCGGAGGCCGCCTCCATGCCGCCGGTGGCGCCGCAGGGGTACCAGTCGACGGTCTGCTGGTAGAAGGACTCCAGGCCCGGGGGAATCGAGCCTTTGACGGCGGTCGAGCCGCCTGATGCGGGGACGAGTCCCGCCCCGCAGGCGCTCAGGCAGCCTCCGATAAGGACCGCCAGAGCGCCGACCCCCACTCGACGGCGGCGTGCCGAGCCTCCTGTCGCCATGGGCTCCGCAGACGCCCTCGCCGAGACGGCACTTCCTGGATCGGCCGGCCGACGCCTCACCGTTCTTTTTCATGTCCGACATCCTACAAAGGCCACCTGCGGCCGCCGCGCCGCGCTCCTTCGCCTGCCATGGGCTGTGCGGCCAGCAGCCGGACCCTAGGCCCAACATCGACAAATTCTTCATAAATGACGCGGCTCCGGGTCGTTTATGAAGAATTTGTTGGTGGAAAGGCGCGGCTGTCAGTGCGCCGACGGCGAGACCCAAGCGGCCGCGCGTTCGTAGGGTAGGTCGCCCGTTCGTACCCTCTACCCCTCGAACGCGCGCCCCAAGGTACGACCGCGCGGAGCAGCCCGGCCCTGCAAGCCTCAGTCACCGGTGGTGCGCAGGTGCTCCAGCACCTCGGCGTGGGCCGCGGGGGTGCCCACGAGCAGGGACCCGGCGCGGCGCACGTCGAAGGGCGCCCCGTCCATCCGGGTGAGGACCACCCCAGTCTCGGTGCACATGAGCGCGGCGGCCGCGACGTCCCAGGGCTGGAGCAGCGGCTGGGCATAGACGACCGCACCGCCCGCGGCCACCTCCGTCATCTCCAGGGCGGCCGCCCCGTAGCAGCGCATGCCGCGCGAGGCCTCGATGGCCCGGCCGATGCCCGCGTGCCGCGTGAGCTGATAGTGGGCGATGACCATCCCCTCGCTCAGGGGCAGGTTCTCCACCGTCCCCAGGGCCCGCGGTGCATCGCCGTCAGCGCCCGCTGCGCCCTCCGTCAGCGGCTCGACCCAGGCGCCCCGGCCGCGGATGGCCGTGTAGAGCCGGCCGGCGACGGGGTCGGCGAGGACCGCCAGCACGGGCACGCCGTCGTCGACAAGGGCGAGCGAGACGACCCAGTCGCGGTGGGTGGACACGTAGTTGAGGGTCCCGTCGATGGGGTCGAGCACCCAGGCCCGGCCGCGGTAGGTCTCGAAGTCCTCGACGCGGTGCGCCTCTCCTCGCCGTGGATGGGGATGCCGGTGATCTCCAGGTGACGGGCGATGCGCTCTCCTCGACGCCGCGGTCGACCTGGGTGACCAGGTCGTTGCGGTGAGCCTTGGCCTCGATGCGCAGCTCCTCGCCCGGGTTCAGGGCGAAGGCGGCGGACCGGCGGACGGCGCCCGTCGCCCTGGGCGAGCAACTCCTCCCAGAAGGCCGACGACGTCGAGTCCCCCGCCTCCCGCCCGTCACCGGAGGTGGTCACGGCTGAGGCTCCTGCCGGGCGGGGCGGCGGCTGTGAACGACCCACGCCACCCCCAGGGCCACCAGCCACAGGGGCGAGGCGAAGACCGCGACCCGGGTGTCATGGGCCTGGGTGAGGGTCCAGATGACGAAGGCGAAGAAGGCCAGGCACAGCCAGGCCGCCGCGCGCTGACCGGGCAGGCGGAAGGTGCTGGCCTCGTGGAGCTCGGGCCGTAGGGTGAGGAACCGCAGGTAGCTCACGACGATGACGCACCACACGAGGATGAACAGGACGCTGGCCACTGTCGTCACCGTCGTGAAGGCCTCGATGATGGACTTGGAGGTGTAGAGCAGCGGGATCGAGGTCAGCAGGCTGGCGCAGGTGACGATGAGGGAGATGCCCGGCACCGAGCGGGTCGTCAGCTTGCGGAAGATGTGGGGCGCGTTGTCCGCCCAGGACAGACCGAACAGCATCCGGGAGGTGGAGTACACCCCGGAGTTGGCCGACGACGCCGCGGCCGTGAGCACCACGAAGTTGACGACGCTGGCGGCCACGCCGAGCCCCGCCAGGGCGAACATGGCCACGAAGGGACTGTCCTTGGGATTGATCTCCTGCCACGGAGTGACAGCCATGATGGCCGCGAGCGCCCCCAGGTAGAACAGGACGATGCGCACGGGGATGGCGTTGATGGCCCGAGGCAGGGTGACCTCCGGGTCCTTGGCCTCGGCGGCCGCGGTCCCCACGAGCTCAGTGCCCACGAAGGCGAAGATGGCGATCTGGAAGGCCCCGAAGAACCCGCTCAGACCGTTGGGGAACAGGCCTCCGCTCCAGATGTTGGAGATCTGGGCGTGGGCCCCGTTGGGAGCCGTGAAGCCCATCACTACCATGACGACGCCGACGACGACGAGCGCCATGATGGCTACGATCTTGATGATGGAGAACCAGAACTCGATCTCCCCGAAGGCCTTGACGGTGGCGAGGTTGAGACCGAACAGCAGGGCCACGGTCACCACCGGTGTGACCCACAGCGGCAGGTCCGGCCACCAGTACCCCACGTATCCGGTGATGACGATGACCTCGGCCACGGCCGTCACCAACCAGCACACGTAGTAGGTCCAGCCCACGAAGAAACCGGCCCACGGCCCGATGAGGTCGTGGGCGACGTCGGCGAAGGACTTGTAGGACAGGTTGGACAGGAGCACCTCGCCCAGGGCCCGCATCACCAGGAAGAGGACTGCGCCGATGACGGCGTAGACGACGAACACACCGGGGCCGGCCAGGGAGATCGTTTTTCCCGAGCCCATGAACAGGCCGGTTCCGATCGCCCCGCCGATGGCGATGAGCTGGATGTGACGGTTGGTGAGGTGGCGCTGGAGCTGGGGCTCGGCGTCGTGATCCACCAGCTGGTCGAGGCCAGGCCGCTGATGCGGCGCTGAGGAGTCGGCCGCCGGACTGGCTTCGGCGGGCTGCGGCGTCTGGGACATCTCGTCTCCTGATCGTGGGTGACGCCACGAGCCTAGCGGTACCAGGTTCATCCCTGATTCACACGGGTAGGCTCAGCGCCGTGAACCTCGCCGTGAACCTCAGGGACCAGCTCCGCCACTCGCTTCCGGCCGTGATCGTCGTCGTCATCGGCGCCTGGGTAATGATCTACTACTCGACCGTCCAGTGGGAGACGATGAAGCAGGTCCCCAGCTGGGACCTGGCGATCTTCTCCGAGATGGCCAAGGCCTACGCCCACCTCCAGGCACCGATCGTGCCGGTCAAGGGAGACGGGTTCAATCTCCTGGGCGACCACTTCCACCCGATCCTCATCCTGCTGGGGCCGATCTGGCGGCTCTTCCCCACCCCCTTGAGCCTGCTCATCACCCAGGACCTGCTGCTAGCGGTCTCGGCCTGGCCGCTGACCCGTCTGGCCAGCCGACTGACGAACCAGTGGGTGGGCGGCGCGCTCGGGCTCGTCTACGTCCTGTCCTGGGGGATGCAGGGGGCCGTGGCCGCGCAGTTCCACGAGGTCGCCTTCGCGATGCCGATGCTGGCCTACGCCTCGGTCGCCTTCGTGGAGCGGCGCTGGGTGGCGGTGACGGCCTGGTCGGCGCCGCTGGTCCTGGTCAAGGAGGACATGGGGCTGACGGTTCTCATGATCGGGGTGGCCGTCATCCTCACCTCGATGGTGCCGGCCTGGTACCGGACCTGCACGGTCGGAGGACCCCGTGCCGACGGAGCCGACGACGAGGCCGGCGATGCCGCCGACGCCCGCAACCGGCGCCGGGGACTGCGGCTGGGTGTGGGCATGATCGTCGGCGGGGTCGCGGCCTTCCTCTTCTCCGTCCTGGTGTTCCTGCCGGCCTTCAACATCAACGGCGTGTGGGACTACGGGCTGAGCTCGGACAACAAGCCCACCAATCCCGACGCCCTGACCCAGAAGATCAAGGTCGTCATCATGCTGGTCCTCACCAGCGGCGTCGCCGGAGTGACCTCGCCCTGGCTGCTCGTGGTGCTGCCCACGCTGGCGTGGCGTTTCCTGGGGTCGGTGGACTTCTACTGGGTGTGGGACAACTGGCACTACAACGTCACCCTCATGCCCATCGCGATCGGGGCGCTGCTTGACGTCGTGGCCCGCCGCCGCGCGCACGGCACCTACCTGGCCGGCCGGCCCATCAGGGAGGTGGGGGTTGATGGCCGGGACGCCCTCGATTCCCCGGCTCGTGCTGCCGGCGGCGACGACACCTCCGCGGAGGCGGGCGGTGACGATCACGAAGGCGGTGAGGGCGACGCGAGCGGTGGCGACAGGCCGCGCAGGCGTCCGCACGTCTACCCCGCCTGGCTCTCGGTGCCGCTGCGGCACCGCTATGTGGCCGCGGCGAGCATCCTGACCGTCGTGGCGACCGGCGTCGTGACGACCCCCTATCTGCCGCTGTGGAAGGCCACCGACCAGAACTTCAACACGCCCAACGCCCAGACCAAGAAGGAGGATCCCGAGGCGCGGCGGGTGTCCACCGCCCGCGAGGTCATCGCCGCCATCCCGGAGGGGTCCACGGTGGTGACCGACCTGTCGATGCTGGCCTACCTGGTGCCCCGGGCCGAGGTCTCCTGGATGGGGACGAGCGGCCCGGACAAGGACTACGTCGTCATGAACCGCAACGGCGGCGGCAACCAGTGGAGCGTCTCCGACGCCGCCGCCTGGGGCGAGCAGCACTCCAAGCAGGGATCGACCCTACACCGTCATCTACAACAAGAACGGCTTCCAGATCGCCAAGCGCAATGACTGAGGCGGAACCTGACGCAGCGCCCGAACCCGGGGCGGGCTCCCGGGCAGGTCCTGGTCGGGGCACTGAGGCGGGCGCACCCGACGAGCCGGCCACTGCGTCCGTCACCGAGCCGGCCGCTGAGTCGGCGGCCGAGCCGACACCGGCGCCCGCCCTCCCCGCCCCCCGGACGACTCCCCTCGCTGGCCGGCTCGCTGGCCCTGGTCGCCGCGGGCGGCTGCGCGGGCACCCTGGTGCGCGCGGGCCCTCGAGCACGCCCGGCCCGCCACCCCTGGGCACCTGCCGACGACGACGCTGGCCATCAACGTCGTCGGCGCCCTCGTCCTGGGACTGCTGCTCGGGTCGCTCGGCGAGCAACGCCCCCGCCTGCGCCTGGCCCTGGGCACGGGGGTGCTGGGCGGGCTGACGACGCACTCGACCTTCATCCTGGAGAGCCATCGGCTCCTGGCCTCCGGCGGGGCCGCCGGTCGCCCGGCTCTTGGCGCCGCCTACCTCCTGGGGTCGATGGCGGCCGGGCTCGCGGCGGCCGCCGTCGGGCTGTGGCTGGCCGGCCGGCTGCGTCGCCGGGACCGTCAAGGCGGCTCCGCCCTCCAGGAGGCGTCATGAGCGGGACCGTGACCACCGGACTGGTGGGGTGGCTCACCGACTGGCTCCCTCTGGCGCTGGCCGGCGGAGCGGGGGCGGCCTGCCGCTGGAGCGTTGACACCCAGGTGAACCGGGTGAGCGCAGCCGTCTCAGGGGCGGCTTCGAAACGGCGTCGTTCCGGCACACGCCGGGGGCCGCGGATGCCTTGGGGCACCGTCGTCGTCAACATGACGGCCTGCTTCCTCATGGGTCTGCTCGTGGGCCGGGCGGGCAGCCCGCCGGATTCCGGTTCCTGGGCGGCCACGGCGCTGACCGTCCTGGGAACCGGGTTCCTGGGCGGGTACTCCACCTTCTCCACGGCCTGCGTCGAGGGGGCGCGGCTGCTGCTGGCGGGCCGGTGGGGGCCGGCGCTCGGGCACACCGCCCTCATGACGGCGGCGACCCTGGGCGCCGTCGGCCTGGGCCTCACCGCCGGTGCCGCCCCTGCACTAGGACTGCTCCGGACCGGGGACCCCGACTCATCTCGACGGATTCTTCATAGACGACACGTATACGTGTCGTCTATGAAGAATCCGTCGGGATGCGTGCGACGGGCCGTCTTCCTGCCCGGCACCGGCTGGGGGTGAGCCGAGCGTTAGCAGCCCGTGAGGTCGGGGCCGCTGCCGAGACACCGCTGAGACGACTGTGACGAAGTGGGCTTCCACCGGCCTTAGCAGGCGTGTCGCGGGGTGGCGCTCCTCTGAGAGACTCCCTGCCATGAGTGTTCAGCCGCCCTCGCCGACACCGGTTCAGTCGAAGAGCAACCGCGCCGTCGTGGTCATCCTCGTGGTCATCGCCATCGTGCTGGCCGTGATCGCCGCGCTGCTGCTGCAGAACGTCACCTCCAAGCACCACCGAGGCGCGGCCACCGCCTCCGCCTCCTCCGGCTCGACCGGCACCGACAGCTCGGCCACTGCGGTCCCCGAGCCGACGCCGGCGCCACCGGTCCCCGACGCGCAGACCCTGGAGCTCATCCACTCCGAGACCCACCGCGACCCCGCCGACGGCCAGGCCAAGGGCAAGGTCGACGCCCCGGTCGTCATGGTCGTCTACTCCGACTTCGCCTGCCCCTACTGCACCCAGTTCGCCCGGAACGTCGAGCCCGAACTCACCGACCTGGTGGACCGGGGCACCCTGCGCATCGAGTGGCGCGACCTGGCCCAGATCAGCCCCACCTCACCGCTGGCCGCCCAGGCCGGCCGGGCCGCCGCCAAGCAGGGCAGGTTCTGGGAGTTCCACGACGCCGTCTACGCGGCCGCCGACCCCCAGGGCCACCCGGAGTACACCGAGGACTCGCTGGTCGCCTTCGCCCAGAAGGCCGGGGTGGCGGACATCGAGCAGTTCCGCACCGACATGAACGCTACTGAGACCGTCAATGCGGTCACCGAGGCCAAGAACCACGCCCACTCGATCGGCATCACGGGCACCCCGTTCATGATCGTGGGCGAGACCTTCATCGGCGGCTACCAGGACGCCGACTACATGAAGGCCGTCATCAACAGCCAGGCCGCCAAGGCCAAGACTTCCAAAACCTCCAAGACCTCCGCGGCGCCGACGGCGACGCGCTGACAACCTCGCCGCCTCGTCCCCCGACTCGCCACCATGGCGGGCCGGGGGACGTTATTCTTCATCTCATCAGCTCACCCCAATCGTCGGTCTGCTGGACGGTCAGCAACCCGCATGGCAACGTAAACAACGGTCGTTCAACCAAGGAGCGCGAGCATGGCACTGAGTGTCGGAGTAGATGTCGGCGGGACGAAGATCGCGGCCGGCGTCGTCGACGACGACGGACAGGTTCTCCAGATGGTTCGGCGCGACTCCCCCGCCGCCAACCGCCAGGCGATCATCGACACGATCACCACGGTGGTGCGGCGTCTGCACGAGGACTTCCCGGATGCGGCCACCGTGGGTATCGGGGCGGCGGGCTTCGTCTCCTCCGACCGCAACACGATGGTGCACGGCACCAACCTGGACTGGACGGGGATGCGGATCGGCGACGTCATCTCCGAGGGTGTGGGTCTGCCTGTCGTCGTCGAGAACGACGCCAACGCCTTCGGGTGGGCCGAGGCCCGCTTCGGAGCAGCCCGGGGCAAGCGCAACGCCCTCATCGTGGCCATCGGCACCGGTGTGGGCGGGGCGATCATCGTCGACGGGCACCTGCTGCGCGGGGCGGCCGGCTTCGGCGGGGAGATCGGGCACATCACCGTCGTGCCCGGCGGGCGGCCCTGCGGCTGCGGCCTGCGCGGCTGCCTGGAGCGCTACAGCGCCGGCACGGCCCTGGGCGTCAACGGCTGGGAGCTGGCGCAGTTCCGCCCGGCCTACGCGGCCCGGATCATCGAGCTCTCCGGCGGCGACCCGGAGCACATCTCCGGCAGCAGGCCGTCACCGCGGCCGCCCGCGAGGGGGACCCGGCCGCCCTGGAGTGCTACGAGCAGCTCACCCACTGGCTGGGGGTGGGACTGGCGGACATGTGCGCGCTGCTGGACCCCGAGGTCATTGTCATCGCCGGCGGCCTGGCCGAGGCCGGGGAGATCCTGCTGGCCCCCACGCGCAAGGCCTTCACGGCCAACCTCACCGCGGGCGCCAGCCGCCCCGCCATCCCGGTGGTCCTGGCCGAGGGCGGCCAGGAGGCCGGGCTCGTCGGTGCCGCGGACCTGGCCCGTCAGCCCTGAGCCGCGTCGAGCCGTCCGGGCAGACGACGACGCTCCAGCCGACCAGCCCTTTCTCGCGGCCTCATGCAAGACGGCACGGCGTCAGCGTGCCTCTCTTCCACCAACCACCCTGTTGTTAGGTGCGCCTTACCTGGGTTACTGTCGTCGCGTTCGGCCTGTCCTCCGAGATCATCACCGCCCCGGTCTTGGGCACGCCCCTCATCCTTCCCCAGGGCCGCCATCACGTGCGGCGCCGCGGTCCCGGAGGAGGAGCAGGAATAGACGCCCACACGCACAACCGCCGCCTCGCAGCCGCCTCAATCAGACTCTCTAGCGGCACGGCCCCCGAAGCGTACGCTCAGCCGCACGAAGGAGCCCCGAGATGAGCCCAGCCAGACCGTCCGCCTCACCGACCTCCCCCCTTCCGCTTCTTCCACGTCACGGTGGCAGCGATCCACGATGTGACGCCGTCCATGCGGCGCTTCACCTTCATCGGGCACGATCTGATCCACTACGCCGACCCGGGCTGGGACCAGCGGATCAAGCTGGTGCTGCCGGCGCCAGCGTCGGGCTATGAGCAGCTGCCCGACGGCGAGGACTGGTACGGCCGGATGATGAAGCTGCCCGAGGAGCACCGATGCCCGATCCGCACCTACACGACGCGCTCCGTGCGCTACGACGCCCCGGATCCCGGCGGCACGGCCGGGCCCCGAACCGAGGTGGATGTCGACATGGTGGTGCACGACCCGCTCGGCCCGGCCGCGCGGTGGGTTCTCGACGCCGTCGTCGGTAGCGGGGCGGTCCTGCTGGGGCCGAACCGACAGTGGGACGGCGACGCCGGGGGCGTGGACTTCGTACCGCCGCAGGTGACTGAGCGCTTCCTTCTGGGCGGGGACGAGACGGCGGCGCCGGCGATCGCCCGGATCCTGGAGGGCCTGCCGGCGAGCGCCCGGGGAGTCGCCGTCGTCGAGATGCCCGGTGACGCGGACGCCCCCTATCTGCCCACGCACCCCGGGATCGAGGTGCGGGTGACCGGGCGCGAGGGGCGCGCGCACGGTGAGGTACTGACCGAGGGCGTGCGCCGGGCCGCCGAGGAGCTGTGCCCGATGGGAGTGCCGCAGGAGGTCGAGGAGATCGACGTCGACCGCGAACTACTGTGGGACGTGCCGCGCCACGCCAAGGGCGGGAACGCGCTCAAGCGCACGACCCTGTACGCGTGGCTCGCCGGGGAGGCGGCCGCGGTGCGGACGATGCGCCGCCACCTGGTCAGTGAGCGCGGCATCGACCGGCGCTCTGTGGCCTTCATGGGCTACTGGCGCCAGGGCCGCGCCGAGGGCTGAACCCGAGGGCCCGGTCTTGGTCACCCGACCCGGGGGATCGCATCAGCGAGGACGTACTTTCCGCGTGAGGACTGCGTTCTGCTGCAGATGACTGAGGTCAGGACGCATCATCCTGGATGAAAGTACGTCCTCGATGCAACACGCAGTCGCCGATCCCCTGAGGCGACCGGCGCACCCAGGCGATCAGTCCGCCTGGGAGCGTTGATGGCTGCCGGACGCCCCGGAGCCGTCGACGCCGTCGGCCCTCTCGACCGTCTCCCTAGAATCCCGGGCACCCCCCCGCCTTCTCAGGCTGCTCAGCCTTGTCGACGGCCTGTTCGACGACGGGACGGCCGTGGTCGGGATCCGCCGCCCCGACGCCGTCGCCGTCCAGGTCGAGCTCGTCGAGCACGTCCTCATCCAGCTCATCGGGGTCACGCACGGGCGAGTCGCCGGCGGACAGGAAGATCCCCACCCAGCGCGAGCGGGGGTCGGAGTCGATGAGGATGGCCTTGACGAACAGGGTCAGCGGCACCGCCAGGATGGTCCCCAGCGCCCCGATGACGGTGGACCAGAACAGCAGGCATAGGAACGTCGTCGTCGTGTTGAGCCCCACCGCGTCCCCGGTGAACTTGGGCTGGACAAGGGACTGGATGACGAAGTTGGCCACCACGTAGGACAGGACCACCCACAGCGCCGTCCAGGGCCCGGAGTCCACCAGGCCCAGGATCGCCGGGGGCACCACGCCCAGGACGAACCCGATGTTCGGGATGTAGTTGGTGATGAAGGAGACCACGCCCCAGGTGATCGCCATCGGCACATCCAGGTACCACAGGGTCAGCACATTGATGACGGCCACGACGAGGCCGAAGATCGTCGAGACCATCCAGTAGGAGCGCACCGCCTCGCAGAAGGAGACGAGGGCGGAGGCCATGCCCGGCTTGAGGACGCTCAGGGCCGCCGTGCGGACCTCGATCTTGGCGGTATCGAACATGAGGAAGACGACCACCATGGCCATGACCCCGAGCATCGCGCTGGCCGAGCTCACCTGCCCCAGAATCGCCTGCGCCACCATGACGAGCCGGGAGGTGTCCAGGACGTCGGTGACCTGCTTGAGCACCGTGGACTGGTCCACACCCATGCCGTTGAGCCGGGCCTCGGCCTGGTGCCAGATCGCCTGGAACTTGGGGGCGTACTGCGGGAGGGTGTCGACGAGCTGCGCGACCGCGACAGCCAGGGCCGCGAACAGCAGGACGACGAAGGCGAAGATGAGCAGGATCGCCGTCGCCGCCGCGACCACCCGGGGCACGTGGTGGCGCGTCATCCAGGACACCAGCGGCCGAACCGTCACCACCAGGGTGAGGGCGAAGAAGGCCGGAGCGAAGAGGTCCTTGATGAGGTAGAGCCCCACCGACCCGATCGCCAGCGCCGCCAGGAGGAAGGCGATGGTCTCCCCCTGCGTGCGCTCCCCGGGGACGGGGACGGATGCCTTTCGGGCTTTCTCGGACACAGCTGCCATGTCCGCATCCTCCCACGGGCGCATGGTGGGCCGGCGGCGCAGCCCCTGCGCGCCGCGGGAGTTCTCCGTCTCTTCCGGCTCTCAGGTGCTCTTGCGGCGTTCTTCCGAGGTTCCTGCGGTCTCATCCCACCGGCATGAGCCCGGTCAGCCATTCGTCGACAGCGCGGTAGAAGGCCTCCGGGTCACTGCGGCGCACCTGGTGGCCGGCTTCGGGGACGAGCACCGGGGTGACGTGGGGGGTTGCGAGCGGCGCCCTCCAGACCCTCGCGGCCCACACGTGCACTGCCGGGCCGGTCGCCGGTCAGCAGCAGCGCGGGGACCTCGAGCGCGGCCATCGCCTCGTCCCAGGGGACTCAGGGGTGACGACGCCGGAGAGCAGCAGGGCCGGATCGGTGCGCTGGGAGGCCCATACGCCCGGGAGGGCCTCGACGTCGGGCATGGTCTCCAGGGCACGACCGACGGCGGACGGCAGGTCGTCGACCTCGGCGGCACGGGCCCGCTCCCGGGCGGCGCCGCGGGCCAGGAGCTCGCGCGGGCCGCGGGTGCCGAAGCGGGCCGGGTCCTCCAGGACGACGCCGGTGACCAGGTCGGGGCGGCGCCCGGCGGCGACCATGGCGGTGGCGGCGCCCATCGAGTGGCCGATGACGACCGGGGCGGGCGGCGTCGGCAGCCCCAGCGCGGCCCGGCCGCGTGAGGCGGTGGCAAGGTCCTCCAGGACGGTGATGAGGTCCTCCACGAGCACCTCCCCGGCCCGTTCGAGCTGGGCCGGCTCCCAGCGCGGGGACAGGCCGTGCCCGCGGGCGTCGACCGCGACGACCCGGTAGCCGCGCGCCACCCAGTGGTCGATCGCCTCGGCCAGGGAGACCGCGGAGCCGGTGATGCCGTGGAGAAGGACCAGGGTGGGGGCGCCGTCGGGCCCCGCGACGATGCGTGCCAGTGGAGTCATGCCCCCATCCTGCCTGGTTCCGGCCCCGTAGGCTGACCCCATGAGCGACACGAGTGAGCAGAACGCGCCGAGGATGAACGTCGAGTCCTTCAACCTGGACCACACCAAGGTCGCCGCGCCCTACGTGCGCGTGGCCGACCGCAAGGAGCTGCCCGGCGGGGACGTGCTCGTCAAGTACGACGTCCGTTTCTGCCAGCCCAACCGCGCGCACCTGGAGATGGAGGCCGTGCACTCCATCGAGCACCTGAGCGCCGAGCTCATGCGCAACCACACCGACCGGCTCATCGACTTCTCCCCCATGGGCTGCCAGACCGGCTTCTACGCCCTCATGCTGGGGGTGGAGACCGAGGAGTTCCTGCCGCTGCTGGAGGCGACCTTCCGCGACATCCTCGACGCCGAGGAGGTGCCGGCGGCCAACGAGGTCCAGTGCGGCTGGGGGGCGAACCACTCGCTGGCCGCCGCCCAGGAGGCGGTGCGAGGCTTCCTCGCCGCCCGCGAGGAGTGGACGCGGGTCATGGCCTGAGGCGCCCGAGCAGCCGGATCGGGCTGATCAGGCCGCCGGGGACGATCGGCGCCGTCGGGTGCGCTCGACGCGCACGGGGACAGGAATCTTGTTCCCCTGCGCGTGGCATGTTCCCGCCCGGCTTGGGGCTGCCCCCGGCGCGGCCCCTAACGGCCCGGCAACCCCGGGCCCGGCACAGTGAGGGGTCGATGCCGCGCTCCGTCGTCGGGCCCGGCTCGGCGGGCCGGCACCGTACCCTGAGGCCGTCCCGCACGCGCCCACCGGGGCGCCGATCCGCCGACTTCCCGATCCCCGAAGAGCAACGAGAACCATTGACCACCATGGAGAGCACCGTCATCGCCAATCCCGCGAACCCCATCCTCATCTGGTGGGTGATCGCCCAGCCGCTGCTGCTCCTGCTGTCCTACCTCGTGGGGCGGGTGACGCGGTTCCTGCTGCAAGGAAGGGTGACGGTGTCGGACTCGGCGGCCACCCTCATCGCACTCATCGGGCTGTGGCTGGGACTGCTGCTGTCGGGATGGTTCTTCGATGAGGGCGACCTGTTCTCGGTCAAGATGCTGGCAACCTCCTGCGGAGTGGCGGCCGCCGTGCTGCTCGGGGCCTCCGCGATGCTGGCCCGGCTCCAGCACCACCGCACGCTGCTGCCGATCGCCGAGGTGGCCCAGATGGGCGAGTCCGACCGGCTGGAGTTCAAGTCCTCGGCCCGCTGGAACCTGCGCACGGACAAGCGCGACGACGCCATGGAGGAGGTCGTGGCCAAGACGGTGGCGGCCTTCATGAACTCCGCGGGCGGCACGCTCCTGCTCGGGGTCGACGACGACGGCACCCTCATCGGCCTGGGGCCGGACTACTCCACCCTCAAGCAGCCCGACGCCGACCGCTTCGAGCTGTGGCTGCGGGGCATGTGGCGCACGCGCATGGGGACGAACGCCGCCGCGCTGCCGCAGGTGGACTTCGCGCCCACGCCGGACGGGACCGCGGAGGTGTGCCGGGTGACCGCGCCCCCGTCCCCGCTGCCGGTCTACCTCAAGCCGGCCAAGGGGCGCGACGGGGCGGCGCTGTGGGTGCGGGTCGGCAACTCGACGCGGCGCCTGGAGGTCGACGACGCCGTGGACTACGTCATGCTGCGCTGGCCGCGGATCAACCACATGGCCTGGCCGATCCGGCTGGGGAACTTCCTCCTGCGCCGGGACCAGTCGCACCGGGCGCTGCCCATCAACCCGGCCGCCGCCGTCACCGCGGCCACGGCGTCCCGAGGCGAGGAGGGCGCCGGCTAGCCGTCCTCACGCACCTTCCCTCCCACCCCCGCTCTTTCCCGGTCTGTCGCCCTCCCCTCTCCCGGCACCTTCCACCGGCACCCTTCTCACCGCCGGGGACGTTCCACGCGGTTGGGTGCGGGCCGGCGGGAAACCGTTCTCGCCCGCATGGGGCGCCGCCCCTCCGTTCCCACGGCGAGCCTGGCCGACATCGTCAGCCTGCTCTTCATGGACTCGATCGCCAAGAGCATCGACGGCACCAGGCTGCGCGACCTCATCGAGGCGGTCATCATCGGACTGAGCACACCGACGAACGCTGACGACGCCTGAGTCGCTCCGCACCAGAGCCTGCCTCCCGTCGAAGCCGGATCCCGCCCCCCTCACACGGTGCACATCGACACCATCCCCGGCGACAGAAGGCCACAGCTACCAGCCGACTCCCACTACACACTCTCTACAGCGCCGCAACAGAGCCACCATGCGGCGAATCTGTCCGTGCGGGACGACTTTGAATCACAGCAGCCGCACCGCGGTTTACAAAGGCCCAGGTCATCGCCCTGTTACCTACAGATACCGGATTCGATCAACCGCTAAAGTCGTCCCATCTGGACAAAACGGACCCACCTCAATCCACACCCCCCACTCCAACGAGACATACTTTGATGATGTTTGACATCATTTACGTATGGATAAGTCATCCAGAATCGAGGAGCTGCTGGCGCGACTCGCCGCTCACCAGGGAGCAGCGCGCCTGAGCACGCTGTGCAGCACGCGGACCGAACGTCGTCTTGCCACCCGAGCCGCCGCCGATGGGCTCATCACCCTTCACCCGAACCACGTGGCCGCGCTGAAGAGCGCCGACCCTCGTTTCATCCTCTGCCGACGCATCAGGGGTGTTATCACCTGCGCCCATGCGATGCAGCACTACGGCCTGCCACTGCAATCAGCGCCCACAACGTTGCATATCGCCATCCCCTGCAACCAGGGTCACATACCGGACGCAATCGGGCGCGTCGTCACCCATCGGTTGAGCGGCCTCATTCTCCCCGCCGCAGATGCGGCACCGGTGGCACCCGTGGAGCAGGCACTCATCTGTTACCTGCGTTGCGCGGATGAGCTTGATGCACTCATCGCACTCGATGCAGCCTTTCGACTTAGTCTGACTACCCGCCCTCAGCTCGAGAGCCTCCTACAGGGTCCGCGAAACCGCCGCACCCGTACGCTTGTGTCGCGCTCGCATCCCGACGCTCGCTCTCTCCTGGAGACGATCGCCCGTTACGAGCTGGAAGAGGCCGGATACCGGCCAGTGACGGCAGTGTCTGTCCCTGGTGTCGGAGAGGTGGACCTGGTGCTGACGGCTCACCCACAAGACCTCGTCTCCGGCCTCACGCCCGACACCAAGGCGCTTCGAGCAGGCAGCCACCCAGCGCTTCTCATTGAGACGGACGGCTACGCCTTCCACTCTTCCCGTCTCGACTGGGAGCACGACCACCTGCGCGACCAGGCCGCGGTCAGCGCAAGCCACGTCCCATTGCATCTGACCAGCCGACAGGTCCTCCAGCACAGCACGGTCGAGATTGTCGCCCCCGTCGCCATGCGCATGGGGATCACCCCGATCATCCACTCCAGGTGGGGCGATGGCGCCCTCACCCCATAGGTTCCAAGCAGAACGAGCACGGCAGACAAACCAGGAAAGTCGCCACATGGATCATTGGCGGACGCAGTCTGCCGCATCCGCCCGCTCCAGGAGTCAGACGTTCCGACTCCTGACCCATGGACGTATGACCGCAGCATGTCCTCAGGGGCATGATCCCGACAGAGCTGCCATGCGGCGAATCTGTCCGTACGGGACGACTTTGAATCACAGCAGCCGCGCCGCGGTTTACAAAGGCCCAGGTCATCGCCCTGTTACTTACAGATATCGGATTCGATCAACCGTCAAAGCCGTCCCGTCTGGACACTTTCAGGGCTCGGGCGCCCTCTGTAGGCTCAGCGCGTGAGTCGCACCAGTGCCGCGCCCGTCATCGTCTCCTGCGCCATGGCCGAGGAGGCCCAGCCCTTCCTGGACGCCCTGCCCGAGCGCGCGGGGGCCCGGCCTCCGGCCCTGCTCGGCGCTGCACGCGCCTGGTCACTCCAGTTGCCCGACAGCGAGCGCGAACTCATCCTGGTGCGCAGCGGCATCGGGCTCGTGGCGGCCGCGAGCGCGCTGGCGGCCACCCTGGCTCAGGTTCGCCCCGGCGCCGTCATCTCGGCGGGAACCACCGGAGGGCTCGGCCGACAGGTCGAGGTCGGGGACGTGTGCGCCTCGGCGAGCCTGGCCTACACCGATGCCGACGCCACCGCCTTCGGTTACGTCCGCGGCCAGACCCCGGGCCAGCCGGAGACCTTCGCCGGGGACCCGGCCCTGCTGGAGCGCCTGGAGCAGGTGGGCCCGGAGGCCCTGCGCGACGCCACGGCGTCGTCGGAGTCGGCACACCCTGCACGTCGGCCAGATGCTGGCCGGGGAGCTCCTTCGTGACGGCCGCGAACGTGGCCGACACCCGCGAGGTCTTCCCGGCGGCGCTGAGCACGGACATGGAGTCGACGGCGCTGGCACAGGTGGCGGCGAGCGCGGATCTCCCCTTCGTCTCGGTGCGCGGTGTGTCCGACCTGTGCGGCCCCGAGGCGGGCCAGGACTTCCACATCGCCGCCGAGGAGGCCGCCGCCCGCAGCGCCGCGGTCGTCCTGGCTCTGCTCAGCTGAGGAGCTGACGCCCCCGCACCTCATCGACTTTTTCTTCATAGATCGACCTGTTCTTCACAAACGACCCGGAGCCGCGTCGTTTATGAAGTTTTTGGTCGGTTTGCCAGCCTGGCGCAGGCGCGCCTCACCGGCGCGAGTCGCGCTGCGGCGTGAAGGCCGACGTCGGGCAGCTGACGCCCCACTCGTTCATCGCGTCAAGCACCGGCCGCAGGCTCCTGCCCAGGTCGGTGAGCTCGTAGACGACGCGGGGCGGCACCTCGGCGTAGGCGTTTCGGGTCACGATCCCGCGCGACTCGAACATCCGCAGCCGGCTGGTCAGCGTGTGCGCACTGATCCCCGGCAGGGCGGCGCGCAGCTCCCCGAAGCGCTGCGGGCCGTGCATGAGCTCGCGCACGATGAGCGTCGCCCACGGCCCGTCGAACAGCAGCAGGAACCTCGCCACCCCGCACTCGGGAAGATCGACCTCACTCATGACGTCGAAACCTACCCCAATAGTGCAGTTGACGTAACTGATGCACCGTATGCACTAATGGCGCCATGGTTGACATCATTCATGGCGCCACAGGCGCTCAAGGCTCTCCCGTCCTGTCCGCTCTGACCTCCGCCGGGCGCACCGCCATCGCAGCGGTCCGCCACCCTGAAACCGTTCCCGCCGGCATCGCCGCTCGACAGGTCGACCTGGCCTCGGCTGACTCCCTCGCCTCCGCCTACGAGGGCGCCGACGGCGTCTTCGTCCACCTGCCCATGGGCGCACCAGAGGCGGCGGCCGCCCAGGCCCGGGCCGTTGTCGAGGCCGTCATTCGGGCCCGCCCCGGTCGCGTCGTCATCTCCACAAGCGGGCAGATCGTCGACCAGCCGGGATCACCGCTGCAGGCTCCCGCGGACAGCCCCATCATGACGCTCATCGACGGCGTGACCGGCAGCGGCGTCCCCACGGCCGTGGTCGCCCCGCGCCTCTACCTGGAGAACCTTCTCCTGCCGGTCGTCCTGACTCCCGTGCGTGAGGAGGGCGTCCTGCGCTACCCGCTTCCGGTGTCGTTCCCGGTCTCCTGGAGCTCGCACCTGGACGTGGCCGAGGTCGTCGCCCGCCTGCTCACGGATGCCTCCCCCACCACGGGCACGGTCGCCGTCGGCCACCGGCCCGGACTGACGGGACCGGACCTGGCCGCGGCCTTCTCCAGCCGCCTGGGCCGCGAGGTCCGCTTCGAGGGCGTCACGCCGGAGGCCTTCGGCGAGCTCATCACGCCGCTCTTCGGGCCGGCCGCGGCGCCGGTCGTCGAGCTCTACCAGGTCCTCAACACTCAGGACGGCAGCACCATCGCCGAGGACGGCAGCGCCCAGGAGCTCCTGGGACTCAGGCCGCGCTCGATCGAGCAGTGGCTGAAGGACCTGGCGGTCTCGTAGTCGGACTCACCAACATTTTCTTCATAAACGACGGTGGGGTCTGGTGGTGGATGCACCGCTCGTGGGAGGGGTGTTTTGTGTCTGGGGCTTGGTTTGGTCTGGGTGTTCGTCGTGATGCGGTGGCGCGGGTGGTGGCTGGTGAGTCGGCTTTGGCGGTGGCTCGGGATCTGGGGGTGCTGTCGTGGGTCGGTGAGTCTGTGGTGTCAGGAGGCGGTACTGGCACGATCAGGCCGTGGAGAGTGCAGCAACGGCATCAAGACGCTCGTTGGGGCGGCGGGGGCGTGGGGGCTGGTCGGTGTCGGCCTGCTCGGGGCGGGTCGGGCGCGGGCAGCGCGTCAGCGACGCCGAGCGGGTCCTGATCGCTCAGGGCCGGGCGCGCGGGGAGTCGGCCGCGCCCGACCCGCCCCGAGCAGGCACCCGCCCGAGTCAGGCTCGCCCCGGCCAGGACGGCCCCGATGGCCTGGGGGCGCGTCTGGCCTGTCCGGTCTGGACCGTCCCACCCTTGGGGCCGCGCACCAGCTCCACACCGCCTCCTGACACCACAGACTCACCGACCCACGACAGCACCCCAGATCCCGAGCCACCGCCAAAGCCGACTCACCAGCCACCACCCGCGCCACCGCATCACGACGAACACCCAGACCAAACCAAGCCCCAGACACAAAACACCCCTCCCACGAGCGGTGCATCCACCACCAGACCCCACCCAGGGCAAGCGAAGGTAACGTCATGCGCGTCGAGGTCTCCCGGATGGACAGCGTCAGCTTCCATCCTCGGGAGACCTCGACCCCTACACCGGGAACAACGCACCAGCCCCAACTACACCCTCAACTGCGAAGAGCCCGATTTGGTCATGGAAACTCCCGCCGCAGAAGTGGCGGTGTCGACCGTCGCGGGTATCGGCGCAGCTGCCCTGCTTCCAGAGGAAGTCGCTGCCGCGACAGTGATCACAGCAGGCACTGTTGCGGCTGTAGGTGCTGGATGGGCCTACAACCACATAGTTCCACTGAAGTATCGTGAACAGATCAACCACCCTTGGAAAGAAGTGACAGATGGAGCATCGAAGGCAGTGGACGGCGCGACCAACTTGGCACAGGATACCGCGGGCTCCGCGAAGAACGGGGTGGCTGATGCATAGCATTTCGCTTCCGGGTACGTGGGGCGACACACGAACTGGATGTAGCGACCATGCCCGTGTTCGGTCGACTTGAACCGGCTGACGGCGAGAGACCATCACCTCAACTCAAGGAGGAGCGTGTTTGAATGACTCTATTTCAGAAGCTCTTCCCCATGGATGGAGACAAATCCGCAGTGCAAAATTATGGACATGCAGACCAGGTAAGGGACCTGGAGGCTTTTATAATACTGATGACCGGGGCCGGTCTGGTGCTCCTGTCATTTGCCTATCACTCATCCATCGCATTCACCGCATGGCTGATGCTCGTAGGTTGCTCCTGCATTGCTTATGGACTCCACAGATGCATTATATACGCACAAATACGCCACGCAGCACGACGTTGGCGCTGTGATGGAACTCGTGTCGAATTCGTTCCGTCTTGGCTGTGCAACACTGGCGAGATTCTTGTGAACTCAATGATGACTTTGTCATCACTGAAGGTTATTCAGGGGCGTGTATGGGGGTTTAGGGGTTCGGTGTGTTGAATGGGTGACGGCTCGTTGGTCTGAGAGAATCAGATTGCTACATGAAACCTCTCAGGAACGAGCCGTCATGGGTAAGGGTATCACAGGCCTGGACAGAACGCAGTTGAGCTGCCTGGTGAAAATGGTGCTGGGTGATACTGAGATCTCCTTGGCGCCAAGAATTCTTGGCCCACTGGCCGCGGTGCGGGCGACGTTGATGTATTTGCGCACCAACACCTCCCAGGAGGCGATCGCCGAGATCATGGGGGTGTCACAGCCGACGATCTCGCGGGCGATCTCGGTGGTCACCCGGATCATCGCCAGGGTCTTGGGGCCTGTGCTGGCGACCGTCGAGGAGGTCCCCCATGGGGGCGTGCACATCATCGACGGTACGCTCCTGCCGTGCTGGAGCTGGAAGGATCGGACGGACCTGTGGTCGGGCAAGCACAAGCGCACCGGCCTGAGCCTGCAAGTGCTGGTCAGCCCCGCCGGGCGCCTGCGGTGGGCCTCAGACCCGCTACCGGGGGCCACCCACGACACCAAGGCCATCACCACCTCCGGTCTCTTGGAGGAGATCGACCCCTCCTGCTGCATCGCCGATAAAGGCTACATCGGAACCGGGGTTCTCACCCCCTACAAGAAACCTCCCAACAGTGAGCTCACCAAGGCCCAGAAGCAGGCCAACAAATCCCTAAATGAAATCCGGTATGTCGTGGAGAGAACCATCGCGCACATCAAATCCTGGAAGATCCTGGCCCACGACTACAGGCGCCCCCTGCACACCTTCAAAGAAACTATCACAGCCACCCTAGCCCTCTACGCCTACACCAACCCCTGAATAACCTTCACTGTTGTCTCTATGTCTCGCAGTATTCTCCGGCCTGGACGAGTCGGGTGATGCCAGAGCGTTCTGGCTCTCGCTCCTGTTGACAGCCTTCTGTGCATCAGCATGGACCGCCACTCCCTTGTATCGCCCCGGAGCTCCCGCCTTTGAGGTATCTCCTCACGGTCTTTTTCTGCGGCCAGCAGGGTTTCGTCACAAATTCGTCTCCTGGAACTCTTCACCTACGTTCCTGAAATACAGAACGACAAGAGGAGTTCCCCGCGTCCTACTGGCAACGAGTAGCGAGACGATCTACTTCTCAATAGGCGGCTTACCTCTCGGGTGCGAGCAACTACATAAACTCTTAGTGTTCTACAACGATCACCCTGAACGTCGTGAGGAACTCACTCAGCAGCGCGGCCTGGAACGGGTCCGGGGAATTGATGTATGCCCTCATTAAATGAGGTGGAATCAGGTCTCGAAAGGGAACGCATACAGTCCGCGAATCGGCCGACTCAATCACACGAGCGGCAACCATCCGACCACAAGCCCAATCGCCACCGATAGCCTCCCCCAGCCCAGATGGACGTAGGCTCCGCGCAGAGCCTGCCACAGCAGCGTGTTGTCTCATGACGTCTGAGAGTTTCAAATGTCGTGACATCTGAAGACGCAGGTGCGGCGGACGGATCGGGTCTGATTGTCGGCGCTCACCCACCCAGCAGGAGGATGGCGCGGTCGCTTGGGTGGTGCTTTGCGTGTACTGCACGAGGGTCGCGGGCCACTGGGCAAGGGTCGGAGATACTCCATGAGGTGTGGGGGTTCGTGCAGTACGCACAACCCTTGGCCAGCACACCCCCACCCTCGTGCAGTAGGCCACCCCGAGAAAGGGGCTCGGGCCAACCTCAGCGTTGAGGCAGTGCCACCGGGACCCTGCGCAGAAGTCAGGAGGGGCCAGATAGGGGCAGATAGAGACAGGGCATCAAGATCTGCCGCAAAGGTCCCAGACGCGATCACGCGCGCGACTCGGTGTCCACACAGCCGACATTGGCACCCCAGCCATCGACATACTCGGCGGGGATCCCCGGAATTCTGCGGTTCCACCTCGGCTGGCGACGGTGCTTAAAGCACAGATGTCGCCCATGAACACCTGCACCGGCCAGAGCTCTTCCATTGGCCCGCTATCGCATCCAAGACGACCAGACCGGCCCTAGGTTCCCGCCCAGGCAAGTGACTCAGAAGTGAGGAGGCAAGACAGTCCCGCAACGGCAGCGTCGAGCACGCCGACTCCATCACCGTACCCATGCCGGCAGTGTCAATCGAGACCGCCAATGGCACAGGTAAGTGCAGGCGTTCTCAGGTCAGCTGGTTTTGAGGAGATGCGGCATCGGCCGAGCGATCACTAGTACCCCCTGGTCGAGATCAGACAACTCCACCTCAGGCGTCGAGCAGGGCACGCAGGTTGCGCACATACCACTCGAAGGCGACCCGGTCGCGCATGCCGGCGAGGCCGAAACCCTGGTGCACGGGGCTCTTCTCCATCACCGAGGTGCGCATCGGATGCATGAGCCCGGGTGGGTGCAGGGTCGGGTGGAATCTGGCAACCGCGTCGGTTCTAACACCCAGCGCCTACACCGGATCAAGCTCGCAACGCTGACGCTCCTCATCGTTTGCTCATCGAAGCATTTGACATAGAATCTATTTTGGAAACTATGTGTTGGCTTCTCATGCTGTCGGAGATAGCTCAACTCAAACAGTAGTCCTTGAACTCTAAAGACTAGAGTGTACTACTTTCCAACGACTACGTTGGCCGAACCCTATCGAAAGAGATTTATGCGTACCATTTCTTGCTGTCATGGATCGCACTATGTTTCCTGAAATTCGTGACTGTGAACACGTTGATGCAGCACGCTCTCGCACATCATTCTGCATACTTATAGTGGGAATCAGTCTTTTGTTGATTTCATTAAGCTATCGACCATCAAGTCCCACCCTTGTCGTTCTCTTTTTCTTTACTAGGCGCTGGCAGCTCATTGGAAGGGTTGGCAAATTTTCTGACCCTGCATGGTGCCGCGAAGTCAGAAAAGTGATGGCGTCATTCTTCCAAGAGGGTGGATTTTTTTCCACAGTGGGGCTGCATGTGCCGGTAGAAGGTGCCCGGGAGCAGGCTCGTCCGTTCGTTGGAGAATTTCTGAAAGGGCAGAGCCCACCGGATCTGAAGGAGGCGCTTTCCAGCCTCGCACGTGCGACGCGTGCCACGAGCTTCACTGTGTTCTGCAGTGCAGTAATTACACTGCTGGGGAGGATGAGTGGCCAGGAAGACGTGGTTATCGGCGTTCCGACAGATAATCGGACACGTCCAGGCAGCGAGCAGCTAATTGGTTGCTTCCTTAACGTCGTGCCCGTGCGTGTGGACCTGGCTGGTGACCCCTCGTTCGAGGAACTGGTCGCTCGAGTGCAGGAAGCCCTCCTGCGCTCTTACGACCATCAGCGATTGCCATTCGCAGAAATCGTCGACGCGGTGCACCCTGAACGAGTCCCTGGCATGCATCCGATCTACCAGGTTACATGCGAGCTTCAACTTTCCGGATGGTTGCCGGTGGAACTGCCAGGTTGCACCGTTACCTACGACCTGCTCTCACACGGCACGGCGCGCTACGACATGTCGTTTCATGCGCTGGTCTACCCCGATGATATGTCTGTTATGCTGGAACTTAACACCGATCTCTGGACACAGCAGACCGGTTTGGAGCGGATTGCGTCTGTCACGAATCTGCTGTACCGGGCGGCAGAATCACCGGGGAAGCGCTTGTCCCAACTAGACGGAATGGTGCGGTGACACCGCGGGGGTCATCTTACCCGCAGTGTCACCTTTACCAAACCATGCACCGCTGCAAGCCGCGCAGCTGCATCCTCCAGCACCTTGGACGGCGGCGCCTGCTCACCTGGAAACGGGGTGACGACAAGATTCCCGTCATCTATTTCCCAGACGCCGGTGATCCGCCCTCCCTGGGTCAGGACGGGAGCGATCCAACCCGCAGCCTTGCTCACCCTCGAGCGATGTTTGTTCGCCAGCATGTGAGTGTCCTTAGTCCCAGGACCAAGGACGAACTGGTCGAACGCTCCTAGGAGGTGGGTAGCGCGGCTGGGCTGGGTTGCCGCGAGCTCGTCCTCATGCTCGGCGAGCAGATATCGTGTCTCATCCTTCACCCGTACCTCGACGATTTGCTCGCCAAGACTAGCGAACCAACCCTTGAGCGTTGACTTCTTGTTGCTGTTGCGCGAAAGCCACGCGTCAAAGGTTTCAGGGGTCGCTGGACCATAGACGGAGAGGTATCGCTTAATGACCGCTGGTGCTGCCTCCACAGGATCAGGTAGCCCATTCCAGTTCTTCAGAAACTAGTGGGGTTAGTAAATGTCACCTTCGAAGAACGGCTCGGGCCATAGCATAAGGCACCCTGCCATGCGAGAGGCTTGAGCAGAGCACCCCACCCGGAGCGCAGTTGTTCTTCCATCCCCTTGAACCGTTTGTCCTGAACCAGTTCGCTCACTAGTTCATCGCGAGACAGTACCTGACCATCGAGAAGGTCAGCGACAGACTCCGTCAGTTGCTCGACCTCCTCTGGCGTAGCGCCGAAGTGCCGTGACCAGGTGGGCTTGGTCCACGTACGAGCATTAGCTAGCAGCGATAGGTACTCTGCTACGTCCGCAGACCGCATCGCGTGCAGCGTTCCGCGCATCGCCCAAGTCTTGACAAGCGAGCGGTCGGAGTACGCACGCTTGATCCCTTCAGGTCGCGGGTTACGTTGCCGTAAGGCGATAGCGGTCTCAGCAGCGGAAGCCACCTGCGCCTGCGTACCGCAGAGCCGTCCGACGATCTCAACAGGACCTGCGTCCGTCAACGGTTCCAGGTACTGCCTGTGCAGCCGCCATGCGAGCACCTGTTCGGCGGAAACCTCGATCAACGTCGTCCCCTCTCGTCGTTACCATCAGATTCTAAGCCTCTTCGGAACCTTGATTCGGTACACCGGGTAGCACCTCACGCAACCAGTCGCTGCGTACCCGCCGAGCTTTCCACTCCCGCGGGTATCCCACCGACACTTCCTCGAAGCGTACGCCAGAGAGCTCGATGGTGCGAGGGATGTGCAGGTGCCCGTACACCACGACCTCCGTATTGTACTCGATGTGCCACCGTGCGGTTTGGTCAGTGCCGCACCACAGACCGAACTCGGGGTGACGCAAGACCTGCGTGGGTTCGCGGTGCAGTGGCCAGTGATTGACAAGCACTGTGGGCACCCCGTTGAGACAGGCCAACCGGTTTCGCGTGTATGCGAGCCGCGCACGACACCAGTCCTCACGGGTGGGGTAGGGATCCGGATGCAGGAAGTACTCGTCAGTGCAGACGACGCCAGCGGACACCGCAACAGAGAGTGCCTCCTCTTTCGTGAAAGTGCCCGCAGGACGAAAGGTGTAGTCGTATAAGACGAACAGCGGCGCGATGACCACCGGCCCGGTTGCCGTCTGCCACGTCGGGTATGGGTCCTCGGGCGTCACCACCCCCAGCGCTCGGCACACATCCACCAACTTCTGGTAACGGGCTTCACCCCGCAACTGCACCTCATCATTCGGTGTCGTCCACAACTCGTGGTTGCCCGGAACCCAGATCACCTTTGCGAATCGAGCAGCCAGTAAAGCAAGAGACCTTTCAACCTGGGAGAAGTCCTCAGCGACGTCGCCGGCGACGATCAACCAATCGTCCTTCGTCGTCGGCTCCATCCTCTCCACGAGTTGCTGGTTCTCCAGGTAGGCGACATGTAGGTCGCTTACAGCGAGAAGTCTCCGAGATGAGAACACTTGACACAGTCTACATCACTGTATCGACTCTGCGCGAGCCTGACTGAAAGGCCTCATCCACTGCCTGGACGACTAGGCGCCACAAGGGCAAGGACGCTACAAATGAAGTCTTGACGAGTCAACTCCACTCGTCAAGACAGATCCTACCGGGCGGAGTGAACTGGTGAGTGGCAGCAAGCGGTACCTGATAGCAATCCAGCACTACGAAGACGATACGGACGAGACTGTCTTGCCCAAGGTCAGCGCGGTGATTCAGATAGACCACCCGAGCCTCCCTTAGATCGTTGAGCTCACCGTGAGCACCACGGATGGAGGGCCGGTCCCGTCAGAGACCGTCAAGCTCCTGGACCTGGATCGTCTCGCTAACGTCTTGAACGACGCGGTACTCGCGACGGGGAATGTCCCTATGTTCCTCATCAAGCCGCGAGAGGGTCGGGTGCTGGGGCGGGTACGCGGTAGGGCTTCTTGGTCGCGGAGCATGGCGAACAGGACGTCGCGGCGGCGGGACAGGCAGATGAGTGCGGCGTTGTGTTTCTTGCCTTGGGCTCGTTTGCGGTCGTAGTAGGCGCGGCTGACGGGGTCGGAGCGCAGCGCGGCGAATGCGGACAGGAACAGGGCTCGTTTGAGGCGCTTGTTCCCGGAGCGGGCTGGGAACTCGCCTCGAATGCTGGTGCGGAGCGTCGGGAGACCGCCGCCAAGCCGGCGTAGGCGGCGAGGTGTCCGGCTGTGGGAAACTGGGAGGCGTCACCGACGTAGAGGAGAATCCGTGCTGCGATCACGACCCCGACGCCTGGCATCGAGGTCAGGGACCTCGACAAGAAGGTGAGCACCACCAACTTTTTTCGACTGGACCAGCGGGCTCGGCCCGCTGGTCCAGGACTTGCCGCAACGACGCTGTCAACCCGGGAAGGACTTGTTCGGCGGCGGCCGCTCCGGCAACTACGACGGTCTGCTGCGCCAATGCGGCAGTGATCGCGTCGGCGAAGTCGGTCGCGCCGCGCGGGGAGGCCTTGGTGATGACTCTCAGCAGCTTGCTATTTGACGCCTTAGCCATTCCTCGAGGGCCACCGAGTTGTTCGATCATAGCCAGGCCTTGTTTGGTGGTCAGTCGGGGCCCGATGACGCGTTTCTTCTCCAGTGTCGCCGCGGCGCAGCGTGTGAGGTATCGTCCTCGCGGCATCTGCGATGACGAACGCGTCCCTCGCGTCGGTCTTCGCGCTGCCCCGGTAGAGATCCGCAGCGCGACGCATGGCAAGGCTGGACAGGCTGGACAGGTAGGCAACTTCGATGCCCACCGAGCGCGCCACTGCGATCGGTAATACGCCGATCGTGTTCGGCTGATCAACGATCACCAGCACTCAACCAAGGGTTTGGAACATGTCGAACAAGTTCTCGAACTCGGCCTGATCTTGCGACAATGCCTTGTCGAGACCGGCTTTTCGCAGTTGAGGGTGTAGTTGGGGCTGGTGCGTTGTTCCCGGTGTAGGGGTCGAGGTCTCCCGAGGATGGAAGCTGACGCTGTCCATCCGGGAGACCTCGACGCGCATGACGTTACCTTCGCTTGCCTTGACCCGAGCACGGTTTATCGGCTTGATGAGCGTGGTCTTGAGGTCACGGGACAGCGGCTCGAACCCGACCGCGCGGGGCATGGCTTGCCGTGTCGTTGGTCCCGACCAGTAGTGGTGTCGCCGGTGCGGCTGTGAGGGCGTGTCGCGTGACAGTGTGATCCGGGAGGCCGGCGCACGAGCCGTTCGGGTGGCCGACCGACCGTGCTGGAGGTGACCCTGCGCAATTACCGGTGCACCGGCTGTGGGCACGTATGGCGTCAAGACGCTAGCCGTGCGGCCGAGCCGCGGGCCAAGCTGTCGCGACGTGGGCTGCGGTGGGCACTGGAAGGCATCGTGCACCAGCACTGACCATAGCCCGTGTCACCGAGGGTCTCGGGGGCGCGTGGCATACGACGAATGACGCGGTCCTGGACGAGGGGAAGCGGGTGTTGATCGATCACCCCGACCGGCTCGACGGCGTCACCGCGATCGGTGTGGATGAGCACGTGTGGAAACACACCAGACGCGACGACAAGTACGTCACGGTGATCATTGACCTCACCGCGATCCGCGACGGCACCGACCCAGCAAGATTGTTGGACATGGTCGAGGGCCGTTCCAGGCAGACGTTCAAGATCTGGCTGGCCGAACGACCCCAGACGTGGCGCAACCAGGTGGAGGTGGTCGCGATGGATGGGTTCACCGACTTCAAGATCGCTACCACCGAAGGACTCCCTGACGCGGTCGCGGTGATGGACCCCTTCCACGTCGTTCGTCTTGGAGACGATGCTCTGGATGAGTGCCTGCGCCGTGTTCAGCAAGACCTCCACGGGCACCGGGGCCGCAAAGACGATCCGCTCTACCGCGCGCGGCGGACCCTGCGCACTGGCGCAGATCTTCTCACCGAGAAGCAGCAGGACCGGATCGAGGCGCTGTTCGCCGTCGATGCCTACGTCGAGGTTGAGGTGACATGGTCGATCTACCAGCGGATGATCGCGGCATACCAGCACGCCGATCGCTGCCAGGGACGCGCATTGATGGTCAAGCTGATCAACTCGGTCAGCAGCGGAGTGCCCAAGTCACTGACCGAGATCATCACCCTGGGCAGGACGCTCAAGAATCGGGCCGTCGACGTGCTGGCCTACCGCGACCGGCCCAGCACATCCGACGGACCGACCGAGGCGATCAACGGCCGCATCGAGCACTACGCGGCTCAGCACTCGGATTCCGAAGCCTCACCAACTACATCGCCAGATCACTGCTCGAAACCGGCGGATTCAGACCCCGACTACACCCTCAACTGTGAAGAGCCCAGTAAGGGAGATCACCCCGGTCTCGTAGACGACGTCGCATATACCAAGAACGAAGAGCGCCAGCGAGAGCACCTCGAGGTCGAAACCGGTAACCGCAGTCCGGCCGATGACGCCGATGGCAGCGCACCTCACGAGCACCGACCCCGCGAGGACGAGGCGGCAATTCCTCCGGCCGAGCCAGGCGCCTACGAGGGGCAACAGTGACAGGGTGGGAATCTGCTGGATTGCGAAGGCGATGCAGAAATCGAAGGAGCGACCGGTACGAGCCACGATCAGCAGCGGGATGACGAGATCCGTGATACCTTGACCGGAGTTGACGAAGGCGGTTCCGGCAAGGATCCGCGCGTGGTGAACGCGACTTTTACTCGAGCTCAAAGGTCGACCCCCATGACGCTTCTGCCGTGTGTCGGGACCGGGTCAAACGACCCGGGCTTGTCGGTCGCATTGGACCACGATCGCCGCAGCGATACCTGTGGTAGGGGCATCACCGCACTCAGGCGTCTGGAGCACTGGATGGGAACGCGAGCGCCATTGAATCGAAGCTGCCCGCAGTCTTGGCTAGACCCGATATGTCGCAGCACACTGCAAGGTTAAGATCCGTCCGCACGGAGGTACGCATGCGGGAGTGTTGACGCAACGTTACTAGCGCTCGCAACCTATTGATCCTTTCATTCCAATGGGTGAAGTGACCTCGGTTCTTCATAGAAGGTTATTCAGGGGTTGGTGTAGGCGTAGAGGGCTAGGGTGGCTGTGATAGTTTCTTTGAAGGTGTGCAGGGGGCGCCTGTAGTCGTGGGCCAGGATCTTCCAGGATTTGATGTGCGCGATGGTTCTCTCCACGACATACCGGATTTCATTTAGGGATTTGTTGGCCTGCTTCTGGGCCTTGGTGAGCTCACTGTTGGGAGGTTTCTTGTAGGGGGTGAGAACCCCGGTTCCGATGTAGCCTTTATCGGCGATGCAGCAGGAGGGGTCGATCTCCTCCAAGAGACCGGAGGTGGTGATGGCCTTGGTGTCGTGGGTGGCCCCCGGTAGCGGGTCTGAGGCCCACCGCAGGCGCCCGGCGGGGCTGACCAGCACTTGCAGGCTCAGGCCGGTGCGCTTGTGCTTGCCCGACCACAGGTCCGTCCGATCCTTCCAGCTCCAGCACGGCAGGAGCGTACCGTCGATGATGTGCACGCCCCCATGGGGGACCTCCTCGACGGTCGCCAGCACAGGCCCCAAGACCCTGGCGATGATCCGGGTGACCACCGAGATCGCCCGCGAGATCGTCGGCTGTGACACCCCCATGATCTCGGCGATCGCCTCCTGGGAGGTGTTGGTGCGCAAATACATCAACGTCGCCCGCACCGCGGCCAGTGGGCCAAGAATTCTTGGCGCCAAGGAGATCTCAGTATCACCCAGCACCATTTTCACCAGGCAGCTCAACTGCGTTCTGTCCAGGCCTGTGATACCCTTACCCATGACGGCTCGTTCCTGAGAGGTTTCATGTAGCAATCTGATTCTCTCAGACCAACGAGCCGTCACCCATTCAACACACCGAACCCCTAAACCCCCATACACGCCCCTGAATAACCTTCATAGAACCCCTGCCAGACCCCTGTTGCACTCTGCGTGGTGGCGGATTAGTCTGTAACCGACCAGAACGGTTTGTTGGGTCAGCCGCAGCTCTTCGTCATGCTCGCGCCGACCTTGGCAGCCTCGTCCGTCCCATCCGCTCCAGTTCACTCCCCTAGGCGGGAGACCCGACCCGACGAAAGGTAGATTCGTGACAGCTCAACGGTGGGAACAAGCGGATCCTTCGCCAGGTCCATGGTTCGATCAACGGTACCGATTCGCGTCAGCACGGTTCAGCCTTTACTGCTTCCCGTTCGCAGGAGGCTCGGCTACGTACTATTCCCATTGGGCTGGAATGTTTGCCGGGCCGGCGGTGGAGCTGGTCCCTGTCCAGTTGCCAGGACGCGGCCCCCCGTTTCGCTGAACCATTGCAGACCTCCATCGAAGAGATGGCTGACTCCATCGCCAGTGAGATTGCACAGCGGTCGACTCGACCCCTGCTTTGGCCACAGCATGGGTGCGATCCTGGCATACGAGGTAGCTCGTCGACTGCGAACAAGCAACAACCCGGTTGGTCATCTCTTCGTCAGTGGTCGGCCAGCACCTCCGCAGCACCGACCCTTTCGTACGGTCAGTGACCTACCGATGTCTGAATTTGTCCAGGTGCTGCGCGATTACGGCTCCGCACCCGAGGAGATCCTCCGCAACGACGAACTACTCGATCTCCTCATGCCAATGACGCGAGCTGACTTCGCAATGATCGAAGGGTATCGCAACGTCCCCGGCCCGCCGCTGGCTTGCCCTATCTCCGCATGGTGTGGCACCGACGACCCAGAGGTCACGCCCACCTCGATGTGTGACTGGGCGAGTGAGACGACCGAAGGCCTGGAACTGTTCGTGAGACGAGGTGGTCACTTCTTCGTGACCGATGTGAGTCAGGAGATCGCGAAAGCGGTTCATGACGCCGCAGCTCGACTTGATGGCCGTTTCGAGGATATTGCACCCCCAAGCCACCGGCACCCTGAATTGCGGCCGGTGTGCACGCACGAGGGAAGCGATGTTCACGGGTAACGCAGCGCATCCGCGCTATCCGCTGGTCATACTCTGGAGTCCCCCCCCCGGTGTCGCTCTACAGCCTTTCTTCGGATGATGTCCGCTCGCGGCGATTTTAGCGTCGTACACGAACCATTCTCACACTTGAAGGATTTTGGCGTCGCGGACGTCTTGGGTGAGCGTCTGACGAACGAACGCGACGTGATCGATACACTCTTTACATGCGCCGATCGATTCCCAGTATTCGTCAAGGATACGACCGATTTCCACTATCCCGGCGTCCTGGAGGCAACGGACTTCCTCACTTGTGCACGACACAGCATCATCGTGCGACATCCACGTGAAGCGATCGCTTCGCATTATCGGCTCAACCCTGATCTGTCTTGTGAGGAGGTCGGATTCGCGCGAGTGCGGGAGATCCACGATGTCGCAGTTTCCGCGGGCAACCCGCCAGTCGTGGTAGACGCCGACTACTTGGTGGACCAACCAGAGGTGACGGTCCGAGCATACTGCCGCGCGCTTGAAATCCATTCCTCCCTGAAGCACTGGCTTGGCAAGCTGAAGTACTTCAGGGATGGCAGAAGACCCTTCATTGGCATACCGAGGTCGCGGAAAGCACCGGTTTCGCACGCTCAGCAGGTAGCACCAAAACAATGACAGAGATCGAGAACCACCCCGTGCTGGGAGATTTCTACCGACATCACCTGCCACATTATCAAACACTCCTAAGCAAGAGACTGCCGGTTCAGTCATTGTGATCTCATGCGAATCGAGAAATATCCAGATATCGTTTTGATGGGTCGCGAACTAGATCGAACAAAGATTCTTCTCGGCCGGAATTTCCAAGTCAAGAAATTCTTCATAACCCACAACCAACTCTGGAATTCATTACTTCATTCGTATGGCACTACCTTTTCGAATCCCCTGGAGGCCGCAGTGCGCATAGTGTGCACGGTAACCTCCACTTATTGCTTTAGATCACGGCAAACTAGTCACCGATCGCATTGACCAGATCACGCACGGTCGGGTTCTTGTAGAGCGTATCTACTGACAGGGTGTATCCGAGAGCTTCACCAATCGCTGCCGCAAGCTGAACTGCACGGATGGAATCGCTGCCGAGACTGAAGAACGAGTCGTCTCGGCCAACCCTCGCTACATTAAGCAAATTCCCCACAATCCGTGCGACCAACTCCTCGGTCTCCCCCTCGGGGGGAATATACCGTGCAGTACGCTGATCCCCTGCACTAGCACTGCGACGGTATCGACGGCGCCAGACTGGTCTCGCGGAAGAGTAGGCATGACCACCACTCGTGCGAACGCGCCGTGTGCTGCGAGCGCTGCCCCTACTTCGTGTCGAGTCTGCTCCGGATCTGCGCCTGGTCGGGGAACAACCGCAACGACGGTGCTACCACCGGAGAATTGATCGAGCGAAAGGTGCGCTTTCATGTGCGGGTTCGCGCGGTTAATCCCCGCTAGGACCACAGGTGCGGATGTATTCATGACGCGCAGCAACAGCCCCAGGCCCTCGTGCGGCTGGATCAGCCGCAGTCCTCGCTGCGCCGCGGCAGTCACGAATGGACTGCCGTCGTTCATCCCAGGGCCAGCCCACATGCTCCACGCAACGCAGCGCACGACGCGACCGCGCGCTACCCAGCGTCGAGCCCATCCCTCTAGCCCAGCATTCGCCGCAGCATAAGCTCCGAAACTGCTACCGCCAAGGAAGCCATTCACGGACGAGTAGAGCAGCACCGCGGCGTTGGGCCGGCTCGCAAGCAACCGATCGATTGCCGCCGCGCCACCCAGCTTGGGTGCAAGCATTCTGCGAAACCAGGGGGCAGTCTCACGGGCCAAGTCGTGGGCTGAGACTCGTTCCCATTGTGGAGCGACAGCCTCTCCCGCAACGTGCACGATCAAGTCGAGTCGCTGGCCCCAAGACTTCTCTGCGTGCTCAACCGCAGCGGCAAGCGCCGACGAATCAGTTACGTCTACGGCTGCGTAAGAAACGTGTCCCAGAGAGCGCAGGTCGTCGAGCACCTTGTCTTTGCCAGTCTCGACCAATTTCTCCTCTGGAGTTCGACCGGTCACAAGCAGACGTGCACCCGCCGCAATAATAAACTGTTCTGCGATGATACGGCCAAGACCTCCCAGACCACCGACGAGTAGGACTGTGCCTCCTTGTGGCAGTACGCTAGAAGGGATGCCGTACTGAGCGCTGTCTGATAGCACCCTCAATCGAGGAACGTATCCCACGCCGTCACGCACTGCGGTGAGGTCACTGGAGGTGCGGGGCAAACGTCGCGGGTCGAGCGACTCAGCGTCAGGGTGGTCGAGGAAGCGCACCGTGTGCAAAAGATCTTCAGTGATCGCTGTGCGGACCAACGCAGTCAGCGCGGCACGCTCAGGCCTCACGTCCTCGTGGGGAGTGACTGCGGCAGCGCTACTGGTGAGTACAGTGACATCTGCACCGGGAAGAGTGCGCGCGATAGCGGCGAGCTGCACTGCGAGTTGGACAGGCAAGTCTTCGCATTCTGAGGCCCCTACTCCTGCCGCGTGCACGATGTCTGGAGCACCACCCAGATTGTTTGCCAGATATGCCAAGGCGTGGTCTTGCTGATCCGGATCGAGGGGGTCGGCTTCAACGTGCCGGTCAGTTAGGACTCGGAAGGCGGGGCCGGGGACAAGGACACCGACGCTCGGATCCGGAGAGGGTTGTGCCGCTGCGGGACGGATCACGATGAGTGAACCATTAACTTCGCCGGGAGGTAGGTCTCTATAGGAAGTCCAGATGGGCTCCAGCAGAAAGTCACCATCCTTCTGCCTAGGAGCAGATTCCTCGTGCAGACGGTTGGAGAACTTGCCACTGGCCAGTCCTTCGAGTAGCCGTTCGCGCTGCACCTTGCCTCCAGGGGCGCGAGGGAATTCGTCCTCGGTTAGGGGCACTAGCCACTGGGGCCGCAGCGCCAGGTCGGTGGCGAGTCGGCCGCGAATCTCACCGAGCAGGGCATCTAGGTCCGCGGCCGCGTCCGGGGTGGGCACAAAGAAGATGGCGATGGCGTCAGTTCCCTCGGTATCATCACGCACAGCGCAGACTGCAGTGCAGGCAGGCTGGACGCCGGGCACCTGCTCGACGACGGTCTCTACCTCATGTGCAGGATAATTGGCCCCGTTCACGATCACCATGTGCTTCTTGCGGCCGGTGAGGTAGAGCCGACCGTCCTTGAGGAAGCCCAGATCGCCAGTGTCGAACCAACCGTCTGCGGTGAGCGCCTTGTTCGCTTCGGGGTTATTTAGGTATCCGCGCATGACGGTGGTGCCGCCGACATGCAGCCGCCCGACCCGACCTTCAGGGAGCACTGTGCCATCCTCGGACACAATCCGTAGTCTCACCCCAGCGATAGGCGCACCTACTTCAGCGATCTTGACCGCCCCACAGGCACCGGCCGACGATTCGACGACCTGGTCCTCCAGCGACGCCGGGTCGACGGCGATCATGCCCACTGTCGGATCACCTCTGCGCATCCTGCTGTAAGTGACTCCGGAAGAAGTTTCCGACATACCCCAGCAGGGCACCATTGCATCCGCTGGCAACCCGTGGGGGGCGAGCAACTCCAAGAACCGGAGCGCCGTGCGAGGAACCACCGCCTCACCTGCGTTGCACACGTTCCGCAGTCGTGAGAGATTCCAGGAACTTGCGGCGATCTCCTCTTCGTGTTTTGCAACCATGGCGAAAGCGAAGTTTGGCGCCCACGTGGCGGTCGCTCCGAACTGGTCTGCCAAGTCGAGCCAAGCGAGCGGTCGCCGAACCACCGTCTCGGTCGGTACGTTCACATGCTCACAACGCAGGACCACGTCCCGCACGTTCGACATCACCATGCCGCCAACGTGGTCAAGTGGCATCCAGTTGAGGGAGACCTCATGTTCGGTGAAGGCGTTAGCTGCGATCATTGCGTGTGAACGGGCGATAATTGTTCGATGCGCATGGTGCACGCACTTCGGGGTGCCGGTGCTTCCCGAGGTGAGCAGGTTGAGTGCGGGGGTGTCTGGCGTCGCGGGGTAGGGGTCCGCGGGGGTGTCTGCGATCAGTGCCCTAGCCGCGACGACACGCATCGGTTGCTTCTCCGCTCCAGACGCGGTTACCGCATCCACTAGTGTGGCGTCCGTGACGATAAGCGGATGCTCCAGCAGGTCCCAAGCAGCGTGTAGCTTACGCACCGCTGCGTTGTTGGCAGTATACTCGCGTGCGGTAGCGACCGGGGTAGGCAACATACCACCGAGCACGCACGCCCACCACGTGGTGACGAAGGACCGGTTGTCAGCGAGGTGAAGAAGCACCGGGTCTCCGGGACGCAAACCTCGGTCGCGCAGTCCGCAGAGAACCCGACGCGCGTCGTTGAGCAGTTCTGCGTAGGTCTGCCGGTCAGTGCCACCGTCTGGAAGCACGTACGTCGTCCCTGCCTCAGGCCTCAGGTCCGCAGCTTGCTGAAGGGCCTCGGTAAGCGTGCGAGCGGCAGCGGGCCTGACGGTGGGCTCCGGCCCGCAGACCTCTGCGAGCCGCTCCCCCCGGCACTGGGTGGCCTGCTACCACCTCACCAGCTCCGGAATCGTCAGCGGGGTTGGCGACTGCACGCAGCTGCAAGTCCACGACTGCGGCCGCGTCCTGGACACTCTCGACCGCTGCTGCAACTGCTGCCAGGGAGGCGAGGTCGGTGGGGTCCCGCAAGTCCTGCATCGGGCCCGGGTGGTACGTACTCATGTAATCCTCCGTTCGTCGCGCATGCCAGGGATGATTGATGCGAGGGCGGCGTCCGCAAGTACAGCGGCTGTCTCCGGGCCAGCGCTCGTGATGAAGTAGTGACCACCGGGCACCACGACATCGTCAGCGGCTTGGCTGGTGTGGTTTCCCCAAGCCGAAGCCGCAGCGGCGTCCACAAACTCGTCGTCAGCACCGCGCACCGTGGTGACCGGGACGGGCATCGGAGGACGCGGGTGATGCACGTAGTTCTCCCAGAGCGAAAAGTCGGAGCGCAACAGAGGCAACAGCATCGCTAAGAGCTCGGGGTGATCGCGCAGCGGTGCCGGCAGCCCCCCACGCCGTTCGATCTCTGCGAGCATCTTCGCGTCCTCTAGATGATGCAAGGTGCGGCCCCCAAGCACGGTGCTCAGGTGCGGTGCGCCTTGCGCTCCCGCTAACAGCCGGTGAACCCGGACACCGTACCTGCGATGAAGTTCATGAGTGACCTCATATCCGAGGAGAGCACCTGCGCAGTGCCCGTAGATTGCTAGGGGGGAGACTCGAATAGGGGTATAAAGCGATAGCCACCGCGGCGACCACAGAACGCAGATTCGTTGGCGGATCTTCGCGGGAGCGGTCCTCGCGGCCAGGTAGCTGCACTGCAATCACCTCGACCGTAGGAGGCAGAAGAGCCGGGAGCCTTTGGTAGACAGAAGCGCCACCGCCCGCGAACGGAAGGCAAACCAGCCGCACGCGAGGGTAAGTCTGCGCGGCGCGCCGGATCCATGGGGATTCTGCGGCGAAGCTTGTACCGGTGGTCGCTCTACCGGACGTGTCAACCATCCGTACCCTCCTGCTGCTGTCGCATGTCGAACCGCGCGGCCAGCGCGGCGATCTCTTCATCAGACCGCTTCTCCACGAGCGCCAGAGCGTTCTCGAAGACGTTACTTCGCTCGTCCTCGAGATTCCTAGCTGCGTCGATGAGAGTGGCGAGGCCGGACACGGTCGGATCGGCAAAGAAACCGGCAATAGGCACTTCGACGCCGAAGACCGCTTTGACCCGAGAGGAGACCCGAATGGCCTGCAGGCTGGTGCCTCCTGCGGCGAAAAAGTTCACTGTGTTTGCGACGGACGTACCGAGCAGCGGGGCGAAGACCTCTCGTCGGACGGCGCGTTCGGTTGCGGTCCCCGTCTCGTCCTCTACTTCGGTGACCTTCTGAATCGCCGCGAACTCGACGGCTGGTAGTGCCCGTCGATCAATCTTGCCACTCTGCGTGAGAGGGACCTCGGTTAGGGGAACGAGCACATTCGGCACCATGACCGCTGGCAGCCGGCGACTGACCGTAGCGCGGATGGTGTCGATCTCCAGCTGCTGTCCCGGCTCGGGCACGACATACCCGACGAGCAGTGAGCCGCGCTGCGGGCGCGTTACGACATCAGCAATGGCACGTGCTACGCCGTCTACCGACTGCAGCGCGGCTTCCACTTCACCGAGCTCTATCCGGACCCCGCGAATTTTCACCTGTCGGTCGGCGCGCCCGAGAAACACCAGGTCACCATCGTCGTTCCACATCGCGAGGTCGCCGGTTAAGTACATGCGTGCCCCGGGGGGGGGCCGTAGGGATCGGGGCGGAACCGTTCCGCGGTGAGGTCTGGCCGGCCCAGGTAACCGCGCGCGAGTCCAAGCCCAGAGATCGCCAGCTCACCGACCGCACCTGGAGGCTGCAGCCCTAGGGTCTCATCAAGCACATACGCGCGGTGGTTGTCCATCGCTCGCCCAATGGGTGGGGATGAAGTCCATTCGCCCGCGCAGAGCTTGTCAACCACGGTCACAGTGGTCTCGGTCGGCCCGTAACCATTATGAAACTCGACCTGTCTGGCCCATCGCGTCGTCAGATCTCCACTGAACGACTCGCCACCGACGAATGCCACCCTTAACTGCGGGTAGTTCTCAGGTGTGAGGAGCTCAAGGATTGCGGGTGGAATATCGATCACCGTGATGCCGAGCCCTGAAAGTAGCCGGTCGAGAACTTCGGGTGAGCGGCGTTCGTTCTCATCAGTGACGTAGAGCGAGCCCCCGAGAGCAGCGCACCGAACGTCTCGAACACTGACACGTCAAATCCTGCAGAGGCGTACTGAAGAATGTGGTCAGCCGGGGTCAGGTCGAATATCCTGCGGACGGTTCGGACGAAGTTGGTGACGTTCCGGTGTTCGACCACAACCCCCTTGGGGCGCCCGGTCGAACCGGAAGTGTAGATGACGTAGGCTACGTCCGCGGGCGAGACCTCCGGTAGGGGAAGGTCCGGCGGATCGGATACATCGTCGGAACCGAGCACCGTGCCGAGCACGTCACCGACAGGGACGGCAGGAACCATGCCTCCCAGGAGCTCCACTCCCCGACCAGCCGAGGCGACAGCGAACCTCGCACCACAGTCCTCGATCACCATCGCAACCCGGTCGACGGGCTGGCCGAGATCGATCGGCACATACCCAGCGCCAGTTCGCAACACGCCTAGACAGCGGCCACGCCGCCTCGTCCCCGTTCCACAAGGACCGGAACGAGGTCACCCGGGCCGACACCGGCGGCACACAATGCGCGCGCCACACGCCACGCAGCGGTATCCAACTCAACGTAGCTGCTCAGACCGTTGACGTCCGCGACAGCGGACCCGTCACCCTGTTCGGCCACCACCCGAGCGAACAGCTCATGCACGGTATCTGCACAATGCTCCCCGATCGGCAGGTTCCATTGCCTGAGCACTCTCTCCTGATCCTGTTCGTCCGCTAGGGACACATCCTCCGGTCGGCGCTGTGGATTCGCCGTCAGGGCTGCGAGTAGCGCGACGTAACGGTAAAGCAGTCGGCGTGCGTGCTCCCCGGAGTACAAGCAGGTTGCGTACCGGATGCCCACCCAAGGCTCCGGGCCATCTAGTGCGGACTCAAGGGAGAGTTCGAACGACCCAGAACCTGCGTCTACTGGCTCCACAGACATCCTCAAGTCGCCGGCCTGCAGTTCCGCAGAAGGCGTTTCTTGGCTGGTGAACCCGAGTTGCACGAGCGGCAGTCGACCGGCATCAGGCTCGACCCCCCAGGTGATCGAGAATGAGCTTGAAGGGGAGGTCACCCTGCGCAGCGGCCTCCGCTCGGCGCTGGTGCACCTCGCTGACAAGATCGAGGAACGACCCGGATGGCCCCACGTCGTCAAGACGCAGCCGGATCGGGAGCAGGTTGCCTGCATCCCCAACCATCTCCGCTAGGTCGAAGCCGTTCGAGCCGTTGAAGGGAACGCCGATCACGAGGTCACGGGAGGCGATCTGACGGGAAACCAAGGCTGCGAAAGCCGCCAGTAGTACGTCCTCGGGGGGTACTGCGAGCAGTGCCGCAAGGGAACGGACCCCAGAGGCAACGGTACACGGGAGAAGCTGATGCACTTGCTCACTACCCAAATCCAGCAAGCGCGGGCGCGGTAGATCTGTCGGCAACTCGGTCTGTTCCCAGCCGCTGAGCTGGTCCCGCCAGAACTCGATGGTTGCGTCAGCTTCGGGACTCTCAACCCACTTATGCTGCCACCGTACGTACTCGCTGAACTGCGGCGCTGCGGAAGGAGTCGGCCCGTCGCAGGTCCTGCGCAGGTAGGCATCTGCAAGGTCTGAACCGATGACCTGGGCGGAACGAGCATCCATTACCAAAGCGTGGCTGACGAAGACTAGTCATGGTCCTCAGGCCCGTATTCGAGCAATCGGAAACGGATGACGGGATCGTTGCTGACATCGAAACCTCGACGCAGTTCCGCCCGCACCACGTCGCGACGCAGCTGTTCGCGGTCTGCACCCTCGTAATCTTCGGCTTCGAGGGACACCGACCTCCAGGTGCGCACCTGCTGTTCACCGGTCTCGTGGTCGTGAGGAAACACCGATCGCAACACCGTGTGCCGGTCGGCTAGCTCGTCCACCGCACCTTGCAGCGCAAGCACATCCAGCGGTCCACGCAACGCAACTGCAAAGCCCAACCCATACGCAGTACTGCTCTGCGCTATCCGATCGAACAGCCATAGTTGCTCCTGCCGGAACGACAGTGGGGCAGTTCTCCCCCCCCCGAAGAGACCGTCTCCAGCCGCTCGAGCAACTCCTCCCGTCGAGATGACGGCAGCTGGCGCAACCTGCGAAGCAGCTCGCTCTGTTGACTCATGGTCCGCGTCCTCCCACTCGCGTCCGGATACTGTAAAGTCTATGCCAGTTCGGCACAGAACAACACAAGACATCTGCAGTATCAACGGGAGACGCAGCCTATGGACTTCAAGATCCCCGCAGAGACCAGCGTTTTCGCGCGCGAACTGGACACTCTCCTCGCAGCGCCCTACACGCAGGGACTATTGACCGAGTTGAGGCGCCGCTCGGATGGCATGGATGGTGATGTTCGGCCGCTGTACCAGCATCTCGGGCAGCACCGCGTACTTGCACCCTCCTGGCCCACCGACTACGGAGGCAGGGACGCGGACTTCACCGCGACCCTGGTCCTGCTTGAGCGGATGGTCCAACACGGCATCCCGCAAAGTCTGTACTACATTTCCGTACAGATAGTGGGGTCGCTCGTGCTGTCCAGCGGAACCCCCGAGCAGCGCAAAACGCTACTCCCCGCACTAGCGAGCGGAGACCTGGCAGCATGCATCCTCTTCACCGAAGATGCGCACGGTTCCGAACTAGCGAGCATTCAGACTCAAGCCACGTCCACGGGGCACGGAGACAGAGTCGGCTGGGTTCTCAACGGGCGCAAAGTCTGGAGTCTTAAGAGTGCCTACGCTGACGTCGCGCTGGTCGCCGCTCGCCTCGATGACGGCTCCTCTACAAGCCAGTACGAGGCGATCACCTTGTTTCTCGTGCCGCTGGACACTGCGGGCGTCACGGTGCGCCCCATCCGCAGTCTCGCGGACGAACAGTTCCACGACATCACCTTCGACAGCGTCCACTTACCTGCCGATGCTGTGCTTGGCGGTCCAGGAGGCGGATGGGCACTTATCACGCGGATGTTCGCGGCTGAGCGCAGCGGCTTGGGACTACTACGCTCGAGCCAGGACCTGGCTCGATCTAACAGCGGAACGCCTCTGTAAGAACGGACGAGTGCCGTCCGAGACCGAGCTTGCTGGTCTGGGAGCCCTCTCCGCACGGGTGGAAGCCGGACGACTGCTCACTGCCGTGCACTGCAGCGATTACAAGAGAACGACCCGGACATCGCCGAAGCCTCCTTGGCGAAATGGCACTGTAGCGAGACCTCGCAGCGAGTCGCGTGGTGGGCGGTCGAAACGGTCGGGGATGACGTCCTGGAGCGTGGCTTGCGAACTGGGGATGACATGCTCGAAGCCGCGTTCCGAGAGGCTCCTGGGATGACGATCTCCGGCGGTGCCTCCGAGGTGATGCTCGACATCGTCACCGGTGCTCGGCTGCACGACGAACTTGCGACATACTGATCAACACGGTGAAGGACGACGGACATGGACCTACGCGCAGATCCGTTCCAGAAGACGCTCGCGACCGCGATTGACACAGCACTGACCGGCACTCGAGATGCTGCGGTAGAGCTTGCTGCGGTGGGTGTGCCCGAGATGAGTTTGTCCGAGAAACTGGGCGGATACGGGCTTGGCCTCGGTGCGGACGTCGTCGTGCATCACCGACTCGGCTACGGACTGGAGCCTGTCCCCGCATTACGCGAGACGGTACTGGCGCTCGACCTGCTACATCCCGACGACGTACCAGCTGATGTGCTCACTGAACTCATAGCCGGGAAAGGGCACGCCGCTACGTCCGGCACTCACCGAGAACCGCGGTTGACCGCAAACACCGATGGTCGTATTTGGGGAACGACGGAGCCGCTGCCCGACGGAGGACCTCTGCGGTTGTTCGTGACGCGGGCACTTCAGAACGACGGCCGAATGGGCTGGTACACACTGGATCCCACGGCACCGGGGTGTGATGAGTTGCCGGGCGAGCAGCTCGGAGTCCCCACCCGAAGGTTGCGGGTGGAGGTGTGCGCGCCCTGCCTTGTCACGTGACAGACGCAACATGCGCACTCCATCGTGCGCGGATTCGTCAAGCTGCTGTACTGCTCGGCTTGGCCGACCGCGCACTCGAGAGCGCGCGTGCACACGTAAACACGCGCATACAGTACGGTCAACCACTGCTGGAACTGCAAACCATTGCGCACCGACTGGCTAGGCTCGTCGCAGAGGCAGAGGGATGGCGGCTTCTTGTGCAGGAGGCTGCATGGCGCATCGACCAGTCGTGCGAAGATCCAAGCGACGCGATACGCGCACTAGCTGCAGCGACCGAGCATGCTCACGCAAGCACCCGACTCGGTATCCAGTTGCACGGGGTGCGTGGTATGGCTGCCCACTCCACTGTTGCTTCAGCCTACCGGCTGGCATCCATAGAGGCTCTGCGCATGGGAACCACCTGCATGCTCTGGGCTCAGACCGGCCACGCGATGACCGCTGCTCACGAAAAGCGCTAGTGATGCGCTATTTTCGTAGAACTATTCCCCCGAGAACTCTCTGGCTTTGCGTAGCACATCTACGCGTATCCTCAAGCCAGAGTGGTCCGAGCGAGTCTCGGAGTGGTTCGCTTCTAAAGCCCTCACGGCCTGGTTGTGCCCTCCTCCAGCAGTTCCAACAGGATGGTGGGGGGGTCAAGGAATGAGTAATGGTGACCTGGCAGGACCACTGAATCCGTAGGGGCCCACGCGTTCCAACCGGTCATTAACGCGTGCGGGACGTCACGGTCCGCATCCCAACCGATCGCTGTAATCGGCGTTCGCATCCTGCGCGGAACCTCAATGCGATACGCCCTGTTCGCGGCTAGGTCCGCTTCCAGAACCTCTAGGACCATGTCGATCAGGTCCTCCGCGGGATCCTTCGAACCGAGTGCTGCAAGCAGGGTCATCAGCTTCTCCCGCAACTCGAGCTGCGACATGCCAAGAAAGCCGCCGAAGGGTCCGTCTTGCGGTGCGACCTGAGAGGAGACGAAGCAGCGGTCTGCGGAACGCAACCCACGTTCCTCGAATCGTCGCACCGCCTCGAATGCAGGCAGTGCTCCGCCGCAGTGACCGAAAACGCCGTAGGGGCGGTCCAGATAGGGCGCGAGATCCTCCGCAGCGGAGTCTGCAAGCGCTTCGTACGTGCCAAAATGCGGTTCGCGCATTCGGTTCTCCCGTCCGGGGAGTTGTACCGGAAGCACTTCCACAGGCCCCAGCCACCGAGGCCATGCACGAAACATGGACGCTCCGCACCCGGAGTATGGGAACAGAAACAGGCGAAATTGCGCATCCGGTGAGGGGTCGCGCAGCAACCACCTCCGTCCAGCGCTGGTCATGGCTTGACCCCCACTAGCACACCATTAGCGCCAGCACCGTCGTATCGGACGGTTCGCACCTCGCGAAATCCAGCCTCTTGCAGCCAGCCCACATACTCACTCTCGGTGTAGTTTCGGCCCCAGGTTCCTACGAGCATGTTCATGCTCATCAGCGCGGCATCCAGAGGTCCTGTGCGGTCATCATCCAGGATCAGTTCGCTGACCAGAACTCGCCCACCGGGAGGAAGCGCACGGAAGCACTTCTCCCAAGAGGGCACCGTTCGTACTCTCGTCCCAATCGTGCAAGATCATAGAGAGTAACATCGTATTGTACCCGCTAGGCAGTTCCTCATCGAAGAAGTCACCCGGCTTAGTATTAATCCGGTCTGCCAAGCATGCGGCCGAAATCTTCTCCGTAGCCTTATCGCACACGTGGGGAAGGTCGTAGACGGTAGCGACCAGGTCTGGGAAAGAACGGCACAGCTCGATAACGAATGCACCTGTCCCCCCGCCTACATCGAGGAGACGAGCGCCGGACAGATCGATCGCACCAACTAAAGCGCGAGCAGTGATGGTGGAGTATGCAAATAAACCATCCCAGAAGAAGTCCGGTCGTTGTCCGACGTCGAACATGTTCTTCTCGTAGTTGGGGATAACCTTGCTAGGGAAGTTTGACTTGACGGCGGAACCAGCTCTAATCCAGCCCGGATTAGCATATTCGTGAAGCATTCGCACATAGTCGCCAAGATAGTCGGAGCGGCCAGGGACGAGGTACTGCGTTGCTTCTGGCCCAAGCCTGTAGCGCCCCTTCTCTCGGACAAGCAATCCGAGTGCTGTACATGCAGTGAGCAATACGTCCGCTGGTCGCTCCTCGATCCCTGCTGCCCGTGATGTTTCTGCTACATCGAGACCGTCACCTGTCAGGAACTCGAACAAGCCGATCTCCAGGGCTGCAACTAGGGTTTGCGTTCGCCACAGGCCAGTGGCGATCTCCAGGACCGCGTGCGCCCCATGTGCGGTCTCCACAGGAGTTGAGCGCACGTGACTGCTCATGCTCCTTCCCCTTCGGTAACACGTGGGGTCCGGTCACCGTCGAACACGACCTGGATCTGGTCGAACATGAGGTGACGGCCATTCTCGAAGTGCCGCGCCGGTTCCTCGATCAGGTGGAAAGTCGGGTGTCGAGCGAGCTCAGCGAGCACAGCGTCGAACTCCGCACGAGCGAGGTGCACGCCCAGACAGTGGTGGACGCCGATACCAAAACTGACGTGCTGACGTGCGTTGGCCCGGTCAGGATCGAACCGTCCGGGATCTGGGAACTTCGCGGGATCACGGTTCGCAGCATCAAACAGCAGCACCACCCTGGATTCCCGTGGGATGATCACGTCACCGATGGTTACGTCCCGGGTAGTCACCCGAGTGAACCGGTCGGTGGGAGCCCAGCGGCGCAGGGTTTCCTCGATGACGTTAGCGCGCAAGCCAGGTTCAGCCTGGAGACGGCGTTGTAGCTGAGGAGTGCGTCCTAGATTCCACAGTATCCTACTGAGGGCGTTCATGGTGTTATCATGACCCGCAACACAGAACGATACGATGATCGAGTAGAGGGTGTCGTCGTCAAGCATGCTCCCGTCGACCGGGGTGTTTACGAGTCTGGATAGGAAGTCCTCCCCCGGCTCGTCACGCACCCTTTGGATCTCCTCGGCCAACAACCCTGCGAAGGCCGGCCAGAACTTCGACGCATCCTTGTCTGCAGAGATAAACTTCCACATAGTCCGCGTCATCGTTCGTACCCGTTGCTGTGCCTGGACAGACAATCCAAAGACCAAGCCCAGCGACCGAATAGCAAACGGCTGAGCAAGCTCAGCACTTAAATCACCGCTACCTCGGCTGACCATTGGTTGAATCAGATCAGCCGCAAGATCGGCCAAACCTCCGCGCAGGTCTCGTACCGCGTCCGTCGTCACCGGTGGTGCCATCAGGTCGCGGATACGGGTTTGCTCCGGCGGGTCATAGTCGATAGGAGAAAACTTCGGCATCCCAGCTGCACGGGGAAAGTGCACGCCGGAATCAGAACTGAATGTCCGCCAGTCGCGAAGCGCTCCGCGGACGTCCTCGTAATGAGTTAGAATGTAGATTCCACCATAAGCGGGAGAATAGGCTACGCGAGTATTCTCCCGCAAGGCGTCGCTGACACTCTCTGCTACTTCTGGAGTATAGGCTTCGTCATGCCAGTCAAACCGTTCGACAAGCTGACGAATATCTGTAGTCTCGATCGTCGTCATTTTTCCCTCCTCATGCGGCATGCGGTTCAGGATCGGCGCGGTCGAATCGCTGATAAAGCCGCGCGCACAGACTGACTTCCAGGATCGGCAGACTTCACTCTGCGACGGGCTATCTGACCTGCTAGCGTCGCGGGCGTACCGGCGCTCATAAGGTCTACGAGCTCAATGTTGTGGCCCAGCACGTCACGGATCCGTGCTTGCAGCCGTGCTGCGGAAAGCGAATCACCGCCCATCTCCATAAAATGGTCATCAGCGCCGACCTGCTCACAGTTCAGCAACTCGGCGAAGAAGCCCGCGATCGCCACTTCCAGGTCACTCTGTGGTTCGCGGTAGGGATGAGCTGGTCGCCAGGTGCGCCAGTCGGAGGGGGGCAAGAAACTACGGTCGATCTTGCCGTTGGTGCTCAAGGGCAGCGCGTTCATCTGAACGTATGCTGTCGGGACCATGTAGTCCGGCAGAGACGCTGTTGCATGTGCGCGCAACTCCCCCGGTGGTACACCACGTCCTGCGGTGAAGCAGGCGACAAGGACACGGATTTCGAACTCTTCCACGGGCACTACCCCGACTTGCTCGACCGCGGGATGGTTGCTGAGTGTCCACTCGACATCGCCCAATTCCACGCGGTGCCCGCGAATCTTCACCACGTCGTCGATCCGCCCATGGTGCTCGAGCACCCCGTTCGGGCGGAATCGGCCTGCGTCACCAGAACGGTAGATACGGCCTCCTGGAGTGCCGGTCGGGTTAGGGCGGAACTTGTCTGCAGTGAGCGCAGGGTCTCCGAAGTACCCCAGGCACAAGCTCTCGGAGTCAATCCAAATCTCCCCGATCGCACCTTCAGGAGTGGGGGTGAGATCTGCCTCGAGCAAGCGGACCTGTACCCCAGGTAGTGGTCGACCAACCGGGGGTGGAGCAGCACGGTCGCGATCACTTGCCGTCACTGGAGTGATCTTCTGCTCGCGGGGGTACAGGGTGTTGGCGATCTGGAATGCCTCAAGCGATCCGTACGAAATTGCGAGGTCGAACGGCAGGTCCGAAGGCCCCCAGCGGTTGAGTCGGTCACCGCCGAGGGTAACCAAGCGCAGCGGCGAGTCTGTGGGCCATGCAAGGCCCTGCAGCACCTCTCCGACCGCGGTGACAACAAAGGCCTGTGTGATTCGGTTCTCCAGCAGCCAGTCCCGCAATTTTGGGGGCGCTGCGATTACGTCTCGGGGGGCTACATGGATGCTCGCGCCCGCCCAGAGCAGGTTGCACACCTCGTGCACCGCGATCCCTGCACCAGCCGCCCCCAGCCATGAGCCTCGGTCAGCCTGAGTAGTTCCGTTGACAAGCGCACCCGACCGAGCGCCTTCTGCGAGCCACCGATGTTGAGCGAGCACGATCTTCGCTCTCCCGGACGAGCCCGACGTGTGCATTGCGTAGGCGATGTCATCCATGCACAACCGCAACTCGGGGAGGTCGGGTACTGGATCTGGCGAGGGTGTCGAAACGTCGACTCGTATCACCGGTCGAGCATCGTCCGATGGGGCTGCTACGAGATCACGGGCCGATATCAGGGTGAGTACCGGCTGTGCAGCGCGCAGGGCGCGCGTTGCACGGTTAGGCGGTGCATTGGGGTCCAGCGGCATGCAGACTCCGCCAATTCGCAGCACCGCAAGCATCGCTACGATCCACTCAACCGACCGATCGATGTGGACGGCGACGACTCCGCCGCGAGATACCCCAGCGTTACGGAGCACCAGACCGAGATGAGCGGACAACTTGTCCAACTCACCATAAGAGAGCCGGATCGAACCGTCCACAACCGCCAATGCATCAGGGGTGGTCTGCGCATGCATGAGGACCACCTCGTGAAACAGGGGGGTGTTTCGACTGTCATCTCCTGCTCCTTGCACTGCTCGCTATTAATGATCTCAGACGACAACATGCATCTCCTCGGGGACGTCATCCGTCAGCCGCTGTATCGAGCCCACAAAGATCCATACGATGGCCAACGCCGCAAGGGCAGCGGCTGCGTAAAAGGACACAACCACGCCCAACCCAGCGGCGATCGCTGCGCCCAGCAGAGGGCCGGCTGCGTTGGCGCCCCAGACAAACGGAAGCGCAACACCGCCGACGCGCCCCATTGCTTGTGGCGGGGTCGCCTTCTGGATGAGCGTCATGATCCCCACGTTCGCGATTGGGGTGCCGAAGGAAGCAATGCCTTGTGCTATCACCACGACGACGAAGGCGGTCCATACAGCGGGCACCGTGTCCGCTAGCGGTAGCAACAGAAAGGCAACTACGAGCAGGCGTGGGTGAGGATCAGGGTCCGTCCCATACCGAACTTCTCATTGAGTCTGCGAGACAGGATCGCACCGACCAGAACCGGCGCCCCACCCACACCCAATGCAAGGCCAACCTGACCAGCGCTGAAGCCGAGGTTCTGATACGAGTAGACGATGACCATTGCTAGGACCATAGATACGGCAAGATTGCCGCACATAGCCATGAGCGAGAGAGAGCGCAGCAGACGGTTGCCAAAGGTCATCTTCACCCCGCTTCTGAAGTCCACTAGAGCAGCGTCGACGCCACGTTGAGCCTGGCTCATCTCCGGTTCCGGAGTGCGGACCCGGCTTAAGGCAAGACTGGAGATCAGGTAACTGAGAGCGTCCACTCCGATGGCGCGAGCAGCGCCCAGCAGCGAGACCAGGCCCCCACCAACGCTGCGTCCGAACACAACCGCAAGCGAGCGACTCAACTGGGTCTTCGCGTTACCGTCGATGAGGTCCTCACGCGCAACCAGTTGAGGTAGGTACGCCTGGTACGCGAGCTGATAGATGACATCGAAGACACCCTTGAGAAGCGCAACTATGTACACGTGCTGGATCGTCAGACCATCGAGTATCCAGGCAAACGGAAGCGACCCGAGGATGACGAAGCGGGCGAGGTTCGAGACCTGCATGAGTGTACGGCGGAGCATGCGATCGGTAAACACGCCGAGCACTGGAGCGAGCACGACGAACGGCAACCATTGGAGCGCTACCAGCAAACCGACTCCCATGGCACCCTCTCCGAATGCTAGCACCGCTAGAGACGGAAGAGCTAGGACACTGATCTCGCTGCCGAGCAGACTGATTGACTCACCGGTCCACACCCACAGGAAATCTCGGTTGCGGAACAGGACTGACTTCCTGCGCTGCGGAGCAGCTTCTCCGCTCGCACTTGCAGTGGTCGGTTTGTCGCTCGGGAGCACACCCTCCCGGGAAGGGTTCGGCTGGTCCGCTGGGGGTTGCGATGTCATAAAACTACCCTCCGTAGGTTCTCGGGGGTGAGGACTTGCGCAACAGGCTACAGCAGGATGTGTATACTGTATAGAGAGGTGTGTAGAGTCGCGTAGTGTTCCAGGCTCACGCACCCGCTCACGTAGACGCGACGAACCACCCTAAGGCGTTTGGATGCTTGAGGTAACAGACTTAACCCCGTTGGCTGCTGTCCAGGAGCACTTCTGGACAGCGGACGAGTCAGCCCTCGCTGCTGGGGAGCGCACTGAGTGCGTGGCTGTGCGGGTCTCCAAGCGGTTGGACCGTGAGGCGTTGACCGTCGCTACGGAAGCGGTCGTGCGGAGGAACGAAATCCTTCGCACTCGGGTGGTGCAGCGCCGCGGCGAGCCGATGCTGATAGTCGACCCGCCCAGCGTCGCGCCCCTGACCTGGGTGGATGAACCACAGTGCGCTGACGTTCTAGCAGAGACGGTGCGTACTTTCGTCGAGTCCGGCATTTGCCCGGTCACGGGCCCTGTACTGCGCTTGCTTGCGGTGCCTACCGAGACCGGTGAACAAGTACTCGTCTGCGCTGTGCACCACATGATCGCGGACGCTACTGCCGTCCGGTGCCTCATGGATGAGTTGGCCATAGACTACACAGCTGCGGTAGCGAACCAGGCCTCCCCCGTCCCGCTGCCTGAGCTGCAGTACGCGGACTACGTGACCTGGGAACGAGAGGAACTCCTACCTACTGCCGAGCGCCATGACGCCCCGTGGTGGCGGAATGTGCTTGATGGAGCACCACAGCGTCTCGACCTGCGGTTGGACCGGCCCCGCCCAGCGGTGAAAGGATCCGCAGGCAGGCGAGAGGAATTCCGGTTCAGGGAAGACACTCGAGACGCATTGTTGCGATACTGCCGCGCCTCCAAGACGACCCCGTATGCAGTCTCCCTGGCGGCTTTCGCTGCTCTGGTCACCAGATCGACCGGCGCGCAGGATATGCTCATTGGGGTGTTGTCTGCAGGACGCCCGGTACCACAACTCGAACGGATGATCGGCCAGTTTGCGAACACACTGCCGCTACGGTTGTGTACCGAGAATGACCCCAACCTGGATCAGCTCGTGCTGCGCTGTAGCGAAGCGGTTGCTAAAGCGCTCGACCATTCAATGCTGCCCCTGAGTCGTATCGTCCGGCTCGTGCGCGCCTCGCATGATCCGAGCAGCACTGCGTTAGTGCAGCATTTGGTCCTGCCTGCGCTGCGTCCGATGCAGGGGTGGACGATCGACGGGGCACCCACCGAAACCTACGAGGTAGAACGCCGCCGCGGCAGGTTCGACACCATTGTCGAGGTGGACCCCGGCGGCGTCCGCGTGGAGTACGACACAGCTCTCTACACGCATGAAGGAATTTCCGCGCTAATCGCGGACTACCAAACCGTTCTCTCGACGTGGCTGGCCGCGCCAGCAACCCCCCTTAGCAGGCTACCCTTGAATCATCCGGCATCCGTTGCTCCTGCAGGACGCATCCCCGATTGTGGCCACGATACTACGGTCACGGACGTGCCGGTACCTGTTGCTGCGCTTGAGACAGCACGGGCAGAGGGACAGCGAGTTCTGCGACGAGTCCGGCTCGCTGACGGGGGACTGCTCGTGCTCGACATCACCGAGGTTCCTCGTAGCTATCCGTTAGTGGTCACGGCACGGCCGGGCGTGCCCGAACGGGCTAGCGAGAGCGAGAACCTCTCGCTCCTCTCCCCTGCGCCCTTGGAGGTGCTCACTGAGGAGGGCGAGCAGCTGCTGACGCGTTGGTCACCCTGCGGAGAGCTGGAACTGGTCTCAGGGGTGGAGTTGGTGGCCTTCGACTCTCAAGCACAGGATGAGGAGAGAGCAACTGCTGCAGGCGACCGTTTGCTCGCCGTGGTGACTGCTTTGTGGGAGGAAGTGCTGGGGCAACTCACGGTCGATCCCGATGACGACTTCTTCGAACGCGGCGGTCATTCGATGACTGCCGCCCGCCTGGTGGCCGAGCTCGGCGAGAGGCTCGGTATGCAGGTGAAGGTCCGAACCCTGTTCGAGCATCCCAGTCCACGGATGCTCTCCTCGCAGCTGCGAGAAGACTTTCCGGGGGTGGACGACCTACTTGCGTTGGTCGAGTCCGAACCTGCTGCCGAGGTACAGATACCGCAGGAGAAGCAGGAGGAACCCTCTGATGACGGAAGGGTCCTGCCGATGCTCTCCTCACAGCGTCAGATATGGCTCGCTCAGCAGTCTTCCCCTAGGGCGCTCACCCACACAATCCCTTTGCTGTTGCGGATCAGGGGGGAGGTCGAGCCTGCGGCACTGACCGATGCCGTCATCGATGTTGTGCGCAGACAACCCGGTCTACGCGCCACCTTCGATGAGGAAGAAGGCGAGCCGGTCCAGCGGATCGCCCCGTTCCACGGGTTCACCGTACCGATCATCGACCTGCGTGACATGCCAGAGGATCAGCGCGCCCGTGAGAATGCTCTACTAGAACGGGAGACGGCTTATGGCGGATTCGACATCGCGACAGGTCCCTTGCTACGCGCCCAGCTGGTGCGAGTCACTGACCGTGAGCACGTTCTCCACCTGCTCTTCCACCATCTCGTCACCGACGAGGTCTCGATGACGCTGTTCATGCGCGAGCTGTCAGCGTTCTACCGTGCTCGACTCGAGGGGTGTGAGCCCGAACTAGTTCCGCTAACAGCGTCCTTCAACGATGTCATTCGTGATGAGCAGGCGATGTTGGCGGGGGTGGAGGGCGAAAAGCTGCGCCGGTTCTGGGCCCGAGCCTTGGCTGGTGCACCCCTGCTGCATGTGCCGGTAGAAGGTGCCCGGGAGCAGGCTCGTCCGTTCGTTGGAGAATTTCTGAAAGGGCAGAGCCCACCGGATCTGAAGGAGGCGCTTTCCAGCCTCGCACGTGCGACGCGTGCCACGAGCTTCACTGTGTTCTGCAGTGCAGTAATTACACTGCTGGGGAGGATGAGTGGCCAGGAAGACGTGGTTATCGGCGTTCCGACAGATAATCGGACACGTCCAGGCAGCGAGCAGCTAATTGGTTGCTTCCTTAACGTCGTGCCCGTGCGTGTGGACCTGGCTGGTGACCCCTCGTTCGAGGAACTGGTCGCTCGAGTGCAGGAAGCCCTCCTGCGCTCTTACGACCATCAGCGATTGCCATTCGCAGAAATCGTCGACGCGGTGCACCCTGAACGAGTCCCTGGCATGCATCCGATCTACCAGGTTACATGCGAGCTTCAACTTTCCGGATGGTTGCCGGTGGAACTGCCAGGTTGCACCGTTACCTACGACCTGCTCTCACACGGCACGGCGCGCTACGACATGTCGTTTCATGCGCTGGTCTACCCCGATGATATGTCTGTTATGCTGGAACTTAACACCGATCTCTGGACACAGCAGACCGGTTTGGAGCGGATTGCGTCTGTCACGAATCTGCTGTACCGGGCGGCAGAATCACCGGGGAAGCGCTTGTCCCAACTAGACGGAATGGTGCGGTGACACCGCGGGGGTCATCTTACCCGCAGTGTCACCTTTACCAAACCATGCACCGCTGCAAGCCGCGCAGCTGCATCCTCCAGCACCTTGGACGGCGGCGCCTGCTCACCTGGAAACGGGGTGACGACAAGATTCCCGTCATCTATTTCCCAGACGCCGGTGATCCGCCCTCCCTGGGTCAGGACGGGAGCGATCCAACCCGCAGCCTTGCTCACCCTCGAGCGATGTTTGTTCGCCAGCATGTGAGTGTCCTTAGTCCCAGGACCAAGGACGAACTGGTCGAACGCTCCTAGGAGGTGGGTAGCGCGGCTGGGCTGGGTTGCCGCGAGCTCGTCCTCATGCTCGGCGAGCAGATATCGTGTCTCATCCTTCACCCGTACCTCGACGATTTGCTCGCCAAGACTAGCGAACCAACCCTTGAGCGTTGACTTCTTGTTGCTGTTGCGCGAAAGCCACGCGTCAAAGGTTTCAGGGGTCGCTGGACCATAGACGGAGAGGTATCGCTTAATGACCGCTGGTGCTGCCTCCACAGGATCAGGTAGCCCATTCCAGTTCTTCAGAAAACTAGTGGGGTTAGTAAATGTCACCTTCGAAGAACGGCTCGGGCCATAGCATAAGGCACCCTGCCATGCGAGAGGCTTGAGCAGAGCACCCCACCCGGAGCGCAGTTGTTCTTCCATCCCCTTGAACCGTTTGTCCTGAACCAGTTCGCTCACTAGTTCATCGCGAGACAGTACCTGACCATCGAGAAGGTCAGCGACAGACTCCGTCAGTTGCTCGACCTCCTCTGGCGTAGCGCCGAAGTGCCGTGACCAGGTGGGCTTGGTCCACGTACGAGCATTAGCTAGCAGCGATAGGTACTCTGCTACGTCCGCAGACCGCATCGCGTGCAGCGTTCCGCGCATCGCCCAAGTCTTGACAAGCGAGCGGTCGGAGTACGCACGCTTGATCCCTTCAGGTCGCGGGTTACGTTGCCGTAAGGCGATAGCGGTCTCAGCAGCGGAAGCCACCTGCGCCTGCGTACCGCAGAGCCGTCCGACGATCTCAACAGGACCTGCGTCCGTCAACGGTTCCAGGTACTGCCTGTGCAGCCGCCATGCGAGCACCTGTTCGGCGGAAACCTCGATCAACGTCGTCCCCTCTCGTCGTTACCATCAGATTCTAAGCCTCTTCGGAACCTTGATTCGGTACACCGGGTAGCACCTCACGCAACCAGTCGCTGCGTACCCGCCGAGCTTTCCACTCCCGCGGGTATCCCACCGACACTTCCTCGAAGCGTACGCCAGAGAGCTCGATGGTGCGAGGGATGTGCAGGTGCCCGTACACCACGACCTCCGTATTGTACTCGATGTGCCACCGTGCGGTTTTGGTCAGTGCCGCACCACAGACCGAACTCGGGGTGACGCAAGACCTGCGTGGGTTCGCGGTGCAGTGGCCAGTGATTGACAAGCACTGTGGGCACCCCGTTGAGACAGGCCAACCGGTTTCGCGTGTATGCGAGCCGCGCACGACACCAGTCCTCACGGGTGGGGTAGGGATCCGGATGCAGGAAGTACTCGTCAGTGCAGACGACGCCAGCGGACACCGCAACAGAGAGTGCCTCCTCTTTTCGTGAAAGTGCCCGCAGGACGAAAGGTGTAGTCGTATAAGACGAACAGCGGCGCGATGACCACCGGCCCGGTTGCCGTCTGCCACGTCGGGTATGGGTCCTCGGGCGTCACCACCCCCAGCGCTCGGCACACATCCACCAACTTCTGGTAACGGGCTTCACCCCGCAACTGCACCTCATCATTCGGTGTCGTCCACAACTCGTGGTTGCCCGGAACCCAGATCACCTTTGCGAATCGAGCAGCCAGTAAAAGCAAGAGACCTTTCAACCTGGGAGAAGTCCTCAGCGACGTCGCCGGCGACGATCAACCAATCGTCCTTCGTCGTCGGCTCCATCCTCTCCACGAGTTGCTGGTTCTCCAGGTAGGCGACATGTAGGGTCGCTTACAGCGAGAAGTCTCCGAGATGAGAACACTTGACACAGTCTACATCACTGTATCGACTCTGCGCGAGCCTGACTGAAAGGCCTCATCCACTGCCTGGACGACTAGGCGCCACAAGGGCAAGGACGCTACAAATGAAGTCTTGACGAGTCAACTCCACTCGTCAAGACAGATCCTACCGGGCGGAGTGAACTGGTGAGTGGCAGCAAGCGGTACCCTGATAGCAATCCAGCACTACGAAGACGATACGGACGAGACTGTCTTGCCCAAGGTCAGCGCGGTGATTCAGATAGACCACCCGAGCCTCCCTTAGATCGTTGAGCTCACCGTGAGCACCACGGATGGAGGGCCGGTCCCGTCAGAGACCGTCAAGCTCCTGGACCTGGATCGTCTCGCTAACGTCTTGAACGACGCGGTACTCGCGACGGGGAATGTCCCTATGTTCCTCATCAAGCCGCGAGAGGGTCGGGTGCTGGGGCGGGTACGCGGTAGGGCTTCTTGGTCGCGGAGCATGGCGAACAGGACGTCGCGGCGGCGGGACAGGCAGATGAGTGCGGCGTTGTGTTTCTTGCCTTGGGCTCGTTTGCGGTCGTAGTAGGCGCGGCTGACGGGGTCGGAGCGCAGCGCGGCGAATGCGGACAGGAACAGGGCTCGTTTGAGGCGCTTGTTCCCGGAGCGGGCTGGGAACTCGCCTCGAATGCTGGTGCGGAGCGTCGGGAGACCGCCGCCAAGCCGGCGTAGGCGGCGAGGTGTCCGGCTGTGGGAAACTGGGAGGCGTCACCGACGTAGAGGAGAATCCGTGCTGCGATCACGACCCCGACGCCTGGCATCGAGGTCAGGGACCTCGACAAGAAGGTGAGCACCACCAGAACCCACCGTGCACTATACTTCCAGTAGGGGAAGGCAGGAACGGCCGACCATATCCGTGCTACAGCGCCACGAGAACCTGGACCATGACGATCTTGACGACGATGGCCAGGGCGAACAGGGTCGCGTAGCCAGCCTCGATGCGCTCGTCGTCGCGCTTGGACAGAGCGAAGGCGAGGATCGCGGGCTGCCCGACGAGCCCCGCCAGGCCCCCGGCGGCGCGCGGCGCCAACACCCCGCCCCAGCGCGCCCCGGCGAGCAGGACGATCGCATTGACCACCACGATGAGGGCGGCGAGCGCCCCCACCTTGAGCCCCGTCGTCGAGAACGCCGACGCCGCGAAGTCCGGCCCGGAGGCCAGTCCGATCGCGGCCAGGAAGAACAGCAGCCCCAGCTGGCGGATGGTGGCGTTGGCGGCGTGCGGCAGCCCCCACACGAAAGGGCCGGTGCGCCCCACCCAGCCCAGGACCATGCCGACGACGAGCGGCCCGGCCGCCACCCCGAGCCGCAGGGTGATCCCGCCGGGCAGCGGGATCGCGACCAGCCCCACCAGGACGCCGAGCGCCATGCCGATGCCCACGGAGAAGGCGTCGATCTGGGCGATGGAGCGCTCGGAGTCGCCGAACCAGTCGGCGGCCTTCTCCAGCTCATCGCTGGGCACGACCGCCAGCACCCGGTCGCCGAGCTCCAGGACGAGGTCCTCGCGGGCCAGCAGGTCCAGGTCACCGCGCTTGACGCGGGTGATGACGCCCTGGAAGCGCCCGGGCATGTCCACCTCGGCGATGGTGCGCCCGGCCACGCGCGTGGAGGAGACGGTCAGGCGCCGGAAGTCGACGACGCTGCGGTCCTTGGCCAGACACTTGTTGAGCCCGGTGCCCAGGTCGTGCATGGCGGACTCGACGGCGGCCGGGGCCCCGACGATGACGACCTTGTCGCCGGGCAGCAGCTCCTCGCCGGGGGCGACGACGCGGGTGTCGCCGTCGCGCTCGAGGTAGGAGATGCGGATGCGGCCCTCCTTGAAGGCCTCCATCTCGCCGAGGGCCACGCGCTGGAGCAGGTAGACGCTCGTGGCGGTGATGCCGTCGGCGCTGGCGGGGCGCGGGTCGCGCCGCCCGGGCCAGGACCGGCCCACGACCCCGGCCACGATGAGGATGGCGACGGCCACGCCCACGGGGTAGGCCAGGGCGTAGCCGACGGCGGGCTCCTGGGTTCCGGCCGCCTCGATCGCGGCGTCGAGCACGGGAGAGGTGAGGGCGCCCGCGTAGGCGCCGGAGTCCATGGCCGGGCTCACGCCGGTCAGGTGGGAGTAGAGACCGCCCACCCCGCCGGCGAGCACGAGGGCGACGACGCACAGGGCCATGAGCGGCAGCTGCCTGCGCAGATCGCGGAAGAAGGTGTTGCCGGCGGCCAGGCCCACGGTGTAGCAGAACAGGGCCAGGCCGAGGCTTCGCAGCAGGGAGAGGTTCGCGCCCAGGCGGGGATCGAGGGCCCCGACCGCCAGCCCCACGAAGAGCGCCCCGGCCGCCCCGAAGCGGATCGGCCCGAGCGGGACCTGCCCGACGGCGGTCCCCAGACCGATGACGAGGAAGACGGTGAGGATCGGCGCCTGCGCAAGGACGTCGAGGACGGGATGAAGCATGGACACCACGCCAGGGTAGCCGCATGGTTCCGTGCGCTGATCCCGGCGCCAGGCCTCAGTTGGACACGGAGACGCGTCGCCGGGGCGTGCCCTGGCCGACGTCGCGCGCGAAGCAGGCGGGTAACCGATGAGAGTTAACTCCAACTGATGGGACAAATAAGCTGGCACTCGGCATGGCGATCTACTTTTCGTCGTCAGGCGCATCGGTTGCTTCCCTTATTCCACCAGGAGGAATACCCTGGATAGGTCACCGGAGACGATGACGTCACACCTTTTCTCGACGACGAGAACGGAATCCCGATGCCCCAGAAAGAAGCCTCCTTACCCACCTACTCACCGGAGGAGGAGAAACGGATCATCCGCAACGCCGACGGCGTCCCGGTCGGCATACGTCCTGACAATCGATGGACACCCGCGAGGATCGCCACGTGGGTGGTCATCACTGCCCTGGGCGTCCTGGGCTGGTGGATGCTGGCGATCGTGCGCGGCGAGCACGTCAACACCATCTGGTTCGTGGTCACCGCCGTGTGCACCTACGCGATCGGGTACCGCTTCTACGCCCTCTACGTCCAGCGGCGCATCATGCGCCCCGACGACACCAACGCCACCCCGGCCGAGCGCATCAACAACGGCCGCGACTTCGACCCCACCCATCGCGTCGTCCTCTACGGCCACCACTTCGCGGCCATCGCGGGCGCCGGCCCGCTGGTGGGCCCTGTCCTGGCCGCCCAGATGGGTTACCTGCCCGGCACCCTGTGGATCATCATCGGCGTGCTCGTGGCCGGTGCGATCCAGGACATGCTCGTCCTGTTCTTCTCCATGCGCCGCGGCGGCCGCTCACTGGGCCAGATGGCCACCGACGAGATCGGCAAGATCGGCGGCATCGTGGCGACCATCGTCGTCTTCGTCATGCTCATGATCGTTCTGGCGGTCCTGGCCATGGTCTGCGTCAACGCCCTGGCCGCCTCCCCCCTGGGGCGTCTTCTCGGTGGGCATGACGATCCCGATCGCCATCGGGATGGGCCTGTGGCTGCGCTTCGTCCAGCCCGGCAAGATCACCCAGGTTTCCTTCGCCGGCTTCGGCCTGCTCATCGCCGTCATCATCGGCGGGCGCTGGGTGGCCGAGTCCTCCCTGGGCCACTACCTGCACCTGTCCCCCACCGCCCTGGTGTGGGCGATGATCATCTACGGCTTCCTGGCCGCGGTCCTGCCGGTGTGGGTCCTGCTCACCCCGCGCGACTACCTGTCGACCTTCATGAAGATCGGCACCATCACGATCCTGGCCCTGGGCATCATCATCGTGCGCCCGCTGGTGGAGATGGCCGCCGTCACCGAGTTCGCCTTCAACACCGACGGCCCGGTCTTCGCGGGCACCCTCTTCCCCTTCCTGTTCATCACCATTGCCTGCGGGGCCTGTCCGGCATGCACGCCATGGTCTCCTCGGGCACCAGCCCCAAGATGGTGGAGAAGGAGACCCAGGTCCGCATGATCGGCTACGGCGGCATGCTCATGGAGTCCTTCGTGGCGATCATGGCGCTGGCGGCCGCGGTCTCCCTGAGCCCGGGCGTCTACTTCTCCATGAACACCTCGACGGCGACCATGAACAAGATCGCCGGCCCCGAGACGGTCGCCGCCGCCCCCTGCAAGACCACCGACGACCCCGAGCACCACTGCGAGAAGCTCGCCGAGGCCGCCGTGGCCAAGCTCGGCGTCACCGACGCCCAGGGCCGCAAGCTCAACCCCGAGTGGGACTCCTGGGACGATCAGGGCAACCCCAAGACCTACACGGGCGCCGAGGCCCTGGAGCGCCTGGCCAGCGACGTCGGTGAGCCCAACGTCGTCTCGCGCACCGGAGGCGCCCCCACCCTGTCGGTGGGCATCGCCCACATCCTCCACCAGATCGGCGGCGGGCGCGCCATGATGGGCTTCTGGTACCACTTCGCCATCATGTTCGAAGCCCTGTTCATCCTCTCGGCCGTCGACGCCGTCACCCGCGTGGCCCGCTTCCAGCTCTCCGACGCGCTGGGCAACGCCTTCCCCAAGTTCAAGGACCCGTCCTGGCACGTGGGCGCCTGGGGGACCACGGCCGTCGTCGTCGCCTCCTGGGGATCCCTGCTCCTCATGGGCGTGACCGACCCTCGTGGAGGCATCCAGACGCTCTACCCGCTGTTCGGTATCGCCAACCAGCTCATCGCAGCCGTGGCCCTGCTGGTGGTCACCGTCATGGTGGTGCGCAAGGGCTATACGAAGTGGGTGTGGATCCCCGCGATCCCGCTGGCCTTCGACACAGCCGTCACCTTCACGGCCTCGTGGCAGAAGATCTTCTCCACCGACCCGCTCGTGGGCTACTTCCAGCAGCACCGCAACGCCAAGGCGCTCCTGCCCACGCTCACCGACCCGGCCAAGATCGAGGAGACCCGGGCGATCGTGCGCAACACGATGATCCAGGGGACGCTGTCGATCATCTTCCTGGTCATGGTCGCCTTCGTCATGGTGTGCGCGCTCATCCGCATCATCAACACGATCCGCAACCGGGACACGACGACGTCGGAGGACCCGTACCAGGAGTCCAACTTCTACGCGCCCGAGACGATGGTCGCCTCCTCGCTCATGAAGAAGGTCTCCCAGGAGTACGAGCAGGTCGGTGACCCAGCCCTCATCCCCCAGCGGGCCCACGCGGAGAAGTCATGACGCCGACCGGTCCGACGACGCAGCCGACAGATCAGGTGGCAGGGCGGTCCGCGGAGCACGCAGCAGGGCAACCGGGCACCCGTCGTCAGGTGCGTGAGGCCCTGGCCCGGGCCCGCGCCCTGTGGCGGGACATGACCGGGGAGTCGGCTTACGACCGCTACCTGGAGCGCTACGCCCGCGAGCACGCCGACTGCCCGAGCCGCCCCGACGGCGCCCACGGGTCAGGGGCATGAGCCGGGGCACGGCCCCATGAGCGAGCGCGAGTTCTGGCGCGCCCGGGCCAGGCAGGCCGAGACGGAGATCTCAACCCGCTGCTGCTGAGTCCCGGGGCACACCCTTGTGCTGCGATCGTTACCGCCCGCCTTCCGGGCTCCTCGGAGGGCGGGCGGTAGCGTCGTGAGCGTGCTCACCCAGCAATCCGCACCCTCGCCCCTGGCATCCGCCGACTCCCCGAAACGTCCGAGACCTCCCCGAGGCGCCCTCGGCGGCTCCCGCCGAGACCCCCACCGACATCTCGGCTGACCGCGAACCCTTCGTTCAAGCGCTCTCCCATCAGCGCCACGAGAGCCCGCACCCGCACCGTGCCCCGCACGAGCGGATGGCCCGCGTCGCGGCGGTCGTCCTGCTGGCCGTCGTCTGCGTGGCGGTCGTGTGGCCCTCCGGGCACGACGTCGCCGAGCTCAAGGACTCGCTGGGGCCGGCCTTCCTCAGCGCGGAGGGCAAGGACGTCATCCTCAACCTGGTGATGCTGGCACCGGCCACCTTCTGCGCCGTCGTGGGCTGGCGGGACGTTCCTTGGTGGATGTGGGCGCTGGTGGGCTGCGTCGTCGGGCTGAGCGCCGAGGTGCTCCAGAGCCTCCCTGCCGATGCTGGAGCGCAGGCCCTCGCTGGCCAATGTCGGCCAGAACGCCGTCGGCGCCTGGGCCGGGGCCCTGGCCGCCTGGTACCTGCTGCGCCGCCTGCACCCCCGGTCCGCCTCGACCTGAATCCCCTGTCATCACCGGAACGACGACGTACTTTCAGCACGAGGACTGCGTTCTCTCAAAGACGGCAACGCCCAGATCCCAGTCATCCTGGACGAAACGCAGTCCTCACCACGGAAGTACGTCCGCAACGGCCACCGAGCCGCTGATCCGCACAGAGGCCGACGGCGTTGACCGCACGACAGGGACGCCGCGGACAGCGAAAGGCCCGGACCTTGCGGCCCGGGCCTTTCCGTTCTGTGCGCGGGGGGGGACTCGAACCCCCATGATCGTAAGATCACACGGACCTGAACCGTGCGCGTCTACCAATTCCGCCACTCGCGCGAGAAGCGAGCATGAGAATAGCCCGCCGGACCCACATCCGTCCAATCCCCAGCCCCACATCGGGCCGTGAGACCGCTCACGACACAATTACCTCACACAGACAGGGCCGTCTTCCCTGCAATGTCTTCGATACCGTTACGATGGGAGAACGGTATCGGCCTGCGAGCAGGTCCGTGCAGGCCCAAGCGAGGCGGGGCAGTCCCGCCTCCCGGCTCCATCCCGGGGGCCGCCACACCACATTGGGGGAGGTACTGTCCATGGGATTCCTGGACAAGTTCGAGAAGGGCGTCGAGAACGTCACGAACCGCGCCATGTCCCGTTTCTCGGACGACATCGAGCCCATCGAGATCGCCTCGAAGCTCCGCGAGACCATGGACAAGCGCGCCGCGTCCTTCGCGCGCGACCGTTCAGTGGTTCCCAACATCTTCCGCATCCACCTCACCCCGCCGAGCATCGAGCGCATCACAGCCTGGGGCCAGGATGAGATGGTGCGTCAGATGGAGGAGGTAGCCACCTGCACGCCGCCGACCAGGGCTACTCCTTCGTCGGCCCGGTCGAGGTCTCCTTCCTGATCAACAACAACCCCAACGCCCCGGCCATCGAGATCGAGTCCTCGACGCGACGCGGCGCCGCCGCCCCCGCCGCCGCCGCCACCGCCACCCCGGCGCACCCGATCGTCGACATCAACGGCCAGCGATACCTGCTCACCGGCCCGGTCACCGTCATCGGGCGCGGCTCGGAGGCGGACATCATCGTCGACGACTCCGGCGTCTCACGCCGCCACCTGGAGATCCGCCTGACGCACGGCAACGCCATCGCCAGCGACCTGGGCTCGACCAACGGAACCTTCGTCGAGGGCCAGCGGGTCGACGCCGTCACGCTCGTCGACGGCAACACCCTCACCATCGGCCGCACCCAGATCCTGTTCTGGGACGGCACCCAGAACAGCGGAGTCAACGGGTGAGCGCACTCGCCTTCACGATCCTACGGCTGGGCTACCTGGTCCTGCTGTGGTTCTTCCTGTACCTCATCGTGCGCGTCATGCGGCGAGACATGGCCGACTCCCCCGCCGCAGCCCCGTCGCGTCGACGCTCCGCGGGCGCCTCCGAGCAGCCGTCGGGCCCTCCCCAGGGGCCGACGCCGTAGCGCCACCCGCCTGGTCATCACCGAAGGGCCCCTGGCCGGCTCGACCGTGCCTCTGAGCCCCTCGTCGATCATCATCGGCCGCTCGCCCTCGTGCACCCTGGTCCTCGACGACTCCTACGCCTCGTCACGCCACGCCCGCGTCTTCCCCAAGGACGGCGCCTGGTGGCTGGAGGACCTCGGCTCCACCAACGGGACCATGATGGACGGCCGCCCCGTGCACGGCGCCGTGGAGCTCCCCATGAACATTCCTGTCAGAATCGGCCAAACGACGCTGGAGCTGCGCTCATGACCATCTCCCTGCGCTTCGCCGCGCGCTCCGACGTCGGCCTGGTCCGCCAGTCCAACCAGGACTCGGGCTACGCCGGCCCCCACCTGTGCGTCCTGTGCGACGGGATGGGCGGACCCGCTGGCGGAGACATCGCCTCGGCGGTCGCCGTCGAGCACCTCATGCCCCTGGACGCCGACTCCCACCAGGCCGGCGAGCTGCTGGGCCTCATGCGTGACGCCGTCCAGGCCGCCCACACCGAGCTCGTCACCCTGTCCTCGCAGGACCCCGACCTCGCCGGCCTGGGCACCACCTGCATCGGCGTCATGCGCAGCGGCAACAAGCTCGCCATGGTCCACGTGGGCGACTCGCGCGCCTACATGCTGCGCGACGGCACCCTCACCCAGGTCACCACCGACCACACCTTCGTGGAGTACCTCGTGGAGACCGGGCGCCTCACCCGCGACCAGGCCCGCCAGCACCCCCAGCGCTCGGTCCTCCTGCGCGTCCTGGGGGACACCGAGGGCGAGGTCCAGCTCGACGAGTCGATTCGCGAGGCCGTTCCCGGCGACCGCTGGCTGCTGTGCTCCGACGGCCTGAGCGGCCCGGTGACCGCCGAGACCATCGGAGAGGTCCTGGCCGGAGTCGCCGACCCCGGCCAGGCCGCGGACCAGCTCGTCGACCTCGCGCTGCGCGCCGGCGGCCCGGACAACGTCACCGCCGTCGTCTTCGACGTCGTCAAGGACGACCCCGAGCCGCAGACCGTCCCCCCAGGTGGTGGGCAGCGCCGCCACCGAGCGCCTGGCCCAGGAGCGTGCGGCGGCCGCCCATCGCAAGGCGGGAGGCCAGAGCGAGGCCAAGGACACTGAGGGCGCCAGCCCCGCCGCCAAGGCCGCGGCCCTCATGGCCACCCTGGAGGATCAGCCCGACTCCACGTCCACGAAGGACTCCTCCGACATCGACGAGGCCATCGCCGCCGAGGCCGCCACCCAGGAGAAGGCCCGACGCCGTCACCGCCGTCGGGTCCTGGTGGGAAGCCTCGTTCTGCTGGTGACGATCGTCGGCGCCAGCGCCCTGTTCTACCGCTGGACCCAGACCCGCTACTACGTCTCCACCTACGACGGTCAGGTCGCCATCTACCAGGGGATCCCCCAGTCCATCGGCCCCCTCAAGCTGAGCCACTCGATCAGGGCCTATGCCGACCTACCGGTGAACAGGCTCGACGACAACATTCGCGAGCGCCTGGAGGACACCGTTGCTCAGGACTCGATGAGCGCCGCCAAGACCTACGTCGACAAGACGGTCCGCTCCCACGTCAAGCCGGCCGGCTCCCGGCAGGCTCTCCGAGCGCCAGCGCCACGCCCTCCCCGACATCATCCCCAGCGTCCACTCCCGCACCGGAGGCGCCCGCCGATCCGGCTCAGCCCGATCAGGCCGGGCAGGAGGGATGAGATGACTGGAGCACCAGGCCCCCTCGGCGCCCCCGCGGGCGTTGCGACGATCCAGCCCGCCGGCACCGCGCGGCACTCGGGCCGGTGGGCGGAGGCGGTGCTGCTCGGCTTCGCCCTGGTTCTCGGCCTGGGCGGCTTCGTGCTCACCGCCCTCAACCGCACCGGCTCCTCCCCCGCGCAGACCGTCATGCTGGGGGGAGCTTTCCTCGGTCTGACCGTCCTCATGCACCTGTGGGTGCGCTACACCGCCCCGTGGGCCGACCCGGTCCTCCTGCCGGCGGCGGTGGCGCTCAACGGGATCGGCCTGGCCATGATCCAGCGCCTGGACCTGGCGTACGAGGCCAACGAGCAGTGGCAGTTCTACGTCGGATCCAAGCAGCTCATCTGGACGCTTCTGGGCGTCATCCTCTTCTGCGCCGTGCTCTTCCTGCTGCGCGACTACCGGCGCCTACGACGATGGGACCGCTGGGCCATGTGGTCCGGTCTGGTCTTCCTCGTCCTGCCCTTCCTGCCCTTCATCGGCCAGAGCATCAACGGGGCCCGGATCTGGATCCGGATCGGCCCCATGAGCTTCCAGCCGGCCGAGCTGTCCAAGGTGCTCCTGGCGGTCTTCTTCGCCTCCTACCTGGTGGCCAACCGCGACAACCTGGCCCTGGCGGGTCGCAAGTTCCTGTGGATGAGCCTGCCCCGCGCCCGGCACCTGGGTCCCCTGTTCATCGTGTGGGGCGTGAGCATCTGCGTCCTGGTCCTCCAGAAGGACCTGGGCTCCTCGGTCCTCCTGTTCGGCCTGTTCGTCGTCGTTCTGTACGTGGCCACCGACCGGCCCTCCTGGCTGCTCATCGGCGCCGCCCTGTTCCTCCCGGCGGCCTGGTTCGCGGCCACCCACCTCCACCACGTCCAGCAGCGCATCAACGGATGGCTTCACGCCACCGACAACGCCGTCTACAACGCCGCCGGCGGCTCCTGGCAGCTGCTGACGGGCATGTTCGGCATGTCCACCGGCGGGCTCATGGGCGCCGGTTGGGGCAAGGGCTCCCCGACGCTCGTCACCTTCGCCAACTCCGACTTCATCTTCGCCTCGCTGGGCGAGGAGCTGGGCCTGACCGGCACGCTCGCCATCCTCATGCTCTACCTCGTCCTCATTCAGAGGGGGCTACGCACCGCGGTCTCGCTACGCGACGGCTTCGGCAAGCTCCTGGCCGTGGGCCTGTCCTTCGCGATCGCCCTGCAGATCTTCGTCGTCATCGGCGGCGTGACCCGACTCATCCCGCTGACCGGGCTCACCCTGCCCTTCCTGGCCTACGGCGGGTCCTCGCTCCTGGCCAACTGGGTCATCCTGGCCCTCCTGCTGCGCCTGTCCGACGCCGCTCGCCGCCCCGCCACCCAGGCCCCCGGATCATCGACACCGCCGAGCTGCCAACCTCTCTGCGCCGTCGGGTCCAGGACGCCGGAGCCGAGGAGCCGGCCGAGGCCGCCGTCGACGACGCGCCTACCGACGCTCCCACCGGAGGCTACGGTCCCACCGGAGGCTACGGCGGCGCCGGATCCGAGCCGGCCGGCGCAGCCAGCGGCTACGCTCTCCCGCCCGCCGCGTCGTCCCCGGGCAACGCGTTTGACGACGCGGCCCGCACGGTCACCGTCAGCCCGGAGGCGCCGCCCCCACCGCGTACCGCACCGGACGGGGAGACGCTGCGCTCATCGCGCGCCCCGGGTTTCACTGACGACAGCGACAGGAGGCAGCAACCATGAATCGACAGATCCGTCAGGTCGCCTTCCTGGTGCTGGTCATGTTCGCCGCGCTGTCGCTGTCCGTCACCAGCGTCCAGGGCCTGGCCCGCCCCGCCGTCTGGGAGCCGCTGTCCGCCAACGGCGCCCTCAACTCTGATCCACGTAATCGCCGCACGGTAAAACGGGACTTCGACACCGAGCGCGGCCCGATCCTGCTCGCCGGAAGCACCGCCATCGCCAGTACCGAGAAGTCCGACGACGGCCAAGGCTCGGAGAGCTACCAGCGGGTCTACGCCAACGGGCCGCTCTACGCCCCGGTGACCGGCTACTTCTCACCCGCCTTCGCCTCCATGACCGGCATGGAGAAGGAGGGCAACTCCGTACTCAACGGCGACGACCCATCCCTGTTCTCCTCGCGGATCAAGACCCTTGTCACCGGCGACTCCCAGCGGGGCGGCGCGGTCGAGCTCACCATCAAGCCGGAGATCCAGGAGGCGGCCTACGACGCCCTGGCCGGACGCGAGGGCGCCGTCGTCGCCCTGGATCCCAGCACCGGGGCCATCCTCGCCATGGTCTCCTCGCCCTCCTACGACCCGTCCGCGTTCGCCACCCGTGACGGGAACGCCGCCAACGAGGCCAACACGGCCCTCAGCGAGGACTCCTCCCGGCCGCTGGATAACCGGGCCATCGCCGGCAACCGCTACCCTCCGGGGTCCACCTTCAAGATCATCACCACCGCGGCGGCGCTGCGCACCGGCAAGATCACGACGGACGCCGAGGTCGACGCCCCCGACACCATCACCCTGCCGGGCACCAGCCACTCCCTGGAGAACTACAACGGGGAGTCCTGTGACGGCGGACGGACCAGCTTCTCCCACGCCTTCGCCGAGTCCTGCAACACGCCCTTCGCCCAGCTGGCCATGGACGTTGGAGACGAGGAGCTCGCCAAGGAGGCGAAGAACTGGGGCTTCGGTTCAGACCTGTCCATCCCGCTGAAGGTGACCCCCTCGGTCTACCCGGACAACGACTCGCAGGCGCAGACCGCGATGGCCGGCATCGGCCAGGCGTCGGTGCAGGCGACCCCGATGATGATGGCGATGGTGGCCGCCACCGTGGCCAACAACGGGGAGCAGATGACCCCCTACCTGGTCTCGCGCACGTTGGACCCTGACCTCAACGAGATCAGCACCACCTCCAAAGAAGGAGGCCCGCACCCCGATCGACTCCGCCACCGCCAAGTCCCTGACCTCCCTCATGCAGACCGCCGTCGCCGAGGGCACGGGCACGAGCGCCCAGGTCGCCGGGGTCCAGGTGGCCGGTAAGACCGGTACTGCTGAGACCGGATCGGACAGCGGTCCCACCACCTGGTTCGTAGGCTTCGCCGGAACGGACATCAACAAGCCCCAGGTGGCGCTCGCCGTCGTGCTCGACGGCAATGCCGAGACCCAGGACGGCGCCACCGGCGGCAAGGTGGCCGGCCCCGTCGCCGCCCAGGTCATCGACGCGGCGGTGGACCAGTGAAGCCATTCGCCGGACTCCAGCTCCAGGGCCGCTACGAGCTCGTGGAGCAGATCGCCCTGGGCGGCATGGGCCAGGTGTGGCGCGCCACCGACCTGCGCTCGGGCAGGGCCGTGGCCGCCAAGATCCTGCGACCCGAGCTGACCGGGGACGAGATCTTCCTGTCCCGTCTGCGCGCGGAGGCCAAGAACTCCCAGGGCCTGCGCCACCCCAACCTCGCCGTCGTCCTGGACTCCGGGGAGAAGGACGGCACCGGCTGGCTCATCATGGAGCTCGTCCAGGCCGTGCCCTGTCCGACATCATCGCCGAGAAGGGCACTCTGTCCCCCGCCGAGATCCTGCCGATCCTGGCGCAGGTGGCCCGCGCCCTCCAGGTCGTCCACGACTCCGGCGTCGTCCACCGAGACGTCAAGCCCTCCAATATCCTCATCAACCGCGAGGGCCTGGCCAAGCTCACTGACTTCGGCATCTCCACCGGCATCAACCAGCGCCCGCTGACGGCCTCGGGCATGGTCATGGGCACCGCCCAGTACCTCGCCCCCGAGCAGGCCATGGGCAACATGGCCACCCCGGCCGGCGACCTCTACGGGCTGGGCATCATCGCCTACGAGGCCCTGGTGGGGCGCCGTCCCTTCAGCGGTGCCACCCAGGTGGACATCGCCTTCGCTCACGTCAATGAGGAGGTCCCCGCCCTTCCCGACGCCGTCCCGCCGCAGGTGCAGGCGATCGTCCTCAAGCTGCTCGCCAAAGAAGCCGGCCGACCGACCGCACTCGGCTCGCGAGGTGGCCCGCGCCCTGGACCGGGCAGTCGTGAACCTGCCCACGGACTCCTGGGATCCCCGTGAGGCGCTCAGCTGGGAGTCCACCGGTCGGCGCGGTCCGCAGACCCGCGAGCTGCCGCAGCCGGCCGCGGTGCGTCCCGGCCGTCACGCCGCCGAGGAGCCGACGCCGTCGCGCACCGCCCGGCACGCCTCGGGCCGGTCCTTCCTCGGTCTCAACCTGCTGACCCTGAGGGTCCTCATCCTGGCCCTCGTCGTCATGACCCTGCACAGCACGGGTACGCTTGCCCATGCGCATCAGGTCATGCCAGCCTTGATGCTGAGCATCCCTGTCAAGGAGGTACTGTGACCAGTCAGTTCCCCCAGGTCCTCGCGGGCCGTTATGAGATCCGCGACCTCATCGGACGTGGTGGTATGGCAGAGGTGCACCTCGGCTACGACACCCGCTTGTCGCGGGTCGTGGCCATCAAGTTGCTGCGTTCCGACATCGCCGGCGACCCGACCTTCCAAGCCCGTTTCCGCCGCGAGGCCCAGTCCGCAGCCGCGCTCAACCACCCCGCCGTCGTCGCCGTCTACGACTCCGGCGAGGAGGAGCTCCTTCAACCCGGCGGCGCCAGCCGCACCGTCCCCTACATCGTCATGGAGTACGTGGAGGGGCACACCGTCCGTGAGCTCCTCAGCGAGGGCGAGGCCGTTCCGATCCCGGAGGCGGTGGAGATCGTCTCCGGCGTCCTGGACGCCCTGGAGTACTCCCACCGGGTGGGCATCGTCCACCGCGACATCAAGCCCGGAAACATCATGCTGACCTCCACCGGCGCGGTGAAGGTCATGGACTTCGGCATCGCGCGCGCCATCGAGGACTCCGCCTCGACGGTGACCCAGACCCACACGGTGGTGGGCACCGCCCAGTACCTCTCACCGGAGCAGGCCCGCGGCGAGTCCGTGGACGCCCGCTCGGACCTGTACTCCACCGGATGCCTCCTCTACGAACTCCTCACCGGTCAGCCGCCCTTCCAGGGCGACTCCGCGGTGGCCATTGCCTACCAGCACGTGCGGGAGATCCCTAAGCGGCCCTCCTCTCTGGCGGCAGACGTCCCCGAGTCCCTGGACCGGGTGATCCTCAAGTCGCTGGCCAAGAGCCGTGAGGACCGTTACCAGGACGCCGCCCATATGCGTGCCGACCTTCAGGCGGCCGCGCTGGGCATGTCGGTGGCCGCTCCGGCCGCCGACTCCTGGTCCCCGGCCACCTCGGTCATGGCCTCACCGGCCGCCGAGCCGGTCCATCCCACCTCCGCCTTCGCCCAGGTGCCCTCCGGGGCCTCCCCGACGCCCGCGGCGAAGGCGGCCGAGGAGCCCGAGGAGAAGCCCAAGAGCCACGCCTGGATCTGGATCCTCGTGTTCCTGCTGTTCGTGGCCCTGGCCGTCGTCGCCGGCCGGTGGGCCTCCGGCGCCTTCGACACCCGGCCGACCCCGACGCCGAGCGCCACCGTCAGTAAGGTGGACGTGCCTGACGTCAGTGGTCAGGATGAGGAATCGGCGAGGAAGACCATCGAGGACGTCGGCCTGAAGTTCGCCAAGGACGAGGTCGCCAACGACACCGTCAGCGAGGGCCTGGCCGTCTCCTCCGACCCCGAGAAGGGGACGAAGGTCGAGGCCGGCACCACCGTCACCGTCCACTTCTCCACCGGCTCGGCCATGGTCAAGGTGCCGGACCTGGAGGGCAAGTCCCAGAGCGAGGCCCGCGACGCCCTGAAGAATGCGGGGCTCGAGGCCGGCAACGTCACCCAGGAGGACTCCGCCTCGATCGCCAAGGACCGGGTCATCTACACCAACCCTTCGTCGGGCACCTCCGTCGAGCGCGGGACCACGGTGGACCTCGTGGTGTCCACCGGTAAAACCTCCGTCCCCGACGTCTCCGGCCAGGACGAGGCCACGGCCAAGAAGACCATCGAGGACGCCGGCCTGAAGTTCAAGCGGGGCGACGACGTCACCTCCGCCGACGTCGAGCAGGGCAAGGCCGTCTCCTCCGACCCGGCCGCAGGCTCCAGCGCCTCGGCTGGAGACACGGTCACCGTGCACTTCTCCAGCGGGGCGGCAGCCACGCCGACACCGACGCCGACCGCCATGGTGACCGTCCCCTCGAATCTCAACGGGAAAACAGTCGACGATGCGACTGAAGAACTGCGGAATGTCGGCCTCACCGTCGGCACCCAGGTCCAGCAGTCCTCCGACAAGGTGGATTCTGGAAAGGTCATCGGCACGGAGCCAAAAGCCGGCACTCAGGTTCCTGCCGGTTCGAGTGTCAACCTCACGGTCTCCACGGGTAAAGGTGGGGGAGACAATGGCCACCAGCAACCAGCCAACCCCGTTCCTGGTGGCGGGGGCGGCAACTGAACATCGAAGAGCTCCCGTTCTGGACTCGATCTGATCCTTCGCTCATACGGCTGGCCCTTGAGACGTCGCAGTCTCAAGGGCCAGCTGCGTAACTGTCACCCCAGCAGGCCGGCGCGCTCGGCAAGGACCGCCAGGTGCACCCGGTTGCGGGCGCCCACCCGGTCCTGGGCACTGTGCAGGTGGGTCTTGACGGTGGAGGGCGAGATGTAGAGCCTGCTGGCGATCTCCTCGGTGGTCAGCCCCTCGGCCGCCGCCGCGATGACGTCCAGCTCCCGCCTGCTGAGCCCGGCCGCGGCCTGCCTGGCCTGCGCCACGGCACGCCCGCGCTCCTCGGCACGGGCGTCGTAGGCCGCCACCACCGAGGCCGCGGCTGCCGGTTGGGAGCGCACGTACCGCAGGAGCTCGGCCAGCGCCCCCGGGGACAGGACGGACTCGCCCGCCATGACCCGGCGCAGCCCGGCGTCGAGCTCCTCGGAGGCGGAGTACTTGAGCAGGTACCCCACGGCGCCGGCCTCGATGACCCGCACGACGGCGTCGTCCACGTCCCAGGTGGTCAGGGCCACGACGTGGGGGTGGCGCGGCGCCCGGCAGATCTGGCGCGTGGCCTCGATCCCGTCCATGACGGGCATGCCCAGGTCCATGAGCACGATGTCGGCCTCGACGCGACCGACGGCGTCGATCGCCTGACGGCCGTCTCCGGCCTCGGCGACCACCACGTAGTCCTCTCGGCCGCAGGAGCGGCTTGATGGCGGCGCGGGTGAGCGGGTCGTCGTCGACGAGGATGATGCGGACAGGGGACACCGGTGGCACCGGGGAGCCGGACTGGGAGGGCGAGGGGCCGGGGCGGCGGAAGGGTGGGGCACGGGGCCAGCCTAGGGTGCGCGCGCCGCCAGGTACACCATCCCTACGGCCCAGGCGCACTGTTTCTTCAGGCCGGCTGGCCAGCGCCCTCGCCGACATCTCCCGAGGCCCGGGCGGGTCAGCGGCCGGTTTGGCGGGAGTCCGCGGAGCGCCAGGGCAGGTGCGCGCTCACCACGAACCTGCCGCGGCCGTCGGGGCCGGCGTGGAACGTGCCTCCGCAGATCTCCGCCCGCCGGGCCATACCTCTCAGGCCGGAGCCGCCCTGGGAGTCACCGGCCCCGGATCCGGCCCCGGAGCCGACGTCGTCGGCCGGGGGCGTCCTGGAAGCCTGGGCGCCCTGCTCGGTTGCCCGTTCCTGACGGGGGACCTGGTTGGCGCAGGTGATGTCGATGCCGGCCTCCGGCCCTCCCTCGACGCGCAGCTGGACGCTCATGCCGGGTGAGTGCTTGCGGGCGTTGGTCAGCGACTCCTGGACGATCCGGTAGACGGCGCGGGAGAGCACCTCGTCGGCCTCGGAGGCGCGATCGAGGTAGATCGATGAGCTCAGCGGCTGGCGGGCGGCGAGTACTCCGTCCACGACCTCCTTGAGGTCCTCCAGTCGCGGGGCGGGCTCGGACGCGCCCACCGGCTCACGCAGCACGGCGAGCAGGGAGCGCAGGTCCCGCATGGCACCCTGAGCCTCCTCCCGCACACGCTGGGCGGCGGCCCGGGGATCATCCTCATCCGAGGTGCCCGCCGGAGCCGAGCCGTCCTGCGAGTCCGACGTCGCCAGCACCCCTTGCTCGAGGGCGGCGGCGTGAAGGGCGAGCAGTGAGAGGCGGTGGCCGAGTCCGTCGTGCACCTCGCGGGCCACCCGCTCGCGCTCGGCCTGCAGGCTGACGGTGTCCGCCAGACGGGTCGAGGTTCGGGTCTGCTCCTGGGCGGTGCGCTCTGCGCGGGCCGAGGCGTCGGCGGCCTCCCGGGCCCGGCGCCGCGCCTCCTTCTCCCCGTCACGCGCGCGCAGCCACAGTCCGACGGCGATCGGCAGGGCCATCGCCACCATCGTGAGGAACAGCACCTGCGGCGTCGAGACGCGTGTGATGACATGCGGGTCGGGGGATCCGGAGGTGAGATTGCCGATCATCGAGTTCCCGGTGGATCCGTAACTCGCGTCGCGGAAGAGCGCCACAAGGGTGCCGATGACCAGCAGCACGCCCGTGGCCCAGGGCACGGGGTCACGCAGGGAGCGGGCCCGACGCACCACGGTGGTGAAGGCGATGAGTCCCAACGTGGTGTCCAGGGCGGCCGCGATGCCCGCAAGCGCCGAGCCGATCGTGATCGCCACCGGCCAGCGCCGGCGCAGGAAGACCGCCACGAGGAGCGCCAGCCCCACCAGGATTCCGGCGGCGTCGAGGAGTGGGTGACTCTCCTTGAGGACCTGCTCATGAGCGAAACGCGATCCCAGCGCAATGACGACCCCCAGGAAACACAGGGCGAACAGGCCCGCGGAGCGCAGGACCGCGAGGGTTACCTCCAGGGCCCGGCGTTGCGACTGAGACAGGGACGCCGCCGTCGAAGGAACCGGACTCGCTGGGGCGAGGGGGGCGACGCCGTCAGGGACCGATGGCATCGGCGCCGGATAGGACGGCCCCGTTCCGACGGCGGTAGTCGGACGCGGAGGATAGGCGGAAGAGGCAGGGGGCGTGGAGTATGCGGGATATCCCGGGTACCTGGGGTGGGGAGGGTAGGCGGGCCGGCCCTGCGGGATCGATGGCCCGGAGGTGGGTGCCGCCCGACCGACGCCGGGGCTACCGCTCCAGCCCGGCACGGGCGGGGTGCCGGGCGCAGGGGCGGGCGGGTAGCCGGAGACTGACATGTGCTCACTGTAGAGCCGGGCACTGACACGTGAGATCACCCGATAGGACACGATTCAGGCCGATGGAGCGCCGGCACCGCCGTCCTTTTTGGACAGGCGCGATGAGTGCCCTTTTGGACAGCCGCCTCAGACTCATCGGTCGATGTGCACGGGGGCGCCTCCGGGGCCATCGTTGTTCCCGTCAGCTGATCCCGTCAGCTCAAGCAATGACTCAAACCAGTACCGGCGCTGCCGCGTCCCGCTCAGCGCCTTCCTCCCATATCTCGAAGGACCCCATCATGACCAACCCAGTCAGCCCAGCCAGCCCAGTCCCGCCCTCGCCCGCCGGCACTCCCGTTCCGGGGTACCCCATGCCGCCCGCCTTCGGTCCTGCTCCCGAGCCGAAGCGCTCCTGGTTCGCCCGCCACAAGATCCTCACTGGTATCGGCGCGTTCGTCGGCGTCTGCGTCATCGCCTCGGCACTGAACGGCGGCGACGGCTCGGGGCAATCCGGCGCCGCCGCACCCTCGCCCGTCGCCCAGTCAGTGGCCAGCGCCATCCCGCAGGAGACGGCCGGCCAGGACTCCGCCGCGGCACCCAACCCGGAGCAGCCGGCTCAGGCCGACGACGCGAGCAAGGCCGACGCGGGCAAGAGCGACTCCGGCCTGAGCTTCCCCGGGATGCAGAAGGGCGACGTCGTCGGTCATGCGGGCGAGGCGATCGACGACGACGGCATCCAGGTGACCGCCACGCCCGTGTCCGCGGGCGATGCCACTCTGGGCCCCAACGCCTGCTCCACCATCACGATCACCAACGGCTCCAAGAACACCCTGGACGTCAACGCCCTGGACTTCACGCTGCAGGACCCGGCCGGCTCGATCACTAACAGCGGTTTCCTGGGCTCGAGCAATCACCTGTCCGCATCCAAGCTCATCGCGGGCGGCTCGGTCAGCGGCGATGTCTGCTTCGACGCCGACGTGTCGGCCGGGGGCCAGTACGTGCTCCTCTACAAGCCCACCCTCTCGCTGTTCGGGCACCGCCGGGCCTGGGTCAACAATCTCTGACGCTCCACAGTGCCCACGGGTGCGTCTGACGCGTAAGGGGACATTCCGCGCGTCCGGGTGCGGCCCGCAACTGGCCGGGGGGCGTTCTGCGCTTGCGGGGACGGGAATCCTGTCCCCGCACGCGCCGTTTGTCCGCGGCTGTGCGGATTGTCCCCCGCCGCGTGGATCGTCCCCGGCCACCAAACAAGGAGGATCCACGAGGAGTCGACACGACATCTGTTGACACTTATGGTTATGAAATGTCATCAGATTGTCAGGAGGTGTCAGATATGAACCAGGAGCCCGCAACCGCCAGCTCGGGCGGCATCGCCTCGTGGCCGCGCGTGACCTGGGAGACCCTGCCCTGGCGCCCCCGCAACGGCGCCATCCTCAGCGCTCGTCAACGTTCTCGCCTGCCGGCCACCTACGACGCAGCCGTGGCGCCGCCCATCGCTGAGGCCGTCGTCACCCTTCCGACAGCGGTCATGGCCCGTGAGGCGGCCGCGGTGGCCGCCGTGGCGCGCTTCGACGCGACCGCGGCCTCCGCTCTCCTTCCCTTCACCGCGTTGCTCCTGCGCAGTGAGTCGAGCGCGTCCTCACGCATTGAGCGGCTGACGTCGTCGGCCCGGCGCATCGTGGAGGAGGAGGCTTTCGGCGAGGACCGCAGCAGCGGCAACGCCGCCCTCATCGTGGCCAACACCCGGGCGATGGAGACGGCCGCCGGGGCACCCTGGCCGCTGGACCTCAGCTCGCTGCTGTCGATGCATCGGGTTCTGCTGGAGAGCTCGGACTCGACGATCGCGGGCAGGCTCCGGCAGGAACCGGTGTGGATCGGCGGCTCGGACCTGTCCCCGGCAGGTGCCCTGTTCGTCCCTCCTCACCATGAGGGGGTGCCGGCGGCACTGGAGGACCTGCTCGCCTTCATGCGGCGTCCGGATCTACCGCCGCTGACCAAGGCGGCGCTGGCGCACGCCCAGCTGGAGACGATCCATCCCTTCGCGGACGGCAACGGCCGCACCGGGCGGGCTCTCGTGCACGTCCTGCTGGCGGGGGAAGGGCTGTCCCGCACCGCGCCGCTGCCGCTGTCGGCGATCCTGCTGACAAACGTGGAGACCTATTTCCAGGCCTTGGACGAGTACCGGTCAGGATCTCCGCTGGCCGTAGTGGAACTGTTCATCGAGGCGGCGCGGCGCGCGGCGGAGCTCGGGTCCTGGGCGGGCCGGGAGCTCGACGACATGCACACGCAGATGCAGGAACGCGTGTCCTCGCGTGCCGGGACCCCCGACCGGGATCTCGTGCGTCTGCTGGTCTCCCAGCCGGTGATGGACGTTCGTAGGGCGGCCGCCGCACTGGGGGTGTCGGAGCAGGCGGCGCGGCGCGCGTTGGAGCGCCTGGAGGCCGCCGACGTCGTTCGGGGCTACCAGGTCTCCAGGGGCCGTCGCGCATGGAGGGCTCAGGACGTCCTGGACCTCATGGACGAGGTGGCCGCGGGGATCGGACGCCGGCAGGCGCCCGCGGACGTGTGAGGGGACGGGCGTTGAAGAATGAGGAGGCGGACGGCGCTCAGATGCCGCGGGCGGACAGGACGCCGTCGATCGCGCGCAGCTCATCGAGGATCTGGGAGTCGATCTCACCCTCGACGTCGACCAGCGTCACCGCCAGCTCACCGCACGACTTGTTGAGCAGGTTGGCGATGTTCTGCCCGTGCTGGGCCACGATCGTGGAGACCTGGCCGACCATGTTGGGCACGTTGCGGTTGACGATGACGAAGCGGTGCGTGCCCTCCTGTCGCGCCATGACGGCCTCGGGGAAGTTGACCGAGTTGTGCACCTGGCCGTCCTCGAGGAAGCCGCGCAGGGAGTCAGCGGCCATGATGGCGCAGTTGCGCTCGGCCTCCTTGGTGGAGGCACCCAGGTGGGGCAGGGAGATGCACTTAGGGGTGCTTGTGGACCTGCGTGGAGGGAAGTCGCACACGTAGCCGCGCAGCGTGCCCTCGTCGAGGGCGGCCACGACGGCGTCGGTGTCGACGATCTCGGCGCGCGCGAAGTTGAGCAGCACCGCGGTCTCCTTCATGAGGGCCAGGCGCTGGGTGCTCACCAGTCCGCGGGTGGCGGGGATGAGGGGCACGTGGACGGTGAGGATGTCGGCGCGGCGGAAGACCTCCTCCATGGAGTCGGCCCGCTCGACCTCGGCGCTCATGTGCCAGGCGTGCTCCACCGAGATGCCCGGGTCGAAGCCGACGACGTTGAGCCCCAGCCCCAGGGCGGCGTTGGCCACCTGCACGCCGATGGCTCCCAGCCCGACGACGCCGAGCGTGCGGCCGGGCAGCTCGAAGCCGACGAACTGCTTCTTGCCGGCCTCGACGGCCTTGGCGATCTCGACGTTGTCGCCCTCGAGGGTGTGGGCGAAGCGGGCCGCCGGGATGAGATTGCGCGAGGCGATGAACAGGCCAGCCAGGACCAGCTCCTTGACGGCGTTGGCATTGGCTCCGGGGGGTGTTGAACACGGGCACGCCGCGCTCGGTGAGTGCGTCCACCGGGATGTTGTTCGTGCCGGCACCGGCGCGGGCCACCGCCAGGACCGAGTCCTCGATGGGGGTGTCGTGGAGCTTGGCCGAGCGCACCAGGAGGGCGTCGGGGTCCTCCACGGAGCCGCCGACCTCGTAGAGTCGTCGGGCAGGCGGGACAGGCCGGCCCCGGAGATGGCGTTGAGGGTGCGGATACGGAACTTGTGGTCAGCGGTGCTGGTGGTCACGGAGGTACTTTCTTCAGGGCGGTCTGGAAGGAAGGAGCCGGCTGCGGCTCGAGGGACAGAGGGAGCCGGAGGGGAGCTCAGGCCCGAGCGGCGAAGTCGGTCATGTAGTCGATGAGGGCGAGCACGCCCTCGATCGGCATGGCGTTGTAGATGGAGGCGCGCATGCCGCCCACGGAGCGGTGGCCCTTGAGGTTGGTCAGGCCCGCGGCCTGGGCGCCGGCCAGGAAGTCGGCGTCGAGGGCGGGGTCGGCCAGGGTGAAGGGCACGTTCATCCACGAGCGCGAGCGCTTCTCGACCGGGTTGGCGTAGAAGTCGGAGGAGTCGATGGCGCCGTAGAGGAGCTCGGCCTTGGCGCGGTTGCGCTCGGCCATCGCCTCCAGGCCGCCGCCGTCCTCGATCCAGTGGCCGATGAGTCCCAGCAGGTAGATGGCGAAGGTGGGGGGCGTGTTGAGCATGGAGTCGGCGTCGGCCATCTTCTGATAGTCCAGGACGGTGGGAGTCACCCGGCGGGCCCGCCCCAGCAGGTCCTCGCGCACGATGACGACGGCCAGCCCCGAGGGGCCCATGTTCTTCTGGGCGCCGGCGTAGATGAGGCCGTAGCGGCTCACGTCGATGGGCCGTGAGAGGATCGTGGAGGAGAAGTCGGCCACGAGCGGGACGTCGCCGGCGTCGGGCACGTAGTCGAACTCGACGCCGCCGATGGTCTCGTTGGGCGTGTAGTGCAGGTAGCGGGCGGCCTCGGGGACGGCGAAGGAGCCGGGCTCGGGCGTGGTCGTGTAGGAGGAGGAGGCCTCGTCGGCGGGCACGACGACGTCGAGCTCGTAGGCGCCGGCCTGCTTGATGGCCTTGGCGGACCACTGGCCGGTGTTGAGGTAGGCGACGGTGTCACCGGGGGCGGTCAGGTTGAGGGGGGATGCCGGCGAACTGGGCGCTGGCCCCGCCCTGGAGGAAGAGGACGCGGTAGTTCTCGGGGACGGACAGCAGTCGGCGCAGCGTGGCCTCGGCATCGGCCGCGCAGGCCACGAAGTCGGCTCCGCGGTGGGAGACCTCCAGGACGGACATCCCCGATCCGCCCCAGCTGGTGAGCTCGGAGGCGGCCTGCTCGAGGACCGGCAGGGGAAGCTGGGCGGGACCGGCGGAGAAATTGAAGACGCGCACGGAGTCATCATTGCCGCTTATGCGCGCAGCGGCAATCTCGTCCCACCTGGCGACGACGACGCCCCGCGCCCTCAGCCCATCCCCTCGGTCCCTCGCGAGCACTGGGCGCCCTCCACGGCCGACACCCAGTCGTGACGCTCAGCGACATGACTGTGACGTACGACCGTTGAAAAGCGGAGTAATCTGGATCTCACCAACCCCACGCAGGTTGATGACACCCAGCGCCGTGCGAAGAAGCACAGCGCTTCATGCCTGTCAACTCTGCACGTTGTCAGCGATAGCACAGAGACGTCGACCGACTGACCGGTAGGGTTGCCTTCACCCTCACGCCTACCTAAAAGTTCTCATGATCACATCACAGAACGACGACAACCGCTCGTCAGCCTCCGAAAGCTCCCATCTTCGGAGCCACGCAGGAAGCGCCCTCCAACGGCGGAGGCACAGATCGTCCCCGCACACCGAGCCGTCAGGCACTGAGCCGTCAGATGCTCAACCGGCTCCGCAAGGGCCGCAAACCGCGCCTCGGCGTCATCATCATGGCGCTCGTCGCCGTCGTGTCCCTGTCGACCGGGTTCCGGGCCTGCAACTGCAGCCGGGCCTGGACCGAGGTCTCGGCGGGAACCACACCCGAGTCCAACCCGCTCAAGGGCATGATGCCCTTCGCGCCGTCGGACGCCTCCCACTCGCCCGGCCTGCCCGAGTCGGCCCCGCCCTACACGATGGAGTGGCTGACGCTGCCGGTCAGCGACGTCGTCACCGGGCCCGGCTCCTACTCGTGGGACAGGCTCGAGGCGCACCTCAACGCCATCGCCTCACGCGGGCACCAGGCGGTGCTGCGCTTCTACGTCGACTACCCCGGGCGCCTAGCGGCATGCCGGCCTACATGCTGAGCTCCCACGAGGTCCCGACCCACGAGTACACGGTCTACGGCAACGCGCCGGGCCAGTCGCTCGCACCCGACTACAACGACCCCGAGATGATGTCGATGCTCACCGGCTTCGTCTCCACCCTGGGCCAGCAGTACGACGGCGATGCGCGCCTGGCCTTCATCACCCACGGCCTTGTGGGCTTCTGGGGCGAGGGGCACACCTACCCGATGAACGGTAAGGTCTCCGGGGAGAACCCCTCCGGTGAGAACTGGATGCCCTCGACAGCCAACCAGAACACCCTCATCGACACCTGGGACAGCGCCTTCCAGGTGACGCCGACGATGGCCCGCTACCCGTCCGCGGAGACGGTCAAGTGCGGCGTCGGCTACCACGACGACTCCTTCGGCTACGAAACCACGGGGACCGCCAACTGGCACTTCCTGCCGCAGCTGAAGAACGCGAAGGCGGACCAGGCCTGGCAGCAGTACCCGATCGGCGGCGAGGTCTACCCGGGGATCCAGGAGTGCTCGGTGCGCAACCCGGGCAGCTGCATGTCCTCGGGCTCCAACGGCGCAACGGTGGACATCGACGCCTCCATCAAGGCCACGCACGCCAGCTGGCTGGTGGACAACTGGGCCTTCACGACGACGCTGAGCGGCACTGAGCGAGAGCGCGCCGTGCAGGCCTCCGCCGAGACCGGCTACGACCTGTCGGTGGCGCGCTGGCGCATGCGCCACGGCAAGGTCGAGGTGCAGATCGCCAACAACGGGGTGGCCCCTTCTACTACAACTGGAGCGTGGAGGCGGTGGCCATCAACACCTCGACCGGAACGGAGGTCGGGCGCACGACGCTCAGCGGTGACCTGCGCAAGATCGAGGTCGGTAAGACCCAGACCTTCTCCGGGCAGCTGCCGGAGGACCCGGCCGGTGAGAACACGATCCTGGTGCGCGTGGTCAACCCGCTGGAGTCGGGCCAGCCGCTGCGCTTCTCCAGTGCCGGCCAGGACCAGACGCTCCCCGGCTACCTCACCCTGGGCCGCACACCCACCAAGTAGGGCGGGCCGGCCTTTCTGGCGACGGTTCCGACGACCGTTCCGACGACGCAGTCCCCGGTGCACGCATCGGGGACTGCGATTCGCTTCGGGGACGTACTTCTCCCACAGACGACTGCAGACGGACCGCAGTGGTCTGTGGGAGAACGCAGTCCTCACGGAAAAAGTACGTTCTCGATCGGACCCGGCTGACCCCGGCCGACTCCTAGCCCCGACGCCGTCTCAGCCCTGCCTCACAGCGGGTAGGCCGACGCCGTCCCCTCGATGGCCTCGGTGAGGTCGATCTCGCGCTCACCCAGGCTGAAGCGGTAGCGCCCCAGGATCTCCAGGGGCTCGTCCTCGGCGGAAAGGTAGGCGCGCACGGCCTCCTTCTCCTCGTCGTCGAGCCAGGTCATCTGGTCCGACAGGCACCGGTAGCGGCTGGCCTCGGCCACGTCGCGCAGCCACTGCATCTGGGTGTCGTCCAGGAGGTTGCGGCGGTGACGGAAGAAGACGACGTCGGGGTCGACCCCGATGACCCGCCCCAGCCAGAGCCGGTTGATGCCGGCGTGCAGGGCGTTGTAGGCCTTGGCGTCGGATAAGTCGTCGGAGGCGTAGTTCTCCCACATGGGGGCCACGTCCGGCCCCACCCGCACCGCGTCGAGCAGCCCGAGCGAGGGCATGATGAGGGCCCCGGACCCCAGGAGGAAGGTCTCGTCACCGGCGGTGTCGCGCACAAGGCGCAGCCCGGTGCGGTAGGCCTCCTCGCGGTCGATCTGCCGGTGGCGGTATCCGGGAATGGCGGCGGCGTTGATGAAGTCGAGCTTGAGGTAGCTGAAGCCCCACCGGTGGACGATCTTGGCGATGAGCTTGCGCACGTAGGTCTGGGCGGTGGGGTGGGTCGTGTCCAGCGCGTAGTAGTCGGCGCCCCAGTTGGAGCCGGCCACGGCCAGTCCGCCGTCGGCGTTGTGGACGAACATCTCCGGGTAGTCGCGCACCGCCCGGGAGCCGGGCAGGGCGATGAAGGGCGCCACCCACAGGCCCGGCTGCATGCCGACCTCGCGGATCCGGGCGGCGGCGGCCTCCATGCCGTCGCCGAAGCTCTCGCCGGCCTCCCAGTCGCCGACCGCGACCTCCCAGCCGTCGTCGATCTGGAGGGTCTTGAAGCCCAGCTCGGCGACCTGCGGGATCTCGCGCTCAAGGGCCTCCTGCGAGATGCCCTCGTAGTAGGAGTACCAGGAGCACCACACGCTCTGCGGCTCAACGGGCCGGCTGCCCAGCTCTCGCCGAGCTCGCGCGCGTAGCGGGCCATGACGGCGGTGGCCGGACCGGGCAGGATCACCCAGCGCGCCGGATCGCCGGACTCGGTGAAGGCCTCCAGGACCGCGGTGTCGGCACGCACCCGCGGCGTGCGCCCGTCCAGACAGCCCACGAGCAGCGCCCCGGCGGAGTCCTCCAGGACCGCCATCCAGGCCGAGTGGTGGCGGACCGGGTCGTCCCAGGGGTCGTCGTCGGCGGTCCGACGGCGCTGCTGGCCCGCGATGCGCATCGGCGCCTCGCTCAGACGGCGCCATCCCGACGGCGACCAGGAGTTCTGTCCGGTGCGGTAGAACTCGCCGTCGCGCATGTCGTGCAGGAGGGTCAGGTGCGAGGCCTCCACGTAGACCGCGCCGGTGGCGCCGCCGGCCCCGTGCTGGGTGGACACCGTGCCGTCGCAGGCCAGGGCGATGCTGCGCCCGGTCAAGGTGATGTGGTGAATCATGCGCTCTCCTCGAATCCTGCCTAATCCTGCCTGCGAGCGAGGTCCCCGCGAAACCCCGGCCCCGCCCGGCTCGCACTGTACGTGATGGCGCCGCCCTATCGACGTTTTCTTCATAGGCGACGCGGCTCCGTGCAGTTTATGAAGAAAACGTCGGTGAGTGCGGATTCTGCTGGCCCCGGTGGAAGTAGGCCGCAAGATCCGCGTCGAGCTCGGGCACGTCGTAGGGCACGGACCCCGAGCGAAGGGACCGGGTGGCCAGCACGCCCGCTGCGACCGCCTCGCGCGCGGAGACCGGGGAGGCGTCGGTGAGGCCGCCGGCGCGCACGAAGCGCAGGAACTCGTCGATGGCGAGCTGGTCGGCGCTGTCGTGCCCGGTGCCCTCCTCGGCGATGACGTACTCCTCGGTGGCGCGCTCGGCGTAGTGCTCCGTGCGCTCGGTCCACACCTTGACGACGTCGCCGGCGCCGTCGCCGAGGTTCTCGGCCCGGCCGCGGGTGCCGATGACCGTGTAGCTGCGCCAGTAGTCAGGGGTGAAGTGGCACTGCTGGTAGGAGGCCATGACCCCGTTGCGCATGGTCATCATGAGCATGGAGTGGTCCTCGACGTCGATGACCGGGTTCAGCTCGTTGACCTCGTCGGCCGGCCAGTGGTCGAGGCTGAACCAGTCCTGCATGACGGTGCCGGCGCTCCCGCCCGCGGCTCGGCGCTCGGCCTCGCCGTAGACCATGAGCCCGCCCATACCGACGACGCGGGCCGGGTCGGAGCCGGCCAGCCAGCTCATGACGTCGATGTCATGAGCGGCCTTCTGCAGCAGCAGGCCGGTGACGTGGCGGCGCTCGGCGTGCCAGTCTCGGAAGTAGTAGTCGCCGCCGTTGCCCACGAAGTGACGGCACCAGATGGCCTTGAGCGCCCCGATCCGCCCGGAGTCGATGACTGACTTCAGCAGTCGCACCACCTCCATGTGGCGCATGTTGTGACCCACGTAGAGGCGGGTGCCGGTGCGCCGGGCCGTGGTCAGGATGCGGTCGGCGCCCTCAATGGTGATGGCCAGGGGCTTCTCCAGGTAGACCGGGACGCCGGCCTCGAGGAAGAAGCAGGCCAGCTCCTCGTGCGTGTCATCGGGGGTGGTCAGGACGACGGCGTCGAGCCCGCACTCCAGCAGGTCGCGGTGGTCGGCCACGACCGCGATCCCCTCGGGCAGGAGGCGCTCGGCGCGCGCGGCGGCGTCGGGCGCGGTGTCGGCCGCGGCGACGAGCCGGGCCGGCACCGGTGAGGAGTCCGCGAGCGCCGCCAGGTAGCAGCGGGCTCCGATGCCGACAACACCGACCCGCAGCTCACGTGATGATTCAAGCATGTTCTCCGGTCTCATCTGGGTCGGCCGGGCCTCGCGGTCTCGTCCTGCCTGTGCGCCGGCGTCATCAACTCACCGCCTTCAGCTCTTCTGACGGGCCGCCCACCAGGAGCGCAGTGCCTGACGGGCCAGGTCCTCGCCGATCGGTCCCTTCTCCATGCGCAGGTCCATGAGGAAACGGTATGCCTCACCGACGACCGGACCGGGGGGCACGCCGAGCTCGGCCATGATCTGGCCGCCGTCGAGGTCCGGGCGGATAGCGGCCAGCTCCTCGGCGGCGCGCAGGGCCTCGATGCGCTCCTCGAGGTCGTCGTAGGCGCGGTCCAGCATGGCCGCCTTGCGACGGTTGCGGGTGGTGACGTCGGCCCGGGTGAGCCGGTGGAGGCGCTCCAGGAGGGGACCGGCATCGGTGGCGTAGCGGCGCACGGCCGAGTCCGACCAGGCGGCGTCGGCGTACCCGTGGAAGCGCAGGTGGAGCTCGACCAGGCGCGAGACGTCCTTGATGGTCTGCTTGTCGAAGCGCAGCGCCCGCAGGCGCTTGGCCGTCATCCGGGCGCCGACGTGGTCGTGGCCGTGAAGGTGACGGTGCCGTCGGGCAGGGAAGCGACGGGTGGCGGGCTTGCCGATGTCGTGGAGGATCGCGGCCAGGCGCAGGACCAGGTCGGGTCCGGGGACGGGCCCGTCGGGACCGGTCTCCAGGTCGATGGCCTGGTCCAGAACGGTCAGGGTGTGCTCGTAGACGTCCTTGTGGCGCTTGTGCTCGTCAACGGTCTCGCGCAGGGCGCTCAGCTCGGGCAGGATCACGTCGGCCACGCCGGTGTGGACCAGCAGCTCCAGTCCGCGCCGGGGCCAGGGGCTGACGAGCAGTCGCTCGAGCTCGGCGCGCACGCGCTCGGCGGAGACGATCTCCAGGCGGGAGGCCATCTCCTCCATGGCGGTCATGACGTCCATCTCGACGTCGAAGCCGAGCTGAGCGGCGAAGCGGGCGGCCCGCATGATGCGCAGGGGGTCGTCGTCGAAGGACTGCTCGGCGCTGACGGGGGTGCGCAGGACCCCGGCGGCCAGGTCCGCCAGGCCGCCGCAGGGGTCGACGAGCTCGAGGTCGGGCAGGCGCAGCGCCATGGCGTTGACGGTGAAGTCTCGGCGGGTGAGGTCCCCGGCGAGGGTGTCGCCGTAGGTGACCTGGGGCTTGCGCGAGCCGACCTCGTAGGCCTCGGTGCGGTAGGTGGTGACCTCCACGATGGTGGAGCCCTTGCGCGCGCCGATGGTGCCGAAGGCCCGGCCCACATCCCAGGTGGTCTCGCCCCAGGCGGCCAGGATCTCCTCGGTCTGCTCGGGGCGCGCCGAGGTGGTCAGGTCCAGGTCGTGGGGGGCAACCCCGAGGAAGGCGTCTCGCACGGGTCCGCCGACGAGGGCGATCTCATGACCGGCGCGCACGAAGGCGTGCCCCAGGGCGGCCAGGGCGGGGGGCAGCCCTTCGAGGGCCGCGCGGGCCCGTGGCGTCAGGCCGCGGTCGTCAGCGGAGGCGTCCATGAGATCGGTGGGATCGACGGAATCGGGGTGCGCAGTCATCGGCCCAAGCCTGCCATGAACCGTGACGACGGCGCTGTCGCGCACCGTGCCGCAGGTACCGTCGTGAGGACCGTCTCCCACATGTCACACAGGCCGCCTACGGGCGGCGCGGTTGTGTGCGACGACGTACTCGGCCAGAGGCATCCGGCGGCCTCGACGCCCTAGAGTGTCCCTATGCCCTCGCCACGCACTCGCACGCCCCGCGCCGGAAACCCGGCTCATCGGGCGAGTGCACGCGCTCTGCCGATCGTCAACGAGACCAGTGCCGGCGGCCTGGTCGTTGACGTCCAGAACGGTCAGGCCTTCACGGCGGTCATTGCGCGGCGCAACCGCGGCGGCCGCCTGGAAGTGGTGCCTGCCCAAGGGCCATCTGGAGGGAGCCGAGACCCCCGAGCAGGCGGCGGTTCGCGAGATCATGGAGGAGACCGGCATCACCGGCCGTGTTCTTCGGCACCTGGCGACGATCGACTACTGGTTCGCCGGTCACGAGCACCGCGTCCACAAGGTGGTGCACCACTTCCTGCTGGAGGCGGTCAGCGGGACCCTGACCACGGAGAACGACCCGGACCACGAGGCCGAGGACGTCGAGTGGGTGGCTCTGGACGATGTCTCCCACCGCCTGGCCTACCCCAATGAGCGCCGTATCGTGGCCGCGGCCTGGGACATCCTGGTGGGGGATGGATGACCGGCGCCACCGATCTGTGCGCGAAGGTGGTCACCACGCTGGGCTCCGGACTGCGGAGGAGTGCGATGGTGACCATCGTCGCCCTGCTGGGCGTGGCGAGCCTGCTGGCGTTGCCACTGACCACCCCACCGGCGGCTCAGGCGAGCCCGATCTCCGGCGTCGTCATGGCCCTCCGGCGGGATCCCGGGCGGGATCTCAACCGAGATCGCACCGGTCGCCCCGGCGAAGCCGTCCGCACCGCCGACGCCGTCGTCCTCATCATCGGCCTCGGCGACGAGGACGAGCCCGTCCGCCCAGAACCCGGGTCAGGGGCACCGGCCAGGGCGCCGAGGGCTCGGTGGCGCCGCACACCGAGGGTGCCGCCAATCAGGTGACGATGAGTATCGACGCGCTGACCCCCGAGGTGCTTCACAGCGATCAGGACCTGACCCTGACCGGCACCATCACCAACGGGACCGGCCAGGTCCTGACCGGGGTGGACCTGGCCGCCCGGGTTCAGCGGTCCACGGAGGTCACGAGCCACAGTCTCAGGAAGTGGCTGGCCGGCACTGACGAGTCCGGTTTGTCCGACCCGTTCACGGTCCCGCTGGGACGCGACCTTCAGCCGGGCGAGGTCACCCAGTTCTCCGTCACGATCCCGGCCGACCAGCTGCCGCTGACCGGTGACGACCAGTGGGGACCGCGCGGCATCGCCGTGAGCCTGCAGTCCCAGGACTCGCCCCTGGCCCAGGATCGCAGCGTCGTCGTGTGGGACAGCGGCGCCTCCGTCGCGCCGGTGCGCCTGACCACCTTCATCCCGGTGACCGCCTCCGCGCAGGAGGCGGCGGTCCTGGCCGGTCCGCGCACCCAGGAGCGCGCAGAGACCCTCACCCGCATCCACAGCCGGGTGCTGGGGCTGCTGAGCATGGCCGGTGACGGCACTGTGGTGGCCGTGGACCCGGCGCTGGTCGAGGCCCTGGGCGTGACGTCCGCCAGCCTGGAGGAGGCGGCCCGCAACGGCGGCTCCCAGCCCTCGACTCCGGACGCGGCCCCTCAGGCGCCTCAGGGTGCTGAGTCGTCCACGTCGGCATCGCCCACTGCGTCTGCGTCAGCCACCTCAGCCTCCGCCGACCCGTCGTCATCGACGTCGTCCTCAGCCTCCTCGCCGCCCTCCGGCTCATCGGGCTCATCGGGCTCATCGGCCTCGTCGTCTCCGTCGGCGAGCGCCACCGCGTCGTCGAGCAGCAAGACCCCCGACGACGTCACCCAGCTCTCCGCCGCCGTCATGCGGGCCATCGGCAACGGCGGTCTGGTGGCCCTGCCGTGGGGCGACTCGGATACCGCCGCGCTGGCGCACCTGCAGCAGACGGGTCTCATCGAGACCGCCGCGCAGCGCACCCGGGAGTCGGCCATCGCCAAGGCGGGGGCGTCGACGTCGCTGTCCTGGCTGGCCTCCAGCGTCATGGACTCCACCACGGCCCAGGCGCTGCCGCAGTCGGCATCCACCGTCATCGCCTCGCCCACCTCCTTGCCGTTGGCCGAGGAGCTCACCTACACCCCCTCCGGCCTCGGTGCGCTCGACAACCGTGCGGTCCTGCTTCCCGAGCAGTCCCTGTCGGAGTCCCTGGCCGGCACGGACTCTGAGGCAGACGCCTCATCCCGGAGCCAGCAGGCGACCCCACCCAGCCAGGCCGGCCAGACCGCACAGACCACTCAGGCCGCAGAGCTCGACACCCGCCAGCTGCTGCGCGGCAACAGCGCGATCCTCACCCGCCAGTCCCCGGCCCTGGGACGCGACATCGTCGTGGCGCTGCCCCGCCAGGAGGCCTCCACCACGGATCCCTCCGCCCTGCAGGAGCGCCTGGCCGCCCTGCGCTCCACCTCCTGGACCCAGCCCCAGAACCTGGGCGTCCTGCAGGAGCGCGCTCAGGCGGAGGTCGAGGCCATCGATGAGGGAACCTCGGGGATCGAGCGCTCCGAGCCGCCGGACAAGGTGACCGACGACGATGAGCTGCCCACCGCGACCCTCGCCGCTGCCGCGGGCACGGCCGGTACGCTCCAGTCGATCTCCTCGGTGCTCTCCGACCCGGCTGCACTGCTGGGTGACTACACGGACCTGGAGACTGTCGTCTCCTCCGCCTCATGGCGGGCCGACGCCGAGGCCCGCAGCGCCCAGGTGCCGGCCGCCGAGCCGCCGGGAGCGCAGTGACCTCTTCGCTGGCCGCGGTGCCGTCGTCGACCATCAACCTCATCAGCTCTGAGGCGCAGCTACCGGTGCGGATCACCTCGTCCCTGGACCAGGACGTCACCGTCCAGGTCTACCTGGTCTCGGACAACAAGCGCCTCCAGGTCCCGCGCACCACCACCGTGACTGTGCCGGCCCACCATCAGGCCACGGTCACGGTGCCGATCCAGGCCGTCGGCTCCGGTGACGTGGGCCTGACGGTGCAGGTGCTCGCCGCGGACGGCACCACCGTGGGTACGCCCACCACCGTTCACATGCGGGTCCGCGCGGACTGGGAGAGCAGGGGAACCGGCGTGATCGTCGCGGTCCTGGTCTCCATCGTGGTGATCGGTACTGTGAGAACTGTACGACGAGGCCGCCGCACCGCGGTGACCCCGGCTGCACAGGAGACGGCATGAGCATGATCAAGCACGCACGAGCCCGGCGCTCCTCTTCCCAGGGGCGCAGCCAGGCGTCGCTGGCACGCTCCTCGGCCATCATGGCCTCGGGGACGCTGGTCTCCCGCGTCCTGGGCATGGTGCGCAACGCCCTCATCGTCATGGCGCTGGGCGCCACGGGTTCGGGAGCCGCGGACGCCTTCAACACGGCCAACAACCTGCCCACCTACCTGTACAACATGATGATCGGCGGCATCCTCAACGCCATTCTGGTGCCGCAGATCGTCCAGGCGCTCCGACGGCGCAACGGTGAGGAGGTCGTCAACCGGCTCCTGACCGCCGCGGCCACGCTCATGCTGACGGTCACCTGCATCGCGACCGCGGCCGCGCCTCTCATCTTCACCCTCAACGCCAACTCCCTGGCTCAGGGGCAGTGGCGCTCACTGTCCTTCGCCTTCGCGATCTGGTTCATGCCGCAGGTCTTCTTCTACGGCCTGTACGCCCTGTGGGGGCAGGTGCTCAACGCGCGCTCGAGCTTCGGGCCCTACATGTGGTCCCCGGTGCTCAACAACATCATCTCGATCGCCTCGATCCTGTTCTACCTCCATGTCTACGGCCGCTACACCGCCGGGCAGAGTCCCGACATCTGGGGCGACGGCTGGGGCACGTTCATCTCGTCCAGGACCATGCTCCTGGGAGCGATGACAACCCTCGGCATTGCGGCGCAGGCCATCATTCTCTACATCCCCCTGGTGCGCTCCGGCTTCAGACCTCGCATCATCTTCGGGGTGCGGGGCCTGGGGCTGGGCAAGACCGTCAAGGTCGCCCTGTGGGCGCTGGCGGGCGTCGGCGTCGCCAGCCTGAGCAACTGGATCACCTCCAACCTGGGGTCCTACGCGGTCACGGCCTCCGAGCAGCCCCAGTACGCCGATGTCATCGTGCCCTCGACGACCATGTGGCTCAACGCCTACCTGGTGTACATGCTGCCCCAGTCCCTGGTGGTCACCTCCATCATCACAGCCCTGTTCACCCGCATGAGCGAGAAGGCCGCGGCCGGTGACAGCGCCGGCGTGCGCGAGGACCTCTCTCTGGGGCTGCGCTCGGCGGGCGTCTTCACTGTCCTGGCCACGGCCGGCATCTGCGTCCTGGCCGTCCCGGCCCTCCAGCTCTTCACGCCGTCGATCACCCTGCCCGAGGCCCAGGCCAGCGCCCCCATGCTCATCGCCCTGGCGCTGGGCATCGTCCCGCAGGGCATCTGGTTCGGGACCCAGCGGGTCATGCTGGCCTACTCCGACACCAAGCGGCTGCTGCTGGCCGACGTCGTCGTCGGCGTCATCCCGGTGGTCCTGTGCGTCATGGCCTACTTCGTGGCCCCGGCCAACCACTGGATGACCTGGGCCGGCGCAGCCAACACGATCAGCCAGATCGGGGCTGCGTGGCGGTCATCCCCATGATGCGCTCCCACCTGCCCAGCCTCGACGGCCGCAAGATCATCACCACCCACCTGCGTCTGGTCGTGGCGGTCGCGCCGGCGGTCATCGCCGGGATCGTCCTCAACCTGGTCATGGGCAACATCGACGGCGACTCCTCCCTGGCCAAGATGCTGGCGGCCTTCGGGCACATCGTCATCGTGGCTGCCGTCATGTCGATCATCTACCTGCTCATGGGTCGCGTCGTGGGGATCGAGGAGATCGCCGTCGCCTTCCGGCCCTTCTCGCGGATCCTGTCCACGATCGGTCGTCGGCTGCCCGGTGCGCCCGGACGGGTGGTGCTGGCGATCGCGACCTGGTTGTCCCCGCCGGCACCCACGACGCGGGCCACCGCGCAGATGCCCGCCGTCGCCCCGGCCCCAGCACCGGCACCGCCGCCTCCGCCGGCGACGCAGTCGTTTCCGACCCGTCGGGTTTTTCGACGGGCCCGGACGTGCATAGTGCTGTTGGCTACACCAATGGCGCCACCCACGCCCCTGCACCCGCGGCGTCGTCGAGCTCGCAGGTGCGAACTCACCCCTGGGGCCAACCGGGTCAAATGGGCCAGACTCCCGCCTACGGCTCGTCGCCACAGGCCCCCTGCCGGCTACACCCGGGACGGTCAGCCGGTCTACCCGCTCGCACCCCCGCCACCGGCGCCTTCGCAGGCAGCGGCTCCACCGCCGCCCACGAGCGCCGACTACGCGGCCGACGCCTCCCGCCGCTCCCAGGTCCCCGGGCGCTTCCCGCCCAACACTCCCGGGAGTATCCCGCCCTCGCTACCCGCCAGCATCCCGCCTTCCCGCGAGCCCGCAAGGCCGCCTTCCGTCCAGTCGTCCCTACACCCCGGCCCACACGAGCCACATCACCCCAGTTCGGAGCCCCCAGACAGTTACGATGGGGTCAACTGGTTCAGATGGACAACCATCTCAAGGAAGGAGACGCATGTCGGAGGCGACGCCTATCGGCAGTGGTCGCTACGGGCTCCTGGGAACACTGTCCACCACGCTGCCGCGCATCATCAGGCACCGTGGCGTTGACACGATCCTGGATAGAGACGTCACGATCCTGGTTCTCACCGACGCGACGCTTCACCGTGACAACGTCCTGGAGTCGGCCAGCCGGGCCGTCCTGGTCGAGGACCAGCGCCTCCAGCAGGTCTACGACGTTGAGCGCGCCGAGCCCTCCGTCATCATCACCGAACCACTGAGCGGACGCACCTTCTCCTCCCTGGTCTCCCGGGGTATGCCCCCGGCGCAGGTGCGCGCCATCATCGGAGAGACCGCGCAGGCGCTCGACGCCGGTGCCCGCAGGGGCCTGCACCACCTCAACCTGTCTCCCGAGTCCATCCGGGTTCTTCCCGACGGCATGGTCAAGGTCAGTGGCCTGGGGATCGAGGCCGCCGCCCTGGACCTGGAGAGCCGGGTGGCCAGCCATGACCCGTCAGCCGCCGACCGCGCCGACGCCCGCGCCCTGGTGGAGATCCTCTACTACGGCCTGACCGGCCGGTGGCCGGGCAAGCGTCCGGGAATCCCCTCCGCGCCACGACTGGGCGGGGTCCCGGTCAAGCCCTCCACACTGGTGCCGCGGATCGACCCGATCTTGGACGAGCTGTGCGAACGCACCTGGAGCAGCCAGCCGCCCATCTCAGCGGCGGAGGTGGCGCGCTCTCTGGGTACCTGGGATCCGGTGGCCGGCTACCACGAGTCGGGCACGACGCCGGACCATGCCGTCCAGCGTCCGTCGTCGGCCACGGGCGGGGCCGGTGCCGCGAATGCCGGTGCCACCGCGGCCGTCAGTGCCGCGGGAGCCGGTGTCGCCAGCGCGGCTCGTGGGGTCCTGGACCGGCTGCGGCGCAGTGGTGTCGGCAAGGGGGCTACGGTCGCCCCGTCAGCCGGTTCGTCAGCGCCCGCTCAGCCCGGTCCGCAGCCGCCGTCCGCACCCGCCGGTACTGATGCCGCTCACGCACCGACCGCCGCCATCGAGAACTCGCCGGTCGCCGAGGAGGCAGCGGCCGCGCCTCCCGCATCGCCGGTCGAGTCGCAGCAGCCCGGTTCGCCGACCGTGCAGGAGCAGCCGGTCGATCACACCTACGTGCAGGTCACCGGGCCGGCGAACCCGATTCCGAACGTCCTTTCCACCGCCTCGGAGACGGTCCCTGGGCCTGCACCGGTTCCCGCCGAACCCTTCACCGGCAGCTTCCCGGCCTTCGAGGACGGCGATGAGGAGGAGATCGATCCCGACGTCGCTCGCCGGGAGCAGCGGACCACCAATGGAATCCTGGTCACGCTCGTCCTCATCGTCCTGGTCTCGCTGGTGGCGGCCAGCTACATCGTCTACCAGACGATCGGTATCCCCTTCGCGGACAAGGACCGCGCAGCTGCGGACACCGTTCCCTCGGCCAGTGCCCAGGACGCCGGCAACGGGGGCGGGCAGCAGCCGGCTCCCACCACCAAGGCTCCTGCGGCCACGCCCGAGATCGCCGGTGTCACGGTCACCAACAACCCCAGTGCCCTGGCCCCTGACAACGCCAGGCTCCTCACAGATGGAGACACGGCGCGTGCCTGGACCTCTCACTACACCAGCAGCCCCGATCTGACGCAGCCGATCGACATCGAGATCAAGCTCAAGAGTTCCGCCAAGGTCTCACAGATCGAGCTTCAGGGCACCAATGAGGGAGGGCATGTCGAGGTTCGTGCCACGGACATCAACAACCCCGGCGGCGGCACGCTGCTCGCCGAGGGGGCCTTTGCCTCGGGAACCACGACCTTCGACATTCAGAAGCCTCAGGAGTCCAGCACGATCGTTCTGCGGGTGACTCAGCTTCCCAAGAACAATGTGGCCGGTGAGCTCGCCTACAAGGCTGCTGCGACGGAGATCACCCTCAAATAAGAGTCTCCCTGGGAACAGCTCATATTGATTACTAGTTGCACTAGGCGGTCGCTCACCGTGACCACCGCCCGTTCGTCAGGAGAGTCATGATTCACGACGTCGTCATTGTCGGCTCCGGCCCCGCCGGCTACACGGCCGCCATCTATGCGGCCCGCGCCCAGCTCAAACCGGTCGTCCTGGCCGGTTCGGTGACTGCGGGCGGCGCCCTGATGAACACGACCGAGGTGGAGAACTACCCCGGCTTCATCGAGGGGATCATGGGCCCCGAGCTGATGACCCGAATGCAGGAGCAGGCCGAGCGCTTCGGTGCGGAGATCCGCTACGAGGACGTCACCGCCCTCGAGCTGGAGGGCGACGTCAAGCGCATCACCACCTCCGACGGCGTCTACGAGGCACGCAGCGTCATCATCTCCACCGGCTCGGAGTACCGGCACCTGGGCATCGACGGGGAGGAGCGCCTCTCCGGGCACGGTGTGTCCTACTGCGCCACCTGCGACGGGTTCTTCTTCAAGGACCAGGACATCGTGGTCGTCGGCGGCGGCGACTCCGCCATGGAGGAGGCCACCTTCCTCACCCGTTTCGCCCGCTCCGTCACGGTGGTCCACCGCCGCGACGAGCTGCGCGCCTCGGCCTTCATGGCCAAGCGCGCCCAGGAGGACCCGAAGATCTCCTTCGCCTGGAACTCTCGCGTCGTCGAGCTCCACGGCGAGGACTCGCTGACCGGCGTGACCCTGGAGGACACCGTCACCGGCGAGCGCCGCCGGCTCGAGGCCACCGGCCTGTTCGTCGCCATCGGCCAGATTCCGCGCAGCGAGCTCGTCTCCGACGTCCTCGAACTCGACGAGGCCGGCTACATCAAGGTCGAGGTTCCCTCGCAGCGCACCCGCGTTCCCGGGGTCTTCGCCTGCGGTGACGTCGCCGACCCCACCTATCAGCAGGCGATCACGGCCGCCGGCTCCGGCTGCCGCGCCGCCCTGGACGCCGAGCATTACCTGACCACCCTGCAGGCCTGACCGGGCCGCTCAAGCTCAGCGAAAGGCAGGCCCCGACGTCGTCGGAGGACCTGCGCCGCGCTATCCCGACTCACCCATCCACAACGTTCGAGGAGAAAACCATGTCCGAGGCACTCGATGTCACCGACGCCACCTTCGAGGCTGAGGTCCTCAAGTCCGAGGTCCCCGTCGTCATCGACTTCTGGGCCGCGTGGTGCGGCCCTTGCCGCCAGATGGCGCCGATCGTAGACGAGGTCGCCGCCGACTTCGGCGACAAGGTCAAGTTCGTCAAGGTGGATGTGGACGCCAACCCGGCCACGGCCCGCTCCTACGGCGTGCGCTCCATCCCGACCTTCGCGGTGGTGCGCGACGGCGAGGTCTTCCACCAGTTCAGCGGCTCGCGCCCCAAGGCATCCTTCAAGGCCGAGGTGGAGAAGGTCCTGGCCTGATACCGGGCTGCCACCAGCCTTGACCATCAGCCGAGACGCCGGCTTCGTTCGCCACCTTTCACCAGGTGATGAATGAGGCCGGCGTCGCGGTGTCCGTCGTCCATGCGCATGACGTGGGACCGCGAGTTGTCTGATGACCTCCCCTGCCTGGTTGACCGCGTCTGTCCCCCTCGGCCGCAGCCCCGTAGAATCGCTCCGGAATCGCAGTGGCATCCCGACATGCGACACGGCAAGAAGGCAGCACATGCAGCACACCCAGTACATCTCCACCCGCGGCCAGATGGCGCCGGCCGGGTTCACGGACGTTCTTCTGGCGGGCCTGGCGCCCGACGGCGGTCTGGCGGTCCCGGACCAGCTGCCGTCGCTCACACCGGCACAGCTCGAGGCATGGAGGCCCCTGGGCTACGCCGAGCTGGCCACCGAGGTCATCGGGCTCTTCGCCACCGACATCCCACGTGAGGACCTGGCCGCACTGACCCGGGACGCCTACGGTGAGTCCCGGTTCCCGCAGCCGGTCGTCCCGGTGACCGGGCTCGACGACGTCGCAGACGGCCTGGTCCTCGTGGGCCTGTCCGAGGGGCCGACGATGGCCTTCAAGGACCTGGCCATGCAGTTCCTGGGGCAGGCGATTCCCTATGTGCTGGCCAAGCAGGGCAAGGTCCTCAATATCCTGGGGGCCACCTCCGGCGACACGGGCTCAGCGGCCGAGCACGCCTTCCGGGGGCAGGAGGGCGTCAGCGTCTTCATGCTCTCACCGGCCGGTCGCATGAGCCCGGTGCAGCGGGCCCAGATGTACACCCTCCAGGACGCCAACATCCACAACATCGCGGTGCGCGGAGTCTTCGACGACTGCCAGGCGCTGGTCAAGGCCCTGAGCAATGATGCGGCCTTCAAGGCGACCTACCACCTGGGCGCCGTCAACTCCATCAACATCGGGCGGATCGCCGCGCAGGCCGTCTACTACGTCTGGTCCTGGCTGCGAGTGACCGACGCGGTGGAGGAGGGGGGCTCGCGCAGGCTACCGCGTCGACGTGTGCGTGCCCTCGGGCAACTTCGGCAACATCTACGCGGGGTTCCTGGCCCGGTCCATGGGAGTGCCGATCCGGCGACTCATCCTGGCCACCAACGAGAACAACGTCCTCGAGGAGTTCTTCACCACCGGCGTCTACCGACCCCGCTCGGCGGAGGACACGCTGGCCACCTCCAGCCCGTCCATGGACATCTCGAAGGCCTCGAACCTGGAGCGCTTCATCTGGGCCCTGCTGGGGCCGGAGGCCTTCACGCAGCGCTGGGCCGAGCTGGAGACCACCGGCACCCTCGACCTGCGCGACCAGCTCGTGCGCCTGGGTGAGGAGTTCGGCTTCGTCGCGGGAACGTCGTCGCACACCAACCGGCTGGAGGCCATCCGTACCGTCAAGGAGCGCTCAGGCCGGCTCATCGACCCGCATACGGCCGACGGTGTCACGGTGGCTCTGCGCACCATGGAGCCGGGTTTCCCCACCCTGGTCATGGAGACCGCCAAGGCCGCGAAGTTCCCGCAGACCGTGGCCGAGGCGCTCGGGACGCAGCCCGAGACGCCCGACGTCGTCGTCGATCTGCTCGCTCAGCCGCAGAAGGTGGAGACGATCGACAATGAGGAGGCGCCCTTGCGCGCTCTCATCGAGGAGCGGGCTCTGACCTCCTGAACAGGATCGAGTCCTGCGGGGTCCTCCGGGACACCGTTCCTCACCGCGCCGCGCATCATGGAGACGATGCGCGGCGCGGTCTCGTCTGCCGCCTCCCACGGTGGTCCGCCCAGGTTCCGTGTTTCACGTGAAACACCGCGGATTTCTCCTGGCCTGGCCCTGTCCTGCTCACCGTCGTGGCGTGGCAGACTTGGATCCACGGACGCGGCCACAGCGATCAAGGAAGGACCGCAGGTGAGTGAGGACAACAATCAGGTGAAGGGGAACCGACTCGATCCGTGGCTGGACAACTATGCCGCGCGAGCTCATGGTCTGCGCGCCTCGGAGACGCGATCGCTGTTCGCCGTCGCCTCACGTCCGGAGGTCGTGTCACTGGCCGGCGGAATGCCGAATCTCAAGGATCTGCCGCTGGAGCGACTGGCCGACGCCACGGCAACGATGATCCGCAAGGACGGCGGCAGGGCGCTGCAGTACGGAAACGGCCAGGGGCTGCCACGACTGAGGGAGCAGATCACCGAGGTCATGGCCTTGGAGGGCATTGAGGCCGATCCGGAGGATGTCGTCGTGACCACCGGGTCCCAGCAAGCCGTCGATATCATCACCGAGCTCTTCGTCGATCCCGGCGACGTCATCCTGGCCGAGGCCCCCACCTACGTTGGCTCGCTGTCGATCTTCGCGACCTACCAGGCCGATGTGCAGCAGGTGCCCATTGACGCCGACGGCGTCATCCCCGAGGCCCTGGAGGAGATGATTGTCCGCCTCGAGCGCGAGGGGCGTCGCATCAAGTTCTTCTACTGCCTGCCCAATTTCCACAACCCCGCCGGGGTGACGCTGACCGAGGAGCGCCGCCCGCAGGTCATCGATATCTGCCGACGCCACCACATCCTCATCGTGGAGGACAATCCCTACGGGCTGCTGGGCTTCGAGGGACAGACCTACACGGCGCTCAAGACTCTCGCGCCCGACGACGTCGTCTACCTCGGTTCCTTCTCCAAGATCTTCGCGCCCGGCTACCGCGTGGGCTGGGCGGTGGCGCCCCCCTGCGGTAAGGGAGAAGATGAAGCTGGCCTCGGAGGCAGCGATCCTGTGCCCGTCCTCGGTGGGCCAGTACTCGATCTGCATGTACCTGGACCAGTTCGACTGGAAGCAGCAGATCGTGGACTTCCGAGCCATGTACCGTGGGCGTCGCGACGCCATGGTGGCAGCGCTGGAGGAGTTCTTACCGATGTGCCTGTGGAACGTCCCCGATGGCGGTTTCTACGTGTGGGTGAAACTCCCTGAGGGCCTCGACGCGAAGGACATGCTGCCACGGGCGGTGACCAACCTGGTCGCTTACGTCTCGGGGACGGCCTTCTACGCCGGTGGCCGGGCAGGGCAGGACCATCTGCGACTGTCCTTCTGCTACCCCGAGCCCGTCGAGATCCGCGAGGGCGTACGCCGACTGTCCGGCGTCATCTCTCGCGATCTCGAGCTGCTGAACCTGTTCGGTCCCACTCATAGCTCCCGTCCGTCCGAAGGCGTCCACGCGCCCGCTCCCGACCAGATCTGAGGTTGACGATGAACCAGTCTCCACTCCGTATCGCTGTCCTTGCCGGCGGATTGAGCCACGAGCGCGACATCTCGCTGCGCTCCGGCCACCGCGTCGCTCAGGTCCTCAAGCACCTCGGGCACACCGTCCTGGTCCTGGACATCGACGCACGCACTATCGGTTCGCTCAAGACCTTCGGGCCCGATGTCGTGTGGCCACTGGTCCACGGTGGTCCCGGGGAGGACGGGGGCCTGCAGAACATGCTTATCGCACTGGGGCTGCCTTATGTGGGCACCCACTCCGACGGCTGCCAGCGGGCATCCTTTAAACCGACCGCCAAGGCGAGCGTCCGCACCGGAGGAGTGATTACTCCTGACTCGTTGACTCTTCCACATTCCTACTTCAGTCAGTTGGGGGCGCAGGAGGTCCTGGCAGTCGTCGCCGGCCACCTGGGCCTTCCGGTGGTCGTCAAGCCCCATCAGGGGGGGGCTCCGGACTCGGTGTGTCCTATGCGTCGACTGCGGATGAGCTGCGGTCTGCCATGGTGGCCTGCTTCGCCTATGACGAGCGGGCTCTCATTGAGCGTTACGTTCCCGGAACCGAGCTGGCTGTGTCAGTCGTTGACACGGGAGAGGGACCACGTGCACTGCCTCCCGTCGAAGTCGTCACCGACGGTCAGTACGACTTCGATGCGCGATACAACCCAGGACGCTCGGAGTACTTCGTTCCCGCGCGATTGGACAGCTCCGTGATCGACATGGTCAAGAACACCGCCGTCACCGTGCACAAGATCCTCGGACTCGGGAACCTCTCTCGAACCGACCTCATTCTTGACGACGAGGGAACACCCTGGTTCATCGACGTCAATGTCATTCCCGGAATGACGGAGACCTCCTTACTGCCGATCGCTGCAAAAGCAGAAGGAGATCTGGAGCGGCTCTACGACGCACTGGTACGAAATCCGCTCGTGCACCCGTAGCTCCTGGTTTCACGTGAAACGGTGGCTCCACTCTGATCGAGTGGAGCTACCGTCGTTTTTGGATACGTCTCAAGATGATTCAGGGGAGTAGCCTCCACTAACCACTGGCGCATGACAGTCGAACCCTCCACACCTGACTGCGCGGAGCAGGACTCGACCCGTGGGCAGGATCCAACGACGTTCAGGGAACGTGTACGCGACGGTACGACGACGGATCTCTGCATGTTTCACGTGAAACCGGGCTGCATGCTCCTCACGTGGATCTGACGAACGTCCCCGGAAGCTCTTCCCCAGGGGAGCGCATATCAAGAAGGACCGGGCGATCGGGGCGCCCCCGCCCGGCGGCACGTTAGATGGATGTGGACCAATGGCGCCAACACGCTCCCTTGTTTCACGTGAAACACCTACCTTGCCGGAATCACGGGCGCGCAGTACTGCGATCTGCTCTCACGGCTACTCACGTCCCTCCACTCCGCCCCGACGTCGCCCTTCACGCCACGATGCAAGAAGGACTCCTAACTCGTCGATCGTCGAGCGAACGTCAACAGGCCATCAGATCCCGAGGCAGCCTCCTCATGAGGAACAGGGGTTACCTTTCTCAGATCTCAACCGACTGTCCCATGGGAAGAGCACGGAGCAGACCGATCGACTTCCTGACCAGGGTTCTGCGGCAGCATCCCCTCCAAGAGGGTCTGTCTTATGAGAATGCAGCACCAATCAGTAGCACACGACTTGTCGCTTCAGTCGACCTTTCCTGCTGTTTCACGTGAAACCAGGACTCAGTCCACACACCATTTGACTCTACCCAGCCGTTCAGTTGTCGCCCCTCCTCCGAGTAGGCCGAATACAGCACCAACCGTTTGGCTCCTTGGCGACGCCGTGCTCCGAACTCGCCGGCCTAGCAACCATTGGTCTCGTCCGTTACTCCGTTACGCGGAACTCTCCATGATGATCGAGTTGCCCGGTCTACGAGGGTCTCAAGCCTCATCAGCGAGTCGGATGACAATGACGGGCACCTACGCTTCGTCTCTCAGCGACCAAAGGACTCGTCGTCCGCATCGCCTCCCTTCGACGAGCATGATCCTCGTCCTATGCTTCCATTGCACTCCATCTCTTGGATCTATCGCCGCCATCGCAGGACCAGTGCGTACCCGGTTCTCTTATGATCCTAGTAGTCCGGTAGGAGACTAGGTTCGGCACCTTAACCATCGTTTGCTACTCAGTGTCCCGTCTCTGTTTCACGTGAAACCAAATCGAGCCTTGATTACATGAACTCTCCTCCGAACCGTACCCCCTGTCACGAACAGCAGATCGACCGCAGGCGTCACACAAAGACCGGCGTTTCACGTGAAACCTGGTATCTACTCCAGCTTCGGCTAGATTGAAAGCCTCGTTACCTCCTTGACGTGAGCGAACCTGCATGGCGGCCTACAGCGTGTGCCGCCACGACGACCTAGGGCACGTCGCCGAAACTATCGCTTGAGGTCCGCAACAGTTCTACGCCGTCACTGCAGTCCGATACACGTTCCCCTTCTCGAGGCATCGATAGTTTCACGTGAAACGAGAGCCGTATCGTCGCATCGAGGAGAGCTCCCTGCCCTTCTTGCACTGGCGGTAGGCGATTCACCTGATCCGCTCCAGCTGGCCCACTGCTCGCCGTGCCACGACTTAAGTTCGGCAGGACCTGCCCTTCACTCCCATCCCCGGATACTTGCACGCCTCGTTCGTCAGCGTCATGGTGCACGCCCCCTCATGTCGACGATCCCCCGCGGGGCTCCATGAGCATCCTTCTCCCTCTCAGCAGGTCCGTGACCGGGGATATGGACGACGGCGTTCTGCGTGGCGGAATCCGGTTCCTCCTTCACGCTCTTGAAGCGCCTCCTCCCTCCGCATCGTCAGCCTCCGAGGCAATCGGCTAAGGGAAGAGGACACCGTCGTCACACCCCCGCATCAATTCTGATTCTCCTCATTGCGTGGCAGTGCTCGTTTCACGTGAAACCAGCCTCTTCAAGACTCAGGCGGACAGCAACTCCCGCTCCTTTCAAAAGGCCACGGCAGCACGTCATCCTCGGAAGCTGTTGTCCCTGCCGAAAGTCGACACGTGCTACAACGATCATCAGTCACAAACCGTCCGGACTGTCTACGTTCCTCATGTCTGCGCATGATGTCGTGCATACCGAGCACCTCGAGCTTCTTAAGGTGCGCTGCTAGGTCCCAGACGTCTCCTTAATGCAGGCAGCGCATGGCAACCTACAGGAAAGGAGGGGCGACCGCTTGCTCCAGCTGATTCTCTTACCTCACACGATTCAGGCTGAGACAACACGAAGACGAACAGCGATGTTTCCAGCCCGAACAGCGCACCGCCACTCGTAAACTCGTTTCACGTGAAACCTGGTTTCACGTGAAACGAGAACCCAACCAGCACTGATCGTGAGCATGCACCCGTTCACTCTGAAGCCCTTCGGTCTGACCGCTGCAACAGGCTCCTGTCGGATCGTTGTGCCGAGTTGTGACGGGCGAAGGAGCACGTCACGGTGCCAACAAACATCGATTCGTTGCATCGAGCAAACTCCTTGAGGATCGTATGCGGGATGTGCGATGCCCATCGGTCCTCCTCCGACTACTTACCAACCAACACCGGAATACGCCTTCGCGTCGGGGAAGCGAATGCGGTGGGATCGAACGTCACTCTGCTCTCAAGCGTGCTACCTGAGAGCAGAGTGCGTGGATGTCTCGACGCGACGCACTCAGTTTCACGTGAAACCGTCTTCGGACGGAGGCAGCAGCGTCGTACTGCACTTTCTGTCACATGCATTAGCTGGGTACGCCCCTCCACATCGATCCGCCCGCTGTCAAGGCAGAAGCGTTTCATGTGGAACCAAGCAACCCCGATGAAGCGGTTCAGACAGAGGTGTACTCAGGTCTGGATCCTTCCCGTTTCGGTGAGCAGGCTCTCGTGTCATCGCAAGCTGAAGACAACGCCTCTGCTGCATTCAGCGAGAGGAGCCGTCACCCGACCGACGGGAGTGGAGCAAGCCTTCCTCTCTATCAAGGGACTAACTGGTTCTCCCCTCCAGCACACCATTCACCAACCAGTGGTTCAACGACCTCGGAGAGTCTCGCGTTCCAGCGCAACTGCCGGATCGTCATCTCGGGACTCCTCGACGGCAACACAACGATGCCAGCGGCTACATGAAGCAGGCAGTGCTGTTCTCCGCGGAGAGGTCAGTACGAACGACCACAGCAAGACGGTTTCTTCACAGGCGAGCATCCCCGCAGCAGTGTCAGTCATCGCTCCACGGTGCCCGTGGTTTCACGTGGAACAACGCTCGAAGTAGCCAAGCGCGATCCTCGCACACTCCACTTCGATCCAACGCAGTAACGCAAACGGTACCGTTTCACGTGAAACACGGTTCCTTTACCCTTTCAGGACGATAAGTGGGGGCCGAGACAGTTTCTGTCTCGGCCCCCAAGGCGTCGTTCTCACATTCGACGTCGGCTACTCCTCGTCGAGCGACGTCCCCGGCGCCAGCGCCCCGACGATGCGGGCGAGGTCTTCGTCCCCGGCGAATTCGATCGTAATGCGACCCTTCTTCGCCCCCCGTGTCACCTTGACGCGAGTATCGAAAGCATCGGAGAGCCGCGTCGAAAGAGCCGGGAGAGGGGTGCTACGGGCCCGCAGTACCCGAGGCTGATCCGATCCAGGTTCCGACTCCTCATGAAGAGCAACGAACTCCTCCGTCGCGCGAACAGACAGCCCTTCAGCCACTACTCGTTGCGCGAGCCGTTCCATCTCCGCGGCATTTGGAAGTCCCAGCAGGGCACGTGCGTGGCCGGCCGAGATGACATTTGCGGCGAGCCTGCGCTGGACCAGCGGCGGAAGCTTCATGAGGCGCAGCGTGTTGGAGATCTGTGAGCGCGAGCGGGCAATCCTCTCGGACAACTCCGCATGAGTGCACTGGAAGTCCTCCAACAGCTGTTGGTAGGCCGCGGCCTCTTCCAGCGGGTTGAGCTGAACCCGGTGCAGGTTCTCCAGCAGTGCGTCGCGCAGCAGGTCAACGTCATCGGTGTCCCGGACCACTGCCGGAATGGTCTCCAGGCCGGCCTCCTTGGAGGCACGCAAACGACGCTCACCCATGATGAGCTCATAACGCGGTTCCTCTCCCGGAGAGGTAGGTACCTGCCGTACCACGATGGGCTGCAGCAGCCCCACCTCCGCAATCGAGGCCGCCAGCTCAGAAATATCCTCCTCATCGAACACCTGCCGGGGCTGGCGAGGATTCGGGTGGATCAGTCCTACCGGAATCTCAGCGAAGTGCGCACCGGGAACGGGAACCAGATCGGGCCCATCGCTCCCCTCAGTGGCGCCCTCGTCGTCAGTGCGGCCAGGAGATTCGACATGACCCTCCGGTTCATTCGATGCGTCGGAAGACTGCGCAGTCTGGGAAGGCGAGGGTTCAGCTTCCGCACTCACCGAGTGCTCCTCCTCTGTTTCACGTGAAACAGCGGACTCTTCGGGCTTCTCACCCTCTTCCGAAACAGAATCAGCGACGGCATTGTCGACCCCGGTCGCACCATCGTGCGTCGATTCATCAACTGCGGCAGGTACCTCAACAGCCTCCGGTCGCGATGACTGCTCCTCTACCTTGCCTGCGGCATCCGACTCGACGGAGGTCGTCGCCGACGTCGTCTCTGCCGATCTCTTCGCAGGACGCTTCGGAGCCGTCTTACCACCGGCCGACTGGGCGCGCTTCTTCGAGGTGGTTGCCGACACCGCACGCCGAGTCTTCTTCTTCGCGTCATCCGTCGAGTCAGCCGAATCCACCGTGGTTTCACGTGAAACAGAAGTCGTCTGCTTATTCTTCGCCGACGTTCTGGAGGACGATGTCGAACGGCTCTTGGAAGCCCGTTTCCTTTGAGACGGAGCCAGGAGAGTAGCGGTCAGGTCGCGAGTACTCCGTGCCTCCGCCGCTGGTTCAGTCTCCGGAGCGTGATCGGCATGTGGTGCGGCGCCTTCATCCTGTGTCCCAGCTTCCCGTGAGTCGGGAAAGAACACGTCGGAGGGACGAGACGCGGATACCTTCTCTTTCTGAGCGTCTGGGATCAGCGCCTCCAGACCCCGACCAAGTCCGCGCCGTTTCTGAGCCATTAGGCTTCCTCGCCTTCATTTCTAGGAGCGCCCCGCAGAGCGACCTCACGAGCCATTTCTTATACGCAATTGCGCCGGTGGACCGGGGATCCCAGAACACCACGGGAGCGCCGAAGGAGGGAGCTTCGGCAACACGGATCGAACGCGGCACCTTGGTGTCCAGCGTTGCATCAGGGAAATAGGAACGAACCTCGGACTCCACCTCACGAGCCAGGGTGGTGCGTCCGTCAAACATGGTGAGCACAATCATCGAGACACCCAGTCCGGGATTGTGGATACGCGCGATCCTGTCGATGGAGCGTGTCAGCAGAGCCAGCCCCTCGAGTGCGTAGTACTCGGCCTGCATCGGGATGAGGACCTCGTCGGCGGCGACGAAGGCATTGATCGTCATGATGCCGAGGCTCGGCGGGCAGTCAATGATGACGTAATCGAGAGATTCCTGTTCATCGGTTTCACGTGAAACCAGGTAGTCCACCAACGCACGGCGCAGACGCGACTCTCGCTCGGCAGTGGAAATGAGCTCGATCTCCACAGCGGCAACATCGATCGTTGCCGGTACGCACCACAGGGTCTCGCAGAAACGAGTCTTGGACACCACATCCTTGACAGGAGTTCCGTCGACCAGAACGTCGTAGATGGAGGCATTGTCGTCGTCGTGCTCCACCCCCAGAGCTGTCGAGGCATTGCCCTGCGAATCGGCATCGATGAGAAGTACGTGCAATCCGCCTTCAGCCAAGGCCGCGGCAAGATTGACTGCAGTCGACGTCTTGCCGACGCCGCCTTTCTGGTTAGCGACCGCGATAACGCGAGTCCGCTCGGGATGTGGGAACTCTCCACCCGCTACCTCGTCTAGAGCGAGGTGCTCGGCCTGGAGCTGATCGAAGATAGACGATCCGGACAAACCTGCTTCTCCTCGGACGACGACCCATCGGCCCGAGCCAGTCGGGCAGTTACGAGTCTACGCGAGCACGTCGATCCTTACGCGTTACACCGAACGCGCGCCGTATCTCACCGGTTCTTCGGGCGGCGAATCTCAACCACGGCAGTGGTTTCATCGCCAGGAGTAACTACCTCATGAACCACAGCGACTGATAATTTTGCCTTTTTAATCATGTACTTGGCGTCATCGACCTCGTCCTGCGCCCGCATCCCCTTGAGCGCGAGGAGTGCGCCCCCCGGCCGCAGCAGCGGCGCTGTCAGCCGCACGAGCTTGGACAGGTTCGCCACTGCGCGAGCCGTGACCACGTCAAAGCGATCCTTGATCTCCTCGGCCCGGGCCCGTCGGATGGTCACGTTGTCCAGGTCCAGCTCTTCGACAACGTCGGACAGCCACTGGGTCCGGCGCTCCATCGTCTCAATGAGCGTCACGTCGAGGTCGGGTCGCAGCAACGCGACCACGATGCCGGGAAAGCCAGCCCCGGAGCCGACGTCGGCCACGCTTCCGCGAGCCGGTAGGAAGGGGACGACGGCGGCCGAGTTGACGATGTGCCGGCTCCACAGGCGAGGAAGCTCACGCGGCCCCACGAGGCCGCGCAGCTCACCCTCCTCAGCGAGCATCTGCGCGAAGTGCTCCGCCGCGGCGAAGGAGACCCCGAAGATCTCCCGCATCTCCGGCGTCGGCTGCTCCACCTGGGCCCGCTGCTCGTCACTCATGCTTAAGACCGCTCCACGACCAGCTCGTCGCCGACCTGCTGCTCGGCCTGGTCGTCAGCGGACTCGGCATCGACGTCGACGCCGGCCTGATCGACGTCGTCGACGTCATCCACCTCGTCGGCCGGCAGAACCACCACGTAACGGCACGGCTCAGCGCCCTCGGACTCGGAGACCAGGCCGGCTGAGGCGACGACGTCGTGACAGACCTTACGCTCGAAGGGATTCATGGGCTCAAGACTGACGGACTCTCCGGAGGTGAGCACCTTGGTAACCGCCTCCTGGGCGACCTTGGCGAGCTCGGTCCGGCGGGCGGCGCGGTAGCCGTTGATGTCGAGCATGAGTCGGGAACGGTTGCCGGTGCGCGCCTGGACGGCGAGGCGGGTCAGTTCCTGCACCGCCTCAAGGACCTCGCCGTCGCGCCCCACGAGATCGGCGAGCTCACGCTCGTCGCCCTCCTCGGAGGCGACCACGGCGATCGAGGCGCGCCCGTGGTCGATGTCGATGTCGATGTCGCCGCCCAGGTCGGCGATGTCGAGGAGCTCCTCGAGGTAGTCGGCACCGACCTCGCCCTCCTCCTCGAGGCGCGAGACGGTGCTGCTCACAGGGCGACCCGCGAGCTGGTGGGAGGAGTCGTTGCTGTGCTGCTCACTCATGATGTCATCCGTATCTATCGGTGGGAACCGGGTTGTGTCACCGCTGAGCGACTCTCAGCGATTGCGCTTCTTCTTGGCCTGGGCCTTGCGACGAGCCGCCGCCTCACGACGCTGGCGGGCTCGACGCTCGTAACGGCGTCGGGCGATCTCCTCGTCGGTGAGACCGCCACTCTTGGAGGATGGCGATGCCGAGTCCTCGGAGTCGCCCAGGTCCTCATTCATGTCCTGGTCGGTGGCGGACTCGCCGACGGCGTCCGTACGAGCCTCGCTCTGGACACCGGACTTCTTCTGTCGGTTCTTGCGCACCGGCTGGACCCGCTGGCCACCTGTACGCCCCTCGGCCTCGGCCTTCGCGACCGCCTCGGCCCGCTCCTCCTCCTCCAGCGAGGGCAGGCCCTTACGGGCCCGCTTGGCGTTGACCCGGGCGCGGTACTTCTTCTCGGCCTCGCTGCCGGGTGCCGGCATATTACGAATGGTGAAGAACTGCTGCCCCATGGTCCACACGTTGGAGACCACCCAGTAGACGAGCACACCGATCTGGAAGTTGACGCCGGAGACGGCGAAGATCACCGGCATCACGTACATCATCATCCGCTGGGACCGGATCATGGGGTTGTCGGAGTTCATGGACTCCGCCGACATGTTCTTCATCGTCAGCTGCGCCATGGTGTACCACTGCGTGACCGACATGATGATGATCATGGCGACCGTGACGATCTTGACCTGCGTGTTGTCCCCACTGTCCATGAAGGAGGAGGACAGGCTGGCGCCGAGGACGCTGGAGTTCTGGACCTGTTCGGCCAGCGCCTGCGTGAGTGGACCGATCGAAGGGCGTCCGTACTTGCCGTCGGCGACGGCGCCCAGTGAGGCCAGCACGCGGAAGAGGGCGAAGAAGATGGGCATCTGCACCAGGATCGGCAGGCAGGAGGCCATGGGGTTGGTCCCGTGCTTGCGGTAGAGCGCCATCATCTCTTCGTTCATGCGCTGGCGCGACTCGGGATCCTTCTTACCCTTGTACTTGGCCTGGAGCGCCTGCATCTCCGGCTGGAGGAGCTGCATCCCGCGCGAGGCCCGGATCTGCTTGACGAACAGCGGCATGATGAGCAGCCGCACCACGATCGTCAGACCGATGATGGACAGCACCCAGGCAATACCCGGCCCATCGGGGAACCCGATGAGGACCAGGCCCTTGTGGATCGTGACCATGACCCAGGCCACGGCCACTTTGAGGGGCCATAGCAACGTGTCCATCCGTACTCCTTTGTATGAGGATCTCGTAAGAGAGCAGTATCAGTGCAAGATCAGGGTCCGAGTGGGCGCTTGGCCAGCTGATCCGCTGGGACCGATCAGGGTTCTTCGACTGTGAACCGGGGAATATCGCGGGGATGGTGGTAGCGCCAGCGTCCCTTGTCCGGAACATGGTCGACTCCACCGGGAGTCAGCGGATTGCATCGCAGCAGGCGCCACACGCTCAGCAGCGTGCCCTTGACCGGGCCATGCACCTCCAGCGCCGTGACGGCGTAGGTCGAGCAGGTGGGGTAGTAACGGCACGTCGCCGGCAGAGCCGGAGAGATGTAGCGCTGATAGAGATGCACTGGAGCCAAGAGGACCCGTGTGAACCATCCACTCATCGCTCGCTCATCACCGTTCCGCACGTCTCACCGCTGCCGCCCTTGGGCCTGGCGCTCACGGCACCGGCTCAGAAGCCGATCGAGGTCCCTTCCCAGGATGCTGCTGTCAGCGCCGTCAGCACCGGCGAGTCCACGCACGACGACGCGGGCGCCCGGCTCAAGCGCACCGACCCGCTGAGCCATGAGGGCTCTCACGCGGCGCTTGACACGGTTGCGGCGGGTGGCCAGCGGGATCTGCTTCTTGGGCACGACGACGCCGACGAGAGCCGGGGAATCATCCCCCTCTCCCGCCGGCGCGGTAGTGCACGACCAGCCTGCGGTTCCCGCAACGCGTACCCCGACGAATCGCGGTAGTGAAGTCCTCACCCCGCGCTAACCGGTGCGCCGCGCTGAGCACCTCAGGCAGCGAGGCGAGCGCGACCCTTTGCGGCGTCGCGAAGCGAGGACAGCGCGACCTGCACGGGTGGACATGCGCTTACGGAAGCCGTGCACCTTGGCACGACGACGGTTGTTCGGCTGGTAGGTCCGCTTGCTCACGGGCGTAACTCCTGCTTGAGGTGATCGGAACAGTGCATCGCGAGGCTCGCGGCACTGTCGCTCGCACGGCTGCCCCCTGGATCGGGACGTGACTCCGCGCGAACGTCTGCAACAGCCTACGTTTGGCCCTCTTGCCGGTCAAACGGATGCGGCCGACTGTGACCGATGACGTCGTCCACACCATGTCCACAGGCAAGGCCTCTTCGTGTCCACCGCTGTGGGAAGCAGTCCGTCCACAATCCTGCGGATATGTGGATAACTCACTGATCTGTGTGCATCTTCTCAATAGCTCGGAAAATCACTACACATCTGTCATTCCGCAGGCTGGTGCCGCACGATCGGACGACAAGAACCCTAGTGATACCAGAGTTTATTCTGAAGATTACCTGTGAGTCATGGCTCGCTGTGTCCCCAGGTGTGGACAAGTCTGTGGAGAAACAGCATGATGGAACGCCCGGTCGAGACAGTCCGGTTCGCCAGGCCCACACATCCCTGTCATGATCGACGCAGTGCCCTGGCCGACACCGGTCGGGTTGCGATCACAGGGAATACCAACCATGCCGATCAGGAGTCCGTCGTGCCCGACGCCGCCAACACCAAATGGCTCTCCGCCCTCGAGGTGCTCTCCAGCTCCGGGGAGCTGGGCCAGGGCAAGATGTCGATGATTCGCATGACCCACCTCATCGACGTCGACGGCACCCTCGTCCTCGTCGTCGGGTCGGCCTTCGCCAAGGACATCGTCGAGCAGGCACGCGGTCCCATCAACGCCGCCGTCACCCAGGTCTGGGGACGCCCCATGCCCATCGAGGTCACAGTCGACACCTCCTCGGAGGTCTTGCGAGCACCGATGCCGCCCGTGGCTCCTGAGCCCGTCAACCTGGCCACCGCGCCGCCCTCACCGCCCCTGTCGGGACCGTCCCCCGTGTCGGCCCCGTCCGCGGCGCCCAGCGCCATTCCCGCAGTCGCCCCCGCCGTGCCCGCCTACAGCGAGCAGCTCGGTGACCCGTCGGCCTACCCGACGTCGCCCCCTCACCGATGCCCCGCTCCCAGGCCTCGGCCGCCTCGGCCCCCTCACCCGCTATGCCCACCTTTCCCGGGGCCTACAACCCCGGCACCGCCGGAGCCCAGAGCTCCACCGGACTGCTCACGCCGACCGCGGCCCACGACGTCTCCCAGCTCAATCCGCGCTACACCTTCGACACCTACGTCACCGGCTCGTCCAACAGGTTCGCCCACGCCACGGCCCTGGCCGTCGCCGAAGCCCCGGCCCGCGCCTACAACCCCCTGTTCATCTACGGCGGCTCCGGCCTGGGCAAGACCCATCTCCTGCACGCCATCGGGCACTACTCTCAGACGCTCAACCCGGGAATCCGCGTCAAGTACGTCAACTCCGAGGTCTTCGTCTCCGACTTCATCGCCTGCGTACGCGATGGCAACCAGGACGACGGCCGCATGGAGGGCTTCAAGCGCCGCTACCGCGAGGTCGACATTCTCCTGGTCGATGACATCCAGTTCCTCCAGGGCAAGGAGTCGACCCTTGAGGAGTTCTTCCACACCTTCAACTCCCTGCACTCCTCGGGCAAGCAGGTCGTTCTCACCTCCGACCAGCCTCCCAAGGCCCTGGGCGGGCTCGACGAGCGCCTGCGCTCCCGCTTCGAGTGGGGGCTGCTGGCCGACGTCCAGCCCCCGGACCTGGAGACCCGCATCGCGATCCTCTCCCGCAAGGGCACCGCTGAGGGCCTCGATCTCCCCTTTGATGTCCTGGAGTACATCGCCTCTCGCATCACCACCAACATCCGCGAGCTCGAGGGAGCGCTCATCCGCGTGACTGCCTTCGCCTCGCTCAATAAGCAACCCGTCGACCAGACCCTGGCGGAGATGGTCCTCAAAGGACATCATCTCCGACCCCGAGGGCCAGGAGATCACTACCTCCCTCATCATGGCCCAGACCGCCGACTACTTCGGCATCACCATCGACGACCTGTGCTCGGCCAACCGCTCACGCACCATGGTCTCGGCCCGCCACATCGCCATGTACCTATGCCGTGAACTCACCGACCTCTCCCTGCCCAAGATCGGTCGGGAGTTCGGTGGGCGCGACCACACCACCGTCATGAGCGCAGACAAGAAGATCCGCACCTCATGGCCGAGCGGCGCTCCACCTTCAACCAGGTGACCGAGTTGACCAGCCGCATCAAGCAGGCCGCCCAGTCACCCGCCTGATCCGAGCCCGGCAAGCGCAGCTGTGGACGGTGCTGAGGACGGCAGGTGGAGGAGCAAGCGTGTCGCTGTGGAGGTCGATCACCCTCTCTGTGGAATGACATGGGTGTCATTCACTCTCTCCACTGGGACCCTCGTGCGCTCACCAGAACCACCCACGTGTCGTTCCCCAATGGGACCGGCGTCGTCGCAGTGAAAGATCCTGTTATCCCCAGCATCCACACGTGCTACTACACCTACAAACCAAAGTGACATGAGACCGCGAAGCACGATCGGCCAACGAGGCCGGCCCGGACCCCGAGCACTTGTCATTCGGGGAAGCACATGAAATGAGGATGGGCGATCCCTGGTGACGGGAGCGATTGGTACGGTCTACCGTCTACACTCTCGACCCAGGACTGCGCTCCGAGCGGCGCGGTTCTGCCGACTACCTGCCGGCGACCTGCTGGCATGCACGCACCTGTATGAGTCAGTTGTGCCGCGAAGCGTTTCTGACCGACCTACCATGACGGAGGCACCTACCGTGAAGCTCAGGGTTGACCGAGACATCCTCGCCGAAGCCGTCACCTGGACTGCACGATCCGTGCCCGCCCGCCCACCGGTGCCGGTCCTGGCCGGAGTGCGTCTGGAGGCCAAGGGCTCCAGCCTGGTCCTGGCCTCCTTCGACTACGAGGTTTCCGCCCACTGCGAGGTGGCCGCCGACGTCGAGGAGGACGGCGTCGTCCTCGTCTCCGGACGGCTCCTGGCCGACATCGCCAAGGCCTTGCCGAACAAGCCCGTCGACCTGGAGGTCGAGGGCAACAAGGTGGCCGTCTCCTGCGGCTCCGCCCGCTTCTCCCTGGCGGCCATGGCGGCCGATGACTACCCGGCGCTTCCGGTCATGCCCGCCGTCGCCGGAACGATCGACGCCCACGACCTGGCCCGTGCTGTGGCGCAGGTCTCCATCGCGGCCTCCCGTGACGACACCCTGCCCCTGCTCACCAGCGTGCAGATAGAGGTCGAGGGCAGCTCCCTGGTGCTGATGGCCACCGACCGCTACCGATTGGCCATGCGGGAGCTGACCTGGTCGCCCGCCAGCACGGATCTGTCCACGACGGCCCTGCTCAAGGCCCGCACCCTGTCCGACGTCGCCAAGTCACTGACCTCCTCGGGCGACGTGACCGTTGCCCTGAGCAGTGAGTCGGCCGCCTCCAGTCTCATCGGATTCGAGGCCGGTGGCAGGCGTACCACCTCCCTGCTCACCGACGGCGACTACCCTCCGGTGCGCCGCCTCTTCCCGGAGTCCACCTCGATCCACGCCACGGTGGGCACCGACGAGCTCATGGCGGCAGTGCGCCGCGTCAGCCTCGTCGCCGACCGCTCCACCCCCATCCACATGTCCTTCACTCAGGGCAACCTGGAGCTCGACGCCGGGCAGGGCGACGACGCCCAGGCCACTGAGCAGCTCGTCGCCCACCTCGAGGGCGACGACATCTCCACCGCCTTCAACCCCGGCTACCTCCTCGATGGCCTGGGCGCGCTCAACCAGCCCTATGTCCGCCTCGACTTCACCCACGCCTCGAAGCCGGCGGTGCTCACGGGAATGGACTCCATCGGCGGCACCGAGGACTCCACCTTCCGCTATCTGCTCATGCCGATCCGCTTCGGAGCCTGAGACTCCACGATGCATGTACGTCTCTGACCTCTCCCTGGACGACTTCCGCTCCTACCGGAACCTGGTCCTGTCCCTGGAGCCCGGCCCCAGCGCCTTCGTCGGCTCCAACGGGCAGGGTAAGACCAACCTGGTTGAGGCGATCGTCTACCTGGCGACGCTCTCCTCCCACCGGATCGGGGCCGACACCGCCCTGGTGCGCCGGGCGACGCCGGACCAGTCCCAGCCGGCCGGCGCCGTCGTCCGCGCCCGGGCCGTCCACGGTGAGAGACCGAGCGTCCTGGAGATCGAGATTATCGCCGGTAAGGCGAACCGGGCCCGTCTCAACCGGGGCAGCTGCCGTCCCCGCGACCTGCTCGGGGTTTTGCGCGCCGTCGTCTTCGCTCCTGAGGACCTCTCCCTGGTGCGCGCCGAGCCCGGGGTGCGTCGAGGGTTCCTCGACGACCTGGTGGTCACTCTGCGCCCGGGCCTGGCCGGGGTGCGCGCCGAGCACGACAAGATCCTCGCTCAGCGTGCCAGCCTCCTGAAGTCAGCGCGCGCCGCCCGCTCGTCGACCGCCTCCATGCTCTCCACCCTGGAGGTCTGGGACGGCCAGCTCGCCGCAGCGGCCGCCCGGCTCATGACCGCCAGGGTCGACGTCGTGCGGCGTCTGCGCCCCTGGGTGGCCTCCGCCTACGAGACCGTCTCGGGAAGTTCCGGGCAGCGTTCCCTCGCTCAGCTCGCCTACCGTTCGAGCCTGCTGATTCACGAGGGGTCCCCGGAGCCCGATCCGCATGACGAGGGGGCCTGGCTCGCCGGTGAGGAGGCGCTCCTCGATGAGGCCGCCGTCGCCACACGTCTGGAGACTGCCATGGGCGAGCTCCACGCCCGAGAGATCGACCGCGGTGCGAATCTCGTCGGGGCGCACCGTGACGACCTCTCCCTGTTCCTCACCGGTATGCCCGCCCGCGGATTCGCCTCCCACGGCGAGCAGTGGTCCCTGGCCCTCGCGCTGCGTCTGGCCTCCTACGACATGCTGCGCACCGACGTCGACGCCTACGGTGGTGATGGAGAGCCGGTCCTCATCCTCGACGATGTCTTCGCCTCCCTCGACGAGCAGCGCCGCCGCGCCCTGGCCCAGATGGTGGCCGGGGCCCAGCAGGTCCTGCTGACCGCCGCCGTCGACGACGACGTCCCCACCGAGCTCGCCGGCACTCGGTACCGTGTGGCCGACGGCGAGGTCACCCGTGGCTGAGCAGCCCCGGCCCACCGGTGACAGCCCCGTCGGCGCGAGCGGCGGAGCAGACAGTACGGGCGGCGCCGCGGACGGTGCCCGCGGCGTCGATCCGTTCCCCGACGTCCTGGCGCAGCGCGCCCTGACCCGCCAGCGGGCCCGGGCCTGGGAGAAGGGAGACAGCCGGGTCCCGGCTCGTAAGCTGCGAGAACCGGTCCGCGATGCCCCCGCCGGCGCCGGATCGGAGGAGACAGCGCCCTGGGACCGGCGTCGTGAGCTGGCCCGGGCACTGGGACAGAACCCGGACGACCCGGCCGACCGCGGCCCCGGGCTGGCGCGCGGGCGAGACCGGCCCGGCCCCACCCCTTCGACCCCCGCACCGGGCAGCGCGAGCTGCGTCGCATGGTGGCCGACAACGGTTGGGCCGGAAAGCTCGCGGTGGCCGGCGTCGTCGCCCGATGGCAGGCCATCGTGGGCGACCAGATCGCCGAGCACTGCACGATCGAGTCCTTCGAGGCCGGTCGCATCACCCTGCGCGCCTCGTCGTCGAGCTGGGCGCAGCAGCTCCGCCTCCTCCAGCCGACCATCGAGGCCAGGATCGTCGAGGCCCTGCGCTCAGGTCCCGGCGGACGCCAGGCCGGAGGCATCAGTACCGGGGATGGTGTGGAGCTACGGATCCTGGGGCCGGCCGGCCCCTCCTGGAAGCGCCGCGGCGTCGGCCTGCGCGGCACCCGCGGCCCGCGCGATACATACGGTTAGCGGTCCCGCGGTATCAATCGCCAGCGCCCCGGCCACGGGTCGTCTCCGGTGGAAAGACACGAGCCAGACACGAACCACTGCGAAGTTCGGTGACCTACGCGCAACAGAGGTGACCACGGGCACGCTCCCAGCCGCCCTCTGCACAGCGGGTCAGGAGCCTTTCTACGCTAGAATGCGGTGAAACCGCCCAAGGTGCGCCCAGGACCGTCCTGATGTACCCACCTACGTGTGCGCACGATCCTCCTCAGGATCGTCGTGTGAAGGGCCCGGACGGAGACATCGGACCACCGGGGTCCCGATGCGCACAGATTGAGGAGCAACTGACACGTGTCTGACCAGGACGCCACTGTGAATCATGATTATGGAGCCTCGGACATCACTGTCCTCGAAGGGCTTGAAGCGGTCCGGAAGCGCCCCGGCATGTACATCGGCTCAACCGGTGAGCGCGGGCTGCACCACCTCGTCTACGAGGTCGTCGACAACTCCGTCGACGAGGCCCTGGCCGGCTACTGCGACCACATCGAGATCACCATCCTGGCCGACGGCGGCGTGCGCGTCAGCGACAACGGCCGCGGCATCCCGGTCGACGAGCACCCCACCGAGCACAGGCCCACCGTCGAGGTCGTCATGACGATCCTGCACGCCGGAGGCAAGTTCGGAGGCGGCGGCTACGCGGTCTCCGGTGGTCTGCACGGTGTGGGCATCTCCGTGGTCAACGCCCTGTCCACCCGGGTGGACACCGAGGTCCGCCGGCAGGGATTCGTGTGGCGCATGTCGTTCGCTGACGGCGGCCGTCCCATCACCGAGCTCGTCAAGGGCGAGGCCACCGAGTCCACCGGCACCACCCAGACCTTCTACCCGGACCCGAGCATCTTCGAGACGGTCGACTTCGACTACGAGACGCTGCGCCGTCGGTTCCAGCAGATGGCCTTCCTCAACAAGGGCCTGCGCATCACTCTGACTGACGAGCGCGTCGGCGTTCAGGACGCCGGTGACGAGATCACCGGTGACGACTCCGCTCCCGATGCCCCCGAGATCGGTTTCCGCACCGACTCCTACTGCTACGAGCACGGTTTGAGCGACTACGTCGCCTTCCTCAACAAATCCAAGAAGGCCGAGCTCATCCACCCCGAGATCATCGACGTCGAGGCCGAGCAGACTCTGGGCGAGACCCACTCCATCAGCCTTGAGATCGCGATGCAGTGGACCAGTTCCTACTCCGAGTCGGTCCACACCTACGCCAACACGATCAACACCACCGAGGGCGGCACCCACGAGGAGGGCTTCCGCACGGCGCTGACCACGCTGGTCAACAAGTACGCCCGGGACAAGGGCCTGCTCAAGGAGCGCGACGACAACCTCACCGGTGACGACATCCGTGAGGGCCTGACGGCCGTCATCTCGGTCAAGCTCTCCGAGCCGCAGTTCGAGGGTCAGACCAAGACCAAGCTCGGCAACACCGAGGCCCGCACCTTCGTCCAGCAGACCGTCTACGGGCAGCTCGGTGACTGGCTGGACTCCCACCCGGGCGACGCCCGCGCCATCATCACCAAGGCATCCCAGGCCGCCGCCGCGCGCCTGGCCGCCCGCAAGGCCCGCGAGGCCACCCGCCGCAAGGCGTCCTGGAGTCCGCCTCCATGCCCGGTAAGCTGCGGGACTGCTCCTCGAAGAATGCCGCGGACTCAGAGATCTTCATCGTCGAGGGCGACTCGGCCGGTGGCTCCGCCGTCGGTGGCCGCGATCCCGAGCACCAGGCGATCATGCCGATCCGAGGCAAGATCCTCAACGTGGAGAAGGCGCGCCTGGACCGGGCCCTGTCCTCCGACACGATCCGCAGCCTCATCACCGCCTTCGGTACCGGCATCGGTGAGGACTTCGACATCACCAAGCTGCGCTACGGCAAGATCGTCATCATGGCCGATGCCGACGTCGACGGCCAGCACATCGCCACCCTGCTGCTGACCCTCCTGTTCCGTTACATGCGTCCTCTCATCGAGCACGGCCACACCTACATCGCCATGCCGCCGCTGTACCGGCTCAAGTGGTCCAACGCCGAGCACGAGTTCGCCTACTCCGACGCCGAGCGCGACAAGCTGCTGGCCGCCGGTCAAGCCAAAGGCCTCCGCCTGCCCAAGGATGGCGGGATCCAGCGCTACAAGGGTCTGGGTGAGATGAACGACCACGAGCTGTGGGAGACCACCATGGACCCCACGACCCGCATCCTCAAGCAGGTCACGCTCGACGAGGCGGCCGACGCCGATGAGACCTTCGCGATCCTCATGGGCGACGACGTCGAGCAGCGGCGCTCCTTCATCCAGCGCAACGCCTCCGACGTCCGCTTCCTGGACATCTGAGGGTCAATGTCCGGCACTGACCGGCACTGAGCGACCCGTGAACCGCCGGCCTGCTTCCGGCGACATCCTCTGAACACGAAGGAATCCTGTGAGCGACGAAGTTGAAGAGATCATCGACAACGAGGGGCTGACCGACGCCGTCAGGCCCGAGCGCATCCAGCCGGTCGACCTCCAGATGGAGATGCAGCGCTCCTACCTCGACTACGCGATGAGCGTCATCGTGGGCCGCGCCCTGCCGGACGTGCGTGACGGGCTCAAGCCGGTCCACCGCCGTGTCCTGTACGCCATGTACGACGGCGGCTACCGCCCCACCGCCTCCTTCTCCAAGTCCTCCCGCGTCGTCGGGGACGTCATGGGGACCTACCACCCCCACGGCGACAGTGCCATCTACGACGCCCTGGCCCGGCTGGTCCAGTGGTGGTCGATGCGCTACCCGCTGGTGGCCGGTCAGGGGAACTTCGGCACGCCCGGCAACCTGGGGCCCGCCGCCCCCCGGTACACCGAGTGCAAGATGGCGCCCCTGGCCATGGAGATGCTTCGGGACATCGACGAGGACAGTGTCGACTTCCAGGACAACTACGACGGGCGCAACCAGGAGCCGGTCATCCTGCCGGCGCGGTTCCCCAATCTCCTGGTCAACGGTTCCGAGGGCATCGCCGTCGGCATGGCCACCCGCATTCCTCCCCACAACCTGCGCGAGATCGCCCGCGGCGCCCAGTGGTACCTCGAGCACCCCGACGCCTCGCGTGAGGAGCTGCTCGACGCCTCATCGAGCGGATTCCTGGCCCGGACTTCCCGACCGGCGCCACGATCCTGGGCCGCCGGGGCATCGAGGACGCCTACCGCACCGGCCGCGGCTCCATCACCCAGCGCGCCGTGGTCAACGTCGAGGAGATCCAGGGGCGCCAGTGCCTCGTGGTCACCGAGCTGCCCTACCAGGTCAATCCCGACAACCTGGCGGACAAGATCGCCCAGCTCGTGCGCGACGGCCAGGTCACCGGCATCGCCGACATCCGTGACGAGACCTCCGGGCGCACCGGCCAGCGGCTCGTCATCGTCCTCAAGCGCGACGCCGTCGCCAAGGTGGTCCTCAACAACCTCTACAAGCGCACCCAGCTCCAGGACAACTTCCCGGCCAACATGCTCGCCCTGGTCGACGGGGTGCCGCGCACCCTGAGCCTGGACGGGTTCGTGCGCCACTGGGTCACCCACCAGATCGATGTCGTCGTGCGCCGCTCGCGCTTCCGCCTGCGCAAGGCCGAGGAGCGCCTCCACATCCTCGAGGGCCTGCTCAAGGCGATCGACGCCCTCGACGCGGTCATCGCCCTCATCCGGCGCTCGCCCACCACCGAGGAGGCCCGCACCGGCCTCATGGGGCTTCTGGACGTCGATGAGGCCCAGGCCGAGGCGATCCTCTCCCTCCAGCTGCGCCGCCTGGCCGCCCTGGAGCGTCTCAAGATCCAGCAGGAGTCCGAGGATCTGCGCGCCCGGGTCAAGGACCTGCGCGAGATCATCGCCTCCCCGGAGCGTCAGCGGGGCATCGTCTCCGACGAGCTCGCCGAGATCGTTGAGAAGTACGGGGACGAGCGCCGCACCCGGATCGTGCCCTTCGACGGCGAGATGAGCATGGAGGACCTCATCCCCGAGGAGGACGTGGTCGTCACCATCACCCGCTCCGGCTACGCCAAGCGCACCCGTACCGACTCCTACCGCTCCCAGCACCGCGGCGGCAAGGCATCCGCGGGGCCACGCTGCGCGAGGACGACGTCGTCGACCACTTCTTCGTCACGACGACGCACCGCTGGCTGCTGTTCTTCACCAACTACGGCCGGGTCTACCGCGCCAAGGGGCTACGAGCTGCCCGAGGGCGGCCGCGACTCCAAGGGCCAGCACGTGGCCAACCTCCTGGCCTTCCAGCCGGGCGAGGAGATCGCCCAGGTCATGGAGCTTCGGGACTATGACCAGGCCGACTTCCTGGTCCTGGCCACCCGTCGAGGCCTGGTGAAGAAGACGCGCCTGAGCGAGTACAACTCCAACCGCTCCGGCGGCGTCATCGCCATCAACCTGCGCCAGGACGAGGACGGCAACTACGACGAGCTCGTCTCCGCCAGGCTCCTGAGCAAGGGACAGGACCTCCTTCTGGTTTCCCATGCCGGCCAGTCGCTGCGCTTCCATGCCGACGACGGCACTCTGCGTCCCACCGGGCGGGCCACCAGCGGCGTGACCGGTATGCGGTTCCGTCCGGGCGACTACCTGCTGGCCATGGATGTCGTCGACCCCACCTGGCAGGATGCCGACCTGTTCGTCGTCACCGAGGGCGGCTACGCCAAGCGCACCAACGTCGTCGACTACCCGGTCAAGGGCCGCGGTGGCCTGGGCGTCAAGGTCGCCAACCTCGTCGAGGCGCGCGGTAATCTCGTGGGCGCCCTGGTGACCGACTCCGGTGACGAGGTGCTGTGCATCATGGCCTCGGGCAAGGTGGTCCGCTCCGCCGTCGTCGAGGTCTCGCGCACCGGACGAACCACTCAGGGCGTGACCTTCGCCAAGCCCGACGCCGGGGACCGCATCATCGCAGTGGCCCGCAACACCGAGCGGGATATGGAGGAGGCGGTCGATGCCGCCGGTAGCAGCCCGAGCGCCGAGTCGGCCGGCACTGCCGATGAGGCTCCGGCCGGCAGCGCATCAGAAGGTGAGACTGATGACTCTCCTGCAGACTCAGTGGCTGACACGGTAGCGTTGGAAGACAACGAGAAGTGAGGTCGAAGCATGAGCCAGCCGGTTCCCATGTCCCCTGACGGCGGGCAGTCCACAGGCGCCGAATCCATCGTGGGCGGCGCGGATGCCTCCGGCAGCACGCCGGGCGGTAAGAGCAAGAAGAGCAAGAAGACCATCGCCGGACCGCGCCGTGTGCGTCTGGCCCTGACCCGGGTGGACCCCTGGTCGGTGATGAAGGCGAGCTTCCTGCTCAGTTTCGCCGGCGGCATCATGCTTATCGTGGCCACGGCGGTCGTGTGGTTCATGCTGGACGCCATGCACGTCTTCGCCACCATCGAGGACCTGGTCAAGACGGTGGCCGGCGAGCGCTCCAACACCTTCTCCGCGATCGTGGCCTACCTGGAACTGCCCCGAGCCCTGGCCGTCTCCACGATCATCGCCGTGGTGGACATGGTGCTCGTGACGGCTCTGACCACGCTGGGTGCCTTTCTTTACAACATCACCGCCACCCTTGTTGGTGGGATCCATCTCACGCTTGCGGACGAGTGATCGGATTTGGTCTCCCGTGCCCGGGTAGGTTAATCTCTTCCGGTCGCAAGGGCCTATAGCTCAGTCGGTTAGAGCGCATCCCTGATAAGGATGAGGTCGCTGGTTCGAGTCCAGCTAGGCCCACCGTCCGCGGTGAGACGATGAGGAGGTTTCATGAGGAACCGTGCTTTCGTATCAGCCGCGGTCTTTTCGTTCCTGGCTGCAGCCGGTTATGCCGCATGGCTCAGTTCGAGGCGGCTCGCATGGAGCGGGCCGCATGGGCCGAGGTCACTGATCCCGTCGATTAAGAACCGACGCGATCGGACGATCGCTCCCGAAAGGGGCCATGGCGCAATTGGTAGCGCACCTGCTTTGCAAGCAGGGGGTTACGGGTTCGAGTCCCGTTGGCTCCACTGATAAAATCCGCTGAAGCAATGTGATATTGCTTCAGCGGATTTTTTGGTGCGAAGCGTCGACATCCGAGGTGATCATATGGACTCCGTCTCGTTGGCGACCGGGGGCCTGTTCTTCTCATGGCTGGTCCACGATGTCGAGGAGCTGGCCACGATGCCCGGATGGACTCACCCGGCCTTCGACAAGATTCCCTTCCTGCCCGACGACGTTCGAGGCAACGGTCTTTCGCGCGAGCAGGTCAATCTGGGGATCGGTGCCATGGGAGTGCTCATGGCGGCTGCTTCGATCGACGGCTGCCGCACGCGCGGGCGCTCGCCCTTCTATCAGGCCGTGCTCTATGGCTATGGCATGCACACCTTCAGCCACCTGGCCACGGCGGCCCTCGCCCGGTGCTACACCCCCGGCGTGGCCACCGCGCTGCCGGTGGTCCTACCCTTCTGGATCTTCGCGAAGCGGACGCTGCGGGTCCATGGAATCGAGGTACGCTCCCATCGGTGGGTGATCCCCGCCTTTCCCATCGTCGCCGGCACGGTGCTCGGCAGCGCGTACCTGGCGACGACTGTGTTGTCTCGTGATTCCTAGGATTCGGGGCTCATGGCATCTGAGGCACCGGTGGGGCGGGCTGCCTGGGGTGAGAGTTGCTGGTCGTCTTGCCGGATGCGGCGGGAGTGACCGTCGCAGAGGTGCTCCGCGGGTACTGCGCGATCCTTGGATGTGACTCGCCAGCACGTGGGTGTACTCCACGAGGCCTGGGTGCTACTGGCCGATATTCGGGTGTACTGCACGAAGGTCCGGGTCTCGTGCAGTACGCACAACCCCTGGCCAGTACACCCCCACCCTCGTGCAGTAGCCGGCCTGAAGGGGGCCCCGGCTGGACGCGGCCCGCTGATCGAGCACCACCGGGCTGATTTCCTCCAAGGAGTCCAGTGGGGCAGAACCTGGCGACGAAACAGCGGTCAGGAGAACGCTGTCGAAGAGGAAAGTAACCTTGACTGAATGACAAGTTTGCTTTATACTAACGGTGACAGTTGCGGGCGAGTCGGCGGGAAACAGCGACCGTTCCGTCTCATTGTCTCCAGCCAGGGAAGGCAGTCATGACCATTGAACGCAAGGTGGGTGTCGCCTACTCCATCCGGTTCGGCATCGGTGCCGTTCTCTACTCCGTCGGCGTCCTGGTCGGCTTACGGTGGGCACGATCCATGGGAGATGACCCGTGGCGCTTCGTCGTCGTAATGCTTCCCATGATCGGAGCGTGTATCTGCGTCTGGGCCCTCATGAGGTTGTCCCGGGAGGTCGATGAGATGCAGGCGCGCAAGGTGCAGAAAGCGCTCGTCATCTCCGCAGCAGGAACGGTGATTGTCTCAATGGCTTACAGCTTCATGGAGGAAGTGGGTGCACCACATGTCAGCCTCATATGGGTCAGCGCCATATGGGCCTTCTTCTTCGGTGTCGGGATGCTGTGGTCCACCTGGCGGTACCGGTGAGGAACGATCTCAAGGTGCTGCGCGCCCAGCGCAGCTGGACCCAGGCCCGGCTCGCCGAGGAGCTGGGGGTTTCCCGCCAGACGGTCAACGCCCTGGAGGCTGGTCGCTACGACCCCTCCCTGCCCCTGGCCTTCACCATTGCGCGCGTCTTCGGCCTGACCATCGAGGAGATCTTCTTCCCCGACGACGACGCATCCTAGGATGACCACTGTGAGCCGCATCGTTGACATTCCGCCCCCGAGGCGGGGGCGTCGTGAGTTCGTTGAGGACACCGGGATGCGACTGGGCCTGCACATCAAGGCGGCGGAGCAGGCCATGATGGCCGCTAAGACCGAGGCCCTGCGGAGCTTCGGCATCACGGTGGCGCAGTACGCCGCCATGCTCTCCCTGTATTACGTGCCCGAGCAGTCCTCGGCCCAGCTGGCCAGGGCCGCCGCGGTCACCCCGCAGACGATGGCCACCGTCATTGCCAAGCTGGAGCAGAAGCGACTCGTCACCCGCCACCCCTCCTCCGACCACGCCAAGGTCCTCATCGCCTCACTGACGCCCGAGGGTGAGGCCCTGGTTCTGCATGCCGATGAGGGCGCGCGGCGCATTGAGCGGTGCATGGCGGAGGCGTTCTCCACGAAGGAGCGCGAGCAGCTCACCGAGATGCTTGAGCGGGTCGCCGCCGTCCTGCGGGGCTACTCCGCCACCGAGTAGCGGCGGAGCGGTCACCGGGGTCCCCGTCCCAGGGCCTGTTGCGACAGCAGGATGAGGCGCTCGTGCGCCCGTGTGTTCGTACCTTACGCACGAGTTCGTCTCCCTACCCCTCGGACGCAAGTCTGAGGTGCGGTCGCACGGTCGGAACTGCCGCCACGGATCATGACGGGAACCACCTCTTCTCAAGTATCAGGCATCTGATACAATGTTGATTGCTGATACAGAAAGGTGTCTCAGATGAAGGCCATGCAGATCGTCAGCTTCGACGGCCCCTCCGGGCTGCGGTACCAGGATGCGCCCGCCCCCGAGCCCGGACCGGGCCAGATCGCCGTGGATGTGGACTACGCCGGCGTCGGCTATGTCGAGGCGCTCTTCGCCGAGGGCTTCGTGCCCATCGACCTGCCCTGGACTCCCGGGCTGGAGGTGACTGGTCGCGTCCGCGCCCTCGGCGACGGAGTGAACGGGTACCGGCTCGGGGACGCCGTCGTCGCCCTGACCATCACCGGGGGCGGAGGCTACGGGCAGGTGGCTGTGGCGCCCGCCGAGCTCGTCACGCCGCTGCCGGAGGGACTCGACCCGGTCCTGGCCGCCGCCGTTCCCGCCAACACGACGACGGCGCTCGTCGCCCTGGAGGAGATCGCCCGCCTGCGCCGCGGTGAGAGCGTGCTGGTCCATGCCGCCGCCGGTGGACTCGGCTCGCAGATGGGTCAGGTGGCCCGCCTGCTCGGGGCGAGTCGCGTCGTCGGCGTCACCCGCAGCGAGGCCAAGCGCCAGGAGATCCTGGACCTGGGTTATGACGAGGCCTGGCTGACCGAGGACCTCGCCGACGCCGAACCCGCCCAGTTCGACGTCATCGCCGACCCAGTGGCCGGTCCGGCCAGACTGCGCAGCCTCGATCTGCTGCGCACGGCAGGACGGCTCCTGGTGCTGGGCGATGCCTCCCAGGCGGAGGATCAGCGGGTGAGTACCACCTCGCTGTGGCTGCGGGGCATCGGCGTCATCGGCTTCAACCTCGGGGCATTCAGCCGGGTGGACCCGGCGCTCGTCGGTCGCCACCTGAGGCGTGCGGTGGAGCTCGTGGCGGCCGGAGAGCTCAGCGTTCATGTCACCGACCGAGTTCCGATTCAGGACGCCGCGCAGGCGGTTACCGCCGTCCGCTCAGGCTCCACCACCGGCAAGATCGTCCTGACCCACGCAGACGACTGACGGCCTCTCCAAGTCCGCAAGAATCGTCGGTGAACTCCGGGCGCCATGCGCGCATCATGGTGCGCATGAGAAAAACAATCGAGTCCTTCGACGTCGTCGGCCTGCCTCTTCGGACATCGAACCGCGAGGCGGCCCGTAGCATTCCTCCTCACTGGCAGGCCGCGGCTGACGCCGGGCTCCTCGAGCCGGGAGAACCGGGCGTCGGCTCCGGCATCTACGCGGTCTACACCGACTACGAGACTCCCGGAGACGATGTCGACGGCGTCTACACCCTCGTCATCGGCAGGCGCATCGAGGCCGGAAGCCCGGCTCCCCCGGGCCAGGTGGTTGTGACGATCCCGGCCTCCACTCACGAAGTCGTCCCGTTGGTCGACGCCCGCCCGGAGAGCGTCTACGAGGCGTGGGCGGGTATCTGGGCACGTGCCGACCTGGCCCGCGACTACCGCGCCGACTACGAGTACTACGCCCCTGACGGCTCGACCCACCTGTCCATCGGAATCCGGCCCGACCGATGAGGCGGATCAGTACCAGCGCCATCTCGACGCCGTCACCGACTACATCTACGCCCATCTCGACGACGACCTCAGCCTGGAGACTCTCGCGCACGTCTCCGGGTTCTCCCGCTTCCACTGGCACCGCATCTACCGGGCGGTACGCGGGGAGACGGCCGCTCAGACCGTGCGCCGGCTCCGCCTGGAGCGGGCGGCCGCCATGCTCAGGGAGACCTCATGGCCGGTGGAACGAATCGCCCGGAAAGCCGGATTCACCGGCAGCGAGGTCTTCAGCCGATCCTTCCTCCGCTCCTACGGGACGACTCCAAGCCGATTCCGCACTGGCCGGCACCCGGCGTCGACCGACTCAGCATTGACGAGCAGCGGTTCAGGCTCGACGTCGTCGTTGAGAGACGTCCCGGGATGGCCGGTGCGCGTGGAGGCGCGGTGCGGCTATCGACTTGCTGCATCCGAGCATCGCGGGGCGTATATGGATATCGGCCGGGCATTCAGTCGAGTCAGAGACCGTACGGGAGCCGGGAGCCCGATGGTCGCCATCTATGAGGACGATCCCGACGCCGTTCCCCGGGCCGATCTGCGCTCGGCGGCTGGAACCGTCGTCGATCCCGGCACGAAGATCCCCCACGACCTCGTCGAGAGGACAGTGCCGGCCGGCCGGTACGCGATCATGCGCTACATCGGTCCGTACTCCTCGATGCACGCCGCCTACCTGTGGCTCTACGGTCAGTGGCTGCCGAGCTCGGGCGAGGAGCCGCGAGACCATCCGATCGTCGAGGAGTACCTCACCGATCCGGCTACCACCCCGCCTGTCCGCGCGGTTACAGACATCCTCCTGCCGCTCCTGTGAGATTTCCGGTCCGATGCTTCGCGCAGATGGGCTGCGGACGCCGAAGCATCCGCAGCCCATCGGGTGAGTTCTGACTGCTCGCTCAGATCATGAGTCGAGTCGTGAGCTCAGGGCGCGACGGCGTCGGTACGCCTGGATCGCCATGACCAGCGCCGTGATCCCCAGTACCGCCCCTCCGGCGATGAGGTAGGTGGTGGCGGCGCTTCCACCGGTGAGGGGGATGGCGGGAACCGCTGACTTGCGGTTGGAGATGTTGCCCAGCGCCACCACCTGGTCCGGAGTGGAGATGGCGATGGTGCGGGGTGTGGCGTCGAGGACGTAGCCGGCCGGCGCCTTGGTCTCAATGAGCTGGTAGGAGCCGTAACCCAGGTCCACCAGCTTGAAGGCCCCAGGGGGCTGCGTTGGTGTCCAGGCTGCCTTGGGGGCAGGTGCCTGCGCAGTCGGTGATGGTGCGGGCCTGATCGGACAAGGGCCTGCCGTTGGAGTCTAGAGGGGTCAGTGACCACTGTGCTCCCTTGATGGTGTTGCCCTGCTCATCGGTCTTGGTCCAGGTGGCCGACCCCTTGATCCGGGTATTGGTGATCTGACCGAGATCGAGCGTGGGAGTGGTGTCGTCGGCGCTGGCGGCGGGGGCCGATCCGTCCAAGGTCTTGGTCAGCGTCTCGCCGGAGATGTGGTATCCGGTCGGTGCCTGGGTCTCGGTGAGGGAGTACTCGCCCCAGGTCAGCCCCACGACCTTGAAGTATCCGGCTCGGGGATCCTGATCGACGGAACCGTTGGGGCAAGCGGTCTTGCCGTTGTCGGTGGCGCAGTCGGTCACCTCCACCTGGCCGTTATTCAGAGAGCTCGAGGCCACAGCGAAGACGGCTCCGGCCAGGGCGTTGCCGGCATCGTCGACCTTGCTCCAGATGATCTGGCCAGGCATAGCAGTGTTGAGGACCGTGCACGTCATCCACTCGCCCGTGGCGAGGTCCAGAGTGCTCGACGCAGTGTCGAAGGTCGATGTGGGAGTCTTCAGGTCCGAGTTCGGGTGCGGTGCGCAGGTGATGGTGGCCTTGTACCCGGCGGACTTGGCCGACGAGGAGGACTCGGACAGGACCGTCTTGCCCTGGGGCAGGTAGGACGCGCTGAAGCCACCGGCTCCGGAGACCGCTGTGCCGCTCTGGGGAGAAGCGGTGAGTGTCCAGTCGCCGGCGGTCAGTCCCAGCCCGCCGGCCGCCGTGTTGTCGACCTCCTTGACCATGGTGAGGTTGGGGAGCTGGACCTGAACCTGGTGGTCCTCGACCTCTCCGTTGAGCGCGATGCCGGTGGGCTGAGGGTCCTCAGCCGCCTGACCGTTGGCCAGGTTGCCGGTGATGCGCAGACGCATGAAGGTGGCTGCACCGTTTCCGTTGATGGTGCTCCGCTTGGCATCGTTGGGGACGGTCCAGGTCAGGGTGGCCGTGCCCTCGTCGGAGCAGGAGGTCACCTCGGAGCGCTCGCCGGCGGAGAAGGTGCCGTCCCGGTTCCAGTCCACCCAGCCGGCAACCTTGGTCTGGTTGCCCGAGCAGGTGATCTCCTGGCTCCACTTCTTGCCGATGTCGGTCCAGATGACGCGGTCCCAGCTGTCGGGCAGAGCATCCTCGTCATCGATATCGGCAGCATCGTCGCCTGAGGCGTCAGTGGTGTGAGGGATGCTGCTGTTGTGGTCCGTCAGGGAGCCCAGGCGCACGACTGCGGAATTGGTGGTGGCCACGCGCCCTTGATCCGCGGCCTGACTCAGGTTGTACCAATCGCCGGGGTCGCCCTCGTACGGTGTATCGCCGTAAGCGATGTTGCGGTCTCCCTTGTTAGACAGCTCCCCGCCGTTCCATGCGGGCTGGAACACGCTGCCGGCGGTGCCGTAGCTCTCAGGTGCGTCGCCGTAGTCCATGTAGGAGACGATGCCGAGGGCGACGGCGCCCTTGCCTCCTCCGTGGATCTCAACGTAGCCACTACGGGTGTTGCTCAGAAGCATGACCGAGGAGGGTCCATAACCCGGGTTGAAGAACGAGCTGCACTCGGCGTTGTCCGGGCGGAACTTTAAGCCTGACCTGTAGCCGAAAGGTGTGGAGACGGTAACTTTGCCCACCAAGGAGTTCGTTGTGCACCCTTCTGTCCGGGCGCTCTCCAATAGACGGAAGGAAACGGCCTGGTCGGAGATGTAGGGAAGCGGGGAAACAGAGATGTACTCCTTCTGGCCGTGCGGGTTGTGCCAGCTCGAGGACTCCGCATCGGCGAAAACCATGCCCTCCATGGGAACCTCCACCTTATCGGGGAGACGTTCCAACTGGCTCTTCGCGGGTTTGGAGGCGGAGGTGACGAGGTAGGAACTGCATTCAACCTGGAACTGGTGGGTTGAGGAGTCCTGCAGGTTGGCAATACCCAGGGGCAGGTTGGATGAGGTCACGTTGGGTCTTTTGATAGCTCCGGCCGTGTAGTTCGTGCCGTCATTATAAAGATGAGGCAGGCCATCTCCTCTCCAGCTACCCGGTCTGTATCCGATGCTCAGGCCCCGATCCGTGGGTAGACCCGACTCTTTTTTCCCTACAGCAGTGGTTCGCACATTGGATACGGTGCAACGACTGGTGCGCCACATATTGCCGGAGACCTGTGTCGGAGTCGACCAGACCACGCCGGTGCTTCCATCAGGAAGGATCGCCAGGCCCTTGCCCGGCACGGTGTTGGTCATCTCGGTCCAGTCGATCCAGTCGATCACTTGGGTGAATTTTCCTGACCCACCGGAAGGATTGCCGTGAATGGCTTCGGCCGGGGGTGTCGGAATCGTTGCCGTGCCCAGTGCGGCAGCGATCAGAGCCACTGCCGAGACGGCGGCACCACTCTTCAGCCTCTGACGAGACTGGTGTGATGGTTGACGTGATGACGTCAGTTTCCTCCGACGTGAGCGGACGAAAAGTCGGCGAAGCATGAAGCGCTACCTCAGTCTTAGGGGTATGGGCCTTGACACGGTAGCAGCAAGGAATTCTATGGAGAGCCCGGCCAAGACCCCTGCAACTCAACAGCAATCAATATTACGGTTGAGTGTCGATAATGAATTACGTCGTCGGTCGGAAAGTAATGCATCGGTGTTCTTTCGCATCAGTAATACGCGCACGGCCGCGGTGTGAAGAGCTCCGCTCAGGCCTGTCCCCACTGACGTGATGTCGTGGGGGACTGTGAGGCGGCCGGACTCGAAAGGCTGCGCCGGCGGTCGGGACTGCTTAGGATAGGTGAGGCTCAGTTACCACCCGGTGCAGAAGGATGAGGTCATGTCACAGCCTTGGGAGATCTACGACGCGCTTCTTGACGGACTGCCCGGAGACGTCGTCGTGCGGGCGTCAGGTCAGGGTCCGCGTTGGACCCGTGTCCTCAACTCCGCCGGAGGTGTCGGCACGGCCTGGACCATGGATGTGCGCAGCCGCCCGGCCCTTGCCGATGGCTCGCTCGACGGACGACCGCTGCGCGACGTCGGCGCCCTGGTGAAGTCCTGGAACCTCGCCGAGGCCAGCATCGGCCAGGCCGCCATCAACTCCTGGTACTCGCGGGAGGAGACGGCCGCCGCCAATGGGTTCGAGCCCACCGGGGAGGGACTGACCTGGCGCCAGGTCTTCGACCCCTACCGGGAGCGGATCGCCGGCAGGAAGGTCGCAGTGATCGGGCACTTCCCCTTCGCCGAGGCCGCCTTGGCCGGTGCTGGGGAGTACATCTGCCTCGAGCGCAATCTTCAGCCCGGTGACTGGCCCGACAGCGCTTGCGAGTACGTCCTGCCCGAGTGCGACGTCGTCTTCATCTCCTCATCGAGCTTCGTCAACAAGACCGCGCCGCGGCTCATCGAGCTCTCCCGTGACGCGCACACCGTCCTGGTCGGCCCGTCGACGCCGATCAGCCCGGTGCTCCTCGATTACGGTGTGGACACCGTCACCGGCTTCGTCGCAGCGCGTTCGCTCTCCGACCCGGCCGCGCTGGCTGAAATGGTCCCGGCCGGCGACATCGGACCCGGCTTCCGGGTCCACCGCCACCGGGCCTGACACTGAACGGGCTCGACACCCGGGGCGACGCAGGAGTGCACGGCTCCTGCGCGCCGCTCACACCTGGATCCGGTCAGGGTGGGACCCGGTGCGCACCCCCTGGTCCAGAGCGTCCAGCGCCGCCATGTGAGCGTCGTCGAGAGTGAAGCCGACGACGTCGGCATTGGCGGTCATGCGCTCACGGTGAGTCGACTTGGGGATGACCACCAGCGAGCTCTGCAGGTGCCAGCGGATGACGACCTGGGCCGGGCTCACCCCGATAGCGTCCGCGATCTCGATGACCTTCGAGTCCGTGAGCAGCCTGCCTCGGCCCAGCGGTGACCAGGACTCGGTGACAACGCCCAGCTGCTCGTGGACGGATCTCAATTCGGACTGCGTGAGCCACGGGTGCAGCTCCACCTGGTTGACCGCCGGGACCACGCCTGTGGCCTCCACGATCCGGTTCAGGTGCTCGGGCTGGTAGTTGGAGACCCCGATGGCGCGCACCCGCCCACTGTGGAGGATCTCGATCATGGTGCGCCAGGTGTCCACCAGGTCGATCCCGGGGGAGTCCGCCAGTGGCCAGTGGACGAGGAACAGGTCGAGGACCTCCAGGTCCAGCGCCTCCATGGTGGTGTCGAGGCTGCGCAGCGCGTCCTCGCGCCGGTGATTGGGATTATTGAGCTTGGAGGTGATGAACAGGTCCTGGCGCGCCAACCCGGACGCCTTGATCGCCCGCCCCACCCCGGCCTCATTGCCGTACATCTGGGCGGTGTCGATGCCGGTAGCCGACTTCGAGGGCGTCGCAGACGACGCGCTCGGCCTCGTCGTCGGAGACCTTGTAGGTTCCCAACCCCAGCTGGGGGATGAGCACCTCCTCCCCGTTGGTTCCGCGAGTCAGGGCAATGGCGGGAACGGACAGCGCGCACATGCCTCCAGGCTACCCTCGGCGTGCGACGACGTCGCCGGGGAGAGACACAGTGTCTCAGTGCGACGGCCCTATGGGACGACGACGGCGCCGTGCCGGTGGAATCCAGCGCGACGCCGCCGTTGACAGGTCTGTGTTGCTGTCAGGCCTGAGCGTCCTCGGGGCTGATGCCGTAGCCGGCCTCATCCTCGGTGGAGTCGGCCCAGTACTCTCGGCCCACGGGTCCTCGACCGGCTGGCTACGACGCCACACGACGTAGGCGCCAGCGGCGGCCGCGCCGGCGACGGCGAGCCAACCCAGGGTCTTGAGCACGCGGTGCTTCTTCTGCTTCTTCACGGGAACCTCCAATGCGGCGGACTTTGCGGCAACAGCCACGCGCTGGGCGCGCTCTGTCAGGGTACCGTCCGTACCCGCAGCAGTCTGGGCAGCCACGGCGGCGCGCTGCGCGCGTGGAATGTAGTCCTCGACAACCCGGTAGCGGGCCTCGTGGACCACCGGCTCCAGACGCTCCTGTGCGTCCTTGGCGGCGCGGGCAACGCCCCCGGCGGCCTTGCTCACGTGCGGAGCCGCCCACAGGGCTGCCTTCTCAGCCTGGTCGACGACCGACTCGGCGAAGGATGCTGCTTCCTTCCGCAGATGAGTGGTGTCAAGTTTCTTGTCGCAGCATGTCTTCGTCAGGCAGGACATGGTTGCCTCTCAGGTCGGATACGGATACAGACGGTTGTTGTGCAACGTGCATCAATGTTCGCACCGTTGGGCGACTGGGCCCATCAGTTGTCCAGACGTTTTGCCTGGGGTGAACAGTGCCGCACGCCGCTCAGGGTTCATCCCGATGGACGTGCGGACATGCCACCATGGCCCCTATGGAAGCGACTCTTCACACCAACCTCGGCGATATCCGCCTGGAGCTCTACCCCGAGCAAGCGCCCGAGACCGTCTCCAACTTCGTGGGGCTGGCCACCGGTCAGAAGGCTTGGACGGATCCTCGTACTGGCGAGGAGTCCCACGCGCCCCTGTACGACAACGTGATCTTCCACCGGGTCATCCCTGGCTTCATGATCCAGGGCGGCGACCCCTGGGCACCGGCACCGGCGGCCCCGGCTACGTCTTCGACGACGAGATCAACGCCTCGCTGACCTTCGCCGCCCCCTACGTCCTGGCCATGGCCAACGCCGGCCGCCGCCTGGGCAAGGGCACCAACGGCTCGCAGTTCTTCATCACCACAGCCCCCACCGAGTGGCTCCAGGGCAAGCACACGATCTTCGGTGCCGTGACCGATGAGGCCTCCCGCGCCGTCGTTGACGCGATCTCCGCCGTCGAGACCGACCCGCGTGACCGTCCGGTGCAGGACGTCATCATCACCTCGGTGGACATCACCGACTAAGTCGCGAGGAAGTCGCCGAAGGCACCACTCGTCACCAGCACCGGGTGTGAATCGCCCCTGTGACGCCGCCGGGACCCGCGTCCCGGCGGCGTCGTCGTACCCAGTCCTGCCCGTCACCCGCCAAGGAGTACCTCCCCGATGACCTCAATGAACTCGTCCACCGAGCAGGCGCCACCGGTCTGCCCCCGGCACCCGGACACGGTGGCCTACGTGCGCTGCCAGCGCTGCGACCGGCCCACCTGCCCCGCCTGCCAGGTCCCCAGCACCGTGGGCGTGCACTGCGTGGACTGCGCGCGCCAGTCGCAGGCCGGCCGGCGCCAGGCGCGCACCCTGCTGGGTGGGACCGTGGTGTCGGGCTCCGTCGTCACCAAGGTGCTCATCGGCCTGTGCGTTGCTGCCTACGCGATCCAGATTCTCGTCCCGGCCCTGGACTTCCAGCTGGCCTTCGTGCCGGAGCTGGCGGCGAGCGAGCCCTGGCGGTTCCTGACGACCGCCTTCCTCCACGCGAACTACATGCACCTCGGCTTCAACATGTGGGCCCTGTGGGTGCTGGGCGGTGTCCTCGAACCGGTGCTCGGACGCTGGCGCTTCACCGCCATCTACCTGCTCAGCGCCCTGGGCGGTTCGACGGCGATCTACTGGCTCTCCTGGCCGGGCACCGACTCCTGGATCACGATGACGGTGGGGGCCTCCGGGGCGGTCTTCGGCCTGTTCTCCACCATGTTCGTGGTTCAGCGTCGCTTCGGTCGGGACACCTCGGGGATCGTGGCGTTGCTGGCAATCAACGCCGTCATCTCCTTCCTGGGGGCCAACATCTCCTGGCAGGGGCACCTCGGCGGACTCGTCGTCGGAGGGATCGTCGCGGCGATCTACGCGTGGGCCCCCCGCGGAAGGCGACAGTCGGTGGGGATCGCCGGAACCGTCGCGGTGGCGGTGGTGCTCGTGGGACTCAACATCGCACGCGCCCTCGTCATCGTCTGAAAGTGCGGCCTCTCAGTGAATCGCACTGAATCGTCCTGGATTGCAGCGCATGATGATGAACGACACCGGTGGAAGAACACCCGCGTGGTTCATCCACACCTGGGGACACAGGTGTGGAAACACATGAGTGTAGTTATCCACAAGTGTGTCCACACTTGGGGAAAGTCGGGGTGGGTTGTGGGGAGGAGGCTATCCACTGATCCACAGGCCGTCTGTGGACTGCCCGGGATGGCCCTGGCCGGTCGGGCACGGCAAGGCCCCCGAGCTGGTGCTCGGGGGCCTTGCGGGGTGGTCAGATGGTCGTGCGGAGGTGCCTGGGGCCCTGCTACTTCCAGCGCAGCAGGCCGAGGAAGCCCGACATCATGATGAGGAAGCCGATGTAGAGGTTGCCGTTGAACAACCAGTCGGTGGCGTGGTGCTTGGCGAAGTACGGCAGCGGGTACAGGCCGTTGAACAGGTAGGTGGTGACCACCCACAGCAGCCCGATCACCATGAGCGTCACCATGGTGGGGGCGTACCAGCGCGGCGAGGCGGTGTCCTTGACCCTCGTGGGTGTGCGAGAGACCCGGTTCGCTGCAGCACGCGACTCCTCCTCCCGGGCCTTGGCGGACTTGGCCGGGTTGCCCGAGCGCTCAGGGTGCTTCTTCTTCGACGACGAGTTCTTCTTCGAGACCTTCTCCGAGCTCTTGTCGGCGTCGTCCTTTGTGGACTTCTTCTCCAAGGCCACTCTGGGTCTCCTCACTGCTGGGGGACGGCGGTTCGAGGCCACCGCAATACATCTGGTCCTAGCCTAGGACATGCGGAGAAGCTTCCTCACGGTGTGCTCTGTGATACGTCCACCACTCCCGGTTGGTCACGGACGGGACATGTCGCCTTAGACTGGCCGCTGACCCGATGATGTCTCATCTTGAGGAGGGGTGATGGGTAGAGGGGGGTCTTGTACGACACCGAGCGTCTGGCCAGAGCCGAGCTGTACGAATCATCAATGGCACCTTGACCGGGATCGGTGAGCTGCTCATCACCGCCGGTCTCGTCGTCGCGCTCTTCCTGTGCTGGCAGCTGTGGTGGACCAGCATCGACGCCAACGCCAGTGCGCAGGCAGTGGCCACCCAGTTCCACGACACGCAGGTCGAGTCCCCGAAGACCGAGGGGACCAAGCACTACGACGATCCTCCGGTGATGGACAAGGCCGGTTACGGCGAGACCATCGGGATGCTCGTCGTCCCCAAGTGGTACGGCGTCACGAACAACAACATGCCCATCCTTGAGGGCACCGGCTCCGATGTCCTCGATCAGGCGGCCGCGGGCCACTATCCCGACACCCAGCAGCTCGGGGAGCCCGGTAACTTCGCCATCGCCGGGCACCGCCGTACCTACGGCAACTCCTTCCGTCGTATCGACCTGCTCCAGGAGGGCGACGAGATCATCGTCTCCACCGCCAATACCTGGTACGTGTTCAAGGTGACCGGCCATGAGCTCGTCCAGCCCGAGCAGGTGGAGGTCATCGCCCCGGTGCCCAACCAGCCCGACGTTCAGCCAACCGAGCGGTACATCACGCTGACCACCTGTCATGGGTCGACCACTGGCGAGTTCGGCAACGACCAGCGCTGGATCGTCCACGCGAAGTTCGAGTACTGGATGGACCGCGCCGAGGGGCGCCCGGCCTCCGTTCTCAATGATTCGGGGGTCAACTGATGTACGGCTTCGTCTGGCGCCACCTGCCCGGGCCGGCCTGGCTCAAGGCCATCGAATCACTCATCCTCATCGCCGGGATCGTCTACGTGCTCATGCAGTACGTCTTCCCCTGGGCCAACGAGACCTGGCACCTCTCCGGCAACGCCGACGTCGGCTGACCCCCGTCGATCGACCAGACCGGCCACTGAATCGGATGTGAACGGGTCCTTGCGCCCCTATCGGTTCTCTACCGCGCCATGAGTCGGCTGATGAGCTTGCGCAGCTCATCGACCCATAGACCAGGGAGGCCATGACGATGACGACCGCCCAGTGGACCGGGTCCAGCGACGTCGTCGAGAAGGCAGTCTGAAGGAAGGGCACCTCCACCGCGGCGACCTGGAGCACCAGGGTCAGGCAGATCGCACCCCACAGCCACTTGTTGACGAAGAGGTGGCTGAAGGCGCTGACCGTCTCCGAGCGGGAGCTGACCGTGTTGAACAGTTGCGCCAGGACCAGAGTGGAGAAGGCCGCCGTGCGCGCGGTGTCAAGGCTGTCTGTGGACAGGGAGGTCTCGACGAGGCCGCCTGGCAGGAAGATGTCCAGCGTGGCCAGGGTCGAGACGGCCATGACGGCGCCGACCAGCAGGACGCTGCTCCACATGGCGCCGTCGACCACCCGGTGGGTGGGCTTGCGTGGCGGATGGGCCATGACGTCCTCCACCGAGGGGTCCGCACCCATGGCCAGGGCCGGTCCGGAGTCGGTAACCAGGTTGATCCACAGGATCTGGGTGGCCAGCAGCGGCAGGACGACGCCGGACTCACTGTGCCCGCTCAGGCCGATGACTCCGGAGAGCACCACGCCGCCGAAGACGGTGAGGACCTCGCCCATGTTGGAGGACAGCAGGAAGCGCAGAAACTTCTTGATGTTGTCGAAGATGCGCCGGCCCTCGCGCACGGCGTCGACGATGGTGGCGAAATTGTCGTCAGCCAGGACCATCGCGGCGGCTTCCTTGGTCACCTGGGTCCCGGTGATGCCCATGGCCACGCCGATGTCCGCGGCGCGCAGGGCCGGGGCGTCGTTGACGCCGTCGCCGGTCATGGAGACCGTGTGGCCCTGAGACTTCAGGGCGTGGACGATCCGCATCTTGTGCTCGGGCGCGACCCGCGCGTACACGCTGGTGGCGGCCACGGCCTCGGACAGGGCGCCGTCATCCATTCTCTCCAGCTCGCGGCCGGTCAGAACCGGGGCGCCGCGCTCGACGATGCCCAGGTCCGCTGCGATGCGCCCGGCGGTGGCCGGGTGGTCGCCTGTGATCATGAGGACGCGCACGCCCGCCCGGTGCGCCTCGGCGACGGCGACAGCCGCCTCGGGGCGCGGCGGGTCGATGATGCCGACGACGCCGGCCAGCACCAGGTCCCGCTCCAGGTCGGACAGGTCAGCCTCGCCGTCGCCGGCGGCGGCCTCGCGCACGCGGGCGGCCTCCTCATCGGTGAGGATCCGGTAGCCGACCCCCAGGGTGCGCAGCGCCCGGCCCGACATGTCCGTGATGTGCTCGACGAACCGGGCCCGGGCCTCCTCGGTCAGCTCGGTGGCGGCGTCGCCCAGGCGCATCTGTGAGCAGTGCTCCATGAGGACGTCGGGGGCACCCTTGGAGACGATGATCGTGCCGTGCTCGGTATCGATGAGCAGCACCGACATCATCTTGCGCTCGGAGGTGAAGGGGACCTCGCCGACGCGCTCGAAGCGGCCTTCGCGCTGCCCGTGTGTGCCGAGCTTCTTCTCCGCGACCAGGAAGGCGCCCTCGGTAGGGTCGCCGACGACGCTCCACACGTCCTCGGTGACGTTCAGCTCGGCGTCGGAGGCCAGTGTCCCGCCGGAGAGGACCACGGTGACCTCGTCGCGCAGGGGCCCTTCGAGGGGATCGGCGTCGGGGCGACCGTCGCGGTCGGCGTCGGGGGCGACCTCGCCGTCGGGCGCGTACCCGATACCCGTGACCACACAGGTGCCCGAGGCGGTGACGACCTCCTGGATCGTCATCTCCGAACGGGTGAGCGTGCCGGTCTTGTCCGAGCAGATGACTGAGGCGGAGCCAAGGGTCTCCACGCTGGTGAGCTTCTTGACCACTGCCTTGCGAGTGGCCATGCGCTGCACTCCCAGGGCAAGGACCACCGACAGGATCGCGGGCAGCCCCTCGGGCACGGCGGCCACGGCCAGCGAGACCCCCAGCAGGAGTGCGTGGACCATCGTGTTCGGCGTGCGGTCCTCGGCCAGGAGCAGCAGGGTCCCCACCACAACGACGGCGATGGCGACCACGACGATTCCCAGCATCTTGGAGATTGAGTGGATCTCCTTCTGCAGGGGCGTGTTCTCCTCCTCGACGGATTCGAGCATCTGCGCGATCGCGCCCATCTCGGTGTTGGCTCCGGTGGCGACGACGACGGCGCGCCCCGTCCCCTGGGCCACGGAGGTGCCCCGGTAGACCATGCAGGTGCGGTCGGCCAGGTCGGTGTCGGTGCCGACCGCCTCGGGGGTCTTGACGACGGCGTCGGCCTCACCGGTCAGGGAGGACTCCACCACGCGCAGGGCGGCGGCCGAGACCAGGCGGGCATCGGCGCCGACCTGGTCGCCCTCGCCCAGGACGAGGACGTCGCCTACCACGAGTTCGGAGGAGGGAATGACCAGCCGAGAGCCGTCGCGCAGCACCGTGGAGGTCGCCTCGGTCATGGCGGACAGGGCGGCGACGGCGTCAGCGGCCTTGTTCTCCTGCACGAACCCGAGGACGGCATTGAGAGTGACGACGGCGAGGATGACGATGGCGTCCACCGGCACGCCCTCTGCACCCTCCAGGACCCAGGCGATGGTGGAGATGACGATAGCGGCCAGCAGGAGGTAGACGAGCGGGTCGTTGAACTGGCCCAGGAAGCGCAGCCAGGCGGGCGTCGGCGGCTTGGAGGGCAGTTCGTTGGGGCCGCCGGCGGCCAGACGGTCGGCCGCGATCTGCGGGCTCAGGCCGGAGGAGGTGTCGGTACCGAGGTCGGCGGCGACGGCATCGGCCGGCCGGGAGTGGGAGGCCCGGGTTGTTGCGGCGGCAGGGGTGGCTCCGGCCGGCTCGGCCGGTGTGTCCATGGCGGGCGCTGCGGGCATGGGTGCAATCCCATCAGCGGCGGTGGCCCCTCACAAGTCTCCAGGAGCGTTTCTGGTGCGAGTCGTTTGGGTAGCAGCTGCCCGGTGCGAGGGTTGACGCGATATCAGTGTGACCTTCGGTGAGTGGCGGCGTCGGGCACTTTCCCCAGTACTCGTCCCCGTCTCTGCACGGGCGGAGAACCCGCGTACGGGCACGGAACACGCGTGGGGGAACAGGATTCCTGTTCCCCCACGCGTGGAAGGTCCCCGCCCAGGGGAGGGGGATGCGTCAGGCGCGTCAGCCGGCCGTCGTCAGCCTCAGGCCAGCGAGGGCTGGAGGCCGAGCGTGCCCACGAGGTGCTCGCGGTAGGCCGGGGCGCTGACCTTGTCCAGCCAGGCGCGGGCCTCGGCCAGGCGGCCCTCGATGCCCAGGCGCTCGATGACCTCCTCGTTGTTCTCCGCGGTGTAGAAGCGGGTGAGGTCCTCGATGGCCTGGTGGGCCTGGCGGGTGTCGCGGGCGACCTTGGCGTCCAGGCGCGCCGCGTACCACGACGAGCTCAGGATGTTCTCGCGCTCGAACAGGGCGCGGAACTCCGGGCTCGTCAGGTCCCAGCCCTCACGGGAGGTGCCGTCGATCATGATCTCCAGCAGGGCCCGCAGGGGCGGCACGGCCCACTCGATGGAGCCGTCGGCCCGGTAGTGCTCGGCCACGACCTTGTGCGTGGTGACGATGATGTCCACCGAGTCGGCGAAGACCGCCTCGTCCTGCAGCTCGGGACGCAGCATCTCCTCGGTGAAGACGACGTCGGGGTGCAGGAAGATCCGCCCGAAGAAGGTCGAGGCGAAGGCCTGGTTCATGCGGTAGCCCAGGCGCGAGGCTTGAACGGTGCGGCCCTCGTACTCGAAGTCCTCGATGCGCTCGAGGTACCCGTCCTTGATGAGGCTGCCGGCGTCGCGCTCCTCGGTGCTCATGCGGGAGAAGATCTCCGGGATGAGCAGCGAGATGTCGTGGGCCACCTGGACCTTCGGGCCGATGCATCCGGCCGAGGACAGCCAGCCGTCGTAGCCGCTGAGGGCGTAGGACAGCAGGGCCGCGTTGAGGTCGTAGATGGCCGGCAGCGCGTTGAACGGAGACTTGGTGAGCGCCCCCTCGCTGCCCGCCCCCGTGGTCGAGGGGGACTTGCCGGTCATGGAGGAGATGAACTCCATGAAGAGCTCGGGCAGCTCCATGTAGTGCAGCGGGTTGTAGGCGCACAGCGGCGGAACCCCGTCCTCGGGCGGGTTGTTGCGGCGCCCGGCGGCGACGACGTCGACGCTGTGATGCAGCGGCTCGGCCAAGGGCGTGTCATGGAAGAGATGGTTGGTGAGGTCCGCCAGCACCACGTCCTTCGGGTTGGCGATGTCGGGACGCACCTGCAGGTAGCGGGGGTTCTTGGTGGGAGTCCCGTTGACCAGGCGCGGGTCGGCCGTGGAGACCCAGTAGGTCTCCTCGGCGGGGTCCTCGGCCTCGGGCAGGGCGGCGGCGCGGGCCACGAGGTCCTGCATGGGCTGGGTGAAGCGGGACAGGCCGGGGGCGTCGGCGGCCATCGCCCGGGCGTCGTCGGGGGTGAGCGGCTCGAAGTTGGAGATGAACAGGTCCGCCTGAGGATCCGACATGTCCGACTCGGTCTGCTTGTCGTAGCCGCGCACGATCGCGTCGTCGGGCCGCTGGAAGAGCAGGGACTCGCAGTTGGTGACGAACTTGCGCGACAGCACCGAGTCCGGGGTGGAGATCAGGCCGCCGGGGGCCACGATCGAGGCCGTGATGTCGTCCTCGGTCTGGACCTTGGCCGCCGGGGAGAAGTCCGGGCGCAGGGACAGCAGGCGCCAGGCGCCGTCGTCCTCGAAGCCCACGCGCAGCATGTTGACCTTGATGACCTCACCGTCCAGGCGCAGGGAGTTGCCCTTGCGGCCGTTGATGATGCCCACGGAGAAGTGGCTGCGCCAGTCCTTGCCCCAGCTGGGCTGGTAGAAGCGCTTGACGGTGAAGATGAGCTCCTTGATGTGGGCCGGGATCGACTCCAGGAAGGCGTTGTACTCGTCGGTGTACATCGATGACGGTGTCAGCAGCTTGATGACGCTTCCCAGCGAGCGGCGCTCGGAGAGGATCGAGCGGTGGTTGTCGCTCTTGTTGGCCGGGTCGACGAAGCGGTCGGCGTAGTTGCCGTCGAGGATCTTCTGGACGGTGTCGAAGTCCTCGTCGACGTCGCCGACGTAGGCCTCACCGAAGACGAAGGCGTCCAGGAGGGACTTTGGAGATCTCCGACTTGCCGCCACCGGAGACGGTGGCCGGCTTGTGGGCCTGCGTGGACCAGGGGGCGGTGCCCACCAGGTGCCACTGGGTGGCGTCGCCCTCGCGGTGCTTGGCGTGGACCCGGTAGCCGTTGGGGGCCACGTAGGTGTTGCTCACCAGCAGCGGGATCGAGGACTCCTGGCCGTCGGTCCGGGTCCAGGTGATCGTCTGGTTGCGCATCGAGTAGTGGGCGCCGGCGGGGACCAGCACGATGGTCGGGTCGTCGACCACGACGGCGGAGCCGTCCTCGCGCACCTCGAAACGGCCGGGGTTGCGCTCGACGACGTGCTCGAGGGTCAGGCCCTCGGGCGTGTGGGTGTCGGTGTACTCCTGGCTCAGTTGTAGCGCGGGTAGGCGACGGCGCCGCCGGCGTGCTCCTCCTCCACGCAGCCGAAGAGGTTGGCCGAGTACCCGATCTGGGTCTTGACCTCCTTCTTGCAGTAGCCGAAGTAGTTGTCCGCGATGACGGTGACGATGACGCCGCGCTCGTCGCGGGCCACGCACTTGAAGGCCTTGCCGCCGTTGTAGAGCTCGTCCTCGCTCTTCCAGCACTGGCCGTCACGGCGCTGGCGCTCGGTGGCCTCCTCCCAGGATGGCAGGCCCAGCTCCTTCTTGGTCAGGGTGGTCAGGTGCGGGGCGAGGATGACGCAGCCGGTGTGACCGGTCCACGACTCCGGAGCCAGGGAGGCGTCGTTCTCCGGCAGGTAGGGGTCGCCGCCGTTGCCGAAGATGCCCTCGACGAAGTCCAGGTTGGAGACCAGGCCGCCGGGGGCGATGAAGCGGATCTCCATGGAGCGCTCGGCGGAGAAGCCGGGGACCTCGGGCACGACGACGGGGCGCAGCAGCAGGGACACGAAGCAGCGGGCCGGCTCGTCCTGCGTGGAGGCCCACGGCAGGGTCAGCAGGTCCTCGGGGGCCTGCACGGCGCGGGCCAGCAGGCGGGCGAAGACGTCGCGCGGGACGGCGATCTTGTCATCGGGGATCGGCAGGCCGCCCTCGGCGACGTGGAAGACGCCGGCGGTGGTGCGCCGGTCGTTGCGGGGGTTGTGCAGCACGCCGCCGAGCACCTGGTAGCTCTCGACGTAGTCGGAGGTGAAGCTGGTGGAGTCCAGCGGCAGCGACAGGGCCCGCGCCAGGCCGGGATGGTCCAGGACGAAGGTCGAGCGCGGCAGCCTCGGGGTGGCGGCAGCGCCCTCCAGGTAGGAGTCCAGGAAGGACTGGATGCGCTGGTCGGCAGCACAGGGACGGTGGGCCAGGCGGCGGGAGAGCTCGCGCTGACGCGCCAGGATGGGGGACATGAGGCGGTCCGCCTCGCTCTGCTTGACCTGTGCCGGGGCGGAGATCCCCAGCAGCTCCAAACGCAGGGCGATAGCGGAAGTGGTGGCCGCGTCTGTAGTTGTCATGGCACGAGCCTAGACAGCCCCGATGACACGGCCCTGTTACGTTCTGCCCAGAAGACGGCCTCAGAGACGTGTTCGACGTCGCACCTGCCCATCGGTCGCTCACGGTCCGCCGGGCGGCCGTTTCACGACAGCAGCAACTGGGACAGCGCGGTGCCCACCAGGCAGGAGGTGATGACTCCGATGAGTCCCGGGACCAGGAAGGAGTGGTTGATGACGTACTTGCCGATGTGGGTGGTGCCGGTGGGGTCGAATCCGATCGCCGCCAGGTCCGAGGGGTAGGTGGGCAGGATGAAGTAACCGTAAGAGGCGCCGATGAACCCGACGACGACGACCGGGCTCACCCCGAGCGACAGGGCCATGGGGGCGACGATGAGCAGCCCCGCCGCCTGGGAGTTGACCAGCTTGCCGATGAGGAACAGGACGATGGCGTACATCCACACGTGGTTCGACAGGACGCCGGCGAGGCTGTGCTCCAGGTCCTCCAGGTGGGCGTGGACGACCGTCTCGGTCATCCAGGCGACGCCGAAGATGGAGAACATGGCGGTGGCCCCGGCCTTGAACACGGCCGTGGAGGCGATCTTGCCGGCCTGCACCTTGCAGGTCAGCAGGATGAAAGCCCCGGCGGCGAGCATGACCATCTGGATGACGAGGTTCATGCTCAGGTGCTCCATCTTCCCGCCGTCGCCCGTGGGGAACTCGGGGCGCAGCACGTCGAAGGCGCCCAGGACGACGACGACGGCGATGGCCCCCAGGAAGATCCAGGTGGCCCGGTAGGCCTCGGGCGAGAACACCTTGCCGATGAGGGTCTCGGAGCTGGAGTGGACGGTGGCGCGGAACTCCGGGTCCTCCAGGCGCTTCTGGTACTCCTCGTCCTTGTCCAGTCCTTGCCGCGGCGCATCGACCACAGGGCGGCCAGAAGCACCCCGCACAGTGACGCCGGGATGGAGACGGCCAGGATCTGGAGGACCGACCAGTGCCGGTCGGTGTTCTTGGCGATGATGGAGACCATCGAGACCGTGGCGACCGAGACCGGTGAGGCGGTGATCCCCATCTGGGCGGCGACCGAGGAGGCGGCCATGGGCCGCTCGGGCCGGATGTCCTTCTTGATGGCGATGTCCGCGATGATCGGGAGCATCGTGTAGACCACGTGGCCGGTTCCGCACAGGACGGTGAGGAACCAGGTGACGCACGGTCCCAGGATGGTGATCTGCTCGGGATGTCGACGCAGCACGCGCTCGGCCATCTGCATCATGACGTCCAGTCCGCCCGACTGCTGGAGGGTGGCCGCGCAGCCGATGACGGCCAGGATGGTGAGGATGACATCGACCGGAGCCTCGCCCGGCTCCAGACGGAAACCGAAGACGAGGATCAGCAGGCCGATCCCGGCGATGAGACCGAGGGCGATGCCGCCCTTCTTCGCCCCGACGATGAGGCAGGTGAGGATGATGACGACTTGGAGGATGATGCTGAGGGTCTGGAGGGCTGAGCTGGCGTCCAAGGCGTATCTCCCCGGTGAGCAGAGCGGACGGTAGCCAGTGCTCCTCGTACCGGTGAAGGGACGAGGAACTGACACGTTGTCAGTGTCACATCCAGTGTCTCACTTGTACCGCAGGACCATTGTCCCGATTGATATCTGCTGTTTTCGGTGCATCTGGTCGCCTTCTGGGCGCGAACTCACATTCTGGTTCTGCCGCAGTCGGCTGCCTGCGCGCAAGGCGCGTGAGCATGCTGGTCAGAGCGGATCAGGTGGAGTTAAGGTAACGCCCAGCAGAAGCATCATGGCTGTTTCCCAGGCGTGCATCGCTACCATCACTCCCCACTGTTCCCTCATACTGGAGCGCATCCGACGCCCGATGTGGCTCGTCCGCAGCGATCGCCGTCGGCAAGCAGCAGGATGTCGGCCCTCGTCCGAGTCGGCGTCCTCGACCAATATCGGTCATGATAGGACCGAAGACCGCAACCGGAGCGTTATCCCCCGCGCCGTCGCGGTACCCAGTCACCTCCATGACAGTCAACCGAAACGAGGAGCGCGTGGCAGAAGGCACGAACGGGGGCGGACCCAGCCGCCCCGTCGGCAAGAAGCTGACCCAGGTGGCCAGTGCCGGTCGACAGGTTCTGGGCAAGACCGCGGGGCCGGCCAGGAAACCCGGAAAGGGTCGCAGGCCCTCCCAGGCCGAGCGTTCCAAGGGCGTCTCCTCGGGGCGCAAGCGCCGTTTCTTCAACTACCCTCGCGCAGGCAAGGGCAAGATTCATCGCTGGATCCCCAGCTGGCGATTCGTCCTGGGCTCCTTCCTGCTGGTCACGCTGGCCCTCATCGGCGCCTTCATGTGGGCCTACAACACCATCAAGGTCCCCAGCCCCAGCGAGTTCGCCCTGGCGCAGACCACCACGGTGTACTACGCCGACGGCTCGACGGAGATGGGTAAGTTCGCCGAGATCAATCGTGAGTCCGTGGACGACTCCACCCTGCCGGAGTACGTGGGCAACTCGGTCGTGGCCTCGGAGGACCGTTCCTTCTACTCCAACAACGGCGTCGACCCCAAGGGCATCGCCCGCGCCCTGGTGAACAACCTGCGCGGAGGTGACACCCAGGGTGCCTCGACCCTGACGCAGCAGTACGTGAAGAACTACTACGTCGACACCACGAGTTCCTACAGCGGCAAGTTCCGCCAGGCCATCATGGCCATCAAGATCGACCGGGAGAAGTCCAAGAAGGACATCCTGGGCGACTACCTCAACACGGTCTACTTCGGTCGGGGTGCCTACGGCATCGAGGCCGCCTCCAAGGCGTTCTTCAACAAGCCCGCCAAGGACCTCTCCCCGTCGGAGGCGGCCCTCCTGGCGGGGATCCTGCCGTCCCCCAGTGCCTGGGACCCGGCCGAGAACCCGGAGAAGGCCCAGGAGCGCTGGGCTCGAGTCCTGCAGTTCATGGCCGACGACGGCTACATCACCCAGGAGCAGTACAACGAGGCCAAGCAGGCGGGTATGCCGGCCACGGAGGCGCCCAAGACCGATCAGCTCTACGCCGGGAGCAAGGGCTACCTGCTCCAGATGGTGCGCACCGAGCTCCAGAGCAAGGCCGGACTCTCGCCGGAGCAGATCGACACCGGCGGCTTCAAGATCGTCACCACCGTCAGCCAGAAGAACCAGGATGCCGCCGTCAACGCGGTGAACTCCCTGCCTGAGGGCGCCTCGCCGAACCTGCGCAGGGCGCTGGTGTCCATCGACCCCAAGACGGGGGGCATCCTCGCGCTCTACGGAGGTGAGGACTACCTGACCAGCCAGGTCAATACCTCGACCGACGCCATCGCCCAGGCAGGATCCACCTTCAAGCCCTTCGCGCTGGTGGCCGCGCTGGAGAACGGGTGGTCCCTGGGCAGCAGCTATTCGGCCGCCTCGCCGATGACCATCGAGGGGCACGAGTTCCAGAACTTCAAGAACGTCTCCTTGAAGTCGGCGGACCTGGCCGAGGCCACGGAGCGCTCGCTCAACACGCCCTACCTCCAGCTCAACCGGGACCTGTCCAACCAGGTCGACTCGCAGGCGACGGCCGAAGTGGCCAACCGTGCCGGCTACCCCAAGAACACCGCCGGGCTGGAGTCCGATGTGGAGCGGGAGCTCATACAGAACGTCCTGGGATCGGCCTCGCCGCACACGATCGACATCGCCTCGGCCTACTCGACCTTCGCCGCGCAGGGAGTCAAGCGCGATCCCCATATGGTGGCCAGCGTGAAGAACCCCGACGGCTCGGACCACTACACGGCGCCGACCGCCGGCAAGCGGGAGTTCGAGGAGGACGTCATGGCGGACACGACCTACGCCCTCCAGCAGGTCGTCTCCGGTGCGAACGGCAGCGCGGACAAGGTGGCCGCCCAGATGGACCGTCCGGTCGCCGCGAAGACCGGATCGTCGTCGGACAACAAGTCCGCCCAGTTCGTGGGCTTCACCCCCAGGTGGTGACCGCCGTGACCCTCTACCAGACCGGTGACGACGGCTCGGAGGAGTCGATCACGCCCTGGGGCGAGTACGAGGAGATCACCGGCTCGACCTACCCGGCGGACATTTTCATCGACTACATGAAGGTCGCCCACGAGGGGCTCAAGGTCGAGGAGTTCCCGGAGCCGGCGGACATCCCCGCCACGCGCGGCGGCAATACCGCGAAGCCCACCGCCGAGCCGGAGGACGAGTCCACCGCGACCCCCACCAGCCAGCCCGAGGAGACTCAGACCCCCACCGCCGAGCCCACACCCGAGGCGACGCAGCCCGAAAGCACACCGTCGCCCGGCGGTGAGCCGACGGCGGAGCCGTCGAACGGAGGCAATATCGGCGGTGAAGGCGGCTCAACCGGAGAACCTGGTGGTGGCCCAGGCGGCGGGTACCGAGGTAATGATCCTGATCGCCCAGGTGGCCAGGGTGGCCAGGGCGGTCAGGGTGGCCAAGGTGGCCAAGGCGGTCAGGGCGGCCAAGGCGGCCAGGGACAAGGCGGTGGCGCGCAGCAACCGGGTGCGGTCAAGCCCCAGGGCGGTGTCGGCTAAGCCAGGATCCGGTACAGCCGACGCCCGCCTCCCGGCGCGAACCTGACGGTGGGCCGACGACGTGTTGCATGGCACGTCGTCGGCCCACCGTCTTGGCTTTCAGGGCCGACGGGTTGTCCGGTAATGTGGCGGACTGGCTGCGTCGTCGGGCGGAAGGCGGAGTGAAGCCTGTTTCCGCCGGATGGTGCGCCGCACGCATCACCCTCCTGTCACGGAAGGACCGTGACCGCCACAGACCAGAGGAGGTGGGTACCAAGCATGCGTCACTACGAGATCATGATCATCCTCGACCCCGAGACGGACGAGCGCACCGCCAACGCGACGCTCGAGAAGCTGCTGCAGGTCGTCCCCAGCAACGGGGGCACCGTGGACAAGGTCGACATCTGGGGCAAGCGCCGGCTGGCCTACGACATCAAGAAGAAGTCCGAGGGCTTCTACGCCGTCGTGGACATGACCACCACGCCCGAGATCGCCCAGGAGCTCGACCGCCAGCTCGGCCTCAACGAGACCGTTCTGCGCACCAAGCTGCTGCGTCCCGAGGCCTGAGCCTCTACCGGGAACGGAGACAACGCCATGGCCGGAGACACCATCATCACCATCGTCGGGAACCTCACCGCGGACCCCGAGATGCGCTTCACGCCCTCCGGGGCAGCGGTGGCCTCCTTCACCGTCGCCTCCACGCCGCGCACCTTCGACCGCCAGGCCGGCGAGTGGAAGGACGGGGAGACCCTGTTCATGCGCTGCTCGATCTGGCGCGACGCCGCGGAGAACGTGGCCGAGTCGCTGACCAAGGGCACGCGCGTCATCGTCCAGGGCCGTCTGGTCCAGCGCTCCTTCACCACCCGTGAGGGTGAGAACCGCACGGTGGTGGAGATGCAGGTCGATGAGATCGGCCCCTCCCTGCGCTACGCCAAGGCCCAGGTCACCCGCCAGCCGCGAGGCGGCGGCCAGGGAGGCTTCGGGGGCGGCCAGGGCGGCCCCCAGGGCGGAGGCTTCGGCGGCCAGGGACAGGGCGGATACAACCAGGGCGGCCCCCAGCAGGGCGGCTACAACGGCGGTGGCGGCATCGGCCAGGGCCAGTCCGGGTACAACGCCCCCGCCGGCGGCGCCGCGGACGACCCGTGGGCCACGGGCGGCTCCACCTCCTTCGGTGACGAGCCCCCGTTCTAAAGCCGCGACGTCGTCAACCCGTTCCCTTCACCACACACTTTTCATCTCGTAGAGCGCCCAGGCGCTCAGACCAAGGAGTACCACCATGGCGAAGCCCCAACTTCGCAAGCCGAAGAAGAAGGTCAGCCCCGTCAAGGCCATCAAGGTCGGCGCCATCGACTACAAGGACACCGCCACGCTGCGGAAGTTCATCTCCGACCGCGGCAAGATCCGCGCCCGTCGCGTCACCGGCGTCTCCGTCCAGGAGCAGCGCAAGATCGCCAAGGCCGTGAAGAACGCCCGCGAGATGGCTCTGCTGCCCTACTCGAGCTCGGCTCGCTGATCGGAGGCACGCGCAATGACCACCAAGCTCATCCTCACGCACGACGTCTCCCACCTCGGCTCCGCCGGCGAGGTCGTGGAGGTCAAGGACGGCTACGCCCGTAACTACCTCCTGCCCCGCAAGCTCGCCACCCCGTGGACCAAGGGCGCCCAGCGCCAGATCGACCAGATGACCGAGGCGCGCCGCAAGCGCTCCATCGAGTCCCTCGAGCACGCCCAGACCGCGCGGGCCTGGCTGCAGGGAGAACGTCGTCACCGTCTCCGCCACCGCCGGTGACAACGGCCGCCTCTTCGGCGCCGTGACCACCGCGACCCTGGCCGACGCCGTCAAGGCTGCCGGCGGCCCCGCCGTCGACCGCCGCAAGATCCAGGTCGTGCCGCCGATCAAGTCGACCGGCCGCCACAGCGCCTCCGTGCGCCTGCACGCCGACGTCGTGGCCCCTCTCGAGGTCAACGTCGTCCCCGCTCGCTGAGCGCCGGGCATCCTGCCGTCGTCGGGCCGGGCCTCCTTTCGGGTGGTACCCGGCCCGACGACGTCGTGTTCGTAGCCGTTCCCGTCGAGCCGGGCACTTCTCGCGTACCCCTACAGAAAAACCGTAGGGGTACGCGAAATCTGTCGGTCTCGGTGGAATATCAGTGGCGCCAGGCGGTACCGCGGGCGCGCAGGTAGGTGGTGGCGCCGCGGGCGGCCATGAAGACCCAGGCGAAGGCGATCCACAGCTGGACGAGCCCCGACGTCGAGCCTGAACTCGCCGGAAGCGCGTCGCTGCCGACCAGGAGCGCCAGGGGGACATAGGGCACCAGTGTCATCAGACCCGCCCACGCCAGGTAGCGGCCGTCGCCGGCACCCATGAGGACGCCGTCGAGCAGGTAGACGACCCCGGCCAGCGGCGGTGCGCTCGCCGCCACCAGGAGGGTGGACGTTGCGGCCGCGATGACGCCCGCGTCCGATGTGAAGGCGCGCGGCAGCCAGGCAGCGCCCGCTGCCATGAGCATCCCGATGAGCACGCCGGTTCCGGCGCCCCAGACCAGCATCCGCCGCAGGAGCTCCTCAATGGACCAGCCCGCCGTGGCTGAGGCGGTCCGAGTATCAGTGTCGGTGTCGGCCGTGAGGCCGGCCTCAGCGTTGGTGGCAGCGGCATCGGCTCTCTGCGCCTGTCCCAGGGCGGTGCCGATGAGCGCCTGCGCTGCCACGGCCAGCGCGTCCAGGGCGAAGGCCGCAAAGGTCCACAGGGCGTTGACCACCTGGTGGGCGGCCAGGGGCACCTCTCCGAGCGCCGTCGCCGCCCACACGGTCGCCAGGATCGCCACGCGCAGACTCAGTGAGCGGATGAGCAGAGGTGTGCCACTGCCCAGGGACGCTCGCAGGCCCGCGCGGTAGGGGAGCAGGCTCACGCCGGCAGCCCGGGCCTCCCGGATGATCGGGAGGGCCAGCGCCAGCGCCATGGCCGTCTGCGCGATCGCGGTGCCGGCGCCCGAGCCCGCGATCCCCATCCCGACCCCGTACAGCAGGATCGCGTTGACGACGACGTTGAGGACCGCCCCGGTGGTGGCCACGACGAAGGGCGTGCGCGTGTCCAGAAGGCCACGCAGCACGCCAGTGGCAGCCAGAACCACGAACATGCCCGGCAGCCCCGGGCATGAGGCGCGCAGGTAGGCGACAGCGGCCTGCGCCACGGGGCCGTGGGCGCCCATCGCCTCAGTCAGCCAAGGGGCGGTCAGCCCCAGGAGGGCCCCCGCCCCCAGACCCAGCAGGAGCGCCAGCCACATCCCGTCGACGCCGGCGCACAGCCCTCCTCGCGCCGTCCCGCCCCGAACAGACGCGCCGTCGTGGCCGTGGTGGCGTAGGCCAGGAAGACGAACAGGCCCACCGTCGTCGTCAGGATCGTCGAGGCCAGGGACAGACCGGCCAGGCTCACCGCACCGAGGTGGCCAACCATCGACGAGTCCGCCAGCACGAAGAGCGGTTCGGCGATCAGCGCCCCCAGGGCGGGCAGGGCCAGGGACAGGACCTGGCGGTTGAGACCGGGGGAGGCGGGGCTGCTGGCTTCGGGCACGGCCTCCATTGTGGACCAGGGCGGGCCGCAGAAGAGCATCGGCAGGGCTCCGGCGCAGCTCGAGCACGTGGGGGTGGAGGCCGCACGGGGCCTGCTCGGTGGCGCCTGCCTCTGCCACGCGTCGGTGCACGTGATAGCCGGGATCGAGCACCGAATACGCCTGTGCTGAGGCCGTCCTCACGGCCAGGTTGAGGATCAGGTTGAGGATGAGGATGAGGACAAAGGGACGGGTCGTAGACGCGACCCAACCGACTGAGCCCCCTGATTGTCCTGGAGGATCGCACAACTATTCCTCCTCAAGGAAAGTACTGGAAGGCTGAATAGTTGCTGAAGATATGCCTGATGGGGCCGGTGTCTGACTGAGATGACGGGGTCTGGGGATAACTGGCGCGGACCACCCTGTAGGAGAACCACAAACGGCGTGGACCTCAAGTCGAACGTGACGTTTGTCCACAGGTTTACCCACTTGTCCACAGATCACATTGTGATGTCGTGGGAAGTACCTATAGGAAGTCTGAACTCGTGAATCGCTGTTATATCAACGAAAAGTTGTCTACCGTTGGAACGGTCGCACCACATGCACACACCTGTGTCCACAGCGTATCCACCTCTGTCCCCAGGCTTCGGGGGTCTTCCCACAGGAGGGGTGCGGATATCCCCAGCATCGGCGAACTTGAGAGTTTGCGAGGCCTCCCCGATGGCGTTATGGTCACGCGCGCGCTTCATGCGGGCGAGCGTCTTCCTGGCGGGGGACGACGTCGTCGGGAGCGGTAGGACGGGCCGGTGCCAACCGGCGTGACAGTGCGGAAGGTGGCCGGGATGGACAACGGCATGGGCGGACAGGCCGGCTCAGACGGCGCCGGCGGCGGAAGCGTCCGCACCGACAGCTCCGCCTTCGACCGCCTCCCGCCCCAGGACCTTGAGGCCGAGATGGCCACGCTGGGCGGCATGCTGCTGAGCAAGGAGGCCATCACCGACGTCATCGACGTCCTGCGCGGCCCGGAGTTCTACCGCTCGGCCCACGAGTCGATCTTCGACGCCATCGTCGAGGTCTACAACCGCTCCGAGCCCGCCGACCCGCTCATCGTGGCCGACGAGCTCTCCCGGCGCGGCGAGCTCGAGCGCATCGGCGGCGCCCCCTACCTGGCCTCCCTCATGGCCACCGTCCCCACCGCCGCCAACGCCGGCTACTACGCACGCATCGTCAAGGACAAGGCGCTCATGCGCGGCCTGGTCCAGGCCGGCACCCGCATCACCCAGCTCGGGTACTCCACCGACGCCGGGGACATCGCCGAGCTCGTCACCCTGGCCGAGGCCGAGGTCTACTCGGTGGCCCACCACGACGGCGAGAAGGAGGACTACGTCGCCGTCTCCGAGCTCCTGGGTGAAGCCAACCTTGAGATCGAGGCCGCCCAGAACCGCGACAACGGGGCGCTGACCGGTGTGCCCACCGACTTCATCGAGCTCGACGAGCTCACCGGCGGGCTCCACCCCGGCCAGATGATCATCGTGGCCGCGCGCCCCGCCATGGGTAAGTCCACGCTCGCCGTCGACTTCTGCCGCTCGGCCTCCATCCACCACGGCATCACCAGCTGCTACTTCTCCCTGGAGATGGGGCGCATGGAGCTCATGATGCGCATCCTGGCCGCCGAGTCCAGCGTGGACATGAACAAGCTGCGCGGCTCGCGCCAGATGGAGGATCGGGACTGGACCGACGTCGCCGTGGCCTACAACCCCGTCTCCAACGCGCCCCTGTTCATCGACGACTCGCCCAACCTCACGATGCCGGAGATCCGCTCCAAGGCGCTGCGCATGAAGCAGCAGCACAACCTGGGGCTCATGGTCATCGACTACCTCCAGCTCATGAGCTCGGGCAAGCGGGTCGAGTCGCGCCAGCAGGAGGTCTCCGAGTTCTCCCGGTCCCTCAAGCTGCTGGCCAAGGAGCTGGAGATCCCGGTCATCGCCGTCGCCCAGCTCAACCGCGGTCCCGAGCAGCGCACCGGCAACAAGCCCCAGATGAGCGACCTGCGCGAGTCCGGCTCCCTGGAGCAGGATGCCGACATCATCATCCTGCTGCACCGCCCGGAGTACTACAACAACGAGGAGCGCCCCGGCGAGGCCGACATCATCGTGGCCAAGCACCGCAACGGGCAGACCCGCACCATCCCGGTGGCCTTCCAGGGGCACGTGTCGCGCTTCGCCAATATGGCGCGCGACGTCACCCCCGAGCCCGCCTACGAGTAGGCCGGTCGGGCGCCGTCGGGAGCCGGGAGGCTGACCTTGCGCAGGCGCAGCGCGCCCACGGCCCAGCTCGCCGCCGTCAGCAGGAGGGCCGTTCCTGCCCCGTGAGCCAGCCCCCGGTGCAGATAGGCGCCGGCGTCCGGCCCCAGGCTCTCCACGACGACGCTGGCGAGCTCCCGGGTCGACCACAGTGGCAGGACGCGGGTCCAGCCCTCGGAGGGGTCGACGAGGACCTGGACCGCCATGACCGACAGCAGCAGGAGCGCACCCTCCAGGTCCCGTGGAACCAGGGCGGCCACCAGCGAGCCCAGGGGAGTGGCGACGGTGGCCGTCAGCAGCAGCATGACCGGCACCGCGCTTGGGCGGGTCAGCTCGTCGCCGATCGTGGCCAGCACGAGCCCGGTGTAGAGCAGCCCGATGGTCCACCCCAGGCCAAGAACGGCGAGGTATCTGCCCAGGAGCAGCGCAGCGGGCGGCGCCCCGCTCACGGTCAGACGGCGGTCCACCGACCGGGACGAGACCTGCGTGAACAGTGCCAGTGTCGCCGTCGCCCACCCCAGGCCGATCGACAGGAGCCGGATGGCGGTCCAGTGCACCTCCAGGCGGACCAGGTAGAAGGTCAGCGGCAGGAGGGTCGCCAGCGCGAGGGCACCGCGCCGTCGGGCGAGCTCGCGCAGGGTGATGAGGGCGACGAGGGCCGTGGTCGCCGCCGTCGGCCCAAGTCTGGTGCCCTCGTCGTGGGACGGCGTGGCCAGTGAAGCGGGTGGGTGAGGAGATGGGGTGCTCATGCGGGCTCCTTCCGCTGAGGCAGGTGTGGTGTCCATGGGGGCGTCCGGCGGGCGCTGTCCCGAGGGGCCGGCAGCTCGACGACGCGGTCGACGAGGTCGACGTCGCGCAGCAGGTGGGTGACGAGCAGGACGCCCGCGCCTGAGGCGCGCCACGAGGAGATGAGGGCCCACAGGTCCTCGTAGGCCAGGTGTCCAAGCCCTGGTAGGGCTCGTCCAGCAGGAGCAGATCGGGTGCGTCGAGCTGGGCGAGGGCGACGTTGAGCTTCTGCTGGGTTCCTCCGGAGAGCGTTCCGGCGGTCTGGTCCCCGGGGGCGGTCCAGCCCAGGCGGGTCAGGAGCCGGTGACCCGTTGAGATGGAGCGGCCCCGCCGCATGCCGCGCGCCGCCCCGAAGAGTCGAAGGTGCTCATCGACCGTCAGCAGCGGTGCCAGGGAGTCGAGCTGGGGCGCGTAGCCGAAGTGCGGCGTCCTCTCGATGCTCCCGCCGCTCGCGCGCAGCAGGCCCGCGCAGACCTGAAGCAGAGTCGACTTGCCGGCGCCGTTGGCTCCGACGACGGCGACGACCTCGCCCCGGTGGACGGTGAGGTTGATGCCCGACAGAACCGTGCGGCGACCGCGACGTGCGGATATGTTCGTCAGGTGCAGCACGACGGGCCCCTGGACTGAGCTGCGCTGATCGGGGTAGCGGCTGAGGCTGGTTCCCGCCTGACGGTATCGACTGGGTCGTCCCGATCGACGACGTCGGTGAGGCCGGCCGCACCGACGTCGTCGATGTTGCCGGTAGCGAGCCCGGCCGGGACGGACGCCGTTGCCTGATAGTCCCGTAGGGGCGGAGGCGACCTCCCGGGCGTAGAGGGACCGCCGGGCCGTACAGGTCTCCGGGTGGTAGGCCGGCCGCCTCCGCCTCGGCGCGGGTCGAGGCGACGGTGCGCACGACCTCGGAGGCCGGCAGGCCGCGAGTGGCGAGCTCCGCCTGGAAGCCTCGGTACCAGTCGACTGCCGCGTTCGGCGTCGGGCCGCCGGCTTCCTCGGATCGGCTCACGAGGGGCCTCCGCCCGGGCGATCCGACCCTCGATGAGACCGCCGACCGCCGTGGAGAAGGTTCGCCACTCAGCCTGGCGTGCGGCGAGCTCGGTGCGTCCGGCGTCGGTCAGCTCGTAGTACTTGCGGGCGGGGCCGGAGGTGGAGGGGCGCCAGGAGACGGCGACGAGGCCGCGCTTCTCCAGTCGCATGAGGGCTGGGTAGAGCGTGCCGCCGGGAACCTCGTCCAGGCCGGCGGTGGCGAGCCGCTGAGCCAGGGACAGGCCGTAGTCGGCCTGCTCGGCCAGCAGCGAGAGCAGGCAGGGTTCCAGGAATCCGCGCAGGAGGCGGGCTGTCGAGGCGTTCACAGTTCATAGACTACTAGTTACTAGATGATCTATCTACTGGAACGTGTGTGCGCCACGGTTCACTCAGGCCGGCTGATACTCGCCCTGGTAGACGTAGAGGAAGGGCATGTTGCCGCGCAGCCCGTGCCTGATGGATGAGGAGACGACCTCCTTGGCGGTGACGGCGGCCTCAAGCGGGCCGGCGCCCTTGGCGAGCTCCGCGGTGACCGCGGCCGCCAGGGTGCAGCCGGCGCCGTGGACGCGCTCGGTGCCCACGGCCTCGACCTCGAGGACCTCCAAGGTGGTGCCGTCGTAGAAGACGTCCAGCGCGGTGCCGGTGCCCAGCGACGGGCCGGCCTTGGCCAGGACGTTGGGGACGCCCTGGTCGTGGATGCGCTTGGCGGCGTCCTTGAGCTGCTCGACCGTCGTGATCTCCTCCATGCCCGCCAGGGTGGCCGCCTCGAAGAGGTTCGGGGTGGTCATCGTGGCGCGCGGCAGGATCTTGGAGCGCAGGGCGTTGTCCACCTCGAGGGCGCCTTCAAACTCCTGGCCCTTGCAGATGAGGACCGGGTCGAGCACCACGGTGGGGAAGCTGTAGCTCTCCAGCGCCTGCTCGACGACGTCGATGGTGGGGGCCGTGCCCAGCATGCCGATCTTGACGGCATCGACGCGGGAGTGGACGGCGGCGCAGGTCTCGATCTGGTCGGCGATGACGGCCGGGTCGACCGGGACGAAGCGGTGGTTCCAGCCGTCCTTGGGGTCCATGGACACGATGCAGGTCAGGGCCGTGCAGCCGTAGACGCCGAGGGTGTGGAAGGTCTTGAGGTCGGTCTGGGCGCCGGCGCCGCCCGAGGCCTCAGAGCCGGCGATGGTCAGGGCGATGGCAGTCATGGGTCAAGCCTGCAACGACCGGGGCGCACGAGCCAAGCCGGGCCGGCTGCCCGCCCCCAGCCGCCGCGAGGGTGAGGAAATCAGTACCGCGACGGCGTCGAATCGGGGACCATGGTTCCATGAGCGCCATCACGCCCCTCCCGCCGTCACTCGACGACATCGTCTTCCACGTCCTGGACCCGCTTGAGGCCGCCGAACGCGACGTCTTCCTCACGCGCGTGGAGACCTGGTACCCCGACCTCCTCGACGGGCTGACCACCCTCTACGGTGAGGCCGCCGAGGAGGAGGCCCTCAACCTGCTGGCCCTGGCCGCCCGGGCCTACACGGAGCGGGAGCACGAGCTGCGCCGCCTGGACCTGACCCGCACCCTCGACCCCGCCTGGGCCCAGCACCCCGGCCGCGTCGGGTATGCCGCCTACACCGAGCGCTTCGCCGGCACCCTGCGCGGTGTGGAGGACCGCATCGACTACCTGCGCGAGCTGGGCGTCACCTACCTCCACCTCATGCCCCTGCTCACTCCGCGCCCCGGCGACTCCGACGGCGGCTACGCGGTGGCCGACTACCGCACCGTGCGCCCGGACCTGGGCACCATGGACGACCTCGAGCACCTGGCCGGTGAGCTGCGCGCCGAGGGCATCTCCCTGGTGATGGACCTCGTCCTCAACCACGTGGCCGCCGAGCACGAGTGGGCGGTGCGGGCGCGCGCCGGCGAGCAACGCTACCGCGACTACTTCCTCATCTTCCCCGACCGCACCGAGCCCGACGCCTACGAGCGCACCCTGCCGGAGATCTTCCCCGACTTCGCCCCCGGCAACTTCACCTGGGATGACGACGTCAGCGGCTGGGTGTGGACCACCTTCAACTCCTTCCAGTGGGATCTCAACTGGCGCAACCCCCGCGTCATGGCCGAGTTCGCGAGCATCGTCCTGGACCTGGCCAACCGCGGCGTCGAGGTGCTGCGCCTGGACGCCATCGCCTTCACCATCAAGCGCCTGGGCACCGACTGCCAGGGCCAGCCCGAGGTCCACGCCATCGCCGAGGTCCTGCGCGCCCTGACCCGCATCGCCTGCCCGGCCGTCGACCTCAAGGCCGAGGCGATCGTCGCCCCCACCGAGCTCCTCCAGTACCTCGGCCAGGGCAAGTACACCGGCAAGGTCTCCGATCTGGCCTACCACAACTCCCTCATGGTCCAGGTCTGGTCCATGCTCGCCGCGCGCGACACGACGCTGGCCGTCGAGGCGCTCCAGAACCTGCCGGTCGAGCCGTCCACGGCCACCTGGATCACCTACCTGCGCTGCCACGACGACATCGGCTGGGCCATCGACGACGCCGACGCGGCCGCCGTGGGCCTCAGCGGCTACGACCACCGGGCCTTCCTCGCCGACTGGTACAGCGGCGAGTACCCCACCTCCGATGCCAGAGGCCTCGTCTTCCAGTACAACCCGGCCACCGGGGACCGGCGTATCGCCGGGACCGCGGCCTCGCTCATCGGGATCGAAGCCGCCGCCGAGGCCTGGGAGGGCGTGAATGACGCCACCCCCGAGCACCAGGTCGAGTCGCTGTGGACCTGGCGCGAGGAACGGATCCACGCCCTGCGCATGGCCCACGCCATCCTCTACGGGTGGGGCGGCATCCCCGTCCTGTGGAGCGGGGATGAGCTCGCCCAGTCCAACGACCCCAACTGGGACACCGAACCCGGCCACGAGGCCGACTCGCGCTGGGCCGGGCGGCCCCGACTCGACGAGGCTCGGATGGCCAACCGGCACGACCGTTCCACCGTGGAGGGACGCGTCTTCACCGACCTGGCGCGGATGGCGCGGGTGCGCGCCGACCTGCCCCAGCTCGATGCCGCCGTGCGCACCCAGGTGCAGGACGTCGACGATCCCGGGGTGCTGGTGACCTACCGGGACCACCCGCGCGGCAGCTTCGTGGGCGTGTACAACGTGACGCCGCAGTGGCGCTCGGTCGCCGCCGACCAGCTCGCCCGGCTCGGCGTCATGGGGGCCACCGACGTCCTGACCGACACGATCCCCTTCGGCTCCACCTCGCTGGAAGGCGCCGGGGACGGCCGCGTGCCGGTGCCGCCGTATGCCGCCTGGTGGCTGGTGCGCCCGACGGACTGACGGAGGAGCCGGCGCTGAGTTGGGTCCTCGGCACCGGGCGTGCATCATGGGGGTGTGACCCGCCACAGCCTCTCTGCCTCGACAAATGCCCCTGATTTCGCAGCCGGTTCTGCGACCACGTCGGCCACGAGGGAGACCGGTGTCGAGACCACCATGCTGTCCGCCGTTGCCCCCCGACACCGCCCTCGTCTCCAAGGCGCTGGACTCGGCCACGCCCGCGGCCCTCCTCGCTGGTGCGATCGACGCCGAGCAGGCGCCCCGCCCGCTGAGTGTCTTCGACCTCATGCGCATCGGCATCGGCCCCTCCTCCTCCCACACCGTGGGCCCCATGCGGGCCGGCCGCGCCTTCAGCCGGGCCCTGGCCGAGGCGGTCCGCCCGGGTGGCGCGGGGGCGTCCGACGGCGAGTGCGCCTCACCGGCCCCGGGCGCCGGCCTGCCGCAGCCCACCCGCGTCACCGTCGAGCTCTACGGCTCGCTGGGCGCTACCGGCCGTGGGCACGCCACCGACCGCGCCACCGTCATGGGCCTGGCCGGCTACGAGCCCGAGACGGTCCCCGCCGTCGTGTGCGAGTCCCTCATGGAGGAGGTCGAGGCGGCCGGCGAGCTGGTGGTCGACGGCGTCGGTCCCATCCCCCTTCAGCCCGAGCGCCGACATCCACTTCCTGCCCGGGCGGGTCCTGCCCTACCACGTCAACGGCATGACCCTGACCGCCTACTGCGTCAGCGGCGCCGAAATCCTGCGCCGCACCTACTACTCCGTGGGCGGTGGCTTCGTCATGGAGGACGTCGGCACCCCCGGGTCGCCGTCGATTCAGGCCCTGGCGACCGCCTCCGCCTCCCAGGCCCACGCCACCCCGGCGCCCTTCCCCTTCACCACGTCGGCCGCGATGCTGGCGATCTGCGAGCGTGAGGGCCTGAGCGTCTCCGACGTCGTCCTGGCCAACGAGCTCTCCGCCCGCAGCCGCGAGGAGGTCATCGCCTACTTGGACCGTCTGCGCGCCACGATGCGCGCCTGCATCGAGGCCGGCATGAACGCCGAGGGCATCCTGCCCGGTGGGCTCGGGGTGCGCCGACGTGCCAAGGCCCTTCACGAGCGGCTGTGCGCCCAGTCGAGTGGCCCGGCTGCCGCCTTCACCATGGCCGACCCCCTGCGCGGCATGGACTGGGTGGACCTGTTCGCGCTCGCGGTCAACGAGGAGAATGCCGCCGGGCGTCGCGTCGTCACCGCCCCCACCAACGGCGCGGCCGGCATCGTCCCGGCGGTCCTGGCCTACTACGAGCGCTTCATCCCCCGGGGCCGACGACGACGGCGCCCGCCGCTTCCTGCTGGCCGCCACCGCCGTGGGCGGGCTCATCAAGACCAATGCCTCGATCGCCGGGGCCGAGGTCGGCTGCCAGGGGGGAGGTCGGATCGGCCTCCTCGATGGCGGCCGCCGGTCTGGCCGAGGCCCTGGGCGGGACGCCTGCCCAGGTGGAGAACGCCGCCGAGATCGCCATGGAGCACAACCTGGGGCTCACCTGCGACCCGGTGGGCGGACTCGTCCAGATCCCCTGCATCGAGCGCAACGCGGTGGCCGCCGTCAAGGCCATCAACGCCGCCCGCATGGCCCTGTGGGGCGAGGGCCGGCACGCAGTCAGCCTCGACACCGTCATCGAGACGATGCGCCAGACCGGCGAGGACATGCTCGCCAAGTACAAGGAGACCTCCCGCGGCGGCCTGGCCGTTAATGTTGTGGAGTGCTGAGGAGTGCATCTCCATGTTTGACAACGCGGATTGACGTGGCCATTCAGGTGGGTCCTTGAGCGTGACTCAACTATTCCGGCGTGCGGTACGGATCCAAAACCTAAACAACTGAAATGTAAGCGATGGGAAATTTCAACTACATTCTTATAGCCGTTGCTGTTGCTGTCGGCCCCGCAGTGAGAGTATTTTTAGGGCGCAGAAACTCGAAACGATACTCGGTCTCCACTGAGGGCGCTGTGAGGGTGCGAGCCCCGAGGTTCCCATTGATTGCCGTTATCATCCTGGCGCCCGTAGGGATTGCTTTAAGTGGCGTTGGGATGTTCTGTTTATGGTTTTCTATTCAAGCCTGGATATATTCGCAGGATACCTCTCTGTTCTCATATGAAGACACTGCCTGGGTCTTCTTGTTGGCTCTAATGTCCCTCGCTGGCGGCATCTTTCTGTCGTCGTTATCGTATCTCGTGATCATGTCTCTGAAAAATAAGTATGTCGAGACTGGAATTGATTACGTTGAGAAGCGCGGACGGCTCGGTAAGGTCACTCGGATATTCTTTCAAGAAATTTCATCGTACGATTACGATGTGGATTCCGAGGGAGGTGTGTTGACGATTGGTGCGGTGGACGGTCGCGAGATTTCGTTTGAGGTCGACTATTATCGTGGCGATTATGTGATGGCCGCCATCTCAATTCGGAAAGCTAACGGTCGCTGGTTCGATCCGACTGATGAAGCCGTTCATCAGCGACTTGTTCAGATAGCTTCTGACGGGACGGCAAGGCGCTATATCAAAGCGCATCCGCGCGATGATGATCTGAGCGTGTCATGCGGCTCCTAGCGTCGCGCCGGGATTGAATGGCGCCATCTTGGGGTGGTGCGCATGTTTCTGACCTGCATCCCCTTCACACACTGTATGGGCAGGAGGTGTTGGGGGATGTGCGCATGGCGCCGTCGACGAGACCGATGGCGCGAGTGAGCCGCTCGCGCTGGTCGGAGAGCGCCGACCGGTGATCGTTCAGCAGGGCCTTGCGCTCCTGTGCGCTTGCTCGGATGAAGCGCCTGATTTGTTCCAGGGTGAACCCCGCCTCCTGCGCGCGTCGCACCGCTGCGGCCCGGCTGAGTTCTTCAGGGCGATACCGACGGTGCCCGAGGGAGTCTCTCGCAGGCTTCAGGATCCCCTCGTCCTCCCAGTGCCGTAGAACGTGTGCTGCGATTCCGGTTTCACGGGCCACGTCGCCGATCCGCTTGCCTTGAGGTCGGCCTGAAGGGGGAGCCTGGTTGTCATGACGATTCATCATCTCAACTGTGGCACACTTCATCCGCCGAGCCAACTCCTTGTGAACGGTCGAGGACGTCTGACCGCTCCCGCGACACTCGTATGTCACTGCCTTGTCGTGCAGACAGGAAAGTACTGGACGCTCGTCGATGCCGGACTGGGATCAGCCGACCTGCGTAATCCCCGCGATCGCTTAGGCGATACCTTCTTGCGCAGGGTTCGCCCCGCCCTCAACCCTACAGAGCCCGCGATCACGCAGGTTCAGGCACTCGGTATCGATCCGCACGATGTGAGAAGCATCGTCCTCACCCATCACGATGTCGATCATGTGGGAGGTATTGCGGACTTCCCGTGGGCGCACGTCTACGTGTCACGCGCTCAGGTCGACCTCATCATTCCCGCGCTGCGCAAGGATATGGTGCACAGGCTTCATCCCGTTCAGTGGTCGCATACACCGCAGTGGCAGCCTGTCACCTTGTCGGAGACGTGGCGTTCACGCCCCTCTTTCAGGATCAATGACAACCTGAGCCTGGTGGCGCTTGATGGGCACATTGAAGGGCACTGTGCGGTTGTCATTGACCGGGAGAACAAGCCCGCTCTTATTCATGCCGGCGATGCGGTGATGGATGTCAAGACCGAGCTCTTCGGTGGACGTGCTCCCCTGGGGCTCAGGGCATTTCAGCACATGACACGGACCGATGCGCAAGCATGGCGAGAATCAAGGGCCTGGCTCAAGGAATGTGTGGAGGACGGGATCGACATCATCTGTGCTCACGAGCCGCACCCTCTTCTTTCCTGAGCCCGCCGAAGCCGGCTACCGATGCTTCGTGACAGAGCCTTGCAATGATGTGCTGGTGGGGCCGCAGCGGTGCGCTGCGGCCCCACCCACCTCAGTGTCCTGACCGGGTCAGCTGCTCTGGGCGGTACTCGACTGGCTGGACTTGCTGTTCGACTGGCTGTTCTGGTTGCCGGACTGCTGACAACCACTACCGTGGGAGGGCTCACAAGCCCAATGCCTCGATTGCTGGAGCCGAGGCGGGGTGCCAGGGAGGGTGGCTCGACATCCTCGATGGCGGCGGCCGGCTTGGCTGAGGCCCTGGGCGGGATGCTCACTCAGGTGGAGAAAGCGGCCCGCATGGCCCTGTGGGGCGAGGGTCGGCACTCCGTCAGCCTCGACATCGTCATTGAGACGATGTGCCAGACTGGCGAGGACATGCTCGCCAAGTACAAGGAGACCTCCCGCGGCGGACTGACCGACAACGTCGTGGAGTGCTGAGCAAAGGCTGCGAAACACATATATTGTGTCTAAACCCCGTATTGGTTTGGGCGTGAGAGTCGACGCCTTTGACGATTACTTAAACGTCGATCAGCACTAGGTGTGGGCCTTGAATGGAAGTGAGGAAAGGGGTGTGTTGAGGCTGTTTGTCGAGGTTCCTGCAGTTGTTCTTTTGACGACTCTTCAATAGGTAAAGATGAGCGGATAATATCAGCTTCGCGCTCCATTCCAGCTTGCTCAAGAATCTTGGCAGCGTCTTCGGCGCCCAGTATTGCTTTTTTGACATTCCGTTCGTCAAGCGAATCCCAATTCTCGTCAATAAAGTAGTCTCCGTAGTATGTTCTTCGTCCAACAAGAGTTCTCCATAACACTAGGCTAGTGAAGTCAAGGTTGGTATAACTATCAGTCTCCTTATCATTTAGATCGTAGTATAAGCTGGCGGTGATGGGAGTTTCAAGAATTTTAAGTAGCCATATGAGTCCAGACTCGTTAAGTGTGTGCGAGACGCAACTTGATCTGTCGAGAACCGCTGAAGCGGCTTCATGGAGCACTGCTCGATCATCGTCAGAGACTATATGATAGTCGAGCAGTGCTGACACAAAGGGCCGTAGAATATCAGGAGATACATCGTCATTGTTTTGTCTGGTGCGTAACAGCATGTATAAGAACGCTGCTGCAGCCTCCTCCTTGGGTACGTACTTCAGTAGTTCTGAGTATGCCTCAGAGGTCAAAGGGGTGACCGGCTTAAGTCGAGATTTTATGCAGTTGATGGCTATATCGATCGCCGGCGGGTTAGGAATGCTTGAACTGTCGCTAGACGTTCCAAACAATGGTGGACTTAAGTGGCTATAGAGACCAGGAATCAGTGTTTGTAATTCATTGGCAGGGATTTGTTCTTCTGGATGCCGGTTGATGATAAGTGAGTCAATTAACGATTCGACAAGACAGTGAAGTGCGTATCTTTGGGTTGGTTCGTGATGGATACTGTTAGCCGAGTTGGCGGCCTCGCCCAGGGAAGCCGTCGAATAACGCAGACTTAGCGGCTTGTCGGGGGAGTGTCCGTTATGAATAGTTTTGGCGATCTCTCTGTAGGTAATAGCGGGCAAGGTGACGACCATGGGAGAGTCATCTTGCTGTTGAACTTGAAGGAAGAATGCAGTAGGTCCTCCTACTATTCCATATGGATGGCTTTGAGGGAGTTTGTCGATTTACAGAGTGTGCCACATTTACGAAGAAGTGTGTCGAGTTGTGTATTGTGAGGCAGCGAGGTTGGGATGCTACTTCGCACTAGTTGATCCATTCTGAGTGAGTCGATGTGCATCTGTCTCAACAGAATTGCGCGATGCTCTACGCTAATTTCAGAGTTAATGAATCCGACAAATGTATCATGCCGACCCTCCATGATTTGCTCGAATGCCTCGAGTTTATGTTCCTGCATTCCCGGCCAAACTAGAGTTATCCACAACGAAGGATGCCGCAGATACGACCATCCCCATTCTCCCTCCTCCCGCAGTGCTCTATGCTGAATCGCCTGGGAAATATGCAAGTGTCGGTGCAGCCATTCCCTGGAAGATACCGTCACTCCGAAATACTCGTCCTGCTCCTCTCTGTCCGACAGATTTAACCAGAATTTTATGTAGCTGTTGTGATATATGCTAGACAAACTGCCCTTGTGGTATTCTTTCGATGTAAACATGGACCTAATCTCGCTACGAGTATCTATATCGACGTCCATTCTGATTTCATTCTTAACTTGGTTGGGTTGAAATAGGTGCATCATTGACTGTTGAAGTAATGATAGGAAGTTGAATAACAGCACAATACCAACAATGATTAAAGATGTCACCCATAAGGATAGCATTAATGTGTGAATGTCTATAGCAATCCAGTCTGGAGTTAAGATGCCTGTGGTGTCGAACGCCTTAAGAATGAATGGGAATGCAAGTGATATCAACACAAGAAGATTGAAGATTGGGGTCCAAATTATATCGCTTGTTATGGAGCGATAAATGAGGTAGCTAGACAGGAACTGCCCGAAGTATGTTCCGCCCTGTTTTCTGTCTCGTACCGCGTTTGCTGCGCTGCTAGTAATGAATACAAGGACGGCGAGTAATACTGGAGCATTATCGCTTAGGATTGTAGATGGTGAGCTTTGGTTTTGAAGAATAGTTCGCCACGGTGTCCATTGCTGGTGTTTCGCAATGAAGTATGTTAGAAACGAGGTTGCAGCGAATACGGTAACTTGGCTTAACCTGCCCAGCCCCAAGGTGATTGTAGTTTCGTTCAGTTTCCCTAAGGCTATGCCTAGGCGACGTCGAATGTGGGGGAGTCTCCTGCGGTACAGGCGATATGTTATTGTGTAAATGATCACTAGCCCCGCAATTTTCAAGGTCATGTTTGCGAGTTTATCAGAACTTTAACTGTCTCGTTATGGTTGCTGGTTAGTTTTCTTATCAACGCATTGTTGACGAGGTGGGGGCCGCAGCGTTGCGCTACGGCGCCCACCTCAGTGTCCTGACCGGGTCAGCTGTTCTGGGCGGTGCTGGACTGGCTGTTCTGGTTGCTCTGGTTGCCGGACTGCTGCCCGCCACCGGGCTGACCGCCCTGGCCTCCCTGACCACCGGCGCCACCACCCATGGGGCCTCCCGTCCCGGCCGACAGCGCCGAGGCCGTCCCCGTGGCCGAGCCGCCCGACGACGTCGCCACCGTGTACTGCTGGCCCTCCGTGAGCCCCAGCACCGTGATCGCCTCAGCCGTGAAGTCCACCTTGAGCGAGGCCACCTGCGATCCTGAGGCGTCCGTGACGGTGAGCGTGTCTCCCGCGCTCACCGACGGCGAGCCCGTCACCCCCACGAGCTGGCTCTCACCGTTGGCGTCCACCGCGCCGTCCATCGCACCGGCCTGCCCCGAGACCACCACGATCCCGCCCTTGACGTAGGCCGAGCCATTGGAGTCGATACCGTCGGAGGAGGCGTAGGAGACCTCCACCTCGCCGCCGCTGATCGTGAGCACCGAGCCGTCGTCGGACTCGGAGTCGGCGTTCTCGTGCCCCTCGATGACGTGGTCGCCGTTGGAGGCGTTGATGCCGTCGTCGCCCGCCGCGATGGACAGCTCCCCACCGGCCACGTTGATGAACGGCGCCTGCAGCCCCTCATCGGCCGCGTTGACGGTGACCGTCCCGGAGTCCTGCGTGTAGCTCACCCCGGCGTTGATGCCCTTGGGCGAAGGCGTCGAGGAGTCCGCCGTCGACTCCTGCCCGGGCGCACCCTTCTCCTCCACAGTGGCGTTGGCCTGCCCGCCGCCGGCCGTGATCGTCAGGGTCGTGTCCTTGACGGTGACGTCCGTGGTCGCGGTGATCGCGTCGTCGGAGGAGGTCAGGGTGACGCTCGCCTTGCCCAGGGAGATGAAGCCCTTCGTCTCATCGTTGCTCTCACTGGACTTCAGGCCGTCACCTCCGGCCTCCACCGTCAGTGTCCCGGCCTCGACCACCAGGTAGTCCTTGCCGCGCAGGCCATCGTCGGCGGCCTTGACGTTGATGGTGGTGTTCCCGGTGATGATGAGGCCGTTCTTGGAGGAGATGCCGTCCTTGTAGGAACCGGTCACGTCCAGCGACCCGGTCCCGGTGACGGTGAGCGTGTCGGAGGAGAACAGGGCCGCGGTGGCCTCCTGCCCTGAGGCGTAGGTGGCGCCATCGGTCAGCGTGTTCTTGGAGTCCTTGGCCAGGACCACGATCGCGTTGCCGGCGTCCTGGACGTCGATGGCAGGCCCGTCCGAGCTCGTGATGCTCGCGCCGCTGAGGACCAGGCGCACATCGGCCTTGGGGGCGTTGACGACGATCCGCCCGTCGGTGAGCTCGCCGCTGATGACGTAGGTGCCGCCGCTGTTGATGGTCACGGTCCCCCCGTCGACCTTCACGCTGCTCGACGACGACCCGCTGGCCGAGGCCGAGGATCCCGACAGGGTGATCGTGGTGGCCGACGACGTGTCGGTGGTCCCGGCATCGTCCGCAGAACTCGCGGCGTCCTCCACGGAGGCGTTGGCACCCAGGATGTCTGAGACGCTCGCGCCGGTCGACGCCGTGGCGACCGAAGAGGAGATCGTCGTCCACGTCGTCTCCGAGCCGCTTGAGCTGGAGGCGCTCGCCTTGCCGGAGGCCGAGGAGGTTGAGCAGCCGGCCGCCAGGGCGAGCGCGGTCAGGAGCGCGACGGCTCCGGTCGCACGACGGCGACGTCGGTTGAGGGGCTTGGTCGTCGTCTTGGTGGTCTTCATGGTTCCTGTTCTCTCTTCTTGTCGGTTCCGGTGCCGGTTCTGCGGTTGGTTTGAGGCGGCCCTCAGGCCGCACTGACGGCCGTGCTGGTCAGGGGGTAGCTGGAGGAATGACCCGTGCTGATGCTCTCCAGGCTGGAGCGGTCGGTGCCGAACAGGTCGGCGAGCTCGTGGGTCAGGGTCCGGTACCACTTGTTGGCGGGCAGCTCGGGGTGGAGCAGCGCCATCCCGGTGGCGTACTTCGAGATGCGGGTGGGCCGGTGGCCGGCGTCCCACAGGGCTCGGTCCGCAGGCGACGGCGTGGCCGGGTTCTTCGTCTCGACGACGGCGATATCCGCCACCGCCACCGGCTCGCCGTCATTGATCGCCTCGGCCAGGTGGGACGGGCGCAGGGCCTGCGGGCCCGTCGGCGTCCCCGGTGAGGTTGCTGCTGAGGCGCCTGTGAAGGGTGCCGGCCCCAGGCGCTGCCAGGTCAGGGCCGTGTCGATGGTGGCCCGGGCCTCGCGCGCGGCAGGGTGCAGGGTGGTGCGCTGGTAGGGTGGTGGCCAGCACCGGCCGCAGTACGGCGGCGACCTCGTGGGCGGCGGCCGAGCCGGTGACTCCGGTGCTCGCCAGGCAGTCCGTCACGAAGGCGCGGCCGGGGCCGGTGAGGCGGGAGGCGTCGTCGGCGTGGTAGCCCATGCGCCTCTTGACGGTGGTGCCGCGTGCCCCGCAGGTCTTGACCTCCAGGAAGCACAGGCCGGAGTCCAGGTAGGTGCGGGTGCGGACCTTGAAGCGCCGGCGCCGTTTGCGGGCCGTGAGCATGAAGGCGTCCAGCTCCGGGGTGTCGAAGTAGGTCGACGCGTAGGAGAAGCGGCGCCGCTCATCGATGGCCAGGACCTGGGCGTGAGGCGCGAGCCCGTCGACGAGGTCCTGCGCGCTCTTCAGGGGTACAAGGTACTTGCGGTCCACGCGGGTGAGCAGGCCGGCGGCGCTGTTGAGCTCGGCGAGGGTGGTCGTGGTCAGGTGCTTCGTGCTCACAGACCCGGCGGTCGTTCGTGTCATCGTCGTTCTCTCAGTCTTCCGGTCTCAGCGTGCGGCGACGTTCTGCTGCGCGGCGGAGCGGGTGACGTACTGGGCGGCCGGCGTGATGGTGACGGGCTGGGTGTCGGTCTGGCCGGTGCGGGTGCTGGTCTGCACGGTGCTCAGGCGGTGCCGGCCCAGGCGTGAGCGGTGGGGGAGGCGGGGCGCACCGGCCGGCTCCAGGGCGGGGGCGACGTCGTCGGAGGCCTGGGAGGCGTAGGTGGGCTTGGAGACCTTAGCGGGTTCGGCCTCGAGCTCGGCGGGGGTCTTGCGAGGCACCCGGAAGCGGACGTCGACGATGGTGGTGTCGTTGACCAGGTCGAGGCGCTGGACCTCGACCGAGCGGACCTGTCCGCCCAGGGTGTGCTCCAAGTGGGCCATGAGGGCGGTCTCGTTGGTGATGGCGTGGTCGAGCACGATCACCTGGTGGCGGTTGCGGCGCATGAGTGCCGGGTGGTCGCCGATCCATAGTGCGGCGACGACGGTGGCCATGAGGGATGCCACCATCCCGATCGGCGCGGTCTGGATCCCGCCGAGCAGGCCCAGGGCCAGGGCCGCGAAGAAGTAGGCGACCTCGTGCTGGGCCAGCTCGGTGGAGCGCAGGCGGATGATGGACAGGACACCGAAGAGCCCCAGGCCCAGACCGGCCGCGACGCTCGCGGTCGACAGCAGCAGGGTGACGGCCAGGACGCCCACGTTGACGTCGATGTAGGCGGCCATGAGGTCCTTGCGGGAGTGGCGAGGGGCGTAGAGGGCGCCGACCAGGACGGCGAGGGCGACGAGGTCGGCAGCGATGTAGGTCAGAGTGGTCAGGCTCATCCGGTGGCTCCTGTCAGGGTTATTCGGACCGGCGACGGGGCCTGGCCGTGAGGCGGGCGCCTGAAGGCCGAGCATGCGCTCTGGGCGCGCCGCGGCGGTGTGGCTCCGTCCGGTGAACAACAGTCAAGGGGCGCATTTCATGAGCGGGCTGTGAAAGGGCATGGGTGAGGCATGACTTGTCCCGCTGCCGGTGTGAAGCAACGAACAGCGACCCCGGGACGGGCGAAGCCCGTTACTCCCGGAGTCGCTGGTGAGGGGGTGAGGCTGATGTGTTTCGGCTGCCGTTCAGGCCGCGACCTGGCGCTGCCGCGTCTGACGTTGGTAGCGCCCCAGGTCACGCTTGATGGTGCGGTGCCACCGGTTGGTGGGCAGGTTGGCGTACAGCAGCGCCATGCCGGTGGCGTACTTCGAGATGCGGGCCGGCCGGTGGCCCCTGGCGCCACAGCAGGCGGTCCGTGGGAGAGGCCGTGGACGGGTTCTTCGTCTCGACGACATTGAGATGTCCCACTGATATGCCCGTCTTGAGGCGTCGCCCGTCGGGGTCGAACAGGTCCCAGGTGAGCTCAGTGTCGAAGGTGGCCCGGGCCTCGTCGTGGGGCAGGTGCAGGGTGGTGCGGCTGTAGGTGGAGTCCATGACCGGCACGAGGGCCTCGGCGATGGTGCTCGCCTCGTCCGGGGAGCAGGTGGAGGACTCCACCAGGCGCTCGATGATGAACAGGCGGCCGTCGGGTGTGACGCGGTCGGCGTCGTCGGGGTCGTACTTGAAACGGTCCTTGACGGTGGACTCGCGTGAGCCGTTGGTCTTGACCTCCAGGAAGCACAGGCCGGAGTCCAGGTAGGTGCGGGTGCGGATCTTGTATCGCCGACGGCGTTTGCGGGCGGCCAGGAAGTAGGCGTCCAGGCCGGGGGTGTCGAAGTATGTCGACGCATAGCGGAAGTGCCGCAGGCCGTCGATCTGGAGGACCTGCGCTCGCGGGGCGAGGTAGTCGATGACCTCCTGGGTGTCGCGGGGCGGGACCAGGTACTTGCGGTCCATGCGGGTCAGGAGGCTTGCCTCGGAGTTCAGCTGGGCAAGGGTAATGGTCTTGATGCCTTCGGTGTTCGGCACAGTGCGGTCCTTTCCGGGAGCGGAAGGAGGTGGGGAGGGCGTGCGGCGCCGACGTCGTGGACCGAGTCGGCAGGACCGGCGGTCAGTTGTGGCGGGGTGCGCCACGGGCGGCGGCGGGCGGTTGACTGGCTGTACTGGGGAGATGTGCCGCTGCCTGTTCCCGGTGATCCAGTCGTAGCGGGGCGGGGCGGTGGCCGTTGTTGCAGCACTGTCGGTCGTGGGGGCCTCAGGCCAGAGCTGCTGCCCGGTGGGCTGAGTCTGGGCGGGAGCCTGAGACGCAGCCTCCTGGATCAGGTGGGCCCCCTGCGGGGCTTCCTCCCGATGCGCCTGGGCGGACTGCGGTGCACCGGCGGCCTCGAGCTGCGCCACCGGCTTCGCCGTGCGGGGCTGACGACTTAGCCGGTAGTGGACCTCGACGATGGTGGTGTCGTTGACCAGGTCCAGGCTCTTGAGGTCGACGCTGCGCACCTGGGCACCGAGCAGGTCCTCGAGCTCGAGGATGAGCTCGTCCTCGTTGCTGATGGCCTGGTCGAGTGTGACGGTCTGGTTGCGGTTGCGGCGCATGAGGGCAGGGTGGTCGCCGACCCACAGGGCGGCGAGGATGAGGACCATGAGGATGGAGACGATGACGAGGTGACTCTGGATCCCGCCGAGCAGGCCCAGGGCCAGGGCTGCGAAGAAGTAGGCCACCTCGCCCTGCGCCAGGGAGGAGGAGCGCAGGCGGATGATGGACAGGACGCCGAAGAGGCCCAGGCCCAGGCCCGCTCCGACGTGGCTGCTCGATGACAGGAGGAGGGTGACGGCCAGGACGCCCACGTTGACGCCGATGTAGGCGGCTACGAGGTCACGACGTCCGTGGCGTGGGATGTAGAGCGCTCCGACCAGGAGGGTGATGGCTACCAGGTCGGCGCCGATGTAGGCCAGCGCGATTAGCAGTTCTTGCATCAGCTGCTGCATGTGGAGTCCTTAGGGGAGGTGGGTTGGGAACCGGAATATTACAAATCCGTAACGATAACGATAAATCGACCCCCGTGAAGATTTCTAGAGCAGAAGCCTCTCTTTCTGATGTGAGACTGCGTACTTTCAGCGCATCTGTCCGTCGCCTTGCGGGCGTCCGCGTGCGTGTCTTGCGCCCTCAGGCGCGGTGCTGCCGGGTGGCGGGTGTCCGAAGAATCATTTTCAACCACCCCTGGCCCTGAGTGTCGGCTGGTGTTTTGCTGGGAGCGGCGACACGCCGAGCGTGCACGTGCCCGAGGGTGAATTTCTCCTCTTCGTCCCCAGGGGTGGGGGTAGATCGCCGACGGCGACCGAACCTCCCTGTGGCTAAGGGCTCCGAATAGATGTCACACCCGTGTAAGACCATCGTTCTGCGGATCGTGGGGCCGGGGTGCGGCGTCACCATCAAGGTGGCTGTCAGCCGTCTCCACTGGCCGTCCACAGCTCGGTGAGTGTTTTCCACAGAAGGGAGGGGTGGTGTGCACAGGACCATGTCAGACACAGCATCTTGGGGTGGTGGACCCGGCCTACCCCAAGGGGTAGTGTCTTGCTCCGCGGGGCCCTTCTGGCCTCCCGTGAATGACAAGCGTGTGGTGCCGCCGGCTCAGTCCCTGCCCAGGGACGGGCCGCAGTCACCGCCACCGGACCCTGAGGAAGAGACGGCCATGGCGATCACCATCTACAGCAAGCCCAACTGCGTCCAGTGCACGGCCACCTACCGCGCCATGGACAAGGCCGGCCTGTCCTACGAGACGGTGGACATTTCCCTGGACGCCCAGGCCCTCGAGCAGGTCAAGTCGCTGGGCTACGCCCAGGCTCCCGTCGTCGTCGCCGGAGAGGACCACTGGTCCGGCTTCCGTCCGGACAAGATCAAGACCCTCGCGCTCGCCGTCGAGTCCGTCGCGGTCTGAGACCGCGGGGCGCGCCGTGAGCAGCAGGCCCCTTCTGGTCTACTTCTCCTCCACCTCGGAGAACACGCACCGATTCGTGGGCAAGCTCGGCTTCCCGACGGCGCGCATCCCCCTACGGCGCACGGACCCGCCGCTGGTGGTGGACGAGGAGTACGTCCTGGTCGTGCCCACCTACGGCGGCGGCTCCGTCAAGGGGGCGGTGCCCAAGCAGGTCATCGCCTTCCTCAACAACCCGGACAACCGGGCCCTGTGCCGGGGCGTCATCGCCTCGGGCAACACCAACTTCGGCCAGGCCTACTGCCTGGCGGGTGACATCATCGCCAGCAAGCTGGGGGTGCCGTTCCTGTACCGCTACGAGCTGCTCGGCACCCCCACGGACGTCGCACGCGTCAAAGAAGGATTGGAAGACTTTTGGCAGACACGCTGACGGACACCGGATCAGAGACCGTGTCCTCCCCGGATCTGGACTACCACGCGCTCAACGCGAAGCTGAATCTCTACGACGCGAACGGCAGGATCCAGTTCGACGCCGACCATGAGGCGGCCCGGCAGTACTTCCTCCAGCACGTCAACCAGAACACGGTGTTCTTCCACGACCTGGAGGAGAAGCTCGAGTACCTGGTCGAGGAGGGCTACTACGAGGGCCACATCCTGGACAAGTACTCCCCGGAGTTCGTCAAGGACGCCTTCAAGGCCGCCTACGCCCACAAGTTCCGCTTCGAGACCTTCCTGGGCGCCTTCAAGTACTACACGTCTTACACGCTCAAGACCTTCGACGGGAAGCGCTACCTGGAGCGCTTCGAGGACCGCGTCACCATGGTGGCCTCACCCTGGCCGACGGCGACGAGCAGCTCGCCCTCGATCTCATCGACGAGATGATGTCCGGCCGCTTCCAGCCGGCCACCCCCACCTTCCTCAACGAGGGCAAGGCCCAGCGCGGCGAGCCCGTCTCCTGCTTCCTCGTGCGCATCGAGGACAACATGGAGTCGATCGCCCGCGGCATCAACTCCGCCCTCCAGCTGTCCAAGCGCGGCGGGGGAGTGGCCCTGCTGCTGAGCAACCTGCGTGAGATGGGCGCCCCCATCAAGCGCATCGAGAACCAGTCCAGCGGCGTCATCCCCGTCATGAAGCTGCTGGAGGACTCCTTCTCCTACGCCAACCAGCTGGGAGCCCGCCAGGGCGCCGGGGCCGTGTACCTGCACGCCCACCACCCCGACATCATGCGGTTCCTGGACACCAAGCGCGAGAACGCCGACGAGAAGATCCGCATCAAGACCCTCTCACTGGGCGTCGTCATCCCGGACATCACCTTCGAGCTGGCCCGCAACAACGAGGACATGTACCTCTTCAGCCCCTACGACGTCGAGCGCGTCTACGGCATGCCCTTCGCGGACGTCAACGTGACCGAGAAGTACCGCGAGATGGTGAACGACGGGCGCATCAAGAAGAAGAAGATCAACGCCCGCACCTTCTTCCAGACCCTGGCGGAGATCCAGTTCGAGTCCGGCTACCCGTACGTCATGTTCGAGGACACGGTCAACAGGGCCAACCCCATCAAGGGCAAGGTCGTCATGTCCAACCTGTGCTCCGAGATCCTCCAGGTCTCCGAGCCCAGCGAGCTCAACGAGGACCTCACCTACGCCCACGTGGGCAAGGACATCTCCTGCAACCTGGGCAGCCTCAACATCGCCAAGACGATGGACTCCCCGGACTTCGCCCGCACGATCCGTACCGCAGTGCGCGGCCTGACCGCGGTCAGCGACCAGACCCACCTGCCCAGCGTTCCCTCCATCGACCGGGGCAACCACGAGTCGCACGCCATCGGTCTGGGGCAGATGAACCTCCACGGCTTCCTGGCGCGCGAGCGCATCCACTACGGCTCCGAGGAGGGGCTGGACTTCACCAACGTCTACTTCGCCTGCGTCCTGTTCGCCGCCCTGACGGCGTCGAACGAGATGGCCGTGGAGCGAGGGAGAGCTTCGTGGGCTTCGAGGACTCGACCCTACGCCAGCGGCGAGTTCTTCGAGAAGTACGTGACCCAGGACTTCGTGCCGGTCACCGAGCGGGTGAAGGAGATCTTCGCGGCCTCCAGCGTGCATGTGCCCACGCGTGAGGACTGGGCCGAGCTGGCCGCCAAGATCAAGGAGGGCGGCCTGTACAACCGCAACCTGCAGGCGGTTCCGCCCACCGGCTCAATCTCCTACATCAACAACTCCACCTCCTCGATCCACCCGATCGTGGCCAAGGTGGAGATCCGCAAGGAGGGCAAGATCGGCCGCGTCTACTACCCGGCGCCCTTCATGACGAACGACAACCTCGAGTACTACCAGGACGCCCTACGAGATCGGGCCCCGAGAAGATCATCGACACCTACGCCGCGGCCACGCAGCACGTGGACCAGGGCCTGAGCCTCACGCTCTTCTTCCCGGACACGGCCACCACCCGCGACGTCAACCGCGCCCAGATCTACGCGTGGCGCAAGGGCATCAAGACCCTCTACTACATCCGCCTGCGCCAGGCCGCCCTCATCGGCACCGAGGTCGAGGGCTGCGTCTCCTGCATGCTGTGAGTTGGAAACGTTCGGAGATTTGAATAAATATGGAGAGGATTGTGAGTGGGCCGCGTTGCCTACGGGGATGAAAGTGTTCGCCGTTCTGGCGTTCCTGATCCGGTGTACTTGTTAGGCGCATACATTACTGATGAAGGTCAATCTGATCTTGCGGATGCGTTATCTGTCTATGTGCGCCAAGGTGGGAAACTCCACTGGAGAGATCATGTTCCTCGAACGAAGCGAGCGGTCTGTAAGACTATCGGCGAACATGGTGCGAATCATCTTGTTGTCGCAGTTTCACCCATTCCTGCGGGAAAGGGTCAGGAGCACGCGAGACAGCAGGCGCTGCATTATCTATGCACGCTTCTCGAGGGCGACTTTGACGTGCATTCACTTGTTCTTGAACGTAGACAGCGAAGCCAAGATGAAAAGGATAAGAACACGATTTCCTTAGCTCAACGTAATAAGGTGTTGACGCCAAGATTTCGTTTGTCTCATAAGTTCGGCTATGAAGATAGGCGACTGTGGGTTCCGGATCAGGTGGTTGGGGTGCTGGAAGACTATCTAGCCGATCTGAGTACTGGTGGCTACTGGGGATTTGTCGCTGATCTCGTGCGAGTGGATGAGATTAACCCCCGTAGGTAGCGCGAACGCCGGGCCCACATGACGACACGGGTGCACCGGCGCTTACTTCCACTCCGCGCCGTAACGCGGCGGCACGTCAACTATACGCCAGACTTGCCGCGATTGCCAGTAATCGCGGCATTGCTGGCAATCGCGCATGGCTCACACGTCCGCTTTCCTTCCTTGCGGCGTTGTCAGTCGCTCGTGGGTGACAGTTCCTCGGCTCTTGGTGCACCGGCGCAGCTCGCGCACGGTGGCGTGCGGGTCCTCCCCGGTCGGGAATCCGCGCAGGCGCCAGTGCATGGCCAGCAGGGAGCCGGTGATCGCGTGCCAGAAGGTTGCCGCTGCGCGGACGCCGGCGCGGGCCGCCGAGGCGCTACTCGAGTTCGTCGTCAGCGCCGTCGTCGGAGCTGGACTCATCCTCGGGCTCGCGCCACACCTCGTCGCAGCGGTGGACGCTCGTGGCGATGAGGCGGGCGTTGGGCAGGTCCACCGTGCGCACCCAGTGGCCGGCGTCGAGGGCGTTCTTGCCGAAGTCCTCGTGCCGGTTGATGAGCCGGGGAACGAGCACCTCCTCGGGTACGTCGATGTGGATGAGCAGGTCGATCCGTTCGCGTACCGCGCCCCAGCCGCGTGTCTCAAGGGCCAGGTAGTTGCCCTCGGTGATGACGGCGCCCGGCCCGGTCACGATGCGCCCGGCCGCCACCGGCTCGTGCAGGTCTCGCCGGTAGACCGGGACGAGGACCTGCTTGGCGCCGTCGGCCCGCACCCGGTCCAGGGTCGCCAGGTAGCCCTCGACGTCGAAGGTGTCCGGTGCGCCCTTGCGGTCGTGGCTCCCCAGCTCGTTGAGGACGGCGTCGGACAGGTGGAAGCCGTCCATGGGGACGAGGCCGGCGAAGATGCCAGCTGCTTCGAGTCCGGCCTCCAGCTGCTCGGCAATCGTTGACTTGCCCGAGCCGGGAGCCCCGACGAGTCCGACGACGAGGCGTGCGGGTGCGTCGTCGGCCGCCAACCGCTGCGTGAGCTGATCGACGAGGTTACTGACAAGGGTGGCGATCTCGCCCACCCGAACCGTGGGGCTCATGGAACTATTATCTCAGTCAACTACCTGACTGAGCGGTGGATGCGACGTTTGTATCCATTGTGATGCCTTGAGATCGCGTGCCGGGACCAGAAGTGACGTCGTAGGGAAAAAAGGCGTTCCTCAGGGGGTGGGAAGCCGCAAGTCGGCGGAGCCGCGTGTCGGTGCACCCGGTGCCGAGGGGTGGTGGGGTTGGGTGAGCTCGGGCCCGTGATGGCGATTGGCGGGCCGGCTGCGGTGGCACGTTCATGCTGGTCGGAGACCCAACGGACGCCGATTCGTGACTGCGGATGAGATCCGCGCCATTGGAGAGCGCCTGCTGTCGACGTTAGGTTCAGTCGGTCATCAGGTAAATCTCAGAAATGTTCCGAAAGGCTGTCTGTGTCCGCCATCCCTATCCCCAGAGTGCTTGGTGCTCCCGGGCGCGCGGTAGGTGCTCTTGTCGCACTTGTCGCGCTCGTTGCCACGCTCCTGACGGTCCTGCCCACGCAGGCCCGAGCCGCCAACAATCCGTCGATCGCCGTCTCCGGCCTGTCGCTCGTGGCCTCCAGCGCCAACGGCGTCGAGGACCCGGACAACACCTCGGTCAAGGTCGATGAGATCCTCAAGCTGAAGTTCGCCTGGGATGCCCGCAACGCCAACGCCAAGAGTGGCGACTCCTTCCAGATCCAGCTGCCCGAGCAGCTCCGCAACCGGGAGCACCTCTCGGAGCCGATGAAGGTCTCCCACCAGGGCGCGGATCGCACCATTGGTGAGTGCGTGATGGACGACCGCACCATCACCTGCACCTTCAACAGCACTCTCGACACCATCCTGGCCAGGGCTTCACCGGCCTGCAGGGCAACGGAACGGCCCTGGTGCGGGCTTCCGCGGCCATTGACTCGGCCAAAGTGATGATCGATGCCAACGGTAAGCAGATCGAGGTGCCCGTGCCCGGCGGCAAGATTGCTGACAATGTCGGACTTGAATATAAGCCGCAGTGGATGAGCAAGTGGGGCTCCGATGTCACCAGCACCTCCAAGAAGGTGGACTGGGTGGTGACCTTCGGGCCTGACCAGGTCAAGGAGTCCCTTGAGAATAAGGGCGGGTCGCTGGTCGTGGACGGCAAGACTCGATCGACCATCACCTTCTCCGACCAGCTCGGTCCTGGGCAGGCCTACGTTCCGGCTAAGAGCGAGTGGAAGCTGAAGATCGGAAACGCTCAGGGGCGGAACCACCTCTACGGTCAGGTCACGGATGCCAGCGGCGCCGACCAGGACACCAGTCAGGGCGACTTCGACCTCGATGTCACCGTCCAGGGCAGCACCGCCACCATTACCGTGACCGGTCCCTTCGCGCCGCAGACCAACTACTTCCTCTACTACACCTCCACCCCGTCAACGGCCGACGGCGTCATTCAGGCCGGCGTGGAGTACACGAACAAGGTCTCCGTGGTAGGGAGCGATCTGGAGCACTTCTACTCGGTGTACTACTCCAAGTCCTTCACCATTGACGTCAACCTGCAGCCAGGATTCGGTGGACTGGATGTCACCAAGCTCCTCACCGGGACCGAGACCGCCAAGGTGCCGGCCGGCACCACCTTCAACGTCAACATCAAAACACCCTGCCCGGCGGCGCCACCACCGACACCTATCCGGGGTGGACGGCTCCGGGGACTGTCAACCAGGACCGTACCGGTGGAGACACATCGATGACTGTCACCGTCGCTGAGAAGGCCGTGTACAACGGCACCTTCCCGGCTGGGACGGTGCTGACTCTGAGCGAGGACACGACGACGGCCTCGACCAATCCTGCCGGCGTCGTCTGGGGCACCCCGGTCTTCATAGTGGGGGACGAGGCCACCTCCACCCTGACCATCGAGAACCAGAAGTCTACGGCCGTGAAGTTGCGCAACGCCGCTGACCCAGTCGCCGTGGAGGAGGGTGACTTCACGGTCACCAAGGCCCTGGCCGGCGACGGTGACTTCAGTGGCTCGACCTTCGAGTTCTCCTACACCTGCACCGACGGCACCGAGGGGACTCTGACAGTGACCGGGGCGGCGACCTCGGAGAAGTCCAAGAAGATCAAGGCCGGTTCAACCTGCACCGTGACCGAGAACGGCGCCAAGGCGGCTCAGGGCGGCTACACCCTGACCGCCCCGGATGCGCAGACCGTGACGATCGCCAAGGACCAGACCGCCCAGGTGACGATGACCAACACCTACGCCCGCGACATGGGGACCTTCTCGGTGACCAAGAGCGTCACCGGCGCTGAGGTGGGGGACAAGGAGTTCACCTTCTCTACACCTGCGACAACAACGCCAAGGACACGCTGAAGGTCAAGGCCGACGGCGCCGCGGTCTCCGGCCCCCAGCTGCCCGTGGGCACCAAGTGCACCATCACGGAGGACGCGCAGGCCGCCCAGATCGAGGGGCACACCCTGGAGGCACCCGCCTCCCAGGAGGTGACCATCGGTGAGAAGAACCAGGTGGTGGCCACGACCTTCACCAACACCTACACGCCCAAGGCAACGCCCTCACCGTCTCCATCGGCGAGCGAGTCCCCTCGCCGTCGCCGAGCGCCCTCGTCGACTCCCAGCGAGTCCTCGACGCCGGCGCCCTCGCCGAGCTCTTCGCCGTCCCCCAGTGAGTCGCCTTCGCCTTCGGCGAGCGAGTCCCCGACGCCTGGTGGGACCCCGGACCCGAGCGAGTCCTCGACGCCGGCGCCCAGCGAGTCGCCGTCCCCGGACCCGAGCGAGTCCCCGACGCCGGTGCCCAGCGAGTCGCCGTCCCCGGATCCGAGCAATACCCCGGACCCGAGCGACCTGCCACACCTGGCGACCCCTCCTCGCCGAACGAGCCCCCGCAGGCCGGGCCCAGTGACCCGCCGGTGCCGGACCCGACGCCCGGGGCTCCCGGCGATCCCTCCGGGAACCCGCTGGCCAGCACCGGTGTCAGGATCGGTCTGCCGTTGGCGGTCGCCGTATTCGCCGTCATGGGAGGTGCCCTGCTGGTGAGCCGCCGCCGCGCCTGAGGCCGGTTGCCGGCCCTCACCCTTCTGAGGGACACGCCCCCGAGCACGCCCAGTCCTACGACGGGTGCGCTCGGGGGCGTCGTCGTCGGCAAGCCGCGACATGAGCCGGACGCTCACTGCAGGCCGGCCCCGGTGACGGGTCCGGTTCGAGCGGAGACCCCGCCACTGAATCAATCGACTGAACGTCAAGGACTTGGGTCTTGGCCGGGCGCCGTCGAACCGGGGCGGAGGCGAGGGCGGGAAGAGGATGACGAAATAGCCACTGTGGCACTGGACACGGTCGTAGCCTGAGGGGGTCCGCCATGCCGCACGGCACGAAGCGAGTGCCGTGCGCGACTCTTCCGACGTCAGGAAACACACCATGGCAGAGTCATCCTCGTCATCACAGTCGTCATCCTCCCGGACACCAGCCGCCTCCTCCTCAGCACCGACCTCGGACGATCCGGCTTCGACCGTCAGCCGCATCAACGCCCGGATCATCGGCATCCGAGGGCCGCGGCCCTGGGTGGGTTCCTCTTCGGCTTCGACACCGCCGTCATCAACGGCGCCGTCGACGCCCTCTCCGACCAGTTCGCCCTCAGCGATGCCCTCAAGGGCTTCTCCGTCTCCTCGGCGCTCATCGGCTGCACGCTGGGTGCCTGGTTCGCCGGGCCGGTCTCCAACCGGCTGGGCCGCGTGCCCGTCATGCTCATCGCCGCCGTCATGTTCCTTGCCTCCGCACTCGGCTCGGGGCTGGCCTTCGGCGTCATCGACTTCATCGTGTGGCGCGTGGTGGGTGGCCTGGGCGTGGGGGCGGCCTCCGTCATCGCCCCGGCATACATCGCCGAGGTCTCCCCGGCGAGTGTGCGCGGTCGCCTGGGCTCCCTCCAGCAGCTGGCCATCGTCGTCGGCATCTTCTCCTCCCTGCTGGCCGACGCCTGGTTCTCCGGACAGGCGGGTGGGGCCGCCAAGGAGCTGTGGCTGGGGATGGAGGCCTGGCGGTGGATGTTCATCGCCGAGGCCCTGCCCGCACTGGTCTACGGGCTCTTCGCCTTCCGGCTGCCGGAGTCCCCGCGCTTCCTCGTGGCGCGCGGCAACTACGACAAGGCCTCCCAGGTGCTCTACGACTTCACCGGCATCGTCAACGTCAACCTCAAGATCGAGGAGATCCGCTCCACCATCGACTCCGAGAAGCGCGAGTCCCTGTCCGACCTGCGCGGGTCGGCGCTGGGTCTTAAGCCGATCGTGTGGGTGGGCATCCTGCCGTCCGTCTTCCAGCAGTTCGTGGGCATCAACGTCATCTTCTACTACTCGACGACGCTGTGGCGCACCGTGGGCTTCGAGGAGTCCGACGCCCTGACCATCACGGTCATCACGTCGGTGACTAACATCCTGGTGACGATCCTGGCGATCCTCCTGGTGGACAAGGTGGGACGCCGGCCCATGCTGCTGGCCGGCTCGTTCTTCATGACCGTCTCCCTGGGGCTCATGGCGCTGGCCTTCTCCTTCGCCAATGTCAGCGGTGGCGAGGTGACCCTGGAGGCGCCGTGGTCACCGATCGCGCTGGTGGCGGCCAACCTGTTCGTCGTGGCCTTCGGGGCGACCTGGGGGCCGCTCGTGTGGGTGCTGCTGGGCGAGATGTTCCCCAACCGGATCCGCGCCGGGGCGCTGGCGGTGGCGGCCGCCGCCCAGTGGGTGGCGAACTTCTTCATCTCCACCACCTTCCCGAGCTTCTCCAGCATCAGCCTGACCTTCGCCTACGGCTTCTACGCCTTCTTCGCGCTGCTGTCCCTCATCTTCGTCTTCTTCCGGGTGCCCGAGACCAAGGGCAAGGAGCTTGAGGAGATGGAGGACCTGGCGGTCTGGCCTGACTCATGACAGTTTGGTGGGGTTTGGGTTTTGAGGTGGGTTTTTCGTTGGTATCGCGTGGTGTTTGGGGGTGTGCTGACACACTAAAGGGCTAGTATGGTCGGGGTGGTGAGCCCGTTTCTGCGTAAGGTCAGGACCTCCTCGGGGGCCAGGGCGGTGCAAATCGTGTCCAAGTCCGGCGGTGTGCGCCGGATTGTGGAACCCCTGGGATCAGCCCACGACGAGGCCGAGTTGGAGGTCCTGCACGGGGCCTACCCACCTGGGGCTGGGGGACGCCGCTGGTGGTGATCGGGCTTTTGAGCAGATGGGTCTGGCGCGTTTGATCGAGCCGACCTCCAAGGCCTAGGTCCCCCGTGTCCTGGGTGACCTAGGCCTGGACGCGGTCAGCGTGCGGACCTTGTTCCGCTCCCTGGGACACTGCGTGGAGCGGGGCTATCGGGAGGCGATCTCTCAGGCCCTGTTCGAGCACGTCACCGCCACCAGGGGGCTGTCCCTGTGCCTGCAGGCGTGACCACGCTCTACTTCGAGGCCGAGCATGAGGATGACCTGCGGCGGGTGGGTTACTGGCAAGGAGAGGAGGGTCGATCCCCAGGTCATCGTGGGCCTGCTGGTCGACCGCCACGGGTTCCCCCTCCAAGTCGGATGCTGGGAGGGTAACCGGGTCGAGACCTCCACGATCATCCCCGTCGTGGAGGCCTTCCAGGCCGCTCACGGCATCGCCGAGTTAGCCCGTCGTCAACGGGCGCCGGAATGCTGTCGGTATCGAACCTGAGCGCGTTGGATGAGGCGAGGCTGCGGTTCATCGTCGGGGCCCGTACCACCCGGGTGCCAGGCGACTGGAGGCGCACTTCCATTGGGCAGGGGACGCCTTCACCCCTATTCAGCACTACAGCAATGAGTTGTAAGCTTGTGTCGCAAGTTACACAACCAACAAAAACCATAAATTATATCAAAAAAATGCTTATGATGCATAATTTTAGAATGTGAGAATGAACACACCATCGAGTTGTCCCGTTCTATCTTTCTGGTGCGTCGTCTGATCGAGCAGAGTGATTGAGCCCTGCTCGATATCTTCTCAAGTAACCCAAGCAGATTGATAGGGAGATGATCGATATGCAACGACTCATTGAATTCACAACAGATGACTCTGGTGCGAAAGAGGTTGAGTCTGCCGTTAGGGCTGCGTTCTCAACTTTAACAGAAGAGCACCCCGATTTCGTTCGTTTAGCATATTGGAGACTACAAGACACAAACAAATTTGTCGCTCTAATAGAACTTGAAGACGAGAAGAACAACCCACTACTAAATCTAGATACAACTGCAGTTCTACCGAAGGTGATTGGCTCCCACGTCGAAGGTGGCTATCCGATACCGCAGGTGATCGAGTTGATCGGTAGTTACGGGTTCGATCTGTGACCATCGACCAGAACTGGGATGCCTTCGCTTCGCAGGAAAAGTACCTGCGAGCGTTGGCTTTCCGATTCTTGCACAATTCTTTAGATGTGGATGATATTATGCAAGAGGCATGGATTCGTTATGATCAAATTGATAAGAACAATATTTCTAATTTAGAAGCTTGGCTCACTACCGTTGTTACAAGGTTATGCTTAGATAATCTTAGGAGAAATCGTAGGTTTGAGTCAGACTATAATCTGATAAATCATTCATTAGGCGAATATGATCCCGAAAGTAGTGTGGAATTAAATTGCAATATTGAAACAGCGTTTAATATTATTTTAGCCAAACTAAGCCCTTCGCAGCAAGTTGCTTTAATTTTACACGATATATTCGACTTTACTTTTGCTGAAGTAGGAAAAATTTTACAGGTTAGCGAAGGGACTGCTCGGCGTCAAGCCAGTCGAGCGCGCAAGCATTTAAGGAATAATGAATTTCGTTTAAATCAACGTAAATTCAATGAAAGTGAAGTGCAGCGAGTTGTAAGTGCTTTTCTTGCTGCAGCTCAGGAGGGAAACGTTGGTCAGCTAATATCTGTACTTCATCCTGGCGTTGTCCGAATAACTGATTCGGGGTCTGTAATTAGAGGGTCAGAAAAAGTTATAGCAGAAACTATCGAACTTCGAGCTAATGCACAAATGGCAAACACTTACTCTTTAAAAGGAAGGCCTATTATTGTAGTAGGGAGTCAGTGTGATCCTAAGTTATTGCTGTCATTCACTGTTTATGATAAAAAAATAATGGCCTATAATGTTACTGCCAACCGTAATCAAATAAATCTCTTGATGTTGAACAAGCGAGATTCATTTGATTTCAGTATTCAAGGCTGTGGCAGATAGGCTTTATTGATTAAATTAGATTGTTCTTCAGATGGTCCTTCTGGTGTTTTGCAAGGTTGTTCGGGGTGTATTATTGATGTTCGGATTACTATAGTGAATTGGGGGAACGTGTCTAGGGTTGTCTTAACTCTCCTGATGGTGCCAAATATGGACATTAACTTGTTTGATGATGCACCTGACTCGATTGATACTATAGTTTACATTCTTAGTGGCATCACTAATTTTCTTGGCCTGCTTCCTACGTGTTGTGGGTTATGAGGTTGTAGTCGTGGGTGGGGGGCAGCGGAGCTTGGGCCGTCAGGACGGGTGGTGCTGAATCATCCTTCTGGCAGGAGAAAGCCCCACTGCCATGACCCACCGTAACGCTGTGTTGACGCCTCAGGGCCGCTACCGGCTGGTGATGCGTGTCCAGGCCGGTCGTCCTATCGCCGATGTAGTCGCCGAGGCCGGTATCGCCCACGCCGCGATGTCCAAGTGGATCGCTCGTTACCGCCAGAGCGGAGCCCCGGAACTCGAGGACCGCTCCAGCGCCCCACCCAGACCAGTTCCAAGACTGTGGACCTCATCGAGCACTGACGCCGCACCCGCAAGGGTCCGCCCGCCGTATCAGCCACGAGCTCGCCCAGCGCGGGACAGCGGTGTCGGTACGTACCGTGACCCGCTGGCTGGACAGAGCCAGCCTGAACCGCCGACGCGACACCCGACCCCACCGGGCAGACCAACCGGGCCAGCAAACCCATCCTGGCCCGCTTCCACGGGCCGCATAGTCCACCTGGACGTCAAGAAGGTCGGACGCATCCCACCGAGAGGCGGCTGGCGGGCCCACGGACGCGCCCGACCCCGAGGCCAAGGCCTCCAGGCGGGACAAAAAAGCCAGAACCGGCTACACCTACATGCACACCGCCATCGACGGCTTCTCCCGCCTGGCCTACACCGAGGCCCCGGATGACGAGAAGGCCTCCACCACGATCGACTTCTTCTGCCGCGCCCGGGCCTTCCTGGCCGCCCACGGCGTCATCAGACTCGTACGGGTGGTCACCGACAACGGGGCGAGCTACCGCGCCCAGACCTTCACCGCGACCATCACTCCCTGGCCTCGCGCCACCAGAGGATCCGCCCCCACACCCCACGTCACAACGGCAAGGTCGAGCGCTACAACCGCATCCTGGTCGAGGAGTGCCTCTATGCGCGCACCTACACCTCAAAGCGGCAGTTCCGCGACGCCGTCGCGGTGTGGAACCACCGCTATAACTACCATCGCCCCCCCACACCGCCTGCCACAACCAGCCTCCCACCACCCGCGTCCCAGCACACGCCACCAAACTCATGACCTCATACAGTGCTCGCGGGCCACCAGGTCGATGCCGCGGTCCGGGCGCGCGCCGCGGTCCGGCCAGTCGCACCACATCCACACGTCGTCGAAGCGCTCGGCGTAGCGCGGATCCGTAAGAAGGAACTGGCGCACCAGGCGCTCGAAGCTCGTGCCCTTGCCCCGCTGCGTCTTTGCCTCGAAGTACAGGCCGTCCAGAATCTCTGCGATGCGCGACTGACTCACGGGGAGAAGCATACGAGGTGAAGCGCTGTGCCCTGCACGGTGGACTGATGCGTGTCACTGTGTGACACGGCGTCACTCCTTGCCGTCCCAGCAGGCTCACATCGTGCTCAGGGTCAGCATGATGGGGAGCGTCAGAGGAAACATCAGCATGGTGCTGATGATGATCGAGGCGGCTGCATCGGGTTCATGGTCGTAGGTGATGGCGAGGTTGAGTGCGGCTGAGGCGGAGGGTACTGCCAGCATAATGAGAGCACTGAGAATCCATACGGATCCCGTGGATGAGTCGGTGAAGGCGACAAGCCGTAGGACAAGGGCCCCGATCGCGGGGAGAAGCAGCGTCTTGATGCCGGCCGCCGTAAGAACGGTGAACAGGGGTACCGTTCGCCGCCTGACTGCGTGAAGGGCTCCGGGGACTGCCAGGCCAGCGACGAACAATGCGCAAGGAACGGTCGCGCCCGCCAACAGCGTGGTCGTCGTCAGGACGACGCCCGGCACGGGAATGGACATGACCTGAGTGATCACACCGGTTCCGACACCGAGGGTGGCCGGGTTGAAAGAGGCCGTGAGCACGCCGATGATGCGATGCCGCGGTGACGGCCGGCCGTTCGATGTCCCTGTCTGGGGGCTCTGGCCCATGTGAGCACCGAGACCGATGAGGCGACGCAGCGCGGGGTATCCCACGAGGAAGAGCAGATTGTGCAGAAGCTGCATGATTCCGGCAGGTAGTCCAGCCTCGGGGCCTGCTAGGCCGGTGGCGATCGGTACTCCAAGGTAGGCGACGTTGCCCCAGGTCGCGCAGAGCGCCACCACGCCGATCTGCTGGTGCCTCATGGTCCCGCGGGGCCATCGTCGCAGCAGGATGAGCCCGATGACGACAAAGCTCGCGCCGGCCAGGAGTGGTCCGGGCAGCAGCACGAGCCAAGGCACACCTCCAGTAGGACGTGGAGCCTTGACGATAACGGTGAACAGGTAGCAGGGAAGAGTGATGCGGAAGACGAACTCATTGAGTGGGTTCAGTGCCTGGCGAAAATGTCTGCTTCTCGCCGACACGACGCCGAGAGCGCCGATCAGGAGGAGGGGAGCCAGAAGCGCCACCGTTGTCAGCAGCATTGGCTCACCTCCTCCCTCTCGTCAGCAGGGCGGCGTTGTCGATACCGGCCTGTGGCTCAAGAAGTGCGTCAGTCGCCGGAGTCGGTGGGCAGGGGCTTGTTGCCCCGCAGCGTCTCCACGATCCAGTAGCACAGGGCTCCTAATGGTGCGGCGATGAACCAGGAGAAAGGAGACACCTTGCTGAAAGCCGGAACCAGGGCGATGCACAGAGCGACGATGGCCGCCGGAATGAATCCCAGCAGAGCGTCGGTATTGAGGCCTCCTCGGTAGAAGTAGCGTCCTTCCGGATTGGGGGAGTACAGATCCCGCAGGTCCACTCGTGACCGCTTGTAGTAGAAGTAGTCAAGTGTGAGGATTCCGAAGAAGGGGCCGAGAAGCGCCCCGAGAGAACCGAGGAAGTAGTTGATCGCCGTTGGGCTTCCATAGAGGTTCCAGGGAGTCACGATGATCGATGCGATGACGGACACGATTCCGCCCACCCTGAAAGAGATTTTTCTAGGGTTGAGGTTGGACAGATCGAAAGCAGCCGAGACGAAGTTCGCCACAATATTCACCCCGATCGTGGCCACGATGAAGGCGATCGAGACCACGTAGAAGACGACGTCGTTGTCGATGCGTGACAGCAGGTCGCCAGGATCATGGAAGGCCTCGCCGTAAACCTTGATGGCAGCGGCAGAGCACAAGACCGAGGTCAGAGCGAAGGCGGTCCAGTTCAGAGGCAGGCCCAGAACATTTCCCATGACCACGGAGCGACGACTCGGTGCGTAGCGGGCGAAGTCGGAGAAGTTGAGCATGAGGGTCGCGAGCGTCCCGATTGTCAGTCCCACCGTCACGAAGATCTGGTAGAACTGCGTGCCGATAGGGGGCGTGACATTATCCGCGTTGACTGTCCACCTGAAGTCCCAACCCGCCTGAGAGAGCATCCAGACACCCAAGCCGATCATGATGACCCAGATGATCGGTCCGGCAGCACCCTGGAAGTGACGCACCGCCTCCATGCCTCGCCAGACGATGATCAGCTGGATCCCCGACAGGATAAGGAAGGCCACCCACCCGGACAGGCGTAGCCCCACGAAGGACGCGGTCCAGTGCTGCATGGGAGGGAAGATCCGCATCAACAGCAATTCCAGCGAGATGGATGCCAGATAGGTCTGGATCCCGTACCACGCGATAGCGACGACCCCTCGAACCAGGGCCGGGAAGTTCGCACCCCACACGCCCCAGGTGACGCGGGAGATGACCGGGTAGGGCGCTCCGGTCTCATACCCCATCAGCCCGGATACGCAGCAGGCGATGAAGATGATGAATGTTGCGATGAACACTCCGATGACGATCGATAAGGGGGTCATGCCCATAATGGCGCCGGTGCCGATGAACAGTCCTGCTGCGAAGGTGTAGTTCGAGGCGTTGTGGGCGTCATTCATCCACAGTGAGAACAGGGCGTAACTGTTCCACTGGCGGTCACTAGCGCGGGCGGGGGCGAGATCGTCATTGAACAGCCGCCCCTGAGGATCACCCTCCCGGAGCTCGTCGTAGTCCGCTTCGAGCGCTTTCACAATACTCTCCTTGAGTAGTCAGTCGTCTTAAAACTTGAATTGCGATTGTCGATTTCATATGTAGGTGTCTACTTACTCTCCTGTTGCAGGGCCACGGCCATAGGGGCGTCGAGCGCCGGGTTCTCGGCGAGCTCCTCGAACTCAGTGACGGCGTCAACGGCAGCTCCCATGGAGATATTCGTGACGCGCTCGAGGATGGCTTCGACAATGACGGGAACACTGAACGTCTGTGCTGTCTGACGCGCTGTGCGCAGGGCTTCCGAAAGTTCCTCAGGTGTTCGTGCCCGTATCGCCTTGCAGCCGAGCGACTCGGCGACGCCGATATGGTCGACCCCGTAGCCGTCGGTCTCAGGCGCGTTGAGATTCTTGAAGGACAGCTGGACCTGGTAATCCATGTCGAAGGCCCTCTGGGACTGGCGGATGAGTCCGAGATAGGCGTTGTTGACGACGACGTGAACGTACGGAATACGGAAGTGCGCCGCCACAGCCAGCTCCTCGATGAGGAACTGGAAGTCGTAGTCACCGGACAGCGCCACCACGGGTGTCTGCGGATCGGCAACAGCCGCACCGATCGCGGCGGGGATCGTCCACCCCAGGGGACCCGCCTGACCCGCATTGATCCAGTGGTGCGGACGATAGACGTGCAGCATCTGTGCCGCGGCGATCTGGGACAGTCCGATAGTGGTGACGTAGCGGGTCTCGGGCCCGAAGGCGCGGCACATCTCCTCGTAGACGCGCTGGGGCTTCAACGGCGCCTGGTCGAAGTGGGTACGGCGCAGCATCGTCCGCTTACGCTCGTTGCACTCCTCGACCCATTGCCGATACCTCTCGACCGGACGCCCGTAACGTTCGCGGGCAGTCGCGAGAAGCACCTCCAGGGCCGCTCTGGCGTCGGACACCGAGGAGAAGTCAGCGGGGAAGACCCTGCCGATCTGAGTCGGCTCGACGTCGATGTGCACGAAACGGCGCTCGCCCCGGTAGGAGGCGAGGTCACCGGTGTGGCGGGCGGCCCAGCGGTTGCCGATGCCGATGACCAGATCCGCCTCCAGGAAGGTTGCGTTGGCGTAGCGGTGGGAGGTCTGGATTCCAGCCATTCCCTGGGCGAGGGGGTGGTCGTCAGGGATCGAGCCCCATCCCATCAGCGTCGAGATCACCGGAATCCCTAAGAACTCGGCGAGACTGACCAGCTCTTGGGAGGCATCGGCGTTCATGATGCCGCCGCCGGCAATCAGCACCGGGTGCTCTGCGGCGTCGAGCATGTCCAGAATGGTGTCGGCCTGGTACGACGACATCCTCGGGACCGGCACGGGAAGCGGCTCGTAGGCATCGATGTCGAAATCGATGGTGGCCATCTGCACGTCCATAGGGAGGTCGATAACAACTGGGCCCCGACGTCCCGTCCGCATGAGCTGGAAGGCCTTGGCGAAGGTGCCCGGAATCTGTGCTGCTTCCAGGACCGTCGTCGCCATTTTGGTGACCGGCTCCGCGATCGAGGCGATATCGACCCCTGGAACTCCTCCTTGTGAAGCATGGCCACCTTGGCCTGGCCCGTGATGCACAGGATGGGAATGGAGTCGGCCCAGGCCGAGTACATGCTCTGTGACCATGTCGGTCCCTCCCGGACCGGAGGTACCGATGCATACTCCGATGTTTCCCGGCACTGTGCGCGTGTAGCCCTCCGCCATATGGGAGGCGGCCTCAACATGCCGCGCCAGGACATGCCGTATTCCACCGTGCTCCTTCATGGCGGAGTACAAAGGATTGATAGCGGCACCGGGGACCCCTGAAGGCCTGGGTGGCGCCCTCCTTCTCCAGGATCTGGACGATTGCGTCGACTGCACGCATGTGTGTCATGACTGTTCTTCTCTCTGATCGTTACTGGATGTGCCGCTGAGTAGCTCGATGACCTTGAGGACGGCGGAGTGATCGAGGTCCGTCCACCCGTTGGCCTCTGCCGCGGTGAAGAGCTGGGCTACGGAACTGGCTGTAGGCAGGCAGCAGCCGGAAGAACGTGCGGTCGACTGGACGATCCCCATGTCTTTGCTGTGCAGCCTGATGGTGAAAGTGGGGCTGAAGCTCCGAGAAACGGACGCCTCGCCCTTCAGGTCCAAGATCCTGGAGCCGGCCAGGCCCTGCGAAAGCGCCCCGAGTGCGTGGACGGGGTTCACGCCGTTGTGTTCAAGCAGGATGATGGCCTCGGACAGGACGGCCAGGGCGCCTCCCACAATGAGCTGGTTGGCGGCCTTTGTGACCTGGCCCGATCCCTCCTGTCCCATGTGGGTGATGGCTGTGCCCATGGCGGACAGGAGCGGCTGGGCCTTGGCGAAGGTCGCCTCTTCGCCCCCGACCATGATGGTGAGGCTGCCGTCGCGCGCCCCTTTGGTGCCTCCTGAGACGGGTGCGTCGAGGAAGTCGATTCCCAGATCCCGGCACCGTGCGGCCAGACCCCTTGCCTGGTCGGGGGCGATCGTGCTCATGTCGAGCATGAGGCAGCCGCGCGGTGCTCGGGCCGCGATCCCGTCAGGCGCCTCCATGAGCTCTTCGACGACGTCGCCGTCGGGCACCATGGTGATGATGGCGTCGGCCTTCTCAAGGATGCTGCCGAGATCCGGTGCGTCGATCCCGCCGGCTTCCGTGAAGAGACGGGTTCTCTCGGCGCTCCGGGAGTGGCCGCGCACGACGAAACCCGCTTTGAGCAGGTTCAGCGCCATGGGCAGGCCCATCGAACCCAAACCGATGAAGCCCACGGTTCGTATGGTCTGAATATCGTCGTGCGCGGTCATGTCTTCCTCCCGGTCGTCGTTGACCGTCGTGGTTGCCTAGTTGTTCTTCCTCTGTCCGGCTGTGGCTGTCAGACTTCCCGGAAGCTGATCTCCTGGGCGCCTTCCCAGAGGAATTTCTCCCCGAGCTCGGCAAGGTGCTCATTGCCCTCGACGATGGTGGCGAAGTGGTTCCCGGCCAGCTGGCCCGCCTTGGATGCGAAGTTCACGTACCCGTAGCCGATCAGCAGCTCAGTCTCGGACACCCCGCCGGGGTAGATGACGATCTCTCCGGGGTGGGGATAGCAGGTGCCATTCTCCGGCTCCAGGCCCAGGTCGAGATCCCCGAAGGGGATCCATCCGGCCTGTCCGGACCAGCGAACGTGAATGATCTTGGACGTCAGTCCCAAAAGGTGCTTCTTGAAGGCTGCCACCGTCTTGGGGGCGCTGTCCTCCTCGTAGCGGGCCTTGAAGGTGAAACCGCCGGCCGTGATCTCGAGCATGGTCATGGTGAGTACTCCTTGAATGGTGTGATGTTGGGTGTTTCCGTGGTGTCGATCCGGTGCGACTGCGCCGTTCCGGAAGAATGAGAGGACTGATGAGGGTGGCGGCTACAGGGTGCGCCAGGCTTCGCGCAGAACTCGCTTGGCGTTGGCGACCACCGGCCCGGTTGTCTGTCCCCCGAGTGGCTGAACCTCGAAGGAGACCACCGGCCGCTCCGGGGCGTCCTCGCTCAGGTAGCCGATCTCCAGCAGGCCCCGGAGGAACTCCCGTACCTCCGGTACACCGCACTCGCCCTTGGGGTGGGAGAACGCCGGGTGGAGGTCGCCGTAAGCCGGATCGGAGGGATCGCGGATGACGCAGCTACCAATATGTGCGTGGTTGATGTGCTCCTCGGTGACGGACAGAGCCTCGTGAATCGTCTCCCCCTGCATGGGGAGATGGGACAGGTCGACCATCAGACCGAAGTCCGGAATGGTCTTGCGAACCTCTCGCGAGAGCTCCACCGCCAGCCGATTGGTGCCGATGAGGGCGCACTTGTCGGTCGAGTCGTCGAAGGTCTCCAGTGACAGGGTCAGATCGCCCTTGGACGCGGCATAGCGGCCGATCTGGGTGATCGAGTCCGCCAGAAGCGCCAGCGCCTCATCCTGCCCCGTTGCCGGCTTCGGTCCGGAGAGGAAGCCGAACTTGCGTGCGCCCATCTCGTAGGCCTGATCGACGGCTTCCTTGAGGACCTCCACAGCCTTGGCGCGTTCCTGCTCATCAGTGGAGTTGAGGTTGAGCTTTCCCTTGAGGATGTAGGGCTGCGCGCCGAAGCCGACGGTCATCCCGGCAGTGTCGATGATCGACTTGGCGATCTTGCGCTGCTCGACATCATTGATGCGTGTGATCTCGATGGCGTCGAAGAAGTCGTCGACCGCGATTTCCTCAATCGTTCTGGCAATATCACCGTCGCCGCTGGCAGCGAAGGGGTAGGCCATAAAGTGTATGAGTCCGACCTTCATGTAGTCATGTAGCGATGATTTCATTCTATTTTCCTTCCCGGTCTGATGTCGGATGGTGAAAGCGTTCGCGTTTGTTCTTTCTAGGCCTTGCGAGAGATCGCTCGGCGTGCCGCGTCAGCGATGTTCTCGGCACGCAGTCCGAAGTAGTCGAACAGCTCGTCCATGGTTCCCGAAAGTCCGAAAATGTCGCGGGTACCGATGCGCTCCAGCGGAACAGGAAGGTTCTCGCCCAGAACCTCGGCGACAGCTGATCCCAGGCCGTTGAGGATGGAGTGCTCCTCGGCGCTGACCACTGCGCCTGTCTTGGTAGCGGAGGTGACGATCGCTTCGGCGTCGATGGGCTTGACGGTGTGGACGTGGAGCACCTCGGCCTTCACGCCTTCCGTCTTAAGAATCTCGGCGGCCTTGAGTACCTCGGAGAGGATGCAGCCCGTGGATACGAGGGTCACGTCGGATCCCTCTTGCATGGTGACTGCCTTTCCAATGGTGAAAGGCGTTTCCTCTCCGGTGAGCTCCGGAACCGGGAGCTTGCCGACACGCAGATACACCGGGCCGTCAAACTCGTAAGCCGCCAAGGTGGCCTTGTGCATCTCGGTGGCGTCGGCGGGCACGATCACTGTCATGTCAGGGATGGCGCGCATGAGGCCGACGTCCTCCAGGGGCAGGTGGGTGGCCCCCTCCTGGGCGGCGGTGGTGCCGGCGTTGTGTCCGGCGATCTTGACGTTTCGCTGGCAGTATGCGACCGACACGCGAATCTGGTCGTAGCCCCGACCCGTCAGGAAATTCGCGTAGGCGTTGGCGAAGGGAACCTTTCCCAGAAGGGACAGGCCTGCTGCGGTGCCGACGATGTCGCACTCGGCGATGCCGATATTGACGAACCTCTCCGGGTAGGCATTACGGAACCGGATCGTGTAGTTGGGTGTTGCGCAGTCCCCATCGAGGACGAATACGTCGTCGTGCTGGGCTCCCAGTTCCAGCAGGGCTTGCGCGTATCCATCGCGCGGTTCTTTCATCGCGGTCATCGAAGTTCCTCCAATGCCAGTTCGAGTTCTTCGTCCGTTGGGGCGAGGCCGTGATATTTCGAGGTGTTCTCCATGAATGAGACGCCCTTGCCCTTGACTGTGCGTGCGATGATCAGAGTTGGGCGTCCGATCGTGGAATTGGCCTGAGTGAGTGCCTCGTCCACCTCTTGCATGTTGTGTCCGTCGATATCGATGACGTGCCATCCGAAAGCACGCCATTTGGCGTCTATGTCGCCGAGAGATTTCACGGAGTCAACGGGGCCGTCAAGCTGAATGCTGTTGGCGTCGAGAATGGCGCACACGTTATCCAGATCGTGGTCGGAGGACGTCATTGCGGCCTCCCACACCTGACCCTCCTGAATCTCACCATCTCCGAGCATGACGTAGTAACGAGAGTCCAGCAGGTCGTACTTCGCCGCCAGCGCTGCCCCATTGGCCAGCGACAGTCCTTGACCCAGAGAACCGGATGAGGAGTCGACGCACTCAAGGTGCGTGTTGGAGGGGTGCCCCTGCAGTCGAGTGCCCAGGTCTCGGAAGGTCATGAGCTCGTCATGGTCGAAGTAGCCGCGAGCCGCCAGGACCGAGTAGTAGGCGGGTGTGCAGTGGCCTTTGGAGAGGAAGAACATGTCTCGTTCTCGCCACTGGGGCTCTTCCGTGCGGATATTCATGTGGCGGAAGTAGAGAACTACCAGGATGTCAATTGCTGACAGTGATCCTGCCGGGTGGCCGCTACCTGCGTGGTGCACCATTTTTACGATGTCCCGGCGGCACTGCCGAGCAATGCCCTGCAGCTTCTCGAGTTCTTGTGTGTCCACCATCATCCTCCTTTCGTGATGCGGGATTACTCTCGACGTCGTCGCAAGGTCCCCGCTGTTTGCTGGTGGATTGTCATCTGCTGGGGGACAGGAGGTGTCCCGCCCCCCAGCGGACAACGGACTGGTCACAGGCCCAAAATGGAAGCGAGCAGGGCCATTCGAATCGACACCGACTGCAGAATTGCGCGGAAATGCAGCTGGTGCTCCGTGTTGTCGATGCGCAGATCCATCTCTCCCTTACGGCGTGGCAGCGTGTGGGTCACGTAGACCTTGTGGCCCTTTTCTGCCTCTTCCTTGAGAGTCTCGTAGCGGACGAAGTAGCGGTCCATCAGAGTCTTGAACTCTTCCGCCTTGGCTCCTGCCGGGGCCGAGCAACCCGGAAGGTAGATGAGATCCTGGCCGCGCACGAACTCGTTGAAGGAGTCCTGTTCGAAGTCGAACTCCTCGTTCACCTTGGCGCCCAGGTCGTCCTGGATCCGATTGATGATGTTGGTCGGTGTGCGTCGGTCGGAGTCGGAGGCGATGGTGACGTTCGCCCCCAGGCGGGCCAGCCCGTAGGCCATGGAGTGCCCGGTGCGGGCTTCCACCATGTCGGGGGAGACCACGGCCACGTTGAGCCCCTCGATCCGACCGAAACGGCGCCACAGCGTGTAGAGGTCGAGGAGCGCCTGGGTCGGGTGCTCCCAGTGCCCCCACCCGCCGTTGATGACCGGGCACTCCGCGGACTCGGCGCCTCGGCGGGCCTCCTCCTCGTCGTAGTGGCGCAGGACGATGAGGTTGGCGTACTGCGAGACGCAGCGCATGGTGTCCTCGATGGACTCCTCCTTGGCGACGGAGGAGGTCACCTTGGGGTTGGCCTCGACGATGACGTTGCCGCCCATACGCTCCATGGCTGTCTGGAAGCTCATGCGTGTACGCGTGGAGGGCTGGAAGAACATGAGGGCGAGCATGCGGTCATCGAAGAGGTCGATCTTGCTGCGGTTGAACAGCTCAAGCTCTTTACCCAGCTCGAAGAGGTTCAGCAGCTGCTCGTTCGACATGTCGTTGATTGAGATGAAGTTCTTGCCTACGTGGTCGACGGCGTCGATGAGGCCCTTCATGGAACGCATGTACCTGGACATGGGTGACTCCCTAATCGTGTTGTTGGGTGGGTGATGATGTTTGGGTGATGTGCGGAGGACGATGCGATGTGGAGAATCTGGCCGCTCACGCGCGGGCGATCATGCGACCGTGCATGGAGTCGCGGTCCACGGTTCGGCCGCGCAGAATGGTCGTGTGGACGACTCCTCGTAGAGTCCGCCCGTGGTAGGGGGGAGATCTTGTTCTTGTGCTCAAGGGACTCGACGTCGACGTCGAAGGTCTCTTTCGGGTCGAGGATGACGAGGTCGGCGTCGTTGCCCGCGCAGATCGCGCCCTTGTGCTCGACGTTGAAGGTGCGGGCCGGGTTGGCGGCGAACCAGCGGGCGATGTCGCTCAGCTCGACACCGAACTCCTGCCCTGCCGTCCACACGGCCGGAAGCCCCAGCTGCACCGAGGAGACGCCTCCCCAGGCCTGGCCGAAGTCGCCGCTCTCCTTGCGCTTGAGGTCCACCGTGCACGGGGAGTGGTCTGAGGCGATGTGATCGATGATGCCGCTCTTCAGGCCCTCCCACAGAGCACGCCGGTTGGCCTCCTCGCGTAGAGGGGGAGCGCACTTGTACTCGGTGGCGCCATCAGGGATCTGCTCAGCGGCGAAGGTGAGGTAGTGGGGGCACGTCTCCACGGTGACGTGCAGGCCCTCCTCCTTGGCCCTCTGAATCGACTCCAGGGCTTGAGCACTGGACAGGTGCAGGATGTGTACCCGGGCCCCGGTCTTGCGAGCGGCCTCGAGGACGTGCTCGATCGCGGCGTTCTCAGCCTCCGGTGGACGCGAAGCGAGGTAGTCTGCGTAACGCGGACCGAACTTCTGAGGAGCGGTGGCAAGGATCTCGGGGTCCTCGGCATGCACGATCATGACCGCCCCCAGGCGGGAGATCTCCTCCAGGTCCTCCTCGATCTCCCCGTAAGGCAGACAGCCGTACTCATCGATGCCGGAGTGGGCCGTGAAGCACTTGAAGCCGAAGACCCCTTTCTCCCACAGGGCGGCGAGGTCCTCCTTGTTGCCGGGAACTGCGCCTCCCCAGAAGCCGACGTCGACGGAGAGCTTTCCGGCTGTGGCAGTGCGTTTGAGCTCGAGCTTGTCCACGTCCACTGTTGGCGGGTCGGAGTTGAGGGGCATGTCGAGAATCGTTGTGATTCCCCCGGCCAAAGCTGCGCGAGTGGCGCTTTCGTAGCCTTCCCACTGGGTCCGCCCCGGCTCGTTGACGTGGACGTGGGAGTCCAGTAGCCCGGGCATGAGCACCTGCCCTTGAGGGACGGTGAACTCCTCGTCTGCGTTCACCGACGCACCAAAGGGCTCGACGGCGACGATTCTTTCTCCTTTGATGACGATTGTCGCGGGGCGAACTCCGTCAGGAAAGACGGTCTTTTCTGCGTGGATCACTAGGTTCGCGACCGTGGTAGACATCTTCTATCCTCCTTGATGAGATGCATTGAGTGTCAGTGATGAGGGGATTTCAGGACGCGCTGCCGCGAGCTACCGCGCCACTGCGGCAAGATCGGCGTCGAGATCCACCTTGGAAGCGGCCTCAACGGCTCTGACGACGTAAGGATCGTTCCGGGAGACGTAGTAGTGCACAACGAGTGACAGTGCTGCGCCGATGAACCATGAGAAGGGGCTGAGGAACTTGCACCAGGACAGTGGAACGACGGCCACGATGATCGAGGGGATGGATGTGACAACGAAAGTGGTGACAGCCCGCATGTTCCAGCCGTTCTTGAACGAGTGCATACCGTTGGCCTTGAACAGCTCGGAAACCTGGACCTTCTGCTTACGCAAGAGGTAGTAGTCGGCGATGATGATTCCGAACAACGGCCCCAGAACCGCGCCCAGAGCGGCCAGGAAGATGTTGACGATAATGGGGTTGTTGTAAAGGTTCCATGGAGTAATGAGCAGGGCGATGACGGCCGAGATGATTCCTCCTCGGACGAAGGTGATTTTCGACGGCCAGGCGTTGGCGAGGTCGTACGCGGGCGAGACGAAATTGGCCACCACATTGATTCCTAGGGTGGCGACAGTAAAGGTGAGTGCACCCAAAATGGAGGCCACCGGAGAGTCGATCTTCCCTACGAGCTCAACCGGATCGTAAATATATTCGCCGTAGATCTGCTTAGAGCCTGCGGTGACAAGCACGGACACGACTGAGAATGCGATGAAGTTGACCGGAAGACCCCACAGGTTGGCCATCCAGACAGCCTTGCGTGACGGTGAGAACCGAGAGAAGTCGCAGAAGTTAAGCAGGAGAGTCGCAAAATATGTGACGGTGAGCGAGATTGCCGCCAGGAAGGCGTGCACCGGCCCCCACTCGGCAGGTTTAGAGGGCATTGACAGCGAGATGTGCCATCCTGCTTCCTTTAGGACGTAGATCGTGAGAATAAGCATGACGATCCACACTGCGGGTCCGGCGAAATCTTGGAACTTTCGGATGGTCTCCATGCCGTTACGTAGAAGTAGCAACTGCAGTGCCCACATGAGCAGGAAGGCCGCCCAGCCGAGCAGGCTCTCGCCGAGGAATCGCTGTCGACCGTAGTCGGTGATGTGCGGCCATATGTCAGCGGCCAGGACGATGACGGCCCGCGATGCTAGCCAGGTCTGAATTCCGTACCAGCAGATTGCTACGAAACCTCGAGTGAGAGCAGGAACGTTGGAGCCAATAGTCCCGAAAGAAATTCGGGCCAGAACGGGGTAGCAAAGTCCAGTCTTTTGGCCAGCAAAACCGACCAGGTTCATGATGAAGAAAACAATGACAATACCTACGGACAGGCCGGCGAAGACGTGTGCTGCGCCCAAACCGAGGGTGAATAGTCCGGCCGCGAATGTGTACCCACCGATGGAGTGGATGTCGGACATCCACATGGCAAATAGAGAGAAGAAGGACCAATTGCGTTCTTTGCCGGCGCCAGGTCGTCATTGATGAGGTGTGCGTCCACGTCGACCTTGGACTGTTCCTGAGATGCTGTTGAAACTTGCGTACTCATGTCGGTGGTGCCTTTCTGCCATTAACTGTATGTCTGCTCCCGGTGCTCAGTTGGTAATGGTGGTTCCTGCCTTGCCGTCAAGGGCTTCGGCGAGGCAGTCCAGGGATGTGATGATGACGCGCCGGCCTCCATTCTTGAGGAACCTGACGGCCGCCTCGATCTTGGGTGCCATGGAGCCGCTTCCGAACTGTTCCGCCTCCAGATAGCCAGTAGCATCCTCGGCGGTCATGGTGCTGATTCCTTTTTGGTTCGGAGAGTTGAAATCCAGGTAGACCTGGTCGACGGCTGTGCAGATGATGAAGTCCTCGATCTCGAGGCTGTTGGCCAGGAGTGATGACGCCAGGTCCTTATCGATGACCGCCTCGCGGCCGTTGATGCTCCCGTTCTCGCGAGTGACGGGAATTCCTCCTCCACCAGCGGCGATCACCATGACACCCGAGTTGATGAGCGACTTGATGATCTCGAGCTCAATGATCTCGACGGGTTGCGGGGAGGCGACAACGCGACGGAAACCGCGTCCAGCGTCCTCCTTGACAACCCACCCGTCCTCCGTCCGGTGCTTTTCTGCTTCCTGCTCGTCCATGAAGGAGCCGATGGGCTTGGTCGGTGAGTCGAAGGCCGGGTCGGCGGGGTCTACGACGGACTGGGTGACGATCGCCGCGACATCGCGCTCGACGCCGCGCTCGGCGAGCACGTTGCGCAGATTGCGGGCGAAAAGATAGCCCGTGGCTCCCTGCGTGTCCGCGCCAAGTATGTCCAGGGGGATGGTGGGAAGCTCACCAAGAGCCAGTTCGGCTCGGCGCAGAAGGAATCCAACCTGCGGTCCATTGCCGTGAGTGATGACTGGGTTGTACCCCTGCTCGACGATATCGGCGATGTAGGTGCAGGTCTCCCGGATCGCCTCAGACTGGTCATTGGTGGAGATCCTGCTCTTCTCCTTGATGAGGGCGTTCCCGCCGACGGCGATCACGACACCTCGATTATTCGTCTGCATGGTAAGTTCCTTTCGGGCGCGTCGTGGCGCCACTTGCGAGTGGACGGAAGTGGGGGCTGGGAGGTGGGACTGGGTGGTATCAGGGCCGCAGGGGCCAGCCGGTGAGTGACTTGGGGCGTGGTGGTGCGTAGGTTCGGATCTTGGAGGTGGTCAGCCCCAGGCGCACAAGGCCTTCGGCGAGCATCGCGCCTGCCGCTACTCCTTCGACGACCGGGACTCCCAGGAGCTCGCTCAGCTCTCGGTCCAGTCCGGCCATGCCTCCGCATCCCAGCACGATCGCCTCGGCTCGCTCCTCCTCCACCGCAAGCCGCGCCTGCTCGGTGATGGCCCGCTTGGCGACGTCGGCGTCCTCGAGCTCGAGAACGCCGAGTCCAGTGGAGCGGACGGCTGCGCACCTTCTGTCGAGGCCGAAGCTCAAAAGACGGTCCTCAATAAGCGGGACGGCGCGATCGAGCGTGGTGATGACCGAGAACCTGCTTCCCAGGAGCATCGCGACGTGGGCTGCTGCCTCAGTCATGTCGACGACGGGAACACTGAGGAGCTCCATCAGGCCCTCTTTGCCGTGCTCTCCGAAACCGGCCAGAACGACGGCGTCGAACTCCCCGTCGTAGTGGGTGACTGCGTCCATGACGGCGGTGGCCGCCAGGTAGGACTCCATGTTTCCCTCAACGGAGGGAGCCCCGAAGGTCGGGGTGACCCCGATAATCTCGGTGTCTGCGCCGACGACCGCGCGGGCCGCCTCGGCGATGCTGCGTGTCATCGACTCGGTTGTGTTGACGTTGACCGTAAGAATCCTCATTGATCCTCCAGGTGTGGCGACATCCGCATCAGCAAATTTCGCATGATGGAATGTATGTTTCATACAACGTAAGTGTAGGTCAGGTCATATGTGAAGCACAATACTCTCCTCAGAGGTCAGACATCCGATCTATGAAGTGGCGCTGACCTGCGCAAACAGATGGAGTCGTGTGTGCGGGCAGGCGTCGTGCGACTATCTCCGACCCTAGCGGTCCTCGTCATCCTCGAAGGCTGTTCCGGTGGCCTGAAATGCCGTGTTCTCGCGGTATGGCCGCCGTGGAGGGCCTGGCGACCCCTGAGGAATCGACACTGAGGCCGGTGGGGGTGGAGATCCTATACTCGAGCCGTCCCGGGGACTTCGGGGCGCACGAGGCTGTGCGAGCACCGCCTCAGCATCCTGCCGGCGAGTCTGCCCGCACGAGCTGAGACCTTGTTTCGTGAAAGGAATACGTCATGACAACTTTTGACAACGCGATCACCCGCCGGCAGGTGGCCTACCCTCGTTACGCCAAGTACCTCGACCGTTTCGCGCCGCTGACTGTCGCCTCGGTGGCCCTGGCCTTCGTTGCCATCCTCTCGATGGTCGCCTTCGTGGCGTCGGTGTTCGGTGGCAATCTCGTGTCGATGGCGCTGTCTCTTGTGACCACGGTCGTGTCAGCCGCGATCGGTCTCTACCTCGCTGACAAGGTATCCCGCTGACACCTCTGCCTACCCGCCTGTCTCGACTGACAACGCTTCATACCCGATGCGCCACAGGCGCATCATGCATGCGTGACGGTCAGAGTGGCAGCGATCTCATCAACGGCGCTCATCAGCTCCGGAAGAATGACGTGGGTCATGTGCTCTGCGCTCATGCGCGAGGGAGGGCCCGACACTGAGGCGGCGAAGAGGTTATTCCCCGGAATGCCCATGGCCATGCAACGAACGCCCAGCTCCTGCTCCTCGTTGTCGATGGCGTAGCCGCGCGAGGAGATTCGCTCGATCTCTGCTTGGAGCTCGCCTCGACTTGCCAGAGTGTGCGAGGTGAAGACCGGAAGCTTCATATGGTGAAGCAGGCAAGCGCGATGCTCGGAGTCCATGGACGCTAGAAGCACCTTGCCCACGCCGGTTGCGTGCAGGCAGACTCGATTCCCCACCTGAGTGAACTGGCGCATGGACTGTGTCGACGTGCGGTGTGCGATGTACAGAGCTTCGTCGGCGTCAAGCATCGCCACTGCTACCGACTCGCCTGTGGCCTGGCCAAGCCGGTCGAGAATGTCCTGAAGGGCGGATCCAACAGATCGACCGGCGGTTGTTGTCAGAGCGAAAAAGGCACCTCCGACGGAGTACTCGCCCCGAGCCGTCTTGATGACATAGCCGCGAGAGGCCAGAGTCCGCAGAATGCGGTGGACGGTGGGGCCCGGCAGCCCCGTACGCTCAGCGAGCAGAGCGAGTGACGAACTCGTTCCGTCCTTGGCCAGCTCTTCGAGGACATCAAGAGCTCGGTCGACAGACTGGATGACGGAACCCTGGTTCCGGGGGCGCGCCGCTGACTCGGCCTGTTCCGGCAACGAGCGGTTCAGTTCCGGGTCTGCCTTGCGCTGGTTCAGGAGCGTCATCGTCGGTAGCAGCTATCTCTCAAGGGTACGAACTACCTCGGTCAACGAGGTGGACGTGCCCACGTTGCCGGGGAAGACGATATAGGGAACGCCTTGCGCCAGGCCGTCCTGAGCCGCCCACAGGGAGACGATACCCGGCAGCATCGGACCGATGCAGCGGGCGTGGCGGATATCGAGGCCGCGGGCCGCCACGTCCGACGACGTGATTCCCCCCCTTGGCGACGACGAAACGCGGCACCACCTGCTCCACGATCCTGTGGACCGTTTCAACGACGGCGTCGGATACGCGGCGAGAGATGTCCAGGGACTCATCGGCACCCACGCCCACCACAAGACGGCGGGAGGTGTTGATGATGACGGAGCCCTGCCGTAGGGCGGCGACCACCTCGCTGACGACCGCCTGGATGTGCTTCTCGCGGGTGCCCGGGTCGATGACCGTGGCGACGTCGATCTCGAATCGAGCGAGTTCCACGTGGGAGCGAAGGTCGTCGAGCTGGCTGGTGGTGAGAGCCACATGAGACCCGACGACGACCAGACCGCCGGGCACGGCGGGGCGCTGCGGTGTTCCGGAGGTGTCCCGGATGCGCATGACGTCCTGTGACGTCAGCGGAGTTCGAGGCTCTTGGCCGATACGTGTGCGCATGAAGGGCGGGCCCACCCGGTAGATGAAGTGCTGTCCCTGGTCCTCGGTTCGGATGAGAGCCAGACTCAGTGCGCGCAGGTCCTCTTCCGATGCGATGTCCGGAGCGATCACCTGACGGTCGGATAGAGCCGACAGTCGCTGGCAAGTCTCTCGGGGTCGGTTCTCACGTCGGTGAGGCTGGGTGTGGAGACCGTGTTGGCGGTGACTGCTGTCTTCGTCTTCTCCTCCACCCACTCACTCAGGCGTGACGTCCTGTATCCGAAGGTCGCGTCCTGCGCGAACTCTGTCTGGCTGACAGGAAGATAGTCCTTGCCGATGCGAGCGTAGTGAGTACCGCCCACCGTGATGCGACCGGCCTCGGGGAACGCCGGCACGAGGACCACCCCGTCCACATCCTGCCCGGATGAGGCCAGGACCTCGGCGATCGTGTCAGGCTCCAGCGGGAAATGGCCTCGCAGAGTCGAGTCCGAGCGGGTGGCGAAGGCGAGTGTGACATCGAGGTCCTGGGCGGCGGACAAAGCGTTGGTGACAGCCTCAATGGTGATGCGCCGCGCCTCGTGCGGATCGAGCGAGCGCGAGTTCGTCATGACATAGATGGCAGGGGCCTGCTCGGCCAGCGCCCACTGAAAGTCCTCGACGTCCCATGCCATGAGAACGGGCAGATCTGTGACGGACTGGGTGCCGGTCGGGTCATCGTCCAACACGATGAAGACCGGATCGGGATGCTGGCGGGCCTTGATGGCGGTCCGGACGTCGTCGGCCGTGACACTCGGGCTCGGCGGATAAAGAGCAAGAAGCTCCTCGTACGTGGGCACAACAATCTCCTTACCGTCACCATTGGCGTAAGCGCGCAGCACGAACCATGCAAAGATGGGAGCGCTGAGTGTGTTGGCAGGATAACACCTCAGGCCGGATGGGGCTCCTCAGTTCTCCGCCTCCTGGGGCTGGCGCGGAGCCATGTGCGCGCTCATGGCCTCGGCGGCTCGTTGAGGATCCTTGGCCTGGAGGGCCTCCAGGACATCGACGTGCTGAGTGACGACCAGACTGCGAAACGCGGGATCGGAGGCTGCCTGTCGGCGGGCTGCAACCAGGGCCTCCGTCAGAGAGTTCAGGGATGAGGCGATATAGATGTTGCCGGTGGCCTCCAGGATCGTCCCGTGGAAAGCGAGGTCCGCATCCACGGCCCCGTCGATGTCATCCTCAGCGTGGGCCTGTTCGTAGTCGGCCTTGTACTGCGCCAGCAACTCCAGCTGCTCCTGCGTGCACCGCTGAGCCGCGAGCCGTGCGGCTCCGACCTCGATGATCCGACGCAGCTCCAGCACCTCCTGCTCGATGTCATGGTGATCGCTTCGCAGCAGTGCGACGTGGGTGATGAAACGAGGGTCGTGCCACAGCCGGTAGGGCTGGACGTAGGTGCCCGTGCCGTGGACGACTTTGAGGACTCCGCCAACGGCCAACGACCTGATCGCTTCACGCATCGTTGTTCGAGACACGTCCAGGAACCGGGCCAGCTCGGCCTCGGCAGGCAGTGGAGACTCCTCTTTGAACACTCCATCGGAGATGGAGTCGAGGATCTGAGTGATGGCCTTCTCGACCCGATCGCGTCCCATACGGCCCTGATCCTCCTCGGTATGTGTTTTTCGCCGACGACTTGGTGTCAGAATCTTGACGTTATGTCAGTTGTTGTGGACAGCGAGACGGACGTTTTGCCCACCCATCGTGCGTCGACGCCTCACGGCGACTCTCAGGACGCCAGGGTGGAGAGGGCGCATCGCGTGTCCAGACTCCAGGTTATCTACGGTTCGTCCGCACGGCAGCGCGAGACAAGGAGGTCGTGTCGGCGCACGTGGTGCAGCCTCAGGTGCCCGCCTGGCAGCGGGGTGCTGACCGGACTGCGCGGGAGAGTGAGGCAAGGGGAGCGATCCCCGTTCCGTGTGCCGCGCCGAGACCTTACGGTGACATCATGGTTCGCCGTCGACGCAGCGTCATCCGTGTCCTTCTGACCGCTCTCGCCCTGGCTCGTCCGGGCGGGCTGACGTCTGTCTGAACGTCTGCCGGGAGCAGCATCGTGCTCAGTCGGCGCCCAGCTGCAGGCGGTCCCAGGACCGGCAGGTGATCCAGGCGCCGATCGCGGCGGTCATCACCGGAACCGCCAGCAGCGGCGTGCTGACCTCCGTGTGGTGCGCGGCCCACACCATCGGGATGGACCACGGGATGTAGGGGCCGAGCCCGAACCCAGCGGCAAGATTGGCGCCGACGAGGATCGCCAGCGTGAGCCCGATGCCGGCCAGGTAGCCGCGCCACCGCGTCGCCGCCCACATGACCGGCAGCGCGCTGCCGCCGATCAGGGCCGCGCTGAGCGCCAGCACCGCGAAGCAGCCGGCGGCGCCTCCCGGCCCCAGCCCGAGCAGCAGCAGTCCCGCCGTCGTGAGCACCGCCGCTTCAACAACGCCCAGGATGGTCGCCCAGGTCAGAACCGCCACCATCTTCGCCGTCGCGATGGTGCGCAAGGTGGGCGGAATCGCGAACAGGCCGACGATGGTGCCGTCGACGAACTCCCGACCCGCACTCCACGACATCACCACGCCGGCAGCCAGAAGCATCGTGACCCCTACGCTCGTCGCCCCCAGGGCGGTATAGCCGTCCCAGCCGGGCGACGTGACCATGGAGGCGGCCTTGCGCCCCAGGTCAGTGTCTCCGGCGTGCATCGCGGCGGCGTACCCGCCGGCCGTGGTCACCAGGACCAGAACGAGGGCGGCCACTGTCGCCACACGCGCGACCGTGGCCCGAGCCAGCTTGCGAGTCTCAAGGTCGATGACAACCGGGAACGTCCCGTGACCGGCGGCCATCATGAGGCGCTCCGCTCTTCCTGGGGCCGCCTCGCTCGGGAGGGCCGTCCCGAGCCGGGGTCCTGGGCCGCATGATCCGCTGCCAGGATGGCGTCGAAGAAGACTCTCTCGAGGTCTGCGCCTCCGGGGCGGCCAGGTTCTCCGGGCGTGATCGTGTCGACGATCCGCCCTCGGTGCAGCACCTCGACCCGGTCGGCGATGCGCGTGAGCTCATCGAAGTGGTGCCCGGTCACCAGCACCGCGCCGCCGCGCCCGGTCACCTCCCGCAGAAGATCCCTGAACCCGACGACGGCGAGCGGGTCCAGTCCGTTGGTCGGCTCATCGAGGATGACGATGCTCGGCCCGTGCGCCAGGGCGCTGACCAGTCCTACCTTCTGGCGCGTACCCAGCGACAGGCGGCGCGCGGGCACATCGAGCCAGCCGGTCAGTGCCAGCGCCTCGCTCATCCGCTCCGCCGTCCGCTCGGCGCGCTCGGGATCGGCCCCGTGGAGACGCGCGGAGGCGGTGATGTTCTGCCGGGTGGTGAGCTCGGGATAGGAGAACGGCGTCTCCACCAGATGGCCCACCCGCCGCCACACGTCCCTGGGGGCGGAGGAAATATCGCGGCCGTGCAGGAGGACCCTCCCGGCGTCGGGGCGGAGCATGCCGAGGATGACGCGCAGCGCCGTGGTCTTTCCGGCCCCGTTGAGACCCACGATGGCGTGGCACTCGCCCTGTGCGACGGACATGGAGAGCCGTTGCAGAACAGGCCTTCCCCGCAGGCCGGCGCTGACGCGATCAACTTCCAGGGCCGACGCCGCCGCGCCCCTCACGGTTCCTCCAGCAGGCTGAGAAGGCCCCGACTGAGCGTGGCCGCGGCGCCACTGACCGCCTCGGTGCGGGGTGCGGTGCCGGTCTCGACCACGTCGTCGGAGGTGCTGGTCTCCTCCGCCCAGGTGAGCAGGAGGCTGCTCGCCGCGCCCATGACGGCTCCGGCCGCGGCCCGCGCCGCCGCGCCGTCGACCCCCGGAACGATGAGCGCCTCGGCAATGGCGCGCTCGGTCTGCTGGCCCGCGGTTCGCACGGCGGCCGCCAGCGACGGCGTGCGAACCGCCAGCCGAACGCGTTCGTAGAACTCTCGGGAGGACATCTCCTCGCGCGCCGACTCCTGACTCATCGCCGCAACGAGGCCCCGCACCGCCCGGGTCAGCGGACGCCACCGCTGCGGCTGGGCGCGTACCGCCTCGGCGATGAACGGATCGAACAAGTCGCTCACCACCACGGCCTCCTTGGTGGGGAAGTGGCGGAAGAAGGTCATGTGAGAGACCCCGGCGGCCTTGGCGATCGCGGTGACCGGGACGGCGTCGAACCCCCGCTCGGTGAACATCCGCAGTGCGGTGCGCCGAAGCAGGTCAGCGGTGGAGGTGCGCGGGCTCATGCAGAGAATGTTAGTCAGTAACCTTCTGTGAGTCAATAACGCTCCAACTGGAAGACTCTCCCGGGCGCGCTCCGGGTGCGCCGTCCGGGTGTCCCGCCACCCACTGCTGACCGGCACCCCCCGGCCGCAAGAGCGCGGCGGGCACCACAGTCGCCAACCGGTCGGGCGTCACTGCCGGCCGGCGTCGGCGTCGGTAGCATGAGGTCAGCGCAGCCAACCCCGGGAGGAAACCGATGCACGAGCCCATCAAGCTGGTCGACCGTGTCCAGGCCATCAACTGGAACCGCCTGGCCGACGACAAGGACCTCGAGGTCTGGGACCGCCTGACCGGCAACTTCTGGCTTCCCGAGAAGGTGCCGCTGTCCAATGACGTGCAGTCCTGGGCCACCCTGACCGAGGCTGAGAAGAACATGACCACCCGGGTCTTCACCGGCCTGACTCTCCTGGACACCATTCAGGGCACGGTCGGCGCGGTCTCCCTCATCCCCGACGCCCGCACCCCCCACGAGGAGGCGGTGCTCACCAACATCGCCTTCATGGAGTCGGTCCACGCCCGCTCCTACTCCTCGATCTTCTCCACCCTCATCTCGACGGCGGAGATCGACGAGGCCTTCCGCTGGAGCGAGGAGAACGAGAACCTCCAGCGCAAGGCCCGCATCATCCTGGACTACTACCGCGGCGATGACCCCGAGAAGCGCAAGGTTGCCTCCACCATGCTGGAGTCCTTCCTCTTCTACTCCGGCTTCTACGCCCCCATGTACTGGTCCAGCCACGCCAAGCTGACCAACACCGCCGACCTCATCCGCCTCATCATCCGCGACGAGGCCGTCCACGGCTACTACATCGGCTACAAGTACCAGCTCGCTGTGCGCGAGTCCTCGCCCGAGCGCCAGGCCGAGCTCAAGGACTACACCTTCGATCTGCTCATGGAGCTCTACGACAACGAGGAGCAGTACACCGAGGACCTCTACGACGAGCTCGGCCTGACCGAGGACGTCAAGAAGTTCCTGCGCTACAACGCCAACAAGGCCCTCATGAACCTGGGCTACGAGGCGCTGTTCCCGGCCGACGCCGTCGACGTCAGCCCGGCGATCCTCGCCTCCCTGTCCCCCAACGCCGACGAGAACCACGACTTCTTCTCCGGCTCGGGCTCCTCCTACGTCATGGGCACGGCCGAGGCCACCCAGGACGAGGACTGGGACTTCTGAGCGCACCCGAGTGAAGATGGGGAGCGCTTCCCCGGGTGGTCTCCCCATGGCGGGTGGAATATGCGCGGCGCACTATTTCGGTGTTTGCAGCGCGCCAGAAAGGAACTCCCATGCGCTCCACCGTCAAGGTTCTCTCCGCCATCGCCGCCCTCGCCATGGCCGCCGGACTTTCCGCCTGCGACGAGCAGGGTGCCTCCCAGACCTCGGCCGGCGACGCCACCGCAAGTGATTCCGCCGATAAGGGCTCAGACGCGACCTCCTCCAAGGACTCCAAGGGGTCCGAGGGCAAGGACGGTGAGACCACCAAGTCCGGCTCCAAGATCCGGAACATTGAGCCGGTGACCTTCAAGGACGAGCAGATCAGTCTCACGCAGACCTGTGACAAGGTCGTTGAGGACTATGCCGCACCCAAGTACAAGCAGAACGGTGGTAGCGACACGATCTACCTGCTTCACTGCAAGCTCGACTTCAGCGGAGACGTCGGCTTCAGCAGCGGTGTCGCGGACGTCACCTCGCTTCAGGACAAGGGGGGATTCGTCCCTCAAGGCGGATGAGTACGGGAACCTGCTGGAGGACGACATGAAGGATGACGGTCTCAAGACCCTTGGTTTTGATGACTACGGATCCGGAAAGGTGGAGGGCTGGTTCGCCTTCGCATCCCTGGGGGAGACGACCAAGCTGAAGCCGTTCTCCGAGGGCACCACCACCATCGTCTACAACCGCGAGGACAGCGAGAGCATCAAGTCGGGCAAGCAGTACCCGGCCTACTCCGACACCCAGGACCTCGTGCTGAAGTAGACCTGATGACACTGTCCCCTCGGCGGCCTTGAGATTCCCGCCGATGCTGTTCTCCGGCTGCCGCGTCCTCCGTTCCCGCAGGTTCGAAGAACGCGGCAGCGTGTGAGGCGTCGACTTGTGACGGTGCGGTCGGCTTCCGGCGCCCCTCGTCTTCGGTAGCGTGCTGCCATGACGTCATCCGAGGTGACTCGCCCCTCGCCCGACGGCGCCGCCCGTCTACCGGGACGGCCCGTCCAAGATGTCGGAGGTCGGTGCGCGCTCCTGGGGCATCGATGACGTCCTCGACTCGGTCTTCTTCGCCATCGCCGCCGTTGCCACGCTGTGGCTGGCCTGGCTGCTCATCGGCTCGGGCTGGCACCTCGAGCCGGCACTCGTGGTCAACTCCCTGCTGTTCTGGGCGGTCCTGGCCTACCTCGCCCTGCCGCGCCTGCACCAGGTCCTCACCTGGCTCTACGTGCCCGACTACTTCATCGGCCGTACCCGCACCCCCGACGGGCTCCTGGGCGACCCCGTCAACCTCGCCGTCAAGGGCGATGAGGAGGACATTCACGAGGCGATGGTGTCCGCCGGCTGGGTGCGTGCCGACCCCATCACCCTGCGCTCCTCGTGGCGCATCGTCGTCTCCTCGCTGCTGCGCCGCTCCTACCCGGCCGCCCCCGTCTCCAACCTCCTGCTCTTCGGGCGCAGGCAGAGCTTCGCCTACCAGAAGGAGGTGGAGGGCAACCCCGCCCAGCGTCACCACGTCCGCTTCTGGCACTGCCCTCCCGGCTGGGTCCTGCCCGGCGGCGGGCGCGTGGACTGGCTGGCCGCCGCCACCTACGACCGCGCCGTCGGCCTGAGCGTCCTCACCCTCCAGGTCACCCACAAGATCGACGCGGACATCGACATCGAGCGAGACTTCGTCGTCGACGACGTGCGCTGGGCCAACGACGCCGCCGAGCTCCAGATCTGGCCGGACTTCTTCACTTCCTACCACGACAAGAACGGAGGAGGGGACCGGGTGGTCACCGACGGCGCCCTCCACGTCCTCGACCTCAACGAGGTGGTGCCCGGATCCGACTCCGGCCTCTCCCTCGAGCTGGCCCACCTCGCCGACCTCGAGGCCCGACGGCGCCGGCCCAGCCAGCTCGTCATCGCCCTGGTCCTCATCGCGCTCCTGGTCGTTGCCGAGCTCATCCGAGTCTCCCGCATCGACGTCACCGACCTGCTGGACGCCGCCGCGATCACCGACGCGAACCAGAGCACGGTCGTCGCCTTCATCGCCATCATCGCCGTGCTGTCGTCCCTCCTCACGCTCATCACCGCTGCCCTGGGTGTGGCGGCCTGGCACGGGCACCCGCGCGGCCGCATCGCTCTCATGGCCACCTTCGTCCTGGGGATCGTCACCGACATGGGGCAGGTCTCCAGCCTCGGGGTCCGCCAGGCCACCCTCGGCCTGGTCGTCACCAGCGCGCTCCAGGTGCTGGCCCTTCTGGCGCTCTCGGCCCGGCAGGTCCACGAGTGGGAGCGTGCCCGCAAGGAGGAGCGTCGTGCTGCCCGGGCCTCCCGAAGCGGCCCGCGAACCGGCACGCAGACCGCTCCGTCCACCGCTAGGGTGGATTCATGAGCGAGTACCTGGCGGGACCGCAAGGAGACGGCGCCGGCAACGCAGGCCCGGCGGGCCGGGCCGACCGGCGCACCAGCCATGTCGATGAGTCCCGGCCCGTCGACGGCGACCGCGAGCACGTGCGCTTCGGCATCCCCTTCAACGGCGTCGTTCCCATCTGGCACGACGACGCCACCATCACCTGGCACCGGCCGGCCGACGGCACCGACCTGTCCAGCGTCCTGGGCATGGGCCTGGTGGAGTCCGAGCCCGGCCCCGCCCAGGCCCCGGCCGGCTGGGAGGAGCGCGTTGAGACCGGCACCCTGACCGACTCCGGCCGCCTCCTGCTGCTCAAGGCCGAGACGCCGTCGGGCCGCCGGGCCATCAACGACCCGGGCGACGGCGCCCCCATCCCCCTGGAGGAGCCGCTGAGCTACGAGGAGGCCATGGAGGGGGTCTTCGACGTCGTCAGCTTCGGCATCCATGTCGGCCGTATCATGCTGCGCGCCGCCCGCGACGGCGGCATCATCCTGTTCACCCTGCGCGCGCCGCGCGATCCCGAGCCGCACCACATCCTGTCCGTGCCGGCGAAGGTCGACGACCGCGGGGTCATGAGCTTCCACCTGGGCACCCTCCAGGAGATGGAGGGCGGCGCCTGGGACGCCGCGACCCACCGCGACGGCATGTCCCTGCTCGACCTCACCGTCCCCTACATCGACCTCGTGGCCGAGGTCAGCCCCGACGGCGAGGAAGGGCTCGACGCCGACAGCGTCCTGGAGATGGCCCAGCCGGTCATCCAGTGCATCCTCAAGCCCGGCTTCCCCTTCGCCCTGGGCGCCTCCATGCTCCTACCCGAGGAGGACGAGGGCTGAGCCGGGCCGACACCGCACTGCTCGCTGCGCTCAGGGCGCCGGCGGAGCGGTTGAGCCGCGCACGATGAATTCAGTGGGGATGATGATGCTGCGGCTTCCGTCCAGTGTCCTGGAGGCCACCTGCTCCAGCACGAGGCCCACCATCTCGCGGCCATGCCGCTTGAAGTCCTGACGCACGGTGGTCAGCGGCGGGAAGCTGTACTCGCCCACGGCCAGGCCGTCGAAGCCGACGACCGAGACGTCCTGCGGCACACGCCTGCCCTGTTCGTGCATCGCCCGGATAAGGCCCAGGGCCAGCTCGTCGTTGGCGCAGAAGATGGCCGTCACCTCCGGGTCGGCGGCCAGGTGCAGGCCGGCCTCGTAGCCCGCCGCGGCCTCCCACCCGCCGGGCACCGGCTCAGGAACCTCCCGCCCCGCCTCCTGCAGGCAGCGGGCCCAGGTGGCCCTGCGGATGAGGCTGGACTGGGAGTCCTCGGGGCCGCTCACGTGGTGGACGGTGCGGTGCCCTAGCTCCAGGAGGTGCTCGACGGCGTCGCGCACCCCGCCGACCTGGTCGGCGCTGGCCGAGGGATAGTAGTCCACGAGCGTGGAGTCCGAGACCGCCACCGGCATCGAGGGGGGCAGTACCAGCTGCTCGCGTCCGGCCCGCCCGGCCTGCACGACGACAAGCCCATCGATGGCCTGGTGGGAGAGCCGGTAGACGGCCTCGCGCAGGTCGTTGGAGGCGGGGTGCTCCACCTGGACGAGGTTGACGGCGTAGTCGGCGGCGGTGGCGGCCTCCAGCACGCCCGCGGTGGTCAGGGCCTCCCCGGTGCGCTGGATCTGCTGGGTCAGCACGCCGATCGTCTTGAAGGAGCCGCGGCGCAGGGCCTGAGCTGCGCGGTTGGGGGAGTAGCCGAGCTGGTTCATCGCGCGCAGGACCCGCTCGCGGGTATCGGGCCGGACGTGCTCCGAGCCCGCCGCCACGCGCGACACCGTTTGGGCTGAGACACCGGCCAAGCGGGCCACGTCGCTCATCGACGGCGCTCCTTGCGCGCCCCGGCTCTGCCCTGGCATGACGCGAGGTTATCAGGATTGTCAGGGGTAACCGCATCCTGATGATGTGATGATGTTACCATATCGATCTGCCTTTGAGGTCGGTGGCGTCAGAATCTTGTGTGTAGATCTGCCTCACTGGAGCAGATCTCATCTACTATGTTAACGTCAACAAGCAGACGTTGCACTGCTGCGCGTCCTCTGTTCCCGTCAACCCCCTGGGGAGCCGAACAATGATCGTTCCTAGACACTTCGAGGACCTCGACGTCCTCCATGAGCACACTCTGCCGCCACGCTCCTACTACGTGCCCGCCTCCCGTGCCACCGCCACCAGCCCCTGGAGGCGGGAGGACTCCGACCGCTTCCATCTGCTCAGCGGTCGGTGGGCCTTCCGCTACCTGCCCAGCGTCCACGAGCTCACCGAGCCCTTCTGGGAGGAGAAGGCCCCCGAGACCGACGACGAGCACGGCGAGGAGGGCCCCGCCGCCGTTCCGGAGGGCTTCACCATGATTCAGGTGCCCAGTACCTGGCAGCACCTGGGCTACGACCACCACCAGTACACCAACGTCCGCTACCCCATCCCCTTCGACCCGCTTACGTGCCTCAGGACAACCCCTGCGGCGCCTACATCCGCGACTTCGAGTACACCCCGGACCCCGCCGCCCCCAGCACCTACCTGACCTTCGAGGGCGTGGACTCCTGCTTCTACGTGTGGCTCAACGGCACCTACGTCGGCTACAGCCAGGTCTCCCACGCCTCCGCGGAGTTCGATGTCACCGAGCTCGTCCGTCCCGGCGCCAACCGTCTGGCCGTCCTGGTGCTCAAGTGGTGCGACGGCACCTACCTGGAGGACCAGGACAAGTTCCGCACCAGCGGCATCTTCCGCGACGTCTACCTCCTGAGCCGCCCGGCCGCCGTCCTGTTCGACTACGTCACCACCACCTCGCTCGGCCCGGTGGCTGGAACCGGCTTCGACGCCGGCCCGTCCACCGCCCTCATCAAGATCCAGGGCGCCTACCGGGGCGGGCCCGTCCCCACCTCCGTCGAGCTCGTCGACCACGACGGTGCAGTGGTGGCCGCCGGTGAGCTGGAGCCCTTCGCCGGCGACGACGGCTACACCCACAGGACCCGCCTGAATGTTGAGGCCCCCTACCTGTGGAGCGCCGAGGACCCCTACCTCTACACCCTGGTCATCACCACGCCCGACGAGGTCATCACCGACCGGGTGGGCATCCGCGAGGTCGAGGTGAGCGATGCCGTCGTCCGCTCAACGGCCGGCCCATCACCCTGCGCGGTGTCAACCGGCACGACTCCGATCCCGCCACCGGCCCCGTCGTCGACCTGGAGCACATGCTGTGGGACCTGCGCCTGATGAAGGAGCACAACATCAACGCGGTGCGCAGCTCCCACTACCCCAACGACCCGCGCTTCTACCAGCAGTGCGACGAGTACGGCTTCTACGTCATGTCCGAGGCCGATAACGAGAGCCACGGCACCCAGAGCCGGTTCCTGGCCGACCCCTCCTGGGACAACCAGGTCGAGCACTGGAACGAGCCCATTGCCGATAACCCCGAGTGGACCGAGGCCACCGTCGACCGCATGAGGCTGTGCGTCCACCGCGAAAAGAACCGCCCCAGCATCATCTCCTGGTCCGCGGGCAACGAGTGCTCCTACGGCTGCACCCTCGAGGCGGCGCTCTTCTGGGTCAAGGACTTCGATCCCACGCGGCTCACCCACTATGAGAGCTCCTACTACCGCGACTCCAAGCGCCGTTACGACTACTCCTGCATCGACCTGTACAGCCGCATGTACCCGGCCATCGAGGAGATCCGCGACTACCTGGACTCCGATCCGGACAAGCCCTTCATCCTCGTGGAGTACTGCCACGCCATGGGCAACGGCCCCGGCGACCTCGAGGACTACTGGGAGATCATCCGGGCCGACGAGCGCATGTGCGGCGGTTTCGTGTGGGAGTGGTGCGACCATGCGGTCACCGCCGGGACCAGCGATGACGGCCGGCCGGTCCACCTCTATGGAGGCGACCACGACGAGGCCGTCCACGACGGCAACTTCTGCGTCGACGGGCTCGTCTCGCCCGACCGTGTCCCTCACCCCGGCCTGGCCGAGCTCAAGAACGTCCAGCGCCCCGCCCGCGTCATCGAGTACGACCAGGACGAGGGTCTGCTCACCATCCACAACGACCTCGACCACACCGACCTGTCCCAGTACCTGCGCATCTCCTACGAGGTGCGGTGCGACGGCTTCGTCGTGGACCGTGAGGACCTCGACCTGGTGGAGCCCGTCCCGCCGCACACGAGCGTCATGCTGCGCTGCGAGCCGAGCGTCCCGCCCACCGGCCGCTGCCACCTGCTGGTCACCTACCGGCTCGCGCGCCCCGACTCGCTGCTGGCCGCCGGTCACGTCCTGGGCTTCGACGAGATCGCCCTGCGCAACGCCGACAGGCGCCACCGGTGGGTCGCCGCGCTCGCCAACCGCCCCATCGGTGAGACCCGACTTCCGGTCAGACGTGAGGGCACTCGGATCGAGATCGACAGCGACAGGCTGAGCTGCGCCATCGACTCGCGCACCGGTCTGCCCGTCTCTCTGTCCACCGAGGGGCGCGAGCTTCTGGACCGCCCGGTCGAGCTCAACATCTGGCGGGCGCCCACCGACAACGACCGCCACGTGCGCCTGGAGTGGGAGCGCGCCCACTACCACCAGGCCGTGGCCCGCGCCTACGGCGTCGAGGTCGATGAGGAGCCCGGTCGGGTCACCGTCAGCGCCGACGTCGGCCTCGTGGCGCCCTCGGTCCAGCCCGCTCTGCACGGGCGACTTCTCTGGAGCCTCACCGACGACGGCGTCCTGAGCCTGGGAATGCGGCTGCGCCGGACGCTGGGCTTCCCGAGCCTGCCGCGCCTGGGGCTGCGCCTCTTCCTACCCGAGTCCATGAGCCAGGTCGACTACTACGGACTGGGCCCGCAGGAGAGCTACGTCGACAAGCGCCGCGCCAGCCACCACGGGGCCTTCAGCGCTGAGGTCGTCGACCTCCACGAGGACTACATCCGGCCCCAGGAGAACGGCAGCCACGCCGACTGCAACAAGGTGATCGTCTCAGGGGGCGGGCTGAGCCTGGCCGTTGTCGGGCCGACCCCCTTCTCGTTCAACGCCTCCCGTTACACGCAGGAGGAGCTGGCCGCGCGGCACCGCAACACCGATCTGACGCCGTCGGGCAGCACGGTCCTGTGCCTCGACGCCGCCATGGCCGGTATCGGATCCAACAGCTGCGGGCCCACCCTGCGGCCCCGCTACCAGGTCGACAGCCAGGAGCTGGGGATGGAGCTCCATCTCCTGCTCAACCCCCTTATCTCCCACACCAGCACTCACAACGAGGTGACGCTATGAGCAGCGACTCTGCCGGCAAGAAGACCGGCGCCCCCACAGCAGGAATCGGACTGGAGGCGGCCAGCGAGAGGAAGTACCTGAAGTGGTACAACAAGGTGGGCTACGGATCGGGCGACGTCGCCGGCAACGTCGTCTACGTCCTCCTGTCCGCCTTCGTCATGATCTACCTGACGGACACCGCTGGGCTCGACGCGGGCATCGTCGGCACGCTCATGATGCTCTCCCGGCTCTTCGACGGCTTCTCCGACATCATCTTCGGGGCGCTGCTGGATCGCACCAACACGCGGATGGGCAAGGCCCGGCCGTGGATGCTGTGGGGGTTCGTGGGCTGCGCCGCCATGCTCATCGCGATCTTCGCGATCCCCACGAGCCTGGGGGACACTGCCAAGTACGCCTGGTTCTTCATCGCCTACACCCTGCTCAACGCCGTGTTCTACACGGCCAACAACATCGCCTACTCCTCACTCACCGCGCTCATCACCCGCAACGGGGCCGAGCGTGTGCAGATGGGCTCCATCCGCTTCATGTTCGCCTTCGGGACGAACCTGCTCATCCAGAGCATCACCGTGGGCGGTGTGGCCCTGTTCGGCGGCGGCGCCGTCGGCTGGCGGACGATGGCGATCATCTACGCGCTGCTCGGCCTGGGGGTCAACACGCTCTCGGTGCTCTCGGTCAAGGAGCTGCCGCCCGAGGAGCTAGAGGGCGAGGACGAGCCCCAAGGACGACAAGCTCTCGGTGGGAGAGTCGGCCAAGATGCTCGTGTCCAACAAGTACTACCTCATTATCCTCATCGTCTTCCTGCTCACCCAGATCTTCACGGCCATGCTCAACATGGGGCATCTACTTCATGAAGTACATCCTGGGGGACCAGAGCCTGCTGGGGACCTTCGCCTGGGCCATTAACGTCCCGCTCATCGTGGGGCTCATGATCACGCCGTTGGTGGTGAGCCGGTTCGGGGGCATGTTCCGGATCAACGTCGTCGGCTACGTCATCGCGACCCTCGGGCGGCTCGGAGTGCTCGTGGCGGCCTACATGCACAATGTCCCGCTCATGCTGATCCTCTCCGCAGTCGCGGCCCTGGGCATGAGCTCGCTGCAGGGAACCCTCAACGCCCTCATCGCTGAGGCCTCGGAGAACACCTGGCTGCGCACCGGCAAGCGCATCGACGGGCTCATGTTCTCCTGCACGTCGCTCGGCGTGAAGGTGGGTGGCGGTCTCGGTACGGCCGTCTCCGGGTGGCTGCTGTCCGCGTCCGGCTATAACGGGCAACTGAGCGTTCAGCCGGGATCGGCCATCCAGATGATCTATGTCATGTACGTATGGTTCCCGCTCATTGCCAACGCGCTCATCCTCTTCCTGCTCACCCGGCTCGACGTCGAGAAGGTCAACACCCGGCTCAAGGAGGAGGCCGATGCGCGGGCCGAGGCGGAGGTCGGCGCCGGGGGTGACCGGCGGGGGCTCCGTGGTTTTGGGTGAGGCCGGTGGCGCCGTCCGTTCCGACGCCGACGGCACCGCTGGTGCTGTCGAGAGTCCGGCCATCGCGGCCGTAGGCGCTGAAGTCTCCGATGACGACGCAGAGGGCGGTGGTTCGGGCTCGGCCGGATGAGGCGCGGGGCGGTCCACAGGACTCGCGGGTGAGGGGCGATAAGGGGGCTCGTGGACGGTGAGGCTGTCGCCCCCACCCGCGTTCCCCAGGCGGTGCGCAGGCGGAGTTCCGCCTGCGCACCGCCGGTCGTTTTTGTCTTCGCCTGTGCCGACGTCGAGGACGTACTTTGCTTGCGAGGACGTGCCTTCCGTGTGGCGACTGCGTTTTTCTCATTGATGACTGACTACTGCCCGCAGCCGTCTTCGACGAATCGCAGTCCCCACGGCAAAAGTACGTCCTCAATCGACGTCGGATGCGGGTGGGGGTGTGCGAGTACAAGCGTGCAGGCCGGGTGGTTGCACTCTGAGGCACTGTGAGTACGAGCCCGGCCATAAGGGCGCTGTGCCGGACGGTCGCCGGCTCCCGGCTGGGCAAACGTGCAGGTCAGCCCATAGGTGATGCTGACCGCTGTGATCGGCGAAACCTGGGCACAGCCGATATGGATACGACAAACGTGAGGTCTTGGTGATCAGATCACCACAGGATAGGCTTGCCTTGCTTATAGCGATCCGAGACGAATTTCGTGACATGGAGGCCGAGTGTTTCTCGCCAACCTGCTGATCGCCCTACGGGAGGGTTTGGAGGCGGCTCTTGTCGTCAGCATTATCGTCGCCTACCTGGTCAAATCCGACCGCCGCGACGCTCTGCCCAAACTGTGGATCGGCGTCGGACTGGCCGCCCTCCTGCCTCTGGCCACCGGCGCCATCCTGACCTGGGGGCCCAAGACCCTCACCTTCCAGGCTCAGGAGATTCTCGGCGGCACCCTGTCCTTCGTTGCCGTCGGCCTGGTGACCTGGATGATCTTCTGGATGGGCAAGAACGCCCGCGAGCTCAAGGGCGAGCTGGAAGGATCCCTGTCTAGGACCCTCGCCGGGGACGGCTCCGGCTGGGGCGTTGTCTGGATCGCCGTCGTCGCCGTGGGGCGCGAGGGCGTCGAGACGGCCCTGTTCATCTGGGCCACCGTGCGCTCCAGCATCGAGAGCTCCACCATGCAGACGACGGCGGGCGTCGTCACCGGCCTCGCCCTGGCCATCGTGCTGGGTGTCCTCATCTACCAGGGCGCGGTGCGCATCAACTTCCGCATCTTCTTCGCCACCACCGGGTACTTCCTCGTCGTCGTCGCCGCCGGCATCGTCGCCTACGGCGTCGGCGACTTCCAGGAGGCCGGTGTCCTTCCCGGCATCATGAGCCACGCCTGGGACCTGTCCGCCCACCTGCCGGACAGCACCTCGCCCCTCTACTGGCTCTATGTGCTGCTCCAGGCCATGTTCCAGCTCAACCTCCAGCCCACCGTGCTGCAGGTCGTGGGCTGGTGCCTCTACATCGTCCCGGTCCTGGTGCTGCTCACCCTCCAGATCCGGGGGCCGCGGCCCTCGCCGCGCCAGGAGAGCGCCGCCGACAAGACCCATGAGGCCGCCGATGACGTCAGTGACGCCGCGTCCGACGTCGATACGAGCAAGGTCTCCTGACCGTCCCCGCAGACCCTCATCCACCACCGCCGCCTCACAAAGGAAAGACAGATGCCGATCATCACGCGACGCAATGTGCTCACCCTGCTCCCCCTGACCGCCATGGGCCTGGGCCTTGCCGCCTGCGCTGACAACCCCAAGAATGCCAAGGGCGGTGCCTCGGGATCCGGCAAGGCCCAGGAGATCACGGTGACCCTCACCGATGATTCCTGCCAGCTGTCCTCCACCTCCTTCCCCTCGGGCGTCGTCTCCTTCACCATCACCAACTCCGGCTCGGCGCCCAACGAGCTGGAGATCCTCACTGAGGACAAGCTCCAGATCATCTCCGAGCAGGAGAACATCGGCCCCGGCACCACCGCGAAGCTCACCACCTCCCTCAAGGAGGGCACCTACTACGCCGCCTGCAAGCCCGAACATGGTCGGCGAGCTCAAGGGTCGTCACCCAGCTGACGATCACCAAGGGCGCCGCCGTCGACGTCAGCGCCGACGAGGCCGAGGCGCGCGAGGCCGCCGTCACCAACTACACCGCCTACGTGCGCGATCAGGCCGGCCAGCTCCTCACCGCCACCCAGAGCTTCGTCACCGCCTACACCTCCGGCGACACCGCCACCGCCCAGAGCCTCTACCCGCTGGCACGTCAGTACTACGAGCGCATCGAGCCCACCGCCGAGTCCTTCGGGATCAAGGAGGCCGGAGACCTCGACGCCTCCCTGGACACCCGCGTCCAGGACCTCGCCTCCGGCGCCGGCAAGGCCGTCACCGACAAGGAGGTCATCGACGGCTGGACCGGATGGCACCGCATCGAGGCCGATCTGTGGGCCCAGGACCCCGCCAGCCCCTTCAAGTTCGCCGACGACGCCGCCCGCCAGAAGATCGCCGACCAGCTCAACACCGACACCAAGTCCCTCTACGACCTCGTCTACGGCAACATCAACGGCACCGGCGGCAAGAAGTTCGAGCTCGAGCTCGAGGACGTCGCCAACGGCGCCGCCACCCTCCTCGAAGAGGTCGCCACCACCAAGATCGTCGGCGAGGAGGAGACCTTCTCCCACACCGACCTCTACGACTTCCAGGCCAACGTCGAGGGCGCCAAGGTCGCCTACGGCAACGTCGAGGACCTCATGAAGAAGAAGGACTCCAAGCTCGCCGAGAAGATCACCACCCAGTTCAAGGCGGTCGAGGACCTCGTTGCCGCGCAGGCGAACGGTCAGACGGCTGACGGCCAGAAGACCTACGCGGACTACTCCACCATCGCCTCGGTCCAGAAGGACGCCGGCGAGACCCCCGACAAGAACTCCTACACCGACGTGCAGCGCAAGTTCTCCGACGCCGTCAATGCCCTGAGCGAGTCCCTGTCGCAGGTCGCCGGAACCATCCTCTGAGCGTCGTCGTCACCCCCGGAAGGAGCAGACAGTGAGTGGCAAGCCGGCCGACGAGTCGGACGAGGCCCAGGTCGCGGCCGACGCGACCGGCCCGGAGGCATCGCATGCGCACCAGGAGTCGGGAGCCCCGACGTCGGAACGCCCGGGCAGCGGCTCGGAGGCCTCCGGCGCCTCGGGAGAGCCCGAGACCCCCGGCGCCTCTGAGAATCCCGGAGAGCCGGAGGAATCCGGCAAGCCCGGCAAGTCCGGCGCCAAGGGCACGAGCCGCCGCGCCATGTTCACCGGTGCGGGCCTGGGCGCCGCGCTCGCGGGCCTGGCCGGTGTGGCCGGCGGTCGCGCCTGGGAGGCGTCCCAGCGACCCGAGGACGCCATTCTCACCGTCTACCCCTTCCGGGGCGAGCGCCAGGCGGGGATCACCACCCCCGCCCAGGACAACATGTTCACCGCGGCCTTCGACGTCTCCGCCACCGACGTCGAGGAGCTCAAGACCCTCCTGTCTGACTGGGCCGTGGCCGCTGAGCAGATGACCGCCGGCGAGCTCATCGGCGGCCAGCCCAGCTCCAACAAGCAGCTGCCGCCCAAGGACACCGGCGAGGCCTGGGGCTACAAGCCCAACGGCCTGACCATCACCTTCGGAGTGGGCAAGGGCCTGTTCGTCGACGCCGAGGGCAACGACCGCTTCGGCCTGGCCGCCAAGATGCCGGCCATCCTCAAGGAGGGCACGCCCTCCTTCTCCGGCGACCAGCTCCACGCCGCCCAGTCCGACGGCGACCTGCTCGTCCAGGCCTGCTCCAATGACGCCCAGGTGTGCGTTCACGCGATCCGCAACCTCACCCGTATCGCCTTCGGGACCGCGACCCTGAGGTGGAGCCAGGTCGGGTACGGGCGGACGTCGTCGACCTCCGTGGACCAGGAGACGCCGCGCAACCTGTTCGGCTTCAAGGACGGCACCAACAACATCAAGGCCGAGGACCCCGCCGACCAGCTCAACGAGCACCTGTGGGTCCAGCCCGGGGACGACGCCGCGGCGGACTGGATGACCGGCGGCACCTACTACGTGGCGCGGCGCATCCGTATGCTGGCCGAGGTCTGGGACCGTCTGCGGCTCATCGAGCAGGAGCAGACCATGGGGCGCGACAAGCGCTACGGGGCGCCGCTGAGCATCGCCAACCCCACGAAGTCCTCCGAGGAGTTCACGGCCGTGGACTACACGGCCAAGGACGACAAGGGCGAGAGTCTCGTGCCGGCCGACGCGCATATCGCCGTCGTCTCACCGGAGCAGAACCAGGGGCGCCGGATGCTGCGCCGCGGCTACAACTACACCGACGGCTCCGACTCCCTGGGCCTGCTGCAGACCGGGCTGTTCTTCATCGCCTTCGTGCGGGATCCGCGCACGAACTTCTACCCGATCCTGGACCGCATGACCAAGAGCGATGCTCTCCAGGAGTACCTCAAGCACGAGGCCTCGGCCCTGTTCGCGATCCCGCCGGGCATCAAGAAGGGCGACACCATGGTGGCCGCCTCCCTCTTCAGCTGAGCGGAGGTCGGGGCGGCTCCCGCAGTCGGCTCGTGGTCAGTGCTCTGCGCCGACAAGCGCCTTGAAGCCGGTGACCGCAGCCAGCGCCACGGCCAGGATACCGGCCAGTACCAGGGCCAGGCCTCGGAAGGTGGGTACCGACGTCGCCAGGAGTGGGCCGATGCTCGTGCCGACGAACAGGATGAACCCGTTGAGCGCCATGCCGCTGCCGCGGTTGGGGGCGGACACCTGCCCGTAGAGGCTGATCATCGCCGGCGCGGCCAGCGCGACCCCGGCGACATACACGACGCTGGCGGCCACCAGGCCCACCAGGCTGCCCGCGAGCAGGGCCTCGCCGAGCATGCCCAGTGCTGACAGCCCGAAGCCGAGCCGGGCCACCTGGGGCCAGGACCACCTGGTCGCCAGGGCGCCCGCACCGAGGCTGAGGAACATGGCCGGCAGGGCCGCCAGGCGAATGAGGATGATCGTCGAGGGCCGCATGCCCAGCGACTCCAGGTGGCCGCCGATACCGGTGTACATGGCGACGAACACCATGAGCAGCGTGAGGTGCGCGAGGCTGAGCGCGAGGACCTCGGGTCTCAGGGCGAGTCGCCCCAGCGCCTGGAACTGCCCTCGCAGCGAGGAGCCGGGGGGTGCGGGCGGCGTCGTGCACGACGGCGAGGATGACAACCAGCGCGACGGCCAGCAGGCCCGCGCACAGGGGGAAGAACCATCGCCACCCCAGGTGCAGCGCGACTAGTGAGGCGAGCACCTGGCCGGCGATGCCCGCCACAAGGAACGACGTCGACATCGCCCCGATCGCCCTGGCACGCCTGGTCGGAGCCGGTGCCTCGGACAGGTGGGCCAGGGCCACGGGTGCGAAGCCGGAGGCGCTCAGCCCCTGAACCGCGCGCAGGATGGCGAGCGCCGGCAGTGACGGGGCCAGGGCGCAGCAGGCGGTGGAGACGGTGAGGATCCCCAGCGCGAGCGCCATGATCCTCCTCCTGCCGTAGTGGTCGGAGACCGGCCCCCAGATGAGGAAGCCCGCGGCGTAGGTGAGGCTGAAGGCCGTCGACAGCGCGAAGGTGGCGCTGCCGTGCAGCTGGGCGGAGATCGGCTTCAGCAAAGGGGTCGCGGCGTACAGCTGGGTCAGGACGAGCAGCGCGGTGACCACGAGGGTGGCGGTGGTACTGCTGCCGGCGGGGTGGGCGGGGGAGGTCGACCGAGCCGTCGACTGGCTGGACGGCTCGGGGGAGTGGGCGACGTCGGGATGCTGATCGGGTGACATGAGAACCCCTTTCCAACGTAAGCGTTGGAATTGACCCTAGTAGACTGGAGGGAGAGTTGCAACGGCAGCGTTGGAATTGCTGCCGGCGCTCGTGGACACGGGAGGAGGCGTCATGGCCTGGGACACCGAGGGCACCAAGCGCAAGATCAAGGACGCCGCCACGGCCGAGTTCACCCGCCACGGGCCCGCCGGGACGACCGTCGAACGGATCGCCAAGCGGGCCGGTGTCAACAAGGAGCGCGTCTACAACTACTTCGGCTCCAAGGATCGCCTGTTCTCCGCGATCCTGCGCGACGAGCTGACCAAGGCGGCCGAGGCCGTTCCGCCCGCCTTCGATGAGGGGGAGGACGTGGGCGACTACGCCGGGCGCCTGTACGACTACCACCGGCAACGCCCCGAGCTCATTCGGCTCCTGTGCTGGGAGGCCCTCACCTTCGACGGCGAGGTGCCCGAGGAGGAGCTACGGCGCGAGCACTACCAGCGCAAGATCGCCGGGGTGCGCAGCGGCCAGGAGACCGGCGCCCTTGTTCGGGACGTCGACCCCGGTGCGCTCATGCTCATGATCATGTCCCTGACGGGCTGGTGGTCCACCGTGCCCCAGGTAGCGCGGATGCTGTGCGGGCCCCTGGATGACGAGGAGGCGCACGATCGCCGGCGCGCCGTCGTCGTCGACGCGGCCCGCCGGCTCGCCGCGCCCCGCGACTGAGCGCTGGGTGGCTGGGCGGGCCGTGGCCCTCGGCGGCTACTGCACGAGCCTCGGGGCGTACTGGCCAGGGGTTGTCCATCCTGCACGATACCCGGACCTTCGTGGAGTACACCCATGTCCTGGCCAGTAGTACCCGGCCCTCGTGCAGTACGGGCCGCGGCTGGGCATGATTGCCTTATGCGCGACCTGAACGACCTGACCCGCCCCACCGTCCCCTCCAGTGCCATTCAGGAGCGCATGGCCGCCGAGACCGAGGAGCGTCGCCACGTCGTCGGCCCACCGACGTCCCTGCCCGACGACGCCGGAGCCCCCGCCGACCTGCGCGCCGCCCTGGGTGAGGCCGTCGCCGAGCTGGCCCCGCAGATCGTCGAGCTCTCCCACGACATCCACGACCACCCCGAGACCGGCTTCGAGGAGCACTACGCCGTGGCCACGGTCGCCGCGCTCCTGCGCCGCCACGGTATCGAGCCAGAGGTCGGCGTCTACGGCATGGACACCGCCCTGCGCGCCGAGATCTCCGGGACCGCCGGGGCCGGTGCCACTGGCGCAGCGGCCGGAGACTCCGGTGAATCAGCCGGCACCATCGCGATCCTCGCCGAGTACGACGCCCTGCCCGGCATCGGCCACGGCTGCGGCCACAACGTCATGTGCGCCAACTCCGTGGGCGCCTTCCTGGCCCTGGCCGCCCTGGCCCGCTCCCGCCCCGGCGCCCTGCCCGGCCGCGTCGTCCTGCAGACCACGCCCGCCGAGGAGAACTCGACCGCCAAGGAGGTCCTGGCCGTGCGCGGCATGCTCGACGGCGTCGACGCCGCCATCCAGACCCACTCCTACGCCCACGACGTCACCCACCAGACCTGGCTCGGGGTGCGCCGCCTGAGCGTCGTCTTCCACGGCGTGCCCGCCCACGCCGCCTCCCAGCCCTTCATGGGCCGCAATGCCCTGGACGCCGCCACCCTGGCCCTGACCGGCATCGGCCTGCTGCGCCAGCAGATGCTCCCCATGGACCGACTCCACGCCATCATCACCGAAGGCGGCCAGGTCCCCAATATCATCCCCGAGCGCACCGAGCTGTCCATCATGGCGCGCTCCAAGTACCTCGAGACCCTCAAGGAGATCGCCGAGCGGGTCGAGGAGGTCGTCCACGGTGCCGCTCTCATGACCGGCACCGGCGTCGAGATCCTCACCTCCGAGGACAGCAATGAGGTCCCCGTGCGCGACAACGGGCCCCTGCTCACCTCCTGGGTGCGCTCCCAGCGCGAGCGCGGCCGCGACCCCCTGGCCCCCGGGGTCCTGCCCGAGACGATCGCCGCCGGCACCGACTTCGGCAACGTCTCCCAGCGCGTGCCCGGCATCCACCCGCTCATCAAGGTGACCGACCGTCCCGACGTCGCCCTCCACACCCGCTCCATGACCGAGGCCGCCGGCGCTCCCACCGGGGACGCGGCCGCCCTCGACGGCGCCTACGGGCTGGCCGCCGTCGCCCTGGACTGGCTCCACGACGCCGAGCTGCGCCGGGCCGTGCGCGCCGACTTCGAGGCCACCGGCGGGGCGATCGACGTCGCCGGCTTCTGGGAGGAGTAGGCGGGTCCCCGCGCCTTCGCGGTGCGCGGCCGGCGCAGGCGGTCCTCGTGTTCTTTATGTCCGCGTGACCGTCCCCCACGCGCTGGTGTCTGGGCTCCCGGAGCAGGCCAGGAGCCGTCAGGTGCGGTTGCGCGCCGGGTGGCTCAACCCTCAGGCCGCCGGGCGGCGGATGAGCAGCGCCCCGGGGTCGAGGCGCACCCGCATGCCCTGGGTGGGCGCCAGCAGGTCCCCGTCGACCTCCACCAGTGCCGGCGCGGAAAGCCGGATGGCCACCTCCCCGCCGCGCCGCAGCACCACCCGGCCCAGGGAGCGGCCGGACTCGGAGTAGTGCGCCGCGTAGGGCGGCAGCACCTGGCGCGCCAGGGATCCCCACCCGGCCAGGCCTGCGATCGTGTCGATGGCGGCGACGTCGAGCAGGCCGTCGTCGGTGCGGGCCTCGGGCAGCAGGGTGATCCCGGCCGGGAGACGACCGCCGTTGGCCACCAGCAGGTTGCGGGCGATCAGGCGCTCCACGCGCCGCTCGCCGGCCTCGTCCAGGAGGCTGAGAACCAGGTCCATGCGCGGCGAGCCCAGGTTCTCCACGGCCGCCAGGGCGTAGGCGCCCCATCCGACCCGCGCCTTGAGGGCCGGACGCGTGGAGGCGACCAGGCCGGCATCGAAGCCGATCCCGGCCACCACCATGCAGGCGTGCTCGTCCCCGAGGGTGGGCCGGGTCCACTGGCGGGTGCGCCGGGTCGCCCTCTGGACCGCGCGCACCGCCCGGGCCGCCTCGGCGGACAGCTGCGATGAGCCGGATGAACTGGCCGGATCGGTCGGACTGGCCGGATCGTGGGCCGGCTGGGCCGCTGCGGCTCCGTCCGAGGCGCTCGCCGAACCGGCGGTACCGGCTGCTGCCGGGCTCGTTCCGACGTCGGCCTCGGCAAAGGGCTCGGTCCTCACCCAGGCCAGGTCGGTGGGCAGCTCGACGCCGCGGGCCGCCACCCGGGCCGCTGCCCTCGGGTCTCCGACCGGTATCCCGAGATTGCGGGCCGCCAGGTTCGCCGTGCCCAGGGGGATGATGCCCATCTGGGCGCCGGTGCCGGCCATCCCGGCTGCCACCGAGCGCACGGTCCCGTCGCCGCCTGCGGCCACCACCAGCCGGGCCCCGGCTGCCAGGGCCAGGCGCGCCTGCATGGTGCCGGGCTCGGACACGCTCGTCTCCAGCCAGACGGGTCCGGCATACCCCGCCTCGTGCAGCTCGCGCTCCAGCAGGCCCCGTACCGCGGCGCTGGCGCGCGGCTTGGAGGGGTTGATGACGACGCAGGCCAGCGGCTGCCCGGTGCGCGTCGTCGCCCGGGTCCCGCCGTCGGAGAGCGAGCCGGTCATAGGGCAGGGTAGCCGCCCATGCGGCCTCGGTCACGACCCCGCAGCGCCGGAGGAGGCCACGAGAGGAGCCGGAGACGGCTCGATGCTGTGACTCGGGGCGTGCCTCAGGCCGCGGTCGGGAGCCTCACGGGAGAGACGGGCAGGTCGGCCTCGCTCACCAGGCGCGAGATGAGGCTGGCCAGCTGGGCGAAGTCGGCGCCGCGGGAGGAGGAGACCCGGTGGACCAGGCCCATGTGGCGCACCGGTGCCTCGCCGCCGAAGCGGGCGACGCCGTACTCCGAGGAGGGGGCCAGCAGCTGCAGGGCGCCTTCGGGGATGATCGTCACGCCGGAGCCGTGGGCGACCATGCGGGTCACCGTTGACAGGGTGGTGGCCACCGCGACCGGGGGCTGGGTGCCGTAGCGCTGGCACAGTGCCAGGGTCTGGTCGCGCAGGCAGTTGCCCTCGTCGAGCAGGAGGAGGGGCTGGTCGTCGAGCTCGGCGGGGGTCACGTCCGTGCGGCCCACCCAGGGGTGGTCGGCGGCGGTGAGGATGACGAGCTGCTCGTCGAACATCGGGATCGCGGTGGTGCGTTGGAGGTCGTCCTCCAGGGCGATGATGGCGGCATCGAGGCGGCCCTGAGCGAGCTGGTCGAGGTTGTCCCCGGTGACCATCTCGCGCAGGTCCAGCTCCATCTGGGGCAGGGCCTCGCGCAGGCCGTCGATGAGGACGGGGGCCAGATAGGGGGCGATGGTGGGGATGATCCCCAGGCGCATCGACCCGCTCAGGGCGGCTCCCTGGCTGGAGGCGGCCTCGGTGAAGGCCTCGGCCGCCAGGACCGCGTCGCGCGCGAAGGGCAGAAGCGCCTCGCCCAGAGAGGTGACCAGCACGCGGCGGGTGGTGCGCTCCACCAGCTCGCCACCGACGCGCTTCTCCAGGGCGGTGATGGCCTGGGACAGGCTGGGCTGGCTGACGCCGAGCGCCGTGGCGGCCTCGCCGAAGTGCTGGTGGTCGCACAGGGCGACGAAGGCCCGTAACTGGGAGAATGAGGGAGATGATGAGATCGGCATGAGTTGTGGTCCTGTGGTCGGGGGCCCGCACCAACGCGATCGGCGAGCCAGATAAGACGGAGTGACAGAAAAGCGGAGGCAGACGACTGGCCGGGAAGGGCGGGGAGAGCTGGTGTGGGGTCCGGTGCGGGTGGGCCTCCTACGTGGCGGCCCGGAAGCGCCGTCGGGAACTATAGGGTACACCGATTGAAATGTATTGTATTCACAGGTGGATTACGTCGGTAGAGGGATGTGGGTCACGTTCGCGTGCGGGGACTGGTGCGCGCCGGCGTGAACGTGTATGTTCCGCGCGCCTGCGATTCGCCCCGATCTTCCGGTTAATTATTGGCTTTCCGGGGTCCTGGTCCGTCTCCCGAACGGAGTCGACCCGACGGCGATTCCGGGGAGAATCGACCGGAGTGTCGAGTCCGCCACTGGAGTGTGACTTCGTCCGACCATGGCCGACCGTGGCCGACCGTGTCTGACCGTCTCTGACCGGTTCGCCTTGCCGCCCGCCCGCGGCCCGGCTGCGCCCGGGGGCTGATCCGGATGCGGCCTCGGGCGCGGTCCTGACTACACTCGGGGTCATGATCGACCTGCGTGCGCTTCGCGAGAACCCCGAGCCCTTCCGAGCCAGCCAGCGAGCCCGTGGTGCCGACGTCGAGCTCGTTGACCGTGTCATCGCCGCCGACGAGGCCCGCCGCCGGGCACTGGCCGCCTTCGAGAGCCTGCGCGCCGAGCAGAAGTCGGTCTCCCGGTCGGTGGGGAAGGCCTCACCGGAGGAGCGCCCGGCGATCCTCGCCAGCGCCAAGGAGCTCGCCGAGCAGGTCAAGGCGGCCGAGGCCGCCTCCTCGGCCGCCGCCGCCGAGCTCGACGCCCTGGCCCGCCAGTTCGCCAACCTCATCGAGGGAGCGCCGTCGGGCGGTGAGGAGGACTACGTCGTCCTGCGCCACGAGGGCGGCGAGCCCCGCGACTTCGCCGCCGAGGGCTTCGAGCCCGCCGACCACCTGGCGATCGGCGAGGGCCTGGACATCATCGACACCCGCCGCGGCGCCAAGGTCTCCGGCGCCCGCTTCTACTACCTCAAGGGCTGGGGCATGCGCCTGGAGCTGGCCCTCATGACGGCCGCCCTGGACGCCGCCGTCGCCCGCGGCTTCACCCCGATGACCACCCCCACGCTCGTGACCCCGCAGGTCATGGGCGGCACCGGGTTCCTGGGCGCCCACAGTGATGAGATCTACTACCTGCCCGCCGACGACCTCTACCTCACCGGCACCTCCGAGGTGGCCCTGGCCGGCTACCACGCCGACGAGATCCTCGACCTGTCCGCCGGGCCCAGGCGCTACATGGGGTGGTCCACCTGCTACCGGCGCGAGGCCGGCGCCGCAGGCAAGGACACCCGCGGCATCATCCGCGTCCACCAGTTCAACAAGGCCGAGATGTTCTCCTACTGCCGTCCCGAGGACGCCGAGGCCGAGCACGCCCGCCTCCTGGCCATGGAGGAGGAGATGCTGGCCCTGGTCGAGCTGCCCTACCGGGTCATCGACACCGCCGCCGGGGACCTGGGCTCCTCGGCCGCCCGTAAGTTCGACTGCGAGGCCTGGCTGCCCACCCAGCAGCGCTGGATGGAGGTCACCTCCACCTCCAACTGCACCACCTACCAGGCCCGCCGCCTGGCCGTGCGCGAGCGCCGCGAGGGCGGCACGAGCCCCGTGGCCACCCTCAACGGGACCCTGGCCACCACCCGCTGGATGGTCGCCATCCTGGAGAACCACCAGCAGGCCGACGGCTCGGTGCGCGTGCCCGCGGGCCTGCGCCCCTACCTGGGCGGCCTGGAGGTCATCGAGCCCGTCGGCGCCACAGCCTGAGGCCGGGTTCCACCATGAGCCCCACGCCATCGTCCTCCTCGCCGACGACGCCGGAGCCCTTGCCAGGCGCCGTCGGCGGCTCCGTCAGCCCTGAGCCCACGGGCAACGGCCCGGCCGTCAACCCCGAGACCGGGATCGCGCCGGCCGGCCAGCCCCTGACCCACCTGGGCAGCTCCACCGAGTACATCGGGTACCTCGACAACCTCGAGAACAGCGCCGGAAGCGCCGGGGAAGACGGCGGGCGCGTGCTGCGCCGGCGGGCCCTGGATCACGAGGAGTACCACGCCCTCGTCCAGGACCGGATGCGGAACCTCGACGCCATGGAGGCCGCCGGCGGGGCTCGGCTCACACCCGGCGAGGGGCTCGTCGTCGCCCTCGACGTCGACGGCACCATCCTCGACCTGGACGGGCGCGTCTCGGAGCGGGTCATGGCCTCCATCGCCCGCCTGCGCGCCCACGAGGTCCCCGTGGTCATCTCCACCGGGCGCGGGATCGCTGCCGCCATGCCGGTGGTGCGCCACCTGGGGATGACCGCCGGCTGGATGGTGTGCGCCAACGGCGCCCTGACCCTGCGGCTCGACCCGGATGCCCCAGGCGGCTACGAGGTGGTCGACTCGCGCACCTTCGACCCGCGCACCGCCATCGAGACCCTGCACGCCGCCGTGCCCGACGGGCATCATCGCCGTGGAGGACCCCGGCGTCGGGTTCAAGGTCTCCCGACTCTTCCCCAACGGCGAGCTCATCGAGGACCAGCGGGTCGTCACCTTCGACGAGCTCGTCTCCCAGCCGGTCACCCGCGTGGTCCTGCGGGCCCCGGGCATGTCCGTGGAGCGCTTCTCCGAGATCGTGGCCGGCTCCGGGCTGCACTCGGTGGAGTACGCCATCGGCTGGACGGCCTGGCTCGACGTCGCTCCCGAGGGCGTCACCAAAGCCTCCGCCCTCGAGGCGCTCATCGCCCGCCTGGGCGCCGACTCCGCCCACACCCTCGCGGTCGGGGACGGCTCCAACGACGTCGAGATGATCGAGTGGGCCGGGGCCGGAGTCGTCATGGGCAGCGCGCCCCAGTGGGTGCGCGACCGCGGCGATATCCTGACCGAGCCCGTGTGGCGGGACGGCTGCGCCGCCGTCCTGGACGCCCTCATAGAACGAGTAAGGCACCCCTGATGCGACAGTCCCCTCTCCCTGCCTCCCACCACAACGTCATCCGTGAGAACTCCGGCGACGGCTCCGTTCGGGCCGGCCTGCCCGGCGGGGCGGTCCCGGGCCGACGACGCCGCACCGGTCGGCTGCGCCGCTACGGCCGTCTCCTGGCGGCCGCCAGCGCCCTGACTATGGCCGCCGCCGTCACCACCGCCTGCTCGGTCGGCGGGGCCGCCTCCGCAACCGCAACCGGCTGCGCCGCCTACCAGGCCCACCAGGGCCACGAGGGCACCACCGTCACGGTCTCCAGCAGCCTGACCGGCACCGAGGCCGAGCGCTTCGAGGCCTCCGTGGCCGAGTTCGAGAAGTGCACGGGGATCGACGTCGAGCACACCGGTACCACCGAGCTGCGCTCCCAGCTGCTCAACGGCTCGGGCGCGGACCTGTCCTCCAGCAAGGGGGCGTCGCCGTCGAGCCAGGACAACCCCGAGAACCTGCCTGACCTGGCGATCGTGCCGCAGCCCGGCATGGTGGCCGAGCTCGTCGACACCGGTGTGGTCCACCCGTTGCCGAACGCGGTCAACAGCAACGTGGAGGCCGGCTGGGACCGGCACTGGATCCAGGTCGGCATCCACGCCTCCGTGCCGTACGCGGCCCCGCTCATGGCCTCGGTGAAGTCCCTCGTGTGGTACTCGCCGGATGCGTTCAAGAAGGCCGGTTACGAGGTGCCCGGCACCTGGGCCGAGCTCGAGTCCCTCGCCCGCAAGGTCCGCGCCGACCACCCCGACGGCTCCGTGACGCCCTGGTGCGTGGGCGCCTCCGACGGGGAGTCCACCGGCTGGGTCATGACCGACTGGCTCGAGGACGCCATGCTCTCCACGCAGGGGCCCGGCGCCTACGAGACCTGGGCCTCGCACCGGGTGCCCGTCGACTCCTCGGGCGCCGTGGAGGCCCTCGACGCCGTCGACTCCCTGGTCCTGGCCGACGGGAACGTGGCCGGTGGGCGCGGCTCGGTCATCTCGCGGACCCCCGAGCAGGCCGGGGCCGACCTGGTCAAGGGCAGCTGCCTCATGCTGCACGCCTCCTCCTCCTTCGAGAGCCTCTTCCCGGAGGGCACCGCCATCACCGACGCCGACGGCGCCAACCCGGTGACGGTCCAGGCGCCCAGCCCGACCGGGGGCTCCGCTGCCGGGTCCTCGGACGCTGCCGAGGACGGTGGAGAGTCGGCCGCGGCGACGGCGTCGCCGACGTCGAAGGGCACCAAGGTCTCGGCCTTCGTCACCCCGGAGGCGGACCGCAGCTCGGATGCCGTGCTCGTGGGCACCGACTACCTCGTGGCCTTCTCCCGCTCGGATGCGGCCAACGCGGTCATGGAGTACCTGACCTCCCAGGACTGGGCCCGCACCCGGATGGCGATGGGCGGGGTGGCGACCGCCTACCAGGGCGTCGACCCGGACCTGGCGCCCAGCGACGTCGGCAAGCGCGCCACCAGGCTGCTCCAGTCGCGTGAGACGACCGTGGAGATGGACGCCTCCGACTCGATGCCCGTGGGTGTGGGCAGCAGTGCCCTGTGGCTGGGGCTGAGCCGCTGGTCGACCGGGGCGATGACCTCCACGGAGGCGCTCGGGCAGGCGGAGTCGGCCTGGCCGAAGCAGAAGTAGGCGGGGCCGGGCGGGGCGCCGTCGGCTCGGAGGGGCGGCGCGATCGCGGCTGAGGAGCGGATGGCGAGCAGGACTGAGCATTGATCCGTGTGGGGCGGGTCGATAGCCTTGGATCCCCAGCGGATCAAGGAGGACTCATGGGACTGGGATGGTTCGGCGCGCCCGAGCACAAGCGTTGGCTCGCCTACGAGACGCACGCGCTGCTGCACTACGCGCGCGCCGCGCAGGTGCCCACCGGATTCGGATGGATCGGCCAGGACGGCGAGGTGGACCTCTCCCATTCCGTCGAGCTGTGGATCACCGGCCGCATGACCTTCGCCTTCTCCCTGGGGGCGCTCATGGGGATTCCCGGCTGCCGGCGTTACGCAGACCACGGCGTGCGCGCCCTGAATGGTCCCCTGCGCGATTCGGTCAACGGCGGCTGGTACTCGGCGATCGGCCCCGAGCCCGACGCCGAGGGGCGCGGCGTCCCGATCGATCCTGAGGGCCGCAAGGAGTGCTACCAGCACGCCTTCGTGCTCCTGGCCGCGGCCACCGCGACGGCTGCTGACCGGCCCGGCGCCCACGAGCTGCTGCGCGACGCCATGACGATCCAGGACCGCTACTGGTGGGACGAGGCCCAGCAGATGCCGATCGAGTCCTACGCCTTCGACTTCACAGGCCCCGAGGACTACCGCGGTATCAACGCCGCCATGCACACGGTGGAGGCCTACCTGGCCACCGCCGACGTCACCGGCGAGGTGCGTTGGCTGGAGCGGGCCCTGAAGATCGTCGACTTCGCGGTCAACGTGCAGGCCCGCGAGCACGGCTGGCGCCTGCCCGAGCACTACAGCGTCTCCTGGGAGCCGCGGCTCGACTACAACCGTGACGAGCCGGCTCACCCCTTCCGGCCCTACGGCGTCACCCCTGGCCACGGCCTGGAGTGGGCGCGTTTGACCGTGCAGCTGCGCGGCGCGCTCATCAACCGCTCCATGAGCGCGCCGGACTGGATGCTGGAGGCCGCCGAGCGCATCTTCGAGCAGGCCCGCACCGACGGCTGGCGCGTCGACGGCGCCCCCGGGTTCGTCTACACCACGGACTTCAACGGCAAGCCGGTGGTCCACGAGCGCATGCACTGGGTGGTCTGCGAGGGCATCTCGGCCTCGGCCGCCCTCCGTCAGGCCCTGCTCGACGACGGACGCGGTGAGATCGACGTCGAGCACTACGAGCACTGCTACCGGGCCTGGATCGACTACGCCGAGGAGTTCCTCATCGAGGCGCCCGGTGTGTGGACCCACGAGCTCGACCGCGACAACCGGCCCTCCACCCGCACCTGGGCCGGGCACCCGGACATCTACCACGCCTTGCAGGCGACGCTCATGGCCCGCCTGCCGGTGTGGCCGGCGATCGGGCAGGCCCTGGCCGAGGGACGGCTCGACGAGCCGAACTCCCTGCTGCCGGCGCGTGCCAGCAAGCCGCATCGGCGCGGGTTCTTCGGCAGGTCCTGAAGTCGCCGGGTGCTCCCGAGCGGGCCGCAGGTGGGCTCGCGGTGACCGCGGGTCCACCGGGATGGTAGGGTTTGTGCCTGTCGCGCCCCGAGGGCGCGGCCTGGAGAGGTGACAGAGCGGCCGAATGTGGCGGTCTTGAAAACCGCTGTGCGCCTAGCGCACCGGGGGTTCGAATCCCTCCCTCTCCGCTCAAGCACCGTAATGCCAACGAAAACCAACACGACCTATCGAAACCCCACCAAAGTGTCGTGAGTCAGATGAGTTTGGCGGCGTTTTTTGCTAGCGTGCCCGGTGGCCACCGAGTGCAACCTGATGAGTCTCCAACCCGAGATCCAGTCCCGCACCGTTCTGGCTCTGCGGTCAACCATCTCAGCAATGACGTCTATGTCAATACCGCGAGAGGAATAGGGAAAGGCTTCGACCTTCAACCGTGCCAGAATGAATGAGTCGCTGCGCTTCTTCCACCCCAGGCGATCATCCTGTTCGTCCTGGGCCGCATCAACAATCACACCCAGTGAGGGTTTATTCACGAAGCTTGTCATGATGGTTGTCGATAGGGGCGGCGGATTGTGGTGACCGCGTCCGCGCAGCGGACATGAGTGCTGCGGAGATATCGGAAGCCGAACGGGAACCGCATGATTCCAACGGCTGCCCGCCAGTTACGTCGGCTATGGAGCCAGCCATGTCCGCTGCGTGGACACTGAGCCGCTCGTGCGCCGCAGAAGAATAGCGGGTCCAATCGCAAATCCCATGAATAAATCTCACTCTATATCGAGCTCCCGGTAATTTCTAGACAACGCAACCATGGAATGCAATCATGTTTAATGACGGCCATCGTCGCCAAGTACTCCGATGCTCTCCGTGTCGAGCGTGTTGATAGCCTAATTGGGATCGGAAGGACAAATGAGACTCCCGCAATAGTTCGGCGATAACATATTGACTGCCAATGGAAGTGCCTTCCCTACGATATCGACTCTGTGAGCAAGGAGAAGACATGGCAGAAGACTCCCTAGCCATAACAATCAGCGCTCGACAGTGGATCGGGCTGTGCGCGTTGGCCGGAGGGTACTTCATTGCTCTCCTCGACCTGACAATTATCAACCTCGCAGTTCCCTCGCTGACACAGGACTTAGGCGCGTCCACAGCCCAGGTGTTCTGGGCGGTCAACAGTTACGGTCTCGTTCTCGCACTGGTGATCATCCCTTCAGGTCGTTTAGGTGATCGATTCGGACACCGACGCTTATTTGTCCTGGGGATGATCATCTTGGCTGCCGCCAGCCTCGCCTGCGGTGTTGCGACCTCTCCGTTCGTCTTGATCGCCGGCCGGTTCCTTCAAGGACTCGGTGCTGGCATGTTGGTGCCACAGACTCTCACGCTCATCGGCGTCACCTTCCCTGAAAAGATCCGTGGGCGCGCAGTCGGCATCTGGGGGTCAGTTGCAGGAACTGCGTCCATCATCGGCCCCTTGGCTGGTGGAGCGTTGATTGATGGCCTCAGTTGGCGCTGGGTCTTCTTCATCAACCTTCCGATTGCGGTTCTCGTCGTGGTTCTGGGCTTGCGAAGTCTTCCAACCGAAGCGACCCGGTCCGTGAGACTTGATCTCGTGGGCACATTCCTTGCAGGCGTCGGCCTTGTGGCACTTCTTTACGGGTGCTTACAAGGTCCCCATGCGGGCTGGGACCTGCTAACCATTGCTTGCCTACCGTTCGCTGTGTTCTGCCTGTTTGTGTTTTTCTGGTATGAACGCCGGGTAGATCCGGCGCAAGCGGTTTTTCCACAGTCTCTTCGCAGAAATCCACGGTTCCTCGTTGCCGCTTTGTTCGGCCTTTTTGCCGCCCTTGGCGTATTCGCTTTGACCTTTCTCGTGTCGAACTACATCCAGTCTGTGCTGGGGCAAACGGCGTTCTGGGCGGGATTTGTTCTCGCGCCAGCATCGATTGCGTCTGTGGTCACAGCACCTATTGCGGGGCGCTGGGTTGATGAGGGGAAGGCCCGCCTCGTCCTACAGATCGGCTTCGGGGCCTCCGCGATGGGAACCGCCCTGAGTATGCTGATTGCCGCTGAGGGGGGTTTTGGGGTATGGTTCCTGGGGGCGACCATCGTTTTCGGTATAGGAAACGGGTTTGTCATGGCGCCACTGACGACAGTAGGTATGACTGCGCTGAGGGGTGACGAGTTCGGTGCTGCATCATCTCTCCTCAATGTCCTTCGTCAAGCCGGCCCTGTGTTAGGGGGAGCCATTGTCGGACTCTTAATGCAGATGCTCGCCGCTATGCCTACCGAAGTCGACCCCCTGGGGATTTCGAGTTCGGTCGTTGCGTGGGTATTGGGCGTTCCCTTGCTGCTATTTATTGTCGGTCTCTTTGTGTATTCGTTCGTTCCAAGTTCGATGGTGTCAGCAATTGATTGAGGTGGTTTCGTGGCAGAGTTCCGCTGTGCATACTGTCGTTGATTTAAAAAAAGTGTCCCACGGATGCTGCGCTGCTTGAGGTCCGCCCGTGGCTCGGCTGGCCTGCCCCCAGCCAGTGCAGCCTCTAGTGTGCGCCTAGTCGCCACCAGCGTGTAGCCGTATCTGGAGTAAGCCTGCAAGATCTCCGCTCAGGAACTTGATAACTTACTCGAGCCCCCGGCAGCCGATGCGCTGCCGGGGGCTCGAGTGTTGCGGGAATGGGGAGATGGGAATGGTAACTATGCCGCGATCCTCGCAAGGATGATGCTTACGGGTCAGCTGTAGAAGTTGACCGGGCTGCCGTGGTTCACTTTGTAGTAGTAGTAACTGTCTTCGAAGGCACTGCTCAGGCTAACGCATTTTGTTTCGCCTGCATAAACGTCGAAGTTATAGCTTGGGCCGCGACTGTTCGTTTCAGGGTAAAGACGGACGTTCGCAAAGCCCTTATACCAGCCAGAGTTCTCAGTTACACAGAATTGGTCGTTTGCGTCGTCGTAACTAACTATCGCGTAGCCGTTGGTGCCGTATTCGGTTGGGCCGAAAGAGTTTGCTGAGGCCGGCGCTGCGAGCGCCATCGCCCCGATGAACACAGAGCCCATAGCGGCGGTCTTGATGAGGTTTCGCTTTGTGAATCGCATGAGGTATCCTCCTTTTGGTGGGCGCTGAAGTCGGGGTGACTTCTCTAATGGTTGCTGCACAACAATGAGACCTCAAAATCAGTGCGAAAGGTAGGGGGATCAATCCCCTATGGCTTGCGTGTGCGGAGGGTGGGCGTGGTGGGGCGCGTGGGGTCGGCATCAGCGTGTAGCCGTATTTGGAGCAGGCCTGTCGGATTGCCGCTCAGAAACCTGGACATGCACTCGAGCCCTCGGTAGGTGAAGTGTTGCCGAGGGCTCGAGTGTGATGGGAGGGGAGGCCGGGATGTCGGTGACGCCACGATTCGCGCGGGGCCTGTGCTTGTGGGTCAGCTGTAGAAGTTGACCGGACTATTGTTGTCTACTTTGAAATAGTAGTAACTGTCCTCAAATGCTCGCCCCAGACTGACGCATTCTGTGTTAGTGCCAATAACGTCGAAGTTATAGCTTGGGCCGCGACTGTTCGTTTCAGGGTAAAGACGGACGTTCGTAATTGCCTTCCATGAGGGGGTGGCTCCGGTTACGCAGAACTGGTCGGTTTCGTCGTTGTAGCTAACCATTGCTCTCCCGCCAGTGCCATAGTCTGTGGGGCCGAAGGAGTTTGCTGAGGCGGGTGCTGCTACTGCTAGCGCTCCAACAAAAGCTGAGCCAATGGCGGCGGTCTTGATGAGGTTTCGTTTGGTGAATCGCATGGGGTGCCTCCTTTGATCGGGCATTTGAAGTCGGGTTGACCTCGTGTTGGTTGCCGTACGACTATGCGACCTCAAAGTTTGGTCAGTTGGTAGGGGGATCAATCCCCTATGGCCTGCGCGCGCAGAGGGTGGGCGTGGTGGGGGGCGTTGGGCCGCAATCAGTTGTATCCGTATCTGGAGTAGGCCTGTCGGATCGCCGCTCAGGAACCTGAACATGCACCCGAGCCCTCGGTAGGTGAAGTGCTGCCGAGGGCTCGAGTGCTGCGGGAGTGGGGAGATGGGAATGGCGGCTATGGCGCGATCGTCAGGCGGACGCTTCAGGATGTGCGCGGGTCAGCTGTAAAAGTGGACTGGATCGTAATTTCCTCCATTCAGAGGATCTTCTGCCTGATAGAAGTAGCGAGTGTCCTCGAAGGCTCGTGCTAGGCTGACGCATTTTGTTGCCCCTGGGCCGACTGAAATATAATAGCTCGGCCCTCGTCGCCCATTTGATGGTGCTACGGTGACTCCTGCGTAATCCGTGCCGGTTCCTGTGACGCAGAATTGGTCGTTCGCGTCGTCGTAACTGACCTTTGTATATCCTCCTGTTGCATAGTAGGTCGGCCCGAAGGAGTTGGCGGAGGCTGGTGCTGCGACAGCAATTGCTCCTAGAAGTGCTGAACTGACCGCTGCGGTCTTGATGAGGTTTCGTTTGGTGAATCGCATGGGGTGCCTCCTTTGGTCGGGCATTTGAAGTCGGGTTGACCTCGTGTTTGTTGCCGTACGACTATGCGACCTCAAAGTTTGGTCAGTTGGTAGGGGGATCAATCCCCTGTGGTCTGAGTAAGAAGAGGGCGCACGATGGGGCGCATCGGTTCGCCACCAGCGTGTAGCCGTATCGGGAGTAAGCCTGCAAGATCTCCGCTCAAGAACGTGAACATGTTCTCGAGTCCTCGGCAGCAGAAGTGCTGCCGAGGACTCGAGTGTTGCGGGAGTGGGGAGATGGGAATGGCGGCTATGGCGCGATCGTCAGGAGAGTACTTCGGGATGTGCGCGGGTCAGCTGTAGAAGTACTCCGCGCTATACCTTCCTCCAATAAGCGGGATTCCCGTCTGGTAGTAATACCGGCTGTCTTCGTAAGCGGTTGCCAGACTGACGCACTTGGTTTCCCCATCACTGACCGTAATCTTGTGGCTTGGTCCGCGGCCACTCGTTTCTGGTACGAGATATACTACTGAACCGTGGTGATAGTTTCCCGTCACGCAGAACTCGTCTGCTCCGTCGTTGTAGCTGACCTTCACCACGCCGTGTGAGTCGGTTGGACCGAATGAGTTCGCCGAGGCCGGCGCCGCGACTGCTAGCGCTCCAACAAAAGCTGAGCCAATGGCGGCGGTCTTGATGAGGTCTCGCTTGGTGAGCTGCATGGTGATCTCCTCCTTTGGTTGGGCCTTCGAAGCCGGGGTGACTTCGTGCTTGTTGCAGCACAACTAGGAGATCTCGAAAATAGTATGAACGGTAGGGGGATCAATCCCCCTGTGGTACGCGCACCAAGGAGATGGGGGTGGAGGGGCGCTTCTCTCATCTCCGCTGTGCGTTGTCCGCACATGCCTCGGTGGCCCGCCGTCCTGGTTGATGTCGCCCCAATCTCACAGGTGCTTGAGGGCCTCGCGTCGGCTGAGCGGGGACAGGTCCGGATGTCTCTGGACGAAGGCGCGTACCCAGTCGCCGTCCGTACGCGCGTAGTCGCGCAGTGCCCAGCCGATCGCCTTGCGGATGAAGAACTCCGAGTCCTCCTGGTTGGCCTCGATGACGCCGGTGAGCAGGTCGAGGTCCGTATCGGCCTTGTGCTGGAGCTGGCAAATGATGGCGCTGCGCCGTACCCACATGTCCGGATCGGTGGCCCACACGCGCATGCGGGCCGCCGCAGCCGGGTGCTGACGCACCACCAGCCCGACGGCGTGGGAGGTCTCATCAACCAGATCCCACCACTGCCCCGTGCGCAGAAAATGCTCGTAGAGCGCCAGGGACTCCATGCGTCCAGCATGCGATGTGGACGGCTTGGATCGGATGATGGCCAGGGCCGCGTAGCGCTCCTCGCGGTGAGCGGCCCCGTCCCACAGGCGCCGCAGCGCGGCCTCCCAGGTGGCGGCTTCGGTCCACAGCTCGGCGTGGGCGCCAGCAGCCCTTCGGGCGAGGCGCCGCGTTTCCGGGACCCCGACTCCGTACAACGCCATCTCGGACCTGAGGTACGCCCGCTGCTGCTCCGCGCGGGCAGGGTCACCCGCGCCTTCCAGCGCCTCGCGCAGGTCGGTGAGGAAAGCCGTGATCCGCGCACTCGTCTCCCCGCTCACCGACTCTTCATCCCTGTCCATCTCCTCGCAGTGCGCAGCTCATGCTCTCGTCGCCTTATGACATGCTTCCAGGGACATTATGGCCTCGGTGCGCACCGGAGGGCCGGCGGATCGTTGGATCCGGAGACTTCGGGCCGTGAAGTGACGGCCACAGGCCGCCCATCCGCCCAGTGGCCGGGGTGCCTCACGTCAAGGTGCCCGCGAAAAGTCGTCGGGCGGTTTGCTCGCGGGGCGCCCTGCCGGTAGGCTGCGCGTGCGTCCCACGGTGGAGCCGTGGGAAGGCGATGGAGATGTCGCATAGTGGCCTAGTGCGCCTCCCTGCTAAGGAGGTTGGGGTGGAAGCCCCTCGGGAGTTCGAATCTCCCCATCTCCGCCAGAGCGAAGAGCCCCGGTGCGCAGCAGTGCGCCGGGGCCTCGTCGTCGGGGTCGCCTGCTGGCGCGGTACCGGCGTCTCGGAACGCGTCGGGCCTCCACGAGCCCGCTGCTGCGGCCATGCCCCGCCGACCGAGCCCCACGAATCAAGCCCGCTCGGCGCGTTCGCCTCTGGCCGATCGGGGTGCCTGTGTGTCGCCCCGCGCTGATCCGGGATAGCGTGATGCTGTACTCGACTGAGAGGGACCTCATGTCTGACCACGACGCAACCCAGCCTCCGGCCTCCGGATCGCCCCGCCCCGGCGAGGGGGGACGAGTTCAACGCACGGACTGTCCTCATCAACCAGGACCTGCTCGACGCCGCACGCGCCGAGTCGCAGCAGGCCGCCGGGCAGGTGCCCGGTGGGGTACCCGGCGCCCAGGCCCAGGCCGGATCGTGGCGCCCCGTGCAGCCCGACCTTCCCGCTGGGCCTCCGCCCGAGGAACAGACGCGTGCCTACCCCACAGGTGCCGGACGGGCAGCCGCCCAGCCGGGGGCCGCCCCGGCGGACCCCTACGCTCAGGGCAATCCTTACGCCCAGCAGAGCGGGGCCGATCCGTTCGGGCCGCCGAGCCCGCAGCCCCAGCCTGGCCAGCCGCCTCAGTTCGGTCAGTCCGACCCGGCTGGAGGCGCAGGATTCGGCGGCTCCGGTGCCTCGCCCTTCCAGGCCGGGCAACCATCCGTTCAGCCGGCGGCCCAGCCGACGCCCTACAACCAGCCGGCTCAGCCCGCCTGGGGCGCGCCCCAGGGCGACGACGGCACGGCGGCCGCGGCCTCGCCCCTCGCTCAGTCGGCACCCGGTACCCCCTCGGCGCCGGGTACGTCCTCGGAGCCCGCTGCTGGTGGGGCTCCGGGTGCCGCCGGGGGCCAGGAGACCCTGTACTGGCAGGAGCAGCAGCCTGCACAGCCGGCGGTTCCCCAGGACCAGCAGGCCTTCGCCCAGCAGCCCGCCCCTCACTCGCACCCCTTCAGTGGGGGCCGCCACGACGGCGACGTCGGCATGTCCTCGGTCTTCCCCACGGCCACCGCGCGCGCTGAGGCCGAGCAGGCGGCGGAGACCTTCGTTCCCGCGGCGGCGCAGCCGGTCGCCCAGTCCGCACCGTCGTCGGCCCCGTCCGTCCAGTCGCAGGGCTCGGCGCCCCAGTGGGACTCGGCCCCCTCCTCCGATGCCGCAGCCGGGCAGGTCCCCGCCTTCTCCGACGTGGTTCCCCCCGCCGCGGGGACGTCATTCGGGCAGTCGGCGGGCGGCGGCGCGCTGGCGCAGGCCCGGGACGAGGGCGCGGACTCCGTCGGCAGCTGGATGCTGACGATGTTCCTGGCCGCCATCCCGTTGTTCGGACTCATTTACCTGCTGATGCTCGCCTTCGGCGACGGCCGCTCGGTCGCTAGGAAGAACTGGGCCAGGGCCGCTCTCATCTGGATGGTGATCGGCATCGTCCTGAGCATCCTCCTCTCCCGCCGTGCTCGGCGCGCTTGGCCTTTCGATGTGGTCTTTCAACACCGGGAGTACCAGCGTCGGGTAGGACCCAGTGGCTCGCAGACGAGCACCGCTGCCGTAGCAGCACGCACAGGGCCGGAGACCCGTCGTCGGCGGGTACTCCGGCCCTGTGCCCATCCTCACGGGGCGCGGATTTGTCCCCTGGGTGGACGCTGAGTAATCTTCTATCCGTCGGCAACGACGAGCGCCTGTAGCTCAACGGATAGAGCATCTGACTACGGATCAGAAGGTTGGGGGTTCGAATCCCTTCGGGCGCACCAACACCCCGTCATCGGCTGGAAAGTCGGAGCCGGGGTGTTTTCCATTTCCGGCACTCCCCGGCTCCGACGGCGCCGCTCAGCGGAGTCGCTGCTGAGTCTCCGCGTCAGCCTTTCTCACCACCTCCTGCCTGGGGCTCCGGGTCCGCCGCGCAGACCTCGCCGTCAGAGGGAAGCGTGCCGTTGACGAGGAAGTCGCTCACCTTCGCGCTCGTGCAGGCATTGCGACCGGTAGCGCCGTGACCGTACATGTCCACGCTCAGCAGATGGCTGTTGCGGATCCTCGACACCAGTGTCTGGGACCACGGGTAGGGCGTTTGCGGATCGTGCAGGATGCCGACGATGAGCACCGGGTTCGTGGCCTTCGTGTCGACGTCGACCGCCTCGGTCCTGCTGGTGTGCCCCCAGCCGTGGCAGAACGCGTCGTACTGGGGTAACAGACTGTGGAAGACCGGGTAGTCGTGGTGGTAGGAGGTCAGTGCCGCATCCCAGCTCGACTCGTTCCCGGTGTCGGGGAAGTCGAGGCACCGGTTGGCCGAGAAGACCTTGAGGCCTTGGAGCTGCTCGACCACCTGCTTCTCGGTCGTGGGAGGTGCGCTGTTGCCGGAGACGGCGTCGGCGTTCGCCTTCAGAGCGCTGCCGTCGTGCGCATTCATGGCCTGGGTCAGTCCCTCGGTGAGCAGCGGCCACTTGTCAGGTGATGTGGTGACGAGCTTGCCGATCGCGTCAACGGCCTTGGCTCGGTTCAGGGGCGTTCCGGATCCGGAGACGGTCAGCGGATCGGCATCCAGACCGTCGAGGAAGGTGGCGAGCTGGGCGACGGCCGCATCCGTCGTACCGCTCAGGGGGAACCCCGCCTGGCCCTGTTGGGACTCGATGTAGGTGCGCAGTGACTGCTCCCCGGCTGCCGCATCACCTTCCATCGGATCCTGGCGAGCCATGGTGGGGTCCATGGCGCTGTCCAGGACGACGCGTCCGATGTTGTCGGGGAAGAGCTCGGTGTAGACGGCACCCAGGTAGGTGCCGTAGGAGTAGCCGAGGTAGTTGAGGTCCTTGTCTCCCACCAGTGCCCGCATGACATCCATGTCACGGGCCACCGAACGGGTGTCCGCATGGTCAAGGATCTCGGGGACCTCCGTATGCTCCTGGCAGGCCGCGGCCTCGCGTGAGCCCTGGGAGACGATGTCGGCGGCGCTGCCCGGCGTCAAGGGGGAGAAGGGCACCTCGGCCTGCCCGGCCAGAATCGCCTGGACGTCCTCGGGGGTCCAGCAGTGATGGGGGTGGACTGGCCGACGCCTCGGGGATCGAAGCCGATGACGTCGTAGTTCGCCAGGACCTCGGACAGATCCCCACTCTTGTAGAGCTCGGCCTGCGACTCGATGAGGGAGATGCCGCTTCCCCCGGGGCCTCCGGGGTTGAGGAACACCGAGCCCCGAGGGGAGGAGCTCGTCGAGGGCAGCTTCTTGAGAGCCACCGTGATGGTCTGCCCCTGCGGGTTGTCATAGTCCAGGGGCACGGTCACGGTGGCGCACTGGAAGGCGGTGCCGGTGGCGTCGTCGGTGCAGTCCGTCCAGGTGAGGTCCTGGTTGTAGAAGGCCTCCAGGCCCTTGGGGACGCCCGTCCGCGTGGACCCGGTGGATCCTCCGGAGCTGGTGGAGCTGTTGCTGCCGGCGGTGCTGCTCGAGGCCGCGCTGCTGTCCAGGACGACGCCGGTCTGATGGGAACCTGGCGCGGGCGGGCTGGCGGCGGCCGCGATATTCGCCCCGAGCATGCTGGCGGCGGTGAGCGTACCGAGCAGGGTGAGGACGGCGAAGGTGGAGCTGGCGTGCGATGGCGAGGTGGTTCGTAAGCGTCTCATGGCAACAAGCCTTGTGTCTCCGACGAACATGAACCATCCGGCAGCCTGGCCGGTTGATGTCGGGGTAGCCCGACCCGACAACCTTACCGTCGGCGTCCGGCTCAGTCCACGTTCAGGCGCCGGCGGCCTCGAATGCCTGGGCCAGGTCCGCGATGAGGTCGTCGACGTGCTCGATCCCCACACTCAGGCGCATGAGCCGGTCGCTCAACCCGTAGGAGGCACGCACCTCGGCGGGCACGTCCGCATGCGTCTGCACCGACGGGCACGTCACCAGCGACTCCACGCCGCCCAAGGACTCGGCGAAGGTGAACACCCGCACCGATTCCAGGAAGCGGGACACATCCACCGACTCGGCCAAATCGAAGCTCACCATGCCCGATCGCCCCGGGTAGAGCACCCGTGTCGCGTGCGGGCTGGAGCGCAGGAACTGCGCGATCGCGGTGGCGTTGGCCTCGTGGCGCTCCATGCGCAGCGCCAGGGTCTTGAGCCCGCGCAGCAGCAGGAAGCAGTCGAAGGGACCCAGCGTCGCGCCGGTCGTGTTGAGCCGGTAGTTCAGCCGCTCGGCCAGGGCGTCGTCGGCCACCACCGCCACGCCCGCCATGACGTCGTTGTGCCCGCCGAGGTACTTCGTGCCCGAGTGGACGACGACGTCGGCCCCCAGCTCCAGGGGCCGCTGCACCACCGGGGTGTAGAAGGTGTTGTCCACGATCAGCCTCGCCCCGGCCGCGTGGGCCAGCTCGACCGCCTCGGGGATCGGGATCTCCTCCATCATCGGGTTCGTGGGCGTCTCGATGATGACCAGGTCGGCCGGGGGGCCAGCGCCTCGCGCAGGCCCTCGACACCCAGGACGAAGTCGACGCGTGCGGCGCCCTCCTCCGCCAGAACCTCCAGGAAGCGGAAGGAGCCGCCGTACAGGTCGCGCAGCGCCACGATCCGGCTGCCGTGCGGCGCCAGCGTGCGGGTCACCAGCTCCAGGGCCGCCATCCCCGAGGACAGGGCGAAGGCGGCCGTCCCTCCCTCCAGGCGGGCCAGGGCGTCCTGGAGGACGTCGCGGGTGGGGCTGGCCGTGCGCGTGTAGTCATAGCCCGTCGACTCGCCCAGACCCGGGTGGCCGTAGGCGGTCGACAGGTGGATCGGCGTCGTGATCGCACCCGTGGCCGGGTCGGTCCCGGTGCCCGAGCGCACCAGCAGCGTCTCCAGGCGGACCTGCGGGGCCGGGGCCGACGACGTCGGGTGGTGGTGGACGGGGAAGGTGCGAGCGGCCGGCGGCTCGGGACACTCGGGGCGGCCGGTGGGCTGGGGTGCGGACGTAGTGGTCATGGGCGGCTTCTCCTCGGGCTGGCGGGGCGGAAGGAATGATGGCTGAGGGGCGGTGGCGGTGCCGCCGGTGATCGGTGGCTGGACGCCGGGTAGCCGGTCCGGTCGGCGGGTTTCGGGCGAACCGGCTCAGGCGGACAGGGGCGACGCGGCCGCGCCCGGCTCGCTCGGCGGCGCGAGCGATCACGGCGGTAACGGCCGCCTCGAGCCGATCCAGGGCGGCGTCGAGAGTGGCGCGGGGGCAGGCGACGTTGATGCGGGTGAAGCCCTCGCCGCCGGCGCCGAAGATCCGGCCGTCGTCGAGCCAGAGCCCGGCCTCGCGCAGCATGACCTCGTCGAGCTCGTCGGGCTCGAGCCCGGCGGCCTCCAGGAAGCCCGAGCAGTCCAGCCACAGCAGGTAGGTGCCCTCGCAGGGCGCCGCCTCAATCCCCTTAATCCGCGCCAGGCGCGCCTCGACGTGCGCCCGGGCGGCCGCGATGTGCTCGCGCAGCGCGTCGAGCCAGGTCTCGCCGCCCTCGTAGGCGGCCTGGCAGGCGGTCAGGCCCAGGACGTTGGGCTGGGAGTAGCCGGTGGCGGCGAGCTCGCGGCAGAAGGCCTCGCGCAGTCGCGCATCGGCGATGAGGATGTTGGCGACCTGCAGGCCCGCCAGGTTGAAGGACTTCGACGGCGAGGTGCAGGTGATCGTGCGCGCGGCGGCCTCCTCGCTCAGGGAGGCGAAGGGGGTGGTGGTCAGGCCCGGCAGGGCCAGGTCGGCGTGGATCTCATCAGCCACGACGACGACGCCGTGGCGGGCCGCCACCTCGTCCAGGGCGGCGAGCTCGCCCCGGCTCCAGACCCGGCCGACCGGGTTGTGCGGGTTGCACAGGAGCAGCAGGCGCGAGCCGGTGGCCTCGATGGTGGCCTCCAGGGCGGCCAGGTCGCGGCGGTAGACGCCGTCGGCGTCGCGCAGCAGGGGGACGGCGGCCACGGTGCGCCCGTTGTCCTCGACGACCTCCCGGAAGGGGTAGTAGACGGGCTCCTCGATGAGGACCGCTTCGCCCGGGGCGGTCAGGGCGCGTACGGCCAGGGCGAGGGCCGGGACGACGCCGGGGGTCACGGTGTTCCAGGCCGCCTCCACCTGCCAGCCGTAGCGGCGGGAGAACCAGCCGGTCAGGGGCGGCGTGGTAGGCGTCGTCGGGCTCGGGTAGCCGAAGATGCCGTGGCGGGTGCGCCACAGCAGGGCGCTGGTGACGGCGGGTGCGGTGGCGTGGTCCATGTCCGCGACCCACAGGGGCAGGACGTCCTCGGGACGGCCCCGCTCGGCAGCGAAGTCCCACTTGAGGCTGGCGGTGCCGCGGCGATCGGGGACGACGTCGAAGGCGGCGGCATCGACGGCGGGGCAGGTGGAGAAGGGGAGTGGCCGGCCGGTGAGAAAGCGGCCGCGGGGGAGGAGACGGCCGAGGATGGTGCTGGGGTCGGCGCGAGGCCTGACAGGCCGGGACAGGCGGAGTCGCTGGGGCCGGCGGATCGTCCAGGGGCGATCGGAGTGCTGACGGGGGTGAGGTGGGCGGGCATGGTGGAGGTCCTCTCGGGTCCCCGGACGCGGCGACGAGCAGCGGCGCAGGACGCCTGCGCGGCACGTCGATGCGGTGCGTTTCCAGGGGCGGCCGGTGCGCGGGCCGGCCGAGGGTGGCGGGGTGCTGGAGGGATGAACACGGGGCCAGCGGGGCCTCCGCGGAGTACGACGAACCGGTGTGACGCGGCTCGGACTCTCACCGTTACGTGTCAGACAGCGACGGCTGGCGCTGTCAGCGCATGCACATTCGACCCTCGCCAAGGGGACGCACCATCATCGTGCGGGCCTGGGCCAGAGGAGTCGTCATGGCGACGAGCATAGCGGGCGCGCCGCCGCCGGCGCCACCTCGCTGGTCGGCGCCGTGATCTCGTCCTGCCGGGCGACGCATGTCAAGACAGGGGAGCCTCATCTATATTTTCCACCGATTAATAACGATAGTATCGGTGTTGGTCGCGACCGCCATGCCAGGCTCGCGACGAACGCCGCAGCCATGATCCAGTGGAGGCGGCCTGGGGGAGGGACCCCTTTCTTCACCATCATCGACGCGGCAAGGAGCTGTACATCCCATGATTCAGAAACCCTGACCACCCGATGACCCTGGATCCGCCTCGCCCTCCGGCCCGCCGGGGGATCGACCGACGCAGCATGCTCAAGGGGGTGGGCGGGGTCGCTGCACTCGCCGCCGTGGGCGCCGGCGCATCCGTGGCCGGTGCGGCTCCCGCCCGGGCCGCGGGCCTGAGCGTCGTCGAGCACCAGGACGGCGGCCGTATGCAGTACTACCGGTTCTCTACGCCGTCGATCGGCTGGAACCCGGCCGTCAATGTGCTGCTGCCCGACGGGTACAACCCCGCGCGCCGCTACCCGGTGCTTTACCTCCTTCACGGAGGAGGCGGCGACAACAACTTCATGATCTTCGACAAGCTGGGCATCCGGGACTACACCGTGGGCCGCGAGCTCATCGTCGTCATGCCCGATGGAGGAACCGCCGGCTGGTACTCCAACCCGGTGAGCTCCAATGTGGGGCCGCGCAACTGGGAGACCTTCCACATGGGCGAGCTCGTCCCCTGGGTGGACGCCACCTTCAGCACCATCGCGGAGCCCGCGGGGCGCGCCGTCTCCGGGTTCTCCATGGGAGGCCTCGGGGCCCTGAAGTACACGGCCAAGTACTACGGGCACTTCGCCTCCGTCTCCTGCCACTCGGGGCCCGCGGACCTGCGCGGAACGGATGGCGCCGCGATCACTCACTGGGCGAATCTGACCTCGATGGTCGAGCTCGGGGGCGGCATGGTCTACGGGGCCCCGTGGGACGAGGCCCGTGTGAGCGCGGACAACCCCATGGAGCACATCGAGAGCTACCGGGGCAAGCGCATCTTCCTCGTCTGCGGAACGGATCCCGTCGACCCGAACGAGAATCATGTCCTGCCGACCCAGAGGACCTTCGGCGGTGCCCTGGAGGCCGCCGGCATTCCTCACGAGCGTCATGAGGACGCGGGGGGTCACATTGTGCGCCCGGAGCGGCTGCAGCAGGACATCGATGGCGTCATTGCCCACCTGACCAAGGCGGGGTGAGGGCTTCCCCGTAGCTCTGCGACCCCCTGAGGTCCACTGCACGGAGCCGGCATGACCGGCTCAAGAGTTCGGCGTCGAGAACCGTGGTGTCAGCGGTTCTCGCCGGGCGCTTGATCGTATGAGGACCCGGTCAGGGGGCGGGTCGGGATCTCCGCGACGCCCCGACTCGCTCCCTGGCCCGTCGGTCAGCCGGCGCGGCGCAGGCGCAGGGAGTTGGTGACCACGATGACGCTGGAGGCGGCCATCGCGGCCCCCGCGATCATCGGATTGAGCAGCCCGGCGACCGCCAGCGGGATCGCGGCCACGTTGTAGGCGAAGGCCCAGAACAGGTTCTGGCGGATGATCCGCAGGGTCGCCCGCGACACCCGCACCGCCGCCACCGCGGCGTCCAGGTCCGTGCGCACCAGGGTGATGTCGGCGGCCTCGATGGCCACGTCCGCCCCCGACCCCATGGCGAGTCCCAGTCCCCGCGTCCCGGCCTGGGCCAGGGCCGCGGCGTCGTTGATCCCGTCGCCCACCATGCCCACGACCGCGCCCTCGGCCTGCAGCGCGGCGACGACGTCCCGCTTGTCGGCGGGCAGCACCTCGGCGCGCACATCGACGGCGTCGATCCCCACCTGAGCCGCCACGTGCTCGGCGGCCCGGGTGTTGTCCCCGGTCAGCAGCACCGGCCGGATCCCCAGCTCGCGCAGCGCAGCCACCGCCGCCCGCGAGGAGGGCCGCACCGTGTCGCGCACCACGAGGACCGCCACCGCCCGCAGTGGCCGCGCGTCCGGGTCCGCAGCGCCGGCGCCGTCTGCGCTCGCGGCCGCACCGATGGCCGCACTGGCGGCGACGACGACGGCGGTCGCCCCGGAGTCCTGAGCCTCCCCCACGGCGGAGCGCAGAGTCTCGGGAACCTCGACGCCCAGCTCGCCGGTGAGCCAGCCCGGCCGGCCCACCGCCACCCGGCGGTCCTCCACGGTTCCCGACACGCCCCGGCCCTCGTGGTTGGAGAAGCCGGCAGGTGCCGGCAGGACGCCCAGGCGCTCGCGGGCGGCCGTCGTGATCGCCGCGGCCACCGGGTGCTCCGAGGCCGACTCGACGGCGCCAGCCAGGCGCAGCACCTCGTCCCCGAGCGGGGCCAGGCACGCGGTGGCGTCTGCGCTGGCGCCTGCGGCGGCGTCCACGTCGCGGCCGGCACCGACCGCATCCGGGGCCTCGGACGATGCCGAGTCCGCGTCAGCGGTCGCGTCGTCAGAGGGCGCACCTGCCGCCCCCGTGGCCTGCGCGGCCTGGTCCAGGGCCGGGCCGTGAACTCCGTTCACCTCGCGGCAGGCCTCGACGTCCAGGCTCATGCGCCCCTGGGTGACCGTCCCGGTCTTGTCCATGACCATCGTGTCCAGCGCCCGCGTCGACTCCAGCACCTCCGGGCCCTTGATGACCACGCCGAGCTGGGCCGCCCGTCCCGAGCCGACCAGCAGCGCCGTCGGCGTGGCCAGCCCCAGCGCGCAGGGGCAGGCGATGACGAGCACGGCCACCGCCGCGGTGAAGGCCGCCTGCGGGCTGTGCCCGGTGAGCAGCCAGCCCGCCAGGGTCGCGGCCGACAGCACCAGGACGATCGGCACGAACACCCCCGAGACCCGGTCCGCCAGGCGCTGGACCGGCGCCTTGCCCGCCTGCGCGGCCGTCACCATCTGGCCGATCCGGGCCAGCATCGTCCCCTCGCCCACGGCCGTGGCCCGTACCAGCAGCGCGCCGGAGGTGTTGACGGTCGCCCCGGTGACGGCCTGCCCGGCCTCCACCTCGGTGGGCACGGACTCGCCGGTGAGCAGGGAGGCGTCCACGGCCGAGCGGCCCTCGACGACGACGCCGTCGGTGGCCACCTTCTCACCCGGCCGCACGAGGAACAGGTCCCCGGCAGCCAGGTCCTCGATGCTGATGCGCTCCTCGGTGCGGGTGGCCTCCGCGCGGGGCGAGCCGTCCTCGTTCAGGACGTCGACGGCGTCGCGGCTGCCCGACGGCGAGGTGAGGACCACCCGGGTGACCTCCTTGGCGCCCAGCTCGAGCAGGGCGCGCAGGGCGTCACCGGAGCGGTACTTGGCGCGCGCCTCGGCGTAGCGGCCCGCCAGGAGGAAGGTGGTCACCCAGGCGGCCGACTCGAAGTACATGTGGGCGGCGTGCCCCTGCGCGCGCGGCAGCAGCTCCATGCTCATCCGCATGCCGATGTGCCCGGCCCCGCCGAGCACCAGCGCCCACAGGCTCCAGCCGGTCGCCGCGATGACCCCGAGGGACACGAGCGTGTCCATGGTGAAGGCACCGTGGCGCAACGCCCGGAAGGCCGCCTGGTGGAAGGGCAGCGCCCCCCAGAGCGCCACCGGCAGTGACATGATCGCCACCGTCCACTGCCAGCCGGGCATCTGGAGCGCCGGCACCATGGAGATCGCCATGATCGGCACCGACAGGATGAGGCTGTAGACGAGCCGCAGCCGCAGGTCGGCGGCCCGCTCCACATGCGAGGCGCCCAGGGCCGGTGCGGACGCTGTGGAAGCAGAGCTGGGGTGGACGCCGCCGGCGCTGCTGGCGCTGCCGGCGGGGCCGCCGGAGGGCGCCGCCGCGGCCGCCATGGACAGCGTCGCGCGGCCGCCTCCGCCCTTGGCGCTGCGCCCGGTGCCGCCCGAACCGGCCGGCGTGGACGGTCCCGACGCCGATGCCGACGACGGTTTCGACGCCGACTCGCCGGCCGACGACTCCTCCGGCGTGTCGGTGCCCAGCAGGGCGCCGGAGTACCCGGCGCGGGCGACAGTGGCAAGGAGGTCGTCGACACTCACCGTGCCCGGGGCGGTGACGCGGGCCGACTCGGTGGCGAGGTTGACCGAGGCGCTCACGCCGTCGAGCTTGTTCAGCTTCTTCTCCACCCGGGCCACGCAGCTGGCGCAGGTCATGCCCCCGATGGAGAGGCTGACGGTGCGCAGCTGCTCGTCCGGCGTCTTATCCGACGCCGCGGCGCCGGACGAGACGTGGGCCCGACTGGTCGACGTGCTCATGAGTGCGGTTCCCTCTCCTGTGTTGCCCTCCGTTGGTGCCGTGCCGCAAGCCGTGGGGGTGGTTGCCGGACTGCTCAGCCCTCGCGGACGTCGCGCTCGATGGCGTCGAGCGTGTAGTCCCCGGCCTCATCGATGGCCTCGGACAGGGCCGTGTCCTCGAGGCGGACATCGGAGAGCACGGTGACGGTGGACTGCCCGCCCTTGTTGAGCAGGACGGAGACATCCTTGACGCCGTCGAGCGCCTCGAGCTCCTCGGTGACGTGGGCGACGCAATGGCCGCAGGTGAGTCCGGAGACCTTGAGGGTGGTGGTGCGGTCGACGCCTTCAGCGGTGAACTCGGTCATCTCTCACTCCTTGGGATGTGAAGAAAATGGATGGATCGGAACGGGAACGAGGCGGTCCGGTCGGGTGGCCGGACCGCGGTGCTCAGGACCGCACGAGCCGGGCGATGGCGTCGGAGGCCTCGCGGATCTTGGCCGTGCCCTCCTCGTCGCCGGCCTGGGCGGCGTGCAGGACGCAGTGGCTCATGTGATCCTCCAGCAGGCCCAGGCTCACGGCCCGCAGGGCCTTGGTGGCGGCGGAGATCTGGGTGAGGACGTCGATGCAGTAGGTGTCCTCCTCAACCATGCGGGAGATGCCCCGCACCTGTCCCTCGATGCGGCGCAGGCGCTTGAGGTGATCCTCCTTGGCCCCGCTGTATCCGGCCATCTCTCCTCCGTCTCTCCTTCTCGTTCGACAATGAACATACCCCTGGGGGGTAGATGAGTCAAATACCCCTCCGGGGTATCAGTAGCATCAGTCCCTGAGGGCGGAGCGGCCCGAACCGACCCAGTGGGCATGGTTCCGGGACAGGGCGGAGCTCGGCGTGGGATGCTCGTGCCATGACCACCGTTGCGAATGCCGCCCCTGTGTCAGCCGGCCGCGGGACGGCCACAGAGACGACAGGGACGGCAGGCAAGCCCGTTGACCCCGATCTCCAGCTCGCCCGGGACCCGAAGGCGGGAGCCGGCCGGCTCATGGTGCTGGCCGGCAACCGCCCCGACCTGCGCGGCGTCATCGTCGACAACCCGGGCTGCTCCCCGGAGCTGCGGGCCTGGGTCGGCCGGATGGGGGCGGCCTCCGCCCGCCCCAACATCGAGGCTGATTCGGCACGGGCGGACAGCGCTCACGACGCCGACGACGCCGACGACTCCCCGTCCCTGGCGCCTACGGGCTGGGAGCCCTCCGACATCGGCCTGGGCGACGACCCCTTCGGCTCCGTCCTGGGCGACCCGCTCATGGGGTCCCTGCTCTTCGACGACGGCGGCCGCGACGGTGACGCCGACGACGGCACCGCCGGGGATGCCGAGGGCGGCCGTCCCACCGGCCGTGCCCGCGGCGGGCAACGGTCGCAGGGCCGGCGCACGGCCAGGGCGCACACCGCCGCCGCCCGCACCGCTTCCGCAACCGCCGCGTCCCGGACGGCGTCCCCACGCACCTCGTCCCCGCGGACGACGTCGCGTGCAGCGGCTCAGCAGACTCCGCCGTCAGCCCCTCCCGGCCCTCCGGTGGCCCGGTCCGGCCGCTACGCGCAGCCCGGGTACCAGGTGCCGGGGCCCGGTCGGCCCGCCGGCCCTGTTGCAGGAGGCTATGGTGGGCCGCGTCGCGGCCCCTATGTCGGCGGCCCGCAGGACATCCCCTGGGTTCCGGGCGGAGCCCAGGGCTACAGCGGCGCGCAGCCGACAGTGCCGCCCGCACCTCCCGCCGCCTCCTACGGGGCCCGGGGGTACGGCACTCAGCCCTCCCTCCGGTCCGGCCGCAGACCGGCTCCGTCCTCGGGCTCCGACACGAGCGCGATCAAGGTGGTGGGGTGGGTTCTCATCATCATCATCTTCCTCATCCGGATACTGACCGGCTGAAGGCGGATGACGGGGCCGGGCATCAGTGCTCGGGGCTGCGGAGCTCTGAGGGGCTGGGGCTCGAGCCCGGCGTCGGGCTGCTGGGGGGCGCTGGAGGACGGGATCGTGAAGGGGCTGTTGGAGGCGTACCCGTGCTTGAAGGCCCACACCACCATCTCCAGGCGCGACGTCGTGCCCGTCTTGTGGAACAGGCCGGTGATGTGCGACTTGACCGTCGCCTCAGCAATGGTCAGCAGCGAGGCTATCTTGCGGTTCGAGGCCCCCTCGCACAGGAGGTGGAGGACGTCGCGCTCCCTCTCCGAGAGGTGGACGCTCCCGTCCGCACCGCGCACGGAGGCCAGCGCGTAGTCGATGAGGCGCGTCGTCGGCGTGGGGGCCACGACCTTCGCCCCGGAGTGGACCGTGCGCACCGCCGAGGTGATCTCCTCGGCCGGGGCGCTCTTGAGCAGGAAGCCGCTGGCCCCCGCCCCCAGCCCCTGGAGGAGGTCCTCATCGGTGTCGATGGTGGTCAACAGGATGACCCGGGTGGGTGGCGAGCTCCGAAGCACCTCCCTGGTCATTTCCACGCCGTCCATGTTCTCCATGTGGACATCGGTGATGAGGACGTCAACCTGGTGGGATTGGACAAATCTCAGGGCCTCGTGGGTCGAGCGCGTTGCTAGGAGGACGGAGAGGTCCTCAACGCCAGAGAAATAGGACTCCAGATGGGCCAGGGCCATCGCGTCGTCGTCGACTAGGGCGACGCCAACGCAGTCGGGAGGAATCTGGGAAGACATGTGTCTCCTTGGTCAGATGTGTGCGGACCGCGGTAGGTGGGGGTCGCGGTCTGCTGGGAACAGTGAACAAACTACCTGAAAAAAGACGCCAACCGTGTAAACGCCGCGAAATGCGTCTCGACGAAAGGACGGGTGGGGCCATCCAAACAGCGGAGCGGGCAGTAGATCAAAGACCGATGTGAACGCCTGACGGCTTCGGGCAGGCTCTTCGCCAACGGCACTTCCCCCAAGTGTGCCTCCTCTGTCGTTCCCAGGAAGGAGGGTCCGTGTACCGCTCTGCGTTCAAGGAGGGTGTGGCGCCATCACTGGCTCGCGCTGCGTCCCTCGAGTCACCCTTCGGCCTGGTTTCCCGTTCCACCGAGCTGCCCCAAGCGGCCGGAGAACCGGTCTTCGCGATCTGGACCGGTCTTCTGGGTGATCCATCTGAGGCGCTGAGGTCACAGCGCAGCTGGAATCACCGTGCCGAGGCGGGCAACTTCGACGGGGCCGGCGGGGCCATCGACGCCGATCGCGCCAGACACATCGCGATCGTGGAGACGATGGAACGCTACTCCAGCTGCTCATGGACGGAGGAGGAGCTGGTGTGGGACACCCCCCGCCGGTCTCGGCGAGGCCGCGATCGGACCGGAGCGCTGGCCGGCGTGCTCGGCCACCGAGCTGGCGGACCCCGACTGCGGGCTCATCGCATCGGACCCCCGCGTCCCGATGCGATGGGTGCGCGGCTGGTCCCTGACGCGCGGCCGAGAGGTCTTCGTCCCGGCCGTCCTGGTCTACCTCAACTTCCCGGTACGCACCCCCCTCCGAGCAGTTCGTCAACCCCATCTCCACCGGCACGGCCGCGCACTCCGACCTGCGCGAGGCGGTCCTGGGCGGCCTGCTCGAGGTCATCGAGCGCGACTCCATCGCCCTGACCTGGCTGCAGCGCCTGCGCCTGCCCGCGGTCGCCGTCGACCCCTCCACCCTGGGCGAGGAGGTCGCCGAGTACCACCGGGTCGGCACCTCCACCGAGCTGAGGACCCACCTGTTCGACGCCACCACCGACTACGGCGTCCCCACCCTCTACGCCGTCCAGACCTCCCAGGTCGACCCCGAGCTGGCCCAGGTGGTCGCCGCCACCTGCGACATCGACCCGCAGCGGGCGCTGGCCAAGATCCACCGCGAGCTCGCCTCCCTGCGCATCGCCCTGCGCAGCCACGCCCGCGGCCCCCGTGCCCAGGAGATCAAGGGCCAGGACCTCACCGTAGTCGGCGGAGCCCTGGCGGACGCCGAGCTGTCCATGCGCCACATCTTCGACTTCCTCCTCGAGGGCGAGCGGCCCGTCCACGCCCTGGACGAGATCGGCACCCTGGGGGCGTCGTCGGCCGGCACTGACGGCAGTGATGGTCCTGACCCGCTCGAGCGGGTCGTCACCAACCTGGAGCGGGCCGGTGCCGAGGTGATCGTCGTCGACATCACCACCGACGAGGCCCGCCAAGTCGGCATGCACGTCATCAAGGCCCTCATCCCCGAGGCCATGCCCCTGTCCTTCAGCCACCACGCCCGCTACCTGGCCACGCCCCGTCTCTACGAGGCGCCCCGGGCGATGGGCCTGACCGTCCACGACGAGGCCGGGATCAACCCCGTCCGCCAGCCCTTCGCCTGAACCATGCCCCCGACGTCCGCACCATCAGCCATGCCACCGATCGACTCCCAGGAGCCCCGACCCGCCATGAGCACGACGACGCCCGCACCGGCCACGCAGCCGGCACAGGGACCGGCACCGCAGGCCCCCACGGGGCCGGTGACGGCCTACCTGCCCCAAGGCGGGTTCGCGCGCGCCGTCGTGAGGCGGCTCGCCGGTGAGGGCGACGTCGTCGTGCCGGTCGACCAAGGGCTGGTCAGCGCCTACGTCCCCTACGCCGACCGCGCCGTCCTCGTGGCCGACCCCGATCAGACCGGCCTGCGTGAGGACCTCGACACCCTGTCCTTCACCCGGTCCATCCCCTCCCTCGGCCTGGAGCTCTTCCCCACAGAGCTGCGCTGCGGACCGCTCGTGGTGCCCGGCCGCAGCGCCTGCTACCGCTGCTACGACCGACGCCGTCGCCAGCACGGCTACCGCCCGATGCCCGCGGAGGTCGCCGCCGAGCTCGGCCCGCTGGAGCAGGCCTACGCCCACCACCACGTGCTCCTGGGAGCCGGACTCATCTCGTTGGCCCTCCAGGCCCTCGACCGCCGGGGAGCAGCCGTTCCGGGAGCCGGTGGGGCCGGTGGAGCAGACGGCGTCGCCGTCGGCGAGGACGTCCCGGACATCGGCGGCCAGGTGTGGACCATCGACCTCGTCTCCGGGGTCACCACCTGCGCGCGGACCGTGGCCGTGGACCGCTGCGAGACCTGCTCGACTCGCTACGAGGGGCGCCGCGACGGCCTGCCCGCGCTCGCGGCCCTCCTGCCCGAGCGGCGCACGGGTGGACGCCCCTCACACGACTCCGATCGCCGTGGGGAGGTGGCCTGAGATGGCCGGGGACGCCACAAGCTCAGTCATGCGTGCCGGCGACGTCGGCCGCGCCGCTCGCCGCGACCTGCAGTTCCGCATCCCCCGCAGGCCCGTGGTCCGACTGGGCCTGCGCGCCCGGCCCGACGAGGACGGCTGGATCGTCGACGGGGCCCGCAAGAGCCAGGTCCTGGGCGGAGCCTTCGCCCGCGAGCACATGGGTCCCCTGCTCGAGGCCTGCGACGGCACCCGCACCCTCGACGAGATCGGCGAGGTCACCGGCATCGGCCCGCAGGCCGCCTTCGAGGCCGTCTCCCTGCTGTGGACCGGCGGTATCGTCGAGGAAGGGGACGCCGAGCCCGCCCCCGGTGACCCGGCGCCTGAGCTGGCGCGGTTCCTCTCGCGCCTGGGTGACTCCACCGGCGTCAACGACTCCTGGCAGGACGCCGCCCGCCGCCTGGCCGCCGCCCGGGTCGCCGTCGTCGGGGACAACGAGCTGGCCGGCGAGATGGTCGCCGCCCTGGAGCCCACGCTGCCCGACGTGCGGCTCGACGGCGCACCCCCGCCAGGGGGACACGCTCGTCGTCCTCATCGAGACCCAGGGCTCCGCGGGCCGCTCGCGGGAGGTGGCGCGCCGCTGCCGCGAGGCCGGAATCCCGCTGCTGCGGGTGCGCGCCGAGCAGGAGGCGGTCACGGTCGGCCCCTACGTCGACGAGGCCTTCTCACCCTGCCTGGCCTGCGCCAGCGCCGACGAGCCCGAGCTCGGCCCCCGCCCCGAGGCCGCCCGCCGCGACATCGTCATCGGCCTGGCCGCCCGGGCCGTGGCCGCGCTCATCGCCCGCGCCACCGTCACCCACCTGCCCGGGGACGCCCGGCGCACGGACCTGGCCACCTTCACCTACTCCGACCGCCCGGTCGTCTCCCGACCCGGCTGCCCCGTCTGCTCCGTTGCGGGGCAGGGCTAGGCCCCGGTGCCGGTGGCGCCGTCGGCCCCCGTGGGGGCCCGCTACGAGCAGTCCGTGGCCATCCCGCCGGCGGCCTTTGTGGACTCCAAGGGCCATCAGCAGCACTACAAGCCCTCCAACCTGCGCCTTCAGCGCGAGTTCCGCGACTGGCCGGTCTGCCCGCGCACCCCGCTGCCGCCCGCCGACCTGGAGCGTCTGGACCAGCCCTGGCCCGTCGTGCACCCGCTCACCGACGACGGCAACGAGCCCGACGTCGTCGCCCGGCCCACCCTGTCCGAGCTCGCCACGATCCTGGCGCTGTCGGTCGGCGTGCGCGAGCCGCTCGGCGCCGAGCCCACCGGCCGGGAGCAGGCCGACACCGCCCAGACCCCGCTGAGCGCCAAGCTGCGCCGCTGGACGGCCGCCGGCGGCAACATCGGCTCGGTGACCGCCTACGTCATCGTTCCCGAGCGAGGACAGAACGACGGAGAGCTGGCTCCGGGCGCCTACGTCTACATCGAGCGCGACCACGCCCTGGCGCTCATCGGCCCCGCCCCCGGCGAGCAGACCGGAACGCAGGGGGTGGTGCCCGACGGCGTCGGCGCCCGGATTGTCCTGACCGGCAACGTCGACAAGGTGGCCCGCAAGTACTTCTCCTTCGCCCTGCGGATCGCGGTGCAGGACTGCGGCTGCTCCTTCGAGGTGATCCGCCTCGTCGCCGACGCTCTGGGGGTGCCTCTGCGAGCCCGGGCCCGCTGGGACGAGCAGCAGATCGCCCGGGAGCTGGGCACGGACCCGGTCCGCGAGCCGGCCTGCATCGTCGTCGACCTGGGAGGCAGCCGTGCGCACTGACTTCGAGACCCTGCGCGAGCTCATCAACGGCTTCTCAGCCGGATCGGGAACCCGCCCGGGAGAGCCGACCTCCGACGGCCTGGCCGCCCGGCGCCCGCGCCCGCCGCTGGCCTGCCTGGAGCCGGACGTGCTCGCGCCCGGACCCCAGGCGGCCTACCCCTATGAGCTGCACCGGACCTTCGAGCGCCGCTCGTCCTCCACCAGCTACGGCGCCGAGCCGCTGGCGGTCGAGCCCCTCCTGGGCATGGTCCGCGACGCCCTGGCCGACGACGCGCGCACCTGGGGCGAGGACGCCGCTGCCTGCCCCCTGGAGCCGTTCGTCCTCCTCCTGCGCCCGAGTGGTGCCGAGCCGGGCATCTACCGGGTGCGGTTCGACGGCGTCGACCTCGTCCGCCCCCTGCCGGACGCGGAGGTGATCGAGGGCATGACGGTGCAGAAGGAGTTCGCCCGTGCCGGCGCCATCGTCTCGGTGGCGGCGAACCTCGATGAGGCCGACGCCTGGGACGGGGCGTCCGGCTACCGCTTCACCATGAGCCGCAGCGCGGCCCTCATCTACTCGCTGCACCTGCGCGCCGTCGCCCGTGGGCTGGTGGGGACGGTCTTCGCCGGCTTCGCCACCTCGGCGGTGCGCCACCTGCTGGACTCCGACGGCGTCAGCCGCCACCAGATGTTCGCCGTCACCATCGCCAGTCCGCAGACGACTCCACCCGACCAGGCGGCCGGCTAGCCCCGGTCACCACCCGCGAGCGCCGCCGGCCAGCCGGCGGCGAGACGGCCCCAGAACTCCATATCGCGCCAGAGCGCCACACAGACCACCCCTGTTCGCGGGGGTTGTGGGGCCCGGCCCCGGCAGGCCGGACCCCCAGGGCCCGATCGGGCCCTGCTCCTGCCCACACGACGTATGAGAGAAGGAGGTGAACAGCATATGACGAACAGCGCGATTGATCTCACCCTCGCCGACAGTGACTTCGGCGTCGAGGAGCTGCCTGAGGGCAACGCCCTGGGTTGCGCCTTCAGCAGCGCCAGCGCGTCCTGTCCGGCCAGCGCGGCCTCGGCCTCGTGCCCGGCCTGCGCCGCCAGCGCGTCGACGACGTCCTGCTGATGACCCCATGGTGGCGGGCAGGAGACCGGGGTCTCCTGCCCGCCACTAGCGGTACCCCGGATTCCCGCGAACCGATCTGAGGGAGCCAAGAGCCCACGATGAGCACGGTGATGAGTACGGCGATGAGCAGCACGAGCACCCCGACGAGCCCGATCCCGCGCCTGCGCCGCGGCGTGAGCCTGATCGTCGGGATGGACAACCAGCCGATGCTGTTCGACTCCGACTCGGGCAAGTACCACCGGCTCGGGGCGGCCGCGGCCTTCATCGTCAACCAGTTCGACGGGGTGCGCTCCCTGCCGACCATCATCGAGGAGCTGCCCCAGGACATCGACGAGGCGGGCGCGAAGCGCATCACGAGCCTGGTCGACAACCTGCGCGACAAGAGCCTCCTGGTGGGCAGTGAGCCCGCTCCCGCGGTGCCCGCGGCCCCGGCGCGCACCAGGCGCACCCGCGGGCGGCACACCGCCCAGCCCCGTCAGGCCCGCCACCTCAAGGTCGAGCAGCCCCGCCGCAGCGGGGGCTGGTGGCTGCCCCGCATCATCATCGCCCGCAAGTACCACCGGATCGTCGCCCCGATCGTCACCCTGCTTCAGCGCCTGCCGGCCCGCGCGCTCAGCTGGGTCTTCCTGGCGCTGGCCGCCTGCGGCTACACGGCCGGGGCCATGGCCCTGGCCTCCCTGGCCGGTGGCCCCCGCCCGGGCGTCCTCGTCCTCGTCACGGCGGTGGCGATCCAGCTGGCGAGCATCCTGCTGCACGAGTCCTGGCACGCCATCGTCGCCGGCTACCTGGGCACCCCCATCCGAGGGCTGGGGGTGGCGCTCATGTTCTGGGCGATCCCCATCGCCTACGTCGACCGCACCGACTCCTACCGGGTGCGCTCCCGGCGCGGGCTGACGATGCTGGCCCTGGCCGGCATCTTCTCCGACGGCGTCGTCTGCGGTCTGGAGGCGGCCGTCGCCTGGGCCTCGACGGGAACGGTGCGCCAGGTGGCCCTGACCCTGTGCGCCTTCCAGCTCACGATGCTCGTCACCAACCTCAACCCCCTCACCCAGTCCGACGGCGTCGCCGCGGTCGAGGCAGCCACCGGCTCGGTCAACCTGCGCGGGCGCTCCATGTTCGTGCTGCGCTGCGTCCTCAGACGCCAGCCCCTGCCGCCGGCCCTGGCCATCATGCGGCCCGCGGTGCGCTGGGGCTATTTCATCTACGGGCTTCTGTGCAGTCTTCTCGGTCTCCTGGCCTTCGTGATGAGCGTTGTATGGATAGGCTACTGGCTGTCCGTTCTCTTGAAAGGTTTCCTCCTATGACGCAGCCGGTTCTCTCCCGCGCCGGTGCCTCCCCCTCCCGACAGCCACAGCCGCACTCCACATCCGCCGTGACCCCCGGGGAGCCCGTCCCATCCGCTCCGTCTTCCGCCGTACCAGCGCCGGTACCGGCATCGGAACCGGAGCCCCCGGCCCTGGCCCAGCCCGCCGTGGCCCTGCCCACCCTCGTGCGCCTGGGAGGACTCCCAGCGCGAGCCGTTCCCGAGACCACCGCCGCCGTGACCGGCAACCTGGAGTACCTGCGCCGGCTCGACGAGGTGCTCGACGGCGCCGCGAACCAGCTGCTCGACCCGCTCTACGAGCTCATCCCCACCCTGGCCAAGACCGAGCGCCGCCTGGTCCTGCGCGCCAAGCGCCGGGTCTTCCAGGGGCGAGCCACCGGCCTGTCCGAGGAGGTCCTGGCGGCCCTGCCCACTGAGCTCCGCGCGCTGCTGGAGCGCTGGGACGCCCTGGTGGCCGCAAGGAGGAGACCCGCGCGCGCCTGGCCGTCCTGGTCGACGTCGACCTGGACCGCAGCCGCGAGCTGCTGGCGGCCGGACTCGACGAGCCCGGCTACCAGGAGGCCCTGGCGATCGCCGCCCCGGCCCTCATCTCCACCCTGGCCACCCGCGGCCGCAGGCTCGAGGACCCCCGCGTCCTGCGCACCCTCTACACCTTGGCCACCCGGGCCGCCCTCAAGACCAGTCCCTTCTCGGGACTGACCACCGTCAACGAGGCCGGCCAGCCGTCCGCCGGGCGCAGCCACCGCATGGTGGCGACCCACCTGGCCTACCGCATCCTGAGCGCCACCGCTCAGGACCTGGCACCCGACGGCGCCCTCTACCTCGAGCCCGCCCCCGTGCGCCGGGCCGTCACCGCCTCCGGCGCGGGCCCGGCCCAGGCTTACGGCCAGTACCCGCCCAGCGAGCCCGAGGCCGAGGCGCTGACCATCGTCGGCGAGCACGAGTACGGCAATGGCATGGTCTTCCGTCAGGAGACCGTCCAGCCCGCCCGCTGGCTCCAGGAGACCCACGACGCCCTGACCGGCGGCGGCATGCACGCCGTCCTCAGCGTGCGCGACGCCTGCGAGCGCGTGGGCGGCGCCAACCCGCGCCTGCGCCTGGAGCGGCTGCTGGCCTCGGGCGCCGTCGTGCCGCGGGTGCCCTGGTACCGCGGGGAGAACCCCTTCCCGCTGCTGGCCGCCACGCTCTCACCGGACCAGCAGCGCCAGTGGGGCGAGGACCTGGCCTGGCTGGCCCGGCTCGACGAGGCCATCGGCGCCGCTGACGGGCTCACTCGCGCCGAGCTCCTCAACCGCGCCGTGCGGCTGGCCGAGCGCGTCTTCCCCGACGGCGAGCTCGGCGAGCGCCCCAGCGGCTTCCTCTACGAGGACCGCGAGTCCGCTCGCAGCTGGGCCGACCCGCTTGACGAAGCCCCCTTCGTCCAGGACGTGCGGACCCTCGGCGAGCTCGCCGACCCCTGGGTGGCCCGCTCCCACATCTACGACCTCATGGTGACCCGGTTCGTCTCGCTGTTCGGCAACGGTGGGGTGTGCAAGGACCCGCTCGCCTTCTTCATGACCCTTGCTCACGCCCCCGACGGCGACGAGGAGATGCTGCGCGCCGCCGGGCTCGACTACGCCGCCGGGCCCGACGCGGAGCGCACCGCCCTGTCCGGCGGGGCCTCCGGCTCGCCCCGGCACCTGGGCGCCTTCCTCCAGCCCGTGGCCCCCAACGCGCAGACCTACGCCGCCGGCGGGGGACTGACCGTCGTCAACGCCTTCACCAACGCCAATGGCTCGCTCCAGGCCCGCTTCCACCGGCTCCTGGGTTCCGGCTTCCGGGAGCGCCTGGCCTCGCGGATCCGCACCGCCTGGGGCACCGAGCGGGTCCTGGAGATCCAGGCCAGCACCGAGTGCAACACCGGCCAGGCCGTCTCCTGCGGGCTCCTGCCCCCGCTGGGTCTGCCCGGTGAGCCGGGCGCGCCCGACACGGTCCCCCTCAGCTCCCTGCGGCTCGTCCACGACCCGGCCACGAGCACGCTGTTCCTGGCCGACGACGCCGGGCCCGTGGGGCTGGCCTACCTGGGCCTGACCCCGCAGTACCTCCTGGGCGGATACCTGTCCTGGCTGGTGCTGCTGAGCGACCCGTGGTCCCGGCTGCCCCCGTTCGCCGACCACTGGACCAGCCGCCGTCGGGACCTGAACGGCCCCCTGCCCGACGAGGTCATGCACTCCGAACGGGCCGTGACCGGCCGCCTGGTGACGCGCCGCGAGTCCTGGACCTTCCCGGCCGCGCAGATCGCCCCGCTCATGGACCGCGACCTGACGACGACCCTGCTGCACATGGACGACCTGCGCAAGCAGTGGGGGATGCCGGTGGAGGTGTTCGTCCACCAGCACATGCCCTCCCAGGGCGCCACCTTCGACCAGCACAAGCCCCGATACGTGGACCTCACCTCGCCGGTCTCCGTGCTGGCCCTTAGGGGGTGGATCGATCCCGACGCCGCGCACATCAGCTTCGTCGAGGCCCTCCCTGCCCGCGGCGAGGCCCTGGGGCTTACGCAGGACGGTGAGCCCACGGCGGTCGAGTACCTCGTGGGGCTGCAGTGGCCCAAGAACCTGGAAGGCACGGCATGAGCACGCACGACGACTCCCAGGCCAGCCGGCGCGAGCAGCGCAACCAGCCCAGCCGACTCACCCGCTCCCGGCGCCTGCGCTGGCTCGGCGGGCGCTCCCGGGCCTCTGAGCAGTCCGAGCGGTTCGGGCAGACCGGCCAGGCCGGGCAGGGAGGCGCCACCCCGCAGGTGGGGGCCTCGATCCCGGGGATCCAGCCCCTGGAGATGGCGGCCGCCGACTTCGGCAGCCTGCGCGCCCAGCACAGCTCGGTGCGCCAGCGGGGATCGGCACTGGTCAACCAGGCCGACGACGTCGGCTGGCTGTATGCGCGGATCTACTGCGCCGGAGGGGACGACACCGACGAGCTGCTGCCGGAGATCGCCCAGTGGCTGGCCCGGGCCCGCGGCCAGTGGGATATCCGCTCGGCGCACTTCCTGCGCTTCGTCGACCTGCGCGGGCACCACGTCCGGCTGCGACTCAAGGCCGTCCAGGGCGTCCTGGACGAGGCCTACGAGAGCATGCGCGAGCTCGACGCCGTCGCCCGGCGGGCCGAGGTGCGCACGGTCGAGCGCCTTGTCTCCGACCCGATGACCAGTGGCATCGGCGCCAGCCGGCCCGGGATCGCCTTCGGCGTCTACGGCCCCGAGTACGCCAAGTACGGGGGCGTGGCCGGCGTCGAGGAGGCCGAGCGCCACTTCTACGTCTCCAGCCGGTGGTGCCTGGACCGCCAGATCTGGCAGATCCCGAGATCGGTGCCCCGGGCGGCCCTGGCGGCGCGGTTCCTGGCGCTGGCGGCCCAGAGCGCGCCGCTGCCCGCGGCCGAGCTGCTCTCCGCCCACCTGCGGATGTGGGGCTCGCGTCTGCCCGCGCACCTGCGCGACGGCAGCGCCCTGGGGACCGATCGTCCAGCAGCTGCTGGAGGTCATCGAGTTCCAGTTCGATGAGATCCCCGCCTGGGGGCGGGCCGCCGGGGCCATGGGCGAGTTGGCCGACGACGCCGCCCGCGCCATCGGCGCCATGGGGGCTGGCACTGGTGGGCGCCGGGCCCTGGACCTGCTGCACATCGATGTCAACCGGCTCGGCCTCAACCCGGCCGAGGAGTGCGTCGCCGGGCTGTGCGCCCGCCAGCTCCTGGCCGGAGGCGCCGTGCCCCCGGTCCAGCCCTCAGCCGCCGTCGGGTAGCCACGCGCGTCGCCCTGCCCCGCCTGGCTCCTGTCCTCCTCCTGGACTGGGGCCAGGTGGCACTGACGCATCATCGGCTCCGGCCTACCTCCGCCTCGGGCCGGTCTACTGAACGAGGGTGGGGGTGTACTGGCCAAGGGTTGTGCATACTGCACGAACTCCCGCACCTCTTGGAGTACACCCGACCCTTCCCCAGTAGCGCCCGACCCTCGTGCAGTGCGGGCGGGGCGTCTGGATCGGCCGGCGTCTCTCGGTCGCCGGTCCTCGGTCGGTGACTCCCGGCCAGCGCGCCCTGCCGGCGTCTCCCGGTCTGGGCTTGATCTGCTTGCGGGCCTTCAGTCGTCCAGGTGGGAGACGAGCTCGGCGGCCAGGCCCGTGTAGGCGGTGGGGGTCAGGGTGAGCAGGCGGGCCTCGACGTCGTCGGGCATGCCGAGCCCGGAGATGAACTCGCGCATGGCCTCACGCGTGACCTTCTTGCCGCGGGTGAGCTCCTTGAGGCGCTCGTACGGGTCGGCCATGCCGGTGGCCCCGGCGACGGCGGCCGCCCGCATGGCCTGCTGGACGGGCTCGCCGAGCACCTCCCAGGTCGCCTCCAGGTCCTCCTCCAGGCGGGCGCGGTCGACGTCGAGCCCGGCCAGACCGCGGCGGATGTTGTCGACGGCCAGCAGCGAGTGCCCCAGGGCCGCGCCCACGTTGCGCTGCGTGGTGGAGTCGGTGAGGTCGCGCTGGAGGCGGGAGGTGACGAGCGTGGCGGCCAGGGTGTCCAGCAGCGAGCAGGAGATCTCCAGGTTGGCCTCGCCGTTCTCGAAGCGGATCGGGTTGACCTTGTGCGGCATGGTCGACGAGCCGGTGGAGCCCTGCGCGCTCAGGCGCTGGTGGAAGTAGCCCAGCGAGATGTAGGTCCACACGTCGGTGGCCAGGTTGTGGGCGATCCGGTTGAAGCGGGCGACGTCGGAGTAGAGCTCGGCCTGCCAGTCGTGGGACTCGATCTGGGTGGTCAGTGGGTTCCAGGTCAGGCCCAGGTGCTCGACGAAGCCGCGGCCCACGGCCTGCCAGTCGGCGCCGGGGACGGAGACGACGTGCGCGCCGAAGGTGCCGGTGGCGCCGTTGATCTTGCCCAGGTACTCGGTGGCCTCGACGCGGCGCACTGGCGGCGCAGCCGGTGTGCCAGGACCGCCAGCTCCTTGCCGAGCGTGGTGGGGGTGGCCGGCTGGCCGTGCGTGCGTGCCAGCATGGCGGCGTCGGCGTACTCGTGAGCCATGGCGGCCAGGTCCTCCACCAGGCCGCGGGCGGCCGGCAGCCACACCTGCTCGATGGCGGCGCGGATCGTCAGGGCGTAGGAGAGATTGTTGATGTCCTCGCTGGTGCAGAAGATGTGGACGATCTCGCCGACCGTGGGCAGCACGGTGGGGCCGCCGTCGGCGCCGACGACGCCGGGGGCCTGTGCGGCCGCGGCCAGGCGGCGCTTGAGCAGGTACTCGACGGCCTTGACGTCGTGGCGGGTCTCGGCCTCGATGGCGCCGAGCTCGGCGATCGCCTCGGCCCCGAAGTCCTCCACGACGCCGCGCAGGTAGGCCTTCTCCGTCTCGCTGAGGCGGGGGGCGCCGGGCAGGACGCCGTTGTCGGTCAGGTGGATGAGCCACTCGACCTCGACCTGCAGGCGAGCCCGGTTGAGGGCTGCTTCGGAGAGGTGATTGACCAGCGGGGCGGTGACGGCGCGGTAGCGGCCGTCCAGGGGGCCCAGGGCAATGGCGGGGGAGACGGTGGAGAGGTCGACCATGCCGCTCATTGTGGCAGGTTGCCGCCGATCTCTGCGAGAGGAGCCTCCGGGGCGGAGATGAAGACGGGCTGCGCGGTGGGCTTGCGCTGACGGTGGGCGTACTGGCTGACGATGACGTAGAGCAGGATGCCGGCCGCCGGCAGGTTGATGACGGCTGCGGCGTCGTGGTTGTAGACGCCGTAGGCGAGCAGGGCGATCGCGAGCCCGAGGCCGATGACGCTCAGGGCAAGGATCGAGGGGCCCGGGATGCGCTGGGACGGCTCGGCCCGCTGGACGTGCTGGGCCTGGAGAAGGATGAGACTGACCGTCAGCAGGCTCAGAGGCGTCAGGAGGGAGGTTTCCCAGCCGAACAGTCCGCCGCCGACGGTGAGGACCAGGACGGTGGTGGCGAGAGTGAAGACGACTGGAGGGAGGAGTCGCATGGCAGATGACCTCATAGGGGCGGACACGGTGGGGAATGGTACGACCAGGCAAAATCCTGCCGGATTCTTGTGGCATTTTCAACAAGTGGCCCGTCATCATTGATGGGGAGGCCTACCCGGGCTCCCCCACTCTAGTCATTGAAGCGTCCTCAATCGACAAAACCGGGTTTTACCAGGGAAAATGCAATGTGTCCGTGACGCCATAGGTGACGTGAGATAATGAGGCTGTGAAGACGGATCGGGTCCCGCACGGAGCGGCAGTCAGAGTTCTGGTGGAGCAGGACCTGGCCAGTGAGCAGATGCTGGCTCTTATGCGCCAGGCTGCGGGGCTTCCGGACGCCGAGCTGCGCAGGATTCTCACCGAGGAGCTGGCAGTCATGGAGGTCGTGGGTACGGGCCCGCGGGGCGCGCCCACGTCGATGGCGGCCTACGTCTCACAGTCCTACGGTGTCGTGTTGGAGTACATCGCCGTGGCTCCGGAACTACGTGGCGACGGGATCGGGCGGGCGCTCGTTGACGCTCTTGCCGGTGTGTCGGGGCAGGTTGTCGCCGAGACTGACGACGACGCCGTCGGCTTCTATCGGGCGCTCGACTTCGACATCGGCCCTGCGCCGTCGGACCCGCGCTGGCCAGGGCGCCGCCGCTACCGCTGTGTGCGGCGGTCCTGATCCTGAACGACACATGTCGGGGACTGCGTTTCGCCCCGAGGACGTACTCCTCCGGTAAGCGACAACGGCCCGCCCCTCCAGTCATCTGGAGGAGAACGCAGCCCTCGGGGTGTAAGTACGTCCTCGACCGACGTCGTCGAGAAGCTTGGTGGTTGGAGCTGGCGGGTGATGAGTCTTATCGGGGCGAGGAAGTGCTCGCGGCGACCTCACGGGGCCGCCGGTCCCTCAGACTGCGCACCACAACGTAGCCCAGCAGGCCCAGGGCGGGCAGGCGAGGAGAGCGACGAGGTCGGACCTGAAGAGGCCGCGCGCGAGAGTGAGTCCCGAGAGAACGACCCCGACGGTTCCCAGCAGCCGGATCCCCGACGGCGGAAGCGCCCGCTCGCCGGAGCCGGCGTTCTGCGCCCGCAGCAGGAGAAGGCCGAGCAGGAGCATGCACAGCGATGTGTTGAGGCTGTTGACCTGCCAGCCGAGTAGCAGGCTTCCGATCGAGGTGACCAGGACGGTCAGGGCAAGGACGAGAATGGCGAGCTTGATGAGTCGCATGTCGAGCACCTCGGTGAACAGATCGCGACGATGAACGGCTCCAGGATAAGTCTGTTCCTCGCCTTGTGCCGCCTCGGTGTCAGGCCTCGGAGGCCACGCCCATGGCTCGGCCGCGGATCCAGTAGGCCTGGTGCTGGATGCTGCGCCGGCTCATGCCGGAGGCGACCAGGTGGCGCCGCACCGCCTTGGTGACGCTGCTCTCCAGCGCGATCCAGGCCCAGTCGAGCGCCAGATCCCCGGTGTCCGCCCACAGGGTGCGGTCGACGGCGGCCAGCAGCCTGTCCTCCAGGACCTCGGGGTCCAGACGGATGAACTCATGGTCTCGCTCGGCCATGGGCAGGTAGCCGTCGCGAGGCGCCAGCATGATGACCGTGGCCGGACTGCCCACCGGGGCGGCGTTCACGGCGTCGACGAGTGCGGGCGCGGAGGCGCGATCTCCCACCAGGAGCAGCCGGTCGCCGGGGGATGGAGACCGGTAGCTGGTGCCGCCCATGACCTGGACGGCGACCGTCGCGCCCGGTCTCACGTGGCTCGACCACTGCGACGCCGGCCCGGCCGGCTCATGGTGCAGGAACAGGATCCTGGCGGAGGCCTGACTCCGGTCGATGCGGGTGAGTGTGTAGGCGCGCTGGTACTCGCGGCCGTCGTGCGGAATCCACATGCGCACCCAGGCGGTGGGAGGCAGTGCGGCGGCCCCAGAGCCCAGGAGGCTCGGGCACTGGACGATCAGCTCCGTGTAGGGCGGGAGCTCGCGCACCCCGGTGACCGTGAGCTTGTGCTCCGGCACGCGCAGCGCCTTGAGCACTGTGCCCTGGAATCCCCGTCCTCCACGTGCCATCTGCTGGCTTGCCTTCCTGTGTCCTGGTGTCTTCCAAGGCGAACCTTAACCGGGGGATGGGACAGTTTGCTTGGAACCGCCTGCACGAAAAAGTAAGAAGAATGCCAGAAAAACGCTGGTAGTGGCTGGAATTGCGAGCTTGGGTGCTGTCAGCTTCTCTGACCCGAACGCTTTGTGTCGCTCAGGCCACGGGGCCCGGCTGGGCGGCACAACCGGCTCGTTCCCGGCCTCCGCCGCACGTGCGCGACCTCGTTCGGCCGCTGGGTGAACCATCGGGCGAGCGACCGGCTGAGCCGGCGCCGGTAGGCTCGCGCCATGACGCACCCCCACCAGCACTCCGCACCGCCGTCCGATGCCGGCGCGCAGGCCACTGGTCCTCAGCCCGAGGTCGACAACCGGGCTGCCCGCTGGGAGGAGCGCTACGCCTCGGTCGAGCAGCTCTGGTCGGGTCATCCCAACGACTGGCTACCCGAGCTCGCCACCGACTGGTCCCCCGGGACCGCCCTGGAGATCGGCTGCGGAGAGGGCGCCGACGTCCTGTGGCTGGCCGAACGCGGCTGGCAGGTGACCGGACTCGACCTGTCCGCCACCGCCGTCGGGCGCCTGAGCCGCGAGGCCGAGCGCCGCGGAGTGGCCGCGCGGGTGACCGGCCGGGTGCACGACGCCGGAGACGGCCTGCCGGAGGGACCGTTCGACCTGGTGACGAGCTTCTACGTCCACGGCGGACCCGAGAAGGGCTCCCTCGACCTCGTCGCCCTCCTGTCCGACGCCGCCGCCCGCGTCGCCCCCGGCGGCCACCTGCTCACGGCCGTGCACGCCGTCAACCCTCCCTGGCACACGCATCACGCCCGGACCTACACGGCCGGCGAGCTGGTCGAGGGCCTGGCTGAGGCGACGGATGGCTGGGAGGTCGTCGTCGCCGAGGAGCGCCGGCGGCACGCGACGGGGCCCGACGGTCAGGAGGGCAGCCGGGCCGACGCCGTCGTGTGCCTGTGGAGGCCGGAGAGCCCGTCCTCTTGACGAAGCGTGGGAGCGACCCTGAAAAAAGCCGGGAAAACCCGGATGGCAGCCGGAATGTGGTGCAAGCAACTCAGAAGTGGCGGGATGGCGCCCATTTCTCAGCATGTTCATAGGAGTTTTCGGGGGGTCCACCCAGGATCACTGGGTTACATAGTCACTGCCGCCGGACGGAACCGGTCACGAGGGTTGGGGAGCCCGACGACTGGCAGGTATCCGAGTTCGGAACGGGTTTTAGGGAGCCCGGACCGGACGTTCTGGCGAAGGAGGATCCGCCTCCCCGGCCTTATGGGAAGCCGGGTAGCAGGAGGACCTCGCGAGCTTGGGCCCGCGGTCCGGGAAACCGGACCGCGGGCCGAGTCCTTTGTTGAGCGAGTGCCTTCGGCCGGGTCGGCTCGACGATGTCTCGGCGCCCCGGCATGCGGTCCACCAGTTGGATCCACCCCGCAGCCTGGGCTCACTTGGCTCCTTGGGGGCCACAGGCGTCGGTTTGCAAGGCTGATCCACAGGGCGGTTCGCGGGCTCTGCGGGCGGCCCGGGGGCGCCCTACCGTCGAGTCATGTCTTTCTCACTGTCTCTATCCAGGATGGACTACGACACCGCAGTCACCCAGTTCCCCTCCGCGGTCCCCGCCAGCTGGGTAGGGGCCGCCTCCATCACCTGCCAGACGGCGCTCGACAACGCCTCCGGGCTCCTGGCCGCTCTGGCGACGCGCTATGACACGGCGATCTCCAACGTCAGCGCCATCGAGGCCCGCAACTCATCAACCGGAACGAGCCCGTCATGAGCCCGGTACCCGCGGTGAGCTCGGGCAGCTCCTATCCCGCCTCTGAGCAGAAGCCGGCCTCCTCGGGGCCGTCAGCAGGCTCGACGTCGAGCACGTCATCGGGTGGGGGCGGACACACGAACGGGGAATCGGTCGGGAACACGGGCAGCTCCTACCCCGCCTGGGCGCAGGATCCCGGAGCGACGGAGCCGCCCTACCATGAGCCGACGAGTGCCGTGCCCGCGGCTCCCGCCGCCCCGTACGACGGTCCGCCCCCGGAGGACGCGGGCCACGCATGGCACATGTGGGGAGGAGCGGTTCCGACGATCGTGTCAGGCGGCAGCGTCTCGGTGAACACGGATGACCTGGATGCCCTCGCCGGCAGTCTCAACCTGACAGCTGGCTCCCTGGAGAATGCTCAGGCGAATGCCCTTCAAGCGATGGGGGAGATTGAGCTCATTCCACCGCTTCCCATGTTGAATGAGGATGGCACCACCCATTACTACACGCCGCCCTACAGTTCCTGGCACAGCAGCGACGGTCAGTGCCTACCGGGGTCGGGCGAGTCAACCACGCTGGTAGGCGGGTCGAGCACCACGACGCTGGCTCAGGACTTCGCCTACAACGACTACATGTGGCGGCAAGGAGACATCGAGTACCAGATGGCTCTCCACTCGATCAACGGTTTGACGCAGGGTGCGGGAAGCCTTTCGGATGTCGCCGCATCGCTGCGCGGCATCGCCTCCGACGTCACCGCCTGCTCCCAGGCCCACACGCTCGCCGAGGGAGGAGCCACTCCCGGCCCCGGTCTCGTGGGCCCCGTGGACATTCGGGCCTTCGACTCCGGATTGACCCAGCTGGCGCTGGGCGTCTCCCTCGCTGCCACGTCCTCGGGTGCCGTCGGCCTGGCGGTGCTGGCGACGACGCCCGGCAGCCCGCTCTACACGCAGCTCGTGAACAACGAGGCGGCCAGGCCGTCGTCGAGGCCCTGCACCTCCTGCTCGAGGACCCGGACACTGCCCAGTGGGTCAAGGATGACGCCGTGCGGATCGTCCTGCTGACGCTCTGGCTCCAGAAGGCCCAGACCGGCCGGGAGTCGGCCACGATCGAGACCTATCTCAAGCAGGTCTCCGAGCGCCTCGACCCCTGGGTGACCCAGAACCTCCCCGCCCAGGTGGCCGTGGGGACGCAGACCGTGGACACCAAGAGCCTCACTCCCATGCAGCGCGTCACCAGATACCTGGGACTGAACGCTGCGGCCCTGGGAGCCGAGGTCTACGGGCGCCAGACCGGCATCACGGTCACCCCGGTAGGCGGCAGCGGAGCCACCGTGCTCCCGCCGGCCATCAAGGACCCCCTGGGGCTCGGCAGCCCCGTGCAGGCCGGCATGACCGGCAAGGGCAAGGACTCCAGGTCTCCGCAGAGCATCTCCGAGACGATCACCCACTGCCAGGAGGTGCAGTCCTCCAAGAGCTCCCTGGGGCAGGACTACGAGGAGGCCGGCGTCATCTCCATCCAACGGGTCGAGCACGCCGATGGCCGCGTCTCCTGGGTCGTCTACGTCCCCGGAACCACCGACTGGACCGTCGGCGACGGCGAGCCGCAGGACCTGCTCACCAACCTCGAGGCGTGGGCGGGACCCCCACGGTCATGGAGAGCGCCGTCGTCACCGCCATGCGCCAGGCCGGTATCCAGTCGGGAGATGAGGTCGCCCTCTACGGCCACTCCCAGGGCGGCATCACCGTCTCCAACGTCGCAGCCGACCCGTCGATCCAGGACCGGTACAACATCACCACGGTCCTCACCGCCGGGGCCCCCACGGCGGGCGCCGATATCCCCAACGACGTCCACGCTCTGCATGTGGAGAACACCGGCGACGCCGTCCCCGGGCTCGACGCCGCCCCCACGCCCACCGGCCCTCACCGGCAGGTCGCCATGGTCGACACTCACCAGATGGGTATGGACGGTTACCCCCACGCCTCCGACGTCTACGCGCAGGCCACCGAGGGCCTGGAGGGCAGGGCCCCCGAGCTCGGCGACTGGAGCAGGTCCTTCTCCCGCGCCTCGGGCGCCGGCGAGCAGGGGACGACCACCACCGAGTACACCTTCGCGATTCAGCGCAACACCGACTCCAGCGGGGTGTACCAGGACGGCGCCGGCAACGAGGGCAAGGTGCCGACGTCGGCGCCCTCCTACGAGCTGCCGACGCCGTCCCCGCAGCCGTCAGGCGAGCGCTAGGGCCGGCTGGATCCGACTATGGGCGACGCCGGCCGGCGTCGCCAGCGTCAGTCCTCGCGGGGCACGAGCAACGCGGCGATGATCGAGGAGATCACCGAAACGATGATTGAGCCGACCACCGCAGTGCCGAAGGAGGACACCTCCAGCCCCAGCGGCACCGAGCCGCCGGCGCCCAGGGCCTCGATGCGATCGGTCAGCCAGCCGGCTAGCAAGAGCATCGCGCCGTTGACCACCAGGGCGAACAGCCCGAAGGTGACGATGTAGAGCGGAAAGGTCAGGAACCTCGCCACGGGCTTGACCAGCGAGTTCACCAGCGCCAGCACCAGGCCCAGGACCGCGAGGTTCAGCCACATCTGGGTGGTGCCCACCCCCTCGGGCACGCTCAGCCCGGACAGGAGGCGTGTGGCCAGCCACAGGCCGGCCGTGTTGCCGATAGTTCGTGCCACGATCTCCATAGCCGCATTGTGCCAAGCGAACCTGGGCTGATGCCAAGATGGGGACATGACTCCCGCAGCGACTCCAGCGACCGGCGAACCCGACCACCCGGAGGCCCCCGTGATCCCGAAGCCGACGCCGACGGAGTCCGGCACGACCACCCCCGGCGCCCCCGTGACCGCCGAGTCCTCGACGACGGTCCGCATCCCCCCGACGTCGCAGCCCTGCCCGCCTACGTGCCCGGCGCCCGGCCCGACGCCGCAAGCCCGGTGGAGATCGCCAAGCTCTCCTCCAACGAGCTGCCCTTCCCGCCCCAGGACTCGGTGGTCGAAGCCATCACCCGTGCCGCCGCGGGCGCCAACCGCTACCCCGAGATGACCGGGGAGACCCTGACGCAGGCGCTCGCGCGCCGGTGGGGCGTGGAGGTCGAGCAGGTCGTCGTCGGCAACGGGTCGGTCGCCCTCATCCAGCACCTCCTCGACGCCGTCTGCCAGCCCGGCGATGAGGTCGTCATCCCCTGGCGCTCCTTCGAGGCCTACCCGATCTGCGTCGCCGTCGCCGGCGCCAGGGCCGTGCGCGTCCCGCTGACCCGCGACGCGCGCCACGACGTGCCCGGCATGCTGGCGGCCATCACGCCCCGCACCCGCGTGGTCATGGCCTGCACCCCCAACAACCCCACCGGGACGATCCTGACCGCCGGCGAACTGGCCGAGCTCGTGGCCGGGGTGCCGCGCCACGTCGTCGTCCTCGTCGACGAGGCCTACCTCGACTTCGTCACCGACCCCGAGGCCGGCGACGCCCTCACCCTGCTGGCCGGTGCCCCCAACCTCGTGGTCTCGCGGACCTTCTCCAAGGCCCATGCCCTGGCCGGGATGCGCGTGGGCTACCTCATCTGCGAGCCGGGCCTGGCCGCCGCCATCCGTTCCGTGTCCACGCCCTTCGGGGTCAACCTGCCCGCGCAGGCCGCCGCCGCCGCGGCGCTGGGGCAGGCCCAGCTGGCCCGCACGGCCGAGCGCTCGGCCGCCATCGCCGCCAAGCGAGACCGGGTGGTCGACGCTTTGCGGACCCAGGGCTGGGAGGTGCCCGAGGCCCAGGGCAACTTCTTCTGGCTGGGTGTGGGCGCGGAGACGACGGCGCTGGCCGAGCACTTCCGCACCGCCGGCATCCTCGTGCGCCCCTTCGCCGGTGAGGGCGTGCGGGTCTCGATCGGGACGACGTCGGACAACGAGAGGGTCTTGGCCGCCGCGGCGGCCTGGCGCGCTGAGCACTGAGGCCCGCACGGCTGAACGGCTAGCTCGGAGCGCCCTGCTGACGGCGTCGGGCAGCGTCTGCCTCCAGGTGACGTTCGGGGCGGCTGTTGCCCTCAGATCACGATTGTCGCCGCGTTGCCGGTCGTGCGGTCCGAGCCGAGCGGGCAGCTGTTACTGCGACACCGAGATGGTCACCAGGAAGGCGAGGCACATGACGACCTCGACGACGCCCATCGTGCCCGGGCGCAGCGGACGGTGGCGCCGGCGCACCAGGCTCCACTGCCACAGCGGCATGACCAGCGAGCGCACGACCAGCACCACCCAGAGGACGGCGTGCCCCCACGGCAGCATCCCCCCGCGACGCCAGCCAGATCGTCACCACCGCGACCGCCGCGTGCGCCGCCACCGTGCCGGCCAGCAGCACGTAGTTGAAGCGCTCGCGGATCATCGACTTGATGTAGGGGACCGTCCCGCAGAAGTAGGCGGCGGTCAGCGCCGTCACCAGCCACATCCAGGACCACCCCGTCAGCGCGCCGTTGGGGGAGGACCCCGGCAAGGGGGCGCTCGGCGTCCCCAGGCCCAGGAACCCGCCGTCGCCGCGCACCCCCAGGCTATAGTGACGGCCGCCATGAGGGAGGCGGCCGCCGTCGTCGACAGTCCCGAGATCAGGGAGCGCTCGTGCCCGCTCCACACCTGGTGCAGCGCGATCACGAACAGCGGCAGCAGCGGCACCACCCACTGGATGAGGTAGGGCGCCACGAGCAGGGTGATGAGGGCCAGGGAGACCGTCCAGCCGGTGTAGACCAGGAGCGGCAGCATGATGAGGGCGCGCTTGCGGGCCGAGCGGGTGCGCAGCCACTGCGACCAGCACCAGTAGGTGAGGTAGCCGCCCCACCATGCCGGCAGGAACAGGATGTTCACCCAGCTGAAGCCGCCCACGACCCAGCCGACGATCGGAGGCAGCACCAGCATCGACCAGGCCCCGTGCTGGTTGGGGACCCAGGCCTTGCGGCCGGGCTGGCGCCGGATCTGCTCCTGGGTGGGGGGCTTGGGGCGCTCGGTCTGTCGGGGCTTGCCGGTGGCCAGCATGATGTCGTCCTGCGGGCCGGGCCGGGACTGCTGGGAGGGGCCCGGCGCGGCAGGTTCGTGCTCGCCGACGTCAGGGCGGCGCCGTCGGCCGAGCCGGCCGTGGGGCTCTCAGGGAGCCGGTGGACTTGGAAGACGCAGGGGACCCTGCCGATCCGGCGGTCTCCGTAGGGGCCTGCAGGGGTCGGTAGGTGTGGAGGAGTGCTCGGCGTGGTGCTTGGACGGCCTCGACGGGCGGGACTGGCTCACACCCGTCACCCTAGTCGTTTGCCCCGCCCCGCGGCCGGGGATATTTTGCGCCGGTTGAGCCGTTCGGCATCGTCCTCCTTGCGGGTGGAGACATGTGACGCCGGCGAACCGCCGTCTGCGCGTACGGGGACATTTTCTTGCAGCCGGGGACCTTCCACGCGTAAGGGTGCAGGATTCCTGTCCCCGACGGCGTCGAATGACCCCGCCCGGCGCCGATCGCACCCGCCCGCGCAGAATGTCCCCGGCGGGAGGCGGGCGTGTCACGCAGGCGCGAGGCCGGAAGGCACGCGGGCGGCCGAAGGCGCCGCGGTCGCGGTCAGCCGGCGTGCCGCCGATCAGGCCAGGGTGAGCCGCATCTGGTGCCAGGGCATGCTGCCGTGGTTGGAGGCGGACAGGCCCTCGTCGACGAAACCGAGTCGTGCGTAGAAGGGCACGAGGTTGTCGAGGCAGGTGAGCACCAGCCCCTGGCGGCCGTGGGTGCGCGTCGTCTCGATGACGGTGTGCAGCAGGCGGGTGGCCAGCCCCTGCCCCTGGGCGGCGGGCGCTGTGGCGACGCCGAAGATCATCTGCCAGGCGCCGTCGGGGTCGTACATCGAGGCGTCCTCGTACATCTCGTCGCTCAGGTCGCGCTCGTTGGTGCACAGGCCGTTGACCAGCGCCAGCAGCGTGCCGCCCTCATCCTCGATCAGCCAGAAGTGGTCGGCGTAGCTGGCCATCCGCTCGGCGATCGTCGTTGGACTGGCTGCCTGCTCGGGCGGGAAGCAGATGGCCTCCAGAGCGGCCGCCATGGCCGCGTCCTGTGCCTGCCCTGCCGGGTCCGTGCGGGCCGTGCGGATGTGCAGGATCGTGGAGTCGCTGATGTCCATACCTGCATTCTGGCCAGTCGGCCGCCCGACGTCGAACGCTCACCCACTCCTCCGCGGCTAGGGGCATTCCACGCGTACGGGTGCAGGATTCCTATCCCCGACGGCGTCGAATGCCCCCGACCGCGAAAAGAGGTGTGCGGGCGGGCTGTGGGTGCGGAGGCCTCAGTCGCCCAGGGCCGCGGAGACCACCTGCTTGGCCTCCTCCTGGACCTGCGCCAGGTGGTCGGCACCCTTGAAGGACTCGGCGTAGATCTTGTAGACGTCCTCCGTGCCCGAGGGGCGGGCGGCGAACCAGGCGTCCTCGGTGGTGACCTTGAGCCCGCCGATGGCGGCGCCGTTGCCGGGCGCGTCGACCAGCCGGGCGGTGATCGCCTGGCCGGCCAGCTCGGTGGCGGTCACGTCCTCGGCGGCCAGGGCGGCGAGCTTGGCCTTCTCCTCCTTGGTGGCGGCGGCGTCAATGCGCGCGTAGGCGCTGGCACCGAAGCGCTCCACCTGCTCCTCGTGCAGCTGGGAGGGGGACTTGCCGGTGACGGCGATGATCTCGCTGGCCAGCAGGGCCAGGATGATGCCGTCCTTGTCCGTGGTCCACACAGTGCCGTCCTTACGCAGGAAGGAGGCTCCCGCGCTCTCCTCGCCCCCGAAACCGATCGAGCCGTCGAGCAGCCCGGGCACGAAGTGCTTGAATCCCACCGGCACCTCGATGAGGGTGCGGCCGATGGCGGCGGCCACCCGTTCGATGAGGCCGGAGGAGACCAGCGTCTTGCCCACGGCGGCGTCGGCGGGCCAGCCGGGCCGGTGGGTGAAGAGGTACTCGATGGCCACGGCCAGGAAGTGGTTGGGGTTCATCAGCCCGCCGTCGGGGGTGACGATGCCGTGGCGGTCGGAGTCGGCGTCGTTCCCGGTGGCGACGTCGTAGGGGGTTCTGCCCTCGGCGTCGGGCGTCATCGTGGAGCGCAGTGAGGCCATGGCGTTGGGGGAGGAGCAGTCCATGCGGATCTTGCCGTCCCAGTCCAGGGTCATGAAGTGCCAGGCCGGGTCCACCTCGGGGTTGACCACCGTGAGCTCCAGGCCGTAGCGCTCGCCGATCGCGCCCCAGTAGTCGACCGAGGCGCCGCCCAGCGGGTCTGCCCCGATGCGCACGCCGGCCTCGCGGATGGCGTCGAGGTCGATGACATTCTCCAGGTCGGCGACGTAGGTCTCCAGGTAGTCGTGCTTGATGACGTAGGGGCCGTCGAGCGCCTCGGCGACCGGGACGCGGGGGACCTCCTGCCAGCCCGAGGCCAACAGCTCGTTGGCGCGGTCGGCGATCCAGCTGGTGGCGTCCGAGCCGGCCGGGCCGCCGGTGGGCGGGTTGTACTTGAAGCCGCCGTCGCGCGGCGGGTTGTGGGAGGGCGTCACCACGATGCCGTCGGCCAGGCCCGGCCCGGTGGTGCGCACGCCGGCCTCGGTGCCGGCGCCGTTGGCCAGGAGGATGGAGTGTGAGACGGCCGGGGTGGGCGTGTAGGAGCCGCGCGCGTCGACGGCGGTCATGACGCCTGCACCCGAGAGCACCTCGATGGCGGTGCGCCAGGCCGGCTCGGACAGGGCGTGGGTGTCGCGCCCCAGGTAGAGGGTGCCGTCGGTGCCCTGGGAGCGGCGGTACTCCACGATGGCGGCGGTCGTGGCCACGATGTGGGCCTCGTTGAAAGCGGTGTCCAGAGAGGAACCGCGGTGCCCGGAGGTACCGAAGACGACCTTCTGAGTCGGAACCGAGGGATCGGGGAACGAGATCGTAGTAGGCGGAGACGACCTCATCGACGTCGATGAGGTCTTCGGGCTGTGCTGGCTGTCCTGCGCGTGGGTGCATGGGGCACAGTGTGTCACGTGCCACTGGTTGAATCAGCCCGTTTCGCTGTGCGAAACACTGGCCGTTCTGAGGCTGGGACGTGGGGGCGGCAGCCGGCCGGCTCCCGACGTCAGCCGGGCCTCGGGGCATGGGTAGTCTGGGCCGGGCGCTCGACGCCGTGCTGCTGCGCGGCCCTACCACCGCGCCGCCCACCAGCAACGACCCAGGAACGCGACCGCACCCGAGTGTCCAGGAGGAACGAGGAACCATGACCGCCAGCCGTATCGCCACCGCCAGCGCCCCCGCCGCCGTCGGCCCCTACTCCCAGGGTGTCTCGACCGGTCAGGAGGCCGGTTCGCTCGTCTTCGTCTCCGGCCAGGTGCCGCTCGACCCGGCCACCGGTGCGATTGTCGAGGGCGATATCCAGGCCCAGGCCGAGCAGGTCCTCAAGAATGTGGGTGCCATCCTGGCCGAGGCCGGGCTCGGGTACGACGACGTCGTCAAGACCACGGTCCTGCTTGCCGACATCGCCGACTTCGCCGCCGTCAACGAGGTCTACGCCCGCTACTTCACCGGTGAGACGCTCCCGGCCCGGGCCGCCTTCGGTGTCGCCGCCCTGCCGTTGGGGGCCGGCGTCGAGATCGAGGCCATCGCCGCCCGGTCCTGAGCCGGCCCCGGGTTGGCCTACTGCACGAGGGTGGGGGTGTACTGGCCAAGGGTTGTGCCTACTGCACGAAGGCCCCACCTACGTGCAGTACGCACAACCCTCCTCCAGTAGCAGCCGACCCTCGTGCAGCACAGGCCAGGCCGACCCGGATGACTGCGGGAGGCCAGGACGGCCGTCCCGTGTTGCTCTCCCCATGGCAAGCGGTCTGGTCGCGGGGAAGGATGAAGCATGGATGGTGGCCGCAGGATCGCCGGTCCCCATGACTCCGTTTCGAGGCGCAGTGAGAGGAAGACGGATGCCACGCACGCACCTGCCCCTCAGCGTTCGTCTGGGCGGGATCCGCTCGCTGCTGGCCTTCTGCGTCATCATGACCGCCGGCCTGGCTCTCGTGCTCTCGCCGGTGGCCGCGGCGCTCTGGGCGCCCACCCTCCTGCCCGCCTCGATACTGCTGGCCCTACCGAGCGCAGGCGGTCTCAGCTACTACCTGTGGCGCGGTTTCTCGGCGCGACGTCTGGCCGAGCAGGCTCTGCACCACTACTCGCAGGTCACTCACGACTACGAGGCCACCGAGCTTCAGGCGCGCCTCATCCCGGAGGGTGAGGCCCACGGCGCCCGGGTCTTGGCCCACTACCGCTGGTTCCGCGACGAGTACGAGAGCCTGACCCGGGCGTGGCAGACCTCGGCAGTCCCCGAGGTGCCCAGTGGTTCGATCCGGGGACGCTCAGGCGGGTCTCCGAGCTCGAGCGACGCTCGGCCGCACTGGAGTCGACCGACGACGTCATCGCCGGTAACGCCGCATTCCTGAGCCTGTCCTCCAGCTGGGAGCGGATCTGGTACGACGAGCAGCGGCCAGTTCTTCAGGACCTCAACCTGCTCCAGGGCCTGTGCCAGCAGATCGACTCCCTCGTCTTCGCGCCCGGCGGCACGGTGGAGGCGCGAGAACAGGTCCGCGCCCACCACCAGCGTCTCACCGAGATGACCTCCGAGCTGTCCGCCGGGCAGCTGCAGCCCTCGGCGGCGCTCGACGAGCTCGCCTGGATCTCCGCCGATGTCCACCGGTCGGTGAGCAGCCTGGCGCTCCGTGCGACCAGCGCCGGCCCGTCCCTTGGTCTCCCCGGCACCGAGGTGCAGCGTTGGCGAAGCGCCGACGAGTGGCTAGACGTCGTCGGAACCGTCGTCGGGCCCGGAGAAGGCGTGCCGGACCAGCACTGGGCCGACGGCTGCACCACGACCTACGCGGGTCCCCGCCCACATGCGCCGGCCCGCGCGGGCTTCCTCGGGGACGGGACGTTCCCGGGCTCCTGACGCCGGCGGCAGGGCCAGCACCCGTCACAGCCACCCGCTAGGGTCCATCCCCGGCGTATGACACCAGTGAATGCAGAGAAGAACAAAGAGAACCGAGGGAGACAGATGCATCAGTCCCGTATCGTCGGCCTGGGCGGAATCTGGTCGGTGACGGCCTTCACCGTCAATATCGTGGCGAGCCTGGCCCTTATCGCGGTGCTGCCGATCATGATCATCTGGCCCTTCGGCGGCAGCCACCACCCCAGCGTGGAGGTCCACGACGAGGCCGGAATACTCCAGACCGAGCCGCTGGTCAAGGAAATCCAGGCGATGCGGTTCCGCCACGACGTCCACGTTGCCGTGCTCACGGTCCCGGGCTGGGACGTCGACAACCTCAACGACGCGGTGCTGGAGTACGCCCGCTCGCACTCGGGTGACACCGATGTCCCGTGGATCTCGACGTCGAACTCCAACTACTGGAGCGATGGCCTGGTGATCCTGGCGGTCGCCCCGGAAGCACGGAAGGTGGGCTGCTACTTCGGCGAGGACGTCGCGGTCCCCCTGGACCAGCAGGCCGCCATCCAGGACGCCGCCAAAAAACAGTACCGGCAGGCCGACTGGTACGGGGGCACCGTCTCCATGGCGGCCAAGACCGCAGACGTCATCGGCCGGCCCGGTGGCGGTGACGTGGGCACGACCTACGTCCTGCCCGGAATCTCAGCGCTCGTGGGCTTCGCCTGGCTCTTGTACTACCTGTGGCGCGGCTTCACGGCGCGACGCCGGGCGCGCGAGGCGCTGCGCCACTACTCGCAGGTCACCCACGACTACGAGACCACCGAGCTCCTGGCCGGCACGATCCCCGAGGACGAGCCGCCCGGGGCCCAGGTCATGGCCCGTTACCGGTGGTTCCGCAACGAGTACGAGAAGGTCACCCGTTCCTGGCAGGACTTCGGCAACCCCTACCGCACCCAGTGGTTCGGCATCTCAGTGCTGAGGCGGGCCACCAGGTTGGAGAAGCACTCCGAACTCCTGGACTCCCTCGACGACGTCATCGCCAACACCGCGACCTTCCTGAGCCTGTCGCCCGGCTGGAGCGAGTCTGGAGCAATGAGCAGGGGCCGGTCCTGGAGGACCTGCAGTCGCTGCGGCGCCTGTGCCACCAGGTCGACAGCTCCGACGTCGCCAACAGAGGCACGATACCGGAACGTACCAAGGAGGAACGCGACTGGGTTCGCTCCCGTAAGCAGCGCCTGGACGACATGACCTCCGGGCTGGAGAACGGCTCCCTCCGGCCCTCGGACGCGCTCGACGAGCTCGACGAAATCGCCAGCGAGACGAAGATGAAGGCGACCCGGCTCGCGCGTGAGGCCATCGACGCCGACACCTCCAGGTACGCCGACGAGCGTCGTCAACGCCACGACTCGCACTCGTCCAAAGCATCCAAAGAAGCCGCCTACGCCGGCTACTGGTACCTGGGCGGTGGGCACGGCAGCTACAACCCGCACTCGACGATCCGCCTCAACCCCTCCTCGCCGGCGATCTTCGTCCTCGGCTCGTCCGACTCAGGCTCCGGTGGCGGCGGGTCGTTCAGCTCCTTCACCCCGGTCTCCGACCTGGTGGTGGGCTACGACTCGGCCTCCTCCTACACGCCGTCGAGCAGCTCCGGAGGGTCCGGCTCCAGCTTCTCGGGTAGCAGCTTCTCCGGCGGCTACAGCGGCGGTGGCTTCTCCGGGGCCGGCTCCTCCTCGAGCTTCTGAGCCGGGTGTGCGCCTGGGGCTGCCGGCCGGCGTCGGAGTGCGGCCGCCGTGAGTGGTTACGAGCCGCCGTGAGCCGTGTCATGGGTGCGTCGACGGGCCGTCATCGGCCTGGGAGGGGCGCGGGCCGGCCGGTAGGCTGACCGACATGTCGAAGAAGAAGCGCCAGGGGCGCCGTCCGGCCGGGGCCGGCAAGTCGGCCAGGCCCCGCAAGCAGAGTATCGAGTTCGTCGCCCGACCCTTCGCCGGTCTCCCGGCGGAGGAGGACCTCGTGGCGATGGCCCAGATCATCCCGGCCGCCACGGCCACGGTGCGCCTGACCGAGGAGTACGGCGGCGGACAGGTCCAGCTCGTCACGCTCCTGCCCGAGTTCGTCCAGGGGCTCAAGCGCTCCGACGGCGAGGTCCTCGTGGCCATGCAGACCTCCATGCACTCCGGGGACGCCTCCCGCGACGTCGCCGCCGCCGTCCTGGCCACCCTCGAGCTGCCCGAGGGCCAGGCGCTGCGCTCCGACGGCCTGCCCGAGCCCGGCCCGCGCCTCCAGGACGTCCTCGACACCAGCGAGCCGCCGGTCATCTCCGTGCGAGAGACCTTCGACTTCTGGGTCGACCCCCAGGCCACCGGCGACAACGAGCAGACCCGCCAGGTCATCGAGGAGGCCATCGAGCGGGCCAAGGACGAGATCGCTCCGACCCGGCCCGTGCCCGGCGTCGAGCACGCCTACTGGTGCCGTCTGGGTTCCAAGGAGTTCGTGCGCTGGGTGCGCGGGGAGGACGAGGACGATTTCTTCAACGCCTTCGCCCGCATCCACGCCGCGCGCGAGTCCGACCTGGAGGAGGGGACACGCTTCGTCGGCGCCTTCCGGGCCAACGGCGTGGCCATCCCGGTGTGGGAGCTCGTGCCCGGCACGGAGGCCGAGGAGCTCACCAAGCCGCTGCAGGCCATGGGCAAGCGCCTCGACGCCGCACTGGCGGATGAGAGCCCCCTGACCCCCGAGGTCCGCCGCGCCAAGGCCGGCATCATCTCCCGCCAGGTCAACCTCTGAGCCCTCCCTCCCTCTACTTTCGTCGAGCCGGGCATTCTTCGCGTAGCCCTACGGAATTTCTGTTGGACACCGCGAAGAATGCCCGGCTCGACGTTGGTTCAGGTCTCGGTGATGCGCAGGCTCCGGCGCATCACGCGCGGCAGACCGCGTCCGTAGAGGGTGCCCTCCTTCGCCTTGACGGCGGCGACGAGCACAAAACTGAGCGAGATGAGCAGCGCCCAGCTGCCGAACTTGCCGGCATGCACCAGGTGCCAGCCATCGGCCTGGTCGGGGTAGCGCCAGGCACTCAGCGCCGTGGCCAGGTTCTCCGCCAGCCAGAGGAATCCCCCGATGAGGATGAAGGCCACCGTCGTCGGCATCCAGTAGCGGTCCCCGCCGACAGTGAAGTGGACGGCGCTTCCCCACAGGGCGATAAGGAAACCGGCGGTAATGCCCCAGCGCAGGTCGATGATGACGTGGTGGGTGAAGAAGTTGAGGTAGGCGGCCACGGCCAACAGGCTCACCGGCCACCACCGAAAGCCGCCCACGTGCAGGTCGAGGCGTCGGAAGGCCTGGCAGATGTAGGAGCCGACAGAGGCGTACATGAATCCGGAGAAGACCGGCACCCCGCCGATGCGCACCACCCCGGAGTCCGGATAGGCCCAGGAGCCGGTGTGGACCTTGAATACCTCCAGCGCCAGCCCGATGAGGTGGAAGGCGCAGATGACGCCGAGCTCGCGCCAGGTCTCCTGCTTCAGGGCGACGAAGGCGATCTGAACAACGACGACGTAGATCAGGAGGGCGTCGTAGCGGGCGATCGGAGGATCCGCACGGTTCCAGATCAGGGCGCTGACCGCGAGCCCGGCGAAGATGGCGATGGCGAAGGCGCAGCAGGCCAGTTCCAGGAGGGCGAACTGGACCAGGCGGCGGGGGAGTAGTCGCCACCGACTCAGCGGAAGGCGCGCGGTTTCAGGCACGGCCGAAGTATGCCGTACCGTGACGTCGCCCTGGCGGACGAGAGCCCTCTGGCCCCCGAGGTCCGCCGCGCCAGGGCCGGCATCATCTCCCGTCAGGTCAACCTCTGACCAGTTCCCATCACCGCCGGATCGAGCGCAGTGCTCGCTTGATGATCCGTTCAGTGGCCGGGGTGGGTGACTCCTCCTGCCAGCGCTCGCAGAGCCCAATGGCCCAGGCGGGCTGTGTCTTGGAGGCGTCGTGTACCCAGTTCGCCACTGAGTCCTGCACATAGCGGGAGGAGTCGGCACGCAGCGGCTCGAGCAGCGGAAGGCCCCGCTCAGGCTCCTTCTTGAGCGCGGGGATGTGCCGTGCCCACACACCGCGTGGACGTAGCGCCTCGCTGGCGAAGCGCCGAATGCGCTCCGAGGGTTCTGAGGTCCATGGCCGCAGCGCGCGGATCGCCTCGTCGAGCTGGGGCACCAAGTGCGGACGCACCGCCATCCATGACCACTCGCGCACTCCGAAGTGCGGGTCGTCCGCGGCCGGTCGTGCCAGGGTCAACAGCGTGTCGACGTCGGCGTCCTTCTCCCGGGAGACCAGGGCGAAGACGGCCCAGCCCCGGACGGTGTCGGCCGGGTGGTCGGCGAGATCCAGGCAGGCAGAGCGACCAAGGTGCGTACACAGCGCTTCTCCCATGGTCTGCATGCGAGCCAGGATGCCGAGCGAGTCGGCATGCTTGGCCGCTTCAACCAGATCCTCTGGTGCATCCGGCACCACCTGCGTCAAAAGGGTGGAGTGGGTGATGGCCAGGATCTCTGCCAGTGTTCGGGACTCGTCTCGTCCCGAGTTCAGGTCGGCCTGGCGCTCTGCGGCGATACTCACGGCGGGGCTCATACGTCACTTCACCGCGAGGCGGGCGACGTTCTTGAGGTGCTTCTTGTGCTGGCCTCGGCTGGCCTTACCGACCTTGCCGAAATTGACCCACGACCGTCCGTGCATGCCCAGCTGCTTGATGGCGGCGCCCAGGAACACCGAGCCGACGTAGTTGCCGCAGAACCGGCGCAGGTACCAGGTGGGGGAGGTCGAGGTGGTGAGCACCAGGACCTGCTTGATGTGGCCGAGGTGCCCCTTCACCCCCGAGGTCGTCGCGTGGTACGCCCAGCGCTGCTTCATGATCTTGTCCACGAAGCCCTTGACGATGGCGGGCACCTCACTCCACCAGATCGGGCAGATGAAGATGATGCGCGAGGCGCCCTCGATGAGCTTCTGGTAATGGCTCACCAGAGGGTCCAGCGTGCCGCCCTCGGTGAAGAGGGCCAGCTCCTCGGCGGTGTAGCGCGGATCGAAGCCGTCGGCGTAGAGGTCGACGACGTCGTAGGGCTTGCCCGCCTTGTCCAGGGCGGAGGTGGCGGCCTCGAGCACGGCGTGGTTGAAGGAGCCGTCGTAGGGGTGGGCGTACACGATGAGGGTGCGGTCGCCCGTTGTCTTGAGTGTTCTTGGCGGTCATCAGCTGTCTCCTATCGTGACGATGGCGCGCAGGGCTGCGCGGATGAAGGTGGCGTCGGCGGCGGTGGCGCCGGCGGCGATGAGCTGGGTGTAGCCCTGCAGGCAGGACCACACTAGGAGGTGAAGCGATTCCGGGTCGGTTCCCCGTTGCGCGGCCAACCGCTCGACCTCGCCGCGGGTGAGGGCCAGCAGCGGGTGCTCGTCCGGGTGGTCGAAGGCCGCAACGGCGGCGGGGCTGACCTGGTTGAACTCGAAGAGCCGAGGGTGCTCGGCAGCCATGTCCACCAGGAGGGACCCGATGCCGACGAGCGACTCTAGCGGGTCGTCCCGGACCAGGGCACCGGCGCGCGCGCCCAGCGATGTGGACAGCTGGCGGGCCGCCGCCTCGAAGAGGCTGGTCTTGGACGGGAAGTGCTTGTAGCAGGCAGGTGCGGTCACCCCGCAGGCGCGGGCCACGCCGCCCAGCGTCACCTCGCTCCACCCGTGGGTCTCGATGAGGTCCAGGGTGGTGTCGATGAGCCGCTGACGGGTGTCCGTGCTGCGCCGGTCTATCTTCACACTAAGTAGGTTAACTTAGTTCACCTATCTGTCAAGGCGAGCCTTCGGGTGCCGCCCGGGATGCGGAGTACTCGCGCTTCGCCGACGCCGTCAACCGCGAGTGACCACGATGTGGTCGTCCCGAGACTCGGGGGCCCGGCCCGGGAGGGGTTGCGGTCGCTTGCTTGTTAACGTTGCCAATGGCGGTAGCGCAACGACGTCGGACGGTCGCTGAGACCGCCCCTGACCAGCGCGGATATCGGTGCGGGCGAACCTCGGGGGCCAGAGCCTTGACACCCCCTGCCACGGCGGCCTTGAATCATCTCAAGTCCATCACAGCACGACGAACGCCTCAGCAGCGCCGGGATGCTCCCGGCCCGTCCGGCATGAAAGGAGCACTGATGACGCGCACCGCCTGCGGCTCCGCACTGCGGTCGACGCCGATGCGCGTCACGCTGCCATGCTCCGGCCGGTCGTCCAGCCGGCGCCATCGATGCCGGTCGACCGCCGCCCAGTGACCATTCGCTGACCATCCGCTGACGTCTCGAATCCGTCAGCGTCGGTCGGAGGGGCTCGGGGAGCATCAGGTCTCCGAACCCGTCGCCGAGGGGTCCCGCTCAGGCTCGTCGTTGAGTCTCGTCAGTTGGGTCCCTGCTCAATGCCAGTTCCCAGTGACACCCGCTGCCTCCCGGCAGCGCGAGGCTGCACCTCAACTCATCCGATCCTGTTCGCTGTCAGATCCATGATGCCTATGGACCTTGAATTCGGTTCCTGGCACTCTGTTGGGACGGCAGCGTCGCCGCCGGGCCCGCCCGCCACGCGGCGAGTGAAGCGAAAGGCCTGTTGTCATGACCACTGACCCCGCGAACCGTCCTCAATCCGAAACCGCCGCACCTCCAACCGACTCCCACGATCAGGATGCGCGAACCGCAGGCGCGGGCACCGTCCCTGCGCCCACTGCCATCCCGGTCAGCACCGGGCCACCCGAGCGTCCACCGGTCTACCCCCAGCACCCGAGCTCCGGGACGTGGCGCCCCGTCAGTGCGACCGGCGCCCCCCTGGGCGTGCGCGAGGTGGAGGCGGCCGCTCCCACCGCCACCGCCGCCCACACCTCCGCCCAGGCCATCAGCCGCTCCTCCGTCCGCTCCCCCTCGGAGACCGCCGCTGCCGGCGTCGTCCTGCGTGACCTCGCCGACGAGTACGCCATGCTCCTGTGCGCCCACGACCCCGAGGCGGCGGCCCGCACTGGCCTGCCCGGCGGCGCCATCCTGCCCGACTACTCGCCCGCGGGCCTGGCCGAGCGTCTCAGCGCCGAGCGCTCCCTGCGTCACCGCGTGGCCGCCGTCGACCGCTCGACCGGCTCCGACGAGCTCCTACGCCGCCACCTCCTGGAGCGTCTGGAGACCTCCATCCAGTTCATCTCCGCCGGGGAGGAGGGCGGCAACCTCGGTTTTCTCTCCTCGCCCTTCCAGCAGATCGCCCGGCAGCTGCACCGGCCCCCCGAGGCCCCTGACCGCGCCGGCTCCGATGAGGCGGACCTGGCCGAGGCCGAGGCCAAGTGGGAGGACGCCTGGAACCTGCACCGCACCCGCCTGGAGGCGCTGCCCGCCGCCCTGGAGGGGCTGGCCGCCTCCCTGGCCGCCTCCGCCGAGGCCGGCGCCATCGCCCCGCTCAGCCAGGTCGACGTCGTCGCCGGACAGGCGCGCGACCTCGCCCGCCGCCGCACCCGGGGCCTGCCCGAGGACCTGCCGGCCACCCTGCACGTCCAGCTGCAGGAGGCCGACATCCTCGCCCGCCGCGCCGCCCTGGATTTCGCCTCGCACCTGCGCACCACGCTCTCGCCGCGCGCGCCGCAGGCCGAGGGGGTCGGACGCCGGCGCCACGCCCTGTGGATGCGCCGCATCCTGGGGACCCGGGTCGACCCCGAGGAGACCTACGCCTGGGCCACCGAGGAGCTGGGCCGGGTCATCGCCGAGCAGGACGCCATCGCCGTCGACATCCTCGGGCCCGGTGCCGACGCCAACAAACTCAACCGGCACCTGCGCGCCGACCCGACCCAGGCCCTGCGCCCGCAGGACTACATCACCTGGGCGCAGGAGGTCGCTGACGAGGCCTGGGACGTTGTCGTCGGCCGGGTCCTTTGATCCGCCCGACGGCCTGGGACGCCCCTGCGTGCGTCTGGGCGAGCCCGGGGCCGGAGCGGTCCACTACGAGGAGCCGCGCGGCACCGGCGGGGAGCGCCGGCCCGGCATGGTCCTACGGTCCCTGGCCGACAGCGAGCGGATCGTGTGGCCGTGGATGGAGCGGACCACGGTCCTGCACGAGTCGGTCCCCGGACACCACGTCCACGTCGGCGCGCACGCCACCAGCACCCGGCTGACTGCCTGGCAGCGCTATCTCGGTTCCGTGCCCGGCTGCGACGAGGGCTGGGGCCTGTACGCCGAGTCCCTCGCCGACGAGCTCGGGCTCATGCCTACGCCCGAGGACCGCTTCGGCCGCCTGGCGGCGCGCCGCTGGCGCCTGGCCCGGGTCCTGGTGGACCTGGGCGTCCACTCCCGCCTGCCCGTGCCCGACGACGTCGCGGTTCTGCCCGGTGCGAGCCGGGAGTGGGACCGGGCCACCGTCACCGCCGTGCTGCGCCATCACACGGTGATCTCCGAGGGGCGTCTGCGCTTCGAGGTCTCCCGGCACCTGGGCTGGCCGGCGCAGCCGCTGGCCTACGCGGTGGGCGAGCGGGTCTGGCGGGCCGGCCGGCGCAGTGCCCAGGCTCAGGCCCGTGCCGATGGTGGCGAGCTGGACCTGAGGGCCTTCCATAACCGGGGCATCGACCTGGGGAGTGTGGGGCTCGATCTCCTCGCAAGCGTCTTGCACTGAGGCGCGTGCGGGGTGCGCAGGGCCCGGTCGTACATCGGCCGGGCCCGAGCCTCCGGGGCCGTCTGCCCGCCAGGGGAGAGCCCGCCGGGAAGCCTCGGGGCTCTTCTGGCGCGTGTGGGTGCGGAACCGGCACTGCCTGCGCAAACGTGGTCGGACGGGCCGTGGTGAGACAGCGGTGGGTCGGCAACGAGGTAGTGGTGGGGTCAGGGCGTGCCGGGGCGGCAGGGGTGTCGCCCCGGCACACGAAAGGACGCGTGATGCGTCGGCGGAACCCGGCTCCATTGACGGGCTCCATGTCTTCACTGTGCCATGAAAAGGGGGGTGACGTGCCGAAACGGGCAACTTTAGCGTTTCGATCAGGCAATGTGCTGCTTTGCTGCAAGATTTGTCAGTTTCTCCGGGGACCGTTGTCCCATGGTGAAGGTTTGACACAAAATCACTGAAGAAAGCCTGGGCGCGGGTGGGTGTCTGGCTGTCGGTGAATGTCTCCTCGGCGTGTCGCAGCGCAGGATGGAGGCGCCTCCGGCGCGGTAGCGGTAGACGCGCGTTCCGCGCAGGGCCCCGTGATGCTGCAACAAATCGTACAAAATACGGAAATTTGACGGTCATCACAAAAAAGGTGAGCGACAACGGGTCACTTAGGAGTCGGCCGGAGGCCGCATGTCTGGCTACCCTGGTGGTGTGAGTCCCACCAAGCGCCCCGACCAGCGCGTTGCCGTGGTCATCCCCGCCAAGGACGAGGCCGAGCGCATCGCCACCACTGTTCGGGCCTGCCGCTCCATCCCGCGGGTGGACCTCGTCATTGTCGTCGATGACGGATCGACCGACGGAACCCAGGACCATGCCCGTGCCGCCGGTGCTGTCACGGTGCGCCACTCCGTCTCACGCGGGAAGGCCTCCGCCATGGAGACCGGGGCCTCCGTCGTCGCGATGCGCGACTACGTCGACGGGCCCGCCCGGCTCCTGCTGTTCATCGACGCCGACCTGGGCGACTCGGCCGCCTCCTGCGCCGAGCTGGTCCCCCCGGTCGTCGACGGCGTCGCCGACATGTCCATCGCGGTGCCCCCCAAGCAGGCCGGGGCCGGCGGTCGCGGTCGGGTCGTGCGCGCGGCCAGGAGGGCCATCTCGCTCGCCACCGGGTGGTCTCCCGTGGCGCCGTTGTCCGGCCAGCGATGTCTGAGCCGCGAGGCCTACGAGAAGGCCGTGCCTCTGGCCGACGGCTGGGGGGTCGAGGTCGGCCTGACGATCGACGTCCTCGTGGCCGGGCTCGCGGTCATCGAGGTCCCCTGCGACATCACTCACCGTGTCACCGGCAATGACCGGGCCGGCACGATGCACCGGGCCTCCCAGTACAAGGACGTCCTGCGGGCCGTCACCCGGCGCAAGCTGCGCCGCCACCGCGTGCCGCGCCACAGCTTCGAGAAGGCGGCCGCCGAGCAGGACCACTTCTTCGCCTACCGCGCCGTGCCGCCGGCGCCCAAGGCCGACAACGACGTCGAGTCCGACGACAAGCCTCACGATGAGCCGACGGCTTGGAGGCCACGGCGTCGGAGGCCGTCGACGGTTGAGGCGCCGGGAGCGCATCCAGGACGGACTTTGGGCCGCCGAGCCGTGAGAGCTCGCTGACCCCGTCGCTGTCGATACGCGGCGCCACGCCCCGGTGTCGCGTCAGGCGTCGATGTGCCGCAAGGCCGAATCGCTCTCGGTCAGTGCTAGCGACAGCAGGGCCGGAGCCGCCGCCGCCACGATGAAGCCCGCCATCGTGACGCCGGAGTCGTTGACCAGGACGGACACGAGCGTCAGCACCCCCAGCGCGCGCAGTGCCACCGCCCCCCACTGCACGGACGGGGACATGCCAGGTATACGGGAACCGGAATCCCGTCCCCGGCCGCGTGGCATGTCCCCGTCGGCGGCGGGGGCAAGCCAGGTATACGGGCTGGTGCCGGCGCGCCAGGACCGCACTTGCCGGCGCAGCCACCACAGGCCGCGGCGAGGAGGGCCAGCGCGCAGGCCATGCCGGCCGCGGCCGCCGGCCGCGTCACGAACGGGCCGACCAGTGCGTACGCCTTGCGCCCCAGCACACCGACGGCGGAGCCGTCCGCCACCTGACGGGCGAAGCGTCCCAGATGCGTGGGCCCACCCGGCCGGATGAGATCGACGGCGGCGAAACCACCCACGACCAGGAGCGTCGTCGCCCCGATGGCCAGCCATCGCCGCCAGCTCAGACGCAGGGCCGCCAGGCCCGCTCCGAGGAGGGCCAGTGTCGGCACCAGGGTCAGGGCGCCGCCCACGTCCGCACCCAGCTGGGGGGCTCCGTCGACGATCAGCGCCGCCCCGCCCAGCATGCTCGTCATAAGCAGCGCGGTTCGGCGGCCGCGGCCCGACGCCTCCCAGACCCCGGCGATGGCGACGACGAGCGCGCTCGCGGCCAGCGCGAAGGCCGTATTGGACACCCCGTAGAAACGGCCCGCCACCACCGCGTTCATACCCAGTGGGTTGTTGAAGGCCAGGTGCGCGCCCGCAGCGGCGTCCGTCAGCCACGCCAGCGGGATCGCCGCCACGACCAGCAGCCTCATCAGGCTCACCCCGCTGGAGGGCGGAGGCGACGATGAGGAGGGCTTGGGGCTGTCAGCCTCGTCCTGCTGCGGCTCTGCCGCGGCGACCCCCCGGGCGGGGAGGGCATCAGCTGATCCGGCTGCCTCAGCGGCTGCCGCGGCCTCGCGTGCTGAGGGCGAAGGAATCGGCGAGGTGACGGAGCGGAGCTGCTTGTGTCGCCGCACCTGCGTCGCGATACCGACGGCCAGGCCGACGACACAGGCCGCGACCACGACGGCCGCGGTCAGAGCTGCGGCCGGCGTCCACAGCGAGGGGGAGCCGGCTCGGGCCCCCACGCGCCACCACGGGACGGCATTGACCAGCAGCAGCGCCGTCGGCAGCGCACTCAGGAGGGTGGCCGCCCCGGCGACCCGACGGCGAACCGCCGAACGCCGGCCCGCTCCCGGATCGCGCAGAACGACGGCCGCCCAGACCAGGAGCACCACGGCCGCCCCGACAAGCAGGGCGCTGGCCGGGATGACGGTGGCCTGTGAGGCGCGGGCGTGCAGGGCGTCATCGGCCAGCCGGGCGATGCGGGAGTCGTTGGGTGCTGCGGTGGTGGTGCTGGGCGTGCTACCGCCGGCGGGTATCTCCAGGGCCTGACCGTCGAAGGCCGGGTCGCTGCGGCCGGCCAGGGCGAGCGTGAGGGTGGGAGCGAGGTCGGTCAGCTGGGCCACGCCGGGGCGGTGCGTCGAGGTTCCGATGACGAGCCCGTCGGAGGTGCCACGGGTACTCGTCGTGCCCAGGGGCAGGATCGCCATCTGGGGGCCGGGGTCCTCGTCGTCCGCCAGGGAGGCGACGATGATGCGGGTGCCGGGGGGCGCCTGCTCCTGGACCGTGCGCAGGGCCTTGTCCAGCGCGGCGACCCGGTCGGCGTCGGTGGAGGCGCCCTCGGCCGTGTCGACGACGTTGAGGTCAGAGCCGGTGGACAGGGGCCTCGGGCAGGGAGGGCGCCAGGGAGACGGATGCGTTCGGCGAGCTCCCCGGTGCTCCGGTGGCGAGCCGTGCCCCGGTGCCGACGGCCTGGATCGAGACATCATGCCCGAGTGCTCGAACCAGGGGAGAGGCGCCGCTGTCAGCGGTGGCGGCGCCGGGGCCGGCGCAGGAATCGGTCGGCTCGACGGCGCTCGCGCGGGCGCCCCGGCCCAGGGTGAGCCAGCCGTCGGCCGGGCAGGTGCGGTCCGCCGGGGTGCGCACCGAGAGGTTCATCGGCTCGCCCTCGGAGGCGAGGGTCAACAGGTGGGTGGCGGCTGCGCTGACATCACTGATGCCGGTGGCAGTGCCGGAGACCTGGGACCGCAGGTCCGCCCAGGTGAGATTGCTCGTCCCCAGGACGACGACCGGCGCCGGCCGCGAGGACGAGGCGGTGTCGGAGACCGACGCCGTCGGGACCGCGGCGGCGAGCGCCGAGCCCACCATCGTCAGGATCATGCCGATGACCACCAGCAGCACGAGGACGTACACGACCGCGCGCACCAGGCGTTGTTGGCGTCGTCGAGGTCTCACCCGACCAGCCTACGGGGCCTCGTAGCCCGAAAAGTGTCCACAGGGGACGACTTTGACGTCGTCTCCGCTGGTCGACGCGCAGGCAAATTACCCTGACCAGCACAAACACGGACAGCTTTTCTCGTAGCCGGTTTCAAAGTCGTCCCAGGCGGACAAAATGGGCGCGATGTCCTGGCCGGTATCGGCTCACAGGTACTGGCGGGCCACGGCGACCGCCTCACCGCCATAACCCCCGCCGAAGAGGAAGGCGTGAATCATGATGATGTGCCATGAGTGGAGGCCCACCCGTTCGCGCCAGCCCGCCGCCAGCGGTGAGACCTCGTGGTAGGCCGTGTAGATCCGGTCCAGGTAGCGCTGCCCGAACACCCCCAGGGCTGCCAGATCGGTCTCGGCGTGCGCGCCCTGCGCCATGGGGTCGATGAGCACGCCGACCACCGTGGGCGGGCCTGCCGACTGGTCCGCCCGCTGTCCGGGATCCGCATGAGCTCCCCGGACGCCGACGCCTGCGGCCCGAGCCCAGCGCGAGGCGGCGCCCACTGCGCCGCCTCGTCGGCCGGGGTCCACAGGACGTTGCCGCACCACAGGTCCCCGTGCGTGCGGGCCACCGCGACCCGAGCGCCGCGCTCGCGGGCACCGGCGCGCACCAGGGCCGGCTGGTCGGTGTCGAAGTCGCCGTCGCGCAGACGCTCGCACAGCCGCTCCACGACGCGGGCCCCGCCAACGCTGATCGAGCCGTTGTCCCGACTGGGTCGCAGATAGGGCAGGATCCGGTCCTCGGCGTAGAACTCGCCCCAGCGGCGCGGCTCGCCCTCCTCGGCTGCGTGCGGTCGCAGCCGGATGTCCGAGCGGCCCATCTGCGCCCGGCCGTCCCATCCGGGAGGCGCGGCCCCGAAGGCAGGGGCACCCGCCGCGTGGGTGACGGCCAGTGCTCGGCCGAAGGCCTCCGCCCCAGCCGGCGTCACGCTGGTCGTCGTCAGTCGCGGCTCCTCCAGCCAGCCCGGGCCGCTGGTCACCGGTACCACGTGCGCGCCGCCGTCGACCATCGCCTCGGCGAGCCAGGTCAGGCCCTGGGCCTCCAGGGCGGTGGAGACCGGGCCGTCGTCGTGCTTGCGGAAAACGCTCATGGCCCCAGCCTGCCAGGCCCGCGGCGGCGGCGGGAGGGCCGCGGAGGCTCCATGCCCGGCCGAGGCTGCCGTCGCGTCCCACGTCGTCCCGCGGAGCAGTCCGGTTCCGGCTGACCGGCCCGGACCTGGCTACCCTGTGCCCATGACTGCTCCCGCCCCGCTCTGGTCCTTCCTGGGACCGGCCGGTACCTTCACCGAGATGGCGCTGCGCCAGGTCGCCCCCGTCAACGTCGAGCTCGACCCCTGCCCGGACGTCCCCACGGCCCTGGACCACCTGCGCGAGCGCACGGTGGAGGCCGCCGTCGTGCCCATCGAGAACTCCGTCGAGGGCGGCGTCAACGCCACGCTCGACAACCTCGTGGCCTCCACGCCCCTGGTCATCGCCGCCGAGATGGCCGTGCCGATCGCCTTCGTCCTGGCCGGCCGCCCCGGCACCCGCCTGGAGGACGTGCACGCCATCTCCACCCACCCGCACGCCTGGGCGCAGTGCCGTGGCTGGGTCCACCACAACCTGCCAGGCGCCGTCTACGTGGCCGGAACCTCCACCTCGGCACCCGCCCGCGCGCTGGCCGCCTCCGACGAGGACACCGGCTTCCAGGCCGTCCTGTGCAACCCGCTTGCCGCCAAGGAGTACGGGCTGGAGGTCTTCGCCGGGGGCGTCGCGGACAATCCCGACGCCGTGACCCGCTTCGTCAAGGTGACCCGGCCCGGCCGCGTGGGCGAGCCGACCGGCGCCGACAAGACCACCCTCCTCGTCCAGCTGCCGCACGACCGCTCCGGCGCGCTGCTGGACATGCTCGAGCAGTTCAGTGCCCGCGGCGTCAACCTCTCGCGCATCGAGTCCCGGCCCGTGGGCGACTCCCTGGGCCGCTACCGCTTCTCCATCGACGTCGAGGGGCACGTGCGCGAGGAGCGGGTTCAGGCCGCCCTCATCGGGCTGCACCGCACCTGCCCGGTGGTGCGTTTCCTGGGCTCCTACCCGCGGCTGGACGCCCGACCGACGGCGGTGCTGGCCGGCACCAGTGACAAGGACTTCGTCGTGGCCCGCTCCTGGGTGGCCGACGTCCTCGACGGTCGCGCGCTCTAGGCCTGCCCGCGTTGCCGACGGGGGCATTCCGTGCGGCCGGGTGCGTGTAGCTCCGGGCGGGGGCATTCGACGCCTTCAGGGGCGGAACTCCTGCACCCCTGCGCGTGGGATGTCCCCAGCCGCAAGGAAAGGTCCCCGTACGCGTGGCACGTCCCCATCGAACGCGACCCCGGCCGGTGGACAGGCACCCGGGCCGTGCGCAAGGCTCGGGGTCGTGACCACCTCTGACGCCAGCGCCGAGACAACCGCCGCTGTGACCGCTTCCGCCTCCGTCTCCCGTCCGGTCGTCCCGGCGCCTGCCTCATTGCCTCGACGCCGCGGCTCCGGGACCTACCGCGTCATCATGGTGTGCACCGGCAACATCTGCCGCTCCGCCATGGCCGAGATCGTCCTGGGCGACCGCCTCGCCGCCGCGGGGATTCGCATGCGCGAGCCCGACGGCGTGGTCGTCACCTCCGCCGGTGTCTCCGACGAGGAACGCGGCAACCCCATCGACTCCCGGGCCCGCCGCGTCCTGGCCGAGGCCGGCTACGGCACCGGCGCCGACGATGTCTCGCGCGCCACGGACATCGCCATCACCTCCCATACCGCCCACCGCATCACCGACGCCGAGATCGCCGAGGCTGACCTCCTGCTGGCCATGACCGACTCCCACTGGAACGTCCTTCAGCGCCGCGCCGCCGGCCTGGGGACGGAGCCCTCCAGGATCCGCATGTACCGCGAGCTCGACCCCGCCGCCGCCCAGCAGGCCGAGGCCGTTGCCGCGGGTCGGGCCTCCCGCAGCGTCCTCAACGTCCCTGACCCCTGGTACGGCACCATGGCCGACTTCGTCGACACCCTCGAGGTCGTTGAACGGGTCAGCGATGAGCTCACCGCGCTCCTCGGCTGAGCTCAGTGCAGGCGGTTGTCCAGCCAGTGCATGACGGCCTGAAGGTACTCGGCGCGCGCCAGCGGCCCGGACAGGGCCAGGTCGTGGACGCCCTCGGGGATCTGGCGGACAGTGACGTCGTCGCCCAGGTACTGGGAGCGGTCGATGATCTGCTCCACGTCGAGGACCACGTCGGAGCGCTGGGCCTCCTCCAGGCTCGCCTTCGCGCCGTTGCTGACCGTTGAGCAGCACACGAGGATCGGTACGCGGATGCCCAGCCCGTGGTGGACCTCCCGCTGCAGACGGCGGATCCCCGCCAGGAACCCGGCTCGCACAGGGAAGGACGGCGCCGGCTTGAGCGCCAGGTCCCAGTCCCACTCTCCGCGCCAGCGCCGGTGCAGGGCCGCCCCGTAGTTGTCCTCCGCGCCGCTGCCGGGCTCGCTGATGACACGCTCGGGGTCCCAGCGCGAGATGAGGTCCACCAGGGCCGACCCGTAGGAGCGCACGAGCGCCGAGCCGCGCAGGTCCAACCACGGGGAGTTGAGCACGACCGCGTCCACGGTCCCGGGGTGGTCGGCCGCCCAGATGGCCGCCTGCAGCCCGCCGGTCGAGTGCCCGTTGAGGACGACGACGTCGTGCCCGTGCTCGGAGCGGATGATGCGCAGCGCCTCGGAGATCTCCTCGTCGTGGACGCGCAGGTCGCGCACGTCGTGCGGGGAGGCGTGCCCGACGCCGGCGCGCCCGCAGGACCGCAGGTCCAGCGCGTAGAACTCGTAGCCGGCGTCGAGGTAGGCCTGCGCCAGGTGGGACTGGAAGAAGTAGTCGCTGCGCCCGTGGAGGTAGAGGACCGCGCGCGAGTGGCGCGGCCGGCTGGCCCGGCCGGCCGCCTCGCGCTGGTAGACGAGCACGGCGTGGTCCGCGCCGGGTGCCTTCGTGGGCGACTCGGTCACTGGGATACGGCGCGCCAGCCACGGCTCGCCCAGGATGTCGGGCGTGATCGCGCTATCGGGGGCGTCTGCCGTCTCGGCTGTCCTGGGGGCGGCGCCTGGGGCGGTGGTGCGGGTCGGACCTGCCGGGGCTGCTGGCTTCGCGGCGTCGGCCGGAGCCGGAGGTGGGGGCACGGGCCCGAGGCCGGCGGGGATCTTCGCAGGCGGCGAGGGCGCAGGTGCGGGCGACGTCGAATCGTCCCCCGTGGCGGGTCCGGTCGAGGTCGGCTCGGGGGAGGTCTGATCTGAGGTCGCACTCATGAGCAGATCCAAACATGCCGCCCTGTGCGGTGCGAGTAGCGTCGCCGATACGAGACCTGGGAATACTCAGAACGTTGCCCAGGCGTCGACGAAGGCCCGATCGAGAATGCCCGCCCGGTGGCGAGGGCTCCGGCCCGTGATTCGGTCTGCCGCGGGCTCGGCGTCAGCGTGACCTAGGTCCCTTGGAGCCCGCCTCGCTTGCATTGCCGAGGAGACGCTGCGTAAGTTATTTGTGGCCATCCAGAGCAACCGAGAGACCTGGCTCGACGACATTGCAGCAACCCCTTCATGGTGCGGGTGCTTCCGCCAGGAACGATGGAGGAATACGTGACGACATCAGATCAGTCGGCTGCCGGTTCTGACCGGCACGAGGGGAATGACCCCTCGGGCCCGCAGGGCGTTGGCCACCAGGAGGGCGTGAGCGCCGACCCTCGGGGCGCCGATTCGCGAGACTCTGAGGCGGACTCCTCCGCCGAGCCCATGATCTCCCTGCGCGACGTCCACAAGGTCTACCGTCTGCGCAGCGGCCGGGAGGTGCGGGCCCTGGACGGCCTCAGCCTCGACGTCGCCCCCGGCTCCATCCACGGCATCGTCGGCACCTCCGGCGCCGGCAAGTCCACGCTCGTGCGCTGCCTGACCTCCCTGGAGCGCCCCACCAGCGGCCACGTGAGCGTCGACGGCCAGGACATGACCACCCTGTCCGCCGGGCAGCTGCGCGAGGCCCGACGCCGCATCGGCATGGTCTTCCAGCACGCCAACCTTCTGGACCAGCGCACCACCGCACAGAACATCGCCTACCCGCTGGCGCTCGCGGGCGTCCCGGGCGGGCAGCGCCGCCCGATCGTGGAGCGCATGCTCAGCCTGGTGGGCCTGGCCGACCGCGGCGCCTCCTACCCCTCCCAGCTCTCCGGCGGACAGAAGCAGCGCGTCGGCATCGCCCGCGCGCTCGCCGACGACCCGGCCGTCCTCCTGTGCGACGAGCCCACCTCCGCCCTGGACCCGGAGACGACCCGCTCCATCCTTGACCTCATCAAGAGCGTGCGCGACACCCTGGGCCTGACCGTCATCATCATCACCCACGAGATGAGCGTGGTCCGCCAGGTCTGCGATTCCGTCAGCCTGCTCGAGGCCGGCAGAATCGTCCAGAGCGGCCGCCTGGAGGACGTCGTGCTCGACGTCGACTCCCGGCTCTCGCGCGAGATCGTGCCCTTCCCGAAGGTGCCCGAGGCCGCGGTCGCCCACGGGGAGAGCGTCATCGACGTCTCCATCACCGCCCACCCGGGCCAGCCCGCCGCGGTCGCCCTCATGTCCATGGTGGCCGAGCTCGGCGGCGACATCGCCGCCGGTGTCTTCGAGACCATCGGGGACGCCCAGATCGGGCGTCTGGCCGTCACCGTCCCCGGGTCCGACACCGAACAGGCCGTGAGCACCCTGCGTCAGGCCGGTATTGCTGCGGAGGTCCGCTCATGAACTCGATGCTCCTCCCGCTGACTGAGGCCGCGGCCCGCTCGAGCAACCGCACCTGGTTCGATAACCCGGTCATCCAGCGCAAGCTCGGTGACGCCCTCATCGAGACCCTGTCGATGACCTTCGTCTCCGGGGCCCTGACGATCCTCTTCGGTCTTCTGCTCGGGCTCGCCCTGGTCTCCACCGGCAAGCGCGGTCAGTTCCGCAACCCGGCGCTGTACTGGGTGCTCTCCCAGATCGTCAACATCGGCCGCTCCATGCCCTTCATCATCCTCATGGTGGCCCTCATCCCGATCACGCGGATGCTCGTGGGCACCTCACTGGGCTGGCAGGCGGCCTGCGTGCCGCTGACGATCGGCGCGATCCCCTTCTACGCGCGCCTGGTGGAGACGGCCATCAACGACGTCGACCACGGCAAGGTCGAGGCCGCCCTCATGATGGGCGCCTCCGGACAGCAGATCACCTGGGGCGTCCTCGTGCGAGAGGCCCTGCCGATCCTCATCCAGTCGGCGACCGTCACCATCATCACCCTCCTGGGCTACTCCGCCATGGCCGGTGCCGTCGGCGGCGGCGGCGTGGGCGACCTCGCCATCCAGTATGGCTACCAGCGCAACATGGTGGACGTCATGGTCATCACCGTGGTGGTCATCGTCATCATCGTGGGCATCATCCAGCTCATCGGCGACATGCTCAGCCGGCTGGTGAACCACCGCTGAGGCGATCACCAGCCGGGTAAGCGCGCTGAGCCGTCCAGAGCCGGTCGGCTGCGTCGTCGGCCCCAGCACCGTCAGACCTCCCCTCCCCGACATTGGGGCCACCCGGCCCTGCGAAAGGAACCACTATGTCCTCCTCCATCTCCCGCCGCACCGTCATCGCCGGCGGCCTGGCCACCGCCGCCGCCCTCACCCTGGCCGCCTGCGGCTCCAAGTCCGGCAAGAACGGCGACGTCCAGGGCATCAAGGTCGACGGCGGCACCGCCACGATCACCATCGGCGCCACCCCCAAGCCCCACGTCGAGATCCTCCAGTGGGTCCAGGACAACCTCACCGAGGGCTCCGGCATCAAGCTGGACATCAAGGAGATCAACGACTACCAGACCCCCAACTCCTCCCTGGACGACGGGTCGCTGGCCGCCAATTTCTACCAGACCCCCAACTTCCTGGAGCAGCAGAACAAGGAGAAGGGCTACGACTTCGTCTCCATCGCTGACGTCCACATCGAGCCCATGGGCATCTACACCTCCAAGGGCTACAAGGACGTCAAGGAGATCCAGGACGGCGGCACGATCGTCCTCAACAACGACCCGGCCAACACGGCGCGCGGCCTCAAGCTCCTGGCCGTGGCCGGGCTCATCGAGCTGGACAAGTCCGCCGAGCTGCCCACTGACACCGACGTGACCTCCAACCCGAAGAACCTCAAGTTCACCACCGTCGACGGCGCCCAGGTCTACAAGTCGATGCCGGACGCCGAGGCCGCGGTCATCAACGGCAACTACGCCATCGAGGCCGGGCTCAACCCGAAGAACGACTCCCTCTTCCTGGAGAAGGGCGGCAAGGACTCCGAGTACCCCAACCAGCTCGTCGTGCGCAAGGACGACAAGGACAACGAGCACCTCAAGAAGCTCGCCAAGCTCCTCAACGACGAAAAGCTGCGCCAGTACATCACCACGACCTGGCCCGACGAGGCCGTCATCCCGGCGTTCTGACGTCAGGGGCTGCGGGCTGGTCGCGGGGGCCGGCTGCGGTTGGTCGTGAGGCCGGCCGCGGCCGGCCCCCGCCCGTTCAAGGATGCACCCGGCCGCGCAGAATGTCCCCGCCCGCGTCGTTTCAGGCGGCGATGGCGGCGCCCAGAAGGATGAGGCGCAGCGCCCGCTCGGTGGCGTCGGTGACGAGCTCCTCGGCGCGGGAGACTGCCTCGGTCAGGTCCATGGGGACCGGGATGATGCCCATGACGGCGTCGATCCCGGCGGCGTGGACCGCCTCGGAGCCGTGGCCGATCGAGCCGGCCAGCGCGATAACCGGCTTGCCCGCCAGCTTGGCGCGGCGCCCCACCTCGGCGGGGATCTTGCCGCGGGGCGTCTGGAAGTCGACGGCGCCCTCGGCGGTGATGACCAGGTCCGCTCGGGCGATCTGGGCGTCGAGGTCGACCCCGCACAGGTCGGCATCCATGAGCACATCGAAGCGTGAGCGCAGCCTGGCCCCCAGCCCAGCGGCGAGCCCAGCGCCCAGTCCGCCCGAGGCTCCGGTGCCCGGGCCGGTGAGCAGGTTGCGGTGGGCGGCCTGGGAGGGGAAGGCCTCGGCCAGGAGACCGGCCCAGTGGACCAGCCCCTTCTCGAGAGCCTCCACCTGCTCGGGGCTCGCCCCCTTCTGCGGCCCGAAGACGCGGGCCACCCCGTGCTCGCCGGTGAGGAGATTGTGCATGTTGCCGGCCACGAGGACCTCGACGCCGCGCAGGCGGGGGTCCATGTCAGAGGTCTCGATCCGCTGGACCCGGATCAGGTTCGAGCCGATCGGGTCGACCTCGTGGCCATCGGCGTCCAGGAGCCGGGCGCCCAGGGCGACGAGCGCCCCCGCCCCGCCGTCGCAGGTCCCCGAGTCGCCGCAGCCGATGATGATGCGCTGGGCCCCGCCGTCGAGCGCCACCGAGATGAGCTCGCCGACGCCGGTCGTCGTCGTGGCGCCGGGGTCTCGCATGCCGGCGGGCACCAGGCGCAGGCCGGCCGCCGCGGCCATCTCCACCAACCAGGTCCCCTGGGCCGAGCCGCCCAGCCGGGCCAGGTAGGAGTCGACCGGCTCGCCGACGGGACCGGTGACGCGGGTGGTGACGAGGTCGCCGCCGGTGGCCCGGGCCATCGTGGCCGCCGAGCCCTCTCCGCCGTCGACCAGGGGCAGCTCGACGACGACGGCGCCGGGCAGGAGGCGGCGCACCCCGGCGGCCACCGCCTGGCACACCCCCTTCGGGGGAGATGCTCTCCTTGAAGCCCGAGGGGGCGACGAGAATGCGGGTGGGTACGGTCGTAGGGCATGATCTTCCTCCGGAGGTACTGGGTTGTCATGATGTGTCAGGAGATGGCGGGGGTGGTTGGGAAACAGAGAGGTATGAGGCAATGGCGTTCCGCAGTGGGACCGTCCGACGCCGCTGGGCCGGCCGGTCTCACCAGTGCAGGCCCAGCAGCGGCCACAGCCAGGCGCTGCAGGCCATGACCAGGACCACCATGAGGGGCCCCAGAAGCAGCGACAGGCGTCGCAGGTCCTCGGGGGAGAAGGTCTCCGTGCCGTCGATGTCGGAGAACATGGCCACCGGCTTGGCCGAGGACGGCAGCGTGTGGCAGAAGCCGGCGGCCGCCGTCGAGGCGAAGGCGGCCGCGGCCGGGTTCACGCCCACCGCCGGCGCCAAGGCCACGATGATCGGGATGAGCACCGCCGAGCGGGCCGAGCGCGACTGGATGACCAGGTGGGAGGCGGTCGAGAGCCCCACCACCACGAGCATGAAGGGCCAGGGCGAGTCGATCCGCAGGGCATCGAAGGCCGAGGTCGCCACCCACTCCGCGGCGCCGGTGGACACCAGCGCGTCTCCCATGGCGAGGGTGGCCGCCATGAAGACCAGCAGCGACCAGGGGGCCTTGGCCAGCGCTTTGCGCAGCGCCACCGAGCCGTAGCCGGGCAGTGAGGTCACCAGCACGCCCAGGAGGGCCACGATGGCTGGGTCGACGCCGTGCAGGGACTCGGTGCACCACAGCACCACCACCGTGCCGACGAGCAGGGCGGCCCGGTTCTCGGCCTGGGTCAGGGGGCCGGTGAGCGGGGTCGGGCAGGCCTCCGCGAGGTCGGCGATGTCGACGCGTACCCGACGGCGCATGTCCTCCTTGCGGGTGAACAGCCACACGATGAGCTCGGTGGACAGGTGGCTGGACAGGGCCGCCAGGGGCAGGCCCAGCAGGAGCCAGCCGGCGAAGGAGAACTCCTGCCCACCGGCCGAGGCCACGATGTGGGAGGTCACCAGGTGAGCGCCCGCCCCCAGGAAGGAACCGACCGCGGACAGCAGGATGACGGTGGGGAAGATGAGCGACAGGGCGTGGACGAGCCGCTTGCGGGAGGCCGCCAGAGCGGGGTCATTGTCCGCCCCGGTGCGCAGCGCGCTGGCCAGTGACGTGTAGACCGGTAGCAGCAGAGCCGCCCGCCCCGAGGTGGAGGGGGCCGCGAAGACCGTGGCGACGATCGCGGCCGTCACCAGGTGGACCAGGACGCGTGGGTGGTCGGTGCCGGTCACCAGCCAGGCCGCCAGGCGTCCGGTGAGGCCCGAGGCGCTCACCCCGACGGCGATGACGAAGGCCGCCACCAGCAGCCAGATCGTGTCGTCCCCGAGGCTCGCGAACATCTCGTCCGGGCTCAGGCCGCCGGTGAGGACCAGGGCGGTGGCGGCGCCCAGGGAGATGTAGGTGTCGTCGACGTTGGTGAAGGCCCAGGCCCACACCGCGGTGATGAAGATGATCAGGGTGAGCGCGCCGGTGACCGACAGGCTCCCCTCGGCGCCGCCCGCCCGCCAGGCGGCCACCCCGACCGCCGCGCACAGGCCCGCGGCGAGGACGGCGGACAGGATGCGACGCCACGGCAGACGCCGGGCCGGAGCGGGCTCGCCGCGCCTCGCCAGGGAGAGCGGCAGGGTCTCGCGCACGGTGGGTGTGTCGGTCTCGAAGGAGTTGGCGGTGTCAGTCGCGGTGGTCATGAGCCGGCCTCCTCTCCCGAGGCGTCATGCGCGCGGTCGTCGTGGGCAACCGCTGGCTCACCGGTGGTCACTCGGGGCGCCGTGTCCGCCGAGGTGCGTGAGGAGGGGACGGTGGCCGGGGAGGAGACGACGGCGGGATCGGGGTCCGAGGAGAGGTTCCAGGAACTGTCGGCCGGGATGCGCAGGCCGACGGTGGCCCCCTGGCCGGAGGCGGAGATGGCGAACACGGTGCCGTCGTGGGCGTCGGCGATGGCCCGTACGATGGCCAGGCCCAGCCCGGCGCCGCGCGGCCTGCCACCGGTCTCGCCCTGCGTGAAGCGCTCGAAGAGCCAGTCGACGTCGTCGTCGGCCAGTCCCGGACCCTCGTCGGTCACGGAGATCTCCAGCCCGCTGCGGCCGTAGCCGTCGGTGCCGGGGGCGATGGTGAGGGTCAGGGGGCCGTCGCCGTGCTGCAGCCCGTTGCGGGCGAGGTGGCCGGTGGCCTGACGCACGCGCTCGACGTCGAGCGTGGCCGTGCCCCGGACCCTCAGATCGAGCTTCCAGCGGCCCGGGGCCATGGCCTCGACGTCGTCGAGCAGGGTGCGGGCCAGCTCGGTGACCTCGACGTCGGGAGTCAGGTGGGCGAAGTCGCGCCGTTCGGCCTGGGTGAGGGACTGGAGATCGTCGAGGATCCGTTGCAGCTCGGCGATCTGAGTGCGTTGCTGGAGGACGGTTCGGGTGGCCGGCTGGCTGGCCAGGCGCGCGTCCATGACGGCCAGGGGACCGGAGATCTCCTGGTGAGCGCGCAGGACGAACTGGGTCTGGCCGTCGAAGGCCTCCTGGAGGCGGTCCAGCATGTCGTTGAACTCCTCGGTGAGGCCGGCGATGTCATCACGGCCCTTGACGGGCAGGCGCCGGTTGAGGTCCTGGGTGGAGACGGAGGCGGCCGCGGTGCGCAGGTCGCGCAGGGGCCTGAGGATCTGGCGGGCCACGAGCAGCCCGACGACGCCGGTGAGGACCAGGACGGCCGCACTGATGCCGACCATGAGCCAGATCGTGGCGTTGATCTGGTCCACGCGCGAGGCGGTGAAGCTCATGGTGATGACGGACAGGTGCTGGGAGGGGTCATTGGGCTCGAGCTCGACCCGGGCCCAGCGGACCTCTCCGCTGCCGTAGTCGGTGGCGCCCGACGGCGACTGCAGCAGTTTCACGAACAGGGGATCCGTGCTGGTCAGGTTCAGGGTCGGGGCGGAGGCGCCGGAGGCCTGGGTGGCCTGGCCTGTGGCGTGGTTGTAGATGATGGTGGCTTCCCGGTCGGTGAGCTGCTGGCTGTCCCGGTAGACCTCCATGAGGCGGGTGGTGGAGGTGAAGGGCTGGGAGGTCCGCGGGTCGACGCCGGTGGCCGCGAAGTTCTGGAGCTCCTTGACCTCGTGGGCGACGTCGGTGTTGGCGGAGCGGGAGATGTCCGCCATGAGGTGGAGCGCACGGAGACGATCATGCTGGTCAGACCCAGGGCGACGACGAACAGCGTCCAGGCGACGATGCGCAGCCGGGCGGGGACCGAGGAGCCGGAGGTGGGGGTGGTCGAGGGGTCGGCGGGGGCTGGTGAAGAGGTTGAGGAGGTCATTGTGGTGGGCGCAAGGGTGGGGGTCGGAGAGGGCTGGGTGGAGGGATGTTCGGGCTCGGAGGTCATCGCTGTCAGCTCCCTCACCGGCGGAGGACAGGTGGACTGGGCTGGGCTGCGCGGGCGGGCCGGGGACGACGGCCATGAACTCGGCGGCCAACGCCAGCGCCACCGGGACGAGCATGAGCAGAGCCAGGGCGAGGATTCGGCGTGAGGTGTTCATGTCTCAACTGTCACGAGCCAGTCCTAGAGGGACCACAAGTGAGCATGAGAGTTCTCTTATGTTAAATAGACTAACGAAACAGTAATATTTGTAGGTCTTTGATGATGACCGGGGGTGCTGCTCGTGGCGGGGGACGTACGTGTCCCACGAGGACTGCGTCTTCCGACAGATCACTGGGGTCTGACTGTCAGTGTTGTCTCCTCACTTCTGAGACATTTGAGTGTCATGACATCTGAGGCACTCGCTCCGGCGGGAACCCAGGGTGGGTCCGGTCGTCCTGAGGGCGACGGCGAGCTTGAGGGCGGTCTGGCCGGTGGTCGGTGTCCACGCAGCGGACATCAACACCGCCCGGACGTCGTAGGCCGAGAAGGAATCGCAGAATTTCAAGGATTCCCGTCGGATATGTCGACGGTGAGGCTGCTGATGTCCGCCGTGTGGACACCGGGTCGCTCGCGTGCTCGAGTCCGGGGTCCTTGTGGCGGATCCGAGCACCCCGGACCCGGCTGCCCCCTCCTGGCGCCTGTGCAGGGGCCTGCTGGTGCTCTGGTTCAACGCCGGCTCAGGCGCGAGTTCTCCTCGGGTCGGCCTGCTGCACGAGGGTGGGGTGCTACTGGCCAGGGGTTGTCCGTACTGCACGAACCCCCGCACCTCATGGAGTACCCCCGAATCTTGCCCAGTAGCCCCCGACCCTCGTGCAGTACACGCCAGGGACCACCCAAGTAACCGAACCCGCCCTTGCCGGTAGGGCGAGCAACGACTCTCGCATCCGGGAAACCTGCTTCACCGGTGTCTCAGATGTCATGACATCCGAAACTCTCAGAAGTCACGAGACAACACATGGGGTCTGACTGTCGTCGTGTGCGGGAAAGGCACGTCCTCGATGTGTGCGGCCGGCCGCGTTGTCAGCGGGCCCGGCGTTGTCATCATCTGTGGACAGTTCGCGGTCTGCGGGTCCGGGAGTCGGCGCGGCCGCCTAGGTTGAAACCGCGGGCGCCCGACGGCGTCCAGTGGTGCCAGCGGATTCACGGATGAGAGGACGGTCAGATCCATGGTGGTTCGGGGCGGGGACGGTGCGGACAGGGCGGGCGGCGCTGCCGGCATGAGCGCCGTCGGGCCGGCTGTCGAGGCGCGCGATCTGCGCAAGTCCTTCCCGACCCCCGGTGGGGAACCGATCGAGATCCTGCATGGCGTCTCCTGCGCGATGATGCTGGGGCGGATGACGGCGCTGGTCGGCCCCAGCGGCTCGGGCAAGTCGACGGCGCTGCTGTGCCTGGCCGGGTTGGAGGCGGCGACGTCGGGCCGGGTCAGGATCCTCGGGCACGACCTCGGCGGGCTCCCGGCGGCGCGGGTGGCCGAGCTCTACCGCGATCGGGTGGGCTTCGTCTTCCAGGCCTACAACCTCGTGCCCTACCTGACGGTACGGGAGAACATCACGATCGGTGACACTCTGTCCGGCCGGCGCCCCGATTCGGCGAGGGTGCGGGAAGTCCTGGCCGGGCTGGGGCTGGAGGCGCGCGCCGATGCGCCCACGACGACGCTCTCGGGCGGCGAGCAGCAGCGCGTCGCCCTGGGCCGAGTCCTCTACCGCCGTCCACCAGTCGTCTTCGCCGATGAGCCCACCGGGGCCCTGGACACCCGCTCGGCCGCCTTCGTCCTGGCCGAGCTGCGGCGCCTGGCCGACGATGGGGCCGCCGTCGTCCTCGTGACGCACGACCTGGGGGCCGCTGCCCTGGCGGAGACCGTGCTCATCATGCGCGATGGCCGCATCGTCGACCGCCGCTGTGGTGCCACCCCCGACGAGCTGCTGGCCGCCGTCAACCAGACGGGAGCTGCGGCATGACCCGCTACACCCTGCGCGCCCTGGCTGCCCAGTGGCGGGCCTGGTCGGGGACGGTGGCGGTGCTGGCCCTCGCCGCGGGGCTCGTCAACGTCTGCCTGGTGCACCGCATGACCGTCACCCGGCCCGACGTCGTCGCTGCGGCGTGGGCGGCGGGAGTGGACCCGGCCGAGCTCACGGTTCCGGGTGTCTCGGTCGCCTTCTACACGGCGATGGTGACGGTTCCGGTGGTGGCCGTCGTCGGGCAGTCCTGCGTGCAGGCACTGCGCACGAGCTGGGCCCTGTGGCGGCTCGCCGGCGCCCTGCCCCGGCAGGTCCTCGTCGCCGTCCTCGCCACCGTGGCGGTGCTGGGGCTGGTGGCCTGCGTGCCCGGGATCCTGCTGGGGATGGTGGCGGCCCAGCCCTTCGCCTCGGTACTCACCCGCCTGGCGGCCGCGCGCATGGGGCGGATCGAGGTCGCCCAGACGCCGACGACGCTGCTGCTCACCGTGGTGGTCGTGGTCGCCGTCGCGGTCCTGGGGGCAGTGGGCCCGGCACGCGCCGCGGTGCGGACGCCTGCCGTGGAGGCGGTTCGCGACGCGGCCCCGGGTGGGCGACGCCGCATGGGTGTGCTCCGGTGGGTCGCGGCGGGGCTGTGGGGGCTGGCGTGCGCCGGCCAGCTGGTGGCGGCCGTCCTGGTCCGGCCCGGCCGGATGGTGGAGGGGTGGCCGACCGGCGGGGGCCAGGCGACCCTGGCGTCCCTCCTGCTCGCGGTCCTCGTGGTGCTGCTCGCACCCGCGCTCATCCCGGGGCTGCTGCGGATGTGGTCGGCGCCGTTGACGCGGCTGGGTGGGCCGTGGCTCATTGCGCGCCGTTCGGCGCTGTGGCGCAGTGCCTCGGCGGCGAGTGCCATCGGCCTGCTGGCCCTGGCGATCTCCTTCACTGCGGCGCTCACGACCAGTCTTGCCACGGGGCAGGCGGTGGTGGAGGCGGCGCACCTGAGCGTGGCGATCAACCAGGTGGACTCGCTGGTGCTGGCGGCGATCCTCGGGGCGATGGCGCTGCTGGGGGCCGTGGCCGTTGTCGGCATGTCCTCCCGGTCCCGGCAGCGTGAGCTCGCGGTATTGCGCTGCGCCGGGAGCACGGTGCGCGGCGTGCGCCGGCAGGTGGTCATCGAGGCGGGCCTGTACGTGGGGACGGCGCTGCTGATCTCGATCGTGCCGCTGGCGGTGACGGCGGTCGGCGAGGCTGTTTTCTACGCCAGGGCCGGGCTGCCGCTGGTGGTGCGCCCCGGCGTCGGGCCGGTGCTGCTGGTGGCGCTCCTGTCCTTTCTGGCCCTGGCTATGGTGCTGCTTGCTCCGATCCGGGGCGCCACCCGGACCCCGATCGGCACCGTCCTGGCGGCCGAGTGAGGTTGTGATCGGGTCGTACCGTTGGTTGCCTGGGGTTCGAGGAGTCTGGCAGAAGCGACAGCCCTCGCCTTGTGTCGACGCCTGCTGAGGTTTACACTCAAATCGCTCAAAACGATCAACTCGAAAACAGTGAACGAACAGCAGTGTTGGAGTGTGCCATGACCGTGACGATTGAGAGCAAGACCTACCTTCCTGAGGAGGATGTCGCCGGGCATTTTGCCGAGATAGTGACGGAACTGGAGGCATCCTCCGGTGCGACGCCCCGGCTGACCGTCAATGGTGAGACGATTGACCTCCCTCCCGCGGTGGCTGAGGCCCTTCTTCAGGTCGTGGATGCGATGCGTCGAGGATTGGCCGTGACGGTGGCGCCGCAGGATCAACGTCTGACGACCCAGGAGGCGGCTGACATGCTGGGCATCTCGCGGCCGACGCTGGTCAGGATGTTGGAGGCCGGCGAGATCCCGTTTGAGAAGGTCAGACGGCATCGTCGCTTGTTCCTCACTGACGTGCTGGAATTCCGTGAGCGTCAGCGTCGGGCGGCGAATGAGGCCCTGTCGGACATGGTGGCCGACGCTCAGGCGATGGGCGCCTACGACGATGACCCCGTCGAGGCTCGCCAAGTCCTCAAGGATCTCCGCTCCCAGGACTGACCGATGGCGTTTTCCGCAGTACTTGATGCCTGTGTGCTGGTCCCCAGCACACTGCGAGACGTTCTTCTTGAGATTACTGTACGGAAGGTCTATAGGCCTTTGTGGAGCGAGAAGATTGAGGAGGAGGTTGAGAGAACAGTACTTCGGCTGCACGCCTTGCGCGATAGGGATGAGGAGGAGTCCCGTGGCTACGTCAAACGACTTCGGCGGCGGATGAACCTGGCGCTGCCAGATGCCCAGGTGCAGGGTTGGGAGACTCTTCTACCCTCGGTCCCCAGACTTCCGGATCCTGGCGACCGGCACGTCGTCGCAGCGGCTCTCATGGGACGCGCGGACGTCATCGTCACGTTCAACCTCAAGGACTTCGACGATGCCGCTCTTCCTGGTGAGTTGTTCGCCCAATCTCCAGACGAGTTTCTTCTCGATGTGCTGGGGCTGTATCCCGAGGCGGTTCGGAACGTGTTCACAACAGTGGTATCCCGGACTGGTCGTAAAGGGCCTCGATGGTCTGTCAACGACCTGCTCACCCGCCTCGAGAAAGAGGAACTGAATGCCTTCGTTGCTGCTTGCCGTCAGGAGCTGACACTCTGAGGCGTCGGAAATTGTCTCGTGTTATTCGGTGTTTGCCGCGACTGTGCCTTGCGGCCTGCTGACTGCGGCCGGGGTTCAGATCTCGGGGCGTAGGGTACGGACGCAACGGGGAGGGAGGGACGCTGGTGTCCGGTGAAGAGCGCGGCTCGTCGTCGGCGATGAGGCTGAGGAACACCTGGCGGACGCTGGGGGGAGTGGGTGCGCCAGCCGGCGCCTGCGCAGGCCGGCCCCGGCATCCTGTCCACGCTGCTTCTCATCCTGTGCGCCACCTACCAGGGCGGCATGATCGGCAGCGCGGTGCTGACCGGCCGCGTCGGCGACGGCGGCCTGGTTGGGGGGATCGCCCCGACCAGAATCGGATTCACGGTTCTCATCCTGGCGGCCATTGGGTCGACGGCGCTCCTGACTGCGCGGCGCAGGCACCCGCTGGCGGTCTTCCTGACCGAGTGCGCCGTGTACGTGGCGGCCTCGGCACTGGGGCTCAACAACTTCTTTCTCGTCCCGGTGCTGGTGGCGCTGGGGAGCGCGGTGAGCCGGCTCCCGCTGTGGCAGCACCTCGCGGTGATCGGTGCGGCCTGTCTCATGGCGACGGCCAGCGCCGTCCTGGTGGCCCCGCCCGGGATCCTGATGGAGGAGTGGCTCAGCCAGGTGGTCGCCGTCCTGCTGACGGCCATCGCGGCGATGCTTGCGCGCAGCGTCGCGAACTGGCGGGCGGCGCAAGCCGACGCCAAGCCGAGCGGGAGCGCTTCCGGGTGCTTCGGGCCGAGCGCGACCGCGCGGTGAGCCGGGCCGGTATCGCCGCGGAGCTGCACGACTCCGTGGGGCACGGCCTGACCACGATCATCGCTCTGTCCGAGGGGTTGGCCGGCAGCGCCGACCCGGAGGTCGATGAGGCGCTCGGTGGCATCAACGAGGTGGCCCGGGAGTGCCTGGAGCAGACGCGCCGGGCGGTCAGGGCCTTGGCCGACGGCGGGGACTCACCGAACCGGGACGGCGCCGGGTGCCGGTCCTGGGATGAGATCAGGAGCGTCGTCGGCAGGGTCCGGTCGCTGGGCGTCACGGTCGTCTTCACCGAGACCGGGCAGCGGGCCGACGACGAAGCCCAGGCCGACCTGTGCTTCGCGCTCACCCGGGAGGCGCTCACCAACGCGGTACGGCACGCCCCGGTGCTGTCGCAGGTGCAGGTGTCCTGGGACCACGGCGAGTCGGCGGTGACGGTGACGGTTCGCAACGACGGCGCCTCGGGTGACAGTGGCGGGGAAGACGACGGCTGCCGTGGCGGGTCTGCGGAGGGGACCGGCCTGCCGCGGCTGCGGGACCGGATCGAGGTGGCGGGAGGATCGCTGGACTGGGGGCCCGAGTCCGACGGCGTCTGGCTGGTGACGGCGACGGTGCCGAGAACTCGCGGTGAGGGCTGAGGCATGGGCGTGGAATCGGAGGGGTTGAGGCCGACGTCGGTCATGATCGTGGACGACCAGCGCTACGCGCGCCTGGGGCTGGCGCTCATGATCCGCAAGGCTCCGGACCTGCGCGTGGTGGGTGAGGCCGGTGACGGGCAGGAGGCGCTGGAGGTCCTGGAGCAGCTGAACCGGTCGTCGGGGCTGCCCGACGTCGTGCTCATGGATGTGCGCATGCCGGGCATGGACGGGATCAGCGCGACCCGGGCGATGGCGCGGCGGTTCCCGACGGTGAAGGTGCTGGTGCTGACCACCTACGACGAGGACGACTACGCCTTCGGGGCGTTGGAGGTGGGGGCGTCGGGGTTTCTGCTCAAGGACGTGCGCGCGGCGCAGCTGGCTCAGGCGGTGCGGGCGGTGGCGCAGGGTGATGCGGTGCTTACGCCGCGCGTCACCAAGGAGCTCATCGCGCGAGGGGTTCCGCGGGCGCTGTCCGGTGCGCAGCGCGAGGAGCTGCGGGAGAGGTTCGGGGCACTCACGCCCAGGGAGTTCGACGTGGCCCGGCTCATCGCGGAGGGGATGTCGAACGAGGAGATTGCCGAGCGGCTCGTGCTGCAGCCCGCCTCCGTGCGCCGCAACGTCAGTCGCATCCTGGCCAAGCTCCACCTGCGCGACCGCGTCCAAATCGCCGTCGCCTGGTACAAGGGTGATTGAAAAATAATGAGTAATCGACGTGAAGTTTAATGGGATTAGTTCAACTGAAATTAACGCAAAATAAGTTCGTTCGGAATAATGGAGTTTAACGTGAAAGCTTCATTAATTTTAGACTGATGGTTTTTGAGGCTCAAATTTGGGTCTTGAGTCTCCCGCCGTCGCAGTGCTAACCTCAAGGCGAAGCTCAAGTGATTGGGTCTGAAAGGCAAAGTTTGCCAATCATTCTATGTGGTTGTCAGCACTGCATTGAAGATATGGGGATCATTATGGATGACATTATTTCTGAAGTGCGTCGCTGTCTTGACTCGGGTCATTACCGTGCTGCGTTAGCTTTGGCTCTGAAAATCCCGGACATCTGTGGACTTGTCGAGCATCCAGAGTGTCGAAAGAGGTCGACTAAACGATACGTGGCTTGGTTTAATGGCCACATCCTCGTCAACTAAGCTAAAAAGTTCACTCCTGAGGGTGAGGTGTCTGAATCGTACTTCAACGGCGATATGTGCTATTCGTTGCGTTGCAAGCTTCTTCACGAAGGAAATAGTCACATTGAAGCGAAATCAATAATTGTGAGACAAGTGGCTCTTCGTATTTGAGGGTGTGTCGTTGGCGCCTATGCTCCCCATGGCGGCGGTCAGGATGTCCAGAAGAGGGGCCGGCGCGGACGTGATGGCACGAGAGCTTCCACCCAGCGCCAAGTATTTCAGGCGTCAGGGAATCATTCGCTACTCGTACTCGAGTCCGGGGTGCAAGGATGACTCCTGGGTCGATGCTACCGAGGCCTTCTGCCGCGACCTGGAAGGACTGATCAGATGCCGGGAATACTAGATGACCGATATGCCCGGGGCGCGGTGGTGGTGTCCGGTGGGGTCCTGCTCATGTCCTTCGATGCAGCCCTCATCCGTGCCGTAGATCAGCCGGCCGGGGTATTGTCGTTGTGGCGCGGCGTGCTGATATGCGCTGCCATGGTGCTGGCGGCAGGAGTCTGCCACGTTGCTGGAGTAAAGCAACGCTGGGACAACGAGTGGGCTGCTTGGGGTAACGGACTGATGTTCGGGATGGCATCGGTGGCGTTCGTGTACTCCATCGAGAGCACTTCCGTCGCTAACACGCTTTTTATCATGGCGACCATGCCGGTATGGTCGGCAGTTCTGGGACGAGTGTTTCTCCGGGCCAGCATCGACCGGCCGACGGTCCTGGCGATCCTGGCGTCGCTGGCCGGTATGACGGTCATCTTCGCTTCACAGCTGTCCAGCGCCGCAGGTCGGGGGGGAACTGCTGGCCCTGCTGGCTGCCGTGTCGATGAGCGGTGGTTTCGTATGCTCCTCCAGACGCCGCTCCAGCCCCTTCCTCACCACGGCGGTCGGCGGGGCGCTGTGCGCAATCGCCGCTGCCGCCCTTCTGCATGGGGTCGAGGCACCTGATGAGTCATCCTCGTGGCTGCCTCTGGTAGCCGAGGGCTTCGTGGTTATGCCGGTCGGTCTGGTCTGCTTGTCCGTTGGACCGAAGTTCCTGCCCGTGCACCATGTGGCGATCTTCGTGTTGGCGGAGACGGTGCTGGGCCCGGTGTGGGTGTGGCTGTTCTTCCGTGAGAATCCCGGGGCGGCCTCGCTCGTAGGTGGGTCGGTGGTCATCGGGGCGATCATCGGCCTCAATATGCACTACATTCGCCGCTCAAGGAGGGAGGGAGCGGGTGCGACGTGATAAGCGTGACGTGGGGGAGAGTTCGCCAATTGTCAAGTGTGCTGCGGTCGTTCTCCGCGGGAATAGCGTGTTGCTTGTCCGCAAGCGTGGTACGACCGACCTCATTTCTCCTGGAGGTAAGCTGGAGAGGGGGGAGTCGCATGTCGCCTGCCTCGGCCGTGAGCTTGATGAGGAGCTCGGGGTCTCGTTGGTGTCGGCCACCTACTTTGGTGCCTACGATGACGTCTCCATCTTCGACCGGAGCATGATGATCACCCTATTCGTCTACATGTGCGATATTGTGGGCGACCCGGTCCCTCGCTCTGAGATCGAGGCCGTAGAGTGGGTCCCCGTGACCTGCTCGCCAGGTGATGGGTCCACCTTTCAGAGCAGGGTGATTCCTGATATTGCAAGGATGCGTGGTCAATGCTGAGCGGCCCGGTGGGCGTGGTGACAGACCTGGACGGGACCGTCGTCTTCGGCGGAGTCGCCGATCCACGGCTGGCCCCCTTTCTCAGGCGGGCCGCGGGATGTGAGGACATTTCGGTCATCGTGGCGACCTCGCGTGCGCCCCGAGGAATGGTCGAGGTACTGGGGGACGCCGTGACCTGCCTGGAAGGATCGGTCTGCCTCAACGGGGCTCTCTTGTGCCTAGGAGACAAGGAGAGGCGCTACCCCATGAGTGCGGATCACGTTCGCGCCGTCGTGGACGCCGCCTTCCGCTCGGGCATGCCCCTCTACGTGGACCAGGGCCACTCTTTCACCGCACTGGCAGGGCATGACCCTGTCGCAGAGCCGTGGTCACGGGCGGTGTCTGCAGCGGTCTCAGATGTCGCTGCGTCTCCAGGGGCAGCGGCAGAGAAGGAGACCCGGCGAAGGGGCGGCCAAGACTCCGAGACGGCACCGGGCCTCTGGGACGGCCTGGAGCACATGCGGGACTACCCGGATGGCAAGTGGTACACCGACCCGGCGCAGGTGCCGACTGAGGACGTGCTCAAGGTGACGGTCGTCAGCAGGAGGTACCAGGGCCGTGCGGGGCAGGACATCATCAGGCAGAGGATTGCCGATCCGCTACAGGGAGCGTCGGGTACGAGGGCTGCTGGCGCGCAGGAGACGGGCGGCCCAGAGCCCGCGGACACTCTCCAGGACTTGCTGGGACTGCGCCTTGACGGTGTCGTCGCTTACCCGCATGAGGACGGCGTGGTCGACGTCTGCGCGGCAGGGGTGGACAAGAGCGTCTGCATGAGGCTGCCGACCGGCGAGGAGGAGCTGGCCGCTCGGGATGGGCGGATACCTCAGGAAGGACGGCCGTCATGGGGCAGACGCCGGGCCTTCGCCACCGGCCCGTCTCCACGTGGGTCGCGGTAGGCAACGACGCCAACGACGTGGCGATGATCCGCGCGGCAGACATCGGTGTCATCGTCGGGGACGGCCTGGAAGAGGTCAGGGCGAGGAGGCGGACGGTCCGCGTCCCCTCGCGCCCCGGTGCGGTGGTGTCCATTCTGGAGCAGCTGCTTGAGCTGCACCACTAACGTCACCAACTGGCGGGTTCTGGTGGTGGATGCACTACCAGAACCGACCGTACCCGTACGCGTGAGATGTCCCCGTTCGGCCGGGAATGCGCCCGGCCATATCGCTCAGGATTCGGGCTTGAATCCGATGACCTTCCCGTCATCCTTGTCGTAGCCAATGATGAGGTCGGGTGTCGCGATGATGAGCGAGTCCCCGCTCTTCCAATCGATCCCGCTGAAGGTGATCTCCCGGCCGGTCTTGACGTTCATGAGCATCTGTATCGAGTTGACGTCCCCGCGGTTCCATGTGGTCAGCTTGACGACGCCGCCGTTCTGAGAATCCGTCGCACCGGACGCGCACGTGGGAGAGTCCGAGTCATAGGAGGAACCACCGCTGTCCTTGGGTTGAGGGACGCTGATGGACTTGCCCTTCTTCGGGCTGAGCTTGGTGATGCATCCTTTTTTGTCAGCTGTTGCTGTCAGCTTGGCCTCGCTGTAGTCCTGGTCCTTGAAATAGGTGCGGTACTCCTCGGCGGTAAGGAGTTCCTCCTCGCTCAGGACAACCCTCTCGCCCGCTGCGAAGGTCACAGTGTAGCTGCTCTGCTTCTTGCCCTTGAAGTCGTACATCGTTGCCTCGTACTGAGTTTTCAGTGACGAGTCCGAATCCGAGTCGGAATCCTCGTCCTTCTCGAAGGTCCCCCCAGCCGTCCTTGAAGGAGATGCTCATGAGGTCGGGGTCGGCCTTGGAGTCTCCGCCCAGAATGAGCGTCTCCCCGCTGTCGATGTTGATGATGACGTTGTACAGCCAGGTGTAGCGCTGGTTTCCCCTGGTGAGGATGGATTGGTTGTTATAGAAGGTGGAGGAGGACATCTCTCCCGCCCCAGGGATCTCACGCGTCCACTTCTGCTGCTTCTGGGAGTCCCAGGCGGTGCACTTGTCACTCGCCTTGCAGGAGATGGCGATGTCGTCGGCGATGATCGCCGACTTCTCATCGCCCCAGGGGGCTGACGAGGTGTCGCCGGACTGAAGGTCGATGAGCGTGGACTTGTAGACGAGTGTGTTGTCACCCCAGCTCTGAAACTGGGGGCGGGGCCATAGGGGGAGCTCAGGTCCTCGTCGTCGAGGGTGGTCTGCCATGCCTCCTTCATATTGTTTCCCAACGCGGTGTAGCCGGTCAGAGTGCCGTCGGACCTGTCGAGCGTGAGGAAATGATGGCCCGCCACGTAGGGCTCCTTGTTGGCTGCGACGTCGACGCTCCATGCCTTGTCCGCGCCGTTGACCCAGGCCTCCGATGGGGTCACGAACGGAGAGGACGAGGAGACGTCGCTCCGCCACAGGAAGTACCAGGCGGTCACGCCGCCTCCGGTCAGGAGCAGGGCGATCGGCAGAACAATCGCGAGTACCGTGAGACCCCGCCTCCTCCTAGGCTGGGCCGGTGGCGCGTACATCGGTGCGCCATACGCTGGTGCGGCGAACTGGCCCTGACTCTGGCCCTGTGCCTGCCCCGGTAGCACGCCGATCCGTACCCCGGGCGGCATCGCGGGCTGCTGATCCACGGGCTGGGCGGCCGACTGCATCGACGGAGCCGAGTAGTTAGTGCCGGGAGGGTGGCGGCAGGGCGATGGGCTGCGCCACCTGAGACGGGTCCTGCAGGAGCGGGCTCTGCTGGGGCTGGGCGACCGTCCCATATCCGTACCCCTGAGGCGCGGCCCCCTGGGTCGAGGCCCCCTGCGGTACCGCCCCGGGCGTCGTCGGCTGGACGCTGCCATAGCCTTGGGGTGTCTGCCCGTAGCCGGAGCCGGCGGAGGCCGCCTGCTGCGGTTGGGTCCCCACCGCCATCGTCGGCGCCATCGGGGCGATCTGGCCGGGGGTCTGCGACTGTTCCGGCTGCGCGGGCGGCGCGACCCCGGCGGACTGGCGCGCGTCCCACCCGGCCTGGCGCGCCAGCACCTCCTGGACAACGACGTCGTCGGACCGCTCCAGCATCGCGCGGACCCGGGGCGGGATCGACGGGTTGGTCGCCAGGATCGAGTGCAGGTCGGGACGGGTGGCGGCGATCCGCTCAAGGTCCTGCGGCGAGGCGAACCTGCTGAGTGCCGTCGTCGCGTCGTAGTCCGCGGAAGAAGGTGAGTGCCCCGTCGTCATGGCTCCCGAGCCTAACGGACTTTACGGCGGCATACCGCGGAGTCAGGCCATCAGCACCCGACTCGTTGTTGTTCGAGGGGCAGGCAGTGTATCTGTCAGCCGAGGATTCAGTCGACGATGCCGTAAAGGCGGTCCCCGGCGTCGCCGAGCCCGGGCACGATGTAGGCGTGCTCGTTGAGCCGCTCGTCGACCCCGGCGGTCACCACCGTGACGTTCGCGCGATCCCCGACCGCCTCCTCGAGCGTCCTGACGCCCTCGGGAGCGGCGATGAGGCACAGTGCGGTGACGTCGCGCGCCCCGCGCTCAAGCAGGTAGTCGATGGCGGCCACGAGGGTGTGGCCGGTGGCGAGCATGGGGTCGACGACGAAGCACTGGCGGCCCGAGAGGTCGTCGGGCAGACGGTTGGCGTAGGTCTCCACCTCCAGGGTGTCCTCGTCGCGCTTCATCCCCAGGAAGCCGACCTCCGCGGTGGGAAGCAGCCGGGTCATTCCCTCCAACATTCCCAGGCCCGCGCGCAGGATCGGCACCACGATCGGTCGTGGATCGGCCAGCCGGCGGCACTGCGCCACCGCCACGGGGGTGCGGATCTCCACCTCCTCTCGGTGCGCACCTCGCGGGTGGCCTCGTAGGCGAGCAGGGTGACGAGCTCGTCCACCAGCTGGCGGAAGACCGCCGACGGTGTCCTCTCGTTTCGCAGCACGGAGAGCTTGTGATCGATGAGGGGATGATCGGCAACGTGGAGGCGCATGGGGACAGCCTAATCCTACAGTCGAGCCCACACCGCTCCGACGCCGCGCCGGCCTCGTCCTCGCTCACGGCGTGACCACTGCGCCGTGTGGTCAGTTTCAGGCCCGGGCATGCAACCAGGCCAGGACGGCCCGTACACGCCGGTTCTCCTCGCCCGGCTGCAGGTCCAGCCCCCGGAAGATGTTCGCCACATGCTTGGCCACCGCCCCGTCGGAGAGCACCAGCCGCTCGGCGATCTGCGCGTTCGACAGCCCTTGCGCCATGAGCTCGAGTACTTCCTGCTCGCGCCGTGTCAGCCGGTCCAGTCCCGCTCCGCCCGGCGCCGCGCTCGCGATCCCGCCCGGCGGTGTCGGCGGCGATCCCACCCGGACAGGCACCGGCACCCAAGGGCCGGGTGGTGTGGCGGCCGCACTCATCGGCGCACCGGACGCCGCTCTGGCGTCTGCTCCGTCATTGCTCCCGCGACTCCTGCAGCCTGACCGGTCCAGGTAGCGGGGGCCGCCTCGTGCCCGGTGGCGGCGGCGCGGGCGGCCTTCATGAGGTGGGAGACCACTTCGGGGTCGATGACCACTTCCGCCGCCCACGACGACGTCGAGCGAGTGCAGGAAGTCCGCCACCCGCCCCACGCGTTCCTTGAGCAGGTAGCCCACAGCGCCACCGCCGCCGCCGGTCGGGGATGTCGGGGACTCGGTCTCCTCCAGCAGATCCTGCACGTAGGGCCCGGCCACGTAGGCGCTCAGCACCACCACCGGCAGCCCCGGATGGGCCCGGCGCAGGTCGATGGCTGCGCGCAGCCCGTCATCCGTGCCGGTCGGCGGCATCCGCACGTCGGTGACGACGACGTCGGGCAGCTGCCCGGCAGCGGCCAGACGCTCGACCTCGGTGCGCAGGGCGTCGGCGTCGGCCACTTGTGCCACGACCTCGTGGCCGGCGGTGGTCAGCAGCCCTGCCAGTCCTTCACGTAGAAGGGTGGCGTCATCGGCGAGCATGATCCTCATGGGGACATCCTGCCCCAGTCGACCGGGTGGGTGTGGGTTGTGGACACCGGGATCTCTCCCAGGACGCCGGTGCCGCCGGGATCACCGCGGCGGCCGGATCCGTCATGGCCGCCAGGTCTGCAGACCTTGTGAAGGCTGGTGACGTGCTCACGCAGGAGCCGACACCGCTGCCGGCGTCAGCGCTTGCGGCCGGGCCTGTCGGCCCTGGGAGACGCCCGCCGGACCGGCCTCTTGAGCGGCGGGCGCCTGGTCGCCCCCGTGACCGCTGGGTCGCCCGTCCGGCCGATCCTGCTGATCGCCCGCCCGGCCATCCTCCGGGCCGTCCGCGCCCCAAGGCGGCGTCAGCGGGGCCGTGATCATCAGCCGTGTCCCACCGCCGACGGGGGAGTCGACCTCCAACTGCCCACCGATGGACTCCACCCGCTGCACCATGCCCCGCAGGCCGGTGGCATTCTCGCGCTCGGGGTCGGCCCCGCCGCGCCCGTTGTCGGTCACGAGGGCGCTCAGCCCGCTGTCCGTGCAGTGCAGTGTCACCGTTGCACGCTCGGCTTGAGCGTGCTTGGCGGCGTTCGTGACTGCCTCGGACACCGCGAAGTAGACGACCGTCGCCACAGGCTGCGAGATCTGGGCCAGGTCGTCCTCCTCGGCATTGACGACGACACTGGTCGGCAGCGGGGCCCGACCCGCCAGATCCTTCAGAGCCGGTGCCAGGCCGCGTTCGGACAGGACTGCCGGGCGGATGCCGCGCACCGTCTCACGCAGGTCCCGTAGGGCCGCCTCAGCGCGGTCCTGCGCCGTGTCTATCCCCTTCAGCAGGGTGGTACGGGACGTGGCGTTGGCACCGTCGTCGGGCAGGGACTCGGCGGCCAGGCGCAGCCCGCCCAGGCTCATGGTGAGGGCGACGAGGTCCTGCTGGGCGCCGTCGTGCAGGTCCCGCTCAATGCGGGTGCGCTCGGCCTCGAAGGCATCCATGAGGGTGGCGCGGCTGGCCGTGAGGTGGCCGACCTCGGCGGTCAGCTGCTCCAGGCGCTGCTTCTTTGCGCTCGCCCGACAGCGCCTCCACCAGCAGCAGCCGCAGTGCCCCGAAACCCAGGAGCGCCCCGGCGGCGAGGCCCAGGCCGAGCAACCCGGCCGGCACCAGCAGCCAGGCCTGCTGCGGGCCGGTGACCGTCATCTCCGGACCGAACAGACGAACTGTGAAGGTGTCCTCCGGGGAGGCCAGGAACGGCGCCAGGATACTGCTGACCGCCGCGGTACCGAGGAATCCGCCGACGAGGAATGATGCCGTGGTCAGGGCCAGGCCCCCCAGGCACAGGGGCAGGTCCTGCCGCCAGAACTCCGCGTGGGCGGGACGCGCCAGCAGCCACGGAGTCTTGCGCTCACCCTCCTTGCGGCCAGAGGGGGCATCCGCACCCAATCTGCGCGCAATGATGCGCTCCAACGCCGCCCCCAGGGGGACCGACAGGTGGAACATCAAGGTGGCTGGGAGGAGGAATAAGACCTTCGGCATCCACAGCACGGCGTGCAGGAGCTCCCACCCGATGATGCGGGGCCACAGGCTACGCCGGCTGTACCAGGCGGGGCGGTGATCGGTAGGCGGGACGCTGGTGGGCATCGAGGTCATGTCGACGACGCTAACGGGATGACGTTTGGGGTGCACTCGTGCTGGCTCCCGTGTGGGGGCTGTACAGGGCGGCAAGGTGGTGCTGGCACCCCGGAGGTAGTGCTCACGCGACCAGGGGTGAGGTAGGGCTAGCCGGATACGAAGACGGGGGTGAGCACCAGTGCGATGGCGGCCCGTGGAGAGTGAACTGGTGCACATGAGCCTCGACCCGTTCCTTCCACGCCATGCAGCCGCTGCCTGCGACACCTCCGGCCCCACCTCCTCAGGACCGGCCCGCACGCCCACCCGCGTCCAGGACTCCGCCGGAACCGAGGTGCTCGGGCCGGGAACCGACGAGCCGGTGCTGCCGGCGGACTCCGATGAGGTACGTGTCCACGAACGACATCGGGGCTATACGCGCTGGTACGTGGCGGTGGGCGCCGAAGCCGTGGCGCTGGCGCTGCTGATTGTCGTCGTCGGGCAACAGCTGACGCCGGTCCTGGGAGCCACCGCGCCAGACGGTATAGCGGAGAGCTTGGCGCACGACCTGGGGCCGGGTGCGCGCGAGCTGCTCGCCAGGATGAGCGGCGCCGAGGTGCGGGCCTGGCTGCCGTCGGTCCTGGCCGCACTGTTCACCATTATGGGACCCTGGCTGAGGAGGTCGGCTGTGCGATGGGGGCTGGGCTCCCTAGCGGGAAGCCGAACGGTATCCGTCCTCACCTGGCTCGTCGTTACGGTCGCAGGGATGTGGGGGCTGTCATGATCCGTCGCCAGGGGCACCCCACCGCAGACGGCGCCGAGCCGGGCGCCTTTTGCGGAGCCCAACAGAAATTCGGCCCGGCTACGCGAGAAATGCCGGTCTCGGCACCTCCGATGACGCCGCCGACGCGGGTGCCGCCGGCCATTGAGGTAGCCGGACTCACCCGCGTCTTCCCCGTCGAAGGCCGCCGCAACGCCGACGTCACCGCGCTTGACGGCGTCAACCTCGTCCTGCCCGTCGGCAGCTTCACCGCCCTGGTCGGTGCCTCCGGCTGCGGCAAGTCAACTCTCCTGCAGTGCATCGCCGGGCTCGACGCCCCCACCGCCGGCATCGTCCAGCTCCTCGGCACCCGGACGAGCTCGCTGCGCCCCCGGCCTGCTGCCCGCTTCCGGGCCCGGCACGTCGGCTTCGTCTTCCAGGACGACAACCTCGTCACCTCCCTGTCCGCGCGCGACAACGTCGCCCTGCCCGGTCGCCTCACGCCGTAGACCCCTGAGCCGCAGTGCCGTCGACGAGGCCCTTGAGCGTGTGGGTCTGAGCGACCAGTCCCGCCATCTGCCTCACCAGATGAGCGGTGGCGAGCGGCAGCGCGTCGCCATTGCCCGCGTCCTGGCCTCCCGCCCCGATATCGTCTTCGCCGATGAGCCCACGGCCGCCCTCGACGTCGCAGCCGCCGCGACCGTCCTCGACTGGCTCGCCGAGCTCGCCGGAGGCCCCGGTGCTGTGCCTGGCGCCGTGCCCGCAGCTCCTGCCCCGAAGTCGGCCACCGTCCTCATGGTGACGCACGACGCCGCAGCCGCCGCCCGGGCCCAGCACGTCCTCGTCATGGATGCCGGTCGTCTCGTCGCCGCCCTACCCGGAGGTGACCCCGCCGCCGTCTCCGACGCCGTCCTGTCCGCCCGCGGTGCCGGAGGCTCCCGATGATCCGCCTGCTCCTGTCCGACCTGCGCCACCACGCCGGCTCCTGGGCGTGGACCGCCGTCGTCGCCGTCGTCGCGGCGGCCTCCATCGCCGGTCAGTTCAGGGTCGTCCACGGAATCAAGGCCTCCGCCAAGACCCTCGGCGGTGTTGATATGGAGAGCGTCAATGTGCTTACCGGAATCATCATCGGCACGGTGGTCATCTCAGCCATGACCGTCTTGTCCTCCACCAGCAACCTGGCGGTCTCCCAGCGAGAGCGCGACCACGGGCTGTGGAAGGCCCTGGGCATGAGCCCGACCAGGGTCCGCCTGATCATCCAGGGCCAGCTCCTCGTCCTGGGGCTGCTCGCCTCCCTCGCCGCGGTGCCGCTGAGCCTGCCGATCGGCCGGTTCATGATGCACCGGCTCGTCTCCGACGGCATCTCCCTGCCCGGCGCCGTACCCCAGTGGGATCCCGCCGACCTCATCTGGACCGCGATCATCAGCGCCGGCACCCTCGTCATGGGAGGTCGGGGCGCCGCCAAACGGGCCTCGCGCACCCCGGAGGCCCTGCTGCTGCGCGGGACCGGCGGGCAGCGAACGCAGCGGGACAAGGGCCGTGCCTCCCGGGGCGTCCTGCGACTGTTCTGGGCCGTCCTGGCCGCATCCGGGTGGGTCACGGCGCTCCTCACCATCCGCAACGGGGCGAATCAGGAGAACATCTTCATGGCGATCTTCAACGGCGCCCTGAGCGGGCTGATCCTCGTGTGCATCCTGTGCAGCTGGCTCAGTCCGGTGCTGGAGCGTCTGCTCGCCGCCCTGATCCCGAGTCCCGGCGTCGCCTGGCACGTCGCCGGACGCACCTGCGCCCTGGAGACGCGCCGCTCGGCGGCCACCGTCCTGCCCTTCGTGGTGACGATCGGGCTGGTCGCCATCGCCTTCGGTCCGGCGTCGGTTTCTCCCGACGTGAGCGTCGGGGCATTCTCCTCCGTGTTCGGGCTGCCCTTCCTCGTGTCCTGGACCGGGGGTGTGGCCGTCATCGCCATGAGCGCGGGCCGACGTCGTCGTGACGCCGCCCTCCTGCGTGCCGCCGGCGCCATGGAGCACGACGTCCTGGCCATCGAGGTCCTTGAGGGATTTCTCCACGCCGCCGCTGCGACCGTCCTCGGCCTGCTCGTCACCCTGGCCACGGCCGTCCTCCTGTCCGAGGCTCTGCACCGGTCCCTGGCCAGCATTCTGACGGACTTCCCTTGGACGACGCTGGGCCTCGTGTGCGCGGCGACCCTGGCGACCACCTGCCTGGCCGTCGTCGTCTCGGCTCGAGCCGGAGCGCTCGCGGGCGAGCAGAGCCTGGGGCAGGTCCTGCGTGCCCGCGACTGATGCGCCGACCTGTCTGTGCGGAACGTCCCCGTCAACAGACGGGGCAGCACCGAGCCGGGCATTTCTCGCGTAGCCCGACAGAAATTCCGTAGGGCTACGCGAGAAATGCCCGGCTCGGCGCCGTTGGTCCCGTCGACGCACCGGCCCGGCTCGGCGCCGTTGGTCCCGTCGACGCACCGGTTGGGCCGGGCGCGAAAGGGGCTGACGCCGTACCCTCCGACGGGACTAGGTTGCCTGCACCGAGCGCATCGAAGGAGAACTCATGGCCACTGACTCCGCCCCCACCATCACTCTCAACAACGGCGTCGACATCCCCCAGATCGGCTACGGCGTCTTCCAGACCCCGCCGGATGAGACTGAGCGGGCCGTGCTCGAGGCCTTCGAGGTGGGCTACCGCCACGTCGACACCGCCCAGGCCTACCGCAACGAGGAGGGTGTGGGCGCCGCCGTCGCCGCCTCTGGGCTGCCCCGCGAGAATGTCTTCCTGACCACCAAGGTGTGGATCTCCAACGCCGGGGACGAGCGTGCCGCCCGCTCCATCGATGGCTCCCTGCGCCGCCTGGGCACCGACTACATCGACCTGCTTCTGGTCCACCAGCCCTTCGGCGACTACTACGGCACCTACCGCGCCATGGAGAAGGCCCTGGACGCCGGCAAGGTCCGCGCCATCGGCGTCTCCAACTTCTTCCCCGACCGGTTCGTGGACCTGGCGCAGCACGTCGAGGTGCCCCCGGCCGTCAACCAGATGGAGACCCACGTCTTCAACGAGCAGGCCGACAACCGCATCTGGTACGCCAAGTACGGCACCGCCCTGGAGTCATGGGGGCCGCTGGCCCAGGGCCGCAACAACATCTTCACCCACCCGGTGCTCACCGCCGCCGGCGAGAAGTACGGCAAGTCCGCCGCCCAGGTGGCCCTGCGCTACCTCATCCAGCTCGACGTCATCGTCATCCCCAAGACGGTCCACCGCGAGCGCATGGTCACCAACCTCGATGTCACCGACTTCCAGCTCGACGACGCCGACATGCGGGCCATCGCCGCCCTCGACGAGGGGCGGGGCGTCGTCGACCACTACGACCCCGAGCTCCAGGAGCGCCTCTCCGCCTACACGATCGAGGAGGACTGACCCTCCCGGCCTTCTCCGACTGCTCCCGGCCACTGGCGGGGACGTTCCGCGCGGCCGGGTGCAACTGAAACCGGGGCGGGGACATTCGACGCCGTCGGGGACAGGAATTCTGTCCCCGCCCGCGTGGAACGTCCCGTTGGCGTGCGGGCAGGTGCGGGTCAGAGCCGGCGTGAGAACCGGGACTCGGTCTTCTCGGAGGTGCCCACGTACTCCAGCCAGCGCTCGTAGTGGTCGAGCACGTCATGGGCCACCTGGTCGGAGTTCCAGTCGACGACGTCGTAGCCCTGGCCGCCGCTGTGCGGGCGCACCTCGAGGCGCACCGTGAGGTCGTCGGCCTCGTGGACGGCGAACCCGTAGGCGGGCACGGGCGTGACCACCATGCGCACCACGTAGCGGAAGGAGTCGATGGAGCTGGACTGCTCCTCCCCGACCTCGCTGGCCGGCTCGGAGGAGACGACCAGGCTGGCCCGCCCCAGGAAGGTGCGCTCGTCGTCGGGGTCCTGCGCCTCGGGCCCCTCAACGAAGACCTCGGCGGAGACGTTCTCCTTGCGCAGCTCGGTGGCCACGGCCTCCAGGGCCGGCACGATGCGCCGCTCCATGGCGTGGCCGGCCTCGTCGGGCGAGACGGAGTTGAGGGTGTGGGCCAGGCGCTCGCGCCACGGCGTCTGCTCCAGACCGGCCGCCGAGCCGTTGAAGCCCAGGGCGCGGTTGCGGTTGGCGATGGACAGGGCCTGGTTGTAGGTGTCCTCGGTGCTCAGGGACCGCCACAGCGTGTACATGATGAGGATGAGCACCCCGGAGAAGGGCAGCGCCATGACGATCGTGGCCTGCTGGAGGATGGGGATGCCGCCGGCCACGAGCATCGCGATGGTGAGGATGCCGGTCAGGGTGGCCCAGAAGATCCGCAACCAGGCGGTGGCGTCCTGGCGCGCCGAGCGGATACGGCTGGAGAGATTGGCCATGACCAGGGCCCCGGAGTCGGCGCTGGTAACGTAGAAGAGGATGCCGATGAACAGCGCCAGGGCGATGAGGATCTTCTGCCCCGGCAGGTGCTCCAGCATCCAGTACAGGCCCTGCTCGGGCTGGTTGAGGGTGATGTCGCGGAACTCGCCGTTGCCGCGGATGACCAGGTCGAGGGCGTGGTTGCCGAAAATGGCCACCCACATGAGGATGTAGCAGAAGGGCAGCAGGAGGCTGCCGAGCACGAACTGGCGGATGGTACGGCCGCGCGAGATACGGGCCAGGAACATGCCCACGAAGGCCGCCCAGGCGATCCACCAGGCCCAGAAGAACAGGGTCCAGGCGTTGAGCCACTCATCGGGTCGGTTGTAGGCGTAGGTCTCCAGCGTCAGCAGCGGGAATCGGGTGAAGAAGTCGCCGATGGAGCCCACGAGCGCGTCGATGAGGAAGGCGGCGTTTCCGGTGATGAGCACCCACAGGGCCAGGCCGATGGCCAGCAGCACGTTGATGGTGGACAGGACGCGCACGCCGCGGTCGACGCCGGAGACGGCTGAGACGGTCGCCATGATGACGGCCAGGGCGGTCAGCCCGATCTGGGTGGGGAAGCCCTGCGGCAGCCCGAACAGGATGTTGAGGGCCACATTGAGCTGGACGACGCCGACCCCCAGCGAGGCCGCGATGCCGAAGACCCCGCCGACGAGTGCCGCGGCGTCGACGACGTCGCCGATGATGCCCTCGGTGTGCCGGCCCAGCAGCGGACGCAGGGTGGAGCGCAGCGTGAGCGTGTCACGGCGTCGGTAGGCGAAATAGGCCATGGACAGGCCCACCAGTGCGTACAGGCCCCAGCCCGAGATGCCGTAGTGGAACAGGGACAGGACGATCGCGTCGCGGGCGGCCTGGACGGTCTGGCCGTCCCCGGTGGGCGGGTGCATGTACTGGTCGACCGGTTCGGCGACGGCGAAGAACAGGATCTCGGTGCCGATACCGGCCGCGAAGAGCATGGCCGTCCAGGAGAAGGTGGAGAAGTCCGGTGTTGAGTTGTCCGGCCCCAGGCGCACCCGACCGAAGCGGGAGAAGGCCAGCGCCAGGATGAAGACGAGTGCGGCGGTGATGAGGAGGATGTAGAAGGACCCGAACCAGCGGCTCGTCCAGGTCACGGCCGTGCCGAAGGCGTCGTTGACCACCTGGGGGGCGAAGATCGCGGCCAGGGCGACGACGGTGATGATGGCGGCTGAGACGAAGAAGACCACCGGGTTGAGAGGCTGCTTGCCGGGCGGGTCGTCGGGCTGAACGCCGGACTGGGACTCGGGCTGAGCCTCGGGCGGTGGGGTGTGCTCAGAGGGATGAGGGGCGCGGTCTGAGGGCTCGTCCGTTGCGGACCTCGCTCTGCTCGCTCGTTTCGGGGACCGGCTCACCGACCTGCTCCGTTCTTCATGGGGACTCGTTGGAGTACTGGGCTTGGGGACGCGAGGGAAGCCACCAAGACACCGGGGACAAGATATAGGGGTGCCGGCGGGTCAGGTACCGGCCCGGGTCCGGGCGCCTCGTGTGGAGCCTATAACGGAGACGATGTGTCCGTTATGTATTCCGCCCGACACCGGTCGGCGGCGTCAGGGCTGTGAGGGGCAGTTCTCGGCGCGTGAGGTCTGATTGCATCCGGTGAGCTGAGGTGGCACGGATCGAGCGGAGGTGGGCGAGAGCGGGTGAGAACGGTTGCTCCGTCGTTCCCCTCCTGGTCTGTCATCCTTGGGGCTGTGACGCCTTCACCTTCCGCGCAGCCGCCGGTCCCTCCCGCCCCGGCCGACGTCGGTGCGGGCCGGGGCGCTGCAGGCGCTGCCGGCGTCGTGGGCCGAGCAGCCGACCGTGTCCTGACGCCGCGATGGCCCGGGCCCTGAACTGGCCCGCCTCGGCGGGTGAGGCGGGGAGGTGCCGGTGGGCGCCGTCGTCCTCTCGCCGCAGGGAGCCGTCCTGGCCGAGGCCGCCAACGCCCGCCAGGCCGAGCACGACCCGACGGCGCACGCCGAGATCCGCGCCCTGCGCGCAGCCGGCGCGGCCCTGGGCGACTCCCACCTGGACGACTGCACCCTCGTAGTCACCCTCGAGCCGTGCACCATGTGCGCCGGCGCCATCGTCCTGGCCCGGGTGGCCCGACTGATCCTGGGGGCCTGGGAGCCGAGAACCGGCGCCTGCGGCTCGGTGCGCGACGTCGTGCGCGACGCCCGCGCCAACCACCAGGTCGAGGTGCGCGCCGGCCTGCGCGCCCAGGAGTCCCAGGACCTCCTGACCGCCTTCTTCGCCGACCGCCGCTGAGGGCCGACGTCGGTCGTGACTGATACCGCAGAATGCCGCGTTGGGGCGCGGGCCGCCGTCCGTGTACCCTCATGAGCGAGGTAGCGTGTCCGAGCGGCCGAAGGTGCAGATCTCGAAAGTCTGTGTGGTCTCATAGCCACCCTGGGTTCGAATCCCAGCGCTACCGCCACCACGGGAGGGGCCCGCCGAGCAGCCACGAGCTGTCCGGCGGGCCCTGACCGTCTCTCGTCACGCGGAGAGCCGTCCAGTGCAACGCCGTGAAACGGGCTGCAACGTCAGATGCGGCAGGACCTGCACACCTGCCACGCGCGCTGAAAGCGCTTGGTCCCTCATGTGTCCGATGTCGGGATCTACCCTTGACCCATGAGTCGCCGTCCCCACGAATCCCGCACCCTGTCCCGCACCCAGACCCACCCCCACCCCTACGCATCCGAGGTCGCGCCTCACGCGGCCGCCGACCTCTACGCCCTCCTGTGCGACGCCATGGTTGCCGGCGACACCAAGGCGATCGACGCCCTGCTGACTGACGACTGCGTCCTGACCCACATGACCGGCTACCCCCAGCCCAAGATCGAGTGGCTCGGGGACATCGACACCGGCGCCATGCGCTACCACGCCCACGAGGTGGTCTCCGTCCAGGCCGACACGATCACAGGCTTCCCGGTGGTGCGCGGCCGCACCCGCACCACGGCCACGCTGTGGGGCGGGCGCGGTACCTGGAACCTCCAGATCGTCGGGTACGTCGTGCCCGACGCCGATCCCGACACCGAGCACAACCCCACCGGCTTCCGCTTCAGCCGCCTGGACGCCTCCACGTGGTGAGTCGTCGCTGAGCCGGTCGTCCTGAGAGCGCCGGGGTCAGCCGGAGTCGTGGGGGCCTCCTCGGGCCTCCTCGGGTTTCTCGGTGGTGCCGGCCCTCTGCGGCACCTGTCGCCCGCCGTCCCCCGGATGCCCCTCGGATCATCCCTCACTCCCACTCACCGACGTCGTCCGGTCCCCTCGTGGCGGGCGCGTTCCACGGGTCCTCGGGCCAGGCGTGCTTGGGGTAGCGGCCGCGCATCTCGGCGCGCACCTGCGGTAGCCCTGCTCCCCAGAAGGAGGCCAGGTCGTCGGTGACGGCCACCGGCCGGCGCGCCGGCGAGAGCAGGTGCAGCTGCACCGCCACCCGGCCCTCCACGATCCGCGGCGTGGTCGCCCAGCCGAAGCACTCCTGGACCTCGCACCGCCAGCACAGGCCGACCCGCCTGCCCGGCGCCGGTGGAGTCGCTGGCAGTGGTGGAGCCGCCGCCCGTAGAGGTGTAGTCCACCCGCACCTGTGAGCCGGAGGGGACCTCGAGTCGCTCGGGCACCAGCTCGTCCAGGCGCCCCGCCTGCGGCCACGGCAGAAGTGCCCGCAGCGCTCCGGCCACATCCAGCTGCCCAGGCTGAAGCGCCTGCTCCCTCGCGCCCGACGCCGCCTCCCGGCCGACCCGCTGGCCTGCCCGACCAGGCTCATGACCGCTGGCGCCAGCCACCCTCGGCCCGGGTCTCCAGGGCCGCGTCACTCATATCCGGCCAGGGCTCGCCCAGGTGCTCGTGCAGCAGGGCCAGCCGGGCGCGCAGGCTCTGGGCCTCCTCGTCCCACGGCAGTACGACCAGGCCCGCATCGGCTCCCTTGGCGCGCACCCGTTCGACGACCGCGTCCGCCACCGCCTGCGGTCCCGGAGGCGGCCCCGGGGTGGCGGCGAGCGTGATGGCCCCCAGCCGGCGCACGCGCTCGGTGCGCAGCCGCCCACCGTCCCACACGGCGCGCTCCTCCTGGGCCAGCCAGGCCCCGGCCAGTTCCAGCGCCGCCAGCTCATCGAGGGGCGCCGCGGCGCGGATGAGCGCGTCCCTGCGCCCGGCTGTCAGGTCGACGCCGGCCACCGCCAGCCACTCGGACTCCGCCAGCGCCGAGCCCGCAGCCAGGCGCAGCCCGGTCCCGGCGACGCTCGCGTACTGCGCCTCCTGCCCGGCCCGAGGTGCCGGCTCACGCCTCCGGGCGATCCACTGGGGCTGAGCCGTTCCTGCCACCAGAGCCACTGAGGCCTCCAGGTCGTGCGCCCCGGCGGCCTCGCCGGCCACGGTCTCAGGAACGTTGCCGCCGACGCCGTCGGGCCGGGGCTCGGCGTCCTGGCCGCGGCTCTTGGCCGGAGACCCGACGCCCCCAGTGCCCCCTGACGCCTCAGGGGCGGCGCTCGCGGCGCTGGGATGCTCGGGATGCTCGGAGACGGCGCGCCTCCGCCTTCCAGGCCCCCTCGACCTCGCCCCTGCTGCCGCGCACCTGCCGGGCCAGGGGCCGTCAGGTCGCCGCCGGGGCTCGCAGGTCGGCGGTCAGCAGAGCCGTCGCCCGAGCCGCCCGCCGTGCCCCCAGAATCGGCGCCGTCGCCAGCAGGGCCCGGCCCGCGCGCACCGGCGCCGGCAGCCCGGCCACCGCCCGACCCAGGGGAGTCACGCCGTCGGCGCCGGCCAGCCCCAGGCGCTCCAGCGTTTCCCCGAGCGGCCGCCATCGCCGCGGCCGGAGGCTCGTCCACCCAGGCCAGTGCCGCGCCGTCGGGCACGCCCCACACGGCCAGCTCCAGGGCCGCACCGGTGAGGTCCGCGGACAGGGATCTCGGGGATCGGGGCCAGCGGGGCGCGCGCCCAGTCCGTGGGCGAGCAGCAGCGGTAGACGACGCCAGGGCCCTCGCGCCCGGCCCGCCCGGCCCGCTGCACCCCGGCCGCCCGCGAGACCCCGACGGTGACCAGCCCGCTCATGGACCGGGCCACGTCCAGGCGCGGCTCGCGCGCCAGCGTGGAGTCCACCACCACCCGGATCCCGGGAACCGTCAGCGAGGACTCGGCCACATTCGTGGACACCACGACGCGCCGCCGCCCCGCCGGGCTCGGGGTCAGGGCCGCGTCCTGCGCGCTCGCGGGCAGGCGGCCGTGCAGCGGAAGGACGTCCACGTTCCCGGGCGCGCCGGCGCGCAGGCGAGCGACAACGTCGTCGACCTCGCGGGCCCCGGGCAGGAAGACCAGCACATCACCGTCCTGCTCGGCCAGGGCCTGCTCCACGGTGGCGGCGACGTGAGCGAGGAACTCGCGCGGCACCCCGCGCGGCCCCAGACGACCGGTCCGTCCCGGCGGCGCCCACACCTCCTCCAGGGGGTGGAGGCGGCCGGGAACCTTCACCACCGGCGCCCGGCCCCGGCCTGCATCGCTCGTGCCGCCCGAACCCTCCAGCGTGCCGCCCAGGATGTCGCGCAGGCGATCGGCGTCGAGCGTGGCGGACATGGCCACGAGCGTGAGGTCCTCGCGCAGGGCGGCGCGTGCGTCCGTCAGGAACGCTATGAGCAGGTCGCTCTCCAGGGATCGCTCGTGGACCTCGTCGAGGATGACGGCGTCGACGCCGCTCAGCTCCGGGTCCCGCTGGAGGCGGCGCAGGAGGAGTCCAGCGGTGACGATCTCGATCCGGGTGCCCGGGCCGGTGCGCCGTTCCCCGCGCACCGCGTAACCGACGGTGCCGCCGACTTCCTCGCCCAGCAGGCCGGCTAGGCGGCGGGCGGCAGCACGGGCGGCAATGCGCCGCGGCTGGGTGACGACGACGCGGCCGGGCCGTCGTCCCGGGGTGTCGCCGTCCGACGCCCCGGCGCCCGGGGCCGAGGTAAGAGCGCCGGCGAGGACGTCGGCCAGGAGCGGCGGTACGAGCGTCGTCTTGCCGGTGCCGGGCGGTGCGGTAAGCACCAGGCAGGCGCCGACGCCGTCGGAGCCAGTGAGACCCAGGGAGAGGCGCTCGCGCAGCTCGGACAGCACCTCGACCACCGGCAGGTGAGGGGGAGAGGCGAGCAGTGCTCTGATGGGGTCGGTCGGTCGAGTCATACCGACATTTTCTTCACAGGATGCGCGGAGCCGCGTCATCTGTGAAGAAAATGTCGGTGAGTGAGAAAAAGGTTCTCGTGGGGGCGCAAGTTACTGCACGCCCAGGAGGATCCCCTGGGACTGCAAGACCTGGGCGAGTTTGGCGACGTACTCTTCGTGCGTCTTCAAGGACTTGTGCATGCCCATCGCCCCGCCGATGAAGGCAGAGTCCGTCGAGGAGAGGTAGCGCACCAGGGTCTCGCCCCGAGGACCGGTCCCGAACTGAAGGTTCTGCGAAAGATAGAAGGAAGGTTATTCAGGGGTTGGTGTAGGCGTAGAGGGCTAGGGTGGCTGTGATAGTTTCTTTGAAGGTGTGCAGGGGGCGCCTGTAGTCGTGGGCCAGGATCTTCCAGGATTTGATGTGCGCGATGGTTCTCTCCACGACATACCGGATTTCATTTAGGGATTTGTTGGCCTGCTTCTGGGCCTTGGTGAGCTCACTGTTGGGAGGTTTCTTGTAGGGGGTGAGAACCCCGGTTCCGATGTAGCCTTTATCGGCGATGCAGCAGGAGGGGTCGATCTCCTCCAAGAGACCGGAGGTGGTGATGGCCTTGGTGTCGTGGGTGGCCCCCGGTAGCGGGTCTGAGGCCCACCGCAGGCGCCCGGCGGGGCTGACCAGCACTTGCAGGCTCAGGCCGGTGCGCTTGTGCTTGCCCGACCACAGGTCCGTCCGATCCTTCCAGCTCCAGCACGGCAGGAGCGTACCGTCGATGATGTGCACGCCCCCATGGGGGACCTCCTCGACGGTCGCCAGCACAGGCCCCAAGACCCTGGCGATGATCCGGGTGACCACCGAGATCGCCCGCGAGATCGTCGGCTGTGACACCCCCATGATCTCGGCGATCGCCTCCTGGGAGGTGTTGGTGCGCAACTACATCAACGTCGCCCGCACCGCGGCCAGTGGGCCAAGAATTCTTGGCGCCAAGGAGATCTCAGTATCACCCAGCACCATTTCCACCAGGCAGCTCAACTGCGTTCTGTCCAGGCCTGTGATACCCTTACCCATGACGGCTCGTTCCTGAGAGGTTTCATGTAGCAATCTGATTCTCTCAGACCAACGAGCCGTCACCCATTCAACACACCGAACCCCTAAACCCCCATACACGCCCCTGAATAACCTTCAAGGTATCGCCCATGAGCGCGCCGAAGGCGATGGACATGCCCTTCTTGCCGCGGGAGATTTGGATGGTGTCTCCGGAGAAGGGGGAGACGGTCCAGCCTTCACTGGTGAAGACGTTCAAGACCGCCACCCGGGCCTGATCCAGCGGTGCATTAACGACGAAGGTTCGTTCAGCCATGACTGAATGCTAGGCGTCGCTCTTCTCTTCTTGCACACAGCATCCAATAAAGCTGTTGTGTGAAGCAGGCTTGACATGGCGGATGTTGTCAAGCACACTAGACATGTCAAGTAAACACGACATCCTCTCGTGGGGTGTGTGTCCACTCGGAGGATGATCGCCTTGGATAACGACGTGCGCAGCCTGCGCGAGGCCCGCGGCCTCACCCAGGCCCAGCTCGGAGCCGCCCTGGGCGTGTCCAGGCAGAGCATCAACTCCATCGAGAAGGGCAAGTACGACCCTTCCCTTCCCCTGGCTATCGCCATCGCCCGCTACTTCGAGACCACTGTTGAGGAGATCTTTCATGTCTGAGTCAGAGCCCACGTCCACTCCTTCCTCCACTCCAGCGGTTGGTTCGTCCTCCCCCGGCTCGACGTCGACGGCCCGCAGAAGCCCGAAGATCGCCAGGTCGGCGCGGAATGCCGCTGTGAGCATGATGAGCGTGGTGGTCCTCCTGTGGGGCGCGGCCTTGATGATCCCGATGCCCAACGGTTTTCTCTACGGTGGCGCCAGTGGGGCGTCAGCCGTGATGCTCGCGTACATCGCCCTGTTTGTTGCCAAGAGGTTCGGATACGACACCTTCTTCGTCCGGGAACTCGAGAATTGGGAGGACGAACGGGACAGGGGCCGCCTCGCGGCGGGCCTGGGCGCTGGTAGGCGTCGTCGGGTTCATCGGAAACCTTGTCGCTGTCCCCGTAGGCGCCTTCGGGGGCCGGATGGAGCCGGTCGTCGGTATCGTCCTGTGCCTTCAGGTCTTCGGTCTCATTGGGGCGAACATCTACTTCGATCGCACCATGTAGATGTCGCCGCAGCTCTCCGCGGCAGGCGACGGGCGACAGTTGACCGCGACCGCCCGGAGTCGGCTGGAGCCGTTGGGACCGGCTGGGACCGGCGGCGCGCCCCGACATCTTCGCGTAAACTTCGCCCCACCCTGACCGGCGTTCCGCGCCGGTCATCGTCCCCGCCCTACCGCCCGCCCGGGCCCACACGAGGAGAACCCATGGCCCAGCAGCCCGCCCCACCAGGAACCTGGGATGAGGACCCCGACGGCGCCTCCATCCTCCTGGCCACGGGCCGCGCCCGCCACGACCTCCTCGTCGTCGCTGAACCGGCCTTCCTGCGCGACCTCGACCAGGCCTGGGGCCGCCCCGCCGCCCGCGTGCGCCTGTCCTTCCTTCCCGGCGTCCACGCACCGAGCGCCCCCGGCCAGGAGGACGCCCTGATGTCCTACGAGCGCGGTGGCCTCGGCGTCCTCGTCGCCCGCGGCCGCACCAGCCTGTACGAGGGCGAGTCCGCCCGCAGCACGACGGCGCTGGCCCGGATCGCCAGCGGCGCCCGCCTGCGCGCCGCCCTGCTCATCACTCGCGCCACAGCGCTGGGCGAGTCCGGGGACGCATCCGGCGATACGGCTCCCGGCCAGGTGCGCGTCGTCGCCGACCACCTCAACCTCTCCGGCGGCCCCCTCTTCCCGGCCACCGGCATGGTCTCCGCCGGCTGGGACGCGAACCTCGCCGAGCGCCTGGGGCGCCTGCGGGGAGTGAGCGGCAGCGCCGTCGTCGCCTCATCCCCGGCCCGCTGCGCCCGAGTCCCGCCGAGGCTCGAGCCCTGGTCTCCCTGGGTGCCGACGTCGCCGTCACCGACTCCGTCGCTGAGGCCATGGCCCTGGCCTGCCGGGGTGTGTCCGTCGCCGCCCTGACCTACCTGGACGCTCCGGCAGCCGGCGGCAACCTCGGGCGGGCGCAGCACTCCCTGCGCCAGGCCTCCGGCGTCGCCCTGGCCGCCGTCGAGGAGGTCCTCAGAAGCCTGCAAGCCGGCGCCTGAACGTGATTCTGAGAACGGCGTGAGAAACAATGCTGCCCCGCCTGTCAGCCCCCGCTAAGGTCATCCCGTGAAACCCTTCCTCTTCCTGGCCACCCGCAGCGACGACGAGCCCGCTGACGCCGAGTACGAGGCCTTCCTCAAGCGCACCGGCCTGGACGAGTCCACGCTCGTCCGACTGCGCCTGGAGTCCCACCCCCTGCCGCAGATCGACCTGGACGACTGGTCCGGCATCCTTGTGGGCGGCTCTCCCTTCAACGCCTCCACCCCGCCGGAGAAGAAGTCCGCTATCCAGAAGCGGGTCGAGACTGAGCTCTCCGGCCTGCTCGATCGGGTCGTCGAGGCCGACTTCCCCTTCTTCGGCGCCTGCTACGGCGTCGGCACGCTCGCCTGCCACCAGGGCGCCGTCGTCGACGCGACCTACGGCGAGGCCGTCACCGCTCCCGACGTCAGCCTCACCGAGGCCGGGCTGGCCGACCCGATCTGTGCGGGCGTCCCGGAGGTCTTCCAGGCCTTCGTCGCCCACAAGGAGGCCGTCACGGAGCTGCCGCCCCACGCCGTCGTCCTGGGAACCGGCCGGGCCTGCCCCGTCCAGATCTTCCGCATTAAGAGCAACCTCTACGCCACCCAGTTCCACCCCGAGCTCGACGGCGACTACCTCGCTCACCGGCTCGGCTTCTACTCCGGCCACGGCTACTTCGCCGACGGCGAGCTCGCCGAGCTCCAGGCGCGCGTGCGCCTCGACGACGTCTCCGAATCCTGGAAGCTCCTGGCCAACTTCGTGTCCGTCCACGCCCGCGACTGACGAGCGCGCCGTCGGCGTATTTCCCAGTTCGCCCAGCGCGGGAGGGGGCGCGTACGGCGCGGGCGGGGTGAATGCTGGGGCACACCCGGGCCGAACCGTCTGATCGGCCCCGAAGGTTCAAGAACTCTTCAGAAAGGGCGTCGCACATGTCCCGCATCGTTATGATCGGAGGCCACGGCAAGGTCGCGTTGCTGGCCGCCCCGCTGCTCGTGGAGGCCGGTCACGAGGTCGTCTCCCTCATCCGCAACCCCGATCAGGCAGACGACGTCGCCGCCGCTGGCGCTATCCCACTGTTCCTGTCCGTCGAGGAGGCCGACGTCGCCGAGCTCGCCCAAGCCTTCGCCGGCGCCGACGCGATCGTCTGGTCCGCCGGGGCCGGCGGCAAGGGCGGCCCGGAGCGTACCGACGCCGTCGACCGCGCCGCCGCCATCCGCTCCATGGAGGCCGCGGCGGCAGCAGGGGTCAAGCGCTACGTCATGGTCTCCTTCCTCACCGCCTATGGGGAGGTGTCCGTGGACCACCCGCTGCGCGCCTACGCCATCGCCAAGATCGCGGCCGACCGCCACCTGCAGACCACCGACCTGGACTGGACGATCCTGGGACCGGGCCTGCTGACCCTGGAGGAGCCCACCGGAGCCATCACCGTGGCCCGCGTACTCAAGGGCACCCCGTCCTCGAAGGCACCGACGTCTCGTGGCAACGTGGCTCGTGTCATCGCCGCCGTGCTCGCCGAGCCGGCCAGCATCGGCAAGGTCATCCCCTTCTACGACGGCGACACCCCCATCGCCCAGGCCGTCACCGATGCGCCTCAGGAGTACGCCGACCTGTCCTGATCGCAGCCTTCGTGGTGACAGACGTCAGACCGATTCCGGCCCGTGCTCACTGAATGGGCGCTGGCCGAAGCTCTTCTTGCAGACGGCGACGAGCAGGGAGGCGGACACGATCTTGCGAGTGCGCGGAGGAGACTCCACAAGCTCCGGCACCAGCAGGTCGAAGCGACACGATCTTGCGAGTGCGCGGAGGAGACTCCTTGGTGACGCGGTGTGGCGGGAAGGTCGGGTGAGTAGTGGCGCGCCGCTGGGGTGTGCCGTCACTAAGAGCTCGGAGCTGGGCGAGGAGTGGGCGGGGCCAAACGAGGACTCCGCTCACTGGCGGTTGATGTGAGTGGAGACGCCGTTACCTCGCGTAGGGGTGGTAACCCTGGTACTGAGGTTGTGCGGCCACCACTGCCGGCATGCCCTGGCCCATCTGAGTGGGTCTCCTGGCCGACGAGCGGCGGTTCAGCAGTACCGTCACCCCGACGGCGATGAGACCCAGAAGGATCGACGCCACCCATGCGCGGAAAGCCGCGTGAGGGTGGCTCCCCTGACCAATGACGGTGAAGCCGAGCGCGGAGATGACGGAAGCGCCGGAGAGGCCGAAGGCGGAGAGGATGTAGATATTGTGCAGGGTGATGATCATCGGGGCGATTCCGCAGAGCTTCGCGAATACGGGCCGTCGCGATGGGCGGTACCCGAAATACAGGGTGACTGCGGCAATGATGGCGGTGATGATCGTCAGGAGGATCCCGGGGGTGTATGGAGCTCCGAGGTGCTCGTTCGAGGGGGACGGGACCATCCACAGTCCGATTGTGGCGCTTCGTACGTCATAGACGTTAGAAGCGTACAAGATGGACTTCACAAGACGATGAAGCATGCTCACGAGTATGAACAGATTGACTGACAGTCCCAGGGTAACCGGCCACGGCCATGGTGACGGGGTGCGTTGATTCATGAATGCCGTGGCGATGGCTGCGCTCGCCATCACCAGAAGGCAGAGGATGGGAAGAGGATTGCTGATGGGGCTGTTGTTGAATATCAGGACGTCTATCAGGAACAGCTGTAATGCTGCTGCCGCCGGTACTGCGGTGGGGCGATTCCTGCATATGGATTTCAGTGGCAAGAGAATAAGAATGAACCACCAGGCTCCCGGAGTGTGGAAGATGTAGAAGGCCAATTCAACGAAGAATTGCATCGTGAATCCCGCATCGGTATGGAAGGACGGATGCTTGAAGGCGTCGATCAGGGTCCATACGAGTTGGGTCCCGCAAGCGAGCAGCATCGCGATCAGCGCGATGACTCGCTCTCGCCTCCAAGGCGCGGATGCGGAGGGAACGGCCATGCGGGTGGCACTGGGCGCCGGGAAACCGGCGAGTCGTGGCTGCGCTAACGGCTGCGGGGTAGCGGCGACAGCGGCAGGTGAAGGCGCGCGAACGGATCTGGGAAAGGTTGCTGTGGGACCGGTCTGATAAGGCCTTGGGCTTGTCTCACCGACGACGAGCCCGCTGGCGGGCTGCCCGGCGCTGGAGAGGTGCTGAGCCACTGGCTGGGTCGGAACGGCGGTCTGCCCGCGGTACTGCAGATAGGGGTAGTCGGCCGGTGGGGCGGCTTGGGGTGACGACCCGTGCGCGAAGGCGGCGTACGGGAGACCGACGGCGATGGGGGACCGGGAGGTAGACCGTGCGACTGCTCAGGTCTTCCCTGGGGTCCGCCCGATGCCGGAGGGGTGTGGCTGGCCTGAGGTGGCGGGAACGGCTGCGACATAGCTGCATTGTGGTCGACCTGATGGTCGGTGTCGATGAGCGAGATGAACCTGAGTGCCGGCCTCACGCTTCCTGAGCGATCTCAGTATCCGCCTCCCAGGGGCGACTGGGGCCGGCCGTACTGACGGAAGCGGCTGTGCGCGCCCGGTGCAGACGTACCTCCGGTGTGAGGGCCATACGGGTTGCCGTTGGTGGATGACGCGATAGGGCGACGCCCTGCGAGCAAGGTCGATCCGATGAGGACGGCGCCAATGATCGTGATGGTCAGCACTTCCACTCCCATGTCGGAGGGTTTGTGCGCGTGCTCGCCGCTGGTGGGCAATCCGTAGGCCAGGACGATGACGAGGTTGCAGAGGGTCAGTAGAGAGACGGCGGTCACGGATGTGATTCGGAAGGCCCTGCTGTGGGGAGACCGCGTTCCCAGGAAGACTCCGGCGGCGGCCAGAGAAGTGATCGCGACCAAAATGACCAGTCCCGGTAACAGAGGAAGTCCGACCCCCTCCTGAGCCTGACCACACGAGCCATGTGCTGGCCGTGTACTGACTGATGTTCTTGCCTCTCGATGTCGCCGTGTAGGCGAAGACACCGAGTTCCGCCAGGCGGAGAGCATTGTTGAGCAGCACGAACTGACAGGCCCCCAGGGCGACAGTGATTGTCCATGGCTGTGGGGTCCGTAGTCGCTGATTAAGTCGTGTGGTTAAGACGGCACCCGTCGTGGTGACGATGAAGGACAGGACGACGACGACGGCCAAGAGGTCAGCGTGTGGATTGTTGTCGGATGTGCCGCTCAGTTGCCCGAGTACTCCATAGCCGAACCACAGTGAAAGCCCTACCATCTCGGAGACCGGTTGGTTGCGGAACAGGTGGCGTAATCCGAAGTAAAATGACCAGATCACCGGTGTAAGGCAGATGAGCATGACACCGACGAGCAGGAAGCTCAACCAGTCATTGTTTTTTGTGAGGTTGAGGATCATGGCGATGAAAACGATGGCCTGGAGAGTGCAGGCAACGATCATCATGATCAGTACTGCGGCCTTTTCGCCGCGCCATGGCACATGGTGTCCTGCGCCGATGGCCTGGGGTGTAGGCGCTCCTGCGCCCGGGTGACTCAGTTGTGGGAGCCGGCCTCCGGGGGAGTAGCCGGGCGCTGTGGCCGCTCCGCTCAGGTACGGGGACCTGGAGTCCGCATACGGCTGGTACTGCTGGTATGGCCGGTATCGCGGTGCTCCGGCGGGGCCGGTGAGGTACTGCGGCGCCGGAACCTGTGCCGGTGGGTAGACCTGCCCCGGGAAGGCGGCCTCTCCCGGAGCGCGATACACCGACTGGGTCGGGATCGCGAGCTGCTCGGGGGGTAGATAGGCGGCCTGGCCGGCCGGCGTCGGCGCCTGCCCGTGCGGAGTCCCGGCGTACGGGGCGTTCGCGGGCTGCTGGCCGTACACCGCATAGGGAGCGTACGGCGAGCCTGCGCTGCCCTGGCCCTGAGGCGCCCCTGGATGGGGTGGCGGGTATGTCATGGCGTAGTCCTGGTCGTTGTTGCTGAGAGAGGTTGCGAGCCTCGTCTCCTGCCCGGTTTCCAGGGCGTCAGGCGGCCTGCGCGCCGGGTGTGTCAGTTGCGTGCGAAGTGCGAGACGAAGTTACGGATGATCTGCCCGGCATCGTGCGCCTCGGAGGACCGGGCCTGGGTGAGGATGTCCTCGCTCATGTCCGGGTCGCCGTAGCCGGCCTCGTCGTAGATGCTCACGCGCTGCTCGAACCGGGCGGCGTCGAGCTCGGGGTTGAACTGGCAGGCGTAGATGTTCCCTGCCCACGCGCAGCATCTGAACGGGGCAGTTGGGAGAGCTCGCCAGCAGCGTCGCGTGCGCGGGCACTTCTCCCACGCCCTCGTAGTGCCCGGCGAACACGGTGATGGCCTGGGGAAGCCCCGCCAGGACCGGGTCCTCACGGCCGTCCGCCGTCAGGAACAGGTCGACGGCGCCCAGCTCCTCGCCGAACTCCTCGTGCGTCCCGGTGCCCAGGTAGGCGGCCAGGACCTGGAGGGCGACGCCGGTCGCCAGGAGCGGGATCCCCTCCTTGAGGACTACCGCCAGCAGCTCGCGGATCTGGTCCTCCACGTACTGCTGGCTGCGGGTCTTCTCCGCGGCCGGCGTGTCCGCGTTGTAAGGGCTGGCACCGATGAGCACCCCGGAGACATCGGCTGCGGTAAAGGACTCGAGGAAGTCGACCTCCTCCAGAGCGATGTGCTGCAGGTCGCCGCGCGACAGATCGCTCTGGGCAAGGAAGGACTCGTACTCGGCCTGCGCCGCCTCGTGCTCGGGGCGCGTCGTCACCATGATGAAAGGCTTCACGGGACCACTGTAGGGGACCCGTCGAAGGCGCGGGGCACCTACTTCGCGAACAGTACGAGCACGAGGATGAAGAGCCAGATGATGGTGAAGGCGGATCCGAGGATGAGTCCCAGCCAGGCCATGCCCTCCCCGGCGTCGTAGCTGCGGCGCAGCCGCCGCAGCGCACTGATGCCCAGGATGATCGCGACGACGCCGACGACGGGGACGAGGCTGAACAGGCCCCAGACCATCGCGGCCGTTGCCCCGGAGTCCGTGCGAGGGCGCGGTGCCGTGTAGCCGGGACCGGAGAAGATCTCCGCGGGGTCGAGGTTCTCGGTGCCGGGGAAGACGAACCCCGGTGGGAGCCCGTCGACGTACTGCTCCGAGTCCGGGGAGAAGGGCGCTGCGCTCTGTCCTGGAGGTGCGGGCCGGGCGGTCGTCATGACTCCATCATGCCCGCCGTCGCTGGAGACGGCATCGTTCCCACGGAGGAACTGGCAGGGCACTGGACTCGCCTGGGTGCAGTTGGACACGGCTGGGTGCGGCGGGCCGCGCCTGACCGCGGCCCGCGACGAGCGGCCTGACTGGCCCGACCGGCCCAGACCGGCACAGCCCCCGGCCAGGGGCTATGCTGAAGTCCCGGCAGGCTCTGCCGGGTCCCGCCGAGCGTCCCGCCGGTCCTTCCACGGGACACTGTCATTCACCTCTTCGCTCAGGCAGGAGACCACTCGTGTCCTCTTCTCCTTCTCGTGGCTGGCGCCTCCACGGCGACGGCCGGTCGATCGCTCCGGGCGAGGTCGTCGCCCCCGGTGAGCGCCTCACCTGGCCGCGCACGATCGGCATCGGCATCCAGCACGTCGTCGCCATGTTCGGCGCCACCTTCCTGGTGCCGCTCCTGACGGGTTTCGACCCGGCGACGACGCTGTTCTTCACCGGTGCGGGCACGCTCCTGTTCCTGGGGATCACCTCCGGGCGCCTGCCCAGTTACCTGGGCTCCTCCTTCGCACTCATCGCCCCCATCGGAGCCGTGACCGGCTACACGGCCAACGGCGGCGGCCCCATCGATCCCCACAAGGCCTCCCTGGCCCAGGGCGGGATCATCGCGGCGGGACTGTCCCTGCTGATCGTGGGCGTCGTCGTCCACCTGGCCGGGGCCGGCTGGATCGACCGGCTCATGCCCCCGATCGTCACCGGCGCGATCGTCTCCCTCATCGGATTCAACCTGGCGCCCTCGGCCTGGAACAACGTCAAGCAGGCCCCCGTGACGGCCGTCGTCACCATCGTGTCGATCCTCGTCATCACCGTCCTGTTCAAGGGCATCGTCGGGCGCCTGGCGATCCTCATCGGCGTGCTCATCGGCTACGCCACCGCGGTGGTGCGCGGCGAGGTGCAGTTCGACAAAGTCATCGATGCCCCCGTCCTGGGCCTGCCCCACTTCCACTCCCCGGCCTTCGACGTGAGCTACCTGGGCCTGTTCGTCCCCGTGGTGCTCGTCCTGGTCGCCGAGAACATCGGTCACGTCAAGTCCGTCTCCGCGATGACCGGGGAGAATCTCGACGACGTCACCGGACGAGCCCTGTTCGCCGACGGGCTGTCCACCATGCTCGCCGGCACCGGCGGCGGCTCGGGAACCACCACCTACGCGGAGAACATCGGCGTCATGGCCGCCACCCGCGTCTACTCCACCGCTGCCTACGTCGTGGCGGCGCTCACCGCCCTGAGCCTGTCGCTGCTGCCGAAGTTCGGCGAGATCATCGCCACCATTCCGGCCGGCGTCCTGGGCGGTGCGGCCACGGTCCTCTACGGCATGATCGGCATGCTGGGCGTGCGCATCTGGGTGCAGAACCGGGTGGACTTCTCCGACCCCGTCAATCTCAATACGGCGGCCGTCTCCATGGTGGTGGCCATCGCCAACTACACCCTGGCCTGGGGCGGCATGACCTTCGAGGGCATTGCCCTGGGGTCGCTGGCCGCGATCGGCGTCTACCACGCCATGCGCTGGATCTCGAAGGTGCGCGGCACCAACCTGGAGCAGGCCTCCCCGGCCTCAGCGCCCGCCGGCACCGAGCTGGAGGGCCCGGCCTACTCCAGCCGCGCCGCCCACGCCCCCTCGGCCGCCTCCCCCGAGAAGGCCTCGATGCAGTCGATCCGTGGGGGCGGCAGTGCGGGCGACAGTGCTGGCGAGGACAAGGACGGAGCCTAGGAGCCGGGTCGCAGTCCGACGGCGGCGTCCCGGCTCAGCTCTTCTTCGCGGCCTTGTCAGCCGGGACGCAGTCGCTGGGGGCGGCGATGGGCTTGTCGGCGCCGAGCAGCTTGATCTCGTCGGCGTTCAGCGCGTTCTGCAGGTACTCCTTGCCCAGCACCACCGAGACCGTGGGGTCGTCTTCGGCCAGGCTCTCATCGATCTGCACCGCCGAGTTGGGGAAGATCTGAGCCAGGGAGTAGGCATTGGTCAGACTGCCCTTGGAGGACAGGATCTGGACCTCGCCTTTGTAGATGCCCCCCGGCCAGTCGCTCGCGGAGGCGACGGTCAGGCCCGCCTCCTCCAGTTCCTGCTGCACCGTGGTCGCCAGGCCCACCGACTCGGAGCCGTTGTAGACGTTGATCGTCAGCGAGGTCACGTCCACGGTCTTCGCGCCGTCGGGCGGGCAGGGCTGCGGCACGTAGGTCGCGGTGCTCTTGGGCTGCGAGAAGCCCGGGTTGTAGGCGGGCAGGATGCCCAGCGACACCAGGAGGCTCACGGTGACCGCGACGACCATGACGGCCAGGACCGATCCGATGACGGTCGCCTGGCGGTGCTGCATGTGTCGCCGGTACTCGGTGCGCGGATCTACGGGACTACTCACGCGATCCAGAGTAATGGACGACGGCGCTCGCCGGGCGTCGCCGGGCCCGATGTGACATGGGACCGAGCTGGGTGGCGAGGAGCCCGCAGTGTCAACCGCTGCTCACCGCTGTCATTCGGTGGCCGGTCGGTGGTCAGTCGGTGTCGGGCCGTGTCAGGCGGTCGGCGGCGCGGGCGCGAGCCGCGGTGTCCCGTCCTCGGTGACCTCCAGGATGCGGGCGTGGATCGCGGTACGTCCCTGCAGGGCGGCGCGCAGCGCCCTGTGCAGCCCGGTCTCCAGGTAGAGGTCCCCCTTGTAGGAGACCACGTGGGCGAAGAGATCCCCGAAGAAGGTGGAGTCGTCGTCCAGAAGGCTGCGCAGATCGAGGGTTGCCCGGGTGGTGGTGAGATCGGCCAGGCGGATCTGCCGAGGTGCGATGACGGCCCACTCGCGCTGAGTGGTGACCCCGTGGTCGGGGTAGGGGGGCCTCTCTCGCACTGCCTTGAAGATCACGGGGGACATCCTAGTGAATGAAGTGGCGCAAGGCGCACGGGAGCGCCGTGGGGAGGTGCACCCGTCCGCGGAGGCCTGCTGAACGGCCCGACCGGCCTCCGAGGGTGAGTCGCCAATCCGTTATCTGTCTCACTAGTTGGAATGTGGTCTGCGGAACGATCAATCCGTCATCTCATTGTTATTGGCGTTATCACAACGAAATCTAATGGTTTGCTGGGAATGGGGGTTGTCTGACGTCGACAAGTGGCGCTGTTGCTGATCGCCAGACTGTTCCCCTCGTCTTCGGCGCTCTAGTACCGTGTTGGGTGCACCGACGTCGACCGAAAGGATGCCGCAGCCATGACCATCGCGGTCCGCCGAAGCGGCTTCACCATTCCCCTGTCCCTTGTTGTCCTCACCTCGACCGCCATGCTCCTGGCCGGTTGTCAGTCCGGTGGCGCCTCGAACGCCAACCAGCAGGGCACCGCGGGCTCGTCGTCCTCCGCCAAGACCCAGTCCACGGCCAGCGCCAAGCCGACCTCCGGGCAGCAGCCGGCTCACGCCTCTCCACGCATCCCCAGCCCCACCGGTAAGGGCGCTGGCGAGTCCTCGTCGCCCCAGTCCTCCGCCAGCACCGGTGCGCGTCCCTCGAGTCCGCGCGCCAGCGAGCCGCGCCCGGCCGCCAGCGGGACGCAGTCATCCGGCAGCGGAGCGGCGAACTCAGGAGCCTCCAAGGCGAGCACTCAGAACGGTGGCGCGTCCAAGGCCCCGGAGGCGGGCGGCAGCGCGAGCCAGCCCAGCGGGCCTCAGGCCGACACCTCTCAGCCGGCGCAGCCCGCGGCGCCCGATGCACAGACGGCACCGGCGCCCGCCCCGGCGCCCGCCGACAACTCCGGCGATGCCGACAAGACCACCCCGCGCCGGCCCCGGCCGAGCCGGCTGCCCCGCAGGCTGAGCAGGCCACGTCCTTCGTTCCGGACAACCTCGTCTCGGAGAAGACTGCCATGATCGTCTCGCCGTCGGGCAACATCGGCTGCGACCTGTCCGCCAACTATGCGGGCTGCGGTGTGCTGTCCTACCGCTCCGACGGCACCTTCGGCCAGGACTCGGCGGGCTCGCCCAACTGGTGGTTCGACCTCAGCAGCGGCGCGACGCCTCAGATCGGCGGCCGCGGCGAGGGCGCGTTCTCCCTGGATGAGTCCTTCCGCGGCGGTGGGTCCTCCTCGCCCCAGGTGGTTGAGTACGGCCAGTCCGTCGTCTTCGGCTCCTGGGTGTGCAGCTCCGAGGAGACCGGTATGACCTGCCGCAACACCGAGACCGGTCACGGAGTCTTCCTCAGCTCCGCGCGCTACGAGACCTTCTGAGTCGGACCTGACTGGTTCCGACCACGTGTATGTTCGCCCGGGTTCTCAACCCGGGCGAACATGTTTCCATGTCCCAGGAAGAAGGCCCTGTGTCCGAGTCTCGTGAATCTCCTGGCACGCCGAGCGGTGCCGGCCACTATGGCTACGTGCCCCCGGCGCCGGGCGTCGAAGGCGTCTACGGCTACCCGCAGCCGCCCGCCTACGTGGTTCCCCCGCGGCCTCCGGTGCCGGAGATCATTGTGGGCGACGCCGTCAAATGGGCCTTGTCCCGCACCTTCGCCAATCCCCTCATCATCGCCTGGATGCCGCTGAGCCTCCTGGTGATGGCAGTGGTGATGGTCGGAATCGTCAGCGTGGTCGGTGAGGAGAACGGCGCGATCATTGCCGCGATCGGGATCCCGGCGGCGCTGATCTGGGGGCTGATGATGGCGCTGGGTTTCTACACCGCTGCGCTTCGGATCGCCCGTGGGGAGAAGGTGAAGGTCCGGTCCCTCGTTGTGCCGCCCCATGGCTTCGATGCGGCTGCCGCGCTCGTGCTCGTCGGTCTTGCGGGCTCCATCGCCTCCATCTTCCCCCCTCGGCGGCTTGGTGGTCGGCTACTTCTTCTGGGTGGCGGTGGTCGTGGCCATGAACGAGGGCTGCTCCTGCTTCAAGGCGATCGGCCGCTCATGCCACCTCATGAAGCAAGGGGGGAACGCGCCGCTGTTGGCGCTCGTCATCCTCCCTCTCTACTTCGCCGGGTTGCTGACCGTCATCGGATTGCTCGTGGTTATCCCGATGATCTTTCTACTGACGGTGTACGTCTACATGCGCATGTCCGGTGGTGACGTGGCGCGCTGATCGTGCTGACGGCGGCCACTGCACGTCGGTCCGGCTGGCTCACCTGGGGCGCAACGAGCCGGTGAGGTAGTGCTGGATCGTAGGCCCGACGACCTCCACCAGGTGGTCGACGCTCGCGCTCGCGACGGGCTCCAGTCTCAGGACGTAACGGATCATGGCCAGCCCCACCAGCTGGGACCCGGCCAGGGTGGCCCTCTCGCGTGCGGATATCCCTGACAGGCCCGACTGCTTGAGGGCCTCGGCCATCGGGACGGCGATCTGCTCGGTCGCGTAGGACTGGATCGCCTCGGGGGCGCTGACGTCCGTGGCCATCCACCGCAGCAGCGTGCGGAAGGTCGCGCCGTCGGCGGCGTCGTCCCAGGCGGTCAGTGACAGCCTCACCAGGCGGGGGCCGGCCGAGCGCAGATCCCCGCTGACGGCGGCCGCGATCTCCTCGCTCGCCCGTACCCGCAGGTTGACGGCCGCCCCGAAGAGATCCCCCCCTTGGAGCCGAAGTAGTAGGAGACGAGCGCCGGGTCGACCCCGGCCGTGCGAGCCACTGCTCGGATCGTCGTGCCCTCGTAGCCCTGGGCCAGGAACGACTCTCGCGCAGCGGTGAGAATCGCCTCCCGTGTCGAGACTGCTGGGCACTGCCCGCTTCTGGCCGGCGGCGCGGTCCCCGACGGCGCCCACGGCCGGAAGCGGGACGGCCGGGTCCCATCTCCCATGGTGAGGCGCTCGGCTGCGGCGCACTGACGGCATCACTGGTCACTCCAGGAGATTACGGGCGTCACCAGACCCTTCGGCCCTACCGCCTCGTCGAACCGGAGAAGTCCCGGGAGAACACGGCGCTTACGTGGGGTGGCGGGACGCATGGATGTGTGACGAGCGCCCTATTTTTAGGTAAGTCTATCGATGCGATATTCAACGGTGTTCAGATCCGCGGAGAGCCTGGATCGAGGTCGACGGGGTCTGTGGGCGTCATCGCGCCAAGTGCGGCGAGGTGTTCCGTCGTGACGGCGTCGGTATTTCAACGGCGTTGAGGGTGGTAGTTCGCCTCGATACCGTGGGCCACAGCCCACATCGTCGTCGGCTCTCATGGGGTCGGCGCAAGCACGCGCCGAGGTGAAGAATGTCCGTTCCTGCTTCTGTTGCCGGCTCGCAGAGGCCTGCGCCCGCTGCGTCCTCGGTGGCCACGGGGCTCGCCGCACGCACGGCGACCTCAGTGCCCGGCGGCTCCGGCCTCGTCGGTGTCCCGACGGTCCTGCGGATGGGGCTGGATATCGGCTCGACGACCATCAAGCTGGTCCTCCTGCCCGAGGCGGGCGCCGGTAACCGTCCCGACTCGGCGTCGGCCCCGGCGGTTCCGGTGTCCCCGGTGTTTGCTGAGTACCGGCGCCACAACGCGGACGTGCGCGGCGAGCTGACCCGGCTGCTGGAGGAGGTCGGCCGGGCCTACCCGGGCGCCGTCGTGCGTGGGGCGGTCACCGGCAGCGCCGGGCTGTCCCTGGCCACCCTCATGGGCCTGCCCTTCGTCCAGGAGGTCATCGCCGAGACCGAGACGGTGCGCGTGTGCGATCCGCAGGCCGACGTCGTCATCGAGCTCGGTGGTGAGGACGCCAAGATCACCTACCTCCACCCCACCCCTGAGCAGCGCATGAACGGCACCTGCGCGGGCGGCACCGGTGCCTTCATCGATCAGATGGCCCAGCTCCTCCACACCGATGCCGCCGGCCTGGACGACCTGGCCTCGCGCTACACGACGCTCTACCCCATCGCCTCGCGCTGCGGCGTCTTCGCCAAGTCCGACCTCCAGCCGCTCATCAACCAGGGTGCTGCGAGTGAGGACCTGGCCGCCTCCGTCCTCCAGGCCGTCGTCACCCAGACCATTGCGGGCCTGGCCTGCGGGCGCCCCATCCGTGGCCACGTCATGTTCCTGGGCGGGCCGCTGCACTTCCTGCCCCAGCTGCGCGCCGCCTTCGAGCGGACCCTGGCCGAGCAGGTCGACTCCTTCACCTGCCCCGACAACGCCCAGCTCTACGTCGCCATCGGCGCTGCCCTGCTCTCCTCGGGTGAGCCGACGCCGATCTCGGAGCTGTCCACCCGCCTGGCCACCCGCAAGGCCCTGTCCCTGGGCACCTCCCGGATGCGTCCGCTCTTCCAGGACACCGCCGAGCTGGAGGCCTTCCGTGAGCGTCACGCCCGCGCGCACATTGAGCGGGCCCACTGGCCGGTCCCCGAGGAGTCCCCCGAGGAGAGCGGACCCGAGCCGGACGGCCCGGACGACGAGCTCGACGGTATCGACGACGAGGGGCCTCATGCGGCGTCGGCGTCGGGGACAGGCGGGGGGAGTTCCGGGACGGTGACTGCTTCCTGGGGATCGACGCCGGCTCGACGACGATCAAGGCCGTCGTCCTGGACGGGCGCGGGCGCATCGTGTGGGAGCACTACGCCGGCAATGAGGGCGACCCGGTGACGGCCGCCGTGGAGATCCTGCGCCGCATCCACCGCGAGATGCCTGATGGCGTGCGGATCGTGCGCTCCTGCGTCACCGGCTACGGGGAGTCCCTGGTCAAGGCGGCGCTGCGCATCGACGAGGGCGTGGTCGAGACGATGGCGCACTACCGGGCGGCGGCCTACCTCAACCCCGGGGTCACCTCGGTCATCGACATCGGCGGCCAGGACATGAAGTACCTGCGCATCAAGGGCGACGCCATCGACTCCATCAGCGTCAACGAGGCCTGCTCGGCCGGCTGCGGCTCCTTCCTGCAGACCTTCGCCCGGTCGATGGGCCTGGAGATCGGTGAGTTCGCCGAGGCCGCGCTGCACGCCGAGCGCCCGGTGGACCTGGGCAGCCGCTGTACGGTGTTCATGAACTCTTCGGTCAAGCAGGCTCAGCGCGAGTCGGCCACCGTGGGGGAGATCAGCGCGGGCCTGTCTTACTCGGTGGTGCGCAACGCCCTGTACAAGGTCATCAAGCTCAAGGACGCCGACCAGCTCGGCGAGCGGGTCTCGGTCCAAGGCGGCACCTTCCTCAATGACGCGGTGCTGCGGGCCTTCGAGCTGCTCACCGGCCGGGAGGTGGTGCGCCCCGACATCGCCGGCCTCATGGGCTGCTTCGGCGCGGCCCTGAGCGCCCGGGCCACTACGACGGCGTGCCCTCGGGCCTCATGAGCCTGGGCGAGCTCTCCCGCTTCAGCCTGACCACCGAGACCGCCACCTGCAAGCTGTGCCAGAACCACTGCCAGCTGACCATCACCACCTTCAACGACGGACAGCGCCACATCTCCGGCAACCGCTGCGAGCGGGGCGCCACCCAGGAGCGGCGCGCCACCAAGTCCGACCTGCCCAACCTCTACGACTACAAGTACAAGCGGGCCTTCTCCTACCGGCGCCTGCGCGAGGGCGCGGCCACGCGCGGGGACATCGGCATCCCCAGGGTGCTGGGCATGTACGAGAACTACCCGCTGTGGTTCACGGTGCTCACATCGCTTGGCTTCCGCGTCATGATCTCGGGGCGCTCCAACCACGAGCTCTTCGAGTCCGGCATGGACACGATCCCCTCGGAGAACGTCTGCTACCCGGCCAAGCTCGCCCACGGGCACATCGAGGCCCTCATCGCCAAGGGCGTCACGACGATCTGGTTCCCCTGCGTCTTCTACGAGCGCGAGCTCGTCCGGGGCGCCGCCGACCACTTCAACTGCCCGATCGTGGCCACCTACCCCGAGGTCATCCGCAACAACGTCGAGGCCGTGCGCGACGGGCAGCCCCACGGTGGCGAGGGTGCTGACGGCGCTGAGGGGGCACGGGTCCCGGGGGTTCGGGGGTGCGGATGCTCTCCCCTTCCTCAACCTGGCCGACCCGGCCACCCTGGCCGAGCGGCTCGTCGAGGTCTTCGCCGACTGGGACGTCACCCTGCCCGAGGCCCGCCGGGCCGTGGCCGCCGGCTTCGCCGAGGACGCCGCCTTCAAGGCCGACGTGCGCGCCGAGGGCCGCCGCGCCCTGACGTGGATGGAGGACAACGACCGCAAGGGAATCGTCCTGGCCGGACGGCCCTACCACATCGACCCCGAGATCAACCACGGCATCCCCGACGTCATCAACACCCTGGGGCTGGCCGTCCTGTCCGAGGACTCCCTCCTGCCCGAGCCCGACGCCGCAGCCCCCGGCCCGACCGGGGCGACCGACTCCGCCGTGGCGAGCAGTACCGGGCCGGCTGCTGGTCCCAGCACCGGCTCCCAAGCGGCGGGCAGCACCCGGCCATCTCACTCCGACGCCGACCGCGGTGGCGAATCCGGAGGCAGCGCCGACGACGAGACCACCGCGCAGGCCGTAAAGGCGGGCGAGACCGGAACGGCTGACAAGGCCAGCAGAACCGAACCGGGCAAGCGCCCCGCCAGGCCGGCCAGACCCAAGAAGCCCAAGAAGACCGACTGGGCCGCCATCGCCCGCCAGGCCGGCAACGAGGCCGCCGGCCAGTCGACTGGTGAGGCGGCAGGCAAGGCCGGAGCTCCTGACCCCGGCGACGGTGCCGAGCACGCCGTCGCCACCGGGGCGCTCAGCCGGGCCGTGGCCGCGCTGCGCCGCCGGCTGGGCGAGTCCCGGACCGACCCGCAGGCACCGGCCGACTGGTCCGACGTCACCGGCGTCGGCCTGCCCACCCCCAAGCCCGTGGCCACCCGGGGCGTCACCGGGCGCCTGCGGGTGCGCGACCAGTGGGCCTACCACTCGCGCCTCTACCAGGCCGCCGAGCTCGTCACCACCCGCGACGACCTCGAGCTCGTCCAGCTCAACTCCTTCGGCTGCGGCGTTGACGCCCTGACCACCGACCAGGTCCAGGAGATCCTGGAGTCCGCCGGTGGCGTCTACACGAGCCTCAAGATCGACGAGGTCTCCAACCTCGGCGCCGCGACCATCCGGCTGCGCTCCCTGGCCGCCGCCTCCCAGGCCCGCGCCGCGGAGAAAGAGACCGCTGGGAAGGCCACCCGCACCGAGGAGGCCCCCGGCGAGGCCGACGGCACCTTCGACGACGCCGTCGAGATCGACACGACCGCGCCTGCCGAGGAGCTCGCAGCCAGGGGTGATGAGGAGATCGGCGAGGAGATGTCGGACACGACGGTGCGGGGGCGGCCGACTCCGTCGGAGGGCGGGAGCTGCCGGGGGCCACCGGTCCGGTCTTCACCGAGGCCATGCGCGCCACCCACACCATCCTCATGCCGCAGATGAGCCCCGTGCACTTCCGGCCCCTGGAACCGCTCATGCGGCGCCTGGGATACAAGGTCGAGCTCCTGGAGTCCGCCACCCGCGACGACCTCGAGGTGGGCCTGCGCTACGTCAACAACGACGCCTGCTTCCCCGCCATCATGGTCATCGGCCAGCTCATCGGCGCCTTCACCGACGGCAGCCACGACCCCGACTCCTGCGTCGTGGCCATCTCCCAGACCGGCGGCATCTGCCGGGCCACCAACTACGCCGCCATGCTGCGCAAGGGACTGCGTGAGGCCGGCTACCCGCAGGTGCCGGTCGTGGCGATCTCCCTGCAGGGCATCGAGTCCAACCCCGGATTCGAGCTGACCGCCACCATGGGCCTCAAGATGCTCCAGGGCATCATCATCGGCGACACTCTCAACACCTGCCTGCTGCGGGTTCGCCCCTATGAGGTGGTAGAAGGCGCCACCCAGGAGCTCGTCGATCGCTGGAACCGCATCATCGGGGAGTACTTCGAGCACAAGGGCCGCTCGGCCACCTGGGGCGGGCGCATCGGCTACCGCCGCCTCCTGCGCGAGATGGTCCGCGAGTTCAACGACCTGCCCCGGCGTGACGAGCCCCGGCGCCCGCGCGTCGGCGTCGTCGGCGAGATCCTGGTGAAGTTCCAGCCCGACGCCAACAACCACGTCATCGACGTCATCGAGGCCGAGGGCTGCGAGGCGGCCGTCCCCGGGCTCCTGCCCTTCTTCCTGTCCGGGCTGGTGACCGCCCAGTGGGAGGCGGACGCCTACGGCATCGGCAAGGAGAGTGTGGCCAAGAAGAAGGCGGCCGTCTGGTTCATCGAGCAGCTCCAGGCCCCGGCCCGTGCCGCCCTGCGCGCCGCCGGCGGCACCTTCGACATCGAGCCCTCCACGGCCGAGCTGGCCCGCAAGGCCTCGACGGTGCTCTCCCTGGGCAACCAGGCCGGGGAGGGCTGGCTGCTCACCGGCGAGATGATCGAGCTCATCGAGCACGGCGTGCCCAACATCGTGTGCTGCCAGCCCTTCGCCTGCCTGCCCAACCACGTGGTGGGCAAGGGCATGTTCCGCGAGGTACGACGCCGCTACCCCCGGGCCAATATCGTCGCCATCGACTACGACCCCGGCGCCAGCGAGGTCAACCAGCTCAACCGCATCAAGCTCATGATCTCCACCGCCCACATGGCGCAGGCGGAATCTGCGCGTGGGACGCCTGAACCGGAGGGCGGCACCGGCCCCGTGGGCGAGTCACAGGCCTGCGTGACCACGGAGGACCTGCTGGCGGGACTCGGGCCGGTGGCCGACGGGACGCCGTCGTCCCCGGACGTCGCCGAAGAACGGCGTCCTCAGCGGACTCGGGTTCGCTGAGGACGCCGGTGCGGACTACTTCTTGGAGTCCTTGGCCGAGCCCTTGACCTCTGACTTGTCTCCCTGAGTGACCACGCAGGTGACGAGGCGATCTCCCTTGGCCCAGGTGTCCTGGCTGGGGGAGAGGTACTCGATCTGGTAGCTGGAGCTGCTGGCCTCGACCCCGACGTACGTGGTGAAGTCCTCCCCCTGGCAGAAGCCCTCGCCCAGGGACTTGATCGCGCCCTCGTTGGGGAGCGTGTCGACGTCGTCGGGGAAGGTGGTCTGGGCGATGACCTCGTAGGTGTGGGTCTTGGCGCAGTCGACCACCGTGACCTCGCCGACCGGGTTGTTGCCACCTGCCTTGCTGCTCACGGTGTTGTAGCAGTTCCCGACCTTGAGGTCCTTGGTGGCTGTGGTGGTTCCCGAGGAGAACAGGCTGCAGGAGGACAGCCCCACGGCAAGAACGGCGGACGCGGGAAGAACAAGGAGCGTGGTCAGCGGGCGCATATACCGAACCGTAACAGTCGGAATGCCCGGATTGTGCCGGTTTTCCTCGGGATCCTGGCCACGTGCGGGGAGCGGGCTGTAAATATCTGGGATAAGGCCCGGGTGGCGACCTGAGACGGAGAGACGGAGGGTCGCCACCCGGACGGAGTGGGTGGCAGGACGGTTGTCGTCACGGGATTCAAGGGGTGAGCCGTTGCTCCCGCATGGCGGTCCGTCTGCCGGTTGATGTTCTGCTCAACGGAGACAGACTAGGAGTTTTTGATGGAATTGTTCAATGGGGACTTATCCGAGTTCTGGGCGAAGCACACGAAGGTGCGGTCGCCCTGGTCCCAGGTCTCCTGCGACGGCGTGACGGCCAGGATCCTGTAGCTGTTGGCCTTGGAGGGGGAGCCGACGTAGCTGGTCACCAACGGCTCGCAGATCTTGGACATCTCGGTATTGGTATCGGCCTCGGAGAAGGTGGAGGCCGTGGTGTCTCCGGTTCCGACCATCTCGTACTGGTGGGGCGTCGAGCAGTCGACAACAGTTGCCTCGGTGGCGACCTTCTGGCTGTCCTGGGTGTCGGTGGCGATGTCGGAGATGCAGTCGCCGGCCTTGAGGTCCTCGATGGTGACGGTCCTGGCGTTGGGGTCGGCGGTGGCGCTGGAGGAGGATGTCGACGAGGCGCTGGCCTTTGACGAGGGCGAGGCGTCGTCGGAGTCCTTCGAGTCCTGTGACTCATTGTCCGAGGAAGTCGATGAGTCGTCGCTGCTCGACGGCGAGGAGTCCGTGGTGGTGTTCACCGCGTCTTCGTCGCAGGCGCTGAGGCTCAGGGCGAGCAGGAGTGCGGTGGGCAGGGCGATGAGGGCAGAGGTTTTCGTGCGCATGGGGCAACCGTGGCAGGAGACGGTGGCCGCGTCGATGGGGAGAGGTACCAGTCGAGCGCTTGCCGGGGGAGATGAGTCAGGAGGAGGCGGGGCCGGTTGACGCTCTGTCCACCAGCCGCGGCACGAGAACCTGCTGCGTGGGCAGGTAGCGGTCTGCGGCGCGTCCCACCGCGCGCTCCAGCGCCAGGTGAGCCATGAGAGGAGGATTCTGGTCAATGGTGGTCAGCGGGACGAGGCTGGTGTCCGACCTGCGAGCATTGTCGAAGCCGACGACGCTCACCTGCTCGGGGACGCTGATGCCCGCCATGAAGAGACCCTGAATGATCCCGAAGGCGAGCCGGTCATTGAAGGCCGTGATCGCCGTTGGCAAGGCCCCGCCGGCCAGGATCGCCTTGGCCGCGTGGACGCCGTGGGACTGTTCGAGGCCCCCGGGGACCACGACCGCCTCCTCTCCCAGACCGTGGGCCTCCATGGCCCCGAGGTAGCCGTTGCGTCGTTCGCTGCTCGATGGGGCGCTCCCGCCGTCGACATGAACGATCCTCCGGTGCCCCAGGCCGACGAGGTGGTCGACCGCCATGCCGATGCCGCCCTGGTCATCGATGCGAATGACGTCGACGCCCGGGCAGGACAGCGGGCGTGCGACGGCGACGATGGGAACCTCGTCCGCCAGCACCCGCAGACGTCCCATGCCCAGGGAGGGCGCGATCATGATGAGGGCCTCGCAACGATCCCGCAGAAGCGTCTCTGCGGCCCGGCGGTCGTCAACGGCGCCGACGACCGCCGAGAGGACCAGCTCATGCCCGCCGGACTCTGCCGCGGCATACAGGCCGTCGACGATCTCCGCGTGGAAGGGCTGGTGGACGCCGAAGGTGATACCGATGAGTCCCGATCGCGCTGAGCGCAGGGCTCGGGCCCGCTGGTCGGGGCGATAACCCAGGCGGGTTGCGACGGCCTTGACCCGGCGCCGGGTCTCCTCGGACGCCCCGGTCGCGTCGCGCATGACGATCGAGGCCAGCGAGACCGAGCAGTTCGCCTCCTTCGCGACGTCGAGCAGCGTCACCCGCTTGCTGCGTCCTCGCGCCATGGCTCTCCCTCACGTGTACGGCGGCCGTCTCACAGAAGACTGTAACACCTAAAATTCTAGAACGTTCTTTCGAGACATGCGTCGCTAAAACTGTTGTGTTAACAGCATTAGGTCGACTTCTCCGTGCAGAAGTGTGACCTTCAATGGTTCAGTTTCACTAGAACGTCATAGTCTCTTTTGTGTCAGAAGGCGACACAGAAGCCGCCCGCAGCCCTCATGACGAAGGAGTCATCGTGCCACTCGCCCCACCCATCCGCGTCGCCCTCATCGGTGCCGGCCGGATCGGTTCCCACCATGCCGCCGCCATCGCCCGAGATGTTCACGCCGCCAGTCTTGCGGTCGTCGTCGATCCTCGTATCGACACGGCGACTGCCCTCGCCCACGGTCTCGGTGCTCGTGCCGAGGCCGACGCCTCCGGTGTCCTTCAGGATCCCGACATCGATGCGATCGTGGTGACGACTCCGGCGGCCCTCCATCGCGATCTCATTGTTGAGGCGGCTGCCGCCGGTAAGCACGTCTTCACGGAGAAACCCATCACCACCGATCTCGTCGAGGCCGACGAGTGCGTTGCCGCGGCTCAGCAGGCCGGCGTCGTGCTCCAGGTTGGTTTCAACCGCCGCTTCGCGCCCGGTTTCGCAGCGGCGCGCGCCGCCGTCGACGACGGCCGCATCGGGACGCCGCAGCTGCTGCGGTCCCTGACCCGCGATCCCGGCCCCTACGGCGGAGACCCCGCCAGCACCCCGCAGTGGACGATCTTCCTGGAGACCCTCATCCACGACTTCGATACCTTGCGCTGGCTCAACCCCGGCTCCGAGGTCGTTGAGGTCACCGCCCACGCGGACGCCCTCATCCGCCCCGACGCGCGTGAAGCCGGTTTTCTCGACACCGCCGTCGTCACCCTCCGCTTCGACAACGGCGCCTTCGCCACGGCAGAGGCCAGTTTCTCCGCCAGCTACGGATATGACGTGCGCGGTGAGGTCTTCGGCGACGGCGGCATGGCCACCGCCGGAAGCACTCGTACGAGCGACATGGACTACTACGGTCCAGCCGGTGTCAGCCATGACACGGCCCGTGCTGACACCGAGCTGCTTCATGGCGCTTACGTGGCTGAGTTTGTCGCCTTTGTCGACGCGATCAGGAGCGGCGCCGATGCCTCCGCCATTCCGACCGGAGAGGACGGAGTCAGATCCCTGGAGATCGCACGCGCCGCCATCATCTCCGTCTCCGAGTCCCGCACCGTCACCCTGGAAGAGGTCGCCCGATGAGCCCCGTTACCGTTCCTGTCGACAACGCCTTCACGCTCGCCGCCTGCGCCGAGATGATCTACCTCGACAAGCCCTTCCTCGAGCGCGTCGACGCCATCGCCGCCCGAGGTCTCAAGGTGGAGATCTGGGACTGGACCTCCAAAGGATCTGAAGACGCTTGCGGCGCGGCGTGGCGACGGCGTCGAGATCGTCTCCATGACCGGCTACGTCGAAGGCGACCTCACCACTGACGAGGGGGTAGCCCGGATTCTGTCCACCGCGGAGGACTCCCTCAGGGCCGCGGAGACGATCGACTGCCCTCGACTCAACTTCCACGGGACCGGACTTGGTGAGGGCGGCATTCCAGTCGTCGCCAACGCCCACCCCAGCCCGAGCGACTGGCTGCGCGCCGTCGACACCTGTCAGCGCCTCGCCGAGCTCGGTGAGCGGCACGGCCGGATCTTCACCCTGGAGAACCTCAATACCGCCGTCGACCACCCCGGATGCCCCTTCGCCCGGGCCAGTGACACCCACGCCCTCGTCGCGGCAGTCGACTCTCCCCACCTGCGCATGAACCTCGACCTCTACCACGCCCAGATCGGTGAGGGGAACTCATCGAGCTGTGCCGGCAGTGCCTGCCGCTGATCGGCGAGATCCAGGTCGCTGACGTCCCCGGCCGCGCCCAGCCCGGCACCGGTGAGATCAGCTACCGCGCGGTGGCCAAGGCCCTCGCCGCCGTCGGATACCGCGGCACCGTTGCTATGGAGGCCTTCTCCTCCGGTGACGGCGAGGACGGCTCGACGGCCGTGTCCGAGGCCGCTCTCGACGAGTTCATCCGCACCTTCTCCATCGCGGCGTCAGAGGAGGTGGCTCCATGAGCGCCACGGTCATGACCTCGGATCGCAGAAGGGTCGACAAGCGCCTGTTCACCGTCCGCACCATCGCGACCCTTGGTGGTCTGCTCTTCGGGTACGACACCGGTGTCATCTCCGGCGCACTTTCCCTTCCTCGCCAAGGGGGCGTCCGAGGGAGGACTGGGGCTCAGCGCCTTCCAGCAGTCGATCGTCACCTCCAGTCTCACCCTGGGGCGGCCTTTGGGGCAGTGATCGGCGGGCGCCTGTCCGACCGGTATGGGCGCAAGAAGAACATCATGATCGTCGCGGTCATCTTCCTTCTTGCTGCTTTGGGCTGCGCTCTGTCCCCGAACTACGCGGTGCTCGTCTGCTTCCGCTTCCTGCTCGGACTGGCGGTCGGTGGCGCCAGTGCCACGGTTCCCGTCTACCTCTCCGAGATGGCACCCGTCGCCATCCGCGGCACGATGGTGGCACGCAACGAGCTCATGATCGTCACCGGTCAGCTGCTCGCATACTCCTTCAACGCCTTCATCGCGGTCATGTGGCCCCACGCCCACGTGTGGCGCTGGATGCTCGTCATCTGCTCAGTGCCGGCCGTTGCGCTGTGGATCGGCATCCACCTGCTGCCCGAGTCCCCCCCGCTGGCTCGCCAACAAGCGGCGCACCCAGGAGATGTGGGCCGTTCTCAACGAGGTCCGTATGCCCGATGAGGTGGAGGCCGAGGGAGAGGACATCGTCCGTCGGGTCGAGGAGGAGGCCAGGATCGGGTCCGGGTCGTGGAGCGACTTCAGGGTTCCGTGGATCCGTAAGATCACCCTCATCGGCATCGGGCTGGCCGCCCTGTCCCAGCTGACGGGGGTCAACGGCATCATGTACTACGCCCCGACGATTCTGGAGACCACCGGTCTGGGGACGCAGGCCGCTCTCGTGGCCACCATCGCCAACGGCGTCGTCTCCGTCGTCGCCGTCGCCATCGGTATCGGCCTACTTAAACGGCTGCCGCGCAAACGCATGATGATCATCGGTCAGACCGGCGTCGTTGTCTCCCTGGTGATGCTGGGGTTCATGTTCCTGCTGCCCACGTCAACGGTCCGGAGCTACCTGGTGCTGCTGTTCATGCTGACGTTCCTGTTCTCCATGCAGTGTTTCATCGGCCCGACCTTCTGGCTCATGCTGGCTGAGATATTCCCGATGCGGGTGCGCGGGCTGGCCAACGGTGTGGCCGTGTTCTGCAACTGGATGGGCAACGTCATCGTGGCCTTCGCCTTCCCCAACCTCATCGCAGCGGTTCAGGGCAACACGTTCTTCGTCTTCGCGGTCATCAACGCGCTCACCCTCGCCTTCTACGCCAGGTTCCTCCCCGAGACCTTCGGGCACACGCTGGAGTCCCTCGAGCGCCACTTCGAGGAGACGTACTCCTGAGCTCTACGCCCGTCGAGCCCTCCGGGATCCTGCTCCTCGCGCCACGACGAAACCCCGGGATCGCTCAGATCCCGGGGCGGTGGCGGAGGATGGGGGATTCGAACCCCCGAGGGCTTGCACCCAACACGCTTTCCAAGCGTGCGCCATAGGCCACTAGGCGAATCCTCCAGGCGCTCCACGCGGCGACAACCGTGTGCAACGAGAAAGGAATATATCGGACCGCCCATCCCTGGGGCCAGCCCGGGGCGGTGGGATCTGTCACGCGAGACCGGTTCTGCTGCATCGGCTCCCCACACGGACGCACCGCAGGCCTCAAGGACCTACCTCCCAGGACAGTCCTCAAGCCCTAGGGTGCGTCCTCGAGCTCGGGTGCGGGAGATGGGGTCGGTCGGGGCCGGTTCGCAACCGGGGGCCGGATCGGGTAGTCTCTCGCTCGGCCCCTCGTGCGGCGTCATCCAGTGAATCCCCCAGGACCGGAAGGTAGCAAGGGTAAGCAGGCTCTGACGGGTGTGCGAGGGGTCCTCACGTGCCCGGGCGGCGCAGAGGGCGGCCTGACGCGCCCATCGGCTTGTACCCGGCCGCACTGCACGAGGGTCGGACGCTACTGCCTGGGACATGGGTGTACTCCACGGGGTTCGGGGGCTCGTGCATTGCGGACAATCCCTGGCCAGTGGCACCCCAACCTCGTGCAGTGCCCCCGAGGGTCACGCCTCGGCGGCGTCGACCTCCTCCAGGCGGCCGGTGGCCAGGTTCAGGACGAAGCCGCGCACGGTGTCGGTGCGGGGAATGAAAGGCGAGGCCTTGATGCGGGTGATCGACCGGCGCACGTCGTCGGCCAGGTCGGGGAAGAATCCTGGCGCCCAGGCCGGCCGCACGCCCGTCTCCTCCTCCAGGGTGCGGCAGAACTCGTCGTCGGTGAAGGAGAGCATGCCGCAGTCGGTGTGGTGGATGAGGATGATCTCCTCGGTGCCCAGGAGGCGCTGGCTGATCGTCAGGGAGCGGATCGTGTCCTCGGTGACAACGCCGCCGGCGTTGCGGATGACGTGGGCCTCTCCCGGGGTGAGCCCCAGGACCGCGAAGACGTCCAGGCGTGAGTCCATGCACGCGACGACCGCGACCTTCTGCGTGCCCTTGGCCGCCAGACCGCCCCGGGCGCAGACCTCGGCCGAGTAGGCGCGGTGGCGGGTAAGGAGCGACTCGGTGACGGCCATGGTTCCTCCGTTTCTGCCGCCGACGACGGACGAGCGCCCCCATCGTGCCAGACCGTGCCAGTGGACCCCTGACTCGCCCGGTGCCTCGCACGGGGTCGGCCCGGCCGATTAGGCTCGGCCCGTGACCACCGCTCTGTATCGCCGCTACCGCCCCGACGCCTTCCAGGAGGTCATCGGGCAGGACCACGTCACCGCTCCGCTCATGGCGGCGCTGCGGGCCGACCGCGTCACCCACGCCTACCTCTTCTCCGGCCCGCGCGGCTGCGGCAGAGACGACGTCGGCGCGCATCCTGGCCCGCTGCCTCAACTGCGTCCAGGCCCCCACCGACACCCCTGCGGCACCTGCCCCTCCTGCCGGGACCTGGCCACCGGCGGCCCCGGCAGCCTCGACGTCGTCGAGATCGACGCCGCCAGCCACAACGGCGTCGACGACGCCCGCGACCTGCGCGAGCGCGCCGTCTTCGCTCCGGCCCGCGACCGCTACAAGATCTTCATCCTCGACGAGGCCCACATGGTCACCGCGCAGGGCTTCAACGCGCTGCTCAAGCTCGTCGAGGAGCCTCCCGCGCACGTGAAGTTCATCTTCGCCACCACCGAGCCGGAGAAGGTAATCGGCACCATCCGCTCGCGCACCCACCACTACCCCTTCCGCCTCGTTCCTCCCGACATCCTCGAGGGCTACCTGGGGCAGCTGTGCCGGGCCGAGGGCGTCGAGATCGGTCCCGGCGTCTTCCCCCTCGTGGTGCGCGCCGGTGGCGGCTCCGTGCGCGACACCCTGTCCGTCATGGACCAGCTCATCGGTGGGGCGCACGACGGCGGCGTCGACTACCAGCGGGCCGTCGCCCTGCTCGGCTACACCGACACCACCATGCTCGACCAGTGCGTCGACGCGATCGCCGCCGCTGACGGCGCCGGCGTCTTCCGGGTGGTCGACCGGGTCGTCTCCTCCGGGCACGACCCCCGCCGCTTCGTCGAGGACCTGCTGGCCCGCCTGCGCGACCTCCTGGTCATCGCCCTGGCCGGCTCCGAGGCCGGCGCGGCCCTCGGCTCCTTGCCGCTCGACGAGCTCGAGCGCATGGACCTTCAGGCCCGCACCATGGGGGCCGCGGCCCTCTCCCGAGCCGCCGACACCACCGCCCAGGCCCTGACCGCCATGGTCGGCGCCACCTCCCCCCGACTCCAGCTCGAGCTGCTCGTGGCCCGCCTGCTGATCCCGGCCGGCCACGCTCCGACCGGTGGCGCCGCGGGCGCGGGCGGCGCGGTTGGGCAGGTCGGAGGTGCCGGGCCGACGTCGTCGCCCGCCCCCGGTGGTGCAGGCGCTGGCGCCCCCGGCAGTGCGCCCAGCGGCATGCCCGCCGGTTCCGGGCGCGAGATGGCCGCCCAGATCGCCCGACAGGCCTCCGCGGACGCCGCCGGCCGGCGAGGGGGCCCGCGACCCGAGAACGTTGGGGGCCGGAGGGAGCCGCGAGTGCTGCGCCCGCCTCGGCTCCGCAGGCTCCCCAGACTGACAACGGCTGGGGGCAGGTGTCGAAGGCGGGCGGCTGGAACGAGTCCGGTGGTGCTTCAGCGGATGCTCCGGCGACGGCGTCTGCACCGGCCCCGGCCACGGCATCAGCGCCTGCCGCAGGCTCGACGTCAGCCGTGCGGGTCCCGCAGGCCGGCCCCTGCCGTCAGCTGGGACGGTCCGAACGACGGCGCCTCGTCCCACGGGCCAGCCGCTTCAGTCACGTCGTCGGCCTCTGTTGCGCCGGGCTCTTCCGCGCCGTCGGCTTCGGCGGCGCCGGCCCACGGCCCTGCTGAGCAGCCCTCACGCGGAGTCGGGCCGGCGAGCGCCCCGGCTGCTCCGAGCGCGCCTGCGGCCCCCGCGGCCCCTGCGGCCCATGGGAGCGTCGGTGCTCCAGGCGGTCCGGGCGGGGGCGAGGCGGCCGACGCGGAGATGATCCGCACCCGCTGGGAGGAGGTCCTGGAGGCGGCCAAGCGCTCGCGGCGCGCGACCTGGGCGCTGGTCGGCCCGAACTCCCGGCCGGGCACCGTCTCCGGGGGCTTCTTCACCCTTCTGTTCACCGCGCCCGGCCTCGTGGGCGCCTTCGACAACGGCGGCCACGGCCCCATCTTCTCCGCGGCCCTTCACCAGGCCCTCGGCCTGCGCCTCGAGGTACGTGCCATCGTCGCCGGCGACGACGGGCCAGGTGGCCCCGGAGGTGGTCCTGGGGGACCGGGCGGACCTGGCGGTGGCCCCCAGGGACCTGCCGGCCACTCGGTTCTCCTGGTGCGAGCGCTCCCGGCCATGACGTCGGTCACGGTGGACCGCAGGGATCCTACGGTGGCGCAGTGCCCGGGGCGGGCCCGAGCGGTCCTGGCCCGCAAGCCGGCGCCTTCGACTCGGCCGCCCATGGTGGTGAGTCGCAGGACTTCAACGGCGCCGAGATGCACGGCGCTGATGCTGACGCCGGTCAGGCCGTCCAGACCCCGGCAGATCAGGCCCCCGCTACTGGATCCACCCGGCCGGCCGACGTCGAGCCCTTCGACCGCGCTCAGGCGCGTCGGCCCGTCTCCACCACGTGGGACGACGGTTCCCCGATCATCGAGCCGCCGGCCGAGGACGACTGGGGCGGAGATCCCTATGCCGAGGACCCGGGTCCCTCGGTGCCGATGAGTCCTCTGGTCCCGCTCAGCGCACCGATCCCGCCGGACACCGCGCCGCGCCGGAGCCCGGCGGGCGGGACTCCGTGACCTCACCCGAGCCGTGCGCGGCGCCGGCCGGTCCTGCGCCCTCTGAGTTCCAGGCGGTTTCCCCGGAAACCCCGGCGGTCTCCGCCTCCTCCACGCCCCAGACGGCCCCGGGGGCCGCCGCCCATGCTGCCCCGACGGCGTCGGCGGTTCCCGCGAACCCCGCGGACCCCGACGACGGGTGGGGGCCCGTTGCGATCCCCGGCGGCGGCTCGGCCTCGGCGCCCGCCTCAGCACCCGCTTCTGCTTCCGGCGGCGCCGGCTTGGACGACGGCTGGGGCCCGGTCGCCGTCCCCGGTGGCGGAACCGTGCCCACCCAGTCCGTGCCGACCTCTGCGCCGTCGTCTCCTGCGGTCGGCGGTTCCCCCGCCTCGACAGCGCCCGCGGGCCCCGGGACCGAGGCGTCGTCCCCCTACGCTCCGCGAACCGCCGTCGGCTCTCAGCCCAGCCCCGCCGGTCCTCAGCACGCTTCTGCGCCTGCCTCGACGTCGGCTCCGGCCGCTTCAGCTTCTCCCGCGCAGTCCCGTTCCGCTCCCGCCGCGCAGGCGCCCGACGAGGCGCCCCTGGCCACCGTCCACCGTCTGCGCGCCCTGCCGGAGATTCCCGGCGGGGCCGCATCGTCCTCATCGGCCTCAGCCGCTCCCCAGTCGTTCCAGCCGTCGCAGTCCCCTCAGTCGCCACAGGCTCCGGCCGCGGGCAGTGCGCCTGGTGCCCTCGACGCCACCGCCGGCTCACCCGGCCTGGCCCCCGTCACCTGGGAGGGGACGCCATCGAGCCCCTTCAGCCCGGGCCCAGCCCTCGAGGAGCTCAGTGCCTCGAGCGCCCCTCCCGAGGACGACGCCACCTGGGCGCCCTCGGGCATCGCGGGCTCGCGCCTGGCCGCCGCCATGGCTGCCGCCCGCGCCGCAGCCCAGGACACCGGCACGGACTCCCTGGCCGACGACACCCCCAGCGAGGATGACCCCGACGCCGAGGACGCCGGCGTCGTCGGCCTGGAGGTCGTCAAACGGATCCTCGGCGCTCAAGTCATCGAAGAGGTCACCGTGACCCAGGAAGGACGCTGACATGCCCGCCGTCTACGAAGGCGCCGTCCAGGACCTCATCGACGAGTTCGGCGAGCTGCCCGGCATCGGGCCCAAGTCCGCCCAGCGCATGGCCTTCCACGTGCTCGCCGCCGACTCGGCCGCCGTCGAGCGCCTCATCGAGGCCCTGCGCGCCGTCAAGGCCAAGGTCCGCTTCTGCGAGACCTGCGGCAACATCGCCGAGGCCCCCCAGTGCGCCATCTGCCGCGACCCCCGCCGCGACCAGCGCGTCATCTGCGTCGTCGAGGAGCCCAAGGATGTCGTCGCGATCGAGCGCACCCGCGAGTACCGGGGGCTCTACCACGTGCTCGGCGGCGCCATCGACCCCATCAACGGCGTCGGCCCCGACGACCTGCGCGTGCGCGAGCTCTTCAGCCGCCTCGGGACGGGTGAGGTCGAGGAGGTCATCCTGGCCACCGACCCGGACGTCGTCGGCGAGGCGACCGCCGCCTACCTCACCCGTATGCTGCGCACCATGGCCGTGCCCGTCTCCCGGCTCGCCTCCGGCCTGCCCGTGGGGGCGGATCTGGAGTACGCCGACGAGGTCACCCTCGGGCGGGCCTTCGAGGGCCGACGCCGCGTCGAGGACTGAGACTCCTTCCACCCTCCCTCCCTTGTCTGTCGTCGAGCCGGGCGTTTTTCGCGTAGCCCTACCGTTTTTCCGTTGGGCTACGCGAAAAACGCCCGGCTCGATGAGGGTGGGGCGGCCGGAAGAGTGAGGGGCGAGGATGAGACGTGACATCGACCAACTCGATCTGTATAACTTGTAAAACTAGTTATACGGTGCGACGATAGGTGGCGTGAGGGCGCGCAGAGCCCTCCCGCTGAGGCGATCCACCTCGACGGACACCATCATCCAGGAGTCCCGATGAACGCCGTCACCTGCACCCACGTCACCCGTCGCTTCGGCAGCCTCACCGCCGTCGACGACGTCAGCCTCCACGTCGCCGATGGCGAGATCTTCGGCATCATCGGCCCCAACGGCGCCGGCAAGACCACGCTGCTGTCCAGCATCGAGGGCCTCGACGAACCCACCTCCGGTGAGATCACCGTCCTGGGCCACCATCCTGTCAAGGACGCCGCCGAGCTCGCCCGCCGCACCGGCATCCAGCTCCAGCAGGCCGCGCTCCTACCCCGACTGCGGGTTGGCGAGGCCCTCGAGCTCTTCTCCTCCTTCTACGACCACACCGTGCCCTGGCGCCCACTGCTGGAGCGCCTCGGCATCGCCTCCAAGGAGAAGGCCGACGTCGCCCGGCTCTCCGGTGGGGAGCGCCAGCGCGTCTTCATCGCCTGGCCCTCGTCCATGACCCCGAGCTGCTCTTCCTCGATGAGCTGACCACCGCGCTCGACCCCCAGGCGCGCCTGGCCATGTGGGACGTCGTGCGCGACATCCGCGAGCGCGGCAAGACGGTGGTCCTGACGACCCACTACATGGAGGAGGCCGAGGCCCTGTGCGACCGGGTCGCCGTCATCGACCACGGACGCGTCATCGCCCTCGACACGATCCCGGCCCTCATCGCGGCCCACGGCGGCCAGGCCACGCTCCGGCTCAGGCTCAGCGCTCCGGCACCCAGGACGCTGTCCGACGTCGAGGGCGTCACCTCCGTACGAACCGACGGCGCCGTGACCGTTGTCAGCGGCACAGGTGCCTTCGCCCAGGCGGTCCTGTCCCGCCTGGCCCAGGCCGACGTCGTCGTGCAGAGCATGGAGACCCACTTGCCGGGCCTGGAGGAGGTCTTCCTCAACCTCACCGGACGCGCCCTCAGAGAAGCCTGACCGGACGGGATCCGGCTGAGCAACCGACTACCGAGAAACCGAGCGCTGAGAAGAGACACGACCATGCCGACCATGCCGACCATGCCGACCATGCCGACCGCGCGCACCCGCCGAACCTTTACGACCCTGCTCGTCATGCTGGCCCGCTCGACCCTGCGCGAGCCCGTCGGCCTGTTCTTCACCCTCATCCTCGCCCCGCTGCTGGTGGCCGTCCTCGGGGTGCTCTTCGGCAATGACCCCAGTCCCCAGTTCGGCGGCCACGGCTTCATGGACGCCACCCTGCCCGCCTGCGCCTGCCTCGTGGTGGGGATGACCGGAATCATCATCCTGCCCACCAACCAGCTCCAGCTGCGCGAGAGCGGGGCCCTGACCCGTCTGCGGGCCACGCCGCTGAGCCCTCGGGTCTTCGTCGCGGCCGACCTGACCGTCAACTTCCTCATCAGCCTGGTGGGAATCGTCCTGGCGCTGCTGGTGGGAGCCCTCGGCTTCGGGGTGCGGCTCCAGGGCAGCCCGGTGGCGGTCCTGGCCGCTGCGGCCCTCGGGCTGGTGGCCTTCCTGGCGCTGGGCTACACGTTGGCCGCCCTCTACCCCTCCTCGCGCGCGGCCACCGGAATCGGCAACGGGCTGTTCATCGTCATCATGATGACCTCCGGGGCCTTCGTCCCCCAGAGCCAGATCCCGCAGGGCGTCCAACGCGTGGCCCGCTACTCGCCCTTCCACTACCTGGTCGACCTCCTTCAGGGGATGTGGTCCGGCCGGTCCTGGACGGATTATGGGACGGCGCTCGCGGTGCTCATCGGCATGACGGTGGTCTGCGGCCTGCTGGGGGCTCGGCTTTTCCGCTGGAAGACGGCTTGACCGAGGTCCACTCACGCCCCTCACGCCGAGCCGGGCATTTCTCGCGTAGCCCTACAGAAAAACGGTAGGGCTACGCGAAATTTGCCCGGCTCGACGAAGGGAGGGAAAGGCCTCCGCTCAGGCCAGACGCACGCCGCGCGGCAGCCTGCCGGCCGGCACGCGCAGGCGCCTGCTGGCCGTCACGACGCCGCCTGCCCCCAGGGCCATGAGCGCCACCAGGCTCACAGGCCAGAAGGCCAGGTGCTCCGCCTTGGGGCCATCGCGGCTGCCCATGCTGGAGGGGCCGTTGTAGGAGTCTTCCCGGTCCTCGCAGTAGTTGTAGACGACCCGCTCGGGCTGAGGGTTGCGCATTGCGTCAACGCCCTGTCCGGTGAGGGACAGGAAGGAGTCCGGGGCGCCGAAGCCGGCCGAGGCCGGTTGCTGCGGCGCGTGGGCGGTGGCGTCCCCCAGGGCCACGAAGGGGTTGGGGGGTCAGCATCCACCAGATCCGGTCGGTGCGGGTGACCTCATGGGTCTCAACCTCGGGCTCTGAGCGGCAGACGAGCTTGTCGTCGGTCGATCTGTCGTAGTCCACGTGGTAGTCCACCTCGGTCTGCGTGCCGGTCACCAGGGATGAGGCAATCGCCGTGGTCAGGGGCGTCCCGACGGTCAGGGCGGCCACCACGATGTAGGTCAGGACCGCGGAGGCCGAGGGGCGCGCCGTCAACGCCGAGAAGCCCAGACCGATCGCGCACACCGCTCCCAGTGTGAAGACGAGGATGACCAGGTGGGCGACGAGCGCCTGCCAGTGCGAGCCTCCCGCAACCGTCAGAATGATGAGGAAGGGCGCCGCCACGCCCAGGAAGGCGATCGCCGCCGCCCAGGCCGCCAGCAGCTTGCCGACGACGATCTCCTGGCTGCGCAGCGCCGTGGCCTGCAGCAGCGCGAGGGTCGCGTCCGCCCGGTCCCCGTTGATCGACGTCGCCGACAGTGTGGGGGCCACAATGAGCCCGATCCCCAGGACGAAGCAGACGACGACGTCGTAGAGGGCCAGAAGGTACTCGTTGGATGTATCTCCGGGGCTCGTGGTCTCCACGGCGATCGCCAGCCCGCCGCACAGCAGGATGAGGACGGCCAGCCAGATTCCCAGCATGACGCGCCAGCGCGTGGCCCGCACCCGCTGCCGCAGCTCGAGCACCATGATGGTGCGTACACCATTCCAGGTCATCGGCGTTCTCCTTCCAGGGCCAGGTAGGTCTCCTCCAGAGTTCCGGACAGCGGGGCGAAGGAGACGACCTCCACCCCGGCCTCGACGGCCTCGCGCAGCAGGTGGGCCGCCGCCGCGTCATCGGTGACTGCGATGCGCAGCTGCCCGTCCCCCTCAGGCGTGACCGGCAGCTGCACCGAGTGCGCCCACTCGCCCAGGCGCCCGGCATCCAGGGCCCGCATCCGCCAGGTCCGGCGCACCGGGACCGGGCGGGCGGCGACGTCGGTCCCCGCGCCAGCGGCCGGGACCTGGTCCGGTGCCGAGGGGACGGCGGTTCCGCGGGACATGAAGACGACGCCGTCGACCATCTCCTCCATCTCCGAAAGGATGTGGCTGGAGAGCAGGACCGTGGTGCCGCCCGAGGCCAGGTCGCGCAGCAGGACGCGCAGGTCGGCGCGCGAACGCGGGTCCATGCCGGCGGCGGGCTCGTCCAGGAGCAGGACCTTGGGGTCGTGGATGAGGGCGCGGGCCAGGCCCAGACGCTGCTTCTGGCCCCGGGAGAGAACCCGGGCGGGCGTGCGCGCCATCTCATCAAGGTGGACCAGGGTGAGCATCTCGACGGCGCGGGTGCGGGCGGCGTCGGCATCCATCCCCTGGGCGGCGGCAAAGGTCAGGAGGATCTCAGTGCAGGTCAGGGAGTCCCAGGTGCCGAAGGCATCGGGCATCCAGCCCACAGTGCGGTGGACCTCGCGCGACTGGGTGACCGGGTCCAGGCCGGCCACGCGGATCGTCCCGGGAGTCCGGGGCCAGGAGGGCCGCCAGCATGAGCAGCAGGGTGGTCTTGCCGGCGCCGTTGGGTCCGACCAGACCGGTGACGGAGCCGCCGGGCACCGACATGTCCAGCTGGCGCACCGCCGGTGCCCGGCCGAAGAAACGGGTGAGCTGAGAGACTTCGATGCTCATAACGGCAGGCTAATGCGTGGAGGACCGCTGTGGTCGGGGAAAGGTACCCATTGTCGATGGCCGTCGGCCCGCCGCGTGTGTGCGGGGTGGGCTCCAGGAGTGGGCGGCCGGGCCTCGGGGCTGCTCCCCTCGAGCGGTCCGCTGATGCTGTGATCTCGGATGCGTGTGATTTCCCGGCAACACGGCGCACCGTATGCTTGGCCCAGCCACGCCGTCGTGGGCGCCGCACGGCGACGGCTCCAGATTCCGGGAAGCCCCTGCCGGGACGCCCGTACCGGCGCGGAGCCCCTGATTCAAGACACGCACCGATACCAGGACCCGAGGAGCGCCCCATGGCACTGGTCGTCCAAAAGTACGGCGGCTCGTCCGTCAGCGACGTCGACGCGATACGACGCGTCGCCCGGCGCATCGTCGCCACCCGCCAGGCCGGCAACACGGTCGTTGTCGTCGTCTCCGCGATGGGGGACACGACCGACGAGCTCCTCGACCAGGCCGCCGCCCTGACCACCCACGCCCCCGCGCGCGAGATGGACATCCTGCTGTCCGCCGGTGAGCGCATCTCCATGGCCCTGCTCGCCATGGCCGTCACCGAGCTCGGCGTGCCGGCACAGGCCTACACCGGTGCCCAGGCCGGCGTCCTCACCGACTCCAAGTACGGCAAGGCTTCCATCGTCGGGGTGCTGCCCGAGCGCGTGGCCCGCTCCATCCAGACAGGCGCGGTCGCCATCGTTGCCGGCTTCCAGGGCATCAACGAGGTCGAGGACACCACCACCCTGGGACGCGGCGGCTCCGACACCACCGCGGTCGCCCTGGCCGCCGCCCTCAACGCCGACGTCTGCGAGATCTACACTGACGTTGACGGCCTGTTCACCGCCGACCCCCGCATCGTCCCCACCGCCAAGCGCATCGAGTCCTCTCCAGTGAGGAGACCCTGGAGCTGGCCGCCCACGGCGCCAAGATCCTCCACCTGCGCGCGGTCGAGTACGCCCGGCGCTTCGGGGTGCCCCTGCACGTGCGCTCCTCCTTCTCCGACAAGACCGGGACCTGGATCTACGACGGCCGCCGCGAGGGAGCCTTCGTGCCCTCGGTCGTGGCCGCCCAGCTCGACGACGTCGTCGCCGCCGACACCGCGACGCCTGGTAGTCCTGCGACGCCGGCCTCCCCGGCCAGCGCCGACACTCCTGCGAGCCCGGCAACCCAGGGGGACTCTCCTGCGGCCTCCTCCTCGCCTTCAGACCCCGCCGGACTCGACGAGGGCCCCTCGGCCGCCGTCGTCGACACCGCCCACCGCAACGCCATCGCCGCGCGGGCCCAGGCCCGCCCCCGCCCGTCCGCCAAGGAGGACCACGTGGAAGCCCCCGTCATCTCCGGAATCGCCCACGACCGCAGCCAGGACAAGATCACGCTCGTGGGCGTGCCCGACGTCCCCGGCGCCGCCGCCCGCATCTTCGCGATCGTGGCCGGCACCGACGCCAACATCGACATGATCGTCCAGGACGTCTCCGCCGAGGGCACGGGCCTGACCAACATCTCCTTCACCTGCCCCGACGGCGACTCCGCCACCGCTCGCGAGGCCCTGGAGGCCGCCCGCGAGGAGCTGGGCTTCCGCAGCCTGCACTTCAACCCCGACATCGGCATCCTGTCCCTGGTGGGGGCCGGCATGCGCTCCAACCCGGGAGTCTCGGCACGCCTGTTCGGCGCCCTGAGCGAGGCCGGGGTCAACATCCACATGATCTCCACCTCCGAGATCCGCATCTCGGTGGTGGTCGACGACGCCGCACTTGACGAGGCCGTGCGCGCCGTCCACTCCGCCTTCGGCCTCGACGCCCAGGCCGCCGAGGCGGTCGTCTACGGAGGGACCGGACGATGAGCAATCCCGTGAACACCTACACCGGCCCGGCTGATGGCGTCTGCGTCGCCGTCGTGGGCGCCACCGGCCAGGTCGGCCGCGTCATGCGCGCCATGCTGGCCGAGCGCGACTTCCCCGCCCGCTCGGTGCGCTTCTTCTCCTCGGCCCGCAGTGCCGGGACCGTCGTGGACTTCCGCGGCGCCCAGATCGAGGTCGAGGACGTCGCCACCGCGGACCTGGCGGGCATCGACGTCGCGATCTTCTCCGCCGGGGGCGCCGCCTCGCGCGAGCACGCCCCCCGCTTCGCCGCGGCCGGGGCCGTCGTCGTCGACAACTCCTCGGCCTGGCGCAAGGACCCCGAGGTGCCGCTCGTGGTGAGCGAGGTCAACCCGCACGCCCTGCGCGAGCGGCCCAAGGGCATCATCGCCAACCCCAACTGCACCACCATGGCGGCCATGCCCGCGCTCAAGGTGCTGCACGAGGAGGCCGGGCTCATCCGCCTCATCGTCTCGACCTACCAGGCCGTCTCCGGCTCGGGGCGGGCCGGGGTGGCCGAGCTGGCCGGGCAGGTGCGCGCCGTCGTGAATGAGGACATGGAGGGCCTGGCCCTGGACGGGCGGGCCGTTGAGTTCCCCGCGCCTGAGGTCTACGTCGACACCATCGCCTTCAACGCCGTGGCCTGGGCCGGTGGCGACGCCGGCGACGGCTCCGGCGAGACCGATGAGGAGCAGAAGCTGCGCAACGAGTCGCGCAAGATCCTGGGGATCCCGGACCTGCTCGTCTCCGGCACCTGCGTGCGCATCCCGGTCTTCTCCGGCCACGGCCTGAGCGTCAACGCCGAGTTCGCCCGTGAGATCAGCGTCGAGCGCGCCCGCGAGCTGCTCGAGGCGGCGCCCGGCGTCACCTACCAGGACGTGCCCAGCCCCCTCAAGGGCGCCGGCCGCGACGGCACCTTCGTGGGGCGTCTGCGCACCGACCAGGCCTTCGCTCCGGGTCATGGCCTGCAGTTCTTCGCCGTCGGGGACAACCTGCGCAAGGGCGCGGCCCTCAACGCCGTCGAGCTCGCCGAGCTGGTGGCCGCCGAGATCCGGGGCTGAGCAGTCTTTTCCCGCCGAGCCGGGCATTTCTCGCGTAGACCTACCGAAAAACGGTCGCACTACGCGAGAAATGCCCGGCTCGGCGTCTACGTGGCGGGCGACGACGACCTGGGCGACGGAGCGCTCCCTCATCGATCCGAGTCGTGTTGCGCCAGAAGCCGGTCGATGCGCTCGCTCAGTTCACTGACCTGTTGCTGCAGGTCGGCCACTTGCGCCTGCGTGGCCGCCTCCTGCTCGGCGTTCTCCTCCTCGACCAGCGAGACGATCCACGAGGCCAGGGTCGCCGTGACCACGCCGATGAGCGCCACCCCGCCGATCATGAGCAGCGCCGCGATGAAACGCCCCTCGGTGGAGACCGGAACGGTGTCGCCGTAGCCGATGGTGGTGATCGTCGTCAGCGCCCACCACAGGGCCTGGCCGAAGGTTCGGATCGAGGTACCCGGCTCATGGCGCTCCGCATCCAGCGTGGCCAGCGCCGAGGTGAAGATCAGCAGCGAGGCGCTGCCGGCCGTGTACAGGGTGATGCGCCCGCGCAGCGCGGTGCCGGCGCTGCGCTGCATGATGCTCACGAGTGTCACCAGGCGCAGGAGCCGCAGCGGCCGCAGGACCGGCAGGACAATGACCGCCAGGTCGGGTAGGTGGTGGAGGAACCAGTGCCCCCGGTTCGGCGCCAGTGCCAGGCGGACAAGGTAGTCGACGCCGAACAGCACCCACACGGCGTCGATCACCAGCTCGGCTGCGTTCTTGGCCCCGCCCTGTGCGTTGGTGAGCACCTCCCAGGCGTAGGCGCCCAGGAAGACGACGGCGGCGCCGGTCAGCGGCCACTCCGTGGCTCGCTCCCACGCCCGCAGCCGAGTGCCCGTGCTGTCTTCGGTCGGCATGCTCCGATGGTAAACGGCGCTTAGGACGGAGCCGTACTGCCCTCACCGGCGGGGCACCTTCTCGCCGACTGGTGCAGTCCGCGCGTACGGGGAGGTTTTCTGCACCGGTACGCGCAGGATGTCCCCGCCGGGAGGTCGCGCTAATCCCTACGGGCGGCATGTCCCTATCGAGCGAGGCGGATCCGTATCCGGTGGGGCACCACCAACCCGACTGCCATCGCCAGCACAATGACGATGGCAGTGGCCAGGTCGCTCGCCGTCGCCTCCAGTACCGCCTCCGCGTGTGCCTTTCCCACCAGGCTCAGTGTCCCTGCGGCAGCGCGGAACAGGTACACGCCGGGTACAAGGGCCACGACCGCGGCGAAACCCGCCCCCGCGAAAGGAATGTGCCGTGAGTGGCACACCGGCGTGAGCAGGCCGCCCGCCACCAGGCAGGCCAGCAGAGAGGAGGCAGGCGCGTTCCAGTGCCACCACGTCAGCGCGACCCAGTGCGCCGCGTGCGCGAGCCCGCCGGCCAGGAACGCCCAGCCGAAGGTCCTGATCGGCATGGAAAAGTACACCGGGTAGCACATGGCGAGGACTGCGGCGGCCAGGACGTCGAGCCACAGTGGGATCGCGTCGGTCGTCGCGGTCAGCGGCAGGCCGGTGCCACCGATGAGCAGGCCTCCGACGACGCCCGCACTGATGGCCAGGATCGTCAGTGCCGCGTCCGCCAGCCGTGCCAGGCCCATGTCGTGGCGGCGCTCGGCGATCTCGATGGCGCCGTTGAGGACCTGGGGGCCGGGCACGAGCACCATCCCCGGACACACGGCTACGAGCCGAGCCGTGCCGGTCCAGCCGAGGTGGACGGCGAGTGCGCCGACCAGGCCGCCGATAAGAGCGGCGGCAAAGGTCTGGGTGACTGCTGTCGTCCGCTCCGCCAGCGCGCGCCGCGCGAGGCCGCCTGCTCCCGCCGCGGCGAAGGCGAGGGTGACTGACGGCAGGTGGTGGGCCCCGAAGATAAGGGCCAGCAGGCTCGCGCCGAGGCCCGCCGCCAGGGCGAATCCAGGTAGGGCTGGAGGGCTGGGTCCGCACCTCCTCCAGTAAGTCCTCCAGCTCGTCGAGGCTCAGGGCTCCGGTAGCACTCAGACGGCGCTGGATGAGGGTCGCGCGTCCCATGTGCACCGCCACAGGGCGGATGGCTTGGACCGCGGCTACGGCCCCGTCGGCGTCGGTGAGCGTGACCTGCGACCAGGTGGGCAGCAGCGTCAACCGGGTGCCCAGCAGCTCGTTGAGCCGTTCAACGGTGGCCACCGCGGCGTGAGTGGACTGGCCCGAGTCCAGGAGCAGAGCGGCGGTCCGGGCGGTGAGCCCGGCCGCGCGCCGTCCCTCTGCTCCCGTCAGCCGGCGGCTCAGACCTCGACCTCGGGGTAGACCGGCTGCCACATGGCGTCCTGAACCGCCTGGATGAGGTTGTCGTGACTTGCGGTGGCGACGCCGTCGGCCTTGGCCTGGCGGGCGACCGCGACGGCGACCGTCGCCGAGGAGGCGTGCAGGTTCTCCACCGGAGGTAGGAGGGAGGTCCCCGGGGTGGTGGGGTCGACCTGGCTTGCGACGGCCTGTGCGGCGGCGAGCAGCATGCCGTCGGTCACCTGGCTCGCGCCGGAGACGATGACCCCCAGCCCCAGACCCGGGTAGAGCAGGGCGTTGTTGCCCTGGCCGATCGTGAACGTGGTCCCCTCGTACTCGAAGGGCTCCACCGGAATGCCGGTGGCGACCAGCGCCTTGCCGCCGGACCAGGCGATGACGTCGGCGGGCATGGCCTCGATCCGCTCGGTGGGGTTGGACAGCGGTAGAACGATGGGGCGCTCGACGCCGTTGCTCATCTCCTCGATAACCTCGCGGGTGAAGGCCCCGTGGTCCGTGGAGGTGCCGATGAGGATCGTGGGATGAACCCGGCGCACCGTCTCGAGCAGGCCGACTTTGCCGTGCTCGCGGGTCCAGTCCGCCACCTCGGAGGCCGGTCGCGCGTAGGCCTGCTGGTAGTCGGGCAGGTCCTCCATGTCGTCGGTGATGAGGCCCGCCCGGTCGATGAGCCAGATGCGGGAGCGCGCCTCGTCGGGGCTGAGCCCGTCGCGGACCATGCCGGCGTGGATCTGGTCGGCCATACCGGTGCCGGCGGTACCGGCGCCGTAGACGAGCAGCCGCTGATCGGCAAAGCTCTGGCCGGTGACCTTCATGCCGGAGACCACCGCGGCGATGACGATCGCACCGGTGCCCTGCATGTCGTCGTTGAAGATGCGGTACTTCTCGCGGTTGGCCAGCAGGATGCGGCGCGCGTTGGACGGGCCGAAGTCCTCGAAGTGAAGCAGTGCGTGGGGGAAGAGCTCGGCCGCGACGGACAGGTACTCGTCGATGAGCTCGTCGTAGCGCCGACCGCGCGCACGCGCGTGACGGTTGCCCAGGTAGGCTGGGTCATTGAGGAGGGCCTCGTTGTCCGTGCCGCAGTCCAGGTTGACGGCGATCGCCCGCTCGGGGTGGATGCCGGCGGCTGCCGTGTAGACGGCGAGCTTGCCCACGGAGATATCGGTGCCGTTGACGCCCCAGTCTCCGATCCCGAGAATCTCCTCGGCGTCGGAGACCACGAGCAGGTCGACGTCGTCGGGTCCCAAACCCAGGCCCTCCAGGGAGGGGCGCACGTCCTCAATACGGTCTACGGACAGGTAGATGGCACGCGACCGCCGGTAGTCACGGCTCCACTTCTTGATGGCCTCACCGACCGTGGGATCGTAGACGATCGGCAGCAGCTCGGAGAGATGGTCGGTGAGCACCCGGTAGTAGAGGACCTCGTTACGGTTGTGGAGCTGGTCGAGGAAGACGTACTTGTCCAGGTTCGTGGGCTGGGCGGTCAGCTGTGCGTAGGCCCGAGCCGCCTGCTGGTCAAGGGTCTCGACGGCGGAGGGGAAGCGGCCGATGAGTCCGAGCCGACGCCGTTCCTCCTCGGTGAAAGCGGTGCCGCGGTTGGTCAGGGGGTCGGTGACGATGGTTGGCTTGGTCGGCATGTGGTCTCCTCAAAAGCGAGTGGAGCCGATCGTCAGTTTAGTGACGATGCTATTGGATTGTGGAAGTAAACTAACGCTCGTTCTTCTGAGACGTCCACCGGTACTGGTGCGATGGCGCATCGGCTGAGGCGGAGCTCGCCGGCTGGTGGAGCCGCTACAGGTAACCGCGCATGAGGGTGAAGGTCTCCTCGACCGTCTCGGCACGGAGGTGCTCGGGGCGCTCGGCCGCCACCGCGTCCAGAATCGCCTCGAGAACGACGAGTGTGGCCACCCGTGTCCGGAACATCGCCTCCTGGGTGACTAGCGGCGTCGTCAGAAGGATGTCCGCCAGGGGCACGAGCGGCCCGGTGCGCCGATTGGTCAGGAGGATCGAGGTTGCGCCGCGTCGGCCTGCCAGGCGCAGCAGGGCTTCGACTGGAGCCGGGTGGCGGTCGAAAGTCGCAGCGAGGACGACGGCGTCGACCTCCAGTCCGGCCAGGGCGTGCGCCCAGTGGTCGGTGCCGTCCAGGATGGTGACACCGCCTCTGAGGTAGGAGAGCAGGAGACCGAAGTACTGCATGAGGGGTCGTCCCGTGGCGACGGCGCCCAGGTAGAGGGGGCGATCGGCGTCGCCGACCAGCTCGCAGGCACGGGTGAAGGCCTCCGTATCGATCGCAGAGGAGCATCCGGAGAGCACCTCCTGAGCCGAGCCGACGCGTTGCTCAAGGACGGACTGGGGCGACGGCGCAGCGTCATCGTGCATCCGCCTAAGGCGCTCAACCGGTAAAGACAGCTCCTCGCGCACGCCGGCGCGCAGGCTGCGGCTCAAGGTGCGGAAGTCGGAGTATCCGAGCTTGCGCGCGAACCGGCCCACCGTCGCCGAGGAGACCCCTACGGCGCGGCAGATTTCCTCGAGGTTAAGCAGGGCGGCGCCGGGCAGGTTGTCCTCATAGAAACGGGCGACGTCGAGCTCGCGTGCGGTGAGACGGGCGGACGCGAGCCTGTCCAGGAAAGGATTGTCCTCAGATGGCTCCACGGCGTCCAATTTATCGGAGTCGCCAGGTCGGAGGCCGTCACCCGCGTTCGCGAAAGGTTATGACGCCGTCGGACGCGTCAGCGAGTCATGTACTAGGGCGCCGGATTCGTCTTGCCACGGGGACTTTTAACCCCGTCGGGGACAGAACTCTGTACCCGTACGCGCAGGATGTCGTCGGCTAGAAGGAAGCGCACCCCGACGCGTGGATTGTCCCCGTCCTCATCGGAGGACATGAGATGAGGGGGTGCTAGACCAGCAGGATCCCGCCGCGGCGCCGAGGTAGAAGACGTAGACGGCCAGCAGGAAGATCCGCTCCGAGATCCCGAAGGCGTAGGGTCTCAGGCGGCGGACGACCAATGCGATCACCAGGGCGGTGAGTGCGGCGGCAGTCACCCACCGGGTCGCCCCGAGGAGGGACACCAGCCCCCGCGGCGCAAGTGGGGTCAGCAGCCGGACGATGTTGCCCATGCACGAGTAGGCGATCGCGAACCACGCGATGGCGGCCACCAGGTGAAGGCGACCGATGAGAGTGGTCGGCTGCCCCTCGACGTCGGTCGGCAGGAACGGCAGCGCCGCGAAGATGACGGCCAGGACCGCCAGCCAGAGTGCCACGCCCTTCTCCGGCGTCGGCGGTCCGAGGGTGACGGCGCCTGCGAGCACGGCCCAGAACACCGCCGAGGTCCAGGTGACGGCAGCCGCCAACCGGCGGGTCGGCCCGACGGCGTAGTCGCTCACGGCGTGCTGCACGATGTTGTAGTCGCTGGGGACGAGGTGAAGGGCGATGAACATGGCCAACCGCGCGACTCCCAGGACGAGGGCGACTGCGGCAAGGACGGTCGTCATTGAACCGGCTCCTTCCGTGCGGGTGCGACTCGATGCTAAACCCTTCCAGTCCGTCGCGGCTGGGGATGGTTCTTCGTCGGGGACGGTGCCGTCCTCCTCTCGCGAACGGGGACACTCGACGCCGTCGGCGGAGGTGGATAGCCGGATGCGCCAGGAATAGGGTGGGCCCCGGTCGTGTTGGCCGCAGTGGAACCGATCAGTATCCGCAGTCTTGAAAGGAACGCTCATGGCCACCAAGAACATCACCGGTCCCGAGTTCAAGGACACCATCCACGGCGAGGGCATCACGTTTGTCGACTTCTGGGCCTCCTGGTGCGGCCCGTGCATGCGCTTCGGCCCCATCTACGAGAAGGCCGCCGAGGCCAACCCGGACATCACCTTCGCCAAGGTCGACACCGAGGCCGAGCAGGACCTCGCCGGGGCGCTGGGCATCTCCTCGATCCCCACGCTCATGGTCTTCCGTGACAATGTGCTCGTCTACCGCGAGGCCGGCGCCCTGCCCGCCCCCGCGCTGGACTCCCTCATCACGCAGGTGCGCGAGCTCGACATGGACGCCCTCAAGGCCAAGATCGCCGAGGAGGAGGCCGCCGGGGCACAGGCCTGAACCGGCCCACGCTGTCCGACGTCGCCCGGGAACCCGCCGTTTCCGGGCGACGTCGTCGTCTGTTACCCGGCTCGCCCAGCCAAGGGCAGAACATCACGTTTTGATATCCTATGATGGCCCGCGTGAAGTTGGAGTCCCACGTCAGTCACGCTGTCAGAGCCCGATGGGCGGTACCCGTCGGCGCCTCGGGCCGCGACGCGCTGGTGCGCCATCTGGTCTACGCCTTCATCCGCTCGGATCCCGAAGGGGCCACGGACTGGATCGACTCGACGGTCCCCACCGACCCCGATGAGCTGCGCACCATGCTCGACTTCCTCCTCACCGCCCGCCCCCGGCGCCCCCTGCCCGAGGACATCGCCGCCGACCTCGACACCCTCCTGAGGCCGAGGCCGCTGAGCGCGGCATGGTCGACGCCACCGAGATCCCGCCCCTGGCCATCACCGACCACGTGCCCGGCCTACTGGGCCGCAACGTGGCCTTCTGGCGCGGCGACCTCACCCGGCTGCGCGCCGGCGCCGTCCTCAATGCCGCCAACTCCGGGATGCTCGGCTGCTTCGCCCCCGGGCACCGCTGCATCGACAACATCATCCACGCCGTCGCCGGGCCGGCCCTGCGCGCCGAGTGCGCCCGCTACATGACCTGGGCGGAGACCTTCGACCCCACCCGCCGTCAGGGCGGGGAGCCGGCCGGCCGGGCCGTCTTCACCGGCGGCTACCACCTGCCCGCCCAGCACGTCATCCACTCGGTGGGCCCCATCATCGAGGACGGTCGCGAGCCCACGCTGCGCGACCGGCGCCTGCTGTCCTCGTGCTACACGAGCGTCCTCAACGTCGCGCACGCCGCGGGGCTGGGCAGCGTCGGCCTGTGCTCGCTGTCCACGGGCATTTTCGGCTACCCCAAGCGGCAGGCCGCCCTGGTGACCCTGGAGACGATCGGCCGCTGGCTGGCGGCCCACCCCGACTCCCGGCTGCGCATCGTCATCAGCCTCAACGCCGACGTCGACGTCGCCGCCTACGAGGCCGCCCTCGCCCCGCCGCCCTGGAGGCCGTGAGAGGTTACGAGAGGCCTGAGCCCTCAATGCGCCCGAGGCGGCGTACTGCACGAGGGTCGGGTGCCACTGGCCGACAGGTGGGTGTACTCCACGCGGTGCGGGGGTTCGTGCAGTACGGACAACCTCCGGCCATTACGTCCCAGACCTCGTGCAGTGCGTGCGGCTGTTGGGCGCCGACGTCGGACCAGATCCACTGAGGGCGGTCAGTTCGCCCGGGCCCGTGCCGCGGCGCGCGCGGCCGCCGGGGCCGCGTCCGCAATCGCCTCCAGCTCCGCCTCGCCGTGCGCGGCCGAGACGAACCAGGCCTCGAACACCGACGGCGGCAGGCTCACCCCGGCCTCGAGGAAGGCGTGGAAGAAGGGCCCGTAGCGCCAGGCCTCCTGGGCGCGGGCCGCCTCGTAGTCGCTCACGCCCCGCTCGGCGGCCCGCTGCCCGAACATGAAGGAGAACAGGGAACCCGCCCGCTGCACGCGGTGGGGCACGCCCTGCTCGGTCAGGGCCGCCGAGACCACCTCGCCGATGCTCTGGGCGCGCCCGGCCACCGAGGCGTAGACGGCGTCGTCGGCCAGCTGGAGCGTGGCCAGGCCGGCCGCCGTGGCCAGCGGGTTCCCCGAGAGCGTGCCAGCCTGGTAGACGGGGCCGTCCGGTGCCAGCAGATCCATGACCTCCGCGCGTCCGCCGACGGCGGCCAGCGGCATCCCGCCGCCCACGACCTTGCCGAAGGTCACCAGGTCCGGCACCCAGGCGGCGCGCTCGCGCCACTCCGCGCCCGGCCAGGTGGGGGCTGCGGCGTCGGCGGGCTCGGAAGAAGTAGCACCAGCGGTGGAGGGCCCGGCGGTGAAGACCGGCAGGTCCGAGGTCCAACCGTCGACGGCCTCCAGCCCCCACCAGCCGGCCGGGCCCACGCGGAAGCCGGTGAGGACCTCGTCGAGGATCATGAGCGCGCCGTGCTCGGCGGTGATGCGGCGGATCGCAGCGTTGAAGCCGGGCGCCGGCGGCACGATCCCCATATTGGCCGGGGCCCCCTCGGTGATGACCGCGGCGATCTCGGGGCCGCGCTCGGCGAAGCAGGTCTCCAGGGCGGCGACGTCGTTGTAGGGCAGGACGATCGTCTGAGCGGCCACGGCCGCGGGCACGCCCGCGCTGCCCGGCAGGCCGCCGGTGGCCAGACCCGAGCCGGCCGCCGCGAGCAGGCCGTCGCTGTGCCCGTGGTAGCAGCCCGCGAACTTCACCACCAGGTCGCGGCCCGTGGCGCCGCGGGCCAGGCGCACGGCCGTCATCGTCGCCTCGGTGCCGGTGGACACGAAGCGCACCCTTTGCGCGGCCGGCACTCGGCGGCGCACTTCCTCGGCCAGGAGCGTCTCCGACTCGGTCGGGGCGCCGAAGGACAGGCCATGGGCGGCGGCCTCCTGGACCGCGCTGACGACCTCGGTACGGGCGTGCCCCAGAATCGCCGGCCCCCACGAGCCCACGAGGTCCACGTAGCTGCGGCCCTCGGCGTCGATGACGTGGGCGCCGCTGGCCGAGGCGATGAACCGCGGCGTGCCGCCCACTGAGCCGAAGGCACGCACGGGGGAGTCGACGCCCCCGGGGATAACGGCGCGAGCCGCCTCGAACAGGGCGGTGTTGGTCGTGGTGCTGGAGGGCTGGCCTGCAGGCCGCGGCTGCTGGGACACGGGCGTTCCTGTCGGTGACGTGGCTGGTCGGGGCCGGTTCAGGCGGGGTCGCCGCACCGGCCGGGGCTGCCTCCCAACCTACCGGACTGGCATGGCGCATGAGTGGCATCAGCGCGAGTACCTCCAGGGCTCGCGGACGCGCCCTGGACCTCGACTACTGACGTCACGGGTACAGTCCGCGAGATCTGAGGTGCGTCCGCGGCGAGCCACGTGCGTGGCCGCGGCCCTGGGATCGCCTCTGCCTTCGTCACATGATCTACCGCAGGGCCGGGTTCTCGGCGATCTCCCGGGCCCAGTACGTCAGGACCATGTCCGCCCCCGCGCGCACGATCCCCAGCACCGACTCGGCGATGACGCGCTCGCGGTCGACCCACCCACGCTGCGCGGCCGCCTCCACCATCGCGTACTCGCCGCTGACCTGGTAGGCGGCCACCGGCACCGGTGAGGCGGCGGCGACGTCGGCCAGCACGTCCAGGTAGGGGCCGGCCGGCTTAACCATGACGATGTCGGCCCCTTCCGCGACGTCGAGCATGACCTCGCGCAGGCCCTCGCGGCGGTTGGCCGGGTCCTGCTGGTAGGCGCGCCGGTCCCCGGTGAGCGTGGAGCCCACGGCCTCGCGGAACGGCCCGAAGTAGGCCGAGGCGTACTTCGCCGAGTAGGCCAGGATCGCGACGTCGTCGTGCCCGGTGGCATCCAGGGCGGCGCGGATCGCGGCGACCTGCCCGTCCATCATCCCCGACGGCGAGACCATGTGCGCCCCGGCCTCCGCCTGGGAGACCGCCATCGCCTGATAGGTGGCCAGGGTGGCGTCATTGTCGACCTCGCCGGCGCGCGGGCCGTCGGGACGGATCAGCCCGCAGTGGCCGTGGCTGGTGAACTCGTCCAGGCAGGTGTCCGCGCACACGACGACGTCGTCCCCCACCTCCGCTCGCACGGCCGCGATCCCGCGGTTGAGAATGCCGTCCTCGGCCCAGGCGGCGGTGCCCGAGGCGTCGCGGGCGGCGGGCACGCCGAACAGGTCGATGGCGCCGACGCCGGCCTCGGCGCAGGCGGCGGCCTCGCGGCGCAGCGAGTCCAGCGTGTGCTGGACGACGCCAGGCATCGCCTCCACGGGGCGGGGGGCGTCGATGTCCTCGCGCACGAACACCGGCAGGATGAGTGCGGCCGGGTCCACGACGTGCTCGCGCGCCAGGCGCCGCATCGCCGGGGTGGTGCGCAGGCGGCGGGGGCGGACGGTCGGGGCCTGCGGGTCGGGGACGGAGCGGCGCGACAGGAAGTCGGCGGCCGGTCGAAGGGCGTCGGTCATGGGGTGCTCCTGGTGGTCGTTGGTCTCCCGCCCCACGGATTCTCCGGAGATCCGTTGGGATGACTGGGATTGTGCGGGTCGAGCGGGCCGGTGAGAGGCCGCGGCGGGGTGGTGGCTGTGAGGGTCGCTGGTGCTGGGCGGGGTGGCTGGGTGTCGGTTCGTGTCACGCTGGGGAGACTTTTTCGGGCTCCGAGTGGGGGCCGCGGCTCTTGAACGCATACGAGTATCCGGTTCTGACCTGGGCAAACTCCTGAGAAGCAGGTGTCGAAGGGGCAGTGGCGGTGATGAAAAAGTCTCCCATCGTGACACTTTTGCCGGTGTGCGGTCATCACGGCGGCTCCGGTGAAGGGGATCCGGAGCCGGTGGAGGCCTGGGAGGCGTCGATGACGGCCCGGAGGACGCCCTCGGGCGTGGGGGAGGAGGCGGTGGCCGCGACCGGCAGGCCCAGCTCGTGGGCGGCGGCCGCGGTGGTGGCACCGATCGCCACGAGTCGGGTGACGGGAGAAGGAGACCCGAGCAGCTCCAGGACAGCCCGCGTCGTGGACGGGGCGGTGAGCACGGCGGCGTCCACGCCGCCGGCAGCCCAGGTGCGGGCCAGGCCCGGGGGCAGCTCGGAGGTGTCGGCGGTGACGGTCGTGTAGGCGGCCACCTGCTCCACCTCCCAGCCCGCCCGCCGCAGGCCGTCGCCCAGCGCCGGATCGGCCAGGGCCGAGGCCGGCAGCAGCAGGCGCCGTGCGGTGCCCGGGGCGGCTCCCGGGCCACCGGTGAGGGCGGGCTCCTCCAGCAGCGCGGTGGCCGAGCCCCGGGCCACCAGGTCGGGGGCGGCTCCGGCGAGCTCTGCCCAGGCGCGCGCGGTCGCCGGCCCGACAACCGCCACCCGCACCGGCGAGATCGCTGCGGCGGGCTCGCGCTGCCCAGGTGATGTCGCTCGGGCGCGGCGAGGTGCAGCGTCGACGTGGGCATTGGAGTCGCCGGAGTCGTCGTGATGGCCACGGTTGCCGGTCGCCGAGCCGATTCCGGCTTCTGCGAGCAGATACGGCGCCAGCGCCTCAATGGTCCGGGCCGAGGTGAGTACCAGCCAGGCGGCCTCACCCGCTGCGATCCGCCGCGCGGTCGCCTCCAGGTCCACGGCGTCCCCCGGAACGGTCTGCGTCACGGCGGCGCGCAGTACCTCCGCCCCGGCCCGCTCCAGCGCCGAGGCGATCCGGTCGCGATCCTTGACCCGTGGCATCAGCACGACCCGCCCCGCCAGCGGCGCGCCGGCAGCCTCGTGGGGCCGGGCCGGGGGGTGCTTGAGCGGGTTGCTGCGTGAGGTGGACTCAGCCATGGCCGCAGTCCCGCCGCGGTTTGCTGGCATGCAGGTCGACGATATCGCCGGCACCGTCCTCCAGCAGGATCTCGGCCACTCGGACTCCCAGCGCCTCCGCCGCCCGAACCGCCGCTGCGGCCTCACGCGGGCTGTCGGAGCCGCCCGCGGTCCCGGGCAGCTCGGTGCTCAGCTCGCAGCCGACCTCTTGGCCGCCGTCGAGCGAGGTGACCACCGCCCGCAGCACGAGCACCCGCGGCGAGCGGCTCGACGTCGTTCCGCCGTGCGGCTGTCCACCCCCAGCACCCCGGTCCGCTCTCCCGTCGTCACTGCGGGTCCCCTCGCCCTCATCGGCCCGGCCCGCGGTGACTCCGTCTGACTGCCGGCTACTGCTCGCACACCCGGCACCTCGGCGGGGTTCGGACATTGCGGTGTCATAGCGGCAGAAGGTCTCGTTCCACCCGGCCTCGCGCTCGCCGCAGTCCTCCCTCCGCTCCTGTTCGCCGCCCCGCAGGCGCGCCCAGGCGCCCACCGGCGCCGCGCAGCCCGCGCCGAGCCGGGCCATGAGCGACCGCTCCGCCGTCACCGCCAGACGTGTGGGCTCGTCGTCGAGCGCCGCCACTGCCCGGGCCAGCGCGGTAGAGCTCGCTGCGGCCTCTCCATTCTTCGAGCGCTGCGGGTTCTCCGGGTCTCCTGCAGTCTCAGCGCTCTTTGAGATCCCTCCGCCCTCCCGGGCCTCCAGGGCGCCCGCCCTCGCCTCCACGGCCAGAGCCCCCTGGGCGGGCGCGGGCAGCATCATTTCCAGGTCCAGGACCTCACTCGCGCAGTGCTCCAGACCCAGGCGCCGTAGCCCCGACAGGGCCAGGACCACCGCGTCCAGGTCGCCGGCGGCGTCGGCCCGGCTCGGCGCGACAGGCTCATCAGCTCCGACGCCGACCGCCCCCAGCCCCCGCACCCGCGCCAGCCGTGTGGGCACGTTACCGCGCAGGTCCACCACCTCCAGGTCCGGTCGGGCAGCCAGCAGCTGGGCGGCCCGGCGCGGCGAGCCGGTGCCCACGCGGGCGCCGTCGGGCAGGGTGGCCAGGGTCAGGCCGTCGCGGGCGCACAACACGTCGCGCGGGTCCTCACGCGGCGGCACGCAGATGACCTCCAGGTCCTCGACCGGCTGGGTGGGCAGGTCCCTGAAGGAGTGGACCACCAGGTCCACCTCGCCGTCCAGGAGCGCATGGCGCAGCCGGGCCGCGAATACCCCGACCCCGCCGAGACTGCGCAGGGGCGTGCGATCGCCGTCGCCGTCCGTGCGCACGGTGACCAGCTCAATGTCCAGGTCGCCGCCGTGCTCGTCGGGGCCCTCACCATGGTCGTCTTCGACGGCGGCCGCACTGTTGGCCGCGGCCCGACGCAGCGCGTCGGCGACCTGCCCGGACTGGGTCAGCGCCAAGCGCGAGCCGCGCGTGCCCAACCGGACCCGACTGCGCTCCTCAGGCGTGCTCATGCCCATCTCCTCCTTGATATCCCCGGCCTCGTCCAGGCGCCGCGTTCGTACGGTACGGCCCGCCTTCGTCCCCTGGGGGGTACGAACTCGCGGCCTAATATACGAACGCGACGAGGGCACCGGCCCCGGCGGGCCGCCTCATGCGCCATGCGGACCCACCAGGCGCCCGGCGGCGGCGCGGGCGTGCTCGACGACGGCCGCGATCCCGGTCCCCGCCACCCACGCCCCGGTGACCTCCAGCCCCGATACCAGTGCGAGCTGCTCCTCCAGGCGCTCCGTGCGCTCCCGATGGGCCGGCGTCACCGGCGGCAGCGTCCCGTCCCAGCGCACCAGCATGTGGTCGACGACGTCGCCCGGCTCGATCCGCACCCCGGTCAGGGCGGCCACATCATCCAGCGCCACCGACAAGCCCACCTCCGGGCGCGGCTGACCGGGCCTGCCGTAGGACAGGCGCAGCGCGTGGATGTCCGGCCCGTGCAGTGCGCGCAGCTCGGCCCCGACCCACGGCCACTTGGCGCTCAGGTGCGACAGCGCCTTGGCCCGCGCCGGGCAGACCGCCCCGCCCGAGGTCGCCTGCTCGGCCGGTGCCACGAGCAGGCCCGAGCCCACCGGCTCCCCGTTCAGCCCCGGCACCCGCGCCACCAACGTGAATCGGGCGACCGGCGCCCCCACCGGCACGGTCAGGTCCGTCGCGCTCGCGGGCAGGGCGGGGACTCCCCGCAGCAGGCGCAGCGCGGCGCCGGCCGAGCACGCCAGGATGACCCGGTCGGTCACCACGACCTCCTCGGCGCCGTCCGGCACCGGCTCGTCCGACGGCGTCGGCCCCCGCCGCGTCGGCGCGATCCCCACCCGCCAGGCGGAACGATGTCCGCCCTCGCTGTCCTCGCCGCCGGCCGGCCGCAGCCACTGGGCACCGGTACGGGTCCGCACGCTCCCGCCGCCGGCCTCGATCGCCTCGCGCAGCGCGTCGGTGAGCCGGAACAGCCCGCCCTCGACGGCCGCGTCCACGCTCCGCCCGCCCGCGCCGTCCCGGCGGACCCGACGCCGCTCCAGCACCGCCGCCACGGCAGCACCCAGGGACCCCAGCTCCGCAGTGGCCCGCCGCAGGCCCGGCACGACGACGTCAGCGGCCAGGTCCGCGGGGTCGGCCGAGTGGATCCCCGCGACGATCGGGCGCACGAGCCGCTCCAGGACGCCGGTCCCCATCCGTGCGGTGACGAAGGAGGCCAGGTCGGCAGGGTCCTCGGGGCCCGTGCCCACGCTCCCGGGCAGGTCGGCGTCCTTCGCGGCCCGCCGGGCAGCGGCCCGCCCGATGATGCTCACGACGTCGGGCGCCAGTGGGTCCGCAGGGATCCCCAGGTAGGCGTCGTCGGGAAACCGGTGCAGCGCCCAGCCGGGCGACTCGTCTCCGTCATCGGTTCCGCCCGCCTCGCCCACGTCGTCACCGGCCTGCGCCAGGGGCGGCAGGAAGAGCCTCGGCCGGCCGTGCGGGGCGGCGGTGCGCAGCCCCAGCTCGGCCAGCATCGAGGTGGCCGCCTCGCCGCGCACGACGAAGCCCTCGGCGCCCAGGTCCAGCCGCGCCCCGCCGATCCGACCGGCCGCGACGAGACCGCCGGTGTAGCCGCGCGCCTCGACGAGCAGCGGTCGCAGCCCGGCGCGCACCAGGTCCCAGGCCGCCGTCAGCCCCGCGATCCCACCGCCGACGACGAGCGCGTCCCACCGCTGAGCAGGAGTCTGCGGGCTGCCGGAGTCCGTGGGCCGGCCACCGGCCTCGGAGAGGCCCACCGGGGGAGACGCGGTCGAGGACAACTGCGATCCGTCTGCCCGGGCTCCGTGCCGGTCAGGGCCGTCCTGCTCCCGGTACTTGCCCGCCCAGCGGCCCCCGGGGTGCGCCGGATCCGTGGTCATTCAGCGCCCCTCCTGCCCGTGGTGACGCGTCGTGCGGGCCAGTGGCCGTCCCCCGGGACCCCGTGGCGCCTGCCGACCGGGTTCGCGCCGGTCCGGCCTGCCCGCGCTCCGCTGCGCCGTTGCCTCGGTTGGCGATCCCGCGCCCGATCCGGTGACCGTCATTGTCCCCGCTGTCGCGTCCGCACTCGTCTCCGCGACGGCATCCCACCCGGCCAGCGCCACGGCCTCCCAGTCGGCCGAGCCGTGCACCCTCGCCACGATCCGGGTGAGGACATCCGCCTCGGTGGCCGGCGGCACCCCGTGACCCAGGTTGACCACGTGCCCCGGGGCCGCGCGCCCGGCGGCCAGGACCGCGTCGACCTCCTCAGCCACCAGCGGCCACGGCGCCGCCAATAGTGCCGGGTCGAGGTTGCCCTGGACAGGGGCACGCTCCCGCCTGCGGGTCGGCCTGGGCCAGCGCCTCGATCGCCTCGCCCAACTCGATGCGCTCATCGATCCCGACGGCGTCGGCCCCCTGCCGCATGAGCCCCAGCAGCCGGGCCGTCCCGGTGCCGAAGTGGATGAGGAGCGGCGCCCGACCGGTCGTGGGGGAGAGGGCACCCCGGGCCACCTCCAGCGCGAGCCCCGAGTAGGGCGCCACGCGCTCGCGGTAGGTGCGCGGTGACAGTGAGCCCGCCCAGGAGTCGAAGAGCTGGGCCGCGGCCGCCCCGGCGCGCACCTGAGTGGCCATGAACTCGCCGGTCAGGCGCGCGCACCACGTCATGAGCCGGTCCCAGGACTCGGGGTCGGCGCGCATGAGCGTGCGCGCCGCCAGGTGGTCACGGCTGGGCCGACCCTCCACGAGGTAGGCCGCCAGTGTGAACGGCGCCCCGCCAAAGGCGAGTACCGGTGTCCACCCCGCCGCCCCGGCGCTGTGCTCCAGTCCCGCGCGCGCCCGCTCGCTCAGCCCCTCGCGCTTACCCGGCGCCTGCGGGCTGCCCAGCTCGACGACGACGCGGCGCACCGCCTCCTGGACCGCCGCCACACCCGCAGCGCCCCCCACGTGCCCCGCCCGGGGCCGTCCCCGAAGCGGTGGGCGACCAGCTCTCTCACCTCGCCCGCGCTGCGCACCGGGGTGTCCAGCACCGGTCCCACGCCCTCCTCGATCCGCACCTCCACGCCCGCCAGGCGCAGCGGCACCATGATGTCGGAGAAGAGGACGGCTGCGTCGACGCCGTGGCGCCTCACTGGCTGCAACGTCGCCTCGGCCGCGAGCCCCGGATCCAGGCAGGCCTCCAGCATCGGGATGCCGGCGCGCCCCCGCAGCGCGCGGTACTCCGGCAGGGACCGGCCCGCCTGACGCATGAACCACACGGGCGTGCGTGCGGGTCTGCGGCCCGCCAGCGCCTCCAGGATCGCGGGCTCCGCCGAGGAGGCTCCACCGCCGTCGCCCCGGCCGCCTGCGCCGCTGCCTTCACCACTCCTCCCGCCGTCTGCGCCGCCCTCGCGGTCGGTCGAACCGGGCTCGCGCGCCTGCCCGGCGTCAATTGAATTGCGTGAAGGTTCGCTGACGAAATCGCGGTTGTCATCCGCGGAATAATGACGCCGTGTGCTTTCCTTGCGATAAGGAAACTGAATCCGAGACATATTCACCAACCTCTTCGTGTGCGTGCTCGAAGATGAGTCATCCGCATAGTGACGCGATATTCTCTGCGTTGCTCTGATAATGACAGGATGTCAGAAATAGCGTGGTGACGCATTGTCCTGACGCCGAGCCCATCTCGCCACGCCACTATTGTGCCCGCACCCTGCACTGATGTTTCAATAGCGCTCGCTGTGACTACTCATCTTCTCTCCGCCGACCACCGACTCCCGGGCCTCGACGTTGTCGCCCGGCTGGGCGCGGTGGCCTCCGGGCTGGGGCCGGCCCTCATGGCGGCCGTGCCCGCGCTGCGCGGGGTCGTCGTCCTGTCCACCTGCAACCGCCTGTCCCTCCTGGTCGACGCCGACTCCTGGGCTGACACCGGATGCCCCGCCGCCCTTGACTCGACCACCCTCCACACAGGCTCCGCCAACCCGACCGCCACGACGGAGGCCGCTGCCGGGTCCGGGCCCGCAGCGCCGTCGGACCTGGGGCAGACCATCTCCGACCTCCTGGCCGAGCGCGCCGGCCTGACTCCCAGTGGCCTCCATCTGTCCCACCTGGTCGGAGCGGCCGCCCGCCGCGAGATGCTCGCCATCGCCGCGGGCCTGAGCTCGATGGTGGTCGGTGAGGGCCAGATCGTCGGCCAGGTCCGTCGCGCCGCCGAGGCCGCCGCCGCCGAGGGCACGCTCAGCCCCGAGCTCGTGCGGATCATCGAACGGGCCTCGGCCACCGCCCGCCGGGTGGCCCACGAGACCGAGTTGTCCGGCCAGGGGCGCAGCATCGTCGCCGTCGGCGTTGATCAGGCCGCCGACCACCTGCCGCCGCTGGACGGCTGCCGCGCTCTCATCGTGGGCACCGGCTCCTACGCCGGCGCCACCGTCGCCGCCCTGCGTGCCCGCGGCCTGACCGACATCGCCGTCTACTCCGCCTCCAACCGCGCCGAGGCCTTCGCCGCCGGCCACGACCTGCGCGCCGTCCCTGCCGGAGCCCTGAGCGGGGCCATGAGCCGCACTGACCTCGTCGTCACGTGCCGTGGCATGGGCAGGCCGATCCTCACCGCCGATGTCGTCGCTCCCGTCGCCGCCGACCGGGCTGCCGGCCGTCCGCTGGTCATCCTCGACCTGGCCCTGACCCATGACGTCGACGAGGCGGTCGGCGCCCTACCCGGCGTCGTCCACCTCGACCTGGCCGGTGTGCGCGACGCCGTCCCCGACGCCGAGGCCGAGCAGGTGGCCTCCGCCCGCGCCATCGTTGACGCCGAGGCCGTCGACTTCGAACGGACCCTGGCCGGCCGAGCCATGGACCCTCTCATCACCGCCCTGCGCGCCCGGGTGGGCCGCGTCGTCGCCGAGGAGGCCGCGCGTCTGCGCCCGCAGCCCGCGCGCCGACCCGCCCTGGCCGTGCCCGCCGTCGACGGGCGCGCCGGAACCGGAGCCGGCGGCGTCAACAGCGCCGACGCCGCCGCGGGCGCCTGCCCCCATCGCGACGTCCGCGCCGAGCCCGGCCTCGAGGTCGTCATGGATGCCGATGGCGAGCAGATGATCTCTCTCGCCCAGGCCGAGCGCGCCCTCCACCACCTGGCCGCCCGCCTCCTCCACCAGCCCACCGTCATGGCCCGCCGCGCCGGCCAGGAGGGCCGCGAGGAGGCCTACCGCCAGGCCCTCGAACTCGTCTGGGGCCTTGAGACCACAGGAGATTCTCATGACTGACAGGACTGCGTCCACAACGCCCGCCGCGCCGCCCCCGGCCCCGCCCAGGACCCGGCCGCCCCTCGCGGCGCCCACCCGGCCGCTGACCTCAGCACCGATCCGGCCGGCATCCCGGCCAGCCTGCCGGCCACCGACCCGCTGGCCCCCTACGACGCCGTCCTCCTGCAGTCCTACGGTGGGCCCCGCTGTCCCGAGGATGTCCTGCCCTTCATGCGCAACGCCACCGCCGGCCGCGGCGTGCCCGACTCGCGCCTCGTGGAGGTCTCCGGCCACTACCAGGGCGTCGGCGGCGCCTCCCCGATCAACGCCTGCAACGCCGAGCTGCGCGACGCCCTCCAGGCCCGCCTGGCCGAGCGCGGCTCGTCGCTGCCGATCATCATCGGCAACCGCAACTGGCACCCCTTTGTCAGCCAGGCCCTGCGAGGCTGGCCGACGCCGGAGCCCGCCGCGTCCTGGCCCTGCCCACCGCCGCCTTCGGCTCCTACTCCGGGTGCCGCCAGTACCGCGAGGACCTGGCCGGAGCCGTCGCCCTGCTCGCCGCCGGTGCGGACGGGGCCACCGGCGACGGCTTCGAGGCCGACGCCGCCGCCCGGGTCGGTGGGGACGGCGGCGGCCCCGTCGACCTCACCGTCGACAAGACGCGCCCCTACTACAACACCCCCGGCCTGCTGGAGGCCAACGTCGACGCCATCGTCGAGGCCTCACGGCAGGCTCGCCGAGCAGGGGTGGCTGCCGCGGACGCTCGCCTCGTGCTCGTCACCCACTCCATCCCCCTGGGCATGGAGACCGGTTCCGCCCCGAGCCCCGACTCCGACGGCGCCCACGGCGTTCCGGACGTCGACAGCCCGACCGAAACGGGGCAGCCCAGCCGGCACTCCGCACACCACCCCGGCGGGCGCTCGGCCATACTCACCCCGGCACAGCCCGCCGAGCAGCGCGAGCCCGGTGTGGCCGCCGACCTGTCCACGGAGGTCTCCTACGTCGCCCAGCACGAGGCGCTCGCCGCGATCCTCGCACCCGAGGTCGCCCGCCGTCTTGGCCTGGCTCAGGTGGAGGCCGACCTCGTCTACTGCTCGCGCTCCGGCCCGCCGCAGGCCCGCTGGCTCGAACCGGATGTCAACGACCACCTCGAGGCCCTGGCCGCCGGGCGCCTGACCGACGGCAGCCCGGCGGACCGGCCCGGGGGCGTCGTCGTGGCCCCCCTTCGGGTTCATCTCCGATCACATGGAGGTCGTCTTCGACCTCGACACCGAGGCCGCCCAGACCGCCCACGACCTGGGGATGCCGTACGCGCGCGCCGCCACCGTCGGCACCCACCCGGCCTTCGTCGACTCCCTCGTCGACATCCTCATCGAGCGGGCCGCCGCCGCCCGGGGCGAGGACGTCCATCCCGGCTCGACCACCGGCGTCGGCCCCTTCCACACCGTCTGTCCGCCCTCCTGCTGCCGCCCCGGTACCCGTCACCCCGGCACCCGCCCGGCCGACGGCGCAGCTCATGAGCCCGCCGCCGGCCACCAGCCGGCCATGAGCGGGTCGTGACCGGATATCGGCCGGCCATCGACTGGCCAGCCTGACGGCTCCGACGGAACCCCCGATAGCCTCCAGCCCAGCAGCTCCGGAAGATCAAGGAGAAGAGATGAGCACCGACACCCACGAGCAGCACGGCAGTCACGGTAACCGCCATGGCGCGCACGGCGGCGGCCACCCCGGCGGACACCCTGCCGAGGGCGGCCTGCACCGCTTCGAGGACGAGGAGCGTCGCCCCCACCGCGACCCGCGCGACGCCACCGACGTCGACCTCGAGGCCATCAACAACCAGTACCACTACACCCTCTACTCCGTCTTCCGCCTCACCCGGCGCCTGCCCGCATCCCAGCCCGAGCGCGAGCAGCTCCTGGGGGGAGAGCGCCAACTTCGTTGAGGCCTGCGGCGTGACGACGCGCGGCTGGTACGACGTCGGGGGCCTGCGCGCCGACGCCGACCTGCTCGTGTGGTGGCTCGACGACGACCCCGAGGTCCTCCAGAACGCCTACCACCGCCTGCGCAGCAGTGCGCTGGGCCGCTACCTGGAGCCGGTGTGGTCCTGCATGGGGCTGCACACGCCCGCCGAGTTCAACCCCCGCCACGTGCCGGCCTGCCTGGCCGGGTGGCGCCGCGCGACTGGGTCATGGTGTACCCCTTCGTGCGCTCTTACGAGTGGTACCTGCTCGCCCCCGAGGAGCGCTCGCGCATGATGGCCCAGCACGGGCGCCACGGCTTCTCCAAGTACCCGGACGTCAAGGGCTCCACCTTGGCGACCTTCGGCCTGAGCGACTACGAGTGGATCCTCGGCTTCGAGGCCGACACCCTCGACCGGCTCGAGGGCGTCCTGCACCACCAGCGCTACACGGACGCACGCATGCACGTGCGCGTGGACACGCCCTTCTACACCGGGCGCCGCGTCAGCCCCCAGGAGTGGGCCGAGCGCCAGCCCTGGGCCTGACGGGGGCGCTCATCCCCGTCGGTGGAGAGGTGTTCGGCTCGTGCTCCTCTCTCCTTCGTCGGCGGAGCCAGAAGGCGGGCTTTCAGCGACGAACGTCGGGACGTGCTCGTGACCTTCGCGGTAGTGTCGACGGGTTGGTTTCCGCCGGTTTGAATCCGGCCGACTGGGAGGATCCCCCGTGACACGTGCCGAGACCTGCCTCGTGAATCGATCCGACGTCCGCCGTCGGGCCACCGCACTGGGTTGTCTGCTGTTGGCCGGATCGCTCGCCCTGACCGGCTGCTCGTCGAACACCTCCAAGCCCGGTGCCAAGGCCTCCGCGAGCAGCTCGGGTGCCGCAGGCAGCTCGACGTCGTCGCCCTCGGGCGTCGCCACGGCGTCGGGCAGTGCCGGTCCCGTCACGGCGGCCTCCCTGTCCGATACCCAGCTGGGCTACACCGTCACCACCATCCCCGCCGGCCTGGACGTCACCCAGGTCAAGATCCTCCAGGACTTCGTCGCCTACGACCAGATGTCCTGGAGGCTGTGGGTCGGCGGCGGTCAGGACACCAGCAAGGTGCCGACCGTCAGCACTGGCAGCCTCCAGCAGCAGCTCACCAGCGACGCCGCCGACATGAAGAGCAAGGGGCAGAGGGCCAAGACCCCGGTCAGGGTCGCGGTCTCCGAGGTCGCCATGAGCGCTGACGGGCAGAGCGCCACCGTCTCGTACTGCGTGGATATGACGCAGTGACCTTCGTTGACTCACAGGGCAATGACGTCACCGAGCCCACCAACAAGGCGCAGATCCCGGCGAAGAACACGATGCTGCCCAGTGGCGACGGTCGCTGGCTCGCCTCCGAGGAGGAGGAGACGGGCGAGCCGAATACCTGCTCGGTCGGCTGAGCGGCTCGCGCGCATCCACGCAGGTGGACGCCGGTTCCAAATGAGGCTTGGCTTGCCTGTGAATCATAAGTAACACCCACAGAGGCTGGCAATGTAGTAAAGTAATAGCCATGAACGCAGACACCATCGCCACCCCGTCCATCAACCTCGCCTTCACCGCCTCCGCCGCCCTGAGCGACAACCTTCAGCGCGTCCTGACCGACCTCATCGCCCTCGAGCTCGTGGGCAAGCAGATCCACTGGAACGTCGTCGGCCCGAACTTCCGCGACATCCATCTCAACCTGGACGACGTCGTCGACATCGCCCGTGAGGGCTCCGACGAGGTTGCCGAGCGCATGCGCGCCATCAACGCCGTCCCCGACGGCCGCCCCGCCACCGTCGCCGCCGCGACCACCGTCCCGGCCGCCCCTGAGGGCGAGATCCTCACCAGCGAGGGCGTGGCCTACATCGTCTCCGCCATCGAGGCCGTCGTCGCCACCCTGCGCGGTGTGGACGAGGACGTCGACTCCGAGGACCCCACCTCCTCCGGCATCGTCGAGGACCTCATCGGCAAGCTCGAGCAGCAGGCATGGTTCCTCTCCGCCGAGATCCGCAAGCCCGTGCGCTGAGCCCGAGGCTCGCGCCGACGCGCCGGCTCTTCGACGTGGGGCCCACCTCCTGGCGAGGTGGGCCCCACGTTCTTGTCTTCGTCCTGTCTCGTCTCGGCCTGCCGCCTTTTCTTTCGGGGTCTCCGAGCGGATGCCGGTCCTGCACTTCTCTGACCGCGGGACCCGACCCGCTCGGGGTCGCGCTGAGCCGCTGTGGTCCGACGGCGCAGTCGGCCGGCCCGCGCCCGCTCCTCATGCCCGCCAGTCGCCGAGCGCCCCCTCCAGGCAGCCCAGCGCCGCGTCGACCAGACTGTGGCGCTGCTCCTCCGGGCAGCCGGCGCGCACCCAGCGCAGGCAGGCGTCGTCGAGGAAACCCAGGTAGCCCCAGAAGGCGAAGTCGTCGCGGTGCCCCCGACTGCCGCCGACGACGTCGGACAGTGCCGCCACTGCCGCCTCACGGGCTGCCTGACGCACCTGGGCGGCCTCGCCCGGCTCGTGCCCCGCGAGGATCTGGTAGGCCATCCAACCGGGGGAGCGCTCCGCGATGAAGTCCAGGTAGGTCAGGATCGAGGTGCGTACCCGGTCGCGCGCCGAGGAGTTCGGCGGTAGGGCGTCGTCGGCCTGCCGGGTGCGCTCGGCGAGCTCATTGGTGGCGCGCTGAAGGACCTGGGCGTAGATGCCGGCCTTGCTCGTGAAGTACTTGTGCACTAGTGCCTCAGAGGCGTGGGCCTCCTGAGCGATCGCGGCCAGCGAGACCTCCTCGTACGGGCGGCTCGCGAAGGCGCGGCTCGCCGCGGTCAGAATGAGCTCGCGGCGCTCGGTGGGGTCCATGCGCAGACGTGGGCGCTTATCGGTACGGGACGGCACCTTGACATGCTAACGGGCTCGGCGCACCCTTGGAGACATGACTAGTGAGTCGTCTGGAATAAGCCGTCCCGTAACCCCCGCCTGGATCGATCACGCCATCTGGTGGCAGGTCTACCCCCTCGGCGCCACCGGTGCCCCCATCCGCCCTGAGCCGGGAGCACCCTTGACCGAGCCCGGCGCCCCCGCGCGCCTGGACCGCCTGGCGCCCTGGCTCGACTACGCCGTCGAGCTGGGCGCCAACGGGCTGTCACTCGGCCCCATCTTCGCCTCATCCACCCACGGCTACGACACCACCGACCACCTGCGCATCGACCCCCGCCTGGGTGACGATGCCGCCTTCGACCGCCTCGCCGAGGCCTGCCGCGCCCGCGGCCTGTCCCTCATGCTTGACGGCGTGCTCGGGCACGTCGGCACCGAGCACCCCCTGTTCCGTGCCGCCCGCGCCGGGGGAGGGGAGCGCAGCCTCTTCCGCTTCGACGACGCGGCAGCCGGAGAGGGCAGCAGCGGCGACGCGGCCGGCGGCCCCGGCTACTCCACCTTCGAGGGGCACGAGTCCCTGGCCGCCCTCAACCACGACTCCGCCGAGGTGCGCGACCTGGCCGTGCGGGTGCTCACCCACTGGCTCGACCGCGGCGCGAGCGCCTGGCGCCTGGACGCCGCCTACGCCGTCGACCCAGCCTTCTGGGCGAGCGTCCTTCCCGCCGTGCGAGAGCGCCACCCCGACGCCTGGTTCATGGGCGAGGTCATCCACGGCGACTACGCCGGCTTCGTGGAGGCCTCCACCGTGGACGCCGTCACCCAGTACGAGCTGTGGAAGGCCACCTGGAGCTCACTGGCCGACGTCAACTTCTACGAGCTCGACTGGTGCCTGAAGCGCCACAACGAGCTGCTGGATCGCTTCGTCCCGGCCACCTTCGTCGGCAACCACGACGTCACCCGCATCGCCAGCAAGGTCGGAGCCGGTGGGGCTGCGCTCGCCGTCGTCCTACTCATGACCGTGGGCGGTGTGCCCAGCGTCTACTACGGGGACGAGCAGGCCTTCCGTGGGGTGAAGACCGAGACCCTCGGCGGCGACGACGAGGTCCGCCCCTCCCTGCCGGCCGCGCCGTCCGAGCTCGCGCCGCAGGGCGCCTGGATGCTGCGACTCCACCAGGACCTCATCGGGCTGCGGCGGCGCCACCCCTGGCTCGTGCGCGCCCGCACCGAGGTCACCGGGCTGGACAACCCGCATCTGTCCTACGACGCCGTCGGCGAGGAGGGGCAGCGACTGCACGTGAGTCTCAGCCTGGAGCCGACGCCCCGCGCCGAGGTGCGCGCTCCGGGCGAGGCGCCGCTCGTCGTCGAGCCGCCCGTGGAGTGACCCCGTCCGTTCCACCTCGCGTCGAGCCGGGCATATTTCGCGTAGCCCTACCGTTTTTCCGTTGGGCTACGCGAAATATGCCCGGCTCGACGCCGAAGACGGCCCTACGTGTCGAATGTCCCGACCGGCACAGCCTGAGACGTCCGTGAGCTTGGGGGATCGGCGCGGAACCGGCGTCGATAGGCCGACGGCGTCGTGCCGAGCGCCCGGGCGAAGACCTGCCGCAAGGTGACGGCGCTGCCGAAGCCGCAGGTCGAGGCCACCTGCTCGATCGCCAGGTCCGTGCTCTCCAGGAGGCGCTGGGCCTCGCGCACCCGCTGGGCGCGCACCCAGGTCGCCGGCGCGGTACCGGTCGCCTCCCGGAAGGCGCGGATGAAGGAACGGGCACTCATCTGTGCCGTCCTCGCCAGTCGCTCCACCGGCAGCGGCTCGCCCAGGTGCTTCAGCGCCCAGCCCACCGTGCGGCTGATCGGATCGTCCCCGGCCTGCTGCGGCACTGGCCGCTCGATGTACTGGGCCTGCCCGCCCTCCCGGTGCGGCGCGATGACGAGCTGGCGCGCCACCTCGTTGGCGGCCTGTGCGCCCAGCCGCGTGCGCACCAGGTGGAGACAGGCATCCAGTCCCGACGCCGCACCCGCCGAGGTCAGGACGTCACCGTGGTCGACGTACAGAACCGACTCGTCCAGCGCGATCTCCGGGTGCTCACGCGCCAGCGGCTCGAAGGCCCGCCAGTGCGTCACCGCCCGGCGCCCGCCGATGAGGCCGGCCTCGGCCAGCGGGATCGCACCCAGGCACAGACCGACGACGCCGGCGCCGCGCGCGTGCGCAGACTTCAGTAGCGAGCGCAGGTCCTCTCCAGCGGCGCGCCCGTCTGCGAACCATGCCGGGACCACGACGACGTCAGCCTCTTGCGCCAGTTCCGGACCGCCTAGGCCGCTGAGGATGTAGCCCTCCGAGGTGTGGATGGAGAGAGAGTGGGTAGCGAGGAGGGCGAGGTTACCGGATCCTCCCGATGCGTTGGTGGTGTCGGAGTCTCGGTGCTCACGGCGGCCTCGGGAGCGGCGGTGCTCTCCAAGGGTGCCGTCGTTCCGGAGCCGGTGGTGAACAACGAGACCCGCCAGTCCGCCAGCCCCAGCTGTCTCACGGTCCCGAAGACCATCTGGGGGATCGACAGGTGGAACATGGTGATGCCGTTGAAGGCGTAGACAGCGATATGCATGAGGCCTCCCTGGATACTTCCTGCCCTGTGCCACCTCGGCACGCCTCATCGGATTGGCGTGAAACCATCGTTAAGGAGCATACGTGCCACTGGTGGGCGTCAGTCCGATCGCACATTCTGAGTGTCACCACGCAACCACCGCGCCAAGGCGCGCACCTTTGGAGGCACCGTGACTGATCCCGATGAACTGGTCCGAACCAGCCCTCGCCGGGCGCTTGTCGTCGTCGACGTGCAGAAGGAGTACGCCCGCCCGCCGCTGCGCATCCGCTACCCGAGCCTGAGCGACTGCCTGAAGCAGATCGAACGGGCACTCGACGCCGCCGAGAACGCCGGACTCCCCGTGGTCTGCGTGCAGCATGCCGGTCCGCCCGGCGGTGCGATCTTCGACCCCGGCGGGAAGGGCTTCGGCCTCTGCCCGTGCGTTGAGCGCCGGCGGACCCCGCAGTGGAAGTGCGTCGTCAAGCACCGCGGTTCGATCTACGCGGGAACAGACCTCGCCGCGTGGCTGCACGAGCAGGGTGTCGACACTGTGACGCTCGTTGGATTCATGGCGAACAACTGCATCCTGGCCTCAGCGGCCTGGGGTGAGACGATCGGCCTGACGACGGAGGTGCTCTCAGACGCCGTCGGTGCCATCAACCTGAGCAACCGCGCGGGAAAGGTGGATGCGCGCACGGTGCACTCCACGCTCATGGCGCTGCTGCACTCCAACTGGGCGGCGGTGGCCACCACTGATGGCTGGTGCCGGGCACTTGGCCGTGACGAGCCGTTGTCGCGCAGTAACCTCGTCGCCTCCGCGATCGCGCCGTTCTGATTCATCTCTCCACCAGGGGAGGAGCGAATCGTCACGCCGGCCGCCGGTGTGACGACGGCTTCTGCCCGCACTCGCCCGTCGGCCGGGAGGAGACGGAGAAGTGGCCCGGGCCGGCCTTGACCCTTACGTAGCGTGAGGGATGAGGCTGCGCGCATGAGCACCTTCAACGCATTCGAGATGAGTCCGGTCCCCACGCCCAGCAAGGACGCCCAGCCTCCCGAGCCCTTCCACGGCATCTACGGGATGCCGATGTTCGTCACCGTCCCGACGTCGGACCTGGACGCCTCGGTGGGCTTCTGGACGGAGGCACTCGGCTTCTTCCCCCTGTTCAGCATTCCCGGCCGGCTCGCGCATCTGCGCCGCTGGGCCTTCCAGGACGTCCTTCTGGTGCCGGCCCCGCAGGAGCCCTCCCCGGCCCCTGGCTCCCGCGATGAGCGTCAGCTTCGCCTGCGTCCTGTCCCAGATCGACGAGATCGCCACGGCCTGCGAGCAGCGCCGACCGGGCAGCGTCACCGGCCCGCGCATCACGCCGTGGAACTCCTCCGAGGTCGAGGTCACCACCCCCGAGGGCGTGCGCGTCGTCCTCACCGCCGCCAGGCCCCTGGACCCCGGCAGTGAGCAGGCCGACAACTTCCGGCGCGTCGGCATCGAGGTGCCCGAGGTCTGACCGCAGCTGTCTCGCCTTTTCTTGCGGTCGGGGGCATTCGGCGCCGTCGGGGACGTTCTGCCGCCGGTGGGTGCCATCGACGCGTACGGGGACAGAATTCCTGTTTCCGTACGCGCAGGATGTCCCCGGCAGGAAGATAGTGCGCGGAGTCAGAACGCGGGGTGGAAGCGGGCACCCGACGTCGGATCGGCCAGCCATGCCAACGCCGCCTCAATGCGCCCGGGCGTCGAGCCCAGTAACGGCTCGGGCAGCGCATTCGGCTCGAACCAACCCACGTGCGTGGACTCGTCGTCGGCTGCATGGGCCCGGGACGCGGCGTCGGGCCGCGCCCGCCCCACGAAGTTGATGTCCATGAACACGCAGTTGTCCCCGTTGGGGAAGGCGAAGGGATCGCCCGCGGTCACGCTCGTGAGCGCCAGCACCTCCACGTCCACGCCGGTCTCCTCCAGGCACTCGCGCCGGATCGCCACCGCGGGCTGCTCGCCGGGCTCGGGGATGCCGGAGACCACCGCCCACCGACCATTGTCGGCCCGCCGCCCCAGCAGGATCCGGCCGGCCTCGTCGACGACGACGATGCTCACCCCCGGCAGCCACAGCATGTCGTGCCCGATCTTCTGCCGCAGGGAGACGATGAACTCCGGAGTCGCCATGCCGCGAGCCTAGACGATCACTCGCCGTGGAGGTGGAGGTGGGGTCGGCCGGGAGTCACCAGGTGCTGGCACGTGCCGCCAGCGCTTGCTCGCACTCAACACTTCGACCAAATCTTCATAAACGACCCGGAGCCGCGTCGTTTATGAAGATTTGGTCGAAGTGTGTGGGTGGCATCCCAGTGCAGCTCGGTCCGGCCTGTGCACCCCAGCCCGGCCGGGCCCATCTACATGAGCATGGCGACGATGAACCGTGTCAGTGCGGCCATCACCCAGGCGGTGACGAACATGTAGCTGTAGGCGATGACCGGCCACTTCCAGGTGCCGGTCTCGCGGCGCATCGCGGCGGCCGTGGACATGCACTGCAGGGCGTAGACGAAGAACACGAGGATCGCCGCGATCGTGGCCGGGTTGAACAGCTGCTCCCCGACCTTGTTGGTCAGGGTGTCGTGCTGGTAGGTCATGGTCGCCAGGTGCGCGCTGGGCTGCTCGGGGTCCTCGGCGGCGGCGATCTGGCCGAGCGTGGCCACGAAGGTCTCGCGCGCGGCCAGCGAGGACAGGATCGCGACGTTGATGCGCCAGTCGAACCCCAGTGGCTCGAACACGGGCTGGACCGCCTTGCCGACGCTGGCCGCCCACGAGTGGTCCATCGTGTAGGAGGTCCTCTGGGCCTCCAGCAGCTTGCCCAGCTCCTCAGGATCGGTGATGACCTGCCCGTCGTCTCCCTTGACGGTGGACGACGACGGGTCCTCCGCCGCGGCCGACACCGCTGCGCACCGGCTGTCCGAGGCGCAGTACTCGGTGAACTGCTCCTCGGAGCGCATGGGGACGTTGAGCAGCACCCACAGGACGAGGGTGGTCAGAGTGATGACGGTGCCGGCCTTCTTCACGAATCCTTTGCAGGCGTCCCACACCATGAGCCCGACGGTGCGCGGCCGCGGCAGCCGGTAAGGAGGCATCTCCATGTAGAAGGGCAACAGCACTCCGCCGCGGTCGGTGAGCTGCTTGACCACCCAGGCCGCCAGCATCGCCGAGAACGCCCCCAGCAGGTAGAGGGCGAACATGACAGTGCCGCGTGCGCCGAGCGGGCCGATCTTCGCGTCCCCGGGCACCATGAGAGAGGTGAGCAGGACGTAGACGGGCAGGCGCGCCGAGCAGGTCATGAGCGGGGCGGCCAGCATCGTGGCCACCCGGTCCTTGGCGCTCGGCAGCGTGCGGGTGGCCATGATCCCGGGGATCGCGCAGGCGAAGGAGGACAGGAGGGCCACGAAGGCCCGCCCCTCCAGCCCGGCTCGACTCATCACCTTGTCCATGAGGAAGGCGGCTCGTGACATGTACCCCACGCCCTCGAGGAAGGCGATGATGAGGAACATGATGATGATCTGGGGGATGAAGGTGAGCACCGCGCCCACGCCCCCGATGAGACCGTCACCCAGCAGCCCGGCCAGCAGTGGGTGGGAGTCGTCCAGCCAGCCGTGGACCAGCTGCCCCAACGCGCTGATCCCTCCCTCAACGGCGTCCTGGAGGGGGCGCGGCCCAGGTGAAGATCGCCTGGAAGAAGACGTACATGATGGCGAAGAACACCAGGGACCCCAGGACCGGGTGGAGCAGCACCCGGTCGATGGCGGCCGTGACGCGGTCCTGCTGAGGCGCCTCGTAGTCGGCGGCCGCCAGGATCGAGTCGGCCCAGGAGGCGACCTCGCCGGGGGTGGCAGGAGGTGGCAACGGCGGGCGCTGCCAGTCGGCGACCTCAGTGAGCCGTTCGCGCAGCTCGGGCATGCCGATACCGCGGTTTCCGACCACCCGCACGGCCGGGATCCCCAGGGCCTGCCCCAGGGCCTCGACGTCGAGGTGCCCGGCGCGCCGCGTGAGCTCGTCGGTCATGGTGACCACGAGGCAGGTGGGCAGGTCCAGGGCGAGGGCCTCGGCGACGAAGCTCATCCCCCGCCGCAGCGTCGTGGCGTCAACGACGACGACCAAGGCGTCGGGGACGGAGACGGCCTCTGAGGCATCGGTGAGGACGTCGCGCACCACCTGCTCATCGGGGCTGATCGGGTCCAGGGAGTAGGCACCGGGCAGGTCCTCGATCGTCAGGTCGGTCTCGCCGATCCGGCAGGTCCCCAGCGACCGCGTCACAGTGACTCCCGGGTAGTTGCCGGTCTTGGCGCGCAGGCCCGTCAGGGCGTTGTAGATGGAGGTCTTGCCGGCGTTGGGGGCACCGGCTAGGGCAATCCGCCGGGCCCCGGCCACCAGCGTCTTGGAGCTGGAGGACCCGCAGTGGCAGTCCGGGGCGCCGGGGACCTCGTGCGCGGCGCAGTGGTCGCTCATCGGTCCTGCTCCTCTCCCGCGGGCTCGGTGGCCGGCTCCGCGGAGGCGACTCGCCCGTCCACGATCGCGGTGACGGTCTCGGTCTCGACGACGACGTCGGCATCGTTGACCGCCTCAACCCGGACGATGCGGGCCTCGTGGTGGCGCAGGCACAGCTCGTAGTCGGCCACGCGGTAGACGACCGGGTCGCCCAGCGGGGCGCGGCGCAACGGTGTCACGATCCGTCCGGGAACGAAGCCCAGGTTGCTCAGCCGCTTGATGATGGGGCCGCTGGCTGCGTCCTCCAGGAGACCGACGACGCGGCCGGCAGTGCCCAGCCCGAGTTCCGACAGCGAGATCTCCGCGCTCACCCCCACGCGCTGCTCGGATACCCCCACTGCGGGAAGAGTGTGTGTGCCGTGCCGATGGGGGCCGACTCGCCGTGATGTGTCGCTGTCGTCGCCATGATGTCCTCGGAGTTCCTCAGAGTCCTCTGCCTGTCCTCGGTTTCGATGCGGACGTCGCGCATCGATCATTCCAGTCTAAGGTGAGGCTTCTCTACAGTCAGGGCTTCGAGGCAGGACTGACACAGATCAGGGGGCCGGCGCGGCGGGCAGGAGGGCGCTCGCCGCGTGCAACGCATTGAGCCGGGCATTCTTCGCGGAGCCCAACGGAAGAACGGTGGGGCTCCGCGAAGAATGCCCGGCTCAGGGGAGAGGGAGAGGTTGTGCGGAGGCGGCCCGTCTCGGTGGAGAAGGACGACGCCGGAACTGTCCTACCCTCGACCCGGCGGACCTCCACCAGCCAGGGGCAGCGGCGCCGCAGCAGATGCTCGAAGCGCGCGTGCATCGTGATCTCGGCGGCCGGGCAGTCGTCGCAGGCGCCCTCCATGGCGATCTCGACGACGCCGTCGCGCACCGAGCGCACCACGAGCGAGCCGCCGTGGCTGTTGACGAAGGAGCCCAGCGAGCCGCCGGCGATCTGCCGGGCGGCGGCCTCCAGGGAGTCGTCGGGCCCGGAGGCCCGGGCCGCCTCCCGCCCTTCCAGGAGCCCGGGGCGCCCAGGGCGTCCACCAGCGCGCTGCGCACCCGGGCGCCTTCCGCTCGCCAGCTGTGGCCGGGGCCCAGGAGGGTGAGGACCGCCCCGCCGTCGACCCGTACGGAGCTCAGGGTGCCGTCGTCGATGAGTGCCTGGAGCAGCGCCGGTGCGTGGGCCACCTCCCCGGTGAAGGGCAGCAGGCCGTCGGGGACGACCCACCGCAGCACGTCAGGGTCCGGTGTGGTCACCGGGTGCGTGGGAACGACGGGCACGGCTGCCTCACCTCCTCCTGCTCGCCGGGGCGACCTGCTGTCTGCATAGTCGATGTCCTCGTCATCGTGCTGATCCCGGTCATAGGAAGACGGCGACGAGCGCGCGGGTTGCCGCCCCCATGACCCAGGCGGTGATGAACATGTAGGTGAAGGCGATGACCGGCCACTTCCAGCTGCCGGTCTCGCGGCGCATGGCTCCGGCCGTGGCCATGCACTGGAGGGCGTAGACGAAGAACACGAGGACCGCGACGACGGTGGCAGGGTTGAACAGCTGGTCGCCGGCCTTGTTGGTCAGGGTGTCGTGCTGGTAGGTCATGGTCGCCAGGTGGGCGCTGGGCTGCTCGGGGTCCTCGGCGGCGGCGATCTGGCCGAGCGTGGCCACGAAGGTCTCGCGTGCCGCTAGTGAGGAGAGGACTGCGACGTTGATGCGCCAGTCGAAGCCCAGTGGCTCGAAGACTGGTTGGACCGCCTGCCGGCGCTGGCCGCCCATGAGTTGTCCATCGTGTAGGAGGTCTTCTGGGCATCGAGCAGCTTGCCGAGCTCCTCGGGGTCGGTGATGACCTGCCCGTCGTCTCCCTTGACGGTGGACGACGACGGGTTGTCCACCGCGGCGGTGACGGCGGCGCACTGAGTGTCCGAGGCGCAGAAGGCCTCGAACTGGGCGTCCGAGCGCATGGGGACGTTGAGCAGCACCCACAGGATGATGGTGGTCAGGGTGATGATCGTGCCGGCCTTCTTCAAAAAGCCCTTGCAGGCGTCCCACACCATGATGAGGACCGTGCGCACGCGGGGCATGCGGTAGGGCGGCATCTCCATGTAGAAGGGCAGCAGGATGTTGCCGCGGTCGGTGAGCTGCTTGACCACCCAGGCGGCCGCCATCGCGGAGACCGCTCCCAGCAGGTAGAGGGCGAACATGACGACGCCGCGCGCCCCGAAGGGCCCGACCTTGGCGCCGCCGTCGACCGTCAACGAGATCATGATGACGTAGACGGGCAGGCGTGCTGAGCAGGTCATGAGCGGGGCGGCCAGCATCGTGGCCACCCGGTCCTTCGTGGAGGGCAGCGTGCGGGTGGCCATGATCCCGGGGATCGCGCAGGCCAACGAGGACAGGAGGGCCACGAAGGCCCGCCCCTCCAGCCCGGCGATGCTCATGACCTTGTCCATGAGGAAGGCCGCCCGCGACATGTACCCCACGCCCTCCAGGACGGAGATGATGAGGAACATGATGATGATCTGGGGGATGAAGGTGAGCACCGCGCCCACGCCCCCGATGATGCCGTCGCCCAGGAGCCCGGCGATGAGCGGATGGGACTCATCGAGCCATCCGTGCACCAGTGTCCCCAGCGCCCCGAAGCCGTTCTCGACGGCGTCCTGGAAGGGGGCCGCCCAGGTGAAGATGGCCTGGAAGAAGAGGAACATGATCGTGAAGAACACGATGGTGCCGGGGACGGGGCGCAGCAGGACCTTGTCGATCGCCGAGGTGATCTGGTCGCTCTGGGGCGGCTGGTAGTCGGCTGCCGCAAGCACCGAGTCGGCCCAGGAGGTGATCTCGTCGGGGTCGGTGGGCGGCGGCAGAGGGGTGCGCTGCCAGGTGGCGACCTGGGCGAGCTGGGCGCGCAGGTCGGGCATGCCGATGCCGCGGTGCCCGATGACCCGCACGGCCGGGATCCCCAGGGCGTGCCCGAGGGCCGCCACGTTGAGCCGGCCGGTGCGGCGGCTGAGCTCATCGGTCATGGTGACCACGAGGCAGGTGGGCAGGTCCAGGGCGAGGGCCTCGGCGATGAAGTTCATTCCTCGCTGCAGCGTCGTGGCGTCAACGACGATGACCAGTGCGTCCGGTGCGCTGACCGTGGTCGAGGTCCCGGTGAGGACGTCGTGGACGATCTCCTCGTCGGGGCTGATCGGGTCCAGGGAGTAGGCGCCGGGCAGTCCTCGATCGTCAGGGTCGTGTTGCTGACCTTGCAGGTTCCCAGGGACCTCTGAACGGTGACGCCGGGGTAGTTGCCGGTCTTGGCGTGCAGGCCGGTCAGGGCGTTGTAGATGGAGGTCTTGCCGGCGTTGGGGGCTCCGGCCAGGGCGATGCGTCGCGACCCGGCCACGAGCATCTTGCTGCTGCCCGAGCCGCAGTGGCAGTCAGCTCCGCCATGGTGGTGCTCACTGGTGGCGTGCTGCATGGTGTCGTGATTGCTCACTGCCTCTCTCCTGCTGTCTGTTCCGTCTCTGTGGCCACGTGCCGTCCGGCCGGCCTGGGTTGAAGGATGATGCGGTCCTCGACGTCGACGACGGTGACCTGGATGAGCCGGGCCTCGTGACGGCGCAGGCACAGCTCGTAGTCGGAGATGCGGTAGACCACCGGGTCGCCCAGGGGGGGCGCGCCGCAGCGGCGTCGCGATTCGTCCCGGGATGAACCCTAGGTTGCGCAGACGCCTGCTAAGGATCCCGTCGACGCCGTCGTCGAGCAGGTGGGTGATACGTCCGCTGGTGCCGGGGCTGAGGTCGGACAGCGAGAACGTGGGGGCTCCCGACTCTGGGAGCTGCGTGGTACCCGCAGGGGCGCGGTGTCGTGGAACAGCAAATGCCATGGTGTCCTCGGCTCGACGTGAGGGGTCTTCGTCGATTGGGAGTGTAAGGCGATGCTTCTCTGCCTTGTGGGACTTCGGGCTGTCTGGTGCGCAACTGCGATCCTGTATCGCTCCGGCGGGTTCGTATCACCTGTTCCTTTCGCGTGACGTGTGTGGTGAGAGCAAGGGGGAGCGCTTTTTATGCTTCCGGGTGGTCGACAGAGGAAAGGTTCCGTAAAAAATGTGGTATGACCACTTTCTGACCCCACGAGCTTTGTACTCATGGAGTCAGAAAGTGGTCGTTTGGTGCTATGGATTGGGGATGCTGTGTCGAAAACCTTCCCGACCTGGAACCGGTGGCGGGAGTGGTTCGGCGCAGGGATTTGTTTGGGGGGGACCTGCGAGGTTCCTCGGAGGTATCTGCTGAGGTGGTGGTGGGTTAGCGGGCGGAGGGAGCAGGCATGTTCTGGGCGCCCAGGTAGTACACGTAGCCGAGCGGCACGACGAAGAGGAAGAAGGCGATGCGGACCAACCAGGCATTGATGTTCCACTTGTTGGCAAGGCCTCCGCAGACGCCGAGCCAGACCTTGTCTGCAGAACGGGCGGGCCAATCGAAACCGGATGAATTCTGTGCTGTCATGGTGCGATTCTGCAACATCGACGGCTCAAGTGTCACGTTTCTGTCGCGGCCTGAATAAATCGGTGTCCTATAAGTGGATGAGGGCGGTTCTGGAGTGGCGCTGTGTCGGAAGTTGACGGAACTTGAAAGCGAAATCGATTTTTTAGTTTTACACGGATGTCATGAAAACAGCCTGAGGAAATACTGGGTGTTCAATAAGAGTGACAAGGCTCTCTTTCAGGATTCTTGTGAATTAGGTTGCACAAGACTTACCTAAATGAGGGGTGTCAGGCCGTGGTCGAGCCAAAAAGACGGAGTTCTCCTGGTTTTATGCGTGCCCGGGTGCGGCGCGGTGACGCGTTGCAGGAGTTCGCAGAGAGTCAGCGCGGCCGAGACATGGCCACGGTGCGGGCGCGCTCGGCCCAGGTGTCGTCGAGCGGCTCGGGCTCCCAGGCGGCGCCGGTGTGCTCGACGGCGCGGGCCAGCAGCCAGTCGGCCACGGCCGGGTTCTTGGGCAGCAGGGAGCCGTGCAGGTACGTGCCGATGACGTGGTGGACGCGCCCGCCCTCGGTGGCGTCCTTGCCGTTGTTGCCGTCGCCCATGCGCACCTTGCCGAAGGGCCGCGTGCCCGGCCCCAGGGTGGTCAGGCCGGAGTGGTTCTCATAGCCGACCACCGCCCCGAAGTCCTGAGTGTCCAAGGTGATGTTGCCGATGAGGCGGGTGTCTCCGGCCACCGTGTGGGCGTCCATGAGGCTGATACCGGGGATCTCGTGGCCCTTGGCGGTGGTGAAGCCGTGCCCGAAGAGCTGGTAGAGCCCACAGATCACCAGCATCGGGACGCCGTCGGCCGCCCACGCCTTGAGCGTCGGGCCGACCTTGACCAGGTCCTCCTTGATGCGGTTCTGACCGGAGTCCTGACCGCCGCCGCCCACGAGGACGTCGACGTCGCCGGGCAGCTCGTCGCCCGGGTCGTAGGAGAGGAGCTCGACGTCGTAGCCCTGCCACTGGGCGCGGCGGGCCAGGACGAGCGTGTTGCCCCAGTCCCCGTAGATGTTCATGTCCCGCGGGTAGAGCTGGAGCAGGCGCAGGTGTCCGCGGGCGGGGCCGTCGGTGGTGTGCTCGTAGCGCGCGGTCATGACATGACCTCCTCAACGTCTGTGATCTCGCCCAGGATCGAGCGCAGGGCCAGCATGGCGGTGTAGGTGGTGAAGATCCGTATGGGGCGGTCGGCGGCATCGGCGGCCCGGCGCATGAGGGCCACGGCCTTGCGCAGGTCGGGCTCGACGTCGGTGACCTCGACGTCGTCGTAGCGCAGCCGTAGGGCCATGTCCCAGGCCCGCACCCCCGTGACGACGGCGACCCCGCCGGCGCGCAGGGCCGCGAAGTCGACGTCCCACAACCAGGACATGTCCCGGCCGTCGGCGTACTCGTCGTTGATGGCCACGACCACGACCTCGCCGGCCTGAGCCTGGGAGGCTGCCGAGAGCAGACCCATGCGGAAGCCGGCCGGGTTCTTGACCAGGGAGAGCTGGACGGTGTCGCCGTCCAGGGTGAGGACCTCGCCGCGACCGAAGGCGGCCTGCACGGACCCCAGGGTGGTCAGCAGCCCGGGCAGGTCGGCGTCCTCGCCCAGGACCTCCAGGACCACCCCGAGGGCGGCGCAGGCGTTGAGCAGGTTGTGGACGCCGGGGATGGCGAAGTCGACCTCGTGGTCGACGCCGTCGACGCGCACGGTGGCGCGCTGGCCGTTGATGGCCTCCAGGGTGACGCGCGGACCCGGCCCCTCGCCGTGGTCGCGGGGGCTGACCAGGCCGGTGCGCAGATCGTCGTCGGACAGGAACAGGGAGCGCAGCTCCTCGCCGGCGCCGAAGGAGACGACGCGGGCGGTGACGCCCTCGAGGAAGGCGGGTGCGGCCAGGCGCGGGTCGTCGCCGTTGAGGACGACGACGTCGCTGGTGGCCTTGGCGATAGAGTGCAGGAGGGAGGCCGTGTAGTCGATCTCGCCGAAGCGGTCGAGCTGGTCGCGCATGACGTTGAGCAGGAGGCAGGCGCGCGGGCGGACCTGGGCCACGAAGTGCACGGCGTGAGCCTCGTCGAGCTCGAGGACCGCGATGTCGGCGTCCAGTTGCCGGCGGCGTCGACCTCGGTGAGCAGGGAGGCGAGCACGCCGCGCACGAAGTTCGAGCCGGTCCGGTTGGTGAAGACCTTGAGACCCTGCTCGCGCAGGAGCTGGACGATCATCTTGGTGGTGGTGGTCTTGCCGTTGGTGCCCGAGACCACGACCACGCCGCGGGGGAGCCGGTTCAGGGTGCGGGAGAGGAAACCGGGGTCGGTGCGCTCCATCACCAGGCCGGGGAAGGCGGTACCGCCGCTGCCGCCGCCGCGCAGACGCGCCGCCAGTCGTGCCGCGTGGCCGAGGGTGACCGTGAGTCGAGAACGCATGGGACTCCTGCTGACTGAAGAAGGGCGCACCGGGGTGCGGACGAGGCGCTGGTGCCCTGAGGGGCGGTGTAGGCGCCCAGGGGGACACCGGCTGCGGGCAAGTCTAGGGCAGTAGACCGGTCACGGACGCGTCACGATGCTCACGTGAAAGGTGTGAGGGAAAGGGGACGCCCGTGGGCGCCTGGGTGTTTGTGGGCGGTGGGGCACGCGGGTCCGCGTGGGGTCCGTCTGGGGCCGCGTGGGCCGCGGTCCCAGACGGGCCTGCCGGCTCACCTGGGGACGACGATGCGCAGGGCCCCATGGTCGACCTCGGCCCTCAGGGTGCGGGTGGAGCCGGCCGTGTCGCCGTCGAGCTCGAAGGGGACGGGGCGGTCGGTCTCGATGAGGACACGCCTGGCGCGAGTGAGGGTGAAGCCCTCCATCTCCTGGCCGGTGAGGATCTGCGCGCCCAGACGGGCCCAGTCCACAACCTTGCCGGGGCTGGCCAGGAGCAGGTCGACCATGCCGTCGGTGGGGGCGGCCCGTGGGAAGAGTGTCATACCGGCGGTAATGGTGCCGACGTTGCCCATCAGGGCCATGACCATCTGACGGCGCACGGGGGGTGCGTCGTCGAGCGTGATGGTGGCGTTGAAGGGGTCGGGGATCGCGTTCTGGACGGCGGCTACCGCGTAGGCGCCCGAGCGGATGACCTTCTTCAGACCCGAGTCGGTGGATTCCATGATCTGGGCGTCCAGGCCCATGCCGGCCATGACGACGAAGCGCTCCTCGCCGTCGTCGAAGGTGCAGGTGACCATGTCGATGGCCTCGAGGCGTCCGTGCAGGGCCAGGCGGATGGCGGCATCGGTGTCCATCGGGATCGAGAGGTTGCGGGCCAGCAGGTTGCCGGTGCCGGCGGGGATGAGGGCCATGGGCATCTCGGTGCCGGCGAGCTGGGAGGAGACTGTGCGCACGGTTCCGTCACCGCCGGCCACCATGACCAGGTCGACGTCGGCCTCCAGGGCGCGCCGGGCCATGGAGCGGCCGGGGTCGTCGGGGGTGGTCTCCAGCCAGATGGTGGGGCGCCAGCCGGCGGCGTGCACCTCCGCGGCGACCCGGCGGCGCAGTAGCGAGAGGTCGTCGAACTTGGTGGGGTTGTAGATGACGGCGGCCCGCTTCTCGCTGCTGGCGCGCGACAGGCGGGCATTGACCCAGCTGGTGAGGATCGCGTCGATGCCGCCGACCCACAGGGCCAGGTTGGCGAAGGCGGCGCCCAGGAGGAACCCGCCGACGAGGTCGCTGAGCGCGGCCAGGCCCATGTACCACTGGCCGACGGCGGTCACGGCGACGGCGGCGTAGCCCAGGACGGTGCCGGTGGCGACCATGGCGCTGCGGTGGTGGGCGCGAGCGAGGGTCACCAGGACCCAGGAGGCCAGGGTCATGGCGGTGACGTGCGCGTTGGGGTAGGCGTGAGTGAAGGCGGAGATCGAGTCGGCGAAGGCCGCTCCCGGGGCGGGGTGGGCCAGGCGCAGGGCGATGAGGAACTGGACGGGGATGCCGGCTGCGGCGATGGCTAATGAGACGCTCAGACGGCGCATGCGGGCCGTGTAGGCATAGATCACCCAGGCCACGATGATCACGAGGATGAGGAGAGGATGGGTGAGGGTCGCGAAGGCCTCGACGAGCTGGCCCGCGGCTGAGCGGGGATGAGTGTCAGGTGTGGGGAGCAGAGCGTCGAGGCCGAGCGGGCCGCCGGGGGACTGCGGGGTGGCGCTCGGGGTGGGCGCGCTCAGGCGGGTCCAGACGATGAAGGCCAGGGCGAAGCAGACACACAGGACGGCCTCGACATACTTCAGGCGCATCGGGGGGCGTGAAGGGGAGGAGGCGGCGGTGTCGCGTCGGGGCCTGCTCACGCTCGCTCGTCCTTTCCACCGGTTGATTGTCCGGAAGGCAGCCCTAGCCGGTGCGGCTGGGGATGGCATATGTCCGGGCTGTGGGCGCGGGACGGAGAGTGCGCGCCGGTTCTGGCCGGTCCCGACGGCGGTCCAGGGCGACCGGCCGCGTTCTGATCGTCGCTCGGCGGAACTGCAGACGTTCCCCGGGTGCTCGCTGACGGTGCGCACGTCGACGTCGAACAGCTCGGCCATCGGGCGCCACGTGACTATGTGTTGCGCCGTTGGATGCCTGATCGGCTGGCGAGCGCCTGGTGGCCCTCGAGCCCCAGGCCGCGGGCGTGATGCGCCTCCAGCGCCTGCTTGCCGAGGTGCTCACTGCCCAGCACCTCGCCGACGATGCGGACAGCCTCCTCCCAGTCGATCGGCTCCGGCGAGTATGCCTCGGCCAGTGCAGGGTAGTCCGGCAGGAGCTCGCCGCAGGCGCCTGAGCCGAGGGAAGCACCTCTCCCTGAGCCCGGGATAGCACCCCGGCGATGGCCATCATCAGTGCGACCCGTCGTAGGCCGGCGATGCCGTGCTCTGCCAGGAAGGCCAGGTAGGGCTCCTCCTCCCGGTACCGGACCGCGATCGACAGTGTGTGGAGGGCGTCCTGGAGCTCATCGATCCGTTGGGACTGCTCCTCAACCCGGCGACGCAGCTCCTCAAGCTCCGTGCTGGATTCCGGCATGCACAGTGCCTCCTTCCCCGTCGTGTCCTCGCCTCAGAGTAGAGCCTTCGGCGTCCGACCTCGAGAGCGGAGAAGGTGCTCTCCTGCGAATCGTCGACGGAGCGGCGTCGTTCTGGGCTCTCACTTCACGGGGTTCGGGCCCTACCGGCCAGGGGATGACCGCTCCTGCACGGGACCCGGACCCTCGTGGGGTACACCCATGTCCCAGCCTGTGGCACCCAGGCCTCATGCAGGACGGGGATGGCCGTTGCTGGGAAACGAAAACCCACGTCACGGAACGTCCATGACGTGGGTCTGAATGATGACTCAATCGTCGGGGTATTCGGCCTGACGGCCTCTTACTCCCTCCTCCTCGGACGTCTCACGAGCAAGCTCGCGGACGTCCTCGTCGTCGGGGTGGCGGGATTTGAACCCACGACCTCTTCGTCCCGAACGAAGCGCGCTACCAAACTGCGCCACACCCCGTGTGCAGCAGGCGTCAGCATAGCCTCCCCCCCACCGCGGGGAGGAAATCGGATCCGCTGAGTCGTCCGTCACGTCGCCGGCCGTGCCTCTCGGGCCCCGGTTGGCGGCCGACGACGTCCGTGACAGGCTGCTGCTTGTCACCGGTTCGGTTGCCGGAGCGCCCCAGGGCGTCTCCAAGGCCCCAGTGCCCGGCGGCCGGCCCGAGGATCCGAGAACCCGAAGAGACCGCCCAGAGCATCAACCGCGGAACAGGAGGACCCCTCATGCGCATCGAGGCCGTCGTCGGCGACATCACCACCGAGAAGGTCGACGCCATCGTCAACGCTGCCAACAGCTCACTCCTCGGCGGTGGGGGAGTTGACGGCGCCATCCACCGCGCCTCCGGCCCCCGCCTGCTCGAGGCCTGCCGGAAGCTGCGCGCCACCGACCTGCCCGACGGTCTACCGGTCGGCCGCGCCGCGGCCACGCCCGGATTCGACCTGCCCGCCACCTGGGTCATCCACACCGTCGGCCCCAACCGTCACGCCGGCGAGGACGACCCGGCCCTGCTGCGTGCCTGCTTCGACAGCTCCCTGGCCCTTGCCGTCGACCTCGGCTGCACCAGCATCGCCCTACCGGCGGTCTCCGCCGGTGTCTACGGCTGGCCGATCACCCAAGTCGCTGAGATCGCCGTGGCCCGGGCCCGCGCCGTCGAGCAGCCCTCCCGCACCGAGCCCGACGCCGTCGGCCACCTCGAGCTCATCCGCTTCGTCCTGTCCTCGCAGGCCAACCATGAGGCCTTCGCCCGCGAGCTCGCGCGCACCGAGGGCTGACGCGGTCAGTCCGTCTGCCTTTCTCTCTCTGAATGGGCGGGACAATCGACGCCGTCGGGGACATTTCTGCGCGGCCGGGGGCGTGCCACGAGAACCGGGACCATCATCCTGCACCCGCACGCGCGGGCTGTCCCGGGCCGGAGGAAAGCGCACCCGTAGGCGCGGAAGGCTTCTCTACAATCACCGGTATGACCACTGATGATCACCACGAGAATGGTTCCGTCGGTCCGGGCGGCGCCGCCGGCCCCGTCGGTCGCGACCCCTTGCCGCTGGCGGGCCGCACGGTGCTGGTCACGGGGGTCAGCCGCCGCGTCGGCATCGGCCACGCCATCGCCTGCCGCGCCGCCGACTACGGGGCGAGCGTCGTCGCCCACCACTACCGCCCGCACGACGCGGCCCAGCCCTGGGGCGCCGAGGACGTCGAGGCCGTCATGGCCTCCATCCGCACCCACCTGGTCGGCCCGGCCCGGCTCATCGATATCCCCGCCGACCTGGCCACCCCGGGGGAGCCGGCCCGCGTCGTCGAGCAGGCCGCAGCTGCCGCCGGCCATCTCGACGCTCTCGTGTGCAACCAGGCCATGAGCAGCCCCGACGGGCCGCTCAGCGAGATGACCGAGGCCGTCCTGGACGCCCACTGGGCCGTCGACGCCCGCGCCTCCATCCTCCTGGCGCAGTCCTTCGCCGCCCAGGAGGGCTTCGCCTCACCGGCTCCCGCCGCCTCCGGAGGCTCGGGCCTTCAGCCGGCAGGCGGCGGCCGCGGCGCCATCGTCTTCCTCACCTCCGGCCAGGGCCTGGGGCCCCTGCCCGGGGAGATCGCCTACACCGCCGCCAAGGCCGCCATCGCGGGCGTCACCCTGACCATCTCCGATGAGCTCATCGACGCGGGCATCACCGTCAACACGGTCAACCCCGGCCCCGTCGACACCGGCTACGTCACGCAGGCGGACCACGAGGCGACGGCCGCCATGTTCCCCCAGGGGCGCTGGGGTGAGCCCGACGACGCCGCCCGTCTCATCACCTGGCTGCTCACCGACGAGGCCCGTTGGATCACCGGGCAGGTCATCAACTCCGAGGGCGGCTTCGCCCGGTGGCGCCGCTGACGACCGGTCGAGGCCCCGAAATCGACCAAAACTTCATAGACGACACGGCTCCGCGTCATCTATGAAGTTTTGGTCGAAGTTGGTGGAGCGCGCCGACCCTCAGGCCGGAAGCAGCCTCAGCAGCGTGGCCTCGGGCCGGCAGGCCAGGCGCACGGGCGTGAAGGGACTCGTGCCGAGCCCGGCGGAGACGTGCAGGTACATGTGATCGGCCGCCCGCAGGTCCCCGATCCTCCCCGGCCACTGCGACAGGCCCGAGGCCCGCCCCGGGTCCAGGTCGCAGTTGGTCACCAGTGCGCCCACGCCGGGCACGCACAGCTGCCCGCCGTGCGTGTGGCCGGCCAGGACCAGGTCGACGTTGTCGGCCGACATCGCATCCAGGACCCGCCGGTAGGGGGCGTGCGTGAGCCCCAGGCGCAGCGCTCGGCCCTCGTGGTCGCGGATCGCGGGCAGGGAGACGGCCGACCCCGCCGACCCTGCCGACGCAGCATTGCCGGCGGTCTCGGGGGCGGGGAAGACATCGCGGTTGGCATGCGGGTCGTCGACGCCGACCAGCTCGATGCGCCGCCCGCCAACAGTGAGCGAGGCACGTCGGTTGGTCAGGTCCGCCCAGCCGCCGGCGGCCTGGAGGTCTCGGACCTGCTCCCAGGGCAGGGCCTCGATGTCCTCGTCGCGCACGCGGCTGGAGGCCTTGCGCGGGTCGCGGTGCAGGTAGCGCGTCGGCAGGCGGAAGACGGTGGTGCGGTAGTCGTGGTCACCCATGACGAAGGCGCCGGGCAGGCTCGTCAGCGGCTCGAGCGCCCGCCGCAGCGGCTCCAGCCCGGAGGCCAGGGACAGGTTGTCGCCGGTGTTGACGACGACGTCGGGCCGCAGCTGCGCCAGACGGCGCACCCATTCGACTCGCGCCTCGGTGCGGTCGGTCAGGTGCAGGTCGGCCAGGTGCAGCACCGTGAGGGGCTCCTCGTCGGCCGCGAGGACCGGCACGTCGATGCGCCGCAGGACGGGGCAGCGGGCCTCGATGAGGCTGTAGGCCAGTGTGGCCGCCCCCAGGGCGGTGGTGGCGCCGACGACGGACAGGGCCGTGCGGCCGGCAGGGGAGGGCGTCATGGAGAGTGGGATCCTCTTCTGTTCAGTTGTTCACAGGTGGCCGGCGATCACTAGTGGGAGGGGATCTGCAGAGTCGGTTCCCCCGCCAAGGCCTGGGACATGTAGTCACGCCACATCGGCACGGCCAAATCGCTACCGTACATTCTCTCGAAGTAGCGCCCACCAATAGTCCTGCCCACGAGGCTCCTGCTGCTCTCCTTCGCGTCACCGATCCAGACCGCGGTGGACAGTTGCGGGGTGAAGCCCACGAACCAGGCGTTCTCGGCTTCGTCCGTGGTTCCGGTCTTGCCCGCAATCGGCCTCCCGATTCCGGCGTCCTTGGCAGTACCTCCAGGTTCCGACGTGGCTTGGAGCGTGGTCGCCGTCTGATCTGCGACCTTCTCCTCCAGGGCCTGGGTGCAGTCGGCGCTGGGGACCGCCATCGAGGTGCCGCTCGCATCCAAGATGGACTCGATGGCGATGGGCTTGCAGTACTTGCCCCCGGAAGCGAAGGTCGCATAGACATTGGCCATGCTGAGCGGCGGCACGGGCTTGGCGCCCAGGGCCAGCGCGGGGTCGGGATCCAGCGGGCTCCCGTCCGCCTTGGTGACGCCGATGGAAGCGGCGAACTGCGTGACCTCGCAGACGTCCAGCTGCTTGAGCATCTCGGTGAAGCCCACGTTCATGGATTGCTTCGTGGCGTCCCTGACGGTCATGTTTCCAGCGTTGGTGCCGGCGACGTTGTTCACGGTCCAGGAGCCTGCGGCGAGCTGAGGGGCGCAAGGAATATTGAACGTGTTGGGCGGATAGGTTCGTGGCCCGGACGCATTCACTATTTGAGCAGCCGTGTGGCCGTTCTTGAGCCACTCGGTCAGGATGAGGGCCTTGAACGTGGACCCCGGCTGGAAGCCGACAGTGCCGTCGCTGAGCTCGACCCCGCCGTGCTTGGCGTCCGCCGCGAAGACGAGCTGAGAATCCTCATAGTGGTGTTCTGAGCGATGGCCCGGATCTTTCCTGTGCCGGGCTCGATCGAGGCGATTGTGGAGTTAGCGTCATCGGAGTTCCCGGTCGGAGTGTTGGCCTGAATGACGCCGTCGGCGGCGCTCTGCTGCTTGAGGTCCAGGGTGGTGGTGATCTTCAGCCCGCCGCGTGTCAGGAGCTGACGGCGCGAGGCGACATCGGGCCCGAAGTTCTCCGACCCGAGGATCTCGTTGACCACGTAGGTGCAGAAGTAGGCGGCGGTCCCAGCGGCGCCGCAGCCCGCTGGGGTCTCCGAGACGTTGAGCATGCTCTCGATCGGGGTGGCGACGGCCTCGTCGTACTGCTGCTGGGTAATGAACTTCTCCTCCAGCATCTTGGAGAGCACCCAGTCCATGCGGTTCTTGGCCAGTTCTGGCTGGCTGACGGGGTCGTAGGCGCTGGGGGCGTTGGTGGTGCCGGCCATGAGGGCGGCCTCGGCCACCGTCAGCTCACTGGCCGACTTGCTGAAGTAGTGCCGGGCGGAGGCCTCGACCCCGTAGGTCGATGGGCTGAAGGCGGCGATGTTGAGGTATCCCTCGAGGATCTGCTGCTTGGAGTACTTCTGCTCCAGGCTGAGCGCGAACTTCATCTCCCGCAGCTTGCGGGCGACGGTGCTCTCAGTGGCGTCCCGGATGATCTTGTGGTCGTCGTTCCTCAGGCCGGTCTCGATGAGTGTGTTGCGCACGTACTGCTGCGTCAGGGTCGAGGCGCCCTGGCGCGAGCCGCCGGCGTTGTTGGAGACCAGGGCACGCACCATGCCGGTCGGGTCAACCCCCCTGGTGCTGGTAGAAGCGCTGGTCCTCCACGGCCACGATGGCGTTCTGCATGTTGACCGAGATCTGGCTCAGGGGCACCACGATGCGGTTCTCTGCGTAGAACTGGGTGATCTCCTGGCCGTCGGCCGCGTACAGGGTCGAGATCTGGCTGGGTTGCTGGACGTTGAAATCGCTGGGGAGCTCCTCGAAGAGCTCGGCGGAGGCCTTGGTCAGGGCCGCCGTGACGCCCACGAAGGGGGTTGCGAAGCCTGCGGACAGGACCCCGCCGACGCCCGAGAGTGCCAGAAAGACCACGAGCATCGAGACGACCTGAGGTGGTGCCAAGGAGCGCCCGCGCGCAGAGGATTTCGCCATGGCGCCAGCCTACGTGGAATCACTGGGGCGGTGCAGTGGTGTAGACCCCCTTCGGCCTGAGAAGACCCTTGGAGACTGCCCCGATGTCCCTCTCATTCAAGGGATGCGCGTCGGCGGGGTGCCGTCGTCGGGGCGGTCAGGGACGGTTGGAGTGGCCAGATGGCGAGACAACTTTCGGCGCTCAGGAGATTCCTAAGAAATATTCAGGGGGGTGGGTCACTGCGGGATTACGGTTCACCGACGGCGTTCGTGCTCTCGCGGGTGCCGCCCGGCCGTGAGAACCGGAATTCCCAACCTTGCGAAAGGTGGGATTTCGGTGGACTCGACGTCGAGCAATCGGCTCGCTCTCAGAGAACTCTTCTTGAATGGGCTGGTATGCGCCGGTCCCGCCGAGTTCTGCGCCGTCGAAGGCGCCTGGACCACAGAAGTGGGATTTGGTGCGCGGCGCTCGGTTGCCATACGGTAACGGCTGTGACGTGTCTGACAACGGCGTCGGCCGTTGAATGAATCGGGAGCGAGTATGACTCAAGACGACCAGACCTGGGCGACCCAAGCAGCCTGCGCATCTGTCGAACCCGACCAGCTTTTCGGCAAAGGGGCCGAGCAGCGCGATGCCAGGTCACTGTGCTTCTCGTGTCCGGTTCGTATGGAGTGCCTGGCCGAGGCGCTCAACTCCGAGTCCAGCTTCGGGGTCTGGGGCGGACTCACCGAGCGGGAGAGACGGGCGCTGCTGCGGCGCTTCCCCGAGGTGGACGACTGGGGCCTGTGGCTCCAGCGCGAGGATGACGAGCTTGTCGCCGAGATCCACGCCCGCCGCGCCCCCCCGCATCCTGGCCCGAATGCGCTGCGCCTCCTGAGGGCGCTTGCGTCTCCTGCAGGCTCCCGGAGGCTCGGACTGGCTCATGTCGTCGGATTTCCGGTGCTCCGGGGCGGGCTCTAGGCTGAGCCCCATGACTGCATCCTCTGACCACGTACCCGCGGCCGCCTCTCCGACCACTTGGGGAGTACGTCACCGTCCCCCTCATCACCCACGCCACCAAGCAGATCCTCGACCAGTGGGGGGCTGACGGCTGGGAGCTCGTCCAGGTCGTCCCCGGCCCGTCGGGCACGGAGAACCTCGTCGCCTATCTCAAGCGCCCCAGGGGCTGACGGCGCTCGCTCGGGCAGGCCCGCCGAGCCGGTTGCGTCGTTGGGCTTCCGTCCGCACCGACGATGCGGACGGCGTCCCGGCGGAACGCAGGCACAGCGTCGCGTCTGCGGCCCGGGACGATGGGCCGCAGACGCGACGCTGCCAGTTTCGTCGGTGCTGCCGTGCCGGTGCTCAGCGCAGAAGCGAGCGGTGCGGAGGGCTCGTGACCCGAAACGGGCCCTCAGCGGGCGCGACGGCGCAGGCGGTCGACGTCGAGCAGCGTGACGGCACGGCCCTCCAGGCGGATCCAGCCGCGGGAGACGAACTCGGCCAGCGACTTGTTGACCGTCTCGCGCGAGGCGCCTACCAGCTGGGCGAGCTCCTCCTGGGTGAGGTCGTGGGGGACGTGGACGCCGTCGTCGGTGGGCGATCCGAAGCGGTCGGCCAGGTCCAGAAGGGCCTTGGCCACGCGGCCGGGCACGTCGGAGAAGACGAGGTCGGCCAGTGCCGTGTTGGTGCGGCGCAGACGCTGGGCCAAGGCGCGCAGCATGTCCTTGGCCAGCTGCGGGTGGGACTCCACGAAGGTCATGAGCTGGTTGTGGTCCAGCGTCAGGAGCTCGGTGGGGGCCACGGCGGTGGCGGTGGTGGAGCGCGGGCCCGGGTCGAACAGGGTCAGCTCACCGACGATCTCACCGGGGCCGAGCACCGCGAGCAGGTTCTCGCGGCCGTCGGCGCTGGCGTGGCCGAGCTTCACCTTTCCGGAGAGGAGAATGTAGAGGCGGTCGCCTGAATCGCCCTCATTGAAGAGGGTCTCGCCACGGCGCAGAGTCGTCTGCGTCATCATGGCGCGCAGTTCCTCCTGCTCCTCCGGGCTCAGGCCCTCGAAGAGCGGGATCCTGGAGATAATGCTGTCTTCCACGGAGATCCTCCTGGTGGTTAGGGGGCTGGCGTCCCGCATGCGGGAGCCCTCGGGTCTATCCTGCCACGGCTTGTGACCTGTGGCACGCCGTCGAGCATTGTAGCCTCCGTGTGTTGCAGGTCAAAGGGAAGTGAGCAAAATCGGGTGCGTCCTGTGCCACGTCCGAACCGGGTGCGGTTGCGGGTGATCGGGAGGATCGGCTGCAATGGCTCCCTCGATAAAAGGGCTGCGGCGACGCCGGTGGGGCCGCCCCGGATGCTGTGGACGTCAGCGATGTCAGCGGCCGTCAGCGGATGTCAGCGGCCGTCAGCGGACGTGATGGACGTCGTGGAGGCTGCGCGTCCTGCCGGCCGGATCGCGAAGAGAGGATGAGGTGCCCGAGGTGACGAGCAATGCCGCGGCGGCGGGATCCGCATCGAGATCGGTGCCGGGGGCGACGCCGGGTTCCGGGACGGGGCCCATGCCGACTTCCACGGCGCTGGCGCAGACGGCTGGGGTCGTCCCGCAGGTCCCGGAGGTGCCGGCCGTTGCGGACCCGGTCTGGCGCGCGGGCGCCGTCGACGACGAGCTCATCGCCCTCTATCCCGACGCCGCCTGCTCCCTCGACCACGACGGCCCCTTTCAGCTGCTCATCGCCACCGTCCTGTCCGCCCAGACCACCGACGCGCGCGTCAACACGGTCACGCCCGAGCTCTTCGAGCGCTACCCCGATGCCGCTGCCCTGGGGGCCGCCCGGCGCGAGGACCTCGAGGCGATCCTGCGGCCCCTGGGCTTCCAGCGGGCCAAGGCCGGCCACCTCCTGGGCATCGGCCAGGTGCTTGACGAGCGCTTCGGTGGCCGGGTCCCGCGCAGCCGCGAGGGCCTCGTCTCGCTGCCGGGCGTGGGACGCAAGACGGCGAACGTCGTCCTCGGCAATGCCTTCGGTGAGCCGGCCATCACCGTGGACACACACGTCGGGAGGCTCTCGCGCCGTCTGGGGTGGACGACGTCGAAGGACCCGGTGCGCGTGGAGAAGGACATCGCCGCCCTGTGGGAGCCCTGGCGCTGGACCGACGGCTGCCACCGGCTCATCGAGCACGGGCGCCGGGTGTGCCTGGCCCGTTCGCCCCGCTGCGGTGAGTGCGCACTGCTCGAGGCCGGGCTGTGCCCGCGCGTGGGCGTTTGATGGGTGTCTGAGCGCGGTACCCGCGGAGCCGCCGTCGAGCCGGCGAATCTCGCGTAGCCCCACCGTTTTTTTCTTTAGGGCTACGCGAAAGATGACCGGCTCGAGGACGTCAGGTGGAGGCGTCCGGGGCTGATGTCGGGCTAGCCCCACCCCCGATTCGCCAGATGGCCGGATGGGGCGGAAGGGTTGGAGCGGCCAGGCTGGAGGCATGACTGCACACCAGCCCGCCACCCTCCTCCCCTCCTCCCCTCCGCTCGCGTCGTGCCGCCCTCCTCGGCAACGCCATCAGCGACGCCGGTCGGAACACCGCCCGTGATGTCTCCGCCTGGACCGGCCACGTCGTCGGTCGCCATCCGCCTGCGCGGCCTCACCCGCGTCTACGAGGTCCCCGGACGTCAGGACGCCCGCGTCACCGCCCTGGACCACGTCGACGCCGACCTGCCCGAGGGCAGCTTCACCGCCGTCGTCGGAGCCTCCGGATCGGGCAAGTCGACGCTACTGCACTGCATGGCCGGGCTCGATGAGCCCACTGACGGCCAGGTGACCATGCTCGGCACCGTCACCTCCGGGATGCGGCCGGCCGAGCGCGCCCGGTTCCGCGCCCGCCACGTCGGCTTCGTCTTCCAGGAGTACAACCTCATCGCCTCCTTGAGCGCCGCCGACAACGTCTCCATGCCCTCGCGCCTGGCCGGGCGTCCCCTGAGCGACGCCCAGACCCGGGCGGCCCTCGACGCCGTCGGGCTCGGACACCGCACCGGCCTCAAGCCCCACCAGCTCTCCGGCGGGGAGCGCCAGCGCGTGGCCATCGCCCGCGTCATGGCCAGCCGGCCCCGGATCGTCTTCGCCGACGAGCCCACCGGTGCCCTCGACCTGAGCTCCGCCGCCCTCGTCCTGGACTGGCTGCGCCGGCTCACCGAGCAGGGCACCACCGTGGTCATGGTGACCCACGACGTCGAGGCCGCCGCCAAGGCCGACGCGGTCGCCGTCATGAGCCAGGGGCACCTGGTGCAGTGGACCAGCTGCCGTGACGCCCGCCAGATCGCCGAGCTCGTCCACGCGGCCCGCGCCTCACGCGCCGCCTGACGGCGAAGAGACGGAGAGGATCGGAAAAGATCATGGTCACACTCATCTGGAGCGACCTGCGCCACCACGCCCGCCAGTGGTTGTGGTCGCTGCTCGTCGCCACCGTCGGCGGAGCCATCATCGGCGTCATCACCATCGCCTGGTACAGCGCCCTGAGCTGGGCCCAGGCCCAGGGCGTGGCCGAGCTCGTCAACGCCTCCCACATCATCGGCTCCAGCCTCGTGTCCTACGCGGGGCTGGCCACCGCCGTCATCCTGTCCACAACGCTGGGACTGACCGTCTCGGCTCAGCAGCGCTCGCACGCGCTGTGGAAGGTCCTGGGCATCCCCGGCAGCCGCATCCGCCGCATCATCCTGGCGCAGGTCGGGGCTGTCGGTCTGCTCGGAGGGCTCCTCGGGGCGGTGGCCTCGCTGCCGCTGGCCCGCGTCTACCTGCTCACCTGGCGGGAATTCGAGGGCTTTCCGCACGATCTCCCGGTGATCATGCCGGGCTTCGGGGTGCCGTTGACCATCGCCGTGACGACGCTCTTCTGCGTCCTCGGCGGGACGGGGGCGGCCCGGCGGGCGGCGTCGGTCCCCGAGATGCAGGCGCTGCGGGAGGCATCTGCCCCGCAGACTCGGACCCGGTGGTGGCAGTGGGTGATTGTCGGTGTCCTGGTCCTGGCCCTGGTGCTGGTTCCCTTCGACAGCGCCATGCCTCTCAACGAGGCGGAGAGGGCGGAGATGGTCGCCGCCGGTGCCAACCTCAACGACCCGGGGGAGCGCGCGGTCGTCGGCGGCTCCATGGGGCTCATTGCCGCGATCGCGGCCCTCAGCGTGCCGAACTGGACCCTGCGGCCGCTGCTGACCTGGTGGACCGCGCTCATCCCGGGCCGCAGCCCCGCCTGGTTCGCCGCCCGCGCCAATGCCCGCCACCGTGCCTCCTTGTCGATGACGACGATCGTTCCCTTCGCCATTGCCGTGGCCATGACCGGAACCGTCTACGCCGCCGTCGGCGCCGGGCAGGCCACCGGGGCCCAGGGCTCGGTCAACGGGTTCCTCACCGTCGGGGTGCCGATCTTCCTCATCGCCGGCGTCGGGGGGATCGCCAATATCGCCATGGTGGGGCGGGCCCGGCGCCAGGAGGGCGCGCTGCTGGGGGGTCATCGGGGCGCGGACCCGTACGGTCCTGGCCTCTACCGCGCTGGAGGGCGTCATCTACGCCGTCACCGGCATCCTCTTCGGGCTGGCCGCCACCGCCTTCAGCGCCGTCTACGCCGCGCTGTACTCCGGGGGCGGGATGGCGGTTCTGGTCGCCTCGGTCCCGGTGGGGCTGCTGGCGCTCGTCAGCGGGATCTCACTGGTGCTCGCGGTGGCGACCACCTGGCTGCCCGCCCAGCTCGACCGTCGTCCCCTCATGGACAACCTGCGCCAGCCGGTGTGAGCCGGCGTCGCACCGCACCGCACCTGCCGAGCCGGGCATATTTCGCGTAGCCCTACAGAAATACCGTAGGGCTACGCGAACTATGCCCGGCTCGAGGCATGAAGGGAAGGCATGAACGGAAGGTCAGACGGAGGCGGCCGGGGCGACGTCGGCCAGGAAGGACAGCAGGACCCGGACGAGTTCGGCTGGGGCCTCCTCCTGGGGGAAGTGGCCGGAGCGGCGGATCGTCGCCTGGCGCAGGTTGCCGGTCACGTGGTGGGTGTCGCGCGCGTAGGCCTGGGCGGGCTGGACGGGGTCGAGCTCGCCCTGGACCGACAGGACGGGCACCGCTACCGGCTTGTCCAGCGCCGCCGTCTCCGCCCGGGACAGCATGAGGTTGCGCAGCGGTTCCAGGGCGCTACGGGCGGCACCGGGACGGGAGAGGAGCTCGGCGTAGTAGGAGGCCTCCTCGGCCACCGCCTCCCGGGTATGAGGCCCGGCCCAGGAGCGCAGCAGACCCTCCAGGGCACCGCGGCTGCGCAGGCGCCGCTCGGCCAGGCCCGGGATCTGTAGGCTCGCATACTGCAGTGCCGGCCCCGACAGCACCCGGGCCCGTAGCGACCGCAGCGCGAGCGGGTGGGGGGCGCCGATCGGGACGATCGCCATCGTCAGGTCCGGGGCCACGTGCGGCAGCGCCCAGGCGACCTGGCCGCCGAGCCCCGCTCCGATGACCACGGCCCGCTCGTGGCCCAGGGAGCGGACCACGGCGGCCAGGTCCTGGGCCAGTTTCACCAGGTCATAGCCCGACGGCGGCCGGTCCGAGCCGCCGAAGCCGCGCAGGTCGAGAGCCGCCACGCGGTGTCCTGCCTGCGCGAGGGCAGGGATGACGTGACGCCAGGTCCACCAGCACTCGGGGAAGCCGTGGACCAGGAGGGTCAGGGGGCCGGCGCCGGTCGGGGCCTCCGGGCCCGCCAGCGCGACATGGAAACGGGTGCCGCGGGCGGTGAGGTCGCGGTGGGTCCAGGGGCCGGGGCGATTGACGTCAACAGGCACGGTCGCAGCCTACTGGCCGGCGCCCGGCACCGCCCACGGTGGTGCCGGGCGCCGTCGGGGACGGACTGGTTCGGCTCACCACGCACGGGGACCTTCTACGCGTACGGGGACAGAAGTCCCGCACCCGTACGCGTGAGGTGTCCCCGGCCGCAGGGAAAGGTCCCCGCACGCGCAGAATGCCCCTCGGCAGTACGGTGGTTGCGGTCCGGCTCCCCGAGCCATGCTGGAGATGGCGATCGGGTTCAACGTCGCCACTGATCGCGGATGGAAGGAGAAGGCATGACTGCCCATCGCCACCATGACTCGGGTGATGGCTCTGCCGATGATCTCGCCGAGGGCATCTGCCCCGACGCCTGCGGGCGCGCGAACGCGGATGTCGCGGCCTCGGACGCCGTTGCCGACCCGGCTCCCGAGGAGGGGGGTGGCCGCCGGGGCCGGCGGCACCGGAGGAGAGGATGGACCGGGGCTGATCTCGACCGGGCGTCTGGAGGCCTTCAGCGACGGCGTCATCGCCATCGCGATCACCCTGCTGAGCCTGGAGATCAAGCTGCCCGACGAGGGCGGGAGCCTCCTGCGCGCCCTGGCCTCCCTGTGGCCCGGCTACGTGGGCTTCGTGCTCAGCTTCCTGCTGGTGGGGCAGGTCTGGCTCAACCATCACGCCATCTTCGTGCGGGTGCGCAGCGTCGACCAGTGGATGCTCATCTGCAACCTCTTCCTCCTGCTCGATGTCGCCTTCCTGCCCTTCGCCACCTCGGTGCTCACCCGCTCCCTGGAGTCCGGCCACGACGAGCGCACGGGCGCTGTCTTCTACGGGCTGGTCATGGTGGTCGGAGGGCTGTTCTTCAACGCCCTGTGGCGCACGGTGATCCGGGACCGGAGGCGCCTGCGGCCTGAGGTGACGGAGGCGGAGGTGCGGTCCATGACCCGGCGCTTCGCCATGGGGCCGTGGCTGTACGCGCTGGCCGCGCTGCTGGGCCTGGTCAGTGCCTGGCTGAGCGTGGTCACCTACGTGGCCCTCATCGTCTTCTACATGGCCGGACACCGACCGCGCCGGGTCAGCCCAGCAGCAGGCTGAGGCGACGTAGACGCCGGTGCCGCCGATGAGCGACAGGCCGATCGCGCGCCGCCACAGGTGCAGTCCCGCCGTCGCCCCGATCCCGCCGACCGCTGGCAGCCAGGTGGACGGTGCCAGGCTCACGCCGCCCAGCGTGTAGGCCACCAGCACGATCATGACGCCCAGGGGCATCGCCCGGGACAGGAAGGCCAGCAGCGCGCTGTCCTTGCGCCCGCGCAGCAGCACGAAGGGGGCGATCCGGCAGGCGAAGGTGATGACGGCGACTACCACGACGGCGATCGCGATCTGCGGGGTGGTGAGCATCAGGCGGCCTCATGTCCCGCCGTCGTCGCAGGAGACTCGCTCCCTCGCCCGCGGCTGCGCCAGGCGTACAGGCCCACGAGGCCGACGGCGAGCGCCACCAGCGCGGTCAGCAGCGCCGCCGATCCGCCCATCGCCAGGCCGACCCCGCCGGCCACCAGTCCCAGGCACAGCACCCCGGCATCGGGGTGGTTGCGCCAGTTCTCAATGGCCAGGACCACGAACAGGGCCGTGAGCACGAACCCGAGCAGCTCGATGCGCTCGCCCACCAGGGAGGCCAGCGCTGTCCCGGCCAGCGCGCCGATGGTCGTGCCCGCCACCCAGGAGGACTGGCTGATCGCCTCCACGGCCACCAGGTAGCGTCCGCTCATGGCCCGACGATCGCGGGCCGCCAGGAGTGCGTAGACCTCATCGGTGATGGCGTGGACGGCGTAGAGGCGGGTTAGCGCCCCGCCGCGCACCCGGTCCAGAGGGAAGCCCAGGCCGTAGAACACGTGCCGACCCGAGACGAAGCCGGTGGACAGGCGATGGTTGCCAGTGGCTCGCCGCCGCCGGCCAGCGGCACCAGCAGCATCTGCATGGCGCCGGAGTAGATGACCAGGCTCCACACCGGGGCCCACCACCAGGACAGCCCCTCGGCGACCAGCAGCATCCCGGCGGCCAGTCCCAGGGTCACGTAGCCGACGACGACGGGCACCGCGTCACGGGCGGCGTCGCGGGCCGTCTGCATCCGCGGGGCCGTCTGTGGAGCCTGCCGCGAGGGCGCCCCGGAGGAAGGCCGGGCGGCGTCGGGCTCAGTCACGGCTGTCGCGGTCGTCGGTCTCCTGCTCGTGCTGACCGGCCCGGCGTGCCAGGTGGGCGACGACCGCGACCATGATTGTGAGTACGCCCATGAGGATGAAGCGACCGGACAGGCCGTCGTCCATGACGTAGGTGGACAGGGCGTGCCCCAGGTCGGAGTGGGCCTGAAGCCGGTCGACGGTCGGGCCCAGGACTGACTGGGCGACGCCCGGCATGAGGACGAAGGGCAGGCCGATGACCGTGCTGATGGCGCCGACGACGAAGGCCCCCAAAGAGGAGCGCGAGATCATGAACAGGGCGGCGGCACAGGCCGCGGTCCCGCCCAGGATCTCCAGGGCGCCCATCGGGGAGGCGGCGGCCGGCCAGGCCGAGGGGTTGCCGCCGGTCAGGGTGGCGGCGCCGTCGTGCACGAGGAACCAGGCCACCGGGAACAGGACGACGGCGATGAGCACCCCGGCCCAGTGGGTCTCGGCGCGCGAGCTCGAGGTGGTCAGCACGCTGGCGCCCTTGAGAAGGATGCTGTCGTCGTCCTCGGCCGAGCCGGTCATGGCCGCGGCGGCCTGCCGGGCGCGCGAACGGCCGCGCTCCTCGGGGTCATCGCTCTCCAGGGCGTCCGCGGCCGCCGAGAGGCCCCGGGCGGTCGAGGTCGAGGGCCAGACGGGGGACTGCTGCGAGGAGAGCTCCGACGGCGCCGCGGCGGATGCGGAGCTCGATGCCGAGACCCGCTCGGACGCTGTGGCGGAGGAGGCTCCGGCTGCCGCCGCCGGCCGGGCGGTCGGTGCGCTCCGAGAGGCGGGGGCGGGGCGGAAGGCCTGGGGCGTCGCAGCGGTCTGCGGCGACGACGGCGCCGAGGCCGATGCGGACGGCGCTGTCGTGGCCGCGGCAGTGGCAGCCGTTCCGGACGCCGGTGACGCGGCCGACGACGTGACCGACGTGGCCGTGGCCTTGGCCGTGGGCTCGGAGGCGGCCTCGGCTGCGGTGGTGGCCGGGGTGCCGGCGGAGGCCTCCGGGCGGTATCCGGGAAGCCTCGAGGAGGGGGCCGAGGCGGGCCTGTTCGTCGAAGCCGGCAGGTGAGGCGCTGGCGGCGGGGAAGCAGGGACGCACGGAGGAGGTCGACTCGGCCGAGCGCGCCGTGGAGGCGCTGGCCGCCGAGCCGGTCCGAGCCAGCTGGGCTGCCGGGGTGGCCGGCCAGGCGGGGGCCGAGGGGCGATTGTCGACCGGCCTGTCGGCGACAGGCTCGGCCGGCTTGGGCGAACTCGTCGTATCCGGCGTCGGTTCCGCCGGTGAGGCCGCTGAGGATGCCGACGGCTCGGCAACCGGCTGGGCCGACGACGCACCCGCGGGGGAGGCCGCCGATGAGACGGCCGGTGCTGTGAAGGGACGGCTCTCCGGCTGCCCATCAGCGGCGACGGATCCGTCGGTACCGGGAGCTCCGACGGCCCTGTCGCTGGTGGTGCTGGTGGGGCGAGCAGCACCGACGGTGCTGGCGGTGCTGGCCTTGGCGGCCGTCACCGGAACAGCCGCTGCCCTTGCGGCTCTGGCGGCGGAGGGAGCCGATGGCGCCGAACCGGTCGCTGAAGCAGCCGACACGGCCGACACGGCCGATACTGCCGATGCTGCCGTCGTCGAGGCCGCCGACGACGCCGACGCCGCGGTCGACGCGGATGATGCCGATGTGGCTGCCCCGCCGGCGGTGGCTGCCCCGACCGCGGTGGCGTGAGCGACGCCCTCGTCGGAGGTCGGGGCGTCGGAGGTGACGGTCCCCGAGCTCGACTTCTGTGTCCGTGGAGCAGGGACCTCAGGGCCTGCGGCCTGCTGAGTCTCCTCCCGAACGTCTGCCTCGGGATCGTCATCGACGTCGTTCGTCCTCGCCGGGGCGGACGCCGCCGATGGCGTCGCGGCCGTCGCCTCCTGGTCCTCGGGCTCGTCCGAGACCGAGACGTCCGCCGGCTCCGCAGGGTCCTCGGCGGTACCGGCCGAGGAAGCGTTCACCGCTGAGCCTGCGGCTGTGGCAGCCGCTGCGCCCGCGATCGCGGCCGTCACCGTACCTGTCACCGTACCTGTCTCTGCACCCGTCTCCGCGCCCGTGGCACTCATTGCGCCGGCAGCGGCCGGCGGCTCGTCCTCATCCACAGACTGCTCGGGAGACGACGACGTCTCCGCGGTGGACACGGAGTCCTCCTGGCGAACCGGCTCCGCGGGGTCCGCGGGGTCCTCGGCGGTACTGGCCGAGGACAGGGAGGAGAATCCGGTCGAGCCGGAGTCGGCGGTCGCAGGGATCGTAGAAGCCGCGGGGGCCGTGCGGGCCTCCGGGGCTGCGGAAGTGGCGGCCGACTCGCCCGGAGCCGACGACGGCGGAATCGACGGCGGCATGTCAGGGCTCACCGCGCTGTCGGTCTCCTCGTGGTCGATGGCGGTCCTCACGACCGTCTCCCCGTCCTGCTCGGAGTGCTCGGACGGCGTCGGCGCCGCCTGAGTGACCACGGGGCGGGGCGAGGAGTCGTCCGGGCGCAGCGGGTCCTGGGCAGGACGGCCGACCGGAAAGGTGCCCACCGGCGGCTCCTGCGAGACCGCCGACGCCGGAGCCTCCTGGTCGGAGGGCTCGACGGCTGCTTCGTCAGCTGCTTCATCGGCCGTATCGGCGACCTTGGCGGTGGTCTCGGGTCCGTCGGTGGCACGCCCGCCCGTCTGAGTGCGGATGTTCACGGTGTCGACGTCGCGGTCCTCGGTGTCGTCGGCGGCGCTGTCCGGTGTCGTCGCCGTCACCGGTGTGGCCGGCTCGGGGGCCGTTGCGGAGGGGATCGGCCCAGAGGCTTGAGAGACCTTGCTGGCGAGGTTCTTCAGGGAGGCGAGAGCCTCATCGGCCAGGTTGACCATCGCCTCTCCCGCTCGAGCCCCCGACGCCGTAGTCCCCGTCTCGGAGACGGGCTTCTCGGATGAGGCGGAGGCGATGCCGTCGGGTGTGCGGGGCGTCTGCGGGGTGGGGCGGTCTGTGTTGTCGGTGCTCACGAGGTCTCCTTACGCATGCACACGGTAGTAGTAGGGGCGGGGACGCCGAAAGGGGCGGTACGGTCGTCCCGGGACATGACTGCGGGCATGGGCCCTCAGGCACCGGAGCGCAACCGGGCCAGCGCGTTGGCGCGGCCCTGGCGGCGGGCCATGTGAGCTCCCCAGCCGATCGCCATGAGCTCGATCCCGATGGCGGCGAGCACGACGGCGTCCGGGCCGTACGGCAGGAGCCTGGAGATCAGATGACCGCCAGGGATCATATCGTCACTGAGCGCCGGGACCGCCAGAAGGATGAGAATCGGGCCGGTGACGCGCGCTCCGAGGGTGGAGCGCGCCGTCGAGGCCCCGGCCGCGGCCAGGGCGATGACGGAGACGAGGACGGCCCCGAGCATCAGCGGACCGGTCTGGATCCCGGGGGCGACCGCCCGCAGGTAGGAGCGGGGCAGGAGGAAGGCGGCCAGCGCCAGCCCGGCCAGGACCCACGGCAGGGACAGGAGGTGGTCGCGCCGGCGCGAGGGCGGTGGGGTCGGAGTGGAGCCCACGGTCCGGTCGGCCTGGGTGAGACGGAAGGCGGCCTGGCCCTGGGCGTGGCCGGCGCGGCGGGCCAGGCGCATCCCCCAGGAGCCGCCGAGCCACAGGGCCGCCAGGATGAGCACGAACCCGGTGCTGATCAGCTTCTGCAGCCAGGGGTAGGGCAGGGAGGACGCGTGGATGGGAGCCATGAAGGCGGCCGACTGGGCCACCAGGGCGGTCAGCCCGGTGACCAGGGCGCCCAGTGAGGAGCGGCCGGCGAACAGCGCTGTGGCGGCGGAGGAGAGCAGCAGGATTGCGCCGAGGAGCAAGGACGTGCGCAGGACGGAGCCTGGGGCGGGAGCGGTGGCGGCCAGGCCCAGCAGGACGGAGACACTCAGGGCGAAGATCACCCCGACGACAGCGGTGAGCACGTAGTCGGGTCTGCGACTGCGAGGCGGTTGTCCCGACGCGCCCAGTGCCGAGGGCGGTGGGGCTGAGCCCGGAATGTTATGGGAGGGGGAGTCACTCACTTGATCGAGTCTAGGGGGTGCGCCCAGCCCGTGTCGGTTTCGTCGGGGTCCGGGGCTGCTACGCACCGCTGATCCGTCACTGACGGCCGTCGAGTGTCGAGCCGGCCGCCGTTGCCTCCGAGCGGCCGTGATGTGCCACAGTGGGCGCGTGGTGCGAATGTCTGTAGGGATCGGGCCGTCCGCGGCCGGGGCGCCGAAGCGGCGTGACATGGCTGGGACGACCGGGGCGGCGAGTCGGCTCGGCGTGTCGACCGGGCGGTCGAATGGGCGGCCGGTCGACGACGGTGCGGGCGGGCAGAGCGGTTCCGAGGTGCCGGCCGGCGCGGGCGACTCCGGGGTGCCGGTGTCCCCTGTGGTGGAGGCGCTGCGGGCAGTGACCGCCGACGAGCGGGTGCGCGCCGCTGAGACGGCGGTGCGCGAGGCCTGCGCCGAGCTGCGCTGGAACGAGGCGCTGCGACGTCGGTGGCGTGAGGCTCGTGCCGAGGCCGCGATCCGGGGCGCCATCGCCTCGGGAGGCGTGGAGGGGGCAGTGGTCTCCGCCGAGGTGCTGCGTGAGCACGTGGCCTCCGCCTCCCCTGACCGAGGCCGCCACGGGCGACCCGGGCCTGGATGCTGTCGCCGGGCTGTGGCGCGCCGGGACCCGCCTGGTCGGATGGATGCCGGACCTGGTGGGGCGGGGACGGCCCGCGGTGCCGCCGGCACGTGCACTGCTGGCCGCGCTGCACCGCGACGTCGTCGGACCCTTGGCGGCAGGCGGACTGATCGGGCTCGAGGAGGTGGGCGCCCCGCGCGCCGGGCAGATGCGTTCCCGCGAGGGCGGCCCGGGACGGGCCCCGCAGGGCGAGGAGCTGGCCGAGCGGCTGGCGGGCCTGGTGGAGCTCATCGAGGCGGAGCAGGCGCCGGCGCTGGTGCGGGCCGCCATCGTCCACGCCGAGATGCTGGCGGCGCGGCCCTTCACGGCCGGAAACGCCGCGGTCGGCCGACTGCTCGTGCGCCACCTGCTCGTGCGCGACGGGGTCGAGCCGACAGGCACAGCGGTCAGCGACCTGTATCCCAGGCAGGTGCCGGCGGCCTACTCCGATGCCGCCGGCACCTACGTCCTGGGCACGATGGAGGGTGTCGTGGCCTGGGTGGTGTGGCAGGCCGAGGCGGTGCTCGCGGGGGTGCAGGAGGCCCAGCGCCTGTGCCGGGCCGTCCAGGCGGGCACCTGGCGCGCCGGGTGAGTCCGGGCGGACGATTCAGGCTCCGCGTCCGCCCTGCCCGCCACGGCGGGCGACCAGCCAGGCGGCGGCGCCCCCGACGGCGAGGACGCTGGCCGCACCGGCGACCAGGACGGCCCGGGTCGACAGGTGCGCCGGCTCCCAGCGCGGCCGCAGCCGCACCGGGCGGGCGAAGTCTCGCACCGGCCAGTCCCGTTCCTGGGCCAGGCGCCGCAGGTCCCGGTCGGGGTTGACGGCGACGGGGTGGCCGACAGCGCCGAGCATCGGCTCATCGGAGATGGAGTCGGAGTAGGCCCAGGACCGGGCCGGGTCGATGCCGTGGGCGGCGGCGTCCTCACGTAGCGCGACCACCTTCTCCGAGTGCAGCATGGAGCGGGCGATCCGCCCGGTGAACAGGCCGTCCTCGCCCACCTCCATGTGGGTGGCGATGGCGCGGTCGGCCCCCCACGAGGCGAGCGATGGGGGTGACCATCTCGCTGATGGAGGCTGAGACGACCACGACGTCGTGCCCGGCCCGGTGGTGGGCCTCGATGAGGTCAAGGGCCCTCGGCGTAGACGGCCGGCTCGATCACCGTGGTCAGGGCGCCCTCGACGACGTCGACCAGGTCGCGTCGGCTGATACCGGTGGACATGAGGGCCAGGCGCTCCATGAGGGCTGGTTGAATGCCGGGTGCCGGCGCCCACCAGGAGGTAGGGGAGCTGGGCGATGAGCCCGTGGGCCAGCGCCCGTGAGGAGATGAGGCCGCTGCGCCGCATCGGGCTGCCCAGCGCCCAGGTCGACGACGTCGCCAGGATCGTCTTGTCCAGATCGAAGTAGGCCGCGGCGCGCTGCCCTGCGGGTGGGGGAGGGGCGGCGGGCGCAGTGGTGGACCCGGCGTTGGACCCAGTGGTGGGCGCAGTGGACGTGACGGACACGGCGGAGAAAGCCGGCGAGATCGTCGGTGACGTCGCCGGTGACGCCGCTGTCGGCTGGGAGGGGTCGCTTGCGCGGGACGGCGCGCTCATGGGTCCATCTCATCACGAGGCGGGCCGCGGTGTCAGGCGTGTGAGCCCTTAGCCTCGCGCGACGTCGTCGAGGGGTCTCCGGGACGTCGCGGCGGCGCGTGTGGCGGTCGGCTGCGGGGCGCGCGGGGCCACAAGCCCCGATTCTGCACCCCGTTTCCACAGACCCGATGACGCTGGTGGGCGCCGTCGGGCAGGGGGCCCGCACCCTGGTGAGCGGGACGGGCGTTGAGACGCCGCTGCACACCGGGTTGAAGGAGGCGCGATGGAGACGACGCAGATGCCGGGGAGGACGCGGGAAAAGATCCCGGAGACGCTGCCGCGCGAAGCAGAGGACACAGAGGTCATGGAGACAAGAGCAAAGGCCGTAGGGCTTCTGGCGGAACCGACCGCGCCGCCTGAGGGCTGGGACGCAGGTGACGTCTCCTTCCCGCCGCTGAGACCCGAGGCCGGTGGGCCCTGGCCGCCCGTCGAGAGGGCTGCGGTGCCGGCTGCGGATGAGGCCTCCGGGTCTGTGGGGGACCCGGAGGATCCCGCGTCGCCGTCAGCACCGGCGGAACTGTGGGAGACATCCCGGGGGAGACATCGGGCGGCCCAGGTCCTGGCCGTCACCGGTGCTCGCGGGGGCCTGGGGGCCAGCGTCCTACTGCTTCACCTGGCGTGGGCGCTGAGCCGAGCCGGCCGGCGGGTGGCGATGATGGACCTGGACCCCGCCGGTGGCCTGGACCTCCTGTGCGGGGAGAGCGTGTTGACCGGACTGCGCTGGGCGGACCTCCCTGCCGAGGAGTCGGCCTTCCGACCCGGGCACCTGGTCGGGGCCCTGCCCGCGTGGCACGCCATGCCGGTGCTCACGGGTGACGTCCGCGGCGGGCCGCTGCCCTGCGCGGACGCGGTTCTCGAGGCGATGCGCGCCGAGCACGACGTCGTCCTGGTGGACCTGCCCCGGGGCGCGCCTGCGCCGCCGGGAGCCCGGGTCCTGCTCCTGACCGGGCTCGACCTGCGCTCGGCCGTCGCCGCGGAGAGCGTGGCCCTGCGGCTGCGGGGCCCGCAGCCCGGCGCCGTCGAAACGGCCGGTCCGGGCTCATCGGTGTGGCTCGTGGTGCGCCAGGCGGGTGAGGACGTCGCCACCGAGGACCTCGAGCTCATCACCGGCTGCCCGGTCCTGGGGCGGGTCCCCACCGACCGGGTCCTGGTCAAGCGCCTCGCCCTGGGGGAGGATCCGGTCCGGGCCCGCTCGGCCACCAGGCGCGCCGCCACGGCCCTGACCCGAGAGCTGCTGGCCCGGGGCCTCGCCCCCAAGGTGTCCGAACCGGCCCCGGTCACCATGGGACAAGCCCGAGGACGGACCGGAGAACCGGACGCAGAGCAGGCCGGGGAACGGGACGGGGAGCAGTCCGCTGAGCACGTCACCGGGCGCTCTGCCGGGCGCACTGCAGGGTGGTGGGGGAGTCAGTCATGGCGACCGTGAACCCCGATCTCCCCGGAGCCGCTGGGCCTCACGGGGCCCCGGGCGCCGGCAGCCCCGAGCTCGCCCGAGTGCGCAGCGCCCTGGCACGCGGCGCCGACCTGGACGAGGCTCTGAGCGGCGCCGCCGACCCCGCCACCGGCCGGCTGGGCATGGCCCGCCTCGGTCAGCGGGTTCGCGCCGACGTCGAGGGCGCCGGACCGCTCCTGCAGCCCCTCATCGAGACCGACGGCGTCACCGACGTCCTCGTCAGCGGCGGGCGCACCTGGATCGACCGGGGCCACGGCCTCGAGCCCGTCCCCGACGCCTCCATGGATGAGCCCCAGGTGCGGGCCCTGGCCGTGCGCATGGCCGCCTCCGCCCACAAGCGCCTCGACGACGCCTGCCCCGTCGTCGACGCCACCCTGCCCGACGGCACCCGCCTCAACGCGGTCCTGCCACCCCTGAGCGCCGACGGCACCCTCATCAGCCTGCGCACCAAGCGCCGCCGCGGCTTCACCCTGGCCGAGCTCACCGGCGCCGGCACCATCGCCCCCGGCCTCGACGACGTCCTGACCGCCCTCGTGACCCGCCGCGCCAGCTGCCTGGTCACCGGCGCCACCGGAACCGGCAAGACCACCCTCCTGGCGGCCCTGCTCGGGCTCGTCCCGCACAGCGAGCGCATCGTGTGCATCGAGGAGGCCGCCGAGCTGCGCCCCGAGCACCCCCACGTCGTCCACCTTCAGGAACGCGGCGCCAACGTCCAAGGGATCGGGGCGGTCTCCATGACCTCCCTGGTGCGCACCGCCCTGCGCATGCGGCCCGACCGGATCGTTCTGGGGAGTGCCGCGGCCCCGAGGTGCGCGACGTCCCTGACCGCCCTCAACACCGGCCACGAGGGCGGCTGGGCCACTCTCCACGCCAACTCGCCGGGCGACGTCCCCGCCCGCCTCACCGCCCTGGGTGCGCTTGCGGGACTCGACGAGGCGGCCGTAGCCGCCCAGGCAGCCAGTGCGCTCGACGCCGTCGTCCACCTGCGCCGGCAGGCGGGTACCTCCGGAGCGCGCCGGTACGTCGCCTCCATCGGCGTGCTGCGGCGCGAGGCGACGCCGGTCGGAGCGGTCCTGGTCTGCGAGGAGGCGCTCAGCATGGATGACGATGGCCGCCTGCGCCCCGGCCCGGCCGAGCCGGCGCTGCGAGCCCGACTCGGTCCGCAGGCCTTCTCTCGCCTCGGACATGGCATGCCGGCCGGCTCGGGGGAGGGGAGGCCTGAATGACTGGTGTGACGGTAATGACCGGCATGGCGGGGCCGACCTCCCTCATGGCCGCAACCGCACCCCCGGCCCTCACGACGGTCGGCTCAGCGGCCGGTTCGGTGGCCGGCCCGCCGGGCGCGGGTGCCTGGATCGCGGCGGTCCTGGTCGCCCTGGCCACCGCCGTGCTCCTGCTGCCGGCGCGCCGCGGGCTCCCACGCGGCTGGACCGCGGGCACCTCGCCGACCGGCACGAGCACGCCGGCAGCGCAGGAGGCACTGACCACCCTGCGTTCGCGTCGAGCCGGACCGCCCGAGCCGGACCTCGGCCTGCTGCTCACCGAGGTCGCCAGTCTCCTGCGCGCCGGCGCCGTCCCTCAGCGGGCCTGGAGCCGCACTCTCCAGCGCGCCGGCCTCACCGCGGGCACCGAGCCAGACGACGACGGCGTCCCACCCGCGCTGCACGCGCTCGCGGACCTCCAGCACGACTCCTGGCTGCCCCGCTGGAGGGAGGGTCGCCTGCGATGGCACCCGCCCCCGAGGGGTGCGCGGGCCCGGCAGCGGCGAGCCACCGCCGCCGGGGTGCCGGGCGCCATCGCCTCCTGCCGGCTGTCGACCGCCCTGGGAGCACCCCTGGCCGACATCCTCGAGGCCGTGGCCGGCGGCGTCGCCGAGTCCGGCCGCGCCGAGTCCTCCCGCCGGGCGGCCCTGGCCGGCCCTCGCACCACGGCCCGCCTCCTGGCCTGCCTGCCCGTGGTGGGCCTGGGGCTGGGGATGCTCGTGGGCGCCGACCCCGCGGCCCTGCTGCTCGATGGTGGAGCCGGCAGCGCTCTGGGGGCTCTCGGCGTCGTGCTCATGATCGTGGGCCACCTGGCCACCAGGCGCCTCGTGCGGGCCGCGACGGCGGATGGGGATGTTGTCGACGAGGCCCTCGTCCTGGACCTGGCCGCAGCCGCCCTGAACGCCGGAGCCTCGGTTCCCGGGGTGCTCACCTCCCTGGGGTGGGCCCTTCAGGAGGAGGGCTCCGGCGTCGTGGGCCGAGCCCTGCTGCTGGGCGCCTCGTGGGAGGAGGCCTGGGAGGCGCCCGACGACGAGCAGTGGCGACGTCGGCGCACCCGCCTGGAGGCCTGCCTGCGTCCCGGCTGGGAGGACGGGGCCTCGCCGGTCGCCCTCCTGGCGGCGACGGCCACCAGCCTGCGCGCGGGTCGGCGCGCCCGCGACGAGGAGGCCGCCGAGCGCCTCGCGGTCCGCCTCGTTCTGCCGCTGGGCGCCTGCCACCTGCCCGCCTTCGTCATCCTGGGGATCGCCCCGGTCGTCGCCTCGGTCGGCATGGGCATGCTCACCGGCTGAGGGCCGGCCTTCCGCCGCATCCCAACCGTACGGGTGCGCAAATCCCCGGCAACCTGGCACGATGGGGCCATGGCACTGTCGAAGAAGCTTCTGAGCCGCGACGAGGTCGTGGTGCGGCACATGCACACCCACATCAAGGTCCTCCTGTGGCGGGTCGTCGTCGAGATCCTCCTGCTGGTGGTCGGCGTCGTCGGCTCCGTCATGGCTCCGGCCAGCTGGCAGCCGTGGGGCGTCCTGGCGATCTGGGTGGCGGTCCTCGCCTTGAGCGTTCCCCTGCTGCTCGTGCCGTGGCTGCAGTGGTACACCCATACCTACACGGTCACCACCAAACGCATCATCACCCGCTCGGGCGTCTTCAACCGGGCCGGCCACGACCTGCCGCTGACCCGGATCTCCGACATCCAGCTCGACAAGGGCGTCACCGATCGCTTCTTCGGCTGCGGGACGCTGGCCCTGCAGACCTCCGCGGACGACCCGCTCCTCCTGCACGACGTCCCCCAGGTCGAGATGGTCCAGGTCGAGATCTCCAACCTGCTCTTCGAGGACGTCCAGGGCGCCATCGACGCCGACCCCCGCAGCTGAGCGCCACTACCGGGCACGACGGCGGCCGCCGGCTCCCCGCAAGGAGCCGGCGGCCGCCGTCGTGCTGCTCAGGCCGAGGTCAGTCGAGAGTCTCGACGACGCCGATCGCCTGGGCCACGCCGGTCAGGGTGGCGGCGATGCGCACGGCCTCCCAGACCTGCTCGGTGCTCAGGCCCTCGCCGCGCACCGTGGCCTCGTGGGCGGTCACGCACTTCTCGCAGCCGTTGATCGTGGACACCGCCAGGCTCCACAGCTCGAAGTCGACCTTCTCCACACCACCGGAGCTGCCGATGATGTTCATGCGCAGGCCCATGCGCTCGTTGTCGTAGGCCGAGCCCAGGAAGTGGCGCGTGCGGTAGGCGACGTTGTTCATCGCCATGATGGAGGCGGCGCCCAGGGCGGCGCTGACCGCCTCCTCGGACAGGTGGGCACGCGCGTCCTCCATGACCTGGACCAGGACGGACTCGTTGCGGGTGGCGGCGGCCGCGGCCACGAAGGTGCCCCACTGCTGCTGCTCGGTCAGCGAGGAGGAGCGGGACAGGGTGGACAGGTTCAGGGAGAGGTCCTTGGCCCACTCGGGCAGGGCGGAGCGCAGGTTGTCGATGCTCATGTGTTCTCGTTTCGTCGTGCGGGTGAAGGAAGTGACGGACGGAGGAAGCGGACGGGACGGCCTGCGCCCGTCAGCCCATCTGGCCCAGGGCGTCGATGGTGGCGGCGCCGGCCTGCCAGTTGCAGGCGCACAGCTCGTCGGACTGGAGGGCGTCGAGCTGGCGCAGAACCTCCTCGGTGTTACGGCCCACGGAGTCGGCGGTCACGGAGACCGACTGGATGACGTTGTGGGGGTCGATGATGAAGGTGGCGCGGTCGGCCTCACCGGTGGCGCGCTTGATGCCGAGAGCCTCGGTGAGCTCGCGGTTCAGGTCGCTGGCCATCGGGAAGGGCAGGTCCTGGAGCTTGTCGTGGCTGCGGCGCCAGGCGTAGTGGGTGTACTCGTTGTCCACGGAGACGCCCACGACCTCGCAGTCGCGGTCCTTGAAATCCTGGTAGAGGTCGCCGAAGGCCGCGATCTCGGTGGGGCACACGAAGGTGAAGTCCTTGGGCCAGAAGAAGACAACGCGCCAGGTGCCGGCGGGAACCTGGGAGGAGATGGTGGTGAAGTAGTCCTCGGGCTTGGTGGCCTCAACCTCCTTGAGGTTGCCGGGGACGACGGCGGTGAGCTCGTAGGCGGGGAACTGGTCTCCGATGCTGAGAACGGCCATGGGTGCCTCCTGAATCATGCTTGATCGCGGCGCGACATAGTGCGAGTGGGTGCGAGCCGATGCGGTGCTGGTGCCGGGCGGCTCGGTCAGTCCAACCGTAAGACGCGAAGTCCATAAGCGCAACTAAAACTTGTCCTATGTTTAAGAAGGTATGCCTTATCTGGTGACGTCGTAGTGACGTCGGCCGGTCCCGGCTGCATGAGCCCACCGGGACTCCGCCGTACCAGCGGCCGCGCGGGCCGGCCGCGCACCCGTCTTGGGGACTGCGTTTCGTGCCGGGGACGTGCCTCCATCCAGGATGACTGCGTCCTCGCCCCAGTCGTCTGCAGCAGAACGCAGTTCTCACGCGGGAAGTACGTCCCCAACCGGGATCGATGCGGTCCGGACTCGGATGCGTGTCTCCCGGCGCGGGCCCCGCGCGGAATGAGCGGTTGCCTGTCGGCGTTGACCGGGCTGACCGGCGGTCACCGTCATCCACCTCCACGCACCACCCCGCACCTTCACACCAGTTCAGGAGTAGTCATGAGCACTCGCCTCAGCCGCCTCAGCGCCCTTGAGCAGGTCCCCCTCTTCGAAGGGGGCGATGTTCGCCAGACCCTGGAGGACCTCGTCGTCCTGGGGCGCGGCCTGGAGGAGTCCGGTTACCACCGCTTCTGGTTGGCCGAGCACCACAGCGCCGGATCCTTCCTGTCCTCCGCGCCCGACCTGCTCATGATGCACGTCCTGGACGCCACCAGCCGCATCCGCGTGGGCTCGGGCGGCGTCATGGCCATGCACTACGGCTCGCTCCAGATGGCCGAGCGCTTCGCCACCCTGGCCGCTCTCCACCCCGGCCGCGTCGACATGGGCCTGGGGCGCGCCCCCGGCGGGGACATGCGCGCGGCGGGCGCCCTCAACCAGGGCCGCGTCATCGACCCCGACGCCATCAACACCCTCATTGAGGAGACGGTCGCCCTCCTGCGCGACGATCTGCCGGCCTCCCACCACTACGCCTCCATCGAGGTGCGCCCCCGACCGGCCGAGATGCCGGAGGTCTGGCTCCTGGGATCCTCGGGCCAGTCGGCCGCCTGGGCCGGCGCCCACGACCTCAACTACGCCTACGCCCAGTTCTTCACCGGTCGCCAGCAGGTCGAGATCATGAACCACTACCGCGCCCACCTCCCCGAGAACCCGGGGATCCGCGGTGACGGCGCGCCCCACCGCGGCGGCGCCGGCCACGGCTCCATCCACGGCGGCCGGACCCTCTCCGCCCTGTGCGTCAGCGCCGCCGCCACCCGTGAGGATGCCCGCGAGCAGGCCCTGGTCGCCGCCGACGCCCGCTTCAGCCTGCGCACCGGCCGCCCCATGCGCTTCCGAGACCCGGCCACCCTCGACGCCGCCTACCGCGCCGAGATCGAGCGCTACCTCGAGCGCGACACCGCCATCATCGTGGGCACCTACGACGAGGTCGCCCACACCCTGTCCTCCTTCGCCGAGAACCACGGCACGGAGGAAGTCATGCTCGTCAGCTACATCGACGACGTCGAGGTCAAGACCCGCCAGTACGCCGAGCTCGCCTCCCGGCTTCTGTGAGCCGGTGGGCGCCCCGCCGGGCCCCCTCCGGCGGGGCGCCGAGTGCTCCAGGTCTCCCGCGTTACGGTCGGGGCCATGAGCTCCGCGAGCACCCACTCCGACAACCGGGCCGACTCTGCGTGGTCGTCTACGACGCCGTCATGCCGGTCGTCCTTCCCTCCTCCCGCCGTCACCGACGAGCAGGCGGCGGACCTGCGGGCGGACCTGACCGAGGCCGGCTGGGGCGTGGAGGCGGTGGCCGCTCTCCTGGGCGAGGCGGCCGACGCCGCACTGCGCCGGGAGATCCGCCTGCCCGCCCTGCGGGCCGTGCGCGCCGCCCTGGCCGAAGGATCCGATTCCGCGCCTTCCTGGCCCGTAGCCGTCCTGACCGCGCTGTTCATGCTCGGTCAGCCGGTCCCGACTGGCGCGCTCGACGCCGCCCTGCCCCGCACCGGAGTGTCCGGCGCCCGCCGGATCGGCCTGGTCGGCGAGCCCGATGAGACCGGGTGCGTCAGCGCCCGCGTCGACCTGCGCCCCCACGAGGCCGTCGACGACACCGGTGAGGTCCGCTGGTGGGTGGCCTCCGACCTGGGCGGCCTCGTCACCGGTCGGCCCCTGGCCCCCGACCACGTCCTGGGCATCGGCGGCGCCGGTCTCACCCTGGCCGGCCTCACCCCGCGCACGCCGGTGCGCACCGCCCTGACCTGGGCTGCGGCTGCGGCATCCAGACCCTCTACCTGCTGCGCCACGCCCAGCACGTCGTCGCCACCGACATCTCCGCACGCGCCCTGGCCTTCACCGCCTTCAACACCGCCCTGGCCGGCATCACTGCCGATGTCGACGCCGCCACTGTCGACGCCGCCACTGTCGCCGATGCCCCTGTCGACCTCGATGCCGCCGGTGCTTCTGGCTCCGCCGTCGGGACCGCCCGCCTGGAGCTCCGGCTCGGCTCCCTCCTTCAGCCGGTAGCCGGCGGCCGCTTCGACCTCATCGTCTCCAACCCGCCCTTCGTCCTCACCCCGCCCACGGTGCGCGAGGCCGGTCTGCCCCTCATGGAGTACCGCGACGCCGGAGGCCCCATCCTGCCCACCCTCGTCGCCGGGCTGGGCAAGCACCTCGAGCCCGGGGGCAGCGCCGTCATGCTCGGCAACTGGGAGCACCTCCACGCCTCCTCCGGACGCGGCGATGCTCCCGACTCGGCCAGTGACCTCGCTACCGACTCCACGATCGACCCCGGCGCCGCGGTCTCCTCCTGGCGCAACGCCGTCGCCGCCTGGATCCCCGAGGGCCTCGACGCCTGGGTCATCGAGCGCGAGGTCCAGGACCCGGTGGAGTACGTGACCATGTGGCTGCGCGACGGCGGCCTGACCCCCGAGCGCGACGCCGCCGGCTTCGAGGCCGCCCTGGGGGCCTGGGTCGGTGACTTCGAGGCTCGTGGCGTCGAGGGGATCGGCTTCGGCTACCTCATCGTCCACCGCCCGCAGCGGCCCCGTGAGCCCTGGCACCTCCTGGAGGAGGTGACCACCACCGGTCAAGGGGTCCTGGGTCCCCACATCGCCGACGTCCTGGCGGTCCGGGAGCGGCTCGCCGGTCTCGACGACGACGCCGTCGCCGCCCTTCACCCGATCCTCGCCCCCGACGTCACCGAGGAGCGTCACTTCATCCCGGGCGCCGCCGAGCCCACGGTCATCCTGCTGCGACAGGGCGGCGGGCTGGGGCGCACGATCCGGGCCAGTACCGCCGTGGCCGCCCTGGCCGGGGTGGCCGACGGCGAGCTGAGCGTGGGACAGATCGCCTCCGCGGTCGCCGCGCTGACCGGGGAGGACGCCGTCGGACTGCGTGCGGAGATGATTGAGGTGACCCGGCGCCTTTTAGCCGGGGGCTTCCTCACTATCGGATGAGAATTGCGCACCGAAAGAATCTCGAAAAGACGCCGGCTTTCGGTGAATGTGCGGTAGATAAACTCCTTTTTTGAGACTGGCGGTTTATGTTTGCTGCCTCCTCTTAATCATCGTGACCTCCCCACCATCAATGATGCGCAACTGCGACACGGGTTGATCGGCGGTATTTCAGGGAAAAGTGGTCGCGTCGCGCAATGATGCGCGATTGTTGTTCCCTGAGGGGCTTCTCGGGTATCGGGACGGCTGTGAGAGTTCTACATTTCTCAGCAGTCAAGTTTGTGGCGCGCCTCAGCGCTCCCGTCCCTCATGATCGGAATCACATCGGCATGTCCCTCGAATCAATATGTTCGCGACGCGGACATGAAGGACTTCTGCGCAAATTCTTTGCGGCGTTCAGTTCTGTCGCCATTGTTGCGGTGACGGTGGTGGCTTTTCCATGGCTGGCTCCGTCCGCGGATGCGGCCACGAGCGACCTCAGCGTCCCTCTGGGGGAGACCTCGGCGCAGATCTCTACGTGCGCAACACCGAGGGGAGTGACGCTATTACTGATAGGGCGGGCGGCTACTACTACTCGGCGCTCCCGTGGCAATGGGCCTCCACTCGCGCCTGCATCCGCTACTCGCCCACCGGTGGCGACTACTCCACCGACGTCGTCAAGGGGAGCAGTGGAGCCTACGCCACCGTCGGCTACGGGCGGCAGGAGCTCGATGGGAGCTGTCCGGACTTTGAGGGCGACCCTTCCTGGGGCAGTCAGTCCTCCCTGGGCTTCCAACCCTCTAACACCACGTCCATCAAAGCCGGTCAGGTGTTTCTTGTCGGGATGATGAGGCACGTCAATCGTCCCATCTACTCCGATCTCAGCGAGGTCACCAACCCGGCCAGGCCGGAAACGGCTTATTACGGGAGCTTCAATGTCCGGACGGCCGGAACGATCGAGGCGAACTTCCCCTGGGTGGAAAAAGACACGATTAACACCTGTACCGGGAAGATCGATTCTGACGGCAGGCTGATCGTTGGAGACTACGGCAGGGAGGAGGAGAGGATTCCAACTTCTTACGCCTATGACTCCAAAGGAAATGTCGGACGTTATGGCCGCAAGTACAGCTATATGTACCAGAATAATCGTCTGGTGCGGTTCGACGGATATATGACCGAGAACTACACGGACAAAAATGGGCGCAGCTGCTCGGACGACATCCTCGACATCAAGTCCGACCGTTCGGACACCGCCTGGACCGACCCGAGCACCGGCATCAGGTACAAGCTGAAGCTCTGGGGCTTCGTCAACAACGGGAGCTCCGGCAACTGCCAGGCCCAGTTGTCCAAGGCCGAGTCCGCAGGACTTGAGGAACGCTTCATCACCCGTGAGCGGGCCATCTCCTACGGGTGCCTCTACGGCTCCCTGGAGCAGGAGCGTCCCGTCACCTTCGCCAAGGACGTCAAGGCCGACCCCTCCGTCCTCGGTTCGTTGACGATTCCTCAGTTCAGCTACCTCAACGCCTCACCGGAGGGCACCTACGGCCACGAGAACTGGGGCACCCCCTCCGGCCTCACCCCCACCTGGGGCGGCGAGGCCGTGGACCCGCGGACCTACACCCTGCTGGCCCCCAACGATGCCGCCACGGTTCAGGAGGCTGACGCCTCGCCTCAGGGCGCCGTCGACAGAAACTGGAGAGGCCCTCAGAACCGGATGGTTCCTGCGGGGTATCACCTGCACCACCGGCACCCAGGGGACGCCGCTGATGCGCCGCGACGGGGTCACCCGCCTGGATCAGTCCGACTCGGTCAACCTGCAGCAACAGACCGTCCGTCTGGACGAGACCCAGCTCGCCGAGTACCAGGACGAGATCGCCATCAAGTGCGTCTGGCACAACGAGTACGTCATCGCGCCCGGGCACCTGACCCTCGTCAACGTCGTCGACTCCGGCACCGCCAAGCCCAACGAGTGGACCCTGTCGGCCACGCCCACGGTCTCCGGGCTCTTCGGGCAGAAGACCATCACCGGGGCCAGCGGCACCGCGCAGGTCACCGCAATCAGCACCGCCGGCGGCACCTACGCACTGACCGTGGGCTCCGGGCCGGAGGGTTACACCCAGAACGGCCCCTGGACGTGCACCGACGGCGACGGCTCCGACGTCCCGGTCAACGGTGAGGGACAGCTCGTGCTGCCCGAGGGCGGCAACGTCACCTGCACCGTCCACCACAAGCCCCTTCAGACCCCGGTCAGCGCGGCCAAGACTGTCGACGGCGCCTCCGATGCCGCCACGGCCGGCTCCTACTGGTTGTCCTACACCTGCACGCCGGGACCGGACGGCCAGGGCACCTCCACCGGAAGGATCTCGGTGGACGCCAAGGGCAAGGCCGCCGACCTGCCCGCCCAGCGCGTGGGCGCCACCTGCACCATCACCGAGGACGCCCATGTCGCCAAGGGGCTCAAGCAGCCCGCCTCGACCGCCGGCGGCTCGGTCAGCTGGAAGGACTCGGCCGCCTTTCAGGTGGTGACCCTCAAGGACCGCACGGAGACCGAGGTCGCCTCGACCGCCGTCGCCCCGACGAAGGGCAACGCCGGAGGCGTCACCTTCACCGTGCCCGACTCCACGCAGGGCGGTGTCCGGGTCAAGGTCGTCAACTCCGTGGTCCCGCACGCCGGTATCGCCAAGACCTTCACCAAGGTCGCCAAGAGCACCGAGAAGGTCGACGGCCGGACCACTTTCGACCAGACCTACACGATCACGGTGACCAACCCCTCGGCCAAGGCGGACCTCACCTACGACCTCAACGACGCCTGGCAGGTCCCCAACGACGTCACGGTCCACAAGGTCAGCATCTCCGGCGGCGCCATCACCGGCATGGAGACGCCTCAGGCCGACGTCCCCTACGCCAAGACCGGTATCACGCTGCCCGCGGGCCAGAAGCACACCTACACGGTGGTGCTCAACGTCTCCGGACCCGACGTCGGACTGCCCGGCATCCAGGGGACCTGCCAGCCCGCTGCAGTGGGCCAGGGCAAGGCCGTCTACAACAAGGCCTCGGTGACCACCAAGGGCGATGACCGGCCCCAGGAGGCGGCCGCCTGCGGCACCCTGCCCCCAACCCCCGGTTCAAGGCCTCCAAGACCCCGATCGACGTGGTCCGCAACGCCGATGGCACCTTCACCGCCAGCTACACGGTCACGGTCACCAACACCTCGCTGGCCGCCAGCCCCGTGGTCGCAGACCTCACCGACACTCCGCAGATGCCCACGGGCACCTACCTGAGCCAGGTGAGGGTGCTGGAGAAGGGCGCCGACGCCCGCGGCGTCACCGTCCCGGGGGTGAACGCCGGCACCGGGACCCTCGCCGGTCCGATCACCCTCGCCAAGGCTGGCACCGGTGAGACCCTCGCCGCGGCCCGGCGAGCCGGCGGTGACGGCGGCAGGCGCACCTTCACCGTCCAGGTGACCTTCACGGTCCGCGAGAGCACGCCGGGCTTCACCGAGTCCGACTTCCAGTGCGGCCACCTGCGCGCCGACGGCAGTCCTTCCGGTCTGGTCAACACCCTCGCCATGGAGGGTGACGCCGACGGCGAGGAGAACAACCAGGCCTGCCTGTCAACCTCCGGCACGCTGAAGTTCTCCAAGAGGTCGCCGTCCAGCCCGGCACCGGCTCCACCTTCGACGTCGTCTACACCGTGAGCGTCATCAACGAGGGCTCACTGACCGCGGCCACCGGCCCCATCAACGACGCCCCGTCCTTCGCCCCCGGGCTGACGCCCACCGCGGTCAAGGTCCAGCGGGAGACGGAGCGGACCCGCACGGTCACCCCGCAGGCCGACGGCTCCTACCGGCTGTCCGACAATGAGAACCTCTCCTCGGGAACGCGGATCCGCTACACCGTGACCTTCACCGTCAACATCGACCCGTCGGCGGCCGGCTACGGCGAGGACCTGCTGTCCTGCACCGCGCACAACGGCCGCCTCGTTGCCGGCCACGGCCTCTACAACAAGGTCGTCCCCGAGGCGGGCAAGGACTCCGACACCCGCCCGGACCACGACGCGGCCTGCGCCAATGTCTCACCCGACGCCGGCAAGCGCGTCCTGTCGATCATCAAGACCGGCAGCCAGGGCCCCTTGGACGACGCCGCCTTCGCCATCTACCCGATGGACCCCGCCACCCCGGGCGCCAAGCCCCTGACCAACGGCGTCACCTTCACCGGAGGCAAGGGCACCGGAACCTTCACCACGACGGGACTGGCCCTCAACCGCGAGTACTGGCTGGTGGAGACCAAGGCCCCGGCCGGGCACCAGCTCATGGCCAGGCCCGCCCGCTTCAAGGTGACGGAGTCCGGCATCGAGCTCATCACCCCCGATCCCGGCGGCTCGGCCCTGACCGTCTCGCGCAGCGGGGCCAGCAGGGCCGACGACACGATCACCGTCCGAGACGTCCAGATCGGCACCCTGCCGCTGTCCGGCGGAGGCGGCATCGGGGTGAACGTCGCCGTCGCCATGGCGGCCCTCACCGGCGCGGCCCTGCTGGCGCTGCGCTCCAAGAAGGCTTCCTCACCCAGGCACGCCGCCTGAACGCGAGGAGAACCCGACTCCGCTGCGTCGCGCGCGGGTCACCTCATATCCCTATGTCATCCCACAACCACAGGAGAGAACAGCCATGCACTCCCTCACCATGCGCCGGGGCCTCGGCCTCGCCGCCGCGATGACGCTCGCCGCGGGCGCGCTCGTCGCCCCGACCGGCGCGGCGGCGCCTGCCGACGCCAATACCTCCACCGTCGATGGCAGTGCCGACACCTCGCTCACCATCCACAAGTGCGAGCAGACCGACACCAACGGGGTCAAGGAGGGCACCGGTAACGAGGACCCCACGGCCGAGTGCAAGCCAGTCGCCGGCGTCGAGTTCACCATCACCAAGCTGAACGTCGACCTCACCACCGACTCCGGGTGGAAGGCCCTGGCCAAGCTCGAGGGCGATGTCGCCAAAGCCCGAGAACTCAAGGACCAAGCCACCACGCGCACGATCACCACCGGGAGCGATGGCCTGGCCACCTTCGACGCCTCCCAGACCGACGTCGGTGCCTACCTCGTCAGTGAGACCCGCACCCCCGCCCAGGTCATTCCGGCCGATGACTTCGTCGTCACCCTGCCGATGACCAACCCGGAGAAAACCTCGGAGTGGAACTACAACGTCCACATCTACCCCAAGAACACGGTCTCCGGTGTGGACAAGAAGGTTGAGGACGAGCCTGCCGCCGGCTCGGGCCACTCCCTGGCCTACACCATCACCACCTCCATCCCGAAGGTCGACGTCGCCAATGGCGCCACCCTCAAGCGCTACCAGGTGATCGACCAGCTCGACTCCCGCATCAAGTCCGACGTCACCTCGTTGAACCCGGTCGTCAAGATCGTCAACCCCGAGACCCAGCTGGAGAAGGGCACCGACTACACCCTGACGGTGGCGCCCGGTCCTGCCGGAGACAAGCACAACTACCTCACGGTGACGATGACGCCGGATGGTCTGGGCAAGCTGGCCGAGGCCCGTGCCGCCGGCTCTGGTGAGACCAAGGTGCAGGTGACTCTCACCGCCGCCTTCGATGCGAACGTCAACTTCGAGGAAACCCTCTCCAACGTCGCCAGCCTCATCCCCAATGACAACCCCGGCATCACCTGGGACCCGGAGAACCCCACCACGAACGTCCCCGGTGTACCCACCAAGCCCGTCCTGTCCAAGTACGGCAAGGTGAAGGTCACCAAGACTGGTACGGATGACCTCAAGGACAAGACCAGGTACAACGGCGCGCAGTTCCAGGTCTACGAGTGCACCAAGACCGACAGCGGTGCCACCCTCAAGGACGCCGACCCCAACACCCCCGGCACGAACCCGCTGACGATTGGCGGTCAGAGCACCTTCACCACCACCGGTCAGGGCACGGTTGAGATCAGCTACCTGCGCGCCAACGACTACGTCAACGGTGCTCAGAAGACCCCGCTGACCAACGACGACCACTACTGCCTCGTGGAGACCAAGGCGCCCGAGGGCTACACCCTCCAGGCTGACCCGATCCCCTTCCAGATCCTCGCCGCCAAGGCTGAGGCCAAGCAGGCGACTGAGGTCACCGTCATCGATGTCCCGAAGAACGCCGGTTTCCGCCTGCCCCTCACCGGTGCCAACGGCATCATCTTCCTCACCGTCGCCGGTGCTCTGCTGGTGGCCGGTGGCGCGGCGGTCGCCTACGCCAACAAGCGTCGCCACGCCGCCAAGCAGTAGGAGAGCACTGGGGTCACCGGGGCTCCGGGACCTCGGGAACCTCGCCCCGGTGCAGGAGACCGTTCCCTGTGCGGGGGAGACGAGTCCCTTCGTCTCCCCCGCAGGGACATCGCTGCCCCCACTCACCCGTTCGCCCCGGCCACGCCGGAGGCTCCCCGGCCCCGCCTTGCGGGAGGGGCCCACCAACAACCACCCGATGAAGGAAAGGCACGGTTCTGCCGTGACAGCGCTACTCCTCTCACGTCACCACCGACTCTCCGGGTCTCCCCAGGATCCTCCGGCCTATGGCGAGCCAGCCGGGCCCGAGGACAACAAGCCGACTGAGAACGCCCCGGACTCCAAGGATGCAGGGGGCGCCGCGAGCACCGAGGGCGCCGAAGGCACCGGAAGGACGTGCAGGGCCTCCCGCCGCACGTCGCTGCGTGAGCGCCTCCTGAGCTGGCTCCCGCTGGTCCTGGTCCTGGTCGGCGTCGCCGTCCTCCTCTACCCGGTCATGGCGACCCAGCACAACAACGACGAGCAGCAGCGCCTCGCCGACATGTACACCGCAACCGTCAACGCCGCGGGCCCCGACACCATCGCCGCGAAGCGCGCGTCCGCCGAGGCCTACAACAACAGCCTGGAGAGCGCGCCGATCCTCGACCCCTGGCTCGAGTCACAGCGCCCCGACACCCCCCAGTACCAGGCCTACCTCCACGAGCTCGACATCGACCCCGTCATGGCTCGCATCGCCATCCCCTCCATCCATGTGAGCCTGCCCGTCTACCACGGTACCGAGACACGGACCCTGGCCGACGGCGTCGGGCACCTGTTCGGAACCAGCCTGCCGATCGGCGGCTCCTCCACCCACGCCGTCCTGACCGGGCACACGGGTCTTCCCACGGCCACGATGTTCGACAACCTCACCCGGCTCAGGAAGGGCGACGCCTTCTACATCTCCTCTCTGGGGCAGACCCTCAAGTACGAGGTCACCGAGATCACGGTCGTCAAGCCCGAGGAGACCGACTCCCTGCGCAAGGTGCCCGGCCGCGACCTGGTCACGCTCATCACCTGCACGCCCTACGGCGTCAACTCCCACCGCCTCCTGGTGACCGGTGAGCGCGTCCCCATGGACCCCACGGCCGCCGCGGCCGAGGAGGCCAAGGCGCTGCCCGCCCCCATGCAGACCTGGATGAAGGTCATCATCGTCGCCGTCGTCATCATCCTGGCGGTGGTCGTCGGCATCCTCGGCCGCCTGTGGTGGCTGCGCCGCCGTCGTCGGGGTCAGGCCGCCGACGACGAGGGGACTCAGGGCGCCCACGGGGGTGCTGGCACCCTCGTCGGCAGTGAAAACGGCAGTGAGGACAGCGAGGGCTCGAGCGGGCCCGGCGCCTCAGGGGAGGCCGACGACGTCGGCGGGAGCGAGCGCTGGCCCGGCCGCCATCTCAAAGGACGTCTCCGCTTCCTCCGCCGCCAGCACCGCCGACGGTGCCGGCGAGCCGTCGGGCGATCCGCCCGGCGGTCCCGGACCTCGGGAGTCGTGAGCAGTCCCGCACAGGAATCGCGGCCGTCTTTCTACTGATGGGTGCACCGGAGAACCTACGATCGACCGGTGTCCTCTCTCCAGTCGCAGACCACCCGCTCTCTGGGACAGCTGCGCCTGCGCGGGAGCCTGCTGGCCCTGTCCTGCCTGGGCGCGACCATCGGCCTGTGGTGCCTGTTCGTGTACACCCACACCGGTCAGGTCCTCGACGCCATGGCCCTGGAGGGGTCGGAGATCGGCTCTCACTACGTGAGCGCCCACGCCCGCACCCTGCTGTCCATGGTCTCGATGCCGGCGGCCGTCATCCTCGTGGTGACGATCCTGATCATCGGCCTGCTGCGACGCAGCCACCGCCGGGCCGTGTGGGCCGTCGTCGCTGTGGCGGGGGCCAACCTGACCACCCAGCTCCTCAAGTACCGGATCCTGTGGCGCCCCGACTTCGACATCACCGAGCGCTGGGACAATGCCAACACCCTGCCCTCAGGGCACACGACCATGGCTGCCTCCGCCGCCGTCGCCTCATCCTGCTGTCCGGGCGGCGCTGGCGGGTGCTGTCGGCCTGGGCCGGCGCCCTGTTCACCATCGCCATGGGCTACTCCACCCTCGTGTGCCAGTGGCACCGCCCCTCCGACGTCCTGGCCGGGATCCTCGTGCCCGTGGCCTGGGGGGCGCTCGCGGTGGCCGGCGGTGCCTGGAGGGCCCCCTGGTCCCTGCGCTCAGGAACCGGGGAGGAGGACTCCGGTGAGGTGCCCGAGCTGACCACCGTGGGGACGATCCCGGTGACCGCCGCCGGGCCGCGCCTGTGGAACCAGTTCATCGGCAACGTCCTGCTGGCCTCGGTCGGCGTCGTGTGCACCCTGGGGGCGCTCGGTCTGGGGCTCTGGGTGTGGAGGCACCTGGAGGGCCCGGACACGCGCTGGCAGCTCTTCGGCGCCTACGCCACCGGGTCTGTGGCCGTCGTCGGCGTCACCTGCCTGGCGCTGTCCGCGCTCGTGTCGCTCACCGACTGGGGCCGCACCCGGAGCAAGCACGAGCCCCGTCACCGCGACTGACGGACGCTCCCGGTTCATGGAGACGCCGGCTGAGCCCGCCGTCTGATTCCCCCAGATCCGGCGGCCGGGGACATTCGACGCCGTCGGATGCGGTCTGCGCGTTCGGGGGACAGGAATCCGGTACCCGTATGTGTGGCATGTCCCCGCCCGGAGATCGCGTGCGCCTCATCTCCCGGCACGGGCCTCGGGCACGGGCTCTACCCCTCGACGGCGGCGGCCGGGAGCCTGACGGTGAAGGTGGTCCCGTGGTCCTCGGGCGCCGTGGAGGACTCGACGTCGATGCTGCCGTCGTGGGACTGGACGATCGCCAGGGCGATCGACATGCCCAGCCCCGTTGAGCCGGTGCGCCGCTCGCGCGAGGAGTCCCCGCGGGCGAAGCGCTCGAAGAGGCGGTCGCGCACCTCCGGCGCGATACCGGGGCCGTCGTCGTGGATGCGCACGATGAGGGTGCCGCCCTCGCGCTCCAGCGTCGTGGTCACGTGGCTGCCGGCGGGTGTGTGGACCCGGGCGTTGGCCAGGAGGTTGACGACGACCTGGCGCAGGCGCGCCTCGTCGCCGATGACCAGCGGCGGCTCGGGCAGGAAGTCCTCGGCCTTCTCCGGCGTGGCATCGGCCGGGGGCCTGAGGGCGGCCAGGTTCAGCTGCCAGTCGTGGTCCGGCCCGGCCGCACGGGCGTCGGCCACCGTGTCCACCAGGAGCCCGACCAGGTCCACCTCCTCACGGCGCAGCTCGCGCCCGGCGTCCAGGCGCGCCAGCAGCAGCAGGTCCTCCACGAGCGCCGTCATTCTCACCGACTCGGAGTGCACGCGTTCCAGGGCGTAGGTGGCCTCCTCCGGCAGGTCGGCGTCGGCGCCCTCTCGGTGGATGAGCTCGGTGTAGCCGCGGATCGAGGCCAGCGGTGTGCGCAGCTCGTGGGAGGCGTCGGCCACGAACTGGCGCACCTGCGTCTCAGAGCGCTGCCGGGCGGTCAGTGCGGACTCCACGTGTCCGAGCAGCGTGTTGAGGGCGCCGCCGACGTAACCGACTTCGGCCGAGGAGACCAGGTCCGTCCCGGCCACCCGGTCCTCGATGCTCACCTCGCCGCGCTCCAGCGGCTGGGAGGCCACACGGTGCGCGGTACGGGCCACCCGCTCCAGGGGGGGCGAGCGAGGAGCGCACCATGGCCCGTCCTGCCAGGGCCACCACCAGGGCGCCCACCATCGCGACCACCAGCTCGATGAGCAGCTGGGAGCGGATGAGCGCCCTGTCCCCCTCCAGGGAGAGGCCGGTGATGACGGTGTCCCCTGAGACCTCGTCCCGCGTGGCCAGGACCCGGTAGCTTCCCAGGTGGTGCAGATGGACCGTGACGGGGTGGTCCCGGGTTGCCTCCGACAGTAGGCGCCGGCAGTCCTCCTGGGAGATGGCCGCGTAGTGGCCGTCCTTGTCGATGTAGGCGGCCGCCTCGCTGCTGGAGCTCGACGACGCCGGGGCGATGAGCGTCAGGTGCCGGTGGACTGCCCGGCGGCGTCGAGCCCGGGAGGAACCCCCTGCTTGCCGGGGTCGGTTCCTTCCGCCCCCTCGGGCCCCTGGGCTCCGCCGACCTGGCTGTCCTGGTTGCTCTGGGTCCCCTGCTCCTGGGCGTCCTTGGCCTCCTGCTCGAGGTCGTGGCGCTTGACGGCGGCGCGCTGGGCGGCTGCCGTCAACTGGCTGTCGGTGCGGGCCATGAGGGTGTGGCGCAGGCTGACAGTGGAGAAGGTGCTCATGACCGCTGCCATGATGAGGACCAGCCCGAGCACCCCGGCCACCAGACGGGTACGCAGGCTGCGGGGGCGGCGCGGGCTCGGACCGGACCACCATGAGCCGCGACCGGTTCCCCAGCCAGTCCGCGGACCGGTCTGCCCGCCGTCCGGTGCCGGGAGGCCCGACGTCTCTGATGTATCCGGCATATTCGGTATCTTCGGGCCGTCAGACGCGCTCGCCGGCGCCGACGGCGGGCTTGAGGACGTAGCCGACGCCACGCATTGTGTGGATCATGGGCTCGCGGCCCTTGTCAATCTTGCGGCGCAGGTAGGAGATGTAGAGCTCGACGATGTTGGCCTGCCCGCCGAAGTCGTAGTTCCACACCCGGTCCAGGATCTGCGGCTTGGACAGGACCCGGCGGGGGTTGCGCATGAGGTAGCGCAGCAGCTCGAACTCGGTGGCGGTCAGCTGGATCTCGTCCTGGCCGCGCCAGACCTCGTGGGAGTCCTCGTCCATGCGCAGGTCCCCGACCTCCAGCAGGGAGGCGGGCTTCTCCTCGCTGGCCCCCGAACGGCGCAGCAGGGCGCGCAGGCGGGCCACGACCTCCTCCAGGGAGAAGGGCTTGGTGACGTAGTCGTCGCCGCCGGCGGTCAGTCCGGCCACCCGGTCCTCGACGGCGTCCTTGGCGGTCAGGAACAGGACCGGCACGTTCGGGCTGTGGCCGCGCACCCGGCGCATGACCTCCAGGCCGTCGAAGTCGGGCAGCATGATGTCCAGGACGATGACGTCGGGGTCGATCTCTTGAGCGGATCGGACCGCGGCGATCCCGGTCCCGGCAGTCGTGACCTCCCAGCCCTCGTAACGCAGGGCGGAGGCGAGCAGGTCGGCGAGCATCTGCTCGTCGTCGACGACCAGGACGCGCAGGGGGGAACCGTCAGCGCGGGTGAGGTTCTCGGTGGGGGCGTTAGTCACGTCGTCTATTCAACAGGAAGGCGCTGTGCTCGACCACAGCGCAACCTGTGTCTCGACTGTGTTACCGATCTGAGACCCAACGGCGACCCAGAGGGGTGGGTGCTGTGACATGCTTATGCGGTCGTGCGTCTCGGTTGTTGATCCCCACATCCGTGTGCACCATAACGTTACTTCGTAGCGTAGTCGCACAGAAGGCGGTTTAGTGGAATCTCAGCCGCCTCTCTATTCAGCGTGTCGCGGTCGGTAATCCGGCGGTGACCGATTCCCCCCTACCATTGCAGGAGAGTCATGGAATACGTCGATGGCAACGAGCGCCGCTTCGGTGCCGAGGACCTGTTCTTCTCGACGACGGATACCAAAGGTGTCATTCGCAGGACGAACCGGGTATTCGATTCGCTGTCCCGTTACAGCGCTGAGGAGCTTATTGGCTCTCCGCACAACATTATTCGTCACGATGACATGCCTGCCGGGGCCTTCAAGCTCATGTGGGATGAGCTGGAGCAGGGGCGCTCGTCCTGCGTCTACGTGCTCAACCGGGCCAAGGACGGACTGGACTACTGGGTCTTCGCGACGGTCACCCCGCTGACGGATGGCTACCTGTCCGTGCGCGTGCGTCCGACCAACCATGCCATGTTCACCCCCATCAAGGAGATCTACTCCCGGGTACGGGCCGCCGAGCGCGCCTACGCCGAGGAGGGGCACGGACGACGGGAGGTCGCCGAGCACGGTGCGGCGCTGCTGACCGAGGAGCTGGCGGGGCTCCAGTACCGCGACCTGCACAACTTCGCTCGGGCCGCCCTCCCGCGCGAGCTGGCCCTGCTGGTGGTGGAGGGGGTCCGGGTCCCGCCGCGCGCTGAGTCGGACAACCCCATGTTCGCCGTCCTTCAGGCTGTCGCCGCGATTGAGCGGGACACCGACGAGCTCGTCTATCAGCTGGGGGAGTACCAGGAGCTCATCAACGGGCTGGGCTCCTGGGCCGGCGGGGTGCGCTCGGTCATCGAGCGGGCCAACCGCGTGGGCGACCTCATGGGCGAGGTGACCAGCCCCGACGACGAGTCCTCCGTCCCCACGGTCTCCGAGCGCGTCAAGGATCGCAGCGCCCAGGCCGTCGAGGTGCTCCGCCAGCTCAACTCCTCCCTCGTGGCGCTCTACGAGGCGGCCTCGGAGGTGCGCTTCCGCAGCTCGATGATGCGTCTGCACACGCTCATGGTCGGAATCTTCGCGGCCGCCGTCCTGGACGGGGAGGAGGGGAGTCCACCGACGCCATCGGCGACCTCGCCGAGGCGATGCTCTCCGACCTGGAGTCCCTGGTGCCCTCCTGCCAGGAGGCCGCGAACCTGGCCGAGCGCCTGGAGGGCGACCTGCGCGGCGTGGTCAGCAACCTCGACCGTGTCAAGCGGCCCTTCCAGCGCTGGATCCGCGCTCTCCAGGATGAGGGCACCCAGGCGCTGGTCGACGGCGTCGACGCCGAGGCCGCTCTGCGCGAGGCCGTTGCCGTGGGCGAGCAGGGCTTCCCGGAGACGGCCTCCCTGGCCGAGCTGGCCGCCAAGGCCCGCGGTGTCGTCGTGACCCTGGATGAGTCCGTCATCCGTGAGCGGGTGGCGACGGTTCGCGAGACCCTGGGCCAGCTGGGGGCGTAGTTAGTCGAAATCTACAAGATAGGTCCCAACTTACTGGTGACAATGTCGTAAACAGTCTTCCGCGGGCCCGCGCGTGTCATTAAGGTTTTTCTGGCACTGTGTGAGGAGCTAGGGAAATGGTCCTCGACGAGGTGCTCCCGCGAACCATCTACCATGAAGGAGAGCGCCCATGGAATCGCAGGTCGGGTACGAGCGTTTGTTCGATCCTCAGGACATCTTCTTTTCCACCACGGACCTCAAAGGTGTCATTCAGAACACCAATAGGACATTCGACACGCTGTCTCGCTACTCGCGTGAGCGGCTTATTGGAGCTCCCCCACAACATCATCCGGCACCTGGACATGCCGGCCGGTCTCTTCCGCCTCATCTGGGACGATCTGCAGTCCCAGCGCCCGGCCTGCGGCTACATCACCAACCGTGCGGTGGACGGCCTGGACTACCGGGTCTTCGCCACGATCGTGCCACTGCGTCAGGGCTTCCTGTCGGTGCGGATCAAGCCGATGGACAACGTGACCCGGGGCAAGGTCGAGGAGGCCTACCGGCGGGTGCGCGCCAAGGAGCGCGACCTTCAGGCCCGCGGCGCCTCGCGCCACCAGCTCGGTGAGTTCGGCGGCCGAGAGCTGGCCGCAGAGCTCCAGACACTGGGCTTCTCCTCCCTGCACGACATGACGCTGGCGACCCTGCCCCGCGAGGTGGCCTCCCTGGTCAGCTCCGGGGTACGCGTCCCGGCGGCCGCCCCCGAGAGCCTGGGCGCGGTGGCCCGGATCCTCAACACGGTGGCCGCCATGGAGAAGGACACCAACGCCCTGGTCTTTGAGCTCGACGAGTACCTGCGCCTCATCACCACCATGGAGGCCACCCACGACTCGGCCCGGGCGGTGGAGGCGCGGGTGGGGCGCATCGGCCAGCTGGTCTCCCACGACGTCGGCAACGGCACCCAGACCAAGGCGCAGATGCTCGCCGAGCGCATCTCCGAGCTCACCGGTGCCGCCGGCGCCGAGCTGACCGGGCTGCCCTCGCGCCTGCAGGTCCTGCACCAGTCTGTCACCGAGCTGCGTTTCTCCGTGGCCCTCATGCGGCTGCTCACCCTCATGGTGGGACGCTTCGCCCAGTCCATCCTCGACGGCAGCGAGGTGGACGCCATGCACTCCCTGACGGACCTGTGCGAGGCCCTCGAGTCCGGCTTCCGTGGGCTGGGGCCCGTGCTGCGCACCGTGAGCACCCAGGTCGCCCAGCTCAACGACGCCCTGCGCACGGTCACCTCCAGCCTGGACCGGGCGGCTCGACGCCTGGGCCAGTGGGTGGACCTGCGCGGTGGTGGGGCTGGCTCGTCGGGCTCGCCAGTCGTTGACGAGGTCGCCCAGCTGACCTCGCGGGGCTTCCCGGAGGTCCGCTCGCTGGCCGAGCTGGCCGCCGAGTGCCGCGGCCTGCACCTGCCCTACGACGAGAGCATCGCCGCCCAGCGCCTGGCCGCCGTGCGCAGCGCCCTGGCCGAGCTCATCTGAGGCTCATCCGATCCGAGTCCCGTGGACCCGAGCAACCGCCTGCCGGCGGCCGGCTGCTCGGGCCCAGCCCGTTGAGACGAAAGTCGTTTTCCGTGCGCTGCCTGGTTGGAAAAGGTGGGCGGTGCGTTACAGTCGGCTGAGAGCCGGCGCGAGCCGCCTCCCCTGCCGCACACCCTCGTCAGGGGCCCTGATCGCCCGGATCGTCCTGATCGCACGGAGATCGCCCGGCCCCGCCGACGTCGCGAACCATCGACCACCCCGCCAGGCGCGGCCAGCCGCGCACCGCCCGTGAGGAAGGCTTTACGTGTCCACCAAGCTCGTCATCGTGGAGTCCCCCAACAAGGTGCGCTCCATCGCCGGCTACCTGGGTCCGGAGTTCGACGTCGAGGCCTCCGTGGGGCACATCCGCGACCTGCCGCAGCCCTCCGAGCTGCCCGCCACCATGAAGAAGGGGCCCTACGGCAAGTTCGCGGTCGATGTCGAGGACGACTTCACGCCCTACTACGTCGTCAACCCGGACAAGAAGAAGACGGTCGCCCAGCTCAAGAAGGCCCTCAAGGACGCCGACGAGCTCTACCTGGCCACCGATGACGACCGCGAGGGCGAGGCCATCGCCTGGCACCTCCAGCAGGTCCTCAAGCCCAAGGTGCCGGTGCGCCGCATGGTCTTCACCGAGATCACCCGCGAGGCCGTCACCCGGGCCCTGAACAACACCCGCGACCTGGACATCAATCTCGTCGACGCCCAGGAGACCCGCCGCATCCTGGACCGCCTCGTGGGCTACGAGGTCAGCCCGGTCCTGTGGCGCAAGGTCCGCGCCGGCCTGTCCGCCGGGCGCGTCCAGTCGGTGGCCACCCGCCTCGTCGTCGAGCGCGAGCGTGAGCGAATGGCCTTCCGCTCGGCCTCCTACTGGGGGGTGGAGGCCACTTTCTCCACCGTCCTGTCCCCGGTGGACGTCACCGCCCGTCAGGACGCCTCCTTCGCCGCCCGCCTCGTCAGCCTCGACGGGCGACGGGTGGCCACCGGCCGCGACTTCAACGACGCCGGTCAGCTGCGCCCGGCCGCCGTCAAGGCCTCCGCCGTCCACCTCCACCAGGTGGGGGCCACCGCCGTCGCCGAGGCCATCAGCCGGGGTGAGCCGCGGGTGGTCGGCGTCGAGGACAAGCCCTACAAGCGTCGCCCGGCGGCCCCCTTCACCACCTCCACGCTCCAGCAGGAGGCCTCCCGCAAGCTGCGCATGAACCCGCGGGAGACCATGCGTGTGGCGCAGGGCCTCTACGAGAACGGCTTCATCACCTACATGCGCACCGACTCCACGGTCCTGTCCAGCCAGGCAGTGGCCGCGGCCCGCTCCCAGGTGACCGAGCTCTACGGCGCCGAGTACGTGCCCCAGCGCCCCCGCGTCTACGCCTCCAAGGCCAAGGGCGCCCAGGAGGCCCACGAGGCGATCCGCCCGGCCGGCGACCACTTCCGCACCCCGGCCCAGGTCTCCGGCGAGCTCACCGGCGCCCAGTTCCGCCTCTACGAGCTCATCTGGAAGCGGACGGTGGCCTCCCAGATGGCCGACGCCGTCGGCTCGACCGCCACCGTGACCGTCGAGGTGCCCCTGACCCCGGCGGCCGGCGAGTCGCGCGACTCCGGCCCCACCTTCTCCACGGCCGGCCTGACGGCGTCGGGCACCGTCATCACCTTCCGCGGCTTCCTGGCCGCCTACGAGGAGGGACGCGACGCCGAGCGCTACCAGGACGACTCCGGCGCCGCCGCCAAGGACTCCAAGGACGTGCGCCTGCCCGCGATGATCGCCGGTCAGGAGCTGGCCGCCCTGGCCGCCGAGGCCTCGGGCCACGAGACGACGCCGCCGCCGCGCTACACCGAGGCCTCCCTGGTCAAGGCCCTCGAGGAGCGCGAGATCGGCCGCCCCTCAACCTACGCGGCCACCATGTCCACGATCTCCGATCGCGGCTACGTGGACCACCGCGGGCAGGCCCTGGTGCCCACCTGGCTCGCATTCGCCGTCACCCGCCTGCTGGAGGAGAACTTCACCGAGCTGGTCGACTACGACTTCACGGCCTCCATGGAGCGCGACCTCGACCGGATCGCCGCCGGCGAGGAGGACCGGGTGGCCTGGCTGCGACGCTTCTACAACGGCCAGGGCGCCCCCGACACCGTCGCCCGGGAGATCGCCGAGGCCGCGGCCGCCGGCGAGCTCGACGCCGCGGCCGCCTCCGCCGCAGAGCTGCGGGCCCAGGGGCTCAAGGGGCTGGTGGACAACCTCGGCGAGATCGACGCCCGCGCCGTCAACTCCATCGAGATCGGTGGGGGTATCACCCTCAGGGTGGGCCGCTACGGCCCCTACCTGGAGGACACCGAGGGCAAGCGCGCCAACGTGCCCGCCGACGTCGCCCCCGACGAGCTGACCGTGGACAAGGCCCGAGAGCTCTTCGCCCGGGCCGCCGACGACGGCCGTGAGCTGGGCGTCGACCCGGTCAGCGGACACGTCATCATCGCCAAGGACGGCCGCTACGGCCCCTACGTCACCGAGGTCCTGCCCGACCCCGAGGAGACGGCTGGGGCGGCTGGGACCGCCGACGCCGACTCGGCCGCTGCAGCCGACGAGGCCGGTGAAGCAGCGACCAGGAAGACAGCGAAGTCTGCGAAGTCTGCGAAGACTGCGAAGACTGCGAGGACCACGAAGACGAGGAAGACGGCCAAGGCCGCCAAGCCCAAGCCCCGCACGGCCAGCCTCCTGCGCTCCATGGACCTGTCCACGGTGACCCTGGAGCAGGCCCTGGACCTGCTGAGCCTGCCGCGCGTCGTCGGACAGGACCCGGAGTCGGGGGCGGACATCACCGCCCAGAACGGTCGCTACGGTCCCTACCTCAAGAAGGGCACGGACTCGCGCTCCCTGGAGACCGAGGAGCAGATCTTCACCGTCACCCTGGAGCAGGCCCTGGAGCTCTTCGCCCAGCCCAAGCGGCGCCGGGGGCAGGCGGCCGCCCGCGGGCCGCTGCGCGAGCTCGGTGAGGACCCGGCCACCGGCAAGCCCGTGGTCATCAAGGACGGCCGCTTCGGCCCCTACTTCACCGACGGGGAGACCAACGTGACCCTGCGTCGCGGCGACGACCCGGCCACCGTCACCCCCGAGCGCGCCTTCGAGCTGCTCGCGGAGAAGCGCGCCAAGGGCCCGGCCAAGAAGCGCACCACCCGCAAGACCACCACCAAGAAGACCACGACGAAGACGGCGTCGAAGTCCACCGCCAAGACCGCGGCCAAGAAGAAGCACGGGGAGCAGGGCGAGCACGTCGAAGGAGTCCTAGCCGGCCGGTCAAGCGCGCGCTCGTCAGCACAGTCTCGGGGCTCTGCCCTGTTGACGTCTCCTCGGATCGGCGAGCCGGAGCTCCAAGGGCGCACGGACGGGTGGCGGGGCCGCACAGCGATGTTGTTGTTCCGTGAGCACCATCGCGCCCCTGGTCGCAGCACTGCGACATCTCGGCGACGAGGATGGCACAACTGGCCGGTATTGTATTTTGTGTACAACTCCCCACATGCATTCCTGAGAGGACCCCGTCATGTCGCTGCCCAAGACTGTTATTGCCGGTACCGCCGCCCTGGCCCTGGCCCTGAGCCTGGGCGCCTGCTCCCTGTCCGCCAACCGCTCCGGCTCGGGCGAGTCCGGGTCATCGGCCGCGACCCAGGCCGAGCAGAGCAAGCAGACCGGGGCCAAGAGCGCCGACTCCAACGGCTCCGCCACGTCCGATTCCCAGGGCACGGCGAAGTCCGACTCCCAGGCCTCCTCGGGATCCTCGGCCAGACCTCCACCGACTCCGACGACCAAGACGACGACAGGGACGGTGACGACGCTCCCATCACGGACGCCACCTGGAAGGACATCCAGAGCACGGGGCAGCGCACGGAGGTCTTCGGCGCCCACACGGTCCAGGGCTCCGGAAGCACCCTTAACCTGGTCGGCGACCTCGACTCGCTCATGGTCCAGGGCTCCGACGTTAAGATCGCCGCTGAGGAGGTCGACGTCCTCACCATCCAGGGCTCCAACGTCACCGTCTACGCCCGCGACATCGACCACCTCACCATCATGGGTTCCAACGTCACCGTCTACTGGCTGGGCGACGACCCCACGATCCAGGACAGCGGTGCCGGCAACACCACCGGGAAGCTCGTTCAGTGAGGCTGCCGTGACCCAGCCCACCGCACCGGCTCCGTCCGCCACCGTCCTGCTCGTCGACGACGAAGCCCCCATCCGCCGCTCGCTGGGCCCCTACCTGGAGCGCAGCGGATACCGGATCCTGCTCGCCTCGGACGGGATGGAGGCCCTGGATCTCCTGGCCTCCTACCAGGTGGACATCATCGTCTCCGACGTCCTCATGCCCAGGATGGATGGGCGCGAGCTGGTGCGGCGGGTACGGGCGGGCGGGGCCTGGACCCCCATCATCCTGCTCACCCAGGTCAACGCCTCCTACGAGCGGGTCTCGGCGCTCGATGACGGCGCCGACGACTACCTGTCCAAGCCCTTCGACCCCGCCGAGCTCGCCTCCCGGATCCGCGCCGTCCTGCGCCGCACCCGGGGGATGGCCCAGCCGCTGACCTCCGCCTCCAGGCTGGTGGCCGGCGAGCTGGTCCTGGAGCGCACCTCCCGGCGGGTCACCCTGGCCGGGCGCGAGGTGGCCCTCACCCCGAAGGCCACGGCGCTCCTGGACTACCTCATGAGCCACCCCGGCGAGCTCCACACGCGCGACGACCTGCTGGCCTCCCTGTGGGGCATCGACTTCGCCACGTCCACGCGCGCAGTCGACCACCGCATCCGCGAGATCCGCCAGGCTCTGGGCGACGACGCCGCTCACCCCACCTACATCGAGACGGTCCCCTCCGTCGGCTACCGCTTCCGGGCCGGGGTCCAGGCATGAGTCAGTCGCCTACGCCGCCGGCGTCGGACCTGCCGCCCTCGTTCCCGCCCCGGCCGTCCTCGCAGGACGGCCGCACCAGGTACCTGCCGCCGACGGTCGACCCGGGCGGACCCCGGACGGTGGAGATCCACCGGCCCCTCGCGGGCACAGCGCATCCGCCGGCCCGGCGGTCACCGGCCTCTGCACCAACGCCTCAGCCGACGACAGTGCAGCCGCCGACCGCCCAGCCCGCGATCGCTCATCCCACGGCCGGGCGGCCCGCGATGGGTAATGGCAGAGCCGTGGAGCCCCCTCCGGGCCCACCCCGAGGCCGCCCCGGTCAGCCCTGCTTCCGCGGCCGACGGGGCGTCCGGGAGGATATGGGTCAGGTGGGTGCTCGCGCTGGTGGCCGTCGCCGGTGCGGTGGCCGGGGCCTACGCCGTCTACGGCCTGGTGCCCCTGCTCGTCACGACGACGGTGCCGCTCGTGGTGTTGGAGACCGGGGTGGGTGTCCTGCTGCTCGCCCTCCTCATCGCCGTGGGGCGACGCAGACAACGGCTGGCGATCAAGCGGGCTCGCCGCGAGGCCCAGCAGGGAGGCGTGGGCCCACCACCAGCAGTTCCTGCGCAGACTGGACCACGAGCTGAAGAACCCGTTGACGGCGGTGCGCGCCGCCGTCGCCGACCTTCCGCAGGCCCGTCCTCAGGAGCTGCAGGCCAGGGTCGACGTCGTCGACGCCCAGGCCCGCCGGATGGGGCGCCTGGTGACGGATCTGCGCAAGCTGGCCGACTTGGAGACGGCTGCGCTGTCGCTGGAGGACGTCGACATCGCCGAGACCGTGCAGGACGCCGCCCATGCGGTCAGCGAGGAGGGCGCCGCCCGGGGCGGAGCGCCCAGGATCCGCCTGGACCTGCCGCAGGTGCCGTGGCCGCTGTCGCACGTGCGCGGCGACGGCGACCTGCTGTACTCGGCCGTCTACAACGTCATCTCCAACGCCTCGAAGTACACCGGGCCGGGAGGGACGGTGGAGGTGCGCGGCCGGGAGGAGTCCGGCACCGTCACCATCGAGGTGGCCGACACCGGGATCGGGGTGCCGCAGGCGGACCTGCCGGCGGTGTGGAGCGAGCTGGCACGCGCCGGCAACGCCCGGGGCCTGCCGGGCTCGGGACTCGGGCTGGCGCTCGTGGCGACGATCGTGCGCCGCCACGGCGGCAGCGTGCGCATGGCCTCCCGCGAGGGCGTGGGGACCCGGGTGTGGCTGAGCCTGCCCGTCGCGGGCCCGGTGAGTGCGACGTGACCGGCCCGGCCGACCCCGGTCGAGGACTCTGGAGTCGCTCCACCAGGGGCCTGTCGCAGGACTGCGACAGCGTGGGGACCGAGCAGCGACAACGCGACGGTAACGTTCAGGTCATGACAAAAGCACTCGTCTCCCTGCCTTCCCTCGCCCTCATCACCACCCTCGCCCTGAGCGGCTGCTCCCCTGTCCATCGGAGGCGGCTCGTCGTCGCAGGCCCAGAGCCAGGAGACCCAGGTCGGCTCGGACACCAGCAGCGCCGCGGGAAGCGCCAAGGGCTCCACCTCCGCCCCGGCGACGGGAACGACCGCCTCCACGGGCCAGGCCGTCGCAGGCTACGAGCCCGGCCAGATCCCTCCGATCCCCATGTTCGCACTGCCGGATCTCAGCCTGCTCACCCAGTCCACGGGCGCCTTCACCCCGGACCTCACCCGCTCCATCACCTCCCAGCCCGGCGTCACGGTCAGGCCGGCCCGCTGCGACGCGAGCGGTTCGCTCGTCTCCGGCTCCACGGTGCTCGGCGGCGACGGCTCGATGACCACGAGCTCAGGATCAACCGCAGTCACCAACAATGGCGACGGCTCCGGGACCTTCTCCGACGGCAAGGTCTCCATCGTCAACAACGGCGATGGCTCGGGCACCTACAGCGACGGCAAGGTCTCGATCGTCGTCAATGGTGACGGCTCGGGCACCTACAGCGACGACCACCTCTCCGTCACTGTCAATGGTGACGGCTCGGGGACCTACAGCGACTCCGCTACCGGGGAGTCCATCGTCCTGGGCGGCGACGGCTCGGGCACCTACAGCCGCGGCGAGGTCTCCATCGTCAACAACGGCGACGGCTCCGGAACCTACTCCGACGCCACCACCTCCATCGTCAACGAAGGCACGGGCAGCGCCATCGTCAACGGCAAGACCGTCTCCGCCAAGCCGGTTCCCAAGGCCGGCAAGGTCGGCACCTTCCCCTCCATCGACGCCGCCAAGCCGGCGCAGTCCTGCGGCACGGTCATCACCCTGGAGGACAGCGTCCTGTTCGACTTCGGCTCATCCGACCTGCGCTCCGAGGCCTCGACCACCCTCACCAACCTGGCCACCGTCCTCAAGGACTCCAAGGCCCCCAAGGTCCAGGTCCAGGGCCACACCGACTCCGTCTCCGACGACGCCTCCAACCAGACGCTCTCCGAGCAGCGCGCCAAGGCGGTCACCGACGCACTCACCTCCGACGGCGTCACCGCCGCCATCGAGTCCGTCGGCTACGGAGAGACCCGGCCCGTCGCCCCCAACGAGAGCTCTGACGGCTCCGACAACCCCGCCGGGCGGCGCCTCAACCGCCGCGTCGAGGTCTTCGTCCCGACCTTCTGAGCCCTCTGACGTCCCGATCACGCCGCGCCGAACCCCGCCACCCACCCACTGACCTTCACCACCCCTCACCACATCTGAATACCGGAGAGAACCATGTCCCTGACCACTCGTCCCTCAACCACCGTCGCGCCGCCGCCGCCGTCCTCGTGGCCCTGTCCCTGACCGGCGTCAGTGCCTGCTCCGTCTCCATCGGCGGCGGATCCACCGACGAGGGCACCGCCGCCACCGCGAGCCAGGAGGCCCCCTCAACCGAGCAGGCCGCACCCGCCTCACAGTCCGCGACGCCGGCGAACAGCTCTCAGACCCCGCCGGCGCAGGCCACTGCGCCGAGCACCCCGGAGCAGGCCGCACCGGCTGCCTCGACCGACGCCGGCGCCCCCGAGGCCAGCGCCCCGCCCGCGGCCGGTGGCCGCCCCGGCGCCCAGGCGACCATCACCGACAGCGACTGGCTGAGCGACCTCGAGAGCGTGGACCGGACCGTCTCGGCGACCCCGTCCATGCTCCTGGACAAGCTCAACGATGAAGTCCGTATCGAGGGCGACGTGGAGAACCTGACCGTCTCAGCGGACAACGTGACGGTCTTCGTCGACTACGTCGGCCTGCTGACCATCACCGGCACCAACGCCGAGGTCTACGTCAAGGACGTCGACCGCGTCGTCGTCAAGGGAACCAACGCGGACGTGGTCTGGGCCGGCAACACCCCGAAGGTGGAGGACTTCGGCCGCAATACCGAGACCCGCCAGCAGGGCTCTAAGAGCGACTGACCGAGGCCGACTGTGAGGGCTGACTGAGACTGACTGCGCCCGTTTCATCCTGTGGCCCGCCCGGCCTGGAAGCCGGGCGGGCCACACGGCCGCTACGCTGGTCGGGTGACTCAGCCGCCCCCCGCCACGGCCCACCCCGGTCTGTTCATCTCCTTCGAGGGAGGCGACGGCGTCGGCAAGACGACGCAGATCCGCATCCTCGCCGACCTCCTGACCGCCGCCGACGTCGATCACGTCCTCACCCGTGAGCCGGGTGGCACCGAGCTCGGCCTTGAGATCCGGCGCCTTCTCCTGCACGGCGGGTACGTCGCCCCGCGCGCCGAGGCTCTCCTGTACGCCGCTGATCGAGCCCACCACATCGCCACCCGCGTGCGGCCCGCCCTCGAGCGCGGCGCCGTCGTCCTGGCCGACCGCTACCTCGACTCCTCGGTCGCCTACCAGGGGGCGGCCCGATCGCTGGGCCCCGACGAGGTCCGCGATCTCTCCCTGTGGGCCACTGAGGGCCTCCTGCCGGACCTGACCATCCTGCTCGACGGCGACCCCGCCCTGGCCGAGCAGCGCGCCACCGGCCGCGGCTCCAAGGACCGCCTCGAGCAGGAGGGCGACACCTTCCGCACCGCCCTTCGCGAGCAGTTCCTCACCCTGGCCGCCGCCGAGCCCGAGCGATTCGTCGTCATCGACGCCGACCGACCCGTCGACCAGGTGGCCGACGACGTCATCGAGGCCGCCGTCGCGGCCGTGCGTCGCCACGGTGTGCGCCACGAGCACGGCGCCGCTCACCAGGGGGTTCTTGTCGGCCTGGAGGCCTTCGTCGAGGCGGCGGCCCGCCGCAGCGCCGAGGGGGCCGCCGAGCCTGTCGGGGAGCGGTCATGACCGTGTGGGACGACGTCGTCGGTCAGGAGGCCGCCGTGGCCGCCTTCAGCGCCGCGGCCCTGGCCGCCCGGGAAACGGCCGAGCGGCGTGAGGCGAGTGCCGCCGGAGCCGCCTCAACGGGACCGGGCGGCTCAGAACATGGGGGAGTGGGGTCAGCAGCGGGCCCACTGGCCGGGCTCGCGATGAGCCACGCCTGGCTCGTGACCGGCCCGCCCGGATCGGGCCGCTCGAATGCCGCCCGCGCCTTCGCCGCCGCGCTGCAGTGCATCGGCCCGGTGCCCGGCTGCGGGCAGTGCAAGCCCTGCCGCGACGTCGTGGCCGGCTCCCCACCCCGACGTCGTGCGCCTGACCACCGAGAAGCTCATCATCACCATGGACGAGGTCAAGACCCTCATCGGTGAGGCCCAGCGCCGTCCCTGGACCGGCCGCTGGCGCGTCATCCTCGTCGAGGACGCCGACCGCATGGCCGAGCGCACTACCAACGTCCTGCTCAAGTCCATCGAGGAGCCGCCGCCCCAGACCGTCTGGCTGCTGTGCACCCCCAGCGCCGACGACGTCCTGCCCACCATCCGCTCGCGCTGCCGCCTCGTGACGCTGCGGATCCCGCCGGCCGAGGCCGTCGCCGAGCTCCTCGTGCGCCGCGACGGCGCCGACCCCGAGCTGGCCGTCCGGGCCGCCCGGGCCAGCCAGTCGCATATCGGACTCGCCCGGCACCTGGCCACCGACGCCGGAGCCTGGGACCGGCGTCGCCGCCTCCTGCTCGCCCCGGTCTCGCTGCGCAGCGTCGGTGACGCCGTCCTGGGCGCCGCCTCCCTGGTCGAGGCCGCCGAGTCCGAGGCCAAGGAGGCCACCGCCGAGCGCGACGCCCGAGAGAAGGCCGAGCTGACTCGCGCGCTCGGTCTGGAGAGCGACGGGAAGATCCCGGCGGCCTTGCGCGCCCAGATCCGCCAGCTCGAGGAGGACCAGAAGCGCCGTGCCAAGCGCGCTCGCACCGATGTCCTGGATCGGGCCATGATCGACCTGCTGTCCTTCTACCGCGACGTGCTCACCACCCAGATGGGCAGCGACGTCGAGCGCGTCAACCTCGATCTGTCCGACGCCGTCGACCAGGCAGCCCGCACGACGACCCCTGAGCAGTCCCTGGCGCGGATCGCCGCCATCGAGGAGTGTCGCAGCCGCCTGCGCTCCAATGCCGCCCCGCTGCTGGCCGTTGAGGCCCTCATGGTCCAGCTGCGCCCCCAGGCCGAGGGAAGGTGACCACCAGGTCCTATCCCGCCCGCCAAGGGATGCCCCACCCTCCACCCGCCCGGGCGATCACCGGGGCCAGGGCGTACCGGCTCATGGAGATCGAGTTCGACCGGGTCTGGATGTGGGCCGCGTCCCGGCGACTGGTGCGTTGGGAGAGCACTGAGGACAACAGCGCCCGCAGGGGTGGAGCACCCGAGTATTTCATCCCTAAGTCGGATCACGCACCGGGCGGTTAGTTCATACGATGCTGACCATGGAAACGAGAATAAGGCAGCACAGTCGTTGGAGTCGCGCCCTTTCTGCTGGGATGAGCAGAAGAAGGCGAGAAGGAGGCGCCAGCGCAGCCGGGCAAAGTCGTCGGGTGGCTGCTGGGATGCTGGCGGTTCTGAGCGGTGTCTGTCTGGGGGCGGGGACCGGTGTGGTGCCGGCTGCTGCGGCTCCGGCAGCGGGGGCGGCTGTGGCGGCGAAGGCGGCGGTTCCCAAAGGACTGGAGTCCTTCTACAACCAGACGGTGGAGTGGTACGACTGCGGCGCGACCGGGGGGATGGAGGAGTCCGCGGACAAGACGGGCTTTCAGTGCGCCAAGGTCACGGTGCCGCTGGACTACTCCCAACCCGAGGGCGAGACCATTGAGATCGCCATGAAGAAGCACGTGGCCACCGGCTCGGTGCGCCAGGGCAGTCTCTTCGCCAACCCCGGCGGCCCCGGGGACTCAGGGGTGGAGATGGTGGAGAGGAACGAGATCGAGTTCTCGCCCGATCTCAACAAGTCCTACGACATCATCGGCTTCGACCCGCGCGGCATCGGTGAATCGACCCCTATCACCTGCGCCGTCGCCGGTGAGACACCGGCCGGAGGAGCGGCCCAGGGAGCGATGGGAGCCGAGGATCCCCTTTCCGGCTCCATCAGACCAGACGCCGCCGGTGTCGATCCGGAGCCCCCGGAGGACACTGAGATCCCCGCTGCCGGTGCGGCGGCGGGCGGTGCCGGCTTCAAGGCACTCATCGACGAGATCACCAAGAACTACAAGCAGAAGGAGGCCGACTGCGCCGCCAGCACCAAGCCTGCAGGGCTGCTCGACCACGTGGACACGGTCTCGGTGGCCCGGGACCTCGATGTGCTGCGGGCGCTGTCCGGGGATGAGAAGCTCAACTACCTGGGCTTCTCCTACGGCACGTACCTGGGGGCCCACTACGCCGAGCTCTTCCCGGCCAATACCGGTCGTATGGTGTTCGACGGCGCCCTGGACCCCTCCCTGTCCCTGGGAGAGCGAGGGGCGGGCCAGGCTCAGGGATTTGAGAGCTCGCTGCGCACCTACGTCGAGCAGTGCCAGGCCGGTCTGGCCGTCCAGAAGGGGCAGCGCTGCCCACTCACCGGCGACACCGATGCCGGGGTTCAGCAGATTCGTGACCTCATCACCTCCGCCAACCAGTCGCCGCTGACGACCACCGACCCGAACGTGACCGTGGACGGCAGCACGGTCCGCGTCGTCGTCAACCGGCTCCTGTACTCCTCGGAGTACTGGAGCCTCCTCACCTACGCGCTCGACCAGGCCATCACCCAGCAGGACGGTTCCTACATCCAAGTGCTCCAGGGGCAGGTCGCGGCCGATGGTGGCTCGGGCGCTCCGACCTTCTACGCCGTCAGCTGCCTCGACATCCCCGTTCAGGGCGATATGGCCAGCTGGGAGAAGCAGTACCAGCAGAACCTCCAGAACTCGCCGACCTTCGGCGCCTCGCTGAGTAACCAGGACGCGCGCTGCCAGGCATGGGGGCACAACGGCACCCGCGAGCCCGCCCCCATCCACGCCAAGGGGCCGCCCCCATCCTGGTGGTGGGCACCACCGGCGATCCGGCCACCCCTACGCCTGGTCCCAGGCCATGGCCGAGCAGCTCGAGTCCGGCCGGCTCCTGACCTGGGAGGGCAACGGTCACACCGCATACGGGCGCTCCGGTACCTGCATCCACAGCGCCGTCGACGGCTACCTGCTCAACGGGACCATGCCGGAGCCGGGCACCACCTGCAGGGGAAACGAGTGAGGCCGGCCCGCACGGGGCGGGGCATCGCGATGGGTAGTTGTATCCACTCCACCTCCAGGAGGAGGAGCGCCCATGGCTCGGCATCGTAAGGTTCACCCCGTGACTACCGAGACTCTTCATCGGCCCGGCACCAAGCGGCTCGTCGCGGCGATCGCCGCGCTCCTGGTGTGCACCGGCCTGACCGCGTGCCAGGGCAGCCCGGACATCAAGGCCTCGCCGGCCACCGCGTCGGCCACGCCGACGGTCCCGGCCGGGCTGGAGAGCTTCTACAACCAGAAGGTCTCCTGGCACGCCTGCGCCAAGAAGGGCATGGACGAGGCGAAGTCCGGGGAGGACACCGGTTTCAGCTGCGCCAAGGTCAAGGTGCCGCTGGACTACAGCAACCCCGGCGGCGAGACCATCGAGATCGCGGTGAAGAAGCGGGCGGCGACCGGGGACTCGGTCGGGTCCCTGTTCATCAACCCGGGTGGGCCGGGAGGGTCGGGCATCGAGCTGGTCGACTCCGCCGGGACGTACTTCTCCAAGAACCTCACCGGCTCCCTACGACGTCGTCGGCTTCGACCCGCGCGGCGTGGGCTCCTCAACGGCGATCGACTGCCTGAGCGACTCCGATCTCGACGCCGAGCGGGCCGGCGAGAACGACCCGGCGACGCCGTCGGCCACCGCCACGATAGAGCGCGCCCAGAAGATGAACACCGCCTGCGAGTCGAAGACCGGCACGCCGGGGCTCCTGGACCACATCGACACGATCAGCGCCGCCCGGGACCTCGACGTCCTGCGTGCGGTCGAAGGACAGCAGGCGCTCACCTACCTGGGCTTCTCCTACGGCACCTACCTGGGGGCGACCTACGCCGAGCTCTTCCCGGCCAACACCGGTCGCCTGGTCCTCGACGGCGCCGTCGACCCCTCCCTGAGCGCCGAGGACATGACCCTGGGCCAGGCCAAGGCCTTCGAGGTCGCGCTGCGGGCCTATGTGCAGGAGTGCCAGTCCTCCAAGCTGAGCTGCCCGCTCAGCGGAGACGTCGACTCCGGCGTCTCCCAGATCCGGGAGTTCCTGGAGTCCACCAAGACGGCGCCGATCCCGACGTCCGACCCCCAGCGGCCGCTGACCTACGACCTGGCCCTGACCGGTGTGCTGGGGGCGATGTACCAGACCAGCCTGTGGTCATCTCTCACCGCGGCCCTGACGCAGGCGATGGACACCTCGGGAAGCCGGGACGGAAGCGCGCTGATGGTGATCACCGATGCCTTCGCCTCCCGGCAGAGCGACGGCAGCTACTCCAGTAACAGCACTGAGGTCCTCATGCCGGTCAACTGCCTGGACTTCCCGGTCCAGGGGGACGACGCCTCCTGGGAACAGAACGCGACCGCCGTCAAGGAGGCCTCCCCCACCTTCAGCGCTCAGCTCCTGTACCCCGATGCCTACTGCCAGGGCTGGGGCCACGAGTCGAGCCGCAAGCGCGAGAAGATCACGGCCTCCGGCGCCGCGCCGATCCTCGTGGTGGGGACGACCGGCGACCCGGCGACCCCCTACGCCTGGTCCGAGGCTCTGGCCGAGCAGCTCGAAACCGGCCAGCTTCTCACCTGGAAGGGCAACGGGCACACCGCCTACGGACGATCCAACGACTGCGTTAAGAACGCCGTGGACACCTACCTGCTCAACGGGACGATGCCCGACAAGGGACTCACCTGCTGACTGACATGTGTGCGCCCGGAACGCCACCGACGGAGTCCTGGCAGGCGTGAACGCGGACACGGACTCGGCCCCGGACGGCTCACCAGCCGGCCGGGGCCGAGGTCTGTGACGCGGGTCGTGCCCTGACGCCGGGGTGCTACTCGCGCAGCTCGCCGGCGATGGAACGCCCCATCCACTGGGCCAGCTCACTGCCGTGCAGTCCCTGCGAGAGCAGGAACTGCACCTTGGCGTAGGCGGCCTCCAGGGTCATGTCGCGGCTGCCCACGGCGCCGCTGCGGGCCAGCGCGTCCCCGGCCTCGTAGTGCCCCAGGAGCACCTCGGACTCGTGGCACTGGGAGGTGACGACGACGGCCGTCCCGGCGGCGATCACCCGCTCGAGGACGTCGGTCAGCCCCGGTTCCTGGGAGGGCATGTTGCCCACCCCGAAGGCCCGCAGGACCACGGCCTCGGGCAGCGGTGTCAGCAGAGCCTCCAGGCGCTGTGCGGTGATGCCCGGGGCCAGATCGACCACGACGACGTCGTGGCGCGTGTAGGGCCTGGCATCCTCCCAGGCCGTGCCCGCGGGTGTCGCCGCGGCCCACTGCCACGGGGCGCCGGTGGTGGCCAGAGGGGCGGCGTTGGGGGACTCGAAACCGGTGAAGGCCCACGAGGAGGACTTCGTCGCCCGGTTCCCGGCCAGCAGCCGGTGCCCGAAGAACAGCGATACCCCGCTGAGGCGCTCGGTGGTGGCGGCCTTGAGGGCGCCGGTGACGTTCGCGGCGGCGTCGGATCCCAGCACCCCCAGCGGGAGCTGGGATCCGGTGACGACGACGGGCGTGGCCAGGTCCGTCAGGGCGTAGGACAGGGCGGCGCTCGTGTAGGCCATCGTGTCGGTGCCGTGCAGGGACCACGAAGGCCGCCTCCGGATCCTCGGCGGCATGGGCGCGCAGGTCGTCGATGATCGCCTGCCAGGACAGCGGTGTGGCGTTCGAGGAGTCGATGAGCGGGGCCAGCGAGGTCACCGACACCGCGTGCGCCAGCGGCGTTCCCTTCAGCAGGGAGCCGAGCCAGCCCTCCAGATCGGCCCCGGGAACGAGGCCGTGAGGGGAGTCCACCATTCCGATGGTGCCTCCGGTGTAGGTGATGTGGACGCGCATGGGTCAGGCTCCTGCCGGTGAGGCGCCGTCATGCGGTGAGTGGACGGCGTCATGCGGTGAGTGGACGGCGTCGTGCGGTGAGGTGGGCGCGGATCCGTCCACCTCGTCGGCGAGGACCTCCTCGAGGAGGTCTCCCCCGGATGCGTCCCCGCACTGCGTACCAGCCTGCCACCATCATGATGATGACGACGGCGAACAGCGCCAGAGTCCACCGCCCGGCCGGGTCGGCCAGGTTCGAGGCGACAACGATGGTGAAGAAGGCCAGGGCGGCGTAGTTGCTCCAGGGGGCTCCGGGCATCCGGTAGGCCGGACGCACCTCCTTGCCGTCGCTCACCCGCCGGAGGAAGGCGAGGTGGGTGACGAGGATGGCGCCCCAGGTTCCGGCGATGCCGATGCCTGCCAGGTTCATGACGATGTCGAAGGCGTCTCCGGGCAGGTAGGCGTTGAGCAGGACGCCGAGCAGTCCCAGCGCGGAGGTGATGATGATGCCGCCGGCGGGAACCTGGTGCTTGTTGAGGCCGGCCGCCACCCGTGGAGCCTCACCGGCCACCGCCATGGAGCGCAGGGTGCGCCCGGTGGCGTAGAGGCCGGCATTGAGAGAGGACAGCGCGGCGGTGAGGACCACGACCTGGATGATGTCACCGGCGTAGGGAACACCGATACCGGAGAAGAAGGTGACAAAAGGCGACTCGGTCTTCGAGTAGGAGGTGTAGGGGAGGACCAGTGCCAGCAGCATGACGGAGCCGACGTAGAAGACGAAGATACGAAGAATCATCGAGTTGATCGCCTTGGGCAGGATTTCTCCGCGTCCTTCGCCTCTCCGGCGGCCACTCCTACCATCTCCGTGCCACCGAAGGCGAAGACGACGCCGAGGGTCAGGGCGAAGACGATCGGGAATCCTTCGGGGAAGAAGCCTCCGTTTCCGAGGATGTTATGAGCCCCTGCGGTGATCGCCCCTCCATCGGAGGCTGTTCCGGTGTGAAGCCTGAGAACAATGGCGACGATGGCCACCACCATGAAGGACACGATGGCGGCGACCTTGATGAGTGCGAACCAGAACTCTGCCTCTCCGAACATCTTGACGTTCAGCATGTTGAGGATGAAGACCAGGACGAGTGCGATGAGCGCGAAGACCCACTGCGGTACAACCTGCAGAGTCGTCCAGTAGTGGAGGTAGAGGGCCACTGCGGTGATGTCGGCCATGACGGTCACCGACCAGTCCAGGAAGAAGAACCATCCAGTGATATAGGCACCCTTCTCCCCGAGGAACTCACGGGCGTAGGAGACGAATGCTCCGGAGGAGGGCCTGCGGATGGCGAGTTCGCCCAGTGCCCGCACCATGAGAAACGCGAAGACCCCGCAGATGGCATAGCGAACATCAGGCCGGCTCCGCCTTCTTCGAGGCGGCCGCCGGCACCCATGAAAAGACCCGTGCCGATGGAGCCGCCGATGGCGATCATCTGCAGGTGGCGGTTCTTCAGTGACTTGTTGTAACCGGCGTCGCCGCGGTCCTGGACGTGATCGCCCGAGCGGGCGTCGGTGGGGACCCGCGGTGAATCCGGACGCGGAGATGGCGAAGTGGAGGGTGAGCTGGATGGAGACTCGGTCATGGAGATCCTTACGGGAGGTCGGCCGGCTGAATGATGTGCGGAGAATATCGGGCTCTGGCGGGTGCGGCTGACACAGGCGGTGAGTACTCCGAGCCGAGTCCGGGCTCTTCTCGGTGTGTACCGCTCCTGCGCTGGAAGACGGATGTTGTTGAGGTGGGCACTGGGTGCTTGTGATCCGGTGCTCTGAGAGACGCTATCAACTGTGTCGAGGAACACGGTCGGTGGCGTTCTGGTGGATTGCGGTGATGGGGACGGGAACGGTATGTTCGGCCCTGCTGCTTGCGTCAGCGCCGCCTTAGCTCAGTCGGCAGAGCGATTCACTCGTAATGAATAGGTCGTGGGTTCGATTCCCACAGGCGGCTCGATCGACCCCGGGGAGGTACATCCCCGGGGCTTTTGCGTTGACCGGGTTCGGACTTACGTGTGCATTATGACACACGCCCCTCCTTCCGTGGCAGAGCGGGTGCTGCTTTCTGAAACGACCGCATCGTCGAAATGCCCGTCATCGATGATCGTGCACGGAGGGTGGGCGCCTCAGGGATTTTACTGGTTTAGCGGGCTGTCCCTTGTGGTGTGAAGGCATGTCTCTGGCGTTAGTAGGCAATCGCTTCAGGCTGGGAGAATCCTGTCGGATTATCTGGGAACCCTCTGGGAGTGATGGATTCGCGGACCGGATGATCTTCGTGGGCCTCCAGTTCTCAGGGGTGCTGGGCGAGTTGGTTGAGCATTGAGTGGCCGCATCTTGAGGGGATCTCCAAAGGAGGGCATCAGTGCTTTCACAGTTTTCAGTCTTGCGCTGGGAGGTGAGGAGGTGGGCCTGTCGGTGGGGTGGGTGCTGGATTAGGGTGCCCGGTCGTGGTTGGTAATGCAGGTGGCGAAAATACCGTGTTGCATTGAAGGCAACTATTGTTTAATCTAACGGTGTCCGCAGCGGGATACGTGCTTAGACCCGCTCCCTCCAATCAGAATGAGGAATCATGGCACAGAAGACTCAGGTCATCCTCGTCGACGATGTCGACGGGTCCGAGGCCAACCAGACCGTCACCTTCGCGCTTGATGGCGTGACCTATGAGATCGACCTGAACGATGAGCACGCCGCCGCTCTTCGTGAGTCCCTGGAGGAATGGGTCGGAAAGGCTCGTCGCACCGGCGGTCGTCGCAGTTCTGGTCGTCGTCGTTCCAGCGGTCCTTCCGACACTCAGAAGATTCGTGAGTGGGCCCGTGAGCAGGGTCTGGAGGTTTCTGACCGCGGTCGCGTCTCCGCTGAGGTGCGCAAGGCCTACTACGAGGTCAACCCCAACAACTGAGGCCGGTTGGGTGCGACGGGCTCCTGTGAGCCGGCGCCCAGTATCGAGACAACCTCGAGCTTATTGCCACCTCACACAATGGTCCTGGTTATGCACTGAGGCGCATAACCAGGACCATTGTGTTTTCAATGGGTGAATATCAGTGCCGTCTATGGGGGACAGGTATGAGTGCGGTGCGCGAGGCCTCATGCCTATGACGGATGAGTTTGCCCGTCCTCCTCTGCCGGCGGTGCGCGCCCATCGGCCTGCTGAAGGACGGGTCGCCGCGCTGTACGGGAACCCGCCCGGCGTGGAGCGCACCGAATACGTTCTCCGGCACCTGCTGAAGAGATCGGGCCGAGAGGGTTCTAGGACCTCCAGGTCCTCGCGCCGTGCCTGGGATCCTGGCAGGATGGGGTCATGGCTTACACCCTCGTACTGCTCCGCCACGGCGAGAGCGAATGGAACGCGAAGAACCTCTTCACCGGCTGGGTCGACGTCCCGCTGTCAGACAAGGGCCGCGCCGAGGCCGTCCACGGCGGCGAGCTCCTCAAGGAGGCCGGTGTCCTCCCCGAGAAGCTCTTCACCTCGATGCTCCGCCGAGCCATCATGACCGCCAACCTGTCCCTGGACGCCGCCGACCGCCACTGGATCCCGGTGGAGCGCGACTGGCGCCTCAACGAGCGTCACTACGGCGCCCTGCAGGGCAAGAACAAGAAGGAGATCCGCGACGAGTACGGGGAGGAGCAGTTCATGCAGTGGCGCCGCTCCTACGACGTGCCGCCGCCGGTCATCGAGCCCGGCTCCGAGTTCTCCCAGGACACCGACCCCCGCTACGCCGGTGAGCCCATCCCCGCCACCGAGTGCCTCAAGGACGTCCTCGAGCGCCTCCTGCCCTACTGGGAGGGCACTATCGTTCCCGAGATCAAGACCGGCAAGACCGTCATGATCGCGGCCCACGGTAACTCGCTGCGCGCCATCGTCAAGCACCTGGACGACATCTCCGACGATGACATCGCCGGCGTCAACATCCCCACGGGGATTCCGCTGGTCTACGAGCTCGATGAGGAGACCCTCAAGCCCCTCAAGAAGGGTGGCCGTTACCTCGACCCCGAGGCCGAGGCCAAGATCGCGGCGGTGGCCAACCAGGGCAAGTGAGCCCCACGGGCTGTCCGTCCTCTTACCGTCCCCCTAAGGACACGGGCGGCGTCGAACCTGAAAAGGGTTCGACGCCGCCCGTCTCGTTCACGGTCATCCCTCGGCCGGGGTCCTGACTCGTGACACCTTAGTGCCCTGGGGACTGTAGGGATTTGAGGATGCTGGCTGCGGTTGGGGTGATTTGGGGTTGGGCAGCGATCTTATGACCGTTGAGGTTGATGGTGACGTCCTGGAGAGGCTTGAGGGTACGGATGATGCGTTTGATGCTGATCCCAGTGACCTCCTGAAGATAGCGGGCGACGGCCAGGGCGGCCATGACCACGGTCAGGTGCGCCTCAATAACATCGCACTGATGGTGGAAGACCGGCCGGGCTCTCAGGTCGTGCTTGCTCATCCGAAATGACTGCTCGACGTGCCACAGCTCGTGATACGAGGAGACCACCTCACCGGCATCCATCAAGCGTGCAGGAATATTGGTGACATACCCCTTGAGCCCCACCAGGGAACGGGCCCTGGCGATGGACGCCTCATCGAGGACCTGATCGCCTTGATGGACGGTGACGAACCGCGTGCCCTTGGGACGCTTCTCGCCGGCGATGACGGCCCGGGCCCGGTTGGCCTGGGCGGCCAGGGTCTGAGTGTCCCTGGCGGCGCGCTTCTTTTGGAGTAGGCCCACACTGCTCTCCATGAGCCCGGGTGAGTGTGCGGGTCCCAGATGGGCTCACGACGCTTGCTGACGTCCCGCTCGCTCCTGGAGCCTTTCTTGGGGGTGATGGTGTCAATGAGCTGCCCATCGGTGAAGGCGTCCCCGCTCCAGCGGAAGTGGGCCTCAAGGTCACCTGGGGCCCGGACCTGGCGGACCCCGACAATGAACCGCAGCCTCGCCTCATGCAGAGACTTGAGGTTGGTCGCTAAGAGCATGCCGGCATCAGCGACGATGACGAGCTCCTCGATACCGTGAGCGGCCTGGAAGGCCTCCACGATGGGGATAATCGTGGTGGTCTCGGCCTTGTTCCCTTCCCAGCACCCGATTCTCAGAGGAAAACCACGGCGGTCGACCAGCAGGCCGACGATGACCTGGGGATCGACCCGCCTGTCCTTGGAGTAACCCACCCGCCGCAGGTCGTCCTCACGCTCGGCCTCGAAATAGAGCGTGGTGACGTCGTACAGGCACAGGGCCAGACCGGAGGTGTTGGTGACGTGCTCGAACAAGGCCTGAGAGATCGCCTCACGGTAGCCCCGCTCCTGAGCACGGGCCAGGAGCGGAACAAGGTCCGCACGGTGACCGGCTCCAGGCCCAGGTCACTCAGCACCCGGGGGACCTGGGCCTTGGAGGACGGCTCGACCAGACGCGCCAGAACCATCTGCTCAAAGGCCCGATCACCCCCGACCGCCTCACCCAGCCCCAGACGCCTGTAGACGCCGTGCAGGACCTCCCACAACAACCTGGAGTGCTTGGACTCCACCGTGGTAGTAGCCAGGCCGGTGCGTCCCGGTGCCGGCTCCAGGGACTCCAGGTCCAGCAGCCCCTGGCCCTGCCAGGCGGCGATCTTCTGCCGACCGGCCTCCAGCAGGACCTCCAGCTCCGTCTCGTCGTGGGCTGACCCCAGGTGCTCCACGATCCGGCGCACACCACCGGACTTGGACACGATCTGAACGGCCGTGGCCCCCGAGGCTGTCTTGACCTTGCGCACAAACGGGCTCACACCAGCCCACCATACGGGCTTTTAGTGCCCCACCACCAGACCCCCAACACCGCAATACCAACGAAAACTCACGCCGAGTCACCGAAAACCCATCAAGGTGTCACGAGTCAGGAGCCCCACGGGCTGTCCGTCCTCTTACCGTCCCCCTAAGGACACGGGCGGCCCTAAGGACACGGGCGGCGTCGAACCTGAAAAGGGTTCGACGCCGCCCGTCTCGTTCACGGTCATCCCTCGGCCGGGGTGGCTCCGGCCGGGGCCGGAGGGCTCAGTGGAGCGCGTCGGCGTCCTCGGCGTCGTGCGTCTCCGGCATGGAGGCCCCCGAGACGAGGTAGGCCACGCGGCTGGCCACCGAGGTCGAGTGGTCGCCGAAGCGCTCCAGGAACCTGCCCATGAGGACCGCGTCGATGACCTGCTGCCGGCTCAGGTCGTGGGCCGGGTCCAGGATCATCTGGAAGGAGCGCCGGTGCAGGGCGTCGAGCTCGGCGTCGTTGGACTGGATGACGCTCGCCAGCTCCAGATCCCGCGTCGAGATGAGCCGGGCGACGTCCTTGCCCGCGCGCACCGCCAGGTCCGCCATCTCAAGGATGAGTCCCAGGATCGGCTCGGGCAGTGGCGGCTCGGGGTAGCGGCCCCGGGCGATGGCGGCCACGTGGCGGGCCAGGTCCCCCTGCCGCTCGAGGGTCTGGGCCATGCGCAGCGCGGACAGGACGTTGCGCAGGTCTCCGGCCACCGGCTGCTGGCGGGCCAGCAGCATGACACACAGGTCGTCGATGTCGCGCTGGAGGTCGTTGATGCGCTCGTCGGCGTCGATCACCTGCTCGGCGATGACGATGTCCCCCTGGCGCAGGGACTCCGCGGCCCGCTCGATCGCGGTGGCGACCTGGTTGGCCATGGACTCGAGGTCGGAGCCCAGCTGCTTGAGCTCCTGGTTGAAGATGGCGCGCATAGAGGCTGCTCCTGTTCCGGGCGGGCGCCGATGGCTCGTACCAGTCGACGATGCGGCTCTCGACGGCGCGGCTCGACGATCCTGTCGAGCCTGCCGCCAAGGGTGTTGGTCCTAAGCACAGCAGCCCCGCGACGCCGTCGCAAGCGGCGCGCCCATGGGCGGTCCTGGTCGGGAAGCGCCGTCGGGTCTCAACTACCCTAGAAAGGTGGGCCTGACCGTCATCGTTCTCCTCGTGATCGCCGCCGCGGTCCTCGTGTGCCTGGGGGCGGGGATCGGCGTCGTGCTGTCCCGGCGCGAGAGCAGGGCGGCCACGAGCGCCGCCGACCTCGCCGGGCTGGCCGGGACTGACACGGCCGTCCCCGTGCTGGCCGCCCTGCGTTCGACGGTTGTCGTCCTCGATGACGACGATGAGGTCCTGCGCGCCTCGGCCTCGGCCTACACCTTCAACATCGTGCGCGACGACGCCGTCGTCGAGCCGGCCGTGGCGGCGATGGTGAGCCGGGTGCGTGCCTCGGGCCAGGCGCAGGACGCGGCCGTCACGGTGGCCAGGGGGCGGGTGCCGGGGTCGGGCCAGTTCCACCTGCAGGTGCGCGTGGCCGGCATCGGTCAGGGGCGCGTCCTCATCCTCATCGAGGACCACACCGCCGCCCGCCGGGTGGAGGCCATGCGTCGCGACTTCGTCGCCAACGTCTCCCACGAGCTCAAGACCCCCGTCGGCGCGATCCAGTTGCTGGCCGAGACCGTCGAGGCCGGCGCCGACGACCCCGACTTCGTGCGCGACTACTCCGGGCGCATGCGCAAGGAGGCCCGCCGCCTGGGCGTCCTGGTCCAGGAGATCATCGAGCTCACCCGCCTTCAGGAAGGTGACGCCCTGGCCGAGCCCGAGGTCGTCGACATCGACGCCGTCGTTGCCGAGGCCGTGGACCGGGTGCGCGTCGAGGCCGACGGCAACCAGATCACCCTCGTGGCCGGGGGCACTCGGGGACTGCGGGTGCGCGGCGACTCCGCCCTCATCACCACCGCCGTGCGCAATCTGCTGGACAACGCCATCCGGTACTCCGAGCCCCGTACCCGGGTCTCGGTGGGCGTCTCACTGGATGCGGGGGATCCCGACATCGTGCGCATCGCCGTGGTCGACCAGGGCATCGGCATCCCCAAGGAGGAGCAGGAGCGCGTCTTCGAGCGCTTCTACCGCGTCGACAAGGCCCGCTCGCGGGCCACCGGTGGCACAGGCCTGGGCCTGAGCATCGTCAAGCACGTGGCCGCCGACCACGGTGGGGCCGTTGAGCTGTGGTCCGCCCCGGGGCGGGGCTCCACCTTCACCCTCGTGCTGCCGCGCCTGGGCGAGGGCGAGCCGGTCCCGAACGAGCCGCCGCAGGGGATCCAGACGACGCCGCCGGCCAGTCCGCCAGGGAGCGCGTCGTGAGCCCGACAGAACCGTCCGCCGTCCCGCCCGCAGCGTCGTCCACGCCGTCGTCCGCAGCATCGCCTGTGGCGCCGTCAGCACGGACCCGTATCCTGCTGGTCGAGGATGAGGAGAACTACCGCGACCCGCTCGCCCTCGGTCTGCGGCGCGACGGCTTCGAGGTGGTCGAGGCCCAGGACGGCCAGCGCGCCGTCGAGATCTTCGAGGCCTCCCGGCGTCCCGGCGGCGTCGGCCCCATCGATCTGGTCCTGCTGGACCTCATGCTGCCGCGCCTGGACGGGACCGAGGTGTGCACCCGGATCCGGCGGTCCTCCTCCGTCCCGGTCATCATGCTCAGCGCCAAGGACACTGAGCTGGATAAGATCGTCGGCCTGGAGATCGGTGCCGACGACTACGTCACCAAGCCCTACTCCTACCGGGAGCTCCTGGCGCGCCTCAAGGCGGTCCTGCGCCGTAGCCGGGCCGTACCCCAGGAGCCCGAGCAGGTCCTATCTGCAGGGCGGGTGCGGATGGATGTGGAGAGGCACGAGGTCAGGGTCGACGGCGAGGTGGTCTCCATGCCGCTGCGGGAGTTCGAGCTCCTGGAGCTATTTCTCCGGCATCCCGATCGCGTTCTCACTCGCAGCCAGATCATCGAGCGCCTGTGGGGACCCGATTACGAGGGAGATACCAAAACCCTGGACGTCCACGTCAAACGACTGCGGGGAAGGATTGAGGTCGAGGCCTCCAAACCGGTTCTCATCACGACAGTCAGAGGCCTGGGCTATCGCCTCGACAGTGGATCTGATCGCTGATCCCCCTTCTCGTGCACCGCCCTATTCCCGCCGTGATCCCGGGCCGTGATCGCCGTGACCGCTGTGAGATACCTCCCCGATCTTTTCGCAGAATGACCTGATAAACTAGAGCCCCGCAAACCAGTCTGGAGAGTCATCCTTATGACCTATGAAGTCGGTGAGACTGTCGTCTACCCACACCACGGGGCCGCCCGGATCATTGATATCCGGCAGCGCAAGGTACGCGGTGAGGAGAAGACATATCTGCAGCTCGAGGTGGCCCAGGGTGACCTGACCATCCTGGTTCCCGCCGAAAGTGTTGAGCTCATCGGCGTACGTGACGTCGTCGATGAGACCGGCTTGGAAAAGGTCTTCGAGGTGCTGCGCGCACCGCTGACCGAGGAGCCCACGAACTGGTCGCGTCGTTTCAAGGCCAACCAGGAGAAGATCGCCTCCGGGGACGTCATCAAGGTGGCAGAGGTTGTGCGGGACCTCTCTCTCGCCGTGACACGGACCGAGGCCTGTCCGCCGGTGAGAAGCGCATGCTCGCCAAGGCCCGTCAGATCCTCGTCTCCGAGTTGGCGTTGGCCCAGAAGACTCCCGAGGAGGAGGCCGAGTCCCGCCTGGACGAGGTCCTGGCCTCCTGATCCGCCCAGTGCCTCGGTCAGGGGTGGCGTACAGGGTAGCGTCCTGCTCGTGAGCATCATCCCGTCATCTGAGCCATCCGCCCCGCCCGGCTCCTCTCCGGGTGGGGCGGTCGCCGTTCTCACCGCGGCCGGCTCAGGCAGCCGCCTGGGAGCCGACGTCCCCAAGGCCCTCGTCCCGGTGGGGGGCATCAGCCTCCTGCGGCGAGCGGCGGTGGGACTCATCGCCTCCGGGGCTGTCAGTCACCTCGTCGTCACCGCCCCCGCCGACGACGTCGACCGCTTCCGCGCCGAGCTGTCCGGGGTGCTGGACGATGCGGCAGGGCGGGCGGTCGGGGTCGAGGTCGTGGCCGGCTCGCCGTACTCGCGCCAGGCCTCGGTGGCCCACGGGCTCGCGGCGGCCCTGGCCGCGGTGCCGCAGGCCGACGTCGTCATCGTCCATGACGCGGCTCGGGCGCTGACGCCGCCGGAGGTGACTCGCCGCGTGATCGCCGCCGTGCGCGCCGGCCATGCGGCCGTGGTGCCGGCACTGCCCGTGACCGACACGGTCAAGGAGGTCGAGATCGGTAGGGCAGGCGAGCCCGAGCACGTCGTCGGCACCCCGCGGCGCGCCCGGCTCCGGGCGGTCCAGACCCCGCAGGGCTTCGCCACCGGCGCTCTTGTCGCGGCCCACCGAGCCGGGGCCGAGCGGGCTGAGGACGAGTCGCTCGCCGCCTCCGACGACGCCGCCCTGGTCGAGGCCTGCGGCGGCAGTGTCGTCGTCGTCGCAGGGGACGAGCGAGCCATGAAGGTGACGACGCCGATGGACCTGGCCCTGGCCGAGCTGCTTCTTGCGCAGTAGCCCGACGGCAGAGTGCGCCCGCTCCTCAGAGGATGGGGAGAACTGACGATCAGGTCTGTTTCCCTTTCGGTATCGTCACGAGCGCGGATGGTTCTATCGTCTGTCCCATGAGCATGATCGTGACGCCTGCTCCGACGCAGGCCGGCTCCCGTACCCGGCTCCTGTCCTGGCCCGTCATCGCCTGGGGCCTGTGGGACTGGGGGTCGGCGGCCTTCAACGCCGTCATCACCACCTTCGTCTTCACCGTCTACCTGGTCAGCGACTCCTTCGGGCCCAAGGCGGACAACGAGTCGGCGCTGTCCATCGGACTGGCGATCGCCGGACTGTTCATCGCCCTGCTGGCGCCGGTGACCGGGCAGCGCTCCGACAGGGCCGGACGCACCGTCTTCTGGCTCGGGGGCTACACCGCCGTGGTGGTTGCGGTCTCCGCGGCACTGTTCCTCGTGCGGCCGGCCCCCGGCTACCTGTGGCTCGGCATCGTCCTGCTGGGGATCGGCAACATCTTCTTCGAGCTCGCCTCGGTCAACTACAACGCTATTCTCAACCACCTGGCCTCCAAGGACCGGATCGGCGCCGTCAGCGGGCTGGGCTGGGGAATGGGCTACCTCGGCGGCATTGTCCTGCTGCTCATCCTCTACGTCGCCCTGGTGGGCCCCAGCCCCTTGATCTCCTTCCCCGCCGGAACCGGCATGGGGGTGCGCATCGCCATGCTCGTGTCGGCGGCCTGGTTCGGCCTGTCCGCGCTTCCCGTCCTCATCAACCGCTCCCGCAGTCTGGGCCGCCACGACGGCGCCGCGGAAGTGGGCGAGGGCATGGCCTCCGCTGAGCCGGGGCGGGACCGGGCCGGTATGGAGGTCGAGCCCGACGAGGCCGTCTCCCACAGCGTGGAGCGCAAGGAATCGATCCTGACCTCCTACAAGCTGCTGTGGCGCACTCTGCTTCAGCTCCACCGCTTCCAGCCGCGGCTGCTGTGGTTCCTGCTGGCCGCGGCCGTCTTCAGGGACGGCCTGGCCGGGGTCTTCACCTACGGCGGCATCATCGCCCAGAACACCTTCGGCTTCTCATCGGGCGATGTCATCATTTTCGCCATCGTCGCCAACATTGTGGCCGGTATCGCCACGATCGGCGCCGGGCGGCTTGACGACCGGTGCGGCCCCCGCAACGTCATCATGGCCAGCCTCATCATCCTGGTGGTGACCGGAATGCTGGTCTTCTTCCTGCACGCCGCCGGCACGGTCGTCTTCTGGGTGCTGGGTCTGGTGCTGTCGGCCTGTGTGGGGCCGGCGCAGTCGGCCGCCCGCTCCTTCCTGGCCCGTCTCATCCCCGAGGGGCAGGAGGGGGAGATCTTCGGGCTCTACGCCACCACCGGGCGCGCGGTCTCCTTCATGGCGCCCATGATGTACGGCATCTTCATCCACCTGGGCACGCGCATCGTCGGTCAGGGCGCGAACTACTGGGGGATCCTCGGGATCGTCGCCGTGCTGGCCACCGGCCTGATCCTCATGCTGCGCGTGGGCAACCCCGTCGCCGACGAGGAGCCGGCCGCGTAGACCGCGTGCGCTCAGGCCAGTGAGGTCGGCCCGGGCCGAGCGGGGCAGAGGCAGATGGCGTCGATCAGGAGGATGCCTTGCGGGCCTCGCGCTCGGCGCGCATGCGTTCGAGGTCCTCCGGGGTGAGCGGCCCCTGGGTGGTGCCCGGCGTGCCGTCCTGTCGGTACCAACTCACGACGATTCCCTCTTTGGCTCCGAAACGGGCCAGGTGGATGCCGGTGACCTGCTCAAGGCGCTCGAGGTGCTCGCCGTCGGAGGCCAGGTCGAGCTGGAGGACGGCGTCGTGAGACGAGAGCGTGACGACGCCGGTGACCACTCCCTCGCGGTCGAAGGTCAGGGAGCCGGCCTCGGTGTCCTCGTCCCATGCGGTGGTGATCTTGCGACCCATGTGGCCGGCGAGCTGCTTGCCGTACCGGGCCGGTCGGTCGGTGCTCACGCGGGCGGCGGAGCGGCGCGAGAAGGCGGGCTGTGCTGAGTCATTCATGCTCCTATCCTGACGCGCCTCCTCATCAAAAACATCCGTGAACTCTCTGACATCGTGAGCCGGTGGAAGGGGAGAGCGCTCTGTGAGGGCATGGTGCGAGGTGAGGGTGTTGGAAAACCGCCGAAAAATGACTCGGCCCGCGGTCCGGTTTCCCGGACCGCGGGCCCAAGCCTCGCGAGGTCCCACCTGCAACCCGGGGTCCCATGCACCCGAGGAGGCGATTCCTCCTTCGCTGGAACGATGACGCCAGGCTCCCTATGACCTGACGCCGTCTCAGAAATGCGATCCGTCACTGGGCTCCCCAACCCTCGAGACCGTTCCTGTCCGGCGGTGACCACTATGTAACGCCATCACCCTGTGAGGAGAATGGACAGAGCCCTGGGAAAAATCTGGGAAATACTCGGCGAGGTCGATTCGCTGAGCCGAGGGTTTTCTCCGGCGGGCGCGGCGCTCATCATCGCTCAGAAATCACGAGAGGCCACGCTGGGTGGGATCGACGTGGTGACGTCAGAGAAGGTCGGTCGGAACGTCGAATGCGCTGGCAACCGCACGAAGCTCATCAGTAGTGACCCCCTCGCCGAGACCTCCCGTCATGAGGTTGCGGACCTCGTACATGGCGCCGGTCTCGGCATACTCCACCTTGTCGACGGCGGCCAGGGGGTCAGTATCGGAGCGCACCATGATCCCGTGCTTGGACCACATGACCATGACGTGGACGCGTAAGGCCTCCACACTGCTTTCCATCAGCGTCTGTGAGCCGGGGACCATGAAGTCGAGCACCTCAATGCCAGCCGGCAGCTGAACGATCGTCTCCGGCTCCCACCGCAGGATGCGGCGGTTGAACTCTTTGGTGCTACGGATATCTCTCATGTGGGACAGCTGGACCAGGTAAGGGGGTTGGGCGTGGATGACGGATTGGAAGTCCACGGCACGTCGCTCAACCTGATCGTTGTGGACGGCCAGATGGGAGTTGAACTCGCTCGTCGGCCTCAGGTACTCCCGCTTCGGGTGGGTGTACCAGGTGCCGGTGGTTCCGTCGTCGTCGATGGTGAAGGCGGATACGTTCGCCTCGGGTGAGTCGGCAATATCGCGTAGGCGACATCTGAACCGGTGACGAGGACTGTTCGGCCGGCAAGTGCCGGAGCCGGCAGTGGCAGCTTCGTGCCGGGATGTGCTTGTTGCAGGTGCTCGGCCAGACCCAGCTCGTCGGCGTCGGCGGCGACCGACACTGAGATGTTGCCGGCGCCTGCCTCAACGGCGTTCATATGGTCCAGTCGGAGTCCGGCGGCTCCCATTTGCGTGAGGATCTCGTTCAGAGTCGAGTGAGTGGTCTTCTGCTCGGTCATGGTTCTGTTGTCTCCGGTTGTGTGTTTCGCGTTCAGAGGCCGCCGGCCGGGCGGATGGATCAGCCGAAGAGGCGGCGTTCTATGGCGTCCCAGTCGGAGGAGGCGCCGAGGTCGGGCGCGTGCCGCGTCAGCCGACTTGAGGTACGGATTAGGTGCCGTAGGTCGCCGAGGTCCCCCTCGATCACACCGGCTCCTCGAGCGGCGACGACGACGTTTCCCAGCGCCGTGCCCTCCGCAGGACCGGCCAGCACGGGCAGCCCGGTTGCGTCTGCGGCAAGCTGACACAAGAGCCGGTTGCGGATGCCACCGCCGACGATGTGCAGTACCTTCACCTCTCGCCCCGAGAGCTCCACCGCCTGGCGCACCGCGCGGCGGTAGGCCAGGGCGAGAGAGTCGTTGATGCAGCGGACGTACTCCCCGATATCTCGAGGACGTGGCTGTCCGGTGGCGTACGCGGCCTCATCGATGCGCGCCGCCATGTCACCGGGGCTGTAGAAGGTGGCGTCGTTGATGTCGATGACGGTTCGTAGCGGCTCGGCCGCCGCCGCGGCGGCGTCGGCCTCAGGTAGGGCGATCTCCAGACCCTGGTCGTGCCAGGCGCGGACGGCCTCGTTGAGGACCCAGAGCCCCATGACGTTCTTGAGATAGCGAACGGTGTGGTCCACGCCGAGTTCATTGGAGAAGTTGGCGGCCCGAGAGGCTTCAGTGAGCACTGGCTCGTCCAGTTCCAGACCGACCAGCGACCAGGTTCCACAGGAGACATAGGCGAAGTTGGGGTCCGTGGCCGGTACGGAGACGACGGCGGAGGCTGTGTCATGGCTGCCGACGGCAATCACGGGAGTGGGTTTCCCATCCGGACCGACGATGTCCGCCGCCTCGGGTCGTACTGTTCCGATGACGGTTCCCGGCTCGATGATGTCAGGCAGGAGACCGTCCAGGTCGAGACCAACCTCCGTGCGCAGGCGCTCCAGCAGGGGACGGGACCAGGTTCTACCGCGCGCATCAACCAGTCCGGTGGTTGATGCGTTGGTCACCTCGGCGACCCGCTTGTCGGTGAGGAAGCAGGCGAGAAGATCGGGCAGGAGCAGCAGGGTGCGGGCACCGGCGCCGTCAGACTCTCGGGGTAAGCCGTCGTCCCGTTCCTGGGCCATGAGCTGGAACAACGTGTTGAAGTCCTGCACCTGCAACCCGTTGATTGTGTAGACCTCCTGCGCGGGGATCTTGGCGAAGATCTGTTCGGGAACTCCCCGGGTGCGTGCCGAACGGTAGGCGTGGACCTGGGTGGATAAGGCGCCGGAGGCATTGACCAGCCCATAGTCCACCGCCCAGGTGTCGATGCCGATCGCGGAAAGAGGACCGACATTGCGAACAGCGGTGAGCAGTCCCTGGCGCACCTCACTCCACAGGTGGAGCACGTCCCAGAACAGACGTTCCCCGTCACTGGTAGGTACAGGTACAACGCTGTTTGAGAAACGGCGGATCTCCGTGAGGGAGACGCGTCCATTGGCAATGGTGCCGACCATGACGCGTCCGGAAGAGGCGCCGAGGTCCACCGCGCCGATGTGGACAGGAGTGGGGGCGGACATGAGAGAACCTTCAGATGATGGTGTCAGGAATGGACCTGGGGAGGGACCTGGAGCCGATTGGCGGGGCAGGGGTCCTCACCTGTCCCGCTCCAGTCCCGTTGAGGACTCAGGCTCCCCAACCCGCGGCGTTGCCTCCGATGCGCTCCGAGCGGATACGTTCGAGGTAGCCGGAATCGAGGAAGGCTCGCATCGGATCGGGGGCCAGTCCCTGGGACTCTCGCAGCTCGGCGAGCATCGGGCGCACGTCGGTGTTGAAGGCGTCGACGAAGATGTCGTTGGCTCCTAGGACGTCGCCGGCGATCTGGGCCGTCTTCAGGGCCTCCCGGTCAACCAGTAGCGCTTTGGCAGTGGCCTCCTGGACGTTGGTCGCTGAACGGATCTCGCCAGGAATCTTCTCCTCCAGGTTGTGGCACTGGTCGAGCATGAAGTTGACACCGGAATCAGGCGCCAGCGCCCCGGCGGCGACAATCTCGTTCATGATGCGGAAGAGCTGGTAGGGATCAGCGGCACCAACAATGAGGTCGTCGTCGGCGTAGAAGCGTGAGTTGAAGTCGAAGGCTCCCAGACGTCCCAGACGGACCAACTGGGCGACGATGAACTCGATGTTTGTTCCCGGAGCGTGGTGCCCGGTGTCCAGCACCACCTTGGCGCGCTCACCGAGAGCAAGGCAGTGGATGAGGCTGGTCCCCCAGTCCGGCACGTCGGTGTGGTAGAAGGCCGGCTCGAAGAACTTGTACTCCAGAACAAGGTGCTGGTCATCATCGAGTGCCGAGTAGATCTGGGACAGGGAGTCGGCAAGTCGGTCCTGGCGCTCGCGGATGGAGTCCTGACCGGGGTAGTTCGTCCCGTCGGCCAACCAGATCTTCAGTGCCGGAGAGCCAGTGGCTCGCATGATGTCAATGCACTCCAGGTGATGAGCGATCGCCTTGGTGCGAATCCGCTCATCAGGATTGGTCAGGCTGCCGAGCTTGTAGTCCTCGTCCTGGAACACGTTGGAGTTGATCGTCCCGATCCGGATGCCTCGGTCCTCGGCGTGTCGGCGAAGGGAGTCGTAGTCGTCGGTATTGTCCCATGGGATGTGAAGGGACACTCGGGGGGTGATGCCGGTGAAGGCATTGACCTGGGCGACGTCGTCGATCTTCTCATACGGGTCGCGAGGGACGCCCGCGGTGGTGAAGACGCGGAACCGAGTGCCTGAGTTACCGAAGGCCCAGCTGGGCAGCTCGATGGTCTGGGTCTTTAGCAGGCTGAGTGCCTCCGGGGGCAGGTCGGACAGGCGTGGGCTGGTCATAGCGGTTCTCCGTTTCTGCGCTCTGCGATGGGTTGTCAGTGGATCGGATCGAGGTATCGGGGGTGATGAAGGTGGGCTCGTCGCGGACATGGGGCGGGGCCGGTCGAGGGCTGGCTCTCAGGAGGGGCGGTCTCGACCGGCCGGCGATCACGCGTTGATCACGCGTTCCCCGTAACGTTCCATCTCGATCTCCTCCAGGCTCTTTCCCTGGGTCCTGGGTGCGCCGATCGTTCCGACGGCGGTGGCCACCACCAGGAACCCGATGAGGATGACGCCGTCGATCAGGAGTCCGCCCGGGCGGGCGAGGATGACAGGGAAGATCAAGGAGATGAGGCCGGAGGCGAGACGCACCACGAAGAAGACGATGCCCTGGGCCGCCGAGCGGTACGGGGTCGCGAACAGCTCAGGAGACCACACGGAGTAGAAAGCCTGCGCTGACGGACCCGCGGAGAGGCCCCAGATGACCGTGTAGCCGAAAGCGGTCCAGGCAGCGTCGGACGGGCCGAACACAAGGACGATCCAGGACACGATGGCGAGCACCCCACCCACCAGGTAGTGCCAGCGGTAGGGCACCCGGTCGACCAGACCCATGAAGATGAACGTCGAGATAATGACGAAGCCCCAGGAAAGCATGGAGAACAGGTCGGTCTGCAGAGTCTCGTAGCCCATGGAGCTGAGGATCGTGGGCAGGAAGATCCCGTTCTGTGAGGCCGCCTGGTTCCAGCACGTGTAGATGACTGCGAGGAACACCAGGGCGGTGATGTTGACGCGGCGGTTGAACAGCTTGCGGAAGGACGCCCACATCGAAGGAGGCTTGGCGTCCGCTCCGCCCTTGGCGGTCTCCCAGGTCTCGGACTCCTCAAGGCTGCGCCGGATGTACCAGGTGGCCAGGGCGATAGCGACGAGGTGGGCGAAGATGATACGGCTGCCGAGCAGGCCCAACGGAGTCAGTGCCGCCGCCAGTCCGAAACCGATGAACGGGCCGAAGGACCAGGCGAGCTGGGTGGCGCCGATGTGCCTGCCGCGCTGCTTGGTGGGAGCGAACTCCGCGATGTAGGTCCAGCCCGCGGGAACGGAGGCTCCCACTGCCAGGCCGATGATGATGAAACCGGCGAAGAGCATGGCCAGGTTGGACGTGAAGACGACGACGAGGCCACCGAGGGCGTAGAGAAGCAGGTCGTAGGTGTAGATGAACTTACGGCCGTACTTGTCGCACAGCGGCCCGCCGATGAGGGCGCCGATGGCGGCTCCGAAGGCGTTGGCGCTGAACGCGGCCAGAAGGCCGGCAATGGTGCCGTCGTCGTCAGGGAAGTACGCCTTGCCCCAGAAGCCGAGCGATGTCGCGATAGCGATGATGGAACCGGAGTCGATGTAGTTCGACATGGAGACGGCGGCAGTCGCCTTCCAGCCGGTCAGAGGGGTGCGAGCCATTCTCTCCTCCTTGAGAGATCTGTAGGTGGACGGAACAGGGCCTCACGCGAGGTGGAAGTACTGGGCGAGGATCTCGGACGTACCGCCGTTGGGCTGGACGAAGTACTGGGCCATCTCCGCCTGCCAGCGCGTATTGACGTCGCTGTCTTCCATCGCCCTCATTGCGGCGGCGGTGTCATCGGACTCGAAGTAGCCGACGACGAGACCGTCCTCGGGTCGCAGGAAGAGGGAGTACCGGCGCCACCCGGCGTTGCTCAGAGCGTCGCGCATGTCCTGCCAGACGTGCTGGTGAACCTCGATGTACTCGGTCAGACGTTCGGGACGTACCCGGAGGAGGAAGCAGCAGCGCTGCCGCGAACGCTGTGCCGTGTGAGTAAGAAGCGTCGTGAGCCGATCCTGGTTGGCTGATGTGGAGGGTGAGGTGGTCATCGAACGTCCTTGTCCGTGCGAGGGGCCGTGAGCGGGGGTGGGGGAGCTGATGGGGCCCAACTGAAATGAATCGTTTCAATCAATGTAGCATCGCTTACTTGAGGCAGCAACCTCTGCTGGAGTGAGTAGACGTGCTGATCTCTCGTGCCTCGGTGCTCCACGATCCACGCCGATTCTCATGGGATGATGTCGCGGGTTCCCGTTGTGCCGGGTGGCAGGGGCCGATGCAATATGACTCAGGGTGCCGTCGCCGTCGAGAGGGGAGCGGCTGCGCTCGCGCTTCCGCTCAACCTGGAGGGTGCCGTGGATACAGGTGCGTCAGTGCGTCCTTCCGTGCGAGACGTCGCTGCCCATGCAGGCGTGTCCGTGGGCACCGTCTCCCACGTGCTCAATCATCCTGAGCGTGTCTCTGAGACGACTCGCAAGCGCGTGGAGGGGGCCATCGCGTCTCTGGGGTTCGTGCGTTCGGAGACCGCACGCCGTCTGCGCGATCGGGGATCGAGCGTTGTGGGAGTTGTCGTCCACGACGTGTCCAACCCTTTTTTCACCGAGGCTGCCCGTGGAATAGAGGATCGGCTGCGCGAGTCGGGGTGCGTACCGATGCTGTGCTCCTCAGATGCCGACTCTGTCCGCGAGCAGGAGATCCTCTCTCTCCTGGCCGGCATGGGAGTGCGAGGCGTCATCATCATGCCCTCGGCTACGACGCTGGACCGGCTCGGAATGATCGTGGAGCGCGGTATTCGGGTAGTTCTCCTGGACCATCCGCCCATTCCTGAGATGTCCACCGTCGTCGGAGACGATGTCGCAGGAGCTCGGGCTGCTATTTCTCACTTGCTGGAGATCGGTCACCGCAGGATTGGCTTCGTCAACGGTCCCCTCGCTATACGACAGGCGAAGGATCGGCACGACGGCGTCCTCAAGGAGCTCACTGCGAGAGGGCTCGACCCTGCAAGGGCTCTTCAGGAGGTCGAGTCTGAGGTCGACTCGAGGAGCTTCAACGCAGCCTCCGGGGCGGCGGGAGCGGCCCGGCTCCTGGATGGTCCGCTCCCGCCGTCGGCGATTTTCTGCGCCAATGACCAGATGGCGATCGGTGCCATGCGGGAGATACGTCGTCGCGGTCTGTCGATTCCTGGCGACGTGGCCATTGTCGGTTACGACGACATCTCCTTCGCAGCCGAGCTTATTACGCCGCTGACCAGCGTGCATCAGCCAATGCGTGAAATGGGTGTCGCGGCCGCTGAACTGCTTCTCGCCGAGGACGGACGGGTGCGTAGTGAGACCTTTATTCCGACGCTGGTGGTTCGGGAGTCAACGCTCGGATGATCGGCCTGTTTCGTCGGGCAGGGCACCCATTGTGAGGACTGTTGCCTAGCTGTATGAGAAACGGGCTCAGTCGACGGGGGAGAAGCGGACGGCCGTGCCTGATGCCGTCACCATGAGCATGCCGTTGTCGGAGCCCAGCGTCTCGTAGTCGATATCGACGCCGACGACGCCCTCGGCGCCGAGCTCCTGAGCGCGCTGAACCATCTCCGCCAGGGCCGTCTCCCGGGCCTGGATGAGCTCGGTCTCATAGGTCTGGGAGCGGCCGCCCACGAAGTTGCGGAACCCCGCGGCCACGTCCTTGAGGAAGTTGACGCCCGCGATGGTCTCCCCGCAGACGACTCGCAGGTACTGCGTGACGGGGTAGCCCTCAACGGTGGGAGTGGTGGTGACGATCATGGGGTGCTTCTCCTCTTGTCGTGGAGTGATGGTGCCGGTGGCCAAAACCCTACTGCCCCGGAACGTCGTTGCGACCTCTCCTCACGGCTGGTGCCGAGCCAGTCTCAGCAGGCGGCTGTAGCGCTCGCTGATCTCCTCATGGGGTACGGGCACGTCGTCGAGCCTCCAGGACAACAGGTGCTCCAGGCTGAACCGGGGCGCGCAGCGCGAGCAGGAGACGGGTGATGCCGGGCGGCGCATCCGATCGACCTCATGGCCCGCCGGGCACCGACCCACCCAGCGGCCCCGGAGGCGCGGTGCCCGGGTGTCCACGAGCCGTCGCCCGGTGGCGCCCAGGCGGATCGCCTCCTTGGCCCAGACTGCATCGTGTCCGTGGTGGGCGCCCACGCGGGCGTGGGCGATCTCGTGCAGGATCGTCTCGCGCACCTGCTCTCGTCGTACAGGCTCATGAGGTGACGGCTGAGTGTGAGCCGGCGTCGCGCATGGTCCGTCTGGCCGGCTCGACGACGCGCCCGGTCGAAGGCCAGCTCCCAGTCGCCGACGTCGGCCTCCTCCATGAGGGATCGTGCCAGGGCCAGGACGTCGGGAAGATTCACGACCCCACAGTATGCGCCGCCGACCGCACCCCGTCGATGGCGGCGACGGAGACGACCGGTGATGCCGATCGCCTCCAGCCGCCGGCGTGGAGCACCGGTTGTTCCGGGAAGTCATAGCGCCCGGAGACCGGTGCGCCCCGCCGTTGTGTGACACGATGACGTCGATGTCCCACCATCCCTCCAACCGACGCTCGCGGGCCCACCGAGGCGCCAGTGGTTCCAGCGCCTCCCAGCCGGCCCGCACTCCGCACCGCGCGGGCCCGACGGCGCAGCGCGGAGGTGAGCGTGCCCGAGGCGGCGGTCAGGGGCATCATCCCGGGCACGGTCGGGGCCACCGGGGAGGTGGCGAGCGTCCCGGCCGCCTTCGCGCCAGCGTCAGGCGCAGGAAACGAGGCAGGAGGAACCCGCTCCTGGCCTTCCTGCGCAGCCCGGTCGGCGTCGGTCTGGGCGCCTTCCTCATCACACTCCTGGTGGGCGTGATCGCGCTGCGTGCGGCCGGCTCCTCACTCAACGGACTCGCGGGCCTGGGGCAGCAGACCTCCCTGGGGACGGCGAGCTCCGCACCGGCTCCCCTGGTGCCCGATACGAGTGGGTTCGACGCCGCGCGCATCATCGACGACGAGGTCTTCTACGACGCCGACGCCATGACGCGCGAGGAGATCGCGGAATTCCTGGCACGGGTCAACGCCGGCTGCCAGCCGGGCAGCGACGGCACCGAGTGCCTGGCCACGGCCACCTTCTCCATGCAGGGGCGCGAGGCCAACACCTTCTGCCCCGGCGGCACCAGGGACGCCTCGGGGCTCAGTGCGGCCGATGTCGTCTGGGAGGTCTCCCAGGCCTGCGACATCAACCCCCAGGTTCTCCTCGTCCTCATCCACAAGGAGCAGGGGCTGCTGACCGCCTCCGGCTGGACGCTGAGTGCCCGCGACTACGAGGCCGCGGCCGGTTACGCCTGCCCCGATCACGGAACCTGCGACCCTCAGTGGGCCGGTTTCTCCTCCCAGCTCTACGGGGCGGCCTCCCAGTTCCAGCGTTACCGTCTCAACCCGGGGACCTATGACGTGGTGGCGCAGCGACCGACCCAGATCGCCTACTCGCCCAACGGTCAGTGCGGCAGCGGCGAGCTCACGGTCGCGAACCAGGCGACGGCGGGCCTGTACAACTACACGCCCTTCCAGCCCAATGCGGCCGCCGGAAGCGGTGGAGACCAGTGCACCTCCTGGGGGAACTGGAACTTCTACGGCTACTTCAAGGCCCTTTTTGGAAGTCCGACGTTGGAGCCGTAAGTTCGGAGATGAGCCCCACGGATGCTGTCGTTCCAACGTTTGTGAGGTACTGTAGGGCAGTGCTCGGGAAGCCGTAACCGTATCGTCACCAAGCGTCATCATTTAGATGCATTATTTTCAGGTTTCTTTCAGACAGCGTCGGCAGAGTCATAGTCACCACTGGACGGTGGCGACCGCGAGGTACTGGGGAGTACCGCTGACCGGTGGGCACCGAGTCCGGGCCACAGCCAAGGGAATGTGCTCGGGCGTTTCAGTGAAGGAGGATCCGCTGCCGAATGGGAACCGGTAAGCGACCTCGTTGCGAAGGGCCCGGCCCGGTGGTTCAACCGGGGCGGGCCTTCGCAGTGCCTGGGCGTAGAGCCATCCGGCCCGCGCCCAGGCTTCTTTCCGAGGCCCGCTCGACGGACATGACATGATGCGAACATGACGTTGCCGCCGGTACTGGCGACCACCTGGGTCGTCATCGAGTACCTCATCAAGATCGCTGCGCTGGGCACGGTCCCCGAGAATCGCCGCCCGTCGTCGTCGACCGCGTGGCTGCTGCTCATCTTCCTGCTGCCCCTGGTAGGACTCCCGCTCTACCTGCTCATCGGCAGCCCGTGGGTGCACGGCACTCGTCGCCGTCAACAGCACACCGTCAACGAGATCACCCTCGACTACACCCGCGCCATGCCCGACCTGCCTCAAGGGGCCCAGCCCTCGACCTACCTGGCCGGGGCACTGCGCATGAACCGCCGGCTCACCGGGCTGCCCTGCGTCAGCGGCGAGGTGGTGGCCGTCCACGCCGAGCCGCGCACCACCTACGAGGCCATGGCCCGCGCCGTCGACGCCGCCACCGACCACGTCCACGTCGAGTTCTACATCATGAGCTGGGACGAGGTCACTGACGTCTTCTTCTCCTCCCTGGAGCGCGCGGTGGCCCGCGGGGTCACAGTGCGCCTCCTGCTGGACCACCTGGGCAGCCGCAAGTACCCCGGCTGGAAGCAGTTCTGCCAGCGCATGACCGACGCCGGCATCCACTGGCGGCTCATGATGCCGCTACTGCCGCTCAAGCGACGCTGGCGCCGCCCGGACCTGCGCAACCATCGCAAGATCCTCGTCATCGACGGTGAGAAGGCCTTCATCGGCAGCCACAACGTCATCGACCCCACCTACCGGACCCGGCGCAACGTGCGCATCGGACGTCGCTGGGAGGACCTGTCCGTGGAGGTCACCGGGGAGATCGTCCTGGAGGCCCAGGCCATCTTCGCCATGGACTGGTACTTCGAGGCCGGCGAGCAGCTCGAGGCCTTCGACCTGGCCCTGGGAACGCCCTTGGAGACCCTGCCGGAGATGGCGGGGCTCCCGGGTGTCCTGGTGGGGACTCCGGCCCCGCGGCCGGGGCGGCCCGACGCCGTCGTCAACGCCATGCAGCTCGTGCCCTCCGGGCCCGGCTACCCCACCGAGCCGAACCTGCGGATGTTCCTGGCGCTCATCAACGGGGCCAAGCGGCGCGTGTCCATCACCAGCCCCTACTTCATCCCTGACGAGGCACTCCTGTCGGCGATGACGTCGGCTGCCTACCGGGGGGTGGAGGTCGAGCTGTTCGTGGGCAAGGAGTCCGACCAGTTCATCGTCAGCCATGCCCAGCGCTCCTACTACTCGGCGCTTCTGGCAGCAGGGGTGCGGATCTACCTCTACCCCTCGCCGACGGTCCTGCACTCGAAGTACATGACGGTCGACGACGAGGTCGGGGTCATCGGTTCCTCCAACATGGACTTCCGCTCCTTCGCCCTCAACTACGAGGTCATGCTGCTGGCCTTCGGTGGGGACCTCGACGACCTGCTGCGCATCAACGACGCCGACTACCGGGGCATCTGCACCGAGCTGACGGCCGAGGACTGGGCCACCGAGCCCTGGTACAACCGCTACGTGGACAACGTCTGCCGCCTCATGTCCGCCGTGCTGTAGGAACACCGGCCGGATCGACAGCTGACGACGTCGTCGGCCCCCGCACCTCAGAGGTGCGGGGGCCGACTGTGTGGAACCGGAGAAAGCGTCCGTGAGACGCCTGGGACGGAGAAACGGAGAAAGCAGGCGTCGCAGTGATCGTTCTTCCTCAATGACTCCAGGCTAGCCGCACCGGACATCGGTGCAATCGTCCCGCCGGGCGAATGGGGCGCCGGCCGACATCCTCCTGGGGGAGGAGATGTTGTCATCGCAAGGATGACGTCTCACGGTACGTCCGCGAAGGGACAGGGGGTAACGAGGTGAGTGGATCGAGGGCGGTCAGGCGATTTGGGCGCAGAGCTTGGTGATGCGCTGAAGGCTCACCTTGCGGCTCGTGCCCAGGGTCTGGGCGAACAGGCTGACCCGCAGCTCCTCGACCATCCAGCGCGCCTCCTCCAGCAGCGCCTCGCGCTGGGGATCGGCCGGCAGCGAGGCGGCCTTGACGCGGGCCTTGTCCACCACCTCCTGGGCCTGGGAGACCTGGAAGGCCAGAGCCGCATCCTGGGAGGCTCCCGACGGCGAGGAGGCCGCCTTCTCCACCCGCATCACCAGGGCCCTCAGGTAGCGCTCCAGATACGCCAGGTGCTCCGGCGGGGTGGCGGCGATGAAGCCGTCCGGGACCAGGGCCGCCGCGTGCTCGCGCACCTCCTGGAGCGTGCCCAGCAGGGTCAGCGAGGTGCGCTCGCCCACCGCGCGATCCACCTCCCGGGAAGCCTTGAGCGCCGCTGCGGCATGCTGCGCCACCCGGTAGACCTCGTCCTCGAGCTCATCGCGCATGACCCCGACCAGGGAGGCGAAGACCTCCCGCCTGCGCACCTCGGCCAGCGGCGTGCCGGACTCCGAGGCCGCCCAGCGCCCGGCCACGACCCGCGCAGCGGCTGCCTCCATGTCCTCCACCAGCGCCTCGGTGCTCCGGTAGGGGCTGGCCGCCAGGATGAGCGACTCCTGCGCGCTCCATCGGCTCGTCACCCGAGCCGTCGGTAAGGCGGTCCGCGCCAGGGCCAGCGCCGTGACCCCGGCGCCGTGAGCGCCACGCTGGGCGACGGCGTCGGGCAGGATCCTCAGGTCCGCGCTCCTGGTCGAGGCGGCCACCAGGGCCGGGTAGCCGCGCACCACCAGGCCGGCCCGGCCCGCCGACTCCACCGAGGCCGGGATCGTCGATCCGTCCGGGTCGCCGAGGCCCGGTACACCGCTGGGCCAGTCGGTCAGGCCGTTGCGCTCCTCCAGACCGGTGCCGGCCCCGGTGGCTTCGGCAGCGCCGTCGGGACGCCGGGCGACAGCAACCTGCCCACCTTTCCTCCTGCGCCCCTTGCGGCCGGACCTCCCGCCGCTGCCCCGAGACTCCTGGCGCTCCTGGGCCTCGGCCATCGCCTGAGCCAGAGCACCGCGCACCGCGGAGCGCACGGCGGCCTCCGTCTTTCCCGACAGCCGCTGCTGGAGCGAGACCAGGTCCCGGCCGCGGCCGATGACCCGGCCCTGCGCGTCCAGGGCCGCGAAGGCCATCGCCAGGTGATCCGGCAGCCGCTCGGCGGCCTCGGCCCAGTCGTCCTCCGTGATCTCCACACCCCTGAGCCGGGAGACCACTCGGCCGAAGGCCTCCTCGAAGGGGATCTCCGGGCAGCTCGCGCCCGGCGGCGTCGGGAAGTCCCTCTCGATCTGCGCCCGCACCTGGGCGCCCACGTCCGGGGCCGGTACCAGCTGGCGGCGCACCCGCTTGGGCAGCGCCCGGATCGTGGCCACGCACAGCTCGGGGCGCATGCCCGGCACCAGCCAGTCGAAGCCCTCCGGGCTCAGGCGCCCCAGCACCTCCACCGGTACCTGGACGCTGACCCCGTCCTCGGCCTGGCCCGGCTCGAAGACGTAGTTCAGGCTCAGGGTGAGGTCGCCCTGCACCCACGTGTCCGGGAAGCCGCTGGCGTCGTCCCCACCGGGCAGCAGCAGCTCGCGCGTGAAGTCCAGCAGGTCCGGGGTGGTGCGCCGCTGATCCTTCCACCACGCATCGAAGGCCGCCGCCGAGGTCACCTCCTCGGGGACGCGGTCGTCGTAGAAGTCGAACAGGGCGGTGTCGTCGGCCAGCAGGCCGTGCTCGCGTCGACGCCGCTCCACGTCCTGGAGCTCCTCGATGAGGGCCCGGTTGCGCTCCACGAAGCCGTGCCGGGCGTGCCAGCCGCCCTCCACCAGGCCCGAGCGGATGAACATCTCCCGAGCGACCTGGCGGGCCGAGTCCGTTCCCACGCTCGCCAGCGTCGCCGGCCGGTCCGCCACCAGGGTCATCCCGTAGAGCAGCACCTTCTCGTGGACCATGGCCGCCCCCTGGCGGGTCGACCAGTAGGGCTCGCCGAACACGCGGCGGGTCAGGCCCGCCCGGTCCGCCACCTGCTCGATCCACCGGGAGTCCACCTTGGCCACCGTGCGTGCGAAGAGCCGGGAGGTCTCCACCAGCTCGGCAGTCATCACCCAGTCGTAGGTCTTGCGGCGCAGGCCCGAGCCCGGCCAGATCGTGAAGCGCGTCCCGCGCGCACCGGCGTACTCCCGACGCCGCTCGTCCCAGTTGCCCACGTGGGACAGCAGCCCCACCAGCAGCGAGCGGTGGATCGCGTCGGCGTCGGGAGTGTCTGCGCTGCGCCCCAGGGCCACGACGGCGGCCGCCACGCCCCCGTTGGCGATCTGGGCGGCGTGGCTGCCCGGCTCCAGGGCCTCGGTGGCGGCCCGGATCGAGCGGGCCGTGGGCAGCTCCACCGGGGCGGCGTCCAGGCCGAGGGGACGGGCGAGCTGACGCAGCTGGGCGTGGACGTCCTGCCACTCGCGCACCCGCAGGTAGTGCAGGAACTCGGCGCGGCACATGCGCCGGAACGCCGAGCCTGACAGCTCCCGGCTCTGGGTGCGCAGGTAGCGCCACAGGTTCAAGTAGGTCAGGAAGTCGCTCGTCGGGTCGGCGAAGCGCCGGTGCAGGGCGTCAGAGGCCTCCTGCTTGTCCGCCGGGCGCTCGCGCACGTCCTGGATGGACAGGGCCGCCACGATGACCATGACCTCCCCGACGCAGCCCAGCTCTCCCGCCTCCAGGAGCATGCGCCCCAGGCGCGGGTCGATCGGCAGGCGGGCCAGGCGTCGCCCGATCTCCGTCAGACGCGGCCCCCTCCGGCCCTGCCCGGAGACGTCGTCGGACCGGGCGGAGGCGGACCCGGCCGGCTCGATTGCACCGATCTCCGTGAGCAGCTGCAGGCCGGAGCGGACCTGACGGGAGTCGGGGGCGTCCAGGAAGGGGAAGTCCTCCACCGCCCCCAGCCCCAGGGCCGCCATCTGCAGAATGACGCTGGCCAGCGAGGTGCGCAGGATCTCCGGCTCGGTGTACTCCGGGCGCGCCTCGAAGTCGGCCTGCGAGTAGAGACGGATCGCGATGCCGTCGGCCACGCGCCCGCAGCGGCCCGCCCGCTGGTTGGCACTGGCCCGGCTGACCGGCTCGATCGGCAGGCGCTGGACCTTGGTGCGGTTGGAGTAGCGGGAGATGCGCGCCAGGCCCGGGTCGACGACGTAACGGATGCCAGGAACCGTCAGGGAGGTCTCGGCCACGTTCGTGGCCAGGACGATGCGGCGCACCCGATGGGCCTCGAAGACCCGGTGCTGCTCGGCGGCGCTCAGGCGCGAGTACAGGGGTACGACCTCAATGGCGCCCGGCGTGCGCGAGCGGCCGTCGGGCGTGTAGCGCGCCCCCAGGTGGTCGATGAGGGCCGCCTCGGTGTCGCGGATGTCGCGCTCACCGGCCAGGAAGATGAGGATGTCGCCGCTGGGCTCGCCCAGGAGCTCGTCGACGGCGTCGAGGATCCCGGTCACCTGGTCCTTGGGCTCGCCGGCCTCGGTGCTCGCTCCGCCGGGAGCGGTACGGCCCCGGCCCCTTGCCGCGAGCGCCCTGGTTCCGGGGAGCGAACGACGCGGAGCCGGCACTGGAGCGGATGGCCTCGCGGCGGGCCCGTGCGGCGGCGCGCACCGCCGGGTCGGGGGAGGTCAGGGCCTCCAGCTCGGCCTCACTCAGCTCGCCGGGAGCCGCCGGGCCGGGCCGGGACCCGGCGGCGGCGCCGGCCGGCTCGCCGGTGTCGTCGGAGTCGGGCTCGACGTCGTCGGGAGCCAGTGGACGGTAGCGGACCTCGACGGGGTAGGTGCGCCCGGAGACCTCGATGACCGGGGCGGGAACGGTGAAGGGCCGCCCCCGGTCGCCGATCTGCTCGCGGCCGAAGTGCTCGGCGAAGCGCTCGGAGTCGATGGTGGCCGAGGTGATGATGACCTTGAGGTCGGGGCGCTGGGGCAGCAGGCGCGCCAGGTAGCCCAGGATGAAGTCGATGTTGAGGCTGCGCTCGTGGGCCTCGTCCACGATGATCGTGTCGTAGCGGCGCAGCTGGGGGTCGGACTGGATCTCCGCCAGCAGGATGCCGTCGGTCATGAGCTTGACCAGGGTGTTCTCGCCGACCTCCTCGGTGAAGCGCACCTGGTAGCCGACGACGCCGCCCGGCCCGATCGGGGTGCCCAGCTCGGAGGCGATGCGCTCGGCCACGCTGCGGGCGGCGATGCGCCGCGGCTGGGTGTGGCCGATCATCCCGGTCACGCCCCGGCCCAGCTCCAGGCAGATCTTGGGCAGCTGGGTGGTCTTACCACTGCCGGTCTCGCCGGCGACGATGACGACCTGGTGGTCGGCGATGGCCGCGGCGATCTCCTCGCGGCGGGCGGAGACCGGCAACTCCTCGGGGTAGACGATCGCCGGGACGGCTGCAGCGCGGGCGGCGAGCTGCTCGGGGGAGTAGCCCCTCCAGGTGCTGCGACGTCGGCTCGGGCCCTTGCCTGAGCGCCGACCCTGGCGGCTGCGGCCATCGCTGCGTGGGTTGCGCCGGCCCTGCTTGGCCGGTGCGCCACCGGTACCGCGTTCGCCCTGCTCACCAGGTTTCTCCTCACGCTGGTCCTCGCCCTGACCACTGCTGTGCCCGCCGGCCTGATCGCCGCTGTGACCCTGGTACCGATCCTCGCCCTGTTTCATAGGTGGCCCATTGTCCCCATGGATGCGGGTTCGTTTGTCCGGGACGCCGATCGTGCTGAGCTCCTCGGTTACGGAAGCTGGCAGAAGGCCGCCGGGGTCTGGTTGAGTGCGGACATGACTCGACGTCAACAGCTTCTTCAGTGGGGTCCTGTCGTGGCCGTCGTCGCCCTGACGTTGGTGAGCGTTCTGCCCCCGACGACGGTCTTCCCTTGCGCCCAGCTCATTGCGTTGCGCTCGCTGCTGGCGGTCGGCGCGGCGTCCTTGGGCCTTCTGCTCCTCACGGTCGCGATCCTGTGGCGTCGTCGGCGGCGTGGGCAGCCGTCTCGGACTGGGCCGGGAACCTGCCGGACGGGTGTGCGTACCGCAGTGGTTGGACTGGTTTTTCTGCTGGTGGCGGGGGCTCATGGCGGCGTTCTGGTGTCCAGGGGGCTTCGACAACGACCCGTCGATGCCGGCGCCGTGAGCGTCTTGAGCCTCAACACTGAGCGGGAGGGCGCAGATGTCGAGGCGGTTGCAGGGCTGGCGGATGCGGTGGGGGCCGACGTCCTCGTGCTGCCGGAGACGACTCAGCGCTACGGACGGCGGCTGGCCGATGCCCTGACCGAGCAGAAGAAGGAGAGCGGCGCGCAGCCCCCGAGCTTCGCGGTCTTCTCCGACACCGCCATGCCCTCCGACCTGGCTGAGCAGGGGATCGACCAGAACTCCGACCCGGCGTACTCCACGACCGTCCTCGTCGCCTCCCGACTGGGCGGCTACAGGCAGGTGGAGGAATCTGCCGGGGCCGGTTTCGGTACGGTCAGGCTGGAGCCGGAGAGCGGCGACGGCCCCGTCATCGTCGGTGCTCACACCTACCCGCCGCTTCCGGGGGCGATGACGTGGTGGAGGAGCTCGGTGACCGACGTCGCCTCCCTGTGCCGCCGGCCGCCCGCCGGGCTGATTGTGGCCGGGGACTTCAACGCCACCCGCGATCATGCCCCGCTGCGGAACCTGGGCGGCTGCGTCAGTGCGGGGGAGCAAGCGGGTATCGGCGGCTTGGCCACCTGGCCCAGCAGCACGGGCACGACCCTGCTCGGCGCCACCATCGACCACGTCTTTGTCGACGGCACGGTCTGGGAAGGAAAGGGGGGAAGGGTCGTCACCATTCCCGGTACCGACCACAGGGCCGTCGTCGTCCGGCTATCCGACTAATCGCAGCAGCCACCGGTCATTGACCTCAGCGCAGTCGGCGGCGGGCCCACTCCAGGCTCAGGCGGGCGACCTCCTCCTGGGCCTGGTCCAGGGACTCGGCGTGGACGTGGACCATCTGGCTGGAGTCGGGCAGCAGCGGGAAGCCCTCGGCCGTGGCCTCTGCGGTGTTCGGCAGCTCGTTGGACAGCACGCCGTGCACCATGAGCACTGGCCAGGGCAGGTCCGCCAGGGTGCGCTGCGGCTCCTGCATGGAGAAGTCCGCCAGCGTCTCCTTGGACAGGACGTTCCACTCGCGCGAGTTGGGGTTGTCATCCACCAGGCGCGTCAGCCCGTGCTGGGCGAGCTCGTCGAGCTGCTCGGGGGAGAAGACCTCCTCCCACAGAATCGACTGCGGGCCCACGATCGCCCCCACGAGCACGGCCGTACGCACCTGCTCGGGGCGCGCCAGGAGCGCGGCCGTCGCCCCGAAACCGTTGGCGTGAATCATCTGCCGCGTGAAGCCCAGGTCCGCCAGCCAGCTCGAGGCGGCGCGCAGGTCCTCAGCCTCTCCCGCCAGGGTGATGACGTCGTCGTCGGACTCTCCCAGGCCCGAGAAGTCCAGACTGAATGTGGCCAGGCCCGCCTCGCGGTAACGGGCGCCGATCCGGTCCAGGCGGCCGCCCTGGCCATGCCGGTCGGTGAGGAAGTCGTGCGCCAGCAGGACGACGCCCTCGTCCCGAGCCGGTCGGGGCTGGTCGTCGTCGGGCGTCGTGGAAACCTCCAGATCGATCGGAGCGGCCCCTGCGGGCAGGCTGAGGGTGCCGGCCAGGGTGATCCCGCGGGGGGTATCGATACGGACGTCGCTCATGGGGTCAACCTAAGACAGAAAATAGGGGTGGTCATGGGGGTCATGAGGATAGTTGTCCCGATTGCGCTTCCAGCGTGATGGGAGTGCCGAGGCCCCCGGCCGAGCGGAGGGCTGTGGATATCTACGAACCGTGCAGTTTCCTCGACAATGCGTTTTGACGACGCTTGACGGCGCTCGGCAGATTGGCGGGTGGCGGAACGGGGCGAAGCGCAGTGCGGGCCTGGGACGGGGGCTGCGGCGTCGGGCGTCGCCCCGGACAGCACGGGGCGACGCCCACCGTCGAGGTCTGGGCGGATGGGGCAAAAGCTTCGAGGGTCCGGCCGGGCTACCTGGCTACTCGGGCAGCGGCACCGCGCGGACCGCCTCGACGGCGCGTCGTACCAGGTCCTCATCGGTGCGCTGGGGCTCGTCGGGGCTCAGGCCCTCACGCGGACAGCGCATGTGGACCTCGCGCACGCCGGTGGACTCCACCAGGTCGACCAGGCCGTGGGGGCGCACGGCCCCGGCCGCGACAACGATCGGCCCGCCGCTGGCCACCAGCCCGGCGATCACCGAGGCGCCGTCGGCCGCCGTCTGCGCCGCGCCGCTGGTCAGGACATAGCGCACGCCGAGTCCCTCCAGGTCCCTCGTAGGCCTCGACCGTGTCACGGCAGCGGTCGAAGGCCCGGTGGAAGGTGACCGGGGCGCCGTTGGCCATGTCGACCAGCAGGCGCACCAGGCCGCGGTCGATCACTCCGTCCTCGGTCAGGGCGCCGACGACGAAGCCCAGGTCCACGGCCGGCGGCAGCTCCCCTCGCCCTCCTCCGGTGGCCTGGGGGCGGGTGAACTCGGCCATCTCCAGGGCCAGGGAGGCGATACGTCGCACGTCGGCGATCATGGCCCGGCCCTCATCGGCGTCGTAGACGAAGGAGCCGCCACGGGGGCGGATGAGGACTCGCAGGCCGAAGGGTGCGGCGGCCTCGGGCTTGTCCGCCCAGTGGGCGCCGGCCTGGGCGCGGCGCTGCTCCACCTGCTCGGCGGCCGCGAAGATGGCCGCCTCCACGGTGCCGATCGAGGGGGTGGTGCCGGCGGCGGTGAGGTTGTCGCCCAGCTCGGCGCGGTCGGCCCCGGCGCGGGCGGAGATCCTCACGCCCTCAACGTCCTCGACGCAGGTCTCCAGAACGACGTGGTCGGGACGGCGCCAGGTGGGGGCGGGGGCGGTGATCGTGTGCTGGCGCAGCGACGGTGCTGAGCCGGTGAGCCTCATTGCGTTCATGGGGCCGAGTCTGGCATGTCCCGACGTTGATGAAAACCGGGTAGATGTCAGATGTCCTCGAGGTCCTCGTAGGACTTGGGGTCCTCGATCGGCTCCAGGTGCGCCGAGATGCGCAGGCTCGCATCGGCGTCGACCAGCTCGTCGATGACCTGCTCGGTGAAGTCGTGTCCCTTCTTGACGCTCCAGGCCGCGGGGACCAGCACGTGCAGCTCCATGAAGCGCCGGTTGCCGGCCTCGCGCACCCGCACCGCGTGAAAGTCGATCATGCCCTCCTTGCGGTGGCGCTCCAGGACCGTCGTGACACTGTGAAGCACCTCGGTGGAGGGGGCGATGTCCATGAGCCCGCCCACCGAGTCGCGGATGAGCGTGAAGCCGGTCCACATGATGTTGAGTCCGGCCCCCAGGGCGACGACGGCGTCGAGCACGGCCGAGTCGAAGACCGCCACCAGCGCCACCCCGACCAGGACCGCGATGGAGGTGATGACGTCGGTGGCCAGGTGCTTGGCGTCGGCCACCAGGGTCATGGAGCGCTCGCGGCGCCCCGCCCGGTAGAGCACCCACGCCGCCGCCCCGTTGAGGAGCGAGGCGACCACCGAGACCGCCAGGCCCACCCCCAGCTGCTCGGGCATCTGCGGGGTGATGAGGCGCCCGATGGCGGAGATGATGATGAAGGCGGCCGCCACGAAGATCATGACGCCCTCGACGACGGCCGAGAAGTACTCGGCCTTGGAGTGGCCGAACTGGTGGTCGGCGTCGGCGGGCTTGGCCGCGATCCTCAGGACGACGAGCGCCATGACGGCGGCAATCAGGTTGATCACCGACTCGGCGGCGTCGGAGAGCAGTCCCACCGAGCCGGTCATCCAGGCCGCGGCCCCCTTGAGCGCGATCGTGCCCAGGGCCGCCGCGATGGAGAGCCACGCATAGCTGCTCAGGTCCTTGGGGGGTGCGTATCGTGAAGACACTCCCCGATCATCGCGTGGGCCGGTGCGCCCTGACCACCTGAGGTTTCGCATCGCCGCAATACTCTGGGCCGTCGCGGCCGGGTGCCGGGCCCCTGGGCCGCCGTGGGCTAAGGTGTCGCCGGGCGCCGGGCGCCGGAGACCCGGCCGACACCGGGGCCGACGACGGCTCTCAGTAGCCACGGCATTTGCGAAAGGCGGGGATCGGAGTGCTGGACGGCTCGTCCCTCGCGCTGCACATGCCGGCCTCCCTCACCGACACCTTCCGGGTGCTCGACCTGTGCGGCGTCCTGCTCAACGGGATCCTGGGCGGGCTCATCGCCCGGCGCAAGAACTTCGACCTGGTGGGCTTCGTCGTCCTAGCCATGCTCACGGCCACCGCCGGCGGCATCCTGCGTGACGTCATGATCCAGGCCGGACCGCCCTTCGCCCTGACCGACCCCTACTACCTCTACACCGCCTGCCTGGGGGCGACGATCGCCTGGTTCGTGCCCCTGACCTCGCGGCCCACCCGGCGCCTGCTGGTGGTGGCCGACGCCGTCATCCTGGGGTGCTGGGCCGCCACCGGCGCATCCAAGGCCCTCACCCACGGGCTCGGCGTCATGCCGGCCCCTCCTGCTGGGCTGCCTCACGGCGATCGGCGGCTCCATGATCCGTGACGTCGCAGTGGGGGAGACCCCGGCGGTCTTCGGCGGCAACAAGCTCTACGCGATCCCGGCGCTCATCGCCGCCGGTACCCAGGTCCTGGCCGTGAGGGCGGGGGTGGCCGACGCGCACGCCATGCTGGTGTCCACCGCTGTCGGGGCGGGCCTGTGCGTGCTCGCCTACTGGCGCTCATGGCAGCTGCCGGTCATCTCCGACCGGGAGCGGCGCCGGGCCGGGCGCCGCAGTGGGGCGGGGGCGCTGGTCGGCTGGCGCCGGGCACTCATGATGGGGCCGCTCAAGGCGCCGGCCTGGCGCGGCCGGGCCGGACGGGGCGCAGACGCCGGCACGTCGCTGGGCCCGGCGACGGCTGAGAGCCGTGCGGAGGCCGAGGCCGCTGAGGACTGCGAGGACCGCGAGGACTGCGAGGACATGGAACGGGGCGCCTCGACGTCGTCGAAGCACCCCGGTCGTACTAGTCAGTGCTAGTCAGCGGTCCACTCCTGGGGCCACTCCCGGTTCAGCCGGCCTCAGCCGGCCTCACTGACCGGGCGCAGGCTGGCCTCGCCGGCGTCGACGGGCTGGGACTGACCACTGCTCTTGGCTGATGGCGTCCCGAACAGCCGCTCCTTGACGGCGTCGGCGACCTTCTCGGTAACGGCCTCGCCCTGGGTGCGCACGGCCTGCTTGACGTGGCTGGAGGCGGCGTCGACCCGGGTGCGCACGAAGGGCTGCTCGGCGACCCTCGAGGCGGCCGACTTGATGCGCTCGTACTGGGCGCGCCCCGCGCGGGTCCCGAGCACGTATCCCGCGCCGAGTCCGAGGATGAAGGGGATCTTGCCGGCCATATCTGTCTCCTGAGCTTGAGGGAAGCGCTGGTTGATGCGTCATCACCATACCGGCCACGAACCGGGACGGCCGCCATGAGAGCCGACCATCGGCGTCCTGATCGCCCACAGCGTCATGCGCGGAGCGGCGTCCGGCGCGTGTGCGGTGGCATGCGCGGTGCTGCGCTCGCCATCACATGGTGGCCAGGGCAGCATCGTCATTGGCTGCGGTGAGGTTCCCAGCGGAGTTCTCAGCACTGGTTCCGTGGGTGCCCGAGCGGGAGCTGTTCAGGTCGTCGGGTGAGACGGTGGTGATGTAGGAGCGTCCGCCCAGGATCACGCCGAGCGCCACCAGCAGGCCGGTGCCCATGAGGGTGGCCACCTGCAGCACGTTGAGGTCGGCCAGGATCGCGTGGCGTCGCAGTGAGGCTGCGGTCGAGGGGGCGGAACCCTTGCGGGCTGCCGAGCGGGTCGTCGGGGTTGTCGGGTCGCTCGCGGGCGCGGCGGTCGGAACGGTCGAGGAGTCCTTGAGGAGGGGGGACATGTGCTTCCTCCTGTTCATTGGGGATGGGAGCGGGGACGTCTGCCCCAGTGGCGGAACCAGGTAACTGCCGGGACCTGTCGGCCTCGTACGGTGGGCCTGTGATGTCTCTGTGAAGAGATGAGACGGGGTGTGAAATCGCTCGCTGCCGGGGATCGGCCATGACGGAGGCGGCGACGTGAGACATGCCGCACCGACGGTTGCGCCCGAGGGCCGTCAGCGGCGTGGTGCGGCCTCCAGCAGCTCTCGGGGCAGGAGCCGGGCCAGCTCGTAGCCGTCGGCGCCCACGACGACGGGCACGTCGGCCTCGGCCAGGGTGCGTGCCTCGGGCCCGATCCCCATGGGGCGGGCGGTCAGCCCTCCGGCGAGTACCTGCTGGGTGGCGGTCAGGCGCCGGATGGCGACGACGGCGATCCGGTCGGCGTGGTGGAGGGCTGCCTCGCCGTAGATGAGTGGGTCGTGCTGGCCGTCGTCGCCGAAGAGGATCCAGGTGATCTGGGGCAGGTCGATCATGAGCCGGCGCAGCTCGGTGCGCTTGTGCTCGATCCCCGAGCGGAACCAACCGGTGTTGGTCAGCCCCCAGTCGGTCATGAGCGCGGGGCCGGAGGGGAATCCGTGGCGGGAGAAGAAGGAGCGCAGGGTGGGCACGACGTTCCACGCTCCGGTGGACAGGTACATCATCGGGGTACCCGGGTGGGCGGCCCGGATGCGCGAGTAGAGCTCGGCCATCCCGGGGACGGGCTCTCTCGCCGAGGAGTACTTGACGAGCTGGTTCCAGGCGGCCACGAGCACACGGGGGACGTGCGTGATCATCGCGGTGTCATCGATGTCGGAGATGATGCCCAGGCGCGGGCCCTCGGGGATGATGAGGACCTTGGCGGCGACGGCCTCGGCCCCCATCGCCTCGATCCGGGCCTCGTGCCAGCCCGGCTCCAGACCGTGGTCGCGCACGACGACGTCGATGTAGCCGCCGCGATCGGCCCGCGTGCGCACACTGGCCCGGCCCACGTGGACGGTCACCGGCAGGAAGGCCACCGGCACCTCGATGAACAGACGCCAGCCGCGCTGGGCGTCGAGCAGGCTGGTCAGGGCGAAGTCGCGGGCCTGGGCGGGGCTGACCGGGAGGGAGGCCGGCAGGGATCGGAACAGCGGCCCCTCGGCCGGAGCGTTCTGGGGGCGCATCACCATGCGAGCCAGGACCCGGGCCATGGAGGCGGGGCGAGAGGCCTCAGAGGAGGCTGCTGGAGAGACGGGTTGAGGATCCGGGGGAGCGGTCGGGCGGTCGGCGGCCTCGGTGCGCGTGTGGACGGGCCTGCGGTGCCGCCCCGACGTCGGCCCAGGCAGGTCTGACGGTTCTGACTGAGCCGGTGTGCTGGTGCCGTAGCCGTCGTAGGGGATGACGCGGGGGCGCCAGCCCTGGCGCTTGAGGACGGGGACGGAGTCGCGGTGGAACTGGTCCTCGACGGCGCGGGCGATGTCGAAAAGGGGCACCACCCGATCCTAGATGACGGGCCTCATCGAGGAGGGGCTGATACGAAGGCAGGTTCTAGGCGGAGCTTGGGACGACGGGGGTGATCTCGGACGAGCCGGTCCCGTTCGGGGACGTACTTTTTGATCGGGGACTGCGTTCTCCCGCAAACGACTGGGGCCCGACCGTCGTCGTTTGCGGGAGAAGTACGTCCTGGATGGAAATCGCAGTCCCCGATGCGTGCGGCCAATCGCCCTGCACCGCCGTCGAGACCGGCCGGGCTCAGCAGGGGGCAGCAGGGAATGGTCGGGCTCGGCCGGGAGTGGAGCGGCCCTCGTCGGCTCCCGCAGGTGGTGGCCGACGGCGACGCAGGCGCGGCAGCCCGACGTAGGAGACTGCCTGTCCTGCATCCGGGTACCTACTGCACGAGACCCGGACCCTCTGTAGCGCCTCATGACATCTGGGACACGGGCGGGGCGGGCCGCCTGGGGGCGGGAGTCGCCGGTCATCTTGCCCGATGTGGTGGGCTTGATCGCGTTGCCGAAGGGGTGTGCACAGTCGCGCCGGCGGTGCAGTACCAGCGGCCACCACGAGGACGACCACATCGCCTCCTCATGGAGGAGGGGACCCTGCGACGGCAGGTTCCGGGCAGCGCTGGTGGTGAGAGATCTCAGCGGCGCGAGACCACCTGGCGCCGGGCCGGCTGCCCACCACAGGGCCGCCCCGCAGCCCAGGGCCCACCAGGTATAGCTCGAGCCGACGACCTTGGCCCAGGCCGGCCAGCTCTGCTCGACGTGGTTCTGCTCGGGGAACCACCACTGCATCGCCAGGACGAAGACAAGAATCCCGGCGAGCCCGGCTACTCCGAGCGTGGCGGAGCGCCAGCGCCAGGCCGCCGCCCCCACCGACACGAGCGCCGGCAGGCACCACACCCAGTGGTGCGACCAGGAGATGGGGGAGATGAGCAGCCCCAGCACCATGACCACGTTCACCTGGAGCGCCAGGACCAGGCCGGCGTCGCCGGCTTCGACGTCGGGGTCCCGCAGCCGGTCCAGCCGGCGGCACAGGAGCCATGCCGCCAGCACCGTCAGCAGCGAGCAGGCTGCCCAGGTCGGGTTCCAGGCCGGCTCCGGCAATGCCCGGGCGATGGCGCCCTTGAAGTTCTGGTTGCCCGAGTAGTCGGCGAAGCCGGCACGTCCCGGGTCCCACATGGCCCACGTGAAGAACCGCCAGCTCTCCGTAGGGGCGAACAGTCCCGCCAGGGCCGTCAGGCCGACGGCGCTGCCCGCCATGGTGGCGGCGGCCCGCCACTCGCGGCGCGCCAGGAAGACCAGGATCGCCACCGCCGGCGTCAGCTTAATACCGGCCGCCAGGCCGCTGAGGACCCCGCGCCACCGTGAGCGGCCGGGGACCACGAGCAGGTCGACGGCGACCAGCGCCATGAGGATGGCGTTGACCTGCGCGTACTCCATGGTCTTGGGGAGAGGCTCCAGCACGACGACTCCGAGCAGGGCGATCCACGGCGCCAGGCCGTGCGCCGTCCTGATCCTGGCCCCTAGGCGCCTGAGGACCGCGTACGTCGTCACGGCGGCGCACAGCGGGGTGGCCACGACCAGCAGCGCGGTGGCCGACTGGTACGACATCCAGGTCAGGGGCGTGATGACCCAGGCTGCCAGCGGCGTGTAGGTGAAAGGCCACAGGTGCTGCGGCGGGTTGGCGTACCAGTTGTAGAGGTCTCCGCCGTTGAGCCATTGATGGACCGCCTCGTAGTAGACGAAGGAGTCCAGCTTGAAGACCCACTGGCCGCTCTCGTCCACCAAGGACCGGTGGGCCGGCACCAGGAGCGCCAGCCAGCCGAGGATGGCGACGACCGGCGCGCGAGTCGCCGCGACCAGGTGCGAGAACCGCGGGACCGACGCGCGCTCCTCATGGTCCTGACGATCATCAGTGCCGGAGCCGGGCCTCGACGAGAGGGACTCGTGTTGTGGGTTGTCTGCTATGGACATCGTGCAGAGTGTAGAAGAGGCACAGAGCCTGCCGGGAATCGAGCGCGGAGCGGCTGAGCGTCAGTGGGCGGCCAGGGAGCGGGTGGTCCGTGCGCGCCTGAGGGCGGGCAGGCCCAGGATCCCGGCTGCGACGGCGGCCCAGGCGAAACCGGCCACCGTCAGGTAGCCGGCACGTGAGCCGCCGGCGTCCGTGGCCTGCCCCGCCAGCAGGGAGCCGACCGAGACCCCGACGTTGAGCGCGGTACTCACCCAGGCCAGTCCCTCGGTGAGCTGTGAGGGGGCCACCGTGACCTGCACGATGTTGTTGCCGCTGGTCAGGGTCGGGGCGATGGCCAGCCCCGTCATGAGCGCCAGGACCGACAGCACCACGAGGCTCGGGGCCAGGCTGAAGGTCGAGGTGCCGACCGCCAGCGCCACCAGGCCGGCCATGAGCTGCTTCCACAGCGGCCACCCCCACGTGCGTGATCCGTAGACGAGCGCCGCGGCGAAGGACCCCACTCCCCAGACGGCCAGCACGAGCCCGGAGGCCGACTTGTGGCCGGCCTCGGTGGCGAAGGCGACCGCGGCGACGTCGTTGGCCCCGAACATGGCCCCCGAGAGCAGGAAGACGACGATGGTGGCCACGACGGCGCCGTAGCGCAGGACCGGACGGTACCCCGCTGAGGATCCCGCACCGGGATCCTCAGCGGAGACGGCCGCGGCGTCCCTGGCGGCCGCCTTGGCCAGCGCGCCGCGGCCGGCGGGGGTGCGGGGCGGGCTCGGTGGCGCGCTGGGCGAGGAACCACAGCCCGCCCACCGTCTGCATCGCCAGGCAGACGAGCCATCCCTGAGGTCACCGGCAGGGACCGGCGTCGTGCACAGGGCGGTGGCCAGCACCGGGCCGAGAATGAAGGCCACCTCGTCCAGGGCCGCCTCCAGGGAGAAGGCCGCGTGGACGTCCTCGGGGCGAGATCAGCGCGGTCCAGCGCGCCCGCACCAGCGAGCCCATCGAGCCGGCCAGCCCTCCCGCCAGCGCGGCCAGCACAGCCAGGACTCCCAGGTGCGCGTGCACCGTGGCGGCGGCGACCAGCCCGGCCAGGCTCGTCGCTGAGACGACGAGCGCCGGCAGCATGACCCGCGACTGGCCGTACCGGTCGACGCACCGGGCCAGGACCGGCGCGCCGACCGCCAGCGCCACGAAGTTCGCGGCGCTGACCAGGCCCGCCGCCGTGTAGGAGCCGTAGAGCCCCTCGACGGCGAGGATCGTGGAGATCCCCACCATCGACATGGGGAACCGGGCGATGAGGCCGGCGGTCGTGAACGACCGGGCCCCGGGCAGGTTGAGGATCGCGTTGTAGGAGGTGGCCATGTCAGAAGCTGTGAGCTGTCAGTGGTGCTGGGAGGGGACCGACTCGGGGTGGAGGAGTCGGACCGAGGCGGAACCGCTCAGCGGGCGTGGCTGGTGGACTCGACCCCCTCGCGGCTGAGGGTGAAGCCCTCTCCGCTGACCTGGCTCCAGCACTGCATGCCGTCCGAGGTCGAGGTGCAGGCGAAGTTGGCGTTCTTGGCCGAGGAGCTGTAGCTGAGGCTGACCCCGTTGGGGGTGAAGGTGGAGCCGCAGGACTGGGTGGACTGCCCGTTGGCGCCGATCTTCACCGTCAGCGGCTTCGAGGCGGGGCAGGAGCCGGTCGCGGCGTGCTCGTTGATGACACAGGTGACGTCGTTGTTGCCCAGTGTGCAGGTGATGTTGCCGCTGGGGGCGTCGAAGGCGGGCAGGTCCCGGGCGTCGCTGGGAGCAGGAGCCTTGAGGGTGGGCGTCGCCGAGGCGCTCGGGGTGGCCGAGGCCTTGGAGGAGGCGGTGGCGCTCGGGCCGGCGCTGGCCCGGCCGGCGTCCTGGCCGCTCTGGGCCGTGGACTGGGTCTCGCCGCCCGTGGCGGAGTTGTCGCCGTCGCCGCCGGAGAAGTACCAGGTCGCCAGGAAGACCATGATGATGGCCACCATCAAGGCCAGGATCAGCAGGATGCGGTTCGAGGTCAGGAAGGACGATGAGGCCGAGGAGTCGTCGTCCTCGGTGCCCACGCCGAAGACGCCGGCACCGCCGTCGGTCGCGGCGGAGGCCTGGGCCGCAGCAGGAATCGCCGTGCCCGGCGCCTGCGACATGCTCGCGGACTGCTGGAAGGTCTGCTGGAGCGCAGGCTGGACCGGGCGGGCCGGTGACTGCGAGGGGACCGCCTGCGTGGGGCCGAACGTCGAGTCGGAGACGGTCGGGTCGCCCGTTGCCCGGAAGCTGTCGACCTGGGTGTTGGCGCCTGCCGCACTGAAGGCGCTGGTAGCGCTCGCGGCGCTCCTCGAGCTGGTCGCCGACATCGCGGAGGCGCCGGAGATCCCCGAGGTCGCCGAGGTCGCCGAGGTCGCACTGCCCGGCTGGAGCGAGCGCGGCAGGGTCACCTGGGTCGGGGGCTCGGAGGACCTGACCGACGGCGAACCGGGCTGGGACCCGGGGGCGACACGACTGCCAGCTGCGGCGAGGTCTGCGGGGACTGGCCCGACTGGGGCTGGCTGGCACGAGAGGCCAGGGCGGCGTCGACCGCGGGGTCTCCCAGCGTGCCCAGCCACCCAGGAGGGCGGGGTAGGTGCGCGGGTTGGCGGCGATGTAGGGGCGCAGGCCGGGGTAGTTCTGCGCGAGCTGGTGGAGGGTCTCCAGCTCCGCGTTGGGATCTTGCGCGCGTGCGACAAGCTCGTCCTTGGCCTGAGACATGCTGGGTCCTTCGGGGTCGGGAAAACTGCGTCGTTCCAGGTTGTGACCGGCACCTGACTCCGTCGTGGATCGGGTCCCGGAACCACCCGCGGTGCCGAGTGAGGGGACGCGGTACCGTGCTGGTGGCGCATGGGCCGGGTAACCGGCCGCGCAGAAAGACTACCTGAGGACCCTGTGGTGCTGGCTGCCTGACGGATCACGGCCCCAGGCGGGAACCGGGGCGACCGAGGTGGTGGCGGTGGTCATCGAGCGCGTCCGGGCAGTACCCTCGCACGTCCTCCCCGCGTCGTCCTCGGGCCGCCTCATGCTTCCATATGGTGGAATCTCAGCCGTGGTGCAGTGGTTCAGGACGGGACGCTGGGGTTTACTAGGGGAGTGCAAGCAACGCAGGTGAAAGGGAGACGATGACCGAGCACATTCGTGCCGACGCCGATGCCCCCGCGATCCGGGCCGACGGCGCGGCCGGTGTCTCCGGGGTCGTCGTTGGTGCAGCCACCGACGTGGGACGCCTGCGCACGGTCAACGAGGACGGCTACCTCGCCATCGCGCCGGCCTTCGTCGTCGTCGACGGCATGGGCGGGCACGCCGCCGGTCGCATGGCCACGCAGGTCGCCCTCGACGCCCTCTACTCGCTGGCCGGAACGCGTGTCACCAGCGTGGAGACGGTGGTGCACGCGGTGATGTCCGCCCAGGAGGCGATCGTCTCCATCCCATCGCACGCCGCCTACCTGCCCGGCGCGACGATCGCCGGCGTCATCCTGGCCTGGCTGGAGGATGAACAGGGCGTCGCCCGACCGACCTGGATCATCTTCAACATCGGGGACGCCCGGGTCTACCTGCTGCGCGAGGGCATGCTCTCCCAGGTCACCCGGGACCACTCCCGGGTCCAGATCCTGGTCGAGACCGGAGAGCTCACCCCGGAGCAGGCTCGCAGCGACCCGCGTCGCAACGTCGTCACCCGCGCCCTGGGGGGAGGAATCGCCGACTCCGCGGTCCCCGATCTCTACAGCGTCCCGGTCGCCGCCGGGGATCGTCTGCTCGTGTGCTCCGACGGGCTGAGCGACGAGCTCGACGACGAGGCCATCGCCACGGTGCTGGCCGCCGGCTACACGGTGCAGCGCACGGCCGAGCTCCTGGTGGCCGCCTCCTTGGAAGGGGGCGGACACGACAACACCACGGCTGTCGTCGTGGACGCCACCGAGGTCCCTACCAGTGCTCCCGACGCCGTCCACGGTGAAGGCCGCGGCGAGATCGTCGCTGAGGGGGCGCAGTGACCGCATCACCCCTGCCAGGCGAGCGCATCCCGCTTCCCGAGGGACTGACGCGTCTCTCGGACTGCTCACTGCGAGTCGACGGCGTGGACGGGGTCGCCGTCATCAGTCCTGCCGCCGGGGCCGGTTCCCGTTCCGTGTCCGTCGAGGCCGGGCTGCGGGTCCTTGAGGCCCTGGGAGGCACCCACCTGCCCACAGTGGGGCCGACGACGTCGGAAGCGACCGTGGCGGCGCAGCAGACCGGGCTGCGGTCCGTGGCGGCCGGCGAGGCCTCCGACGACACCGGCGACATCGTCCCGGCGGAGCCCGGCGACGAGACCGCGCTGCTCAAGCCGGTCAGCCTGGTGACGGACCTGCCGCCGGACACGGGCCAGACGGAGCTGACGGACCCGGCAGGTCCGTCAGACTCAAAGAACGATGAATCCGACGGCGTCTCCGGAACGGGCCCCCTCGACACCGCCGGGCTGAGCGGCGTCGCCGGGCGAAGCACTGGGGCGAGCATCGAGGAGGAGCCTGCCGCGGCCCCCACTGCGCAGAGCGCCGAGGAACCCGCGGAGCCCCTTCCCGAGCCTCCTGAGCTCCTGGAGACGGGTGTCTGGGAGGAGCCCGACGAGTCCCTTTGATCTCCCCTGACGAGAACCGGGGGAGCGGCGACGCTTTTGTCGATACCGGAGGGGCTGACAGCATCGAGCGGATGCCGGGTACCCCGAGCCCGAACCCGGTTCGGGGCGGCGCCGTCGTGGCGCCCACCGGGGCCCAGACGGCGCCGTCGGTCGACTCCCCGGGACAGCCGACGGCCGACACCCCCACCGCCCCCTGACAACTCCAAGAGCAAGCAGCCCCAGCCGGTTCGTGCCCCCCAGCCCCTGGAGGCGCTGCCCAACACCGAGGTCGTCTCCGCCTCCGAGGCGGCTCTCATCGCGGCGCCCCCCGGTGCGGGCCTCGATCTGCCCCCGGGGGCACGCCAACCCACCCGAGATCCGCGAGTGCCTGACCTGTGCGCAGCCCCTGACAGGAGTGTTCTCCTTCGTGCGCCGGCCGGCGCTGGCCACGTTGACCCTGTCGACCGGCGCCGCCGTCGAGGTCGCCGGTGACGTCGTCATCGGACGCGCCCCCCAGGTGCAGGTCGGGGCGGACCCTCACGTCGTGGCCCTGGTCGCGGTCCCCAGTCCTCACCACATGGTCTCGCGCTCCCACCTCCTGCTGACGACCTCGGGGTGGAGCGTCCTGGCCCAGGACCTCGGCTCCTCCAACGGCACGGTGCTGGCGCGGCCCGGCGCGACGCCCGTCCTGCTGGGGTCGGGCATGCCGACGCCCGTCTTCATGGGGGACCTCATGGATGTCGGGGACGGGGTCACGCTTCGCATCGATCCGCCGGCCTGGTTGAGACCGCAACGTGCTTGAGGTCATATCCACCTGGGAGGCGCTTCGCCAGTGCGGACCCGGGTTCTCAGCGAGACTTGTCTCAGACGACTCAAGATATTCAATGCCGGATTCAACGCCACGGACCCGCACGACTCACAGCCTCACCGCTCCGCTGCTGACCGCTGCGTAACGAGACAGGACCTGTGGAAGGAGACTTCATGAGTGACCTGACCTGGACTGAGATGCCAGAGGTCAACCCGGAGCAGCCCGATGAGCTCGTCCTGGACTTCTCCGGTGAGATCCACCGGGTCGCCTCCACGGACACCTTCGTCATCGGTCGAGGCGGTGACCTGGACATCGACGACAACCCCTACCTGCACCGTCGCTTCCTGGTCCTGGCCCACTCCGAGAATCTGTGGTGGATCGCCAACGAGGGCTCGCGGCTGTCGGCCACGCTGACCGACGGCGAGGGGCTGGTCCAGTCGCGCCTGGCCCCGGGGGCCCGGATTCCCCTGGTCTTCCCCCGGGTCATCCTCACCTTCTCCGCCGGCCCGACCACCTACGAGATCAACCTCGTCACCTCCGGGGAGGACCACTTCTCCGGGATCGACGGCGTGCGCCAGTCCTCGGGGCAGACCACCATCGGGGTGACCCCGATGACCCGTTCCCAGCTGCTGCTCGTCCTGGCGCTGTCCGAGCCGGTGCTCAAGCGGGCGGGGACCGGAGCCGCCGAGATCCCCTCCTCCGCGGCCGCCGCGGCACGCCTGGGCTGGCCACTGACCAAGTTCAACCGCAAGCTGGACAACGTCTGCGAGAAGCTCGACCGGGTGGGGGTGCGCGGGCTGCGCGGCGGGCGCGTGGCGGGAGCCGCCTCCAACCGGCGCACCGCGCTGGTGGAGCACGCCGTGTCCACCCTCATGGTCACCGCCGAGGACCTTTACATGCTTGATGAGGAGCAGGCCGCCAACCAGGCGCCTGCGGACCAGACGGTCGAGCGCTCGGCGACCACCGCTCCAGTGGCTCAGAGCTCACCGACGGCGTTGAAGCGATGACGGACGATGACATGGCTCGCGGTGCGATGAGAAACCTGAGAGGTCGAGGAGGCTGGGCCGACGCCGAGGTGTCCGGCCGGCCGGGACCGGGGGGCGAGGACAGCTCCTCCGAGGGCACCTTCTTCGACGAGGTCCTGGCGGGCGATCCCGAGGACGACGACACGTCGGAAGGCGTCCGACGCCGTCCTGCTCGGCAGCGTCGTGCCAGACGCTGGGTGGTGGTGCTCCTGGTGCTCGTCGTCGTCCTGACTGCCGGGGCCATCGGAGCGGAGTACCTCGTGCGCGCGCAGATCGACTCCGCGGTGCGCTCCGCGCTGCCCGGGCTCAGCTCGGACGCGAGGATCGCCACGAAGGGCATCGTCCTGACCCAGCTTGCCGGCGGCTCCCTGGACAGCCTGTCGGTGGACTCCAAGGTCCTGGAGATCACCTCCAAGGGCCAGGGCGGCGCCAAGGTCGCGCTCAGCGACGTCGACGTCGACCTCAGCCGCATCCGCCTGCGCAGTCCCTACCCGACGGACACGGTGACGGCCGCTGGCACCATCAGCTGGAAGCAGCTCACCGAGCTCGCTGCCAGAAAGCACCCGAATATGCAGGGCATGACTCTTCAGGCCAAGCGGACGGGAACGAGCGCCCAGCAGCCCGGAGCCATCAATGCCTCGGCCTCCCTGCTCGGCATGAGCGGCGAGGCGGAGATCGTGCCGTCGATCAAGGAGGACGGCAGCCTGGTGCTCACCATCACCTCCACACGGATGGGGGACGAGCAGAACGGGGTCGACGTCGGCACGAGTGAGAGCAGCCTGCTCGGCTACGTCGGCCTGGACTCCCCGGAGATCACCATCCCGGCCGAGTCCCTTCCCCAGGGGCTGCGCCCGACCAGTGCGATCGTCACCAATGACGGACTGCGGCTGTCCCTGACCGGTAGCGGGGTGAACCTCGGCCAGCTCTGAGCCGGGGCGCGACTCGATCACGATCCGTCTCACATTTTCGCTCGATCCATGCTATAGCAGCGAAAGGTTGAGACTGTTCCGAGGCACTGGGGAGGACTTTCCATCCGCGGATGCCCCAGCCGGCGTCGCCTCGTATAGCCTGCCGATGCGTTGCCCTTCCGATCGTGAACACGGCGCGAGGAATCCAGTAAGGACCGATCAAGGAGAACCATGAGCATGCAGCCCGAGCACCGTGCCCAGCCCGGCGGCCAGCCGGACGGGTGGCGCAGCGGCCAGCCGACTGGTCAGTCGTACGGTGGGGCGGCCGGCGGTCCCGCCGGGCAGGCCGGTCCCGCCATGGTTCAGCCGCCGTCGGTTCCTCCCCATATCGACCCGCAGACCTCCGGCGTCCCGGCATCCGCCCTGGCGCCGTCCTCGACCACCTCCTCGTCCAGGGTGACGGTTCCCGGCTACCCCTCCGGTCCAGCGGCCCCGGCGGAGGAGGGCACCGACACCGGCCCCCTGCCCTCCCGTGAGGCGCTGCGCCGCGAGGCCCGCGCCGCCTCCAGTCGCCGTGGCGCCGGGGATGCCGACGTCGAGCGCGCCGGCACGCTGCTGAAGTCCGTGGCCGATATCTTCTCCCAGCGCGTCGTCGGCCAGGAGCAGCTGCGCACGGCGCTGGTCACGGCCCTCATGTCCAGCGGACACATCCTGCTGGAGTCCGTGCCCGGCCTGGCCAAGACCACCGCCGCCCAGACGCTGGCCTCCGCCGTCTCCGGCTCCTTCCGCCGCATCCAGTGCACGCCCGACCTCATGCCCAACGACATCGTGGGCACCCAGATCCTCAACTCCTCCACCGGCGAGATGACCACCCAGCTGGGGCCGGTCCACGCCAACATCGTCCTGCTCGACGAGATCAACCGCTCCAGCGCCAAGACCCAGTCGGCCATGCTCGAGGCCATGCAGGAGCGCCAGACCTCCATCGGCGGCGTCGTCTACCCGCTGCCCCACCCCTTCATGGTCCTGGCCACCCAGAACCCCATCGAGGAGGAGGGCACCTACGTCCTGCCCGAGGCGCAGATGGACCGCTTCCTCATGAAGGAGGTCCTCACCTATCCGCGGCCCTCGGAGGAGGCCGACGTCCTGGACCGCATCTCCAACGGCAGCTTCGACCGGCCCGTGACCGGGCGTCCCATCTCCACCGACGACGTCGAATGGCTCCAGCGGGCCGCCGAGCGGGTCTACGTCGACCCGGTCATCAAGCAGTACATCGTCGCCCTCATCAACACCTCCCGCGGCGGGGGCCCGCGGCCCGTGCCCGGCCTGGACCGGCAGGTACGTGTGGGAGCCTCCCCCGCGCGGAGGCATCGCACTCATGAAGGTGGCCCAGGCCGTCGCCCTCCAGGAGGGGCGCACCTACGTCATCCCCGACGACGTCCGCCTGCTGCGCCACGGGGTGCTGCGCCACCGGCTGGTGCTCACCTACGACGCCCTGGCCGACGGCGTCGCCCCCGAGGCGATCATCGACGCCATCTTCGCCGCCGTCCCCACCCCATGACTCCGGCGGGGAACTGCTGAGCGATGAGTATGGAGCCACCTGACGCCCTCGGAGCGCCCCGGAGTGAACCGGGGGCCGAGGCACCCGAGCCCGGTGGACGGCGCGGCGCGAGGATCGAGCGCCTGCGCGCGGCCCTGTCCCTGCCGACCCTGCGGCGGGCCACCGGGCTGCTCGACGGACGCCACAAGTCGGTCTTCGTCGGGCGCGGGCAGGATTTCGACGACATGTCCTTCTACCGGCCCGGGGACGACATCTCCGACATCGACTGGAAGTCCTCGGCCCGACTGGGCCAGCCGGTCATCAAGCGCTACCAGCGCGAGTCCATGATGCCGCTGGTCCTGGCCGTGGACACGGGCCGGACCATGGCCGCGATGGCCCCCTCGGGGGAGGACAAGCGCGACCTGGCCCTGGGGGTCGCCGAGGTCTTCGCCTACCTGGCCCGGATGCGCGGCGACTCCGTGGCGCTCGTGGCCGGGGACGCCGGCCGTATGATCTCGCGGCCGGCGCGCTCGGGTGCCAAGCATGTCGAGACCCTGCTGACCCTGCTGGCCCGTACCTTCGAGGGCCTCGACGTGCCCGTCGCCGGGGCGCCCGAAGGCTTCTTCGAGCTGGCTCCCGGAGCCCCGCCCTCCAGCCTGCCCCGACTCATGGAGCGGGTGAGCACCTGGCACCGCCGTCGCAGCCTGGTGGTGCTCATCACCGACACCGCCCACCCCGAGCCCGACGCCGCGACCTGGCTGCGACGCCTGTCGATCCAGCACGAGGTGATCGTCGTCCAGATCGAGGACGACGACCCGCTGCGTCCCGAGGCCGGTCGCGGGCAGGACATCGACCTGCCGGTGGAGATCCCCTCCTTCCTGCGCTCCGACAAGTACCTGGCAGCCCAGGCCGCCGTGGTGCGCGACCAGTGGCGAGCCGGCGTCGAGCAGGTGCTCGACGCCCGGCACCTGGAGTACGGCGTCGTCTCCTCCGAGGAGACCCTCATCGACTCCATCGCCGAGCTCCTCCAGCGCGAGCGCGCCGCGGTGGCCCGAGGGAGGCGATGAGCGGTGCAGATACTGCCCCCGGTTCTCATGCCGGTGTGGATGATCGTCGTCATGATCGTCGGAGTCCTCCTGGTGAGCGCCTGGCTGCTGCGCACCTTCCTGGTGACCCGCCGGGACACCTCACGCGAGGTCGGCGACATCCCGATGGCGCCTCGCGAGCGCCGTCAGTGGGGCGAGCGCCTGGAGGAGATCTCCCGGCGCTGGGACGGCGGCGAGCTGGACCTGCGTGAGCTGCACCTGGAGCTGGCGGCGCTGCTGCGCGGCTTCGCCGAGGCCCGCAGCGGCGAGGAGATCACGACCGCCACGGTCTCAGAGATCCTCGACATGGCCGCCACATCCGGCCCGCGCTCGGTGGAGGAGCGTCGGCGCAGCGTGCGCGAGGCGGGCCACCCCCTGGACACCAACCCGCTGGGACACGTCGGTGAGCTGCTCGCCGTGTGGAGCAGCCCTCCTTCGACCGTGAGCCGCAGGCCGCCGCGCAAGAGGCCCTCACCCATGCACGGGAGGTGGTCACCCAATGGTGATGCTCTGGCTGTTCTGGATCCTCCTCGCCATCGCCGTGGTGGCGATCACCGCGGTCCTCATCGTCGACCGGCGCTCCGGAGGCGCCCCCACCGGTGCGGACCGCAAGCGCTCGCGGCTGCCCTGGAGCCGCTGGACGACGCCGCATGTCGCCGAGCCGCCGCGGCGTCTGGCCAACTCGGCGAGCCTGTTCCAGCTCCCGGCGGTGCGCGCCCGCATCAGGGCCCAGCGCTGGCTGCACGCCGGTCTGGCGGTCCTGCTGGTCGTGTGCCTGCTGAGCGCCTCCGCCGTCGCCGGTCGTCCCGTGCGCGTCACCGAGCGCTCCGACGCCCTGGCCAACCGCGACATCGTCCTGTGCCTGGACGTGTCGACGTCGATGATCAACATCGACGCCTCCGTCCTCAAGACCTTCTCTGAGATCCTGGAGGACTTCGACGGCGAGCGCGTGGGGCTGGTGGCCTGGAACTCCGCGGCCCAGACCATCGTGCCGCTCACGGACGACTACGAGCTGCTGCGCGAGCAGATGGACGATCTGAGCGACGTCCTGGACATCGACCCCGACAACCCGACCTACAGGCAGGCGCTCAGGTACGGCGAGGCCCTCAGCGGGACCCAGAACAAGAGCATCAACGGCTCCTCCCTGGCCGGTGACGGACTGGCGTCCTGCGCGCAGGCCTTCGACAACCAGGGCTTGGAGCGCTCCCGCTCCATCATCTTCGCCACCGACAACCAGGTCATCGACCCCGACAAGGAGCAGATCTACACGCTTCCGGACGCGGCGAACCTCTTGGCCGAGCGCAAGATCCGCCTGTTCTCCATCTACGGCGCCGACGACGAGCAGTCCTCCAAGTACCAGCTCGACCAGACTCCCGAGGAGTCCCGCGAGGAGCTCAAGACCGTCACCGAGGAGCAGGGCAAGGGCCGCTTCTACGACGTCGAGGACTCCGGCACCGGGGGGCAGATCGTCAAGGAGCTGGAGAAGACCGAGGTCAACGCGCTCGGGGGGCGCAAGCAGACCCGGCGCACCGACACCCCCCAGGCCCTCGTCATCGCCCTGTCCGTCGTGATCATGGCCTACCTGGGGCTGACCACCTGGAGGCGAGCATGAGACCAGTTCCCGTCATCGGAGACTTCGCGTTCATCCCGGTCACCTGGTGGATCCTCGTAGTGCTCATGGCCGTCGCCATGGCGGCCCTGCTCGTGGTGTCCCGACGCCGCCTGCGCCGTGACGCCGCCGAGCCGGCCGCCTGGAGGGCGTGGTGGCGGCGCCTGACCATCGTCGTCGTCGTCGTGCTGGCGATGGCGGGACCGGCGATCCGCGGCAGCGAGGCCATCAGCGTCTCCAACGTGGAGATCTACATGGTGGTGGACCGCACCGGGTCCATGGCCGCGGAGGACTACCAGGGCAAGGGCCCCGACGGTACCGACCCGGCCGCCTCCACCCGCCTGGACGGGGTGCGTTCGGACATGCGCGCGGTGCGCGACGCCTTCCCCGACTCGCGGTTCTCCATCATCGCCCTGGACAACGCCGCGGCCACGGAGCTTCCGCTGACCCACGACACCAACGCCGTCGACTCCTGGATCGGATCGCTCAAGCAGGAGGTCACGGGCCACGCCACCGGCTCCTCGCTGGAGGTGGCGCTGCCCATGCTGGCCCAGTCCCTGGCCCAGTCCCACGAGTCCGAGTCCAAGGGCATCCGCCTCGTCTACATCTTCTCCGACGGCGAGGCCACCGACGACGGACGCGGCGCGCAGGCCGCTGACAGCGCTGGCATCTCCTGGCAGTCGCTGGCCGGCGTCGTCGACGGCGGCGCGGTGCTGGGCTACGGCACTGCCGAGGGCGGCCAGATGCGCAGCTACGACGGCTCCGACGCCACCGGTGAGCACACCCAGTCCGACTACATCGCCGACGGGGAGGGCGACCAGCCCGGGGTGTCGAAGATCGACGAGGACGAGCTCCAGAGCGTGGCCAAGGCCATGGGGCTTCCCTACTTCCACCGCACCGGCGGATCTGGCGACGACCCGACGAGTAAGTTCACCGACCTGGACATCAAGGCCATCACCTCCGACGGACGCACCAAGACCAACGCCCGGGTGTACCTGACCTGGCCCCTGGGTCTCATCGCCTTCGGCCTGCTGCTGTGGGAGATCATCGACCTCATCCGAGCCGATAGCCGCCTGCGTCTTCTCGCGGGAAGGGGGAGACGATGACGACACCGGGGAACAACCCGCCCGAGGCCTTCCTCCGGGGGCAGGGCGAGGGCCCGCCGGTCTCCGCCTACGGCCCCGAGGCGCCGGGGGCGGCCGGCGCTGACGCGGTGCCCAACTACCTCCAGGAGCCGGACGCGAGCACCTCCGAGGGCGCGTCCGCTCAGGACCCCTCCGAGCCAGAGGACCCCCGACGCCGCAGGGCCCGCCTGCTCCGGCGCCGTCGGCTGCTCAGGATCGGCGCGATTCCGGCCGTGCTGGCCACCATCGTCTCCCTGTGGCTCGGCTCGATCTTCCTCATCTCACTGGCCGGCAACCGGGCCGTGGCCGCCGGCCACTACGACACTGCCCTGTCCCGCTACCGCCTGGTGGCCAGGATCAATCCCTGGATGGAGCAGTGGCGCGTCTACTTCAACCTCGGGACCGGCCAGCTCGCTGCCAAGGACCCGACCTCCGCGGTCACCAGCCTCAACCGGGCCCTCACCAAGGTCCCCGCCGCAGGGTCCGACCCCCAGACGAAGGTCAAGCAGACCGGCTCCCCGGAGTGCACGGTTCGCACCAACCTGTACGTCGCGCACCTCACCCTGGCCGCTAGGCCCAGGAGGGAGGCAATTCCACCGCGGTGACCGAGCACATCGAGGCTGCCAAGAAGGCCGCCGACACCTGCGAGGTACCGCCCCCACCCGAGCAGAACCCTTCGCAGAGCCCGACCCCGTCGCAGAATCCCAGCTCGGATCCCGGCGCGACGCCCAGCTCGGACCCGTCGGCCAGCTCCTCCAGCGACACGAGCTCGACGCCCAGCTCCGATCCGTCGGCGACGCCGAGCTCGGACCCGTCGTCGTCGGCCTCGAGCTCCCCGGGCGAGAGCGCCTCCAGCTCGCCCAGCACCCAGCCGACCCCGACCCCGGCCGACGACCGGGCCCAGCGTCTGCGCGACCGCAACAACGGCAGCTCGGGGACCACCGCGAAACCCAATGGCGGCGGCAACGGGGGGAAGCCCTGGTGAGCGGCACCGACGCGGTGGGCGCCTCCCGGCTCGTCGTGGCGGCCGCGGTCCTGGACCACCTGGAGCGCCCGACGGCGCTGCTGTGTGCCGCCCGCTCCTACCCGCCCGAGCACGCCGGGCAGTTCGAGCTGCCCGGCGGCAAGGTCGAGCCCGCGGAGCGGCCCAGGCAGGCCCTGGCCCGCGAGCTGGACGAGGAGATCGGCCTGAGAGCGCGACTGGGGCCCGAGCTCGTCCCACCGAGCGACCTGGCCGTTCCCGCCCCGCCGGACGCCTCACTCGGCGACGACGCCGTGGCCTGGCCGGCCATGCACGGTTTCCGGATGCGCGTGTGGCTCGCCGAGCCCGCCCGGCCCGGGGACCGCGGGCGGGCGGGCGCCGACCACCAGAGGCTGGAGTGGGTGAGCCTCGATCCGCCCGACCAACTGCGCCGGCTGCCCTGGCTTCCCGCGGACCTGCCGATCATCGACGCGCTCGTGACGACGCTGGGGCGCTGAGGCGTGCGGCCGGCCCGTTGGTCCTGTGGTCCTGCGACCCGCCAGGACGCCGTCGGCGCGTCGGTTTCCTGACACTTCTAGCCTCCTCGTCATCTCACGAGTTAGGGTGACCTCATGCCGAAGATCCTGGGTTCCTCACTGGCCGAGCACCGCGAGCGCACGCGCACGGCCCTGTTCCAAGCGCTCTCCGAGCTCATGAGCCAACGCAGCTTCGACAAGATCACCCTGTCCGACGTCGCCAATCATGCGGGTGTGGGACGCACGGCCGTCTACAACCACTTCGTGGACAAGGAGGACCTCCTCCTGGCCTTCATGGAGCATGAGGCCGGCCGCTACGCCGAGAAGCTCTCCCGGGCGCTGACCGGGACCGAGGACCCGATCGACCGCCTGCGCATCTACGTGCGCCAGCAGGCCCTCATCGCCCGCCACTTCCACTTCCCGACGTCGGGGCCGCTGGCCGACTCCGTCTCGCGCGGGACGGCCGGCCGCCTGCGCGCCCACGGCGCCCTCCTGTCGCAGATGCTCTCCTCGATCCTCACCGACGCCATGGAACAGGGGCTCATTCCCGCCCAGGAGCCCGAGCAGGTCATCCCCCTCATCCACGCCACCGTCATGTGCGGGCGCCCGACCCCCACGGAGCCGGAGCGGCGTCGGGCCTACCTGGACTCCCTGGACGCCTTCGTGCTGCGCGCGGTGGGGGCCCGCCGGCCCGCGCACGCCGTCCCGACCATCCAGAGCCCCCATGCCACTGAGCCGTTGGAGGGGACCGGTCACCCCGGTTCGCTTCGTCACAGCGCCGTTGGCTGACAGCGTGCGCCGGGGGCTGCCGCGGGCACGGGTGGGCCTGGCAGACTTCCGTTCGTGAATCTGAGCTGGACTGAGACCTGGAACGATCTGCTGGCGCGCGCCTCGGGCGTCGTCGGTCTGGACCCCGGCGTGCTGTGGCCGGCGCTGGCGATCCTCATCATCGTCCTGGCCTGGGGCCCCGCCCGGCGCTGGGGCCGCACCCTGGTGACGATCGTCCATGAGGCAGGACACGCCGCCGTCGGCCTCATGGTGGGTCGGCGCTTCCTCGGCTTCGTCGTGAGCCGGGACCTGTCCGGGCACGCCGTGACCGCCGGTAAGTCGACCGGCCCCGGCCGGGTGGCCACTTCCTGGGCCGGCTACCCCGCCCCCGCGATCCTGGGCACCGTCGTCGTGCTTCTGGCGCTCCACGGCTGGGCGAGCGCGGTCCTGCTGCTCGGGCTGGTCATCCTGGCGGTCCTGCTGGTCATGTCCCGTTCGGTGCGCACGGTCCTCCTCGTGCTGCTGGTGGCGGCCCTGACCGGGGCGCTGTGGTGGTGGGGCGGGTCGTGGCGTGACGGCGTCGTGGCCGGGGTCGGGCTGGCGCTCATCGTCGGCGCCTGGGACTCCCTGCGCGACGTCGCCGCCTCACGTGACCCGCAGCAGGATCACCGCACGCTGGCCCAGCTGACCGGCGTCCCGGCCGGATGTGGCTGGCCACCTGGTTCCTCGTGGACGCAGCGGCCACCGGCGTCGTCGTGCTGGCGGTGCGCGATCTCCTGTGAGGCGGGGTCGGGCGCCCGGTGAGGGAGTTGCGGCCGGGCCGGCCCGAGGGTCGGGGAGGGGAGCCAACATGGCCTACGCTTCGTCCTGGCGCCGCCGAGCCCCACGGGCCCGCCCGCCGTCCCCACCCGACGTCGATCGCCACGTGCTCCTGCGCGCAGCCGCGGCCCGGGCTCACCCGCTCCCGGATGCTCCGGGATTCCCTCAAGGAGAACACATGATGCTGACCCGCCGGACGCTTGGCCTGACCACTCTGGGACTGGCTGTCTCGGCCACACTCGCCGCCTGCTCCTCCACCTCCCAGGACGAGGTCACCGAGGAGGGAAAGCTCGCTCTCATCGTCTCCGACGCGGGTGAGGCCGCCTCGGAGGAACTGTCCAAGGCGGTGCAGGCCTTCACCAAGGAGACCAAGGTGGAGGTGGACGTCAAGACCGTCTCCGACATCTCCCAGGAGCTCGCCCGCGGGATCACCGCCAACCCGACCGTCGACGTCGTCACCCTCAGTCCCGCGCAGCTGACCAGCTACGCCGGCTCCCTGCACGCCTGGGAGAAGGACTCGGCCGCCGTGAAGGACGCGCACCCCGCCCTGCTGACGAGCGCCACCAGGCAGGGCAGGATCAGCGCGGCGCCCAGGGACGTCTCCACCCTCGCCCTGTTCATCAACACCTCGCTGTGGTCGGCGGCGGGCCTGAGCGAGGCCAACTACCCCACCACCTGGGACCAGCTCGGCCAGGTGGCCGCCACGCTCACGACCGACGGCGTCGTCGGACTGGCCCTGGACGCCTCCTACGAGCGCGTGGGCGCCTTCCTGGTCCAGGGCGGCGGAGGACTGACCAGCGCCGACGGCGCGCAGGCGACCGCCTCCTCCGAGGGATCCATCGCGGGACTGACCGAGGTCAAGAACCTCCTGTCCTCCGGTTCGGCCGGCTGGGGCGCGGACCTGCCCGCCGGGTCGGCCGCGGACGCCTTCGGAGAAGTACAGGCCGCCATGGTGGTGGAGTCCGAGGCTCTGGTGAAGACCCTGGCGGATGTCTACTCAGGCGTCTCCTACACGGTCGTCGAGCTGCCGGCCGGCAGCGGCGGCAAGGGGACCCTGCAGTTCCCCACCTTCTACGGCGTGGTCGAGCCTCCAAGCACAAGGCCGACGCCGTCCGGCTCGTCGAGTACCTCACGGCCGCCGAGCGGCAGGTGGCCCTGGCCGCCGCGGCGGGCACCGTGCCCGCCGGCAAGCCGGCCGGTGAGACCTGGAAGGGCGAGCACGCCGACCAGGCGGCCTTCCTGGCCGGCGTCGAGTACTCCCAGGCGGTGCCGTCCGCGGCAGGAGTCGCTGACGTCATCGCCGCCTTCGACAACGAGCTGCCGGGGCTGGTTGGGGGCGACCCGGCCGGCATCCTGAACAGCGCACAGGTGAACCTGCAGGCCGTCCTGTCCTGATGTCGCGGGGCGGCGCCGGCTGACGACGTCGGAGCCGCCCCAGAGGAGGGGAGCAGCAGCCGGGTCGAGCAGCAACGAGGGCGGTCAGGACGGATATAGGCCTGAGGGCGGGTGCACATCCTGGGAGCCTGGGTGCAATACTGAAATGACGCATTGTGGCCCCGGGGTCTGGTGCGATTCCCGGGCCGCGTGGTCAGGGTGTGAGGAGACCGCCGAGGCTGTTGTGTGGTCCTTCTCGACGACCTCGCGCACAACCTGGACCTTGAACTCCTCAGAGTATTGTGACGCTGGCGTGGTCTCCGTCCTATCGACTCACAGGAGGAAGAGCTCCCCAGTCCGACAAGCACCACGCACCCACCCGGAAGCCCTGGCCTCCTATGGCTCGGTCGTGATGACGGCTTCGTGGTGGACTGGAAAGTTCACTGATCGGGCGATGAAGCAGTACTCGGCGGCTCGGTCGTGCAGTGCGGCTGCACGTTCAGGATCACTGTCGGGAGCAATGGTCACTGCGGGGCGAAGGGTTGCTGAAGCGAACTCCCCAACTCCGCCTGGGTGCTCGACCATGATGCCGGTAGGGGTGTCCGAGTAGGCGGTGACGGTGACGCCCGCGTCTGCTGCGAGGTGGAGGTACCACAGCATGTGGCACTGCGAGAGCGAGGCGAGCAGGAGCTGTTCCGGGTTCCACCTGTCAGCGTCCCCTCGGAACGCAGGATCTGCCGATCCGTGGATCACCGGCAGGTCGGCGGTGCTTCCCCGGACATCATGGTCGCGCGAATAGGCGCGGTATCCAGACGTGCCCGTGCCCAGGTTGCCTGTCCACTCCACGCACACGGAATATTCGTGATCTGACACACAAAAAGTATAGAGATGAGCCGCTGAGCCGTCCAGGGGTCGGCGAAGTCGGTGGGTGAGAGTGTCTGGGTCGGTTTGATGGGGAGGCGTATCGCTGGGATGGGGGCGGGCCCCGTCGTGACGATGAGTGGTGCTTCATCAATCCCTCGTCCCGAGGAGTCCGCACTGATGTCATCTCCACCACGACCGCCCTGGAACAGCAAGAACGCCACCCCGGACACCTCCCGGCCAAGCCAGGAGACTTTGTGTCCAGAGTGACGTGCGGATGGAGCGGGTGACGGGAATCGAACCCGCGCTGTCAGCTTGGGAAGCTGAAGTTCTACCATTGAACTACACCCGCGTGGCACCAGTGGACGTGCGTCCCAGGTGCGTGCGGAAGTCTAACCCAGACTCCGGCCGTCTGCGCAAATCGATCTCAGGTGCGCTTCGCACACAGTGCCGGCAGGAGCCGGCCCCGCAGCGGGCGAGTCCTGTCGGCGGTGTCCGGGGTCGTTACACTCGAGGGCGTTACCCAGATACCTCGACGCATGTGGTGACTACATGACTGATCCGACCAATCCCTACGATCCCACAGAGGCCCAGCCGGGCACGCCGGCGCTGCCGCCGGGCTCCTCCACTGGGGAGTACCCGCCCGATGCCGGTCAGCCCGGTTTCGGCGCGCAGCCGGGGTATGACCCACAGGGTGGCTACGGCCCCCAGCCGGGCTACGGGCCCGAGGACGGGTATGGCGCACCACCCGGATACGGTCCTCCCGTCTACGGCCCCTACCCCGGTTACGGCCCGCCGGCCTACCGGGGCAAGTCCAAGGTCGCCGCCGGCATCCTGGCGCTGTTCCTCGGATCTTTCGGGATCCACAACTTCTACCTCGGCTACACGAACAAGGGGCTCATCCAGCTCCTGGGCTCGCTCCTCAGCTGTGGGATCCTGCTCTTTCCGATCGCCGTCTGGGCCTTCATCGAGGGAATCCTCATCCTGATGGCCCGCCCCGGCGAGCCGCCGTGGGGCGTTGACGCCCAGGGCATGCCGCTGAGCGACTGAGGACCGTCTCAGGGCTGACCGGAACCGTCTGGGACCGGTGAGCAGTTCTCGCCCGGTTCAGCAGTCCCCATCCGGGTGAGTGCGTGTGACGTCTCCGGCGTCATCGAGGACTCGGTATGTTCCCGTGGACCTGGCACAATCGGGCCCGTGCTGCTCTCCGACCGCGATATCCGCACCGAGCTCGACGCGGGCCGGGTCGTCCTGGACCCCTGCGACCCCGAGATGATCCAGCCGGCCTCCATCGACGTGCGCCTGGACCGCTGGTTCCGCCTCTTCGACAACCACCGCTACCCGGTCATCGACCCTGCCGCCGACCAGGAGGGGCTGACCCACCTGGTCGATGTCGGGGCCGACGAGCCCTTCGTCTGCACCCCGGCGAGTTCGTCCTGGGCGCCACCTACGAGCGCATCACCCTGCCCGACGACGTTGCCGCCCGCCTGGAGGGCAAATCGAGCCTGGGGCGCCTGGGCCTGCTGACCCACTCCACCGCGGGCTTCATCGACCCCGGCTTCACCGGGCACGTCACCCTGGAGCTGTCCAACACAGCCACCATGCCCATCAAGCTCTGGCCGGGGATGAAGGTGGGGCAGCTGTGCTTCTTCCGCCTGTCCAGCCCGGCCCAGGCCCCCTACGGCTCGGGCGCCACCGGCTCGCGCTACCAGGGGCAGCGCGGACCGACGGCCTCGCGCTCCCACCAGTCCTTCCACCGCACCCGTATCCCCGACGCCCCGGCGGCCCCCGCTGACGGCGCCGGCCCCGTCTCCCAGGAGAAGCACGTATGAGTGACTCGACCGACTTCGCCGTCTCCCTGCCCACCGACACCGGGACCTTCACGGCCTCCTCCATGCTGCCGGTCGGCCTGCTGGACACCAACCATGTCCTGCTGCTGGCCGACGACGTCGCCCCCCGACGAGGTCGAGGCCCTGGCCCTGTCCCAGGACATCCAGGCCGGCTGGGTGGGGGTCTCCAGCCTCCAGCTCTTCCCTGGGGTCTCCCTGCTGGGGCCCTGGAAGGTCGACGCCGAGATGCGCCGCCTCCTCGGGGCGCCGGAGTGGACCACGCAGCTGATGATCCTGGACTGCCCCCGTATTCGCGCAGGTGCCCTGCCCTCGGAGCTGGCGGGCCTGGACCCGCTTTCCGACGCCTTCCCCAAGGCCCAGCCCACGGGGGCCGAGCTGGTGGCCCTCACCCGCCTGCGCGCCATCGCCCGGCGCCTGGCCGGAGCCCTGCGACTCATCCCCGGAGGGGATAAGGAGGACCCGGTCCTGGTCGAGCCCAGCCCCGAGGTCTCCGCCTCCCTGACCGTCTACGCCCCGGTGTGGCTCGGCCCGGACGACCTGGTGGCCGTCCTGAGGCCCGTGACCCCTGAGGTCACCACCGCTATGGAGGCGGTTCAGCCCCGAGGCGCCGTCGGACTGGATGCCATCGACCCCGAGCAGCTCGAGAGCCTCGTGGAGCGCATCGGCCCGGAGGTCTTCGAGAAGGCCTGGCGCGGCTCGGAGAAGGTTCGCCAGGACACGATGCGCCAGGAGATCGTCGCCGCCGCCACCGGCAACGTCATCGAGGAGCTGCGCGACGGCTACGCGGTCGTCGCACCGGTCGACTCCGAGCACGAGGGCTGGGGCCGCATCGAGGTGCGCGCCGGCGCCACCGACGGGCTGCCGCTGGCCGTGCGCGGAGAGCCGTGGGCGCGCGGGGCGGTCCTGTCCTACGACCTGCGCTGGATCCCTCAGGACCAGGCCGACGCCTACGCCGAGGTGGTCTCCCGCTCCCGGCGCCGCGAGCGTCAGACGGCCCGGGACCTGGTCGAGGAGCTCGCCACCGTCCTGGTCACCGCCGTCTCCGGGGTGGCTGTGGACGACGACGGCTTCCTCGTCTCCCTGGGCGAGGACGCTCAGGAGGCCTGAGAGGTCTCGGCAGGAGGTGGTGCGGGCGCCGCACGGCCCATGAAGGGGATCCGGCCGGAAGCGGCCCGCCGGACGGCGCCGACGGGTGACAAAGCTGCTCCGGCGTGTCCAGATCTGCGGCAAAGGGGTCGGGGCGCCTACTGACGCGGCCTCGAAGACTCGGGTCCGGGCCGGGGCCGCTCGGCCCCGGGCGTGGTGCGGGCCTTCAGACGCTCGGCGCCGACCTGCGCACGCCGGGCGTCCCAGTGCCAGCCGGTGAAGCGGCGAGCGTCGAGAAGCGCCTGGGCCCAGGCCACCGGATCCTCGCCGCGCTGCGCCCCCACCTCCAGGTAGTGGCGCAGCAGGCCGGCAGCGGCCAGGGCGTCGTCGAGCGCGTTGTGGTGGCGGCCGATCTCCACCCCGGCCACCTCGCAGCACGTGGTCAGCCGGCGCGACGGCGTCGTCATGAAGTGGCGCGCCCACTCCATCGTGCACACCCGCGGCACCCGGGCGCCGCGGTCCAGCAGTCCCCGGATCCCCAGCGCCTGGGTCAGGAAGCCGACGTCGAAGCGGGCGTTGTGGGCCACCACCGCCCGCCCGGCCAGGCCGGCCACCAGCAGGTCGGCGACGTCGTCGAGCCCGGGCGCCCCGCTGAGCTCCTCGGCGACGAGCCCGTGAATGTGGGTGGGGCCGACATCCACGCCCGCGCCGGGGTCGATGAGCGTGGACCAGCTGCGCTCGACCCGCCCGGCGGCGTCGGTGAGCACGAGCGCGATCTCCAGGATCGAGTCCGTCGTGGGGGACAGGCCCGTGGTCTCCAGGTCGACGACGGCGTAGCCGACACCGGCGGCCTCGGCCTGCTCGGCGGGTGCGGGATCGGCAGTTGCCTGTCCTGGAGCCATGGGGGAGCGGGGACGCAGCGGGCCTCGGTCGGCGGGCGGGCGGTGGTAGAAGGGCATCGCCCTGATCCTCTCTCGATCGGAGGCGATTCGCAGGGGGCATGGTGCACCATGTGCCGCCGGGCCGGTCCTGGTGGCCGCGAGCTCGCGGCCGCACCCTGCGGCAGGCGGACGGCACCGGGGCCTCGGCCCCCGAGGCGTAAGGTACGAACGCGAGGGAGCACGACCTCCCGAGCCGAGACACGATCCTGGCCAGGAGGAGCGATGACCAGCCCAGACGTATCCCGGACGGAGCGCATGAGGGACGACGGCCCGGATGCCCTGCCCGCCCTGGCGGCCTTCCCCTTCCCGACCGCCCTCGTGGTGACCGGCACGCCTGCCACCGGTGACGGCGTGCTCCACGAGTCCGGCGACATCGACGAGGTCTTCCCTTCGCCTCAGTCACCAAGCCGATCGTCGCCTGGTCCGCCCTGGTCGCCGTCGACCGGGGCCTGTTGGACCTGGAGGCCCCCCGCGAGTCGCGCCCGCTCCCGACGGCGCGACCATCGGGAACCTGCTGTCCCACTCCTCGGGGATCGCGGCCGACTCCGATGAGCACCTTGCCGCCCCGGGCGCGCGCCGCATCTACTCCAACCGCGGTTTCGAGATCCTGGGGGACCGGCTCGAGGAGGCCACCGGCACACCCCTGGAGACCTGGGTGGAGACCACGGTGCTCGAGCCCCTGGGGATGGCCAGCGTCCTCGTCCCCGGCTCGCCCGCGCATTCCGGGGAGGGCAGTGCCCGCGACCTGTCGCTGTTCGCCCGCGAGCTGGCCGCCCCGAGGCTCGTCTCGTCGGCGCTGGCGGAGCGGGCCTGTGCACCGGTCCCTGCCCGGCCTCGACGGCGTCCTGCCCGGTTACGGGCGTCAGGCCCCCAACCCCTTCGGCCTGGGGGTGGAGGTGCGCGGAGCCAAGTCGCCGCACTGGACCGGTACGGGCAACAGCCCGCAGACCTTCGGGCACTTCGGCCAGTCCGGCTCCTTCATATGGGTGGATCCGGTCGCCGGGCGCCAGGCCGTCTTCCTGGGAGCCGAGCCCTTCGGGGCGGTTCATCGTAAGACGTGGCCCGCACTGGGCGACCAGATCCTGGCCTTGTAGGGGACTGCGCCGGCTACGGCCGCTTCCTCGTCACTCGGCCTTGACGTTGAAGATGACGCCGGTGGTGGACTTGTCCTCCAGGAGAGGCTTCTCCTGTTTCTGAGTGATGGGCGTGAGAGTGAACTTCAAGGCGTTGACGTTCGCGACGTTGACGTCGAAGGCGTGCGCGTCGTTGAAGGGAACGTCGACCGTCTCGATCTCCTTGCCGTCGGCGAAGACCGCGACCCTCACAATGAGGTCGGAGCTCTCGGAGTCGTTGGCCTGACCCACGTTGAAGGTGACTTTCTGGAACTTGTTGGCCAGGCGCAGCTCGATCTCGCCGTTGTGCAGCCAGTCGAGCTTGGTGCCGACTCCCATGGTGTTGGTGGTCGAGGCGATGTCGTAGCGCTTCTCCTCCCAGTTGCTGCTCGAATTGGGCTGCTGGAAGTCTGAGAGGCGGAGCTCGCGGCCCTTGCTGTTCTCCGGGGTGAGTCCGTTCGTGGTGGCATCCGCCGAGGCCGAGGGGTCGCCGGAGGTCGTGGCTGAGGCCGTGCTGGTGGGTGTGGCCGTGGCGGAAGCTGATGCTGACGCCGTGGCGCTCGGGGTGGTCGCCGCAGAGGCGGAGGCGGTCGTCGCCTCCGGGGCCGCGGAGGTGGACTCCGGGGCGGAAACGAAGGGCAGACTGCCGCAGGCGGCCAGGGACAGGACGGAGACGGGAATGAGGGCGATGACGGTTCGACGCATCGGAGAGAGTTGTGAGGAGCTCATGGCGCGAGAATAGCGACGCTGGTCAGTGAGTTCTGCTGTGAATCTGGAGTCTGACGCGACGGAAAGAGGGAATTATTTGGCTCCGACCGAATGGGATAATATATTTTATGGGTCGCATGAAGCGTTGACGTCATTGGTGGATCTGGGTGGTGGGGGTGATTTTAGGGGCCTGTCGCGGGCGCGTGTTTTAGGCCTCTTTGTCAGGATGGGGAGTATTCCCCTAGGGCTTTGGTCTTATTTGTCTGGATACTCACCGTCGTGGCTGACATGAGAATACGAATATCTTTCTTAAGTCATTCCCATCATGATGAGGTTATTGCAGTGGCGATGTCGACCTACTCTCCGGGGTGAGGCAGCCATCTGAAGGCGAGGGTGCCCAGGCCCGCGCACAGGAGTACGGCCAGGGCCACGGCCAGGTGAAACCCGTCAACGAAGGCCTCCTTCGCCTGGTTGATGGCGGAGGAGGCCGCTCCGACGTCGAGCGTCTCCCCGAGAGTGGGAGCCACGCCGGGGCCGCGAAGACGGAACACGAAGGTCGCCGTCGAACCGAGCAGAGCGATGCCCAGAGCGTTCCCGACCTCGTTGGAGGTCTCGGCGATCGCACCGGCGGCTCCGGCCCGCTCTGTGGGGACGGCCCCGACGGCGGTGTCGGCCACCAGGGAGAAGGAGATCCCGTAGCCGAGCCCTGCGACGACGGTGGAGGTCATGAACCAGCCGACGCCTCCGGTGACACGAGTGGCCAGGAGCAGAGCGAGACCTGCCGCCATGGCGATATGGCAGGTGAGCAGTGCCCGGCGCTGCCCGATCCGGTCCGCCAGTGCGGGAGTCAGGACGCAGGTGGCTGTCAGGACGACCGCACCGGGAAGGGCCAGCAGGGCGGCGGCCAGGACGGACAGTCCCAGGACGGACTGCAGGTAGACGCCGCTCAGGTAGGCCGCTGCGGACCACACGACTAGGGAGATCACACCGGTAAGGATGGCGATGGTGAAGACCCGGCCCTTGAACAGGTCGACGTCGACCAGAGGGTGCTCCAGTCGGCGCTGTCTCATGAGGAACCAGGTCAGCAAGCCGGCCCCCGCAGCTGCCGATGCAGCGACCAGAGGGGACGGGCCGTAGGCCGCCGCCCGCTTGACGGCGTAGACGGCCAGGAACATGCCCGAGGCGGACAGTCCGATGCTGGGGAGGTCGACAGTGCCGGGACGGGTGGCTCTCACCTCGCGCAGCACGAATGGTGCAGTGAGCAGAAAGATCGCGACGACGGGCAGGTTGATGAGAAACACCGAGCCCCAGAAGAAGCGGCTCAGCAGCAGTCCCCCGATGACAGGGCCGATGGCGAAGCCCGCGGCAAAGGTGGCCGCGAAGATCCCGATCGCCCGGGACCGCAGGCGGGGGCTGGCGAACAGCTCGCTGAGCACCGCGAGCCCGGAGGGCAGGAGCGTTGATCCTCCCAGGCCCATCATCGCGCGCGAGACGATCAGCCAGCCCGGGGACGCGGACAGGGCGGCCAGGGCCGAGCCGGCACCGAAAACGAGGGCCCCGCCGATCAGGAACCTCAGGCGCCCGTAGCGGTCTCCGAGGCTGCCGAAGGTGATGAGCAGCGAGCTGACGGCGAAACCATAGATGTCAAGGATCCACAGCGCCTGATCGGCGCTGGGCCCCAGGGACCGGGTGATGGTGGGCATCGCCAGGAACAGCACCGAACCGTCCATGGAGACCAGCAGCACCGGGCCGAGCACCACGAGCAGACCGAGCCAGGCGCGTCGTGGGACATGGTCGACGTCGTCGAAGGAGCTGCATGCTGCGGGAGAGTGAGCCTGCGTATCCATGTTCATCATGCTCGGAGCTCCCAATCCACGCAGCCAGTTCCCTGGGGCGGGTACACCCGGCAGGGATAGGCGCGATAGATGATGGGTGCCTACCCTGAGAAGGACATCGGCCGAGGAGTACCTGCAAGCGGTGATGACGGGGAGGCAGCGTGGAGACAGTGGTGGCCGCGGCGGGGGTCTCCGGCGAGACGCTGGGGGCGTTCCTGAGGACTCGCCGAGACGGGGTGACCCCTCAGGCCCTCGGTTGAGCTCGTACGGAACTCCTCGACGCGTCCCGGGGCTGCGGCGTGAGGAGCTGGCCCAGCTGGCCGGGCTGAGCGCGGGCTACTACACCCGCCTTGAGCAGGGGCAGGCGGGTCGCGTCTCCGCCCAGGTGCTTGATGCCCTGGCTCGGGTCCTTCATCTCGACGATACCGAGACGGCGCACCTGCACAACCTCGCCCGCGGTCCCGTCCTGTCCCGGCTGGAGACGCCGGATGAGGAGGAGCCCGGCTCCCATGTGCTCGCGTTGCTGCATGCGTTGGGCGAGAGTGCCCCGGCGATCCTGCTGGGGCGCCGAGGAGATGTGCTGGCCTGGAATCGGACCGGGCATGCTCTGCTGGCTCCGCACCTGGATGAGGACTCGCCGCGCGATCCTGACACCAGGCCATCCATTCCGCGGATGTTCTTCCTGGACCCCGTGCACCGCAGCCTGTACCGCAACTGGGACTACCTGGCGCGTATCCACGTGGGCTACCTGCGTCTGACCGCTGGCGCGCATCCCAAGGACGCGCAGTTGGCCGGGCTCATCGGAGAGCTCGTCATGCACAGCCAGGTCTTCGCCGGGCTGTGGTCCACCGGCGGAGTCGCCGACTGCACCACCGGCCCGATGGATCTGAGCCACCCGGATGCCGGCCGCGTGAATGTCGACTACCAGATCTGGCTTCAACCGGACAGCCCCGATCACCGTCTCGAGGTGTACACGCCTCGAGACGACTCCTCGCGCAAGGCGCTGACTCTCCTTTCCGCCCAGGCTTCCTGCTAGCTCTGCTTGATGGGGAGGGAGGCGTTCTCCAGGTCGCGGACCGATGCGGTCAGCCTGTCGGTGCTCACCTGCACCTCTGCACGGCAGATGATGTGGTTGTCTCTGGTGTCCGGGGCTATTCGGATACTGCGGTCGACCTGGCGCCCGGAGAACTCCTCGTACTTCTTGAAGCAGTCGACGTCGATCGGTGCGTCGAAGAACTCCTCGGAGGCGTGCTCGGTATCGCAGGAGACCTGCTGCCCTTGACGGTTGAGGCACCGACGGAACTCGCCGCCGTCCTTGTAACCGTTGTGGTCATTGTCGACCGTCCAGATGTCCTTGAGTGAGACGCTCGGCATCCCGGACAGCTTCTCGACGACGCACAGGTCGTCCGTGTTCTCAAGGGGCTCGACGTCGATACCGGAGGCGAGGAGATCGATGCCGGGGACCCCGCCCATGTGGAGGACAAGCGCGCCCTCATCGCAGGATGCGCCGTCTGGTTTGGCGAATACCTCTCGGGAGTGCGGCGAGCCGCACGGTGTCGGAGTGTCGCCGTCGTAGCAGCCCGGTGACGGTGACGTTTCGGTGGTCGACGATGCCCGCTGCTGAGTGTGTTTACTGTCGGTGGATGTTTTGCTTTCTGGCCGATTGGAAGGTACTGGAATTGTTGAAGGCGTTGTCTCTCCGTGCATGATGGTTCTGGTGTTTAGGATGGCTCCGGGGAGATCGAGAGTTGTCGCAATGACTATGCCGATGATGGTGACAATGAGAGTTGCTAATGCGATAGTAGTGGGGTTGAGCGGTTTTCTTCTCTGTTGAGAAGGTGGTCTATTGGTTTCAGTGAGGTCAGGGGTTACGTGAGCCATTTTCTTCTCCAAGATCGGTGTTTTCGGTGTCATCTGCATCTGGCTTCATCGCAGTTCTCTTCTTAAGGTGCTGTTGATTACTCCAGCCTCATGTCGAACATGACGGCAGTGATGGAATTAGAATCCCTGTACTTGCTGCCGTCCTGATTGAGGGGGATGAGGTCGATTTTCAGTGCATTGACGTTTGTAACGTCCACCTCGATAGGTTTAATTTCGTTGAAGGGGATGTCGACGAACTGGTCGCTTTTCCGATCCTTGTAGATCTCAACCCGGAGGATGAGGTCAGACGACAGTGAGTTGTTGTCTTGTCCGGCGTTGAAGGTGAGTTTGTGGAACCGGTTCTCCAGGCGGAGCTCGGCCTCGACGCCGTCGCTGTACCTCAGGTAGGCACCGATCCCCTTTTTCTTGCTGAAGGTGGCAACGTTGTAGAGGTCTTCCTTGAGGGCGGCTGACGGGTTGAACAGGTCGGTCCGGGTGAGGTCTCGACCCTGGGTGTTGGTAAGTGCTTCTCCCTCGGCTTGTGGGGTGGAGGGGGTTATATCGTCGGTGCTGTGCGTGGGTGGTGTCGACGGGTCGTCTGCCGTAGGGCTGGCTGTTGTTGAGGGGGAGTTGGTCGGCGTCGGAGTCTGGGTGGGGGATGGGGAGGAGGGTGAGCTCCCGGCCGGCGGGGCTGTTGTTGGCTGTGTGCTGGGCTCGGAGGTGGCTTGCTTCCCTGTGCATGCTGCCAACGTCAAGGCGGTCAGAGAGGAGAGGGTGAGGGCTGTGCGCCGACTGACAGACCACGTCGAATATTTCATACGGACATAATATGTCCGATATATCTAGGTTCTAAGGGTTGTGAGACTTCATTTCCACACAATTATTCACGAATTATTCTGACTGATTCGTCGATTGAGTCCTGCCAGCCTGAGTGTCATTCGTCCTACGGCAGTGTGCTGGCCACGCACCGGTTCTCTGTCCGTTCTTCCGCTCGTGCTCCGCGGCCTCAGTCGACCTCGACGATGACGGGGACGTGGTCGGAGGCGCCCTTGCCCTTGCGCTCGTTGCGGTCGATGGCGGCGCCGGTGACCCGATCCGCCAGGGCTGGCGAGGCGTAGACGAAGTCGATGCGCATGCCCTCGTTCCTCGGGAAGCGCAGCTTCTGGTAGTCCCAGTAGGTGTAGTTGGTGACCCGCTCGCGCGTGACCTCGTGCATGCCCGCCTCGGCGAAGGCGGTGAAGGCCTCCCGCTCCGGCTCTGAGACGTGGGTGGCGCCCTCGAAGGCGCTCATGTCCCACACGTCCTCGTCCCTCGGCGCCACGTTCCAGTCGCCCACCAGCGCCAGCGGCAGGTCGGGCTCGGCCTTCAGCCAGGTGGCGACGTCGTCGCGCAGGACCCGCAGCCAGTCCAGCTTGTACGTGTAGTGCGGGTGGGTGAGCTCGCGGCCGTTGGGCACGTACAGGCTCCACAGGCGCACCGGAGTCGCCCCCGACGCCGTGCCCACCGTCGCCCCGAGAGCCCGGGCCTCAACGGTCGGCTCGGTCTCGGGCCCGGTGGCCCACCCGGGTTGACCGGGGAAGGAGGTGACGACGTCGTCGAGTCCGACACGTGAGGCGATCGCCACCCCGTTCCACTGGTTGAGGCCATGGATCGCCAGCTGATAGCCGGCTGTCTCGAAGGGTTCGACCGGGAACTGGTCTGGTCGGCACTTGATCTCCTGCATGGCCAGGGCGTCGATGTTCTCCCGCTCCAAGAAGGCCAGGACGCGGTCGACGCGGGTGCGGACGGAGTTGACGTTCCAGGTGGCCAGGCGCATGGCAGCAGGTAACCGGTGGTGGAGCTGGTTCCCATCGATCACTCAACAAGCGCGCGTAGCCTGCCGTCATGGGAACAGCACTTGTCACCGGGGCCACCAGTGGCCTCGGTCTGGAGTTCGCCTGGCAGCTGGCTCAGGCACGTCATGATCTCGTCCTCGTTGCGCGTACGCCCGAGCGCCTGCGGGAGGTGGCCGAGGAGATGCGGCAGTTCGCCGGCGTTCAGGTGGAGGTCCTGCAGGCCGACCTGTCCCAGCGTGACGAGCTCGAGCTCGTCGCCGAGCGTCTGCGTGAGAAGAGCAGGCCCGTCGGGCTCCTGGTCAACAACGCCGGCTTCGGACTGGGGCAGAGTTTCGTCGGTGGGGACCTGGCCCGGGAGGAGCAGGCTCTTGACGCCATGGTGCGGGCCGTGATGGTGGCCTCACACGCGGCCGCCGGCGCCATGGTCGAGCGCGGCCGCGGCGCCATCCTCAACGTCTCCTCCATTGCTGCGCACACCGTCGTGGGCACCTACGCGGCCCACAAGGCCTGGGTGCTCCGGTTCACCGAGGGGCTGGCCGTTGAGCTCGCGGGCACCGGTGTGACCGCGACGGCGCTGTGCCCCGGGCTCGTCCACACCGGCTTCCACGCGGCGGCCGGCATCGATGAGACCCAGTGGAAGGGGCCGGTGTGGCTGGATGCCGAGCGGGTCGCCGTCGAAGGACTGGCGGCGGTGCGCCGCGGCCAGGTCATCTGCACCCCGAGCCTGCGCTACCGCAGCGTCAACGCCGCTCTGCGGCTGGCTCCCCGCTGGCTCGTGCGTCGAATGGCCGACGATCCCGAGCGCTCCGGCCGTCAGCCGGAGTAAGGCCGGCGAGCCCTCCGGAGAATCGCGCAGGGCTGAGGGCTCCCGCTGGTCATGAGGGCCGCGACCTGCAACGATCGCGTCATGGCTTCAATTACCTTTCATGGAGACCCTGTCAGCACCGTCGGCGAGCTGCCCGCTGTGGGATCGCCCGCGCCCGCCTTCGACCTCGTGGGCGCCGACCTCGCGCCGGTGACCAGCCAGTCCCTGGCCGGCCGCCGCGTGGTCCTCAACATCTTCCCCTCGGTGGACACCGGGGTGTGCGCCGCCTCCGTGCGCCAGTTCAACAAGCTGGCCTCCGAGCTGGACAACACGACCGTGGTCTGCGTCTCCGCCGACCTGCCCTTCGCCGGCTCCCGCTTCTGCGGCGCCGAGGGGCTGAACAACGTGGTCACCGGTTCCAGCTTCCGCTCCACCTTCGGTGCCGACTACGGCGTCACCCTGGCCGACGGCCCGCTGGCCGGTCTGCTGTCCCGCGCCGTCGTCGTCCTCGACGAGTCCGGCAAGGTCGTCTACACCGAGCAGGTTCCCCGAGGTCGGCCAGGAACCCGACTACGACGCCGCCGTGGCCGCCCTGTCCTGACCTCTCTCTACCGGGAGTCGCCCAGAGCCCGCCCCTCCGCGCAACGCGGAAGAGGGCGGGCTCTCGCCGCAGTGAGTGTCTACCCGACGCGCAAACGCCCACGGCCACTACCATCGACGTCGTGAGCACCAACGACTCCCACATCGCCCGCCTGGCCGAGCTCGTCAACGAGCTGTCCGTCGTCCGCGGCAAGGTCACCCTCGCCTCCGGCCTCGAGTCCGACTTCTACGTGGACATGCGCCGCGCCACCCTCCACCACGAGGCCGCGCCTCTCATCGGCCACGTCATGCTCGACATGCTGGAGGAGGCCGGTCTGGGCACCGATGAGATCGATGCCGTCGGCGGCCTGACCATGGGGGGCCGACCCCGTGGCCGCCTCCATGCTGCACGCCGCCGCCTCGCGCGGCCTGGACCTGGACGCCTTCGTCGTGCGCAAGGCCGCCAAGGATCACGGCATGCGCCGTCGCATCGAGGGCCCCGACGTCACCGGGCGCTCCGTCGTCGTCCTGGAGGACACCTCCACCACCGGGGGTTCTCCGCTGGAGGCCGTCGAGGCACTGCGCGAGGCGGGCGCCGACGTGCGGGCCGTCGCCGTCATCGTGGACCGGGCCACCGGTGCTCGCGAGCGCATCGAGGCCGCGGGGCTGCCCTACTATGCGGCGCTCGGCCTGGCCGACCTCGGCCTGGAGTGAGTCCCCGACGGCGTCCGCCGGCATCTGCTCGCCGGGGCGAGGACGCTGATCGCATGGATCAGCCCGTCGACCTGCCCGAGGGGGAGTACCGGCCCGCGACGTCCACCCGGGCTCCGGTATCGTCCCCCGAGCTCTCGGCGTCCCCCGCTGCTCCTGCGCTGAGCCCGGAGGAGGATCGGCCCGCCGATGTCCGACAGGTCGGCGTCGGGCCCTGGCCCGGCGGAGCCGAGACCTGGCCCACCGACCCCCGCTACGACCGTGAGCTGCTCGCGGGAGGCGACCGGCGCAACGTCGTCGACCGCTACCGCTACTGGACCATCGCGGCGATCCGCGCCGACCTGGCCGCCCGAGCCCACCGGCTGCACATCGCCATCGAGAACGTCAGTCAGGACCTCAACATCGGCTCCATCGTGCGCAGCGCCAACGCCTTCAACGTCGCCGGCGTCCACATCATCGGCCGACGCCGCTGGAACAAGCGCGGTGCCATGGTCACCAACCGCTACCTGGACGTGCGCCACCACCCCGAGCCCGGCGAGCTGCTCGACTGGGCGGCGGCAGGCGGCTACGAGGTCATCGGCATTGACAACGGCCCCGGAGCGCAGCCCCTCGAGAGCGCCGCACTGCCCGAACGGTGCCTCATGGTCTTCGGCTCCGAGGGCGAGGGCATCAGTGCTGAGCTGAGCGCCGGCTGCGCCCGTCTGCTGCGCATCGGCCAGTACGGCTCCACCCGCTCCATCAACGTGGCCGCCGCGGCGGCCGTGGCCATGCACACCTGGATCCTCCAGCACGCGGGCCCCGCCCCGGACTGAGCCGTTGATCGGCTGCTCCGAGTCGCCGTTGGGAGTCGTCACCGCAGGCCGACGCGGACATGGATCTGGGGGTCGTAGCAGGTCTGCCCTGCGCCGTCCGGGACCATGATCCGGTTCACGTGGGTCCGAATTCGTGGAACAATCGGCCCCGCACCACTGACTCATACAGAAATCAGGAGGCACCCAGTGGCCATTGCAACCCCGGAGTCCTACGCCGACATGCTTGACCGCGCGAAGGCCGGCAAGTACGCCATTCCCGCGATCAACGTCACCTCGTCCCAGACTCTGTCCGCCGCCCTCAAGGGCTTCGCCGACGCCGAGTCCGACGGCATCGTCCAGATCTCCAACGGTGGTGCCGCCTACTGGTCCGGGTCCTCGCGCCTCGACCGCGTCAAGGGCTCGATCGCCTTTGCCGCCTACGCCCGCGCCGTGGGTGACCTCTACCCCGTCACCATCGGTCTGCACACCGACCACTGCCCCAAGAAGCTCCTGGCCGACTGGATCCACCCGCTTCTGGAGATCGAGGCCGAGCAGGTCAAGAACGGCGAGCTGCCGATGTTCAACTCCCACATGTGGGACGGCTCCGCCGAGGCCCTCGACGACAACATCGAGATCGCCGTCGACATGCTCAAGCGGGCCAAGGCCGCCAACGTCGTCCTCGAGATCGAGATCGGCGCCGTGGGCGGCGAGGAGGACGGCATCAAGGGCGAGGAGAACGCCAACCTCTACACCACTGCCGACGACGCCTGGAAGGCCGTCGAGGCCCTCGGCCTGGGCGAGAACGGCCGCTACATCACCGCCCTGACCTTCGGCAACGTGCACGGCTCCTACAAGCCCGGCCACGTCAAGCTCCGCCCGGAGATCCTCGGTGAGATCCAGGACGATGTGGCCAAGCGCCTCGGTGACCGTCTGTCCTCCAAGGTCGGTGACAAGAGCTCGCCCTTCGACCTGGTCATGCACGGCGGCTCCGGCTCTACCGACGAGGAGATCGCCACCGCGGTGCGCAACGGCGTCATCAAGATGAACGTCGACACCGACACCCAGTACGCCTTCACCCGCCCAGTCGCCGGCTGGATGTACACCAACTACGAGGGCGTCCTCAAGATCGACGGCGAGGTCGGCAACAAGAAGCAGTACGACCCGCGCGCCTGGGGCAAGGCCGCCGAGGAGGGCATGGCCGCCCGCGTCGTCGAGGCCTGCGAGCGCCTCGGCTCCGTCGGCTCCGCCCGCAAGTGAGCCTTTGCCCCACACAGGGGTGAGTGGCGAGCTCGGTCCGCCGCTGCACGTGGCCCCGGCACCATCACGGTGCCGGGGCCACGTCGTGTCTGCGTCACGAGGCGGCCGGGAGAGGGGCCGCTCATGAATCAGCCGAACGGTTACATTCTTGCAGGGCGACGTGGAATGGTGCCGCTTCGTGAGAGGAGACGGTGAAGTCTCGGTATCTCGCGGAAACGGGACGATGGGTTGACGGCATTGAAGCATGACCCAGGTCACTGATTGCAATCCTTGCAGCAATGTGGGCTGAAATGTGTCATGATTGGCCATCGCCGTTAAACCGACGGATCCGCCGCCGGCCATGCGGCAGTCGCTCCTCGCGGACGCCCTTGTCCGCTCCTGTCCCATGCGTCCAAAGGAGGACCCCCAATGCGACTCATCTCCCGCCGCTCCATGCTGGGCGGAACCGCTGCGATCGCCGTCGCCGCCACCCTGGCGGCCTGCTCCAAGGGCTCGTCCGGCTCCGACGGCGATGGGGGCGTTTACTTCCTCAACTTCAAGCCCGAGTCGGAGCAGGCCTTCAAGGACATCGCGGCCGCCTACACCAAGAAGACCGGCGTGGCCGTCAAGGTCGTCACCGCCGCCTCCGGCACCTACGAGCAGACCCTGAAGTCCGAGGTCGCCAAGTCCAACCCGCCCACCCTGTTCAACCTCAACGGCCCCGTGGGCTACGGGAACTGGAAGGAGTACGCCTCCGACCTGTCCGACGCCGACTTCACCAAGCAGATGACGGACGAGTCCCTGGCCCTCAAGGGCGACGAGGGCAAGGTCGTGGGCGTACCGCTGGCCATCGAGGGCTACGGCATCATCTACAACGCCGCCATCCTCAACAAGTACTTCGCCATGGAGGGCGCCAAGGCCACCGCCGTCGACCAGATCAAGGGCTTCGACAAGCTCAAGGAGGTCGTCGAGGACATGCAGTCCAAGAAGGCCGACCTCGGCATCGAGGGCGTCTTCGCCGCGACCTCCCTGTCCCCGGGCGAGGACTGGCGCTGGCAGACCCACCTGGCCAACTACCCGGTCTACTACGAGTACCGCGATGCCAAGGTCGACGACCTCGACGAGCTCAAGCTGACCTACTCGGACAACTACAAGCAGATCTTCGATCTCTACCTCAACAACTCCACGATCGCCCCCACCGAGGCCAGCGCCAAGACGGTCACCGACTCCATGGCCGACTTCGCCCTGGGCAAGGCGGCCATGGTCCAGAACGGCAACTGGGGCTGGTCGCAGATCTCTGAGGTCTCCGGCAACACGGTCAAGGCCGAGGACGTCCACTTCCTGCCGATCTACGTCGGCGTATCCGGCGAGGACAAGAGCAACATCGCCATCGGCACCGAGAACTACCTGACGATCAACTCCCAGGTCTCCGACGACGCCCAGAAGGCCACCAAGGACTTCCTCACCTGGCTGTTCACCGACGCCGAGGGCTCCAAGCTCGCCGCTGAGAAGCTCAGCATCATCGCGCCCTACAAGGCCTACGCCGAGCTGGCCCCCTCCGACCCGCTGGGCAAGGAGGTCGCCGCGGCCATCACCAACAAGAACCTCACCCCCGTCAAGTGGGTCTTCCCGACCTTCCCGAGCCAGGACTTCAAGGACCAGCTCGGCCAGCACCTGGCTCAGTACGCCTCCGGTAGCTCGGACTGGGCGAAGGTCAAGGAGTTCTTCGTGACCACCTGGGCCTCTGAGAAGAAGTCGGCCAAGGAGGGCTGACGCCGTCGAGTCGCCCAAGGCCGTTCAGGCCCGTCCGAGTGCACGGATGACGGCGCGACGGCGACTCATCTCCCCATCCCCTCTCCGTCCGGGGCGGCGCGCCCGAATGATCGATTCGTGCGTCGTCGCCCCGGTGGGAGCCCCCCTGCCACCCGGCCGCTTCAGCGGGTACCGGTCGCACCTCGAGGTAGATATGACCAAGGCACTGAAAAAGTTCTTCCCAGTATTTGCGGGGCCGACCCTGTTGGCCTTCATGATCGCGTTCATCGTCCCCTTCTTCATGGGGCTCTATCTCTCCTTCACCAAGTTCAGCACCCTGACCAACGCGCGGTTCGTGGGCACTGACAACTACGCCAGGGCCCTGGGGGGAGCGCAGTGACTTCCCGCAGGCCCTCCTCTTCACCGCCGTCGTCTCGATCATCTCCATCATCACGGTGAATCTGGGCGCCTTCGCCCTGGCCTATTTCCTGACCCGCAAGCTGCGTGGAACCAACTTCTTCCGCGCCGTCTTCTTCATGCCCAACCTCATCGGCGGCATCGTCCTGGGATACACCTGGCAGGTCATGCTCAACGCGATCCTGCAGCGCTGGGGCCAGACCATCGTCAACGACTGGCGCCTGGGTCTGGCCGGCCTGGTCATGCTCGTCAACTGGCAGCTCATGGGCTACATGATGGTCATCTACATCGCCGGCCTGCAGAACGTGCCGCCTGAGCTCATCGAGGCATCTCAGATCGACGGCGCCGGCAGGTGGCAGACGCTGCGCAACGTGACGCTGCCGATGATCATGCCCTCGATCACCATCTGCCTGTTCCTCACCCTGGCCAACACCTTCAAGATGTACGACCAGAACCTCGCCCTGACCAACGGGGCCCCGGCCAAGCAGACCCAGATGGCCGCGCTCAGCATCGTCAACACGATGTACAAGAAGATCGGCCAGGAGGGTGTCGCCCAGGCCGAGGCCGTCATCTTCTTCCTCATCGTCGCCGCTATCGCGCTCATCCAGCTGCGCGCCACTCGTTCCAAGGAGGTTGACGCGTGAGCACCGCCGTCCAGACCCATGTCCCCGCAGCCGCCGTGTCCGCCAGCAAGGCGGGTCGGAAAGCGGCCCGGTACACGCCCGGTCAGAATGCGCTCGTGGGGGTGCTGGCCGTCCTGGCCCTCGTGTGGGTCGTCCCCCTGGCCTTCATCCTCATCAACTCCTTCAAGGGCAAGTTCTACATCGCCGACAGTCCCTTCGCCTGCCGACCGCGAAGACCTTCGCCGGCCTGGACAACTATGCCACCGGCCTGGCCCTGTCCGGCTTCGCCAGCGCCATGGGCTGGTCGCTGTTCATCACGGTGGGCTCCGTCGTCGTCATCGTCTTCCTGACGGCGATGACCGCCTACTACATCACCCGCATCAAGACCTGGTGGACCTCGGCGATCTACTACGCCTTCGCCTTCTCCATGATCGCGCCCTTCCAGATGGTCATGTTCCCCACCGTCAAGGTGGCCGATCTGCTCGGCCTGGCCACGCCCTGGGGCATGATCGTCCTCTACCTCGGCTTCGGCGGCGGTCTGTCGGTGTTCCTGTTCGCCGGCTTCATCAAGTCGATCCCCATGGAGATCGAGGAGGCCGCCTACATGGACGGGTGCTCCCCGCTGCAGACCTACTTCAAGGTGGTCATGCCGCTGCTCAAGCCGACGGCGGTCACGGTGGCGATCCTCAACGCCATGTGGGTGTGGAACGACTTCCTCCTGCCCAACCTCGTCATCGGCCAGGATGAGCGGTACAAGACGATTCCGATCGTCATCCAGTCGCTCGTCGGGTCCAACGGCAACCGAGACATGGGCGCCCAGATGGCCATGCTCGTCTTCGCCATCGTCCCGATCGTGGCCTTCTACCTCTTCGGTCAGAAGCACATCATCGAGGGCGTGGCCGCGGGTGCGGTCAAGGGCTGAGGCCTGCGCCTGAGCCCCGCCCCCTTACTCGGGCGGTCCTCGATGCTCCACCGCGGGCATCGAGGACCGCCCGTATCATGTCCACGTCACTCCCACCGCTGTCGGCTCAACGCGGGCAACCGCGCCGGCAGCAGGTCCCGCTATCGCATGCATGGCATGAGTCCTGCCTGAAGGAGGTCCCGTTGGCGCTGTTCCCCGGTCCCGACAGCCCGGCCTACCGGGCGTGGTCCGCGGCGGCCGACGTCGTCATCCTCAACGCCCTCACCCTGGCCGGCTGCCTGCCGGTGGTGACGGCCGGAGCCTCCCTGACGGCCTGTGCGCGTGTGGCCGGTGAGATGGCGGCCGACGACGACCCGGCGGTTGCCGCCACCTGGTGGCGATCCTTCCGCCTCAACCTGCGCCAGTCGCTGGCCTGGTGGCTGCCGGTGCTCGCGCTGCTGGCCCTCGGCTCCTGGGAGTACCTGGTCCTGGCCGACGGCATCGCCACGGGTGACCAGCACGGCAGCCAGCAAGGCGGCCTGGGCGGTGCGAGCAGCGCCGTGGCCGGGCTGGTGCTGGCCGGGGGAGCTCTCCTGGCCGCGATCCTCACTTGGCTTGCTGCCGCTGGCGGCCTTCTTCGACGCACCACTGACCCGGCACCTGTCCAACGCCGCACGGCTCGCCGTCGGCCGCCTGGGGCTGACGGTTATCTGCCTGGCGGTCCTGGCGGCTCCGGTGGCCGCCATCTGGGGGCTGCCCGCCATGAGGACAGCCGCCCTCTGGTTCATGGTCCTCATCGGCCCGGCCTTCCAGGCCTACCTCATCGCCCTGCTCCAGCGCTCCACTATCGCCGGGCTCACGGCCGCTGCCCAGCCCTCCTCCTGACATCGCGCTCGCCTCATGAAGCCAGGAGGTGAGCACGACATGATCGCGACATGATGCTGTTGGTCCGGCTCCGGTAGGCTAGAGGACGGTGTGTCCACCGGCACGCCGTCACTGAAGTCAGGGAGCAGCCATGCCAGCCGTTGTCGTCGTCGGGACCCAGTGGGGGGACGAGGGAAAGGGCAAGGCGACTGACCAGCTCGGTCAGGACGTCGACTACGTCGTCAAGTTCAATGGCGGCAACAACGCCGGCCACACCGTGGTCATCGACGGCGAGAAGTTCGCCTTCCACCTCCTGCCGGCCGGTGTGCTCACCCCGGGGGTCACCCCCCATGATCGGCAACGGCGTCGTCGTCGACCTGGAGGTGCTCTTCAGCGAGATCGCCGAGATCGAGTCTCGTGGCAAGGACGCCTCCAGCCTCCTCATCAGCGCCAACGCCCACATCATCCCCTCCTACAACCGGGCCCTGGACCGCACCACCGAGCGCTTCCTGGGGTCGCGCCAGCTGGGCACCACCGGCCGCGGGATCGGCCCCACCTACGCGGACAAGATGAACCGTGTGGGCATCCGAGTCCAGGACCTCTTCGACGAATCGATCCTGCGTCAGAAGGTCCACTCGGCCCTGGACCAGAAGAACAGCCTCTTCCTCAAGGTCTTCAACCGGGCGGCCATTGACGCCGACGCCGTCGCCGACGAGCTGCTCTCCTACGCCGAGCGGGTCCGCCCCATGGTCGTGGACTGCTCCCTGGTGCTCAACAGCGCCCTCGACAAGGGCAAGACCGTCCTGTTCGAGGCCGGCCAGGCCACGATGCTCGACATCGACCACGGGACCTACCCCTTCGTCACCTCCTCCAACCCCACCTCCGGTGGCGCCTGCACCGGTACCGGTGTGGGACCCACCCGGATCGACTCGGTGGTCGGGGTCGTCAAGGCCTACACGACGCGCGTGGGGGAGGGGCCCTTCCCCACCGAGCTGCACGACGAGGTGGGTGAGCGCCTGCGCACCGAGGGTGGCGAGTTCGGTGTCACCACCGGCCGGCCGCGCCGCTGCGGCTGGCACGACGCCGTCGTCACCCGCTACGCGGCCCGCGTCAACGGGCTCACCGACCTGGTCATGACCAAGCTCGACGTCCTCACCGGCCACGAGACCATCCCCGTGTGCGTCGCCTACGACATTGACGGCACCGTCACCCAGGAGATGCCGCTGACCCAGTCCGACTTCCACCACGCCGTTCCCGTCTACGAGGAGCTGCCCGGCTGGAGCGAGGACATCAGCGAGGTGCGCCGCTTCGCCGACCTGCCATGGGCCGCCCGGGACTACGTGCTGCGCATTGAGGAGCTGGCCCACTGCCGGGTCTCCGCGATCGGCGTCGGGCCGGGGCGCGAGGCCACGATCTCGCGTTACCCACTCGTGGGCTGACGGTGGCTGACACCGTCAGTCACCGTCAGCCACCGCCGTATATGCCCTGCCCCGGCGGAGGGTACGGGCCACCCGCTCCGGGCGGGGGCGAGCCAGGAGGCTGCTGATAGGGCTGCGGCGCTCCCAGGTATCCGGCCTGGCCGACCGGAGGCATCTGCGATGGAGGGTAGCCGCTCTGCTGAGGGGCCTGTGGGTAGTAGACCTGCGGCTGGGGCGGACCGCCTACGGGAGGGGTCGGTGAGGTGTAGGGGAACGGCTGGTACATCGGTGCGGCCGCCGCTGCGTTGAACGACTGCTGCTCCAGAGCGGCGAGGTACTTCTGCTCCCGGTTCTTCCTGGCGCTGTTGGAGATGAGAGCGATGACTCCGCTGGCGGCCACCACCGTGAGCATCAGAATGATGATGATCCATAACCCGGCGTTCCCGGAGGACTCCTTGACCGCCGCCTCGGCAGTGTCTCGACCGCGGGCCTTATTGTCGTAGAAGGAGTCGAACGAGACCTTGTTCTTATGCTCCCCCTCTATCGTGCCACCACCGGCATCCGTGACCTTCCCGGGGAAGACGACTGAGAGCGTCAGCGAGCTCTCCTTGTCCTCCTCAGATGCCGAGGCCACCGCGGTGTCGACGACGTACTCGTCTCCGTCATGCGTCACATACTCGTTCTCGGACACCGACCCGGTGATGACGGCTGTACAGGTGGGAGTCCCGTTCTTGGGAGGAGAAGGTCACCTTCGGTGTCGCCGTGTCGGTTGAGAAGCTCTCCTCGGTGCAGAAGTCCTTGAGCGTCTGCTCGCCATCGGACGGCGCGGTGGCGAGGAAGGTCGTCGTCACCTCATCATCCGATTTGATATCGATCTCGATGGTGACCTTCTCCTCGTCAGTACTCGCCAAGGGGGCGGCGGCATTCGCGGGAGCAGCCCCCGCCGTGAGGACGACGGTGACGAGACAGAGAAGGGCGGTCAGGGGTGTTGCCGGAGCATGTCGAAGAGCGGGGTGGTGCATGTGCCGCCTTAGAGCTGCGTGGACGAGAAGAAGGGCATCCGATTCCGTTGAACGGCGTCGGCGGCCCTGAGCGCATCACATGTCTAACATGAGCTCAGGGCCGCCGCGGTCGGCCCTCAGTGGGAGGCCGGTGAGTCGGGCTGTCCGCCAGGAGGAGGGGAACGGGGCCGGGGGCCACGGCACCGCCGTGTTCCTGCTGCCCGTAGCCCGGACCGGCCGCGCCTGAGGCCGGCGGGGGACCGAACCGGGTGCTTGCGCCTGACCGGGAACAGGGGACTGAGGCTGTCCGGGTGCGTGTCCTACGGCTCCGGCTGGGGAAGCCTGGTACGCCTGCTGCTGAGTCCCCTTCTTACGATTGTTCAGGTACCAGAAGGCGCCGCCTCCGGCGGCTGCAACCACCAGCACTCCGATGATCACCCAGACCCACGGGAAGGCGGGGGTGTCCTTGCCGGTCACCCGGTACTCACCGGCCTCATCGAAGGTGACGGTGGTTCCGTCGATCTTGCCGCCGTCGGAGTTGGTGACTTTTCCGGGGAAGGTGACCGACAGGGAGAAATCCAGGTCGCTGTCGGCACTGGACAGTCCCCCGTTCCCGGTGTCGAAGACGTACTCGTCTCCCACGTGCTCGATGAGGTCATTGCTCTCGGAGATCTTGTCCTTCCCGCTGAAGGTGCAGGTGGGACGCCCTCCGGGCTCGGAGTAGGTCGCTTTGGCGTTCTCCAAGGCCCCCGACCCCGTCGACTCTTCACAGCTCTCTTTGAGATCGTCTGATGATGCCGAAGAATTCTTCTTGTCTCGCGCGACGGCCACCTTGTAGTCGTAGGTATCGTCCTTGTTGATCGTGACGTCAACGGTGTAGGAGCCTCGGCTGTCCCGACTTGTGGCGGTGGGCGTCAATGCGTTGCCCGCGGAGGAGGCGAGTGCGAGGGATGCGAGAAGTGGGAGGAATGTCAGTGTGCGCAGGGTAAGGCGCAGGGGAGTGGTTGCTGCCATGAGCCTCACCCTAGACGATCGTCGGAGGTAAGAGGGCTGAACGGATGGTGAAGATCGACCGGGATGACCCGGGATGAGTGCGGAGGGCCGGCGGCGGTCGAAAAAGGGCCGTGGCCCCGGAGTCGCGTAACTCCGGGGCCACGAGTGGTGTGGGGCAGATGTCAGTAGGTGCCTTGTCCGGGCTGGCCGGGCTGAGGGCCGTAGCCGGGCTGCCCGGGTTGGGCCTGAGGGGCTCCGTAGCCGGGCTGGGTACCGGGTTGGCCGCCGTAGGCCTGGCTGCTGTCGGGCTGAGCGCCGAAGCCCGGCTGCCCGGAGCCCTGGGGAGCGGCGCCGTAGCCCGGCTGCTGACCCGGCTGAGCCGGGAAGGGGCTGGTTGGGGTCGTAGCCTGACCGGGAGCGGCGTAGGGGAGGCCTGGGCCTGGTTCTTCTTCTTCTTCCGGGTGATGGCGAAGGCGGCAACGCCTCCAGCGACCACGGCCAGGACGCCGACGCCGACAAGAATCCAGACCCACATGGGGATGGAGCCGTCCTTGCCCTTCACCTTGTGGTTCATCGAGTCGGTGAAGGTGACCTTGTTGCCGTCGACCTTGCCGCCGTCGGCCTCGGTGACTTTGCCGGGGAAGGTGACTGAGTAATTGAGCTCGAGGCCCGGCACCGAGTCGGCGCTGGCAGAGCCGCCGGACGTGGCGTCGACGATGTACTCACCGTTCTTGTGGGTGATTCCCTTGGCGTCAGCGATCTTCCCGGATCCCTCGATGGTGCAGGTGCGGGTGTCGCCTTCATCCTTGAAGGTGAACTTGGCGTTCTTGTAGTAGTCGCCGGAGCTGAGGCTGTTGAAGCTCTCTGCGGTGCAGGCGTCTTCGGAGATGGCCTCGACGCCGGTTGAGGAGTCGACCATCTCCATCTTGATGGTGAACGAGTCGTTGGACTTGATGACGAGGTCGACGTCCATGGTGATCTTGAAGTCTAGATCGGCTTGAGGAGCGGCGTGCCCGGGTGCCCCAGCCAGGGCCAGGGCGGCGGACACAACAAGGACGACAAGAGCTGTCAACGCGGAAAAGGGCGCGGGGATGCGGCGAGCGGCGGCAGGTGTCATGGGCCCACAGTAGCGGTTCCGATGCTTGGTTGTAACCAGATATTCGTGGGGACCGCTCCCCGCCGGGCTGTCACTGAGGCTGCGGCGGTGGGGACCACTGGCCGTGCTGCTGGGGCGCCCTGTGCGGGCAAGGGCGGGTAGGTGCCGTTGCCGGTCCCGGAGGGGGAGTGAGACGGCGTCGGCTGCATGGGGTACTGCTGAGGTGCTGGCTGGCCGAGGTAGGGCTGCTGCGGCACAGGGCCCTGGGTGGGGACGGCCTGCGCACCAGGCCCTGGTGCACCCTGCCCGCCTCGCTGGCGACGTCGAACAATGACCGCTGTCATGATGAGCCCGGCCGCCACGAGCGCGCCGACGCCACCGATGATCCAGGGAAGGACCTTGCTGATCGTGATCTCGGAGGCGGGACGGTCCTTTGCCCTTGACCACGCGGCCCGTGAATTCGGTGAAGCTGACGGTGTTGCCCTCGACCTTGCCGCCCTCGCTCTGGGTCACCTCGCCCGGGAAAGTGGCCGCGTAGAACTGCTGCAGCTTCGGGGACGGTGTCTTGCGCTCGTTCAGGCTGGTGGTATCGATGGCGTACTCGCCGTTGCTGTGACTGATCGCGCCGTTGGTCTCGGAGATATTTCCCTTCTTCGTGATGGTGCAGACTCGTTTGTCCTTCCCGTCATCGAATTTCGGCTCAGCATTGGCAAAGATATTCGGTTCTACGAGGAAGTAGTCCAGGGTGCAGTTTTCCTCGTTGATGGGGGGAGCCCAGCTGTAGTCCGTCCGGTCGGTGATGACGAAAGACGCCTCAAAAGTGTCATCGCTCTTCACAGTCACCTTCATGTCGATGGTGACATTCAGCTCGTCGGCCGCCTGTCCCGGGGGAGTGATCAGGGCCATGGTGGCGACAAAGGCGAGGACCGCCAGCGCAGCCAGCGTTGTGCGGATGCTCTTGATGGCGAGGGCGCAGTTCATGGTGACACCCTAGCCGTCGCCTCGTCTGCCGGTCGGTTATTCGAGTGGCAGTACTACCCGTACCAAGTGGCAGTACTACCCGTACTACCCGCCCTGGTACGGCGGGTAGTACTGATCGCCGCTCCCCTCCTGCGGGGGGTGGAAGCCCGCGTACCCGTTGCCCTCCTGGTAGGGCATCTGCGCGTGCCCCGTCCCGGGGGGAGTAGATCCCATTGCCGTCCTGGGCCCCGTAGATGTTGGCGCCGGCCGGGTAGCCGGCATAGCCGGGGTCCTGAGGTGGGAAGGTGCCGGCACCTGCGCCCGGATCGACGTACGGGGAGTAGCCGGCCTGAAGATCGGCAACAGGGTAGGTCTGGGTGGGCCCCGACGTCGGCTGCTGGACGCCGGGCAGAGGCGACTGGTAGGGGCCGCTGATGTAGACGTCCGGTGGAGTGAAGCCGGCGGCTCCGACGTGCTGGGGGACCTCCCCGTACGGGGCGACGGGAACCATCGGCTGGGCGCGACGAACCCTCAGGAGGTAGAGCACGACACCCGCGACAATGAGGAGAACGACACTGACGGCCAAGACGATCATCCACCAGCGCAGGTGGAACTGGCCGTCCTCGCCCTCGGCGTGAAGGCCGTCGGAGCTCTCCAGGGCGTTGTCCCAGGTGACTTTGTTCCCGTCGTTTCTGCCGTTGGACTTCGTCACCTCACCGGGGAAGGACACCGACACGGAGACCTTGGTGCGTCCGGCGATGTCCTGATTCGACAGTTGCGGGTTCTTCGAGCTGAGCGTGCTCAACGAGTCAGGGGACAGATCGAAGACGTACTGCCCGCCCACGTGCTTGATCGTCCACGTGTCAGTCTGCAGCTTGCTGAGCGGGACCGCTTTGGCGGTGACCTGGCAGGCCGGGTAATTGTTGTGGGACGTGAAGGTGTAGGTCGCCTCGACGCCGTCGGGGAGAGGGCTTGACTTCCCCAGCTCCTTCTCACTGCAGTTCTCATTGTTGATGAGCCGCAGGTTGGAGGAGTCCCACATGATGTAGGTCAGGTCGACGGTCTCGTTCTTGTGGATGACGAAGTCGTAGCGGACTCCGCAGCCGGCCAGGAGCAGCGTGAGACCGGCCAGAACCGTCGCGACCACAGGCCGTGGAACAGTGCGGGAGGCTTGATTCATGCGTCGAGTCTAAATCGGGAGCATTGCGGCACGGGAGCAACCGCCGGATCCGCTGTGCACGGGCCCGTACGGACGCACGGGTGCGCCGAGCGGCTCACCGCCGAGGCGGCAGGGCCGTCCAGACGGAGGAGGCGGTGTTTGTCGCCTCGGCGTCGACAGGTGGCTACTTCTCGCGCGAGCCTCGCCTCCACGGCCGGCGTCGTACCGTCAGCCATGCTCGCCGCCGCAGGACGGCTACCGTCAGAATGCCCCCGAGCAGCACTAGGCCGCCGGTCAGCCAGGTGCCGGATCGGGTCCACCAGGACACGCCCCGGGAGTCCTGGGCGTAGCCCGAGGCGCTGACGCCCTTGGCCACCGTGTCGGGGTCGTCCCAGGTGACCGTGGTGCCTGAGACCTTCCCCCCGCCGGACTGCGTCACCGCACCGGGGAAGGTGACCGAGACCTTGGTGTCGACGACGCCCTTGAAGGACGTGCTGTCCGACTGGGGCTCGCCCTGGGCGCCTGACGGGGCGACAGACGCCTCCGGTGCGGTGCCTGCTGCGCCGTCGGCTCCGCTCGAGTCCTGAGAGGGATCGGGGGCGAGGGGCTGGATCGTCACTTTGTAGACGTCGCCGTCGCGCATGACGATGGTGTTCGGCTCGGCCTGCGAGGCCTGGGGGACCTTGACCCCGCTGATGCTCACCTGGCAGCCGGGGCCGTCGTCGCCGGTGAGAGGATCGGCCTTGATCGTGGTGCCCGCGGGCACGCCCAGGGTGGTGGGGTCGGAGTAGGCGGAGCAGTCGGGGGTCTTGCCCTGGGGGAAGACGGTGCCGGTCGTGTCCCGTATCTCCAGGGCGACGTCGTAGCTGCCCCGGGAGCTGATGGTCATGTCCATGTGGGCGGTGCAGGCGGTCAGCGCCAGGCAGGAGGCGGCCACCAGGATCGGGCGCATCAGCGGACGGAGTCGAGGGCGCACGAAGGGGCTCGCTGGACGGGACGCGGAAGATGGCGCGGCGGACATGCGGGCACGCTACACGCTCGCACTGGACCTTCACTGAGGGCGGAACGGTGCCGTTTTAAAGGTGCTAAAAGCCGTCATCCTCCCGAATGTGGCCGATCACATGCCGCTCTGGCCGGGCGAAGTGGCCGAGTTGGGACCTTCGGCGATGTGACCTCGGGCTCCAGGTGGGGGAGTATTGCCCTTGACCGAGCGGGTCGGCAACGGCGCGCTCACCGGATCAACACACCCAAGGAAGGGACTCGCATGACTGTGTCTGAGAAGGACGTCCGCGCTGCTGCGCCGGCTAACGCCCCTGAGGATGTCATCGAATTCGTCACGCGTATCGCCGAGCTGGCCAAGCCCGAGAACGTCTACTTCGCGGACGGATCGCAGGAGGAGTGGGACCGCCTGACCACTGAGATGGTCGAGTCGGGCATGTTCACCCGCCTCAACCCCGACAAGCGCCCCAACTCCTTCCTCGCGCGCTCCCTGCCCAGCGACGTCGCCCGCGTAGAGTCCAGGACTTTCATCTGCTCCGAGAAGGAGGAGGACGCCGGCCCGACCAACAACTGGTACGACCCGGTCGAGATGAAGAAGATCCTCCACGAGAAGTTCGACGGCGCCATGCGCGGCCGGACCCTCTACGTCATCCCCTTCTCCATGGGCCCCTTGGGAGGCCCCATCTCCCAGCTCGGCATCGAGCTGACCGACTCCCCCTACGTGGTGGTCAACATGCGGATCATGACCCGTATGGGTTCGGCCGCCATGGACCTCATCGCCGAGGGTCGTCCCTGGGTCCCGGCCGTGCACTCCGTGGGCGCGCCGCTGGCCGAGCACGAGAAGGACACCGCCTGGCCCTGTAACGACGAGAAGTACATCACCCACTTCCCGGAGACCAATGAGATCTGGTCCTTCGGCTCCGGCTACGGCGGCAACGCCCTGCTGGGCAAGAAGTGCTACGCGCTGCGCATCGCCTCGACGATGGCCCGTCGCGACGGCTGGATGGCCGAGCACATGCTCATCCTGCGCCTGACCGACGAGAAGACCGGCAAGCAGTACCACGTCACCGCCGCCTTCCCGAGCGCCTGCGGCAAGACCAACCTCGCCATGCTCCAGCCCACCATCCCGGGCTACAAGGTCGAGACCGTCGGTGACGACATCGCCTGGATGCGCCCCGGCCCCGACGGCCGCCTGCGCGCCATCAACCCCGAGGCCGGCTTCTTCGGCGTCGCCCCCGGCACCTCCTACGACACCAACCCGATGGCCATGGACACCATGAAGGCCAACACCATCTTCACCAACGTCGCCCTGACCGACGACGGTGACGTGTGGTGGGAGGGCATCGACGCCCCGATGCCGGAGCACCTCATCGACTGGCAGGGCAACGACTTCACCCCGGCCGACGCCGCCGAGGGCAAGAAGGCCGCCCACCCCAACAGCCGCTTCACCACCCCGGCCTCGCAGTGCCCGATCATCTGCCCCGACTGGGAGGCTCCCGAGGGCGTGGCCGTCGACGCCATCCTCTTCGGTGGCCGCCGCGCCACCAACGTGCCGCTGGTCGCCGAGCAGTACGAGAACGCCCACGGCGTGTTCATCGGCTCCGCTGTGGCCTCCGAGGTCACCGCCGCCGCCCTGGACGCCAAGGTCGGCTCGCTGCGCCACGACCCGATGGCCATGCTGCCCTTCTGCGGCTACCACATGGCCGACTACTGGTCGCACTGGCTGGAGATGCAGGAGAAGCTGGGCGACAAGTTCCCCCAAGGTCTACCAGGTCAACTGGTTCCGCAAGGACGAGAACGGCAAGTTCATTTGGCCCGGCTACGGCGAGAACTCTCGCGTGCTCGACTGGATCGTGCGCCGTGCCTCCGGCGAGGTCGAGGCGATCGACGGCGTGACCGGCCGCTACCCCAAGTTCGAGGACTTCAACCTCGAGGGCCTCGACCTGGGCGAGGAGGAGTGGGCCAAGATGTACGACATCGACCCCGAGGCCTGGGCCGCCGAGATGGACGACACCGAGGAGTACTACAAGCAGTTCGGTGACAAGCTGCCCGAGGCCATCAAGGAGCAGCTCGCCAAGTTCCGTGAGCGCATCGCCGAGGCCAAGAAGGCCTGATCGCGGCTGAGACCCTTCCCTGCGAAGGGCTCTGACGGGGGTTCCCACCGGTTCGCCGGTGGGAACCCCCGTTCCTTACTGCCGTTGCCGGCTAATCGGCGTCTGCTGTGCGCCGTGTCGGTGCCATGGACGCTCCGTCAGGCCCGAAAACTGAGCTCCAGGAGCAGTTCTCGAGCCTGACAATGCGTCTACTTGGGTCGACGACGGCAGTGGAATGGTGCGCGGTGCCCATCGGAGGAAGCGGAATGACAAAGCTCTCGGCATTACAGTGACGAAGAGCCGGCGGTGAGCGAGTGGGCGGCTTTCTTATCGTGCCGATGACCGCAGCAGTGTAGGAAGGTGCCGAGGATGGAATGGCAGGACAACGACCTCAGCGGCGGTCATGGGGGTGTGTTTGACGAGACGCTGGGTAAGTCGATGCGGTGGTGGTCGACGGAGACCGCCGATGGACGCCTCATCCTGCGACGCTCCGTGCTCGTCCACTACTCCGCGATGGTGGTGCTGGTGGTGGGGACGCCCTGCATGATCTACATGAGCCTGCCGCTGATGAGCCCCTACATCAGCAACTATGAGGCCAAAGACACGATGATCATGGTGATGATGCTCAGCATCCTGGTGATCTGGGCGATCAATGTGCTGCGGCGTCGGACCGTGCTGAGTGAGGACGGCATCACCATGCGACGCCTGGTGTTCACCGAGCGACGCCCCTGGACGTCGGTGCTATCGAGGTTCACGCTGTCGACGCTCGATCTGACGGAGCCCACGTCTTACAGCGGGATTATCGAGCGGACCCGGATCGCTATCGAGAATGGTGATGACGACGACGCCATCAGGCTTCCGGGATGCGTCATCGGGATGACCTGGGGCCGCTCTGAGGATCGGGCCTCTGCCGCTGTCGGAGACTTGCAGTACTACATCGTCAAGCGAGGATGGGACATCTCGGAGGACGTCGCCCTGGGGGAGGATCCTCGCCTGGTGGAGGCGCGTGAGAGACACAAGGCGGGCACGCTGGTACGCAGGAACCGTCTTGTGTTCTGCACCCCGGTCTGGCGCAGAATCAAGGAGCACCTCTGCAACGGCGGACTTTTCCTCATCGGTCTAGGGATGCTGTTCATTGTGCTCAGTAGTCAACAGCTGTTCTTCGAGACGGCTCCGGTCAGTGGATCGGACCTCACCTTCGCGGTGTCCTTCCTTCTGCTCGGACCGGTCACCATGGCGTATCCCCCTCTACAAGATCTACGGATGCTTCCAGCGAGTCGTTGTGGACGATCGAGGAATTCGCGCTGGAAGGCGCTCCTGCGTCTGGCCGGAGTCTCGTTCTGGACTGTTCGTCGCCGGAGACCGGATCTTTGTCGTGTATGCCAACGGACGGCATTTCGCCCTGGACGGCGCCGGTGTGGCATGGGGGAGCTTTCAGCGACGGCAGGAGCAGCTGGTTGCCAGATGCGAGGCGATCTGGCTCTGGGTGTCGCCCGCGGCGCCACTCGAGAGACCGGCAGGTACGTCACCGTTTCGGATGAGGGCATGCAGAAAGAGCGCGAGATCCTCGAACGAGGCATTGGCTTGGCGGTACCTCGTCAGAGATAGCGGTACTCGGAGCAGGGATCCGAGCGTCAGCTGACGCGAGTCGAGTAAGGACTGCCAGTGGCGGGCTGGCGCGTGAGCTGCGGTAGGCGCTACCGTCACTGGCACGTTCGTGTACTTGACAGCCGAAAAGCTATGACGCACGCCTGTGCAACCTGATGTTGTGCAGGGAATATAGCTGACTCGAAACGGCTACCAGCATTATTCTTCGGGGTAAAATGAGTCTCATGCCCTGGAGATCTTCAAAGAATAAGCCCGAATCGCATGGTTACTGTCATTGCTGGCGGTGTCTGCCTGTGTCATCTGTGCGCTCTCAAAAATATCGCGGCCTCGAGGTGTCAGAGTTTGGTTCTACAGGAAATCGGTATCCGAGAAAACACTTGACCCGCGGTGAAGATGCTCCTGCTGGATATCGGCGGTACGTTGAGAGGGAGTCTGAGGAGATTCGTCTGAGGACGTATTTGCCGGCGGCAATGATTATGTCAACACTATTGCTGACTTTATTTTCAATGGTTGCAATAATGGTGACTGCAGATATGAGTCAAGGAGAAGGGAAGCAGGTTGAAGAACTGATAGACCAGATAGCCTCCGGAGCTTTTCGTGACTCTGTTGCTGGTGTGGGAGGGGTTGTTGTAACGGTCGTTGTGGCGCTCGCTGCTTTGTCGTGGGTTGATGTGAAGCAACCAAACGATCGCGCCTACATGCATATGTGGATAGACGATGTAAAAAATAGTGGAGGACGCGAGCAAGTAGTTTCTATATTAATGTCCTTCCTGTCCTTCTCGTTCGGTTCCTTGGTGTTCGTATTCTGGGTGAGTGTGCTGGCTGAAAGGCATAGCAAGAGGGGGGCCGTTGGGGGTGATGCTCTCATTGGTGCGACACTTCTTTGTTGTTTCCGTGGTGATTTGGGTTTTGCCTTCGATGATGAAGTCGAGTAAGAATGCTATAATCCGAGGATATATCATGCTGTTGAGCGACATAAATAACTATGTTCGAGGTGCTATAGCGAACCCGTCGATCGTCTTAAATGGTAATGCTAGAAGCTCGCGAATTTGGGGGATGTTCTGTTTGGTGTTCATTATTTCTGCGGTTCCGGCAGGAATAGTGTGGGGCTGTGTTGGCAGTGGGCCTGATGTTGGTGTTGTGGTGGGGGTATTTGTTGGTCTAGTCGCCTGTTTCGCGGCTGGTTGTGCGACGCAGATGGTGGTGGATTGCGTTCGCCGAGTTCCTATGGCTCGCGCTCAAGGCTCTTTTTTCCTGTTGATGATTTGCTTGCCCCCTGCTCTATTTGTTGGCTTTATCGCTATTCATGTAGCAATAAAGCAGGGCTGGCATGGTACGGTAGGAATTGCTGTGATTTCTGCAGTGTTGCTGACAGCCTGTTTTTGGTGGTTTATTCCAGTTTTCATTTATATTGTTTTCGGTGTTGGCGTTCCGGTGTTGCAGGGAATGACTTCGTATTGGTTTTTTAAGAAAGGGGAAGAGTTGGTGAGGCGCTATAATGGAAAGTTCTTCGATAAGATACAGGTTGATGAAGTTAAGTGCGATATAGTTGATACTATAATGCCTCGCGAATCAATCCTCCATTACGGAAGATTTGAGGATGATCGGAGGTGGATGAAGGCCTGGTCTCGGCGGGCTGTGATGATGGTTCCGGAGGCGGGGAAACCTCGTAAACCTGGTCCTCATGACGTCGACTTACGGGCCTATATCGCAGAGACGTTGGGCATCGTTCTTCCTGGGGCGGGGATGCGTGAGCTGACCTCACGGGTGCGGTCGTCCAATGGTGCTATCGACGAGTGGCATATCGACTCATCGTACTAATTGATTGCTCGCGATCTTCTGTGAGGGCTATGCCTCTCGGGTCAAAGTGCCCTGCGGTTCCGCGCTGGGGTCAGCCCACTTGAGTCTGCGCGGCGAGGGCTCGGTGGCGTCGAACGAGGAGAATGACGGCGATGATCCAGCAGACCGCGCCGCTGCAGAGCCCTGCCGCGAGCGGCCACACGAATTGGTGGAATAGGTGGAAGGTGAGCCCGGGGCCTACAAGGACTGGATCGGTGTCACTCAGACCCTCGCATGAGACGCGATAATCTCCCGCCTTTGTGACTTTGAATGACAGGACAGAGTCATAGCTGCCGTAGTTGTTGGAGATGTGCGACCCGGTGCTGTGAGAGGTGGGGATTTCCTTGCCGTCCGGGGCGGTGACGGTGCAGGCGCTGGCGATGGCGTCTTCCGGTACGTACAGGGTGCGCTCATCGTTGCTGCTCAGAGTGACCTGCTGTCCGTTGGTGATGATGTCTCCACTCGTGGCGATGCTGGCGAGGACGATGGCGGAACCGATGCCCGCGATGAGCAGTCCCAGAAATGGGCCGGCGACGAGCAGGATGATCGCCGTGATCAGCTTCCCCACGTGAGTCGGGCGGGGGCGCTGCTGTCCGTACGGGGGCACAGCCTGATAGGGAGGCTGGTACGGGGATTGATTCTGGGGAGTCGACATCGATCTGTTTTCTGGGCGTGCTTCAGTTGTCGTCCTAGCATAGCAAGTCAGGTTTTCTGACGGGGCGGCCTATTTCGGCGTATCGGCCGGTGGAGCCCTCGACATAGGAGACTCCAGATCCTCCGCCACGAGCGGGTGGGAACCTATCTCGCTCAAGACGTGATAGCCAGGCTCAAGACGACGGATGCGAGCGTGAGCCGGGTGTCCGACCGTGGCCCGGCTGCGCCGCGCTGGGCGGGCCTTCCCTCCAGCCGTCCCTGGTGGCTGGGGCGCCACTCCTCCTCCCGGAGGTCACCGCTGTGTAACGTGACGTCATGCGCGAGTACTCACCTGACGGGCTCATGACGCCAGGCTCCTCCCATGAGGCTCCAGCCGCCGACGGCGCACAGGTGGGTCGGCTGCTCGACGAGACCGCCGCCGATCTGGCGCTGCGAGCCACCCGGTACCTGCGCAACCATTTCCGCGATCGGGTCACCATCGGGGACCTCTCGGCGCACCTCGCCTACAGCCCCTCCCACCTCACCCGGGTCTTCACGGCCGCCGTCGGAACCTCGCCCATGGACTACCTGGCTGCCTGGCGACTGCACGAGGCCAAGCACCTCCTCGTCGCCCACCGGATGGGCGTGGCCGAGACCCTGTCACGAAGTCGGCTACACCTCGGTGGGTACCTTCAGCCGGCGCTTCCTGCGCGACGTCGGAATCCCGCCCGGCGCCCTGCGTCGCATCGCCGACCGGATCGCCGAGCGAACCCTGCCGGCCGTGAGCCTCCTGGTGCCGGCGGCGGGGAGGATCCGTGTCCGCCCGGAAGTCCCTGAGGAGATGCGCCGCGCACTCGGACCCGCCCCCTATCAGTGGGTCGGTACCTTTCCCCGCCCCGTCCCCAGCGGGCTGCCGGCCACCGGGACGCTGCGTCGCGGTATTGACGAGGTGGAGCTGCCCGTGGTTCCGGGCGCCCCCTGGATCCTCGCCACCATCCTTCCCGACGGCGCCAGCGTCCACGAGCACCTGGCCCCCACAAGCCCTCTCGTCGCGAGGCTCCGTGTCCCGTCGGCACCCGTCATCGGCGCCGTCACCCTTCCGGTGCGCGCCGCCCTCCCTGGGACCCCGCGGTCCTCGTGGCCCTGGCGGCGATGGTCGTCTGACGGTCGTCTGAGGTGGTCCGAAACGGGGCGCCTCTCAAGAGAGCAGGATCGGAGTCGTCTTTGGAGTGCCGGCCGGCCTACCGTCGTGGAGCGTCATAACGTCCCTCGACACGCAGCTGGATACGTAAGGAGCCACTGATGACCGACACCACCGCCAATGCCCTGCCCGCTGAGCGCCTTGCCGGCTTTCCCTGCTGGATCGAGCTGTACACACCGGACATCGACGCCTCGGCCGCCTTCTACCGGAACCTTCTCGGCTGGGAGATCACCCCTGCCGAACCGGGCGAGCCGCTGACCACCGAGGTGCATCACGACGGTCGGCTCATCGGCTCCTTCGAGCCTGCCGAGGAGGCGCACGGGGACCCCGGCTGGCGGGTGAGCTTCATGGTCGACGACGTCCGTGCCGCAGCCGGAGCCGCCAAGGGAGCCGGTGGGGGTGTCGTTGTGGAGCCCACTCACGTCACTGAGACCATGGCCTACGCCCTCGCCTCCGACCCCGACGGTAACGTCGTCGGACTCCTGCAAGATGAGGACTTTGAGGGTCCCTTACCCCTACCAGGCCGGGATGCCGGTGTGGTTCGACGTCCTGGCCAGCGACCTGGAGCTGGCCGAGCGCTTCTACCGGGAGGCCGCCGGGTGGCCCACCCGCCGGCTGACCATCGCCGACCAGGAGCAGCCCTTCTACACGAGCGTCGTCGGGGGCCGGTCTGTGAGCGGCGTCGGCCGGGCCGCCTACTTCGGGGGTGAGGAGATCCCCTCGCGCTGGCGTATCTACTTCGGGGTTGAGGACGCGGACGCCGCCGCTCGGCGGGTGCGCGAGCTCGGGGGGGACCGTCGTCGTCGAGCCCATCGACTTCACGTTCGGGCGCATGGTGGAGGTGGCCGACCCGCACGGGGCGCGCTTCCTACTCACCACCTTCTGACCCTCTGTCGTGTCTCCTCACCTCAGAGACGTGTGTGTGTCATGGCTTCTGAGGCGCGGGCAGGGCGGGCCGCCCGGGGGAACGAGACCTGACCGATGCCTGGTTCCACTGCTGGGGCGCCGGTAGGGGCCCTGTGAGCCCCCGGCAGAGCGGACATCGCCGCCCTGGCCACTGGGGCGCCTGTAGGTCGGCTACTGCACGAGGGTGGGGGTGTACTGGCCAGGGATTGTCCGTACTGCACGAGACCCGGACCCCCGTGGAGTACCCCCGACTGTCGGCCAGTAGCCCCCGACCCTCGTGCAGTACGCGCCGAACGCCACCAGGGTCACCAAGCGCGCCCCTTCAGCGACGCGATCAAGTAACCCTGGCACCCGGGTGGCCCGCCTCGCCTCTGTCTCAGGTGCTCTGACCCCCAAAACCCTCAGAAGCCATGAGACAACACATCGGTGCCAGGACGCGCGGTGCCTGCGATTCCGGGCGTGATGCAGCCTCGATCCTCTAGGCTGAGGCCGTGAAGATCCTGCTCCTCGGCTCCGGCGCGCGCGAGCACGCCCTGGCCCGTGCCCTCGCCCGTGATCCGCAGACCACCGAGCTCGTCGTCGCTCCGGGCAACCCCGGGACCGCGGCCATCGCCACGAACCTCAACATCGACCCCTGCGTCCCCGAGGAGGTCGTTGCCCTGGCCACCCAGATGGGGGCCGACCTCGTCGTCGTCGGCCCCGAGGCGCCACTGGTTGCTGGCGTCGCCGACGCCGTGCGCGACGCCGGGATCCCCTGCTTCGGCCCCGGCGCCGAGGCCGCCCGCCTGGAGGGCTCCAAGGCCTTCGCCAAGGAGGTCATGGCCGCCGCCGGCGTGCCCACCGCCGAGGCTGCCGTGTGCACCACCGAGGCCGAGCTGGCCGCCGCGCTGGACCGCTTCGGCAGCCCCTACGTCGTCAAGGAGGACGGCCTGGCCGCAGGCAAGGGCGTCGTCGTCACCGACGAGTACCCCGTCGCCCTGGCCCACGGACGCGCCTGCCTGAGCCGCGGCGGCGGCCGCGTCGTCGTCGAGGACTACCTCGACGGCCCCGAGGCCTCCCTGTTCTGCGTGTGCGACGGCGCCACTGTCCGCCCTCTGACTCCCGCCCAGGACTTCAAGCGGCTCCTCGACGAGGACGCCGGCCCCAACACCGGCGGCATGGGCGCCTACTCGCCCCTTTCGTGGGCGCCGGCCGACCTGGCCGAGCAGGTGGTGCGCGAGGTCGCCCAGCCCGTCGTCGACGAGATGGCCCGCCGCGGTACCAGCTTCATCGGCCTGCTCTACTGCGGCCTGGCCCTGACCAGCCGCGGACTGCGCGTCGTCGAGTTCAACGTCCGCTTCGGCGACCCCGAGACCCAGGCCGTCCTGGCCCGCCTGACCTCCTCCCTGCCCGAACTGCTCCACGCCGCCGCCACCAGCGCCCTGGCCGAAGTCCCCGAACCCACCTGGTCCGATCAGTGCGCCGTCGACGTCGTCATCGCCGCCCCCGGCTACCCCGGCACCGTGACCACCGGTGGCGCGATCTCCGGGATCGAGGCCGCCGAGGAGCTCGACGACGTCCACGTCCTGCACGCCGGCACCGGCACCACCGAGCGCGGCGAGCTGGTGTCCACCGGCGGGCGCGTCCTGTCCGTCGTCGCCCTGGGCCCCACGGTGGAGGACGCGCGGGCGCGCGCCTACGAGGCCGTCGAGCGCATCGAGTTGGAGGGCGCCCACTACCGCACCGATATCGCCCGGACTTCTTCTGAGACCAAGCGCACAGCCGTTACCTGTTCGTGATATTTTCTCGCGGCGTCGCCGGCAGTGGCGCGCCGTGCCCACCGGCGTCGGTGTTGACCCACGTCAGCGTCCGGGTCGGCCGTCCGAGGCCTCCCGTCTGCTCGATTCGCCTCCTTCCCACCGGTCGGAATTGCTCCGGTCGGCACCCTGGGCCGTTCCTGAGGCGACCCGAATGAAATGGCGTGATGGCGCGGTATGCGAAGAGGGAGGAAGTGGCGACTCACGCAGACGCCGCCGCCGCTCGGAACCGGACACACGGTGCCCGCCGATGGCAGGATGGGGGTATGACTCAGTCCGCGAGCTCCGCCTCCGTCAGCCTCGGAGCCTCAGCACCCGCGTCCCAGGCCCCCACCATCCCAGGCTGGGAGCACCGCTCCAGCGGCAAGGTGAGAGACGTCTACACTCCCGTCGCCGAGGGCCCCTGGAGCGGACAGGACGTGCTCCTCGTGGTCGCCTCGGACCGCATCAGCGCCTACGACCACATCCTGTCCACCCCGATCCCGGACAAGGGCAGAGTCCTCACCGCCCTGAGCGCCTGGTGGTTCGAGCAGCTCGCCGACGTCGTCCCGAACCACCTCGTCTCCCTCGACGTCCCCGACCAGGTCGCCGGGCGCGCCATGATCTGCCGGCGCCTGGAGATGCACCCGGTGGAGTGCGTGGCCCGCGGCTACCTCACCGGCTCGGGCCTGGCCGAGTACCGGGAGAGCCGATCCGTGTGCGGCGTGCCCCTGCCCGAGGGCCTGACCGAGGCCTCCCGCCTGCCCGAGCCGATCTTCACCCCGGCCGCCAAGGCCGAGCTCGGCGAGCACGACGAGAACGTCACCTTCGAACGCGTCATCCAGATGGTGGGGGAACCGGCCGCCACCGCCCTGCGTGAGACCACCCTGGCCCTCTACGGCCGGGCCGCCGAGATCGCCCGCGACCGCGGCATCATCCTGGCCGACACCAAGTTCGAGTTCGGCACCGATACCAGCGGCGATCTGGTCCTCGGCGATGAGGTCCTCACCCCCTGACTCCTCCTGTTTCTGGCCCGCTGACGCCTGGGAGCCCGGCCGGGTCACCCCCTCCTTCGACAAGCAGTACGTGCGCGACTGGCTCACCGCGCCGGCCTCCGGCTGGGACCGCGACGGCGGTCAGGAGCCCCCGGCCCTGCCCGACGACGTCGTCGAGCGGACCCGGGAGCGCTACCTCGAGGCCTACGAGCGACTGACCGGCCATCCCCTGGAGCTGTCATGACCCCGACCTCGCCCTCCTCCGTCCCCCGGTCGGCCGCCCCGGGAAGGTCCTCGGCCGGCTCGTACGACTCGTCGGCACCCTTCGATGCCTCTGACGGGAGCACGGCCCGCGCCTTCAAGCCCGGCCCGGGCTTCTACATCCTCATCTGCCTGATCGTCCTGACCATCGTCCTGGCGCTGTCAGCAGCCATCACCTCCGCCCTCGGGGTCACCAGCACCTCCCGCATCCTGGGCGGCACCGCCCTCATCCTCGTGGGGCTGGGCATGCTCTCCTCCCTGCGGGTCTCCGCCCGCTCCCTGGTGGTCAACGCCCCCCGCCTGCGCCTGGAGCGCAACCGGGTCCGCGCGGCCCAGGCTCGCCGGCAGGCCGAGGCCGAGGCCGCCAAGAAGGCTGCAAGCGCCTCGAACGGCAGGAACACCAAGGGTAGGGTGGGCAGGGCTCCCAGTCCTCGCAGCGGGGCTCGGGACCCGACGGCGTCGGAGCACCCCAGCCCGGGACCGAGCTGGTGACGCTCACCGTGCCGGGAACCAAGGTGCTGGTTCCCGAGTCGACCGGGCGGCGTGAGCTGACCACCCTCGACGTGGTCTCCGGCCCGGTCACCACCGCGCTGGCCGCGACGTCACTCGGGCGTGCGGCCGACGAGCGCCTGGCCGGGACCTCCACCGGCGAGACCCTTATCCGCGTCGGCCAGCTCCTGCTCGGCGCCACCGGCTTCGTGCTCGTGGCCCTGGGGCTCGCCTCCATCCTGGGACAGGTGATCTCATGACTCCCCGCGACCGACGTCCCGACAACGAGCGGGGTCCCGTTAACTGGGGCATCGTGCCCAAGAAGGCCCCTCGGGCGAAGAACACCTCAACCCGGCCCGGTGGCAACGGGCGGCTCGAGGTCATCCGCCCGGGCAACAACCCGGCTCCCTCCGGCTCAAGCGCGTCCGCCGCATCCGCCACCGGATCAGCCGACGGCGGCGCCGGCAGTGTCGGCAGTGCCGGTAGGGCGGCGGTCATGACGGAGGAGGACATGCGCTCTGCGGCGGCCCAGGCCATCGCCTCGGGCACCGCCGACGCCGTTGATGCCGCCATCGCCATCGACCTGGCCGACGCGGCCGATGACGACACCGTCTGGGCCGGCTCCGCCGCCTCTCCCGCCTCCCCGGTCTCCATGGCCTCCGTGGGCTTCGCCCGCGGGTACTCCGCCACCAAGGACCGCATCGCGGACAGCGCTGAACCCGTCGAGCCGGAGCCAGCCCTGGGCAACACCGCAAACGGGACCAGGGTCGGGAACGAGGCTGCGGTCGAGACCGCGGCCGGTGACGGTGCAGACAGCGACGACGCCGATGACACGGGTGGCCCAGTCGACGAGTCCCGGGAGCGCGGCGGGCCCGTCCCGACGGCGGCCCCGGTCGCGCCCCCGGCAACAGCTCCGCCAGCGCCAGCAGCTCCGCTGCCGCCGCTGCAAACGGGCAGGACGGTGTCGCCGCCGGCAGTGCCGCCAGTGAGAACCGCTCCCGACCCGTCGTACGGCCCACCGCTGTCGAGGGCCCCAGCTCACCCCAGACCGCCACGACGACCACCCGTGTCTTCACCATCTCCCAGGGCAGGCCCACCTCCGTGCCCAGCGATGCCTCCGGGGCCGACGCGCCGCAGCCGGCACCGGCCGCCGCCCGCTCCGTGGCCTCCGCCCCGGCTCCCGACGCCGGAAGGCCGCCCGCCAGCGGCTATGGGTACCAGGCGCGCCCCAGCGCCTCGTCCGGCGCCGCCCCCGATGCGGCCTCCCAGGCCGCTGCCGCGACCACCCGCATGTCTACGAACATGCCTTCGGGCACGGCAGCCGCAGCCGACCCCGAGGAGGACGCCGGCATCCTGGCCGAGTCAAGCGCCTGGGAGGCGGCCACCAACGCCCTCGACACCGAGGAGATCAAGGCCCAGGGCGGTGGCACCGACTGGGGCGTGGGGCACGGACCGGCCAAGGGACGCGGCCCCCGCCGGCCCTCCTCCGGCACCGACTGGGGCGTCGGGCGAGGCTCCGCCAAGGGATCCAGCAACAACCGCACCCGTTCCCCCTGGCCCGCAGCGGTGCGCAGGCAGCGCCTGGCCGGTGTGGCCTTCGCCCTCATGGGCCTGGTCCTGGCCACCGTCTCCGCCATGAACCTGGCCCGCAACGCCGAGGCCGGGCACCTGTGGATCCCGCCGTGGCTCGTCGCCGTCCTGGGCGGCGCCGGGCTGGTGGCCGCAGCCGGATACCTGGCCTGGGCCGGAGGGACACCCCTGCGCCGCGAGGCCGAGCGCTGGAAACCCGGCGTGCTCGACGCCGCCGCAGGTCTGACAACCGGGACCGTCAAGGTTCACGACCCCGCCCGGCTGGTGGCCCGCGCTCGCGGACCGCTCCTGCTGGGCTCCTCCGAGCGCGCCGACGAGACGGCCCCCACCGTGGACTCCGGCGCCAGGCCGGTCATGGGAACCTCCACCGTCGACCAGTCGACCCGCGCCCCCGCGGGCGTGGCCGGGGCCGTGGGCGGCTTCATGCTGGCCAGTGCGGTGGTCTGCGCCGTCGTCGCCCTCATCCTGGGGCCCAGCTGGCTCATCGCCACCGCAGCCCTGACCCTGGGCGGGATCGTCGCGATCCGCCTGGCCGGCGAGTGGCTCGGTCAGGTCTGATCCGACCGGGGCCGGCCAGGACCGCACCGGGAGCGCTTCGACACTGTTGCGGCCCCCGCCCCGGGATCGCCCGCCGCTCTGCCGGACGAATGCTCCCGGTCAAGTCCGGGTAGTCTTGTCTGCGCACTCATCCCGCCTTATCTGAGGAGCACCCATGGGACGCATCGTCGTCGAGGTCATGCCCAAGCCCGAGATCCTTGACCCCCAGGGCAAGGCCGTCGTCGGGAGCCTTCCCCGCCTCGGATTCGACCAGTTCACCGGCGTGCGCCAGGGACGCCGCTTCGAGCTGACCGTGGACGGTCCCGTCACCGAGGAGCACCTGGCCGCCGCCCGCGAGGCCGCCGCCACGCTCCTTTCCAACCCGATCATCGAGGACGTCGTCTCCGTGGCCGCCGACGAGGAGGCCTGAGCCGTGAGTGACTCTCCCACCGCCCGCATCGGCGTCATCACCTTCCCCGGCACCCTCGACGACGTCGACGCCGCCCGCGCCGTGCGCCTGGCCGGGGCCGAGCCGGTGAGCCTGTGGCACAAGGATGCCGACTTGCGCGGGGTCGACGCCGTCGTCGTGCCCGGGGGCTTCTCCTACGGCGACTACCTGCGCTGCGGCGCCATCGCCCGCTTCGCCCCCGTCATGGGCGAGGTCGTGGCCGCCGCCGAGCGCGGCATGCCGGTGCTCGGCATCTGCAACGGCTTCCAGATCCTCGCCGAGGCCCACCTCCTGCCCGGTGCCCTCCTGCGCAACGCGGACCAGCGCTTCATCTGCGTCGAGCAGCGCCTGCGCATCGAGAACGCGCAGACCGCCTGGACCAACCGGTTCACGGCCGGGGAGGAGATCGTCGTCCCCATGAAGAACGGGGAGGGCAACTTCATCGCCGCGCCCGAGGAGCTCGACCGCCTCGAGGGCGAGGGCCTCGTCGTCTTCCGCTACATGGGCAACCCCAACGGCTCGGCCCGGGACATCGCCGGCGTGCGCAACGAGCGCGGCAACGTCGTCGGCCTCATGCCCCATCCCGAGCACGCCGTCGAGCCCGGATTCGGCCCCGGCTCGCAGCTCGGCCCGCGCACCGGTACTGACGGCCTGGGAGTCTTCCGCTCGGCCATCGACTCACTTTTGGCCGCCTGACGACGCCGACCCGTCCGGGCCCCGTCCCGCGCCCGGGGCGCCGCCGGCTGCGCCGCTCCCGGATGACCGTCAACGTGGGGGACCACCTCGCCCCACCCTCCTCCGAGTTATCCACAGGACCGCCGAGGGCCTGTGTAGAACTGTGGAGAGGGTGGGGCGACTCGCTACCCGGACCGGTGTGCGGCGGTCACGCTCGGGTTGCGCGAAGATGAAGAATGTGCTGTCGTCCCCGCCGGGCTCGATGTCACTGAAAGCACGCGGTCCGGGCCTGACTGATCGGACGGTTTTCCCACATTTTCAGGCAAAACTCTGTCTATGGCGATGATGCCTCAAGGTGCGTGGCGGTGTTTGTGGGAAGCCTCCAGCAGGATCGCTCACCCGGGTTGGAGATCTCGAACGGGTCTTGTGCACAGGGGGAGTGGCGACATCCCAAGAACCCACACACCCCTGCACAAGCCTGTGGACACGGCCTGTGGATAACTCCGCTCATGATGTGACGAAGTCCCCTGAACCGACTCTCCAACACACGACTGTCGACCGCTCACTGGTCAGTGATTGTGCTGCGAGACGTGCTCATCGAGCCATGCCTTAAGAGGCCCGACGGCGGTCCAGATGTCTCGGATCCTCTCGCACACCCGGGGAGTATGCATCCAGGTGTCGGTGGGCCACTCCTGAATGACTGCTGCCCCTTTCCATCTGAGGAAGTTGATGCGGGGATGGTCGGTCGGCCAGCCGCGCGGTGCGTTCTTCAGTGGCTGGTCGGCACCGGGTGTGACGGGCAGCCCCTGTGCGGCGAGCTCTTGGGTGATCTCCTCGAACCGGATTCCGGTGACGTCGGCGTCGATGGCGCCCCGGAAACGGCCGAGCTGGTCGGCGGTCATCCGCATGGCTCCGTAACCGGTGGTGATACCGGTGGCCGACACACTGAGGTAGTAGCCGATTCCACCGGTGGCCTGAGGAGTGCTGGTGGCGCCTGTCCAGAGCTTGTAAGGGGTCTTGTCCTGGGTGAAACGCAGGTCACGGTTGGGGCGGAACATGCGCAACGGGCCGAACTCGCTGGAGAGCTCGTCAATCAGTGCACTCATGGGGGCTTTCACGTCCCGCTGCCAACGCTGCCTGTTGACGCTCCAGAAGTCCTTCGAGTTGTCCTGCGCCAGGTCGGCGAAGAACTCGAACAGGGCTGTCGGCAGTCCCTGGAAGGCGCTCATGATCCCTCGCTCCCCGATTCCCCGCCGGTGATGGCGCGGTTGTGCCTCATGGCCACCTCAACCCAGAAGGCGAGGCGACCGTCATCGGCGACGGCCTCAGGAGCGACGGTGATCCAGCCGGGCCCCATGCCTCGCCCGGCCCCATCCGGGCCTGCGCGGCACCCGGCTCGCCCAGAAGCGCCTCATGACGCCCGGCGGCGACGCGTACCAGGAGGTCGCCGGTCTTTCCGGCGCTGACGACCATCTTGTCGTTGACCATGATCGCGCGGCCTCCGAACATGGACACCTCGCGCACGTCCGGTTCATCATCGACCAGCGCGCGGACGCGCTGAACGAGGTGGTGCTGCTCGGGCGTCATTGCTGCCATGGCTGCGCCTCCCATCGGCGGTCAGTCGGTCAGGGGCCGCCAGTGGTCCGCACCGGCGTCCCCGCCTGCGCCGGCAATCGCGAGGCGGGGCAGGAAGTGGGCCCAGCCGTGCGCGTGCCCGCGGACCTCGGGCTCGGGCAGATCGACGTGGCACAGGTCCACACGCGTGCCACCAGTGATCGGGGTCAGGAGGAACTCGACCCTGGAGGCGCCGGTGGGCAGCTCGTCACTGCCGGCGAACCCCCACGAGACCACCACGCGCTTGAACGGCTCGACCACGAGGTACTCGCCCCGCACGGGATAACCGGCGATATCGACCGCGAACCGGCCGCCCGGCGTCGGGTCGAGATCGGCGTACTGCCCCATCCACGCCGTCATGCCCTCGTTGGTGGTGAGGTACTCGAACACCGCCTGCGGGGGCGCCTCGATTTCAATGGAGTCACGGAACTCAGCCATGCTGCTTCTCCTGTCGCTGCTCGACGGCGGACTTGAGGGCCGCCAGCCTCTCGGGCCAGAAGTCGTCGAGGTAGGAGCGCACCGCCGCGAGTCCATCCGTGCTCAGCGCGTACAGGCGGCGCGTGTGATCGGCGGTGACGGTCGCCAGACCCGCCCTGTGAAGGGTTCGAAGATGGTGCGAGGTGGTCTGCTGCGACAGCCCGACCGCCTGCGCGACGACACCGACAGGCTGCGGCCCTGAACGGATCACCCGCAGGATCGCCCGACGGTTCCCATCGGCCAGCGCCCGCAGCGCCACATCGACATCGATCGCCTCTGCCGCTCCCACACGCTCCTCCTCAGATCGACGACCCCACCCTAACACAAACGACCATTTGCACTCATGACCATTTGTGCATTGATGACGTGGCTTCCTGCGGGGCGGCGAACCGCATGAGGGACTGATCCTCCCGATCTGGCGGTTAGGGCCTGTCCTGAGCCGGATCCGCTCGGGCCTGAAGGTGCCGTCAGTCAGTCGATCGCTAGCCCACCAGGTCGGCCACGATCTGCAGGAGGTCCTGCAGGTGCCGGTTGGACAGGAACTCCCGGCGCACGGACTCGTGCGCGGCCAGCCCCATCTCCCGGGCCCGCTCGGGGAAGAGCAGCAGGTCGCGCACGGCCTCGGCCCAGGCGGCGCCGTCGGCCGGGTCGATCAGGACGCCGTCGACGCCGTCGTCGATCTGGTCGCGGATGCCGCCCACCGCGGAGGCGACCACCGGGGCCTTCTTCCACATCGCCTCGGCGACGGTCAGCCCGAAGGCCTCGACCAGGGATCGCTGGGTGACCACCGAGCTGACCCGCTGGACAGCGTTGACGACGGTGGCGTTGACCTCCCGATCCTCCATGCTCACCGCGGCCACGTGGATCCGGGAGGCGACCGAGTCGGGCAGCACTGAGCAGCGCTCCACGATCTGGGTCAGGGTCGCCTGCGACTCGGGCCCGTCCGGGGAGGGGCCGACCAGCAGCAGGTGGGCGTCCTCGGGCAGCAGGGCGATGCTCTCCGCGAAGGCCTCCACCAGTTCCAGACCGCCCTTGAGGCGGTCCCAGCGGTTGACCTGGGTGACGACCCGGGCGCCCAGCGGCACCGGGCCACCGGCCAGGACCGGGTCGTTGGCCAGGCCGCGGAAGGCGTCGGCGCGCCCGTCGTGACGCATGAAGGGCACGGCCTCGAAGGGCGGCTCGCCGGCGAAGATCCCGGACAGGCGCGCCACCGACCAGGCCTCGTCCAGGTCCAGGACCCGGTTCTTGGGGGAGTCGGCGTCGATCGAGGGGCCAGGACCGCGCAGTGCTCGGCCTCGATGTAGGGCGGGCGGTACTCGGGGCGGGAGACGACCACCAGGTCCACGTCCTCCAGGTAGCGGTCCAGGAAGGCCCAGGCGTAGTCGGCGGCCTCGCCCGCGCCCTCGGCTCCGGCGTGGCAGCGCCAGATGACCGTGGCGCCCACGGCCTTGAGTGCCTTGGCCAGGCCCGCTGTGGGCGGGTCGTGGAGGATGACGACGTCGTCGGGGCGGACCTCGTCAACGATGTTCTCTGCGTTGGAGGACAGGACGTGCTCGTAGATGTCGCGCTGCTTGTCCCCGAGCTTGCCGCCGTCGCCGCGGTCGCCGTGGATGCCTGCGTGCAGCCGGTCTGCGATCTGGGTGAACTCCTCGGGCGCGTCCAGGGTCAGCCAGCGCACGTCGAGGCCGGCGCCCGAGGAGTAGCCCACGAGGGTGCGACCGTCTCCGCCGGCCCCGAGCCGGCGGCGGCCGACGGCGTCACCGTCCACACGGTGCGTCCCTCCAGCAGGGCCTCGGCCCCCGCCAGGCTCGTGCGCAACCGCCTGACGGCCACCTCGTCCAGGTGGCTCTCCAGATGCGACAGGGGCAGTGGGGCGACGTCGATATCTCTCATGCCACGATCTTCCCTCGAAATCGTGTGAGGCGCAGCACTTTGAGGGCGGGCGTGGCGCCTCGTTGCCGTTTCGGCATATTTCTCGGCCGGAATCCAGGCGGCGTGATGGAGGGCGCAGGGAGCGCTGGGTCGGTGCGCTGGTGATGTGAGGGCGCCGCGGGGCGCGGGTAGGCTTGGCCCGGCCGCACTCCCTCTTCGACCAGGAGCACCCATGGCGCCCGAGCCCGCGATCCCATCCGCCCACCCCGACACCGTTGCCGACGCCGCCGCAACCCCCGAGCGGGAGATGCCCTGGAAGGATCTGGGCCTCAAGGCCGACGAGTACGAGTCCATCCGTGAGCTCCTGGGTCGGCGCCCCACCAACGCCGAGCTGGCCATGTACTCGGTCATGTGGTCCGAGCACTGCTCCTACAAGTCCTCCAAGGTCCACCTGCGCCAGTTCGGTGCCAAGACCACTCCCGAGATGCGTGAGCACCTCCTGGTCGGCATGGGGGAGAACGCCGGCGTCGTCGACATCGGCGACGGCTGGGCCGTGACCTACAAGGTCGAGTCCCACAACCACCCCAGCTACGTCGAGCCCTACCAGGGGGCCGCCACCGGTGTGGGCGGCATCGTGCGCGACATCATCTCCATGGGGGCGAGGCCCGTGGCCGTCATGGACCAGCTGCGCTTCGGCGCCGTCGACCATCCCGACACCGCGCGCGTCGTCCACGGCGTCGTGGCCGGCGTGGGTACCTACGGCAACTCCCTGGGACTGCCCAACATCGGCGGCGAGACCGAGTTCGACTCCTCCTACCAGGAGAACCCGCTGGTCAACGCCCTGTGCGTGGGCGTGCTGCGCCACGAGGACATCCACCTGGCCAACGCCACGGGCGCCGGCAACAAGGTGGTGCTCTTCGGGGCGCGCACCGGCGGCGACGGGATCGGCGGTGCCTCCATCCTGGCGTCCGAGTCCTTCGAGGACGGCATGCCCGCCAAGCGGCCCAGCGTCCAGGTGGGAGACCCCTTCATGGAGAAGGTCCTCATCGAGTGCTGCCTGGACCTGTTCGGCGCCGGGCTCGTGCTCGGGATCCAGGACCTGGGCGCCGCCGGCATCTCCTGCGCGACCTCCGAGCTGGCCTCCAACGGCGACGGCGGCATGCACGTCGACCTGGAGAAGGTGCTGCTGCGCGACCCCACCCTGACCGCCGGCGAGATCCTCATGAGCGAGTCCCAGGAGCGCATGATGGCCGTCGTCGCGCCCGACAAGCTCGAGGAGTTCATGGCCGTCATCGACAAGTGGGACGTCGAGGCCGCCGTCATCGGCGAGGTCAACGGATCGGGCCGCCTGACCATCGACCACTTCGGGGAGCGGATCGTCGACGTCGACCCGCGCACCGTGGCACACGAGGGCCCCACCCTACGATCGCCCCTACGCCCGCCCCGCCTGGCAGGACGAGCTCAACGCGGACACCACTGAGCGCCTGGCCCGCCCCGGCAGTGCCGTCGAGCTCGCCGAGCAGGTGCGCGCCGTCGTGACGAACCCCAACCAGGCCTCCACTGCCTGGGTCACCAACCAGTACGACCGGTTCGTGCGCGGCGACACCGCCCTGTGCCAGCCCGACGACGCCGGCGTCATTCGCGTCGACGAGGCCACCGGACGCGGCGTGGCCATCGCCACCGACGCCAACGGCCGCTTCACCAAGCTCGACCCCGCCACCGGCGCCGCCCAGGCCCTGGCCGAGTCCTACCGCAACGTGTGCACCGTGGGCGCCCGGCCCCTGGCCGTCACCGACTGCCTCAACTTCGGATCGCCGGAGGACCCCGACGCCATGTGGCAGCTCGTCGAGGCCATCACCGGCCTGGCCGACGCCTGCGCCGTCATGGGCGTGCCGGTCACCGGCGGCAACGTCTCCCTCTACAACTCCCACGGCAAGGTCAAGGGGCAGATCGACTCCTCGATCAACCCCACGCCCGTCGTCGGCGTCCTGGGCGTCATGGACGACGTGCGCCGGGCCAACCCCTCGGGCTGGCACGAGGAGGGTCTGGCCATCATGGCGCTGGGTGCCACCGCCGACGAGCTCGACGGCTCGGCCTGGTCCCGCGTGGTCCATGACCACCTCGGCGGGCGGCCCCCTCGCGTCGACCTCGAGGCGGAGATGGCCCTCGGGCGTGTGCTGCTGGCTCTCAGCGAGGCGAAGGGGCCCGGTGGCGAGCCGCTGGTGCGCGCTGCCCACGACTGCTCCGCCGGCGGCCCTCATCCAGACCCTCGTGGATTCCTGCCTGCGATGCGGCGTCGGCGCCAGCGTAGACCTGACCGCCATCCAGGAGGAGGGCGTGGACGATTTCACCGCCCTGTTCTCCGAGTCCGGGGCCCGCGCGATCGTCGCCGTGCGCGAGGAGCTCGTGCCCGCCGTGACCGCGGCCGCCGAGGCCGAGGACGTCGCCGTCGCCCGCCTGGGCACCACCGGTGGCGACCTGCTCGTCGTGGCCGGCAGCGACCTGCTTGCCGACGGCGGTGCCGGCCGGCCCCTCGTCCTGGACCTGGCCGAGCTCGGGGCCGACGTCGAGGGCGTCCTGCCGGGCCTGTTCTGAGCTCGTCCCTCCACTCCGCACCGAGCTGGGCGTTTCTCGCGTAGCCCCACAGAAATACCGTGGGGCTACGCGAGAAACGCCAGCTCGATGTCCGAGAGGTGTGGAAAGAGGCAGCCGGGCCTTACGAGTCCCGGTGCACACCGCTAGCCTGGGTGCATGATCGATCACATCTCTGTGAATGTCAGCGATCCGGAGGCTTCGAAGGCCTTCTACGAGGCGGCGCTCGCGCCGCTGGGCTACCGCGTCGTCATGGAGTTCGGGCCCGTCACCGGGTTGGGGGCCTCCGTGCCCGGGGCTCCGCAGGACGCCCGGGTGCCCCCGGATCTATGGCTGTCTCCGACCAAGAGCCCGACGCCCTGCCATGTTGCCGTGACGGCGTCGTCGACGGCGCAGGTGGATGCCTTCCACAAGGCGGCCCTGGCGGCTGGGGGCAAGGACAACGGCGGACCCGGCGAGCGTGCGCACTACCACCCCGGCTACTACGGGGCCTTCGTTCTCGACCCCGACGGCAACAACCTCGAGGCCGTCTTCCACGGCACCGGCGACTGAGCCTGTCCGCGGCCTCACACTCGCCGTCGACCTCCCTCCGTCGACGGGGACCTTTTACGCGTGAGGGGACAGAAAACCCGCACCTGCACGTGCGGGTTGTCCCCGCCGGGGCAAGATGCTCCCCGACGCGTGGAATGTCCCCGTCCGGTGCCTGTTGCGGAGGTCGGGGCGGAGGCCTTGGTGCGCCGGCGCCACCCAGATCAAGGCGTGCCCTGTAAGCCGGGTAGGGGAGCGGGGCCTTGGTGAAACGGATAGGAAGGCGGCGTCTACCGCCCGGCCTTCGTGCTCCCGCCGGTGATGAACGCGGACGCGGTGCGTGTGACGCCGATGAGCACGAGGCAGAGAATGCCGGCAAGGGCGGCGGTCAGGATGTTCTTGAGCCAACGACGTCCGAGGGGCTCGCCGGCGGGGGCGAGCTCGTGGCTCATGGGGCGGGAGGTCGTGATCGCGGTCATGACTCCAGCCTGCGTGATCGCGGCCCGTGGGACATCGGGCCGCCGAATGATTCTCCGACGACCCATATCCATCCAAAGGAGGGCGGGGCTCGGCGTGCTTCCTACCCAGGTTGGAGACGGCTGCCCGACGACGGTGCCGGCCGTCCCTGGTCGACTCCGGTCTCTCCCGCATCGCCCTGGGTGTGCCCGGCGAGGACCCTTTCATGAGTAGCACGAGCCCGCCGACGACGCCCGCCACGACGCCCTCGGCGGCACCCGTCGATAAATGTCCGGGTGTCTCGGGGAGATATCGAAACGGCCGACGCGTTGGCGCGCGTCGGTCGCCTCGGCTCCGCGCGCGCCCGCCCGGGTGGCTCGGTGCGGCGCCAAAGAGGCCGCTACCGCGTGTCGCGCGCCCGGCGTGGCGCCCTCTCAGCCCCGGATTTGCCAGATATCACTCAGGTAACTGCTCGCCATCGGCTCAAGATGCCGCAGATATCTCGCAGAGATCTCTAGACTTCAACCATGACTGTGCCTTCAGAGACCTCGGGGACGATCGACCCTCGCGAGGTGTCACTGTATGCCGGCCACTTCGACGCACTGTGGGGAGTGGCCTGGAGCCCGGATGGGACGCGGCTCCTGTCCGGATCGCATGACGGCACGGCCCGTGTCTGGGACGCGAACAGCGGCATCGAGCTGTTCGCGCTCGCGGGCCCCAGTCTGTCCATCAGTGCGGTGGCCTGGAGCCCCGACGGCACGCGCCTCCTCACCGCGGCGGAGGATCACAGCGTGCGCGTCTGGGACGCGACCACCGGCGCCGACCTGCTGACCCTGGGCGTCGGTGGTTCCGGTGTCGGCGGGGCGGTTGCCTGGAGCCCCGACTCCACCCGCATCCTCACCAGCTTCGACGACGCCTCGGCCCGCATCTGGGACGCCTCCGGCGGCCAGGTGGTGCGCACCCTGTCCGGACACACCGACCACCTCACCGCGGTGGCCTGGAGCCCCGACGGGACCCGCGTGGCCACCGCCTCCGACGACGGCACCGCCCGGGTCTGGGACGTCACCACCGGCACCGAGCTGCTGCGCGTGGGCCCCATGGCCTTCGTGGGCCGCGGTGGAGCGATGGGCCCCGACGGCACACCGGCTCACGTCGGTCCGATCGAGCCGATGACTGGACTGTCGTGGAGCCCGGACTCACGCCGCATCATCACCGCCTTCGACTCGGCCGAGCCCCGGGGTCTGGGACGCCGCCACCGGCGAGGAGATCCTCAGCCTCCACGGCCGCGAACGCCGCTGGGTGAGCGTGGTCTCCTGGAGCCCTGACGGCAGCCGCATCGTCACCGACGACATCTCCGGCACCACCGCCCACATCTGGGACGCCGCCACCGGCGAGGAGCTGTTCAGCCTGCGCGGTCACAGCCAGTGGGCCTGCTCCTGGCCTGGAGCCCGGACTCGCGCCGCGTGGCCACCGGCTCGCACGACGACACCGTGCGGGTCTGGGACGCCGCCACCGGCCAGACCCAGCTGGTCCTGGGGGCCGGCAACTCCGTCGAGACCGTCTCCTGGAGCCCCGACGGTTCGAGGATCACCATTGGCGCCAAGATCGGCGGCAACCGCGTCTGGGACGCCGCCACCGGCGAGCCGCGGCTGACGGTGGACAGCGGTGCCCGTGAGCTGAGTGAGGTCGTCTGGAGCCCCGACGGCACCCGCCTGGCCACCTCCTCCTACCTCTCACCGCGCGTCCTCATCCTCGACGCCGCCACCGGCGACGTCGTCCAGGCCCTGACCGCCGGCGAGGACGACGTCAACGACGTCGCCTGGAGCCCGGACAGCGAGCGCATCCTCTCCGGCCTGGGCGACGACCGCGCCGCGATCTGGGACGCCGCCCGCGGCGAGCGCCTCCTCACGCTCGAGGGCCACCGCGACATGATCACCTCGGTGGCCTGGAGTCCCAACGGTCAGCGCGTGCTGACCGGCTCCCAGGACGGGACCGCCCGCATCTGGGATGCCACCACCGGCGAGGTCATCCACACCTATACCGGCAACTGGGTGCGCGACGTCGTGTGGACCCAAGGCGGCCCCCGGGTCGTCACCGGCAGCGCCGACGGCGCCGCCCACGTCTGGGACGTCATCACCTCCGGCGAGCTCGTGACGCTGCGCGACGAGGGCGCCATGGTCCGCTCCTACGCGTGGAGCCCCGATGGCGCCCGGGTGCTGGCCGGTTTCGACGACGGTGTCGTGCGCGTGTGGGACGAGGTCTCCGGCAAGGTCGTCCTGTCCCTGGCTGGCCACCGCTTCGGCGTCACCGACGCCCAGTGGAGCCCCGACGGCACCCGGATCCTCACCGGATCCGAGGACGGCACCGCGCGCCTGTGGGACGCCACCACCGGCGAGATGACCGGCCTGTTCCTGTGCTTCCTGCCCGATGGCGGGGTCGCCATCCTCGACGCCCCCTCCCTGAGTCTGCGCTCGGGGCCCGGCGAGGTCTGGGACTACCTCGGCCGTCCCGAGATCCTCGCCGGCCAGCTCACCCGGGTGGGCGTGGAGCGGCGCCAGTACATCGATCCGAACCCGGTGCCCCATGTCGCCGCCGGGTCGGCCGCGGAGGAGTCCGAGGAGGCCGCTGAGGCGCCTCAGGTGCCTGAAGGTGGAGAAGCCGCCGAACCCGCTGAGGTCGCCGAGGCCACCGGGCCTGCGGAGCCCACTGAATCGGAGTCTGCGGAGCCCGGCGAGCAGCCGGCGGCTCCGGCGTCCTCTGACGCGTCCGTGTCGTCGTCGGTCTCCGCCGCGTCGGCCGATGCGGAGGGGGTCTCTGAGGCCGTCCCCTCGGCCGCCGACGGTACGTCCAAGGACGCTGTGGCCGAGGCTGCTGCTGAGACCTCCGCCGAGTTCCTCGCCGAGGCCGCTGCGGAGTCCGCCCCCGGTGAGGAGGCCCCCGACGAGGCCACGATCGCCACCCCGGTCTCCGCTCCCGAAACGGAGGATGCGACCGCTGCCGGGCAGGTCCGGCACGGTGCAACCGCCGTCCACACGCCGGCCGAGGCCGTACCGGCCTCCGGGCAGCCGGCTGAGCAGGTCCCGGAGCACAGCGCCGAGCAGGTCGAGACCGAGCCGGTCGCCGCGCCGACGGGTGAGACCCTCCTCGTCCAGCCCTTCCCCGTCGACCAGGGCCTCGTGGACGGCGAGGTGACGGCGCCCGCCGCGACGACGCCGTCGATGGTCGAGACGCCTGCTGCTCCTGTCGCGGCCCCGGTCGCGAACGAGGCCGGTGCTGAGGCGCCGGAGGCTCAGGCCCCCACTGAGGCCGGAGCTGAGGCCGCCACCGAGAGCGCCGTCGAGACGCCCGCCTCCCCATCGCCGCAGACAGGATCGGCCGCTGCCGCGCGCAGGGCCCGGCACGCGGCCGCCACCGCCCAGACCCCGCCCGAGTCGGGCACGGAGGCGGTTGCCACGGAGACCCCTGCGGTGGCATCGGACGCGGCTGAGCCCGCACGGGTCGCCTCCTCCGGGCCGGCCGAGTCGGGCTACGAGCCGGTGGCGATTCCCACCGTCGAGCACGCCGGCGGTGAGCCCGTGGCCGCTCCCACCGGTGAGACCGTGGCTCACCCCGACCAGCCCGAGTCGGGCCGGGAGGGTGTCCCCGTCGCCCCTGCGCAGCAGCCGACGGCCTCCTCCGGTGAGGCCTGGGAGAACGTGGCGGTCTCCGCTCGGACCCCCTGCCGACGCCGTCGGCCACGTCGGTGAGCAGACCACGATGGATGCCCCCGAGGAGTCCGGCGAGCCGGTGCAGACGGAGGTTCCCTGGTACGCCGCCTCCGTCGAGGGCGCGGTGCCGCCCGCGGCTGACGCGGCGGCCCCTGAGGCTCGGGGCGCCTCCGACTCCGAGCCCGCCTCCGCGCCGACCGCCTCGACCCCCGAGGACCAGCCCGAGGGCCGTGCGGTGGAGGCCGCCCCCGCCGAGCCCGTCGCCGGACGGCCCGGTGAGACCGATGAGGCCGCGGCCGGCTCCGCCGAGCCCGTCGCCGGCACCGCGGACGCACCCGAGGAGCCGGCCCCGACCCCTGGGGGCCAGGAGCTGCGCCGTCGGATCTACACCGAGGTCCAGGAGTTCGTCGCCGCCATCGCGCGCCGTGACGTCAACGAGCTGGCGAGCCGCTACGGGATCGCCGGCAACGACCTGGCCGGACTCGACGAGCAGCTGGCCGGGCTCTCCGCACCCGCCTCCGACCTGACCCTCTACCCGGTGGAGCAGGCCGACGACTACGTCGACGACCACCACCGCCTGAGCCTGAGCGAGCTGGAGGGCGGCGGCGTCGTCATCGCCAGCGAGCTGTGGGCCCACGGTGCGTCCACCGGGGCACGGCTCGTCGCCCACTGGAACCCCATGGGGATCTACCCCTTCGACTTCCGCCACGTGAGCATGTGAGTCATCTCCTGTGAGCGCCCGCGGGCGCCCAGCAGCCCGGTGTGTCCCCGTACCACCAGGTGTGGGGACACACCGTTTCAGGGGGCAACGGCGTGCTCAGCTCGGGGCGCTCGGGGGCCCGTGCGCGTTCATGGTGAGAGCGACCCGCGCGGATATGTGCTCAGGCTGTGAACCGCATAGACTTCCCGCCATCAGTTCATCCACCGAGAGGGGACGTTTGTGTCGACGGCGCAGCACCCGGCACATGCCCGTGTCGCCGCCTGGGCAGTGCACATCTTGACCATGTCGGGACTGGTATGGGCCAGTCTGGCCATGCTGGCCACCATCCACCCTCGCCGGGAGTTCGCCTGGATGTGGTTCTGGCTCCTCGTCGCCCTCGTCGTCGATGGTGTGGACGGCACCCTGGCCCGGCGTGCCAAGGTCTCCGAGATCATCCCCTGGTTCGACGGCGGCATCGTCGACATCGTCGTCGACTACCTCACCTGGACCTTCATCCCGGCGGTCTTCATGTACGTGGCCCTGCCGATGGGGCCCAGGCTGGTGGCCGGCCTGCTCATGGCCCTCATCCTGAGCTCGTCGATGTTCTGCTATGCCAACAAGCAGTGGAAGTCCACCGATTACTACTTCGTGGGCTTCCCGGCGGCCTGGAACATCGTGGCCTCATGTTCTACGTGCTCCAGACCCCGGCAGCCGCCAACATCATTATCACCCTCGTCTTCGTGGTGCTCACCCTCGTGCCCACGCACTACGCGCACCCGGCCCGCGTCAAGCGCTTCCGCACCCTCAACATCGCCGCGGTGGCGGTATGGTTCCTGGCCACCTGCTGGCTCGTGGCGATCTACCCCCACCGTCCCCTCAGCCTGGTCGCGGTCATCGTCGTCTCCGGCGGGTGGTTCCTGCTCGCCGGGGTTCTGCGTTCGATCCGCGGCGCCGAGCCGAACGCAGAACCGGATACAGCGCCCGCTGGCTCCGCCTCCTCGTGACACCCTCGGCAGACTCCTGACTGCACAGCGGCCACCCAGCCATCACGGCGGCTGGCCGCTTCGTCGTACCCGCAGGGCCGTCGTCAGCCCTCCCGAGGGGCGCGCAGGCCACGGGCGACGGCCACGTCCCGCAGCCAGCGCCCGCCCTCGAGCAGAAAGGTGCTCAGCACCAGGCCGATGACCACCAGGACGACCCATTGGGGGTAGCCGTGGCCATGGCCGTCGTCGCCCGCCAGGAAGAAGTACACATAGGGCGCCACGAAGGTGATGAGGGTGACGAGGAAACCGGCAAAGCGGATACGACGCCGTCGGCCCGCCACCATCGCGATGATGCCCCACGTGTAGGGCACGGCGGTGACGATGTCGATGGTCCACAGCACCCAGGGGTTGCCCTGGAAACCGGGGGCGAAGGTGGCCGGCAGCGCCCTCAGCGAGGAGTAGACGAACACCGTGGCGTAGGCGAGGAAACGCGGGTTGTGCAGCATCCGGACGATGCCGGCGCGGGGCACCAGATCCACCTCCGCCTCGCGCAGTGCGGCCAGGGTGTGCCGTGAGACCCTCAACGGGTCCGTGCCCTCCAGGACAGTGCGCAGGTAGTTGATCTGCGCAGGCGTCCCGGTGGCCCACTCATCCAGCAGCCGGCGCGGGCTCACGGCGACGACGACGGTGCCGCTGCCTTCGCTGCCTTCGCTGCCTTGGCCGGCGCTGCCGGGCTCAGGAGCTCCGGCGCTCTTGGGCTCGTCCAGGGAGTCCTCGTCCAAGGAGACGACGTGGACGAGGTCCTCGCCCAGAACCGCGTGCAACCGGACCAGCTGCTGCGGGTTCACCTCGCTCAGCCACAGGCGCTGCCCGTGCTCGACCGCCAGGGACAGCGCGTGCCCCAGCGCCCAGCCGTGCTCATCGGGCGTGAGAAGCTCCTCGGGGCTGGAGACGTGGGCGAGCTCGGGCACCTCGGCGACGTTGAAACGCGTCAGGTCGCCGATCCGGTCGACCACTGCTACCGTCCGCAGGACCTCGGGATCCAGGAGGTGACGTTGTACGACGTGCAGCTCTGTGACGGAGCGCAGGGCCAGCAGGTCCATCACCGAGGAGGACGGGACGGGGCGGCGATCGGCGGTGTGAGCGGGCATCGGACTGAGCATAGGCCAGGAGTGCCTTCTCTCCTCACCCGGGAGGCGGAGGGCCCCATCCTGTCCTCGGGTCGGTGCCAGGGGCGCAGGCGGGGCCGGGCGGGCCCAGGGGCCGGCCGAGGGCTTAGAGTGGGTCAATGGGCACTCATGACATCCCCTCAGCACCGCCCGGCCGGCGCAGCGGCCCGGGGCTGCTCGTCGTGGCCGGGGCGGGCCTCATCGGATCCCGCTTGGCGGACATTGCCCGGGACAGCGGCTGGAGGATCCGGATACTCCACCGCAGCAGACGGGGCCGAGCGCCGCGGGAGGGCATCGAGGTCGATGCCTCCGGCAGGGAGCACGCCTGGTGGGCCCCCGCCGAGCGCATCCTGGCGTCCGGCGCCCTGGAGGGGGCCAGAGCCGTGGTGTGCCTGTCGGGCGCCCCGATCGCGCCGCGCCCCTGGACACCGGCGCGCCGTCGCGCGCTCGCGGCCTCGCGCCTGTCCACCACCGCCCTCATCGCCCGGGTCGCCGCGGGCCTGCCCCCGGCGGGGCGGCCCGGGGTCCTGCTGAGTGGGTCGGCCACCGGCTTCTACGGGGATCGGGGCGATGAGATCCTCACCGAGGCGTGCGGCCCGGGTGAGGGATTCCTGTCCGAGCTGTGCCAGCGCTGGGAGGCCGCCGCAGGGCCCGGCGGCGCGGGCAGGGCTGCGCACGGTCCAGTCCCGCACGGGTCTGGTGGTCAGCCCCTCGGGCGGGCTGGGCAGGCTCCTCGGCGCCGCATACCGGGTGGGGCGGGGCCCGGCTCGGCCGCGGCGACCAGTGGCAGCCGTGGATCGGGCTGGAGGATGCCGCGGCCGGTCTCCTATGGGCCATCGAGCACGACGACGTCCATGGACCGGTCAACCTGACCGCGCCCGAGCCTCTGCGCAACCGCGACCTCCACCGGCTGCTGTCCCGCGCCTGCGGCCCTCCCTCGATGGCGGTGGTGCCCCAGGTCCCTGCTGGACCGGGCGGGGAGGACCGGGGCGGCCGGCGGTACCGGCAGCATCGGCGGCATGCTCGCCGAGCTGCTCGGTGCCTCCCAGCGCGCTGTCCCCCAGGCGCTGCTCGCCTCCGGCTTCCGCTTCACTGCGCCCGGCGCGGCCTCGATCTGGGGCTCGGCACCTGACTCCCGCCACGGCGCCGCGGTGACCATGATGCGGACATCGCGGTGTCGACTGCCTCACCGGCCGATGGGGGTGCGGGATGGGGGCTTACCGGCCGCAGGGGCGGCGGTCCTGGCCCCGACGGGGCCCGATGCCGGAGCCGCCCTCCTCACCGGCCGGCACAACGACTCATGGTGCCGGCCGCTCTCGTGCATCCGACGTCAGACGCGGGCAATGACCTCGCCGTGCACGACGACGAACCATGAGTCCTCGCTGCCGCCCCACTGCCGCCACGCCTCGGCCATCGTCTCCAGGTCTGCTTCGCGCGCCAGCCCCAGGTCGACGGCCTGGGGCCCAAAGGAGGTCAGGCACCGCTGCGCCCAGGTCTCCGACTGCCAGGCCCGGTCGGCGGGAGTGGCGTAGCACCAGGTGGAGGCTGAGGCCGTCACGTCGGTGAAGCCCGCCGCCCGGGCCCAGGACAGCAGCCTGCTCCCGGCATCGGGCTCGCCGCCGTTGGTTCGGGCGGTAGTCATGTAGACCGAGCGCCACTGCTCCATGCCCTCGGGATCGGGGAACCAGGTCATGGCGGAGTAGACGGCGTCGCGCACGGCCACGATCCCGCCGGATCGGGTGAGGCGCCGCATCTCCACCAGGGCGCCCACCGGGTCCGCCAGGTGCTGGAGGACCTGGTGGGCGTGGACGACGTCGAAGGAACCGTCCTCGAAAGGCAACGCCATGACGTCCCCGCAGCTCAGCTCCACCTGCTCGGACAGGCCCCGTTCGCTCAGCGTTGCCCGAGCGGCCTCCAGGGCGTCGGCCGCGGCATCCAGGGCGACGACCCGCCCCGGGGCGACGCACTCGGCGAGGTCCGCGGTGATGGTCGCCGGCCCGCAGCCGACGTCGAGCAGATCCATCCCAGCGCTCAGGTGGGGGAGGAGATGGGCGGCCGAGTCCGCAGCGCTGCGGCGCGCGTGCGCGCTCAGGACCGCCGCCCCGTGGCCGTGGGTGTAGCGGGCCGCGCCGGCTGAGCCGCCTGACCTGCCTGAACTGTCCGAACTGTCTGAATACGGCTGGCTGTTCATGACCAGATCATCCGGGAACTGTGATCTACGCTGCGTGAGCATCCGGTATGCGGTCTTTGCGACGTCCATGTTTCCGCCGAACAGCGAGATGTTTCGTCTCAGTGAACGTCTCGGTGGAAGTCTTCTCGCGGCGCCGCGGCGACCAGCCAGGTGCTGAGCTTATTCCGCTAGGCGAAGGAGTCCCCCATGCAGGACGTTGTCGAGAAGGTCTACGAGCAGGTTGTCGCTCGCAACCGTGGAGAGGTCGAGTTCCACCAGGCCGTCCACGAGGTGCTGGAGTCCCTCGACCCCGTCATCGCCAAGCACCCCCACTACGCCGAGGGTGCCCTCCTGGAGCGCATCGTCGAGCCCGAGCGCCAGATCATGTTTCGGGTCCCGTGGGTCGACGACGCCGGCCAGGTCCACGTCAACCGCGGCTTCCGCATCGAGTTCAACTCCGCCCTGGGCCCCTACAAGGGCGGCCTGCGCTTCCATCCCTCGGTCAACGCCGGCATCATCAAGTTCCTCGGTTTTGAGCAGATCTTCAAGAATGCCCTGACCGCCCAGGGCATCGGCGGCGGCAAGGGCGGCTCCGACTTCGACCCGCACGGCCGCTCCGACGCCGAGGTCATGCGATTCTGCCAGTCCTTCATGACCGAGCTGGCCCGTCACATCGGCCCGTCCACCGACGTGCCCGCCGGTGACATCGGCGTGGGCGGCCGCGAGATCGGCTACATGTTCGGCCAGTACAAGCGCCTGCGTAACTCCTACGACGCCGGCGTCCTCACCGGTAAGGGCCTGGCCTGGGGCGGCTCCCTCGTGCGCACCGAGGCCACCGGTTACGGCGCCGTGCTCTTCGCCCAGTCCATGCTCTCCACCAAGGGGGAGTCCCTCGAGGGCAAGAAGGTCATCGTCTCCGGCGCCGGCAACGTGGCGATCTACGCCATCGAGAAGGCCCAGCAGCTCGGTGCCACCCCCGTCACCTTCTCCGACTCCTCCGGCTACGTCGTCGACGAGGCCGGTGTGGACCTCGACCTGCTCAAGGAGATCAAGGAGGTCGAGCGCGGCCGCGTGGCCGACTACGTCGAGCGCCGCCCCGGCGCCCGCCTCGTGACCGGCGGCTCCGTGTGGGACGTCCCCGGCGACGTCGCCTGCCCTGCGCCACCCAGAACGAGCTCGACGGCGACGCCGCGGTCACCCTGCTGCGGGGCGGCTGCGGCGTGGTCTCCGAGGGTGCCAACATGCCCTCCACACCCGAGGCCGTTGAGGCCTTCCAGAAGGCCGGCATCCTGTTCGGCCCCGGTAAGGCCGCCAATGCCGGTGGTGTGGCCACCTCCGCCCTCGAGATGGAGCAGAACGCCGGCCGCACCCGCTGGGACTTCGCCACCGCCGAGGCCAAGCTGACCGGCATCATGACTGACATCCACGACTCCTGCGTCGCCGCGGCCGAGGAGTACGGCCGACCCGGCGACTGCTGTGCTCGGCGCCAACGCGGCCGGTTTCACCCGCGTTGCCGACGTCATGATCGCCCACGGCATCGTCTGATACCTGGCTGATCCGGGCTCTGCGCGCCCATAGCGACGGCGTCCGTCACCTCTTCTCCGAGGTGGCGGACGTCGTCGTTGTGCCGTGGGGAGGGGTGGGGCGCTCGGGGTCGATGCTCTTGGCGGCCATCCGCGTGGCTCCTTCCTCGCCGCGCTCTCGCCAGTCCCATCCACGCCTGCGAACGTGGATCCCGTACGCCTCAATGTCGTTCCGTGACGGGCAGTCGCGACCGAGCAATCTACCGACTGGATGAGATCGTAAAAAAATACTGCAAAAATCCCGGGAGAGGCGTACCTTGGTGATGTTCCCTTCCTCACGTGATCCCGATCTCCATCCCTACGTCCCATGAGGATTGACATGAGAATATTTCCAGCTCGCAGAGCACGAGTCTGCGCCGCGTTGAGCGCTCTGGTTGTGGCTGCACTGAGTCCCATGATCGCGGTTCCGACAGCATCCCTCATGCTGCCGGCTGCCGCTGTGGAGAAACCTCCCGACGGTGCTGACGGGCACCAGGGGGCCGACGATCCGGGCAACAAGGTGAGCATCAAGCTGGTGGGCCTGGGCAGCCTTCACGGTCACTACCTGGAGACGAGCGGGTTCAACCCGGATACCGAGGAGTACGACCTCCCCAAGGACCCCGGCCTGGTCGGGATCGAGTGCGCTGTCCGTGGGATTCGAGAGGACTTCCCCAATACGCTCGTCGTCTCCTCCGGCGGCAACATCGGGGCCTCGCCCCACGCGTCCTCCTTCCTGCAGGACCGGCCCGTCATCAGCGGGCTCAATACGATGGAGCTGGATGCCTCGGCCCTGGGGATCCACGCGCTCGACGGTGGAGTGAAGGACCTCGAGGACAGAATCCTGCCCGCCTCCGACTTCCCCATCCTGGCGGCGAACGTGTCCGGCTCCGATGCCCTGAGTGCCGAGGGGAGCGGCCGGGGGGTCTTCATCAAAGAGGTCGACGGGGTGCGCGTCGGCTTCATCGGCGTGGTGACCGACGACCTTCCCGCCCGGACGTCCGTGGCGAACCGGGCGGTCCTGACAGTCTCCCCGGCGGTGACCACGGCCAACGCCCGCGCCGCCGAGCTCAAGGACGGCGATTCAGCCAATGGTGAGGCCGACATCGTCGTCGTGCTCAGTCATGAGGACATGACCTCCACGGCGACCGGCTTCTCCAAGAACGTCGACGCCGTCGTCGCCGGTCGCAGCGGACAGGGCCACGGGCAGGTCGTCACCGGATTCGAGGGCAATGCGATTCCCGTCGTCCAGCCCGGCCGTTACGGGCGGACCTTCGAGATGTTCTCCTCGAGTACGATCGAACGACCCGGAAGACATTCGCCTACTACGCGCATAGCACACCGATCCAAAGCTTCGAATGCCGAGGATCCTCTCCCGATGTCCTGAATACGATGTGGGAGTACTACAGCTCCGTCACAGACGTTAAGAAGCAGCCGCTGGCGCATATCGGGGCGGACTTCCTGCGGGGGGTCCGATGGAAGCGTCCCCGACACCAATGCGGCAACGGAGTCCACGGCCGCCGACCTGGTCGCCGAGTCCTACCGCAGCTGGATCGCCGACATCAAACCTCCTGGAACCAGCCACTACGTCGGCATCGTCAATTCCGGTGACGTCAAGAAGGACCTCACCTACCTTGCGTCCGGCGGCGACAACGACATCCCGCGCCCGGATCAGGACGGCCTCGTCTCCTACGGAGAGGCACTCGGCGTCCAGCCCGACAATAAAGCGCTCTCCTACACCACTCTGAATGGTGCCGAGCTCAAGGCGCTCATCGCCCAGCAGTGGAGATTCCACGCCGATCCTGCCGTGTTCAACCTGGGACTGTCCTCCAACATGGACGTCATTGTCGATCCCGGGGCGACGGCGCAGAGCGGAGCCGTTCCCACAGTGCGTGAGATCCGGGTCGACGGGCAGGTCCTGGGGGACACGGACACGGTGGTCGTGGCCTCCACCCACGAGCTGCTCTACGACGGCGTCGACTTCGCCATTCCTGACCAGAAGGTCATCGTCGACGTCGGCTCGCTCCACCACAGCGTCTTCATCTCCTACCTGCACTCCTTCGGGGACAAGCCCTTGATGCCGTCCTACGCCAAGCGTCAGGTGGGTATGAGTGCGACCCCGAAGCCCGGTCAGGCCGGCACGGTGGCGGTGACGATGGACTCCTTGGCCTACACCAACGCCTCCGAACAGACCCTCGGTGCGCAGCGAGTCCGTGCCCGCTCCGGGGATAAGGAGTTCTTCAGTCAGAACATCGATCTGACCGTGGATCGCAGTGGCCCCACCACCGGTAAGGCGAGCTTTGACCTCACGGTTCCGGCCGATGCGCCCACCGGCGCCTGCCGCACAGCCTCCGCGGACAGCTGCCGCTGGGTGACCCTGGAGTCCGTTGACGGCGTCGGCCGGGTTCTCAACAGCTTCTACGTCGAGGTGCCGGCCGATGCGGCGCCCACGGCAACGCCGTCGGCTGCGTCCTCGACGGGGGCTCCGTCCTCGACTTCCGGCGCCGGGCCGTCGGCGGGTGCCACGGCGACGACGTCGGCTTCGGCCGCGCCCGGTGCCAAGGCGGCTCCGTCGGCGACGGCGGGCCCCAGCAGCGGTGCGGTCCCGGATGGGAAGGTGACGGCCTCACCCGGAGGCGGGAGTGCTGACGGTGCCACGGCTCCGGTCGGTGTTGGGGGTCTGCCTGCTGCCACGAGCGGGGCGGGTGCTACCGCTCGTGAGGGCTCGCGGCGCCGGTGGTGGTCAGCCGATCGGTGGTTCGGGAGGCTGGCCGCTGGCCCGTACCGGTACCTCCCTTAGCGTGGGCGTCGTCGCCCTGACCCTCATCATCGGCGGCTACCTCATCCTGCGCCGCAGACGGCAGGAAGGATGAGAGACGAGCAATGTTGCGGCCCTTCTTCTTCCACGTTATGCCTGCACTCTTTTCACGCCGACCTAAGGACATATCATGAGACTCATATCGCGAAGGCGGGGACGAGTCTGCGCCGCATTCAGCGCGCTGGCCCTCGCTGCACTCAGCCCTCTTTCCGCCGCCGCGCCCTCCGGGACGGCTCCCGCCCAGGTCGCCGGACTTCCCGACGTTGCTGTGCCACTGGACTCCCCAGATGGGGGAGTCCCCATCGACCTCGTTGGCATCTCCGATCTGCACGGCTACATCGAAAACACGTTTCATAAGGATCCGGAGACTGGCGAGGTCGACCTCAACAATGTTGAGAATCCCGGGGTGATATCCATGGGATGTCATTTGAGTCGGGCCTACAGGGCGAATCCCAACGCGCTATTCGTCCTCGTCGGGAGACAATATCGGGTCGTCATACTACCTGTCGTCCTACATGGATGATGAGGGGACACTGGATGTGCTGGAGCGGTTCCGCATGGATGTCTCTGCGCTAGGGGTGCACGAGCTTGACCATGGTCTCGGTGACCTCGAGGGTCGGGTTCTTCCCTATGCGACATTCCCCATCCTGGCGGCGAACGTGTCCGGCTCCGATGCCCTGAGCGCCGAGGGGGACGGTCGCGGGGTCTTCATCAAGGAGGTCGACGGGGTGCGCGTCGGCTTCATCGGTGTGGTGACCGATGAGCTGCCCGTTGGTCTCCTCCTCCACCCGGGCGCAGCTCACGGTCGCCCCGGCGGTGGCTACGGCCAACGCCCGCGCCGCCGAGCTCAAGGACGGTGACCCCGCCAATGGTGAGGGCCGACGTCGTCGTCGTGCTCAGCCACGAGGACGCGGCCTCCACGGCCACGAGCTTCTCCAAGAACGTCGACGCCGTCGTCGCAGGACGCAGCCATGTCTCCTACGCGCAGACGGTGACCGGGGTCGAGGGCAATGAGATCGCCGTCGTCCAGCCCGACCACTACGGTCTGAAGCTCGGGATGATTCGGCTCAACTACGACCGGGATACTAAGAAGGTCTCTGTCGTCAACGTGGAGAACCGGGATCTGAGGCAGGAATACTGTCATGAAGACGATTTCGGCGGCGTCGACATCTTCGCTCTAAAGAGATACAACAAGATGATGGATCTGGGGGCTGCCCGGGCGGTGGCGCAGCTCGGCACCGACTACTTGCGTGGATCGGACGGTGTGACCCCCGGAGCCCACGCCGGCACCGAGTCCACGGCGGCCGACCCGGTGGCCGAGTCCCACCGATACTGGCTCGCCGACATTGATCCCATGGAGCAGCCGCCGGCCTCCACGCACTATGTGGGAGTAGTCCGGGCCGACGACCTCAAAGCCGATTTCCGCTACAAGAGCACCGGTAACTATCACGGAGAAGTGCCCGCTGACCAGATCGACGGCCTCTTCACGGTCGACGAGGTCCGTAACGTCTCGCCGGATGACAAGGCCATGGGCTACCTCACCATGACCGGTGCCGAGCTCAAGGGGCTCATCGCCCAGCAGTGGCGCCCCGGAGCGGATCCGGCGGCTGTCCAGCTGGGGCTGTCCGCCAACGTCGACGTCATCGTGAACTCCGCGGCCCAGACCGAGGACGGCGCCGCTCCCTCGATTCGCGAGGTCCGGGTGGACGGGCAGGTCCTGGAGGACACGGACACGGTGGTCGTGGCCTCCACCCAGGAGCTGCTCACCGGTGGCGCCGGCTTCACACTCCCCCATGGAAGTGGGGTTGTGAACGTCGGGTCGCTCGGACGCGACATCACCACCAACTACCTGGCCTCCTTCAACCAGCAGATACTCAAACCAAACTACGCCAAGCGTCAGGTGGGTATGAGTGCGACCCCGAAGCCCGATCAGGCCGGCACGGTGACAGTGACGATGGACTCCCTGGCCTACACCCACCCCACCGAGCAGGTTCTCGGGGCTCGCCGCGTGCGCGCCGTGTCCGGGGACAAGGAGTTCTTCAGTCAGAACATCGACCTGACCGTGGACCGCAGTGGCCCCACCACCGGTAAGGCGAGCTTCGACCTCACGGTCCCGGCCGATGCGCCCACCAGTGCCTGCCGCACAGCCTCCGCGGACAGCTGCCGCTGGGTGACCCTGGGAGTCCGTTGATGGCATTGGCCGGGTCCTCAACAGCTTCTACGTCGAGGTACCGGCCGATGCGGCGCCCACGGCGACGCCGTCGGCCACTGCCAGTGCGCAGCCGGCTCCGTCCAGTGCGCCGTCGGCTGCGCCTTCGACGGGGGCTCCGTCCTCGACTTCCGGCGCCGGGCCGTCGGCGGGTGTCACGGCGGCTTCGTCGGCGACGGCGGGCCCCAGCAGCGGTGCGGTCCCGGATGGGAAGGTGACGGCCTCGCCTGGAGGCGGGAGTGCTGACGGTGCCGCGGCTCCGGTCGGTGTTGGGGGTCTGCCTGCTGCCACGAGCGGGGCGGGTGCTGCCGCTCGTGAGGCTCGCGGCTCTGGTGGTCAGCCGATCGGTGGTTCGGGAGGCTGGCCGCTGGCCCGCACAGGTGCGTCCCTGCTGCGGGCGTCGTCGCCCTGACCCTCATTATCGGCGGCTACCTCATCCTGCGCCGCAGACGGCAGGTCGACTGACGTGGATCGCGGCAGCTCTGACACAGACTGACGCAGTGATGCGCGAATCGACACTCGTGCCCGCCACCCCGCCAGGGAGGCGGGCACGACTGCTGGGTGATGAACGTCAGTAATTTCCGTGAAAAAATGTCCCGCGCCACGTGGTCACATACGGTTAGTCATGTTCCTCTCCTCATCTTTTCCCGGGTCACCATCCCTCCGCCTGACAAGGAACGACATGCGACTGCACCCCACGTGGGCCGTCAAGGTCGGCGCCGTCATGTGCGCGCTCACCTGACAGCCCTCAGTCCCTCCCCTGCTCACCCCGACCGCCGGTGCCGACGAACCGGCCACGCCGGCTGACGCTCCGGCCAGCGGCACCACCACCATCGACCTGCTGGGCATCACCGACCTGCACGGCCACATCTCCCGCACCACTCAAACGGACCGCAACACCGGGCAGAGTTCCGTCGAGGACCCCGGCGCCGTCACTCTGGCCTGCGAGGTCTCCGCCGCCCGCGCCTCCAACCCGAACACCCTGTTCGTCTCCGCCGGCGATTCGGTGGGTGGATCGGCCTACGTCTCCTCCATCCTTCAGGACCGCCCCACCATGGAGGCACTCAACGCGATGTCCCTGGACGTCTCCGCCCTGGGCAACCACGAGCTCGACCAGGGCCTGACCGACCTCGAGGGCCGCATCCTGCCCGCCTCGAACTTCCCGATCCTGGCCGCCAATGTCTCCGGCTCGGCGCCCCTTGCCGCCGAGGGTGGCGGCAAAGGCGCCTTCATCAAGGAGGTCAACGGCGTGCGCGTCGGCTTCGTCGGCGTCGTCACCGACGAGCTTCCCACCCTCGTGTCACCCTCAGCCCTGTCCACCCTCACCCTGAGCCCCGCGATCGCCGCCGCCAACGCCCGCGCCGCCGAGCTCAAGGACGGCGACCCCGCCAACGGCGAGGCCGACGTCGTCGTCGCGCTGAGTCACGAGGACGCCGCCACCACCGCCACCAGCTTCGGCGGGAGCGTCGACGCCGTCTTCTCCGGACACACCCACGTGCCCTTCGCCCAAACCGTCACCGGTGCTGAGGGCAACCAGATCGCCGTCGTCCAGGCCGACCACTACGGCTGGGCGCTGGGGCGCATCCGTCTCAGCTATGACCCCGCCAGCCGGAAGACCTCAGTGGTCAGTGCTGACAACAAGGACCTGCGCAGCTCGAACTGCACCACCGACGCCTACGGCGTCGCCGGGATCGTGTCCCAGGCGGAGAAGGACTCCGCCACCGAGGGCGGCAAGCCGCTGGCCCGGATCGGCTCGGACTTCCTGCGCGGCTCGGACGGCACCGGCCCCGGCGCCAACCGAGGCACTGAGTCCACCGCCTCCAACCTCATCGCCGAGTCCTTCCGCAGCTGGCTCGCCACCGACATCCAGCCGGCCGGCTCCACCCGCTACGTGGGCATCATGAACGCTGGCGGCGTGCGCGCCGACCTGCTCTACACCGCTTCCGGCTCCGAGGGTGATGGCGTCCTGACCTCAGGGGAGGCCTACACCGTCCAGCCCTTCGGCAACGAGATGGCCTATACGACCCTCACTGGCGCTGAGCTGAAGGCTCTGCTGTCCCAGCAGTGGCAGCCCGGCTCCAGCCGGCCCGTCCTCACCCTGGGGCTGTCCAGCAACGTCGACGTCCTGACCGAGGCCAGCACCGATGCCGCTCATGGGACTGAAGCCGGAGCCGCCCCCGCGATCCGCGAGATCCTCGTCGACGGCAAGCCGCTGGCCGACGGCGACAGTGTCGTCGTCGCCTCCAACTCCTTCCTACTGACCGGCGGCGACGGCTACACCGTCCTGAAGGACAAGCCGTCGACCAACACCGGTGTTCTCGACCGCGACGTCACCTCCGCCTACCTGGCCTCCTTCGGCGACCAGCCCGTCAAGGCCGGCTACTCCAAGCGGCAGACCGGGATGACCGTGGGGCCCGTGTACGTCAGCTCAGGCGGTGCGCGCAGCACCGACATGGTCTCAGTGACCCTGGACTCCCTGGCCTACACCAACGCCTCCGAGCAGGCCGCCGGCGCCCGGAGTGTGCGCGTGAGCTCGGGGGGCAAGGAGATCCTGACCAAGGACCTCGACCTCACCGTCGACCCCACCGGTCCGACCACCGGACGGGTCGACTTCAACCTCACCTTCCCGTCCGACGCCCCCACGCGCGCCTGCCGCACGATCCAGGCCGCCACCTGTCGCTGGGCCTCCGTCGAGACCCTCGACTCCGCCGGCACGGTTCTCAATCGCTTCTCGGTTGAGATCGAGGATGAGGCTGCGGCCGACCCCGGTGCGGAAACGGGTGACAGTACGGCAGAGGGTACTGCCGGGACGGCGGACGAGGCCGGCGGCGAGGCGACGTCCACCCCGCAGGTCGGTCGTGATGCTGATGAGGCGTCCGTGGGTGGCGGCACCGAGCCGTCCGCCGGGAGCGGCGCGCCGCCCGCAGCCGCCGCCGCTCCTGAGGCCCGCGGTAGCAGCGGCGATCAGCCAGTCGGCGGCTCGGGTGGCTGGCCGCTGGCCCGCACAGGTGCGTCCCTGGGTGCGGGCGTCGTCGCCCTGATCCTCATCGTCGGCGGCTACCTCATCGTGTGCCGCAAACGGCAGGTCGACTGACGTGGATTGACGTGTGCTGATGCGGTCTGATGCCGACTGATGCAGCGATGCGCGAATCGACACTCGTGCCCGTCGCCCTCACCAGGGTGGCGGGCGCGACTGCCGGGTGACGAGTGCCTGCGTGGGTGGGGCGCCACTGGGGAAGGTGCAGGTGATCGGGGGACAGTGGCGACTGCGGTTCACGTCGAGGACGGCCCCTGTTCTCAGAACAGCCTATGAAATGTATTGTGAGTCACTTAGGGGTGGACGTGAGTGTCTGAACGGGCATACACTCATGTCTGTTCAAACATTAAAGGTTGGATTGATGCCCGAACAGGCATCATCTGCCGCCGACATCGACGTCAGGGGTGAGCATGCGCATCGAGGACAGGCACAGCCGGATCGTGGAGCAGGTGCGCGGCGCAGGGCGCGTCCTGGTCACCGAGCTGGCCGAGCGCTTCGACGTCACCCCTGAGACGATCCGCCGCGACCTGACCGCCCTGGACCGCTGCGGCTCTCTGCGCAAGGTCCACGGCGGCGCCATCCCGGCCCCCGCCCTGCCGGAGACCGGCGTGACCCAGCGCGAGCAGGTCAACACCTCCGCCAAGCAGGCCATCGCCCGCGCCGCCCTGGAATGGTTGGGCCCGGAACCCGGCACCACCCTCCTGGTCGACGCCGGCACCACCACCGGGGCGTTCGCCCGCCTCCTGCCCACCGAGAGCAACCTGACCATCATCACCAACTCCGTCCTGACCGCCGCCTCCCTGGCCGCCGCAGGACAGACCCGGGTGCGGATCCTGGGCGGCCAGCTGCGCGGACTCACCCAGGCCGCCGTCGGCCCCGAGGCCGTCGAGACCCTCTCCACCCTGCGCGTCGACGTCGCCCTCCTAGGCGCCAACGGCGTCAGTGCCGCTCACGGGCTGTCCACGCCCGACCCCGACGAGGCCACCGTCAAACGCGCCATGGTGCGCAGCGCCCGCCAGGTGGTGGCCCTGGTCGACTCCTCCAAGATCGGCCAGGAGCACCTGGTCTCCTTCGCCTCCCTCGACGACGTCGACCTCCTGGTCACCGACGTCGAGCTCCCGCCCGCACTCACCGAACAGCTCGCCACCACCGAAACCGAGGTCCTCGTCGCATGATCCTGACCCTCACACCCAACCCGTCCCTCGACCGCACCGTCTCCCTGGCCGGCCCTCTCCAGCGCGGTGCCGTCCAGCGCCTGACCACCGTCGTCATGGAGCCGGGGGGCAAGGGCGTCAACGTCGCCCGCGTCCTGTCCAACTCCGGGCGCGCCGCCACCACCGTCCTGCCCGCCGCCGAGCACGACCCCATTCTCACCGCCCTCGACGCCTTAGAGCTGCCCGGGCTCACCGTCCATCCGGTGCCCGTGGCCGGCGCCGCCCGTATCAACACCGCGGTCACCGAGCCCGACGGCACCACCACCAAGCTCAACGAGCTGGGCGCCGGCCTGAGCGAGAAGGAGATCGACGCCGTCGAGCGCGCCCTCCTGGAGACCCTGGCCACCACGCCGCTTCCGGCCGGAACCTCCCCCCACCACTGGGCGGTCCTGTCCGGCTCCCTGCCGCCGGGCGTCCCGACCAACTGGTACGCCCGCCTTGTGGGGCTCCTGCGCGAGGCCGCCCCGGGGCTGCGCATCGCCGTCGACACCTCCGACGAGCCCCTGTCCGCCCTGGCCGCCGAGCTGCCCGACTCGGCCCCCGACCTCATCAAGCCCAACGGTGAGGAGCTCGGCCAGCTCGCAGGTCTGCCCGCCGAGCGGGCCATGGCCCTCGAGGAGGGAGCCGTCGAGGGGAATTATGGCCCCGTCGTCGACGCCGCCCGCCTCCTGGTGGCCCTGGGCATCGGTGCCGTCATGGTGACGCCTCGGGCCCGCCGGCGCCGTCCTGGTGACCGCCGACGGCGCCTGGCACGCCACCGCCCCGGAGGTCCCGGTGGTCTCCACCGTCGGCGCCGGGGACTCCTCAGTGGCCGGCTACATCCTGGCCGACGTCAATGGCGGCGACGAGGCCGAGCGCCTGAGCACCGCCATGGCCTACGGCTCGGCCGCCGCCTCCCTGCCCGGCACCACCCTGCCCACGCCCGCCGACCTGCCCGAGCAGCCGTCCGTCGTCACCCGGCTCTCCTGAGCGGGGGCCCGGAGGAGCCTGGGCCGCCGGAACCGCCGCAGCCCACCGCCCGCCTCCTGCCGTTGACCGTCATCCACGCCACCAACACCCCGACCAGCCCGACCGTTCGCAGCCTCCTCCAGTCCGCCACTCACTCACCCATCACACCTGACCGCTCCGACCACCTCTGACACACCGCCGCCGCCCACCGGGCGGCAGCACCTCGGACACCAAGGAAGACCATGACCGAGAACACCCCACTGATCATCCCCGAGCTGGTCGCGCTCGATGCCGACGCCGGCCCGGGTAAGGAAGACGTCATCGAGTTCCTGGCCACCACCGTGGCCGGGGCCGGCAGGGCCTCCAGCCCCGACGGCCTGGCCGCCGACGCCAAGAAGCGCGAGTCGACCGCCCCTACCGGGATCCCCGGCGGCATCGCGATCCCGCACTGCCGCAGCGCCCACGTCCTGGCTCCCAGCCTCGGCTTCGCCCGGCTGGCCGAGCCGGTCGACTTCGGGGCCGCCGACGGCCAGGCCGCTGACCTCGTCTTCATGATCGCGGCCCCCGACGGCGCCGACGACTTCCACCTCCAGCTCCTGGCCAAGCTCGCCCGCGGCCTCATGCAGTCCGAGTTCACCGACGCGCTGCGCCAGGCCCCTAACGCCGAGGAGGCGGCCCGGATCGTCACCGGACAGGTCCAGCCCGAGCTGCTCGACGGCGGGGGAGAGGCTGACAAGAGCGGAGCCGCCGAAGGCTCCGGAGACGCAGAAGACTCGGCCGACAAGCCTGCGGCCGCCGCGGCGTCGTCGGCCCCGGCGGCGGGCGAGACCGTCATCGTGGGCATCTCCTCCTGCCCCACCGGAATCGCCCACACCTTCATGGCCGCCGAGGCCCTGGAGCAGGCCGGTAAGGACCGCGGCATCACCGTGGCCATCGAGGGCCAGGGCTCGGGCAAGATCGACGCCCTCGACCCCGACCTCATCGAGCGGGCCACCGCCGTCATCTTCGCCCACGACCTGCCCGTCAAGGGACGCGAGCGCTTCGCGGGCAAACCCGTCATCGACGTCGGCGTCAAGGCCGCCGTCAACGACGCCGGGTCCCTCCTGGACAAGGCCCTGGCCGCGGCCGACGACCCGAGCGCGGCCCGCGTGCCGGCCGGCAGCGAGTCGAGCGAGGAGAGCGAGGAGGGCTCCGAGCACTGGGCACGGCGCCTCCAGCGCTCCGTCATGACCGGCGTGTCCTACATGATCCCCTTCGTGGCCGCCGGCGGTCTGCTCATCGCCCTGGGCTTCCTCCTGGCTGGGTACGATGTCGCCAACCTCTACGAGAAGATCTCCATCAGCGACTACTCCCTGTGGAACCTTCCCGGCAACGAGTTCGTCCACGAGATCAAGAACTCGGCGGGCGACGTCGTCGGCACCGAGACGATCACCGTCTCCCAGTCCGGACTGCTGCTGTACATCGGGTGGTCGCTGTTCCTGCTGGGGCAGGCGGCCATGTCCTTCCTCGTCCCGGCGCTGGCCGGCTACATCTCCTTCGGCCTGGCCGGCCGGCCCGGTATCGCCCCTGGATTCGTCATGGGCGTCGTTGCGGTCGAGGTCGGTGCCGGGTTCATCGGTGGTCTGGTCGGCGGTATCCTCGCCGGCTACTTCGCCGCCTGGCTCGCCGGGCTCAGTGTGCCGTCCTGGCTGCGTGGGCTCATGCCCGTGGTCATCATCCCGCTGGGCACCACGCTGGTGGTTGGCGCCTTCATGTACATGGTCCTCGGACTGCCCCTGGCCTCCCTCATGACCGCGCTGCAGGACGGACTGACCTCCATGTCCGGGGTCGGCTCCGCCGTGCTCCTGGGAATCATCCTCGGGCTCATGATGTGCTTCGACCTGGGCGGGCCGGTCAACAAGGCCGCCTACCTGTTCGGCACCGCGGGCCTGTCCGCCGCCAGCGCCACCAACACCGCCCCCTACGAGATCATGGCCACCGTCATGGCCGCCGGCATGGTGCCGCCGCTGGCGATGTCCGCCGCGACCTTCCTGCGCTCGCGGCTGTTCACCAAGGCCGAGGTCGAGAACGGGCGCAGCGCCTGGTTGCTGGGACTGTCCTTCATCTCCGAGGGTGCCATCCCCTTCGCCGCCGCCGACCCGCTGCGCGTCATCCCGGCCACCATGGCCGGCGGGGCGGTCACCGGGGCGATGACCATGGCCATGCACGTCGGCTCGCGCGCACCCCACGGCGGTGTGTTCGTCGCCTTCGCCATCACCAACTTCGGTGGCTTCCTCCTGGCGATCCTGGTCGGGGCGGCGGTGAGCACCGCGCTCGTCATCCTCCTCAAGGGGCTGGGGCGCAACAAGGACGGCAAGGACGGCGCCGAGGCGCAGCCCGCCGCCGCTGCCGCCTGATCCAGCTCCCGACCGCTGTCACGAGGACGGCCCGCCATCTGGGCGGGCCGTCCTCGTCGTCGTGGAGAGGTGCGATCGGTGCGTGTGTATGTGTGTGGAGGGGCGGCGTCGGCCCGCTTGGGGCAGGGCCTGCCGGGTGAGGCGCCGTCGCGCTGTGCTGACCCTGATCGGGGACGTACCTGTCGGTCGGGGACGTACTCATCGATCGAGGACTGCGTTCTCTCACAGAAGGTGACGGTTGAGCCCTAGTCGTTTGTGAGAGAAGTACGTCCTGAATGGAAAACGCAGTCCCCGATCCACGCACGGCTGTCCGGTACCGCCGTCGGGACCGGCCGGGGCGGCCAGCGCCGACCGACACAACCTCTTGGCGGTCTCTGCCGCAGATGCGGGTGCGTGCGCCGCCGTCGTGGCTGATCGGTTCCGGTACGTCTGGCAAGCACCGGCCGGCCACTGCTTGTTTCCCGGCTCCTTATGCGCTCTCACGCTCGGCCCCGGCGCTGGTGGCAGCATAGGCTTCGCGTCATGGCTGCTAGACGACGCATCGACCCCGTCGCAGGGGCTCAGGCTCTGCGCCAGTGGGCCCAGGAACAGGACGAGTCCCAGAAGACTGCGGAGATGAACGCCGACGGTTCCATGAGCCCGGCCGACCGGGCCGCCCGGCGCAGGGTGACCGCCACCGCCGTGCGCTACACCCTCGAGGAGCTCGCAGCCTGCGCCCCCGGGCGATCGGTCGAGGTACGGGTCCCGCCCTTCGGCGTCACCCAGGCCGTCGCCGGGACCGTCCACCGCCGGGGAACCCCGCCCAGCGTCGTCGAGACCGATGCTCCCACCTGGCTGGCCCTGGCCACTGGCCGACTGATCTGGCAGGACGCCCTGAACAGCGGCGCCCTCCAGGCCTCCGGCGAGCGCTGCGACCCTGTCCGCCTACCTGCCCCTGGTCCGGCTCCCCGGATGAACATCGACATACATCGACATACATCGACATTTTCTTCAAAAACGACGCGAATACGCGTCATCTGTGAAGAAAATGTCGATGTGTGAGGCGCGTTGGGGAACTGCGCTCGCCTGTTTGTCACTGCGCCGACGGTCCGCGCCGGTAGGTTCACCCCATGAGTCGCACGCGCCTGAGCACCCACACCGCCCCGCCCGCCGAGGTCACCGAGGCCTTGGCTGCGCTGCGCGCACGCTACGAGGCGCCCACTGCCTTCCCTCCCGAGGCCCTCACCGAGGCCGAGGCCGCCGCCAGCGCCTGGGCTCAGGACGGTCCCGCCCGGCTCCTGGCCGACGGCGCCCGTGACGCCCGCGACCTGGACCTGGTCACCATCGACCCGCCCGGGTCCATGGACCTCGACCAGGCGGTGCGCCTGGAGCGCCTGACCTGGCAGGCGGAGAGCGCCGGCGCGGCGGCCGGGGAGGCGACCGAACCGGCGGCTGCCTACCGCGTCCACTACGCCATCGCCTCGCTGGCCACCTTCGTCACCCCCGGCGGCGCCCTGGATGCTGAGCTGCGTCGTCGCGGTGAGACCATCTACGCCCCCGACGCCGCCACGCCCTTGCACCCCGAGGTCCTCTCCCACGGCGCCGCCTCCCTCCTGGAGGACGTGGACCGCCCGGCCTGCCTGTGGACCATCGACCTCGATGCCCGAGGCGAGGTCGTCTCCGCCCGCGTCGAGAGGGCCCTCGTGCGCTCACGGGCCCGCCTCACCTACGCACAGGTCCAGGCCGCCATCAACGGTGAGGGCTCGCTGCCGCCGTCGGCCCCCGACGACCTGCCCGGGCTCCTGGCCGAGATCGGCCGCCTGCGCCTGGAGCGGGAGGCCGCCCGAGGCGGCATCAGCATGACCACGCCCGAGCAGGTCATCGAGGTGACCGAGGTGGCAGGGCCGGCGGGCGAGTCGGAGTCCGCCGAGGTCCCCGGCCCGGATGGCTACCGGCTCGCCTACCGAGTGAGTGAGCCCGCCGAGCAGTACAACGCCCAGATCTCTCTGCTCACCGGCATGTGCGCCGCCCGGATCATGGTCGAGTGCGGCGTCGGCATCTTGCGGACCCTGTCCCCGGCGCGCCCCGAGGACTACGCCCGTCTGCGGCGCGTCGCCGCGGCCCTGGGCATCGACTGGCCGGCCGCCCGGTCCTACCCCGAGCTCGTGCGCAGCTTGGGACCATGCCGTGCCCGCCCAGGCGGCCTTCATGGACCAGGCCATGTCCCTCTTCCGCGGGTCGGGCTACCTCGCCTTCGGCGTCGACGGTGTCGGCGTCCCGGCCGACGACGAGGCCTCCGACGCCGAGGAGGCCGTCCACTCGGCGATCGCCGCCCGCTACGCCCACGTCACCGCCCCGCTGCGCCGCCTCGTGGATCGCTACGGCGAGGAGGTCTGTATCGCCGCCTGCGCCCAGGCGCCCGTGCCCGAGTGGGTGCTCCAGGCCCTGCCCGAGCTGCCCGGCATCATGGAGCAGACCGGCAAGCGCGCCCGGGCCATCGGCCGCGGAGCCCTGACCGTCCTGGAGGCCCTGGTCCTGCGCGGCCACGAGGGCAAGGTCTTCGACGGCGTCATCACCTCCGAGCGCGACGGCCGCGGCGAGCTCGTCCTGGCCGAGCCCGCCGTCGTCACCGAGATCCGTGCCGGCAAGGGTGCCTCCGACGGCGGTCGCCTCCCGGTCGGCGAGCGCGTGCGGGTCCGCCTGCTGGCCGCCGACCCCGCCGCCGGCATCCGCTTCGAGCTCCTGACGCACCAGCCCTGAGGCGCCCGATGCGTCAGTCCTGCGGGAGCATCTGATCCAGCAGCTCCTGGGCATCGGTCCCGACCAGGTCCAGCACGCCCCGTGAGGCGAGCGAGGCAACGCCGTGGACGGCCGCCCACGCGGCGGTCGCGGCGGCGTCGGGCGCGTCCGGGCGCTGCTCCGCGAAGCGGGTCCGCCACTGCTGAAGGAGCGGCAGGGACATGGCCCGAAGCTGCCGGCCGCTGCCGGCCAGCACGTCGTGGCGGGTGATGAGGTCGAAGGCATGGGGATGCTCGACGGCGTAGGCGACGTAGACCCTCGCGGTCCCCTTGAGGCTTCCTCCGGCGTCGGCGATGCGCCCGCGGAGCTCTCCGAGGCACGCCTCGGCGATCGCGGCCAGGAGCAGCGCGAGGGTGGGGAAGTGGCGCCTCGGTGCGCCGTGGGAGATGCCGCAGCGCCGGGCCACCTCCCGCACCGTCACCGCGCTGATGCCGTTCTCTTCGAGCAGCTGCCGCCCCGCCTGGATCAGACGGTCCTCCGTTGTCTGGCTCATGGCCCTAGCCTGCCTCTTGTAGACGGTGTCTACAACATGGTAGACACCGTCTACATGATGGCTTTCGGATACTCCCTCGCCCTGGTCTCGGCCGGGTCCGCCTGCATGCCCTGTGGAACGTGCTGGTGAAGCGGTCCGGTACCTCCGACGTCGCCTTCGTGTGGGTCTACAGCGCCATCACCGCACCGCTGTGGCTGGTGGTGCTGACAGTGGTGGCGTCATCGGGAGGACTGGGCCCGGCCTGGTGGGCGACCCTCGTCAGCACGGCGCTGCACACGGCCTACGCGGCGGTTCTCCAACGCGCCTACTCGGCGGCGGACCTGTCAGTGGTCTACCCGGTCTCACGCGGACTGGCGCCGGTCCTGGTGACGGTGATGGCGGCGCCGTGGAACGGGGGTACGAGCGTCATGCAGGTGGCGGCGCTTCCGGCGGTCCTCGCCGGCGTCGTCCTCGCCTCGGGTGCCACGTGGCGGAATCTGAACCGGGCCCGAGGCCTCTGGGCGGGCAGCGCCGTCGCCTCCTGCACCGCCGCCTACACTCTGTGGGACGCCTTCGCCGTCGCGCACCTGCACGTCTCTGTTGTGCCCTATATGGCGCTGTCCAGTCTGGCTCAGCTCGTGCTGCTTACCGTCGTGCTGGGCCGACGTCGCCGCGAGCTGCCCGCCGCGCTGGCCGCCGGCTGGGCCCGAGCCCTCCCCATCGCGGTGCTGGTGCCGGCGAGCTATGCGCTGGTGCTTGTCGCCATGCGCTTCGGGCCTCCGTCCGTCGTCGCCACCTCCAGGAGCCTCAACGTCGTCTTCGGCGTCATCGCCGGGGTGTGGCTCCTGCGTGAGCCGTTCACCGGGCGATCAATGCTGGGAGTCGCGATGATCGTCGTCGGAGTCCTGATGGGAGCAAGCTGATCCCGGAGCCGTCCGCGAGCCGGCTCCGGCGCCCGCCGATGGTCAGGCGACGTCCGGTCATGACAGACTGTGCGTGTGCGTACCGGTGAGAACCCCTCGCAGACGGCCTTCGACCGCCCCGACGACGCCCGTCGCATCCCGCGGGCCGGCTCCTCGGAGCCTCTCGGTCGGTCCAGCCAGTCGAGTCAGACCGATCCGACGGCTCCCGCGGCGCCCGTGAGCGCGCCCAGCCTGACCGCCCTGCCCGACGACCACTCCGACGAGCTCGAGCCCTCTCCGCGAGAGGAGTGCGGCGTCTTCGGCGTGTGGGCGCCCGGCGAGGAGGTCTCCCGCCTGACCTACTTCGGCCTGTACGCCCTCCAGCACCGCGGTCAGGAGTCGGCCGGCATCGCCACCTCCAACGGCTCCCAGATCCTCGTCTACAAGGACCTGGGCCTGGTCTCCCAGGTCTTCGACGACCAGGCCTGTCCAACCTCACCGGTCACATGGCCGTGGGTCACGTCCGCTACGCCACCCAGGGGGCCACCACCTGGGAGAACGCCCAGCCGATGCTCGGCCCGGCGGCCGGCTCCACCCTCGTCCTGGCCCACAACGGCAACCTCACCAACACCCGCGAGCTCATGGACGCCGTGCACGCCACCTCCGGGGAGGATCTCAGCGGCGAGCTGGGCCGCGGCTCCTCCACGGACACGGCGGTCCTGGCCGCCCTGCTCAACCTCGTCTCCGAGCACGGCACCCTGGAGGGCTGGGACTCGGCCGCCGACATCCTCACCTCCGGCATCACCGACGACGCCGATCTCGACGCCGCCTACTCCGCGCCGGCCCCCTTGAGCGTCCACCAGGCCGCCCGCCGGGTCCTGCCCATGCTGCGCGGCGCCTTCTCCCTGGTCTTCATGGACGAGGGCACCCTGTACGCCGCCCGCGACCCGCACGGGGTGCGCCCCCTGGTGCTCGGGCGCCTGGGCAACGGGTGGGCCGTGGCCTCCGAGACGGCCGCCCTGGACATCGTCGGCGCCGCCTTCGTGCGCGAGGTCGAGCCCGGTGAGCTCATCGAGATCGACGAGGACGGCGTGCGCTCCTCGCGCTTCGCCACCGCCCGCCGGGCCGGCTGCGTCTTCGAGTACGTCTACCTGGCCCGTCCCGACACCCGCATCGCCGGGCGCAGCGTCATCGCCTCGCGCAACGAGATGGGCGCCGCCCTGGCCCGCGAGCACCCGGTGGAGGCCGACCTTGTCATCGCCACCCCGGAGTCGGGCACCCCGGCCGCCATCGGCTACGCCCAGGAATCCGGCATCCCCTACGGGCAGGGGCTGGTGAAGAACGCCTACGTGGGGCGCACCTTCATCCAGCCCACCCAGACCCTGCGCCAGCTCGGCATCCGTCTCAAGCTCAACCCCCTGCGCGAGGTCATTGAGGGCAAGCGCCTCGTCGTCGTCGACGACTCCATCGTGCGCGGCAACACCCAGCGGGCCCTGGTGCGGATGCTGCGCGAGGCCGGCGCCGCCGAGGTCCACGTGCGCATCTCCTCCCCGCCGGTCATGTGGCCCTGCTTCTACGGCATCGACTTCGCCACCCGCGCCGAGCTCATCGCCACCGGCATGAGCGTGGAGGAGATCGGTGAGTCCATCGGAGCCGACTCCCTGGGCTTCCTGTCCGTGGAGGGCATGGTGTCCGCCAGCGGCCAGAAGGCCGACGACCTGTGCCTGGCCTGCTTCACCGGCGACTACCCGATCCCGCCGCCGGTGCGCAGCCTGAAGTCCGCCGCCATCCCGGTGCGCCGCGTCCCGGCCGCCTACCGCGGGCGGCGCCGCGAGGAGGCCGACGACGCCGCCCGCACCGTGCCGCTGGGCAGCATCACCCGCCCGGACCTGGCCTCCGGCAGCCCGCTGGGCTCGACGACGTCGTAGCCCGGGACCCGGCGGCGGCCGCGCTGTGTCCAGGCGGCCCGCCGTTGCCGCCTGTCCGCGCCGCGTCCGCCGATCCGTCCTCGCACCTCCGCCCACCACCGCACCTCCACCCGAGTCCTCAAGGAGCCCCCACATGACCCAGCAGCCCGAGCAGTCCGCCCCGGGAATCACCTACGCCGCCGCCGGCGTCGACACCGCCGCCGGGGACCGGGCCGTCGCGCTCATGAAGGATGCCGTGGCCGCCACGATGACCCCGGCGGTCGTTGGCGGCGTCGGGGGCTTCGCCGGGCTCGTGGACGTCTCCGCACTGCGCGACTACCGCCGCCCCTGTTGGCCACCTCCACCGACGGCGTGGGCACCAAGGTCGCCATCGCCCAGGCCCTCGACATCCACGACACGATCGGCCAGGACCTGGTGGGCATGGTCGTTGACGACATCGTCGTGGTCGGGGCCCGGCCCCTGCTCATGACCGACTACATCGCCTGCGGGCACGTCGTCCCCGAGCGGATCGCGGACATCGTGCGCGGCGTCGCCCAGGCCTGCGCCGCCGTCGGCACCCCGCTGCTGGGCGGGGAGACCGCCGAGCACCCCGGCCTCATGGCCCCCGACGAGTACGACGTCGCAGGGGCCGCCACCGGCGTCGTCGAGGCCGACCGCATGCTCGGTGCGGAGAAGGTGCGCGTCGGCGACGTCCTGGTCGCCCTGGGCTTCCTCCGGCCTGCACTCCAACGGCTACTCCCTGGTGCGCCGCGTCATCGAGCACGCCGGCTGGGGCCTGGAGCGCGAGGTCCCCGAGTTCGGCCGCACCCTGGGCCAGGAGCTGCTCGAGCCCACGCGCCTCTACACCCGCGTGTGCCTGGCCATGCTGGAGACCCTGTCGTCGCCGGCCGCTCCGGGGCCGGTTCACGCGCTGTCCCACATCACCGGCGGGGGACTGGCCGCCAACGTCGCCCGGGTCCTGCCGGCCGGGCTCATCGCCGACGTCGACCGGGCCTCCTGGACGGTGCCGCCGGTCTTCTCCACCGTGCGCGAGCTCGGCTCGGTGCCGTGGGAGGACCTCGAGGGCACCCTCAACCTCGGCGTGGGGATGGTCGCCGTCGTCGACCCCGCCGCGGTCGACGCCGTCCTGCGCGTCGCCGAGGGCTCCGACATCCCCGCCTGGGTGCTCGGCGAGGTGCACGATGCTGGGAAGCACGAGGCTCAGGACCGAATCGTCTCCGGCACCAAGGGGGTTGACGGGGGAGCCGTCGACATCCACGGCACCTACCGGATCGCCTGAGAGCTGCCACGGGCAGCCATGAGCAGCCACGAGTAGCCACGGGCAGCAAGGCCCCCGCCGGATGCGGAATGCGTCCGACGGGGGCCTCGCGCCATGAAGTGTCACGCTTGGCGACTATTCAATCCCGACTGGGCCGGCCCTGGATGAGGGCGCCAGGGCGACACCGCCCCGACCTGGGTCGATGCGACGCAGGTGAATCGGGTCAGGAGTGAAAAGTCGCCGAGAGTGACACGGATGGCTGCCCGACAGCCTCGACTCACGCGCTGGTAGGCGCGCTGAAGGGCCGGTAGGTGCGTCCCTCCGGCCCTCCTTGACTGGGGGTGAGGTTACTTCCTGTCCTCGTCGTCCCAGTCATCGTCGTCGACGGCATACTTGGCGGCCAGTTCCTCGTAGTCGATCTCGTCATCAGGTTCAGATCCCGAGGATGCTGAGACGAGCTCCCGCTCCAGAGCCTTGTAATCGGTCTCCGGACTGAAGTACTTGAGCTTACGGGCAACCTTGGTTGCCTTGGCCTTCTGACGGCCGCGCCCCATAGGCTCGACCCCCTCCAACGTGTCACGGCGCGCACGTGGGCGCGCTCTTCCTGGTCAAATATGTCGTGGGCCAACCGTACAACGTCAATGCGTACGAACACCATTCGGACACTGGATGAGAGCCGTGGTGACGCACACCCCACATATAGGACATCAGGTTCAATAAACGCTCAGGAGTTGCTCAGATGACTAGGGGTGTGCGCTCAGTGAATCTGTGGGTTTTGCTCAACGCTGACCTGAGAGGTCCCCAGAGAGGTGGGGGCCGTCAGAGACTTTCGAGTCCGCTGCCTTGAAGATTTTTGAGAGGAAGGTGGGACGGGGGCTGCCTGGCGAGTGGACGGCAATGCTTCGCCGGGGGCGTACGCGGTGGGCCCGACGTATGCGCAGGCGGAGTGGCTGACCGAACCGGGCGGACGCACGTGAAGGGGCGAAGGGAGCCCTCAGGGGCGGTCCTTGAGGCTTGTGGTGCGTCCTTGTGGGCAAGGGGCGAGTGGGTCGGTGTCCTGGTGGTGCGGCGGGGCTCGGCTCCCGGGGTGAGGACTGCGCTTCGTGCCGGGGACGTACTTTCATCAAAGACGGCTGCATCCTGATCTCAGTCATCTGCGACAGAACGCAGTCCCCATGCGGAAAGTACGTCCTCACCGGGCTCTGCGTCAGCGCTGTCGTCATGTAGAAACCGTCGGCGAGCCCATCGGTGACACTGCGGCGAATCGACTCTGCAGCCCAAACGTTCGGCGAGCTCGTGGCGCTCGAGCGGTTCGGTGTCCACACAGCGGACATGAACGGCTCCACGGCCATCATGCCTCGCGAAAAACCGCTGAATGCTGCGGCTCGTGCGCGGGTCCCGACGCCGGTGCAGAGTTCATGTCCGCTGCGTGGACACCGCCGGCTGGTTCCGCCCAGATCCGGCAGGGGACATGCCTTGGGACTATGCCGGCCCGCTCAGGCTGGAACTGGCAGAGGACGGTCTGCTTCGGGGAAAGGCTGGATCCGCCACAGGGTGGCTACTCCGCGAGGCTCGGGCGCTACTATCCAGGAGTTGTCGGTACTGTCTGGGGCCAGGCTCTCATGCAGTACACCCATGTCCCGGCAAGTAGCACCCAGTCCTCGTGCAGTAGCAGTGGGCATGACGAGCCCGGGCACAGGTAGGTCATTGCGGCTGCGTGACGGGTGCTCACATCTGGCCATCTGAGATGGCACGGATTGAGCCCTGCTCAACGTGGCTGCCGTGTGGGCCGGCGCTGGCCCCGGCGTTGATCGCAGGTGGATCCGTGCCACCTGACCTCGCACGATTCCAGCAGCCATCACGCATCCAAAAACATGTGCCCCGAGGGGCGGAGGCCCGTAGCGAGAGGGCGCACCATGGGGGCCGAGAGCCTGATCCTCGGGGTCCAGTTCTTGTCCCTTTGAGGTGCGTTCGAGGGGGTGGCCCGGCGGCATCCTTGGTGAGCACGTTGGGAGTGTTGGTGACAGGTGCGATGGGCGGTGTGTCGGGGGTGGAAGGTGGGTATCGTGTGAGGGGTGACTCCTGAACGATGTTCACCGCTGGGGAGCTCCTGTAGCGGCGCTCGCACTCTGGGTATCGAGGCAGAGCGTCAGGGTCTGTTCGTGGTATGAAGAAGGTGTCGCATAGGGCGCGCACCGCCTTGCCCTCGACGGATGCGTCGGCGATGTGGCGGCGGTGCGTCACGTGCGCGACGCAGCCTGGAACTGAAGTGACAAGGCGTCCTTGTGATTTGGCCTCTTCAAGGATAGAGATTTGGCGGGAGCAATGACCTTCGTCCTCCATCGCGGAATAGATGTCGAAGGATTTGTCCCAACCTTGTTCCGGCGGTGCGATGCATGTCAGCAGACGGTATTCTAATCTGTGTGCCAATCTAGAGCCAGGTTGGCTCTGTTCTATGAACGACAGGCAGATATCTTCGATTCCGTCCTCGGTGGTGATGCTGAGTTCCACTGTTGCCAGCGGTTCTCGGTTGGTGCTCTGTCCGTCGCTCTTTGAAGGGGTTAGTGGGTGTGGAATGGTGGCACGGGCAGTGCCGGCGTGTGATGCCTCCTGTAGGAGTTGACATACTTCGTCCTGAACGGAGAGTTCCCACTCGGATAGCACTCGGGCGGCCGTCTCTCGCTTGAGGAGGTTCCAATCCAACTCCGTGGGAAGCAGGGCCTGCCGCCCCTCGGGTGTGCTGCACTGGCGCTTCAGTGCCTCGTAGAAGTCCTCGCGATCTTCGTGCCCACCCTTTGCAAGGCCTGCTGCGAGGGTCCAGTGGGTGCCGTCGTCCGCGGTCCATACGCCTGCTCGCCATTGGCTGGAGCGGATCTCGATGAGACGAAGGTCCTGCGAGCAGGAAATAGTCCTGTTTGAGACGGTATGGTCACCAAGTGCAGTCCTGCACTTGGTGAGAATGGGGTGATCGAGGTGGGAGAGGGGTTGCACGTCTTCCCAGCGCCCGTCCGAAATTGCTCGTGGTTGAAACGGATTAGACCATCCGTCGTTCAGTTCATGAAGTAGTCGGACGGTAGGGCGGGTGGTGCGATCGTGTTGCACGGCAGCATTCTTACATATGGTGCCGACATCATTGGAGTCGGGCTCCGTTGGGTAGAAGTCTCAGAGTTCGTTGGCGAGTTCGTCGATGGCGCTGTGACGAATCGACTCTGCAGACGCAAAACGTTCGGCAAGCTCGCGGCGCTCGGTCTGACGACGATGCATGAATGCTGCGACGTCGCGGCCTGCGATCCGTCGGTCGCGACCTACTCGGTACGACGGGATCAAGCCGTCATCGAGGAGCTTGTACAGGTGAGTGCGACTCATGCCAAGCCGTGTTGCTACTTGATTCGGTGTGAAGTGGGTGTCTGCACCCATGAGTGTGATGGGGCTGTCTCCTTCGAGGAAGGTGGTCAGGGCAAGAAGAAGGTCTTGCAGCTCACCCTCGTTGAGGGTGTGGGCGAAATCTTTGAGGGCGGCGCGCTCGTGCTCATTCACGGACAACGGTGCGACGTCGATCAGGTCTGTCATGGGGGTCCTTCGCGCTGATCGGCAGATATCATAGATGACACTACACGCCTAGGTGTCACAGATGTCAACTGGGGCCTACGGCGCGAGGGAGGTGATGAGGGGGCTGGCCTCGCCGCTCCAGGAGATGGCGAGCTGGTCCCGGGCGCGGGTTGCGGCCACGTACAGCAGCGAGCGCTCCCGCAGGAGGGCATCGTCGCGGTCCGCCTCGGAGTACTGCTGGTCCCGCAACGACCTGGGGATCGCGTTGCTCGAGACGTCGAAGAGCAGCACCTTGCGGAACTCCAGCCCTTTGGCGCGGTGCATCGTCATGACCACCGGCCTGCCCCGGCCGGCCGCCTCACGGTCCACGGCACGCACCTCCACCCCGTGCTGCGCCAGGCCATTGACGACGGCGTCGCGCTGGTAGCGGTCGCGTACCAGGATGGCGATGCTCTCCGGGGCGGAGTCCTCACTGTCCCGGTCCTGCTCCAGCCACACCCGTAGCAGCTCGGCGGCTTTGTCCAGCTCATCGGCGCGGTCGACGGCGTGCAGCAGCAGCGGCTCGGGCCCGGAACGCGGCGAGACATAGCGGTGCTCCTCGGCCTGGCCCTCCATGTCCTCATAGGTTCCGGGGTCGAGAATTCCGAAGGCCACATCGAGGTTCTGGCGGGTGGTGCGGTAGTTGCGCGTCAGCCGCCGCGACCTCCCGCGCACCTGGATCCCGTAGTGGCTCAGCGTGATCTTCTTGCCGTAGATCCGCTGGTGGGAGTCCTCGGCCAGGAACAGGTCATCCGGGCCAGGCTCCACCAGCGCCCGCAGCAGCTGCAGGTGAGCGGGCGTGAGGTCCTGAGCCTCGTCGACGAGCACGTGCCGGAAGGGGCGGGGGTGTGCCGAGGCCTGCCTCATGGTCGAGCCAGGCGGCGGCCAGGGCGAGCTGCTCGGCAAAGGAGGTCACGCCCAGGTCGGCGCTGCGGTCCCGGTAGCGCTCCATCGCCTTCCACACGGCGGCCCGCTTGGACCGGTCCAGGGCCACGCCCCGCCCGGGGCGGCGGATGCGCAGGTACTGCTTAAGAGTCGTCACGCGCTGAGGCAGCACGATCAACTCGTACTCGGACTCCAGGAAGTCGGCGGAGCGCAGACCCTCGGGCAGCTCATCGCCTATGAGGGTGAGGACCTCCTGCCACACATTGTCCTTGGGGTAGGTGAGTACCCGCGCGCGCGGCTGGCCGATGACCTCCTGGGCGATGGGGGAGATCCTGTCCCCGGCCTGTTGGAGGATCATGCGTGCTACCCGGTCCAGGCCGCTGACCATGACTCCGGACTCGCTCAGCCTCTCGGTGAAGGGCAGCCGTGGCTCGAGCTGGGCGACCTGACGGCGCAGGTCGTCGGCGAGGTTGCGCGTGTAAGTCGTCAGCAGGATCTGTGGCTCGCGGCCCCCGGACGCATCCCGCTTGGCGAGCTCGACGGCGCGGTGCACCGCAATGACGGTCTTCCCGGTTCCGGCGCCGCCCGAGACGCGCATGGGGCCGTTCGCGCGCCGCTCCACGAGGGCCCGCTGCTGGGGGTGCAGGAAGAGCTGCCACTCGGCGAAGCTGAGTCCCTCGATCGCGCGGCGCAGGTCCTCATCGCTCTCCAACCAGGTGAAGGTCGAGCGCGCCGCGCGGGTGCGCAGACCGGCGATGAGGTCGGCGTCGGTGGGCTCGGCGGCGACGTCGCGCGAGGGCCGCAGCCCGAAGTCCTCACGAATGTCCTCGATCGTTGCCCCCGTGGCCAGGGTTGAGCAGCGCCTCGCCCTGCCAGGCGACCCGGGCGGTGGAGACCAGGTCGAGGAGCTGGGACTCGTGCTCAGCCGCCAGTGCCGCCGCACCGAGCCGGACGTCAACACCGAGCTCGTCGTGCAGGATCTCCACGGTGAGACCGTCGGGCCACGCCGGTGCCTTATCCCGGCTGGGAACGACGACGGCGCCCGGCACAGTGACGGCCCCGATGGCTGTCCCAGCGGCCGTTCCGCCTTTGCCCCGGCGGCCCTCCAGCGGTGCCTCACTAGCTGCCGCGACCGGCTCCGCACCAGGTGCCTGCGCAGACGCGGAGCCGGCGTCGGAGCCCCTGGCGGTCTCCTCGTTGCGGCAGCGGGCCTCGGCGTTGGCGGCCTGGATCCGGGCGGTCTCGCGGGCGATCTCGTCTCTCTCACGCTGGGCGGCGGCGAGCTCGGCCTGGGCCATACGCCGCGCCTCCTCGACGGCGTCGGGATCCAGGCCGATAAGGTCCCCGACATTGACGACCTCGGTGATGCCGTTGCGGGGATTGACGTGGACCGTGACGGACTCGGCGATCTTGATGGCCTCGTCGTGCGGCCAGATGCCGTGAACGACGTAGACGACCTCGCCGTCGGCGGTGAGCTCGAACAGGACGGCCCGGTAGAAGTCTGTGACGCGCGCGGTGCGTACGCGCCGGTCCCGCGCCCCGCGAATGGGCTCCAGGTGCAGGCCCGAGCTCGTGGTCATGGTGGACAGCTTGCTGATGAACGGCCCGATCTTCGCCCTGAGGGACGGGTCCTTGGTGGTGGCGTCCTTGGTCTTGCTGCTGGGCAACAGGATCGCAGGCATGTCAGTGTCCTTCCAGGAGCTCGGGGGTGAGCGCGCAGATATCGGCGGCGGTGCGGGCCGGATCGTCCCCGGCGATGACGACGCGCCAGCCGGCCGCCCTCAGGGCCTCCTCATCATCGACCTGAGGCTCGGCGAGGACGGCGACCTTGGGCGCGGACCAGGACAGGTCCGTCATGGTACCGCCGACCTCGACGCCGTCGCCCTCGTGGGGGACGCCGGCGGCGGCCAGGTGAGGCAGAAGGGCGAGGATGGGTTCGGGGGTGAGGTCCCGGTCGACGTCGTCCCAACCGAGATCGCTCATGGTGGTCGGGCTGCCGGCGACGTCGGCGACGGCGACCTCGATCTGGGCGCGGGCGCGTAGCTCGGCCAGGGCCCGGCTGGTCGTGGTGATGTCCACGGGCGCCTGGGCCAGGGCGAGCACGTTGCTGAGCCGTAGCCAGGCCAGCCAGGCCTCGGGGTGGTCGGGGGCCTCCAGGGCCTCATCGGAGTCGTCAAGCACGAGGGCCATCCCCGTGGTGGAGGCACCGGTGAGCTGGACCGCCAAGGCGAGGTGGGGAATGGCGAAGACCGAACCGGAGCGCGCAGAGCCCGCGGGGGAGCCCGCGGCATCAGCAGCGCCGGTGGGTTCGGGCAGCTCGGTCTTGGGCCGCAGCACACGCAGCGCCTCCCACAGCGGATCCGCCCCGGCGCCCTGGGTGGGGGAGTACCGCAGGGATGCGTTCTGTCCCAGGGGCAGGTGGCTGGCGGCGCCGACGATGAGCGGCCCCCAGGCGGAGTCGGCCAGGGCTGTCAGGGCGGCGGTGGTGGCACTGGTCTCGGGGGTCCCTCGATGTCGTCGTTCAGCATCGCCTCCAGGAGAGCCATCGGCCCGCCGCGCCAGGCGGTGACGGCCTGGTCGGTGACGCCGCCGGCGCGCGCCGGCCCCAGGGTGCCGTTCTTGAGCTGGGCGACGACGGTCTCACCCAGCCAGGCCGGGTCCCACGGCCCGTCCAGGTCCTCGACGCCCACGGAGATGATCCGGTAGCCGGCGGCGCGCAGCCGCTCGCGTTTGTCCGCGTCGTCGGCGAGACGGTTGTGCGCGCGACTGGCGTGGTAGCTGCGGCCGTCGGTGAAGATGGCGATGGGGCTGCGGCCCCCGGGGCGTAGGCAAGTGAAGTCAGGGCGGGTGCCGCGGGCGTCGAGCTGGGGGCGGATCCGCCAGCGGCCCCCGTCGATCTCCAGCGCGGGCGCGCCCGAGGGGTCACTGGTGGTGCGCACGGCCATCTCCTTGCCCAGGAGCTCGGCGAGCGCGGCGCGGAAGCGCACCTCCAGGGGACTCTCCCCGGTGCCGGCGCGCACGGCCTCGTCGGTGACCCTCCACTGGGGGGCCTCCGGGTCGAGGCCCGCGAACAGGGCATCGGTGCTCATGGTGTCCAGTCCCAGGAGCTGGCCGATGGCGTGCAGGGCGGCGGCGCGGGTGACCTCGGCGGAAACGGCGTGGGGCCTCAGGCAGTCCGGGCACATATCCTTGCCCTCGGCGCGGCACTGGCAGCTCTCCAGGCGCTGGCCGGTGCGGATGAGGAGGCTCCAGAGCCGGGAGGAGTCGTCATGGTCGGTGAGGTAACCGGTGCCCCCGGGTACGGTGTCGTGCAGCAGAAGGGCGGGACGGGTCTCGCCGGGGGCGCCGCCGGCCACGGGGTGGGGGACGGAGGCGATGCCCAGGTGGTCGGGGAGCCGCCGGTGGTGATCTCCAGACCCAGGAGGATCGCGGAGGCCAGCGAGTCTACACCCACCCGGTCGGTGGCGAAGCCGAGCGGCAGGACGAAGGCGAGCGCCTCGGTGCTCAGCTCGCGCATGAGGTCGACGGCGATCACGTGTTCGGCCGGATCGCTGCGGTACCGGCACCAGGGCCGGTGCTCGCGGGCGGAGGTGGCCCGCGTGTCCGTGTCGAGCTTGCCGCAGGCCTCGCACAGGCGGAAGTCCCGCGAGGAGAGGGCGTTGCCGGAGACCCGGTCGACGCTCTGGCCGGCCAGGGGCCGCCCGGTGTTGAGCCAGCGCAGGTTTATGCCGCGGTAACGGGTCAGCCCGAACCCGGAGTCCTCCACGCTCCACTGGCGCACCGCACGGGCGGGGTCGAAGTCGGCCAGCGGCAGGACCTCGAAGTGGGCGCGGAGCCGTTCATCACTGGAGTCCCCGATGCGGGCGTCGTCCCGGGAGACGTCGGCGAAGACCCGGGTCAGGCGCAGGACCTGCCGGGCGCGTCCGACGTCGGCGATGGCGGTGTCACGGCACCTCGGGCACTCCGCGGGCGCGGCGGGCCGGGTCTCCTGCGGCTCGCGCACGTCGATGTAGCCGCAGGCCTCGCAGCAGAACCACCACTGGGCCTGGTTGTTGAGGTCGGAGGCGTCAATGCCTTCGATCTCCATCTCCAGGCCGCGGGTGTAGAAGGTGGCGCCGGGGGCGAACTCGTGCAGGGCGTGGACGGAGGCCCTGTCGACGTCGTAGGGCTCGGAGTGGAACTCATCGTTGTCAGGGTCGCGCCAGGAGACGCGGGCGGACAGGCGCACCGAGTCGTCGATGAGGGTGTAGTTGGGCAGGATGCCGTGGCGCTCCAGGGCCGAGACCCAGTGCTCGCGGTTCAGATCGAGGATCCGGGACTCGGCCGCCTTCTGGGCTCCCTCGGCGGCGCGATGTGCCCGCAGATCCTCCTCGGTGGCGTTGGGGCGCTCGGCGGCGTTCTTGAGCTCAGGCAGGGCCTCGCGGATCTGGCGCTCCTGGCGGCGGAGCCGCTCGGCCTCGGCACGGTGCTCGGCGGCGGCGCGCTGGAGCATCTCGCGGGGCCCGGCGCCGGCGTCCTGGGTCACCCAGGTGCTCAGGCGGTCGAGCGCCGGCGTGCGCTCCCGGAAGGCGGTGGTGAAGGCCCGCGCCAGCAGGGCGCCGTCGCGCTCGATCCGCTCGCACAGTGTGGTGATGAGCGAGCCCTCGCCGGTGGCGCCCAGGGCGGTCCCCGCGGTGCCGCCGCGGCCGCCGGAGGGGACGACCGGGTGGTTCTCGCGGGTGAGGGTGTCGATGACGGAGGCCAGGAACTGGCGGCGCAGGATCTCTTCAGCCCCCAGGTAGGTCGACGGCGGCGCGACGGAGCCGTTGAGGAGCCGGTCGGGGGCGTCGAGGAGCGGCAGCTGGCTGCGCCTGCCGGGCACGTAGGCCAGGGCGAGCGCCGAGCCGCTGCGGCGGCCCGCGCGGCCCACCCGCTGTACGTAGGAGGCGACGGTGGCCGGCAGGGAACCGAGCATGACGGTGGACAGATCCCCGATGTCGATACCCATCTCCAGGGTCGGGGTGGCCACGAGGACGTTGGGGTCACCGGGCACCTGCGTGGGGCGCTTGAACCTGGTCTCGACGGCGGCGCGCTCCTTGGCGTCGAGCAGGGAGGTGTGCTCGTGGGAGTCGACCCGGCGCACGTGAGCCCCGGCGTACATGCTGCGGTAGAAGCTCTCCGCCGGGTGCGGCTGGGCCCGCAAATGGCCGGGGCAGGTGGCGGCCAGGCAGGGGGCGGCGTCGAGCTGGTCAACGGTGGCGGTGGCGGCGGGCAGCTGGGTGCGGCAGGTGTCGCACACCAGGAGCAGGGCCTCGCGTGTGGTCTCACGCAGCGGGGAGACGACGACGCGGCTGGCCGGCAGCCCGTAGACGGTACCGCCGGAGTCGGTGGTGGTGACGCTGAGGATCCCGGCTTCGGCCAGGTGTGCCAGGAGCGCACAGGCCAGGCGGGAGGCGTGGGTGGGCACGACCCCCAGGCACTTGCGGGCCCAGGTGGCGTACCAGGACTTCGAGGAGCCCACCGGCGCGAAGGCCGACTTGCGGGTGTCGAGGCGGCCGCCGACCTGGGGGAATGCCGGGGCGGTGCGCCCGGTGGGGAAGGCCGGCTGACCCTGGTCGCGCTTGCGCTTGTACCAGATCCACAGGCGCTTACCGTCGTCGCTCTTGTAACGCGAGAGCCACTCGTGGTCGATGGCGCCCTCGCGGCGCATGTGCTCCAGGGTGCCGCGCACCCAGGCGAGCAGGGCCGCGTCGCTGGTGTCCTGGGAAACCGTCGAGGACGCCCTGCTGGTCGGTCCCGAGGGCCTGACGGGCGAGGGCCACCAGGGCGTTGGCGCGCCCGGCGCTCACATGGACGGTCACCGAGCCGGTGGCCTCCAGGGTGCGCCCGTAGGTGGACTGGAGCCCCACCTCCAAAGCGATATCGAACAGGAGTCGACGGCGCACGTGCGGCTTGGCCCGGCTGCGCTTGGAGGCCGGGGCCTTCGGGTCCCAGTAGGGCTTGAATCGCTGGTGCTCGGACAGGGCTGCGGGGACCAGCCGGTAGCGGTCGAAGGGTCTGGCCTGGGCGTCGTCGAGGGCGGCCTCGGCCCACTCCTCGATGGGCATCTCTGCTCGCAGCGCCCCGCGCAGGGCCGAGCGCAGGCTCATCGTGTGGGAGCGCTGGTTGACGTAGCCGGCGCGGTGGGCGGCGTCCTGCACGGAGTCGGTGAAGATAAGGGCGCGCTTCTCGGTGTTGTCGAGGGCGTCGTCGCCGAACAGGGTGGTCAGGGACACCGACAGGAGGGTGGCGACGGCCGAGCCGAGGAAGCGGATGGATTCCTTGGCCCCGCAGGAGGGGCAGACGTCGTTGGTGGAGTCCTCGGCGATGCTGCGCTCGTCTCCGGTCAGGGTCAGGACCGGCAGGACGAGGCCCTCCTTGGCTTCGGTGCTCTCCTGGGCCGGGCGGCGGGTGAGGATCTCACGGCTGTTGATGGAGTACCAGCGCAGCCCGGGGTGGCGAGCCTCCAGGTTGATCTCGCCGGCTTCGGCGCGGGTGCGGTAGTCGGCGTCCTCCCCGGGGGCGTGCAGGAGGGCCCGGAAGCGGGGGTCGCCGGTCTTGCGGTCGCGGCGCACATGGGTCTGGTCGTCCTTCTCCTTCTGACCGGTGGGGGCCAGGACGATGCCCCAGCCGGAGCGCCCGCAGGAGCGGCAGTACAGGGCGGGGCGCGCGGGCTCCTCGGCTCGGGTCTGCTCGGAGGCGGCGTCGGCCCAGCGGAAGGAGGGCAGGGAGCTCAGGGCCCGGTCGACGCGGGTGACCTCCCGGATCCACAGGGTGACTTCCACGTTGACGGCGCTGCGGTCAGGGGTGCCGTTGAGTCCGGCGCGTACGACGGACAGGGCCGCCAGGATCGCGGAGAGGACCCGCCGGGACAGGCCCGGCTCGGGGACGGGGCCCAGGAGGTCCCCGGCGAGGGCGGCCAACGGCGTGGAGTGCTCGGCGGCGCGCACGAGGCCCAGGACGTCGGGGTGGGCCTGGAGAGCAGAGGCGAGGCCGGCTGCGTCAGGGTGTCCTCCAGCTCCTCGGGCAGGTCGTAGAGGTAGGTGACGACGCCGTGGAGCAGCTCCTCGGGGTTGGGGGAGCCGGCCTCGGCGAGGCGGGCCAGGGCCTGCAGGTTCTCACCGGGCAGGGAACGCAGGTGCAGGGCGCGGCCGGCCAGGCCCGTGGCCTGGGCCACCTGGCGGTGCGTGGCGGCCCACTGGTCGAGGTCGGCGCGGGTCTCGGTGACGACGGCGCTGGTGGGCAGGTCGGTTCCGAAGACGTCGCGGGCGAAGGCGAGCATCTGGGAGGGGTCTGCGCCGTCGCCGAGGGTGGCGGAGGTGGCCACGGGGCACACGGGGCCGAGCGGGGCGGAGGCGAAGGCCTCCTGGAGGGGGTCGTCGGCGCTCAGGTGGGCGCGCAGGGTCAGGCCCAGGCGCCGCAGCAGCATGGCGACGTCGGTGCCCTGGGCGCCGTCGTAGGTGTGGAACTCGTCGAGGACCAGGTAGGTGAGTGACCCGGCTGAGGCCCGCCACAGCTCGCGGTCCTCGGGGCGCAGGAGGAGCTGGTCGAGCATCTTGTAGTTGGTGAGCAGGATGTCCGGCGGGTTGTCGCGGATGACGTAGCGGTCGGTGATGAGGGAGTCGGCGGTGACGTGCTTGCGGGGGCTGACGGAGGAGTCTCCGGTGTAGATGGCGGCGCGCACGCCGGCCAGGGCGGGGTCCTTGGTGATGAGGCTGGCGAGGCGGCTGGCCTGGTCGGCGGCCAGGGCGTTCATGGGGTAGAGGATGAAAGCTTTGATGCCGGTGACTCCCTGGGCGTGGGCGCGCAGGACGTGGTCGAGGACGGGGTGGAGGAAGGACTCAGTCTTACCTGAGCCGGTGCCGGTGGTGACGATGGTCGGCTCAGGGCGGTGGCCACCCTTGGTGGTCAGGCGCCGGTAGGCGTCCTCTTGGTGCTGGTAGGGGGTCAGGCCCGGGTCCCAGTCGAGGGGGCGGTCGGCGGGGTGCGCCGGGTCGGTTGTCCCGGGGCGGGCGCTCGCGGCCAGGTAGGGCAGGCGCAGGCGGACGAAGGGGCCGACGAAAACTCCCTGCTCCTCGTCCTGAAGGAAGTCGGTGAGCACGCGCCGTGGCTCGGCGTCGGTGAGGGCGAAGGTCGTCGAGAGGTAGTCGACGATGGACCGACGGATGCGTTCGGCCTGGAGGCTAGGGAGGAGGAGCGTCATGGGTGGAGCGTGCTGGTGATGGGCGATGGGGCGGATGGCGGCGGATGGTGTACGGGAGTGGTGTCTGCCGGGGCCGGCGCCACCTCGTGCGGATCGTCGTTGTTCCGGGAGTGATCCCGCAGGTCAGAGGCTACCGCAGGGAAGGGCAGGCGGAGGACGGCCGAGTCGCTTCTTGATGAGAAGGCGTGAAAACTGCGACCTTCACCCATACTGAGGTCATGCTCGACCTGCCTGTCTCTGTTGCGTGTAGCCGTCTCGATGAGATCGTCGACGACGTCCGCGCCAGACATGAGCCTGTCTTCCTGACCCGACGGGGTCGTCGCGTGGCTGCGGTGATCGACGTCGAGGACCTGGAGCGGCTCACCCAGACGGCGGAGGACTTAGCGGACATTGAAGCCACCGACGCCGCCCGCGCTGAGATCGCTGAGCACGGCACCATCCCTTGGGATGAGGTCAAGGCTGACCTCGGGCTCACATGACTTAACGGATCCAGTTCAGGTCGGCTACGGTTACTTTGGTGCGTGCAAGCGGAGTGATCCCGGTGTGATTGTGTTTGCTGCTGAACACTATTCACGTCCGATTTTCATCCCTAGTTAACCATGAAAATAATCTCCTCCACCCTCGTCTGCGACACCCTGAAGTTGCCGGATTCTGTGGAAATGAAATCCATCCTGCAGGTGCAGTTAAAGTCTCGTCAAAAGGTTTGGTGTAATCGTGGTACACGAGTAGAACACCGTTCGCTTTACGTATCAAATCAGTAAACTCCGGTGAAACACAGGTCTGTTGTACCAAAGGCTGTCCTTCTGGGGAATATATCTCGAGGTAGTCATGCAGCAAAGTGAGGTGCCATCCATGCGCTATGGGGCGAACGGCAATTGGGTTTGCGGTGATAGTCAACCCGGATTCTACGAATGGGACATGACCTAAGGGATGTAATCCTGCGTTGTCGATCATATAAAGCAGGGATTGCAGATAAACAGTATCGGAGTGTTGTGAATCTGATCTATGGCTTCGTAGTAGAGTAGCTCGTCGCTAGAATTGAACACAGTAAAACCTTCGGCGGAATTAATGAACTGATCTTGTCGTGCATACTGGTTGGCAATGATTTCCGCGGTGTAAGTCCATAAATCGAGGAGTTCATGGTTGTTGTCGACGACCTGTAAAGCCTCGATGGTGGCCTGACGTAGGTCGTCAGTCTTCCTTACTCCCACTGCTTTGAGTATGTTCATGCGGGCGCGTTGACTCGGAGTGAGGCTGTCGTCGAAAGAAGAAGCTCCATCGACGATCTGAATAATGAGTTGACGCAGGTGCTGGTTATCGGCAGAACGCTGCACTACAGCGATGATCAGCGCGGCCCCAATATCAAGCAAGAATTCAATAGACTTCGCAAAAAGAATGCCTTTATTGAATGCCAACTCAGTGGCTTTCAGAATCAGATTGACTCCCTCCTGAAAATGATCGTGCTGGGCCATAGAAAGCGCTTCAAGCATGTCTAACTGAAGTTTCTCTATGAGGGGAGAAGGGTTTTGATGCTTCCACTGACCTTGGCTAGTTTCAATCTCAAGCGAATGGAGACGCTCGTGTAGTTTTCGATCAGCCGGGTGTCGATTCTCGACTGCTTTTCTGATCATTCGCAGAGCCCACGGAACCCCTGTCCCGATCTGATTCAATGCTTCCCCGTGTGACTCACCATAATCGACAGCAAGTCGAGAAAGTAGCAGGAGTTCTCCATCTTCGTGAAGTAGATCAAGAAAGTAAGCAAGAATTCCGATGGTCTCAATTTGCAGAGCGGCGACTGAGACAGGGGCAATGTCGTTGGCGATTTGCTTTCGAATCTCTATCGCGACCTCAAGCCACCTTCGTCCGATGTTCCTAGCCCAATTCGGGTCGGGGCCCATGCCATCAAGAGCCACCGCAAGTGTACCCACATTGTGCATCAATGTGGTCCATTCGCCAGGTATATGTGCGGTAGGGAAACTGGAAACACATCTCGACAACAGTATATCTATAGGAGGAAGGAGAGTTGCTGCCTCAATGAAACGTTGTTCTTTAATGAGATCTTTGATTCGGTCGGAACATGCGTCAACCAGTGCGATAAGGGCGCGCCCCTGGATAGGGATCCCCTCAGGGGGAGCGCGTCAGTATAAGTTGGACGGCATCATGCATATCGACGAATTCGTCGTAGTCGTGAGGTCCGCGTTGGTCGGGATGTAGTGACATCGTCACTACGTTACGGCGCATTAATCCATTGAGTAATTCGCGGGTAGAACCTAACGTTGCGATCCAGGAATCTAGGAGGGGTACCGGTATGTGGTGCCCTCCCATGAGGGCGATACCTATAATAAGGGTGTTCTCGTTTTCGGTGAGGTCTCTCAGTAGATCCATCACTACTCGATACGCAGTAGCTGGGTAACCGTGAGGCACAAGACTTACATCGTCGAAATTGAGACGGTCAAGACGATCCGCAAAGCCGGAGATACTTTCTATGTCACCACCGCGTTGCTTGATCCAGGCAGTGGCGAGTTCCAATGCAAGGGGCCAGTATTCGAGGCGCCTGGCCAGTTCATCACATGCCTGTTCCTGTTCCTTACTCCATTTTGAGGCAGACCTATTGAAACGTGCGGCGAAGAATGAACGAGCCTCTTCGATGGAAAACCTTGAACTGTAGTAGACGCGGCAAAATTGTCCGACCAAGAGTTGTTGGTGCTTGTTATCACTACGTGTCCATAACCGCTACGCGGAACCCAACTCGCAGTGCTTTCAGCGTCAGTAGCGTTGTCGAGCACCAGCAACCAAGGTACAGGAATCTGGCTCATTACAGCCGTGAATACTGCCGCCGGGTCACCTCCGTCGCCGGAAGCTCCTAACTCCTTAAGGATCCTCGGGAGTTGCGCTTGTAAGAGAGATTTCACTAGACGCGTCCATCCACAGTGCGAACGCGAAGTTCTCTATGCGCTCCTGTACAAATCTCACTACAGACGAAGACTTTCCTGTTCCGGATAACCCGGAGATAACTACGCAATGAACATTCCCTGTCTGCAGTGTCGTCAAAGGCAGTTCACTGCTTATAAATGAATCTAGTTCAGGGCGCGAAATAGGGGTGCTACGAGGGACTTGGATAGCTCTTCCCCAGGAACGCTTCTGGGTAGCGTCGGCCAGCAAAGCGGCGGGTTCAGCAAGGATCCTATTGACATCGTTGAGGGTGATGCGCTGCCGAGATCTATCAGACCCTCGTTGATGAACCATGTCAATGAGTTGAGCGAGGATAATGTGATGGACCTGCAGTCCGCCCGCTCCTCTTTCTCGGAGCCGAGCAATACGCTCTAACAGCAGTCTAATTAACGCACCTAAGTCACAATTATCATGTCGAAAGTGCTCGCCCGGCTTGCGTGACCAAAGTTCACCATTACTGTCGCAGGCAAGATCATTAGTGAGTTTGCGGTTCGTCACTAGGCGGCGGTTGGATACAGTGGGATGCTCATTGGATAGCGAGTCGAAAGTCCGGCGCACATCTGGAGCGCCCATGACCGTGCTGGATCCTGCTTGAGAAGCCTTGACTTGTACCGCCTCGTCCCAACTGGCTCCTTTCTAGAGACCAGTATGTCGGCCGAGTCTTGACCTTCCAAATCTACATCGACGAACCATGACGTTAGTTCAGGATGTTCGTAGAGGTCAAGAATTAATCCCACTGTCACCACATACTGATAACGAAAACCAAATGCGGCTGCGACTCCGCCAGAACTAGCCATAGCAGAAGTATACGGGCTCACCGGTAGAAAAATCCAGTGGTATCTAGGATTGTGTCGCCAACGGAGGTGTGTGGCGTAGTAGCTCAACTACCTAGCTTTCTCAACGTTAGCTTGTATTTCGTGATTGGAGGCGATTGGCGTCATGATGGGGTAAGTCAACAATGGTGTCATTCTTTGGTCGTTGATGCTGCCGTCGATTTCATGTTCTAGGGGGCGGGTGTGTGAGCTGAAGATGCTCGCACCGAGGAGATCCCGAAAAAAGGGAATGCGGCACGGTGGTGGCCGAGAAACAATGAAGGTTATTCAGGGGTTGGTGTAGGCGTAGAGGGCTAGGGTGGCTGTGATAGTTTCTTTGAAGGTGTGCAGGGGGCGCCTGTAGTCGTGGGCCAGGATCTTCCAGGATTTGATGTGCGCGATGGTTCTCTCCACGACATACCGGATTTCATTTAGGGATTTGTTGGCCTGCTTCTGGGCCTTGGTGAGCTCACTGTTGGGAGGTTTCTTGTAGGGGGTGAGAACCCCGGTTCCGATGTAGCCTTTATCGGCGATGCAGCAGGAGGGGTCGATCTCCTCCAAGAGACCGGAGGTGGTGATGGCCTTGGTGTCGTGGGTGGCCCCCGGTAGCGGGTCTGAGGCCCACCGCAGGCGCCCGGCGGGGCTGACCAGCACTTGCAGGCTCAGGCCGGTGCGCTTGTGCTTGCCCGACCACAGGTCCGTCCGATCCTTCCAGCTCCAGCACGGCAGGAGCGTACCGTCGATGATGTGCACGCCCCCATGGGGGACCTCCTCGACGGTCGCCAGCACAGGCCCCAAGACCCTGGCGATGATCCGGGTGACCACCGAGATCGCCCGCGAGATCGTCGGCTGTGACACCCCCATGATCTCGGCGATCGCCTCCTGGGAGGTGTTGGTGCGCAAATACATCAACGTCGCCCGCACCGCGGCCAGTGGGCCAAGAATTCTTGGCGCCAAGGAGATCTCAGTATCACCCAGCACCATTTTCACCAGGCAGCTCAACTGCGTTCTGTCCAGGCCTGTGATACCCTTACCCATGACGGCTCGTTCCTGAGAGGTTTCATGTAGCAATCTGATTCTCTCAGACCAACGAGCCGTCACCCATTCAACACACCGAACCCCTAAACCCCCATACACGCCCCTGAATAACCTTCAATGGGAATTCGCTGCTAATGCGTCTATCCCTGAGTGGATCGTCGTTGTTCCGGGAATGATCCCGCAGGTCAGAGGCTACCGCAGTGAGGGAAAGGAAGAGGAGGTGGACCGAGTCGCGTCTTGGTGACAAGGTGTGAAAACTGCGACCTTCACCCATACTGGAGCTATGCGCGACCTTCCTGTCTCTGTTGCGCGTAGCCGGCTCGATGAGATCGTCGACGATATCTGCGCTGAACACGAGCCTGTTTTCCTGACCCGCCGGGGCTGCCGCTTGGCCGCGGTGATCGACGTCGAGGACCTGGAGCGCCTCACCCAGGCGGCGGAGGACTTGGTGGACATTGAGGCCTCCGCCGCCGCTCGCGCTGAGATCACCGAGCACGGCACCATCCCTTGGGATGGCGTCAAGGCAGGCCTCGGGATAGAGGAGACGGCCGGTGCAGCGTGAGGTCATGAGCCTCGTTTGCGGATACTCTCAGTGAGTCTCGTCGCGCTGTGGACACGGCTGAACGGGGCCAGCCATAATGGCGGGGAGCCACCCGGGTGCCAGCCGGGCGACTCCCCTAGCAAGAGAATGGCCTAGATGATTGATTCCAAGGGGGGTTAGTGGTCGTAGGGGGTCAGGGAGCGTAGGTGGGGGGTTGCTGGTGTTGTCGTTGTGCCAGATGGCGGCTGTCAGGTCCAGGATCCGTTGGGTGACGCGCGTGGTGACGCCGGTGGGGGTGCGCCCTGTTGTGGCGCTCGAGCCCGAGCTGGTCCTTGAGGGTGTCGAAGACGGACTCGATCCTCTGGCGGATCTTCTTCAGGGCGGCGGCGCCGGGTCGGGGTGCCTCGTTGCGTGCGGCCGGGCGCAGCAGGGTCAGCCCGGCCTGGTTCAGGTCGTCCTCCAGGTCTGCGGAGCGGTAGCCCTTGTCGGTGATGATCGTGTGGGCGCCGGTGGTCGCCAGGTGCTCGAGCATGCTGCGCAGGACCTCGCGCTCGTCCTGGCTGGGACTGGTGACGGCCCAGGCCACCGGAAGCCCGGCGGTGGTGGTGATCAGGTGCAGGCGCAGGCCCCAGAAGAAGCGTGAGTGCGAGGCGCTAGTCACCCTGTAGCCGGCCCAGCCGGCCAGGTCCGAGCGTCGCACGGTGGGCCGGGAGTGGGCGCATTCGATGGGGGTGGAGTCGACCAGGTGCACGTCGTCGGTGTAGACGCTGGTGGTGGCAGCCAGCGCGGCCGCCAGCCACCCGATGGTGCCGGCCAGGGCGCGCAGGCGCTTGTTGTAGCCGCACTGGCCCGGGATATAGGGGAACATGCCTCTCAGGTGCTTGCGGGCGTAGCGCAGGAAGCGTCTGTCGGTGTTGATGCCCACCAACGGTGCGATGGCGGCCAGGGTCAGGACCTCGGCGTCGGTGATCGCCGGGGCGATCCCCACCCGCGGGCGGGCCGGGGTGATCTCGGGGTGGGCCTTCAACAGGTCGTCAGCGGTGACGTACAGTGCGGTGGCGAGGGTCTCCAGGTCGGTGTCCACTTTCTCAAGCTCCCAGCGCGAGGAAACGGTTCTAGCAGCACCGATCCTGCGAGACCCTCGCCCCTACCCCAAGCACCCACGCCGACCCACACCCGTTACCTTGTTGGTGGTCCTGGGTGGTCCGGGGCCGGGCCAGTTGCTGTGGGCATGATGTCTTGCCCCTGTCCGTAGATGATCCGGGGGGCGAAAGTCACCCGCAGCAGCCGGACGCTGGTGACCGCTGATAAGGGGAACGGCCCGCAGTGTGTGAGGTCTTTCGCAGGCGTGGGTGCGGGACCGGTCGTCCACCGGCTGGCCCTGCACCCATGCAGCGAGAGGCGGCACGAAGATGGATATCGAGGACATAGCAGTCTTCATCGGCATCGGGCGTCGGTAAGAGCGAGCACTGGGCCACGGCCCTGAGCCGGGAGGGGCAGAAGGTCCTCGACAGGGCCCTGCCCAATGACGAGGAGCGCCTGCGTGCTCTGTACAAGAAGCTGGCCGATCACGGGAACCTGCTGGTGGTGGTCGACCAGCCCGCCACCATCGGAGCCCTGGCCGTGGCGGTGGCCCAGGACATGGGCATCACCGTGGGCTACCTGCCCGGACTGTCGATGCGACGCATCGCCGACCTGACGCCGGGCAGCGCCAAGACCGACGCGAAGGACGCGGCCGTCATCGCCGGCGCGGCCAGGAGCATGCCTCACACCCTGAGAGCCGTCACTACCTCGGACGAGGAGGCCGCGGCGCTGAGCATGCTGACTGGTTTCGACCTGGACCTGGCTCGCCAGGTCAACCAGAGCGCTAACCGGATCCGGGGCCAGTCGTTCACCCAGACCCCGCCCCGCCCTCGAGGCCGTGGTGGGGCCCTGGCCGGGCGCACGACGCCGTCTTGGAGGCCCGTCGCCGCCTGGCCTACCCCAGCCGAGCTGAAGCGAGCGGGCAAGGCAAGGATTGACGCCAGGCTCAAGAAGCACGGGTGCAGGCGGCACGCCACCTGGGCCGGCCAGATCGTCTCGGCCCTGGAGCACCAGACCGTGGTGGTCGCCGGCACCGACGCCGCCGCAGTGGTGCTACCTCACCTGGCCAGGCAGCTCATCTCCCCACGCGCTCAGCGGGCCGATGTCGCCACCCAGGTCGAGAACCTGGCGGGTGGCCCACCCTCTTTATGAGGTCCTGACCACGCGTGCCCGGGATCGGGGTCCCGGCCGCCGCCGTCTTCCTGGCCGAGACCCTGGGCAAGACCTCCAGGCACCGGCGCCCAGCTGGCCTCCTACGCCGGGCTCGCTCCCGTCACACGCCGCTCCGGCTCATCGATCCGTGGTGAGCACGTCTCCCACGGCGGCAACAAGAGGCTCAAGCGCGCCATGTTCCCCTCCGCCTTCGCCTCCCTGCGCTCCGACCCCGTCTCCCGGGCCTACTACCAGCGCAAACGAGACCAGGGCAAGCGTCATAACCAGGCCGTTCTCGCCCTGGCCCACCGCCGCATCCTGACCCTGCACGCCATGATCCGAGATGGAGCCCTCTACGACCCACAACCAGCCACGAAACTACCCGCCGCCGCTTGACACACCACATAGGGGCACCCCCCCTTGGAATCAATCATCTAGCCGATCCACTTGCTGAGAGCATCCACAAGGACACCAACGGCCCGGACAAGGCGAGCGATGGAGTTCAGTACTTCGCTCGCCTTCCGGGCCGTTACCTTGCCCTTGCGGACGTGAACGCATCGACCTTTCGGCTTGGACACCGCCTTCGTGCGTTGGTAACAAAGGTTGACACTTGTGCTGTGCGGCAAATATAGTTGCCATCATGGGGTTCTTGAAGAGTGCATGGAAGCACGGCCTCGCACGAGAGGACATCGACCATGCTCTGAGTAATCCCGTGACGGTCCATTATTTTGACGGATATGTTATCGTCATCGGTCCCTCTCGGTCCGGTCACCTGATCGAAGTTGGTGTCAACGATGACGACTTCGTCTTTCATGCTATGTCCGCGCGCGAGAAGTTCTTGAGGAGGAAGTGAATATGAAGACCACCGAAGAGATGCTCGACGAGATTGAGAACGCCAACAACGGAGACGGTCCGGATCCTGTGGCCACGGTCGACGATCCTGCTCTCGCAAAAATTGCGGTCGCGCAGATACGCCTCCGTGCCGCCGAGCGCGAGCTCGATGAGGCCGTGATGGCTGCGCGCGATGTCGGCCTGTCGTGGCAAGCAATCGGGGATGTGCTGGGCATGACTCGCCAGGGAGCGAACAAACGCTTCCATGCCGCCTGAGGATTCGTGTACATCTACGAGATCATGTAGAGACTCTTGGGGGTGTGTATTTGTGACAGAGGTAGGTCTGCCTGCCTTGATCGATGCGTCAACTTTCGCAAAAGTATCAAACTTCCCGTGAACACGTATCTTAGGTGTCGTTCCAGTTGGGGAAATGGCCAATTCGCGAGGCCAACCATGTCGTATGCTCTCTCGACTGATAGCCTCTTCTGCATCAGCAGCCAGCAGAGGCCATTCCTTTTCTTTAACAGTGAGTAATCTGGATGCTTGAATGCCTAGTTCCTTTGTTGCTACTGCGTATGCAGAGGCTAGAGGAGAAAACTGTTTTACTGCTACCCATGCGGTGCCGGCAGTAATCATAGCCGCCAGTAATCCTGCAAGGTCAACACTCCATCCGCCAAATGCGCGACCCGCTGCTAGGGTGGCCGCTAAAAACTCGGAAATGGCAAGAAGGGCACTCGAAAGGCGAGCTTTCCGTCGGTTCGTTCGGGCTTTGCTTGCGTACCATTGTTTCTGCTCAAGGGTTCTATCTTTTACGTACGCAGAGCGTCTTGATGAAAATTCAAGAGAGCGCAGTGCGTCCATGCAGTCTGTGATAACCGGGTCCAAGTCATCGAAGATGAAGTTATCTGATACTTGGCTCAAGATTGATGAAATGCGTTGACGAAAGTTAGATTCCGCCTCGGCTCGGCTCATCTCCTTCGGAAAGGGGTCTGCGCAGACGGAATATCGCCACGCAAGAGTTTTGACAGATTCCGCCACCGCTCTTCCTTCGTACCACGTGCGCTCCGGCTGAAGGATTAACAGAGCAAGTTCGCACCCGAATGCGGAAACGAAACCAAACAGAATTATCCAGGCAGCGATGTCGAGGCTTCCGAAATGCCAAGATAATGCGCCTCCAATGGCGGCAGATAGGCCACCTCCGATCTTGACTCCTGTAAGCCATAGCGTCTGCCGCTGACCTCGTTTAGATTCGTCGTCCGCATTCCTCCAAGCGCCGGGTAGGTCGGCGTCTGTCAAGGTCATGCTTCCTCTAATCAAGCGTTACGCTGGCGGAGTGGGCGTCTATTGTCACGAAGATAATCCTTCTTGGTTTGGTCGGAGTAGGCAATTTCAATGAAGTCTGCCAGGGTGTCGGAGTTAGACGGGTATCGCCACCAGCGTGCGTAACCTTCTGTCCCATCCTTGCCTTGAATATTGTCTTTCAGTCGATAAGGTAGTTGCCTGCCTGCGTAGGCTGCCACCGAAGGCAGAGTGATGGCGAGAAGCCCGCTGGCTGAAACTTGTGGGGTATTTCTAAGAGATGCGGCAATCTCCCAGTCGACGTACTTTCGTCCCCAGGTCTCCCGGCCGATCATCACGATCGTGACGGAGGTATCTCTCAAGTACTTTTCGCGAATTCGCCTCATAATGAAGGTTATTCAGGGGTTGGTGTAGGCGTAGAGGGCTAGGGTGGCTGTGATAGTTTCTTTGAAGGTGTGCAGGGGGCGCCTGTAGTCGTGGGCCAGGATCTTCCAGGATTTGATGTGCGCGATGGTTCTCTCTCCACGACATACCGGATTTCATTTAGGGATTTGTTGGCCTGCTTCTGGGCCTTGGTGAGCTCACTGTTGGGAGGTTTCTTGTAGGGGGTGAGAACCCCGGTTCCGATGTAGCCTTTATCGGCGATGCAGCAGGAGGGGTCGATCTCCCAAGAGACCGGAGGTGGTGATGGCCTTGGTGTCGTGGGTGGCCCCCGGTAGCGGGTCTGAGGCCCACCGCAGGCGCCCGGCGGGGCTGACCAGCACTTGCAGGCTCAGGCCGGTGCGCTTGTGCTTGCCCGACCACAGGTCCGTCCGATCCTTCCAGCTCCAGCACGGCAGGAGCGTACCGTCGATGATGTGCACGCCCCCATGGGGGACCTCCTCGACGGTCGCCAGCACAGGCCCCAAGACCCTGGCGATGATCCGGGTGACCACCGAGATCGCCCGCGAGATCGTCGGCTGTGACACCCCATGATCTCGGCGATCGCCTCCTGGGAGGTGTTGGTGCGCAACTACATCAACGTCGCCCGCACCGCGGCCAGTGGGCCAAGAATTCTTGGCGCCAAGGAGATCTCAGTATCACCCAGCACCATTTTCACCAGGCAGCTCAACTGCGTTCTGTCCAGGCCTGTGATACCCTTTACCCATGACGGCTCGTTCCTGAGAGGTTTCATGTAGCAATCTGATTCTCTCAGACCAACGAGCCGTCACCCATTCAACACACCGAACCCCTAAACCCCCATACACGCCCCTGAATAACCTTCAATGTAGTCTCGATCCGAGCTGTTGATGATGTCGCCAGACATGCTTGCGCCAATGCCTCGGGCTATGAGCACATCTTGGTTGTGGTCGAATGTCTGGATAAACTGCGCAACTTCTATCTCATCTGCGTGATGGTAAGAGATAAAACACTTGCGTCGTGTTTTGGTGGCTAGTGTCGTCATGGGCTTCTCCTTGCGTTTTGATGAGGTGGGATGTGGGTGGGGGTGTAGTTGATTTACCGGGGCAGGGATTTGTGCCTACTCGGAGATAGTAGGTATCCCTATGCCGAGGCCGGGCTGGGTGAGGGCGGTGTGGATGCGGTGGAAGTCGGATTCGCGGTCGCGGATGCGGAAGGGGAGGTCGTAGACGTAGGAGACGCCAGAGCCAGGGTGGGTGTGAGTGCGCTCTGATAGTGGCATGTCCTCATTGGAGTTCGGGCGCTGGCGCTTCTCCCAGGCCTGGCGAACCGGAGTCGGCAGTTGACGGCCGTTGGCGTCGTAGACATAAGCACCCTGGCCGCGGCCATGGTCGTAGTCGTAGAGCACTGCGAACTGGGTGCGATAGATCGTGCACAGATCCTCGATCGGCACAGCCAGCATCATCGCCACCATTACATCGATTTCCACTTGAGCGTTACGACGATCCTCCGCGCGGCGTAGCGGCGTATCCGCCGTCCAGTCCGGGCCAATTGACCGCTCGCCATAACGCTCCAAGATCGGAGCGTCAGTCACAAACGACTCATCCCAACACTCCGCCCACAGGGCTGCGTACGCCTCGGTCAGACAGTTGAGGCGGAGCGTTCGATATCGCACGCGTGGAGCTAGGGGCGATGCTGAGCTAACCGTCGGCAGTGAGTTTGCTGCGGAACTTCGAATATGCGAGAAGCCCCGTGAGCGGGCGTAGAAGTCAGCGAGGATTGAACTAAGTGCGCCGGAAGTCAGCACAAGCAGGTCCTCATGGTGTTGAGGCGAACCTCCCGAATATAGTCCGTCGACATGGGCGGATCCGGGCGGGATGATGCTTGGCGTGAGGGTGCGTTCCCCGGTGAGGGGGACCTGAGTGCGCCAAGCGATTCGGTAGTGGTCCCGGGCGGGAGAGCCATCCCAGTGGGTGTAGAGGCGGTCGTAGGTGGCGCGGTCGCCGGCAGGCTTGTACTGGGTGATGGGCTGTGCGTTTGCGGAGAGAGCCTCCAGGTCTGTTGAGGTCCAGTCGCGCTGATTGGCCATAGTCCGGTTGGGCTGCTTGTATAGTGGCGTAGACACATAGAGATGTGATCCTTGAAGGATGGAGCTATTCCAAGAGATCGGCCCCCAATTCTTGCTGAAGCGGCCCCTTTCGAAGTCTGTTGTTTCGTTCCAGCCAGTCGAGAACTGGAGGTTGAGAGTGCCAATGCGTGGTTGGGTAGCCAGTATTGCGAGTGTGCGTGACGCTGCGGAGTTGACTGTCGATACCATGGGTGTGGATCGCCACTCGTCGGCTTCGGTCGCCATTTTCCAGGTCTTCAGTGTAGATTCGTCAACAGACTGAATGCGGGCTGAGTGTGGCCGCAGGTCCCAGGTTCCTGTGTGTGGGTCCTTGAAACCTGGCTCTTCTCCCACTGCCATCGTGCATGAGAGAGCGCTGTACAGTCTCGGGATGGTAGAGCGATGTCGCGTGAAGGAATGAGGGTGTCTGTTGAGTTCCGTAGATGTTGACCCCGTATTGTTTTTGGTTCTGGATCTCGAATAGATGAAGTTCATTGATGAATTGCCAGTGTCGCCGTAGGTGTCGGTAGGTGGCTTCCCGAAGCCCCGGAGTCTTGGCATCGGTGAAGTGAGACTCCATGTGAATAAGCGACGATATGCCGCGCTTGCTCTGGTGCTTCCAGACCTGACACATGAAGGCCCGATAGAGGTCGGGACGGCCTTCCATGATGGGGTAGACGGTCTGGTCGCTGATGAACTCAGCGAGGACCTCGGTCTCGGCGGCTCCTTCGAGCACTGTGGCGAGGGCGCCAGGACGCGCCACAGTGCGCGGCAGGCGCTCCTGCCGGTCCGCAAGCGACGGCTTCTTCGTGAGCATCCACCAGGGATCGCCGTCAGCGAGAAGCGTCTCGACCGACACATCAGGCTCACCCACGGTGGGTTTCCTACCTGGAGGTCGAAACCGCCGCGGGAGAAGACGGTGGCGAAGTCGAGCTCCCAGTGGAAGAAGCCCTGGGCTTCCGCCACCTCCTGGACCACGGTGAGCCACTCGTGCTCGGCGACGACTGCTTCCACTCGGCGGGCTCCGGCGAGACCGAGCTCGACCTCCTCCATGGTCTCCAGTTCCGCCCATGAGGAGGCATCCACGAGGGTCCCGTCAGTGCCCTTGGCGTCCTTGACCTGCTTGCCCAGCAGTCCCTCCAGGGCACCCAGCCACTCATCGAGGCTCGGCGGTGTCACCTGTGTGGTCAGCGGCCAGAACCACAGGGCACACCACGCATCCATGACCAGCCGCAGCCGCCGATACGCCGAGCCCGGCGCCGCTAGATACGCCTCGATGTCTTCGCGGGACACCGTTGAACCGGCGTCGTCCTGCACCTCGCGGCCCCACAGATCGATGCGCCGTGAGGCCTCCGCCTCCGCCACCCGTAGGCGCCGCAAGGTCATCTCCCACAGCACCTCCACGCGCCGCGCCAGGGCCGTCAGCCGTAAGGCCTGAGTAGTACTCAGCGCCTTTGTGATCTCCCTGCGCCAGGTCTTGAGGGCCTTGAGCCTGCCGGCATCGACCAGGTCTCGCACCTGCTTGGGGACCTCCACCGCGCTGCCCCAGCCCTTGGCCGGCAGCAGGAAGTGATGGATGCTGCCCGAGACGTCCAGTGCCCCGCCGATCCGGTGCCGGGAGGCGGCATCGGCGTCGTCGAGCACGGCCGCCACCTGGCTCATCGGCTCGGCCACCGGAGCGGCCGACAGCCAAGCCCTCTTCTTCAACTGGGACGTCGAGTACAAGGCCCGTCGCGCCCCCACCAGCGAGTTACCGCGCCGCAGCCGCAGCCCGAACCACGGGGCCAACAGCCCCTCCACCATCGTGTCCAGCCACAGGGACACCTCCGCCAACTCCACCGCCGTCGCATTGAGGTCCACCCCGTAGACCTGGTGCAGGGCGAGATACGCCTTCACCTTCGCCAGCTCCTTGGGCCGCTCCTCGGGGTCCACGCGCCTGCCCAGCTCGCGCTCGCGCCGCGAGAGGTACTGCTCCGCCAGCTGGCGCACCGCCTCAATCGCGAAGGCCCCCGAGCCCAACGCCGGCTCGCATACCGTCAGGTGCAGGATCTCCTCAGCGCTCGTCGTCCGCCCGTCCTGATCCAGCAGCTCCTCCAGCGCCTGCTGCACCGTGAAACGCGTCAGCACCTCCGGGGTGTAGAAGGAGGCCGAGCGCTGCCGGTCCCGGCCGGAAAGCCGATAGACGAACTCGCCCTTCTCATAGGTGACGTTGCGGGGCTCGCCCGTCACCTCATCCTCCCTCGTCACGAAGTCCTTGCTCTCCAGGCCCTTCATGACGTCCTCGGGCACCACCCACGAGCCCTTCGAGGCATCCCCACCCGGTGCCACCTCCCACAGGCGTTCAGTGGCGAAGGAACCCGAGTAGCTCATGAGCCCCTCGTAGACGGCGCCCAGCTGGTTGATACCCAGCTCCACATGGGAGATGAAACCCCGCCCCTCTTACCGTTCTCCTTGGTCAGCAGCAGGTGGCGCAGCACCCGCAGCAGCGCCCCGTTGCCCAGGCCCACCTCGTCAATGAGGGCGGTCGCCACCGGGCGGAAAAGGTCGGCGCGCATCGGCCGGAAGACCAGGCCATCAAAGCTGCCCTCGTCGGCGGCCGGCACCTGCTCGTTGTGGCCCTCGTCGACCAGGCGGAACAGGCGGTCCAAGGACTCGTAGATATGCGTGCCCGCCTGGGCCGACTCCTCATGCAGCTCCCTGAGGGCCAACTCGCGTAGACGATCCAGGCCATAGCCGGCGTCGTACTCGGCGGCGCCCACCGGTAGGACCCCCAGCTCGGGGCTCGCCTCCGCATACAGCAGGAAGATGATCCGGTAGATGTAGCGCAACGACTGCAGGGCCAGGTCCTGCGCCCGCTCCTGGGCCAGCGGCTCCAGCCCCCGCGCGGCGCGACGGCGCACCACCTCATTCGCAAGGATCTCAATCGAGGAGCGCACGCCTTCACGCAGGTTCTTCGAGACTCCCACCGTGTGTGCCGCCGAGTCCTCCAAGGTGGCCGCCCACCAGGTCTCGCCCTCTGCCGTCGGCAGCAGCGAGCGAGCATCCAGGCAGGTCAGGGCCCGCTCCACCTCGCCGCCGCGCGCCGTCTCATAGCGCTCGACGACGAGCTGCACGTTGACCGCCAGCCAGCGGCCCTCCGGCCACCGCTCCCGCTCCGCCACCAGCGCCCACTGGCCCGCCAGGACCAGGGCGAAAGCCGGACCGTGCTCGTCGGTCATGAGCGTCGACAGGGCCCGAGACACCGACTCCACCGGCTCAGCCCCCTCCAGCACCGGGGCAGCGGGGTCCCCCAGGTCCACCGGCTCCCAGGCCTCAGCGAGCGTGAGGGCATCCTTGACCAGCAGGTCCTCCACCGTGGTCACCCGGCGGGCCCGCAGCAGCGCCAACGGGGCCGGGCCCTCATCGCCCACCGGCCTCACCAGGGTCACCGGGCCCCGCTCGGTCAGGCGGTACTCCGGTGAGGCGAAGCCCAGGATCTCGCGCAGGAGCGCATCGAGCTCGCCGGCCGCCTCCAGGGCGGCGCCGGTCAGGAACCAGCGTCGTCGGCGGGAAGGGCCGCCAGCAGCTCCTCCAGATGGGCGCGCTCGGAACGGAACCGGGAACGGGGCGTCGGCGTCGGAGCGGTACTGGGATCGGCCGGCTTCTCCAGGGCCTCCCATTCCTTGCGACGCTCCAGCACGCGCGCCAGGAAGGACTCCTTGGTGGCGTCCGTGGTGAAGTAGTGCTCACTGATCCAGTCCTCGCCGACGACCAGCGCGTCCGACACCGCCATCAGAGATCCCCTTCCGTCCCGAAGTCCTGCGGCACCACCACCAGCAGTGGGCGCACCAGCGTGTGCGCGGGCCGGTGCTGATCCATGAGCTCACGCTCCTGAGCCACCGTGGAGCGCTGTGCGCGCAGGTGGCGGTTCTGGATGAGGAAGCCGGCCTCGTCATCCCAGGCGTTCGCGTGCTCCGCCCACGACTCCACCCGAGCCTCAGCCTGACGGCTCGCCGCCTCCACCGTCACCTTCATGTGGGTCTCGGCCGCCTCCACCGCCGGGGAGATGAGCGCCTCCAGCAGACTGGTCTGCGTCACTGGCCCGGAGTTCCGCAGCTCCCGGGAGATGCCAGCCGCCTCAAACATGGCGGTGGGGGAGTCGTGCACTTGCCCGATCGCCAGCGCCTCGACCGGCCGGCCCGCAGCCAGGTCCGCGCCGGCCGCCGCCAGGTTCAGGTATGGGAAGGCGGCGCTGACACACCATCGAGACCGTCCGGCCCGCACGGTTCGTCAGCGTCCCCAGCAGCAGGACGGTCGGCGAGTCGACGTCGCCGCGCACCGCGAACACCGAGGAGCGGCCGAGCTTGGCCAGGACCCGGTCGCCGGCCCACTCCAGCACCGGGTGCAGCGGGCCCAGGTAGTGGGCCTCCGGCCAGGAGGAGTCCGAGTAGTCGCGCAGGGCCTCCGCGAGAAGACGTGCGCCCTTCGCCTGCGTCGTCGCCAGCATGAGGTGCTCCTGGACGCGGCGCTCACGCAGATAGGACTGCGGCAGCACCGACAGGCGACGGTGCAGCCCCACCGGGGGCACCATCTCCACCACGTGCTGCGTGCCGTGCTCGCGCCACGAGACGCCGCCGCCCCCGGTCTGGCGCTGCTCGACCTCCTCGGGGCGCTCATAGAGCTCGGTGAGGGCCTGACGCAGGTAGTCCAGCTGGGTCCCGTACAGCGTCGACGTCGCCAGCGGTGCAGCGGGCTGCGTGGGGGCAGCCGGGGTGGCAGCGTCGGCGGAGTCGACCGGACCGGCCAGGCTGCCGGAACCGCTCGGAGTCGCGGCGGCCGGGCTGGCCGGGTCACGCGAACCATCGGCACCGACAGGCGCATCGGCGTCGTCACCCTTGGCCTCGGCCGTGCCCGTCAGTTTCGCGAACAGGGCGGCCATGGGGTCCAGGGTGAGTGCGTCGTCGGCGTCGGGGACGACCTCGTCAATATCCTTCCCGGCCGCCAGCGCCTCGCGGATCGCCTGCCTCCTTCTCGCCCGAGTACAAGCCCATGAGGGGAGGCGGCGTCGCCCAGGGCCCGGTGCGCCTGATCCTCCTTCTCCATCAGACGCGTGAGCACTCGCACGTCGCCGGAGAAACGCGGGTCCGACGGGTCCAGCAGCAGGGGTCGTGATCTGCGGGGAAACGCTCTGGCCGTAGCGGTCGATGCGGCCGTTGCGCTGCTCAATGCGGATGAGCGACCAGGGGATGTCGTAGTGGATGAGCTCATGGCACTGGGCGTGCAGGTTGACGCCCTCCGAGGCGACGTCGCCGGTCACCAGGACGCGCACCGGCGTGTGGGCCTGGCGGAACTGCTCCACGATCTCCTGCTGCTCGACGTCCGACAGGCTCCCGTGCATGACGCGCACCGCCTCCGCGGGCAGGTTCAGGTCCTCGCGCAGGTGCTCGGCCAGCCAGGTCAGCGTCGCGATGCGCTCGGCGAAGACGACGACGCGCTCGGTCGAGGAACGGGAGATGCCGATGCGGCGCAGCTCAGCCAGCAGCGCCCGGTACTTGCCCGACGCCGTCGTGTTGGCCTCCACGGCCAGCTCACGCAGGCGGGCCAGGGCCTGCGACTGCTCCGAGGGCTCCGGGGTGGAACCGGCCGCTGCCCGGCTGCGGCGTCGGGCCAGGCGCTCGTCGATCGTCTGGATCAGGGCCGCCGGTGAGGACAGGAAGGACTTGGCCAGGGTCCAGGCGAACAGGGAGTCGCCGCGTGAGCCTGCTTTCCGGCCTCCGGGCAGGGCGGCGCCGTCGGAACGGTGTAGCCAGGTGCGCGAGAGCTCGCCGGCCACCACGTCCTCAGCCGGGGAAGGCGCCACCAGCTTGTTGACCGGCGTCAGGCGCTCCTTCCAGCGGCCGCCCACGACGTCGCGCACCTCGTCGGAGTGGCGGTGGCGGCGGATGACGAGGCGACGCACCGCATCCTCGTCGAGGGAGCCGTCCGCGCGCACCGCCGTCGGCTCCAGAAGACGGATGAGCTCGGCGAAGGACTTCGGGTCGCCGTTGTGGGGCGTGGCCGAGGCCAGGATGAGAGCGTCGGTCTGACGGGACAGAATGTCCGCGAGCCGGTTGTTGAGCGTGCCCTTGTTGGTGACGTTGTGCGACTCGTCGATGACGACCGCGTCCCAGCGCTGCTGCTTGCGCAGATGATTGAGTGTAGCGGTCCGACTTCCAGCGTGTCGATGGAGATGATCGCGCGGTGGAACACCGAGAACGGGTTGCGCGAGGCCGGCACCGAACGGCGCACCCGCTGGATGCCCACCGAGTCCAGGCGCACGAAGGGCAGGGGCGAAGCGGGACCACATCTCGTGCTGCATCTGCTCGAGCACGTGACGGGGCGTGACGATGAGTATGCGGTCGCCCCGGCCGCGGCGCACGAGCTCGGCCAGGGATCATGCCGATCTCCAGGGTCTTGCCCAGGCCCACGGTGTCAGCCAGGAGGATGCGCGGGCGCAGATTCGCCGGGTCCAGGGCTTGGCGAACCGCCGTCAGCTGGTAGGCCAGGGGGTCGGCGAGGACGTCACTAACCACGGCCAGGTCGGTGGAGGTCGCCGGGAGCGCCGTCTTGCGCAGCGTCGCCTCCAGCCACAGACGCGAGAGCCGGTGGCGGGTGGAGGTGTCCGCAATGACCCGGGTGCGGCGCGGATCCACCGGGACAATGTGGTCAAGGCCGGCGGAGAACTGCGCCGTGGTGTCCCGGACCAGCTCGGACAGGCCCTGCACGGTCAGCAGCATGCCGTCAGAAGTGGTGGAGACCTGGGTGACCAGCCAGTCCTCGTCGCGCACCCGGACCACGGAGCCCGGCGCGACATCAAGTGAAGGGGCAGGGTACGTAGCCGCATCCGGGGAGTAGTGAGCGCCGTTGTCACGGAGATGATTTTAGGACGCTGGCGCAGGTGGTCGAGACCAATTCGGGCCGGTGACCGATCTGTGACCTGCGGGCCGGGCTCCCCGGTTGCTTAGTTAGCGAAGACGCACCAGAGGGGCGAGGGGTGCCTTGGGGGGTCAGTCGTTGAGGCTTGTGGTGCGTCCTTGTGGGCAAGCGGCGAGTAGCGAGCGCCTCGTCAGCCTGTACGCCTCGCGGTGCGTCCTCGAGATCAAGGGGCGGGCGGGTCGGTGTCCTGGTGGTGTGGTGGGAGTCGGTTCCCCGGGGTGAGGACTGCGTTTTGTGTCGGGGACGTACTTTCGTCAAAGACGGCTGCGTCCTGATCTCAGTCATCTGCAACAGAACGCAGTCCTCATGCGGAAAGTACGTCCCACTGAGGGCGGAGCAGCGGGGCACGGTCCACGCTCTGGACAGTGCTTACGCGGAGGGGCCTGACGGGTGCGCGGGAGGCCGGCTGACCGAACTCGAGGGCGCACCATAAGGGCCAGGACTGATCCCTGGGGTGCAGTCCTCGAGCCTTATGGCGCGTCCTCACGGAATGGGTGGCATGGCCGTTGGGAAGGACATGTGGCCCGGCGGGTGGAGTGGAGCCTGGTGCTCGGAGGGCTCGGGCGCGCGCGCCTGCTTCAGCGGCGGGCGAGGCGGGCCAGGATGATCCCGGTGGTCACCACGCCTCCGGCGACGGCGGCCGCCTTGGTGAGCGCGTGAGGTCGCCTCGGAGTCGCCCTGCTTGGCGCGCTCCCAGGTCTCCTCGGCCTGCTCGGCCAGCCGGCGGGCCTCCTCACGCAGTCGGCCGGCGCCGGCCGCAGCCTGCTCACGTAGCTGGTCGGCCTGGGCGCTCGCCTGCTCGCGCAGGTGGTCGGCCCGGGCGCTCGCCTGCTCGCGCAGGTGCTCCCCGGCTTCCCGGGCCTGCGCGCGCGGGTCGACCCCTGGCGGCGAGCTCATCGACGCTCGTCGCCAGCGCCACGCGCTGGGCGCAGCCGCTCCTCGATCTGCTCAGGGCTCAGCGACTCGGAGCCGGCCTCCCCGGCGCCATCAGACGCGCCGGAGTCGCCACCGGCCTGCTGACCGTTGGTCATGCCCGGCCCGCCCGAGCGCGGAAAACCTGACCGCGGTGACGGTCGCCGTCACGCTCAGGCCGGCCAGGGCGAGCCCCGCAACCGTGACGATCCCCAGCGAGGCGGGGGTCGCCGTCGCGGGCGTCGTCGAACAGGGCGGGTGACGCGCTGGCCGAGGGTCAGCGTGCCGGGCTCGTGAGGCCGACTCCCGCCGTCGGGGTCCGGTACCGCCGCCGGCCAGGAGGCCAGGCGGTTCTTGACCTGCCCGACGGCGTTCTCGGCTTTGCCGACGGCCTGGCTGCGCAGGTCCCTGGACCTTCTCGCGGGCCTTGAGCTTGGCGACCTTGGCCAGGTTGTTCAGCCAGGCGCGCGGCGAGCTCGTCGACGTCGGCGGCCAGTGCCAGGCGTCGGGCCGCCATGTCGGACAGAACGGCATCAGCCGACGGCGCGGCCTGCGCAGCGGGGCAGAACGTGGGTGCGGTGTTGAGTGCTCACCGGGCGTTCCCCTCTCCCAGGCCGGAGGCGACGGCTCCCTTGACGGTGTTGACCGACTCCATCAGCCCCTCCTGCGGCGTGGGCGTGCTCTCCTGGCCGCCTTGAGCCGCTTGACGCCGATCAGGGCCAGCGGCACAGCGATCACCGTGAGGATCAGCGCCACCACGAGGAAGGCGGCCCACAGCGGCATGACGTTGGACAGTCCCGCCGTCAGCGACCCGAGCAGCAGCCCGAAGATGAACAGGGGCAGGACCCCGGCGGCACCGAGCAGCCCGGCCCCTGAGCCCATCTCCTAGCATGCGCTGGCCCTTGGCCTTGGCCAGGTCGATCTCGCCACGCACCAGCGCTGAGATGTTCTCCGAGACACGGGCGATGAGCTCACCGAGCGAGGGCTGGGTGCCGCCGGCCCCCGAGGAGGCGTGGCGGAGGCCGACGGTGTCCCCTGCGACGGTGGGGAGGTGGCTGGTTGTTGGGCATGAACGGACCTTCTCGTGTGAGGTGCAGCGTTGGGTGCAGCCGACTGACTGCGAGGTGGCGGGATCGCGACAGTGGGACGACCCTCCGACCCAAGAATCTCACAGCGCGCGCCATCGTGGAACAACGCAGACCCGGGCGGTGTGTAGGTTTGGGAGATAGGGGCCGGCTTTCGCCACCGGCGATCTGCACCGATGTGCACTACTCCTGGTTCCAGGCCTGCCAGAGGCTCGCGTACTCCCACCGAGCGCCACGAGCTCGTCGTGGGTGCCCAGCTCGACGATCCGCCCGTCCATAACGACCGCGACCCGGTCGGCATCGGCGGCCGTGTAGAGGCGGTGGGCCACCTCGATGACGGTGCGCCCCGCCAGCGCCGTGGACAAGGTCCGCTCCAGGATACGCGCGGCGCGCGGGTCCAGCAGCGAGGTGGCCTCGTCCAGGATGAGCGTGTGCGGGTCCAGCAGCACCAGGCAGGGGCCAGCGCCACCTCCTGGAGGCTTGGGCCGGGGTGAGGTTCAGGTGTCCGGAGCCGACCATCGTGTTCATCCCGTCGGGCAGCTCGTCCACCCAGGCGTCGGCCCCGATGGCCTCTGATGGCCTCACGGATCGTGTCGTCCGAGGCCCGTGGGCGGCCCAGTCGCACGTTGTCCGCCACGGAGCCGACGAACACGTGGTGCTCCTGGGTCACCAGGGCCACGTGGCGGCGCAGCTCGGTCCTCCGTGAGGTCCGTCAGCGCCACCCCGCCCACGGTGACGCTTCCCGGATGCTGGCGGGTTGATACCGCCAGCATCCGCCCCAGCGTCGACTTACCGGACCCCGAGGGCCGACGACGGCCAGCCGCTCCCGGGCACGAGCTCCAGGTCGATCCGTGGAGCACCTCGACGCCCTCCCGGTAGGAGAGCGCACGTCGTCGAGCACGATCCGCCGGCCGTCGGGCTCCTCGCCGGTGGGGGTACGGTCGTCGGGGACCTCCTCGACGCCCAGGATGCGGGACAAGGAGGCCTGGGCGATCTGGACCCGGTCGATCCAGAACATGAGCTGGCCCACCGGCTTGCGCAGCTCCATGGAGTAGAGGGCGACGGTGGTGATCGTCGCAGGGGTCGCGTGAGCCGCGGGCGGCCAGAATCCGCCCCACAGGAGGATGACGACGACGGGCGCCCGCCAGGCGACGTCGAGCACTGGTGAACAGGCGCACCCGCAGCATCGCCGTGTAGCGCTCCAGGGACCAGGCCTCCTTGACGGAGGCCATGATGGCAGCGCTCGCGGCGCGCCCTGATGCCCAGCGCGTCCACGGTCTCGGCGTGCTCGACCGTCTCCGGAGACCGCGCCGTTGAGGCGGGCCTGGGCGGCCGACTCGGCCCGGTAGGCGGGGATGGAGATCGGCAGGTACCAGCGCATCATCGACCACACCGGCGGGGCGATGACGAGCAGCCCGAGCGCCAGGAGGGGGTCGAGCGACGGCGGCGGCCAGGAGGGTGAAGACGATCGTCACCATGCACACGAGGATCTGCGGGATCCCACGCGCACCAGGAACTCGATGCGGGAGACGTCGGTGGTGCTGCGCCCACGAGGTCGCCGGTGCCGGCGGACTCCACGGCGCTCAGCGGCAGGTGCACCACCCGGTTCATCATGCGCTCGCGCAGGTCGGCGGAGACCGACTCGCCCAGGGTTCGGGCGTATTTCTGGGCGAAAACGGTTGATGAGCGCGCCCACGAGCGTGACCGCGATGATGGTCAGCACGATCCGGTCCACGTAGCCGGCGTCGGCCCGCCCGGCCGAGACCCGCCCGACCAGCCGACCCAGCAGCTGCGGGGCCACGAGCGTGGCCAGAACCGCCGTGATCTGCAGGACCAGGACGACGGCGAAGCGCCCCCGGTAGAGGCCATGATCCCGAAGGTCTTGCGCAGGGGCGACCGGCCGGGAGCCACGGGAAGCGCCATCAGCAGCTCACCTCCGCGTCCTCGCCCAGGGGCCCTGGAGACGACGGCGCGGTAGTCGGCCGCCTGAGCGTCGCCTTCGCGGGCCATCGCCATGAGTTCGCGGTGCGTGGATCGCAGCAGCTCGGCGCCGCTGGAGTCCAGGAAGACGACCCTCGTCGCAGGACTCCAGCACGAGCGAGAGGCGGTGACGACGACGGTCGTGCGCCCGGCGCGGGCCCGATGCACCTCGGGTGGCCACCCGGGCCTCGGTGTGGGAGTCCAGGGCCGAGGTCGGCTCGATGAGCACGAGCGTGGGCGCCTCGGTCAGCAGCGCCCGGGCCAGGGGCCACGCGCTGGCGCTGCCCGCCGGACAGGGAACGCCCCTTCTCGGTGATCATCCCGGCCAGGCCCTCGCTGAGCGAGGTGAGGACGTCGCCGGCGTCGGCGATCTCAATGGCCTCCAGGCAGGTCGGTCGTCGCGGGCATGTCGCGCTCCTGGGCGCGGACCCTGCTGGTCGACGTCGGCCCCGGTGGTGCGCTCGGCCTCGGCGCGCACAGAGGTCCTGAGGCCCGCCGGCTGCGGGTCGGGGCCGCCGCGCACGTCGAGGGCCTCGCGCAGGGTCCCGGTGAAGAGCTGGGCGGTCGCCCCGGCCACGACGATGCTGGCGCGCACCTGGTCCAGCGGCATGGTCGCCAACGGCCTACCCGCCAGGGTCACGGTGGGGCCGGGTCGGTGAAGCGGGCCCAGGCGGGTGGCCAGTGCCGCGGAGACCTCTGGGTCGGGGCTCACCATGCGCCGTCATTCCGGCCTCCTCCAGGTGCAGGCCGCTTCCGGTGTCCACCAGGTCGCCGCTGACGGGGTGGCGGCGGCGGGGTCCAGGTCGAGGCGCTCCACGAAGCTGCCGGCGGCAGGGCGTCACCTCAAGGATGCGGCTCAGGCGCCGGGCGCCCACGATGGCCCAGGTGTAGTCCTGCACGGAGTTGGTGAAGACCCACAGCGGCCAGGACAGGTAGGCGGTGTGCGCCGTAGAAGGTGATGAGCCCGCCAGGGGTGAGGGCTGCCGGCCACCGCCATGCGCGCCGCGATCCACACGACGATTGCGGCGAAGAGCCCGGGCAGCAGCACCTGGAGGGTCGCGAGGGTGGCCCTGGAGGAGGCCACTCGACGCCGCGGCGCCGCAGCTCCTGGGAGGCGTCCCGGTAGCGGCGGGCGAAGACGTCCTCCCCGCCGATGCCTCGCAGGATCCGCAGGCCCGCCACCGTGTCGGTGGTGATCGTGTGACCGCGGACTGGGCCTCGCGCTGGATGGCCTGGCGCTTCTGCAACGGGCGGATGACCAGGGTGACGATCGCCGCGACCAGCGGCATGCCCAGGATGACCACCAGCCCTAGGCTCACCGAGGTACGGAGCATGAGGACCGCCACGACGGTGAAGCTGGCCGCCGCCCCAGCAGGGCTGGCAGGGTGCTGGATGAGCTTTCCCAGGTGGTCGGCGTCGGAGGCGATGATGGTGGCGACCTCGCCGGTGGAGACCTGCCGGGACAGATCCTTGCCGGTGGCGGAGACCTGGCGGCCCACGAGCCGGTCGACGTCGAAGGCGGTGCATCCAGGCCGCCACCCCTGAAGTAGGACAGCATCGTGTCCCCGACGGCGTAGACGACGAACAGCACTAGCAGCAGGGCGCCGATGCCCCAGATGCGGGCGTTGAGGCCGTTCTCGATCCCGGCGTCGAGGGCCTGGCCCAGGAAGGCCGGCACGATCGCCTGGATGATGTTGGAGTGCAGGCCGCCAGGGTCGCCAGGGCGACCGGGACGGCGGCGCGGCGCAGCAGCCATCGCAGAAGAGCCCCGGCCCCGATGGACGGGGGCTGGGGCAGCGCAGCGTCGGGGGACATGGACGCGGGTGACAAAACGGTCCGGGACGACCGGAAGGACGGTTCGGGCATGATCGACCGAGGCTATCGGAGCTGAATCGGGCGCGGCAGGGGAGAGCCGGTGACAAGGAAGATATCGGGCGCGGGAATATCCGGCGAGTGCGGCTCAGGGGTGGGGTTTGGATGGGACCGGCACACACCGACGCCCGGCCCGCCCCGCGGTGGGGAGCTGGACCGGGGCGCCGGGGTCAACGGGTCCGACTCATCCAGTGCCGGCTGGATGACTCTGACCCGCCGGCTGCCGCCGTGAGGCGCCAGCGAGGCCTGTGAATGCTGACGAGCAGTACGACTCATACTGTGCCGCACCGAGCGGCCGGACGGTACTGACGTATCGCCTACTTGCCTGCCACCGGCGTCGTCTGCTCGGCGAGTACTGGGCACACGGTGACCACCTGCTGACTACCCCGCGGTGGCTCGGCGGCTACTCGGTGGCGATGGCGTCCAGGACGGGGATCCGGGAGGCGCAGCAGTGCCGGGCCACAGGGCCGCGAGGACACCGACCACCACGGAGAGCACGAGCATGCCCACCATCTGGCTCCAGGGGATGCTCAGGGATGTGAGCCCCCTGGTCCTCCAGGATCTTCTTGAGCGCCGCGGCCAGGACCACTCCGGTCGCTCCGCCCAGGACAGTCCCGTACAGGGCGGTGAGGACCGACTCGGTGATGATCTCCCCGCTCAGCTGGGCCTTGCCCAGTCCGACGGCGCGCATGAGCCCGATCTCCCGGGTTCGCTCGGAGACCGAGAGCACCAGGGTGTTGACGATGCCCAGGATGGCGATGACGATGCTCAGTCCCAGCAGGCCGTAGAGGACGGCGAGCATCTGGTTGATCCGCTGGCCGACCTTGTCGGAGAGCTGGTTGACGTCGTTCACCGAGTACTGGTAGGTGTCAGCCACGATGTCCTCCGCCTTGTGGCGCACGGTGTCGAGGTTCGCGCCGTCCTCCAGGGTGAGGAGCATGCCCAGGGGTGCGTCCAGGACGTGGGCCGGGTCGGTACTGGTGCCCGGTGAGGTCCAGGACCCCACCGCTGCCGCCACCTCGGGGGAGTAGAAGTAGGTGCCGCCGATTCCCTTCGGGTCGACGACGGCGCCGACCGTTGCCTCCACACTCCCGTTCGGGCCGGTGATCGTGACCTTGTCGCCCATCTTGAGGTTCTCGTTCTTGTTGACTGCCACATGCGTGGCATCGAGGTCGCTCAACGATCCGGAGGTCACCCGTACGTCGTGGGAACGGGAGTAGGTGGCGGGGTCGATGACGATGGACGTCGCCGTCGGCTTCTGCGAGCCATCGGGCTTGGTGACCGCGTTGATGTAGAGGGGCGTGGAGGAGGTCTCCCTTGACGCCGTCGATCGCGGCAAGGTCCTGGCCTTCTCGCTGGAGAGCTGGGTGCTCGCATTGCCCATGGTGGCGGGCTGGATCAAGAGGTCGGCCTTGAGGGACCCTGTCGAGGCTCGTCGGCGGTTGAGGGCGTTGAAGGAGGCGGCCAGCGTGGCGCCGGCGCACACCAGGGCCATGCCCACCATGAGGGCGCCGGAGGTGTTGGCCGTGCGGCGCGGGTTGTGGATGATGTTGCGCACTGCCAGGCGTCCGGACGGCCGCAGTACGCGGAACGGTAGTCCCCAGGACGGCGACCACCGGGCGCGCCAGGGTCGAGGGAGACGATGAGCAGTCCCAGGATCACGCCGCCTGCGCCCAGCCCCATGATGAGCTTGCGTTGCTCAGGTCCTCGTTCACCCAGGCGGCGGCGACCGCGGCCGCTCCGGCCGCCAGCAGCAGCCCGCCCAGGATCGTGCGCAGGATGAGCGACTTCTCCCGGGAGCCCGACACACCGCGCATCGCCTCGACCGGGTGGGTCAGGGCGGCCTCGCGCGCCGGCAGCAGAGCGCCGACGATGGTGACGGCCAGCACCCACCAGCGAGATCACGATGATCGGCGTGGTCGGCCGGTGCCCTCTAGCAGCGGCGTGCCTGCGGCGTTGAGCAGCGCGGACAGCCCGGCCAGGGCCCGGCCCCGCGGCGGGCACGCGGGGCGGGAGCCGACGAGGCCCGATGACGACCGCCTGGAGGAACACGATGCCGAACACCGATCCGGGCGATGCGCCCACGGCCCGCAGGAGGGGCGAACTCCTTGACCCGCTGGCGCACGCTCATCGCGAAAGGAGGTTCATGATGATGAAGGAGCCCACGAACATGGCGACGACCACGAAGACCAGCAGGAACACCTGGATGAAGCCCAGCTGCTTCTCGATGGTCTTGTTCTGCTCCCTGATGAGCTCGGCGCGAGTCTTCACCTGGGTGTCGTCGAACGACCTTGGTGACCTCGGACTTGACCGTGTCCACCGAGGCTCCGTCAGCCAGGTCGATCGAGATGTCTGAGACCTTCCGTCCGGGGGCGGCCAGAGGAAAAGGTGAGTCGGGGTCCATGCCCACGATCGTGGCGCCGGCCATGGGGGCCCCCGAAACTGTGCTCACCGACCACGGTGACCTCGGCGGGCGATGCCCTGGATGACAATGTGCGTCTTGTCCCCGACCTTGAGTCCGAGTTCTTCAGAGCCCCTGACTCCAGGGCGATTTCTCGTTCCCGCCCTCGGAAGCTCGCCCTGGACCAGCTTCCTTCGGGGTCCTTGTCGAACATGGAGATGAAGAGCGTGGGCGCCCCATGCTCGTGACCGGGGTATCGTTGGCACCTACCAGCACCCCGGTCAGCTGAGCCCCGGGTTGGCGGCCTCGACGCCGTCGATCTGCCCGATCTGCTCGGCCAGGGGCGCTGTCAATGGGCTGCGCGTCTGCGTCGAGTCGGAGGCCGCTGCTGCCGCCGTCGGTGGCGATCTTGGGCCCCTGGACGTACAGGTCCGAGGTGATGGTCGAGGACAGCAGCTTGGAGAAGGTCTCGACATGGAGGCACGCAGTGCCAGCGTGCCCGATAGGAACGCCACTCCCAGGACGACCGCGAAGGTGGTGAGGAAGAACTGCTTGGCATGGGCGCGTACGGAGCGCCAGGGCGACTCGGCTCACGGCTCAGGCCCTTGGCGGCGCCGGGCTGCGGGCGCGGACTCGGCCTCGCTCAGCTCGCGCAGGGGCGTCCAGGACCCGGTCGCGGTTGGGGTCGGCCAGCTCGGCCACGACGTGCCCGTCGCGCAGGAAGATGACGGTGTCCGCCCAGGCGGCCGCCTCCGGCTCGTGGTCACCGTGACCACCGACTCGCTGCAGGTCGTCGACGCTGCGGCGCAGGATCGCCAGGACCTGCTCGGTGGAGTGGGAGTCGAGGTTGCCGGTGGGCTCATCGGCGAAGACGACCGCCGGTTCACCCACCAGCGCCCGGGCGCAGGCCACACGCTGGACCTGGCCGCCGGAGAGCTCGGCGGGCCGGTGGGACAGGCAGTCGCCCTCGAGAGGCCGACGGCGTCCACCCACCTGGTCGAAGCGATGCTGGTTGACCTTCCTGCGGGCGATGTCCAGGGGGCAGGGGTGATGTTCTCGGACGCCGAGCGTGGGGACCAGGTTAAAGGACTGGAAGATGAAGCCGATGCGCTCGCGGCACGAGGCGAGTGAGGCGACGCTGACTCATCGAGGAGACCATGTCCCCATCGAGCATGATCTCCTGAGGTCACCGAGTCCAGGCCCGCCAGGCGGTGCATGAGCGTGGATTTGCCGGAGCCGGAGGGACCCATGATGGCGGTGAATCGGGCCCGGGCGATATCGACGTTGACGGCGTCGAGCGCCTTAACGGCACCCGAGCCGCGACCGTAGACATGGTGAGGGCTGCGGGCGGAGACCACCGGGTTGTCGACGGGGCGGTGTCGAGGACGGATGGGGCTGAGGATGATGCAGGAACAGAACTACTCATAGGCTCAGTCTGGCAGCGACATGGCTAGTCGAATCCTCCTGCCGGAGGATCGCCCCCTGACCTCTTGGCCAGTCAACCCTGACCTGCGGTGGGGAGGTCCCTGAGGGCAGGGATCAGGGTGAGGTCTGTGCCCGGTCTCCGCCCGACGTCGTCGCCGGCCGGGGCTCGCGGCGGTTTCCTAGGAGCCTCGCGGTCCGCTGAGCTCATGGCGAGCTGACGACGAGCCCGTGATCGAGTGGTGGATTTCCTCCGTTGATGCCGTTTCTTGACCGGCTTGGCCGATTCGTGACTACCATCAGTGCTGATCAGCACCTTCCGAAGGACCCGGGACGGGTTGTGACGAACCTGGTCAGTCAAGGTCTCCCGTACGTTCTCACGGAAGGGTTCTGCATGGATCCGGCTCAGCTCACCATGGCGGCTCAACAGGCCGACGCGACCCTGGCCGCGCAGACCACCGACCAGTCCTTGCAGGCTGAGATCGCGCAGAGCCGGCCCGACCTGTGGGCCTCCCTGGCGGCCAACCCGTCGGTGTATCCGGACCTGCTGGCCTGGCTGTTCAGCACCGGTGACGCCACCGTCCTCGCCATCCTTCAGGCGCGCGGTTACTCGCCCGGCGCCACCGCGACATCCGCAGCCTCTGAGGCGACGGCGGCCGAGCCGGCTGACGAGGAGCTGACGAGGTGACCGATGGGAGGCGGCTTCGGCGGCTGGCGCGTCAGACTCCGGGACGTCAACCGAGGATCTGAGCCCTCGCCCGAGGACGAGGTGAGGACAGGACGCCGAGGTCCAAAGACTCCGACGACGCTGATGACTCCTCCGATGAGTCGAGGCTGGCGAGCCAGACGACTCCGAGAGAACCGAGAGTCGGAGGACCCCCTCGGCCGAGGGATCGGAGGAGCCTGCGGTGGACACCGGGGACACCGGGGACACTGAGGAGCCTGAGGAGACTGAGGGCACCGGGCATGATGCCGGGGACGCCGGGGTGCTGAAAACACTGAGGACGCTGAGGGACACTGGGGGCACCGGGCACGATGCCGAGGGCACCCCAGCGATAGCGATGAGGCGGGCCTCGGTCGACGAGTCCGCGGGCGTCAGAGCCCGGACGAGGACGAGGGCTCAGATGAGGACTCGGAGAACTGGCCGAGGACGCAGTCGCGGTGACAGCCGCCGAGGGTGCCGGATCGGACTCTGAGACCGGACACTGGAGACGGTCTCGAGATGGTCTCGGAGGAGCGATCTCCGACGGCGACTCAGCCGAGCCCGTCGGGGACGAGGTGGAGGACAGGCCGAAGGCGGCACCGAGGACGACGCTGAGGCGGGAGCCGAGCCGGAGACGGAGGTGGTCGCGGAGGATCCGTCGGCCGATGGCGCCGCCTCGTCGGGTGAGGAGGCGGCCTCCTCGAGCGAGGAGCCTGCAGGGCAGACTGAGAACATCCCTCCCGTTGAGGACACTGCGGTCTTCGCGTCGGCTGGAGTGGCACAGGCCGGGGCCTCGCCCCACGTCCGCAGCGCCGGCAGAAGGCTCGGCGGCTCCGCAGTGGACTCCGCCGAGTCGGTGGCCATGCCGCTGGCGCCGCCGCCCTCGGCCGAGGACATCGCCGCCTGGGCCGAGACCCACAGCGGGGAACCGTCGGGCTTCTCCGCCGCGCAGCCGGCAGTGGAGCTGGACATGTTCCGGGCCCCAGATGCCTCCACCGCAGCAGCGAAGCAGACCTCCGACTCGAGCCGCGCACGCCTGGTGGCAGTGATCGTCGTCCTCCTCCTCGTCATCGTCGGCGGAGGCGGCGCGTGGGCCGGGTCCTACTTCTCCGGCAAGGACAAGGGCGACGACTCCTCGCGCACCTCCCAGGACAACGCCGCCGGTGACCAGGGCGGCAGGCAGGACTCCGGCCAGGCCGATGCTGCTGCGACGGCGTCGGTGCTGCCCTCGGGGGCCGTCCAGGCCTGCTCGAGCATGCCGACGCTCAGGATCACCTCGGTGGAGGACGGCCAGGGCGAGCTCAAGGTTCAGGCCAACGTGACGACCCCCTGCGCGGACGGCGACTTCCTCGCAGGATCGGCCAACCAGGTCCTGCTCTACAGCTCAACGAGTCCGACCGGCGGCGCGGACGTCGAGCACCTCGTGGCCTCAGCCACCTTCGACCTCTCCAGCGAGCCGCTGATCATCCCCAACGGCGGGCGGTCGCTGACGCTGCGCTTCGGCGAGCAGCACTACTTCCGCACCGCCAAGGACCTCGACCTCAAGAGCCTCAGATCAACCCCACCTTCGACCGCGGCTCCCGGCCCAGCGTCACCTCGGGCAGCTCGGCGAACTCCCCGATGACGATTGCGTCGTCCACGAGCTCCAACGTCAACCAGGAGCAGCAGGACGAGCAGGCCGCCGGTGAGGCTCTGCGGTGGCAGGCCAGCCACGACCGGTCGCTCATCGTGAGCAAGTACCTGGGAAGTGGACCCCGCAGCTGTCCTCGAAGAAGGGACGGCCTGTTCGCCGACGGGCAGACCTGGACCAATCGGATGATCCTGGCGGAGTTCCTCAAGACGCGCCAGGCCCACCCGGATGCCGCGCTGGTCTACAGCAATGACTGGTCGGTCTTCGACTCCGAAGGTGGCTGGTGGGTGACTCTGTCCGGGGAGCTCTACGCCACCGCCGACGAGGCCAACGCCTGGTGCGACGCCCAGGGCTACGACGCCGAGCACTGCCTGGCCAAGCGCATGGAGTCCAGCGGTCCGGCGCAGGGCACCACGAAGTCCCGCTGAGGCCCAGGGACTGGCTTAGGACTGGGAGGCCGCCCTTCAGCGCCAGGACCCGTGCGAGCCGACTCGTCCACCCGGGCCGCGAAGGCGGGTCCGACTGCGCGGCGGCGATGAGGGCCTTGACCATGTCGGCGGCGACCGTCGGGTCGGCCGAGGCCAGCACGATGTCGCAGCCGGCCCGGACCGCGCGAACGGCCCGCTCACCGGCGGCAACGCCCCTGCACCTGGGTGGCGGCCGAGACGTCGTCGGTGATGACCACGCCGGAGAAACCCATCTCCGTGCGCAGCATGTCGGTGACGATCGTCGAGGAGAAGACCGCGGGCGCCGAGGGATCGATGAGCGCGTAGGTCGCCGAGGAGACCATGATGACCTGCTGCGCCGGCGGCGATGGCGGAGGCGAAGACGCCGACGGCGGCGTCGGTGCTGCGGGTCGTGGTGCTGTCGACGACGTTGGCGGAGGTGTCCGTGTTGGCCGTGACCCGCCCCAGGCCCGGGAAGTGCTTGTAGGTGGGGATGACGCCGGAGGCCCGCATGCCCTCGGCGAAGCGCGCGGCCTGGGAGGAGACGGTGGCGGCGTCGTGCCTGTACTCGCGCCCCCAGCGGCCGATGGGCTCGTTGGTGGTCGGTCGGTCGATGTCGACCAGGTCGACCACCGGGGCCAGGTTCATATTCACTCCGACGTCGGCCAGCTCCTTGCCCCAGGTGCGCGCCGAGGCCTCCAGCTGATCGCGCGCGGCTGCGTCGACTGCTCCATCGCCGAGGGCAGGTCGGAGAAAGCTCGAACCGGACGGACCTGGACCTCGCCGCCCCTCCTGGTCGGTGGCCACGAGCATGGGGTGCTGCGGGTCGTGTCCGGGCCGGCTTTGGAGGTGAAGGTGCTGATGACCTTCTGGGTCGCCTGGCTGCCCGCGGTGGTGCGGCCGGCGATGAAGATGTTGCCGACGTGGTGGCTGACCACGGCGTCGGTGAGAGACCGCCTGGGGAGGTGGCGTCCACGCCGACCATCGCGAGCTGGCCGACCTTCTCCTCCAGGCTCCATCCTCCAGCGCCCCGGCGGTTGCGGAGGCGGTGGCCGACGGCGTCGCGCTCGCGGCCGCAGTGGAGGGCGCGGCGCTCGACAGCGCCGGGGTAGGCGGGCCCGCGCTGGGGAGGCGCTCCGGGCGGACGAGGCACCCGGGATGAGGGAGCACCCGGCCAGGGTCCCGGTGCTCAGCAGGGCCGCCAGGAGCACTGGCCGTCGACTTCACGCATGGTGCTGCGGGGACTCCTCCGGGGTGATGAGTGAAGCTCCCGGTGCCCGGAGCAGCAGGCCGATGACGGTCATTCATGCCGGCCACACTAAGGCGGGCCGGGGTGTCTCGCGAGGCACTGGCCTCAAGGCCTAGTGCCGACCCCCGCGCTCCGCCCTTGTCCGCCCGGCTCCGCGGTCCTACTCCCAGCCCAGCTCGTGGAGACGCTCGTCAGGGATGCCGAAGTGGTGGGCCACCTCATGGATGACGGTCACCGTGATCTCCTCCACGAGCTCCTCGCGGCTGGTGCACCAGCGCTCCAGCGGACCGCGGAAGATGAGGATGCGGTCGGGCAGCACCACGGACCAGCCCTCGTCGCGCTCGGTGAGGGGACGCCTCGTACAGCCCCAGGAGCGTGGGCCGGCCGGCCTCGTCATAGTCCTCGTCCGTGAGCATCTCCGGGTCGGGCTCGTCCTGGATGAGGGACGACGACGTTGTCCATCGCCTCGGTCAGGTCCGCCGGGGATCTGGTCGAGGGGCGTCGCCGACGACGTCCTCGAACTCCCTGCTCCGACATCCTCCCCGACGGCTGCCCGACAGGAGGGCCCCGGTCCGCAGGGGCCGCGGCGTCGCATGTGCCGTTCTCGTCCCTGTCCTGATGATTCGCCTGGCTCACGGGGTCAGCCTGCCAGACCCCGCGGTGCTGCCTCGACCGTCTTCGACCTCCGGGATTCCGCCGAAAACCGAGCGGTGAGGAGGGTCACGCCGCTGGGATTTGCGCTGTGGGAGACTGTCCCCTTAGTGTTCATCCCGGTTCGAGGCGCGACGACGTCGAAGGCCCTAGCCCCATCGTCTAGCGGCCTAGGACCCCGCCCTTTCACGGCGGTAGCACGGGTTCGAATCCGTTGGGGTGCGGATTCGCTGAAGTGAATAACACAGTGATTCACACTGGCCTCGTGGCGCAGTTGGTTAGCGCGCCGCCCTGTCAGCGGCGGAGGTCGCGGGTTCAAGTCCCGTCGAGGTCGCGGTGAGGTCGGTCCGATCAGAAATGGTCGGGCCGATTCCATCCCAAAGGCTCTGTAGCTCAGTTGGTAGAGCGTTCGACTGAAAAATCGAAGGTCACCGGATCGACGCCGGTCGGAGCCACCGCGAGGCCCGAGCACAAGGTTCCGGGCCTTCGCTCGATTGTGGACAGGCGCCCGCCCGGGACCTGTGTCGCAGGTCCGCCTCCTGATGCGCAGGAGCGGTCGTCTGGACGCATGAGCTGCGTCCCTCATGGCGTCCCCTCGCCGTTTCGGTCGCCAAACGCACGCCTTCATGATGGATGATGGCAGCCCACATGTGCGACGCCACGTTCGTGAGCGCCGAGCTCCGCACTCCACGCGGCCCGCACGCCACCGGACGACCCGCGCCGCGTAACGGCGCCATATCCGTACTGCGCAAGGAGGACGCCATGATCTCAAGGAACGTGCCCCGGCCCCGGGTGAGCCGATGGAGGAGCCGGATCAGACCATCCATCCCGACCCCGAGGTCGTCGCGAACGCCTGGGTCGGCGACTGGCGCGCTCTGGAGGGCAGGGCCGCCGCAGACCTGGAGGGCTACTGGGCCGAGCGCGCCGGCGAGCTGGGTGGTCAGGCGCTGGGACACGGTGCTCGACGAGTCCGGGGCCCCTTCTACCGTTGGTTCGTCGGTGCTCGGACGAACATCGTCTCCAACGCCGTCGACCGGCACCTGACCAACTCCCACCGCAACAAGCTCGCCGCCCTCATCTGGGTGGGTGAGGACATCGAGCAGGTGCGTACCTTCTCCTACTTCGACCTGGGCCGGGAGGTCGAGAGGATGGCCAACGTCCTCAAGGCCATGGGTGTGCACAAGGGCGACGTCGTGACGATCTACCTGCCCCGCATCCCCGAGGTCTTCTTCGCCATGCTCGCCTGCGCCAGCTCAGGGCCGTCCACTCGGTGGTCTTCGCCGGCTACTCCTCCGACGCCCTGAGCGCGCGCATCGATGACTCGAGGTCAAGGTCGTCATCACCTGCCGACGGCTCGTGGATCAACGGCAGAGTCTTCCCCATGAAGAAGATCGTCGACGACGCGGTGCGCTTCTCGCCCACCGTCCAGAACGTCATCGTCGTGCGCAACACCGCCACCGAGGCTGTCATAGACCCCATCCGCGACCACTGGTACCACGAGCTGTGCAAGCTCCCGATCGCCCAGGGCCGCTGCGAGACCGTGCAGGTCGACGCCGAGACCCCCTGTTCATCCTCTACACCTCCGGGTCCACCGGCAAGCCCAAGGCGATCCTGCACTCCACGGCGGCTACCAGGTGGGCACCTACGTCACCCTCCACGACTGCTTCGACGTCCATGACGCCGACCGCTAGTGGTGCACGCTTCCGACCCGGGCTGGATCACCGGCCACAGCTACCTTTGTCTACGGCCCACTGCTCAACAGCGCCACCGTCTTCATGTACGAGGGAAACCCGACCTTCCCCTACCCGGACCGCTGGTGGAACCTCATCGAGCGCTACGGCATCAACGCCTTCTACACCGCCCCCACGGCCATCCGCACACTCATGCGCTTCGGCGAGGCCTGGGTGCGGCGCACGACTCTGTCCAGCCTGCGGCTGCTGGGCGCGTCGGCGAACCCCTCAACCCCGAGGCGTGGCGCTGGTTCCACCACGTCGTGGGCTCGACCGCTGCCCGATCATCGACACCTGGTGGCGAGACCGAGACCGGCATGTTCCAGATCACGACGGTGCCCTCCATGCCCCAGAAGCCCGGCGCGGCGGGCCGGCGGTGTTCGGCCAGGAGGCGGCCGTCGTTGATGAGGGAGGGCCGGGAGGTCCCCGACGGCGTCGAGGGAACCTCGTCCTCAAGCAGCCCTGGCCCTCGATGATGCGCACTCTTCCGTGACCCGCAGCGCTACGTGGACACCTATTGGAGCAAGTACCCGGGCCTGTACCTGACCGGGGACTCGGCCAAAGCTGCGACGCCGACGGCTGGTTCTGGATCATCGGGCGCACCGACGACGTCATCAAGGTCTCCGGCCACCGCCTGGGCACGGCCGAGGTCGAGTCGGCGCTCGTCTCCCACTCCGCGGTGACCGAGGCCGCCGCCGTCGGCCTGCCCCATGAGGTCAAGGGGCACTCCGTCCACGTCGCCGTCGTCCTGGCCACGGGGTCGAGCCCTCGCGCGAGCTCGAGGCGGAGCTGCGCCAGCACGTGGCGGCGACCCTGTCCGCCGATCGCCAAGCCGGAGTCCTTCGGCTTCCTCGAGTCGCTGCCCAAGACCCGCTCGGGCAAGATCCTGCGCCGGGTGCTGCGGGCCCGGGCGCTGGGTCAGGATGAGGGCGACCTGTCCACCCTCGCCGAGGAGTGATCGCCTCGGCCCCGACCAGGCCCCGGATCAGGGGCGGTCCGGGCCACCGCTGAAAGGCCCGGAACCCACAAGGTTCCGGGGCCTTTCGCTCAGTGTCAGGCGGGCGCCCGCACGAGCGGGCGGTCAGTGCGTCCTGCGCCAGGGTGGCACGGGCGCTGGCAAAGATCCCGAACATGATGCCGGCGATCGGCCCAGATGATCCAGGAGATGGCCCAGGCTGTGAAGATGAAGCTCCACAGTAGGTAGATGGCGACCGTGGCCGGCCAGTAGATGCTCGCCACGAAGCCGACGAGCGGATCCTCGTCCTCCTCGCCGTCGGACCTGTGGGAGGAGTAGCCGCCGGAGCCGCCGGGGTGGGTGAGAGTCGTGTGGGTGGAGGGACGCCCATGAGGCGGGCAGGTAGATACTCAGGCCCGTCGCGATGATGGCCAGCGAGATCGCGACGCCGACACCGGAGAGTCCGTCGGAGAACCCTGGCTGGAGCCGAGCATGCTGGCGGCCAGGATCGGCAGCGCGGAGACGATCCACAGGAAGACCGCGATCGCCAGCCGGCGGGTGCGCGCCGTCTCATGGTTGAGGCGTTCGCGGGCCGCCCAGGCGGTCACCACCGGGTCTGGGGTGAACCTGCCCTCGATGAGGGTGATGGACGGAGAGAAGGCCGCCCGGCGCTGCACCAGCATGACCACACCCAGGCCGACCAGCAGCAGGGTGAAGGCCACGCCGATGAAGGTGGCCGTGTTGTTGCTGATGGAGATCCACCCAGTTCCGGTCAGGCTCGTCAGGGCGATGAGGGAGGGCCGGAGCGCAGACGAAGGTGCTGACCGCGCGGGCCAGGGTCGAGGCGGTGCTCGCTTGGCCTGGGCCAGGGGCCTGAGCCTCCAGGCAGCGTCACCACCGGGAAGGAGGGCCTGCTGGGCTCGGCAGGGGCGCCAGAGCCGGCGGCTGCAGTCCTGCGGGGCGTCGTCGGGCCGGATGTCGGCCGTGATGCCCAGCACCGGGGGCCAGCTCTTCGAGGTTGCCGAAGTCGGTGATGACCTGCCCGACCGCCTCGTTGTGGGTCTTGCCGTGGGCGATGGCGTCGTTGTAGGCGTCCTCCATCATGGCGCGCAGCTCGCCGCGGAGCCTCGGTCAGGCGCGCGGCGTGGCCGGGTAGGGGCGAGACGTGGCGTCGAGGAAGGTCTCGATGGGTGTCCATCAGTGGGCTCCTTTCGCGAAGCAGTCGATGAGGGTCTTGGTGTCCTCCCACTCGGGAGACCTTGGCCGCCAGGTGCGCGGCGCCTTCCGGGGTGAGGTGGTAGTAGGTGCGGGACTTGCCGGAGTCGGAGACGCCCGCGTAGGAGGTCGCCAGCCCGGCGGACTCCAGACGCTTGAGAGCGGTGTAGAGTGGTCTGCTTGATGGTGTACTCGCCGTCGGAGACCTCGGTGATGGTCTTGGCGAGCTCGTAGGGCGTGGGACGGCTGCCGCCCTGAGCAGCGACAGGACGATGAGGTCGATGTAGCCCCGGATCGCGTCGGCACTGATCATGTGGACCCTCCTTCCTTGGTGCGTGGCGGATGGGTGCCGGAGCGGTGGCGATCGCTCGTGTGTTCTAACGTACTACGACACGCGTAGTACGTCTAGTGGAGAGTTGAGGAGGAGGTGAACTCGCCCGCGGCCGTTCGTCGCAGGCCAGGCTCAGCCCCGCTGCCTACGCTGGCCCCATGCTCCTCGCAGCCCACCCACCCGCGACCCCCAGCGCGGATCCTTCGGCGACCCCGACTCCCACGCCCACCTCCGGTCCCACGGGCATTCCGTCCGTCAGCGTGGATGAGACCGTCAAGGTGGTCACCAAGACGACGAACGACCTCGCCGCCATCGGCCTGCAGGCCGGTATCGGCGCCGTCATCGGCATCCTGGTGGCCGTCGTGCTCATGTCGATCCTCAGCTTCATGGGCGAGGCGCCGCCTCCTGTACCGCGAGATCGTGGACTTCGGGCGCCGCCCCGCCTGCGCCGTCGGCGCCATGACCGCCTTCCTGGGTGCCCAGCTCGCCCCTGACCGGGCTGCGGCAGGCCAGGACGACTCGACGACGATGGTCGTCATCGAGACGAGGGTGTGACCATCGCGCTCATCTTCTCAGTGACCTGGCTCGTCGTCGCCTTCGCCAAGGCCATCGGTCCACCGTCGTCAAAGGGGTGCAGGCCAGCGAGAACCGAGGGGCGCGCCAGCCGCGTGACCACCCAGAGCCAGATCATCCGGCGTGTGGCCCAGGTGATCATCGTCATCGCCGGGCTCGTCAGCGCCATCGTGACCTTCCCCAGCGTCCAGCTGGCCGCGACTCCCTGCTCGCCTCGGCCGGTCTGGCCTCCGTCATCGCCAGTATGGCCGCGCGCTCCATGCTCGGCAACGTCTTCGCCGGCCTCCAGCTGGCCACCACCGACGCCATTCGCGTGGACGATGTCGTCGTCGTCGACGACGAGCAGGGCACCATTGAGGAGATCACCCTGACCTACCGTGGTCATGCGCACCTGGGATGACCGGCGCCTCATCCTGCCCTCGACCCACTTCACCGAGAACCCTTCGCCAACTGGACGCGCGGCGGAAGCCAGAGCACCGGCACCTTCACCCTCGACCTGGACTGGCGCGCCCCCATCGCCGCGCTGCGCGCCGAGCTGGCCCGCCTCGTGGCCGCCTCCCCGGTCTGGGACGGGCGCCAGGCCTCCCTGAGGTCTCCGACGCCGTCAGCAGCCACCGTCACCGTGCGCATCGTCCTCACCGGTGCCGACCCCGGCGACGTCGGCGCCCCTCAAGTCCTACGTGCGCGAGGAGCTGGTCGCCTGGCTGCAGCGCGAGGCCCCTACGCCCTGCCGCGCACGCATGGTGGAGGTGGAGCAGGTCGAGTCACCCGGACCTCGGCCCCGAGAGGTGGCTCGTGCGGCCGAGGAGATCGTCGCCAAGCAGAAGGCCGAGGCCGACAGTGCCATCAAGACGGCGGCTGGTGACGACGATACGGTCACCGAGGCCGAGGCGAGGCCGCGGCGCGACGGCCTGGGGGCCAGGCGCGCCGTCACCCTGGGGCGCGCCATGGGCCGCTCCTGCTGCACCGCGCTCGGCGCGGGGGCCTGGGGCCAAGTGAGCCGGGCAGCCGTCACGTTGCCGGCGCCCGGCCGGGTGGGTGAGTTTTCGCTGCGTGAACGCAGTTCGCTCCACGTCGTCGGGCGGGTGACGATGAGGTCATGAGTACTGACGTGAGCGCCGACCCGTCCGCCACACCCGTCGACCCGGTCGTCGACCTGGAGGTCGCGGCGCGCACCGACGCGCAGTGGCGCGCCGTGCTGAACCCCATGGAGTACCACGTGCTGCGCGAGGCCGGCACCGAGCGGCCCCTTCACGGGGCCCTGCTCGACGAGCACCGCGAGGGCGTCTACCGCTGCCGCGGCTGCGGCGCCGAGCTGTTCCGCTCCACCACCAGTTCGACTCCACTGCGGCTGGCCCTCCTTCACGACCCTCCGACTCCAGGGGCGGTCACCCTGAGTGCCGACACCTCCCACGGCATGGTGCGCACCGAGGTCCGCTGCGCCACCTGCGCCAGCCACCTGGGCCACGTCTTCGACGACGCGCCCCAGACCCCCACCGGCCAGCGCTACTGCATGAATTCCGTGAGCCTGACCTTCGAAGAGGGTAAAGCGCATGATCCGGGTCCTGAGTCTCAACCTCCAGCACGGCCTGCCCGGCGCCGGGGCCGGGGACGGCAGCGCCGCCACCGGCTCGCTCGCCGGCGCCGACATCTCCGACCCGGCCACCGCCCGCGCCGTCATGCGGGCCCACGGCCGAAAGCAGATCGCCGAGCTGGCCCCCGACGTCATCGCCCTCCAGGAGGTGGACCTGGGGCAGGCCCGCTCCGGGCGCCTTCACCAGGCCGCCTTCCTGGCCGAGGAGCTGGGCATGCCCACCTGCCGCCGCCGCCAGCTATGCCGGGCCGGGCCGTGGGGCTGCGCCGTCGGCCCCTGCAGCAGCGCGCTCAGCTCGCCGACCGACGACGTCCTCAGGCTCCTGCGCGCCGCCGTCGGGGCCGGGCCGATCGGCTGCGGCAATGCCCTCATCTCCCGCTTCCCGGCGGCCGGCTGGCATATCAAGCGCCTGGGACGGGGGCCCTCCAGCATCGTCAAGCGCGGCGAGCGCGCCTGGGACCCGCGCTCCTACAAGGTCTTCACCGCCTCCAGCCGCGTCATGGTGGCCGCCACCCTCGACCTGCCGGAGGATGTGGCCGGCCCGGTCCGACAGCTGTCGGTCGCCTCCACGCACCTGGCCACCCGCGGTTCGATGGCGGCCCGCCAGCTCGCCGCCGCGTGGGAGGCGCTGGCCGGGCTGCCGGGCCCGCACCTGCTCATAGGCGACTACAGCCTCGGCGCCGAGCAGGTGGCGCCCTGGGGCTGGGGCGCACCGTGGGGAGGGAGCCACCTTCCCGGCCGCCGGCCCCACGCGGCGCATCGACCACGTCACTGACCCTGTGGCCCACCGGCCCCGACGGCCTGCCGCTGACCGATGAGGGCGGCCGTGGCCGCGGCGGGTGCAGCGGAGACGGGGGACTGAGCCCGCTACTGCGCGCCGTGGACTGGGGGACGGCCTCCTTCGTCATCTCTGACCACGTCGGCACCTGGGTGGACCTCGAGCCGGTCGGCTAGCTGTCGCTCGTCGCCCGCGCGGTCGTGCCTTATGTCGCGCGTTCGAGGGGTAGAGGTACGAACGCGAGGTCTGCCTACGAACTCGTCGTGCCACGGCCTCATCATCGCCGTCGAAACGCGCAGATGAAAGGGGCGGTGATGGCCGACGTCGTTGCGAGGCTGGCCGTCTTCGGTGCCGTCATCACCGTCGGCTGGCTGCTGGTGCGCACCCGGGCCGTCCCGCCGACGCCGACGGGGTCCTCACTCGCGTCTGCTTCTTCGTCGCGACCGGCGCTGCTCGTGACCACCCTGAGCCGGGCGGACCTGAGCGCGGTCGTCTCCCGGTCACCACCGTGGCCGTGGCCGCCGAGCTCGCCGCCATCGTCTCCGCCTGGTGCCTGCACCGCCTCGTGCTGCGGGGCTCCACCGCCGAGGCCACGATCGGTGCGCTCGCCTCCGGCTACGTCAACGCCGCGAACCTGGGGGATTTCCGGTGGCCGTCCTCGTTCTGGGGACGCGGCCACCCATCGCCCCGATCCTCTTGCTCCAGCTCCTCGTGCTGACCCCCGTCACCTTCACCGTTCTCGACGCCGTCACCCGTCGCGGCAGCCGTCTCGCCTGGCGACCCTGGACCGTCCCGCTGCGCAGCCCGCTGCTGTGGGGCGTCGTGGCCGGGACCGCGGCGAACCTGGGCGGGGTGAACCTGGAGCACTGGTGCGGGGGCTACCCGGCCCAGGGCCTGGAGATGCTCGGGCGCGTTGCGGTGCCGCTCATGATGCTGGCTCTGGGCATGAGCCTGGCCGGGGCGCCCAGGCCCCTGCGGAACATCCTGGCGGACGAGCCCGCCCAGACGTCTCAGCCGAGGTTTGCCGGTCCACCCGGCCCACCCGGTTCAAGATGCTCAGAGGCCTCTAGCAGACGGCTTGGACCAGGACGTCCATGCGGCCGAGCAGGCGGCGGACCGACCTTTTCACGCGGGCGAGCCGAACGCCCCCGACGCGGCGTCGTCATCGCTTCGGGGTGAGAGCCGGCGCAGCGGCCTGTGTGCTGGCCGTGGGCTGGAAGCTGGTGGTCATGCCGGGGCTGGCCGTCGCCATCGGGCTGGCTGCGGGACTGGACGGAGCGCAGCTGCTCGTCCCCGTCGTCACCGCCGCCCGCCCACGGCGCGAGAACGTGTTCATGTACGCCTCGCGCTACGGAGTCGGCAAGGACCTGGCGCGCGACGCCGTCCTGCTGACGACCGCCGGATTCGTGCCCGTGGTTCTGCTGGCCGCCGCGATCCTGAGGGTGACCGCGCGGCCAGCAGAACTCATCGGCTCAGGCCAGCTCGTCGCGGGTGGGAGGGTTGGCCCCGGCCCGGGAGACCGTGATGTCAGCGATGGCCGCGGCGTGACGCACGATCCGCTCCAGGATCTCAGTGTCCACCGCGCGCAGAGCCTCGCGCCGGTCCGCGCCCACGAGGTCCTCCCGCTCCACAGGGCGTCCTCCAGGCCGCCCAGCAGGAGGTCGCCGGCGCCGACCGTGTCGGCCACGACGACGCTCGGGTCGGCGGGCACCTCCACCCTGGCCCCGGAGGCGGACAGGGGCCCAGCGCCCGCGCTTGCCGCGCGTGACGACCACGACGGCCGCGCCCGCCTCCAGCCAGGAGCGCAGCACCGTCTCCAGGTCCGCGTCCTCGCCGTAGAGCCAGGCGATGTCCCCGTCCGAGCACTCTGGCCAGGTCGGACAGGCAGCCTGGCGCTCGACGATCTCGCGGGCGTCCTCGGGCTCGCCCACGAGCTGGGGGCGGGCGTTGGGGTCGTGGGCGATGGTGGAGGTGGCGCAGGTCTCGCGCGCACCTGCTCCACGGTGGCGGCGCCAGGGGGCCAGGATCGCTGCGATCGAGCCGGTGTGCACCAGCAGCGGCGCCTCCCCGTCGGCCAGGACGGGGCGCGGCGAGATTCCAGTCAGGTCGAAGAGGTAGGTGGCGGCGCGGTCCTCGCCGATCGTGGCCTGCGCCGTGGAGGTGCGCTCGGCGCCGTCGGCGCCCGGGCCAGGCGAACCCCGGAGGCCTCCAGGTGGGCGCGCGACGGCCTTGCCGCGCTCATCGGTGCCGATCCAGCAGTGCAGCTCGGCGTCGCGGCCCAGGCGCGCCAGGCCCAGGGCGACGTTGGCGGGCGAGCCGCCGGGGATGTCCACGGGCTCCTGCCCGGGGTGGATGACGACGTCGACCAGGGCCTCGCCGATGACGAGGGCGGATCCTTGGCGGCCAGGTGCGGTCATGCCGGGTGACTCCTTTGTGCGGGACCGGGGTCCGGAGGATGTGGGCTGAGGTGAGAGCGGGCGGGATGGCAAGGGCGGTGAGCCAGGGGCGGGGAGGGACGCGGCGGCGCAGAAGCTCCCCGTGGTCGGCCGGCGGCTGGTCGATGAGTGGGGCCGGAGAGTGAACGCTCACAGACTACCGATCCGGCGCAGTCCTCAGGGCGCGTCTCACTCATGATGTCCACATCTGCAGCAAAGGCGGCGGCGAAGCCTTCGCGGCGAATAAGAATGAGGACGTACTTTATCCAGGATGGTGACGACCTGACCCCAGTCATCTAGGGGCGAAAACGCAGTCCTCGTGCGGAAAGTACGTCCCCGACCCGTGCGCGCGCGGCGAGCAGGTCAGTACCGCTCGACCTCGCCGCCTCACTTCCCACCTCGTGTCCACGAACTCGTGGATCGTGGACGAAAGTGGGAGCCGGACCGTCAGTCCTCAGGTCGTCCTGTGCGACCGTGGCCGAGGCGGGCGCAGGCCTCATCGAGCCAGGGTCTGGCAGCGTTGGGCCAGGGGCCTCGCCGCGCTCCCACAGGGCCAGGGAGTCCTCCAGGGGACGGAACCCGCCTCCAGGCGCTGCACGACGGCCACCAGCTCCTCGCGGGCCCGCTCGTAGCTGAGCGAGGCCACGTCCTCGTTGGCGCTGGAGGCACCATCACCCGGAGGATGCTGACGAGCGCTGAAGACCCTGAGGATGCTGAGTAGGGGCTGTTCTGGGTGAGTACTCGTCTGGGTACTGGTCCGGAGTATGGGCCGGGGTTCATCTCGGAGCTCACTCCTCGATTCTCGCACAGGGCCGGGCCACGAGCAGAGCGGGCTGGACGGTCTGAGGGGTGCCCGCAGGTACAAAAGTGTCCACAAGGGACGACTTTGACGGTGCTTCGTCTCAGTGGCGTTCGCATCTGTGCTGGCCAGAGCGTTTTGGTGCGGTGTCGACTGGTTGTGGAGGTTCCAAAGTCGTCCCGTATGGACAAAATCGACCTGAGTCTCTCCGACTCCTGCTGGTTCCGGTCGAAAGAGCACCGATGCGTCGGGCCTCTACTTCTGCACACCTGCTGCGTCGTTGGGGTCGTCTCATCAAGATGTGTCAGTACTCCTCAAACCTGCCTGCGCCAGTGCCTCGCGGCCCGGCCTCCGGTGATCTTGACCGCCCTGGTCCGTTCGATGCGCGCGATCCAGTCACGGCGGAAGAGCACTTCGGTCACTGCCGTCCCCAACCGGCCACCGAGATGGAACCGTCGTTCAGTGAGTCCATGCACGCCTCCCAGGAGCATGAGGCGGCTCCGACAGACCCCAGCCGATCAGGAGGGCTTTCCCGGGGGCGGTCAGCTGCCACAAGGAATCCAGGTAGCCGCACTCCCGGAGCTGCTCGGCCAGCCCCACCGAGTCGCCCGGCCGGGTGCCGGTAGCAGGTACGGGCCGCGAGCAGTCGCCTGTTCGCCGTCCGCGTTGAGGGCTACGAGGCCGTGGGCAGCGTCGAGGCCGCCATCACCCCATGGCCTCGATGACCCGAGCCGCCTCGGGCCCTGAGAGCACGACGTAGCAGTGACGCCCCTGGCGGATCCTCGTGACGAGGCCACGCTCCGCCAGCACGTCGACATGCTCGCTGGCCGTCGACCGCGCGATCCCGGCGTACGAGCCGAGCTCGCCCACCGTCAGGCGCGACCGTCCATGCAGCGCGCGCGCACATGGCCGCCCGCGACGGGTCGGCCAGCGCCGCCGCCGTGCCGGCGACGTCGGGGAACCGCCTCAGGGAAGAGACGATCGGGCATCCGAGACGATGCGGCCAGTATGCGCCCGCACCGGTTCGGTCTGGACCGAGCAAGGCCCGCTTCTAGCCTGCCGGTGACCGGCAGCAACCGGCGCAACGACCAACAAGCAGGGACTGCACGGAAGGGGGCCCTCGTGGGGCGGCTACCGACGGCGCGGCGCGCTCATCGCGGCGCTGCTCGGATTCTTCATCGTCATGCTCGACCGACGGTCGTCAACGTGGCACTGGCCCGGATCGGCGCGGACCTGGGCGCTCCGGTCGCCTCCCTGCAGTGGGTCGTCGACGCCTACGCCTCACCTTCGCCGCCCTGCAGCTGTCGGCAGGGGGGCGGCCTGCGACAGATGGGCGCCAGAGGCGTCCACCTGCTCGGCCTGGCGGTCTTCGGCCTGCTGTCGGCGGCCTGCGCCCTGGCCCCCAGCAGTGGGGCACTCATCGCCTTCCGGGCGCTGCGGGGCGTCAGGGGCCGCAGCCATCGTCCCGGCCTCCCTGGCGATACTCTCCTCATCCATGATCGCCCCGCCGACCGGGCCCGAGCCATCGGCCTGTGGGGAGGGCCGGTGGCATCGCCGCGGCCGTCGGTCGGTGGCCGGGGGACTGCTCGTGACCTGGACCGGTTGGCGGTTCGTGATTTCTGGATGAACCTGCCCCTCGTCGCGGTCGGCATGTGGCTCACCGCCCGTGGCCTGCCCGAGCCGGAGGCGCGGTCTCTGCGACGACGCGGAGGCGGCGACCTGCCCGGGCAGATCCTCTCGGTCGTCGGGCTCGCCGCCGCCACCTACGGGATCATCACCGCGGGCGAGTACGGGTGGAGCCCGCACGTTGCCACCTCGGCCCTCGCCGGACTGAGCCTGCTGGTGGTCTTCGTCCTGGTCGAGCGCACCGCGGGACGACCGATGCTGCCGGTAGCGGTGTTCTCCCGGCCGCGCTTCGCCGTGGCCGCTGCGGTCAGGTTCGCTCTCAGCACCGGCTTCTTCGGCCAGCTCTTCGTCCTGGCCCTGTTCTGCAGCGCTACCTGGGCTACTCGCCTGGCTCGCCGGCCTGGCCCTGGCGCCGCAGGCGTGCAGCGCCGTCGTCGCCTCCCCGATGGGGAGGCAGGATGACCGCCAGGATCAGGGGCGTTCCCCACGATGCTGACGGGCCTGCTCACCCGGGAGCAGCCGGCTTCTGCGGACTCCTCCTCGCCACGGCGTCGACGCCGTACCCGAGTCCTCGCGGCCCTGACCTTCCCTGGGCGGTTTCGGAACGGCACCGACCATGCCGGCCGCGACAGCGTGCCGCCGTCACCTCCGCACCGGCGGGGTACACCGGAGTCTCCGGAAGTGTCATCAACGCGGCCCGGCGACCCGGCGGCGTCATGGGCGTGGCGGTCGCTCGGCAGCCTGATCGCCTCAGGCGACTTCTGACCGGATTCCATCGGGCGGTGGCCGGCGCCTCGGCCGTCTTCGCTGATGGCAGCGATCCCCGTCGCCGTTGTCGTCCTCGGGGCGACCGGTCGCCCCGAGGCGCGTGGGCACCACAGGCCTCGACGACTGACCCTTGAGGTGCTGGCCGCGCGGCGTCAGGTGCGTCCGCGAGGGTTGCTCGCCGGGTACAGCCGCCTGACCTCCCGGGGCGCGGTTGGCGGCGGATCGGTACCCGCCCGGGTGCTCGATCGCTACTCAGTCGCTACTCAGTCGATATTCGCCGGCCGGGGCCTGGTGGCGCCGACGACCTGGGCGACGAGTCGGCCCTGGGCCAGGACCTCGATGAGATCGCCCTTCTTGACGTCCTCGGCGCTGGGGTGATGACCTTTCCGCCGGGGGTGCGAGGATCGTGTAGCCGCGGTCGAGGACCCCTTGCGGCGACAGGGCCGTCAGGGCGGGCGTGGTCGGCGCGCAGGGTCCGCGGCCGCCAGCGACAGGCGGTGGCCCACGGCCCGGCGCATCCAGTCGCGGGCCTGGTCGAGCTCGATGACCCGATCGCACGATCAAGGTGGGGTCGGCCATGACCGGCCGGGCCCGCAGCTGGTCCAGGGCCGCCTGCTCGGCGTCCAGGCGCGAGGTCAGCACGGTGCGCAGGCGCTCACAGGCCGAGTCAGGCCCACAGTCTCCTGGGCGAGATCGGGACGATCCGGCGTGCGGCATCGAGTGGGGTGGAGGCCCGGTAGTCAGCCACCAGGTCCAGCAGGGGGCAGTCGGTCTCGTGGCCGATCGCCGAGACCAGCGGCGTGCGGCAGGCGGCCGGCGCGTGAGTCCCTCGTCGGAGAAGGGGCAGCAGGGTCCTCGCACGGCGCGCCGCCCCGCAGGCACGACGATGACGTCGACCAGCGGGTCGGCGTCGAGCTCCCTGGATGGCGCGGGTGACCTCGCCGACAGCGCACCCCCTGGACGGCGACCTCCCGGACCTCGAAGGGCAGCCCAGGCCCAGCGCAGGCAGGCGTTGACCAGGACATCGTCCTTGGCCCGCGCCTCCCGACCGCACGAGGCCCACTGCGCGGCGGGAAGGGCGGGGGCCGCTTGCGCTCGGCGTCGAGACAGGCCCTCGGCGTGCCAGGATGCGCGCAGCTGCTCGATGCAGGGCCAGCGGGTCACCGACGCCGACGGGCCGGATGTCGTCGGCCTGCAGCTGCAGGGAGCCCCGCTTGGTCCAGAAGGTGGGCTTGGCGCGGATGAGCAACGCGGGCTCCCTCACTGAGCTCAGCGCCGGTGCAGGCCAGGACGGCGTCGAGGACGCGCGCGGCTAGATGGCCACCGACGCATGGACACGTCGGCGTCCGTGTCCCGCAGGGTGAGGAAGGCCATGCCGGCGCCGGGGCGCCGGCTGAGCTGGATGACCTGCCCTCCACCACACTTGGCTCATGCGGGCGACGTACTGGTCGATCTTCGGAGGACAGCAGTCGCAGCGGCCATGGGTTCTCCGCGGTGGTGAGGTTGGCTCAGGGGCGCCAGCTCCCGGCAGCTCCCATCCGCGTCGGGCGCGGGTGCCGGACCACCGGCGGGGGAGGACTGCAGGCTGGGCTGGGTGGGGCTCTGGCCCTGTCCATGCACCACTGTGCCACGTCCGCCACTGGGGACCTGGGTCCTACTGTGGCACAGTGGTTGCCGTGACGACCATTGAGCTCGCCAGCGAGGCACACCGACGCCGCCACGCCCTCATCGAAGGGCGGCAAGCGGATCCTCTTGGCCGCCCCGCGCAGCTACTGCGCCGGCGTGGACCGCGCCGTCGACGCCGTCGAGCAGGGCCCTGGCCCACTACGGGGCACCGGTCTACGTGCGCAAGGAGATCGTCCACAACAAGTTCGTCGTGGACGCCCTCTCGAAAGCGCGGTGCCATCTTCGTCTCGGAGACCGACGAGGTGCCGGTGGGCGCCCGCGTCGTCTTCTCCGCCCACGGCGTCTCCCCGGCCGTCCACGCCGAGGCCGCCGAGCGCCGGCTGGCCACGATCGACGCGACCTGCCCGCTGGTGACCAAGGTGCACAAGCAGGCGGTGCGCTTCGCCTCCAAGGACTACGACATCATCCTCGTGGGCCACCGGCCACGAGGGTCGAGGCACCCAGGGCGAGGCTCCCGAGCACATCCAGGTGGTCAACGGCCCCACGAGGTGGACCAGGTCGAGTGCGCGACCCTCCAAGGTCGTGTGGATCAGCCCAGACCACGCTGAGCGTCGACGAGACCCTGGAGACGGTGCGCCTGCTGCGTGAGCGCTTCCCGGAGATGATCGACCCGCCCGGCGAGGACATCTGCTACGCCACCCAGAACCGTCAGGGCGCGGTCAAGCAGATCGCCCCGCAGGTGGACCTCATGATCGTCGTCGGCTCGGGCAACTCCTCCAACTCGGTGCGCCTCAAGGAGGTGGCTCTGGAGGCCGGGGCCGGCGCCTCCCCACAGGTGGACTTCGCCAGTGAGATCGACCCGGCCTGGCTCGACGGCGTCGGACGATCGGCCTGACCTCAGGTGCCTCGGTGCCGGAGATCCTGGTGCGCGAGGTCATCGAGCGCCTGGCCGAGTTCGGGTTCGACGACGTCGAGGAGGTGCACCACCACGGAAGATCTCTTCTCCCTGCCCAGAACCTGCGCGCCGACCTCATGGCGGCCCCAGGGGCGCCAGCTGAGCGCCGCAGAGCCGGCCGCCGACCACACTGCTGACGCCCACGGGCTCCTGCGAAGGCCGCCGACGGTGCCGCCCGTGAGACCGGCAGCACATCGGGGCGCGTCAGACAGACCGGACGTGAATGACGGGTTGCGCGTAGCGATTACCCTCGGTCGCGTGACACACTCCGCTGACGAGTCGGCCCCAGCGGTCCTCCTTCCGCCGGGCCTGGCGGGCGGTCCGGCGCTGACGGCGCTGGCAGCGATGACCCTCGCAGACGCGATGGTCTCCGGCGCCTCCGCGGGTCTCCAACAGGGCCCCTGGAGGAGGAGGCGGGCTGCAGCGCAGCCTGACCAACCGGCACATGCAGATGATCGCCATCGGCGGTGCCATCGGCACAGGGCCTGTTCATGGCCTCGGGTGCCACGGTATCCACGGCCGGGCCGGGCGGTGCCCTGGTGTTGCTTACGGCGATCGGCCTCATGGTGCTCCTCCTCATGCAGTCGTTGGGTGAGATGACGGCGCACATGCCGGTGGCGAGCTCCTTCCAGACCTACGCCACCCGGTTCGTCAGTCCCTCCTTCGGCTTCGCCATGGGCTGGAACTACTGGTTCAACTGGGCGATCACGGTGGCGGCCGAGCTGGTGGCCGCTGGGATCGTCATGGCCTACTGGCTGCCGGGGGGTGCCCTCGTGGATCTGGGCGGCTCTGTTCCTGGCGCTGTTGACGACGCTCAACGCCCTGTCCGTCAGGGGCCTTCGGCGAGCGCGAGTTCTGGCTGTCGGCCATCAAGGTGGTCACGGTCATCGTCTTCCCGTGGCGGGCGTGGCCATGATCGCCGGCATCATCGGAGGCGAGGCCCGCGGGCTTCGGCAGCTGGACCACCGGGGACGCGCCCTTCCACGGCGGGATGCTGGCGATCGTGTCGGTGTCTCATGGTGGCCGGGTTCTCCTTCAGGGCACCGAGCTGGTGGGCGTGGCGGCCGGCGAGGCCGCAACCCGAGCCGCGACGTGCCCAAGGCGATCCACACGGTGTTCTGGCGGATCGCTGATCTTCTACATCGGGGCGATCGCCGTGGTCGGCTTCCTGGTTCCCTACCGATCCCAACCTGCTGCGCTCGGGAAACCTCTGACATCTCCCTACTCGCCCTTCACCCTGGTCTTCGAGCGGGCGGGGATCGGCATTGCGACCGCCATGATGAACGCGGTCATCCTCACCGCCGTGCTCAGCGCCGGGAACTCGGGCCTGTACGCCTCGACCCGCATGCTGCACTCGATGGCCCTGCAGGGACAGGCGCCAGCATGGTTCTCCCACGTCAACCGCCACGGGGTCCCGGTGCAGGCCCTGGGGGCGACGGCGCTGGTGGGCGCCGCCGGCTTCCTCACACCGCCGTGGTGGGTCAGGACACCGCCTACACCTGGCTGCTCAACGTCTCCGCCCTGTGCGGCTTCATCGTGTGGCTGGGGATCGCCGTGTGCCACTTCCACTTCCGGCGTCTTTACGTGCTCCAGGGCCATGACCCGGCCGACCTTCCCTACCGGGCGCCCTGGTTCCCGCTGGGGGCCAGTCCTGGCCTTCATCCTGTGCGCCCTGGTGATCCTGGGCCAGAACTACGAGGCGGTCTTCAAGGGCCAGCTGCTGGAGTGCTCTCCTCCTACATCAGCCTGCCGGTCTTCGGGGCCATCTGGCTGGGGCACCCGAATCGTCTCCGGCTCGCGCGCGGTGCGCCTGGAGGACGCCGACGTCTCCGGCGTCGTCGTCCCACGAGCGCCACTGAGTCGCGCCCTCCTCCACCTATCCGACGTCGGGCCACCGGTCAGCTGCCGGTGGCCCGACGTCGGCTTTACTGGAACCTGCACGAGGGCGGGAACGCTCCGGATCGGGCGCCTACAGCAAGGACTGCACCCGCACCGTGACCTGGGGCGCGTTCCGGTTTCCGACGCCGGAGGAGTCGGAGTCCTGGCGTGTCTCGAGGCGTCGTCGTGCTCGCCCGCCTCCGACAGGGCCCGGATGATGGTCTCCTGGACGTCGCGCACGATCTCCTTGACGGGCCGTGAGCCGTCGATACCGATCTCGATGACGGCCCTGTGCGAACCCGCCTCGACGACGACTCCGAAGCGGGCCTGACGAGGGTCCTGCTGCCGGATGCGGCTGCCGATCGCCCTCAACGTGCTGCGATCCCCGGCTCTGATTCCTCGTACGCCGGGGACAGCAGTGACCAGGTTGGCCAGCCTCGGCTGCTGAGAGGCTAGTCGTCATCGTGGAGATCCTCGATGTGGACGTTGACGGTCGGGGACACCCCTAGGTTCTCATAGCAGGCTCCTCGAACGGCCTCGCGGACCCGCTGGGCGAGCTGCGGCAGGCTGTCCGTGGTGACGTGGGCGGAGATCCGGCAGGGAGATGGTCTCGGAACCCCAGCCCACGGTGGTCCTTATCCGAGGGCCCGTGTTCGAAGGAGGATCGTAGGGCGCGCGCGCCGGGCACGGGAGTCCACGGTTCGTCGGATGAGTGCCCGCAGCGAGAACTCGGACATGCTGTAGGGGTCCCAGGTCGGTTGCCGGCATCTGCACCTGGGCGCCGTGACGGGTCTCGGCGAGGACGGCGTCCATCAGGTGGCGCTGCGGCATGACCGAGGTGCTCGCCTGAGACTCAGCTGGTCCCACCTCGTGGAGGGACGATCAGTCGCAGGTACTCCCGCGTGTCCGCGTCGTCCTGCTGCATGAGACCGGGCGAATGACTTGGCCGACGTCGTCGAGCGTCGGGCGCTGCGTGAGAGCTGGTTGGCAGTGCTCATGCCCACTCCTTCATCTGGCGCATGACGAGAGCGCGGGCGCGTGCCAGCCTCCCGCGGACGGTGGACTCGGTGAGGTTCAGGGTCTGGGCGATCTCCTCGTAGGACATGTCGTCGACCTCTCGGAGCACCCAGACGATGCGCAGCTCGGGCCGCACGGAGGCCAGCAGGCTGGCCAGTGCCTCGATCTGGGCATTGACCTCATTGGACTCGGCCGGGTCAGCGGTGCTGTTCGACGTCGTCTCCGCCATGGCGCTCGCGGTCTCGAGACTCTCGGCGTCGTAGGGGTCGGTGGCTCGGCGCTGGCGCTTGCGCGTCATGCTGGTGGCCTTGTTGGTGCAGATCCGCATGAGCCAGCCCCGAAAGGCGTCAGGCTCCCTGACCAGGTGAAGACTGCGCCAGGCCTGGATGAGGGTTTCCTGGACGATGTCCTCACTGTCGTGACGGTTCCGCACGATCATGTAGGCGGTGCGGAACAGGCGCCCCTGGTAACGCTCGACGAGCTGTTCGAAGGCGTTGATGTCTCCATCCTGGGCACGCAGGACCAGGTAGCGGTCCCTGTCATGGGACGGAGCGGGCGGAGCGCTCGGTTGTGCGGCTTGATGTGGACGCGGGCGAGGCGCCGGCACTGCCTCGTCCTGCTTCTCATGCGTCATCGCCATCCCCGGTGCTCTCGGGTGCGTGTCGCCCTGTGACGGTCTGTGAGACGTTGCGCGAGGTCGAGGATCGCTCCAGGTGCACCAGGGTGTCGATTTGCCTGGGGCGCGTGCCCAGGGACGTGGTCACATCATCCTCGAGCCGGCGCCTGAGATCGGCGACGGCCCACTCGACCTCGCTGCCCTGGGACACGGTGGTGGTCGCTTGGACCCACAGGCTGCTCGGTGAGCCGGTGACCCACACAGTGCACCGCTCCACCCCGGGGACGTCCTGGGCTCGCTCGGACAGGGCCTGTGCCAGGACGTCGGGGCTGACGGTGGCCAGCAGGACGCCCTCGGAGTCGCTGAACCTCAGGGGCGAGGCGGCCGCCTTGCGGGGGACCTGCATGGCGAGGAGGGCCAGCCCGGCGATGATGGCGAGGACTGACGCCAGCGCAGCGGTCGGCAGGAGCCAGTGCGCCTGGGCCGTGATGACGCTGTCCACCCGGTCCTGCGCAGTGGCCAGGGAACGGGGCGACGTCGGGCCAGGACCGACCGGTGTCGAGGCCGGAGGCCAGCAGCCAGAGACGCCGCTGCCGCGATGAGAAGTCCGCAGCCGGCCAGGGCCGTCCTGTTGAGGACGCCAGATACTGAGCGCATAGTGTTTTCCCTTTCAGCTCGTGTGCCGGATCCGCACGCGGCTGCGTGTGATGCCCACGGGCTTGAGCGCGTCCAGGGCCTCATCGGCCTTCTTACGGGCGGCTTCACGCACCGGGGCGAGGTCGTCCAGGACGCTGAGGACGACGACGTCGACTCGTGAACGACGGGCGGTGACGGCGACGGAGTGGACGCCGTCGACCTGCTCGACCTGGGTCCTCACCAGGCCGGCCAGGTCCCGGCGCGTCACCGCAGTCTGGCCGGGGACGGCGTCGGGGAGGATCTCGACGCGCTCGGGGACCCCCGGCCATAGGGCCATGAGGATCATGACCAGGCCGCATACGGCGACGATCCCGGCGATGATGAGCACTGCGACGGATCCGAGGGTAGCGGATCCGATGGCGTCGAGCGTGGTGACGGCCCGGTCTGGCCAGGTGCCGCTCACGATCCGGTGCCCCAGCAGCCAGGCCCCCAGGCCTCCGGCGGTGAGCAGCAGCAGCGCCAGGATGATGCTGGGTATGCTGCGGGACGGGCGACGAATGAGTTTCTGGACGGGTGCTCTCATTTCAGGCTCTTCCTGACGTGGCTGCTCGGATTGAGCCAGGAGATCTCGAGGTCGATCTTGCCGACGCTCAGCCCGGTGAGGTGCTCGACGCGGCTGCGCACGTGTGCGCGCAGGTCCTCGATGGCGGAGGTCAGTGGCGTGGGGAAGACCAGGCCGAGGTCGAGGTGGAGGACGGCGACCTGTCCATAGAGCTCGCACTGGGCCTCGGGCCGGGACTCGAAGTTGCGGCGGGTGCCGATTCCCAGGAGCCCTCCGGCGTTGGAGCCGACGTTGCCGGTCTCATGGGCGGCCTGGGCGGCGATCTGGGCGACGACTCGGGCCGGAATGGTGGTGACGCCGCGCTGCTCCCGGGAGGAGTTCTCATCCCGGGCGGGCCCCGGCTGCGTGATGGCGGGCTGGGTCGCGGTCGCCATCGTCACTTCCTTCGCCGATCCAGGATGCTTCGGACATCGACCCGGCCCTCCAGGTAGAGGCCCACCGCCAATCCGGCCAGGCCGCACAGGGCCACCAGGACGAAGTCGGCGAAGGAGCCGAAGGCGAGAATGCTTCCAAGGAACAGGCCCACCAGGAGGGCCAGGTACGTTGTCTTCATGAGAGCTCCTCAGATCAGGGCGTCGGGACGGATTACTTGAGGTCGGCGGCGTCGGCTGCGTCGGAGTCCTCGTCCGGCAGGTGGACGTCGGTGACGTTGATGTTGACCTCGACGACCTCCAGGCCGGTGGTGCCCTCGATCTGCTCGATGATGTTGCGGCGGATGGCGTCGGCGACCTCGACGATGGAGACGCCGTACTCGACCACCACGGTGACCTCGACGGCGGCCTGGGTCTCGCCCTTCTGGACGCTGATGCCGCCGGCGACGTTGGTCTGGGCGTTGGGGATGCGGTCGGTCACCGCGCTGAAGGCGCGGCGCACGGCGTTGCCCATGTCGTAGACGCCGGGCACCTCACGAGCGGCCATGCCGGCGATCTTGGCGACGACGTTCTCGTCGATGGTGGTCACGCCGTGCGAGGTCTGGAGGGGGCCGCGAGGGGTCTGCTTCTCCTCGACCTGCTCGTGGTGCTCACGCTGCTGGCCGGTCTGGGGAATGGCGTTGTTGCTCATTGGAGCCTCTTTCGTTGATCCGTGAGATGGATAGTGACGGAATGTGGTAGTGCGCGGGCCAGCAACTGGTCCGTCAAGATGCCTCAGTGGTTTCCGTGGCCGGCCCGTGTGACTGGCCGTTGTGACTGACTGTTTTCGCTGTCCGTCATGACTGCCGCGCTGATAGGAGGACGCTGCCGGCCGGGGAATCCTCACGCCCTCAACCCATGGCTTGCGTCACAGAAACGGCGAAGCGGGTTTCGAGGAGGCGATGAATGCCTCCACGAAACCCGCTTCGGGGCGCCGAGCGCCTACTTCCTACCGGTGATGCCCAGGTAGATGGAGATCGCGACGATGGCGGCGACGATGGACAGGGCCCACCTGATCCAGTCGATCCCGTTGGTGTGGGCGACACCGAAGAAGCCGGCGACTGTGCTTCTGATGAGCGCGCCCACGGCGCCCAGTACGATGGTCCACAGCACCGAGATGTTCTGCTCGCCCCGCATGATGAGTCGAGCCAGGGCGCCGATGACGGCGCCGGCGATGATCATTCCGATGATTGACAGCATGGTGTCTTCCTCCAAGTGTGTCCGATGAGGCGAGAGTACGTCTCATATGGACGTTGGTACGGTTGTACAGCGTGCCAGCCAGTCATGAGACGAGCGGCAACACTCCCTGATAGACGCCATGGAACGACTGATCGTCACGGACTTCTTGTGTGTCGTGTGTTACCTACCGGTGGGTGGCGGTGCCGATCTCCTCACCGTTAATCCCCTCCGCGAGCTCGGGCGCGGTGAAGGTGCGCACCTGGGCGGCGTCGGCACTGATGAGCGCGGGGAGTCCACCTGCTCTCCGAGGGTCTCCAGGGAGCGGGCGGTCACCAGCAGCCGGTTCTCCATGGAGCCGACCGCCTTGTTGTAGGCGGTGACGCTGCGCCGCAGCGCCCCACCCAGGGCATCGAGATGGCCGGCGACTGTCCCCAGCCGCTCGTAGAGGGTGCGGCCGAGCTCGAGCAGCTCGCGGGCGTCGTCGTTGACGGCGGTGCGCGCCCAGGCCGTGGCGCAGGTGCGCAGCAGGGTCAGCAGCGACACGGGCGAGGCCAGAGCGACTCCGCGCCCCAACGCGTGCTCCAGAAGCGCGGGGTCCGCCTCCAGGGCGGCTGAGAGCACGGCCTCGGCCGGGACGAAGAGCACCACGAGCTCGGGTGAGTCCCCCAGCGCCCGGTCGTAGCGGCGCGCGGCGAGCTGGTCGACGTGCCCGCGCAGCGCCTTGGCGTGAGCGGCCAGGAGCTCGCCGCGCCGGTCCTCGTCCTCCGGGGAGGCTCCCTGGACGGCGGTGGCTGCCAGGTAGGAGTCCATGGGCGCCTTGGCGTCCACGGCCAGGTAACCGTCCCCGGGCAGGTGGACGACGACGTCGGGCCGGGCCCTCCCGGCAGCACCGTCACCGAGGGTGGCCGAGGCCCCCGCGCCGCCGCGCCTCTGGACCAGCGCCCCGATGGTGCGCTGCTCGGAGAAGTCGACGTGTCGCATCATCCCGGAGGCCTCCAGTACGCGAGCCAGTTCGACCTCACCCCACATGCCGCGCGCTGAGCGCGAGCGCAGCGCGCCCTCCAGGGAGGCCGTGGAGCGGGCCAGGTCCCGCTCGCGCAGGGCGGTTGCCCGCAGCTGCTCAGCCAGGGCCGCGTGCTGCTCGGCCCGCTGCTTCTCCAAGGACTCCACCCGAGCCCCCACCTGCTCGAGTTGGCTGCGCACCGGCGCCAGGGCCCGCAGCACGGACCCGTCCCGCTCGGCGCGCTCCTCGGCCACCTGGGTGCGCGAGGACAGCTCCTCGGCCCGGGCCTGCCACTGGGCGGCCTGCGCCCGCAGCTGCGCCACCTGCTCGTGGTCCGAGCGGTCCACCGTGGTGCGCCGGGAGATCGCTCCGATGTAGCCGATGACCACCCCGATCGCCAGACCGATGAGGAGCAGGAGGAGGGGAAGAAGGACGGGTGAGGAGCTCATGAACCGATAGTGCCCCAAGGGGGTGACATCTATTCCGGGCCCTTTAAGCGATCTCCTCAGAAGGTGGTAGCGACGCCGCATGGCTCGTGACGTGAGTATGCCCGGCGGCCGATGGTCCGGGCGGGGCAGATCCTGCGAGGCCTGCGCTGACGTCATCGGCCTCCTGCACCATGGCCGCCCACCAACTGACCGCTCGGCCATGGGTCGACAGTCCCGCTGAAGGAGACTCCTCCACCGCTCGGAGGAGGTGAGGAGACGAACTGCACGGTCTCTGTGCTACCTCGGGAGGATGGGCATTGACGCAGGTAGTGCCATCCTTTGTGGGCGTGAGCCTCTTGCGTGGTATCGACCTGACCAGTTCCAGGACGATCCTGGTCGTGCTGGTCCTGTCCGTCCTGACCGCCGTCGTCGCCGCAGTGCTCCTGCCCCGGACCCTGCCGGCCGCCACGCGGGAGAAGCCCGCTGACGGCCCCACCCGCCCCACGGCCCGCACGGTGCTGCGCGCCACCGGCCGCTACACGGCGCGCGCCGTCATGGTGAGTGTGCCGGTGCTGCTCGTCGTCGTGCTCGGCGGCCTGCTCATCAACCGCCCCATGCACTACGTGCGAACCCTCGGCGACGTCATCGAGGCCGCCGCCCCGCGCACTCAGGGCACCTCGCGCGTCACGCCGCTGCCGGACGCCTCCGTCTACGACTCCGTCCCGGCCTCGGCCTGGAAGGCCTCCCTCCAGGATGCCGGTGACGGCTCGCAGAAGGGCACCTGGACCGGTCCGGTCAGCGGCATCACCCTGCCGGTGCGCGTGGTCCTACCCGCCGACTACCGGCCCGACGACGGTCGCACCTACAACGTCATCGAGGGCATCCACGGTTGGGTCGGCGACCCGGAGTCCCTGGTGTCGGGCATAGCCTCGCCCAAGCGGCTCCAGGAGGCGATCGACGCCGGGCGCATCCCGCCGTCGATCATGGTGTTCCCCTCGGTCAATGTGGACGGCAGCCAGCACGACTGCGTCAACATCGCAGGCCGCCCGGCTGTGGAGACCTGGACCGCCGAGGAGATCCCCCGCATGATCCAGGCCAGCTTCCCCAACGTGACCACGCAGCGGGCCGGCTGGATGCTCATGGGGATCTCGGCCGGCGCCTACTGCGCTGCCCGCACCGCCTTCGACGTCCCTCAGCGCTTCGGTTCGGTGGGCGTCATGTCCTCCTACAACCGCCCCACTGAGGGCGCCCTCGCACACGGCGGCCAGCAGCTGCAGGCGCAGAACGCCCTGTCCGCCCTGCTGGAGCAGCGCACTCCCGACGGCCTGCGCTTCTACGTGATGGGAACCCAGGACGATGCCTACGGCGCCGCCCGCACGGCCTGGCTCATGGAGGACGCGGTGAAGGAAGCCGGACTCGGTGACCATCGATACCCCGCGTCAGGGCGGGCACTCCTGGGTCCTGTGGAGCGGCCACTTCCCGGCGCTGCTGACCTGGTGGGGATCGGATCCGGCGGTCTTCGCCGCGGCCGGACTGCCGGCGCCCGAGGGCGATACGTGGGCCAAGGCGACCGCCGACGGCGTCAAGCCCCTGACGGAAACGCCCAAGGACCAGCGCACGGTGGGGTCCGTCTCGCCGATGCGCGCCTCGCCCTTCGAGCTCAACGGCCTGGGCACCATCATTGTGGCCGTGGTGGCGTCGCTGGCCGCGGTCGGTACCGCCCTGGTCTGGGCTCCTCGTTGGGGCCGACGGCGCGACGGCGGCAAGCCGTCACCGGTGCGGCTGGGCGGTGCGATCGTGGGACGCTTCGCGGTGGTGATGGTGGCGGCCTCTCTCATCGCGGTGACGGTGGGGGTCGGGGTCAATGCCAGCGGGGGGCTTCTACACCTCGTGGCGTGATCTGCGGGCTTCGATCCGGGTGAGCGACAACGCTGGGAAGTAAGGAGGCACCCGACGCAGCGAGTCGGCACGGTCGACGTCGACAGGTCTGAGATGCCGAGGGCACGCTGATCGGGGCGCACGGTGTCGGAGGGGCCGTCTAAACTCTCCTGCGTGGCACTTACCATCGGAATCGTCGGACTGCCCAACGTCGGCAAGTCCACCCTGTTCAACGCCCTGACCCGCGCGACCGTCCTGGCCGCCAACTACCCGTTCGCTACCATTGAGCCGAACGTGGGGGTTGTGCCGCTGCCGGATGCGCGCCTGGACAAGCTCGCCGAGCTGTTCCACTCCGCGAGGGTGGTCCCGGCGACGGTCTCCTTCGTGGATATCGCCGGGATCGTGCGCGGCGCTAGTGAGGGTGAGGGGCTGGGCAACCAGTTCCTGGCCAACATCCGTGAGGCAGACGCGATCTGCATGGTGACGCGCGCCTTCGAGGACCCGGACGTGGTGCACGTGGATGGGAAGGTGGAGCCGGCCGGGGACATCGAGACGATCAGCACCGAGCTGGTGCTGGCGGACATGCAGACCCTGGAGAAGGCGATCCCGCGCCTGGAGAAGGAGGTGCGGGGCAAGAAGACGGAGCCCGTGGTGCTGGAGACGGCGCAGGCGGCCCTCAAGGTCCTGGAGGAGGGAACGCTGCTGTCCGCCGGGGCGCAGGCCGCCGGGATCGATGCGGAGGTGCTCAAGACCTTCCAGCTCATGACCACCAAGCCCTTCATCTACGTGTTCAACATGGACGACGCCGGGATGAACGACGAGGCCCGCCAGGCCGAGCTGCGCGAGCTGGTGGCGCCGGCGGAGGCGATCTTCCTGGACGCCCAGTTCGAGGCCGAGCTTGTGGAGCTGGAGCCGGAGGAGGCGGCGGAGATGCTGCACGAGAACGGGCAGGATGAGTCCGGCCTGGACAAGCTGGCCAGGGTCGGTTTCGACACCCTGGGGCTGCAGACGTACCTGACGGCGGGGGAGAAGGAGTCCCGAGCGTGGACGATCCGCAAGGGCGCGACGGCGCCCCAGGCGGCGGGCGTCATCCACACTGACTTTGAGCGGGGTTTTATTAAGGCTGAGATCGTGAGTTATGATGATCTGGTCCAGTACGGCAGCGTTGCTGAAGCCCGCGCTCACGGCCGAGTGCGCATGGAAGGAAAGGACTATGTCATGGCTGATGGGGATGTGGTGGAGTTCCGCTCTGGACTAACGTCTGGGGGGAAGAAATGACCTGTCCTGCATGTGGGCGGACTGTTGAGCTGGATGACAGGTTCTGTGCGGGTTGTGGAGCCTCGTTGAGTGGCGCCGCTGGGTACGTCGTGAGTACCGGAGGTGGGGACATCAATGGGGGTCTCTACCAAGTTGGGCACGACTTGGTCGTTAATCCTGCACCGAATGATTCTCCCCCGGCCATATATCAGTCGGAGCCGTTGTGGCGAAGCCCGGTAACTCAGGCAGCCCTTACGTGGGTGGGGATATTATTTACGTTGGCAGAGTTTATCCCAGCCTGGAAAGTGGTGCAGCCCTTTTATGATCGCTTTGTGAAGGGGAGCGCTGAGTCAGAGCATGACTGGTGGTACTGGCTCTTGATGTTTGCGCTCTTTCTGCTGGGTCTGGTCGTGGCTGGGCTTGCCTGGTGGCTTCGTCGATTGGCAAAGCACCAACTGCGAGTGCCATTGCTGTGGGGCCTGGCGCTGAGCGGTGTCGGACGGCGTATCACGCTGGAGAAGATTCGCGCCAATTGCCCCAAGTGTGGCGGCAAGATGCGTTACTACAATAAGGCGACTGAGTGGATCAGTCGCGTTGATGCGAACGTTTCGGAGCGACGCAAGGTGACAAAGCGTGAGCCTTGTCTTGAGTGCAAGCGAAACCCAGAGCATTGCTTTTGGGTTGATCCTGCCGAATATAGAGAGGAATAGTCGACGGGGTTGCCTGGCTACCAGATGGCCGTGTCGTTCCGCTTCAGTAACGCATCCTGGCTGAAAGCGTAAAGTAATGTGCCAGCTCCCTGCTAAAACAGGCCTCGAACGGTGGCTTCCGAGGCTCGCTGTGGGCGCCCGCCAGCTGAGTATGAGCCCAGCATGGCTGTGACGGATCGCCGCGCCGAGGAGCTGCCAGCCGTATCGCTGAAATCTGCTGTGGGCGAGAGGGACGTGGAGCGGCCAGGTACCTGACCCGCTGACAAGCGAAGAACTTACGGCGTTGATGCTGCTCTGCACATAACCAAGCAACCTGTCTGGGTAGCGGCAGCGTTCCCATCACCACGTAGACTCGGAGCATGGAGACTCTAGACGTCGACCGAGCGAAGTTGGGCGCGCTGTGTCGTCGCTTTGGGATTGCACGCCTCGACGTCTTCGGTTCGGTCGCTCGTGGAGAGGATGGCCCAGGAAGCGATGTCGATCTTCTCTACGAACTCGCTCAGGGGCGATCGCTCGGCTGGGAGATCGAGGACCTGTCGCAGGATCTTGCCGACCTGTTCGGGCGCCCCGTCGACTTGGTGTCGCGGAAGGCACTGCACCCACTGATTCGTGAACAGGTCCTCGCGGACGTGAAGCCGTTTTATCACGCAGCCTGACTCTCTTTACTGGAGCGATGTCGTATACGCTATCGAAGTGGATGAGCATCTTCTTCGCGGGCGTAGCGTCAGCGACGAGCAGATCCAGGCGTGGGCCGATGAGGCCGAGGCAGGCTACGACCTTCGACAACTGCCACAACCAGTTACGGGACGTCCTCCATCCGATCTTGGGACTGCAGACAGGCAGGTACCTGCGGGAGTCAAGCAAGCAGCGCTACATGGAGGTTGTCAGGCGGAGAACAAGGCCGACTCAGCGGACCTCACGTAGGTTCCTGACGGATCAGCGAGCCGAGTTCTGCATTCGCCGTGTGGTCGCCGCTGATCGCACGGCTACCGGAGTCGCACGCTCCGCCGGTGTCCCCCGGCTCAGGAGGATGCCATGACCGGCTGGCCCTCGCTGGGTTGGACCACCACGAAGCCCGGGCCGTGGAAGGCCAGCTGGAAGCACTCGCCCGAGCCGCGTCCAATGCGCGACTCCATCTTGAAGCTGCTCTTGATCTGCGGCTGCAGGTTCGCCGACCAGCAGATCGCCGCCTGCGGGTCAACGAAGGTCGGCTGCTGCGAGTTGGCCAGATGCGCCAGCATCCCGTTATCGGGACCAGGTACCGTCTCATCCTTCGGTGGTGTCTGGTCTGAGCCCGGTAAGATTAGGCAGGATATGAGGCCTTTTCGGTGCACATCGTCTCTGACTCAGCATCGGTTCTGCGGGCCTTTGTACTTCTTCCCGGCGGCGGCGTTGATGGCTTCAGAAAGTTCTTCGTACGCGATTGAGGGACCTGCAATTTTTTCCAAGGTTGCCAGGCCGATGGATTCCTGGCCAAGGTCCTCTACCGTCTGCCTGGGAAGGACGTGGAAACGCCACTGGGATGCCAGTAGGGGGTTGTACTCCTCGTGGGTGCGCGCTGTCTGGATCGCGAAGACGTACACATCGGCGTTGTAGGTGGGGGTCGGTGTCAGCCCGCCCTCTGTGGTCCAGATGCGGCTACGAAAGACCCGTGAACTGAATCGTTGAGAGCTTGTACTGGTCCCACGCCTGGAGGTACGCGGAGGTCTTGACCTCAATCGAGGTCCCATCTGGCGCTAGAACATCATAAGGATCCCACTCGATTCGCAGTCCAGTCGAGCCGACTGCCTTCGCCACCAGGAACTCAGCCAGGTAGCCGCGGGCATTGTTCATCCGGAGATTGGACAGCGCGAAGCGCCAGAAATCCACAACTGTAGCATCCGTTCCGGCTACCACCTCCTCACCTGACAGTGGTATCGGTTTGGGAGCGCGGATCGGCGGGGGAACAGTCATGGGGTCAGTGTCTCAACGGAAAGGCTGACCGGCTGCTACCGCGGGCATCGAGCCGTGGGGCGGCAAGTGTCGGTCGTTGGCAGGGAGTAGTGCCGGCGATACGCGAGGGGAGAATGGGCCCGCCTTCGACCCGTGGCTGTGTGTCGCTCATCGCGTAGACTTGGCGCATGAAGACTCTAGACATCGACCGAGCGAGACTGGACGCGCTGTGTCGTCGCTTCGGGATCGCACGACTCGACGTCTTCGGTTCGGTCGCTCGTGGAGAGAGGATGGCCCAGGAAGCGATGTCGATCTTCTCTACGAACTCGCTCAGGGGCGATCGCTCGGCTGGGAGATCGAGGACCTGTCGCAGGATCTTGCCGACCTGTTCGGGCGCCCCGTCGACTTGGTGTCGCGGAAGGCACTGCACCCACTGATCCGTGACCAGGTCCTTGCGGATGCGGAGCCCTTTTATGTCGCGGCCTGAGTATCTCTACCTGAGAGAGATGCGGGATGCAATATCCCGCATCATTGCCCTCATCGACGAAGCCCCGGTCGGTAGTGATCTCGGGGATGACTGGGTGAAGACTGACGCTCTGTCCTGGAACTTCACCATCCTTGGAGAGGCGGCGGCGAAGCTGCCTGAGGAGTTTCGTGCAGGTCACCCGGAAATCATCTGGCGTCGGCCCATCGGTTTGCGTAATCGAGTCGTGCACGGGTATTGGTCAATCGACGTCGACATCCTGGTGACGACGGCACGCAACGATCTTCCCGAACTCGGCAGGCAACTTGATACCTTGCTGTCCGATATGGAGCCGTGACGAAGTCAGCGTCCGTGAGGTATTCCCTTTCAGGACGACGCCACCACCGGCTGGCCCTCGCTGGGCTGGACCACCACGAAGCCCGGCCCGTGGAAGGCCAGCTGGAAGGACTCGCCCGAGCCGCGCCCGATGAGGGAACCCATCTTGAAGCTGCTCTTGATCTGCGGCTGCAGGTTCGCCGACCAGCAGATCGCCGCCTGCGGGTCCACGAAGGTCGGCTGCTGGGAGCAGTCCAGAAGCAACGGCGGACCGTCGGAGGACACGGCCACCACGCCCTGCCCCTGAACCATGAGGTTGAACAGCCCGCCGGCAAGGATCCCGGCATTGCCCAGCATCCTGATGTCATAGCCCAGGTGCGCGTCGAAGGCCAGCAGGGACGGCGTGTTCACCGTGATCGCATCACCCTCCAGCTGGAGCAGGAACACGTTGTGCGCGCTGCGGGCGAAGAACACCTCGCCCTGACCCGAGACGCGCATGAGGTTGCCGCCCTCCCCGGTGGCGGCCTTCTTGATCATGCCGCCCAGGCTCCTCGAGCCCTGGTAGGAGAAGTCGATGTTCCCCTGGTAGGCGACCATCGCGCCCTGCGCGGCCAGCACCTCCGGGCCCAGGGCCACACGAAGCATCTTGCTGGACTGGACAGTCCAGCGCTGGCCGGTCTCCTGCTCACGGTTGGCCTGCTCAAAAAGGGGACTGCGCACGGAAAGCACCTCTGTTCCAAGGGTCGGGATGGCGACGGGACTTCGTCGACTGCAGGCTACCAACCGGCATCGCCGTCGGGCACGGAGTCGCAACGCAATGGGGATCCCTACCCACACGGGTAGGGATCCCCACCTGTCAGCCAGCAGCGTTGCGGCCGCCGGCTGTCAGCGCCTGGGCTCAGGCCCTGCGGCGGTAAGCCAGCAGCACACCTCCCGCGATCGCCGCCAGCGCCAGCACCAGGGGAATCCCCACGAACGCCCCGGTCCGGGCCAGAGGCGATCCGGAATCCTCCTGAGCCGGCTCGCTCGGTGCCGCCGGGTCGCTCGACGTCGGCTCACCCGGTGCCGGCTCGCCGGACGTCGGCTCATCCGGCGCCGGCTCACCCGGCGTCGGCTCACCCGACGGAGAAGCCGTGGGGTCCTCCGACGGCGAGTCCATACTCGGAACCTCGGTGTAGGCGTTGACGAAGGAGGCGCTGGCCACCTGGTCCTTCTCCGAGACCGTCACCGTCTGGGCCTCCGGAGCCGCCAGCGTGTAGCCGTCGATCGCGGCCGCCTTGGCATCCTCGGTCACGGTGCACTGCGTGCCCGTGGGCACCTTCGGCCCGGAGACCGCCTTGCCATCGGCCCTGGCCTTCAGCGAGCCCTCGGTCCCGTCGGTGCAGGTGTAGGCGAAGGTGAACTCCTTGTCACCGGCCTGCGCACCCGTCACCGTCTTGAGCACCGAGAAGGACCCGGTCTGACGGGTGTAGGCGTTGGTGAAGGACAGGGCGGCGTCCTTCTCCGCGATCGTCACGCTCTGCGCCTCAGGAGTCTTCACGTCGTAGCCGCTGACCTGAGCCGACGACGTCTTCTCCGACACCGAGCACGTCGCCCCGACCGGCAGCGCGGGCCCGGAGACGGCCGAGCCGTCACCGCGGACCGTCAGCTCGCCGCTCACCTCGCCCTCGACGTCGGACGTGCAGCTGTACGCGAAGGTGAAGGCCACGTTCTTGTGGGTCTTCGCGTCGTCGCCCTCCACCTTCTTCGACACGGTGAAGGTGCCGCGGTCCAGGGTGTAGGTGTTGATGGCCGAGACGCTCACGGCGGCGGCGCCCCCGCCGAGCACGTCGAAGGTCGCCTTGTCGCCCTGCACGGCAGTGCCGCCCACGGCCAGGGCCGTCGACACGCTCGCGCCCTTGACGGAGGCGTCCTTCTCCGTGAGCGTGCACGACCCGGTCGGCACGTCGCCCACATGCGCGGTCTCACCGGCCTTGACCACCAGCTGCTTGGGGGAGGCAGCCTTGCCGGTGACCTTGTCGGTGCAGGTGTACTCGAAGATGAACTCCGCCGGCGCCAGCTTCGCGCCGTCGCCCTCGACCGTCTTGGACACCGAGAAGCCCCCGGTCTGCCGCGTGTAGGTGTTCGTCACCGACACCGCAGGAACCTGGTCCTTCACGATCGTCGCCGTCGTCGCGGAGTAGGCGGTGGAGACCGCGTAGCCCTCGCGCTGGGCCGAGGCGTTGTCCTCGCTCAGGGTGCACACCGTCCCGGTGGGAAGGGCCGGGCCGCTCACGGCGCTGCCGTCCATCGGGACATCAAGCGTGCCCTTGGTGCCCTCGGGGTCGTTGCAGGTGTAGCCGACCTTGACGGCATCGCCCGCCTGCGGGGCGTAGTCGCCCGTGACACTCTTGGTGACCGAGAAGGTGCCGGTGTCGCGGGTGTAGGTGTTGGTGGCGGTGACGGCCACGGTCTGGTCCTTGGTGATGGTCACCGAGTCCTGTGACAGGGCCGAGGCCACCGAGTGCCCGTCCTTGGCGGCCGACGCGGCGTCCTCCGCGATCGTGCAGGAGATCCCGGTCGGGATCTGCGGGGAGGACACGGCCGTCCCGTCACCGGGAACCGTCAGGGTTCCCTGTACGCCGCCGTCGCAGGTGTAGGTGAAGGAGTAGGAGCCGTTGGCCGCCCCCTCCGGACCGCCCTGGACCGACTTGGCGATGGAGAAGGCGCCCGTGTCGCGGGTGTAGGAGTTCGTGAAGGCCGCCGTCGCGACCGGCTCAGCCGGGTCCTTGATGGTGACGGTCTGCTCCGCGGGAGCGGTGAGCGTGTAGCCGTCGAGACGGGCGGACTCGGCGTCCTCCTTCACCGTGCACGTGGTGCCCTGCGGGAAGGTCGCCCCTGCCTGGACGGCCGTCCCGTCGCCCTTGGCGCTCACCTGTCCGGACTGGCCGTCGGAGCAGGTGTAGGTGAAGGCGAAGTCCTTGTCGCGAGCGCCCGCAGCGGCCTCAGGGCCGACGACGCTCTTCGTGACCTGGAAGGTGCCGGGCGCCTTGACGGCGTCGGCGGTGTTGTTGAGGGTCACCTTGGTCGACACGCGGTCGCCGATGGTCACAGTGTTGGTCGTGGTTCTCCCGACCGCGAAGACCGGCTTGCCCCAGGCATATCCCGAAGGAGCAGGAGCGGCCTGGCCGGTGTCCTCGGACAGGGTGATGACGGTGCCCTTGGGGAAGGTGCCCTGGAACGTGTTGGTCTTGCCGATACTGACGTTGAGGATGGCCGTACCGCTGAGACCGTCATCGTTGAGCGTCCCGGGGGCCTGCCAGCCGGCATAGCCGCCGGCGGGGCCGGGCAGGACGTAGTCGACCTTGACCGGCAGGGTCGTGTTCGCAACGTCAACGGCGTCCAGTGCCGCTCCGCTCAGGGTCTTGAAGACCTCGAAGCCGCCGAAGCCGGGCGCCATGTCCACGGTCACCTTGAACGAGTCGGCGTAGCTGCGGGCGAACTCGCCGTGAGCCTCGGAGTGGTCGAGCGAGGCTGCGTTGGTGTACTGCACTCCGGCGACGGCCTTGCCGTTCTGGGAGGTGAACGTCGCCGGGTAGGAGATCCTGTAGTTGGAGTCGGGAGCGAAGGGACCTGTCACCTTGATCGTGGCGACCTGCCCCTGGATGTCCACGTCCAGGTCGAAGTCTCCGTACTTCGCATTCAGGTCCTTGCCCGCCGCAGTGGTCAGGGACACCCCGGAGATGCTGGGTTCGGCGGCGCTGTTGCGCAGTCCGAAGTACCACCTGTTCTTGTCCCCATTGAAGGTCATACCGGGGCCGAGCGTGTCCGTGATGGTGATGGTCTCACGGGTCCGACCGTCCGAGGCGATCGGACCGTCGCCCTTGGCCAGCTGCTCTTGATGTAGTCCGAGCCGAAGTTGACCTCCCACGTCATGGCGGAGGACGCCGATGTGATGACCGAGGAGACCTTGGAGAACTTGAGGGGCGTGTAGCCCCGTGCAGCGGGACTCTTGATGCCGCCGGTGCTGGGCAGACGGACGCTCACCTTCTGGCCGCCGTTGACGGTCATATCCACCGACTGGGCTGTCGTGGCCTGGGTGATGAGGAGCAGCGCCTGACCCGAACCCTTGAAATCCTTGAATCCTGTCGCCTTGAGGTCCTCAACCTTCTCGTTGAAGGTGCACTCCATGCTCTTCTCCGTCAGCATGCACGCGCCCACCTCGGTGGGCGTGCCGTTGTAGGGAAGGCTGAGGGGAACGGTTTTCGGGTACTCCAGGTTCTTGAAATAGGTGCCGACGTCGATGGAGAACGAGTCTCCCGGGTTGACGGTGGTCTTGGAGGCGTCCCACGTGTAGGACAGCTTGGCCACGTCCTGCGTCGTGAGACCCTCTGATGAGAAGTCGTTGCCGCTTCGGTCCGACTTGATCAGAGCAAGACCAGACAGGTCGACGTCGGCGTTGATGGCGGCTTGAGCCTGCAATGGCACGATCATGCTCGCAAGCAGTGTCAGGAGGGCGAGCCAAGCGGCCGTCGACTGCCCCCTAGACGCGACGCGTCTGAGATCGGCAGGAACCTGCATGTATACATCCTCTTCGCTAGGGATCGGCGGTCTGGGGACGACCGTGAGTAACTGGTGAAGAGTATCGCGAGGAGGAAATTCAGAACAAGCCTTGTGGTGCACCTGTCAGCGACTTCAAGAATGTTATCGGAACGTCATGAAAAAGTTGTGAAAAAGAAATCTTGGAACTGTGTCAGAAGTGGTTTCCTTTGCGTTTGTGCTGCAGTTCGGGGGCTGTTCGTGGGGTGGCGATCATCTGTGTTCGCCCAGCCTGGAGGCTGCTTGCTTTGATCTGAGAATAAATGTTGGGGTATGAGTTTGTTTGTGTCAAGAAATATTGGTGTCCCCATACGAATGCCTTGCGAAATGAGGGGAGTATTTTCAGGGAGGCATTCAGGAGAGGGTGTGGGGCGGTTTCGGCTGATGTCGAAGCTGCGGTGCGGCGGTTCGCCCATTGGCCTGACTCATGACGCGACTACTAAGCCTTGAGTTGTTCTCAGGCTCGCCGGCGAGTACGCGAGCCGGCAGGAGGCCACGCCCTGTTTCGATCGCTAAGAAAGCACATCGTCCCCTCGGCGCCTGCGGACGGACTCTCACGGAGTCTTGCGCCCACCTGCGCTTGATCCGTGCCAGGTGACCTCACCGGATGTGAGCGGAGGTCACGTACGCGAATAGACGTATCGACAGGGGAGTCACAGGAGGCATCTGTAGGCTGTGCCCGGCTCAAACCCGCCCACGGTCCGGCCACGTACCTCCTGAGCCGGCCGCAGTCAGCCCACCACACTCAGCGCAGGAAGGGAACCCGGCAGCCTCATGACCATCGACATGATCGTCGCGATCATTGCCGCCTCGATCGTCGCCTACGTGATCGCCAACAGATTTCGCCTCATTGCCCCGGTGCTTCTGATCGCTGCGGGCGTGGGGGGGTCGCCTTCCTCCCGGTTGGGGAGGAGATGCACCTGCCCAGCACGGTGGTTCTGACGATCTTCTTGCCGATCCTGCTGTACTGGGAGTCGCTGTCGGTCTCCCTCAACCGCATGCGCCGAAGCCTGCGCGGCATCATTCTCAGCGCCACGGTCCTCGTCGCCATCACCGCTGCCCTCATCGCCATCATCAGTGCCTTGATGGGGCTGAGCGTGGGCGCTGCCCTCCTCATCGGCGCCTGCCTCGGCCCTACTGACGCCACCGCCGTCTCCAGCCTGGGACGCGGCATCAACCCCAACGGCCGCACCGTCCTCCAGGCCGAGTCCCTCCTCAACGACGGCACTGCCCTGGTCGTCTTCGCCATCGCCCTCCAGGCCGCGCAGGACTCCTCCGGCGTCACGGTCGGCCTCGTCGCCAAGGACCTCCTGCTGTCATTCGGCGGAGGCGTCGGTGTGGGAACGGTCATCGGCGCCGTCGTCACCAAGATCGGCATCCGCGTCCGCACCATCACCGACGACCCCATGCTCGCAACGATCTCCGCCCTGGCCACCCCGTTCGTCACTTTCTTCCTCGCCGAGGAGATCGGCGGCTCGGGCGTCCTGGCCGTCGTCACCTGCGGCATCGTCGTCTCCCGCTTCGCCGCCCCGCACATGTCCCTGGGGTCGCGTGTCCTCGGGACCCCGTTCTGGACGATCCTCACCTACATCCTCAACACGATTCTCTTCGTCATGGTGGGCGTCGCGCTCCCCGGGATCGTTGCCGAGCTTCCTCGCGCCGACCTCGTCCGCGGTCTCATCCTCATCCCGGTCATTTACATCGCCATGGTGGCGGGCCGCTTCATCGGCCACCACCTCATCATCTACTCCATCCGCGTCCTCGACCGCCGCCCCGAGCAGCGTCTGCGCCGTACTAACTTCCGCGGCCGCGTCGTCTCCACAGTCGCCGGCTTCCGCGGCGCGATCTCCCTGGCCATGGCGCTGTCCATCCCGGTCGCCTTCGACGCCGCCGCCTACGCCGAGCGCAACCTCATCATCCTCATCGTCGCCGGCGTGACCCTCCTGTCCCTCCTCATCCAGGGGCTCGCCCTGCCCCACGTGGTCCGCTGGGCCAACGCCAAGCCCTCGGTCGGCATGCGGACGGCCGAGTCGATCGAGTCTCAGGAGACCGAGGCGCTTGCTGAGATTCTGAGCGACACCGTCAGCCAGATCGACGCTATCGCCGATCGCACCGGCGTCGACGACGACGCGGTCATCGCGGCTGTGCGCGCCGATTACGAGCGCCGCCACCGCTGCGTGAGCAACGTTGACGCCGAGGAGGAGGCGCGCGTCTACGGTGGCCCGGAGAGCACCCTGCGGCTCGCCGTCATCGACCATCTGCGCCGGCGTGTGCACGACCTGCGCTTCTCCGGCCGCATTGACGACTCCACCGCCTCCAACGTCAACCGGCGCCTCGACGTCGAGACCCTCCACATCAACGGCCCCATCGACGTCGAGTAAACCGACTGTCGTGCATCCGGCAAGGTTGCCTCCGGCAGGGGTCACGTCCTTATGACGTCGGCATTCCAAGGTTCTGGGCAGGAGTAGTCTTGCGCCGCCCCATCTCTCGAACATCCCAGAACGGAGCCCATGCGATGACGCATGACGAATCCTCCAACCCGCTCGTGCCTGCCGACGACGCCGTGGAATCCTCGACCAGCGACAACGAGACACTCGGCAAGATGAGCCTCTTCCTGGGGGTCATGATGGGGGTCGGCGGGGCGGCATCATCCCTGACGACCTTCGCCAAAGCAGGGTCGCCCGCCCGGCACTCCAGAAGCAGATCGCCCAGCAGACCCTGACCAAGACCGCCTGGTACGGGCCCATGAAGCAGACGCTCAAGCTCATCGGCATCAAGATCTCCAAGGACTCCTTCGCCAAAGGTGTCACCAGGACGGTGCCCGTGATCGGTGGCGTCATTTCCGGTGGCATGACGCTCGTGGCGCTCAGGACCCAGTCGACCCGCCTCCAGAAGCACCTGCGTGAGCTGCCCCCGCCGGGCGTCGATGCCGCCCAGTACCTCGCTGCGCTTGACGACCTGGACGCCCAGGCCGATGAGCCCGGTGCGCTTGCCGCTGCCCAGGCCAAGGTCAAGGGTGCCACCGGCGAGGCGGCAGCCCGGGTCAGGGGCATGGGTGGCTCGCTGCTGCGCAAGGCCCACCGGCGGCCCGCCGCCGATAACGTTCCCGATGGCACCTCGCCCGTCCGCCCTTCCCTGCCGATTGCCTCCGCCAACTCCGATCCCGACGGCGACGTGTCCACCCTCGCTTGATCCGTGCCAGGTGACCTCGCCGGATGTGAGCGGAGGCCACGCACGCGAATCTCCCTGTCCAGCATGCTGTGGAGCTCCTGATCCACGTCAGATCAAACGACGAGGAGGGCAGCAGTGAGGGGCGGGGCGCCTTGCGCACCCCACCCCTCACATAGCGCTCAGAGCCGGTTCGGGCTCAGCCCGGCTCACTCCTTCGAGCGACGGGCCCGCAGAACCAGGTAGCCGCCCACGACCGCGACGGCCGCAAGGCCCAGGACCAGCAGCGCGTTGGTACCCGTCCGGGACAGGCTGCGGCCTGGCGCCGTCGCGGTCCTGGTCGCTGAGGCGCTCGGAGCGCCGGCGCTATCAGTCGGCTGCGCCATGGCACCGTCGGACGGCCGGTCGATCTCGTCGGGCTGGGTGCTGGGAGCCGGCGTCGCCCCCGGGGCCTGGCTCGGGGCCGGGCTCGAGACCGAGGGGGCCTGCCCCGTCGGCGTCGGCAGCGAGGTCGCGGCCGGGCTCGCCGTCGACGGCGCCCGTCCCGTTGCGCTCGGCGCAGGAGCAGAGCTCGGGTGCTCGCTCGGCCTCCCCGACGGCGCGGCGCTGGGCTGCTGGGTGGGCGCGGACGACGGCTCCGTCGTCGGCTCCTGCGAGGGCTCGGCAGACGGCCCCGCCCCTGCAGTGGGCTCGGCGGTGGGAGCGGACGGAGCGCTGCTCGGCTCCTGCGAGGGCTCGGCAGACGGCTCTGGCGCCACGGTGGGCTCACTGCTCGGCGCAGTCGTCGGCTCGGCAGTCGGTGTAGTGGTCGGCTCAGCGCTCGGGGCTGTCGTGGGCTCGGCGGACGGTGCGGGGCTCGGTGACGGATCCGGGGCCTGCGTCTGCGTGCACTGGTCTCCGACCCAGCCCATGGTGAAGTTGCGGTACCAGATGCCGCCGTAGTTCGCGCCCCCGCTGGCGTCCTCACTGAGCAGACCGATGCTGCCGTCGGACTGCACCGCGATCGTCGTGTAGCCGACGAACGGCTCGTGGAAGACCTTCCCGGTCGCCCAGGAGGCGCCGTCGTCGCAGGACATCGAGATGGTGCCGCGGTCGCGCGACCACGGCCGCGGGTTCGGCGAGTGGCTCAGCAGCAGCACCTTGGAGCGCGGGTCGCCGGGGGCGGCGTTCGGGAAGGCCCGAATGATCTGGGCGTTGTCCACCGAGTCGGGCAGGTTCTTGTCGCTGGCCGGATCGCTCCAGGTCTGTCCGCCGTCGGTGGAGGTGGCCACCTTACGGAAGCCGGAACCGTCCGAGGCGCGCGAGTTGAGCATGAGGGAGCCGTCGGAGATCTCGACGACCTTGTTCTCGTCCATACCGGTGCCCACCGGGGAGCCGGCCTGCCAGGTGGCGCCGTGGTCGTCGGAGTAGACCGAGACCGCCTGGACCGCGCCGTCCGCAGTCTTGATCGTGTACTGCTGCACCAGGCGTCCGGCGTGAGCGCCGTGGTGGATCTGGATGCCCTGGCCCGAGGCCGCGAAGCGCGAGACCCAGGGGTTGTCCTTCGTGATGTCCGCGGTGATGGTGCGGTGCGTCCAGGTCCAGCCGTTGTCGGTGGAGGAGGAGACCTCGGCGTGGATGACGTTGCGGTCCTCGGGGTTGGTACCAGCCCTTGAGCCGCCCCAGCCCTGGTCGTAGGACTTGACGTGGAAGTTGAAGATCGTGCCCGTCTGGTGGTCGACGACGTAGCTCGGGTCGGAGTAGCCGACCTTCTGGCCCGTCTCAGTGCCCCGGTGGATGTAGGTAGGCGCCGACCAGGTCTTGCCGCCGTCGGTGGAGCGGAGCTGGACGATGTGGTTGGGGTTGGGCGCGTCGCTGCCCTGGTTGCCGTTGTCCTTCGGCCGCTCGTCGTAGGCCACCAGCAGGTCGCCGTTGGGGGCGGTGGTGATCGCCGGGATGCGGTAGTTGTCGGTGGCCGTGTTGGCGGCCAGGTGCTGGGCCTGGCTCATCGAGGCCGGGAGGTCCGTGCTCGCGTCGGGGGCCGGGGTCGGCTCGGCCTGCGGGTACTGGCCGACGACGCTGATCGGGTCGCCGGTGGCGGTGAGCGTCTGGAGGACGGCGCCGTCGGTGCCGCTCGCCGTCAGGGTGATCGACGGCGTCCACCGGCCGGCGTCGACGTCGGCCTGCGTGATCGTGTGGGTGAGCGGCTTGCAGTTGTAGACCGCGCCCTTGCCCGGCTTGAGGTTGCCCCAGTGGCACTGGCGGGCCAGGTCGTCGAAGGACGAGTCGGTGGCGGCGACGTTGATCGTCTTGTCCGACACCGAGCGGACGCGCACCGTGTAGCTGACGGTGTCGCCCAGCTTGTAGGTCTCCTGACTCGCCGACGGTGTGAAGGACTCGACTCGCAGCGAGGCGGGCTTGACCGGGGCTCGTCGCGCCGCTGATCGTCTCCGGGGTGTTGAGGGCCTGCCCGGCGTAATCCACCGCCTTGACCTCGTAGGCGATCTGCGGGGTGAAGCCGCCGGCCTCGAGGTCCTCGGCGGTCACAGTGTGCGTGGCCAGGCCGGCGCAGTCGGTCTTGGTGACCCCGGCGGGGACGTTGCGCCACCGGCACTTGGAGACGCTCCCGGACAGGTTCGTCGAGGCCGGGGCGTAGGAGTGGGCCTCGCCGCTGGTGTTGGTGAGAGTGAGGTTAAAGGTCATGACGTCGCCGACGGCGTAGAGGCCGTCCTCAGGGGCGTTCACCTGAGTGATGGCGACGTCCATCAGGCCGTCGGCCGTGGGTGCGGCGTGTGCCGGGGGTGCGACGGCGATCATGCCGGTGACGGCCAGGGCCAGGGATCCCAGGAAGGCGGATAGGCGCCTCAGGGAGGAGGGATTCTTCGATGTCATACGTGATCCGTTCGGGAAGGCGAGGCAGCCTTGCCTGCGCCGGGGGGAGTAGCGACGACAGATGTCAGACGTCTCACGATAAGGTAACGGATGGTTGCAATTCTGCAAACTCGGGCGGGTCATCGACGGCGCGCGTGGCCTGCTCGTTCGCATCGTGATGCCTCGGCGGGGTGGGCGTGAGCGGGAGTCGCGTACACATCGACGTTTTCTTCATAAACGACGCGGCTCCGGGTCATTTATGAAGAAAACGTCGATGTGAAGGTCGGCTTGGGCTCGGCGCCGACTCAAAAAGTGAACTAGATCACTAATCTGTCTGTCTAATGCCCGCTGCGACGGACGGAAATCGCACCTGCCTATAGTCTTTCCGCCACTGGACATCAGATGTCAATGAAGACGTCGGCCGTGGCGCATGTCAACGAAGAAGGTGCACCACCTCATGACCACCACAGCCTCCCCGGGCCGCAAGGTCTCCTCCCCGGGCAAGCAACCCAGCCCGCAGGCCCGCGCCGCCGCCCGGCACTACGCCACGGTGCTGGCCCTCATCGCCACCCTCGGCCCATTCTTCTACGGCTTCGAGGGCATGGTCCTCAACGGCGCCATCAAGGCCGTCGGCAGCGAGTTCCACCTGGGCGAGCTCGCCAAGGGCGTCGCCGGCAGTGCAGGCATCATCGGAGGCCTCGTCGGCGCGGTCCTGGCCGGCCGCATCTCCGACAAGATCGGCCGCAAGACCACCCTCATATGGGTCGGCCCGTTCCTCGCCTTTGAGGCGGTCTGCGGTGTCTTCAGCCCCATGCTCGGCTCGTACGGCTACCCCTTCCTGCTCCTGTGCCGCGTCGTCGGCGGCATCGGCTTCGGTGCCGCCACCACCGTGGCCCCCGGATACGTCGCCGAGATCGCCCCAGCCGACATCCGCGGCCGCCTCATAGGCTTCCGCCAGCTGTCCATCATCCTGGGCCTGTTCTTCGCCGGCCTCATCAACGTGGCCGTCACCCGCGCCGCCGGCGGCGCCGGCAAGGAGCTGGCCCTGGGCCTGCAGGCCTGGCAGTGGATGTTCGCCTGCCTCATCATCCCTGCCGTCTTCTACATCGTCTTCACCTCCTTCATTCCCGAGTCGCCCCGCTACCTGGTCTCGGTGGGCCGCCGTGAGGAGGCCGAGAAGATCCTTGTCAAGGTCACGGCCGACCCAGACCCCGCCGCCCGCGTCGAAGCCATCGCCGCCACCATGGGCGCCGACGGCACCGCCAAGATGAGTGTCGGCCAGATCTGGGCATCCCAGTGGCGCGGCCTGGTCCTGGTCGGTATGGCGATCGCCGCCTTCCAGCAGCTCACCGGCATCAACGGCGTCTTCTTCTACTCCAACACCCTCTTCGGCGCCGTCGGCTTCACCGAGGCCATGGCCCTCCAGCAGACCCTCATCATCACCGCTTTCAAGATCATCGGCGTCGTCAGCGGCATCCTCCTGGTGGACAAGGTGGGCCGTAAACGCATGCTCATCTACGGCGGGACCCTCATCTTCCTGTCCCTGGCCGTCGTCGCCACCGTCTTCACCATCGCCCCGATCGTCGACGGCAAGCCCGACATCTCCTCCAACCCCACCCTCGGCTTCATCGCCGTGGCCGCCCTGTGCACCTTCATCCTCGGCTTCACCTCCTCCTGGGGCCCCATCTTCTCCATCGTCATGGGCGAGATGTTCCCCAACCAGATCCGCGGCGGCGCCATGTCGCTGGCCTCAGGAGCCGACTTCCTCGTCAACTTCCTCGTCGTCCTGTTCTTCCCCTACCTCATCGCCTGGTCGCCGGCCGGCACCTACTGGATCTACTGCGCCTTCGGCGTCCTGGCCGTCATCTTCACCGCCCGCTACCTCCACGAGACCACCGGCACCCAGCTCGAGGACGTCGACAAGGTCGTCTCCAAGTGACCCCCGCGGTCACCGAGGCCCAAGAAGACAGAAAGGAACTCTCATGACGACGACGTCGAACCCCCAACCAGCAGAGTCCGCCGAACCCGCCGGGCCGGCTGAGGCCGCCCAGCCGGCCCGGGACATCCCCGACAACGTCCGCAACGTCCTGGTCATCATGACCGACCAGCACCGCACCGACACCATCGGCTGCCTGGGCAATCCCCACGCCCGGACCCCGGTCATCGACGCCATGGGCGAGACCGGGTTCGCCTTCACCAACTGCTTCACGCCCACGGCAATCTGCACCCCGGCGCGCGCCTCCCTGCTGACCGGCAAGCTCCCGCGCAAGCACCAGGTCCTGGCCAACCCGGAGTGGAACATCGCCTACCAAACCGCCATCCCCCTGGGCACCTGGACCTACACGCAGGCCCTGCGCGACCACGGGTACAACGTCGGCATCGTCGGCAAGTACCACTGCGGCCCCAACCTGCCCGACAAGTTCGGCATGGACGACGACTCCTACTGGGGCGCCGAGAACCCCGTGGGCAACGAGAAGTACGTGGCCTGGCTGGAGAAGAACAACCTCCCCCCGGTCAAGGCCCACGACCTGTGGCGCGGCAAGCTCCCCGGCAACCGCGACGGGCACATCATCGCCGCCCGCCTCGACCAGCCCGAGGAGGCCACCTTCGAGCGCTTCCTGGCCGACCGCGCCATCGAGAAGCTGCGCGAGTACGCCGCCGACTGGAAGAAGGACTCCAAGCCCTTCAGCCTCGACGTGCACTTCTTCGGGCCGCACCTGCCCTACTTCCTGCCCGACGAGTGGTTCGACCTCATCGACCCCGAGACCGTCACCCTGCCGGAGAACTTCGGGGACTCCCTCATCGGCAAGCCCCCGATCCAGCAGAACTACGCCACCTACTGGTCGACGTCGTCGTTCACCAACGAGCAGTGGAAGAAGCTCATCGCCGTGTACTGGGGCTACGTGGCCATGATCGACTTCGAGATCGGCCGGATCATGGACGTGGCCCGTGAGCTCGGCGTCCTGGACGACACCGCCGTCTTCTTCTGCGCCGACCACGGCGAGTTCACCGGCTCCCACCGGATGAACGACAAGGGCCCGGCCATGTACGACGACATCTACAACGTCCCCTTCATCGCCCACATCCCGGGCGTGTCCACGGTGGGGCGCTCGGACGCCTTCACCTCGCTCATCGACCTTCCGGCCACCGTCCTGGACATCGCGGGACTCGACCCCTCCCTGGTGGAGGACGGCCGCTCGATCGTCGACCTCACCCGGGGCCAGGAGGTGCCCGGCTGGCGCGAGAACATCGTCTGCGAGTTCCACGGCCACCACTTCCCCCTCCAGCAGCGCATGCTGCGCACCCGTGAGTTCAAGCTCGTGGTCAACCACGAGTCCATCAATGAGCTCTACGACCTGCGCGTGGACCCCGCCGAGATGAACAACGTCTACACGGTGCCCGTCTACGACCAGATCCGCCGCGAGCTGGCCACCGAGCTCTATCGACAGCTCCGCGAACGCGGAGACCACTCCTTCGCCAAGTGGATGGCGGCGATGACGGACTTCGACATCCCGCTGGTCAACACCGCACGAAGTGACCTGGACAAGGTGCTCAGCGACTGACGCCCTGCCCGACGACGTCTCCCGGTGGGCCCCGCCCCCTGCATCGGGCCCACCGGGAGATACTCCGCCCAGCGGACCGCGACGGCCGGTCCGATTGCGCGCTTCCATGACCGCCCATGACGTTCCCAGACGCGAGGAGGACACGATATGGACTACCTGGCCACCCTGGCCCCTCCAGCCTGGAGGAACGGATCGTCCAGGTCCTCGCCTCCGGTCCGGCCACGCGCAGCGAGCTGTGCGCCCGCCTGGACGTCTCGCGCACCGTCCTGGGGCGGTCCCTGGCCGAGCTGCGTCAGGACGGGGCGGTCCGCGTCGTGGCCTATCGCTCCCGTCGGGAGGGCCGGGGCCGCCCCGTGGAGCAGCTGGGCCTGGCCGAGCGCATCGCCTGCGCCGTCGGCCTCGATGTCTCCCCGCAGCAGCGCCAGCGGCATCATCCTGGACCGCAAGGGCGAGGTGCTCGCCTCGGTGCTGACCCCGCTGTCCTTCGACGGATGGCGCCAACCGCTGGATGAGCTGTGCCGGGCCCTCAAGGACCGGGCCGACGACGACGGGGTGGACATGTCCTATGTCTCGCGGATCGGTGTCGGGATGCCCGTGCCGGTGGGGCAGGGGACCGGGCCGGGAACCGCGCTCGGCGAGGACCTGTTCAGCACCGTAGAGCAGATCGTGGCCCCCCTACTGGAGCGGATCGTTGCTCGTGGACAACACGATCCGCATGACAGCTCTGGCCGAGGCCCGATGGGGCGCCGGGCAGGGGGCGCCCGAACAGATCTACGTCCACCTCGGGGAGGGGTGGGCGCCTGCGTCATCGTCGCCGACCGTATCGGCGGCGGCAGCACCGGCTACGCCGGCGAGCTCGGGCACATCACCGTCCCCGGCGGAACGCGCCTCTGCCAGTGCGGCAAGGTCGGCTGCCTGGAAACTCTGGCCTCGGCTCCCGCCGTCACCGAGATCGCCGGAGTGGCGGACCTTGAGGAGCTGCGGCGCATGCTCGACGTCCACGCGCCCGGCGCCGTCTTCGCCCTGGCCGAGGCGAGCCGGGCCGTGGCCCAGGCCTGCGCGATGGCGGTCCTGCTCATGAGCCCCAGCCGTATCGTGCTGGGTGGCGAGCTCGTGTTCGCCTGTCCCGAGCTCGTCCCGCAGATCGCCGGCGACATCGCCGGTCGCCTCGTGCCGGGGACCAGCTGGGGCGTCGAGGTCGTCGCCGCCCGTCTCGACGGGCTCGGGCGCGCCAGGGGCGGCAGCCGCCGCGGACTCCTATGTGACGGCCTGCCCAGAGGAGGCCAAGCGCGACCAGAGGAGCTTCGGATGAGCACCGTAATCCCTGCCGATGCCCACGATCCGGCCGGTTGAGAGGGAGGGGTCGCGCCGTCGTCGGATTCGGGGCTCGCCTCGACCCCGCACCTGGACCCGACGGCGCTACCTGAGACGGGCCCCGCTGCCGGGCCGCTGACCCGGCGCCGCCTGCCCCTGTCCGTCGTCGCCAAGCCGACCGGTGCCGCCTGCAACCTGGACTGTCAGTACTGCTTCTTCCTGTCCAAGGAGCTGCTCTACAACATCCCCCGCCAGCTCATGAGCGAGGAGACCCTGGAGCGCTATGTCGCCGAGTACCTGGCCGCCAGCGCCGACGGCGAGGTCACCATGCTCTGGCAGGGCGGCGAGCCGACCCTGCGCGGCCTGCCGTTCTTCCGCCGACTCGTCGAGCTGTGCGAGACCTACCGGCGCCCCGGCCAGAGAGTGGTCCACGCCCTCCAGACCAACGGCACCCTCATCGATGAGGAGTGGGCCGCTTTCCTCGCCGACAACGACGTGCTCGTGGGCGTATCCATGGACGGGCCTCCGTCCATGCACGACGCCTACCGGCTCAACCGCGGTGGCCGCGGCACCCACTCCATGGTGCTGCGCGGATGGAAGCACCTGGTGGCCGCCGGCGTGCGCCGCAACATCCTGTGCACCGTCCACGCCGCCAACCAGGATCATGGCGCCGAGGTCTACCGCTACTTCCGCGACGAGCTGGGCGCCACCCACCTGCAGTTCATCCCGATCGTCGAGCGGGTCGAGCCCGAGCAGCTGGCCGCTGCCGAGGCCGGATGGCGCACCGACACCGGAGCCCGCGTCCTCTATCGCCAGGCCGGCAGCTCGGTGACCTCCCGCAGCGTCGATCCGCAGGCCTACGGGAGGTTCCTCTCCGACATCTTCGACGAGTGGGTGGCCCACGACGTCGGACGCGTGTTCGTCCAAGACGTCGACTCGGCGCTCTCGGCGATGTTCGGCATCCACCCCACCTGCGTCCACGCTCCCGAGTGCGGCAACAACATGGCCATGGAGTTCAACGGGGACGTCTACGCCTGCGACCACTGGGTGGAGCCGGAGTGGAGGCTCGGCAACATCACCGACCAGCCCTTCGCGGCGCTGGCCCAGACCCCGACGATGCAGCGCTTCGCCACCAAGAAGAGCGCCCAGCTGACCGACCAGTGCCGGCGCTGCCCCGTGGTGCAGCTGTGCTGGGGAGGGTGCCCCAAGGACCGCTTCACCCGCTCGGTCGACGGCCAGGAGGGCCACAACTACCTGTGCGCCGGGTACGGAGCCTTCTACTCCCACATCACGCCCGACCTGCTCGCCATGGTCCGGCTCCTGAGGGAGGGGCGCGCACCGGCCGACATCATGGACCCGGGCACCAGGCGCACCCTGCAGCCCGAGAGGGAGTAGAGGAACGTGGCTGTACTCACCGCCCTGGGAGTCGGGGTGCTGGTTGGCGTCGTCGTTGGAGCCCTGGGGGCGGGTGGCGGCATCCTGTCGGTCCCGGCCCTGGTCTACCTGCTGGGACAGGACCCCCACGACGCCGCCGCAGGGTCCCTCGTGGTGGTGGGGCTGACCGCGATCGTCTCCCCTCGTCGCCCCGGCCCGGGCCGGGAGGGTGCGCTGGCGCGACGGGCTGACCTTCGGCCTCATGAGCGTGCTCGGTGCCCTGGTGGGGTCTCGGGCCTCGACGGCCGTTGACGGCACCCTCCTCCTGACGCTGTTCTGCGCAATGCTCGCCGTGGTCGGCGTGGTCATGCTCGTGCGCGGGCTGCGCTCGTGGCGGGCTCCGACGACGGCGGTGACGGTGAGGGCGAGTCGTCGGCCCGGCGTGGCCTGCTGGTCATCGCGGCGGCCGCGACCTTCACCGGGTTCCTCACCGGCTTCTTCGGGGTAGGGGGCGGGTTCATCGTCGTGCCGATGCTCGTGCTCGCCCTGGGCTTCCCGATGAAGGAGGCCTCCGGGACCTCACTGCTGGTCATGATCATCGCCTCGTCGGCCGGGCTGGCGGCCCGAGTGGGGACCCACTCGAACGTGGACTGGCCCGTGGTACTGGCCTTCGCGGCGGCCTCAATGGTGGGCGGGCCTCGGCGGGCCACTGACGAAGCACGCCTCGGCCTCGATCCTGACAACGGTCTTCGGCGTCCTGCTCCTGGGCGTGTGCGTCGCGACCACCTACGATCTCCTGGCCGCCTGAGTGACCGGCGGGTGCCGCTGTGCCGCGCCCGCCTCCCCGCCTTCGGCGACATGAGGCTGCGACTCATCGACTCCCTCACGAGAGAGGTCTTTCGCAACACTAATGAATTTGATTGTCAGTATCGACATCTGTGGCGCTGTCTCCTAGGGTGGGACCATGATCGATGCGGGGGTTCAGGAGACTCTTTTCTTCCCACTTCTGGGGCGGGCTCGTGCGGTGCGAAGCTGGCCGAGCTGCTTCCAGGACTCCTGGTCCGAGCGCCTGGTCTCGATGGTCTCCGCCGTCCGCCCTGGCATCGAGGGCATGGATATGGGTGAGATGCCCGCCGCCGTCTACGCCTTGCGCCACCTTGCCGCAGTGACGGAGATCCGGCGCTACCTGGACACCCGCCCCGAAGCCGCCGTCGTCGATCTCGGCTGCGGACTGGATCGTCTCGTTGACGAGGTCGATAACGGTCGGGCGCTGATCTACAACCTGGACTTCCCCGACGTTCTCGAGTCCCGACGCGCCTGGGTCGAACCCCATGAGCGAGAGCGGGAGCTTCCCTTCTCCTGCACCGATCACCGCTGGATGGATGAGGTCGACGCCAGTGGCGGACTGATTGCCGTGGCCTCCGGGGTCTTCTACTTCCTGGAGAGCGGCTCGGTTCAGAATCTTGTCGACGCGATGGCCCGCCGCTTTCCCGGTGGCCGTCTGGTCTACGACGCCGAGTCCCCGGAGATGGTCGCGATGAGCGAGCAGGCCGTGCGGGATCGAGGAATCGATGCGGCCCCCATGCCCTTCCGGGTCGCCGACCCCTGTGCCGCACACACCTGGAGCTCCCGCGTCTCCCAGATCAGGGTGAACTTCGACCTGTCCTCCTACGCCACCGATCCTTCGGCCCTTCCTGGGCAGGTACTCGATGGCTTCGCCCAGATGAGGGAGAGCAGGGCTCTCTATGAGGTCATCGCCGATTTTGCCGTCGCAGGGGAGCCCCGCTGACACGTTGATCGAGGCGTGCTCGCCTTCTGAGGTGAGGCCTGAGAGACTGAAGGCATGCGAATCGCCATCGGTGCTCCAGGCAACGGAGCCCTCCTGAAGGACGCCATCGAAGAGCGGTTGGCCGAGGACGAGCGCGTGAGCGACGTCGTCGACCTGTCCGCACCGGAGATCACCTACCCGGATGTCTCCTTCCAGGTCGCCCGGGCGGTTGCCGAGGGGCGGGCCGACCGCGGTGTTCTCATCTGCGGTACCGGCGTGGGAACCGCCATCGCCGCCAACAAGGTCCCGGGAGTGCGCGCGGCGACCGCGCACGACCTGCTCACCGTGCGCGGCTCAGTGGAGAACTACGATGCCCAGATCCTGTGCATGGGGCAGAACGTCATCGCGGCGCCCGCCGCCTGGGCGCTCATCGATATCTGGCTCGACCTGCGCCACAATCCCGCCAGCAGTTACGGCCCCAAGGTCGGCGAGATCGAGGCTTACGAGGCACGCCTTCACTCCTGACGTTGGACACCGTTCCGCACATCTTGGCCAGTCTGGCTGTGAATGGGACCTCGGTGCCCGGTTCGCGACCTCCGTGAGGAACCTCGCGCCAACTTGCATTGAGTGCAATTCTGCACTGAGTGCAAGATGGTCGCGTGACCGGAATCGACCTGCGCGCCACTCAGGCACGACGCACCCGCACCGCCATCCGCGCCGCCGCACTCTCCCTGACCAAGGAACGCGGCTACGCGGCCATGACGGTCGATGACGTCGCCGCCCTCGCCGGCGTCTCCCGGCGCACCGTCTTCAACCACTTCTCCTCCAAAGCCGACCTCCTCGTCCTCGCCCCCGAGGCTCCCGAGCCGCAGGCCCTCGAAGCCTTCGTCAACGGCACCGGAACCCTCCTGGAGGACCTGGGGGCCCTGCTCACCTCCGGTGCTGAGGCCGTCGAGTCCGAGCGCGGCTGGCTCCTGTCATTCCCTGAGATCGTGCGGGACAACCCCGAGGTCGAGCGCGCCATCCACGAGCGCCTGCGTGCCGTCGCCCTGTCCTTGATCGACGCCGCCGGCCGCCGGCTGGGAACCGCTCCCGATGACCCGCGCACCCGCGCCGTCGTCGCCCTGGCCATGGGCATCCAGCGCAGCTCCGTGGACCTGTGGTCCGGGCGCGCCCACCCCTGGGAGCAGGGCGGCCCGGAGCCCTCCGCCGATGCCGAGGCCCCCACTGTGCGGAACGAGTGCCCCGAGGTCCGGCTGGCCGAGGCCATTCATGTCATGACCAGGGCCATCGCCGACGTCGTCGCCCAGCCTCATACCGGAGGGAGACCTGACGGCACCCCCGGCGGGCCGCCGACGGACCCGCCCAGATGACCTCGTGCCCCGCACCTCAAGTTTTTCCTTTCCATCCTTACCCACCTATCTCGTCCGCAAAGGTTCTAGCCGTGACTCAAACCGCCTCGACACCGGCACCCACCGGTACCGCCCATCACGAGCCGGGGGCCGATTTCCATCCCGACCGCCGCTTCTGGGCGGTCTACGCCTCGCTCCTGGTCGTCATGTTCCTGTCCGCCATGGATCAGACCATCGTCGGCACCGCCCTGCCCACCATCGTGGGCGACCTCGGTGGCGCCGCCCACATGGCCTGGATCCTGACCGCCTACACCCTGGCCATCACGGTCGCCATGCCCGTCTACGGCAAGCTCGGCGACCTCGTGGGCCGCAAGAACCTCTTCCTGGTGGCCATCGCCCTGTTCCTGGCCGGCTCGGCCCTGTGCGGCACCGCCGACACCATGACCCAGCTCATCATCTACCGCTTCATCCAGGGCCTGGGCGGTGGCGGCCTCATGATCTCCTCCCAGGCGATCACCGGCGACCTCATCCCGCCGCGCGTACACGGCACCTACATGGCCCCCATGGGAGCCATGTTCGGCATCGCCTCCATCCTGGGGCCCATCATCGGCGGCTGGCTGACCGACTCGGTCTCCTGGCGCTGGACCTTCTGGATCAACCTGCCGCTGGGCGTTCTCGCCTTCATCGCCATCGCCCTGGTCCTGCGCCTGCCCAGCAGCCGTCTGACCAGCCCCATCGACTGGTGGGGGCTTCTCCTGCTGAACGCCGGTGCCGTCGCCATCGTCCTCATGGCCACCTGGGGCGGCAACCAGTACGAGTGGACCAGCCCCGTCATCATCGGCCTGGGCGCCGCCGGCCTGGCCTGCTGGGGACTGTTCGCCCTCGCCGAGACCCGTGCCGCCGACCCCATCCTGCCCTGGTCGATCCTCACCAGCCGCACCTTCATCGTCTCCACGGTCGTCGGCATGCTCGCGATGGGCGGCATGATCGGTGTCCTGAGCTACCTGCCCACCTACCTCCAGATGGTCTACGGGTACTCGGCCACCGCCTCCGGCCTGCTGCTGGTGCCTATCACGGTCGGGATGCTCGTGTCCTCGATCCTCTCCGGCGTCCTCGTCTCACGCACGGACCGCTACCGGATCTACCCGATCCTCGGCCCGCTCATGGCAGCCGGCGCGTCCTTCTGGCTCTCCCGCCTGACGACGTCGTCCCCCGTCTGGCAGATCTCCGCGGCCACCTTCATCATGGGGGCGGGCGTCGGGCTGTTCTTCCAGCTCCTGGTCACCGTGGTTCAGAACGCGCTCCCGGCCCGGCACCTGGGCACGGCCACCAGCGGCAACAACTTCTTCCGCGAGGTCGGTGTCTCCCTGGGCGCCTCGCTCATCGGCGCGGCCTTCTCCTCCGGCCTCACCTCCAACCTCACTGATCGGATCGGGGCGCTGGCCCGCAGCGCGGACCCGGCCGTCCTGGGGTCGCTGGCCCAGTTCAAGGACGCCGACACCTCCTCGCTCACCCCTGCCCTGGTCAACAAGCTGCCCACCGCCCTGCACGACGCCGTCGCGAGCTCCTACGCCGACGCCCTCCTGCCGATCTTCGGCTGGATGATCCCGCTGTTTGTGGCTACCTCCGTCATCGCGCTCTTCCTGCCCGAGGTGCCCCTGTCCCAGAAGACCGCGATGGAGCAGATCGCCGAGGCCGAGAACGAGGCTGAGTCCGAGGTCAACGAGCCGACGCCGCGGGAGCCGGATCGTGCGGAGGAGCCGACGGAGCAGGAACCGGACATGGAGACGGCGGAGCCGGAGTCGGCGGCCGACGCAGAACGATGACACCGTAGGCTGGGGTCAGCATGGGCACGAAGGCGAAGAGGAAATAGTCCTTGAGGAAGGCCAGCGACAGCCCCGTGGCGATCATGTAGATCAATCCGGTGCCTGCGCCTGCCACGACTCGCAGGACCATGCGTGCGGGGAGCCAGGTGAACACTGTCCAGGCGAGCGCCGCACCACCGCACAGAATGGAGACCTCCACGACCGGGAACACCTCTCGCAGCGACGGCCACCAGGCGCTCACCGCAAAACCGGCCATGGACGCCCAGGCCAGAGCGGCAGCCCCCCATGTAGTCACAGCCGATGAGGGGTACCTTCCCGAGACCCACAGGGCGAGCGCGGTCAGGAGGGGGATGAAGGCGAGGTGCATACCCGCAGCACCGGCCGCCCGGTTTGGGACTGCCGAGGCGATTGCTCCTACTCCGAGCACGACGGCGCTCACCGCCAGGAGTCGTATCCACGTGATTCTGCGTCCGGAGAGCATGCTCACCGTTCTGGATCCCGACCGGGGCGTGGTCGATGGAACCGCCGGATACGGGGCAGGCGCGGGCCTGCTGACGGCGCTGATGACGATGAGCCCGATGATGCCGGGAAGATTCCCCCATCCCGGAAACAGGAGGAGGCTCCAGAGCGGGGAGAAGTCAGTGCTCCCACGAGCAGCCCGACGGCGGCACGCAGCCCGGGATCCATCCTCCGACAGGCGGACAGGCCATCAATGAGGACTCCCACAGCAGCCGCCCCCAGGCTCCAGGAGACGAAGAAAAGTGCCATCGAGACGTGATCGTTCCACTGGCTCCAGGTACCCGATCCCGCGTTGATCGCGCTGACCAGGCCCAGTATGGCGAAGGTGGCACTGGAGATCAGCACAAGCACCAAGATGCCTGCGGCGTACGCGGTGTGCTGCGCGGTCGCCGCGGCCCGCTCGCGCAGAAGGCTGATGACGCCGATTGCCAGGAGAAACCCGATCAGGCAGGACAGTGCGGTCTGGATGAAGAATGGAGGGTCCTCCCTCCTCCCTGGCAAGAGGTCGGCAGTCAACGTGAGGGCCGTCAAGCCCATGTAGGTCACGAGCGCCAGGATCCCGCATGCCAGGGCCGTCCTGCGGCCGAGCCGGGCTCCGATGCGATGGCTCACGGGGTGTGCTTCATGAACGAAGGCATCCTGGGCACGGGTGTCAGGAAGGCCACCGAGTGTCCCGGTCTTCTCTGAATGGACGTGTGATCCCGGGTGTTTTGGAATGTCCGCGTGAAGGGCGTACTGGGAGGGGTGCGATGTCGGTGTCGTTGGTGATGCCGATGGTGCCGGTGGCTGCTGGTGCCCTGGCCGTTTGAGGACGAGCGACAGAATGACGAGGACCAGGGAAGGACCGAAGACCCAGAACGGAATCAGGGCCGTGATGGCCATCATCGCCGCGACGGGAATCCCTACCATGATGGCGACCGAAGTGCGCAGCGCCGCGTTCATCCGGGTCCCAATACTCAGGGTGCCGTTGACGATGACCGCCACGGCGAGCACTCCCATGACGCCGTAGGTCACCATCAGAGGCATACGCAGACGACCGAGGAGTGGGACGGGAGCACCAGTGTCGATGGCCGCGAAAGCGATCATCCATGCGATATTCGACACCGTTGCCACTATGCAGGTCAGCACCGTCACCGCGGCGGCGACGAATGCGTGGGGCGCCGGCAGCACTCCGCGCTCACGCACCAGCCCCAGGTATCCGGGGACCACGACGGCCCCGGAGAGGGGCGTCATGGCCGAATAGGCCCAACTGAAAATCGTATCGTCGCCCTCGCCTTCCATGATGACTGCGATGCCGAAGAGGGCAAAACTTATCAGACACAGTATGAGGCCGGTCACTGCGCACCGCAGGGCCGCCTGCATTCCCAATCTGGTCCCCATCCCGTGGAGGAAGACCGACCACCGTTGCCCAACCGTGGGGCGACTGCGCCCCAGTGCCTCGGCCTCGTCGAGCATGATGCCGAGCAGGACCTCGCCGTGGTGAGCCCGCCAGCTCCTCGGGTACCACCGGAGGAGCTGGCGGTAGTACTGCTCCTCCACCATCTCAGGCCACCCCCCAACGTGCGGTCTGCGGCCGAGGGCGCGCGGCGCTCAGGCCGGCGCGAGCGGCTCTTACGGAACGCTCCAGCGCCTGCGTCTCGGCGGCCAGCAGGTCGATGCCGGTCTCGGTGATGCGGTAGTAGCGCCTCGCCCTCCCGTCGACGACCTCCTGACCGTCGGAGCGGATGAGGTCCTTGCCCTCCAGGCGCTCGAGGGTCGCGTACAGGTGGTGGGCTTCAGACGGGCCGCGCCGTCGGAGAGCAGCGCCGTCTCCCGCAGGATCTGGTAGCCGTGCCGGCGCCCGTTGGCGAGCGAGGTGAGAATCCAGAAGGCCGAGGAGGACAGTGACATGGGTACGAGTATATGACCGAATCGGTAATATGTCAGAGGAGGGTTGGTGGGGATTGGGGGCGTCCCGTTCTCGAAGTGGTCCCAGGTCCGTGCCGAGGCTCTCTCGCGCCTGGTGCGCATGGGATGCGCGGTTAAGTGTGCCGACGCCCGCATCCAGGTCGAGGACCGGGTGGCCCAGTACTTCCACGTCGGCTGAGGCTGCGTCGCCTGTTCCCGTCGTGCAGTACAGTCGCCATCGAGCGGTAGCCGGAGGAAGGATGAGACGGTGGTTGAACGGAAGCTCAGGCGGCTCCCGCCGGTGGTGGTCCTGGCGGCGGCCGGGCTGGCACAGAGGACCATGGCACGTGGCCGGAGAGTGACGCCGTCGTCGATGGCGGTGGCTGCTCCCGTACTCGGGATCTCGATATGCGCGCTCGCCGGGAGTGCGGGCAGTTTTCTTCGGCACCGCACAACGGTCGATCCGGTGAGGGTCGAGCGCGCGCAGCACCTTGTTGTGGACGGTCCCAACCGGCTGACGCGCAATCCCATGTACCTGGGTCTGGCAGGAACGCTGCTCGCGCACGCGATCGCGCGCAGGAGCCCGTCCGCCGTGATCCCGCTGATCGGCTTCGTCTGGCTGATCGACCGCTATCAGATCCCGGCCGAGGAGAAGGCCCTGGAGACGAGGTTCGGACGGGCATATCTCGACTACAAGGAGGCCGTTCCTCGTTGGCTGAACGTCCCTGGCTCATCGCCGGGCGACCTCAGTCACGAGCCGAGGGGGAGTGGCCGGAGCCGGGTGACGCGGCTCGCACGACCGGGCGGAATGACCCGACCATTCTCGTAGTTGAAGGTTGCATGAAATCATTCGGGTTCCTCAGCTTCGGACACTACGGACACGGTCGCGGCCCTGGCGACCCCGACGCCGCTCAGGCGCTCAAGGACGCCGTCGAGATCGCGGTCGGCGCCGACGAGATCGGCGTCAACGGCGCCTACTGGCGCGTCCACCACTACGCCCGCCAGGCCGCTGCGCCCATCCCGCTGCTCTCGGCGGCCGGCGCCCGCACCAAGCGCATCGAGGTCGGCACCGGCGTCATCGATATGCGCTACGAGAACCCGCTCTACCTGGCTGAGGAGGTCGCCGCCCTCGACCTGCTCACCGACCAGCGCATCGCCATCGGCATCTCCCGCGGATCGCCGGAGCAGGCGCGGCGCGGCTGGGAGACCTTCGGCTACACCGGCAGCGCCGACCCGCGCGGGGCTGACGTCGCCCGCGCTCATACCGCCCAGTTCCTCGACGCCGTCCGGGGCGTCCCGCAGGCAGACCTCGACACCAGTGGCGGTATGGCCCCCGGCGCCAGTGCCCGCCTGCGCATCGAGCCGCACGCCCCCGGCGTGGACCGCCGCATCTGGTGGGGCGCCGGCTCACGCGAGACCGCCGAGTGGACCGCTCGCCAGGGCCTGAACCTCATGAGCTCGACCCTCCTGACCGAGGCCACCGGCGAGGGCTTCTCCCACCTCCAGGCCGAGCAGATCCGCCGCTACCGTGAGACCTGGAAGGAGGTCGGCCACGACTGGACCCCGCGCGTGAGCGTCTCGCGCTCGATCTTCCCGATCGTCTCCGACGTCGACCGTAGGTTCTTCGCCCTGCGCGGCGAGGACTCCCACGACCAGATCGGCGTCATCGACGGCCTGCAGTCGACCTTCGGGCGCACTTACGCCGCCGAGCCTGACGTCCTCATCGAGCAGCTGGCACAGGACGAGGCGCTCCACGCCGCCGACACCGTCATGCTCACCATCCCCAGCCAGCTTGGTGTCGACTTCAACCTCCACATCCTCCAGGCCTTCGCCGAGCACGTCGCCCCCGCCCTGGGCTGGCAGCCCAACACGGCCGGTCCTGTGACGGGATACGCCCTGGAGGGCTAGCGACCCGACGGCGCCCCCGCTCAGGACCGCGTCACCTTGGCGTTCCCCTCAGCCGCCTGCGGGCCGCCTTCTTCCGACGCCAGGTTCATGACGGCGCTCCCGGTGGTCAGCTTTCTCGCGGTGCCGGCAGTGGTGCCGGGGGCTCCTCCGCGGTGGCGCGGTGCTCCCGTGCACCGGCCGCAGCGGCGACGTCATCGGCCGCCTGGCCCGCCAGGGGCGCGGGGAGCGTCTTGCTCTTGCCTTCTCCGGGCTCACCCGCAATTCCCTGGTAGTTCTCCCACTTGCTTTGTCTCTGTCCGATTCTATGAAGGTTATACCGATTGTCGTGGTTACTCAGACGCTGATGGAACTGATTGTCATGGTGATTGATGTCCGCTTGCTTCCTCGTCTGATTCGTTAGCCGGAGGAGCCGATGTGCGGATGTGTGAGACATGGGCTCCGTGCGGAGTGATGCACAGGTGCGGGCGCGGCGGGAAGCGCTATTGGTGTTGAGGGCGCGCCGATACTCGTGGGACACGGCAGGGACCGGCTTGGCGAGAGATCCTTGCGAAGGCTTAGCGAATAAATCGGCGCAACAATGACGAGACCTGTGGGTCCGGGGTGATCCCGGGACCCACAGGCCCGTGTCATTGAGGATGGCATCGCCCTGGATTCCCATAACTCCAGGGGGACGCATCCTCCTTCGCCAGAGCGGTCCGCGCCGGGCTCCCTATCAACCCGAGCGGCCTCGAAATCCGATCGGTCGTCGGGCTCCCCAACCCTCGCGACCGGTTCCGTCCGGCGGCAGTCGCTATGTAACCCGCCGCTCCTGTGGGAGCACTTCAATGCACCTGAAAGTCTTCTGGGAAGTCTCTCTGTGTTCTTGATCTGTTTTCATCAGATTCCTTGCTGAGGTTTCGGTGCTATGCAGTCGAGTGCGCCCCTGCTATCGACTTTAAAACTCATAGGCATTCATTGTCGCCTCGCTATGGGTTCTGTTGCCAACGTTTTGCGGCTCCTGTTGTGATGGGTGGAAGGGATTGCTGAGTCGGCGTGGCGGCAACTCGACAAGAAGTCGTTACGGCGACGTTAAATGATCTTGCGATGATGGGTGGAAAGATGCACATCCCGCCCTGAACACGCCGGGATAGCCGTGCGACCGGTCAAATATGGTGAATGATCAGGTCACATCTCGGAAACGGGGTGTATTGTTCAGCCGTCCAACAGGAAATCAGTGGGCGGAAGGCGAAGGTCACCCGTCTCGCCGCGCCAGACGCCGTCGCGCCCCGATCTCTCCAAGGAGCACTTGACTATGCCACAGGTCACCGGAGCCACCCACGAGGTGGGCGTGGACCAGCTGTTCTTCTCCACCACAGACGCGCGCGGCGTCATCCGCCACTCGAACAACGTGTTCATCGAGCTCTCCCGCTACCGACGCGACGAGCTCTCCGGTGCCCCGCACAACATCATCCGCCACCCGGAGATGCCCGGCGGAGCCTTCAAGGCCATGTGGGACACCCTTAAGACCGGCAGCCCCTTCGCCGCCTACGTACGCAACCTCGCCGCCGACGGCAGTGAGTACGACGTCTTCGCCACCGTCACTCCGCTGTCCGACGGCGGCTACCTCTCGGTGCGTACTCGACCGGTGTGCACTGACCTGTTCGACACCGCCAGCGCCATCTACCGCGAGGCCCGTGCCGTCGAGGACCAGGCCATCACCAACGGCGCTAACCGCCGTGCGGCGGCTGAGCAGGGGCTCGGCCGCATCGCCGAGCTGCTGGCCGGGGCGGGACTGTCCTCCTATGAGGAGTTCCAGAACGCGGCCCTGCCGGCGGAGGTGACGCGACGCGAAGAGCTCTCCGACGGCATCCCGGTGCGCCCCGGCGCCACCGGGGACCTGCGCGTCATGCTCGACTCGGTCACCACCATCGCCACCGGGCTCGACTCCTGGATGTCCGGCCAGCAGCAGCTCGCAGAGCTCTCCGCCTCGCTCAAGGCCGCCGGCAAGGGGTTGACTCAGACCCTGGAGGACCCGCGCCTGCGGCCTGAGCGGATCGCCGCCCTGGACCGCACCGACCCCAGGGTCAAGCCTCTCGCCGACCTGCTGGACCTGTGGACCCAGATGCAGGGCCTGGTCAGCCCTCTGGTCGCCCGGCTCGTCGACACCCTGGCCCAGCTCGACACCAACGGTGCCCGGACCGGGTTCCGTATCGCTCTGGCCCGCCTGCACGCCACCATCACGTCACTGTTCACCGTTGAGCTCATCGACGGCGTCGGCGACCCGCAGTACTCGGCCGAGGCCATCCCTGACCTCATCGAGTCCCTCAACGACGGCGTGGCCGAGATGGAGCGTCAGGCCCAGGCCCACAGGGCGCTCGCAGCCCAGGCGGTCGCCTACATCGGCGAGGCCAGCCGCATGATGACGATTCCCAACCAGCTCCTCATGCTGTGGACCGGGTCCCCGGCCTCGGCCGACCCGGCCCTGCCCGCCACGGCCGCCGAGCTGTCCGCGGCCGCCTCCGGTGTGGTCGAGTCCGTCGGCCATCGCCTTGCCGAGCTCGACGATCTCGCTGCCCGCTGCCAGGCCATCAACGTCGTCGACGGCGCCGCCGACTTGAGAGGTGCCCTGAGGTCCTTCACGACGGCGGCCAGCGCAGTCGCCCCGAGCTGAGTCCTCCGGCACTCCCGGAGCGGGGACATGCACGGGCAGAGCGCGAACGCCGCCCAGGTACACAACGGCGCCGGTTGGTGAACGCTTCCGTTCACCAACCGGCGCCACGTGCTGAGCGGGCGCCGGCGCAGGCTCGCCGTCCCGTGGCCCGAGCTCAGTGCTGGTCGGTCTCGGAGTGCGGATTCTCCGGGCTCGTTGCGTCAGCGGGAGCCGTCCCCGGGGCATCCATGCCTTGCTCCTGCACGGGGCTTGCTGGTGGGGTGTACCCGTACGCCCCTGGCTGCTGCGGCTCGGAAGAACCCGTCGTACTCGAGTCACCCCCGAAGGCCGCCTGCGCGACCGGCTCGGTGCGAACCGGGACCGGGGAGGCCCAGCGCAGCTCGTTGCGGGCAGTCTCGTAGGTCAGGCCCGGGTAGCGGCCGAACTGCTCCTCGCTGGGCACGCTCGTGGTGGTGGAGTCCAGCACCGAGAGCATCTGATCCGGCGTCGGCCATGAATCGGAGCGCTGGTAGCCGCTGGGAGCCGAGGGCGGGAACCAGGCGGTCGACTCCGGCGGGCGGACCATGATCCGCCCGGGGCGGTTGCGGTCGCGCAGGGCGTGGGCGCGCCAGGTGTTGATCGGGTGGGTGGAGAGCCAGTTGCTCATGTGGAGCCAGAACCCCTTCTCACGCGTGGCACGGTCGGCCAGGGGCGTGGGTGTTGACCTCGGCCCCCAGGTACTTGCCGCCGGAGAGGACCCCCATGGCCCCTGCCACGCCCTGCGGCGCGTAGGCGTAGCCGTGGTTGTCCGCCGTGTACTCCTGGGCACGCGAGAACGCCTGCCCCAGGAAGGGGACGTAGCTGACCAGCTGGGAGAAGGCGAGACGGAAGTAGGAGACGTGACCGGCGGCGAGGTGGCCGACCTCATGGCCGATGACGAAGCGCAGCGCCTCGCGGTCGCGGGCCTGGCCGCCGATCTCGAACAGGTCGGAGTTGACGGCCACGAAGCGCCGGTAGCCGTGACCGGAGGCGAAGGCGTTGAGTTGGCCGTTTCCCAGTACCACGTAGGCGTCGGGGACCCGCCGCAGGCCGAACTCCCGGGCCGCCTCGACCACCATCCGGTACCCCTCGGGGAACTGGGTGGGGGACATCTGCACCGAGCTCGCCCGCAGCTGGGCGTACAGGAAGGCGCGGATGATCCACACGAGGAGAGGGAAGAGGGGATGACCAGCACCACCTGAGACAGGGGTGCCGCCGTCCAGGAAGAGGCTGCGGGCCTCGGCCTCCACGCCCGTGGCGTCAGAGGAGGAGGCCAGCCAGCTGACGAGGATGAACCAGGAGCCGTAGCCCATCAGCGTGGTGAGGACCGAGGCGATGAGCAGAGGGATCTCAGCGGGGTGGCGCAGGCCGCGGATTCCGGGATGCCATGAACGGTTGCGCCGTTGAACAACCGGGGGCGGGAGGGGCCCCGGCCGGCGTCATGACGCCTGAGGATCCGGGGGCTGCAGACGGAACAGGTGGTTGCATGGTGGCAACATAAACGACCTGAGCCGGGATCCCTCTCCTGCCCCAGGAGGATCTTCACCAAGCAACTTATCCGCCACATGGTGGGTGATAGTCATGGTCTCTCCTCCCCATAGGACGGGGCCGTCCGCAGGGTCGTGGGGCGGAGTCGGAACCTGCCACTCCGGGTACGACCCCGTAGGCTCTTGCCCGTGCCTCAGTCCTTCTCACCCCCTTCGCCGTCCTCGTTCTCGCCGCAGCCGCCCTCCCTGTCCGGGCACCCGGACCACGTGGTGCCCTGGGGCATGCAGATCGCCGTGCGCTACGACAAGGTTCACCCGCCGCGGCGGATCGATGTCGCCGAGGCCGCCGCCCGCGCCGTCGTCGCCCTCCTGGCGGCGCCCGCCTCCGCCCCCGGCGGGCCGTGGAACCAGGCCGTCGACTACTGGCGCGATGGGCGCATCCGTAAGCTCGTGCGTCGCGCTCGCGGCAAGCGCTGGGAGGAGATCCAGGACATCGACGGCGTCACCGTCACCCAGGACGGCCCGGTGGGCTGGGGCGGGCGGCGGCGCAGGGCCTTCGTGCCCGGACCGGTGCGCCCCCTGCCCGGGGCCCTGGCCAAGACCCAGGTGGAGGGCACTCACTTCCCGGACGGCAGCGAGCTTCCTCCTCCGCCGGCTGCGATCACCGCGCGCGTCGCGAAGGATCCGGCCGCAGCAGACGGGATCGTGCTCGGGTCGGCGTCGGCCTCCACCGGGGCTCTCGTGACGATCGAGGCCACGCCCCTGCATGAGATGACCTCGGGCAAGCTCGCCGCCCAGTGCGGCCACGCCGCCCAGCTCGCCTGGGAGAGTCCGGCGATGGAGCCCGCCTTCCGGCAGGCCTGGGCCGACGACGGCTTCCGGGTGCGCGTCGTCGTGCCCAGCCGCGAGCAGTGGGAGACCACCACTCGACCCGTCCGCGTCACCGACGCCGGATTCACCGAGCTCGACGGTCCCACGGAGACGACTCGCGCCTACTGGTGAGCGCCCGGCCCTTCACTGACTGCGCGCTCAGGCGCCGGCGGGGGAGTCCGAGGGCGCAGCCTCCTTCTGAGACTCCGGCGTGCTGCGGAACACCCACAGCCGGATGAACACGTAGAGGTAGATGCCCTCACAGCAGGCCGAGATGACGCGTGCCAGCGTGGCGTTCATCCCGAGCCAGTGCAGCAGCGAGGACAGGCCCAGGATGAAGACCACGTACTGGCTGATGAGCCCCACCGAGTAGCCGGCCCCTGCTCGACGACGTGCCCGTGGGACTGGAAGTTCAGCCAGCGGTTGAGCAGGAAGGAGTAGATGCCCGCGATGGCGTAGCCGACCGTGACGGCCATGGGGAACCACCAGTGGAGGTGGTTGTTGAAGATCCTCAGGCAGATGATGTCCAGGATGAAGGCCGAGCCGTTGATGATCGCGTAGCCGATGAAGGTCACCGGCAGCCGGCTGCGCACGAATCCCGGCAGGACGGAGTGGATCGCGGTGATGAGGCGCAGGAAGACCTCGGGGGCGCGGCGGGCGCCGGAGGCGGGCGAGTCTGCCGAGGGCGCGGCGGGCGCGGAGGACACCGCCGAGGCGGGGAGGCAGTAGCGATGGGGGTCTTGGGGGCCTGGTCGTCCGCCGTCGTTCCCGCCATGAGCCGTCCTCTCCTGATAGCCGGTGTTAAGGGGAGTCTTCCCCGCGGGCGCTGGTCAGGCAAGTTCCGAAAGAATGAGATGGGCCCGCCGGGCTCATCCTCGTGGGGGAGACGCGACCTGCGCCAACGCTTGGGACACCTCACGGCGAAGCAGCTCGCCGCCGGCGTCGGCCGGGTGGTGGATAGTGCGCAAGCCCACCTCGCGGGCCGCGGCGATGTTGGTGGCGCTGTCGTCGACGAACAGGGCCTGATCGGCGGCCACCCCCGCCATCTCCAGCAGCCGAAGGAAGTAGGCGGCATCCGGTTTGGCCACCCCCAACGTGCAGGAGTAGCCGTCGATGTCACACAGGCCGTCATAGCCCAGCTGCTCACGCATCCAGGCCCGGCGCTCCCACTGCTGGTTGGTGGCCAGGACCGTTGTGTAGCCCGCCCGGCGCAGGTCACCCACCAGCTGCCAGGCCAGCGGGTCGGGTGTGGCCCGGTGCCACATCTCAAGCAGGTCCGATGCGTTCAGCTCCAGCCTCAGATTGCCCACTACCCGCTCCAGCAGCTCGGTGAGGGTCTCCCGGCCGGCCAGGGCGTCGGCCTCCTCGTCCACAACGGCCCGGGCGAAGGCGGGGCCGCCGCCGCGGGTGAGCGCCTCGTCCCACGGGGTGCCGATGAGCTGGAGGACGCCGTCGGCATCGAGCAGGACGGCGCGCACGGGCGTGGACGAGGCGGACGGGATGACGGGCTGCGAGGTGGTCACACCCCGATCCTGCCCTACTTCGTCCGACCGCGTGGCAGGTGTCGGCCAGGACGTGGGGCGCACCGGTGGAAGACTGGGGCCATGACTGATGCCGCCAGCACGCCTGCCAGCGCCTCGCCCGGCCTCCGCTCGGGCGCTCCCGCCGACGACGCCGTCGCCGGCGAGATCCTGCGGGACGATGACGCCTACACCGACTCTCTCATCGACTTCGTCACCGCCTCGCCCAGCTCCTACCACGCCGCCGCCGAGGCCGCCCGGCGCCTGGAGGCGGCCGGCTTCACCCGCGTCGACGAGACCGTCTCCTGGGAGGATGGCCTGCCGCGCCGCGGCTACGTCATCCGTGACGGCGCGCTCGCCGCCTGGGTCCCTGCCGAGGCGCTCGCGCAGGGAGCCGGTCTGCGCGTCGTCGGCGCCCACACCGACTCCCCGGCCCTCAAGCTCAAGCCCGCCGCCGCCCTCCTCCGCTCCGGCTGGCAGCTCATCAACGCCGAGGTCTACGGCGGCCCCCTGCTCGCCTCCTTCCTCGACCGCGAGCTGGGTCTGGCCGGGCGCCTGACCACCCGCGACGGCGCCGTCCACCTCGTGCGCACCGGCCCCATCGCCCGCGTCGCCCAGATCGCCCCGCACCTGGACCGCGGCGTCAACGACACTCTGCACCTGGACCGACAGACCCACCTGCTGCCCCTGTGGTCGCTGGCCGGGCCCGACAGCGCCCCCGACGCCGTCGAGACCTACCTGTGTGAGATCGCCGGCATCGACCCGGCCGAGCTCGCCGGACACGACGTCCTCACCTACCCCACCCAGGCCCCCGCCCGCTTCGGCCGGGAGGGAGAGTTCCTGGCCTCCTCACGCCTGGACAACCTCTCCTCCGTCCACGCCGGTCTCATGGCCCTCGAGGTGCTCGCGGTCGCCGGGGCCGAGCCCGCCGAGCCCGTCGTCCTGGTCGCCTTCGACCACGAGGAGGTCGGCTCAGCCACCCGCTCCGGCGCGGCCGGCCCCTTCCTCGAGACCCTGCTGCGGCGCCTGGCCGCCGCTCTCGGGATCAGGGGCGATGACGTCGAGGCCCTCCTGGCGCGCTCGACCTGCGTGAGCGCCGACGCCGGACACTCCGTCCACCCCGCCTACGCCCACCTGCACGACCCGGCCGTCCATCCGCTCATCAACCACGGCCCCCTGCTCAAGATCAACGCCCAGCAGCGCTACGCCACCGACGCCGTGGGAGCCGCGATCTGGGCGCGGGCCTGCGCCGCCGCCGGTGCGCCGAGCCAGGACTTCGTCTCCAACAATGCCGTGCCCTGCGGCTCCACCATCGGCCCCATCACCGCCACCCGGCTCGGGATCACCACCGTCGACGTCGGCGTGCCCCTGCTGAGCATGCACTCGGCTCGCGAGATGGGCGGAGTCAAGGACGGCCCCTGGCTCGCCCAGGCCCTGCACGCCTACTGGCTGGGGGCCTGAGCATGGCGGGACGGCAGGCGGGCCGCCGCGAGCAGCAGGACTCATCGATCCGCGCCGCGGGCGTGCGCGGCACCGCCCCCTGCCCCTGCGGTGCCGGGATCACCTACGCCCAGTGCTGCGAGCCCCTTCACGACGGCGCCCCAGCGCCCACCGCCGAGGCCCTCATGCGCTCGCGCTACACGGCCTTCGTCGTCGGCGACGAGGACTACCTCTTCCGCACTTGGCACCCGCGCACCCGGCCGGAGGGGCCCTACTGCCACCCCTGCACGCAGTGGACGGGCCTGACCATCCACGAGACCGTCGGCGGCGGGGAGGACGACGAGACCGGCCTCGTGGAGTTCACCGCCTCCTACCGCACCGGCGACGGGCGCGGGGCAGCGGTGGCCGATGCCCTGAGCGAGCGCTCCCGCTTCACCCGCCGTGCCGGCCGCTGGCTCTACCTCGACGCCGTCGGATAGCTCCGCAGCGTGGTGCGGCCGAGCCCCAGCGCGGTGAGGTCCGGCCGATTCAGCGCCAGGTGCCGCGCCAGTACTGAATGGGCCATGGGGCCTCGTCCCAGGAGCGCGCTCCCAGGTCCGCCGCCCAGCGCAGCGGCAGGTACGGATCGCGCAGGGCGGCCCGGCCCACGGCGATCGCGTCGACCTGGCCGGTCACCAGCGCCTGCTCGGCCTGCGCCGCCTCCTCGATGAGACCCACGCCCACCACCGGGACGCCGGTGCCGGCCACGGCCTGCCTGACCTGCTGGGCCAGCGGCAGCTGGTAGCCGGGTCCCAGCGGGACCTGGGCGGGAACGTTGCCGCCGCTGGAGATGTGCAGAACGTCGATGCCGGCCTCCACCAGCTCGCGACCGAAGGCGGCGGTCTCCTCGCCGGTCACCCCGCCCTCGGCCCAGTCGGAGGCCGACAGGCGGATGTCGAGAACCGCGTCCTGCCCGATGGCCTCGCGCACGGCCCGCACCACCTGCAGCGGGAAGCGCTGACGGTTCTCGGCGCTGCCGCCGTAGGAGTCGGTGCGCTGGTTGGACAGGGGAGAGCGGAACTCGTGAATGAGGTAGCCGTGGGCACCGTGGATCTCGACGAGGTCGTACCCGGCCTCGACGGCACGGCGTGCGGCCGCCGCGAAGGCCTCCACCAGCCGATTGATCCCGGCCTCGTCCAGCTCGGTGGGAACCGCGTGCTCGGGGAAGGGGATCGCGCTGGGTGCCAGCAGCTCCCAGCCCTCCAGGGTGCCAGTGCGTGCCCCGGCGACGTTGGGCCGCCACGGGGAGGTCCCGGACTTGCGGCCGCCGTGCCCGATCTGGATACCGGCGATCGCCCCACCGGCATGGATCGCCTCGACCAGGCGGCGCTGGCCGGCTACCTGCTCATCGGACCACAGCCCCAGGTCGTTGGGGGACAGGCGCCCCTCGGGCGACACCGCCGTCGCCTCCACGATGACCGTGCCGAAGCCGCCCACCGCGCGGCTCGCGTAGTGAGTCACGTGCCAGTCGGTGACGACGCCGTCCTGCGCCTCGACCGTGTACATGCACATGGGCGGCAGCCACAGGCGGTTGCGGGCGGTCAGTCCGCCCAGGGACATCGGCTCAAGAATGCGCGGCGTGCTCGAGGTGCTCATGGCCCCACGCTACTCTCCCGACCGCCCGGCAGACATGGGTCGGGAATCACCCGTACGAACCCGCCGTCGACCCCATAGGCTCCCGGCTGTGAGCTCGCGTCCCCTGTCCCCGCCGCACCCCGTCATCGACTCTGCACAACGGCCCGTCCCCGTCACCGACTCCGTTCAACGGCCCGTCCCCGTCACCGACTCCGTTCAACGGCCCGTCCCCGTCACCGACCCTGACCACCGGCCGGCACCCGTCACCCACGGTCCCGACGACGTCGCCCTCGTCTTCGAGAGCGGCGGCATGCGCGGTGCCTATACGGCCGGCCTCGTGCGCGTCATGCTGGAGGCCGGGCTCTCCTTCCCCTGGGTCGGCGGTATCTCCGCGGGCTGCACGAACACCTGCAACTTCGTCTCTCGCGACACCTGGCGCACCCGCGAGGCCTACCTGGGCCTGACCACCGACCCGAAGGCCGGTGGATGGGGCAGCTTCGTGACCGGCAAGGGCTACTTCAACTCCGAGCACATCTACCTGCACACCTCCGCGCCGGATGAGTCCATCCCCTTCGACTGGGAGACCTTCGCCGCCTCCCCGGCCACGGTGCGCCTGGGCGCCTTCCGCTGTGACACCGGCGAGGAGGTCTACTGGGGACTGGAGGACATGCCCACCATGGACGACCTGCTGGTGCGGGCCCGGGCGTCGTCGTCGATGCCGGTGCTCATGCCCATGGTCGAGGTCGACGGCGCCCCCTACGTGGACGGAGCCGTCGGTCCCACCGGTGGATTCGCCGTCGACGCCGCCCGTGCCGACGGCTACGACAAGCTCCTCGTCGTCATGACCCGCCCCGAGGGCTACCGCAAGCCGCCCATGCGGCGTCATGAGATCGAGGTCCTCCAGCGCCTCTACTCGCGCTACCCGGCCCTCGTCCAGGCCGTCATCGACCGCCCCGAGAACTACAACCGCACCGTCGACGAGCTGGAGCGGTTGCGCAGCCAGGGACGCGTCTACCTCTTCCGTCCCGAGCGCATGCCCATCGCCAACGGCGAGCTGCGCTACGACCGCATCGTCACCGCCTTCGAGGCCGGCCTGGCCCAGGCCCGCCGCGAGCTGCCCGCCATCGAGGCCTTCCTCGCGAGCTGAGCTCAGTGCGGCAGGCGACGCCGTAGCGGGCGATGTCCTGGCCGGCGTCGAAACCGAAGGTGGTGATCGGGGGCACCGGCCTCCCACCGTCGAGGGCGCCGGCCAGAAGGGTCAGGACGTACCGCTCGTGCGGCGGGACCGGTTCGGGCAGATCCACCAGGGAGAACCAGCGCAGTCCCGCGTTCTTGGCCGGCTCGCGCACGGCCGGTGCGCCCGTCCACGCGCGCAGTGTGAAGAACATGTCAATGCGCTGCTCCAGGGCTGCGCCGCCGAGGTCGTTGGTGCGGTGCATGGCCGTCAGCGGGCTCAGTTCCGCGGCGGACACGGAGACGCCCAGCTCCTCACGGGTCTCGCGCAGGGCCGTCTCGACGACGCTCTCGGCGGCCTCGACGTGCCCCGAGGCTCCGCAGGCCCAGTGCCCGTCCATGTAGCCGGTGTTCCGCCGCAGCTGGAGAAACACCTGGGTCGCTGCGCTCACCGACCTGCTCCCTGGTTCACCCGTCGCCCCAGTCCGACCGGCGGGGGCGTCGGGGGTGAGGGCGCAGGAGGTAGACGTAGGCGGCGGGAACGAGGGTGAAGGTGGACGGCCATGGCCGACACCGTAGACCAGGGGCGCTGCCAGGCGCGGGCGGGGAGCGGCTCCGGGAGAAGCACTGGGATAACCGGGGGCGAGGATTCATGAAACCATCAGGAAATTAGGCAATGCTCACACACAATCAGTCATCAACGGCCGTCCGTGGAAACCCCACAACGTGTTCACCGTGGGATCTGCGTGATTCACTCCGCGGTAACGCTGCCGGCTCGGCGTCGGGCAACTAGGCTTCTACCTGGGACGACGGGTGAGCCCGGGCCCATCCTGTGAGCCCGGCGCCACTGCTGATCGTCAGCTGTCGACACGATCAATGATGACCGATGCCGACCTGATCATGACCGCCGCCCCACTGATGACGCTGCCTGAGGAGGACTCGATGCAGACCAGCCTTACTCGGCTCACGGCCGATGACGGAACGCGTCTGGTGGTGCACATCTGGCTCCCCGAGTGGCTCATCGACGGCTCCCTGCTGGTGGCCGACGCTCCCGACGGCGCCGCCGGGGGCCGCACCACGGTGACGCTGCCCCCGCGGATGACCGGCGCGGCCCGCCCCCACGGCATCATCCTCATCTCCCACGGCATGGCCGAGCACGCCTCGCGCTACGCCCGCTTCGCCGCCTCAGCGGTGGAGGAGGGGTACGCGGTCCTGGCCCAGGACCACCGCGGTCACGGGGCCACCGCAGCCCCCGACGGCTTCGGCTTCGTCGCCGAGCAGGACGGCTGGGACACGGTCGTGGCCGACATGAGCACCGTCCTGGACGCGGCCCGGCGGGCCTGGCCGGGCGTCCCCGTCTTCCTCCTGGGCCACTCGTGGGGCTCCTTCCTGGCCCGCGACCTGGCCGCTCGCCGTGGTGGCGAGCTGGCCGGTCTCATCCTGCTGGGGACCGGCTCGGGAACCGGCGCGCTCACGAGACCCGCCACCGCCGTCTGCACCGGGGAGTCCCGGCTGCGCGGCCCGCGCCACCCCTCCCGGCTTCTCAACGCGCTCGCTTTCGGCCCCTACCAGCGCCACTTCGCCCCCAACCGCACCGAGGCCGACTGGATCAGCCGGGATGCCAAGGAGGTCGACCGCTACGTCGCCGACCCCTGGTGCGGATTCGTGTGCAGCTCCAGCTTCTTCCACGACCTCGTGGCCGGACAGGGTGCCGTCAACACACCCTCCCACGCCGAGTCGGTGCCCACGGGGCTGCCCATGCTCCTGGCCTCCGGCGACCGGGACCCGGTCGGCGCCATGGGGAGGGGCGTCCAGCGGGCCGCCACCCTCTACCGCCGTGCCGGTGTGCGTGAGGTCGCCGTCATCCTCTACCCGGGTGGGCGCCACGAGCTCCTCAACGAGACCAATCGGGACCGGGTGACCGGTGACATCCTCACCTGGATCGACGGTCACCTGTGAGAACTGTGAAAACCACCTATCTTGTGCGGTTAGGAAGGGGAGCGATCCTGCATTCTTTGTAGGTTTACTCCAAATGATGGTGTGGTGCTTCGGCATGATCCGGTCGTTCGCGACGCCGCGTCTGCCCGTAATGTTGAGGCATGATCACCAAACCCTCCACCCCGGCCGCCGGCTCCGCGGCCCGCTCAGAATCCGTTACCAGCGCCGCCAACCCCGCTCTTGTCCGCGTTCGTGAGGTCGGGCTGATCCTGGCCGGCACCGTCGCCCTGATCCTCATCGGTCAGATCGCGATCCCCCTGCCCTTCACCCCCGTGCCGATCTCCATGGGCACCTTCGCCGCCCTCGGTGTCGGCGCCGTCCTCGGCTCGCGCCGCGGTGCCATGTCCGCACTGCTGCTCGGCGCCCTGGCCGCCGTCGGCGCCCCGGTCCTGGCCGGCTGGAACGGTGGCGTGGGCGTCACCTTCGGCTACGTCATCGGATACGTCCTCATCGCCGCCATCGCCGGACGTGCCGCGAGCGTCTGGTCGAACCACTCCGGCTCGACCGCCCGCCGGGTCGCCACCGGCGTCGCCCTCATGCTGCTGGCCTCCGCCTCGGTGTACGTTCCCGGCCTCGTCTGGCTCAAGATCGCCACCGGCGCCAGCTGGGGCGCCACCCTGAGCCTGGGCCTGGTCCCCTTCATCATTGGCGACGTCCTCAAGTCCCTGGTCGCCACCGGCCTGCTGCCCGCACGCGGCCGGCTGCACTGACGGCCCCCGCACCCGCCCCGGCCTCATAGGTCCGGTCGTTCGCGCGCCCCGCCGAGCCCTCGCTCCGCGGGGCGCGCAGGTCTAAAGGGCTCGGATCGAGGCCGGTCGGCGCAGGTTAGAGTGCCTGTATGAGTCAGCCCGAAAGGCGGGCCGTACCTGTTTTGTCCGTCATGGACATGGTGCCCGTCAGCGCCGGTCGCACCCGCTCCGACGCCCTCAACGACATGATCGCCCTCGCTCGAGCCGCCGACGCCGCCGGCTACGAGCGCTACTGGCTTGCCGAGCACCACGGCTCCACCACCTACCTGTCCTCGGCGACCGTCGTCCTCATGGGACAGGTCCTGGCCGCCACCGACCGCCTGGGCGTTGCCTCCGGCGGCATCATGCTGCCCAACCACGCCCCGCTCGTCGTTGCCGAGCAGATCGGCACCCTGGCCACGCTGTACCCCGGCCGGGTCGACCTGGGTCTGGGGCGCGCCCCGGGCACGGACCGGCTCACAGCCGCCGCACTGCGCCGCGGGGCCTCCGATCCGCGCCACTTCGCCGAGGAGATCGTCGAGATCCTCACCTACCTCGGCGACGCACCCGCTCCGGGGCCTCGTGTGACTCCCGGATCCCTCCTCCTGGGCGCTTCTGGCACGCCCGACAACGACGCAGTCCAGGGTGCCGAGCCCGGCAGCCCCCGGGTCCGGGCGATCCCGGGCGAGGGCACCCGCCCGAGCGTCTGGGTGCTCGGCTCCTCCGTCAACGGTGCGCGCGTCGCCGGGCAGCTCGGCCTGCCCTTCGCCGTCGCCTCGCACTTCGCCCCGGTACAGGCCGAGGCGGCGATCGCCACCTACCGCTCCGTCTTTGAGGCCCAGAGCGAGAATCGCCCGCAGACCGGGCCCCGGGTCGCCGCCGCCGTCAACGTCATGGTGGCCCCGAGCGATGACGAGGCCCGTCTCCTGTTCAGCACCGCCATGGCCGCTGCCGCCCGCATCGTCGGCAACTGCCCCGGTCCCCTCGACCCGCCCACGGCGGACCCGCAGGCCTGGCGTACCCGCGCGCCGGGCAGGGAGGCGGCCGTCGAGTCCGCGATGTCCCTGTCCTTCGTCGGAACGGCCGACGACGTCGCCGCCCGCCTGCGCGAGCAGGCCGACCGCTGGGACCTCGATGAGATCCTCATCGTCACCTACGCCCACGATCCTGTTCTGCGGCGCCGCTCCTACGAGCTGCTGGCCCAGGCCTGGTACGCCTGAGCGCCCCTTTCTTACATGACGTACACGTGACCTACGTGTCGAATCTGTTTCCTTGTTGGACGTAGGATCTCCGCTCATGGACGGCGCCTGAGTGCCTCGCGCCCCCGTGTCCCAGTGACAATCCCAGTCAGTCCCATGCCCAATGGAGGTCGCATGAACCACGCCCTGACAGTGTCGCGCCGCGGCTTCGGACTTGGTGCGGCGGCCTTCGGCCTGCTCCTGGTCTCTGGATGCTCGCGCGGATCGAGCTCGGGTGGAGGGGGCCTGGGCAGCGGCAGCGGCAAGCTGACCCTGGCCTACAACTCCGACGGCCCCCACAAGACCTGGGCCGAGGCCGTGTGCCACTCGGTGTCCAACGTCCTGGGCATCACCATGGAGCCCCTGCCGGTGGCCCAGTTCTCCGAGATGCGCGCCGCCATCACCAAGCACACCCTCCTGGGCGCTTTCCGCAGCGGTTGGTCGGCCGACTACCCGTCCCTCGAGAACTTCCTCAACGCCACCTTCCAGACCGGTGCCAGCGCCAACGACTACCAGTACTCCTCGAAGACCTTCGATGACCTCCTGGCCCAGGCGGCGGCCGCCACCGACCCCCAGACCGCATACGGCTACTTCCGCCAGGCTCAGTCCCAGCTCTTCGCCGACCTGCCCGGCATCCCGCTGTGGTACCAGAACGGGTTCGGCGGCTACTCCCGCAACGCCTCCAACGTCGACTTCAACTGGACCGGTGTCCCGGTCTACGAGGAGATCAGCTCCAGCGCCAACGACGGCGTCGTCCTGGCAAACCTTTCCGAGCCTCAGAACTCCCTGCTGCCGACCAACACCAATGAGTCCAACGGTGGACGGATCCTTGACCTGGTCTTCGCCGGCCTGGTCCGCTACGACAAGGACGGCAACGTCATCAACGAGGTGGCCTCCTCCATCGAGACCGAGGACAACCAGCACTACACGATCACCCTCAAGCCGGGCTGGACCTTCTCCGACGGGAGCCCGGTGACATCCGACTCCTTCATCAAGGCCTGGAAGTTCGGGGCGCTGCTGTCCAACGCGCAGCTCGGCTCCTCCTTCTTCGAGCGGATCAGGGGCTTTTCCTACGACGAGGACTCCGAGCTGACCGGGCTGACCAAGGTGGACGACCTCACCTTCACGGTCGAGCTGACCGCCCCGGCGTCGGACTTCAAGATCAGCCTGGGCCACTACGCCTACTACCCGATGCCCGAGTCGGCCTTCTCCGACACCAAGGCCTACGGCGCCAAGCCGGTGGGCAACGGCCCCTACCGGCTCGTCTCCTGGGACCACGACAGCCGGATCGTCCTGGAACCCAACCCCGCCTACGCCGGTGGGCGCACGGTGGCGAACCGGGGTATCACCTTCAAGCTATACACGAGCACGGACTCGGTCTACAACGACCTGCTGGCCAGCTCCCTCGATGTCACTGACTCCATCCCCGACGCCTTCCTGCCCATCTTCCGCGAGCAGCTCCAAGGGCGCGCCATCAACAAGCCGGCCGCCTACTTCCAGGGGCTCGCCATCGACGTCACCCACGAGCACTGGAGGATGGACGAGGAGGGGCGCGCCCGCCGCGCCGCCATCTGCCGGGCCATCGACCGCAACCTCATCTGCGAGAAGCTCTACTACGGCACCCGCACGCCCGCCAAGGACTTCACCGCCCCCACTGTTGCGGGCTGGACCGCCGAGGTGCCGGGCAACGAGGTCCTCACCTACGACCCGGACGAGGCCAGACGCCTGTGGGCGCAGGCCGAGGCCATCTCCACGTTCTGATCGGGAGGAAGAAGGAGACATGCTTCGTTACGTCTCACGCAGGCTGCTGCAGATGGTCCCGGTGTTCTTCGGGGCCACGCTGCTCATCTACGCGATGGTCTTCGCCCTTCCGGGCGACCCGATCGCCGCGCTCGGGGGGCCAGCGCTCGCTCAGCCCCGAGGTGATCGAGCAGATCAAGGCCAGCTACCACCTCGACAAGCCCTTCATTGTGCAGTACCTGCTCTACCTCAAGGGACTGTTCACCCTGGACCTGGGCCAGTCGCTGCGAGGAACCGAGTCCGTCCTCGAGGTGCTGGTGCGGGCCTACCCGATCACCATTAAGCTCTCCCTCATGGCACTGGCCTTCGAGGCCGTCGCGGGCATCGGCTTCGGCCTCATCGCCGGGGTGAGGAAGGGCGGCTGGTTCGACGCCACCGTCCTGGTGCTCTCCCTGGTGGTCATCGCCGTGCCCACCTTCGTCATCGGCTTCGTCCTGCAGTTCATCATCGGGGTCCGCCTGGGATGGCTGCCCGTGACCGCCGGAGAGAGCCCCGGCTTCACCGAGCTCCTCATGCCGGCCATGGTGCTGGGCGCCGTCTCCTTCGCCTACGTGCTGCGCCTGACCCGCACCGAGGTGGCTGAGAACCTCACCGCCGACCACGTGCGCACCGCCCGGGCCAAGGGCCTGAGCGGGGCCCGCGTCATGATCGTCCACGTCCTGCGCAACTCCCTGGTCCCGGTCGTCACCTTCCTGGGCGCGGACCTGGAGCCCTCATGGGCGGCGCCATCGTCACCGAGGGGATCTTCAACATCAAGGGCGTGGGAGGCACCCTCTACTCCGCCATCATCCGCGGCGACGGCCCCATGGTCGTGTCCTTCACGACCGTGCTCGTGCTCGTCTTCATCGTCTCCAACCTCCTGGTGGACCTGCTCTACGCCGCCCTGGACCCGAGGATCCGCTATGCCTGACAAGATCACGTCCCCCACGTCGTCGCCCGCCGTGCGCCCGGGCCAGGAGCGCTTCGTCATCGCCGACGACGAGATCGGCCTGGGAGCCGTCGACGCCGTCGCCGACGAGTCCGCGCCGGCCTCCGTCTGGCTCGACGCCTGGAGACAGCTGCGCCGTCGCCCCATCTTCTGGGCGGCCTCGGTGCTCATCGCCGTCGCCGTGCTCTTCTCCCTGGTCCCCGGCCTCATCGCCCCGCGCGATCCCGGATACTGCACGCTGGTCAACTCCTACCAGGGGCCCTCCTGGGCGCACCCCTTCGGGTTCGACATCCAGGGCTGTGACATCTTCGCCCGCACCGTCCACGGCGCCCGGGCCTCAGTGAGCGTGGGCATCTTCACCACCCTCATCGTGGTCCTCGTCGGCTCGGCCGTCGGAGCACTGGCCGGGTTCTTCGGCGGGTTCTTCGATGCCCTGCTCTCACGCTTCACCGACATCTTCTTCGCCGTGCCCTTCGTCCTGGCCGCCATCGTCGTCATGCAGATGTTCCGCAACGACCGCTCGATCCTCACCGTCATCCTGGTCCTGGCCCTGTTCGGCTGGCCCCAGATCGCCCGCATCACGCGCGGCTCGGTCATGAGCGTCAAGAACGAGGACTACGTGACCGCCTCACGGGCACTGGGCTCGGGGCGCGTGGCCATGCTGCTGCGCCACGTCATGCCCAACGCCGCGGCCCCCATTATCGTGACCGCCACCGTCGAGCTCGGCGTCTTCATCGTCTCGGAGGCCACCTTGAGCTTCCTGGGCATCGGGCTGCCCTCGTCGGTCGTCTCCTGGGGCGCGGACATCGCGGCCGCCAAGGACGCCCTCAACAGCCACCCGAGCGTCCTGCTCTTCCCCGCCGGAGCGCTGGCCCTGACCGTGCTCGGCTTCATCATGCTCGGCGACGTCGTCCGCGACGCCCTGGACCCGAAGGCCCGCAAGTGACACCCTCCAACGCATCCACCACCGCCACAGCCTCAGGCGCCTCGGACAAGACCTTCGCCCCCGCGGCCTCCTGGGATGCTGAGACCGCCCCACTCCTGGAGATCACCGATCTCGAGGTCGCCTTCCGCTCCTCGACCGGGCTCGTGCCCGCCGTGCGCAAGGCGAACCTGACCCTCTACCCCGGCCAGTCCGTGGCCATCGTGGGGGAGTCGGGCTCCGGCAAGTCCACCCTGGCCCACGCCGTCATCGGGCTGCTGCCCGGGACCGGCCGTGTCACCGGCGGCACGATCCGCTTCCAGGGGCGCGACATCACCCACCCGAGCACCCAGGAGCTCACCGCCCTGCGCGGCTCCTCCATCGGCCTGGTGCCCCAGGACCCCATGTCCAACCTCAACCCCGTGTGGTCCATCGGCTTCCAGGTCAAGGAGGCGCTGCGGGCCAACGGCCTGGCCGGCGTCGCCGACGACCGCCTCGCCCACCTCATCGCCGAGCACACCGACGACGCCGAGAAGCCGACGGTCGGTGGAAGCATCGACGTCGACGAGCAGGTGGCCCTCCTGCTGGAGCAGGCCGGCCTGCCCGAGGCCTCCCGACGGGCCAAGCAGTACCCGCACGAGTTCTCCGGCGGCATGCGCCAGCGCGCCCTCATCGCCATCGGCCTGGCCGCCCGCCCCGACCTGCTCATCGCCGACGAGCCCACCAGCGCCCTGGACGTCACCGTTCAGCGACGCATCCTCGACCACCTCCAGACCCTCGTGCTCGAGCTGGGCACCGCGATGCTCTTCATCACCCACGACCTGGGTCTGGCCGCCGAGCGCGCCGAGCACATCGTCGTCATGCACCGCGGCCGGGTCGTCGAGTCCGGGCCCAGCCTCGAGGTACTCCAGGACCCCCGCCACCCCTACACCCAGCGCCTGGTCAAGGCCGCCCCCTCCCTGGCCTCCCGCCGGATCGAGTCCGCACACGCCCGCGGCATCCAGGTCACCGACGACGAGCTCCTGGGAGCGAGCCTCGGGGCGAGCTCCACCGAGGAGATCCTGCGCGTCGAGCACCTCACCAAGATCTTCGAGGTGCGCGGCGCCAAGGGCGACGACAAGACCCTCACCGCCGTCGACGACGTCACCTTCGGTATCCGCAAGGGCACGACGACGGCTCTCGTGGGCGAGTCCGGGTCCGGCAAGTCCACGGTCGCCAACATCATCCTCAACCTCATCGACCCCACCTCCGGCAAGGTCTTCCACAACGGGGTCGACCTGTCCACCCTGGGGCCCAAGGAGCTCTTCGCCCTACGGCGCATCATGCAGCCGGTCTTCCAGAACCCCTATGGCTCCCTGGACCCGATGTACTCGATCTTCCGCGTCGTCGAGGAGCCGCTGCGGGTTCATGGGATCGGTACCGCCAAGGAGCGCGAGGCGCGCGTCGCCGAGCTGCTCGACATGGTCTCCCTGCCGCGCTCGGTCATGCGTCGCTACCCCCACGAGCTCTCCGGCGGGCAGCGCCAGCGCGTCGCCATCGCGCGCGCCCTGGCCCTCAAGCCGGAGATCGTCGTCCTCGATGAGGCGGTCTCTGCCCTGGACGTGCTGGTCCAGGCCCAGATCCTGCGTCTGCTGTCCGACCTGCAGGCCGAGCTGGAGCTGACCTACCTGTTCATCACTCACGACCTGGCCGTCGTGCGTCAGATCGCCGACGACGTCGTCGTCATGGAGCACGGAAGGATCGTGAGGCCGGCGCCGCCGACGAGCTCTTCGCCGAGCCGCGCCAGGACTACACGCGCGAGCTCCTCCGGGCCGTGCCCGGGGCAGGCATCGACCTCTACAGCGACGAGGCGACGGGCAAGGCAGACGACAAGGCAGAGGAGGTGTGAGCGTGGGGCATGACGCGCTCGGCGTCGCGATCGCCGCGGCCGCCGTGCTCCTGTGACGTGATCAACTTGTGACGTGATCGTGAGTGGGCGCACAGGCGAGGTGTTGGCCCAGACATGGCAGGCCAGGACCGGCGTCCTCTAATCTTTCCCATGTTTCATGCCCCTGTGGTCGATGCCGTGAACGGCATCCGGCCCACGGCGTCCCCCACCGGAAGAAGTGTGTCCCCCTATGAGCGTGCGCCAGGACCTGCGTAACGTCGCCATCGTCGCCCACGTCGACCACGGCAAGACCACCCTCGTCGACGCCATGCTCTGGGAGGCGGGCGCCTTCGGGGCCCGGGCCACCGAGGAGACCACCGGTGAGCGCGTCATGGACTCCGGCGAGCTGGAGCGCGAGAAGGGCATCACGATCCTCGCCAAGAACACCGCGGTCCACTACTCCGGACCCGCCGCCGTGGACGCCGGCTGCCCCGAGGGCATCACCATCAATGTCATCGACACCCCCGGGCACGCCGACTTCGGCGGTGAGGTTGAGCGCGGGCTGTCCATGGTCGACGGCGTCGTCCTCCTCGTCGACGCCTCCGAGGGGCCCCTGCCCCAGACCCGCTTCGTGCTGCGCAAGGCCCTGGCCGCGAACCTGCCGGTCATCCTCGTGGTCAACAAGGTGGACCGCCCTGACTCCCGACTCGACGAGGTCGTCGCCGAGTCCACCGACCTGCTGCTGTCCCTGGCCAGCGACCTGGCCGACGAGCACCCCGACATCGACCTCGACGCCGTCCTGGACGTCCCCGTCATCTACGCCTCCGCTAAGGCGCGCCGCGCCGACACCGAGGCCCCGGCCGACGGCGAGCTGCCGGCCAGTGAGAACCTCGAGCCGCTCTTCCGCACCATCATCGAGCGGATCCCCGGCCCCTCCTACGAGGAGGGGTCGCCCCTACAGGCCCACGTCACCAACCTGGACGCCTCGCCCTTCCTGGGGCGCCTGGCGCTGCTGCGCATCCACAACGGCACCCTGCGCAAGGGCCAGACGGTGGCCTGGGCCCGCCACGACGGCTCGCTGACCTCGGCCCGCGTCTCCGAGCTCCTCGTCACCGAGGGCCTGGACCGCAAGCCCGCCGAGGAGGCGCACGCCGGTGACATCGTCGCCGTCGCCGGGATCGAGGACATCACGATCGGTGAGTCCCTCGTGGACCCCGAGGACCCGCGCCCCCTGCCGCTCATCACCGTGGACGATCCGGCCATCGCCATGACCATCGGCATCAACACCTCACCGATGGCCGGGCGCACCAAGGGCGCCAAGGTCACCGCCCGCCAGGTCAAGGACCGCCTGGACCGCGAGCTCATCGGCAACGTGTCCCTGCGGGTCCTGCCCACCTCCCGGCCCGACGCCTGGGAGGTCCAGGGGCGCGGGGAGCTGGCGCTGGCGATCCTCGTGGAGCAGATGCGCCGCGAGGGCTTCGAGCTGACCGTCGGCAAGCCGCAGGTCGTCACCCGCACCATCGACGGCAAGCGCCACGAGCCCATCGAGCGCATGACCATCGACGTCCCCGAGGAGTACCTGGGTGCCGTCACCCAGCTCATGGCCGCCCGCAAGGGCCAGATGGAGACCATGACCAACCACGGCACCGGCTGGATCCGTATGGAGTTCCTCGTGCCGGCCCGCGGCCTCATCGGCTTCCGCACCCAGTTCCTCACCGACACCCGCGGCACCGGCATCGCCTCCTCCATCGCCGAGGGCTACGCCCCGTGGGCCGGGCAGATCGTCTCGCGCACCACCGGCTCCCTGGTCTCCGACCGCGCCGGCGCCGTGACCGCCTACGCCCTCATCCGCCTGCAGGACCGTGGCAGCTTCTTCGTGGAACCCACCCAGGAGACCTATGAGGGTCAGGTCGTGGGAGAGAACCCCCGCGGCGAGGACATGGACGTCAACGTGGTCCGTGAGAAGCAGCAGACGAACATGCGCTCCTCGACCGCAGACACCTTCGAGGCCCTCGTGCCTCCGCGCCGCCTCACCCTGGAGGAGGCCCTCGAGTTCGCCGCCGACGACGAGTGTGTCGAGGTCACCCCGGACGCCGTGCGCATTCGCAAGGTCATCCTGAACTCCCAGGAGCGTTTCCGCGAGAACGCCCGTCGTCGCCGTGCCGAGGCCTGAGAGGAACCATCACCCATGAGCCAGTCCCTGAACCGCGAGGGGAAGTCTGTCTCCGCTGCCGCTACCGACGCCGCTGAGCCCGTCGAGTCCGTCGATTCGGGTCAGCCGCCCAGCGTCGAACCGGCTGCGGAGCAGGCCAAGCAGCACCACGGCGCCGCGGCCTCTCCCTCCGAGGCCGAGGGACCCCGGCGGCACCCCGGCCCTCAACCTCGAGGGTGACGACGACGGTAAGGAAGATCCGGCCGAGGAGCCTCAGGGCGCCTCCGAGTCCCTTGCCGGGACCACCGCCGAGGCTGCCGGCCAGAGCTCGAGTGCGGTCCCTGCCGATGAGTCGGCCCGGTTCTGGTGGCGTTGATCCGGCCGTCGCTGAACCAGTGGTCGTGGAGCCGGTGGCGACGCCCGCAACGGTGCGCGCCCCTCGACGAGGGCGCCACCCCGGCTGAGGCCCTCTCGCCATACGATCTGGCCGGCGCTGATGCCCCCGCCGACACCTCGGGCGCCGCCGAGTCCGGTGGGCGCACGGCATGGAGCCCCGACGCCGACACTATGCCGCCGTCGATCGCGCCGAGGAGCCCGGCCACTGCGCAGTCCCCTCCGCGCCTCAGCAGGGCGCCGCCGGGGCAGCAGCGTCCGCAGCCGTGGACGAGGAGACCGCGGGAGCATCGACCGAGCCCACCGGCGTCTACCACGAGCCGGTGGCTGCGGCGGTCTTCCCGGATGCTCTCTCCGAGCCCGTCGCTGCCGGGACTGCTCAGGCCGGGAGGGCCGACACGAGAACCGACAAGGCGGCCGGCGGACCGACCGCCGCACAGGCGACCTCACGCCGTCGGCGTCTCATCCCCGCTGCCTGCGCCGCCGGTGCCGCGGCCCTGCTGCTGGCCTGGGGCGGCATCGCCTGGTGGACCACCCAGCACATCGCCTCGGGAACCAGTGTCTCCGGCGTCGACGTCTCCGGCCTGAGCCCGAAGGAGGCTCAGGACCGCATCAGCAAGGGCGTCGGCGACCAGCTCGCTCAGCCGGTGACCCTCACCGTGGGGCAGGGCAGCTCCGAGCTCGTGCCCGCCAGCTCGGGCGTCTCGGTCGACACCGACGCCTCGGTCAAGCGGCTCACCGGCTTCACTCTCAACCCCCTCACCCTGGCCCAGCGCCTGGGCGGCCAGCGCACCGACGCCGTCATCCGGGTCGATGCCAACGCTATGCGCGGTGCCCTGGAGGACCGGGTCGACACGATGGCCAACGGCGCGGTCTCCGCCACCGTGACCCTGGAGGGCACCAAGCCGGTCACCACGCCCGCGAGCAACGGCGTCGGCCTCGACGTCGACGCCTCCCTCAAGCAGCTCACCGGCTCCTGGCCTCTGGGCAAGCAGAACATCGCCATGCCCGAGGGCACCGCGGTCCCCGCCATCACCGACGAGGAGGCCACGACGTTCGTGGACGGCACGCTCACGCCGCTGCTCTCCAGCGGGCTGACGGTCGACAGCGCCGGTGCCAACACGCAGGGTAAGGCCACCGGTGCTGCCGCGGCCTTCTCGCCCCAGGACACCGCCGGCATGCTGCGGATCTCCTCGGAGGGCGGCACGCTGAGCGCCGTCTTCGACCCGACCGTGCTGCACGACGCCGTCGTCGCCAGGATCGGCCAGGTCGAGACCCCTGCCCAGAACGCCACCTGGAAGATCGACGGCTCCGCCGACGGAGCTCCCGGGGCCCGCCCTCAGTACGTCCCCTCCGCTCAGGGCAACGTCATCGACACCGCGGCCCTGTCCGCGAGCCTACTCAAGGCGGGCACCTCCGCCACCGACGCCGCCGGGCGCACCGTGGCCCTGCCGATGGTCGTCGCCGAGCCGACGGTGACCACCCCGCAGAACGAATGGGGCATCGGTGAGCCGATCGGCGAGTACGCCACTCCCTACAACAGCGGGGATGCGCCGCGCACCCAGAACCTCACCCGCGGCGCCGAGCTCGTCAACGGCACCGTGGTCAAGCCCGGTGAGGTCTTCTCCCTGGAGCAGACCCTCGGCGAGGTCGACTACGCTCACGGGTTCGCCGACGCCGGCGTCATCTCCAACGGCCAGCACGTCGACTCCCTGGGCGGCGGACTGAGCCAGGTGGCCACCACCGTCTTCAACGCCGGTTTCGAGGCCGGCATGGACGACACCGAGCACCACGCCCACCAGTACTACTTCGACCGCTACCCGGCCGGGCGCGAGGCGACCCTGTGGACCGGCAGGCTCGACGTGAAGTTCACGAACTCCACCTCTAACGCGGTGCTGGTCCAGGCGTGGCTGGATGGTGAGCAGATCCACGTGCGGATGTGGTCAACCAAGTACTACGACGTCTCGATTACGTCCTCGGACCGATTCAACTTCCGACCGGTGACCACCGAGCGCAAATCGGGCCCCGGCTGCGAGCCCTACTCGGGCGGTAACCCCGGCTTCGACATCACCGTCACCCGTACCCGCAAGCACGACGGCAAGGCCCTGCCCGACGACGTCCTCACCACTCAGTACGCCGCGGACAACAACATCGTCTGTTCCTGACGCGGACGTCCGAGTCGTTCCCTGAACGCCTTCCGGTGGAGATTGTCACAGATCACGATTGCTCAGAGATCGTTCCATGAGGTGGTATGGTGTACGTGAGTAGCGCACGAGGTCATCGAGGTCATTGGGTGCTGCTGGCCGGGAGGTGAGTATACTCCACGTGGGGCGGGAGCTCGTGCAGTACGGATAACCCCTGACCATTAGCTCCCGAACCTTGTGGAGTAGGCGCCTGGGAGAGTCGGTGTCCAAGATTGGTGTTACCTACGACATTCGTGCCGGGGTAATGACGTAATCGCTGCGCGACAACCCCGAGTTTTCCGCGTGCTGACGGCCACTCTTCTGCCGCTTGGGTCGATGGGCCCTGGAGGACGATACTTGCTCCGACCCCGCCCACCCGCGCGGGAGGTTCCCCGGAGAAGAAAGGACACTGCTGCTATGACATACGTCATTGTCCAGCCCTGCGTCGACGTCAAGGACCGTGCCTGCGTCGATGAGTGTCCCGTCGACTGCATCTACGAGGGCGAACGCAGCCTCTACATCAACGCCGACGAGTGCGTCGACTGCGGGGCCTGTGAGCCCGTCTGCCCCACCGAGGCGATCTTCTACGAGGACGATGTTCCGAAGGAGTGGGAGGACTACACCCGCGCCAACATCGACTTCTTCGAGCTCAAGGGGCTGGGGTCGCCCGGTGGTGCCCAGAGGACCGGTGCCCTGGACTACGACGATCCCATGATCGCCGCCCTGCCTCCGCAGAACGAGGAGTGGAAAGAGGCCAATGGCTACTGAGGCGACGCGCAGGAGCTGTCGGAACAGGGCAACATCCGTCTTCGGTTGAGGCCCCTGCGCCCCATCGCTAAGAGGTCAATCAGGTTGGACCCGTGCCCTCATCAAGGAGACCAACGTGCCTGCGGTCACCGAGCACACGTGCATCTACCCGCCGGACCTCCGACCCGCTCGTGGCCGGAGCAGCCATCCTCGTGTGGTGTCCTTCGCCTCTGCTGGTGACTGTTGGGGTGCGTCGCCAGGCTGGCGCACCGAGCTCTACCGGAGAGCATGTGACTGGGTACGTGCCAGGGAGATCCTCGACTACGGCATGGAGGAAAGGACGTCCCGTTGTGGGATGAGCTCTTCGCGCTGATCCCCGAGCGACGGCAACGTGACGCCATTCGGTACATTTTCGATGACCCTGATGCGGTTATCGTCTCCACCTCTGAGCGCATGAAGCGGGCAGCCATCGGCGGCTTCAGAGGCATCGAATGGAGTAGCGCTCCCCACACAGTGGTGGATGAGTACGGGGACGAGGCCTGGTCGGCGCCACTGATGGTGGACATGGCCCGGTCCCTGGTCATCTCTGGACGTCATGAAGCGTCCCAGCTGGCGGCTCTGGCCCCGCAGACACGAGTTGCTAGCGAGCTCGGCTACGCCGCCTACCTCGATACCACGGCCTTGGAGCTGTCCGAGTCCGTGGCCACAATCGAGGCTGCGTCGCCCTACTGGGTCTCCGCCCCCATGGCTCGCCTGAGCCTGGACGTATCCCAGGATGTTCCCGCTGTTACCGGGCAGGATATCCCCAGCCGCTGAAGGTCTCATGGTTCTGGCCGAGCCTCTGCAGGCATGGAGCACTGCTCTCATCGGGGGCCTGACTCTGTGTGACGGGCCTTGGACCAATATCCCCTGCATGGAGGCCATCCCGGTCGACGCACTCGCCTGGCACCTGAAGACTCCTCGTCCTAGTGGCGGGAAAGAACTGCTGACCGTCGAGCTCATGTGTCGGTCGTCCCGGCTGCCGCTGCCGGTCCGTGGCCTCCAGTCCGACTTCCTCGCGTCCTTAGCTCGGCTGCGCAGCTCCCTGCCGTGGGCTCTCTCAGGCACCACCGGTGTCGGTTCCGACGGGGAAAACCTTGATGCCGCACATATTGGTGTGCTGGCCTGGCTTCAGGCTGCATGGACTCTCATGACGACCTCCGGGGTGGTTCAGACAATCGTGGCCTCAACCAATGGGCCCAGTAAGCGGGTCACTGTTGTCGACCTGCATCCTGATCGCCGTGGGTTCTTGTCCGGGGCCGCCGATGAGTACGACGTCGAACTAGAAACATTTCCTCGAAGACCGGCGAGACGCCACGTCGTGCGAGGACGCTGGGCACGTCGGTCCCAAGAGCTACAAGGTTCGTCGCAAGGTTTTCGGTGGGTCGACGACCACGTCTGCGGGCCGCCCGGTGCCCCGCTGGTCGTACGCCCCCATGTGTAGGCCTGGCGCCAGCCCTGAACCTGTCCAGGAACCCTGAATCGCAGGGGGAGCGGTATGTGGTCTCACTGGTGACAGTCTCATCGGGAGGGGGTGGAGTCGCGCCCGGCGCGTGAGGAAGAATCGGCGCCGTGAGCACCAGCGCGACACCTGAGACCTTCTCCAGCCCCCTCCTGCCCCGCCGCCTCGCCCTGCCCGACTTCCCCTGGGACTCGCTGCGCCCCTACCGGGAGCGCGCCGCCGAGCACCCGACGGCGTCGTCGACCTCGCCGTGGGCACGCCCGTCGACCCCACCCCCGAGATCGCCCGGACCGCTCTGTCCGCGGCCGCCAACGCCCCCGGCTACCCGACGGCGGTCGGCGCCCCCGTGGTGCGCGCCGCCATCATCGAGTGGATGGAGCGCCGCCGAGGCGTGGCCGGCCTGAGCGACGACGAGGTCATCCCCACGATCGGCTCCAAGGAGTCCGTGGCCCTCCTGCCGCTGCACCTGGGTGCGGGCCCGGGCGACCTCGTCCTGCACCCGCGGGCCGCCTACCCCACCTACGACGTCGGCGCTCGCCTCGTGGGTGCGACCCCGGTCCCCGTGGACACCGACGCCGACCCCACCACCTGGGACGTCGCCGACGACGCGCGGGTGGCCATCGTCTGGCTCAACAGCCCCGGCAATCCTGACGGCCACGTCCTGGACGCCGAGCAGCTGGCCCGGATCGTCGCCTGGGCCAGGGGGCGCGGCGCGATCGTCATCTCCGACGAGTGCTATGCCGAGCTCGCCTGGGAAGCGCCGTGGGACGCCGAGCCGATCCCGAGCCTCCTGGACCCCCGGGTCGGGGGATCAGCGGGCCGGACCGGTCTGCTCGCCCTGTACTCCCTGTCCAAGCAGTCCAACCTCGCCGGCTACCGGGCGGCCTTCCTCGCCGGGGACGCCGGGCTCGTGGGCGCGGTCACCGAGGTGCGCAAGCACGCCGGGATGCTTGTGCCGACGCCGGTCCAGGCCGCCCTCGTGGCCGCCCTCAGGGATGAGGCGCATACGGAGGTGCAGAAGGAGGTCTACCGGGAGCGCCGTGAGGCACTCATCGAGGCGACCGCCGCCGCCGGGCTCGTCAACGACCCGGCCTCCGTGGCCGGCCTGTACCTGTGGCTCAAGGGACCCGAGTCGATGAGCGCCTACGACCTCGTGGGGGCCTTCGCCGAGCTGGGGATTGTCGTGGCCCCCGGCGACTTCTACGGCGAGGCCGGGGCCGGGCGGGTGCGCATGAGCCTGACCGACACCGACGAGCGCGTGGAGGCCGCCGCCGCGCGCCTGCGCTCACCTGAGGCCGCCGCCCTCTTCGCCGGCTGAGATCGGAACAGTTAGCCGGATCAGCGGCGACCAGCGATTCGATGAGTTCATCGGCCGACGTTGGGATTGATGAATTGATCGAGAAGCATCGGGAGACAGGGTGCCGGCTGGGGCGGGTGACCTTGGTGAGCTGTGAGTCGGGCCAATGAGACGACGCCGTGACAGCGCACCCCGTACAGTGTGCGCAGGATCCACAGGACCGCCCCGTGGACCCAGGCCTCGCCGTCGCGATGCGCGCGGCCCCGAGCCCCAGGAGAGATGATGACGAGCACCCCCACCCCCGCCGCGGCCCCAGCCGAGCAGCCGGAGCGGAGCCAGCCCGGCCTCGTCAGCGGCCCCGGTCTGCTGAGTGTCGACGGCAAGAACCTCGAGCTACCGCGCGCCCAGGCGACCGATGGCGCTGACGGCCTGGGCGTGTCCAGCTGCTGGGCGCCACCGGTGTGGTGACGCTCGACCCGGGCTTCACCAATACGGCGTCGTGCACCTCGCAGATCACCTACATCGACGGCGCGGCAGGGATCCTGCGCTACCGCGGCTACCCGATCGAGGAGCTGGCCAAGTCCTCGACCTTCCTGGAGGTCGCCTACCTCCTCATCAACGGCGAGCTGCCCGACCGCGAGTCCTTCCAGCGCATGGAGCGGCGCATCTCGCGTCACCGCCTCCTGCACGAGGACTTCCGCAGCTTCTTCACCTCCTTCCCCTCCTCGGGTCACCCGATGGCGATCCTCCAGGCGGGGATCGCGGGTCTGGCCACCTACTACGAGGACACCCTCAACCCGCACGACCCCTACGAGCGCGAGCTCGCCACCGTGCTTCTGCTGGCCAAGATGCCCACGATGATCAGCTACATCGCTCGGCGCGCCATCGGCCTGCCGCTGCTCTACCCGGACCCGCAGCGCTCCTACGTCGAGGACTTCATCCGCATGTCCTTCGGGATGCCCTACCAGTCCTACGAGATCGACCCGGCCGTGGTGCGGGCCCTGGACATGCTCCTCATCCTGCACGCCGACCACGAGCAGAACTGCTCGACCTCCACCGTGCGCCTCGTGGGCTCGGCCGACGCCAACATGTACGCCTCCGTGGCCGCGGGCGTGGGCGCGCTGTCCGGCCCGCTGCACGGCGGCGCGAACGAGGCCGTCCTGCGCATGCTGGACACGATCCAGAGCTCGGGGATGAGTACGGCCGAGTTCGTCCGCAAGGTCAAGAACAAGGAGGACGGCGTCCGGCTCATGGGCTTCGGCCACCGGGTCTACAAGAACTACGACCCGCGCGCCGCGATCGTCAAGGAGACCGCCCACGACGTCCTGACCCGTCTGGGCTCCGACGACGGCGACCGCAAGCTCGAGATCGCCATGGAGCTGGAGGAGACGGCGCTGCGCGACGAGTACTTCGTCTCGCGCAGCCTGTACCCGAACGTCGACTTCTACACCGGCCTCATCTACCAGGCGATGGGCTTCCCCACGAAGATGTTCACGCCCCTGTTCGCCCTCGGGCGGCTGCCGGGCTGGATCGCCCAGTACCGCGAGATGATCGCCGACCCCGCCAAGCGCATCGGGCGGCCCCGCCAGGTCTACGACGGCTCCACCGAGCGCCACTACGTGGCCATGCACCGCCGCAAGCACGATGACGGCCAGTACCCGGCAACCCGCGCCGGCGTTCCCAGCCTCGACCGCGTCACCAGGGTCTGAAAGGCGATCTATCGAATCGGGGGTGTCCGTTCCAGAGCTGGAGCGGACATCCCTGGTCGGTTGGGCATCAGTCGATCAGATCAAGGAGATGCCGACGCGTCCTCATCGCATGGATGAGTCACTGGTTGCCGCCGATGCCGCCGAGAGCCCCTGCGGCTGTTTGAGGGAAGCGTCCGGGCTACCTGAGGTAGTCATCCAGGGCGACCAGTATCGTCGGGGTGACGTGCTCAGCCCGCTCGTTGAGAATCAGGTGGTAACTGGCGGGCAACTCGATCAGCCGCTTCTGGGGCGCCACCAGTCGCTCGTAGACCAAGCGGCTGTAGCCGAGGGTGAACAGGGGGTCACCCGTCGACACGAACGCCACCACCGGGCAGGCGATGCTGCCGTCGACGAGGACCGACATATCGGTCGCGAACAGGCTGGACAGGAAGCTCACTGGGTAGGCAGTGCGTCCCAGGGGGTCCCGGCAGAACTCATCGCGCCACTCCCGCTCCGAGAAGACCTTGTTGACGTCGAGGTAGAAACTCATCGGCACCTGCAGTCCGGACAGCACTCGGCCGGCGATGGCGATGATCCGCCGGATCGCCGGGTACGCAACGCCGAGCGCGTTGGGGAAGCGGGTGACCGACAGGGATTCTCGCAAGGGCGTGAACAGGACGTTGTGCGGAAAGGCGGCTCGGATGCGGTGCTCGCCGCCGGCGGCCAGCAGGGTGAGGATGCCGCCCTGGCTCGACCCCATCAGCCCGACGGCGCCGCGGAAACGGGCGCAGGCATAGCCCACCGCGTCCCGGACGTTTCTGATCATGTCGTCGAGGGTGAACCGGTGGATGACCCGGGGGCTGCGCCCATGAGATAGCGGGTGGACGCCGACCACGTGGTAGCCGTGCCGGCTGACCGCGTCCAGGAAGGGGCTGTAGAACAGGGGGTGGGTCATGGTTCCCGGGACGAACACGACCGTTGGCGCCGCGTCCTGCTCCGCCTCCCAGATGGACAGCGTGATGGGAGCCCGGCCCGATTCGATCGAGACCTCCGAGTAGCTGGCCAGGTCGATCGAGTGCTCGTTCAGCAGCGTTGCGATGTCCACGCCAGCCACACCCTCTCGAGGTTGTCAGCGCTTCCGGCAGGTCAGCCTGCGGACGCTCACGCGACGAAGGCGCGAATGGCTGAGTGGATGATCATGGCCCGCTGGTCGACCGCAGCCACCAGGCTATCGCCTCGACGGCATGATGAGTTCGGTGGGCTACAGCCGGTTCAACTCGATCTTGCCCATCTGCAGAATCTTATCGCGCATGGCGGCGTCGGCCATGAGCTCGGCGATGTTGTGGGGGACGACCTGCCAGGAGACGCCCCAGCGGTCGACGCACCAGCCGCAGCGCTCGGCCTCGGGCACGGCTGACAGTCCCGTCCAGTAGCGGTCGATCTCCTCCTGGTCCCGGCAGGAGACGATCATGGAGACCCCGGGCGTGAAGGTGAAGTCGTGGAAGGCCCCCGAGTCCATGGCCGCCATCCAGGTGCCGCGCAGCGTGAAGTCGGTGAACATGATGGTGCCCGCCTCCATCGACCCACCCTCCTCATAGCGGCGCAGGGCCCCGCGGCGGGCGTCGTCGAACAGGGCGATCCAGGCGTCAGTGGCCTCCTCGGCGTTGGCGTGGTTGGTTCCGCCAAACATGAAGGAGGGCAGGATGAAGGGACGCGGCTCGCCGGCCGGGTCGGTGGGCATGAGCTGCCAGGTCATGCCGAAGCGGTCACGGACCCAGGCGTAGCGCGGCGAGAAAGGGTACTCGCCCAGCTCCATGAGAACACCGCCGGTGGAGAGCCGCTCGTAGAGCTCATCGAGGTAGGCCCGGGCCTGCTCCTCGCCGCCGAACAGGAGCGGGTCGAAGTTCAGGATGCAGCTGATCGACGGGTTCGGGGCGTACTGGTCTCTGCCGTTGATGAGTGAGAGGCGGAAGCCATGGATGCTGACCGTGGCGGCGAGCCCGGGCACATGCTCGACGATGGAGCCCTCGCGGAAGACGCCGGCGTAGAACCGGGCAGCTTCGTCGGCGGTGCCGTCGCACCAGATGGCGGGGGGGGGATGTGCATGATCCATGCGGACACCGCATCGCGAATGACGGCCACTATGGGGATTATTCATGGCGCTTGATGTGGTGGTCGGCGCGAGGGGGCTGAATCCGCGGTGACAGGTGTCCGTGCTGCGGACATGGAGGCCGCAGGGAGGTTGGAGTCCAAGCAAGAACCCCGGAATCTCAAGGATTATCATTGGTTGCATCGGCCGTGGACTCGGCCATGTCCGCTGTGTGGACACTGGGTGGCTCGTGCGTTATAAGAGGAAGGTGGAACCGACTGATAGCCCCATGAATAATACTCTTGCGGTGCTGCTGCACCGCCAGTGATGAAACGGAAGATGAACATCGTCCAGAATCCTGGGGAAACTGCGCAGGCTGCTGTTGCCAATGCGAAAACCACCATCCCAAGCGTAAGGATGATCCGGCGGTTACCTCGGTCCGAGATCGGCCCGGACACCAGCCCGGTGAGCGCGTATCCGATCGCATAGACGCTGACCAGCCAGCCACTCTGCGTCGTCGACACGTCGAAAGCCTTGGCCAGCGATGGCAGCAGAGGTGCGACGACGAAGGTGTCCGAGCCGATCAGGAACATGACCGCGAACCCGAGTAGTGAAAGTTTTCGGTCCATAGCTTCCTCCAGTCCGTTGAGAGCGCCTCAACGCTAAGCCTTGACAGCGCTGTCAATGTCAAGAGATGCTGACGCGGTCCAGTAAATTGATCGAGGAGGGGCGTATGCGCATCACCGAAGCTGCCCGGCACGCTGGTACTAGCCCGCGGATGCTGCGCTACTATGAGGATGAGGGGCTGCTGGCGCCCACACGCCGTGACAATGGCTATCGTGACTACGGTGCTGAAGAGGTTCTAGCCGCCCGCCAGATCGTCGCGCTGTCCCACGCCGGATTCCCGCTCTCACTTATCAGGACGGTGCTGCCCTGTGCCACGGAAAGCGGTGCGCTGAGAGCCTGCCCCTCCGTTGCACCCGAGTTGCGCCGTCGGCTCCGCGACGTCGAAGAACAGATTGACACGCTCGCGAGCGGTGCCGAGGTCATCAGGAGCTTCCTCGACAACCTCCAAGACGTTGCATCTGCCCAGCCCACCCTATAGTCGCGGTAGTGGTGTCGTACTCAACGGGCGCGCGCCGAACTCGGCTGCCGCGTCGACAGTCACCTCCTGAGACCTGAGCCTTCCAGGAGCCTTACTGGCGTCATCGAGTCATCGACGTCGGACTCTGCCCGCGGTGGAGCCACTATGGTTAGGCTGACCTCATGAGTGAGAAGCCTGCAGACTCCACCACCTCCGCCGACCTGCCACTGCCCTACGCCGATCGCCCCATCGCCTCCGCACCCGGCCACTGGGTCCTGGCCCGCGCCGGCAAGCGCGTCCTGCGCCCCGGCGGCGCCGCCCTGTCCGCCGCCATGCTCGGCCACGCCCACCTGCCCGGCGCCGACGTCGTCGAGCTCGCCCCGGGCCTGGGGCGCACCGCCGCCGAGATCGTCAAGGCAGGTCCCGCCTCCTACACCGCCATCGACCGCGACCCCGACGCCGCCCGGCGCGTGGCCGCCGTCGTCGGGGACCTCGGCACCGTCCGCCAGGGCGAGGCCGCCGACACCGGCTTGGATGATGCCAGTGCCGACGTCGTCGTCGGCGAGGCCATGCTCACCATGCAGGGGGACAAGGGGAAGGCCGCCATCGTCGCCGAGGCCGCCCGCGTCCTGCGTCCCGGCGGGCGCTACGCCATCCACGAGCTCGGCGTCACCCCCGACGACATCGACGAGGAGTACTACACCGAGCTGCGCCGCGACCTGGCCCGCTCCATCCACGTCAACGCCCGCCCCATGACCGCGGCCGCTTGGAAGGAGCTCATGGAGGACGCCGGGCTCGTCGTCGACTGGGTCGACACCGCCCCCATGGCCCTGCTCAAGGTCGGGCGCAACATCCGCGACGAGGGAGTAGGAGGCTTCCTGCGGATCGCGCGCAACGTCGCCGCGGACAGGGCGCTGCGCCGGCGCGTCCAGGGGATGGCCCGCACCTTCAAACGCTATGAGAAGGACATGGTCGGCATCGTCCTCGTCGCCCACAAACCCGCATCCTGAGCCCCGCCCCCCCTCCCAGTGAGGCCTGGGGCCGGCTATCGGCCCTGATGGCGAGGCCGGCCGTCAGTCGTCGTGGGTCGCTCCGCGCAGACCGGCGCGCAGCACCTCCCGGTTGAGCAGCGCGATCGCCTCGATCGGGATCCCCGCCGGGCACGCGGGCACGCACTCGCCGTACACCGAGCACGGCCCGAAGAGCTCATCGAGCTCCCGCGTCATCGCCCGGGCTCGGCGCCCCCGCTCGATGCGCCCGGCCGGCATGAGCGACAGGTGCGCCAGCTTCGCCCCTGCGAAGAGCGCCGCCGCCCCGTTCGGGCAGGCCGCCACGCAGGCCCCGCAGCCGATGCAGGCGGCGAAGTCCAGAGCCCGCTCTGCCTGCAGGTGCCCCTGGGCGACGTCGTCGGCGTCCGGTGCGGTCCCTGCGGCCACGTCGACGGTCCCACCCACCCGGATGAGCTCGTCGAGCGCCGTCCGGTCCACCGCCAGGTCCCGGATGACCGGGAAGGCCGCTGACCTCCACGGCTCCAGCCGGAAGCGCGTCACCCCCGGGAAGGCCCGCAGGTGCTGACGGCACGCCGGCGTCGTGTCCAGCGGCCCGTGCGGCACCCCGTTGACGAGGAAGCCACAGGCCCCGCACACCCCCTCCCGGCAGTCCGACTCGAAGACCACCGGCTCACCGCCGGCCTCGATGATCTGGTCGTTGAGGCGGTCGAGCAGCTCCAGCAGACTCATCTGCGGCTCGGCGTCCTCCACCACGTGGCTCTCGAAGAAGCCTTGCGCCTGCGGCCCGTCCTGCCGCCAGATCTCCAGTTCGACCCTCATCGGTAATCCCTCACCTGCATGGGCACCAGCGAAAAGCTCAGCGGCTCGGACCGGCGCGTGTGCCCGCCGTCGGGCCCCGTCTGCCAGGCCGACACGGAGCACCAGGCATCGTCATTGCGCTGGGCCTCGCCGCCCTGCGTCGCGTACTCCTCGCGGAAGTGGGCGCCGGCGGACTCGCGCCGGTCCAGGGCGTCAAGGATCATGACCTCCGCCAGCTCCAGGAAGTCGGCGACCCGCAGTGCCTTCTCCAGCTCCTGATTGAGTCGCGCCTGGCCCCCGACCACGGTGACGTCGGCCCAGAACTCCTCGCGCAGGGCGCGCACCTCCTCCAGCGCACGCAGCAGCCCCGTCTCGGAGCGGCTGACCCCGCAGCCGGCGTAGAGGACCTCACCCAGACGGCGGTGGAACCACACAGGACGGTGGGTCCCACCCACTGCCATCAGTGACTCGATGCGCTCACGGGTTGCGGCCACGGTCTGGATCGCCTCCGGTGCGTCGGGGCTCAGGGGCTTGCTGCCCACCAGCCCGGCCAGGTAGTTCGGCACGGCCAGTGGCAGCACGAACCAGCCGTCCACGCTGGCGCTCAGCAGCGAGTTCGCCCCCAGGCGGTTGGCGCCGTGGTAGTTGTTCGAGGCCTCCCCGCCCACGAACAGTCCCGGGATCGTGGACATCTGGTCGAAGTCCACCCACAGCCCACCCATCGTGAAGTGGGCGCCCGGGGCGATGCGCATGGGCACCTCGTAGGGGTCCTCACCGGTGGCGTCGAGGTACATCTCGAACAGGTTGCCGTAGCGCGAGGCGATGGTCTCCTTGCCCAGCCGCTCCAGCGCGTCGCGGAAGTCGAGGTAGACCGAGTTGCGCAGCGGCCCGACGCCGCGGCCGGACTCGATCTGCTCACGGGCGTTGCGTGAGGCCACGTCGCGCGGGGTGAGTTGCCGAAGGCCGGGTACTTGCGCTCCAGGTAGTAGTCGCGCTCGTCCTCGGGGATGTCGTTCGGGGGCCGCTCGTCCCCGGGGCGCGTGGGTACCCAGATGCGCCCGTCGTTGCGCAGGGACTCGCTCATGAGGGTGGTCTTGGACTGCCAGTGCGAGCTCACCGGCAGCGCCGTGGGGTGGAACTGCACCATGCAGGCGGAGGCGAAGGCCGCCCCGCGCCGGTGGGCGCGCCAGGTGGCGGTGGCGTTGGAGGCCATGGCCAGGGTCGAGTAGTGGTAGACGCTGCCGTAGCCGCCGGTGGCCAGCACGACGGCGTGTGCGGTGTGGGCGCTCACCTCGCCGGTGAGCAGATCCCGGGTGACGATGCCCTGGGCACGGGAGTCGGCCACGATGAGGTCGAGCATCTCAGTGCGGGTGTGCATGTGGACGCTCCCGGCGGCGATCTGCTCCTGGAGGGCCTGGGCGCAGGCGATCTCCAGCTGCTGCCCGGTCTGCCCGCGCGTGTAGTAGGTGCGCGAGACCTGCACCCCGCCGAAGGAGCGGGTGGCGAGCTGGCCGCCGTACTCGCGGGCGAAGGGCGCCCCGATCGCCTCCATGTGATCGATGACCCGGCCGGACTCCAGCCCCAGGCGCACGACGTCGGCCTCCCGCCCCCGGTAGTCCCCGCCCTTGACGGTGTCCTTGACGAAGCGCGCCAGCGAGTCGCCGTCGACCTTGCGGGCCCGGGCGGCGTTGATCCCGCCCTGCGCGGCCACCGAGTGGGCACGGCGCGGGGCGTCGTGCAGGCTGAAGCACTCCACCCGGTAGCCCAGGCGCCCCAGGGTCGCGGCCGCCCCGGAACCGGCCAGCCCGGCGCCCACCACGATGACGGTCAGTTTGCGGCGATTGGAGGGGTTGACCAGACGGTACTCGTCGCGCCGACGCTCCCAGGCCTGCTCGGGAGGGCAGTCCGGCAGGCGCGCGTCGAGGTCCTCACCGACGTCGTACAGGCCGCCGACGGCCGGTTGCGCGCTCGCACTCATCCGATCACCCCCGTGCAGATGAGCACCGGCAGCAGACCGTTGACGACCGCGATGGCCAGGGCCACGGCCAGGGCGACGGCACGGCACGCCTGGCGCAGCCGGGGACCGGTGCCGCCCAGGTCAATGACCACGTTCCACAGGCCCTGCGCCAGATGGAGGGACAGTGCCAGCATGACCAGGCTGTAGAAGACCGCCATGCCGGGACGCGACAGGCTCGCCACGAGGTTGTGGTAGGCGCTGACCTGCAGCTCGCCGTTCGACGTCGTCGGCGCCTGGAAGCTCTCAGGGGCGATGAGGCGGCCGATGGTCAGGTCGAGGATGTGGACGAGGACGAAGACCCCGATGAGGGCGCCGGTGACGAGCATGGAGCGAGCGCCGATGGTGCGGGCGTGCAGAGCCCGACGTCGGAAGGGCCCGCGCGCACCCCTTGCGCGCCGCCACAGCGTGATTCCCGCGGCCACGTGCAGCACGATGCACGCGCCCAGCGCCAGGCGCATCGCCCACAGGAGGCCCTCATGCGGTAGGAGCGGGTAGGCGACCTCCCGCAGCCAGGCGGCGTAGCCGTTGAAGGCCCCAGGACCCGCGAGAACCTTGAGGTTGCCGATCATGTGGACCACGACGAACAGGGCCATGATCGTGCCCGTGACCGCCATGGTCGCCTTGAGGACCCGCTGCGAGGCCCACACGGGGGTGCGGCGCCTGCGCCGGGGCGGCAGCGCGTCACCGACGGGTCGGGCGGCCTCAGAGGCATGGGCGGTCGTGGGTGTCATCGTCACCCTGCCTCCCCTCGCTGGCGCAGAAAAACTCATCACTATGATAACGAAAACCTCGATGCTGGCATAGAGTGTGAACGTTGTATGTCACAGCCCCGGCTCAGGCATGCGCCCGGACATTCCGTGCTCGCCGTCCTCCTGAGGCGCGGTGTCCTCGCCAGCGGCCTCTGTGCCCAGGGTGAACGGCTCGGCAGCGCGATAATCTCGCCCGGCAAGTAGGAACTCCCTGGACGAAAGGACCAGCCGTGCCCACCGAGGTCTCACCCCGCTGGCCAGGACCGTCCCGCCGCCGGGTCCTGGCCGGAGGCGCCGGCGGAGCCCTCGCGTTCCTCCTGGCCGCCTCCGGGTGCTCCAAGAGCTCCAGCGGCCCGCGCCTACTGACGATCCCGCGCGAGGACATGGGTACCTTCACCCGCAACTTCAACCCCCTTCACCACCAACAGCGCCCCCATGACCGGGCAGGCCGTCTACGAGCCCCTCCTCATCGTCAATCCCCTCAGCGGCGAGATCACCCCCTGGCTCGCCGAGTCCTGGGCCATGTCCGACGACGCCGCCTCCCTCACCTTCCACCTGCGCCCCGGCGTGACCTGGTCCGACGGCAGGCCCCTGGTCGCCAAGGACGTCGTCACCACCTTCGCCGTCCACCGCGCCGTCACCGGCGGCTACGACTACCTCGACTCCGTCACCGCCAACAACGCCACCGCAGTCACCCTCACCTTCACCCGCCCCTGCTCCGTCGCCCTGCAGGAGCTCGGCAGCCAGCTCATCGCCCCCGACCACGTGTGGTCCGCCATCTCCGAGCCCGCCAAGTACCCCAACCCCGACCCCGTCGCCACCGGACCCTTCACCAAGGTCACCAGCTTCCAGGCCCAGTCCTTCGACCTCATGCCCAACCCCACCTACTGGGGCAACAAGCGCCAGGACGACGACGTCGGTGACTCCACCTCGAGCTCCGCCACCGCCAGCACGGCCGACCACGCCTCGGTCCCCGGCATCCGCATGCTGGCCTTCGCCGGCAACGACAGTGCCAACCTGGCCGCCGTCAGCGGCGACGTCGACTGGGCGCCCCAGTACATGGCCGACATCCAGAGCGCCTACATCGACAAGGACCCCGCCCACCGCCACTACTGGTTCCCCGGCGCCGACTCCACCATCCAGTGGACCCTCAACACCACCAGGGCACCCTACAACGACCCCGCCTTCCGCAAGGCCCTCAGCCAGGCCGTCGACCGCACGACCATCTGCGCCACCGGCATGTCCGGCTACGCCCAGCCCGCCGACCCCACCGGCCTGGGGGACAGCTTCCGGGCCTGGAAGGACCCGGCCGTGGCCGCCGCACCCCTGTGCACCTACGACAAGGCCGCCGCGGCCGCCGCCCTCGATGCCGCCGGATACACCCTCGGGGCCGACTCCAAGCGCCTGGGCCTGGACGGCAAGCCGCTCGCCCTGACGATCTCAGTGGGCTCGACGTCGTCGGACTGGGTCAGCGTGGCCCAGATCATCGTCCAGAACCTCGCCGACGTCGGCATCAGCGCCACCATCGACTCACCGGACTGGAGCGAGGTCACCGTAGCCCTGGAGACCGGCACCTTCGAGACCGCCGTGTGCTGGTCCTCGCTGGGCGCCACCCCGTACACCTACTACGAGGCGACCATGAGCACCCAGAAGGTCAAGCCGATCGGCACCCACGCCCTGGAGAACTACCACCGCTTCGGCGACGAGCAGGCCACCGCCCTGCTCAGCCAGTTCGCCGCCACCACCGACCAGGCCCGCCAGATCGAGATCTGCCACCAGATCCAGCAGCGCTACGCCGACCGACTCCCCGTCATCCCCCTGTTCCCCGGGCCGATCTGGGGTGCCTTCACCGACGAGCACTTCACCGGATGGCCCAGCCAGGACAACCCCTACGCCTCACTGAGCACCCGTGCCGCCACCACCGTCCTGATCCTCAACTCCCTCAGACCCCGCGCCTGAGCCGTCGCCTCAGGGCGGCCTCCCTACGCTGGCGGGTCCGAGCGCGACTACCGGGCTCTCAGCCAGAGCGGGACACTGTCCCGGGCGACGGATCGAGTCGCCCGCAGCTGCTCGCACCTCAGGACCGGGAGGGAGGGATACGCCGGTGGCCTACATCCTCAAGCGCCTGGGTTACTACCTCCTGGCCTTCTGGGCCTCGATCACCCTCAACTTCCTCCTGCCCCGGCTCATGCCCGGCGACCCCGTCTCACGCATGTTCGCCCCGCCCTGGACTACCCGCTCATGCAGGGCATCTTCCTGACCATCACCGCCGCCGTCCTGGCCGCGAACCTCCTGGTCGACCTCGTCTACGTCCGCCTCGACCCCCGCGTGCGCGCCAGCGGTCAGGGGGAGTCATGAGCCCGGCCCGACGGCGCAGGGGCCCCCTGGCCGGACTGCTCGCCTCCCTGACCCGCTCCCGCCGGGCCCGGGCCGGGACGACGATCCTCGCCCTGTTCGCCATCGCCGCGCTCCTGGCCCCCGTCATCAGTCCCGGCGACCCCGCCCGCATCACGGGCGCACCGACCTCCGGCCCGAGCCCGGCCCACTGGCTCGGCGTGACTCCCAAGGGGCAGGACGTACTCGCCATGACCCTGTGGGGTGCCCGATCCTCCCTGGCCGTGGGCCTGGGCGCCGGCGTGCTGGCGACCCTCGTGGCCCTCGTCGTCGGCCTCACCTCGGCACACCTGGGGCGGGCGGTCGACGGCCTGCTGTCCGTGGTCACCAACGTCTTCCTCCTGCTGCCGGGGCTGCCGCTGCTCGTGGTCCTGGCCGCCTACATGCCCCCGGGGCGGGCCAGCACCCTCATCGTCCTCGTCGTCACCGGCTGGGCCGGGGCCGCCCGCGTCCTGCGTGCCCAGGCCATGAGCCTGTGCGGCACCGACTTCGTGGAGGCCGCCGTCGTCACTGGGGAAGGACCCGTGCGGATCATGGCGGGGGAGATGCTGCCCAACATGGCCTCCGTCGTCATGTCGACGCTGCTGGGCTGCGTCAACGCCGCCATCGGCGCCCAGGCTGGGCTCGAGTTCCTGGGGCTCGGCCCGTCCGGTTCCGTGTCCTGGGGCACCAACCTCCACTGGGCCGCCACCGACGGCGCCCTCGTGACCGGCCGCTGGTGGACCTTCGTGCCCTCGGGCCTGGCCATCGCGCTGGTCGCATACGCCCTGGCCCTCATCAACGCCGGCGTCGACGAGGCCACCAACCCCCGCCTGCGCCGGCCGACTCGGGGAGGCCCTGACGTGGAGCGCCCCGTCACCCTTCCGGCACACTCGGCCGGCCCGATCGTCGGAGACGGCGGGGACCGCGAGCCGCTCCTGCGCATCGAGGACCTGGACGTCGAGTACGGCGCCGACGGCGGTGAACGCGCAGACGGCGGCCGTCGCGTCGTCGGCGTCGACCGGCTCAGCCTCACCGTCGGGCCAGGCGAGGTGGTGGGCCTGGCCGGTCCCTCCGGCTGCGGCAAGACGACGGCCGCAGCCGCGATCATGCGGTTTCTGGGCCCTACGGCGCGCGTGACCTCCGGCCGTGTCATGGTGGGCGGGCGCGACGTCCTGGCCCGCGGGCCGCGCCGTGCCTCCCGTCAGTACCGCAGCCGGGTCCAGATGGTCTTCCAGGATCCCTTCGCCTCCCTCAACCCGGTCCACAGCGTCGAGCGCATGGTGGGACGGGCCCTCGCCCTGCACCGGAGCGCGCCGGAATCCGGCGGGGGAACCGACGACCAGACCGACGCCGTCGGCCTGGAGCCCGGCCTCCTGGGGGCGCGTCCCCACGAGCTCTCCGGCGGGCAGCGCCAGCGCGTGGCCATCGCCCGGGCCCTGGCCTGCGACCCGGAGGTGCTGGTGGCCGGCGAACCCACCTCGATGCTGGACGCCCCACTGCGCGCCGGCATCCTCGACCTGCTGGCGCGGCTGCGCCAGGAGCGAGGCATGTCCATCCTCTACATCACCCACGACCTGGCCTCGGCCCGCTACCTCGCCGACACGACGGCGGTGCTCCAGGCCGGCCGCCTCGTGGAGAACGGCCCCACGGCCGAGCTCATGAAGCACCCCGCCCACCCCCTACACCCGGCTCCTCCTGAGCGCGCTGCCTGCCCCGAAGCCACCGGCCTCCTCCCGCGGCTGAGGCGGAAGACGGCCGGTCCAAGGCGCTGTAGCGGCGGACGTGAGCAGCCCTACTGGTTGGCGTGCAGCGCTGAGTCCAGTTCGATGCCCTTGCCGCCGCGAGCCAGCGCCTCGACGGCACCGGACTGGGAGTTGCGGCGGAACAGGACGTTGGAGGCGCCGGCCAGCTCGCGGGCCGAGACCACGCGCGGCTCCACGAACAGGCCGTGGCTGCCGGGCACCACGCCGCCCTGCGGCATGAGGGACACCTTCGTTCCGGCCGTCAGGTACAGGCCCGCCTCGACGACGCAGTCGTCACCCAGCGGGATCCCGAGCCCCGAGTTGGCTCCCAGCAGGCAGCGCTCACCCAGGGCCACACGCTGACGGCCGCCGCCCGAGAGCATGCCCATCGTGGAGGCGCCGCCGCCGACGTCGGAGCCGTCACCGATGATGACGCCCTGGGAGATGCGGCCCTCAACCATGGAGCGGCCCAGCGTCCCGGCGTTGTAGTTGACGAAGCCGGCGTGCATGACCGTGGTGCCCTCGGACAGGTAGGCGCCCAGGCGCACGTTCGCGGCGTTGCCGATACGTACCCCCGAGGGCAGGACGTAGTCGGTCATGCGCGGGAACTTGTCCACGGAGTGGACCTGGACCGGGCGGCCCAGGGCGGCGCGCAGACGGGTGCGGGTGGTCTCGAAGTCCTCGGCGCGGCAGGGGCCGGCGGAGGTCCACACCACGTTGGGCAGGCGGGAGAAGATCCCGTCCAGGTTGATGGTGTTGGGCTTAGCCAGGCGGTGGGACAGGGCGTGCAGGCGCAGGTAGCCGCCGGCCACGGTCTGGGGGGCGTCGTCGAGGTCGGCCCAGGTGCGCACCACGGTGGTGTGCACGCCCCGGGCCTCGTCGCGACGCTCCATGGCGCTCAGGGTCGCCAGGAGGTCGGCGTGCCCGTCCTCGGGCTCGTCGCCGAGGACCGGGCGGGGATACCACACGTCAAGGGTGTTGCCGTCGTCGGTCACGGTCGCCAGGCCGAGACCCCATGCACTGCGAGTCGTCATGCGTAACACCCTACGGGACCCGGTGGCTGACCGTTGCCGGCGAGCGTGCGAGAATCACCGCATGGCGCGCACGACGATCCACCTCATGCGGCACGGCGAGGTGCACAACCCCGGGGGCATCCTCTACGGCCGCCTGCCCGGCTACCACCTGTCGACCCTGGGCCACCAGATGGCCCAACAGGTCGCTGACGTCCTGTCCGCCTCCGGGCACGACATCACCCAGGTCATCACCTCGCCCCTGGAACGCGCGCGAGAGTCCGGAGCCCCTACCGCGGCCGCCTTCGGGCTGGCGCCGACGACGGAGGCCCGGCTCATCGAGGCCGGCAGCAGCCTCGAGGGCATCGCCGTCAATCGCAACCGCTGGATCCTGGCCCACCCCAGCCACTGGAGCAGCTACGTCAACCCGCTGCGCCCCTCCTGGGGCGAGCCCTACCGCGAGATCGTCAAGCGCATGCGCGGCGCCGTCGTCTCCGCGCTCGACGTCGCCGAGGGCCATGAGGCGCTCCTCGTCTCCCACCAGCTGCCCATCTGGTCGCTGCGCCTCTTCCTGGAAGGACGCCCCCTGGCCCACGACCCGCGTCGGCGCCAGTGCGCCCTGGCCTCCCTGACTTCCCTGACATTCGAAGACCGCACCCTGGCGGGGCTGGCCTACTGGGAGCCGGCCGGGGACCTTCTGCGTCAGGCCCGCGACATGGTGCCCGGTACCTCCGCCGCCCGGGCAGCCACTGGCCGGGCCGACCACGGCGAACGTGCTGACAGTGCTGACCGCACTGGCCGCGGTGAGGCGACGCGGTGACCCAGCAGCCGCCCTCGCGCCCGATCGGCAGCGAGGTCGTGAGCGCAGGCAGCCGGCCCGCCGCATCCGGTGAGGTGCTGCGCCCCGGTGCCCGAAGGCCCGCCCCACGGCGACCCTGGACCGGGCAGGACTTCGTGTGGTGGCACACCGCCGCCGTCCTGACCGCCACCCGCCAGGGCCGGCGTCCCAACCCGGTCTCACCCACCATCGACCCCGTGCGCCCGGCCCTGGGCTCGGGCGAGGTCATGCTGGCCACCTGCGACGCCGAGCTGCTCATGTGGCGGCGCGGGGACGCCACCTACAACCCCTCGCGTGGCTTCTTCCTGGCCGGAGGACCCGTCGGCCTGGCTCTGACGGCCGCCTTCTTCGGCGGCCAGGCCTACCTCAACCACCGGCGCCGTCGCGCCGCCGAGGCCGACGCCGTCGAGAAGTGGCGACACCTGGCCCGCGCTCGCCTCACCATCTCGACCCACGGCATCTACCTGGGTACCGGGGAGGGCGTCATGCCCATCTCCTACGCCGACGTCCAGGAGGTCCGGCTCACCACCACCGGGGAGATCGTCATCGCCGCCGCCAACGCCTCCGGCTCGGTGCGCCTCAAGATCCGTGCCCAGTGGGCCGAGCTCGTCCTCATCCTGTGGTCGGTGCGATACATGCCCGACCACCCCCAGGTCGTGGGGCGCACCTGGATCCCGGGCGACTGGCTCATCCACGCCTCTGCCCACGGCTACGACGTCGATACCGGCCCCTGGCCCACGGCCCAGGCCGCCCTGCCCTGAGACCGCCCGCGGCCGGGCGCCTCGGTCTCAGTCCTACCCAGCTGCTCAGCGCTGGTCAGTACCGGAACGGTCGGAGTCGCCCGCCTCTCCGGCGTTGGGCTTCTCATCCCTGCCGGCACCACCGCTGCTACCTGACTCCTTCGGATGGTGCTTACGACGGCGGATGTCCTGCTCCAGGTCCCGCAGGAACTCCGGGTCGTCGTCGGGCGCCATGGGCCGGGCCCGTTCCGGGCGACGGAAGGTCGTGCCCTCCTTGGAGGACCACACGGTGGGCTCCACGTAGCCGCCGTGCTCCTCAGCGGCCTTGACCCGCGAGACGATGATCCAGGCGATCGGACCGATGGTCGGGAACAGCACGATGAGGGTGATCCACAGGAACTTCGGCATCCGCGCCGGCATGCTCTCCTCCGGCGTGCGCGCGCAGTCCAGCAGGGCGTACAGCGTCAGGCGAACACCAGGACGATGAGGACGATACGCATGGGCCAACCCTAACCGAGCCGACCGGCCCCGCAGACCCCTGCACCTGCGCATACCCCTCCCTCCGAAGGCGTGGCACGATCATCCCGTGCTCACCCCGCCGACCTTCCGCCTCCTGACCGGTGGAACCGCCCCCGACGACGTCGCCGCCCTGCGCGTCGCCCTCGCCGAGCGCCTGGCCCGGCGCGGCCTGCTCACAACCCACAGGGATCAGGCGGTAGTGGCTGCCGCGGGTGGGACGGGCGAGCAGCCCACGAGCTCCTCTCCGCTGCTGGTGCCCATCGGCCCGGGCGAGAATCCCCGCCGAGTCCAGGCGGATCTGGCCCGCCGCGTCTGCCGGGTCCCTTCGCGCACGGACCTGGTCCTGCGCACCTCAGGCTCCACCACCGGCACCGGCAGGCTCATCGCCATGAGTGCCGCCGCCCTGGTGGCCTCCGCCCGCGCCACCCACGATCACCTGGGCGGCCCGGGCACGTGGGTCCTGCCGCTGCCCGCCCACCATGTCGCCGGCCTGCAGATCCTCATCCGCTCGCTCCTGGCCGGAACCGCTCCGGTCGTGGTCGACACGAGCACGGGATTCAGCCCGACGGCGCTCGCGGACGCCCTGCGCTCGGCCCGGTCAGTCACCGGCCCCACTGCCGGCTCCACCACCCGCCTCTACGTCTCCCTGGTCCCCACCCAGCTGGTGCGCGTCCTGCGGGACCCGACGGCGGGCCGGGCCCTGGCAGAAGCCGACGCCGTCCTCCTGGGAGGCGCTGCCGCCGATCCCTCTTTGCTGGCCCGGGCCCGGCGGGCCGGTATCACCGTGGTCACCACCTACGGCATGAGCGAGACCGGCGGGGGCTGCGTCTACGACGGTCGGCCCCTGGACGGCGTCGAGCTCGCCATCCAGGACCCCGACGCCGACGGCGCCGGCCGCATCCTCCTATCCGGGCCGGTCCTGGCCGAGGGCTACCTGCGGGACCCCGACGAAGCCGACCCGGATCCCGACGGCACGGGCCGGGCCCGTGAGGGTTTTCGGCACACCGGGGCCGGGCGCGTCCTGGTCACCTCCGACCGCGGCCGACTGCGGCCCGACGGGCGCTTGGAGGTCCTGGGTCGCCTGGATGACGTCATCGTCACCGGCGGCGTCAAGGTCGAGCCCCGCTACGTGGAGGAGGCCCTCACCGGCCTGGAGACGGTGGCCGAGGCCTGCGTCGTCGGCCTGCCCGATGAGCAGTGGGGCAGCGTCGTCGTTGCTGCTGTCGTGTGCGAGCTCGCCACCGGGCAGGAGGACTCGGGAAGCTCCGACGGCCGGAGCCGCCCCGACGGCGCCGCTCTGCGTGAGGCGATCCGCGACCGGCTGGACGGTGCCCACGCCCCCAAACGGGTTGTCATCCTGCAGGCCCTGCCGCTGCGCCCCAGCGGGAAGGTCGACCGGCGCGCCGTCGCCCGGCTCCTCGCCGCAGCCACAGCTGACGAGGCCACGGAGTCTCCTACGCCAGGGCCCTGATCTCCGCCTCGCTCGGGCAGGTGGCCGGGCCGAAGCGCGTCGTCGTCACGGCGCCGGCCACATTCGCCCAGCGCAGCGCCGTCGTCAGGTCCATGGAGCGGGCCAGGGCTGCGGCGAGAGCACCCGAGTGCGCGTCTCCGGCCCCGTTGGTGTCCACCGGTGTCACCGGGATGCTCGGGGTGTGGACCGCCGCGTCGCCGTCGGAGAACCAGGATCCCTGCGCCCCGGCCCGCACCAGCACCGTCCCGAGCCTGGCCGACAGTGCCTCGCAGGCGCCGCTGTGGTCGCCCGCCTCAACGGCCAGCCCCAGGCGGCCAGCGAGCAGCCCGGCCTCGCGCTCATTGAGCGACCAGATCGGACCCAGCTCACCGAGGCGCTCCAGCGAGCTCATGGGAACCGAGCCCACCATGGGGGAGACGTCGAACAGCGCCGCGCAACCCGCCCGGGCCTCGGCCAGACGGCCGGCCATGCGCTCAAGCGCGGCAGTGGAGGCCTCATCCGCCAGGGAGTAGCCGCTGATGTACAGGACGTCGTCGTCGCGCACGTCCAGGTGGTCGAAGGCGTCGACCGGACCCCGGGTCTCGGCCCCGCGCGTGGAGACGAAGGTGCGCTCGGCGCGGGCGTCGGTCATGGCGACGCAGTACCCCAGGTCGCCCGGTGCGAGCGGCCCGACATGGGGCACCCCGATCTCCTCCAGGGCCTTGGCGGCGGCCTCGGAGAAGGGGCCCTCGCCGAGCGGACCGGCGTACAGGGTCTCGACGTCGAGCCTGCGGGCGGCAACCAGCACGTTGAAGCCCCCGCCGACGGCCATCCCCGCCTCGTCGGCGAACACGTCACCGCCCGGCTCAGGAATCGCCTCGATGCGCAGGGTCAGGTCAATGACGACCTGACCGATGTGAATGACTCGTCCCGTCATGACCGCCTCCCGAGGTGTGCGTGCTCCGAGCGGATCGCGAGCAGGGCCTCGCAGACGGGTGCGAGCTCCAAACCGGAGCGCTCCAGCACCTGCCGGACCTGCTCGGCGGGAAGGAGACGGGGCGCGCTCGCTCCCAGGATCGCGCCGGCCATCGCGGCGATGGTGTCGGTGTCGCCCCCGAGTTCTGCGGCGAAGCACAGACCGGCAAGGGGCCGCCGCGCGAACTCGCGCACGATGACCAGGGCGCAGGGGACTGACTCGGCCGACTCCACCGAGGTTCCGACGTAGTCGCGCACATGGTCGGCCAGGGCGTCGCCCTGCAGGCCCCGGGTCGTCTCCAGGGCCAGGCGGGTGCGGGCGGTGACGGAGGCCTTCTCCGTCCAGTGGCCCTCCTGGGGGTGGGCGACCACGAAGTCCAGCGCCGCCTCCAGGGCGGAGCCGGCGTCGGCGCCGTCGATGGCCGCACTGACCGCCGCGGCGATGAGACCGGCGGCCTCGAAGCCCTGCCGGGTGTCGTGGGTGACCAGGCAGGAGGCGTGAACGGCGCGGGCCAGGGCGTCGTCCGCGGTATTCAGGGAGAAGGCGATGCCCACTGGGGACACCCGCATCGCGGCGCCGTTGGTGGTGCCCTCCCGACCGGTGCGGCGAGGGTCGGCGCCGGCGCGCACCTGCTCGAGGGCGTGCTTGGTGGAGGGCCCCAGCAGGTCGAGCGAGCCGCGGGCGCGCATGTCGTCCTCCCAGGTCAGGAGGGCCTCGGCGAGGTGGTGAGGATCGACGTGGCCGCCGCCGTCAATGAGGAGGCCGGCCAGGATGAGGGCCTGCTCGGTGTCGTCCGTGACGCTGCCCGCCGGCATCGAGGGGGCGATGGGCTGCTCGGCGACGGCGTCGCGCAGGCCGGTGATGGTGCCGTAGTGCCGGCGGATCTGCTCCGGGCTCATGGACTGGGTGGGCATGCCCAGCGCGTCGCCGAGGGCCAGGCCGGTCAGCGCCCCCAGAGCACGCTCGCGCACCGAAGGACCAAGCTTTGAGCGGCCTGGCGCAGGCTCGCCCGAGGAATCGCGGGGGCGGAGGTCTGGGTGTCTCACAGAGGTCTTCCTGACGATGAGGCGTCCTGGCTGCGGTGCCGTTCCTGGACCGGCTCCTGTGCCGGCACCGGCCGCGGCGCTGGTAGGGTCACTGCCGCTTACCCTAGAGGATTGGAGAGAGAGTCGTGAGCGGCGAGAGCGTCGAGAGCGCACAGGACGGCGGACCTCGCGCCACCAGCTGGGCGGAGGTGGTGCGCCTGCGCACCCTGCCGGCCGCTGTCGCCCCCGTCATACTGGGCGCCGGGGCAGCCGCCGCGATGGGGGACTTCTCCGTGGTGCGCACGTTGCTGGCCGCGGGCATCGCCCTGGCGCTGCAGATCGGCTGCAACCTGGCCAACGACTACTCCGACGGCGTGCGCGGCACCGACGACGAGCGCACCGGGCCACCGCGCCTGACCGCCTCCGGGCAGGTCGCCCCCCGCACCGTCAAGCTCGCCGCCTTCGGCTGCTTCGGCCTGGGAGCCCTCCTGGGGCTGGCGCTACTGGCCCTGAGCGGCCAGTGGTGGCTGCTGATCGTCGGCGCCGCCGCGATCGCCGCCGCCTGGTTCTACACCGGCGGATCCCATCCCTACGGCTACGCGGGCCTGGGCGAGGTCTTCGTCTTCGTCTTCTTCGGTCTGGTGGCCACCGTGGGGACCGCCTACGTCCAGGTCGGCACGGTCCCGGGCTGGCTGTGGCCCTCGGCCTGCGGGATCGGCCTGCTCGCCTGCTCCCTGCTCATGGTTAACAACCTGCGCGACATCGACACCGACCCCGCACACGGCAAGATGACTCTGGCTGTTCGTCTGGGGGAGCGAGGTACTCGTCGCGCCTTCTCAGGCATGGTCCACCTGCCGTTGCTGTTGGGTGCGGTCGGGCTTCTATGGGCGCGTGAGACCGGGTCCGCCAGTCCCGCCGACGGCGGAGGCAGCATCAGCCCGCTGCTGAGCCTGCTGATCGCAGTGGGTGTTCCGCTCCTGCTGCTTCCGCTGGTCCGGAGAGCCACCGCCCCGGTACGCGCCGGTGCCCAGGGACGCGCCCTCATCAGCTCCCTGCGCGACGCCGGACTCCTCGAGCTCGCCTACGGCCTCGCCGTCGCAGCCGCCACCGTCATTATCACTCTGTGAGGTCTTCCTCGACTCTGTCGACCTGTCGCGATCCCGTGCGAGACCGGCGTGTCGGATCGAAGTGCACTGAATCGAATGCTGTAGTCACGGCGACTCTGTGCGTGTCTTCCGACTGGAGATCATGGGAGCCGGAGGAAGGTGGTGAGGAAGAATTCTTGAATACCTACTACCCTCCGATCATGACTGCTAGGGGTTGTCAGATTCCGGGTTTGCGAAGTGTTGGTGTGTCTGGGCTCGCAGGCGCAAGGCGCGTGGCACTGGCTTGGCGCCAGATTGTGGACTGGGCGGAGTACAAAGGGATATCTCCGGCAAGGCGATGCCCGTCCTGGAGTCGCTTAACGATACTGTCGAACGATGTGGGCTGCACCGTAATAACGGTGCAGCCCACACTATGGGGGTCGCGGGAAACCGCTGCGGCTCAGCGGGCCGACTCGGCGTCGAGCCGAACCCAGGGGTCGGGCTGGTGGGTGATGCGGTTGCGCAGGTCGCGGCGCACCAGCTCGATGGACCACAGCCAGATGACATGCCCCAGCGCCTCGGAGAAGTGCTCCGCCCAGGTCTGCCCGCCGGCGACCCACGGGAAGGGTGAGGGAACCGTGCCCGTCAGCGGCATGAGCACCAGGTGCGCCCCCACCCACACGAGCAGACCGAAGGCGGCCCCCTGCCACAGCGTGATCGATCTGTAGTACTCGGCCATGACGCAGTAGAAGACGGCGAAGACGATCGCGAAGCTGAAGTGGATGATGAAGGAGTAGATCGGCAGGCCCTCGTTGCCGTTGAAGGTGACGCTGGTGTGCGACTGCTCCGGAGTCATGCCCAGCTGCTCCAGGAGCCTCTGAGGCGGGTTCGTCGCGTTGCGCTCCGGGGTGCGGGGCGGGAAAGGGGACCTCCCAGCCGAACTTGACGATGGCGGAGAAGAACCCTCCGATGATGCCGACGATGATCGCGGTCCCGATCCGTCGTCGTGAGGGCTCGGTCTTCTCCAGCAGGGTGGACAGCATGGGTGCCTCCAGGTGTCGGGGAACGAACAGTGCGGTGGCCGGACCGGCGGACGGCTTGCAGTTCGAACGGTGTCCTAGTCGTCCGTTGTCCGCCGGCCCGGCCTTCGGAAGCCTGGCATGAGAGGCGGTTCGGTCGCAACGCTTTCGTTACCCGGTGCTCGTCGCGCTCCTCGCGCCGGGCGGAGGAACCGAAGGAAGACCGGTGAAGGTGGTACGGCGAGGGCCTCGCCACAGCCGACACTGTGACGAGGCCCTCGCCGAATGGGTAAGCGGGTCTACCGGTTCAGTTGCCGCCGCCCTGCTCGGAGCCGCCGGTGGAGCCACCACCCTGCTGGCTGTCGGCGCTGCTGTCGGCACCACCCTGGTGGCCCTCGGGGTTGTCGCCCTGAACGGAGCCGGAGCCTCCCTGGCTGCCAGAGCCACCCTGACTGTCGGAACCGCCCTGGGTGTCCGCGCGCTGCTGTCGGAGCCGCCCTGCTGGCTGTCACCACCGGGCTTCGCGGGAGCCCTCGCCCGCGCCGCCCGTGCTGCCGGCACCATCAGACACCTTGCTGTCAGCGCCGGGGGTGGCGGAGCCGCCGTCGCTGGTTTTGCCGGCCGTCTTCTCGGTGGCGGGGGTGGTCGAGTCGCTCGAGCCGGAGCCGGAGCAGGCGGCCAGACCGAGTCCGGCGGTGACGATGAGGAGTGAGGCGGCGAGGGTCTTGGCACGTGTAGCGGTGGATCGCATGAGTTCTCCTTATGCGGTTGCTGGTGCAGTGTCAGTACGAGCCAGTGCGGGATGTCCCGCACATGCGGATCCGGAGTCGCCGTCGTCCGTGATGTTCACGGAAGTTTCATGTGGGAGTCCGACGGCGCCCGTCATAAGTGACGATCGTCATAGACGGCTACGTGTTGTTCGGCAATCCCCGTTGCCGATGGCTCCGAACCTCTTTCGAGACTAGCAACAACAAACGGACCGAAAGGATGAATTATCGTGACAACCATCTCTAGCCTGGTGGTCATCGGACTGCTAGAAGGGTTCGTCGCGGGTATCTCCCCGTGCGTTCTGCCCGTACTCCCCGTCGTCCTCCTCTCCGCGGGAGCGCAGGGCGCACGCGGTGACGCCGAGGAGTCCGGAGGCGGCCTCGCCTCCCGCTTTCATCCTTACCTCGAGGTAGGCGGCCTTGTGGTCAGTTTCACGGTGTTCACGCTGCTGGGGACGACCCTGCTGGGCCTGCTCCACCTGCCGTAGGACCTCATCCGGCGTATCGGCATCGTCATGCCCGCTCTCATCGGCGTGGGCCTGCTGCTGCCGAGGGGGATGGAGGTTTTGGGACGTTTCTTCGCGCGCTTCCATGTTTCGGCAGCTCGAGGAATCCCTCGAACGGGTTCCTGCTCTGCCTGGTGCTGCGGGCGGCCGTCGTACCCTGCGCCGGCCCGGTCCTCACAGCCGTCGCTGTGGCGGATGCCACTGGATGATTCGGTGCTGACACGATGGTGCTGGGGTCGTTGATCGCGTCGTCGAAGGGGTGTGCTTGGTCGTTCTGGCAGCACCCAGCGCATACTGCACGAGGGTGGGGTGCTACTGGCCGGCAGGTGGGGGCACTCTATGAAGGTCGGGGTCTCGTGCAGTATGGACAACCCCTGGTCAGTACAACCCCACCCTCGTGCAGTAGCCGACCTGAAGGGGTCCCGGCAGTGGGGTCAAGTCTCGATCACGTCTCGCGCCCCCGCAGCCCACCCTGCCGGCGCTCGGTGCCCGGTATCGAGAAGCTGTGCCGGGCCTCCGGCCTCGCATGGGGCGCCTTACTCGAGGTGCAGCGCGGGGGTCTGGCTGGTGACCCTGGCCAGGTGCCGAGCCATCGACCGGGTCCGTTCCTCCCAGTCCTCCCGGGACTGGGAGAGGCGTGACAGGCACATCATGTGTGATGCAGCTAACAAGAAAGTCGCCTTCGGGGGGTCTGGCCTCGGTACTGACGAATGTCAGTGCCTGTGGGGCGATCGTCCGTCCTGCCGCGGTTTCCCAAGCATTCGTCCCTAGGCTTGGGGAATCGCGAACAGCTCCCGTCATGGTGAGAAAAAAATGGTGAGTGCTTTTTCTCTTGTTGTATGGAAAATTCTGGGAACTCTTGTCCCGCTATTCGCCCTATCCGTTGTGGCGCTCACCTGGATTCGGCTTTTCGAGGCCATCTCCAGCATGAGGAATCCGGTCCCATGATTGATGGCCGGTCTTGGCGTGTGCGATGACTGGTGGTCATCGCGAACCGGGGACGAAGAATGGATGTCGCCTCTGCATCAGAAGTAGTAAGGGAAAGGCGACCAGTCGGGGGTACGGCGTTGGAGGAATGCGTCGCGCCCCTCGACCGCCTCATCGGTCATGTAGGCCAGGCGTGTGGCCTCGCCTGCGAACACCTGCTGGCCGGCCAGGCCGTCGTCGGCCAGGTTGAAGGCGAGCTTGAGCATGCGGATGGCCTGTGGGGACTTGCCCGCCACCGTGGCTGCGTACTCCAGGGCCCGCTCCTCGAGCTCGGCGTGGGGGACCGCCTCGTTGACGACCCCCCAGCACTCGGCGGTGACGGCGTCGTAGGTGCGGGCCAGGAAGAAGATCTCGCGGGCACGCTTGTCCCCGACCTGGCGGGCCAGGAGCGCTGAGCCGTAGCCGGCGTCGAAGCTGCCGACGTCTGCGTCGGTCTGCTTGAAGCGCGCGTGCTCGATGGAGGCCAGGGACAGTCGCATACGACGTTGAGGCTGTGTCCGCCGCCTGCCGCCCAGCCCGGCACGGCGGCGATGACGGCCTTGGGCATGGTACGGATGAGGCGCTGGACCTCCAGGATGTGGAGGCGCCCGGCCCTTGCGGTGTCGAGCCGGGCCTGGGCGGCTGCGACGTCGGCCTCGTGGCTATAGGCTCCGGCATCCGCATCGCCAGTGGTCGTAGCCGGCGCGTCGGGGGCATCGGGCGCCTGGTCCCGCTCGTAGCGGTAGCCGTCCCGGCCGCGAATGCGCTGGTCGCCTCCGGAGGAGAAGGCCCAGCCGCCGTCGCGCGGGGAGGGGCCGTTGCCGGTGAGGATGACGGCGCCGACGTCGCCGCTCATGCGCGCGTGGTCCAGGACCCGGTAGAGCTCATCGACGGTCCGGGGGCGGAAGGCGTTGCGTACCTCGGGGCGATTGAAGGCCACCCGGACCACCGGCAGGTCCGTGAGCCAGGTTCCGTTCTCGTCGCGGACACAGCCCCGGTGGTAGGTGACGTCCGTGAGGGCTTCCGCCCGGAGTGCCTCGGCGGCCTGAGTGCTGGACTCGGTGTGGTCGAAGCCGGGCACCCTCACGCCAGCGAGCGGGGTCGAAGATCTCTGAGACGCGGCGCGGCAGCGGGTGGGCCGGGGTGGGGGTGGCGTTCATGACCCCAGCGTAGGGCGTGGGATTACTCCGCCCCAGGCCACCGGTGCTGACCGCCGCGGCATTCTAGTTCCCCAGGGCGGCGGCGATGAGCTCGGTGCGCGAGGTGTGGCCGAGGCGGTGGAGGACCTCGGAGACGTAGATGCGCACGGTGTTCTCCGAGATGCCGAGCTTCCGGGCGATACGCCGGTTGGTCAGGCCCTCCAGGAGACAGGTGTAGACCTCCTGGAGCCGGGGCGGCAGCTCATTGACCAGCTCCTGGATGCGGGCCTCCGCGGAGGCGCGTTTCTGCTCGGACTGGTAGGCGTTGACGAGCATCTTCGTGGGGCGCGAGGACATGACCGGCTCGCCGCGGCTGGCGCGCAGCAGGGCGGCGGCGACGTTCTCCGTGCTCTCATCCTTGGTGATGAATCCGTTGACGCCCTCGGCCAGCGCGTCGGTGAGCATCTCGTCGCGGCTGAAGACGGTGAACATGACAATGGGCATCCTGGGGAAGCGCTCATAGATCGCTCTGGCGGTCTGGGCGCCGTCCATATCCGGCATGTCGCTGTCCAGCAGGACGACGTCGATGGGCTGCTGCCCGGTCATGAGCAGACTGATGGCCTGCCGTCCGCCGGAGGCGGCGGCGACGACGGTAATGGCCCGCTGCGAATCGAGCTGCTCGGCGAAGGTGGTGCGGATCAGAGGATCGTCATCGACGATGAGAACTCGCAGGGAACGCAGGGTGTGATTAGGCATAAGCGACTCCGTCCGGCGATGACATGATGGATCTCGCACTGGTAGCTGGTATGGCGGCCTCACTCCAGGGGAGACTGGCGAGAACGGTCCAGGAGGTTCCAATCCGGTTGGAGCTCAGCGACCCTCCGGCGTTCTCGAACCGGTCCTGGAGCGCCAGTAAACCGTACCCTCCGCGCATCTCCTCGGGGACCTTTTGCTCCCGCCAGGGCGAGCTGCAGCTGATGAAGAGGGTGTCCTGCTCCTGCTCCACGAAGAGAGAGACCAGATCGCGCGGGGAGTTGTACTTGAGGGCGTTGAGGGTGTTCTCGCGGATGAAGGCGACCAGGAGCCGGCCGAGCTCGGAGCGGTGCAGCGCCGGGATTCTCTCGATGCCGTCGAGGTCCGCGTCCAGGATGATCTCGCGCTGCGCCAGCGTGGAGGCGCTGGAGTCGACGATCTCCTGGAGGGTGGGCTCCTCCTTGGGCGGTCCCTGGGAAATGGCGAGGTTGTGGATGAGCAAGCGCAGGTGGGCGAGGGCCTGCTGGGTGCGGTCCTGGAGGTCGAGCATGCGGTCGCGGTCGTCGCCGTTGGGGAGCCTGATGGAGCGGGAGATGATGAGCATGCGGGTGAGGTCGGCGGCCAGGTCGTCGTGGAGGCTGTCGGCGATGTCGCGCCGCAGCTGCTGAATGAGCTCGGCGGCGACCTCCTTGGAACGTTCCGCCTCCCGTTGCATCTTCTCGAGACGCTCTCTGGCGTCACGGATGAGGATGCTGATGGATGAACAAACCAGCACAGCGAAAAATATGGTGATAGCGGTAAAAAGCGGTTTGTATCCAGCCGAAACTTGCGCAATATACAGTATAATAAACTGAATGAGGGCTAGTTTTGTGTGCTTAGAGACGAGGAGGTCGATGGCAATAACAAAAGCGAGGCACAAGCTCCATCCAGGGCTCAATGTGGGATGGATGAAAGTGAATAGTAGTACTGTCGAAAAAGCGAGCGTCCCGACACTTCGCTTTTTTAAGGCGCAATACACGAAAAAAGCGGAGAGTTGAAGAGATTCTGCAACCAAAAAAGATCGATCGCTGTAGTTGGTTAAGATAACTAAATCCAAAGAAAGTATCGGTAGTACGGCCGATAAAAGAATAGCTATTCTCAGGTGCGGCAAGAACTTACTGAATCGCACCCAAACTGTATAGAATAAACTATTGCTCTGCATTCTGTGGTAAAATGATCTTGTGTTGCCGGGGAGCTAGATGCGTGAATGTTGAGTGACATGGATGCCGACACCTCTGGGCTTACCTGCTTGTGATGACAGGTAAGCCCAGAAGGTGTCAACAGCCATGTCACCAGTTACGCCACGCCTTTCCCCACGGTTCGTAGCAGACTGCTTGGTTGATGAGGCAGAAGCCCGGGTACAGTTTGGCTCTACCGAACGCCGTTGGTGAGTCATCCTGGGTTGCGGGGGTGGTGGTTGGCGCTGCGCTGGCCGGTGCGGCGAGGCCCGCCAGGAGGAGGGCGACGAGAGAGAGACGGACTGCGGTTTTCATCAGGGGAACTCCTGTCTAGGAAGAGGTGTCTAAGGGCAATTTATCCCTACCATTCTCGTGGTTTTACGACAAGTATGCATCTTTGATGCCTTAGTTGATTCGTTGCTCAACAAAAGTCGTTGAAGATGTGAGTGACTGTTCCGTGGGCCGCTCGGCAGGGAGGCGGGCGAATCATCCACCTCCCGCTACCCTGTCATCATGACGCAGACCGGCGAGACCGCCAGCCGCCCCTTCATCCCCGTAGCCGATGGCGGGGGACGAGTCGACTCCGAGACCGGCGCTCTACGCGAGGTGATCGTCCACCGCCCCGGCGGGGAGATCGCCCGCCTGACCCCCATCAACGCCGACTCCCTACTCTTCGACGACGCCCTCAACATCCCCCGGGCGCAGGCCGAGCACGACGCCTTCACCGCGATCCTTCGCTCCGAAGGCGTCGTCGTCCACGACTTCCGTGAGCTGTTCACCGAGGTCCTGGCCGTGCCCGAGGCCCGCAGCCTGGTGCTGGACGAGGCGGTCGGCCCCGACGTCGTCGGCGTCTCGGCCTCCGAGCTCCTCATCGACTACTTCCAGTCCCTGCCCGACGCCGAGCTCGCCGAGGCGCTCCTGGCAGGCATCACCCGCACCGAGCTGCGCGAGCGACTCAGCTCGGCCGACGGACGCGACCTGTTCTCCTCCACCTACCTGTCCACCCTGGAGGGGCAGTTCGTCGTCACCCCCCTGCCCAACCTGCTCTTCACCCGCGACACCTCCGCCTGGCTCTACGGCGGGGTCTCGGTCAACTCCATGGCCCTGGAGCCCCGCCGGCGCGAGGCCATCGGCTACGAGGCCGTCTACCGCTACCACCCCGCCTTCGCCCCCCGCCTGGCCGAGCTCGGCGGCTCCACCGACCCGGCCGCCCGCCTGTGGCGCGAGCAGGGGCGGGTATCAGCGGCCTCCACCATCGAGGGCGGCGACTTCCAGATCCTGGGCAACCGGACCCTCGTCATGGGACTCACCCACCGTTCCACCGCCGCCGGCGTGGAGCGCCTGGCCTCCCAGCTCTTCGAGGCCGGCGTGGCCGACCGGGTCATCGGCGTCCACATGCCCGACGCCGCCTTCTACACCCAGCTCGAGGCCGTCATGCACCTGGACACCCTCATGACCAAGGTCAGCCCCGACACCTACCTGCGCTTCCCCGGTTTCACGGAGGTCACCACCGTGGAGATCGAGCCCGGAGCAGCGGGCCGGGCCCTCAAGGTGACGGTCCACGACGGCTCCGAGATGGACGCGGTCCTGGCGCGCGCCGCCGGCATCGACTCCTTCCGCGTTATCAACCCCGGCGCCTCCGACGAGGCCGAGGCCCTGCGTGAGCTCGCCCGCGACTCCTGCAACGTCGTCGCCCTGGCTCCCGGGCGGGTCATCGGCTACGCCCACAACCAGCGTGCCAACGACGCCCTGCGCAAGGCCGGCATCGAGGTCGTCGAGACCCCCGGCGTCGAGCTCGTGCGTGGACGCGGCGGCTCGCACTGCATGACCTGCCCCGTTACCCGCGACGCGGTGTGAACGCGGCCGCCGATCAAAGTACTCAGAGCAGCCGGCAGGCCCCCGACCCCGGCCTGGTCACGATCGCGGCGGCCTGCTCGGCCTTCTGCTCGCGGTCCCGATAGGCCTGGAGCCACTGGGAGGCGAAGTCCTGGGCATCATCGGCCGGAACGAGGGCGTACACCGACCCGCCCCACCCGGCACCGAAGGAGGAGGCGCCGATGGCCCCCATGTCACGGGCGAGGGACACCATGAGCCGGGTCTGCGGTACCTGGTTGCGCAGCCCCTGGTCGGCCAGTTCCTGGGAGCGCTGGAGGACCTCGCCGACGCCGGGATCGGCCGCGGCGATCAGCCGGGCGCCGGCCGGCACCAGCGCGAGGGACTCGATGAGGAACTGCTCGATCCTCTCCTGCTCGTAGCCGGGCTCGCACAGCTCCAGCAGGTCCCGCAGCGCGGGGTCTCCGGCCGCCTGATCGCCGGTGGCGTCCCCGACCAGGTGCCTGACCGCGCCGGCCAGGGATGCGTCGGCGCGTCCAGTGGCCTTGTTCCACCTGGCCAGTACCGACTGGACGGTGCTCGGCCCGCGGTTGTAGTCCTCCAGGGCCGCGCCGGTCTTGTGCGCCAGCACCCCGCTCACTGCGATGACGAAGGCCCACTGCGAGGGGAAGGAGAGGCTCCGGTCGATGCGCATCGGGTCGAAGCCGGCCAGGAGCAGCCGGTCCTGGACGCCGCACAGCATGCCCGTGTGGTCCTCGCTGCCGCCGCGGGTGCCCACCCCGCTGGTCCCCGGCAGGTCGCGCCAGCTCCGCCCGCCCTCCACGGCGGCGAGGTATCCGGCCAGGGACAGCCGGTCGGGCATCGCCTCGATCCATCGGGGATCCCGGTCCCAGCCGTTGAGGGAGGCCAGGGCCAGGGCCGTGGCGCACACGAGCGCGGAGGACGAGCTCATCCCGGAGGCCGGTGGCAGGTCCGAGGAGATGGACAGGTGGGCCGACACTCCGGCCCCGAAGTTGAGGGTGAGGCGGTCCAGCACCGTCTGGAGGTAGCGTCCCCAGTGGCCCGGCTCCAGAACGGGATCCACCCCGGCACGCAGGGTGATGGGATCGCCACCGCCAGTGGTGGCGGTCAGGGACGACTGCGGTCCTTCGACGCGGCGCGCACGCGCCGTGATCGCCCGGTCGACGGCACCGACCAGGACCGAGCCGCCGGCGTAGTCGGTGTGCTTGCCCAGGACCTCGATGCGACCGGGTACCCTCCACTCGACCTCCTCGGGGCCCCGACTCGTTTCCTGGCTCATAGGGACACCTCCACCTCAGCCAGGCGTGCCTCGACCTCGCCGATGTCCTCGCGGCGCGACAGGTCCAGGACCGCCCCGGTGGCGGGCAGGACCGACACCGGGCTGTGCAGAGCGCGCACGGCGTCGACGATCTCCAGCTCGCCGCGCGGCGAGGGGGTGATCCGGCGGCAGGCGGTGAAGATCTCAGCCGTGAAGTCGAAGGCGTTCATCGACACCAGGGCGTGGGCGCCTGCGTCCTGGACGGCCTGGGGGGAGGGTTTCTCGACGATCTCCTCCAGCAGTCCGTCGCGGGCGCGCACGAGCGCGAAGGCGGCGATCCGCTCCGCGGGGATGTTGGAGTCGGCCACGAGCGCGGCGCGGTCGAAGCCGGCCAGGGCGTTGCCCCGGTGGCGGGCCAGGTCGCGCAGCGCCCGGCGGGGGTAGTAGTTGTCCCCGTTGACCATGAGGAAGGGCTCCCCGTCCACGGCCGACTCGGCGGACAGCACGGCGTCGGCCGTTCCCAGGGGCTCGGTTTGGACGGCCAGGTCGATCGTGAGCCGCTTGAGCTCCAAGGAGTCGATGTGACGGCGGAAGTCCTCGTGCTCGGGTCCGACGACCAGGACGGCCCGCTCGATCCCGGCATCGGCCAGGGCCGCCAGGCCGTAGTCGATGAGCCGGTGCCCGCCGATGGGCATGAGGGCCTTGTATCCGCTGGCGGCGGCAGCGGCCTGCTGGGAGGTCAGGCCGGAGCCGGCCGAGCCCTCCGCCCGCATGCGGGTCCCCAGGCCCCGGGCCAGGATGACGGCGGTGCGGGTCCGGTCCGCTGCGTCAGTCATCGCGTCAGTCATGTGGATCCTCTCCTCCTGCTCGTCTCAGGCGTTCAGGCCGTAGTGGCTCGCGACGACGGCCGCGATCGAGCGGGCCTCGTCACCGGTGGGCATCTCGGCGAAGACCCGCAGGAGCGGCTCGGTGCCCGAGAAGCGGATCGTCACCCAGCCGCCGCCTGTGAAGTAGACCTTGCAGCCGTCGTCCCAGGAGACGCGCTCCACGTCATGAGCGAAGGCGGGAAGATCATGGGCGCAGAAAATGCGCTCCTCCAGCTCGGCGCGCCGCTCGGAGGTGAAGCCGTAGGCGCCCTCGACCATGACGAGCTCGCCGTACCTGGCCACGATATCGGCGTAGAGCTCGGAGAGCTTCTTGCCCGAGGCCGCCACCGCCTCGACCAGCAGGGAGCCGGCGTAGACCCCGTCCTTGCCGGGGATGTGACCGCGCACGGTCAGACCGCCGGAGGACTCGCCTCCGATGACGGCGCCGGTCTCGGCCATCTTGGCGCTGATCCACTTGAAGCCGACGGGCACCTCGTAGCAGACCTGCCCGTGGGCGGCCGCGACCCGGTCCAGCAGGTGGGTGGTGGACATGTTGCGCACGGCCGGGCCCGTCCACCCCTTTCGGGTCAGTAGGTAGTCGTAGAGCAGGACCAGGACCTGGTTGGGGGTGAGGTAGGCGCCGGTGTCGTCGATGATGCCCAGACGGTCCGCGTCGCCGTCGGTGGCGATGCCCAGTTCTGCGCCGGACTCGACGACGGCGTTGCGCAAGGTGGTCACGGTTCCCTCGGTGGGTGAGGGCATGCGGCCCCCGAACAGCGGGTCGTGGCGGTCGTGGATGACGTCCACCTGGCAGCGGGCGGTCAGCAGGATCGTCTGCAGGCTCGTCTCGGAGACCCCGAACATCGGGTCCAGCACGATGTGCATGTGGGCGTGGCGGATGGTCTCGGTGTCGAGCTTGTCGATGATCGCGTCCAGGTACCAGTTGATGGAGCGCTGGATGGTGACGAGCTCGCAGGAGCGGGCCTCATGGGGCTCGACGCTGCGCACGTCCGCATCCGTCAGGAGTCCCAGGGAGGCGGCGAGCTCGTCGGTGAACTCCAGATCGGCGTCGCGGCCACCGGGCAGGAAGATCTTGATGCCGTTGTACAGGGCCGGGTTGTGGGAGGCGGTCACGGCCATCCCGTAGGCGGCCTTGAGACGACGCACGGTCCACATGGTGGTGGGCGTGGGGGAGGGGCGGTCGATGAGGGTGACCCGGATACCGTTTCCGACGAGCACCTCGACGGCCCACCAGGCTGCGGTGTCCGACAGGAAGCGGCGGTCGTAGCCGATGACGACGCCCTGCTCGGCCGTGTCCTCAGCGAGGATGCGGTTGGCCAGCCCCTGGGTCAGGAGCCTGACGTGGGCGCGGGTGAACTCATCGCCGATCACGGCTCTCCAGCCGCCGGTGCCGAAGTGGATCATGGTTGTTCCTCTGGTGAGGCGCCGTTGCCCGGGACGGGGCGGCGGGACGGATGCGGGTGCGGATACGGGATGGCGCTGGGGATGGGGCGGGGACTCAGCCCTTGACGGCGCCGGCGGCCAGGCCGGACTGCCAGAAGCGCTGCAGGCCCAGGAACAGCACGATCAGGGGGATGACACCCAGAAGGGCTCCTTGGAGGAGCGCACCGTACTGGGGGTTGAAGTAGGACGACATCCCATAGAGCCCCAGGGTGACGGGCTTGAGCGAGGCGGAGTTGATCGTCATCAGGGGCAGGAAGAAGTTGTTCCAGGTCGCCACGAAGATGAACAGGAAGATGGTCACCATCGCCGGGGCGAGCAGCCGCAGGACGATCGTGAAGAAGATGCGGATCTCGCCGGCCCCGTCGATGCGGGCCGAGTCGATGATCTCGTTGGGCACCGAGGAATCGGCGTAGACGCGGCCCAGGAAGACCCCGAAGGGGCTGACCGAGCACGGCAGGATGACCGACCAGATGGTGTTGGTGAGGTTCACGGCGTCGAGGACCAGGTACAGGGGGATGGTCAGCAGGGCGATGGGCATGAGGAGACCGGAGAGGATGGCGACCTGCACGGCGCCCCGACCGGCGAACTCGAACTTCGCCAGGCCGTAGCCCGCGGCGACCGATAGAAGCGTTCCCAGCACCCCGGCGAGGGTCGAGTAGAGCAGGGAGTTGAGGATCCAGCGCCAGAAGAGTCCCTGGGTCCAGCTCATCAGCGCGGTGTAGTTGGCGGAGAAGCTGTTGCGCTGGGAGAACCACCACCCGGAGGTGGTCAGCAGATCGGAGTTGGACTTGGTGGAGGAGACGATGAGCCAGTAGACCGGGCCGAGCATGTAGGCCAGGACGATGACCAGGACCGCGATCGTCAGGACCCGCGTGGGGATCGACGGACGCAGCGAACGAGGGGTGTCGGTGGGCTTCACTTGTCGATCCTGTTCTGCACCAGGGCGTAGAGGGCGGCCAGGACGCCGGCCACCAGGGCGATGAGGACGGAGACCGCGGACGCCGGGCCCGAGCCGGATGGTGAGAGCGCGCCGGTCATCGAGTTGTAGGCCATCATCATCGGGGTGTAGTCCAGCCCCATCCACTGGTTCTGGTTGTACAGAACGGTGGGCTCGTTGAACAGCTGCACGGTTCCGATGATGGACAGCAGCACCGCCAGCAGGGAGGCGGAGCGGACCATGGGGATCTTGATGCGCCGGACGATCTGCCACCCGGTGGCGCCGTCGATGCGGGCCGCCTCGTAGAGCTCGTGGGGAACGGACTGGAGCGCCGCCAGGAAGATGAGCATGTTGTAACCGGTGAAGGTCCACGTCGTGATGTTCGCCATCGACCACAGGATGATGTTCCTGCCGAAGAAGTCCACGTTGAGCCCCACGAGTCCCAGCAGCTCGTTGATCGGGGAGAAGCTGGGGTTGTACATGTAGAGCCACACGATCGCGGCCACGATCCCGGGGATCGCGTAGGGCAGGAAGAAGCCCAGGCGGAAGACCGTCACCCGCTTGACCAGGAGGGAGTCGAGCACCAGCGCCAGGGCGAGCGCCGCCACGATCATGACCGGGACCTGGACGACGCCGAACAGCAGGACCCGCCCCATTCCCTTCCAGAAGGCGGGCTGCCCCGCGGCCTGGGCGTAGTTGTCCAGGCCGACGAAGGTGCTGACCTTGTCCCCGCCGCCATAAAGGTCTCCGCCCGCGGCGACGTCCCGGAAGAAGGATCGGTAGACCGACACCACGATCGGAATGAGGAAGACGACCGAGAACATGGTCATGAACGGTGCCACGAACCCGATACCCGCCCGGGCCTGCCTGCGCTTGCGCAGCGAGGTGGTGCGGATGGCCGGGGAGCGCCCCACCGTCGTTGTCGTCGTGCTCGTCGTCGTGCTCATGGTGTTCTCACTTCGATCGTGGTGCCGGTAGCTGCCTACTGCCTATTCGGCGACGGGCAGGTTGGCGTCCTTCAGGGAGCTGACAGAGCTCTTCTGGGCCGCCTGGAAGATGTCATCGACCTTGCCGGTTCCCTTCCCGGCTGCCTCGGCGGCCTGGGTCATGGGGTCCGCCAGGGAGGGCCAGGTCGGCATGAAGCCGAACTTGGAGTTCACGGTCGCGTTGGCCTTGGTGAACTCGGCGTAGACGTCCTGGCCTCCGAAGAAGGTGGAGATGGACTCCGGGGTCTTCACCGGTGCCTTCGCGGTCAGGACCAGTCCCTGGGTGGCCAGGTCGTCGACCTGCGTGTTGAACCAGTCGTTGAAGGCCATGGCCCCCTCAGGGTTGGAGCAGCCCTTGAGGACGGCCACACCGGAACCGCCGTCGGGACCGGACATGGGCGTGTCACCGAAGGCGGGAAGCTGGGCGACCGCCCAGGAGCCGGCGTTGGGGGAGTCCTTCATCGTGTCGGCCAGGAGCGCGCCCTCCCAGGCGGCGCCGATGGTGCCGATGAGCTGCTGGTCGACCAGCGCCTTGCCGAAGGCGTCGTCCCAGCGGTTGGCCACGAGGGCCGTCTTGGAGTCCAGGACGCCCTGCCAGAAGGTGGAGACCTTGGCTGTCTCCGGGCTGGTGACGTTGACCTTCCACTTGTCGTTGTCGGCCGTGAACCACTGGGCGCCGGCCGCGGCCGACTGTCCCGCCAGGGTGTTGGGGGCCTCATCGGGCTCGAAGGCCAGCGCGTACTTGCCCTGGGCCGCCGCCTTCTGGGCGACGTCGGCCAGCTCGGCGCTCGTGGTGGGCACGCTCAGCCCAAGCTGGTCGAAGGCGGCCTTGTTGTAGAAGTAGACCAGCGGGCCGGAGTCCTGCGGCAGGCCGACGGCGGTCTTGCCGACGGTCATCAGCGACATGGACCCCTCGGAGAAGTGGCTCTTGTACTTCTCCGCCTCACTGGACACATCGGCCAGCAGGCCGGAGGAGTAGAGCTTGGGGATCTCGGCGTAGCCGACCTGCGCCAGGCACGGAGCGGTTCCGGCCTTGACGTCGTTCTCCAGCTTGACGTTCATGTCCGGGGCCTTGCCGTCGAACTTGGTGGCCTCGACCTTCATGTCAGGGTGCTCGGCGTTCCACCGGGCCACGATGTCGTTGACCTTCGTCATGCCCTCACCGTCGGGAAGGCGGTGCAGGTAGCGGATCACGCCGTCGGATCCGGACGAGCCGGACGAGCCGGATGTGGCCGAGCATCCTGAGGCGAGCAGCGCGAGGGCGAGCATCGAGGCGGCCAGTGCGTGTTTCTTCATGGGATTGTCCTTCTTCGTCATTGAAAAGGGGACCGGCGGGTGCCGGAGGGGGTGGGGCGGTCACAGGACGGCGACATGACGCTGTCAACGCGCATCCGCCTGCAGAACATGGAACGGGGTTGCTCACTGCGCTGGAGCGGTGAGCCACTGATACCCTCCTTCCTCCAGACGCACCGTCCGGGGGCCCTGAGGCGTCGGAACCGTCGTCGTGACGGGTTCTGGCGCGTTGTTGATGACGAGGGTGGTGCGCCCATCGGGGTAGGCGGCCACCTCCACCCTGGGGTCGAGGGCCGCCCAGCGGGAGAAGTCCTCCTCCTGGCCGGCGGCCCAGAAGACGGCCCGGTGCAGGATGCGGGAGTTCTGGGCGCAGTAGGGCAGCCCCGTGGCGTACACCGCTCTGCCCCGGCCCAGCTCATTGACCGCGAGGCGGACCTGGCCGTCTGCGGCGTCGAGCACCCGGGTGGTGGGGCTGGTGACGATGACGTCGGGGGTGCCCTCGCCGTCGTCGAAGCCGCCGGTCAGGTCCTGGCTGATGAAGTGCTCCTGCACGTCAGGACGGGGCCGGCGGGTGCTCAGTCCCCAGCCGATCTCACGGTCGACGCCCAGGACGTCGGCGAGCTGGAAGGTGACCCCGTGGGCGGGGTGGGCGCTGGGAGCTCCCTACCCGATGAGGCCGCCGCCTGCGGCGACGAAGGAGCTGACCGCGGCGACCAGGTCCGCCTCCGCCCACTGCTCGCCTCCGGAGAAGGCGGTGCCCTCGGCCCCCGCGCAGATGAGGACCTTCACGTCCTGGGGGATGCCTGCGCGCACGTCGTCGAAGGAGAGGAACTCCACGTCCAGGGGCAGGCCCGACAGCGCCTCCAGGACCCCCAGGTAGGTGTAGGCCTGGCGGTACCACAGCGCGTGCGCCACCATGTGCGACATCCAGGAGCGCAGGCGGCCCCACGAGTTGATGACGGCAACCTTGAAACCGGGGGTCAGCGGCCGGCGGCCTCCTGAGCGCTCGTGGATGGAGCGGAACTCCGCGACGATCTGCTCGATGCGGTCAATGAAGTCGGGGTGCTCGACGGCCAGGGACAGGTAACCGCCGTAGCCGATCCGGTCCAGGGGGGAGCGCACGATGGCGCGGCGGGCCTCCAGCCAGCTGCGGTTCGCCTCGGTGACGGGGTCACCGCCCGGATGGAAGACGTCGGGGAAGAAGTAGGGCAGGAACCGGCCCTCGGTGTACCGGACATGGGGGATGTCGGCGATCATCCTGCAGGTCGCCCCCGAGCCCACAGAGCCGACGACGGCGTCGATTCCGGTCGTGGCGAAGTACTTCCCGTAGGGCTCGGCGCCGATCCAGTTGTCCCCCAGGAACATCATCGCCTCCTTGCCCCGGGCGTGCACGGCCTCGGTCAGCTCGCGTACCCGGGAGGAGACGAATCGCTGCTGGAAGTCGATCCAGTCGCGGAAGGCGCGGGTGGGAACCCGGAAGGGGGAGTTGTAGTACCCGGCGTCGACGAAGTCCTCGGCGGTGAGACGGTAGCCGTACTCCTCCTCGAAGGCCTCCAGGGCGGGGACGCTCACCGAGGCGGAGTAGCCGAACCAGTCGACGTAGCGCTCGGTGGCGTCGGAGCCGTAGACGAGGGTGAAGTGGTAGAAGAAGGTGGTGAAGCGGACCACGTCCACCTCGGGATGCTCGGCGAGCCAGGTACTCAGGTGGGAGCGCACGTGAGCCCATGTGGCCGTATGGCGCACGTCGAAGGGCTTCTCCCTCGCACGCGAGGGGTCGTCGGCCCAGCCGTTGGTGAGGTAGTTGTACATCTGGGTCGGATCCCAGATCTGGGTCGCCAGGAAGCTGACGGTGTAGACGTGTCCGGCGAGCGTGTCGTGCACGGTGACCGTGCGTCCGTCGGCCCCGATGCTCCAAGCCTGCGCTGGCAGCTCCTGGCCGGTGGTGCGGTCGTGGGCCTGCCACCAGCGCGAGACGTCGCAGCCGGTGTCCGGTTGGACCTGATCGGCGAACCAGGAGGCCAGCAGGTCGATGCTCACAGGGCCGTCGGCGGTGGCGGTGACCCGGTCGGACATGAGGAAGATCCTGGTGGCCTCCTCGGGGTGAGCGTCCGCCCAGGCGTTGTCTCCACGTCCGACGAAGTAGGTGGAGTAGACCTTGGTGGCCAGCTCCGAGACGATGCCGGGCAGCTCGGTGCCGTCGGAGTTCCGCACGGCGTCGGCGCCCAGACGGGCGACGAGGGCCCGGATGTCCTCGTCCATGCCGGTCTGGATCGGCAGGGTGAGACGTCCCCCCTCCTGGGCGGGGACCTGCGGCGCGGGCTGGGTCTGGAGAGACATCAGCGCTCCTTCGAGCTGAATAGTCTGAACTCCGAACAAAATACAGCACGCGCTGCCCGCCTGCTACTGGCGAGGTGGTCGATATGTCCGACGACGGCTAGGTGCTGTGTCCGAGGTCCACCAGGGAGGGGTTGTCGAGCACGGATTCCAGTGCCACCAGAGCCGCTCCGTGTGATGAAGCCCACTTTCCTAGTGGGAGACCTCCACCTTCACCCGGGCGCGCGTGTCCAGGAGCCGCGCCTCCAGGGCGGTGGTGGTGGGGGAGAGGAACACGTCCGCGAAGGCGGCCAGGTATCCCGACAGCACGATCACCTGGGGGTTGAGGACGTCCGCCAGGATCGCCAGCGCCTGCGTGAGTGCCTGCTGAGACAGCCTCAGCCGGTGCGCGAGCTCGGCGTCCCCGGCGTCGAAGCGTCGGCGCAGGATCTCGATGCGATCCTCCAGGGAGGTGGTCTCGTCACGCACCTCGTCGTCCGCGGGATAGGCCGACGTCAGTGCCTGCAGCCCGGAGCGGGTCTCCCAACACCCTCGTCGCCCGCATCGGCACGGCAGGCCCTCGGGTTCTACGGGCATGTGCCCGACCTCGCCGGTCAGACCCAGCCAGCCCCGCAGGAGGTATCCGTCGGCGATGATGCCGGCACCGATTCCCTCTCCGCCCGACAGGTAGAGCAGGTTGCGCACCCCGGCGTCCGCGTAGCGTTCGTAGGTGGCCAGTGCGGCGAGCTTGGCGTCGTTCTCCAGCGTGATGATGGGGACGTCCTGACGGGCGGTCATACGACGGGCGACCGCGTCGCGGACCTTGTCCGCGACGGCGACGTCGTGCCACCCCAGGATGGAGGAGTAGCGTACGGTGTTGCCGACGTAGTCGATGATCCCGGGCTGGGCCAGGACGATTCCCGGAACGTTCGCCCCCTGCTCGGCCAGTCGGTCCAGGGCGTGAGACAGCATGGTGCCGATGCGTTCGATCATCTTCTCCGGGTGGTGTCCGGTGTCGCCGACCAGCTCGGAGCTGCGCAGGACAACCTCCCCCGTGAGGTCCACGATGGACAGAGCAGTGAGCTGCCGCTGATCTCCAGGCCTATTCCCGCAGCCGCGCGCGGAGCCGTGCGCAAACCCGTGCTCGGTCTGCCGACGTTGCCGGACAGGTCGGGCTCCTCCTCGACGAGCAGCCCCCGTGAGCACAGCTCGGCCACCAGGGTCGACACTGTCGCCTTCGACAGTCCCGTCTCGCGGGCCAGGCGTGTGCGCGACAGTGCGGGGCTCGTCTGGAGGTGGCGCAGGATGAGTGACATGTTCGAGATACGCACGTCGGTATGGGCCTTGGGTCCTTGCGTTCCCGGGCCTCCGAGGAATCCTCGAGGACTCGGCCCGTCCGGCGGGGTCCATCCTGCAGCCGGCACGCCGGTCTCCTCCTCGTTGGCTCTCCAGTCGGCTCTCTGAGCCGTGATCGTGTCCCTCAGCCTAGTGATTCGGGGGAGATGACGGGCTCCGCTTCGGGTGGGCGGTCTGTGGCGTCGGTGACGGTCCGCCTCTCTCCGGCAGGCCGGTCGGGCGGGTAGGCGCCCCTCGTGCCGTCCGCCGTCCCAAAGTCGGGCGCGATCGAGGCCCGGAACGAAATGTGATTATAATCACTTACGGTCGCCTTGAAGAGCTCCGGTTGCAGATGTTCGAGCTATTGGTTATGTCCCGCGCCTGAAGTTCTGATGAGTGCGGGCTATGCGAGTCCTCATTATCCGTGATCGTTTCAATCATTTCTGGCACTGCGGGGCGGCGGGGCCGCCCCTGCGCGCGAGGCGATCCCGGTCCCGCTTCCCGGGCGTGTCCCCGACCACACCCTCGGGCGTGTCAAGGCCTGAGGCCCGGCAAATCGACGAATTTGGACATATCGTCAAATTGACCACCTGAGTGCTCCGCAGCACCATAAAACCGGCTTGCGGCCGTCTTGGGGCCCCGGAAGCGGTTTTCGCAGTTCGTCGTTCGAGTCCCGAAGCGGGCAGGCCCAGGAGCTAGATCTTGAGGAGTACTGTGAAAGTCATAGAGGCCAACCATGTCTACAAGGTCTTCGGTCGACGACCGTCCGACGGTGTCAAGAGACTCAAGGCCGGCAAAACGCGGGACGACCTGAGGAAGTCGGGGCAGACCGCTGCCGTCATCGATACCTCCTTCGACGTCGACAAGGGTGAGATCTTCGTCGTCATGGGCTTGTCGGGCTCCGGCAAGTCCACACTCATCCGCATGGTCAACGGCCTGCTGCCCATCACCGCGGGAAGCATGACCCTCTACGGGGAGGACCTGGCCCACATCTCCAAACCGAAGCTGCGCGACCTGCGCCGCGAGCGGGTCTCCATGGTCTTTCAGAACTTCGCTCTCCTGCCGCACCGCACAGTGGGGAGAACGCCGCCTACGGCCTGGAGATCCAAGGGATCAGCCGTTCCGAGCGCGAGCGCCGGGCCGAGGAGGCGCTGTCGATGGTCGGCCTCGACGGGTGGGGCGGCTACAAGCCCGGCGAGCTCTCCGGCGGGATGCGGCAGAGGGTCGGCCTGGCCCGGGCTCTGGCCGCCGAGACCGACATCCTGCTCATGGACGAGGCCTTCTCCGCCCTCGACCCATTGATCCGTCGCGAGATGCAGGACCAGCTCATCGACCTCCAGGGCAAGCTCGGCAAGACGATCCTGTTCATCACCCACGACCTCAACGAGGCCATGCGGCTGGGGGACCGGATCGCCATGATGCGCGACGGACGCGTCGAGCAAGTCGGCACGGCCGAGGAGATCCTCCGCGACCCCGCCTCCGACTACGTCTCACGGTTCGTGGCCGACGTCGACCGAACTCGGGTCCTGACGGCCGGCTCCATCGCGGAGCCGCCCTACGCGGTCCTGGGCTCGGACCGCAGCCCCCGCGCCGCCCACAAGCTCCTCCGGGAGAACCAGCCGCCGTGGCTGCTGGTGCAGAACCGCGACCGCACGCCATTCGGCTACGTCTGGGAGGACGACGTCGCCCGTGCGGTCACCGAGGGCTCCAACGTCCTCCCGCTGTCCACGATCCACGAGATGCCAGTCGTGTCCCACTCGACCCCCGTCAACGAGCTGTTCGCCCACGCGGCCCAGCACGCCGCCCCCATCGTCGTGGTCGACGACGAGGGACGGATCTCCGGCGTCATCCCGCGAGTCACCCTGCTGGCGGCCATCAGCGACCAGAATCAGGGCCTGAGTGCCGGATCCCCTGAGTCCGCCATGTCCGACGACGTCAAGCAGGGCGTCGAGGCCGTGCGGGCCGCCGCGCGGGCCGATGCATCCGCATCGAAGCAGGCCGGAGAGGCCAGTGAGACCACCGAGGCCGAAGGAGCCGACGCCTGATGATTCCCGCGCAGACCTTCATTCCCAAGATTCCTCTGGGCAAGCTGGTCGAGGTCCTCATTGACTGGATCCAGAACCATCTTCACGGCTTCCTCACCGTGATCTCCCAGGCCGGGACCGCTGTCAACGACACCCTCGTGGACCTGCTCCTGGCCGTGCCGCCGCTGCTCATGGTGATCATCTTCGCACTCATCGCGTGGATGGCGAAGTCGTGGAGGCTGGCTGTGGGGACCGCCATCACCTTCCTGCTCGTCATCTCCCTGGGGCAGTGGGAGAACGCCATGGAGACGCTGGTGCTGGTCACCATCGCCACCCTGACCGCCCTCATCTTCGCGATCCCCCTGGGGATCTGGGCGGCCCGGAACAAGTACGTCTCCGCGCTGATCCGGCCGGTCCTCGACCTCATGCAGACCATGCCGGCCTTCGTCTACCTCATCCCCTCGGTCCTGTTCTTCTCCATCGGCGTGGTTCCCGGCATGTTCGCCACGCTCATCTTCTCCATGCCTCCCGGGGTGAGATGACCGAGCTGGGCATCAAGCAGGTGGACAAGGAGACCGTTGAGGCGGGGCGCTCCTTCGGTGCGACCGACTGGCAGATCCTGCGGGGCATCCAGCTGCCCCTGGCCATTCCCACCATCATGGCCGGCGTCAACCAGGTCATCATGCTGGCCCTGTCGATGGCCGTCATCGCGGGCATGGTCGGAGCTGACGGCCTGGGTAAGGAGGTCGTCAACGCGCTGTCCACCATCGACATCGCCAAGGGCACCGAGGCGGGACTGTCCATCGTGTTCCTGGCGATCTTCCTGGACCGGGTGACCGCGGCCCTCGGGGCGCCGCGGGAAGAGGGCTCGCTGCTCTCGCTCATCAAGAAGCGGTGACTCATGACTCGACGACGCTTTTCCGCCCCGCCCTCACCGGCGCCGGGCGCGCACCGAAGGAACGCCATGCAGACCTCCCGCCGCACGTTCACCACCGCCCTCGCCGCTCTGGCGAGTGGGGGCGCGCTCACCGCCTGCGGGCGAGGGGCGGGTGCAGGCAAGCGGATCCGTCTGGGCTTCGTCCCGTCGTGGAGTGACGGTCTGTCCATGACCCATCTGCTCAAGACCCAGCTCGAGAAGGCCGGGTACCAGATCAAGCTGACTGACCTGAGTGAGGCCGGCCCCTTGTACGCCGGGCTCAGCCAGGGTGCGGTTGATCTCTATCCCTCCGCGTGGCCCGACATCACCCACAAGGACTACATGGACAAGTACCGCAAGTACATCGAGGACCTGGGGACCTACTACGACTCGGCGAAGCTGTGCTGGTCCGTTCCGGACTACTCCTCGCTGACCTCGATCGAGGACATCAAGCCCCACGCCTCGCAGATCGACAACCGGATCGTCGGCATCGAGTCGGGGTCCGGTCTGGTCAAGACCTCCGAGGAGGAGGTGATCCCGGCCTACGGACTGCAGGACATGAAGTTCCTGACCTCCTCGACCGCCAGCATGCTCACCGAGCTCAAGAAGGCTGTCAGCGCCAAGCATGAGATCGTCGTGACCCTCTGGCACCCCTTCTGGGCGAACACCACCTTCAACATGCGTGACCTGGAGGATCCCAAGGGGGCCTTCGGCGAGGGGGAGGGTCTCCACTTCCTGGGTCGAGAGGGGTTTGCGCAGGAGTATCCCGAGATCGCCACGTGGCTCGGATCCATCAAGATGGACGAGGCCACCCTATGGAAGTCTCGAGGACCTCGTCGTCAATACCTATGGTGAGGGCAGGGAGGATGAGGCGGCCATCGCCTGGTCCCAGAAGAACCCGCAGTACGACTTCAAGAAGTCCTGATACAGCCGGATCGTCTGTGCCGTCCTCCTGAAGGGGCGAGGCCATACGTCGTGATCCCGCCGTCGGCATGCTCGACGGCGGGATCACTGATGGGTAACCGAGCCCATCGAAAGACGTGCCCCACCCGCGTAGCGTCGACGCTGAGGAGGAAGGAGCTCTCCATGAGTGCAGACGCCATGTCCTATGGCGGTCAGGGATTCAGCGGGGTCGAGCCGAGTCCGTTGTTTTTTCCCGACGACGCAGCTCGAAGGAGGTTACGGACCTCCTGCGCTCTGGGCATCGGGGCACTCATCGTCCTTGTCGGAGGCTTCATTCTCACGGAGGTTGTCGCCGCCGGCGTGGGGGCGCACCACGGCGCCGACGGCGGACTGGGAATGCTCGCCGGTCTTCTCCTCACCCCTGTGCCCCTGGCCATGTACTCGCTCATCCTGTCCGTCCGTTCTCTGCGCAGCAGGTTCGGCATGCGCGTGGACGCCGGCGGGATCCACCTGATCACGGAACGAGGGGAGAGAACGCTGGGGTGGGGAAGCGTGCGCGGGCGCTTCGACGTCGTTGTCACCGACCGCCCCTCGCGCCGCAGCAGAGCGGCGACCTTCATCCGTACCGCGGTGGTGGTCGGCGGCAACCGGATCGAGCTGCCCTGGCTGGATGTCGCAGGGGCCGATGAGCGCCAGGCGCAGCACCGAGTGCGTGAGCACGCCGTCGAGGTCGTGGCACGCGATCCACGGCCGGAGGAACCTGTGCGACCCGAGGGTGCGGATCCGGAGCGCCCCGCCGTCCTGCTCATGGAGCAGTTCAGCGCCAACGGGGGCGCACTGGTCTCAGCCGTGCGCTGCTTCTCCTTCATCCCCCTTCTCGCGTTGGTCGCTGAGCTCGCGTCCCTCCTGTGGGACGGATCGGGGTACGTTCTTCCCTACCTCGTTATTCCGGCGGTCGTCGGCGTGATCGACGTCTGTGCGCTGGTGTACCTGCTGGTGCTGTTCGCCTGGCTGTATGCGCCCACCTACGTCGTCGTCGAGCCCTCAGGTGTGACGGTCCGGGGACGTCAGGGAAACGGGAAGGGGCAGTACGTGCTGCCATGGGACCAGGTGCGTGGCCGCCTGGAGGCGAGGGCCGTCAAGGCGACCACGGGCTGGGAGGCGCGGGTCGTGTGCCGCACTGGCGGGCGCGACGTGGTTCTGACCGGGGCCTCGCTCATGGCTGAGGACGAGTGGTCGGCCAGGCTCATGGCGCATGAGCGGATCGCGCTCATCGCCTCCTACGACCCGGGGGCTCCGCTGACCGACGAGGATTCCCACTTCCTCGATCTCCTCGATGCGCTTGCCGTCCTCGTCGAGGTAGTAGCCCTCATCGTCGATGGGACGGAAGGTCATCCGGCCATCGGAGCTCTCCTCGGCGAAGTGCTCCCGGGTCATGAGGCGGGTCCGGCGGCTGCGCTCCTTGATCTCCTCATGCGACATCGGTGTCTTCCACGTCCGGTCCAGCGCGCAGACCGAGACGATGGAGGTGACCCACACGAGTGCGGTGAGGGAGACGAGGAGCGCCGGAGCGAAGAGCATGGCCGCAGCCGCCGCGCCGACGGCGGGGAAGGTGAAGGCGGCCACGGTTCGCTCCGCGCGGTTCATGTCGTTGCAGCGTTGAAGACGCATGGTCAGACGCATCGAGGAGGCGTCGAGGGCCTCACGCACCACGGTGGCCAGGATGGAGAATCCCGTGACCTGGTCGGAGGTGAGGCCGGCGCGGGTGAGAGCGGACCAGAGGGCGACCGTGACCCCCACGATGAACACCTCAAGGATCCCCAGGAGGACTCGCCCGGACACCACTCCTGACAGGGGGACCGCCGGCTTCCAGTGCTGGTGGTCCGGCGTGTGCGCGATGCTGTGCGCGCTCATGTGCTCCTCCTACCGCCTCACAGCCCACGACTGTCGCAAACTCACCCTACTGAGGGTGTGACTGCCATCGCAGTTGATGTTCGTCGAGGGGATGGCGGAGCGCTTTCAGCGCGTATCGATGAGACCGGAGAGCTGGAACATCCAGGGCGATGGCTGAGACTCTCCGCCGTTTGGTGTGCTGCGCAGGCAGGAGAGACAACCATCTCTTGCCATGATCGATCAGATCGGATGCGCGGAGCCGTGGCACCGCCCATGCGCATCGACTCCAGGCCCAGTGCACACATCCAGTTCGCGGACTGGATCGCTGCGTGCGTGACTCACGCAATCGATCATCAGCCGGTGAGGACCTCCCGTCACCAGGGTCACTGACGACCAGCTCTTTTCAAGCTCGGGTGGCGCTTTCACATGCGAGTCGAAGCTGCATGTCGACAATCGCTCCCTGACTGATATTCATCACTCGCGCCTGCTTGACCGGAGTAGGCCCCTTGAGCCCTCGGCCGGCCGCTGACGTGATCGATGACCGGCGGCTCGGAGCCTACGGGGCTGTCCGAGTCAGTGCTGCCTGGCGGAGCTCGGGCACGTACCGGCGGCCGTCGCGGAAGTCGGCGGTGACGTACTCCGACGGGAACGGCTGGGGCTGGTGAATGCGCTCCTGGAGGGCGTCATAGCTGAGCGAGGTGTCCCACGGTCTCTCAATGACGGCGACGAAGGCCATGAACGGCAGCCACGTGAGAACCGTCAGAGCCGCCGTCGATACCGGGATAAGGAGCCGGGCCGCCAGGAATCCGGCGACCGCCGGGCACAGCACGGCGATGAGGGTCAGCAGCAGGCCGTGAGCGTCCCGGGAGCGCCAGGCCCGCATGATGAGCCGGTGGGCAGAGGCGTCGATGAGCTCGCGCACGGCCACCGCCACCAGGGAGAACAGAGCTGCCCGACCGAATCCCACGCCGGCTCCGGTGATCGCGGACCATACGCACACGATCACCGTCAGCCCAATCGCCCCGGGTACCCCGAGCACCAGGCGCCCCACCACCATCGCGGAGATGGGCGTGACAGGCCTCCAGCGACCACGTCCTGTGCTGCGCTGTTCCATGCTGCTCTCGCTCATGGCTCCTCCCCGGATGGCCGGATGGGTGTGTTCAGCCGCTTGAATCATTCTACAAAGCCTGTTCAGGGCGTATCGCGTCGGTGCGCAACGTGCTTTACCATCATCCCGGCTCACCGCACTGAAAGGATCCCCATGACTGCGCTCGCCGCCCCCTGACTCCACCGTCCTCGCCGGCCTCAAGGGCCGCAGCTCTCAAGGAGCCTCGACTTCGCCCCCGCCGAGTGGATGGCGCTCATCGAGCTGGCGGCTCAGCTCAAGGAGGACAAGAAGGCCGGTCGTGAGGTGAAGCGGCTGACCGGCAAGAACATCGCGCTCATCTTTGAGAAGACCTCGACTCGTACTCGCTGCTCCTTCGAGGTGGCCGCCTACGACCAGGGCGCCCAGGTCACCCTACCTGGACCCCTCGGGCTCGCAGATGGGTCACAAGGAGTCGGTGGCGGACACCGCCCTGGGTCCTGGGCCGCTTCTACGACGGCATCGAGTTCCGCGGTAAGAAGCAGGAGCACGTCGAGGCCCTGGCCGAGCTCTCGGGGGTGCCGGTGTGGAACGGGCTGACCGACGAGTGGCACCCCACCCAGATGCTGTGCGACTCCCTGACCATGCTGGAGCACGCGGGCAAGCCCGCCGGTGACATCTCCTACGCCTACGTCGGCGACGCCCGCTTCAACATGGGGCGCTCCCTGCTCGTCAATGGCGCGCTCCTGGGCGCCGACGTGCGCATCGTGGCCCCCCCGGGATCTGTGGCCCGACGAGGAGTGCATCGAGGCGGCCCGGCAGGTCGCCCGGTCCACCGGAGCGCGCGTCACCCTGACCGAGTCGGTCGAGGAGGGCGTCGCCGGCGTCGACTTCATCCACACCGACATCTGGGTCTCCATGGGAGAGCCCAAGGAGGTCTGGGACGAGCGGATCGCCCTGCTGCGCCCCTACCAGGTCAACGCCTCACTGATGGGGATCGCCGGTCCGCAGGCCAGGTTCATGCACTGCCTGCCCGCCTACCACGACCGCAACACGACCGTGGGTGAGGAGATCTTCCAGGCCACCGGCATGGACGGCGTTGAGGTCACCAACGACGTCTTCGAGTCCGAGGCCTCCATCGTCTTCGACCAGGCGGAGAACCGCATGCACACCATCAAGGCCGTCATGGTCGCCACCCTGGGCGACTGACCGGCGGAACAACCGGGGCGGGGCGAGGGCCCCGATCGACGACCTCGGACGGTGGTCGTGGGGTGTTTGTTGAGGTGGGGCCCGCCACCCTTGTCCCGGTTTCATCATGTTGGTTGAAGATCGTGCGTATTCTGTGCCCGTGAGTCCGGACCATCAGCATGCCAGCGGCGAGATCGACATCGCCTCTCTTCATGCGCAGGACTCCACCGGGCTGCTGGACCGGATCGACCGCGCCGTGGTCTGGGACATTCCCCTGACAACGCCGTTCCGCGGCATCACCCGTCGCGACGGCGTCCTGCTCCACGGTCCCGGCGGCTGGGGCGAGGTCGCGCCGTTCTGGGACTATGGGTCGGAGGCCAGTGCTCCCTGGCTCGCCGCCGGCCTGTCCCAGGCCCTGGGAGGCGTTTTCCTGCCCCCGCTACCGCGAGACCATTGTCGTCAACGTGACGGTCCCCGAGGTCAGCGCCGAGGAGGCGGCCGGACTGGTGAGTTCCTCCGGGGCCAGGACCGCCAAGGTCAAGGTCTCCGGCCGACGCGACCGGCGTTCCGCCGACCTGGAGCGGCTCGAGGCGGTCCGCTCGGCCATCGGCCGCTCCGGAAAGGTGCGCATCGACGTCAACGGCGCCTGGGACGTGGATACCGCCCGCGAGAACCTGCCGCAGATGGACCGGGCCGCCGGCGGGCTGGAGTACGTCGAGCAGCCTTGCGCCACCGTCTACGACCTGGCCGACCTGCGCCGCGCCGTCGACGTCCCCATCGCCGCGGACGAGTCCATCCGGCTGTCGGCCCACCCGCTGGAGGTCGTGCACCGGCGCGCCGCCGACGTCGCCATCCTCAAGATCGCCCCGCTGGGCGGCGTGCACCGGGCCCTGGACATGGCCGAGCGCCTCGGGCTGCCCGCCGTCGTCTCCTCCGCTCTGGATACCTCGGTGGGCATCATGGCCGGGGCCACTCTCGCCTTCAGCCTGCCGACCCTGAGCCATGCCTGCGGCCTGGGGACCGTGCGCCTGCTGAGCCAGGACGTCGCCGAGCCCAGCGTCGTTCCCCACGACGGGGTCCTGCGCGTCGACGCCGGCGCCCCCGTCTCCGAGCGCCTCCTGGACGAGGTGAAGGCGGGGCCCCTACCTCACCAAGCACTGGCAGACTCGCCTGCTGCACCTGGCCGGCGCCCTGCACTCCCGCCGTCAGCGAGAGGCCCGCGACCCGAGCCGGGCCGTGGCCGGGCTGCCGCTGTAGGCCCCCGCTGGGCCCGTGCGGGGGCCCACGAACTGTGACACATCGCAGCGGAACGGAGGCCGGGGGCTCTCGTATCCTCGCCCCCTGTGACCGACTCACCGGAGTGCCCGCAGCTCCCGCCCGCCCTGGCCGACGCCCGCAGCCTCGTGGCCACGCTTCTGGCCGAAGGCGTCCGTGAGGTCGTCCTGTGCCCGGGATCGCGCAGCGCGCCGCTGGCGGATGCCCTGGCCGACGCCGCCGACACTGGGACCCTGAGGCTGCGGGTCGTCCTGGACGAGCGCAGTGCCGGCTTCATCGCCCTCGGCGTCGCCCGAGCTCACGCCCTGGCCGGGCGCAGCCGGTGCGCCGCTGTCGTCACCACCTCGGGGACGGCCGTCTCCAACCTCCACCCCGCTGTCAGCGAGGCCGACGCCGCCGGGACCCCTCTGCTCGTCATCAGCGCCGACCGGCCCCACGAGCTGGTGGGCACCGGCGCCAGCCAGACCACCGAGCAGACCGGGCTGCTCTCACCGGCTCTGCGCCTGGCCGTCGACCTGCCCGCGGACCTGTCCGCCGACCTCGGGGCCGGTGCCGCCCAGGCTGCCATCGCCGGACAGGTGCGCCGCGCCGTCGTCGCCGCCACCGGTGCCCTGAGCAGGGACCCAGGGCCGGTGCAGATCAACGCCCGCTTCCGTCCGCCCCCTGGCGGCTCCGAGCGGCGAGGCGACTCCGCCATCCGTGCCGGCACCCGCTCATCCGACCTCGTCCGAGGACGGCACGGAGCCGAGGACACCGACCCCGCCGGCTGTCGGGATGGACTGCGACGAGCAGGCCAGTGAGCCGCCCTCCCCGGAGGGCAGTGAGGGGATCATTGTCGCGGGCGACACCGCCCATCCTTCCGTCGGAGCCCTGGCGCGGGCCCTGGCCGAGCACCTCGGGTGGCCGCTCCTGGCCGAGCCCACCTCCCAGGCCCGCGGCGGCCCCCAGGCCCTGATCCGCTACGCCGAGCTCCTGGCCACCGGGCCGGGGCGCAGGCTCGCCGGCCACGCCGGCCGCCTCATCGTCGTCGGCCACCCCAGCCTCAGCCGCTCGGTCACCGCGCTCCTGGGGCGCGAGGACCTTGACATCACCGTCCTGACCGAGCGCGCCCGGTGGGCCGACGTGTCCGGGCGGGCTCGGCGCGTCATCCCCATCGACGGCCCCAGTCTCCTGTCAGCCGACGACATCGCCCTTCGAACGGCCCGGCTGGTCGACTCCCTCGGCCTGGTACGGGCCGGCGCCAGCTGGACCGGCTCCTGGCGCCGAGCCGTGGCGGACCTGCCCGAGCCGGTCCGGTCCGGCAGTGCTGAGGCCGTCGCGAACGCCGCGGTGGAGGCCGTGTGGGAGGCAAGCCTGATCGCCGGCGCTCCCACTCTCCTGGTCGGCTCCTCCATGACGGTGCGGCGGCTTGACCGCCTCGCCCGCCCCGCCGGCCCCGGCCGTGCCGCACCCAAAGCCGTGGCCAACCGCGGCCTGGCGGGCATCGACGGCACCATCGCCACCGGCATCGGGCTGTGGATGGCGTCCGGCAGGCCGGTGCGTGCCATCATGGGGGACCTCGCCTTCCTCCACGATGCCATGTCAATGGGTAGAGGACTCCGTGAGGAGGAGGCGGACCTTCAGGTTATCGTCGTCGACGACGGCGGAGGAGCGATCTTCTCCCGCCTCGAGTATGCCCACACCACAGCGCCCAGTCGGTTCGAAAGGCTCTTCACCACCCCACAGTGTGCGAATATTTCCGAGCTGGCCGCCGCCCTGGGCGCTCGCGTCCACGTCCCCAAGGACGTCGCGGCTCTCCAGGCGCTCCTGGCCGAGCCGGTCGTCGGCCTCAGCGTCGTCGTCTGGAGAGCGGAGGAGCATGCGGGGAGCATGCGGGGATGACAGCAGATCAGATGCCAGACGCACGCCTAACGTCCGGACAACATGAACGACGATAGAGATAGACGACACCGCGCGAGATAAGAACCGGAGGAGAGGCGCCGGCTCACCCCGAGCCCACCCTTCCCTCCTCTCAGAGCGCAGTATCACAACGGTTACACGATCCACAGCAGAGCCTCAGGCAAAAGTCGGAAACGGTCCAGAGCCCTGATGTTGTCTACCTGCTGATCTGGACAGGGCCGATGGCCCGAGGAGGAACACACGTATGAGCGGCTACGACGAGACGAACCCGGAGACCTACCGGCCTGCTGAGCCCAGCCAGGCGGCAGACGGAAGCTACCCCGGTGTCGGCTCCCGGCCCGCCAGCAGCCAGGGGGCGTCGGCCGCGGCGTCCTCCGGCAGTGAGCCCCTGAGCGAGTCCCCGGGTGTGCCCCCGAACCAGGCCGGATACGAGGATCTCTCCCAGGCCTACGGTGCCGACGCCTCCCAGCCCGAGCCGGTCCTGCCCGGTACCGCCCGGGCGGAAGACGCGCAGTACACCCAGCAGCTGTCCGCGGACCGGCCCACCTCGCAGCTGCCCGCCGACCAGCCCACGTCGGTTCACGCACAGTCCGCGGGCCCCTCCGCGTCCTACGGGAACCAGCAGCCGGGGCAGTACCAACCGGCACAGGGGCAGTACGAGTCCCAGGTCCAGCAGCAGAGCCAGTACCCCGCCCACTCCCAGGGGCAGCCGGCCGCCCCTTACGACCAGACCTTCTCCCAGCAGCCCTACCAGGGGCAGCAGGCGCACCTCGGTTCGCCCTACACGAGCGTCCCGACGACGCCCGGCGGTCACGACTTCACCCAGCCCGCGGACCGCGGTACCGGGAGCTCCTTCTTCCCGGCCTCGGACGCCTCCGGTGGGGAGAGCGGCCGGAAACGTCGCCGGGGTCCTGGGTGGTTCGCCCTGGTGGTCTCCGTCGTGGTCGCCTCCCTGCTGGGGGCCGGCGGCGCCATCGGAGCAGTCAAGGCTCTCGACGTCCGTGACGGGAGCGCCTCATCGCGTTCGTCGTCCGCCCCTACCGCGATCGCCACCGGTGACACGACCAAGACCGTTGACAGCTCCGGCCATGCCCCCGACTGGGAGGCCGTCTCGGCCGCGGTGTCCAACGCGGTCGTGTCCATCGCCATCGCCACGGAGAACGGGACCGCTCTGGGCTCCGGAGTCATCTACGACAAGGAGGGGCACATCATCACCAACAACCACGTGGTGGCGGGCGCCTCGCAGATCCAGGTGACCCTGGCCGACGGTCGCGTCTACGACGCCGAGACCACCGGCACCGACCCCGCCACCGACCTGGCGGTCATCCAGCTCAAGGACGCCCCCGACAACCTCACCGTCGCCCAGCTCGGCGACTCCGACCAGCTGACCACCGGCCAGGACGTCATGGCGATCGGCAACCCGCTGGGCCTGTCCTCCACGGTCACCACCGGCATCATCTCGGCGTTGGACCGCCCCGTCGTCAACGCCCAGGGAGAAGGCGGCGAGGGCGGCTCGTCAGCGTCGGCGGTCTACACCAACGCCGTCCAGATCGACGCCGCCATCAACCCCGGAAACTCCGGCGGCCCCCTGTTCGACGAGAAGGGCCGGGTCATCGGCATCACCAGCTCGATCGCCACGATGGGACGGTCCAGCTCCGGCGAGAGCGGCGGCTCGGGCAGCATCGGCATCGGCTTCGCCATCCCCGTCAAGCTGGCCGAGAAGGTCGCCAAGCAGCTCATCGAGTCGGGGTCGGCCACCCACGCCTACCTGGGCGTCACCCTGGAGACCGGTGCCGCAGAGGCCGACGGCGAGAAGCGCGCCGGCGCCAAGATCACCTCGGTCGAGAGCGGATCGCCCGCCGACAAGGCCGGCCTGAAGAAGGATGACGTCGTCACCACCATCGACGGCAAGACCACCGCCCAGGGCTCGGCACTGACCGGCTACGTGCGCCAGTACTCCGCCAACGACAAGGTCAAGCTCACGGTCATCCGCGACTCCAAGAAGCAGGACATCGACGTCACCCTGGCCGAGCGCAAGGACTCCTGAACAGGGGACTGGTCAGCCATGCGCGCCCAGCGCTCCCAGCACGGGGCGCATCTTGGCGGTGGTCTCGGCCAGCTCGTCGACCGGATCGGAGTCCGGCATGATGCCGCCGCCCCCGAAGACCAACGCGGGGGAGTGGGGGCCCGCTCCGCCCAGGGGTAGCTGGGCGCTGCGCAGCGCGATGCACCACTCGCCCTCGCCATGCCAGTCGACCCAGCCCACGGGGCCGGCGTAGCGCCCCCTGTCCATGGACTCGGCCTCCTCAATGAGACGCGCCGCCGCCTGAGTCGGCGTCCCGCACACGGCCGCCGTCGGGTGCAGCGCATCCACCAGCGCCAGGGCGCCGGTGTCCCCGGCGACGACCCCGGTGACGTCACTGGCCAGGTGCAGGACGTTGGGCAGCGTCAGGACGAAGCGTGCCGGGGCCTCCACCACCGAGCACAACGGCTCCAGCGCAGCGATCGCCGAGGCTCGGGCCAGCTCGTGCTCCCGGTTGTTCTTCTCCGAGCCCTCCAACCAGGCCGCCAGACGGGCCGTTGCCAGCGGGTCCTCACCGGTGCGCCGTCGGGCCGTGCCGGCCAGCACCCGGCTGATGAGACGTCGATCGCGCAGGCGCAGCAGCAGCTCGGGGCTGGCCCCCACCATCCGGTCGACGGCGAAGGTCCAGGTGGAGGGATAGTCGGCAGCCAGGCGCCGCAGCACCGTGCCGGTGGCCAGTGGCGCAGCCGGGCGCACCAGGACGTCGCGGGCCAGGACCACCTTGCGGGCCTGTCCTGCGCGCATCCGTTCCTGCGTGCCCGCCACCGCCCGGCACCACTGCTCCTCGCTGAGCGCCCCGACCTCGACGGTGGCGTCGCCCGCACCCTCGCTGCCGGCTGCGACCCCGCCGCCATCAGCGTGCTCCCGGCCGATGGCCGTGCGAGCCTCAGCCACAACCTTCTTGACGAGCGCCTCGGGATCCGGGTGCTCCGGCTCGGCCCGACCCGCCGGGGCGGGCACCGCGGTCGTCAGCCAGGCGCCGTCGTCGTCGAGCCCGATGAGGACCTCGGGGACCAGCAGCACCGAGGACTGCTCGGAGGCGGGGGGAGAAGGTGATGGTGCCCAGAGCCACGGGCCCGGTCCCGGGGCGCACCAGCGCGTCGCGCCACCAGGCGGCGCCCATCACGGCCCGCCAGGCCGCCCGCAGCGCCTCGATGCGTCCCTCGCCGTGGGCCGTGATCGTCAGGACGCGACCCAGGCCGATGAGCCCGCGTCCCTCGTGGACCCAGGAACAGACCTCCTCGCGGCCTGCCAGCAGGTCGATGAGCTCCAGTCCCGCGAGCGCGTCATCGGGCAGCTCGTGCGTGCGGAAGGACAGCCGCGGCGGCGCGGCCAGGCAGTGGTCAGCTCTCAGAGCGGCTTTCGGAGCAGCCCCCGGGTCGGCTCTCACTGCTCCTCATCTCGGGGACGGGCGGCCCGAGTGGCGCGGTGGACGGCGACGATCCCACCGGAGAGGTTCTTGTAGCCCACGCCCCGCCAACCGGCCTCGTGCATGAGCCCGGCCAGCTCCCTCTGGTCCGGCCAGGCCAGGATCGACTCGCCCAGGTAGTCGTAAGCCTCGGTGTTCGACGAGATCAGGCGTGCCGTGGTTGGCAGGGCGCTGCCCAGATAGAAGCGGTACAGGCGGCGGAAGACGGGCCAGACCGGGGTGGAGAACTCGGCGATGACGATCCTCCCGCCCGGGACCGTCACCCGGTGCATCTCCGCCAGCGCCCGCGCCGTGTCCTGCACGTTGCGCAGCCCGTAGGAGATGGTGACGACGTCGAAGGTCTCATCGGCGAAGGGCAGAGCCGTGGCGTCCCCGGCCACGAAGGCGATCTCGGGGTGGCGGCGCTTGCCCTCGGCGACCATGCCGGTGGAGAAGTCGCAGGCCACGACCTCGGCGCCGTCGGCGGCGTACTCCACTGAGGACGTCCCGGTCCCCGCGGCCAGATCCAGGATCCGCATCCCCGGTCCCGCGGCCACGGCCGCGCGTGTTACCGACCGCCACATGTGCACCTGGAACAGGCTCATGACGTCATTGGACAGGTCGTACCGGCGTGCGACGGCGTCGAACATCCCGGCGACCTCGCGCGGGTCCTTGGCGAGGGTGGCTCGAAGAGGGGATTGGCTCATGGGGATCATCATCGCAAATCCCGGCCGCGGCAGCGCCGTGGAGCCCCGTCGCAGGTGCGTCGGTGAGCTCCCCTGACGGAGTAGGACACAGGTCCCGTCCGACGATGTTGAAATTCGTCACTCCCTCGCAGCGTAATTCTGGAACGGCGCGGCATGCCGCCGCTTCGTCGCCTCGCCGAATCATTGCCGTCACAGCAACGAAAACCCCTGGTCAGCGCCTCCGGGGGCGGTGTCGTCCAAGAGGCGAGCGCCCCCTGGGTACAGTCGGCACAGGCCCCGACCGCCTCGGGGCTGCATTACGGTGCCAACTGTGATGCCTATGACAACACCTGCCGTACCAGACGCACCGAGGAGGGGAGCCCGAGTGACTCAGGCAGCCGCCCAGTCCAGCGCCTCCAACGCAGCCGACGTCATCGTCGTCGGCGCCGGCCCCGCTGGCTCCTCGGCAGCCTTCCACATGGCCACCCTTGGCCTCGACGTCATTCTCCTGGAGAAGCAGGAGCTCGGCCGTGACAAGGTCTGCGGCGACGGACTGACCCCCTCGGCCGTGCGCGAGCTCGTCTCCATGGGAGTGGACACCTCCGGCTGGCAGCGCAACCGCGGTCTGCGCGTCATCGGGGGAGGGCACCTCCTCCACTTCCCCTGGCCCGAGCAGGCATCCTTCCCCTCCTACGGGATGGCCCGCCCGCGAGCCCTTCTCGATCGGGACCTGGCCGAGCACGCCGCCGCGGCCGGCGCCCGCCTGCTGACCGGTGTGACCGTCACCGGTCCGGTCACCTCGCCCACCGGGCGGGTCATCGGCGTCGAGGCCCGCCCCACCAACCGGGTCGCCTACCCCGGCATCGAGGGGCCCACGACCTTCACCGCCCCCTGGTCGTCGACGCCGGAGGGGTCTCGGCCCGCCTGGCCACCGCTGTCGGACGCACCAAGAACGAGCGCCGCCCCATGGGGGTGGCCGTGCGCGCTTACTTCCGCTCCCCGCGCTCCAAGGACGCCTGGATGGAGTCGCGCCTCGAGCTGTGGGACGGCAAGCCCGGCCAGTCCGACCTCCTGCCCGGCTACGGGTGGATCTGGTCCGTGGGGGAGGGGCTGGTCAATGTGGGGCTCGGCTCGGTCTCCTCGCGCGCCGCGGCCACCGCCATCGACTACCGGGCCGTGTTCAACCGCTGGATGGACAATGTCCCGGCCTCCTGGGGCTTCACCAAGGAGAACCAGGTCGGCGGCCTGGTCAGTGCCGCCCTGCCCATGGCCTTCAACCGCAAGCCCCACTACGCCGACGGCCTCATGCTGCTCGGCGACGCCGGCGGCATGGTCTCTCCCTTCAACGGCGAGGGCATCGCCCAGGCCCTCCTGTCCGGTCGCCTGGCCGCCCAGGCCGCCGCGCAGGCCGCCGCCCGCTCCACGACGTCGGGCCGCGAACAGGTCCTGGCCCAGTACCCCAAGGCGCTCAGCGCCGAGATGGGCGGCTACTACACGCTCGGGCGAGTCTTCGTCGCCCTCATCGAGCACCCCGAGGTCATGCGCCTGTGCACCCGCTACGGGCTGCCGCGCAAGCGCCTCATGAAGGTTGTCACCAAGCTCCTGTCCGACGGGTGGGAGCGTCGCGGCGGCGACGGAATCGACCACTTCATCCAGCTCCTGACAAGGATGGTGCCGGAAGCATGAACCCCTACGCCTCCCTGCTCATCATGGCCGCACTGGCTCTCGTGGTCGCGATCGGCGGCCTGGCCATGAGCGCTATCATCAGCCCCACCCGGCGCAACCGGGTCAAGGTCGCCAACTACGAGTGCGGCATCGACCCCACCCCCGCCAACACCGAGTACGGGCGCTTCCCGGTCTCCTTCTACCTGGTGGGCATGACCTTCATCATCTTCGACGTCGAGGTGGTCTTCCTCTACCCCTGGGCCACGGCCTTCGGGCGTCTGGGGTTCTTCGGACTGGGCGCCGCCGTCCTGTTCATCGGCTCATCACCGTGCCCTACATTCTCGAGTGGCGCCGAGGCGGACTGGACTGGGACTGAGGCAGACGGACCGAGTACGAGACACCAGCGACGGGCCCTGCGGGCGGCACGCGGCCTGACGATCTCAAGGAGTACACAGCAGTGAAGAGCATGAAAAAGCACAACGCCTTCATGGCGTCCATCCCTTCCAAGCGCAACGACCCCTACGCGGCCGCTGCCGCCGAGGTGGACAGCCCCGGCTTCCTGCTGACCACCGTTGAGAAGCTCGCGGGCCTCGCCCAGGCCCGCTCCATGTGGCCCGTCACCATGGGCCTGGCCTGCTGCGCCATCGAGATGATGGCCGCCGGCACGCCCCGCTTCGACATGGCCCGCTTCGGCTGGGAGGTCTTCCGGGCCTCCCCGCGCCACGCCGACGTCATGATCGTCTCGGGCCGCGTCTCCCACAAGATGGCGCCGATCGTGCGCAACGTCTACGATTCCATGCCCGAGCCGAAGTGGGTCATCTCCATGGGCGCCTGCGCCTCCTCGGGCGGAATCTTCAACAACTACGCCGTCGTTCAGGGGTGCGACCACATCGTCCCGGTGGACATCTACCTGCCCGGCTGCCCGCCCCGCCCCGAGATGCTCCTCAATGCCATGCTCGAGCTCACCCGCCAGATCGAGAAGAAGCCGCTGTTCAAGCACCGCGAGGAGATCGCCCGCGCCGTCGAGGCCGCCGCCCTGTCCGCCACCCCCACCCATGAGATGAAGGGCCTGCTGGCATGAGTGAGAAGAACGCTCCGGCACACGGCTCCGACGCCCTGCCCGAGATCCCCGAGGTCCCAGCGGTCCCCGAGGTCGCCGGCACCCCCGTGCGCCCCGAGCTGCGCCTGGAGGTCATCGCCGCCCCCACCGGGCAGTTCGGCGCCTCCGACGCCGGCGACACCACCGGCTACGGCGAGCACCGCAGCGTCGTCACCCTCGCCCCCGCCGCCGTGCGCCCCTACGGAGGCTGGTTCGACGGCGTCGTCGACGTCCTCATCGAGGACCTCCAGGACGCCGGCGTCGACCCGGCCGCCGCCATCGAGAAGGTCGTCATCGAGCACGACGAGCTCACCCTGTTCATCGCCCGCGAGCACCTGCTCGACGTCGTGCGGCCCCTGCGCGACGACCAGGACCTGCGCTTCGAGCTGTGCCTGGGCGTCAGTGGCGTCCACTACCCCCAGCTGGCCGGCCGCGAGCTGCACGCGTGCATCGAGTTCATGAGCCTGACCCACGGCGGGCGCCAGCTGCGCCTCCAGGTCGCCTGCCCCGTCTCCGACCCGCACGTGCCCTCCATCGTCTCGGTCTACCCCGGTAACGACTGGCACGAGCGCGAGACCTGGGACCTCATGGGCATCGTCTTCGACGGCCACCCCCACCTGACCCGCACCGCCATGCCCGACGACTGGGTGGGCCACCCCCAGCGCAAGGACTACCCGCTGGGCGGCATCCCCGTCGAGTACAAGGGCGCCCAGACCCCGCCCGCCGACACCCGGAGGTCCTACCGCTGATGAGCACCACACGCACTTTCCGTGCCTCCGGCCCCGCCACGGACGACCTGTCCGCCGGCGCCGAGCAGTTCACCGTCAGCGGCGGGGACTGGGACGACGTCGTCGCCCAGATCGCCGAGCGCGACGAGGCCGACCGCCTTCGCAACGACCGCATCGTGCTCAACATGGGCCCGGTCCACCCCTCCACCCACGGCGTGCTACGCCTGGTCCTCGAGGCCGACGGCGAGGTCGTCACCGAGGTCCGTGTCGGTACCGGCTACCTGCACACCGGCATCGAGAAGAACATGGAGTACCGCACCTGGGTCCAGGGCGAGACCTTCGTGACCCGTATGGACTACGTGGCACCCTTCTTCCAGGAGGTCGGCTATGCGCTCGCCGTCGAGAAGCTCCTGGGCATCACCGACGACGTCCCCGAGAAGGCCACCGTCACCCGCGTGCTGCTCATGGAGCTCAACCGCATCGCCTCCCACGTCGTGGCCGTGGGCACCGGGGGCAATGAGATGGGCGGTACCACGCTCATGACCATCGCCTTCCGCTGCCGTGAGAACATCCTCAAGGCCTTCGAGATGGTCTCCGGGCTGCGCATGAACCACGCCTACATCCGCCCCGGGGGCCTGGCCCAGGACATTCCCGAGGGCTTCACCGAGTTCGTGCGCTCGGTCATGCCCGACATCAAGCGCGACATCCACGAGCTCGAGCTGCTGCTCATGGAGAACCCGATCCTCAAGTCCCGCTTCATCGGCGTGGGCGAGATCAGCCTGGCCGGTGGGCTCGCCCTCGGACTGACCGGCCCGTGCCTGCGCGCGGCCGGCTACCCCCTGGACCTGCGGCGCACCAACCCCTACTGCGGCTACGAGACCTACGACTTCCGGGTCCCCACCTACAAGGTCTCCGACTGCTACAACCGCCTGCGGATCCGGCTCGACGAGGCCTACGAGTCCCTCAAGATCGTCTCCCAGTGCCTGGACCGCCTCGACGAGATCTCCGCCCGCGGCGACGACCCCTCCAACACCACGATGGTGGCCGACCCGACCATCGCCTGGCCCGCCCGCATGGCCATCGCCACCGACGGTCAGGGCCAGTCCCTCGAGCACGTGCGTGAGATCATGGGCTCGTCCATGGAGTCCCTCATCCACCACTTCAAGCTGGTGACCCAGGGCTTCCGGGTCCCGGCCGGGCAGGTCTACCAGACCGTGGAGCACGCCAAGGGGGGTCCTCGGCATCCACGCCGTCTCCGACGGCGGCACCCGCCCCTACCGGGTCCACTTCCGCGACCCCTCCTTCTCCAACCTGCAGTCGCTGGCCCTGATGGGCGAGGGCGGCATGATCGCCGACCTCGTGCCCACCCTGGCCTCCATCGACCCCGTCCTGGGAGGCGTGGACCGCTGATGAGCACCACTGAGAACGCAGTCAACCCGGCCGTCGAGACCATCGCCACCGTCAGCGCGGTGGACCCGGCGGGCGCCGTCGCGGCCGCCGCCGTCGCCGCCGGATACAGCCCCGACGTCGCCCAGGGCCTCCAGGTCGACATCGAGCGGATCATCGCCCGCTACCCGGCGGGCAAGGAGCGCAGCGCCCTCATCCCGATGCTCCACCTCATCCAGTCCGTGGACGGCTACGTCTCACCGGCCGGCATCGCCCTGTGCGCCGCCCGGCTGGGCCTGGACCGCGCCGAGGTCAGCGCCGTGGCCACCTTCTACAGTCAGTTCCGCCGCCACCCCGCCGGCACCTACCACGTGGGCGTGTGCACCAATGCCCTGTGCGCCGTCATGGGCGGGGACGAGATCTGGACGGCCGTCACCGAGCACACCGGCCTGGGCGCCGAGGAGACCAGCGAGGACGGCACCATCAGCCTCGAGCGCATCGAGTGCAATGCCGCCTGCGACTACGCCCCCGTCGTCATGGTCAACTGGGAGTTCTTCGACAACCAGACCCCCGACTCCGCCGTCGCCATGATCTCGGCCCTCGAGCGCGGCGAGGACGTGGCCCCCACCCGCGGGCCCGAGACCGTGCCCACCTTCCGCGAGAACGAGCGCCTTCTGGCCGGCTTCGAGGACGGGCGCACCGACGAGGGACGCGGCCCCGGCGAGCCGACCCTGCGGGGCCTGCGCATCGCCCGCGAGCACGGCTGGACCGCGCCGAAGGAGGAGTCCAAGTGAGCGCCACCGCCACCTACACCGCGCCGGGCACTCTCACCCCGGTCCTGAGCGACCTGTGGGACCGGGAGCGCTCCTGGACCCTGCGGACCTACCTCGACCACGGCGGCTACGAGGGCCTCAAGCGGGCCAAGTCCCTCAGCCCGGAGGAGCTCATCACCCTCATCAAGGACTCCGGCCTGCGCGGACGCGGCGGCGCCGGGTTCCCCACCGGCCTGAAGTGGTCCTTCCTGCCCCCGGTCGACGGCGGCCCGCGCTACCTCGTGGTCAACGCCGACGAGTCCGAGCCGGGTACCTGCAAGGACATCCCCACGATCCTGTCCAACCCGCAGGCGCTCATCGAGGGCATCGCCATCACCTCGCGGGCCATCGGCGGCGACCATGCCTTCGTCTACCTGCGCGGTGAGGTCTCCCACGTCTATCGCCGCCTGCTCAGCGCCGTGCGCGAGGCCACCGAGTCCGGCCTGCTGGACACCGGCTTCGGTCTGGACGGCCAGCAGCGCCTGCGCATCACCGCGCACGCCGGCGCCGGCGCCTACATCTGCGGGGAGGAGACCGCCCTGCTGGACTCGCTGGAGGGCCGGCGCGGCCACCCCCGTCTCAAGCCGCCCTTCCCCGCCGTCGCCGGCCTTTACGCCCGCCCCACGGTGGTCAACAACGTCGAGACCATCGCCTCGGTCCCGGCGATCCTGGCCCGCGGCGCCCAGTGGTACTCCACCATGGGTACCGAGAAGTCCAAGGGCCACGGCATCTTCTCCGTGTCCGGGCACGTGGCCCGCCCCGGCCAGTACGAGGCCCCCTTCGGCATCACGATGCGCGAGCTCATCGAGCTCTCCGGCGGCATCCGCCCCGGCCACGAGCTGAAGTTCTGGGTCCCGGGAGGCTCCTCGACACCGATCTTCGGCCCCGATGAGCTTGACGTCCCCCTGGATTACGAGTCCGTGGCTGAGGCCGGCTCCATGCTGGGAACCCGTGCCCTGCAGGTCTTCGACGAGACCGTCTCCGTGGTGCGCGTAGTCACTCGCTGGACCGAGTTCTACCAGCACGAGTCCTGCGGCAAGTGCACCCCCTGCCGCGAGGGCACCTACTGGATGCGCCAGATCATGCTGCGTCTGGAGGCCGGACGCGGACTGCCCGGTGACGTCGAGAAGCTCGAGTCCATCGCCTCCAACATCGCCGGGCGCTCCTTCTGCGCCCTGGGCGACGCCTCCGCCACCCCGGTCCTGACCGGCATCAAGCGGTTCCGCGAGGAGTTCGAGGCCGGCTACACCGCCGCCGCCGGCGAGCTCTTCCCCTACGCCGCCTCCTCCGTCTTCGAAAGCGCACGGTGAGCCATGACTGCTGAGACGACCACCAAGAGCTCCGCGCCGGCGGCTCCGCCGGCCCCGGAGATGGTCCACATGACCATCGACGGGCTCCCCGTCGAGGTCGAGAAGGGGACCCTCCTCATCCGCGCCGCCGAGCAGGTCGGCGTGCGCATCCCGCGCTTCTGCGACCACCCGCTGCTCGCGCCGTCGGCCAACTGCCGCCAGTGCCTGGTGGAGGTGGCCATGCCCGGGCGCGACGGCGTCGTGCGGCCCATGCCCAAGCCCCAGCCCTCCTGCGCCATGACCGCCATGGAGGGCATGGAGATCTCCACCCAGGCCACCAGCGAGGTCGCCGCCAAGGCCCAGGCCGGCACCATGGAGTTCCTCCTCATCAACCACCCGCTGGACTGCCCCGTGTGCGACAAGGGCGGCGAGTGCCCCCTGCAGAACCAGGCCCTCGAGCTCATGGCCTCCGGCGCCCAGTCCGCCACCCGCTTCACCGACGTCAAGCGCACCTTCCCCAAGCCGCTGCGCCTGACCAGCAACATCCTGCTGGACCGCGACCGCTGCATCCTGTGCCAGCGCTGCGTGCGCTTCGCCGACCAGATCCCCGGCGACCCCTTCATCGCCCTCCAGGGACGCGGCGGCGGCCACCCCTCCTACGACATGGACGGCCACCCCGAGCACGCCGGCGGCCTGTACTCCGAGCAGATCGGGCGCTTCGACGCCCGCGTCCTGGACTTCTCCAGCGGCTCGGCCGAGCAGACGGTCGACGCCGACCTCCAGACCATCCGCGGCGTACCGTCCCTGAGCGCCCTGGGCGACCTGACCGGCCCCGGCGGCGAGCCCGGTGCCTCCGACGGTACCGACTACGGCCCCGACCTGGGCGCCGGGCGCGAGGACCTGGACGCCTCCGGGCGCCCCTTCGCCTCCTACTTCTCCGGCAACATCATCCAGATCTGCCCCGTGGGCGCCCTGACCTCGGCGAGGTACCGCTTTAGGGCCCGCCCCATGGACCTGGTCTCCACCGACTCCGTCACCGAGCACGACGCCTCCGGCTCGGCCATCCGCGTCGACATGCGCCGCGGCGTCGTCCTGCGCCACCTGGCCGGCAACGACCCCGAGGTCAACGAGGAGTGGATCACCGACAAGGACCGCTTCGCCTTCACCTGGTCCTCCCAGCCCGACCGCCTCACCGTGCCGCTCGTGCGCGACGAGGAGACCGGCGAGCTCGTCACCACCTCCTGGTCCGACGCCCTGGATGTGGCCGCCCGGGGCCTGGCCCGCGCCGCTTCCGACGGGGGAGTGGGTCTCCTGCCCGGCGGCCGCCTCACCCTCGAGGACGCCTGGGCCTGGTGCCGCTTCGCCCGCACCGTCCTGGGCACCAACGACATCGACCAGCGCGTGCGCACCCACAGCCTGGAGGAGGACACCTTCCTGGCCGCCCGGGTAGCCGGCACTGGCCTGGGCGCCGTCACCTACCGTCACCTGGAGACAGCCGGCCAGGTCCTGCTCCTGGGCCTGGAGCCCGAGGACGAGTGCGGCTCACTGTTCCTGCGCCTGCGCAAGGGCGTGCGCGCCGGCGGCGTCAACGTGGCCACCGTGACCACCTGCTTGAGCGCCGGCAGCCGCAAGCTCTCCGCCCAGGCCATCCTCACGCCCCCCGGTGAGGAGGCCCGCGTCGTCGCCCACCTCAGCCAGACCCACCCCGTCCTCGTCGAGGCCCTGCGGGCCGACGGCGCCACCATCCTCGTCGGTGAGCGCGCCGCCCGCGTGCCCGGCCTGCTCAGCGTCGCCGACGCCCTGGCCACCGCCACCGGCGCCCACCTGGCCTGGGTCCCGCGCCGCAGCGGCGAGCGCGGCGGCATCGAGGCGGGCCTGCTGCCCGGCCTCCTGCCCGGCGGCCGCCCCGTGGCCGACCCCGAGGCCCGGGCCCAGGTCGAGCGGGCCTGGAACATGGGACCCGAGCACTTCCTGCCCACGTCGCTCGGCCGAGACACCACCGGGATCCTCTCCGCCCTCCTGGACGGAACTCTGGGCGGCGCCGTCGTCGGCGGCATCGACCTGCGCGACTTCCCCGATCCGGGCCTGGCCCGCGCGGCCCTGGACGCCAGCGGCTTCACCGTCCAGCTCGAGGTGCGCCGCAGCGAGGTCAGCGAGCACGCCGACGTCGTCCTGCCCGTGGCTCCGGCCGTGGAGAAGAACGGCACCTTCGTCAACTGGGAGGGGCGCGTGCGCCCCTTCGGACAGGCGCACGTCTCGCGGACCCGCACCGACCGCCAGGTCCTGGGGATGCTGGCCGACGAGATGGGCGTCGACCTCCAGGTCGACGACCTCGTCACGCTGCACGAGCAGCTCGCCGCCTTGGGCCTGTGGCGCGGACGGCGCATGCCGGTGGCCTTCGGCCGTGCCCCGACGACCTCAGCCGAGGCGGCGATCGTCGGCGGCGGCGTGGAGGCGCGCCTGACCACCCACAAGCCCATGCTCGACGCCGGACGCCTCCAGGACGGCGAGCCCTTCCTGGCCGCCACCGCCCTGCGCCCCATCGCCCGGGTGGGCACCGACCTCGCTCAGCGCCTGTCGCTGCGCGGCGGTGAGGAGGTGACCGTGTCGACCGCCACCGGGTCGATCACCCTGCCGGCCGTCGTCGGCGGCGTCAGCGACGGAACCGTGTGGCTGCCCGAGTGCTCGGCCGGATCCACCGTCCACCAGACCCTGGGCGCCGGTCACGGCTCCCAGGTCACCCTGACCCATGCAGCGGAGGTATTGAGGTGAACCCGATCTACATGGCCCAGGCCGCCGCCGACGACGTCGTCTCCAACGGGGGCGTGGTCGCCGACTTCTCCGCCGAGACCTGGTGGCTGACCCTCATCAAGGCCGTCTTCATCGTCGCCTTCCTCATCGTCAGCGTCATCATGGCGCTGTGGGTGGAGCGACGCGGCCTGGCCCGCATGCAGACACGCCTGGGTCCCAACGTCAACGGCCCGTTCGGCCTGCTCCAGGCGATCGCCGACGCCGGCAAGCTCATCATGAAGGAGGACTTCTGGCTCAAGGGGGCCGAGAAGATCATCTACCTCCTGGCCCCGCTCATCGCCGCCTTCAGCGCCTTCATGGTCTACGCGGTCATCCCCTTCGGACCGCAGGTGAGCATCTTCGGCCACTCCACGCCCCTGCAGCTGACCGACTTCCCGGTGGCGGTCCTCTACATCCTGGCCATCACCGCCTTCGGCGTCTACGGCATCATCCTGGGCGGCTGGTCCTCCCACTCCACCTACCCGCTCTTCGGCGCCGTGCGCAGCGCCGCGCAGGTCATCTCCTACGAGCTGAGCATGAGCCTGTCCATCCTCACGGTCTTCCTGGCCTCGGGGACCATGGCCACCTCCGGGATCGTCGGTGCCCAGCAGCGGATCTGGTGGGCGGTGGCGATGCTGCCCAGCTTCATCATCTACGTCATCTCCATGGTCGGTGAGGTCAACCGCCTCCCCTTCGACCTGCCCGAGGCCGAGGGCGAGCTCGTCGCCGGCCACATGGTCGAGTACTCCTCGATGAAGTTCGCCTGGTACTTCCTGGCCGAGTACATCAACATGTTCAACGTCTCGGCCGTGTGCGTCACCCTGTTCCTGGGCGGCTGGCGCTCCACCATCCTCAGCCTGTTCTGGGAGGGCGCCAACTCCGGCTGGTGGCCGATGCTGTGGTTCATCGGCAAGGTCTGGGCGGTCATGTTCTTCATGATCTGGACCCGGGGCACCTTAGTGCGCATCCGCTACGACCACTTCATGAAGCTGGGGTGGAAGGTCCTCATCCCCGTCTCCCTGGTCTGGTTCGTGCTGGTCGCGGTGGTGCGCGCCTTCCGCACCTTCTCCGGCGCCTCCGTGCAGGCCCTGCTGCTGCCCCTGGCGGTCGTCTTCTGCCTCATCATGCTCATCCTCTTCCTCGTCCCCGACAAGGAGGACGAGGAAGAGCTCTACGACGACGAGGATGAGTACGACGACGGGGACGACGTCGAGATCATGAGCGCTGACGACGACCACGTCGCCTTCCTCGAGGGCTTCCCCGTCCCGCCGCTGCCGGGCGAGTCCCTGCCGCCCTCGCCGCGTGCCCGCCGCGCCGCCCTGGCCGCCGACGTCGATGACTCCGAGGACCGGTCGGTCACCGCCGTCGGCCTCCTGGACCGCGTCGACCGCGAGGAGGACGACGCGACCGACTCCGCCGAGTCGCCCGACTCAGCCGGCGCTGACGAGGCGGCTGCTCCGCCCCGGGCCGGTGCGGACTCGGCCACCGCCCTGCCCACCTTCACCCTTGACCTCAAGGCCGACTCGGCCAGTGACAAGGCCACCGACAAGGCCGCTGAGGCACCCCAGGAGGGAAAAGATGACTGATCGCCGCCCCAACCGCTCCCGGGGCTCCCAGCACGACAACTGGCTGCGCGACGCTCCCTCCACCCTGGCCCGGGCCTTCGCGCCCGTGGCCGGATACGGGGTCACCATCTCCTCGATGTTCCGCCCGGTGGTCACCGAGCAGTACCCCTTCGAGCCGCCCCAGGTGATGCCCCGCTACCACGGCCGCCACCGGCTCAACCGTTACGACGACGGCCTGGAGAAGTGCATCGGCTGCGAGCTGTGCGCCTGGGCCTGCCCTGCCGACGCGATCTACGTCGAGGCGGCCTCCAACGAGCCCGGCGCCCAGTACTCGCCCGGTGAGCGCTACGGGCGCGTCTACCAGATCAACTACCTGCGCTGCATCTTCTGCGGCATGTGCATCGAGGCCTGCCCCACCCGGGCCCTGACCATGTCCACCGACTTCGATGAGCTCGTCGGTCCCGACCGCGGGGGCCTCATCTACGAGAAGGAGGACCTTCTGGCCCCGGTGCCCGACGGCGCCGTCGCCGCCCCCCACCCCATGGTCGAGGGCACCGAGGACGGCGACTACTACCGCGGCCAGGTCACCGGCTCCACCCAGGCCCAGATCGACTGGGTGCGCGCCCAGCGGCCCGACGACCCCAGTCTGTCCGGCGCCCGCGCCAAGGCCTCCTCCGCCACCTCCGGCCGGGGCACCAAGCAGACCGTGAAGGGGGCCGTGCGATGAGTGCCCTCCTGACACCCGGCGCAGTCTCCGCCTCCCTGACCGGAAACGGTCACCTGGGGCTGGGGGAGGCCATCGTGTTCGGCGTCGTCGCCCTGGTCACCGTGGCCTGCGGCATCGGCGTCCTGACCGCCAAGCGGGCCGTGACCGCCGCTATCAACATGATCGGCATCATGATCTCGCTGGCCGTCCTCTACATCGTCAACGAGTCGCCCTTCATGGGGATCACCCAGATCGTGGTCTACACCGGCGCCGTCATGACCCTCGTGCTGTTCGTCATCATGCTCGTGGGCGTCGGCGGTGACGAGCCGGTCAGCGCCGCCGGCTCGGTCATGAGACGCCCGCTCCTCATCCTCCTGGGACTCGGACTGGCCGGCGTCCTGACCGCCGTCGTGTGGCGCACCGCCTTCCCGACGCCGGCCGGTCTCAAGGACGGCGCCAAGGCCGCCCCAGATCTGCTGGCCGTCACGCTCTACAACGACCACGTCGTCACCATGGAGCTGACCGCCATCCTGCTCATCGTCGCCGCCGTCGGCGCCCTGACCCTCACCCACCGCCAGCGGATCCGGGCCCGGTTCAGCCAGCGCCGCGTGGCCGCGAACAAGATGCAGGCCTACGCCTCCAAGGGTGTCCACCCCGGCCAGAAGCCGATGCCCGGCGTCTACGCCTCCACCAACTCCGCCGCCGCCCCCGCCCTGGGCGCGGACGGCGAGACCGTCGAGGAGTCCGTGCCCCGGGTCCTGCGCGCCCGCGGCCAGGGACTGGAGCTGTCGGACGTCTCCCCGGAGATGGGCCTGGCCCAGCGCTCCGGGACGATCGTCTCCCGGCAGGGCAGTGTTGGTGGCGTCGGCGACGTCGGCTCCCAGCGCACCGGCCGCTCCGGCATGTCCGGCATGCCCGGCGCCGCCGCGCCCGCCGTCCAGCAGCCCGTCCTGGGCGCCGACGATGCAGCCGACTCAGCCGCCCCTGAGCAGAAGGAGGAGAAAGTGAGTCTCCCCATCGCCGTCTACATCATCCTGGCCGGGGTTCTGTTCACCCTGGGGGCGCTCACGGTGCTGCTGCGCCGCAACGCCATCATCGAGCTCATGGGGGTTGAGCTCATGCTCAACGCCATCAACCTCGTCCTGGTGACCTTCTCCCGGATCCACGGCAACCTCACCGGCCAGGTCTTCGCCTTCTTCGTCATGGTGGTGGCCGCCGCCGAGGTCGTGGTGGGCCTGAGCATCGTCGTATCCATCTTCCGCACCCGCAGGTCCACGTCGGTCGACGACGAGAACCTGCTCAAGAACTGAGGGGAGAGACCACCGACATGCTTCCCGCTCCTGTCACCGCCGTCGCGACGCCCCTGACCGAGGCCACCGGCCTGGCCTCCTGGGCCTGGCTGCTCATCGCCGTGCCCGCCGCCTCGGCCGCCTTCCTGCTGCTGGCCGGGCGCCGCTCCAACACTTGGGGCCACTGGCTGGGCCTGGCCGCCGCCTTCGCCACCGCCTGCCTCGGTGTGGGCATCCTGCTCCAGGTCCTGGGCCTGCCCGCCGAGGAACGAGTCATCGGCCTGCCCCTCTACCACTGGTTCGCCGCCGGCAACCTGAGCATCGACGTCGGCCTGCGGCTGGACCCGCTGTCGCTGACCTTCGTGACCCTGGTGACCTGCGTCGGCTTCCTCATCCACCTGTACTCAGTGGCCTACATGGCCCACGATCGGGACCGGCGCCGCTTCTTCGCCTACCTCAACCTCTTCATCGCCGCGATGCTCACACTGGTGCTGGGTGACTCCTACATCGTGCTCTTCGTCGGCTGGGAGGGCGTGGGACTGGCCTCCTACCTGCTCATCGGCTTCTGGAACACGGCCGACGCCGACGCCCCCCAGGATGAGCAGGCCACCAGCCGAGAGAACGCCACTGCCGCCAAGAAGGCCTTCATCATGAACCGCGTGGGCGACCTCGGCCTCCTGCTGGCCATGATGACGATGGTCGGCCAGGTCAGCTCGGTGTCCTTCGACGCCGTCTCCGCCTCGGCCCTCGACGGCTCGGTGTCCACCGGCTGGCTCACCGCCATCGGTTTCTTCCTGCTCCTGGCGGCCTGCGGCAAGTCCGCCCAGTTCCCGCTCCAGGCCTGGCTGGGCGATGCCATGGCCGGTCCCACGCCGGTCTCCGCCCTCATCCACGCCGCCACCATGGTCACCGCCGGCGTCTACCTCATGGTCCGCTCCGCCGCCGTCTTCGAGGGAGCCCCGGACGCCCAGATGGCCGTCGCCGTCGTCGGCGCCATCACCCTGCTGCTGGGGGCCGTCATCGGAAGCGCCAAGGACGACATGAAGAAGGTCCTGGCCGCCTCCACCATGAGCCAGATCGGCTACATGATGCTGGGCGCCGGGCTCGGCCCGATCGGCTACGCCTTCGCCATCTTCCACCTGCTCACCCACGGATTCTTCAAGGCCCAGCTCTTCCTGGGGGCCGGCTCGGTCATGCACGCCATGAGCGACCAGGTCAACATGCGCCACTTCGGCGGCCTGCGCGGCGCCATGACGATCACCTGGGTCACCATGGGCATCGGCTGGCTCGCCATCCTGGGAGTCCCGCCCTTCTCCGGGTTCTGGTCCAAGGACCGCCTCATCGAGGCCGCCTTCGTCGGCGAGGGCGCCAAGCCCTGGATTCTGGGAACCATCGCCCTGCTGGGCGCCGGACTGACCGCCTTCTACATGTCCCGCCTGTTCTTCATGATCTTCCACGGCAGGCAGCGCTGGACCACGGACAAGGACCTGGAGGGCGAGGTCCACCCTCACGAGTCCGGCTGGCTCATGACGCTGCCCCTGATCATCCTGTCCGTGTTCTCCGCCGGCCTGGGCGGGCTGCTGACCTACGACAACATGTTCGTCACCTGGCTGGAGCCGGTCACCGGCCACGCCGAGCACGGCGAGCCGGTCCTGCCGGCCGCCGTCATCATGGGCGCCACCCTCGCCCTGGTCGTCGTCGGGGTCGTCGTGGCCTGGTGGATGTACGTGCGCCGCCCGGTGCCCGTCGTCCTGCAGCCGACCAACCCGCTGGTGGAGGCCGCCCGCAAGGACATGTACCAGGATGCCGTCAACGAGGCCCTGGCCATGCGCACCGGCCAGGGACTCGTCCTGGCCACCGACGCCGTCGAGCGCTACGTCGTCGACGGCGCCATCGAGGGCGCCGCCACGGGCACCGGCGCCCTGGGGCGCCTGACCCGCCGCACCGAGTCCGGGTACGTGCGCTCCTACGCCGGCTACATGCTGGCCGGAACGGTCCTCGTACTCATCGCCGTCCTGGCTGCCAGGTTCTGAGAGGACACGACACATGCCGACTCTTCCCGCATCGCTGCCCGTCCTGACCGTCATGGCGATCGTGCCGCTGGCCGGGGCGCTCCTGCTGTGGCTGGTCCCGCCGCTGCGCCGGCTCCACGCCCGCGCCGTGGGCCTCGTGTTCTCCCCTGGCCGTCCTCGTGCTGGGCCTGTGGGCGCTGAGCGCCTTCGACCTCGGCCACGCCGGCACCGTCCAGCTGGCCGACACCCACTCGTGGATCCCCGCCATCGGCGCCTCCTGGGCCCTGGGTGTCAACGGCCTGGGACTGGCCATGGTGCTCCTGGCCGGCTTCATCACGCCCCTGGTGCTGCTCGCCTCCTGGGGCGAGGTCCCCGCCGACCGCCAGGGCCTGTTCACCGGGCTCGTCCTGGCCCTGGAGTTCTTCGTCGTCGTCATCTTCTCGGCCCGTGACCTGCTGCTGTTCTACCTCTGCTTCGAGGCGATGCTCATCCCGGTGTATTTCCTCATCGGGTGCTTCGGTGGGGAGAATCGCCAGCGCGCCGCCCTGAAGTTCCTCCTGTACTCCCTGGCCGGCGGGCTCGTCATGCTCATCGGTGTCATCGCGGTTTCCCTGCACTCCGCCAAGGACGGCACCCCCAGCTTCCTCATCGACTCGGTGGCCGCCAACCTGCACGTCTCCACCGGTGCCGGGCACTGGATCTTCCTGACCTTCTTCATCGCCTTCGCCATCAAGGCGCCCCTGGTCCCGGTCCACACCTGGCTGCCCGACACCGCCGAGCAGGCCACACCGGGCACCTCGGTGCTGCTCATCGGCATCCTGGACAAGATCGGCACCTTCGGGATGATCACCCTGGTCCTGCCGATCTTCCCCGAGGCCTCGCGCTGGGCCTCCCCGGTGATCCTGGTCCTGGCGGTCGTCTCCATCATCTACGGGGGCCTGGCCGCCATCGCCCAGGACAATCTCTACCGGCTCATCTCTACACCTCCGTGAGCCACTTCGGCTTCATGGTCCTGGGGATCTTCATCGGCAACCAGGTCGCCGCCAACGGCGCCATGGTCTACATGGTGGCCCACGGGCTGTCCATCGCCGGCCTCTACCTGGTCACCGGTTTCATGGCTCGGCGCACCGGGACGGTCGCCATCAGCGAGCTCGGTGGCATCGCCCGAGTCATGCCGCTGGTGGCCGGCACGTTCCTGGTCTGCGGCCTGGCCTCCATCGCCCTGCCGGGCCTGAGCGGGTTCGTGCCCGAGTGGATGGTGCTCACCGGCACGTTCTCGGTCTCACTGGCCCTGGGCGGCGCGGCCGTCGTCGGCGTCGTCATCGCCGCCGTCTACATGCTGCTGCCCTACCAGCGGGTCTTCACCGGGGCGCCTGCTCCCGAACGAGTGGGCAGCCCCGACCTCGACGGGCGAGAGCGGCTCGTCGTCGTCCCCATCATCGCCGCGATGCTCGCGCTCGGCCTGGCCCCGGCCGCGCTCACCCACGCGCTCGACGACGTCGCCAGACAGGTCACGCTCACGGTGAGCCGCGCCCCGCAGGACGCCGCCTCCGGAGTCGTTGCCGGCGACTCCGGTGCTGACGGCGCTGCCGAATCGCCCACTGCCTCCACCGCTACGGAAGGGAACGCCAAGTGAGCCCCTCAGACACTGCCCCGATCGTCAACTGGGATGCTCTGACGCCGGTGCTCATCATCCTGGGCGCCGGTGTCCTGGGCGTCCTCGTGGAGGCCTTCATCGCCCGCCCCGCCCGCCTGGCCGTCCAGGCCACGCTGAGTTTTCTGGCCATCCTGGCCTCCGGGGTCTTCCTCTTCCTGCGCTGGGGCGAGGTCAAGGCCGCCGGGGCCGCCGTCGAGGCCATCTACCAGGGCCAGGGCGCGGAGGGCTTCCTGCCGGGCGCCCGGATGTCCTCAGGCCTGACCGAGGACCCCTTCTCCATCGCCGCCCAGGGCATCCTCCTGGTCATCGGGCTGCTGGCCGTCCTGGTCATGGCCGACCACACCGCCGTCGGCGACGGGGCCTTCGCGGCCCAGGCCGCCGACCGGCCCGGCAGCGCGGAGGAGACCGAGTCCCTCCTGGCCGGGTGGACCACCACCGAGATCTTCCCCCTGACCCTGTTCTCCCTGGGCGGCATGATGCTGTTCGGGGCCAGCAGCGACCTCATCACGCTGTTCGTCATCCTGGAGATGATCTCCCTGCCGCTGTACATCCTGGCGGCCACCGCCCGCCATCGCCGGCTGCTCAGCCAGGAGGCGGCACTGAAGTACTTCGTGCTGGGCGCCTTCGCCTCAGCCTTCCTCCTCATGGGCTCGGCCCTGCTCTACGGGGTGGCCGGCGCCGTCGACTACAAGACTCTTGGCGATGCCGTGCGCACCGTGCAGGGGCAGGACTGGCTCATTCTGGCCGGTCTGATGCTGGTCATCGTCGGCCTGCTGTTCAAGGTGGCGGCCGTGCCCTTCCACGCCTGGAGCCCGGACGTCTACCAGGGCGCTCCCACCCCGGTCACCGGCTTCATGGCCGCCGGGGTCAAGGCCGCGGCCTTCCTGGCCCTCGTGCGCTTCTACTACATGATCGCCGGCGCCATGGGCTGGGACCTGGCCCCCGCTATGTGGGCCGTGGTGGCCCTGACCATGCTCGTGGGCACCGTCGTCGGCGTGGTCCAGCGCGACGTCAAGCGCATGCTCGCCTACTCCGCCATCGCCCACGCCGGCTTCATGCTCATCGGGATCCTCGCCTACTCCAAGGCGGCGATCTCCGCGCTCAGCTTCTACGCCCTGACCTACGGGATCGCGACCGTGGGCGCCTTCGGCATCATCGCCCTGGTGCGCTCCAACCGCGGCGGCTCCGTGGGCGGCGAGGACGGTGACCTGGAGGCCTTCAAGGGCCTGGGGCGGCGCAGCCCCTGGGCGGCCGGTGCCATGACCGTCTTCCTGCTGTCCTTCGCGGGCGTGCCCCTGACGGCCGGCTTCATGGCCAAGTTCCGGCTTTTCGCCACCGGGCTGAGCGGCAACGGGGTGCCCTTCGTCATCCTCGCCGTTGTCTGTTCGGCCGTGACCGCCTTCTTCTACATGCGACTCATCGTCCTCATGTTCTTCCATGAGCCCGACGGCGAGCGCTCAGTGGTTGTGCCCAGCAAGGGCCCGATCCTCCTGGCGGTCAGCGTTGCGGTGATAGCCACAATCGGGCTCGGGGTTTTGCCGCAGGCCGCCTTCGACCTGTTCGACCGTACGGCTATGCTCCTTCCGTGATCGGATCACTGCCGCTGAGCGCGCCCCAGCTGGAGGCGCGCATCGTTCCCGCCCTCCAGGCCATAGAGGACCGCCTCATGGAGGTGGTCACCAGCGCCGACGAGACCATCAACCCGCCGACCTCGCACCTGGCCGAGGCCGGGGGCAAGCGCCTGCGCCCGGTCCTGGCCCTGCTGACCGCCCAGCTCGGCGATCCGGCCCTGGCCACAGGTGAGGAGATCCGCGACGCAGGCGTGGCCGTGGAACTGACCCACATCGCCACCCTCTACCACGACGACGTCATGGACGAGGCCCCACTGCGCCGCGGCGCCCCGAGTGCCCAGACCGTGTGGGGCAACTCCGCCGCCATCCTCACCGGCGACGTCCTCGTGGCCCGTGCCTCTCAGCTGGTGGCGGCCCTCAGCCCGGAGGCTGTCATGGCCCACGCCAAGACCTTCGAGCGCCTGTGCATGGGTCAGCTCCACGAGACGCTGCCGCGCCCTTCGGGGACCGACCCAGTGGACCACTACATCCAGGTCCTGGCGGACAAGACCGGATCCCTCATCGCTGTGTCCGCTCGGTACGGGGCGATGCTCACCGATGCCGGTGCGCGCACCGAGCAGATCGTGGAGGAGTTCGGCGAGAGGATCGGCGTGGCCTTCCAGCTGGCCGACGACGTCATCGACCTCACGAGCGACTCGGCCACCACCGGCAAGACTCCTGGCACCGACCTGCGTGAGGGTGTGGACACCATGCCGGTGCTGCTCCTGCGCAAGGCTCTGGCGGCCGGCGAGCTCGATGCCGCCGGCCAGGCCATCCTCTCGCGCCTGTCCACCGGTGACCTGTCCGACGACGCCTTCCTGGCCGACGTCGTCGCTCGCCTGCGTGAGCACCCCGTCCTGGCGCGTACCCGCGAGATGGCCATGGCCTGGGCCGCTCAGGCGGCCGAGGGCTGGAAGGGCTCGAGGAGGCCGTTCTTGATGGGACCCGGCAGCGCCTGGCCCGGGCCGGCATCGAGGGCGAGGCCGCCGCGGCGGCTTTGGCCGACGCCGGTGAGCGGGTGGCACAGGTGCGTGCGGCCATGGAGGACTTCGCCCGCATCCTCGTGGACCGGGCTGCCTGACCGGCCGACTGTATTAACTCATGACTTCTGAGAGTTTCGGATGTCATGACATCTGAGACACTGGTTGGGTGGGTTGCCTGGGGCTTTCGTGCAGTAGGCACAACCCCTGGCCAGTAGATCCCGACCCTCGTGGAGTAGGCCGACTCGGGGTGGGAGTGGGCCGGAGTCGGCGTTGAACCATGACCTCCGGGCCCCTGTGCGGGAGCCGGAAGGGGCCAGGCAGGGGAAGGTGAGGCCGGCGCCGGGGTGAGGGCGCTTGACCCCGCCGCCATGATCTCGCGGAGTCGATCAGGCCCGCGGCTCGGTGTCCACAGCGCTGACATCAACGGGCCCGCCGTCGATGCGGCCGGCGGGGATTGTTGGAATTCTGCGGTTTTTCCTCGGTGTGCGCGTCGGTGCGGTGTTGATGTCAGCGCCATGGACACTGGCGCCCCGTCAGGTCTCTTCCATCGGCCCACGGTCGCCTCCAGGACAACCAGCCCGCCCCGGGTTCCTGCCCGAGCGAGTGTCTCAGAAGTCTCGACGCTCATATGTCTCAGAAGTGAGGAGACAAGACAGAGGGTTGGGTGTACTCCACGTAGGTCGGGGGTTCGTGCAGTACGCACGACCCTTGGCCAGTAGTCCCCACCATCGTGGAGTAGACCGCCCCGAAGACTGAAGAGGTCTCGCAACTACCCATGACTCCCCATGGGGGATGCGGAGTTGATGGGGAGAGACCGGTAGTTCCTCATCGTGAGCGGTGGACCGCGGCGTATAAGGTGTCTCGTACGTGTTCCCAATGCGCCGAAAGGTTCCCGACATGCCGTCCTCCACGCCGCTGTCGCCCGATACCCGTACCCGACTGACCCGCCGCGGTGTCCTCACCCTGCCCGCCCTGGCCGGTGCGGGGGCCGTCCTAGCAGGCTGCGGGGCGCTCAAGAAGGACGGCGTCGCCTCCTCAGAGAAGAGCTTGGGGGCTACCTCCTCGGGGAAGAGCTCGGGGGGGCTGCGTCCCCACGTGCAGCTGTCGCGACCTCGCCTGGTCCCCATGGCGGGGTGGTGCTCAGTACGGAGTATCAAGGTGCTCCGCTGACGGTGGAGGTCGGGCCGGTCGCGGTGAAGGGAAAGCACACGGTGGCGAGGTTTCACATCTCTACCGACTCAAAAGAAGATGTGTACCTTTCCCAGGCATTCGCCCTAACGGACAACGTCGGTACGACTGCTGATGTCCAGATGATGTCGCTGGAGCAGAGTCTGGTCTACGTCGAGCTGGGGAGGAACACGGAAGACCTCTCCGGTGCGGTCACAAAAGGTGCCCCGAAGGATGCTTTCCCTGTTTTCAGCGCTCTGAATGATGGAGTGCAGTCTGTGGAGATGCTGCTTCCCAACATGGGTGTTGTTGTCGGTGTTCCTGTGGTGAAGGAGTCGGAGGTGGATTTCAATGTCGATGACGTGATCGCTAAGGCCAACCTTCAGGGTCCCGACCCTGGTCCTTTCAAGCTCGAGCGGGCGACCATGTCGATGGATGGGTCGTCGGATACGAAGCAGGATGAGAAGTCGACGACGGTGACGGTGGCCGGGGACGTCACTTTCGCGACTGACTCTGATCAGCTCTCGGCTCAGGCTGACAGTGTGTTGGCGAATGTGGTGGAGCAGATCAAGAAGTATCCCTCTGGTGGGGATCTGACGATCACGGGTCATACCGATGATGTGGCTGATGATGCGCATAACCAGGATCTGTCGGAGCGGCGGGCCAAGGCGGTGTCGGAGCGGCTCAAGAAGCTGACGGACCTGTCCACGTGGAAGGAGTCGGTCTCGGGTAAGGGGGGAGTCCTCGCCGCGGGTGCCGAATGACTCCGATGAGCGCAGACAGATCAATCGCCGTGTGGAGATCACGCTGACGCCGTCGAAGGCTGCTGAGGTCAGTGCGTCACCAAGTGCGAGTGCGGCACCGTCGTCGGCGACCGTGCCTGACCCGGCAGGCCCTGTGGGTAAGGGGCCCGAGGGCGTCGACGTGAAGGTCGGCGGTAAGACCATGCGCATGACGATTGACCATGTAGTTCGAGTAGGGGGCTACCTGACCGGAAAGGTAGTGCTCACCTCTAAAGGAAAGGTCGACATGCCGACTGCTTCCTTTGCTTTGCCGGGAAGAATGATGGAGACGCGTGGGCTGGATGGAGTATTCTACGTGAGTAGCTTAACCATTCTCAGTGGTGGGTTGAGGCATCTGGAGGCGGACTATGCGTACCCCAATGGGAATCGAGTTCCCTTGGCGAATAACTTTGTGTACAGTCTCGAGCCTGGGGCTTCCCAGTCCCTCCCGGTTGTGTGGCCAGACGTCGGCGAGGACAGCATCACGATTGACATGCCTCCAGGTGAGTACGTTTATGCGCAAGAGCGAGTCGTTGCTCGCCTTACTGACATCCCGGTCGTCAACGCGTAGTGTCTCTGCCGCTCAAAAGGGGGCGTGGTCGATGAGGGGCGCCGTGACGTCCTGATCGGCTCCCCGGTGGAGGACTCACCGTCCGGTCCCGCCGGTGCCTCTCCGACGTGACGCGGCTCAAAGCGGCGATGTTGCCCGCGCCCTGGGGGAGGGCCGCCCTTCCTCCATAGACTGTGCCGCGGTGCCCCGCCGTCGTTGCCGTCGTCCCGGACTGGACCAGCCGGCCCTCCGGGCAGCGGAAGCGCGGGCGCCACGCCCACGTCCCCTGAGTCAGGAACGAAGAACAGTGAACGCACGTCCTCTCAATGTCGCCGTCATCGGAGCAGGCCCCGCAGGCATCTACGCCTCGGACATCCTCTCGAAGTCGGGTCTGGACGTCTGTATCGACCTGTTCGAGCGGCTCCCCGCTCCCTACGGCCTGGTGCGCTACGGCGTCGCCCCCGACCACCCGCGCATCAAGCAGATCATCGTGGCCCTCTACAAGATCCTCCAGCGCGGGGACATCCGCCTCGTCGGCAACGTCGAGGTCGGCCGCGACATCTCCGTGGCCGAGCTCCACGAGCACTACGACGCCATCGTCTTCTCCACCGGGGCTGACACCGACGCCCCCCTCGACATCCCCGGCGTCGACGCCCCCGAGTGCCATGGCGGTGCCGACTTCGTCTCCTGGTACGACGGTCACCCCGACCACCCGCGCACCTGGGACCTGAGCGCCAAGGAGGTCGCAGTCATCGGCGTCGGCAACGTGGCCCTGGACATCGCGCGTGTCCTGGCCAAGCACGCCGACGACCTCATGACCACCGAGATCCCGGCAAACGTCGTCGCCACCCTCCAGCAGTCGCCGGTCACCGACGTGCACGTCTTCGGCCGCCGCGGCCCCGCCCAGGTGAAGTTCACGCCGCTGGAGCTGCGCGAGCTCGGCAAGCAGGCCGACGTCGACGTCATCGTCGACGAGGAGGACTTCGAGTACGACGAGGGCTCCCGGGCGGCCCTGGCCTCCTCCAACCAGCAGCGTCAGGTCGTCAAGGCCCTCGAGGGCTACGCGATGCAGGAGCCGGAGGACCTCACCGCCTCCCACCGGATCCACATCCACCTCTTCTCCGCCCCCCACGAGGTTCTTACCGATGACGACGGCCACGTCGTGGGCCTGCGCACCGAGCGCACCCGCCTGACCGGTGACGGCAACGTCACCGGTACCGGCGAGTACCGCGACTGGCCCGTCCAGGCGGTCTACCGCGCCGTCGGATACGCCTCCAGCGCCATCGAGGGACTGCCCTTCGACGCCGAGCGCCACGTCGTGCCCAACGAGGGCGGCCGCGTGCTCGGCGAGGACGGCAAGCCGCTGACCGGCCTGTACGCCACCGGCTGGATCCGTCGCGGCCCCGTGGGGCTGATCGGCTCCACCAAGTCCGACGCGCAGGAGACCATCACGAACCTCGTGGCCGACGCGAACGCAGGCCTCCTGCACGCCGAGACCGACGACGAGGCCCAGGTCGGCCACGACGCCCTCATCGCCCTGCTGGAGTCCCGCGGCATCCCCTTCACCAACTGGGAGGGGTGGGAGCTGCTGGACGCCTATGAGCGCGAGCTCGGTGAGGGCTACGGTGAGGTCGTTGTCACGGGCGGCGCCTCCAAGCCGCGTGAGCGTGTCAAGGTCGTCTCCCGTGACGCCATGACCGCGATCTCCCGCTCCACGGAGGTCCCCGAGGACCTCATCGGCCAGCCCGAGGCGGACCGCGTCCCCGAGCGCGTCGCCCACCGGCTGGTCGACTGAGCCGGGGCTCGGTGGCCCTGCCGCCGGTCCCGGTCGACACTCGTCAATCCGACCCCTCACGACGACCACCCCGGAGGTAGAACCATGCGAATCGGCGTTCCCACCGAGATCAAGAACAACGAGTTCCGCGTTGCCATCACGCCGGCCGGCGTCCACGCGCTCACCCGGCGCGGACACACCGTGACCGTCCAGGCGGGTGCCGGCCAGGGGGCCTCGATCCCCGATGCGGAGTATTCTGCTGCCGGTGCCACCTTCACCGACGACGTCCCCGGCCTGTGGGCCGACTCCGAGCTCGTCCTCAAGGTCAAGGAGCCGATCGCCCAGGAGTACCAGTTCCTGCGCCCGGACCTGCTGCTGTTCACCTTCCTCCACCTGGCCGCGGACCGCGCCCTCACCGAGGAGCTGCTCGCCAAGCAGGTCACTTCCATCGCCTACGAGACCGTCGAGACCGACGCCGGCGCCCTGCCCCTCCTGGCACCTATGTCGGAGATCGCCGGGCGCCTGGCAGCCCAGGTCGGTGCGGACGCCCTGCTGCGCCCGCGCGGCGGGGCCGGCGTCCTGCTGGGCGGGGCCGCCGGGGTACGGCGCGGGAACGTCGTCGTCCTGGGAGGCGGCACCGCCGGCCTGAGTGCCGCGCGGGTCGTGGCCGGCATGGGCGCGGACGTCACCGTCTTCGACGTCGACCCCGCGCGCATGCGCCGCATCGAGGAGATCGACGGCGGGGCCATCCGCACCCGCTTCTCCACCGAGCTCGACGTGGCGCAGGCCTGCGCCGGGGCGGACCTGGTCATCGGCGCCGTCCTCGTGCCCGGGGCCCGCACCCCGAGCCTCGTCACGCGCACCATGGTGGAGACCATGCGGCCCGGCAGCGTGCTGGTGGACATCGCCATCGACCAGGGCGGCTGCTTCGAGGACTCCCGCCCCACCACCCACTCGGAGCCCACCTTCGAGGTGGACGGCAGGATCTTCTACTGCGTGGCCAACATGCCCGGCGCCGTCCCGCACACCTCCACCTATGCGCTGACCAACGCCACCCTGCCCTACGCGCTCGCTCTGGCCGACGACGGATGGCGCGGCGCCATCGAGGCCCGCCCCGATCTCGCCCGCGGCCTGAGCACTCACGCCGGCGCCCTGTACACCACGGGCGTGGGTGAGGCCCTGGGAATCCCCACGGCCGACGTCGCCGATCTGCTGGGCTGAGATGATGAGAACCCGGCGCCTTCGTCCCGCGAGCGGGCCGGACCGCTGGGCGCACGACCTTTTCCGGCGCGCTTTTCCCGAGGAGGAGCGCCTGCCCTGGGCCCTCATCCACCTGCTCAGCCTGCGGCGCGGCATCGACCTCGTCGCCTGGTGGGACGAGCCCGCAGACCCCGCCCAGGCGGCCTCGCCGGACCCGAGCGCCCTGACCTGGACCGTGCGTCGCCCCGGCTCCCGGCTGCTCTACGTCTTCTACGTCGTCGTCGACGACGCCGTCCGCGGACGCGGCCTGGGTACCCGCCTTCTGGCCGAGCTCGAGCGCCGTCACCCCGGCTGCACCATCGTCCTCGACATTGAGCCGGTCATCGCCGAGGCCGACAACGCCGACGAGCGTCGCCGTCGGCTCGCCTTCTACGAACGGGCGGGCTTCCGCGACACCGGGTACGCCATCGTCGACTCGATGGGGGAGTACTGGACCCTCGTGCGCGAGGCGCCGGGAACCACCTTCCATCCCGATGACTTCCGCGCTGCCCTGCGCTACCTGGACTGCGGCCTCAGCACCGCTCGAGTGGTCCCGCGCGGCTGAGCCCGCGCCCCGTCTCAGCCGCGCGGAGCCCCGCCGTTATTCCCCGATCCGCCAATGGCCGCACGCGCCGGTGGACATAGGTGGGACACAGGTTCGTCCCATAGTCTCCATCCATGACATGGACCAACCACCACAACGGTCTCAAGACCGCCGCCCTCCTCGGCGGTATGTGGAGCCTGCTCCTCCTGCTCGGCTACGCGCTGACGCGGGGGACGGGTTCATCCATCTGGCTGTTCATCCTGCCGATCATCGGCGTCGCACAGACCGCCTACGCCTTCTGGAACTCCGACAAGATCGCCGTGCGCTCCATGGGCGCCATCGAGGTCACCGAGGCCCAGCAGCCCCAGATGTACGCGATCGTGCGTGAGCTCTCCGCCGCAGCCGGCCAACCCATGCCGCGCCTCTACGTGGCCCCCACGATGAGCCCCAACGCCTTCGCCACCGGCCGCAACCCTCGCACGCCGCCGTGTGCTGCACCCAGGGCATTCTCCAGCTCCTCAATGAGCGCGAGCTGCGTGGCGTCCTGGGGCACGAGCTCTCCCACGTCTACAACCGAGACATCCTCACCTCCTCGGTGGCCGCGGGCATCGCCGGAGTCATCTCCTCGATGATCACCATGACCCTGTGGTTCGGCGGCGGCAACCGGCGCGACCGGGACGGTGGCAGCATCATCACCGTCCTGCTGCTCTCGCTCCTGGCGCCCCTGGCTGCCGCCATCACCCAGTTCGCCATCTCCAGGACCCGCGAGTACGACGCCGATCACGACGGCGCCGAGCTCACCCAGGACCCGCTCGCCCTGGCCAGCGCACTCAGCAAGCTCGAGTCGGGTATCTCGCGCGTGCCCATGGGGCAGGACCCGCGCCTCGAGCCGGTCTCCTCCATGATGATCGCCAACCCCTTCGGGAGTCTGCGCAACCTCTTCGCCACCCACCCGCCCATGGACAAGCGCATCGCCCGTCTCGAGCAGATGGCCGGGTACTGACGGTGCCTCTGTCCGTCGTCGGCGGGCTGCCGCGTCCTTCCGGCTGCCGTGTCGGGCTAGCCCCACCAAGGTCTTTCCAGGTGGCAGGATTGGGCGTGATTCCAGGCCTGAGGAAGATGGGGGGCATGAACCGATCAGTATGGGCCGCGCGCTACCGCCGACTCGGCCGGGATGCCGCCTTCCTCTTCCTCAGCGGGCCACTGGGCCTGTTCGCCTTCTGCCTCGTCCTGCCGCTGACCGCAGCCGGTGCCGGCACCGTCATCATCGGGATCGGCCTCTTCCTCCTGATCCTGGCGTTGAGCATCTCCGGGGGCTTCGCCAACCTGGCCCGCCTCCGTGTGGCGCGCCTGGACGGGCGTGAACCTAGACCTGGCGCTTACCTGTCTCCTGTTCCGGGGGCCTCCGCGCGCCGTCGGCTCCTCCGGCGTCTGCATGACCCTCAGCGCTGGATGGACCTGCTGTGGGTCATCGTCTACTTCCCGGTCTCCCTGGTCACCTGGATCCTCGCCGTCGGATGGCTGGCACTGGCCGTGGGTGGCTTACTCTCTCCCATTATCGACGTCATCCTTGAGTTGATTCGTAACGCGTCCATCGGAGACCAGAGTCAGAGTCTCGCCGAGTTTCTGGGGCTGTATCCGCCCCTGCTCTGGGAGATCGTCATCCACCTGAGCGCCGGTGTCATCTTCTCCCTGACCGCCCCCTTCGTCCTACGGGGCCTGGCCGCCATGCAGTCGGGGCTCATCTGCGCCATGCTCTCCTGGCGCAGTGAGGTCAACCGCCTCGAGCAGATGGCCAGGTACTGATGGCGACCCTGACCGTCGTCGGCGGACTCCCGGCAGTCGGCAAGACCACCGTGTGCCGGAAGATCCTGCGCCTGCGGGCCGAGGCGCGGCCGCAGGGCCGACCGCCGACCTGGCTGCGCATCGACTCCATCGAGCAGGCCCTGCGGGACAGCGGTGAGATGCTCCCCGGCATGCCCGCAGGCGCCGGATACTACGCGGCCACCGCCGTCGCCCGAGACGTCCTGGCCTCGGGCGGAGACGTCCTGGTCGAGTGCGTCAACCCGCTGCCCCTCACCCGCAGCCTGTGGGAGGAGACAGCCTCAGACCTGGGCGCCCGGTATCTCGCCGTCGAGCTCACCTGCTCCGATACGGCCGAGCACCGCCGCCGCGCCCAGCAACGGGTCAGCGACATCAAGGGACTCGAGCTGCCGGACTGGCGGGCGGTGCAGCACCGCGACTACGCACCCTGGCCCGAGGCCGACCTCCGCCTCGACACCGCCCGGCTCACCGCCCTCGAGGCGGCCCGGGCCGTCATCCGCGCGGGCAGTGCTGGCAGCTAGTTCTGCGGCCCCAGGCACAGGGCGATGTCGGCCCCGATGCTGGAGTCGTAGCGACCCCCGTTGGACGGAATACGGCGCATGTGAAACTGGTAGACGGTTTCGGGTTCAGGGGTACCGGCCTTCTTGCAGAGCTCGGCGTAGTGGTCGTACGCCGTCTGGCCCGTGGATGACTCGCTGACATCCTTGAGAACGGCCAGCACGGGATAGGTTCCCGAGCTCGCGCAGTCGGTGATGACTGCCTCCTTCTCCAGGTGCGCCTTGTCATTGATGACGACGCAGTCGCCGGTCCGGACATGGTTGACCGCGCGCTGCGGATCCGCTTCCGGGTCTGGATCGGCCAGGCACAGATAGTCCTCTCCGGTGTCGTAGACGCTCGTGGTTCCGGGGACGGGAACGCACTTCCCCGGCTCATCGACCCGCCCCGTCACCTTGAACTCGGCTTCAGCGGAGGTGCAGCTGGTGATGGATGGGTCGTTGCTCGAGGTGACGACGTGCGCCAGACAATGACCAGTCTTCGCGTTCTCGATGGAGGAGGAGGTGACTATCCACCAGCCCAGGAGGCCCACAGCGGCGAACACGGCGGCTCCGATACCGATCGGAATGAGGACCCGTGCCCACCTCCACCGCGGACGATGCGGATGCTCGGGCAGCGGCATCTGCGGAAGAACTGCGCCGGCTGCGGCGAAGTCTGCGGTGAAGGAATGCTCATGGGGCGCTTTCGGAGAAGGACGATGAACGATGTGCATGAGGACGCTCCCGGATACTAACCGGACGGCAGTGTCCGTGTTGCCGTTGGCAGCGGCCTCGCCAGTGATGATGAGATAGGGGAGTGGACAGCCCGCCCCTGACCGTCGACGACATCACCCAGCGCATCAGGGCCGCCATCGACGCCGGTGAGCTGCACGGCGTGACGGCCGGACCGGTCGAGCGGCTAGGGGCCGGCGAGAGCTACACGGCCTGGCGAATCGGCTCCGGCGAGCAGACCCGGGTCCTGCGCCTTCCGCGGCACCTGCCTCGTGACATGCCCCGCTCCATGGAGACCGAGTTCGAGGTTCTCAGACGCGTCCCGCCCGAACTGGGAACCAGTGCCGTCGGCCTGGAGACCAGTGCCGACAATCCGCTCGGCACCCCCTACATGGTGACCACCCACGTCCCCGGCCGGGTGCTGCGCGCCACCGACTGGAACCGGCGACTCGCCACTGCCCTCGCCCACCAGCTCGCCCGCCTGCACGAGGCCCTCGCCTCAGGTCCCCCGCCCTCGGCCGCCTTCGTGCCAAGCGCCGGCGAGCAGGGGGAGGAGCTGCTGACCTGGTGGGGGAGCACCACCCGGAGACACTCGCAGACCCCCGCGTCCGTGCACTCCTGCCCGCCTGGCGCCGCGAGCCTCACCCGCCTCGCCCCGGCCTTCGAGGCGGTCCCCACCCACCCGCTCATCCACGGCGACGCCGTCGCCACCAATGTCGTCCTCGGCCCCGACGGCCTGCCACGACTCATTGACTTCGAGTGGTCCGGCCCCGGAGACACCGCCAAGGACCTGGCCCTCATCGGGGGCCGGGTGACCGGCGGGCCCTGGTACCTGCCCATGACGCCCGACGACGTCGCCGCCTTCGTCGCCGAGTACGTGCGGCTCGCGCAGGACGCCGGTGCCACTGATCCGCAACGGCTGCTGGAGCGCCGCGACGCCTATGAGCTCCTCGACCGCCTGGGCAATCTCCTGTACTGCCTCAGCCGCCCCGGTGAGGCCCGCTATGGGAGGTGGGCCGGTGAGCTCGCCCACAGCCTGACCGCACGACTCGGTGGCTGAGCCGCCCGCTGCCTCAAGGCCGTGTCGGGCTAGCCCCACCAAGGTCCCGCCAGGTGGCAGGATTGGGCGTGATTCCAGGCCTGAGGAGGATATGAGGTATGAACCGATCGATATGGGCGGCGCGCTACCGGCAGCTCGGCAGGGACGCCGCCTTCCTCCTCCTCAGTGGGCCACTGAGCCTGCTCGCCTTCTACCTCGTCGTGCCGCTGACCGCCCTCGGCGTGGTCACCACCATTGTTTGGGTCGGGCTGCTGCTGCTCGTCATCGACCTGAGCATCGCTGGGGGCTTCGCCAACATCGCCCGCCTCGCCGTGGCGCGCGTGGACGGACGCGAGCCGGTGCCCGGCGGCTACCTCAAGTCCGAGCCGGGAGTCTCCGCACGCCGTCGGCTCTTCCAGCGCCTGCGCGACCCCCAGCGCTGGATGGACCTGCTGTGGGCCGTCATCTACTTCCCGGTCTCCCTCATCACCTGGATCATCAGCGTCGTGTGGCTGGCCCTGGCCGTGGGCGGTCTCCTGGCCCCCATCGCCGATATCACCCTTGACCTGGTCCTCGACCCGACCATCGGACAGCAGCGTCAGGGGCTGGCTCATCTTCTGGGCCTGCAGCCGGAGCTGCTCTGGGACATCGGATTCAACCTCACCTGCGGCATCGTCTTCTCCCTGACCGCCCCCGCCGTCCTACGGGGCCTGGCCGCCATGCAGACGGGTCTCATCCGCGCCATGCTCTCCTGGCGCAGCGAGGTCAGCCGCCTCCAGACCTCCCGGGCCGCCGTCCAGCGCGCCGAGGCCGACACCCGCCGCCGCCTCGAGCGCGACATCCACGACGGCCCCCAGCAGCGCCTCGTGCGTCTGCGCATGGACCTGGCCAGGGCCCAGCGCCAGGCCGAGAAGGATCCGGCGGCGGCGTCGGCGATCATCCAGGGCGCCATGGATCAGACTCAACAGACCCTCGACGAGCTGCGTCAGCTCTCCCGCGGCATCGCCCCACCCGTCCTCATCGACCGTGGCCTGGCGGCCGCCATCACCGAGGCCGCCACCCGCTCCTCCGTCCCCGTCACCGTGAGCACCGAGCTGCCGGACCTGCCCGACCACGTCTCCCAGGCCGCCTACTTCGTGGTCAGCGAGGCGCTGGCCAACCTCAACAAGCACTCCGGGGCCACGGCCGCCGGCGTCGATGCCCGCGTCGTCGACGGCGTCCTGCGCGTGAGGATCAGCGACAACGGCATCGGAGGGGCCTCGACCGCCAAGGGACACGGCCTGGCCGGCCTGGTTGAGCGCCTCAGCGGTGTCGACGGTAGGCTCACAGTCACGTCCCCGACCGGCGGGCCGACCACACTGGAGGCGATGATCCCGTGCGCGTTCTGATCGCTGATGACTCCGTCCTCCTGCGCGAGGGACTGGCACTCATCCTGGCCGACGGCGGCCACGAGGTCGTCGGGGGAGTGGGGGACGGCGAGGCCCTCGTGAAGGAGGCCCTGCGGCTGCGGCCCGACGTCGTCGTCGCCGATATCCGCATGCCCCCCTCCCACACCGACGAGGGCCTGCGCGCCACCACCCGCATCCGCGCCCAGTGGCCGGGTGCACCCATCCTGCTGCTGAGCCAGTACGTCGTCGCCGGCTACCTGCCCGACCTCCTGGCCGACGGCGGCGGCGCCCTGGGCTACCTCCTCAAGGACCGGGTCGGTGACATCGACGCCTTCCTCGGCGCGGTCGAGCGGGTGGCGCGCGGTGAGCTCGTCCTGGATCCCGACGTCGTCTCCCAGGTCCTCCAGCGAGGCCGGCGCGACGACCCGCTCACCGAGCTCACGCCCCGTGAGAGGGAGGTCCTGGCCCTCATGGCCGAGGGTCACACCAACGCCGGCATCGCCGAGATCATGGTGGTCACCGAGGGGGCCGTGGAGAAGCACACCCAGCGGATCTTCGCCAAGCTCGGCCTGCTGCCCGACGCCGCCGTCCACCGCCGCGTCAAGGCCGTCCTGACGCTGCTGTCGGCCTAGCCGCAGGGGCGGGTGCCTCAGCGGTAGTTGACGAACTGGAGGGCGGCGTCGACGTCGAGGTTCTTCAGCAGGGCGATGACCGCCTGGAGGTCGTCGCGGGACTTGGAGGTCACGCGCACCTCGTCGCCCTGGATCGTGGCCTTGACGCTCTTGGGGCCCTCATCGCGGATCGCCTTGGTGATCCTCTTGGCCACCTCCTGGGTGAGTCCCTCGCGCAGCGGGCAGGCCAGACGATAGATCTTGCCCGAGGGGCGCGGCTCCTTGTCTCCCAGATCCAGGGCCTTGAGGGAGACGCCGCGGCGGAAGAGCTTGGACTCCAGGACGTCCAGGATCGCCATGACTCGCTCGGCCGTGTTGGCCTCCAGGGTGATGGTGTCGCCCGACAGGCTCACGGAGGCGTCGACACCGCGGAAGTCATAGCGCTGGGAGATCTCCTTGGCGCACTGGTTGACGGCGTTGTCCACCTCCTGGCGGTCGAGGCGGGAGACGACGTCGAAGGAGGAGTCATTGGCCATGGCGGCAGTCCTTTCCGGGGGCGGGACTTCAGTCGACCCGAGTCTAGGCGGGTTGTTCTGTGAGGAGGGTCCTACGGGGGCGATTGGCGCTGCGCGCCGCTGCCTTGCTATTCTTCCACGGCGCCAAGCGATGACCGGGAGGTCGGAGCATGGAGCCAAGGCGGGTTGCCCGAGCGGCCAATGGGAGCTGACTGTAAATCAGCCGCGTAATGCTACGGGGGTTCGAATCCCTCACCCGCCACGGCGATCACTCGTTGATCCCACCTCGCCAACCCGGCGAGGCCCGCAGTGAGCGAAGCCACGGCGGAACGAATTGCCAGAGCGATTCGGATCTGCCTAGGATTCGGCTCGTTGCCCCGATAGCTCAGTCGGCAGAGCGTCTCCATGGTAAGGAGAAGGTCAAGGGTTCGATTCCCTTTCGGGGCTCTCACAGCGGGGGCCACTGGCCCCCATTGTGTTCCTATGGCGAGGTAGCTCAGCTGGTTAGAGCGCACGACTCATAATCGTGAGGTCGAGGGTTCGAGTCCCTCCCCCGCTACGCAAGCTTTCGAGTACAGCGTTCCGTCGCATGCTCGAGGATCGACACGAGGAGACAAACGTGGCCAGCAAGTCCGCCGACGTTCGCCCCAAGATCACTCTGGCCTGCTCGGAGTGCAAGGAGCGCAACTACATCACCAAGAAGAACCGTCGGAACACCCCCGACCGTCTCAGCATCGCCAAGTTCTGCGCTCGCTGCGGCAAGCACACTGAGCACCGCGAGACCCGCTGAGAATCGCCCTAGCGATCGCGGTCGCAGCCGCCTTGCGACCGCGGAGCGAGCCCCGTCGACACGATGTCGGCGGGGCTTCGTCGTCTCCCCGGGGCCGGCGCCTAGCATCGGAGGGGTGAACGGTCTCAGCCTCTGTGACGACGCCCTCGAGCGGCTCGCAGCAGTTCTGACCGGGGTACTCGCAACCGGCTCCTCCGAGTCCTCGACCTGCGAGACGCACCGCCGGGCCCTGCGTGGAGCGGCAGCGATTCTTCCCGCTGTGCAGGCCATGCATCAGGTCCAGGGGTGGGTGCGGGACCATCGGGGTGACGCCGCCTGGGAGGGCCTGGTGCACCGCCGTTGCCGGATGAGCGCGAGCCCGGCGGGAGCCGAGGCGGCCACGGGGCGTGCCGTGCCCTGATGGAGTATCGATCCGGCAGGTCGAGCGCGCGGGGTGGGAGCTCATCCAGGCGACGGTCGAGGTGTCGGTGACGGGCCGGCGCTGGTGCGTGACCCACGAGCTCGCCCGCCGTACCCGGTCGCCTCAGCCGGACGCCGTCGAGAACGGGAAACTCACGGCCTCCGGGGGTGGATTTGATACGCTATCTGATTCCAGCTTCTACCGGCTCTCCTACGCTGATATCGCCTCCTGGGCGGAGGTCAGCGGAGATCGGAACCCCATCCATCTCCTGCCCGGCAGAGCATCCGAGGCTGGGCTGTCGGCCGGTTCCGGTGAGGTCGTCGCTCATGGCCTGCTGCTCGGGGCGATCAGTCTCGCACTCGTCGAGTCTTCGCCTCGACGGCAGATATGCCTGGTATTCATTGGTTCTGCTGATGTTCCTGAGTCCGAGTGCGGCGCGGAGGAGCTGTGGGTGACGCTCGCTGTCGATCCCACCAGTGGAGACATCGCTCAGGGGCGGAGGCCCATCCTGCGGCGTCGATGACGCTGCCACCCCGTGACCGCTGCCGGAGGACGACGCAGGCGCCCCATTCCTCCTATCGCCGCATGAGGGAATAATGATTGCCTGCTGGAGGGAATTTTGACGGCGATTCATTGTTGTCTTGAAGGATGTGAGATGAGAAGGTGGAAACGAATTATCAGCCACTTCCCAATCATCGGTCAACGGGGATGATAACGTAACAAAGGTGGGTATTTTGATTGTCAATCTGACGTATGTCAGGTGACATGAAGTCAGTGTCCGAATTGTTTTCCCGCACGAGTTCCGGTTTCCTAAATCCGCTGAGCAGCAAGGAAAAGTGGGGGTGTGACATGTGTTTTCAAGGATGTCCGATGTTGTGGGGCACTGCGCTGGGGTGCTGGGGCTCCGACCGAGTGTGATAAAAAAAGAAGCAGAGCCGCGCTTGTGTGAAAGCTAAAGGCAGACAACAAGTTCGCGCTTGAGGGTTCACGGCCTATCCGGGTCGGTGCTGAGAGGAGTCGATAAAGGTGATTACCGCAGAGCGGACGATGGTGGAGACGACGGCCTACGCCGAGGACGTTGAGATGACGTGGACTCAGAGCGATCAGGAGGCCGTTGAGGCCACCTACAACCAGGAGTCGGCCGGTTCGCCCGAGCGCGGCCGGGGGCTGGTGGGCGGCTGCGGCCAGGAATCCACCTCGAGCTGCGGACAGAACGACTCCTTGGAGCAGGAGGGCTTCCGTCGACTCGATGAGATCGAGATGGATGCCTGGCGGTCCTTCCTGGCAGCCTCCACCTCGGTCACAGCCCGCCTCAACCGCGAGCTCGAGGCCGGATGCGGCATCTCCATGCACGAGTACGAGATCCTGGTGCGCCTGTCCGAGGCGCCCGACCACACCCTGCGCATGTCCACTCTTGCCGAGCACGTCTCGCACTCCCGCTCGCGGCTGACTCATACGGTCCGGCGCTTGGAGAGCGTGGGGTACGTCGAGCGCAGCTCCTGCGACTCCGACCGCCGCGGCGTCAACTGCACCTTGACTCAGGAGGGCTTCGACTTCCTGCGCGAGGCGGCTCCGGTGCACCTCGACGGCGTGCGCCGTCACGTCGTCGACCGCCTCAGCCGTGAGCAGCAGGTCGCCTTGGCCGAGCTCATGCGAGTCATCGCTCAGGCCCCGGACTCCTCCGGGGTTCTCGGCGTCGGCCTCCTGACGCTCCTGACGCACCCACCTGCGCGATCAGTGGGCGTCGTCAGTCGGTTTCATCACCGGCGGCGGCGCCCACAGGTCTGTCCAGAGCACCTCCAGGTCCGTCAGAAGTCGGCGCAGCAGCGGCAGGGAGATACCCACGACGCCGTGGGGGTCGCCATCGATCCCCTCGATGAAGGCTCCGCCCAGTCCATCGATGGTGAAGGCGCCGGCGCACCACAGCGGCTCACCGGTGGCGATGTAGGCCTCGACCTCGGCCGGCGACGGGGAGCCGAAACGGATGGTGGCCGAACTGACCCCCTCGGCGATGGCGCCGTCCGCAGTGCGCACCAGGAAGTGCCCCGTGTGCAGGGTGCCGGTGCCTCCGCTCATCATCTGCCAGCGCTCACGGGCTTGAGCGGCATCGGCCGGCTTGCCGACGACCTGACCGGAAATCTCCAGCATGGAGTCGCAGCCCACGACCACCTCGGCCTCCTGCGGGTCGGTGGATGCCATGACGTCGAGCGCCTTGGCCCGAGCCAGGGCCTGCACCTGCTCGGCCGCGCTCGGGGCGGTCAGCCCGGCGTCGCGGCGCCGCTGGAACAGCTCGCCGAGCACGGCCTCCTCATCAACGCTGGAGACTCGCACCAGCGGGTCGACGCCGGCGGCTCGCAGGGTGGCCAGGCGGCCGGATGACTTCGAGGCCAGAAGAATCACGCCGTCAGCCTATACGGGCCGGTAGGCTCGGACCATGAGCCCAGGCGGTAGCCCCTTCTCACGACTCGACACCGTTCTCGTCACCGGATCCACCCAGGACGACCTGCGCGCGGCCCTCACGGGGCCTGAACGCGGAGCCTGGCCGCACCTGTCGGCACTCCGGGCGCTGAGCAGACCGCAGGCAGGGGGCGATCCGGACGCACCTGGGTCACCCCCGACGACGGTGGTGCCCTCCTGGTCTCCGTGGTCCTGCGGCCCCTCGTTCCCGTTGACTGCCTGACGTGGCTGCCGCTGCTGGGTGGCCTGGCCGTCCGCGATGCTCTGGCTCCCCTCGTCGAGGATCTGCCCTGGCGGGTGGGGACCAAGTGGCCCAATGACGTCGTCGCCGTGCCTGATGACCCAGCAGTCGTGCCCGCGGTACCCGGCTGGGCCGGCACGCGCAAGGTCGCCGGCGTCCTCAGTGAGCTCGTCACTCCGGAAGGCCCCGACGGGTGCGCGCCTCGGGGGCTCGCACCCGATGCGGTTCCCGCCGACCGTGACGAGGCTCCGATGGTCATCCTCGGCATCGGCGTCAACATCGGGCAGGAGGCTGAGGATCTGCCGGTCCCCTGGGCCGGCTCCCTGTGCACGCTCGGTGCCGTCGGCGCGGGCGGTGGAGGTGCGTGCGCGGACACTGCGGAGGCTGTTCTCGCGGCGATCGGCCATCAGCTGGTTCAGCTCATCGGTCAGTGGGAGGAGGCCGGCGGGGACGTCGACGCCGGGGACGGCGCACTCGGGCGCAGGCTGCGCGAGGCGCTGACCACCCTGGGGAAGCAGGTCAGTGTTCAGGCTCCTGACGGTGAGCTCAGCGGGCTCGCCGTCGACGTCACCCCCGCCCTCGTACTGCGCAATCAGGGCGGTGACACCGAGGTCCGCGCCGGCGATGTGACCCTCGTGCGTGTGAGGGGCTGAGTGCCAGGAGCCGTGAGAATCGCGAACTCGTTGCCGCTCCATGTGGTCGGTCGCTCAATGGGCATAGGCGTGTGATCTGCGCTACTGTGGCAGGGTGACATTAGACAGCCAAGCGAGCGAGGGGCGCGCACCGGACTCCCACGGGGTCCGGGGCGGCGCTCCGCAGAAGGCTCATGAGGACGCCCATCGTGTCGAGGGCGGGGCTGCTGCTGAGGTGGACCTTGAGGGGCGGACCACCTTGGTGGGGCATGAGTGCCTGCTGCTGGGGGCGTCCCCCAGCCTCACCCTGACCGAGGTGGCTCAGCGGGCCGGAACCAGCATGGAGATGGCGCAGAAGTTCTGGCGCGCCATGGGCTTCGCCGACGTCGACCCCGATGCGGTTCACTTCACCGAGCAGGATGTCGCCGCGCTTCAAGACACCGTGGCGCTCATCGACGAGACCAGCGACTCCTCCCTGGCCTCGGCCAGCGTGCTCGAGCTCCTCAGAGCCCAGTCCTACACCATGGACCGGCTGGTCCTGTGGGAGTGGAGACCTTCGTCACCGACCTCAGTGAGCGTCTCGGGCTGGACGACACCTCCGCACGGCTGGTCGCCCTCGACCGTATCGATGGCCTCGTGGAGCTCTTGTCGCGCCAGCTGACCTACGTGTGGCGCCGTCACATGGCCTCCATCCTGGGACGCACCGACGCCGAGGTGTCGACCCGGGGCAGAGAGGACACCGGTCCCGACCTCTACCCGCTCATCCGCTCCCTGGGATTCGTCGACATCGTCTCCTTCACCCAGCGCGCTCAGGGCATGAGTAAAGCCGCCCTGACTCACATGCTCGAGGGCTTCGAGAACACGGCCCGGGACGTCATCACCTCCCGGGGGGCGCGGGTGGTCAAGACGATCGGGGACGCCGTCATGTACATCTCCGATGACCTTCTGATCGCCGCCGACGTCGTCACCGCCCTGGTCGATGAGCTCCAGAAGGGGCCGGACGCGATCCGGGTTCGAGCCAGCCTCGTCGAAGGGCGGGTCATCTCCCGCTCCGGGGACGTCTTCGGCCCCACCGTCAACCTGGCCTCACGGCTTGTGGACGCGGCCGAACCCGGCAGCATCCGTCTGGACGAGTCAACTGCCATGGCCATTCTCCGCTCGTCTCAGGCGGATCGGTACCGGGTAGGGCAGTGCCATGAGGTGGTGGCCAAGGGGCTGGGGCAGATCGTGCCCTGGTCGCTGGAGAGGACCTCGCCGACCCGTCTCTGAGCCGTAGGACTGGGATCGCGGTTCCGTTACCATCTCGTGATTCTTTGTTCGCTCAGCTCTTGAAGGAGCAACGTGGAATCAAGGTTTTCCGCGGTATCCTCACGGAAAAGTGCTCTGGGCGTGGGAGAGCGGGGGAGTCGCCGTCCCGGCAGTGGTCACGTCTTGGTATCTTCTCCACCTCTGGGACGATGGCGGTGGGGGTGTGTCGTCACCTAACATCGCGGATGTGACAACTGTTCTGCTCGTCGAAGACGACCCTGCCATCTCCGAGCCCCTCGCCCGCGCCTTTGGACGCGAGGGCTATGAGGTCCTGACTCATGGCACCGGTAAAGGCGCCCTCGAGGAGGTCTCGGCCGCTGACATCATCGTCCTGGACCTGGGGCTGCCGGACATCGACGGCCTGGACGTGGCCCGTCAGGTGCGGGCCCAGGGCCTGACCATCCCGATCCTCATGCTCACCGCGCGCAGTGAGGACTCCGACCTCGTCGTCGGTCTGGACGCCGGGGCCGATGACTACGTCACCAAGCCCTTCCGCCTGGCCGAGCTGCTGGCTCGCGTGCGGGCGCAGGTCCGCCGTGCCTCGGGGGAGGCCACGGAGGATGAGCTGAGTGTCGGAGAGATCCGGGTCGACGTCGCCGCTCACCGGGCCTTCGTCGGCTCGCGTGAACTGCAGCTGACGACCCGGGAGTTCGAGCTGCTCCGGGTCCTGGTGCGCGCCGGCGGCGAGGTCGCCTCCGGTGAGGACATCCTCAAGGAGGTCTGGGGCGAGGATCCCACCGGGAGTCCCCAGACCCTTCAGATGCACGTGACCTGGCTGCGTCGCAAGCTCGGTGACGATGAGGAGCGGCCAGCGCTTCTGCTGGCCCAGGGGGAGGGTTACCTTCTGACCGCCGGCTGAGCCGCTGACCGGGAGGGCCTCCCGGAAAGGGGTGCTGGAGGCTGCAGCCGCCTCGACACACCGATCGAGGCTGAAGGGGGACTTGCCATGCGTCGTTACGCCATGACGATGACGATGTCGGCGGTGTCCGTGGCGGTCCTCCTGCTGGGGCTGCCACTGGGGGGCGCCTGGATCGTCAGCGCGTTGCGCTCCGCCGGAGGCGGTGACCGGGTCACCATCATCGGCACGGTCGTCCTCACGGTTCTGGTGCTCACCGGCACCGCACTGACGGCGGCCTCCGTCGTGGCCTCCCGGGTGTCCAGACGCATCTCGGCCCCACTCATCTACCTGGCCGCCGAGGCCGAGCAGCTCGGCAGCGGTCAGGTCCGTCCGCGGCTGCGCTCCTCGGGGATCGAGGAGATCGACCTGGTCCAGGCCGAGCTCGTGCGTTCGGCGGAGCGCGTGGCCGGACGCATCGCCGCCGAGCGGCAGTTCGCCTCCGACGCCTCCCACCAGCTGCGCACGCCGCTGACCAGTCTGTCGCTGCGCCTGGAGGAGATCGAGCTGCTCGCCGGTGAGGAGGAGGTGCGCGCAGAGGCCCACGCCTGCCTGGAACAGGTCGAGAGGCTCACCGGCGTCGTCGAGGACCTGCTCAAGGTCTCACGCCGCACCGGAGGCGGCACCACGGAGGCCCTGCACCTCAAGGACATCTTCGCCCAGCAGCGTGAGGAGTGGGAGCCGGCCTTCGAGCAGGCCGGGCGCACCATCACCTTCTCCGACGAGATCAGCCACCCGGTCCTGGCCACTCCCGGATCCCTGGCCCAGGTCCTGGCCACTGTCATCGAGAACTCCTTGCGCTACGGAGCCGGGACGACCTCGGTGAGCGTGCGCAGCGCCAACGGCGGTCACGCGGTCTTCGTCGATATCGCCGATGAGGGCGACGGCGTGGCCGAGGACATCGCGCCACACGTCTTCGAGCGGCACGTCTCCGGCTACGGCTCCACCGGTGTCGGGCTGGCGCTGGCCAAGGACCTTGTCGAGGCCGACGGCGGCCGTATCGAGCTGTCCCAGCGCAGTCCGGCCGTCTTCTCCATCCTCCTCAACGCCGTCCCCAAGTCCCTGGACCCCAATAACGTCCTGCCGCAAGGTGCGCTGGTCTCCGTCGGTCGACGTCGTCGCTTCTGACTCGCTGCTGATCGCTCGAGAAATGGCGAGGACGCACACCGTGGGCTTCGAGGACTGAACCCGGGTTCAGTCCTCGAAGCCCACGGTGTGCGTCCACTCAGAGGCGTCAGGACTTCTGGCGGCGGGACTTGATGAGCTTCGAGACGCCGGAGATGAGCATCGGAGCCACCGAGATGAAGACGATCATGAGGATCATGGCGTCGATGTTGTCCTGGATCCACTTGATCGTTCCCAGGAAGTAGCCCAGCCAGGTGATGCCGAAGGCCCAGAACGTGGCGCCCAGGATGTTGAAGGTGATGAAGTGGCGGTAGTTCATCTTGCCGACACCGGCGATGACGGGCGTGAAGGTGCGTACGATCGGCACGAACTGAGCCAGGGTGACGGCCTTGCCGCCGTGGCGCTCGAAGAAGTCCGAGGTGCGGTCCACGTACTCCTGCTTGAACAGGCGTGAGTCGGGCTTGTTGAAGATCGCGGGTCCCGCCTTGCGGCCGATGAGGTAGCCGGTCTGGTTGCCGGCAATGGCCGCGAGCCACACGAGGGGGGCCGCCACCCAGATGGGGACGGGAACTCCTTCGGCCGGGTTGGTCTCGCCGATGGCCACGAACATCCCCAGGGTGAACAGCAGTGAGTCACCGGGCAGGAAGAAGCCGATGAGCAGGCCGGTCTCGGCGAAGATGACGAGCATGACGCCGAGGATGGCCCAGGGGCCGATCCAGCCGACGAAGGCTTTGATGATGAAGGTGGCATCGAGCCACTCGGGGCCGAGCATCGGTGCGTGGGTGGAGGGGAGGGCGGCGGGCAGATTCAGCGCCGGGGCCAAGGCGGTCAGGGCAGTCACCGTGCAAGGCTAAACGGTGCCCCGGCGGCCATGCCGTGAGAGCGATCCCCTCCGGGCTGTGGAATCGGGCACCCCGATATCGCAGCCTGCTGCGCTGGTTCTGTCGGGCGTCAGGGGCGAACCGAGACGGGGACGGTGCGGGGCTCAGTCCCGCTGCCGGCCTGCCCCTGGGGACTGGAGCTGTCGGTGTCGTCGTCGCCGGGGGAGCGGTCCTTGTGTCCGGTGAAGACGATGTAGTGGTAGAAGACGAACCGGAATGCCGTCCCCAGGCCGAAGCCGACGACGTAGGCCGCGATGTTGTCCGCCAGCGGCGAGGTCAGCCCCAGGACGTGGTGGGTGAAGAGCAGACAGAACTGCGTGATGGCGATGCCGCCCAGGTTGGCCAGGATGAACAAGGTGGCCTCACGCGCGACGTTCTTCTGGGTACGGCCCCGGTAGGTCCAGTAGCGGTTCGCGATCCACGAGAAGACGGTCGCGATCGAGGACGCCATCAGCTGGGCGGAGTTCGGGTGACCGGAGAGGAATCCGGTGGGGCCGTGCTGGAACAGGTTGAACAGGCCGACGTCGATCACGTAGGCCGCAGCGCCCACCATGCCGAACTGCATGAACTCCTTGACCAGGGCGATGAGCCTCTGTGTCAAGGAATTGCCGGAGGAAAGCGTCATGGCGGGCATCCTATGTCGATGACAGTCAGGTCATGCAAGCCGAGGCCGTTCACGGAACCCAGTGAATACTGACACTGCCCAAGTCCCACACCCAGGAGACCCAGAACAGCTGGCCGGTGACGCAGGCCGTCAGCAGCGCCAGTCGCCTGCGGGTGGTGCCGGCCGCCGCGGCCAGCGCCCAGCCCGCTGGGGCCAGAGGCAGCAGGAGACGCAGCACCGACGTCGTCGGGTCGAAGAAGACCAGGAGGTAGAGCAGGTAGCCCAGGCACCAGAACCAGGCCGCAGGTCCCAGGGCCCGCAGCCCCGGGGCGCTCAGCAGCAGGCCCACCGTGGCCAGCACGACGGTCAGCAGGGCCAGGGCCAGATGCGGGCCCACCCAGTCGCCCAAGCGGGTCGCCCACTGCACGACGGGCGCCAGGTCCGCACCGCGCCAGGAGGTCTCAGTGGCGGTGTAGGCATCCTGCCGGCCCGTGACCAGCCAGGCGATGACCGGCCAGCTCAGGGCTGCCGAGCAGGTGAGCAGTGCCAGCGCCAGCAGCCGTCGACGCGCGCCCGGTGCTTGAGGGGTGTGGTCGGGCAGAAGACGTGGGAACCAGGAGGATGGGACCCAGCCCCGGGCGCAGGCCACCTCCCAGACCCACCACAACCCCAGCGCCGCCCCCAGCGGGACACCGACGGGGCGGGCGAAGCAGGCGGCCAGCGCGAGGGGAATCGCAGTCAGTGCCCGCCCGCGGCTCGCCAGCCACAGTGTCAGCCCCACCAGTACCAGCCCCAGGGACTCGGCGTAGGGGACCTGGAGAATTGCGGCGCACGGCGAGGACCAGACCAGCGCCACCGCCCACAGGGAGGCCCGCCTCCCCGTCATCGGTGAGAGCCAGCGGTCCATGACGACCGCCGCTGACGCCGAGGCCAGGATCGACACGATGGTGGCGCGCACGTAGAAGGACCAGCCGGTCCAGCCCAGCAGGGAGGACAGGGCGCTCAGCAGCGGCATGAAGGCCCAGGTGTTCTGGGTGATCCGCCCGTTGGCGCCCACGGGCAGCCGATCCGGGTAGCCCTCCTCAAGGATCCGGTTGTACCAGCCGGCGTCCCAGAAGCGCATGTGCTCCTCCCAGGACGGTGCGGCCCCGGCCCACGGGGTGGCGGGTGTGTCCTGGGCGCCCAGCCGCAGGATGACGAAGGTCAGGGCGCTCGCCGCGGCCCAGACCGCCAGGACCTGCAGCCGGTGGTGAGGACTCGAGGGCGCGCCGCGCGTCGAAGGCGAGTGCGGGGCCTGCTGGGCGGTGGAGGACTCTGAGGCGGGTGGGGTCACGGCTCCCACCCTACGGTCTGGACCCGAGCGCGGTGAGAATGCGGTGAGAATGCGCGGTGGGCGGGTAGCCTTGGGGCGTGAGCGTACCCATCGTCGCCGTGATCGGAGGCGGGCAGCTGGCCCGCATGATGCAGGAGGAGGCCAGTGCCCTGGGTATTCACCTGAGGGCATTGGTGGAGGCCGCGGACGGGTCCACCGGACAGGTGACCCCGGACGCTCCCGTCGGGGCCGCCGATGACGAGGCGGCCGTGCGCGCCGTCGTCGCCGGGGACGGTACTCAGGGACTCGGGGGGAACCGGCTGCGGTCCTCACTTTCGAGCACGAGCACCAGGACTCGGCCCTTCTGGAGAGGCTCCAGTCCGAGGGGGTCAGTGTCCAGCCCACCCCGCAGGCCCTGACCCTGGCACGAGACAAGCTCGCCATGCGGCGGATGATGAGCCGGGCCGGGCTTCCGCAGCCCGCCTGGGCGGAGGTCGGCGGACCGCAGCAGGACAGCGCTGAGCAGATGGCTGACGCCGTTGAGGCCTTCGCCGGCGAGCACGGCTGGCCCGTGGTGCTCAAGACGCCGCGCGGAGGTTATGACGGTCACGGGGTCCTGCTGGTGCGCAGCGCCGAGTCCCTGCGCGAGGGCGAGGCGGCCGAGTGGATCGCCTCGGTGGCCCGTGCTCGAGCCGGTCAGGGTGACGGACGTGGTACCGGTGGGGGAGGCAGCCTAGGCGGGGCGGCGGTGACCAGTCTCCTGGTGGAGCAGGCGATCCCCTTCACCCGTGAGCTCGCCGTCCTGCTGGCCCGCACCCCCAGTGGGCAGGTGGTGGTGTGGCCGGTGGCTCAGACGGTCCAGGAGGACGGCATGTGCGCCGAGGTCCTGGCGCCGGCACCCGGTCTCGACTCGGTCGCCGTCGAGGAGGCCGAGCTCATCGGCCGCACGGTCGCCGAACGTGCCGGGGTGACCGGAGTGCTCGCCGTCGAGCTCTTCGCCGTGGAGACCTTCGGGGAGCCCACGCGCCTGTACGTCAACGAGCTGGCGATGCGTCCCCACAACTCCGGTCACTGGACCCAGGACGGGGCCGTCACCAGCCAGTTCGCCCAGCATCTGCGGGCGGTTCTCGACCTGCCGCTGGGTGCCACTGACGCCACGGCGCCCACTACCGTCATGGTCAACCTCATCGGCGGTCAGCACGAGCCGGGGGCCGACGCCCTGTCCCGGGCCATGGCCGCTCAACCCGAGGCTCGCATTCATCTCTATGGCAAGCAGTGGCGACCGGGCCGCAAGCTCGGGCACGTCACCATGACGGTCGGCCAGGGGCAGGAGGTCGCCGACGTCGTCGAGCAGGCGCGCGGGGCCGTCGCCATTCTGCGCGGGGACGCCTGAGCCGGACTTGGCGGAGCGCTTCGCAGTACACAGAAGACAGGGAGGACATTCATGAATGAGGTCAGCGGAACGACGACGGGCACGGCAGGCTCGGGGCAGCCGGTGGTCGGCATCGTCATGGGGTCGGACTCGGACTGGCCGGTCATGGGAGCCGCCGCCGAGGTTCTCGACGAGTTCGGGGTGGCCTATGAGGCCGACGTCGTCTCGGCCCACCGCATGCCCACCGAGATGATCGACTACGGGCGCGCTGCCGCCGAGAGGGGACTGCGCGTCATCATCGCCGGTGCCGGGGGAGCGGCTCACCTGCCCGGGATGCTGGCGGCCGTCACCGAGCTGCCGGTGATCGGGGTGCCGGTACCGCTGAAGTACCTCGACGGTATGGACTCCCTGCTGTCCATCGTGCAGATGCCGGCCGGGGTCCCAGTGGCCACGGTCTCCATCGGCGGGGCCCGTAACGCCGGGCTGCTGGCGGTGCGCATCCTCGCGTCCGGTCAGGGACAGGAGGCCGCCCGCCTGGGTGACGCCATGCGGGTCTTCCAGAAGAACCTCGGCGAGGTCGCCCACGCCAAGGGCGCTGCCCTGCGCGAGCGGCTGCAGGATTGATGATCAACCGACGACGCGAAGCGTGCGAAGGTCGTTGATCGCGTCAGGAGCCGGCCTCGAAGGCCTCCTGCCAGAAATCGTCGGCGTCCCAGTTGGCTTTCTTTCCCAAGGCATTCAGTGGGATGTCGTGGTACTTCTCTAAAAGAGTATGCAGTCTCAGAGCCCATGTTGAGTGCGGGCTGATGGTGAACAAGATCGACTGAAGAGAGACGAGAACAGGGTAGAGCCTCTTTCTTTCCAAGGCTCTCGGGTTACCGGTATCAAAGGTGCTGCGATCGTTGAGCCAGCGGACGGTCGGGCTTCTGGGGATGGCTGGATAAACGCCAAGGAATCTGTTCCAGAGGCGTCCGTGATGGGCGCAGATGTTGCGCACCCTCACGTAGGTCTTGAGCCAAGACTGCAGCACCTGGTCAGGGAGGTTGAGCTCCCGAGCAATTATTTTACGATACTTGAGGGGCAGGCTGGCGTAAAGATGTTGAAGCTCACCGGCGGTGAGTAGTTCGATGACCAGCCAGGACGGCTGTGTCGCTGAAGACGAGTAGGTGGCAAGGTAGTGCGAGAGTGCATCTGGGTAGTGGAGGCGATCCGCCTGTTCGCCGCGATCCGAAGGGGTATGTTGCCGCTCGCGTCTTGTGAGGTCCTCGATGTGCTCAATCGTTGCGGAGTATCCTCTGCGGTTTTGGTAGTTGGAGGCATTTTGGTACCAGAAGGCTCCGCCTTCGCCGTGTGTTGACATCGTGTTGGACACTGCGGCACGCACTGCGACCTCGACGCGTTCAAGTGCGTCCATTGTCAGGAGGCGCAGTTGTCGATCGAACACATAGATATAGAGGATGTCGTCGAAGGTGGTGTCCGGTCTGAAGGAGTGGGTGGTTCGGTCGGCTTAGAAGGGGATTGTGTAGGGGGAGAGTCGATAGTATCCGATATGTCGGAGGTACCTGGCGGTGCGATTCCGGTCCGTGATGATGAGTCCGCGTTCAATGTAGCGCTCAATGAGGTCGTTCTCATTGAGCGCTGGTTTATCGTAATGTTGACCTGGAGGATTCATCCTCCAATTGTAGGGTGTTGGTACGTAAAAACACCCCCCGATTTGGGCGTGCTCTGATGAGCGAGAGGCCTGGGGGGTGTTGTGGTGTCAGTGTACACGGGTTTACAGCTGCGAGGGGGCGTTGGGTGGGGAATGCACTGCCGCATGGATCTCACGTTCGTTTCTGTTCGTTTCTGAGCGAGTGTGGGTAGACTGTGGGCATGAGCATTCTCGTTGCTGGAGGCGCCGGCTACATCGGCGCGCACGTGGTCCGACTTCTCCTCGAGCGCGGGGAGGAGGTCGTCGTCGTCGATGACCTGTCCTACGGGACGCCGGAGCGAGTCAAGGGAGCCTCCCTCGTCGAGCTCGACGTCGCCAGCGGCCAGGCCCCCGAGACCCTTGCTGAGGTCATGACCTCGCGCGGCGTCACCGCCGTCATCCACTTCGCCGCCCGCAAGCAGGTGGGCGAGTCCGTGGAGCGCCCCGCCTGGTACTACCAGCAGAACGTGGGTGGTCTGGCGAACATGCTGCTGGCCATGGAGACGGCCGGCGTCAAGCAGATGATCTTCTCCTCCTCCGCCGCCGTCTACGGCATGCCCCCGGTGGAGGTCGTTCCCGAGGACATCGACTGCCGCCCCATCAACCCCTACGGCGAGACCAGCTCATCGGGGAGTGGATGATGGCCGACGCCGGGAAGGCCTGGGGGCTGCGCTGGGCCGGCCTGCGCTACTTCAACGTCGCCGGCGCCGGCTGGGACGACCTGGGCGACATGGCCACCCTCAACCTCATCCCCATGGTGCTCGACCGCCTCTCCAAGGGCGAGACCCCCAAGATCTTCGGCACCGACTACCCCACCCCCGACGGCACCTGCGTACGCGACTACATCCACGTCAAGGACCTGGCGGTCGCCCACATCGCCGCCCTGGACTACCTGGCCGGCGGCCAGGAGATGGCTGAGCACGTCTTCAACGTCGGCACCGGCCAGGGCGCATCGGTGCGGGAGGTCGTCTCCAAGGTCATCGCCTCCACGGGCCTGGACCTGGAGCCCGAGGAGCTCGCCCGCCGCGCCGGCGACCCGCCCCAGCTCATCGGCAACGCCACCCGGATCGGCGAGGTCCTGGGATGGAAGGCCGAGCACGACTTGGACGACATCGTCGCCTCGTCCTACACCTCATGGCAGGCCGACCCCAACCGGCCCCACTTCAGCTGAGCGCTCCTCGGACCCGAACAGATCTCAGCAGGCGGGCTGACACCTCATGATTGAGGTGTCAGCCCGCCTGCTGCGCGGATGCTCCGCGTCAGGACTGGTTGAAGTCGGTCGTCGTCAGCTTCCCGTCGCGCAGCTTGGAGAAGAAGTCCGGAGCGGTCGTGTCCTGCAGCAGCACCGTCTCGCCAATATCGGCGTCCTCGGGGGCGTAGGCGGTGTCCTCAATGGGCGGTGCGCCGGTCAGGCCACTGCCGGAGGCGGATCGGAAGGCCAGGACCATCTGGGCGATGCTCATGGTGCCTGCGCTCTGATCCACCGTGAGGGCATTCGTGCCGGCGTCGACCAGGGCGTCCTGCCGGGAGAAGGAGAATGCGGTGGACGGCGCGGCCGCCTTGGAGACCACCGCGGAGATGACGGCACGCTGGCGCTGGCCGCGCCCGACATCGCCAGTCGGGTCCGACTTGCGCATCCGGGAGTAGGCCAGTGCCTTCGACCCGTCCACCGTCTGACACTTGCCGTGGGAGGTGTCCCAGACCAGGCCCGAGTCCTCGTCGGCGACGTCGTAGTCCAGGCAGACGTTGACCCCGCCGACGGCGTCGACCATCTGGGACACCCCGGTCATGCCGACCTCCACGTAGTGGTCCACGGTCAGCCCGGAGAGCTTCTCCACGGTCTGGACCAACAGCTTGGGGCCGCCGAAGGAGTAGGCGGCGTTGATCTTGTTCTCCCCCGTACTCGGGGATGTCCACGAAGGTGTCACGCGGCAGGGAGGTCAGGCTCGTCTGCCCGTTCTCCGCCTTGTGCAGCAGCATGATGGAGTCGGCGCGCGCCCCCTCTGTCTCGTCCTGGACGGCGCCTCCGCGCGCGTCGGACCCCACGATGAGCCAGGTCTCGCCCGGAGTGTCGGCCGCCCCGGACAGGGCGTCGACGCGGTGGAGCTGGGAGGAGACGTCGTTCCACAGCCAGGCGAGCCGGGCTGCGATCAGTGCCAGGACGACGACGATGACGGCGACCGTCCAGCCCACGTTCCGGCGCCATCTCGGACGGAATCGCTTCGGCTGGCGCGGCTGCTCGGGCTTGAGAGCCGGTTCACCCGGAACCGGCTCTCGTGGGGACTGTGGGCCCGGGGACCCTACGGGGTAGGTGCCGCGTCGCACGGGCATCGCCCGTGTGCGCTCAGGCCCGGGACGCGGCACTGCCTTCGGCGGCATCCGACTCCAAGGGGATCGCACTCGACCCGGCCCGGGCGTGACTGCCTCGCTGAGACGGGGTGGTGGAGCGACGGGGCTGGACCGAGGGCGGCTGCTGGCCCTCTCGCTCAGAGGCGGACTGAGACGAGGCCGGCTTGTCGCTGTCCTGACGGCCCAGGACTGAGTGCCGCTGGGGTTGTCGGGCAGCCGTCGATGACGGGCGGCGCGGGGAGCCGCCGGCGACATCAGTGGGCTGGGCAACATCCTCGCCATCTGGTGCCTCCCCGCGCTCGCGGCTGCGCTGGTTGACGGCATCAATGGGGCGCTGTCGACGTGGAGGCCTGCCTCCGCCGGAGCCAGGCGTGATCGAGGGCGGGAGTGAGTCGTCTGTCGGAGTCACACCGATGATTCTGCCTCAGGCGGGGCAGGCTGGGGTGGTCGGTTTCGCGGCGGGTTGTTGCTGGGGGGGCACTCGCCTTCGGGGCCTGGGACGCAGGAGCCTGCGTCGGGGCGGCCTTGGTGGGCTCAGAGGTCTCGGAGGACTCATCAGTGTTCTCCGAGGCGGAGTCATCCGCGGCGGCGCTCGAGTCCGACGAGGCCGGGGCCGAGGTGTCGGAGGGGACGGGCTTGTCCTCCTCGAGGGCCTTCCAGACCTTCTTGGCGCCCTCTGTGGGGACCACTTGGTTCGGGTCGTCTGCGGGCTCGTGCGGCATGGTGATGAAGTTGATCTTGTCGATGCCGACGCCCTGGATGGAGTAGGCCAGGCCCGACAGGTTACCGATCTGACCGATGCGCTCAGAGGTGGTGAGCGTCTCGAGGGTGTTGGTCAGGAAGCCGGACTGCGTGATGAGGTTGGAGGACAGCGCCTTGGAGGCCATGGCCCTCATGAGGTTCTGCTGACGTGCGATACGGGAGATGTCCGAGCCGTCACTCACCCCGTGTCGGACACGGGCGTACTGCAGGGCGTTCTCGCCGTTCAGCTTCTGGCAGCCCTCATCGAGCTTGAAACCGGTGTACTCGGAGTCATCGATGGCCTCATCCACCTGCACGTGAACGCCTCCGAGGGAGTCGACCACCTTGGACAGGCCGGCGAAGTCGACGACGACGAAGTCGTCAATGCGGACGTGCGTCATCTTCTCCACGGTCTTGAGGGTGCAGGCCGCTCCGGAGGCCACGGCCTTCTTGTTATCACTGCTGCTGCCGGCTCCGTTGGCGAAGGCCTTGTTGAACTGCTCGTCCTCATCGGCGGGGACCTTGTTGCCATCGAGAGTCGTGCACTCGGGGATGTCGACCAGGGTGTCGCGGGGGATGGATACGGCGTCGACGCGCTTGCGGTCAGCCGAGATGTGCATGACCAGCGCCGTGTCGGAGCGGGCCACGGAGACCTCGTCATCGCCTGTGATCCGTCGACGTTGTTGTTCCCCGCACGGGAGTCGGTGCCCAGGATCAGGAGGTTGACGGCTCGACCCTCGTAGCTGTCCGGCGGCTTGGTGCCGGGCCGGTCCTCCTCGGAGAGCAGGCTGTCGATGTCGAACCACTTAATGCGTGACTGGATGTTGTGCCACGCGAAGCCCGCGGCGGAGACGATGAAGATCGTCACTGCGAGCAGGCTGAACCCTGCTCGGCGGGCCAGGCGGCGTCCGAGTTCTTTGGAGGAGTGCCGCGCGCGCGGCTTACTGAACTGAGGCACGGAAGCGATCATAGGGAATGAGAGGGGAGAACCATATGGGGCTTCCTACACCTGTTACATGAGATTTACCCAATGAGGGGTGAAGCCTCTCACACGGGTAACAGGACTAGGCTCTCTCCGTGACCAGTGTTGCGAAACCCATGCCGACCAGTGCCTCGGCCACTGCCCTCAGTGCTTCGGATCAGGTAGAGGAGCGCTTGGGGGCTCAGGCCGCCGCCCCGACTACGGGAAGGGGCGACGTGGAGGCGAATGGTGATATCAGCCAACCGAGCGGGCGATCGGACTCGGGTCCCTCCGATGCGTCAGCGCCCGGCGCTCCCGACGAGCAGAGCGTGCGAGTGGTGACGGTCGCCTTCAACCCAGGTGAGGAGCTGGAGCGTTTCCTGGCCTCCCTGGCCACAGCGACGGCTCGTCGGCTCGTCGTCGTCATCGCGGACAACGGCACCGAGCACGACATCGTCACTGCCGCCGCTCAGCGCCACGGGGCGCGCGTCGTCGGGGACGGCACCAACCTCGGTTACGGGGCGGGCGCCAACCTCGCAGCCGCGGGGCTGGAGGAGGACTGGATCGTGGTGGCCAATCCCGATCTCGTCTGGAGGCCCGGGAGCCTGGACGCCCTCATCGATGCGGGCCTGGCCAACCCGGCGGCCGGCTGCCTGGGGCCCCTCCTGCTCAATCCCGACGGCACCGTCTACCCCTCCGGGCGCGCCCTGCCCTCCCTGGTCAAGGGCGCCGGACACGCCGTCCTGGGCAAAATCTGGCCGACCAACCCCTTCTCCGCCGCCTATCACAACACTGTCGGACAGGGGGCTTCTGACCGGACCCGAACAGTGGGCTGGCTCTCCGGGGCCTGCCTGCTTCTGCCCGCCTCCGCCTGGAGGCGCCTGAAGGGCTTCGATGACGACTACTTCATGTTCTTCGAGGACGTGGACCTGGGGGGAGCGGGTCGGACGAGCCGGATGGCTCAACATGCAGGTGCTCGACTCCGTCGTCATCCATGAGCAGGGGGCCAGCTGGAAGGCGCGCCCCGAGAAGATGATCCGGGCGCATCACGCCTCTGCCCGGCACTACCTCTACGGCGTCTACGACTCCCCATGGCAGGCGCCGGTGCGCTGGCTGCTCTCCGGCGGGCTGCGTCTGCGTGAAGAGCTCGAGGTCCGCGCCTCCCGGCGCTGAGGGAAGGGCGCTCGGCGCCTGCCGAACGCTTGTGCTCAGTCGTGAGTCGCAGTGGTGAGTCGTGCGGCAGCAGGTGGTTCGGGCGCGTTGTCCAGGGCGATGCGCCGGGCCAGGTGCGTGATCTGCCGCTCTCTGGCGCTGTTGCGTCGGAAGGAGGAGAGGATCTGCGCCAGGAAGGCGATGACCAGGGCGTACAGCAGGAAGTCAGTGCCTCGCCCGACTCCCATCCGGTGCGCGATCGAGCTCATCACCCAGGGGAAGGTGATGTTGAAGATGGCGAAGGCCACGAAGGCCAGGGTGACCAGCCTTCGGGCAGCCATGTGACGGGCCCCGCCGGGGGTGCGCAGCATCATCCAGCCGACGGCGATCACGGCCAGGATCAGGGCGGCCTGGATGTAGAACTGGTGGTTCGTGATCGGAGTGACCTGGGCGGCGAACTGATGAATCATGGGCTGTGCCTTCCGTGTCGGACTCAGGAGAAGAGCAGGTCGACCAGAATGTTGACCGAGTTCCACAGGGACTGGCCCTTGGAGCGGGAGTAGTCGGTGTAGACGATGTGCACCGGGAACTCGCGCCAGGGCATGCCGGTGGCGCCGATCTTGCGAATGATCTCGCTGGCGTGCGCCATCCGGTTCTGTTTGAGGTCGAGCTGCGCCAGGACGTCGCGGCGGATCACCCGCAGACCGTTGTGAGCATCGGTCAGGCGCATGCCGGAGGTGTGCGAGCTGACGGCCGCCGCCGTGCGCAGGACGACTCGCTTGAGCCAACCCACCGGCGAGGGCCCCTCGAGGAAGCGTGAGCCGAGGACGACGGCGAGATCCTCATCGCGCGCCGCCGCGACCATGGCGGCGGCGTCCGTGGTGGAGTGCTGGCCGTCGGCGTCGAAAGTGACGATGTAGTCGGCATTCGTCTTCTCCAGGACGTAGGAGAAGCCCGTCTGCAGCGCGGCGCCCTGGCCGAGGTTGACCGGGTGACGCACGACCACGGCCCCCGCGGCGGCCGCCTCCTGGGCCGAGCCGTCCTTGGAGCCGTCGTCGACGACAACGACGTAGGGGAAGATCTTGCGAGCCTGGGAGATGACCTCGCGCACGACGGTTGCTTCGTTGTACAAGGGAATGACGAGCCAGGTGTCGGTGACCGGGGGCACCGGGGTGGGCCCCCCGGTCTGCGGTGCGTTGGAGGTAGTCACTACTGCATTCTTGCACGCGATGAGGGGGTGTCATCCCTCTTGCGGCAGGCGGGGGCGGTCGCTGTTGGTGGGGTAGGTCTCGTTCGGGGCGTGCCCAGGCGTCGTCTCGGGAGGAGGAGTCCCCTAGGATGGGGCAGGTCGTGCAGCGCCCGCCGCCCCCGGCGACCGGAGCGGCACGGCCTCCGGCAGCCACCAGGTTGACCGGACTCTTTCGATCGTCAGGGCGGTCCGAGCCGCCCGCACAGGAGTCGCCGTGGCCACCCGCATCGCCCCGTCCGCCGATGTCTCCGAGGACGCCGTCCTCGGAGAGGGCACCAGCATCTGGCACCTCGCACAGGTCCGTGAGCACGCCGTCCTCGGGCGGGACTGCATCGTCGGGCGTGGCGCCTACATCGGTGAGGGCGTCGTCATGGGGGACAGCTGCAAGGTGCAGAACTACGCCCTCGTCTACGAACCGGCCCGCCTGGCCGACGGGGTGTTCATCGGTCCAGCGGTCACGCTGACCAACGATCACTTCCCCCGGGCCGTCAACCCCGACGGCTCACTCAAGTCCGCCGCCGACTGGGAGCCCGTAGGAGTCACCATCGACGAGGGCGCATCGATCGGCGCCCGCGCCGTGTGTCGCCCCGGTGCGTATCGGGGCCTGGGCCACAGTGGCCGCAGGCGCCGTAGTCACCAGGGACGTTCCCGCCCACGCCCTGGTCGCCGGGGTTCCCGCCCGCCGCATCGGCTGGGTCGGGCGCGCCGGCGAGCCCCTCACCCCTGCCGACCCCGGCCCCGACGGAGCCCCGCGCTGGCGCTGCCCCGTCACCGGGACCCTGTACGAGCAGGTCGATACCGAGCCCGGTTCCGGGGCCGGTACGCAGTCCAGCTCCGAATCCATCACCATCCGAGAGGTCACCCACTGATGTCACGCGAGTTCATCCCAGCAGCCAAACCGATCATCGGACAGGAGGAGCGCGACGCCGTCGACGCCGTCCTCGCCTCGGGCATGGTCGTCCAGGGGCCCCAGGTCAAGGCCTTCGAGGAGGAGTTCTCCGCCCAGGTCGTCGACGGCGTCCACTGCGTGGCCGTCAACTCCGGCACCTCGGCCCAGCACGTGGCCACGCTGGCCACTGAGCTCCAGGAGCGCGCTGGAGAGGCCCCGGAGGTCATCGTCCCCTCCTTCACCTTCGCCGCCACCGGCAACTCGGTGGCCATCAGTGGCGCCGTGCCGGTCTTCGCCGACATCGACCCGGTGACCTTCACCCTCGACCCCGCCAGCGTCGAGGCCTCCATCACTGAGCGCACGGCAGCCATCGAGGTGGTCCACCTCTACGGCCTGCCCGCCAACATGCCTGAGATCCTCGCCATCGCCGAGCGTCACGGCCTGGCCGTCTTCGAGGACTGCGCCCAGGCGCACGGCGCCGCCATCGACGGTAAGCCGGTGGGCGCCTTCGGGGCCTGGGGCTCCTTCTCCTTCTACCCCACCAAGAACATGACCAGCCTTGAGGGCGGCATGATCACCACGGCCGACGCCGAGCTGGCCCGCCGCTGCCGCCTCATCCGCAACCAGGGCATGGAGCAGCAGTACGCCAACGAGCTGGTGGGCCTCAACAACCGCATGACGGACGTGGCCGCCGCCGTCGGCCGCGTCCAGCTGACCAAGCTGGCCGGCTGGACCGCTGCTCGCCAGGCCAATGCCGAGCGCCTCAACGAGCTGCTGACGGGCGTCGACGGCGTCGTCACCCCCCCTCGTTCCCGAGGGCTACACGCATGTCTACCACCAGTACACGATCCGCCTCGAGGGGGCCACGGGCGCCGAGCGCGACGCCGTCCAGGCCGCCCTGCGCGAGGAGTGGCAGGTCGGCAGTGGCGTCTACTACCCGATTCCCAACCACCGCCTGGCCTCCCTGGCCCACTACGCCGAGGGCCTCGAGCTGCCCGGAACCGAGAAGGCCGCCCGTGAGTGCCTCTCCCTGCCGGTGCACCCCCTCCCTGAGCGAGGCGGACCTGGAGCGCATCGGCCAGGCCGTGGCCGCTACCGTGAAGGCAGGTGCCTGACATGAGTGAGAACGTCGCTCTCGACGGCCAGGCCACGATGACCGCGTCGCCCGAGGTCCACCACCTGTCCGACAAGGGCACAGCGGACAACCCGCTGCGCGTGGGCCTCATCGGCCTGGGCTCCATGGGACGTCACCATGCCCGGGTCATCCGCGCCACCGAGGGCATGGAGCTCGTGGCCGTGGCCGATCCCGGCGGGGACCGCTTCGGCGTCGCCGGTGAGCTGGCGGTCCTGCCTGATGTCCACGCCCTCATCGACGCCGGACTGGACGCCGCCATGGTGGCGGTCCCCACCGTCTACCACGAGGACGTCGCCCTGGCCCTGGCCGAGGCCGGCGTGCACACCATGGTGGAGAAGCCCATCGCCCACGACGCCGCCGCGGGCCGCCGCGTGGCCGCCGCCTTCGCCGAGCGGGGGCTGGTGGGCGCCGTCGGCTACGTCGAGCGCTGCAACCCCGCCCTGCGGGCCCTGCGCGAGCGTCTCGACGCCGGCGAGCTCGGCGAGGTCTACCAGGTCCTCACCCGCCGCCAGGGCCCCTTCCCGGCCCGTATCAGCGACGTCGGTGTCGTCAAGGACCTGGCCACCCACGACATCGACCTGACCGCCTGGGTCGCCGGCGCCCGCTACACCTCCGTGGCCGCGCAGGTCACGCACCGCTCCGGGCGCCAGACCGAGGACATGATGGTGGCCACCGGCCTGCTGGAGGGCGGCATCATCGTCAGCCACCAGGTCAACTGGCTCACGCCCTTCAAGGAGCGCGTCACGATCGTCACCGGGGAGAAGGGATCCTTCGTGGCGGACACCCTCACCGGGGACCTCACCTTCCACGCCAACGGCACCGTGGCCTCCACCTGGGACCAGGTCGCCGCCTTCCGGGGGGTCAGCGAGGGCGACGTGATCCGCTACGCGATCCCCAAGCGCGAGCCGCTGGCCCTGGAGCAGGAGAACTTCCGCGACGCCGTGCGCGGCGTGGTCCAGCGCCACGTCACCATGGCCGAGGGCGTGGCCACGCTCGACGTCGTCGAGGCGGTGCTGACCTCGGCGAGCGAGAACCGGACGGTCGAGCTCTGAACCGGTCAGTCGCCTCGAGCGGACCCGTGGCGGGAGTGCTTGCCCGGGTCCGCTCGGTCATGGAGTCCTCCCCGTTCCTGCGCCATGTCCTGACACTGGTCAGCGGGACGGCCACCGCCCAGGCCATCGTCTTCGGCATGACGATGGTCCTCACCCGTATCTTCTCCGACGCGGACCTCGGCCAGCTCGCGCGCTACACCTCGGTGGTCTCGATCATCACGGCTGTGGCGGCGCTGCGCTACGACATGACGATCATGCTGCCCAAGAAGGACGCCTGGGCCCTGGCCTGCGCCCGCCTGGGAATGGTGTGCATCGTGGTGGTCTCGGTCGTCACGAGCGTCGTGGCCTTCCTCCTCAAACCGCTGATCACCCGGCAGTGGGGAGCCGATATCGCCGTTTGGATGCCGCTGCTGGGCGTGACCACGCTGCTGCTGTCGACGGTCCAGCTCCTCCAGTACTGGTACAACCGCCAGTCGGACTACCGGACGATCTCGATCAACCGGATCGAGCAGCAGGTCGGGCAGTCCCTCGGCCAGCTCGTCCTGGGGGCGGCGGGGATGGTCAGTGTCGGGGGCCTGCTGATCGGTCAGACGATCGGGCAGCTCTGGGCCTTCGTCAACCTGGGGCGCAAGGCCAAGCCGTTGCACCGGCCGCTGCCGCCGGAGGCTCCCAGTCTGCGGCAGGTCGCCCGCCGCTACCGGCGCATGCCCCTGCTCAACGGCCTCAACGCCTTCGTCGACGCCGTGCGGCTCAACGGCATCAACCTGCTCGTGGGCTCCTACTCGGTGGCCAGTCTGGGCCAGTTCAACCTGGCGTGGCGCTGCCTGGAGGTTCCGATGGCCCTCATCAACGCCGCCGTGGGCCAGGTCTTCTTCCACAAGCTCGCCACGCTACAGCCCGGACAGATGCGCCCGCTGGTGCGTCAGGTCATCAAACGGGTCCTCATGATCGGGTCCGTTCCCTTCGCCCTGCTCTTCGTCGTCTCGCCGTGGCTCTTCCCCCCTGCTCTTCGGCAGCCAGTGGGTCGAGTCGGGCGGCTTCGCCCGGGCGCTGACACCCTGGCTGTTCATTCTGCTGGTCACCTCGCCGCTGTCCAACCTCTTCGTCGTCACGGAGAACCAGGACTGGATGCTGATCTTCTCGGTGGTCTATGCCGCCGTCCCCCTGGCCTGGCTCTGGTTCAGCCCGTACTCGCTGCTGACGACCACTACATCCTGGGTGCCATCATGTGCGTCATCCTCGTGGGACAGATCCTCATGGCCGACGCCGCAGCCCGCGGCTTCGACTCGCGTCCCCCGGCCTCGGAGGCCAATGAGGGGCACTACGAGGCCGCAGGCGAGCCCGAGCCCTCCGCCTCCGTACCCGCCGATCCTCACGATGAGGAGCAGTGACGTGCACGTCGTCCTCACTCCCTCGTGGTACCCGGACCGGTCCCGCCCCCACAACGGTTCCTTCTTCCGTGACCAGGCGCGCATGCTTCAGCGCGGCGGGATGCGAGTGGGCGTCATCGCCCTGGAGCCGGTCTCCTTCTGGCAGGCGCGCCGGGAGCTGACGGCGGATGTCGAGGAGGGGATCGTCGTCGTGCGCGGCACGGTGCCCACGATCCCCAAGGGAGCGCTGCCCGGGGACCGGATGGCGGCTCGCGCCGTAGCGGCCCGAGCGGTGCGGCTCTATGAGGAGACGATCCGCAGTCTGCCTGAGCCTTCCGGCAGCGGCGGGGCACAGGCGGCCCCTGACGTCGTTCACGCCCACTCGGTGTTCACCGGTATTCACGTCGGCCGCTATGCCGCCGAGCACTGGGGCGCCGGACTGGCCATCACCGAGCACCGCCCCAGCTCGACGGACCGCAGCGTCCACGGATGGCGGTACCGGGCCCTGCGGCGCGACCTGAGATATGCCGGAGGACGAGCCGTCGTCTCCACCCCCTTCGCCGAGGCCCTGCGGGACTACTGGCGGCTCGGGGAGTGGAGGAGCATCGCCCTGCCGGTCAACGACGACGTCTTCGACGTCTCCAGGCCCGCCGACCAGGACCGCCAGGGCGACAACGCCAGAGCCCTGACTGTCTGCCATGTCTCCCACCTGGGGCGTAACAAGCGCCCCGAGGAGACCATCCGCGCTGTCGCCCGCCTGGCACGCGCCGATCTCGCCGCCGGGCGCGAGCCCACGCGACTGCTCCTCGTCGGAGGGGAGGATCACGAGATCGAGCCCCTCAGAGAGCTGGCCCGGGCCGAGGGCATTGAGCAGACCTCCACCTTCACCGGCCGGGTGCCCCACGACGAGGTCAGCGGACTCATGGCCGCCAGCGACGTCTTCGTCCTGGCCAGCGAGGTCGAGGCCGGGGGCACCGTCCTGGCCGAGGCGCAGGCCCTGGGGCTCGCCTGCGTGGCCACGCCCACCTGGGCGGGACGCTTCATGGTCGAGCCCGAGACCGGCCTCGTCCTGCCCGCTGAGGCCCAGGCCGACGACGACGCCCTCGTCGCCGCCCTGACCGAGGCCCTCACCCAGGTGACCGACTCGATCCGCGCCGGGGGCTACTGCCCTGAGACCATCCGGGCCCGCGCTCGCCGGCGCTTCGGGGAGGAGACCTTCGTCAAGGCCTGCCGAGAGCTCTACGAGCAGGCGTGCGGCGAGATCAGCGGGAGCGCCGGGAGTACTCAGTGACGGCGGTCTCGTAGGCGCGGCCGTAGGCGCGCGCCACCCCGCTGGGGGAGAAGGCCCGCGGCAGCGTGTCCTGGATGTCTCGCGCCGTTAGACCCTCGCAGCGCCGCATGACGTCGACGACCGCACCGGCCCACGTCGCCGGGTCGTCCTGACTGACGATCTCGGTCACCGAGGGATCCAGGAAGCTGGTGTGCGCTCCCCGATCACTGGTGACCACCGGCCGGCCTGCGGCAACGGCCTCGGCGGCGCCCAGGAAGAAGGTCTCCGCGAGCGTGGGGACGAGGAAGAGATCACTGTCCGCCAGGATCTGCTGAACCTGATCGCCCGGGAGCTGACCTGTCAGCTCCAGGGCGACGCCCAGGCGCTCAGCGAGATCGGCGCAGTGATCGGCCAGTGGCCCGCCACCCACCCAGGTCAGCCGGGCCGGCACCCCCTGCTCCGCCAGCGCCGCGACCACCTCGACGGCCAGGTCGGGGCGCTTGCGCTCGATGAGCCCCCCGATGCCGACGATCCGCAGCGTGTCGCGCCCCAGCTCGATGCTGCGGCGCGGCGCCGGCTCCTCAGGCATGGTGACCTCATTGGGGACCGTCAGGATCTCGCCGTCGGGGCGGTAGACCCGCAGGTCGGCGGCGAGCTGGTCGGAGACGGTGGTGACGACGTCGGGCCTGTGCTCCAGACGCAGAACCACCTGAGCGCCCGCCCGCGCCAGGGAACCGAGCTCAGCACCGCGCTGGGCGATCCCCGACCAGTGCTCCGTGTGGAGCCACGGCTGGCGGGGCCGACCCAGGGCGTAGGGCAGAAGGGTGGAGACAGCGTGGGTGTGGACGACGTCGCTGCCCCGAGTCAGGGCCGCCAGCTCCCGTCTGGCTGCGAGCAGCTCATGGGGCCGCGACAGCGTCATGGGCAGGCGGACGACGGGCAGACCCATCACTCGATCATGCCGCACGCCGTCGTCGACGGATGCCGAGGCGAGGTGGACGACGCGAATGTCGTGGCCGGCCGCCGCCATGGAGGCGGCGTGGCGTGCCACGAAGACCCCGAGACCGGGGGAGCGGCCCGTGGGGAACCAGGTGGTGACGATGGTGACGCGCATGATGCTGCTGAAGGAGCCGGTGCTGAGGCGATCAGCCGGGCAGGTGGTCGGTGAGGGCCTGAACCACTCGGCTCGCGGCGTTGCCGTCCCCGTAGGGGTGGGCATCGGCCTCGGCGGGCTCGGTCGGCCTCGGACGGGAGGCGGCGCTCACCAGGGCCTGGCCGGGCTCGACCAGGACGTTCCATCCCAGGTTGACGGTCTCCACCCACTCGGTCTGGGGACGCACCGTGGTGCACGGCACGCGCAGCAGGAAGGCCTCCTTCTGCAGACCGCCGGAGTCGGTGACCACGCCGCGTGCGTGCAGGGTCGAGGCGACGAGCTCGGGGTAGGCCAGAGGCGGGTGCATCCGCAGGTTGCCGGAGTCTCCCAGGGCGATGCCGTGCTCGTCGCACTTGGCCACCAGACGCGGGTGCGCCAGGAGGACCACGGGGTGATCGACCGCCGCCAGTGAATCCAGGATGGAGCGCAGTCGCTCGGGGTCGTCGGTGTTCTCCGCCCGGTGGATGGTGGCCAGCGAGTAGCCGCCCTCGGGCAGGTCCAGCTCGGTCATGACGGGGGAGGGCTCATCGATGACGGAGTCGCGCACCGAGAACAGGATGTCGGTCATCACGTCGCCCACGACGACGGTCCGCTCGGCCAGCCCCTCGTCGGCCAGGTGAGCGGCCCCCACCTCGGTCGGTGCCAGCAGCAGGTCGGCGGCGTGGTCGGTCAGGATCCGGTTGATCTCCTCGGGCATGGCCCGGTTGAAGGACCGCAGGCCCGCCTCCAGGTGGGCGATGGGCACGTGGAGCTTGACGGCGGACAGGGCCCCGGCCAGCGTGGAGTTCGTGTCCCCGTAGACCAGGACCCAGTCGGGGCGGTGGGTCTCGATGGTCTCGTCCATGGCTGCGAGCATCGTTCCGGTCTGCACCCCGTGCGATCCTGAGCCGACTCCCAGGTGGACGTCCGGGGCCGAGATCCCCAGGTCGCTGAAGAAGACGTCGGAGAGCATCGGGTCGTAGTGCTGCCCAGTGTGAACAATCACATGGTCGATGCCTGCCTCTCGGAAAGCGGCGTCGATCGGGGCTAGCTTGACGAACTGGGGCCGGGCGCCCACAACTGACATGACACGCATGACCGAGACTCTACCGTGACTCCGCAGGCTCCGGTGCCACCGGAGACCAACGCATCAAGCGCGGGGACGTCTTTCGTACGGTCGTGAATATCGCTGAGGCGGCGCTGAAAGGGCTGTGTCTCGTCGGCTGCGCGCACCGGTTCCTCACCACTACCGTGAGGATCCTGCCCGCCGTTGTCGTGGCATAACTGTGATCGGCCAATGGTACTATCATTCGCGCTCGAGTCTGTCTGCCTGGTGCGGCCGCGCCTGGTTCCTGAGATACCCCCTAAAGGAGGCGAGGCACCGTATGGCTGCGATCGTCTACCACGCCCCATTTCCCCTGGATCGGGAGGCGTCGTCGGCTTCCGGTATCCGACCTGTGCGCATGCTCGACGCCTTCCGGGACCTCGGTTACACCGTTCTGGACGTCACCGGCTCGGCGCGGGAGCGATCCCGCCGCCTGCGGGCCCTGAGGGACCGTCTTCAGGGCGGGGAGCGCATTGAGTTCCTCTACTCCGAGTGCGCGACCATCCCCACCATGCTGACCGAGCCGCGTCACCTCCCGCCCCACCCCTTCGTGGACCCGGCGCTCATGAGGCTGATGCACCGGCACGGTGTGCCCACATCCCTGTTCTACCGGGACATCTACTGGGCGTTCTCGGACTATCGCGAACGAGTCGGAACCGCGCTGGCCACGGCCATGGGCTGCGTCTACCGCTACGACCTCGCCTGGTACTCCCGCTACATCGACCGCCTCTACCTGCCCTCGATGCGTATGGGCGCCCACGTCCCCGGGTTCCCCGAGGAGCGCATGGCCCCGCTGCCCCCGGGCTGCGAGATCGTTGATGAGGCGCCCTCCTCCCACGCCGACGGCGAGCTCAACCTGCTCTACATCGGTGGGCTGGGCGGCCACTACCGGCTCCAGGAGTGCCTGCGCGCCGTCCTCGACGTCCCCGGCACCAGCCTGACCATCTGCACCCGTCCCGACCAGTGGGAGGCGGCCGGCGACCAGTACGCCGACCTGGTGGACGCCGCCGGCGGTAGGATCGAGGTCGTTCACCGTTCCGGAGAGGAGCTCTCCGCCCTCTACGAGCGCGCGGACCTCTGCGTCCTGTTCGTTGAGCCCGACCCGTATCGGGAGTTCGCCTCCCCGGTCAAGCTTACGAGTACCTCGGACGCGGCAAACCGGTCATCGCCTCCCAGGGGACCCTGGCCGCCGAGGTCGTGGGCGCCGCCGGTGCCGGTTGGACCCTTCCCTACGATGCCGGCGAGCTCTCCGGGCTGCTGCGCGGACTCCTTGAGCGCCCCCAGGAGGTCGCCGAGGCCGCCGGTCGTGCCCGAGAGGCTCGGCAGGAGCACACCTGGCTCAGTCGGGCTCGCACGGTCGCCAAGGACATGGAGGCGATTCGGGCCGGTGAGCTCGCCCCGGCCCGCACGCTGCGAGCAGGAGGAATCCGATGAGTGCACGAGGCTTCGTCAAAGCGTCGCTGGGCGCTCTGATCCTCGGCGGCACAGTGGCTGCGCTGGCGAAGGGGGTGACGTCACGTCGGTGCGCCCGATCCGGTCGACCGGGCGGCGTCCTGGTGGCCACCCGCATCCACCTGCCCGAGGCCGCTGCCGCCTCCTTCCGGCTCGACAGCGTGGAGAAGGCGCTCGTGGCCGACGGGGTGGCGGTGCGGGTCCTCACCAGCCGGGCTCCGGCCGACGCGCCGCAGGGCGACCCCGATCCTGACGGGGTCCGGGTCTCCCGCTGGCCGGTCCTGCGGGACTCCTCGGGCTACCTGCGCGGCTACGTGCCCTATCTCTCCTTCGATCTGCCCCTGGCTCTGAGGCTGCTGACGGCCTCTCGTCCGGAGGCGATCCTCGTGGAACCGCCCCCAACGACCGGTGCGGTCGTTCGTGTGGTGGCGGCCCTGCGCAGGATCCCCTACGTGTGGTACGCCGCGGACGTCTGGTCGGCGGCCGCCGCCTCCACCGGTGCCGCCGACATCGTCGTCCGGGTCGTCAAGATGCTCGAGGCCTTCGCCGTCGGCGGGGCCGCGCGAGTCATCGCCGTCAATGACGGGGTCGCCCAGTCCGTCGCCGAGCTGGTGAACGCGGCAGAGGACGATGACGCCTGGACGCAGCGGATACGGGTCGTGCCCAACGGGATCGACACCGCTGTCTTCGACGCCCACGGTCCGACTCCCTCTGAGCAGGATCGCGCTCGGATCGGGCTGAGCGGGCCGTACTTCGTCTACGCCGGAACGGCGTCGGAGTGGCAGGGAGCCGACGTCTTCGTCCACGCCCTGGCCCAGGTGCGACGCACTCATCCGAAGGCCCAGCTGCTCTTCCTGGGCCGGGGGACGGCCTGGGAGGAGATCACTCAAGCCGCCTCCCACTGCCCGCGGGGGCCGACGGCGCTCCGGCCGTCATCATGCACCCGGCCGTGCCGGCGGCCGAGGCCGCCGTATGGCAGCGGGGTGCCGCGGCGGCCCTGGTGTCGATCAAGCCCGGACAGGGCTACGACTTCGCCTACCCCACCAAGGTCCTCTCCGCCCTGGGGTGCGGCACGCCGGTGCTCTTCGCCGGTCGCGGGCCGGTGTCCGCGGACGTGCAGGACTTCGACCTGGGATGGGCGGCCGAGCACGACGCGGCGGCGGTCGCCGAGGCCATGCGCACGGCGCTGGACGTCTACGACGCCGAGATCGCCTCGGGCGCGAGGCCCGCGATGGCGCAGCGCTTCCACGACTGGGTCGAGGACCATCGCTCGCTGCGTGCCACAGGGCAGTCCGCCGCCCACATTGTGCAGGAGGCCGCCGTCGGGGCCGCTGACGGCAGCAAGAAGAATGATGAGTTCAATGACGTACGTCGAGTGAGTGAGGAACAACGTTGGTGACCAACAGCCTGGTCGACTGGTTCAACACCCTGCCAACCGCGCTCCTGCTTCTGTCTGCGCTCTTCGGGGTCGGGTGGCTCGTGCTGCGCGCCGCCGGGATGAGAGGGATCCGCCCCGTGGCGCTGGCCCCGACCATCAGCGCCCTCATCCTGACGGCCGACGGGCTCTTCCAGGCCGCCGTCGGCAAGCCCTGGGGCTGGATCCCCGTCATGGTGACGACTGCGATCCTGGCTCTTGTCGCCTCCACGACGAAGCGTCTCATCGACCGCTGGGACCCGGGGATCCTCCTCATGCCCGAGGATCAGCGGGAGGGCATGACCATGCGCACCGATGGCGGACGCGCCGAGCGCAGGCTCTTCCTGACGGTCCTGGTGTTCTGGGCCGTCACCGCACTGCCCGTCATTCTCACGATCCCGCCGAACGCCGTCTCCCAGAGCGGTGACGCCCTCTACCACTACATGCAGGTCGCCATTATCGAGCGCGAGGACTACGCCTCGATGTTCAACCCGAACGCCGGCATGTTCGGGTTGACGAGCCACGCGGGCTTCTACCCGATCGTGTGGCACCAGGTCGCCAGCCTGGGCGCGTGGAGCTGGCGTGAGACGCTCATCGCCAACAACGTCCTGCTGCTGGCCGTGGCGCTGGTGTGGTACCTCGGCCTGGTCTACCTGGCGCGTACCGCGCTGCCGAAGGTCCGCCAGGCCCCCTACCTGGCGCTGGCCGCCTCGCTTCTGGCCCCGGTGTTCCCCTGGCGGCTCACCTACGGTGCCGCGTTGTGGCCCTACTGCATGGCGGTGGCCACCTGCCCGGCCGTCATCGCCATGTCCATCGAGTGCTGGCGCCGAGCCCGCACCCTCCTGGTGGTGGCCGCCCGCGAGCAGAACACGTCAGAACGGGGCGCACGGGCGCGTGCGGCCATGGCACTGAGCGCCATCATCCCCTTCTTCGTCGGGTCCTGCCTCATCCACACCTCGGCGGCTGCGATGCTCCTGTGGCCGCTGTTCGGCATCGTCCTGTGCTACGCGGTGCGCTCGGGGATCAGGAGCTGGCGCGCCGGACGCCGCCCCCTGGCTGCGGCCTGGTGGATCGGTGCCCTCCTGGCGGTGGTCGTACTCGTCGCCTTCGTCTTCCTGCCCGGTCCTCAGCAGCACCACTTCGGCAGGTACACCGAGCTGGACTGGAGCAACCCCGCCACCAAGCTCCTCATCCCCATCGCCCTGAACTACTTCGGAGGATGGGCCACCGAGTGGATTGAGCTGCCGTTGACGGTCCTGAGCCTCCTGGGCGCCGCGATCTGCCTGTGGCGGCGGCGCAACTGGGAGCTGGTGGTGGGCTGGATCCTGAGCATGTCCCTCATCCTGGCCGCCATCGCCCCGATCCCGGTGCTCTCATCGATCACCGGCCTGTTCTACCGCAACCCGCACCGGCTCAAGGCGATGACCGCCGTCCTGGCCGTACTCCTCGTCGTCGTCGCCTTGGACGCTCTGCGCACATGGCTGGCCCCGGTGGTCCGTCGGGTCCGCTCCGGCTTCAACGGCGCCTTCGCCCGCGTTGGACTCTCCGACCCGACGATCTCGGTGGTGAACCGGGTGGTGGCCGCCTGTATCGTCCTCGTCCTGTGCGCGCCGGCCATGGTGGTCGGGAGCCACGCCATCGCCTCCGACGTGCGTGAGGGCTACCTGCCGGTGCACGGCGACACCCGCTTCATCGCGGACAAGGCCGAGCTCGACATGATCCGCCGGCTGCCCGAGGAGCTGCCGGACAACGCCGTCGTCATCGGTGACCCGGTGGCTGGAACGGGATACATTCCCATCCTCACCGGTATGCGCAGCGTGTGGGTCTTCCCCGGCCAGGCGGCCGACGACGCGGACGGGATCTACTTGCGCGAGCACTTCAAGCAGATCCGCACCGACCCCCACGTGTGCGAGATCCTTCAGCAGCACGGGATCCGCTACTTCTACGCGGACAAGGACATCCGCTTCAACAACTCCCAGCTCAGCAAGATCCGGCCCGGGCTGTACGGGGTCGACACCTCCAGCGGGTTCACCCTCATCGACAGCGGTGGCTCGGCCTCGCTGTGGCGTATCGACATCTGCGGCTGACGGCCACGGCCGCCTGAGAGCGTCAGCGTCTCAGTCTCGGCTCAGGTCTCCCGTGCCGTCCGTGCCCATGGGTGCGACGGGCTCGGCGCCCCAGGTCCCCTGCAGGAACAGTCGGGTCCACAGGCCCGTCGAGGTGGCCCCCCGAGCCATGCGCATGATCTGCTCGGTGCGGGGCATGGGGGCATTGAACGCCTCGAAGGCCATGGGATGGTGAAGCATGGTTCTCATGGAGACCGCTCGTGACAGGGCCGTGCGGGTGCCGGTGACGGTCAGCGCCGCCATGAGCAGGCGCCGCGGCCCTGCGGGGATCCGTGCGGCCGGCGCCTCGAAGAGCTGCGAGGCGGTGCCCGTCGCCTCGGCGTAGGCCTCCGCCGTGAACTGCGCGTACCAGTCGCGAGTGGCGGTCAGGTCCTCCGAGCCCCGCAGCCAGGTGCGCCAGACCTCGGTGTCGAGCATCGGCAGTGCCCAGCCGTATCCGAAGGCCTCGTAGGCCTTGAAGGACTCGTTGATGTACTTGGCCTGACGCTCCTGGAGGTTCACCCGCTCCACGAGCTCCTGGATGGAGCGTCCGCTTCCGGCCAGGTCCTTGCCCCGGCCGATCGGGAAGGAGACCTCCTGGGCGCCCTGCACCACCGCCCGGCGCAGCAGGGGCAGGTGGCGCCACGCGCTGCGGTCCCCCTGGAGCAGTGAGTGGTGCCGGGCCACGGTGGTGAGCACGTCGTTGCGTGACGGTCCGCCCTCGAGCAGGTGCTCGTCATGCATGTTCCCGACGATCGTGTGGCCGGGCAGAAACACCGCGTCGGTGTCGATCAGGGCGCTCCGCCGCATCTGGAGCAGGGCGTACCAGTCCTGGACGTGCGGCAGGGAGGTCAGGCCCCAGGTGCGCTTCTGGAAGTCGACGCCGTCGGGCCCGGCCCAGGTGCGAGCCATCTCGGTGGGGTCCAGGTCGACCGTGAACCAGTCCATCTCGAGCGCCTCGGCCACGCCCCGGGAGATGGCTACCTCGGTGCTGCCCGGCACCCCGTAGGTGAAGGTCACGACGTCACGGGCCCCGTGGCGCTTGAGCCAGACGGCCAGCAGCCGGGAGTCCAGCCCGCCGGAGAGGGGGACCAGGAGCTGGCGGCCGTCGGTCTCCTGAAGAACGCGCTCGACCGCGGTGTCGAGCGCGGTGCGGAAGACATCCGCGAACTCCTCAGGGGACGTGATCGGATCAGCGTCGTAACGGTAGGTCTCCCACGAGCGGCTGCTCCAGGTGCCGTCGGACCTCAGCTCCACCACCGAGCCCGCAGGAGTGGCGTAGACCTCATGGGCCAGCGTCCGCGTCCCCGGCGTGAAGCCCGCGTGCAGGAAGACCTCGGCGGCCTGCTCATCGCGGGCCCAGGTGGGGGCGTGTCGACGCAGCTCCTGAGGGTCGTCGCTGATGATCCAGGTGTCACCCGCGCGGGTGAAGAGGAGGTGGTGGGAACGGGTGCGATCCGTGGTCAGGCGTACGACGCCGTCGCCCGCCTCGATGAGCGTCCACGCCCCGGTGCGCCGGCCGGGCTGCTCCTGCCGCAGGGACTCCAGGTCGCCGGGCCCGGGCGGAAGCGGGCGCCACACGTGGCACTGGCCTGACAGGGGCGACGAGGACGCCGGGGACTCGGTACTCGCGGGACCGTGCGTCCACGTCGAAGATGTCAAGTGAAGCCGGTATCCGGATGCGGTCGTGTCCGTGCGGTCCGTGTGGTCCAAGTCGTGCATGTGGACATGGTAAGCGCCGTATCATACGGAGGGCTGCTACCCGAGCCGCCACCTGAGCATCAATCTGAGTCTCAGCCTGATCCGTCGGAAGGACCAACCCGTATGCGCATCGCCGTCGTCGCCCTGGGCAAGATCGGACTGCCTCTGGCTGTCCAGTACGCAGACAAGGGCCACGAGGTCATCGGAGTCGACGTCAACCCCGCCGTTGTCGAGGCCGTCAACGCCGGGACCGAGCCCTTCCCCGGCGAGGCCCACCTGGCCGAGAAGCTCGCCGCGCTGAGCCCCGCCACCGGCAACGGCGCTCTGCGCGCCACCACCGACTATGCCGAGGCCATCCCGGAGGCCGACTCGATCGTCCTGGTCGTGCCGCTCTTCGTCAATGACGCCACCTGGGAGCCGGACTTCGCCTGGATGGACGACGCCACCCGCTCCCTGGCCGCCCACCTGACCCCCAACACCCTCATCTCCTACGAGACCACTCTGCCCGTGGGCACCCTGCGGGGCCGCTTCAAGCCCATGATCGAGGAGATCAGCGGTCTGAAGGAGGGCGCGGACTTCCACCTCGTCTTCAGTCCCGAGCGGGTTCTCACCGGCCGCGTCTTCGCCGACCTGCGCCGCTATCCCAAGCTCGTGGGCGGCCTGGACGAGGCCGGCACCCAGGCCGGCATCGCCTTCTACGAGTCCGTCCTCGACTTCGACGAGCGCGACGACCTGCCCCGTCCCAACGGCGTGTGGGACATGGGCACCGCCGAGGCCGCTGAGATGGCCAAGCTCGCCGAGACCACCTACCGCGACGTCAACATCGGCCTGGCCAACCAGTTCGCCGTCTACGCGGACAAGGCCGGCTTCGACATCGAGCGCGTCATCGAGGCCTGCAACTCCCAGCCCTACTCCCACATCCACCGCCCCGGCATCGCGGTGGGCGGGCACTGCATCCCGGTCTACCCGCGCCTGTACCTGTCCACCGACCCCGACGCCTCCGTGGTGCGCACCGCCCGCACCTTCAACGCCACGATGCCCGCCTACGTGGTGGGCCGGGCCACTGAGGTGCTCGGTTCGCTCAAGGGGCTGCGCGTCGTCGTGCTGGGAGCCTCCTACCGTGGCAAGGTCAAGGAGACCGCCTTCTCCGGTGTCTTCCCCACCGTGGAGGCCCTGCGTGAGGCCGGCGCCGAGGTCCTCGTTCACGACCCGATGTACACCGACGACGAGCTGTCCGACTTCGGCTGGACCCCCTACCACCTGGGGGAGCAGGTCGACGTCGCGATCGTCCAGGCCGACCACCCCGAGTACGCCGAGCTCACCGCTGCCGACCTGCCCGGGCTGCGCCTCCTGCTGGACGGCCGTCGCGCCACCGATGCCGCCAAGTGGGCCGGTGTGCCGCGTCTGACCATCGGCGGAGGCGAGTGACTCCGGAGGCGCACTGAGGTCGGCAGCAGGAATGACTGCGAGCGTGGCGGCCGGGCCGGCCGGAGACTCCGGCTGGATCCTGGCGGCCGCCACGCTCGTCGTGGCCGGTCTGCTGCTGATGCCCGGCTGGATCGTGGGGCGCTCGGCGCGCCTGGCGGCACTCCCGTCGCTGGCGGTGGCTCCTGCGCTCAGCTCGGCGATCATCGGAGTGGCGGAGATCCTCGCCCACGCCCTTGCGCTGCCCTGGCGCCCCTGGGGGTGGGCGGTGATCGCCGCCCTGACGGTCGCCTTGGCACTGATGGCGCGTCTGATCGCCGGCCCACCGCCTGAGCGCGTGCGACGAGCGGCGCCGCTGGGCCGGGCCGAGCGGATGATCCTGGCCGGGGGGCTGATCGTTGCCGTCGTCGTGCCGGCAGGGGCGATTCTGTCCGTCCTGCCCGGCCCCGCCTACCCTGCACAAACCTTCGACGCCACCTTCCACCTCAATGCGGTGGCGGCCATCCGCGAGGGAGGCAACGCCTCAATGCTGGGGGGCCTCTCCGCCCTCTACTCCGGTCGTGCCGTCTACTACCCCACGGTCTGGCACGGGGCTCTGGCGCTGGCGCCGGGCGGCCCGGTCCCGGTCAGCACCGCGGGGGGTGCTTGCCCTCACTGCGGCGGCCTGGCCGCTGAGCCTGCTGGGGCTGCTCGCCCGGGTCACCGGTCTTGACGCCGCTTGGGAACCGGGGGCGGACGGAGCCCGCCGGCGGCAACGGACCTGCGCAGTCGCCGCGGTGCTCGCGCTCAGTGCCGCGGTGGTGGGTTTCCCGCTGCTTCCAATGACGTCCCTGACGGTGTGGCCCTACGCCCTGAGCGTTCTGGGGCTTCCCGGCGTCCTCGTGCTCTACGACCTGCTGCGTCGGGGAACCGGCTCACGGCGTCTCCTTCTGGTGCTGGTCCTGCTCGCTCTGGCCGCGGCCGGCGGCGTGGTGGCCGCGCACGGCACCGGCCTGTTCAACCTCGCCGTCCTGACCCTGCCGTTCCTGGCCGACGCCGTCGTCTCCCTGTGGCGTCGCAGCACCACCAGACGGGGCGGTCGAGCCCTCCTTGCAACGGGGGCGGTCGTGGCCATGCTGGTCCTGGCCACGGGGACCTGGTTCATGCGCGGCTCCCTGGCCTCCGTCCTGGGCTACCGGCGTCCCGCCGGGGGGAGTGGCCGGTGCCGTGGCAACCCTGGGGCAGGCGATCATCGATCTGCCGATGTACGGGACGGTTCCGGGGGCCACCGTGCCCATCGGCATCGTGATCGGCCTGCTCACCCTGGAAGCGGCATGGGCGGCGCGATCGCGGCGAGATCAGCGCCCCTGGCTCATCATGTGGCTGCTGTCGCTGCTCCTCCTGGTCCTGGTGGGCGGACCCCAGTGGGCCGGCCGTCAGCTCGGAGCGCCCTGGTACCTCCAGAAGGCCCGGATCCTTCCGCTCGCCATCCTGCCTGCGTTCGTCCTCCTGGCACAGGCTGGTGCCGGGCGACCCGGACGACGACTGTGGGAGGTGCTGCGCCGGACTGCCTCGCGGGTCAGCGGGCTGCGGCCGGAGCGGGCGGCGGCCGCCATGCTGGTAGCGCTCGTGCTCCTGCCGGTGGCGGCGAGGACGCCCCTGGAGCGCAACCTCGCCGCCTCCGTCTACGACCCGCGGCGCATCCAGTATGGGACTCTGCTGACCAAGGACTCCATCACGCTCATCCGGCGCTCGGGGAGCGTTCTGCCCGACGACGCGGTCGTCCTCGGGGCGCCATCGAGGGGGGGCGGCCCACCTGTGGTCCCTGGGTGGTGTCCACGTCGTCTACCCGACGCGCGACAAGACTGCACCGGGAACCCCGGGGGCCGCCCTCGCCTCTGCCTGGCCCGCCCTGGGGCAGAAGGGCTCCCAGACCTGCGCGCTCCTCAACCGTCTGGGCGTGCGCTACTTCTACAGCAGCTCGGACGCCACGGCCTCGGGCTCGGAGACAGGTGCCGCCCCCCTGCGCTGGGACGCGCGTTTGACCCAGATCCCCAGCGAGGGGCTCGAGCTCGTCGACTCCGAGGGCAGCGCCTCCCTGTGGCGCATCACCGCCTGCGACTGACGGGCCCAGGCGTTCTGCGCTCAGACCTCGGTGTACTGGACCACTGACGGTGGCTCGGCGCAGAGGTCGACCATCCGGGGCACGAGAGTGGTGAAGTGCGCTGAGGCGTTGTGGGCCTCGATCGCGGTGTCGTCGCGCCAGGTCTCGAGCACGACGAAAGAGGCGGTATCGTCCCTGGCCACGCACAGGTCGTAGGCGAGATTGCCGTCCTCGGCCCGTGAGCCCTCCACGAGCTCGCCGGCAAGTGCGCGGAACTCCTCAGCGGCGTCGGAACGGACACGGAACGTGGCGATGATACGGATCACGGGGTTCTCCTCACATGGATTCAGGACTGGGACTCCTACGGGAACGCGCACTACTCAGCCGTGCCGGCTCCCAGGTGGCTCGGTCGGTGCCCAGCAGGATGGCGAGGCCGATCGGTGCAACCATGATGATGGGCACCATGTAGCGGAACGGTGTGACGGTGGGCGCCGCGATCAGGAGCGTCGCCCACAGCAGGATCACAGGGGCATAGATCGCCACCCACTCCCGCCGCCCGGCGTAGACGAACCCGACCACGCTCAGTGCCACCACCCACATCCAGGTTCCCGGACCCGGCGTGGCCTCCATGACCCGTACGGCGGTGCCCGCCACCCGCTGCAGCGGCTGCGGCAGGAGCGAGTGGTTGATGACGCCGGCGTTGGCGTAGTCCCGAATCAGCTGGTCCCGGCCGGCCGGGTAGTTCGAGACCGCGGAGATGAAGCGGGACTGCCCATCGGTGCTGATCGGGTCGGCGTCGAAGCGCCACAGGTTGGCAGTATGTACGAGGAATCCTGTGACGAAGGGGCGGGGACAGGCCACCAAGGCCCGCCCCCATGCGGAGAGGAACTGGCCGCGGTGCGTGTCGAGGTAGGCGTTGTTGAAGGTCGGGGAGTCCTTGGTCGGGTCGACGCTGGCGGGCCGGTAGACCTGTTTCCAGACCTCGGGCTCCAGGACGTTGTCGAAGACCTGCCGGCTTGCCGACGGCAGGCAGTCGGCGTCGTGGACCAGTGTGTAGCCGATCATCTGCAGTGGGATCCCCAGGGCCTCCTTGGCGTGCTGGGACTGCGCCGTCGCAGCCGTGGGGACGACGATGATGACCAGGGTGACGGCGCTGACCACCAGCGCTCGGCGCAGGTGCGCCCGCGACCACCACACCATCAGCGCCAGGATCACCAGAACCACCGGCAGGGCGTTGTTGCGCATGAGCGCGAACCCCGCCGGTGCCGCCACCACCACCGCGATGCCGCGCCTGCTCATCAGCACCTGCCCGGCACTGGCGCGCACCACCAGCAGCACCGGGATGAGCAGGGTGGTGAACAGGGAGAAGGCCGCGTCCTTGACCACGGCGAAGGAGTAGTCGGCCACCAGCGGCATGAGCGCGCAGTAGGCGATGAGAAGCCCGGTCACTCGGCGCGAGGCTCCCTTGCGATCCAGGAAGAGCGCGACGCCACTCACGCAGGCCGCCCACAGCAGCATCTGCCCCACCGACAGCAGCACGACGCCGGTCAGATCGCCTCCGACCAGGCGTCCCAGACGGAACAGGACCCCGATCGAAAGTCCGTAGGTGATCGGGTGCTGGGCCCCTGCCCCGATCGGATCCCTCAGGATCCAGGCCGTGTCGTTCATCGAGGCCATCGGCCACAGGTGCGCGTACAGGAGGGACCAACAGATCAGCGGAATCAGGAATGCCAGCAGTGCCAGCCGACGGCGGTCCCTCCACCGCGCCCCGGGCTGCGCTCCGACTTCCTGCGAACGGCGGCTCCTGCGCCGCGCGGCCAGGTCCACCAGCGCCAGGAGCCCCCAGCACGCGGCGCCGCTGAGAACCAGTGCCACCAGGAGACGCACCGGGTTGAAGGAGCCCTCCTGGAGCAGGCCGGTGGCCCGTTGGACCCGCCCCACCACTTGTGAGGCGGAGTCCACCGCTGCGAAGGCCGCCGCGAAGAGAATCGAGGCCGCTGCCCGACGCCGCAGGTGACGGTTTCCCCCCTCCGTCAGGTCCTCGGACCGGTCGGATGGGGAGGCGGAGCGGAACGGGGGCGGTAGGCACAGTGGCACGGGCGTTGATCTCCAGTCCGGGGGCACATGAGAAAGCGCCTCAGCACCGGCACCATTCACACGATCGCCGGGCTCGCAGCGGGTGCCGCTAGAATAGCCCCTACTCAGCACTCGTCCTGATTGGAACCAGGTGGATCTCTCCAAGCTCGATATCGCAGCGATCGTCCCGTGCCACAACGAGGAGGGCGCGATCGCAAAGGTCGTCGCCGACCTCCTGGCGGCCGTTCCCACGATGCGCGTCTTCGTCTATGACAACTGCTCAACCGACCGCACCGCCGAGGTCGCGGCCGCCGCCGGTGCCATCGTTCGCCGTGAGGAGCGCAAGGGCAAGGGCAACGTGGTCCGCCGGGCCTTCGCCGATGTCGAGGCCGATATCTACGTCATGATCGATGGTGATGACACCTATGACGCCGCCGCCCTGCCCGATATGATCGCGGCCCTCCTGGAGGGGCCCTACGACCACGTCCTGGGCGTTCGCCGTGACGTGCAGGAGAAGAGCTCCTACCGCCCCGGCCATGAGGCCGGTAACAAGGCCTTCAACCGCCTGACCTCCCGGGTCTTCGGGACCCACGTCACCGATATGCTCTCCGGCTACCGCGTCTTCTCGCGCCGGTTCGTCAAGTCCTTCCCCGCCATGAGCCGGGAGTTCGAGATCGAGACCGAGCTGACGGTTCATGCCGCCACTCTGCGCGTGCCCCAGGTCGAGGTGCCGGTCGGCTTCAAGGAGCGCGCCGCCGGCACGGAGTCCAAGCTCAACACCTTCTCCGACGGATTCAAGATCCTGGGGCTCATTGGGCGTCTCGTGCGCGATGAGCGCCCCATCCTCTTCTACGGCACCTTGGGGTTCCTCACGTGGGTCGTCGCCGTCGTCCTGGGCATCCCGGTTGTCGGGCACTTCCTGAAGTTCGGCGACGTCCCCCGCTTCCCCACCTTCTTCCTGAGCGTCGGACTGGTGACGCTCGGTTTCCTGTGGATGATGCTGGGGGTCATCCAGGCGGGGCTGCGGCACTCGCGGGCCAACGCCGCCCGCCTGTCATACCTCGCCTACCCGGCCGTCTCGCGCCCGTAGAGGTCTGCCGGACGAACCGGGACGTGCTCCGGGACCGGCGACGGAGACGAGTGTGGGGTCCCTGCAGGGGACCCCACACATCATGAGCCGTCGGCGACGACGCTTCCCGGTTACTGCCCCTGGGCGGCGTACTTGGCCTCGACCTCGGCCTTGAGCGGGCGCCACCAGGCCTCGTTGTCCCGGTACCAGTCGATGGTGGCCTGCAGGCCGGAGCGGAAGTCGGTGAACCTCGGTGCCCAGCCGAGCTCCTCGACCAGCTTGGAGTTGTCGATGGCGTAGCGCATGTCGTGGCCGGGGCGGTCGGCGACGTGCTCGTAGTCGTCGGGCGCGTGGCCCATGAGCTCCAGGATCAGCTCGACGACCTCCTTGTTGTTCTTCTCGCCGTCGGCGCCGATGAGGTAGGTCTCGCCGATGCGGCCCTTCTCGATGATGTCCCACACGGCGTCGTTGTGGTCCAGGACGTGGATCCAGTCGCGCACGTTCTCACCGGCGCCGTAGAGCTTGGGACGCACGCCATCGATGAGGTTGGTGATCTGGCGCGGGATGAACTTCTCGATGTGCTGGTAGGGGCCGTAGTTGTTCGAGCAGTTGGAGATCGTGGCCTCCACGTCGAAGGAGCGCACCCAGGCGCGCACGAGCAGATCGCTTCCGGCCTTGGACGAGGAGTAGGGGGAGGAGGGGTTGTAGGGCGTCGTCGGCTCGAACTTGGCCGGGTCGTCCAGCTCCAGGTCTCCGTAGACCTCGTCGGTGGAGACGTGGTGGAAGCGCGTCTTGTGGCGCCGTGCCGCCTCCAGGAGGGTGAAGGTGCCCACGAGGTTGGTCTGGATGAAGGGGGAGGGGTCTCGCAGCGAGTTGTCGTTGTGGGACTCGGCCGCGAAGTGGACGACGACGTCGGCCTCGGCCACGAGCGGGTCGACGACGTCGGCGTCAGCGATGTCTCCGACGACGAGCGTGACACGGTCATCCAGGTCCGCCAGCGAGCCCTTGTTCCCGGCGTAGGTGAGCTTGTCCAGGACGGTGACGGTGGCGTCCGGGTGACGCACCAGGGTCTGGTGGACGAAGTTGGCGCCAATGAAGCCGGCGCCTCCGGTGATGAGGACGTGCATAGAACTCGCTCCGATATGTGGGAACTGCGGGCGCTGAAGGCCCGTCATGGCCGACGCCATCATGCCACAGGAGCTCGCTCGAGCCCACGAGAGCCCGGGGTGGTCCCATCTGCTCTCCATTGGCGTCCTGCCGCACAATTCGTCCGCGGTGGCGAAATCAGATTGCAACGGTTCGTCGACATCTCGGAAGAACCTTGATCTATCAAGAAAAGATGAGGTCCGTGTCGCGGTCCGGGTGGCTGCGAGCGAGAACTGATGTCAGATGTCTCCGTTTTTATCAGTAAACTATCATTAATCTCTCGGAAACTATTCAGAAATTAAATACCGCCACCCGAGGGATCGGCGTCGGCGGCTGCGGTGGTGAGGCCCGATCGACGCCGGCAGGCATTCACCTCCCAAAGGAACCCCATGAAAGTCCCTCGTCCTCGTGTCCGCACTGTCTACCGTGCTGTCGGGCTGGCCGCTCTGGCCCCGCTCCTCCTGTCCGGCCTGGTCCCCGTGGCCGTCGCCGCACCTGAGGCCGGTGACCCCGGTGGCCCGGGCAGCGCCTCCGGTCATGCTGCCGGCTCCGCCGGCCAGGCCGACAGTCCCGCTCCGGTTCAGATCCTCGACCTGACCACCTCCGGCGGACAGGCCACCGATATCGCCCAGTCGGGTCTCGACGACGCCCGGCCTAATACTGGGTCGGGCGCCAGTGGTGGCGCTCGGCCTGATGCCGGGTCGGGCACCAGCGGTGGCTCTCGGCCTGATGCCGGGTCGGGTGCCACTGGTGACGCCCGGCCTGGTACTGGGTCGGGTACCGGTGGCGACGCCCCGCACGGTCCGGAGGCGTCGACGCCGTCGGCCCAAGGAGCCAGCGGCTCGGGCAGTGGCAACGGTGCCTCGGTGCTCCCGGCGCTGGCGACCGGCGGTCGGGTCCCCTCCGTCCTGCCCGCTGCGACCGACCTGCAGGCCGATGCCGCCCTCCTGACCGACCCGCTTCAGGTGGACCGCTTCCTCGTTGCGGGCTTCACCTGGGCCGGCGGCGCTGACCTTCCCGAGGGCGTGCGCATCTACCTGCGTGTTCGCGAGAACGGCACCTGGTCTCCCTGGTACCTCAATGAGGCGGCTGACTCCGGGCGCGACGACCGCGAGACCGCCGGCACCGGTGAGTTCGTCACCGGCGGGGCCGACGCCGTCCAGGCCTCCGTTGTCGGGAGCTCACTGCCCGCTGGGCTCAAGCTCGTCCTCGTCCCCTCCCAGCCCCAGGGCGAGGAGGTCCTGGACTCGGGTGACGTCTCGACCACCGATGCCACGCCGACACCGGTCGTTGAGGAGGCAGCCGCTTGGCAGCCCGGGCCCGGTCGGGACGAGGTGTCGGGGGATGTAGGTGGGCCGGCTGTTCTGTCGGCTCCGGAGCTGACGACGGCATCCACCACGTCTGCGGTGTCGACCACGACGGCGCTGTCCGAGAGCGCTGTGCCAGCCGATGTCCCAGCCACTGTGCCGGTCTCAGTGCCGGCTGCTGCGCCGGCTGGGACGACCGCCAACGGGCTGCCGGTGCCGGTCACCACCCGAGCCGAGTGGGGCGCCAACCCCTCCTACATGAGCTGGGACCCCGACTACGAGGACGCCGGTCACGTCGTCGTCCACCACACTGCAGGCACCAACAACTACTCCGCCGGGCAGTCCGCCTCCATCGTGCGGGGCATCTACTACTACCACGCGGTCACCCTGGACTGGGGCGACATCGGCTACAACTTCCTCATCGACAAGTACGGCACCGTCTTCGAAGGACGCTCCGGCTCCGTGGCCGCTCCCGCCGGCGAGATGAGCGTCGGAGCGCACGCCCGCGGCGTCAACACCGGCACCATGGGCCTGTCCATGATGGGCGACTACAGCAGCGTCAGTCCCTCGGATGCTCAGCTGAACGCGGTGGGCAGGATGGCCGGATGGTTCTTCAAGCGCGCCGGCATCGCGGACGCCAACGGCCACGCGGGTCTGCACGTGTGGACCACTGAGCGCTACCAGGCGGGCTCCACCATCTCGATGCCCCGGATCCTGGGGCACCGGGATGTCGGCTACACCACCTGCCCCGGGAACGTCGGCTACTCCAAGCTCAGCGCCATCCGCTCCATCGCGCAGACACAGATCGATGGCGGCTCGGCGTCGTCGACCGCCCCGGGATCCGTGACCCTGCGTGGGGCGATTCTGACGGCCTGGACTGCTGCTGGTGGGGAGCGCTCCAAGATGGGGCTGCCCACGACCAGTGAGATCGCCTCGTCCAAGGGTGGGGTGTATCAGCGTTTTGAGCACGGTGTGGCGTACTGGACCCGGGCGACCGGGGCGCAGTTCGTGGCCGAGCCGGTGCTCAGTGCCTGGGGCGGCTACTGGTACGAGAAGGGCTCGATGGGTTACCCGCGCAGCGGTGTGGTGAGCGGTCCTGGTGGCAGCTTCCGTCAGAGCTTCGAGGGAGGTGTTGCCTACTGGCGTTCCGGGGGCAAGGCCAGCTTCGTGCGTGGGGCGATCCTGACGGCCTGGACTGCTGCTGGTGGGGAGCACTCCAAGATGGGGCTGCCCACGACCAGTGAGATCGCCTCGTCCAAGGGTGGGGTGTATCAGCGTTTTGAGCACGGTGTGGCGTACTGGACCCGGGCGACCGGGGCGCAGTTCGTGGCCGAGCCGGTGCTCAGTGCCTGGGGCGGCTACTGGTACGAGAAGGGCTCGATGGGTTACCCGCGCAGCGGTGTGGTGAGCGGTCCTGGTGGCAGCTTCCGTCAGAGCTTCGAGGGAGGTGTTGCCTACTGGCGTTCCGGGGGCAAGGCCAGCTTCGTGCGTGGGGCGATCCTGACGGCCTGGACCGCTGCTGGTGGGGAGCGCTCCAAGATGGGGCTGCCCACGACCAGTGAGATCGCCTCGTCCAAGGGTGGGGTGTATCAGCGTTTTGAGCACGGTGTGGCGTACTGGACCCGGGCGACCGGGGCGCAGTTCGTGGCCGAGCCGGTGCTCAGTGCCTGGGGCGGCTACTGGTACGAGAAGGGCTCGATGGGTTACCCGCGCAGCGGTGTGGTGAGCGGTCCTGGTGGCAGCTTCCGTCAGAGCTTCGAGGGAGGTGTTGCCTACTGGCGTTCCGGGGGCAAGGCCAGCTTCGTGCGTGGGGCGATCCTGACGGCCTGGACCGCTGCTGGTGGGGAGCGCTCCAAGATGGGGCTGCCCGTCGGTTATGAGGTCCGCCAAGCAGACGGAACCGTGACCCAGACCTTCGAGAAGGGACGGATATCCGTTTCACCCACGGGAACGGCGACGATCGGCTGATATCGGATCGAGGCGCGCGGCGGGGCGGTCAGGAGTGCATGAGACACTGGCCGCCCCGCTGTTTCTTCATCAACCGCCTTCGTCGACCAGCCTGCCGGGAAGGGCCGCCACATGAACCGAGGAATCGTCTACTTCCACTTCGATTCTCATCATCAGGTCCGTGACTACGTCGTCCATGCCCTGGCCTCCTTGCGCCCCCATGCGGAGCACATCCTGGTGGTCTCCAACTCTACCGTCGATGATGCCGACCGGGCTCGGCTGGAGGCCTCCTGCGACGAGATCCTTGAGCGCCCCAACGAGGGGCTCGACGTCGGCGCCTACCGGGCCGGGCTGGAGCACCTCGGCTGGGACCGGCTCGCCGACTTCGACGAGCTCATCCTGACCAACCACACCTACTACGCGCCGCTACGACCCTGGGAGGAGGTTCTCACCCGGACCGCAAGCCGGCGCGACATCTCGTTCTGGGGCATGACCGAGCACGGCGTCATGCGCCCCCACCCCTTCCTCGCCAAGCGCGAGCTGCCCCGTCACATCCAGTCGCACTGGATCGCGGTGCGCCGTCGGCTGCTGTCGGACCCGGCCTTCCGGGAGTACTGGGAGCAGATGCCGCCGGTCTCCTCCTACCGCGACTCCATCCAGTGGCACGAGTCGCGCTTCACCGACCACTTCACCGGGATCGGTCACTCCTACGAGGTCGCCTTCCCCGTGGACCGCTACCACTCGTACAACCCGGCCATCGAGGAGGCCCCGGCACTGCTGGCCGATGGCTGCCCCCTGCTCAAGCGCCGGGCGTTCTTCCACGATCCCCTTCACCAGGACCGGCAGGCGGTCGTCGGCGGGGACCTGCTGAAGGCCGCTGCACAGGCGGGCTACAGCGAGGACCTCATTCTGTCCGACGTCGTCCATACCGCGGCCGCCCGTGACCTCATCGTCAATGCGGGGCTCACCGAGGTCGTGACCGAGTCCGCCCTCGGGTCCGCAGAGCCCGGCCCCGACGCGAGTTCGCCCGCTCGGCAGCCCTCGGGCTGCGTCGTCGTACACGTCCCGGCAGCAGGGGAGGGGGGCGAGCGCGCCGAGGCGGACGGTCTTGCTCAGCGCCTGGCGAGCCTGCCGCCGCACTGGCGGGTGGTGGTCACCTCACCCGAACCGCTGGATGCCGCCGACCTGGAGCGCGTCACCGGCCGCCGCCCAGTGGACGAGGACGGGGCGGCGGGGGACACGGCTGTCACCTTCCGCGCGGTGCGCGACCTCGATCCGCGCGGAACCATCGCCTTCCTCACCGAGTGCGACGACCTGTGGGATCCCGGGCGCTCCGCCTCCTCCAATGGTGACGGCGTCCGCGGTGGCAGCGGTGGCGGCGATGACGGTGTGGACCTCGTCCTGAGGATCACGGCGGGGCCCCTGAACGGTCCCGAGCAGGGGGCTGACAACGTCGCCCGCCGCCAGATCCTCGACTGCCTGCTGGACTCGCCGGGACACGTGGCAGGTCTCATCGACCTCTTCGAGTCTCACCCCAGCCTCGGGGTGGCCATGCCCGCCGCCTGCCACATCGGCCGGCCTCACGGCGGGCCCCAGTGGGACGGCCTGGCCGGCGCGGCCGAGGCCCTGTCCCGGCGGCTCGGCCTGACGGCGGCCCTGGACCCGATCGCCCCGGCGGTGCCGGTCGGCGCCATGTTCCTGGCTCGCCCGGAGGCGCTGCGCACACTGAGTGAGGGGGCCAAGGAGCTGGTGCGGATGACCGAGCAGGCAGCCGCCGACCCCGAGGAGTCGGTGCGGCGTCTGCGGCGCGCCCGCGTGGCCGAGGTGCTTGAGCTGCTGACCGTCTACGCGGCCATGTCCAGCGGTTTCCACCCCCGCGAGGTGCTCACCCCCACCTGGGCCGGGCGGCTCTACGGTGCCCTGGCCTACAAGCAGCGGGCCCTCACCGCGGACCTACCGGCCTACACCGACGAACAGGTCAGGTTCCTGCAGGCCCGGTTCGGGCCCCGGGCCGGGCTGGGGCCGAGAATGCGCTCCTACGTCGATGTCCATCACCCTGAGATGGCGGGCGCCCTCAAACCCGCATACCGTTACGTCACTGGTGGGGCGAAGGGCGTCACCGATGGCGTCAAGGGAGCGGCGAGATCCCTCGGCGGGCGTCTGCGCCCCCGGCGATCCGCGCGGCCCGCCTCCGACGCGTGACGGGATCCCGCCCTTCCACCCCTCCGCCTCATCGTGAGACCCCCACCTGTTAGGATTCCGGTCCATGGCACAGACAGTTCTCGTCACTGGAGCCGGCGGCTACATCGGCCGCCACGTCGTCACCGCACTGCTGGAGCGGGGCCTGACTGTCAAGGCCCTCGACCTGCGGCTCGACGGCGTCGACGAGCGGGCTGAGAAGGTCCAGCTGGAGCTCTTCTCCGGGGACGCGGACATCTACGATCAGATGGGGCGCCCCGACGTCGTCCTGCACATGGCCTGGCGCGACGGTTTCAAGCACGCCTCCCACGCCCACCTGGACGACCTGGCCAAGCACTTCCACCTGATCGAGAACCTCTACGCCGGTGGCCTGCCCCAGCTCGCCGTCATGGGCACCATGCATGAGGTCGGCTACTGGGAGGGCGCCATCGATGAGAACTCGCCCTGCGCTCCCGCCTCGCTGTACGGCATCGCCAAGAACGCCCTGCGCGAGGCCACCTTCCTGTCCGCCCAGGCCCACGGCGCCATCGCTCAGTGGATCCGCGCCTACTACATCGTCGGAGACGACAAGTTCGGCAACTCGATCTTCTCCAAGCTCCTGGCCGCCGCCGAGGAGGGGCGCACCACCTTCCCCTTCACCACCGGCAAGAACCGCTACGACTTCATCTCCGTGGACGGCCTGGGCGAACAGATCGCCGCGATCGTGGACCAGACCGAGGTCGACGGCATCATCAACGCCTGCACCGGCGAACCCATGACCCTGGCCGAGCGCGTCGAGGCCTACATCCGGGACAACGACCTGGGCATCACCCTGGAGTACGGGGCATTTCCGGATCGGCCCTACGACTCACCCGGTGCATGGGGCGATCCGACGAAGATCCGCCGTATCCTCGCATCAAGCGCAAGCTGACGCGTTCGGGTGGACCCGTATCGCCCCGCTCTTCACCTCTGCCGCAGTGAGCGGCTCTGAACCACTGTCTAGAAGGGACATCATGGCAACGCTTGGCGAGGACCCGAAGCGACTCGGGATCTTCTTCTTCTTCGACGCCCAGGGCGTCGTGGACTCCTACGTGGAGACTCTGCTCGCCGATATGGTGAAGAACCTCTCCGAGCTGACCGTCGTCGTCAACGGCGAGCTGACCGCCAAGAGCTACGCCAAGCTGAGCGCCTTCACGGACAACATCATCCTGCGGGAGAACAAGGGACTGGACGTCTGGGCCTACAAGACGGCCATGGAGAGCCACGGCTGGGAGAGGCTCTCCGAGTTCGATGAGGTCGTGCTGTTCAACGCCACCATCATGGGGCCGGTCTACCCCTTCAAGGAGATGTTCACCGAGATGGCCCGTCGGAACATCGACTTCTGGGGCATCACCTGGTTCCACGAGGTCCCCTTCGACCCCTTCGGCTATGCCGAAGAGGGTTATCTTCCCCGCCACCTCCAGTCCCACTTCCACGCCTACCGCCGCTCCCTGGTCACCTCCAAGGCCTTTCAGGACTACTGGGACGAGATGCCCGAGATCAACGGCTACGAGCAGTCGGTGGGCATGCACGAGGTTCCCTTCACCCAGCGCTTTGAGCGCCTCGGTTTCACCTCCGACGTCTACGTCAACACCGAGGACATGGAGGGCTTCAACTTCAGCCCCATTCTCTTCGCCCCGGTCGAGGTCATCCGGGACAAGCGCTGCCCGATCTTCAAGCGCCGCTCCTTCTTCCGCCCCTACGACGACGTCCTGCGCCAGTCCGTGGGCCAGCCCAGCGCCGAGCTCTACGCCTACCTGCGTGACCACACGGACTTCGATGTCAACCTCATCTGGGACAACGCCCTGCGCTCCATGAACATGGCGGACCTGGTGAAGAACCTCCAGCTCACCTACGTCCTGCCCACGCAGACCGTCACCCGCGAGCCCAAGCAGCAGAAGGTCGCTCTCATCGCGCACCTGTACTACATGGAGCTGGTCGAGCCGACGCTGGAGTACATCCGCAACATGCCCGAGGGCATCGACATCTTCCTGAGCACCTCGAGCCCGGAGAAGGTCGAGCAGGTCAAGGCCGCCTGCCAGGGGCTCCCCTTCAACATCGAGGTGCGCCTCGTGGAGAACCGGGGACGCGACGTCGGCCCCTTCCTCGTGGGGTGGAAGGACGTCGTCCAGAACTACGACGTCGTGTGCTACACCCATGACAAGAAGGTCACCCAGCTCTCCCCGTACTCGGTGGGCGACGGCTTCGCCTACAAGTGCTTCGAGAACCTGCTGCCGACGCGCGACTTCGTCAAGAACGTCATTGCCACCTTCGACGCCGAGCCGCGCCTGGGCTTCCTGACTCCCACACCGCCGAACCACGCCGACTACTTCCCGGTCTACACCTTGGGCTGGGGCCCGAACTTCGACCGCACCGAGGCACTCCTGCGCGAGCTGGGGATCCATGTCCCCCTCGACCCGGACAAGGAGCCCGTCGCGCCGCTGGGCTCCATGTTCTGGTTCCGTCCCAAGGCCCTCAAGCCACTGTTCGACCACGACTGGCAGTGGGAGGAGTTCCCGCCCGAGCCCTGCGACATCGACGGCACCATCATGCATGCCATCGAGCGCGCTCACGGCTACGTGGCCCAGGGAGCCGGTTACTACTGCGGCTGGCTCTTCTCCGACTCCTTCGCCCGCATTGAGCTGACGAACCTGTCCTTCTACGTGCGCGACCTCACCTCCGCCATCGCTGACCGCTGGGGCAGGCCACGGAGACGCAGATGGTGCAGATGATCCAGTCCCCGCCGACGACCCGGCAATGGCTCAAGGGGCGGCTGAATCGGTGGGTTCCGGCGTCCGTCCAACCGGTCCTCAAGGGGCCGGCCAGACGCGCCTACCATAGACTGCGAGGAGCCTAGTATCCGGGTGGTGCTGCGATGCCGGACATGACAACGAAACCGGCACAACAAGCAAGGACAAGGACCAGGATCTTCTACCTGGACCTCATCAGAGCCTTGTCCGCTCTGCTTATCGTCCTCACCCACTTCAATGCCCACCTCCGCGATCATGGCGGCGGGTACGTCCTGACCCACGAGCCCTTCGGCATCTACTCGGGTTCGCTGGGTGTCTCCCTGTTCCTCATCATCTCCGGGGCGGCCCTGACGCTCACCTACCGGCGGCCGATCAACCTCAAACGCTTCTACTGGAAGCGCTTCCGCAGCATCTACCCGATGTTCTGGACCGCCTGGATCCTGGGAACGCTCGCCCTCTTCCTCGCCGCCAATGGCAGATCCCCCAACGCAGCCCCAGCGAAGTCCTTCATCCTCACGGTGCTGGGTATTGACGGACTCGCCCAGGCCTTCTACTTCCGGACGATGTATCTGCTGGGCGAGTGGTTCCTCGGTTTCATCCTCCTGTACTACCTCGTCTTCCCGGTGCTGCTGTGGGCCATTGACCGCTTCCCGGTCATCACCGGAGCCGTGCTCCTCGTGGCCTACGCCGCCACCATCGTCATCATGTCGCGTTACTTCCCGGCCTACCCCTCCGCCGCGGTGCTGACCACGCGTCTTCCCGAGCTGGCCTTCGGCAGCTACCTCGTCCTGTACATCCGTCGGCTACACGGGGCCGTGGTGGTTCCGGCGGCAGCGGTTCTGGCCGTCTCAGCCATGTTCCCCGGGAGGATCCCCGAGGACGTGGCTACCACGATCGTCGGGATCTCGGTCTTCCTCATCCTCGTGGTGGCCTGCCGCTACGTGGCGATCCAGCCGGTGCGGGCCGTTGTCAGTCTCATCGCCACGTACTCCTACCCGATCTTCCTCGTCCACCATGTGGTGATCGAACAGGTCCTTGAGAAGATCGACGTCGCCGGCTTCTACCCCATTCAGCGCTACATGCTGCTGGCCGCCGAGTGCGTCATCATCTTCGCCCTGTCGGTGGCGCTGGTGAAGGTCACTGATGCCGTCACCGACTTCTTCACCAAGGCATTCCAAGGCATGACCTGGCGGCCCGAGGTCTCCGAGGCTGAACGCTGACCCGCACCGGGGCGGGTCCGGGTGGTCAGTCACGGCCCGCGGTAGTGGCCTACGACCCCTGGGCGTGTCGAAGGCAACGGCATCTGCTGGCACTATTGGCTCCGGCAGCGCTGAGAATAGTGGCGAGGTCGTGGCGTGCCCCGTCAGCGCGCCATCGGCCCGACTCGACAACCCAAGGGAGACTCTCGTGACCCGTACCTGCCTCGTGACAGGTGGTGCCGGATTCATCGGTTGCGCGATCTCGCGTGACCTGGCTGACGCCTTCGACCGCGTCGTGGCCATGGACAACATGCATCCGCAGATCCACCTGTCCCAGGAGCGCCCCGCGGAGCTCGACGATCGCGTGGAGCTGCGCCGCCTGGACGTGTCCGCTGCTGAGGACTGGGACGTCCTCTTCACTGAGGTCACCCCGGACGTCATCGTCCATCTGGCCGCGGAGACCGGAACCGGTCAGTCCCTCACCGAGGCCTCCCGCCACGCGAGCGTCAACGTCGTCGGCACCACCCAGATGCTCGATGCCCTCGTGCGCCACGAGATCCGCCCCGACAAGATCGTCCTGGCCTCCTCCCGAGCCGTCTACGGCGAGGGGCAGTGGGTCGACGCCGAAGGACGGACCTCCTACCCCGGCCAGCGCACCCACGCAATGCTCGAGGCCGGGCAGTGGGACTTCACCGGCCTGACCCCCTTGGTCCAGTCCTCCACCGCCGTCAAGGCGTCCCCGGCCAATGTCTATGCCGCCACCAAGTTCTGCCAGGAGAACCTGGTGACCTCCTGGTGCGGATCCTTCGGCGTCACCCCGGTGCTCTTCCGGCTTCAGAACGTCTACGGCCCCGGTCAGTCCCTCATCAACCCCTATACCGGCATCGTCTCCCTCTTCGCCCGCCTGGCCAGGTCCGGTCGGTCCATCCCGGTCTACGAGGACGGTCAGATCGTGCGGGACTTCGTCTTCATCGACGACGTCGCCTCCGCCATCGTGGCCGGAGTCCTGCGCTCGCCCGCAGCGGCCCTGCCCTACGACATCGGCCTGGGGGAGCGGACCACCATCATGCAGGTCGCTCAGGCCATCGCCGAGCACTACGGGGCGCCCGCCCCGCACGTCACCGGACAGTTCCGCGACGGTGACGTGCGTGCCGCCTGGGCGGATACCGCGCGTGCCCGTCAGATGCTGGACTGGGAGCCGCGAGTCGGCGTCACCGAGGGCATCAACCGCCTGTGCGACTGGATCGACGCCCAGGAAGGGGCGGTTCCACCGATGCCCACCGGCACAGCGAAGGAGGCGTGAGCCCATGCAGCTGTCTCGACTGCTCCGTTCGGAGGATGCCCGTCAGACACTGGACCTCACCCTGCGGCTGACCCAGCGCTCGGTCTCCTCCGAGTTCAAGGGAACGACGCTGGGTCGTCTGTGGTCCTTCATCAACCCTCTGGCCACTATCGCCATCTTCGCCCTCATCTTCGGCGTCGTCTTCCGCGGAGGCGTGGAGCCGGGCCGCAACTCCGGGATCGACTCCTTCGCACTGTGGATCGGCATCGGGGTGCTCAGCTGGACCTTCTTCTCCAGCGGCATCATGACGTCCATGAATGCCCTCGTGAACAACGCGGGGCTCCTCACCAAGGTCTACTTCCCCCGCCAGGTCCTCATCTACTCCGCGGTGCTGTCCCTGGCCGTGGACTTCGCCTTCGAGCTGCTCGTGCTGGTCATCATCGCCATGATCATGGGGGGCCCCGGGGTCCTCCTCATGATTCCGGCGCTGGTCGTCGTCACTCTGCTGTCGGGCATGTTCGCCGTCGGACTGGGGCTCATCCTGTCCATCGCGACCGTCTACTTCCGGGACCTGGGCCACCTGTGGCAGATCTTCAACCAGATCTGGATGTACGCCTCCGGCGTCGTCTTCCCCTTGACCATGCTCAACGGGGTTCAGAACCGCCTGTTCGACGCCGGTTGGCAGATCAACGGAGCTCCGATCCCCATCGCGACGATCGCTCGGCTCAACCCCGCCGAGACCTACCTCGAGGCCTTCCGATCCTGCCTGTACGACTTCGCCCTGCCGTCGCTGCCCGTCTCCTTGGCCTGTCTGGGGTGGGCGGTCGTCATGCTCACGCTGGGCCTGACCTTCTTCCGCCGGCACTCGGCGAGCATCGTTGAGGAGCTCTGAGACTCAAGATGGCTGCATCACATGGAACCTCCGCAACGCCCGCCGTGCGCATTGAGGACGTCTCCAAGCGTTTCAGGATCTACCACCACCGCAACCAGTCCCTCAAGGGCGCCATTCTGCAGCGCAGCCGCGGCGTCTACGAGGACTTCTGGGCGCTCAAGGACATCACCTTCGACATCCCCGAGGGCAAGACCTTCGGGCTCATGGGGCACAACGGCTCGGGCAAGTCCACCCTGCTCAAGTGCATCGCCAAGATCCTGGCCCCCCCGACTCCGGCTCCATCACCGCCCGTGGGCGCATGGCCGCCATGCTGGAGGTCGGTTCCGGCTTCCACCCCGAGCTCTCCGGGCGGGAGAACATCTTCCTCAATGGCGCCATCCTGGGGATGAGCCGTAAGGAGATCGAGGCCAAGTTCGATGACATCGTTGGCTTCTCCGGGGTCGGGGAGTTCATCGACCAGCCGGTGAAGAACTACTCCTCGGGCATGTACGTGCGTCTGGGCTTCTCCGTGTCCATCCACGTCGAGCCGGAGATCCTTCTGGTCGATGAGGTCCTGGCCGTCGGAGACATGGAGTTCCAGGAACGCTGCATGGACAAGTTCGCCGAGTTCCGCGAGGACGGCCGCACCGTCGTCGTCGTCTCCCACGGACTCTCACAGATGCGCACCTTCTGCGACGAGGTCGCCTGGCTCGACCACGGCCGGCTCAAGGAGGTCGGAGCGGCCCCCGAGGTCATTGACAAGTACTCAGATATCACCCACGGCGCCAAGAAGGTCAAGGACGGACAAGGCACCCGCTTCGGCAGCGGGGAGGCTCAGATCACGCGGATCGAGCTGCTCGACCGCACGGGCAGGCCTGTGGGCTCCATGCGCACCGGGGACGAGGCCACCATCCGGCTGCACTACCGCTGCGAGGAGACGATCGGAGAAGCCCGTCTTCGGCTGCTCCATCGACACCCGTGAGGGCATCTTCGCCTGGGGCCTGCACGGCCTCGACGACGGCTTCCAGCCCGAGACGATCGAGCCGGGAGAGGGGACCGTGGACGTCTCCATCCCCGCGATGATGCTGCGCCCGGGCGCCTACCTCATCTCCGGATCCATCCAGCCCTGGCAGCTCTCCAGCGTCATCGACGCCTACCAGAAGGCCACCTCATTCGACATCGTCCCCGGACCGCGCATGGAGTCCGGGGGCCTGGTGGCCCTGGGCGCTCACTACGAACGGATCTCCCCGTCGCGCCCCATGGTCACGGTTGCCAAGAAGGACTGAGGGCACCGGCGGGGCCGTCGCTCAGCGCCGCCGGATCCTCTTGACGTGCTGTGCCACGGTGCGGAAGAAGGGCTTGACCGTGGCCTCCAGATGGTCGATCTTCGCCTTGGCGTCGTGGAGCTGGACCAGGACCTGCCGGACCGAGAGATGCAGGTCGTACATGCCCTCATGAAGCTTCGCGATCTGGGCGTCCTGCTGCTTCAGCTGCTGCTCGAGCCGGTGGTAGTACTCCGCTGAGACCAGCATGAGTCCCAGGCCGGCCGGCTCGGCCGGACCGTCGGAGGAGCCTGCGGCTCCGTCGCCCTCGAGGGACAGCCGCGTGTAGCGGTCCCGAATGGCGAGGTTGTCGATGCGGTGACGGACGTCGTCGACGACGACGGAGTTGCCCATCGTCTCGTCGGTGGAGTCGCGGTGGTGCCAGTACGCCAGCGGCTCGCCGGCGATGAATCCCACCGGCGAGGTCGCCAGCAGACGGAGGTTGAAGTCCCAGTCGGCCTGGGTCAGCAGGTTGCCGTCCCAGTGACCGATGCGGTCGGCCACTCGCGGCGAATGAGCTGGGAGATCGGCGGTACGTAGTTGGCCACCATCGTGTCGATGAGGGTCCAGCTCTCCTTGCCCGGTGCCAGCGCCTCTCGCTTGAGCTCGGTCAGGGCCTCGTTGGTGACGGTCTCGAAAATCAGGTCGCAGCTTGCCGCCACGGCACCGTGGCCGGGGTTCTCATCGAGGTGAGCCACGCATGCCGCCAGGAAGCCGGGCTCCCAGGAGTCGTCGTCGTCATGGATGGCGAAGAACTCGCAGGAGGAGACGGCCAAGCCGTCCTCCAGGGCGGCCTCGCGGCCATGGGAGGTCTCGTTGGTGACCACCTGGGTGCGCTCCCGCAGCCATTCGGGTGCGCTCGCCAGGGCCTGGTCCACCGCTTCGCCCTCGCCGGCGTCATTGACGATGACGAGCTCGAGGTCCTGGAAGGTCTGCGCTCCAACCGACTGGACCGCTCTGGTGAGCATCAGGGGACGATTCCGAGTCCGGGTCACCACGGTGACTCGTGGGGATCGTGCGGCTTGTCCAGCCATCTTCGGGGGTCCTCCTTGATCCGATGAGGGGTACGCGGCGTGCGTGGCGATTACTGCCGAAGGGGTCGGGGCGTTCCGACAACGTCCCAGTTATGCAACTGTAGCCGTTGGGTGCGGTCGGCGTAGTCGGTTGCCGCAATCAGTGGTTTCTCGACGGGCGTCTCGCGCGGCCCCTCGAACGCTGACGCAGCTCGCGCGGTAGGCCGGCAACGGCCTGGGCGAGTCCTGTCATCACCGGGCCGCGCTGCGGTCCCCGCAGGGCCCGCACCACCGTGCGGGCCAGTGCCTGCATCACCACCGGGGCCGGGCTGTGCGCGGCGGCCGTCAGGATCCGGTTGCGGGTGTTGACCCGGATGAACATCGCTGAGCCGGTACCCGAGGAGGAGGCGTGCTCGTGGAGTACCACTGCCTCGCGCACGTAGACGACTCGCCAACCGCGCTCGCGCAGGCGCCAGGACAGGTCCGTGTCCTCGTAGTACATGAACAGGTCCTCGCGGAAGCCGCCCAGGGCCTGCCACGCCTCGCGTCGGATCGCGCAGGCGCCCCCGCACAGGCCGAAGACCTCACTGGGAGAGTGCTCCTTTCCGGCAGGCACCAGCCAGTCGCGGTCGTAGCCGTTGCCGGAGGCGTCCACCTGGTTGCCCGTGGAGTTGACCAGGACCTCACCCTCGCCGCGGGCGGCGGCCTCGTCACTGACACGCGTCCACCTGCCGGTGCGTGGTGAGACGAGCGCGTCCTGCCGACCCTGAGCGGCGGGCCTCCAACGGCCGGCCAGCAGGATCCGTGCCGTGGCCGCTGCCGGAGCCGTTGTGGATGGCGGATCGCTCAAGGTCCTCAGGAGCGCCTCGAGGAAGTCGGGCTCGGCCACCGCGTCATTGTTGAGCAGGACCAGGACATCCTCAACCATGCCCTGGGCACCGAGGTTGACTCCGGCGCCGAAGCCCAGGTTCTCGCTCGACTCGACCACCGTGAGCCCCTCCCGGCGAAGCCGCTCGACCGAGCCGTCGCCGGAGGCGTTGTCCACGACGACGAGCACGTCCCCGTCTCCCAGTGCTCACGGATGGAGCGGGCCGCCCGGATCGTCAGCTCGGCCTGGCGCCAGTTGACGATGACGATGCGAGCTGAGGGACGCCTGACGGGCTGCGTCACACCGCACCCCCGATGAGGGCGTGGTAGACCTCCGTGTGCGCAGCGGCGCAGGCCTCCCAGGTGAAGGTCCGGGCGCGCTCGCGGCCGGCCTCGGCCAGCTCGTCGTGCTCCGGACCGACGGCCCGGGCGAGCCTGCCCGCGATCTCGTGCGGTGAGGCGGGGTCGGCCAGCAGGCCGGTCTCCCCGCACACCTCGGCCATGCAGGTCCCGGTGCTGGTGACGACGGGGGTCCCGTAGGCCATGGCCTCCAGGACCGGCAGACCGAAGCCCTCCCAGATGGAGGGGAAGCAGAAGGCGCGGGCGCCGCAGTAGGCGGCCGCCAGCTCGTCGTCATCGAGCCTGCCGGTGACGTGGACCCGATCCCCCAGCCGGGTCAGCAGCTCGCGCTCGGCGGCGTCGTCGCCCCACCCGGCCGGACCGACGAGGACCAGGTCGAGGTCGCCGGCGTCGTCGTGCTCCTCGATGAGGAGGGCGAAGGCCCGCAGCAGTCCCAGCAGGTTCTTGCGCGGCTCGCGCGTGCCCGTCCACAGGATGTAGTCGCGCGTGAGGCCCCGGGTGGCCCGGAAGTCCCCGATCTGCTCGTCGCTGACGGGGCGAGTGCGCACCCCGTGCGGAATGACATAGAGGCGAGCGGCGTCGATCCCCGCCGCGATGCAGTCGTCGGCAGTGGCCTGGGAAGGGACGATGATGGCGCTCGCCTCGGCGATGACGCGCTCCAGGGAACGGCTGAAGTAGGCGTTGCCGCGTGCGGTGAAGTGCTCGGGCGCGCGCAGGAAGGCCAGGTCGTGCACGGTGACGGCCAGCGGCAGCGAGGTGGGGGGCAGGGCCCAGGTCGTGGCGTGAATGAGCTGGGCGCCGGGCAGGATGGACTCGGCCCGTGGCAGTCCCAGGCGGTTCCAGGACTCGTACAGGGCGGCGCGCGGCAGGTGGGACGAGCGCATCGGCATGGGCGGCAGGCCCGTCTCCCTGGGCGACGGCGCCGCCTGGTGGCGGGCGGTGATTCCGGCCACGGGCACCTGCCGGGCGCGCAGGGCCCGGGACAGCTCGACGATGTAGGTGCCCGAGCCCCCGGGGACGGGCTGCCACAGCTGCTCCACCACCATGCCCACCCGCGGGCCGCGGGGACGAACAGGGCGGCGGGAGCCGTTGACATCGGACGTAGCCGTGCGGGAGTCGGAGGGGGAGGAAGGGACCGGGGAGTGCGCCGGGCGGGAATGATCTGCGCTCATGGGCTCAGAGTACGGGGTGGCCGCGCGCGGCGCGGTAGCCTGCCGTCATGAAGGTTCTTCTTGATGCGACGGCGATCCCGGCTGATCTCGGAGGTGTGGGGCGCTATGTCGATGACCTCGTGCCCGAGCTCATCGCCTCAGGCGTCAACCTGGCCATGGCCGTCCAGCAACGGGATGTGGCGCACTTCTCCGCCAAGGTGCCTCGTGCCCACCTCTTCCCGGTCCCGCAGTCCATGGAGTCGCGCGGCGCCCGAATGGCCTGGGAGCAGACGGGGCTGCCTGCCCTCATTCATCGGATCCGCCCCGATGTCCTGCACTCGCCTCACTACACTTTCCCGGCCCTGCACCAGGTGCCCGTGGTCGTCACCCTTCACGACGCCACGTTCTTCTCCCACCCGCAGGCGCACTCGCCCTTCAAGCAGAAGTTCTTCACCAGCGCCATCCGCCGGGCCGTGCGTCGGGCCGACGCGCTCGTCGTGCCCTCCAAGGCCACTCGCGACGAGACCATCAAGTACGTCGGCGGCAGCCCCGAGCGCTTCCACGTCGCCTACCACGGCGTGGACACCTCCATGTTCCATCCGGTCGACGACGCCGAACGGGCCCGCGTGGCCGCCTCCCTCGGCCTGGAGGGCAAGCGCTACATCGGTTTCCTGGGGACCCTCGAGCCCCGCAAGAACGTTCCCAACCTGGTGCGCGCCTGGAGGGCGGTCTTCCATGACTCCGACGACGCCCCGGCCCTGGTCCTGGCCGGAGGACCCGGCTGGGACGCGGACATCGAGCCCGCCCTGGCCGAGGTCCCCCCGAACCTGAACGTTCTGCGGCCCGGCTACCTGCCCCTGGAGGATCTGCCCGGGTTCCTGTCCGGATGCGAGATCCTGGCCTACCCCTCCATCGGCGAGGGCTTCGGCCTGCCGGTGCTTGAGGCCATGGCCTGCGGGGCCGCCGTCCTCACCACCCGCGAGCTGAGCCTGCCGGAGGTCGGTGGCGACGCCGTGGCCTACTGCGGCTCCGATGCTCAGGCCATTGCCCGGGCCCTCGTGGTCCTGGACGCCCAGCCCGAGCGGCGTCGGGCTCTGGGAGCCGCCGCCCTCCAGCGGGCCGCCGAGTTCACCTGGAAGGCCTCCGCCCAGGCGCACGTCGAGGCCTACCGCGCCGCCATGGCGCGCTGACGTCTCGTGCCCCTCGATTGACTCTCTTTCACTGCAGCGTGCTCGTGTAGGCTTCACTGGTAGGTCACTCCTATGTGGGACTTCGGCGAGACGACGCCTGGCGGGAAGGAAAGACGGCCAGTGAACGAGAGCATGCCTCTGCAGACTGAGGGGACCTCCCTCCCATGTGCCGGGCGCGAAGAAGGGCAGACGCGCTGCCGCGTTCTCGTCACCGGTGCCAACGGACAGCTGGGGCGTGCGCTCATGGCGCTCCTGCCACAGGCGGGATTCCAGCCCACCGGCGTCGATCTGCCGGAGGTGGACATCTCTGACACGGCCGCCATGTCCGCCTGGGACTGGTCCGGCTACGACGTCATCATCAATGCCGCCGCCTGGACCAATGTGGACGGGGCGGAGACCCCTGAGGGCCGCCGTCTGTCCTGGCGAGCCAATACGGTGGGGCCGGTCAATCTGGCTCGGGCGGCCACCCAGCACGGCCTGACCCTGGTGCACATCTCCACCGAGTACACCTTCGACGGCGCCACACCGGTTCACACCGAGGAGGAGACCCCCTCGCCGCTGGGGGTCTATGGGCAGTCCAAGGCCGCAGGGGACGCCGCCGTCAGCGTCTGCCCCCGCCACTACCTGGTGCGCACCTCCTGGGTGGTGGGCGATGGGAAGAACTTCGTCAAGACGATGCTCTCCCTGGCTGAGCGCGGCATCGCGCCGAGTGTCGTGTCCGACCAGACCGGCCGCCTCACCTTCGCCTCCGACCTGGCCGCGGGGATCATCCACCTCATTTCCTCGGGCGCCGATTACGGCACCTACAACCTCTCCGGCGACGGTCCGATCCTCTCCTGGGCCGATATCGCCAAGCGGGTCTATGAGCGTGCCGGACACAGTCCCGACGAGGTCACGTCCGTCACCACCGAGGAGTACTACGCCGATCAGGAGGGGATCGCCCCGCGGCCGCTGAGCTCTGCCCTGGATCTTTCCAAGATCAAGGCCACGGGCTTCACCCCGGCCGACTCCTCGGAGCGCCTGGAGGCTTATCTTCGGGAGCTCCTGTAGGTTGAATCCGACCGGATTGCAATCCCTAGTCCCTGTTTCCCGTCGGAGATCAGCATGAGACGTGAGCTCGCAAAATACTTACGACTGCCGACTTCAGTCCGCTCTGCGACTTCAGTGGCGTCGCCGCGGCGATCGGCACTGATCGCTGGGCTTCTCCTATTCCTCATGCTGCTCACCGGGCTCGGGTGGGCGGTGTCCTCGCCAGTGCAGGGCTCTCCTGACGAGGACTATCACCTGGGTAGCATTTGGTGCCCGCGTCCGGCGGACGGGTCATGCAAGATGGATACGGTCAATGGTAAGCCAGTGGTCCGTGTCCCCATCGCGGTGGCCAGCGATGTCGTGGAATGCTATACCTTCAAATCGAGTATCTCTGCGGGGTGTGTGCCTGGATATCAGGACTCCGAGATAGGGTGGTCGGCGCGTTTTGACAACGGCGCCTACCCGGTTGGCTACTACCACTTTCATCACCTCTTCGTCGGACATGACGTGCAGACCTCGGTACTGGTCATGCGCGGGGTCAATGTGCTGATCGCTGTCACTCTTCTGGGGGCAATCGGCTTCTGTGCTCCCCAGAGGTTGAAGCGACCGCTGATCGGGGCGGTCGCAGCCTCGTGGATCCCCATGGGGGTCTATTTCATCTCCTCCGTCAATCCCAGTTCATGGTCCATCTCAGGGCTGCTGGTGTATACCTCGGCGCTGTATCTGGCAACTCAGCAGGAAGGGCGTCCCCGCAGCATCCTGCTGCTCTGTGCCGTGACTGGTGCCGTCATGTGCCTGACATCTCGGTATGATGCGGCCTTCTTCCTTCTTATTGTTGGCCTCGCCCTGCTCTTCAGTGTGCGATGGACTCGTCGGAGATGGCCGGAGCTGAGCGTTCTTGTCGGGGCGGCTGTCGTCGGCTCCATTGTCTTCACATCATCGTCCCAGACGTCTAAAGTCGCCTACTTCTCCCGTGTCGCGAATTTGATGGATTCGGTTGTCGGGAAGTTCTTGTTGGTTCTTCTTGTTATCGGTCTTGCTCTGATTTTCGCTGTGCGACGGGCTCGGCGATGGTGGCGAGAGCTGTGTGTTGCTGCCGGAGTCGTTGTCTTCGTATTCTTCACCTTCATGTCGTCGTTGCAGTGTCCAGGGTCTCTATCTTCTCCCGGCTTGAGGAGCCGGCTCATTCTGCTGCTGAACAGTCTTTCTTCGAGAAGCTGATCGTCGGGATAGAGACCGCACCGAAGTATCTTGGCGGGTTCTGGGGGCATGCGTGGAGCCCGGGTTGGTACGATGTTCCTTTGCAGATCCGCAGCCCCCATATGTTGACTATTATGGCGGCGGGAGCATTTGTGGCAGTGTCTCTTCGTCGTGGTGGGTGGCGCAAGTGGGCGGCTCTAGCGGTTCTTGTGGTGACGATGATCGGGCTCCCGGCGGTGTTCTACGCGAACGGTGCCATGAATCCTATCGAGGAGTACCAGGCCCGGTATCTCTTCCCGCTGCTGGCGCCCACCTTCTTCCTCATGCTGTCCATTGATCAGGATGAAAGGGAATGGTTCACGGCCCCGCAGGCCGTCTGGGTCTTCATCTGCGGGGCGGTCTGCCAGGCGATCAGCCTGCATACGCTGATCATGCGGTATGTTCACGGGAACAGGGAGCCCTGGGAGTTCAATCTCAACAAGGAGATCGAGTGGTGGTGGAACGTGCCCGTGCCACCGATGACGGTCTGGTTCCTCACGACATGCGTTGCCACCGCGGCATTGGGGATCGCTGCGGCGCTGCTGACGCGTACAGCCGATCAGCAGGAGTAGCCGGCTCTCCGGCGTCCTCGTCAGGAACGGGGTCGTGTAGTCGAGTCGACGCTGAAGGCTGCGGGCGGGCGGCACCAGCTGGTGCCGCCCGCCCGCGGTACTGATTCAAGGAGCCGGCGTCGGATGCTCCGGTGGCCGTTCAGGCCTGCTGGTGCTCCAGCAGGCCCAGGAGGTAGGCGCCGTAGCCGGACTTGACCAGGGGCTCGGCGCGCCGGCGCAGCCCTTCGTCGTCGATGAAGCCCATGCGCCAGGCGACCTCCTCGGGGGCGCCGATATTGAGGCCCTGACGGTGCTGGACGGTGCGGATGAAGCTGGTGGCGTCGGCCAGGGAGTCGAAGGTACCGGTGTCGAGCCAGGCGGTACCGCGGGGGAGGACCTCGACGGTGAGCCTGCCGGCCTCCAGGTAGGTGCGGTTGACGTCGGTGATCTCGTACTCGCCGCGGGCGGAGGGCTTGAGGTTCCCCGCGATCTCGACGACGTCGTTGTCATAGAAGTACAGGCCGGGCACGGCGTAGTTGGAGCGGGGGCGGGCGGGCTTTTCCTCGATGGAGATGGCCTTGAAGTCCTCGTCGAACTCGACGACGCCGTAGGCCGTGGGGTCGGCAACCTGGTAGGCGTAGACGACGCCGCCGTCGGGGTTGGTGTGACGGCGCAGCTGCGTGCCCATGCCGGGGCCGTAGAAGATGTTGTCGCCCAGGACCAGGGCGGCACTCTCGGAGCCGATGAAGTCGGCACCCAGGACGAAGGCCTGGGCCAGGCCGTTGGGCTCCTGCTGGACGGTGTAGGACAGGTTGACTCCGAGCTGGGAGCCGTCGCCCAGGAGGCGGTGGAAGGAGGGGGCGTCATGGGGGGTGGTGATGATGAGGACGTCCTGGATCCCGGCGAGCATGAGGGTGCTCAGCGGGTAGTAGATCATCGGCTTGTCATAGACGGGCACCAGCTGCTTGGAGGTCCCCAGGGTGATCGGGTTGAGTCGTGTGCCGGAGCCTCCGGCCAGAATGATTCCTCGCATGCCCCAAGCATGACCCATCCGGGCCCTCGAGTGGCACCAGGATCGGGCGAATCTGGGGTGCATGTCCGTGGTGCGCGGCACGTTCGGCTCGTGCGGCCGCGTCCCTGAGGTACTGGTGCGGTGGCGCCGTTAGACTCCGTCAACAGGGCTGCGCCGAGGTGGCGACGCCGATATCGGGACTGACACGTGCGGAAGGGACTGTTCATGGGGCAGATCGAGCTGGGCAAGCCGCTCGCGATCGAGAAGACGCCGATTCCGGGATTCCTGCGGATCGACCTGACTGTTCACGGGGACAACCGCGGCTGGTTCAAGGAGAACTGGCAGAGGGAGAAGATGCTGGCCCTGGGGCTGCCCGACTTCGGTCCGGTTCAGAACAACATCTCCTTCAACAATGAGGTCGGGGTGACCCGGGGTATTCACGCCGAGCCCTGGGACAAGTTCGTCTCTGTGGCCACCGGCCGGGTCTTCGGAGCCTGGGTGGACCTGCGCGAGGGGCCCTCCTTCGGGTCCGTCTACACCTGCGAGATCGACCCGTCGGTGGCGGTGTTCGTGCCTCGGGGCGTGGGCAACGCCTACCAGACGCTGGAACCCAATACTGCCTACACCTACCTGGTCAACGACCACTGGTCGGCCGACGCCCAGTACACCTTCCTCAACCTGGCCGACGAGACGGCGAATGTGCCCTGGCCGATCGCGCTGAGCGATGCGATCCTCTCCGACAAGGACAAGGCGCACCCCCGCCTGGCCGACGTCACGCCCTTCCCGGCTCCCGGGGCCAAGGCCTAGGACGCGCCACCGTACCGGTACGGTAACAAGGGCTAGGACGTGCCTGAGAGTCGGTACGGTGAGGCGCTATGAGACGACTTGAGCCCGCCCGCCAGCAGTACGCCTGGGGGTCGACCTCCGCCATTCCCGCGCTCCTGGGTGTGGCCGACGACGGCGCCCCGTGGGCCGAGGCCTGGTACGGCTCCCACCCGGCCGGTCCGGCCCAGGTCGCTGAAGGCGGTTCCCTGTCCGATCTCATCGACGCCGAGCCGGAGCGTCTCCTGGGTGAGGACATCATCTGGCGCTTCGGGCACCGGCTGCCCTTCCTCCTCAAGCTCATTGCGCCCGAGCAGCCACTGTCCCTCCAGGTCCACCCCAGTCAGGCCCAGGCCGCTGAGGGCTACGCCCTGGAGGAGGAGGCGGGCATCGCCCTGGACCATCCCTCCCGCAACTACAAGGACACGAACCACAAGCCGGAGATGGTCCTGGCCCTCACCCGTTTCCAGGCCGTCGCCGGTTTCCGGGCCCCGCGCCGCGCCGTCGAGGTCCTCGCCGGCCTGGACAGCCCTCTGGCCCGCAGGATGCGCCGCACCCTGCGCCTCAACCCCACCCGCTACGGCATCAGGCAGGTCTTCTCCGACGTCGTCTCAGCCGCCACGCGTCCGAGTCCCCAGGAGATCGACGCCCTTGTCACTGAGATCGCAGCCAGGTTCGAGGCCGGCACGTCCCCGTCGCTGCGAGTGGACTCCAACGTCGTGAAGATGGCGGGTACCTTCCCCGGGGACCCCGGCATCGCCGCTGCGCTCCTGCTCAACCCGGTCACCCTGCAGCCCGGTGAGGCGCTGTTCGTGCCCGCGGGAAGCGTTCACGCCTACATCTCCGGTCTGGGCGTGGAGGTCATGGCCTCCTCCGACAACGTGCTGCGCGCCGGACTGACCGCCAAGCACATCGATGTCCCCGAGATGCTGGCCTGTGTCGACTACGTGGCGGCGCCGCCGGTGCGCCCGGCCCCCGAGTACCTGTCTCGCGCGACCCGGGCTTACTACGCGCCGGTGGATGACTTCGAGCTCATGGTGACCACCGTGGTGGCCGCCGACGGCCGCCTGCCGGTCCCCGGACGGGGACCACGCATCCTCCTGGCCGTCGAGGGCGCCATGACGCTGGTGACCCAGGCCGACTCGCAGACGCTCGCCCAGGGCGAGGCGGTGTTCGTCGGTGCCGACGAACGCAGCCTCTCCGTTGAAGGGGAGGGCACCCTTGTCCAGGCCGATGTCCCCTGACCCCGGTGCTCAGTGGGGCTGAGCCCCGCCGGTCCACTCGGTGATGCCTTCCTGCCGGATGGCGGTCGCGGCGATGTCGTCACCCGCCTCGGGGGTGAGAATCACCGCTGTGCGCCCCGAGCGCCAGGCGACCAGTACTTCCTGGAGCATCTGGGCGGTGTCGGCATGGCGCACCAGGGCAGCACGTGAGGCGGACCGGTTGTCGGCTCCTGCGGTTCGGCAGGACGCCTCGACCTGGGCCACCAGCTGGGCGCGCGTCAGGGACGTGGGTCGTGGATCTGACGGGGCAGTGCCCGCAGGTCCGCCCTGAGCCGCAGGCGCAGCGGGATCGGAGGAGAGGACGCCGCGGTCACCGAGGTCGCTGAGACACATCAGGTCAGCAGCGGCGCTTACCGGAGTGAAATGGTCGGGATAGTGCATGAGGTCGGCGGCGCCGTCGAGTACGAGGGTGGGCAGCTCTCCCGGCCAACGCAGCGCCAGCGAGGCTGGAGGGACCAGTACCTGTGCCTCGGCCTCATCGCAGAGGTCCTCCGGGGTGAAGGCCACACTCAGCTCGGGGACGAGGTCGGCGGCGCTGATCTCCTCACTGCTTCCCAGGAGCACACTGCGCCCCGCCATCCACGTACCGCACGCCCAGGCGACAGTCCGCCAGTGCGGAGGAAGCCCCACATGGACTCCGTCACCCTGCACTGACTCTGCTGTGATCAATCCCGCGATCTTCGCCATCCACATGGACAGGACGTGTCCGGTCAGCTCGACTCGCTCGTCGATTCGATAACAAATGAGCCACGGCCTGTCGGCATCCTGAGGGCCGGGGAGCAGCGGGAGCAGGGGGTCGCGCATGACTCTGATTGAAGCAGATCTACTGACTATCAGGAAACTCCCTGGTGGCATCCAGCCGGTCGGGGCAATATGGAAACGTGCGCCAGGCACCCTGAAATTCTCTGAAATTCCGTGTGTATTCCCGCTGTCAGCCAGGCAGTGGGAGCCTCCCAGGGGATTTGTAGGAAGTCGACATATGGTGGCGACCAGATGGGGTTATTCCTTGAGATATCAAGGAATGATGTCGGTGGTCACGAGAGGGTGAAGTTTCCCTCGGTGCCTTGACTGGCCTTGTCTCACACGCATGTAATTCTTACTGGCAAGAAGCTCGGATCGAAGGGAGGCCGGCATGTGGAACATCCTCGGCGACGGCCCACTGAAGCACCCGGAGGAGCCTGACGCGGAAGTACTGTCGCTCCTTTTTGGTGGCGGTGACGACGTCGATGAAGGTCCTCTGGCATGGCAGGAGCGCGCTCTGTGCGCTCAGACGGACCCGGAGGCGTTCTTCCCTGAGAAGGGTGGTTCCACACGCGAGGCCAAGCGAGTCTGTGCGACTTGTGAGGTTCGTGAGGAGTGCCTCGAGTACGCCCTCGCCAACGATGAGCGCTTCGGTATCTGGGGCGGTATGTCGGAGCGCGAGCGGCGCAAGCTCAAGCGTCGCGCAGTATGACCCGCACCGGCTCCACACAGGGAGCCAGTCGGGTAGGAGCCCTGGCCGTCGTCGTGTCGGCCGGGGCGAGCCCGTTTCTGGCGCAGACACTGTCCGCGATCACCGCACAGACCTGTGCGCCCGACGTCGTTCTCGTCGTCGATGTCGCCTCGCGAGCCAACGGGCTGGGGGACGGGACCCCGATCGAGGAGCTCGTTGAGAGGTCGGGACTGGACGCCGTCACCGCAGTGCGCGTCGTCAGGGCCAAGGAGGCCAAGAGCTTCGGAGACGCCGTCGCCCGGGGGCTGGCCGCCTATGCCGGACTCGTCGCCGCCGGCAACCGCAAACGCCGTAGTCCGGAGGCTGTCGACGGCGTAGAGGATTCAGACAGTGAGGCCACCTCGAGCGGGCCGCGCACCTCGGTGCGGGACCTTCTGCTGTCAGGCTCCGGTCCCATCACCGGCCCCACCGGAGCACTCTCACCGATCACCGCCTACGAGCAGCGGCTCGTCGCGCCCACCGAGGCCACCCCGGAGATGCCGGAGCACCAAGTGTGGTTCTGGCTGCTTCATGACGACTCCGCTCCTGCTCAGGACTGCCTCGAGCGGCTCCTCACTGCTGCGACCAATGCGCGCTCCGTGGGAGTCGTCGGTCCCAAGCAGGTGGGCTGGGACAACCCCGAGCTGCTCCTCGAGGTCGGGCTGCGCGCCACCGCCTCGGCCCGTCGCGCCAACGACATCGTCCCCGGCGAGGTCGACCAGGGCCAGCACGACGACCGCAGCGATGTCCTAGCCGTGGGAACGGCCGGCGCCCTCGTCGACCGGGCCGTGTGGGAAGAGATCGGCGGCATCGCCCCGTGGCTCGGCCCCTTCGGCGACGGTCTGGAGTTCTCACGTGCCGCGCGCCTGGCCGGATACCGCGTCATCGTCGAACCCACCGCCGTCATCCGCCACCGACGGGCCTCCTACCAGGGGCTCCGCCGCCCCTGCATCCGTCTCGCACTCCTCCAGTGCGCAGCCCCGTACCGATGCCGAGGCCATCGCGGTCAAGCTCCCCGAGCCCGACCCGGAGAGATCCTTCCGGGCTCGGCGCAGTGCCCAGCTCACCAACTGGGCGGCCTTCTCCACCCGCCCCATCGGTCTGCTGCTGACCTGGTTCGTCGTTCTGGGACTGATGCGGGTCGTGTGGCGACTCGCATCCAAGGCACCGGCGCTCGCCCGTGACGAGCTCGCTGCGGCTCTGACCGTGGCCGGACGTGGCCGACGGATCAGAGCGGCCAGACGCCGGCTCGCCCAGCACACCAAGGTGCCCGCATCCGCGCTGGGGCGTCTCTACGCGACGTCGGCCGAGATCCGTGGGGTGCGTCGTGACCGCACCCGCCAGGAGCGCGAGCGTCGTGCCCGAGCGGCAGCCCCCAGTGAGCTCGAGCTGCGTGAGCTGGCCGCATTGGCCCGTAGCCGGCGCCGCACCCTGAGCGCGGTCATGGTGCTGGTGCTGGTGCTGAGCACCTTCGGCCTGTCCCGGCTGCTGCTCACCCGCTCCATCACCGGTGGGGCTCTGCCCCTGTTCAGCGGCGGCTGGCGTCAGATGTGGGACACCGCCTGGAGCACCTGGATCGCCACGGCGGACGGCTACCCGGGCGGCGTCACCCCGTTCCTGGCCATCCTGGCCGGGCCGGCGGCTCTGGGGCGGCTGGTGGGGTTGGAGACCAGCGCGCTCATCAGTGCTCTGATACTCCTGGCCGTGCCCCTGGCGGCACTGGGGGCATGGTTCGCCGCCGGCACGATGACCCGGAAGGTGGCTCTGCGGGCCTGGGCCGCGCTCGTGTGGGCGCTGGCTCCCAGCCTCCTGCTCTCCCTGGGACAAGGACGTCTCGGCGCTCTCCTGGTCCACCTCGTCCTTCCCTGGGCGCTGCTTGCCCTGGCCCGCGCCGTGGGCGCCGACCGGCGGGACCTCGTTCTGTCCGGGCTGGTGGGTGCCCACCTGCTCACTGATGAGGAACGCGCCGAGCTCGACCGCTTCTCCACCGAGAGGGTCGCTGATCTCGCCCACCTGGACGAGGAGGCGCAGGCCGTCTCGAGCGTCCAGGACGCCACCGAGTCCTCGCAGGAGGGGGACGCCGAGAAGGCGCCCGCCTCGGATGACGCCTCGGTGGGCGCGGCTGCGGAGCCGAGCACCACGAGTGTGACGGCCTCCGCCGATACTGAGGCCGGGACCTCGGGCGATGACACTCATGACCGTGGTGAGGACGAGGCGGAGGCCGGTCGAGCGGCCTCCGCCCTGGCGACCGCGCGCGAGGTTCTCGAATCCCTCAATGCCCCCGACCCGGCCGCCCCGGAGGCCGAGGTCGACCTGCCCTCCACCGAGAAGTACGGGTACGGGTCGGCGACGGCCGCCGCTGTCGCGGGACTGCTGCTGAGCGTCGTCGTCGCGGCCGTCCCGGCCACCGCGGCCGTGCTGACCGTCATCATCCTGCTGCTGTCCGTGACCACACACGACGCGGGTTCAAGCTCATCCTCACTCTGGTTCCCATGCTGGTCACCGCCGCCCCGGCCTGGTGGGGCGCCTGGCGCCTGGGCCAGAGGGCCGGTTGGGCCGAGGGGGTTCGGCTGCTGCTGACCGATATCGGCCTGCCCGTCTCCGCACCGGCACCGAGCAGTCTCGACCTGCTGGCCGGCTCTCCCGTGGACCTGAACGCCCTCGTCACCTCGGGGCCCTGGAGCGCTCTGCTCCGGGTAGTGCTCGCGCTGGTCCCGGTCCTCGGCGTCGTCGGTCTGTTCGTCTCCCGACGCGTCCGGGTGGCCCGCACCGGCATCCTCCTGGCCCTGGGCGGCCTCGTCCTGGCCGGGCTCTGCCTGCGCACCCCGACCGGGTTGGGCCCGGACGTCGCCGGAGGCGGCCTGGCCCCCCCGTCAACGGCTGGGCCGGGGCCGGTCTCTCCCTGGCGCTGAGCGGTTTCCTCACGGCGGCCCTGACCGCGGGCGAGGCCATCTTGACCCTGATCGGACAACGGGCCGGAGGCGGCCGTCGAGCCCTGGAGCGCCGGAGTCGGAAGGACACCGACGCGACGTCCTCCACGGCCGCCGACACGAAGGCGAGGCGGGCGGGATCACGCCGACTCAGGGCGGCCTTCACGACCGCGGCCTGTCTCGTCCTGCTCGCCCCGGTGGTGGTCGGCGCCGTCTGGTCCTACCAGGCCCACCGCGGCAGCAACCCGCAGGTCCTGGCGCTGCACTCCACGCCCCAGCAGATCCCGCTCATCGCCGAGCAGTTCCAGGGGTCGGGGGCGGCTGGCAGGGTCCTCAGACTCACCTCCACCCCTCAGGGGCTCCAGGCCACCATCTGGCGCGGGCCCGGTACCCAGATCAGCGACGTCCTGCCCGGAGCGGTCAATGTCGAGGCGCGCACCCGTGCCGCGGGGGCCCTGGCCGCCCCCGGATTCAAGCCCACCAGGGACGGGCAGGGGAAGGGGCGCAGCCTCACCTCCTCCGCTCAGGCTCTCGTCCTGGAGGACCCGGCTGACGCCGAGCTCGCCCAGATCGTCACCCGCGCCACCGCCGGCCAGGACAAGGGGGGCCGCCGATGCTCTGGCGGCCCACGGCATCGCCGTCGTCCTGCTCGATCACAAGGAGGGTGACGCCGTCACCGCCGAGGCCCGTGTGGGCCTGGCCTCGACGCCAGGACTGGAACAACTCGCCCAGACCACTTCGGGCAACTCCTGGCGGGTCACGTCTTCGGCGCACCCCGACTCGGCCCGCCTGAGCCTCGTCGACGCCGGAGGCGAGGTCACCCCGGTCGCCTCCACCGGTACCGGCTCGGGGACCCGCACTCGGATCCCCGCTGGATCGGGCGCCCGAACCCTCGTCATGGTGGAGCGGGCCGACGCCGGCTGGAGCGCCACCCTCGATGGTCGGCGCCTCGAGGCCACAGCGGTCCCCACCCAGGACGGCAGCTGGAAGCAGGGCTTCGCCGTCGGCTCCGAGGGCGGGGAGCTGGTCGTCACCCACACCCGCAAGTCCACCGCCGCCGCGACCTACACGATCTGGGCCGTCTGGGCTCTGACCCTGGTGGCGGCACTGCCCCTGCGACGCGGAAAGGAGATGGCCTCATGACTCAGCCCCGTGAGGACGACACCGACAGCCAGCAGGAGTCGCAGGGCACGTCTGAGTCCCGGCCCCCGGAGCACGAGTCGATGAGCCCGGGCCCGGAGCAGGCGGACGACGAGACCGCCACCGTGGACGAGGTCGAGGACGAGTCCGCCGGCGGTCCCGTGAGCCAGGATCAGGACACGGACAGCGCCTCCGCTGATCCTGCCGAGGATGGCGCCGGCACTGACGACGAGGAGACGGCCGATACCGGCGACGCCGCCCAGGATGACGCCCACGCGGACGACGAGGAGACGGCCGACACGGACGACTCCTCCTCCAAGGCCCCGGACACTGGCGAGCCCGACACCCCCCTCTAAGAAGCGTCGGAGGGGCTCCGGCAGCTCCAGGCGACACCGCCGGCCGCTGGGGCAGACGGTCGCTCGCGGCGTCGGCATCCTGACCTCGGTCGCGCTCGCCGCTGCCGTCGGAGGCGTCGCCTGGTGGGAGCACGCCGCACCGACCACACCGACCCCGCAGCTGCAGGCCCTGAGCCTGGCCCAGCCCGGAGGCGCCACCACCTACGTGTGCCCGCATGCGCCCACCAATACGTTGCGGGGCACCGACGTCGGCGCCATGGACTCCACCACCGCCATCGTTCCCGCGAAGGGAACCGGGGCCGCCCAGTCGGCCACCTACGCGGGTCGGAGCGTTCCCACCGACACCGTCACCTCGATGAACAGCGCCGAGGGCGGCATCCTCGCCCTCGTCCCCGCTGACGGCCGGGTGGCCAACGCCGTCGGATCGGTGACGACTCTGACCAAGAGCGGTGACCTGCGGGGGCTCACCGCGGCTCCCTGCACCCAGCCGGCCGCCATGTCCTGGATCGTGGGCGGCTCCATCGCGGCGGGCTCGTCGGCCGAGCTGCGACTGACCAACCCCGGCGTCACCCCCGCCACCGCGAAGGTCACCCTCTACGGATCCATCGGCCGACTCAGCCTGCCCAGCAACGGGGAGGTCACCGTGCCCGCGGGCGGCTCCTCCTCCCTGGCCCTGGAGACGAAGGGCAGCCAGGACCCGCGTATCGCCGTATCCGTCGAGCCGACGGCGGCTCCGTGGTGCCCGCGCTCGTCACCGAGTCCCTCGACGGGGAGACCCCCGCCGGCACCGACGTCATCACCCCGGGAGCCGCCCCGGCCACCGACCTCGTGATCCCCGGCGTGGAGATCGTCGAGCCCGCCTCACAGGGCGAGGTTCCCCAGGCCAAGACCGGTGCCGACTCCTCCGACACCCCGGCCGTGCGCATCGTCAATCCTGGACAGGCCCCGGCGACCGTGTCGGTGACCATGCTCGGCAAAGGACGGGGCCCGCTCGCTGAGCGGGGCGCAGTCCGTGACCATTGACGCCGGCTCCGTCTTCGACATCCAGCTGGCCGGTGTGCCCGCAGGCACCTACGGTGTGCAGGTCACCTCGAGCACGCCGGTGGGAGCCGCTGTCCGCATGGTGCGCAGCGGTGGTGAGTACCCTGCGCGATCCAAGGCCCTCGTCCATGACCAGGCATGGGCGCAGGCCGCCCTGCCGGGAGCCGCGGACTCCGGCCTGCTGGCCGTTCCGCGCTCGGCCTCCCTGAGCTCCGCGGTCACCGTGGCCAACAGTGGCGCGGCCACCTCCGTCACCCTGTCCTCCCTCGACGGTTCCTGGCACCAGGACGTCAAGGTCGCCAAGGGCAGCTCCGTCGTCGTCGACGTGCCGGCCAAGGTCGCTGCCGTCCGCCTGAACTCGGCAGGTCAGGAGGGCTCGTCGGGGGCGTCGCGCACATCGAGCGGCTTTTGGCCGCCGCCACCATCGTGACCGCTCAGGCCGGGGGAGACCTGGCCGGGACGCTCATCTCCACCGTGCCGGCTCAGCCCGACGCCGCCGTTCAGGCCCAGCGCCGCATCCTGCTGGACTGACGGGCTCCGCCCAGGCCGGGGGAGTCCGACTCACCGCGCCGAGCCCGGGTCGATCTCCTCGGGTCGGCGTCCCAGCATGAGGGCCACCTGCTCGACGACGACACGGCGCACCAGATCGGCCAGCTCGGCCTCGTTCGTGGCTCGGGAGGCCACCGGTCGTCGGTAGATGACGACGCGCGCCGGCAGCCCCGCTCGCGGCTCTGCGGTGAAGCCGCGTCCCAGTACTACTGAGCGCTCCCAGGGCGCCGGGTCCGAGGGAGGGACCTCCTCGACGGCGAACTGGATCTGATCCACCGACGGCCAACGCCTGGCCAGGTCCTGGGCCGCGTCCACGACGACTCATCGAAGCGCTCGGCGCGAGTGCGCCAGGCCGGCAGGTTCGGCGGCAGGAGCGGACCACGCATCCCCCGACCGTGACGATCACGACGACTGCTCGGGCGCCGCGCCGGTGCAGTGGCGGATCGCGGCGGAATCGGCCCGGGCGGGAAGGGGAACAGGTCGGTCACATCGGCCAGCCTAGGTGGCGTCTGGATGACCGGCGGGCAGCGGCACGGTAACCTGCGAGCGTGAGAAGAGTCCGACACTGCCGCAAGCCCGGCTGCGAGCGCCCAGCCGTGGCCACCCTGACTTCCGTCTATGCGGACTCGACCATCGTGCTGGGGCCGCTGGCCACCGAGGCGCAGCCCGAGGCCTACGACCTGTGCGATAAGCACGTCTCCTCCTTCACCGCCCCCCGGGGCTGGCAGATCATCCGCCTGGCCACCGAGTTCGAGCCGGCGCCGCCCAGCGAGGACGACCTCCTGGCCCTGGCCGACGCCGTTCGTGAGGCATCCCGCGCTCCGCGCCCCGTCGCCTCGCCGGCCGAGCACCGGCCCCGCCCCGGTGGGATCATGCCGGCGTCCCTGACGGCCCCGCTGCCGCCCCCGCCGGAGATCGCCGAGGACGAGATCCTGCGGCGAGGGCACCTGCGGGTCCTGCGCGGACAGAAGGACGACGTATGAGCCTGTCGAACAACGCATCCGTGCCCGAGCCCGGGCCGGTCCTCCCCATAGGGCTGAGGTCCGCTCTGCGCTGCCCGCTGAGCGGGGACGAGCTCTTTGACGGCGTCGACGACGCCGGATGTCCGACCCTCGTCTCTCGGGGTGCGGGCCTGGCCTACCCGGTGCGCGACGGCGTGCCGATCCTCCTGGTCCACGAGGCGCTACGCGTACCCGGTCCCGCCCCGCTGGGATGAGGCTGCGCGCCCCGTCCCGCCCTGGACGATCCGGCCTGGGGGCGAGTCAGGGGCGCTTCAGCGCCGCCGGGACTCCCGACCCACCTCATAGGGGCGGACGAGCCATGTCCCGGAGCACGTCCTCCTCCAGTCGGCGGTCGCGGCTCTCCAGCACCAGCTCACGGTTACGCCGCTCGGTGAGAACCGCGGCGAGGAACCGTTCGGGGTGCGTGCCCGCAGGCGGCGGGGGAGAGACGTATCCCTGGACCTGAGAGGCCAGTTCCAGCCCCAGCTGGTGGCGGGAGGCGGGCATGAGGGAGGAGGCCCGTTGCAGGAAGGTTCGCGCCGTCAGACTCAGGTCCCCGGGCAGGGCGCGCAGGTCCGTGCCCGCAGCCCACTCGGTCAGCTCGGGGGGCATCAGCAGCGGCGGCGCCGTGTGAGACCGGTGATGCTCTCGCACCACGTAGGTGCCGGCCAACATGTCCCCGAACCGCTTCCCCCGCTTGGAGACGATGCTGGCGCACAGGGCCGGCACGGCCCAGGTGCCCCAGATCTCAACGACGGCGAGCAGGGTCCGCACCAGGCAGTGACGCAGCTTGACGGTGCCGCCGTCGTCCCGCACCACCCGGGCCCCGGTCACCATGCGGCCCAGGCTCCGGCCCCCGCTGAGGAACTCGACGAGCAGTGGGATGACGACCAGCCAGGCGAGGGCGACCAGGGACAGCAGCGCCTGGAGGAACGCGAGATTCTCCTGGAGATCTGAGCCGTCGGCGATGGTCAGTGCCATGACCATGAGCACTGACAGTCCTGCCCCCAGGGCGTAGACGGTGTAGTCGACGAGCCCCGAGGTGATGCGATTGACGACTGTTGCCGGGGTGATGTCCAGGGCGACTGCCTCGCCGGTGATGAGCAGCTCGGGCTCGATCATCCGCTCGGAGGATGTGGGTGACGCGGTCATCGTGACAGACTCCTTGCGTGGATCTTGATGCCTTTTCTGCGGCTCACCGCGATCAGTGGGAACGTCTCGATGTACTCGTGGGGCGTCGCCACCTCAGCGGCGCTGAGACCGACGAGCTCGTGGCCCTTTACCGTACGTGTGCCCGTCATCTGTCGCGGGTGCGCTCGGCCGCACCGGATCCGCAGCTCATCGCCGAGCTGTCCTCCCGTGTAGCGGTGGCTCGTGGCCGTCTGACCGGAACGCGGGAGGTGAGGAGCCACTCGGTGCGTCGCTTCGTTCTCCAGTCCGTGCCCGCGGCCCTGTACCGCATCCGTTGGTGGACCTGCGGGGTCATGGTGGCCGAGATCGCCCTGGCGCTGGTGGTGGGGGTGTGGACCCTGCGCAGTCCTGAGGCCATGGCCGCCCTGGGCAGCCCCGAGAAGCTGGACGCTTACGCCCATGAGGCCTTCGAGTCCTACTACTCCACATACTCCGCCTCGGACTTCGCCGCTGTGGTGTGGACGAACAACGCCCGTGTCGCGGCGGTCTGCGTGGCTGGAGGGATCACCGGTCTCGTGCCGCTCGCCATGCTCTACACCAACGCCGTCAACGTGGGGCATGCCGGGGCGATCATGGCCGACCACGACATGCTCGGCGTATTCTTCTCGCTCATCTCGCCTCACGGCCTGCTGGAGCTGACCTGCATCTTCATTGCCGGTGCCGCCGGGCTCAAGCTCTTCTGGACCATGCTGGTCCCCGGCCCCCGCAGCCGCTCCGCCGCGCTGGCCGCCGAGGGACGCGCCCTCATCACGGTGGCCGTGGGCCTGACCGCCGCCCTGGCCGTTGCCGGGCTCATTGAGGCCTTCGTGACTCCGGCCCCCATTGCCTGGCCGGTGAAGATCACCATCGGATCCGGCGCACTGGCACTGCTGTGGGCCTACACGCTCATCCTGGGGCGCTCCGCCGTCGCCGGAGGAGCCACGGGGGACCTCGAGGATGACGAGGCCGGCTACGTCCAACCCGAGGCCGGCTGAGCCGGGTGACGGCACGGTGCACTCATAGCCGCCCCGCCGCCTTGAGGCCCAGGTAGCAGTCGGCCAGTGCCGGTGCGAGCCCCTGGTCCGCAGCCTCCACGACCTCGACCCCGCCACGGCGCAGACGGCGGCGTACGGCGTCCAGCTCCACCAGGTCCTTCTCCGCGGAGGCGGCCACGTACACCGAGTCAGTGTCGTCTCGAGCAGCCCTGAGCTCCTCCAGCTCGGGGTCCAGGGCCGAGGCGAGAACGACCGTGTGATCCCGGGCCAGAGTCGTCAGCGTCCGAATCATCGTCGCGTCCCCTCCGCTGCCGTCCAGGGCGGAGATGACAACCACCAGCGCGCGCTGCGAGAGCGTCGTACGCACCAGGGAGGCCATGAGGGTCCAGTCGAGCTCGGTCAGGCGCGGTTCCACGTCCGTCAGGTGCTCGGCCAGCTCGGTCATGAGCACCGGTCCGGAACTGCCTCGCACCTGTGCGCGCACGGCGTCGTCCATGGCCAGGACGTCGACCCGGTCGCCGGCGCGGGAGGCCAGGGCCGCCAGCAGCAGGGTGGCCTCGATCTGGGCGTCGAGTCGGGGGGCGTCCCCCAGCCGGGCGGCCGACAGGCGACCTGAGTCGATGATGACGAGCACCCTCCGATCGCGCTCCGGTCGCCAGGTGCGCACCAGCACCTCGCCTCGGCGGGCCGTGGAGCGCCAGTCGATGGAGCGCACGTCATCTCCGACGACGTACTCGCGCAGGGAGTCGAACTCGGTCCCCTCACCGCGCACCATGACGGCGCTGCGTCCGTCCATCTCCCGCAACCGGGCCAGGCGCGAGTGCAGGTGACGACGTGAGCGGAAGGCGGGCAGGACCCGGACGGAGGCCGGAACGTTCAATGACGCCTGCCGCCCCGCGATGCCCAGAGGACCCATCAGCCTGACGGTCATCGGTCCCGCTTCGCGATCCCCCCGGCGTCGGGGCGTGAGTACCGTGGAATGACGACGGCGCTGGGCCGGTGGGAGCGTCATCGTCCCACGCTCGTGGGTCGCCCCTGCGCTCGGGGGCCAGGCATCGCGCAGCAGGAGGCGGGCCGGGCGCCGACCGGTGTTGGTGATCGTGAGCGTCGCGGTGATCGACTCACCCAACCGCACTCCGTGGCTCACCGAGCGTGAGGCCCGCAGCACTCCGGGCGAGGGAGCGCAGACCACGTCGATCATGACGAGGACGGTGACCACGCCGGCCCAGGCCAGCACGGTCGCCGGGCGTGGCGCGATGAGGACCAGGACGATCCCCGCAAGCATCGCCCACACGGCGCGCATCGTCAGGAACATGCCACTCCTGTCATGAGTCGGTCAGGTGATCGGTTCTGTGCTCTTGGTCGTCCGAGACCGGCGTCTCAGCGCGGGACCGGAACGGTTCTCAGCACGGACTCGATGACGGACTGAGGGGTGATGCCCTCCATCTCGGCCTCGGCGTGCAGCTTGATGCGATGGCGCAGAGCCGGCAGAGCCAGGGCCTTGATGTCATCGGGAGTGACGAAGGAACGGCCGGCGAGCCATGCCCAGGCCCGCGACGCGGCCAGGAGCGCGGTGGCTCCGCGGGGTGAGACCCCCAGGGCCACCGAGGGCATGGACCGGGTGGCGCGCACGAGGTCCACCGCGTAGGCCAGCACTTCGGGCGTGACTCCGACCGTGCTCGCCTGGGCCCGGGCCTGAGCCAGGTCCTGGACCCCGGCGACCGCCTGTAGCCCTGCCGAGGGCAGGTCGCGTGGATCGAATCCCGAGGCGTGGCGGGAGAGCACCTCGATCTCCTGGGCCCGCTCGGGCAGGGGCAGCACCAGCTTGAGCAGGAAACGGTCCAGCTGAGCCTCGGGAAGCGGGTAGGTCCCCTCGTACTCCACGGGGTTCTGGGTGGCGATCACCATGAACGGATCCGGCAGACCCCGGGGCTCTCCGTCAATGGAGACCTGGCGCTCCTCCATGGCCTCCAGCAGTGCCGACTGCGTCTTGGGAGGAGTGCGGTTGATCTCGTCGGCCAACAGGAGGTTGGTGAAGACGGGGCCGGCCCGGAAGGAGAACTGCGCGCTGCGGGAGTCGTAGATGAGAGAGCCGGTGACGTCCCCGGGCATGAGATCGGGGGTGAACTGGATGCGTTTGGTCTCCACGTCCAGCGCTGTGGCCAGCGACCGCACCAGGAGGGTCTTGGCCACGCCGGGGACTCCCTCGAGCAGGACGTGCCCGCCGGCGAGCAGGGCGATGACCAGTCCGGTCACAGCGGCCTCCTGGCCGACGACGGCCTTGCTCACCTCGCTGCGCACGGCCACCAGGCGCTTGCGCGGGTCGGAGGCGGCCTCCTCGTGGGGGGCCGCCTGAGGGGGCCTGGGTGGCACTGCGGGTACCCGAGGCGTCCGGGCCCCCGGGGGCCTGAGGATGGGGGACGCCGGTGCCCGTATCACCTGCGATGCCCGGTTCGCGACGGGGGTCGGTGCTGTCCGTGCTCATGTGGAGTGAACCTCGCTCTCGAGTTGGTCAAGCTGAACTGCCAGGGTGGCCAGGGCACTGTTGCTGGAGGGTGGCGGACCGTAGAGAAGAGAGTCCACCGTGGTCGGGGCGGTTCCCGAGGCCATGGCGACGGCGGCGATCACGTCGCGGCGCGAGGTCCCGGGGGGCAGGCCCAAAGCGGCGCCCAGACGCAGCGCGGTGCCCGAGCGCAGGGCCTGAGCGGCCCGGGGCCGGTCCGAGCCCTGACGGTAGAGACGCCCGCGCGCCACCGTGGTCTCGGTGGAGCGCACGACGACGGGCAGGTCCTCACTCACGACGCCGCCGAAGCGGCGCCCCTGGACGACTGCCAGCACACCGGCGATGACGATGAGCTGAAGGATGAGGACCGGTAGCCAGGGGGGTGTGGAGGCGGAGTTCCACACGGAGGGGGTCTCTGTGCGCTGCCCGTCCAGCCACAGGACGCGGTTGTGGTGGCCCAGCGCGCGTACGCCCAGGGCCGCGTGCCCCTCCTTGGCCAGGTGCGTGTTGGTCACCGGTGCGGGATCGGGCAGGACACGCAGCGTGGCCCCGCTGGGCAGGGAGTCTGTGGCATAGGCGTAACGGTCCTCACCCACTGGGAAGCAGCCGACGGCGTCGTCATCGCCCTGCAGGGACACGGAGGCGCGTGTACCGGCCAGGCTCTGGGCGGCCTGGGCGTCGACGTCGTCGCACTGCGGCGCCAGGGTGGTGGAGGCCGTTGCCGCGGTGCCCTTGGCGGTCATGCCCGTCAGTCCCGTCAGAGCGTCGCTGCCGCCCTCGGAGCCGATGACGACGACGTCTCCGCCCGCCTGGGCCAGGGCCTGCCTGTCCTGGTCGCTGAGACGGTCGGCGTTGACCACGGCGATGGTCGCGCCCTGGCGACTGGCATCCAGGGCCTCGGAGACGCTGCTCGCCTTGCTCACGGAGATCCCCTCGTGGCGCAGCAGCTCGGCGACGGCCATGGTTCCCCATTCCTTGGGTTGTCGATGGCCAGAGGGACCGTGGAGGTGATGGTCCGGGCCCACACGGTGAGCAGGACGGGGATGAGCATGAGGGACACGGCGATGACACCGGGGCGCCACCGGCGCCAGCGCTGGGACCAGCGCTGGTCTGTCACCTGGTCCGCGGAGTCGTCGATCGGGGAGGACGGGGGCCCGGACTGCTGAGATGTCGTCGTGGGCGTGCTCATGCCTGTGCTCCCGGATCCTCGGCGGAGGCGCCGACGAGGGCGCGCCCGGTTGGGGGCGCAACCGTGGCCATCTGATCGGCGAGCTCACGCATCCGCTGGTCCTGGGACCGGGTGGAGACCACTCGACCGTAGAGGACGGCGTCGAACAGGTGGGCTGCCTCAAGCAGCGGGGCCACGAGCCGGTGCTCGCCGAGGGCCTGGTGGGTGAGCGTGGCCGCCTCCAGGGCCGTCATGCCCGGATACTCGTCGATGATCCCGCGTTCGTCGAGGGAGCGGATGATGGCGCGGAACCGTTCGACGACGGCGGTGGCGAAGTCGGCCTGTGCGGACGCCGCATCCGCGGCTCGGGTCAGGGTGGCGGCGTCACGGTCGTCGGTGAGTACTGACAGTGACGGTGTCGTCGATACCCGGCGCGCCGAGGAGAACCTGGTCAGCAGGAGGATCAGCAATGCGATGACGGTGGCGACGACGAGGACCACGATGGTCGTCGACACCCAGGCGGGAACCCCTGGAACCATGCTGCTGGCATCGAAGTGCTCCCGGATCCAGCTCCAGATCCGGTCCCACAGATCGTGATGGTCGTGGTAGATCGGGCGGGAGAGCTCCCTGCCCGCGGCCCGCCGGGCCTCGTCGGCCTCGGGGGTCGCCGGGGCCTCGGCGCTGATCGTGCTGAGAGGGACCACGGCCGGCTCATACCCCGGCGGCGTGACGCAGCTCGACGTCCAGGCCCTCGGAGCGCATCCGCAGGTCGGTGTACATGAGCGCGACCACGGCGGAGTCGAAGGGCACGATCGCGGCCTGGATGAGGCTGTTGAGCATCGTCGACAGCACTAGGAGCGCGATCGTGGCGTCCGGAGCGGCGAGCAGGAGCCCCTGTGTGATGAAGGAGACGCCGTAGGACGCCATCTGGGTGGCGAAGAGGACGATGAGGAAGGAGAGCAGTCGGATGCCGACGATCCGCCAGAAGTAGCCCCGCGTGAGGGCCCAGGAACGGGAGATCCCCTCAAGGACACCGATGTTCTCCAGGACCAGCGCCGCCGGCGCCAGGCACAGCTTGCACATCAGGGCGAAGATCGACAGCCCGAACACGACGATCAGCGCCAGGATCAGCAGGACGCCGAGGATGATGACCCCGGCGGAGTCCTCGTCAGCCCCGCTGGCGATGATGTTCCCCAGGAGTGCCCAGCCGATACCGAAGCCGATCGCGATGAAGACGACTGTCACAACGGTGATGATGAGCTGGATGAGGAGCGTCTGACCGATGAGTGCCCAGACCCGCGGCCGGGTGCGCTGCCACACGTCGCTCAGGGACGCCTTGCGGCCCAGAATGGTGCGTGAGACGGTCACGATGAGCAGGCCGATGAGGATCGAGGTGGCCAACATGCTCAGCACGCTGGTCACCCCGAGCTGGACGAGCAGAGCCACGAACGACGACCCGAGCTGGTCCAGGCGGGCCCTGGACTCGGCCTCGGAGAGCTCAACCTGCCCGGACGCCAGGTTCGGCAGGCCGAGCCGGGACAGGAACAGGGCGAGGCTGCCGGCGGTCAGGAGCCCCACGATGCTCATCACCACCAGCGAGGGCACGAACATCGCCTTGGGGTTGGCGCGCAGGGACTCGAAGGCGCCTCCGAGGATCTCCCCGATGGACAGCGGTCGCAACGGGATGATTGACGGCTTGGGGGCCAGGACCGATGCGTAGCCGCCGTAGCCCGGGTACCCGGGTGCGCCGGGGCCTCCAGCAGCGCCGGGATAAGTAGCGCCGGGATAAGGGCCGTAACCGGGCCCCGAGGCGCCTCCGTAGCCGGGCTGGCCGCCGGGTGTGTGGGGTGGGTAGCCGGGCTGGCCGCCGGGTGTGTGGGGTGGGTAGCCGGGCTGGCCGCCGGGTGTGTGGGGTGGGTAGCCGGGCTGGCCGACCGGTGGCGTGTGGTAGCTGCCGTAACCGGGATACTGCGATCCCTGTGCTGAGTTCTGTGCCGGGTAGGAGGGTGCTCCTGTGAAGGCGCCGGCGTCGGGGGCCTGCCATCCGTCCTGGTCGCCTCCGACGAAGCCGCTACCGGGGGCAGTGGGAGCCTCGCGGCCCGGGACTCCGTTCGGACTGACGTCGTCAGGGTGGGATTCGGTACTCATAAGCCCATGCTGTCATGCCCGGCCGACGTCGCGCCCTCCCCCCTGAAGGAGGAAATCAGGCTGCTGGGGCTGCGTGAGCCCCTGCGGGCGTACTCCGGGCAGGGGCTGAAGGCGCCTCAAAGATCACGGTTCGGCCGCAATAATTCCGGCTCTCGGGCGTTCTGGTGCCGTTTTTTCCCGTAACTGAAGGGATTCTCTTAGAGACCTGAGGAAACTGTGGATGCCTCCTCGGTGGTCTGGATGTCCCTCGGGTCCTGGGGCTCATGCCAAGATACGGGCTATGAGCACGCGCATTCTGGTCGTCGACGACGATGCATCCCTGGCCGAGATGATCGGCATCATGCTGGAGTCGGAGAGCTACACGCCCACACTTTGTCATGACGGGGCCAAGGCCCTGGACGCCTTCCATGAGGTCAACCCCGATCTGGTCCTGCTCGACCTCATGCTTCCGGGGCTCGACGGCGTCGAGATCTGCCGGCTCATCCGCTCCGAGTCCGACGTGCCGATCATCATGCTGACCGCGCGGACCGACACGCAGGACGTCGTCGCCGGCCTCGAGGCGGGCGCGGACGACTACGTGACCAAGCCCTTCAAGTCCAAGGAGCTGCTGGCCCGCGTCTCCACCCGTCTGCGTCGCACCAACCCCGGTGCGGCCGAGCACGTGCGTGCGGGGGACCTCGACATCGACGTCGCCGGTCACCAGGTCAAGCGCGGTGAGTCGGTCATCTCCCTGACGCCGCTGGAGTTCGAGCTGCTGGTGACCCTGGCCCGTTCGCCGTGGAAGGTCTTCACCCGTGAGGAGCTCCTCAGCCAGGTGTGGGGCTACCAGCACCCGGCGGATACCCGCCTGGTCAATGTCCACGTCCAGCGCCTGCGGGCCAAGATCGAGAAGGACCCCGAGCGTCCCTCGATCGTGGTGACGGTGCGCGGTGTCGGCTACAGGGTCGGCGAATCCGCGTGAGCGACGGCGCATCGGGCGCCATACAATGAACCCGATGCGTAATTCAGTGGGCACGTCGATGGGGTCATCGGTGGGCACCGCGGAGGAGCGGCTGGTTCGGCGTCTGCCTCTGCCGGGGCTGCTGCGTCGCAGCCTTGAGGTTCGCATGGTGTGTACCGCGACCGTGATCGGCCTGCTCCTCATCGTGCTGTTGCTGACCTTCGTGACCGATCGCATCCGGTCCGAGGTGTTCGCCGATCAGCGTGACGTCATCCTTGCTGACGCCGCGTTGCGCGCCAGCGTCGCTCAGGCCGAGTTCGACTCGACCACTGCAGTCACCGTTGATGAGGTCTCGGCCGCGGCGGAGCGACAGGTCAACGGGGCCAAGAACTCGATCTCCTCCTCAGGAGGGGTGGGGGTTCTCATGCTGCGCAATGAGGAGGAGACCTCGACGACGGTCGTCAACGACCTGGAGACCGACACCCGCCTGCGCTCCCTCATCACCGGTGAGATGTCCCGGGCCCTCGACGAGGGTGGGGCGCGGGCGCAGTACTGGCAGTCGGTGGCCGTTCCCAACGATGAGGGGGGGTACGGATCCCGGGCTCATCGTGGGGACCCGGGTGAGCCTGCCCCTTGCCGGGGAGTACGACCTCTACCTCGTCTACAGCCTGGCCAGTGAGCAGCGCGTCGTCTCCCTGGCCTCGCGCAACATCACCATTGGTGGTCTGGGCTTCCTGGCCATTCTCATCGTCGTGGTGTGGGCCTTCACCAGATGGGTGCTCAGCCCCGTGCGGCACACCGCCCGGGCCGCTGAACGGCTGGCCTCCGGGCTGCTGGCCGAGCGATTGAGCATTGAGGGGGGAGGACGAGATATCCACCCTGGCCAGGTCCTTCAATCACATGGCGACCTCGCTGGAGGACCAGATCGAGCGCCTGGAGTCCCTGTCCAAGGTGCAGCGCCTCTTCGTCTCCGACGTCTCCCACGAGCTGCGTACCCCGCTGGCCTCGATCCGCCTGGCCACTGAACAGATCCAGGACGCGCGCGAGGAGATCTCCGATCCCTTCGCCCTGCGCAGCATTCAGGTCCTGTCGAGCTCAGTGGACCGCTTCGAGACCATGCTCACCGACCTGCTGGACATCTCCCGCATCGACTCCGGAAACGTCAAGCTCCGGCTGGAGGAGATCGACCTCGCCCAGGTGGTCGACAACGTCATTGAGACCACCCAGTTCCACTTCGACGCCACCGGCACCGAGCTGCGCCTTCACCTTCCCGAGGAACCGGCCACCGCGGAGATCGATGTCACCAGGGTCGAGCGCATCATCCGCAACCTCGTGGTCAACGCGCTCGAGCACGGCGAGGGCCATCCGCTGGACGTCACCGTCGCCGTGGACGAGGACGCGGTCGCGGTGCGGGTGCGCGACCACGGGATCGGGATGAGTCCCGACGTCGTCACCAAGGTCTTCGACCGCTTCTACCGCGCCGACCCCTCGCGCAAGCGCAGCCTGGGAGGAACCGGCCTCGGGCTGTCCATCGCCATGGAGGACGCCCGCCTGCACGGCGGTCGCCTGTCGGCCTGGGGGTGGCCGGCCGACGGCTCCTCCTTCCTGCTGGTCCTGCCCCGTACCCAGGGGTCCGACGGCGGTCCCGGCCGACTGAATGGTCCCGGACCGCTCGAGCTCGTCCCGCAGGACGCACCCGCCGTGGCCCGTGCCGGGATCCTCATCGACGAGGAGTCGTCCTTCTCCCCGGTCGGACCCCTGGGACCTGCGCCCGCCACGCGCCGGGCACGCCAGAGCGTCGTCCTGGGTGACATCCCCTTGGCCGGGGAGAGCCATGACGCGGTCACCGAGGACGTCGGCCGGGTCGTCGTCGTCCTCCCCGGTCAGGAGCCCGCCACCCGCACACCCGAGGAGACCGAGGAAGAGGGGTGGCGCCGATGAAGCGGCCGACGCACCGCAATGCCTTTGCCGAGGGGCGCACGTCCTCCGAGCCCACCGAGCCCGTCGAGACCTCTGGGATTCCCCGGTCGTCCGCTCTGTCTCGGCGCAGCGCACTGGGACTGATCTCGGCCACGGCCGCCGGCGTGCTGGCCGGCTGCACAGCGCTTCCGAGCTCCAGCGGCGTCACCCGCTCCGGAGTGGCCGCCTCCGACACCAACGCCCTCATCGAGACCGCGCCCGGACCGGGCGAGGGGGACTCGGCCGAAGACATCGTCAACGGTTTCCTGCGTGCCGCCATCGCGGGGTTCTCCGATGACTTCGCCACCGCCAAGCAGTTCCTCAGTGAGCACGCCGTCGCGCAGTGGAAGCCCCTGGAGACGGTGAGCGCCTACAGCGGATCGACCGAGCCGCAGGTCTCGGTAGCGGCCAACGGCTCCTTCACGGTGACCTCCGGACAGATGGGAGTCCTGGACTCCCGGGGCGTCTTCACCCCCGCCCAGGAGGGGTCCACCTATACCGGCGAGTTCTCCCTGGCCACCAACTCCACCGGTCAGTGGCGCATCGTCGGTCTGCCTCAGGGCATCCTGCTGCCCTTCTCCCGACTCATGCAGAACTTCGCGGTCAGCTCCCTGGCCTTCCTGTCCCGTGATCGGTCCAGGTTCGTCCCCGAGCTGAGGTGGTACCCGCGCAGCTCGCAGGCGGACTCCCTCGTCTCGGGGCTGCTGGCCGGACCGTCGGCCTGGCTCTCGAAGGGGGCCTTCAGCCTCATCCCGCGCAACGCCGAGCGGGCGGGGCGGGGGGTCGTCGTCGAGTCGGGTACCGCCACCGTCCACCTGAGCGCGGACTCCGACCCCGCCTCGGAGGAGGCCCGTCGTCTCATGGTGGCCCAGATCGAGCAGAGCCTCGTCCAGATCAGCGGCATCGACCGCGTCCGGGTGCTCGCCGGCACCGTCGACCTCGGCGCCCCCGCCCAGCTGACACCGATGGCCCCCGAGGTCGGGGGCATTGTGGGGATGTCTGAGGGCTCCGTCGTCCGCGGCACGGGGGCCAGGCGCATCACCCTGGCGACCGACCGGGTCCTGGGGACCAGTGATGCCCGTAGCCCGAGCCTGGGGGCGGACGGGGCCGTCTACGCGTTGTCGGCCTCCAGCCTGCTGCGTCTGCCCCGGGGGCAGCAGTCGGCCAGTGTCATCCTCTCGGTGGGGGACCCCTCCGCGGGTGCCGGTGGGCTGGGGGCGCCGCTGGGCGACCGGCACGGCTGGGCGTGGTTGCTGGCCGAGGGACGGCTCACCGCCGTCAACGGCTCGGGGCAGCGTGCCACCCTGGAATCGTCCTGGCTGCAGACGGTGCGATTACGGCCTTCGACCTGTCCGTGGAGTCCGAGCGGATCGCCGTGCGTCGAACCGACGGACGGGTAGCCGTCGCCATCATCATCAGGGACCAGGACGGCCGTCCCACCGGGCTGGGGCCGGCCCTGGAGATGCCTCGCGCCAGTGGGGCGGGCACGCGCGGACTCTCCTGGTGCGCCCCCAACGCGGTGTGCGTCCTGGCCGCTGCCGGAGCCGAGGGCGGGGGCGTGCCAGAGGTGCGTCTCATCCAGGTCGGCGGTGCGGTCAACACGCTGGTCGGGGTGCGCGGGGCCCGCTCCGTCATCTCCGACCGCTCCGAGGAGTCCCTCATCATCATCGACGAGGGCGAGCAGACCTGGCAGCGTCGTGGGGCGACGTGGCGGGTGCTCACCTCGGAGGTCTCCGACCCCTCCTTCTCCCTGCCCTGATCTCTCGAGTCGCTCCGGCCGCTCGGCTCGCGTCCCGACGACGCCTCTGAACGCGGTTCCGGGTGCCCCCGGTCGGTCAGGACCGCGGAGCACCCGGATATCAGGACGGACCCCGCGACGCGGGGCCGGACGGGGCTACAGCACCTGGGCGTCCAGGCGGATGACGCCGTAGGTCCACCCGTGACGGTGGTAGACGGCGCAGGGCTGCTTGGTGGACTTCTCGATGAACAGGTAGAAGGGGTGCCCCACGAGCTCCATCTGGTAGAGGGCCTCGTCAACGGTCATCGGCCTGGCCTCGTGCAGCTTCTGACGCACGATCACCGGGGAGTCGCCGAGCTGCGCCTCAACGGCGACGCCCGGTTCGGTGGGTGCGGAGGGGGAGTCCTCAATCGGCGCGTCACCCGTCTCGGGAACGAGGGGCTCCTCCGTGTCAGGTGCTGTCTGGAGGTCCTCGTTCGGCGCGGCCACGGTGTGACGGCGGTGGTGGTCCTTCTTGCGGTCCCTGGCCCGGCGGAGGCGCTCGGTCAGCTTGCCCATGGCGATATCAAAAGCGGCGAAGCGGTCCGATGAGGAGGCCTCCGCCCGGATGATCGGGCCCTTGGAGACGACGGTGATCTCCACTCTCTCGGCGGTGTCGGCCTGACGCGGGTTGCGCTCATGGGTGACCTCCACCTCGACGCGCTGGACCCGGGGGTCGAACTGCTCAACCTTGACAGCCTTGTCCTCGACGTAGTCGCGCAGGCGAGAACTGATCTCAGCGTTACGACCGACGACGGTGATATCCATGGTGGAACCTCTTTCTGGGCTCGTGGGCCGACCCTGACGGGCCGTGTGCGACAAGTACCCGCCACGTCTCACGGCGGGTTCGGGACTGGTGTCATCACCTCCTGATCACCTCGTGAGGGCCCTCAGGCACAGAGGCGGGGACCCTGTCGACTGTCCTTGTCGGCGTCGGGAGCCGCCTGTGCGTTGTGCCACATAAGGTACACCATATGGGGCTGTTCACGCTTCCCTTTCGTGTGCGCCGCGCCCGGAAGAAGCCTCCTGATCGCCGCAGGCGGACAAGCCCGGCACTCCCGGATCAAATGTCGTCACGGGCACTGCGGAGTCCCTATGACCGCCGGGGGCTGGGAGGCACCATGACGCGCGCATGCGCCGGGGGCTGGGCGGCGCTCAGCGCCAGAGCCCCCAGGACCCGCCCGCCGCCCGCCCGCAGTGCCCGGGCGCAGGCGCCCAGAGTGGCCCCGGTGGTCACGACGTCGTCGACCAGCAGGATCGGCAGCCCGGCGACGGGAGCCAGCAGGCGTGGAGCCGCAGAGCGGTTGTCCCGCCGCTGACGGGCGGAGCGACCCGCCTGGTGCGCTGCGCCGCCCCGGCGACGCAGCAGATCCGTGCTCAGCACGAGCGCCGCGGGCGGTGCTCCGGGAGGCGGCGTCGACGTCGGAGCCGGCGCCTCAACGGCCGATGGGGCGGCAGGGGGAGCGGAGCGCACCTGCTCGGCCCACTGCCCGCAGATCCCCTGGGTGACGGCGTCGGCCAGGTGGGCCGCCACCAGCCGGCCGCGCAGCCGGCGTGCGAGCCCGGAGGGTGCCGGGACCACGAGCAGAGCCCGCGCTCCCCGGGGCGAGTCCGCCCAGAGCTCGTCCGGCGCGTGTCTCAGCGCCCACCAGCGCCCCAGGCGCCGACCGCAACGGGCCATCACCTCCGACAGATCCTCCCGGGCACCGTTCTTCCAGCCCAGGACCATGGTGCGCACCGGCCCGGTGTAGGACGCCAGAGCCTGGATGTCCAGGTCGCCGGCGGCGTCGGCATGCTCCACGGCGAAGGGCTCCGCCTCGAGCAGCGCCCGGCACCGCGGGCACAGCGTCGTCTCCCATCGGCCGCAGCCCGCACAGCTGGTCGGCAGTCCCAGGGACAGGCCCGGTGAGAAATCCACCGACAAGCCCGATGGCAGACGGAATGCGGCGGGATGCCAGGGCTCGTGCCGGTGGTGCGCCATGCCCTCACTGTGACGCAGGAAGGGGCCTTCCCGCTCCTGGCGGCGCTCGCGGTCCACACTGCGACAGGCGGTCGCCATCACCGTCTCCTGTGGCCCCGTGCCCCGCCCGTGTCCTCGGTGGGAAGAATCTCGGTACTGGAAAGACCGCCGCCCACCGAGGTCCACTAGAGTACGGAGGCGGGTAGCCGGTGAGACCTGAGCCGATACCGAGCCGATCCTGCGCCGATGGCGAGTCGGCTGACTGGCTGATACCGCCTCTGTCTCATCGCCGCTCTTCGCAATATGACGTCCCAAGGGAGAATGCAGCGTGTCGATCGTGGACCGGATCCTTCGCATTGGCGAGGGCCGCACCCTGAAGAAGCTTGATGCCATCGCCGACCAGGTGGAGGCTCTTGCCGACGAGTACAGCGAGCTCTCCGACGCCGAGCTGCGTGAGATGACTGATGAGCTCAAGGAGCGCTACCAGGACGGCGAGACTCTCGACGATCTGCTTCCCGAGGCCTTCGCCACGGTGGTGGAGGCGGCCGACCGCGTCCTGGGCATGCGCCCCTACCACGTCCAGATCATGGGTGGGGCCGCCCTCCACCGCGGCAACATCGCCGAGATGAAGACCGGTGAGGGCAAGACCCTCGTGGCCACGATGCCCTCCTACCTGAGGGCCCTGACCGGCAAGGCGTCCACGTCGTGACCGTCAACGACTACCTCGCCGAGTATCAGTCCGACCTCATGGGGCGCGTCCACCGCTTCCTGGGGCTGACCACCGGCTGCATCCTCGTGGGCCAGACGCCCGTCGAGCGCCGTGAGCAGTACGCCTGTGACATCACCTACGGCACCAACAACGAGTTCGGCTTCGACTACCTGCGCGACAACATGGCTCAGCGCCCCGAGGACCTGGTCCAGCGCGGCCACGCCTTCGTCATCGTCGACGAGGTCGACTCCATCCTCATCGACGAAGCCCGTACCCCGCTCATCATCTCCGGTCCGGCCAGCGGAGACGTCAACAAGTGGTACAAGGAGTTCGCCACGATCTCCGAGCGCCTGCGCGCGGGCAAGGACTACGAGGTCGACGAGAAGAAGCGCACCGTGGGCGTGCTGTCCGCCGGCATCGAGCGGGTGGAGGACTACCTCGGGGTGGACAACCTCTACGAGTCGGAGAACACCCCCCCTGATCGGCTTCCTCAACAACGCCATCAAGGCCAAGGAGCTCTTCCACCGGGACAAGGACTACATCGTGCGCGACGGTGAGGTCCTCATCGTCGACGAGCACACCGGTCGCGTCCTGCCCGGCCGCCGCTACAACGAGGGCATGCACCAGGCCATCGAGGCCAAGGAGCGTGTGGAGATCAAGGCCGAGAACCAGACCCTGGCCACCATCACCCTCCAGAACTACTTCCGCCTCTACCCCGAGGGCTCGCGCTCGGGCATGACCGGTACCGCTGAGACCGAGGCCGCCGAGTTCGCCGGCACCTACAAGATCGGCGTCGTCCCGATCCCCACCAACAAACCCATGATCCGTGAGGACCAGCCCGACCTCGTCTACACCACCGTCGAGGCCAAGCTCGACGCCGTCGTCGACGACATCGCCGAGCGTCACGAGCTCGGCCAGCCGGTCCTGGTGGGTACCACCAGCGTGGAGAAGTCGGAGATCCTCTCCGAGCGTCTGCGCGAGCAGGGCATCCCGCACGAGGTCCTCAACGCCAAGCAGCACGCCCGCGAGGCCGCCGTCGTGGCCATGGCCGGTCGCAAGGGCGCCGTCACCGTGGCCACCAACATGGCCGGTCGCGGAACCGACATCATGCTGGGCGGCAACGCCGAGCACATCGCGGTCACCGCCCTCAAGGAGGCCGGCCTGGACCCCGAGGAGAACGCCGAGGAGTACGAGAAGGCCTGGCCCGAGGCTCTGTCCGCCGCCAAGGAGGCCTGCCGGGCCGAGCACGACGAGGTCGTCGAGCTCGGTGGCCTCTACGTGCTGGGTACTGAGCGTCACGAGTCGCGGCGCATCGACAACCAGCTGCGGGGCCGCTCCGGCCGTCAGGGGGACCCGGGCGAGTCCCGCTTCTACCTGTCCATGGAGGACGACCTCATGCGCATGTTCGCCTCCGGGCTCGCCCAGCGCATCATGTCCTCGGGCGCCTACCCCGATGACGTCCCCCTGGAGTCCAAGATGGTCACCCGAGGCATCGCCGGCGCCCAGCGTCAGGTGGAGTCGCGCAACTACGAGATCCGCAAAGAACGTCCTCAAGTACGACGACGTCATGACCGAGCAGCGCGAGAAGGTCTACTCCGAGCGCCGCCGCGTCCTGGACGGTGAGGACCTCGAGCCCCAGATCGAGGCCTTCCGGACCCAGGCCGTCACCTCCATCGTTGAGGCCGGAACGGCCGAGGGGCGCCCCGACGAGTGGGACCTGGACGCCCTGTGGGGCGAGCTCGGCCACCTCTATCCGGTCGGCCTGACCCAGGAGGAGGTCGTCGAGGCGCTGGGCGGCAAGAACGCACTGACCTCGGAGCGCCTCATCGAGGAGCTCAGCGAGGACGTCGCCGTGGCCTACGAGGACGCCGAGGCCCGCATTGAGGCCAACGCCCTGGCCCACGTCCAGCTCGGCGACGAGCCCATGCGCACCCTGGAGCGCCGCATCCTGCTGGCCGTGGTGGACAAGCGCTGGCGGGAGCACCTCTACGAGATGGACTACCTCAAGGAGGGGATCGGTCTGCGGGCCATGGCCCAGCGCGACCCCCTCGTGGAGTACGCCAACGAGGGCGCCCGTATGTTCCGGGCGATGATGGAGGGGATCCGGGAGGAGACCGTCGAGCAGATCTTCGCCAACGTCACCCGCTTCGACGCCGCTGCCCAGCGTGCCGCCGAGGACGGTACCGTCGAGGCCGCCCAGGCGGTCGCCAAGGCCAACGCCACCGCCGCGGCCGGCATCCGCGTGGGCCAGGCGGCCGGCCAGGGGAACGGCACGGTGCTGGGGGACACCGGCCAGGCGTCTATGGAGCAGCGGGTCACCTACTCCGGTCCCAGCGAGTCCGGTGAGGAGGAGAGGTCGGGAGCCTCCTCGCGCAGGGTCTCCGAGTCGGGCGGCAATCGGGCCGAGCGTCGTCGCTCCAAGAAGAAGCGCCGGCACTGAGACTCAGCGAGAGCTGACGCGGCTGTCGGTGATCCCGTCGGAGCCCGGTGACCAACCGGGCTCCGACGGGATCACGCCATCTCCAGGCCGGTGAGGATCCAGCGTTCGCGCAGCAGCTCCAGACGGGCCGCCGCGGCCCGGACTCGGTTGCCCTCCTCCAGGAGAACGGTTGCCTCGCAGGCCCCCGACATTGTCAGCTCGGTGCGCACGCTGCGGATGCGTGGCCGTCGTGGGCTCGCCTGGCGCCCCAGCATCCGGGCGGCCAGCCCCGCCCGGCGGGTGAGTGCCTCGAACAGGGAGGGGCTGGTCCAGCGGACCAGGTGATCCACGGGGCGTAGCCCGGCCAGGACCTCACTGGCGGCAGTCACCACGATCGCGGCTGTGCGTGAGGCGTCGGTGCCGGTGCCGGTGCCAGGTCGTCTTGTCGGAGAGTCTCCCCGCATGACTGAGCCGGAGCGGTTCACGGGCCTGGAGGGCTTCTGTGGAACGGCGCGAGTCGGCGCCGGGTGGCTCGGTGCGGGGCGGCTGCGACGTTGAGGGCCGGTCTGGTGGTGCGCGGGACGAGTGGCTCGGGTGATGGCGGTTGCGGTCATGGCGGGCTCCTGAGAGTAGGCGGGTGCTTGGTGGGCACGGAGTGCGAGGTGGAACGGGGGCGGCATTCGAGCCGCCGGTGCTGGCGCTGGGTGGTTCATCGCGATGGCGTCTGGCCTCCTGTCGTCGTGCTCGGTGCGGACAGGGAATCCGGGACGCTCAGGACTGTGCCGGGCCGGATCAGTGACGGGTCGGTGCCGACGACGTCGGAGTTGGCGCGATACAGGACCGGCCAGGCCTGTGCGATCTGCGCGGGGCCGGAGTCGGCGGGCAGGAGGTGGGCAGTGATCGACCACAGGCTCTCGCCGGGCACGACGGTATGAGTGGGGGTCGACGAGGTCTGGGGGTCAGGGGTGGTGGAGGGCTGTGTCCGGGAGCTGCCCGGCGGGGTCGACTGCGCCGACTGGCTCGCGTTGTCCGAGCCGCTGGAGCCGGTCGAAGTGCTCGAAGGGGCATGCTCGGGTGAAGCCGTGGAGCCATCGGGCGGGGACTGGGATGCTTCCGCCTCCGCGGTGGCCTTCTGGCCGGGCTGGTCGGCTTGAGGTGACGGCGTCGAGGACTGGACCGGTGGTGAGGCGGGTGCTGAGCTGGTGGGGCGCCATCCCAGATCGTCCCCGCCGGTGGGCTCCTCGGCGGCCAGTGCCGGCGCCGAGGACAGGGAGACGAGCAGTGCGGAGGCGGTGATGCGCCTGACCGCAGGCGCTCCCCAGGCCTCGAGAATCCTGGCCGCCAGTGCGCAGGCGCCGCCTCGACGGACGGAGCCGTGCCCGTTCTCCCCGGGAAGCGCCATGAGCGCCAGGAGGGCTGAGACCACGTGCCACAAGGCTCCCAGAGTCCCGATTGCACAGGTGCCGGCGACGACGGCGTCGGACAGCTCACTCAGGCTCCAGGACTGCGGAGGGACCCCCAGAAGCCGCTCCGTGGCGCTGTGGGCCGTGTGCCCCAGAAGTGTCAGGACAGTCCCTGACACTCCGGCCAGCAGTGCCAGCCGTCGACGAGTTCCCATGTCGTCCTCCATCACCAATGATGTTGTTTGGTAATGTTAGTGTACTCCGATGGTGCGAAGATGTCAATAGTGACGATATAGCATGCCGTGTTTCTGAGTCGTGGTAGTGGGGGCGGTTGTTGCCGGCGGAGCGAGGTCCGAGCCGCCCCGGATCGCTTTCCTCGGCGTGTGGACTGTGGTGAGGTGGTCCTATGGACTGGGACGCGATGCTTGCCGACCTGGAGAGCAGCTTCGATGCTGAACGCCGTGCGGACCTGGTGGCGCAGAGCGCCGAGCTCGCGGAGGCCGAGCAGGCCTCCATCGAGGTCGTCGACCGTCTGCGAGGCTCGGTGGGGCGGCTCATCCACCTGCGGACTCGCAGCGGCGTTCCGGTCGACGGTGTTGTCTCTCGGGTTGAGCCCTCCTACGTCCTCGTCGATGAGGGGGAGGGGTTGCAGGCCATTGTCCCGGTGGGTGCGGTGGCCACCATGGTGTCGCTGGCCGGTCCGGCGCCCCGGGATGGCCGACGTCGGCCCACGCTGACGGCTCTGATGCGTGAGATCGCTCGGCGGGGAGCGCGGGTGCGCCTGGTCGTGGGTTCCGGGGAAGTGGTGGGGCGACTGGTCCGGGTGGGTGCGGACCATGTTGATGTCGCTGTCGACCCTGAGGGCGGAGTCCGTTCGCGTCGTGCTTCCGGGGCGGGTGGCGCGGGGGTCGTCAGCGTCATGACCGTCGCCATCGAGGTGCTGCGCAGTCGCTGACCTCGGCTACCGGGTGGGGTGTCTCAGGACTCCTCGTCCTCGATCCAACCCGCCGCGACCATGGCCCTGGTTGAGGCGAGCTGGCGCTGAATGTAGTCCTCCAGGGCCTGGTCCTCGATGCGCCAGAGCTTGCGGGCGCCGACCTGAATAGCAGGGAGATCACCGGTGCGGATGAGGGCGCGCACGGCCTGGGCGGACAGCTGAAGCTGCTCGGCGACGTCGGCGATGGTCAGGAATCGTGTGCTCATACCACGATGATCCCACTGCTGGATCCTCTCCACAATTCTTAAAGATGCTTGTGGATAACCTTGAGGTATTATTTTATCCCAACGATGATTGCAGGAGATCAAGGAGGATTCCCGTGATGTCATCTCGCCGTACCCGATCCCTGACCACCCCTGAGCGATCCCGTAGTGGTCGTTGGCGCCGTCCTGCATGGAAGGACCCGCGTATGGCCGGGGGAGTGGTCCTGGTTGCCACGGCTGTGGCCCTGGGGCCTGGGCGGTCGATGCGGCCGCTGACACCACCCGCGTCTACGTGCTGTCCCAGGACGTCGCTCCCGGGACGGACCTGACTGCCGACGGTGTTCTCACGGTGGTCGAGGCTCATCCCGGCACCGATGCTTATGTCGAGGCCGGGCACCTGCCGGACGGCGCCGTGTCCACGCGCTCCATGCGCAAGGGGGAGCTGCTGGCCACGGCGGCTGTGAACAGCGGCGGGGAGCAGACCCTGCGGCCAGTGGTTCTCAATGTCGCCTCCAACCTACCGGCCTCAACGAAGGTCGGCGACTATGTCGATCTGTGGATCGTGCCCAAGGAGGGGGCAGCGGGCAGACCCGCGGCCCAGGCTCCCGCCACTGCACAGGCCGGGCAGGGCGGACAGGCGGCTCAGAGCGGTCAAAGCGCCCAACCGGGACAGGCTGAAGGGGACGGAGCCCGCCGCGTGGCCACAGGGCTGGTCATCGCCTCGGTCGGTGAGCCCAGCAAGGGGCTGATCTCCGGACCCAGCACCGGGGTGGAGGTCAAGGTCCCCGAGGCATCCCTCGCCGCCGTTCTCAGCGCCGTGGGGCAGGAGGGGGCTCTCGTCCTGGTTCCCACGGGTCAGGAAGCGCCCGCGGAGAAGACCTCGTGAGCGCCCCGGGAGCCGGAGTCCTCCTGGCTCTGAGCGGCGACGACGCCGACATCCTGCGTGCGCTGAGCCAGTCGGGAAGCGGACTGTGCGTCGTCCGCCGATGCGCCGATCTGCCCGAGCTGCTCTCAGCCGGGATGGCCGGACTGGCGAGCTTCGCCCTGCTGGACACCGGCTTCGATGAGATCGACCGCACCGTCCTGGATCGGCTCGCACGCGCCGGCCTGAGCGGACTGCTCCTGGTGGAGCCCCACGAGGAGGAGCGCTGGCGCAGCGCGGGATGGCCGGTTCTCAGACGCGATACGGAGCCCGGCCGCGTCTGCTCGGCGATGCAGGACCTCGTGCGTCGTGGCGCGCCCTCCGGCGGATCATCCCAGGGGACGGGACCGGCCAGCGCTGCAGTGTCGGAGACCGTGACCGCGCCGGTGGCCGCGGACACCGACTGGTCGAGCGCTGCCACCCCCGCTTCGACGGGCTCGAAGGCCGCCGCCCAGGAGACCGCCTGGCTCGAAGAGCTGTGGCGCCAGTCTCCCGGCTCCTCAGAGGACGCGATGGTGCCCTCGCCGCCGCCACCGACCTCCAACGGCGCAGGAACCTGGGCGACTCGGGACAGAACCGCCGGCCCGGTCCGGAGCCGGCTGCGACGGGCGTGCCGGAGCACTCCTTCCCGGCTGCGATGAGCCCGGCGGATGAGGGGCGCCAGGGGAGGATCGTCCTGGTGTGGGGGCCTCACGGCGCCCCCGGGCGTTCGACGGTGTCCGCCTCCCTCGCTCACGGTCTGGCCTCTTCCGGCGGTGCGATCCTCGTGGACGCCGATGTGGAGGCTCCCAGCCTCGTGCAGCTCCTCGGCATGCCGGAGGACTCCTCGGCTCTGGCCGGGGCGGCCCGTCTGGCCACCCACGGCCGGCTTGACGCCGAGAGCTTTCAGCGGGTCCTGGCGCCGGTGGGCGGCGGGCTCTTCCTGCTGGGCGGCCTGGGGCGATCCGGACGCTGGCGCGAGCTGCCGCCGGCCTCGATGACCGAGGTCTGGCTGCAGTGCCGCCGGGCCGCGGCCTGGACCGTCGTCGACGTCGCCGGTGGTCCCGTCGATGACGATGTCGACGACTTCACCCTGGAGCCCGGCCGCGGGGCCGTCACCGCCGACCTGGTGTCGCATGCCGACGTCGTTCTGGTCGTCGGCGGAGCCGATCCCGTCGGGGTGCGCCGTCTGCTTCAGCTCCTCGATGAGATGGGGGCCTCCATGAACCCCGCCGGTCGGGTCGAGGTCGTCATCAACCGGGTGCGTGCCTCGGCCGCAGGTCCTTCTCCCCAACATGCTCTGCGAGAGGCGCTGGCGCGTTTCGGCGGGCTGGAGGACATTGTGCTCCTGCCCGACGACGCGGCGACGGCCGATGCCTGCCTGCTGCAGGGGTGCACCGTCCTGGAAGGGGCGCCCACCAGCACACTGGGCAAGGCCCTGAGTGCGCTGGTCGACCGGATCGATCCTCAGGCGGCGACGGCCCGCAAGGCCCGATCCCCGCGTCGTTCCCTGCTGCGGCGCTCGAAGAGGCGTGGTGGACACCGGGATCCCGCGGACCAGGCCGCAACCGCCAGAGGCAGGAACCGTTCAACCGCGCGCAACAGAGGCGCGAGGCGTCGCCGCAGAGGCGGGGACGGGGGGGCAGGTGGTTGGTGAGCGGCTGCCGGCTCCCCGGGGCTCCGCAGGCCTCGCCCACGTCCCGCAGCAGTCCCTCCAGGCTCTGCCGCCATCGATTCAGCCGGGGAATCAGCCGCAGGGGCGGCTGCAGGAACCACCTCCGAGCCGGCCTCCGGTGAGACCACAGGCTCAGCCGCTACCGGCGCCGGGACCGGTCCCCGGCACGCCGCACCGGCCCTCGGCGGCGCCGTGGTCCGCTGCGGGGACGGCGTCGGGCGCCGGAAGGCCCCCGGGGCCGGCGCGAGGCCCCCAGGTGGGCCGTACCCCGGACAGGGGAGATGACCGGGGTCCGGGTGACCCTCCGTCGGTGCCGCCGGGAACCGGGCGACACCGCTACTGAGACCGGGTGCTCGCGTGAACGGTGCCGGGTGGGAGGCTCCCTGTGCTTCGTGGGAGGTCGAGCGCGACGGTAGGGCAGACTGGGGGCATGCGCATCTACCTGCCCGCCACCGCCGCCCACCTGCGCGCAAGCGTCCTCGGTTCCTCGCACAAGCCGTTCGCGGCTCACGCCGCCACCCCTGCTCTCGCTCGTGCCCTGCCCGATGAGGATGAGGAGGGCCTGGAGGTCTCCGCCTCGCTGTGCGCCGCCGACGCCTCTCTCGTTCTCCTGGCCGAGCCCGAGGCCTCGGGGCTGGCCGACCGGCGCATCGTCATCGCGGCCGATGTCGACGCCGAGAACGTGCGCGAGCTTCCCGTGGAGGGTGACGTCCTGCCCGGCACGATCGAGGTCGTCGGCGAGATCGCCTGGGAGGACGTCGCCGCCCTGCTCGTGGATGAGCCCGAGGCGGAGTCCGATGTGCGAGCCGCCAGACTCGGTGACGAGGACGCCTTCGAGCGCGCCGCCGAGGCCGACCTGCTCTGGTACGACGTCACGGAGCGAGAGGCGCTGGCCGAGAGCCTTGGAGTCTGAGGCGGCCGGCATCGCAGGCGGGTGAGGGACACGCCCGGCGTCGGAGCGACCGTTGCCCCCTGAGTCCTGGATCGGCCGGGTCCGCTCCTGGCGAGCATTCGCGGTGACGTGACCAGTTCCACGGCCGCCTGCCTTGCGCAGCAGAGCCCGCTGCTGGGTATGGTGCTCTCTGCCAAAGACCGCAGGTCGCCCGCTTCGGCGGGACCAAGTCCACGTCAGGTGGGGCCGGCGCAGGTGAGAACGAGACTTCGTCGGGCGTGCCCGAGATCAAGCCCCGTGCCCACCGGCGCGGGGCTTTTCCAGTGAATGGACCCCTGCGGCATACCACGGAAGGAGGGCCCATGGCACGGCCTGACAAGGAAGCAGCCGTTGCTGCGCTGGCGGACAAGTTCCGCCAGGCTGACGCGGTCCTGCTGACTGAGTACCGGGGACTGAGTGTCGCCCAGCTCAAGGAGCTGCGTCGTTCCCTCGCCGGTAACGCCGAGTACACCGTGGTGAAGAACACGCTTGCTGCGATCGCCGCCCGCCAGGTCGGGCTCGAGGACTTCGCCGATGACCTCACGGGCCCCTCCGCCCTGACGTTCGTCACCGGTGAGCCGGTCGAGGCCGCCAAGGCTCTGCGTGACTTCGCCAAGGACAACCAGCAGCTCGTCATCAAGGGCGGTGTCATGGACGGCACCGTGCTGTCCGCCGACGGCGTTGACAAGCTTGCCTCTCTCGAGTCCCGCGAGGTGCTGCTCGCCAAGACTGCGGGCGCCGTCAAGGCGTCCCTGTCCAAGGCTGCGTACCTCTTCGCCGCACCGGCCTCCAAGGCCGTGCGCACCGTCGACGCCCTGCGCGAGAAGCAGGAGACCGCGGCCTGAGGCCGCACGCGTCATCCACCAACCCTGCGCGCGCAGGAACCTGATAAGGAAGGAACGCCCATCATGGCGAAGCTGACCACCGAAGAGCTCATCGAGCAGTTCAAGGAGCTCACCCTCATCGAGCTGTCCGAGTTCGTCAAGGCCTTCGAGGAGACCTTCGACGTTACCGCCGCCGCCCCGGCCGCCGTGGCCGTTGCCGCTGCCCCGGCGCTGCCGGTGGCGAGGCCGCCGCCGAGGAGAAGGACGAGTTCGACGTCATTCTCGAGGGCCGCCGGCGACAAGAAGATCCAGGTCATCAGGAGGTGCGCGCCTGACCTCCCTCGGCCTGAAGGAGGCCAAGGAGCTCGTCGACGGCGCTCCCAAGCCCGTCCTCGAGGGCGCCAACAAGGAGGCCGCCGAGAAGGCCAAGGAGCAGCTCGAGGGCGCCGGCGCCACCGTCACCCTCAAGTGAGTCTCTCCCCGCTGCCTGAGGCGGCCTGAGGGGCGCCAACGGCTGGGGAAGTCCAGCATGTCTGGGTCCCGTCCACCACCAGGTGGGCGGGACCCGGTCGCGTTTCGGGGGGCTGGTGCTGCCCGGCTTCCGCGGCTTCGACGTCGTCGGGCTCAGGCTGGTGGAGCGCCGTCGGGTCGGAGATCGGTTGGTGTCTGTGTCGGAGGGGCTGGCGGGGATCGGGGACGTACATGTGTGCCGAGGACTGCGATGTCCTCCAGGTCACTGAGGTCCGCTCCCAGTGGTTTGGAGGAGAACGCAGTCGCCGATCGGAAAGTACGTTCTCGACGTCGGTGGGCGCACGCGATAAGTCAGGAGACGGCGTCGGGGATCGTGACCTCATGGCACCAGCGCTCCCGGTGGACGCTCGCCCCACAGCCCGCCACCTTGAAGCCCGGCCACCGGCGAGAGACGGGAGACCACCTCCAGGGGGGAACATCGACAGCAGCCGGTCGGCCTGGGTGCGCATGTCGCTGAGCGAGGACCACGTCGTCCGGAAGAACCTCCACCCCTGCGTTTCGAGCTCGTCCTGGCGGAGCTTCTCGAGGAAGACGTCCTCCTCAGTGCGGTACTTGGTGCGGCCGTCGAACTCCGCGACGACACGGTGATCGGGCCAACCCAGGTCCAGGAACCGGTCCTTCGACAACCCCGGAACCGGGTACTGGGCGATGGCCTCGGGCAGCCCTACCACGAGCGTCATCCACCGCAGCACACTCTCCCCGGGCGAGACCGCCCAAGGGGTGGCGGCGGCCAGTACCGCACGCGCCTGCGCTATCCCTCGCCGCCCCCGATGACGTGCCACGAGCTCCTCCCAGCAGGCTCGAGCCGAGCGCAGCCGCGTGGTGCAGGAGTTGCGGTGCCACGGATCAGGTTGGCAGTGCCGGTTCAGGGCCGCATCGGCGATGGAGAGCGCGTTGTATGGAGGCTCGTCGCAGGCGCAGTCGAAGGCGGTGCGCAGCACGGACGTGACGGGAACCCCTCCGACCACCTCGATCTCCTCGTCCCGCAGCTGAAGCCGGCGACGGTGCATTCGGATCGGGGTGGCCTCGGGGTGCGTCGTATCGATGGGGGTCGGTACGCCCGACGACGGGTACCGGAACGCGGGCATTGTGGTTGTGGTTAAACGCGGGTTGCCGGAGACGGCGAGGTAGACATCCGGCTCTCGCGTCCACATGGCCAGCCCCTGAATCAGAGCGGCCGACGTGTGAGACAGGCAGGTAGCGGACGGTAGGAGTTGCTGTGCAGCGATCGCACGCGCTAGGGACACCATGAACCGCTGCTCCCAGCGTCGCCTTCCCGGGACTGCGTGCAGGTAGGCGCCCGGCATGAGTCGCAGCAGACCAGGATTGCGCGACGCGTGGAAGCGCTTGCGGCGGCCTGAGTAGATGATGGTCGGCCGAAGGTGCGCCGGGACCGGGCAGACGGAAGCGGGGCGGCTGGCAGTGATTGGGATGGGGCTCATGCAGCGAGTCTTCTCAAGAGGATCGGGGGCATGACGAGCGCAGAAAACTTCGTGGGTGTGGATTCGGCGGCGTCTGAGGGCAGGAGGGCTTCGCTGTGGAGCCCGCAGTGGCCACTGAACGTCCGCTTCCCGGCCGATGACGGGATCGACGTGCTCGTCGCGACGTCGTCGGGCTCGGGGACGTACATGTGCGCCGAGGACTGCGATGTCCTCCAGGTCACTGAGGTCAGGCTCCCAGTGGTTTGGAGGAGAACGCGGTCGCCGATCGGAAAGTGCGTTCTCGACGCCGTCGGCCGGAAAGGATCGGGCGGGTGCAGAGGCTGCGGGGGCGGGGACGTGCAGGGGCTGTCGGGGCCGGGGGAGTGGATGGTTGGGAGGAGCGCGGGGGCAGTGCTGGCCTGGAGCGATCCGGCCGGCAGTCGCTCAGAGAACAGGGTAGCACCGAGGGACTCACTTCACGCGGCAGACACGGGTGGGGGCAGTATGCGCGACTGTGGTGGGAATCGCAAGGATCCAGTGGGGATCGGCGTGGGTCCTTGACGTCGGCCGTGTACGCTAGCGCTTTGCGTGCATTGTGTGATTGGCGCGAGGGTATCTGCCCTCCGCGCGGGCCCCGGCCGTCGGAACCCTGGCGGGCGTGAGCCCGGCAACGGAGATTCTACTCAACCCAGTGCCGCGGTGTGCGTTGTGTGATCCCCGATCTGAGGGAAGGATCCCCTGGCTGCCTCGCGCACCTCCGCACCCACTGCGCTGACATCGCCGCCCGTACCGCGTCGCGTCGTATCAACTTTTGCCAGATCGCCGAGCCCATGCGGGCTCCGAATCTGCTTGCCGCTTCAGACCGAGAGCTTCGACTGGCTCGTCGGTAACGAGAGGTGGCGCGAGCGGATGACCGCCGCCAACAAAGGCGCACCGGGCTCCCTGCCCGAGACCTCCGGTCTGGAGAGATCTTCGACGGATCTCCCCGATCGAGGACTTCGGCGAGACCATGGCCCTGTCCTTCCACGACCACCGCTTCGAGGGCCGAAGTACACGGCCGAGGGTGCCAGGAGAAGGACCTCACCTACTCCGCCCCCTCTACGTGGTGGCGGACTTCGAGAAACTTCTCCACCGGTGAGATCAAGTCCCAGACGGTCTTCATGGGCGACTTCCGCTCATGACCGACAAGAACACCTTCATCGTCAACGGCTCCGAGCGCGTCGTCGTCTCCCGGGCTCGTGCGCTCGCCGGGCGTGTACTTCGAGCGCACCACCGAGAAGGCCACGGACAAGTACGTCTACAACGTCAAGTTCATCCCCTCGCGCGGAGCCTGGCTCGAGTTCGAGATCGACAAGTCCGACCGCGTCGCGGTGCGCATCGACCGCAAGCGCAAGCAGGACATCACCGTCTTCCTGCTGGCCCTGGGCATGGACGAGTCGGAGATCCGCAAGGAGTTCGCCGACTTCCCGGCCCTGACCTCCGCCCTGGACGAGGACCGCAAGATCACCACCCAGGACGAGGCGCTCCTGGACATCTACAAGAAGATCCGCCCCGGTGAGCCGCCGAGCGTCGAGGCCGGGCGCACCCTGCTGGAGAACTTCTGCTTCAACCCCAAGCGCTGACCTGGCCAAGGTCGGTCGCTACAAGATCAACAAGAAGGCTGGGCCTGGCCTCCGGACCTGACCGAGTCGACCCTGCGCATCGAGGACATCGTCGCGGCCCTGCGCTACCTGCTGGCCCTGCACGCCGGCGCTGAGACCGTCGAGGGCGTGCGCGACGGCGAGATCACCGAGATCGCCGTCGAGTACGACGACATCGACCGCTTGGGCAACCGCCGCATCCGCGCGGTGGGTGAGACTCATCCAGGCGCAGGTGCGCACCGGTATGAGCCGTATGGAGCGTCAGGTGCGCGAGCGCATGACCACCCAGGACGTCGAGGCCATCACGCCGAACACGCTCATCAACATCCGGCCCGTGACGGCCGCGATCAAGGAGTTCTTCGGCACCTCCCAGCTGAGCCAGTTCATGGACCAGAACAACCCGCTGGCGGGTCTGACCCACAAGCGCCGCCTGAGCGCCCTGGGCCCCGGCGGTCTGTCCCGTGAGCGCGCCTCCATGGAGGTCCGTGACGTCCACACCTCGCACTACGGGCGCATGTGCCCCATCGAGTCCCCCGAGGGCCCCAACATCGGCCTCATCGGCTCGCTGGCGACCTTCGGACGCATCAACCCCTTCGGCTTCGTCGAGACCCCCTACCGCGTCGTCGTCGATGGCCGGGTCACCGACGAGACCCACTACCTGACGGCCGACGACGAGGACCGCCACGTCATCGCCCAGGCCAACGTCACCCTCACCGAGGACGGCCACTTCGCCGAGGACCACGTCCTGTGCCGCGTCACCGGCGGTGAGCCGGCCCTCGTGCCCTCCTCGCAGGTCGACCTCATGGACGTCTCCCCGCGCCAGATGGTGTCGGTGGGTACCTCCCTCATCCCCTTCCTCGAGCACGACGACGCCAACCGCGCCCTCATGGGCGCCAACATGCAGCGCCAGGCCGTGCCGCTCATCCGCCCCGATGCCCCGCTGGTGGGTACGGGCATGGAGCGGCGCACCGCCGTCGACGCCGGTGACGTCCTCGTGGCCGACAAAGGCCGGGTGTCGTCACCGAGGTCTGCGCGGACTTCGTGCGCGTGGCGAACGACGACGGCACCGAGAACGTCTACAAGGTCGCCAAGTTCCGCCGCTCCAACCAGGGCAACTGCTACAACCAGCGGGTCGTGGCCACCGAGGGCGAGCGCGTCGAGAGTCGGCTCGGTTCTGGCCGACGGCCCCGCCACCAACGAGGGCGACCTGGCCTGGGCCAGAACCTCCTGGTCGCCTTCATGACCTGGGAGGGCCTCAACTACGAGGACGCCATCATCATCTCCCCAGCGCGTGGTCGCCGAGGACATGCTCACCTCGATCCACATCGAGGAGCACGAGGTCGACGCCCGCGACACCAAAGTGCAGGGCGCCGAGGAGATCACCCGCGACATCCCCAACGTCTCCGAGGAGACCCTGGCCAACCTCGACGAGCGCGGCATCATCCGCATCGGCGCCGAGGTCCGCAGCGGTGACATCCTCGTGGGCAGGTGACCCCCAAGGGAGACCGGGCGACCAGCGAGAGCGCCTCCTGCGCGCCATCTTCGGTGAGAAGGCCCGTGAGGTCCGCGACACCTCCCTGCGCGTGCCCCACGGCGAGTACGGGATCGTCACCGGCGTGCGTGAGATCGACGCCGCCTCCGACGACGCCGAGCTGCCCGCGGGCGTCAACCGCATGGTGCGCGTCTACATCGCCCAGCGCCGCAAGATCACCGTGGGTGACAAAGCTCTCCGGCCGCCACGGCAACAAGGGCGTCATCTCCAAGATCCTGCCCGTGGAGGACATGCCCTTCCTGGCTGACGGCACCCCGGTCGACGTCATCCTCAACCCGCTGGGCGTGCCCAGCCGTATGAACGTCGGTCAGGTCCTCGAGTCGCACCTGGGATGGGTCGCCTCCCGCGGCTGGGACGCCACCGCCGCCCGCGAGGCCGGCGAGGCCTGGACCGCCAACCTCCCCGAGAACGGCATCAAGGCCGAGCCCCGCACGCCCGTGGCCACGCCCGTCTTCGACGGTGTGAGGACAACGGCTTCATGGGCCTGCTGAACTCACGCTGCCGACCTCCGACGGTCTGCAGCTGGTCGAGCCCAACGATAAGCGCGCCTGTTCGACGGCCGCTCGGTGAGCCCCTTCCCGTACCCCATCTCGGTGGGCTACATGTACATCCTCAAGGCTCCACCACCTCGTGGACGACAAGATCCACGCCCTGCTCCACGGGTCCGTACTCCATGATCACCCAGCAGCCGCTGGGTGGTAAAAGCCCAGTTCGGTGGTCAGCGCTCGGTGAGATGGAGGTGTGGGCCATGGGGCGTGCGCGCCGCCCGCCCTCCAGGAGCTCCTCACCGTCAAGTCCGACGACGTCAACGGCCGTGTCAAGGTCTACGAGGCCATCGTCAAGGGCGAGGACATCCCTCGAGCCCGGCATCCCCGAGGTCCTTCAAGGTGCTCATGAAGGAGATGCAGTCGCTGTGCCTGAACGTCGAGGCCCTGGACGCTGAGGGCGTCGCCATCGCCCTGGACGACACCGATGACGACGGCTCGCGCGCCGCCGAGGAGCCTCGGCTTCGACCTGGGCCGGCGTCCGGGCGGGGCCACGGCCTCCACGGTTGACGAGATCTGAGTGGCCACCGCCTGGTGACGACTTCGTGACAACTTCATCGAGCCCCGGTTGAGGGCGGGTGGCGCACCCGCCGCCCGCCCTCCCACCAGACTCGCAGGCGCCGTCGGGTCATGGAACAACGACGACGGAACGCCCCAGACCACCACCTGATGAGATTCACCATCGGAAGTAAGGGAACTGAGCTCGACGCCAACGTGTTCGACAGGATCCAGCTCGGCCTCGCCACCGCGGAGGACATTCGCTCGTGGTCCCACGGCGAGGTCAAGAAGCCCGAGACCATCAACTACCGCACCCTCAAGCCCGAGAAGGACGGCCTCTTCTGCGAGAAGATCTTCGGCCCCACCCGCGACTGGGAGTGCGCCTGCAGCAAAGGTACAGCGCGTGCGCTAGCAGGATCGTCTGCGAGCGCTGCGGAGTCGAGGTCACTCGCTCAAGGTGCGTCGCGAGCGCATGGCCCACATCAGCTCGCCGCTCCGGTCACCGCATCTGGTACTTCAAAGGGCGTCCCTCGCGCCTGGGCTACCTGCTCAACCTCGCGCCCGCGGACCTGGAGAAGGTCATCTACTTCGCGGGCCTACATGGTCACCGAGGGTTGACGAGGAGGGCCGTCACGACGACCTGCCCTCGCTGCGCAACGAGTGGAGGTCAAGAAGAAGCACCTCGAGGGAGTCCGGCCAGGCCGAGGTCGAGGCGCGCCAGCAGCGCTCGAGGAGGACCTCGCCCGACTCGAGTCCGAGGTGCCGAGGGCATCCCAGCGCGACAAAGCCCGCAAGACCGCCGAGCGTGGATCACGGCCGCGCCGCCGTAACCAGCGCGCCCTGGAGCACATGGACAAGGTGTGGGACACTTCGTGAGCCTCAGGTCCGGTGACCTGGAGGTGACGAGGTCCTTTACCGCGACATGGTTGCCGACTACGGCATCTACTTCAAGGGCTCCATGGGTGCCGAGGCCATCCAGGCCCGCCTGCGCAGCTTCGACCTTGAGGCCGAGGCCTCCGCCCTGGCCGAGATCGTCGAGAACGGCACCGGCCAGCGCAAGACCTGCGCCATCAAGCGCCTCAAGGTCGTCAACGCCTTCCGCATGACAGGCACCGCCCCGGAGTCGATGGTCCTGGACAACATCCCGGTCATCCCGCCGGACCTGCGCCCCTGGTCCGGCTCGACGGTGGCCGCTTCGCCACCAGTGACCTCAACGACCTCTACCGCCGTGTCATCAACCGCAACAACCGCCTCAAGCGGCTCATGGACCTGGGCGCCCCGACGATCATCGTCAACAACGAGAAGCGCATGCTTCAGGACGCCGTCGACGCCCTGTTCGACAACGGCCGCCGCGGCCGCCCGGTCACCGGCGTGGGCAACCGTCCGCTGAAGTCCCTGTCCGACATGCTCAAGGGGCAAGCGGGGCCGCTTCCGTCAGAACCTCCTGGGCAAGCGCGTGGACTACTCCGGCCGTAGCGTCATCGTCGTCGGCGCACTCACAGACTCCACCAGTGCGGTCTGCCCAGCCAGATGGCCCTGGGTACATTCAAGCCCTTCGTCATGAGCGGCTCGTCGAGGCTCAGGAGGCCCAGAACGTCAAGGCCGCCAAGCGCATGGTCGAGCGCGCCAACCCCAAGGTCTGGGACGTCCTGGCCGAGGTCGTCCGCGAGCACCCGTGCTGCTCAACCGCGCCCCCACCCTGCCTGCCTGGGCATCCAGGCATTCGAGGCCCAAATTTCATCGAGGGCAAAGGCCATCCAGGCGCAGCTCGTGTGCGGCGCCTTCAACGCTGACTTCGACGGCGACCAGATGGCCGTCCACCTGCCGCTGGGTGCCGAGGCGCAGGCGAGGCCCGCATCCTCATGCTGTCCTCCAACAACATCCTCAAGCCCTCCGACGGGCGCCCCGTGACCATGCCCAGCCAGGACATGATCATCGGCACCTACTACCTCACCTCCGACCCCGACCCGGCGGTCGAGGTTGAGCGCAGACGCCGAGCAGCAGAGATCGTCCCGGCCTTCTCCCTCCTTCGCTGAGGCGGTCATGGCCTACGACTTCGGCAGGCTCACGTCAACGCCGCCTGCGACATCCGCTTCGAGGAGGGCATCGCCGCGCCCGAGGGCTGGCGGCCGCGAGGACTGGAGCGAGGGGCGACCCGATCACCCTGCGTACCTCGCTGGGCCGGGCCCTGTTCAACACCTCGCTGCGAGACCTTCCCCTACGTCAACTACGTCGTGGACAAGAAGCGGTGGGCAGCATCGTCAACGCCCTGGCGGAGAACTACTCGCGCGTCGAGGTCGCCGCCTCCTGGACGCCCTCAAGGCCAACGGTTTCTACTGGTCCACCTGGTCCGGTATCACCGTCGCCTTCACTAGACGTCGTCTCCCCGGGAGGCAGGGGATCTCGTCCGCTACGAGAACGAGGGCCGCTGAGATCGAGGAGCAGTTCGAGGCGGTGCCCCTCACCGAGGGACGACCGCTACGCCTCGCTCATCGACATCTGGACCAAGGCCACCGCCGGGGTCGCCGAGGCGATGCGTGAGGAGCTTCCCCCAGCGCAGCACCGTCTACCAGATGGTGGTCTCCGGGGCCGAGGCAACTGGGACCAGATCCGCCAATCTCGCCGGTATGCGTGGTCTGAGTGGCCGACCCCAACGGCGACTCATCGAGGCGCCCGATCGAAATCGAACTACCGCGAGGGCCTGAGCGTCTGGAGTACATCATCGCCACCCGGCGCCCGTAAGGAGCCTGGCGGACCTGCGCTGCGTACCGCCGACTCCGGCTACCTCACGCGTCGTCTGGTCGACGTCTCCCAGGACGTCATCGTCCGCGAGGAGGACTGCGGCACCCGCAAGGGCCTGACCAAGCGGATCTTCTCCTGGATCGACGCCGGCGACGAGCGCATCAAAAGACCCTCAGGGATCCTGGGCACCACCGTGTTCGGCACCCTGGCGCGCGACGCCATCGACGCCGAGGCAACCTCATCATCGAGGCCGGCGCCGACCTGGGTGACGCCGAGATCCGGGCCGCCATCGACGCGGGCATCGAGGAGATCACGGTCCGCTCCGTGCTCACCTGCGACTCCAACGTCGGCACCTGCGCCGCCTGCTACGGCCGCTCGCTGGCCACCGGTAAGCGCGTCGACATCGGTGAGGCCGTCGGCATCATCGCCGCCCAGTCCATCGGTGAGCCCGGTACCGGTGACCATAGCGTACCTTCGCACCGGTGGTGCGGCCGGCGCCGCCGACATCACCCAGGGTCTGCCCCGTGTGCAGGAGCTCTTCGAGGCCCGCACAAGGGCGAGGCCGCCGTGGCCGAGGCCGCCGGCACCCTCAAGATCGAGGACGACGCCGACGGCAAGCGCCTGGTCATCACCCGCGACGACGGCGAGGAGGACGTCATCGTCCCGGTCTCGCGCCGTCAGCGCCTGCTGGTGAACGACGGCGACCACGTCGAGCCCGGCCAGGCCCTCACCGAGGGACCGGTCGACCCCAAGAAGGTCCTGCGCCTGCGTTCGGTGGCCGCCACCCAGCGCCACCTCGTCGAGGAGGTCAGAGGTCTACCGCTCCCAGGGGCGTGGACATCCACTCCAAGCACATCGAGGTCATCGTACGTCGCCAGATGCTGCGCCGCGTGACCGTGCTGGACTCGGGGACACCGCCTCCTCAGGGCGACCTCGTGGACGTCATGCCACTACCGTGCCGAGAAACCGTCGGGTTATGGCCGGGGGCGCAAGACGCCACCGGCCGTACCGAAACTTTCATGGGAATCACCAAGGCCTCGCTGGCCACGGACTCTGCGCTGAGTGCCGCCTCCTTCCAGGAGACCACGCGCGTGCTCACCGAGGCCGATGAACGGCAGGTCAGGCCCGCTGCTGGGCCTCCAAGGAGAACGTCATCCTCGGTAAAAGCTCATCCCCGCGGTACGGGCCTGGCCCTGCTCGGACATCGAGGTCGAGACCCACCGAGGAGGTCAAAGGGCCGAGTCTTCTCCCGCGTGGACCTGGGAGACGGCGTCTTCGGCGAGTCCGTCGCCCTGGACGACTTCCACTTCGGCGGAGACCTGCGTGCGGACTTCTCCGACGACTTCCGTACCGGCTTCTCCAGCAGCGAGGACGTCGAGTTCTGATCGAGCCCACCGGGCCCACGCGGCCTGAGGCTCTCGCAGCGTTCGGCCCGCTCCCCAGCAGGGGCGGGCCGAACGTCACTGTGAGACCGAGCGGGGAGGGCCCGGACTGCAGGCGGTGAGCATGATCTCGCTGCACGCAGCGCACACCCGCGAACTTTTGTCCTCCAAAGGGAGGCGCGAGCCGGGGTGTTGATCTTGAGGCCCTCGTGAACCTGCGAGCCTCCGGCGGCCCACACCGTGGCGGCCACCGCTCCGGGTGAGCCAGGGCGGTCGGTTCCTGCTCGGCCAGTGGCAGGTGCGCGTCAGCCCGCCCAGGCCACTGCAGTCTCCGGGGCCGGCGCCCGGGATCATGACGCCGCCCAGCCGGCCGGCCTCAAAGCGAGGCTCGCGCGTGGCTCTCCGGGGTGTGGCCGGGTCGTGGGTCTCGATGACTGAACGGCCCAGTTGACGGTGATGAGTGCTGCAGTGTCCCGGCAGGCGGCGATCTCCTGGCTCAGCGGGAGGAAGGCCTTCTCCGAGGGGCCCACGCCGCCCTCGGCGTCGCAGTGCTCCAGATCATCCCAGTTCACGGGAGGTGAGAGTCCTCGCTCCAAACTCGCTCAAGGGAGGCGTGGAAGGCATCGGGGGTCGCCTGGTGGTGCGGCGCGCGGTGCCAGGCTCCACCCGGGTGACAGTGCTCGCCCGCAGCCTCGTGCAGGCGGTCGACGGCCTCCAGCAGTGAGCGGGTGTGAGGCCAGCGCCTGAGCGCGTCCGTCGTCGTCGGGCGATGCCGGTCCGAAGACGGGGTCGGCCCCGGCGCGCCCATGGTTCCCAGGATCGCCGTGACCACGCACTGGTGGAAGCGCCCGCCAGGCCCTCGCTCGGCCAGCCACGGCTCGGGTGCGTCCAGGGCCTCCCGGAAGGGGAGATCGATGCCGTCGACCAGCGAGGTCGCCCAGGGCGGCGTACAGGGGCGGCGGCTCCGCGGCGGTCCTCATCGTGCGGTGGAAGCATGGGGTAGCGCCGACAACGAAGGGTACGGTGCGGGGCTCAGCGGGATTCTCAGACCGATTCTCTGAGGTGGTGGACATGTGGTCTCCTTGAGGTTCTGGGATCGTGCTACAGTGCGCGATAGCATCAGACATCATATGACTGGATGTGCGGTGACGCACCGTCGCGCGGCACTGCCGGTCGCACAACGCCGGTGGAGATCTGATGCCGGCATTGAGGACGTCCCCATGCCTCTTCGATCTCACCGCATCCGGGAGCCTCCCCTGAGCCTCAGCGAGCATCGATGTCGCCGCCTGGCCGCCTTGCGGGCACGGCACGATGCTTCTCGATGTCGCCTGCCGGGCCGACGCCACCCTCATCGTGCTCACCGGCGCAACGGACGGATCACGCTGTCCCTGCGCGCAGGCCGCCTCGACGGCGAGCAGGTCCTCGGTGCCGGCGACGCTCCTGAGGCGCGACCCCGAAGCGGGGACGAGGAGGTGCCCAGCGGCGGGTCACTCGATGCCGAGGACGCCCTGGGCCTCGATGACGGCCGCCCACGATCGCTCCCTGACCGTCAACGAGACCGGCACCCACCCTCTACGCCGACGGCCATGAGTGCTTCTCCACGACGCTGCCGGCCTTCCTCACGCAGATCGGACTGACCGACGTCGTGATCGCCCCCGATGGGATCGCCGCGGTCACCCGCCTGGCCGCCTGGGCCGAGCCGCTCGGCGACCGCGCTGTCATGGCCCAGTCCTGGCCGCCACCCGCTGGTCCAGTTCGCGGCCAGTGAGACCTCCGCCCGTGACGCCCGCCGTACCCGGCTCCCTGGCCAACGGCTCCATCCGGGCGTTGTTCGCACCCGTGGCCGCGGCAGGCCGGCACCATCATCGCCGCGGACGGCCGGGGAGGCACTCTCCACCTCGACATCGACGCGAGCCTGACCTACCGTGTGCTTCCGGTGAGGACTCGCCCGGGCGAGCCTCCTCAGGCGTGCGCCCCGGGCCACTGGGATGACGGGACCTGGCACGATGTCGTGGTCACCTCGGCCGCGGCGCGTGGATCCCACGTCGACGGCTACCAGGTCGCCCTCACCCCCGGCAGCGCCTTCCTGGCCGAACATCGCGCCGGTGACGCGTCGTGGTGGGGGCCGACCTGGACGGCAAAAGCGCCTGCTTCGGCGAGCGCGAACCGCCATGGTCTACGACGCCGCCCTCACCGACGCCCAGATCAAGCGCCTGGCCGGGGCCGCCCCGCTGCCCACGTGCGCCCTGTTCGACACCGGCTACCGCGCGGAGTCCTGCCGGATCCCTCCTGCTCGCCCTGGACGGCGGCGTCATCACTGGCCCGGCGCCGACCAGCGCGTCTCGATCCCCAACGACGCCCCTAACGACATCAACCTCGTCATGCGCCGCAGCCTCGACGGCGCCAGCCTGGGAGGAGATGCGCACCCTGCTCAGCCTCCCGGGCACCGGGGCGCTGGAGCGCCAGCCTCATCGACTCCGTCCTGGTCCAGGACCGCTCCAGCGGACGCGTCATCTGCCTGGTCGACCAGTTCCCCGGCGGCATCGGCCAGCCCAACGCCGTCGTCGGCACCGGCTTCGGAGCAGTGGGGCGCCGCGTGCTGCATGGCAACCGCGACAGCGTGTTCGCCGTCGAGCCCGACGACGCAGCGTCCTCACCGCCTCAGGTGAGGCCACCGACTACCGCATCGTCCTGGTGACGACGATGCAGCCGGGGCCCGCGCAGGTGACGTGCTCCTCGGCGGTCGGGCGGCCGCAGCATCTACCTCGCCCACGAGCAGGCCCCGAAGCGTGCCTCTTCCAGCACCGTGGCTCCACCTGCTCATGAGTCACCTCTGACGACGACAGCGCCACCTGGTCTCAGCCGATCGACATCACCGCCCAGGTCAAGGCCGACTGGATGTGCTTCCTGGGCACCGGCGGCACACGCCATCCAGGCGACCGCGCCGGAGCACGCCGGACGCATCCTCGTGCCCGTCTACTACAGCCACGAGGCCGGTGGCACCGGCTACCTATCCTGTCTGCCGCCATCTACTCCGACGACGGCGGGGCCACTTGGACCCTGGGCGCCTCACCCAACGACGGGCGCGGTCCTGGGCTCCGTCGTCTCCTCCCGTGACCTCGCCGAGGCAGGCCAGCCTGTACGAGTCCGTCCTCGTCGAAGGAGCCGACGGCGCCGTGCGTCGTGGGCCCGCGACCAGCACCCCTCGGGCAGGGTCGCTCACGCCGTCTCCTACGACAGGGGCGTCACCTGGGGCGAGGTCGACTACGACGAGCAGGCTCCCGGATCTTCTCCCAGCCCAACGCCATCGCTGTCACCCGGCCTGGGTGCGCAGCGGCAGACGCCGACAGCGCCGGCGTCGCCGACGGCGCGGACGGCCGAGGGATCGTCTTCGCCAACGCCTCCCGGATGCTGCCCTCCGCGGGTGCGGCGTCCCTACAGCTCAGCAAGGACGACGGCTCCACCTGGCCCCAGCAACGGGTCATCAACCCGCGCCACCGTCTACCGGTGCATGGCCCAGGCGCCCAGCGGCGACATCGCCCTGCTGTGGGGAGCGCGAGTGGCGAGGGGCTCTTCTCACCACGGTGCCGCTGGCCTGGCTGACGAGCTCGCGCTCGACGATCAGGCTGAGCCACGGACCCGCCGACGGGCGCCCGCGGTGCACAGGGAAGGGAGAGGTGGGGAGAATCGCCCTCATGACGAGGTCCCTCGCCCTCAGCCTCCACTCCCCGGCCCGAGCAGACACCGGGTGTCGCCACGCCCGCCTCCTTGCACGGTGCTGGGACTGACTCAGCCCGCCTACGGCGGCGACTACAACCCCGAGCAGTGGGATGAGGCCACCTTCGCCACGGACCTCGAGTCTCATGGCCGAGGCCGGCGTCAACCTGAGTGCTCCTTAGGCATCTTCTCCTGGGCGCGCCTCCCGAGCCGCGCGAGGGCGCTCTACGAGGCTCGACTGGCTGGTGGAGATCGTTGACCGTCTTCACGACGCCGGTGTCGCCGTCGACCTGGCCACCGCCACTGCCACCCCGCCCGCCTGGATGGCCACCGACCACCCGAGTCCCTGCCGATGAACGCCGACGGCGTGCGCCTGAGCCTGGGCTCGCGCCAGCTGCTGCCCAGGCTCCACCGTCTGCCGGGGCGCCCGCCGCCCTGGCCGCGGCGCTGGCCGAGCGCCTGGGCGACCACGCGGGCGTCGTCATGTGGCACATCGGCAGCAGTCGGCTGCCACACCGCCGGTGCTTCTGCCCCGCCTGCGCCCAGGCCTTCAGAGCCCTGGCTGGCCGAGACGCTACGGCGACGTCGAGCGCCTCAGCACGCCGCCTGGGGCACCGACTTCTGGTCCCAGCGCTACACGAGCCTGGAGCAGGTCGCCCCGCCGCCGCCATGCCCACCTTCCCCAGCCGCCCGGGTGCTGGACTGGAGGCGCTTCGCGACCATCACTCTGCGCAGCCCTCGCTGGAGGCCGAGGCCCGCATCCTGCGGGAGCGCTCGACGCGGCCGGTGACCACCAACTTCATGGGGCGACTTCGGCCACCGACTACTGGCGCTGGGCCGGTCCCTCGACATCGTCTCCGACGACTTACCTGACCCCGCCGACCCGGCCGCCGCCCACGGGTCGCCTGGGCGGTGACCTCATGCGAGCCTGGCCGGCGGGCGCCCCTGGATCCTCATGGGCAGGCGCCCAGCGCCGTCAGTGGCGCAGACGCAACTCATAGCGCCCGGCCAGTTCCTCCCTGTGGTCCCTGGCCCGCGTGGCCCACAGCGCCGACGGCGTCCTGCAGTTCAGTGGCGCCAGTCCCGCCAGGGGCTCGAGACCTCCACTCCGGCATGGTCCCCACGCCGGGCGCGACAGCCGCACCTGGGAGAGACCGTGGCCACCGGGCAGGCGCTCAAGCGGCTCGGACCGGTCCTGGGGAGCCGCTGCGATGCCGATGCGGCCGTCGTCCTGGACTGGGAGAGCCAGTGGGCCTGAGCACAGCCATCGGCCCGGTCGAGGTCGGTGAGCGCTTCGAGGGCGGCCCGCGCCTGGCACCGCAACCTGTGGGAGACCGGGATCACCACCGACATCGTCGGTGGGCCGGAGGCTGGACGGCTATCGCCTCGTCGTGGTCCCGGCCGTGTTCATCGACACGTCGAGGCTCGCCGGGCACCTGGAGCAGGCGGTCGCGCGGGTGCCGTCGTCGTGGCCGGCCCCACCGGGGTCGTTGACTAACGCGGGCGCCGTCCTGGGCGGCTACCTGGGATCCCTGCGACCGCTGCTCGGGGCTACGGGTCACCGATCACGCCGCCCTGACCGGCGGTCGGCAGTCCGATCCCAGGGCGCGCTCGTCAGCCGCCTCAGCCGCGCCGTCAGGACTCCCGGCTCAGAGACCTGGACAGGGCTGGGAGGCCATCAGCGAGTCCCTGCGCCGGGTCCTGGATCGGATGGGCTCACCGGCCCCGATCTGCGCGCCGGCGGCTGGGCCGAGGAGGTCCGTATCGACGAGGCGTCGAGGATGCAAGCCGAGGCAGAGGCAGGAGACGGTTGAGATCGTGGCGGTTTTCGACGGCCGAGGTGGGGAACGGACCTGGTCGGGCGGCCCGCCATCACCCGGCGGGTGGCTGAAGGTGCAGGGGCGGGCTGGTACGTGGCCGCCGACCTCGACGCCCTCAGCCCGGCAGCCCTGCTGACACTGGTGTGCGCGCACGCCCGGGTGCGACCTGTTGTCACCGACCTGCCCGACGGCGTGGAGGTCCCCAGCGGCGCGGGGAAGTCCTCTTCCTGCTCAACCACGCCGACCGGGCCGCCG